>Ga0208462_1000001_pt1:182500-2308238 | contig 2308238 bp, 1940 predicted proteins | sample AD_SCU001_MetaG_FD_184452 | JGI IMG/M metagenome (GOLD analysis project Ga0208462, IMG submission 184452) | Active sludge microbial communities of municipal wastewater-treating anaerobic digesters from China - AD_SCU001_MetaG (SPAdes) (version 2) | ecosystem: Engineered >...
ACTTAATTTTTGATTTGTCAAGTATTAATTGATCTTTTAGTTAAAAAGGAACTTCTCGAGGCAATTTTTCAAAGGTTTCTAAAAAACACGGCTTGAAATATAACTACTCGAATTATTAATTCCAAATATTTATAAAATATTTTTTTAAAAAAGTCACTTTTTTACAAATGGAACCAAAATCCCTCTAAAGTGTTAAAAACAAAAGCATTTTGAAAGGGACTAAATATGGAAAAGAACACTAAAAATAATATATCTGTTAATCCGCTATCGGATTTGATTTCCGACGATATCTATTTTCTTCTGGATAAAAAGGGATTGATTAATGAAAAATCTGTGCGCGATCACCTGATAAGAAAGAAATTTGCTGAATTTAAATCCCAGAACTTCTCGGCCAGCGAAGCAATTGAGAAAATAAGGACAGACTACCCTTATCTGCAATTCGACACAATCCGGAAGATTGTCTATCAGCTAAACAAGTAATTCTTCTTGACAAAGGGATAAATGAAAATTATATTACAGACGTATGCTTTCGGAATTAATGATTTCGTAAGCATCGTAAGCCCAGTGTCTCCCCCCAACACTGGGCTTTTTACTTAAAATTTCAGAGGTAATTCGATGGCTAAATTTAAAAAATCTTACCGAGAGAACCCGAAGACAAAAACTTCACCATTCAAAGACTACTGGAACAAATTAAATTTCACTCTGCTTTTTATTAGTATCGGATTACTGGTACTTGGTTATTTTGTAATGTCGATCGGGTCATGGGATAATTCGGCTTCACTCAGCATATCACCGTTAATTTTATTAATAGTTTATGTTATTCTATTTCCGCTTGTTATATTAATTACCAAAAAACCAGAGAAAAAAGAAGAGAATGTTTCTAGCCAGGGTTAAAGGGAATATTGTTTCGACTCAGAAGAACAGATATCTCACGGGTCATAAATTACTACTGACTCATCAGGTTGATTTCAACGGAAAACTTATAGGAAATAAAGATGTAATTTCACTCGATTTAATTGACGCAGGAATTGGAGATACGGTAATAGTTGTTCAGGAGGGAGATGCTGTTCAACAAATACTCGGACACAGCAATTCTCCGGTAAACACGATGATTATTGGAATAGTGGATAATATAGAAGTAAAAGAATAAAGAGCCGTACAAAAATTTGTCATCAGATCAATTAGAAAGAATTTCTTTTCTGAAATTTCTCCTTAGTATTGATGGGATCGGTCCTCAAAAAATCTTCTCGATTCTTTCCAGATTCAACACACTCGAATCATTTCAAAACAGCTCACCGAAGAGTTTATTATCGATCGACGGAATCAGTAAAACACTTTATCAGCGGATTATTTCATCAAAAAAAAATATCAATGAAATAAAAAAAGCTGCAATAGAGGAATTAAGCCGGCTCGAAAAGCTGAATGCCAAAGCAACAACATTCTGGGACGAAGATTATCCGCTAATGTTAAAAGAGATCTATTCCCCACCGATAATAATCTATTCGTTGGGCAGCTTTTCGGCAGAAGATTATAATTCAATAGCAATAGTCGGGACACGCGAGCCCACGTTATACGGGAAAATAGAGGCAGAAAGATTCTCGACGGAACTAGCCGAAAGAAAGGTTACTATTATAAGCGGCCTTGCCCGGGGTATTGATTCAGCAGCTCATAACGGAGCATTAAAATCCGGAGGAAGAACGATTGCTGTAACAGGATCCGGATTAGACATAGTTTATCCACCGGAGAACAAAAAACTTTATCATCAGATTATTGAAAACGGACTAATAATCAGCGAATACCCGCTCGGTACAAAACCGGATGCACAAAATTTTCCCAAAAGGAACCGGATTATTTCCGGATTATCGCTCGGGACATTAATTATTGAGACAAGATTAAACGGCGGGGCAATGCAGACAGCGGCTTACGCACTGGATCAAGGGCGGGAAGTGTTTGCCGTGCCAGGAAATATAAACTCGAAACAGAGTGAAGGCCCCAATCTACTTATTCAGAGAGGCGAGGCAAAACTTACATTCTGCACTGAAGATATTATCGATGAATTAAAAAACCGGCTCAAACTTAAAAATCACGAAAAACCTGCAACGCCGGGAGTAGAGTTGAATCTATTTGAGGATAAAATTTTATCGATCATAAAAAACGAACCGAAACATATTGATGAAATTGCATTAATTACATCAATACCCGTTTCGGACTGCTTAGTTCATCTTTTGATGCTGGAATTTAAAGGCCTGGTTGTTCAATTACCGGGAAAAGTGTTCAGGATCAATTAATTATACTTTTTTAACTTTTGCCATAGCGAACTAAGCCGGTCTTTAAGAGATTTTTCAAATCCTATTTCCGCCGGTCTATAATACTGTTTCCCTTTCAATTCGAGCGGCAGATAATTCTCCTCTAAAAAATGATTTTCAAAATTATGAGGGTAACGATAGTTATTTCCATAGCCGAGATTCTTCATTAAGGAAGTGGGTGCGTTTCTGAGATGCAGAGGAACTGAATAGAGAGGAAGGTTCTTAACATCTTCAAGTGCCTCATCAATCGCTTTATAGGCGGCATTACTTTTGGGAGAAGATGCCAGGTAGGTAGCGCATTGCGAAAGGATAATCCTGGCTTCGGGCATACCGATTTTATCTACAGCATTGAAAGCAGCTTCGGCAATTACAAGTCCATTTGGTGCAGCATTTCCAATATCCTCTGAAGCAAGGATGATCATTCTCCTTGCGATAAAAAGCGGATCTTCACCGCCTTCAAGCATTCGGGCCAGCCAGTAGACCGCTGCATCCGGGTCGGAACCGCGAATACTTTTTATGAATGCGGAGATAAGATTATAATGTTCTTCTCCCCCTTTATCATAAATAATAAATTTCTGCTGAAGTACATTTTCAATAGAGGATTTATTTACAACTATTCTTTCCTGACTGACATGATTAAGAAGTGCAGCTTCAAGAATATTCAGGAGTATTCTTGCATCGCCGCCGGAGACGTAGAAGAGAAAATCGGGATCTTCAATTTCCACATCGAGAGTTTTAAGAAAATCATCATTCTTAACGGCGTAGTTTAAAATTCCTTCCAGATCCTCACGGTTGAGGGTTTCGAGTTTAAATATTCTCAGTCTGGATCTTAGAGCAGGAATTATCTCAAAGGATGGATTTTCTGTAGTAGCGCCAATCAGAATAATTTCACCTTTTTCCACAGAAGAGAGAAGGGCATCCTGCTGAGCTTTGTTATAACGATGGATTTCATCAATAAAAAGAATTGTCTTACGGTTATAAAGAAGATTAGTTTTACCAATTTCGATTACATTTCTAAGTTCTTTAACGCCTGAGGAGACAGCATTAACCTGAAAGAATTCCGCATTAACTGTTTCTGAAATGATTCTTGCGAGAGTAGTTTTTCCGGAACCCGGGGGACCCCAAAGAATAATGGAGCTTAATGAACCATTTTCAATCATTTGTCTTAACGGTTTACCCTTACCAATTAAGTTCTCATGGCCTCGAAATTCAGAAAGGTTTTTAGGACGAATTCTTTCAGCTAGAGGAGTATTCGGTATATCGTTTTTTTTATCCACCAGATTGAAAATTTATTTTTCCTCAATTTTTAACACACGTTCATCCGGAAGCATCATATGGAATCTTTCCCTAGCAACTTTTTCCATTTTTTCTTTTGAATTGATTAAGGAATCGATTTCCGCTTCCAACATTCTGATTTTTTCTTCAGCACTATTTATCTGAAGATCAAGTTCATGTAACTGATTTTTCAGGGACAAATATTTCAGGATACCATTTTCATTAAATACAAGAAATGCAATAACCAAGATTACAACAGAAGAAAGAATCAGCCTTACAATCAATTTATTTGATAGCTTCGCCATTACAGAGCATTCTTAATAATTCTATCAATCAGCTCTTCAAATGAGATTCCGGCTACTGCCGCCATTTTGGGGACCAGACTAAGATTAGTCATACCAGGCAGAGTATTAACCTCAAGGCAATATGATTTATAATCTTTAGTCAATCTGAAATCGACCCTGGCGTAACTTTCGCAGCCGACTGAATTAAAAGCAAGAAGTGCCTGATGCTGAAGATGCTCGGCGACCTTAGGAGGAATAACCGCAGGCACAATATATTCGCTTTTGCCGGAAGTATATTTATGCTCGTAATCGTAGAATCCGTCAACCGGTTTGATCTCCAGTACCGGAAGGGCCTGCTGCCCGAGAATCGCGACTGTAAGTTCACGGCCGGCGATATACTCTTCGACAAGTGCCACCGAAGACAATTCCAGCGCCTTTTTCACCGCCTTTTCAACTTCGATATCTCCCCGGCAGATTGTAAGTCCGATAGTAGAGCCCTGGTCATTAGGTTTAATAACGCAAGGATATCCGAAAAACTTTTTTATTTTTTCGCGAATCAGATGATAGTCATTTTCGTTTCTGTCAACGATAAACCAGCGCGGTGTATTAACATCAAAATGCTGAAACATAATTTTGGACATATATTTATTCATCGCCAGTGCACTTGCAAGCACTTTAGAACCCGTATATTTTAACCCCCTCATTTCGAGTAGAGATTGAAGAGTTCCATCTTCTCCCCATTTACCGTGAATTGCAATGAAGACTATATCAATACCATCCAGAAGCGTTGAGTTAATTGCCTCAAGCTGATTTCTGTTAGAGATTTCGCAGTAATTTCTATCCTCAAAATAGATATACTCTTCTTTCGGCTGGGTTAATCCGTAGGCTGGATCAATTACTTTTACTTTATAACCGAGGTCGTATAAAGCTTTAAGAACAGATTTACCAGAAGATTTGGAGACTTCCCTTTCCGGTGAAGTACCTCCAACAAGCAATGCAACATTAATTTCATTATTCGACATATTATTTCCGTAATTGAATTAAAAGTCCATACGATTTTTTTTATTCAGTTTAATTCCATATTCTTTTTCTGCAACGGAATAGAGTTTCCGGAGTTTGTTTACAGGTATTTTTTTCTCCCCGCCAAGTAATTTACAAACTGCAATAGTATGTGCCGCATGCTCAAGTTTTTCCATCCTGTAATACGCTGACATAATATCGTGACCGAAAGTTACCGCGCCATGATTTTCTAAAAGGAGCGCCCAGACATAATCGATATGAGGCAACATGGACAACGGGACTTCATCGGTGGACGGCGTTCCGTATTTGCATAGAGGAACCTTGCCAAGAGTAAGAATAACCTCAGGCAGAACAGGTTCAGTTAATCCCAGTCCGGAGGATGCAAACGCAGTAGCATAAACCGGATGACAATGTATAACAGAGTTAATATCATCTCTTTTACTATAAGCCAGCAGATGAATTTTCACTTCGGTAGATACTTTCCCCTTACCTTTTAATAACTTTCCGTTATAATCTATCTCCAAAAAATCATCCTGTGCAAGTTCACCCTTACATTTTCCTGATGGAGTAATCAGAATTCTTTTATTACTCAGACGTACGGATAGATTACCGTCGTATGCGGAAACAAATCCCTTCTCGTATACTCTATGGCAAATATCCAAAAGTACTTTTCTCAGGGACATTGTTTTTCAATTTCTTCCATTATTTTCATTGCAGCAAGAGCATCTTCGCCAGGGACAAGCGGCGGTTGATTTTTAATTAAAGATTTTTGAACCGACTTAATCATATAAGAAATTTTATTCGCCCTTTTTCTGAAGGCTTTTTTAGCTTCGCCCTGAAGATCAATTATTAATTTGCCCGATACATTTTTTTTACCGATAAAGTTTTCAATACTTATTACTCCTTTATGACCAAGAATTTCTATTCTGTTAAACGACTTCTTGGCATTATAGGAGACGTTAAAATAGCCGTATCCCCCTTTTTCAAATTTCAGAATAGCAGATGCAAAATCCTCAACTTCGCTTTTATAGACGATATTATCGGTATAACCTTTAACGCCGGATATTTCACCGCCGAATAACCTGATCATATCTATCATATGAGAGCCGAGATCTCTAAGTGCGCCTCCGCCGCTCAGATCTTTTTTAAATCTGAAATTATCACTCGGTGCGAAATCGATATTGAATGAAGCGGAGACAGAAACTATTTTTCCGATCATTCCCTTGTTGACAAGTTCCTTTGCTTTCAAGACCAGCGGATGGAACCGGTGGGTAAAGTTAACCGTAAAGACTACTCCATAAGTTTTGCAGACTTTAATTATCTCTTCAATTTGAGAGGAGTTGATACCGACGGGTTTTTCGCAGATGATATGCTTGCCAGCCTGAGCTGCTTCGACGGCCTGCCGGTAATGATCTACATTAGCACCGGCAATATAGAGCAGATCAAAATCGCCTTTAATAAAGTCACTGAAATTATCCGAAAAATTCTGAGCGCCGAATTTTCCTGCGACCTGTTTAGCCCTTTGAAGATCGTGACTGAACACCGAAACAAGTTTACTCCGCTGGATCAAAGCTAAAGCAGGCAGAACCGATGTTTCAACAAAATGTCCGCATCCGGAAACACCCCATTTAATTCTTCTTGGAATTGCGGATCTGATAATTGATTTACCCGGAGATTTAATTAGCATTTTCAAAGTCCCAATTTTTTCATTAACATTTTTATCGGTTTGGAATTCTGCATAATATAGAAATGAATTGCCGGAACATTCTTATTCAACAATTCTTCCACTTGTTTAAATGTCCACTCAACTCCGATCTCGACCGCATGCTCTGGTTTGGATTTGTCTATTTCCTCAACCAGATCGGAAGGGATATCGATATAAAAGTTCTTAGGTATACTGTGGGCATGCGATCTGGAAGTAATAATTTTCAATCCGGGAATAATCGGGACGGAGATCCCCTCCTTCCTGCAATTATCCACATAATCGAAATACAAATTATTATCATAGAACATCTGGGTTACAATATAAGCAGCACCGGCTTCAATTTTTGCGTGAGTATATTTTATATCAGTTAAAAGGTTGGGGGCCTCGAAATGCTTTTCGGGATAACCGCTGGTTCCGATACAGAAATCCATTGCAAATGCATCGAGCAAACCTTCCTCTAGATATTTGCCTTTATTCAGATCAGAAATTTGCCTGATAAGATCTATGCCATAATTATTAGCGCTTCTTCCGTACTTAAGGGGTTTATTAAATCCGCTTTCGTCACCTCTTATAGCAAGGACATTATCAATTCCGAGGTAATGAATTTCGATAAGAAAATCCTCGGTTTCCTCGCGTGTAAAACCGGAACACAAGACATGAGGCACAGCATCTATATTATATTTATTCTGAATCAGGGCGCATATTCCGAGAGTACCCGGGCGCTTCCTTTTTACTTTCATTTTCATTCCGCCTTCGGTTGTTTCCTCATACATTACTTCCGCGGCATGACTTGTAATATCGATGAAGGGAGGTTTATAGAGAACTATATCGTCCAGTACCGAGAGGAGCTGACGAATATCGCCCCCACGTTTAGGAGGGATTAGTTCAAAACTGATAAGAGTTTGATTTGCTTTATAGAGATGTTCAGTTACTTTCATATTGATTCTTTATGTGTTTGTCAAATTTAACATTTTGTCGCATAAACTTCTTATCAGGAATTACCGGGCATTAATTTAAGCAGATGTCCGGCTTTACTCTTAAATACTTTTTCAGAAAGCGGAATTCTGATATACTCCCCTTTCAGCCACATACCGGTCATATCTTTATAGTGATCGCTCATGAAATATCCGGATTGTCCGGCAGGTAAAATGATCTCCATAAATTCAGGATCACCGAAATCATATATGTAGCGCAAAGATGGGCCGAGAATATTCCGGAACGGTTCCGACCTGTACGGTTTAGAAAAATCTCTCTTCTCTTCATAAAGCTCGGAGAACGAATATTCAGTATTGAACACAGTAGTTCCGTCACCGCCAATTTCATAAGGACCGATATTGATTAGCTGATCAATCAAGCCGGACTGGTTGGCGAAGAGATGTTTCAGATAAACTTTGTGGATTTTACCCCACTGCCACATTGAAATATCCGCACCCAGATTTTTCTCGAGTTCGCTTAATGCATCTACGAGACTCTTTCTTATAATCTGATCTCTCGACTCCACCTGAGGTGTCCGGATATCATCGAAGAAGGAAGATGAATTATCATAAAGGTACTTAAGTATAATTCTATAAGGGATATTTGCGAGGAAAACATATTCTTTCAATAAGTCGCTGCCTAACTCGTCTTCAAAAATATTTTTAATCAAACGGTGGAAGAAGTGGAGGTAAATTGCAGGGACCTGACTTGAAGCAGTGAGTTCAAAATCCCAGTTATCCAGCAGCTCAATCGCGGTCTTCAAATTCCTGTCGTTAATTTTTGCATCTTCGAATGCCTTAAGAATGTAAGGTATAATCTCTCTTGCATAGGGAGAAATAAAATCGAGCTGATATTTTTTAAAATCCTTTACAGAGTGCTGTTTCCCGGAATTTAATAATTCAAATATCCTTTCAATTCTAGAAGAAGGTTCCCAGATATTTGAAATATGATACTTAAAAACGGAGCTGGTCTTATTATTTGCAGTAGCAATAAATTCCTGGGGAGGGTTGAAGAGTTTCGGCATTTCTTCATACGGCACAAATCCTTTCCAATCCGATTGGGAAGTTGAACCGTCATAAACAAGAGAAGGACTTAAACTGCTTCTGAGGGGCAGCCTGGCAGCACAAACATAACCGATATTACCATTAACATCGGCGTAAACAAAATTCTGTCCGGGAACAGTAAAGAATCTGAGAGCGGATTTAAAATCCTCCCAGTTATCAGCTTTACTAAGTGAGATAGCGGCAAACAATTCATCGCTAAATTCTAAACCGGTCCACCGCATGCTCAAAACCGATTTTACTTTTCCTTCTTCGGGGTAGAGCTGATTAAAAGTATGAATATCAGAAACAATAGGCCCGCGGTGAGATTTCCTGATTGTAAATTTATAGTGGAGCGAATCTTTAACTGCGAAGGAGTCCGTGTAGACTGCCAGATCTCTCAATTGATTATCGACGTAATAACGGTTTCCGGTTGAATCCAGTTTCTCTGCATAGAAGTCGCAATCATCCGCCATAACATTCGTCATAGCCCAGGCAATATTCCTGTTTTTCCCGATCACAATTGCCGGAAGGCCGGGGATCGTAAAACCCTCAGCATTCCAATTTTCACTCCTAATTACTGCAAAATACCACTTGCCCGGAAGTGAGAGCGCAAGGTGAGGGTCATTTGCAATAACCGGCTTTTGAGAAACAGACCTTGCACCGCTAACAACCCAGTTATTGGAACCGATATGTGTCCCTACAAAACCGGTAAAGTCCCTGAACATTCTATCCACGTTTATAAAACCCATTGCCGAGGAAGAGACCGAAGGAATATTTTTAGGAATAATGGTTGGAGCATTTTCCGGAAATCCGGGTAGCAATTCCGAAGCTTTTTCCGGGCCGAGTTTATGAATTAGATTTGAAAACAGAATATCGCTCCACCAGCTGATATTTAATTCCCAGCCCATCAGTTTTGCAATCACTAAACTATGTTCAGGTTTCCACGGATACGGATCGTACCCGAGCAGATCAAATTCAACCTGATATTTTCCTTTATTATCCTCAATGAAACTATTCACACCGCGGGAATAAGCTTCAAGAATCTTACGTGAGACGGGATTAATCTTTGACAGACTTTCTTCAACAATCTTATAAATGCCGACAGTTCTGAACATTTTATCGATAGGGACGGTTTTGGAACCGAATACTTCACTTAATCTTCCTTCCCCGGCTCTGCGTGCAAGATCCATTTGAAATAATCTTTCCTGTGCATGAACAAATCCGAGCGTAAACGCTGCATCCTCGTCATTTTCCGCCGAGATCATCGGGATAGCAAATGAATCACGGTACACCTCAACACCCGCGATAAGTCCTTTCGCCGTAATCTCTCCGTCATATTCAGGCAATGATTTTCTCAACATGAAATATGATATCACGAAGAGAAATATCACAATGATAATAAGAGTGCCAGCGATACCGATAAGGACTTTTTTCCAGGATTTCATTTTATCTCAATTGAATTACTTATTTAAAATAATGAAATAATATTTGCTGAATAAAAAAATATTTAATAAATAACCGCACGACTTTAAGAATTGTTTTGAGGAAAAGGAGATGGATCAGTTTCTTACAATCGGGTTATACGGCCTGCTGATAATAATCGTAATTGTAACATGGATTATCTATAAAAGGATAAAGGACACTTCGCAGATTAATTTAAAAGAAGAACTCGAAAGGATAGATAAATCCTTCCGAGATGAGCTTATGAGAAACCGGGATGAATCGTCCAAAACAGGTAAGGCACAGCGCGAGGAACTGAGCAGCGCGATTAAACAATTCGGGGATCAATTATATGATCAGCTTTCTAAACTGATCCAGACCAATGAACAGAAATTCGATAAGCTTCAGAACCGGGTTGAATCGCAGCTCAAAGAGATCCAGGATAATAATTCAAGAAAGCTTGAAGAGATGAGACAGACAGTTGATGAAAAACTTCACAGCACACTTGAAAAGAGGCTGGGCGAATCTTTTAAACTTGTAAGCGAACGTCTCGAAGCTGTTAGAGAAGGCCTTGGAGAAATGAAAAACCTTGCAGTAGGTGTAGGTGATCTGAAAAAAGTCCTAACGAATGTAAAAACCCGCGGTACATGGGGAGAGATACAACTAGAGAACCTGATTGAACAGATACTTACTCCCGATCAGTATTCAAAAAACATAAGCACAAAAAAGAATTCGAATGAGAGAGTAGAATTCGCGATTAAGATGCCGGGAAGAAGCGAGAATAAAGACGGATTGTGCTGGCTGCCAATAGATGCAAAATTCCCGATGGAGGACTATCAGCGTTTATTAGCCGCTCAGGATTCCGCCGAACCGCCTTTAATCGAAGAAGCATCGAAAGCACTGGAAAACAGAATTAAAGCGGAAGCCAAATCAATTAACGAGAAATATATCGACCCTCCGAACACCACGGATGTTGCACTACTATTCCTCCCTGTTGAAGGCCTTTTTGCAGAAGTATTACGCAGACCTGGATTGTTTGAAAAACTGCAAAATGATTTCAAGGTTATACTGACCGGCCCAACAACATTAACCGCCATACTAAACAGTCTTCAGATGGGTTTTAGAACACTTGCAATCGAGAAACGTTCGAGCGAAGTATGGAGCCTGCTCGGAACAGTGAAAACCGAGTTTTCGAAATTCGGCGACGTACTCGATAAAACCCAGGAGAAATTGCGTCAGGCGAGCGATACAATAGACTCGGCAAAGACACGCTCGCGTGCAATTGAAAGAAAACTGAAGGACGTTCAGGAACTCCCGGGCAGTGACGAAACCAAACTGATCGATTAGCGGAAATAATTTTTCGCTAATCTCAATTATTCCAACCGGCTGGCAGGGCACTTTTTACCGACAGATTTCCGCCATTCACCGATTTCTTATTCATCAGGCAGAACCCGGTTAATATCTTTGCGTCAGATTAAACAGGTAAATAAAACTTTGAGGTTAACATGGCATGGCATAAACTAAAATCGAGAGTAATAGTAGGAATTATACTCGTAATAATCGGAGTTCTTTTTCTATTACGTAATTACGACATTGCATTTTTCCCTTTCGAAATGATCACATGGGAATATTTTTTCATCCTATTCGGTCTGCTATTATTTATCCTATCGGACAATAAGACGGCCGGAATTATTTTCCTGGCAATAGGTCTTTTCAATTTAGTACCCCAACTCTGGCCTTTGATCTTTGTGGTTATCGGTCTTTACATAATTCTCAAACGAAAAGGAAGCAGGCCAATGGCGCATTTCAAACATTACCATCGCGACAGTAATATTCCCGATGGTGAAGTAGCAAAAGACTATCTTGAAGATGTAAATGTATTCGGCGGCGGTACAAAAATAATTAATACAGAGAATTTCAAGGGTGGAAATGTAGTTTCAATTTTCGGAGGTTCAGAAATCAACCTGATGGGTTCGAAGCTTGCCGAAGGTGAGAACAGTCTGGAAATGACAGCTATTTTCGGCGGTTCGACACTTATAATACCATCGGACTGGAAAGTTGAGACCGATGTTCTATCGATATTTGGAGGATTCAGCGATAAAAGGAGAAAGGACCCGAACAAGGTTCAGGATCCGAACAGAATACTTGTTATAAAAGGCCTTGCTTTATTCGGCGGCGGAGAAATTAAAAATTAATTCTACGGAGTAATAAAATGAAAAACGACGGAAAAATCTGGATTGGAATAATTCTTATTGCTGTGGGCGCTCTTCTGGTTGCAGATAATTTTTTCTATTTCGATTTCAGTGTCCACCATTTGATTTTTTCTTGGCATACAATATTCCTGATTATTGGGCTTGTAATTCTGAACAACTCTAAAAACAGTGTTGTGGGAATTGTTTTCGTTGTACTGGGATTGTTCGGGATACTGGGATACATCTCACCATTCGATATAAGATTTTCGCTCAGAGATTACTGGCCGATAATCCTGATTATTGTAGGATTTTTTATTCTGTTCAGAAGACGGGAGCCGAATATATTAACGAATCCGGAGGGCAGCAAACAGGAATTTCAGACTTCAACAGCCAGCATTCTTGATGAATCGTCGATATTCAACAGCACAAACAGAATAATAGACTCTGATAATTTCAGAGGGGGCAAAGCAACAACAATATTCGGTTCAACAAAACTCGATCTCACAAGGGCTTCCCTATCCCCCGGAGAAAACACGCTTGAGATAACATGCCTGTTCGGCGGGTGCGATATTTCAATACCTAAAACCTGGAAAGTGATTCTAAACGTTTCGGCTATCTTCGGAGGTTTTGAAGACAAAAGATTCCTGGCAATGAGCGATGCAAAAACAGAAGGCGTACTGATTATAAAAGGGACCGTCATATTCGGCGGCGGTGAAATTACAAGCTATTAGAACTGGACAGAAATGGGAAATCCGTTTATAAAGAACATAAAGATTTTTGCTATCTACCTGATGATATGGGTCTTCATCAGCCTGATACACAATGTAGTTGTAATCTTCCTTCTTAATGTAAAACTGGAACAGGCCCTGGTCGAAAGCATTATCTATAATACTCTCTACTTTCTGCTCGGCATCAGTCTTTGGTATACGGTAAGTTATAACACGCTTGAAAATTATACTCCTGTAAAAATATTCGTAAACCATTCGGCAGCCGCAATTATTACGTCCGCCGTGTGGGCATTGTCAGGTTATTATATTCTCGTTAATATTTTTAATGACAATCAGGAGTACAAGACATTTCTTTTGAACTCTGGTATATGGCGGTTTATAATCGGAATCTTCTTTTACCTGATTATTGTGGCCGTGGATTATGTGATAATCTACTACAATAATTTTCAGCAGAAACTTTTCCGTGAATCAGAGCTGAATACTCTTGTTAAGGAAGCGGAATTAAAATCGTTGAAATACCAGATTAATCCGCACTTCATTTTCAACAGTCTAAATTCTATCAGTTCGCTCACACTAAGCGATCCGGTTAAGGCCAGGGAAATGACAATCAAGCTATCGTCATTTCTAAGAAGCACCTTATCGAAGAATGAGAAGCAGAAAAGTAAACTGACAGATGAGATTTCGAATGCAAAGCTCTACCTGGACATTGAGAAAGTCCGGTTTGCCGACAAAGTTGAATTTGTAGAGGAACTTAATCCGGAATGCAAAGACCTTGAAATACCGAGCATGATACTACAGCCGCTATTTGAAAACGCAATAAAGCACGGGGTATACGAAAGTCTCGAAAAAGTAATTATCAGGTTGCATTGCAGACCCGAAAAAGAATATCTTAAATTAATTGTTGAGAATAATTTTGATCCAGAAGCTATTCCACGTAAAGGCGAAGGGATAGGGATCAAGAATATTCAGAACAGGTTAAAGCTGATCTACAATCAGGATAACCTGGTAACAATTGAAAAACTTAACGGTTTATTCAGAGTTAATATTTACATACCGGTTAAAAATGAAAAACAGAATTAAAACACTGATAGTTGACGATGAGAAATTAGCGAGAGACATCGTAAAAAATTATCTCCGGAATTATCCTCATATTGATCTTGCGGGAGAATGTTCAAACGGTTTCGATGCGCTCAAAATGATAGGCGAGCTTTCGCCCGACCTGGTATTCCTGGATATACAGATGCCAAAGCTGACCGGGTTCGAGATGCTGGAAGTACTGGAGAATCCACCGGTAATAATTTTTACGACCGCATATGATCAATACGCTTTGAAAGCATTTGAAGTAAATGCAACCGATTACCTGATGAAACCCTTTTCGGAAGAGAGGTTTGCCGAGGCAATTCAGAGAGCTGAAAACCAGATCAAAAATAAATCAGAATCCGATAAGAAAATCTCCGACCTGTTAAAACATATCGGCAGAAAAGATGAGCACCTGGAAAGAATTGTCGTAAAGAACGGTCCGAAGATCACAATCCTCCCTGTCGACAGTGTAAAATATCTTGAAGCGCAGGACGATTATGTAATGATCTATACTGCCGGCGGAAATTTTCTAAAACAAAAAACAATGAAATACTTTGAAGAAAACCTGAATCCAGCCGAGTTCATACGAATTCACAGATCCTATATTGTAAAAACGACCGAGATTCAGCAGATAGAATTATTCGAAAAGGAGACTTACTTTGTATTACTAAAGGATGGTAAGAAGCTCCCTGTAAGCAAATCAGGTTACAGTGAATTGAAACAGATACTCGACAAATAAAAATGAGAAAGAGGGGGAAGATATTACCTCCGACCTATTTTTTAAGCGGAATTGTTTTAACACTACTAATTCATTTCCTGATCCCATTCATACAAATAATTGAATACCCGTTTAATCTTTTAGGCTTAATACCATTAATTATAAGCGGGATATTGAATATTGCCGCGGATAACGCACTCAAAAAATTCAACACAACAGTAAAACCTTTTGAAGCATCAACTGCTCTTGTAACAACCGGGGTTTATAGGATTAGCCGGAATCCGATGTATTTGGGGATGTTTCTTTTCATTCTGGGTGAATCAATAATTCTTGGATCGATCGGCTCATTTGTTATACCAATCTTGTTTATAATTGTAATAAATAAAAGATTTATATCAACTGAAGAAAAAATGCTTGCTTCTGAATTCAGAGAAAAATATTTGAGTTATTGTAAAGTAGTAAGACGGTGGATTTAAAAACCTGAAATCTTCCGTAAAGAATCTAATAACTGCATTCGTTGAAGTTTAGCTCACCTATCTTTATATTTGGTTACGAAAAGAACGGAATCCTCAATGAAAATTGACAAAGACCTTCAGTCGGTTCAGGAGGCAAGGGACCTTGCCGCAGCCGCAAAAGAAGCCCAACTGGAATTCAAACACTTCAGTCAGGATCAGGTTGACAAAGTTGTAAAAGCGATGGCCGATGCCGGATTCAAAGAAGCCGAGCGTCTGGCAAAGATGGCACACGAAGAGACCGGATTCGGTAAATGGCAGGATAAGGTTACCAAAAACCAGTTCGGGACAAAGGATGTCTGGGAATCGATAAAGGAACTTAAAACTGTAGGCGTAATTGATGTTCAGAAGAACGGCAAGATATTAAAGATTGCAGAGCCGATGGGAGTAGTAGCGGCTTTAATACCTTCAACCAATCCGACATCAACGGCCATGTTTAAGGCAATAATATCATTGAAATGCAGAAACGGAATGGTAGCCAGCCCGCATCCAAAGTCAGTCAATTGTACTTCGGAAGCCTTAAGAATTCTAGCGGAAGCCGCAGAGAAAGCAGGCGCCCCGAAAGGTTTAATCCAATGTATGACGATTCCTACTTTAGAAGGGACCGATGCATTAATGAAGGATAAAAACATAGCAGTTATTTTGGCTACGGGAAGTACTCCGATGGTTCGGGCCGCATACAGTTCCGGCAAACCGGCTTACGGAGTAGGGCCGGGCAATGTACCGGCGTTCATCGAAAGAACTGCCAATTTTCAAAAAGCAGTTGCCGATATTGTATACGGCACAACATTCGATAACGGCGTACTCTGTTCATCCGAACAGGCAATGATTGTTGACAGACCCCTGAGAGAAAAAGTTATAGAAGAAGCAAAGAGAATCGGATGCTATTTCGTAAATGAGGAAGAGAAAAAGAAACTTGAGAACACGGTTGCAAAGGGAGCCAGACTGAATGCAGATATAGTAGGCAAATCTGCGGTATGGATTGCCAATTACGCAGGATTCTCCGTACCTCCAACAACTACAGTTCTGGTAGCAGAGTGTTCATCGGTCGGGAAACAGGAACCATTGTCGATAGAGAAATTATCGCCGATGCTCGCGTTCTACACAGTTGACGGATGGCTTGAAGGATGCCACAGATGCATCGAGCTGCTTGAATTTGGAGGAGTAGGCCATACGCTCGTTATTCATTCGAATGACAAGGAAGTAATAATGAAATTTGCGCTGGAAAAACCGGCATTCAGAATAGTAGTGAATACTCCTTCTTCAGTTGGCGCGGTCGGATATACAACAGCATTAACGCCTTCAATGACTTTAGGCCCGGGCACATGGGGCGGATCAATAGTATCGGAGAATGTTTCTGCAAAACACCTGATGAATATTAAAACCCTGGCATTCGAAGTTCGTCCGGTTAATTCCGGTGCATCGGTATCATCGTTCGATCTGCCAGCCTCACTAAGTACATCCGGTGCAACATCCGAAGGTAATTTTACAAAACAGATTGAAGAGAGGTTAAGAGCCCGTGCGGGCAACCCGGCATCAAATCCGCTCGGTGATATAAGCAGAAAATCAAACAGTCCGGCTAAAGATACAATGCTTGGAGCCGGGATAAGTGAGGCGGAAATTCAGAAGATTATAAAAGAATTTAATAAATAACTTAGCGGTTTAGTGAATTTTTAGTGTCTTACTATTGTTTTCAAAGTGTGATAATTATCATTTCTTATTGATCTTTAAGTCTATATTTTTTACCGTAATTCTTATTTGAGTATATGAAAAATTCGAATTTTCAAAACTGGTCGATCGAAAAAGGCGATTATAAAAGGGATGAAACGTCTACCTGGACGTTTCAGAAAAAAATAATCAGAAAGAGAAGAATTAAAAAAACTGCTTTGATAATTCTTTATACTATTTCTATTTCTGTGATTTCATATATGATCTTCTCTTAATCTCCGGAGTAGCGGTCCAATCTGAATTTTTCACCGAGGTACATTTTTCTGACATCGGAATCCTCGGCAAGATCTTTTGCTGTACCTTCCTTAAATATCTGCCCGTTAATCAAAATGTAAGCCCGGTCGACGATACTGAGTGTTTCATGAACATTATGGTCGGTTATAAGAATTCCAATATTCTTATTCTTAAGGTTGGCGACGATATTCATAATATCTTCAACGGCAATGGGATCGACACCGGCAAACGGTTCATCGAGGAGAATAAATCTCGGTTCAGTAGCAAGAGCGCGTGCTATTTCAGTACGCCTTCTTTCACCGCCGCTCAGTTGGTATCCCATGCTTTTACGAACGTGACCAATACCGAGTTCGTCAAGCAATTTCTCCTGTCTTTCTTTTCTCTCCTTATCGCTGAGCTTCATCATCTGAAGGATTGCCATAATGTTATCTTCAACGCTTAGTCTGCGGAATACGGAAGCTTCCTGAGGAAGGTAACCGACACCCATTTTTGCTCTTTTATACATCGGTTCAGTAGTAATCTCATTTTCATTCAGGAAGACACGTCCTTCAAGAGGTTTTATCATTCCAACAATCATATAAAAAGTTGTTGTTTTTCCGGCACCGTTGGGACCCAGCAATCCAACAACCTCACCCTGCTCAACCGAAACAGAGACCCGGTTAACAACAGCACGTTTTTTATAAACTTTCTTCAGGTTCTCGCCACGCAGAATAAATTTACTTTCCGGATTCATTTAGATCTTCCATTTTTGAATAAATCATTTTTTTACGATTACCTAAAACTGAATTCTGGTCGGGTCTGTTTTCATAAATAATAAACGAAGGGATCGTAAACTCCTTCTCTTTTCCAAGGATTAAATTTTCAGGATGATATTCGGTTGCCGGATTACCGTAAAACTTTACGTCGGATACCTCATTATCCTGAAAATATATAACCGTTCTTTCTGAACTCGACTTAAGAAGCCCATTAGGTTCACCTTCTTCAAATAGATAGTAGATACTGAGAACATTACCCGAAGCTTCGGTTTTCTGAAGCCCTTCTTTGCCAAACGACATTTTTATTTCCCGGCCGGATAACTGATCATATTTTAAGATATAATTCTGATTTGTTGAAATAATTGAGGCGTTAGAATTCAGAAGCAGTTCTTTCATACGGTTCTCTTCAAGGAAAATATTAATCGTATCACCAAGCAACTGCGTATTCTCGTTCCAGATAACAGGGGGAGTGGATTTTTCGGGCGGCCGTTGAGTAAACAGGTGGTCGGCCTCCTGATAGAAAACCGTAAAATCATTTACCGAAGCGAAACCGCTTCTGGCAATCCTAACAGAATCCGTTGCCACAAGCCGTTTAACAGAATCGTCGAACGCCTCCATCAGTCTGGAGGAGATAACGAGTGTATCAGGCTCACCGTTCGAGGTTGTATCAATTTTTACAAGAATAGGGTTATCAGATATTTTTGAATACTTCAGCTGCTTGTAATCCTCAAGATTATCGGCAAATATGGCAAGGCGATTCTTTGGATCATAAATCAAGATATTGTTATATGCAAACGTGATTTTGGTATTTCTGTAATGAACCAGACTATCGGCAAAGAGAACAGATGTGGAATCCTGAACTTTCACTCTACCTGCAGCGACTGCTTTATCCTCATCATTAAAATAAGTAAGCCGATCAGAATCCATCCGGGAGACAGGGTCTTCCAGACGTACCCTGTTAATAAACTTAGCCCGCTTTTCATCAAAATAATAATAACCTGTATCAGCATTCAGGTTAACGTGCCCGTCGAATAGTGATACTCCCGAATTAGAATATGCTATTTTAGAATCGCCGTAATAAAAACCCGATGCAGTATTAATAATAACACTATCCTGAGTAACGACAACATTTCCGATCAGTTCCGCCTCATTACGGGCCAGGTATTGTATCGCTTTACTGCAGGTAATACGGACATCACCCTGTGTTATTACTACATTACCGATTACTTCCCTTATACTTTCCCCGTTAACCATCTTACCGACTAAAGTTTCGCCGTTAACAATCATATTTTCCCTCGCCTGAGCGAAGAGAGCCGGGGAGACAAAAAGAATGGACAATATTAAAATTCTATTTATCACTGTTTTTTATTGTTTACTGATGCGGAATAAGTAACCTTGAAGATTACATAGTTGTGAAGGTGCTGATCCGATTCCATACCATAACCTTCAATTATTTCTTTGGAAGAACGGATGCTTACAAATTTATCCGTCATAATTTTCTCATCGTTGTTGCGCCATTTCAATTCGGTTGTTCTTAAGACTGTACCGCTGTCGTTAACGGCCACAACACTATCAATTGCATACATATCCATTGTAAGGTCGTCCACTTTACCGCGTTTCGAAGTTAAAACTGTAGTAACAGACTGTTCAGGATTATAGAAATTTATTTTAACGCCTTCAAGCAGAGTAATTTTCTGAAGATCGTATTTTTTCAGGTGGTCGGAAAAGAGTACCGCACGGGTTTTACCTTCATTTGTAAAAGTGATTTTGCTGTTCCAGCTCTCATGAGAAGGGATTTCAGTTGCTGATTTATTATTCTCTATGATCGGTTTGATCTTTTCATCGGAACAGTAGACAAGAAGAATAATTATAAGAGCGGATATAAATAATCTCATCTGGTTTGTAATCCGAGTTTTACAAGGTCATGGAGGTGAACAATACCCTCAGGCCGGTTCATTTCGTCAACGACAATTAGTGAAGTGATATTATGGTTTTCCATCTGCTGGAGAGCAAAGGATGCCAGCAGATCCTTCTTAAGAGTTTTCGGTTTTCGCGTCATTACTTCCAAAGCCGAAAGATTTTTTATATCGAGCGTTTTTTCGAGCAACCGTCTCAGGTCCCCGTCGGTTATGATACCCGACAGCAGCCCTTCGGAATCAACCACGCAGGTCATTCCAAGCCGCTTCGAAGTAATCGCAAAAATTGTATCCTTGATTGATGTATTCTCGGTAACGACAGGGATATCGTTCCCTTTAATCATAATCTCGGAAATTTTAAGGGAAAGCCTTTTACCCAGGCTTCCGCCCGGATGAAGCAATCCGAAGTCCTCTTCCGAGAATCCGCGCAGTTCGAGAAGTGTTATTGCGAGAGCATCGCCCATTGCCAGAGCGGCTGTAGTTGATGCAGTAGGCGCAAGGTCGTATGGGCATGCTTCCTCCTTAACGCTAACATCCAGAATTATATCGCATTCTTCCGCAAGCCTTGAATTCTTTTCCCCGAGCATGCCGATAAGCTTTACATTAATTCTTTTGAACATCGGGATAAGCTGAATCAATTCCTCCGTATGGCCGCTTTTAGAAATCAGAATTACAATATCATCCTTTCTAACCATTCCCAGATCACCGTGCAGAGCATCTGTCGGATGAAGGAAAATAGAAGCAGTACCCGTGGAATTCATTGTAGCAACAATTTTACGCGCAATAATTCCAGATTTCCCAACTCCTGTAAATACAACTCTGCCATTGGAATGAAGGATTGCTCTAACAGCACGGACAAAGTCCTTATTGATGCTTCCGGATAGATTAAGAACCGAATTACCTTCGATTCTTATTACCTCTTTTCCTTTCGCCAAAATCTGTTCTTCGGACACATTACCTCTGAAGATTAATTATTAGAATGAGCTGATTTAATTAGTCCTAAAATTTCATTTAATAAAGAACCCGTATCAGATCCTTTAATGATATACTTAACCGACCGTTTAACATTCCTCCCTGCCCAGGAAGGAGCAGCAGATACTCCGCATTTAGCAAGAAGCGGAAGATCCAGAACTTCATCACCCGCATAAAAGAGATTTGAGAAACCGATTGATAACCTTCCAATCAGTTTTTCGACTTCATTTACTTTTTCCAAAGAAGAGGAAATAACAGTAATTGATGTATCCTTCTTCAACTCGGATATCAATTCATCCTCCGGCCTGGCAGAAACAATTCCGAACGATAATCCATATTTCTTAATTTCTTCAGAAAATTTTTTTATCTCTTTAAGAAACGGAACAGGATCCTCATTCCCCGATTTATTATGAATAAGCACACCATCGAGGTCGAACAGGAATAATTTCACATTTTTAAGGAGCAGAAGAAGATTATTTTTCATTTTTAACAATCGAATCGATTTCTTTAATTGTAATGAGTAACCGTCTCAGAGATGAAAGCGGCAACTGGCTGCCTGAATCGCTTAGAGCTTTATCGGGCTCCGGATGAACTTCCAGAAAGAGGCCGTCGACACCAACAGCAACAGCGGCTTTAGCAAGAGCCGGGATAAATTTTCTCTCTCCCCCGCTGAAACCTCCCTGACCCGGGATTTGAACTGCGTGTGTTGCATCCATTACTACGGGATACCCGATAGTTTTCATTATTTCCAATCCGCGCATATCAACTACAAGATTATGATAGCCAAAAGTAGTTCCTCTTTCAGTCATCAGTATTTTACGGTTCCCGGTCGATTCAATTTTTCCGGCAACATATTTCATATCCTCCGGAGCGAGGAATTGACCCTTCTTAACATTAACAGTTTTACCGGTTCTGCCTGCAGCAATAAGCAACTCAGTTTGACGGCAAAGAAATGCAGGAATCTGAAGTACATCTGCAAATTCCGAGACCAGATCAATTTCTTTTTCAGAATGGACGTCGGTTAATAAAGTAAGATCGAATTCCAGCTTAATTTTTTTCAGAATTCTGATCGCTTCATTCATCTCGAGACCCGAGAATGTGCCGATGCTTGTCCGGTTTGCTTTTTTATAACTCGATTTGAAGATGAACGGAATCTTAAGCTCACCGGTTATTTTAAGAATTTCTTCAGCGGTTCGAAGTGTTATTGATTCATTTTCCACAACACAGGGACCTGCAATAAGAACAAGTGGATGCCCGCTTCCAATATTAATTTTACCTGTTTGGACCATAATTATTTTCTCTAATTAAAAAGATTCTCCTGATCTTTGATCTGTCCCCGTTTTTTATTGAACCGGGAATAAGCAAGGTCGGTTGCTTCCCTGCCCCGCGGAGTACGCTGAATAAATCCCTGCTGGATTAAAAAAGGTTCATATACTTCTTCAATTGTTCCTGCATCTTCGTTAACCGCGACCGAGAGAGTATTAAGCCCTACCGGTCCGCCGTTAAACTTTTCTATAATTGTAAGAATAATCTCCTTATCCATTTCATCCAGGCCGAATTCATCAACCTCGAGTGCAGTCAGAGCTTTTTTTGCAATAGAAGCATCTACAATTTTTCTGTTCTCATAGTCTGCGAAGTCGCGGGTTCTTCTTAGAAGTCTGTTCGCTATACGCGGGGTTCCTCTCGACCGCTTGGCAAGTTCAGTACATGCATCGGTATCGATTCTAATATCGAGCAGTCCGGCGGAGCGTTCAATTATTTTTTTGATGAGATTGCTTTCGTAGTAATCGAGCCGGGATTTAATTCCGAATCTGTCGCGAAGCGGAGCCGTTAAGAGTCCCGCTCTTGTTGTCGCACCGATAAGAGTATACTTAGGAAGTTTTATCTGAACCGTTCGTGCATTAGGGCCGCTATCGATCATAATATCGAGCTTATAGTCCTCCATCGCGGAGTAGAGATATTCTTCGACAACGGGACTGAGCCGATGGATTTCATCGATGAAGAGCACAGATTTTTCTTCCAGATTGGTAAGGATACCGGCAAGGTCACCCGGTTTTTCGAGAACAGGCCCTGAGGATACTTTAATCTTAACACCCATTTCGTTAGCAATGATATGTGCTAAAGTAGTTTTGCCTAAACCGGGCGGGCCGGTTAGCAGAACATGATCGAGCGCGTCGCCCCTTTTTTTAGCAGCGCCGATAAAAACTTTAAGATTATCGGTTATTCTTGACTGCCCTGTAAAATCATCAAACTTTTTAGGGCGAATCGAGATTTCGATTTTCTTTTCATCATCAGCAGGGGATGGATTTAGATTATCCGATCTTTTTTTCAAATTTATTCCAGTTAAATTTCTGATGGAGCCAATTTTGTTTTTTTATACATTTTATACTTCTCAATACCAAGGACCATAACAGCCATTAGAGCTATCATCAAAACGGCTGAAATAATTGAACTGTAGATATCCATCCTTCTCGAAAAAATCAAATTTAATCCTGGTATCCAGGCGCTTCCGTAAAGAATAATTGAATGGACAGCATAAACAAGCAATGTATGCCTGCCGACCTGTTTAACAAATTCGGGAATACTCTTAAGTTTAAGAGCGAGAAAGGACATAAGACTATTAAGCAGGAGCACTAATCCAATTCGCATAGTAATTACATAAAGATTATCTGTCCAATAACCCTGCTTGTTATAGAAAATATTTTCTATCAATTCAATTCCCTGCGAAAGGCCAAGAAATGCAAGACCGATTAACAAAAGCCGTAAAGAGAATTTATAGCTTGTAAAGGAGACAGGATTATGTGCAAGGTAACTACCCAGCATCGCTCCGCCAATAACATATCCAGCCCAGGGGAAAAGCGGGAAATAGGAGCCTGTACCGTGATAAAAATATGCGGCAAACGGAACAGGAAGAAAGTTAGCCCAGTTTATTTTTTCAGTCAATGAATATAGAAGAAAGAAAAAGAGGGCGCCCAGGGTAAAAATTAAGTAATCCGGCAGTTTAAATTTATCAGCAATTAGGGAAAGAATCAGGACAAAGAGAAGACCGAATCCGATAAGATGGAGAGCGTCAACCACAAAAAAACCGCGCCACTGTTCGAACGTGACCACGCTGAAGTTAAAGACTGTATAAGTTGGATAACGAAGCAGATAGCCGATTAATACCAGAACAACAAAACGGATCAGCCCTTTTTTAACCCTCGGATTTTCAAAAAAGGGTACATTATAGGATCTAAGCAGATATGTAAATACCACACCGGACGTAAACATAAAGATAGGTGCCGTGAATCCTCTTATAAAAAACCAGATTGAAAATAATGGAGAGTCCATCGTTCTGTATTCATCGGCAAGGAATGTGTCTATCGTATGCCCCTGAACCATCATAAGGACGGCGAGCGCACGCATCATATCAAGAAAAATAATTCTAATCCGGTTTTCAGAAGCCATTAAGAATCCTTAACTACTGTTCAAAAATAAACAAAGAATCCGTTTTATTAAACTATAATTGATGATAATAAAAAACCCCCGGAAACGGGGGGTTTAGAAAGGGAATGATCAATTTTTCGGGTGGCTGACAACCCATTCTTTCAGAAATTTTATTATTTCAGTTGTAGGAGTACCAGGAGTAAAAAGTTCTCCGACGCCTAATTCTTTTAGTTTATTCAAATCCTCTTCAGGAATAATTCCCCCACCGAAGAGGAGGATATCATCAACTTTCTTTTCCTTCATAAGATTCAGGATTCTTGGAAAAATAGTCATATGCGCGCCGGAGAGAATAGAGATTCCAATAGCATCAACATCCTCCTGGATTGCGGCTTCAACAATCATTTCAGGTGTTTGCCTTAGACCTGTATAGATCACTTCCATACCAGCATCTCTGAGAGCCGCGGCAACAACTTTAGCTCCTCTATCATGACCATCCAATCCGGCTTTTGCCACTAGTACTCTGATTTTGTGTTCCATTTTTATATCCGTTTTCTTAATAATATCAATTTTATACATACGAAAAATACTACCAGTTTAGTCAAAAGACAATTTCATTCCGGAATCTGCAGATGAAAAATGATGAAACCAGTTGAGAGAAGTATAATGGCCTGACTTACAATAAAATCAGAGATAAGTACCGATCAGCGTTTGGAAGATTTAACAATTTTATCGTAATATTTGCGAGCAATTTCGAGATCGGACGGGGTGTCGACAGAGAGACTATCGATTTCCGTAATTACTATTTTCATTTTATATCCGTATTCGAGAAAGCGGAGCTGTTCTAATTTTTCGATCTGTTCGAGATCAGTCGGTTTTGATGCTGTGAATTTAAGGAGGGCATCACGCCTATAAACGTAGAGACCGATATGCTTATACATTTCAGCGTTTTCGATCCTCTGCAGATTAGTGCGGGCATCGCGGGCAAACGGGATAGGAGAACGCGAGAAGTACATTGCAAAATTGTTGTAATCGAAAACAACTTTAACAACAGAGGGAGATTTCATTTCTTCAACGCTTTTTATTCTTTTAGCAAGCGTTGAGACACTTACTTTCTTATCGAATAAGAGAGGTTCGATAGCTTCATCGATCATTTTACCTTTGATAAAAGGTTCATCGCCCTGAATATTAACTATTATGCCGGCATCGGGAATTTTTTCTGCAACCAGAGCGATTCGGTCGGATCCTGTAGCAACATTCTGAGGAGTCATATAGACTTCAGCGCCGAAATCCTTAGCAACCTTGAAGAGGCGGTCGTCATCAACAGCAATAACAACTTTATCGAGCAATTTGGATTTTTTAGCTGACTGATAGGTATGCTGGATCATCGGTTTGCCGCCGATATCGGCAAGAGGTTTTCCCATCAGCCGGGTGGATGCAAAACGCGCGGGTATTATACCGATTATCATATTAGTTCTTTAGAATAGATCACTGGTTTATAACTTTCGGTACTTTGAAGAACTGATGGTCGCGATCGGGGGAATTTTTCAACGCTTCCTCCCTGTCAATTGAATTTTTCAGAAGATCTTCACGAAAAACATTTTCATTCGGTACCGGGTGCGACATCGGTTCAATATTGTCTGTATTAAGCTGGTTAAGTTTTTCAAAAAAGCTTAATATTTCATTGAAACTGGATGTAAATCCTTCCAGTTCCTGTTCATCAAAGTTGAGTCTTGCCAAATCCGCAATATATTTTACATCATCGATGGATACAGACATTTAAGATTCCTTAATTAAACCCGGCGCTGTTAAAAGTTGTAGAAATAAATGATTGATCCCCCTGGTAGGGATTATTTTTGATTCTAACTCTAAGAGAGTGATCCCGATCGCCTCTTTTAGGACTGCTGTACGTCATTACATAAAAGCTGTTTGCAAATTTGACAACCCGGTTTTCCATTTCAGAGAATCTCCGGATTATTTCGTTCTCCTGACCCGGTTTAAAACTTCCACCAGTACCAAAAGCATTTATTATTTCCGGTTGAAGCGACGGACCGACGCCGATTGTATAGACAAGTTTATTATGAATTGAATTCAATCCTGAAGCCAGTGAGACGGAACCCTGTGTATCCTCGCCATCGGAAATAATAATTAAGCATCCCTGAACAATTTCGTCGAGAGAAAAGATGTCGTCCCATTTTTTCGAACCGGTTATAACAGATCCGTAAAAATCAGTTGTCCTTACACCAAGCAGGTACTGTGTATCGATAATATTTTTTAACTGGTTTACATCGGATGAATAATCGCTAAGGAGTGCTGCCTTATCGGAGAACTGATAAACCGCGACTTCCTGATTGGGTCTTATTCCGTTAACAATTTCTTTAGCCGAATTTCTGATTGTACCGAGATCATTTTCAAGACTTGTACTGTTGTCGAGCAACAGAACTGTTTTCAGTTTATAAGGGGATGCTGCACGCTTTTCAATTTTTAATCCTGATTCCGAGATAGATAACGGTAATTCGTCTTCAAAAACCTCGAAGTCGGATAATTGAAGATTTGTAACACCGCTTCCGTTGAGATCGAGTACCTGGAAAACCACTTCTACAGTATTTGGCAACCTGGTTTCAGTCCTGTGAAGTTTTAGAGCATATCCGTTAATCGTTGGCATTGTAGATGGAAGAGTGGTAAAATTCCATACCGGGCCAGACCTTGAAACCCCGTCATTTCCTTTCGCAACAATACGCCAGAAATATTTTGTATTGTAGTTAAGCGGCGGAGTAGTAAAAGATTTACTTTGTGTTGTAGTGTATTTAATAAGCGGCGGATTCATAGGTCCGAGGTATACATCATACTCCGAAGCATTATCGCATTCCCATTTAAGGGTTACAAAAAGAAGCTGATTAAGAGCACCGTCTGATGGAGCCGGGGTATTAGGATAATTCTTATCCGAAGTAACCGGATCAATAATCGGCGTCGTCTCTGATGGCGCAGTAGAATCGAAGGAACAACTGAAAGCAATTAGAGCAACTAAAAGTAAAGGTACTTTGCTAATCCGGTTTAACATTTATCGATTGATTTTCTCTTTGTACTGCCGAAATATAATGATAAAAATTAATAATGTAACTGCCGGAATGACTGATTGATTGCATTGATCCGCCGGTTAATAGAGGGATGACTGTAAAAGAACCACTCAACCAGGGGGTGCGGGTTTCTATCCCCCAGGTTCTGATCGGTCAATTTTTCCAGAGTATTGATAAATGCCTCCTTCTTGCCTGTAGTTCTGACGGCATAGTCATCCGCCTCGTATTCGAATCGGCGGGAGATGAAATTTGATATGGGAGTAAAAAACAATCCAATCAGTGTTCCGAATAAAACAAGAAGAGGGAGCACGGAGATTTGAGTAATTGAATTAAAACCGAAAAACCGGATTGAGCCGGAGAAAAGCAAAGCGATTAAATAAAACGTAAAAAAGCTGAGAGAAGTACTGATGATAATATTCTTGATTATATGCTTTTTCTTAAAATGCCCCAGTTCATGAGCGATAACTGTTTCAATCTCATCAGTAGTATAATTTTCGAGAAGTGTGTCGCCAAGCAGAATTCTTTTAGTTCTGCCGAGTCCGGTAAATGCGGCATTCGCTTTTTTTGTATTACGGCTCATATCGAATTTGTAAACATTATTAACTTTAAGTCCGGCTTTCAGGGACAACTCTAATATCCGGGTTTTTAGCTCTTCGTCGTCAACCGGTTTTACTTTATAAAATATGGGAAGAATTAGAACCGGGAGTATTTGAGCAAGAATGACCGATACAAAAAAGATCAGAATTGCAAAAGGGAGCCACCAGTTCTCCAAGAAATAGTTCAGTATGAAGTAGAATATCAGTAAAAGCGGAATACCGATAACTGCTCCAACCAGGGTTTCTTTTAAATTCTCAACAATCCATTTAAGGAATGTTTGATTGGACAGGCTATACTTATGCTCCAGATAATAACCGGTATAATAATTTACGGGTGCAAAAATTATTGAAAGGAAGAGGGACAATAGCAGTACATAAACTAGCAGAACTAAATAGCTGTTTGAAAAATAATCTCTTATAAAAATCTCAGTTTGAAGACTTAGTCCGGAATACAAAAAAAAGAAGAGTAGAAGAAAAGACAATATCCCTTTTCCAATGCTGAAGGAAAGTTTAATGTTGTTATATTTCTTGGCATCTCCATTCATTATACAGGTCTTCCGTGTTTAAGCGGTAAGAAAGGATTGATCAGATAAGTCCGAAAACATTCTGCGGGATCCATCCGACTTTACCATCCACCAGGCGGATTTTATACCATCCATTAACCTGATCCTCAACAACGAATTTAATCCCTTCATGGATAACGAACTGGTCGTTGCTTTTTTGATCCGGAGCGACTTTTACTGAGTAGATCTCTTCGGTAAGGACACCATAATCAGTTACAGCTTCGTGATTATAACGCGAAATCAGAATTACTACAACTAAAATTAAAAGCGCGAGAGAAATTGAGCCGGCCATTAATGAAATTTTCTGTATCCTGATTCTTCCGGAGAGAATAAAAAGTCCAATCGACGTTAAGAAAATCCAGAAAATAATAACAGTAATAACAGACCAGCCGCTCAAAGAGAAGGAAGTAATAAACACCTCCCACCATTGAACGATGAAAATTTTAGGTAGCTCAGTAATTTTATCTACAGTGCGGGAATTAGCGACTTTCAGGTTGAACTGAATATCCTCGTCGCCGGGTGAAAGTTTTAATCCTCTTTCATAATAAAGGATGGCATTACCGATACTGCCGGATTTGAAATAGGCATTTCCGAGATTATAATAGAGAGCAGGACTTTCGTAACCCTGAGAAAGAATCGGCTTGTATGCCTGGATAGCCTGATCATATTTCTGATCCTGATAATATTTATTCGCCCTTTCCATTAATTGTTCAGGCGACTGCCCCCAATTCAAAACTGGAAACGATAAAAACAGAACGATGACACATACGGCCTTCATAAAATTATTCATTTCTTCTTCTCCAGAGCAGAATCGACTTCAACAATCAGTTTAACCGTACTGTTATAGATTTCCGAAGCCGAAGTAGAAGTTTCCCCCTGAGGAGCGAAACGGACAAATTCGCACTTCTCAGCAACAGATTTTACACGATCGATTAAGTTATAATCGACGAGTTTCGATTTTAATTTTTCAAGAGCGGTTTCTAATGTAAACTCCGATTTCTGTATACCCAGTTTATCTTCAAGGTATCCGTAGAGAGCCTGGGACAGCTCCATATAGAATTCCGAGATTTTATTTTCGTCGAGCGCTTTCTTGGAAATCTTCAGACGCAAGCGGGCAGCTTTTTCGGCTTTCTGATATTTCATAAGTTGAATATTTCCATAGAGTTTTTCCTGCCGCTTTCTATAACCAACCGCAATAATCAAACCGAAGACAGGCAGAATGAGTGAGATCCAGAACCAGGGTTTAAGAGCCGAATTATCCTGCCTCCTCTCAAGTCCGGAATCACCGGTTTTAATAAACCTGATATCTTCGCTTAATAATCTAACATCCTCTTTGGCATAATTGCTTGCAACCGGTTCGTACTGTCCTTCACCTTTTACTACATTAATTTTAAAAACGGGAGAATTGAGAGTAACATATTTCCTGGCGGAGGGATTAAAGAAAGAAAACTCCATCGATGGAATCTCTTTATCGCCCTGGATTCTCGGCACTATCAGATATTCAACAATTTTCTGACCCGAGACAACTCCGCTTTTGTTTACATTATCATAAACCTTGGGATCATATTTTTCGAAACCGGCCGGGAGCTGCGGTTCAGGGGCTTTTAATAATTGGATATTCCCGGATCCGGAGAGTGTAAGACGGAGTGTTATACTTTCATTCGTTACAACTTTGTCTTTATCTATTTCAGTTTTAAAATTGAAATTACCAACAGCACCGTTAAATGACGCAGGAACTCCTGCTGCCGGAAGCGGATCGACTTCAACTCTGAGAGTATTCGACTTTGCCTGATATTCAACAGTCTCAGTCCTTCCGAAGAAAGAATCATTAAAGAACTCGTCGAATACATCATTACCCGTTTTTTTCTTTTTCACGATGACCGGGATATTCAGTTCAAAAGGCGTAACGTTCAGCTGACCGGTCTTAGTTGGAAAGAGAGCAACTTTTTTAATTGTAGCAACACGGTACCTTTCGCCCTTATACATTCCGACGTCGAAAGCGATAGTTTGGGAAGGATCGATTTCGACAGCCCAAAATCCCTGATACTGAGGAAGTTTGGTAATCTGCGGAGAAGAGATATTTAATTTCGTATAGAGTTTATATGTGACAGTCAGCTGTTCGCCCAGGTAAACACGGTTCTTATTCGATTCAGCTACAATAAAAACATTTTTTGCAAGTTCCTCTTCCGAATACCCGCCTGTGCTCTGCTGCTGTTGCTGTGGAGTTCCCTTTTCCACTTTTATATTTATCGGATTGGTGCGGTATGTTTTACCGCCGAACTCGACTGAAGCAGAGCCAATAGTATAATCGCCGATTCCTGAAGGCTGAAGAATATAGACAAATGAAAGTGAGCCGGAGACCTTACCGTTAATTATCTGCATACTTGTCGATTGATTTGGTCCGGATAAAATTCTGAATCCGCTGAAATTAGGCGGGCGGAAATCCTTCACGCCGTTCACATCACTTCCCGAAAAAGTAAAATAGACCTGAAACCGATCGTACTGGCCGACAGTTGTACGGTCTACACTCGAATTAAATTCCTGAGCATTGGAATAATGGAATATTCCGTTAAGAAGGAATAGAACAACTAAGAATAAACTGATTTTTTTTACTGGTTTCATATATTTAAAAATTTTGTGCCCGAATCTAAATGAAATTATTATGATACATTCAATACGTCTCTTAATCACCAGTCTTTTTCTCTTACAACAGGTTTACCTTTAATCTGACGTAATTTTTTCTGCAGATCCTGTTCATTATTCTTAAGGGCTTCAAGAATTCTCTCAGCATCCTCTTTCGAGATCTGATTTTTCTGCTGCTGTTGCTGCTGCTGATTCTGCTTATCCTGATCTTTATTCTGATCGTTCTGATTCTGGTTTTGATTCTGGTTCTGCTGCTGGTCTTTGTTCTGATCCTGTTTATCCTGGTTCTGCTGCTGTTTATTCTGATTCTGTTTCAGCATGTTGAGTGCATAAGAAAGATTGTACTTAGTCTCCATGTCATCGGGATTCAGTTTAAGAGCGTTTTTATAAGCGCCGATACTTTCCTGCAACTTCTGGGATTTAAGTAGTGAATTGCCGATGTTATGGTAAACCCTTGACTGATTAATTTTATCCTCAGTAAAAGAGAGGGAATTTTTAAAGGACTGAAGAGCTTCGTCGTATCTTCCCTGTTTATAATACGCATCACCCAGATTAAAATGGCCTTCGAACAACTGGTTATCTTTTTCCAGACCCTTTTTAAAATTGACCTCAGCTTCAGCATATTTATTATTTTTATAAAGGTCTACCCCGTCGTTAATCAAACCACGTTTCGATTGAGCAGAAGCAACCGATAATGCAGCTACAAAGAGAGATACTAAGAAAACAAGATTTTTTTTCATTGTTCCGCCTCTCCCGGTTTTTCGAATCTCATCAGCCACCTGGCTCTGTTAAAAGAAATAAAAAACTCGGCAAAAAGAATAATGATTGCCGGGAATAAAAAATAATAGAAACGGTCCTCGTACTCGGTAATTTTTTTAGTGCCGTATTCAGTCTGCTCAATTTTAGCGAGATCGTTATAGATCGATTCCAGTTCATCCTCGGTATTGGTTCCCCGGTAATACTTCCCTTCGGCTTTTTCGACAATCGATTTAAGAGTTGTCTCATCAAGTTTTGTAAGAACTATATTACCCTGATTATCCTTCTTATATCCGGTTTGAACACCGGACTGATTATAGACAGGAATTGGAACACCCGCAGGTGAACCGAGTCCGATAGCATAAATAGCAACATCTTTGGAATTGGCATCGTCAACCGCTGAATCTATATCCCCTTCGTGATCTTCACCGTCGGTGATAACAACAATTGCCTTTTTAGTGCCGTCATCGTAGCGGAACGATTTAAGAGCCAATTGTAAAGCAGGGCCGATAGCAGTCCCGGCCTGAGGGACCGAGTTGACATCGACGGCAGAAAGGAAAAGATTAGCTGCAGAATAATCCGAAGTTAACGGGAATTGGACGTACGCTTCGCCCGCGAAAACGATAAGTCCGATTCTGTCGCCTTTGAGTCTCTGAATCAGTTTAGAGATTTCATATTTAGCTTTTTCGAGGCGGCTCGGTTTAATATCCTCTGCGAGCATACTTTTGGAAACATCAAGTAGAATATAGACTTCAATACCGATCTGTTTTGCTTCCTCTATTTTAGTTCCGACCTGCGGATTTGCAAGCGCAATAAGAAGAAGAACAAGTGTAAAAGCAAAGAGACCGAATTTAAATGGTGATTTGAATCTGCTCCGCAACGGGAATAGAATTGCGTGAAGTTTAGTGCCCGCAAATTTTTCGAGAAGTTTATTCTGTTTCTTATAAGTAAACCAGAAAAAAACAATTAAAAGGGGAATTAAAAAAAGTGCGTATAAAAATTCTATGTTTGCAAAACGAATCATCTATTACCCGGTTTTTACGGCAATTTTCTTAAATAGGTTCTTGAGAGTCCAAACTCTGCAAGCAGCAGAAGAAATCCGGCCAGCGCCCAACTAAAGTATAATTCTTTCGCATGCCTGTAGGAGGTTACTTCTACTCTTGTTTTTTCAAGCCTGTCGATCTCCTCATAAATCTCGACAAGCTTCCGGTTATTAGTAGCCCGGAAATATTTAGCGCCCGTAATATTCGAAATCTGTTTTAAGAGTGCTTCATCAATTTCAACGGGAACCATCTGGTAACGTTTGCCAAATGGTGTCTGAAACGGGTAAGGAGCTTCTCCAATAGTCCCGACGCCCACAGTATAGATTCTTATACCGAACTGCTGAGCAATTTGTGCCGAAGTGACCGGATCAATTTCGCCGGCGTTATTGACGCCGTCAGTCAGCAGAATCATTACCTTGCTCTTGGCTTTGCTGTCCTTAAGCCGGTTAACACCGTTAGCAATCGCATTCCCGATTGCAGTGCCGTCCTGAATCATACCGCTGTAAATCTCTTTAAGCAGATTACTCAGGACCGAATAATCGATAGTTAACGGGCATTGAGTAAAACTTTCACCAGAGAAAATCACCAGGCCTATTTTATCTGTAGTCCTTCCCTTAATAAAATCGTCTATTACCTTTTTAGCAGCTTCGAGGCGGTTCGGTTTAAAATCCTCGGCCAGCATACTTCCGGAAATATCGAGAACCATTGCTATATCAATTCCCTCGGTATAAATATTCTCGCCGCTCGAAAACGTTTGAGGTCGGGCAAATGCAACAATTAAAAGTGCCAGAGCAATAATTCTTAAAACAGCAGGCAGATGGACCAGTTTTTCTTTCAGGCTTTTCGGTACATCACCGAACATCTGCAGAGATGAAAAAGTAATATTCGGAGTGATGTTATCCTTTCTCTTCCAGTAGAGGTAGAAAAAGAACGGCAATAAAATCAGTAAATAGAGAATCCAAGGATATGCGAAAGTCACATCACCTAGCATCTTGCCCCTCTTCATTTCCTTTTGGAGTAAATTCAGGAATTGTATCGTGGACAATGCCGAACGCCTGTTTCATCATTTCATCATTTACACTCGGAATGGGCTGGAATTTAGCAAACTTGACGAGATCCGCATTGCTGAAGAAATTATTCGCAGATTCCACAACTTTCCGGCCTTCTTCCAGATAACTGAGTACACCCAGAATTTCTGAAGAAGTCATTTCAAGAGCTCTGAAATCAAACCGTTCTTCAAAATAGGAACGGACAATCTCGGTTATTTCAGAATGATATTCTTTAACAAATCCCTGCTGCCATAATTTTTTCTCTTCGAGCAAATGAAGTTTCTGCAGAGCAATTTCGTGCGGAGGTAGTTTAATCTCCGGTTCAGCAGCCACAACTCCATCTTTCTTCTTTCTGAATCGTTTATAGAGATAGAATCCTCCCACCAGCAATGCCGCGATTAAAATCACTATCGCAATAACGAGGAGCCAGTTCAAAGGAAGTTTTACAGGTTCCTTAACATCCTTAATATCCTCTTGTGTATTTACAGGAAGGGTATGAACAGTAAGGGAAACCGGATTTGTATAGAGCGCGTGCCTATTGCCGCTTTGATGTTTTGTATACTCGATCCTCACCGGAGGGATTTCCACTTTGCCGGAATCATATTTAGAAAATATAAATTTATGGTACTCAACAATATTTTCACCGACATTCTTTTTTTCCACCGGAAGGGCCCTGATGAAATCGAGTACTTTAATGCTATCTTTAATCGGAGGCAGATAGACGGCAAAATACTTATCGTGCCGTATTTCGAGTGTATAGGTTATATAATCGCCAACCATGTAATTGCTTGTATCGGTTGTTGCGCTTACACTCATTTCCTGGGCATTAAGGGAGAGAAATGAGATGAAGAACCAGATATGAACAAAAAGGAATTTTCTTACCATCTTTTTTCTCTCATCTTGAAGAAATCTACAAGCGGTTTTATATATGAACCTCCCGATTGAATTTCGATTGAGTCGAGTCGGCTCGTAATGAAAAGCTGTTTTCTGTAATTGTTAAATCTCTTTTGTGTCTCCCTGAAGTTAATCTGAAAATCCCTGCTGTCTGTATCGACATAGCGGATACTGCCGGTTTCAGCGTCTCTGAACTTAATCAATCCCGAGCCGATGATTTCCTTTTCCCGGGGATCGGAGAGAACTATTCCGATTAGATCGTGCTTCTTGCCAACAATTCTTAAAATCTTTTCGTAACCGGTATCGAAGAAGTCCGATATCAGAAAGACAATTGCTTTTTTCTTTATTGCATGGTTAAAATATTCGAGTGCGGATTTCAGATTTGTTTTGTTCCCCTGCGGTTCAAACGAAAGGACTTCTCTAATTATTCTGAGCGAGTGGCTCTTCCCTTTTTTCGGCGGTATGAATTTTTCTATCTGATCAGTGAAAAGAATAAGACCCACTTTATCGTTATTCTTAAGAGCGGAAAGAGTAAGAATTGCACTTATCTCTGCGGCTATCTGCTGTTTGGTCTTATCGATCGAGCCGAAAACAAGCGAGCCGCTCAAATCCACGAGGAGCATAACGGTAAGTTCGCGTTCCTCTTCAAAAATCTTAATAAACGGATGACCGAAGCGGGCACTCACATTCCAGTCGATACTGCGCACATCGTCGCCGATCTGGTATTCGCGAACTTCGGCGAATTCCATTCCCCGGCCCTTAAATACGGAGTGATACTCTCCGGAGAAAACATCGTTTACAATTCCGCGTGTCCGGATCTCAATCTGTTTTACCTGCTTTAATAATTCTTTATTCAGCATAACAATTATTTGGTAATCCGATTATTGTAAAAAAAAATGATCAGGGTACTTCAATCCGGTTCAATATTTTAGAAATAATAGTTTCGGAAGTTATATCCTCCGCTTCGGCTTCATAAGTAACCGCGATACGGTGACGAAGCACATCCGAACAGATTGAACGGACATCTTCGGGAATTACATATCCCCTTCTGCGAATAAATGCCATAGCGCGGGCACCGAGCGCGAGGTTAATAGATGCGCGCGGTGAAGCACCGTAGCTTATCAGTTCTGTTAATTCATCCAGACCGTAATCTTTCGGATTACGGGTAGCAAAAACTATATCGAGTATATACTTCTCTATTTTTTCGTCAACATAAATTTCGCTTACAAGTTTTCTTGCCTTGAGGATATCCTGAGGGTCGATTACCGGTTTCGGGACAGGCAGTTCACCGGTTGAATTCATTCTCATAATCTTCTGTTCCTCCTCACGTGTCGGATAGGAGATTTTCACTTTGAGCATGAATCGATCCACCTGAGCTTCGGGGAGAGGATATGTACCTTCCTGTTCAATCGGATTCTGAGTAGCAAGCACCAGGAAGGGTTCATCAAGTTTGAAAGTATTTTCGCCGATAGTAACCTGGCGTTCCTGCATTGCTTCGAGGAGAGCACTCTGAACTTTAGCAGGGGCACGGTTTATTTCATCGGCCAGAATAAAATTCGCGAAGATCGGCCCCTTCTTAATCGTAAAATTACTCTCCTTCTGATTATAGATCAGAGTACCGATCAGGTCGGCAGGCAGAAGGTCCGGAGTAAACTGGATTCTCTGGAATTTTGCTTTCATTGAAGCAGAAAGAGATTTTATAGCAAGAGTCTTAGCAAGACCGGGTACACCTTCGAGAAGTACATGACCATTTCCGAGGAGACCGATTACAAGTCTTTCTAGCATCTGCTTCTGACCTATAATCACTCTTCCAACTTCATTTAGGAGTGTATCAATGAATTCACTTTCACGACGAATTCTTTCATTGAGCGCTGTGATATCCAATTTGTTCACCTATATATTTTGAAAACTGTTTGTTTTAACAAGAGAGGAAATAAAAAGTTTCTCTAAGTCAGTTAAAAAGTGTTAAAAAATACTGATTTCGAGCCGTAAATATAAGAATTTTATTCAGACCCGGACTATATAAATAATATATGAAGCTGGGCCTGACAAATTATTACAGGACGCTGAGAGCCGAAAATTTAAGGTAAGAAGTTTCCTCCATCGCCGGATTTTTCGGGTGATCCTTGGAAGCATTATTATAATAGAATTGCTGAACCTCTCTTCCCGATTTTACTGAGGCTGAATTTAATATTTCGAGGAATTGAGAATCTTTAAGGTGATATGAACATGAAGAAGTAAAAAGAAAACCGCCGGGAGTTACAATCTGCATTGCAAGCCGGTTCAGTTTTTCATAACCTTTAATAGCCTTGGGAAGGCTTTTTTTATTCTTCGCGAAAGCCGGGGGATCAATAATCACGGCATCGAATTTCAGATTCTGCGAAATACACTTTTCCAAATAATCAAAAACATCAGAATCAATAAATTGACTTTCCGAATTGAATCCGTTAAGCACGAAATTTCCGGAAGCGTTCTTCAGCTCCTGCGAGGAAGAATCGACAAAGGTGACAGAGCCGGCTCCGTTCAACGCCGCATGGAGACCGAATCCGCCCGAATTGCAGAAGCAATCGAGTACGGATTTGTCTTTGCAGAAACGTCCAACAAATTCCCTGTTGTCACACTGATCGAAATAGAAGCCGGTCTTTTGCGAGGAATTGAAATCAATTTTATACTTTACGAATCCATCATCAATAATTTCATCCGTCCTGCTGCCGGAATATACTTTATCCTCTTCAGGCAAACATTCAAGTTTTCTGAAATACTCTTCGTTCCTGGAAAAGATATTTACTGCATCATATTTTTCTTTTAATATCCTGATTATCAGTTCGGTCCTTTTTTCCATTCCCGAAGAATAGATCTGGAGAACAAATGAATTATTGTACTTATCGATAATAAGGCCGGGCAGATAATCACTTTCGCTGAAAACCATTCTGAAGGAATTTCGTTCCGGATATATCCTCCTCCTCAGTTCAAAAGCTGCTGAAAGTTTCTCTTCAAAGAGACTGTTAAGATCGAATTCAACTTTATTTGTCAGAATTCTTGCGGTAATAAGTGAATTTGTATTATAAAAGCCCGATGCAATATAATTTCCTTTATGATCGGATATTGAGATCAGGTCGCCGTTTTCAATTGTGGAACCGTCATTTTCAATTCTTTCTACTTCATTGCTGAAAACCCAGAGATGCCCGTGTTTTATACGGATTTCTTCTTTCTTTTTAAGTATTAAACGGTTCAATTCTGCCTCAAATAGTTGTGCAAATATAAGTCTCCTATAGTTCAGAAAGGACTTTTAATTATATTTGGGATGCAAATTTTAACAAACAAGGAAAAATTCATGAGATTCAGATACGTGTTTATTCTGATGGCTGCACTAATAATTACGGCCTGTTCAAAAAATGAGGAGAATGAGAGCATAGAGAATAAATCGAATGCACAACAGCATAAAGTTACTGTTCAGGAAGTTATTCAGGTTACAGATTACACCTACCTTCGTGTAACCGAAGACGGAAAAGAATACTGGATGGCAGCACCTAAAGCCGAATTCAAGGAAGGCGAAGTGGTTCTCTACAACAAGGCGATGGAGATGAAAAACTTTACAAGCAAAGAGCTCGACAAAACGTTCGACTCGATATTATTTATCGATGCCGCGAGTGTAAAACTTGGTGAGGGAATAATGAATCAGCCGCAGAAACCTGTTCTTGCAAAGGAGGAAGTTAAAGTTGAACCGGTGATAGGCGGGATTACAATAGAACAGATTTTCTCCAAGCCTGAATCATATTCAAACAAGATTGTAAAAGTAAAAGGGAAAGTTGTTAAAGTTAATACCGGAATTATGAAGAGGAACTGGGTCCATTTGCAGGACGGAACGAAATATAAAGATGATTTCGATCTTACAATTACAACAAATGAGAATGTAAAAGTTGGAGACGTAGTAATTTTTGAAGGCAAGATTGTTCTGAACAAAGATTTCGGATACGGTTATTCCTACAAAGTTCTAATGGAAGATGCCAAAGCGGCTACTAACCTATAAAATAAATTAAAAAAAGCCGGGTAAGCCCGGCTTTTTTTATCTCAATCCTTTCTTAATAAGCTCAACCCTGTTGATTCCGTTAAGCGCGGCAACACGGTAAGCTTCTGCCATTGTAGGATAATTAAAAGTTGTATTCACAAAATAGATCAGACTATTACCTTCACCCTTCTGGGACATAATCGCCTGCCCGATATGAATAATTTCCGATGCGCCGTAACCGAAACAATGAATACCGAGAATCTCGAGAGTATCGCGGTGAAACAGTATCTTTAACATTCCAACAGTTCTTCCGGTTATTTGTGCCCTTGCAAGATGTCTGAAAAATGAATGACCTACTTCGTAAGGAATCTTTTTCTCCGTCAGTTCCCTTTCATTCAATCCAACCGAACTGATTTCGGGAAGAGTATATATACCAGTTGGAATATCTTCTATCTTCAGAGTTGCTTGTTCGTTGTAGAGAAGGTTGCGTGCGGCAAATCTTCCCTGATCGTACGCGGCGCTTGCAAGCGAAGGATATCCGATAACGTCGCCAACAGCGTAAATGTGGGGAACTACTGTCTGGTAATACTGATTAACAGGTATGGAGCCTCTTCCGTCCGGAATAATTCCCATTTCCTCCAGTCCCATATTCTGCGAGTTTCCTGTTCTTCCCTGCGCCCAGAGGAGGTATTCGCTTCTGATCTGTTTATTCGATTTAAGGTAGATTGTAACGCCTTTATCGTCAGGAACAACTTTTTCATATTCCTCGTTATGCCTAATCAATACACCATTCTCACGCAAGTGATAAGCGAGCGCATCTATTATCTCATCGTCTAAAAATGAAAGGAGCTGATGACGTGTGTTAATCAGATTTACTTTTATACTCAGGCCGCGGAAAATGGAAGCGTATTCGCAACCTATCACTCCGGCACCGTATATAGTCAAAGTTTTAGGATTATCCTGTATTTTAAGAAGTTTATCGCTGTCGATAATACGCGGATGAGTGAAGTCGACATCCGGCGGATGATAAGGCCGTGAACCCGTAGCAATAACAAAGGCATCCGACTGATAAACTTTTTTTAAGCCGGTATGTTCTGTAACTTCTATTTTATGCAGGTCGATAAACCGGGCTCTTCCGATAAGGAGATTAACAGAATTTCTCCTGTAAAAACTCTCCCTCAATTCAACCTGGTTCTTAATTATCGATTCAGTCTGACGAAGAAGTGTCTGGTAATCCGAACCGGCGAGTCTTCCGCCATCCATGAGTATCTGACTTGCATGCCGGAGGGCTTTACTTGGAATAGTACCTTTATGTGTATTAGCACCGCCGACGAGTGAGAAATCGTCGCATACAGCAACTTTTTTTCCGTGTTTAGCGCAAGCCATGGCAGCACCTTCTCCGCCGGGTCCGCTGCCTATTATAATTGTGTCATATTTTTCCATCGGGGGATTTCATTCCTGTTTTATGTGACAAAATTAAGTGAACAATTTTGTAAACGCAAAGTGAAGTAATTATCAGTAGAAAATAATATCGAACTGACCATCTGACAACCGCCCATCATTTCAACAAAGAGGAATCGATCCTATTTTTTATCTATCGGATTTGTAGTATGTTTGCATCACTTCACAAAAATTTAATCAGGAAAAAATGTCGACTGAACCGAACAAAATAATTTATTCGATGATCGGTGTAAGCAAGTATTATAATAACAAACCGGTCATAAAAGATATTTACCTTTCATATTTCTACGGAGCTAAAATCGGTGTATTAGGATTGAACGGATCCGGAAAAAGCACACTTCTAAAAATCCTTTCAGGTGTTGATAAAGATTTTAACGGAGAGACTGCCGTTTCACCCGGATTTACAATTGGACTGCTGGAACAGGAGCCGCTCCTCGATAATTCTAAAACAGTTAAGGAAGTGGTACAGGAAGGTGTTCAGGAAATTGTAGACGTTCTGAAAGAGTATGATGAAATAAATGCGAAGTTCGCAGAGCCGATGACGGACGATGAGATGAACGATCTGCTCGAGCGTCAGGGCAGGGTGCAGGAAAAGCTAGACCATCTTGATGCATGGGACCTCGATTCCAAACTGGATATGGCGATGGATGTTCTGGGATGCCCTCCTCCCGATACTCCCGTAGAGGTTCTTTCGGGCGGAGAACGGAGACGTGTTGCTCTATGCCGGCTGCTTCTTAAAAAGCCTGACATTCTGCTTCTTGATGAACCGACAAACCACCTGGACGCTGAGACCGTATTATGGCTTGAAGCGGAGTTGAACAGGTATGAAGGTACAATTATAGCAGTAACACACGACAGATATTTTCTTGATAACGTTGCCGGATGGATACTTGAACTTGATAGAGGTGAAGGCATTCCGTGGAAAGGAAATTATTCATCCTGGCTCGACCAGAAGAAAAACCGTCTTCTGCTGGAAGAGAAAAAAGAAACGGACAGACAAAAAACACTGCAGAGAGAACTTGAATGGATCAGGATGGCACCGAGGGCACGACATGCAAAATCGAAAGCAAGAATCGCATCATACGAGGAGATGCTGAACGAGGAGACCGAAAAAAGGCAGAAGGAATTGGAATTGTATATTCCTCCCGGTCCAAGACTCGGAAACATTGTAATTGAGGCGGAGAATGTATCCAAATCATACGGAGAAAAACTTTTATTCGAGAATCTTAGTTTCAAACTTCCTCCCGGCGGTATAGTCGGGGTAATCGGTCCGAACGGTGCCGGTAAAACAACTTTATTCAGAATGATTGTAGGACAGGAAAAGCCCGACAGCGGAACATTCAGGATCGGGGAGACTGTTAAGCTCGCTTATGTGGATCAGAGCCGCGAGATACTGGACCCGGGAAAGAGTGTCTGGCAGATGATTTCAGGAGGAGATGAACTTCTACGACTCGGCAACAGAGAAATTAATTCGCGTGCATATGTAGGTCAGTTTAATTTTACAGGCGCTGATCAGCAGAAGAAGGTTGGAATGCTATCGGGCGGTGAAAGGAATCGTGTTCAGCTTGCCCTCGCTCTCAAAGAACATGCAAATGTAATACTGCTGGATGAGCCTACAAACGATCTCGATGTAAATACAATGAGAGCTCTGGAAGAAGGACTCTTGAACTTTGCAGGCTGTGCAGTTGTAATTAGCCACGACCGCTGGTTCCTCGACCGTATCTGCACTCATATTCTTGCTTTCGAAGGAGACAGTAAGGTGGTCTGGTTTGAAGGTAATTTTTCCGATTACCAGGAGAACAGAAGAGAACGGCTTGGTAAAGATGCCGATGTTCCGCATAGGGTTAAGTACAAGAAATTGACACGGTAGGTTGGAGAATTTTCCACAAGTAATAGTAAAAAAATTTCGTTATAATATTTCTGCCAGTGTCATAACGCTGTTAAAAAAATATCTTTTGCAACAGCTATTTAAATACTTTGCAAAACCTTTTCCAATTTAGCCGAAACTTCCGACGCAATTTCTTCAAGTGCCGGATTCCCCACACTCTTCATTGATTCCATCGGATTAACAAAACTTACCTGCACTTTATTTTCTTTTTCCTGGACAACTACATTACAGGGGAGCAGAACACCGAGAGTATCTTCGGCCTGAAGCGCTCTGTGAGCAAAAGGCGGATTACATGCGCCAAGAATTCTGTATTTACGGAAATCGACATCAAGTTTCTTCTTTAATGTCTCCTTAACATCTATTTCAGTAAGCACACCGAATCCTTCCTTTTTCAATTCCTCGGTTATTTTTGCAATTGTTTCATCAAATGAATAATCAACGGTTTTTGAATTGTGATAGCCCATTACTCCCTCTTTTTTTTATCGGTTAGATGCAAAACATTTCAATGGGATTCTGAATTCCCTGATACTATATGAAAAAGAAATTGGAAAGAATAATCACCAAGATTATCCCTATTATATTCAGAATGAATCCAGCTTTCACCATATCCCAGACCGATAATTTATGGCTTCCGAATACTATTGCATTCGGAGGCGTACCCACCGGCATCATGAAAGCAAGTGATACGGAAAATGTAGCGGGTATCATTAATGTAAGCGGTTCTATTCCTGTCTCTATTGCTAGTGATGCAAGCACCGGCAGAATTACTGTTGTTTGTGCTGAGTTTGAAGTAAGCTCGCTTGTAAAAACTACAATTGTACAGATAATTGCCAGCAGCACTATTATCGGTAATCCTGAAAGCCCGGCAAATTCCTGACCAATCAGCTTTGATAATCCGCTTTTTACAAATCCATCGGCGAGAGCAAATCCTCCTCCGAAAAGAAGTACAATATCCCAGGGCACTTTCCCTATATCGTCCTGTTTGAGCAGGAAATTAAATTTATGAGAATTTGAACCGCAGGGAATAAGAAAGAGCAATAATGCCATCGTTATAGCTACAGTGCTGTCGTCTATAAAAGCCATTGACGGGAAGAGGCCAGACCATCCCGGGATTATAAAAGTGCCGAGATCGAGTTCGCTTCTGAAAACCCATAGAAAAGCTGTAAGAAAGAAAACTACTAGAACGCTCTTCTCCTCATACGACATTTTACCGAGTTTGTTCTTTTCTTCGCGGATTATATTTTTATCGAGGACCAGGTCGCTGTCGGATCGGTAGACTATTTTTGTAAGAACAAACCATGTAATAATCATCATCACGGCAGCAAGCGGAACTCCGAATACCATCCACTCGCTGAATTTAATCATCGGTTCATCAGGGAAATTGATTTTATACATTCTCTGAAAGATCAAATTCGGTGGTGTACCTATAAGAGTAGCAATCCCGCCGATCGTACAGGAATAAGCAATAGCGAGCATAAGCGATTTGGAAAAATTCGAACTCCGTTCAATTCCGAATTCGGATTCAACTTTATAAATAATCGAGAGCCCGATCGGCAGAACCATCAGGCAAGTGGCCGTATTTGAAATCCACATCGATATAATACCTGATGCTACCATGAAACCGAAAATAATTTTTGCGGGACTGCTGCCGAACAATAGAATTACACTCAGAGCGATCCGTTTATGGAGGTTCCATTTTTCCATTGCAATCGCAATTATGAATCCCCCTACGAACAGCATAATTGTTGAGTTCATATATTGAGGTGCAATATCGGATGCCGAGACCACACCGAGTAATGGGAAAAGTATCAGAGGAACCAGAGATGTAGCGGCTAACGGGACCGATTCAAAAATCCACCATACAGCCATCAAAGTGGCGACTGCTGAAACAAGTTTTGCATTATAAAATTGAGAACCGAAATCGATAAAGAACCAGATTACTGCAAATAAAAAAATACCGAGGAAGAAACCGGTACTTTTTAAATAGAAGGGATTGAATCGGAATCTGCTTTGGTGGTTCATCGGTATTCCGTAATATTTTTGAGAAACCTGTTAGCGTTTTTTTAACATATGTATTAGATCAAGTTCAATTTTCTCTTCGCAATAAAACGGTTCGCCGTAATCTTTTCCGATTTTAAATCCGAATACCCGTGCACGTGCTTCCAGATTTTTAATAAAATTCGGCTGAGAGATAAATGTTTCAGGTTCAACACTCTGCGGATTATGGAACTGTGTTGAATAAGCAAGAATCGATTTCATCTTGAGTTCGAATGTTTCGCTGATATCGACTATGAACACCGGATCGAATTCATATGTCTGCATGTAGTAGAAAAGTTTTTTAGGTCTATTCGGATTCTGAATCTTATCGTTTTCTTCAGTTACAATTTTAGGTAATCCAGAGAAGAAGAAAGCCTCCTTGATAAGCTGACTGGTCCCGATATGGTCCGGGTGTCTGTCGTTGAAGTATGGTGCAAAAACAAACTGAGGTTTGTATTTACGTATACGGCTGATAATAATGTGAAGGTAGTTCTCATTGAATTTGAGTCCGCCGTCTTTGAATCCCAGATTTTCTCTTTGGGTTATATTAAGAATTGCAGAAGCTTTTTGGGCTTCAGCTTTTCTGGTATCGACAGATCCCCGCGTACCCATTTCACCTTTGCTGAGGTCAATAACCCCTACTTTAAGTCCCGCTGAAGATAATTTAGCAATAGTACCTCCCATCGAAATTTCTGCATCATCCGGATGGGCAGCAAAGACGAGAACATCAAGCTCCATATTTCCCTCTGAAATGAGTCTAATCCCGTGTTCAAATTAATAATATTTTTTTGAAAGTAAACAATCCGCAGCGAATAAAAACTTTACTGATTTTTGACTATTTTCGTCACAAAAGTTCCGGGATTAAATGAATAACAATTATGAAGCGGTTATAGGACTCGAAGTTCACGCCCAGCTTTCAACAGAAACCAAGATATTCTGCGGATGTTCTACTAAATTCGGTGCTGAACCCAACTCAAACGTCTGCCCTGTATGTCTTGGCCATCCGGGTGTGTTACCGGTAATGAATAAAAAAGTAGTCGAATATACGGTCCTGATGGGACTAGCTACAGGATGCAGAATAAACGAACGGTCCGTCTTCGCCCGAAAAAATTACTTTTACCCGGATCTTCCCAAAGGATATCAGATTTCGCAATACGAGGAACCGATATGTGAGAACGGCAAAGTAGAAATTGAATTTAAGGACGGTTCGAAAAAAACGATCGGAGTTACCAGGATTCATATGGAGGAGGATGCGGGCAAATCTATACACGACCAGAGCGGTTCAACTTTAATTGACCTTAACAGGTGCGGCACACCGCTTATAGAAATAGTAAGCGAACCGGATCTGCGCTCACCGGAAGAAGCTTACTTGTATCTGTCGAAACTTAGACAGGTCGTTACCTATTTGGGAATTTGCGACGGGAATATGGAACAGGGTTCGCTGAGGTGCGATGCAAATGTTTCTGTAAGATTGAAAGGAGCTTCGGCTTTCGGTACAAAGACAGAAGTGAAGAATATGAATTCTTTCAGGAATGTAGAGCGTGCAATCGCATTCGAAATTGAAAGGCAGATTGACCTGATTGAAGAAGGAAAAGAAGTTGTACAGGAAACACTGCTTTGGGACGCTGATACAAACAGCGCTTACCCGATGCGAAGCAAAGAAGAGGCACATGATTACCGTTATTTCCCCGACCCGGATCTGCTTTCGATAGTTGTTGACGGCAAATGGAGAAATGAAATTGAGAAGCGATTACCGGAATTACCAGATATAAGAAGGGACAGATTTATATCACAGTATCAGCTGCCGCAATACGATTCGGAGATACTTACATTTTCACGTCAGATGGCGGATTATTATGAACAGGTTGTTGCAGTTACCGGTGATTTCAAATCTGCAAGCAACTGGGTAATGACAGATGTACTGAAAATAGTGAATGACCAGAAAATTAATATTGAAGATTTTCCTGTAAAGCCATTGAACCTCGGGAAGATGTTAAAGATGATAGAAGATAAAACAATCAGCGGAAAAATTGCAAAAGAAATCTTCCCGGAGATGATAAAATCAGGTAAGGATCCGGAAGAGATTGTTAAAGAGAAAGGATTGGTTCAGATAAGTGATACTTCTGAAATTGAAAAAGCTGTTGAGAAAGTTATTGCGGCAAATCCGAAAGATGTGGAGGAATTTATTTCAGGTAAGGAAAAAGTACTAGGATTCCTTGTCGGACAGGTAATGAAAGAAACCAAAGGGAAAGCGAATCCGCAGATTCTAAATAAGATTCTGCGGGATAAGCTGAAGAATAAATAATCAGAACATTTCTCTAATTGACTGAAGAATAAGTAATCAGAACATTTCTCTAATTGACTGACGGAGATTTTTAGGCTCAATGCCGAATGACCGGAGTTTATCGGTATTAAGAGAAACATCCGCAACCTTATATAGTATCCCTTCCTCTTCCATGGTTGTTTTTATCAAAAGATTTTTATCTATTCCGGTTTCCTCACACAGGATTTCACCAAGTTCGTACCTTGAAACTCTTTCGGGCCCCGCAAAATTTACAATTTCACACTTAATATTTTTTTCAATCAGCCGGTTAATCATAGCTGCCGATTCTTTGAGTGCAAGAGGCGACCGGAATTGATCAGTAAATAATTTAACCGGTTTCCCGGATTTCAAGTTTTGGTACATCCTGTGGAAATTATTGAGTGAATGATTTAGTCCGAATCCAATGATTAGTGATTCACGCAAAATCAAATAATTATCGAACGTCTCTTTGATTTTTACCTCCCCCATTAACTTTGTTTCCGCATAGAGGGATACCGGAATAAGTTTGGCATCCTCCTTAAGATTAGAGCCTCTATAGCCGGCATAGACAAGATCGGTTGAAAAATAAAACAATCCGGCATTTATCCTTGAACAGATTTCCGCAAGAGATTGGGTTGAATTAACGTTTATATCATAGACCAGATCAGCCGGTAATGAATCTGCTTTTTCAGGACTCGATATTGCAGCGGCATGAATGATAATATCCGGTTTGAAACCGGATACTGCTTCTTCCAGTTTATTATGGTCCCTGATGTCAAGTTTTATAGAATTAAATTGACTGCAATTTCCAGGATTAAGATTGTATTGAGTAAGGATTTGGTGGTTTCCGGCCAGCTCGCGATTAAGATACTGTCCGATCAAACCGCTGCCACCCGTAATAAATATTTTCATTAATTAGGGCCTTTCGATAATATTTTAACTGCAATAATATTATTTTTGAAATAGAAACGGAATAAGCACTTTCAATTACTAACAATAAATACTTTTGATCAGGATCAAGATCATGAGCAGGATCAGGAGGATGGAAAGAGGTAATGATGAAACATTTAATAGGCGCACATACATTCGTAAGCGGAGGGCCAGCTTCAGCGGTTGACGCTGCGGACAAACTCGGCTTTTCAGCGATGCAAATCTTCACAAAAAATAATAATCAATACTTTGCCCGCGATCTTACAGAAGATGAAATAAATATTTACAAAGAAAAATTAAAGAGCTCCGGAATTAAGTTTGTTGTATCACACGATTCATATCTTATAAACCTTTGTGCAAAAGACCCTCAGGGGCTTGCAAAATCGCGTCAGGCATTTATTAAAGAGCTTGAAAGATGCGAGCAGCTCGGTATACCGCATCTTAATTTTCACCCCGGAGCTCATACCGGACAGGGCGAGGAGGAAGGTTTAAGAATAATCGCAGAATCTCTTAATTACGCCCATTCCAAAACACCCGGTTACAAAACTAAAAGTATGCTGGAAGTTACCGCCGGACAGGGAACTGCATTAGGATATAAGTTTGAGCATTTAAGAAAAATAATCGATATGGTAGATGATTCCGACCGTATGACTGTCTGCATCGATACTGCACACATCTGGGCAGCCGGATACAATATACGCGACCCTAAAGAATATAAAAAAGTAATAAAGGAATTTGACGAGATAATCGGGCTTGATATTTTAAAGTGCCTTCACATGAACGACAGCAAGAAAGAACTCGGTTCGAGGGTCGACAGGCACGACCATATAGGAAAAGGATTTATCGGACTTGAAGGATTTGCAAATATAATGAATGATAAAATGCTTGAGAAAGTACCTAAGATTCTGGAAACTCCTAAAGAGAAAGATCAGAAAGAGGATGTTGAAAATATTCAGGTTCTTTTGAGTCTTGTAAAGAAATAATGGATATCTATCAGAGAGGACGCAGGACCATAATACCGGTCTGTTTTTTATTCCCTTTTATATAATCGGCCAGCGGTTTTTCAGAGATCTGTACTTTATGTCCAACGTTCGGAGCGTGCATCAGGTGAATTCTTCCGTCCTCCATCCTAACCGCTATTCCCGTATGAGCAATATCGAGGCCTTCAATATTAGTTGTTATGCCGATGATGTCGCCGTTCTCTATTTTACTTTCTATTTTTTCAATTTTTTCCTGCGGGATATAAAAATATTTTCTTTTGCTGATCTTCTTTTCAAACGAGGCAATTTCAATAACGAACATTGGATTCTCTTTCAGCTGTCTGTATGAATCGACATGTTTTCTCATAAAATCGATCCTCTTTTTATACTGAACACCTCCGATCGGTTTTGTAACATCCTTTCCAACCCCTCTTTTATTCATATCGTAAATCCAATCGGAAAAATAATGGAGGCGTGAGGGATATTCCTTTTTAAGGCCGTCACGGTATCTTACGTTTATTAATTCATTCTGATAATCTTCAAAAGTAGTTTTACCCGATTTAATGCATCTTGCAAAAACCAGAGCGCTTTCGAGGAACGTGTAACAATCCAGTCCTGTAAGGTGGATTACGAGTTCCTCCCTATCACCTTTTTCGAGAGTGTTAGGGACATATTCGGTTCCTAGAAAACTTTTTCCTATTTCAATAATTATTTCATTAACCGGTTTTTCAGACAGATTTTTAGAAACAGCCAGTTCAAATTTTGAATTACAGATTTCAATGTCCTGCTGAGTATAGACCGGCTGTGAGTAAATCAATGTGGAAATGGCTGCTAAGATTATAAAAATTTTCAGAGCATATTTGAACATATTGCAAGATCCCGATTAATTTTTAATTGATGGAACAGAGCTTAGCACAGGAACGAAATCGTTTAAAACGGCGGCTCTTCGAGAGCAGCAATCGGTTCTTCACCTGCGGGAAGCTGCTGACGGAATCTCTCAAGATTTTCGAACCGGGCATAATCTTTAATAAATCTCAGTTTGGCCTCACCAGTTGGTCCGTTTCTTTGTTTTCCAACAATCACTTCTGCAATACCTTCTGTCGATTCTCCCTGCATATCACCGGTTCCGAAAGATTGAATCTGGTACATTTCCGGCCGGTAGAGGAAAAGGACAACGTCGGCATCCTGTTCAATAGAGCCTGATTCACGAAGATCCGAGAGCATCGGTTTTTTATCTGTGCGAGATTCAACTGCTCTGTTGAGCTGCGAAAGTGCAATTACAGGCAGGTTCAGTTCCTTAGCGAGCGCTTTAAGCGATCTTGAAATAGAGGAGATTTCCCGTTCACGGCTTTCCATCGAATTCGACGGATTTACAAGCTGAAGATAATCGACAATTATCAATCCGCAGTTCTTTTCATTCTTCAAGCGTCTTGCTTTAGCTCTCAATTCCAGGATTGAAATGCCGGGAGTATCATCGATATAGATCGGAGCTTTGCTTAGTTTATGAACGGTACGGCTTATTTTAGCTCCTTCCTCGGCTTTGAATTTTCCGGTTCTGACATTATGAGCATTGATACGCGCTTCGGCTGAGATCAAACGAGTTGCAAGCTGAATAGTGGACATTTCAAGACTAAAAATACCGATCGGGACATTATGATCGATAGCGGCATTGCGGGCTGCGGACATTGCAAACGCGGTTTTACCCATCGAAGGACGGGCAGCAATAATTATGAGATCCGATTTCTGGAAACCGCCAAGGAGTTCATCGAGTTCAAAGAAACCCGAAGGTACTGAGAAAGAGGAAATATTTTTTGAGTGAATTGCCTCGATAAGTTCCAGTGCTTCTTTAACGGCCTTATCCATCGACTTGAATGATTCTTTAATCCCCTCTTCGGAGATCTGAAATATTTTTGATTCAGCGGCATCGAGAAGGTCGAACACATCCTCGCTTCCTTCATAGGCATTGCGCGCAATATCCATTGAAGCCGTGATCAATTGCCTGAGAATCCATTTTTCCAGAACGATTCTCGCGTGATAGTCTACATTTGCCGCCGAGGAGACATCCTGCGTTAATTTTCCGAGGTAGGCGGCGCCGCCTGCTTCATCGACTTTACCGGATTTTTTAAGTTCTTCATAAATCGATACTGTGTCGATCGGTTCATCAGCTTCGTAGAGAGAGCTCATCGCTTCGAAGATTACACGGTTTTTCTTTTCGTAGAAGGACTCCGGTTTCAGTACTTCAATAGCTTTAGGTACGGCTTCAGTTTCAATAAGCATTGCGCCAAGTACGGACATTTCCACTTCAGGCGCTGCTGGCGGTTGTTTAGAAGCGGTTCTTAATTTTTCGAGAATCGCATCGTCTCTTTCGGTTTTTCGCGTAGAGGATCTTTTTGCCATTTTATTATTTCAATAGTTCATCGTAAAGTTTTTTGAATTTCTGTACATCCTCCCAGCATCCCCTTTTCCAGTTCGGATTTCTCAAGAGAGCAGCCGGGTGATAAGTTGCCATTACCTTAACACCGTTAAAATCGTAAACCGAGTTACGCAGATCGCCGAGAGAGAGTTTTTTATTCAGCAATCCGTTAGCAGCGACGCGTCCAAGGCAGAGAATAATTTTCGGTTTAATCAGTTCTATCTGCTTGTGAAGATAAGGAATACAAGTTTCCATTTCCAGAGGCTGCGGGTCCCTGTTTCCCGGGGGTCTGCATTTGAGGATATTAGCTATATAAACTTCCTCTCTTTTCAGGTTTACCGCTTTAAGAATGTCATTCAGTAATTTCCCGGCACGACCGACGAACGGTTCGCCCTGAGCGTCCTCTTCGGCACCCGGAGCTTCGCCTATAAGCATTGCATGTGCATTCGGGTTCCCGACACCGAATACAAATTTATTTCTTGTTTTACCGAGAGTGCATTTCTGACAATCGTGAATCGTCGAATAGAGCTGATCGATGGATTCAGAATTCTGAAAATCCTCCGTAAAGAGATTATCGTTTAATTCCATTTCAATCCTGCCGGTTACTTTAACAGTGTTATCAACAGCCACAAGACCTGTATTAAGGGAATCCGAGAAGAGATCATCACCGAAAATATCCTGCTGATCTTTCAGTGCTTCAACGAGTAATTTTTGAAAATCCTTGTTCAAATAAGTACCAGGAATAGTTTAACCGGCGTTCGAATTTAAGAAAAATGAGGTTATTTAAAAACAAAAGCGGAGAATGTTTTTCTCCGCTGATTTTTTAACCGGATTAATTTTATTTGTCTTTATCCGTTTTATACCTGAATTCGATTCCATCATTAACCAGTTCATTAATGGATTTGATATGTGGTTTTTCCCTTTTTTCGAATTCAAGAGAGAGTTTAAGCTGTTCGGGATTTTCTCTATCCTCGAACTCATCGTCGTGACCGGAAGAGACGGTACTTAACAGTGTATTGAACTCGAGTTTAGTATCGTCGTTCAATTTACGCGCTCTTTTAGCCGAAACAATAACGGCTTCGTAAAGATTCGGGATTCTTTCCTTTATCTTGGTAAGACTCATCGGTTTTATCATTTTACTATTCCTCCTTTGATAATTCTTTTTCTATAATTTCTTTTACTTCTTTTTTTGCCTGTTCAAGATTGATATTAGTCACTACATAATCGAACTGATTTTGAAAACCGATCTCCATTTCAGCTCTTTCCAGTCTTTTCTTAAGATCCTCATCCGATTCCGTATTCCGTTTAATAAGCCGTTCTTTCAATTCCTCAATACTAGGCGGAGCAATAAAGATCAATGTTGCGAACGGATATACTTTTTTTATTTTAAGCGCACCTTTTACATCTACTTCAAAGACAGTGGATAAACCATTAGAAATATTCTCATCAACCGGTTTTTTAAGTGTTCCATAATAGTAATCGTAAAATTTTTCCCATTCGGCAAAATCATCGTTTTCAATTTTCTTTTTAAATTCATCTTCACTTATGAAATAATAATCGACACCGTCTTTTTCAACATTTCTTCTTTTTCTCGTAGTAGCAGAGACAGAGAAGACAAACTCAGGGAATAATTTCATAATATTTCTGACGATAGTCGTTTTACCTGAACCGCTCGGGGCGGAAAATACGAACAATTTAGCTTTTCTGGCCACTATCTACTCAATATTCTGAATTTGTTCTCTTATTTTTTCAATTTCTTCCTTAATATAGATGCCCGAATGGGAGATATCCGAAGCAAGAGCTTTACTATTTATTGTATTTGCTTCCCGGTTCATTTCCTGAAGAATAAAATTAAGTCTTCTACCGGCATCGTCGGATTTATCAAGAGTATCGATAAACATCTTAAGATGACTTCTGAGTCTAACACATTCCTCAGTAACATCGTAACGTTCTGAAAGGATAGCAAGCTCGGTAATGAGGCGTTGTTCATTATCGATCAGATCCGAAACAAGCTGATTAGCTTTCTCTTTAAATCTCGCAAAATAATTTTCGAGACTCTCCTGTTTAATCCTCTCAATTTTTGTAACTACTTCTTCAATATGTTTAATTCTTTTGCGGACATCTTTTTCGAGCTCTCTGCCTTCAGCTTCTCTCATCCTGTTCATATCATCGATAGCGATATCAATAGCTTTTTCAACAAGCGGCATTTCGGCGCCGGCCTGTTCTTCGTCTTCTTTAAAGAAGAGATTCTGAAAGACCATCAGGTCGCTGAACGAGATTTTATTTTTCAGTCCTGAAGCTTTCCTTATATCCTTAAGAACTTTCATAGCAAGTTTAACGGAAGCCGGGTCGACCTCATTAAACTTTTCCTCAAACTCACCTCTCCGGACAGTAACCGCTAGATAGATTTTACCCCTTTTAATACGTGTTTTAACCTTTTCTCTTATCTCAAATTCCTTAGCAGCAAGAAATTTGGGAAGCCTGAGCGAAAGATCCAGATAACGGTTATTAAGGCTTTTAATCTCGGCCTCAGCGGAAAGGTCGTTTTCTTCGACATAACCTTTACCATAACCGGTCATACTTGAAATCATTAAGGCTCCGTAAAAAAGTGACTGCAAATTTACTTAAAAAGAGGCACCTAAACAAAGAGGGAAAATTAAATTAAAAGCTTTAAAAATTGATTATAAAATCAGAATGCTTCGCCTATTCCAATATGAAACTGGACAAGATCCTTCCAGAACTGTTTAGAGGAAATACTTCGCTTATCTGCAGGATCGTACAATTTAATTCCGAAATCGAGCCGGATCGGAGCAAAGTCGGAGTAATACCTGATACCGAAACCGCCAGCAACAGCGATCTGATCGGGACGGAATTCTCTATAGTCATTCCAGGTATTACCGTAATCGATAAACAATGCGGTGCCGAATTTTCCGAAAAGCCGGTTACGTGTTTCGATTGAACCTTCGAAGATAAAAAAACCGCCGGTTGCGGCACCTTTAGAAAGTACGGCTTCGAGGTCCTCCTGCGACGGATTTTCAAGATTCAGCAGAGGTTCGAGAGGCACAAGTTGTCGTGTACTCCAGCCTCTGACCGAGTTGCTTCCACCTGCATAAAAACGCTGGTTAAGAGATATATCCGCCTTATCACCTTTATAATTAAAAATCTGTCCGGCTTTGAATTTGAGACCGAATGAATTTGTATTCGAAGAATAGAAAGGAAGAAAAACAGAAGCCGAAGCAAGTAATTTGAAATAGAGCGGTCTTTCGAAATCCGAACCGAAAATATTGCTGAAAAGATAAGGGATAGAATTGGCTTCTTCTATCAGCAAGGAAAGAGAATAACCGGAAGTCGGAAAAAAAACATCATCGGTTTTGTTTGCACCCATAACAATTCCGAGCAATGCGTTGGTGCTTTTTGAAATAAGCTGTCCTCCCAGATCTGCATCCACAAAATCTGTTGCAAGAGAATCGGCAAGTTCTTTGTCCCCGGCAATTTCTTCTGTCCGTTGGAAATAGATACTCAGGAGGTCGATAAGATAATCCCTTTTATATGTGTACTCAGCTCTTTCAATATTGAAATAGGTCGAAAGTGAATTAAGATAAGTAAACTGCGGCATTTCGATATCGAAGCTTAGCTTGGCTCCGTATAAAGTAGAGTTGTATTCATTCTTTCTTTTCTGCAAAGTAAAATAGGATTCGAACTTAGTATTTATCGGGCGGCCGAAAAGGAACGGCTGTTCAATAATAAGCCGTGTATCGGTATATCCGAATACAGTAGAATCGTTAAATGACGGCTGCTTAAGAAACTCGGAGATATTCTGCGCCGCGGCGGAAGTACTCAGAGTAAGTTTGCGGGCATCGCCGAAGAGATTTTTCTTAGTAAAGCTTAAACCCATACCGAGGTTAAACGTATTATCCTCGTTGTTAATAATTATTTCGGGGGATAGCTCGTGAAGCATGCCAACGTCCGCACTAATATTCAAAGGTACCCTGTTAGCAGATGTATCGGCAATAACAGCATTGATTATAGCAGAGTTGAAAAGCTCTGTTCTGTAGAGCCTGACCTGGCCGCGCTGAATGTCGTAGTGACTGTAATAGTTTCCCGGAGAAATTCCGACAATATCCTTGAGAAGTTGATCTTCGACGAAATCCATTCCAGGGCCGGTTCTGGCCGTATAAATATCACTTATTATATATCTTCTTCCCGGATTATACTTGATTTCAACATCAACCCTGTTGATCATCGTGTCTATAATTACAGTCGGCTGTTCGAATGAAGCGAGCATAAATCCGTTATCCCGGAGGTAGGAGATTGTAAAGTTTTTTCTCTGCTCGAGGAGATCATCACTATAGATAATCGTAGTATCAACTTTAATGTTATCCAGAATCAAATCGAGAAATTCTCCGGGTATTTTATCTTTAAGACCCGAGACATTAAATGAACGGAATTTAGCCGGCACCGATTCATCAATTAGATAAGTTAATGATACTCCGTCTTCACTTGTTTCAATTTTATGACCGATCTTAATTTTGAAATATCCTCTGGATAGATAGAGAGTCTTAAGGGCCTGAAGATCGAGCGGAATTAGCAGAGAGTCGAAATAAACAGAAGACCCGCCGAAACTTGAAAAACTGTGGAGAAATTGCGAAAATCCGGATGGAGTTTCCTTTGATAAAATGACTGAGCTAAGTTCGGAATAAGGTATAGAATTATTCCCGACAAATTCAATTGATATCAATTCTTTCCGGCCGTTTGATTGAGCAAACAGATTAAGGGAAACCAGAAAAATCAGTATGTAGGTCGATTTGATTCTCAACAATTTTCCATTTTCAATATGTTATTTTAACCTGAGTACCAATTTTTACAATTGAAGCAAGTTCATCAATATTTCTATTACTAATGGCAACCGAGCCGTTAGTCCAATTGAATACAAAAGGAAGGTTCCTGAAAATCAGATCAAATTCCCCTATCCCGTGAATCCCGATATTGGAACCAAGCCTGGTTTCGGGCGGGGGACATTCATTTTTCTTTGATGAAATAAGAATCACTTCAAACTCATCCTGATTTATGTATCCTCTTTTTAATGCTTCGGCCGCATCATTCTCATTCGGATAACTTAGCTGAAAGAACTTATGATATTTATGCATCGTATCGATTGAGCAGACTTTATAATCCCCGATCGGTGTAACGAGATCATCTCCAGAAGTTTTTATTTTATTCAGATTCTTACCGAATACTGCTTTGTAAGATTTTATAAAAACATTACCCGAATAGATCTGGACCAGATAGCTGCTTCGGTCAACAACAATTTTAAGATTTTCAATTCGAGTCACATTCTTTTCTCTAAGCGCTTGATCAAGTGGTATTTCACTTGAATTGAGAATAAGTCCATATAGAATGAGGCCGGCAAAAAAGATCAGAATACTGGCAATGATATATAGAATATTCTTAAGCACTTAGAATAGTTTTTTTACTAAACGTAAAATTATTGCTAATTAATATAAAAAAGCGCCTGATAAGGCGCTTTTAATAATTTTTGAAATTATTGTTTATTGTTCATTATTTTTTATTTACATCGGCTTCAACAACAGCGATTGCAGTCATATTGAAAATATCGCCGACGGTATCACCGCGTTGAATAACATGAACAGGTTTTTTCATACCGGTGAGGATCGGGCCTATAACAGTAGCGTCAGTCAGACGCTGAAAGAGTTTATATGCGATATTTCCGGCGTCAAGATTGGGGAATATCAACACATTTGCTCCGCCCTTCAGACTTGAGAACGGGAATTCGGATTCGAGACGTTCCGGAACAACAGCAGTATCGGCCTGCATTTCACCGTCTATCATAAGGTCGGGGCGTTTCTCTTTAACAATCTTAACTGCTTTAGAAACCTTTTCCGACTGCGGATGAGCAGCACTTCCAAAGTTGCTGAAAGAGAGCATTGCAATTTTCGGTTTAATGTCGAATGCTTTTACAGCTTCAGCCGTGCTGATTGCGATTTCGGCAAGCTGTTCGGCAGTTGGATCGATATTAACAGTCGTATCCGCAAAGAAGAAGACACGGTTTTTAACAATGACAACATACATACCGGAAACTGTGCTCAATCCTTCTTTAGCACCGATACACTGAAGAGCAGGTCTGATAGTTTGAGGATAATGATAAGTTAGTCCGCCTATCAGAGCATCGGCATCGCCGAGCTGAACCATCATAGCGGCATAATAGTTTGGTTCTTTCATCAATGATTTGGCATCTCTAAGAGTAATTCCTTTCCTCTGGCGAATCTTATAAAACTCCTCTGCGTATTTGTCTATTTTCGGGCAGTGCTCAGGGTCTCTTATCTCGAAATTTTTAGTATCGTAACCGAGCTCAGTAATTTTTTCTTTAATTATACTATCATTGCCGATAAGTATCGGCTGACCGATATTTTCTTCAAAAACAGAATTTGCTGCGCGGATAATTTTTTCTTCCATTCCTTCTGGATAAACGATTCTGCGCGGACTCTTCTGCGCTTTATGAACCATAACACGAACTATTTCGGAAGAGAAGCCGAGCCGTTCCTGTAACTGTTCTTTGTATTTATTCCAATCCTGTATCGGATTTTTAGCCACACCGGTATCCATTGCGGCTTTAGCGACTGCCGGTGCAACATACCAGAGAACTCTCGGATCAAACGGTTTCGGTATTATATATTCCGGACCGAATGAGAATTCCTTACCGCCGTAAGCATTGATAACCACTTCGGGTACTTTTTCCTTGGCAAGTTCAGCAAGAGCTTTTGTAGCGGCCATTTTCATTTCTTCATTAATTTTCTGTGCTCTTACATCGAGAGCGCCGCGGAATATAAACGGGAATCCGAGAACGTTATTAACCTGATTGGGGTAATCGCTTCTTCCGGTTGCCATTATAATATCTTTGCGTGCGGCTACGCCGTCTTCGTACGAAATTTCAGGATCGGGATTTGCCATAGCAAACACAATCGGATTTTTAGCCATTGCCTTAACCATATCTTTGGAAACAACATTACCTTTTGATAATCCGACAAATACATCGGCACCTGTCATAGCATCCAGAAGATCTTTATAGACAACATCCTGAGCGAACATTGCTTTATATTTGTTAAGGTCAGTGCGTTTTTTGTTTATGTGACCTTTAGTATCGAACATTGCAATATTTTCAACCTTTACACCCGCAGCGATATACATTTTACAGCATGCGACTGCTGATGCACCGGCACCTGAAATAACAAGTCTCATCTTATCGAGTTTTTTACCCGCCACTTCGGCGGCATTAATCAAAGCAGCACAGGAAATGATTGCTGTTCCATGCTGATCATCGTGGAAGACAGGGATATTCATTGTTTCAATAAGTTCTTCCTCAATTTCAAAACATTCGGGCGCTTTAATATCCTCCAGGTTAATTCCGCCGAATGTAGGTTCGAGGAGCTGAACGGCGCGGATAACTTCTTTAGGATCATGTGTTTTCAATTCAATATCAAAAACATCTATATCGGCAAATCTCTTAAACAGAACTCCTTTTCCTTCCATAACGGGTTTACCGGCATGCGGGCCGATATCTCCGAGCCCAAGAACGGCTGTACCGTTTGAGACAACTGCTACGAGATTTCCCTTGGCAGTATACTTATAAACGTCGTCGTCGTTCTTTTCGATTTCTCTACACGGTTCGGCAACACCGGGAGTGTAGGCCAATGATAATTCACGTGCGGTATAGCATGGTTTGGTAGGGATTACTTCAATTTTACCTTTTCTACCTTCGCTATGATACTTCAAAGCTTCGTCACGATTAAATGCCATGTTTTTTCCTCTTTGAATTGTCTAATGTTATTAATTGATATGATAATTAAGCTATTTAACGATTGTAAGATAGGCAGATTAAATAAAACAAAAAAGCCCCGATTTCAACGGGGCCTTAAATAACATCATTTTTTAGAAGGGGTTTATCAGACTTCCAAAATTTCCTTCTCTTTATGTTTGATCATATCATCAATTTTTGTGATGTGTTCATCAGTAAGTTTCTGAGTTTCTTTTTCGGCTTCTTTCAATTCATCTTCAGTAAGTTTCTTTTCTTTTTCCAATTTTTTCAGATGATCGTTAGCGTCGCGCCGGACGTTGCGAAGGGCAATCTTAGATTCCTCACCGAATTTTTTAACCACCTTAACAAGTTCTTTACGGCGTTCTTCAGTCAATGCCGGAATCGGAATTTTAAGATTCGTTCCGTCACTTATCGGGTTAAGTCCGAGATCCGACGAAAGTATTGCCTTTTCAATCAACGGGACCATACTTTTATCCCATGGAGTAACTGAAATTGTATGAACATCAAGGACAGAAACGCTTCCGACCTGGTTCAGCGGACTCATAGTTCCATAGTAATCAACTTTAACACCGTCGAGCAGCGCAGTGGTCGCTTTACCGGTCCGGATTTTTGATATCTCCATTCTGAATGCTTCGATGGTTTTATCCATTCTCTGTCTGGCATCTTTAATAATTTGATTGTTAATCATAACCGCCTCAAAATTTTGTTACTATTAACTTCCTATTTGTGAGCAAAGTTTCCGACAGCAGTTCCGATACTCTCGCCGGTTACAAGTTTAAGAAGATTATCCGGCTGATCCATGTTAAAAACTATTATCGGCAAATTATTCTCCTGGCAAAGACTAATGGCAGTAAGGTCCATTACGCGGAGGTTTTTCTTCAACACATCCATATAATTAATCTCATCGTAACGGCTAGCATTCGGATTTTTTTCAGGATCGGAATCGAAAATTCCGTCGACTCGCGTGCCTTTAAATATAGCATCGGCTTCAATTTCAACAGCTCTTAAGGATGCAGCAGTATCTGTGCTGAAATAGGGGTGCCCGGTTCCAGCTCCGAGGATTACAACTCTTTTCTTTTCGAGGTGCCGAATAGCACGCCGCCTTATATAAGGTTCGGCTATTTCCTCCATTTTGATAGCGGACATAAGCCGGGTAAAGACGCCGTGATTCTCGAGTGTATTCTGAAGCGCAAGTGAATTGATAATTGTAGCGAGCATTCCCATCTGATCGCCCGTAACTCTATCGATTCCCTGTGCCTGCGCATTCAATCCGCGGTAGATGTTTCCTCCGCCAATAACAATTCCGGTCTGAACACCAAGCTCGTGTACTTTCTTTATTTCCTTTGCAAAGTATTCTAGGATATCCGGATCGATACCGAAGGATTGTTTTCCCATAAGGGATTCGCCGCTCAGTTTCAGCAGGATTCTTTTGTATTTAAGGTTCTTTGCCATAATTGGTTTCCAATATAAAAAAAAAGGCCTTATTGCGAAATAAGACCTTTACGGTAATCATTTATTTTCATCACTGATGTGAAATCTTCGGAACAGAACCAGCTTCGATTCCGCCGAATTCTTTTTATTGAATTCAGCGATAAGATCACCAACCTTCTTTGTATTATCTTTAATAAAAGCCTGTTCGAAAAGGCAGTTTTCCTCGAAGAATTTATTCAGTTTACCCGTAGCAATTTTTTCGAGGACAGGTTCCGGTTTTCCCTCTTTGCGTGCAAGTTCCTTATAGATTTCAACTTCCTTTTCAACAACGGTTTTGTCCACTTCATCGCGGTAAATCGTCAATGGCCTCATAGCAGCGATTTGCATGGCTATGTCTTTAATAACCGGATGCAATTCAGCTGATTTATCAGCCGGGATACTATCGACTTTAACAATAACGCCGAGTTTGGAACCGTGATGAACGTAATCGACAATCTCACCGCTCTGGGTATTCTCGATTGCAAATCGGGATACTTCAATCTTCTCGCCGATTTTTCCGATAATCGCGTTGAGTTCTTCAGAAACTTTTTTACCATCCGCCGATAATTCCATCAACGAGGCAACGTCGGCCGGTTTCTGTGAAACGAGAATCTCAAGGACGAAATTAGCAAAGCTGATAAAGTCTTCGCTTCTTGCAACGAAATCAGTTTCGCAATTAACTTCCAGAATCGCGCCGCTTTTACCGTTATCGAATAATTTTGTAAGCACGACACCTTCATTGGCACTTCTTTCTGCTCTTTTAGCAGCTACAGCCGCGCCTTTTTTGCGGAGGATATCGATAGCTTTATCAAAGTCCCCGCCCGATTCCTCAAGGGCCTTTTTACAATCCATCATTCCGGCGCCGGTTTTTTCTCTTAAGTCTTTAACTTGATTAGCACTTACTGACATAATTTATTCTTCCTATTTTTCAAAAATCTTATTTGTTTTCCTGAGCAGCTTCAGGTTTGGATTCAGTTTTTTCAGGGGCACCCGCTTCAGGTTTAGCTTCAGAATGTTTTTCCTGTCTTGGTTCGTTTCTCTCTCTTCTATCCTGACGGGGTCTTGCTTTTCTATCGTCCCTATTCTCCAGGCGGACTCTTCTAATCTTTCCTTTAGAATCCTTTTTATCGTGATCAGGAGTTTCTTCTTCGGCGGTTTTCTTTTCTCTCTCTTTATCAGCAGCTTCCTGAGCTCTCAATTCTTTTGATTTAGCATTTCCTTCAATAACTGCGTCGGCAATTATTTTTGTAATAACTTCAACAGCTCTTGAAGCGTCATCGTTAGCCGGAATAAGGAAATCGATCGGATCAGGATCGCAGTTGGTGTCAACGATGGCAAATATCGGGATATTCAAGCGCAATGCTTCTTTGATAGAGATCGATTCTTTTTTAATATCTACAACAAAGAGAGCGCCTGGCAATTTATTCATTGTTTCAACGCCGTCGAGAACTTTTCTGAGTTTATCCTTTTCGCGTGTTAAGAAGAGACGTTCTTTCTTTGTTATTTTTTCGAATGTTCCGTCGCTTTCCATCTTTTCGATATTCTGAAGTCTCTTAATACTCTTACGGATAGTTGAAAAGTTTGTAAGCATTCCGCCGAGCCAACGTTCGCTAACCCAGTTGCTGTCGGACCTTCTTGCTTCGTTTGCAATTGTTCCTTTTGCCTGTTTTTTAGTTCCAACAAAGAGGACGCGCTTTCCGGTCGATACAATTTCTGTCATCGCCTGGGCGGCAGCGTCGATTGACTGCTGGGTTTTCTTAAGATCAATTATATGGATCCCGTTCTTCTCCATGAAGATGTAAGGTTTCATTTTCGGGTTCCATCTGCGGGTCAGGTGTCCGAAGTGTGCACCTGATTCAATGAGTTCTGTGAGTTCTACTCTAGACATGTTTTCTCCGTTTGTCTTCTACCCTCATCAACTTTGTCTTTCACCCCTTTTCAATGCGGGGCACGGTGACAAATCCGAGAGTATGGTTAATAAATATACTATTGTAAAATTATCTCTTAGAGAACTGGAATCTCTTTCTAGCTTTCTTCTGGCCGTATTTCTTTCTTTCAACCATTCTTGGATCTCTTTTCAGAAGTCCTTCCGATTTCAGTGAAGAACGGAATTCGGGATTGATCTCTTCAAGGGCTCTCGAGATACCAAGACGGACGGCATCGGACTGGCCTGAAATACCGCCTCCGTTAGTATTTGCATAAACATCGTATTTGCCGAGTGTTTCTGTTGCAATGAACGGAAGCAGGAGATTATCTCTGTGCTCTTTCAAAGGGAAATATTTTTCAACTTCTTTATCGTTAACAGAAATTTTTCCAGAACCGTTTCTTAAATAGACTCTGGCAACTGCATTTTTTCTTCTACCGACAAAAATTTTATCTGCCATTAAATCACTCCGTTATAAACTTAATACTTCAGGTTTCTGAGCAGTATGAGGATGGGATTCGCCTGAATATACTTTTAATTTCTTGATTAATTTTTTACCGAGACGGGTTTTGGGAAGCATACCTTTTACAGCATTTTCAACAACAAACTCCGGCTTCTTTGCCATAACTTCCGCAAAACTCTTTACCTTAAGACCGCCTGGATACATTGAGTGTGAAATATAATTTTTCAATGTTTCTCTTTTTCCGGTCATGCGGATTTTTTCAGCATTAATAATAACAACAAAGTCGCCCGTATCTGTATGAGGTGTAAAAATTGCTTTGTCTTTTCCCCTGATGATTCTTGCTACTTTAGTAGCCAATCTTCCTAAAACCTGATCTTTTGCATCAACAAGATACCATTTATGATTAGCATCTTCGGTTTTAATTGATTTAGTAATTCTTTCTTGCTTCAAAACATCCTCCAAATGCGAAATTCTATTTTTCAAAGGTTTCAAATATATTTTTATACGGCAAGAATGTCAAGAAAGTGTTGATTTTTTAATAACTTACGGAAGATTTTTTTTAAGGCTCCGTAAATATACCGTATAAAAACCTAAAAAAGCGATAAAAATGAAGATTTTAGTTACAGGGGGGGCAGGATTTTTAGGAATTAACCTGATACGGCACCTGCTGAAGAAAGGTTACGAACTCATTTCACTGGATATTGCCAACTTTGATTATAAGGATGTTAAAGATAAAATCCGTGTTATCAAAGGGGACATAAGGAATTCGAGTCTGGTCGGACAGTTGATGAAGGGCGTTGATTACGTCATTCATACAGCGGCTGCTCTTCCGCTCTACCCCGCCGATCAGATCCGCTCAATCGACATTGAAGGAACGCGACTGCTTCTTCATCAAGCCTACGAAAACTCGATTAAAAGATTCATTCACATCTCTTCAACAGCTGTTTACGGAATACCAGACCATCACCCGATTTTTGAGACGGATAAACTAAAGGGAGTCGGCCCATACGGTGAAGCAAAAATTGAAGCAGAAAAGATCTGCCTGGAATTCAGGTCTAAAGGAATGTGTATTCCGATCTTACGACCGAAATCATTTATAGGTCCGGAACGGCTAGGCGTATTTGCGCTTTTGTATGACTGGGCACACGACGGGAAAAATTTCCCTATGATCGGAAACGGAAAAAACCATTATCAATTACTCGACGTGGAAGATCTCTGCGACGCGATTGAACAAACATTAATATTGCCGGAAAAAATTGTTAACAGTACTTTCAATATCGGCGCAAAGGAATTTACAACAATGAGGGAAGATTACCAGTCCGTGCTGGACTATGCCGGGCACGGTAAGAGAATAATCGGGCTTCCGGAAAAACCGGTTATACTTACTTTAAAGATTCTTGAGGCATTGAAATTATCACCACTCTATAAATGGGTCTATGAAACTGCATCTAAGGACTCATTCGTTTCAATAGAAAAAGCCGAGAAGGTATTAGGATTTTCTCCCAAGTACTCCAACAAAGATGCGTTGATAAGAAATTATAAGTGGTACCTCGAGAATATGGAATCGTTTAGAGATAAGTCGGGCATTAGCCACCGTGTTCCGTGGAGGCAGGGGATCTTAAAGATGGCAAAATGGTTTTTTTAGCGCACAATAAAAGTTAAAGGACAGATTCTATATTCTGCCCACTTTTTTATTTATATTTGCACCTGATTAATAAAAACAATAAAGGAATAAAGATGGCAACAAAAAAGGATTTCTTAAAAGAGATTATTCAACATATAGACATTAAGGAGCATAATGTAATTAAGCTTGTAGATTCCATGGAAAACATGGCGTTCACTGCGAGAGATTTAAACCGTGCGGCACGGATTTACGAGACGATGCTGAAGGACGATAATTGTTCGGTAATATTAACTCTCGCCGGGAGTTTATTCAGTGCCGGATTAAAGAGAGTAGTATTCGATCTTGTAAACAACAATATGGTTGACGCAATTGTCTCCACAGGCGCTATTATGGTTGATCAGGATTTCTTTGAGGCACTCGGTTTTAAACATTACATCGGCTCCCCATTCGTCGATGATAATCTGATGCGGGATCTTCACATAGACCGTATTTACGATACCTTTATTGATGAGGATGAATTAAGGATTTGCGACGATACAACAGCAAAGATATTCGATTCGCTTGAGCCCCGTCCTTATTCCTCCCGCGAACTCCTTTGGCATTTCGGTAAATACCTGGAAGATAACGGCGGACCGAAAGTGGAAGACTCAGTAATCTGGGCCGCATATAAGAACAATGTACCGATCTTTGTGCCGGCATTTTCGGACTGTTCCGCAGGATTCGGAATTGTAATGCATCAGCACAACAATCCAGATAAACACGTTTCGTTCGATTCAGGAAAAGATTTTTACGAACTGACACAGATAAAGCTGAAGACAAAAGAGACAGGTATCTTCATGATCGGCGGCGGAGTACCAAAGAACTTTACACAGGATATAGTAGTAGCCGCAGATATTCTGCAGGAAGAAGCACCGATGCACAAATATGCTATTCAGATTACTGTTGCAGACGTCCGGGACGGAGCCCTTTCAAGTTCAACATTGAAAGAAGCCAGTTCATGGGGTAAAGTTGAAACAACATTTGAGCAGATGGTCTATTCGGAAGCAACGCTTGCTATGCCTCTGATTGCAGGATATGCATATCATAAAGGTGTCTGGAAAAACAGAAAGAAGAGAGAATTTCAGAAATTATTTTCGAAGGAAAGTGTAGGAGTAAAGTAATCCGAATTATTATTAATTATGAATAGAATCCCCCTCCCTGAAAAGGAGGGGGATTTTTTTTACTTCATTAAAACCATTTTCTTTGTCTGGATAAAATCACCCGAAGAGATTGTATAGAAGTAGACACCGCTCGATACTCTTCTGCCGTGATCGTCAGTTGCATTCCAGTAGATTTTATGATTTCCTGCTGTACGATCCTCACTCATTAGAGTTTTGATCTCCTTACCGAGAACATCATAAACCTTAATCTGAACATTGCCAGACTTGGGCAGACTGAAACTGATTACTGTTTCAGGATTGAAAGGATTAGGATAGTTCTGCTCAAGAGAGTAAGCAACGGGCAAAAGTTCAACTTCTTCAGTACCAATTCCAGTTGGAATTTCGACTATTGCTCTAATTCTATTTAGCCATATATTGCCGGCACCATCAGTGAAATAAATCCATGTTCCTGTACTTGGTCTGTAGAAAATACTATTTCCGAACGTAGTACCAGGTTTTTTTGCAAGCAAAACCATAGTTCCACCATTTGAAGCATTTGCAGCAATCTGAAAAACAATTAAGAAACGATTAACAGTACTAATGTTCTGGTTCGCTACGTCAATTTCTATCCAACTGCCGGTAGTATTCGGATTGGTAGCAGTGATTGAAGTTGATAATTTGGAACCAAGTGGTGCGGCAGAACTTCCAGTATAACTCCAAACTTCTCCGGGTAACGAATTATTATTACTATTGAGATAAACTTTAATCTTATTTAATCTGCTACTACTTACTCCTTCAAAAACGACCCCTTGTTTAGAATTAGCTTCTATACCAATGGTATACGAATCATTATAAGGTGTATCATATGCTAATTCAGTCGTTGAGTTTGTAACCGTACCCGAAGATGTATAAGAAAAATTATGAGGTCCCTTATCGTTATCTAAAGCACCCAAGCTAACATTATTGTAATAAATTACAAATGTGACTTCATTGAAGGTTGTCCCGAAATCAGGGACTGAAAATGTGGTGTTTAGCGGAACGTTTACAACTTCAGTGGTTCCAGTACCGATTTTCATAGCTCTTACTTTAATACCACTATTTCCAAAGTTATTAAAGGTAATATTCAAATTTGACCCACCTTTATAAGTCAAATATCGTGCGCCATATTTATAGACATTATCTGTTGTAAGTGATACGTTGGGATTTACTATTAATAATGAAGATGATTTTTGTTGATTCGCAAGTGTATATCCGAACTTACTATTATAAGAAACATTGTGAAGATAATTTGCAACAAACCAATCTTCAATAATATCAGCAAATCTTCTTGAAGAACTTGGAGACATAGTCATTAGTGCTGTATTAATCCCGTTAATATCCGTAATCTTATTCTGATGATACTTTCTAAAAAATTCATCACCGAATTGTTCTTTTAGGTATAATGAAAACCGCGCAGCTCTAGAATAATCAATAAGTACATCGTTGCCATCTCTCCACTCAAATAGAAACTGATTTGGTTCAACTGCAAAACGGTCGGTAGATCTAAGTTGATAACCATTGATAAATGATGCTAGCTCCGACATAGACTCATTTATAAAAGTTTGAGAAGTAGTCCCAGTTCCCCGGAACGATTCCCAATGAATCATATGCTGAAATTCGTGGGCAGTTATTGACAACCCCGTTTCGAGGCTACTATTGCCAGTGGCTGTCTTGAGATTTAATGGGTTTGCATCGAGATAAAAAACTTCTGCTTTATTACTATTGGATGCATTACCCTGATTATAGCTGTAAAAATATCCTGCTGTATAAGCTCCTCCTTCAGTATAACCATCAATAACATCCAGTATCAGAATTATTATTCGCTGATCGAGGTCTACGTTGGGTGGATTACCAAAAAATTCAACATTCGTGTCATAAATCCCCTTAGTCGAATTAGGAAGAGCATTTTTTGAATCAAAAGCTTCTAATATTTTATTGACTGCAGCCTGATCGACTCTTCCGTTATTCCACTGTGCGTCTTCAACAAAAATGTAGCAATTATCACCAACAGCACGACATGTAGCCGGAGTTTGATAAAAACTTATTATTGTTCCTGATAAATCATGAGCCCACCAGCCATCGGAATAAGGTCCTTTTGAACCTACATTAAAATTCCATGCCACTTTCCCCAGCCGCGGAGGAACCGGTTCTATATTATTTAAGTCAATTCCAGCAGCTTTACTAAGCTTTTCGAGCAGCGGGCGGGGGTCAACCGGATAACCTTCCTGTGAATTAATTGTCTCCTGAGTAATTACTGCTGCAGAAGACTGAGCAAACGAGGTAGTATAAAAAAACGACACAACAAGAAGAAACAGGATTTTATATTTCAGCTTCATATTATACTCTTTAATATTTTAATTATTTGTTAATTGGGAGTGCAGATTCAACCATAAGAACGGGTATACCGAGCTGGTCTACTCTGCTTTCTGTAAACTCTATTGCATATCTGCTTCCCTGTTTATTCCACAGCTCCTTCCGGAGGATATCATCGCATTCGAGAAGATATATTTTGGAGTTGTCGAGCTTTAAAGCCAATTGTGTAAAAGGTTCATTCCCGACAATCACAATTTCCCCTTTCAAAGTAATCTTATCATTCTCACCGCAGTTGCAGCATGCAGAAAGACCGATAGAAAATAAAGTGAGTGTAATTAAAGAGAGAAGAATTTTCTTTTTCATTTCATTTCCTTTTAGTCCGGTTTCAAAATAATAATTTCCGTTTCTAAAAAAAAGAGAACTTAAATGGTCAAATCAAATATGTGACACGGATTAAAAAGAACTGTCTTATTGTTTCCGTGATGTTCAAACAAAAAGAATTAACAGAACGTTAATTGTGTTTTACAGAGTCGCCGGATACCAGTTCAAAGAGCTCACTTTCGGAGCCGAGAAGATCTTTTAGAGTAAGGTCTTTAACTACAGAATTAACGGAGTCCTGGATTATTTTCCAGAGCGACCGTACGGAACAATCGATAGAATTGGTACAAAGATCTCCGGCACCCGAATGATTCCGGCAGAATGAATCGTCGTATAGTTTACCGCCAAGGACATAGAGGACCTGATCGACTTTAATTTCCTCCGGAGCTTTCGATAAAGTGTATCCGCCGAACTGTCCGCGACCGGCGGTTAAGAATCCTCCGAGGCGCAATACCCGGAGGATCTTACCCGTATTATGTTCGGAAATACCTTCACTCCGACTTATCTCGGGAATGGTTAAGGACTTACCTACATGATAGAATTTAGCAATTCTTAGAAGGCACCTTAAACCGTATTCTTCCTGTGCACTGAATTTCATATTATCATTTAATTTCTGTTTACCTGTTTGGTTAAGAGCAAGAGCAGGATCATAAACAGGATCATGATCATGAGCAAGATCAGGATCAAGAAATTTAAAAAAGACTATTCCTTATTACTTAATTAATTTTTATTCATCGGTATTTTAGAGCCGCACATTTTTGCATGGATTAATTCATCGTATTTTTCTTTAGGAATTGACGGGCCCTCCTTAGAGCAATACTTCTCGAAAACCATTTTAAGGTCATCGGCAATTTCCTCCGGTCCCCTTCCTTCAATATGATGACGGGGCATCATAAAAAGGACTTCGCCGTTTTTCAATAAGGCTATTGAAGGTGAAGAAGGCGGAAAGTTTGGAAGAAATTTTCCTCTAAAGTGATCTACTGCATCCCTATCCTGTCCGGCGAAGACCGTTACAAATTTATCCGGGATTATATTATTCTGAAGCGCGAGAGTAACGCCGGGACGAGCACTGCCCGCGGCGCAGCCGCATACAGAATTGATCATAACAAGAACTGTCTGATCATTTTTCTGGGACAGGGTTTCCTCAACAGTTTGAGGTGTCAGCATCTCTTCGAACCCGACATAGACTAATTCATCCCTCATCGGTTGAACAGCTTCCGGGTCGTATATTGGAGGTTTTTGATTTATTGTGAACATTATTAGATCCTTTCTTAATACATTTTAGATAATGCCGCATTTATCCGGCACAATTAAATATTTCAATTTAGAAATCAGAGGAATCCAAGTTCAAGCTTTGCTTCTTCGCTCATATTATCCATACTCCATGCAGGTTCCCATACAAGGTCGACATAAACGTCATGAACACCTTTAACTTTTTTGACCTTCTCTTTTACCTCTGGAGGCAGAGTACCGGCAACAGGGCAAGCAGGAGAAGTTAAAGTCATCTTAACGTAAATATTTGCCTCATCATCAATTCTTATTTCATAGATAAGACCCAGTTCCCAGATATCCACTGGGATCTCTGGATCAAAACAGGTCTTAAGCTGAGCGATTATATCCTGTTCTAATTTCCCTTTGTCAATCATCATAGTTCCTTTTAATCAATTTTAATATTTGTCAATTCATTACTCTTTAATTCAGTAATGAGGCCAATTAAAAATATTTTAAGAAAACATTTTTTTTACTTTCAGCAATCCCTTAACAAGCTTATCAACTTCCTCATCCGTATTATAGAAACTGAAAGAAGCCCTTGAAGTTGCCGGCAGATTGTAACGGTCCATTATCGGCTGAGTGCAGTGATGACCGGTCCTGATCGCAATTCCATCAGTATCGATAATAGTTCCTATATCGTAGGGATGAATTCCTTCAATCACAAAAGAAATCACCGAGGCTTTTTCTTTTGCGTTACCGATAATCCTGAGCCCTTCAATTTTATTCAACTCCTCCGTTGCATATTTAAGCAGGGAATCCTCGTGAAGAGTAAGTTCATTCCTGTCGAACCGGTTCATATAATCGATCGCAGCGCCGAGTCCGATAGCGCCGGCGATATTCGGTGTACCCGCTTCGAATTTGCCGGGGAGATCATCGTAGGTGGTCTTTTCAAATGTAACGGTACGAATCATACTTCCGCCTCCCTGGTAGGGCGGCATCATTTCCAGGTATTCAGTTTTACCGTACAACACACCAATACCAGTAGGCGCAAAAACCTTGTGGCCGGAGAAGACAAAGAAATCGGCATCGAGTTCCTGAAGGTCGACTTTAACATGAGGAACCGATTGCGCGCCATCAATTAGAACGGGTATACCTTTCGAATGGGCAATTTCAATTATTTTTTTTACAGGATTTATAGTACCGAGCGTATTAGAGATTTGCACAACAGATACAAGTTTTGTTTTACCGGTGATCAAGGTCTGGAACGCATCCAGGTCCAGTTCACCATTGTCATTTATCGGAATCACTTTCAGTTTAATATCTTTTCTATCGCACAACAACTGCCAGGGAACAATATTGGCATGGTGTTCCATATGAGAGATAATGATTTCATCACCATTCTTAAATATACCTGCTCTGCAAAGTGAAGAGGCAACCAGGTTTATAGCTTCGGTAGCACCTCTTACAAAAATAATTTCGGAGGCACTAAGTGCATTAATAAACTCTTTTACTTTAAGCCGGGCTGTTTCATACTGATCGGTTGCAAGCTCACTTAAAAAATAAAGTCCGCGATGAATATTCGCATTATCGAATGTGTAATACCTGTTAAGAGCTTCTATTACCTGCCGGGGTTTCTGGGAAGTGGCCGCATTATCAAGGTAGACAAGAGGTTTATCGTTTACAAGCCGGCTTAAAATCGGGAAGTCCTGCCTTACTTCATTAACATCAAATTTTCTTTTTACGTCCGGAACCGTATTAATCACATTAACCCCCTATTAAGGGAAACTGAAAATTGAACCGGCAGAATTACCACCGGTTCTGTTTTAATTATTTTCGATTTCAACTCTATTAAGATGTTCGAATATCATATGGTTCAGCTGCTCGCGCAGAGATTCAATTTTAACAGATTCCACCACATCATTGGCAAAAGCCCTGATGAGAATCGACTTGGCGAGTTCGGACGGGATACCGCGCGTACGGATGTAATAATACGCCGTGTCGTCGAGATGCCCTACAGTCGCTCCGTGAGTACATTTTACATCGTCGGCAAAAATTTCGAGCTGCGGTTTTGTATTTACTCTGGCTTTCTTGGATAAAAGCACAGACTTATTCTGCTGGTACGCATTCGTTTTCTGAGCATCTTTACGAACGATTATCTTTCCGTTGAAAACACCCCTCGCTTCATCATCAAGAATTCCCTTGTAAAGCTCATTGCTCATACAATTCGGCTTGGCATGGTCTACGAATGTATGATTATCCACAAGCCGCTTACCGTTTGCGAGGTAGAGTCCGTAGTAATGAGTTTCAATATTTTCGTCGTCGAGTACCGAGTTGATGTCGTTGCGAACAATCTCGCCACCGAACGTAAAATTATAATGATTGAAAACGCTCCGCTTCAGCTGATAAGCTTCCACCTTCTCGTAATGGTATGAGTTATCATTTTCATTCTGGATTTTATAGAGATCGACAATCGAAGATTCATCCGCAAAGACTTCGGTTATTGCATTTGTAAAGTAAATTGAATTATTGATGGCAGCATAAGTATTGATAACCGTAACCTGTGAATTTTTTCCTGCAATAATAATATTATGAGGAACTGAGAGGACAGAATTACCGGGATCGCCGTTTAGGAAAAGTACCTGAACCGGTTTCTCTATTACAATATTATCCGGAACGATTACAACTGCTCCGTCCGTTGAATAAGTTTTATTGAGCAGATTAAAGGCATTATCGGATTTAACATATTTTGAGATTCTGCCTTTTATAATTTCGGGATCTTTTTTAAGAAGAACGCTTAGACTGTTTACAGTTACTTTACCGGGCAGGTTTTTAAGGTCGCTCAATTCTTCAGAGTAGATACCGTTAATAAAAGTCATTAGATAAAAATCGAATCCGCTGAAGAGAAATTTTTTTATTTCATTAACCGAGATTTTCTGACGATCGAGCGTGAAAGCCGGAATAAAATTCTGTTTTAGAATCGGCGATATGTTTGTGTATTTCCATTCTTCATCCCTGGTTGTAGGGAAATCGGACGCGGCCAGTTTATCTAGCGCATCTTTCCTTAAATCGTGCAGGAAAGTTTTAGATTCGCCGTTAAGTTTCTCTTCAAACTTTTTGAAGCCGGAAAGGTACCACTCTTTTGTATTCTGAAATTCTGACTTATTATTCATTAAAAATCTCCTTTACACACTAACGGTTTCTTTTAATTCCGGTTTGATCCAGTCGTATCCTTTATCTTCAAGCTCAAGAGCGAGTTCTTTACCGCCGGATTTAATAATTTTTCCGTTATAGAGAACATGTACAAAATCGGGCTGGATATAATTGAGCAGTCTTTGATAGTGAGTCACCACCAGTACAGCTTTATCTTTAGACTTGAATAGGTTAACGCCATTTGAAACAATTTTGAGCGCATCGATATCGAGTCCGGAATCCGTTTCATCAAGAAGTGCGAGTTTCGGATTAAGCATAAGCATCTGCATGATTTCATTTCTTTTCTTTTCCCCGCCTGAGAACCCAACGTTAACAGAACGGTTGATAAGAGCATCTTCCATTCCTAGAATTCTGGATTTTTCTTTCATCAGTTCGAGAAACTCTTTTGGAGTTAACTCTGGTTGATTATGATATTTTCTGATCTCATTAATAGCTGTTTTTAAAAATGTTGCGTTGCTGACACCGGGGATTTCAACCGGGTACTGGAAGGCAAGAAAGACGCCTTCGCGCGCCCTGTCTTCAGGGTCCAATTCAAGAAGTTGTTTCCCTTCAAATACAATTTCGCCTCCGGTTACTTCATAACCTTCATTCCCGGCAAGGACATTAGCGAGAGTGCTTTTACCGGAACCGTTGGGACCCATAATTGCATGAACCTCACCAGCTTTGATCTCAAGGTTAATTCCTTTTAGAATTTCTTTTCCTTCAACGCTGGCATGTAGATTTTTTATAGATAACATTTTTTCTCCTCAATCTTAATCGGCTTACGCCATTATTTATTCAAAATTTATTATCCTACACTACCTTCAAGAGAGATAGCAAGAAGTTTTTGAGCTTCAACAGCAAATTCCATAGGTAATTCATTAAAGACTTCTTTACAGAATCCGTTTACAATCATATTGACGGCATCCTCAGTAGCAATTCCGCGCTGATTCAAATAGAATATCTGATCGGCGCCTACCTTGGAAGTTGTAGCTTCGTGTTCAACCTTAGCGGATTCGTTTTCAACTTCGATGTAAGGGAATGTATGCGCACCGCATTTGTCACTCATAAGCATCGAATCGCACTGTGTGAAGTTGCGGGCACCTTCGGCATTCTTTCCGATCTTAACAAGTCCTCTGTAGGAATTATTGCTTCTTCCGGCGGAAATTCCTTTGGAGATAATTGTACTGCGTGTATTCCTTCCGAGGTGGATCATTTTCGTTCCGGTATCGGCCTGCTGCATATTATTTGTAACTGCGACAGAATAGAACTCGCCGACTGAATTATCACCCTGTAAAATACAGCTCGGATATTTCCATGTAATAGAAGAACCGGTTTCAACCTGAGTCCAGGAGATTTTTGAATTTATACCTCTGCACGCGCCCCGTTTGGTAACAAAGTTATAAATACCTCCCTTGCCATCTTTATCGCCGGGGTACCAGTTCTGAACCGTTGAATATTTAATTTCCGCATTATCGAGCGCAACGAGTTCAACAACTGCAGCGTGGAGCTGATTCTTATCGCGGATTGGAGCAGTACAACCTTCCAGATAGCTTACATAAGTACTTTCTTCTGCAACAATCAAAGTACGCTCGAACTGTCCGGTCTCCTGCGCGTTAATTCTGAAATAGGTTGAAAGTTCCATCGGGCAGCGGACTCCCTTAGGAATAAATACGAAAGATCCGTCGCTGAAAACGGCAGAGTTTAATGCAGCGAAATAATTATCTGTGTAAGGTACAACAGAACCGAGATATTTTTTAACCAGATCGGGATGTTCCTGAATGGCTTCGGAGATTGAACAGAAAATTATTCCCTTTTCTTTCAGTGTTTCCTTAAATGTAGTTGTAACCGATACAGAATCGAACACGGCATCGACGGCAACACCTGTAAGAAGTTTCTGTTCATTCAACGGAATGCCAAGCTTTTCAAATGTTTTTAACAATTCAGGATCAACTTCATCTAGACTATTGAGCTGAGGTTTCTTTTTCGGAGCTGAATAATAACTGACATCCTGATAGTCGATTGGTGGATAATTAACATTAGGCCAATGAGGCTCTTCCATTTTCTGCCAGTAGCGGAATGCTTTCAAACGCCACTCCGTCATCCATTCGGGTTCATTTTTTTTATGAGAGATTAAACGGACTACATCCTCGTTCAATCCTTTCGGAGCAGTTTCTGTTTCAATATCGGTGACAAACCCCCATTTATATTCCGAGCTGGTAAGCTCGTCCAGAACTTTCATATCCTCGGAAAGTTCTTCCGGTTTATCCAGATTTTCTTTGATTTCGTTCATTTTCGCCTTTATTCTAGAATTTTGGATTAAAACGTAGTCAATCTTGAAAAAAATATCAAGATTAATATTAGAAACCGAATTCAGTTGGAAATCGTTCCAAATTTTCAGGAGTTCTGCTGACGGATAATTTCGAAAAGGAGTATACCGGTTGCAACCGATACATTCAGGGAATCAATACGTCCTTTCATCGGAATCTGAACGAGGAAATCGCAATTTTCGGCAACAAGTTTTCTAATCCCCTTTTCCTCGTTTCCGGCTACAAGTGCAACCGGCATTTTATAATCTACCGAAGTATACTCTCTGGAATTATTAAGTGAAGTCCCAACAATCCAGAAATTCTCTTTCTTCAGTTGTTCAATTGTCCTTACAAGATTGTTAGCCCTGCAGATTTTCAGATGCGATACAGCACCGGCAGAAATTTTTTCTACAGTTTCAGTTACCGGCGCACTCTGATTTGTTGTAAGTATTACGCCATCTACCCCAGCGCATTCCGCCGTTCTTAAAATCGCTCCGAGGTTGTGCGGGTCCTGAATTGAATCTAGGAGAAGCAGTAAAGGATATTTTTTTGAATTTTTTGAAAATTGGATTAATTCTGCCAGATCAAAAAACTTTATACCGGATTTAAGAGCTATTACACCCTGAGCATTTAAATTACCGGCCAGGTCGTTAAATTTTTGTATTGAAAGCTGAGTGACCTTGATACTGTTTTTTTTAGCCGAGGCAAAAATCTTGTTGATCGCATCACCGTGCTGACCGAATGAGATGTATATAACCTCCAGTTCAACTCCTGCGTTAATCGCTTCGAGGACCGGTTTCCGGCCGTAAATTTTTTCCATAAATCGAATTTATTTTAAGGATAGATAAAAACTTTCAGAGAATACAGATCAATTCTATTCTGAAACAAAAGTGAATTCATCTTCGGCAACTTTGAATTTACAAAAGACACGATTGTTTTTCTTTTTCGGTTTGTATTCTTTTTCAAGTACAATTTCTTTTTTGTATAAATTGAAACGGAAGTCGGCAGAATTTATGGCGCCGTCCTGCTTCAGTACATTAACGATATAATCGCCGACAAGGTCTTCAAACAACAATTCCTTCTTTGCCGGTTGAATTCTGGGGACCGCATCCATTTTTGCTTTAAGGCCCATTACAATAAAATAAAAAATATTTTTTTCACGTATGACTTCGACAGAGATTTCGTAGGCAAAGCTCGTAAATTCCACCATTGTTTCGATAGCGAAAACACAATACTGTTTTTTTATTTTTTCGTCGTAGCTGTAATATGCCTTGCAAAGATATTCGAGTTTGTCAGGTTTTTTAGACGGGATTGCCGAAAGAGCGGTATGAGCTTTTTTCTTCCGGGTTTTAGGAATTTTGGGAATGTTTTTCGGTTTACGGAGCGGCAATCAGGACACCTTTATTTTAGATAATATTTGACCCAGGTCATTTAATGAGAGGGTTATCTGTTCTCCATTCGACATATTTTTAAGAACATACTCCCCTTTTTGGAACTCATCTCCGCCGATCATCAAAACGAAACGGGCATTAAATTTATTAGCCTCACGCATCTGGGCTTTAACGCTTCTGCTCAAATAATCACATTCAACAATCAGTCCTTCTCTTCTGAGATTAACTGATAAAGAAAACGCATTCGAACCAAGATTTTTTTCAATCGCAACAATATAAAGATCGATCTTATCATCAGGAATGTTCAGTGAATTTTCATTTTCGCAGGCAAGCAGAATTCTTTCCATACCGGCAGCGAATCCGACACCGGGCACATCGCCGCCGCCAAGTTCTTTAACAAGCATATTGTACCGTCCGCCGCCGCAGAGCGAACTCTGCGCTCCGACACTTCCGCTTACTACTTCAAATGTAGTGTGTGAGTAATAGTCGAGTCCTCTTACAAGTTTAGGATCAACTTCGAAAGGAATTTGAGCGTCAAGGAGCGACTGTTTTACCTTTTCGAAATGCTCAAGGCTTTCGCTGTCAAGATGCTCAATTAGGAGAGGAGCATTTTCCATAATTTTCTGATCGGCCTCTTCCTTGCTGTCGAAAATTCTCAGAATATTCGTATCAAATCTTTTTTTGCTTTCAGGAGTCAGTTTATCAAAATATTTTTCGAGATAGTTCCTCAATATCAATTTATATTTTTCACGGGACTCCGGAATACCGAGAGAATTGATTTTAACAATCAGGTTTTTGAGTTCCAGTTTCTTAAAAATATCGTAAGCCATTATAATCATTTCGGCATCGAGCATCGGGTCATTACTTCCGAGAGCTTCGGCACCGAACTGGTGAAACTGGCGGAACCTACCGGCTTGCGGCCGCTCCTGTCTGAACATCGGTGAGATATAGTAGAGTTTATTTACGCTCTGCTTTTTATCGAGTGAGTGTTCAATAAAAGCTCTGACAACACCGGCAGTCATTTCCGGTTTTAGAGTAACACTCGTACCGCTCCGGTCGAGGAATGTATACATCTCTTTACTAACAATATCGGTAGCTTCGCCGATTCCCCTTGCAAAGAGAGAAGTCTCTTCAAAAACCGGAGTACGGATTTCCTTATAATTGAAGTGAGAAAAAACGCCGGAGACAATTTTTTCGAGGTAATGCCATTTAGAAATATCGGCTGGTAAAATATCCTTTGTACCGGTAATTGCTTTAATCATCGGGTTAATTCCGTTTCCTAGGAGATTTCGAAATATTGTTTCTCCTCATTTTCGAAGAGATCAAAAATTTCGTCTGAAGTTTTGGCTTTGGAAAGACTCTCTCTGAATTCTTCTTTATTCATCATTCTTGAGATACGGCTGAGGAGTTTTATATGAGGGCCGACAAGATTCTCTTTTCCGACGAGCAGAAAAATAAGGTTAACCGGTTGTCCGTCGAGCGCCTGAAAATCGATTGGTTCATCAGACTTTCCGAAAGCTGCAATTATATCAGTAACGCTATTTGATTTTGCATGAGGAATTGCGAATCCTTTACCGACACCGGTAGACATAATTTTTTCCCGGTCATGGACCGAATCTCGCATCGATTCAACATCTTTAACACGATCATCCTCTTTAAACAGATTTATCAGTTCGTTAATAGCATCATTCTTAAATTTTGAATTCATTGAAGGAATGATTTTGTCTTTTCGAAGTATATCGCAAATTCTCATTTCAATAGGCCGGAAAATGTTTTATAATATTGTGGTCCAAATTTAAGAAAGGCGCACCCCTTTATCAATTAACAGGAGGATAAATTGTGAGTATTATCCTTTCCTCCTTGCAGTGGTTAAATGCATAACGTAATTTGCACAGAGAAAAAATCAAATTAAACACAGAGAATCAGTTTCGATGAAAAAATTACTTTTATTAGGTGCGGAAGCAATTGCACAAGGCGCAATCGACGGCGGGATGTCCGGCATTTACGCATACCCCGGGACACCGTCAACGGAAATAACCGAATACGTTCAGAGATCGAGGGTGGCTGCTGAAAGAAATATTCACAGCAAATGGTCTGCTAATGAGAAGACTGCAATGGAAGCAGCTCTCGGGATGTCCTATGCCGGCAAAAGAGCAATGGTCTGCATGAAACATGTCGGTCTCAATGTAGCAGCAGATCCATTTATCAATTCTGCTATAACGGGAGTGAACGGCGGACTTATAATAACGGTAGCGGATGATCCATCGATGCATTCATCCCAGAACGAGCAGGATTCCCGTTATCTGGGAAAATTTGCACTAATACCGGTACTTGAACCTTCAAACCAGCAGGAAGCATATGATATGGCCCGGCAGGGATTCGAACTTTCGGAGAAATATAAGACACCGGTTATGATCAGGATTACAACAAGACTATCACATTCCAGATACGGTGTTGAAGTAAGTGAGATGGTTCAGCAAAATAGCGGATCGCTTCCGAATGATTCCAGGCAATTTGTACTGCTTCCCGCAATTGCAAGGAACCGTTATAAGATACTGCTGGAGAATCAGAAAAATTTTGAAATTGAATCCGAGAATTCCAGATTCAATAAGTATATTGATGCTGATGACAAATCGATGGGAATAGTTGCCTGCGGAATCGCATTTAATTACCTTGTCGAAAATTATCCGGGTAGGAAATCCCCGCACCCGGTTGTAAAGATCGGGCAGTACCCTCTACCCAAAAAACTTTTGAAGAAACTTACTGACGAATGCGAGACAATACTTGTCCTTGAAGACGGATATCCTTTTGTTGAAGAGACGTTAAAAGGATTTTTCGAAACAGAAAAAATTTTTAAGGGAAGGCTTGACGGGACATTGCCAAGGGACGGCGAACTAAATCCAACGCTTGTTGCCACGGCGCTTAAATTACAAACCAGAGAGGGCCTGCCTGTGCCGGAGATTGTAGCCAACAGACCACCTGAACTTTGCAACGGCTGCAGTCACAGAGATGTTTATGAAGCACTTAATGAAGCGATGAAAGTCTTCGGCGAAAAAAGAGTTTTCTCCGATATCGGTTGCTACACACTTGGTGCACTCCCGCCATATAACTCGATAAACTCCTGCGTTGATATGGGCGCATCGATTACAATGGCAAAGGGAGCCGCAGATGCAGGACTAATTCCATCGGTTGCAATGATAGGCGATTCAACTTTCACACATTCGGGAATTACCGGACTACTCGACGCGGTCAATGCAAATTCTCCGATAACAATTATCATCTCCGATAACAGCGCTGTAGCTATGACCGGAGGCCAGGAATCATCGGCAACCGGTAGATTGAAGGAAATATGTCTGGGAGTAGGAGTTGAACCGGAGCATGTAAGAATTCTAACTCCATTACCAAAATACCATAACGAAATGGTAGACATTCTGAAAGAGGAATTAGCTTACAACGGAGTATCGGTTATTATTGCCGAAAGGGAATGCATACAGACAGTGACAAAAAAGAAGAAAGCAAAAAAATAATCGTTTACAAATAGAAAAGAGAGATGAAAAAAGATATTATATTATCCGGAGTAGGCGGACAGGGTATTTTATCGATAGCAGCGATTATCGGATTTGCCGCGCTCGAAAGGATTTTATTCATAAAGCAATCCGAGGTCCACGGGATGAGTCAGAGGGGCGGAGCTGTTCAATCCCACCTCAGAATTTCAGACAGTGAAATTGCATCCGATCTAATTCCTTATGGCGAGGCGGATCTTATTATTTCAGTAGAGCCGATGGAATCGATGCGGTATCTCCCCTTCCTATCCAAAGAAGGTTGGATAATCACCAACACAACACCATTTGTAAACATTCCGAATTATCCCGACTTGAATCAGCTTCTTGAACAGTTGAATTCTTACGGAAATGTAATCGCATTTAATGCAGATGAGGTGGCTCGTAAAATTAAAGCTCCGAAAGCTTCAAATGTTGTAACGCTCGGAGCAGCTTCCCCGTTTTTGGAAATACCGATAGAAAATTTGAAAGGGGGAATAAAAACACTCTTCGGCCGGAAAGGCGATGAAATTATCAATATGAACATCAATGCTCTATTAGCAGGAGTTGAAGAATCGAAAAGATTTACGGGAAAGACGGAAGTTTAAAAAGTGCGTTACAAAAAATTTTGCAACGCACCACAATTAAATATCTACTTAAGTTTATGTTTGACCGCTTCAGCAACAATTTTAACACCCTTTTCAATGAGATCTTCCGGAGTATGCGAGAATGCCAGCCTAAAGCAATTATTCTTAACGCCGTGGGGATCGAACGTTTTGCCAATCACAAATATTGCGCCCCTTGAAGCCGACTCGCGCATAATATCGAGAGAATCAACTCCATCCGGTAATTGAACCCAGATATAGAAACCGCCTAATGGTTCAACCCATTTAACTTCAGGCGGCATATTAGATTTTAGGGCATCGTTCATAATATTCATCCGGCGTTTATAGATCACTCGCAAATTCTCAACATAAGTTTTCAGTTTACCCTGCCTCAGGAACTGATCGGCAAGCACCTGAGTAAACGTTGAAGAGCAGGCATCGATCGATTGTTTAGCCAACTGAGCTTTGCTGATTATTTCGGGAGAAGCAAGCAGCCAGCCAAGTCGCATACCGGGCCCAAGAATCTTTGAGAACGATCCGATATAGCAGTTTGGAACCGGTTCCGGCTGAATAGTTTTCATTGGAATAGTTAACGATTTACTCTTTTCATCGAAATAGAGTTCATTATAAGGATCGTCCTCAATCAGAACAGTTTCTTTCCCGCTCAGGAATTCCAGCAATTCCACTTTCCTCTTTTCGCTATAGACTATTCCTGCCGGATTATGGAAATAAGGAGAAAGATAGACTAATCTTGGATTTTTTCCGCTTGAAAATTTTTCTTTTAACTGGTCTATCAATAATCCGTCCGCGTCAAGATCTACACTCTCGATATTTGCCTGATAAGATTTGAATGCTGAAGTACCTCCGATAAAGCAAGGATTTTCAGTAACAACGGATTCACCCGGATCGATAAACAACTTAGCTACAATATTAATTGCCTGGAGCGAACCGGAAGTGATCATCAATTCATTGGTATCGACGGGAAGATTTTTAGAACGGAGATATTCTTTAACCGATTCGATAAGCGGAGGATAACCGGGTGTAGGTCCGTACTGGAAACCGGTTTTCTTATCGCGATCGCTGAGTGTGTTGTAGATTTCATCAATCTCTTTAACCGGGAAGAGATCATTGTTCGGCATACCGCCGGCAAAAGAAATAATATCGGGTCTTGTAGCAACGCTCATTAAATCACGAATCTCCGAAGTACGCATCTCCTGTACACATTTGGAAAATGAAATCATTATTAACTCCTTGATTTTTGGGGGGATAATGAGAAAGTAAGTCTATATAAAATTGTTAAAGAGTGGATATAGTTCTTGGAAATAGCATTTGCAGTAATTTCTTTCGGTCTATTCTTTAGAAAGTTGAAGTCTGAATCTCCGGTCAATTAACTGGACTTATCAATCATTTTTTCAATTGAAATAATAATAAAAAACGGGGTCAAAAAAAATCCAGATAAATCAGGATTGAGTAAAATCAATTAAAGGATGAGAACTACTGATTCAATAAAAAAATTAAAGATGAAGAGATATGAGAAAAGAAATGAATCCGTTAAAGAAATTTACTGCCATCCGTTTTTTATCTTTATTCATTTCTTCATTCACTATTGTATAGCGTGAATCTGTTGATCTCCCGGTACCGGAACCGGTTTTTTTACTCCGCTGAACATTTTGCTGGTCATCGCGGTCCGATAACGAATATTTTCGTACTATCTTCAATTCTCTGCTTTTATTATGATCGACTTCAATAATAACCGGCCGATTACCTCTAGGATTAAAACGATTGACTGACTGCTCTTTACGGGCAGCAGGATTTTTAATAATTGAAGGGGGTTTAACAGCGGATTCCGGTCCGATTTCCCTTTGTTTATGATTGGATCTGGATATTAAATAGGAGACAAGAATCACAATAAGTAGTAAAGCTCCGCCGAAAACTAATATGTCAAAAATAATTTCGATTAATTCCATGAAGCCGGAGATAGTTTAATTAATTAATTAGTCTCAAGCGAAATGCCAGAAAAAAGAGCTAAATGAGGGAGTATTGGCAGTTTATAAGCGGATTTAGTGTGTCAAGTTGAGAAGAGTCTACAAAGTAAGACAACAATTATTTCCGGGATTCACCTTCTTTTGAATTACTATTCTCTTCTTTATAATCATTTTTAGATTCACAGGCCTCTCCCCTGCAGCATTCGTCGATATTTATTCCGCAGTTAGAACACTGCCCGTGTCCGTGCACCCAGACTAATAAACCTTCAAAACCGCACCACATACACCGGACCTTTTCATGCAAATCAGGCATACAAAACTTTAAAAAGTTTAAGAATATTTCCCTTTAAGTTCTTGAATTATTTTTACCATGTCAAATTATCATAAAGAATTTGATTCTATATTCTTTCACAAAAATATTATATTCGAAATGAAGAAATAAATATCCAATTTTCAATGATAGTTTTCAGAGATAACAAGCCTGAGATAGGCAACAAAGATATATTAGGGCATATCGAATATCATCACGAGTTTTACAGTATCAATTTAAAAAATGAGAGAGATATTCTTGTATGGCTCCCTCCTTCATACCAATCCTCAAACAGGAATTACCCGGTATTGTATATGCACGACGGCCAGAATTTATTCAGTCCTACTACATCCTTTATCGGATACGACTGGCGTACCGACGAGGTACTAACCGATCTTATCGGCAGAAATAAGGTTGAAGAAATAATTGTAGTCGGGATTTATAATTCCAGGGAACGTCTGGAAGAATACAATTACTGTACTGCAAAAGGGAAAAAATACGTTCAGTTTATTACAAGGGAGTTAAAACCATTTATTGACCAGCATTATAAAACAAAAAGCGATAAAGAGAATACAGCGACAATGGGCTCATCGATGGGCGGACTAATCTCTTTTCAGCTTGCCTGGAATTATCCGGAAGTATTCGGGAAAGCGGCATGCATGTCAAACTCATTCTGGGTTGATAACAGGAAAATTTTTGAGAACATCGCCAACGATAAAAGGGATCATCTGGATCAAAAAATCTATCTGGACTGCGGCTGCGACGAAAAGGAACTTATAAGAGACAATAAAGAAATGTGCCTGCTTTTAAAGAAAAAAGGATTTAAACATAAAGAGAACCTCTACTGTTATTTTGTTAAGGGCGGGAAACATTCTGAGATCGACTGGTCAAAGCGCCTTCATATTCCGTTAGAATTTTTATTCGGGATCTAAGAGAAATGAAATCTGATGAAATAATTAGAGTATTAGGACTACTTCCACACCCTGAAGGTGGATACTATAAGGAGATTTACCGTTCAGGAGAATTAATTAAAAAAACATCATTGCCGGAGCGATACAATAATGACCGCTCAATCTCCACATCCATTTACTATATGTTGGCCGGGGAGGATTTTTCCGCATTTCACCGGCTGAAGTCGGATGAAATCTGGCACTTCTATTCAGGGTCCCGAATAATTTTACATCTCCTGAATGAGAAAAAGGGATATAGTAAAATTGTTTTAGGAAATAATTTAACGTCCGGTGAGATACCGCAATTTGTAATAGAAAATGGGATTTACTTTGCAGCGGAGGTTTCAGATAAATCCTCTTACTCTCTTATCGGCTGCACAGTAGCTCCGGGTTTTGATTTTGAAGACTTTGAGTTTGCCGATGAATCAAGTCTCACCAGGTCATTTCCATGGCAAAGTGAATTGATAAAAAAATTCTGCAGAAAGAGATAATGGGAAATATTGAAATCATTCTGGGTGATATAACTGAATTAAAAGTGGACGCAATAGTAAATGCAGCCAACAGAACACTGCTTGGCGGCGGAGGTGTAGACGGAGCAATTCACAGAGCGGCGGGGAAGGAATTGCTGGATGAATGCAGAGTACTCGGCGGATGCGAAACAGGATTGGCAAAAATTACCGGGGGATATAATCTTCCTGCCCGGTTTGTTATACACACCGTTGGTCCGGTCTGGCAAGGCGGAAATAAAAACGAGGATAAGCTCCTTGAGGATTGTTATAGAAATTCATTACAGCTAGCCGTTGAAAAGGGAATTAAATCAATCGCATTCCCTGCTATCAGCACAGGTAGTTATTCTTTTCCGATTGAACGCGCAACAAAGATTGCAATACGATGTGTAAAAAACTTTCTAACAAATAATGATTCAATTGAAAAAGTAATCTTTGTCTGTTTCAGTAGCAATGATTATAGGTTTTATGAATCAGTATTAATGTCTGGATAAAAATTACATCTCCCCGGTTTTAAAATCTGATTTACCGCAGGAATAGAATTGCAATCCCGCTAACAGCAACAAACGCTCCTGTAATAGAGATCCAGGAAAGTTTTTCTTTATAATAATAGCGGACCATCGGGAGCATAATAATCGGAACTGTTGCCATAAGTGTTGAGGCAATTCCGACTTTAGTATATGAGACCGATATAAGACTGAAAGTAATACCCAGGAACGGACCGATGACAGATCCGATTACGGTATATATAAGAGCCTTTCTCTCATTGTAAAATACTTTGAACGGATTCCGGATCTTCTTGGAAAAAAGAAAGAGCGGATAGAGAAATATGATAGATGCAATAATCCGTACAGAAGCTGCGACAAATCCGTTTATTTCGCCTTCATTAAATGCGTGTTTGGCAAAAATCAAACCGACAGCCTGACCCAAAGCACCAATGAGCGCATAAATAATACCTGTATAATCAACTTTGTATTTTGCGGCCGGTTTTTCCTTTCTCTGTAATACAACCATCGAAATACCTGCGACGGTTATTACCATCCCAACAACACCGATAAAGGAAATTATTTCGTTCAAAAAGAAGAATGCCAGAATTGCTGCTATTCCCGGAGCCAATGCCATTATCAGCATACTTAATCTGGCTCCGATATGCTGAAAGGATTTGAATAAAAATGTGTCGCCAATTACAAGTCCGGCAAATCCGCTAAGGATTAGATTAAAAATCTGACCGGAGGATAAGTTTATTTCGATTCTAAAAATCAGAATAGTTAAAGCGAGATATCCAACAGACAGAATCAACCGGGATATGTTTACATATAACGAACCGACTCGAACAGAAGCTTCTGTAAATACAATTGAAGTAGCCGACCAGAGGAGGGCCGTAAGAATTGCAAAAATTTCACCGAGAAATGGCATGGTATTTCAAAATTTCTTTATTGATTAATTGATTGATTATAAATACTGCTTAAATCTTTCCATCTTGATTGAACAACATTCCAGACAGAATCGGTTTGGATAGCTTTCATTGCTTCATGTTCGGTTTCATCCGAGTAATGTTCAAGCACCAATGGAGATTTAATATTAATGTGTTCCTTTCCATAAGCACCCCAGTCGGTAGGATCCGACGATCCGAGCAAAGCAACAACCGGAGTTTTAACCGCAACTGCTACATTCATAGGGCCGGTACAATTGGAGAAGAAAAATCCGCAATTTTCTATCAGGGCGGCAAGTCTGCCGATCGATTCGGTTGCTGGCGCTTTGTAAGCGTTTTTCCCTATCTCGTTTACGATCCTGTCTGCCAGCGCGGATTCACTTCCGCTCCACGTAACAACAATATTTGAGTTGAATTCTTTTACAAGCCGTTTACCAATTTCTGCGAACCGGTCGGGAAGCCATGCTCTAATTTCCCTGCTGGCGCCCGGGTGAATGCAAATCGTATTTTTTTTAGAAATGTGAACCGAATTAAAAAAATCGCTTGCGAATTTTTTATCGCCGCCGGAGACATAAAGAGTCGGGTTTTCATCATAAACATTCAATCCGAGCCCTTTAATTATATCGAGGTTACGGTGAATTTCGTGATATCTGCCTGAGGGGTGTTTAAGACGGACAGTGTAAAGATTCATAAGCTTTTCAGGGCCGCTGCTAATTCTTACTTTCGCACCCGAAAGATACGTTAATAGAGCTGCTCTTTCGGAAGTCCATCTCAAATTCACTGCAAGATCAAATTTTTTTCTGCGTAATCTGAATGCTGTGATCAACTGCTTCGGTACAGAATCGATAACCTTATTCCGGTTAGTATTAATTGTTATATGCTCATCAACTAGAAAGCCTTCAGGGATTATCTGGGTCATTAGAGGATTTGTAAGCAGGGTAATGCGGGCATCAGGGAAATTATCCCTTACGGCTTTAATGGCAGGAGTAGAAGCTATAAGATCGCCGAGCGCTCCCCATTTGATAATCAGGATCTTTTTAATTTGCTGATTTACCATTGATTTAAAATACTTCCTATTTTCCGATAAACATCTTCTACCGTTATTCCGTCCAGGAAGGGATGCCCTTCCGATAAATTTCTCCTGCCAATCAGCGTAAAATGCTTATGTCCGTCAGTATAAAAATCCCAGTACTTTTCATTATCGTCGGGCATCAGAATAAGTGCAGGTGTTCCGGCAGCAACAGCAAGATGTCTTGTCCCGGTATCGTGAGTAATAAACAGATTGCACTTTTTAATTAACGCAGCAGTGCGATTAATTCCTGCATCTGTGAATGAGATTTTACTGTTTAATTTGAAAGAAGTCCTGATTGACGCGCAAATCTCCTTTTCTTTTGGTCCTTCCATAATTATTAATTTCAGTCCGGCTTTTTGAACCAGCCGGTCGATCAGAAGAATAAAATTTTCCTTTTTCCAGATTTTCGATGGTTCGCTGGCGCCCGGATGAATTCCGATCACAAAATCTTTACGGTCTATATTATTTTCATCAAAGAAAAGATCTGTCCATCCGGCATCAGCTTCGGACAAGAAAATTTCAGTCCTGTCTGAATCTATAACCACGTTATAAGCGGAAATAATTTTGTTGTAGTAGTGGATATAATCGATCGTGTTCTCTTCAACATCCACTTTGTTATTGAATAGGAAAGAGAAACTCTGATTGCGCGGGGCAATTCTGGCTTTAGCCCCGGAGAACCAGGCCCAGAATGCAGTCCGATCGCCCGGATGGAGGACAATAGCCGTATCGAACTTCTCTTTTCTTATATTGTTTATAAACTTTATCCCCTTAAGAAAATTCATCAAACCTGAATTCCCTTTCATTCCGGGATCGAAGAGGATTGTTCTGTTAATATTCGGATTATTCTCGAAGAAGGTCTCAAATCCTTTCCTGATCAGCAAAACTATTTCTGCCGAAGGATATGTTTTACGGAGCGACCTGAGAGCCGGAGTAGATACTATCAGGTCACCTAGATACTTTATATTTATTACAAGTATTTTCAAAAAAGCAGATCACTACAAATATTAATAAATAGTTTAATTACAAACAGACCGGTCAATTAATTACAAACACTGACCCGAAATTAACAATCCAGTTGTTAATACCGCCATTCGGTCTTCTCAGGCCGGCATTTGAGAGATGCCTGAATCCAGTCCTTAAATCTATAAAATGATTACGGTTCAATTTTATCTGAACTCCCACAGAATAATTTCCGCAGAACATAATACCTGATATTTGTCTTTCCGGGAGAGCTTCGGTATAAATTAAGCCAAGAGACGAAGCAAAATATATTTTAAGATTATCATCCCAAATATTTTTTTTGATTAAAAAACCTGAATTAATGCCAACTTCACTACTCTTAATTTTTTCGCGATTATTTATATTCGACTTAAAGTTAGAATACCCGTAAATAATATTCAGTTGAGACTCAACATTCCAGGTTTCGCCTTCAAATAATGATGTGATATAATCAACTTCAAAGAGATAGACCTCATAGAGGTATTTCACGTTCAGGTCTATTCCCCCGCCAAAAATCTTCATTACCTGATTACCGTATCCTAAGCTGACGCCAAAACGGGGATAAGATTCTTTGAGGCTATCTGTTTGAGCAAATAGAATGTTGAAGTTAACTAAGAGGATCATAAAGAGGCTATGACTTAGTTTAATCATTAGCAATCTCTGTTGTTGAGGAAAGGGCCGGATTTCCGGGAAGTCCCGGAAACCCGTCCATAATTGATTACAGGTTGAAATACATTTTGTATTCGAAGGGATGAGGCATTGTACCGATAGCCTGAATCTCTTCTGTTTTTATCTTAACCCATTGATCCAACAATTCATCTGTGAAAATATTTCCCCGTCTAAGAAATTCGTGATCAACTTCCAGAGCATCAAGTGCATCCGATAGATTTCTCGGCAGCATATGAATTTTATGTTTTGTTTCGTCATCAAGGAAATTCTTATCGTAGGGTCCAAAACCCTCTTTTACGGGATCGATTTTATTTACAACACCGTCAATTCCTGCAAGGAGCATAGCAGTTAAACAGAGGTACGGATTTGCAGTTGCATCAGGCGGACGGTACTCAAAACGGACTTCATCAGGATTGGAGATGTATTTCGGAATTCGAATTGCAGACGCGCGATTTCCCTGCCCATAGGTTAGGGCAACCGGTGCTTCAAATCCGGGTACAAGCCGTTTATAGGAATTGGTACTCGGATTAGTAAACGCCGAAAGAGCCGGCGCATGTTTCAATAAACCGCCGATAAAATTTAGTGCCAGGTCGTTAAGATTTCCGTACGCGCCTTTTTTGTAGAAAGCATTCTTCCCTTTCTTAGTAAGGAAAAGGTGAAGATGCATTCCGTTGCCGGCCTGCTGGTACATCGGCTTAGGCATAAACGTAATGAAGAGGTCCTTCTGACGCGCAAAATTAAATAGTACGTATTTCGCAGTAACAATATTATCGGCTGTCGTTAATAGGTCAGAAAAATATGTTTCAATTTCCTGCTGACCGCGTTCGCCAACTTCGTGATGATGATACTTAACATTAATTCCGAAACGTGATAACAATTTGCACGCTTCGTCACGGAAATCATCATAAATATCGAATGGATTAGCTGCGTGGTATGCTTTCTTATAGAATTCCTCCGCGTGTTCAACCGTATAGTACGAAGTTGCAGTCCGTGTATCATAGTTCACTTTTGAAAAGATATAAAATTCAAATTCTGGTCCCCACATTGAAGCATCGGTTCCGGTAGTTTTCTTTAGCAAATCTTCAGCCTGTTTAGCAAGGAATCTTCCGTCCTGAGAAAATCTGGTTCGTTTTTCATCCGTAAGTATTATGTTAGAATAAAAACTTAAAGTCGGCGCGTCCCTGAAAAGATCAATTACAGCAGTATCAAGGTCCGGTATCAGAATCATGTCGCTGTTTTCAACTTTTCTGAATCCGTAACTTGAACCGTCGAATCCGACACCTTCTTTGATCAGTTTAGACATTACATTATCATTAACTGGGAGAGAGATATGATGGAGCCTTCCCGACAGATCGATTGCTTTAAGATCAATAACCTCGATTTTATTTTTCTTGATCAAAGTATTAATTGATTGTAAAGTATTTTTTGGCATAAATTCCTCGATTAGTAGAGAATAAAAAGCCCCGCCCTTAGCGAGGCTTAATTTAGTTTATTGAATTTTTATTTACCGGAATAATTAATACCTGAAATTCCCGGAAATACTGCAGTAGTATCAAGTTCTTCTTCAATTCTTAAGAGCTGATTGTATTTTGCAATTCTGTCAGTTCTGGATGCCGATCCGGTTTTAATCTGGCCTGCATTTGTAGCAACGGCAATATCGGCAATAGTAGTATCCTCGGTTTCACCGCTGCGGTGACTGATAACAGCAGTGTATTTAGCTCTCTTAGCCATTTCGATAGCGTCGAGAGTTTCTGTTAACGTACCGATTTGATTTACTTTTATGAGGATAGAGTTAGCCACACCTTTTTCGATCCCTTTAGCAAGGTAATCGGTGTTTGTAACGAAAAGGTCGTCGCCAACAAGCTGAATTTTGTTACCGGCTTTATCGGTTAACATTTTCCAGCCCTCCCAATCGAATTCGGCCATTCCATCTTCCAGGGAAATTATCGGATACTTGTTAATCCAGTTAACCCAGTAATCAACCATCTTTTCGGGAGCCATATAGGATTTATCGGATTTGAAGAAGAAATAGGATTTCTTATCATTATCCCACATTTCGCTTGCAGCGGGATCGAGTGCGATGAAAATATCTTTACCGGATTTAAAACCAGCTTTTTCGATAGCCTCTAAAATTACTTCGATAGCTTCTTCATTCGATTTAAGATTCGGAGCGAATCCACCTTCGTCGCCAACAGCGGTATTGTAACCTTTTTTCTTAAGTACAGATTTCAAAGTATGGAAAGTTTCTGCGCCATACCGGAGAGCTTCAGCAAAGTTCGGAGCGCCGACGGGCATAACCATAAACTCCTGGAAATCAACATTGTTATCAGCATGCTTTCCGCCGTTAAGAATATTCATCATAGGAACCGGAAGAGTACGGGCGCTTACACCGCCTATATACCGGTAGAGAGGAAGTCCGAGTGATTCGGCAGCCGCTTTAGCGCAAGCAAGTGAAGCGCCGAGAATTGCATTAGCTCCTAATTCGGATTTTGTCGGAGTTCCGTCAAGTTGAATAAGCATGTTATCTATAGCAACCTGATCGGTTGCATCAAAGTCGATCAGTTCGTCAGCGATCCTGTCGTTCACATTATCAACAGCTTTTTTAACTCCTTTACCGAGATATCTTGATTTGTCTCCGTCACGTAATTCAACGGCTTCGTTTTCACCTGTTGAAGCACCGCTTGGAACAGCCGCTCTTCCAACGATACCGTTTTCGAGTGTAACTTCGACTTCAATTGTAGGATTACCGCGCGAGTCAAGTATTTCGCGACCCCATACATCAACTATAGTTGTCATTTTTTTCTCCTGTTCTAGTTTTGCATAAACTCAATTTTTTCAGAATCAAATTTAGTAAAATAGGACGAATTCATACGGATATAATTCATAAATATTTTTTATGTTTGAACCGGTGATGGAGTTCACCACTTCATTCCTCCAGAAAACATGTAAAGGTCGAAGGAACCGCCATTCCGGCTGATAACTCCTGATTTCCAAGTTCAATAAAAACGGAATCGTTATGATAAATTACTTACTTGTTTCAACCGGTGCCGCATTAGGAGGCGCAGCACGTTACTGGCTATCGAATCAGGTTTATAAAATCCTACCTGAAAACTTTCCATATGGGACATTAACAGTTAATTTTCTCGGGAGTTTTATTTTAGGAATAATAATCTACCTTTTTGACAGCAAGGAATTAATCTCGCCTGATCTTCGCCTTTTTCTTACAATCGGCTTTTGCGGGGGATTTACAACATTCTCCACATTTTCATTAGAGACAGTAAATTTGATTAAAAATTCAGAATATTTTCTGGCATCAATGAATATTGCATCAAGCATAATACTCTGTTTCGCAGCGGTCTATTTTGTATCACTTTTGGTAAAAAACTAACCGGAGGAGAGATGCAGATTAAGGGAGAGGCAAAATTACTTAGGATTTTTATTGGTGAATCGGACAAAATCCACTCAACTACACTTTACGAAAGTGTTGTTCTCGAAGCCAGAAGATCGGGACTTGCCGGAGCAACAGTTTACAAAGGAATTATGGGATTCGGAGGAAGAAGCAGGATTCACTCATCAAAAATATTACGGCTATCGGAGGACATGCCCCTTATAATTGAAATAGTTGATGAATCCGAAAAGATCGACAGTTTTATTCCGGTAATCGAAAAGATGTTTGAGGAAGCAGACTGCGGAGGATTGATAACAATAGAGAAAGCAGAGATCATTAAATACATAAAATGAACTGCTCTTCCACCGGAATCTTGGAAAGGGGAAAACGAATATTTATATTTCAAAGGAAAATTTGATGAAATTCAACAAAATGCCCCGGTAGCTCAGTGGATAGAGCAGCGGTTTCCTAAACCGTAAAATGCTTTTGAAGTTGCTCAACTTACGCTTAAGTAAATACTCCAAATTAGATTTTTAAAGTTAATTCGCCTCGATTAAGTGATTGATAATTGATTAATTGTTTCACTTCAATCTAACTAAATAGAAGATTTTTTCAAAGAAATTTTTCTGCAGATAATAATCAATTTTGTTCTTCACTTATATCATTCATGCTCAATAGATCCTATAAAATCTTACAAGAATTTTTTCACAATTTGATTTCAATATTTATATCTCCCTGCATGCCTGATAATAAATTCTTTTTCATTTCTTGAATAATCATATCGCGCGTTTTCTCAATGTTATTATCATTCAATCCTACAACCTCCCGGCCGTATTTCCTATTACCTTCAATTTTTCCCGCATCAGCAGAATTATATCCTAATGTTACACTATTATCAGAAACATCTTTAACCGCTAACCCTTTTTTTAATTGTCCTGTCAAGGTCATATCAACATATCCAGTCTGATGAGATTCTATTGAGGTCCCATAATACTCCTTTAATCGTTGGCCTGTTGTATAGGATTTCCCCTTTTTCTGTTTTGCTTTCTTGTTGTGAAAATAGGTTTTCCCGAAAAAATATCCAGTCTTATCACTGAAGGTTTGTCCTTCGCCTGTTGTGAAGCGGCGCATATCATTGGCTTTATATTTCTTGTATTCATCCGATTTATAATCTAATCCAGATTTATTATTCTGGAAAATTCCCCTTTGAAAATCATCCCTTACCCACTTAATTATATTTGCACCAAGTTTTTTCCAGAATGATTTACCAAGATTGATATTTTTATCTAATCTAAGTTTCATTAGTTAGCCTCCATTATTATTGGTTTTTCGAGTTGAATTATTTCGTGATCGCTGGAATTAAAATTGAATCTCAATTTCTCCTTAGCGATTATTTTGTTATCCCCTCTTTTACTATCAACAAGAAGTATCTCCAATAATACAGGCTCCTTTCCTGTGATAAATTCAATCCGGTCCAATTGCTTTTTAATTTTATCAAAATTCATGTTGCCCCCTCCTCTTAAAATCCTTTTATTTTTTGTTTCTTAATGGTTAGCTATGGTTTTTTATTCATAAGTCCTCAAATTGATACCTGGATATGGCTCATAAATTATCTTGCCTCAAATTCTCTTTTATTTTATTCCTATTAGGATTTTTGCCTAATCTGAAATTGAATAACGGGCAATCAAGTGCAGGACAATTTTTTACTTCTTTCGGTTGCAAGTTGCAACACTCCAGGCAATATTTTCTTATTGACTTAACCGGGGTTAGTGCTTTCATCGTTTTCCCTCTTGATTTTAGAATCAATAAAAATCCATGTGCTTTCTGGATCCCTCCATTCATTCAGATTCTTTTCGATTTGCTCTCCGAATTTGTTCTGGATTTCTTTGATACAATGGAACCTTCCGTTCTTTTTGTCATCTGTTATAAGGATTGAATAGTTTTTATTGTCATCAATAAATCCGATTTTATTATTCAGATCTAATATTTGCTTTTTTATTTTGTCAATCCCTTTCAATACACCCCCCCCTCGAAATTATTTATTGATATTTTTTTTCTAAATCATTAATTCTTTTAGTGATTTCATCAAGTTCATTAAGCTCCTTATCAGCTTTGCAGACCTCGATATATTTAGAGCATAAATAGGCTAAATCCCGAGATTTTACACTCGAGATTTTCCCTTGTTGATATAACCAAATAATGCGGCCTAACAACCTTTTAACATCTGAGAGATTGCTTACTCTCACATGCCTTTCGGCTAAAGAATTTGCCATTTTTTAACCCCCTGGCCTAACTTTTTATTAAATCAATACTTAGATATGATGAGAATTTGAAATAATAACAACTTCTCCGGGAATTTTTACCCAGTATTGAATTAGTAATTCCTCTGAATCGTGCTGAATTTTCTTTTCCAGTCATCAAGCGTTTTAACAGGTTCAAGAATTTCCGTTCCATGTCCAAGTAATTTGCCAAATGATTTTGCTGCAATCATTCCCATCTCTATTTCAGAAATTTGTCTTTCAATTTCATTTATTCCAAGTTTATCATAAACCGATTTTGCAAAGCTTAATATTTCAGATTTTAGAATAGCATTCTTTTCGGTATTCCCGGTTATCTGAGATAGCATTTTAACAAGTTGACTAAAATAGTCCATCCGATCCTCATCAACGGCCGATTTCAACTCGCTAATAATAAGAGCTTCCGGCCTCGAGGATGAAAGTAAATTTATTGCCGACTGAATCTCATTAGAACCGATTAATTTTTCAGTTGATACAATTGAATAGAACAAAGGAAATTTTATTTTATTTGCCTTTGTAACAAGGCCCTTGCGCTGCCTTTCAAAGTTATCCATGAGGATTTCAAGTTTTGTTTTGAATTTGTCAATTACCATTCCATTTTCTTCGCGTTTTTTCCTTTCAGCAACTTCAGGTTTAAGATCTGCATGAATAGAAATTTTGCCAAGGTCTGCAGTAAAATCATTTTTTAATTGATTTACTTGCTCCACATACGGATTTGCGTTTTTCTGATTTTTAGTTTCCATTTTACATACTCCCCCTATTACAGGTATTTAGTTTATTGTAGCTTGTTGTGATTATTGATTTTGCATCTATTTGATAAACCGCTGCCGTTAAGAAAGTCATGCTCCCCCCACTATATTTTGAATTGAAGGAGCATTCTTGGGATTTACTAACCTGGCCGGGTTATCAATTTGAATTTCTTGTTTAGGATCATCCGCAAATAATTCCAGGTTATTATCAAAACCTTTGTGAATCAATGAATGATGCTTTCGGCAATACCATTCGACCGCTAAAGGTTTTGAATAATCAACATGATGAGCAAAAATTTCCGTTTTGAAGCATTTAGGGAACTGACAATAATTAGGCTTTGCCAATTTTCCGCTTCTAATAGCTCTGTGGACCACTTTTCGGGCTGGTTCTTGTTCTGGATAGAGTTTCCGATATTTCTTTGTGTAATGGTATCTATTGAATGAAATACCGCCCTTCCAGTTACCATTATTTGCTAATCTTTGATTCATATTTTCAACTCCTCAACTTCGGATTCATAATAATTTCTTGCATGGATCTCATTTGTTCCAGGCGTTAATTCACTATCAAAAAATTTATTAATTGATAGATCAGAATTAATTCTGATTGTTCCACTATCTCCATATCTTTGCTCTAAATGGAGTTTAATAATACCCCGGTTTGAATCAATCTTTTCTCTCCGATATAAATTATCAAGTAGAATAATTGTGTCTGCACTTTCACCAATCCCCCCGGATCCTTTGAGAGTGCCAATAGAGGGATCAGTCCATTCAGCTGAATTATTCAACTGGCTTAATAGAACTACTGAAACATTATATTCCCGGGTTGCGTCTGCTATCATATTTGAGATTTTTTCTAATTCTTGAGCTTGTTTATTCCGGTCATGTTTCACTCTTTGCAAGTAGTCAATAAAAATTATGCAGCCGGGATATTGTTTTGAGAAATACCGGATCATTGCTACTATCTGATAAGCATCCACTCCGGATTTGTCCATCACTGGCAAAAGACTCCAATCAATTTCTTGTTTTACCCGATCATATATTTTTTTCTGATCATTGCTCATATATGATCTGGCTCTGAAATATGGTTCGGGTATTTCGGAGAATCTTGAAATGGTTTGTTTTGTTATTTCATACCCCGGCATTTCTAAACTGATAAAAGGAGAATGAATTTTTTGTTTATATAACTGGTAGCGAGTATTAATAACAAATTTTGTTTTACCTGATTTTTTCAGTCCTCCCAAAACAATTAATCGAGGTGTTTCAATGCCGTTTGTATAAACATCGAGATCAATTAAACCCCATGAAGCACCCTCCAGAACTTTATTCTTGCCAAGATGCTCATCTAATTTCTTTATATGCTGCAGGGGATCAACAAGTTTAGTATTCGAGTTAAATTCAATACCACTTAAAGCAACAATTAATTTTTCTTTTTTATCATTAAACTCATTAATTGTAACCGAGGTCTTTAATTCATCTAAAGAATCAAGAACATTTCTTTCAATATCCCTCCGGTATTTCCTTTCCTTCAATATTTCAATGTGATGAAATATTTCATTTATAGGGCATGAACCTCGAACAAGCTCTGCAAGATCAACGACCTCTATTCCCGGTATATTAACTACTTCTTTATAAACTGATACGGCATCAATAACATGTCTTTTCTCAAATAGAATTTTTGAAAAAGCTTCTACAAGTTTTTTCGCTTTTTCCCCCTTGAACAATCCAGTATTTAGTTCAAGCATAACATCAACTTGATCTTGATAAATATTCAAAGATAGAAACTCTCCGAGGATAGTTTGTTCAAGCTTCTCCATTGATTTGCCTCCTATGTTTAGTCATTATATCATTGGTTATAGGACTTCTTTTTTCCTCAAGCTGACTTTCATCAAGAATATTATTTGGTTCAGTTGCTTCATCTTCCCATCGCTTTTTCTTTATCCATCGGACTGCATGCGGAAAGCTCTCATAAAATTTTCCGCGATCTTTCAATTTCCTTTTAAAGATAATCTGTTTGTTTAGTGCAGCAACAATTATATCAAATAGGCCGCCCTCAAGATCAAGTTTCATAAACTCATTCCTTGCATCTTGTTTTGATCCTTTGTTACCTAATCCAGAATTAGGGTATAGTTTCCAGAATTGTTCAAACTGATCTTCTTTTAATGCTTTACTTTTCTTTACTTTACTTTGTGGCGTTTCTCCCCCCATTTCTCCAGGTGTTTTGTCCGGAGAAACTACTGGAGAAACTACCGGAGAAACTTCTCTTTTCTGATAGTAACGATCTCTCTTTCTTTCTCTTTCGGCTTGAATTTCAAAAAACCTTTTTTGGATTCCCTGACTTGTTATAACAGAATTTTTTTCGAACTCATCTTGAGAGAATAAAAAGTTTTTTAAGCAACAATTCAGGATTTCAGAAAATTTCTTTAATGATAATCCCATCCTTTTGGCAAATATTTTTTTAGCGGTTTCATCTAAAAGCAATCTGCCGTCATTGGTCCGATAAATTCTTTCAAGCATCATAAAGTAGAATGAATAACCATCGTTTTTGAATTGCGCTCTCAGTCTTTCAATTTTTTCATCTGAGGATGCATCAACATCATGAGGAAAGTAATCAAGTCCAATTTTTAGAGGCCTTGCCATTAGTTTGACCCCCCGGAGTGCAGCTCATCATACAGGATCAATCCATCAACCAGCATATTGTTAAATGATTCTGTCAAAATTCGCTTTTCTTTTGGTGTGAGGTCCGGAGATTTTAGTGCTTTGTTGCGGGCAATCTCAATCTGTATCAATTGTTTGCGTATTAGGAAGGTTAATGTTGCTTTAGGGTTTTTCATTTTAATTCCCCCTTTTCGATTATTTAATAATCGGTCAAATTGTAATTAATATTTTATTCTCATGAAAAATGCCGGCTTGTTACACTTATGCCAAATTTTTCATATATGCAAATTAAAAAAGGCTATCCGAGGCTATCCGAGGGCTATGTGAGGCTAACTAAATAATTTTGTAATATTAAAAAATAGCTGATTTCTGAAGATAAAAAAGGCCGTCATTTCTTGTTATTGATTCTTTCATTCACTAAAACTCCCTTAAGATCCGGGTATTTTCCCAACATATAATCTCTGATCTTATCGCAAAGGTAATCTATTGTTTTTTCCCTGTTCTTAAAGTTGTCCGGGCTGCCGTAGTCTTTGCATTTATAATAACCATTTAAATCTATTTCATTTGCGATAATATCGAATATCTCTGAGGCAACTTTTTGAATAGTAAGTGAATTATATAATATTCTCAATTCACCTTCATACCTGTTAATTTCTCTATTAAAAATTTGTTTGAACACACCCCTCTTATATTGTGTTTTTGGTTTTTTACTTTGTGAAAAAACATGATCTATAATGCTTGTTGGCGCAATATTAATTCTATACTGTAATTCATTTTTTATAAGTTCATATCGCGGAAGTAAAGAATAATAATCATCATAATCTTTTCGGACCTCATCATAATAAACAACCTTATTATTATTTAATGAGGAAAAGTCCAGACCTTGTGCGCGGTGGTATCTCGAGATATTTGGGAATAACTTTACGGATAATTCTCCTGAATCTTGATATTTAATATCAGATAACTTTTTAGGCTTACCCCAGCCCAGGTAATAAAGATCTCCCTCCAGTTCTTTTATCAAATTAAATTCATAAGTGTCGTAATATTTTTTATTATAGATTTTGTCAAGTTTTTCCTCATATTCTTTCAGTGTTACTTTTAAATCGCTAATTGATAAATCTTTTAGGTCCATTTTCGCCCCCTTATTTGATAATTAAGGCTTTGTTTTTAATTAATTTTCGCGGTCTAAATTAGCATCGGTATTTATAACCTATTCTTGCCCTTATTATAAAACAACTTAACTAAAATTAGATACTCCATTTTACAAAAAACATCTGATTTTATTGCCGGGAAATTGCTTAACTGCCCGGTATTTTCCGGGAGAGTTTAGCAATCCAAGTTCAATTATTATCCAAAGTTTATTTTCTTATGATTTATAAAATATTCTTTTTTTTAAAATATTTGCCCGGCCTCGCTGAGTTATTTATTCAGTGCAATTATCAAAATACTGATAATTATTCCAGATGCTTTTCTTTATCCCCTTAATCATTATTTCAAGTTCATCAACTAAAGTAGTTAATTCTAAAATTTCATCACGCAATTGCGTTAATTGAGCTGGAGTTAGATCCGAATCATTAAGAAAATAATTATCGAGGCGGTGAGGTGTTTCGCTTTGAGTTAATAAATTTGCCAGTGAGATAATTCGATATAAATCGGATTCAAATTTCCCATTGTGGTAATATTTAAATGGAGTAATACTGAGGATCCTCCGGTCAACCTTTTTGAATATATCCTCTATTTTTTCAGATTTGATATATTGTTCGAGTGTGCAGCCTTGTCCCTCCAGTTTTACGAGATGAACATCTTTGAAAGCAATTGAAATTTTTTCCGAAACAGAAAGAGGCTGAGAGTTAGTTTTTAATGCAACTAAGTTTTTCATGATGCTACTCCTTTGATTTGTTATAAATAATAAATAAAAGCCCTGAGATTTTGAACGGGTTCAAAGGAGAACCCTTCGGCGCTCGCGCAACCGAAAATCTCAAGGCAATAATAGGCATACCTTTAAAACAAAAAACCTTTGTTAACGGACAAAGCATAACCGTCCTTTGATTCGTTCAATAACTAAAATACACTTTCTCGGATGAGATGCAAGTGGATTTTATTATCAGCCTAAAAAAGAAAAGAACATCCCTAAAAGAATATCATAATAACTCTATAGCACTCCTTAAATCTTCCGGTCTGAGGTGTGCATATATTTGAGTTGTTTTAATATCTGCATGGCCTAAAAGCTTGCTAATATGGGCTATTGGCACTCCTTTTTGTATTAACCAACTTGCAAAGGTGTGCCTCAATGAATGAAAATTTAATTGATTGTTTATTTTAGATTCATAAACATATTTTTTGAATATCTTTGATAATTTATCGGAGGATGTCGGTCCTCCATTTACAGAAAAAATAAATCCTTTCTTGTTCCGCCCCATTCTGCGGTTTAATAATTCAAGTGTAGTATTGTTAAGTGGAATAGATCTGATTTTTTTTGTTTTAGTTATATAAAGACTGTTATCAAGTGTGATTATTCTTTTTGCTTGATCATATTGGTGCCATTGTAGAGAGCAAATTTCCTGGCTTCTCATTCCAGTATTAAGAGCAAAATTGGTTATGTCAATAATATCTTGATTATCCATAACCGATAATAACTTTTCAATATCTTCTCGGGTATAGAATTTTGGTTGCTTTTCGGGTAGTCTTAATCTTTTTATTCCGTTGCATGGATTTTTTAACAGGAACCCATCCAAAACCGCTTTATTAAGCATGCTTGATAAATGAATATGATCTTTACGCGCTGCATAAATAGATGAATGACTAATTCGAGATAGTAAAAAATCCTGGATTGATTTGCTTGTTAATTCACTCAACTGAATATCTCCAAAATGATTTAATAAAAAATTAAATGTTACTCGATATGATTTTGTAGTCTTGGGAGTGTGGACTGATTCACTATATTTTAGAAAATTCCATCTAAATGATTTGAGAGTTATCGGCGTGAAGTCCTGCATTAACTCCTCATAATATTTCTTTCTGAAATTTTTTAACTGATAATCTGCCTCAGATTTAAAAATAGTTTTAGTAGAAAGTGAGGTTCTTTTTCCGTTTTGATCTGCATAAACTATATACCAGGTTCCATTAGGTTTTTTAGTGAGAAACATATAACCTCCCGGCGCAAATAACTTTAAATGCTAAACAAGATATGTAAGTATTAAACTCGATACCTATTTGAATACTTTCGCACCAAATTTGAGTAACTTTTCCAGGTTAGGCATTGTTAGGCAATTTCTAAATCCTTATATTTTACTCCATATTCGCAGAAAATTTTCAAGAAACTCAATGCCCCGGTAGCTCAGTGGATAGAGCAGCGGTTTCCTAAACCGTTGGTCGGAGGTTCAACTCCTCTCCGGGGTACTATCAATTTCCAGGAATCTCGAAATGAAAAAGGTAATGTCAGCAGTCATTTTTGCTCTTGTTGATATAGTTTGTTTCCTTCAGGGAGGTATTATACTGGCTTATGCTCTGTTTCATATCAGTTATAAACTTGAAATAGTTCGGGGCGACGGATTTAATACACTAGAAATGCAGAATGTTCCGGTAGCCATAGGGGGCTATTATTACTATTCCGATCCATATATTAAAGTTGCACTTATAGGTATTGCGTTAATAATAACGGGTTTTTTAATGAGAAGTTGGCGGAAAAATTATTAAGTTTACTTAGAAGTTATTAAACTTTAACGGACTATTAAAATTCTATTGTGATTTAGCGAACGAATAAAGTCTTGTTTTTACATTATTTTTGTACAAATTTTCTCACAACATATACAAAGGAGTATCATGAAAAAACTTTCATTGATATTAATGGTGGTCTTATTCTCTTTCTTAAGTACGAATTCATATGCACAATTCAAAGAATTCGGAATTAAAGGCGGGATTCAGGCTAACGGTGTATTATCCGCAACAGAATTTGAGGATGATAACGGTATTGCCCTTGCATCCTATCTTTTCAGAGCATTTTTGCGTTTCGAATTATCGAATCAGTTCAACGCGGAAATCGGTGCCGGTTACGGAAAACTGAATGGTGACGATTTCAATTATACTACAATGAAACAGGGAACCGGCGAATACAGTACATCAATTATTCCGATTGATGCCCGCTTGCTCTTCACTCCATTCGATCTCGAAAGCTGGAACCCCTACTTCTATGCCGGAATTGGTCTTATGAATTATAACGTTGGAACCAAACCTGGTGTTGTTTCTCCGAATCCGGTTGAAGCAGACGGCTGGTCGGCTGTTATACCGGTCGGTATTGGTACTGAAATTAAATTAGCCGACGAGATTCTGCTCGATTTAAGCGTTGGGCTCAATTACACAATGACAGACAATGTAAACTTCTTTAAGATTGACGAATTCAACGACGGGTATTTCAATATCGGTGCAGGCATTACCTTTACCGGCGAGAGCATGAATTCCGATAAAGACAATGACGGACTTACAAAACGAGAAGAGCTTGAATTAGGTACAGATCCTAATAATCCGGATACAGACGGCGATGGCCTGAAAGACGGCGAAGAAGTTAAACAGTACAACACCGATCCGAAAAATGTTGACAGCGACGGCGATGGTCTTAAAGACGGCGAAGAAGTCATGACCTACAAGACAAATCCTGCTAAAGCTGATACAGACGGTGACGGATTGAACGACGGCGAAGAAGTAACCAAATTCAAGACCGATCCATTAAAAGCTGATACAGACGGCGACGGCCTGAAAGACGGCGAAGAAGTTATGAAATACAAAACCAACCCGTTGAAAGCTGATACAGACGGTGACGGACTGATGGACGGCGAAGAAGTTATGAAACACAAAACCGATCCGTTGAAAGCCGATACAGACGGCGGCACAGTTAACGACGGAGTTGAAGTAAAACGCGGAACAAATCCACTCGATCCGAGCGATGACGTTCCACCAGCTTTTATTGAAAAGGAACAGGGCTTCGATAATGTCTGGTTTGCTCTAAACAGTTCAAGATTAACCAAGACAGCTAAATCAACGCTTGATAATGTATTCGATGTATTCACAAAATTAAATGAAGCTAAACTTCATTTATCGGGCCATGCATGTTCTTTAGGACCTGATGAATACAACATGAAACTTTCCCAAAAGAGAGTTACTGCAGTAAAAGAATACTTAGTTAAGAAGGGAATCAATGCTGACATCATCAATACTGAATCATTCGGCGAAACCAAGCCTGCATTCCCGAACGATACAGAGAAAAACAGAAGCAAGAACAGAAGAGTTGAAATAAAAGCCAACTATAAAGAGAAGAATTAAGCAGTAGGCTGAAGTAGTTTATTTCATAAAGAGGCCTGTTCATTCAGGCCTCTTTTATTTTAAATGTTATTTTTTAACAGCCGACCAGGAACCGCTCATTCCCGCACCGGACCACTTGCCGGAACCATTTTCATAGTTCATCTTGCCGTCAAACTGTGCCACTTTCATACTCATTACATTAACATCACAGAACATTGTTCCGTCCTCACTGATCTTACCGCTGAACCGTGCCTCGTAACTTCCGCCCTGCGTGTTGATATTTCTTGAGAAACTGAACGAATCCTTTTCATCAACCACAAAATCAAATGAATCAGAGAAGTCGCCGGTAACGGTAATAGTCCAGGTCCCCTGGAAGGTATCCTTTTGAAAGATGCTGCATGAGACAGCAATTAAAAGAATTGAAAAAACGAAGAACATTTTTTTAATCATTTATCACCTCGAATGTTTGTAGGGTCTAGACCTGACTGCTTAAACAACTCATTGTATTTATCCCGAACAATTGACTTGAACTCATCAAGTCCCTTTATAAATTCTGAAAGAGATAGATCCCCTCCGTATTTAAAGTAATATTCGATCAACTGTTCAAGATAGAGTTGGGTTATTTTAGATATCGATTCGAAAGAAGCGGAAGTATCTTTACCGAGCCTTCCAAGATGTGCTTCCTCTTCGGGACGGATAAGGTTCTCCTCGTCAAGCAGAGAAAAATTATCTACATCACTTTCGATATCGCTTCTCTGAGCCCAGATTCTGGCAAGCTGGAGAAGAACGCTGACAATTTCTTTTAATTTCTGATCGCGGGCATTTCTAAATTCTTCAACTCTTCTTTCTTTAACTGTTTCCTCTATCGAATCAATATGGAATTTTTCGAGTATGCTTGAGAGATGAAAGGCTTTTTCCCTGCCTCGAACAATCTCTTTGAATTTGTGATGGATCTTTTCATCAAAGGCAATCTGAGCATCGGAATTAATATTAAAAGAGGTTAGCAACTCAATAATTTCCTCTTTTCTCTCCGGGAATTTTCTGTCGAGAAATTCCTCCGTTATATCCATAGACTCACTGCCTGACGAAGGACTGTCGAGAAGACTGACAAGATATGATTTTAATTTCAGCAAAATAAGAAAGAGGTCGAACTGTTCACTGCTCATAAGAACCCCGAATTAGAGGGATATTAACATTTATCATAAACAACGCACCGGAAAAGTAAATAACAATTCGGATTACTTCCACACCGTCAGACATAAAATAAAAAAGCCGCACTGCATATTTAGGCAGAGCGGCTTTTTATATAATATAAAAACTAAATTATTCTTCGGTATGAGCCAGCCAGAATCCGCCAATGGCATTTAATTGAGTATCTCCCCATACTTCCGCAAGCAGAACAAATCCGTCGCGGGAAACACCTGAAGCTCTGATACTGTATCTTACCTGCGAAGATCTTTCGGCATCAAGTAATGACGGCATAATTACAACTTTAGGTTTTTTCTCAAATGGTTTAGGAAAGTTGACTTCATATTCAACAATTCTCTTTCCCTGGTTTGTATGCAGGGTATAATTGTCTTTATTCTGATCCTTACTGTAGAAATATGTTCCGCTCTGTACCTGGACTTGAGCGTATGAAACTATGCTGGCTAAAAGAAGAACAGATAGTGTGTAAAATAATTTTTTCATTTTTTTCCTCCTGTTAGATGACTATTTGATAAACCCTCGAACTACTACTCAAAGTTCTTAATTAATTATTTATTTGTCAATAACTATAATTTAATAAGATTTCACAGGTGAGCTTTGTGTCTGAGAACAAACAGTGCCGGTGGTAACTACAGCTCATTTCTTAAAGACCCAGTTCCTTCCTGATTATGAATAGTGTTTCTTCCAACCGCAAAGGTTTATAACCAAGTTCTGCCCCGGCTTTCAAATTTACCAGTCCGGATCTTAACGGACGTGGGGCGGGTTGTTTCAACTGATCGGTAGTGATAGGAATAATTAAACTCTTATCCAGATTAAAAAAATCTGCTATTTTGATAGTAAAGTCCAGCCTGGAGAGGAGTTCTGCACCCCCTATGTTGTATATTCCCTCTTTACTAAACTGAATTACACGGTTAATTGCCGTGGAAAGATCATCTATAAAAGTAGGATTGTTAATCTGATCTGATACAATTCTAATCTGCTGACCGGCCTTTAACGAGTCGACAACCCATTTAACATAATCGGGGCGCCCGAAACTCGTAGGCCCGTAAAGCACATTAGTCCGGAGAATCGTAAATCTGACTCCGCTGGTTCTGATCGAATTTTCGGCAGCCAGTTTAGATCTTCCGTAGTAATTAATTGGCGAGGGAATTGCGTCCTCCGTATATGGCCCGTTTTTACCGTTAAAAATATAATCGGTCGAAATATGAATCAGGTGAGCATCAATTGTCCAGCAGTATAGTGCAACATTTTCAACACCGTTTACATTTATTTTCCATGCCAATTCTCTTTCGGATTCAGATTGATCGACATTTGTGAAGGCTGCGGCATTAATCACAAAATCCGGGAAAAAATTCAGAATAATCTCTTTGACACCCTGCTTATTGGTAATATCGAGTGTTTTATATTCCACTCCTTCGTAGAAGGATTTCTCCTCGGCAGAGGCAGTCAGCAATTCCACATCAGCCAGATTTGCGAAAACTTTAGTTAGTCTCTGGCCAAGCATTCCGTTAGAGCCGATAACCAATATTCTTGTTTTTATTATGTTGCCGTCAATCATTAATAAATAAATCGATATTATTAAAAATATTTACAGATACAGCCCTCCCAGAATATTCAATCGCCTGTTCCAGGGAGAACTCAGCATCTTTGCGGCAAAGATAATTATAAAAAAAGACTGACCCAAAGACATCTCCGCAACCAACTTTATTTACTACTTTTACCGCCTTAGCAGGTTTGTCAATAATTTTAATTTCATTCAGATCTTTAAAGTAAAGTGAAGCCCCTTTCTCACCTCTGGTAACAATTAGATATTTTACACCCGCATTCAGAACCGTCTCAATGTTTTTTGTATTATCAGAGTTGCCGATAGTTCGTAATTCGTACTGGTTACATTGAAGAATGTCTATGTTCTTAAGCCAATCATTTATATCCGGAACCGGTCTGAAATCCCGGTTCAGTTTCTCGTCAACACCACGGGATAATGTGTGCAGATCGAAATAGATAGGTCCAGAATAATTTTCGCGGATCGTTTTTAACTGTCCTGCCGAGATGTCAAATCCTGTGATCATATTTATCAGTATTCCGCCGAAACGATTCCAGTCCCCAATGCCATCGATCATCAGAGGGCGGGAAATATTTAGATACCTTTCACCTCTTTCCCCAACTTCAGAGATTTGCAAAAACACTTCAGGCATTGAATCCGCTGGAATCAGAAAGTCTCTGTTTATTCTGGAATAGACTTTTTCGAACAGAAAATAATTTTCTTTATTCATAGAAGTAAGAAGGAAGACCTGATCGGAAGTATTTTTAACAGCAAGAGTGCCGAGGACCGAATAGAAAATCCCGCCAGGTAGAATCCTTTTAATTCCTTCAAAATCAATATTATCTATAATCGAATGTCCGACAAGTAGAATTTTCATTGTGATAAAATAGCCGTATTTTAATTCCGCACAATTAATTTTGTTCTTCTACTTGGAAAAATAATCAACTCAATTCAAATATTTGCGAAAGAATAATATGAAGATTGGAATTACATGTTACCCTACATACGGAGGAAGCGGAGTTGTAGCAACGGAACTAGGTCTGGCTCTGGCATCTTTAGGCCACCAGGTTCATTTTATAAGTTATGCATTACCACACAGGCTGACAAGGTTTGTCAATAATATTTTTTTTCATGAAGTAGAAACAACGACATATCCCCTGTTTGAACACTCTCTCTACGATCTTTCACTCACCAGTAAGATGCTTGAAGTAATTGAATATGAAGACCTGGACCTTATGCACGTCCACTATGCAATTCCACATGCAGTAAGCGCATACCTGGCAAAGCAGGTCTGGAAAAAGTCGGGCAAAAAAATAAAGTTCATTACAACCCTCCACGGCACAGACATTACATTGATGGGCCTGGAGCCGACTTTTATGCCACTTGTTAAATTCAGCATAGAAGAGAGCGACGGAGTTACAGCTGTCTCACGATTTCTAAAAGAAAAGACATTGACTAACTTCAATCTGAAAAAAGAGATTGAAGTGATTTATAATTTTATTGATACAGAAAAATACAAACCGGCTGAGGATAAACCGTTCAAAAAACATATTGCGACTCAGGGCGAGAAAGTTCTTATACACACTTCTAATTTCAGAGTAGTTAAAAGGGTTACTGATACAATCAGAATACTTTCAAAGGTTAGAGAAGAAGTACCTGCAAAGCTGGTATTAGTAGGCGACGGACCGGACCGTTCCGAATGCGAGAGGCTTGCACGGGAACTCGATATACATAAGGAAGTAATCTTTCTAGGTAAGCAGGATGCAATAGAAGAGATTCTTACTGCAGGCGATCTATTCCTTATGCCGTCTCAATCGGAGAGCTTCGGACTTTCCGCTCTTGAAGCGATGGCTTGCGGTCTGCCGGTTATTTCCTCTTCGGTTGGAGGCCTGCCCGAACTGGTTGTTCACAATGAAACTGGATATATTGCCGAGATCGGGGATATTGATAGAATGGCAAAGTATACTATCGATTTACTTACAAACGATAAAAAATATAAATCCTTTGCCAGAAACTCCCGGGAGAGAGCTGTAAATAGTTTCGATATGAATCTGATCCTTCCCCAGTATATACAATACTACGAACGGATACTGAATGAGTAAAATTACTTTAAAATAAATATTTCCGAATAGTTGCTATAAACCGGTTAGATCTCTTTCCTGCCGATACTGTAATATTGGAATCCGAGCTCATTCATTTTTTCCGGTTCGAATACATTTCTTCCGTCGAAGATAATTTTCGATTTAAGATGATTACCGATTGCATGAAAATCCGGATTTCTGAATTCATTCCATTCGGTTAAAATCAGCAGAGCATCGGCGTCCTTCAGAATGCCATACTGATCATCGGAATATTCAGGCAGATCTTTTAAATAAAAGCGGGCATTTTCAACAGCAGCGGGATCATATACCGATACTTCTGCCCCCAGTCTTACCAATTCTTTTATAATTACAATTGAAGGTGCTTCCCGCATATCGTCTGTGTTCGGTTTAAATGCAAGTCCCCATACCGCAAACTTTTTTCCTTTCAGATTATCACCGAAGTGCTTCTGAATTTTCTTAACAATAACGAGTTTCTGTAATCTGTTAACTTCATCCACAGCTGTAAGTATTTTCATAGGCGATTTATTATCCGAGGCAGTCCTGATAAGGGCATTAACGTCTTTCGGGAAGCAGGAGCCGCCGTAGCCGATACCGGGGAACAGAAATCTTTTTCCGATTCTTGTATCGGAGCCCATCGCTTTTCTTACATTGTCCACATTCGCGCCAACTGCTTCGCAGAAATTTGCCAGCTCGTTCATAAAAGTGATACGCATTGCAAGGTATGAGTTAGAAGCATACTTGGTTACTTCGGAACTCTCCGGATCCATTTCATATATCGGATTTCCCTGGCGGACAAATGGCTCATAGAGTTCTCTCAGTCTTTCGAATACGAAATCCGATTCAGCGCCAATAACTATCCGGTCGGGTTTCATAAAATCATCTACAGCAAATCCTTCCCGAAGGAATTCAGGATTGGAAACAACTTCAAACCTGCTCAAGCCGTAACTGTTAAAAATCTCTTTGACCTTCCGGCTGGTACCGACCGGAACTGTACTTTTATTTACGATAATTTTGAAATCCCCGCTGCCGTTCTCTTTCAGAATTCTGCTAATATCGTGAGCCACCTTAAAAACATGCTGAAGATCGGCCGAGCCGTCCTCGCCCTGCGGTGTGGGCAAACAGAGAAAGATCATTTCTGAATTGAGCGTAGCAAATTTTAAATCATCAGAAAATGAAAGTCTTTTTTTCTCAATATTCCTGTGAAATAAAACATCGAGTCCCGGCTCATATATTGGAACAACACCCTGTTTAAGTTTTTTCAGCTTATCAATATTATTATCTACACAGATTACCGAATTACCCATCTCTGCAAAACAAGTACCGCTTACAAGACCAACATACCCGCTGCCAATTACCGCCAGGTTCATGTTAATTACTCCTTAATATCATTTAATAAGAAAAATCTTTTTCAATTTCCTTAAAACTTTTTGCCATTAGATCTTTAGAAGAAACAACAGGAAATTCTGCAAGCCACTTAATATTCAGATCGGGATCATTATAAATAATTGACCGCTCGGCATCTTTGTTATAGAGAGCCGAACATTTGTAGCTGAAAATCGCAATATCGGAGAGGACGGAAAATCCGTGAGCAAATCCGGGAGGAATCCAGAGCTGCGTTTTATTTTCTTCACTAAGTTCCAATGCGAAATGTTTCCCGAAGGTAGGAGAGCCAAACCGTATATCGAGGGCAACATCGAGAACTTTACCGTAAATCACTGAACAGAGTTTCCCCTGTTCAAACGGCGGGACCTGGTAATGCAATCCCCTTATTGTACCTTTAACAGATCTGGAAATATTATCCTGTACAAAGGGTGAATTTATTCCTGCATCGCTATATTTTTTTTGATTGAAGGACTCGAAGAAATATCCCCTTGAATCAGCAAAGACATCGGGACGGATTAAAAGAAGTCCTTTAATCTGAGTGTTTTCAATAGTCAAATTAACCTCTTAATATTTTTTATTAAGGTGCCATTTCCAGGCGGTTGAGATAATCCGTTCGAGATTAAATTCAGTTTCCCAACCGAGTAATCTTTTTGCTTTCCTGTTATCCGCAACAAGAACTGCAGGATCGCCGGGTCTTCTTCCCTTTATATTATAATTTATTTTTTTACCGGTAACCGCTTCACAATTATTGATTATTTCCATCACCGAATTACCTTTGCCGGTTCCCAGATTAATTATCTCGGATCTGTTTTTATTGTTAAGATATTCGATTGCTTTGAGATGAGCTGCGGCAAGATCATTAACATGGATATAATCTCTAATGCAGGTTCCATCGGGAGTATCATAATCATTCCCGTAAACATCAACTTTATCCCTTCCGCCCATTGCAGCACTTAAGACAAGCGGAATAAGGTGAGTTTCCGGATTATGGCTTTCACCTATCAGAGCATCAGGGTCCGCGCCGGCTGCATTGAAATACCTGAGAGCAACATACTTCAACCCGTATGCAGCATCAAAATCCCCAAGAATCTTTTCCACAGTAAGTTTTGTATTCGCATAAGGATTGATCGGATTTGATTTCTGGTTTTCATCGATCGGGATTGTTTCCGGATTTCCGTAGATTGAGCAGGTAGAAGAGAAGACAAATTTTTTGATTTTATTCTTAACAAACGCTCTGATGAGGTTAAAGCTGCCGACCACATTATTTTCATAATAGAGTGAAGGATTTTCAACCGATTCACCGACATAAGCAAGCGCAGCAAAATGAACAACAGCATCGGGTTTATATTTACTTAATACCTGCGATAGCGCACGGGGTTCTAAAAGATCGGTATTTTCGAATTTAGCGTCCGGATGAACCGATTCAATATGACCCCGGCTGAGGTTATCGACAACTATAGTATCGAGCCCTTTTTCGACGAGAAGTTTTACAAAGTGAGAACCGATATATCCGGCACCGCCCGTTACCAGAATTTTCAATCATACTCCGATGTTTTTGAAGCGCTTAAAAATACAAAATTATTCTTAAGTAATTTCGCCCATTTGAAAAATCACATTTACAAAAATTGCGGCTGCAGTGAAATTAATATAACTTTGACACACAAAAAATCATAACAGGAATAAAAAAATGTCCCAGCTACCCAAACGATTCGAACGATTCTTAAAAGAATTTCCGGAAATTGCTGTAGCTTACGAAAACCTCGGAGATGCGGTCCATAAACAGGGCCCCCTCGATGAAAAGTCGAGAGCATTGGTAAAACTCGGTATTGCAATCGGATCCGGGATGGAGGGATCTGTTCATGCTCAGGTACGCAAGGCTCTTAAAATGAAGATATCGAAGGCAGAGATCAGGCAGGTGGCGCTTTTAGCAATTCCGACAATCGGTTTCCCGGCTGCTATGGCAGCAATGAGCTGGATTGATGACCTGCTCGACAGGAAAAAAGGGAAATAGGATCGGCCATTGTTTGTTATGAAAGCCACACCCGGCATTCAGATAGATGTAAAGAGGATAATAGCATTGTGGGGATTCAGTGAAGCCGCATTCGGCGGAATCCTTCATGCGTTACGGATTCCTCTTACCGGAATGTTTATTGGAGCGGCAGCGGTTCTATTTATCACTTTAATTGCACATTATTCAACTAGTAAAAAGTCAATTCTACATGCTACAGTTACAGTAATAATAATCAAGGCGCTGATCAGTCCTCATACACCTCTAGCTGCGTATTTTGCTGTTGCACTGCAGGGGATTTTAGGATATCTGTTATTTTCGTTTATAAGGATCGAGAGAATTGCCGCGCTGCTGCTCGGATTTTTCGCTCTCCTGTTTTCTGCTCTTCAGAAATTTGTAATTCTTACAATTTTATTCGGGAATACACTCTGGGAAGCAATCGATGAATTTGTAAATTATATTCTCCTGCAGGTGAATATTCAAATTTTTGATGTAACTGCTGGTTTCTCATTTTTTCTGATAGGATTTTATTCACTTATACATGTTATTGCCGGAATTTATGTAGGATGGAAAGCACCGAAAATACCGGAGAAATTGAACGAAACCCGCAATCATATTCTTTCTCAGAATTATAAGAACCATTTGGCTGAAGATCTTTTTGACAAAGATACAAACCGGAAAAAGAAAATCGTCAGAAAAAGAATTTCACGGATAATTTTTATTCTCTTCCTATTAATTATTATGATATTGTCTTACTTAACTCCCGGATTTGAAGATAACAGAGGATTTGAAATTCTAATAATGATTCTTCGATCGATTATTATAACATTTATCTGGTTTTCGGTTTTATCCCCGTATGTTGTTAAGTGGTTCAACAGATTTATTGAGCGGAATAAATACGAAAGGGCTTCCGAGATAAATATTGTGACCGGCTTGTTTCCTGAGTTTAAAAAAATTATTAATTACGCATGGAAATCATCTTCAGGGAAAGGAAGCATTCGTAGATTCAGAATATTCCTGAGTGAATCCCTTTTCCTTCTTCTGGCAACAGACATCAATCCCAATGAATAATATTTTTATCTATACAGGAAGCGTAAAAAGCGGAAAGACAACCCGGTTAATGGAATGGGCCGCATCAAAGAAAAATGTATGTGGAATATTTCAGCCGGTTATTGACGACAAAAGATTTGTCTATCATATTGATTCAAGAAGTCTTAAAGCTTTAGAGAGCGGTAACGAAGCCAATTCTATAATAATCGGTGATTATAAATTCGACTTATCTACTCTGGAATGGGCCCGGAATAACTTAATGGAATCCTATAACAAAAATCCCAATTGGTTGATTATTGACGAAGTGGGTCCTCTCGAACTGGAAGGTAAAGGACTTGAGCCGGTTATTTCAAAGATCCTTACTGACTGTGTGAATTTCAAAGGGAGAATAATAATTGTTGTAAGAGAAAAGATTCTGCACCGCTTTTTAGATCACTATAAAATATCCTCGTACGAAGAATTTGAAACTGCGCAATTTTAACAATTGCGCAGTTTAGAACTTATCCCGGTTATAAACCGGAATCAATAAGACTTTTAACAAGAATACTAACAGCCTTCACGTTTTTTTTTCTTGGCACCGCCGGGTGAAGATGAAGCAGGCGCCTGAATTTTAGGCGCGCTTGGAACTGCCGGCTGCAGGGTGATTGCCGTAGATGATTCACCTGAAACAAGCTGCGGAGCACCTCCAAAATATCTGCTGATTGCCGATAAGATTTCGAACCGGGCTTTTTCCTGTTCCGTAGCATTTGCACTTAATTTGGGGAATAGTACTAAGTCATTCCATTCGTCGAGTCCTCCTCTCAGAATGTAGACATTTTTAAATTCCTTTGCTTTCAATAAGAACCAGGCCTGAGCCGAATGTATCCCACCTTCCGAATAGAGGACTATCTTCTCGTTGCGGGATAAATTACCATCGAGAAGACCGGTGATCGGGATATTTTCAGAGCCCGGTATATTATAATTTCCGAATTCTTTTTCAGAGCGGATATCTACAAGCCGGTAATCCGATTTCCCTTTAATTATCCAATCTGCCAGATCATCAACATTAACATGATCCACTTCATTCTGAACCATATAGGAAAGATCCTTCATATTAATTTTCGCAGTCGAATTCTCGAAAGGATCCGAGATTACAAATGCTGTAAATCCCAGAAAGACTGCCACAGCGGCTAATTTTATTTTAAGATCAAGTTTGAATAGAAATTCAAGAAATTTCATTTTAATCCTCCCGACTTCTTAGCGCTCATTTTCTTTTCACCCCATTCAGCAGCAGCGAACGCCCCGACAGCCATTAAAACAACTAGAAAGACAACCATACCGTATGAGAGTCCGAGATAATCCGGCAGAAAAACTCTACCCATGTCAGATGAAAAATAGAAATTCTCGATCATCGGGAATAATTCTGCAAAGACAAAAATGCCAGCTATAACACCGAGCAGATAAACAACGCCGTCAATTCTTCCGGTAACAGCCGAGACACATGAAGTACCGGGACAATAACCCCCTACTACGAAACCAACCCCGAGAATTAAACCGCCAACGAGCTGCGGGATAAGATTTGTGTCTGTGAAATAGACCAATGAAAGATCGAGCCAACCGAAAGCAACGAAAAAGAAGACTCCAAGCATTGCCGTTACGATAGCGCTGAACATTACTTTAAGCACCCGCATATCTGTGAAATAGAATTGGGAAGCCAGTATTCGTGAATTTCCGAATCCTCCTCTTTCGAGAGCGAAACCGAATCCGATTCCGATTATGAATGCAATAACCAGACTGAAGTCGGGTGAAAAGAGATCGAATTTAAAAAATGGTGCGTTCATGTCCATTGCCTCCTCATAAAATAAGCCATACCGTAAGCGCCAGCAAAGACCATCATCATAAAGACCCAGCTCCCTAGATTAAGAAGAGCGCCGCCAGTTAATGCCTGTCCGCTTGTGCAGCCTCGTGCGAGTTTAGCGCCGAATCCCATAAGACCGCCTCCAATAAATGCAAAGATCAGTCTGTTGCGTGTTGAGATACGATCCCCTTTTTCTACTTTTATTTTAATTCTGTGAGCAAGCAGACCTGATAGTAATCCGCCAACGAAAACACCTAGGACTTCGAAGACGAGCCAGTCTTTCAACGGATTAATTGTTCCGTCTCCTATGTATTCCTGATAATAAGTATTCGAAGCGGCATGATCAGGCGCAACCTGAGAAACACCTGCAGCAAGTAGCGAGGAGAATGCTCCTGAAGCACCCAATCCTCTTCCCATAATTACAAAAGCAGCAAGCAGAACCAGACCTAAACCAATACCAACAAGGTAAGGATTTGAATAGGGTTTCGGTTCATGAACTATTTCATGAACAGATTCTTCCTTACCGGAAAAAATCCCTGTAATTGAACGCATTTATTACTCCCTTAATTATGTGCATTAAGCCAATGACTGTACTGTCCGGCCGATACTATTACAAATCTTAATATCAATCCTCCGATAATTACCATAACAGGGGCAATCGGAGTGTGTTTTATTTTATGATTAACAGCGAGAAGTTGAATGAAAAGTGGAATGATTATTCCCATTCCTACAACGAATACCCAGAAGACCGGCGCATATGATCCGCTGATAAGAAGATTAGCCGAATCGATGTGAACCTGCGTTGAAGTCAATAGTCCTATCAGCATCAGAGCGATTACAAAAATTTCAATCGTTAAAAATCCGTTATCAGCTTTAGCCAGAAGTTCTCTCTCGTTTACATTCTTTGCGATCATATGAACAAACGCCGCTGCAGCCGAAAGCCCAGAGAATAAAAAGAGAACCCAGAGAATCGAAGTATTCCAGAGAGGCCGTGCACCCATAGTACTTAAGAGAACACCGGTATAGACTCCCAGCAATCCGCCGAGCAGCATATTGGCAACTCCGATATTCTGAATTAACCGGGGACGCTGATTAATGAATGTAGTAACCTTGTTTATCTTCGGGAAAAAATCAGCAATAAATTTGGGAGGACCCATCAGAAGATTTGCGATTATTACCGGGTAGACTAAAACCAGAATCCATGCACCCCAGGACATTGGTGACGCAAATTGGAAAGTAGTATAGAGGCGCCACACAAATAATTTATGTTCGAGATCGAGGAAAAGAGCAATCATACCCAGACTAAGAAGAATAAGACTTATTAGCGGCAAAGTATAACAGGCACAGCTGGTATCCCGGTATCTTTTGCTGAATAAAAAGTAACCGGAGATTATCATCATACCGGCAACCATGCCGCCGAGGAACAGATAGACAGGAATCTCCCATCCCCAAACATTCATTACCGGGTCGATATGCGGATTTGAACGTGTATTTGTTAATTCTAGCATCGATGACACTCCTAATTAAAATCAGTTATTAGACAGTTTAATTTATCAAGTCAAATAAAAAATTCTCGGATTCGTACCGGCTTCAGGAATTAATGAATGATTCTTACGCGAAGTAAGTAGTCTGCTCACTTCACTGTTCGGGTCATCAAGATCTCCGAAGTACATGCAATGAGTAGGGCATACAGAAACGCATGCTGGCAATTCCCCTTTTTCAACTCGATGAATGCAGAATGTACATTTATCGGCATACCCCTCCGGATTTATAAACCGGGCATCGTATGGACAGGCAGCAACACAGGCTTTACATCCGATGCACATATCATGGGTTACAAGAACAACCTGTCCGAATCCCTCAACATGACTTGCACCCGTGGGACAGCAGGAGACACACGGAGTATTATCGCAATGATTACATCTTTGCGACTGGATTTCCATATGAATATCGGGAAATTTTCCGTTAGCCACTGTCACGACCCAGTCGCGGTTATATCCTTCCGGAACATTATTCTCAGTTTTACATGCAACGACACAATCCATGCAGCCGACGCATTTTTTTGTATCTATCACCATACCGAATCGGGCCATATTACACCTCCATCTCAAAAGTTACGAAGTTGACGTTCATCCCAGTTCCTCCCATAATCGGATCTGTTTTATAGCGGGTTATTAACTGTGCATCGCTGGCACCTTTACCGTAAGCCCCTTTTAGCATTTTAGAATTATGACCGAAACCGTGAACCATATAGACGCAATCCGTTCTGATCCTTTCGGTTAATTTGACTTTAATTTTGTTGCTTAGAATACCGTCCTGATTTTTCAGTTTTACATATTGCCCGTTCAAGAGTCCATACCTTTGAGCAATATCATAGTTTACCCAGACTTCATTTTCGTCCATCATATCCATCAGAATTCTGTTCGATTGAGTCCTGCTGAATGAATGGACAGGCGCCCTGCCGAATAGAAGCCGGAAAAATCCAGGAGGCGGTTCTTCGGGCCTGGAATATTTCGGAACGGGATCGAATCCTGCATCAGCAAGCTGAGTGGAGTAAAATTCGATTTTACCGGAAGGAGTTGCAAACTCGGGTTCAATGCCGTCTTCTATGTAGAGAGGAATTTTTTCTCCGCGGATGATTCCCTCCTTCTTCAACCGCTCAAGACTCAATCCGGCATTTTTCAACCTGTAGTCGAGATATTCTTCAATGTGATTCCATGGGAAGTAATTATCCAATCCGAGCTTACCAGCAAGTTTTTTGGCTATCCACCAGTTTGGTTTCTGATCCGCAGGTGAATCAATAACGGGTTGACGGATCCCGACGAATATCTCTTTGAAGGTAGAGGTATGAAGATCGTCGTACCTTTCCAGATAAATTGATTCAGGCAGAACAACATCAGCCCAGCCGGCAATTTCGCTCGGTATTACATCGACAACAACCATAAGGTCCAGATTCTGAATAGCTTTAATTGTTTCCTCTTCATTCGGTAATGCATGGAACAGATTTGTGGCATATATAAACCATCCTTTTACAGGATACGGTTTTCCTGAAATCGTTGCTTCGCGGATTCCGGTTGTAATCTCTTCAATAGCGAACGGATATTTATTATCAGGATTGTCGAGCGGTTCTTTTGATGAGACCGGGTATTCAGGGTATGAATATGGTGGAATAGAATAATTGGAAGCGAAATAAAAACCACCCTTTCTTCCCCAGGAGCCTAACAGAGCATTTAATAATGCAATTGCCCTGCTTCGCTGTGCATCGTCGCCGTACCATGTTACGTGCCTTCCAGGATGGATAAGTGTAGCCGGTTTATTAGCTGCCATAACGCGGGCAGTAGTCCTGATTAATTCGGCTTCAATTCCGGTTTCAGTATAAGCCCATTCGGGTGAATACAGAGATACTTCTGCAGCAAATTGTTCAAACCCGAATCCGTATTTCTTAATATAATCCGCATCATATAATTTCTCTTTTACAATAACGTTCATCCAGGCCAGAAGAAGAGCAATATCGGTTCCGGGCTTAATAGGCAGATAATATTTAGCTTTAGAGGCAGCGACGGAGAATCTCGGATCTACAACAATTATTGCAGCATCCTTTTCAACGGCAATGGCAAATTCCTGCGCCTGGGAGTTATGCATATTTTCGCCGAGATGAGATCCGATAAGAACGAGACACTTAGAGTTTTCAATATCGGTCCGTTCAGGTGAACCGACGGTATCGCCGAAAGTCAGTTCGAATCCGACATCGCGCGGTCCTCGGCACTGAGCATACGATGGCGCAGCCATATTAATTGCGCCGTAAGCTTTTAACATATGTTTAAGGAAGTTAGCACCAATACCGTGCGAGAAGAAAGCCATAGTTTCGGGTCCGTACTCCGATTTTAGTTTTTTCATTTTACCGGCGATATAGTCGAGGGCTTCATCCCAAGTAACCTCTTTCCACTTTTCCTCTCCCCTTTCTCTGGTACGGATTAAAGGCGAGCGGAGTCGGTCGGGATCGTAATGAGCGCCGATGCCACCTGTTCCACGCGGACACAATCTGCCTCTGCTCAAAGGGTCATCGGGATGGCCTTCAACTTTCCAGAGACGTCCGTCTTTCAAATAGGCAATAGTACCGCATTTCCAGAAACAGATATCGCAGTATGTCGGGATTTTCTGAATCCCTTTTACACTTTCACTGTTAATTTTTTTCGAACCTTTAATTATGGGACTCAATGCCGAAACAGTTGCTGCGGCACCGACAGAGAAACCAGTAATCTTTAAAAATTTTCTACGGGAAATAGAATTCATTTATTACCTCGAAATCGATTTGATTAGTTCTTTAACCCTGCCGCATTCTGAATAATTAATATAGACTTCGCATTCCCTGCAGTTTTTATTTTCGCAGGGAGTCCCGGGGTGGGAATAAGTCCAGCACGGGTTTCCATGTCCGTTATAACCTTCACATTTTTTCCGGTCCGATTCCGAGCATTTGACAACCTCCCAGCACGGAATCATTGAATAAATTGCCTTAATGCCATTGATCGATATTTTCAATTCATTGATGGCATTTCTGATGCATTCAATCCTCGAAATATCATCTTTGGAAAACAATCTCTGATTAGAATCTTTTTTAAATGGAATGAACAATCCCTCCCTTTCATACATTCTTAATGTATGAACGGAAATGTTGAGAAGCCTGGCGGCTGTTCCGATCGGAAAAACCGGTTCGTTTCGTTCAATATTTATTTCGGTCATGCTGTCTTCAATTTGTTGATATTTATAAATATCAACTTTCCTGCCAGCAATAAATATCTATCTCATTAAAATATTTAGAGATTTTTGAGAGGGAATTTCATTTTTTAGAATTTGGATTGATTTTTTTGCAAAAATCGGGAAAAACTGATCAGACATTATTAAGACGGGGAAAAATGGATTTTTGAGATCCTAAATTAATCTCTCTTTAACATATTCAAAGTCTTCAGGAGTATTAATATTAAAGAAGAGGTCCTTCATATAAAAAATCTTTTCACTTACATCAACAACAGTAAACCCGGTTCTTTCAGCAAAATTCCACAAGCTGAGTGAAGACCTGATCAGTTCTTTATTATTCACTATTGCCTCCCTGCTGGCAGATAATATACTTTCAGCAATCGGGATGAGGCGGCGGCCGTATATTCCGCACAAGAATTGAATCCTGTTTTCTGCTCCCGGTACTACAATTTCTTCTTCAGATTTAACATCTAGAAGAAACCGGAAAAGATCGGGCAACAGGAAAGGCATATCTGCGGAGACGACAAAGATACGTTCCGTTCGGCTGAAGCTAAGAGATGAATGGATACCGCCAAGGGGACCGAAACCTTTATAAGTGTCTTCTACTTTACCGGCATCTAAGAAATCATACAGTTCCGGTTCATTTGTACTTATAATGATTCTGGAAAAGACCTTCTTCATCCGTTCATAAATAATTTGAATAAGAGGGATATTGTCGATCAGAAGGAGCGATTTATTTACTCCCATGCGGCTGCTCTTTCCGCCAGAAAGAATTACTCCAGTTACATCATCTCTTAATTTTTCTACCGGCATGTACTATTTAGATATTTTATGGAAGTGTTTGGTCAGTTAAAGAAGGGATACCGAACAGGCACCCCTTTCTATTATAATCCGGTTAATTACTAAACGTGCCGCCAGACGAAATCGCTCTTATCGAAATCCTCCTCGTCGAATGAGCCCCTGACAAGAATCTTGTGAATTTCTTCGCGAGTGAGTTTATCCGAAATATCGAGTTTGGCAAATAATTCATGGACATAACCGCGTATAATGTAAAAGCTTCCGAGGTCGAAATAGTTATTCAGTATTGTCATGCATTCAATAAGATGATGAAAATCCGAGTCCTCAAATAACTCCTTTTTCCATGCGATCGTACTCCAGAAGACTTTCTTGGTTATATACAGAGCGTAATTTATTTCTGTGAGGGGAAAACCTTCGTTATACCTTTCGGCGCCGATTACCTCAAAATATTTTTCGGCTTCGTCGTTAGAGGCACCGCTTTTGAGCCATTTAATAAAATTCTTGAAAACAAGTTCTTCACGGGCAATTACTTTAGCCTCGTCGAGTTTCTGATATGTAGTCATATATTCAGATTTAGATAATTGCTCATAATACGATCTGGTAAGAATATCGATGTGAGATTCCACAAAATTGATCATCTTAGAAAAATCCATGATGCCTCCAAAATTTGATTAGAAGTTACTTTTTCTGGTTTATAAATTCAACTTTATCATCAATCGGAATTATTTACCAAAGGTGTAAGATTTCTCCAGCCAAAACTCAATCGGTTCGTCTTCTATTTCGATTGGTTTCCATCTCGATTTGTAAACTGCTGCGAGGACATTAATTGCGCATACTTGATTATTTGTAGAGTTAAAGAGAATTTCATGGCGAAGTGGAATTCCCTCTTTACCAATAAGAATTTTTAGTTTCACAATTCCTTCAGCATCTTCAACTTTTTCAGGAATAACTTCCAGAGTCTGTCGGGGAATGAAAAGTAATGCATTATTTCGTTTTGAGTTGGCTTCATATTCATTCCCGGCGACATAAGCAATCTTATCGTTAGATATACCGGCTTCATCAATAAATTCCAGATCGGGAAGGATCTGCGGATCATCAATTGCTAAGAAACTCAGGTCTACTGAGGGTAAACGAGTATATGCGTTGTAACCGGAAAATGATTGAGTGGTAATCGGTATATCAGCCAGGGTAATAATTGTCTCCGGAGGTAAAACATTTTCTATTTCATATATATTATTCTGCCGTATAATTTTAAATAATATTATGATGAATAACAGACTAATAACTAAGGCAATCTGGTAATTCCTGTAATAATGATATTTGTCGTTTTTCATTTCCATGATTGCAACAGATCCAAGCCAATACATTTTTTTGTTGTCTTATAAATTCAGGTATTCATTCCAGATCTTATATAACTTGTAAGTAGCGTAAACATCATCTCCGCAATAAACAGCAATTTCTTTAACGCGACCGGCCTTATAGAGTTCCTTAACTTCCATTCCAGTAACTCCTTTTGACTTTGGGGATTGGATACCGAACGCGTTGCAGTAAAAATCCAGATTGAATTTTCTTGTTGTCCCGAAAAAAGTAAACTGATCAAGAAGATCAATATGCTCTCTGGAATCGTACCTGTACTTCATAAGGTTCCTGGACGGTTTTATACTGAGCATAGCCGACCTTATCATCAGAAACGGGATATCGAAATTTCTTCCGTTGAAAGTTATAATTTTTTCTGATTTAGCCGTTATATTCCAGAAATATTCCAGCATACCGGTTTCGGGTAAAGGTTTGTACTTAATTCCCTTTTCTTCAATTAAAATTTCTTCTTCATCCTCGCTTTCAAAGAGTACGGTGGTTTTTTCCGTTTCAATATTCATCAAACCTATCGCTACAACTTTAGCAGTGAGCGGATAAAGGCTTAAATAGCGTTTTGTTTCTTCAGTCTGGAATTCTTTTTTGAGAGGGTCGGATTCGCTTCCGGTAAATCTTAAAAGGTATTCCTGCTGGGATTCGGAGAGGATTTCGAAGTCGTATCCGGTAGTTTCAATATCGCAGATCAAATTCATTTATGCCCCCATAGAATTTGATTTCATTTATAATCTAATAAATTTACATCATAATTCCACTCTAATTTTTTAGTGGCGCGGCACAGGATATTTTTTAATTTTGACAGGCGATAATCGGGATAAAATTTATGGAGATGAAAAACCGCGCACAGTTTATCGATATGCTGAAAGGACTTGCGCTCCTTGTAATGATAGAAGTGCACGTAGTCAATATTTTTATAAGCGGTGAAATTAAATCTGCATGGTGGTTTTCATACCTAAATTTCATAAACGGTCTTGTAGCGCCGGCCTTTACGTTTTCTTCAGGAATGGTATTCGTTCTTTCTCTTCAGAAAGGTCTGGACGAACTGAGGAAATTCGGAATGAAGTTCTGGAAAAAGCTTGGAAGACTGATGCTCGTATTCCTTGCCGGGTATTCAATTCATATGTCTTTTTTGTCGCTTAGAAAATTGTCTAATCCTGAATACCCCCATATGCTTCAGGAATTTTTAAAAGTTGATATACTTCAGTGCATTGCGGTCGGACTGATTATACTTTTGATGCTAAGGATATTAATAATAAACGATAAAGGATTTTACATTACTGTTCTTCTGCTGGACCTATTTGTACTTGCTTTCGGTCCATACGCATGGGGGACTGATTTTTCTAATACAATTCCACTTGGTATCGCAAATTATTTCAACCGGATTCACGGTTCTCTTTTTCCTCTTTTCCCGTGGCTATCATTCATATTAACAGGTGCGTTGATAGGAAAGCTTTATATTGAAGCTAGAATCGGGATCGGGGAGAAAAAGTTTTCTAAATATTTAATCATTTACGGCACAGCCCTATTTATCGGTTCCTATCTCCTGCTCGATTTTATTCTGCCGTCATCAGTTGTTGAAATAAAACCGAATCCCATTTTTTTCCTGCAGCGTTTAGGTGTTTTACTTTTGTTGCTCGGAATTTTCTGGTATTATATTAACAGGTTTGAGAACTACTCATCCTTTATAATGGATGTAAGCCGCGAATCGCTTCTGGTATACTGGCTTCACCTTAAAATATTATATAAGAAGTTCTGGGACGGAAAGAATATAATCGATTTTTTCGGAACCGAGCTCGGAATTTTAGAGGTTGCAGTTATAACCATCATACTTGCTATTATTATGGTATTCCTGGCCAAGGGATGGGGTTACTTGAAGATAAAGTACCCGGTTTTAATTTCACGCGGAGTTTTAATTATTGTTTCGGTATGTGTAATTATCTTTTTTATTGCTTGATCAGGACCTGAGAATATCTACTCCCTTCTCAAAAGATTTTACGGCTTCATAAAATTCATCAGGAATAGGAAGAGGCTGCCTGATTACTTTATCAATATGAACAACTGCGCCCCCGCCTTTTGCAATAATCCTACCCGTAGAAATTTTTTCGACAAGGTGCTCGAATCCGAAACTAGTATTCTTTATAAAACTGATTCTTGTATGGATGCGCAGTTCGTCATCAAGAAAAGCGGGTTCCAGGTAATCACAATTATTATGGACCATTATAAAAAAAGAATTCCCTTCCAGTAATTCCTTCAACTGAAAATTTCTTTTTAGATCCTGGACATATTTGATTCTGGCGTCCTCAAAATAATTGAAATAAACAGCATTATTACAGACTCCAAGAATGTCAACTTCATGAAATCTGACTGTTTCAGTTATTGAGTGTTGAAATAAACTTTTATCCATCCATTATTCCCGGTTAATAATTACCCTAAAACTTTAGAAATAATCCGAGCTGCTGCTTCAATATCCTTTGCAGAGACATCCATATGAGTTACTGCTCTAATCTCTCCAACTTTACCTGTACCAAGAAGCAAACCCTCGGCTTTGCATTTAGACTGGAATTCTTCTATCGTCATACCGAGAGGTGTAAACATTACGATGTTTGTTTCAACAAGTTCAGCATCAATGTTTACGCTGCTAATATCCTGGAGACGTTCGGAGAGAAGTTTTGCTTTCTGATGATCTTCCTTGAGGCGTTCAATATTATTCTTAAGTGCGAAAAGACCCGCAGATGCAATTACACCCACCTGCCTCATACCTCCACCCCAGGCCTTTCTAACAGCAAAAGCTTCTTTGATGAATTCTCTGGAACCGGCAATGATTGAACCGATGGGAGCGCCAAGTCCTTTCGACAGGCAGCATGAAACAGAATCGAAATGCGAAGCGTACTCTGCAGGTTTAATTCCTGTTTCCACGGATGCATTCCAGATTCGCGCACCGTCAAGGTGAATAAACAAATTATATTTCCTGGCAAGTTTTGAAAGTTCGCTTATATTTTCGATCGGATTAATTGTACCGCCGGCCCTGTTGTGCGTGTTTTCTATTTCGATTACACGTGTCCTGGCCATATAGTAAGCGCTTGTCGGGCGTATCAGCGGCTCTACCTGATCGGATGAGAATATTCCCTTTTTATCACCGTCAACAAGACTCAGCTGCAAACCGCTTAATCGTGCGGGCGAACCTGACTCATACTGAAAAATATGAGCGTTCTTTTCGCAGATTACTTCGTCGCCGGGCTGTGTAAGAACATTAAGACAGATTTGATTTCCCATTACGCCTGTCGGGACATAAAGAGCCGCCTCTTTACCGAGAAGCTGCGCGGCATAATTTTCGAGTTCGTTAACTGTGGGATCTTCTTTGTAAACATCGTCGCCAACTTCAGCATTGAACATTGCTTTGCGCATTGCATCGGAAGGTTTTGTAACAGTGTCGCTTCTAAGATCAATTATTTTCATTTCTGTTTATTTAGTTTGTTTGAGATTTTCTTAATGGTTGAATAGAATATTACGAATATAGATACTAGAGAGGCGGATAATGGAACTGCAAGCGGAAAACGTGAATAGAGGGTAAGTGAATTATTTAATGCTACTTCTCCAACAAGCATATCCCTCTGGAATAGTTTTGTATTTGCTACAGTTCTACCGAGGGGATCAATAATGGCACTTATACCGCCGTTAGCGGCTCTAACAACGTAGCGTCTATTTTCAATTGCTCTTAGTACCGAAATCTCCTTGTGTTGAAACGGACCGCTTGAGTATCCGTACCAGCTGTCGTTGGTTACAACTGCCAGCAGGTTGGCACCTTTCTGAACAAACCCCGCAACAAAATCCGGGTAGATCGATTCAATGCAGATTACACCGCCAACTTTCAATTGAACACCCTCTATCAGGTCGAACACAACCTGCTGGCGTCCTTCATTCCAACTGGAAATTCCGACCTGCCATTTAATCAAATCACCTAGAAACGGCAGCGACTCAACAAACGGGACTTTCTCGCCGAAAGGGACAAGTTTCATCTTACCGTATTTCTGAATTTCACGCGATTGCGGAGTGAACAGAAGAATTGAATTGTATGAAACATAATACATGTCGATCACTTTCGACAATTTAGCATCCGGAGGTGCTTTCTCCTTATCAAAAAAGTAACTGGCATCGGGCATACCTGTTAAAACAAAGACGTCGTTTGAGTCGGCAAAATTGTGGATCCTGCTCACCTCGGGGAAATAATTCCCGATCAGAAGATAAACCGGAAGAGCGGATTCCGGCCAGATGATTAGTTTTGCATTCTTCTTAACGGCCTGCCGCGATAAATCAAGATAAAGGTCGAGCTGCTGACTTACGTTGCCCGCTTCCCACTTGTCCCACGGGTTTAGATCCGGCTGAACTAATCCGACTTTTATTTTCTCTTCAGGCATTTTAAATGTGCTGACTCTTATAATTCCGTAGAGAACCGGTACAATAATTAAAAGAATAGTAATTACAAGCAGTTTCACATTAAGTTTTTTTTCTGCTCTATAATTTTGAATTGATCTGAATAATAAAAGATTTATATAAAGAACGAGTAGTGAAACACCATATGCGCCGATTATATCCGCCGATTGTATAAAAAGATTGAATTTTGGGAGACTGTTTGAAAGTGTAAGCCAGGGAAACCTTAGATCAGTAAGACTATAAGCATATTCAAAGGAAACCCAGAAGAAAGGAAAGAGATAAAGGGCAGTTTTTTTATTTAAGAATCTGCCGGCCAGATAAAACAGTGTTGAAGGGATTAAATAGACTGCCGGATTAACAAACATAAGCAGAACACCTGAAATCATTAAGAACGGATCCGCTTCTTTCGTCCAGCTGCCCACCCAGTATAAAGTAATAAGTGTATAGACAAATGCAGTTAGGTACGTTATGCGGTTAATTTCCGCAAGTGTTTCCCTTTTTGTTATAAGATAGAAATATGGTATCAGGGCAATAAAAATTGTATAAGGGAAAGGAAACGGGGGAAAAGAGAAACCGAACAAAATACCGCTGGCCAATGCTAATAATCTGTCATTTCTTATCTGCTTTCTCTCTTCAGGCGTCCGGATTATTTTCTTAAATAATTTCATTTAGTACTTTTTTTCCTGCGAAAATATTTATAGATGAAATAACAGGCAACGAGAGCAACAATTATTAAAACAATATTCGAGTATGTGTTAAGATAGCTATCGATCAGTTCGAGATTTCTACCCAGAAGTATTCCGAGCCAGATGAGAGCCGAATTCCACAATAATGAACTCATTGCAGCAAAGAAAAAGGTTGGCAGAGGTTTCAGCTTATGTACACCGCAGAAGAAGCTGATAACTGCCCGGGTTCCGGGAATAAACCTGTTGATAATAATTATTTTATAACCGTATTTATTAAACCAGATATCAGCTTTATCGAGCGATTCCTGTTTTATAAATTTCAGTTTCCCTTTGCGTAAAAGTTTATCACCCAAGTATACGCCGATATAGTACATTACTATAAATCCTAATCCGCTGCCGATACTAGTAAGAACAAGGACAGGTAAAAAACCGGCCGGAGAATTTGCAACAATAGCGGCCCCCACAACAAGAATAAGATCACTTGGCGAGGGGGGAAAAATATTTTCTATGAATGAAAATAAAAAGAGTGCAAAATAGATAAGAGCAGGATCGAGAGTACTTATATAAGAAATGATTTCCTGGAGCATTAATTTTCTTTTTTGATTAGAAGTACGATCGCAAATGCTGAGACGCCTTCTCCTCTTCCTTCATAACCGAGTCCTTCCGAGGTGGTGGCTTTTATTGAAATCTGTTCCACACCGGCGCTCAGAATTTCGGCTATCACCTTACGCATCGATGGAATATAAGGCGCAATTTTGGGTTCCTGAATTACAACAGTTGAATCTATATTTCCAAGTATATAACCGTTATCCTTAATCAGATCGTAAGTTTTCAAGAGGAGAATCCTGCTGTCTATGTCTTTAAATTTCAGATCTGTATTGGGGAAATGTTTTCCGATATCACCGAGGGCCAGTGCCCCGAGGAGAGCATCGCAAATTGCATGAAGCAGGACATCGGCGTCGGAATGACCGTCAAGCCCTTTAGGATGCTCGAGTTCAATTCCGCCGATAATAAGCTTTCTGTTTTCCGCCAACTTGTGTACATCGTAACCGAAACCGATTTTAAATGGATTGATCAATGTCTTATCTCGAATGTTGAAAATTCATTTTGATGTGTACCCCACTTAATCGAAACATTTTTCACATCAGCATACCGGGGGCCGGTTTTTATCTTATTAAAAAGTTCTTCTATTAAAAACCGCTCACCTTCTACAACTGTCAGTACCTCCCCGGTAAAAAGATTTTGTGTGTATCCTTTAAGTCCCAGCTCCGTTCCAGCCCGAAGTACAAAGTATCTGAAGCCGACTCCCTGTACCAGACCGTTCGCAATTATTTCAGCTCTTTCCATTCCTGTTTTCTTTCCCGGCAAGGAGATTATCGAAAGCTTCGGCAACAACGAGTCCTAAAAATATCAATCCGCTTCCGATGAAGCCAAAATTAGTGATTTTTTCACTCAGTAAAAAGAAAGCGAAGAGAGCCGCAAATATCGGTTCGAATGAATAAATTATTCCTGCTTTGGTGGGGCTAACGACTTTCTGATATTTAGTTTGAATTGCGTAATTGACGAGCGTTGCCAATAGTGATGTATATAAAATTCCGCTTGCCGAATCTAAAGTAATTTCAAATTTCATATTCTCAATTCCTGTTGCCGAAAAAAGACCGGAGAAAAGAAAGCTGAGGAGCGCAACCGAAGCAAGCTGCAAAAGAAGCAGATCGCGAAACTTAAATTTAGGTGAAATGATATCGATGAAGACTACATGCAATGCAAAGAAAGCAGCGCATCCAAGCGTTAACCAATCACCTGTGTTGAAATTAGTACCAAGGTCGGTTATAAATTCGCTTAATGAACTTCCACTGCTGGAAAGAAACAACAGGCCGATAAAAACCAGCAGCGTTCCAAGCTGTGCCCCTTTTGTTGGCAACCTTCTTTCAAAGATTGTCTGGAATAGTGGAACCATTACAACAAGCGAACCAGTAATGAAACCGGAACGCGATGCAGTTGTGAGCCTTAAACCGTTTGTCTGAAGAAAAAAACCGAAGAATAAAAGGGCACCAAGAAATATTCCCGGAAGGAGGGAACTGAGTTCTATCCTGATCCTTTTAACTATGAAGTAAACCGATATTAAAAGGGCTGCAATTCCGAATCTTACTCCTATAAAAAGAAGAGGTGAAACATCGTTCAGGGATTCTTTAACTAGAACGAAAGTCCCGCCCCATATTATAGTCATAAAAAGAAGAGCGCCCTCGCCGAAATATTTTTTATACAGGGGATTATTTGTATCAGTCATTGTTTTCAGTATAACCGAAGCTTTTAAGGAGAGAGGGATTTGAACGCCATTTTTCGCGTACTTTTACAAAGAGTTCCAGAAAGACTCCCTTACCTAAAAATTCCTCGACAGCAGAGCGGGCAACCTTACCGAGCCTTTTTATCGAGGATCCGTTATCACCGATTATAATCGGTTTTTGTGAATCCTTCTCTACAATAATACTCGCACGGATAAAGTCCTTGCTTTCGGAACGCTCTATAAATTCCTCAATCAATACTTCTGTACTGTACGGAATTTCATCCCTGAAAAGTTCAAATATCTTTTCCCGGATAATCTCTGAGACAAAAAACCTCTGATTAGAATCGCTTAATTCATCATCCGGAAAATATTTAGGATGAAACGGAAGAAATTCAAGAATTGATTCGATAATTGATTCGAGATTATATTTTTTCTCAGCGGAAGCAGGGATTACTTTCTGGAAGTATCCGGTCGAATTAAAACTTAGAATCATTTGCGAGACAGAAGGCTGATCCGAAAGATCAACTTTATTTATAACAAGAATTTTTTTTAATGAGGCATCATTAACCAGAGCAGACACAACAGGATTCAAAAGAGTTTTTTTCCCGTCAGGGTCCGAAGAAGCATCGATCATTAACAGAATAACATCGGCATCTTTAACCGCCGCATGAACATTCTGAAGCATTTTTTCCTGAAGTAGATATTCTGGGTTTAAGATTCCGGGAGTATCCAGGAAAATGATCTGATATTGATCCGACGAAAGTATTCCTAAAATCCGTTTTCGAGTTGTCTGAGGTTTATTCGTAGTGATAGAGAGTTTTTCACCTATAAGTGAATTCATAAGTGTCGATTTACCGACATTAGGCATTCCAATTATTGCAGCGAATCCGGCTCTGGTATTCATTTCACTTTATTTGTTCTATCCGGCATGCAAAATATTGAAGGTATTCCTGAAAGACAAACGTCCGGTTATCTCGCCTGCCCGCCAGAAGTTAATCTGTCTAAAGTATTTAGATTGTTATTTATCAGGAGAGATTCTTGAGCTTATTTTTAAATTCCTTATGCGATTCCAGAACATAATAACCGCTTGTAAGAAGAATAAGTGAAAGGAGCAGTCCAATAGTTGTAACATTACTATTAGTAAAAAATCCAAGCAGCTTTGGAGTATTATCGCGCAGCCAAGTAAGCAGATAATCCAAAAATGAAAGTCTGCCCGACCCTTCTGCCGGTTTATCAATGACAGACAACGCGACTATCATTATGGCAAATATTGCAACGGAGAGAAGACTGATCATTGAAATAAAAAAGTAATTAATTTTTGGCACAACAGATTTCGAATGAGCTAAAATTCTATTCATTAATTTAGCTGTAAATCCTTCCGGAGCTGGAGTAACAGGAATTTCCCTCAAAGAACGATCGACTGATTTCAATGCCTTTAATTTCTTGAGAGTATCAGGGTCTTCAATTATCGTACGGTTTAATTTATTGACTGAGTTTGAGTCGAGTTGATTATCGATATAATCATTCAGCATATCATCTGTTAAATTGCTCATAACATTTCCTCCTGATAATTATGCTTTAAGAGAAGATCTCTAAGAGCATTTCTGGATCTATGAAGTAAAACCTTTGTATTAACGAGTGACGTACCCATAACCTGACTTATTTCGTTCAAAGATAATCCATCTACATAAAATAAGATAGTCACAATTGCATTTCTCAGAGGTAATTTATCTACCATTTTCAGGACATACCCTCTTGCATTCTCAGTTGTTGAATAGATCTGATTATCAAATATACCGGGGTCGAACGATTCGTCAATCGATTTCATTTCCTGTTCTATTTTTCTTTTTTTAGATGCAATGACAGTCAATGCACTATTAAAAACGATCTTGTAGAACCAAGTTGAAAATTTAGCATCCTGCCTGAAATCCTTAAGTGAATTGAACGCTTTCAGGAAACTATCCTGCAACACTTCTTCGGCATCCATTTCATTTTTCAACATTCTTTTTAATAAGGAAAACGCCTTGTCCTTATACCTGTCTATCAACAGAGAGTAATCCTGATGATTACCCCTGTTAACGGATTCAATGATTTCTATATCGGATAAGTGTTTCATCGGCATTTTAGACAGGCCCCAAATCCTAAAGGTTACATAATAAACTAAAAAAAATATTGTAACCTTTTATACTTAATAATTTGTCCAAATCAGTGAGAATTAGAACTTTTTGTTAAATCAGAAAAAAAATGAAATAATTTGTAACCAGTTAAATAACTCTTTAGTCAAAAGTAACAAATAAACACGGAGGATAAAATGCACGACGGAGAAATATTAATACCGATTATAATGTTTCTAATTATTGGAGTAATTTCTGTTACTTATATCTACTTCAAATCGAAAGAGAAACAGATGATGATCGAAAAAGGAATGTCTTACGAACAAATGATCGAATTCCTGCGATCAAAAAGAAATCCCTATACCTGGCTTAAAGTCGGAATTGTTGTAATGTTTTTCGGAATAGGACTGGGAGTAGGTCTCCTTATCAAAGAGTACACATATGTGGAAGAGTGGGTTCCATTCCTGATGATCTCATTTACAGGTCTCGGATTTGTACTGGCTTACCTTGCCGAGAGGAAGTTTGAAAAGGAGAATAAGTAAAAATTCTGTAAAGTAAGGATTAAAAAGATTCCCGAAGAGGTCTTCGGGAATCTTTTTTTAATTAAGCAAGTTCATGTTCTTCGAGCCATCGCTGGGCATCGAGAGCAGCCATGCAGCCGGACCCGGCAGCTGTAACCGCTTGTCTGTATGTTTTGTCCGCCACGTCACCCGCAGCAAAGACACCTTCAACATTCGTGTATGTAGAACCCGGTTTAACTTTTAAGTAGCCGGTTTCATCCATATCAAGTTTGCTTTCAAATAATTTCGTATTAGGCTGATGACCGATAGCAATAAAAATTCCGTCGGTTTTCACTTCATAAGTCGAACCGTCTTTGGTATTCTGTATCAGAGCACCGGTTACAGATTTTCTGCCGTTTTCATTTTTACCTAAAACCTCTTTAATAACCGCATTTGTGATGAATTTGATTTTAGGATTTTTATGTGCGCGTTCGGTCATAATTTTCGAAGCTCTGAATTCATCTCTTCTATGAACAAGGGAGACTTCTTCGGCAAATCTTGTAAGATAAGTTGCTTCTTCCATCGCTGTATCTCCCCCGCCAACAACAAGAACTTTAAGACCCTTATAAAAGAATCCGTCGCACGTTGCACAGGCAGATACACCGTAACCCATAAACTCTTTTTCACTTTCGATATTAAGAAGTTTAGCGGAAGCACCGGTAGCAATTATAAGCGCGTCAGATGTAAATACCTCGCCACCAACTTTTACAGTAAAAGGTCTTTTGGACATATCTACTTCGTCAACAATCTTATAGAAGCATTTCGCACCGAATCTTTGTGCCTGCTTTCTCATAACATCCATCAATTCCGGTCCCTGAATACCATGCTCAAATCCGGGAAAATTTTCGACTTCGGTTGTAATTGTTAACTGACCTCCGGGCTGTAATCCTTCGAATACAACCGGACTAAGATTAGCCCTTGCCGTATAAAGAGCAGCTGTTAATCCGGCCGGACCGGATCCGATAATGATCACTTTATGATGATTTTCCGACATTTAATCTCCAGATTTTGTACGCAATTTATTCTTTTTTAAAAATTAAGTAAAGGTAAGATGAATTAAATGCCAGATGGATTCTCAGCGTAGAAGAAAATTTGCATTCCTCTTAAGACCGTTCAATTTTGCCCTCTTAAGGGGACTCGTTTCAAATTTTGAATTAAATTCCGCCTGAGACAAATTAATCACATCACTTAACCGGAAGCCGGTTCCGTTTGCCGGTTCAAAAGCACCTTCACCTGTTACAACTGAAAATTTATTATTCCACGGGCATACGTCCTGGCAGACATCGCAGCCGAAGAGCCAGTTATCAAAGTTGTCTTTAATACTATTCTCAATATCACCTTTATTTTCAATCGTTAAAAACGAAATACATCTGTTCGAGTCGACAATATAATCATCAACAATAGCTTTGGTAGGACAAGCATCTAAACATGCCCGGCAAGTACCGCAGTGATCAACGACCGGTTCATTGTATTCGAATTCCTGGTTAGTTATTAATGTTGAGAGAAAAAACCAGCTTCCCATTTCCTTTGAAATAACATTCGAGTGTTTTCCCAACCATCCGATTCCAGCCCGAACAGCCCAGGATTTATCCATGACCGGGCCGGTATCGACATAGCTGATGCTTCTAAAGTCCGGGTCTAATTCATTCAGTTGTTTCTCGAGGATTTCAAGCTTATCCCAGACAATAAGGTGATAGTCCTTCCCCCAGGCATAACGTGAAATTTTCCCGATACCGTTCTGATTGCAATGAGAATGATCTGTATAGTAATTAATTGCGAGAGAGATGACACATTTAGCTCCCGGAAGGATCAGATTAACATCCTCTCTTTTTCCGAGATTACGATTCATATAATCCATGCCGGCATTATAACCGCGTGAGAGCCATTCATTCAAATGGCTTAGTTCGTCAGTCAAACGTTCAGCTTTAGCGAAACCGACCAGATCGAACCCTAGTTCTCTGGCTTTCTCAATAACTATTTGATTGCTGATCTTCAACCGTTACCACTTTAAATCTTTTTTTACAATTTTAACGTAGACGTCGTCATTCCGGATAACGGTTTCAAAAGAATCGAGGCCTTTTCTTCCCGGTGCGAGATTACCTGTTTTAAGATCGAACTTCCAGCCGTGCACCGGGCATACCACATTTCCCTCGTCAATATATCCTTCATGCATCAGGTGTGTTTTTTGATGCGGGCAGATGTTGCTTAACGCATAGACATTATTATCAATCAGAAAGAGTGCTATTTCCACATCATCAATAAAAAACCTTTTACCGGTTCCTTCTTTCAGCTCATTCAATTTACATACTTTTGAAAACTCTTCGGTTAAATTCATTATCCTAACTCCGTCAATACTTCATTCAGAAAGAACCCTTTATCATTTTTTGTAACGGTAGCGGCCACAACTTCAGGGTCATGCTCGAAAAATATGAGCCAGTTTTCCTCAATTGCTTTCGGGTAGAGGTTTTTCTTTTCCTGGAGTGTAATAAGCGGCTGAAGATCGTACCCCATGATATAGGGTAAAGGAACATGAGAAGAAAAAGGGAGCAGATCTCCGCAGTATAAAAGTGTAGAGGAGGAATCCGAAATCTTAACCATCTGCTGACTCATAGTATGTCCGTTAATAATCATGAATTCAATTTCGTCATCCAGCCGGAAATCGGGTTCCACAAGGTTTAACACACCGTGATTGTAAAGGGGGACAAAACGGCTTTCAACAAAACTTGCGCGGTCCCTATCCGATGGATTAATTGCCCACTCATAATGTTTTTTCTGCACATAATATTTCGCATTCGGAAAGGCCGGTTCCCATTTCCCATCGATCAACGAAGTAGAACCGCCGGTATGATCAAAATGGAGATGAGTGAGGATAACATCGGTTATCATCCCCGGTTCAATTCTATGAACTTTTAGTGCACGCAGTAAAGTATTCCCCTCGTTGGAAAATCTGTATATGGACTTAAACTTATCATCCCAGTTTTCCCCGATACCAGTATCAATCAGAATTTTCCGGTTACCGCTTTCCAGCAGTAGTGAACGGGCACCTAGAGTAACGCGGTTCTGTTCATCCGAAGGATTATATTTCTGCCAGAGAGGTTTCGGGATTATTCCGAACATTGCCCCGCCATCAAGCCCGAAAGTAATTGTATCTATTGACTTAAGATTGTATTTGCCGATTTTCATAATGCTTATTTCGTTAATTATTGATAGATTTTACAGGGATAAATTTAAAAACAATGCAGATAAAATCATATGAGAAGAGGAAATTTATTAATCTATGTTGTTTTAAGTATAATTCTGATTATCACTCCGTACGGCTGTGTTCAGCAGCAAACTATTGCAACTGATTATGAAACAGAGCTTAAGGTAATGTCGTTCAATATCCGGTACGGTACGGCTAATGATGGTGAGAACAGATGGGACTTAAGGAAAGAGTTTCTCTATGAAGTAATTCGCGAAAATAATCCGGATATACTTGGGCTTCAGGAAGCTCTAGAATTTCAGTTGCAGGAAATAATTGAGAACATCCCCGGATACGGCTTCATCGGTTCCGGGAGAGATGACGGAAAGAGCAAAGGTGAATTTACAGCAATATTATTTGCAAAAGACAGGTTTATAATTGATACATCGGAAACATTCTGGTTTTCGGATCAGCCCCAGGATCCCGGTTCAATTACATGGGGCGGGTCGCTTCCGCGGATCTGTACATGGGGATTATTATTCGACAAATTTGCCAACAAATCCCTGTATGTTTACAATATTCACTGGGATCACCAATCGCAGATTTCAAGGGAAAAAAGTTCAGATGCATTATTGAGAAAGATCGGTCTGAACGACAATAATCTTCCACTGGTTCTGACAGGTGATTTTAATTGCGGCGAATCGAATCCGGGGATCAAGAAACTATTAGAAGCCGGACTGACAGATACATACAGGTCATTAAATACGCCCGCACCTGACGAAGGTACGTTCAACGGATTCAAAGGAGACAAGACAGGTGAGAAAATAGATTTTATTTTTATCCGGGGGAATCTCGGGATTGTTCATTCCGCTATTGACCACTCAAACAGAAGCGGAAAATATCCATCCGATCATTTTCCGGTTACAGCAACATTAAAGTATAAATAAAAAAGCCCCGTTTTAGGGGCTTAATAAAAACTCTAAGGACAATTCAGAATTATCTTCCGATGCCATCCAGATATTCTTTTCTCTTCAGTAATGTATCTTTATCTTCAACATGTTTTGGATCCGGAACGCAGCAATCAACAGGACAGACAGCGGCACACTGAGGTTCATCATGGAATCCGACACATTCGGTACATTTATCTGGTACAATAAAAAAGAAATCTTTTGAGAAAAAACCTTCGGCGCCTGACGGGGCTGCATCGCCCTCTCCATAATGAGTACCGGCCAATTCCCATTGTGCGCCTCCTTCATATATAGCGGTATTTGGGCATTCAGGTTCGCAAGCTCCGCAATTAATACATTCGTCGGTTATCATAATAGCCATAACTAATTCTCCTAGATTAGTGAAAAATTGTTTAGTTAACTTTTATTATAGGAATTCTTCCAATATCAATGATGTAGTTATTATCCGAGAAGTACTTATTCAATTCCAGAATTAAGAGATCAATTTTATATGATAAATCAGTTAAATCAATATTGTAATAAGAAGGAAGGTATTCATTCAGCTTTTGGATTCCTTTAGTTAACTGATTCAAAGCACCGCGGTAATTTCCGGAAGCCAAATGATAACATCCGACCGAAACTTGAACCAATCCCTGAAAAAACCTTCTGTCCTCTCGACTACTTTCAACCCACAATTCTTCGAATAAATCGTGGGCCGTAAAGAAATCGGCATTGTTAAAGTAACTAATTCCTTTAGAAATATCTTTCAAAACCGATGAAATAATAATAAAAGAAGTGAATAACTTCAAGCATAGAAGTGGATTAAGGAATAATAATTACCAGCTTCCGCTTGCTCCGCCTCCCCCAAAAGAGCCGCCTCCCCCCGAAAAACCCCCAAAACCGCCTCCAAAACCACCCCCGCTACCGCCCCAGCCGCCACGGCTTCTACCGCTTCCGAGTGAAGAGATTATCAGCCAGGGTAGAATATTGCTGCCCCCTCCTTTTCCTCCCCCTTTTCCTTTGCCTATAATCGAAAAGATTATATACAGTATTGCCATAATTATGTAAACAATGGGAAAACCGATCCCATCTTCGTCATCTTTAGTCTCTCCCTTATATTCACCAACGGTAGCCTTCATAATTGAATTCAGTCCGGCAAAAATTCCTTCATAATAATCTCCCTGCTTGAAATAAGGTCTGACTTCATTTCTTAGTATTGAACTGGCAAGAGCATCAGGTAAAGCACCCTCCAGACCATATCCAACTTCAATTCTCATTTTCCTGTCCTCTTTAGCAACAAAGAAAAGTACACCGTTATTGTTTTTTGCGCTTCCGATTTTGTTTTTTGTTGCTACCTCATATGTAAACATTTCGAGGGAATAACCATCCAGAGAATTGATCATAAGAAATACGACCTGATTGGAAGTGGAATCGTCGAATTTTTTCAGAGAAGAATTAAGAGTGTAGAGTTCAGAGTTAATTAACGTAGAAGTAAAATCGTTTGCATAATTTTTCAATTCAGGAAATTGAACCTGAGCATTAACAATAAGAGGAAGCAGAAAAATCCAGAATATTTTTCTCATTAACTCTACACCCTTTTAGAATATATTAAAATTGTACTTTGGGTGTCTGTTGAGCACCTTCAGCAGCTTTAAAATACTGTTTTTCAGAGAAGCCGGTAATTCCTGCAATAATAGCTGCCGGGAAGCGTTTTATCTGAGTATTATAATCCTGAACTACCTGGTTGAATTTCATCCTTTCAACTGAAATCCTGTTCTCGGTCCCTTCCAATTGAGCCTGAAGCTGTAGGAAATTCTCGTTTGCTTTTAGCTGCGGATAATTTTCCGAAACCACAAGTAGTCTCGAGAGGGCGCTGCTTAATCCATCCTGTGCCTGCTGGAACTGCTGGAACGCCTGAGGATCGCCAAGTTGATCTGCAGAAAGACGAACCTGCCCAACTTTAGCGCGGGCTTCCGTAACAGCCGTAAAGGTACCCTTCTCGAACTCAGCCACGCCTTTGACCGTTTCAACTAAATTGGGGATAAGGTCGTATCTTCTCTGGTATTGATTTTCAACCTGGCTCCAGGCCTGGCTTACACCTTCATTCAAACCGACCAGTTTATTATATACACCCACACCCCAACCTACTATAGCAAAACCGAGAACAACGATTACAGCTATTACAACGAGAGCAATAATCCATCCTTTTTTCATTTACCCTCCGTTAATAAATAATTAATTTGTTAAACTTCTCATCGGAGCAGGAATTCTGCCTCCTCTTCCTACAAAATTCTCACAACTTAATTTTCTAACTTCCATTACGGGTGCTTTACCGAGCAGACCACCATAGTCGACAAAATCACCGACATTTTTACCGTAAGCCGGGATAATTCTGACTGCAGTAGTTTTATCATTGATAACACCGATGGCAGATTCATCAGCAATAATTCCGGCAATTGTTGTTGACGGAGTATCTCCGGGTATGGCAATCATATCGAGTCCAACAGAGCAGACCGCAGTCATGGCCTCGAGTTTTTCGAGAGAGAGGTTACCGACCTGAGCGGCTCTAATCATTCCCTGGTCCTCGCTAACCGGAATGAAAGCCCCGCTCATACCACCAACAGAAGAACTAGCCATGAGGCCGGCTTTCTTAACGGCATCATTAAGCATCGCGAGAGCAGCAGTAGTTCCCGGCGCACCGACATCTTCAACGCCCATGGTTTTTAGAATATCAGCAATGCTATCTCCTTCGGCAGGAGTAGGTGCGAGTGAAATATCAACTATACCGAACGGGACGCCGTTTTTTTCTGCAACTTTGCGACCAATTAATTCACCCGCTCTTGTAATCTTAAAAATTGTTTTTTTAATCACCTCTGCAAGCTGCTGAAGGTCTACATTGCCGGCTTCTTTAATTGCTTCGAGCACAACACCCGGGCCGCTGATACCAACATTCAGAACAACTTCCGGTTCAGTTACACCGTGGAAAGCCCCTGCAACGAACGGATTATCCTCAACGGCATTGGCAAAAACTACTAGCTTAGCGCATCCGATGGAATCCCTTTCCTTTGTGTATTCAGCTGTAGTTTTAATAACATCAGACATCATACGGATAGCATCCATGTTAATACCCGCTTTGGTAGAGGCTACATTAACACTTGAACAGACTCTTTTAGTCTGCGAAAGTGCCATAGGTATCGATCTGATCAGTTCGCGCTCGCCATTCGTCATACCTTTCTGTACAAGCGCGGAATACCCGGCGATATAATCGATTCCGATCTCCTCTGCTGCTTTATCCAAAGTACGTGCTATTTCCAGAAATTCTTCGGCATTGCATGCGTCGAATGCGATTGAAATAGGGGTTACGGATACGCGCTTATTAGCGATTGAAATACCGAATTGCGATTCGACCTCTTTGGCATTCTTTACATGATTTTTCCCGTAGCGTAAAATCTTATCATATATTTTCTGTTTGGTTACTTCAATGTTGCGGTCGTAGCAATCGCGCAAACTGATTCCGAGAGTAACAGTACGTATATCAAAGTGTTCAATTTCTGTCATCCGGATTGTTTCAAGAATCTCTTCAAACTCGTAGGGCATTGGAAAATCCTTTTAATTTTTGATTAGCAGGTATTAATAGAATTTGCAAAACAGAATGAATTACTCTGCAAAAGTAAAACCGTTAAATTCTATGCATATAACGGAAAACATCCTCATGCTGTAAATAGATTTTGATCTTTAATTGATCGCCAATTCCTGACATCTCTTCCTGAATCTGTTTAAGATCCTTCTGAGAGCCGGTAATATCTATTATCATAATCATCGTAAAAAAATCGCCCATCAATTTCTGGGAGAGGTCCAGAATATCGCACTGAGCATCGCCGAGAGCTTTTGTAACACCAGCTACAATACCCGGCTTATTCAATCCGAAGGAAGTGAGGATTACTCTTCCCGAAGAGACATCGCCTTTAGAAAATTTAAAGTCGGAACCTCCGGCACTTTCAATTTTTTGCCGAACAGCTTCTTTAATGACATCCGGAGTAGCAGTTGGTCCCAGTTCACGAATTGCATCAAATGTAATTTTTCTGATTTCATCTTCTGTAAATTTCACGGTTTTAGTCCTTTGAATTCATTCTGCAAATATTTTAAAGTTCTATTCGAAATTTCGATATTTTTTTCAACTGCAAATTTCCCGGCATTCTGAATATTACCCCGGTAAAATCTCTGCCATAATAAAGATAAAAGAGCGATTCCGTCGAAAACACGATCAGCATTAAAGGCACTAATAGTAAGATACCCTGAAATAATATTCCAACCTAAGGATAATAACCCTGAGAGTATTTCACCAGAATATATTTGTCCCGAGCCCGGCAAAATATAAGAAATTACCGTTGCAAAAGTAACCGAAAGTTTCTCCTTTTCTACACGGTCGGCAATAATTTTTAGTTCGTGATCAGGACTGATCTGGGCAAAAGTCCTGGAAGCATTAATCCAGTCGTCAGCGAAAATATAGACCCACCCGCGCCAGTATTTAAGGGAATCGGTAATCTCCTTAGAACTGTATTTTTTCTCCATATCATCAAGGAGCTGAAAAGCGCGGGAATTTGTACGGCGCAGAATATTTGATCTGACAATTTCAATTTCGGAACTGTAAAGTTCCTTTTCTGAAGATGCAATAAATCCGGCAATCGAAAAGTACTTGATGGCGTCATCCAGCTTCGCGCCTGCTTTATAAGATTTCCCAATCCGCATGTTTGCTTCGTATTCAAATGCTTTGGTTGAATCCAAGAAAAGGAGGCGTTTATATTCAGTAATTGCGTCAAAATAATGACCGTTAGCAAATAAAGTATTCGCGTATTCGAATTGTGCTACTGCGGTGTATTGAGCAAAAGCGGTCTGACAAGAACCGAGTAAAAAAAGCACCAGGAAATATTTAAGACGGTTATTCATTAAAAATTTTTTCCGGCAGATAATAATTTCTTTTTTCGAAAAAGAACTTAACATCAGAATCAAAATTGAATTGAACGCCCGCATTATAAATCTGGGCTGAAGCTGCAGAGCCATAAATTGTTCCGGCATATGAAAAAGTAGCCAGGCCGGTGAAGAGCCAGGCACGGAAGTTATGCTTGTGTTTAAAATTGTCGATGGCAAGGAATGTAAGAATTCCAGTGGCAATCATGGATGTAATTCCGTCACTTACTTCTCCGGTATATATCTTGCCTAGTCCCGGAAGAAATCCGGAAAGGAGCGCTGCTGTAACCGGACTTTTATACGCAGGGGATTTTTTCCTGGAATAAAATTCTTTAATTACAGTTTTATCCGAATCGGGAAAGACTTTATAAAATAGTGAAGTGTCCGGTAAAACAGAATTATCGATCAGGTGAGAAATGTAATAGAGCCGGTCTATTTCGCGTGAATACTTTTCAGTGTGATAATTTCCTTGAACAGCCGTCAGCCGGAATTCCTTAAAGTCCCTTTCAAAAAAGAGTGATTTGAAGAAAGCCAGTCTTGATTCTTCCTCAAAATCTGAATTAAAAAAGAGTCCTTTAAAATTATCGGCGGCTTCTTTGAACCTTCCGATATTATAAAAACAGTCGGCAAATTTATAACGGACCGTATCGTTATCCTTCGACAACAGAACTTCCCTGAATTCTTCGAGGGCTCTCAAATAATCTTTTTCGTTATAGAGAAAATTGCCGAATCTCAACCGGTTTTCAACAGAGAAATAACCGGAATAATTGTCTGCAGATTGTGCAACAATTAAAGAGAAGGATTGAAGGCTAAGCAACAAAAAGAGAAATTTGCTTTTAGAAATCCGGGCAGCATGAATAATTTTTAATAAACTATTTAACAAGAAGTCCACCCGGATTATAAATAATCTTTTCGGAATTGAGAGTGTAATTAGAAGAGGAATCGTAAAACTTTCCTGATATATGAACAGGATAATTACTACTTCCCTTGAAAAAATTCAGGTCCCTTATAAACCTGTCGGCAAACATCAATGAACCTTTAATCATTCCGGCTTCATTTACCGATTCAACAAAGAAATGTGAACATGATGGATAGAAAGGGCAATTATCTCCGTCCAGATCCGAGATCAAAAACGAATAAACACTTCTAACTGCGGATAAAAACTTAGAACCTGTCCCGTAGTTAGATTTATCGGTATCAAGCTCGTACTTACTTACAATCTGATACTGTACTTCACGCCCCACCCATTTCACCCAATCGGTTTGGGAGAAACTGATGACGTTAAAGATCAAAATCAGTAATACTGTTTTATTGAATAAACGGTTCAATCCTTAATTAATCCTTTAATAATTCTCGGGCAATAACAACTCTCTGAATTTCCGAAGTTCCTTCATAGATTTCGGTGATTTTAGCATCCCTTAAAAATCTTTCCACCAGATATTCCCTCACATATCCGTAACCGCCGTGAATCTGGATTGCTTCAAGGGCACAATCCACAGCAATTTTAGACGCATACAGTTTAGCCATCGCAGCTTCTTTCACATATTTTTTACCTGCATCTTTTAGTGCTGCTGCTTCGAGTGTAAGAAGTTTAGCTGCCTCAACTTTAACAGCCATGTCCGCAAGTTTGAACTGAATTGCCTGAAGATTAGCAATTTCAGTTCCGAAAGCTTTTCGGACGCGGGCATATTTTCTGGAAGCTTCAAGAGCACCTTCGGCAATTCCGCATGCTTGCGCCGCAATACCGATCCTGCCACCGTTCAGAGTATTCATAGCAAAATTAAAACCTTTGCCTGCTTCCCAGACAATATTTTTCTCGGGGACTTTACAATTCTCGAAAGTAAGTGAACATGTATCGCTGCTTCTGATACCGAGTTTATCCTCTTTAACGCCGTGGCCGAATCCGGGAGTCCCTTTTTCAACAAGGAACGTAGTAATTCCGTGGTGCGCTTTTTCTTTATCGGTTTGAGCGACAACAAGAAAATAATCTGCGCTGATTCCATTTGTGATCCAGTTTTTCATACCATTAATCGCCCACAGATCACCTTCTTTATGAGCAGAAGTATTCTGTTTAGTAGCATCGCTTCCGGCTTCCGGTTCCGAGAGGGCAAAAGCTCCGAGCTTATCTCCGCGTGCAAGAGGTTTTAAATAAGTCTCCTTTAAATAATCGGAACCCCATTTTTCGAGTCCGTAGCAGACCAGTGAATTATTTACGGACATAATAACACCAACACTTGCATCGACCTTAGAAATTTCAATCATAGCTAGAACATAACTTATTGTATCAAGTCCAGCACCGTCGTACTCAGGAGAAACCATCATTCCGAGGAATCCAAGTTCGCCGAGTTTTTTTACAATTTCGGAAGGGAATTCGGCTTTTTTATCTCTCTCTATAGAAGAAGGAGCGATTTCCAATTCGGCAAATTCGCGGGCCGTCTGCTGAATCATCAATTGTTCTTCTGTAAATTCAAATTTCATAAGGACCTCTTAGTTGAATTGAATTGATTGGTCAATTACAATTCAAAACTAAATAAAGGGTTTGGTAAATTCAATCGTTTTAAAGCCGATTAATTTTGTATGGCGAAGGATTTATTATATTTGCCGTGATGAAAAAGGAAGATAAGAAAGCGGTATTAAAGGGGATGACTCTTTCCGAGCTGAAAGAATATTTTCTTTCGATCGGAGAGTCCAAATACCGGGCCGAACAGCTCTTCAACTGGGTCTATAACAGGGTTTCATTCGATTTCAATGAGATGCAGAATTTCCCTAAGACTTTAAGAACCCGGCTCGAATCAACTGCTCTTATTAAGACCTTGGAACCGGTCGCGGTACAGGATTCGCCTTCCACAGGGACAAAAAAATATCTTTATTCAACATCCGACAACCGGAAAATTGAATCGGTACTGATTCCCGAAGGCGAGCGGAACACACTTTGCATTTCAACGCAGGTGGGATGCCCACTTGATTGTAAATTCTGCGCAACCGGATTAATGGGATACAAACGGAATCTGAGTTCAGGCGAAATTGTAGATCAATATCTGTTAACTGCAAAGGAAGCCGGTAAACAAGCAATTACAAACATTGTCTATATGGGGATGGGTGAACCTCTTTTAAATTTTGATAACACTGTTAAGTCGGTAGAAATTTTCACTCATGAACTTACAAAAGGATTAAGCAGGAAAAGGATCACAATTTCCACGGCAGGTATTCCGAATAAGATAATCGAGATTGCTGAATTGGGTTTGCGTATCAAACTGGCACTGTCTCTTCATTCGTGTTTTGATGATATCCGTTCACAGATAATGCCTATCAATAAAAAATACTCGCTTAAAGAAAATATTGAAGCGCTGAAATTCTATACAAAGAAGACAAAGACTAGAGCTACATTCGAATACACCATGTTGAAGGGAATAAACGACCGGGATGAGGACATAAAAGCAATAGTAAAACTATGCAGCCAGTTACCTTCCAAAATCAATATCATCCCGTTCAACAGTATCAGGCATATGAATCCCGGCGGAATTTCAGCGGAGTTAGAACCGACCAGCTTAGATAATATCCTGAAATTTGCCGATAAACTCCGGGGCCACAACATAACAGTATTGGTAAGAGAAACTCAGGGTGATGACATAGCAGCTGCATGCGGGCAGCTTGCAGTAAGCATGAATTAAGACCTTTCATTTCAACAATTTGTTAATTATTATTCACGCGAAATTAGGAGAATAATTCGATGATCAAACCGATTCGGATTTTAATTCTTCTCTTACTCATTTCTAACGGTATTCAGAATGCCCAGCAGGATAAGATCAATCAAAAAATATATACTGTTGTTATTATGCCGTTTTTGGACGAACTCCATTATCCGTATAATACCGACTGGATAAGAGAAGCTTTTATAAAAGCATTTTACGAAAAGGGATTTGCAGTAATTCTGGACGACTCTACTTGGTCGAAAATTTTAGATCAGGGATTCAATCCTGCCAGGACATTATCCGACGAGGCCTTTCTGGTATCTAAAAGTATAGATGTGGATCTTATAGTTTACGGTCAGATAAGCAATATGTACAGGCAAAGAGGCAACTACTACACTTCGAATCCAATTTCAGTTACAATATATGATGCCAGAAAAAAAGAAACTGTTATTAAAGAGAGAATGGCTTACACGGAAAGATGGGGATTATTCAGAAAAAATTTGTCCACAGACGAGATGGCGCTTAAAGTTGTAAATCAACTTGTTAGTATGGGTTATAAATAGAGTAAATGAAATTAAATTTATCCGCGCAACTGGTACTGTTGTTTTCAATAACAATTCTGTTTTTAAAGTGCGATAGTTCAATAACCGAGTCGGCGGCAGACGGAATCATCCATCAGATAAGCGGCTGCAACAAATCTTACAGCCGCTCCCCGGAAAGCGATTCCTGTTTCACATATACTTTCAGGGAAACTCTCAAAATCGACTTTTGTGTTCCGGGAAACTGCTGTCCCGATTCCAACCGTTTTTCTTTTAAGTCCGGAGTATTTAAAGATACTATCACAATAGTATTTGCAGATACAGCAGCTAATCTGTGCAGATGCATTTGCAATTATACTATACAAGCTGAATTTGATAATCTCATCAAAGATTTTTATCTGGTCAAGTGCCAGCGGAAGGATTCTTTAGGTGTATATACATCCTATCGTGAAAAGGTTTACCGACAAATAAAATGACCAATCCCCTGCCGGATCCGGAACTAATTTGAATGAAAACTGATTTAGATAATTATATAAACAAAGACCCTGATATAAATACTTATATGACAAATGACGTCTCTTAACAAAACAAATAGAATACACGCTCTTCTCGCGTTTTTTCTATTTCTATTTATACTCAATTCAAATTCTTCTGCTCAGTCGAACGGTGAAGCCACAATAAACGGATTTGTGTACGATTCATCGAATGGCGAAGCGCTAATCGGGGCGAATATTTTCATCAAAGAAATAAATACCGGCGCAAGCAGTAATGTTAGCGGATACTTTGTAATAACCAATCTGAAACCGGGTACTTTCGAAATTGTGGTAAGTTATGTCGGGTTTAGAACCTTTTCACAATCAGTTACATTGAAATCAAACGAGGATAAAAGGATTGATGTGTATCTGGCACCCGACATAATAATGGGAGAGGAAGTAATTGTAACCGGGGATTCCGTAAGAACAATTGAGAGACTATTTAACAAACCGGTCTCAAGAATCGATCTTTCTCCGGTCCAGCTCGGCAAAGTACCTCAGGCAGTTGAGTCGGACCTTTTAAGAACGCTTCAATCCCTTCCGGGGATTGTACCGGTATCGGATTTCTCCTCAGCCATTTATGTACGTGGAGGGACTCCGGATCAGAACCTGTTTCTTCTGGACGGAACTGATGTTTACAATCCAGAGCATGCTTTCGGACTCTTTTCAACGTTCAATATGGATGCGATAAAAAAAGTTGAGGTATACAAAGGCGGATTCAGCGCGGAGTACGGCGGAAGATTATCCTCGGTAATAAATGTAACGAACAACGACGGCAACCGGAACAACTTTGAAGGGAAAGTTTCCTTGAGTCTTCTCTCGTTAAATACAACGCTTCAAACTCCCTTGGGAAATATTGGATCGCTGTCCGGTTCACTCAGAAGAACATATTTCGATCAAACCCTTGCAAAGGTTATTGATGATATACCCGATTATTATTTCCTGGATGGAAATCTGAAAGCATTTTTCGACTTAAGTCCCACCAACAAGCTAAGCGTCAGTTTTTACGGTGGTATAGACGACCTGAATTTCGTTCTCGACAAAGAGCGTCCCGAGTCTTTCGGATTCGAATATGTATGGGGCAATCAGACAGGAAGCATAAACTGGAGATCGATTATTACACCTAAACTCTTCGGCAATTTCTGGATTACAGGAAGCAGATTTTTCTCGGATTTCGATTTCGACGATGTCGACTTTTATGAAGAGAATTTAATCCGGGATGTTACTCTAAAGGGAGCACTGGAATATTTTTACAGCGATCACTGGAAATTCAAATTCGGATTCGAACAGAAAAACGTAAGCGGGAGTCTTAAACAGGGTTTTACCGGCGGCAGGGTAGACGTTTCCAAACACAGGATTCTCTACTCACTCTACTTTACCACAGACTGGCGTCCGAATCCGCTCTGGGATATCGAAGCGGGTATTAGGGCCGAGTATTTTGATTCGGATACGGATTACAAAAACATTGATCCCCGGTTAACAATTAAATACAGATTAACAGAAACAAGCAGTTTGAAATTCTCTTCCGGACTTTTCCATCAGTATGCAAATCGCATCCCGCGGCTCTTTTTTGTAAGCATCTGGACAAGTGCCGATGAATATGTGAAAGGGTCCTCTGCTTCCCATTTTATTCTCGGGTATCAGAGGGAAATTGCCCGGAATATAGAATTCGAGGTCGAAGCGTATTATAAGAATTATACCAACATTTATTCGTACAATCCTACATTTCTTGCCGATATAACACCGGAAAGTTATACTGAAGATAATCTGCCGTTATTCAGTACAACGAAAGGACTTTTTAATGAAGGGAAAGGGAAATCTTACGGAGTTGAGTTTCTATTACGAAAGGATATCGGGGCAATTACAGGATGGGCTGCTTATTCCTTAGCAGGTACAGAGTTTTCGATTGAAAGGATCAATAAAGGAATTCCTTTCGCGCCTAGACACGATAGAACACACGCGATTAATATAGTTGCCAATTTTGACTTGAACAACTTCTTGAATGAATTAAACAGAAAACCATTCATTACATCCGACAAGAAATGGAGTCTGGGACTGAATTTTACTTTCTTCTCTGGTCAGCCAATAACACTTCCCGCGTCGGTTTATTTTATAAACCAGTTTCCAGATTGGGAACCGAATTCAAGAAGTCTGGCAATATATCCCTCCGGAATTAATGAGTTCCGGCTTCCCTATTATTCAAGATTAGACCTGAGTCTTACATACGAAATTAATTACGGCGGATGGATTCTTTCACCCTATCTGCAGATATTCAATCTGCTTAACCGGAAAAATGTCTGGTTCATTGAATACAAGAATGAAATAAAAGGCGGTGTAATTAAACAGGAAATTAATAATGTCACAATGTTTCCAATTCTGCCCAGTATCGGCGTAAATATTAAATTCTAGATATGATGATTGATATGTTTAATAGATATAAATATTTAGTTCTGGTTTCTTCTGCACTGTTAATTTTCTCATGCGGAGAAAACAGTGTTGAGATTGGTGAAAATACTTATCTGCCTAAAATTGTGATTGAAGGATACCTTTACCCCGGACAGAAAGTAGAGAACATCAGGATTACCAGAAATTTTCCTCTCAATACCACTCCCGATCTTAGATTACTTTTTCTTTCCGATGCCGAAGTTAGGATTACCGATCTTCAGAGTTTCAGAGAATACAAACTGGTATACAACCCGCAGAAATTTTCCTATGAGTATAACGGGTCTGATTTGATTATCGATTATGAAAAATCCTACAGGCTGGATGTTAAAGCTACTGTCGATAATAAATTATTATCTGCAGCTTCTGTTACAAAAGTACCTGCGAAGGGATTCAGAATTATAGATGAGGAATCGAATCTCGATTCATTAAAATACCGGCAGCGCAATTCAAACGGTAATATTGAACAGTTTAAGATTGTATTCTCTCCATCGCCCGGGAATCCATTTTACAGTCTTTCAATTGTTGCGCTCGACGCGAAGCCTGATAATTTCATTTACGACAATGCCTATTTCGAAATAAAGCCCGAAGATTTATTAAAAGATTTCGACCGTTACAGATATCAGTCTAAATGGCTTCAGAATGTCAAATCGGATGAACCAAAAATTGAATATAAGATCGAATGGCTGGACACCTGGTTCTACGGCAATTACCGGGTTATCACATATGCCGGTGATGAAAACTACCGGCTCTTTTTTCTTACATACAGGAATGTACAGGAATTCGACGGAAATTTTCATGAGCCCAGAATAAACATTGATGGTGACGGGATCGGAGTTTTCTGTTCCGTTATTGCCGACACAGTCTACTTTAAGGTGCTTAAATAAAAATCTTTCCTTATCTTTCAAAAGAATTTACGTACATTTTCTATCAGAGGATTGCTATGCTCATCACTAAAAAAATGATTTCCTCTATACTTATTTTTTTTGTTTCACTTTTACTATTCAGCTGCAGCAAGAACGAATCTGAAAGCCGGGTTATAGAACAGGATGTGAAAATCTATCTTGTTGCTCTAGAAGGATCTGAATTGCCCGGTAAAATGTTCGGGTGTAATGATATTCTTGTTACAGAGGAGATAAAAATATCTGCCGAACGATCTGTTCTGGAAGCAACATTTTACGAGCTGGTAAATTTCAAATCGACAGGTGAACTGATTAATTTTGTGAAGGGACCCGGATTAATGCTCGTTCAGGTTACTGTAGCAAGAGGGATTGCGGATGTTTATCTGACCGGCGATTTCGAAATTTCCGGTGCATGTGATATTATAAGAATAAAAGAACAGATTTACGAAACCGCAAAACAATTCACAGAATACACAAAAATTAATTTTTACATAAAGAACGAGACGCTAGAAAATTACCTCGATGTTGCCGGCGCCTCATTCAAATAATTGAGTATTATTAATATGGCCTGGATCTATATTCTTATTGCTTCGGTATTTGAAATCTCGTGGGCTGTCGGCCTGAAGTACAGTCAGGGATTCACTCAGTTAAAGCCGTCAATTTTTACAGCTGTCACAATGATCTTAAGCTATATCTTCCTGGCAATGGGGACAAAAACATTACCTATTGGAACTGCATATGCAGTATGGACGGGAATAGGAGCCGTTGGTACTGCAATTTACGGTATGCTTTTTTTTGATGAGCCGAAAGAACTGATAAGGATCTTTTTCATCTTTCTTATCGTAATAGGAATAATCGGATTAAGGTTAACATATAAGAGCGCACAGATTCAGTAATGAAGAAGTTATCCCACGAAGAGATCTCGCTTAAAAGAACTTCACTCGATAAGATAGAATCGGTTGAGAAATTGCCTGTATATGTTCTTTTGAACAGCATACGTAGCAGTTATAATGTGGGTTCGATTTTCAGGACATCCGACGGAGCCATGATAGAGAAACTCTATTTATGCGGTTATACTCCGACTCCGGAAAAGAAAGAAGTTGCGAAGACAGCTTTAGGAGCTCAGAACAGCATCAAATGGGAATATATTAAGGATCCGAAAGAATTAATCCTTGACATGAAGAAAAAAGGAATTAAAATTTGTGCTCTTGAGCTGACCGACAAAAGTATTCCCTACCACCGGTTTACTCATTCAGATTTTCCGGTCTGCCTTATAGTAGGCAACGAAATTTCCGGCGTATCGCAGGACCTAATTGAACTATGCGATTTTTCTTTAGAAATACCTCAATACGGGATTAAACAATCTCTAAATGTCGCCGTAGCATACGGCATTTCTATTTTTGAATTACGGAAGGTTTTCGATCTTAAATTGAAATGATTATAAGTTTATTTAAACTAACCTGCTGCAGTAAAGAAACTTTCCCCGTTATCCTTTACATGAATAAAGAGCAGATTTGCGCGGACGAGTTTAATAAGAGTTCTCGAAGCTCTTCTGTCAGAGATATTCGCAGCTTTACTTAATTCCTTTACAGAAATGCATTCGTTTTTATTCAAAAACTCGAACACAATTCTTTCCTCTTTGCCAAGAGAATAATTTACAAGCGATTTTCCTGTCTGCCGGGTCTGCATCAGTTTGATCATCTCCTTGCTGGCAAGAATACTCTTATCGTTAACGCGGACGTAAACCTGGGCGGTATTCAGGTCGAGACTGGCTGAATAGTCCTGAATTCTATGTGGTTTTGTACCGGATTCAGGAATTTCAACTACGAGGATCTCTTTATTTTCAATCTCAAATGAATGAATGCTTAATTTAACTTCCGGTTCACAATATCTAGTTGCGGTTTGAATTATCAGCTCGGTATCGCTTTTTTCGCTTTCGATACCGTAGATAGACTTATCATCGTCAATTCCGATCAGAATTGAGCCGCCGTCAGTATTTGCGAAAGCGATTATACTTTTTGCAATTTTTTCGTGAGTGGAGAAACGCTGCTTGAATTCGATATGAAGTCCCTCGCCCGCTTCGATCATTTCAAGAACTTTTCTGCGGTTCATTTCAAAGAGAAATTATTATTAAATAATTACAATATTTTTTTTAGCGAATCGGATTTCTGAATCTTCATAGAATCGGGTAAAACCTTACTACCGGATTTGATACGCAAAGAGTCGGACCTGGATTCACCCGGTAGTAATTCCTTTAATTTTCCGGGAGCCTCTTTCTGGTTTAAAATACTCCGATCGTGTTCAGGAGGAGTTTCTTTTTTTTCTTCCGCCTCTTTCGGTTTTGCCGCTTCTAATTTTTCTCTTTCTTCCTGAGCAATTCTCTCCTGTTCGTTTTTATATTCGGTATATTTTGCATAAACCGCTCGGCCGATAGGCGTGGACATATATTCCTTTGAGGAAAGGATTCCGTAATAAAACGCAGAAGAATCATACTCCTTCAACTCTTCGTGTATAAGCCCGATATAGTAGATCGACTTTGGTGTAAAAGTGGAAGTTGGATATTTTAAGTAAATATCTCTGAATGCTTTTATTGCATCGCGGAAATTCTTGTTGTAGTAAAGTTCTTCGGCTGCTACATAAAAATTTTCAGCAGGATCTTCTGTCGCTACAATTACCTTTTTCTCCTCCTCTTTAATCAGTCCGAGTTTTTTTCCCGCTTCCTTAAAAAGAGTTGAGTTCGGATATTCATCATAGATAATTTGATACAGGCTATCAGCAGATTTTTTCTCATTAACCGTTTCATAATATGTAGCCAGTGCAAAGAGAGTTTGAACGCGTTTCGGTTTATCAGCATATTTATCGAGCACTAATCGGAAATAATAATTAGCTGAATCGGGCACATCAAGCTCCGAGAAAAAATGGCTCCCGAAGTTATAGTAATTTTCTGCAAGCAGTGTATTTACGGAATCGACAGATATTTTGGGTCTAACCGGTTTTTGAGCTTTACCGATCGATATAAGGTACTTTAGCGTAATTTCTTCCTTTTTATTTGTCGTGGATTGAAGATCGGGCTGCTGCATCTGCTGCTGGTTAGTCTGAAGCTCAGAATTAATCTGCTGAGTCTGAGGAACTATCTGGTTCTGCTGGCTCATCTGAGTCAGCTGTTCAGCTTTCCTCCTGTTCTCATCAAGAAATTCATTCATAGCTATATCATAATCGATCGAATCCTGAACGAATTTTTCAGGTTTTTCTATATAGACGATTTGTTTATTAAGGTCCTCGACCGATTTTCTGATATTAAAATACTTATCGATATTGCGGGCGCGGACACCCGATTTTTCCTTGATCTCTTTTTCGACATAAGATGAGGTTGCTTTATTATAATATTTCAAAGAGCTGTCGTAATCCCTGTAATATCTTTCATAAATTTCGCCAAGTTTGAATCCGGCAAACCCGGCTGCCGGATAATTCCGGTAAGTGGAATCTACTTCCACAAAAATCTGAACAGCTTTCTCATATTCATTCTTCTCCTGGAAAACCTGTCCTATCTCAACGAGGATTCTATCCATATGAAGATTGAATTTGCCGCCGTCGCGTAATTCGATCAGTTCGCTTTCGCTATCATCAAGCCTGCCCATTTTTTTCAGAAGTTTTGCATGTTCCAGCCGGCTTTCGAATTCTATTTCGAATGTAGGAGAAAAATTCATTACTGAGGCAAATGAGTTGAGCGCATTTTCGTTCTCATTCATTTTGAGATAGATCTTTCCTAGCTGAAAAGATACCAGGGCTTTTACTTCGTCGTTATCATTATTCTCCATCAACCAGTTGCATTCGGTAATAGCATTTGAATTTTCCTCCCGGAATAAGAAAAATCCGATTTTCGTAATTGATGCATCCGTAAACAACTCTTCGTCATCCTCATTCCTGGCATCATTCTTCACTTCTTCAATCAGTGCCAGACCTTCATCAAAACTTCTTAACTGAAGATAAGTCTTTGCAAGCCAGAGTTTATTCTCCAAAAAATATTCCGATTCCTGCAGCGCGGACAATTCAAGAAATTTTCTTTGAGCGCTGGCATATTCCTGCTGATAATAAAAAGCTTTACCCGTCATGAAAAGAGCATCATCTACGTAAGAGGATTCTTTATGGAACTGGAGAATTTTAGAACATTTCTCAATTACTTTGGTCAAATCCTGTTTGAGTTGTGCCATTGGAATAATCTGTTGTTGTTGCTGCTGTTGCTGTGTTTGAGTAATTCCCGGTTGAGTCCTGATTACCGGTACGTTCTGCTGAGTAGTCTGATTAGCCGCTTCCCTGAATTCGAAAGGATCTTTTTTATGTTTAAGGATTTCCTCTTCGGTCCTGTCGAATAACGTCCTGGCATTATAGTAAGTGTTAAAATAAGTTGTGAAGTCCGTCCAGACACCGCAGCTGTTAAAAAGGAATAATAAAACTACCGGGGTAAGCAGGGATAATTTTTTAACGAAAGGCATTTTAATATAATGTTTGTTGGTAATAATGGTAAAAACAGATATAGGCGCACCTTTCTTTTGTTTATAATGCTTCCGGACCGGATTCATCAGTTCTAATTCTGATGACTTCGGAAATTTCTGATATAAAAATCTTGCCGTCGCCAACCTGCCCGGTTTTAGCAGTAGCGAGAATAGTTTCGATTACTTTTTCCGAAAGAGAATTTTCGACAATAATTTCAAGTTTTATTTTCGGAACGAACTCAATCTGATATTCGCTTCCTCTGTAAGTTTCCTTATGCCCTTTTTGTCTTCCGTAACCTCGGACTTCAGTAATGGTCATTCCTCTAATTCCGATTTCAAGAAGGGCTTCTTTTACCTCATCGAGTTTAAAGGGACGTATGATAGCTTCAATTTTTTTCATGAAGATTCCGGATTAGCTGTTTTTACCGTGGCAATTTTTGAATTTTTTACCACTACCGCAAGGGCAGGGATCATTTCTACCCACTTTTTCTTCAACCCTTACAGGCTGTTGTTTACCTCTATGGGCATTATCCCCTTCCAGGGATTGGGGTTGCAATCCCAGGTTATCAGTATTATCCTTAATAGTACGCATTCTCTGAGCCGGGGCCGGACGTCTTCCCTGAACTTCAGCGGGTGCCTGAGGCCAGAATTTAAAACAGAAGGAAACAACTTCAGTTCTTATATGTTCGAGAAGCTGAACAAACAGATTGTATGCTTCACCTTTGTATTCAAGCAGAGGATCTTTCTGACCGTACGCACGCAGCCCGATTCCCTCTTTCAAATCGTCCATTTCCCTCAGGTGTTCTTTCCATTTATTATCAATTACCGAAAGAACCGCAAAACGTTCGAGGCGCGACATAAGCTCGTGGCCAAGCATCTCTTCTTTCTTGTTGTAAAAATCAGTTGATGCCTCAAGGAGTTTTTCTTTAAGACCGTCTTTGCCAAGTTTTTCGAAAGCTTCTGGTTCTACTCTAAAATCAACGAGTAGGGTGTTCAGTATTTCATCGTGGATTTTTTCAATGTTAGCATCGTCGTAATACTTATCAAGAACGCTATCAACAAACTCCTCAAGGTATTCAAGAATTTCGCCTTTGAGCCGTTCGCCTTCCAATGCCTGTTTTCTTCTTGAATAGATAACCTCTCTCTGCTGATTCATAACGTTATCGAATTCAAGAAGTCTCTTACGTATGGCAAAATTATTCTCTTCCACTTTTTTCTGTGCACGTTCAACGGATTTACTGATAAGGGGATGCTGAATGGCTTCACCCTCTTCCATACCCAGGCGGCCCATCACATTTGTAATTCTATCACCGCTGAAAAGGCGCATAAGATCGTCTTCGAGAGAGATGTAGAATTTTGTAGTACCGGGGTCGCCCTGGCGGCCGGAACGGCCACGCAACTGGCGGTCGATTCTACGAGCTTCGTGACGTTCAGTACCAAGAATGTAAAGTCCTCCCGATTCTCTTACTCCGGCTCCAAGTTTAATATCGGTACCACGTCCTGCCATATTAGTCGCAATAGTAACGGCGCCCGGCTGACCAGCAAAAGCAACAATTTCAGCTTCCCTTTGATGCTGCTTGGCATTAAGAACATTATGGCCAACGCCCTGCCTTTTGAGCATTCTGCTAATTGTCTCCGAGACTTCAACGCTGGTAGTACCAACAAGAACCGGCCTTCTTTCCTCTTTTAGACTCTTAATCTTTTCAATTATTGCGTTATATTTTTCTCTCTTAGTCCTGTAGATCGCATCGTCTTCATCATCTCTTACAACCGGTTTGTTAGTTGGAATAACAATCACTTCGAGTTTATAGATCTCATAGAACTCCGATTCCTCGGTTTCAGCAGTACCAGTCATACCCGCAAGTTTCTTATACATTCTGAAATAATTCTGGAGAGTAATTGTTGCAAGCGTTTGAGTATCTCTTTCGACTTTTACATTTTCTTTAGCTTCAATTGCCTGATGCAGGCCGTCGGAATATCTTCTGCCCGGCAGGATTCTTCCTGTAAATTCATCAACAATTGCAATTTTACCGTCTTCCGTAATAACGTATTCAACATCTTTCTCAAAAAGACTGTAAGCTTTAAGAAGCTGGTTGAGAGTATGAATTACATCCGATCTTTCAGTATAAGTATGATAGAGTTCATCCTTTCTTCTGAGACGATCTTCTATGCTTAATGACGAATCGTTTTCAATCTTACTAATTTCGGTTCCGAGATCCGGAAGAACGAAGAATTGCTTTCCTTCTCTGGATCCTGATGCAAGCTCTTCCCTTCCTTTTTCAGTAAGATCGATCTGATTATTTCTCTCTTCAATAGCAAAGTAAAGTTCTTCATCAATTTCAGGCATTCTTTTCGCATTTTCGCGTAAGAATTCAAGTTCGGTCTGCTGCATCAGTTTTTTATAATCAGGTTCCGAGAAAACTTTTAAAAGAGCTTTATTTTTTGGGAATCCGCGGTGAGCCCGAAGCAAAAGCACACCGGCTTTCTCTCTGTTCTTGGAATCTTCGGTCTTAAGTAGATCTTCAGCCTCTTTAACTATTGATGCAACAAGGTTAGCCTGTTTTCTGAAGAGCCTCTCCACTTTCGGTTTCATTTCATCGTATTTGTGTTCCGCCTTTTCAACAGGGCCGGAAATGATCAAAGGTGTTCTCGCTTCATCAATCAGCACAGAGTCAACTTCGTCTACAATAGCATAATTATGCCCGCGCTGGACACAATTTTCCTTATCAACAGCCATATTGTCGCGGAGGTAGTCAAATCCGAATTCATTATTTGTACCGTAAGTTATATCATAACCATAAACGATTTTTCTCTGATCGCTGTCCATCGTATTAATAATACATCCGACCGTCATACCATGGAATTTAAAGATCTCGCCCATCCATTCGCTATCACGCTTGGCCAGGTAATCATTCACAGTAACAATATGCACACCTTTTCCGGTAAGGGAGTTCAGATAGATAGGAAGAGTCGCAACAAGTGTTTTACCTTCGCCCGTTGCCATTTCCGCAATCTTACCTTGATGCAGCACCATACCGCCGATAAGCTGTACATCATAAGGGATCATGTCCCATGTAATTTTTGTACCTGCTACATCCCATGATTTTCCAACAAGCCGACGGCAGGTATCTTTAACAACAGCGAACGCTTCCGGAAGCAGTTCATTCAGAATTTCTTCATTACGGTTATCAAGCTCTTCGCTGATTTCTTCTATTTGGTCATAAAGAGAATGTTTTTCATCGGCAGTCTGGACGTCCTGAAGTTTTTGTTTCAATTCGTCGAGATGACTTCTTAGGTCCTGAGTTTCATTTAGGAGTCTATTTTTAAATTCAGCTGTTTTGGCCCGCAACTGATCGTCTGTCAGGTTCTTCAGTTCTTCAAAATGGGCATTTATTTCATCAACAACAGGCCACAAGTCCTTTGTTACACGTGCATTTTTATCGCCAAAGATCTTCTTTAGCAGTGAATTAAACATTAATTTCTCCACATTTTCGGGTTACCAAGTTAAATAAAGAGGTTCTGAAATGCAATGAAAGTGCGGTTTTCCCCCTCTTTGCAGAATTAATTTGCAGATTATAAACTCTTCATCAACAAATGTTTCAGGATATTTTCCCTGTTTATTGAGATGCACATTGGTGTGCGATTTAATTCTTTATCATTTATTTTAGTCAGCATAACTTTCAGATTGATAAGTGAAGAAAACCTTCTCCTTTTCTAAGGAATTTATTACAGGCATTATCAGGATAACTGAAGGGATAATCGATTCCGGACAGTTTGAGAGGATAATTGAGCGTCTTGAGTCGGATGCCGGAAAGCATCATTTCGACCGGGCAGCTGAAGTAAACCTATTGAGAATATTAAGTTCGATCTACGACAGAGTCTTCTTTTTTAATGATCTTATTAAATATCCCCATCACTCCGAAGTGGTTGCATCTATTGCAGCTAACAGTAATTATCTTACCGATATTGTTTCAATTAATCCCGAGTATCTCTACCAGGTTTTTGACCAGGAGTATTTAATTCCGGAGATTGAAGAATCCCAGCTTAGAAGAGAAATTTCGGGAAGTTTAGACCGGCTCAAATCCCTCCAAACAAAATTGAATTACCTGCGGCAATTCAAAAAAAGATACATATTAAAAATAGGTCTGGCGGATATTCTGGGAATGATTGATATTATAAAAGTCACTGCACAGCTTTCGGCACTCGCAAGGTCTTTAACTTTTTCTCTCTTTGAAATATGCTATCAGGAAATTGTAAAAAAATATAACCTTCAATCGGTTATTAATTCCTCATACTCCCTTTGCTCTCTTGGAAAACTTGGAGGGAACGAACTGAACTACAGTTCCGATGTAGATCTTCTTTTGTTCTATGATACAAATGAATTTTACGAGTCAATCAATAAAGAATATCAGGAAATACTATCCGAAGCCGCTATTTTATTCATCAAATCATCGAGCGAGATCTCCGAGAAGGGATATATTTACAGAGTCGATTTCAGGTTAAGACCCGACGGAAGATACTCCCAGATATGCAAATCGTTAACAGATTATACAAAGTATTACGAATTACGGGGTGAGGATTGGGAAAGACAGATGCTGATCAAGCTCGATTTCATCGGAGGATCCGAATCCCTCTTTAAGACTTTCCATGGTTTCGTTACACCTTTCATTTATCCTTCACATATTTCCTCCTCCGTTAAAGAACGGATTCATAAAATGAAGAACAATATTGAAACGCAGAATCGGGGAATGGAAAATGTAAAATTGTTCAGAGGCGGAATACGGGATATAGAATTTTCGGTTCAGGCATTACAATTAATATACGGGGGGAAATTAAACCGATTAAAAACCGGAAACACCTTGGAAGGCATCACCCTCCTGAGCGATGAAAAATTATTGAGTAAAAAAGAAAAGAAGATTTTAACGGAGGCTTATATTTTCTACAGGCGCACTGAACATTTTCTGCAATTAATGAACGATACTCAGACCCACCTTTTACCCGACGATGAGAACCTCTTAAAGAAACTGTCCTTATTCAGCGGATTCAAATCAATAAAAGATTTTAAAGATACAATGAATCATCACCGCAAAGCTGTTCGAGCGGTTTATAATTCTATACTTGAAACCGGGACAGTAAAAAAATCCGCACGCGGTGATATCAACTTCCGGGACAGCGAACGGGCAAATAAAAATCTGGATTATTTAAACAGGGGCACAGGTATATTCGGTCAAAAGGAATTTGACCAGAGAACATCACAAATGTTCGATAATTTCAAACCCACTCTGATAAAATTCCTGATGAAATCCGGCTTTCCGGACCGTGTGCTTGATAACTTCGTAAAGATAGTAAGATCCATTTCTATTCCTTCTATCTGGTATAACGAATTCAGCGACAGATTATTTCTCAATTCCATCCTTACTCTCTGCGAATATTCAGACAGATCCGTAAACCTGGTTGCAATAGACAAACTCTGCGCAGAACTGTTATTAACAAGGAAAGCTTTCGTCAACTTAAATGAAACCGGGCTGAACGAATTAACAATCAACCAGCTGATGCTATACCTTTCATCCCGTTTTACATTCGGATTTATTAAAGCAGAATCGGTATCTAAAACACTTGCACAATACCTCACTAACCGGATCAGGATTCAATTTGATAAATCAGAAATGAAATCCAGATTAGTTATAATCGGGCTGGGAGGAATTGCATCCGGTTCAATTAGTTTTTCTTCCGATATCGATTTGATAATTATTTCAGATACTTCTAATACAACCGATAAGGAAGCGAAGGAGTTAATAAAAACTTTACAGGATCAGTTACGACCATTTTCTATCGACTTCAGGCTCCGGCCCGAAGGAAAGAGTTCGCAATTAATCTGGGGTGTTCAAAAATTTGAAGAGTATATCAGGACACGCGCAAGAGTATGGGAATTCCAGGCATTCTTAAAGATGAAGTATATAGCCGGTCGGGTCGATTTATTCGATCATATATCAGGCGCGATTACCAACTCGGCCACCGGATTTGAAAGAGAGCTGGTCATTCAAGAGATCAAACAGATGGATAAAATGATAGCCGGTGAGCTGTTAAAGCTAACAACCGGTTCATTCAACATTAAAAAAGAACGGGGCGGATTATCTACCATCGATTTTATTACCGACGCAATAACAATTACGAACAGCCGGTTATATCCTTTGGCTTTTGGTAAAGAAAAGAGAGCATTATTCAAAATTTTAGCAGCAAGCGGATTTAAAGAAGACGTTAAGAACATCGAATCGAATTATAGATTTCTAAAATTCGTTGAATTCTCACTTCAGAATTTGTTTGATGTGAACAACAGTGTAATTCCGGAATCAACCGACAAAAAATCGATACTGGAATTCTGGATCAGGAAAAAATTAAGAGTTGATTTGAAAGATCAACTGAAAAAGATAACAAATGAAAATCGTGAGTTATTTAAAAAATATACCGTCTAAGTATTTACGTATAGAAACGGTTACTGCATTTATTATACCGTTTTTCGTATTGATTATTTACATGATCACGCTGGCGCACGGAGTAATCCAAATCGATTCGGGAGAACTCGCCGCCGTTCAGGCAACTCTAGGAATTGCCCATCCTACAGGCTACCCTTTGTTCACACTTGCCGGTTATATTTTTTTACAATTACCTCTTCCTTTCTCCTCAATTTATCAATTGAATCTGCTTGCGGCTATCTGGTGCGCGCTCGGAATATTCTTCCTGTTCAAATCTGTTCTGCTGCTGCTGCAGAACATAAATATAGATTCTATTCAAATCAAAAATAAAACCGGGAATAAGAAGAGTCTTACTGATGCTGACGGAGAAAGCAAGAAAATTTCATATTTATCAGCAGCCGGCGGTATGGTTTTCCTTGCCTTCAGCAGAACATTCTGGATGCAGTCAACTTCTGTGGAAGTATACTCGCTTCAGATATTTATATTCAGTCTGATATTCTATTTCTCCCTGCGGAGTTCAGAATCAAAAAGGAGCACACTTTTTCAGTGGGTCGGCACAGGAATCGCTTTAGCTCTAGGATTTACAAATCACATGACCACGATATTAATTGTGCCATTTACTGCAATACTCTACTTTTCCAGGGAGCGATTCGGTTCATCGTCATTAAAAAAAATTCTGATTACAGCAACAGTATCTTTTCTGGTACTGTTTCTACTTTATCTTTATCTGCCGATCAGATCTTCTTTGAATCCTGAAATTAACTGGGGAAATCCTGTAAACTTCGAGAATTTCTTCAGGCATGTTACGGGGAAACAATACCAGGTCTGGCTTTTTTCATCATTTGATTCTGCAATTAAACAATTAAAATATTTTGCGGAGAATCTACCGGGGGAGTTCACATGGCCGGGATTAATTATCGGGCTATTCGGACTTTTCTCAATTTACAGAAGTAACATTAGAATTTTCTGGTTATTGTTCATTTCATTTGTTTCGGCATTGTTGTACGCAATTAATTATGATATTGCGGATATCGATTCATATTTCCTTTTTAATTACATACTGATTGCAATTTTAATTACGCTCGGTCTGTACCGGCTTCAATATCTGCTAATCAGTAAATATAATTCGATGAAGAGGGCAATTATTTTTCTTCCTCTTATTTCGTTATTCCCGTTATTGATCAACTTCAGCAAAGTGGATCAAAGTGATCAGCATACATTTGACGATTATACCAAATCGATCCTTAACAGTGTTGAAAAGGATGCTATAATATTCTCCTATCAGTGGGATTATTTTATTTCAGCATCATACTATTATCAGTTTGTTGAGAAGATAAGAGAGGATGTGATAATAGTAGATAAAGAATTACTCCGCCGGTCCTGGTACTTCAATCAGCTAAAAAGAAACAAACCGGATCTATTTGATGGAATGGAGGAGGATATTTCTCAATTCCTTAAAGTGCTTCAACCTTTTGAAGATGGAGATGTCTTCGACCCGAATCTGCTCGAAATGAATTACCGGAATGTTATGAAAAGATTAGTTGAAACAAATGAAGGAAGGGATTTTTATATCGGGCTGGAATTATTCAGCAATGAAATGCAGCGCGGTGAATTTTCTTTGCCGGGGGGTTATAATCTGGTGCCTCACATTTTTTTATTTAAGGCAACAAAGAGTAACGAATATATTGACGCACCCGATGCTGATTTTATTCTTCGATTCCCACCAAACAAAAACCGGTATAACGTATTCATCGAAGAAACGGTCGGGAGAATGCTAAGTTACAGAATATTATACGAGATAAGCTGGGACAGGAAAAATAAAGCGATCGGATATTATAAAAAAATCCGGGAGGGACTTCCCGGATTTCAAATTCCGCCTCAGGTTATGGAGCGGATCCAACAGATCGAGAATTGATTAATTCAGTTCCTCCATTAATTCTTCTTTTACATCACTTTTTACTTCACGACCTGCAAGGAACGATTGAAGAATCACATCAACCTGTTGAATCAGTTTTTTCTTATAATATTTAGGAGCATAGATCGATCCGTCGAGAATATAAAGTCGTTTGGTCTGCTGATCGTAAAAAGCGTAATTAATGAAAGGTCCGCCCATCGAACCGTCATTCATCCGCCAGAGTCCCTGGGTCATAAGAGCGTAACGGTTAAGGAAGTTGACTTCGAGTGTTGTTTTATAGTCGTCCGAAATTTCCACATGACTTGCATCATCTGAGCTCCGGTAATACTTTTGAGTCAGCCGGTTTCTAATCGAGTAGACAGAATCCCGATTAAGCATCGCAGGGGAAGCGTTATCGATCCAGTGGACAAAGATCCAGCGTTCCATATCGGTTCCTGGTGATCTGCGTAGCCACACAAAATTATCCTCAGGTTTATCGAGAGCCAGATAGTAATCGGATTGAACGTAAATCATCCATCCGTAATTTTTTAAAAAACCTGCCTCAATATCCTTCCTTTCGAACTTTTCGTTATAGAGACTCTGGAACAGTCTTTTATCGGATACCTTCTGAAAATGATGGAGCAGATTCTCATGCTCATTTAATATGCTCTCATTCAGCTTCTCGATAGTCGGCGCCGTAAGAATCATAAGAAGCTGATTCTTTGCCCAGAGATCATGCTTGTTTATAACTGAAATCGAATCTGAATTAATCAGTTCTTTAACATCCGGACTTATCATGCCTGTTATATATTTTGAAGTTTCCGATTCTGAATTCAACGGAGCCAGAATGATAATATTCTTCTTATTCCTGTACTTCTCAATCTCAAAAATCTCTTTTCGTGTAAGATAAAAAAGGTTCTCCGGCTGAGGTGTATAAATTATTTTTCCGAAAACTGTAAGTAAAGAACTTTCAAGCTGGTAAAACTCAGTTGAGTCTGCAAATACAATTATCTCATCTTCATTTCCCACAGCAGGTTTAAGTGATTGGTCGCATGAGATAAAAAGCGTTGTTGTTATAATTAACAAGAGTAAAATTTTAATCGAGTTGAATTTCATCCGGTTTAGGTTTTCTTTTTTCATAGAATAAGATTTTTGTTGTTTATACAAAAACTATATTTGTTTGTTTCACCTTTAATTAGGGACATTCGGCAGAACCAGGGCCAGATCGGGGAGTAATAAAGCATACAGGATCCACATCGTAATCCCGATTGAAACGGGGATTGTCAGATTATCGTCTGCCCATCCGGTCGATATATTTTCCGCGACAGCACCGACACCCACGGCAATTACAGCAATAACAAATTCAGTAATACTTCCTTCTATCTTCGGTGTAAATAAAATAACAACAATAGAGAAGATAAAAAATGCAATAGTCCCTTCCAGACTTTTAAGCAGAAACTGAGTCTGTCCGAACTTCCTGCCAATAAGAGCGGCAGCAATATCACCGATAATAAGGACAGCAAAGCCGGTTACTGCAAATACTTTAGGAAAGATTGCGATAACAAGAACGGCTGAGATAAGAACATAGGTTGCACCGTTCAAATTTTTTCTTTTTTCATCCTTTTCATGTTTTCGAAGCATGAAACCGAAAATTTTATAAAAAATATTGCTGAACGGTTTAAAATAATATCTGCTTAAATCGAGTACCAGAGAGAGCAGAGCCAGGGGAATGAGGATAGAAAGGGCCAATTCCCGAGTAATGAAATAATAGACGACAGGGATAGAAAGGGAGCAGAGATGAATGGCCTTTCTCAGAACCTCACTTTGGTAATCTATAGTTGCGCGATCAGTTGCTACCATCACTCTTTTCAGGAGATTTATCAGCTTCTCTTTTCTGTTTTTCCTCAAGGAGTGCTTTCACATGATCCGGAATTTCCTTCGCGGGAGACTCCTTGGAACCGGCACCGTTCTTTTTAACGGGAGGTAATTCCTCACCGCGCATAATCTTATCTATCTCGTCTGCATCAAGGATTTCTCTTTCGAGCAGTTCTTTTGAGAGTTTATGGAGCAGATCGATATTTTCCGAAAGAATTTTCTCGGCCCTCTCCATACCGTTCATAATTATCCTCTTTAATTCCGCATCGATCTCCTGTGCTGTCTGTTCACTGTAATCTTTGTGTTTAGTAATTTCCCTACCCAGAAAAATTTCTTCCTCTTTAGCTCCGTATGCAATGGGACCCAGAATTTCGCTCATACCCCATTCACAGATCATTTTACGAGCAATGTTTGTAGATTTTTCGATATCATTTCCCGCACCGGTAGTAAACCTGTTGAAGATCAGTTTTTCTGCAGCCCGTCCGCCCAACGCATAAGTAATCATAGCTTCGAGGTAGTTCTTGGAATAAGTATGTTTTTCATCAACAGGAAGGTATGTAGTAACTCCCAATGCACGGCCTCTAGGAATAATAGTAACCTTATGAACCGGATCTGCTTCGGGTACCATTTTAGCAACAAGGACGTGACCGATTTCGTGATAAGCAGTTATCTTTTTTTCTTCTTCAGATATAATGAGACTTTTGCGTTCCATTCCCATCATAACTTTGTCTTTGGCTTCTTCAAAATCCTCCATTGCCACTTTCTTTTTATTTTTTCTCGCAGCAAGCAGGGCAGCTTCGTTTACAAGGTTGGCAATGTCGGCTCCTGCTAAACCGGGAGTTCCTTTAGCAAGTGTTTCCAGCTCTACATCGGTATCGAGGGGAATCTTACGTGTATGGACTTTTAATATTCCTTCCCTTCCTTTAACATCCGGACGGTCGACAACAACCTGCCTGTCGAATCTACCGGGGCGCAATAACGCAGGATCCAGAACATCAGGGCGATTTGTAGCTGCAATAATTATTACACCGCTGTTCTGTTCAAATCCGTCCATTTCAACAAGGAGCTGATTCAGGGTTTGTTCTCTTTCGTCGTGGCCGCCGCCGAGTCCTGCACCCCTGTGTCTTCCCACAGCATCAATTTCATCAATGAATACTATACAAGGCGCATTTCGTTTACCCTGTTCAAACAGATCCCTTACACGGCTGGCACCAACGCCAACAAACATTTCAACAAAGTCGGCACCCGAAATAGAAAAGAAAGGCACACCGGCTTCACCTGCTACTGCTCTGGCTAATAATGTTTTACCGGTTCCGGGAGGTCCTAAAAGTAGAACGCCGCGGGGAATCTTACCGCCAAGTTTCTGGAACTTGCTTGGTTCTTTAAGGAACTCAATAATCTCCTCAAGTTCAATCTTTGCTTCATCGGCGCCAGCAACATCTTTAAAAGTAACTTTAATAGCTGATTCGGAGATCAGTTTGGCTTTACTCTTGCCGAAATTAAAAATACCTCTAGTACCGCCGGTACCCCCCTGCATTCTTCTAAAGATAAGGATCCAAACCGCGAAGAGGATTACCCACGGAAGAAATCCGAGAAGTACGGTCATCCACTCATTCGATTCTTTAATGAATGTGTATTTAATCCCTTTTTCTTTCCAGATCTTAATATTCTCTTCGATTATGGATTGATCGAAAGTAACTGTAAAATCCTTTACGGTTACATCAGCGCCTTTAATCGAAACAATCTGTTTTTCAGATAGTATACCCTCAAGACGGTAGTCGTTGATATCTGACTTAACAACTTTCACATCAACAATTTTTCCGGCCTCTAAAAATTTCTCGTAAATGTCGAAAGTAACTTCAACAGCGCTTGTTGTTCCGGAACGCATAAACTGCATTATTATGACAGCAGCAATTATTACCGCGCCCCAGCTGAAAACAGTGCGGATTATTTTAGACCAGTCAAAATCCCCGTCAGGTTTCTGAGGTCCTCCGCCAAAAGGCTTTTTCTTATTATTCTGATTTGATGGATCTGAATCTGCCATATTCAATTTTTGAAATCTATTTAACATTTGTCAGTAATTCTCCATTATTCGCTTAAGACGTAGATAGAGCCCAGATTTCTGTACTTCTGTGCATAATCCAGCCCGTATCCAATTACAAATTTATTAGGAATTTTGAAGCCAATATAATCAATTTTGACCTGATATTTCAGACTGTCGGGTTTAAGCAGAAGAGTGACTACCTTCATACTTGCAGGATTATGAGACTGGATCATTTCTTCAACATATTTGATTGAGAGACCTGAATCGACAATATCCTCTACTATAATCAGGTGCCTGTCAGTTATATCCGCGTTCAGGTCTTTTACAAGTTTTACACGTCCGGATGAAATCTTTTCGTCACCGTAACTTGAAAGCTTAAAGAAATCGATTTCACAATTAATGCTGACCGATTTCATAAGATCGGACATAAACATGAAGGATCCGTTAAGAATGCCGATAAAAATCGGGAGCTTTGTCTTGTATTCCTCAGAGATCTCTTTGCCGAGCTCGGCAATTCTTTTTTGAATGACCGCTTCTGTTAATAACGGTACAAATTTTTCCGTACCAACTAAAATTTCATTTTTCCCTGCAGTTTTCATTTCATCCATAATTTATAAATACTTTTTGTTTTTGAATTAACCTTATAACGATCGTCAATTCTTAAACCGATAATCCATACAATATTGTTCCGGTTTGTAAGAACAAGCTGATCTTTTTTTTCAACAGAGCTGATTTTATTGCCCGTTAAAAAATCAGATACCTTCTTATATCCTTTCATTCCGAGCGGAATAAACCTGTCCCCGTTTTTCCACTTACGCAATATAAACATACCATCCGACTTATCTGCACTAATATATTCAACATCCCCTTCACCATTGTATCTTACATCAGAGCGACCGACTTTTATAATACCGATTCGTTTTTTTCCAACAGTAATTTCACTCCCTGACTCAAGCTGATAGAAAAGTTCTTCGTTGCTGACGTTTTTTTTGAGGATAAATATGGAATCGCTTTCCTTAACAGCCATCAAATCCTTTCTCAGCTGAACGGATTTTCCTCTATGCGTACGGCTCAATTTAAATAATTTTGTTAAATCGGAATAATTAAACTGGTACTTATAATACCTGGCGAGGTAATCTTTCAATAATCCGCCGGCAACCGATTCCTCATGAAACTCAAATAAATTATTATTTATCTTCAGCCGATCGTGTTTATAGGTAATATATTTACCAGCACTCTTGTAAGTCCCGCTTAAAACAGTTTTAAGAGTGCCTTCGAGAATTTTTGAAGACCGGAAAACAGCAGCATCCAGTGATGGATTCACTTTTTCCTTCAAGAGAGGAATAACATTATTCCTGATGTAATTTCTTTTGAAATCAGATTGAAGATTAGAAGAATCAATTCTGAATGGAATGCCGGATCGATTAAGGTAATCCAGAATCTCTTCCTTTGTAAGGCACATCAGAGGCCGGATAATATTGCCCCGCTTAACCGGAATGCCGGTGAATCCTCCGGCGCCAGTCCCGGAGAAAAGATTCAAGAGGACAGTTTCAGTATTATCGTTCTGATTGTGCGCCGTAACAATTTTATTACATTTTAGCTTAGTAGAAAAATTTTGAAGATTTTCGTAGCGAAGCAGTCGAGCCGACTCTTCAATAGAATATTTATTAGCCCTGGCATGGGTTTTAACATCGAGTTTAACAAAATGACAGGGGACTTCTAATTTTTCACAGAGATCGAAGACAAACAATTGATCGTCTTCAGATTCTTTTCCGCGGAGTGAATGATTAAAATGGAGAGCGTTTATATCAATTTTAAATTTCTTTTTAAATCTGTTAAGCAGATATAGGGCAAAAACGGAATCTGGTCCACCGCTTACTGCGATCAACAACCTATCGCCTTCTTTGATCATCCCATATTGAGCGATAAACTCAAAAACTTTCTGTTCAATCTTTTTCATTCCACTGACGCTTTTTTATCGTCTTTCAAGTCTTAACAGTACATCTTCACCAACCTTATCAATATCCTTAAAATAATAGGTTAGTGCTTTAGGAAGGCCTTTAATTCCCAGATTGCCGGTAAGTGACGACCCGTCCCCAAGAATTTTGGGTCCCATAAAGATCAAAACCTCATCTTCAAGTTTTTCATTTATAAAGCTTGTAAATACTTTACGGCCGCCTTCCACAAGAATAGAGGTTATATTTCTATCACCTAGTTTTTTCAGAATATCGGAGAGGTCAAGGTAATTGTTCTTTTTTTCACGAACGAAAATGACTTCCACACCATGAACAGCAAGTCGGGTTAATTTTTTATTCTTCGTTTTATTTTTATCTGAAGTCACAATCATAAGGTTACGGTCATAATTTTTCTGAACGAGATCGGACTTCGGACTAATCTTAAGATCAGTATCGAGAATAATTCTTCCGGGATTTCGCCCTTCGACAAGACTGACAGTAAGATGCGGATTATCAATTTTAACGGTATTATATCCGACGAGGACAGCATCATACTCACTGCGCAATTCATGACACATGCTTCGTGTTTCGACCGAAGTAATCCATTTCGAATTACCGGATTTATCTGCAATTTTTCCGTCGACAGTAGCGGCCATTTTCAACGTAACGTACGGGTGGGAAGAAACAGTATGTTTGAAAAAGAATTTATTTAATTCAATACATTCCTTCTCCAGGATACCCGTAATGACTTCGATTCCTGATTTTTTTAATTTCCTAACAGAAGTGCCGCCCAGATTTTTATTAGGGTTAACCGAGCCGATAACAATTTTTGAGATCCCAGATTCAATAATAATATCAATGCAATCGAATTCTTTCTCTGAGAAAGTGCATGGTTCAAGATTTGTGTAAAGAACAGCGCCCGAAGTACTTTCTCTCGAACCTTGTATAGCCGTGATTTCCGGACTTTGATCCGAAGGGGAATTCCTGTATGCAGCGCCAATAATTTTATCATTCTTTACCAACAGGGCGCCGCAAAGGGGTCTTGGGCTTACTTTACCCTTTCCTTTTTTTGCGAGTTCAATCGCTATCTGTATATAGGATTCGTCGAGCATCTATTCAAGACTGATAACTTCAAAATTTATCATACCGGCCGGAACTTTTGCCTGAACCTTCTGACCAACTTTTACTCCCATTAAAGCCTGGCCGACAGGCGAGGAAATAGAGATTTTTCCCTTTTCAAGATCGGCCTCTTCAGGAGAAACAAGAGTGTACTTAAAAGTTTTTTTATTATTAAGATTCTTTACGGTAAGAGTCGATAAAATATGTGCCTGGTCTTTGGGCATATTTGAAGTATCTATAACCCTAGCACGGGATAGAAGTTCTTCCAGTTTGCTGATTTTTAATTCAAGTAATCCCTGTTCTTCTTTAGCGGCATCGTACTCGGCATTTTCAGAAAGATCGCCATGGGATCTTGCTTCGGCAATTCTTTCAGCCATGGATTTACGACCATTGGTCTTTAAATCAGTAAGTTCCTTTTCCATTTCACGAATTCGCTCTCTGCTCAGATATACCAAATTAGTCACTGATTTAACTCCTTTTCTGGTGATATAAAAAAAATTGCCATCGTCCGGCAAAAGCCTGACAATGGCAGCGAAAAAATAACAAGTTTAATTAATGTATGCAAGCCATTAAAGTGTTATTTAGATAACAGCCGGATGCCTGTTTCAACAGATTATTTTGAAATTGAAATTTTGATTTCGACGGGAGAATTGTAAATGGAACAAATCTGAATTATTCTTTAGAACTTTTTTCCCCTTTTTTTATCTGATCTGCAATTTTACGTAAGTCATTTACACTTTTTAAACCCAATCTCTCCTTCATATTATAAAGATGTGTCTCAACTGTTTTTTTATCGATGTGTGAAAGCTCAGCGATTTCTATATTACTTTTTCCCTTTATGATGAATGTAAATATTTTCTGCTCCGCGGGTGAAAGTCTCTTTATAATCCTCTCATATTCCTCAAAATCCAGAATCTGTCCGGATTCAAAAAGTTTTATTTTGAAATTTGGCCCGGCTAATAAAATGCTAAGGTTAATTAGAATATAAATTGATATCCTGTAAGTATTAGTAAGTGTTAATAAGTAGATATCGGAATAATAAACATAAGCCGTTGCCGCACCGATAAGATACATTATAACAATAGGAAGTGCATAAACAAAAAAGTAACCTGTTTTTTTAAGATTAAGATAGATCCGGTACGCAAAATATAACGCAATTACAAGCATAAGAAAGAACGAAATTATTAAGAGCGTAACATCACTTCTATCTACGAACCAGAACAGGACTAAAACTATGAGAGTCCCGATCTTAAATTTTAATTTAAGCTTCGGCAGAACAAAGAACAGTATTGTATTCAATACCAGATAGGTTTCAATCCAAATTACCGGCCGATTAAAAAAATAACTGGAAATAACAATTAAAGGGTCTGTTACCGCTGTAAAGAAAAAAAAGAAACGCAACTCGTGATTGCGGAACCGAATAAGAGGTCCGATAGGAATAATTGTATTTATGAGATAGAGTAATCGAATCACTGTTTATGTTCCCGAATCGAAAATAAATTAAGTTCCCCTACTTTTTCAACGTACTAAGCAATAATTGAATTAATTCTGCAGACAGATTTAAAATTGCAGTACCTGCAGACCAGAGTTTCCCGGTCCTCACGATTTGAGAGTCCGAATTTCCCCTCAGTAATTCTTTGTACATAATCCCGAATATGCTGCATTGTTAATTTAATCAGCTGAGATGAATCTTTTATCTCCGAATCACCCGAAACGACTTTTATTTTCCCGAACTCATCTTCAGAATATTTTAAGGAATAGATTATCATATCTTCGGGAGAAAAGTCTCTGCCAAATTTTCTCTTTAACAGCTGTGAAGAGGCATAAAGATAGACCGGCAATTGAAGCGAAACACCCTCTTTCAATTCACGGAAAGAAGGTTTCTTACCGCTCAGCTTATAGTCAATTATATTAAAAGTATCGTCGGTGTTCGAGACATCAATCCGGTCGATTTTCCCTTTCAATTTAATTCCCTCAACTGTTACGGGCTTTGAATCGCTTAAGACAGAGTCCGAACTCTCATCAGTAATAGATCCGAACCTCACCTCAAAATATGAAGGGGAAAAATCATTATTATTTTCGCATTCATATTCAATAAAACGGTTAAGAATCGATTCTTTTTCGTTTCCGCCGATACCGAAGATTTTTTCTTTCTCGTAAAATGTAAGCGGGGATTTGAAATTCGTTATTGATATCTCTTCATAAGCAATTTGATTTAACAATTTTCTAGCATGTTCAAGAGTTTCACTATTGCATGAATTAAGGTTAATACTCAATTCCCTCAATCTTGTATAGAACTGAAAAAGTATATTATGCAGAATATTTCCCATTTCCATGGCTTCGATATCTTCTGACGGCTCCTCAATTGTATCGATCTTTAATATTCTTTCCACAAAAAACTTGAACGGACATTTTGCATACATTTCCAGCTGGGAAATAGAATACTGCCTGTTTGCATACGATTTTAAAATTTCGAGAGATTCAGGATTTAGCATTTCAACATCGTCATCCAGAAGGAAACCCGTATATCCGGAAACACATAAAGGATCTTCTTCCCTCTTTTTCTCAACCGAGATCGCTTTTTCGATCTCATTGTAATCGTAATCAGATTGCAAGAAATCTCCAGGCATTAATTCATCACCGTTACTTCCTATTTCAATTTCAAAGTCCTCTTTTGAACAGATCAGCTTATTGTTAACTTCATCATTTATTGTTCCTGTTTCGAAAAGCAACTCAAAATCTTTAAGAAATGACGATTCAACTGTTTCCCTTCCGGATTCGGTTGCCGGGAAACTAAGGAATATTTTTTTATTCCAGGCAATGAGCGTCTGGTAGAAAAGATTCCTTTCCTGTGCCTGATGCTCGATTGCACGTTTCTTAAAAGACGGCAATGTGAAGATCTCGGGAGAATATCTCGTAGGCAGGTCGCCATCACACAGTCCGCCTATAAATACGTAATCGTATTGAAGTCCGCGAATCTCTTCAAGCGTGGTTATCTGAACACCGTAATTCGATTTTTCCTTTACATTGAACCGGGCCCACCCGCAAGCAGTTCTTATCTGCTCCATAAAAAAATGGAGATGAAATTTTCTCTCCGTTCCATACTCTTCCTGCATCAGGTCGAATACCTCGTTAAGCGTGTCTATAAATGTCGAGAAACCTCTTATGTTTTCTTCTGAATTGTTTGCCGACGATAAAAGCCGGAGACCTATTCCGCTTTTATACAGGAAATCAAAGAGTCTTTTCAGGAATTCGCTGACGGTTAATTTGTCTTCGAAAGGTTTTAGAAGAAGTGAAATACCGTTGAGATCTACAAGTGCTTTTTTATAAGATTCTATCTGCTTGCCCTGCTCCGATTCATCAATACCTGAGTAATACTTTCTGCTTTCAATAGCATCATTGAGAGAAGAGAACCAGTTATTCCGACCCGATACAATTTTTAATTCCGATGATACTTTAAGAAGATTTGAGAAATCGATATCGCCGTTTTCTATAAAGCCGCCGGTTAGTGCGCGGAAAATGTTTTTAAAGTAGAAATCATTCTCTGCTATTTCAAGATAATTGATAACGGCTGTAACGGGATTGGAATTATCGAGGGAAATTCGATCTGTTAAATTATACGGGATTCCGTTCTTTTCGAAAACATCCCTTACAATAAGAGAATAATTCTGAATCAGGTTGAATACAACACATATTTTATGAGGTTCAACCTTCTCTTCCACAATCAGTTTTTTTATTTCCTTTGATATTGTTTCGATTTCAGATTCGCGGTTGAAAGCAGAAAATTTTATGATTTTTTCTTTATCCGATAAAACCTTCTTTTTCCCCCTTATCTTGAACAGCTCATTTCTAACTGTTTTTCTGAACGAGTTGAGACGTTCTTCTGCCTGATCAATCACAATCCTGAAACCGGAATCAATAAATCTTCTAAAACACTTATCGAGATGCGAGAAGATAAAATTATTATTCTCATTGTAGTCGAAATTAAGAAATAGTTTAGCCCGCTTATTCTTCGCGAGTGTATCGATTATCGAATGTTCCGGGAGAGTAAATTCATCGAATCCGTTTACTATCACCAGATCCGTATCAGGAAAGAGAGATTGAAAATTATTTATCAGTTCTATGCACGGCAGATTATTCAGTTTAATGTAAACATCCCCGATCTCGAATGCATTAAGTCTGCCGCACTTTTCGAGATACCTCTCATATATATCCGCAATATCATCGGCTTTCAGCTGCTCAGAGCCGGAGAGTCCTTCAGCTTCTTTCCGGATTGAAACCGGGGTTATTCCATTTCGTTTATATTCCGAAATGATATTCCTGATACGGTCGAGAGTACCGAATGGGATCTCTTTTTTATAGAGCGAAAAATATCTCAACTTAATTTCCGAAGCGCTCTGTTTAATAAAAACAGTTGATGCAGCTTCGCTTAGCTGCCGGATCGCGGCCGATTTTTTGAGCAGTTTTGTTGAGAGAGTCCCGATCGTCTCTATATTTATTCCGTGCGCTGACCGGGCAGGCATAAGAGAGATTATTTCCTTCTTCAGCGTCCTTGCTTTCCGGTTCGTAGGAACGATTAAAAGCAGTTCGTGGATCCTGTTCGATGTAATTTTTTCCTGAACGAGAAAATCGAGATCTATCTTTTTTATATTTTCTTTAGTAAGTATCATTTACTTTTAAGATAATAGACTCTTCACTGATAATTCATTTAATTCTACCTATTAATTTTTTATAGGAAGCCCTGATCTGTCCGGACAAATCAAGATTCAGATCCCTAACAACCTGATAAAATTCCTTTTCTGAGGTTTTTCTGCTCCTTTTTACTACCGACTCCAATTCCAGGAAATTTCCAAGACCTTTTACTTTATCGAGATGGATACGTGTATTCTTATACATATAAAGTTTTCTCTTTTTTTCTACAACTGAATCAATTCTGAAGATAGCGCTTAGATATTCTTCAGGATTGTCACCAATAAGTTTCAACAAATAGTAATTACTCCAGCGTTTCCCTTTTTCGTCCCGCAGATATTTGATAAGAATATATTCACCATTTTCGATTCGGAGCTTTAGCAGACCTTTTTTAACTTTGTAATAGACATCTTTCTGTTTCAGTTCACGGATAAATTTATAATCCGGTTTCCTCATTTTTTTAATTATAGAAGTATGCGAAGGAGTTTTAATTTTAAGTTCAAGATTGAGGGCCATTAGAACCTTTTTATTTATGACGTTGTTAAAGAGAGCAAAGTACCGATTTTATCGGGTTGTTTTTTCCCATAATATCAATATCTTACACATGAAGGTTAGCAAAAGGATGACAAAAATGAAAGTATTTGCATATATCTTATTTGCTCTGCTTGCTTTTTCAAGCATAGAAGCCCAGCGTATCGGTCAGATGGCTCCTGAAAAGCCGCCTGAAGTATTTCCCAACAACAGCTGGGGAGCAGATATTATGTTCGGTGAAGGGGGATTCGGGCTCGGTACATTTTATAAAAGGGCCTTCTCACGAACTCTTACCGGTGTAATTGATCTTTCTGTTTCGGAATCGAAAGACGACAGGGAGATGGAATACATTGACTACTGGGGCAATACATTTGTAATTGGCAAAGTAAACAGGATTTTTCTTATCCCTGTAAATTTCGGACTGCAGTACAGGATTTTTGCAGACGTACTAACTGAAAATCTTAGGCCTTACCTGAGCGCCGGTGTCGGACCTACATTCGTTATAACGACCCCGTACGAAAAAGAATTTTTCAGTTCGTTCAGCGATGCAAAAATGCATTACGCCGCCGGTGGATATTTCGGGCTGGGTGCAAACTTCGGCGACAGTAAGTCTAATCTGGTTGGCATTAATATCCGTTATTATCATATCTATTTGTTCGGTGAAGGCGTGGAAAGTTTGCAGTCAAATGTCCGTAAGAGTTTTGGCCATTTTTATATCTCGCTTAATCTCGGAATTATGTATTGAAAGAAGTGAAAAATAATTTCTCCGGATTCAATGAAGGAATCTTCGAATTTCTCAGCGGGTTAAATAAGAATAACAACGTTGAATGGTTTCACCGTAACAGGGACAGATATCAGAAAAACCTTGTAGAACCCGCCAAAGCGTTTATAAGTGAAATTGCACCGTTTCTTAACAGGATGAATCCTTCAATCCGCACCGAGCCGAAATTTAACGAAACAATAATGCGGCTCAATAAGGATATGAGATTTGCAAAGGGAGAACCCTACCGCCCATTCCTGCTAATTCATTTCGGAAGATTCAAGCTAGACAGCGAGTTCTACCTTTACTTTGATAAAAACGGAGCTGAGCTTGGATTGTTCATCAATAACTCACCGCAAAAAGACCTGTTCTTTAAAAAGAACCTGATTAAATACAAAAAAGAGATTATTGAGATCTGCAGTGCCCGGAGAATCGATAATAATTTCAACCTCTCCGACCTTGAAGATGATATGACTATAGTTGTGAAAAAATTTATTGCGGAGAGAGATTTTGATCAATTAAATAAGATTGATCTGATTCTTCTTCAAAAGAAAAACGGACCTTCCAAAAGAATTTTATTTTCGAAAGGAATAGTCGGGGAGATGATAAAGATGATTTACCAACTCTATCCCCTCTACTGTTTTGCAATTTCACCACAGCCGTTAAAACTTCTTCAAAAATTTGAAGATGATTTCGGCGAAGCAGTTTAATCTTTCAATTCCTCCACTTTATTGTACAACCGATTGTAAACGTCTCAGGTACGGAGATTTTTTTTCCTGTTATCAGTTCATCGAGAGCATTTCTAAGGTATTTTGATTTTACATTTGCCGGATCCTGCCAGTTATCGTCTATCTTTCCATGGAAAACCAGTTTACGTTCTTCATCAAACAAGAATATTTCGGGAGTATGCGTAGCACCGTATGCTTTAGCGGTTTCCTGTGTTTCATCGAACAGGTACGGGAAATTAAACTTCTTCAGATCTGCCCTCTCCTTCATTTTTTCAAACGAATCTTCAGGGTAATTTACCGTTTCATTCGAACTGACCGCGGCAATACTAAGGTGTTCACGGTAATCATTTTGTATCCCGATAATTCTGTCCTCATAGGCCTGAACATAAGGACAATGATTACAGCTGAATATTACGATAAGGTACTTTTTGTCAGCGAACGTATCGAGCGAATAGGTTCTTCCATCGGTTGCAGGCAGTTTGAATTCCGGGGCCTTCGATCCTAAAACAAGTTTATCGGTGGCCATCTCTCCTCCAATAAATTTTTATTTACTCTTTAATTATTAATACAGACAGACTAAATTTGGAGCAAATCATTAACAAAATCAATCGATTCAGGGAGAAACAGGTTTGCTGAAAAATATCGACTTTCAAAAGCTGTATGATCAACATGAAAATTATTTTGAGCGGTCAATAAGTACAGAACGAGTTACACATTCCCGGATAATAAAATCAATTGACCGGAAAGGAAGTGATTTTGATGTTGAAATTGCGGGGAGATCTATTGAAGGCAGAATAATTCAATCAATCACGCTTGGAAAAGGAAAGAAAAATATTCTGCTCTGGTCGCAAATGCACGGTGATGAGCCGACCGCAACAGCAGCTCTGTTCGACCTGTTCAATTTCTTTTCGTGCGACGACCAGTTTTCTGATTTCAAAAAAATGATTCTTAATAAATTAAGCATGACTTTCATTCCGATGCTGAATCCCGACGGTGCCGAATGTCATTCAAGGGTAAATAGAATTAATGTGGACGTGAACCGGGATGCTCTCCGGAGAATTACACCTGAAGCTGAGATTTTATGGAAATATTCGGACAGGCTCAGACCCGAATTCGGTTTCAACCTCCACGATCAGAACAGTTATTATACGGCCGGCAGATCCGGGAAGAGTTCTGCAATTTCGATGCTCGCGCCCCCCTTCAATTTCGCTAACGAAATTAATGAGAGCCGTAAGCAGAGTATGCAGGTAATTTCTGCAATCAACAATGTACTTGGGAATTTAATACCCGGGCATATAGCACGCTACAAAGACGATCATGAGCCGAGATCGTTCGGCGATAATTTTATCGGGACAGGCATAAGCTCTATATTGATTGAATCGGGATTTATTATAGGCGACAGGAATAAGGACCTGATCCGTAAGCTTAATTTCATCTCTCTTTTAGCGGCGTTAAACACTATTGCAGATGAAAGCTATAAAAAAATTAATTTTCAGGATTATTATTCCATTCCCGAGAATCAATCATTGTTGTTCGATCTGCTTATCAGGAATGTTTATTCAGTGAGTAACGGCACATCATATAAAGTTGATATCGGGATTAACAGGGAGAAAAAATTCGACCAGGATTCTAACAGTTTTTTTTATAAAGGGAAAATTGCTGAAATAGGCGACCTTTCGGTTTATAAAGGGATTGAAGAGCACGATTTAAACGGATTTACAGTGGAACCGGGGAGAGTTTTCGAAAAAGAATTCCGTTCAATGCCTGAAAATTCCGAGATTGATCAACTGCTGAAATCAGGATACTGCACAATCAGATTAGAGCCCGGCGCAATCGGCTCTAATTATTCGGAAAAGCCGATCAACATTGTGCCCTCTTTTTCAAAGTATTCTCCCATTATTGCTGTAGACGAGCCGGCAAATTTAATCCTGACCGATAATAAAACCGGTTTTACAGTGTTAAACGGATTTCTAATTCCATCGGATCTATCAAAGAATTCAATACTAAATGGAATTGTAATTTCTTAAATTAGGTCTAAGAAAAGAGTAATATTTCAGCAGCATTCGCACTTATGCAATTACAATCTATGCCAAATACTGATCAGAAACTTCATCAACTTTACCGGGAGTTTGAAAAAGAGGCAATTCCCCATATGAATGCTCTCTATAACTTCGCACTTAAAATGACCGGTGACGAAGACGATGCAGACGACCTGGTACAGGAAACCTACCTTAAAGCATTCCGTTTCTTTGATAAATTTGAAAAGGGCACTAATTGCAAAGCTTGGTTGTTTAGGATATTGAAGAACTCATATATCAACGATTACCGTAAACAGGTAAAGGAACCGAACAAAGTTGATTATGAGGATATTCAGAATTTTTATGAAAATATTAAGTCCGATGAAGTCGAATCCAGGCATTACGAACAGGATGTATTCAGCAATCTTCTAGACGATGAGATATCAAAGGCAATTACAGATCTGCCCGAGGATTTCCGTACAGTAATTATTCTAAGCGACATAGAAGGATTTACTTACGACGAGATTGCGGATTTTGTTGATATTCCTGTCGGAACCGTAAGGTCGCGGCTTCACAGGGCGAGAAAGATGCTCTATTCCCAGCTCTACGATTATGCTAAGGATAGAGGATTTGTAGACGGCAACGGATCAAAAAAATAATGAATAGAATTGAAGAAATAACCGCATACGTCGATAACGAGATTTTTGATGAGTCGATTATCGGCAGAATCAGAAGAATGATTGAAGAGGATCCTGTATCCAGGGCGGATTATATTCAACAGACCCGGATTAAAAATCTTCTCCAGACACGGTTCAGTAAAAACGAAGCTCCGGCTTACCTGATGAATAACATCCGGAATGAAATATCAAAACAGTTCGGAACGAGACAGGAGAATAGACTAACCCGGATATTAAAGGAACTGGTTACCAGCAAATATACATTCGCATTTGCTGTTATCCTTACTTTTGCAATTCTTGTCAGTTATCCTTTTATTCCTTATTCAGGCGATGAACCGATATCCATTACTCAACCGGATAAGTCGCAGTTTATTACGCTGGTTCATTCAAGTTTTCATCAGATAATGGCAGGGAAATTGGAAATTCAATTTACGGATGGGGATGCTGAATCAGTCAGAAATTTCTACGAAAAAAACGGGGTAAACTATATTGCGGTAATTCCAAAGTGTCCGGATTGGGAAATAAAGGGTGCAATTATTTCTGAATCAGGCACTGAAAAATTCGCTCATACAATTTTTATGAGCAAGAAGGGTGAAATACTAGATCTGTGCCAGGTAAAAGAGAATTTTCTGTCCAGCGAATTAATGAATGACGGATCAATTTTGTCTCAAAAAGATTTAGACAATGGGAAAGTATTCAGAGTAAAAGAGAGCGACTGCGAAATTTTAATTATGAAGCATAAAAATAACGTATTGGCAATTGCATCAAACGCTCATTCAACCGATCTGCGAAACAGTTTCTTATCATACCTTAATTAAACATGTTCGACATAAAGACAATAGTAGTACCTACCGATTTCAGTAAAATTTCATTTTCGGCATTTGAGTATGCAAGGGATATGGCAGAAAAAATGAACGCCGAGATTCATTTGATTCACGTTATGGAGAAGACTCCTCCACTCCTTAACGGACAATATTCCGGCACAACTGAAGAAGAGAAACTGATCTCAATGGAAAAAGATCTTCGAAGCCGGCTTTCTGAAACCGCAGAGACTTTAACCGAAGATTCTAATATCAGGATAATTGAAGTCTTCAGAATAGGGACAGACTACGAGGAAATAGTCGATTACTCTAAAGAGATCAACGGCGACCTGATTGTAATAGCTACGCATGGCCGGACAGGCATATTTCATACACTTCTCGGAAGTGTAGCTGAAAAGGTAATCCGGTTCTCAAAATGCCCTGTTTTAGTAATATCCCCGCAGGAAGAGGAATAATCGGAATTGAAGATTGACAATTCTGACTTAAATCATTAGGTTTGGTGCGCTAATTTTTATCCACAAAGAAGGCAGGTGATATAAGTGGTAGGTATTACCGTTCAAGAGAACGAGAATATTGACAAAGCGCTTAAGCGTTTTAAAAAGAAGTATGAGCGTTCCGGAGTCCTTAAAGAGTTCAAAAAAAGAACATTCTTTGTTAAACCGTCAATAGAAAAAAGGATGGATTTAATTAAAGCGAAACGGAGAGCGTCAAGAGAACAAGCTTTTAAAGACAGAAGAGCTTAAGACCAGAAAACCCCGTACTACCTACGGGGTTTTTTTATGATTTTTTTCTTATTGAGAAAATACTTATTGAAGTGCGCTGTAATCCTATCGAATGCTTCATCAATCGAACTGCAGAAGTCGAAAAGTTTCATATCCTCCCGGCTGATAGTTCCGTGTTCAATTAATGCATCAAAGTTGATTACTTCCCGCCAGTAGTTTTCATCGAACATAATCACTTTCATTTTCTTGGTGATCTTCTTAGTCTGAACGAGAGTAAGTACTTCCATCAATTCATCCATAGTACCGAATCCGCCGGGGAATACAATCAAAGCTTTTGCGAGATAGATGAACCAGAGTTTTCTCATAAAAAAGTAGTGGAATTCAAAAGCTAGTTCCGGATCGACATATTTGTTTACGAATTGTTCGAACGGGATAGAGATATTCAGACCGATTGAATGCCCACCGGCGAGTTTAGCTCCTTTGTTTGCCGCTTCCATTATTCCGGGTCCGCCGCCGCTGCAGATGATAAAACGGTTTTTCTCTTCGCCGAGAGACTTTGACCATTTAGTAAGTTTTTTAGAAAGCTGAACAGCATCCTCGTAGTACTTCGACATTTCAAGCTGTTTAACGGCTCTGTCGAAATTATATTCCGCGTTTTTCGAATTGTCCTTTTGTGCTTTTTCAACCAGCTTAAGCGCATCTTTGCGGGAAAGAATTCTCGCAGAACCAAAGAAAACAATTGTATCAACTATATTATGTTTCTGGAACCTCGATTTCGGTTCATAATATTCAGATAGAATTCTTACAGTTCTGGCATCTGCTGAATTAAGAAAATCAAGATTCTTATAAGCCTTTTGAGCTTTTGTAATTTTAGCCATCAGTTCACCGTTGGGAAATGGGATAATATTGATTGGAAGCAATTCATTGAATAGCAAACCTCTCCCTGAGGAGAGGTTTAAAAAATGATTTTACTTCTGTTCAGGTTGAGAGGTCGACTGCTGCTGAGGTAAGGCAGGTGCTGTAGGTACTGCCTGCCTGTCGCTCTGTATAATGCTTTCTCTCTGATCTACAGTAGTCTGACCCGGTAAGAAGAAAAGATTTATAATAATTGCCAGGACTAATAAAGCTCCGCCGAGCCACCAGGTAGCTTTACTCAAAAAGTCAGCGGTTCTTCTAGTACCGAAAACGGTTCCGAACTGACCTGTCCCGCCGAAAGAACCGGCCAGGCCGCCTCCCTTGCTTGACTGAAGAAGAACAACAATTACCAGAAATACAGAAATAATTACAGAAATGGTTATTAATAATGGATACATATAAATCACTCCGATAAAGATGTAGCGAGGGAGGGATTCGAACCCCCGACACGTGGATTATGATTCCACTGCTCTAACCGACTGAGCTACCTCGCCAAATTCTAAAAAAACAGCCCGGAATTAAGATTTTTCCTAAAACCGGGCATCAAATATAAACAGAGGGACAAGAAACTTCAAGTATAGATATTAATCGAATTTGAAGCAGGCAATCCTATTTCAGCTTTCCTTTAATGAATTTCTGATATTCCGCCTTGAAAAAACCCTCCCCGGAATCCTTATACGATTTTACCGGGATTGAAAGAGCTGCCAGGCGCTGATCTGTTGTGCTGATTCTGGCAATCGGATCCGGATGAGTCGATAAGAATGTGGCAATCCCCTGCCCGCCCCGGGCAACTTTTCCGTCGTCCCTGAGTTTTTCAAAGAAGAATTTAACAGCGCCGGGATAAAATCTGGTGCTTCTAAGATACTTAATGGAGTAATCATCACTTTCATCTTCATTTGACCTACTGTTTGCCAGAAGAGCAAGACCACCGAAGAGATTTGCGACCATCTCGGCTACCTGTGATGGATTGTTACCGAGTGCAATACTAAGGATTATCTGAATTCCGTAAGCTGAAGTAATTCTTTGGGTAGCATGCCGTCTTTCCACATGGGCAATTTCATGACCGATGACACCTGCAAGCGCCGCTTCGGAATCGAGATATTTTAATAATCCAGTATAGAGATATACATATCCCCCGGGAACAGCAAACGCGTTAAGCATTGTATCATTCTGAATTATTTCCATCTGATAAGAGTAGACTGCTGTTTTTTTCAATTCGGGTGATTTTAAAATTTCACTGAAAATATTTCTATTTATATAATCCTTTACTCCGGGGTCACCGTTATAAATCGGGTACTCTTTAGAATTCTTACGTATCTCCTGATCGAACTGTTGACCCATAGCGACTTCGTCGTTATCGGAAAAAATATTTATCCCTGTTGAACAGGCGGAGACAATAACAATTCCGGCAATCAGAATTTTCAGTTTTTTAAATTTCATCACCATTCCTCCTATGATATTATTTTAAATCTTCTTCTTAGCAAATAGATAAAAACCGGAGCACCTATTAAAGCGGTTATTGCACCGACCGGTAGCTCCGCCGGTGCAATTATTGTTCGTGCAATTGTATCGGCAATAACAAGATACGAAGCGCCGATGAAAAATGATGCGGGGAAGATCATACGGTTATCCACGCCCACAACAATCCGGCAGAGATGGGGAATCAGCAATCCTACAAAGCCGATTATTCCGCTCACTGAAACCAGTGTCCCTATCATAATACTGGTAAGAATATATGTGATTGTCTTGAGTGAATTGGTATTCACTCCAAGTTGTTTCGCATAGTCGGAACCGAGGCTTATTACGTTAAATTTATTCGAAAGCATTATCAGTAAAGCAGAGATAAAGATTGTAACCAATAGAACAAGAACCGAATTGTCCTTATCAGCCAGCGACAAATTTCCGATCAACCAGAAGAGAGCCGTACGGAGAGAATCATTCAGTAAAGTCATCATTAGAAGTATAGCCGCGGAGAAAAACGCTCCAACCATTACACCCGAAAGGAGCAGAACATTAGGTTCAATTTCGCCAAAACGTTTTCCGAGAAGAAATACAATCAGCATTACGGACAGTGCACCCAGAAACGAAAGTGCCTGAGTACCAAGGAATGAGGCTCCGATCAAGAAAGAAAGAACCGCACCGAATGTACCCCCGCTTGAAATACCGAGAATATATGGTTCAGCCAGTGGATTCATAAGCATTGCCTGGAACGCAGCTCCTGCAATTGAAAGTCCGCCTCCAACTGCAACAGCATAGAGTATTCTCGGCAGCCTTATATCAAATATAATCTGTGAGATGGTATCATCCTTTACATTTGAGAATAGAGATATGAGCACATCTGAAAGACTAATGTTAACGGGGCCTATTAGAAGAGACACAACCGATACAATTAAAGTAAAAATGAAGAGAATCAGAATCCTGGTAATAAATCCGGATAAAGTTAATCGTGCAGTTCTTCCCATAACTTATCCAATAATTCCTGAATGCCGGATTGGGTTGCAGATGAGAAGACTATTACGGGTCCGGTGTAACCTTTAATTTTTTTCTTTTCGATCTTCTTAATGATGGAATTCTCCACAAGATCCGACTTAGAAAAGGCCAATATTTTCTTTTTCCTGCTTAGAACCTTAGAGTAATTATTCAACTCATTTAACAAAGTATCATAATCATTCTGGGGGTTTTCAGAAGTTATATCGATCATCAGGAGGAGAATTTTTGTCCGTTCAATATGCCTGAGAAATTTAAGTCCGAGACCTTTTCCCTGGTGAGCACCTTCGATAATTCCCGGGATATCGGCAACGATAATACTTTTAAAGTCCTTATACCGGACGATGCCGAGATTAGGTTCGAGAGTAGTGAACGGGTAATCGGCTATTTTAGGTTTGGCATCGGAAATAACGGAGATCAGTGTTGATTTGCCCGCATTCGGAAATCCGACCAGTCCCACATCTGCTATCAATTTCAATTCAAGAACAACATTAATTTCCTCTCCCGGTTTTCCGGATTCGGCATAACGCGGTGTCTGATTTGTAGGTGTTGCAAAGTTGCTGTTACCTTTACCCCCTTTGCCCCCCTTTGCGGCAACAAATTCCTTACCGTTAGAATCAAGATCGGAAAGGACTTCCTCAGTTTCAGCATCTTTAATTATTGTTCCAATCGGGACTTTAATTAAAATGTCTTTGCCAGTTTTGCCGTCCTTAAGTGATGAACCTCCCTTATCTCCATTCTGGGCAAGGTACTTTTTCTGATATCGGAAATCGAGTAAAGTATTGAGGTTTGAATCGGCAATAAAAATAACGCTTCCGCCGTTACCCCCATTGCCTCCGGCAGGGCCGCCTTTCGGTACGTATTTCTCCCTGCGGAACGCAACAGCACCCGCTCCCCCGTCGCCGGCTTTTACATAAATTTTTGCATAATCAATAAACATTGGAAATTACTTATCGTTGAAATATTGAGAAATGATCGATTTAAATGCTTCAGCTTCCCTGGAATTACGGTTTATATTCCTGTTTTTTAAAGACTGATTAAGAACCACATAGGCATCATCAAGTGACTGGCAGACGGAAATTTCGTCTAGAAGATTTGCGAACTCTTCGATATCATAATCGAAAATCACTTCGATAATTTTTGTCATCTCCTTATGTTCCAGCAGCTCCGCAATATCCATTCTCTGTTTTTCACCGTTATCGGTTTCTTCCGATCCGGAATTATCTTCATCATTTACGGAATCGCTCTCAGAAGCTTCAAGAATAGATTCGAGCATGCTTTCATTTTCATCTTCTGTTGGTGATTCCGGTTCAGGTTGTTCAGGCTGATTTTCATGATCATCAATATTGGTCTCCAGTTGATCTGACTCCTCTTCGTCTTCTATTAAATTAAGCTGCTCAGCGTTTTCAATTTCTTCCTCAATTTCAGAGGATTCTTCTTCTACTAGATTCTCCTGAATCAGATCAGCTTCGGGGAGTTCATCCTGCTCTTCCTCCTTAGCTTCAGAATCGGGTTGTCTGTTAATATTTACAATTTCCTCCAGGGCTGAATAATCCTCTTCAATTTCCTCCGGGGTATCAGGTTCGTTTAGAACTTCATCCGACTCTTCAACCGGTTCAATCTGCAAGTCTTTATCAATTCTTATTCTAAGCTTTGCCGGTTTATTTATTTCATCCTTTTCTTCAACTTCTTCCCCGGAGGTATAGTCCGGGAGAGTATCGGATTCAGGAACAGTTTCTTGCCGGATTGTCTCTTCTTCACTCACCGGTTCGGCCATACTTACAGGCTGGAATTCTTCCTTGATCTCCTCTTCACCCTGAAGCGGTTCTTCAGTGGTGACGGTCTCGAATCTTTCGATCATTACGCCGTCAAAAGTTTTCTGAAGATCAGAAATAGTTATTTTCTGTGCATTGTCCGTGCCGAAGGCATTATGGAGTTTATCAAGATGATTATTAAGTTCTTTTTCCTCGAGAAATTTTTCGATCGCTATAAAAGGAATTTTATTCTTCTGGATCTCTCCGATATTAAAAAAGTCCGACATCGATTTTGCAGCATTGGATAAAATGGATGTAAGCGAAGTCTCTATCCCGATTTTATCTACTTTATCGAGGAGCTCTTTAAACTCATCGGAATTCATTGATATTATTTTTTTTGAATTGATATAGGAGATCAGAATTTTTTTAAGGTACTGATAATAGTAGATATAATTGAGTATCTGTTTTATCTCAAGAGTTGTCTTATGGTCACCTTCGTCATAAACAAATTTGGCTAAAGTCCATTTCGGTCGGATAAGGTAATTAATTGTAAACGAGGAGGCATGAAGGATCAGCTTGGAAATATATTCCAAGGAGAATCTCTTTGTTTTCTTTACTTCCTCACCGATGGCAATAAAATGATTTGATATCTTTTCGCCGGAATAATCGAATACGGAGTTCTTCAGAAGAGTCTGACGGTCTTCGAATACAAGAAAATCGATCTCCGCGGAGATATAATTAGAAATAGCCGGATGAAGATCGATCGATGCGAGCTGTTCAAATGTGAAATAAGGCCCTAAACGGTTTACCTTATTCAGGTTAAAATCATAAATGAATTTTATTTCACGTTCGAACATGAAATCCTTTTATTCCTATTTTCTACAGCAAAGATAGCCCTATTATGGCACAAAGTCACAAAGGTACTAAGCGATAATACCAAAATGGAATAAAAAAATCCCGACAATATTTGCCGGGATTCCAATACCGAGATTTGAAGGTCTTTATCAACCTTCAAGATAAAATCCTAACGTCACGCTTCAACATTTTCCGACTTAAGCTTTGCGTTAAAGTAATCTCTGTTAAGTCGGGCAATATTCCGGACTGAGATTCCTTTCGGGCATTCAGCTTCGCACGCATAAGTGTTTGTGCAGCTTCCGAATCCGAGTTCATCCATCTTCTTAACCATAGCCTGAACGCGCTGATAGCGTTCCGGCTGACCTTGAGGAAGCACAGCGAACTGAGAAACTTTGGCAGAGACAAACAGCATAGCAGAAGCGTTCTTACAAGCCGCAACGCAGGCGCCGCATCCGATACACGCAGCGGCATCAGTAGCGGTTTCGATAGCATCTTTGGGGATCAGAATTGCATTGGCATCAGGAACGCCGCCTGTATCAACAGAAATAAAACCGCCGGCCTGAATTATTTTTTCGAATGAAGTTCTGTCAACGATCAGATCCTTGATTACAGGAAACGCTTTAGCGCGCCACGGTTCAATCCAGATTGTATCCCCGTCTTTAAAGTGCCTCATATGGAGCTGGCAGGTTGTAATCTTATCAAGAGGACCATGCGGCCTTCCGTTAATTACGAGACTGCAAGCGCCGCATATTCCCTCCCGGCAGTCATGTTCAAATGCTACAGGATTTTTTCCATTTGCTTCAAGCTCTTCGTTTAAAATATCGAGCATTTCGAGGAAAGAACTATCGGGTGATATATTTTTAACGTTGAAGGTTTCAAATCCTCCAACAGTTTTAGCGTTCGCCTGACGCCAAATTTTCAGAGTTAGATTCATATTTCCGCTCATTTGTAACTCCTTACTGTTGGTTTCAGATACTCAAATTCAAGTTTTTCTTTATGAAGTTTCCATTTTCCGGGTTCAGCAAATTCCCAGGCGGCAACGTAAGCATATTTTTCGTCATCGCGTTTTGCTTCACCGTCTTCATATTGAAACTCCTCACGGAAATGTCCGCCGCAGGATTCTTTGCGGTCGAGTGCGTCAACAGCCATCAGTTCACCTAATTCGAGGAAATCCGCTACTCTACCGGCACGTTCAAGAGCCTGATTCAAATCTTCGGCCGAGCCGGGAACGTTTACGTTTTTCCAGAACTCATCCCTTAAATCCCTTATCTCCTTAATTGCCTCTTTCAGACCTTTTTCATTACGCGCCATTCCGACTTTATTCCACATTATCCTGCCGAGCTGACGGTGAATATCGTCTGTTGTTCTTTTACCTTTTATGGAAAGAAGTTTCTTAGTCATTTCATCAACAGCATCTTTTTCTTTCTGGAATTCCGGATGATCGGTTTTAACGGCCGAAAATTTTGTACCTGCAAGATAGTCGCCGATTGTATACGGGATTACAAAGTAACCGTCCGCGAGGCCCTGCATAAGAGCGCTAGCGCCCAAACGGTTAGCACCGTGATCGGAGAAGTTGGCTTCGCCAAGAACATATAAGCCGGGAATGTTACTCATGAGATTATAATCTACCCAGAGACCGCCCATTGTATAGTGAGGAGCGGGATAGATTCTCATCGGAACCTCCCATGGATTCTCCGCGGTTATCAGTTCATACATTTCGAAAAGGTTTCCGTACCGTTCTGCAATTACTTTTTTACCGAGGCGTTTAATTGCATCGGCGAAGTCGAGATAAACCGCCTGACCAGTATCACCGGCACCTTTGCCGGCGTCGCAGGCTTCTTTAGCCGCGCGTGATGAGATATCGCGTGGAGCCAGATTTCCGTAAGTAGGATATTTTCTTTCGAGTATATAATCTCTTTCAGTTTCCGGGATGTCACCGGGTTTTCTCTTATCACCCGGTTTTAAGGGAACCCAAACTCTTCCGTCATTACGTAAGCTTTCGCTCATCAATGTTAGTTTGGATTGCTGCTCGCCATGTAATGGTAAACAAGTTGGGTGAATCTGTGTAAAACAGGGATTAGCAAACAACGCACCTTTTCTATGTGCACGCCAGACTGCAGTTGTGTTACAATTCATCGCGTTTGTTGAGAGAAAGAAGACTCTCGAATATCCGCCCGTTGCAAGACATACAGCATGAGCGGCATAACTTTCAATTTCACCGGTAACTAAGTTTCTTGCTACAACACCGCGCGCAGCTCCGTCGATCACTACAAGTCCAAGCATTTCCCGTCGTGTATACTGTTTTATTTTTCCTAATCCAACCTGGCGCGATAAAGCGCTGTAGGCACCGAGCAGAAGCTGCTGTCCGGTAATACTTCTGGAATAAAATGTTCTTGAAACCAATGCACCGCCGAATGAACGGTTATCGAGGTGCCCGCCGTATTCTCTTGCAAACGGAACGCCCTGTGCAACGCATTGATCAATAATATTATTACTTACTTCCGCCAGCCTGTAGACGTTTCCTTCGCGGGCTCTGTAGTCTCCTCCCTTAAGAGTATCGTAGAAAAGACGTTTGATACTATCACCGTCATTCGGATAATTCTTAGCGGCATTAATACCTCCCTGGGCGGCGATACTGTGTGCGCGGCGCGGAGAATCGTGGTATGTAAGAACCGTAACATTATATCCTAATTCAGCCATCGAAGCAGCGGCAGAAGCACCGGCTAATCCTGTTCCGACTACAATTATGTCGTACTTACGCTTATTAGCGGGATTAACCAGCTTCATATTGAATTTATGGTTGGTCCATTTTTCTTCGATTGATCCTTTCGGAATTTTTGCGTCTAATTTAGTCATAGGTTACCTCCGAAAAATAAAAAGTAGATTGGGATAGAGGCAAAACCGATTACCATTACAAGAGTGTATATGAATCCGAGTTTTTCAATAATCGGGAAATATTTTTTATTGTTCCATCCGAACGTCTGAAAAGCACTCTGGAATCCATGATTTAAATGGAATCCTAAAAGTATCATTGCAGCGACATAAAGTATTGAATAGAAAGGATCACTGAATGCCTCCGCAACTATCTGGTAATATTTATGTTCGTCGGCAAGCGGATGGCCCAGGTTAAAAGAAACCCAGAATGTTCTTAGGTGAACAACAAGAAAGATGAATATGATGGAACCTGTAACAAACATTGTTCTGGAAAAGAGGTCCGAATTAGCCGATGCGGCATTAACTTTATACCCAACAGGGCGTGCCTTCTTATTTTCGTACCAGAGCCTCACACCGTTAAAGATGTGAAGAATAAAAATCAGAACCAGTACTAATTCAATTATCCTAACGAGCGGTTTGATTGTTTCAAGATTTTTAACGACTGTATCGAATAACTCAGGTCCGCCGTACAAAGTAAGATTATTAATGAGGTGAATGATGAGGAAAAGGAGGAGGCAGATTCCGGTTACAGCCATTACAAATTTTTTACCGATCGAGGAGTTTAATGCTCTAAAAATCCAGCCCATTAAAATTCTCCTATGTTAATTAATTCTGTTTGGTGATTTTGGATTTGAATCTGATGATGAAAAAAATTGGTGAATGAGTACACTATGATTTATCAGTTAGTTATTATCTGAAGGACAAGATAAGTCATTAATGTATTTTTTTCAAAGAGTAAAATTGAATTAAGGAATTAATTTGCTGTTCCGAATTTTCTTTTCTATTTTTTGTCCAAGTTCTTAAACAATTGTCGGTGTCCGTTTTTTGGACTTAATAGGGAAACCGGTTAAAATCCGGTGCTGCCCCGCAACTGTAATTCCGACCCCGATTAATTCGGGGTAAAAGTTTTCAATCAATTATGTCACTGTCCCTCCAATTCGGGATGGGAAGACGGTTGAAGACCGGAAGAGCCAGGAGACCTGCCGGTAATAAATAAATAACAGCCACCTACGGCTGCCTTCGCGGGTAAGGTTTTGCATGAGAAATTCTATTTCAATCACTTCTTATCAATTGTTAACCCACGAAGTTACATCTTTAAATCCGGTTACGGTTTATCCGTACCTTAATCCAAGGAGTAACTTCCATGTTAAAAAAAATTATTGTAACACTAACTCTCTTTTCAATTCCCGTTTCGGCACAGAACGATACGCTAAAAACTATTCTCCGGGATGTGGTAATCTCGGCCAACCGGACTGAGACACCATATTATACCATAGCAAGTTCTGTATCCGTAATTACAGCCGAAGAAATTTCGAGGAAGAATTATTACTCGATAGTAGATCTTCTCCGAGAAATTCCGGGATTAAGCATTGTACAGCAGGGCGGGCCCGGGAAATTATCGAATGTTTTTATGCGCGGTGCAAATTCCAACCATACACTTGTACTTCTTGACGGAATTGAAATGAACGATCCCTCCTCTCCGAACAATGCGTTCGATTTCTCCTCGCTGTCAATCTATGATATTGACCGCATTGAAATTGTAAGAGGCCCTCAGAGTACATTGTACGGTTCCGACGCGATTGCCGGTGTTGTAAATATTTATTCTAAAACCGGTAAAAGCAGCCGTCATTATAATCTTCAGACTGAAGGAGGTTCGAATAATTTTTTTAGAGCCGGCCTCAGCACTTCCGGGCAGTTGGGTCTAGTGGATTATTTTTTTGCATTTAACAGACTTGCCGGTGACGGAATTTCCGCGAGCAATTCAAAGTACGGCAACAGTGAAAAGGACGGATTTTTGATTAGTAATTTTTCTGCAGGGATCGGATTCAATCTTCATGAAAGCGGAAAAATTGATCTTCTCTATAAATTCAATAAACACAATAGCGACCTCGATCAGAGCGAGAAACTCGGCGATGATCCGAATTTCAACTACAGGACGGAAGAAAAGATTCTAAAAATCGGATACAGTCTTAATTCTTTTAACGAAAAATGGGAGAAGCAGTTCAGCGCTTCTGTTATCCGCCGCTACAGTAACGCATTCGACGGTTTCGATAATCTTCATCCATTACAATACTCCGACAGTTACAACCGTTCCGAAAGGATAAAGTTAGGCTGGCAGAACAATTTCAGGTTCCTGGAGAATCACCTCATCTCAATCGGGATTGAAGCCGAGAAAGAGAAAGCAAATACAAGTTATATAAGCGAAAGCATGTGGGGTCCATACTCAAGTATATTTCCGGAAAAGTCCGTCACTACAACCGGAATTTATTTTCAGGACCAGGTAAATCTTTTCAACACATTATTCGCGTCAATCGGATTACGAATAGATAAGCACCAGAGATTCGGAAATCAAACTACCTACCGTTTTGCCCCGGCATATTATATTGAAGAAATAGGAATGAAATTAAAATTCACTTACGGTACAGGATTCAAAGCCCCCTCTCTCTATTATCTTTATGATCCGATGTTCGGAAATCCGGACCTTAAACCGGAAAAGAGCAGAGGATTAGATCTCGGTTTCGAAAAATATTTTAATAATGATAGAATTGTAGTCGGTATAACTTACTTCGATTTACTGATTGACAATCTGTTCGGCTTCGATTCAAACTTTAGAACAATAAACATAGCCAGAGCATCATCAAAAGGATTTGAATTCAATTTTGAATTGAGAAACAGCGGAGATTTTTCTGCCGCAGCGAATTATACTTTTACAGAAACCAGAGATCTTTTTGAGGGGAGCCAGGATTTTAACAAACAGTTGTTAAGACGGCCCAAACATCAGCTCTCGGTCAATTTAAATTACCGGTTGAATGAGAAGTTTAATCTGAATTCAACTTTCCGGTATTCCGGGCAAAGAGATGATAAAGATTTTTCAGGATTCCTTTCCAGGCGAATAACAATGCCGGATTATTTTCTGGTAAATCTCGCAGCATCTTACAGGATTACGGATTTTCTGATAATTACGGGAAAACTGGAGAATTTATTAGACAAGGAATACGAAGAGGTTTTATACTACGGTACACCGGGCAGGACTTTCTATTTGGGACTTAATTTTAATTTATAGATGTGAAAAAGGAATCGGGGCGGAGATAAATTCGTCCCGATCCTTAGACAGAAATTTATTTTTTAAGATCCTCTATTTCCCGGCGTGTAAGTTCTCTAACATCTCCTGACTTCATCCCATCAATAGTCAGATTTTTTATTCTTACCCTGACAAGCCTGAGAGTAGGGTGTCCGACAGCGGCGGTCATTTTCCTTACCTGCCTGTTTCTTCCTTCAGTAATAACAAGGCTAATCCATGTATCGGGTATATTTTTCCGCACCCTGATCGGCGGTACACGTGGTTCAAAACCAGGATTGTCAATCATTCCAGCCCTGGCCGGTAAAGTCTTTTTCCCTTCAATAACAACACCGTTTTCAAGTTTTAGAAGAGTTTTCCCGTCTGGAATTCCTTCCACCTGAACAAAATATTCTTTTTCATGCCGGTTCTTTGGATTAAGAAGGTAGTCGGTCAGCATTTTATCATTAGTAAGTATCAGAAGGCCTTCGCTGTCCATATCGAGCCGGCCTACCGGATAAACATTCTCGGGGAAATTATATACCGATTTAATTGTCTTTCTGCCTTCTGGATCGGTAAACTGGGACAATACCCCGTACGGTTTATAGATGATAAAATATTTCTTAGGCAATAATATAGAACCAGCACTCATAAGGTTTTCTCTTGACCAGAAAAGAGCGGATTAGTTACATGCTTGTAAAAATGAAAACCGTATTGGAAGGGATTTCAAATTCGAAACCTTTTCCAAGATCTGCCGTAAAAGATTCTGAATGTACCGGGAATCCTCTCGCATCGGTTTTCATTTCTTTTTCATTAAAAACAAATTTCTTCAGATTATATTCTTTTTCTTCATCTACTCTCAAAAATATTTTAAGGGGAGCCGGATTAATATTAACAATTGAGAAAGACCATTCAGTCTTACCGTTTTTAATAATTCTGGATCCTAAAGCTCTAACATTAATTGATCTCGAACGGATTTTAAATATATCTGATCCCGCGGGGAAATATCTGGTCAGCAAAGACCATGTGTAAAACCAGGGCCTCAGCTTCATTCCGTTCTTTTTATCCGTCCACATTCCCCATTTAAAATCGGGGTGACTGTTGTCATCGAGCATCCAGGCGAGAACGGCATGAGCACCGGAATGGACCGCCTGAATAGCGAAATCAGTCATGAATACTCCGTAATAGTAAGCATCTATCTGTGTGCTAATAGCGGCAGACTGACCGTCGCGCATACCGGCTTCGGTGACAAAGAAGAGTTTTTGCGGGGATTTCATATCGAGAGATCTTGCATAATTCCAGAGCTGGGTTAAATCGGTCTGGACACTTCCGAGAGCAGTCCGGTCTTTCCAAGCATACATATGTACGTCATACACATCAAAAATATATCTTGCTTCGTCAACTGTGTTGTAAAACCATTCATTGTCGTTACTCTGCCCCGGCCCTATGATTTTAATTTTTTTATCAAGCTCTTTATCTTTAAATATCTGGAATAAATTTTCAGCACCGTTGCGCCATCTTTCAAAGTTGCCTACTTCATAATTCGGTTCGTTAACAAGTCCGAAATATTTTATGCAGGAGAACCCTTTAGTATTGACCAAGTAGTCGAGATAGGTTCCAATAACTTCGGCGTAGAGCGGGTTATCCATTTTCTCAATTCCATCAACAGCCAGCCAATCAACTTCAATTCCCCAATCAGATAAGACAACATCGATATTGTTTTTCTGACAGAATTCGAGATGGCGGTAAAGAAGCTCCATATCCCTGTTATTCCAATCGTAGCCGAGGGATTGGCTGAAGCACCACCTTGTCTGCATCATAATTCTGACGACAGGCATTCGCATCCATTTAATTCTTTCTGCGATCAGTTCAAAATCCTCTTGAGTAACTCCATTTAGATCGTAAGCTCTTGAATCCCACTCGGCACCGAAACCGACAAAATTTTTAACAGGTTGACTCGGATAACTGATTATGAGATTTATCCGGTCATCGGATTGAGCGAAAGTATTGAATGCAAATAGCAGCAGAGATAGTACTATTGATTTCCGGATCATATGTAGGCCAGATTTAATTGAAAGAAAAATTAACGAATGGTATTTAGCATTAAGCGGAAAATAAATCAAGAGGTTGTGCCTGATCGCTTGACTGGCTTCGGAACCTTGGAAGTGTAAAACGGAAGGAAGAACCGGCACCAGGAGTACTTTCCACCCAGATGCTTCCTCCGTGCCTTTCAACCATTTCTTTACAAAGAGTTAAACCGAGCCCTGTTCCCTGTTCGTTTGCAGTTCCACGTGTACTGTACTGAATTCCGATCGAAAATATCTTGCCGATATCCTCCTGAGAAATACCGATACCATTATCAATAACATTTACCACATAAAAATTTCCGGCAAGTGAAGCGCGCACTTTAACATATCCGTCCTGCCTTGTAAATTTAACGGCATTACTAAGAAGATTATGAAGGACCGACCGGAGCATATTAGGATCCGCAAATACATGGCAATCGATCGCGACCTCATTATGGACAGATATATTTTTATTGGATGAATTAATAAGCAATAGATTTTTCACCGCTTCAACTTCATCACGAAGAACAATCTTCTCGGGCATAAAATCGATCCTGTGTGTTTGAAGTCTAGACCACTCCAGAACATTAATTAATAGGTTATAAATGTGGAGCGAGGTATTACGAATCTCTTTAATTATATTCTTTCTCTGTTCATCACTCATCGAATCAAAATCCTCAGTGATCATTTCCGTAAATCCGAGTAATCCCTGAAAAGGGCTTTTAAGGTCGTGTGATATTATAGAGAAGAATTTATCTTTCGCAAGATTCATTTCCTTCAGCTGTTCGGTTTGCTCCATCAATCTTTCTTCGGCTTCCTTACGCATTTTGATTTCTTCGATCAGATTAGCGTTAATTTTAATTAATTCGTGAGTTCTCAAACCGACCTGCTCTTCAAGCTCTTTCCTTTTGCGCTTTACTACTATAAAACAGATATGGATAATGAAATAGACCAGCGCAACAATTGATGCACCTATAAATATTTTGAACCAGATTGAATTAAACACCTGATACGTGGTTAAAGTATTAGAGAAAGCAGGAATAGAACTGACATTAACAGATACCTGGTTCAACCGGACAGAATTGAAGTTTGCATTACAAGAAGCAGGATCAATTTGTTTAAATGGATGAATTCCATTAGCAACGGTTGCTGAATGAAGAGTTAGAAAAAGCCAGAGTAATCCCTGCGGGATGAGGACAGGAGTTCTTCTCCGAATTTTAGTTGCCGGAAATAATTTCATTAACTGAACGCTTTTATTGCCTTTGGATGTTCAAAATTCATACCGGGCGATAACAATGCGAAAAGTAAAATATGGAAGTGAAAATCAAGTAAAAGAGACAGGTAAAGTCTACATCGCACTATTTGAATTCCCCTCAATAATAAATCCTTTTATAATTGAATATAAGTAAATGAGTTTATTCGTTATAAAAAGATTATTTCTTTTTTTCAACTGCTTTTAACAGGATCTGAATTAACCGGGACGATTCAACCGGTTTTGTAAGAAAATCGTCGACGCCGGCAGAAATAGCATTCTCCCGATCCTGAGGAAATGCATGTGCAGTTAAACAGATCACCGGAATATTTTTAAAGTCATTGTCGTTCTTAATTTCTCTTGTAAGCTGCAGCCCGTCCTTAATCCCTTTAAGTGAAATATCCATCAGAATAATGTCGAACTTGTATTTTCTCAGCAGTTTATAAAATGTGTCATCATTATCGCAAACCTGAACATCAAAATAAGTCGCGAACATTTTCTTATAAATGTTCTGTGTGTTTTTATCGTCTTCTACCAGTAATAATTTTTTGTTCATATTAGCAATCTGTCAATCCAATTAATAATAGACACCCTGTAAAATACACGGAATTAATTTGCCAAAAAAAACAGTTAGTTGCTAACTTAAATTTTTTTTAATTGTGATTTTAATTACAAAGCTTAAAAAACCGGAGATTACTTTATTTTTTGATGCCACGAAGAAAATTTATCAATTACGAGCTGGGGGGCATATGTGTACCAGGCATAACCGGTTCTCCTTTCCCTTTCCACCTCAGCCATGGAATAGACTTTAATTCCGTCGCGGTTACAGAAGAGAGATTGGTGAGTTTCAAGTTCATTAAAGCGGGGCCAGATCGGGGGAGCTTCTTGATCATTTATAACAATTCTATCAACGCTCGTAGAGTGATATTTATAATCAGCTGGTTGTGCGTTAACTGTTTCGACTCTTATACCATAAATCCGGCTCTTTTCAAACCAGTTGACAGCAGATTTTACCGCGTTAATAATTTTCTGGTCGGGATTCTCGATGCTCATAAGGAATTCAACTATCTCCGCACTTTCCATATTACAGATTGCATCCAGTTCATAAGTTCTGGCTCCGCGCGGTTCAAATGTGATATTATCATGCTGCTGACACCAGACGGACAGTTCCCTGCCCTCATTAATTTGACAATTGATAATACAATCAATTCCCTTCCTGTAAGAATTAATCACTCTTTGTTTAATTTCCAAACTAAGAAACTTATAAACCGGATTATCTTCTACGATATTTTTCAGGAATTTCATTATACCGATCATTGCGCCGTCGTTAAAAGTAATGTACTTCTGATATCCGGTTGTATCCGGGAAACACTGAGGCCAGCCACCATTAGAATATTGAGAAGCTAGGATAAACTCCAATCCTTTTAAAAATCCATTTTTATATTTTTCCTTACCAGTAACATGAAAAACTTTTGCAAGGTATTCTGTTTGATTATAAGTGGCTCCGTTATCGAAGGTAGTATTTAGACCGGATTTATGTCTTTTCAAAATATCTTTCTGCTGGTCGGTAAGGATAATAGTCATATCATAGTTTTTCGGCCAGCCGCCGTTCTCTTTCTGGAACAGAAGCATATTATCGGCAATTTTTTCAATTTGATCCCTGCTATAACGGGGCTGATCTATTACCGGGCTTATAATTTTCTCCGAATCGTTTATATCATACCAGTGATGCTCGCTATCATAAAAGCCGGACATTTCAAAGAAATCATAATCCGAGTTAATCTGTTGAGTGCATGAGGCAATAACTGTCAGTAAAAAAAGAAAGGATATTTTAAACAATACCAGTTTCAATTTATTCAACGGGATATTTTTTTATTACAAGGTATTTTAATTCCGTATCGCCTATATTTTTAATTCCATGTTCAACATCCGGCGGGCAGTAGAGACTCGTCATTGGCCCTACATTTTTTGTCTGACCGGCGAGGAAAAACTCAGCCTCACCTTCCAGTATAAAAAAGAATTCGTCTTCAGGATGCGAGTGCGGAGGATGAGTTGCCGAACGCGGAGCTACAACACTCAGTTTTAGTGTTCTTCCGTCTATGAAATCTTTACCGGCAAACCAGTACTGATATCCGACTTTTGTAGGAACCGTTTTTTCTTTATCCAAAGTGTTAACGCAATTATCAATTGTAAATTCCTTTTTAGACGGGGATTTTCCGGTCTGTGAGTTAACACTGAAAACGAATCCTGAAACAAGCAGTAGTATTACTATTTGACGCAGTATGTTTTTCACCGGCCCATCCATCCGCCATCGACGGTAATTACAGTTCCATTAAGATAGTTTGAAGCATCCGAGCAGAGAAAGACAACGGTACCCATAAGGTCTTCAGGAGTTCCCCATCGTCCGGCCGGAATCCGGTCGAGAATTGCTTTATTTCTTACCGGATCCTCACGTAACGGTTTTGTATTATCTGTTGCAATATAACCGGGTGCAATTGCATTTACTGTTACACCTTTAGAAGCCCACTCGTTTGCGAACGCCATGGTAAGCTGTTTAACTCCGCCTTTGGAAGCGGCGTAACCGGGGACAAGAATTCCACCCTGGAATGAAAGTAAAGAAGCAATGAAGACAACTTTACCGTAACCGCGTTCAACCATATCCTTACCAAACTCCCTGGTAAGAACAAATTGAGAAGTTAAATTTATTTCAATCACTTTATCCCAGTAATCATCCGGATGTTCTGCTATCGGTTTACGAAGGATAGTGCCGGCATTGTTAACAAGAATATCGACTTTCTTAAAATCCGATTTAACATTTTTAATAAATTTATAAAGGTCTTCCCGATCCGCAAAGTCAGATACGTACGATTTGAACTTCCTTCCGGTTCCTGCAATAAGTTTCTCGGTTTCTGAGAAGTCGCTCTCATAAGAAACAGTAACTATATCGGCACCGGCCTGAGCAAGTGCAAGAGCATAGCTCTGTCCTATACCTCTGTTTCCTCCTGTAACAAGCGCAGTTCTGCCATCGAGTTTAAATTTGTTCAGTACCATTTCATCTCCGCCTTATTTTAATTGATCCATCGGAATCCAGTCCATATCATCGAATACCTGGTTTTCGCCGCCCATAGCCCAAATGAAAGAATAGTTTTGAGATCCGCAACCGGCATGCATGGACCAGCTTGTTGAAAGAACCGCCTGCTCATTTCTGATAATGATGTGTCTGGTTTCCGCAGGCTCACCTAATAAATGAACAACAAGAGAATCCGGCTTCATATTGAAATACATATAGACTTCCGACCTTCTCTGATGCGTATGAGCCGGCATTGTATTCCAAACGTTTCCTTCATCCAATTCAGTAAGTCCCATTACCAGCTGACAGGTAGGCATTGTTCCAGGATGAATATACTGGTAGATAGTCCTTTTATTAGCAGTTACCTGATCCCCGAGTTTTCTTGGAGTCGATTCGCTGAACTTGATATGTTTTGAAGGATAATCCTTATGAGCCGGATAACTAACAAAATAAAATTTTGCCGGTTTCGATGGGGACGCGCTTTCAAATTCAATATTTTTTGAACCTCTTCCGATATAGAGTCCGTCTCTGTTATCCATCCTGTATTTTTTGCCGTCAATTGCAATTGAGCCGGGACCGCCGATGTTAATGACACCAATTTCCCGCCTCTCCGCAAAATAATCCGCTGCCATTTCTTTTTTAGTGGCAGTTAATTTCAATTTTTTACCGGATGGGACAGCGCTGCCAGTGATTGAGCGGTCGACATCTGAATAGATCATCGGAATTTTATTTTTTTCGAAAAGATTTTCTATATGAAACGATTTTCTCAATTCGTCCGTACTGAATTTACTGAATCCAATTTTGTCCGGTGAATATCTTACTTCCATTCTAACCTCTATTTATTAAAACCATTTTTTAATTTTTTCGGCGACGTGAGAAGCGGTAAATCCGAATTTTTCCGCCAGAGTTTTATAAGGACCTGAAGCGCCGTAACTTTCCATTCCAATTGTAAGAAGTCTTTGTCTGAATGTATCGCCCCATCCAGTCATTGTAGCTGCTTCAATTACAACAACAGGAACATCCGGCGGGAACAATTTTTCTTTATACTGTACATTTTGTTTATTAAATACTTCACGCGAAGGAATTGAAACAATTCTGACAGAAAGATCTGAGAGAAGTTTCTTTGCTTCCGAGGCAACCGGTACTTCCGAACCGCTTGCGGCAATAATAAGGTCGGGCTTTCCTGATTTTTCTTTCGAGACAATATAAGCTCCCATTAAAATCTGATCTGGATTGAAATCCGGGTCTCTATCGAAAGCTTCAATTTTCTGACGTGAAAGTATTAACGAAACCGGTCCGTCCTTATGCTTCAGTGCGTATGACCATGCAACAGCTGTTTCGATTCCATCAGCAGGTCTGAATACAGTTGAATTAGGAATCGATCTTAATGCTGCAAGTTGTTCAACCGGCTGGTGAGTAGGGCCATCCTCGCCGACAAAGATGCTGTCATGTGTAAAGACATAGATTACCGGAATTTTCATAATTGCAGCGAGACGGATAGTGGGGCGCATATAATCGCTGAAAACAAAGAATGTAGCACCAAACGGCCTGAATCCGCCGTATAAAGCTATTCCGTTGAGGATAGCGCCCATTCCATGTTCACGGATTCCGAAATGGAAGTTGCGTCCTTCAAACTTTCTCGGAGCCACTGCATCGTATTTTGTCATTAATGTATTTGTTGACGGGGCCAGATCGGCAGAACCGCCAATAAAATTCGGTACGAGTTCAGCAATTTTTTGAATTACCCTGCTTGACAAAGACCGTGAAGCATTGGGTTCTTTTGGAACCGCAGCAATCAATTCGTCCTGAAGATTCGGCGGCAAATAATTGTTCAGATATTTTTCAAAGAGGTCAGCTTTTCCTGAATCGGATTTTTTCCAATCTTCATAATTTTTCTGCCAGTCCGAATAGATTTCTTTCAGCTGCTTCCTGCGTGAATTAAACAATTCGGAAACGGCATCGGGGACATAAAATTCCTTATCAAGAGGCCAGTTAAGATTTTTCTTAGTCGCAACAAGCTCATCATTTCCAAGAGGAGCCCCGTGGACATCATGGGTGTCGACTTTATTGGGGCTTCCGAAACCAATCTTCGATTTAGTAATAATTAGTGACGGCCGGTTCTTTTCTTTTTGAGCGGAAAGGATTGCATTTCTAATTTGATCATGGTCGTATGCATCCGATCTAAGAACCTGCCAGCCGTAACTTTCAAAGCGTTTGCCAACATCCTCGCTGAACGTAAGATCAGTATGTCCTTCGATTGTAATTCCGTTATCATCATAGAAATAAATAATGTTTCCTAGTTTCAGGTGTCCGGCTATTGATGCTGCTTCGGAGCTTACACCTTCCATCAAATCACCATCCCCGCAAATAGCATATATATAATTATCCCCAAAGAGATTTTCGCCGAAGCGGGCTGAGAACATTTTAGATGCAATTGCCATTCCTATACCATTTCCGAAGCCCTGTCCGAGAGGTCCGGTTGTTGTTTCAACTCCGGGAAGATGACCGTATTCAGGATGGCCTGCTGTCCTGCTTCCCCACTGACGGAAAGATTTCAAATCCTCAATAGTACAGTCGTAACCGCTGAGATGAAGGAGTGAATAGATAAGCATTGAACCGTGACCAGCAGATAAAACGAAACGGTCCCGGTTAATCCATTTCGGATCATCGGGATTATGCTTTAAAAATTCAGTCCAGAGCACCACAGCAACATCGGCCATACCCATAGGCATTCCCGGGTGCCCGCTGTTGGCTTTTTGAACACCTTCAGCAGCTAAAATTCTGATTGTATTTGCGGCAAGATTAAGCAGTTCACTGTTTGGCATTATTCGTCCGTAAAATTGTTATCCAAAATTAAACATTATAAGTTGAGGATGCAGTAGTACCGCCTCTTCCGGTCCAGTTAGTATGGAAAAATTCACCGCGCGGTTTATCAATCCTTTCATAGGTATGCGCACCGAAATAGTCGCGCTGTGCTTGTAAAAGGTTAGCAGGTAATCTTCCATTTCTGAACCCATCAAAATAGTTTAAGGCAGTTGAAAATGCCGGGATCCAGATTCCGTTTGTAACAGCAGCAGCAACAACTCTCCTCCAGGATTTCTGTGACGATTCAATCTTCTCTTTAAAGAATGGATCGAGGAGAAGATTAGTTAGTTCCGGGTTCTTATCGAAAGCTTCTTTTATCTTTCCGAGGAAAACGGAACGGATAATACATCCACCTCTCCACATCAAGGCGATACCTCCATTATTCAGATTCCAGCCGAATTCTTTTGCAGCATATCTCATCAAAACATAACCCTGTGCATATGAGACAATTTTTGACGCGTAGAGAGCTTTCTTAAGATCCTCAATAAATTCCTTTTTATTTCCGTCAAATTTCGGAACCGGGCCGCTCAAAACTTTAGAAGCTTCAACCCTCTCATCTTTCATAGAAGAAAGAGTTCTTCCGTATACGGCTTCGCCGATCAAAGTAAGAGGGGCGCCGACATCAAGAGAAGCCAAAACCGTCCATTTACCGGTTCCCTTCTGTCCTGCCGTATCGAGAATTTTTTCAACCAGCGGCGACCCGTCTTCATCTTTAAATGCGAGGATATCACGTGTAATCTCAATAAGGTAGCTGTCCAGTTCACCTGAATTCCATTCTTTAAAGACATTATACATTTCATCATGAGTCAATCCGAGAAGGTCTTTCATAATCTGATAAGCTTCGCAGATCAGCTGCATATCCCCGTATTCAATTCCGTTATGAACCATTTTAACGAAGTGACCGGCTCCGTTTTCGCCTACCCAATCGCAGCAGGGTGAACCGTCTTCAACTTTTGCAGAGATAGATTGAAAGATCGGTTTAACGAATGGCCAGGCCGCAGCAGATCCGCCAGGCATAATAGATGGGCCTTTAAGAGCGCCTTCTTCGCCGCCGGATACTCCTGTGCCGATATAAAGGAAACCTTTGTCCTCTACATATTTAGTTCTTCTAACAGTATCCGGAAAGTGCGAATTACCTCCGTCAATTATAATATCACCTTTATCGAGATGCGGAAGTAGGAGTTCGATAAAATCATCAACGGGTTTGCCGGCTTTGACCATAAGCATAATTTTTCTGGGGGATTTTAGCGATGCGACTAATTCTTCAATTGAACCTGTTCCAATGATCTTTTTACCTTTGCCTCTTCCATTAACAAAATTATTTACTTTATCGACTGTCCTGTTATAAACTGCAACAGTAAATCCGTGATTTTCCATATTGAGTACAAGATTCTCACCCATTACGGCAAGGCCAACTAAGCCGATGTCAGCTTTTGATTCTGCATTCTGCATTTACATACTCCTAATTTATTCAGTTATTAAATCGATCCTTGTAAGCCCACAGGCCGAGAGCAGGATTAGAGATATAGAATATCTCCTCGCCTCCTGGCAAAATATTAAAACCGTCTTTTAATTTTTTGGGGTCATATTGCTTAAGCATAGTATTCAATTCAGCATAATTAAAATTGACGCTTTCGATTTCCTCCTTAGTTAAATTTCCGGGGCAATAAGTAATCGAGAAGCGGTTTTCCGATGAACCGTGAATAAGATGAGCCGCTGCACTAAGATTATTTTTCAGTTCATCATTATCTTCAACAAACTTAAGAATTTCGGGTGTAGTCCTGTATCCGTATTTCCTTATCAATCGGTCAATCTCTTTATCTTCGCCGAATTCTTTAAGACCCGGAGCTAAAACAATCAACTCTCCATTATCCTCAATTGCCATTCTGGTCCGGTAGATACTTTTATTCCCGAGCCAGGTACTTTTAAATTCATGCGGATCGAGATAGACTACAACTTTGTTGAGCGGTTTTTCCAGCATAACGAAATTAACTTTAAGAGAAAGTTCGGATGCCAACTTGAAACATTCGTAATCGTCTCCTATAAACAATCCTTTAATAACAAGCTCACCTTTTTCATTTTTATCAACCACAGTAAGTATATAGATAACCGGGAGATGCTTGGCAAAGTTATCCGAAGCATAATTCAGAACTTGTCTAACCGGATTATCAGCTCTGCCCATAATTCTTTCCATCCCGTAAACAGCGCCGAGGAAATGACTTTTGTTAATACCCTCGCGTCCTCCGGTTCCGACAAAAATATTTTTATTATAATTTGCCATTCCGATTACTTCGTGAGGGACAACCTGTCCCACCGAAATTATAAGGTCGTGACCACCTTCCACAAGAAGTTTATTAACCTGGGCCGGCCAGGAATAATTCAACATTCCTTCCGAAACTTCATTTACAAAACCTGCGGGTACTTCACCAAGTGTATGAAGATCCTCTCGCCAGTTATGGTATCTAAATAATGGGAGGGGAAGATCCTCGTACATTGTAAGGATTTCCTGATCGGTCATCTTAGCATGCGTACCGAGAGCCGGGAGGATATCTGTAAGCGATTCCTTATAGTAATCATAAATATGGCGTGTAATAATTCCGGCCTGCGAGTGAAAGCGCGTAAAATCAGGTGGAACGGCAAGCACTCTTTGTCTTATTCCAAGTTTCGAAAGAGAAGAATAAACCGCTTCCCGAATTTCAGATTCCGATAAAGAAAATTTTTCGTGACCTTTTGCAAATAGTAACATAAAGATTTTCTAATTTATCTTTGAATTCTTGCCGAGCCGCCTTTAGCAAATGCTTTAACTTCTTCGACAGTTGCCATAGTAGTATCACCGGGATATGTTGTAAGCAATGCACCGTGTGCCCAACCGAGTTTAACAGACTCCTCGGGCGATTCATTGTTAAGCAGACCGTAAATAAATCCCGCTGCGAAACCATCGCCGCCTCCTACACGATCATAAACATCGAGTTCCGCTGTCGGTGCGGTATAAGTTTTTCCGTTAACCCATGCAACCGCGCTCCAACTATGACGGTTGGTAGAGTGAACTTCTCGCAAAGTTGTTGCTACTATTTTAACCTGAGGATATTTCTTCACCACACTATCGATCATTCCGAAGAAAGTGGACGGGTCAAGTTTCGATTTAGCTGCAACTTCCGGTCCCGGTATTCCAAGTCCTTTCTGAAGGTCCTCTTCGTTTCCGACAAGCACATCGACATGCTGCACGATCTGATCAATTACTTCAGCGGCTTTATGATCACCGCCCCAGATATTCCAGAGTTTAGCGCGGAAGTTGAGGTCGAAGCTTGTAACGGCTCCGGCTTCTTTAGCAGCCTTCATCCCTTCAATAATAACCTGTCCTGTAGTTTCCGATAATGAAGAAAATATTCCGCCGCTATGAAACCACTTAACGCCGCCGGAAAAAATCTCTTTCCAGTTAAAGTCGCCCGGTTTAAGAAGGGCTGCAGCTTCATTAGACCTATTATAAAACACAACGGGTGCACGTACGCCAAGACCCCTATCGCTGAAAACAGTAGCCATATTAGGACCATTAACGCCGTTATGCTTGAATTTTTTATAGAAAGGTTTTACGCCCATTGCTTTAACACGTTCGGCAATCAGATCGCCGATTGGATATTCGACCATAGCAGTAGCAATTCCGGTATTGAGTTTAAAGCAATCAGCCAGATTAGCAGCAACGTTAAACTCTCCGCCGCTTACATGTATTTTACATTCGGTTGCTTTTCTAAACGGAACAATTCCAGTATCGAGGCGATGAACAAGAGCCCCTAAGGAGATAAAATCCATTGATGCATTGTTGTTGATTTTTAATCGATCGATCGATGACATAATAAATTCCTCTTTTAAATTATAATTTTAAAACGGTTAGGATTTATACACCCGAATACGCACTGAACCCGCCATCCACCGGGAGTACAATACCGGTTACGAATTTCGAAATTTCCGAAGCGAGGAAGAGAAGCGCACCCGATACTTCTTCAGGTTCGCCGAATCTATCCATCGGAGTATTAGAAATAATTTTATTCCCGCGGGGCGTCAGCTTACCCGTCTTCTCATCAGTCAGAAGGAACCTGTTCTGATTAGTAAGAAAGAAACCCGGTGCAATTGCATTAACCCTGACATTAACTTTCGCAAAATGGACCGCGAGCCACTGCGTCAAATTGTTAATTGACGCTTTAGCGGCTGAATAAGCTGGAATTTTTGTAAGAGGTCTGTATGAATTCATTGAGGAAATATTAATTACAGATCCACCTCTTACCAGCATATCCTCGGCAAAGACCATAGTGGGAAGGACAGTTCCTAAAAAGTTGAGGTCGAACACGCTTCTGAATCCTTCGAGGTCCAATCCAAAAAACGATTTAGAGAGATCCTGAATATTATCCTCAGTAATAAATTCATTTGCAGTAGTTGCGCCGGGGGCGTTCCCGCCCGCACCGTTAATAAGGATATCAACTTTGCCCAGGATCTGATTAATCTCGGCTTTGGCTTTAATCAGACTTTCCTTATCAAGGACATTTGCAACAACGCAAAGTACAGGAGCCCCGCTTTTTTTTGCGAGACCCTGTGCGCAATCGTCACATCTTCCCTGTTTGTAATCCATAATTGCTACCTTAGCGCCGGCTGCAAGCATAGTCTGAGCGAAGATATTACCGAACACGCCGCATCCCCCGGTTACAACACATACTTTTCCTTTTATATCATCAAATGAAACTTTCATTTCCTAATCCTTATTTTTTTATCACTTTATTAATAGACTCCATAATTATTCTGGCGTTTTCCGTAAGCTTGTTATAATTCTCTTTCTCAATAGCCTCTTTATCAAGAAGAGCGGAGCCAACACCTACTGCACATGCGCCTGCTCTAAGCCAGTCACCCGCATTAGTCAATGTTACACCGCCGGTCGGCATCAATCTGAGGTGAGGCATGGGAGCCAGAATTCCTTTAAAGAAATCGATACCCAGAACATCTGCCGGAAAAACTTTGATAATATCCGCGCCTGCTTCATATGCCGTTTGAATTTCCGTCGGCGTAAAACAACCCGGCATAGCCGGAATATCGTACTTATGTGCCATCTCGATAATTTCTTTTTTAAAGATTGGACTTACGACGTATCTGGCTCCTGCTTTAATAGCATCTTCCGCGATTGAAGGGTTTAAGACTGATCCAACACCAACAATTATATTTTTGTCAAGTTCATTGGTCATCTGTTCAATTAGTTTAATTGCATTCGGTACGGTTAAAGTAACTTCAGCAACCGAGATCCCTCCTTCATTTAGAAACTCGATTACCTTTTTCAGTTTAGCCGGTTCTTTAATTCTAAGGACAGCAACCGCTTTCCTCCCTAATATTTCATCAACTATTTGATCTTTTTTCATATTAATTGAACGGGTCTAAATGTTTTTTGAAATGTTTGACTAAAAATCTGTAATGAGTCTCTTCATTGTCAACAAGGCAGTTGAGTATTTTATCTTTAAAGAGATAATTACCCGACTGATCTTTATCAGTAAGGACCCTGCCGAATGTTACATGGAGTACCTGGCGCGCATCGTTAGAATCGAACAGATCGATCAATTGATTATCATTCATCATATTACCGGCCGGTACTTTTTGAATATCCGCAGATACATGATAAGTCTTTTTTTCATTTTCATAAAGACCTCTTGAAAAATCGAGTATTTCCCTGAAGAGGTCCGGATTTTCAGCGGCAACCACTTTCAAAGCTTCGAGATAACTGGTGCCGGCTGTCTTGACGTGTGTGTATGCCTCTTTGAGAGAGCCGATTACTTTATATACAGAGAATTTATCGCTGCCCGAATGAAGACTAATTTTATAGCTTCCAAAATATTTAGTAATTGCAAGATGCTTTCTGTATTCAGCTTTAAACAGGTTAAGGTCACCCTTGTAATCAATTCCCTTTTCAAAATCCCCGATAAACCTCGGTGCAAGGCTAATAAAACTAACACCGAGCCGGTTCAATTCATTTACAAAGAAGAAGTGTTCAAAAGGACTTGTTACAGACTCTGTCTCATCGACGGAGACTTCAACTTCAAAATTTTCACGACTTGTTTTAGAGTCGATATAATCGAACATTTTTTTTATATGGGCAATTGCTTTACCGTATTTTGAATACGCGCGGAGAAAATCAATCGGAGTAACTTGGATTGTGAAATCATCGGAGATTCTGAATACTTTGCCTGAATACCTTTTTTCTGCAGAGGGGAATGAATCTTTAAGTTCGTTCCAAGGCAGGTTTGAAGCTGTTTTCAGTAATGTTTCCTCGTCGTAATTATCGGATTTATTATCGACGTGTTCACTCGGATCGAAAGTGAACATAGTAAAACCTGCATTCAGCATTAGATCGATGTCGTCGGTAGTTTTAAGATGATCGGCATCAGATCCGAAACCATTCCTGTATCCTTCCTGAAACACAGCCCAGACAGCAGCATCCATAACCATTGCAGGTTTTCTGTTGGTTCTGGATAACTCACGAATCGATTGCTGCGCCAGGACAGGTTGAAAATCACTTCCTTCAAGCGACCGGATATGTCCGGCATTTGCCAATCCTAATCGATCACCAAATCCGAAAGAATTGTTAAGACCGAGAACTTTAGGAATTGTGAAGGTAAAAAGGGACTGAAGCAATTTCCTATTTGAAGTATTATGATACGACCGTTTAATTTCGAGAGCCGGATTATCAGTGCTGATGTTTTCTCCTTCAAACAATTTTGTATAAGAATCACTTTCCGAAACAACATATAGAAATTTTACATTCCCTTCTTTTCCGATGAAGAAGAGAGAACCATTCAACTCGATAACAGATTTCGGATAAATCGCGGTTTGTACTAACGGCGATAAGTTTATTAATACCAGTGAATTCTGATCACGATTTAACTTCTCGAGTATTTTTTTCAGTTCATTATAGGTCATTTAATTCTCTATTATAGTTTATAAGTTTTTTTAACGAGATTATAAGTAAGGTCTTTTGCAATTTTAAATGCGTCTTCGATTGAAAGAATATGACGGGCTACAAGTCCTGCCAGAAAATTGGAATCAATTCTACGCGCAACGTCATGCCTTGCAGGAATTGAGACAAAAGCGCGTGTATCGTCATTAAAACCAACAGTATTATAGAATCCGGCTGTTTCAGTTACCATCTGTCTGTATCGGGTTATTCCTTCGATGCTGTCATGGAACCACCATGCGGGTCCGAGCTTCATTGCCGGGTAATGACCGGCAAGAGGAGCAAGCTCGCGTGAATAAGTACTTTCATCGAGAGTAAAGACAATGACAGTAAAATCCGGATTGTTTCCGTATTTATTAAGAAGTTCTTTCAGATTAAATGTAAATTCTTCATGCATCGGAATATCCGCGCCTTTATCGGGACCATAGTTGCTGTAAATAACCGGATTATGGTTTCTGAAAGACCCGGGGTGAATCTGCATCACGAGCCCGTCATCAACACTCATGCGGGCCATTTCCATAAGCATATTTGCGGTAAAGAGGTTTTCGTCTTCGAGAGTTGATTTGCCTTTTAAAGCGCGCTGGAAAATTTTTTCTGACTCCGACGGAGACAACTCATGCGTAAAAGGTGAAAACACTCCGTGATCGGTGGAAGTACACCCCATTGCTTTAAAGAAAGCTCTCCTCTCCTCCAGTGCCTGAATAAATTTGGAAAATGAACCGATCTCATAACCGCAGATAGAGCTTAAGAGATCAACATTCGATTTCCACGCCGGATTCGAAATGTCTGTAACTCCATCCGGCCTGAAGCAGGGAATTACTTTTCCATTCCATCCCGATTCTTTTATTTTTTTATGATGACTGAGAATGTCGGTTGAAGCATCAGTCGTGGATAACACTTCTATATTGAATCTTTCGAATAATCTGCGGGGGCGAAATTCCGGCGAATTAATTTTTTCACTCAATTCATTATAAATTTTTTCAGCATTAGAGCCATTCAACTTTTCCTTAATACCAAACACTTCGTAAAATTCATGATCGAGCCAAACGCCGGATGGAGTGCCGAGAAAGAGGTAATAATTTTCAGCAAAAAGTTTCCAGATTTTCCTTGGATCAGATTCAACTTCAGTCCCGTTTATTGACGGAATTCCAAGGGCTTCCATTGGAATCCCCTGGGAATAGAGCATTCTGAAAAGATAATGGTCGGGTGTAATAAATAATTTTGTGGGATTTTCAAACGGTTTGTCTTCAACAAAGATTTGAGGATCAACGTGACCATGAGGGCTGATAATGGGCATCGATTTTATTGAGTCAAAAATAGTACGCGCGTAACTACGTATTACGGGATCCGGATCGAAAAATCTGTCGGGGTGCAACTCAAAATTTGGCATAGGTATTTCCTAATATTAAAATTCTATAGTAAGTGGATTGCTTAACATAAGGGCTGTATTGTTCAAGTAATTAACAAATTCTTTTTCATTTTTAATTCCCCCCGGTTCCTGAACCCATGCAGCACAAAAGTAATATGTGACCTTTGAACTTTTAGGAACGAGCTTAATAATATGACTGATATTATCTTCGGTTATTTCACTCAGGTTCTTTTTATTATAGAAGAGTGCAATACCCAGATCGTCATCGGCCAGAGTCTGTTTTCCATAAAGAGCTATATACTGCCAGTTTCCTTTAAGATCGCTCTTAATAAAATTTGTACCTTCGTATTTCGCGAGTCCGGTTACGATATTTTCAGCATCATCGATAGTAAGGTCGCATCGCGTCATTCTGCTTCTAGCAGAAATTGAAATACGCGAATTAAGATCATACTTTTTAGAGCCGACGAGCCAGCCATAATAAGATGTTGTAAATTCGGATTTAAGAGGACCATTCTTAATTAATTTCCAAATAACGCTGTCGGTTTTGGAGACCATATTTACTTTTCCGTCATTCCACATTCCGATTGAACCGATACCGAGAGTACTGCCAACTTTGAAAATATCCATACCCCAATCCTGCATTTTGTGGTAGGAATCGTCGTTTGCAACGGTATCATGAATACCGACTTCTTTAAGAACAAGCTTTTTCATTTTTTTACCGAAAATATCCGTCGCATTACGCCAGTCGAGATAGAACCGGTATCCAACAATTTCAGATTCCCAGCCGGGCCCTTCATACTTAAAAAGAGCGTCGTGGTCTTTGTGAATAGACGGTACTTTATAATTTTTAACAGGTTCAAACTGGGTTCCTCTGAACTTTCCATCCTGATAAATATTTCCCTTTTTGGGAGCGAGTTCGGCGTATGTTTCATTTTTGTATTCGGATTTTTTTACGCCTTTGCCGTACTTAATCTGAATAGTTTTCTTCTCATTGGATTTGAGAGTAACAAGAAAACTGATCTTTCCAGTTTCCTTTTTCCCTTCGACCTGATGCGGTATTTCAATCCCGTTATCGAGAATAATAAACGACCGTGCATCGAAACCGCCGAATTTCCTGATCAGATCCGGTATTTTGATACTTACCATTTCATCAACTCTATTAATTTCTGTAGGATTAGAAACGGTAATGTCAGCTGTTTTAATATTCTGAGAATAAACGACTGAAGAGAGAGCAATTAAAAGTACCGGAAAAATTTTTTTTAATGACATAATATCACTCATTTTATTTGATAAAAGTTCAGAAAGGCAGCTAAATTATTAATTAGGCCGCCTTCCTTAATTCATGGGAGGCACCATGAAATTTTCATTTAAGAACAAACATCTCCAGCATTTAATCAATAGCCGAAAAAGTCAGGAATTATCATGCTGAGTTCAGGTATATAAGTAACGAGAAGAAGAGTTATCATCATTGCAATAAACATCGGAATAAGTGGTTTAATAACTTTGGTTATTGGAAGCTCAGCAACGGAACATCCGACAAAGAGAACGCTTCCCACAGGAGGAGTACATAATCCGATACTTAAATTCATAACCATTATTATTCCGAAATGAATCGGATCAATTCCAAGATGCGTTACTACCGGAAGAAAAATCGGTGTAAAGATCAGAACCGCCGGAGTCATATCCATAAAAGTACCAACGATAAGCAGAATTACATTTATAATTACCAGAATAACAAATTTGTTGCTGGACAATGATATAAGGGCTTCGGCAACATTCTGAGGAATATTTTCATATGCCATTACCCATGACATAGCCATTGACGTACCTACCAGAAGCATAACCACAGCCGTTGTGGACGCACTATTCAGCAGTATCGCGGGGAGATCTTTAAATTTAATTTCGCGGTAGATGAAAACAGAAAGTATGAATGCATAAAGCACAGCGATGGCAGAAGCTTCGGTAGCAGTAAAGTATCCTGCAACAATACCACCTATTACTATAATTATGAGCAGAAGACTTGGAATAGCATCCAAGAATTTTTTAACAGCTTCACCGAATGTAAAAGTTATTGATACTTTGTATTTATTTTTTTTCGCAAAAATGTATGAAGGTACCATTAGTGAAATACCGAGGAGGATACCCGGTATATAACCCGCAAGAAAGAGAGCCGCAATAGAGACTCCTCCGCTTGCAAGGGAATAGACTATTAGGATATTGCTCGGCGGAATAATCATTCCGGTTGTGGCGGAAGTAATATTGACGGCGGCTGCGAAACCTCTGTCGTAGCCTTCCTTTTTCATAACGGGAGTCATAAAACCACCGATAGCAGAGGCGGCCGCCACAGCAGAACCGGAAATTGCGCCGAAGAGCATTGCAGCCATAATATTTACGAACGCTAATCCGCCGGGGAGTTTTCCGACCAGAATTTTAGCGAAATCTATTAACCGTCTTGCAATTCCCCCGCTGTTCATTAATTGTCCGGCAAGTATAAAAAACGGAATAGCAAGGAGTGCAAAGCTGTCGATACCGGTAGACATCCTTTGGGCAATTGTTGTTAATGAAGGCATGGTATGTATACTCATTAGCATAGTAAACAGACTTGAGATACCAATGCTGAACGAGATTGGAACACCTGCTGAAAGCAGAATTGCAAATGTAATTACCAGTACAAATATTTCTAAGGATTCCATAGTCAATCTTTTTTGTTATTGGAATTGAACCACGATTATTTTTCTTCTTTTATTTTTTTAACAGCATCTAATATGTAATAGAACGCATAAAAAACTATCAGTATTCCGCTTACAGGAACAACGAGATAGACATATCCGAGAGGTATCTGAAGAGCCGCAGAAATCTGATTTAGTCCAAGAGTAATATAAACCAGTCTTATACCGCCGATCACCATCACAAATAGAGCAAAGAAGAGAATGGATGACTGTATAAAAATCTCAAGGTACTGCTTCGGTTTTCCGGAAAGCTTTAATGACAGAAGATCAATTGCAAGGTGCATCTTCTGACCGGCAACATAACTGGCGCCGAGAATACCGAGCCAAACGAGAGTATAACGCGCAAGCTCTTCTGTAAATGAACTTGGATTATTGATAACAAAGCGGGAGAAGACCTGCCACAGTACATTAATTGTCATCAATGAAATGATAAAAACCAAGAACCATTTTAATACTACGTCGATAAGTTCTTTAATCCTGGTCATAATTATTTAACCAATTTTATTTTTTTAATAAGGTTGTAGACAGACGGTTCAGTTTGATACTCTTCGATTAACGGCCGCACTTTATCCTCAAACGGACGTTTGTCGGGGTAATAGATTGTCACTCCAGCTTTTTGAACTTCTCTAAGCGCTTCTTCTGTAGCTTCCTTCCATAATTTTTTCTGATACTGATACGATTCATCAGCCGCTTCCTGAATCCACTTCTGTTCCTCGGGCGAGAGATCGTTCCAGATAACAGTACTGATTAATAAAACATCCGGAACGGAAGTATGTTCGTTAAGAGAATAGTATTTGCAAACTTCATAATGTCTTGAGAGATAAAAGCTAGGAGGATTGTTTTCGGCTCCATCAACCACACCCTGTTGAAGTGCAGTATATAATTCACCCCACGCAATAGGAGTTGCAGATCCGCCCAGTGCTTTAACCATTTTAACTGAAGTAGGGCTCTCCTGTGTTCTTATTTTCAAACCTTTAAGGTCATCCGGAATAAGAACAGGTTTTGTTTTTGTATAAAAACTTCTGTTCCCGGCATCATAATAGCACAATCCCTTAAGCCAAAATTTTTGTGTGCTATTCAATAATTCCCTGCCGACATTACTTTCAAAGAAATGAAATTTCTGTTCTTCACTTGTAAATATGAAGGGTAAAGAAAAGACTTTGAAATCCGGGACGAATCCTTCAAGTACCGATGATGAAACTTTAGTCATCCCTAAACTTCCAATCTGCAGAAGTTCGAGGCATTCCCGTTCGGTCCCGAGCTGCTGACTCGGATAGACGGTAATCGAAATTTTCCCATACGATTTTTCAGCCGCTCTTTCAGCGAGGTATAGCATTGCCTGATGGACCGGATGAGTCTGATCCAATCCATGACCAATTTTTATTCGTGTGACTTTAGAGTCTTTACTGCACCCGGAAATAAAAATTAAAGTTATTAGAAGAAGGGCTCGAAGCAATTTTACTATTTTCATAATTATCACTTTTGTTGAAGAATCTAATTGTAATAAATTCTGGGAAAAAGTTAAAAAACGAAAATCATATCGTTTACTTAATCGTTTAACTAAAAATCTTAAAAAAATTAGATTATGTCAATTTTTTTATAATTTTTTTCAGAAGTCGTAAAAAAACAGACATTTTCCAAACAATTTTTTGTTAAATCTATTTCAAGATGACTAATCGTTTAGTTATTGAGTAATTCTCTGAACTCAATCGATAGAAATAAACACCTGAAGAAAGTCCGGCTCCATTAAACATTACCGAATAGGATCCTTTTCTTTGAAAATCATTTACGAGAAGTGCCGCGGACTTACCGAGCAAATCAAAAATCTCGAGACGGATTTTCATGTCTGCCGGTATCGAATAAGAAATATTTGTAACCGGATTGAAAGGATTAGGATAATTCTGATGCATTATAAAATCGGTTTCGATGGATGAGAGCTGCCGGACAGAGGTTGTGCCATCGTATTCAAAAGCTCCGAGATCCGGTGCGTTCCCTTTGAAAGGCAAGCCGACATCAACTCCTGCATCAATCAGATCACTCCCGGAAGCGAGGTGCATAAAGGCAATATCCGGAAGGCTGCCATCCGATTTTCTTGGTGATGACGCAGCCGAAGGATCAAGACTTACAAAGTCAGTTTCATTTACAACAAAAGGAGTTTTCCAGCTGTTTTTTTCTTCTAAAACAAAATTTCCAAGTTCCACATATCCAAGATATGCAACAGAGTTTTTTATAGTAACTGTCTGTCCTGCATTTACCGCTCTTGTTATTCTATAATCAGCCGTTTTATTATTGAAAGCAGTTGAGTTTAGAATTGTCATTGAACCGTCATTGTTATTCTGATCAAATCCTTTTGACTTGTTATTAAAAGCAAAACAATTTTTTAAAATCATATGGTGCATAAGGCGGGCGCTGTTTGAATTATCTCCGCCACCCATTTTAAATCCATTTCCATTTGCTTTTTCTCCAGGATCAGTTCCGTCTTTTAAAAAACCATTATTAAACGTCCAGCAATTCTCCAGAATAGTCGTAACATTATTAGAAGTAGTTAAATATCCGTCCCACCCGTCATCGCAATTATTCCAAGCCCTGCAACCATAAAAGTAATTATTTGAACCAACAGTCAATTTAGGTGCAAATCCATCTGCATCACCATAGTCATCGGGATCCGCATTATAAAACGAGTCGCAATTAATTATCCGGTTGTTTGCAGCACCGTTACTCAATTGAAGACCGGTATCCCTGTTTTCATAAAAGCTGCAGAATTCAATCAGGTTGTTAGAGCCGCCGCTGATCTCCATTCCGTTGTCTCCGGCGCCCTTTATATCTAAACCCTTGATATGCCAGTAGCTTCCGGTCAGCCGTATTCCACGATTACTTGAACCAAAGCCCTGAGATGAAAAATCAAGCACCGGCCTCTCGTTAACGTACGCAAAAACGCAGAATCGGACATCTGCCGTTCCGCTTTTTGAGATTGAAATAGTTGAATTATAAGCGAATGTACCGCCCCGTACAAATATTGTATCCCCCGCCCTCGCTTTTGTGATTGCAGAAGCAAGATTAAAGAGGGGCTGAGCTATTGTACCCGGATTTATATCGTTGCCATCGGGCGCCACATAAACATTTTGCGCCATGGAAACAACGCCGCTCATAGTATTGAATAGAATTACTAAAGAAACCAATATTACATTTTTACTCATATCAAACCTGCTTTTACTTTTATTATTACTTTAAAAAAACGGGATGAAGAATTTAAAAGACTCACATTGTTTAATAGAACAGCTGGATTTTGTAATAAAAGTAATTATTGTGCTTTTTTCAATTCAATCTTATTGTACCGGTAACCAGCCTTATCAAGTTCGAGAGCAGCAAGAATAAACGGTCCGTATCCTTTAATATCGTTCATGCGTTTCGGTTCACTTATATAATATTCAAAACTTCCGTCGCGATAAGGATTACCGCCTAAGCCGGCGCTTCTGCAGATGTTATAAAGATTAATAAAACCGGTATCTTCAATCTTAGTGAGATGATTAAGCAAACCCTCAAAGACATCGTTTGCAATTTTAAGGTAATCTTTTTTCAGATGTCCATCGTTAGCGCCTTTTGCAAGAGCATATGCAAACATACTGGTGGCAGAAGCTTCGAGATAGTTACCTTCTCTAGTTCCCTGGTCAACAATCTGATACCAGATATTAAATTCAGAGACTTTGAATTTTACTATTGCTTCGGCCAGCCGGTTAAGAATATTTACAAGTTCAATTCTTCTAGGATATGATTCCGGAAGAATTTCGAGAACATCAACCAGAGCCATTGAGTACCAGCCCATTGCTCTGCCCCAGAAATGGGGTGAACGACCGGTAAGCGGATCGGCCCATTTCATTTTTCTGCTTTCATCCCATGCATGGTAAAGGAGTCCTGTTTTCTCATCCCGGGTTTTTTGTTCGATCAGGACAAATTGATTTACGATATCATCAAAGCGCTCAGTTTGATTATACAATTTGGAATAGAAAGCATAGAAAGGCTGCCCCATATAGAGGCCATCGAGCCAGATCTGATTAGGGTAGATAAGTTTATGCCAGAAACCGCCGCTCGGAGTTCGGGGCTGAAACTCGAGCTGCTTTCTAAGAGTGTCCGCCGCAATCTTAAATTTTTCATCTCCGGTTTCAGAGTATGCGTAAAGGAGAGCCCTGCCGGGATTGACAAGATCAATATTGAAATTACCGAACTTATAAGTTTTTATATTACCGTTTTTATCTATGTATTGATTAAGATTTTCGAGAATAAAATCGAGGTACTTTCTTTCACCGGTATATTTATTAATCCGGTACAATGCTTCAAGAATGAGGCCCTGCTCGTAATTCCATTTTGTTTCGGTAAATATTGAATCGTATGTAACACCGCCGGGATGACGGAGAAGGAATGAATCAGCCAGCCTTTTATACATCGGAAGTTCTTTATCAACAAGTAGATCCGGTTGTTTCTGGCAGCTGATTATTGAAGTAATTGATAGAATTATTATCAATGCACGAAAAGCAATATTCTTTTTCATTTTCATTTCCGTTTTGTTCTTCACTTAACTTCTTCGAGCAGCTGGTTGTTCAAATAAACATTGTGAAGAGAAATATTTTTAACATTCTGAAAATAATTTCCTTTCCGGACATTGTTGAATCTGCAATCCTTTATCGTAATTCCTTCAATAGGCAGATCATCGAGACCAATTAATTGAAGCGCATATTCACTATTCCTGCTTTCAACGTTTTCAACTTGTATATTTCTAACGGTCGGTGGAAAATTTCCCTTCTCCCCTTCCTTCATTTCATAAAGCAATTCGATAAGAAATACTGCATTGCTGACCGTACCGACTTCAATATTTCTTACAAAAATATTTTCGACGACGCCGCCTCTCAGCGAATTTGATTTAATACGGAGCATCCGGTCAAGATGAGGGCTGTCCATCACACAATTTTCCGCAAACACATTACGGCATCCGCCAGAAACTTCGCTGCCGATAACCACACCCCCATGGCCGTCTTTCATAGTTGAATTACGGATAACAATATTTTCGCTCGGGACATTAATTCTTCTTCCGTCAAAATTCCGGCCCGATTTAATAGCAATGCAATCATCGCCGTTATCAAAATAACAGTCCTCGATCAATACATACCTTGACGATTCGGGATTGCAACCGTCCGAATTAGGACCGTGACTGATAGATTTAACATTTTTAACAATAACATTTTCGCAAAGGACGGGATGAATAACCCACATAGGAGAATTGATCACCTTTACGTCTTGCAGCATAATGTTGCTGCATTTATAAAACTGGATAAAATTAGGCCTTAGATAAAAATCCTTTCCGAAGATTCTCTCAGAAACCGGGATTTGATCCTCGTCTAGTTTCAATAATCGGGGACGCGCATTCTGATCCAATTGACTCGGCATACCTTTCGTAAATCCGTATTCGGTTTTACCTTTCCAGGGCCACCAGTTGGTATTATCTGCCTGGCCGTCCAATGTGCCATTTCCCGTTATCGCAATATTTGTCTCATCATACGCATAAATCAAAGGAGAATAATTGTAGCATTCTACACCTTCCCATCTTGTAAAAACGACCGGAAGATAATCATCGGGATCAGTACTGAATTTAATTAGAGCCCCGTCTTCAAGATGCAGATTAATATTACTTTTCAAATGAATAGGTCCTTTCGAAAAATACTCTCCTTCCGGGATAATAATTTTTCCTCCCCCCATGGAATTGCATTCCGATATTGCTTTATCGAGAAAGGGTTTTATATTTTTCTTAACCTCTTCAGCATTTCCAAAATCTGTTATCCTGTAGGTAAGGTCATTGAATTGAGGCGGATTAATTTTGGTTAAAATACTATCAATACTATGCCAGCCGACAGTTTGAATTTCATTATGGTCAATACAGCTAATTAGAAAAAGAGCTGTAATTATTGAAACGGATATTCTGATTTTTCTCATTCGATTCCGGATGGTTGTTTTAGAACACTCTTAGATAAAAAATGCGATAGCCGTGTTTCAGGCTACCGCATTCAAAAACGTAAAAATGATTAAGCTGACATTACTTTAAGAGCATCATTTTCTTTGTTACTGAGAAATCGCTTGTCTTCAGCTGATAGAAATAGATACCGGACGACAGATTATTTCCGCTCATATCCTTTCCGTTCCATGTAAAGTTGTAATTGCCGGCTGACTGATCCTGGCCGTCAATTAAAATAGCAACTTTCTGCCCGAGGGTGTTATAAATTATTAAAGTAACTGAAGCTGCTTTCGGGAGACTGTAACGGATATTTGTAGTCGGGTTAAACGGATTCGGGTAGTTCTGTTCAAGAGTGAATTCAGTCGGCATTCCTTCCAGCTGTTTAACACTTGTTCCTCCTGCGTTTTCCCAATCGGCTTTCTGTGTCGGGAACCAGTTCAGGTCGCCAACCGGGAAACCATTCTGACCACCCGTGAAAGCAGGGGACTGTATTGCATAAGTACAGTTGAGTGTATCCGTATAATACTTATATGTTTTTCTATCCATATCATGAATCAGATAGTTGTAACCCGGTTTATCCTTTGTGTAATTTCCGCCGGTTGGACTGATATAATAGTTCATCAGGTTAATCATAAGTCTTGGAGTTTTTACTAAATTAAAATTATTCAATTTAGTAAAAGCAGTTGCAGCTCCGGTACCCAGCCTGGTCATGATATGGTCTGATAATGGCGAACCAATGAAATGGCGGGGATTGGCAATAAACCAGTTTTGTCCGTCGTTGGAGACCGCATAGAAATTATTGCTTACTCTCCAGATTGTTGTATCATTCGGTGCTGTAAAAATCCAGGGCATTGAGTTGTTACCATTTGGAAATTTCTCGCCGGTATTGTTAAATTCAACAGAACGTGTTACGTCGAGAGAATCTGCTCCAAGAGCATAAGCATCAACAAATAGATTATTTGTAATCTGAACTCTCTCACCTACGTTACCCAGGGAAAGGACTCCATGGAATCCCATTCCATTAACAAAAGTATTATGATCGATTATGCAGTAGTTCAGTATACCTGTAACCGTATTACCGGCAGCAAGATTTAAATGTCTTACAGGCCGATCCTGATAATTGGCGAATGTATTGTTAACAAGTATTAATGAGTCGCATGAAACTTCACGCAGGTCAAGTCCTTTGCCTGCACCAAAGTTTGAAGTTGTAAGGGAACCCATATTTGCAAAGATAGTGTTGGTAACCCTGATAAGGTTAGTACCGCTGCCTGTACGGATATGCTGACCGTTGATGTTTGTTAAAAGACAGTCATCGATTTTAATTCTCGAGCCAACACCGGTAGTATTTATCAATCCGCCTTGAACATCGTTAAGAGTAGTTGGAGTTGGTTCAAAGATACCTGCAATTGCAATATTTGTAAACTCAATATGTCCTCCATTAAGGACAACAAAGTTTCCGGGAGGACGGGTTGGATTAGAACCGGTACCTGTTGGATACAAATAAATAATCGGTTTTTCACCCTGCGGTGCACGGATCCTAAGGGTTTTGTTTTTTACAAGAGTTAAAATTTCAGTACTAAGATAAATTCCACCGTTAACCAATTCGTAAACACGAGTTGCGAGGATACCGGGATTAGCCGTAGTATCGGCTCTTATTATTGCTATTATCGACCTGGGATCCTGATCATAAGGCAATATTCTCAGAACCTGGCCGAATGACAAAGAGGAGACCAAAAACATGAGGACAACTACTAAAATAAGTTTCTTTTTGTTCATATTACTTCCTCCTGATTATTGATTGTTAGTTCTCTACTAACTAAAGAAATTAATTATAATTCTACTTTTTTTATTATTTTATAAATGAAATTCATATACATCATAAAAATTACAAAGTTAATCTGACTCCAAAATCAGCTGTTATACCATACAATTCAGAAGTATTCAAAATCTTATAACCATTAACTCGATTATTAATCATGCGATCCTCTTTAATATTGGACAGATTACTAACATTCAGCATTAAAGAGAGGTAACTGAATAAATCCTGTTTAAGTGCGAGGTCCAGGCGAGTATATCCGCTGACCATTCCATCGCTCCGGCCGCTGGGGCTGAATGTTCTATTGTATTCCGACTGATGGTACAAAGAGATCCTAGCCGAAAATCCGCCGATATCATAACCGAGCGCGATATTACCGTAGAACCGCGGTTGATTTTCCATCTGTTGTTTTCTTGTTATCGGTACCTCAACATATTTGGGTAACGGGAACGGGAACGGAGGCTGTATTACCATAACAGTATCTATACGTGTCCCTATTAAAACCGTTTCGGATTTTACGAACGAAGCATTATAACTAAGAACAATATTCTTAAGTAACCCTGGCAAGAAAGTAAAATTGATTTGATGTTCGAACTCGAATCCCCAGACTTTCGTAGGTTCCGGTGAATTATATGGAACCGTAAGCTGATAAGTACCGGAATGGAGCGATTTCCAGTTAAGCCCTAAAGTCTCAATCATTGTATTACCTGAAGTATTAAACTGACTCAGCATATGGTACATATCTTTAATTTCTTTGTAGAAGGCCGAAACTGAAATCAGACCAATTTCATTGCCGTAGAACGAAGTATTGATTTCAAAATTCCAAGCTTTGGCAGTTTTGAGAATAGGGTTGCCAAGGATAAGCTGCTTATCGGATCCGACCAGAGAAGGCCTCCATGCAAAATAAGAATTGAGTCTCATGTTAAAATCGGGTCTTGCAAGCGATTTATAGGCAGCTAAGCGGATGTTAAGAAAATCTGTAGCCTTAATATTAATGTGGAAGTTAGGAAGCACAACAGTTTCGGTATATGTAGAACTTGTATCCCTTGTATCATCTCGCGGTACCGGGAATCCTGTAAAATCAACTTTTGAGTATTTATTCTTGTAATCATTGTTTTCCGATTCAACTCTGACGCCGGCAATAAACGTAATTGCCTGACCAAGTTTCAACGTATTCATGGCATAAAAAGAAGTTACCGATTCGTGAATGTCATAAGAGTATGCATTAACTGAAGGGTCGTTAAAATATTCTTTTCCAACACCGTTTTGATCAATACCGTTTTTATTAAGGTCGTACCATTGTCTAAGTTTGTCTCTGTTAATAAGTGGATATAGTTCATATAAATCATACATATCCCGGGAATCGGGAGTGCCATCAAGAAACTCACTAAGAGAGAGTGTATTGATTAAAGGATTCGCAAGATATCTTTTATAAAACGCGTCGAAATAGGAACCCGAAAGACTTTTCGGTTTTATTGTACCGTCGGCAGCTCTTTCATAGGGACGCCAGTAACCAAGGTAATACGGGGAATAGAGTTCGGAATTAGCGTTAGTTCTGGTTTTAGCTTTATATGCCGCACCGGCTTTTACTTCACCGGCCAGATCTTTCCCAATAGTGTAATTGTACATTGCATTTAAGAATGCGGCTTTATCTTTATCAAGATTATTCTGACCTCTATAGTACGCATTATACAAAGTTGAGCTCGGGAAATTATTCCTAGCGAATGGTATAATTTGTTCGGGATTAGTTTTTACGCGCGGCGGGTTGTTCATACCTGAAGTGTTGGTCGAAGCTTCGAGGAAATCGAGCTGATAATCGTAAGGGAAATCAGAGACTGATTGAGCGAATGATAGACCCCAGTTGATTCTTAGATCTAACAGATTATTATCGCCGGTTAAAGCACTCGTAAATGTCTGAATCTCCTGTTCCCTGTCTCTGAAAGTATAAGTAACCGAACCGCCCGTACCGCCTCCGGCCGGATAATCTCTTGAATGAATTAAATAATCTCTGTGAGTGCTGTTAAAAACCGTATTCAGTTTAATAGAACCTTTATCCGGGGTATTATAATCCAGCAGAATACTGAAACCATTTCTGGTTCTAATTTCATCTGTAAATTCCAGCGTAAAATTATTGATCACATAATCGGTTTGATTGTTAAGAGTCTGATCGTAGTCGAGGTCAATTCTCTCGTTGCTTCGAATCTTCTGTTCAAGATTTCCGGTTAGTTGTACCCCGATCAACTCATCAAAGAATCGTTCCCCATATTTGAATGAGAAATCGTACTGTCCGAATGATTGCATTAGATCGTTATAATTTCCTTTTGCTAAAACTGTTATTTCTCTCAAGCTTGGAGCTTTCTTTGTAACAAGATTTACGCTGCCGGCAATTGCATCGGCATCTTTATCGGATGTTAATGCTTTAAATAACTCAATACCGGCTAATGAACTTTGAGAAATAGTTGAGAGATCGAGTCCACGGCTAGTAGCGTCGGTGGAGGCTATTTTAACTCCATCAATTGTAAAATTGGTATACTTATCTTCCAATCCTCTTAATATTATTTTATTTGCCTCTCCTCCGGATCTGATGATGGAAACTCCGGGAAGTCTTCCGATTGCTTCGGCGGCATTGACGTCGGGCAATTCTTTAATCTTCTCTTCCGAGACAACGTTTACAATTGTGTTGGAAGTTAACTGCTGGTTTATTGCCGCAGCCTGACCCAACGCCTGCGCAGTTACAACGATAGTTTCTCCCTCGAGTACATCGGGAACCAGAAAAACATCCAGTTCAATAGTTCGGTTGTTCTGGATATTAATTGGAATTTCTTTTGAAAGGTATCCTATATAGGAGACTCTCAAAGTATAATTCCCCTCAGGTACTTTCGAAATTCTATAAGCCCCTTCAATATCTGTGGCGCTACCCAGCGAGGTACCGAGTATAAAAACATTCGCACCAATCAAACCTTTAGATGTTGTTGAGTCAATAATAGAACCTCGAATAGAACCCTGAGCAAGAATGGAAGAACTGATAAGAAGAAATGAAAAGATGAAAAATGAAGTATACTTCTTCATAGATAACTCCCTAGTACGATTGTCGTTTACGGATATAAATAATCAATGAAAATTCTTTTTAATAAAAACAGTTATTTAATGAATAGATCTATATTGAATTATTGGTCACTTAAGAGTCGGGATAGAAATAGTTTACTTTATTGTTTACTTTATTGCTAACTAAATCTGCCTAATAAATTTCAAATTGTCAAGCGAAAAAAATCAAGTGAAGGATTTTTAGCAGAAAAAATTTTTATAAAAAAAATAATAGCCCTAATATCCACTTAAGAGCTTGTACCCCGGAGGAACAACTATATTAAAGATAGAATTAGTGCATACCTACCCCCATCTCAAATACAGAGAGTATTGATACTTATAAAAGAGTCGTTTTAACAACAGAATAGAAAATCAGGAATCGGAATTAATTATTTTTATTATAAGAGATACAGGTTCCTCTCAGAACTAATTCGGTGTCTATTATTATGTTCTTCGTTTCCGTTTCGGGATCTTTTATGCTTTTCATAATAATATCCATCGCACTCTCACTCAACTGTTTTGTGGATTGATCAATACAACTTAACGGCGGGGAGAGAAAATTCTGGACTTCCGCATTTCCAAAACAGAGCACATCAATATCATCAGGAATTTTCAATCCGACTTCTGCAGCCGCGATATAGACTCCAAGGGCAACGGGATATGTAACAGTGAAGAAAAGATCGGGTAGATTGTTCTCTTTAAATAATTTCATAAAAGCATCATAACCGTATTTCTCGCCAAATCCTCCTTCAATTATCCATTCAGGATTAATTTCCAGATTATATTTATTCATCGCATCGTAGAAACCCTGCATTCTGTTTTTACCGATGTTGATATTAGTATATCCGGCGAGATGGCCAATTTTCCTGTATCCGAGTTTAATAGCATGTTCAATTGCTTTATAAGCACCCTGCCAGTCGTTTACAGCAACCGAATTAATATTTTCTATATTCGGAATTCTGTCCATGAAGACAATCGGTATTCCCCTTCGCCTTACAAGTTCAAAAATTTCATAATCACGTGTTTCCTGAGTGATCGAAATAATAATTCCATCGACCTTCATTGCCATTAAAGTATGAATATGTTTTTTTTCCCGTTCCGGATTTTCCTGTGATACAGTAAGAATGATTTCATAGTTATGTTCAAAAGCAATATCATAGATATGTTCAATTATTGAACCGAAGAAGAAGTGTGCTATTTTAGGAATAACTACACCAATAGTATTTGATTTTCTTGCCGATAAATTCCTCGCCATGATATTCGGAGTATATCCTAATTCTTCTGCTACTTTTTTAATCAGTTTTGTTGTAGCGGGGGATATATCGGGATGATTTCTGAGGGCTTTTGAGACAGTAACAGTAGAAACATTCAATCGCGCAGCAATATCATTCAGTGTAATAGCTTTATCTTTCATGATCGACTCAACATTGAGATTTTAGCATTTTTTCGGTGTTTATTAATTTACTTTATGGTTTACTTTATTGATAACGCAACTTCATTAATATTCGCCTTATTGTCAAGATTTTTTTTATAAGGATTTATACCAGGATCCGTGTTGTATTAAGGAAATCATTAATGAATATTCAGGTCGAACTTTATTCCATTACCAAATTATAACTTTTTATTAATTCAATTTGCTTTTTATCATCTCCTTTTCATTTACCACTAATCCCAATCCAGGCAAAGCCGGAATCGAAATGTATCCATCCCTGAATTCAAAATAATTCTCAAATAATTTGTCAAGCCCCATCTCCGGACGGGTACCGGCGTACTCCTGCACTCTTGCCGCATTTGGAATTGATGCAACCAACTGAAGACTTGCCGCCGTTGCAAGTGTGGGACGGGTATTATGAGTCATTATATACTTATCAAATGCATGTGCCATAAATGAGACTTTTCTGCATTCTGAAAATCCTCCGCACTTTATCAAGTCGGCATTTATGAAATCTGCTTTTCCAACGGTTATAAGATCGCGCATCTGCCATCTGTTGAATTCATGTTCACCGGCCATAACCGGAATATCTACCGATTCGACTACCTGCCGGAGTCCCTCGTAGTTATGATAGGATACAGGTTCTTCTACCGCCGCAATATTAAAATTCTCAAACAGTTTTTTTGTAAGCGTTATTGCTTTAGCCGGTGTATAACCGTTGTTATAATCAACAAAGATTTCAATCTGTTCACCTACAGCATTACGTATAGCTTTAACAACTTCAAAAGTATCATCCGGGTCAGGATCGACATTCAATTGTCTTATCTGCATTCTTGCTTTAATGGTTTTGTATCCTTGCGAAACAAAATCGAGAGCGGTTTTGGCCATTGCGTCCGGACCTTTTCTAGTTTTGGGATTATCACCCCGAGCAAAGCTTCCGTAAACCCGGACCTTTTTAATATTAAATCCTCCGGAAATTTTATGTACCGGCAAATTCAATAATTTCCCTTTCAAGTCCCAGAGGGCATTGTCAATACCTGCAATTGCACCGGGTAATAACCCGGTAGTACCCGCATCTTCTCCTTTAAATATCATTTGATGCCATAAAAACTCAGTATCAAATGGATCCTTACCAAGGATTATAGGTTTGCAGATTTCTTCAATTAAACTGGCTGTCAATTTCGGATAATCATGGTCGGCTTCTCCCCATCCCGCAACACCTTCGCTGCATTCAATTCTTACAAAAGTTGCATTCCGGAAAACGAATGTATCGAGCTTTGTAATTTCGACACCGGATTTATCATTATTAGATTTCGTATCAATTAATTCTTTTGCCAAAGAATTTGTAACAGGAAAGACAGAAGCTGCCGCCCCAAGTGAAAGAGTTTTTAAGAAATCAGTTCGTTTCATAATCAGACTCTTGTTTATTTATTGATTTTTACTTCAGTAGATGATTTAATAAAATCGGGATCGATTTCAATACCGAGTCCTGGTCCGGTTGGAACGGACATTTTCCCTTTGACAGCTTTAAGTGATGAGGTGCTGCATATAAAAGGAACTTTATCATCATCACCTTTAAATTCCTGAAACCGGCCAGAATTGGGGACAAAAGAAGCAAAGTGAAGTACGTACAAATATCCAAGACCATTACCGGACATATGCGGGGTGCAGTTTATACCTGCAGCCTGCGCCATACGTGCAACTTTAACCGACCTTATCAATCCGCCAAAATAAAGCAAATCAGGCTGGACAATTTGAACAACGTCATTTTCAATCATCCACTTAAACATTCTTAAACTGCTTTCCTCTTCGCCTCCGGCAATATTAATTTCCAGGTTATCAGCAATTTCCTTTGTCTCTTCATAATAATCGAATGGAGCTGGTTCTTCGAAAAAGCCATAACGCTGTTCTCCCATAATTCGTCCAATCTTCAGTGCCATAGAAACATCGTAAGATCCGTTTGCATCCGCATAGATCGTGAAATCATCTCCGAAAGTTTTTCTGACAAGGGGAATTAATTGCAGATCTCTTTTTGTTGAAGAATCGTCATATCTCATCCGTGCGCCAAGCCGGAATTTTAATGCGCGGGCTCCGATCGGTTCTACAATCCTTTTTAAATATGCAATTTCTTCTTCAGGTTTATTTCCGCGTTTCTCACTGGCTCTGTAGACCTCAATTTCGGTTCTGGTTATCCCTCCGAAAAATGATGCGATTGAAGTGCCAGCAATCTTTCCAAGCAGATCGAGAATTGCAAATTCAAGGGAGGCCACAGGAACCCAGAAGAGCAAACCCTGTTTTTTATAATTACTGTCAAAAAGGTAAACGTCATTCAAAAGTTTTTCTATTTCCCTTGCATCTTTTCCGATGAAAGGGGGAACAACGTAATTAAGAAATACGGGCCATAGAGCCTCCATGAACTTAGGATGGGACACAGCGTATCCTTCCGCACCGTCTTTCGACCTTACAATTACAATATAAACTTTGCCATTCTTAACAAGCCGGATTGACTCAATTATTACAGGATCTTTTATTAACGACGCATCAAATACTTTCCTGTATATATTATCATCAATAGTAACTTTTTTTGCCTGATTACTTTCAACCTTACCTGAAACTATCCCGGGTAGAGCAGAAGCTGAAAGAATAAGTGCAGAATTATTTAAAAATTTTCTCCGATCCATGTTATTTCCTATTTAATATTTCCAGATTGAATAATTTTAATCCTGCTTCTGTTATCCACTATTTTACCAACATTACTTAAAATATTATTTAAGAGATAAATATTTTTATTTCTCTCTCCTTCAATTTTAAGAAAGCTGTTTACACGGGAAAAAAGAAGAGATGATTGAATTATTCCTTCATTAACATCGCGGAATATTACCGCATTCCGAGCAAGAACTCCGCTTCCGATTTTTAATCCCGAAATATTCAACTGCTCTACATCATCGCAGAGTATTGCGGGCCGGTGGTCCTCCCTCTTCAATCTCAATTCAATATTATTCAGACTGATATTCCGGGCATGTCGGATGAAAAATCCGAACGACGGAAGCGTCCCCCACTTTGTGCTTTCAGGATAATGGTCCTCGAGTTCAGGTATTGATTTAAGAGCATCATCGGCTGTTCCTCCACCAGGAAATTCGAGAGTTATATTTTCAAGACTGATGTTTTGAATATTGTAACCCGGGATTCCCGTAATTGATGCTCCAATATTCGATTGAATATCTGTTGCCATTACATTGCTGATTGATACATCCTTAAAAGTCCCGACTCCAGGCTGAGGCTGTCCGTCATAGAATTTTCTCGCTCGGTTTCCAAGACGCATATAGATCGGAATCTGTGTTCCCTCAATTCTTATATTGGAAATAGTGACGCCCTCGAGTATTCCCCCGTCTACCATGCCTAACGTGATACCACTTATTCCTTTAGGCAGACCGTAAATCGGTTCGGTATCGATGCTCGGTTTTACAACCATATTGGATATTGTTATATTCCTGAAACCGCCGTGAGATTCGGTGCCGAGTTTAATCGCATTGCAGTGGCTGCTGATAACACAATTTGTAATCACAACATTTTCAGTAATACTGAAAGATGTGCTTTTAAGAGTTATGGCGTCATCGTCAGTATCACCAATACAATCCGACATTATTACATTTTTACATCCGTCGATATCTATCATATCGTTATTCTGATTTGCATGATTGTAAACCCGGATTCCTTTTATAAAAAGATCTTCGCAGGCAAGATACTGCTGCATCCACATTGCCGAATTGCGCATAGTAATATTTTCGATCTTTACATTTTTACATTCGACAAACCTTATTATATACGGCCGGTTTTTATACCTTTCCGGTTTTTCTCTGGTAGTGACTTTAAAGGCGCTTCCCTGTCCATCTATAGTACCTTCACCGCGTATCGAAATATTCTCTGCTCCCTCCGCATAAAAAAGACTGTGTTTGAGAAAAGAGTCGTTATAGGATTTCATCTTCGGAAGATATTCCGTGTAATCAGAAATATTTGTACTACCGAGGATAGTTGCTCCTGGTGAAATAAAGATTTCAATATTGCTTTTAAGTTCGAGAGAGCCGGTCAAATATTTACCCGGGGGGAAATATACGACACCGCCGTAAAGATAAGAATGATCAATAGTTTTTTGGATAGCAGATGTTTCCAGAGTAACTCCATCTCCTATTGCTCCATACTCCTTAACATTAATAAAAGCAGATTGTGCTGATATGAAGGAAGCTGCCAAAAAGTATATCGGGAGAATCCTGCCTTTTAAGAAATTAATTGAATTTGTTTTCATTTTTCATTCATTCTGATTTTGTGCATAAAAATTCTTATGAGTTTAATAACAGCTCTTATTAATAGAATACCAAAATAAAGTATTACTGAGAGTATTAAGACATAGTGAATTTCGGAAAGAATTTCCCACCAAGAAGCGTCGTAGATTATAATTGCAAGAATATTAAGGAAGAAGGAAAAAATAAAGAGAACGAGCCATATATAAATTTCCCTTAGCTGAACTTTCCTTTTTATAACAATCTTTTTCATATCAGGTATTCTCCGGGTAAGGAAACAGACTTTCCGGTTTTAGCAGCTTCTTCGGCAAGCAGGCACCAGACCGAGGAGTAATACCCGTGTCTTGTAAGCTGCTGAGGAGATCTGCCTTCCCGGATATATTTCACAAAAGCCTCCAGCTGGAGTTTTGTTTCATCCATTCTGTAATTGTGCGAGATAAACTCCCCTTTATTCTGCAAGGCAGTTTCAGGAATCCAGCTCGCTCCGCCAATCGGAATTGTGTCGAAGATTCCTTTTTCAATATCATTAATCAGTCTAAGGATAGCCGGAGGATCGGGAGGATTTTCAGAATAAATTTTATTTACTTCGAATTCGATAGTTCCCTTATCGCCTAAAATCTGTTCTTCCAACCCGTAATGTTTATTGCTGATCATAGAATCGTAAATAAAGTGAGTGCCATCGGGATAAGTAAATATGCAGGCAATACTATCATAAACCTCGCGCCCGTCCTTCCAGTAATTAATTGAACCTGCGCTCATAACAGATACAGGTTCTGTTTTCTTCACCCAGTTAGCAACCTGGATCTGGTGTGATGCTAGCTCAGTAAATAATCCGGCAGAAATATCATCGTATAATCTCCAGTTGATTCTCTTTTCGAGTCCGGGTTCAGGCAGAGGCCGCCTCCAATTATTATTTCTGTGCCAGTATGCACGTATTTGAGTAACCTTACCAATTTCACCTTTATGGATTTTTTCAATTCCTTCAAGGTAGACAGGATTGAACATCCGCTGCAGTCCGATTTGAAGGATCCTGTTGCTTTGTAAAGAAGAATCGTACATCAATTTTACATCTTCAATTTTCCGCGCCATCGCTTTTTCACAGAAAACATGGCGGCCGCTATTTAGTGAGTCAACCGTCATATAGACGTGATCATTTAGCGGTGTAGTAACTATGACCCCGTCAATGTTCTTCATTTCAAGCATTCTTCTATAATCAGAAAATCCTTCGGACTTGCCATCAGCAAGCTGCAGACCTTTTTTTAAATTCGGTTCATAGTCATCACATACGGCAGCTATCTCAACATTTAATAATTCCATAAATTCTTTTACATTAAGAAGAAGAGCGCTTCCCCTATCACCAATACCAATTATCCCAAGCCTTACTCTATCCGAGGCGGAATTTCCAGGAAGCTGAGCATTACCGAAAATAGACAACCACGGCATTGAAGCAGCAGCGAGGGAGGATCCGGCGAACAGCGAAATTCTTTTAAGAAATTCTCTCCTGCTCTGAATAAAAAACTGATTCAATTTCCAACTCCTTACTTTGTATAAAAAAATAATTCAGGAAGACCAGTATCATAACAGACTTCCACTGCAGAAATTGCATTGCTGTTAAGCACGACCTTATTTATTTCATCTTTCTGCATTACTAAAAAAGCGGTTGAAAAAACCTCGGCCTCCTCCGGTGAATCGGATTTAACGCTTACACTTTTTATCGAATTAACAGGCAGATGGTTCACCGGATCAATCACATTAATACTTTTATGCAATTTCCCTTCGTCGGTTATCGTATAGCTGCCTGATGTTGAGACAGATTCATCGGCCATATCGAACGAATAAACTGTTGAACCCGGTTCAAGCAAATTATTAATCCCGACCTTCCAGCAGTTCCCGTTGGGATGTGAACCAAGCCCAAGGATTGAGCTCTCACCGAAACTTATAAATGCGCTGATTACACCTTTATCTATAAGCAATGATTTTACACTAGCGAGCGCATACCCTTTACCGAAACCTCCAAGATCTATTCTGATACCACGATTACCGAATGAAACCGAACGATTGTTGCTATTCAAATAAACCTTATCGAATCCAGTTGTTGTTTTCAATTGGTCAGGCAGGTTTTCCAAATTTCTTTGAGAGTCATGAGCAATCCAGAAATCCATGAGCGGTTTAACAGTTATATCGAAAGCTCCGGCAGTTAAGAGATAGTATTTCCTGCACCGTTCGAGTATTTCAAAGACCTCATCGTTTACATTATCAATTTCATCTGATTTACGATTATTCAATCGGCTTATCTCACTTCCTTTCTCATAAAAACTAATCAGCGATTCAATTCTAACAACCTCGTTCCTAACAAGAAGAAATAATCTATCTCCATTTTCATAATCAATTGACGGAAACAGCAGGTTAAATCTTGTTCCCATCGCAAAAAAACTGTTATAATAAATTTTATTCATTTTAATATTGAAATACTTTTCCGTCCGCCAGAACTTCCCGGTTAACTTTATCAAATGTCACGAATTTTTTAGTTCTGAGAGCAGCGGTAACCATTATGTTTGAAACCGAATGATCGTAACCGGCTTCAACAGGTGCATTGGGTTCTTTTCTGGATCTTATGCATTCCATCCAGTTTTTCATATGAAGTGAGGTCATAAGATCCACGCCAGTATTAGCTGAAGTTTCAGCTTTCACATCTGATATGGATAGATCCAAATCAGAAAGCAGGTTTGATTTCATCTTCATCGATTTTGCATACTGCTCGGTCAATCCACCTGTCGGTGTTACTTTATTAGTATCCAGATTCAATTCGCCGCCGTTGGAATAGTAAATTTCTTTTACTCCTCCTGCCGAATTGAACATTCTTGATGAATATAGAACCTGAAAACCTTTTGTAGGATCATCTTCAGGACCGTAATCAAATACTGCAGTCATAGCGTCAAAATTTTTTCTTCCGTCATTCCACATATATATACCGCCGTTAGCTGAAACGGAGCGTGGAAATTTCAATCCGCTGAACCAGTGAACAGTATCGATCTGATGAGCCATCCACTGCCCGGGAATTCCGGAAGAATAGGGCCAGAACAATCTGTATTCGATATATTTTCTCGGATCCCAGGGTTCAAAAGGTCTGTTTAGTATGTAACGCTTCCAATCGGTATCGGATTCTCTTATTGAAGAGACAAGTTCGGGCCGACGCCATCTTCCAGGCTGATTTACATTCCACGTCATCTCAACCATTTTTATATCGCCAAACTTTCCCGACTTAATAAACTCAAATGCCTTGTGATAGTTGGGTCCGCTTCTCCGCTGTGAACCGATTTGGCAAACAATACCTGATTCCTTAACAGCGTCGAAGGCAAGCCGGTTATCCTCCATAGTTTCGGCAAAAGGTTTTTCTACATAAACATCTTTCCTGTTTTTAGCAGCTTCGACCGTATGAAGCGCGTGCTGAAAATCTGCTGTAGAGATAATAACAGCATCAATATCCTTATCAGCATACAGTTCTTCATTATTCAAATATGTTAAAACATCCTTATCAAATTTCTTTTTGAAAAATTCCGATCCCTCTTTTCTTCTTCGGTTCCAGATATCTGAGACACCTTTGATCTCAAAATTCAGGTTATCTGCATGATTCATAAACGCAGGTATTAACGAATCGCGGGCGCGGTCGGAGAAACCGACAATTCCAACTAACACCCTGTCGTTAGCTCCCGCTATTCTAGAATAACTTCTTGCATTCAATCCGACCGAACCGGCAACAACACCGGCAGCCGCCATCGCAGATTTTTTTATAAAATCTCTTCTTGAATTTCCCATTGGGTTTAACTCCTGCTAGTTAAGTTCTCTTATTTTTATATTCATGAAAGAAACCGCGTCCCCATGATCCTGAAGGAGAATATGTCCTTCCTTAAATTCACCAAAATTTTTCCAGACGCTATATTTGCTGTATGCAACGAGAGCCCGCCACATTTGTGTATTCCGTTCATATTCTACAACCTTGAATCCGTTGAGCCAGTGTTCAACCTGATTATCTTTAACAATAATTCTGGCACGGTTCCACATTCCGATCCCGTTAAAACGTTTTCCGACAGGTGCAATAAGATCATAGAGAGAGCCGAGAGTTCTGTTGCCGGCAACTCCGAGTTTGGCATCGGGATGTTTGGCATCGTCGAGGATCTGGAACTCGCATCCGATAGCCGATCCTTCCCCTTTATTCAATTCGGGGTCGACAAAATATTTTATACCGGAGTTAGCACCATCAGTTATTTTGAAATCGGCTATCAATTCAAAATTTCTATATTTTTTTGTTGTGATAATATCACCGCCGTTTCTCGATTCCGCACCTCCCGACGAGAGGACACTTAGAACCCCATCTTTAATTTCCCAGCCGTACTCGGGAAATTTATCGAGCTTTGCACCGCGCCAGCCATCGGTAGTTTTCCCATCCCATAATAATTTCCAGCCGGTCTTCTTTTCATAATCAGAGATTGTGTTACTTATATAGTTGTATTGGGGAATCCCCGATTCAGGAGATTTGAATTTTGAAGGATTATCGGTGATGATTCTAATGTTTCGCCACATAGCTTTAATACCATTTTTTAAAGGATCATTTTTAATATCATGAACCTGCAATGCGATGAAACCGGTCTTTGTTAGGTCATCTATAATATCCGCGCAGGGTATACCGTTAATCCATGTTCTGATCGAATTCCCGATTGCTTCAACACGGACTAAATTCCACTGATTATTTTTGAAAGCTTTTCTTCCATTCGGATTTTCATCGAGAGTATAGAGCCAGCCGCGTCTTGCTTCGTCGTAAATTCCACCGCTCCAGGCTCTATCGGACGGGTCAATCTCAACCTGATAACCGTGCACTCTTCCTTCCTTAAAGTCTACCAAACTTTCGCTTCTGAACTGTACACCTGTATTCAACTGCGTATCAGTTTTAATTTCGAACTCCAGAATAAAATCCGAGAATTTTTCTTTTGTGCAGAGGAATGAATTCGGTGAGCCGACTATTGCCTCTCCCACAAGCACACCATCCATCACGTAGTATTTTGCAGATCCGTTTAACTGTTCCCAGCCGGACAAATCCTTACCGTTAAAGAGAGATTTCCAGTTCGGCTGCGCATTGACAGCAACAGATAGCAGAATTAGAATCACATGAATTAATTTCAGTTTAGTTTTCATTTTTTTACCGTTTATTTTTTTCAAGATTAATTTTTACAGTATAAACCTGGGGAGACCCGCTTCTGTCGGAACTGAAAAGGACATATTTTCCGTTAGGACTGAACCGGGGATGCGGATGTGAATCCTGCTCGATCAATGTTGAGTTGTGACGAAAGAGAATTTCTACCTTTTCAATTTTATTAGCTCCCCGTCTAAGAAGTGCAAGTACGGGCTGATCATTATAAAGGTCCACAACCCAGTGAAGGTTATCTTTAAACAGGTTCTGATGCGAAGGGGATACGCGGATATCGTAAGTGTGGTTTTCTGTTCCGTCAATAGTCTGTAACCCTATAAACTGATTACCTCTCATAGGTCCCCATCTGTATTTAGATATGTATGATATATATTTACCGTCGGCACTCCATGTTTCGTGAGTACGCTGAGTACCGTATTCCTGATCCACCGGACCACCGTTATTCCCGTCAATAGAGATCCACCAGATTCTAATAGGTGCGTGTCCTACCAGTCTGGGTCTGCCCGGTTTATCCCACTGCCAGCAATATAATATTAAGTCCGGATCTACCGGATTTGTCTGAACGTGACCTATATTAAATCCGAGATCGTGTGTAATCGGTATAATTGATTTAGCTATTATATTGAATTTGTAAAGAGCAAAAGGGCCATATTCGGGATTGCCGGGGAGAGCTTCTTTTTTGTTGACGGAAAAGACTAAGAACTTACCGTCGCATGTTACCGAGAAGGAGAGGATCTTAAACTTTAAGGAGGAAAAATCATAAATGAAATCTGTCTTCAGTGTTTCAATGCTGAGGGAGTATAGTTTATTTTCATCAAAAAAATAGATTGTCTTAAACTTGGAAAGGAAATAAATATTCCCGGTTTCCAGATGCGAAGCATCGGTTATCTGGATCATTTCACCATTATTCAATGAGAGTTTGTAGAGCTGTTTTTTACCTGTTCTGTCTGAAAAAATAATTGCGGTTTCTTCATCTATAAATGATTCAATGGTAAAGTAGGGATGATTATTAATCCCGGTATTTGTCCACTGTGTAATTTCATAACCGGTTGTGTCGTCAATCCATGTTTTGAATTCAGCAATATTCTTCTTTCCTATAAAACCAGTAGTATCTACAACACCTGTTGCCGGGCTGCAAATTGTATAGAAAGATAGCAGCAGAACTGTACTAAAAACTAATAAATGAATAATTCCAGTTTTCATTTTATTTATTGATGTCTACTTTCACAGTATAAACCTGAGGAGATCCGGATTTGTCAGTTCCGAAGAGAACATACTTGCCATCCGGGCTGAAACGTGGATGCGGATGACCCGGCTGTCCCTCCCAGGAAGAATTGTGGCGGAATAGTTTAATTTCTTCCTGAATTTTGTCCCGATCAAACTTCCAGAGCGTCAGAATCATTCCGTTATTCTGGTCTGCTATCCAATGTTTGTTATCAGAGAAAACCTGCGAATGAGCCGGGCCTACAGGTGCTTCGAACATGAAATTATCTGTCCCGTCATATTTACAAGAACCCAGGAATTGTTTCCCCTTATCAGGTCCAAACATATACCGCGCGGAATAACCGATACGCGAGCCGTCGTAAAACCAGAATTCATGAGTCCTATGGATCCCGAATTCCTGGGGTCCAACGGGTCCCCCTTCCTCACCGTTTACATTCAGCCACCAGATTCTGATAGGAGCATTGCCGACAGTTCCGGCACCGCCTTCACGGTATTGATGCTGCCAGGCGTGGATTACAATTGATGGATCGTCAGGTGATGCCTGCAGATGATTAATAGTAAATCCATAATCGGGTGAAATCTGTTTTGTTTCTGAAGTCTTAGGATCGAAACGGATAACAGCAAACGGTCCGGTACTGTGTTCGTCAGAATAACCGGGATTCTTATTTATTGAGTATACCAGATACCTTCCGTCGCATGTTACAGTGAATGAACGGATATCAACCTTTTCATCTTTAAATACCAGTCTGTTTTCCATCGTTTCGTAATTCAGTTCTCTAACAGAATTGTCAATTTCGTACCAGATCCTTTTAAGATTGGGAAGATGCCAGACTCCTCCGACTCTTCCCTGATGATTTGTAAGCTGGGTTATTGAACCGTCTACCAAATTGAGCCGGAAAAGATTAACACCGCCTGCCCGTGTCGAGTAGATGATTGCATTATCGGCATCAATGAAAGATTCAATATTGAAATAGAGATGCCAGCTTTCATATTTCTCGGATGTCCACTTTGTAATTTCAAATCCGAATTCATCATCAATCCATGATACTTTTTCGGATGGCCATATTCTTCCCACGAAAGAATTTCCATTCTCAAGATTATCCAGACGAAACTTTATCTTTGTATCGATCCAGATCTCTTCATCTTTGTCTAAACTATTAATCGGAAAATATTTCAGTTTTTCGGCATGCTTAACTGCAGCATCATCAAGCACTTTGAATCCTGATCCATTCTTTATTTTTACATTATGAACATTCCCTTCCCTGTTAACAAGAATCAATAATTCAACATCACCCTCCAGATATTTTTCAATTGCCTCCTTCGGGTAATTAAGTGCCGGCTCAAATTCTAATTGCGGAATAAAACGGGAACCGGTACCGCAGGCGATCAATCCGGTAAATAAAATCAGCAGTATGCAAACTTTAAATGCTAGACTCTTCATTCTCTTAAAGTTATCCCATTATTTAATTCTGACAAATTCAATAACCATTGTAATTCCCGGAGTGATTTCAAGGTTTATTTTCTGTCCGACTTTATTAACTGCAAACCGGTTTTTTTTCAGGACATCACCATAACAATTCTTGTACAGAAGATCATATTCACCTTTCTGAAGCTGCCAGATTCGTGCGGTAACATTTAACTCATCCTTGCCGAATAAATAGATTTCAATACTGAGTTTTTCTTTATTTGAATCAGTAACGAGAGCTGTGAAATTATTATCAGTATTTTCCCATGTGACAGCATAATAAGGCGAGCTTCCCTCAGGAGTACCGTCGCCAGTCAGCATTGCTTTCAGCAGATCCGCTCCGCCGGTTCTAACACGGTCGGTATGCAACGCAAGCGTAGTACGTAACGGAGTATTATAGCGGATTTCTTCTAATGCTTCCGACAGTCCTTTAATTAGGTAATTGTAATTTCCGGTTATGCGGAATTTTGTATAGTCATTTCCGTATTTCAACAGAATAGAATCATAGTTTTTATTTTCAGTTGTAAATCGCCATTTGCTTATAACTTCCCAGAAGTTCTTTTTACTTATCAGAGTATTAACGGCCCAGATTTCGCTGCCGGGTTCTGAGTTGCTACTCCCGATCCGGTGAATATTACTTTTAATTAAATCGAGGCTGAGAATGATCGGCTTCAGCAGATTTGAATTATTATTCAATGTATATGTAAAAAACATCTGGTCGAGTATCATAGAACCGGCGGAATGCCTCCAATCGAAATAATCCCAGAGCATATCGGACTGGTACCAAGTAAGGCCGTCGCCGTTTATAGCTTCATCATACCACCGGACCGATGAGGGGAGCAAACCTTCAGGTTTCTTCTTATCGGTACTAAGTGCGACATGAAGCCATGCTTCGGACCATTCATTAAGTAGGTTGATTAACTCCTGCTTGCGAGAAGACCATGCAAGATACCTGAGCGGTTTCAATGCTCGCGTGTTATAATCAACGTCGCGGTCCCGCGGAGGTCTATCGTCTACTTCAGTTGAACCAAACCATGCCGACTTAAAGAATCTTCTACCGAATTTATTTTTAGCAGACCAGAGATTCTCGAAGTATTCGGCTGTATACAATAAGCGTTTAAAGTAAGTTGAGTCTGAGTCAACAAATAAGAGTTCAGGAGTAGAGTCGGATATAAATTCCGAAGCATGTTCAACATCGATCGGAAATTTAGAATAACCTTTATAAACTTTAGGACTTCTCCAGACTTCATCTGCCAGTTTTTTCCATCCAGCAATCGCGTATTTATTGCCTGAGAGAAGGAAGGGCGTCCACCATCTCAGTAATTCAACATCGTCGCCAAGTTTGCCACCCAGTTCACCGTTCGGCGCCTGCCGTTCCGTAACCCACCATTTTATTTCGCCGCTTAATCTGCATATTAATTCTCTTTGAAGGAGTGACCATTCAGGCGCATCCGGTTCGGAAGGAAGAAAATCGCAGTAATCGGGCTGATCTATTTTAGTGCCGTTCAGCATTATGAGGTTCTCATCCTCCGGATACAATTTCAATAATTCGGCTAGATCACTTGCAGCCATTTCCTTTTCATGTTGTCCTCCTCTTTGAAGATTAAGATCGTAGCCGAGTTTTCCTCTCATCCAGAGTGCTCTTTCTCTGAAAGGATTTCTTTTATCATAATCGTGTTCAATCTGGGCATCAAGCAGGCAAATTGTCTGATGAAGCCGGTCGAATATACCCAGCCCGGTCATTTGCGAAGCCCATTCCCACCCCATCATATTGTTAAGCCGATCAGCTTCCGCCATTAGTGAGGTCAGATTACTGACATACCGGATATAGGAATCATCAGGATAAAGAGCCGACTGTTCAGATAAATAACGATTCAGATCATTCAAAGAAATTTTCGATTTATGTTTTCCGGCTTCTTTAACGAGGCGCTCAATTTTAAAATGTAAATCAGTTTTAGGATCTTCGTAAGGAATAAGCGAAAGAGACAGGACGCGGATGGAATCTTTCCCGCCTTTAAGGTTAAGTACAAATTCATTTCCGTCGATTTCGATAAGCGAGTGATATACTCTGTAAAGATTCATATACTCGGATTCACCGAGTTCGCCGGCTTTAACACGGAACCAGTTTATCTCCCTATCCCTACTGTTGATCTTCAACCGTGCTGAATTGGTATAATCATTTCCAGCTTCCATCCAGAAAGTAAGCCACCATTTGCCGGATTTGATGTTAGTCTTAAATTCAATCTCTTTTCCTGTAACTCCATCTGTTGTCAATTTATTTCTTAAAGTAGTTCCATTCATTTTAGTTTTTTCGAACGAATGAACAGGAGGAAGAGTCCAACCGAAGCCGTCCTCAGAATTGAAAAGTCTTTTTTCATCAATCGATATTGCAAGCGGATCCAGTTTCGAATTAACCGGGCCGAAATCGAACAATAACGCTCTGCTGCGTGTATTTGTACCCTGTGCAAAAACCAGAACTGAAGCGAAGAATAGAATAACAGACTTTTGAATTATTGATTTTATTTTTTTCATAGTAATCCGGAGGAATCGTTATCGAGATAGAGAATTGCATTATTATGAGTCCGTAAAATCGAAGCCGGGCATTTAGTTGATATTTCACCCGTTAAAGTGTTTTTAACAGCCTCGGCTTTCCGATAACCCGGAACGATAACGGAGAGATGGTTGCCGGACAACAGAGCCGGAACAGTAAGAGATATAGCAATTTTAGGTACTTCATCAAATCCGCTGAAGCAGCCGTCGTTAACCTGCTGCTGACGGCATTCGTTATCAAGCTCTACAACTTTAACTAATTTAGAATCATTGAAATCGGCTACCGGAGGATCATTAAATGCTATGTGGCCATTCTCGCCGATACCCATGCAAACAATGTCGATTACATCCTCTCTTAAAAGTTTTTCATACCGTTCGCACTCTTTCCAAATATCCGGAGCAGACGAATCGATGATATTAACGTTTCTGAATTTAACCTTCGAGAAAATATTATCGTACAAATACCTGCTGAACAATTTGTCGGAACCATGTCCCAACCCGACGTATTCATCCATATGAAACGCTGTTATTTTAGACCAGTCGATATTCCTGAAAGCAATCAGTTCTCTAAGAAATTCGTTTTGAGATGGAGCTGCCGCAAACACAATTCTGATATTTTCTTTTACCTGGAGTAAGGAGTTGATAAGTCCGCTCAGGTTCTCAGCAGCCAGCGAACCGAGTTCATTCCTATCCTCGGTGATAATTACATTTAACCTGTCGACTAAAAAGTTTTTCATTAAAAATCCCGCAGTTATGTAAGTATTATTTATTTCGCAAATAGATTTCCATTTCAACCGCAGCAGTTATAACCGCGCCCAAACCTCTCGGGTCGTTATCGAACCGTTCTCTATTAAAGTAGAAATCGAGGTCGTTGCCAATTCCCGTTCCTCTTGTAATATCTTTGACAACACCGTCGCTGGTTATATTTTTTTTAAGTGCATTCCACGCAAGCAGTAAATTTTTTTCATACGATTTGCTTACCCATCCGTTTTTAATTCCCCTTGCCAGACCGATTATAAACATTGCGGTGCATGAGGTCTCTTCAAACGAATCATTCCGATCAAGTACCTGGTGCCACATACCCGACTGATCCTGATGCTTTATGAGTCCGGAGATATGTTCTTTAAATATTTTTTTGATTTTGTTAAAGTCCTTATGATTGCCGGGAATATTCATCAGAGCATCTGAAGAAGCCCAGATAATCCAGCCGTTAGCACGTCCCCAGAAAGCGACAGATTTTTCATTCGCAAAATCGAACCAGGCATGTTTGTATAATTTTTTCTCTTTATCGAAAAGATATTTATTGAAATTAATAATCTGTACGGATGCATCATTCAGATAATCCGGATTGTTATAGAGCTTTGATGCACGGAGAAGATATGGAACGGACATAAAGAGGTCGTCTGCCCATACGGTCATTTCCCGCGGTTCCGGCCTGCAGAGAGTTCCATCGCTTAAGCGCGATTGTCCATTGGAGACATAATCAAGAACAGGTTTAATTACAATTTCATGTTTCGGGTCGGGTTTATCGAGCATCTGCTGGATGTACGGGAGCGCAGGTGCCGATGCGTCGTCCAGCATTCCTATTCTGAATAACCGGTGATTCGAGGAACGGAATCCGTCCATTTCAAAATATTGTTTTTGAAATAGATCAAAGTTTGCATATGTAAAGTCAGTAACCTTTTCAACATAATCGGAATATTTTTTTTCACCGGATATTTTCGCCAGATGCTGAAATCCGAATAGAACAGTGCCTGTCGGGTACATCCATTCAACAAAAGATTCACGTTTGTAGACCGCGTCATCTTTTATAACAAGCTCAAGGAGAAGATTCTGTTTTTCCATTTGCCATGTTAAATAATCACTACCCCATTTATAATAGGAATGAATTCCTTTCTCAGGTGGAAATACTTCCTCTAATGGATTCGATTCATTTACTGCAAATCCTCCTATATAAAACCATTTTCCCGGCAGGTTATTAAATGGGGATGTGAATCCGGATTTTAACGGCGCCTCCGGTTCAGAGATTTCCCTTAAATATATTTTATTATTTCCGGAAAGAGTTTTTACCAAGATCTTATTCAGTCCGGCATTTAATTCCACTTCAATTGTATCCTGAAACTTGAATATTCCGTATGCAATTTCTTTGAAACTGAATTTTGTATCTGAACCGTTTTCGAATACTAGTTTATCATTTATCCAGATTTTAGCAGGAGAACTGAAACTCAGGCCGTATTTTAATTTTACATTTTCCTTTACATCAATTGAGGATAGAGCATAACCAGCACCTTTGTTTATTTTCCCGGGTATGTTGTTAAAATCGATTACCTGGATATCAAGCTGGGGTGACTGAACAACCGGTTTCAATTCGAAAACAGTATCATTGATTACACGGTCGGCAATAGCACGGGCTATCTGAAGCGGAGTACGCTTATCCTCTTCCGAACTGAATCCCGAAAAAATCAGAAGAAGTACAAATAAAAGAGTCTTTAATTTCATAATTAATTATCCGTAACAATTCGATATCTGTTTTTACTGTTTCTTACTGATGATTCCGGAAGACGGAATGTAAACCGCCAGTCACCAGACGTCTGGGATATTTTAAGCATCAGATTATTCTTCCCTTTCTTTAACGGAAGCATGAAAGGATCCTCTTTGCCCGGAATAGCCGGATCTTCTGCACCTTTAAATACGGAACTTCCGTTAATTATAACTTCAACTTCGTCGTCACCGCTTACGAGAGCATTGACGGACTGATCCTCTTCCGAGAAGATATTTGCAAAAGCATAGAGAACCGAATTCTGATTATTATCCGGAAAAATTTCGGCCAGTTTGACTGTATCAGGATAATCAGTAACCACTCTGCGCCATCTGTATTTTGCCGAATCGAAAAAGAATTCTTCTGCAACTTTCGGTTCAGCATTCAATTCACCTCCCATTTCAATCAGATAATCCACCGCAGAGATTTTAGAATTATCCTTATTGATAATAGGGTTTACCATCAACCATTCACGAAAATATTTACCCGGCAGCTTAGTAATTGAAAGCCGAGTTGATTCAGCCGAAGGGAGAGGAAGCGAGCTGTCAATATTTTTAAGCGCAGCTTTAAGCCGGCTTTTTATATCGTTATAATCATCGACCTTTTTCTGATAGCGGCTTGAAATCCGGTCGAGCGCATAAGTATGATTCTCCTGCAACCAGAGAATTTCAAAATCCGCTTTTACTCCATTTATCTGCCGGATTAATCTTTCAATATTATTCAATGATTGAAGAATCAAGTTTCGAGCGGCAGATCTGTTTTTATTCTGAATATTAAGAGCTTCTTTATAAGATTCCGCCGATTGAATTAGAATCATCCTTTCATTAACAAGTACGCGGTAAAGATCAATTATGAACTGAATAAAATTCCTCTCTTCCATATGGAAAACAAATTGAGAATTAATCAGTTCTTTCTCTGCGTCTGATATAATTCCACTGACTTCATCCCAATCAACAAGCGAAATTTTTGTACTCCTGCCGGAATCCGGAACTAATTTGCTGAACAGGATTTTGTCATTCATACCATCTGTCGATTCGAGTGGAATCAGTTCATTCAGTTTCCATATTGAAGAAGTAAGAGAATTGTTAGAGCCGGCATAGATCGCTCTGTTAAACCGGGAATCAAAATCGCGGTCATCTGAATTATGGTTCCAGCATTTTTCTGCACCATAGGCAACACCGAGCCAATCATTATTAAAGAGAGCAGTACCGCCGTCATCCCAGACACAGACTAGTACACCGAATGCGCCGGCCTCTTTTCCTTCCGAAATAAATTTCTTAATGTTATTAAAAGCTTTATGAAAATCGGGGAAAATTTTATTCGAATTAAGAACGCCGGGAGAGATCATAAAATCGCGACCCGCACCTCTGAACGGTTTCAGGAATCTTTCGAAGTTTTCATTGTCGTCATAATTCCAGGTACCTACAATCATATCTTCCGGTAATCTCGGGATTATGCCGGGATAATCGAGTATAATATCTCCCCAGATAAGGGCTCTTACACCGTTAGCTTTAACATATTTATTGAGTCTGGTTACATGCTGAATATAAGCGCCGTCGTAGCCAATAGAATCGACCAGCCGTTTTGATTCGGCTTTACCGAGGTCGAAAGTTTCATCGCAGTTAATATTGAAGAATGGAGCGTCGAATGCAGGAATCATTTCATCGTAGATATCCTTGAGGAACTGATAGCTTTCCTCTTTAACCGGCGATATCAATGTTCCGCTTTCGCCGAGATGAGCATAATCCGGATTACTGAGAATACTCTGGAAATGACCGAATGATTGGAAACTCCCCATAACAGTAATAAAATATTTTTTAGCATAATCGGAGATCTCTTTCCATTCCTCAATAGTATACGACCCGTCATCGGGAGCGATTGCAGGATGTTTTTTAGTTTTGACCACGTGTTCAACGTAGTGAGAAAACAGATTCACTTTTAATTCGGCCAGGCGCCGTATCTGGTATTTTACAAAGTCGAGGGTTGGAATCGGTCCGCGGCTGATGTCGTCCATCACGCCCCGGAACTCGAAAGAAGGATAATCCTTTATATAAACATTTGGAATTGTGCCGGTTCCAACCGAACCTTTTATAAGTTGTTTAAGTGACTGCAGACCGTAAAACACCCCTTTAACAGAATTAGCAGAAATAAAAATCCTGTTTTTCTCTATCAGAAGTAAATAGCCCTCATTTCCAATTTCTTTTCCGGGAATTAGTTTAAGAGTCTCGCACAGTTTTTTAAAATTTCTATTCTTTGACGGAATACCGATTAAAAGTTCTGATCCGGAATTCCGGCCGATAAATTTTTTATTGTATAAATGTGAAAAGACCGAATCAATATCATTCAGAACAATATTGAGGGATTCATTTTCATCCATAAAATTTCTGACGATTGTTCCAGCGGATAACTCAAAATATCCGTCAAAAATCCGGTACTCTTTAGGAAGCGGAATTATAGATAGAACTTTTTCCTGAGCTTTTGCAATTGGTGACAATACCGACATGATAACAAGAGCTGTAAATAACCGTATTAATTTTTCTTTAACCATTTTTCCTCTAAGTATTTAGCTGCTGAAAGATATGCTACGTTCAGTTTTTTAACACCCGACTCTTCGCCTCCTATATCGATTCCGAAGTGACCGTCAAAACCATTATTATTTATCACCTCAAAAAATTTCTGCCAGTTTATAAGTCCCGCTCCAATTTCGAGATGTTCAACTTTACATCCCCTGTTGTCAGAAATATGGATATAACTCACAAAGTCTTTCACTTTCATAAAGGAAAGAACCAGATTCTCCTTGGTTGCAAAAAGATTTGCAGTATCAAAATTGAATTTGAGATTATCTTTTTTAACATCTCTTGCAAGACAGAGGAACCCATCGGTGGAGGAAGAGATTACACCGACAGCCGGATGTACCTGGTATTCAAGTTTATAACCGGCAGCAATATCGCATAAAGTTTTATATGTATCTACGAGTTGATCCCAGAATTTATTCCACGAGAAGTTATCGGGCAAATAAGCAAATCTGAGAGAATCCTCATCATAATGTCTTACAACCGGAATTTCCTTAGGGAATTGATACGGGGGCAGAGGTCCGTTGTCTAGTATTCCTTTAGAACCTAATACGGAAGCAACCTGACATCCCTTATCGAAGAGTTCGAGATTTGCCTCCCTTTCCTTCTTATCCATAGATGACAAACCGGGAAGAACCGCACAGAAATAGGGGATAGAAATATTGTGCTCGTCGATCATTTTTTTTATGTCGAAACGCATTTCGAATACTTTTGTTAAATGAGTTTCTCTAATTCCTTCGATCTCGACCGACGAGAATCCGAGCGAATGCATCTCGCTTATATAATCGATTGTATTTTCGGCATTGGGAGGATAGCCGTATTTTGTAATCGGAAGCAAATAACAGCAAACTATTCTGGAATCAACCATTTCAATTCCACCTCTTAAAATAAATCAACAAGTGCGACAGATCCAATTCCCGACATAATGAGCGAGAAGATGAAGATAATTGAAAGGATTATATTCATTCCTCTTGATGCTTTATACTCACCCATCAATGAAGGTTTGTTAATTAATATCATCATTAGGATAATAACTACAGGTGTTACTACAAGTGTAAATGCCTGGGAAGCGATCATAACAAGAACCGGTCTTCCGCCGAATATTGGTACAACGAGTCCAAGAGAAGCATAGAAGATTACAATTCCCCTGCTGCGCCATTTTTTGAAATCGAGCTTTTCATGATTGTAGTCGGAAAGAAGTAGAGGAACAAGCATATAATGGGGATAGAGTGATGATAATCCCGCACAAACAATTCCCGCAACAAAAATCGATATTGCAAATCTTCCTGCAAGAGGTTCGAGCAGACGGATCATATCGATAGCATTTTCGATATGAAGGCCTTTCGGGAAAAGAGTTCCGGCAGCACTCGCCATAACAGCAATGCTCAGTAGAAACATTAATGCGGAAGAAATAAAAGCATCTCTCTTTTCAAACTTCAGATCATCGAGTTTCCAGTCCTTTTGTTTTACAGTTACAGAGCGAACCACATACAATACACCGCCCATCGTAGTACCGATCATACCGGTAACAATCAACGCAGCATTTGAATCCGACGGGATGTTCGGGATAAGTCCTTCTATAACTGCGCCGGCATCGGGAATAACCATAAAGGAAGTGAGAATAAAACTTAAACCCATGAGCGTGACAAAAACAGTTAGAATCTTTTCAATCAGACTGTACCTGCCGTTCAATAATGTAAAAACCATAACAGCAGCCAGGATTAAGGCCAGTATTACAGTATTAAAACCCTCGCCCGATTCAGTGAGCGGTATAGACCATTCCCTGATAACATCAGTAACAATAGCCATAACTCCGATGCTGGAAACCATTTCTGTAAAGATTATTGTTGCCAGGACAAAAATTGTAATCCCCTTACCGAAATGTTCCTTATAACTTTCGAGTGCGGTTTTTCCGGTTACGACAGTAAACCTGCCGAAGGCGACGACAAGAAAATATGTGAAGATACAGGATAGAAGTACAGCCCAAGTAAGCATCATTCCATGAGACGCGCCGGCAGATGCCATAGTAGTAACGCTTCCGGTTCCGATATTATAACCGACAAGGAATAAGCCGGGACCGATAGACGACATAAATATTAAAAGTTTGTTTTTCATTTTTTTATCTGGTTAGTTCAAAGGAATCGAATAATCGACCGTCGACAGTATAAGAATTGTATACGAGTTTATTTTCTTTAACATCAACTACCTGGTATAATTGAATATTATTGGCAGTCTTGACCATAATGCTGTCGTATTTATTACCAAGATCATACGCTTTAGGACCACTAACAGAAACAATGTACACGGTACCTTGGGCGTCATCACTTACAATTTTGCCTTCAAATATTTTTTTTGAACGGGCATACGTATGATCATGCCCGGTAAGAACCAGATCAACTCCATATTTATCAAATAAGGGCTGGAATGCATCTCTGGTTATTCTGCTGTCCCTATCACTTCCGGAAGAATAGACCGGATGATGGAAGCAGACAATTGTCCAGTTCGCTACTGTATTTTGAAGAACCTGTTCAAGCCAGACTGCCTGTTCTTTAACTCGTGATTGGGAATTAATAATAATAAACCTGGTTCCCTGGTAATCGAGATAATAATTAGTTTCTTTCAATTCACTCAGACCGTTTTGAGGAAGAGTAAAATGAGATGTCCATGTTGAACCTATATCATTAGTACGTCTTGATTTCCCGTCGACCATTATTCTTTGATGATCGTGGTTACCTGGTGCCGCGATTATTGGTGTTACTCTCGGGATAAATCCGGCGGCATAAAAGAATTCGCCCCACAAATGATCGAACGGATCTGTAACAAGGTCTCCGCCGATAAGCCAGAAACTGGCATTCGGTGCTTTCCTGAAAGTTTCCCTGAATAATCTTGAACAATGCTCTTTTAAATCGTTTTGAGGATCGCCGAGATAGACAAAGCTGAAATCTTTTGTCTCATTTGAGGCGGTTGTAAATTGATTCCATTCGCTCCAGACTGAATCGGAGCCGACTCTATAAACATATTTTGTTTCAGGGTCGAGGTTTTTGATAACTGCCGAATAATGATAAACCACTTCGCTGCGGTCAGAAACAAATTTTTCTTTTTGTGCGCTATGGGAACTTGCGGATTTAACGAATTCAGTCCATTGGGTAGCCCGGGATATTTCAACTTTCGGATCAGACGATTCTTTAACAGTTCTCCATGTAACCGCAATTTCTGATGCGGGATTTTCAGTAAGATTTAAAATTATTCTATCGGGAATGGTTTCCGGATCCTGCGACTGCCCGTAAAGAAGAGCCCCAATAAAAAGAAGGAGTATTGTTATTAGTTTCTTATTCATACATTCCCCAATAATCAATTGAATTTATAATTGTAATAATCGCATAAAAATCTGAGTCCGAAAGAAGTTCCCACATCTCTCTGTGTAAGCCAGATTTTTCCCTGCCGGCTCCTGGTTCTTGAATCAATAACGGAACCGCGGAGGTTCGGGTCGGGATGATCGGAAGAGAATCTGTTTTTAAGAATCCATTTGAGAGAAAGTTCTATACTGTCTTTAAATTCCTGGTAACCGTTATTAACAAGTCTGATAGCCAGTATTCCGCAGAACGCGGTTGCAGAGCCCGTAACTGAATTCTCATTATATCTTCCATCCAGGAAATTTACATAGAAGAAAGTGCCGTCCTTCCTCATAGCTTTAAGATAGGTTCTCAAAGTTCTGGCAGCCGCTTCAAGGTATCTGCGGTCGCCTGTTAAATCAAATCCTTCAATAAGTGATTCGGCATACCATAAGTTGAAGCGTGGATGAAATGATCCTGCATCCTTGTTGTTGGGAGTAAAATCCATCCAGAGTCCGTACTGATCCTGTTTCTGAATCAGACTTTCGCACAGGTCTAGAAATACTTTTTTAAATTCATCATTCCCCGTGAACTCATACATATCTTTGAATAGAGATCCCTCGTTATTCGGGCGCGAGACATCATAAAGTGTCTGTTCTTTTTTATCGGGCCAGAAGGGACTATTTTCTTTAAGCACATTTCCTGTTTTGGGATCGACAGCATCGTAAAAGACGCCGTGCCCAGGGACATACATATGCTTGAGCATCCATTTACCTGCGCTGGTAGCGACCTCCGCATATTTTTTATCGCCTGTAGTTTTATAGAGATTGAATAATCCCGGGGTACCGTCTGTAACTGTTGCGAATACAATATTGTCATTACCGTCGCCGTGAATTGCATTAAGCATTCCTTTGAGTACCGGATGATCGGTTATTAGGAGACTTGTCCACCAGTTCCCTGCCCGAATTGCCTCATTCAGATATTTCTGATTCTTTGTGATTTTATAAGATTCTACGAGAGCATTAATAACCTGGCCTGTATGCCACGGAGGCTCATACTCGTACCACTTACCTTCGGTAAGATTGTAATCGCATCTCGATTTTCCATGTTCATCGAGCAGAGTAAAAGCGGCAAAGTTCGAAGTTTCTATAATAGCTTTAAGGACAGCTTCCTTTTCAAAAGATTGATTTTGAGCTGTCAGCGTCCCCGTTATCAAAACGATTACAAGGGGGATTAGAGCAAATCCTTTCATATAACTTTTCATTTAATCTCCGGTGAATTTCATTATTGAATGATATTATAATCAGGCACCGGCAACATTACCGGAATAATTTTTTCATAAACTTTTTTATCGATCATTTCCATTTTTCTAAGTATTCCGTTTCTTTTTCCATCCAGAAGATGAATTTCGTCAACAAACTTTTCTTTAGTCACCGGTTCCGGGACTGAGTTCTTAAGCTGAAGCCGTAATGCTTTCATACGTGTATAATTGAAATGATAATGAAACGGATTCTTGTCGTGGATATATCTGATCTTTCTTATTATTGACCAGAGAGTATCGGCTTCAAACCAGAGTTTCCTCTCGCCGATTTTTTTTCTGAACTCAAGTTCGGTTTCCTTGAACTCAAACAGAAGCGATGCAGAAGCTTTTCCGTACAAGCGAATCATTGCATTTTGAATAGACCGGAGAGAATCATACGTTGAAGAATTCCAAAGGAAATCGTTTACTGTGATAATAGAAGCCTTTGAATCCTCGGCGTCAGCATTACCATTCACAAACATTCCGTTTCCGGCGGTTCTCTTGCTGAAGTCCCCCGGCAATTCATTGCTGTATGCGGAGAATAAAGGTGCGGATGTAAACGGGTGATGACTGTAAATAGTATTATCCCAGAGGAATGGTACCCTGCCTTTAAGATTAAGTGACCAGTCATTAATCTGATCAACTGTAATGCTGCGGCTTCTTACATTGACACCGCACCATATAATATAGACATCCTCATTCATATTCGAACCGATAAAATTCAGGTCCTGCTTCAAAAACCCGTACGGTTCCTTTTCCCACGGAGTATTTTTATAAAGCTCCATGTCACCGTAGTTCATGTCTTCATATGTATAAAATGCCGGCACGTAATAGACTTCCGATTTATAAGAATTTGAATCAAGCCATTCTATCAAGTCATTAATCAGGTAACAATGCGCTTCGGCCATATGGCTGAATTTCTTTTTGTCATTTTCACTTGTAAGAGTATAACCTTCATGATACTTAAAAGGAGGCGTATCGTCTGCAAGAATCATTATTTTCTCGATACCAATTTTCAATCCTGCTTCAATCACGGATTTAAGAAGATTTATATCATCGGGATTCGAAATTTCGATCTGTTTTTTCTCATAAATATTATGGGACTGCATAATTTCCGGCCCGCCGAAACGGTCGCGCCAGTCTTTTATCTCGTCAAGCACTTTCTGATATTCATCATCAATCCTGAACCAGGAATAGACTCTGCTTGCAATGGCAATGGTTTCCATTTTATTCATCAGCGCATAATTCATTATCTCTTCAACACGCCCGGGTTTCAATACGGTGGAAAAAATTCTTCGGCTATACTCAGGCCAGTCATCAACTTCAAAGAGATTTAATTTAAGTAAACTGTTCTCACGCTCAATAAATTCAGAGAATGTAGCAACTCCGAATAACAAACCTAGCTGACCGGGTGAAGAAATATTAATCTCCTTTGCGGATATATCGGGTATTATCCTGTAATGCTGATTATTATTAAAAGAATTGTTTTCACTTCGGGAAATGTTAATAACCCATCCGTCAAAGCTTTTCGATTCATAAGGATTTTCGATACTGAATTCGATTCCATATTTATTTTTAAGAAGATAATTAATGTAACGGGCAGATTTAATTTCGGCCTCGTTCCGTGCAATAATTTTGAGTGAATTTATTTCCGGAGAAAGGAGAACCGATTTCCCGAGTGATTTAATATGAACAGGTGCCGGCTGTATCTCGGGCATTTTATCACCGGAGTTAATTAACTCCTGAGAGAATGAATTAACAGACAGGAAAAGGAGAAGTATTAGAATTCTTTTTTTCATAATTATCCAAGCTATTGATTATCAAAATCAGGAAGTTTTACCATTTCCATCTGAAGTGTATAGCTCAATCTATTAAAAGAGAGTTTTTCTATTTCATCAATAAGGAGCCGGCGTTTCTTATCAAGTTCGATACATTTTCTTTTAAACGACTCATAATCCTCCGGTTCAGGAACCGAATATTTCAGCTGCATCCTGAGAGCTTTAAATCTCCCGTAATTGAGGTGATAATGAAAAGGATTTTTTTCAGTGATAAATCTGGTATCCCGTATCGATTTCCACAATTCATCAGCAGCATACCAAATTTCTCTCTGCTTAATTTCCTTTACAAGTTCCAGCTCAGTTTCTTTGTATCTAAACATAGTATTAAGAGCATCCGCTCCGTACAATTTTGTCATTGCATTAATAAGACTTACAGAAGGATTATAAGAGTCCCCTTCCCACATATAAGCGTTGGCCGTAAGAGTAGCTGCACGGCTCGATTCACCAACACCGTCGCCGTTAATAAAGATTCCGTTACCGCCGGTTTTATTTCCGAAATCTGATGGAAAGTCGTTCTGATAAGGAGTGAACATTGTGCGTGCGGTATAGTCCAGCTGCGCGAAGATAGAATTATCAAAAAGGAACGGAACACGTCCGCTTAAATTGCTTGTCCAGTCTTTAAGATCCTGATCAGTTAATGTACGGGTACATACATAAGGACCGGTCCACATTATGTGAACATTCTTATTCATCTTGTCGCCTATAATTTTCAGATCTCTTTTTAACGGTTTATAAGCTGCGTCCTCCCAGGGCGTATCCGTATAAAGCTCCATATCACCGTAGTGCATCTCTTCATAAGTATAGAACGAAGGGCAATAATAGAATTCTATATTAAGATTATTTTTTTTACTCCACCCGACCAGTTCATTCATAAGATAAACATGTGCTTCGGCCATTGAAGAGAATTTTTCACGGTCTTTACTGGAAGGCAGAACATATCCTTCCCCGAATTTGAAAGGAGGGGTATCGTCCGCCAGAATCATAACGCGGCTGACACTTTTACTTCGTGCCGAACCAATTACATTTTTTATTTTAAGGAGATGATCTTTGTTAGAGATTTCAATCGGGTCGCCCTTATAAAGATTAAGAAGCAGAAGACCCTCAACACCGCCGTACTGTTTGGACCAGTCAGAGAATTGCTCCAGGTTTCCGGCAAGTTCGTAATCGAGTTTATCCCATGAGTAATCTGTATTGTGAAAAGAGATTGTTTCGATTTTATGGCGGATCATCCAGTCGAGATCGTATTGAATATGATTAGGAACCGGTTTGCTGTTGAACATACGTCTTTTAAATGACGGATAGTCGGTCAGGTCCGCTTCACGGATCATAACCCTTCCGTAATTTCTTACAACTAACTGGGATAAGGAAGCTGCGCAATAGAGAACTCCTTTAAGATCCGCACCGGAGAGCACTACTTCAATTACTTTTCCGGAGTTCCATTTTATTGAATACGACTGCTCTCCATATTTTTTAAGCAACCGGTTATCGTTCAGGAAGGAGAAAATAATTTTTGTATTTAGAGGAATTGAATTTTTATTATTAACAGCCGGAAGAGTTCCATAGTTAAATTTCTGGAGGAGACGATTAAGCATTCTGGCCGCCCTCTCGCCACCTTTGTTTGAAAATAATATTACAGCAACCGGATTGCCGTTATCATCAAACAGATCATGATAACGATCTGAATATTTGATATCGACAGGTACCGGATAAATATCTGCGGTTCCATTTTCAATCCATACAAACTTTACCGAATCGGAATTTAGTCTCTCATCCAGAGGTACTGGACGGGCAGGATCATTCTGTCCGCAGATATAAAATGGAATCATAAAGTAAAACAGTAATATTGACGCTCTTATTCGGGTCATTTTATTTTATGCTTATTCTGAATTTAATTTCCTTTTCATAACTTCCGGGATCGGGTTTTACTTTAATAATAACCGGATAACCTTTAAGCGCGGGGAGAGGTTGGGAATATCTCCCTTCACCGGATCCCATTTCGACATCAGAGCCATCAGAAATCATCTTAAATACAAATTCTTTTTTGCCGCCTGTTATTTCAATTGTTCTATCATCAATTTTGTTAAACCTTGTATCAGAATTCTGCACGAAAGGTTCAACAATATTTACAACAGGATCTTGTCCGTGGAATCTGAGTTTAATAGTCTTCTCGATATACTGATCCGTGAATCTATTTATAAGTGTGTAAGCAACTCCTCCTTCCCACCTGTTCCTGTCTTTTAATTCTCCTCTTGTAGAAACAATAAATGCTCCATCACTCTCAACCAGTTCCATATCACCGTCAAATTCGTACAGATTAGTGTAATATGCGCTGGTATCACTAAACTCGATTCTGGGAGTAAGAGGAAGAGTGTTTTCGGCCTGCGGATAATTAAATTCCCACTGATAATATTCAGTCTGACTCGAAGACTGAAGGTATCCGTAATCTACGACCCAGAGATTTGTGACAGAGCCGCCAGAAGGCCGGTGCATATATTTGAAATCCGCTCCCCTTCTGATATCCTTATATCCATAAGCAGTAACGGTTGCCATAAAATTTTTTGTCCGTACTAAGGAAACATCAATTGTTTTGAAATGTTTTGCCCAGCCGGTTTTTTGAGTTGGAAGCTGAGGAGCCATTCCAGAGGACATGTCACCGTACAGAATCGCCATTGCAAGATTCTTAGCCCGGCAGAATGTTGAATAAATGCAAGGAGGAGTTTTAAACATTCTATTATAATGAGGGCCGGGTGGAAGCAATCCGTTAGTTCTCAAATTCATAAAGTAATTCATATTTGAGAGTGCTGCTGTTCTGTAAACAGGGTCTTCGCTTGCAAAGAGAGAAAAGAGAATTTGAGAGCCGTCGGCAGTAAGGCTTCCGTAAGTAGTCCACTTACTTGATCGAACACCCCAGGATCCGTCCGTTGAACCATCTGGATAAATGAAATAGATCATTCTTTTCAACGATTCACTCACATAATTCCATGCTAATTTATTTCCGGTAAGTCTTGCGTATAATGCGATTCCCCAGGCGGACATATCCATATTATAGCCGAGATCAATTCCATACTTGGTTCCGCGGACTCTATTTCCCTCCCCAGTTAGGAAAAAATCTTCATCATGTTTAGAAAGGACAAGGAAAGCAAGCTGATCGGCTTTTTTTATGTATGCTGAATCCGGAACCACCTGAAATGCAACCGCGAGAGCTGCAGTGGAAGTAGCACAGTAATTTATGCTTGCAAAGACATGGTTCATATTCTCAACTAACCAATCGGAAGCTTTCTTAATGGACTTTTTCCAGCGCTCAGCTTCAGTCTCAGTAAGATGTTTATTTAAAAGCGGATATGCTGCAGCCATCATTAAAAGCTGATCGGTGGTTGTGCCCGTCCATTCGGAAGGAGTTTCGAACCATGAGCCGTTCTCTTTCTGCTGATTGATCAACCAGTTGCCGGTTGCGATTGCCGAATTAAGATACCTCTGATTTCCTGTTTCTTTATAAGCAACAGTCAAAGGCAGAACAGCTTCCGAGGTCCGGGTATGAAAGTCTTTGCACGATTCGCACCAGAAGGCACCGTAATTAGAATCGGAGGCTTTCAGTACCTGAAGTTTAATAAGATCATCGGCAAGGATTAAAAGATTTTTTTTAAGACTCTCTTTAAGTGACAACTGATCATTCGAAAGGATTTTAGAAGGTAACAGGAAAATCACACTGATATAAAATACCAGTTTTATTATAGTTAACATTGATTTTGATTTTATCATATTATCATTCACACTGAGAACAATGACGCAAAAACCGACCGGGCGGTAAATAATTGAAAGTAATGCAGAGCAACCGGATTCTGTTTATTAAATCAACCGATGCCGGATACAAAAATTCCAAACAATAAAATTGCAATCACAAAAAGTACAGCAAAACCAAACCCGATCAGATCTATTTTATATCGTTTAAAACTGAATTTTGATTTTAGCGAAAGAAGGTCGACTAAGAGCAGACTATGTCCGTTCTCTTCGAGCGATTTTCCGTCAGCCGCGGATTTATGAGCAACGCTCTCCCCTTCCAGCATAATATCGAATCCTTGCTCTTTCAATTTGCTCTCCTCTCCAACCGGTGTATGAAGGAGTGCAAAGAATTTATTCAACTGGCTATCCGGTTCTTTCTTAGTAAAAAGACTAACAACGACAAGAGAGATAAAACCTGCAGGAAGATATAGAGCTATCTGGTATTCATAAGCCAATCCGAGGCTCCACGGAGTATAATTGCCGACATACAATGACACAGCAATGGTGGTAATCAAACTTGCCCATACACCGTAGCGATTAGCTCCCTTCCACATAACACCGACCCAGAATGCAATTCCAAAGAAAGCAGTTATCTGCCAGATATATTTTAACCCGTCAACTACAGTTGGAATTGTCAATGCAACTGTCACACCACCAACAACTACAACTAAGGAGGAAATTCTTGCTACACGGAGTTTTTCTTTTTCGGTTGAATTGTGATGAGTAAACCGCTTATAAAAATTTCTCGTAAATAAAGCCGAACCGCCTACCATATAATTATGGCACGCCGCAAGAACAGTCGCGATCATTGCTGAAATCATAACACCGACTAATCCGACCGGAAGCAGATTTGTAATTGCAAGTCCGAACGCAAACTCTCTTTTATCCGAAGTCAATCCCGGGAAGAGCGCGGCAGCAAAGACTCCGACGAAAGCCCAGCCGAGTGTTGCAAAACGTTTCGTAAAATTTCCGTATGTCCATCCGGTACGGCAGTTCATTTCAGATTTGCCCGAACCGTTAATCGCCATATGATGCGGAAGAACGGAAACACCGACGAGCCCGTTAACAATAAGCATTATAATGAAGAAGAGAGTAACTTCCTCGGGTGCGACAAAACTGAACATGTGTTCCGGAATTTTTTCTTTAATTGCAGTTATTCCCCCGCCGGCAAACAATGCAAAAGGAATGATGAGGAATGAAAGCATAACTATAAGAACACCCTGAAGAAGATTGATTATAAGTGCTGATGTAAGTCCGCCTATAACACTGTATGAAAGGAAGAAAACCGTAAGGACAATTACAATTACTTCCGCGGAGATCATACCGCCTGTAATTGCTTCTAACGAAACGCCGGTTGCTTTAAGAATCAGACCTACTTCGCCGATGAAATAGATCAATCCCATAACAGAATAGGCCGAAGCCAGTTTAAGACCGTACCGTTCCTGGAAAAAATCACCGATCGTAATATACCGAAGACGTCTGTAGACCGGGGCCAGAAGCCAGTAGATTGGAGTTGAAAAGAGGTAGAGCCATTGATACCAGATTCCGGCAAGACCTATCTGGTAAGTGGCACCAGATACTGCAATAGCCTGTGCAGTATGAGTTCCGGCACCTAGCGCGTTTGCAACCTGCATAATTTTGCTGCCGCGCCTTCCTCCCATAAAATAATCGCCTGAAGAGGAGACTTTTTTCTTCGCCTTCCAGCCGAGCCATATTACAATGAAAGCATAAAAAGCGACTACCAGAAGATCTATAATTGAAATTCCGAACATAGATTATCTTTTATTTTTTTGGGGATTCTGCCAGATCTTCTTTAAAAGAAATGCAGCTGACTTTGGTTCTCTGCTTCTGGTGAAGACTCCTTTAAGGTTAAGTACAACCCTTCTGAAATGCTGAGGTGTCCTGAAGTCAGCAAAGTTCCAGACATGTTCGCCTATTGTATATTCTTTTGAACGAATCAATTTTATATAAGCATCAAGGAAAAGCTGCTGATACTCCTCGGTAAACATCTGAGTAGATATCGAATGGAATCCCGGCATTGTATCAACACCGAATTCAGTAAACAGGACAGGTCTTTTATATTTCTTATAAATAGTATCCATTTCTTTGCCAAGGATTTCAACCGCTTCTTCCAGATAACCGGGATACTCATACCATCCGTAATATCTGTTTAAGGAAATTACGTCGGAGAATTCAAATACCGGATCATTTACACCGGCACGCGTACAATTTGGAACTGTAACCGGGCGCGAGCTATCGAGTTTTTTTGTAAAACCGAAAATCTCTTTCCAGTATTTTTTTGCGGAACCGTTATAATATTCCTGGTCGCCAACCAGGTTCGGTTCGTTTCCAACAGCCCACATTATTATAGAAGGGTGGTTATAATCCCTATCGATAAGTCTTTGAATATGTTCTTTGTGAGTTTTTAATGTTGTTCCATTTACGCGTCTGAAATCGAGACTGACAGCCGGAACTTCATCAATTACAAGTATTCCTTTCCGGTCCGCATAAAACATCATTTCTTCCGAATAAGGATAATGTGAAGTTCTGAATGAATTTGCGTTAATCCATTTCATTAACTCGAAATCTTTTACCATCAGAGGAAGGAAAAGGCCTTTGCCGATTACATCGAAGTCCTCGTGTTTACCGAATCCTTTCAAATAAACTTCTTTGCCGTTCAGCAGGAATTTATTTCCATTAATTACAATTTCGCGGACACCAACCGGAAGAAGATATTCATCAATTATATCGCTGCCTCTGAGGAGTTTAAATTTTATATCATATAAAAAAGGATTTTCAGGCGACCAGAATTTGCAGTTATCAATTTTAAGTTTAAGTGTGGATTTATTTCCGCGGAACCGGTTTTCAGTTTTTATAGTTTTTTTGCCGTAGGTCACTTCTGCGGAAACCATCCCGTCAATTTTTGAATTGATAAAAACTTCCGCACTGATAAGGCCGGTCTTTTTATTAAGAATGGCAGTATCGATTCTAATTTTATCAATAGATATTTCAGGAAGAGAAACAAGCTGAACAGAGCGGTGTATTCCGCCGTAAGGTGTAAAGTCAAACCTTGTAGGAGGATTGGTTTCCTCCCTCAATCTTTTTTCATTACGGAACCGGCCTGATGTTATTCCCTGCGGAATTGATTCATCATTCAATTCATTATTAACAAGAATTACCAGCAGCGATTCTTTACCGGGGGAAACAAAACCGGTTATATCCAGTTCAACCGGGAGAAAACCGATTTTATTTTCACCGACAAATTTTCCGTCAATCCAGAATTTGGAGTTATAGTCGACAGAACCAATTCTGAGTATAATTCTGTTTGATTTAAACGAGGGTGGAATAAAGATATTTTTTGAATACCAGGCATTCCCTGTATAATGAAGAAGCCCCAATTCTTCAAGCTGTTCATTCCAGCTTCCGGGTACAGCAATTGAAACGGAGTTATTAAAACCTTTAAACCATTTATCTTTTTCGCCTTTTTTATCAGGATCTGTTTTAAAATTCCAGATTCCGTTCAGATCCAGAGTATTTCTGTAATTATTAACAATTGGATATAACATTTCATTTCTCTCTGTTAATAGGGAAAAAAATCAGCCGGCCTGCAATTCTTTTGATGAGAATTTTTTCTTAGCTCCGCATGATTCTCTTATAACCAGGGCGGGTTTAAGAATTGTACGGTTACCTATGTCACTTCCTTCAATTCTCTTTAAAATTATGTCAACAGCAAGTGTTCCGATTTTCTCGACAGGCTGAACAATTGTGGTCAATGGTACCGAAGCGAGGGCAGCGGCCTCAATACCATCGTAACCAACAATTGCTATATCATCAGGGATATCGAATCCTTCTTCGAGCATTGCATTTTCGAATCCGACGGCCATTAAATCACTGTGGATGAACAGTGCGTCAGGCTTTGGATCAAGTGTTTTGAAACTTTTACCGAATTGATATCCCTGTAAAAAGCGGTCGTTAATAAATTCGAAATTTTCATCACCCATATAATAGACGAGTTTCGAATCGTAAGGGATATTATAATCAGACAGAGCCCTGTAATAACCGTTCTTTCTGATTTCACTGAGGAGATTCCCTTTTCCAACATGAAGGAACCCGATTCTTTTATAACCGAGTTTGATCAAATGCTCTGTAGCAAGAAATCCTCCTATTTCATGATCGGAACCGACATACCAGTATTCCGGATCATGCATATATGAGACCATTACGTAGGGAAAATTTTCCTCGTGCAGTTTTTTAATATAATCTGTTGCACGGTATTGAAGAGATAGAGACGCAATTATAATTCCATCCACACCCAGACTTCTGAAACGGTTTATCTGGGCTTCCTCCTTTTCCATACTGTTGGAAGAACTTGATAGTAGAAGATTGAATCCTAGTTCGTTTGCTCGTTCTTCAATATAATGGACAACATAGGAAAAGTACGGATGCTTAATGTCCCTTAATACCAATCCGATAGTTTTATGGGCAGAGAGATCAATCTTTTTAGGAGAAGGTTCAGCAATATAAGTTCCCTTACCTACTCTAGTATAAAGCACACCTTCATTTACAAGGTTGAAGAGAGCCTTTTTTATTGTAATAAGGCTAACTTCATATTCCCTTGCGAGGTCATTCTGAGAAGCTATCTGCTGACCAGGTAATAATTCCCCTTTCTGAATTTTGTTTTTTATATCTAATTCAACCTGTTCATACAAGGGAGCCGGATCATGCGGATTAATCCCTTTGCCCATAATTCATCCTGAAATTATTTTACCAATACCATTTTTTTAGCAGTTACAAAATTGTTTGTAGACAGTTTATAAATATAGATACCTGTAGAAACCTGGTTACCGTTCATATCGTTACCGTTCCATACAACATTGTGAGAACCGGCTTCCTGATAATTATTGACGATTGTATTAACCAGCTGTCCAAGAGTATTGAAGATTTCAACCTTCACATTACCGGCTGCAGGCAGTGAATAACGGATGTTTGTAGAAGGGTTGAAAGGATTCGGATAATTTGGATAAAGCTGATAATCTGTTGCAATAATTTCGTCGTTGGTAACAGAAACCGGGATACCGAAATAATTAAGATCGCCAAGCGGCTGAGCGCTTGTACCGGCTGTATAAAGAGGCGATGAAGTAGGATAGGAGAAAATAAACGGCATCTGGGTTTTTCCAAAGTCAGGCGAACCGCCACCCATATCCATATCAGGTTTTGTAGTTACCGCAGCATTGAAATAATCCTGCAATACATTCAATGGAACCGCAGGTGATGCACCAAATGTAACAGATTGGTTATATAGGGTTGAACCTGATAAAGATGCTGCAGCAAGTGCGTGATCATTCATCATTGGTGTAGGAGTTCTGTCAGACGGAATTGCGGCAATTAATTGAGGGTCAACATAAAAGTTGTTATTGTGTATCATCAGCCGTTGTGTGAATCCCTGATCAAGCCATGTCTGGCTCAGAGCGGCTGTTTCGAGCATAACCCAAGTCTGAGTGGAAGACCTGCCTAGAAATCCTGTATTAATGAAAAGATTGTTCCTGAAATGTGCTTCGATTGCTCCGCCAATTGAACAACCCCACTGAGCAACGTTAACAACAGTATTGTGATTGATATAACAGTACTTAATTATTCCGCCGCCGTCACGCAGAATTCTGCTTGTTAAATTATACCACGTATTGTTTTCATATATCAATGTGTCGATATCGTTGCCTCTATCATCAACGCCTCTTCCATTATCAGGGCTGGCCATTCTTCCAATATTACTGATAATAGAATTCTTAATGATAATTTTTGTATTCTTTCCGTCACATCTAATAGCGGCCTGAAGATCACGATCCAGATGGGAATCAATAATAGTAAGTTTAATATTATCCGCGCTAAGTCTGATAATATTCTGTAGTAGTGCGCTCTGCTCATCGAGGTTAGTAACATAAACGCCCTCGAGAGTAAGATTGTTTCTTGCCTGGAAAGGTCTGTTAGAAACACCGCCTCCTGATACACCCGGTCTTATAATCGGTTTTTTACCTCCGCCGGCAGCTGCGCGGATATGAACCGGATAGGTAGTATTTTCGATCGAAGAAAGTGTAATGTAGTAACCTCCTCTTTGCAATTCGTAAATAGTATTAAGATTTACTCTCTGCCCGTTGGCAAGAGTATCTCCTCTTATTGTAGCATCGAGTGTACCGACACCCTGAGGGACCTGAACAATTCGCTGCGCATTAACAAAGCTGAGCGAACCGAAGACAATAAGAGTAAGTACCAGGAAAGTACTGATGATTCTGCTGTGATTTTTTTTCATTACTGCCTCACTTTTTTGTGTGAATAATATTATTTAATTAAGGATTAAAATCAGAGATCCAGACGAATCCCGAGATCAGCTGTCCACCCGAAGTATTCTTCTCTTGTGGCATAAGTTTCAATTCCTAGAAAAGCACCTTCGGGAAGGTTGGTTAAATTGTTCATATTAAATGTAACTGCCATATTCGGAAGAAACTTATACTGCATTGCAAGGTCCCATCTTACGAAATCATCTGAATAACCGTCGAGTTCTGAACGAACTCCAATTGTCTGAAGTGCATCTCCCTGATATATCATCGAAATTCTACCCGAAAAATTCCCTTTCTCATATCCCAGAGTCAGATTTGCTAAATGATTGGCCTGACCCGGCATTCTTCCTTCTCGTGCAGTATCAATAAAAGTAAAATTGAATGGAGGAAGAGGGCTTCTCGGTCCGACTTTAAGAAACGGGAAATGAGTTTTAGAGTGGATGTATGAATAATTTGCGGAGATAACGATTCCATCGAATGGATTCGGAAGGAATCTTAAATTAGTCTGAACTTCGAATTCAATTCCATAAACTTCAGTTTCATATTCAGAGTTTTCGGGTTGTGTGAGTGTATATCCTAAAGTTGGTCCCGGTTCAGTAACTCTACTAACTCTTATATACTCAATATCCTTTAGGGATTTATAATAGGCTCCGAGAGTAAACAATCCGTAGTTGCCGTAGAAGGAGAAGAAGATATCGTAATTCCAGACTTTTGTGTGTTTAAGATAAGGCTGCCCGCGTTCAACAGTGCCATCGAAATAACTGATTCTCTCCCATGGAACCAGATTAAAATAATCGGGTCTTGCAAGTGATTTGGTAATTGCGATTCGAGTATCGAACCAGTCGGTAAATTTATACCTCACATGAATCATAGGAAGAAATTCGTTGTAGGAGACCGTACCAACCGTATCGGTTGAACCTTCAAGAGTAACAATTCCTCTTTCATCAACCTTTGCCTGTCCGAAAACACTCTTATAGCTGGTGGTAGTTCTTTCAAATCTGAATCCGGGTAATATCATTAATCGCGGCCCGATATTTATTTCAGCCATAGCATATCCTGCGGTAATGGCTTCGCTGGCACTGTAATCTTCCAGATCTCTTCCGAAATTGCGTGTGTAATCCGACCAGTAGGTATTCATAAAGTTGTCGATTTTCTCTCTGCTGAGTGCTTTAGCAGGACCATATAAATATTTCCCGTCAAGAAACTTGCCAACATCATAATCGGGATCATAGAAGTTATTAATCTTTATATAACCCTCACCTGTAACATTAAATAGATTTGGATTTAATTTACCAATCTGATCTATCTTAAAGGCGAGTGTCATCCATTCTTCTTTATCAAGACTTCTGCTTTTATCCCGATATTTACCGCCGACTTTAATATTTCCAGACAGATCGTTTGTTAACGTATAGGGAATCGTAGCATCAAATTGTCCGGTGAAATCTCTATCCTTAGTCATTTCTTTATTGAAGAAATCCTGATAGAATCGTGTCTGGTCAAGATTATTTTTTGCACCCTGAGGAATTATTTGAGGGCCTTTATCAGTAACAAGAGTTCCTAAAAATGCTCCAACCTCCCTGAACTCGGAATCATGCATAAACGGCATATTATATTTAGAATATGAATAGGTTGTCTGCCAGTCCAATTTCATAAAGCTGAAATTGTGTTTACCGCTCAACGAATTTGTAAAGAGGTCAATTCCTATTTCTCTACTCCTCAACCAGTATTCGACATAAGCATTATCAACACGATATCTTTTTCGATTTCTGACTTCATCCCGGTCAGTTCTTGCGTACATACTGCTGAACATCAGTTCGCCGTTGCCGAGGTCGTAATCGAGAACAATATTGGCTCCGTAACGGTCTCTTGTTTCCTGACGGTCTCCGAGGTTCAAATTCTCCACGGTAATCCGCGCGTGTTTTTCACCGGGTAAAGCTTCGCGAGCGAAAAGGTACGAAGCATCGAGAAGGTCCGACCCTCTGTTAGCTCTTTGAAGAGATCCTGTTGCAACCAGACCGAGTTTATTATCCAGGTACCTGTTACTCAGCGTAAAACTGCCCCGATAGTTGCCGTAATCTTTTTCGTGATTATTGTAAGTCCCCTGCATTCTGATACTTGTATTGAAACCGCTGGAAGCTTTTTTAATTTCAAAATTTACTTTGCCTCCTACGGCATCTCCATCCTGATCGGGTGTAAGAGCTTTGAAAACTTCTATACCGGCTAACATATCGGAAGAGATCATACTTAGATCGACAGATCTGTTCTGCGGATCGGTGGAAGGAATTCTCTGACCGTTAACCGTAACCGAATTGAATTTTGCAGAGAGTCCCCTTACAATCACTTTAGTACCTTCACCCGCATCTCTTTCAACCGATATACCCGGCAGTCTTCCAACAGATTCTGCGGCATTCTGGTCGGGTAATTCCTGGATGCGATCTTTGGAGACAACATTAATAATAGTATTAGAAGTAATCTGCTGATTGATTGCAGCGGCCTGACCCTGCAGCTGGCCTGTAACAACAACTTCCTGTCCAACTATTACTTTAGGGCTTAGTTTGACATCGACGGAACTTGTACGGCCGTTTACAACATTCACCCAGACACTGTCCGTTTCATAACCTAAGTACATGAAGAGTACAAGTGTTCGACCTTCCGGGATTCTAATTAATCTGTATTTACCGTCGCGGTCAGTTGTTGTACCGATTGAAGTTCCGCTAATAATAATATTCGCACCAAGAAGAGGAGAGCCATCGGTAGCATCAGAAACAACGCCGGCGATATTTCCCGACTGGGCAAAGAGATTTAATTGATAAGAAAAAAAGAAAAGCAATAAGAGAGAGAGAAGCTGTTTTGAATTATTACGTTTCATTCAATCCTCCGAAATGAAAAGGAATAAAGAAGAATCGATTTATTAAAGAGAAACAAGTTGTAACAAAACAGATTGGCATACTTGGTATACCAGGCGGTTGCATAATAACCAGTTTCGATTAATTAGTCAAGCAGAATCTTTCTTCCAATCTATCTAACAGTTGATACAGAAAGAAAATGTTTTAATTTTGCTTTTAATTCTACATTTTAGCAAACACATTTAGAGGTTGTTATGAATCCTTCCAAAAATCTGAAAATCTGGCATGTTGGAAATTGGTGTGTTCATACCGGTCAAAAGTATGTTGAGTCACCTTTCCAGGCACCTTCCAAGGGTGTTGAAATTCTGAATTACGCCAAACCGTTAATCGATGCTTTGAAAGTTATTCCCGGTGCAGAAGTGATAAGCGAACCTTCCTGGGAACTTTATAATATGTTGCCCGAGCTTTTTAACGAAAGATTGAAATGGGCTACTTCAATTATTTTTGGGGATGTAGAGACAAAATGTATGATGCTGCACCCGGATTTTTTCACCCGCGCAAAGTGGGGTGATATCCCTGTAACATTCCCTGACCGATTTGATTTATTAAAAGAATGGGTATCAAGAGGAGGTCATTTTCATATGAACGGAGGATGGTACAGTTTTACAGGTGAATTGGGTAAAGGCGGATGGCGCAGAAGCCGGCTGCATGAAGTCTTTCCCGTTGAATGTCTTGAATATGATGATCTGATCGAGTCGACCGACGGATACGAAGTAAGATGCAATAATGAAAATCACCCCGCTGTCAATGGAATCGATTGGTCAACAATTCCACCACTTCTCGGATTTAACGAAACAAAAATCCGGATTGATGCAATAAGTCTTGTGGATATTAAGAATGGAAACGATTGGCATCCGCTTTTTGCTTACAGAAAATTTAATCACGGTATTGTAAGCGGATGGATGACTGGCGCAAGCCCCCACTGGGGAATTAATTTCATGAAGTGGAAATATTATAATAAATTCTGGCAGCAGGTTTTTCAGTTCATTAAATAATTTATGAATCATTCAAGCGGAACCTTTATGCTACTACAATCTATTGACTGGATCATCATCATTGCTTTTTTTATAGTGACGACAATTATCGGATTATGGGCAACAAAACGGGCAAGCAAAAACTCTACGGAATTTTTTCTCTCCGGCAGAAACATGCCCTGGTATCTACTCGGTTTTTCAATGGTAGCCACAACATTCTCTGTCGATACACCGAATCTTGTAACCGACATCGTTAGACAAAACGGAATAGCCGGCAACTGGGTATGGTGGGCATTCCTGCTTACCGGAATGCTGACAGTATTCATCTATGCAAAATTATGGCGAAGATCCAATGTTATGACTGATGTTGAGTTTTATGAAATCCGGTACAGCGGAAAACCTGCCGCGTTTCTCAGAGGATTCAGAGCGCTTTATCTCGGACTCTTCTTCAATGTAGTAATCATGGCATCTGTTACGTTAGCTGCCGTTAAAGTTGGTTCGGTTATGCTGAATATGAGTCCGCTTGAAGTAATTCTGATTGCAGGGGGATTAACAGTTGTCTACAGTTCATTAGGAGGGCTGCTTGGAGTTCTATTAACCGATTTTATACAGTTTATAATCGCAATGATCGGTTCCGTTGTTGCAGCATATATTGCAGTCAATTTACCGCAGATAGGTGGAATTGATAAACTTCTTTCACATCCGGAAGTTTCGAACAAGTTATCCTTACTACCCGATTTCAATAATTATGAATTAGCGTTGGTAGTTTTTATTATTCCGATAGCCGTGCAATGGTGGAGCGTCTGGTATCCGGGAGCTGAGCCTGGAGGCGGAGGTTATATAGTTCAGAGAATGCTGGCAGCTAAAAATGAAAAACACGCTATGGGCGCAACACTCTTTTTTAATTTCGCCCATTATGCATTAAGACCCTGGCCCTGGATCCTTGTGGCATTATCATCCATAGTTGTTTTCCCGAACCTTGAAACCATTCAGCATGCTTTCCCTCACGTTAATCCGGATATCATCCGGCACGATATGGCTTATCCCGCGATGCTTACATATCTGCCCAGCGGCATATTGGGAATTGTTGTGGCTTCCCTTATTTCGGCATACATGTCCACAATGTCGACAAGTTTTAACTGGGGGTCCTCATATGTTGTTAACGATTTTTACAAGAGATTTATAAAACCTGCAGCAACAGAAAAAGAACTTGTGCTTGTTGGAAGATTATCAACTGTACTTATGATGGTTTTGGCGGGAACATTCGCACTTCTTTTACAGAATGCTCTAAGTGCTTTCAACATTCTACTTCAAATTGGTGCGGGAACGGGCCTGCTTTTCATTCTCAGATGGTTCTGGTGGCGTATCAATGCTTTTAGTGAAATTACAGCAATGGTTGTATCATTTCTGGTTGCGCTGTTTTTCTTCTTTCTTTCAAAGTATCACAACGGCCAGATTGATCTTTTAATTGCATCAGGAATGGAACGGGCGGAAGCAATTCAGCAGGTAGGACCGTTAAAGACTTATGAAGAACTGATTATAGGTGTCTGCATTACTACGCTTTCGTGGATAATAGCAACATTGATAACAAAGCCGACACGAACAGAGAAATTGATCAGTTTCTACAAGCTTGTACATCCGGGCGGAATTGGATGGAGGAAAATTACTGATCTTATGAAGAAGGAGGATCCGAATTACGACCAGTCATTCAGCAAGGCATTTATTGCCGAGGGAATTCTCGGAATGTTTATCGGATGCATCGGCGTTTACAGTCTCCTTTTTTCAATCGGTTACTGGATCTATTCTCAGTATTTGCTTGCAGCTTTTCTAACATTGGTAGCAGTAGTTTCCTCATATCTGATATTAAGGATCTGGAATAAATTTCATGCAAACTAAATTAATTTTCATTTTAACTGAGAACGGATTACAAATTAATATGACGCCGAAGGAACGATTAAATGCAGCAATGAATCTCGAGCAGGTTGATAAGATCCCTCTTATGTGCCAGTTCAGTATCGGACATATGTTGCTGCAGCTTAATGTTTCCCCTTCAGAATTCTGGTTCGATCCCAAAATATATTCGGATGGTTTGATAACTCTTAGAGAGATTTACGGATTCGACGGAATATTGATCAGTCTGCACGGACATGATCCGGAGTGGCGTAAGAAAGTTTTAAGAGTAGTTAAAGAAAGTGAACAAGAGATTGTTGAGTGGCAAAACGGAGATAAAACATTCTGCCCGTATAACGATCTTCCATTCTTCGAATTCAGAAATCAAAAAGAAGAGATCGATATAAATACTCTTTCACCCGATGATCTGCCGGCAGAACTGAATTACATTCCGGTTTCCCAGAATCTCCATTTTTTAATTAACAGCGGACATAAGTTTGATGTAATTGAGGATATAGTAAACCGCGCCGGCAGCGAGTTCTCGATTCACGGCGAAATTACTTCACCATTCGATTACCTGCTCGATTATCTCGGTCTCGATAATGCAATGCTCGCACTTATTGATACCCCGGAAAAGTGCCTAATGATTTTATCCCGCTTCACAGAATTAATTAAAGAACTGGCACTCGACATGTGCGACACAGGAATTGATGCGATAAAAATCTCTTCGCCTTTCGCCGGGTCGGGATTTATTTCTCCGGAGGATTACCAGAGATTCGTCCTCCCGTTCGAAAAGGAAATTGCAACAGCGGTACGAAGCCGGAATGTTCATATTTATACGCATACCTGCGGAGCTATAAACGACAGATTGGAATTAATGTTCGAAGCCGGTATCAGCGGAATTGAATGCCTCGATCCTCCCCCGCTCGGAAATGTTGAACTTAAGGATGCGGTTGAGAGAATCGGGAATAAAGGTTTTATAAAAGGGAATATCGATTCAGTCAACCTTCTTCTTAATTCATCCCGTGAGGAAATACTTGAAGATGTTAAAAAAAGGATTCAAATCGGGAGATTGAAAAAGGGTTTTATTCTCAGTACCGCCTGTTCTATTGCTCCTCCGGTCAAAAGGGAAAATATTCTTCTATTGAGAGAAGCACTGGATAAATCGGGTCAACCGATTAAGTAATTTTTTTTATCCGGCAAATTCAATTAGTTTCCGCGAAAAACTTCAATTTCGGTTTCTTCCAAATTTACAGAATCCGGACCGATAAAAATTTTAAACTTCCCAGGTTCTACGACATAATTCATATCGGCATCATAGAATTTGAATTGGTCTGAAGACAGAACAAACTCGACTCTTGCAACTTCACCGGATCTGATAAAAACCTTCCTGAAATCCTTTAATTCTTTAACAGGCCTTGTTACACTTCCAACCATGTCTCTTATATAGAGTTGAACCACTTCTTCTCCGTCATATTTTCCGGAATTGGTAATATCGATGTTCACCCTCAAAGAATCTCCGATTGCCATTCTGATTTTATCGGTTTTAATTTTTCCGTAGTTAAAACTGGTATAGCTCAATCCGAATCCGAATGGATACAGAGGAGTAATGCCTGAATCGATATATCCTGATGTATAAAATGAATCAGGATTGTAAGGGCGGCCCGTATTTTTATGATTATAATAGATCGGAATCTGACCGACACTTCTCGGGATTGTAACCGGAAGTTTTGCGGAAGGATTATAATCTCCAAAGAGCACGTCAGCAATTGCATTTCCAGTCTGGATACCGGGAAACCAGGCTTCAAGAATTGCATCAACATTCTCACTTATCCAATTGATTGAAAGCGGGCGTCCGTTAATAAGTACCACAATAACCGGTTTACCTGATTTATGCATCTCCTTAACCAGGTCCTCCTGAATACCGGGCAAGTCTATGTTAGTTCTGTTACGTGCTTCACCGCTCATCTGTCTCGATTCACCAACGCATAAAATGACAAAGTCCGACTGATCAGCAGCTGATCTAGCTAACTCAAATCCATTTCTGGATTCACCATTTATCGAGCAGCCTTTTTCATAAAAAATCTGAGCAGAATTTGCGAGTTTATTCTTAACTCCATCCAGAATCGAAATTACGTTCGATGAATCACCTTCTGCTTTCCAGGGTCCGAGCAGATTATCTTTAGAATCGGCCAGCGGGCCTATAATAGCAATTTTATTTATTTTCTTTGAAAGGGGTAATAGGCCGTTCCTGTTTTTCAAGAGAACAATTGAACGTTTAGCAACCTCCCTGGCTGTTTCTATCATCTTTTCATTTAAGACCGTATTACTCTCTCGCTCGCTGCTGCAGTATTTAAATGGTTCGTCAAAAAGGCCGAGCCTGAATTTTATTTTTAATATCCTTATAACACTTTGATTAAGAGTCTCCTCCGAAACTACCCCTTCCTCAATCAAGGATTTCAAATAATCGAAATAAGCATCGGATTCCATATCCATATCAACGCCTGAATTTAAAGCCAGTCCGGCAGCACCTTTCAAATCTGCAGCGATTCCATGTTGAATTAATTCACCGATTGAATTCCAGTCACTTACAACAAAACCATTGAAATTCCATTTATCCCTCAGAATCCGATTCAATAATAGCGGATTAGCAGAAGACGGGATTCCGTTAATTTCATTGAAAGACGACATTAAAGTGCCGACTCCTGCTTCAACAGCTTTTTTAAATGGAGGAAGATAGATCTCCATCAGAGTTCTTTCTGAAATATCCACAGTGTTATAATCGCGTCCGCCTTCAGCACCGCCGTATGCAGCAAAGTGTTTGGCGCATGCAACAATTGTTTTAGGATCCTCGAGATTATTACCCTGATAACCGTATACTCTATGTTCAGCCATAACAGATCCCAGGAAAGGATCTTCGCCACTCCCTTCAACAACCCTTCCCCATCGAGGATCTCTAGCAATATCAACCATCGGGCTGAAGGTCCAGTGAATACCTGCGGATGAAGCTTCCTCTGCCTGAAGACTTGCCGAAAGCTTTACCAGTTCAGGGTCCCAGGAACTTGCCTCGGCAATAGGTACAGGAAAAATTGTTTTATAACCGTGTATTATATCCATGCCGAATAAAAGCGGAATTTTCAGGCGGCTCTCTTCTATGGCAATCCTCTGTATTTCGGCAGTAGTATTAGCACCGAAAACATTTAAGAATGAGCCGACTTTTCCTTTTCTGATCAGTTCGATGTGTTCATTACGTGGGCGAGCTGATTTAGTACCAGTTACTTTCCCTCCGCTGTATTGAACCGTCTGACCGATCTTTTCTTCAAGAGTCATTAATGAAAGTAATGAATCGACTCTTTGATCAACAGTCCTGTTCTGCGCAGCGAGCATCGATGATAAAAAAATGATAAGATAAATTTTTTTCATTGGAGTGAAAATTTTGTTTGTCTGAATTAATATAAGAAAATTGATTTTCAAAAGAATGCGGTAATTAAAAAAGCCCCGTTAAAACGGGGCTCTTATAATCAGTTGTAAAGAGGAGACGTAACCTGTTTTTGATTATGATGATCAGCATAGTCAAGATTACTGAAGTTGAATTGTGTAAGAAGCTCTTTAAGGTTATCCGTCATCTTGTTCAGTTCATCAGCGGAACCGGCAATCTGCTGTATACCTGCGGCGTTCTCATTAGTAACTTTGCTTATCGATTCAACATTTCTGCTAATTATTTCACTGGTAGAGCTTTGTTCCTCGCTTGCAGAAGCTACCTGGGCAACAACATCCTGAACTTCGCCTGAAGTAAGAATAATCTGTTTAAGGGAATCGCCCGCCTTGTTAGCAAGATTCTTTCCGTTATCAACTTCGGAGCTTCCCTCATGCATCGATTGAACAACGTTATCAGTTACTCCCTGAATCTGTTTAATCATATCGGAGATTTCCTTTGTTGCCTTGGTAGTTCTTTCGGCAAGTTTTCTTACCTCGTCGGCTACAACAGCAAATCCTCTGCCCTGTTCTCCGGCTCTTGCAGCTTCAATCGCGGCATTGAGAGCAAGGAGATTTGTCTGGTTTGCTATATCGTCGATAACCTGAATAATCTCGCCTATCTGTTCACTGCTCTTTCCGAGCGCCTGAATTTTTTCAGAAGCTTTTTCAACAAAATCTGCAATTCTATTCATTCCGACAATTGTTTTTTCAACTACGTTACCGCCGTCCTGTGCAACTTCACCGGCTTTCTTGGAAGCTTCGGCAGCTTTGGAAGCGTTTTTGGATGTATCGAGAATAGTACGCGTCATTTCATCAACGCTTGTAGCAACTTCTGTAGCCTGAACGCTCTGTTCCTGTGCACCTGCAGCCATCTGTTCTGTAGAAGAGGAGATCTGCTCGCTAATCGATGCCGTACGGTTAACCATATCACTAATTTCAGCAAGGATCCTGTTAAGCGAATTACCCAGAGTATTGATGCTGTCGGCAATCATTCTATGGTCACCTTTATAATTACCTTTCACACGTGCGGTGAAATTTCCTTTCGACATATCCTCGAGAATTTCAACTCCTTCCTTTATCGGCATGAAAAGAGCATCAAGCGTTGTATTGACTCCGATAATAATTTCTTTGAAAGCTCCGTAGAATTTATCCGGATTACCGCGTGTTGATACTTTTCCGTTAATAATTTCATCGGTTATAAGTTTGATTTCAAATATCAGGTTGTTCAGATTTTCCATAACAATCTGGAAACTCTGTGAAAGCATATCTTTATCGGAGAGTACTTTTATCTGAAGATCAAGATTACCTTTGGCAATTTCATTAGCGGCTTCAATTTTATTCTGCTGACCTTCTCTCATATTTTCAAGCAGTCGGGATAATTCACCGAATTCATCCCTGGTATTAATAACCGCGGAATCAGCAAAATCGCCTTCAGCAAATCTTGCTATTAATTTTTTCAGTTCGTCTATCGGTTTGGTCAGCATTGATGTAATCTTAAAGAATGAGAAAAGAAATGCGATTGTACCGAGAGCCATTCCTATAAGACTGACGATAAGCGAATTATTTGCGATATCAGATAATTCTGTGTTTAGAGATTCACCCTTGTTAACAAGGTACTTATTGATCTCACTGAAATTATTTCCAAGTTTCTCACCCACTTCCTCACCGAAAGTTGAAGCGACCTCTGCGGCCAGTTCAAAACTTCCCGTCGCTGCCGCACTGATGGTTCCGTCGATAACGAGCGATTTGTAATCAGACCAGCTTGCCTTAATCGATTCCAGATACTGACTTATATCGGTATCCTGATACTCTTCACTTAGCGACTTTATATTTTCATCGATTGCTTTTTTATTCACCTCAAGAGCCTGTAGGTTCTTGTTCATATCATTCTGAAAGACTTCGATTGAGAACTTCAGCAATGTGTTATTCAGAGTCTGAAATCTCTGATTTACTTCCGATACTTTATTTGTTGGTTCGATATATTCCGAATTAATCTCATCCTTGACTTCGTTAATAACTGTCATCTGGTAAAGAACATTAATAACAATCAAAGTACAGATTAAGCCGAGTACAAAGAAAGAGGATCTTAACTTGGTTTTGAATTTTATATCCCTGATAGATTTCATGATTATACCACTCTTATTGTAGTTTAAATTGGAATGCCATTGCCATTTTTACTTTTACATTTTTTCCAGCATTTGAACCGGGTTTAAATTTACTTTCTCTTAAAACGCGTTCAACTTCTTCGGAGCATCCGCCTTCGAGCCCTTTAATAATCTTTACATTATCAACATCCCCGTTTTCGGTGATATAAGCCATCGCAATTACTTTCCCTTCTACACCGGCTTTTCTCGCAACTGTGGGATAGCCAATCTTTTTCATTAAACCCGGTAATCCGCTTACAGGTTCGGGCATAACTTCAGCTATGGCAAGATAATCTTCCTCGCCCGGTAATAAATTTGAATTCAGTTTTTCGCCTGTAACCTTAATGAACATGAAAAAAAGAACTGCACAGAAATAAACTAGTTTCATATGAACTCCCCTATTTTATTTTATAATTATTTTTTGATTAAACTATTCCTTTATCGTTTAGAAAATTCGTATAAGCTTTATCCTGAATTTTGATATGCTGTGAAAGCCATTCCGTCAGAAAATTAAGAACCTCAATAGAAAGGATTTTATTTCCGGATTTGAATTCACCAACAAACTCCTCGACTTTCTTAATAAAAAGATCATGTTCCATTTTGTGAGTCCTTCCGGCGGGATAATTGAATTTGATAAAAAGATCTTCCTCCGATTTAAAATGAACCAAAGTATAAGCGACCATATCATTTAGGATTCCCGCTAGAACGTTGTTCGATTCTCTTTTCTTCATTGAATCGTGCAGCTTGTTAATCATATCAACCAATCTCTGATGCTGCAGATCAATTTTCATAATATTTACGCTGAAACTGTTATTCCACAAGATAAGACTCATACGAATTCTCCGAATGATGGATTTTATACTATATTATCGCCTGCAGAGCAATTTTGTTTAGTTGAATGAAATAAAAAGAAATGTGCTTTTTGAGATATAGAGGGACTTTTTAAGGATTATTTTTCGATTAAAAAAAGGGATGAAATCTTCATCCCTTTTTTAAAAGATTATCAGACGGTAATCAATTTTCCGTTCTTACGGATAGCATACCCGCCCTGTTTTTCCTCCACCTTGAATTGAGCGATAAGGCTTTGAAGATTAGTGGTTAAGCGGCTCAAATCTTCCGAAGCCTTCGCAATCTGCTGAATTCTGGAAGCGGATTCCTGTGTAACAGAATTAATCGACTCAACATTTTTACTAATCTGTTCGCTAGCTGAGCTCTGTTCTTCACTTGCCGCAGCCACCTGATCGATCTGACTCGATACACTGTGAATACCCTCGAAGATCTGCTGCAACACTTCTTCAACCTCTTTTGTTGAATCGATACCTACTTTAACAGACTCGCCTGCTTCAACCATAGAATTGTTTGCTTCTTTAGCTTCTTTTTGAATTGCCTTAATAGTTTCGGCAATTTCCTTGGTAGCTTTTGTTGTACGTTCCGCCAACTTTCTTACTTCATCGGCAACAACAGCAAAACCTCTTCCCTGCTCACCCGCTCTTGCCGCTTCAATAGCCGCATTAAGTGCAAGTAGATTTGTTTGATCTGCTATATCATCAATTACCTGTGCAATTTCTCCGATCTGATCAGTTTTATTTGCAAGAGAAGAAATTATCTGTCCCGTCTTCTGTGCAGATTCGGTAATCCTTTCCATACCTCTCATCGATTCGTTTATTTTAACAACACCCTGCTGAGCTTTGCCGCTGGATAACTTTGCGTTTTTAGAAGCCTCTCCGGCATTACGCGTAGTTTCATATATTGTTTTAGTCATCTCTTCGATAGCACTTGCAATCTCATGAGTCTGAGCGCTCTGCTCCTGGGCACCGGCAGCCATCTCTTCAGTGGAAGATGAAACCTGGTTCGAAGCACTTGCTGTAGCTTCGACAGCCTGGTTTACACTGCTAATTAGAGATGATAAAGAGGCACCGAGATTATTAATGCTGGTTTTAATCAGCTGATGCTCGCCATTGTATTCCCCGATTACTTTTGCAGTAAGATCGCCGGTAGAGAATCTTTCAAGTACTTTTGCACCTTCTTTAATAGGAGCGGTCAAATAATCGAATGCCGAACTGAATCCTTCGATAATTTTCCGGTAAACTCCCTGGTGTTTTTCGAGTGAAACCTTTTCAGAAAGATTTCCCTCTTCGGCAGCTTTAGATAGATGATCGGCATCACCCGATAGAGCAACAAGAGATTTTTTAATTTCAACTACCGCTTTACCCAGTGTATCGTCTTCGGACAAGACTTTTACATCAACATTTAAATTTCCTTTGGAAAATTCAGTTACCGTAGCAGCCTGTTCCGAGAGACTCTCTTTCAGCTTTTTAAGTGAGTCGCCGAGCTGTCCGAATTCATCCTGACGGTTGACAATTACTTCACCGGATAGATCCCCCAGGGCTAATTTTTTAATATTGCTTATGTAATTATAGAGGTCATTCAGAATATTTTTTCTAATCAGATACACAATCATATACCAGACAAAAAGAGCAAGCGCAGCAATGAGGACCAACGCGCCGATCTTTTCCGCGAATATCTCGGCATTTGTTCTTTCGAGAGAATATTTAATGCTCATTACCGCATATACATCCCCTGCACTTCCTTCATGGCATGATGTACATGATTCCTCTGCAGTTAATGTAGAGATTGAATGAAACACTGGGATATTATTAAACTCCTCCTCGGCAAAGAAATCCTTTTTAGAAGCAGCGACAGTCTTTTCCAGTTCATTAAGGTTCTCCGCTTTGGACTCATTAATAATTTTTGTAGGGATTATTCTTACTTCTGCAACATTATCGAGTTTTTTAACTCTCTCGACAAAAGGATCAACATCTGTAATGCCCTCTCCCATCGAAAAGAGGATCGAGTATTTCATTGTCTGACTTATTTCTTTAGCGATTTCCTGAGCACTTTCGAGTTTTGAATTCTGCGAATAGTATATTATGAAAATCAGTACCAATCCAAGTACCGCTACTAATCCGGCAGCAACCGAAAGGGATATTTTTTTAGATACGGATTTGGATACGTTTAACAAATCCATTTTGCCCTCATATAGTTGGATAATTTTTCCTTTCCGCTGCATTAATGCAGCTCTATTCTCCCCCTCGTTATATACCGATTAAAACTTATACCGGGAGCAATTCAACTTCATTATTTGCAGTAAGCGTAACTTCCAGATCAATCAGAATTAAGAGACGATCTTCAAGTTTTCCGACTGCCTTAATAAAATCGGAATTAATTCCGGTTACAATTTCCGGCGGTGTTTCAAATATGTTTTCCGGAACTCTCAAAACTTCCGTAACAGCATCAACAATAAATCCAACTGTTTTCCCGCTTACCTCAACAACAATAATCCTGGTATTTTTATCCCGTTCTTTTCTTTCAATTCCGAGTTTACATCGTAGATCGATAACCGGGATTATTTTTCCACGCAGGTTAATTACTCCATCTACGAACTCCGGTGCATTAGGAACTTTAGTAACCTGCTGCATCCTTATTATCTCCTGGACAAGAAGAATATCAATTCCAAATTCCTCATCGCCTATCATAAAGCTAACAAGCTGAAGTAATTGGCCGGAGTCCTTTTTCTGTACTTCGTTATTTGTCATATACCACCCGTCCCTTTTTATGCAATATTTTTCCGTAGAGTATTATCGAAGTTCCATTAATATTCTTTAGCATTCAAAAGGTTCAATACAATTAATTATCATAAGAAATTTTAATAGTAAGAATGTATTCAAACGGTGAGATTTAAAGCTGAAGCGACTGCGATAAGGAATTATTTTTTAAAACCAAAAGAGGGGTAGATAAAGACAGTTTATCTACCCTTATTCCGGTTTCTTAATCAGAAATTATTCATTTTCTATTTCTTTTAGTATAGCGGCAGCAACCTTAGATAGAACTTCTTCTCTATCGTAGTATTTGCTTTGTAATTTTTGTTTGATCTCTTCAAGTCTTTGCGAACCCAGTTCGGTTTTTGCAATATCCCTGGCTTCAACTGAAATTTCGATCCTGTCTTTCTTATCGACAGAATTATTTGCCCCGGGTTTGCCGACCTTTGAAGGACTTTGTGAAAATAATCCGTTATTGATCCCTTTTACTTGCACGGTTTCACCTGATGTATGTTGTTATTTTTTTCTCTCTATTCAAACGAAAAATCTGATTTTCCGTCTTTTTTAACTCATTTCTGAAGTTCTCTATAATATTATCGTAAGTTTTTTCAATTAGTTTAGCTTTAATCATCATTTCGGGATCATATTTCGCGAGATTTTTCAATCCGTATTTTGCGGCAAGATCCGAACTCATTTTATCCACTCTTTTCTTCATTTCCAGCGAAATTTTTAGATTTTCTTCGAAATTTTCAGGTGTAATCAGATTTATCTGTCTCTCCAGGCTATTGAGCATGTCCTTTATTTCGGCTGTTTTTTGCATTAAGTCTGTCATAAAAATTAATAATAAGAAGTGGATGAAAAATAATTCTGGTAGGACATTAATTCCGCCAGCTGCATTTGAAGTGTAATATATCTTTGCCTCAGCATCTCGGCGTTCTTATCAATTCTATTCTGTGCAGATGTAATTGAGTCGGTAAGCGTTTTTATATTATTATCGAAAGCAGTTCGGGATTTGGTAATATAACCGCTGCTTCCCAGATATGGATTTATTCTATCATACATTGTAGACGCAATACCGGTCCCGGCCGTTAATAAAGTAATCACTTCAGAAAGCCGGTTCTCAACAACAGAATTAAAAGTATCTGTATTTGATAATGATAGACCAGTATCAACATTAAATGTAATACCGAGTTTTGAGAGCGAGTTTATCTGATTCGATGGAATGCCGGATACAGCTGTATATGCAAACGAGCTAAGAGTAGTAAGAATTGAAGATGCTGTTGTATCGCCCGCAAATAATGCTCTGGTAGATCCATCCGACTTAAGATTATTTTTTATATAGGTATAGACCTCATTGAATTTGGTTATGAAATCCTGCACCTTATTTTTAATTGTATCCACATTTTTACTTACAGTTAAATTGACTGTGGTATCATCCTCCTGCATAACCGATTTGAGTTGAATAGTTGATCCATCTATTAAATCGGAAATTGAATTGGAGGACCTTTCAATATTAATACCATTGAACTCAATCTTCGAATTAAGCAGGGTTGTCGTGTACAGGAATCCCGCGGTATCAAGTCCTTCATTCTGAACAAATTCCTGTCGCGTAGTACCCAGGTTCAATCCAACCGATTCAAGAATTCCATTCGATCCGGATTCGGCTATAGAAGTAATCCGGTAATCGTATCCGGAGTTCTTGGCAGTAACAGATAATTGCGAACGTCCCGATACCGGAGAAAATAGAGAAGCAGTTACGATTCCCGAAGCTGCTTTTTCTTTACCTTCAGAAATCCCGAGTTCGCTTAAAAGCGTTCCGGTATCGCTACCGAATCCAATATAGTTTGAGGTGCTGTCGCCGGTCACATAAAAACCAACATTTCCACCGTCAGTAGTTTTTTCGGCACTAATACCGTCAATTTCATTAAGCTGCGAAACGATGCTGTCAATTACTTCCGAATAATTTCCGGCTTCGTAGTTGATCGTGGTTTCGGTTCCGTTCAGATCGAAAACGAAGGAACCGGATGATAAAGTACTTCCGGCAACTGAACTGGAATTAATAACGGCACTGTCCGAGTTGATTGCATTCTGAATTTTCTGCATTAGGGCAGAATTTTTAATCGTACTTTCTGTAAAATCCGATTCGGAAAGTGTTAAAGAAACTTTACTAACAAATTCTCCCCCGTTGCCGTCACCTGCTTTGATTTCAAAATCATATGTTCCGGGCATTGTAATTATTGACGAGGCATCATCAGAAATCAAGTCGTTTGAAAGGAGCAGATCGTTTTTAGCAAGCTGATTGATTCTAACCGAATATGAGCCGTCACTGGCGCCCAACGATGAATTTATTGTGAGAAAAGAGGTGTTGGAAGACGTTCCGCTTTTCGAATAATAGACAGCATCGCTTGAAGTCGACTTCAAATCGCTAAGAATACTTTTTAAAGAATCGAGTTTGCTGCTTAACTGTGAGTAGGCGGAGGTAATGTTCTGATAGTAAGTCTTTCGCGTATTGAGCGGAGAGATCCGCTTATTCTGCTCGGAGATCTTAAAACTGTTTACAAGATTATTAATTCCGGAAGTTGTAAGGGCATCGTATGCCATCACTTATCTCATATTTTTCATTGATTCTAGCCAGGTTTCTCTCAATTCGCTGAGTATCTTGAACACAACCTGATTATGATTTTTCCTCATCTGATCCTGGCAGTATTGATAAAGTTTCAGGAGTCCGGTAGAAATTTCTGTAGCTGCAGGATCGCTGAAATTTAGCGCGTTGATAAGGACCTGGAGCGCTTCATTTGTTTTGATCATATCATTCTTCTGGCAGTGAAGAATAGCAAAATCGTACACCTTCATAATCAACTGCTCGGGTGAAGCAATACTGATCTGGTTTACGATGTAAGGATTAGTTTTATTTTGAAATGACTGAGCACTATACATTTTTTATCCGCAGTTTTATTAAAAAACCCCCGGCATTAAAGCCGGGGTTCCAATCAATTCTCAGAGAGCAATGTTTCGATACTGAGATCCAGATTATCGAAACAAGCTAAGAATCTGTTGTGGTGCAGAATTCATCTGAGCTACCATTGCTGTACCGATCTGTGAAGAGATCTGGCCTTTAGTAGCATTCAATTGTTCCATTGCAACGTCAGCGTCGAATATACTGCTGATTGTGGCTGTGTTGTTAGCAATGGCGGCAGTTAAGAATTCTTCTCTTGAATCGAGTGCCTGCGACAGGTTACCGATTCTTCCGAGTGCTGCACTAACATTACCGGCAACTGTAGCTGTATCAAAGGCGATAACTGTGCTGTCGGTTGTGCTCTGCAGATTAGTTGTGCCAACTGCGGCTTCAAGAGATGCAACGCCTAATGAAGATGTTGAGAAATCGAAGGTTAAAGTTGCGCCGCTAACATTGAATGAAGGTGCGGTTGTGCTGGATAAGAGATTTGTACCGTTGATTGATGTGTTGCCAAGAATAGAGCTGATTTCACCGGCCAGAGTTCTGATATCCTTTGCGATAGAAGCTGAATCCTTCAAAGGATCGCTAGCGTCGACCTGTTTTGCTTTAATCTGATTCAGTTTATCGTTGATCTGTAAAAGAGCGGATTCTGCGGTGGATAAGAAGTTCTTTGCAGAAGATATGTTGTTGAGCTGAGCTTTTTTAACCATTGTTTCAGCTTCCAGCTTTTTACCAACACTGTAACCAGATGTATCATCTGCTACTGAGTTGATTCTTTTCTGTGTAGCAAGACGAAGTTGAGCTTTTTCTGTCTGCGCATTAACCTTTACTAAAGCGTTGTAAGCTTTTAATGCACCAAGATTTGTGTTAACTGAGAATGACATAACTACCTCCATGTGTTTTTTTATTTTGCCCAGGCATCCTTGCCTGAACCGTTATTTGTTGAGATTTTTTTCTCAGTTATATTATCGGTTGGATGCTGAAAAAGTTTAAAGATAAATTGATATGACTAATCAGGAATGTTTACAAGTCTGCTTCTGATCTGATTTATACGGTCGGCTACTTCGGGTATATTCCCATATTTCCGCTCAATTAATTCCATGATATTCAGAAAATCATCATAGTTCCCTTCGGATATATGGTAGGAAAGAAGATAAAAGTAGATTGACGGGTCGTCAACCTGCTGAGCGGATAATTCTATATAGATACAAGAAGCTTTTGCGATTAGATTCACAGATTGATAAAACTCTGCCAGAACTTTCATTATTTCAACATTTGAAGGGAAAATGTCGTTCAGTTTTTCAAGAATTTTTCCCTTAGATCCTGATGAATTATAAAATCGCAATAGTTGAAGAATTAAAAAAAGATTTCTCTGCGATGCATAATCAACCAGAATTTGTGATTCGAATGAATTCAGTTCTGAGTCATTAAATATTTTATTAAGAACAGTTGAGACCGGGTTCGGTTTATTGGGAGATTGACTATTAACAAATTCAATGAGCTTTCGATAATATTGTTTTAGAAGCTCTGTAGAATTTGTACTTCTGGCAATTACCAGTCCGCATAAAACAATTTCTTCAGGGTTCAAATAGACTGAATATTCCTTATTACCGCTTCCCTTTAATAAAAGCTGATTGAAGCGTTCAGCATTCCTGCAGTAATCAAGAGCTTTTTTCCAATCGTTTTTTCTTATCGATATTTTAGAGCCCAGCAGATTTGAGAACGGATCTTCCGGTCTAAGCTCAAATGAAAGTTTTAGAAAATTTTCGGCAGCAGCGGAATTATGCTCTTTGTGAGAAAAAAGTGCGAGCGAAGTATAAGCATGCGCTCTGTAAATTGCGCTAAAAGAAGTTGATCCCGCCGCAATCTCAAAATATTTTTTGGCTTCGCTGTAATTATCCAGAATCTCAAAAGTAAGAGCGAGCTGAAATGCGGTATAAGGCGTCTGGACACTTTCATATTCTTTTAAGAGAAGCTCGAGATTTCTTAGCGCCTTATCCCTTTTACCTTCCAGGCAAATGTTATAACCGATATGTTCGATTAATATTGATGAATCAAGAATCCGATAATCACAATCCAGGAGTGACGGAAGGATTTGTTCATGTACGGATCCTTTGAACCGGATCTCACCGGAATTTTTAAAGAGCCGTACATAGGTCATCTGATTGTCCCGCCCGTTTTCGGAATCGAGACTCTTTACAATGCAATTGTATCCCGATCTTCCGGACGATTTAATAATATCGAGCAGTTCATTCCTCGATTCCGGCATTAGTCTCTCGTCAGCATCAAGGTAAAGGATCCAGTCGCCGTTCGATTTACTCAAGGCAAAATTTCTTGCAGCCGAAAAATCATTTACCCATTTGAAATGAAATACTGACGCGCCGAATTTTTTTGCGACCTCAATTGTTCTGTCCGCAGAACCGGTATCAACAATCACAATTTCATCCACAATACCCGTAACTGACTGAAGACACCCTTCCAGATACTTCTCTTCATTCTTAACAATCATGGAGAGAGTTAGCTTATTCATTTGTTTCGACCAGAGTTATATGATTGATTTGCAGACCGAGTTTTTCATTTACTTCATTAAGAAATTTCAGCGCGTGTTCATTCGACTCATCATACTTCAGCGCCCACTCGAACATCAATTTAGCCTGTTCAAACTTTTCACCCTGAAATAGCACCTGACCTAATCCTACACAAGCCTGGGAAGAATTCGAATTTTCCGTCAGTTCTTTTTCGAAATATTCCGCAGCTCTCTCAAGATTATTAATTGCCAGCGATATGTTACCACCGAGGTTGAGTAAGTCTTCATAAGCGATGAATGGATTATCAGGAGCGAAGTGTCTTACGGCATAATAAATTGAGTCTTCGGCGAGTTCAAATTCGTTATCAGCAAGATGTATTTTTGTCCGCTCAAAATATTTTAAAAACTGATCTTTATTAACCGGATAAAAACACTGACGTGGCGATACGGATCTGTTTTCGAGCCATATCTCTTCCGGTGTTGCGCCCCACTTATTTACAAAAACAGCCCGGTTTTTATTGAGTCTTTCGGCATAAGCGTTATTTCCGTCCGCTTTAAAACTCTTCGATCCGAAGTGATGTATAAAAACATCTTTTGCAATTACTGCTTTGTAACCGGCCAGTTGAGCTCTGAGACAGTAATCATCATCTTCGTAATTACCGGGAGAAAATCTTTCGTCGAGCCCGCCGATTGAATTAATAAGATCACGTTTAACAAGTGTACAAAGAAAGGCGAGCCTTGGAAAGTTAAGGGTCTGCTGCCTATTTTTTTCGCGTAGATTCTCCGCATAGTTTCTCATTGCTTCAATCGTGTTATAATCCGCAGATTCATCCTTCTGTAGACCGCTTACTTCGTTGCTCACCGGGCCTACAAGTCCAATCCTGGAATCGCTATCCGCGATCTCAATCATTCTATCGAGCCAGCCCTGGTTAAAAATTATGTCGTTATTTGCTATAACAACATATTTCCCATTCGATATTTCAATTCCCTGGTTAACTGCTCCGGGGAAACCGATATTCTCTTCATTATTAACTATAGCAAGTTCAAATTTCTCATGCCGAAGTCCGGAAAGATATTCAGCAGTACTGTCTGAACTTGCATTATTTACAATAATCAGTTCAATTCTATTGTTAATCGTCTCCAGGATGCTGTTGATGCACATTTTCGTGTACTCAAGCTGATTGAAAACCGGGATCACAATACTTACTTCAGGAGGTTCAGTAGCGGCGGCAGGCAAATCTTCGCATGCAAATTTTCCTAATTCTATTTTGTATTGTTCAAGTAGTGAATCAACTTTCGAACTATCGAATTTCATGTTCAGAAGATTTTCAAAGGATTTAACAAGTCTCTCAACCGTATTATGTTCTGTGTAATCGAGTGATGTATTGAAAGCGTTCATCAATCTTGATTTAATATCAATTGTTCTATAGCAGATATCAATAATATGCTGAGCAAGAGAATTTGCATCGCCGTAATTTACTTCTAATGAATTGAATCCGTTTTTGCAGAAGCTTTGCGCCCCGAGATTCTTAGTCGTAATCACAGGAGTACCGCAGGCCATTGCTTCCAGAAGAGGCATAGAGAATCCTTCGTACCATGAAGAACAGACTACAATACTTACACGTCCGGTCAGTTCTGCTATCTCTTCGCTTTTCAATTTGAACTTAATTTCAACAGGGCATCCGATCTGGTCCGAGATATGAGAAGAAATTTTTTCCAAATGATCCGGTTCATACCCCATCACAATATAGAGCTTCAGATTGTCGACTTTAAATGGAGAATTCTGAACCATACGGATAGCCGATCCCAGAAAATCGAATCCTTTGAGGGGATGAAAAGGATTGCCGACAAAGAGAATTGACTGTTCCCTTTTATTATCAAACTCTTTAAAAGAAAATATTCTGTGATCGATTCCGTTGGGAATATACTCCGACCTTCTTCCGAATTTAGAATAGAAGAGATCCACAAGATGGTTGGAGACCGAAATATTTCTTACCGGTATTGCATGAAGTTTTGTAAGAATATGTTTATCAGCGCGAAGTTCATCGTAATTCCGGCCGTAATGATAACCTTCATACCCCTGACAGATATGAACAACTTTTGAAATCGGAATCCGGTTTAGAATAAACGGCACATCATAAATGCTAAATACAATATAAAGATCTAAGCCGGTTTTAATTTCCTTTTCACTATTAATTCTGAAATATTTAAGATTTGAATCGACCCAATCCGGTTTAGAGGCAAATGAATAAATGATTACCCCGGCTCCCAGTCTGGTAAGCCATTCGATATGCTTAAATAATATTTTTGTTCCGCCTCCTAGAACAGAAGCATCACGAATAAAATATGCAATCTTTATTTTGCTTCTGTTAATCGGAACTTCATTCTTAGTCTTGTTATGATTAAATGTTACAAAATCATTATCGAAATTTGTATCACTGTATGAGTAGTCCTGCCGGCAAGTCGGACAGACAAAGCTCTGAACATTTGAATTTATCCCCATTTCATATTCAAAAAAGATATTGAAAGGGATATCACACTTTTTGCACTTAACAGACATAGTATGTTTAATTGAATTATCAAGCATACCACCCGGCTCAACAAGCCAGTGTTGAATACTTTCGGGCGCAAGCATTTCCAATGAGCCGTTTTTTGAATTTTGCGGAAGCAGCGGAATGTAAGTTCCGCCATCGGCACCAGATTGATTGCCGCCGGTTATCTTAACCAAATACGTTTCTATAGCCCTGGCTTTTTTTTGATCACCGGCAGTTATCAGTTGCAAAACGTAATTTTTAGTAAGAGCTATAAAATCATGATTTACATATAAAATATTTTTTTTGCTTAAAAATAATTTCAGAATTTTTTTTATCTCTTCGGGAAATGGCTGATCCAGGTAATCACTCACCATTTTCTTAATAAAGGGGAATATTTTTTCACGGATTTCAACCGGGTACTTCCGCGAGAACCATTCCATAGTTCTTTCGGCAAGTGCTGTCGTATAACCGCAGCGGTATAGAAAAGCATCCTGTTTAGTTGATATATAGATTACTTCATTGATAACCTTAACTGCATTCGCAGGATTATTGAAATCTGTAAACGGAAAAAGTACTTCCAACGGATTCTGATTTAAAAACTGAACAAGCGAGCGGGTGGAATCGAGCACTCCGCCTTCAACGAATGAGTTTGTTGTCTGCCCCTTATGGATTCTGGTTACACAGGTTCGTTTGTCGATGTAAAAAGAAACGAACCGCGCTGAAATCCTGAGCCACATATCAAAATCCTGTCCCTGCCTGAGCGATTCGTTAAACAATCCTACCTGATCGAAGACAGTTCGATGAACAGCAATAGCATTACCGTGGATATAATTAGCCCAGAAGAATCGTGTGACCTGAAATTCCGTTGGCGGTATCTGAAGCCATAGCGGCGGTGCGATTTTCTGTTTTGTTTCTTCAAGTAGAAGATACCAGTGACTGTGAAAGAATTTTATTTCTGGATAATCGTTAATTGCTTTAAAATGAGTTTCGAGTTTATCCGGTTCGAAAAGATCGTCTGATGAAAGCCAGCAGATCCAGTTCCCCATTGAGTTTTTAATTCCAACATTAAGAGCCGTCGCAACACCGCCATTCTCTTTGTGAAAACATCTTATCCTTTTATCCTTTCGGAAATATTCTTCCATTACCTCAGGCGTGGAATCAGTGCTTCCATCGTTAACCACGACGGCTTCCCAGAGGGGAAATGATTGATTAATAAGACTATCCAGCGCATGGCCTAAATACTGAGCCTGATTATATGTTGGAACCACGACAGTAAATACCGGTTTGATTTCAACAGAAGTCTTTGGCGAGTTGTAAATTGCAAAAAAAGCTCCTTTCGGTATTTCATATTGAACACCCTCATTATCGTGTGTATGAAAATCTTCACAAATATAAAACTCCCATCCTTCACCAAAATCTTCAGGGAGCCAGCCGGATTTATGCTCCTGCCATTTCCCTCCATCAAGTCCCCACGCATCTTTCTCTGTTTCGTGATTTTGTTCAATAAAACCCAACGGGGTAAAAACAACTATCTGCTTTGTAACTATTTGCTCAGTCTGTTTTATTAATGCAAGTGCCGGATCTTTTTCCAGATGTTCAATCACGTCCAGCAGGAAAATCGTTTCTATTGAATCTTTCGGGAATATCTGAATTGCCCGAGCCCAATCGACATTAACAAACGAGTAATTAACACCGGATTTTAATTTGTCTCTTACGTGTTCAAGATATTGATAATGAGGATCGATGCATAAATGATATAGTGGTTCAATAAAGTCCTGAGGTCGAATGCCGCAGCCAATATCACCTACAATTTTTGCGGGCAGGATTTTTTCCTTTACGATCTCAAAGAGTTCTTCTCTTTTTACTTTGTGTGATGTCATAGTCCAGTTTTTATTTTAATGTTTATTTTCTTGATAGAACAACAAGTAGCCTGTTAACAGGATCCGTTCCGGAAGGATTTACAGAGACCAGATCGAAATACTTTTTCATTTCAAATTCGAAACGGGCAAACGTATATTCATTCATCATCACATCATTTTTCCAGTTGGCATTCAGGTGTGACTGTTGTTTAAGGTATTCACCTTCAAAAGGGGCTTCAATTACGCATCTTCCATCCGATATTTCCGCCAGTTCACATGCGACCCGCCATCCGTAATCGACATACATATACTGAAAAACATTTCCCATCCAGATAAGATCATACTTCTCTTTCTTCTCAAAATCTTTAAATGTACCTGTGAATAACTCTATATTATTTACATTTCTATATTCACAGACTTTTCTTACTATTTCATTGGCTTTAAAGTCAGGTTCAATTCCGGTGCATTTCCGGGCCTTGTGGGAATGAAACAGAAGCATATATCCCAATGAACTTCCTACCGACAGCAAATTATTGCACGGTTCGAATATTTCCGGGCAGTACTTTACAAAATATTCTACTCTTGTTTCAAGACTTCCCTTCGGCTTTAGGTTCATAATATCATAAGCGTAGTTAGAGGGATAAGAATAGCTATCAATTTCGTTTTGAATATTTTTCAGTCTTTTGAAATCCGAACCGTTTAGAATTTCTGACTCATAATTTTTAATAGGCGCAGATATTTTTTCAATTTCATCATACATTTTTTTTGAGTTGAGAACATCAATATAGTTCGCCATAATGTTTTGATTGAGAGGATCTAGTTCCAATGCAATCTTCAGAAGCCGGAATGCCTTTTCAGTATCATCCATATTCCAATATGCAACCGCTAAATTATTGTACGAGGAGGCTGAATTAGGTGAAAGGCGCAAAGCTTTATGAAAATAGTCTATAGCTTTTGTGCTATAACCGTCAACCAGTAATTGTTCTCCTTCTTCAATTATTTTTTGTGTCAGGGGATTATATGGAATTGATTCGAAAAAACTTTTTCTTCTTAAATTAAATGTGAAGATGAGATTGTCGGCCCGGTCTGATATAGCTGGACACCAGTTTTTTAACTCTTCAAGCCGTGATTCAAACCAGCACGTATTGAAATAGGATACCTGATCCCACCCGAGCATAAAATCGAGATCGAGCATTTTAACCTTATGACCATTAGTAACAAAGTTTGCCAGACCGCAATCGACAGGAATTAAATCATTAGAAATAACATTTTCAATTATTTCAAAAATTTGTTCGGCATAACTAAGTCTGCTCTCTTCAGGAATTGTTTCGACGTCGAAGTAATCCTCTAGGTATTCCATTAGAATCTCAAAACTTTCATTGTCATCCGAGATCCGGTAATTATAAACTTTAACCAGTCCTTCCTTGGAATTCATTTTACTGAGATTAGTATATGACTGGAAAACGAGGTTGAAATCCATATTCGGATTTTCCCGGATTACCTTATAGATATACCTCCGGTTTGAAATACAAACTTCATAAATTACACTGGTTGGCAATTCTTTCAAGATGATTCTCGTTGAGATATCAGCAATGACAGGAATATCCGCTTCCACACAATCTCTGCAATCAATCTCTTTCAAACTCTTATCTGGCGAATCGCCGGTTGCAGTGTAAAGATCTGTATCAAACCTCATCTTCAGAATCCGACAACTAATTGTTCATCGACTGCAGCTGCGTTGTTGAAAAAATAAAAAAACTCCTGCATTTCGGTTACCTGCTGCTCAATTGTTTTAACTGCTGCATTTTTGGAAAGGTCGTATATGCTTGAAAGACTTCTATCGACCGGTTCTTTTGCCTCAGCCGGATTAATTTTAAGTTCCAGTTTGTAAGCACGATTGAAGATCTGCAACAACTGATATTTATCGACAGTATTTGGCGAATGGATATGAAATAATCCTTTCTCGAAAAGTCCCTGAGTTAAAATAGTCTCAATAATTTCTGCAAGATAAAGTGTTGTAACACCGTTCCAGAGATGATTAGTAAATCCGTTTACTTCTTTACCGGCCTGGCTCTTTGCCCATTCGAGCAGGGAGCGGCTCTGATTATTCTCCTCCCCGATGATAGAGGTTCTGAGAGTCATGCAGTCTTTATTCTCGCCGGCATTCTTACTCAATCCGTAAAGATCTTCAGCATCGAAGAAATCCTCTTCTGAATAATTCCCTTTCCTTCCGGTATAAACACAATCAGTAGTAATATGAAAGCACTTAATTCCGAGCTGGTCGGATAATTTAGCAAGGTTCCTGGGGAACAATGAATTTATTTTCAAAACATTTTCGATTGAATTTTTAGCTATTGTCGGTTTAATTACTCCCGCACAATTAATAACCACACCAACTCCGATCATAAACGATTTTAATTTATCGATAGGGTCATTGGCTATATCGAACTGATCGCGAGAAATCTCTACGATATCATAGTCGTTTGTTTTGAAATAGGAACTGACAGCATAGCCGAGCATTCCGGTTGAACCGATTACCATTATTTTTTCCATTTCTATCTCTCCTCTACTTTCCATGCTTCCCAGTAATGAGCATCATAACGGATATCGTCATTAAGGGAATCTTTTAACTCCGATGTTGAAAAGAAAATTATTTTTGTGTCTTCAGAAAGCGACATAAATCCGTTTGCATAACCCGCAGGAATAAATAAAACGGAAGGATTTTTTTCACTTAACACAAAGCGATTTACTTTTAAATCCTTTGAAGGATTTTCCCAATTATCGATTTTAACAGCACCTATTATTGCCGAGCCCTTAATAACCATTACATACTTGCCTTCTTTCTTATGTGCATGCCATGCACGGACAAATCCCTGTCTGTGATTCTCAACAGTATAGAATCTTTTTACGCCGTCGAAATTGAAGTCGTTAACGAATCCGACCGTACCACGGTCATCAACTGCCAATCCGCCTTTAATTAAAGTAGGTTCAGTCATCAGGCAGCCTCTACCTCTTCGAATACTTTCAGCATTAATTCCTCATAATGTTCTTTCAGGTATGCCTGATTTGAATAGCGTGGACTCTTAAGGTCTTTAATTCTTTTTGTTTCCACCAGGTACTTCAGTTCCTCAATACCTTCATCAACCGAATGAACCGATTTGAATCCGAATGTATCTTCGGCTTTCTTGGCGGAGACCCTGTAATTCCTGGTATCCTGAAACGGCATATCCGTTGTTTCAATCATCAGATCCGGGAAGTGCATCCTAACCTGATAAGCCAGATCACTTATTCGGACATTCTGCCGTGCAAGATTGAAGATACCTTTATATTCGCTTTCAAGATTCATAACAACGGCTCTGGCCACATCCTTTACATGAAGGAGAGGCCGGAACTGATCTCCGCCGAATACGCTGATCTGACCTTCGAGATATGCACGAACCGTAAGAATATTCACCACAAGATCGAGACGGATTCTTGAATAGAGATCGCCTACACCGAATAATGTTCCGAGTCTAAAGATTATTGCATTTTTATGTTTAAGAAATTTTTCTGCGTTTAGTTTTGTCTCGGCATAAACTGATAGAGGATTTGTAGATGAAGTTTCATTCAATTCTTTATCCTGGGCACCGTAAACAGAACAGGTTGACATAAATATAATTCTGCCGTCATAATTATCGGCCAGCCATGCTACAGAGTCCTGATTAATTGTTCTTGTTAATTCAGGATTAAGCTGGCAGGCACCGTCGCCCACTATTGCAGCTAGCCATACAACCGCATCTGCCCATTTAAGCTGCGGCAGCAATTTTTCATGATCTCTCACGTCACCGTAAACAAAATGGACAGGTTTTCTGAATGAATCTTCGTACAACAGAGCATCGTAAACACGAACGTTATAATTAGATTGCAGAATCAAATCTGTAATTGCACCGCCGACGTAGCCGGCACCGCCAACTATCAATACATTTTTCATTTATAATTTCCTCTTTAGAATGTTAATAATTTTTTCGGACGTTTTTCCGTCTCCCAGCCATCTGGTCTGTTTTCGCGAAATAGAATAGTTTTCGAAAAAAGAAATTGTTCGGTCAACCATTTTCGTAACTGGCTCTGTTTCGCCGATAAGTATGCTGTTACCGTTCTCGACCGATTCCGGTCTCTCTGTTTTCAGTCTTGGAACCGCAACTGGAACACCAAGCAGAGGGCATTCCTCCTGGCTCGTACCTGAATCGGAGACAATTCCGTAAGCATTGTACTGGAGGTTCAGGTAATCAAGGAATCCGTAAGGCCCTATAAGTTTTATATTCTTTTTATCATCAAGCAGACCGTTTTCTTGAATCAACCTGACCGCACGGTTAAATTTAACGAGCCGCACTTCCAGACCTGTCTTTTTACCAAGCCGGTTAAGGTATTTCAGAATATGATTCAGTTGGCCGGCACTCTTAAGATTTTCGCTGCGGTGAATATCGGCAAGAATAAAATCCCTGCTGCGCAAACCTGAAGGCATATACTGCTCAACTATTTCTACGATTGTATTACCGACTACAAAAATCTGATCGGGACTTTTGTTTTCATTAATTAAACGTTCTTTATAAAGAGGGGTATAGACAAAGACAAGGTCGGAGACATAATCGCAAATAACCCTGTTAACTTCTTCCGGCATTCTCCTGTCATACGAACGCATTCCGCCTTCGATGTGACCGATCTTATAACCTTCTTTAAAGAGAGGGGCGCTTACAAGAGCAGAGTTTGAATCGCCGAGGAAAAGAATGATGTCCGGATTGACTTTTTTCTTTTTGAGCAGATAGATCACTTCTTTAGATAAATAGGAAAGCTGCTCGTAGTGATTCGAACTGTTCAATCCGGCAGCAAGTGTAAAATCGGGCTTACGGATTTTAAGCTCGTTAAAAAAGATGCGGCTCAGTTCGTCATCGTAATGCTGACCGGTGTGAATCATTATATGGTCAAAATTCCGGTCGAGCTTTTCAAAGACTTTGCTCATCCGTATAAAATCGGGGCGAATTCCCGTAATCGTAACTATTCTCATAATCACCAATATTTTCCAGCAAAAGGACAAGATTTATACCAGTAAAAAGATGTGTTTTTTACGAAATTTTTAAGAATAAGTGTTGATAGTTAAAAGATTGGCTAATATTATGCAGAAATGGCGCTCTGAAGGGGTGCTAATTCATTCATGAATTCTCTAATCTTTTCTTCCGCTTCGTTGAAAAGTTTCGACTTCTCAGAGTCCCTCTGACTCTTTACGTCATGAATGTTTTTTCGATACTGCAGCAGATTGTTATTATAATTTTCGAGTGTTACTTTTTCTCTGTGGGCGGAATAGTCCTTGGCATCATTTATAGCATTCGATTTTTGTGTTTTGAATCCATTAATTTTTCTGATCAGCTTCTGCTTTTCATCGGATTTTTCAATCAACACCAGACCAGAAATTATCAAGGAAACTAAAGTACCCATAAAAAAACTGATTAATCCCCATTTAATACCGGTTGTTACCAGTCCGGAAAAGAAAGAGTTTAATCCTGATGATTCCGTACCGGAATTGTCTGCAAGCGCACCGATAATCAAGACGATAAAAGCAACGATGAGATTATTACTCATATTGACAGAGAAGGATCTTTGGGGATTATATTTTTCCACATACGGGATATTCTCGATTTTCTCCTCCAGCAATCTTATCTGTGCATCATAATTATCATTAATGTTTTGCAGAGTTTTTTCGAGATTATCTTTCAATTTTATTTTAAAATTTTCGATCTCACTCAATACCTGATTCTCGGCATTCTGGTTTTCAAGAATTGCTTTATCAAGGCTACTCAGCTTCTGATTAATCTCTTCATACAGTTTTTCCCTCAGTCTGCCGGTCAGTTGTGTTAATATGCTGTTGAACTTAGAATTAAGTTCAGGGGATAAGCCAACAATAAATATATTTTCCGATTCTGAATAAACCTGTGATACTCTCTCAAGCATCCGGATACTTTGCGATATCTCAGGCGTAAGTTGATCCCCTAATTTCTTCTCCTTCAGTTCGCTAAGGTTTTTCTGAATAGCTTTAAGCTGATTTCCCGAAGGTGAAAAGTAACGGTTAATCATCCTGTCGATTTCGTCTGTCATTCTCCCAAATTCATTTTCAAAAAAGATATTTGGGAAGTAGGCCGATTTGATAAATATGCTAAGCATTTCGGCACTATTCATACTTAAAGCAAGAGCAAATCGGCTGAAATCAAGCATAAGGACATCATTTAAAAACGAGGCCGCACTTTCAATATTACCATTCCGCAATTCGGTTAGAGCGCAGTAAATTTTTGCAGTAACCCCGGTGTTTTTAAGATCCAGCGACTCTCTAAACGCGGTATTCGCAGATAAATTATCATTTTCCCTCAAATATGCGAAACCGATGTAGAGTGAAAGGATATAGAGTAATTCCTGTTTGGCATTATCAGGAAGTCGTGATGATGCAATCGATTCCTTTGCCGTTGTAAACGAAGTTATAATTCTCGGGAAATTATAAAGTCCCGGCTGCGACAATAGAATTATACCGTGGATGATATATTTGAAAAAATTCTGCTTGTAAATGTCACGCTCAATAAGCGTGAGAACATTATTGGCATAGTATTCTTTTTCATTTCTGAGTTTTGTTGTTACCCATTTGCTGTAATTTTCTTTTATTCCCCTGAAGAGATCTACATTTTTGGCTCTCAGGAAATTGAATTTCATATATTCTTCAATCTGGTTCGAAAGCCAGGTATCATTTATCCAGTAGACAGGTGCATTCGATCTCGGTATAAAAATCTCTTTGAACTCTTCCGGAATATTGAAAGAGGATAATTTTAAATAATCTTTTACAATATTCAGATAGTCGAATTCATTTTTAAAATTAATATCGAAATGATGACGTCCAAGACTGAAGAATCTTGAAGTATCGGCTTCAATTTCAAAATCCGTGTGATTATATTTTTCGTTTACTTCAATCATTAGAGGACGGCTCCCGAAAGATTGCGCGACGGAATGTATTGAGGAAATGAAATCTTTATTTCAGTCCCCTTATTCTTTTCACTGGAGATTAAGAAGTCGCCGCCTAATAGCTTTGTCAATTTGTAAGCTACAGTTAATCCTAACCCTACGCCTTCGTATGGCCTTGCATAACCTTCAACTTCCTGAGTAAAAGGAGTAAGAAGACGCTCGGTTTGGGATTTATCGATTCCAATTCCGGTGTCACTTATTGAAATTAGAACCCGACCATCATTTACATTGGTGGAAACGGAAATGAATCCGTTTAGAGTATATTTAATTGAATTATCGATAAGTACGTCAATAATCTTTTCTAGTTTTACCCAATCGACTTCAATTAAAGATTCGTCCTGGCAGAGTTCGAGCTTGAAATCGAGATTTTTTTTCTGGGCTTCACTAAGTCGCTTATGGTAAATCTTATTAATAACCTGGTTACAGTTCAGCTCAACTTTTTCAATTTCCACTTCGCCCGATTCAATTTGGGATACCTCAACGAGATTGGTAAACAGATTCAAGGCGCGCCCCATCACTTCTTTCATCGCTATAATCAATTCCTGGATGGTATCATAATCGCCTGTAGCAAGACAATCGTCAATAATTTCCGAATAACCGATAATTCCGTTAAACGGAGTACGGATTTCATGTGAAATATTCGCAAGGAAATCGGACTTCATTTTATTCAGCTGCTGTTCCTTCAGGTAATTTTTTTCCAGCTGAACGCGGTGCCGTGTTTCTTCGGTTATATCCTTCATCGTTATTATATAGATAATACTCTCAGCATCATAACCTGAAGTAGAAGTTATTTTGCAGAGATATTGCTGTTCCTCATTGAATATGTAATTGAATTCGGAATCAGTTTTGTCAGTTCCGCAGGATTCCTTTATCGAATTAATGATTTCCCTGGTCAATGTAGCAGGGAGTATCTTATCGACAGATTCTAAATGGGCCGAATGCTTATCGATTTTGAAAAATCTGCAGAAGTTATCGTTAGCGTTTTCGAATAAGAGGCTGGTTCTGGACTGTTTCAGAATAAGGAGAAGATCGGATATATTTTCTATAATCAGTTTTTGTCTTTTATCGGAACTCTCAATTATCTTGGTCTGATGAATATGCTCAGTGAGATTCGAAGCGCTTAAGATCAGGAATATTTTATAGCTTTCATCCAGAACAAAAGGATTTAAAGTAAACTCCCAGTATTCAAGTCCGCCGTTCCGTTTAATCGATATCAGCTTTTTCCAGCTTCTATTATTAATAATAGCAGATTTGAATTCCTCAAACTCGTCGAATCTCAGGTGCTCATAAAAGAGTTCCGTTATTGTAAGATTGAAAAGTGAATCTATCTCCTTAGAAAAGATCTCCTCAAATGACCGGGTCACATAAACAATTTGATTTTCGGTGTTGGTTATTAGGATTGGTACCTTTCCGTGATCGAGAGCATTATGGAGGGCATTAATTTTTCTTTCAACGGATTTTCGGTGTTCCTGGGACTCGATAGAAATGATAAGAAATTCTTTTGATGAAATGAGAACCCGTTCCATCACGACCTGATAAATCTGAATTGCTTCATTACCCGGAAGCGAAATGTTTATATCCGAAACAAGATTCAGATATTTTTTTTCAATGAATCCTTTAATCAGGTAGAACAATTCCGAATTCGGATTCAGTCTGTTAAGGTTGTCGTTCGGGAAAAGGAAAAAATAGCGGCTGAATGTATCGTTGCAGTAAGTAATATCCATTTCAGGATTAACAATAACCACCGCCCTGTTATTGGGTAATTCTTTATAAGTGCCGAACTCTGTTGAAGTATTAGCAATATTCTGTGTATAATCGAACCAATTTCGCATCAAGTTTTCTATTGAATATGGATACTTTTAATGACTACACCCTCATCACCCGTATTTTGTTGAAACACCGGTTTAATTGAAATATATTTTTCTAAAAAATTTACAAAGCAGGAATTTATCAGATTGAATTCGGTATTTATTTCCCTTCTTAGATCATAAATAAGCAGTTCAATAGTACCGGACTCGTTTATAATACTCGGTTTTTTGAATCGTGCTGACTCAAACTGGCTAAAGAACTTATGAAGTCCGGCAAGTTTGATATCGGTTTTAATTCCTGCAGAAGCGGAAATAATTGGTGCGGATAATGAAACGGTTACTGTAATTTCTGTAGAATACCTATCGAGACTCTTCTTTGTTCTGTAATCAATTCTGGGATTGTGGTTTAATTCATTGATATAGATGTTCGCTTCAAAATCGAACCCGTCCAATTCAAATAAGATCTGAATTTTTTCATTATCGGAATTCAGTTTTTTAATTTTCCATCCGAGCCGTGCAAGAAGAGATGTTGCCGGTGAGATATAAAGCGAATCGTTAGCTGAATTCAATGAAAAACTATAGCTGCTAACTTTTTTATAGTACTTCGGATTACCCGCAGATTTCTTGTAATCCGAGCCGGGATTTATATTTAAGACCTTTTCTAACATTCCTTCTCCTATCTGTATTATCGAAGGAAAAGAAAAGTTCTTTACCCTATTCAGTCTTTAACATTCTCTTATTATCGACATAGTCGACAAGCTGAGGATTTTGAAGATGAATCAATTCCTGAACAAATTTGCTGATCCGTTCAGTCGATTCTTTCATAATCTTGATATCCTCCGAAATTTTGGCAAATTCGGCAGGACTTATTTCATTTTCAATTCCCTGGATGGAAAGTGTAAGGCTGCTTAGAGGATTATTTATTTTGTGTCCTATAGTACAAGCCATTTCAACCACAGCTTTATTATGCTCAATATTCCGCAATTCACTCTGAAGATTATAGATTCTAATACCCGACCTGATTCGTGCAAGTAATTCCTGATTCTCAATCGGTTTAACCAGAAAATCGTCGGCCCCGATATCAAGACCCATAACCCGGTCTTTAAGAGAAGACCTGGCGGTAAGTATTATATAAAAAATAGTCTTATAACGTTCATCACTTTTCAGAATATTGCAGAGTGCAATACCATCAAGAACAGGCATCGTCCAGTCAGCTAAAATTACTTTCGGAGTAAATGTTTTTAATATTTCAAGGGCTTCCTCTCCATTAACGGCCATAGCCACCTGATAATTATTTCTAGTAAGTAATTTTTCGAGAATAAATCTGGTATCCTTCTCATCTTCTACGACCAGAACCTGGTCTTTTAATTCTGACATAATAGATTATCCACTTTTTGAATTAATAAATCGAAATTGACGATCGGTTTTAGCATATAATCGTCCGCAAATCCTTCTTTTAACAGGTCATCCGCAAAATAACTTGCAGAATATGCTGTTATAACCAGTATTGGTATTCTTAATGTATAAAAATTTTGTTTAATATACCTCGCGAGAGAGACTCCATCAATTGCTTTTGAGTTTAAAAAAGTATTCTTAAGATTTAAATCCACAATCAGCAGGTCAACCTTTCGGTTAACAATATTATCGATAATTTCATCACCGTTTTCCGAGATGCTGCATTTATAACCGAGCCGTTTAAAGAGTACTTTATAGAACTCCTGAAGCATAGAATCATCTTCCACAATCAATATATTCTTTTCGGAATTCATTTAGTAGTGTACTTTACTGTTATACTGATTCTTCTATTCATAAAGCTGAAAGGATCTTCAATATCCCGGAGTCGTGTATCTGCAAATCCTCGTACTTCATCAATTTGTTTTTCTGAAACGCCGCCGGAAACCAAAGCCCGTTTGGCGGAATTAGCCCTATCAGTACTCAACTCGAAATTTGAATATCCGCTTCCGTCGTTCTTATACTGGCGGGAGTCTGTATGCCCTTCAACAATAATTTTGTTGGAAAGTTTGGAAATTTCCAGACCAAGTTTCTGAATTAATTTCTTCGCATCGAATTTAAGTTCTGAAGTACCCACTTCAAAGAACACATCCCTTTCGGAATCAACCAGTTCAATTCTAAGACCTTCCTTAACAATTTCAATCCTGACCTGGTCGGAAATATTCATCAACTCGGTATCGCTGGTAATTTCCTCTTTCAGCTTATCCCCCATTTTTTCAAGTTCAGCTTTCTCCACTTCCTGCTTCCTGATCTCTTCTTCTATGTTAAGATCGATAAGCTGAGAACTTTTTCCTTCAAGCAGGTTTTGACCTTTGGTTGAGAATCCGACAGGGTCTTTGAAATAACCCGCGACCGCCTCTTTTACTTCATCATTCTGACCGAGTACCCAGAGCACTATAAAGAGCGCCATCATCGCCGTAACAAAATCCGCATATGCTACCTTCCAGGCACCTCCGTGGTGCCCGCCATGTACTTTTTTAATTTTTTTAATAATCGGCGCCTGATCAAATTGAATTTCAGGAGATGACGAATTATTCCCGCTATTTAAATTTTCATTAGCCAACTATTTTTTTCCTCTTAAAGCAGTCTCGAGTTCCTGGAAAGTTGGCCTTTCATCGGAGAATATTACACGGCGCGCCATTTCAGCGGCAACAAGCGGGGGATTTCCTTTTGCAAATCCAAGAATGAAAGTCTTTATTATTTGCAGATCCTGAACTTTTTCTTCTATGATATGGTGAAGATTGCTTGCAATTGGATTCACAAACCCGTAACTCAGAAGTACTCCTAGAAAAGTGCCCACAAGAGCTGCCGCAACATGTTTACCTACAGCTTCAGCACCCTGATTTATTGAACCCATTGTTACTATGATTCCCAGAACCGCTGCAACAATACCAAGCCCGGGGAGAGCATCGCCGACTTTGCCGATGGTTTCCGAAACGGGTTTGTTTTCTATCTGAAAGGTTTCAATTTCTGTTTCCATAAGACCTTCCAGGTCATGCGGCGGCATTGAGCCGGCCAGCATAACCTTCATCGTATCGCAGAAAAAATTCTTCTTCATCTCATCATGTATTAGTAATTTGCTTTTTGAGAGTATATCGCTCTCTTCGGGTTTTTCAATATGTTTTTCAATTGTTAAAAGTCCTTCCCTTTGCGCAGTTAAGAAAAGAGTATTGATTGCTTTTAAAAGTTCTATGTAATCTTCCTTTGAATTTTTGTGACTTTTAAAGATCTGGCCGATCTGCGATGTAATTTTTTTAATAAGGGCTGCCGGTGAAGAGATAAGCAGACTTCCTATTGCCGCACCGCCAATAGTTACAAATTCTGAGATCTGAATCAGAAGGACCAGATTTCCGCCTGCCATCGTAAATCCAACGACAACCGAGACAATAACTACAACAAGGCCTACAATAGCAAACATTTTTTACCTATTTCGAATTAAGAATTTCAAGCACATCAAATTCATTGATTAATAATTCGCATTTACTTTCGATCTCTCTCCAGTCGATATCTATTAAGGAGAGTTTCAATTCAATCTCCCGGCACATATCCGAGATTTTCGGATAACCGATCATTCCGCTCGAGCCTTTTAATTCGTGCATAATAGTAATCAGAAGATCAACATTATGGTAGATAAGGGCTTCTTTAATCGTTCCTTTTTTCTGAGGAAGAGAATTGAAGAAATATTTTTTCAACTGATTTGCAATCTCCTCTTTTTCAATATCGGTTAAATACCGTGCTCTTTTAGCATTATGCAAAAAGTCTTTTCCCAGTACTTCATTAATACCCTTAATAAGGACTTCTTTACTGAGCGGTTTAGAGATTACTTTTGCGGCGCCGGACTGCATAGCGGCAATAACATTATTTTTATCCGTATGCCCGCTTATTACTATTACCGGAATACTCTTTACTCCCTCAAGAATTTTAATCACTTTTAACATTCTCAGACCGTCCAGATTCGGCATCATAAGATCGAGGAAGATAAGTTTTGGTCTGAACTCAATTGCTTTCTGAATTCCTTCAAGGCCATCGTTGCAGGTAATTACCTCCAGGTCGTATTCGCTCAGGAAATTTCTCAATGAATTTCTGATTATATCCGAATCGTCAATTACAAGAATCGTAATTTTATCAGTATAAAGATCCGACATTACTCAACCTTTTTGATTTTGTATTTCGACAGATCGACAATAGAACTAGAAACCGATTTAGAAGCATCCAGAGTATTCTGTTTAACCTTATTATAGACTTCACCCCGGAAAATCTGCACATTATTCGGCGCATCGATGCCTATCTTTATTTGATTATCGGAAATCGACAGAATTTTTATAGTTATGTCGCTACCGATTTTAACTTCTTCTTCAATTTTTCTTGTCAGTATTAACATGTTCTACTCTGTAAATAAGTTATAGTAAAGGGAGTAGCTATCCTTATCGAGAATTGTCTGATAGGCACTCTTTTCAAACTGGTTGATAAAAACCGGGGCTTTCATATTGATAGTAATCTTAAGAGGATCGGGGTTGAGAGTAACAATTCCGAATGCCTCCTGATTCTCCTCCTGGGGATAGTTTTCATCAATCACCCTAAGACCGAACAACGGGAATGCAATTTCCGGCCGGTCGATTGAATTAAGCCAGAAGAAAACGCTCTCTTCCGGTTTAATAAAAACGAATTTCTTCAAATCCTCAAATCCGAAAGGGCCATCCTTAAAACTGATTATCAGATCTTCAGGGAATTCAATTTCACCGAATTTTTGTGTTTTGATCTTCATATTACTCACTTCTTTAGTATTACAATGTCTACTCTTCTATTTGATGCTCTTGATTGCGCGTCATCATTCGACGCAATCGGTCTGTATTCGGCATAACCGACAACAGAAACTTTATCGGCCATGATTCCTTCCTCCTGAATAAGATAATATCCGGTACTTAGGGCTCTATCGACAGAAAGATGCCAGTTGGAAGGATACTGTAAAGTATTTATAGGAACATTATCTGTATGCCCTTCAATCCTGATATCGTTAGGCAAAGATTTAATTACCTCGGCAATTCTGCTCAAAACGGTTTTCGAATTTTCATTAAGAACAGCTCTCCCCGGCGCAAAGAGAATATCGTCCAGTATATGAATTGTGACTCCCCTTTCATTCTGCTCCAGTCGGATTGAGTTACCATAATTATACTGTTCTACAAGTCTGTAAAGATCCTCAGCAAGTTTATCGCTCGGTTTAGGAATGACAGGGGATGAATTCTTAAGAGAGGTTACACCCGATTCGCTTCCGAAAATACTTCCCATTGCCGAAACGACACCTTTATATTTATTCACATCGATATTCGACATGGTATAGAGAATTATAAAAAGACCGAGTAGGAGCGTTATAAGATCCGCATAAGTAATAAGATAACGGTCCTTATCCCCGTCTTCATGGAAGGTTGAATCTTCAGTCTCTACTGGTTTAGCCTTTTTAGCTGAACCTTTTGCGGAAGCATTCCGAGCAATCGGGCTTTCATGACCGACGGAATTTCTCCGCTCTGAAGAGTTAGAACTCCCTCCAAAGAGATCTCCATTAAATTCTTTTCCTCTAAATGACATTTTTTTAATCTGTCCCCAATAGGTAACCAAATAATGTTAGCACTGAATACTCCCCACAATGTGGCAATAAAGGCAGTAGCTATGTTTTTAATAAGCGAATTCGGATCGGCTCCCGCATTTGCAAGTGTCATTATTAAACCCATAACCGTTCCGATAATTCCCATGGTGGGTGCATAGCCCCCCATTTTTGTAAATATAAAAATGTTTGAATAGTGACGTTCCTGCATTGCTTTCATTTCGAGTTGAGCAAGATTATAGAGTGAATCCGGATCTGTTCCGTCCATTACAAACTTTACCATTTTCCTCGGGAAATAATGCCCGAATTTATAGAGGTCCTTCTCGATTGAAAGCAAACCTTCGTTTCGGGATTTGATTGCCAGTTCAATAAACACATCAACAATTCTAAGAGGCTCAAAATTCCTGGGGAAATAAGCCATATACATCAGTCTGAAAATATCTTTGAATTTATCGGGCCCAAAGCCGATTATTACAGCTGCAAAAGTTCCGCCGAAGACAATAATGAGCGATGAAACTATAAAGAGAGCTTTAATAGATCCGCCTTCGAGGAAAAATGCCCCGAAAATCGAAAAGACACCTAAGATCAAACCCGATATTGTACCGTACTTTTTAATCATAAGTAATCTAATAGCGATTTTGGCAGAATGGTAGCTGCGAGTTTATAAGACATCTGAAGAACATAATCCTGATACTGAAGATCGACAATCAGTTTAGCAGGATCGATATCCTGCTTTTTGGAAAGAAGATCCTGCGTGTTCAGTAATTGTTTTTCGAGTAATTCGCTGATATCATCAATGCGGTTAAGTTTATCGCCGTTGAGCGACTGAAGCGCGATAACAGAATTATAAGCTTTGTTGAGACGTTCTTTCAAAGTATTATCGGGAATATTGCCTGCATCGAGGGAATCGAGCAGATCATTCAATGAATCGATAAGGTCCGTATCTTCAATTTTATCACCAGTTAGGTTGATTGTATCTTTAATATTCTGTGTCAGCTGAACTTTGATTTCACCGGTATTTGTGGTGGCATTTCTTACGGCCCTGCCGTTGGGATCTATTTCATAAGGTGAATCGCTGAAGTCGGTTCCTCCGAAAATGTACATTCCATTTCTTTTTTCATTAAGACTATCTACAACTGCGCTAATAGAACTTTTGATCGATTCTTTAACCGTTTCAAGATTTGAGGTGTTCAAAGCATTTTCCAGATTCATCACCTGAGAAATTATTTTTTGTGTCTGACCGGCGATGTCTTCAATCGATGCGATTGTAATATTCAGATAGTCCCTGGCATTAATAATATTCTTCTGATAAGTCTCAATCTTTTTTATTGCGGAATGAAGTTTAATCGCCTCCAGCGAGTCGCCTACATTATCCGATAAAGTTTCCAGCTTGGTATTATTTGTAATCTGGCTCTGGATTTTGAGTTTCTTTTCGTTAATACGGTTCTGATTATAAAGATATCTTTCCGACAATAAATTTTCGGTTATTCTCATAATTACACCAATTGGATAATTGTTTCCATCATTTCATTTACTACTTTGATCAGTTTTGCTGCGGCTTCATACGATCTCTGATATTTAATAACATTCGTCATTTCCTCGTCGATGGAAACTCCCGAATAGGACGATTTCTGATTCATCAGCTGCTGAAGAACAAGACCGCTCGATTCCACCTTGTTATCACTAACAACTTTGTCAGTTCCGAAACTGTTTAGAATACCGGAATAGTTTTCAAGTATAGATTGATCGCCAAGCTCCGATAATTTGAGATCGCTTAATGATGCAATCAGATTTGCAACCGAACCGTTACCATCGTTTCCGGCCTGATCAGATACTGCAATGTTTTTAGGGTTATCGATTATATTCTGATTGATTTTAATTACCCCATTGACGAATGCGTTTTCCACATTACCGTTTACATCCAGGTTTCCGAAGAACGGAATTCCCGTAGAAGAAACACCGTTCTGAGTTAATGTATATCCCTGCATGTGATACTGATTAACCCGATTGATGAAGGTTGAAGCAAGATTTTCCAGACCCTGTTTGTAATCGGGTATTTTATTGGAATAAAGGTCGGTTATGGAATAGAGTTCGCCGCCATTTAAAAGTGCAACAGCATTCTTATCATTCTTTGCAACTATTCTCATCTTATTATTTACGAATGCAACTTCAAACTCATTATGAACATTCTGATCGGCACCCTGAACACCTCCAACAGTAACAATAGCAGCTCCGAACTGATTCATCTGAACTGACACATTAGTCAGTTTGCTCAGATTATCAATAAGGAGATCTCTTTTGTCCTTTAATTCACTTGCTTTAATACCGCGTGCTTCGGACTCATAAATTTTATGATTCAGTTCGGCAATTTCTTTCAGATATCCATTCATCTCATTGGTTTTAACAACCGCTTCTCTTTGGAGTACCGATTGAACATTCGCGAATCCTTCAAAGATTTCGGTGAACCTTTCGCTGAACCTCTGGGCTTTCTGGATCACCTGTGATCTAAGCTGAGTAGAATTTGGATTAACGGCAAGTTCAGACCAGGAATTGAAGAACTCCCCGATATAGGCACTCAATCCGGAGTCTGATGGTTCGGCAATAATTGATTCGAGCTGTTGCAACAGTTCGGATCTCTTTTCGGCATCTGAAAGCGAGGATTGGTATTTTCTGACCTGACTGTCGAGCAGGTCGTTCTTTATTCTTACAACATCCTGAATTTTAACTCCAAGTCCGATCCCGGCCTGTGTCTCCTCAGTTGAAAAGACTGTCTTTTGTCTCGAATATTCAGGATTCCCTGCATTCGAAATATTCTGAGAAGTAACATCAATGGCACGCTGATAAGCGGCCATAGAGCGGACTGATATGTCGAGCAACCTGCCGATACCCATATTAAACTCTCTTATTGACTAATTTTCGTTTTCCATTTCCCAAAAGGGATATCATCCGTTCCTTAATTATATTCCGGGAGACTTCAATCAATACGGAAAGCTGTGAATTGACGTGAGCAATTCGCAGAGCTTTTTCCTTCAACTCAGCCCGTACTTTATCTAGATACTTTTTCTCTTTTTCGAACAGGGAATGTGCTGCACCAAGCAATTCGTCGAATGTAAAACTTTTTAAGCTAACCGAATTTTCTTTTGCAAATTCCTCAATTAATCCCTTTCTCCGTTTTTCTTCTTCATCAATAACAATGAGCACTTTCTGTTCTGTTCTAATTGCATCTTCGAGGAGATTATAATTATCCGCAACAATGGCTTCTTTTTTAAGAACCAGAGTATTAAGAAGAAGGTCGAAATTCTTCTGCTGATTTTCAATGGATGATATCAAATCTCGGACTGTCATATTTCACTCTCGCTGAAATGATTTAAATAACCGATTACTTTTTCGATATAATTCTTCGTTTCATCAAATGGAGGAACGCCATTGAATTTTTCTACATTCTGGGGGCCAGCATTATAAGCAGCCAGAGCAAGCTTCAAATCCCCACTATATTGTCGAAGCATCCGGGATAAATATTTAGTTCCGCCGTGGATATTTTGTCTGGGATCAAAGACATTTTTAACTCCCATATCCGAAGCCGTGGAATCAATTAACTGCATTAATCCTTTGGCTTTAGCCGAAGAAACGGCTTTATGATTGGCGGCTGATTCTGTGAGAATTACCGATTTTATCAGGTTTTTATCCAGCCCGAATTCATTTGAAGCCTCGTCAATCATAATATCGAACTTATTTAATCTTTTTAAAGCTTCGCTGCTCGGTTTTATTTTAGTGTCCGCATCAACTTTGTCAATATTTATCCTTTCAACTGAACGGGACGGAATGGAATTTAGAAGGGGCGATAGTTCCTCGCCGGTAACTTTTCTATAGATTGCTTCGGCAATTCCGAGATTTTTACTTTTTGAAATCTGGGATGCAATCTGCTGTTCAAATATCGTATCGAACATATCATTACCGTAACCGGAATCACCGAGAATACCGCCGGTAGTAGAATTCATCGAGCGAAGCATCATAGAAGTAAGCAGACTTTCAAATTCGTTAGCGGCATTAGCAATCTTGGCTTTCTGCTTATCATCGAACCTCGATTTCGCTTGAGTAATCTGCGAAAGATGCTTTTCGTTATTACTGACTTTTAGGGATATCTCTTTCATGTTACATTATCACCAGTTCTGCAATTAGTGCCCCGGCTTCTTTGAGCGCCTGGAATATTGAAATTATATCTCTTGGCGAAACTTTGAGCGAGTTAAGAGCTGCCGCAACTTCCTGTACATTAGTTGCACCCTGGATAGCAACGGTATTGGTTGAATCCTGGTAAGCACTCGGGATAAGATTGTTAAAGAGTACTGTATTTCCTCTTGAGAAAGCACCGGGTTGTGAAATAACCGGATAGGAACGGATCTGAATATTCAGACTTCCATGCGTTATACTCACGGGCATAATTTTTACAGTGCTTCCGGCAACTACAGTTCCGGTTCTTTCATTCAGAACAACTTTGGCAACATCATCAACCTGAATTTCAAGATTTTCTACTTCTGCAAGAAAGCCGATCAGATTATTCTGGCGGTCTGCGGGTATTACGATTAGAATTTCGGCGGCATCAACTGCTCTTGCAGAATTTTCACCGAACTTTGTATTTAATGCCTGCATAATATTGTTGGAAGTAGTAAGATCCGGATCTTTAAGGAAGATGGAGATTTCGTCGAAGGAAGCAGGTTCAAGATTAATCGATTCTTTAAGTGAGCCACCGCGCGGAATTCTTCCGGCAAGCGAATGATTTTTTGAGATCCGGTTCCCGGTAATCGTATTAATATCATACCCGCCAACAGAAATAGGACCCTGTCCGAATCCGTAGACTCTTCCGGAAATACCGGATAGGGGAGTCATAAGCAGCGTGCCTCCCTGCAAACTTGTTGCATCTCCCATCGATGAAACAACAATATCAAATTCAGCGCCTGCTTTCAGACTTGAATTAAGTGTTGCCGTTACAATAACCGCAGCAACATTTTTAGTTTTAAGATCTGTTTGAGGAACAGTGATTCCGAATCTCTTAAGCATGCTTGAAACCGATTGAATGGTAAATGAGGATCTGTAACTATCCCCTGTTCCTGCCAGTCCGACAACCAGGCCATACCCGATTATCTGCTCTGACCCGGTTCCGTTAAGGTAGGCAATATCCTTTATTCTCTGTGCAGAAATTAAATTATGAATTAGAATAAATAAAAGAATTGGAATAAAAATATTTCTTTTCATATCTGTTCCTAAAAAATCCAATGGAAAAATTTTGTTAACCATCCAGGTTTCTGCGAATCATCTATAATACCGCTACCCTCGAAGGATATTTCCGCATCCGAAATATTGTATGAGAGAACCGAGTTATCAGCACCTATATCGCTGGGTCTTACTATTCCTTTTATATTAACGAGCTGTTCTTCGCCGTTGATAACAATTTTACGACTCCCCTTAATCAGCATATTTCCGTTTGCAAGGACAGAATCTACTGTAGCACTTATTTTTGTTCTAACAACACCGGTAGCTTTTGTTGAACCAGACCCGCTGAATGAATTTCCGCTGTTAATGTTAAGATCAACGTTCGGAAGAGATGACTTATCGATCCCGCCGGAAAGTCCGAAACCAAGGTCGCTGCTTCTTCCTGCGGATGTTTCCGCATTGTTTGTTGCCTGGGAGGATTCCATCACAATAATTGTAACAGCATCACCTTTCTGGTTTGCTTTATTGTCTGAGAAAAGCGAAAATGCCGCATTTCTTCTCATATCCTGGGCGTTAATTAATACTGCTGAAAACAATATTATTAAAAAAAGTTTTTTCATGTCCCTACTCGATTAATAATACATTATACTTATCGATTATTCTTGCTGTAAATATCTTTTTCTGTTCAGAGATGACTCTGATTACATCGCCAATATTTCCTTTTTCGCGTGCAGTAACTTCGGTTGTAATATCTACACCGTTTCCGCCGGCATGAAGCAGAAGCCGGTCTTCAGGAAGTATATCCGGAATAGTTTCCATCATTTCCTTTACAAGTACAGTTCCGTTTTTCAATCTGTTCCTGCTGCGCGATCCTGTAAGCTGATCTGTTTCCGAAACCGGTGTACCGTTCAGCAGCGCAACATCTTTTAATTCCTTTCTGAATTGAATCGAAGAGAGCATCTCGTCCCTGCTAATTTCCTGATTGGCAACGAGCACTGTTTTATAGAGTTTTACTCTAAGTGTAATAAAGGATTTACTCGCGTTACCCTTTCGATCCACAATCTTTACCGGTACGAGAAGGAGGTTTTTGCTTAGTCGAGCTTCTCTCTCTTCGTCTATAAAATACTTCTGCGAACCTGCGGTTTTATCATCAATTACATATTCAATTCTTTCGTAATCGGGAAAAGTTTTCTCGAGATAAATCCTGATCTCTTTACCGGACTGAAAAGAGCCCTGGAAAATATTAAGCAATATGAGAAGTGCGGCTATCACTTTTCTTATCCGCGTTTCAGATTGTTTGCCATAGTCATCATTTCTTCAACAGTTTTAACTGTTTTAGAATTAATTTCATATGCTCTCTGGGATGCAATCATAGAGATCATTTCTTCGACTATATCCACATTAGAGGATTCCAGAAAACCCTGATGCAGTTCCCCAAAACCCTGGCTTCCCGGGGTTCCGAGAATCGGCTGGCCGGAGGAAGGTGTTTCTGCGTAGAGATTATCTCCCAATGCAATGAGTCCACCGTTATTCATAAAGCGTGCTAATTCAATTGAACCGAGGGATATGGTACTCTGATCCGAATTCAAAACTTCCACATTGCCGTCTTTTCCGATTGAGATTCCCACAACATCAGAGTTCAGCGTGAAGTCGGGTTCAAGTATATACCCGCTTGCAGTAACCATTTTTCCTTCCGCATTTACTTTAAAGGATCCGTCGCGTGTATAAGCATAAGTTCCGTCGCTTTTTCTTACCTGGAAAAAACCTTCTCCCTGGATAGCAATATCGAACTGATTGTTAGTAGGCGTAATATCACCCTGTTTAAAAATCTTTTGTGTGGAAGCAGGTTTTACACCGTTACCGACCTGTATTTTATTAGTCGAATTTTCATAAATGCCCGGTGTTGAAGTTGAAAGCGGATTTATGTTTACTTCCTGGTACATCAGGTCCTGGAACTCCGCCTTGTTTTTCTTGAATCCGGTTGTACTGATATTGGCAATATTATTGGAGATTACTTCTATATTAATCTGCTGGGCATACATTCCGGAAGCTGCTGTTCTTAATGCTCTTGTTGGCATCTTTTACCTCTTATTAAATTTTTCCAATTTGATTGGCCATGTCGAGTGACTGGTCCAGCGCTGCAATTACTTTCTGAGAAGTCTCATAAGCTTTATTCATCTGAATCATAGATTCCATTTCCAGAATCGGATTGGTATTCGATTGTTCAAGATATCCCTGGGAAATTTTAAAGTCGTTTTCATTAGCATAAACGTAGTTTTCTTCGGGTAAAAGGAAATTGGAACCGCCGCTTCTTACAAGTGTTTCGGGCGAATCGGCTTTTATAATCATCATCGAGTCGATTATCTGATCGCCAATTTTAATTTCGCCGGAACTGGAGATATTAATGACCGCACCTTTTTCGAGTAGAGTATCTTCAAGGTTTATGGATCCATGCTGACCCATTACTTTCTTGCCGTTGGTATCTACCAGGAAACCTTCATCAGAGAGTTTGAATCTTCCGTCCCGCGTAAGTTCTATTGAACCGTCGTTGCCTTTAAGAACGAAGAATCCTTCCCCGTAAAGAGCAACATCGAGAGGATTGGAGGTTAGTATAGTTTCACCCTGATTCTGACTTGTAACTTTTTTTATTTCCCCGTTACCGAACTCATCGATATATTCCGCGAACGGGATTTCTCTTTTGTAAGCGGTTGTATTAATATTCGCCAGGTTGTTTGCGATTATATCGATATTTTTGGTACGCTGTTCCAGACTCCTTGCTATGGTAAAAATTCCTTTAATCATAATTTTCCTTTCAACTATTTGCCGTATTCCAATATTTTAATTCTGGAGGCCAGAAGAATTTCCCCTTTGGAAATTTCGAGCTCTCTAGCTTGTGAACTAATATTTTGTCCGGCAAGTTTTTCTACAAATTTGTTTTTCCGTAGTAACAAACGGACTTTTCTCCTTTTCCTGTCAGGTTTCAGAATTAAGTTTTCCTCTCTAATCATAGCAATCTTTTGTTTGAAACTATTTTTAACTTTTTTCTTCGCCCCGATTGCAATTCTTCTCGATATCACAGCAACAATGAGCAGTGCTGAAACAGAAATGAATATGATTACCTCCGGTTTAAGAGAGTTGAAATAATCGATCAAGCCTGGTTTTTCAGTTTTTTTAATATTCATAACCGGAATCGAAATCCGGCCAGTTTCCTCAGTATTTTTATTTTCAACAGGTTTAAGTTCATCCTGAATAGCTTTCAATTTAGCGGATTCAATCTGGGCCTGAACAATTTTGCTGATGTTCACAGAATCCGGTTCCAGATAATTAATAGAACTGAGAACACTATCAATATTCACCTGAGCAGAATTAACACCGGCAAGGAAGAGAAAAACTGTAATTAGAATCTTATTCATCCTTTGATTTTCCTTTTTATGGGAAATAGAAGATGTATTGTGGTCCCTTTCATCGGGAGCGAATCGAATTCCGCCGCACCGTCATTTTTCTTCATCAATTCCTTAACAATCCGGACGGTAAGGTTGACTATCGGATCCGAACTTGTATTTATATCTTTCCAGTAATCAGTTAGAAAAAATGAAAGTACTACGGTATCGTTAACAGATCTTGATTGAATGAACAATCCGCTGCCCCGCTTGGCTTTTCTTTTTATCAGTGAAAAAATATTTGTTGTAATCTGCTTAAGATGCTTCTGACTGCTTACCACCTGAGGTAATTCCTGTTCAAGGTCGAGCTCGCATTCGAGCTGAATTCCTTTTAATGTCGGTTCTGCTATTCCATAAATTTCTTTTAAAGCTGAATTCAGATTGCAGGGAATATTCTGGGCTTCGCCGGTCGATTTTACTTCGTTAAATTTCATCAACCTGAGAGAAAGCTCTTTTATATGATGGATTCTTTCCTTTATCTTTTCAATTATCAGCGGGTCAGCATAATTATCGTCGCCTGCCATAAAATCGACGCTGCTTAATATCATCTGTAGCGCATTCTGAATATCCTGAAGTATTCCCTCCGCATATTCACCAACGGCATAAATACGCAACTGGTTATTCAATTTTGACTGATATACCTGGACTTCGTTTAATAGTTTTCCGATTTCTTTCTTTTGTTTATTCAGGATCATTTTAGGAATAACGATCCCCAGAAGTACCTGAACTGCCTGATTCTCAAGTGAATCCTCCGGTACTTTATTGGCAGGACCAAGCAGAGAAAGAATACCGAATTCCGTGTTATTATATACGACCGGGAATAAAGTCTGACAAAGCTTTAATCCATTACCGGTATTAAAGTTCAGTTCGGGAATTAGAGTAGGTTTTTTAGATTCGAACAACCAATCTATAATTCCATCCCTTTTTGCCTTACTCACAAGATTATTTTGTGCAACGGATACTTTTGGATTGACAGCAATCAGATTGCTTTTAGACTCATCAAACAAAAACAAGTCGACTTCCTTTGCAACAATTATTTTTTTGACATAGCCCGAGAGTAAATTGTGGATCTCTTCAGAATCTTTCAACTCGCCGATACTTTTTTGAAAACCCGAAAGATTATTGATCAGGAAATTATATTTTTCGAGTTGATTAAATCTGTTATTGTGAGTTTCGAAACTAATCAGTTTCAGATCTCCGGAAGGAGACGATCCCTTTGTAAGATATTGGACTGAATTTGTAAAGGATTCGTAAGCAACAGTATTTTCTTTTAATAGTCTCAAGTCAGGTTCCTCACAGATTCTAATTGAGCTTCGAGCGGTTCGCGATACAGCTCAATGAATTTATCCACGCCTTCCTGGTCTTTAAACTGAAGAGTTGAAGCTGCTTCATGATCGAGCACCAAATCATCATCCCAGGTGAATGATCCGAGTTTAAGTCGCTGTGTCATGTAATCGGCAAAGTGAATTATTGATCCGATTACTTTCAGGTTGCCGTTGAGATGAGGAGTATGATGGTATTTAACCAGGTCGCAGAAATGATCCGGGAAATTCCAGTTTTTAAGAAGCATGTAACCGATTACCTGGTGATCCATTCCGAGAGTAGTATTCTCAGCCTCACTATATTTCATTCCTGTCTTTACTGATTCGCAGATAGAAACGAAATCCGAATGGAGATAACGGTGAATAACCGATATGCCGAGATCGTGGAGCAATCCTCCTATAAAAGCATCGCCGCTCTGACGCAGACCCATATCGTCTGCGATCTTCTTGCTGATAGTAGCAGTAATATAGGCATGAATCCAGAAATCTTTCTGATTTAAATACTGGTCGCTCTTGTTTTTCAACGATTCCATAAGCGAGAGAGCTGTAACAATATTTCTAATCTCATTGAATCCAAGAATCATAATAGCATATTCAATGGATGCAACTCTTTTAGATAATCCGTAAAAAGGTGAGTTTGAAATTGCAAGAATCTTTACTACCAGGCTCTGGTCTTTTGATATCGCTTTAGCCAGGTTTTGAGGACTGGTATTAATATCTTTTAGCAGATCGAGAACCTCAGTAAGAATTCTGGGTGCCGGAGAGAGATTGGTAACTCTTTTCATTATGAGTTCTGTTCTCTCTTTCTTTTGGGTCTGGTCGAATGACATTATGTACATAGTTTGTTTTAGTTTAGTGATTCAAAATGTGTTTTTAATAGATTGTCGTACCTGAAAACGAACTGCTCAAAATTTTCAATACTGCCGAAACCGAGAATGTTGATTATATTAAAATCGAGCTGATAATTAGAATCCCACTGGAATACGCCGGCTTCTGATTTTTGTGTCATAAAATCAACCAGATGAACAAGAGATGCGAGAACCGGATTCTTTTCTGAAAACGAGGGACGGTGATGATAAAGGACAGCTTCATTTATTGACGAAGGAAAATTCCATTTCTCAAACATAAACTCAACTATATCTTCATGAGTATAACCGAGAACCATTTTTTCTGCGGCCAAGTGTGTTACATTTTCGTTTTTAACGAGTTCAATAATCTTTTTGAATTCCGGTTTCATGTATTTCTGCATTACAACAATTCCGAGATCATGCAGCAATCCGGCTGTAAAAACTTCTCCTGACTTCGGATAGTGCAGGTCATCGGCAATCCTTTTAGCAGAAGTTCCAACCATCAAAGAATGCTTCCAGTAACTGTTATGATTCCAGTCGGGTGTGTTCTTAGCTTTAAAGACTTCCATCATAGATAACGCCAGTAAAAGACTTCTGATATGCTCGAGTCCGATTATAACGATAGCAAATTCTATTGTGGCAACTCTGCGCGGCAATCCATACATAGGAGAATTTGCAACGGATAGAATCTTGGTGGCAATCGACTGGTCCTGTGAAATCACCTTGCAGAGGTCCGAGGCGCTTGTCTTTTCATCATCCAGCATATCAGATACTTCCGATATGATATGAGGAATTGATGGAAGATTCCCGACCACCGATAACTGTTTCTTTATCCTCTGCTTAATCTCTATCGAGGTATTATCCAGCATTATATAAAACCAGTTTCTGTTTTAACGATTTAATTATTTTGGAATGGAGCTGAGATACTCTTGATACCGTTATATTAAGGAGCTTTGCGATTTCCTGGTAATTCAGTTCTTCATAGTAATATAGACTCAAAATATTTCTATCTCTTTCGTTCAGTACTTTTATCAATTCAACCAGTTTCTCTTTCAATTCATTTTTTTCCAGGAGGTCGTCCGGTTCATCATAATTTCCAGAAACCATTTCATAGAGTTGTATTCCTTCGTCTTCAACCACAGGACTGTTAAGTGAGACCGATGAGGAGACAGGAACCATTACGCCTTCAGAATCACAGACGGTCTCATACTTAGGGGAATATTTTCTTAGTTCATCGTAGATTTTTCCGCGGATTCTCTGGATAGCATATGTTTCGAACTTTGTTCCGTAATCCGGATCAAACCGGTCGATAGCTTCGCTCAATCCTTCGATGCCGAACTGAAAATAATCGCGGCGATCGAACAGATCGTGCTGTGTGAAATTCGATTTGTGGATAACGTAATGAACAAGATTAACGTAATTCATTATGATCTGTTTTTTCAGTTCTGTTGTGGGATTGTTTTTGAACGAAGCCCAGATATTATCATTATTCATTTTTATTGGTTCCCGCTAAATCGTTTGAATAGCTGTTTAGTTTGTCGAATGAATTTTTATTGATGGATTTGATTAGCCCGAGTGTTATTAGACTTAGTAGTACGGTCAGCATAATGAAAATAACGAAGGAATTAAGAAGTATAACTTCCAGTCCGGCGCCCTTCTGTGTGAAATAAATAATCGAGAAGAAGAAGACTAAAAGACCGGTCAGAAAAATTATTTTGTTCATCCTTTCTCCTTTTTACAGGTACAATTGCAAACACTATACCAGAAAGGATTTAATTAATTTGGACAAAAAGGTTCGAAAACGTACTGTTTTGAAGGTTTTAGATCCGAGTCTTGAAGAGGGATTGGTTATTATTAGCCACCTGGGCAATTTTAATGAACCTGTTTACAAGCTCGCTTATCTCAAGCGCAGACATCGAATTGGGATAGGATTTAATAAGTAATTCCTGTTCCATTACCGAACGGTTTACCAACCTGTCCAGACCGATGACCCCGAGCAGATTAATGTCGGATTTGAGGAAATGACGAACAGCGGTACTTAGGTTTTGGAAGGCAGAATCGCTGTCCTCCTTACTTTCTGATTTGTTGAACACAATATAATTCTTGTTCGATTCCGTATACTCGGTTATGATCTTGAAAACAACATAAGCATCCATTACCGAGGTTGGTTCGGGAGTAGAAATAATGAAATTATAATCCGATTTTTTTATTTGTTCAATTGTTAATTCGTCTGCCCCCGCAGAACTATCCAGAATTATATAATCGTACTGAGGGGATATTTTGTAAAGGTGAATAAAAAAATATTCCAGAAGGTCTCTGCTGAGTTTAGGTGAGTCCGAAGTACCGGAATCGCCAAAGATTATGCTAAGGTTGTCCGAATACTTATACACAAGTTCTCTTAATACTCTTCTTTGCAGGAAGAAATCTGCTAATGTGTAGTCGGAAGCGTGGTTTATCAACAGGTGGATATTAGCAAAGTTGTAATCCAGATCAACAACAAGAACATTCTTTCCGAGACGTGAAAGCTGGTAGGCAAAATTTATTGCAAAGAAGCTTTTTCCGGTTCCCCCCTTGCCGGAAACAACCGAAATAATTCTGGAAAGATGATTACTCCTGCTTTTCTCTTCCAGTCTTCTTAATTCTATCAGTCTGGAAATCTGTTCATTCATCAGTAAAGTTTCCCCGAGAAAACGAGGTTAGCCAACAATTCCGGATTAACTGAAATTATATCATCCGGAATTACCTGCCCGTTCGTTAAAAACATAACCGGAACACCGCTGTTATAAACAAAATTGAGAATATTGCCGTAAGAGACAGCCTCATCAACTTTTGTGAAGATAACCGATGAATAATCGAGCGGCTTGAATTTTTGAGATATGTCGATCAAAGTCCTGGATGAGGTAGTTGAACTGGCAACAAGTACAGTCTCGTCGGGTTCCGCGGTATCCAGATAAGCTTTAATGCCGGAGAGATTATCGGCATTTCTCTGACTTCTGCCGATCGTATCGATGAATACCAGATCCTTATCTTTGAATTTTTTAAGTAGCCGCGGCATCTCTTCCGGCTCATAAGCAACTGCCATTTCGATGTCGCTTATTTCAGAGAAAATCCTGAGCTGGTCGATAGCACCAAGCCTGTATGTATCAATCGATATCAAACCGACTTTCAGTTTGTGAATTATCTTAGAAATAATTGCCAGTTTCGCAATGCAGGTTGTCTTTCCGACACCAGTAGGGCCTACTAAAGCAACCTTTGTCAGTTTATTCTTTTTTACATTAAACTCTTTTGTTGTAATAAGGGATGCCATACCGGAAATAAGGTATCCTTCAAGTTTTGCAGGATCTACAATCCCGTCATAATTTTCGAGCTGTGAGGTCAACTCCTTTACAATATTTTTCTGAACCTCGTGTTGAGTAAGCACATCGCCGAGCTCTTTAATTTCAAATTCAATATCCGAACCAACTTGAAGTTTCCGGGTCAATTTTTTATCAATTATTTTTTTGGCCGGTTCATCATCCTTAAATATTTTTTTCTGAAGCTTTTCAATTTCTATTTCAAGACTCGGTTTTGCCTGAAGCTTTTCTGTAAGAGCCGGCGAGGGTTTATTAATAGTTTTTCTGTCCAGACCAGCAGTAATTTCAAACATTTTCTTTACATTAAATCTTCTGTCCCCTTCAATGACACGTGTTCCGAGGATTACTGCATCGTTTCCCAATTCCGATTTCATCTGCTCAGTAGCTTCTTTTAATGTAGGAGCCAGAAATTTTTTAATCTGCATTTTCCACCTCTAGTTTACCAAGGAATTCAATTTCGACATTTGCAGGAAGTTCGCTGAAAGATAATAAAGCAAGTTCAGGGAAACTTGAATTTACCAGCCGGTAGATATACGGTCTAATTGCGGCCGAAGTAATTAACACCGGCGGATACCCGAGTTTATTGAATTTCTCATTTGCTATTTGAATGCTTGTGTTTAGCTCTCTCAGAACTTTGGTGCTCAAACCGAGTGTAACCACACTATCCTTCTGAGCCTGCAATGAATTTGTAATAAGGGATTCAAGATGTTCACTGAGAGTAACAGCGTGAATAATACCGTTTACATCCTTGTAAATATTCGAAATTGTATCGCCAATAGTATGCCGTACATATTCGGTGAGGACATCAATATTCTTGGTTGTTTTAGAATAATCGATCAATGCTTCAAGAATTCTTACAAAATCTTTTATAGGAATATTCTCTTTCAAAAGATTCTGCAGTACTTTCTGGATTATTCCCAGATTTAGGACATCCGGATTTACATCCTCCACTACAGCAGGATATTCCTTTTTAATATTCTCCAGAAGCTGCTTTACTTCCTGGCGTGAAAGTATCTTATCAAAATTTTTCTTCAACGATTCCTGAAGATGAGTTGCCAGAACCGAAATGCAATCCACTACTGTGTAACCGAGCAACTCGGCTTTTTCCTTTTCCTCATAAATTATCCAGTAGCTCTGCATTCCAAAAGCAGGATCCGTAGTAGGTATTCCTGTAACTTGTTCGCCAACCGAGCCTGGATTCATTGCGAGATAACGGTCCGGATAAATTTCGAAACCGCTTACAACATTACCTTTAATCTTTATTATATATTCATTCGGGGAAAGCTGCAGATTATCCCTCACACGAACAGGTGGAATTAATACACCGTATTCAAGGGCGATCATTTTTCTTGTAGATGAAATTTTCTGAAAAAGATTACCGCCCTGCTGTTCATCGACAAGACTAACCAGTCCATACCCGATTTCAACTTCGATCGGATCAACCTGAAGATACTGTTCAACTTTTTCCTCAACCGGTTCCGCTGAGGCGGATTTCTGTTCTGCAATAGCGGCAGAACCTTCGGCCACAGATTTACTTTTTTTAACGGCAAATGTCGAAGCACCCAAAACACCCGACAATACCATGAATGGAACCGTCGGCATACCCGGAATAAATGCGAACAGAAATATTGCTCCTGAGACTGTACCGAGAACACGAGGATTTGAGAAGAGCTGAGTTTTTATCTGAAAATCGAGTGCTGAACCGGAAGCACTTCTTGTAACAACCAAACCTGCAGCTGTTGCAATTATCAATGCCGGTATCTGAGAAACAAGTCCATCACCTATCGTTAAAATGGTATATGTTTGAATCGCTTCGGTAAAATCCATTCCCCTCTGGGCAATACCAATAATAAATCCGCCGATGATATTGATACCATTAATAATAAGTCCGGCAATAGCGTCTCCTTTTACAAATTTACTAGCACCATCCATCGCTCCGTAAAATTCGGCTTCGCGTGAGATTAAGTCGCGCCGTTTGCGGGCATCCGATTCAGATATTAATCCGGTGTTAAGGTCGGCATCAATTGCCATCTGCTTGCCGGGCATTGCATCGAGCGTAAATCTTGCTGCTACTTCCGATATTCTTCCTGATCCTTTGATAATAACTATGAATTGAATAACAAGAAGAATAATAAAGATTATAAATCCAACTACGTAATCGCCTCCAACAACGAAAGAGCCGAATGATTCGATTACCTGGCCTGCATAACCGTCAATTAGAATCAACCTGGTGGAACTGATATTAAGTCCGAGCCGGAAAAGAGTAGTAACGAGCAATAAACCCGGAAATACAGAAATATCGAGCGGCGATTGAATATATAATGATACTATCAGAATTAATATCGCAAGCGTAATGTTTATCGAAAGCAGAAAATCTAGAAATCCCGGTGGAAGCGGAATAAGCATAAGTCCGAGCATCAGGATAAGTCCTAATGCAAGAATGATATCACTATTTTTACCAACTAACTGCATATCAGACAATACTCGATTTTTTCTTCATTTTCTTAACCTGAAACAGGTATGCAAGAATCTGCGCAACAGCTTTAAATAATTTTGCAGGTATAAAGTCCCCCACGTCGCATGTTTTATATAATGCGCGGGCAAGATCTACATCTTCGTACAGCGGAACATTATTTTCCGCGGCAATTTTCTTAATCCGTTGGGCAAGTTCATCAAGGCCCTTTGCAACTACTTTGGGAGCCGCGTCTTTATTCATATCGTATTTTAAAGCAACCGCTACGTGGGTCGGGTTTGTAATAATCACATCCGCTGTAGGAACATCCTTCATCATTCTGCTTCTTGCCGCAAGAACCATCTGTTTGCGGATTCTCGATTTGATCTGCGGATCACCTTCAAGCTGTTTGAATTCCTCTTTTACCTCGGTCTTTGTCATCATCATCTGTTTTTTGAACTTATACTTCTGGAATAAAAAGTCGACCGACGCAATAACAGCAAAGAAAAGAATTATTTTCCAGACGAGAGTAAAGGCCGAATCGAACATGAACTCAACAGTATCTTCTATGCTTAAATCTATAAGATAGGTAGTATCTTCGATCATTTGTGCGATGATGAAATAAGTAAAGAGAGAAATAATTACAAGTTTAAGAACCGATTTAGTGATTTCAACATAGGAATGAGACGAGAAAAAGATTCTCTTAATTCCGCTAAACGGATTAAACTTGGAGAGGTCCAGCTTAAACGCTTTCGGTGCAAATTTAAATCCGATCTGTGAAATATTACTTATTAAAGATATTATAACAATTCCTGCAAGGATCGGAAGCATAAAAGTGAAAAAGAAGAGAGCCCACTTAAGAGCATAGGTTTGCAGAATTGTCTTGGATAATTCCAGAGAATTGAGAGAACTGAAAATACCTTTTGTAAAATCCCCGAGGAGCTCACCGGTAAAATTCTTTGTGAGGAAAATGAGCAGAAGTCCGAACCCGAACACGGCGAGAGAATTTATCTCGGTGCTTTTTGCAACCTGACCTTTATTGCGGGCATCGATCAGTTTCTTAGAGGTCGGATCTTCGGTTTTTTCCTGTCCGTCAAATTCTGCCATACTATATGCTCATACCTTTTATCATTTCCATTAATCGGCTCTCGTATCCCTGCAAAAGATTTTTAATTGCATAAACATAGAACGGGACAAGAGTAATAAGCATCGTAAAACCGAGCCCTATTTTAAGCGGCTGCGAAACAAAAAATATCTGAATATTCGGTATCACACGTGCAATAATTCCCTCTGCAAGATGAACCAGGAAGAATGCCACAAGAACAGGTGATGCTATTTTTATTGCTATTGTAAAAACTGCAAGCGAATATTTTGTTATAAGAGTGAATACCGGTTCATTGATCGTATACTTTGCAATCGGGATTACTGAAAAAGATGCAACCAGCCCAGTGATAATATAGTGGTGACCGTTTATAAGAATGAATAAAAGAACCGTTCCAAAAAACAGAACCTCTCCAATAACATTATTCTGGCTGTCTTCAAAAGGATTCAAAACTTCTGAAAACATAAGCCCCATATCGAACCCGATAAGGTGACCCGCAAAAGAGATTCCCCAGAAAACGAAATTCAGAATGAATCCCATAATCAAACCGGTGATAATTTCCTTAATCGAGTAAATTGCAATAGTAGCCATATTTATATCGAACCGGACAGAACTTTTATCAATTGTAAAAAAAACAATGTAAGCGATTATAAGGGATAAACCGATTTTAACAAGAGGCGGAATGGTTTTATGACCGAATATCGGCGCTGCGAAAAGCATCGATGAAATTCGCAAAAAAACGAGAAGAAATATCACAAAATCGTATACCAGTATTTCGGTCATTTTAGAATCGTAAGAAACAGTGTGAACATTCTGGTGGTTAATGAAACTAGTTTATCGATAATCCACGGAAGAAGCAGAATAATAACGGCCGCCGTAGCAATCAGTTTTGGTACAAATGTAAGCGTCATTTCCTGTATTGAAGTGGCTGCTTGAAAAATTGAAACGAAAATACCCACTATAAGAGAAACGCCAAGTACCGGAAGCAGAATTATAAACACAGTGTAGAATGCGTCTTTAAGAACTTCTATGATCAATTCTTCCGTCATTACTGAAAACTCCGAACTAATGATCCGATAATTAAATTCCAGCCATCGACAAGTATAAAAAGCAGAATCTTGAACGGAAGCGATATCATCATAGGCGGCATCATCATCATACCCATCGACATAAGAATACTCGAAACAATCATATCAACCATTATAAAGGGAATGAACATAAAGAACCCGATTATGAAACCGGTTCGCAGCTCGCTCAAAACGAATGCCGGTATAAGAATGTAAGTTGGTAACTCGTCACGGTTCTGAGGTCTTTCGATATTAGCAAGTCCTACGAACAATTCGAGATCTTCCTCCCGGACATTTTTAAACATAAACTCGCGAATCGGTTCTATTCCTTTGTCGTAGGCTTCGCTTACTTTAATTTTATTATCCATAAGCGGTTGGAGAGCTTCGTCATTCACCTTATTCCAGGTTGGAGCCATAATAAAAAATGTAACAAAGAGTGCAATACCGGCAAGGAGCTGTGACGGCGGCATCTGCTGTGTACCGAGCGCATTTTTAAGAAAATGAAAAACAATTATTATTCTAAGGTATGCTGTCGTCATAATTACAATCGACGGGGCCAGCGAAAGAATAGTCATCAAGAGCAGTATCTGAAGAGTAGTGGAGACATCATTTCCATCCTGAGCGGTACCGACCTGAAGATCAATCTTTGGAAACGGAATTGATGTGCTCTGCTGAGCGGCTATATCCTGTGAAAGAAATGCTATAAGACAAACAAGTAAATACAGAATCAGTTTCTTATTCATCGCATTCCCAGATTCTGTTTTAATATCTCTTTGAATGTCTGTTTTAATTCACTTTGAGGAGCTTGAATTTCATCAGATGAATCAAAGTCATATTCTTTAATCAACGAGATATTTCCCTCGCTAATACCGAGAAGAAGTAGTTTATCTTCAACTCTCACAACAGACAGGTATTTCTTCGGGAGAATAAGATGATTATTCATCACCTCGATTTTAAGAAGATTCGACTTGTTACGGTTAATAGAGAACGAGTACTTCCGTATCATTATAAGGGCGAGAAAAAGGAGGCCCAGAATTAACAGAAGCGGTAGAATCGTATTTACAATATCCATAAATGACATTAATAGATATCCTTTATTCTTTGAGCCGGGTCAACCAGGCTGGTTATACGAATACCGAAGTGCTTATCGATAACAACAACTTCCCCTTCAGCAATTTTTTTATTATTAACGAATACATCAACAGGTTCGCTGGCCAGTTTTTCAAGTTCAATCACATATCCGCGTTCGAGTTCGAGTATATCCTTAATCTGCATCTGGGTTCTACCCAATTCTATATAGATATTCATCTGAAGATCTTTCAGAAATCCGAGTTTCTCGTCAGCGCCCGGAATGGAACGGGTTGAACTGTCGAACTCCTCAAATTCTGCGAGGGAGCCGTTTAATTTCCCTTTATCTTCGTTGTTCTCATCCAATAATTGATTTTCGTTATTGATTTCGTTCATAACTTCCTCAGTATGATTTTTTTTCTTCTAAAATTTTACGAATTATTTTAATTGCCTTATGATTATTTACAATACCCGATCTGCCGGTGAAAAGAATACGGCCTTCCGTTTTCACTTTATGTTCGTCGTCAATCTTTGTATCAAGTCTTATTACGTCGCCTTTTTCCAGACTCATCAATTCTTTTATGGAAAGTCTTGCCGTACCGAATTCAACCTGAATTGGTATATGTGTTTTTGTAAGATGATTTGTAATCACTTCTTTAGAAGTAACTCCGTAATATTTGGTGGCACGTATTGTTGACAGCTTCTGGGTATTGATCTTAGCCAGAATGTTATCGAAAGCGAATGTAGCGAAGCATACATTCATCAGATAGGATTGTTCACCGATCATTATTTCGAATGAGATCAGGAGGACGGATTCACTCTGCGATGTAATCTGAGCAAAATCGATATCCTGTTCAAACCGGTCGAATACAAATTCAAGGTTATCAACGGTCTGCCATGCCTTTTTAAGATCGAACATCACTCGGTCAACTACTACTCTTAGTACTTTCTGTTCAATCGGAGTAATTACCTTTAACTGTTTGGAGCCGATACCGCTTCCCCCGAGCAGTTTATCAACAAGCAGAAATCCAAGGTCGGTATTAATTTCAAGTATTCCTTTGACGTCGGTATCTTTAATATCAAACGTAAAGAGACATGCGGGATTGGAAACAGAAAGCATATATTCCGAATAATAGATCTGGTCTACCGAAGCAACATTAATACTTACTGCGTTTTGAAGTTTAGTAACTAGGAACTGGGAAAAACTTTCGGCAAAGTTTTCGCAGATATTTCTGATTATACGGAGTTGATTTTTCGAGATTCTGTTGGGGAGTCTGAAATCGAACAGAACAATTTCCTTTTCAACCGGTGTTTCCGTTTTCTGATCGGTGCCGCTTTTAATATTATTAAGCAGCGCATCAATTTCCTGCTGTGATAAAATCTCTGCCATAATTATTGTAGAATATATTTACTGAAATAAACGTTGTTTATTTTTATATGAGGCATCAAACGGTTTAATTTCTGCGTTATCTGCATTCTTAAAGTATCACGATATCCGGAATTCCCAAGTTGAATCATATCTTTACTGCTGAGTACGGAAATGATAGCATCTTTAACAAGAATTTCTTTGTCTTTCAATTCTGAATGGGATTTTTCACTTGGAAGGTCAAAACCGAGTGAAGAAAGAAGCAGTCTTTTTCCATCTGTACCCGCGGGATTAATTATAAGGTCGTCGACAACATAGATATATTTTCCCAGATCGGGATTGGAAATTGTATCTTCCGCCGGAATACTGGTCGCAACGGAGTCGGTTTCAACCGGAGTTGAGTGTGATTGAATTTTCGGTATAAGTATGTTAGCAGTGATAAAATAAACACCAACTAGCTGAACAATAAATAACGGAAGCCCAATGGCTAGGAATTTAATACTAAACCCTTTTTTAACAGGGGCTTCTTCAATTTTCTTCTCTTCCGGCTGCTCTACGATTTTTTCTTCTTTTGTGTTTTCCATAGTGGTCATAATTTTTCAATTATAATGCCACAGCAAAACCCTTAAAATCCTCAAAAAAACCGAAAAAGGAAGTTAAATCTGGCTAATATTGAACAATTGATTGAATTTCGAGAGGTTTATTAGGAAGCCCCCCTCCCGGTATTAAACCGGCAGAGGGGCTAAGGGATCATTTAGAATTATCTGATAAGGTTTGTGATTTCCTGAAGAAGATTATCGGCCGTTGTAATGACTCTCGCATTTGCCTGGAATCCTCTTTGAGATACGATCATACGTGTGAATTCCTCGGAGAGATCAACGTTCGATTGTTCAAGCGCACCCGACTGAACAGTAGTACCGCTCTCTTCGCCGAGACTGGTAATTCTAGGTTCGCCGCTGTTTGCATAGGCGGAGTACATATTATCACCAACGCTAATCAAACCGTTCAGGTTGTTGAATGTTGCAACCATTACCTGTGCTAAATTTCTTGAACTACCGTTCGAAAAAATACCGACTATATTTCCATACTGATCGATATTTATATTCGATAGAGAAGCCGAAGGAGAACCATTCTGCGATAATGCACTAACAACGGAGCTGGAGGAAGTCTGAGTTACACCGCCGAAACCAGAACCGAAATCGAGATCGATTACCGCGGTATTTGCACCGCCTTTAGGTACAAATGTTAACTGCGGGTTATTCGGAGAAATATTTGCCGGGTCGATGGTACCGTCTGCATTAAATAGGATAGTTCCGGAAGTAGAAAGGGGCTTTCCGTCTATTGTGCTCTGACCGGGTACGCCTGCTGTCCATGTCCATAAATTATCGTCGATCTTTGTAAACTTCAAGGTTACCTGGTGTGAAGTACCCAGAGAATCAAACATCGTAACCGAACCACTAACAACGTTTGGTATTCTGTTATTGTCTGCGGAAACGCTGAGTGTTTGTGTACTTGAATTCTGAGTTACAGTTGTTGCATCGAATACAAAGTCGATATTTGAAGTTGGAATATTAACTCTGTTGTTTGTACCGTCGAATTCAGCAAGCGAAGCGGCATTAAGAGTGAAAACACCGGTTCCGTCGTCTGCGTAAACCAGATCTTCAATTGAGCCGCTGTCTAATTCGGTACCTTCTTCATCTTTCAATGACCAGTTCAGGTCGTAAGTATTATCAGCCGTTTTTTCATAGGTGATATCGAAAGTAAAAGGATTGCCGTATTCGTTATAAACTGTAGCAACGATAGGAGAAGTTGAATCGCCAACATCAAGAGCTGAAGAGTTGATATTTCCTCTCTGGATAACTCTCTGAGTGCGTGTTAATTCGGAATTACTTTTAAGGTTACCGCCCCATTTGATGTTGGTAGTTGAAACTGCCGGCAATTTAAGGTTAGTATCGATAACAATATCTTCAAGATTGTTGCCCGGAGGGATAACGCCTTCTGCGCTTGCAACCTTACCCTGAACAACAGCACCGTTCTGCGGACTAACAAGTTTTCCGTCTGCGTCGAAAATAAATGCGCCTGCTCTTGAAAAGAAGCTCTGGCCGTTGCTTTTAAGAACAAACATACCGGAACCCTGGAGACCGAGATCAGTTGTAATTCCGGTTCTTTCAAATGTACCCTGGTTCCAGTTGCGATCGATTGAATTGATTTTCATACCAAGGCCTACCTGGAATGAGTTGGTACCGCCTGTTGTTTCGGTCGGATTGGTACCTGCTTTAACAAATTGATTAAAAGTATCGCTGAATGTTACGCGCGAGCCCTTGAAGCCGATTGTATTAACGTTGGAAATATTGTTGCCGATTACATCCATCATGGACTGATGATTACGTAAACCGGATACACCTGCGAAAAGTGAAGTTAAGAGTGCCATTTTTTCCTCCTAGGATTGACCCGGCGTCTGTCAGTCGGCCGGATCTGGAGCGTCCTTGGAAGGTCCCGCTCCGTTATGTTTATTGTTGTTTAGTTAATATGCAAATACTACACTGTCGATGTTGGTAAAAACATTCTCATTCGAACCGCTAACTTCCATAGCAGTAACTACAGTTTTGTTCGGAATATTTACGATAAAGGCGGTATTATCCATCATTACCAGCGAATCTTTGGATCCTTTCAATTCGGCTTTTTCGACAGCGGATTGAATTTTTTCAATATCTGTCTCGCTTAGCTGAATATTCCTTGATTCAAGTCTTTTAATGGCATGATTGGAAAATTTGACCTTTTCCAGTTCCTCTTTGAAAATAGAATCGAATGAAGAGGAGACCGGATCGAACTGTTTTCTTACAACTTCCTGGTTACCAACAATCGGGATAAAAGGGACAGATACCCCATTGATCTCTGTCATTCATTACCTCCATTGTTTGATCTATTTAATATTTCCAGAATATCTGATATTGAATATTCGGCTCCCCCAACCAAGAGCATCGAACCGTTTTCGGTAAACCTGACTCCATCTATAAGTCCGAGCTTGTATGTTGAGAGAGTCATCTTTTCACCGCCGATATTATATGCTTCAACTTCAAACGTATAATCACCATTATTAACTTTGTTACCATTATTATCGGAAAGATCCCAGGAAACTTTACAGGTGCCGGCTTCAACAGATCCGTCAATCATCCGGACAATATTTCCATTCTTATCGGATATTTTAATTACAACCGATTTTGCTTGAACCGGTAGATTATAGCCGATATCGATACTCTCCTGACCAACCGCGCTGATATTATTTCCACTTATCTTAACTTCCTTTCCGATCAGGTTTGCAACCATTGTATTATTTATCGATTGGGTCAGCAAATAATTTACGTCCATACTTTTGGTTATAGAAGAATTAAGGTTAGCCAGCTGTTCAAGCGAGCTGAACTGGGCCAGCTGTGATGCATATTCGGTACCATCAAGCGGATTAAGAGGATCCTGATTTTTCAATTGCTGAATCATCAGTTTTAAAAAATCATCTTTACCTAGCGTCCCTTTATTTTCCTTAACTGTTCCTGTTGCAGATGTATTTATAATTGAATTAACCATCGCAAATTCCTTATGCTAAATACTCGTATGTGTTATAACCCATCTTTTTAGTGCCGGACAAGTCTTCGCCACTTTCAATCTTTGGCCCCGTTTGGCCTGAATAGTTTTTCCGTTTACCGGTAAAGCTTTTTTGGGCTCTTGATTCACCGCTGCCCAAATTGATATTGATAGTACTTACTGTTATACCGTTACTTTGCAAATTATTTTTAAGCTGGTCGAGGTTTGACTGAATAGCCTGTTTAACCTGCTCGTTTTCAACTTCTATACTTGCCTGCAAATTACTCTCCACATAATCCACTACCAGTTTCACAGTTCCGAGATTCTTCGGTGTAATATGAAAAGTGATGCTCTGTTTTTCGTTTGTATTAAGATATTTGTTTATCTCTGTTATGATTTCGTTCGACTTGATTTTTTTGACTGATTCCGAAAACAATCCTGCTTCCGAAATAATCTTTTCACCTACGGGATTTTCAATTTTATTAACACCCTTATCAAAAGCAACTGTGCTAACATTCTCATGTGATTTCATCGATTCCTGCTTAATTCCCGCACAGGCATCATTTTTTATTATGTGCTCGAAATTCTGCTTACCTTCAACTTTATTAGTTGTATTGTTTTTTTGATCGGTATCAGTCGATTTAGAATTATTATCTTCCTGCCTGGAGAATGCCTTATCACCTGACTCCATTTCCGGATCGGATACCCGTTCTTGATAATCACTCATTGCAGAATGATTTTTTTCTATAAACGTTTTACTTTCATTTGGAGGATTGGGAAATTTTTCAGGATCAACATTTTCGGATTTTCCTGCTAAACTTGATTCTTTTTTTACAGAACTATTAACCGGTTCGGGCTTTACATTATTTTTGCCGGAACTGAATTCCCGGATACCGGAGAAAACATTTCCTGCATTTTCAACAAAATCTTTTTCGGTAAATATTAAATTATTATCGACTGATTTTTTTACCTGATCGGAATTATCTTTTACAATAGAAGCGGTTTTAATTTCAGGTAACTGGGAGCCGTATGAATTGAGTTCTGTAATCTTTCCTGAAGACTCTATTTTTATTGCCCTGAGGTATTCTGCACCATTAATTCTTTCTGTTCTAAATAGATCATTTTCCTTATTCTGTTTTTTGCTATCAACTAGAATGAGCTTGCTTTCTTTTATAGAATTCTCCTCACCATCGTTTATGGTTTCAGAATTTGTGCCGGACGTTTTGCTGAGATTCAATTCTTCGGCTGAATTTTCAGTAAGATTTCCCTGGACCTTAAATTCCCCTTCTTCGTAATTGTATTTGCTCAAGAAGCTGCTGATCTCTTTGGATGTTTTAATATCCAGAATAAACGGTCCTTTATGCTTAGGAATTGATGTTTCTGATTTATTATTCGATTCGGATTGAATCACTTCGATACGGTATAGTCTTGCTGTTTCCCCTTTTTCGTTTACAGTATCAGATAATTCATCGTATCGATTTCTATTTACTTCGATATTTTCATGGCTTTTAAGTACTTGATTTTCCGATACTGAATTTTCCGGCTGAATACTGTCTTGTGGTATATTTAACTGATTTTGCAAAGTCGAATCAGTATTTTCAACTGAGACTTTATCCGGACTAGTTAACGGTTCAGTTGAGTTTATGGGAGTATTAAATTTATTATTGGGAATTGCAATAAGGTTGTTTTCAATTGCCGACACTTGTAAAGAGATTTTGTCGCCGCCGGATTTCAGCACGAATTTTACAGCATCATGATTAATTAAAGCGGATTTAATGGTTTCTAATGAAATTGTCCGCTCAATTGAATCCCCATCACCATCATCGCCCGGCTGTTCTAAATTGTCTGATAATTTTGGAGGCTCTTGTCCGGGACTATTAATATCAATACTATTATTCAAGATATTCTGCAAACCTTCTATAAAAGCGATCAGTTCTTCTTCATTTACGGACTGTTTAGTGGCAGTAATATTTATATCCTGCAGGTGATAAAGATCCTGTGAAAGAAGATTTTCGCCGGAGGATTTGTGAATAATACCGGCCAGTTCTTCAAGAAGCTCATGGTTTACGGGAATGGTAATTTCTAAATCGTTAATATTAGCAAGTAATTGATCGAGTGAGTACTTGTTGGAATTATTAACTCCCGGAGAATTTTCCTCGGCAAATACATTAATTATATCCGCAAAGAGATGAGTCGTCTCTGGATTTGAGCTATTCAATGCATTAAGTAATCCAGCATCATTAGTAAGTTTATCAAAAAATAAAGGATTCAAATTCATTTTAGATTAATAATTCTATTTGCCAGTTCAGGTTTAAATTCTGCTATTATTTCGGCTGCTTTCTTTTTTTTCATCGAGTAAATAATGTCTCTGGCTATATTATCGTTATAACCCTGAATTATTTTAGCGGCTTTTTTCGAATCCATAGCTTCATATAGCTTTACAGAGTTTTTTACCCATTTATTGTAGACACTGTCGTTAACACTTATGACAGACTGAGAGATATTTTCAGGACTATCCGGGGAAACCGATTTTTCACTTAAAAGACTTACCTGTTCCTTCAGTTTATTAATCTGCTCGGCAAGTACATCTGTATTATCTGTAATAGTTGAAGCACTGATTTTGAGGTCGGCCGTATCCGCTGGTGAGGCTCCGGTCTGATTCATTGCAATTGAAGAATCGGGAGGAGCCGGTTTTTCTGGAGTTTCGGCTTCCCGGGTTACATCAGTAATAGTAGAATCTTTTTTAGCCGGTTCCAGGCCGGAATCGACTGGTGTAAAATCGAGTACAAAAATATTTTTATAAGTCGAAGCACCGTAATACATTGCGCCCGTTACCATAAAAAAGGCAATCAGTAAAATCAGCACATAAATCAGTTTGTCTTTCATCATCCTTTCCTTATAAAATTACTTATTGCTATTTCATTCATTTGCTTTAATTCTTCCCTGCTGCTATCGAATAAAAACTCTTCCATTTTATTTTCCTTAAGCGTTTCGAATGTTTTAAGCTCTTTCTTCTTCTGAATCAGTTCGGATTGTTTCTGTTCCTTTCTATGCTCAAGTTCCATTATTTTTTTGTCGATGTTCGATATCTCTTTTTCAATTGTTTTTATGTGAGCACTTGCACTTTTGAATTCGTAAATCCTTATCTGTCCGCTGGTAATGGTTTCATAAAGATTTTTCTTTTTATCAATAAAAGATTTTTTTTTGTTAATTGAGTTTTCAATCTCTCTATCAATAAGCGAGATTTCTTTTAATATTTTTTTTTCAAGAACTACCTTTATTCTGATTATCTGATCGAATTTGAAAATAAATTTCGACACAACGCATCAATGATTTTTTAATTCAATAATGTGAGATAATTTTTCCACAGTATCGTTATAGGCGGCCTTTTCCAGGATTTCCTGTTTCAGAAAAGATTTAAGATGACCGATTTTAGAAATCGCTTTATCGATATGCGGATTACTCCCTTTAACATAAGCGCCGATATTTATAAGGTCTTCTGCCTCCCTGTAGTTGGCCAGAATCTCATTAAAGTTCATCACCCTCGAATAATGATCCTGGTCCACTATATCGGGCATAACTCTGCTTACACTCTGAAGGGTATCGATAGCGGGATAGTGACCTTTATTTGCCAATTTTCTGGAGAGTACAATATGCCCGTCGAGTATTGATCTTACAGCATCTGCGATCGGTTCAATCATATCGTCGCCATCAACAAGGACAGTATAAATTCCGGTAATTGAGCCTTTATCGGAATTGCCCGTTCTTTCAAGAAGTTTAGGAAGCAGCGCAAATACAGAGGGAGTATAGCCTTTCGAAGTGGGAGGTTCTCCAATTGTAAGACCGATTTCACGTTGAGCCATTGCGAATCGGGTAACAGAATCCATCATCAAAACTACATTCAAGCCGAGGTCCCTGTAGTATTCAGCTATGGTTGTTCCGACATAGGCAGCTTTCATTCTTAGAAGAGGAGATTTATCGCTTGTAGCAACGATAACAACCGAACGTTTCATACCCTCCTCGCCTAGGTCGCGTTCAATAAACTCTCTTACTTCTCTACCCCGTTCACCGATGAGAATAATAACATTGACATCCGAGCTTGAATTTCTTGCTATCATACCAAGAGTAACGCTCTTGCCCACTCCGCTACCGGCGAAAATACCGATCCGCTGACCTCTTCCGATCGTGAGAAGTCCGTCGATCGCTCTAACACCTGTCTGGATCGGAGTAGTAATTCTTTTTCTTTCGAGCGGATTAGGCGGTTCCCTGTGTGCATCTCTAACTGATGAGTATCTGATTTCACCTTTGCCGTCGATCGGATTTCCGAGTCCGTCTATAACACGGCCGAGAAGCTCTTTGCCCAATCCAACAACAAATTTTCTTCCGGAAGCTTTTATTTCACACGCCGGCGAAATGCTGTTTACCTCGCCGATAGCAATCGATAAAACTTTTCCATCCTTAAAACCAACCACTTCGGCTTTGCAGAGTTCTCTACCGTTCTGATCGATAACCGAACAGATCTCCCCCATAACAGCATTAGGACCGGCAGAAACAATTACAAGTCCCACAACATCCAGAACCTTTCCGTTTACTTTTATAGGATCCGATGCGGTTATTACAGCCTGGTATCGATCCAGTATTTCGTCTGCAATTGTCATTCTTTATCCGGTTTCAATGCTTTCATCAAGTTTTCTTCTTAATTCTTCAAGCTGGGTTGAAATTCTGGCATCAACATTACCGATTTCTGTTTCGATAAGGCAGCCGCCCGATTCAATTTTTTCATCCTCTTCAAATTTTATTTTATTAAAGGAGCTGCTGTTAATCAGATTCCTGCTGTAACTATTGAGTTGAGCAAGATCTGAAGGATTGAATTTTATTCTTACTTCATTTGCGCCTACAACTTTAGCAATAGCGTCTTTAACGACCTGATTGATTATGGTAACTTCCTTAATCTCTCTCTGGATTATTTTCCGTGCGAGTTCAACGGCTGTGCCGATAGCAAGCCGCTCATAAGTTTGTTCATATTCTTTGAGACGTTGATCGTATGCTTCGAAGAGATGATAAACCTCTTCGTATTTTTTATAGAGCTTATCGGAATAATCCTTATCCAGGTCCCGTCTTAGTTTCTGCTGTCCATCTGAAAATCCTTTGTTATAGGCCTCCTCAAGCTGCTTTTGCAGAGGTACGGAGTCTTCAAAATCAGTGCTGTTTTCGAATATTGCGTTCGATTTCACATTCAGTTTTGGAGCAGAACTTAGCCGGAGAGTACTAGACATAAACTTCCTCCGGTCCGCCTCTCAGGTTCAATGAAATCTGGCCGGCTTCTTCAAGTGCTTTAATAATATCGATAATTCTGGCCTGAGCATCCTCAACTTCTTTCAATTTTACCATACCCATATACTGCAGTTCTTCTTTAAGAAGGTCGGCTGCACGTTCGGACATATTCTTAAATATTTTTTCTTTCAATCGCTCGTCAGCAATTTTAAGTGATAGGGCAAGATCTTTTCTGTCAACCTCCCTAAGAATTTTCTGAATATCTTTATCAGCAATATTTACGATCTCATCGAATATGAACATAAGTCTCTTCACCTGATAAGAAGTATCAGGATCCTTTTCCTCCAGTTTAATAAGAATATCTTTTGTTATTGTAACATTAAGTCTGTTCAGAATACCTGCAAGGCATTTAGGTCCGCCGAGTTTACCGACAGACTGGCTCATAGAGAGGCCGGCAATATCATCAACAACGTGTTCAATCTGTTTGAGTGTTTGAGGAGCAATTTTCCCAAGGGTTGCGATTCTGTGAGCAACATCCAGTCTCAGATCCTCCGGCAATTCTTTAAGGGCGTTTGCAGTCTGATCCGGACTTAGCTGCGAAAGTATAAGAGCCATTGTCTGGGGATGTTCCTTATTCAAGAAATTGATCAGCTGTGCCGGTTCGGCTTTTTTAAGAACGTCAAAACCCTTTAAAGTCGTGAGCCGTTTAACTTTATCTATTATTTCATGAGCTTTAGGAATACCAAAGGATTTTTCGAGTAGGGATTGAGCAAAATCGAGGCCTCCTTCAAGAACATATTCCCTGGCCGTAACCATGTTATAGAATTCATCAATTACATTATCCACCGTTTTAGAGGGAATGTTTTTAACCTTTGTAATTTCAGCGGACAAAGATTCGATATCAGTCGGATCCAGATACTTAAAGACAGCGGAGGCGGCTTCAATGTTGAGTGCAACCATCAGCATTGCGGCTTTCTGCATACCGGAGATATCTTTTAATCGTTCGTCTTTTACTACTGCATTAGATTTCATCTTCGTGCATCCAGGCATTTATTAGTTTAGCTGCGTCGAGAGGATTCTTGGCAACATAGTTAATTATTTTATCGTGCTGATTCTTCTTTAATAAAGCTTCGTCCGATATTTCATCTTCAATATCGCCGAGCGGAAGGATTTTTTTCTTAGGTAAATTAAGCTGTTGATTGAATACAGTTTCCTGCTTGGGAGTAAGAACCGGTGCCGGTGTTGCTACTGCAAGTTCGCCTGGATTGAATGTTCCGATAACAATTTTCTCGTTCTTCAATTTTTTCATAAGACTCTTCAGTACAAACAGAGAGGAGAGAATAGCAAACAGAATCATCGCCAGTTTAATCCACTCATCCGTATTAGGCATTAATGAATGCGACTCATCAAGTACAATTTCGTCCACCTGTTTTTCTTCGAACGGAATACTTACTAGCGAGAACTGATCGTTCCTGTTAACATTAATACCGACGGCATTTTTAATAATCTCTTCAAGTTTGTTAAGTTGATCCTGCGGGCGCGGTTCGTAGAGAGTTTCGGTCTTTCCATCCTTAGTAATTTTCTTGGGTATATCGTTTACAACCGCGGCAACGCTTAATCTCTGAATATTTCCTGATCCTTCAATCACTTTCTGAATAGTTTTACTGATTTCATAATTAGTAAGCGAGTTCTCGTTGGCATTTGCTGACGAATCGCTGGTTGTAACACCGGAATTATTCGATTTAATAGTCTGTTCACTTATGGCTACCTGAGAATCGGGATCGTACTGTTCCATTGTTTTTTCGACCTGATCGAAATTAAGATCCGCATTAACCTGAACCATTGCGTTTCCATATCCGAGCACATTATCGAGAATCGATTGAGCTTTCTTTGCCAGATGATTTTCGACCGACTGTTTAATTTCATACTGTTTGGAAGAGGCATACGCGAGCGGCCCGTCCTCACTTTCGTTGGAGAGAATCCTGCCCTGTGTATCGATAATTGAAATTTTGCTTGCAGGTAACCCTTCCACGCTTCCGCATACAAGATTTACAATAGAAGTTATATTTTCCTTAGAAATGGCGGCATTATTTTTAAGTTTCAGTACGATGGAAGCCGATGGAAATTTTTCTTCTTCCTTAAAGATTGTTTTTTGAGGAATAACAATATGAACTCTAACGCCAGAGACTCCATCAAGCTGCGCAATGGTACGTGCGAGCTCCCCTTCCATAGCGCGTTTATAATTAATCTTCTGCATAAACTCCGACATACCCATAGTCGACTTGTCAAAAATTTCATACCCAATAACACCGGAGCTTGGAATTCCCCTGCCGGCAAGCGCCAGTCGCGCTTCGTAAACTTTTTCTTTAGGTACTTTGATAGTCTGGCCATTATCGTCGATCTTATAAAGGATTTTCTGACCTCCCAGATAGTCGACTACTTTTGAAGCATCCTCTGCGGATAATCCGGAATATAAAGTTGAATAACTCGGTTCATTCATAAAAAAGAGGAGAATTATAAGCAATGCAATTGTAAGCAGGACACTGCCAACCATCATGAACTTTTGTTTTGGATTCAACTTATTGAAGATTCCGAACAGAACTTGAATTGGATTATTATTCATAATTATAAAGGCATCCTTGTTAATTCTTTATACATATCGATTGTTTTATTTCTTATTTCCAGAAGCAGTTCGAGACTGGTTTTGGCTTTTTCGCCGGCGATCATAACTTCGTGGAGTTCGACACCGCTGCCGGAGACAAAATCTTTTACCGACTGCTCGGAAGCTTTCTGAGCACTATTAACGCCACCCACCAGGTCGTTAAGAGTTTCAGCGAAACCAGAGACAGCGTTATTTTTCTTTAGCTGGCTTAACGGATCCGGGTTAAACTTGCCGAGTAATTCAATTTTCATTTTATCCTCTTCTGTCTATTAATGAACCAACCGTAATACCTGCGGCTTTACCTTTCGGATTATAAAATTCATAGTTAATTATTTCGCTCTTCTTTTCAGGATACAATTTCGCAAAGAAGTTCTTTTCGGAATCGGTTATCGGAGCATTTTGAGGTTTCTCTATGTTTGTCCTGGATTGAGTTCTATCAATGTAAGATGCGTTGTAGTTACCGAAGGAATTGGTATTAATTTTCATTCTATATCTCCAGTGAATCTTTGATCATTTGTTTGGATGAATTAAGTGCAGTAAGATTTGCTTCGTAGCTTCTGGTGGCGGCTATCATTTCAACCATCTCGTTCAACACATTAACATTCGACATCTGGACGTAACCTTTTTCATCGGCATCGGGATGCTCGGGCATGAAGATCACTTCGCCCGGTTTTGAATCAACAGTTTCATTTAATTCCAGACCGCCCGATACAGAAGGCAAAGAAACTGATTTTGGATCATTTGCGCTCATGTGGCTCGAGTTTTTTGTATTGAGTTTAAGGAGTTGACCTTCCATAGAAAGATTAGTAGCAAAGCTGTTCTGGTTCTCTTTAACATTAAGAACTTTTCTCTGATATGCCTGGCCGTCGGCGGTTCTGACTGAATCCGCATTGGCAATGTTCTGCGAAATAAGATCCATTTTTTTACGCTGGATACTCATTCCGCGGGCGCTAATTCCAAGTCCGAATAGACTTCCGAATTCTTTCAAAATCTACCTCCTCCTTTAATTACGTTTTGAATCCCCCTGTAATAATCGCCCACTTTCTTAGAAGCGAACCTGAATCGGAGTGTATTCTCGGCCAGTTCCGACATTTCCCGATCAATGTTTACATTATTGATACCGGTCGACATTTCCCCGTCTTCATCCATAACTACATTGAAATTGGACTGGTTTTCCACCGGGCTATTGAGAGCTGAAAAATGTTTTGTACTGGAAGTCCTTAGGCCGGAATTTACTTTTTCATCGAGAAGATTTTTGAATTCAACATCCTCGCGCTGGTAACCTTCAGTTCCTACATTTGCGATATTCTTAGAAATTACTTTATTCTTTACCGCGCAATAGTCTAAAAGGTTTTGAAGTAATTTTACAGATGACATAATCCTCTTGGATTTTTTTATTATAACTACCCAAAAGGAATGCCACAATTAAGGGGTGAATTTAGTTGAAATGCGGGTGTTTTAGAGGCCGGGATTGGCTAATAATAAACACTTGTAAGTTATTACTCAGAGTAATCCAGGATAATGCTCTTGGTTTGACCGCAGGAACAGACAAATTTAATCTCTTTTACGTTATCGGCAGCGTCTTTCTTAAGATAGATTTTAACCCCATCATGTTCATCCTCTTCCAGTGAAATCCTGGTATGCCCTTTAAGGTCCAGGTCTTTTGCTTTAATCAGATTGCCGCTCTGGATTGAGTTTTTTGTATATATATCTTTTAACAAAACATCTTCGAAATGATTAGCCATTTAAACCACCTTATTAATAATTTCTGGAATTTTTTCTAATGGTAGAATATTATCAGCAAAACCGGCATCTACAATCGCTTTGGGCATGCCATAGACAATGCAGGTCGGTTCATCCTGAGCAATTGCATAACCGCCCAGACTTTTCAAATTTTTTATGGCTTCAAATCCGTCCTTCCCCATCCCTGTCATTATAACACCGAGAGTATGTTTGCCGTACAAACCGACAACCGAATTGATCATTACATCGACCGAAGGCCGGTGAAGAGTTGTAGAGGGTTCAGATGAAATTACAATCTGATTGGAAGCCATTCCATTTTTTCTTATAGTCATATGGAAACCGCCGGGTGCAATATAGACTGTTCCGTTCTGAACGGGCTCTCCATTCTCAGCTTCCTTTACATTCAGCTTGGATAATAGATTTAACCTGTCCGCAAGAGATTTTGTGAACTTCGGCGGCATATGTTGAACAATGAAAATCGGGACATTTATCCTTTCGGAAAGAACGGGAATAATTTTCTGAAGAGATAACGGACCTCCGGTAGATATACCGATAGCTACTGCTTTAAATCCGATTTGCGGAATCTGACTTTGAGGTTTTCTTACAACCTCCTGCTGCCCTGATTTACTTATAGATCTGAGCCGGTTTAATCTCTCTTTAATGACTTTCTGTTTAACGATCTCTTTTACTTTGGAGATCAGATCTTCCTTGATCTTCGTAATATTTACATTGACGTAGGAAAGTTCTTTGGGAATAAAATCGACGGCACCGAGTTCAAGCGCTTTTAAAGTTGAATCGGCTCCCTCTGTTGTTAAAGAACTTACCATAATTACAGAAGTGGGACACTCGTTCATTATCTTTTTAAGAGCCGTAAGACCATCCATTACGGGCATTTCAATATCGAGTGTTGCCACATCCGGTCTCAGGTTTTTGACCAGTTCTAATCCTTCCTGACCGTTACGTGCGGTACCAATTACTTTTATATCAGGATCGCTTTCCAGCATAATAGAGAGGGACTTGCGCATAAATGCAGAATCGTCCACAATCACAACAGAAATTTTACGATTCAATTCTTTTTCTCAGCTTATTGAATAATTCGTTAATGTCCAGGATTATTATAACCGTACCATCCCCCATAATAGAAGAACCAGCTATTCCGTCAATCTTCCCTAAATAATCACCCAAGGATTTAATAACAACTTCCTGCTGACCCACCAGCTGATCCACTTTAATTCCGAATCTTTTTTCAGCAATTCCAACTTCTACTATATACTGCCAACCGCTATCATTGTGACCGTTACCGTTATTACTAATCAACTCATCAAGCGAAATAATAGGGAGTATTGAATCTCTTAAGTGTACAACCTCCTTTCCGTTGATAGTTTCAATATCGCTTACACTCACTCTAAGAACTTCAATTACAGAATGGAGCGGAATAACAAAAGTCTGACCGTGTGCTTTTACTATCATTCCGGAAATTATCGCAAGCGTTAAGGGGAGTCGTAAAATCATTGTTGTTCCCTTACCGACTTCGGACTCAACAGAGATAGTACCTCTCAACTTTGCAACGTTAGTTTTAACCACGTCCATTCCGACCCCGCGTCCCGAAACGTTAGTAACCACTTCGGCAGTTGAAAATCCGGGATGGAAAATAAGATTATATGCCTCCTGTCTGGAAAGTTCTTTTACTTTTTCACGGGAAATAAATCCTTTGGAAACGGCCTTCTCTTTAATCATTTCCGGATCGATTCCCTTTCCGTCGTCGATTACTTTTATGGCAATATTATTTCCTTCATGTTCGGCCGAAAGTATTACTGTTCCTTTTCTTTTTTTACCTTTGGATTCTCTAACGTCAGGTGATTCAACTCCGTGATCAATTGCATTCCTTATCAGGTGCACAAGGGGGTCGTTGATTTCTTCAATCAGGTTTTTATCTACTTCTGTTTCCTCGCCGTTAATTATCAATTCCACTTCCTTATTAAGGTCTTTGCACATGTCTCTAACGACCCTCGGGAAACGGTTAAAAACCTTACCTATTTTAATCATTCGCAACTTCATAACAACAAGCTGGAGCTCACTCGTCATAAGGTCGATCTGTTTGGTTGCATCTCCAAGATCTTTAGCAAATACGCTTCCTTCGTTTTCGAGTGAATACTGTGAATTCAGCTGTGCAAGCCGGTTCCTGCCAAGCACAATTTCCGATGCAATATTAAGAAGAGCATCGAGCCGGTCGATATCAACACGAATTGTATTATCAGCCTTTTTATTATCCTGGTGAACTTGCCTGATAGTGTTTTCTTTAACAGGTAAAACAGATTTAGTCACATCCGGTGTCACAGATTCACCGATCTGAGCCTCTTCAATTATTTGAATCTCAGAATTGATTTCAGTCTGATCGGGTGAATTGATATTTTCATAAAGTGAAACAAGTTTTGCAATCACATCTTCAACTTCAATCTCTTCATTCTTATCGTTCTCAATAACAAGGAGAAGTTCTTTAATTGTATCGTAACCGAGGATAATTCCATCCATCAGGGAGGAGGAAAGTTTGGCTTCACCTTTTCTAAGTTTATTAAGGATATCTTCGCATTTATGAGTAACCTCGGGCAGTTTTTCGAGTCCCAGGAATCCCGACGTCCCTTTTATAGTATGGAAAGAACGGAAGATCTTATTAAGCAGATCGACATCATCAGGGCTCTTCTCAAGAAGAATCAGGTCTACATCCAGCTTTTCCAGAATTTCTTTTGTTTCGAGGAGAAAGCTCTCAACAATTTCCTTCATTTCGGGATCAACGAGCATCGGGTTTTGCATAATATTATCCATTATTTTGAGAACAATTTGTCAATCTCATCCTGCGAAGTTTTCAGGTTTGAATCGAAAAGCTGATTAGCGAGTTCCTGTTTGTGAGTATTTTTTTCGTATCTGGCATCAGGATTAAAAGCTACATCATGGTTTGAATCAGAATCTTCCTCATTATCATTAAGTTCAGCAGGACTTTTGCGGCTCAGATCGCTCATCAGTTTAGAAAGACGCTTCTGAACCGACTGAATAAGGTGATTAACGGAAGCAAGCTGCTGGGAAGTAATATCCTGAACCTGAAGGGATAATGTAATATTATTGGAATCCGTTTCGATCTTATTTACAATGCCTTCCATAAGGGTAACTTTTGTCTCAAGTTCATCTATACTTAGTCCCGTCTGTAATGAGCTGAATTCACCGTTCATATTTGCAAACTGATTACCGAAATTTTCGAGTGCAACACGCTGATTAAAAAATCCGTTTTTGAGGTCAGCAAGTTCATTTTTAATTTTTGAGAGGTCCATCGACATAGAATCAACAATATCCAGAATTTCGCTGGTTGCAATTTCGGTAGCATTGGTTACGCTGTTAATCTGGCTGGCAGCTTTAGGAATTTTACTTGCGCTGTCCTGAATGGAATTATTTACATATTCCATTAGGGGAACTACATCTCGCATAAAATCGATTATGCTCTGAATTACGGGAACAATTTTCTGCCCGAATACGAAGAACGATTTAAGTTCTCCCAGTTTTTCAAAGACCTGATCCATTGATGAATTATTATCCATTGAGATTCTCCGTTTAAGCACTTGCCATAATTTGATCGATTTTCTCCCTCAAAATCTGGGGAGTGAAAGGTTTTACAACATAATTATTTACCTTGGCCTGCAGAGCTTCTACGATATCCTCTTTAAGCCCTCTGGTAGTAACCATTAAAATCGGGAGTTTTGCGAATTTATCGCTGGAGCGAATACTTCTAACCAATTCGAGTCCCGAAACTTCAGGCATATTCCAATCAGTTATAATAAAGTTAATCGACTCATCGGAGGAAAGTTTTGAAAGAGCTTCTTTCCCGTCCCCCGCTTCAACAAACGCTTCGTACCCGATGGCTTTTAATGAGTTGGCAACAATTCTTCTCATTGTTACCGAATCGTCTACAACAAGGAATTTAAGTGTCATTTTTACCTCTAGTTCAAATATTTAGCTACTTCGTAAATAACTCGTTTAGGATCAAACGGTTTTATTAAGTAAGAATTTGCACCGCATTCAAGCCCCCTCTGAATGTCATCGGTGCTGCCGAGAGACGACAGAACAATTATTGGAAGATCTTTGAATTCAATATTCTCCCTGATTGAACTGATCAATTGAAATCCGTCAACATTTGGCATGTTCAGGTCGGTAATCACGAGATCGATTTTATTATTAGGAATTTTCTCTAAAGCTTCCATCCCGTCCGAACATGAAATAATTTCATATCCTTTAACAGTCAATGCCACTGAAACAAATTTGCGAATTGTGGGGGAATCATCTGCAACAAGAATTACCCTTTTCATTGAATTTACTACTCCTTTTTATATCCTACAGTTTTAGGAAAGCTAACAAGGTTGAAAGCTTTAGAGATACCCTGTAAAGTTTCCGAATACCCTATGAATAAATAACCACCCCTGTTAAGTGAATTATAAAGGTGATTAACTACTTTTATTTTTGATGCTGTATCGAAATAAATAAGAACATTTGCACAGAAAATCAGATCGAAATTGATCATTGTTTTCATCATAAAATCATCGTACAGATTAAGAATTTTAAACGTTGCCATTTTTTTGATTTCAGGAGCAACTTCAAAAAGGCCTCCGTTATTTTTGAAATATTTTTTCAAATAGTACGGGGGTGTATTCCTTATTGAATAATCCTTGTAAACTCCCTGATTTGCGGTTTCGATAATTGCAGAACTGATATCAGTACCGATAATCTCGATTTCCATATTGGGATACTTCGGTTTAACAAGATCCTGAAATACCATTGCGATAGAATAAGCTTCTTCGCCGGACGAACTTGCGGCGCTCCAGATTCTTAGTTTATTCCTGTTAAGGATTGTCCTATTTGCTATAAGGGCCGGGAATATTTGGGAAACCAGAGCATCCAATTGTGGCTGGTTCCGGAAAAAGAATGTTTCGTTGATGGTAATTGCTTCGTAAAAGTACCTTTTTTCTTCAGAGAAGCCCGATCCACACGATTTTAAAATCGCAAAATATTCTTCAAAACTTTTTAGACCCAGGAATGTAATCCTTCTCTGAAGACGGCTCTCCAGCAGATATTTTTTATTATCCTGGAAATAAATTCCCGTACTGTCGTATATATACTTTCTTATCTCCTGAAATAACGAAATAGACATAAACATCTGCTTGGGTAGAGATGGATTCATGCTCCTGCTTAAATCCGGCAATTTCAATTCTGTAATTTGATTCATAGCCCGTTATTTTGAAATAGGATAGATTTCATTAATATTTTGATTATTAAGTAATTCCTGTACTCTTTCTTTTATCATATCCTCGCCATCTTCGGATAATTTCATCAGAGCCTCTTTAGCAGTACTGTTGTTTATGAATTCCAACAGTTCGACAAGCCGTAACCGGTTCCATATATTCTCATCACTAATCATCGATTCAATAAATAAAAGAGCCGATTCGCTATCGAGAAGAAACAGGATCTCCATGCTGGATCTTCTGACTTCTTCGTCATGGTGATTCAGGAATTCACTTGTAGTATGGATCATGTTTCTTTTTTGAATTAGAGTAAGATCGCTAGTTTCAATTTCGGAAATAAGGTAAGACAATAAAGAATAGAAGAGATTGAGAACCTGCTTCAGTTTATCAGTACAATTACTCAGAATTCTTTGATATTCCTCGAAAAAGTATTCCGGATTTCTATAAATCTTGGTTCGTATAATTTCATCCAGTTCATCATCGTCCCCGAGAAACTTAAGACTTTCTACAAGTATGTCTTTGTCATTAAAAACATTTATAAGTGATAGAGCTGTTTTTTTATGTTCGGGGGCACCTTCCTGCAGCGTATACATCAGGAGATTTTTCATCTTATCGTCGAAAGGAATATCCAGGCTGTATTTTTCTTTTAGAATAAAAAGAGAAGTAATGAGAGGCCAGACAAGAGGCCCATGAATGTTCGGGACCTGTTCCAGCAGGAAGAAATAAGTATCCACATCGCCAACAAAGCCGAGGCTTTCAAGAATAGAATATTTTGTTAAATCGTCTTCTTTTAGAAATTTTTCGAGAAGGAAGCTGCATGCTTTCTGCGAGCCGATTTTGCCGAGGGCTTCCACAATAAAGGGTTTGTACAACTCGCTCCTGTCGTATAAAAGCTGCAGAATATCGATAGCTTCCTGGTTCCTGATATTTCCAAGTGCTTCTATGCAGGCAAGAATAACGTTATCGTCTTCGGTCGATCCGAGAATTCCGAGAATGTGATCTGCCGTTTTATTGCTTCCGATAAGTCCAAGAATATCGATAATAAATTTCTGGTCGTCGCTGTTCTTTTCGCAATTGTAATCGATGAGGGTCTGAACCGATTTATGTCCAAGGGCAATCAGTAATTCTCCGGCCAGATTTCTAAGAGTAATATCCTTCGATGAAATGCAGCCGACCAGATAAACCGGAGCTTTATCGGGTTTATGAGTAAGAATTAATTGTGAAGCGGCATTTCTTACTCCTTTATCAGGATTACTTACGGCATTACAGACGGATTCAACAAAATCATCAATTTTGTCCAGGTTCATTAGATAATCGAGTGCATCCAACAATGCTTCGGTTGACCGACTTGCAAGCAGATTAAGTATATCCGGTTTGCTCAATTTTTTTTCTTCCATATAGCAGCTTCTATTTGTGCTCGGTTATTAATTCAATTAGTATGCCTAAAAAAGTATACCATTATTGAATGAAAACAATTAATAATTGTAAATGTGTTTGTTTAATATTAGCCAGTTGCGAATTTTCCTCCAGATTATTATCGGATGAATGATGAAAAGATTTAACAAAAAATTGTATTTTATACCTGCTATTTTTCTGTTTAGGGGGGATTTTGTTATTACCGCTTGAAAACAACTCTAAAAAAAACTCTTTTCCTTCCGATAATACCTTTAGTAAAAGCCTGAAAAAGGACTTAAATAAGGACTGTTTGAGGACAGTTTATTCTTCCAATTTTTCTGCTGTGAATATGCTGAACACTGATGAATTACAGAGTCTTTCTCAATCTGCGGATAACCTGGTCCTGCCACAGCACAGTGTGAGATTCTTGCAAAAAATCCTGAACTCAATAGAAATTGGATTGATAATTTCCGATTCAAACGGTGATTTTGTTTACTGGAATAATACTGCCCTGGAACTTCTAGATTTGAACCTTGCTGATTTTACAAAACAGAATGTCTTCGATTTGATAAATCATATACAGAACAACAGTATATTCGATAATAATCTGAAGATTTCTTTGTCCTCGCTGGTTTATTCTGAAGATAAGCTTCTGAATACCATAATCAGGTTTAAAAAGAAAAAAGAGATAGCCCTAAGGTCTCACCCGCTTTCTTCTTCACAGAGTATATACCGTCAGTGGATCTTCTGGGATATAACAGAAAAATCGGGCGCGGGTGTAATTCCGGATATCTTAACAGTTGAGGATGAGATTCAGCTTTATAAGCAAAAATCGATGATGGTCAGCAATATCAATACTTCACTTGAGAATAAAATTGAAAAGCTGATTAAAGAAAAAAACGAAAGAGAGATTCTGCTTTCAATTATTGCTCACGATCTTAAGAGCCCGTTTCAGGGAATACTCGGTACTTTTTCAGCATTAACTACATGTTTTGATGAACTGCCTGTTGACGAGATAAAAACTTATACAACATATGCGCATGCTTCTGTTAAAAGATTATATTCACTTGTTGACGGTTTACTTGAATGGACGAGGCTTCTGTTAGGTCAGGTTAAGTTCAATCAGACACGATGCAACTTGAACTATATAATGATGAATGCTCTCAATTACTTCAAAACACAATATGAGACTAAAGAGATTCAAATAATAAATTCTATTGCAGATAATATTGAGATCCTCGGTGATGATAATATGATCAATGCAATCTTCAGAAATCTTATATCGAACAGCATAAAATACTCCAACCGCAGAGGGACAATAACCCTATCGAGTGAGGTAAACAACGGATATGCAACAGTTTTAATAGCCGATCAGGGAACGGGAATAAGCGAAGAAATAAAGCACGATCTTTTTAAGCCCTCGGGCCATACGACTACTAAAGGGACAGAAGAAGAAGAGGGATCCGGATTCGGACTACTCTTATGCAAGGAAATGATGGAATGGCACAACGGTTCTATCAGTTTTGAAAGTCAGTCCGGCAAAGGAACAACATTTAGATTGAATTTTCCATTGTTAGCATAGATGAAAATATGAGAAATCCAGAAGAAATAGTTCTCCAGAAAGGCGAGGTTTTTAAGAATCCTGAAAATCTCAGCAAATTATTTCATTCGGCGTTTAACAATATTTCAGAGGCTATTGCGATAATTGAAGGGGAACAGATTCTTCTTTGCAATAATGCATTCAAAGCATTATTCGGATTTAAATTGTCCGAGGAATCCGCCAGCAGGTCGATACTCGAATTAATTTCAATAGATTACATAAATGATTTCAATACAAAACTGAAAGATTTAGTACAGGATAAAAACTCGACAAGCCATTTTGATGTAAAGTGTTTGAGATGCAACTCTATTGAATTTGATTCCGAAGTTATTTTGAAATTGGAATTTGTTTCGGGTAAACCGGTTATCTTCGCGACCTTTCACGATATAACAGAGAAAAAATCTCTCCAGGACCAGATAAATAAACTATCGTACGTCCTAGATAAATCCTCATCCGTGATAATAATAACAAATCCTTCGGGAATTGTTGAATATACCAATCCGAAATTTACCGATGTAACGGGATTTTTCTTTGAAGAAGTATTCGGAAAACAGGTTAATATTTTTGGAGATGAAGATGTAACTGAAGTACAGGCAAACGAAGTCTGGTACAATATCCGCAACGGACATTCATGGAGAGGTGAAGTTAGAAACAGAAGAAAGAACGGGGAATACTATTGGGAATCGGTGTTTATATCACCGATTATGAACGAAAACGGGGACCTGAACCATATTTTATTCATGAAAGACGACCTTTCATTCAAAAAGGAAATGGAGCTTGAATTAAAAAGAGCTCTCGATTGTGCTGAAGAAGCTAATAAGCTCAAGTTTAATCTTCTCTCAAATATGAGTCATGAACTTCGAACTCCACTAACCGGAATCATCGGTTTTTCAAGTCTATTGCGGGATGAGTTGAGCGAAACCGATCACGTTGAAATAACAGATAAAATATTAAAGTCGAGCAAGCGACTGCTCGTTACACTTAACTCTGTCCTGAATCTGGCCGAAATTGAATCCGGTAATTACCCGATCAGTTTAACGGAATTCAATCTTGGTACATATACAAGATACTTTCTTACAAATTACGATAAGACGGCATCCGAAAAGAATCTATCATTTGAAATCAATATACAGGACGACGAGATTAATGCGGTTGGAGATGAAAATCTTTTCAAACAGATATTGATGCACATTGTAGATAATGCAATCAAATTTACGAATACAGGGGGTATAAGAATTGAAGTTACTTCCGGTGAGGACGACCAGGGAAGTACTTCGGCCATAGTGAAAGTAATAGATACAGGTATCGGTATAAACATTGAGGATCAATCAAAGATATTCAGGGAATTCCGGCAGCTCAGCGAAGGAATCAGAAGAAATTTTGAAGGGAGCGGTCTCGGATTATCCGTAGCAAAAAAGATGATTAAATTGATGAAGGGAAATATTCTTGTAGAGAGCATTGTTAACAACGGATCGACTTTCAGTATTGTTCTCCCGGGAACAAAAAAGAGCCAGTTCGAGTCGGATCTTACCATTGCGGTTAAACCACCTAAAAATATTGAATTCCGGCGTACTCCTGTCAGTCCGAAAATTTCTACTCCCGGCAAAAAATTACCATACATATTAAGCATTGAAGATAATCTCTTAAACTCCGAATTAGTCAATCTTTTTCTGAAAAATCTTTTTAAAGTAGACAGTGCTAATAGTTATGCACAGGCTCTGGAAAAACTCCGGCTGAATAAATACGATGCCCTTTTAATCGACATAAATCTAGGTAACGGACCGAGCGGAATTGATGTTGCAAAGGCAATAAGAAATATGCCCGGGTACGAATTCACACCATTAGTTGCTTTAACCGGATACGCACTATTGAAAGATGAAAAATATCTCCTCCAGGAAGGATTCAATTATTATCTACACAAACCGTTCGACCGGGAAGATCTCATTAATACACTCAATAAAGCTCTCAAACTGAAGTAATCAAAAAAAAATTTCATTTAAAAAGGAAGACCATGTTTTAGACATGGTCTTTAGTGAAGGGCTTATGTGGGCTTTAGGGTAAATTTTTTTGGTAAAACATCAACACAATATTCTCTGATTTATTATCGTATAGGTCAAAAGAAAGTTTAGGGTTTTGAAAAAAATTTTTTATGAAGGGGAAAAAACTAGATAATATCGTGGAAAAAAGGCGCTTTATTAATTAATCTGTTTTGTTACTTCAATTCCAAGCTGCTCCATTCTGTAACGGAGTTTGGAACGTGACAATCCCAGCACCTTGGCGGCTTTCACCTGATTTCCGTTAGTAATTTGAAGTGTTTTAAGAATGAGGCTTTTCAGTACTGTATCAATTTTAATCCCCTGTGAAGGAATTTGAAGTATAAATTTATCATCTGCGGCTTTGTCGGAATTTTTAGGATCCAGGATCGATCCGAAATGATGTTCGGTTAGTTCATTATCCTCGCATAGAAGAACTACACGTTCCAGAATGTTTCTGAGTTCGCGGACGTTTCCTTTCCAGTGATATTTTTTGAGCAGCTCGATTGCAGAGGAATCGATGGAATGAATTTCCTTACCGAATTTCGCAGAAAATTCTTTAAGCAGGAGATATGCTATATAAGGAATATCCTCCTTTCGTTCTCTCAGAGGGGGTATTAATACTTTGGCTACATTCAGTCTGTAATAAAGGTCCTCTCTAAAATTCCCTTTTTCAATTTCATCTTCAAGGTTTCTGTTTGTTGCAGCAAGTACTCTAACGTTAACAGAGATTTCCTTTTCGCCTCCGAGTCTGTAGAATTTCCGTTCCTGCAGAACCCTAAGTAATTTAACCTGCATATCGAGGCTAAGCTCCCCTATTTCATCCAGGAGTAGAGTGCCTCCGTTGGCAAGTTCAAATTTCCCGAGTTTGGTTTTTTGAGAAGCTCCCGTAAAAGCACCCTTTTCGTGACCGAATAATTCACTTTCCGCAAGATCCCTTGGAATAGTTGCGCAATTGATAGTAATAAAAGGTGCTGAGCAGCGTGGACTTTTCTGATGTATATATTTAGCGAAGACTTCTTTACCTGTACCGCTTTCACCTTCGAGCAGGATAGTAGTATCGCTGCTTTTTGCGAGCTTTTCCACAGACTGTAAAAGCTTCTGTATCTTTGAACCCTTACCGAAAAAGTCCCGGGTCATTTCATCCGGTTCCAGAAGAGTATTGAGCCGGTTAACCTCCGACTTAAGCCGGACATTCTCAAGAGCTTTATTCAAAACGATTGAAAGCTGTTCAAGATCAATCGGTTTAAGCAGAAAATCAAAAGCACCCGACTTAATAGAGGTAACAGCCATTTTAACATCAGCATAGCCGGTTATCATTACAACTGGAATTTCCCTGAAATTCTTTTTAAGAATTTTAAGAATATCTATACCGTTGTGAGTGGTTAAATAAATATCGAGGAGAATCACATCAGGCTGGAATTCTGCCGTGATACTCTTTGCTTCATCGGCATCAAGGCAGGTAGTAACATTGTAATTCTGTTTGGTAAGGACTTTCTTAAGCGAGGAAGCTACCAGGTCGTCGTCATCTATAATTAATATTTTCGGTTCCATTAAAACTCTTTTTATACTTTAAATGTTATAAAGAATTTTGATCCCTGACCGTACTTAGAATCGAAGAAGAATTCCGCTTTCATCTCATCGAGCAGAGTTTTACAAACCATAAGTCCGACTCCGGAACCTTCGTTCTTACTTGTATAAAAACCGTGCAGTATTTTCTGAATATCATCGGGTTTTATTCCGCAGCCGAAATCTTCAACCTCCCAGAGGACTTTTTTCTGACCCGAGTTTTCAACAATACCTGTTCTAATTACAACTTTGCTCTTGTTTGAAGATGCCTCAATTGCATTGTTTATAAGATTAAGCAAAACCTGAAGCAGTTTATTCTCATTTACATTAATGTTCGGGAGGTCGGGGTCCAGATGTTTTTCGGTTACAATTCCCCGTTTAGATGCCGATGAGCTGCTGATTTCGATAGCGCGTTCAGTAACCTGATTAAGCGATGTTCCTTTAAGCGATGAATTGGACTTCCGTGTAAAGTCGAGTACGTCGGCTATAATATGAGTTATTCTCTCAAAAGCCTCGATAGAGGCATCTATCGATTCAACCATTTCCCTGGAAAGTTCTTTTTCATTCATTTTCATGAAATCAAGATTCAGCTTTATAGCTGATAAAGGATTCCGGACTTCGTGAAGCAAGCCTGCAGTCAGTTTCCCGATTATGGTCAATTTGTTATTCTGGATAAGATCTTCCACGTGACCTGTAAAGTTTGTTTTAGATAATTGAACTTTCAAGAAACAGTAGATTCTTAACGGCAAAAATAAGAAAGATTTTAATCCAAAGGAACTCTTTGAGAAAAATAGTCTTTTTTAGGAATGAACTGAATAGAAAAATTATTGAGAGGTTTTAAACCGGTTTGCAGCATTGACAACTGCAAACCGGTTTTATTTTCTTTACATAAATGACTATTTAATTCTTTATTAACAATCCACAAAGATAATTTTTAAACATGTACAATCTTTCCATTCTGTCTTACACCTAAATGGGATCTATCCTTGAACATATTCCTTTGCTCGTTATCGATCTTAAACTGACTTACCAGGTTCTGCAGTCTTTCTGTTAGCCTATTTAAATCCTCAGCCGCTCTGGCTATCTGCTGAGTTCCGGATGCAGACTGATGTGTAACAGCGCTGATCGATTCGATATTCTTGCTTATCTGTTCAGCCGCCGAAGATTGTTCCTCGCTTGCGGCAGCAACCTGATCTATTTCCATAGCCACTTTTTCAGCGCTCTCGTTTATCTTTACCAGCACCTCCTCAACCCGAACATTCAGTTCGATCCCCTGTGTTACAACTTTTCCGGCTACATTCATGGAGTCGTCCGCTTCTTTGGCTTCCTTCTGGATCGCTTTTATTGTTTCAGCAATCTCTTTAGTAGCCTTCGTTGTTCTTTCGGCAAGCTTTCTTACTTCATCGGCCACAACAGCAAATCCTCTTCCCTGTTCGCCGGCCCTTGCTGCTTCAATTGCCGCATTCAATGCGAGTAAGTTCGTCTGATCTGCAATATCATCTATAACCTGTGCTATCTCGCCTATCTGGTCAGTCTTGTTTGCGAGCGAACTGATAATCCTGCCGGTTGTTTGAGCCGAAGATATTATTTCGTTCATTCCCTTCTTGGCTTCCCCTATTTTCTCGACGCCGACTTTTGCCTGTGATTTGGCGTTCTTTGCGTTCTCGCTTGCTGTTGTTGCATTCTTTGTTGTCTGAAGTATGGTAGAAGTCATTTGAGTAACCGCAGATGCTACTTCGCTTGCCTGGGCACTCTGTTCCTGTGCCCCAGCTGCCATCTCTTCACTGCTTGATGAGATCTCGCTGCTCGCACTTGCTGTTGCATGAACTGCCTCCATTACACTTGCAAGCATATTCTTTATATTAATAACTGCTTCATTAAATCCAATGAATAATTTACCGATATCATCATTATCTTTTTCCGGTTTCAGATTAACAGTCAGATCGCCATGAGCGAATCTCTGCATATTATCCAGAAGAATAGAGGTATTTCTTGTAAGATATTCCTGATGTTTTTCAATTTCCTGCTTTGCTTTTTCGGCTTCACTTGCAGCTTTTTCAGCCTCTTTGCTTTTTACTTCAATTTCATTCATCGACTTTTTAATATTCGCTACCATAGCATTGAAATCATTTCCAAGTCTGCCGAGTTCGTCTTTAGTATTAAGGTCAACAGTTACGTTAACATCACCGGCTGCAACTTTACCGGCGGCATCACTAAGTTTTTTTACGGGGACAGAAATTTTCCTCGCTACAAAAAAGCCGATAAGCATTGCAACAAGAGCAGTAATTAAGAGAATTATCGTGAATTCTGCTTCAATAATAAAGATCTCCTCTTCAACATCGTCAACATAAATTCCGCTTCCCACGACCCATTCCCATTCTTTAAGTCCTTTCACATAAGATATCTTTGGAGAAGGAGTACTCATCCCGGGTTTATTCCATCTGTATTCAACGAAACCGGATCCTTCTCTTTTGGCAATCTCGGCCATTTTAACAAAAACAAGAACTCCATCGGGATCTTTGTATTCACTCATATCCTTGCCATTAAGAGAGGAATTTACTGGATGCATGATCATAGTGGGAGAATAATCATTAATCCAGAAATATTCATTTTCATTGTATCGAAGAGATTTTAGCATTTCAACAGCTTTTTGTTTGGCTTCTTCTTCCGTCAGGACTCCATTCCTGACCATCTTGTAATGGTTATCGAGAATATGATATGCAACTTCAACAGTGTGTTTAACATTCTCCTGCTTGTTATGATAGAGCGCATCACCGATTACCGGTACAAGGAATATGAAAAAGACTGCAAATATTGTTACTAGTATAGCTAATGAAAGAGCTACTATTTTATGGAAGACTTTCCAGTCGTTGAATTTCAGTATTTTCATTTTATTTACCTCATATATTAATTAGAGTTAAAAAAACAGATAGACTGCTCCGAGCAGACGTAAATTGCCGACCTCATCACTATCAACAAATTTTCCTTTCGAATCGGGCGTACCATAAGCCGCAGAAGTATATTCCAGCTCGCCTGCAATCCTAATTTTCCCGTTGTTATAAATTATTCTTGGTGAAACGCGATACAGATAATCGATATTGAAACCGCGCGCAAAATTTGAAATTACCGTTTTATCCGAGCCGAGATTTCCTGAATATCCGGCAAACAATCCGAACTGTATTTCTTTGCCGAATGAAAAATCGGACCATATTGAGAATGAATTTAAAGCAGAATATTTTTCAATTCCGGTCGCGGCCGATTTATCGTACACACCAAATCCCCCGAGCATCATTAGGTCTGTTGTATTCTGTCCTATTACTCCTTCAAGCTTAGCAGAAAAATTTGAGGAAGTGTATTTGGCATAAGCAATACCGGAGAAACTTGTTATTGTTTCATCAGTAAAAATGTTCTTCTCTGTAACGGTTTTTGGTTTAATTGTTTTTACATCACCTCCAAAACCAAGAATAAGATTATTCAGTCTTATCAAAGTCTGTAGATGAATTCCCGGCAATGCTGCATTTCTGAGATATATTGAGGAGGTACCGGACGGACCAATATTAGAGAAATCACGCTGAGAATAAGCTACTGCAATTAAATTCAAGCTACCTAAACTCTGCGTAAATCGAAACTGGGGGTTTCTGGAAAACGGTTGAAAAGGCGCGCCGGTATTGAACGAAACCACATCGGGAAATACTTCGGCAACAAACATCGGATGCCAGAATTGGCCTATGAGGAGAGAGGACTTCTGCCATTCCATTTTTACAAAAGCATGTCTTAATCTGAATCCGTTAATATCTCCATCCGAATGGCCGAAAAATTCCGCTTCTATCATACCGCTTGTTTTAGCATCAAGGAAATCCGGCGCGGTGATTTTACCCGCAAGACGTGTTTGAATAGCAAGCATGTTTAACGAAGGCCTGTCATTAATTACCCGACCCTCAGAATCTTTTTTCTCTTCAAGCGGAAAAAAGAGGAAATGACCTTCCCTAAGGTTTAAGACTTCGCGGCTATCGTAAATAAAATCGGTTCTTACATATCCTTCAAAAGAAATACCGAAATTTCTTTTTTCCTGGGAAATTAATTCGGTTGAGAAAAGGAGTGAGACTAAGATGAAATTTATAAAGTATAAAGAGAGTTTTCCGGATTTATTATTAATTAAGCGCATCGATTTTCTCCTTCTCTTCGTCGTTGAAAACTTTATTGAGATCAAGAAGTATCAGGAGTCTGTCATCCAGCTTACCAACCGAAGTGATATATTCAGTATCTACGCCCGATACAATTGCCGGCGGAGGTTCTGTAACACTAACAGGAATCCGCAAAACTTCGCTAACCCGGTCAACTATAAATCCTAACGTTTTGTCTTCCACATCAACAACAATTATTCTAGAATGAGTATCCGGCTCTCTTCGGGGCATACCGAGTTTAGTGCGGAGATCGACAACTGGAATTATTTTACCTCTAAGGTTAATTACCCCCTCAACATATTGAGGAGCGTTTGGAACTTTGGTTAGCTGCATCATCTTATTGATTTCTCTAACCTTCAGTATATCAACGCCATATTCCTCTTTTTCAAGAAAAAAACTGACAAGTTGAAGGATTTCGTCGTATTCCTGTTTTATATTATTTATTGCTGCCATTTTTCCCTCTTTTATAAACGGATAATGTGACACTTATATTATCGACAGGGTGTGGCATAATTTTAGAGATGATTTAAAATCTAACAGATTTGATTCAAATATCTGTTGTAAACAGATTATCAGATGTGCCAAAATCCGTCCGGATTCCTGTTTTTTGTAAAATGCGACTATAAAAAATAATGAGGTTGGATAATTGTGGCCGGATTTGCAACAGTTAAAATATTTTGAAATTCTCCTTAGTAAACGGAAATTGAATTATCATGGGACAGAAATTTTAATATGCAGAGTAGTTCCGTGAAAGGGCTCACTTTCCAGACTGAACCCGGTTCCAATAAGAGAGAGAGATTTGTTGGCAATAGCAAGACCAAGCCCGCTGCCGCTTTGATTAAGTTTTTCCCTTTCAACCTGCCTGAAAGCATTAAGTTCTTTTAATTGTTCATACTCTATACCGATGCCGTGATCGGAAATAATTATTTCATACTGATTGCCATCATTTATTCCTGTAATATTAACATCGGAATTTTCAGCAGAGAATTTAAACGCATTATCTATCAATTGAATCAATGCAAACGAGAGAAGTTCCTCGCTAACTGAAAGGCTGCACGGAGTCAGATTTAGTTTCAAATCCTTTTTGCGATTGTATGACTCAGCAACATTAAAAGCTTCTTTCGATATAAGTTCCTCTATATCAACTTGATATTTCGTAAGGAACTGGTTTTTAAGTTCTTCATCGAGATCGAGCATAAGAAGATTGGAATAGAGAATAAACTTTTCTATAACCTTGTGGAGGCGCCCTGTAGAGAATTTAATTCTCTTTATATATTCGATAATTTCCTCTCGCGAAAGGGTTTCATAATCGTCAATTATGAGGTCGGAATAACCCATAAGAGAAATTAGAGGTGTTCGTAGTTCGTGAGGAACACTTATAGCAACACTCTTAGAGAATCTTTCAACTTTCTTTTTTAGAAGCTGGGCTTTTCTAATTCTTAGTTCAACCGAACGGAGAAGGTCTTTAGCTTTGAATGGCTTTACCAGATAATCATCGGCACCAAGATTCATTCCTTCTCTTAAATCATTATAATCTGATCTGGCTGTTAGAAAAATAAAAGGAAGGTCGGAATAATTCTCGATGCTTTTAATTTCCTTAATCAAATCCAGGCCGGTTTTAACAGGCATCATTACATCGGAAACAATCAGGTCCGGCTTGATTTCGTCGAGGGCCGAACGGAGGTTTACTGCGGAATCGAGATGAAAAACAGCATAATTTTCACTCGTCAGGATTTCGACAACCGATTCCTTAACATTCTTGTCGTCTTCAAACAGAACTATTTTCGGATTTTCTTTTGTTTCGGAGTTTTCCATAATTATTCATCACCTATAATTTTCCTGATTGTATTATATAGCTCTGCTACCCGAAAAGGTTTAGTAAAGAAGTAGTCGGCTCCGTTTTGCAGAACTTCATCAATAATGTTTTTGTCAGCAACAGCGCTAAGCACTACAACCGGGAGACTTCTGAAAGAACTGCTCGATTTTACTTCCTGAAGAAATTTAAATCCGTCATAACCCGGCATAAATAAGTCGCACAGGACCAAATCGGGTTTAAGTTCCGGTAGACTATCGTAGGCCGACTTGCCTTCTTTGAAATGAATAATCTCGCAATTGATCTCTTTCAACAGATTGCTGATGAGATCTATCATTGCAGGATTATCCTCTATTAAAAATATTCTATTCAAATAGCTTTAACCGTAAAAGTTATTTTTGTTCCTTTATTGAGTTCACTGTCAATATAAATTTCGCCTCCGTGAAGATCGATTGCATTTTTAACAATATTCATTCCCAGACCGCTTCCGTTTATATCGGTAACATTTCTACCGCGGAAGAACGGTTCAAAAATATTCTTTAAATCATTCTGATCAATACCGAGTCCTTCATCAGCAACAATAAATTGAATTTTCTCCTCTTTTTCAAGAATGTTTAACGAAACGATTCCCCCTTCCGGAGAGAATTTAACTGCATTAGAAAGAAGATTATTAAGAATCTGGGTAAGAAGTTTTCGATCCAGAACGTAATTATCTTTACTCAGTTTACAATCATACAGAAGGTGATGAGACGGACCGGCCTGATAACTGATCTCCTTAATAATCTCATTGCAGAGTTCTCTTAAGTTAAGATTATCCGGAGAGAATTTTAGTTTACCACGGTCTGCCCTGCTTAATGTTAACACATCATCGAGAAGGGTAGTCATATAATTAACAGAATCCTGAATTTTCTTAATATGATTCAGGATTTTTTCAGCCGGCCATTTTTGATGGTAGAGTTCAACCAGATCGGCCGAAGCAAGGATTGTAGTTAGAGGCGTTCTGAATTCATGCGAGGCCATAGAGATAAAATTTGTTTTCATTTCGTTGAGTTCTCTTTCCCTGTTAAGTGCCAGGATTGTTTTCTCCTCCATTTGTTTCCGTTCGGAGATATCGACCAGTAAACCCATAATACCTTCCGGTTTACTTTCAGAGTAACCGAACGCAGCTTTATAAACAATAAACGGGATCATTACACCCTTAGCATTTTTCACTTCCACTTCATAAATGGAAATAGTTTCTCCTTTAATGAGTTTTTCATCAGTATCAATTGCAAGTTCTCTAGCCCTTCCATCAAGAACCGTATCAAGGTTTGCCCCTAAAAGCTCATCTTTACTTTTTCCAGTCAGCTTTTCAAATGCCGGATTGACATCCGTGTAATTACCGTAAATGTCTTTCACAAAGATCGGGTTGGGAATGGTATCGATAAGTGTACGGAGAAATATATTTTGTGAATTTACCTGAGCCGTTCTTTCCTCAACCATTTCTTCCAGATGTTCTCTATATCTAATCAGTTCCTCCTCGGCTTTAACCTTTTCTGTTATATCTTCTTTTACCGCGATAAAGTGAGTCACAAAACCTTCCTCATTCTTAATCGGGGAAATATGTGCCGATTCCCAGAAAAGTTCTCCATTCTTTTTTCTATTATGGAAAATACCTGTCCAGTTTCTTCCTGTGGTAATATTATTCCAAAGCCCTTTATAGGTTTCCGGTTTCCATTCTCCGCTTTTCAGTATCCTTGGATTCTGTCCTATTGCCTCTTCGAATGAATACCCGGTAACCTCACAGAATTTTGGATTAACATATTCAATTACTCCGTCGGTATTTGTAATTACAATTGAAACCTGGCTCTGCTCAACGGCGTGCGAGAGTTTCCTTAAATTTTCTTCAGCTTTTTTCCGTTCCGTGATATCTCTAACGACATATACCATGCCGATCGGATTGGATTCCGAATCGACAATCATATCCCCATTAACTTCAGCAATTATTGCATTTCCGTCTTCAAAAACCAGAGTATATTCCTGAATACCGAGAGAATATTCCATCATAAGATTCGTATTCTTAATTGCTCTTTCTTTATCTTTTGGCGAAATGAATGTCAGTATATTCTTACCAAGCAGATTTTCCTTTGGCACATAACCCAGAGTTTGGAGTACCGATTCATTAACAAAAATGATATCGCCTTTTAAATTTGTTCTGATAATAAGGTCGGGAACGGTTAAAAGTAATTTGCGGTGTAACTCCTCGCTTTCTCTAAGAGCTTCTTCAGTATGTTTACGTTCGGTAATATCTTTCATTGAACCGAGCAGCCGGATACCCCTTCCATTTTTATCCGCAAGGACAACAGCATTATCCTCTATCTGAACATAATTCCCGTTTTTATGTCTCAGGCGGTAGAACTGAGTAATATTTCCGCCTTTGTCAAATAACTTGGCTTCCTCTTCAACCGCTTTGACCCTGTCCTCCTGATGAAGCAATTGGTTGAACTGTTCGACTGACAGGGAATTATATTCTTCTTTAGAATATCCAAGCACTTCCTGAATAGCCCCTTCGCGATGGACATTATTTGTAACTAGGTCTCTGTCATATACAATTGTACCGGTTTTCTCGGCAATAATTCTAAATCTTTCTTCACTTTCTCTGAGGGCATCATCAGATTTAATTCTTTCGGAAATATCCTGAATAACAACAAGAGATCCTCTACTTTCTCCGGAATGAAAATCGGAACCGTTAAGTTCTCCGTAAAAAATAGAACCATCCTTACGCTTCATCCTCAGGATTAGATTCTTTGTAACTCTGATCATATCAACAGCTTCCCTGAAGGCATCAACCGCTTTCTTGATATCCTCTTCATAAAGAAATTCCATAAATGGACGGCCAACCATTTCTTCAGGCAGATAATCAAATATCTCAAGGGCGGACGGAGAAGCATATGTAATAATTCCATTTGCATCCGTAAGCGAGATAAGACTGTTAGTTTGTTCCGTTATTGCCCTGAATTTTTCTTCAGACTGTCGCAAAGCATCTTCAGATAGTTTTCTATCAGTAATGTCTGTTATGGTACCGACATAGCCGACAATATTGTTACGTGAGTCAAATTCCGGAATAGCCTGCCCCATAACCCAGACAGTATTCCCGTCAGGTCGGAGGAATCTGTATTCCGCAACCGAGACATCATTCTCCTGAGTGGAGAATTTCCAGCCGCTGCTTACTTTTTTACGGTCATCCGGATGAACAGCATTAATCCATCCGTCGCCCATGGCCTCTTCAAAAGAGATTCCTGAAAGCCGGCTCCAGGTAGGATTCACATAAGTCGTTAAGCCTTGCGGATCGGTTCTAAAAATACCAACGGGAGAAACCTGGGCAAGTGTATTAAATAACTGTTCGCTTTCGCGCAGCGCATCAAGTGCGTTTTTACGGTCGGTTATATCCTTACATATTCCTTCATTAAAAATAACATTTCCGTTTTCGTCCTTTATATATCTTGCATTATCTTCAACCCAGATAATTTTTCCGTCTTTTCTCTTTAATCGGTAGGTTTCAACATTACTTATAAATCCCGGGTTACTTGTTAAAATATCTTCTCGTTCACTGGTCTGAACATAAATATCTGTAGGAATATAGATTGATTTCAATTCTTCAAGACTATCATATCCGAGCATTTGGATAAAAGCGGGATTTGCATCGACAATATATCCGTCGTATGTGGAACGGTAATAGCCGTTAGGCATGGTATTGAACAGATTTCTGAATTTTTCTTCACTTTCTTTTAACGCTGTTTGAATTAACTTATGTTCGGTTATGTCCTGCATTACAAGCAATCCGGCAATCAGCTTTCCCTGTGAATCAAATATTGGCGCGCCGCTAGCAAGTTGCCAAACGCTGCTTCCGTCTTTTCTTTCGAGCCTCATTTCTTTACTGTGCGTTACTATACCCTGTAATGCACGGGGTAAAGGCAGTTCCTGGGCTTCAACTTTATTCCCTTCAGGTGTATATTCCTGCCAGACAACGTCTATTTCCATTAAGGATTTTTCAAGATAATCATCTGCTTTAATGAGCAGGAAATCCTCGGTAGCTTTATTTATAACTTTTATTTTGAAATCTTCAGCCGAGGCGAGAACCATTGGAAGAGGTGATTGCATTATTGTTTCTTTCAATTGTATTTTCGTACGTTCAAGCTCTTCAGCAGCTTTTTTGCGTTCTGTAATATCGGTCATCGCTCCAAGCGAACCAATCACATTTCCATTTGAATCAAAAACCGGAGAACCATTTACAAGGAATGTAATCTGTTCTCCATTTTTTGAAAGGAAACAAGCTTCGTATTGACCGCTTTTTCTTTCTTTCCGCTGCTGTATTGCATCAATTATTTTATGCTTGTCTTTTTTATCCAGCAGAAATTCATAACCGATTTTACCAATAATTTCATTTTCAGTATATCCCAATAGTTTTTCAAACTTTTTATTAACAAACAATATTCGATCTTCATTATCTACAAGCATTACAGCTTCGTTCAGGTTTTCAACCAGAGTTCTGTACTTTAATTCACTTTTCTTAAGTTCCTGATCGATTTTGATTCTTTCGGTAACGTCTCTGCCAACAATAACTATTCCATTAACGGAATTATTATTAAGCATATTAATACCGACGGTTTCCAGGTAGGCAAAAGATCCATCTTTTTTAAGTATTCTATAAACTGTTGGAACAAAGTCATTCGAATTGGAAAAGACCTGACTTATTTCGAATCTGGCCAGTTCGTGATCATCCGGGTGAATAAAATCCAATGGATTTTTACCGATCATTTCATTCTCAGTAAAGCCATAGAGTTTAATTGCCGCCGGGCTCTGGTATACGATTAATCCGTCAGAACTTATAATTGTTATTGAATCGTTCAACCCTTGAATAATAGAACGAAATTTTTCTTCACTTTCACGAATTTTTTCTTCAGCGATTTTGAGATTGGAAATATCCCTGGCTACACCTACTATACCTAATATGTTTCCACTGGAATCGCGCAAGGGGGCTAAAGAAGTCTGGTAGAATAATTTCCTGTTCTGTGAGGCCGTGGACCATTCATATACAACACTTTCACCATTCAGAACTTTAAGATTCTCCTTTTCATGTATACTTGAAGCCTCGTCGCCGAATATATCCCGGGCAGTACGGCCGATAAAGAATTGCGGAGTTAAACCACTTCGGGTTACCCATTCCCCGAATACGCCAGTATGACGCTGTTGGGTGTCGAGAGTGTAAACAATATCATTTAGCGACGTAACCAGGGAACGGAATTTGGATTCACTTTCCGCGAGGGCCGATTCAGCGGACTTACGTTCGGTTATATCGATCACAGTAGTAAGAGCAGCTTCTATTCCGTTTATATCAATCATTTCGGAGGAAAGGATGCCGAATCCAGTAGTGCCGTTTTTTCTTCTAAACTGAAACTCATAGTTTTTTATTACTTTATTTTTTTCAAATTCTGAAGTAACATAATCGCGTTGACTCTGATCAATCCATAAATTCAATTCAATGCCGGGCCGACCAATAACCTCCTCTTTTAAATATCCGGTTAACTTGATGAATGCCTGATTAATATCAATAAAAATATCATTATCATCCTGTATCGCCATTGCGACAGGTGAAGCATGAAAGGCAATATTAAATTTACTTTCTGATAGCTTAATTGCAGCTTCTGCAAGTTTTCTTTCGGTAATATCAAGATGGGAACCGAACATTCTGATAACTTTTCCACCGGCATCGAGTATTGAAGCAGCTTTATTGTGGATCCATCTGTAGCTTCCATCTTTATGCCGGAAGCGGAATTCAATTATAAAATGTTTGCCTGGATTCTGAATATAGGATTGAACTTCTTTCAAACACCGCTCTTTTTCCTCCGGATGTAAATGATCAGTCCATTCATAAAACTCATTTTTAATTTCAAAATCTTCATAGCCAATCATTTTCTTCCATTGCGGGGAGAAATAGACTTGATTTGTTAAAAGGTTCCAATCCCAGATTCCCTGTTCAGAAGCATCTATTGCCAGGGCAAACCTTTCTTCACTCTCTCTAAGTGCTTCTTCAGCAAGTTTTCGTTCTGTAATATCGGTCGATATACTCAGCAGGACATCTTTTTCACCCCATCTGGCTTTCTTGGTAATTACTAGGAGCGGGAACGAGGTACCGTCCTTCTTCTTATGTCCGAGTTCAAATTTCAGTTCGCCTTTTTTATTTATCTCTTTTATTCTGGATTCAATCAGCTCGGCAGATTCAGGAATATCAATCTCCTTCAAATTTAATTTCAGAAATTGATCTTCAGTATATCCATGCATCTCAAGTGTCCTCTTATTCGCATAGATTATATCCCCATTCATGTCATGAACAATTACCGAAGCCGGCGATAGATCGAGCAGGTCGGCCATCAGTCCGATCCGTTCCTGAGCTCTTTTACGTTCAGTAACATCCCTGAAGACTCCTATAATTCTTTCCGAATTACTGTTGTAAACAGCAGATATTTCAAGGACCTTGTTTTTATATTCCAAATCAAAGGGTTCAATGTCATTACCATTTAGAATATTAATAATTTTAGGAAGGACAGTAACAAAAGACTTAACAGGGAGAATTTTTTTAGCGATTACCTTCAGGTCGGCACCGATAACTTCTTCTTTTTTAAGTTCGAGAATATCGAGCAGGGCTTTATTAACTGAAATGATCTTCCCTTTTAAGGATGCGTAGGTAAGACCTTCTTTGACCGATTCAAAAATATCTGTAAGGATTTCCTGGTTCTGTTTAAGTTTGTTCTCGGTATTTTTTCTCTCCGTAATATTATTAACAATAACCGCAAACTGGTTCGGCTGATTCCTATAGACAACAACCTCATAGTAATTATCGAGTTCTTTAACATAATTTTCATAAGTGATGGGTACGCCTGAAACAGCCACCTCTCCGAATTTTTCAATCCAGTATTCTTCTATATCCGGAAGTACTTCTTTAACAGTTTTACCAATTATTCTTTTTCTTTTAAGGCCGGTTAGTTTTTCATAGCTATCGTTAACTTCAAGAAATCTGTAGTCAACGACCTTTCCTTTTTTATCCGTAATAACTTCATGAACAGCGAGGCCCTGCTGCATTTGTGTAACGAGTGCTCTGAACTTCTCTTCACTTTTCTGAACTTCCGAGCGAGCTTTATAGGATTCAGTTACATCTGAAAACACAAGAACAACACCGCGGATTTCCCCGTCATTATCCCGAATAGGAGCTGCGCTATCGGAAATATTAATTTCCTTACCGTTTTTCGAGATTAAAATAGTATGATTAGAGAGACCGATAACTTTACCGGATTTGATTACTTTATCGACAGGATTGACAAGAGGTTCCCTGGTAGTCGCATCGATAATATTAAAGATTTCCTCAAGGTGTTTCCCTCTGGCATCATCCAGTTTCCATCCAGTCAATTTCTGGGCAACAGGATTCATTCTAACAACAATGCCCTTTTCATCTGTAGAAATAACTCCGTCGCCGATCGAATTAAGAGTTATTGCAAGATTTTCTTCGCTCTCCCTTATACTCACTTCCATTGAATGTTTATAGAGAGACATTTCAATTGTAGTGAATAGTTCGCGGTTATCGAATGGTTTAATAAGATATCCGTAAGGCTCAACAAGTTTGGCGCGTTCAAGAGTATTGTCATCCGAATAAGCGGTAAGAAAAATGATCGGTATATCGGCAATTTTATTTATCTCCTCGGATGTTTCAATTCCGTCTTTTTGTCCTTTCAGCATAATATCCATAAGGATCAGGTTCGGTTTTTCCGACTTTACAATTTTAAGAGCTTCGCTGGAATTACCGGCAATTCCAACCACTTTATAGCCGTACTTCTGAAGTGTATTCCTGATATCAAGCGCAACAATGGTCTCGTCATCGACGACAAGAATTTTTATTTCTTCCTTTTTCGGCTTTTTTAATTTCATATGGCATCTCGGAAAGTAATTTTAAATTCGGTGCTTTTTTCTGAGCTATTAATATGCAGATCACCGTGAATCTGATTTGTGAGGGATTTAACCAGCAGCATTCCCAGCGAATTCAGTTTATTTATGTCGAAGTTGTCCGGCAGTTTTTTACCGTTATTTGCAACTGAGAGTGTAAAATAATTTTCAGCATTTTTATTGAATGATATTTTTATCAGGCCTTTACTCCCAGGCAGAAATGCATGCTTTAAAGAATTGGAAATCAGTTCGTTTATTATTAATCCGCAAGGAATTATTCTATCGATATCCAGATTAAGGTTTTCAATATCTACAACTATATTCACATTGGCATTCTGTTCAAAATACGAATCCTTAAAAAACTCGACCAGATTTTTTACGTAATTATTGAAATTGACTGAATTAAATGTGTTCTCTATATAAAGGAGCTCATGAATCAGAGCCATCGATTTAATCCTGTTTCTGCTTTCAGCAAATACAGAAAGGACCTCGGGATTTTCTATCAAATCCGACTGAAGATTAAAAAGGCTCATAATTACCTGAAGATTGTTTTTAACCCGGTGATGAACCTCTTTAAGAAGGATCTCTTTCTCCTTTAATGAAGATTTTATCTGTTCTTCCAGTTCTTTACGATCTGTTATATCAACAATAATTCCCCTGATACCAACTACTTTTTCATTATTATATATGGCACTGGAGAAGATAATCACTGGGAATGTAGAACCGTCTTTTCTAACCGCGGTATACTCATTAAATGATGTACCCTTATTTGAAAGAACTTTTGAAATGTTAAGTTTAGCCCGATCTCTGTCTGCAGGTACGACCATTTCGATCGCATTTAAACCATTTGCAAATTCAAGACTGTCGTAACCGAAAAAGCTGTGCGCAGATTTGTTTACAAATGTAAGATTTCCCAAAAGATCCATTTCAAAAATAGTTTGGGGAAGAAGCTCCGATAACTCTCTGAATTTCTGTTCGCTTTCCCGGAGGGACTCTTCTGCTTTTTTGCGTTCAATAGCCATAGCTGCAATACCGGCAAATAACAGTACTTTCTCTTTTTCCGGGAATGGCTGACCTTCGCTGCCGGCCAGAACCATAGTACCTACAAGCTTATCACCGTGAACCATTGCCAGTCCGGCAAACCATTCGATATTGAAGAATTTCTGTACCGGGATACCTAACCAGTCGGGCACTGCCCCAAAAGTAAGCTCCTTAATTGAATTGATTCTACTGAAAGTCTCTTTGCGAATACGTTCATAATCCGTCTTTGAAAGATAGATTGGTTTTTGCGAAATATTTTCGCCAATCATCTTGATTATTGTAGCGTGATCCTGATCTGAAAGGCTTGAATACTTAATTTCCAGTTCCGAAGTCGATTCATTATAAATAGTAAGCCAGGCAGCTCTGACACCGAAAATTTTTTTAAAACTGGATACAATGAAAGGGAAAATCTGATAATAAGGAAGGTAAGCGAGTTCAAGCGCAAGCCGGTTGAGATCAACAAGAATTTCATTTTCATATTCAAAGGCAGCTAATTCTGATTCTTTAACAGATTCCAGTTGATCCAATTTAAATTTCAACCCGGTATTTTCCGCTTTAAGCCGTTCAATTTCCAGAAGCAGATTTGAATCCTCATATTCTTTAAAGCTCATAAAACGGTTCCCGACTACCCGAATCGATCCGATCCCGGGTTAGCATAAAGTAGTTTTTTAGTCCCCGCAAATTTCCTTTACTGGATTTTTGACCATAATGCTCAACAAATGCATTAATCCGAAAAAATATAATTCTTTAATCCCACTTAAATCACGGGCTATGCATAATAATCGAACTAAACAATGGGAATGTTTAATTAATCGGCTGAATAAGGAGTATAATTTATTACCAAGTCCTATTTTCTGACGGGGAAAATTATTCTGAACTCGGATCCTTTTTCATTACCAGCAATATAAAGTTCGCCGTTTAACTGTTTAGTAAGAGTATTAACCAGCATCATACCGAGTGATTTAAGATCTTCATTTCTAAAATCACCTGTAATCCCAATACCATTATCCTTCAACAACAGGCAGATTGAATCATCAGAAATTCTCTTGAAGGAAATTAACACTTCACCATTCCGTCCGTCCGGGAATGCATGTTTAAAAGAATTGGATATTAACTCATTAATTATCAATCCGCAGGGAATAATTGTATCGATATCCATTTGAATATTATCAACATCGAATCGAATTTTAATATTTCCTTTGGTTTCAGTATAAGATCTTTTAAGAAAATCGACCATGTTTTTAACATAATGGTTTATATCGATCGACTCAAAATTACTTTCGCGATAAAGAAGTTCGTGAATCAATGCCATCGATTTAATTCTATTGCGGCTTTCCCTGAAAGCATTTAAAATATTCTGATCTTCAATTAATTCCGACTGGAGGCTGAGGAGGCTCATAATTACCTGGAAATTATTTTTTACCCTGTGATGAACCTCCTTAAGGAGAATCTCTTTTTCTTTAAGGGAATTAGTGATTTTTTCTTCATAGAGTATTCTTTCGGTTATATCCCGGGCGGCAGAATAAATTCTGTTGCCCGAAGGATACGCTCGCCACTCAATAACTCTGTACTCTCCGGATTTTGTACGGTACCTGTTTGAAAAGCCAAGTATTTCTTTTTCATCTTTCAGATTGTTAATAGCCTCTAATGTTGAATTGAGATCATCCGGGTGGACAAAATCGAGGAATTTTTTTCCATTAAGCTCATCAAGATTGTAGCCTAGAACATTTTCCCACTGTTTATTGAGTCTAATAAAATAACCATCCGTATCTGCGATGCAGAAAAGGTCAAGGGCATTGGTAAAATAGCGGTCGAGCTCCTCGGTTTTCTCTTTTAATATTTTCTCCGAATTCTTGCGATCGGTAATATTCCGCACAATATTCATCAATGCCGGCCGGTTATTATAATCAATGCGCATAGTAGTAATTTCTGCGTTTACTTCATTTCCGTCTCTATTTTTTAAAATTGTTTCAAATGAACAAAAACCATTATTCATAATTTCATTAAGCCTGTACTTAACGTCCTCCTCTGAAACATCCTTTTCAAAGGCGGAGGGATGTAAACCAAGAACTTCCTCTTTTGAATAACCAAGCATCTCCGCTGAAGCTCTATTTACCTCCACAATACCGGACACCGAATCAGGCGGTTCGAGGTAAAAGATTGTTATTCCGTCCCTGTTGGATTCAAACAAGTCCCGGTATTTCTTTTCACTTTTTCTGAGGGCCAGTTCAGCTAGCTCTCTTTCCTTTATCTCCTCTTTTAAGCTCAATAGATTTTTTTTACTGCTTTCGAACAATCCGGCATTTGAAATCGCTAAAGCAGCGATATTTGAGAATGCTTTGCACAATTCGATTTCCGATTCCGAATAATCCTTAATCCTGTTAACTGTTCCAATAATGGAAACCGCAAGCAGCTCATTACCAGCAATGAGCGGGATGTAGACCAGAGTTTTGAATCCTCTCATTTCAACAACTTTTTTCTCTGCAGGTGAAAAATCAATTTTAGCAGTATCGTAGACACAAATTACATCCCTTCCGTAAGCGCATTTCTGAATATGGGAATGCTCAGAGAGTATTGCATGTCTGAAAATATCCGGCATCTCCGGGGAGAGAGGGGGCATTGCAGCTTCGAGGTATAAATGATCACCGTCTATTGTATAGATTGCCCCGCTATCTAGTCCGATCATTTTAATTACACTGTCGATTACTGCCTGGAGTACTTTATCCAGTTCCAGAGAAGACGACAAGGTATTACTTATTTCAAGAAGTGATTTCAGATTTTTATTACTATCCAGTATTTTCTGCTGAGCAAGATTCTGAAGAGTAACATCCTGTACAGTAGAAACCATAATGCTCTGTTCTGGAATGGGGATATTGACAGCTGAAACAAATTTTTGACTTCCCTCCTGAGTTGTAACTTTAATATTATCCCATTTCATACGAGCTGGATCACCGCTTTCAATGTCCGACATAATTCTCTCAAAAATCTCCTTCCTGTAGACGGGATCCGGATAAACAAGTTCAAAAAAACGGCCGATATCGGAAATGTCCTGATCGCTCCAGCCATAAACCTCGGCGAATTTTTTATTCACATAACTGGCTTTGCCGCTTTCAATTTCATTTACTGCCAGACCTATCGGAAGGTTGTCAAGGATAGTCTGTATAAAGACATTTCTATTCTCAAGTTCCAGAATAATCTTTTTCTGCCAGTCGATATCAGTATGTGTTCCGATCATTCTAAGAGGCCTTCCTTCCTGATCCCATTCAATAACCTTTCCGCGGTCTAATATCCATTTATATGAACCATCCTTGCATTTCATCCTGTGCTCATTCTGATAAGCAGGAATTTTGCCATCCTGATAGTCCTTAAGATCTTTCAGGCATTTTTCTTTGTCATCCGGGTGGATTCTTATAAGCCATTCATCAAGCGAATTAGAGATTTCTTCTTCATTGTATCCCAGCATTTCTTTCCATCGGTTCGAAAAGTAGACTTCATTAGTTTTAGAATCCCAGTCCCAGAGGCCATCGCCGGCCCCTTCCAGAGCGAATTTCCATCTGTCTTCACTTTCAGATAATTTCTGTTCTGCTGCCTTATGTTCTGTGATTTCATTCTCGAGCGACCGGTTGATGCTTATTAAGTTATCGGCCATATCATTAAACGAACGGGCCAGAATTTTTATTTCGTCATTCATTTCGGACACAGGTACTCTTATGTCAAAATTACCATTGCTGAAAGCCGTAATAACACGGCTGAACCTTGATAAAGGTAATCTTACCAGCAGCCAAACAATGAAAATTAAAGCGGCAGAGATTATAAATAAACCAATAATAAGTTTGTTATAAATATCGTTTTCAAGTTGTGCCGAGATTGCGGCCATCGCTTTGCGGTTGGATACAGAAACAATTATTAGTTCGTGCATCGTGCCTTTATAAGTTGAGAATCCGTAACTAGTGAGATTCTGATAATCGATAAAATTTCCGTTTTTATTATTAATTATTGTATTGATTACATTTCCCGGGTAGTCGATAACGGCATTTTTGCCATTCCTGGTAGAATCCGTATTCAAAGCATAATTGCCTGCGCTATTAATAATAAAAAAATCGCCGTCCAGAGTTTTTTTAATCTCTTTAAAGAAGGCAACTAATTCCCTGGGTTTGGATTGATAAAACTTCTCTTTGTAACTGCTGGCAATTGAATGCCTGAAGACCGCTTCATGCTGAAGATGAGAATTAATTACGTCCTTCTTTATAGTAATGGCCATAAAAAGGATTGGAATAATAGCAAGCAGAATAAACCAGGCAATTAATCTGACAGGGAGAATGTTTTTAAAGGAAGTTGAAGTAAAAAAACCTTTTTCTTTTTGAGGAGTTGATTGATCCAGAGGAGAAATAGCGCTTCCCCATAAAGGTTTTATGTAATTTTCCGGCAAGGCAATCATTACGAGAGTGGTAATAACAGTAGTTATAATAAATTCAGGCAGGAATCCTTTATAAACATCATAGAGGGCTTGATAGACAGGATACCCGTTATTCGTTATAATCTGATAAAGAGAATTATCAAAGAAATAAGTTGCCAGAAAGAGAGGTATATAAAAAATGAAATAATAGCTGATTACAAGGAGAACCCACTGAAAAATAAAAACCAGAAGATTGATTTTGCAGCAGTAGATCTTTCTATACAATAAACCCGTTAAAACTCCGCCTAAAATATGCTGCAGCATGGTATATGTATACAATTCCGGTACGGGACTGCTTAAGGTAGATAAAATACCGATTATTAATCCGCCGACAGGCCCCGTAAATGCAGATCCAATCAGAACAAATATTTCTCTAGGATCACTGATAAGCCGGCTGCCGGAAACATAATAGAAGATTTCAAATTCAACTATAAGATATGCCAGCATTCCAAAAACGAAAGCTGTTATAATGTTTACTTTCGAGACCAGTTTCATTTGCGCCCTCTTACTCGTCTTGCATAGAATTAGATAGAGAAATTCCTTTTCTTTTCAGATCACCTGCTTTCTTCAGATTATTATCGTCTTAAGTGAATGATAATATTAGTCTAAAAAAATGGGTTGTCCGTGAATAAATGAGAATTCAACCCGATTTTAGTTAAAAACCACAAATATTTTCAGAAGCAGACTAATTCCGTCTCTAAAATGGAAAATAATTCAATTAAAGGAAATGCGTGCGGATACAATCAAACTATCTGATTTTTTATAAATGTTACAACAATACATAAAATTTTAAACCATGGATCATTTAATAAAATTTTCAATCTGAATAATGAATTACTCTAGAATTTAAGGAAAGGACAGTCTGGAATTAAATTTGCGGGTTTATTTTGTACTGTTGGCAAATCCGAACGGGAGCCATGAAAATGTAAATCCAAGTATAACGTTTCCGTCCTGGCTGTATGCCCCCCATAAGCCGGGAGAAACATCCCAGAATTTTATAACCCCGGGATAAATATTAAGGTTTATCATATAATCAGTTTTGATGGTAACCGACAGACTTGCAAGCAGAGAGTTATTCCGGTCGTAGAACACACCGAGATTCCCTACAAGTCCTAATGTTTTTTTATTAGTCTTCTCATCGAGAAGAATAAGATCGCTCGCAGCGAGTCCAAATCCTACAGAAAGTGCCGAGCCGTCGTCAAACTTATAGGAGAGACCTCCAACACCGTTAGTCCCGAAATAGTAAAAAGCATACCATCTTTCCAAAAAAGGGAATTTCCATTTAATAGAAAAGAATTGCCCGTTGTTGTGAAGTTCCCCGTTCCTTAACGAAAATGAGGGCTGCTGGGACCAGTCGGCAAGGTTCAGGTCCTCTGCAAAGAATCTTCTTACACTGTTCGAGGTGAAAAGAAGAATTCCGCCGATATCGAAAATATAGATATCAGCTATCGGGTCTACGTCATCCCCTTCATAATTTCCGTTTTCAGCAATTTCATTTATAAGATGATAGGTCATAACTGTAAAGGCTGAAAATAATTCCGGATACGGATAATTATTATATTCAAACCATTCATCTAAAGCGGCATACTCCATCCCCCCGCCGATTAAATGAAGAGTATAATTCGGAAAGAACTGTGCGTTCTGTTTATTAAGTGACAGAGGGAAAACCTGATCCTTAAAAAAATTCCACCAGCCATATCTGCTGATCGGTTTAAATGGTTCTGAGAGATTTTTCCAGATATTCTTTATGGCGATATTATAAGGGAAATTTTTAATATCCCGCCTGTTGCCAACCTGGATCATATCGAAACCGCCGTTTAAAAGAACATAGGCAGGGTGGTAGATTGACTGGTTTCCATAATCAAGGCCCTGATAAAAATATCCCGAAACATTGAATGACTGCACCGGCGACCAATCCGAAATTGTAATATTGTTCTCAGCCCTTACTCTCCAGTAGAATTTAGTAAACGTCTTTAATCCGTCGATACTCTTAGCGGTATCGCTGATACCGCTTTCTTCATAAACCGGGTTAAGGAATGAACTATCCTCAGCTACCTGAAGAGTATAGAAGTCGGAATTTTCAACAGTTCTCCAGATAAATTCAGGTGACGGAGAAATATTTTCAGTCCCCGGTAAAGGAAGCGACAATTCCGGATTTGTTAAAAGAGTCGTAAAACTAAAAGTAGCCGACCATTCTGACTGGCCGTATTGATTAACTCCTTTCACACGCCAGAAATACTTTCGGGAGTTTTTTAATCCGCTTACACTGACACTCGCAGAGATTAAACTGTCTTTTTCAAAAACCGGATCTAAAAATAAACTGTCACTTGAAACCTGCAGCGTATAATGCGAAGTGTGTTCAACCATTCCCCACTTCAGCTCCGCGGTTAACGGAATATTCAAGGCGTCATCGGCTGGCACCGGATCTATAGGAGCGGCAGGGGGTCTTCCGGTGGTTGAGAAGGAACCTGGAACGGACCACTCCGAAGTACCGTATGAATTCTGGGAAGCGACCCTCCAGAAATATTCCGAGAAATATTCAAGATTCTCAATACTTATTAATGAATCCCTTATACCTGTTTTATTAATAAGAATTGATGAAAAAGATTGATCTCTCGAAATCTGGAGTAAATAACTTTCTGCATTGGTAACCCGCTTCCAGATTAATTGAGGATTTACAGAAACATCTCTTTCGGATTCTGCCGGATATTCCAGAACAGGAGCTAATGGAGGCGCAACAGTGCGGAAAGCTGAAACAGTCGACCAGGGTGATTCTCCGAATCCATTCCGGCTTTTTACACGCCAATAGTAGATTGTATTTATGTTTAGACTGGCAGCTGTATGAGTGTTCTGCCTGATTCCATTCCGGGTGTAAACGAATCCAAGAAATTCCGGGTCGGTTGAAATCTGCAGATCGTATGATTCAGAATTACTAATCCTGCTCCAACTCATCTTTACGGTTAGATTCACATCAACGGCATTATTCTCTGGTTTTAATAGCCGTGGTATTCCGGGCTTTGATCCAATAATCAGTTCAATTATTTCTGATGTCTGCTTCGTACCGTCGGCGGCATTTATTATAACCGTGTCTTTTCCGGTAATTCTTGGCGAGAAATATATTAGAGCGTTTCGACCGGTTAACCGTTGAACGCTCCCCTTTTTAGCTGACAAGTCGATTTTAATTGAATCATTCTCTTTATCCTTTACATCGAAAAATATTTCAGTCCTTGTTCCGATTAACAATGAATCAGATTTCAATTCCGTTATCTGAATTACCGGGGGATTATTAAATGGAATGACAGGTTCCGTCTCTTCTTTTTCACAACTGTAAAAGAAGAAAACAGAAAAGAGGGTCAAAATCTTAAAGAAAGTGAAGAGAGTACGATTCATAAATCCCGAGTAAATTGGCCAAAGTATATTGAATGAGTCTGAAAAACTACATGTGCATTTTGTTGTTAAAAATAGTAAAATGAATCTAGAAATTCTTTGCGGATAAACAAATTTGTTCCGGTCTACTAAATGCTCAAGAAGGATTTTATCAAATCCTCATACTGGAATTTGTTATTTTTAGCAGGAGAATTTAAATTATTTTGTCAACTATCCATCTATGCTTGCATTGATCCGGACAAAAACGATATTACAATTTTTCACGCTGATTCAAATCTGCACATCAATTATTTCAGCGCAGACCCCGGCACCGAAGGGGCACTGGAAATTTGACGACAGCATCAATCCATTAAAAGCTCAGACTGGAAGAGACCTGACACTTAGAGGAATTCACACTTATACAAACGGACCTTCCCCGGATAACGGTGCTATAAGAATTGGTACAGGAAGCTATTATGAAATTGACCTTGGTATAGCGCCTAACGGCGGCGGTACTATGGTAAATGAATACACAATTATGATCGACTTACGGCTCCCGGATATGAATGTGTGGAGAAGTATATTTCAAACCGACCCGAAAAATAAAAATGACGGCGAATGTTTTATTAAACCGAGCGGTTACATCGGTATTCAGGCAACCGGATATTCAACCTTTGCTGTTAAAGCCAAGGAATGGTACCGACTAGTAATATCAGTTAAGAACGGAGTTCACTACCGGTATTACATCGACGGACACCTGATTAACAACGGTTTTTATCAGACCCTAGATAAAAGATTCGCATTAGACAATTTATTACTGCTTTTTGCCGATGAGGACGGAGAGGATGGAGAGATCGAATGTGCTGAAGCAGCTATCTGGGATTTTGCACTTACCACCGATCAGGTTAAGTCTCTCGGGGATTACGGACACGCACCTAAGCAACATATGCTGGTGCCGTATTTGCAAACGCCTTCACCCAATTCAATTTACGTAAGCTGGCACGATTCACTAAAAACATCAACAAGAGTTGAATACGGTACTTCAAACGCACTCGGACAGTTCGAAGACGGTTCCTATGAAGTTATCTCACACCCTTACATATGGCATACTGTAAAATTAAAAGGACTTTCCCCAAATACCGAGTACTTTTACAGATTAATAAGCGGCAGCGGAATTTCACAAGTGTATTCGTTCAGAACTCAGCCGGATGAAAATTATTCAGGTAAAATCAGATTCCTTTTATTGAGTGACACGCATGCAAACGATACTACAATGACTATGAAGGTAATGCGCGCAGCTCGCAAAAAGATTGAGAGACTGTACGGAAACGACATCCATAATCAAATTAATCTAATTCTTCACTCAGGCGATCTTGTTGTTTCAAGTACAGATGTTACTCAATGGACAGAGCAATACTTTGCACCGATGTCGGTCATTTCTCCTAATATACCGGCATTGACTGTAGCCGGCAATCATGAAGGCGAAGACATTAATTATTACAGATACGTCAAGTATGATGAGATAACCGGCGGAAACGGATCAGATCAATCGCAGGAAAGATACTGGTCATATAGAATAAGAAACACCGGAATAATTGGTCTTAATTCAAATCTGACGGGGACCAGGGCTTCTGAGCAATTGATCTGGCTCGATAATGAATTGAAAAGACTTGAGTCGGATTCCGGAATCGATTTTATTATTGTCCTTGTTCATCATATTGCCTATTCCGAGTTATGGGGTAACGGAATGGACGACCAGGCGGTATTTTATGTACGGAATCAGATCCTTCCTGTTCTCAAAAAATATTCGAAGGTAACACAGCTTTCGCACGGCCATACTCACGGATTTGAAAGGAGTACTGTTGAATCAGAGTCACCGCTGCAGAAATGGGATTTCAGGGTTGTATGCGGCGGCGGAGGAGGCGGCCCGCTTGATTACTGGGGTTCATATATCAATAACGACTATGAAATGATTCACATTGCACTGGATCATTATAACTTTCAGATTATAGAAATTGACATTGCAGAAAAAACCTATAACTCGTCTATGTACAGTCTGGGTAATCTGCTCAGGCCAATAGATTCCGAATTACTTGACAGCTGGTACCGTAAAATCAATCAGCCGGCACCTTCAAAACCAATTGTAAACAATCCGGTATTCGATAAAGAAAGAGTGATATTCACTTCTTCCGGCATAAATTCAGATTCTTTAATGTCGGTTAAGATAAGTATTTCCGAAAGTCCGGGTTTTGGCAATACTGTGATTGATACTGTTATTCACTGGAAAAATATTTACGGTACAGACGCATCTTATAATCCGGTCGATCTGAACAAAGGGATTGATCTGACAAGCATTACAATAAGCAATTCTAAATTCGTTCATGAAAAGAATTATTATTACAGGGTAAGATACAGGGATCATAATCTGCGCTGGTCCGAATGGTCCGATGCAAAAGGATTCCACCTTCCTTCAGATATAGAAGACAACACAAGTATCAGCAGATACGATCTGCGGCAGAATTACCCGAATCCATTTAATGCAGAAACGAAGATAGTGTATCAGATTCCACGGAGCGGATTTGTAACATTAAGGGTTTATGATCTGCTCGGTAAGGAAATTGCAACACTCGTAAATACAGAGAAAAAAGCCGGTAGATACGAAGCAGTATTTGAGAGCGGCAGCCTTAGCAGCGGTGTCTACTTCTACAAACTTGATATTAGCGATATTTCAGACCGTTCGGGGAACAAATTTAGTCAAACCAGAAAACTGATCCTTATCAAATAGAAGATCCGGACTTCTATCCTTTGATTTATTATCCCTAAAAAATAAACCGATATTGATATTCTTAAAGTGAAAATCTATATTTCAGTCGGATGAAAAAGCAACAATTACATATCGAAGAATTTCACCCAAGTTTCCTCAAAAATTACAGGCGGCTTTACAACTGTCTGATCTTCTATAATTAAAATCCATTTCCTATTTCAGATCCAAGGTTCATCCGTGAACCGAATTTATTTTTTTTTATAAGTGATATTAATAACAAATGGATTTTTAAAATGTTTGAAAAAATAAAAAAGCACACAGAGTCACCGGAGCGGTGCGCATCTGCTGAAGGCAACTTCTATAACCCGGTAGAAAAAAAGATCGGACCGGGAATGAATGAGAGGATTCAAAAACTCAGAAAACTTAGCTATGAAACCGAGCCATCGATATCAATCGAGAGGGCAATTCATCAGACCGAATTTTACAATGAGAATTACGGGAAATTCCCTGTACCGGTTCTGCGGGCTTTACAATTTCTGGATCATTGTAAGAGAAAAACAATTTATATCGGCGATGACGAACTGATAGTCGGAGAAAGAGGTCCCCGTCCGAAAGCAGTACCCACCTTCCCCGAGCTGACATGTCACAGCGTTGAAGATCTGGAAATTCTTAACAGCAGAGAGATGCAGCGTTACAAAGTAGAAGAAAATGATATCAGAATTTATGAAAGGGAGATCATTCCTTTCTGGAATGGAAAGACTCAACGTGAACGAATATTCAACCATGTACCAGATGAGTGGAGAATGGCTTATGAAGCCGGACTATTTACAGAGTTCATGGAACAGCGCGCCCCAGGTCATACGGCTCTCGACGGTAAAATCTATAGAAAAGGGATGAAAGATTTTAAGAAAGAAATTGCAGACCATCTTTCACGCCTTGATTATGTTAACGATCCCGAAGCGACCGATAAAGCCGATGAATTGAAGGCAATGGATATTGCCTGCGACGCCGCCATTGTATTCGCAAGAAGGCATGCAGATTACGCCGAGGAACTTGCCGGTAAAACCGAAGATCAGAAACGCAAAGCGGAGCTGTTGAAAATAGCAGATGTCTGCCGTTGGGTTCCGGAAAACGCACCGAGGAATTTCCATGAAGCAATTCAGATGTACTGGTTTGTTCACCTGGGTACAATTACAGAACTGAACGGATGGGACGCAATGAATCCCGGACATTTCGATCAGCATCTTGCACCGTTTTACGAAAGGGAAATCTCCGAAGGTTCGCTTACCAGAGATGAAGCGAAGGAACTCCTCTCCTGCTTCTGGATAAAAGTGAACAACCATCCTGCCCCTCCGAAAGTAGGAGTTACCGCAAAAGAGAGCGGCACTTACAACGATTTCACAAATATTAATATAGGCGGACTAAAACCCGACGGGACAGACGGAGTAAGCGAAGTTTCGTACCTCCTGCTTGAAGTGATAGAAGAGCTTCACATACTTCAGCCGGGTAATTCGGTTCATATAAGCTCCAAAACACCGGATAGTTTTCTTCACGCCGCAGCAAAGGTAATAAGACAGGGTCATGGATATCCTTCCGTATTCAATCCCGACACATACATTCAGGAACTTCTTGTTCAGGGTAAATCTCTCCAGGATGCGCGCGAGGGAGGATGCAGCGGATGTATTGAAGTCGGCGCCTTCGGAAAAGAAGCGTATATTTTAACCGGTTACCTGAACGTTCCAAAAATTCTGGAAGTCACGCTTAACAACGGAATTGATCCTCTTACAGGTAAGAAGGTTGGAATAGAAACCGGAGACCCTAGAACATTTATCAATTATGAAACACTTTACAATGCTTTTATAAAACAGCTTGAGTATATAGTAAATCTTAAAATTTCTGTGAGCAATTATATTGACAGGATGTTTGCCAAATATGCCCCTGCTCCATTCCTCTCGGTTGTAATTGAAGATTGCATTAAGAAAGGAAAAGATTATTACGACGGAGGTCCCCGTTACAATACAAATTATATTCAATGCACAGGTCTTGCAACCGCAACCGACAGTTTATCAGCGATAAGGAAACATGTCTTCGAAGAAAAGAACTTTTCGATTGACCGCTTACTTACTTCAGTTGCCAGAAATTTTGAAGGAGAGGAATTCCTGCGTCAGACTATAATAAACAAGACTCCGTTCTTTGGAAACGATGATCCGTATGCCGATGATATCGCTGTCAGAGTATATAATGATTTATTGAAAGCGATAGACGGGAAACCGAATACTAAAGGAGAAACATTTCATTTAAATATGCTTTCGACGACCTGCCATATTTATTTCGGAAAGGTATTAGGGGCAACACCTAACGGGCGGCTCGCGGGCAAGTCGATCTCGGACGGAACTTCACCCTCACACGGTGCAGACACTCACGGTCCTTCGGCTGTAATAAAATCCCTTTCTAAAATTGACCAGACCAAATCCGGCGGAACACTTCTAAATCTCCGATTCCTGCCGAGTCTGCTAAAGAAAGAAGACGACATTAAGAAACTGGGAAAACTGATAAGAAGTTATTTTGCTCTCGGAGGCCATCACGTACAATTTAATATTGTCGATACCGCAACATTGCTCGCAGCCCAGGAGACGCCGGAAGATTATAAAGATCTGCTCGTGCGAATGGCCGGATACAGCGACTATTTCAACGATATGAACGCCGACCTTCAACAGGAGATTATTGAGCGGACTGAGAATGAATCTTTCTAATTTTGCTTTCCGCTCCAAATAGCATAAAATATTATGGAATCAGGTTTAATATTCGACATAAAAAGATACTCGATTAATGACGGTCCCGGCATCCGTGTAACAGTCTTTTTTAAAGGATGCAATCTTAACTGTGCCTGGTGCCATAATCCCGAAAGCATTTCGCATAAGATTCAGAAGCTCTATTCGGTTAACAGGTGCATTGGATGTTCTACATGCGTTGAGATTTGTGAGCATGATGCCTGCTATCTTACTCAGAATGGTATTGCGACAGACCGGGACAAATGTGTGGTATGCGGACGGTGCGCCGAAGTTTGTCCAACTACTGCAACCGAAATCTCAGGCCGATGGGAAACCAGTGAATCAATTCTTAAGGCAATATTAAAAGAAACAGTATTTATGGACTCATCGGAAGGAGGCGTCACTTTTTCCGGCGGAGAGCCGCTGCTTCAGCACCGATTTTTATTTGAGCTTCTAGACAAGTGCGGCAAAAAAGAGATTCACCGCGCTGTTGATACCGCAGGATTAATAAAGACGGAATTAATCCTTAAGGCGGCGCAAAAGACTGATCTGTTTCTGTACGATCTTAAAATGATCGATACGGAAGAACACAGAAAGTGGACCGGTGTTCCAAACGAATTGATCCTTTACAATCTGAAAAAGCTTTCTGAAACAGGTGCTGAGATTAACATAAGGATTCCACTGGTTTCAGGGATTAATGATAGTTATAAAAACATTGAAGAGAGTGCACAATTAATTAAATCATTATCCGGTCCCAAAAAGAAAGTAAACCTACTCCCCTATCACAATATCGCACAGCAGAAATACAAAAAGCTTGATCTTGATTTCAATCAGTCTGATCTTGAGGAGCCTGCAAAGGAATTATTACTAGAATTTATCTCCATTTTCGGGTCATACGGACTCGAAGCCGCTGTCGGAGGGTAGAACTTAGCACAATTATATTGTCCGCGTTTCAACAACTGACTCTCAGAGAGCTACTACTTGATAATTTATGTATAAATGCTTATTCTAGTTAAGAATAATTCCTATTTAATAATTATTGTCCATGAAAAAAGAAACCCACGGAATAAATTTAAAGACAAGCAATCTAAAGGTTACACCTCAAAGAATGGCTGTTCTCGAGGCTTTAACCAGTCTGAAAAATCACCCCACGGCGGACAATATAAAAGAATATGTTATTAAGAATCATCCTAACATCGCTGTTGGTACAATCTACAAAACTCTCGAAACTTTTGTTGAAAAAGGATTGATAAAGAAGGTTAAGACTGAGAGAGATGTGATGAGATATGATCCGATACTTGAAGCACATCATCATTTATATTGCGAAGAGTCTGAACGTATTGAAGATTTTTTTGACGACGAGTTAAATAATATTCTGCAGAAATTTTTTATGAAGAAGAAAATACCCAATTTCAAAGTGAAGGATATCAAACTTCAGATAATAGGTTCGTTTAATAATAAAAAAGGCAGCACAAAAAAGTATTAATAATGAGACAAAATTGAATAAGAAAAAGATGTTAATCTATAATCAAAAGGAGAACTACTATGAGTGAACAAAGCAAGTGTCCTGTAACTGGAAGAACCTCGGTTGGCAAAGGAACTTCAAATAAAGAATGGTGGCCAAATCAGTTGAATCTTGGAATTCTTCACCAGCATGCCCCTGCTTCAAATCCGATGGATCCAGATTTCAAATACGCAGATGAATTTAAGAAACTTGACTTCGCTGCAATCAAAAGGGATTTGTATAAACTTATGACTGATTCACAGGACTGGTGGCCTGCTGACTGGGGACACTACGGCGGTTTGTTTATTCGAATGTCATGGCATAGTGCAGGTACTTACCGGACTGCCGACGGCCGAGGAGGAGGAGGGACCGGTAATCAGAGGTTTGCCCCGGTTAACAGCTGGCCTGATAATGGCAACCTGGATAAAGCACGCCGACTGCTCTGGCCAATTAAACAGAAATACGGAAATAAAATTTCATGGGCGGATTTGTTGATATTAGCAGGCAACTGCGCATTGGAATCGATGGGTTTTAAAACATTCGGATTCGGCGGCGGACGCGAGGATATTTGGCAGCCCGAAGAAGACATTTATTGGGGTGCGGAAAAAGAATGGTTGGCTACAAGTGATAAAGCGAACAGCCGATATTCAGGTGAACGTGAACTCGATAATCCACTGGCCGCTGTTCAAATGGGATTGATCTATGTTAATCCGGAAGGACCCGATGGAAATCCTGATCCCGTTGCATCAGGTAAAGATGTTCGCGAAACATTTGCAAGAATGGCTATGAACGATGAAGAAACTGTAGCACTTGTTGCAGGCGGACATACTTTCGGTAAAGCGCACGGTGCTGGCGATCCAAAATTTGTTGGACCCGAACCAGAAGCTGCACCAATTGAAGAACAGGGACTGGGCTGGATTAATAAATTCGGAACCGGTAAAGGAGTTCATACAACTACAAGCGGTATTGAAGGCGCATGGAAACCGAATCCTACTAAATGGGATATGGGTTACTTCGATATGCTGTTCGGCTATGAATGGGAACTGGTTAAAAGCCCCGCCGGTGCATGGCAGTGGCTTGCAAAAGATGTAAAAGAAGAGCACATGATTCCCGACGCTCACGATCCATCAAAAAAGCACAGACCGATGATGACCACAGCTGACTTATCATTACGCTTCGATCCAATTTACGAACCGATCTCCCGCAGATTCCACAAAGATCCCGAAGCTTTCGCGGACGCATTCGCAAGGGCATGGTTCAAGCTTACGCACCGCGATATGGGACCTAAAGCACGCTACCTAGGTCCGGAAGTACCAGCAGAAGATTTGATCTGGCAGGATCCTGTTCCAGCTGTTAATCATAAATTAATTGATTTAAAAGATATTGCCGATTTAAAAACTAAAATATTAGCCTCGGGTCTTTCAATTTCCGAATTGATTTCAACAGCGTGGGCTTCGGCATCAACATTCCGTGGTTCAGATAAAAGAGGCGGGGCTAACGGCGCACGTATCCGTTTAGCACCTCAGAAAGATTGGGAAGCTAATCAACCTGCTCAACTGGCTTCCGTTTTAATAAAACTCGAAGGGATTCAAAAATCTTTTAACGATTCTCAAAAGGGCGGTAAAAAAGTCTCTCTTGCGGATCTTATTGTTCTCGGCGGATGCGCTGCCGTTGAATCTGCGGCTAAAGCAGCCGGTTACAATGTTGAAGTCCCTTTTACTCCTGGAAGAACTGACGCATCGCAGGCAATGACAGATATGGAATCATTTGAAGTACTCGAACCGCTTGCAGACGGTTTCCGCAATTATCAGAAAACAAAATACTCCATACCATCGGAAGAATTACTTATCGACAAGGCACAGCTTCTTACACTAAGCGCACCGGAAATGACGGCGCTTGTAGGCGGCTTGCGAGTGCTCGGCAATAACGTCGGTAAATCCAAACACGGAGTATTTACAAAGAAATTCGAGACATTAACTAACGACTTCTTTGTAAACCTGCTCGATATGAACATAGTTTGGAAACCAACATCGGGCGCAGGAGATACTTTTGAAGGACAAGACCGCAAAACCGGCGAGATGAAATGGACCGGCACACGAGTTGACCTGGTGTTCGGATCAAATTCCCAGCTTCGCGCCCTCGCTGAGGTTTATGCCCAGGACGATTCGAAAGAGAAATTCGTTCGCGACTTTGTTGCTGCCTGGGACAAGGTTATGAACCTGGACAGGTTCGATCTGGCATGAAGTATTTAATGTAACCGGAATCTGTTTAAGGTAATGTTAAGAATAAAATCCCGATCAATGATCGGGATTTTTTTATATGTCATCCAATAAATGACGTGATTATTTAATAACCATCATCTTTTTTATTTCCATAAAATCGCCGGATTTCAACCGATAAAAATAGACACCGGAGGTTAACTGATAGTCGGTAACTGATAATTGATATGTATAAGTACCCGGCAGTTTGTATTCATCAACAAGCGTAGCAACTTCCCTTCCCAAAACATCATAAATCTTCAAACTAACATGAGTGAAAGAAGTCACCTGATAACTGATTTGTGTGCCTGGGTTAAAAGGGTTAGGAAAGTTCTGATGTAGTTTGAACTCAGGATTAATTTCACAGTTATCATTTTCATTAATATCAGATGGATCGGGATCAAATTCAATTACAATCATATCCCAGTACTTTAAAGATGGTATCGAAAAATTTACTCTTTCAATTGATTGAGTAAAATCGATAACCTGCGGTAATCCATAATTAATATCAGGCGATGCAATCCAGATTTTTAATACTTTTTTCCCTGTATTATAATAGACAGGAATGTTCCTCCTTTCCTGAGGCTCTTTCTGTGTCTTATTATTATCACGCCAGTCCAAAGTTGTTGCATCGGAGAAATTGAGCAAATGAAAGACGTATTTGTTATTAATTTTTCTTACCAGGTTCCAAACTGCAAATCTTCTGGACCACCGATTAAAACTAATATTATTTTCCGTAGTATATAGCTGTTCCGGGATAATATCACCGCCTTCTCTAAGCAGGTTCTGGTAGGCAACCAGAAAATCGTAATAAACCGTTAGTTTCTCTTCAAGTTCTTGAGTCATACTAAGATTATTAACGGGGAAATACTCATTCGACAGCATATGCTCACCCAATTCCATGTGAGCGCCGCCGAAGGCAAATATTACTGAATTTGCATAGAGAACAGAAGGAGTATTAAAAAAACCGGCTGATCCCGAAACGGCTTTGTGGATATAAGCTGCAATTACTGATTTAAGCCGGCCGGAAGAATAGTCATCATTTTCAAGAATCAACTGGCCGAGTTTTTCAAACGTAGTATTCGGCTCCCATACTTCTGTATACAAAAAACTTAAAGGCGCCTGTGAAATATCACTTTGACCATATTGATTAACGGCATTCATTACAATATTGCAGTTAAGTATATTTTTTGCTTTCGTTAATAAGGATTTAAAACCGCCGGTAACATTTATTACAGAACCTGATTTATTATAACGTACACCTCGGTCTCCCAGCTGATCACTATGCCAGCCGTCAAACTTAAATGCAGAAATTGCATTTCCCATCTCATTAATTATGTAATTCTGCCATTCTGAATTTTCCGGGTCCATAAGATAGATATCGCTTGCCCAATCGGAGGGTAAATCATGGAAGTCCGGACTTGTAGCAGCAGAATTTGTAAACATACGCCAATCATTCGGAACTCCATCGAGTGAGGCATCGGAATAAGCGCCATATAGTAAATTATAAGCCATAGAATTAATATTCCGGGTACGTGCAGAATCGATGTACTGTTGGACAGTTGAGGAATAGATAGTACGGTTCGCGATATCCAGCCAGTTAGATGCTGGAGCAGTCGGGTTTCCTTTTAAAGGCTTGTGATGTTTATAATGCCAATCGTAAAACTGCAAGCCATTAATATGATATCTGTTCAACTTTGAAATGTTTTGGCCAATTTGTGCGGGAGATATTTGACCAAAATGTGATAAAAAACCGTATCGCGGAAATCTGATCCAGCTGGAAGAGACATCAACGGCAATAGATGATTCTTCAAGTAGAGAATCTTTCTGCTTCAGCGACAATTTAACAAGATAGCCTCTGTAATCTGTTGAAGGGGGATTCCATTTCCATTGAATAATTAAGAGGTTGTTCACACTTATTTCAAATGATTCAACTACATTATCCAAGTGATAATATTTTACGGATAAAGTTAAATTCTCCATGGATTTATTTAAGGAGAGTAAAAAAAACACCGATGAATCCGGTTCATATCTCGCTTTATCAGTTTCAACCTTATTAATCCATTCTCCGCCGTAGACAGTGAATGAAGGAATAGTCAATAAAATTAGTATACTAAAAAAAATATTTTTTCTCATTTTATAATTCTAAAGGTGTCCCGTAGGTACTCCAAAAAATAATTTCAATACTTCATAGTTCAAGTTAACATTTTGTATTAGAATTTTAACATATTCGATTTGGTACATTTTTCAAAATATTGAGACTATCAATAGTCAGATATCATCAATAAATCTTTTAACACTTATAATGAATTGCCGAGATCCGGTATTTCTAAAGCTTTAAAATTGGATCACTTCATTGCTAGTTGACTACCAGGATAGTGATTAATTTTCAATTGTTGGTCATTAACTCTATAACCCAAAACCTGATTATCCGGACGACCGGTGTCATTGTTACAGATGAAGATGGTGAAATTGATAAAGGAAAATTTACCGGTCCGTTTTAGAAGTTGTATTTTATCAAAGAGATATTATAATATTTTGCCAGCCCTTGAAATGAACCACTTATAATCTTGAGTATCTTCATAATTTTCCGCAACACTGTTTATACTTTTCTCCGCCTCCACAACTAATCGGAGAATTTCATTTATCCTTTTCAGAGTATTTATCTGAAAACTCTTTACACAGATCCATAGCAAACATAATTATCTTATCCGGCACATCGTATTCAATATCGGGCAGTCCCACATCACACGGAGCGAGATTTTCAGCAATATATTCAAAATCGTTTCGTATTTCCTCTTTAGTTTTATTCTTAAGATCAACCGATTTATAAAGACAATTTCTTCTAGCATTTGGAAAAACTTCCTTTGCCTTCTTCAAGTCTGATTCTATTCCCATATCAATATAAGCGACATTTGGAATTCTGGAATAGAGATCAATATATGGAGTTACAGTCCAGGCACAATTGTGAATTCCGATAACAGGAAATTCTTTTGCAATTTTAGCATCATAAGGGAGTAAGTGAGTTTCATATAATTCCGGACCGATCATATTAACGGTGCAGTTGGCAATTGTAGCGAAGTTATAAATGGTATCATACTCTTTCTGTTTTGAGTAAAGTAGTTTTACACCTTGCAAGTAAGTATCGGAAATAACTGTCAGAAGAATATTAACAATATCGGAATTGTCCATTAAGTCCAGAAATATTGATTCTCCACGCAGCCTGAAAGCAGTATTTAAATTTCCCTGCCAGTTTAGGAAACCTCTGGCGCTTCCGGTTAATTGGTATATCCGGTCAATCTGGTCAATAATATTCATGAAAAATTTATTACGTGTGAAATCAGGTACTTTAAGATCAATTATCTCCTCATCTGTTAAAATAGTATTATCAGGAACCGGCCATTTATCGTTGTAATATTGAAGCCGTCTTCCGAATAGAGAATCAATAATTCCGATTCCGTAAATACCTGTCAGCAGATCGAAGGGTTCATCATTCAAAACGCCGCCTATGTTATAACCGGGGAAGCGCTTCTTAATTTCATTGCGCATAGTCTCGTGAGATTTCATCCTGAATTCAACATCCATGTGCCACTTTTCCGAGAAATCGATTCCGCAATATTTATGAAACCACGAAGGATTGAATCCAACTTCCGGACGCATAAATGTTTCAGTTCCATCGGCAGGGGTTCTTATCGGCGGTGCCCCCAGAGCTATATAATATTTTAGCTGCTTAGAAATAATTATTCCCGATTAATTACAACGAATTTTTGAATAATTCTTTGCCGGTACTTACTTAATATTCAATTGCAGAAAGAAATAAACTTATATTTGTTATCTACCAGGGCATCACTCTCTTCGTATATTTTCTGCCAATTTCCGCCGATTCCAGTTTACCGCCGGCAAGAATTCTAACCCCTTTTTCAATCTGCTTAATTACATTATCGGGCAGAACATTATCGAGGAATGAGAGTCCATTCTTTTTACATTCTGCAAACACCTTATCACCGGCAGCAATAACTTCTTTTGGAAGAGGAGGATCTGCGCGTCCTTCAAGATAATTGTAAGAAAATCCCATATCACGCGGACCATGTTCTGCGAACGCAATTCCCGGAACTTTCAAAGTTTTTGCAACATTTTTTAATGCATCCCGGTCTTCAATTTTAACACCGAGCATAATTTCTCCGTCTGGATTAAGCGGCCAAACATCAGCTTTCTTCAGGTATGCCTGCTCATCAATTCCCCAGACCCACGCAGCCCATTGAAAGCTTCCCCAGCCTCTAAGGCCATCGCCGATTTTATTTTCTCCGATTTCATTGAAAGGATACCGCAATGATTGAACAAAGACCCTAACAGCTTCGGGATCCCTTGCCCGGCAGAGGTGAACGCCATGGACTCCCTGTGCAAGCGCCTGCTGCGCCATCCAGACATTCGCTTTCATTGTCTGAGCATCAAGTCCCAGTGCCGGCAATACAACAATAACCGTCGGGGTTCTATGACCGCTCGGAGTCGGACCTCCATCGACAAGTCCTTTCATAAACTCTCTAAGCAATGTGAAATCGAGAGGTGAGTGTTCCATGTTGTAAGTAATATAATCCGCCCAGGTCTTTGCAAGCTTTTTACCTTCTTCATATCCGCCATAAGCATTTATGTAATAGACAGGCTGGTTATCTGCCAGCAGTTCAATCGATTTATTAATCCGTTTCGGTTTGTAATCCGTGTTCTGTGCAAGTAAGAATTGACTTGTTGAAACAATTATAATAAATAGCAAAAAATATTTTCCTGTTCTCATGTTACTTTACTCCTTTCGACACTGGTTTGTATTCGTATGCACCGATATCATGTTTAAGAGAGGATTTTGCTTTTACAGGGCGGGGTGTCCCGATGTAATCTGTTTTCACCATTTCAATATTTTTCCCGGAATCGATGCAAGGAGAATTTTTATCAACTTGAAATGATGATAGAACAAAAACCTCAAGCTCTCCAGATAAATCTCCCCAGACTTCTATGCTGTTTCCTTTATTTGATTTAATTACACTCCATTTATTTCCGGCTTTAACAACACGACCAGCAAGTTCATTCTCTTTATAATTGGAATTAGATATCAGCAGCATAGTAGTTTGATTAATATTATTGAACGGCGTTAAAATCGGTTCAATCCTGAAACTGTCTTTAATGAAAAGCGGATCCTTGGAAATATTATCTTTACCTGTAATTTCCTTTCTGGAATTATTATTCGAAATTTCTGCCGGGGCATCAATATTAAGTTCGCCCCAGATAATATTATTAGAAACAAAAGATTTCCCAAGTCCTTCTTTCGTTTCAATAAGAATAAAATTTTCCAATAGTGTATTATTATAAATTCCCATTTCACTTCTCTGGAAATAAGCACCTGTATTATAGGCACAGATATTATTAGTAAAGCTACCCCTTGATTCCATAGTAACACGGAAAGCGCCAGAATTCCGGCTTGAATTTGAATTAGCTACAAATAAATTCCGATCAATTTCCACAAAGAATTTTTCTTTGGGAGGAATGGGGTCCAGTGGTGAGTCATAACGGTGTTCCTGTCCGCCCACAAAAAGCGCACCGGCATCGTCAGTTGCAGAATTATTTACAAAAATATTACCTTTAATTTTAGGTGCAGACCAGAGTGCCACAAATAAACCGCCGGCATCATTAGCAGCCAATGCGCTATTATTCAGAAACAGGTTATTTTCAATTAATGGATTTGACCAATCAAAAACCGAGACAGCGCCTTCGCTGCTTCGTTCTGGATCATTAAGTCCAACAACATTATTCATAAAAACATTTCCGGAAATAATGCCGTTACAGTTTTTATGAAGAGCGATGCCGGCGCCTCTACCGCATTCCGTGCTGTTTTCATAAAACAGATTATCTTTAATAACGGGCGAAGCACCGTTCTCAGCATAAATACCGGCACCGTCGTTAGCTACGAGATGACGGTACTTTGGCTTCCAGTTTTCTGTAATAAGAGTTTTATTTCTGAAGAAAACATTATTTGTAATAGTCGGTGAAGTGCCGTTGCAATAGATTGCGGCTCCTTTTCCCCTGAATTCATTGTTCCGGATATTAAAGCCGTCCACCCGGCAATTATCAGCTCCCATAAAAAGCTGCTTCCCTTTATCAGCAGAGAGGATGGAAGCGTTTGCAAAAACATCTCTTAACCAATTTACCTGATTAAAACCTCCATAAAGATCTATATACTCTTCTAATTGAATTGTATCCCCGCCGTATTTTCCTGAAGCGACTAATATTGCACATCTATTTTCAGCCGATTGCTTTCCAAGAATTGAAAAAGCTTTTTGAATTGACTTGAATGGATTAGATTTCATTCCACTGCCGGAAGCATCCGAACCCGATTCCGATACATACACCACCTTTGAATACTGATTTAATTTTACTTCTGCAGTCTTGGGTCCAATAATTTGAGCAAATGTGAACTCACTAAAAAAAATAAACAGCATTAACAATTTCAGTTTCATACCATCTCCATGATTATAGATTAAACTTCCAGCTGAATTTACAAGTGATTCATGTCTATTCAGTTTCTAATACTTACACCATTTTTAATTCATCTTTCGTTTCGTGCTGCCAGTTTCTTATTTTTTCTTTTAACTGAACAACTTTTTCAGAGTAATCTGGTTTATAAAACAGATTTGTTGTTTCATACGGATCTTGATTCAAGTCGAACAGCTGGCTTTTGTCCTTATCTGCCCAGCAAAGTTTCCATCCGTCCTGAGTGATGACGGTCCGGATAAAAGCATTTTTGGCATTTTGGATTTCACTTTCAGTTACACTTTTTATTCTAGTATTTAATTCATCATCTCTGTCTTTATTATTCCACTCGATAAAAACATCCTTCAAAGGTTTACTGGAACCATTTAGAACGGGCATCAAACTTTCACCCTGAAGTTTATGTCTGCAATCCATTGTATCAAGAATTGTAGGCAGCAGATCGATATGACCGAATCTTCCTTTCACAAACTGATGTTTGCTGTTAAGATGAGGGAACTTCATAAGCCAGGGAACTTTAACCGCCTCTTCATACATAACTGTTTTGTTTAACAGTTTATGAGCTCCCATCATTTCGCCGTGATCGCTTGTGAAAATGACGATTGTATTTTCTGCCAGACCAAGATCCTCAACGTTTTTTAATATTGCCCCAATACTTAAATCCACTTGAGATACCAGTCCCCAATATTTGGATTTCATTTTGCGCCAGTCCTGTGCAGTTCTAAGTGGTTCACCTTTATACTTTTCATTGAATAGTTTTTCTCTAATCATACGGTATCGCAATGGTTCATCTTCTTCAAGATCATCATCAAAGTTGGGCGGCAGGTCAATATAATCCGGATCATATTTATCATTAAGAGGACCGTTGAAAGGAGGATGAGGTTCTAAAAAATTAACATAGAGGATAAATGGATTATTCTTATTCCGTTTTAAGAAGTCGCAGGCTTTTATTTCCAGGAATTTCGGTTTACAATGCTCTATTGGAAGTTTTGATGCATAGTCCCTTGTAAATTCGCCGCGATCACCATCCGGTTTATATCCAGCGGATTTGAGATAATTGGAATAGTCGCTAACAAGACTTTTATTGCGTCCTTCGCTGAAGTGCTGATTATATATATCTTCGATGCTAATCCATTCTTCAAAACCATGCTGCGCAAACAGTTCATCGCCCAGATGCCATTTGCCGTAATAAGCTGTTCTATAATCGGGATCATTTATTATTTCAGGTGTACAAAGAATATTGCCGGGTAAAGGGACGTTATTATCGAGGCAGCCGTTACTATGCGGATAAAGTCCTGTCATTACAGATGAACGTGAAGGGGTGCAAACCGGTTGAGTGACGTAAGGATTTTGCAGAACAATAGACTGGCTTGCAAGTTTGTTAAGATTAGGGACTTCAATTTTTTTATTTCCGTATATAGCCATTGTATCAGCTCTTTGCTGATCAGTCCAGATGAATAACAGGTTCGGTTTTTCCTTTCTAGGACTGCACCCGACAATATTAAAAGCTACTGCCGCCATAGCAGATCTCTTAATAAAGTCTCTGCGGTTAATCGAATTGCTAAATGATTCATTTCTCATATCGAAATCTCCTCTCCAGAACTACTTTCACTTTTTTAAAAACTGCATTGAATAGAGTTTACTGCCTCTCATCCTGAATAAGAGTTGTACTGTTTTACCTTCCAGAGATGAAAGATCCTTTCCTTTCCCAAGCCACTCAATTTCTTTTTCAATGAAATCCCCGTTAATATAAATACAATCATCAACCGAATATCCTTCAATCGGTTTCCCATATTCATCAGTGAATCCTACCTGGACATATCCGGCTGCGTCTGTATCAATGTTAAGTGTCAATCTGTTTCCTTCAAAAGTAAACGGCTTGGTTTTAACAACTGCTTCTTTTTCATATGGACTGTCGATTGAAATAAATCCATCCAGTCGTTGAACGAGACGGAAGACAGAAATTCTTTTATCACTTTTATCATAAGCTGAGTGATAGAAAGGTTCACCGAAATAGTACTGCCAGAGTTCATTTCCGCGCCGAACCATCCCCTGAGCTATGTAGGCAGTCTTCATATCAATACCTTCGTGCGAACCAATTCCAACATAGGCCGGGCGGTAATACCGTTTCCAGTTTATTCCATCGCGGCTTACGGCTATTTGAGTTTCGATCGGACCTTCGCCAAGTTTTCTTTCCGGGTTCATCAATTCTGTCCGGGTTGGCGGGCCGTCATTCTCGTAATGAAAGAAAATAATCGGGAATGATAAGTAAGTATCCGGCGCATACTGGTACTTTATAGCTTTGGTTATATAAATATCTGTTCCGACAGGGTCTGCTTCATCCGGATTAAATGCATTGGGATACTCGAGACCGAAATCGCCCGGAGTAAGAGGCCCGTTATCGAGCCACCATGGTAAAGGTTCCCGCAGAGGCAATTTCCGGTCAAGCTCATGATATTCTTTTTGAGAAATAGGAGTAAACGGAACCGGTTTGAATAAATCATTTGTTTCTGTAACCACAGTACTTCTCTGAGTTGCGAAAGCAGGCGTATGCATTATACCTGTGCGATGAGTAGTAACGTAAACCTGACGCTGGTCATCATAAAATGTGCAGGATTGTGTACCGGAACGGAACGGTATTAGAGCCATCTTTTCTCTTTTCCAATTAAAACCGTCGGGTGAAGTAAAGAGATAGACTCCGCGGCTGTGATACCCTGAGATAAATTTCCATTTTGTATCGCCACTTCCATTCGGATCGATAAACGGATTTCCCATTCCGCCAACCGGTCCGTGAATTACAATGTTCCTCTGTCCGCGGTACTCTTTTCCAAGATCAGGGGATTCAAAGTTAATTCCGTCTTTTGAGACACGGACGCCCATATAGTCATCGTGAATACCGTTATATATTCTGATCAATCCGTTTTCATCCTCTACAACGGTTAGATGCTTACGGAATTGTCCCTCTATGTTGCCGATTACCAGTTCTGCTTTCTTTGGAGGATTAACATTGAATTCAACATCCTTCATCTCCGAAATGAAAGAATCGTCAATAAACAGATGCTTACGATTCCCGAGTTTTAGCGGTAAATTATTTTTCGCTAGATCATTAAAAAGCAATGGAGGACCTTTTAAAAGGCCCGCATCTTTGAGGTCATTATTTATAGCAAAACTCCCCGGAGGAGTAAATTCAGAATTATAAACTGTTCCCTCGGAAAATCTTAATTCGTCGAGGATTCCCTGAAGCGGATGATTCCAATTACTGTCCCTGCCGATGCTCATGTAGTCTTCATCTCCGGCAGGAAGCGATTTGAAACCAATATTTTTGTTTGAAGAGATTAACTTTCCATTGACGAAGTGACGTAACGTTTTTGATGAAGATGAATATACGAATGCAACGTGTGACCAGTCAGATAATCCGTTGAAATCGATTGTATTAATATTGATTGCGCTATTTGCCGGTTGATTTTTCAGGATAAATGATTTGAAATTCGAATCCAGCATCAAGCTTGTAACTTTGTCGTTATCGCCTCTGGGACCCGTACCTATTTCAAATACTACTCCGTCCTTTCCTGTTTTCTTTTCAGGTTTAAACCAGAATTCAACAGTCCAATCGTAATTTCCTAAATTCAATTTAGTTTTTGTCGGCTGTACAAAACCGATCTCTTTTCTTAAGTGTTTTTCTCCGCTTGTCATTAATGCGCAGAAGTCCGCATTATACCAGGAAAGCGGTTCAACTTTTCTTCCTTTCAGTTTGGGAATTTTTTCGAGACCGAATTCAGCTTCTCCATGTGGAAGCTTAATTTCCGGATGTTCAAAAGGCTGAAGCGCATTACCAAATTTTCCAGGAACTAACCGACCGCCTAGTCCAAGAACCAGCGGGTAATCATTATCGGAAAGATTTTCAAGAACGCTGCTTGGATAAAGCCCGATCTGCTCGTCAAAACACCATAATGAGATAACTTTAGTTTGTGCTGAAGCGACTGCCGCTATTAAAAAGGAGAAAACGAATACTGCCAGGAAAATTCTTTTCATTGTAACTCCCTACTTATTAATAAACTGCATCGAAAATAATTTTGATCCTCGCATTCTAAATTGAAGATGAACAGTTTTTCCTTCTAGTGAAGAAAGATCTTTTCCTTTGTTCAGCCATTCAACTTCATGCTCAACAGAATTAGTATTTATATAGACACAATCATCAAGGCTATATCCGTCTACAGGTTTACCCGATTCATCAAGAATTCCAACCTGTGTAAATCCGGCCGCTGAAGTATTAATGTTCAAAACAAGTCTGTTACCTTTAAACACAAACGATTTAGTAATTATTGTTCCTTCTTTTTCATATGGAGTATCCGCGGAGACAAACCCATCCAATCGTTGAACAACTCTGTAAACCGCGCGAAGATCATTATCTTTAGAGTAAGGCGAATGATATCTAGTATCTCCAAAGAAATACTGCCAAATTTCTTCACCGCGTCTGATCATACCGTGCCCGATAAAAACCTGCTTAATATCATCGCCGTCATATTTACCGATTGGAATGTAGGTGGGGTTTGGATACCGCTTCCAGTCGACACCGTTTCTCGAGACTTCCAGCTGGATGTCGGTTGGTCCTGATCCGAAATTACGTTTTGCGTCGAATAGTGTAAAACGAGCAGGATTAGTTGGATCTTCATAATGAAAATAGATTACTGGAAAAGCCAGATAAGTATCAGGGGCCCATTCGTATTTATGAGCTTTAGGCACATATATGTCAGTCTCTTCAGGATCAATTCCTTTGCGGGGAGTAAAGATCCATGGATATTCCAGGCCGAACCCGCCAGGTGTTAAAGGACCATTATCAAGATACCATGGAAATAACTTGTGAGTTCTGCGGGTTTTGGCAAGTGCAAGTTCCTCTTCCAGTGAAAGTGGCTTAAACGGCCATGGGTGTTTTATATCATCTGTAAGTGTCATAACAAAATCTCTTTCAGTATCTCCGCTCTGTGTAGCACCCATATCAGTCCGGTGAAATGAAACATAAACCTGTTTCTGATCATCATAAAAAATATTTGATTGTGAACCTGAACGGAATGGAAGCACAGGTGTTCTTACTCTTGTAAAATTAAATCCGTCCGGTGAAGTCCAGATGTTAATACCTCTGCGGTGATAATCACTGATATATTTCCATCTCTCTTCAGGCGGCGCATTGGGATCAATAAATGTCATTCCCATAGCACAGGGTTCATCAATAGCGACATTTTTCTTCCCCTTATATAATCGGCCCAAATCCGGAGCTTCAAAATTTTTCCCGTCTTTTGAAACAAGGACACCAAGATAGTCGTCTTCAATACCCATGTACATTCTGATCAATCCGTTCTCATCTTCTACTACGTTAATATGTTTTCTGAAAGCACCTTTAATTTCAGGAATAACTCTGTCAACATAGCGCGGAGAATTAACATTAAACGATACATTTTCCATCTCTTTCACAATAGCATCATCAATGAAAAGATATTTCTTATCGAGGAGCTGCAGCGGAAGTTTTTCATTTTCGAATAAAAGCGGCGGACCTTTTTTAAGTTCGGTTCTTTGAATATTCTGATAGAGTGGAGAAAAACTTACGGGAACGTTAAAATCTGTTTTATAAATTTGTCCTTCCGAAAACCGGAGTTCATCAAGATTACCCGGCATTTGCTGCCGCCACAATCCATCTGTACCTAAACACATATAATCTTCTTCGCCTACCGGCAAAGATTTTATTGCTGCGGAATTCTGAAGTGGCTGAAGTTTTCCGTCTACAAAATGCTTCAACTGTTTTTCCGATGATGAATAGACAAAAGCATAATGATGCCACCCGCTTTCGATATGAGATTGTATAGTCAGCTTTGTACCGGACGGCTGATTGACAAGTGCAAATGATTTCAAGTCTTTTGAGACAAGAAGTTGTGTCACTTTGTTATTCTCGCCTCTTGGACCGGAACCGATCTCAAATATTACACCGTCTCCACCGGGATTGTTAAAAGGTTCAAACCAGAACTCAACAGTCCATTCAAACTCTCCGAGATTAAGTTTAGTTTTAGTAGGATTAGTGAAACCGACTTCTTTTCGAAGATGGTTTTCACCGCTCGTCATAAATGCACAGAAATTTGCATTATACCATGAAAGAGGTTCAATTTTTCTTCCACTTTGTTTCTGCATTTTGACCAGCCCGTATTTGGGATCGCGCCCTGGCGGAATTGGAATATCCGGCTTAAGAGAATAAGTTAAAGCATTACCAAATTTCCCTTTTACAATCTTTCCGCAAAAACCGATTACAAACGGAAAATCATTATCGGAAATATCATTAATAACCGAACTTGGATAAATTCCCTGCTGCTCGTCAAAAGTCCAAAGGGCTGTAGTCTGCGCAATCTGATTAACACATGTGATCAAGAGAATAATAATAATCCGGGTTAAGATCTTTTTCATTATCAAATATTCCTTTATTATTTAGAATTTTTTTCTACTGTTAGTTTTCCTGTTTCATCAATTGATACCAGATAATAATTTAATCCGTTTCCCTCTCCGAACGAGGCTGTTTCATAAACTGGAATCTCATTAAACAAAGTATCACTTATCCACATGTGACCGTGACCGACAAAGATTCCTTTTATATTAGATTTATACTTAGCCAGGATTGCAAAGAATTTCTCCTCATTCTCCGGTGTTGCGAGGTCTTTCGGTTTCGCCCAGATTTTGAAATTATCCGACTGGAGCGGATGATGGAAGAATAAAAACAGTGGCATATTGTCTTTCATCTGACCGGCAAGCCAGTTGAGCTGATCCGGATCGAACCTTTTATCAAGATACATCCCCCGCATACTATTAAGAACTATCATTTTGTAACCATTTAATTCAATTGAATAATAGGGTTCTAATCCGGATTGTTCCTTCCAGAGTTTTTCAATTTCATTAATTTCATCAACAGTAAACGGCGCATCGGAATCTTTGTTACGGTCAATTTTATAATCATGATTGCCGAGAGCCATCAGGTACGGTTTCTTCAGTTCTTTTAAGATACTCGTTAGTTTCAAGGCGCGATTGTTATCAAATCCATCGCCTCCATTTCTATCGGAATAATAACTGGAAACATTATCGCCGGTAATTGCAAGAAAATCTATATCAGAAAATTTTTCATAGTTGATATCATTTATAAAAGTTTTAAGGCGCTCGTCCTTTGATTCATCATTGCTGATATGAATATCTGAAATAACAATAAATTTCAGCGGAACATACTGTGCAACTGTTGTCCCGGGGAGGATCAATAAAATAATGAGAACCAATGCGGAAAAAGTTCTTTTAAAATATTTATTCATAATAAGTCTCACTCTAATTATTTAATTCTGAATACCTTCTTATAAATTACTTTGTAAATTCACCATCAGTAAAAACTGAATCGCTAATTAATTTTCCCTTTGAGTCCCATACTCTCGCTTTTCCTTCACACCTTAAATTTTTCCAATTTGATTCTGATCTTTTGACTCCATTGGGCCACCACTGTGTCCATATAGAAAAACTATTCTCTTGATGATTCCACTCCCAAAGTTTCAATCCGTTCAAATTCCAATATGATTCCATTCCATTCTTTCTGCCCATATTATAATTAACTTCGTACTGTTTACTTCCATTCATATAATACCATGTTTCTTTACCATGCAGAAGAAATCTTCCATCATCACCAAATCCGCCCGAGTATTCGATTTTTATTTTACCGTTGTCATAGTACTCTTTATAATTTTTTACATCATTAAACTTTTTTGTTTTCGGTTGTAGAAGATCATTTTCGTTTATAATAGAATACGATGAATCAAGAATCCACTCTTCATTAAATTCGAAGTGGAGGCAGGGATGGGTCATAGAAGCCATAAGATGGATCATACCATCGGGAGTTTGCGAAGCAACAGAATAACCGAGGGTTTCGCCCTTCATTTCCATCCTTCTAATTTCTGATTCGTGTTCCTGACCGCCCGGAATTTTTTTAATATGCCATGATTTTCCTTCATCATCCGATAAAGCAACAAATGCACCTCGCTCTTTAATATCAGGCGGTTGAAATCCATCGGATCTCTGAAAATCGCTTGCTAAGAACAATCTGCCGCTTGAAAGCCGCATGATTGTCGGACGCTGATTGGTACCAAGCGTCGAAAACTGTGTCGAGGAAATTTTCCAGGTTACTCCCATGTCGTTAGAAACTGAGAGAGGCATAAATCCATCAATATCAGATTGTTTGCCGCCGTAGCCGGCAATATCCCCGCTCTTCAAACGTATAAAAGATGTATGTCTTCCACCTGTTCTTCCGCCAGTATCGAACCAGGTTTTTCCATTATCTGCAGATGTAACGAGAAGCGATGAAGGACCTAATCCATCCATTCCGAAAAAGATATTATTGTTCTTGTCTCTGAAAGCCGAGTTAATCGGCTGGGGTGTATGAGGTCCGAATTCATTTATCATTTCAGGATACTTCACACTGCTCCATGTAGCACCGTTATCGGTCGAATTGATCCATTGAAACGGATACCGCCCGTCGAGATGGATATTCCCGAAGAAGAGCCAGAGATTACCGTTATCATTCCAGCAGAGAGGTGCAACATCGTTTACATCGGCAAAATCGAGAAAGCGTGAAGGCCAGTCCCACTCATCTGCTCCGTATCTCAGTCTCATTGCCGCAAGGGCTACTTCAGGTTCGTCCTCGTAAGTTGATGTGTAGAAGATATAGAGAAGATCGCCGTTGGGAAGAGCCATCATCCCGGGGTCATGGTTATGGCGCGAGAAGTAAAGGTCGATACCGGCAGCATTCCGAATTTCTTTATCCACATTTTCTGGTGGAATGGGGAGAAGAAATCTTTTTCTGAAGTAAGGTTTATTTATTTTTCTGAAATTAGATCTATCGAAATTCTGTTTTACTCCCTGCATATTAAACGGAGGATCAAACTGAATCGGTTTAGAATCGGGCATGGGTGCTTGAACTACTCTGAATCCAATGCTTGCAGAGTTTAATCTTGCGGTAAGCATACTTGAAAATCTGGATTCAATCTCAATATTATCATTCGTCGTGCAGGTAAAGGCATCCGAAGGAATGGATTCCATTGACTTGTCATCAATACTCCAATAGAAGCGCATAAAGGAATGCCGACCTTTCATTTTGATATAGTCGACTTCAATCTGATACCGCTTTCCGGCCCGGAAGAAAAATTCTCCGCTTCGGTCTTTATCTAGTCCCCATCCATCAATTATAGTCATTCCATCAATTCTTAATCTGATGCCGGCATCAACTTCAACCGAAATTGTAACATTCGCGGTAACAGGAGAAGCGATCTGACCGATCCACATTGCGGTAAAATCATCCAGGTTCTGCCAGTCAGTCCGATCCGAATTCAATTCATTTATCCGGGATATGGCAACGGGTTTTTGCATTTCTTTGTCATCATAAATAATACCAACCAAACCGGGCATGAATTGATCATATCCTTCGATAGTTTTTTCGGATCTGCTTTCACCGCTCTTATTAACGAATGAATTAAATGAAGGCGCTATTGATGAGCGATTTGCGGAACGTGAATAATATTCGTTTGGATAGTCATATACTTTTAATTTATTATCGGGCAAACCGCCGCGGACAACCTTTGAAAATCCCCACGATAAACCGATTGGATCTGTCTGGTCTATAAACGGATAATCACCATACCAGTCGTAACACCATTCGATTGGACCGGAGTGCATATTCTTAATACCGAACTGATTTGGCGTTTCATGATCGGGTCTTTTTTCACCTGATGAAAAATCTGAAGTAGTTCCGGCTCTGCATACATATTCCCATTCCGCTTCGGTTGGAAGTCGATAATGTTTCCCTTCCTTAGCACTCAACCATTTACAAAATTCCTCTGCATCATACCAGCTTATACCAGTAGCATAAGGTGAGTAACTTTCAAATCCATTATATTCTCTTTTAAACTGACGATATTGCTCGATAGTGATTTCTGTTTCGGAGATATAAAAATCACTGCTGATCTTAACATTCCTTGTTGGATATTCATCAAACTGTCCTTTACCGGATAAATCGCCCATTAAAAAATTTCCTTTGTCAATCTTGATCATTTTGATTCCGATTGAATTGACAAAAGAATTTTCGGAATTAAGATTCATCCCGATTGATAGAGTAAGAATAATTAGCAACGAAAATATTTTATTCATTATAAATAAAACCAGTTAAGTAATTGAAAAACTATTTAGGCAGAGATAATAGAGATCCTCGTTACCGGCTTCCGCTTTATGATAAACATTTCTTGGTATTGCAATAACGCTTCCGGCTTTTACATGGGCTGTTTCATTTCCGACTGTTACAGTTCCACTACCTTCAAGGATAAAAAATGTCTGCTCCTTTTCATCGTGCATTTCAATTTCGTTGTTCTCGCCGACATATCTGCGTACAAGATTTAATTCGAGATTAATGTTATTTGTACGGGGTATCAATGTGACTGAGTGTTTATTAATCAATTCAGGTTTACTTATACTCAAAATATTGTTGAAAAATTTCCCGGGTAAAACTTCAATCATTGAATCACCTTCTGAAACTTCCGATTTACCTGATTCTGCCTGGAGTTTTCTGATCTGTTTGACTTTTTCAATATGGTCAGCAAAACTTGCATGACCTTCCTTATCCTGACTTATAAATACATTAAAGAGCATATAGCAGAGTTTTTCGCTTGTGGTTGTAATTGTCTGGTGAACTAATCCGGCTGGAACATATGCCAGATCTCCCGGTGAAGCATCATATACATCATTCCCTAAATGAATTTTTCCGACTCCATTGGTAACATAGAATAATTGAGTTTTATCATTGTGTTTATGAGGCGGACCGTCCTGATTCGGAGTCCAGCAATTCCATCCAACTTCAGTCAATTCAGTTTCACTCCGATCGATCAGTACTGTTATTTCGTTTAATCCGGCTACATCAAGTTTTTCCCCTTCAGTGAAATAGCGTATAATCATTTTAATAGCTCCTTGTTATAATATCATCGAGATTAAGAATTATGAGAGGGGATTTATAATCAGCACCCGGCTGATCATCCAGGTCGAAACCGGATTGAGAGCCGATACCCCGTTCGACAACCTGAGCCGGTATAAAATTTCTGTAAGGGCCGGTTCTGAAAATAATCCTTTCAACAAGACCTGTGCTTTCACCGAATTTAATTTCGTCCGGATATTTTATTCCGTTTACGGTTACAACGTACGATCCCTTCACACAATCAATTTCAAGGAGAACATGATTCCAGGATTTCGGATCGATCTTTACAGGATCAACAGAAACTTTTTCGATATCGAAAGAGAGCCAGTCCTTATCGATCCGTAATTTAACAGGCCGGTTTCCTTTCTGATCTTGAATCTCGACTTCTGGTGCAAATCCCTGGGGTATTTTTTCCCCCTGGAATTTAAATTCAATCACTTTTTTTGATGAAGACGGAAATATTCTTTCAACGAAAGAATAATCGTATGGTTCTTCATCACGCAATTCCAAATAACTGTTTTGTAAGTCCGGATCCTTTATAATTGATATTGGTCCCCATTTCGGCATATAAACGCTCCATAATTTCAAGTCGCTTATTGAATTAACATTCTCAAAATTCTCATTTACTTCATTATCAACAGAACCAACAATTGGCGTTGGTGTTTTTGTAATCCAGATATCTTCTTTATTTACACTATAAGTCATCCATAGATCATTACCGGGAGGATTACCGTTTCCTTCAATTATTCCCCTGAAGTACTGAACACCGGGATTTTTATGAATCCCCTGATATCTTCTAGTCGGAACTTCTCCGCGTAATCCGAATATTCTATCGAATGTATGCCCGTCGTCTCCAACAAGAGCGGTCATGGGAAAACGGTTTCTTTTAGTGGGCGACTGATTATGAACAATTACATATCTACCATCATCAGTACGCTGTCCCCAGGTTTTTGCCCCCGTAGTAAGAATCGATTCATTCTTTACTATCGGTGTCCAGGTTTTTCCTTTGTCTGGACTTAAAGATGCATATTGATTTTTCCAGAGACCGACGATTACACCGTCGGGACGTGTATAAAAATTGAAAGCTTTACCGGCTCCGGCTGCTGTCGTAGATTTTTTCGAGAAAGTATCTCCGTCTGGAACCTGAGAAGGATCCATTGCAAAAAATCCGTCCTTACCGCGGTCTTCCTCCCACCATTGAAGAGTAATCAATTTATCGGATAAAAGACTCTCGCATGCGTCAAGAAACTCTTTATCCTTGCTCTCTTTATAGAACGGGTAGTTTGTATTTTTTTCGTTCCATCCTACATGTCGGTTGTACCGGATAAAATAAACAGGTCCGAAAGTTCCGTCTGATTTAACTTCTCTCACAATTCTTCCGATACCATTGCCGGCATTTGGAGAACGCCGCGGTGTCGCACAGTATCCAACAAATCCAAGTGTAAGGAGTTTTCCGTTCGGAGCAACATACCATCCCATTCTCTGGTGATGAACCGCGAAAGTGCCGGCTGGAATTATTTCCCCGTCATCATTTATCTCCGGCAGAATGTATTCCGGGAAAGCGACAACCGGATCGCTCCAGCTGATTCCGTCTTTAGATTGGGTAATAAGAATACGGGTCGGAGGTGTATGCTCTCCGATTAGTCCGGATAGATATTGTAAATAGAATGTACCGTTCCAGTATGAAAGGTAAGGCTGATGATTGTATGTCCATCCCGTGATTCCGGGTTCTGAAGGATTGCTTCTGTTGGCACGAAATACCTGATAATGGTGAACACCAACTGCATGTGGAAGTCTGCCATCGTAAAACCTCTTATCCGGATTAAGTTGACCAGTATATTTAATTGGTTCTGTTAATGACTGTTCCAGCGAGGGGGGCATTACCTGCTGGGCAAAGATCAAATTCGTTAATGAGAAAATGGTTATTAGTGTTAAAAAAAATGCGGGTATTAATTTCATTGTATCACCTGTATTTCAATTATTTAATTCAATATTCTTTATCAGTAAAATAGTTACATCACGGCTTCCAGATAGAAGCGGCAATATGCTGTTCCGGGTTTTCCTTCGTGGCCCAATAATAGACGGCAACAATTTCACCATTGCTGTTTTGTACGACACGGCAATAACCGAGATCCTTCATATCCTGTCTTTCACGGGTATAGAAGTCGTCTCGTATTATGAATTCGTTAGTCCAGGATTTACCGTTATCAGAGCTATACCTGCCGACAATTCTATTAGAGTTTCTATCGCCATAGACCGCGCATAAACGGCCATCATTCAATTTTACAATTGAGGGTGGATTACCGTTGTAAGCACCGGTATCACCTATTTTACTTCTGAATTCCCAGGTTTTTCCCAGGTCATTTGAGTAATAAAGATCGAGCCAGTTTTTTGTGTTATCGGCAATTACTCTTCTTCTTACAGACATTAAAAGTTCGTTATCCGAGATGCGAACGGTATTCGGCATGGCTGCACGATGAGGATCGGATGCTGGTACAACGTAGTCTGCAATCGACTGAAAAGTCAGTCCGCCGTCAGCAGTACGAATAACAGAAATTTTATCAGACATTCCGGTATCCGGAATCCGGGATGAAATAAAGATCAAACATTCTTTCTCGTCAAGGACTAAATAATCTGTGCGCGGTGTTAAGATGTATCCGTTGAATCGCGAAAGTTTTGAAACTTCTCCCAGATAAAACGGACCATTCCATGTATTACCTTTGTCATAAGAATAGAAGAACTGACCTTCAGGGTCTTTATTACCATGATAGGTATCGCTTGATACACGAAGAGCAAAACCCTCTTTCAAAAAATTAATTGGTTCTGTTAATTTTGTTTTCTTACCATTATCTCCAACATAGTTAACCGGATCAAAAACCGTCCAGGTTTTACCGCCATCCTTGCTTCTAGCCAGTTTACTAAGCAGAGGTGAATCATTTTTAATGTTGTGACTTTCAGTTTCCTCATAATCTGTCTGGGTGAGACCGACAAGTATTTCATTCCCCCAGATCCAGATTCCGTTATTAGCAGGCCATCCGTGAAATTTTCCTTTTTCAATAGCAACGACAGTATGATTTATCCCCTCAGGCTGCTGACCGAAATTAGAAACTACAACCAAAAGTGATATTATCAGAGTTCTTAAAAATATTTTCATAATTTTCTCCGCATTTATCAGAGTTTAATTAGTAATTAAATAACCTTTTGATTTACCGGGTCCCATTCAACTCTTCTTTTTTCGATATATGATTTTGTTGCCATATGACAAGTTATCGCGTCTTCGAATGCAGTTTGAAATGTCCCGCTTACAACAATTCCTTTTCTAATTCCTTCAAACCATTCGCGAAAGTGCAGATAAGTTACATCAACCTCTTTACCATTCCGGTAGGTAGAAACCAATCCGCTGCTTGCGTATAACTTTTTGGAAGCCGAGGTAATTGTCTGCACTCCGCTTTTATCTTCTCCGGGAATGAAAGAAAGAAAAGGCGAACCGGGTTCAATCAATCCCCGCTCTATTTTTTCTTTATACTTTTCGGAATTTTTATCGGGATAAATTGAAATATTAAGACCAAGTTTCATCCAGGCGTCGTTACCTACAATCTCTTTTACTTTAGCTCCTCGTTCATATTCGCCGGTGCTAGTGTTTGCAAGGTTTGCATCATAGGTAAGAATTAATTCCCGATCCGGATATTCAAAGGATGCCTGAAAAACATCGGGAGTATTGCGGTCGTCCTTCCAGAAATAAATTCCGCCCATAGCCACAACCGACTTTGGGATGCCGAGTTTGAACACCTGATTGATCGCATCGTATTCATGAGAGAACATGTGAGCGGGTAAACCGCCGCTATATTCAAAGAACTTCTGCCAGCCGAAATACCTGCTTGCTGTAAACGGGTAATAAGGAGTTTCGCCAAGCCATTGCTGCCAGTCAATCTTCTCCGGTTCTATTTTCTCTCCAAGATGCCTTATGAAAGCACCCTGCGGTGTATTACGGTATGTATGTGTTTTAAGAAGTGTGACCTTGCCGAGAACATTCTGCATTATAATTTGTCTTGCCACTTTGTAGGACAACTGCTGCCTGTTCTGGTGTCCGTACTGAAACACTATTTTACGGTTTCGCAAAGATTCTTTAATCTCATATACTTCTTCTATATTTCTGGTCAGGCATTTTTCGGCATAGATGTGCTTTCCGGCAGAGGCTGCATCGATTATCATTTTCGCATGCCAATGGTCTGGCGTAGCGATAATCACCGCATCAATATCTTTATCGTTAAGCATCTCCTGATAATTTCTATATCTTTTTGCCGGAGGAAGAAGATCGGAACTCTTTGCAAATGAATTACTGCGGGATAAAATAACCGCGTTCTCTGCTGCTAAGTCGTAAACATCGCAGACACCAGCAAGATGAATTTTAAGATCGCCATAGGAACTATTTTTTTTTCCTGTTGCGGTGAATCCGAGAGATTCAAGAATATTGATCCCTCTGCTGCCGGTTCCGATTATTCCTACTCTTATCACATCACCTTCCGAATCATGCAAATAATCCTCACTTTCAGAAACCATATCGGATAAATTGAAATCGGATTCCAGAAACTCACTTTGCTTCTTATTAAATACTAATTGATTCAGCAAAGAAACTCCGAAAAATCCGGCAACCGGAAGAGTTGCCAATCCCGCAATAAAATCGCGCCGCTGGAGTCCAATTTGTTTCTTCTCTTCACTCATCATTCTTACCTTTAATTTTTTGAACTATCCGATCCAGTCCAACAATTCCCGACGTCGGGAAAAACAGGATAATTACCAGGGCGGCAATTTCAATCAGATTTTTATTAACTATCATATAACTCCCTTCAGGCGGAAGCATATAAGTTAATCCGGTTAGAGGCGGTGCGGCCAGATAATATAAACCGATCAACAGAATTCCGGCGACTGTTGATGTACGGGTTAAAAAACCGGTCATCAATCCGAGACCGATTAGAATCAATCCCCAAACATTGAGGAAATCAGTAACTTGTAAAAGCAATTTGGAATCAGCAATCCAGTTTAGAAAACCTGAAAGGATCCATTTTGAATCACGTAGAAATGATTCGGCGGACCAATCGGGATTTAATAGTTTTACAATCCCCTCATAAAGCAGATGCCAGCCTATCAGAACTCTAAGAACCACCAGGGATAACAACTGGCTCTTTGAATATTCTATTTTTGGTGAGTTCATCTATTACCTTAAAATAAATTCGAAGCTTTCAACAGAGTTTCATGAATTTCAATTTCCTTTCGAGCTCCATAATAAACCGGTTTTTCTTTTCTAATCATTGCGGCAAAATCCTTTAATTGGGCGGAATAACGATCGGACTGTAAAGGAAGAGCAATCCGGTTTCTTCCGGCAGAATAATTGCCGGATGATTTTCCGAGAGTTAAATATAATTCTCCCGGTTCAAAAGGATTTATTTCGAGCGTTCCATTTGTACCGACAAAATCAATATGTCTTCTTGTTTCGCCATCAATCTCAAGGAGCGAGCTGCGAAGTGATGCTATACAGTTTTTATATTCCAGAATTGCAAGCTGATTATCTAAAAGACCGTCAGCTTGATTGAGAGAATTTCTGCAATACGTTTTTATCGATTCCGGAAAGCCGAATATTGAAACGACCAGTTCAATAAGATAGCAGCCGAGAAAGAACATCGATCCGCCGTAATACTTCTTAATACTTTCTCTTCTTGAATCGGGTATTTTTTTACTGAATACTCCATCGATTTCAAAAACATCTCCGATAATTCCCTCACTCAGAAATTTTTTCAATGCAATTACAGCATTATTATATCTTGTAAAATATCCGAGCTGGAAGGCCAGATCGTTTTTTGTGGCTTCATTCAGAACGTATTTTAGATTTTCAAGATTCCTGCCGGGCGGATTATCGATATGAATATGTTTACCGGCTTCAACAGCTTCAAGCGCATCTGATAGTAGATCATCCATCGAAGATTCGATCAGAACTGCATTTAAATCTTGCCGGCTTAGTAATTCCCTTTTAGTTATCCAGTTAATTTTTCCATAGTTAGAAAACCCGATCGAATTATTTCTTCTTACAGCATCCTCTTCAGCAACAGCAATTAGTTCGTAGATATCATTCAAATAAATAAGTGTATTTATCTTGTCCTCTGTATGAGAATGATAAGTACCAATAACTCCTACTTTTATTCTTTTCCCGGATTTATGAAAAGCATTAAGCGAAGCCGGTAGAGCAAAGCCAAATGCTGCTAACGCTGATATTTGAGCAAATTCTCTTCTATTCATAACTGATTGAATATTTTTGCAATCAAGTTTTTTGAAAACAATTATTGCAGCTAGGAAGAATATTTTTTTTGCGATTCATCATTTCGTAAGATTAGCACCCGGTAAAAAGTTCGAATTTATTAATTGCATCGATATCCTTCTTTTAAACTTTCCCGGTAGAGGGAGCCGGTGTAATCCACCGGCTCATTCCAGAGGTACCCGGAAGATGGGGAGAGTCTCCCGGATTATAGTAACCAAGAAAGAGAAGGGAAAAACAAAATTGAAAATCTATTACAGATCAGCTTTCCCGATCGCTTTTCTGTTTTTTATCCACCAGTAAATAGTAAGTTCTTCATGCGGCACATCCGACTTATAAAAAAGACTGGCCAGATAGCCGACGATAATTATTATAAAGTGAGTATAAACGCCCAGCATATATTTGTGATGCGGAAAATTCATGGGGCCAAGATTGAGAATCGGCTCTCCGTCAACTTTTGTTGAAGTAAGGACTGCATAAGATGTAAATATTACACAGATTACAATAGCGATGTACAAACCGTGCTTGTTTGCTCTCCTGCTGAATAATCCGAGTATAAAGATTCCGGCTATACCACCCGAGAAGATCGCATAAAGTTCAAATACAATTCCGAGTACTCCTTCACCGCCCGCATAGACATAAACAGTCGCAATTATCAGAGCAGCCAGGCCCGAGAAAAAAACAATCCATCTTCCAACCTTCAGTTTCTGCTGGTCTGTAGCATCAGGTTTTAATCGTGTATAATAATCGGTTACACCAACTGCAGAGAGACAGTTCAAGTCGGAATCAAGGCTTGAAATAGCCGCAGCAATTAGAGCAGATAAAATCAATCCGGTCAAACCGGGAGGCACCTGAGTTGTAATGAAATAGGGAAAAACCTGATCGGCTTTTAATCCTTCCGGCAGAGTAAAATCGGTAACCTGATAAAATGAAAATAGCGCCGTGCCGATAAACATAAAGAGAGCCCAGACAGGGAGACTCAAAAGAACACCCATTAAAGCCGCTTTGATAGCGCCTTTTTCGGATTTGGCAGTAAGATATCTTTGAACAATTGTCTGGTCGGTTCCATATTTCTGAATACCGTAAAAGATTCCGTTTAATACCATTACAAAAAATGTAAGCTTTGCAAAATCAAAATCATAAGGGCCGAAACCGATCTTATTATTCTCAATAGCATTCGCAATTACAGCACCGGGACCTCCCTCCGGAATAAACAGGATAAGAGCCAGAGCAATTAAACCTCCTCCAATTAGCATAAAACCCTGAATTACATCAAGCCATATTACAGCTTCTATTCCGCCCATCATGGTTAAAACTATTACAACAATTCCGATCACCCAGATTACTGACAGAGTATCCATTCCTGTCATACTTGATAACGCAAGCCCCATAAGAAAAAAGACCGTTCCCATTTTAGTAAAGTGAGTAAATGTAAATGCGAGTGATGTATAGATTCTCGCAAAAAACCCGAATCTCTTTTCAAAATATTCATATGTACTTATTCCTATTACTTTTCTGAAGAGCGGAACAACAAACCAGACCAGTCCTGATAAAACTATCACAACCATTATTGCCTGAACCAGTAAAATCCAGTTTGATTTAAAACCTTCTCCGGGATATGCAAGAAAGGTAATGCTACTGATCAAAGTGGCAAGAATAGACATACCGACAGCCCATGAAGGAATAGATCTGCTACCGGCAAAATAGGCATTTGTACTAGTCTGCTTTTTAACAAAGTAAAAACCAACATAGAGTGAAACAACTAATGAAAGGATAATTACTATGTAATCAATCCAATGGAGGGTTTCGGCATACATACGGTTCTCCTTATTTAATAGAATTCAATTTTCTCTTGTAGTTTTATCAACTGAGATTTTATTTCATCAGTAATCTTTCTATCAAGTTGAGTTAAAGGGGGAAGAACATATTCTTCACAGAGCAAGAATTCTTTCATTAATATTTTTGCGGCAGCCAGGGATTCACCAAGTGTTTTGTTTGATTGATAAACCGATGCAAGAAGATCAGTTTCGGACTGCATTTTTTCTGCTAGAGGAAGATTTCCTTCTCGTGCAGCATCATACATCATCTTAAACATACCCGGCGTCATGTTACCTGTACTGGGTACCAAACCGTCCGATCCTCTTGAAAGTCCATAACAGCTTTTAGCAGCCCAACCAATAAGATGAGAAAAATCCTCTCTGTCTCTAAACATTTCAATTGACTTATCTAAACGCTCTAAATCCCGTTCCGAATCTTTTAACGCGACTATGTTTGAATGACGGCTCAGCTTTTCAACAACTTCAAGCGGGATAGACATATGAGTTGTTGCAGTAATATTGTAAATGATCATCGGTTTAGAAATTGAGTCGGCAACCGTCTCAAAGTATTTCTGCATCTGGTCAGGTTTAAGCGCAAAATAACTCGGGACAACAGAGACAATTACATCCGCACCTAAATCAATAAATTCTTTAGCCGATTCAATTGATTCTTCAACACAATTACCCGAAAGTCCAACGTAAATAATTGTCCTACCTGAATATTTTTTACAGGTGAATTCAACAAGTCTTCTTTTTTCTCTAATAGAAATTGAAGGACCTTCGCCAGTAGTTCCGAGTACAAACGGAAACACTCCTTTTGCTAAAAAGTTATCGACTATTTTTTCAACTGCTACAAGGTCAACACTGCCATTACTATTGAAAGGCGTAAGCATTGGTACAACAACACCGGAGTATTTTTTTTCTTTCTTCATTAAAGATCTCTTACTATTTGAGGAATTCTATAGTCTGATTAACAATATCAATACTTCTTAAACCAAACTTCTCTTTCATCTCGTCGTTTGTTCCTGATTTGCCGAAAAGATCCTTAACACCCATCCTTTTTACCTTAACAGGATAATGTTCGGCAACAACTTCGCACACTGCAGAACCGACTCCACCATATATATTGTGATTATCTACAGTAACAATCCGACCGGTTTCTTTGGCGGCTTTAACAATAGCATCAACATCAACCGGTTTAATTGAACTCATATTTATTACACGCGCATTAATTCCTTTTTTTTCGAGCATAACGGCAGCTTCAAGTGTATCACCCATCAGGTCTCCGTAAGAAATCAGAGTTACATCGCTTCCCTCTTTAAGAGTAACAGATTTCCCGAGTCGGAATTGATATCCTTCAGGTACTACCCGGGCAACAGGGTCACGACCGATTCGTATATACATCGGACCTTTATGAACAGCAGCATATTTTAATATTTCCTTAGTCTCGAATGCATCAGCGGGTTGAAGCACCGTCATATTAGCCATAGAACGCATAATCCCGATATCTTCTAGGGATTGATGACTGGCTCCGTTCAATCCGACGAATAGCCCGGCATAAACTCCCAATATTTTTACATTAAAATTTGCCAGAGCAATAGAGACCATAACCTGGTCGCAGGCACGTCTTGAGCAAAAGGCAGCTATGGTACAGACGTACGGGAGCAGACCAGTCGTACTTAATCCCGCTGCAACTCCCATCATATTTTGTTCTGCAATTCCTATCTGAACGAATCGTTCCGGGAACCTATTAACAAAAGGAGCAGTCTTTGATGCAGTATTAAAATCAGCGTCAAGCAATACGAGAGACGGATACTGTTCTCCGAGTTCGATTAATGTTTGTCCGAGTACATCACGCGGGGCAATAAGTTCAGACATATATTCTCCATAATATTTTCAAATTCTTTAGAAAAAAATCACTTCTTTAATCCCTCTTCAATCTCCTCGTCAGATAGGCCGAGTTCTTTAAGAGCTTTAACAGCATCCTCCCTGGGTAGATTAGTGGAATGGCTCACGGCAGTATTTTGAATTGATTCAACACCCTTCCCTTTAATTGTATGGGCAATAATAACTGTCGGCTTTTCTTTTATTTTTTTAGCAGTCTGGAGCGCATAAAAGATCTCTCTAATAGAATGGCCATCAACAGAAATTACATGCCATCCGAATGCATCGAGTTTTTTATCGAGCGGCCCGGATGGAAGAACTACTTCGGTACTATCTGTCAATGAGAACCGGTTTTGATCTACGAATGCAACTAAGTTATCAAGTTTATAACGCGGAGCCAGCATAAAGGCTTCCCAAACCTGACCTTCATTAAGTTCGCCGTCACCCAACACCACATAGACACGAAAAGATTTGTTCTGGATCCTGGCCCCGACAGCCATACCGATGCCGACCGATAAACCCTGCCCTAAAGCACCAGTGCTTACTTCGACACCCGGTGTAATTCCGAATTCAGGATGCCCCTGCATCGGTCCGTCAATTTTATAAGGATGTTTCAAATCATCCTGCGACAAAACACCCAACTTTGCAAGAGCGGCATATTGAGCAAAACAACCGTGGCCTTTCGATAAAATGAAACGGTCTCTATCCTCCCAGAATGTGTTACGCGGATCATATTTCATTTCATTAAAGTAGAGTGCGGAGATAATCTCTATTACAGAAAGTGATCCGCCGATATGTCCCGAGCCGTATCTGCCGTAGATTTTAATAACATCGGCTCTCAATTGTCTTGCGGCTTCTTCCAGATTTTTAATTTGAGTTTCAGCTTCCACAATTTTTTCCTTAGAATATTCCACATTCAAATTTTCTTTAACTGTATATACTCCATTCAGGATAACTGTTAATAATACTGACCAATAGATTCAGCACTTTTCGGATCAAGACCCTCTCTCCAAAAAAGTGCACGCTTGGGATCATAGTCTGGATTAATTTTCATTTCTTTAGCATCAACTTTCTTTCGCCATGATTTCAGTTTATCCCAAAGTTCTTTCGTTTTTTCCGGCATTTGTTCCGAGAGATCATTTGTTTCGCCGATATCACTGACAATATCGAATAACGAAACCGATTTAGTTTGATTAAAGAATGATTTTTCATACCATTCAATTAATTTGTACCGGCCTTCTCTGATAGCACCAGACGGCATATAACCGAATCGATGGTAATGCGGATAGTGCCAGTAAATTGCATCCCTCTTGAATTCACCGGACTGATTGAGTAGCGGCAGAAAACTTACACCGTCCACATTTTCAGGAATCGATTTAATTCCAAGAATGTCAGCGAAAGTGGGAAGAAAGTCGATACCTGTTACAGGCAGATCGCATTTGGATCCGGATTTAATTACACCGGGCCATCTAACTGCAAGAGGCACTCTGATACCGCCTTCGTACAGCATGGATTTACCGCCTCTTAAAGGATCCTGCGCCTGAAGCTTGTCGTATCCTCCATTGTCCGAATAGAATATTACAATTGTATTGTCTCTTAATTTATAATCGTCAATTTTTTTCAGAACCCTTCCGATCTGGCTGTCCATTCTTTCAATCATTGCCGCAATTATCGGATTGTTTATTAATTTGTCCGACCCCTCTTTAGACTGGTATTTATAGATAAGATCAGGATGTTCCATGATAGGCCTGTGAGGAATGGAATAAGCAAGATAAAGGAAGAAAGGCTGGTCACTATTGGCATCTAAAAATTTAAGAGCTTCATTAGTATTCTCAATTGCATGATGGGCATCGTTTGTGGGATCATCTGTTGGTTCCGGTTTATCATTGGGATAGTCGACATCGAAACCCTGAGAGCCGGCATCTCCGAGTCGGCCCGGTTTATAATTCTTATCAATGTTAAGATGCCACTTTCCAACCATTGCTGTTTTATACCCCAGAGGTTTCATCATTTCCGCAATCGTTGTTTCTTCAAGGGGAAGACGTTCGACCATTTTAGGGCATTTCAGTTTTGCCCACGGGTACTGATCGCCGGGAATATATTCGGTCAAATTCAATCTTGCGGGATATTTTCCAGTCATAATGCCGGCTCTTGAAGGTGAGCATGTAGGAGCCGGTGCATATGCCTGTGTAAAATAGATTCCTTCGTGTGCAATGGAGTCTATATTCGGAGTTTCATAAAACTTTGACCCGATATACCCAGTCTGGTTCCAGCCCATATCATCAGCTATTATGAAAACTATATTAGGCAGTGTTCCGTTCTTGGCAATAGAAGTTCTAACCATATCAGGCAGCATTGATAAACCAACGGCACCTATTCCGATTTGTCCGAGTTTAGAAATAAATTCTCTTCTTTCCATATCTCCTCTTCAAAGAATTTTGATTTATTTTTTACTTATCATAAAATTATTTTCAGATGGTTAATAGAGACATTAATTCATCGATCTCCTGAAAATTTTTAACTACCGGCTGAACACACAAACCTGACGCAGATAAATTCGATTTTATCAGTCGAATATCCTCGCCGGAAAACCGGCCTTTAACAACTAATGGTATACGGGAATCCTGTATTTTTTTTAAAGCATCCATCATAATTTCCAATGAAATTACATTGGGATCTTTTGTAATCTGAAAAACCCGTATCTGATCAACTTCGAGAAATTGTTCTATTAAATGAAGTGAAGATGAATGAAGGTGAATTAAAGTATAATTTGAAATTCCTGCTAGTCTTTTATCCAGGTTCTGAAGAAACTCTTTATACATCTCCATGGAAAACAGATTGGAAGAGTCCTCCTGGATTCTAATCGGGGGCTCAGGCGACCATAATTCATACTGTCCGATAACATATCCATCCAGAAACTTTGGAAGCTTTTGCAAATGGAGGCCGAAAAACAATTCGAGGTAATCTGTAATCTGATTTAGCAATTTGCGGACCTTTTCAGGTTCATCAATTAGAGAGATTGCGGCATTTTCCGTTCCCAAAACCGCACACAAAAGATCCGACGGCCCCCGGATAATCGATTGTCCAACCGGGGCGCTCCCTTTAAGTGTTTTATCAAACAGATTAAAAAAATCAAAATATTTCTGAATCCAATTATTATTCACATCAAACGGAGTGATTTCGATCTTATTAATGTCATTATCAATTTTAACAGCTGAGATAGAATCCTTTGTTGAAATAATTTTACAGCCAATGATTGCCTCCATCCAAGGAATGGAAGCAAGCGGCATGGCAGATCTTATTATATCATCACCGATTTCTTCGGTTAATTTTAAATACTTTACTTGATCTTCAATAAAATCAACTGGCGAGATATTCTCCGGTAATATTTCATTTAAACTAAGAAGAGCCTGCGCAGCTTTATTATCCTGCCAATAACTCCATGAATCCTGTCCTAACCCAACCGTGAATCCAATCAACGGTCTTTTAACTTTTTCTAAAGACCAGAACATCAGATGTTTTTCTTTATAAATGTCATTCTGTCTGCTATTCATATTCAATTCAGGTTTTACATTGAACAGTTTTAATTAAGACAATCAATTTCAAACACAAGCGAGCATGCCGCCGTCTACATAAATAATCTGACCGTTAACGTAATCGGAAGCGCCTGAAGCAAGAAAAACGAGAGTGCCGACAAGTTCTTCCGGATCGCCCCATCTGTTTGCAGGAGTTCTAGACCTGAGCCAGGAATCAAATTTTTCATCTTCATACAGGGACTTGGTCATATCAGTTTTGAAATACCCCGGTGCAATTCCGTTCGACTGAATATTGTATTTGCCCCAATCTGTTGCCATTCCCTTAGTTAAATTTTTCAATCCGCCTTTCGAGGCAGTATAAGGTGCGATGGTAGGCCTCGCAAGCTCGCTTTGAATAGAACAGATATTAATGATTTTACCAGCCCTTCTTTTGATCATATATTTTGCAACAGCTTTCGATACGATAAAGGCGCCTGTCAGATTAACGTCCATTATCTTCTGCCAGTCGTGAAGTTTAAAGTCCTCAAGCGGCGAGCGGATCTGAATGCCTGCATTGTTAACAAGGATTGAGATGGGCCCGATCTCTTTTTCAATAGTATTAATATGAGAAATAACTTCATCTTCATGAGTTACATCAAACTCAGAACCGAACGCAGTAAATCCCTCTTTATGGAGATGACTTACCGTCTGATTCTGACGTGTTTTCGCCCGGTCATTAATAATCACTTGACAGCCGGCGCGCGCTAATCCTTTTGCAAGTGTTAATCCGATTCCGCGAGCCGAGCCTGTAACGAGAGCAATTTTACCGGAGATATTAAAAAGATCATTCATTTCAGTATTCCTTTTTATTTTTCAGACCGCAATTTGTTTAACTACTGTGTTAAAGGAATCAATAATTTTTTTAAAAATTTTATCGGCGGTAAATCCGAAATGTTCAGCCATAACAGGTTCGGGTGCCGAGGCACCGTAAGTTTCCTGGGAAATAATCAGTCCGTTCTGTCCAACAAACTTCTGCCAGCCGAGACCGACACCCGCCTCGACACTTACTTTAAGATTGGCTTTACAATCGAGAATAAATTTTTTGTACTCATCATCCTGCCGGTCAAATAATTCCCAGCTGGGAACCGAAATAAGTCTAACACTGTATCCTTCAGTTTCCAGTTTCTGAGCTGCAATGAAGGAAGGATTAATTTCCGAGCCTGAAGCGAATATTTCAATATTCACATGACTGTTATGATTTCCATATAGAAGATAAGCCCCGCGCTTAAGGCCCTCTCCCGCCAGTTCATTTGTATATTTTTTTACTGATGAATCGACAGGCTGCCTGGTAAAACACAAAGCAACCGGACCGTCATTAATCTGAAAAGCCATAGCCCAGGCTGCTTTAGATTCGTTTTCGTCGCCGGGTCTGATCATTATAAGATTGGGGATCAAGCGGAGCGACATAAGATGCTCAACCGGCTGATGAGTCGGTCCATCCTGACCAATTAAGATTGAATCGTGAGAGAAAATGTAGATAACCCTCTGCCGCATCAGGGCACTCATCCTGATAGCATTCCTCATGTAATCGGAAAAGACAAGGAAAGTACCTATCGCAGGTTGGATCATTCCGTGGAGCTGCATACCATAAGCACATGCGGCCATACAAAACTCTCTAACGCCGAACTTCATCTGCTGACGGTTCCAGTTATCACGATTGACGATTTCATTTCCGGGAAGCCATGTAAGATCAACACTTGCAACATCAGCCGAACTTGAAATAAAATAAGGAAGCAGCTCAGCCACTTTGGCAATGATCGATTCATTATATTTTCTTGTAGGAAGATCTGATCCGATCTCATGGTTCCAGATTAATTCTTCAAAATTCTCCGGCAGTTTTCTTTCAGAGAACACACGCCACAGTTTCGATTTTTCAGGGTCGCCGAGTATTATTCTATTATAAAGACTATTCCATTCCTCTTCATATTGAGCAAAGGTTTGTTTCAGGCTATTAAAATACTTTTTCACTTCATCAGGGATATAGAAGGGAGTATCGGACCAGCCGATCGATTTCTTAAACGCAGTCATTTCTTCCGGTCCGAGAAATCTGCCATGAGCAGCTGATGTACCCTGTCGGGATGGAGAATGCTTACCTATAATAGTTTTTGCAATTATTAGTGTAGGTCTAATCTTTTCATCTTTAGCCAGATTAAAAACCCGTTCCATTTCTTTGAAGTCGTAGCCATCGATTGTGAAGACATTGAATCCGTAGGCTTCATAACGATCTGCGATATTTTCATTGAAGCATTCGCTTGTAGGTCCATCAAGACAAATGTCATTTGAATCATAAATGATCACCAAATTATTAAGACCAAGATTTCCAGCAAGACTTCCGCATTCAGCACTTATTCCTTCCATCATACATCCGTCACCTGCAAGGACATATATTTTTGAAGAAAACAATTCATTCCCGAACCGGGCAGCCAATAATTTTTGAGCAATCGCCATTCCGGTTGCAGCTCCAATACCCTGTCCAAGCGGACCGGTAGTTGTTTCTACTCCAGCAGTTACACCATATTCAGGGTGACCGGGTGTTTTGGAATTAAGCAGGCGAAAATTCTTTATGTCATTGAGACTAAGTTGATAACCGGATAAATGAAGGAGCGCATATTGAAGCATGGAACCGTGACCGGCAGAGAGAATAAACCGGTCTCTTCCCACCCAGGACGGATTAACCGGATTATGTTTCATCACTTTTGCAAAGAGATACGATCCGAGTTCAGCAATGCCAAGCGGCAGTCCGGGATGACCGGACTGCTGCTTTTCAATTGCGTCGGCAGAAAGAGCTCGTACTGTATGTGCTACCTTCTGAAGAATTCTTATTTCACCAATATCCATAAATTTTCTCGAATTAAAATTTTTCAGTATTTACCACCAAAAATTTTCAGTTATAAATCTTTATTCAGCATAACATTTTTACGGGTATAATTAAGCGCCTCGGTACTATTTTTGCCCATAAATATGCTTAAACCGTAACCAAGTATGACCGTAATAAAGAATGACAGCGCTGCCGGCCAAAGAACTCCAACAGATAATGCATCAATGTGAAGATTTTTTGCAAACACCATTAAGGAACCCATAATGAATCCAACCAATCCTCCAATTAATACGCCGGGTGCTGTTGCGCGCTTTGTAAACATTCCAAGAATAAACACACCGAATAGCGGGCCGGTAAACATGTTTATTAGTTTCTGCGAATATGTAAAGATATCACCTAGCAATCCTACAAAGAATGCGAAGAATGTAATTGCAATGCCGATAAAGATTGTTGATATTCTGGAAATCCTCAAGCGGCGTGCTTTCTCTGCATCCGAGTCCTCTCCGATTTCGAGGTTATGCTGTTTTAGTTTATAGCGTGCATAGAAATCATTAAGTATTGCTGTAGTGATAGAATTAATTCCGCCATCAAGACTTGAAAGTGAAGCAGCATAAATTGCGGCAACCATAATTCCGGTAACTCCAACCGGCATTACGTTAGCAATGAAATACGGGAAATAATTATCGATCGGCATACCTTCCGGGAACTGAAGATGTTTTGCAACAGCATATAATCCGGCTCCAATAGAAGTAACCAGAGCGATATATAATAAATAGGCGCCTGCGTTAGCATAAAATCCTTTTTGACTTTCCTTAAGCGACTTTGCAGTTATATATCTTTGAACCATCGCCTGATCGACACAATAGTTACCCATTTTCTGAACAGTATAAGTAACAATTAATGATATTACCGTGAAGTCGGTGATTAGGTACAAATGAATTTTACCAAAGAAACCCGCATCTTCAAATCCAGGCATTGTGCCGGTCATTTTAGTTTTTCCACCTTCAACAAGTGTATTCCAAACTTCGGTAAATCCGCCCGGTACTGCTTGAAAAACTAAAAATATTGCCAAGAACAATCCGATAAACATTACAAACGAGTGAATAACATCGCCCCACATAACAGCTTTTACACCACCAAGCGCTGTCTTAACTGTAGCGATAAATCCCATTACAATTATAGAAGGAGCCATCGGAATTCTACCATCGGATACAACATTTAGCACTAATGATGGGACATAAATTACCGCTGCCATCCAAGTAATTCTCCAGATAATAAAGATAATACTTGCAAGCGCTCGGACTTTGTCATTGAATCTTTTTTCAAGATACTCGTAGGCTGTATATACTTTCAGTTTATGATAGAAAGGCATGAATACATATACGACAAGCGGGAAAGAAAGCGGAATCGACATTGCCATCCACGCCAGAATTAATCCTCCCTTAAACGCTCCGGCAGGATAGGACATATATCCAACAGCACTTGTAAGAGTTGCCATAAGGGAGAGACCAACCGGAAGCCAGCTCATGCTTCTGTTAGCCATTAAAAAATCTTTGGCAGATTTTTGCTGGCGGGAGAAATAAATTCCCACTCCTATTATGCCAAAGACATATACAAGCGCAATAATCATATCCGTAGTTGTAAAACCAACATTTTGCATTAACGCCTCCTGAGTTTTTATGATTAAACTATTTCTTAGCCGATCTTATTTTATAGTCTGATAGAATTATTCCGGTTTTCAGCGGATTTCTCAGTTCAACATTACCGTTCATGAAAATTTTATTCCCCTCAATCTTTGATATCACACTCCAGAAATCACCGCTGTTGAACACTCTTCCAGTTAAATCTTTTCTACCCGTATCTGTCCGGATAGTTACAACAGTCTGATAAGATTCAGGGTTGTATTGATAATTATCTATTTCTATTTTGATCTCATTATTTTCAAATTCAACCGGATTGTAGCTATTATTACTTCCGTCAACTTTTTCATTAAGATTATTTCTTCTAAAATTGATCTTTTCCCCTTCCTTCAGTTCAATCGAAATTTTGTTTTCATTATCGAGGATTATATTATTTTCAATAAGAGAAGGGACAAAATAGCTGAAGACATTGCTGTAGCGCAGACTTACATTGCCCTTATTGTGCATGATAATATTATTGACTAATTCCATATAAGAATCGACCGATTGAACACCGCCGCCGGTTTGATTGTGGACAATAATATTATCTTTGACAGTTGCTCTACTCTCTTTAGACAAACGAACTCCGCCCGCACCTTTTCCAACAGTCCAGTTGCCGGCGATAAAATTGTGCGTAATCAAAGCATGACCGGTATGGTTAGTATAAATCCCTCCTCCGTCGTCATCGGAGATATTACCTACAATCCAATTACCCTTAATTAACGGATACGAGAAGTTTTCGGTGTAGATTCCTCCCGCATCGCTTCTCCCTCTTGCCTGATTACAGATGATCAAATTGTTTTCGATTACAGGCCTCGATTCATAAGCGCATGAAATGGCACCGCCATTGCTGCTTCGTGTCCGGCCCCAATCATTAACGCCGGAAGTGTTATTTATGAAAATATTATTCGCAACGAGCGGCTGCCATCCGCCTTCCATTCTATTACTTAAAATTTTAGTAGGAGGCGCAGCATCATTTCTCAACCATCCATAAAATGCTATTCCGCCTCCATTGCCGATAGATGTTTCGTTACTATAGAAAATATTATTACGAATAACAGGGACCGAATTGTACAAGCAGGCAATTCCTCCGCCGTGATTTCCGTTCTGATGGATCCGGCTATAATTAAAATTATCGGGTTCCATTACATAATTATTTTCTATTATGCAGTTGCTTATAACAGGTGATGTGTCGTCACAGAGTATGCCGCCCCCGTGCGATTTGGAGAGTCCATTTCTTATTGTAAATCCATCAATACAGGAATTGTCGGCGCCCATTACAACGCGCCGCATTTTCTGTCCGTCAAGAAGAGTTTTATTTGCTTTAATTTCTCTGTTCCATGATCCTGATTGAAATCCTCCGTAAAGGTCAACAAAAGGTTTCATAACAATAGTGAACCCTGAATAACTTCCGGATGCGACAAGAATTGCGAACCGGTTTTCTGCTGATGCACCAACGACTTTTTCGAGCGCGTAGATAACAGATGCCAATGGTTTATCTATTGATCCGGTTCCATCTTTATCAGAACCCTTCACGCAATCCACATAATAAATCTCTTTATACTTTGAAAAATCAATCTGTTCCGTTGCGGGGCCAATCTTCGAGATCTCTTTTATATTTTGAGCAAAAAGATTTGATAAGATTAATAGTGTAAATAATATTATTCTTTTCATAAACAGAAATTCCTTCCGGGTACAAACCGGATTATTTATTAAAAGTTATTTTTACTTCTTTAAGAACCGGCGCCCCGGCACCGTTGCCGGTATCGAAGTATGCCCTGTATTGTATCCACTTACCTTTAAGGTTTAATATCGATTGACCGCTGTTCAAATAAAATGAATTCTCCCCTTCCGGCCCTGTCCATCTTGTTTTTTCAAGGTCTTTTTCAGAATCAGCCGAACGGAGCTGGAATTTAACTGAAGAATATTTCCCAACTTCTGCATCCCAGCTTATTGATACAGGTTTAGAATTTCTGCTGTTGTAGGGAGATGAAGTATAATAGAAGATATTATTACGATTCCAAACATCTCCGACATCTGTACCCATATCGTAATGGGCACCGATACCGGGAATTTTCTGCACGTTATCGGAAGAGAATCCGTCAGGTCCGCCCCAATAGAGAAGCGAGTTTGTATGGTGATCGCCGTACTTACCGATCTCATCGAAACTTCCATCGGCACGGTGGCAGAAGAAGAAGAGATCCATGAATCCATCCCGGTTAAAATCGCAGACCATCGAGCCGGTGCCTCCGTCAGTATGAAACTTGAGCGAGTTATTGAGATGATATCCGTTAACACTACCAAGAAGAACAGTTGAAAAACCGGAACGGTTACTACGGTCTTTATATAGCGGACAAACAAGATCGAGCCAGCCGTCGTTATTTACATCACCGATTGCCATTGTCTTCGCCTGAACCGGAAGCGATACAGGATTGCCGTATTTAAAATCCTTCTGCTGGTAATAGACCAGAATATTTTTATCGTGAGCAAAAACAATATCGAGCAATCCGTCTTTATTCAAATCCGCTGCTTCCGGATTACCGGAACCCTGACTGTTCGGAAATTGCCAGGAGTTTTTAATTCCATAATTTCTTGAACCGTCACCGTAGAAAACAATTGCCAAACCGCCGGCTTGATCTCCAAAAATTAGATCCAGATTTCCATCATAATTAATATCTGCAATTGAACAGGATCTTGTCATTTTTGTAGGAAGTTCGGATCTGTCAGTAATTACCCAGCCATGTGCACTTCCCCAATAAATAAATGAGCCGGGCCATACTTTATCTTTTTTAAGATGTGGAGTTCCGTTAGAAATTATTATATCAAGAAAACCGTCCTTATTCAGATCAGCGACCTGAACACCTAGACCGCTAAGACTTGGTAATCCAGTTACATTCCATGTTCTGAATTCATTATTCTTATTCCAATAGATCCACGCTTCATTAGCTGTCCGGTATGTTTCTCCCCTGTTGAGTAATATTATATCAACAAATCCGTCGTCGTTAAGATCAGAAAATGCCTGTTCATACCCTTCGCGTGAAGGAAGTATAATTTTATTTTCAACATCCATACTGCCATCGTCTCTACCAAGGAATAGAAATGAAGGATCATAATCCCCGCGCGAGTTTCCCATCATCGAGGTAATTATAATATCGAGGTGCCCATCATTATTAAAATCCGCAATTGCATTTCCCTGCGCTCCGTGTTCAAAGAGCGGTGTTCTATTTGTCTCCTTAAAACCGGATGGACTGTTCCAGTAAATAAATGAAGGTACTTCAAATGAATAATGCTCCTGGAAATTGCAGACGAGTAGATCAATCCAGCCGTCATTATTAAGATCTGCAGCATTAGCTCCCCATGCGCCGATTGTAGGAATAGACTGCCTGTTTTCCTTACTAAATCCGTTTGCTGAGCCGAAATAGAGGTATGAATGAATTAACCGGTTAGCCAGGTTTGGATCTCCGGTAACAGAGTGTTGATGATTTGTAAAAAAGAGATCCACAAATCCATCTTTATTGAAATCCGCTGCAACAATATCTTTAGCGGTAAATGTTTCAAATAGAATTTTCTGATCAGGGTTAAAAGTGTTGTTTGTATTTAAGTAAGCGCAGGACGATTCGCCATCGCTGTTTGCGAAGATCAGATCGATAAGGCCGTCATTATTTATATCTACCGCTTCAACTGCCTGAGCGTTTACAGTAGGAAGCTGAATTAATTTTTCTTCATTGAACCCTTCCTTACTGCCGAAGTAGACGTATGAAAAATCTCCTTCACTATTTGAAAATGCGAGGTCGGACCATCCGTCATTATTAAAATCTGCGGTTACAACATCAGTTGCACCTGACGTAGCAATCTCGGAAAAATTATTACAACTATAATCTTCCCTGTTTCCCCAATAAATTCTTGAAGGTGATGTACCAATCTTACTTTTATCGCGGTACTCCCAGAAACCGGCGGAAAAAGCAATAACAATATCTTTGAACCCGTCATTGTTAAAATCGCCTACAGCTGCTTTCTGAGCATCTGAACTTTCAAGCATAATTCTTTTTTTGAAAGGATAAAAGGCCCATTCGCCTTCCTTCTTAACATAATCTTTATTCAAACCGCCGTAGTAAACAAACGATTCCATTCCCGTCCAGGTGCCATTCGAATAATTCGCTACAACAAGGTCAACATTACCGTCGTTATTCAGATCCGAAGGAGTAACCCACATCGGTCCGTTAGCAGGGATATAAGAATGGTTTTGAATACTGAAGTCTTTTCCATTTCCCCAATAGATAGACATATCCAGCATTTCGATTAAAGGATGGGAATTAACGGAAAGAATATCAACATTACCGTCGTTATTTACATCCCATCTATTAACAGGTTGAATTCTTCCTTTGTGGGATACATACATATTAGCGCCTGCATCACTGAATTCACCTTTTATAAAATCATTATAGCTATTCTGCTTCCAGACTTTCTGCGCGGGAACTAAAATTGGGAAGAAAGCAATTATTAATATTATCTTTTTTACCATAGAGTTATATCCCTCAGCAATACACTTGATCTATTTTTTTGAGAAAGAAATTTCTACTTCAGTTAAATAAGGCGATGCCGCACAGTCAGGCGTTATCAAACGAGCGCGGTACTGAATAAAATTTCCATAAACATTTTTTATTTTACTTCCGGATTTTTTGAACCATGAATTTTTTCCGTTTGGACCAATCCATTCAGCCTTTTCAATATCCTCCTTCATATCTGATGTGCGGATTTGAAGATGAATTTCAGTTCCAAAGGGAGTCTCGGCTTTCCAATTAATTGCCGCTGGAATTTCATTGCTATTCACCTGATATATAGAAGAAAAATAGTCCTCATAAAATCCCCGGTCGTAGCTGTTACCCGGATCGCGCAAGTTTAAACCGAATGGCCCTTGAGCCGGAAGTTCAATCCGGTTTTTTTTTGAAAATCCGTCTGGACTTCCCCAGTATAAAAACGAATCGCAGGAATGATTATGGGGTTCCGGTTCAAAGTAGGAGCCGGATTTGCGGTGATTAGCAACAAGCGCATCGAGCCAGCCATCCCCGTCATAATCAAGTAGTTCAACACCGGAAGGACCCAGCGTTTCAATTTTATCAGCTTCACTGACAAAGCCATCCTTACTGCCGTAATAAACCAGAGAGGGACGGTTTCCGCTAACTTCGCCGCCATAACTTGTGATAAACATATCGAGCCAGCCGTCTTTGTTTAGATCCGCAAAACAATTCTGGTAAGCGACATAAGTTGGAATTTCAATCCGGCTTCTGTTGGAAAATCCTTCAGCAGAACCGTAATAAAGAAAAGAACTTCCGAGGTCTCCCTCAGGAGCTCCGCGTTTCGGACAGAAGAGATCGAGCCAGCCATCCTTATTGAAATCGGCAGCTTTTAAATACATTAACTCATCTTTTCTTCCAAGATCCAAGTCTGAGATCCTTAAATTTGAGAAGCCACTTTCATCTCCCCACCAGAATCTGACTTTGCCGAATTCAATTTGACCTGCAATATCGAGCCATCCGTCTTTGTTGAAGTCTTTCAGCAGCGGACCGCGTATTTTGGGAGTCGATAATAGAATGACTGTTCTATTATTGAAACTAAATCCTCTTTGTGAACCCCAGTAAATCGGGAGCCCGTACTTTCCCGGGTTAGTAAGATCCTGAGCGCTACCGCTTCCAAGTATATCGAGGTAACCGTCGCGGTTGATATCCGCTATCCTGACACCGCCGTACCCGAATGTTGTGGTAAGAAAAGTTTCTTCTTCGAACTTTCCGTTAATGTTCCACTTAATAATAAAAGATGCCTGATCGTGAGCAACATTTTCGATGAAAGCATATTTGAATGCCTGCGAAGCCATAATTATTTCAACATTACCGTCATCGTCAAGGTCGGCATTCCCAAATCCGAAAATTTCGTGAGTATTGAATTTTGTTGTTCTCGATTCCGAAAAATTTCTCGTACCGTCTCCCCAGTACAAATTTGAAATTGATGGTCCGTCAGAGAACCATCCGTAATCATTAAAGAAAATCACATCCTGCAAACCATCATTATTTGCATCGCCAATTGTGTTAGCGTAAGTACCCTGAGTAGGAAGCTGCGTGTGATTTTCAAAAAAGAATTTCCCTTTATCATTCCAGAATACATATGAGAGAAGATTTTTCTGGTTGGTAACAAATCTGTTGCTTACAACAATTTCCGGAAATTCATCGTTGTTAAGGTCGCCGCAGCTTACACCGCTGGCTCCAAGCGTTGGAAGAAGCGCCGGCTTACGTGATGAAAAGCCTTTTCCATCCGAATAGAAGAGATAGGAATCTGTCCAGCTTCCGCCGCCGACTGAAGTTAAATTGGCAACAAACAGATCATCGAATCCATCATTATCAAAATCAGCAAATGAAACATCGCTCGGATTGTTAACTTTTAGAAGAATTGATTCTGATAGATTAAAAACCGCATCACCGGAATTCTTTAGTATTGTTACTCCCTCCTGACTGCAAACGGCAATATCAATCTGATCATCGCCATTAAAATCGCCCGTTGAGAGAGCCGTTCCGGTTATATTCAGTTTAAGAGATTTTGATATATCCGCAAATGAGTCTTTTGATGAAAGGAGAATAATGAGATTTTCTTTTGTCATAAATACGAGATCATCAATTCCGTCTTTATCAATATCGTCAGACTCAAGCGCAACAGCACCGGTACCATTAAAAGAAAGCGCGAGAGAATTTTCCTTTTTAAAACCATCAGAAGAATTGAAGTAGATAAAGCTTTTACGGGGTGCAGATTCACTGTCTTTTTCATCCCAGAATTGGCAACCTATCGCCAGATCCAGCCAGGAATCACCGTTAAAGTCTCCTGCTGCAATTGAAGTACCGTCTGCAGCAGGTAATTCAATCCGGTTATTAGCGGAAAAACCGTTTTGCGAACCGAAATAAATCCACGCCGGAATTCTTCGGGCATGGCTATCATTAAAATTCACAACAGCGAGGTCATTGAATCCGTCTTTATTAAAATCAGCAATTAATCCATCGCGTGAACCGGCGGCAGGTAATTGAATTCTTGAACGGGAGTCGATTCCGCTTCCGTTATTTAGATAGATATAAGTGTTTTCTTTTTCTGTATGAGCGTGACCTGTGGGAAGGAAGATATCTAGGTAACCATCGTTATTAAAATCCCAACGGGAAATAATCTGAATTCGGCCTTTAGCAGAAACGTAAGCATTACTGCCGGCATCAGTAAATTTACCATCAGCAAAATCTTTAAAACTGTTCTCCTTCCAAAGCGATTGCCCTAGAACCGTTCCAGTTATAAAAGAGATCAATATTACGATAAGTTTCTTCATCTAATAATTGTAAGAGCTTATAACTATTTTTTAGAGAAATAGATTTCGACTGCATTCAGATATGGTGTGGCCGCACCATTTGGAGAAATTAATCTTGCTCTGTATTGAATATATTTTCCGGATAAATATTTAATTGCGCTTCCATTTTCTGTAAACCAGGAATTATTTCCTTCCGGTCCAATCCATTCAGAATTTTCGATTAAAGATTCGTCCTCAGATGTTCTTATTTGAAATTGGACACTTGAGCCATAAGGAGTATCGGCTTCCCATTTTAATACCGAAGGAATCTGGTAATCCGGGATTCTGTAAACCGAAGAACAGTAATCTTCGTAAAGTTTTCTATCATAACTATTACCGGCATCGCGAAGGTTCAAACCGCTGGGACCGACAGCAATAAACTCTTTCCTGTTCTCTCCGGAAAATCCGTTCGGACCGCCCCAATAGAGAAGAGTTGGACAGATATGCCGGTGAGGTTGAGCTTCAGAATAAGATCCGGATTTGCGGTGATTTGTAATAAGAATATCGAGCCAGCCATCGCCGTCAAAATCGAGAATTTCCGATCCGGAAGAACCATAAGATTCTATTTCAACCGGTTTAGTTTTGTATCCATTTTTACTTCCGTAATAGAGAAGCGAAGGACGGTTGCCTCTTACTTCGCCTCCATAACTTGTGACAAAAAGATCGAGCCAGCCGTCTTTGTTTATATCGGCAAAAGTATTTTGATACGGTACATAAGTTGCGATTTCATCTTTGTTATTTATATCAAAACCGTTTTCTGAACCATAAAGTATTAATGATGAACTTAATCTTCCGTCGGGAGCGCCGCGGTTTGGAAGAAACAGATCGAGCCAGCCGTCGTTATTAATATCGGCTCCTTTGATATACATTAAATGATCTTTACGTCCGAGGGCCAGGTCCTGATATCTTTCATTTGAAAATCCGTTTTGATCACCCCACCAGAATCTGATTTTGCCGTCTTCAACCTGTCCAACTATATCGAGCCAGTTATCCTTGTTCAGATCCATCAACAAAGGTCCGCGCATTCTCTGTCCGAGCGCATGTAAGACAGTTCTGTTTTTAATACTATACCCGAGACTTGAACCCCAGAAAATCGGGAAACCATTCTTATCCGGATTTCCAAGATCGACACAAATACCGCTTCCGAGAATATCGAGATAGCCGTCCCGGTTGATATCGGCTAATCTTACGCCGCCGTATCCGCGTTCCATGGTTAATTGCGTTGGAGTATTGAAGGAACCTTTATTGTTCCATTCAATCAAAATACCGCTCTGTTCATGATCGATCGAGTTATAAAATTTCTGACGCGCAATAACAAGATCTACAAAGCCATCGTCGTCGAGGTCCGCGTGTCCAAATCCGAATATCTGATGAGTATGAAACTCGGTTCTGTTCTGTTCGGAATAATTTCTTGATCCATCCCCCCAGTAGATATGAGATAGAATTGGGCCATCCAGAAAATAGCCTTCATAATTGAAGAAGACGACATCGGGCAAACCGTCGTTATTCACATCACCGATTGTATTACCGTGCGGACCCTGTGTTGCCAGCTGTGTATGGTTCTCAAAACGGAAAGAACCCTTATCATTCCAATAGACATAGGAAGCAAGATTCATTTGGTTCAGGATTCTCTGGTTGCTGAAAACAATTTCAGGAAATCCGTCGTTGTTAAGATCGCCGCAACTTACACCTGCAGCGCCCATTGTTGGTAATGCAGTTCTTTTATTTGACGAGAAATTATTTCCATCCGAATAAATAACATAAGAATCGGTCCACGAAGCGCCGCCCGAATTTGTACTTCTTGAAACTATAATATCATCAAGACCATCATTATTAACATCTTTTATAACAACATCCGATGGATTATCTGCGCTAAGGAGAAATGAATCGGCCGGATTATAATTAAAATTTTTATTGCCGTAAAAGATGATAATTCCTTTTGCTGTGCAGAAGGCCAGGTCAATCAAATTATCATTATTAATATCACCTGATGATGCAGAGAGTCCCCTGATATCTAATAAAACGGAATTAAGAGGATTATCAAAAGCTTTTTTTGAAGACAAAAGAAGATATGTTTTTTCTCCCGTCATAAATATCAGATCAGTAATTCCGTCATTATCCAGATCACAGCCTGCCAGAGATTTTGCGCCAAGGTTATTAAAAGAAATTTCGAGATTCCTGTCTGGCGAGAATCCTTCCGGAGAATTCCAATAGATAAAAGATTTCTTAGGTGAGTTCTCATCATCGCCTTCGAAGAATTGACAACCGACGGCGAGATCTATCCAGGAGTCGTTATTAAAATCACCGGCAGCGAGGGAGGTACCGAATGCTGCCGGTAATTCGACTCTTTGGGAGGGGGTAAAACCTTTTTTAGTACCATAATAAATCCATGCGGGTACTTTTGGATAATGGCTGTCCGCATAGTTTACAACAGCAAGGTCATTTAAGCCGTCTTTATTAAAATCGAGTATTAATCCGTCCCGTGAACCTCCGCCCGGAAGTTCGATCCTCGATCTGCCATCAATATCAAGACCATTATTTAAATAGACGTAAATATTTTCTTTTTCATTGGAACCATGACCACCCGGAATGTATAGGTCAAGATGACCGTCATTATTAAAGTCCCAACGTGTAATCATCTGAATCCGGCCTTTAGCAGAAACATAAGCATTACTGCCTGCATCGAGGAAGCGTCCGTCCTTAAAATCATTGAATGAGGATTCTTTCCAAACCGACTGTGCAGAAACAGAAAGAGCAGAAAAGAGAATCAGAATTTTAATATTTAGAAAAAGTTTTATCATAAACCTTTTCCGGAAAGCTGACTCAGTTTTAATTTATGCTCATAAAGTTTTTCATTATCGATACTCATAGGTTCAAAAGTTACTGTGGGATCGGGCAGAGTAGTATCGAACTTGATAATTCCGAAAGTCTGTTTTTCGTTGTATTCGAATATCGCTCCGTGCTCAAGAGGAGCTACATGAGTATTTGTCAGCCTGCAGCTTTCCCAATCATACATTGTATAACCGTTATCGCGATCGATCTTTCTTATATCGGTGCGGTGCCTGTCGCCGGAAAGGAGAAGAACGCCATTAATATTATTCTGAGCGATGAAATCAAAAATCTCCTTTCGTTCTTGTTTGAATCCATTCCATGTATCTCGCGAGTCGGCTTTTGCATCGAAAGCCCATGGTACACCGGAAGCAAGCACTTTAAATTTTGCGGTCGACTTTTTTAACACATCAAGAAGCCAGGCTTTCTGATTTGGTCCAAGCATCGAAGGATTTTCTTCGAACGGATTAGTACGGTAGAAACGGACATCGAGCATAAAGAATTCAACATCGGCAATAGTAAAATTGAAATATGTACCGGGCCATTCATCAGTTCCGTAGAAAGGATTGATCCAGTTCTGTTTGAAATTTTCGAGAAGGGGTATTTTCCAGCCCGGTTTATCCCTGTAAGGTCCCAGCCAGACATCATCTGTTGCTGCATCATGATCGTCCCAGATAGCATAATTAGATGTGGAAGAGACAAGTCTTTTAAATTCAGGTCTTGACTGCCTTCTATAGTACGTATAGTAGTGAACTGCATTTGGATAAGTGGGCATGTTGATGTAGACATTATCGCCCATCCATAAGAAAGCTAAGGGATTATGCACTTTAATTGAATCCCAGATCCGTTCGTTGAAGTAGGCATAACCTGCACATCCGCCGAATACTATCTGGAATTTAGCTCCTTTGCCTTGTTCAGGATAAGTTTTAAAAGAGTAAATCTGCGAACCCGGCTCAACTTTACCATCAACAAGCATCTGGTAGTAATATTCAGTATCAGGAGACAAATCTTTAGCAGTTACTATTGCGGTGTAATCATCTGCTTTTTTACTCATTACAGATGAAGATTCAACAAAAGGTTTCAAATTTTTATTCTTACTTATCCTAACACTTACATTAATTTCATTAATAGTGCGGACCCAGAAGCTCGAACTTTTATCTGTCACTTTACCGAGCATAGGTCCGTGCAGAATATTGGTTTTATACCTGGAGGCAAGAGTTTTAAATTGTTCTGATGAGATTAATGGTTCCAATACATCACGCGGGCCAGCAAGAAAACGATCGAAAGGTAAACCTTTTTTGAGTGCTATCTTTAAGGTATCCATTGCCTCGTCGATTTTATTGAGTATTGCTAAGGCTGCCGAAAGATTAAAGTAGGACTCGAGATCGTTCGGATCCTCACTGATAAGTTCGCGGCAATATTTTTCGGTATCGGATGGTCTCCCTTCCATAAGGTCGATCATCTGTCTCTGTCCGCGGCGTTTATACTCATCTTTTAGCTGAGTTGTAAAAAATCTTCTATCCCAGGCATTTTCACTTCCGTAGAAAGCATGTTTGCTGCCTTCAAGGTACGCATCTGGAGGAGCGAACTCTCCCATCTCCTGACCCTGATACATTGATTTTTTTTCGCAACCAATAAATATTATCGAACAAATTATAGGCATTACAACAAATAAAAACTTTTTCATCTTATCTTCTCCTTTATTCATAATGATTTAGCATAAATGAGATCATCAATAAATATTGATAAATTTTTAATAATACTTTCTTCCGCCTTCCGGATATGGTTCAATAATTATTTTCTGATCGAACTTTTCCATCTTTTCTTTCGGTTTCCTTGAAGAGAATGTAAGGTCATCAAAATAAACGTCCACATATTTACCGCCTTTGCGCGGATTAACTAAACCAAACCGGTTGAATTTAGAACCGGTTTTTCTTTGTTCCTCTTTAAGGTCGTAAGAGAAAGTTTCATTATCGAATTGAACTGTAACTTTTCCAAATTTCCCGGCAGCGGGATCGTATTCAAATGTAAACGGTCTTGGTATTCTATCCGGAATAATTACCGGACCGCGTTTTTCTTCAGAAATATCTTGACTAGGTGAAACTACCAGGGTTAGATTGTAACCATTTTTTGTCTGGTCCATAACTTCCAGACCAAGGAAGTTATGCGGAGGGTTACCTTTATATTCTCCTTCGATAGGAGCCATTTTTAATTCTTTATTGAAATATCCGATCAGCATTCTGCCGTCAACTGCGCCTTCAGGGAAGCAGATATTTCCTGAGAATTTGACCGGGTCTTCGAGAGTAAGATCACCAATATCTGCGGCATAATAACCGTGGAGAGGGTCGATTACTTCGGTACCCCAGAATCTGCCGCCGATCTCACCGGGTGTTGAACCGGCCCAGTTTGTTTGTGTATAACCGAAATTATGTCTGGAATGAAAATCTCTTTCAACGAAAGTAATTTTGTTGTTCAATCCCTGCCAGTATGGATCATTGGAAAGATCTATTCTCTTTCCGTTTACGGTCAGATCAGATAAATAAAATTCCAAGTGACCTGTGTACATCTGCCAGTTATAAACGCCGAAGCGGTCCATAAAAGTCGGAATATCCTGATGACCCGGCAGCATATAATAGCTGACAGATTCGTTGTTGAAAGTAAAAGTAATTTTCCCTTTTATCTCCTCAGGATTTCTTTCCAGAGTCCATAGATGCCATAATCCTTTTCTATACCAGTCGTCAACAAGACCGAGGTCGCGGGCTTTAAGCAGGAGTTCCTCAAGTTTTTCAAAGGTCATAGTCGGTTCATCTTTAACAAACTGTTCGAGGATATCCTTAGTAGGAACATTATCTTTTTTATTCTGGAAATACTTCGGCAGCCTTGGATCCGGCCATGGGTTATCGGCAACACAGGCATCCGGATCATATTCAAGCTTCCAGAAATTTACAGAGCCGTCACCTTTAATCTCGGTATCGGGAAAAAGATTAGCACCGTTTGCTTCTCCGGTTTTATAATCTATAAAGAAGCGTGCTTTGCCGTCTTTCATTTCACCTATTCTGAATCCGCACGAAGACCAGACCCGCCAGCCCTGTCTTTCGGCATTAAAAAATCCGATATAAAAGCCGGCGCCATCTTTAGGAGGATTAATTACCGCAAGTTTACCGGAGGCAGAGAAACGATTTTTGAAATTGAGCGGTTGACCAATCGGCATTGCATAAAAAGCGGGAGTTGTTGATTTCCAAATAATGCCCCCGATTTCACCCGGGCCGAATCCGGTTTTATTTGTTGGAGCCCATCCGAAATTCTGTGTAATGGTTGGGCAATCTGTACATTCAACTCTATTATTCACACCTTCCCATTTGGGATCGGTATCAAAATTCTCAGTAATAGTATAAATGCCGGATTTGGATTGAGCTAACAGTAAGCTGTGAATAAGTATATAAACCATAAATATTTTTCTAATCACATGAGACTCCAATAAACTTTCAGATAAAAAAATTATTTTAAAGTAAAACCGAACAACTGTGATTTTGTAAAGCGGAACTCGAGATGGACAGTTTTACCATTAAGCGAGTTTAGTTTTTTCCAGTCTAATTTATGTTCAACAGAATCGCCTTTAAGTTCAACCCAGTCAAAATTTTTCATTGGTTTTTTATCTGAATCGAGGATTCTAACACGCATTTCGCCGGCAACATTTGCATTAACAGTAATTTCATTAGCTGAAAATGTGACTGGTTTAGTAATAAGGTAAGCCGGACTAAGATCGGCATCTCTGCTTACATACCTGTCAACAGGCATTCTGGCAAGACATAAATGTCTTTCTTCAAACCGGTTAACTTTATGCCCGCGCTGGTACCCGCCGTAATAGATAAATGTTTCGTTGTTCACAATAATCTGTTCATCTCCCCATGCCATTGCATGGTCCCAGGATCCGGGGACAGGATTATTAGGTATAAACGGTTCATAATCTCTCTGCCAGTTTACTCCGTCACGCGTCCATGCTAAAACAGTGTATCCAAGTCCGGCAGCTTTTCTGTCCATATCGCCCATCGCATAAGCCGATGCACCCGCTGTAGCATTTATATCGTCCCTCAGAATTTTGACGAATCCGATCAGGAGGTCACCTCGCGGAATAACACCGGACATTGCATAGAACTGAGTTTCTCCTTTTTCGATCGGTGCACCGACTTTAGGCCAGAAGATAGGTCTTATCGGTTCCCAGTTTATCAAATCTTTGCTTACAGTCTGATGCGGAATTCTTCTCAGTTCATCCATCATCGGATTATCCGGATCACCGAAACCGCCGAGCCGGTGAGAGACGACTGCCAGATAATGTTTTCTAATCGGATCCCAATGAAGGGTAGTAATATCATGGTTATGAAGGAAGACAGGATCCTTGGAAATCATATTCCATTTTTTTCCATCCGGAGAGGCAGCGATTTTAAAACCGGGTTTAAGGTATGTTGCAAACAGATATCTTTCCTGTTGATTAACGTAATCCTTCCCGCGGTCGAGAACAGTACATCCGAATTGAATCTCTTCGGGATAATCGCATACATGAAAAGGCCGTTCCCAGTTTATTCCGTCATCAGACTCGATATAACTCAGCTTACAACGACTGATATTCATTGATTCAACAAAAGTGTTATACCAAAGTTTGAATTTTTTTGTATCAGGGTCTCTTATAACGGAAAAGTATGGCTGCCAGACCTGATCTTTACTCTGTCCGCCGTAGAGTATCGGCTTATCCAACTTAACAGGATTGTTCACTGTTCTTGTAAGATAAGCCTGGTCCCCTATTAAATAGTCATCAATGAAAAGCTGGGGACCGGTATTAAGCTTAATTGGTTCGTTGTTATACTGGCCGGAGATCTGAACAGACAATAAGAGAACAAGTATGAGAACAGATATATTCTTCATCTAAACTCCGTTTTTATAAACTCAGTTTTGCATATTCATTTATTAAAATTTTATTTTCTTCTTCAGTTAATGGAACCAGAGGCATTTGAACATAAGGTTTACATATATTCATATGATTTAATATTGCTTTAATTTCAGGAATAGTTCTTGTCATCGGTTTATTGTTCTGAACAAGCACCGACAAGGTTTCTGCTCTTTCCTGGAATTCCATTGCGGATTTTTCATCTCCATTAATCGCTGCTTCGTAAAGTGATTGAAATAATCCGGGAGTTACATTGGAAGTATTAGGAATAATACCGTCAAATCCTAAAAGTAGCGCCTGACTTGATTTATTTGTCCAGCCGATGAATAAAGAGAAGTCTTCTCTTTCCTTAAATAACCGAGCTAATTTTTCAACTCTTTCATAATCCCTCTCGGAATCCTTTAATGCAACAATGTTTGGATGATAACTTAGCTTTTCGACAACATCAACAGGTATCGACATATTAGTTATCGATTTAATGTTATAAATAATGATAGGTCTTGGTGAATTATCCGCAACGTATTCGAAATACTTGAGCATCAAGTCGGGTGTTAGAGGGAAAAAATAGGGGAGATGTACAACAAATATATGAACTCCGAAATCCGAATATTTTTTTGCAGTGTTGACTGTTGTTTCAACACAATTATCTGTTATGCCAGCATAAAGCAATGTTTTATCATTAACAATTTTTACAGCTAATTTAGCAAGATGTTCTCTGTTGGATACAGGATTTAAAGCAATCTCTCCTGTAGTTCCAAGAATAAAAGGGAAATTATTATACTTCATAACTAATCTGAACAAATTTTCTGCTGAACTATCATCAATCTTTCCTGATTTTTCGATCGGAGTTATTAATGGAGCTATTACACCATGATATTTTTTATTTGTCATAATTTCTCTACGTATTATTAATATGAATGATTAAAAATGAGGCGGCATTTAACCGCCCCACAATTCTGCAACTTACAAACTCCACTTAATTCCTGCTCTTGACCACCATGAATAGAATTCAAGAAGGTAAGGACGGGATTCGATTCCAAGATATTTTCTCGCCGGTTCATTTGTTATATTATTGATTTCAGCGAAGACTTCGAGATTCTGCCAGAAGTTGTATGATGCTGAAAAATCAAGCTGACCGTGTCCGTCAACAAACACGTCGAAAAGCGTGTTCTTTCCAACAGCTTCGAGGAATTTCGCCTGGAATGCATAGGCTATACGAGCTTTGAAATTATCTTTTTCATAGTTAAGGGCTATATTACCGACATCACCGGCCTGACCGGGCAGGAATCCAAGACGTCCCTGAAGATCCGCTTCAGCCCAAGTATGTGTATAATTAAAGTAGATACCAAAGCCGGAAAGGAAACCGGGCAGGAAGGTTAATTCCTGCTGCCAGCTGAATTCAAATCCATAAAGCTCGGCATCTCCTCCATTTACAGGCATTCTCTCTTCATAGCCAATATAAGCACCGGTAGTTGTAACTTTTCTGCTCTCATAAATGATTCCTTTAAGAGACTTGTAGAACAAGCTTGCAGAAGCCAGACCGATGCCGCTGAAATAATGTTCAACCATAAAATCAAGATTCGTTGCAAGAGTCGGGCTCAGATCCGGATTACCGCTACGATATCTTTTGTTTCTTGGCTCAAGGAAGAAAGTAGGAGCCAGATCGAAGAAGTTCGGTCTTGCAATAGATTTTGTAAATGAAGCGCGAAGTTTGGTCATTTCAAAGAGATCGTAACGCAAATGAATCATCGGGAAGAAATTATTATAATCCCGCTGTGAAGTTGTCGGCGTAAGACTCGAGAAATTTCCGGAAGCATCAAAAACAAGCATAGCGCCTTTGTAATCGAGTGATGTAAATTCATGGCGCAAACCTCCCAGTACAGAAAGCTTTCCGAAATTAATATCCGTCATTAAGAAGTAAGCAAGAATGTCTTCATTGGATTCGTAAGTAGCACCTTCAGAATCATACCAGTTAAGAGTTTCTCTAAACTTGGTAGCATCTTTTCTGCCCGGTAAAAGGAAATCCTCAATTTTCTTATAATCGGATTGCGGACCGAATATATAATTACCCTCCATAAAATCTGTCCGCTGCCTGTCAGACAGGAAATTGGCCATAGTCAATGCAGGTGTTAAGAGATAGCTGTAGGAATATCTATCGTCATTTCTATCTTTGAAAGTAGTAGTGTACTTGAATCCAGCTTTAACTTTTGCCGGATACTCAAAGAAATTGTAAGGTAATTCGAAATTAATTCTGCCGACAGTATATTTTGTTGTGCTGAGCATATCGCGATAATCGAATGCATTTAAGTTATACTTTGAAGCATCGAGACGCGCGTCTGCCGGGATATTAGTATTTGTAATAGTATACTTGGGATAATCTTTTTCTTTAAGATCGAGTGAAAGATTGACTCTCTGATAGAAATCATAGGATGTGATTATATCGCCGAAATGGTTTTCTTCACCGTAAGTGTGAGCAACATGATAATTAATATCGAGGTCGCCAAGCTTATGTTCGCCGCCAAAGCTGTACTGATGCTGGAATAATTGTTCAAGGCGAGCTCTTGTTTCGGCAGCAATTCTGGAATTCTGTGTGAGAGTACCTTCAGGATTCAAATAGTTTCCGCTGTCAACACGCAGACGAACTCTTCCCCTTTCCTGCCAGTCGTCGAACTGATTCCAAAGAATGTTTGCATAGATTCTGTGGAAATCACTAAAGCGGTATTCAAGACCTCCGCCTAATCCATAACGGTCTTTTTTGTTTATATAGTCCATATAATTAAGTTCGGCGAGTGCGAAAGGAATATTATTCTTATTTGCATCCTGCTTCTGATCCCAGGTGTATTCCATATTATCCGTACCGCGTTCTCTCGAATCGTAATTAGCTGTAAGCGAAATACCCAAATTTTTATCTTCGCCGAAGCGGGTACTGAAAGTGAAGTTACCATGATAGGAAGGTTTTCCACCAAGGTCTGTGTATCCGGAACCGGCTAATACTTTCAGATTCATACCCGGATAATCGAAAGCACTCTTGGTAATAATATTGACGGACCCGCCGACTGCATTAGCATCCATTTCCGGAGTAATTGCTTTATTTACTTCGATGAAAGACATCTGGTTGGAGCCAACAATGTCGAGCTGGGAAAATCTTTCCTGATTTCTGGTTGAAGCAAGCACTTCGCCGTTAACTGTTACCGAGTTCAATCTCGGTTCAGTTCCGCGGATAAGAGCGTACCTGCCATCACCGAGTGAACGGCCGATATAAACACCGGGAATACGGGCAACAACTTCTGCAACGTTAGCATCGGGAAAACTTTCCATCTGCTCGCGTGATACTACGTTTTTAATATTTTCCGCTTCGCGCTGAACCGCAAGAGCTTTTACCTGGCCCTGTCTTAATCCTTCAACTACAATATCTTCCAGATCGACATAGCTCGGTGTCAGTTTAACCATTACTTCTACAGTTCTACCGGCAACTACATTTACATCGGTTACGAAATCGGCATAGCCGATATACTTGACCTGCAACTTATAACTGCCCGCTGGAACATTAGATATCCTGTATCCACCCTGTAAATCAGTAGCCGATCCAATTCTTGTCCCCTGTAATAAAACGTTAGCCGAAGGTAAGAATTCACCGGATTGAGAATCAGTAACACGTCCTGTGATATTACCGTTCTGGGCATACAGCCCCATCGAGCTGATAATAAAAATAATGAGGAATAATTTTGATAAAGATACTATTAGTTTTTCTTTCATTTTGTACTCCTCGACTGTTTGTTTTACGTCATTGTTTTTTTAATTAAAGAAAAAATGTTGGTTTTCATTTCATAAGAGCCCTCCGATTAATTTTATTTTAGAAGCATTATTTTATTTACAAGTATGTTGGATCTTGTTTTTAACACACAGAAATAGACTCCGCTGGCAAGACGGTCAGAATTAAAAGCGACTGTGTATAAACCGGGGGATTTAAATCCTTCATCCAGAATAGATATCCGCCTGCCAAGCAGATCATTAATAGTTAATTCAATTTCAGCTGGTTTATAAACCTGATATGTTATTCTCGTCTGATTATTAAAAGGATTCGGATAATTGTTGTAAAGAGAAACTTCATAAGGGAGCAATTCCTGTTCCCTGTCATTAAGGCTGGTAATGATTTGTCCTGATGTGTTAAGATTAAGAAAATATACATCCCCTCTCGAGCTATAGCTTCCTGTGGACCCGGCAATAACATAATGTCCATCGGAATTTACTAAGAGACCGCCGGCTCCTTCACTTTCGGAACCGCCTAATTGAGACCGCCAGATTTCGTTACCGTTGAAATCAGTTTTAATAACAAGCATGTCGTTAATTGTGCGGGGCTGGATTTGGAGATCTATTGTACCGGCAAGAACAAATCCATCGCTTGCAACCGCTATTCTTGACGCATAATCCTGGTATGGATTTGAACTGCCAAAAGTTTTATTCCATAAAAAGTTACCTGATTCATCGGCTTTAAGAAGCAGCCATTCATGACCTCTATCAGATGTATAACTTTGACTGTAACCAGAGATTATATAGGAGCCATCCGAAAGCTGGGCAATATCTGTACCTTCATCCCATTTAGTACCACCGAATGTTTTATCCCACACCAGGTCACCATTGCCGGTCACTTTTAAGAGATAGACATCAAAATCTCCGCTTCCCTTAGATGACGTAGTAGCAAGGATCATGTAATTTCCGTCTCTGGTCGGGATAATCTTTTTACCTGCATCGCCTCCATTTCCACCGAAATTTTTCTCCCAAACTTTATTGCCGTTTTGATCGGTCTTTATTAGGTAAACTTGTGTTGAAGTACTGAAACTTCTTGTGGTTCCGGCTAAAAGAAATCCGCCGTCCGGAGTATTGACAAAAGTACCTGAATTCTCCTCGTCAGCTCCGCCGAAGATTTTTTCCCATGCAACGGTTCTGTCGGCATTCAGTTTTGCAAAATAAAGATCGCTGGGACCGTTCTTGAATGTTTGTTTGCTTCCAAAGAGAATAAAGCTTCCGTCGGTTCTTTCTTCAATATGCCCGACTCCCTCGCCGAGATCCTCAACGCCATAGCTGTGGCTCCATAAAACTTCACCGGAATTGTTAGTCTTAACAATATAAAAATCTGAATATTCCCGGTCTGCCAGCCTGGTAGAACCGCCCAGAAGATAGCTGCCGTCGGATAACTGCTGTATGGATCCAACGCCATCATCATCCACGCCTCCGAATATTCTTTCAAAACTGGGCTTGGCTCCGGAAGTGCCATATCCGGTTATGGTATATTTATTAGGACTGGTAGAAGCATTGCTGTTAATTGTCAACTCCGAAGTAAATGGACCGCCACCTGTAGGTGAAAATTCTATTTGAAGAGCGAAGAACTCCGCCAGTCCTACGGTGGTTGTACCGGGATTGTTTAACAGCCGGAACTGTTGAGTATTTGATAAAGAAATTGAGGAAATATTAAGTGCTGTAGGAGAAATATTGTAGATCTGAATTTGCCTCACGGCTTTACTTCCAACCGGGATTTTTCCCATATATGGTTCTTTGGGAACCACATCTATTGTTTGAGCCGGAATCAGTGACGAAATGAAGTAAAACAGAACTGCAAGAAATACTTTTTTTGAATTGCGAATCATAATCCCTCCAGATATAAAACATTTAACTATCATACGAAGACTTTAGTGCTAAGAAATATCTCACACTAAAGAGAGAAACTGTGTAATTATATCAATGAAAAAAATTAATCTTTCGATTCAGTATTTATATACTGCGGGTCGAAACCAAGACTCTTGGAGATACGATCCGCATAATTCTTCACAGTATTTCCTATTCTATCGAAATCAGATTCTTTTATTCTGAACGAGGGACCAGAGATCCAGATCGCAGCAAAGGGATAACCTTTATAATTGAATATTGGGGCTCCAATACAGATCATACCTTCAATTTCTTCGGCATGATCAATTCCAAAACCACGGCTTTTAACCTTTTTTAAATGTTCTTTGTAATCATTTGCATTAACAATAGTCCTATCATTGTACTTAGTGAAATTAATTGTTGAAATTATTCTTTCCTGGTCGTCATTTTGTAAAAATGCGATAATAGATTTAGCGGGAGCGGAAGTATGAAGATGGAATTTGCGTCCGGGTTCTAGAACAAACCTAAATGAATGAATTCCGGGTACTTCTTCAATAATCAAACCTTCGTAACCGTGAAGAACTCCTAACGGAACGGTCTCTCCCACTTCATTTCTTAATGCTCTCATAACCGGGAGAGATTTTTCAATAAGCGTCTGCTCTCCCAGTGCCGAATAACCCATAGTTAAAAGTTTCTGAGAGAGTTGATATTTCTTTGTCTCTTCATCACGAACGAGATAATTATTATCAACCAGAGTTGATGTAATCCTGAAAATCGAGTTACGAGGAATTTTTAATTGTTCTGAAATTTCTGATGCAGTTAAACCGGCCGGATGTTTTGAGAGATGTTCCATAATCGTCAAGGCTCTTGACAGATTAGGGACGTGGTATTTCGAATTATCAGATTTCTTAACCATGCTGATAACCTACTCTGATGTCAAATATGTTTAATATATAGACTGCACGACCAAATATAAAACACGATAATACTGATGTCAAGCAAAATCGGAAAGGAAAAAATTTTCTTCTCGAGTGCGCGGAAAGATTTTTAACGGGATGTAATAAAGAAATTTGGAGCCCAATCAGTAAGATTACTATTAATTTACCGATGTATAGCTGCTTATATGTGCCCTGAATAAGGAAGGCGAGATAAAAATCTAATTGCAGATAATCCTAACAAGATAGATAGCTTATTAACTCCTGCATATCATTATAAACTAATTACCGCTTTAAAATCTGCTGCAACATCATCAAATGTCAATAAAGAAAAAGGTTATATTAAAAATTGAGCAAGGAGAAAAATTATTATTTGTGCAGAGAGTCCTAAAACAATAGTTGAAGAAGAGAACACTTTTAAGCTTTTGTTCAATTCGATTGAGGAGAATTTAGTAACTACCCAGAAATAACTGTCGTTAGTATGGGAGAAGACCATGGATCCGGCTCCCATTGAAAGGACAGCCAGGATAAGACCCATCTCGGTTGCTAATTGCAGCTCACTCAGCATTGGTAATATTATAGATGATGTCGTTATTATCGAAACAGTTGAAGAGCCCTGAGCGGTTTTTAAACCTGCGGCAATTAAAAAGGGGATGAATATTCCTAAACCCGATTGTGAAAGCTGCTCACCGATTATTGTTCCAACACCTGAAGCTTTAAGTATTGCGCCGAATGCACCGCCGGCAGCCGTTATTAATAAGATTATTCCGGCATTTTTTATTGAATCTTCCAGCACTGAATGAATTAAGTTAAACTTAAAGTCCGTATTAACGAACAAACTAATTACTATTCCAATTAAAAGAGCAATAGCAGGATCACCAATAAAATATATAATAGTTACAAGTAATCCCCCGGTACTTATTGAGTACATTAAGAGAACAGACTTAATAGCTATTAAAACAATCGGAAGAAATACGGGTAAAAAAGACAAAAGAGGATATCTTAATAAAGCTGATTCCGGTTGATTCATATCGGATTTTATTTCGAAATCAGGTTGATCATTGCGCTTTTCCAAAAATCTTATCCAGAGAAACCCGGCAGCTAAAGCTATCATTGCAATTCCCAGACCAATCAGCATAAGTTTTCCGATTGAGGCGCCGATTATTCCGGCTGCGGCTGTAGCTCCGGGATGCGGCGGTATTAAACAATGAACAGAGTATAAACTGATGCCGAGTAAAGAACCCATAATTGTCATCGATTTTCTTGTCCGCGCGGCAACAGATTTATTAAGTGAACTTAAAACGACATAACCTGAATCGCAAAATATCGGTATTCCGAAGATAAAACCGGTTATCGTCATCGCTAAAGGGGCATTTTTTGTGCCGACTTTCTTTAGAATGTACTCTGCCATTGTATAGGCGGCACCGGTCTTTTCAAGAACGAGTCCTAATGTTGTTCCAAAAACTATGATCAATCCAATTGAAGCAAGCGTATTACCGAAACCCTCTTTCAAAACCTGAATTACTTTTTCGGGAGATAAACCAGAGACCAATCCCATGCCAATTCCAATTAAGATGAGAACATAAAAAGCATTTACTTTAAATCTTGCGGTCAACAGTATTATCAATGCTATGCTGATTACGAAGGAAGCTATAATGATGAATTCGTTAGTCATGATTTATCTTGCAGAAATTAATGTATCATTTATAAAAAATGCATGTCAAAAGTAAGAATTTATTTTAATAATCTTCATTTAGAGCAAGAATATTTTTAAGAATTATTCATTTTGAGGTCGCAATTAATCTGCAGACCCATAATTCACTTCACTCAAATTTCCGGAGGGTTCATATTAGAATCAGAGTAGATTTGTTGAATTACCAATGACTAGTTAGAAACAAAGAGAGGATTTTTGGCACACACCAACTTTATAGTTTATTGAAGTTAATTTCTTCACTTTTTAAACATACTATCAAATAGTACTCCGGATTAAAGAGATAATTCTGCAGATAACTTCTACTTCATCAGTATCATTTTCATCATTTTAGAATATTTTCCTGAAAGAATTTTATAAAAATAAACTCCGCTTGAATATTTCGAACCGTCAAAATCAATTTCATGATTACCAGTTTCAAGCTCAGAATCTAAAAGCAAAGAAACCTCCCGCCCCAGAATATCATAAACAATTAATCGAGTTTTAGCTCTCTCCGGCAAATCAAATTTTATCTTTGTAATTGGATTAAAAGGATTAGGGTAATTTTGGAACAATTGAAACGATGTTATACTATCATCTTCTTCATAACCTACATCTGTTATCATTTCCGAAATAGATCTTTTCCATATTCCATATCCTTCGGTACCTGCAAAAAGATAATCTCCTTTTACAAAAAGAGACAGAACTATTTTATTATTCAATCCAATTTGTATCCAACTGTGACCAAAATCCTCTGATAAGAAGAGCCCGTTATCACTACCTAAAAACAGATTATTATTACTAATTGTTAGAGATCTTGGAATAATTCTATTTACCAGGTTAGAACCTGGAGCACCCAGATCAAATGTCCAATCAGCACCGTTACTTGTTGAAGTAAAAATAAAACCCCCTCTTGATATTCCAATTATTTTTTCTGCATTAGAAACAAATGTGAAGATAAGATCTTTAGGAATATTATTATTGACAATTGTCCAACTAGCCCCGTCATCAATTGATAAAAACAATTTCCCGGAATATGTGCTAACTATGATATTGCCCATGTTAACAATCAGATCTAATACATTTTCATCAGCATTAATTGAATCAAGATTAAGCTTCACCCAACTTATTCCTAAATCAGTGGTTTTATAAATTTCTTTTGGAGATGCAACAACAAATAAATTGTTTTCATAGACCTTCAAGCGAGTAATAAAAGCTTCAGCAATGCCATTCTTTATCTTTATCCACTCAGCGCCATTGTTCGAAGATGAATATAATCCATCGTTTGTCCCGACAAATATTTTTTCTCCTATAGCAGCCAGGCTGCTTACCGTTTTATTTGAAATTCCGTTATTAGTCTGAGTCCAATTTGCGTCTGACAATTTGAAGACACCGTAATTTGAACTTAAAAAATAAGTTGCGCCGCTGAAGTGTATGGAATTAACTGATACACCAGTTATTCCTTGATTTATTGGTGCCCACAAATTTCCATTGCTGGCAGACATAAAAACACCGCTATTCGTTCCGGCAAATATTCTGGTTTGAGAACCAGTAAAAGAGAGTATTTCCAATTCCGATAAACCATTATTAATTTGTGTCCAATTATTCCCGTCATTATTTGAGAAATGAATTCCTCCTTCAAGTGAACCGGCATAAATTCCTTCGTCGTTGATAAAAAGGGATGTTATCAAACTATTCTTAAGTCCGTTGTTAGTCTGAACCCAATTCGAGCCAAAATCATTTGATAAAAATATTCCTCTGTCTGTGCCGGCATAAATCTTTGATCGAATTGATGTAACCGAATAAACTTGAGCATAAATCATCTCATTTGCCAGGTCAATATCAACTCCAAAGTATTTGCTGTAATTCCAGATATCTTTCCAAGAACTGCCGTTATCATCTGACAATATTATCTTGTCACGACCTCCATAAATTATCAAATTATTCGGCCTTGGGATTTCCATTTTAAAGACAGGTTCACTTTTAATTTTTGTCCAGCTGTCACCATTATTTTTAGATACATAAAGCCCTTCCCTATAACCGACATAAATATTGTCTCCGCTAATTTTAATATCTCTTATCATTGTGTTTGAATATGGTAATGACAATCCATTTATTGCCTGAGTCCAGGTAGCCCCATAGTCAGTAGATCTATATACACCTTTTCCCAGCGTACCTATAAATATATTTTCTTCAGAAACTGCTATTGAACGTATGTCCAATATTTCATTACCTAACTGTTCCCAATTAATATTATTCACAGAAGAACGAAATAATCCCCTTTGAGTTCCAGCATAGACATAATTACCATCCGATGTTAGCGCAAATACTGTTCCGCCATATGGGCCATCCATATTAGCCCATTGAGCATTCAACCTATTTAATACAATTAGAAATATTACAAGAAGGATTTTGTTTTTCATATCATGATGATAAGAATGATTTCTTTCTTGTTAAAGATAAGAAGTGTTCTTCTTTTATCCTTGGAAATAATTCAGCAAATTAATTAAAGCTCTTCGCAGCTTCATCCACTGAATTAAACAGTTCAAAAATACTTAGCAGTTTTGTAATCGAAAGGACCCCTTCAACCTTATCAGTCACGCCAGCCAACTTTAAATTACCGCCGGCATCTTTAACAGTACTGAATGCTCTAACTATATTGCCAATTCCGGAGCTATTTACATATTTAACATTGGTCAATTCCAGAATAACATTTTTCTTGCCGGACTTAATGTAGTCTTCAATTTTATTATGAAAATCAACCGCTTCAGGTCCGCCCATTAATTTTCCTGAAAAAGAAATTACTACTGCATTATATAGTTCACTTGTATTGAATTTCATTTTGACTCCCGATTCATTTATTGTTTGTTCACGATTTTTTTATGGATCTATGTTAATATTTTTTAATTACAACAAACGTAACATCATCTTCAAGTTCTTTATTGCCAAGCCAGTTCGAAACTTCATTTTTCAGAATAGTAATAATATCATCGCTGTTTTTATTTCCAATTTGTAAAAAAGTATCTGTCAATCTTTGATATCCATATTGTTCATTGCTGCTGTTTTGAATCTCCGGAAATCCGTCGCTTAGAATCAGTATCACATCATTATGATTTATTTCAATTTCTTCAGTATTGTAATTACTATTATTCACTGCGCCTAAAGGGAGATTATGACTTCCAATTTCAACAACCTTTTTATCTGCACTTTTATAGCAAAAAATCGGCGGCATTCCGGCATTCAGTACTTTTAATTTATTTCCATTCAAACTGACCATTGCAAATGCAACCATCATGCGGCCGAGATTTAATGATTTGATCGCATCATTGGCAAGTTTGAAAAATTCCACAAGATCATGATGGGAGGAATTAGTAATAAAAAGTGTTTTCATAATTGAGACCATAATACCAGCTTTCATTCCGTGTCCGGTTGCATCCCCGACTGCAATATTCAGTGAGCCGTCATTATTATTAGAGAAGTCGTAATAATCTCCACCTACCTCGCTTGCAGTTTTCATAAAAGCAGAAATATTAATCCCTTCTATCTGCGGAATTGTATTAGGAAGCATCGATAATTGCAGAGACCGTGCTTCGTCCAGTTCTTTGCGGATAGTAATTAATTCATCTCTGGTCTTCAGAGCTTTTTTGAATGAAACAAGATTGCTCAATGCTTTATTCATTGTAATCTCGAGGTCATTAAAATCGATCGGTTTAACCACAAAATCGAAAGCACCCCCGTTCATTGCAGTCCGGATATTTAAAATATCACCATAAGCAGAAACAATTACCGAGTGAAGAAGCGGATTGTTCAATTCTTTAATTTTCGAAAGAAGAGTAAGGCCGTCCATTTCAGGCATGTTGATATCGGTGAGAACAAGCTCAATTTCATTATCGGCAATTAATTTTTTAAGAGCTTCAATTCCGTTACCTGCAAATTTAAAGCTGTATTTCCCCTGTTTAATCTCTTTCCTGAATTTTTGATTGATGAGCAGTTCCAGATCCGGTTCGTCATCAACAACAAGTATTTTGGGAGTTGTATTCATATAATTATTTTTTATGATTTTTAGGAAGTCTGATTATAAATTCAGTGAATTTACCCTCTTCAGTCTCGAAGAGTAATTCGCCTTTATGCTCTGCAACTACAATATCATAGCTTATTGAAAGACCGAGTCCTGTTCCTTTACCTGTCGGTTTGGTAGTAAAGAAAGGAGTGAAGAGGTCCCCTCTGATTTTTTCCGGAATTCCGTGTCCATTATCCATAACACGAATTTCAATAAACGAATCCGACTCAAGAGTTTTGACCCTGATTCTGGCAGGTTCATCAGTGTTCAATTCCATTTTTTTTCTATGGGCTTCGTAACAGCCGTTGGTAAGAATATTGAGAAATACACGGCTGATATCCTGAGGAATAACCTCAACTTTACTAATTCCTGAATCGTATTCCTTTTCAATTTTAATATTGAATGTTCCGTCCTGAGCCCGCATTCCGTGATAAACTAAATTAAGATCCTCATCGAGCATTGCATTAATATCTATCGGTTGTATTTCACCTGTTTTGCCCCTTGAATGCTGAAGCATACTATGAACAATACTGTCGGCACGTTTTCCATGTTCTTTTGTCTTTTCAGCATTCTGTTTAAGGGAGTTGAGAAGTTCATTCAATTCCTCTAATTCTTCAGAATTGAATTTCGATATGTGTTTATGGAACTCATCTCTTAATTCTTCAACCACTCCAACTGAAAGCTCAGAAAAGTTATTTACAAAGTTGAGGGGATTTTTTATTTCATGTGCAATACCTGCGGTAAGCTGACCGAGCGAGGCAAGTTTTTCCTGGGCAATAAGCTGTTTCTGTGTAGCCTGAAGATCTTCAAGAGTTTTATTCAGCTCTTTGTAGGCATTAGCATTATTTATTGCAATTCCGACGTGAGCGGCTATTGTACCGAGAAGGCGCATATCCCCCTCGTTAAAAACATTTTCTGCCTCGGTGCTCTGTACGCTAAGAACACCAATTATTTCATCCCCTACAGGAATTGGAACACCGAGATAGGAAGCCGAAGGAATTCCAATTCTCTTTATCCCTAATTCTTCACTCTTTTTATTTATTTCTTTATTTATAAGAAGTGGTTTTTTATCCAGTATAATTCTTGAAGATAATCCGATCCCAAGTTGAATTGGAGTCAACTCCTCGCCAAAACAATATGGAAATTCAATCATTTCATTTTCTTTATCCAACAACGCGAGATATACAATATTAGCTTTGAAAAGATCGCGCACTTTTTCACCAACAAGATTTATCAGCTTATCAATCTCAAGGTGCCCAACAATCGCCTGACTGATACTGTTAACAGTTCCAAGTTCAGCTGTATGTTTCTTGCTGTCATCGAGCAGTCTTAGAGTTTCTTTGAACAGCCGCGCATTCTCTAAAGCTACGCTCATACTGTTTGAGACAGTAGTTAGAAGGCGGATATCCGATTCCGAAAAAGCATCCTCTCTGTCATAGTTCTCAATCAGTATTAATCCTTTTGCTTCTGTACCTAATAAAATCGGAACCATGATCAGGGATTTACTCATGTCTGTGCCGGGTATAGTTGTCTTTCCAAAAATTCCCAGTTTTTCTTTTTCCTCCGGAGTATTCTTTTTGAGAAGAAGAGTTTTGCCGGAATCAAGAACATATTTTGAAAGCGGAGTCGGCTTCGATGAATTGATAGTAAGTTTCTCTCCATGTTCATATTCATAATAAAAATGAAGAATATCATTCTCTTTATCATAAAGTCTAATTCCAAGATCCTGGAATCCAAGAGCTTCTCTGAATTTATCCCCGACAAGATTTATAATGGATTCAATATCCATCTCCTGTACAAGTCCTTGCTGAATTGTATTGAGAATGGACAATTCTACATTCCGCTGTTCGCTTTCTAAAAGCAACCGTTTCGTTTCTTCGAACAGTCTGGCGTTTTCTAATGCAACTCCCATATTCGATGCGAGAGTCAAAAGCAGAACTCCATCTTTTTCGGAGTAGAGATTCTGCCTGTCCAAATCCTGAATAGTAATAACACCTGTAGTTTTTCCATTATGAATTATTGGAACGCCTAAGAATGATTCGGGCATTTCACCATCAAGCACCTGGTCACCGCTGTGTTCAATAATTTCCCGGCTCGATCCGAATATCAACGGCAGCTGTGTTTCAATAATTTCCTTTCTATCAGGATCGATATCGATCGGTTTATCGAAGTAGTACCTTTTGTTCTTTTCAATGACGTATCGATGATGAATTTTATTATCAGCCGAGTCATAAGTCGAAATAGAGACAACCTGCGCGTTGAATACTTCTTTAATTTTATCTCCGACAAGATCAATAATGGATTGGAAATCGAGCTGCTTTGCCAATCCTTCACCAACGCTATTAATTATTTCCAACTCAGCAGCTTGCTGTTTGGTTTTATCCAGAAGTTTATTTGTCTCATCAAAAAGCCTTGCGTTTTCTAAAGCGACAATCATACTATTGGTTAGCGTAGTAAGAAGTCTTAAATCAGATTCAGTAAATGCATTTTCTCTATCAACATTTTGAAGGCTCACGGATCCCCTAACCAGATCTCCGGCAATCATCGGGACAAACACAGCAGATTTAGGAGGCTGTCCTGCTGTTACGCCAGAGCTTCCATATTTTTTAGCTGTTTCAACATAATTCTCTTTAATATCGAGCGGTTTTTTAGTCTCGACGAGTAATTTACTGTTCCAATTAAAAGGCCGTGGATCGACATGCTGCCTTTCCCCCTTTTCAATAGCATATTGCCAGTATTCCAAACCTGTATCGTGATCAAATGTTCTGATTACAAGAGTCTGGGTATCCGGGAACAAAGCACAAAGACGATCGCCCACCAGATTATAAATGCCATGCATATCAAGTTCTTTTGCCAGACCCTCCTGAACACTATTGATAACGGAAAGTTCTGCAGTACGCTGCTCGGTTTCTTTTAAGAGGCGGTTTGTCTCGTCAAATAACCTTGCGTTCTCAAGTGCGACGCTCATACTGTTTGCAAGAGTAGTCAGCAAACGCAAATCGGAATCACTAAAAGCATCCTCCTTATCAAGATTCTGCAAACTGATTACACCGGTTACTTCATCACCGGCTATCATTGGTACAAATACAAGAGATTTTGCTCTTTCACCAAACATTACAACATTATCATACTTTACAGCTTCTTTCTCCTCATCCCTATTAATTAACAATGGTTTAACAGTATCAATTACATGCTTGCGAAATCCTTTCAGCGGGCGGGGTCCTATAAGTGTTCGATCACCTTTTTCAAATGAATAGCAATCTTCAATCATATTGCTTTTTTTATCATACTTAACAATATCAATTACCTGGGCATTAAATATTTCTCTTATTTTTTCCCCAACTAATTCGTAGATACTATTGATATCGAGTTCTTTAGCTAATCCTTCCTGAACACTATTGATAATTGAAAGTTCAGCGGTTCTCTGTTCGGTTTCATTAAGTAATCTTTTGGTTTCATCAAACAGTTTAGCGTTTTGTAAAGCAACACCCATGTTTGTAGCAATAATTGAAAGCAGGCGGATTTTTTCATCATTATAATCATTTTTCTTATAGCTCTGAATGCTCACTACACCAATTACTTTATCGCCCGCAATGATCGGAACGCCGATATAGGTTTCTGTTTTTTCTTCTTCCGATTGAACAAGAACTCCTAATTTGATTGCTTCATCAAAGGTGCCATGATATAATGGTCTGGCGGATTTAATAATCTTTGATGTTAGCCCTTCTCCAAGCAGGAATGGCTCTGCTTCCTGATAATCACGATAGAAAGAATATGGAACATGAATAATCTTTGTTGATTCTTCCAACAAAAGGATTTCGGTTACTTCTGCTTTAAAGATATCTCTTACTTTATCACCGATAATTTTGATTATTGTATCAATACTAAGCTGTTTTGAAATTGCTTCACTTACACTGCTTATTATCGCAAGCTCTGCTTCCCTTTGAGCCAGTTGTTTTTTCAATAATTCGGTTTCAGATTCAACCGGTTCTACTTTTGTTTTATTAGCCTTCATTTATAATCCTTATTTATAATAAGAATAGATGGAAAAAATTCTTAATTAAGGGAGCACCTTTTCTTTGAGCTGATCGAAATTTATCGGTTTGGTCATATAATCGTCGCAGCCGTATTCAAGCGCTTTATTATAATTATTCTGATCACCATAGGCGGTAATCATGGCTACTTTCAACTCGGGATAATTGTCTTTTATCCATTTCAAAAGTTCAAGGCCATTAATGCCCGGCATGTTGATATCAGAAAGTATCTGTTTAACCTCACCCGGTCCGTTCGATTTAAGGTAATCCTGAGCTTCCTCCCCCGAAAAAGCAAACAGAAAAGCGAGCTTACCGGATTTTATTTCCTTACGGAATGTCTGCTCAAAAAGTAATTTCACATCTTGTTCGTCATCCACAACCATAATTTTCATAGCAATATCCTTTCAATAATTAGAGATAAGTTTTATTATCACTTTACTTTAACTGCGATAAAAGTAATATCATCATTCTGTTCTAATTCCCCTTTCCAGTTTGCGCCATCCATTTGTAGAGCAGAGATTATTTCATTTGAGCTTTTGCCTCCGTTTTCAGCAAATACTCTCTTTAGTCTATCGTAGCCGTACATTTCTCTATCTGCATTCTGAAGCTCGGGTAATCCGTCGCTAAGTAATAAAATTGTATCTCCGGAATTAACTTCAGTCGAAAAAACATCATATTCGGTTCTTCTCAAAGCCCCAAAAGGTAATCCGTGAAGAGTAACCTCTTCTACAAAATTGATTTCTTTCCTGTATATAAAGACCGGTGGAATTCCGGCATTGGCTATTTTTATTTCCCGTCCGTAGATATTAACCATTGCAAAGGAGATCATCATTTTGTCTAAAGACATTTTCTTTAATATTTCATTAGAGGATGAAAAAAAGTTTTTTATTTCTAATCTAGCTGAATCGGCTATAAAGAGTGATTTCATCATTGAGACGATTGTTCCGGCTTTGAGACCATGGCCGGTGGCATCCCCTAAGCAGATATTCAACGAACCATTATCCTTGAATGAAAAATCGTAATAATCTCCACCTACTTCTGTTGCAGTCTGCATATGCACAGCGATATCAAGCTTGGAAAGTTTCGGCAACTCTTTTGGAAGCATAGCAAGCTGGAGCTGACGAGCATCTTCAAGCTCTTTTGACTTTCGTTCGTTCTCGGCCTGAATAATTTTATTCTGAGCTTCTGCTTTTTGTAAATCGAGGAAGCGGGTATAGGTTCTTTCAAATTCCACAGAAAATCTACGAAGGATTTCCTTTTCTTCCTGAGTGAGTGGCCGTCTTATATCTATGCCAAAACAACCATATTTCATGTAGGCTTCAGTATAATAAATTCCTTCCGGAAAAAATTCCGGCTTGAATTTCACCGCTCCCTTCAGCAATTCTTCCCAGGAAGCAAAGAATGAATCGATTTTACCGGGCGGTACGAATGTTTCATGCACTGGTTGATTACTCTCCCAATCCGCGTAACACTTTGCTGTACCAGGCTCTGTTTTATCTAGTGGATATTTTACGGCTTTACTCTGATACTGCGAAGTACCATTTATGTCATTTACCCATGTTGCCCAAAACATGTGTTCCTGTTTGTCTTCATCTGGCAGCCAGACAAAGGAAAATTCGGAATCAATTCCTAAGCCTAGAAGCTGCTCGTGAAAAGTCTTTGAAATATCATTGAGTTCACTGGAGTGCTTCATCAGCATACTCTGAGTTCTGGTTCGTTCCAGCGCCAGTTCAATCTGCGCTTCACGTTGCTGACGTTCAGCACCTTTCAGATCTTCAAAACGTTTATAGGCTAAATCAAATACACCGGCGAAGCGAACCAATGAAGATAAATCTTCCATTGGAGGATCAACTACTATTCCGGGTAGACTATATCCAATTTCCCCATGTGTAGTGCGAGCCATTATGAATGTTAATCCTCCGATATGACGAATGTCGTCCAAAGTTGGTGCATTGGGATCTACCTGCTCGAAATCTCCAAGTGTGATCATTTTATGAACATATTCTACAGCGGTTTCTACATCCATTGGAAAAATAATAGTAGATTCATCACTCTTTTCCCAATCGGCTAATAACTTTATATCACTGTGGATATGACGGGGCAATGTCATCACCATACCAATCCGCGTACCATCTCCTGAAGTCATAGCTTTTTCATATTTATCGGGTAGCCAGCGCATATGCCAGAAATAATGTGCTTCATGACCTAGTGCAACAAACTCGGATCGCATTGTAACAACAATATCGAGCAGTTCGGAAGACTCGCGCATAGCTGTTACCTGTGAACGGATTCGCTCCAGTGAAAGCTCAATCTGAGCTTCTCGTGCCTGTGCTTCGGCTTTTTGAAGATCGAGGAAACGGGTATAAGTTTGATTGAAAACAGACGCAAAACGGCTTAGAATACCCTGGTGCTCGTCGGACAACGGCTCAAAACTTCCCGTAACTAAGCATCCGAAAATATCAGATGAGCCGGAGAGATATATTTTGTTAACTCCTGCCATGTCCTTCTTTACCGGCTCCGGCAGGTTAGTCAGTTCTGTTTGGCTAAAACCAAATCGATCCCACTCTTCTTTTTCTTTTCCTTCAAAAAGATAGGTCCATTTTTTTCTTCTCTCCTCCCAATAATTAAGATACAACTGATGTGAGGGGTGTTGATTGTTTTGAACAAAAAAACCGTTTTCATTCAGCAGCCCTTCTTTACCGGCCAGCCACCATGTAATACCACGATTTTCCGGGTTTACAATCATGATAAAACACCTATCCAGGTGTGCATCCAGTTTGGAAAGTTCTCCATACAAATGATAAATAAGGGTACCGATTTCAGATGAACTCCTCATTGCCATGGAACGGCTTCTAACTTTTTCCAACGCAGCTTCAATCTGCGCTTCTCTTGCCTGAGCCTCTGCTTTCTGCAGATCGAGGAAGCGGATATAGGATTGTTCAAAAACATTTCCAAAACGTTTTAGAATTTCATTTTCATCATCAGAGAATTTTTTTCCGTTGTGGTTGGTAATGGAAATGCTTGTATAATTCGATATAACAACGGATCTGGTATATCCCCCTTTTCGTGATAACAGTTCCTCTTTTCTTTCCTGAGATAAACTATTCCACGGCGGAAATTTGAAAAGATGTTTGAACAGACTGATCTTTTCTTCGTCGGTGCGATCTTCGGTAAAGAAATTATTTTTTCTTTTGATCGCATTCATTAGCTCAATAATTATTGGGCTGTTTAAAAATGGGACAGTCACTTTTTGTACATAATCAGCTGCGCCGCCGGATGCCCAAAGAGTAACATCTTTATCAACTTCATCATTAATAACGATGAATACTCCACCGTTAATATCAAGATTCATACTGTGCAATTGCTGCGCAAGTATATTTACAACTTCCTGTAATTCGGAAGTATTATGCATAGCAAGACTTCTCGCTCTCACTCTCTCCAGTGCAAGCTGAATTTCCGCCTCTCTTGCCTGTGCCTCGGCTTTTTGAATATCAAGATACCTTTGATATGACAGTTCAAATACCTTAAGGAATCTTTTGAATAAATTTATTTCTTCTTCCGTCAGAGGCTGATAAGTTGAAATCCCTAAAGCAACCGGTCCGAGTGAAAACCAATAATAGTTTAGCGATGAAGCGGTTTCAAGGTAGTTATCAATAAAAACATTTGTCGTTTTCTGATAAGCAATCCAATCTATAACTTCCTTGCCTTTAATATGAGTTATGAAAAATTCTCCCTTTCCTTTTATCATTTTCTCGGCAAATTCCTGATGCAGCTCATTATTTGTATACGTGGTTTCTGTAATAAAGGTTTTATTGTGCTTAGAATAGTATTCGTAATTTGTGTAAGTGCCGTTCTGCTGGTAAAAGATAGCGGTTTGCACATTCCGGATTTCGGCAACGCCTAATAACTCCAGTTGAAGCGAAATTGTTTTACAAACCTCAAGCATATCATCCGGTTTCCTCATCGCCATAGCTACTGTTCGGACTTTCTCAAGAGATTTTTCAATTTCCAGTTCGCGGTTTTGCGCTTCAACTGCTTTTCTCTTTAACTCCAGTTCCTCAATTGTTTCTTCAAGAAGTATGGAAGTTGTTTTCTTAACCTTTTCGGTTCTATCAAGCTTGAAAGCAGTTATCTCTAATTCCTTATTAACATCCTGCAGAGCTTTAACCGCGTTGTTTTTCTCTTCATCGGTAATCTTTTGATTACTCAGAATAAGCCTTATAATATTTTCAATTTTCTGATTCATTTATTTTTCTTTTAATGCAACCCAGCAGCAAGTCATGTTATGGAATTCATTATCACCGCCGGTTGCTCTGCCATACTCGCCATAAGTAAAAAATCCGGCCATCGGAACCTTAAATGCGTTTCTAATTCCATTTACTTCATCTGATGTAAGAGGACCAAAAACATCCAGTCTTCCAATACATGAAAACATAAGAAGGGCATCGGCTTCGGGCATTTCTGCTGATTGTATTTTCTTTGCATCCGCACTTACTTCTTCAATCACTTCAAAATCAGGCGGAAGTGTTAAACGTATTCTATCACCCACTTTTACTCTGCCGGAAACCGCCAATCCTTTATTATCCCAGTTCAATCCCATTGAGGAACGGATCAACGGTTCCCCTTTTTCTTTTGAAAGACTGAGTATTACAGTACCGATATTAAACTCTTTATACTTTTCTTCAGTTAAGTTTAATCCCAGAAATTTCGGCATTAATTCAGCTGCCGGCTGATTATCAATCTCCAGAATCCAGTTATCCTCAACTTTAGTAATTGTCTTTTGAGTACCAACCGGTTTTTGTCCTGTTGCTGCCCGTCCTTTTACAATAACATTATTATTATCAATTACTAGAAGCAGAATACCATTATTCGTTTTTTTATTATTTGTGAATGTAAAAGTTTCCTTGAATCTAAGGTCATCGCCGGCACCGCCTCCCCAAATAACAGCATCTTTACCGGCTACTTCTGAAATACTATAGAGAATTTTTTCGCTGACAGCCATTTCTGTAATGTCAGCAACACTATTAGAGAGAATGAATGCCGGCTTCTCATAAAGCTTCATTGCATTGCCGGTCATGGTTTTCGCTAATTCAACCGGATCAGTTTTTCCATATTCCTCTAGTAATATTTTAAAGTTTGCTCTATTCATATCCATAAGCAGAATCGAAATACTTTCACGAAGAACTTCGCTATCGCATATTTCACCGCTGGAAGTAACTCCGAATATCTGGATATTATAACTATTCATTATGCTGATAATCTCATTGCGCTCATGTTTTATTGAGATAAATACAAATGCCAGTGTTGGCTTAAAACCATCGGACATGCTTTCAATAAGAGCAGATTTAATTTCCTGAACCGACTTTCCATTAATTGATTTTGCTTTCATAATTTTTCGATAAAATATTTTATTTTACTTTAATTACCACAAATGTTACATCATCTTCAGGTTCTTTGTCGTTAGTCCATTTCTTACCTTCGTTTTTCAAATAATTAACAATTTCTTCAGGTTCCTGCTGAGCAATTTCCTCGAAGCTATTCCTTGCCCTTTTATACCCGAGGATTTCATGATTATCATTTTTCAGCTCAGCAAAACCGTCACTCATCAATAACAATGTATCGCCTCTTTCAATCTTTAATTCCTTAATATCATATTCTATCCCTTTCATAGCTCCTAAAGGCATATTGTTTATAACAACTTCTTCGATAGTCTGAGAATATTTTCTGAAAATAATTAAAGGCGGCATTCCGGCATTGGTAGTTAAAATCCGGTCAGATTTTATCTGAATGCATGTTAATGCCATCATCAATCTTCCGAGCTGCATATCTTTAAGTGCATTGCTAGTATTTTCAAAGAACGGTTTTAATTCCATGTTTGTCCGGTCCGACATAAAAAGTGATTTCATAATTGAAACCATCATACCCGACATCATACCGTGTCCTGTAGCATCCCCAAGTATTACCGTTAGAGTTCCGTCTGCATGAACATTAAAGTCATAATAGTCGCCTCCCACTTCCGTAGCGGTTTTCATATAAACAGCAATGTCGAGATGCGGCAATTGAGGCAGTTCTTTGGGAAGCATTGAGTACTGCAGGTTACGAGCTTCTTCTAATTCTTTTGTCTTTCTGGCATTCTCAGCTTCAAGTAATTTCTTGTTTTCTCTTTCCCTTCTTCTATCCAGCTCATACTTTCTAACTCCGCCTAAAATCCCTACAAACCCGATTAAATAGACGCCATAAGCCCACCATGTTAACCACCATGGCGGATTAATAGCAAAAGAATAATAATCTTCATTCGTTTTCATACCGTTTGATGTTGTTGACCTCACTCTGAACCTGTAATCACCCGGCGGGAGATTCTGATATTCAACAAAAGGGAGATTAGAGGGACGCGACCATTCTTTATCATATCCTTCTAAAAGATGCTCATAGGTGGTTTGTCTGGGATCTCTATAATTTAATGCGGCATAATTAAATACAAATGAATTCTGAAAGTGACTATGCTCTGAAGGATAGTTATAAAAATAATACTGCTTATTAACTACAACAGAAGATATTCTCAATGGATAGGATTTGTTTTCACCCTTATTAATATAAAGACCTACACCGTTATAATATTGAACAAGGTTTCCGTTTCCATCCATTATGCTTCCATAAGGACCTCCGGTAACTACATTTTCATCATCATAATAAGTTTGAAATTTATCTCCTCTAATCTGAAGAGTTCCGGATGGGAATTGAAAGAATACATTCCCCTGATGGTCGACAACCGGATTAGAAATGTTAGTTGAAGGGAGGCCTTCTTTCTTAGTATAGAAGTTCAGGTTTGTACCGTCAAAAATAACCAGACCCCTGTTTCTGAGCCGGATATACAACCGGTCGCTGGATTGAATATCAGTTTTAGTGCCGGCTACACTTGCGCCTTTTAAAATTCTAAAATCAGCAGTAGTGCTAATGCTATCGCTTAGATCGATGAATTTCTTCCCATTAAAAACAAAGAAACCGCCGCTCGTTAGGAAGTAGATGTCATTCTTCAGTTTACCTACATAATGGAGCTGTTCTTTCGGAACATTCCAGCTCTGTGGGGGATTCTTCCAGGATTTGCCATCATAGATCATAATTTTAGAAGGCACGGAAGTAAGGTCTTTAACATTATCCGAAAACAAACCGATAAACCAGAGTCTCTTCTGATCATCTTCCCTAAGTTCAAAGAGTTGATGTTTTTTAAGATTATCATCGTCCGTAAACGGAGAATCAATCTCAATAAATTTTTCCCCGTCAAATTTACCTAAATAGAAATCGGCACTATTTAAATCCTTTGATTCGGGTCTTACATAATTCTGCCAGGCATAGATTTCACCTTGATTGGTTTCCAATAAGGAAGTTGAATTGTAAAGTTTACGTTTATCAGATAAGACATTATTGAATTTAAATATCCAATCGTTATCGCTATTTTTGATTTCACGTGCCATTGCAATCCCCCTGGACGTAGCGATCCATACTCTCATCTTACTATCCTGGTACGTGTCGAATGTTATATTACTTGGCAGACCCTCTTTTTCTGTATAGGTTATAAGTTTTTTGCCATCCCAAATATTAATTCCTGTATTAAAAGATTGAGCATACGCAGGCAGCACCGAGTAAGAATATGAGATCCAAACAATTCCGTTTCTATCTGTATAAAAAGAGGGAATCCCTCCGCTTAATTGAAGTAATCCATCCTTTGTTGTAAGCATTCTGGAATAATTTGGATAGTAAACTCCAAAACCTTTTGTGGTCCCCATTAATAAACCATCAATTGTTTCATTAAACGGGAAAGCAGTAAATGAATCATACTTCTGCCATTTGCCGTTTTCGTATTTATACAATTGATTATAATATTTGGAACTCTGAACCTGACCTTCCTGCGTAGTCTGAAAGACCAGTAACTCCGGGAAGAACTGATTCTTTTTTGTGAAGAGTACTGAAGTATAACGCAAATCACTGATGCTCTTACCGGTTTTAATATCTGTAATATTATTTATGTTTTCAATAATGTTCGATGGAACCCATTGCCCATTTGCATATTCATATATTGATTTGTTTCTTGAATTAAAAATTTCGTATGTGGTTGACGCGGTTGTCATGAATAATTTGTCAAGCGGTTTACTATAATAAACCTGCAAAGGAAAGAGATCCTTGCCAAGGTTATCAATAAAATCGGTATACTGATGGAATTTCGTTCCATCATACATCAATACTCCGGCGGTATTTTTGGCTATGGTTCTTGATGCTAATATTCCAGAAAACGCGAGCCAGGTATTTCCGTCTTTATCAATTGCAGAAGAAAAATTATCGGGCAGGATTATAGGATTTTGCAGCCTAATTCCAACTGATTCATCAATTTTCTTAAACACCCCGTTGTTATAAAGCGCTACATAAGAGCCTTCAGCGGTTTGAGTATTTCTTCCGCTCGATACAAATATTAATGTGTTATAAGGTGTTTCAATAAAATTGATTGAATTGTCAAGTGGATAATTTGTTGAATCATAAACGAAAAAATTACCGTTTTCAAATTTTGTTAATCCTCCGTTAAATTTTTTGTCGATAAACGGAGTGCTTGAACCGATCCAGATTGTTCCTTTACTATCGGACTTAATAAAACTTATAACCTTTCCCGGTGAACCGTTAATTTTAAAACCATCCTTTTCCGAGTATGTCTTAAACACATTTCCGTCAAATGTTATAAACTTCTGCGTTGATGCAAAATAGAGAATGTTTTTAGTTGAATCGTAATACATGTTCTGCATGGAGGGCAGGTCAAATTCTTTACCTACCTCATCAAACTCATAACCGTTAAAACGGTATGTGCCTTCAACTCCTGAAAGCCAGATGTAACCATCTTTAGTTTGAACTATATTGGCAATATTTGTGGTGGGCAATCCTTCTTTGTTTGTATACTCAACAATATCGGAATTTGCTTCTGTCTTTTGTCTCTGTTGAGGTAATATTGTTGTAGCTGAAAACAGAAACAAACTGACCAGAATTATTCTAAAAAGAGAAGATGACATCAAGCCCTCCAATAAATGATTTGATATGGGATTTTTTATCTAATCAAAATCCCAGTTCAACAATCTTATAAGATAGAATCCATGTTCGGACAAAACTGTCAAGAAACTTACAGCATTCATTATTATTCTATATTAAGTCTGATTTATTGTTAAAAATTTTTACTTTCGGATTAGGTATAGAGCCGTAATGTCATCACTTTGCGGAGTATCTTTAGTAAATCCACGAAGATCAGAAACAAGATTATTAATAAAAAGGGATGCGTCTAAGAAACAATTTTCAACACAGAACTTTTCGAGCCGGGCATCCGAGAATTCCTCTTCATTTTCATTCATTGCTTCCGGAATTCCATCGGTGAACAGCAAAATCCTCTCCCCTTTTTCCAGTATAACTTTTTCACTCTTGAATGGAAGACCTAAATCAAACATCCCGAATGCAACGCCCCCGGCGTCTATTTTTTTTAATACTTTATCCTTCTTTAAAATCAGCGAAGGGTTGTGTCCCGCATTAATGACATTGATTTCTCCCGTTTCGGGATCAAGTAAGGAGATAAAACAGGTAATAAACTTATCAGAAGGAGTTGACCGGTAGATCAGTTTATTAATTTTAACGGCGAGTTCATCAAGAGGAATATTCATTTCAAGATAGGCGTGAAGAGAAGCACTTAAAGTACTTACAAGAAGTGATGCCGGCACTCCTTTTCCCGTTACGTCTGCAATTATTAACGCAATCTTTCCGTTGCTAAGCATCCTGCAGTCATAATAGTCTCCGCCCACTTCTTTGGAAGGGATATTAATTCCGGCAATATCGTATCCTTCTATGGCGGGAAGGGTTTCCGGAATAATTTTCTTCTGAATATCTGATGCAACCGACAATTCCTTTTTAAGCATTTCGTTTTCAAGGGCTTCTTTATGAAGCTCTCTGTTCTCAACAGCGCCGTAAACCTGACGGGCAAATGCAGATAATAATATTTTATCTGTTTCATCAAACTTCGTAAATCCGTTTCTGCTTTCCTTATCAATTAGAATAACAGTATAAGTAAGACCCCTGTATTCAACTACTGTTTCTATCTTATCTTCGGATTTCAATGCTTCGGCAACATCTATGCTATTCGGAATTTTCAAAGTAGAAACATTTCTATTGTCCAGATCAATTTTTATTAAACCCTTGGAGGCATTAGTAAGTGCAACAGCTCTTTCAAGAGCCAGCTCCAGCAGCATAGTATTGTTTTCAAGTTTGGATATTTCAATACCTGTATCAACAAGACTGTTTAACTGAAGAACTTTATGATTAAGTGAAAAAATAAGGCTCTTCTCTTTTAAGTGTGAAAGATAAGATTCGTAAGCGGTACAGAGCAGCCTTGCAAAAATCTGAAGTGTAATTGAATCAAGTGTGCTGAAACCGGTCCTGTCGATTTTATTTCCTATTATTAAACCGAAGCTGGAGTTGTTACTGCATCTAATTGTTGAATAGACTTTATATTCTTTATCATTTTCAATATTAATGTGAAATGAATCGATGGAAACCAGGTATTCATTGAAGGGAATACTTTTAGCATTTGTAATAAAAACAGTTTCCCATGCAGCGCTTTTATCTTTTTTGTGAAAGAGATTTATATCAGTAACAAGAAGATTACCTCTTAGAAGATGAACGAAATGCGCACCGATCTCTTCAAGGTTTTTTGCTTCCGCAAGAATTCCGAATCCTTCCTGAAAAGAACCTACCTGATAAATCAGTTTATCTATAAACTGGCTGCTGAACGCTCCTTCATTCATTAAAGAGACTCCTGAGACCTTACCGAATATTACTGTTTAGTATCAATGAGTTTAACACCATCTTCAACAGTATCAGCTTTCAAAGCATACTGAAAGAGCCCCATGATTGTAAATGTTTTATCAATTGATGAATCGAGATTGGTAAAAACAAGCTTCCCTTTTGAATCATTTAATTTCTCAATAACCTCAATAAGGAAAGAGATGCCGATGGAATTAATAACTTTGGAGTCGGCTAAATTCATAACATAATTATTTATTCCTTTGCTGTAATGATTATTAAATTCTTCAATAATTTTTTGTCCCCCAAGATTATTAATATAACCGGAAGTAGTAATAACCGTACATTGATTTTTCACTTCCGAAGTCAATTTAAATTCAGAAACCATTTATTTATCCTCACACTAAATTTTTAATAATTGTTATTTTTGTTCCGTGGTCATTTGATTCAATAAGGAAATCATCGGACATGGATTTCATCAGTTTTAAACCCCATCCTCTTTTATTACTACTATGGAGTTTGGAATCGATGTCCGGATTAGCAACTTCAGAGGGTTTAAATCCCTTTCCAAAATCTGTGACAAGTATAATCAGTTTTTCTTTTGTCATTGTAAATTCAACATCCACATAGGGATTGTTTGAACCGGAGTGTTCGAGACCGTTAATAATTGCTTCAGTGACAATTATTCTTGCTTCTCCAATTTTTTCATCAGAGATGCCAAGATGTCTTCCCATTCTTTCAAGACCTTCCAACGCAACAAGTTCTATATCATTAACCCGTGGAAGTTTGATTTCCAGTTTGATATTGTTATCCATATTGTTCGCTCATTATGATTATAATTTAAAGTTGACAGGTTCATTAAATATGGCGATGAAGTTAGTTATTTTTGACAATATATCCTCTTTAATATTTTTTTTATTCGTGAAGTAGAGCATCCTTTTGTCGTATTATATTTTTATTAGAAGATGAACAAAATAAAGTTAGTGGATTGAAAAAAGTAAATTGGGATAGAATAATTACAGAATTAAAACATTGCTTCATCGATTCTGTTTTGCCCGCGAAAGTTATATGTCTGTTGCTCCAAAGAGGGGGTCGGCGGCAATTAAAAATTCTTACGCCACAATAGAATTCTCAAAATGAATTATGAAAAAGGACAGCTTTAGAAATTTCTTTATTATTATTTTCAGAACTTGTCTGCATCATAGCCCTATCAATTATTAAGCAGACTCACAGTTACCAACTGTAAGTTATGAAAATCAGTTAAATCTTCTGACGTGAACTTAGTACCTGATAAAGATACGGCATTGTCTATATGCGTTTCGACATTGTTGGTCAAACAGGACGAGTTACAGACTGTAAGAAAATCGAATATTCTATTCAATATAATACAGCTTTATTTACCTTTTAATGTTTTATCAAGAAATCGAATCATGTATTCCATTGTTTTGTCGAACCATGGATGAAAAAGCCAGAAAGGGTGAGGAGTGCCTTCAATAGTGTGCACTTCTGAATAATTGTTATAAAATTTAAATTTTTCGATTGCATAATCTCTGCCGGCATGATATTTCGGCAGCGAACTGTTGATAAAGCAGAAAGGCGGCGTCTTTGAATTGATATAATTTATTGGAGAAGCTTCAATCCACGGAAATGGATTTTCTTCGTATGAACAGCCGAACCATAGTTTACTCCCGGAAGGTTTTGCCGGGTCCTTATCCTTGTTGCTTTCAGCCGGATTGGTAAAATCCATTGTTCCGTCTACGACAATCACTGCCTGAACTGCTGTAGAAAATCCCATATTGCCGGATAAGCCTTCGAATTTTTCCAAATTGCCGGTAGTACCCAAAAAGGCAGCTAGTTGACCTCCAGCCGAGCAGCCGGAAACGGCAATTTTATCGATGTCGATATTATATTTCTCAGCATTTGCTTTCAGAAATCTGATTGCGGCTTTAATATCGTGAACAGCAGCCGGATACAATGCTTCAGCTGAAAGTCTGTATTCCACAGTTGCTGAAACATACCCATGGGAAGCAAGATATTGGGCAGTTGGCCATTCCATGCTTTTATCTCCGCTTCGCCAACCTCCCCCATGAATTATTAGAACTGCGGGATGCATTTCATTACTGACCGGGCTGAAAATATCCATTTGCATTTCCCTGGTGCCGTAAGAAGCGTAGACAACATTAGTAAAAAACTGAACGCCTTCCGGAATCTCGGATTTTACCGTTTCCGCATATGGATATGCTTTTTTTATTTTAGTTGTTGTCGACCTGATGTTGAATGAAGTATCTCGCGGTATTACATTCTGTTGAGCATGAATGATTATTGGGAACAATAGAACTAAAACTATCTTTTTCATAAGACCTATCTGCAGTTGTGAAAAAAAGTAACAGAGATAAAAATAAAACATTATATAATTCAAAGAATACAATACTTGGTGGTTAACACTACTGCACTACAAATCGCACAACAGGGCACTTAAATAATGTACTAAAGTTGTAATAATCATCTATTTTTTTGCACCACCCACTCACACCATTCTTTTACAATTGATTCACCAACTTGCTTGAATTTCCAGACATCTCCTGATTCAATTGCTTTAATAAGTTTTTTTCTGTTAATACCTTTTTCAACCGTCCCAAGGTTATTTCTGCACGCCAGTAAAAACGCACGATTACTCATTCCCTTAGCAGTTGGATTCTTTTTATTTTTTAAGGATTTCTCATATAATTGAAATGCTTCTGGCGTATTCAAACTACTTCCAGCCTTTTCTTTTTTACGTTTAGAATTATCTTTTTTGATATTATTATTCTGATAATCATTGTAAAGTTTATAAATCTTTTCTTTTGTAACTGGGCTAAGATCTGAATTATCTGTAAACGCTTTTCGAACTGTCGTAATACTATAATTCAGATTGTTAGCTAAATATTGTTTTGCGGTAAAATCTATTTTGTCATCCATTATAACCTCGCAAGAAACTGGCATTTTATGTTAATTTTTCCAATCTCATTCCCGCTGGAAAAAAAATTCAAGTTTTCTTCCCCTATTTGCCTCATTTGGGGGTATTCACGATTCCGCACTTATAAATTTTTATTTGGCATTCCCAGTATTTCATTTTTCGATGGCATCGGAGTATAATCCGGCCGTTTTAAATTCTTAACCAAATCATCAATTAATATTTGCCGGCCATCCTTTATGGACTTGTTTGCAGCAATTCCGGTGAGGCATGAATAAGCCCCGGCTCTATAATCTGCTGCTCTCAGATATTTATCTTTAATATCACCCGAACCGAAAAGATCTTCAAGAAGGACTTTGTCTCCTCCGCCATGGCTTCCTTCACCTTCCCATACTTTAAGATCTCTATAATTTCCGCGAAGGGGATAAACCCTAATAGTTGTACCTCCGGGTTTTGTTTCACCGGGCAGATTTGCATCACCGAAGAAATAGACCTTCTCTTCTATTTTGTGTTCTAATCTTCCTTTAGTTCCATTAAAAACAATGTAGTAACCTTCCCACGAATTGAAGGAATTTAAGGAATAGCTCATTGTAACATTGTTATCATAACTAACAACGACATTCATAGTATCCTCTATATCGATTTCCGGTCTAAAGACACAACGATCTCTGAAATATCCATCGTACTTTTCATTATCCAGATACAACTTTTTTAATCTTTCATTTTTATCGAAACTCAACTCAAAGGCGCAAGTCGATTTTTCGGGGCATGTATAGCATCTTTCATAATAATTTTTTAAACCCATTCTTTTGGCGGTTTCAGGAGTATAAAACTCTTTTTTACCATTGGCATAAACTTTTACAGGAGTTGCAGAAAGCCACCAGTTCACAAGATCAAAGTGGTGAGTAGCTTTATGAACCATTAGTCCGCCTGAATATTTTTTCTGACCATGCCAGCGGCGATAATAATCGGCTCCGTGATGAGTATTAAGCATCCAGTGAAAATCGACTGAAAGTAAATCACCAACAGCACCAGACATCAGCAAATCTTTAACCTGAGTTCTTGGAGGTGAGTATCGATAATTAAAAGTGACAATAACTTTTTTACCAGTTCTATTCTGCGCATCTATTATCTGCTGGCATTTAATTTCATCGGTGGTCATCGGCTTTTCTGTTATAACATCGCATCCAAGTTCCATAGCGCGGATTATGTAGAGATGATGAGTTGCATCAACAGTTGTTACAATCACTACTTCCGGTTTATTTTCTTTAATCATTTTATCGAATTCATCGGCCAGATAGATTGGAATAGTTTTGCCGGTCATTTTCTTTGCATAATCCTGATAAAACTTTAACCTGCCTTCATTTACATCGCACATTCCCACTATTTCAGAGGTTTCTTTATATGTTTTATAGACAGCATCCTGGTACATAAGTGTACGGTGTCCAACACCTACAATTGCATATCTTTTTTTAGTGCTGTTAAAGGAAGAAGTCTTTCCAATAATTGAGTTAGGGATAAATAAGCCGGCACCAAGAATAGCAGATGATTTAATGAAGTTTCGCCGGTTTAATTCCATTCCGGATTTTTTTGATTCCATATTATCCTCCGTTAGAGAAGTGAGAACTGAATTATTTCTATTTATTTAAGCAATTATTATCGTACAAAGAACAATCGAACAGCTAGATTTCAAAATCAATCGAGGTTTTCTTTAATACTGACTATGAATAATTGTCTGGTACCATCTTCTACAACTCCCGGTACTAAGAGGGCATCGCTTGTTCTATTCCATCTTGGTGCAGGATCCACCCTCAAATCACCATTATTATCTTCCATCGTTGGCATCTTAGGAGTCCGGACATGAAGCATATCCGAGCGCCTGAAAACCACATAAATATTTTCTCCATCTTTATCGTTTTTGAGACTGACGGCTAACCATTTTCCGTCGGGTGATAACGAAGTATCACCTCCTGTTTTAGGAAGTATTTCGGGAGTTCCTATTTTACCGACGATCTTCTTTTCCGGAATACTATAAATTATCTGATCCTTACCATGGCTTCCGATTATGCAGTCGTTTTCTATCCATTCGGGATGTCCTCCGTAATATGGATGAGCTGTTAATTCAGAACCGTCCGGTTTTATTGTAAATGGATTGTTAACAGTTTTTTCGCGTGTTATGTAGCCTGCTCTTAAATAGAAGTAGATTAAGTCATCTTCCCTATTCCATAAAGTATGATTGATAAATAGCTCATCTTTAGCCGCAGCGGGCACTTGATTTTTTAATGCTTCTGAAAGCTGCTTAAATGAAACCAGCAGTTTTTTTCCACCGGTATTCACATTAATTAAAAATACTCCGTCATTATCCGGAGCTTGAATTCCAGTTGTCCAATCGAAAGCGCCGGGATATCCTGTTACAGTACGAAGACGTGCGAGTCTGCCGTAATTTATGCCGAGAAAATAGCCTCCGTTCTGGGCGACGCCGGAATTACCAACCGGAGTATCATCAAACTTAAATTCTCTTATCCTTTTCCTTTTCTCAATATCATATAGAACCGCAAAGACGTGATTATTACTGGTGTCCCTGTCATTGAAAAAGAACTGAGTTTCCGGCGCTTCGGGATTCCAATAGAGCATTGTCCCCTGCTGAAAATTCCATGCATATGTCCTGTCAACTGGAATAAGTTTATAGTTGTCTTTGGTATCGATAAGATTAATTACTGCCGCATCAGTCGGTGCCGGCATATGATCCCGGAACGGGACTTCAAGTGAAACGATGTATCTTCCGGATTTATTCCACGGGATTGTCTGAACATGTCCGATATATCCGAAGAAATGGTTTTGTGGACCAAAAGTAATCTGTTCCACGTTTGCACTTAATTGTTGTGCAGAGACTTGTGTTATAATCGGAATGATAGTAATCAGAATAATAAAAAATATTTTAACCTGACAAAATCTATCATAAGCCTTTCCCATTTTTTTCATATTAATTACCCTTATCATTGATAGAATATTTGCTGTATATCATTTCTTTTCTATTAAGACATAAACATTGCCGTTACCGTCACCGTCCGCGTTGAATATAACGTTATTCGTTCCAGCAATGAAGGTATTATGGACATCTCTGTTTTCTGTCCCCGGAAAAGTTGCTCCATGCACAAACATTCTTTCAGCAACAAATTTTCCGTCTTCAATTCTCCAGAACTTGAGACAAGGATCTATAGGAGAACCGGTACCTACAAAAATTGTTGAATTATAATTGGCGCTCATATCATTATCTTGAACTTTTTCAAATTCATAATTCTTATCCTCATTGATATCATAATAACCGAACCAGTATTTGGGATTCTTACCTTTAAGTTTTTTCAAATAACAGGCTTTGGAACCATCGGGCGACCAGAACGGGTGCGAAACCCCTTCCCCTTCTCCCTTAGCTTCGATAATTTTTTTATCCACTTTTTCATCGAGCGACATGTAGTAGAATCTCTTGTTATCCTCTATTTCCTTCCTTACATAAATTACACCGGGGACTTTACCTGAAGTACTCAAATTGACATGACTCAACTGCTGTCCTGGTCTGGTGATTTCTTTAACGACATTTCCGTCAATATCAACAAATATCATTTTGCTTACTTCAACATTCCCCTTTTCGCCTTTAATTGCTGTTATTGCAATAATACTTCCGTCTGCATTTGCCGTAAGTGAATTACCGACTTTGAAACCTTCAGGCATTCTGTAGAATTCTTTGTCTTCAAAAGTTTTCAAATTTACTTTATGAAGAATTGCGTTCTTCTTATCGTAATAAATGATTTCATTCCTCTTTACGGCACAGATGTCTCCATGCCCGTCATCCTTAATGGTATTCGGGAAATCTGTTACCTGTGTTATTTCTCCATTGTCCAGATTGCAATAAAAGATATTCCAGGTGCCCGTTCTGTTAGAAACAAATGCTACGGCATTGAGATCAGGGTAATATGAATCTGTTGTCAAATAAAATTTTGAATCCTCCGCAGGACTAGTAGTTAGCTGCAATACTTTGAAATTAGGATTCAGAGCTGGGAATTCTTTCCATTCCGGCGGATATTTTTTCCCAACAAATCCTTTCTCATATTTTACGGGCGGATTCATAGCAATAAGCTCTTCAATGGTTTTTTTGCCGGCGGATTTCTTTGCCTTTTTCTGCTCCAGGTTTTCTACTTTTTCTGTTTTCGACTTTTTTTCTTTTTTCTGAATCTTTTGATCAATATTCTCCTGATCACGAGTTACCGGTTTTATGTTAACTGAAGTAATAAAAACCAAAATCAGTATCATCGAAAAGGCGGATATCAGTTTATTATTTAACATTTCTTCTCCTGAATTTTTTAAGAATAAAACCACTCTATTTTGTTTAATTGATTAATAACCAAATCAAAGAGATTCTTATCAAAGCTTTACCGAATATGGTTTACTGGTAAGACCAGAATATTCTTTTGTCACAATGTTGTATCCGGTGACATCAGGATTATATTCAGTTACCAATTTTGTTCCGGTTAGATCAACCGACCCGATTAATTCTGCTTTCCCATTTTTATGAATGCTGTAAACTATACATTCTTTCAGCTCAACCTTATCCGGATTCTGCCATTCAATAATCATTTTATCCGATTCCCTTTTTGCAGAAGCGTTCTTCACACTTTCTGGAAGTTTAACGAGCGATACGAATACATGGGGATGATCCATTCCAAATTTGCTCGAATTATATATTACTTTAGTTGCATCCGGTGAAAGTTGAGGATGCGGATGCCCCGCGGAATATTTATCCCCCTCCCTGTCATCGAATTCACTTTCATGCTCAACTATGTTCCTAATTTCTCCTGTCTCATAATTAACAACACATATCCAGCCTGGATATAAACTTTTCTTTTTGTTCTCGGGATCTTTTTCTACATCAGTTACAATATATTTTCCATCCGGCGACCAACTGAGATGATGATTAGTTAGCTGCGGAAATGACTTTACTACCGTTCCATTAGTATCGAGAACAAGCAGGCCCCTTGACCCGTTGTAAGTTCCGTAAAAGCAAAAGTTATTTCCGCCAAGCCGCCAGTTAGGACTTGTTGAAGCGCCCTGGTAAACCTGACGTTTTTGCTTGGTTTGGGGATCTACAAGCCACGATGTTTTAGGTAAGAGTAGTTTACCGGACCGGTTCACAAACACAGTAAGATCTGGCGATGTAGTAAAACGTACGCGGTGAAGCGGTACGTCCATCGGAATTTTTATGCTTTCTCCTTTACTGAGGGAATAAATTTCCATTACCGAATTTGCCTGGTCTTTCGGCGCAAGAAGAAGATGATCACCATCAGGATGAGTCGGAGAAATTTCGGTAATATAATTTTCAGTAGTATAGATTATTTTATCTTCTCCCGATTCCACATTGAATTGATGTACCCGTGTAATATCCTTTTTATATGTTAGAAAATAAAGTATGGCGGGTTTCTTCTTATCCCATTCAAGTTTACCTTTCGGCTGCTCAGGGAATTTTATGAGAGTCGGTGTTGAGTTTAGGTTAGTGCTTATATAAAATTTCCCTTTCCTCCCCATGAATAGAGCTTTTGAGCCGTTGCAGTTATAAACAGGAATATCTGTATACTGATGGTTCGCAAAGTCCAGTCCTTTGGAGATCTGCCATGTTTTGCCTACATATAGCGAATCCTCCTGCTGGGCAATCGCTGCACTATTAATAAGCAGTACTGAAAGGAATGTCGAAAGCAATGAGCTGAATATTCCCGAGATACTTTTTTTACGATAAGGGTTACTGATGTTCATTTGATTTCCTTTATATATGATCAAAGTTTTATTAAACATGGTTTACTGGCCAGACCAGAATACTCTTTCGTTACAATGTTGTATCCGGTGACATCAGGATTATATTCTGTTACCAATTTTGTGCCGGGTAAATTAACCGACCCGGTTAATTCTATTTTCCCATTTTTATGAATACTATAAACAATAGATTCCTTCAGTTCAGCGCTCTCCGGTATCTGCCATTCAATAATTACTTTTTGCGCTTCCCTTTTTGCTACAGCACTCTTAACACTCTCGGGATGTTTTACAAATGAAACAAATACCTGCGGATGATCGATTCCGAGTTTTGTAGAATTGTAAATTACTTTGGTCCCATCCGGTGAGAGTTGGGCTTTAGGGTAACCCGCATCATATTTTTCACCGTCGGTATTTTCGTACTTAGTTCCGTGGCGTACTATTTTATTAATTTCACCAGTATCATAGTTAAGAATACATATCCATCCGGAATATTTGCTTTTCCGTTTGTTTGCTGGATCATCTTCTACATCAGTAACAATATATTTCCCATCGGGCGACCAGCTGAGGAGGTGGCCAATAATTTCAGGAAATGATTTTACCACAGATCCGGTCGTATCAATTACCAGCAGCGCGCGTCCTCCGTTAAATTCCCCACGGCAGCAAAAAAGTTCGCCGCCAATTCTCCAATTCGGACTGCCCGAAGATCCGCTGTAAATCTCCTTTTTTGTTTTAGTAAGGGGATCAACAAGCCAGGAAGTTTTTATCTTGTTAAGTTTAGAAGAACGATTAACAAACACAGAAAGTTTATTCTGGGATTTAGTAAACCTCACACGATGAAGCGGAACGTCCATGGGAATTTTAATACTCACATCAGTTTTAAGAGAATAGATTTCCATTACAGACTCGCTCTGATCCTTAGGAGCCAGCAATAAATGTTCTCCATCGGGATGAGCCGGCGCTATTTCCGATATGAAATTAACGGTGGAATAAATCTCTCTCTCTTCGCCTGTTGTCAGATTTAGTAAGTTTATTACTGAGTTAGAATTTTTGCTACTCAGGTAATAGAGAAGATCCGGGTTTTTGCTATCCCACTGAACTCTGCCTTTGGGTTTATTTTTGAATTCAATTTTTACAGGAGACGAATCCAGACTTTTTGAATAATAATAGTTTCCTTTATCATCCATAATAAGCGCCAGAGATCCATTACTATTATAAACCGGAATGTCGGTATACTGATGATTGGCAAATTCCAGTCCTTTTGATATTTGCCAAGTTTTTCCCACATATAGAGAATCATCACTCTGAGAAAATACTGTCGCATTAAAGACAAAATGCAGCATTAGAGTGACGAGTAACCCGCACGCATACTTAGTACATTTTTTCATGTAAGTTCCGTTTCCTAAAATCACAGGCAACCTTGTAAATAGTTAAATTTATTTCCTTTTTTTCATGCAGCAACTTTTAAATTTCGAACCGCTTCCGCACGGACAATCTTCATTTCTTCCGGTATTAAAGCTGGGGAATCCGGCATCTTTTTCGCGCGCCCATTCCATTACAATAGCCGGCGATCTGCGGTTATGCAGCTCATTTGCCATTATTTTCATATAAGGATTTATATAATGGAAAAAGTTTTTATATCCTTCACAGAGATAGTTGAGGCCTTCTTCTCCTTCGGGTGTTTTTATGAATCGGTGCTTCGGGCATTCACCATTGCATGCAAATCTCACATCGCATTGAAGACAATATTTCGGAAGCTTATCCGCTTTATCCATACCGAATTTAATTTCCTGAGGTGAATCGACGAGTGACGCAAGTGAAGCTTCCATTATATTGCCAAGTCTATTTTCGGGATAGACAAAATGGTCGCATGAGTAAATATCTCCGTTATGTTCTATAGCCATTGCTCTTCCGCAGGTTTTATTGAAAACGCAGAGCGATTGTGTTTTTCCGAACCAGCTTTCGAGAGCAACCTCGAATATCTGTACGAATTGTTTTCCGACATCATTCCTTATCCATTCATCGAAGACCGCATTAAGGAATTTTCCGTACTGAAGGGATTCCACAGACCAGTCGGCAAGCTCAGAATCTCCGGAATAATCCGGAGAAATAAGTTCAAGACTATCATTGGTAACTGCAGAGGCTTTTCTCTCTACGATAGGAATAAACTGCATATAAACGCTTCCAATCTCTTTCAGAAAATTATAAACCTCCAGCGGTTTATATGCATTGATCCTGTTTATGCAGGTAAGAGTATTGAATTCAACACCGTGCTTCTTCAAAAATTCCAGACCATTCATCACCTCATCAAATGTAGGTTTCTTATTCTTATGAACTCTATAGTAGTCATGGAGTTCAGCCGGTCCGTCTACCGAAAGCCCGATGAGAAAATTATTCTTGGCAAAAAAGTCCGCCCATTCATCATTAAGCAAAACACCGTTAGTCTGAAGCGAATTGTTGATTTTTTTTCCGTCAGCATATTTATTCTGAATTTCAATCACCCTTCTAAAATAATCGACACCCAGCATGGTTGGCTCGCCCCCCTGCCATCCGAAATTGATTTCCGGAACTGTCTGGACTTCGATATACTGCCTTATGAAATTATCAAGAACTTCATCACTCATTTTCCAATCTTTCGAATCCGGGAATAATTTCTCCTTTTCCAGATAGAAACAGTATGTACAATCAAGATTGCAAATAGGTCCAATTGGTTTTGCAAGAAGATGAAAGGAATCAGAAAATTTCATTTTATAATCTTTCTATATTATTATGTAATTACAAAACAGCATTCTTCGCAGCATTATTTAATTTTTTCAATACTCGTTACTTTAAGATTGGCGTATTCGGCAACAAGAGGCGCCATCTGGCGGAATCCTATCTTACCTCCGCCTAGTACCGGTCCAAGAGTCTTTCCGTCATCAGTCCACTCAAAAATTGAAAGCTCATTAATAAAAAACTCAACAACCGGACCAGCTTTAACAACTCTAATCTGATAAGGACCATTAGCAAATTCAACACATGGAATCGGATCGGCTCCCTGAGTAACTATAACATGTCCGTAACTTTTCCTGAGATTGCTGAGCTGAAAATCTCTTTCCTTCGGATTTCGTCTGAAATAAGAAACATGATGTGCATTAATGTCGCCATGATGATACTGTTTGTAATCGCCGGAACGGCTCTTTAGAGATTTATCAAAAATATCTTCACCGTTTCGTCCCTTAGCAGCAAAAAACATAATGCACAAACCGGGTTCCTTGATCGGCCAGAAATCCCAGGAGACTGCGATATTGTCGGGAAAATCCTTTGGGCACCAGTAGACATAATTAGCTTTCTGTTTAAGAGAGGGATCGAGAAGATTCTGCATTCTCATTCTACCTTCGTTAAACGTGATTTCAGCCTGGCCTTCGAGCACAAAATCCGCGACGTCTGACTGGCTTTTCAAAGGATTATCATATAGAGCTTTCAGTTCTTTATATTTTTTAAAGTATACCTTCTCTGTAAGCGGGTCCTTTTCATCATCCGGCAAATAAATTGCCGAAGAGTCTGCTGCAAATCCGAGTTTACTCAGTCCTATTGTACCGGCGGCAGCTCCCGCGAGTTTAAAAAGATTTCTTCGAGTAAGATAGAAATTCATTATTCACCTCTCTTTATTTCGCCTTTCAATCTGTACATAATTGTCTTATTGAAATTCACATCGTATTTCGGATTATTCATAAGCCGTATCATTTCAGCTCCCGCAAGGATAACAGGTCCGTAACCATGCATGGCATAAACGCTGGTAGGACGGTTGAAATAATAGACATTATCGTTTGCGAAAGTTGTTCCAATGCATGTGCCTTCAACCTGTCCGTTCGGAAGAACTGTTGTAGCAACCGCATTCCATCCGGCAATCGCGACCGGCGCATAAGTATAATCAATCCATCCTTCATTAATTCCACGTGTTATTGCAAACACAAACATCGCAGTACCTGAGGTTTCCAAATATGTTTTTTCTTTATCCAGCATCTGATACCAGAAACCGGTTCCGTCCTGAAGATTTGCAAGCTGCTGTGTAACAAGATTCAGGTAATCAACCACTTTGTCTCTTCCCTTATAGTTCTCCGGTAAAACAGAAAGCAATTCTGCCATAGCCATCATTGCCCAACCGTTGGCACGGCTCCAATAGAACTTGGGATCATATTTTGATTCACGTGCGTTCCAGCCATGATCATAAAGGTTTTTATTTGTATCGAACAGGTATTTCGACATCTGGAGGACCTGTTTAACAGCATCATCCCAATATTTTTTATCTCCAGTCAGCTTTCCCATCTGAGCTAAAAAAGGAATCGACATATAGAAGTCGTCTGTCCATAACGAAACAGCCTGGGGTCTTTCTCTTGCGAGAGTTCCATCTTCAAGTCTGAATTGTTTATTGGTAATATAATTTGCGACGGTATCTATCATATCGCGGTAGCGCTGGTCCGGATTTTTTCCATAAGTCTTTATAAGCGCCGCCCCGATTGAGCCGCAATGATCCAGAGCCGCCATGTGCATCATTTGTCCGAACTGTTCCTTTCTTGCCCTAAATTTTTTGTCGATTTTTCTGAAATAAGGGAGATGATCGAAAACAAAATTGTAATTTTTAATTGCGTAATCGAGGTAGGATTTATCTCCGGTTACCTCAGTAGCAAGGTTCATACCTGAATATACAACACCCATTGTATAGGACCATTGAGTTAATTCACCCTTACTAAGATCTATCTGCGCGTTCTGATTAGGTTCAGAAAAATCAGTAATTGTCTCTCCAGTTTTTGAATCTATTATTCTGTATGGAGTTGATTCCACAAAATAATTTTTAACTCTGTCGATTACTTCCTTAATTTCTGCCGGCTTGGGAATTAAATAAGGAATAGGATACTCAGCTTCTGATTCATTGGGAATTACAGAAGCTTTTTTGTTTTGCGCAATACCTGCTCCATAGATTAATACTATGCAAATAATTAATAAGAACTTACCTCTCATATTATCTCCCTTTATTTATTATAATTGAAAAATCCATTTCATTTCCGCCGGATTTTGAAACCCGGATTAAATCTTTTTTAAATGTTAGAAGCCTCCAGTTATTTTCATTTTCACCGAACGACGCAGTTTCAATTTCAGGAATTTTTCTTCCGTCAGGTAGATAAATTTCCTCGTAAATGTTCTCGTGCATATGTCCAACAAACATTGCTACAATATTTTTGTGATCAATAAGAGTTTTCATAATTCCCGATTTGTATGCTTCGTCATCAGGCCAGCCATCTAAAGGTTTGTTAATGAATTTTCCGTCCCGATTATTATCTGGTGCAGGCAAGGGTACATGGAAAAACATTACAGCTTTAGCATCTTTATTAACCTCAAGCTCATGATTGAGCCATTCAACCATCTCAGGATTCCAGTATGCATCAGTGGGATTTCCCTCGATGCGGTAGATTGCTTCCAGGAAAAGGAAAAGATACTCTGTGCCTCCCGCATTAAATTGCTTGGAATAGTATGAGCCATTCTGAAAGCATTCTGCATTTTTTATCCATGCGGCTTTTGAAGCTTCAGCATTAAAGTGACCGCTTAGATTGTTCTTTTTTTCCTTAGCTGCTTTTGTGTAAAACGTTGAAATTTCATGGTTGCCCAAAGTCAGAAAAACCGGTACCGGTGATTTTCTGCATATATTCACAAAATTTTCTACCTGCCCCGCCATTGCGCTTCCATCAATGGATTCACCTGCATAAAAATCAATATTGTCACCCGATGTCATTATTGCATCTGCGTTTACTTTTTCCGGTATGGTATTTAGGAACTCAACGAACTTCTGCTGATTATCTTCGTACTGCTCTCTTCTTTTCTTCCTATGATCGGGATGGTAACCGTACCAATCGGCTACGTGAATATCCGTCAGATGAATTACATTCAGAGAATCATAAATCACCTGCGAAGAAGTAGAATTGAACGCAGTAAACAGCAAAAACATTAGAAAAATCGTAATGCTTTTTCCGTAGAATAATTTATTCCCCATTTATTTCATCCTCGCTTCCGGGTTCATCTTTATCTCCGGGCCATTTTACTCTTTTAGAATCTTTTGCATTAGTCTTTGGCAGCCAATTTTTCATTTCCTCTTTCAAACCGGAATACTCTGGATCCCATGCCAGGTTTTTCCATTCCATTTCATCGCTGCCGTGATCGTAGAGTTCTTCGGTTCCGTCGTTATATCTTATGTAACGGTATCTTTCATTTCTGACGGAGTGATTTCCCTTCATATGAGTTGTTACCGCAGGATATTTCCACTCTGCTTCAGGATTTTTAAGCAGAGATGCAATACTTTGACCTTCATTTGCCGGATTAGGTTTAAGTCCGCATAGTTCAACAATAGTTGGATACAAATCGAGGAAGCTGACTGTTCGTTCGCATCTAACATTTTTGGGTGAGTTGCCGGGTACAGATATCATAAGAGGTGCGCGGGTTGCTTCCTCCCACAATGTACTTTTCTTCCAGTGAAGTTTTTCCGTCAGATGCCAGCCATGATCGCCCAATAATATCACTATAGTATTTTGGGAGTAGGAACTTTTATCCAATTCATCGATGAGTCTTCCAATCATCGTGTCAGTGAAATTTACCGCGGCAAGATAAGCAGCGACAAGATCCTTTTCTTTTCCTTCTTTCTTTATCGCCCGGTAAACTTTCTCCTGAGCAAGTTTTCTGCCTGCATCTGGTACATCATCAAGATCGTCTTCGCGCATCAGAGGCATTGTAATTTTCTGTTTATCGATCTTATCGAAATACTTTTCGGGGACATACCATGGTAAATGCGGCTTCCTTATTCCGCAAGCAAGAAAGAACGGCTTATTATGTTTCTTATTGAGTTGTTCGATACAATATTCAACAGTTTTATAATCGCCCATTTGGCTGTCGTCAACCTTAAGCGGATACCAGTCAACGTCTTCAGCGCCTTTGGCAGAATTTGCCGGAACTTTAGGCGGGTTTGGATCCCTGGTTGTCTGTTTATCGAGCGAGGGATAAAAATCGTTCCATGAAGCGGGATCAGGAAATTTCCCGTGATAGATTTTTCCCGCACCTGTCGCATAGTAACCGTTTTCTCGTAAATACTGAGGCAAAGTGACTGCATCCTTACCCACTTCAGAGAGTCGGAATGGTTGACGGTTGTTATAGACTCCAGTCGTAGATGGACGGAATCCCGTCATCATACTGGCTCTCGACGGATTGCATATGGGAGCGCTGCAGTAAGCTTTATTAAAAATCACCGACCTTTTCGCAAGCCTGTCAATATTAGGAGTGATTGTATCCTTGTTACCTCCGAAAACTCCTACCCAGTCGTTTAGATCATCTGATATTATAAAAAGAATATTAGGTTTTTCAGCGGGTGTACTTTTCTGAAAGTTGAATCCGGGTAAACTAACCGCTGCGGTACCTAATGCCAGCGTTTTAATAAATTTACTTCTTGAAATTTTGTTTTCCATAATTGCTTTCCATAAAAAATATTTTTGTTAAATCCGTTTATCTATTATTTAATCGATTTTATTCATCAATTGACTCTTTTTTCTTCTTCGCACCGGGTTTGTAATCCGGATTAAGAAACATTTCCTGCGCGTTTACTTTTTTACGCCAGTTTTTCAATTCATCATATAATTCTCTTCCAAGCTGAGGTTTTTCTTTAATAAGATTTTTCTGCTCGCTGATATCGGTCTCTAAATCAAATAATTCCAATGCACCTTCTGTTACAATTCCGTTTATACTCTTTTCATACCACTCGATCAATTTGTAACGTCCTTTCCTTACTGCACCTGAAGGAGCAATGCCCTGCGAATGGTAATGAGGATAATGCCAGAAAATCGGTCGATCGGAATATTTCTCAGCCCCATTCAGGAGAGTAAGAATATCAACACCGTCTATATTGCTGATGTTATTTTTTACACCGCAGATATTAAGAATTGTCGGGAAGAAATCTACGCTGGTAACTGGCACATCACATTTTGAACCGGGTCTTATCACACCGGGCCAGCGTATTATTAAAGGTTCTCGGATTCCTCCTTCGTAAAGCTGAGCCTTTCCTCCACGCAATGGTTTCAGTGTTTCTTTTGCCGTAGAGCAGCCATTATCCGCAAAATAAATTACGATTGTATTTTGTGATAGTTTCAGTTCATCGAGTTTGTCCAGAATTCTTCCGATATTCTTATCAAGAGTTTCGACCATTGCACCGATAACAGGTGAATTTTCAGGGAGATCTGCGCCGGGTTTTTCTTTATATTTTTGAATCAGTGCTTCATTTTCCATTTTCGGGCTGTGAATCGAATGATGCGCCATATAGCAGAAGAATTGCTGATCTTTATTGCCCTCAATAAATTTCAGAGCGTTGTCGGTAATTTCTTTTACATGATGCGCATCAGCATCAGGGTCATCATTCTTGTTCGGTTTGACAGATGTAAAAACCACATCGAAGCCCTGTGAACCGGGATCGCCCGGTCTGCCCGGCGAATAATTCTTGTCGTAATTAAGATGCCACTTACCGAAATGTCCCGTTTTATAACCGGCAGTCTTCAATGCTTCAGCAATAGTTACTTCCTCAAGCGTAAGTTGTTTTGTCCACTCCGGAGTGGCGAGATAATTCTCCGGCTGAGTTTCTTTCCCGGGTATGAAATCTGTAAGATGAAGTCTGGCAGGATATTTACCTGTCATTATGCTTGCTCTGGTAGGTGAGCAAACCGGGCACGCTGCGTACGAATTAGTGAAGATCATACCTTCGCGGGAAAGCCTGTCAATATTCGGTGAATGATAATACGGATTGCCGTAACAACCGAGTTCATGTACTCCCTGATCATCTGCCAGAATAAAAACTATATTAGGTTTTTCTGTTCTGTGCATTCCGCTAGTAATAAATTTCGGAAGCAGAAAGGCGGCAGAAAATATTCCTGCTGTTTTGATAAAATCTCTTCGTGAATGATTTGTTAATTCATTCATACTTACTCCTCGCCACCGTCGTTTTCGTTGTCCTTATTATTTTCCTTCTCTTATTTATCTTTCTTCTTTCGGGTTTTTTTCTCTTTCTCTGTATTGTCTTCACGGGAATCATTCTTGCGAACTTTCAGCGTAATCCAGTTTGATCGGATCTGATTGAATCTAACCTGCTGTTCAACTGTAAGTATCTGATCAATAGCTATATTAATTTCGTTGAGATGATTTCCGTAATTAACTTTTGATTTTGATGCACCGACATTTTGCATTGGATTTCGGAATGAGGGAGACATTAGAATAGATACAACCCTCGATTTCTGTGAATCTGACAGATCCAGAAGTTTCTGAAGTTTTTCTGCTTTTGAATACGCAGAATTACCTTTAGACTGACCAGATATACTGACAGGTAGTAAACATACAACCGCAAATAGCATATTTAATAATACTTTTATAGTTAGCGTACCTGATTTTATTTTCATCAAGCTCTCCCTGAAAATCTGCCTGCAATAAAGAAAAAATCTAATTTCCAATTGATCTTACATCATCGATATAATATTTGATATTCCTGATTTTATCATCGGGATTTACCAAATCAGTTTTTCTGCCTTTTTCGATAACCGGATTTTTGCCCCGGTATTCTCCCGTTCTTATTAAAAGTCTCTGCAATGTTTCTGCGGGTTCAATAAAGCCGGCGCCGGTGATCAAATTTGTTCCGTTAACCGATAGATCATAAGCACCTTTAGCACACTCCGCATAAAAATGAAAATTCATCCATTCTGCCGCATCATATCTTCCGGCTTCTTTTAGAATTTCTCCGTCATAATATTTTATCTGCGCATCATCCGTTAGTACGACTGAGGCTGCACGTCTGCCGTTTTCATCAAGGATTTCAATTTCCAGTCTGCCGGAATTATTCTGTGCGGCAAGAAGACTGAAATCGATTTTAATTTTTTCCGCAGCCGGGAAAGTTCTCGATACTTTTGCAAAGTCGTACGGATCGGAATCCTGAAGAAGAATTGATTTTCCTACCCTGCCCGGCGAGTCAGCAAGAGATACCGGCGCCCACAAAGGTTTATAAAGATTCCATTTCATCAGATCTTCAGGATTTTCAAAACTGTCGTTGATATGTTCATTTTCAACAAACCTGACAGGAACTGGAATGCGAGCCACCCAGATATCTTCTTTCGAAACGCTGTAAGTAATCCACAAATCATTTCCGGAAGGATTTCCATTTCCTTCAGCGATCCCTCTTACGTATTGCGGTCCCTCATTTTTACTTGAGCCTCCGAATCTTTTAGGAGGCACTTCATCATGCACAACATGAAACTGACCGTAATTTATACCGTCCCCGCTTACGGAAATGCAGAGCGGATAACGATTCTGCAAAGTAGGGCATAGAGTTATCGCGTACATTCCGTCATCTGTTCTCTGCCCCCAGACTTTAGCATTTGTCGGCGGGATTGAAGGAAGTTTAACCGCATCGCTCCATGAATTCCCACCGTCATCTGAAATCATAGCAAGTGAAGATTTCCATAGTCCTACGGTCTTTCCGTCTTTTCTATGATAGTAGCTAAGGGCCTTCAATTTGTTTTTATACTTATCCGTATCAACTCTGAAAAAGCCGTCTTTACCCTGGTCTTCTTCAAACCATTGAAGGGTCATAAGTTTGTCGGCAAGCAGTGAATCGCATGCATCTATGAATCCGGGATCATCAGATTTTTTATAGAATGGGAAATCCACATTCGATTCATTCCAGCCATTCTGCGTGTGAATTCTTATAAAATAAATCGGGCTCATCGTTCCATCTTTATAAATCTCTCTTACAACTCTTCCGATTCCCCTTCCATCATTTGGTTTCGGGATTACAGCATAACATCCAAGTATCAGAAGTCTGTTATTAGGTGAGACGTAAAATCCCATTCGCTGATGCATAATAACATCGGGATTATTATAAATCGGGAAAGCAACAACGGGTTTCCCCCAATTGCGTCCGTCTTTAGAGGAAACCACAAAAGTCTGACCGGGAGGCACTGCCTCTCCTACGGGCGTTGATAAATATTCCAGGAAGAATGATCCGTTCCAGTATGCAAGCATCGGTCCGTGATTGTAAGTCCAACCGAAACCATCCGACAATTCAGGATGGCTTCTGTTTGCTCTCATTACCTGAATATTTTCAACACCAATTGCCTGAGGTAGTCTTCCGTCCGAATAAGTCTGATCCGGCAGAGTTCCGGAATACCTTATCGGCTCGGCAGCGGAACCCGGACTATTCTGTGCTAACTGCACTCCACACACTAGTATAATTGCAAAAAATATTTTAAAGTTGATTTTCATTCTTCTCAATTAAATTATTCGTAATCAATTTCCATTGATCCAATCATTAATTTTTTGATTTCCTCTCTGATTTCAACTCATTCATAATATTTATATACTCACATAAAACAAGAACATTGTTATTAAACACCTCACTGCTTATCCTGTCCTTAACAATATACTGACCGTTCCAGGCTTTATTGGGTATTTCCGCTTTGAATTTATCATTCTTCGATACCCATCTCCCCATTTCGTCCTGCGCTTGAATAATTTTCTTAACTTTTTTTTCAATCTCTAATTTCTTCTGCAACAATTTTTCAATAGAGAATTCTTCTTTAGATGGTTTTTGGAATTTTCCCAGTCTGCCGGTCTTCATTTGTTCGTATCGCATTTCGGTGGTATTGATTAATTCCGAAAGATCTCTCTGGTAACCATAACCGGTATTCCTTTCGGGACTCAATTCTTCAAAACTTTCTCTTCTTATTCTTCCACGGTCGTAGAACAGTGGTTTGTTTGTGTTTAGTTCGGCAAAACGGGGCCATTTACCGTTCGGCATTTTTACATCTTTCACCCATTGGAGTGCATCCGTAACCGGGAACAGCAGTGTATCATTTCCCGTGACAATGAATAGATCCATAAGCGAATTGATATTATTCAAAGTTACAGGCGGACAAACACTGGGCGGTTCAAAAGGTCGTGCCCATACCGGCTGAAGAAATTCATTGTACTGCTGAGCCCACCCGGGCTGAGGAGGAGGCAACTGTGAAATGAGGATATAATTCCCAACTTTAACTAAGCTATTATAAAATCTATCGTCCTTATAAATTCTGTAAGCATCCAGCATTACATCAATACATCTGTTAATTCCCGCATCGTTGAAAGTTGCGTAATCGTGATAATTACCCTGTTTCGGATATTTGTGCGGCCAGCCGCCTTGCGGCATCTGAGCGGCGAGCATCATGTTCAGGGCCTTATTTACTGAGTTACGCAGAGTATCATTTTTTATTTCCTGATCGAGCGCCATAAGAAAACGGATTGCACTTTGGGTCTGGTCATCATCAAGACTTACGACCGGTTTTTTATTTTTTCCGTCGAAATAAATTTTATGATCCCAACCCCCGTATTCATTCTGTCCCCTGAACAAAGCCCTACCGGCTTCATGAGCAAAGCGCAGAAATGACTTATCACCTGTTACTTTGTAAGCTTTTAGAAAGGAAAGGCCGACAGCCGGTGTGCCGGGAGGCTGCACTTCAATCGTCGAATCGTCGGTTGATCCCTCACCCCATTTTTCTTTTAAATCTGTGGTGTAGAAATAGACATATCCACCCTGGATATTAATTGAGTGAAAATATTCAATTCCTTTCTTTAAACTCTCTTCGGCTTTTTTCAGTAACCGATCATTCTCCTGGGCAAAAGAATTTTGACCAACTGCGAAAAGAAAATTTACTATTATCGAGAAGAAGTAAAAACTTGTCCGTAAATAATTTTTCATATAAAGTTTTTCAATTATTTTTCTGTTCTGTCACTTCGAATGTAACATCTTCAGTGAATTTATTTATCTTTATCCAGGCATCCTTCAAATCTTTGCACAGAGTTCCTTGTATAATCAGGTTTTTGAATTGCACTCCGGATATTTTATGATTCTCATCAAACCCGTCAATGTTGGATTCTTTGTTTCCCTTATAATCGTATACGCAGTTTTCGATAAGTACATTTTTAATTTGTCCGGCGCGCCTTACGTATCCCGGCGCATCATCAACCGCTCTATCGCCCAGTTCGAACTGCAGGATTCTCTGCTGGTTATCCTCAAATAGTCTTTCAAAATGATTATTCGTAAAATGGATATTTTCAAAAACGGAACCGTCTCTTGAATAGAGGGACATGCCGCGGTCACATTCCAGAATAGAATTGTTATCAAATGTCACGTTCCTGATATCCGCTCTTGTCTCCGTGCCAAGTTTCATAGCGGATTTCTTCGTAATAAATACGCAGTTCTTAACCAGGATATTTTCTGCCGGTTGAAGCAGTTCTGTATTACCTGAGGTCTTAATCGCAATATTGTCATCGCTGCAGTACATGAAGCAATTGTCTACTGTAACATTACGCGATCCGTCGGGATCGATTCCGTCGGTATTAAATACATTTCGGTCGTTGATCATTTTGATATCCTGGAAGGTTACACCGTCTGATGCGAGAATGTGTGTATTCCAGGCCGCGGGATCTCTGAGAAGCAGTCCTTTGACCAGTATGTTTTTAGAATTTCTTACCCTGATAAGATTTGCCGGTTTTCCCTGCGGACGGAGTTTAGCCCCCTGACCATCTATAATTCCTCTTCCCCACAATTTTACATTTTCAGCTTCTCCAATCAGGATCAACCTGCTGTAAGTCATTTTCCATCCCTTATTAGTATAATTATCGGGATCATTTACCTGGTCGGCCTCATTAAATCCCGCATCCTGCGGGTAGTCTTTTCTATCAGGGGAACCGAGTAAAACCGCGCCATACTCGAGATAAATATTCGAATTGGTCCTGAGATTCAAAGTTCCAATTAGATAAACGCCTGCAGGGAAGAATAAAATTTTATTAAAGGTGGCGCATTCATCTATCGCTTTCTGGATTGAAGAGGTGCTTAACGTTTTGCCGGTATTGTCAACCGAATACTTTTCGATGCTAACAATATTTTCATCACCTGGTTCGGGCGATTCATTTTCAATACCATCGGCGAAAATAAAAAGTCTTTCGAGATTATTTATATAGGCCACAAGTTTCGAAGGTTTTTCAATTGTGAAAGAAATTTGATCCCCTTTAACTTCCGGTCTTATTTCAAATCGTCTTGGACTTATCTCGGCTTTATTTACTTTTTCCGAAACGGTGACAGTTATTTCAGCTTTTCCGGCAAATCCAAAATTAACGTAGTGAACATCTTTGTAATCTTCAGTGAATATTTCTCTGCCATTGACAGAAACTTTGAATACGGAACTTTTATCTGCATTATACTTAACCGGATATTCCTTTACTACATCTTGAGCAGATACACTTAAGGACAAATAAAATATTCCGAGGAATAGCAAAACAAAAATTTTGAAAACATCGAATCTAACTATCATAATATTCCATAAATGTTTTATACAAATTGTATAGCTTCATTTTATTTCATACTTAGAAGACTGTTCAAATACTTTTCCAGGTTTGTATAACCGTCTTTATTAAAATCCCCGTTCCTGTCATCCGGATTTTTCGGGTCGAGTCCGTTTTTGATTTCCCATCCATCCGGCATTCCATCCGCATCGGTATCTTTTAGCGCCGGTAATGATTTTAGTACCGGCCAGCCGCCAACCTGACTTTGTGAATTTATAATTCGACCCGTTCCGTTTTTTACATCACTGATGATTCTTTCATCCGCTGCATCACGGTGGAGAGAGGCTCCGACATATTTGATCACCGAGTCATATGCCTGCAGCGCCGTCAAGGTTTCTACAGGTCCTGTGGAGAAAGGTTTGCCTACTTTATAAGCATCACGGTCTTTTTGCGACCAGTTTTTCCAATCAATAAGGCTCCACTGATCTTTGGGAATGCGGCTATAAAAATAATTTCCGCTGTAGTACGCACGAAAATGTTTGCTGCCGGGACTGTATGCAAAGCCTCCGGGATCTGAATCCATTCCGGATTTTCCGTAATTATTGACGTAATTATATCTGCAAACGCTTTTAGAGTCTGAATCATAACTCGGACGGTCGCCGCCCCAGTTGTACATCACATTATTTCTGAAATCAAATAGAAGTCCGAGAGAATCTTTCTCATATGTATTTTCATCATAATTTCCGGGTCGGGGATTCCGGTTTTTGTTATGCGCATAAAGATTATGAAGATAGGAATAACTCGCACCATAGCATCCGCGTATGAGTGATCCGTAGCCGTGAGATCCTTTATGATGAATGCTTTTATTCAGTGCTTCTGCAATTAAACACCACTGAACTGTAACACTGTCAATTTTATCTTTTTCTCCGGTGGAACAGGAAAGGACTTCATCGACAGACCAGCTTGCGGAACAATGATCGATGATTATATTTTTCCCTTTGTTAATTGATATAGCATCGGCTACCTGACCGGCCTGGTCACCGAGTCTGGAACGGATATAGCGGACTATAATATTATCTGCATCGATTGAGAAGTTGTAATCCCTCAAACAAATTCCATCGCCCGGTGCAGTCTGACCCGCGATTGTTAGATACGGTTTGTTCACAGATAGCTGCGATTTCAATTTAATTGTGCCTGAGATATCAAACACTATTGTTCTGGGTCCATTCGCGGAGTTTATACCGTATCTAAGAGATCCGGCTCCGTCGTCATTAAGATTTGTAACGTGATAAACGTCTCCGCCTCTGCCTCCTTTAGTGTAAGCGCCGAAACCTTCCGCACCGGGGAATGCAATCTGTTGCCCCGAAATATTTCCGGAATAAAACAGGAATGATGCCGAAAAAAGAAGGAAGAAACATGATTGAAAAATTTTCATTATTGAATGCCTTTAAAAATTTTATGCAATTAAATTATTTCCAATCGAACACATTTAGTTTTTCTATAAACTCCGGACGCTTGTCCGCTTCAACAGGAATAATTGTAAGTCTGCCTTTTACTTTTTGAATTTTATCAGCTTCAACGAGAAGAAGAGTTAGCATGCCCCCGGTTTTATTTCCCTTACCCGCCGAAAGAAGTATTTGCGAAAAAATTTGTCCGCCGCTGCCTGCTTCGAGAGATGCAGTGTGACCGTTATTCAGAAAACAGATTTCACTACCAGCATCACCTGTTATGTATGCAAGTCCGACATTTGTTCTGTTACCATCGTAATATCTACTTCGCGGATCCGTAATAGATTTTGGTTTAATATTCCAGATTCCGTATTCGGCAGCGTCTGTCTGACCGGGATAGGAATTATAAGGGCCGTCTCCAATCCATGTCATTTCATTCATTTTTTTCATTAACCTAAATGCGAGACCGAGATTTAGGAAATTGCTATTGGCATTTAGTGGAGATAGTGTATAATCCAGATCTATAAATCCACTTGGGGAAACCACGAGAATCATATCGACAAGAATAGATTGATTATTCCTGTCTTTATCCAGGCTTTTAAAATCCAATTTCATACTGATAACAACACTACCTTCAGATTCCTCTGACAGTTTACATTCCTTTACTATAGCGTCAGAAAGCAATGCCGTTTCCCAGAATTTAATATTGTAGCGGGGATAATTCCTTAGCTCGGACATTTCGGGAGTGCGGCTTACTCGAACAAACGGACCTTCGAGCAGAGTTTTTTCTGAACCTTTTTTAAGCAACTCAATCCTTCCTTTTGCACCATGAACCTTCAGTACGAAATTCCCTAACTGATATTCTGATATTATATTTCCATCATAAAGAGATTTCAGCTTTACCGGTGTCATTCCTGCTGTTACAATTTTTCTGAAGTCTGTTTCACCTGATTCCGGAATAAGTCTTACTGATCGTTCGTAAATATTGCGTCCGTTGAAATCCGTGAAAGTGATTCTGATTATATTTTCGGAATTAATTAATTCGTCATTGAGATTGATATCAAAGATGATTTTACCTTTTCCGTGCGGTGGTGCAGAGATTATAAGATTGCCGGATTGAATTATATTTCCGTTACTGAGTAAGTCCCAAGCGCAGTCGAGTCTATTAAGATTGGTGAAATCGTAGCGGTTAATAACTTCAAGATCGACACTCTGTTTTCCCGAATGAACTGTAAATTTATTCTCCGGCATAACGACGGGTGAATAAACTTTCCTCGTAATCCAGTAATCAACCTGCGGGAAACGGTCGGCAAAAACGATACCATCTGTTCCAAAACCGCCGTGACTGTCAAGTACCGTAACACTGTCGAGCCATACGTCAGCACATATATCGGAACCGTTTTCATTTGCGTTCAGTCTGTCCAACGGATCTGTCAGAATTTTTCTCCCGCCGATTTTTCTTTTAAGTCCCTGATCTGCCCACAGCCAGATGAAGGCTCCGGCAAGCCTTTCGTATTTCTCAATCACGTTCCATCTTTCCGCAAGACCTTCAAATGCAGAGCCGAGCGAATGATTATATTCAGTGCAGATTACCGGCCTGGTAATACTCTTGTCGGTTGCAAGATCAATCAGATTTACGACGCGATCTCTACCGGGAACTTCTCTTACGTATGGATAATGAGGTGCAAGAATTTCAACGCTTTCAGGAAGGTGAAGAATAAATTTTGTTTTCTCGGCAAACTCAGTCAGGTTTTCTCCTTTCATCGGAGATTTTTTTTCGTTTATCTGAGCTCCCGGCAGAAGTCTGTATCTTGACGGATCGAGTTGTTTAACGCGGTCCGCGGTCTGAACTACTATAGGAGTAATCGGATTTTCATTTCCAACGCTCCAAATGAGAACCGATGGATGATTTTTATCTCTGGCAACTGTTGCCTCCGCTCTACACAATAAAATATCGGCATAGGATGGATCATATAGATTCTTATCGCCGAAACCGAACGGAACTTCGCATATAACATATATTCCGTATTCATCGCAAAGATCAAGAAAGACAGGATGGGGCGGATAGTGGGATGTGCGGACAGCATTGATATTTGCCTGTTTCATCAATTCAATATCTTCACGGTATTGTTCATAGCGCAAAGCGCGGCCAGCATCAGGATGAATATCGTGATGATTCACGCCTCTTAATTTTATTGAAGCATTATTCAGTTTCAGCACATCGCCGTCAATACTCAGCTGCCTGATGCCCGTTTTACGAATGACTGTGTGTAATGTATCGCCGCCTTCGACCAGACTCAGTTTCAGTGAATAGAGATTCGGAGTCTCGGCATTCCATAAAAGAGGATTTTGGACATTCAGCGAAATAGAAGCACCTGATTGAGAGTTTTTCCCGCTTTCAATTGGGGATTCGAATTTTTTTATTAATCTGCCTAAGGGATCAGAAAGACTTCCGGCTATTTTCAGATTTGCCGAAACTGATTCCGGACAATCAATTTTTACTTTACAATTAATTTCGGCAGCAGAAAGATCAGAATTCACATTCGTGATAATTGTAAGATCCTTAAGATATTTTTCTCCAACCGAGAAAAGAAGAACATCGCGGTAGATTCCTGAGAGAGCCCATGCATCATGAGTATCGAACTGCCAGCCTTTATACCGTCTGTAAACCTTCACAGCGAGAACGTTGCGGTCTGTCCGTTTAATCAAATCTGTAATATCAAATTCACTTCTGTTAAACGGACTTTCAAACCTTCCTGCAATACTACCGTTTATCCAGAACTCAAATCCGTAAAGAACTCCTTCAAAACGTATAAATATTTTTCTGTTATTCCATTCGTCCGGAATAGTGAATTCGCGACGGTACAATCCGACACCTTCGCGTGGTTCTTTATAAATAGGTTCTTCAAATCCCTGCAGCTCCCAGTTGGCCGGAACTTTAATATCAGACCAATCTGATACATCAAATTGCGTATTGAAAAATTCATTTTCCGGACCATTCAGCATGAATTTCCATTCTCCGTTTAAATCCTTCTGCCAGGTTTTTTCTTTATCAAGAGGTATGTAACCGGATGGTTTATAAGCATCCTTATTTTGTCCGACTAAAGTCTGAGCAATTGCAGCTGAAGAAGTAGTAAACAGAGCCAGTAAAAGAATGGATTTCAATCCGGACGATATTTTGCCCGAGCTCCTGTTCAAATTCCTTGATGATTTATAATAAGTCCGCAGTGCAGAATATAAAGCCAATTTCATTTTTTTTCAGTTATCACAATATTATTGAGGTAATCTTCAAGATTAGTATAGCCGTCTTTATTCATATCACCATTTCTGTCATCCGGATTATCCGGATTGAGTCCATTTTTGATTTCCCATTCATCGGGCATTCCGTCGCGGTCAGAATCTTTTGGAGCCGGCAGAGTTTTAAGCGCTGGCCAGCCGCCTACGTCATTCTGAGAATCTATTATACCGCCGTTTCCGAAATGAACAGTTCCGGTTAGGACTTCGTCAGCAATTCTTGCATCGAGGATGTCTCTTACAAGAGATGCGCCTGCATTAGCAACTACAAGCGGATAAACTTCAATTGCAGACAGTTCTGTAATTGGAGGGAAATCAAATGGTTTATGTGCCCTATTTCTCTCTTCGTTTGCGCCATTCGTAAAATCAATTCCACCGTTCCAATTATCTGCGGTTACATCCGGATAGCCGTCAATATAATTTTCTTCTGCGTACAACGAAGTTTCGTACTTATAAGAATCTCCCGGACTGTTACCCTCATTTCCGGGACCGCCGGCAATCTGGGCGTCGCTTAACTGAAATATTCTGTGCCTTACAGACTCTTTGGTGCCGGGTCCCGGTTTGTAATAATTTTTTGTCCAGTTCATGTAGGAGGAGGTTCCGTCGTAGCAGTTATTGTAACCCCAGTTATAGATTACGTTGTTTCTGAAATCTACTTCGCAGTGTCTTCGTCCTGTCACTTTCGGGCTTCGGGAACTGTGATGAGCATACAGATTGTGGTGAAAGGATTGCTGAATGCTGCCAATAATTCCACCGTATCCATGTGCGCCTTTATGATGATGAGAATTTCTCAGACTTTCGGTAATCATACACCACTGAACAGTTATCGAATCGGCTTTACCGCTCTGACAAGAGAAAGTTTCGTCAATCGACCAGCTTGCAGATACGTGATCGAAAATAATGTTCGATCCTCTGTTAATCGAAATTGCATCCGAGTCGCCATCGCTTTTATCACCAAGTCTTGATCGAATGTAACGGACAATTATATTATCGGCGCTCACCAGAAAAGAATAATTGCAAAGAGTTATACCCTCGCCGGGAGCAGTCTGTCCCGCGATAGTCAGATTCGGTTTAGAAACAGTAAGTGATTTCTTCAATATGATATTACCGGAAAGATTAAAGACAATAGTCCTCGGTCCTTTCATTTTTTCAATGCCGTATCGAAGAGAGCCTTCCCCATCATCGTTAAGATTTGTAACATGATAAACATCTCCGCCGCGTCCGCCTGTAGAAAACCTTCCGAAACCTTCAGCGCCGGGAAATGCCGTAATCCGCGATTGTGCCATATCTGAATTCAATTGAGCAAAGAGCAGAATCAGAATAATCACTGCATAGAATAATTTTCTATTGACAGATTTCATAAGAATTCTCTCTATCATTTAGTCCATCCGGGCAGAGAAACAGTTGCCTGATAATTTGAATTATTGTAGTAAGGATTTTTCACCGGTTTATAGAGTTTACCCGGTTTCGGATTATCGCTTTGAGTGTAGACCCAAATCTCGTACGGATCCCAGACTACAATTTCATCCCTTACATCTCCGCAGATATCTAATACGGCGTTACACAGATAAGGGTGACCATCGCCCGGGAATGCAAGAACTTTTCTTCCCCATCCGTCGTAAGCTCCGCCATCCTCTACATCCGGCGATAGAACGAAATATTCTTCCCCCTTGCCAGTCCAGTTGAGAGGAAGCATCATACTTCCGTGCTGTACCGGTTCGAATTGTTTGTAAATACTGCCTTCGCTGTCGAAATAAGTAATGATTCCCTGATTACCGTGAAAATTTATTGAAACGGTTTCCAGACCGGGAAGGTCATCTCTGAAATTTGCAACTGATGGATTCTGAACATGTCCAATAAAATGACGCAGAATAATATCGCCTTTAAGATTCGTCCTGAAATAGCCCTCGTCGCTGGAGGCATACATTATCTGGGGCTCCATCTGTTTGTCAGGATTGAAATTCAAAACTGCAATACCGTCCGCGTGCTGTTGAAGACCTTTAATCGTCCACAATTCCGTTCCATCATCGTCGAAAAGCGAATAACCGATCGCCAGTTCATCTTTACCGTCATTATCAAGATCAACTGCATACGGGAAATGGCCGGTATTCGCTTCAGCTTTCCAGAGGAGTTCAAGTTTGTTGTTATAAACCCAGAAATGATTATATCTGTCTTTTAGCAAAAGATCACTTGCGTATCCCTTTCCGCTTACATCACAGAAGAAGATACAATCCCCGAGTATATTTTCGATTTGCCCGTCTTTGTTTTCTGCGATTGGAGTATCGATAGAATATTTTGTTTTGCCGGTAGCCCCTTCCACAACAATTAGTTTCCTGTCTTTGCAATAGACTATTTCATTTTTACCATCATTGTCGATATCATTAATCTGAAAAGGAACATCTGTGGTTTGAAAATATTTGAACAAATCAGGTTTACCTATCTGCCATAATTTTTTCCCATCGAATGTCATTGCGGTGAGACAGGAAAGTTCATTGTTATCGCCTTTCGGTCCGTAGCTTATTATTTGTCCGATAACAACATCAGTCTCTCCGTCATTGTCGAGGTCGCCGAAACGGAGATTTCTTCCGGCTCCGAATCCCGGTGTTTTAATTTTTTTCCATAGTTTCATTTGCGGATTATTTTTCTGCAAAGCCAATTCTTCATTTTTACGCAGCTGCTGCTTCGCAGTAATATCATTAAAAGTTTTTTGAGATGTTGTTACAAGTACAGTGCTGTATTTTGCGGGGAGGTCGGACATCAATCCTATTTTTCCCGCGGCATAAGTCGCGTCGGAAGCCTGAAGAAGTTTTACTCCGTCAATTGAAGCTGAAATCTGATTTCCCAGAACACTTACTTCAAGTGAAACAAATCTATCTCCGGGTAGAATATATTCCGTTTGAGCCAGTATTTTTTCCAAAGGTTTGTGAAATGCCGTAGCATGATTTACCATTTTAAGGATTGCCTTATTCTTTTCGGTACCGAAGAAATAATAACATCTGTCATTCTGGTAGCGGAATAAAATGCCGCTCTGTTTTTGATCCGACTCGGGCTTGAATGAAACCTTTACAGTGTAATCAGTCCAAAGTGAATCGCCGGTAATTACAACTGGATGAGTCCAGTTGTCTTCGTTCAGATGAGTCTGAACCATCATTTTTTTCCCGTCTTCCTGATAAATCCACCATGCTCGCTGTTCGCCAACGGATTCGCCTTGAGCAGAAACGACCCAGCCGAACTTCGGGGCAGCTTCGGCAACGTAATGATATTCGGCGAATGCTTTAACGAATGTCGAAAACATTCGAACCGGAAATTCCTGAAAATCTTCATTCAATAGTATTCTCTGCTTATCTGATTCATTCTGTGCTGATACATTGAAGAATAGGAACAGAGCAAGCAAAAACGATTTCAATAAATATTTTTTCATTTATTTCCCCAGGTTTATTTGATTACCGAACCTTTCTGCAATTCCTTGCCTTCTGTAATCGGTGTTTTAACGTGAATTAAATTGTTGCTTCCAACAACGATATATTTTGAATCTTTACCATCAACCGAAAGAAATTTGTCTGTGCCGGGAAGCGGATTGCAGTTGTAGATATATGCATTGTTGACGTTTTTAAGATCAATCAGCGATTGACCATTAGCAGGTTTCAGAGTTTTTATTCCTTCGAGTTCAAGATTCTCAACTTTATCAGCCCTGATGACGGGACCCTTCTTTACATTAACTGTTACATTATGGAATTCTATATTTCTTGCCTTGTTAACATTAAAACCGGTTTCTGCATGGATATTGACATCGTTAAAAGTAACATCTTCAATCCACATTTCATCGATACCTAAAAGGTTACCAGCTTCTTTTACATCCGTAGCGGTAATATTGCTGAAATGAATATTTCTAAACTTCGGGGTTTTTTCCGAAACAGGTTCGGCATCCGACTTTTTATATTCCATATTAATATGAATTGCTTCGCGCTGAATATTTTTCATAACAATTCCATCAACACGAATTTCTTCTACAATGCCGCCTCTTCCCCTCATAGTCTTTAGTCTTATACCTCTTTCAGTTCCGTCAAAAACACAATTGGATATTGTAACCTTTCTTACATCACCCGACATTTCGCTTCCGATGACAACCCCGCCGTGACCTTCAAGCATTGTACAATTTGTAATAGTAATATTCTGGCAGGCTTTACCCCAATCGCGTCCGTCTTCGTCACGACCTGATTTAATAGTGATGCAATCATCCCCTACACTAAGATGACTATTTGAGATATGGACATAGCTGCATGAGGAAGGATTGATTCCGTCGGTATTAGGTGATTCCGGCGGATTATTAATTGTAATACCAGTTATTGTTACATTTTCGCAAAATGCAGGGTTAAGGGTCCAGAAAGGAGGATTCATTATTGTTACGCCTTCAATAAGAATATTATTACCCTCGAAAACCTGAAACATAGGAGGTCTAAGGAAGAAGATTTTGGTCCAGTTATCCGTATCGGGTTTTTTCGTTTCAACATTCAATTGCTGAGTCAGTTTTTGATATTTACCGAGTTCAACATTTTCTCCTTTTTTTGCTGCATTGCGGTATATTGCAACTTCATCCCACCACTTTTTTCCATGACCATTAATAGTTCCACGACCCCGGATTGCAACATTATTCACTCTGTATCCATAAAATTGCGGCGAAAAATTCATACAAACAGTTTCCTCCCAGCGGGTTTTAACAAACGGGAGATAATCGTCGTAATCATCCGTGAAATTTAAAATTGCACCGGCTTCCAAATAGATAGTTATGTTATCCTTAAAGTGGATCGGGCCTGTTAAATATTCTCCGGCCGGGAAATAAATTGTACCGCCTCCTTTATCTGAAGCCGCATCAACGGCATTTTTAATATTATCAGTTATTTTAGTTTTGCCGTCGCATACAGCACCGTAATCCATAATGTTGAATACATTGCCGAAATCATGAGAAGATTTTGTCTGTGCGCTGATCTGCTGTTGCGGAATCATATTAGCAATCAACAGAATGAATAATAGATATTTTAAATAATCTGAATAAAACTTCATTTGTTTTTCTCCTGTTTTCATAAACGTCACAATTTATTTAATACTTTTAATTTCGAGAGGAATTCCAACCTCATCCGATACTTCATTAAGGTAGGCTGTCCACTGCCGGGAGTCTACAACTCCGCCGTCCTTATCCCATGCACCAACGCTTGCATATTTAAGCTCAAGCTGACCTTTCGGAAATAATAGACCGTAATTCGGTCCGTTATTAGGAGTGTCTTTGAGTGAAGCATCGTTCGGAATACGGATCTCATCCGTCTTGTATTTTTTTGCCGTTATGATTGCGCGTCCGATCTGCCTGTTTAGTATTCCGGATTCTGTTACATCACGTGCAATTGCTGTTAGGTATTCCGGTTTAAAGCTGTAAAAGTAGTCTTCGTATATCTGGCGCATACCTGCACCGATTCTGATATCACCTGCTTTGCCTGGATATTTAGTAAGTCTGAACTCAATTGAAGTATACCTTTTCTTGGAAGCTATCGAATAAATAATTTCAAATTCGTAATTGCCCGAATCTGTCTGCCAGTCGGTAACAACAGTTTTTACAATCGCTCGCAACGGACCATTACTAAGAATCTTTGTTTCATATTTTGCATCGCGAGATATTTTTTTTGTTATTGCATAGCCATTGGTTGTCCAAGGTCTTTCTATTTTTCCATTTTGATCCTGAATAAATATAGAATGGAGAGCCATCGAATTTGCAGTCAATAAAAAATCGTGTCCGTATTCATCCGAGTAAATATGCTGCGAATGAGGTTCCTTTCCGTAGAAATATTCAAGCGTTAAACGGCTGACCGTTTTACCGATCACATCCAGCTGAGCAGCTCCGTAGGTACAGTAAGACATAAGTTCTGATTCCCAGGTTGGTTTAGTAACCACCCATGGTTCCCGAGGCTGTCTGTCAATTATTGCATTAACCGTTTTAACGAATGAAGGAGCTTTATCCGAATCAGGGCCGAGTTCAATATTTAAATCCAGAGTTTTCTTCGCTCCGATATCGACCTGAGTAAATAATTGATCCCACTTACCATCCTCATTTATATCGTCTAGCTGAAACGGCACAGACCACTCAACTCCGTTTTTCAAAACTTTAATTGACTTAACTGTCTGACCGTCATTAAAACCCAATCTATCTCTATTAATTTCGACAGGCATTAAATATCTATCATAAGAAAGAGTATTCCGGAGTGTAACAACTATTTTATCTTTCGGATATACATTACTTACTGCAAAGATGAATGCAATAATCACAAGCATGCTTTTTTTAATCATATTGTCTCCTATCATTTATTTACTTCGAATGAATCAAACAACTTTCCGGTAACCATATACGATTTATATTCAAGTTTATTGCCGTTGATCGAAATTGGTTGAACAAGAAGATATACTCGCATAAAAATATTTCCGTTTTTCATCTATTATCCGTTTTAAATTAGTCTGGAGAGATCAACAACAAAAAGCTGGCGTTTGCCGTTATGCGCAGCCTGCAGACTCACCTTCTTGTAATCCCGGCTCCAAACCGGATGTCCGTCTAGTCTGAATACGTTATCCGAAAAATTTCCCTCCCATTTAATAGTGGGGAGAGTACAAACAATTTTTTCCTCTTCGGCTTTGAGATCAATCAACCTTAATGAAACATGTTTTTTATCGCCTGTAATTTTCTGAGCGTCAGTTATAAGGTATCGGCTATTCTCTTCGATACTTGGATGGCCGCCGCCCTGTATCTTTTCAGTAAGTACGAAGAATTCCGATCCGTCATATTTGAACTGAACAAACCTGTCTCTACCTTCTTCAAGTTTGAGATGTCTTATTAGATATTCGCCGTTTGGATGCCAGTTCGGATGTCCTCCTCCAGCTCCCCAGACAGGATAATTCGGAGTAGTATAGAATATTTCTGTTCCGTCCGGTTTGAAAGTAATGTTAACCGGATTTCTCTCTTTTGCTTTATAAGGATCTTTGCCGAATAAGCAGCGGAGAACCTGATAAACTCTTGTACCCTGTCTATTGAATTTACTGTGCCAGAAGTAAAAGGTATAATCCTCAACCGGAGGTTTTTGCGGAAGAACTGATGCGGCGTCATGCAGACTAACGATAAGTTTCTTCTCATTTGTTTTCAGATCTGTCCGCCAAATACCCTCGGTCTTTGAAGCGCCAAGGGGTAATGTTTTATAGACACCTAATTTTTCCGGAGGAGCGCCGTACCCGAGCTGTGAGATATCGAATAATTCAAGAGGGAATCCGACGTAGCAGGATTCATTGCAGGCTACTGAATACATTGGTCCGGCAAACGCTTTAGTCTCTCCAGTTGCTATATTAATCTGAACGCCTACAACAGTGTCGCCGATTTTATCATTGCAGTAGACATGTTCGTCGGAAGCTCCCCACTGAACATTTGTACCCGTCTGAAAACCCCAGCTTTTTGTCTTGTAAACTGATTTGATCGTATGGTTTTCAAGATCTATAATACATACCTCAGCGAGATCTCCCATAACAGGCATTCTATCCTGGAAAGGAAGCTTCGAAACCGCCATGTATTTTTGTGAAGGGCTGAACGGAGTGACGTCGAAATAAGTGTGAACAAAAATTCCATCGTCGGGCGTGACTCTTGTTACCGGTGCGAGAAATTTACTATCAATAATCTTTTCGAAAGGGACGTTTCTCTTTTTGCTCTGTGGAAAATTTATATTCCAAATTCCGGGTGCAATCATCATAGCCGCAAATCCGGCAGAGGTTTTCAAAAAATCTTTTCTTTTCATTTACTCCTCAGCTTAATTTATGATACATTAGATCAATTTTGACAAATCAATTACAAATAATTGACGGGCTCCATCGGGTGCAGCCTGCAGACAGACTTGCTTATAATCCCTGCTCCAGGTCGGATGACCATCGAGACGAAATACATTATCTGTAAATTTTTCTTCCCAATGAATAGTAGGAATTGTACAGACTATCATTTCCTGATCTGCGTTTATATCGACAAGATGAAGTTTTACAAATTTGCCATTGTTCTCTCTCGGGTGAGAATCTGTTGCTAAAAATTTCTCTCTGCCCTCAATTGTTGGATGACCTCCACCTTTAACTTTAGTGCAGAGTTTTTTAAAATCTGTTCCGTCATACTTGAATGTAACAAAGTAATTTTTATCATCATCAAACTTCAGAACCCGTACAATGTAATCACCGTTTGGAAGCCAATTAGGGTGACCGCCTCCATTACCGAAAACCGGACGGAAATCTGGCAGACAGAATTTTATATTACTTCCATCCGAATTGAAACTGATTGTAAGCGGATTTCTATCATTGGAATTGCCATTAAAATCATTATAAATACATCTTAAAACCTGACAAATTCTTGTGCCTTGCTTATTGAATTTTGAATGCCAGAAATAATAAGTGTAGTCCGAACGCGGAGGCATCTCCGGTACAACAGCGGCGGCATCAGCAAGCGTTACGATCAGCTTTTTTGTATTCGTTTTAAGATCTGTCCGCCAGATGCCTTCATCTGTTGCAGCACCCTGCGGAAGTTTTTTTATTTTTGAATAATCCTCGGGAGGGGTTCCTAAACCAAGCTGAGTAGCACTCCATAAATCCTGCGGAAAACTCACGATACAGCTGTCGTCCGGCGCAACGTGATACATGGGACCTACAAACGCTTTCACTTCGTTTGTTTCCAGATCGATTCTTACACCAACAGTCTCTCCTCCGATAACATCATTGCAGTATAGATACCTGTCGGTGCCGCCCCAGTTAACATTCGATGCAGTCTGAAATCCCCAGCTCTTTGTCTTATAAACTGTTTTTATTGTTTCCTTTTGCATGTCAATCACGCATATTTCACACAGGTCACCGAATACAGGAAGGCGATCCTGAAATGGAATCTTTGTAGCAACCATGAATTTCTGAGACGGACTCCATGGACAGACATCATAGTATGTGTGGAGGTAGAGACCGTCATCAGGTGTTACTTTAAGTATGGGAGCGAGAGCATTATTAATTTTAACCTGTTTGAAAGAAAATTTTTTCTCCTTAGGCTCGGGAATCGCGATCTTCCATATGGAAGGCATTACTGCTATTGCTGCGAAGCCCGCCGATGTTTTAATGAAATCTCTTCTTTGCATTAGTCACCTTTGTTTGAAATAGATTATTTACGAAGATCCGATGTATTGATTCTCATAATGTTGTTTTCTGAAATATATTTTTCCGGATCCCATTTTCCCCCGAAGGTCCAGACTGCATTAATAATTTCTGGTGATGGGAGATATTTTGATTCTTTAAAATTATCCTGCATCCACGAATATTTTTGCCCTTCGCTTTTAACTCCGGAATAATAAACCCTGTGCCCCCAATAAACATCCGGTTTAGATTGGTATATATTTTTATCAGACACTTTTGCTGATATAGCCGAGTTTACAATAATGAATTGAGAATCGTGAGAATACCGGCCTAATTTGAAGTTATCCACTCCGTCAAATCTGGAATTCACAATCACAAATTTCTTCTCTTTTGAAGCGCTGCCGTCATGCCATAAAGCAGCTGAGCCTCCTCTGCAGAAAAATTCCGAATCCGTAATAAAACAATCGCCGCGTGGACAAACGAAATCGGTCCAGCCCTCGAAATAAGTATTCTTAATAAAGTACATACCCGATTCTTTATTCCAAGGACAAAAAGTATCGGCTCCATCAGCAATAATATTGCAGTCGAGCACAATTAGTCTATTGGAATCACCTTTGAGCATTAATGCATACTGATGACCGTTCGGCTTTACTCTTGCCTCATAATTTTCGATATCACAATCAAGCTTCGGTAAAGGATCATTCTGATGAAGTGCACCCCAGTTATTTCTGATTGTCAAATTTTTTAGAATTACATCGCTGGCATTTATGTTTACAACTGCAGGGAGAGGATCATCAGGATTATTCCTGCATTGCCATATCCATTTCTGCTCTGCATAAATTATACATGTCGCATCCCGGTCTTCACCAAGGAGCATAACTTTATCTTCGTCGATATTAATTTTTTCCCTGTAAATTCCCTTCTTAATAAAGATTACGAAAATTGATTCATTGGGACCGGGTACTCGTTCCAGGGCTTCACTTATGGAAGTATCGTCTCCGGAGCCGTCGGCAGCCACCACCAAATTAATTTGCGGTGAATTCTGTTTCGCATCATTCCCTAATCCGGCATAATTTACCTTTAAGCAACAAATAAATAATAGAGCAAAAAATATTTTTTTAATATTATTTTTCATTGTTCCAGCCGGGCAGCGAGACTGCCGTTGAATAATTTGAAAAATTATAGAGTGCGTGTCTCTTCGGTTTGTAAAGAGTTCCTGATTTCGGATTATCATCCTGAGTATAAATCCAGATTTCCTGAGGATCCCATACAACAACCTCATCGCGGCAATCACCGGTTATATCCAGTACCGCGTAACACATATCGGGATGACCGTCGGCCGGGAAAGTAACCACAGTCCGGCCCCAACCGTCAATCATGCCACCGAAGTTTGGATCAGCCGAGAGTACGAGGAACTCCTCATCTTTACCTGTCCAGTTTACCGGCATCATTGGGCTTCCCTGCTGGAACGGTTCGAAGTCATGGTAGATTTCCATATCAGAATTAATCATATGGACAATTCCCTGATTAGCCCAGAAATTCACAGTAACGGCTTCAAGTCCGGGATAATCATTTCTTAAATTTGCTACTGCCGGATTTTGAACGTGACCGATATAAGAGTGTTTCAGAATATTTCCATTCATATCATAAAACACGAGACCTTCATCACTGGCAGCGTTCATAATCCTGTAAGTCTGATCATCCCTGAATTTTATAATTGAAACACCGTCTGCATGGTCTTTCAATTTTTTGTCGAGTGTAAAAATCTGCTTGCCGTCGTCATCATAAAGAGAATACCCGATTGCAATTTCATCTTTTCCGTCACCGTCATAATCCCACGCGTAAGGATAGTGACCTGTATTGCACGATCCTCTCCACAGAAGTTCAAGCTTATCATTATATATATAGAAATTATCGTATCTGTCTTTGAGAAGAATGTCCTGCGGATAATCGAGCCCGCGAACATTGAGGATATAAATTGCGTCCCCGAGCATCCTTGGAGTGAGATTGCGCGGGGGTTTTGATTCGTTTACCGGCGTAGAAATCTTTAATAATGTTTTACCCGTTGAACCTTCGGCAATCCGTAATTCCATATCCTTGCAGTAAAGTACTTCGTTTTTACCGTCGTGATTTATGTCGTAAATCTGGAAGGCTACATCGCTCGTTAAAATATCATTCCAGAGATCGGATCTGCCTACCTGCCAGAGTACTTTTCCATCCATGTTGACAGCTGTAAGACAACCTACTTCACTGTTGCGGTCTTTAGGACCATGATTAAGTACCTGTCCGATGAGTATATCAGTCTGTCCGTCACCGTCAAGATCACCGAATCTTAGACTGCGCGGAGCTCCGTACTCTAGGGTTTCAAATTTTTTCCAAAGTACCGGTTTTGGATTTTTATTTCTAAGCGCTGATACTTCATTTTCATATATTGTCTTTCTCTTCTGATAATCATTATATGATTCTTCATCCGTAGTAACTTTCACAGAAAAATATTTTGTCGGGACGTCCGACATCAGCGCAATTTTGCCTTCACTGAAAGTGTTATCATCTGCTTCAAGTAAAGTACCGTTAACAAAACAAGCTTTTATGTGGGTTCCGTAAACTTCAACTTTAGCTCTGAGGATTTGGCCCTCATCATAATTAAATTTGGCTTCAGCAAGAATTGTCTGCGTAGATGAACGGTATGAATCGGCATGATTTACTTTTTTTAGAATCGCTCTGTCCTTTATTACACCAAAAAAATAGTAGCATCTATCATTTTTATATCTGAAGATCACTCCGCTCTGCTCTTTCTTGGATTCAGGTTTGAATTCAACTTCTATAGTGTAGTTTTTCCAGAATGAGTCTCCGGCAACAAGGATGGGGTGAGTATAATCGACTTCTTTTTTATCTGAAGTATACGTCTGGTGCATAATGTGCTTGCCTTCTTCAACAATTAATCTCCATGCACGCTGAGAAGGATCACTTCTGAAACAGGAGACAATCCAATTGCCCTTCGGCTGAGTGGCTGAAATGTTATGGTATTCAGACAAAGCACCTACAACATCACCTGAAATCATCTGCGGTTTTAGATTGCTGAAATCGTCGAAGAACAGAGTCTTATTTCCAGAATTCTCCTGCGCAGATAATGGAATTAATGCAGTTATTAATAAAAGAATAATTACCATTTTGTTCTTCATACTGAATCCCTTATTTATATTATTCAAGCAAAATCATTTTTCGAGAAAGGATTTCTGTATCCGTAATCATTCTGTAGAAATAAATCCCGCTCGAAACTATTTTTCCGCTGTTGTCAGTTCCATTCCATACAGCAGTGTATTTACTGGGCTGAAAACGGCCATCGATAATTTTTTTAACAGAGCGTCCAAGCATATCGAATACTTCCAGTCTAACGTTCTGTTCGGATGGAATAAAATAATTTATTCTGGTTTCGGAGTTAAACGGATTAGGATAATTCTGCTCAAGGTTGAATTTCGAAGGGATTTGATTTTCGTCTTCATTTACATCTGTTGACTGATCCGAATCTTTTATCACGATTAGTGTTTGAGAAGGACAGCCGATTTTGTATCCATTCTGCATGGAAGTCAAAGTGATGATTACCTTCTCGTCATTCTCTTTAATAGAATCTGAAATTGATTTTACAGGAACTTCCACGAAATCCGCTCCTGCTGGTATTACTGCCTCACCTGATAAAGTCTGAAAATCTACGCCTGAAGCAGCATCGCCGGATACGCTGTATTTCACTGTTGTTGCTATATCCCTAGCTGTATTTCGGTAAATTCTGAATGAGCCATCCTTATTTCCGTTTTCAAAAGTTCTTGTATTATAGCCGCCTACAAATATTATTTCTGAAAATTGTCCAGTAGGATCTGTGTTATTAATGTAATGTTCTATGTTAGCATAGCCGCCGCTGCTTATTGTCATGTTATCTGAACCAACGTTTTTATTCAGTCCGAATTGGTCCTCCCAGTAATCCGGCATTCCGTCGTCGTCTGTATCTTCAGGATACGGTAGTGAATAATATTCTCCCCAGGGATTTTCACCAAGATCAGTTTCGTATTCAATTTTAAGTCCGGTGCCGTTTCTCACATTGTCAGCAATTCTTGAATCATTAAAATCTCTTGAAGGCAGAAGTGCACCGCCGCTATCTAATACATATTCATATGCAGCTTCAGCAGTCTGTGTGGTAATAAAAGAACTAGGGAAAGCCGAGTCAGCTTTTGAAATTGCAAGCGATGCTCCTTTTTCAAAAATCATAGCCTTCCAGTTATCCGCAGTCCTCTCCGGATGCTCATAAACATAATTAGCGTCAGCGTATAACTTTATAAATTTTCCGCCAATAGCGAAAAGCTGGTATTTAATTTTATCAGGTGTATTAGGTCCATATTTAAGATAATTACCGATATAATTGGCATTGATCGAATCGTTCGGATTATTCAGCCCCGTTTCGTCATAACAGTTATAAATCACGTTATTTCTGAAATCAATAAAATTTCTCTTCCCATCCCGGCTAGCAAAGCGTGGGGCTCTTTTTTCGTGATGAGCATATAAATTATGATGGAAGTTTACCTCAGCCCCCTGAATATCACTTCCGATTATTGAGCCGAAGCCATGCCGGTTGGGACTATTATTAGGATCAAAATAATTGAGCCCTTCGGCAATAAAACAATTCTGAACAGTTATATTTTTTGTATCATTGGCATTCGTCAGGTTCTCATCTGAGGCCCAGGAGACCGAGATATGATCAGCGATTACTTTATCAGCACCATCCAGATCAAGACTGAATCCATCCCTATGGTCCGGGATGCCGTTTCTTTCAAGGTACCCGACTCTGCTTCTTAAAAATCTTGCTATCACATCTTTTCCGCCGAGCCGCACAGTTGTTCCTTTAAAACAGATTCCGTCACCCGGTGCAGTTTGACCAGCAATTGTCAGGTTATCTTTGTCTATCATTAAAGTCTGCCCTTGATAATCGATTATACCGGAAACAGTAAAAACAATTATCCTGTTTGGTTGACTTACTGCATCCAGGAAACTTCCCGGACCATCAGTATTCAGATTAGTTACTTTATAAACTGAGCCGTATCTGCCTCCGATGGCTGCAGCAGCTGAACCTTCTGCTCCGGGGAAAGCCGGGATTGTCTGTGCTCTCAAACTGCATGCGCAGAAAGTTAATAGAATTGTTCTTGTAAAATAATGACTGAATAATTTCTTCAATTCACTCTCAATTTTTAGTGCTCTTTTATAACAACCATAGCATTCTGGGGACATCCTATTGAATAGTCTTTACTTTCCAAAAGGGTAACTACTACCGAACAGTCGTCGGTTGATGGTTTTGTTCCCATATTAACTTTGCCTTCCAGGAGAGGCAGAATTTTTATAACCGCACTTTTCTTATCAGCAGGAATTGTAATTGTGCCTGAAAGTTTTTTGAAATTTTTGCCTGCTTCGGCAGTACCGGAGACTGTGTATTTTACTTTTAATTCTCCTCCGAAATCAGTTGTTCTGGTTACTTTTATTTCTCCGGGAAATTCTTCATACTTAATTGAGCGCGAGACCGGAGCAGAAACAAAAACTATACTCGAGTTACCTCCTATGGGGTCAGTATTGTTTATGTACTCTTCGATGTTTGAGTATCCGTCGCCGTCAGAATCATCCATTGCATCATTTTTCTCAGAGTTAATTCCGAACTGTTTCTCCCAGTAATCCGGCATTCCGTCTTTATCTGAATCTTCGGGTGAAGGAAGCGCCCAGACCGTTGGCCATCTTTGATCTTCCGGCAGATCGTTTTCAGTATTGATAACTCTTCCGGCACCGTAGCGAACATCCCTAATTATTCTGTAATCAACAAAATCTCTGCTCGGCACTGTGGCGCCGGCGTCATCAAGACAGGTTTCATACGCATCCTTTGCAGACTGAGTTGTAACAAAGGGAGTGTCGAAAGGCTTATCCATTTTAATAACTACATTCTTTCCGTTATCGTACTTATTATCCTTACCGAAAACAATCGGATCGCCGTTACTGTCATGAGTTCCTTTCCAGTTATCAGCAGTAACAGAATCGTTACAGAATAGAATATTACCGGAGATATAAGTGTGCATCGGACCGCGCACATTTTTGAATTCAAATATTTCGTTTCTTTTTCTTTCCCATGTATTAACACCGGGCTTATAATAATTATTGATAAGATTAAGAGCGGCTCCGCCGCTGCCGGTGTGACTTGAATTTTCAACCCAGTTTGATATTACACAGTTTCTAAGATCATGAGTTGATGTCGGTTCAACATTGCCGCCTGTGACTCTTGGATTGCGAAGTCGGTTATTCGCATAAATCAGATGGTGGAAAGAAACAGCTCCTCCCGGAACAGTACTTCCGAAGAGAGAACCTTCTGAATGCCTTGGAGGTGTTTGACCGAAATTATAATAATCGCATCCTTCAGCAGCAATGGAATACTGTACTGTACCGTTTGTAACATTTCCCGTCATAGTAATATTTTCATCCGTTGACCAAGCCGAGGAACAATGATCAATTATTATATCATGAAGTTTTTCCTTATCTCCTTTAACCGTTATCCCGTCACCGCTTTGACCTTCGCCGATGAAGCCTCTTCTTACTCTGATATATCTAACTATAACATTACTGGCTTGAATGGAAAGGCTTCCGTGGATTAATGTTATTCCCTCACCCGGTGCGGTCTGTCCGGCAATTGTTATGTTCGGATATTTGACAAGTATCTGTCCGCCCGAATATTCTGATTTTTCTTTTTTCTCTTCGTCGAGGGTGTTTCTATCCTTTGCTCTTTCAATTTTTTTTTCAATCCATTTTTCATCGCGGTCATTTTTCTTAGCATCGTTGTAAATCTGTTTTATTCTGTCCTCTACGGAAACTTGAACTTCTCTTCCTGATTTTTTTGAGAAATTGTTTTTTTGCAGAAGATCGATTACTCCTGAAACCGCAAAAACAACAAATCTGTTCGGAGCGCTTACTGCATCCTGAAGGCTGCCTGGCCCTTTCGCATTGAGATTAGTTACAATATAAACTTCGCCACCCCGTCCGCCGATAGCAAATGCCCCGGCACCTTCAGCACCGGGAAATGCCGGAAGTCTCGAATTCTGAGAAAACATTACTGATGAGGAGAAAAAGATAAAAGCAGAGGCAAAAAAAATTATCTTCGCATTAGTGAATAAATCACCTTTCATAATAGTCCTATCTTAAATCGTCTAATATTCTAGATTAAAAAATGTTTTTTAATTTATACTTCATTGAAAATGTATAAAGAACGGTTTTAAAGTTGATTTTTTATTCCGGAGCCGAATTCTATAAATATGTAACTGATGTCTGAATTCTCTTTTCCCTATTAATCACAGTTAACCGGCATCCGGGAAATCCACAATTACATCGGACTCCGAGATTTTACGCATTCTTTCCAGAAGCGATTTTACAATATCCGGATAAACCCTGGCAACATCATTCTTTTCGTTCGGATCAAATTTCAGATTATAGAGTTCGTCCTTCCCTTTTTCAGGAGTACTTCCGTTATGCACAAGTTTCCACTCGCCATAACGAAGAGCAATCTGATTTTTAGTGCGACCGTAAATTTCCCTTTTCCCTGTACTTCCTCCTTCAGCAATTGCCGACCAGACATTCTTTCCATCGAGATTTAAATTCTGATCTAGTTTTACCCCGGCCAGATATGCGACAGTTGGAAGAATATCTGCAACGCTGATTGCTTCGTCTACAACGTGGTGTTTAAGTTTACCTGGCCAACTTACAATTGAAGGTACTCTTATTCCGCCTTCATAAAGGGATGTTTTGTAATCGCGTAGAGGTCTGTTATCACCTAGGACATCGTGAGGACCATGTTTGCCGTTATAATCCTTACCCGTATTCAGCCAGTTTTCCTGTCCGCCGTTGTCGCTAAGGAAAATCACAATAGTATCCTTATCAAGATTTTCTTTCTGCAATGTTTCCAGAATTCTGTTTATCGAAGAATCTAGATGTGAAACGGATGCAGCGAAGATCCGGCGCGACTCATTTTTAATAGTTTCTTTATAAGGTTCAATCCATCTATCCTCTTCCTGAAGGGGATAATGGGGAACGCTGAATGTTACTTCAAGGAAAAATGGTTTGCTCTTATCCCGGATTTCAGAAATATATTTTATTGCTTCATTTGTTATCAAATCTGTTGCATGACCTTTTTCATCGATAAATTTTCCATTACGATGCCATGATCTGTCGCCGTTTTTATAAACATGAGTATACTGATCAATCTGTCCGTGCAGATAACCGTAGGTGTAATCAAATCCGTAATGATTCGGTCCTGTTTCAAGAGAAAGCCCGAGGTGCCATTTCCCGGTGAGGGCAGTTGTATAACCCGCCTGTTTAAGCGCTTTGGGAAGATTCATCGAATCCATCGGCAGCGCCTGAGTGCTTTTGCCTCCGATCGGACCGAGAATACCGTACCGGCTTGGATACTTACCAGTAAGAAGCGATGCCCGTGTTGGCGAACAAGTTGGACATACATAAAATTCATTCAGCTGTACATTTTCATCAGCGAGTTTATCCAGAGTAGGAGTTTTGATTTCCGAACCATGGTAACCGACATCCCGCCAACCGGCATCATCGGCTACAATTATTAAAACATTTGGTTTGTTCTTTAATAGAGTTGATTTTTCCGTATTTGAAAATGAAGTTACTGGAATTCCAAATGAGCCAGCCAGAAGGGCGCCCATACCAAGAGTTGAGCTTTTAATAAAATCCTTTCGTGTAATATTGTTACAAGAATTAACAAGCCTGTTTTTAAATTTCATTCTAATCCTTCAAGATTAAGAGTAAGATTCGTTTTTAAGCTGCTTTGATAATATTATTGCCTGTCCGTCTCCCAAGCGTCCTTTTAATATCTGCATCAATTCATGCTGGTTATTTTTTCCAACAAACTGTGCCAGCATTTTATCCTGAAGATCGAAAGCGCGGTCAGTGATTGAATCCGGATTTGCAATACTGAGAAGCAATTTCTTCAATTCATCAGCCTTCACTTTATATTGCGGGTCGTTGATTAAGTTATTTTTTTCATCAGGATCATTCTCCAAATTAAAAAGCAGAGAATCGTAATATGAGAAGTAGATCAGTTTCCAGTTTCCTTTCCTTATCATACAGGATCCAGTAATATTTCCTTCAGAAAAAGATTCTGAATAAACAAACTCAGGCTCCTTCTCCGTTTCACCTTTAATTAAAGGAAGGAGAGATTTTCCTCTAAGCCGTGAGTCATTGTTAATTCCACCGATTTCAAGGATTGTGGCAGCAAGATCAATATGACCGACCGGATGATTAATTTTTCTTGATGACACCAGATTAGGTCCTGAAATAATAAGAGGTATTTTTGCCGCCACATCGTAGAGATTGTTTTTAAACCACAAACCATGCTCTCCCAATGACTCGCCGTGATCGGACGTATAAATAAAATATGTGTTCTCAATTTGACCGGAATCCTGAAGAGCCTGATAGATTTCGCCAATATATTCATCCATTTCCGAAATCATTGCAAAGTAAGCAGCTTTTGCCCTACGAATTCTATCTTCCGGTATTGGTGTGGAAATCCTTTTGAAGTCCCTTAGTTTCTGATAAGGAAGCGGAAGATTTTCAAGTTCATCAATTTCTGTTTCTGCTACTTCAACCTTCGGCAGGTAATAGTCATAATAGCTTTCCAATCCAACAAACCTTGGATGAGGCATATGAAACCCTACATAACAAATCCACGGCTGATTAAGAGTTTTGGTTTTATTCTTAATGAAATCAATTGCGAGTTCTGCGTTAGACTTATCCGGATTTCTGGTTTTTATTGATTTGCCATTTACTATTCCTCTTTCATCGACCCGATAAGTACAGGGCCGTCTGAAAAGAGAAGTTATGTCCGGCTTAGTAAAGTGTTCGTGGTCAACATCCTCTTCAACAAAGCCCATATCAATTTCGGGATTTAAATCCTGTTTACCGGTAGCCCAGCAATAATAACCTTCATCTCTTAGTTGTTTAGCCCATGTGGGATATGAACCATCATATACGGTTGAGTTACAAAATGAATTGACGTCAGAAGCGTACATTCCGGTCATCATACTGCTTCTTGAGGGTACACAGACAGGATTCCCGCAATAAGAATTTAGGAATACAACTCCGCCATCAGCAATTTTATCGAGATTTGGAGTTTTAACAATCGGATGCCCCATAAGACCAAGATATTTTGAGCCGTGCTGATCTGAAGTAATGAAGACAAAATTCGGTCTAAAGTTTTTTGATCCAGCCATATTTTCTCCTGCATAATTAGAGATCTGGAAAACCAACTGTTCCGATTCAAATCCTTTTCAAATACTAGCGTTAATTCTGGCACACATTCACAATAAATCTTTTCCGAAAAAAAATCGTTCGATTAATTTTTTCTAGTTTTTAACTAAATATTCTTTTTTAAGTTTACGGGCAATAACCCGGGCCTGACCTTCACCCAATCTGCTTTTAAACAATTCTGTTAGCTCCTCCTCGTTCATCTTTTCAGTAAATTCATTCAGCATATTATCCTGACGTTTAAAAGCACGGTCAGTAATCTCCTCGGGATTCACCTTGCTGTAAAGAAGATTTCTCATTTCAACAGCTTTCTCTTTGAACTTCGGATCATTAATCAAGTTATTCTTTTCATCGGGGTCGTTCTTCATATCGAACAACATATCTTCATAATAAGAAAAGTGGATCAGCTTCCAATCACCTTTGCGTATCATACAAGAACCGGTAGGATTTCCTCCGGGATGGGATTCTGAATATGCGAATTCGGGTCCTTTTGATTCTTCACCATTAACTAAGGGTAATAGAGAAGTCCCTCTCAGCTCGTTAATCTTTTTAATCCCGGAAAGTTCAAGTATAGTAGCTGCGAGATCAATATGTCCAACAGGATTCTGAATTCTCTTTGAATTCTTTAAACCGGGTCCTGAAATTACAAGGGGGACTCTTGCGGCGACATCATACAAATTATCCTTAAGCCAGAGGCCGTGTTCGCCAAGAGCTTCTCCGTGATCAGAAGTGTAAATAAAATAAGTATTATCAAGCTGACCGGTTTCTTCAAGTGCATTATAAATTTGTCCTATATAGTCATCCAATTCCGTGATCATAGCAAAGTAGGATGCAATTGCTCTTTTAATTCTGTCTGTTGGAATTGGAGTGGATATTCTTTTGAAATTTCTAAGCTCCTGATAAGGAAGCGGCAGATTTTCAAGTTCTTCTATAGAGACTTCGGGAACCTCAACTTTATCCAGATAATAATCATAATATTTTTTCCATCCGACAAACTTTGGATGGGGCATATGAAATCCGACATAACAAACCCATGGTTTGTTTAGTTTTCCCGACTCATTCTTTAAGAAATTAAGAGCAAGATCTGCGTCGACTTTATCGTTGCTCGGAGAAGTCCGCGATTTACCATCAACAGTTTCTCTTTCACCAACCCTGTAAATGCACGGGCGTCTGAGCAATGAAGTAATATCGGGTTTTTTGGAGTGTCCGTGGTCAACATCCACTTCAACAAATCCCATATCAACTTCGGGATTTAAATCCTGCTTACCCGTTGCCCAGCAATAATATCCGCTATCTTTTAGCCGTTTTGCCCAGGTGGGATAGGAACCATCATATACGGTTGAGTTACAAAAAGAATTGACGTCGGAAGCATACATGCCGGTCATCATACTGCTTCGTGCAGGTGCACAAACCGGATTACCGCAATATGTATTGCTGAACACAATTCCACGTTCGGCGATTTTATCAAGGTTAGGCGTTTTAACAAAAGGATGCCCCATAAAACCGAGATACTTTGCATTATGCTGATCTGATGATATAAAAACAAAATTTGGTCTTTTATCTTTTGAAGGAGCAAAAAAACCGGACTGAGCTGAGAAAATTATATTTGAGCTTACGGCAGAAAATCCTGCGATCCCCATCATTAATTTCTTATTAAAATCTCTTCGAGTAATTTTATCCATTGTTTCTCCAAATCTTTAATATTCGACAAAGCATTTATTAAACATATTATGATGCGATATTATTTTGATGATGGCCGGTTTTTAACACGAGGCATAGGCCAATGTTTAGATTCAAAATGTGATTCTTCAAAAAGCTTTATTGCCTTATCAATGATATCGGGGTGCTTATCCGCTACATTATTTTTTTCAGCGAGATCGATCGAAAGGTTGTAGAGTTCAACCGGTGATTCGGGATTAGAACGAATTGCCTTCCAGTTACCGATTCTAACCGCCTGCAAAAAATTTTTATTTCCAACTTTGATTTCCCAATAAAGATATTCCCTCTTAACCTTATTTTTGCTTAGAATTTCCGGGAGAATTGAAATTCCATCAATTTCCTCCGGAGAATTAATTTTTACGAGGTCTGCTACTGTCGGAAGAAAGTCGCAGAAAGCCCAGGGCAGTTCGCTTGTTGTACCTGGTTCAACAACTCCCGGCCATCTAACAATTGAAGGAACTCTTATGCCGCCTTCATAGAGATCATGTTTAGCTCCCCTAAGCGGACCGGCACTATTGAAAAATTCTGCGTCAATTCCACCTGCATCGCTAGGACCATTATCACTGGAAAAAAATACGATAGTATTCTCATCCAGACCCAGAGTTTTTAATTTTTCAAAAATCTGTCCGATACCTCTATCCATCCTTGTTATCATAGCAGCGTAAGCAGCATGCGGGGTCATCTGAGTAGCATAGCCGCTTTTCTCATTATTTTTGAACGGTTTATCCTCAATAAATTTTCCTTTGTATTCATTTAAGGAATCTTCGGGAACAAGCAATTCTGCGTGAGGAGTTGTAAACGGAAGATAAAGGAAAAACGGTTTGGTCTTATTCATGTCGATAAAATCGAGAGCCTCTTTTTCAAAAAGATCATATGAGTAGGTACCTCTTTTACCATTTTTGTTATCATCATAAAAAACCTTTTCAGTATTTCTGTAAAGAAATTCCGGATAATAATAGTGAGCGTGGTTCTGATTCAGATAACCGAAAAAATAGTCGAATCCTTTTTTATTCGGTTCACCCGAGGTTCCCGGTTCACCAAGACCCCACTTGCCGATCATTCCGGTGACATATCCGGCCTTTTTTAGGATTTCTGCGACAGTAGTATCCTCCGGGAGTAACGGAACCCGATCATCTGTTAGATCACTTTTATTTTGTCGAACCGTAGTATGACCGGTATGCTGACCTGTCATCAAACAATTACGGGAAGGTGCGCATACAGGACTGCCCGAGTAGGCTGATGTAAACCGTAAACCTTCCTGTGCCATTTTATCGAGGTTAGGAGTTTTAATTTTTGTTTGACCATAAGATCCGAGGTCGCCGTAACCAAGATCGTCTGCCAAAATAAAAATAATGTTAGGGCTAGAATTTTTATTCACAAAGGATTTACCGCTTTTGGGTGATATCAGCATAGCTGTAGCAAGTAGCCCAAGATTTTTAACGAAAGATCTTCTGTCGATTTGAGAATCGCTCATTTTTTTGTCTTCTAATTCTGGATATTGTTTGAATAATCATATCTAATAATAAATGTGCCCCCGCAGGAATAGCTCCGCGGGGGCAACTGGATAATTATTTCATCAACATCATTTTATATGTTTTTGTAAATCCATTCGATTTCAGTTGATAGAGATAAATTCCGGAAGTAAGATTCGATGCGTCGAAATCGACATTATAGCTTCCCGCTACCAGTTCTTCGCTAACTAATTCAGCAACTTCCTGTCCGAGAAGATTGAATACTTTCAGGGATGCGAATCCTGATTCAGGAAGATCAAATCTGATTCTGGTTGCCGGGTTAAACGGATTCGGATAATTCTGATAGAGAGTGAAGCCAGTTGGGATCTGATTTGATTCAGGACTAATTGAAGTAGCAGTAGGATCCCATCTCAGATCACCGATTGCCTTGCCGTCGTCGCCTTTACCAAGAAGCGGAGAATCTGTTGCTAGAGTGAAATCGCCGTTTGCTGCATTCGTATACTTCGGATCGTCGGTTGTTATCGAAGCTGAAGTTGCCCCGGAATTTAATTTGATATTTGTAGTACCGGTATTAAAGAAATTACAATTTTTAATAACAGTGTTCGATCCGTAAATTCTTACTATTTCACCTGAGGGAGTACCTTTGGAATTTGAGAAACTGCTATTCTTAATTGTCCAGGCAGCGGTGTTGTCTTTAGTGTCAATGCATCTGTCTGCCACTCCGACATCATCAAATGTACAATGATCAATTAAAACAGTCGGATTTACTGGCATCATTATTCTAAATACCCTTCCGCTTCTAACATTCCAGAAAGTACAATTTTTTGCTTCAACATTTCCAAGCAGAAAATCTTTAAAGTTAAATACGTTATCAGCATTTGTGAACAAACAGTTTTCCATCAACAGGCTTTCCAGCTTCACGTTTTTGTTTGTATACTCATCACCTGCTCCGTCAATAGCCCTCGACTCAAAGTTCTTAAACAAACAATTTTTTAACTTCACATACTTAACAGTGTAATTTGTTCCGGCAATAAAAGTGATCGCATTGCCCATGGAACGGTACGTGGTTGTATCAGGTTCAAGCCCGTCAATTTCAATTCCTTCTAATTCAAGGCCGTCGTCAGCACCTAATAAAAATCCGTTAGACCTTCCGAGTGTTCCTGTTTTAACAGTCAGGTTTTTAATAACCGGTCTTACCGTAAAACCGTCAGCGGCTTTGATTTTAATTTCCTTACCGCCAAGGACAAAAAAAGTATCAACTGATTCTGTATAAACTCCTCCGCTTTGGAGTACAAGAACAGCTCCGCTTGACGCTGCTCTTATTGCTGCGCTTAGGGTTCCATCACCCGGGGCTACGTTAGTCTGACCATGTGTCAATCCTGTGATGAAAAGCAGCGCTGCTACAGCTAGTAATGTTTTTTTCATATAAAACCTCCTGTTGAATTTTAATTAGTTACTTAGAACGAAAAAGTATATCCCAATATTATATTGTCGGTTGAAACAAGAGTGTAATTCCTGCTAGTGAAATAAACATCGTAATATTTCAGTTTTCTGTATTCATATGCGATGGTTACCTGTCCAACAGGTAGAACATAAGAGGCTCCGAACGTGTAACTGTCAACAGGGGCGCCCTGATTTCTTACTGCATTTCCATAGCCAACGAATGTTGATGTTCTGTTGCGGTAACCTGCCATAAGTGTAAGTTCTTCGTTAAATCTGTATTCGAATCCCCCTGCAAAAGTGTACTGGTTAGTCCATACCGGGGTATTTGTTGAATCAATAGCAGAGGTGCTTTCAAATTCATTCTTGCTGAAGGGTTTTGAAGCAAGGTCGGCATATATTGAGAAATTTTTCAGAGGCATGAATTTAAGACCAATATTAAAACAGAGAGGAACTTTCATCTTATCTGTTCCGCTTGCATTTGTTGATAAAGTTCCGGCATTGTTTGCAACAACATCTGTATAATCCCAATCTCTTGTTACTGTATAGGGCATATCCAAATTGAATCCAATATCCAGATTTCTGAAAGCTATCAGTCCGCCGACATTAAACATTAAAGAAGAAAAAGTTGAAGTTCCGGATCTTACTGCTTTCCTGTTTTCATATGAGAAAGACCAAACGTCTCCGGTCTGAATAAATTGAAAGTAACCAATTCTGTTCAGCGTGATATTATCATCCGTACTTCCAAACATCGAAGTAAATCCCACACCAATCTGAATATTTTTATTAAGCTCAAAAGCCAGAGCACCTTTAAGATTCTTAATTCCGTTAGATCTTTCTCTTGTATAGATATCCCAGTTTGCTCTTACAATACTGTCAGCCGGAGCCAGCTGAGAGAAATCGAAAGATGTACCCCAGTGCGGATCAAGATGGTCCCCATTCCAATCGTAATCAACTGGATTATAATTTAGATTTAGAGCAGCCGCAGCAGTAAATTTCAATTCCGAAATCTGAAAAGGAAAAGCGACAGCAATCTGGCTGAAAGCGAATTTATTAATTGAATTCTCGGCATCGGCAGCTTCTTTACTGTAAGGATCAACGCCTATAACCGGATTTTGCACCTGCGATGGATCCCATGTTAATCCGAACGGATTGCCGAGTGAATCGCTCCAGATCCCATTGAACTCTACGGGAGGAGTGTAAAGGTTCTCCATATATTGTGGAAGCATTTTATAACTGCCGCCTGATAACCAGATTTGATTGTCGCGCCATAAACGGCTGCTATAAGCTGCCGAAACAGATATCTGAAGTCTACTTATCTTTGCAAGCCCAGCAGGATTGTAGAAAATATTTCCCAGTTCACCCGAAGCCGCTGTGAAAGCGCCCCCCAACGCCAGTGCTTTTGGACTAATATCATTTGGTTCGTCCAATCCCTGAAATGATAGCACATCCCCGTTTCTTTGTGCAAGGAGGTTTACAGATAAGAAGAACAGAGAGATAAAAGTAACTATCATATTCTTGCGGATGTTTCTAAAATTTGAATAGGCTGCCATATTTATGATTCTCCTTAAACTTTTTAACTTGGCTCTTTTTTAATCGGCCCTGAATGAAATCGAAAAACGGTGTACAGATTCCAGAATTTCACCGAATGGATCATAAGCGTAACCAATATCAAAACCACTGTACCGGAGACCGACTCCGAAGGTATAACTTTCTTCATCATAATTGAATTTGTAACCGCCTCTCAATGATATAATATCCATAAATGTAAATTCCAGTCCGATATTATGCTGCATATCATAATCCCTTGGATGCTGAATCTGATAAGCAACGAGCAGTTTCATACTATCATCTTGAAGGAAAAGCGATTCGCCCGGAGCGATTAGATAGGCCGATACGCCAAAAGCAAATGTCTGCGGTATCGGGAAAGATTCTCCGTTAATTGTTTTAGTGATAAGCGAGTCATTAGGTGAATCTACTCCAGGTTTATAATTCTGATTTACCTGGATAACGTCTTTCTTATCTAGGAATTTTACTTCGCTAAGACCAAAGTTGTTTATTGAGCCGCCGAGCTTGATTGATTTATATCCGGTTTCGTAAGTAAGACCTCCGTCAAAAGCAAAGACCGATGACTTTGCAGCAATCAAATCTTCGCGTACATACTTCAGCGAAAGACCAAAGTTGAATTTATCAGTAAGTTTTCGCGCTAATGAAACACCTATATACTGAGCTGAAGGATTTATTATCTGCCCGGTAAGTCCCGGATTGAAATAAGTATAATCGTCGCTGAATTTTAGGTGGGCGACATCAGTTACAGCAATCTGTCCGTAATCCCAGTAAGATCCGAATACACCAATTGTGAAGTATCCCAGATTAAATGCAACTGCAGCCGAGTAAATTTTTGTGTCAATAAACCAGTCCAGATGAGATAGTTGGATTTCATAATTGTTTATTTCAGCAATCCCTGCCGGATTGGAGAACATCGACTCAGCTCCGTTGACAAACGAAACAACTGATTGACCCAGTGCTGTGGTTCTTGTACCCGGCATAACTTTCAGGAACTGAAATGAAGTTGTACCTACCTTATTCTGGGCATTTACAATAACCGCAAAGAAGATTAGTAAAACGGTTGTAATCGATAAAATTTTTATTTTTCCATTCATAAGAAGTACCCTTATAATTTTTGAATAAAATACCAGTTACTGGTTATTTTATTACAATAAATTTTCCGGTTGATTTATCCCCTTCCGGCGTTGTTACGACAAAATAATAGAGACCCGATGCAAGGTCCTGATGATTGATCGTAACCTGTCCCCAATTATTTGAATATACTGGTTCATCATGTTCAATAGTCATAACTCTCTGACCAGCAGTAGAGAAAATATATATGGTGCATTTTTCAGGCAGACCGTAGAATCCGAGCATCCTTTCGGCATTGTTACCGGTAAATCCTGAATTAAGGACAAAAGGATTAGGAACGACATAAACCTGTCCGAGTTTATCTACCGCTCCAATAGTCTTTTTAATTTTCGTAATATTAGTCTTACCGCTCTCGTTCCCATGCTCATCAAGAGAAGTAACTGAGTAAAATTTGGATTCCTCAATTTTAAAAGTTCTGTCTACATCTTCGAATTCGTAAAGATCATCCTCATTCAATGAGTTGCGATTAACTGTACCCAGCAATTTCCAGGGTCCCATTTCATAATCGGATCTGTAAATTTTAAAGCCGGACAATTTACCAGAGACTCTATTGGCATAAAGATTTTCAAACTCTTCAACCTGTTTACCCCAGTTAACTCTAACCGTTCCTGTTGAAGTACTAACAATATCAAGTTTAGGGGCTGGAATAGGTATCGGGATATTATACACACCGGCATCGGGATTATTTTCTGGCCAGCACTGGGGATTACCTGAAGCCCATGTCTCCGGCAGTGGAATCTGCTTTCCGGAATAGGCTTCGAATGCTTTATGAGCAACATCCTGAACTGTTCTTACATTTGAATTTACGTAATCTGGATAGCCGTAATCATTAAGATAATCCATTGTTTCGGCTGTAATTCCACCTCTCGTAACTTTGATACGCTTGTGCCAGTCTGTTCCTTTAACTGGTTGAAGCTGGGGTCCCGGAATTCTACCGCCAACAACATTATGACTACGTCTTGCACCGTAACCGACAACTTCGGCAACCGCAAATTTAATTTTCTGACCGTGTTCAAGTTTATAAGGACCAAACTGCAGAGAGCGGTATGGATGGTCGTTATCTTTATCTCCCCCGCCTTCAATAATCGGCTGCATCCTTCCGATCCATATAAGATCTGGAACCCATATATTTTTAGTATTTTTATCGGGGGTCGGATACATAGTGCCCCAGCGATCATCGAGACGATGAATCTTCTCCCATATTTTATCAAGGAAAGCCGGATCTTTACCCTGATAGCATCCCCACGGTTGTTTAGGTCGTCCATCCGGATTAAGATTAACTGAATTACCTGTCGAATCAACATTTTCTATAAGTTTATTCTGGACAACCTGAATAGATTCATTTCTATCGGGATTATTGTAATCAATAATTTCGAGTTTATTGGTATCATAATAAAGCATCGCAAACCCTGCAGCAGCCGGGGACATCAAACCGCCTCCATATAGTCCGGTTGTAGCGTACAATTGAAAGTTTGCCGGATCCGGTTCGGGTCTTCCTGCTAAAAGTGTGTCACCTTTAACAGCAAGCACCTGATTATACTGCATCCAGTAGGACGGATCCCAAAATGCGGTCTGATCTTCCCTTATTACCCATTCATAATTGTAATAGCGTTGTGAGCCGTACATATTAGGAGACATTCCATAAACAAATTGAACGAGTACATCAACCAGAGTTCTCTGAACATCAGAAACACCGTCGCCATCCAGATCGCCTGTATTTTCAAAAGTATATTCATGGATTATCATATCATCGTAATCAGGGAATGACCACTGGCGTGAAACTCTAGTAACTGTAACGCCTAACCCTCTCGACTTATCCTGGTCGCTCATGGCCCATTTTGTAATAACCTTCAGTTCAGCTTCGTTGGGATCATAACTTGGATTAAGGGAGCCATCTTCACGAACTGGGAAATTCTCAATTCTCTCAATGGACTGCCCACTCAAAGGATAGGTCCATCTTCCCCAGGGAGCTTCAACATTTGAACCCTTACCAACGCCTCCGGCAAATGAAGCAAGTCGGTTACTGTTTGGACCAAGGCCCCACTGCCCGGGAACATTTGCAGAAAGATAAATCGCGCCTCCAAAACTGTTTTGCATTCCTGAATATTCAATCGAATTGTAGGTAAAGGCAGAACGGGGAGGCCACTGCATGAACGGTAAGTCTGTTTTTCTTATGTCAAGGTTCCATGCCTGGCTAAGCATTCCCGAATTGAATATAGTTTGCCAGAGCATTCCCCTGTTCATAATTTCATACGCTTGCTGGTCGTAGTTGCCAGATTGACCAAAACTGCCTGAGGAAAAAAACCCAAACAAAAATACTAGCAGCAAAATTAAATTCTTAGGTTTAATTATATTCATTTGTCCCTCATTAATTTTCATTTCATTTTTATAGAAAGAAGGTGCCATTACAGTCTCATCTCAAGACCAATTCTGAAATAACGCGGCATATTTCTATAAATTGTTTGTTCCATACTCACTTTGTATCTGTTAGCATAATAGTCTTCTCTTCCGCCGCTTTCTTTCCAATCGTACCAGACCAGACTTTCCCTTTCGCCGTTTTTATATCTCTTAAGCAGATTCAGTTCACTATTGTCGTCGAATACAGCTGAATTGAAAACTTTCTGATTCAGAATGTTAAATCCTTCAAGATAGATCATATATGTTACGTCTGCAATTTTGAAAGCCTTCTGAACTCTGATTCTAAGATCAAATTCATCCGGCATTCTCTTGTTGTAAATAAGTCCGAGAAAATGATCGTCATCGGTATAAGGCTGACCGGACTGGAATCTGAGGGTTGCAGAAAAATTCATATGCCCGAACAAATGAGTGCCGAATATTTCGGGACCTTCATCTTTATCTGTACTGTAGCTAATATTGGCAACAAATCTGTGAGTTCTGTCGTAATCCATTAAAATATCTTTTGGACTTCTCTCCGTCTGTCTTTTAGCATCTTCGTAAACTTCAACTATATTTTGGTCACCTGGATCTGATGCTTTGCCTGTGGAAATCTGATAATTATAATTAAGGTAAGTTTTGAATTTACTGTCCATTTTTTCAAGATTGACGTGAAAACCTCTGATATTTGCATAGTCGAGATTACCATATCCCACATAGAAATCTCCGGTGTTGCTAAAGAACGCAGCTTCATGCACTAGATCTTTAACATCCTTGTAATAAGCACTTACATCGAGAGTAATTCCAAATGGCAATCCTTGAACTATACCAACATCATATGCATTAGTTCTTTCGGGTTTCAAAGTTGGATTACCTATTCTGTTGAATTCAGTTTCAGAAATCCACGTTGTATAATAAATCCTGTTGAAACTCGGGCGCTGAACGAAAGCACCGTAGTTTAGATGAAAGACAGAATTCTCGGAAATCGGGAAGGAAACACCAAGACGAGGTGAAAGATGGCCAATGAGTTTTGTGTTTTCTGTTTCTCCTCCGATTCTTGGTCTGAATTGATCAACAAAGTAGTCAGTATTGAAATTATAGAAGTCGTACCGCAAACCGAAATTGGCAACCATTCCTTCAAATTCCATTTTATCCTGCAAGAAAATTCCTCCTTCAAACGGGTAAGCTGTAAAACTAAGAACTGATTTTTCAGTAAATGATTTAAGGTTGGATTCTCTGTATGCATTCAAATAATAGCTGGATAACTGAACACCGGCTTTTATCATATTACCCTTATCAAGCTGGCTGGTAAAGCTGCCAATGAAACTATAGGTCGTACTTTTTTCGTATCCCCGGTTAAGCTCCATGTTATTTGCAGTTCCGAATGGAGTATTTCTAAATCTACCCACATAACTTGTCTGCATGCCTCCGATTCTTTCTCCATTGGCAGCATCATTTCTATATTTATCGGGATCAAGATATTCTGGGTTTTCATCTTCGTAAGTACTAAGTACTTTAATACTTACATTGAAAAAGCTGGAATTGCTGAGAACCCCATTATAATCGATTCCGTATAATTTGGAATTTTGAGTTTCTTTGGGTACTGCAAATATTCTGTCAAACCAGGTGTCAGGATCATCGTCTACATTATTTCTATATCTGTCGTTGAAAGAAAAAGATAATGTAATTTTATTATTCTTATCGATATTTGTCGTCAAATTGCTTAGCCATTGACGGGTTCTGTCCTGAACAGGAGTGGGAACAATAGGAGTTTCATCCTCCTGTCTGGCAGCAACAAATATCTTAATATTATCTGAGACTGGTCCGCCAGTAGAAATATCTATTCTGTTTGTAATCGGTATAAGATATTCAAGACCAATATCCCTGGCCATCATAATCCAGTCTTTCATTGCGAATGTAGCAAGCCGAAGGCTATCGGCATGGCTTGCAATATATCCATCGGGCCAAAAGTTGAAAAAATCTTTAAACATGGCATCGCTTGTTGAAAGCTGTGGGTCCTGGTTTTTGAGCCATTCGTATGCATTACTGAGTTTATCCCACATAGGCATATAATCGGTAGAAAATGGATTGCCGCCCCATGTTTTGTAGTGAGGAAGCTCTAATGAATAAGCGAGTCGCGTCTGCCAGATATCACCGCCTTCCTTAGGAACCATATTAACAACACCGGATTGAGCGTTACCGTATTCTGCGCTAAATCCGCTGGTAAAAACTTCGACCTGCTGAATACCTGTTACGATTGGTGAAAATGCCTTGCTGGCACTAATAGGATTATTGATAGAGGCTCCTCCAAGCAGGTAGAGAGATTCACCTTCTCGGCCGCCTCGAAAATGATCGTCAACAACATCGGCCTGTAACGCAATAATGTCTTCCACATTATTTACACCGGCGATGCTCTCAATTTCGTTAATATTGAAGACCTGTTTAGTAGAGGTTCTATCTACTTCAATTTTAGGAGCCCTGAAAGCGGTAATTACAACTTCCTGACTCTGGAATTCCTTCGGTTCAAGTGCAAAATCAACAACAGTAGTCTTATCAACATATACAAGCACCTGAGTTTTAATAGATTTGCCGTAACCAATAAAACTTACAGTCAAACTGTAAGAACCGGGCCGGACATTTAGGATATAATAATATCCGTCAAAGTCACTTGCAGTACCTATCGTCTGTTGTAAAGGGATTTCGACACCATTTTCCCATGAAGCAGTAATAAGTATGTTTGCTGAAGGAAGCGGTTCACCGGTTTTCGCATCTGTGATTCTACCGGAAATCTTGCCAGTTTCACCGGCAAATAGGTTTGAGAAAAGAAATAAGAATACTGCGAAGGTTATTAGTTTAGGCATAATGCCTTTTTTTACCATTTAATCCTCCACCATTTTTTGATCTTTTATACTGTAATAATACCTTGTGGTCTTTTGAAAAATTATAAAAATCTTTACTGGTAAAAAATTTTTCATAATTATCTCTGAACTGAAACCAATATAGATAAGGAATACTATTCAAACAAGATAATGACGGCTTAATTCAAGCTACGAACATGCTAATTGCTTAAGAAAATATTCGAAAAAACTACTTTTTACCCTACTTTGAAAGCTATGATTTATTAAAAAAAATATTAACTTTACCGGCGAATTTAATAATATGTAAGTGCGCTCTTATGATCCATGAATCCGAAAAAGAAGTTGTTCTTAATCAGATACTCAATAGTCCCGAGTTTCACGAATCGAAAAGACACCGAGACCTCTTAAAGTTTCTTGTTCAGGAATCATTTAAATCTGAACCACTAAAAGAAACTACAATAGCCCATGAATTTTTTGCAAAAGATTCCAGTTTCGACCCTACAAAAGATACATCTGTAAGAGCATATATCAGTGCTTTAAGAAGAAAGCTTGAGCACTATTACTTAACAACCCAGGATGTTTATTTATATAAATTGGAAATTCCTAAGGGTCAGTACCACGTACAGTTTACAAAAGTAGGTTTTAAAGATAAGAAACGCTTCAAAATACCGGCATCTGTATTTATTTCGGCAATTCTGATAATGTTGGTTATTATTTTTATTCAGTGGATTTATCTGCCGAAAGAAAATGCAACAGTTCCCAGCACATACAAAATCCCAAATCCAATATGGGAAGATATTCTTCGCGGGAACGAACATCCAATAATGCTTGTCTTTGGGGATTATGTTTTCTTATCAGAAAAGGAGTCCGATTCCAACAGAGAGATATTCATTAGAGATCCCGCCATAAATTCAGAAAACGATTTTAGAAGATTTATAAAAGATAACCCTGATTATTTAAATAAATATTCATTACTTAATTTTACCTACCTGCGACAAAGCGCATACCTGGGTATGGCCGAAATTATTCCGACATTACTTTCGTTTAAGAAGAAAATTGAGTTGAAATCAGCATCCCAATTGAAGTGGCAGGATTTCGAGACTCATAACATAATTTTTATCGGACCATTAAAAACTCTGCACATCTTAAATTCCACGTTAAAACAGACAACTATTAAATTTAACATCTACCCTCCTGATCTGTTTATAGTAAATGAGAAAGGAGATACTATTTCGAATTACCAATTAAGATATTTGCGGGGCGGAAATTACCAGAAGGATTACGGAACACTAATAAAGCTTGAAGGCCCAAATAAAAACAAGATACTAATACTTGCCGGATTTGGAGAAGCAGGAGTAATGGATGCCGTTAAACTGTCGATAGACCCTCAACTGATATCTAAAATTGGTAAGTATGAAAAATTAACTTCCAAGGATTCCATTTTCAACTTTGAGCTAGTGACTGAACTTGAAGGTGTGGACCAAACTGTATTCCATTCAGTAGTAAAATATTTCAATCTTATTAAATCGTCCATTGATATTAAAAAAGAAATTACATCTTCAAAATAGTTTTTACTATTAATAATAGATTGATTGTTTTGTTTCTATTCTTAGTTGAAAAAGTGAGCGAGAAGCTAAAACAAATAATGCCCGTACCGCCACTAGTTACTCCTTTAAATTAGCGTGATTGTAGACAGACTTCGATCTCTTAAAATAACAGACCATGAATTTCTCTGGAATATCAATAGTTTTGCGTATCTATCTTCCATAGGCGGGGAGAGTCAAGGATTCGTTGCATTCTTTAATTTTTATTTGTTTTTAGTTCGTATTAGCAGTTTTTGGAGAGTTATGTCCTAAAAGTGTCCCACATTTTTGAAGCTTTATTATATCAGAAATCCCAGAATTTGTTTTTTGGAATCTGATTCTGGGATAAAGTTTCATTATTCATTTAAGATTATATACGCCCCAATTTTCCACTATTTCATTCTTACACTCTATAGGTAATGGCAGAGTAGTATAAGTACCGCCAGCTTTTCCAACAGAACCAGTCTTTTCTAATGAATCTATATAATATGGAAGTCCTTCAGAAATATAGTATGGATAATCTGAATGTAAACCAAAATGAAGATGAGGTGCATAAGAAGCCCCGGAATTTCCTACTTTACCAATAAGCGTTCCCCGATCAATTATTTGGCCGGCTTTTACTGTTATGCTGTTCGGAATTAAATGGGCATATACGGCATATCCTCCGGCAATAAACATTACTACACTATTACCTTCACCATTAAATAAATTCAAATCGCTTGAAACGGTTCCTACTGGTGCTTGATCTGGCATCCCATCTTTTACCGAGACTACCTGTCCATCCGCAACAGCATAAACATTTTGTCCATACACATACCAGTTTGAACAGATTTTACTATCTCCGCTATATGCATTTCCGGCAGCATCAATTTTATTCCAATCGACAGAGAAACGTGTTGGAGCTGTTGTTCTACCTTTATATGTAATTTGAGATTTGGGATGATGATTATCAAATAATATTGTTGTTCTTCCCGAAACATATCTTTCTCCTCTTAGAGGAGGAGAAATTATTGGAATGGATTTTTTAAGAACCTCTGTTTCTTTTCCTTCAATAATTTTCTCGATATTTCCTTTAATCAGAACCAGCCTGTTTATTATTTTTTTGGGAACGGCAGTTGGATCCATCGCCAGTCCTACGCTAAACCGATAAGTAACATGTTGACTCTCTCCAGGATAATAATAAAAATCATCGGGTATACTCTCCTGTGTGGGTTTGTGTATGAGTAAATATTTGTTTGTATCCTTAATACTGCAAAGCATAGATTTGTTGGCGGCATCAAAGACCTGGAAATCTTTGAGATCATATCCATCCTTTTTAAAATTGGAAATCTCCACACTATACAGAAGATTTACTTTACCATTAGTAGATTTAACTTCCTGGGGTTGGTAGGTTACTTTTAGCTCAAAATTAGTATCTTCAGGGGTTGTTAAGAGATCATCCTTTTCGGAACAGAAAGAAAACACTGATATTATTGAAATCCAGGAAATAAAAAATAAAACTGAATACAATTTTGAAGTTTTCATTTGTTGTATTCCGCTATCTAAATATTTGTCTGATTCTATTAAAGTAATGTTCACTATTATTAAACAATTTAATAATAATAGCTATAAGTGTCCCATATTTTTTTCGGCATTTTTACAAACAAAAAAGTCCCGATTTCTCGAGACTTCTCAGCGGAGAGTCAGGGATTCGAACCCCGGATAGGCTTGCACCTATAACGGTTTTCAAGACCGCCGCATTCAACCACTCTGCCAACTCTCCAGTTTTAATAATTGCTTAAATTTTATTCCGCTCTTATATGATTTTATTTCCAGTTCTCTTTTATATGCTTCAGATCTCGTTAAATAAGTTTCTGTGTAAATGATCGACCAGGGAATATAAGTTTTTGTTGATTTTGTTCTTCCCGAGTTATGTTCGTTTAACCTATTTTGCAAATCTGAAGTGTGACCAATATAAAACCTTTCTTTTACTAAACTTTTTAAAACATATACGTAATACATCTCAAGACCGCCGCATTTCCCGCTTAGCGGGATCTCGCTTTGCGATGACAACCACTCTGCCAACTCTCCATAAAAGAAACCTACAAAAAGCGGTTACAAGAATACAAAAATTCCTAAATATTCTCCATGCCCGTTCTACTTTTCCTCAGTTCTTTCAGGCCAAATAAATATATTTGAGACATTATTTAACCCTTCTGAGGCTAAAATGAAAAAATACTTGCTTTTATTATTACCTCTAATAATCTTCAATTCCTGTCAATCCAAAAAAACAACAGAATTTAACGAAGTTCCTGCCTGGGCAAAAGAAGCTGTCTGGTACCAGATATTCCCAGAACGGTTTTCTAACGGTGATACTAACAATGATCCGGCTCCAATAGATATGGAAGGCGCTTGGCCATATTTCACTCCCGAGGGCTGGCAGATTCATCCCTGGAATTCCGACTGGTATAAACTTCAGCCGTGGGAAGCCAGTCTGAATAAAAACTTTTATGATATTGTAAACATCAGGAGGTACGGCGGAGATCTTCAGGGCGTGATAGATAAGCTCGATTATATTAAAGATCTCGGCATTACGGCAATTTATCTCAATCCGATTTTTGAATCCCCCTCGCTCCATAAATACGATGCGACTTTCTACCATCATGTAGATAATAATTTCGGACCTGACCCTGAAGGCGACAGAAAGATCTGGGAAAATGAAAACCACTCCGACCCATCAACCTGGCAATGGACTTCGGCAGATAAACTATTTCTGAAACTTATAGATGAAGTTCATAAAAGAGATATGAAAATTATTATTGACGGAGTATTCAACCATACAGGTACACAATTCTGGGCATTCAAAGATATTGTTAAGAATCAGCAGAGTTCTCAATTTAAAGATTGGTTTATTATTAAAAAATGGGATGATCCAAATACAACGGAATCAGAGTTTGAATATGCGGGATGGATGGGTGTGCGTGATTTACCGGAGATCAAAGAAGATGAAAACGGGTTAGTAACCGGTCCGAGGGAACATGTTCATGCGGTTGTAAATCGCTGGATGGACCCGAACGGGGACGGGGATCCATCGGACGGAATTGACGGATGGCGCCTTGACGTAGCTGAAATGGTGAATCATAATTTCTGGAAGGAATTCAGGAAATGGGTACGTGAAATAAATCCAGAGGCATACCTCGTAGGGGAAGTCTGGTGGGAGGACTGGAACAATTATAAAATGTTCAACGCAAAACCATGGCTCGGCAACCAGTTCGACGCTGTAATGAATTACAGGTTCACACGCGCTGTTAAAGATTTTGTGCTTGCGGATAAAGTTAAAATAGATGCAACTACGTTTGCCGATTCAATTAAAAATATAATGAGCAATTACGGTGATAATTACTATGGAATGATGAATCTGCTTGGAAGTCATGACACAGAACGTTTAGGTTCGCTAGCTGTAAATCCAGACGGCATGTACGACCACCGGGGAAATGCGAGAGACAATAAAGATTTCGATGTGCGGAAACCAAATGACGAAGAACTCAAACGGATTAAACTGGCATACGGATTACAGTTCACAATGCCGGGAGCGCCTCAGGTATATAACGGCGACGAGGCCGGAATGTGGGGTGGAGATGATCCCGACTGCCGTAAACCGATGGTCTGGGACAATATGGAATTCGAAACAGAAACTGCTCACCCGATCGGGAAAAACCGTCAGCCGGATCCTGTAACATTCAACAATGATTTATTCAACTGGATAAAAAGCCTAACAAAGATACGTATGGAGAACAGTCTGATTTCGCTCGGCTCTCCCGAATTTTTTGTAATTGATAATGATTCGAACATTCTTAGCTACAGACTGAAAAATAATGATGCAGAAATTGTAGTGGTTGTAAACAGGAATTCTGAACCGGTTGAGATAAACACATTATCGGTTAAGTTTCTGGAGGGCAAGAGTAACTGGAAAGATTTGATTTCAGGATCGGAAATTCAATCGGGAAATAATGTTATAAAATTAGACGCCTACGGAATTTTAATTCTGAAGTAGAGAAGAGAATAAGACGGGAGTTCGCTCCCGTCTTAAAATATCGCATATATAAACGGAGCCAGTGCCGAGCCCTTAGTAAGAACAATTAATCCTCCCAGCAGGATCAGGAAGAAAATGATCGGCATAAGCCACCATTTCTTGTTTTTCATCAGAAAGGACCAGAGTTGCGCTACAGTAGATAATTTGCTCATCTATTAATTACCACTTTTTTTTTCATAACAAATTTAACAAACTATTTCAGAATTATCGATTCAATTTCAAAACTTGTTTCATTACTGCCTGCGGATCCGGGAGCGATCAATTGAATGAAGTTCAAATCCTTCAGTACTATCTTTTCACCGGGTTTATTAGTTCCGGGCCAGAATTTGGGTAAAAATCTGGGATATGCAAACGGCATTATCAGCAGGTCACCTTTATCGAATTGTGCAATTGAAATTTCAATATCAGTCCATTCATTTTTCAATTTTATTTGAGACCTGAAACTTTTTCCGTCCACGGTCAATAATCCGATAATTAAATCAGTTTCGCCTGCATCAAGTCCCCTCCCTTTCACAACAAGTCTGGAATACAGATTAACCGAACTACCAAGCTGTCCGATCAATCCGGAAACCGAATGCTGAAGCGCAAACGGGACTTCATTATTCCGATAATATTTTATATTCACAGCAAACGATTCAGACAGGCTGTAAGCTCTTGAGCTAAAATCCGATCTATACGTCATTCCTTTTGTGAATGGGGGCAGGACAAAATCCTTCTTATCGCGGTTAACATCGAGAACGGCAAAAGGAATACCGGCAGGCAGTACGCTTACTTTCCACAAATCACCTGAATAAAAATCCCAGGTATTAGGGGACTTCTCTATTCCTCCTGGAAATGTAATTATTCCTTTATCGGTCTCAATTGCAACACAATACTCCCAGAAACCTTCTTCAAGAGTTTTGAGTGAGTCGGCGAGCAGATAAGTAAATCCTTTCTTTTTTGAAAGCGGAAAATTTGCGAAACCGCTCCAGCCCGACTTTTTAACAAAAAGAGATGCGTTGATAATTCTTTTATCCGAAGCAATTTCAAAACTGAACTTAACCGGTTCGCTGACGGGCATATTTTCACTACTTTTATTTACAATATAAACCTGATATGAATGATTCCGGGGCTGAAAAAGACCAGAATAGAATCCGGGTAATGATAAGTCAGCTTTGATTCTGCTGTCTTCCCTATTCTCTTTTGAAAGTAAATATATACCGGGTTTAATCGTAAATGAATTATTCCGCGCCTCCGTTTCAAACTCATTATCCGAAAGTGAAACGACTCCGAATTTAGAACCAAGATCCGGAAGTTTAATTTCAATTCTTCTTTCATTCCAGAATAATCTGGCTGACTGTTTATCGATACTTACAGATTGAAAAGGATCATGGAGCCAGAGAACGTCCGGATTAATTTCGAGCCGCCATGTACCGTTATCAATCTTATCAAGAAAATAGGCACCGGTTCCATCATAATTAACAACCGGCGAAGAACCGACTCCGGCAACCTGCGTAAGAGTTTTAGTATTCTTCGGAGCAGTTAAAGTATTATTCGTATAAATAAAGAGTGAATCACTATTCAATTCGCAGAGGTCGTCTTTGTAACTAATCCGGAAATCTCCGAAACGGTTATTCTCCGGGAAATCCCCGTAAGATTTTTCACGCGGCAAAAGCTGAAATACTTTTGAAGCCAGCAAGAGCCCAATTGCTTTTGAAGGAGTGTAGAGGAGATTTACGAAATGGGTGGGATACTCGGTATTACTCCATGCAATCTGAACCGGATCGTAGCTGAACATCGTGGCGAACTGCATACCTGCTTCGCGGAAACTCCTTGCCATCGCGGGATACATAAAAGAACCGGGAATATCGGCAGCATCAAATTCATAAACCATCTTCGATTTATTATTAAATCCCTTCAAATTCCCCGCGGGAATAAGGTACTTATTTACGTTTAACAGATAATGACCCTGAAGTGATTTGTTATGAACCAATCCGGTCGGATACCACTGAAAAGTAATCCCCTGAACATCAGCATCAAGAACAGCCTGCGCCTGTTCGTCGCTCCAGTTCTCACTGATATTATAAAATACAGGTTTCGTATAGCCGTTATCCCGAATTACATTTATCATCCCGTTGATGTATTCTGTAACCTCATTTGCATTTTCCGGATGAAACGGTTCGTTAATAATTTCCATCGCGATTATTGAGGGTTCATTCTTATAGGAATTTTTTGTATAGGGATTAACATGATCCATAAATTGTTTAATATAATTTTTCTGGGCGGCACGCGCATTCTGATTTGTTACTAGCTGAAGTTTTGGGTATAGCTGAGAAAATCCCGGCGCGTCCCCATCCGGTTCCGGCCATCCGGTTCCCCACCACGCGATAGGTGTAATGATAGTTTTAATATCCCGCTTCGCAAGTTCCGAAATAAGGTAATCGAACAGGTCGAGATGCTCATTTAATAACAGGTTTCCGTCATGGTCGGATATTTCCCTGTCCCACACATGAACCCTGAATGCATTAAATCCGAGCCGGACCATCTGCTGAATATCCAGATCAATTGCGGATTTAAGAGAGACGCCAAGTTTTTTGTGCGCCCTGAAGGAATACGCAAATGGTGTTGTGTAATTGACACCGAAGAGCGAGACCTCTTTGTTCGATCCATTCCACCGCATTATACCTGACTTATCCACATATACATCAGTTTGATTGTCATTTTGACTGAGAAGTATAAGTGAGGTAAAAAAGAAGAGTATTAGAATTTTTATTCTAATCATATCATTCCGCTGAAGTTATTTTAAATAGATCATTTTACGGGCTGATGAAAAATTACCTGTGTTCAACCTGTAAAAATAGAGACCGCTTGATAACCCGGAATCGATTGCTGAAAATCGGATTGTATAGGAACCCGGACTTTTAACTTCGTCAACGAGTCTAACAATTTCCCTTCCGATAAGATCATAAACAATAATTGAGACATTCGACTCATCCGGAATACTATAGTTAATTGTAGTTTCAGGATTAAAAGGATTTGGATAATTCTGATGTAAAAAGAAGTGTCCGGGTACCGTGTAATAGTCCTCAGTGATTGAATTACTCAGATCCATAAACGCATCCAAAGATTGAAGCGCTTCAGCTTCACGGTTTGAGTTGGTAAAGCCAAAAGTCGCAACATTTTCCCATACAGAACCCCGGCCCGGAACTGATATATCTGCCGGTTCCCAATAAAAAAATCCCATTCCTTTGTTATTGTTAGTTTCCTTAATAATCTCCGAAAGTTTCAGCAGGAAATTTTTCTGTCCTGCCGGAGTTGCAGAATAATTCGGGATTAATGTTGTCCCCGGGCCGACTAGATTAGTTTTGCCGTCATTTTGATATCCGGTTGACCAGGGATAGGCAGTTTCAACAATTATGATCTCCTTATTGTAACGGGAAGCCACTGTATTCAAAGTTGATTTGAGATCTGTTAAATTCCCATGCCACCATGGATAATATGAGAGTCCGATAATATCATATTCAACGTTCTGTGCCGCGATAAGGTCATAAAAATATGTAACGTTACCGGAATTTCCGTTAAGTAACGGTATGTGAATCATTGTTCTAACAGTATTTGATCCCGCGGTTTCGCGGACAGCACGGATCCCCTCTTTAAGCAGCTGACCGAATTTTATTTTCTGTCCGTTGAAGTCCGGTACATTATATAACTTTCCGTCGGGCCAGAGCATACCGCCCGAAATTTCGTTTCCGATCTGGACCATATCGGGCAGTGCATTCTGAGCGGCTAAAAGATTCATGACCCGCTTAGTATATTCATAAACGCTATCTTTCAGCTGATCAAAAGTAAGATTCTCCCATGCTTCCGGTTTCGTTTGATTTCCTGGATCAGCCCACGTATCGGAATAATGAAAATTGAGAAGGAATTTTAGTCCTTTCTCCTTTATCCGTTTTGCGTAGGTAATAGTACGGGACAATCCGTTATACTGATTATCAGGAGTATGCCAGAGACGGAGCCGGACATAATTAGCGCCGCTCTCTTTGAAGATATCGAGTACGTCTTTTACTTCCCCTTTCAATTTATACTTACCGCCCAGATCCTCTATTTGCGGAACGGAGGATAGATCAGCTCCGCGTATATATTCCTGCGCAGTAACCGGAAAAGAGAATAGGATTAATATCAGACTTATTTTCTTTAGCACAGATATGAACCTTTACTATTTTTCGCGAAGGTAACCGAAATTGTTAAGCAGGTACTGATCCTCGAACCTGATTGTAATTTTAGAATATGAATATGAACCTAAAAATCCTAATCCCCCGGACATATTGGAAATCTGAGTTGGGAGATTTCTAATTGTAAATCCATAGTCATACAAAAGTCCAGCAGAATAATATCTTGTCAGGTATTCATCCATAACAAAGACTTCAACTTCCAGAGGAGCGATAGAATACCTTCCTTTAGCAGTGTTGCCAATCGAGATCTCCTCGAGAGTTTTTTTCAATAATGCCCTGCTGAATTTAATATCGTTATTGAAATTGCTGAGAAAGTAATTTTTTAAAGTATCGTTTCCGGAGACATTAATTTCGAGAGGGACTTCTTTTTCATAACGTGTTTTGGATCCGTCGGTTTCTTTATAGAAATAGACAAGTTTCACTTTACCCATTTTTACAAGTTCTGTGGGTGAATTATTCCACGCGACAGAAATATTTACAGTATCTCTTCCGATAAGCGGACCGGGTATGAATGGCGTGGTGCCGTCGAATGTAAAGGAGACCGCTTCCGGAATCCTGGTCTTAGATGTAACTACTTTCCCGTCGGGCATAACAGCTTTCACTTCAACTTCATTGCCGCTCAGCATGGGGAAATTTTTTAAATAATAATATTTCGCCGGTGTACCGAATCTCTTATTAATCAGATTGTTATCGGTAGTATCCCTGAAAAGATACTCGGTATTAGCGCCTGAATATTTCAAATATATTTTTGCGCCGGCAACGGACGGATCGGTTTTGAGGTCACCGGGATTAAATCCTTCCACATCATACACTTTAGTAACCGTGGCAGTTTGAATACCTGAGTCACCTCTTATAATTATATTAACAACGTAATCATCCGGCAGCGGAGCTTTTGGAGAGACATTTTCTTCGCACGACCAGAAGAGAAGCGGAACGAGCAATATCGTCAAAAATAGATTTTTCATATTTCAGCTTTAATTGTGCCGGTAAGCATAAACGGAAGCATATTTATTCGCTTACCGGTGTTCTGTTCAAAGTAATAAATATTTTTTCTGTTGTAGAGATTAACTGCGCTTAAATCGAAACTTAATTTCATGAATCCAAGGTTGAATTTTTTAGAGAGCATCAGGTCGAGCCGGTGATAGTCAGGCAATCTTCCGCCGTTCTTTTCCTTATAGTATTGAACATGAGTAACGTTGTCAAACAAATTCCCATTTCTCAGAAAGTCGTTCATACTGAACTGATCATAATACCCGTACTGCAGAGTAAAAGGATTTCCCGAATGATAGCTGAAGACACAGGAAAAAATAATTTCAGCCGGTAAAGTGTAGGAGAGTGAGAGATTAAAATTATGACGTGAATCGAATCTTGGTCTATATTTAATACCGTTCACTTCCTTAAATGCCCAGCTAAGAGTGTAGCCGGAATTAAATTCGAATCGGCTGTTTTTAAAATTGAATGATAATTGAGAGCCGTAGGATTCCCCGTGTGAAGGGATTAACTCCGGATCGGAAGCAATTGTTCTGTTTTCATTCAAAGAGGACGAAGTATAAATTTTTCGGTAATATCCCTCCAGATCAAAATTTATATTATCAGAAAGGGCTGCTGAAATACCAAGGATGTAATGAGCTGCCCTGGATTTCTCCAGGTAATCGGGAATAATTACTACCGGGTCGAAGAGGGAAATAACCTCCCTTTCGTCGTAGATCGTTATCAGTTCCTGCTGAAAAATTCCGTAGGATCCTTTTAGAGTAACCGCATTTGTTACTTTATAGGATAAATTAACTCTCGGTTCCAGGAAATCCCCTTTAGCAGCCAGATTTTTCAGATTAGCTCTGATTCCGATATCAGCACCAAAATCCGGAAATCGTAAAAATTTATAATTGATATACGCGTTGGAACTTAATCCCTCCGAACCGACATCGGCACGAAAATCGAATCGGTTTAGCAGAAACATTTTTGAGCTGATCGATTTTATATCTGCACCTATTCCGAATTCATCTTTATTATCCAGGACATACAGAAAATCCGTCGAGATAGTAAAGTCGTACAGCTCATTCAGTTTCGGTTTTATTTCACCTTCCTTCGATATAATTTCGTTTTTAAAAGCACTGAAAGAAATATTGAGATCAAGGAAGAAAGGAACCGATCCGACAGTGAACACTTTCAATCCGATCAGGCTGTTAGTCCATCTATAATCCGGCCGGTCCGGTTCATCGTATTTAAGATTATCCTGACTGAATAATCCCTGCAGAGTAAATTTAGCGCCCGAGAAAAATCCGGGATCGGAAATATTCAGTTTGAATGCCGCATCGTAGAAATCGACCGGTACATCAGAATTGAGAAACTTATTCAGAATTTTATTTGATGTACTTCGTCTAACGGTTAAATAGAACGATCCGCCCGGTATCGGTCCTTCAATCATCCCTTTAAGGGAAAGAAGACTGGCACTTACTTTTCCGCCGAAATGATTTTTGTTGCCGTCCCTTGTACCGATTTTCAGAACCGACGAGATTGCACGGCCGTTAGGAGAAGGAAACCCTCCTCTGAAAAACTCGGCATTATTAACGAGGTCAGGATCAACAACACTGAATAGTCCGATTGCATGGTAAGGATAATAGAGAGGAATGCCGTCGAATAAAACCTGGTTCTGGTTCGACTCGCCGCCCATGACATTAAACTTTGCAGATACGTCGCCAGTAGACTGAACACCCGGCATTGAGACAAGAGACCGAAGAAGATCGCTTTCAACTCCTTTCGGAACAGATTCAATCCGACCGGAGGTTATTACAATTTTGCCGAGGTCCGGAACATTCTCTTCCGGTTTAAGGTACTCGATTTTTTCAACGGTCTGCAATTCAACAGAAGAAGGAGCGAGCAGAATTTCCAGTTCGGTAATTTTTCCAGGAGAGACAGCAACATTAAGGATTTTCGATTTATACCCTATATACGATACGACAAGTGTATATCGCACATCAGCAGGTACAGAAGGGATTACGAAGTAACCTCTGTTATTAGTTGATGTTCCCGCATTAATTTCCTTAAGCAATACATTTCCGAACGGAAGGGATTCCAGATTTGTGGAATCCTTAACAACACCCCGTAATATTCCCTTCTCCTGAGCAGAAATGAGTGAAGAAAAGAAAAAAAATATCAGAATTAAACCGATAAATTTATTTTTCAGAATCATATATAAAACCGGTAAAATATTTTTCTTTAATAATCAGTTAAACTAAAATAAGTCTATTATCCCTAACATTCCCGGTGAAAAAGGGGTCCGTTTTCTTGGTTCATTTTTATTATTTTAAGGGGAATAATTTGAGGATTAAAAGCCCGGTGGCCTTATCAAACAAGCAGAAAAAATTTATTGAAAAGCGGCGTACCAAACTCAGCGCGGAAAAACTGGCTGAAACTCTGAATGCGGATTTGAATGAAGTAAAGAAATACATTGAAGATAATCCCGCTCAGAAGACTCCTTTTTATTTCTATCTGATTATGATCTTCATTCCGGTAATATTTTTTGTTCTGCTCGAATCAGGATTGAGATTATTTAATTACGGATATGATCTTTCGATGTGGGTGGAGGCGGCACCGGGGAAATATATGCTGAACTGGGATGTTGCCCGAAGGTACTTTTACACCGTTAACACAAATCCCACATCAATAAACGATATATTCGATATTGAGAAGAAGGAGACTTCGTTCAGGGTTTTTGTACTTGGGGAAAGTTCTGCCGCCGGATATCCCTACATGCCGATGGGTTCTTTCTCGAGATATATACGCAAAAGGCTGGAACAGAATTATCCGGGTAGGAACATTGAAGTTGTCAATATCGGCCTTACAGCAATAAACTCATATACACTTAAAGATTTTGTACCGGACGTGCTCGATCAAAAACCGGATCTGGTACTTATTTATACGGGCCACAACGAATATTACGGAGCGCTTGGAGTCGGTTCTCAGGAATCGGTTTCCAATTCCCCGTTTCTTATAAACCTTCTATTATATCTGAACGAGTTTAAAACTACACAGCTTATCAGGGATTTTCTAAAATGGTTTCTGGAATCAATAACGGTTGAGAATTCGGATCCGGCAACCGGAACGCTGATGTCCCGAATGGCGGCAGAGAAAGAGATTGAATTCAATTCGGAAAAATTCCGGGCAGGTCTGAATCAGTTTGAATTGAATATGTCGGATATTATCAGGATGCTAAAAGAAGAAAATGTACCCCTCATAATATCGACGCTGGCAAGCAACTTAAAAGACCAACCTCCTTTTATTTCTATAAACAGCGGGAATAATCCCCCCGCAGACAAAATTTTTTCAGAGGCAAGGCAGGAATACGAATCGGGTAATTATACTTTAGCCGACTCACTTTTCAGGTTAGCCAAGGATCTGGACGGATTAAGATTCAGAGCCCCGGAAGGAATAAACCATATTATTAAGAATCTGGGGAAGGAATTTTCCGTACCGGTTGTTGACGCGGATTCGTTGTTTAATTCATTGAGCATTAACAGTATTGCCGGTGATAATCTGATGACAGATCATCTCCATCCGAACCTGGAGGGATATAAACAAATCGGGAAACTATTTTACGAAGAGATGAGGAGATCGGACTTTCTTCCGAAAGATATCAAAGAAAAATATCCTTATGAAATTCAGCATGAGATGGCTTCGGGGAAATTTGTTTTTTCCACATTTGATTCTACAGTTGCAGATTATAGAATACGGGTATTAAAAAACGACTGGCCGTTCAACGATCCGAAAATGAAGAAGGATTACTGGACTATTTGCAGGCCGAAGAATTTTATTGATACAATGGCCGTTAACTTCATCCTCGGCAATAAAACCTGGGATCAGGCTGTAGAGCAAATTGCAGATATAAGCCTGGGAAGGGACGATATAGATGGATTCACAGAACATATGAGAGTATTGATTTACCAATATCCGATTGTAATAGAGTTCTACGATAAACTGGAGAATATAACGCTCGGATATTTAAAGAGCAGGGATTATGCTAAAGCAGAAAAGATATTAAATCTGGAGTATGAATTAAAACCAAACGCATTCAGTACAAAATGGCTCGGACAGATTGCGCTGAATTCGGGCAAATTGGAAGAGGCCATTAAACTTCTGGAAGAATCGATATCATATTCAGGCAATGATGAACAGGCATTGTATAACCTGGCTGGCGCATATGCCCTGGCTAAAAATTATCAACAATCCTATGAACTTCTCACAAGTATTCTGTCAAGAAATCCAAATCATTTAGGCGCTCAGAATCTGGCAAATCAATTAAAACCGATGGTTCAACAAAATTGAAATGATAAAAAAACCCGCTTATTCAGCGGGTTTTTTTATAGGATATAAATCCGGATTACTTAATGAGCATCATCTTCTTTGTTGATGAGAAGCTGCCTGCATTAAGCTGATAGAAGTAAATTCCGCTGCTCATTTTGGAAGCATTGAAATCAAATTCATAAGAACCTGCCTTCAATTCTTTATTAACGAGAACAGCTACTTCCTGACCGAGAACGTTATAGATTTTAAGGCTTACCAATTGATCATTCGGTACGCTGAATCTGATAACTGTTGTCGGGTTGAACGGATTAGGATAATTCTGATCAAGTGTATACTGAGTCGGTATTCCGAATTCAAGATCGCGGACACTTGATAATCCAGCCGGCCATGTTTCGAACTGCGAGGATTTGTCTGCATCTGTTGCCCATGTATCGATAGGAGCGGTGTAAGGCTGAGTAAACTGTCTCGAAGCGGGCTGAGGGATATAACGGACTCTACCGGAAACAGCTGTACCAAGAGCGGTGGGCTCTCTCTGCCAGCTTCCGTCAGCTTTTTTGTAACCGTAACGGTACTGAAAAGCATTGAAAAGAGGACCGGTAATAGTCATTGTACCTTCGTAGATCTTATCGCCGTCGGCATCCGTCAGCTCAAATTTTTCAACAGCATCTTCAGCGCCTTCCCAACCCATCATTCTCTGGAACAGAGGTTGACGCGGCAGCCAGTACAATTTATCGCCGGCTTCCATAGGAACAGCAACTTTGTTGGCATCAAATGCATCGGTCATATTAACGCGGAATTTGATTGATACAGTTTGTCCGTGTCCGATGAAGAAGGCTGGGTGAACGTCATCGTAATAGAGAGGAAGTTCCTGCTGATTAGTTTCACCTTTAAATGTAACAGAACGGTCGCCGCCACCTGTTGAGTTCGGTCTTTCCCAGGTATCGAGCCAGATGCCCGGATTCTGGAGAACGACATAATACTTATAAGTTTGGGTACCGTTTACTTCCTGATTAACAAACGGAACCGAGAGGAACCATTTTTCAGGGAATAAAGGATCCTGATTCATATAAGTTCTTGCGCGGTCAGCATCGCTCCATCCGTTAAAACCTCCTCTGATCTGGAGAACATCAACCGCAGGATCGTAAACGCCGAGTTCTTCAAGAACACCCATATCGAGGTTAAAGGTAATAGCACCGGAAGCAAGCTGAATATTTGGGTCGGTGTTGTTCCAGAATCTTGTAACATCATTAGTACCGTCAATAACACCGTAGATTCTGTTATTATCGCCTGTAATAACATCGCTCATATAAGGTTGGTTTTCAGGGCTTTCCCATGTACCTGCGCTTGCTGCTCCGCCCTGGCTGTTGAAGATAAATTTGTACATAAGAACAGTACCAGATGTAATTTGAACTGTTTTAGTGTACTTTTTATCACCATCGGCATCGGTCAATTCAACCGCACCGGTTCCCCAATCAGTAAAGCTACCGGCTACATAGACTTTACCAACTGCAGGGTCGAATCCCTGCATGATCGGGAGGGACATGTCGATGCTGAAGTTGACATCAGCATCAACAGCAGTATAAGTACCGCCGGTTGCAAAATCACCGCTGTTATAAAATGCAGCAGGCAAATCGGTATTAGCAGTAATGACGGCATTACGGTTACCGCCATTTACGTCAGATTCCCAGCCGGTATTAACTCCGCCGGCTCCGTTGTGATAGAATTTATAGAACATTTTGTTAGTACCGGCTTCAAGCTTTGCCGGATCAACAGCAAATGTTCCTTCATAAATCCTGTCGCCGTCAGCATCAGTCAGCTGACTCTCGCCCCAATCGTTGAAATTACCTCTGGCATAAACGCCGTCGGCAGCGGTCAATCTTCCTTTCGTAAATTCAATATTCATGTTGACTACAAACTTAACCTGAAAAGTCTGTGCAACAATAAAGGAAGAGCTAACCATTAGCAGTAAAGCGAGCAGTAAGAATATTTTCTTCATGATACCTCCATTTAGGTTAGTGAATAACAATCAATATATTTATAAATCAGTTAATTAAAAACCAATAACAATTCCAAAACTGTGTAGATGATCGAGATACTCCATCTTCTCGTAAGAATAATCGACCGAGATTCTGAAGACTCCAAGACCGCCGTAGTTAATACCGGCGCCGAGAGTTAATCCTTCCTGAGTATCTTTAAGGAACAAACTCTTGTAACCTCCTCTTAGAGAAATGAGATTATCGAAGAGAGAGATTTCGCCGCCAATATTCACCCACTGATTATTATCGTTCGGATGAACCGCGTCAACAGCCAGCGTAAGCCTGTGCTGATCCATAATAATAAAATCGCGAGAGAGGCCTACCTGAAGTCTTAATGGTAATTCAAATTCATCTGTTTTGTAGTAAGCATCCAGGGTCTGGTTATTTCCCGCACGCTGCGGATCAGGATCGTGACGGATTAAAAGATCGTCGCCGCTCATACGAAGCTTCGAACCGTAGTTGGATATGCTCGAAGCAAATTTGATACCGTAGAACGGAGTTGTATAAATAGTACCGATATCAATTCCGAATCCATCCGCACTCGAATTGTAGATACCTTCCCTAATGTATTTGATTGTAGCGCCAACCGCAAAATCCTGGGTAATAAATTTTGCGAAAGTAAAGCCGAAAGCATAACTACCGGCAGAGAATTTTTCGCCAGTTCCTTCGGGATAGTATTCTGTTGTTACATCCATCTCACCAACATTAAGCGCGGTAACATTAATACCGAACACACCAATATCACCTGCTGGAATAACCAGACCAAAATAATTAACGTTAATATCGGCGAACATTTTTGTATAAGTGAATACGGCCTGATACTGACTGATTCCCGCAATTCCGGAAGGGTTCCAGTACATAGCAGAAGCATCGTTAGCAACAGCACTATATGCGGTGCCCATAGCATTCGCCCTTGGCCCAATACCGATACTCAGGAATTTTGCAGCAGTTGTTCCGGTCTTGGTAACCTTCTGGGCTGCCACAGGGGAAAGGACTGCAGCCGCAATTAAAATCAATAATATTTTTTTACCTGACATGACTAAACTCCTTAAAATTATATTCCCTCAGAATTATTTAATCACTGCAAATTTCCCGATCCTAGTACCGATACCGGGTGCATCTACATGAAATACATAAATTCCATAAGCGATATTTAGATTATCTTTTGTAAGCATATTCCACTCTGCAGTGCCGTCATTCAAAGGACTTTCATGTTCAATGACATCGACCAATTCACCGTTAATCGTAAATATTCTTATTGTGCATTTACTAGGAAGATGATTGAACTGCAGTAAACGCGGGCCTCTTCCGCTTGCGTAAGGATTTTTTGCTTCCCATTGAGCGGAGGCAACATAAGGATTGGGTACAACTTTAATTTTGTCCATTGCTTTCTTTGCTTCTTCAAGATCAATTTTCCCGGAGGTAGCAACAAATCTGAAAACATCGCCCGAGAGGAATGGTTTTTTCAGACGGATTTCTATTTTATCTCCATTCCGCGGCAATCTTAAACCGTTAGCGGTACTCGGAGTTTCAATTAAGTAGAACCACCAGGTATATTTAAGCACACCGTTCTGATCCGGTTCAAGAAAGACTATTCGGTCTCTCCTTGCACCGTTAACCGAGAAGTTTCCATCAGTACCATCCACCTCAACAAAACCGAATTCGATATATTTATTCTGACTGATATTGAATACCTTAAAATTAACAGGCCGTGCGGGGAACGTATTAACACCTAGCTGAATTTGCTTGGATGTTCCGAAACCGAGATCGCCGAATTCAATTTTGTAGTCATTCGGTCTTTCTTCTCCGTTAATACCGCCCTGCCATACAAATTTTTCGAACTGATAATTTACAATTTTCGGATCCGACCAGATTGAATTAGTACGATCCAACTCAACTCTCGATTCATTAAGAAAACCAAGTCTGAATCCGTCCGTAAGCGGCTGTTCAAAATCCGATGCGAGATTTCTGCTTTTGTTTATCAAAGTTACACCGGCAGTACTGTCTCTCAGAGAAAATGATTTTGTTGTAAGAGTATCAGGCACACCGGTTCGTGATGCAAGTTTTACAGTATCTTCGAATGTAATATAATAGACGTGATTATTTTTGATTTTATTAATATCCACAATTTTATAGTTTACCCTTCCGGAGGTAGTGCCCTGCAACAGAGAAATATTTCCAAGTGTTGGAGGGACATAACCCGCAACCGGGGCGGAGGGAGTAACTCTGGCTACATTAGAACCGAGTTTAACACTGCCGTCGGCCTGAAGCGAAACACGAATTGTCGATTCGGATGGAATTATGTCTCCTGCCGGGAAACCGAAATCGTAGGCGACAACAGCATAATAATAAGTGAAACCATTCTGAACGGTAGTATCCACAAATTCATGTTTAAGACCGGTATCATCGCCAAGATAGTATTTAATACCATCGATTCCGATCGGATCGAATCCCTTAATACCATTTACAAGATCGAACTGGGCAATCGGCAGTCTGAACTGTCTTCCGCCGAAGCCGTTAGTGATCTGCTCAGCATCCTGGAACGCAGGATCGGATGCTCTGTAAATTTTATATCCTTCAAAGTCTCTTCCGTTTCCGCCGATAGCATCGATATACGCGTCGAAAGATCTTTCGGCCACATCATCCCAGTAGAGAGTTACTCTGTTATCACCGGGTATTGCAGAAAGAGTAGGAGTAAGAGGTGCGTTAGCGAAGCGGTAATCGTTATTATATGTTTCCTGAGCGCGGACTCTTTTGCGAAGTATTTCGCCTTTTCTGAATTGTCCGCCCGGATCAGGTACCGTACCGTTAGCAAGAAGAACAACTAGAGAGATCGGTTCCTGCTGACCGGATCTTAACGGGAACAAACTGGAGCTAACGAAGAGGTCATATTCACCGGCTACAACTTCCTGAGGATCGAAGAATTTACCCGGTATCATGAAGTCGAACCACATCTGCGCGTCGCTGTTAATATTCAAACCGCCAGCCGGTACATAATCTGCATTTGTGATACCGATCTGGTCGGTTTCCGATACGTCGGTCACATCAACGTTCGGTTCACCCGGGAGGCCAAGTCGTGCGCCTGAAGTAGGCTTGCCGTCGTTTTCGCCTTCATCGCCTGTATCGGCAACACCATCCATACCAACATCATCTCTGAGAGGATTCCAGTCGTAATCATTATCAATACCGTCATCTCTTGCTTCATCTACCAGTACATCAATACCATCGTCAATGCCTTCATCAACTGCGCCGTTGCCGTCGTTGTCAATACCATCAGCATATTTTTTTCCTAATGCAGATGCAACAACGTTATAGAGAATTATTTTATCGTTAACACGGTATCTGAAGAATGGGGCATCGCCAGCAGCCTGAGTAATCATCGCCTGAGAAACCACAGGACTGTTTTCTTCACCGTCGTTGTCATTATCAATTCCGTCTTTGAACGGTAGATTCAGTTTATCGGCTGTAACCATAATCAAGTGAATAGCACCGTTCTGGAGTTGATCGAGCGGAGGCCAGAGTTTCCATTTATTTGTACCCGGGTTGGAATTTGCAAGATCGATCATCTGCTGGGTAACAACCGGGCTGTTCTGTTCAACTTTAAATCTCGGATGGAGAGCGAGATAATTGGGATCGGCAGGCTGAGCAATTCTATCAGCATATGTTACACCTCTCTGAACACCGAAGGGAACGTGTGTCTGGTTTTCGTCGATCAATCCGTTTCCGTTATCATCAATCAAGTTGTCAGGAGTTTCACCTTCGAGCATTTCAGTAGAGATCAGGTTATTAAGTTCAGGGCTATCGCCGTCGTTATCAATACGATCGAGAGCGTTGCCGGGAGTTTCGAGGAAAGCTACTGCTACAATACCAACAGGATCCGATCCGAAAGTAGGAGCTCTGTGATCGTTATCCCTCGTCCACGCAATATCCTCCAGAAGGTCGAACTCGGAAATATCATCCTGGGAATCACCGTCACCGCCGACAAAGTCAGCATACCAGATAGTAACACCAACTTTCTGCAGATCTTTAGTTCCGTCGTTTCTGATTGAATGAAGAGTATAAACTGCATCTTCAACAAGAACCTGAGACCAGGCAAGTACTCTTACATCAATAAGAAGCCCAAGGCCTTTTCTCGATAGATCTGTATCATCGGGATAATAGTTCGCGTATCTGTCGTAATTGTCGTCTGTTGCTCTGTAAAAAATCTCCTGGTCTGCATTAAAAATATTTTTGCCGAAATATCCGTTCCAGGAGCCGCGCCATCCGGGATCAACATCGTCATTCATTCTATCCGGCCAGTAAGCAGGCCATGTATCGGGATCGACGCTTGTAGCAATCTGATTCGTTGTTTCGTTGAAATAACCGGGGACAGGTTCAAAGTTCCAGGATTTACCGGCGGGAGAAGATCTATAATTCGGTACTTCAACAATTCTCTGACGTGTTCCGGTATTATCAGTTACTTCAGCACCGGCCATTAAACCAAGAAGCGCGAGATAAACCTGGCCGGTATTTTTTGGCCATTCAAACGGTGTCTGCTCATTGATTGGGAAAGAACCGCTGGTTCTGCCGGCCTGGCCGTGATTAAAGAAAGTAGCCCGGACTCTATTCCCTTCCATTTGGGCTTTGGTTCTTTTAGCAGCATTGCCTCGTTCTTTTGTCGGTACATACTGTGCGTATGATTCAATTGTCATGAACAAACTGATCGCTGCAATCAGAAAAATCTTAAACGATCTGGTCATTTATTTAATCTCCTATTTCATTAAAATCTTTAGAAAGAAAACTCGAAACCGAATTCAATTCTTCTCGGTTCACCGTAATTCCAGGGATATCTTAAATATTCTTCAACAGTATTGAGCCGGTTCGGATCCGCACTGATATTTCTTCCTTCGGTAGTATAGTCGGCTTTTCCTGTATCACCGAACACATTCACAACAACCCTGCTATCAAGAAGATTAAATACTCTTAAAAATGATGTGATATTTAATCCGCCTATTTGAAAAGTCTTATGGAGTCTCAGGTCCATCTGGAACTGAGTTGGCCTTCTTCTGCTGTTACGCTGAAGACCGGATGTTATTCCTCTATCGGCAGTATATTGGGTAATTGACGGAGTATAAGGAAGTCCTGAACCGTATCTGGCAATTGTTGAAATTCCCCAATCCTCCTGACCAACATAAAGAGAGAAATTCAACATATGGCTCTGATCCCAATCGAGAGGTATAAGGTATAAAGTCGGTTCGTTGTTACCAAGCTGTGAGTTGAATTCATCTTCGGGAGACGAATTGCTTCCTTCAGCAACCTGGTAAGTGTAATTCAAATCGACCGAAAAATAATTAGAATAACGTTTGGAGATGTTAAGAGTAATTCCCTTAACATTCGAGTAATCTTTGTTTATATAAGAGGAATATGTTACGAGGTTTCTCGTTGCTGTTAAAGGACCTGCGGTAATCCAGTTTCTGATATCCCTGTAGAATCCTGTAAACTCCATCGAAAAGTTTTCGAAAAATTCCTGTTTAAATCCTAGTTCATACATTGTTGTGCTCTGAGGTTCAAGATCAGGATTACCATAGACACCGTAACCATTACCGGTATTCGGGACATAATACGGTCCTCTGTTAAACAGGTATTGAAATGTAGGAACCTGTAAAAACTGACCGTATGAAAAGTGAAGCACACCTTTATCGCTTATAGGATATGCAATTCCGAATCGGGGTCCGAGAGACCACTTTGCTGTTGCATTTTTATAGAAATAGGGTTCCCGTTCCGCAAGAGTAAGATTTGCAAGCTCGGACCGTAAAGGAAGATTGATATTCGGATCTGTCGGATCGACGAGAACTTTACCTCTGGAATCGAAGTAATCGAGACGGAGGCCGATATTTATAATGACGCTTTCAAATTCGATCTTATCCTGAATATAAGCAGAGAGCTCAACAGGAGTTGCGCTGTACTTGGTTCTGTTAGGTGTATTCTCTTCGGGTATGGAAGGAATAAACGGTTCAACTTCAATATTATTGACGCGGAGGGGCTCTAGGTTGAAATCATCAAAACGGAGATCGTGAAGTCTTCCTTCGATACCGAATTTAATAAGGTGGTTTTCGCTGATCTGGCTTGTATAGTCGAGTTTACCGATAAGTGTTTCGGTCTTTCTGTAGAACCGGTGATTATTAGTACCCTGAGTTACGAAAGCATAAGAAACTGTTCTAAGAGAATTAGGATGCATGTAACGTGAATCAAAAGGATCCTCGTACAGATACTCTTCAAAATCCTTTTGGAATTTCGAGAGCTTAAGTGTGTAGAAAGCTTTGCCTGAAATTGTATGGGTCATAGTAAACGTAGCATTGTAGCTTTCTGCAAACTTGTTTACATCACCTGCCGGATTCCATTTAAAGAAATGATTATAATCTTTGTAGTTCTCTTTTGAATAAAGGACTTCCGCATTGAACTTAAAATTTGATGACGCGTACCAACTCAAATTCGCCTGACCGATAAAACGCTTGGACCAGTTCATGGCAGTCAGTTCACCGCTGCCCGCAGTAGAATCGGGATTAAAATTATTATAACCGTAAAGATATCCGTCGTCGTAAACATAACGGCCGTTAACAAAAAGAGTAAGGGCATTATCAGTAAAAGGAATAGGCCCGCTTAAACTTGCCTGAAGATTATAATTTGCGAGAGGATTGATCTTATCGATTCCAACAAAATAATCTTTGAAGTTACTTAGATAGTCGCTCGAATAAATTTTAATATCGGTATTATAAGAACGTCCGCCTTCTTTTGTAACGGTGTTAACGATACCGGAAAGAGCCTGTCCGAATTCGGCATTAAAGGTTCCGCTAATAACCTGCAGCTCCTGAACACTTGAATTATCGATATCGATACCGCGGCTGTTATCGTAAGCATCGGTAATAGAGATACCGTTCACCCAGTAAGCAATTTCCGAAGAGCGTCCGCCGCGTATATGAAATTCGCCACCGGCTCCCCTTGTAACGCCGGCCTGAAGCTGAAGAACGTCGTTAATCTCTGCTACCGGGAGGTTTTTAATTTCGTCGGATGTAACGCGTGCCTGGCTCGAAGTTACGTCTTTTTGAATTCTATCGATTCCGCCCTGAACAACAATAGTTCCGAGTTCAACTGTAGTTTCTTCGAGAACCGCATCCTGATTTGTTGTAAGGTCGATCGATATCTGAACGTTTTGCACAACAACTGACTGAAAACCGATGTACTGGAATTTTACATTATACTTTCCCGGAGGAATGTTAAGGATAACATATTTCCCATCCAGATCTGTGGCCGCACCGATAGTAGTTCCCTCCAGAGTTATATTAACAAACGGAAGGGGTTCACCGGTTTTTTTATCGGTTACTTTACCAGTCAGTTTTCCCGTAGTACCCGCATAGACAAGACTGAAACTGAAAATAACCGACACAAAGAAGATAGAAAGAAACCTCTTCATAGTGTACTCCCATTAAGAATATTTAAAATAACAAAAGCCTACAGCCCGGATTCAATGCCGGCTGCCGCTAATAATTTCTCGTTGATTGAGATACTGATTTTGCTTTTTATTTTATTTATATGCGCTTCTACTATTTCCTTCGATTTCTCTTTTTTCAAAAGTCTAAGAGCATCATTACGAACGGCGGAATATTCTTTCGGACTGCCATCAACTTTTTCTATTACCCTGAAAATACCATGATAATTCTGGATCATAACCGGTCCAACAATAGAACCGAGCGGGGAATTCCACAAAACATCCTTTAACTGACCGAATTTCTCAATTTCAGATAACTCAATAATCCCGTTATTAGAAGCAGACCATTCTCTCAAAGAGTATTGCCGGGCTAAAGAACCAAAATCCTCCCCTTTACCGATCCGGGCAATCAAGTCGGCTGCAACTGTTGAATCATTCACGATTATTTCCTGAATGCTGATTTTAGGGGAAGTCATGAAATAGACCAGATTATCATTATAGAATTTATTTATTACAGAATCAGGGAAATTCGCGTTATTACTTATTTCCAATCTTTTATATTTGAGAAAAAGATTCCCCTTATATTTCTTCAAAGTAGATAAAACCTCTGGATCCCTATCGTATCTCTTCTTAACGGCAATATCGAAAAGCAGATCCTGAAGAACTAAACCTTTGAGAACAGTTTTAAGATTTTCAATAGAGGTTATTTTATCCCGATGAAAATAAGGAATATCATTCAGCCGCTGAACCGTCTCCCCGGCTGAATAAGTCCTTTCACCGTACTTAAGTAGAATAGAGGAATAATCAATTACTTCATTCTTTTCCGCTTTATCGGCATCAGAATATCTAAAATTATCGTAAATAAGTCCAAGCATTTTTTCGTTAATATCTACTTTTTTCTGATCATAAATTGAATTAATAAATTCCCATTCGGCCGGTTTTTTCTTTCTTATTTTTACAACACGTTCCATGTGGGCTTTTTTTCTTAGAAATTCGTCTTCTGTGATTAAGGGCTGCGGAATCCTGTCTTCAAGTTTGATGATACTGAAACCGTACCGGGTTTTAACCGGTGCTGAAATTTCACCGGGTTTAAGTGAATAAGCCGCATCTTCAAAGTCGGGATCCATATCACCCCAGGAAAAATAACCGAGATAACCGCCGTTAAAAGCCAGGACGGAATCTGTAAAAACCTGTTTTGCCAGCTGATTAAAATCCGCACCAGTCTGAAGCAACTGATAAAGACTATTTGCCTCATCTTCAGTTTCAGCAAACAAGTGTCTAGCAGCAATTTTCTCCTGGGATTTGTAAAAGGCGTCTCTTATTTCATTATCTGTTACATTGATTCTCGCGTAAACATCTCTGTCTTTAAGAAAAGCCAGTATGGTCTGTTTTTCGATCCACTTGCTCTCTTTAATAAATTCGGGATTTGATTCGATGGCCGAATTATCATCATAATTATTCAGGAGAATTTCATTAATCATATTATTGATGATGGAACGCCTTACAACGATATTATCCTTAATACCGGAAGAAAAAAGATAATCCTGAAGGCGCTGCTGAAACTCGTAGACCGGAATTGAAATCGAACCGATCTTCGCAATAATCTTTTCAGGTAGCGCTAACTTTTGAGATTTTACTGGTTGGGAGTCAAATAGAAATGAAATTAAAAACAATACTAAGACAGTGTAAAACTGTTTTGTCATATACAATCTTTCAAAAAAGAGGACTGATTAAACCGCGGTGAAAGATTTACCCAAAGGATATACTTATTCTATTATAGTTCTCTAATCCCGGCTTAAAATTACAAAAACCTTCTATTAAAAATCAACTTAATTGAAGTGTTAAGAACGGGCAATTATAAATGAAACAGGTATGAAATCCGGTATCATAAATTATAGCACTAATAGAAAATTCAACCGGCGGAAAGAAAAATCCAGCGACAAGGAAATAAACCGTTTATGTGAAAATTAAGCGATAATTACTTATAATTATAATTGAAAGAATGAAAAAGATTCTCAAAGTATGCGTCCCAAACTGGTTACATTAAATGATATAGCAAAGAAAATAGGCGTATCGATAATAACAGTATCGAAGGCGCTGCGGGACCACCCCGACATTTCCGAAAGTACAGCCAGATTAGTAAAGAAAACGGCCGACGAGCTCGGCTACTCGCCAAATTTCATGGCCCGGAATCTTGCATCGAAGAAATCGAATTCAATCGGCGTAGTATTACCCCAGATTGCTCATCATTTTTTCAGCACACTTATGAATGACATTTACGATTATGCTATTGAGAAGAATTACCAGGTCTTTCTAACTGTTTCCCAGGAAAACGCCGAGATGCAAAAAAAACAGATTGAGACCCTCCTTTCTATGAGAGTGGACGGATTGATCATTTCGATATCACAGGACACTTCCAACTTTGGAATATTTAAGAACGCCCTCGACCGTCAGATTCCAATGGTTTTTATGGACCGGATACCTGACTTGCCGAGCTGCAATAAAGTAACAGTTGACGATAAAAAGGGCGCATTCCACGCAATTGATCACGTCGTTAATCTGGGCTACCGCCGGATCGCTCACTTCGCCGGTTATTCGAATATTAATATAGGGCGCGACAGACTCGAAGGATTCAAGAACGCTATGCAATTCCACGGACTTGAGATAAACAACGACTGGATAATAGAAGGAGACTACGAAGAGAAGCACGGATATGATTCGTTCATGAAATTGTATCACGAGAAAAATCTACCCGATCTTATTCTTGCGGTTACATTTCCGGTGGCAATCGGAATTTATTCCGCCGCGAAGGAAGTAGGATTAAAAATTCCTGACGATATCGACCTGATCTGCTTCGGCAATTCGCCCGTTCAGGAATTCCTCTCCCCGCCATTAAGCTGTATAAATCAGCCGACCGATCTGCTGGCTAAGAGATCGATGGACCTGCTTCTTGAGAACATCGACAAACCGGAATCCTTTGAACATCAGAATATAGTTATCGATACGGAATTGATCTTGCGCGGCACATGCATCAATTATAACAGAGGATAGAAATATTCGTCCGGATTTTATTTCTTCCTATTCTTATTTCAATTCTTGGATTATAAAATTCCGTCAGCTAATTTTCGAACTGATTAATTTACAGAATCAGAATGGATCTGAAAGAAAAAGCCCTTAGACGTCTTAAAGACCTTAGAAAGACCGCGGAGAAATCAGGATTAAGCCTCTCCGGAATTGATACGAAAGAATTTAATCACGAGTTTACTGCGATTGCCGGGAAAGAAAGGATTAAAGTTCAGGTCTACTTCGGAAAGAAAGGTTTGAAAACGGTTCTTCAGGGGGATTTAAAATCCGGACTTTACTTCAGACTCAAAGAACTGCTTATTGATCAGGTGAGTTTAAATCTGGCAGAACAGGAAAAGAAGGAACCGGAAGAATATATCGGTACAGATGAAGTGGGAAAAGGCGATTTCTTCGGTCCGCTTGTAGTCGCGGCTGTTTATACAGATCCCGGTACAAGGGAAAAATTAAAGAGGATCGGTGTTAGGGACAGCAAGGAGATCGGTGATCTACAGATTCTTCAGCTTGCAAGGGAAATTAAAGAGATAACACAAGACAGATTTGAGGTTGTGTTAATAAGTCCATCAAAATACAACGACCTTTACGGAAAACTGAAAAATTTAAATCAGCTTTTAAACTGGGCGCATTCTAAAGCAATCGACAATCTGCTCGATAATACAGAGTGCAAATATGTAATAACGGATAAGTTCAGCAGAAAGGATCTGGATGTTTCAACTTTGTCCGCACATGCGGATGTTGAATTTGTTCAGGAGACAAAAGCCGAGAGATTTACAGGAGTAGCGGCAGCATCAATTATTGCCCGGGGCGCATTTCTTGAGTGGTTTGATCAGCAGGCAAAGAAAGGATACCGGATTCCCAAAGGCGCCTCGTTAGAGGTTGAAGATTACGCAAAAAAGCTGCTGAAGAAAATCGGTCCTGAAAAATTCGATCAGCTTGTAAAAAAACATTTTAAGACGTACAATAAAATCTTGTAACTATTTTAATAACACTTAAAAAATATTTCGGGGATGAAAATTGACTCGATCAAAAGTTAAAAGAATCGGAATACTTACCGGAGGCGGGGACTGTCCAGGACTGAATGCTGTGATAAGAGGAGTAGCCAAACCGGCTCACGATAACGGGCTAAGCGTAATCGGAATCCTGGACGGATTCGAAGGACTTGTGGAAGGAAAAGCCATTGAATTATACAACCGGGATGTTTCCGGAATCCTGGCTAAAGGAGGAACGATACTCGGATCCTCGAATAAAGGGGACCCGTTCCACTGGCCGGAAGAAGTGAACGGCAAGATCAAAATTGTAGACCGTTCCAAAGACGCTCTTAAAAACTATCTGGCATGGGACCTTGATGCGATCGTGGCAATAGGGGGCGACGGAACAATGCACATCGCAAATTATCTGAGCGAAATGGGAATGAACATTGTCGGCGTTCCGAAAACCATCGATAACGACCTTGAGGCGACCGATCAGACTTTCGGACACGACTCGGCAGTCTTTGTTGTAACGGAAGCGTTGGACCGACTTCATACAACAGCTTCGGCACATCACCGTATAATGGTATGCGAAGTAATGGGAAGATACGCCGGATGGATTGCACTTAACGGTGGCCTAGCAGGCGGAGCGGATATAATTTTAATTCCGGAGCTGCCGTTTAACTGGAATGTTGTTTACGACCATGTCATGAGGCGCAATATGAAAGGTAAGCGTTTCAGTATTGTCTGTGTAGCTGAAGGAGCCAAACCGAAAGACGGTAAATTGGTTATGAAAGGAAAGGATATTAAAAGGACTGACCCGATACAACTCGGCGGTATCGGCGAGCTCGTTGCAAAAAGGATAAGCGATAACACCGGACTGGAAACACGGTACACAGTACTCGGACATTTACAAAGGGGCGGCAGTCCAACGCCTTACGACCGGATATTATCGACGAAATTCGGAACCAACGCGATTCAGCTGGTCATTAAGAAAAAATTCGGCAGGATGGTAGCTTTAAAAGGATCGGAGATAAAGAGCGTAAGGATAATTGATGCGATTTCGCACCAGAAACTGGTGAAACCGAACGATCAGGGGGTTTTAGCGGCACATGCTGTAGGTGTTAGTTTTGGAACTGAAAAATTATAAGCGCGCTTGTTTCGATTAGGGAATATTACTATTTTTGTGCGCCAATTTAACAATTGTCATCTGTTGTTAATTGAAATAAGGGGTCGTAGTTCAGTTGGTTAGAACGCCTGCCTGTCACGCAGGAGGTCGCGAGTTCGAGTCTCGTCGGCCCCGCAAAAACCCGCCATATGGCGGGTTTTTTCATTTATGTAAGAACTGATAATTTAGCTTGGAGGTTAGAACGCCACAACCTGGATTGGGGCAGGTTTACAAAAAAGAGTTGTAGATATAGTGAGGAGCTAATCGGTTGCACAGGAGGTCGTCCCGATTCCAATTAGTTTTGGAATCGGGAAGTTTCCCCTGTACGGATCTGTCAGGATAGAATATATTAAAGGTCCAGACTGCCGATAAACAGATTCAGGTTGATCCCTATAAAAGATTTCGCTTCATTTAGATTTCCATAAAGCGCAACACCGATTCCAATAAAACTCCAAAACGAATAGCATAGCCTCCCTTCGAATGCTAATCCGATTGATTTGGATATAACAGATTTTGTAAAAAGGCCTTTTGATTCATCATACTTAGATTCGCCCAAACCCCCTGAAACGGTAAAATGAATATCACCTGCTTTCTCAATATATCCCAGCAAAAATCCGAACTCCTCAATAGCGCTTCCAAATACTCCGGTAGCAGCTCCGGCAGCCCGGATGGTTGCAACAACATTATCAACTCTCAAATTTACACCGGCATTCATTCCAAGGTTCATTGAACTCACACCTACTCCACCGTTGATATAGAAATTAGCCGAGGTTTCATCCTGAGCGGTTAATTCAGATATGCCCGTTATGAATAGAAGTGAAATGATAAGTGCATAATTTCTCATACATACTCCCGAATTACAGCATTTGATTAAAATAGTTCTACACCAGGAAATAAATTAATTAAGTCCGGAAGTGCGGGGAGAATAATTCTCCCCGTTGATTATGCATCCTCTTTTTTGTCTTCATCTTTAACCGGAAAATTTTGATCTGCGATTCCCCTTATATGTTTTATGTTTCCGGCCATATCAACAACAAGGAAAACCATCTCTGTAAACAGTCCCATAAACCAGAGGAACAGAATAAATGTAACAACAGTCTGCAGGAGTCCCCAGAATAAAGATTCCACATTATATTTGGCTTCATTCTTCAAGGATTCCAGTTCAGATTCAAGACTGGTTTTCTGATTATTGTAATTATCCACTTCGCTTTTAAGGTTTGCATATTCAGGCTGAATCTGATTTCTGATAGATTCATCCGAGTAATTGGCAAGGTTGATTGATTCTGTTTTCTGCAGATACCAGTTTTCAACATATTTTTTCAAATCTGTTTTAGCATTCTCATCAGGCATATTATAATCGATATAACTGACGGCCTGGTTCTTATAATAATTCAGGTAGTCATTGCTATCCGTATTTTCATTTTCCGCAATATAGACGGAAACCGAATTAAACACTTCGTTATTCGAATAAGAATTCTTTACTGAATTCATTTCTTTTTGAGCATCACTTATTTTTTTCCTTATCTCTGATTTATAATTATTGATCAATTGAGCCGACTGCTGAGACCATACTGATTCCAGCCCGTCATATTTCTGTTTTGATGCTTCAAACGAGCTGTCGACACCGTAGATATAATCCTCATACTGAGAGATCTGGGTACGCAAATACTCAGGAGGCAGAAAACTGTTCCAGGAAGAAATTATTCCTGATGCAAGAATCAGAACACCAACAATTATCCAGAATCCTTTGATTATGATAAGGAATTTGTTAAGCAGATACTGATTACTCTCTTCGTACTCCTTTTCCCCTTTCAATCCGAAAGTATTTACAGAGTCGAACAGTTTTTTAAAGTAGATTATGGGGCTGTAAAAAATTGATGCGATTATTCTCAGCAGACCAAAAAAGGTCTGCAGAAAAGTGTGCCTGTGGAATAGATAGGTAAATCCGGCCAGGATGAGCAAAGCAATAATAATTGTCCACGTTAGACTGATCCCGAAAAAGTTAAGATACTCTACCATAAACACCTCTTTTTAGTATGTAATGTACCAACCGGGAGATTTTGTACTGCTATTTATTTTTAATCCCTCTCCGCTCACATATAACAGGCTTTTGGCAATTCTAACTTTTGACCAGTCTATATTATTCTTTATAGCAATTAAATGATTGAGTAAACAGTATAACAAATTTCCGAATAAATAAACCACGCACGACATTTATTTATCGACTAGTTACAAATTAAAATAGAGGAATTATAAAAAAGACGCAATCATTGTTTTATAAGGATTGATTTAATAATTCAATTAAAATCTGCCGGTAAATAAAAGTTTCATTAAATAATTTACAGAGCAAAGAAGTTCGCGCTGACAAAAAGAGTATTGATCTCGAAGATTACCTGTGATATCATAGTAACCGGCAAAAGACGATTCCATCTGGTTAAATAGATGAAATTCGGATCCCTTTATTAAGTCACAACTTCTTAATCCCCTCTTACTTTATCCCACCGGTTTCTGCCCATTTAACAACTATTAAGAGAATAAAAAATGATTTTAACTTAATAGCTTAGTATATTGGACAGGGCATTTAATTCAGCTTCTACATGCATAGATTGAACTTACTCTTATTCATTCCGTTTATGATTTAGATTCTATGCCTGCTTAATATTCAACCGTTTTTCGCAGCAACTGAAATCATTATTTATAATTAACATAACTTCAAAAAAAGGAGTGGTAATGAATATTTTTGTCGGAAACCTGGCAAAAGAAGCTGAAGAGATGGATCTGGAAGGTCTCTTTAAAAAATACGGCGAAGTAAGAACAGTTAAAATAATAAGGGACATGTTCAGCGGTGAATCGAAAGGATTTGCATTCGTTGAAATGAAAGATAAAACCGCTGCACAGACGGCCATCAACGAGCTGAATACTTACGACCTGAAAGGGAAAAAACTTGTTGTTAACGAAGCCCGTCCTAAAACAGACAACAGGCGCGGCGGAGGCGGAAGACCCGGTGGTCAGAACCGCGGTAGAGGAAACAGGGGCGGCGGCGGTTACAGCGGCGGCGGAAGAGGCTGGTAAATCTCTGATTCCATCCGGAATTTCTTCTAAATCGAAAATTGCTAACCGGATATTGCGACTTTATCCTTTTTACATTCCTGAATTATTTTATTAAAATAATTCAGGAAAAGAAGGAAAACCAGGATTCCGGTTACCGGGGCTAATACGTAAAAAAAGTGGAGAATCGTTGTTCCGTGAATAATATCGAAGAACAACGCTCTTCTAAATGGCGTTCCCACCTCCCTCACTTTTATGATGTGATAATTGAAATACTCAAATAGAGAAAGTGCGGGCAGGTATATTATATAGATAAGAAATAAACTCGCTATTACTTTTTTTATCCTGCTGTATATATAAAGAGAGATAGAAATTATTGCAATCTGGCCGCTAAACCAGAGTAAGAAAGCAGTGAAGTTCAAGCCTGGACTGTTCCAGAAGCCAACGTTATATTTATATCCGTAGAACCCGACCCACGTAAAGGCAACAGTGATACTTGTGAAGAGAACAGTAAAGGTCTTTATATACTTCCCTGTTTCATACGGATCCTTCTCTATCATTTTCAGAACCGAGTATCGCGCAATCATTCCCCCCGCCGAAGCAAGAAGAAGGTCCGAAAAAATCTCGTTGAAACGTATTGACCCGCTCTGCTGAAAAAGGAAATAACCGAGGAACGTTTCCAGAAGGTCGAACAATAAGAAGGCAGATAATAGAATTAGTAACGGTTTTCTTGTTTTATAGAGTATCAGAAGCAGATAGAACATAAAACCGGACCAGAGCTGAACCGGGGACCAGAGGTCAAAATAGAGGATGGGATTTTCATAAATGTTTGTAAAAAGCCATCCGAATTTTTCGAAATACCAGAACCTGAAGTTTTCCAAACCGTTATCCGGAATATCAGTAATTGATGCCCCTCTACTATGCGAAAATATTAAAATCCTGAACGTAATTAAACTGATTTTTTAAATAGTATTGAAACGACTTGATTTACGTCAGCCGGGCTTCCACATGTTACAGAAATCTCTCAATTCAAATCGCTGTTTCAATTTTATTTACCTATTACTATATTAGAAGCGTCATTACGACATGTTTAAAAAAACAAGGATTTTTTCCACACTACTTGCACCCCCGCTTTCAGCGGGGGTTTTAATATGAAAATGAGAATTTTACTTATTACATTTTTTGTTTTAACATCCATTAATTCCGCAACCGCGCAGGATAAGAACTACACTAGCGACGATTTCCGTCATCAGAACGATTCCCTTTCAGCCTCTAAGAGAGAATTTCTTAACACAAAAGAGAACCTGCTGAAAGAGATAAATGACTTAAAGAAAAAATCGGCCGGTCTCGACGAGGAGATCCGTATTGCTACATTGGAAATCGAGAAGCTTTACACCAATAAATTCGGTAAAGAGTTCGGAATAAGAATCTACAACAAGCAGATCTGGAAAGGGATGACCGATAAGATGCTTCAGGCCAGCTGGGGAAAGCCGGACAAAATTGATAAGAATGTTGAAAAATGGGGGACCTTTACACAATGGTATTACGGAAAAATAACATTCTTTTTCCGTGACGGGAAATTAACAGACTGGGAGGAGCTTAAATAGACTTTCGGGAAGATCCCCTTTCACTTTTTACATTTTCTATATTATCTTAACATTCAATAAGCGGGCTGACTATGAAAAAATTAATCTTTCTTCTCCTTGTTTCAATTCCCCTGCTTGCACAGGATTTTCAATATAACGATCCCTACACCGGCAACACAATACAGAACGAAGTTAATTTCCAGGTCGACAGATACTACCCGATATTCGGATTAAGCGAAAAGCCTTTTTCGAACGAGAAGATAATCCGCCTATCCGACCGCAACGGTGTATTTACAGCTTATCTCAATTTCCGCGATCAATACACTCCGCCCAAATTCGATAAACGGTCAAAAACCCTCCGGCTCTACTTCCCTCATTCATATTACGATTATATAATTCAGAGACTGGAAAAGGATGATTCCTATATTGTATTCCGCGAGTATAAGGACGGACACAACTGGGGCGAAATCTATTTTGACAAGTATCCTTAATTAATCTATTGCCGTTACGCTGTTATTGCGCAGTATAGATTGTTATTTATTTTAAAACATTCCATGAGGGACAAATGAATTCTTTTATTAAAATAATTTTTATCATAATTCTTTTCGCGGCCGTAGAAGAAATGACAGCGCAAAGCGCACTCTATTTCTGCAAAGATACTGGTGCTTTCGGTTATACTTACAGCGCAGCATCTTTAGAAGAAGCTGAAAATATGGCATATAACAATTGCAAGGAATTCGGCGGTGTAAATATTAAAAAGATCGCCAGCACCAGTAAAACAGGCTGGGGTGTAATTGCCGTAGGTACTACTGAATCCGGATCCAGAGCCCTTGGAGTTGCACTCGGGTACGGTGATATGGAGGAGGCAAAAAGGGTCGCCAAAAAGTACTGCGAGGAGAGCGGCGGCCAGGAGATTACCTACTTCGATTTCTGGAGAGACTAACTTGATTAACGAAATTACTAATAGTAATAGTCACTTTAACAGCGGGAAGAATGCAGCAGAGAGTTGATTACAACAGTATTTCGGAAGTCTATAATGCGCGATATGATGTAAGCCCCCTTTCCGGAATTCTGAATTACCTTGAGATTCTGGTAATGAAGAAAGAACCGTTAAAAATTCTTGAAGCCGGATGCGGCACCGCTCACTGGCTTAAGAAACTCTCTTCTTTTCGTTCTTCCTTATTCGGAGCCGATTATTCGATCGGAATGCTTAAAAAGTCGGCGCCTGATTCAAAGAATAGAATAAATCTCCTGAATGCAGATGCCTGCCTTCTTCCGTTGAAAGCGAATTCATTCGATCTCATATTCTGTATCAACGCCATCCACCACTTCCCCGATAAAAATAAATTTATTGAAACTGCCTCCGGTTTATTGAAGATGGAAGGGATCATTACAATTATCGGACTCGATCCGCGGGATAATGATAACGACTGGTACTTATACAGGTACTTTAACAGGACTTATCAGATCGACCTGGAGAGGTTTCCATCTTTCGATTCTATATCAGAAATGTTGAGCCGCCACAATCTGAAAGTTATTGATAAAAAGTTAGTCCATCAGGTAAACGATTCGAAAGCGGGGAGAGAAGTTTTAAACGACCATTTTCTGAACAAGCGCGGCGCGTCGCAGCTTGCACTTCTCACTGATCAGGAATACAAACTTGGCATCGAAAAAATCATTAATGATATTGAATCAGCCGATCAGCAGAATAAAAAGATTCAATTCAATGTAAGATTGAATTTCTATGCGGTCACAGCCGAAAAGGATTGACCATCCCTCATTTTCAAAAAATCCCGACTTCAATCAGAAGAGTTAATTTATCTTAAAATTTCTTAATAAATGTTAAATCCCTTCCAATCAGTACTATAATAAGAAACTTTTTTAATATCATTTGATTCAAATGATTATTCTTTTTTTAACACTTCAGGAGAATGAAATATGAAAAAAATCTTTTTCATTTTATTGCTAACCGCATCAGTAATTACTGCACAGGAGAGAAAAATCCAGGTTTTCAATGCAGAAGAATCCCAGATGTTTTTTGAAATAAAGGGAATAGTTCTTGTCGAAAAAGACAAAGTTATAATCGGCCCTATCCCGCCGGCCGATCAGCGGGAAAACGAATACAGGAAACTTGACCTTCAGGCCAATGACGAAATAGTATTTGTTAACGGTAAAAAAATAAAAACGATTTCCGACTTCAAAAAATTCTACGGTGAATTAAAGACCGGTGAAGAAATTAAACTCGGCATTCAGCGCGGGAAGGACCGCTTTATCGTTCAGTTCAAAAAAGGGAAAGAAACCCAAGGAGGAGAGAGAATAATGAAGTTTTCCACCGACGGCAAAGGAGCTGAAAATCTTAAAGTTGAAGGAGGCAAGGTTCTTATCAACGGCAAAATGGTTGATATCGATTCACTTAAGAAATCGGGCAAGACAATAATTCAGCAAAAGAAATAAATCCAAATCCAGAGGAAAAAATGTACAAACCAATAATTGTTTTTCTATTACTTCTGCTATCGGAGCTCGCGGCTCAGAATCCCGGCAGTTACTACAATCCGAAGGACGATAAATACCGGCTTCTCGGATTGAAGCGTGCCAAAGAACAGTATGAAGCCGCAAAAGCCGAACATGAGAGGAGTCTAATCCTTTTTCAGAAGGAGATGCTCTCGATGAGAGAACTTGAGCGGATCAAAAGCGCCTATTCCGATGCTGAAGTGAATTATCATCAGGCCCTTCTCGCGGTTCTATTCGAGCAGCAATATGTTTCAGTTGTAGAAGCCGTTAAATACCAAGCCAGGGACGGGAAAAAGAGAGTCCGTCTGAAACTTGCAAACACCTCCGGCGGGGGCGAGGAATTCAAGAAGCTTGTTAATATAGACGACGATCTGTTCAAATCTCTTCAGCCCGAAACAATAAACGATGTTTATGTTTCTCTCCTCAACGAGACAAACGCTATTATAAGTCAGCCTTACGAGGCAAAAATTGAAGAGCTGATTTACGGCAAACCGCAGACAATCGATTTTACGCTGCTTCAGGATCTCGACGCCGTAACTGTAAACATAATTTACGGAAGCGGAACTCAGAGAGCGCCGAAGATCTTTCTTCAGAAGGATCAGTCGGCAAACCGTGTTCTCTTTCAGTCCGAGCAGTTCTCGCAGGAGGTAAATCTCGGAGGCTCGGCTTCATTCTCAATGTCTCTTGAACTGTTCAGCGGATTAACCAACACATATAAGCTGGAGGTAATAAATCTTCCGAAGCAGATCAATAAGTTTTTTATGGATCCTGCTTCGCAGGCCAGATTAAGCCAGTTCAAATTTACTGAAAGCAGTCAGACCAGGCGTGCAAGCCTTCAGGTCTATTTACCCGACAGGCCGACCGGTGAGGTGAATATCGACAAGCCGATTTCATTCTATGTTATCGCCGTTCCTTACGACCGGATTCCCGATCTGAAGTTAAGTGAGGAAAAGATTTATACGAAAGAAGAGATTGAAAAAATGGATGTAGGATATCTGAAGCTCGAAATTATTCCGCGCGGAACAGGAATGCTTAAGGTTAACGCCAACCAGCTCTATTTTACATCCTATCCGGGAGACAGGATTGAAGTTCCGGTTGATATTTTAAATGAAGGAACACGCCGGCTCGACAACATTGAGTTCGAACTCGATCTTCCTTTAAACTGGACCAGGGAAATAAATCCGCAGATTATTGAATCGCTCGATATAAGGAAGGACAAACGTGTTATACTCACCTTTAATCCTCCTGCTGATGTTGCCGTAGGAAAATATGATATTAGACTGAGAACAACATGCATTGCTGATGAGAAACTCGTAAAGGCGGAGGACAAAACAATAACAATAGAAATAAAACAATCCGAAAATGTTATCGGGACAATTCTGCTTGTTCTGTTGATAGTAGGATTATTAGCCGGCATTGTAATATTCGGAATAAAACTTACAAGGAAATAAGGAGTGAATATGATAGTAAATGAAAACAACGGCAGCCTGCCGATGCTTGAAGCAGTAAAGCTGACGAAAGTCTACGAGGACGGACTTGTTGCACTGGATAATATCGGTTTTACTGTTCACCGCGGAGAGATTTACGCGATGCTGGGCGGAAACGGCGCGGGCAAAACAACAACTATAAATATTTTTCTAAATCTGATCGGTCCTACAAGCGGCGAAGCAAAAATAAACGGAGTAGTTACGCATATAAATCCACTGGAAGCGAAAAAGCATGTCTCATTTGTTTCGGAGAACGTAATGCTCTATCCAGAATTTACCGCGATACAGAATCTCGATTTCTTTGCACGGCTCGGGGGTAAAACGGAATACTCCAAAGATGATTACAGACAGGTGCTAAGAAGAGTAGGATTGCAGGATGAGGCTCACAGTAAAAAGCTGAAAGGATTTTCGAAGGGGATGCGTCAGAAATGCGGGATCGCGATTGCGATTCTTAAGGACTCCCCTGCTATTCTTCTTGACGAGCCGACCTCCGGCCTCGATCCTAAAGCAGGGCTCGAGTTCCTAACACTTCTTGATGAACTGCGCGCAGAGAATAAATCGATACTTATGTCCACACACGACATATTCCGCGCTAAAGAGATTGCCGATAAAATCGGGATTATGAATAACGGAAAGATCGTTATGCAGAAATCGAAAGAAGAGCTTGAGCACGAAAATCTTGAAAAACTCTATGTTGAATATATGGCCGGGTATATAGAAAAAGTTGCCTGATAGAGGCAAACCATCCCGCAATTCAAAAAATTTATGAGGAAGAAATGTTAAAACTGATCATAAAAAAAGAACTGAAGGAAATTCTGAATTCTTCAAAGTTCGTTTACAGTTTCGGAGTCTGTGCGCTTCTTATATTAGTCACTTTTTACGTCGGCGCTAAAAACTACCAGATAAACAGGAGTCAGTACGACGCAGCTGTTTCAGAGAACATCAGGTCGATGTCCGGAGTAACCGACTGGAGAATGATAAGTCACAAAATCTTTTTACCGCCCCAGCCGCTTGCCTCTTTAGTCTCCGGTATTTCAAATGATATCGGCAGGAACATACAGCTTCAGGGGCGGGGTGAGCTTACAGCACGCGACAGCAAATACAACGAGGAGCCGATATTCGCCGTATTCCGGTTCCTGGATCTAAACTTTCTGTTCCAGATCATACTCTCACTCTTCGCCATTTTATTCTGTTACAATGCTGTGAACGGCGAAAAGAAGAGAGGCACACTCAGGCTTATTTTTTCAAATTCACTGCCGCGGGATAAATTTATTCTCGGCAAGGTTATTGGATCCATAATTGCGCTTGCAGTTCCACTGCTGATCCCAATGCTTCTCGGTTCCCTGCTGCTTATAATTATGGGAATTCCGATGGAAGGATCCGACTGGATTAAACTAAGTCTGATTATTCTGGCCGGTTTTTTACTCTTCAGCGCTTTTATGAATCTTTCGGTATTCGTCTCAACCTTAACACAAAGCCCGTCTACTTCATTTCTACTGCTGTTGGTTATATGGATTCTCTTTGTTCTGGTAATCCCTAAATCATCCGTGTTAATTGCCGGACGCGCTGTTGATGTTCCATCAGTCGATCAGCTCAATACAAAGAAGAGTCAGTTTGCCGCGCAGTTAAACAGGGAACATTTCAATTCACTTAATAATTTCAAACCATCAAGCACAGACAAAGTGTTCGAGGAGTTCCAGAAGTTCATGGAGAAGAGTAACACAAGCAGGGATGAAAAGATGCAACTCTTCAACGAGAAACTGAACCGGGAAAGGATAAACCGTCAGGAGATCCAGAAGAATCTTGCACTTAACATTTCCCGTATTTCGCCGGGCGCCTGCTTTTCACTGGCCTCGGCAAGCCTTGCGGGGACTTCTCTGGATCTTATTAAAAACTACAGGGACCAGGCAAACTCATACCAGAAAAAGTTTGCCGAATTTCAAAAAGAAAAGACAGGAATGACAACAGGAGGCGGAATGATGTTCGTTATAAGAAACGATAACGATGAAAAACCGCCTGAGATCAATCCGTCTGAACTCCCGAAATTCAATTTCGTACCGGCATCGCTGAACGAATCTATTTACGGATCCGTAACCGATTTCGGACTGCTGCTTATCTTCAATCTTATATTCTTTGCCGGCTCATATATACGCTTTCTTAAATTCGATCTGAGATAGGAGACTAATAAAATGCTGAGACTATTAATAGAGAAGGAATTAAAAAATATTATTCAAAGCCCGAAGTTCGTAGCAACATTTATAACCTGTTCGGTACTTATTCTGCTCAGTTTCGGAATCGGTATAAACGAATATTCCGGTATGGTTGAGCAACACAACACGGCGCAGAACCTTCTGAAATCGGAAATGTCGCAGGCGCGATCCTGGATGGGTCTCTCCTCCAAAGCATTCCGGCCGCCTGATCCTATGCAGATCTTCTCTTCGGGTGTAAATTACGATATAGGACGCTATTCGCTTGTAAACAGCAGGTTTGATGTTAAGCTTCAGAACAGTGTATACTCCGACGATCCGATCTTTGCAATTTTCCGCTATTTTGATTTCACATTTGTAGTTACGATTGTCTTTTCCCTCTTTGCAATCCTTTTCACTTTTAATACAATAAACGGGGAACGCGAAGGGGGTACTATGCGGCTGGTCTTTTCGAACTCTGTCCCCCGCTCTACATATATTACCGCAAAATTCATCGGTTCGTGGCTCGGACTTGTTGTTCCGCTTCTGCTGCCGATTCTAATAGGTCTTTTAATAGTTGTTCTTCTTAATGTTCCATTAACATCTGGTCACTGGTTAAAGATTACTTTATTGATACTGATATCTGTTCTTTACCTGACATTTTTCATCGCATTCGGAATTTTTATTTCATCTGTAACAAAATATTCCTCCGTTTCCTTTTTGATTCTGCTTGTAGCGTGGATTGCATTTGTGTTCATAGTACCGCGCGCGGGTGTAATGACAGCTTCACAATTTATTAATGTCCCGACAATAGCAGAACTTGAGAGTCAGAAGGATGCATTCTCCAAAGCCGCATGGGAAAAACATTTTAGAGAGATGGAGCCGGTCTGGCGGGAAAGGAATCAGGCTATGGCCGGGATGAGCCAGGCCGAACAGGAGGCCTTCAGAGAGGAGAACGAATATAAATGGTTTGAAGAGGATGACAGGATGAGAAACAATGTTCAGAAGGAGATAACCGATTACTCTTTCAAACTGAATGAAGAGGTAAGAAACAAGCGTAATATGCTGGAGAATCTCGGTTTGAATTTTTCAAGGATTTCTCCCGCGTCATGTTACCAGCTGGCATCTATGAATCTTGCGGGGACGAATATCGATCTGAAAACCAGATTTGAAAAGCAGATCGAAGATTACAGGCACAATTTCAGAGAATATACAGAGAAGAAACAGAAGGAGAGCGGAGGACAATCCGGTATGTTCCGGATCTCTCTCGATTCGCGATCCGGTGTTAAGATAGGTGCCGGCAGGGAGGAAAGTTCTCTCGATCTGAGTGAATTACCAAAATTTATTGAGCCGCAATACACTTTTACGCAGGCATTTTCACCCGCTATAATCGATGTAGGAATAATCATCCTGTTCACATTAATCGCTTATGCCGGTGCTTACATGGCATTCTCGAAATATGATCTTCGTTAACTGCCTTCCGTTAGGCAAAAGGGTTAGGGGCTGTTTTTAGAGGCAGCCTCTTTCCCATTTTGAACCGGAACAGACCTGCGCCGTCTAAAATCATAAAAAAAATCATGACTAAGTTTTTACTCTGGCTGATCCTTCTTTTAATCTGCTGGCCTCTGGCTATAGCAGCTTTATTCCTTTATCCGTTAATCTGGCTTATACTGCTGCCATTTAAACTTGCCGGAATTGCAGTAGAGGGAGTATTCGGATTAATAAAAGCGCTCTTTACACTCCCAGCAAGAATAATAAAACGAATTTAAGTTAAATCAGGATTTCTCAGGCGCCCACTCTTTCAGAAATTCGAGAATCTTTTCCCTGCTGTAGGATTTATCCTTTTCCAGAAGCCCTGTATCCTGTGAATGGAGAAACTTACCGTCCTTTTCAAGTACGAACATGTGGGGATATCCATTAATCTTCGGGAACTGTGAGAGGAATTTTTCGTTTTTATTTTCAGGACTGAAGTTCACTTTAATTACAATATAATTCCCGGTCAAAAAATTTTTTATTTCTTCATCACTGTCAATAAAAGCATCAAGTCTGTGGCACCAGATACACCACTCCCCGCCTACATCCAGAATAATTCTTTTATTTTCCTTAGCGGCTTTTTCAACTGCGGTTTTCAGATCACTGAATGGATCTTTCGAGGGATCGAATTTTTCCCTTTTCGATTCCGTATTGGATTGAGCAATCAACGATGTTGCGTAGAGAAAGATTATTAAAAGCGGAAAAAGAGCGGATTTTTTCATGTCCGGATACCTCATGTAATTTTTAATTAGAGCAAAAAATCATTACGGTGAATTTATTTAACGGCAAATATATATATTGTTAGGGAAGAAAATCAGGCCTGAATTATCGAAAAATGGAGAAGCGTAATCAATTAAAATATCTGATCTCTCTCGTTGATGACGATACATCTGAGGTACGGGACGAGGTTTTGAAAGAGCTGGGAAGCTACGGAATGTCTCTGGAAGAGGACATTCAGGAGTACTCCAATATCCTGACAGACCAGCGGTTAAATCTTATTCAGCCTCTGATTGATCAGAACAGGAGAATCCAGCTAAAACAATACTGGGGAACATGGATTAATACTCCGGACGAGATAGAGAAGATAGAAAGGGCTCTAACACTTATTTCCTGTTTTCATTACGGATTCCGGGATCTTTACGAGCTGCCGAATCTACTGGAGGACCTCTCCGAGGAATTTCTGATAAAGCGGCCTTACGGCGACGAGCTCGATCTTGCAAACTTCCTTTTTCAGGAAAAGGGATTGAGAGGGGCTAAGGAGAATTATTACAATCCGTTCCACAGCAATCCTCTCTACACAATTAAAGAGAAAAAAGGATTGCCGATTACGCTTGCTGTAATTTACATATTAACAGGAAACCGTCTGGGATACGAAATAAAAGGATGCAATTTCCCGGGCCACTTCCTTGCAAAATTCCGGAGTGAGAAAGAAATAATTCTTGTCGATTGTTTTAACGGCGGAAAATTCTTTTATGAAAAGGATCTGGAATTATCGATCCCCGATTCAAAAGAGAATCTGGAAAAAATTATCCGTGAAAACGCATCAGCAAACGACATAGTCCGGAGAGTATTAAAGAATCTTATCGGCGCATATTCATTTATAAACGACAGTGACAATCTGAATTTCTTTAAAGAACTTCTTGCCGCAACACCCCGTTAATCTTCCAACTTGATATTATTTTTATTAGTTTCAATCAAACAAAATCGACTTAGAGGGGAAAAATGTCTTTCGGCGAATTCATTTTTTTGCTTGTGGTAGCGGCGATATGCGGCGGAATAGGTCAGAGTATTTCGGGATATTCCCTGGGCGGCTGCTTTGTATCAATTATAGTGGGATTCATCGGCGCATGGATCGGCCCGATGATTGCCGACGAACTCGATTTGCCACGGTTCTACACTATGACGATCGGAAGCAAGGAGTTTCCCGTTGTCTGGTCTATAATCGGCTCTGCCATTGTCTCACTCGTACTCGGATGGATAACCAAGGGGATAAGAGGGAACGAGAATTAGTTTATTAATGTTGTTGAATTAGAATTAATCTCCATTGCCCGTTATCTTCAACCGAAAGAATAAATTTATGACAAAACCGAACCGTTTGATAAACGAAACAAGTCCTTATCTCCTGCAGCACGCTTATAATCCTGTTGACTGGTTCCCATGGTCCGAAGAAGCATTTGAAAAAGCCCGGCTGGAAGACAAACCTGTTTTTCTTTCGATCGGTTACTCTACATGTCACTGGTGCCATGTGATGGAGAGAGAATCGTTTGAGGATGAAGAAGTTGCCGCTTTGATGAAGAGGGTTTTTATTTCTATAAAAGTCGACAGAGAGGAGCGTCCCGATATCGATAACATTTATATGATGGTCTGCCAGATGATGAACGGAAACGGTGGCTGGCCTCTTTCGATAATAATGACACCGGACCGGAAGCCGTTCTTTTCCGGAACGTATTTTCCCAAAGAGAACCGTTACGGAAGGATCGGTTTCAAAGAACTGATACACGGAATTGAATCGGCATGGCAGAACAGGCGCGAAGAGATTTTGAAGAGCTCCGAAGAGATTACCGGCTACCTTAGCGGGATTTACGAAAAAGGTGCTACAGTAAAAATTGACGGTCAGATTCTTACAAAAGCATTCGAAAGTTTCAGCACAAGATTCGATTCCAGATACGGCGGATTCGGTTCTGCGCCTAAATTCCCTTCGCCGCACAATCTTTTATTTCTATTAAGATACTGGAAAAGATCCGGAAATGCCGGTGCTCTCGAAATTGTGATTAAAACTCTCACAGCTATGCGTATGGGAGGAATTTACGATCAGGTAGGATACGGATTTCACAGATACTCAACCGATAAAGAATGGCTCGTTCCGCACTTCGAGAAGATGCTTTACGACCAGGCGCTTCTAATTACAGCATATTCAGAAGCTTACCAGGCAACCGGCAATCCTTTGTTCAGAAGAACCGTTGAAGAGACAATTGATTACCTGATGCGCGATATGAGATTCTCAGCGGGAGCTTTCTATTCCGGCGAAGACGCCGACAGCGAAGGAGAGGAAGGAAAATTTTATGTATGGAGTAATAAAGAAATAATTGAAGCCATCGGCTTAAAGGACGCTTCATTTGTCTTCAGGATTTTTAATACGGATGAAAAAGGAAATTTCCTTGAGGAATCGACAAAGCAGCTGAACGGGAATAATATTCTGCATCTCAATAAAAGTTATGAGGAATTAGCTGTTGAATTTAATATGCCGCTGGAAAGTCTCGAAGAAAAGATCACCTCTTTGCGAAGCAGACTATTAAATTATAGAGAAAAGCGTGTCCGACCATTTAAAGACGATAAGATATTAACCGACTGGAATTCATTAGTAATTGCGGCTCTTTCAATTGCGGGGAGAGTATTCGATAATCCGGAGTATATCCGTTCAGCAGAAACGGTTTATAATTTTATCCGTTCGGAGATGTCTGAAGGATTCCTGTTAAAACATTCGTACAGAGACGGTAAGAAATCGGCGGAAGGGATATTAGATGACTATTCCTTTTTAATCTGGGGATTGATAGAGCTTTACGAATCAACTTTAAAAGATTCATACATACTGGATGCTGTCAAATACTGCGAAACAGTCGTGCAGAAATTCCATGATACTGAGCACGGGGGATTCTACTTCACTTCGGGGGAAGACTCCTCTCTGCTTATGCGGACTAAGGAAATTTACGACGGCGCGATACCCTCGGGTAATTCCGTCATGTTTTACAATCTTATCCGTCTGGCCAGGATATCGGCCGATCCCCGTTACGAGGAAGTTGCGCAGAGGCTTCTTGAATCTTTTTCGGATAATATCTCGCGCGCTCCAACCGGTTCTACTTTTCTGCTCGGTTCCCTCGATTATCTGTACGGAAATTCATACGAAATAATCATTGCGTTCAAGGAGAAAGACGAAAAGACTCTTGATCTGCTCAAAGAACTGAACAGGCATTATAGACCGAATAAAGTGATAATACCGAGAAAAGAGGACACCGCTCCCCCATTCGAATATCTTCTCAATTACTTGTCGGATAAGGGAAATCCGCTGGTTTACGTCTGTAAAAATTATAAATGCGAATTGCCGGTGAGAGACAAGGAAAAGCTGAGATCCATATTAGATGTCGGAAATCCTCACTTATTCTAATCGAAACAGTTTTTAGCTTTGATGTGAGGTGTTATTGGTTTCTAATCTTAATACTACATATAGGATTGGAAAAGGATGCTTTTTGCAAATCACATAGTCAAAATGTATATTTTAACGTGAAATTGGGCTATAAATGCAGTCTAAAAAAACCGAGGCGTAAATGAAAAGGGTATGTATTATTATTCTCCTTCTTGTAGTATCATCTAACATTATACTATCCCAAACATCCGATAAAATAATACAAGAACTTAAAAGCAAAAATATTAAAACCCGTGAAGATTTATTAAAAGAATTTGAAAAACAGAATATCAGTGAAGATCAAGCAAGACAATATGCTTCTCTATACGGAGTAAATTATGATGATTTCGTAAATAAATACCTGAACCAATCCTCTCAGTCCTCCTTTTTCGAATCTATATCAAAATACAGCAATCAGACTTCTCAACCTTTGGCACCGGATACACTCAATAAAACAGAGACAAGAATTGATACTGTAACAAAGGAAACAACATTTCCTGTTTCTAAACCTGTTATAACAGATTCTCGAGGATTAAATTATTTCGGCTACGATATTTTCCAGAAAATCCCATCAGCATTTGAACCGGCTGAAATCGGTCCTGTGGATCCCTCATATGTCCTGGGTCCGGGAGATGTTCTAAGGCTTTATTTATGGGGGGATGTTGAGTTGCAATATGAACTGACAGTTGACAGGACCGGAAATATATTTATTCCAACGGCAGGCCAGTTCTTTGTTCTTGGAGTCAGTTATGAAAATCTGAGAGAAAAACTAATCAACTATTTATCAAAGTATTATGCCGGACTTAATACAAGTCCGCCATCCGTTTTTCTGGATATCTCATTAACAAAACTGCGTCCGGTAAAAATTTTCGCCGTAGGTGAAGTCTCAAATCCCGGGAATTATAATATAAGCAGTTACTCATCCGTTATTAATGCACTTTACAGTTTCGGCGGACCAACATTAAAAGGAAGTTTAAGAGAAATAAGAATTATAAGAGAGAACAAGGTTGCTTCCACAGTCGATTTATATGAATTCTTATTAAACGGCGTTATGAGCAGTGATACAAGGTTACAGAATAACGACATGATATTTATTCCTCCAAAAATCAAATCCGTTTCTATTGCCGGAGAAGTTTTACGCGAAGGAGTATATGAACTAAAAGAAGGTGAGAAACTTCGTAACCTGATTAACTTCGCCGGGGGATTGAAATCAACAGCTTATATAGGTAGAGTCCAAATTAAGAGAATTATTCCTTTTAACCAGCGTGTTCAATTTGAACCTGAAATGACTTTAATCGACCTTTCTTTAGATAAAATAATTTCAGGTGAACAGAACGACATTGAGTTGTTTGATTCTGACGAGGTGACCGTCTTTCCGATTGTGCCAAGAATGGAAACTCAGGTTGAAATAGAGGGCGCCGTTTATAGACCGGGAGTTTACGATGTTAAAAAAACACCGGTGCTATCAAAGTTAATTGAAGAGGCATATGGTTTATTACCTGAAGCTTCACTTGAGAAAGCTGATCTCTTCAGAACCAGACCAGACAAAACATTTGAATATATCTCACTCGACCTGAGGCAAGTATTAAAAGACAAATCGAAATTCGATTTTGAACTTAAACCGCTGGATAAAATAAGAATCTATTCTGTGTATGAAATTCAATCGAATCTGAACGTATCTATTTCGGGATTCGTAAAAAGCGAGATTACAATTCCATACACCGACAGCCTTACGGTTTATGATTTATTAATTCAAGCAGGCGGATTACAGGACACTACATTTCTGGGCAAGGTATTCTCCTTGAGAGGCGATATTATTAGACTGAATCCGGATGGTTATACTTCAATGATTGTCCCGTTTAACCTCTCTGAAGTATTAACAAAAAAGGAGATGAGTAGTATCGACATAAAATCCGGTGACCGGATATTCATCTACAAAGCCGATGTAGATAAAGAATTGATTAAAAGCGTCAGGATTGGCGGTGAGGTTCGGAATCCCGGCCAATATGAATTGTATACTAATATGACTCCTATGGACCTGATTCTTCTGGCAGGCGGATTTACAGAGCGGGCGCTGAGAGATTTTGTATATGTAAACCGGCTCGATCCGCAGGGATACTCCGGTGATAAGTTAAGTGAAAATTTGGTAGTTAACTTACCCGAACAATTTAATTTTGACAGAAGCAGCAGTCTGTTCCTCCTCCAGAATCTTGATATTGTAATAGTAAGACGTAATCCGGATTTTGAGAAACAACGTATCGTAAAAATCAGCGGCGAGATTACTTATCCTGGTATGTACGTTCTTAATCAAAAAAATGAAACCATACTCGACCTTATAAAAACAGCCGGCGGACCCACAACGGAATCATTCCTCTTCGGAACACAATTCCATCGTAATGAAAAAAGGGTTATACTCGACCTTGATAAACTTTACAGAAACGGTGATGAGGATGAAAATATCTATCTGCAGGATAACGACAGCATCTATATACCAAGAAGACCAAATTCAGTTTTAGTCGGGGGTGAAGTAAACAGTCCGGGCATTTTCAAATATATTCCGGGTCTTGATGTAAAGGATTATGTGGATAGAGCGGGCGGATTAACGGATTCATCAGATTATGCGGTATATACGCAGCCTACAGGAATTTCACAACGTGTCAATTTCGGATGGTTCTCCAGTAATCCGGAAGTATTTGACGGGTCAATCATCTTCGTTAGGAAACTACTTCCTCCAAGTCCGTCTGATAATTTTGATCTCGGGGGGTTTCTTAAAGATATATTTGCTATATCGGCCAGTGTATTAACAATAATTGTACTTGTTACAAAACTAAATTAGCAGACTAGTAAAAATGAACGATATGAAAAGCCATTCGCACGATCAAGACAAATCCAAAAAGTCAATAAAGGACCAATTTGATTATCTTCTTATAAGTGTCTTTTCGGGTTTGAAGTCTTTATTATCGATGAAAAGAAAAATTATGTTTGCGAATTTAATCGGTATTGTAATTATTGCTGTCTATCTCTTTTTAATCAGGACTAATAATTACGAGAGTACAATTACAATTTTACCTGAATACGGGAGCAAAACAACAAGTTTGAGTCAACTTAGCAGTTTAGCCTCCCTGGCCGGTATTAAGGTTGGCGAGAGCAGCCCGATACAGATTTACTCCAATATTCTGTTAAGTGAGGATGTTATAAATAATGTGGTATATCGAAAATATAGTTCTTCTGAATTTGCAGACTCTGTTAACCTTATCGAATATTTTGAGATCGAAGCACCTGACGGAGTTTCAGAATCAGAAAAAGACAGGATACAATTTTATTCTGCATACCAGAAATTAGTTAACGGTTTAATGTCGATATCATATTCAAGCGATACCGGAATTTTAACATATACAGTGTCATTACCCGAACCCGGACTTTCGGCAGAAGTTGCTAACCAGGTATATATGGCCCTTGATCAATACATAAGAATTCAAAGGAAATCCTACGCAAAAGAACAACGGATCTATCTTGAAGAGAGAATTAGACAGGTTAAAGATAGTCTGGTTACCGCAGAAGAAACATTGAAGAATTTCAGGGAAAAAAATCGTACCGTTAATCAATCCCCGCAACTGCTGCTCGAACAATCGAGAATGGTCAGGAACACAGAAATTCTGCAATCCATTTATGTCGAGTTGATAAAGCAATTTGAATTAGCGAAGACGGAAGAAGTAAAAGATACGCCGGTATTAAACATTCGGGAAAATGCCCGCCCGCCGGTTGAATATGCCGGTCCGAAAAAACCGATCTTATTTGTATTATTCATTTTCATCTTCTTTATTCTCTCTTTGCCGGCTTTTTATTATTATCCAATTTTTTCGAACTATATTCGGACTATAAGGAGATCTATAGTAAACTAACCGGGTCTCTTCAATTTTCCAGTCTAAAACCTCTCAAACTGAAAGGATTATATTAATCAGAAGCACTAGTGATTTATATTAAAATATGAATTGTTACATTATTAAATTTACGTGGTAAATAAGGCAGCGTATGGGAAATATATTCTGGCATAATACTAAAATCACGTTCCTGGACCGTGAAAGATTAAATAATCACAAAGGTGCTTGCATCTGGTTTACCGGTCTATCGGGCAGCGGGAAATCAACACTTGCAAACGAGCTTGAGAATTCTTTAAACCAAAAATCTCTACATACGTATCTAATGGATGGCGATAATCTCCGTTCCGGACTAAATAAGGATTTGGGATTCTCAGATGATGACCGGGAGGAAAATATCCGTCGCGTGGGAGAAGTAGCAAGGTTATTTGTTGACGCGGGATTAATTGTAATTACTGCTTTCATTTCCCCTTTTAAAACCGATAGGGAGATGGCGCGAAGATTATTTGCGGGCGACAGATTCTTCGAGATCTATGTAAAATGCTCATTAGATATTTGTGAAGAAAGGGATCCCAAAGGTTTATATAAAAAAGCGAGGGAAAATGAAATTCAGGATTTCACAGGAATCTCTTCGAAGTATGAGGAACCGGAAAATCCTTCTCTTCAGCTTATAAACGAAAAGCCTGAAGATATTATTAAAAACGTTTCACTGGTAATCGACCTGCTTAAGAAAAATGGAATTATTGGTTAATAACAGGACATAAAAATGGATCATTTACAACAGCTAGAAAATAAAAGCGTTCATATTTTTAGAGAAGCATATGCAAATTTTAAAAACCTCTGTATGCTCTGGTCCATTGGTAAAGACAGTACAGTATTGCTCTGGCTAGCCCGCAAAGCATTTTTAGGGCATGTACCTTTTCCTCTCGTGCATATCGATACCAATTATAAAATCCCTGAGATGATTGAGTATCGCGACAGGCTTGCACTGGAATGGAGACTGAATATGATTTATGGTCAGAACAAAAGAGCACTGGAGGATAAAGAAACTTTTCCGGATGGACGGATTGACCGGATTTCCTGCTGTAAATTATTGAAAACAGATGCTCTAGTTAATACCTTAAGCGGAAACTGGTCCAGGTACAAATTAAATCTGGAAACCGGAAAGTATGAAATAGATACTAATATAGAACCTTATACAGGGGTTATCGTTGGGGCGAGAGCCGACGAGGAAGGGAGCCGCTCCAAGGAAAGATACTTTTCTCCCCGCGACGAAATAAGTCTATGGGATGTTGGCGATCAGCCTCCCGAATTCTGGAACCAGTACAAAACCGATTTTGCCCCGGGTACTCATGTACGGATTCATCCTCTGCTGGATTGGACTGAACTTAATATTTGGGAGTATATAAAAAGGGAAAAGATACCAACTGTATCACTTTATTATAATCAGGGGGACGGAAAGAGATACCGCTCTCTCGGATGTTACCCATGTACTTTTCCAATTGAATCCGAAGCAAAAAATGTTGATGAGATTATTGAGGAGCTTCAAAGCGGTAAATTAAAAAACATTGCCGAACGATCAGGCCGCGCACAGGATAAAGACGACGGCGGAGGACTTGAAACATTAAGAAGAAACGGTTATATGTAATTGACCATTCTATTGATTCGGAGAGCTAATGACAAAACAGCAAATGAGTATTGTAATTGTAGGGCATGTTGATCACGGGAAGAGTACGCTTATCGGCCGGCTTTTAGCCGATACGGATTCTTTGCCGAAAGGTAAACTAGATCAGATAAAACAATTTTGCGAATTGAATTCAAAGCCATTTGAATATGCATTTCTGCTTGATGCTTTAAAGGATGAACGCTCGCAGGGGATTACAATAGATTCCGCGCGGGTATTCTTCAAAACAAAGAAAAGAAATTATATAATAATAGATGCACCGGGTCACATTGAGTTTCTTAAGAATATGGTTTCCGGTGCTTCAAGAGCCGAAGCGGCTATTCTTGTAATTGATGCTCTGGAAGGAATTCAGGAGAATTCCCGAAGGCACGGTTATATGCTCTCAATGCTTGGAATTAATCAGCTTTTGATTGCAATCAATAAGATGGATCTAATAAATTATGACCAGATTACTTTCAATCAGATTGTAAAGGATTACTCTAGTTTCTTAAAAGACATTAACCTAGAACCGAAGTACTTTATTCCTATAAGCGGTACATACGGCGACAATATGGTTAAGTTGAGTAAGAATTTAGAATGGTATAATGGTCCGACCTTGTTAACAGCGCTCGACGAATTTGACAAAGAGAAGCCTGATTATAACAAACCATTCAGAATGCCTGTGCAGGATGTCTATAAATTCACAAAAATGGGTGATCAGCGTAGAATTATTGCAGGTACAGTCGAAAGCGGCACATTAAAAATTGGCGACACCATCGTATTTTATCCGTCGGGTAAAAAGAGCATTGTAAAGTCATTTGAAACCTTCAATTCAACTCCTCCAAATAAAGTGAGTGTCGGGGAATCGGTCGGTTTTACTTTGGGTGAACAGATATATATAACCAGAGGTGAAATAGCAACTAAGGCCGAGGAAAATAAACCACTGGTTTCTAAAAGGTTAAGAGTAAATCTTTTTTGGCTGGGTAAAAAACCACTGATTAAAGAGAAGGAATATTTACTGAAGCTCGGAACATCCAAGGTTGGTGTGTTTCTGGAAGAAATTATCCATGTTATAAATGCTTCCGATCTAAGCATCGGAATGCCTAACAGCCAGATTAACAGGCACGATGTTGCCGAGTGTATCATTCAATTGAATAAGGCAATCTCCTTCGATAGAACAGAGGAAATAGCCTCAACCAGCAGATTTGTTATAGTGGATGAATACGAAATTGCCGGTGGCGGAATTATCCGGGAGGCTCTCGAGGATAATTTAACATGGATGCGGGAAAAGGTAATTCAAAGGAACATAAAATGGGAAAAGAGCCACATTTCAGTAGATCAAAGAGCTGAAAAGTATAATCAGAAATCTGCCCTCATAATTATTACCGGGCCTAAGAATTCAGGCAAAAAAGAGGTTGCAAAAGAATTGGAAGAAGTTTTATTTAGAAATGGAAAGTTCGTCTACTTTATTTCCACCGGCAACATCCTTTATGGCGTTGATGCAGATATTAAATCAAAAAATGGTAACAGAGAAGAACATATAAGAAGAATTTCTGAAGTTGCTAATATTTTACTCGATACAGGTTTGATTCTGATTATAACTGCAATAAATCTGAATATGAACGATCTGGATCTGATAAAAACATCCCTCGATAATCCGGACAAAACAGAAATAATATGGGTTGGCGATGAAGTCTATACTGATATTGATTACGAAATTAAAATACCGGGGATTATTAATGTACAGGAGTCTGTTACTAAAATTTATAAACTGTTACTCGACAAGGGAATAATTCTAAATCCATTTTAATAGACAAAACCTGTTCAGAAAATCATCGGTAGAAATAGAATTGGATAAAGATCTTGTTAAGATATTCGGCAAAGGAGCTGTTGTTTCTCTTATAGGAATTATTTCTGGAAGAATTTTTCATTTCCTAGGATTTGTGATTCTTGCACGGACAATGGGGCCGGGAGAATTCGGAGTTTTTTCACTAAATGAAAACATTGTAAGCATACTTGCAAATATCTGCACAATCGGACTCGACAGGGGCGTAATTCACTTCTTAAACAAATCTTCAAATGCTCAAGAATCTTCCAAAATAATTCTCAAAGCATTGAAAGCAAGTATGGCCGGATCTTTCGGGGTGATTCTGTTTTTCTTTCTGAATTACCAGTTCAACTTTTTTTCAATCCTTACTTACCAGGATTTTAATCAATACTTATTTTACTTCTCTTTTGTAATTGTATTGAACAGTCTTCTTTTTATTGGAACAGCCATTACCCGTATTTCATTGAGTATGAAGTACACTTTTTACTATCAGTACTTTGGACAGCCCTTTCTTTTTTTTCTGATCATTCTTATACTCAGCATTACAAAACTTTCACTCTGGAATGCGCTTCTGGGATTAATAATTTCTCTGGTTGTAGTTCTGATATTTAATTTCAGGTCTGTTTCCAGACAATATTCTTTAAGCGCTGCTGCATTATTCAAGAAAAACCATGTTAAAGGTCTTCTGCAATTTTCATTTGTAACAATATTTGCAAGTTCAGTCACACTATTAACAACCAGATTCGACAGGATCCTGCTTGGAATCCTAAGAAATGAATATGACGTCGGTATTTACCAGTCAATTTCCCAGATTTCTGTTTTAATGGCGCTTATTCTGGGCGCTTTTGGTTCAATAGTAATACCCATGGTCTCTAAATATTACAATGAAAATAACTTCGTGCAGATAAAATCGCTTTTGCATGTTTCAACAAAATGGAGTTTTTATCTGGCGATCCCCATCTTCATTTTATTCATCTCAATTCCGGATCAAATTATTGAAGTGGTATTCGGTAAGGAGTATCTCGCCGGTTCCGCCACCCTTAGCCTGCTCGCATTTGCACAACTGATTAATGCAGGAACAGGACCGATTGGGCCCACATTAATTATGACTAATAATCAAAAACCGTGGTTGAAAATTGCATTATTCAGTCTTTTATTGAATGTAAGTATTAATTATTTACTTATACCAAAATACAGTTATTGGGGAAATGGTATAAGTATGGTTATTACTATGAGTATGCTCTATGGATCCGGTTTATCAGTTCTTTACAGGAAATACAAAATTCTTCCATACAATAGAAATTTTCTGAAAGGGATAACTTCCGGAATAATTACATTTCTAATTCTATGGCTGATAAAAAATAATATAAATATCCAAGACTATTTTAAAGTGCCTTTTTTAGTTATACTTTGTTACGCTTTATTCATTTTATTCCTTTATTTGTTAAAGTTTGATAAGGAAGACCGGATATTAATTGAAATGATCAGCAAAAAAACAGGATTTAACAGGTGAACCGGAGAATAAAAATATTAGTTCTGTTTTTGCTGCCGATTGCTTCGATTGCTCAAATTAAAGGATTCAATATTGGATTGCACTTACCCGGGGAAATACCTTCCAATTCTACTGCGATTGAGAGCAGAATCCGTGATATGAAAGAACTTGGATCTGATTGGGTCCGAATTGATGTAACTCTGGAAAGTATATTAAACTATGAAAAGAATAAAAATTACAAAGCTCTGGACAGTTATATTCATGCACTTGTTAAGGAAAATATTTCCGTTATTGTTCAGGTGAGAGGTTTTAATCGGGGAAATCATTATTTACTCAAAAACGGAAAGACAGAGGGAATTGATTTGCAGAAGTTTATAAGGAGGTATCCCCCGGTTAAGTACTGGCAATTAGAAAATGAAATAATGAGTAATAAATTCTGGGAAGGTAGTCTGGATGATTATGCCGGTCTCTTAAAGGAGTTCTACCATATTGTTAAATCCTCAGGAAACGACAAATTTGTTATCTTCGCCGGTATCTCCTCAAATTTCCTGGAATCATCTATTGGATTAAATAAAAAAATCGAGTATGATTTTTCTCTTGAAGATTATTTTAAGAAAAACGCCGGGTACTACGATATTGTTGACTTGCATTTATATCACAACCCGGCAACAATTCCTGAAAAAATTTCATTGGTTCGCAAATTTAGCAGTAAACCGATAATATCAACAGAAATAGGGGGACCCGATATAAGATCAAGGGATGTTAACAAAATGAAGGATAAAGATTATTATTCCGAAGTCTATAACCGGATTTATAATTGTTATAAAAACGGGCTTTCATTGGTTTTATGGCATTCACTAAACAGCAACAATCGGGATTACAAAAAACCCGGTCATCATATGGCCCTAAAAAACATGAATAAACCTAACATCAAATACTACATTTTGAAGGAAATAATTAGTAAAAAGGAAATTCTTTTCCCGACAGACTGACAAAATGAAGAATATTATTTTTATAATGGGGGCCGGGCGAAGCGGGACAACACTTCTGTCAAGAATGTTAGGTTCTGTAAACGGTTTAATAAATGTCGGAGAAGCCCTTAAGTATTTACATAATCAAGATTTCCAAAACCGGAACATCCCTTGCGGGTGCGGCAAAACAATCGCTGAATGTGAATACTGGCAGAATGTCTTAAAAAAATTAAATTTGGAGAATATTTCTGAGAAAAACAGGACTCTGCAAGCAGGAAGTTTCATCAAACTACTTCTTGGAATAAGCAATAATAAATTGATGGAAATTACCGAGGACTATAAAATATTTTTTTCAATATTAAATAACGGTGAAAGTATTATTGTAGACGCCTCAAAATCCCCATCAATAGCATTAATTTTAAAAAAACAGAGTGACTACCCGGTTACAATTCTGCATCTCATAAGAAATCCTATCGATGTAATTGCAAGCTGGGGTGAATCGAACGACTACTTAAAGAAAAAGAGTTTCACAACAGCATATCTTACCTGGTTATCAAGAAACATAAGGGCAATCCTTTTAAAGTCAATTTATCCTACGATTGTGATAGACTTTAAAGATCTTATAAATAATCCTGTGAAAGTGTTTAAAAAAATTGGTATGGATACAAAGTTGAATGAAATATTTATCGATCAAGAAAATATAAGTCTCTCTCAACAGCATTCAATTGCCGGAAATCCTGTTAAGCTTAATTCGGGTTTTATAAAATTAAGACAGAATAGAAAGGATTTAAACCGGTTTTATAAATTCATAGTATATATTACACTATTTCCTCTCTATTTATTAATAATCACCATCTTTAGAAAAGATAAATCAAGTAACATCTAAATGTTTACCGGGATAAATGATTGTATGATATTTATTTTGAGAGTCAAATGACAAAACAAATCGATTTCTTCTTAATAGGTGCTCAAAAATGCGCAACAACCTGGATTCATCATTGCCTAAACGAGCATCCTGATATTTACATAGGCGGCAATAAAAAAGAAGAATTCTACCTCGGCGGCACCATATACAATAAGGATCCTTTCTTATGGAATACCCAGTTTTTCAGTACAGATAAAAATTATAAAATAATCGGTTCGGCTTCAGTTGAATATATAAATGATGCGGGTTCATTGCAGTTCATAAAACAATACAGTTTAAAGCCCAAATTTATCTTTGCAATAAGGAATCCTGTTGAGAGGGCTATAAGCGCTTTTTTCTGGAAAATCAAGAAGAATCTTTTAGATCAAACAGACATCAACAATTACTTCGGATTATTGCTTGATGAGTTTAAGAGAAAAGGTACGGGGTTATTTACGGATGATATTCTAAAGAGAGGATTTTATTCAGATAACATCGGGGATTTTATTAAACTATCCGGTCCGGAGAATTTTAAAATTGTGATTTATGACGAGATTAAAGAAAATCCTAAAGAAGCAATTTCCGGCATTTATAAATTTTTAAGTGTTAATCCTTCTTTTAAACCGAAGAATCTAAACAGGCACGTTAAAGCCAACAACTATTCCACTTTCCTACAAAATATTGAAAGGGTATATATTAATAAAAATAAGCTGCTTAAATTTGTATACAGAGGGCTGAACGAGTTTTTCTTTACGGTAAAAAAAGAACCCGCAAAGAGAATAAATAAATTGCTGCATGAAGATGTTCTTAATAATTTGAGACTATTATATTCAGAGCCGAATCAAAGATTAATCAATATCATCAGAGAAAATATTCTACTAACAGAAAAGCAGATAAAGTACTTGGAAAGCTGGTAAAAACAGGTTGCCTGAAAAATCGATTATAGGGATCTCATTAAAATTGAAAACAGAACAAATAAGATTTTATTTTTTACTCGGGCTCTATTTGTTGTCAGTTTTGCTGACTGTTTTCATAAATGAAGCGAGGTACATACGTTACCTTATACCTTATATCGGTATCCTTCTGATATATTCCATTAGGGTAGAAAAACTCTTCATTAAGCAATTATTCGCAACCATCTACCTACAACTTATTATTTTTATGATTGCTTTCTCCTTTGTTACACAAATAATTCTCAATGGTTCACTATATCCGAGATTATTCGAAGAAGCATTTTTCATACTTTCGCCTTCAATCTTTGTTTTTGCATTGTTTCACTTTGAAGAGGAGATCAGAAATGATAAAGTTGTTGATATAATATTCATAGTGCTCTCCTGCGCGTATTTAATAGAATATGCGCAGTATTTTACCAGTTTTTCATTTAAGAATATCCTCGGGCAATTGATTTTCGCCAAAAAGGCCGATACCGAAAGTCCTCTGGCTTTTTCTTTCGGCTTGTTCTTTCTTTATTTTATGCATAAGAGAAATTATAAATTTCTCTTGATTGCAGCATTCTTTACAATTTTCAGTTATAAAAGGATTGTACTTGCTGGGGTCATTGTATCTGCTGCGGTCTATTATTTATTAACCAAAGCCGACCTGCTGAAAGCAAAAAAAATCATTGTAAATTTTGCGCTTGGAATAAACCTTCTTGTTCTTATTCTTTTAATCCTTTTTGCGAACGGATATTTTAATCAAATTATTTTTGATCTTACTGGTATACCACCGAATTTATTTACGAAAGGGAGACTGGCCATTTTCGGCAGTATAATTAATAATCCTGAAAATAACGTGATATTTGGCATCGGGCTGGGTAAAACCTCGGCAATTTTAAAAGAATCAATTTTGTTCGATGTTAACCTTATGCATTCCGATCTGTTAAAAATCTATATGGAATTTGGAATTATTGTATATATTCTATTTATCTATGTGTTATATAAAAATCTGACAATTTCCGTAATCTCAATTTCATTAGCAGTGTACATGAATATTCTTTTCTTAACTGATAATGTTTGGATCTATTTCCCTACACAGTTTATTTTTTTATTACTTGCAACATACGAGAGTTTAAACTACAAACTGAATATCAGATGATAAAAAAAATCAAATCCTTTTACTGGGACCTGACACGTTTTGGTTATACCCCGGAGAAATTATTATCAAGGCTGCAGAACGCTGGTAATCCAAAATTATTAATTAATAGTATTCCTAAAGCCGGAACTCATCTTGTTGAGAGAGCAATCTGCCTGATACCTCATTACTATCGGATCCTCCTTCCAACCTTAAACAACAGTAACATTCACAAATATGGCGGCTACAAGAATGTCCTGGAGAAAATAAAGAATAACGAGATTTTAGTTTCACATATTGAATACAATGATGAAGTCGCCCGCTTAATAACAGAAAGCAAAGTATTTAACCTGTTTGTTATTAGAGATCCAAGAGACGTTGTAATATCTAAAGCTCATTATCCGCTAATAGATAAAAAGCACCGGTTCAATAGTCTCTTCAGGGGTAAGGATGAATACAACAGAATTGAACTGGCTATAGTAGGAAGCAAAAAAGACGGATTGTTATCAATTGCCGAAATATTTAATAATTTTTACGGCTGGCTAGCACAGTCCGACTATGTAGTTCGATTTGAGGACATAATCGGTTCAAACGGCGGCGGAAGCTTGGAGAAACAGATTCATACTATCAATTCCTTAACATCAAAGCTTAATGTAAAGACCGACAATTCTTTTGCCGACAAAATCTTTTCTGATTTAAGTCCAACTTTCAGGAACGGGAAACAAAAAACATGGATGTTAAAGTACGACGAACATCTTAAAAAGTTATTTAAGAATCACGCAAATCAGATACTTATTGATTATGGATATGAAAGTGATGCAAATTGGTAAACAATAATATCTCCTAAGAAATTGTGAAAATTTTTAGAGTTGTAATCGATAATATTAAGTTTGTGCTAAGGATTAGCCAGGTTCTATTCCCTGCTTTTTTTTATCTTCTTTATTATTCGAATAAAAATAAATACTCACTCGTAAAAAAAGATACAGAATTACTTATCGACGGATTCCCCAGATCGGCAAATACTTTCGCATATACTTTTATCGAGTTAACTCAGCCCGTCAAAAAGATCGCTCATCATGTACATTTACCGGTTCAATTTTACAGAGGCATAAGATTTAGGACCCCGGCTGTTCTTTTATTAAGAAATCCGGTGGATGCCGCTATATCAATGTCGATTAGAAGACCGACATATTTCCCATACCTTATTTTTCTCTATTATTACTTGTTTCACAAGAAAATCTGGGAAATAATTAATGATACCTTGGTAATTAAATTTGAAGAGGTGATTTCGGATCCAAATTCAATTATCAGGAAATTGAGATCTAAGAACTGTTCAGGACTTAGTGAAGTCGAATTAACCGATAAACTTAAGGAGAGGATTAATAAACGGGTTGATGAGCTCGACATGAAAAACCGGAATGACAGCGAGATAAAAAACAGTACTGTAGCAAGACCAACTGAATACAGAAAGAATATCAGCGCAAAGCTCCGGAGAGAGTTCAATTCAAAAAGGTATAACCGGATAAGTACAAAATGCTTTCACATATATAATTCAATAATAGATTCCATAAAAGAATGATAATAAAGAATCCGGTTATTATAATTGGTGCTGAAAGATCAGGGACTACCCTTCTTTATAGTCTTCTTTCAAATCACAAAGATTTTTACTGGTTTTCGCAACTGGACTCTATTTTCCCGAATTCGCCTTATTTTACATCCTACCTTAGAAGATTTGTTCATTTATTCGGAAAGGGAAAATTCATCAGTAAAAAAGGGACCATCTCAAAATCGAAAGGATTTAACACTCCAACGGAGTGTATCCCATACTGGCGTAATATATTCGGATTCGGTACAGAAGCTAATTATAGAATAGAAGACGATTGTTTTGATCATAATTTTGCAAGTTCTTCACAGGTTGAAGCGATTAATAATGACATTGCCCTCCGGATGAGGATTTTAAAAAAATCGAGACTTCTTTTGAAACAACCCGGTTTTTCACTGAAGACAAAATATTTTAACAGTCTGTTTAGCAAGCCGCTATTTGTGGTAATATACAGGAATTTCAATGATAATTTAATTTCGATGGTCAACGCAAAAAAAGCATCCAAAGAGAAATTCTGGGGGACGAAAATTCCCGGTTGGAGAAATTATCTTAATCATTCGCATATTGAGCAGGGCTTGATACAAATTTCCACTGTATATAGAAGTATAAAAGAGGATCTGGAATTAATTGACCCTGAATCTGAGAGAACTTTATATGTTAAATATGAAGAACTTTTGGAAAACCCGCATGATAAGTTATTTTCTATATTGAAATTCTGTAAAATGGATGAAGACCCGGTATTTAATTACGGTTCAGATTTCTATGAGGGGATTTCTTTAAAAAGGACCGGATACAAAATTGATTTAACAGAGAAACAAATAGAAATTATCAAAGTCACTGAGCGTTTATTCAATAAATGAACACAAAGAAAAAACGGATAATTATTTTTGCCCACATTCCCCCGCCGTATCATGGTGCTTCAATTATGCAGAAGTACCTTGTAGATTGTGAATGGGATTGGTGTTATAAAGAATCGATTGTGCTCAGGTACTCCGACCAGATCCATCAAATCGGCAGTTTTAATCTGAAGAAAGGTTATTTGCTTTTCGTGACACTTTTCAGAATTATAAAAAGCAGGTTCAAATCACGAATCGATATCTGCTACTATCCCCCGGCACTTACCGGCAGGTTGCCATTCTACCGCGATCTAATAAGTATTTTATTAATTAAGATGACTTGCGAGCAGATTGTTTATCATTTTCATGCCGGAGGGGCATTAAGTTTTTATAACAGGATTTCCGGACTCGAAAAATTACTTGCCAGAAGGATATTAGGCAATGTCTCTTTTACTATTGCACTACTTCCTCAATTGGTTGATGAATTAAAATTTTTAAATGCCGCCAATTATGTAACAATACCTAATGGCATTCCTGATAATTTCAATAAATATAAAAAAAGTAATCTAACAGAAAAGAGGGTTAGGATCCTTTATTTAGGAAATCTTCTCAAAGATAAGGGAATCTTTGATCTATTGGAATCGGTTAATATTCTTAAAAATTTTTCCGGGGATTTTGTTGTCCGGTTCGTTGGAAGCTGGGAATCAGAATCTGTAAAGAAATCTTTCTATAGCTTGATTAATAAATATAACATTGAAGCTCTGGTTGAAATTAATCCATCAAGAACAGATGATTCAAAATATCAGGAATATGCTGATGCGGATATTTTCTGTTTCCCGAGTTTCTATGAAGTGGAGAATCAGCCTCTTGTATTACTGGAGGCAATGATGTTCAGTCTACCTATTATAACAACTTCTTGGCGGGCATTACCGGACATCATTTCGGATGGTGAAGATGGGCTTTTAGCCCCGATTAATTCCCCAGATATATTGGCAGAAAAATTATTTTATCTGATAGGAAATAAAGAAGAACGCCGGCGGCTGGGATTAAACGCAAGAAAAAAGTACCTCAATGAATATACAATAGAAAAGCACCTGAATCTGATGGAGAGACTGTTCAGGAGTATCGCGGGAGAAAAAAAGTGGTAAACGTACTCGATATTAAAATGTTTGATAAAAACCTGAATCATGCAATAGAAATTATAAATGAGGAATTGAAAAAGGATCGACTGAACCGTTTGATTTCTGCAACAGGAGCTCATGGAATTGTACATTCAAACAAAGATTCTGAATTCAAATCGATACTCAATCAATTTTTTCTGAATCTGCCAGACGGTATGCCGGTTGTATGGGTGGGTAAGTTAAAAGGCCATAAAAGAATGGAAAGATGTTGCGGTACGGATTTCTTTGACGAAATGATCAAATCAACCGTAAATAGTGGTATAAATCACTATTTTTGTGGTGGGAAAACTGGAATACCGGAAAAGCTAAAAGAAGTCTGGATTGCAAAATACGGAAATGTGAATATTGTCGGCACTTATTCCCCTCCCTTTTATGAAATGAGCGAGGAAGAGATATTAGAGCTGGCCGGGGATATAAATTTAAAGAGAACAGATATTCTATGGATCGGAATAAGCACACCAAAACAGGAAAAATTCGCTTACCGCTTATCCAGATATACTGATGTCCATTTCATTTGTACTGTCGGCGCAGCATTTGATTTCCACGTAGGTCATGTAAAGCAAGCACCCAGATGGATTCAGAATATCGGCATGGAATGGATGTTCCGGTTAATTTTAGAACCGAAAAGATTATGGAAAAGATACGCGCGTATTGTTCCAATGTTTATTATCTATAACATTTTAGAATTTTTAAAGGGCAATTTCAAATAAGAATCCGGAGAAATTTTAATGAATAAGAAATCCGCTTTGGTACTTGGAGCCGGCGGCTTCATCGGGGGTCACCTAGCAAATAAATTGAAAAGAAACGGTTATTGGGTAAGAGGTGTCGACTTAAAGCATAATGAATTTCAGAGAATGGAGGCTGATGAGTTTATTATTGGTGATTTAAGAAATCCTGATCTGGTTAAAAGTATACTGGACAGGAGCTTTGACGAAGTATATCAGCTTGCAGCTGATATGGGCGGAGCCGGATATATTTTTACAGGTGATAACGATGCAAACGTTATGCACAATTCCGCTATTATCAATTTGAATGTAATAAACGAGGCGGTTTTTTCGGGTTCAAAAAAAGTATTTTACTCTTCATCAGCTTGTATTTATCCTCTTTACAATCAATTAGATCCTGAGAATCCGAAACTTTCAGAAGAATCCGCTTACCCGGCTGCGCCCGACAGCGAATACGGATGGGAGAAGTTGTTCAGCGAGAGATTATATTTCTCATTTCAGAGAAACTACGGCATCAACGTAAAGGTAGCCCGGTTTCATAACATTTTTGGCCCCTACGGGAGCTGGAATAACGGGAAGGAGAAAGCCCCGGCGGCTATCTGCAGAAAAGTCGCTGAAGCAGATGAAAATGGAGAGATCGAAATATGGGGAGACGGAAACCAGACCCGTTCATTTCTCTACATTGATGAGTGTCTTCAATCCGTTGAAAGGTTTATGGCTAATAATGATTTCAGCGGACCTGTAAATATCGGTTCTGAGGAGATGGTAACTATAAACCAACTTGCGGAAATGACAATGGAAATTGCCGGTAAAAAATTGCGGATTAAACATATTCCCGGTCCAACCGGAGTCCGCGGACGGAATTCAGATAATAAACTTATTAAGGAGAAACTTGGATGGGCTCCATCTGAAAGGTTATTCGACGGATTAAAGAAAACCTATCCATGGATAAAATCTGAGGTCGAAAAGTTACGAAATCAATGATTTTTGCGCATATTCGGCAGATGATATATATGGCCTGATTAGAGCAAAACACTTTAGAAAAGAGAAAAGTCCCCTCTTCGGGATGATAGATCAAGCATATTTATTCATATTAGTTTTTCATATCTTTACTTCCGTCGTTTATCAAATATTCTAAATGAATCTATTAAGAAAGTCCCTTTTAACATTTCGAATACTAGCCGATTCGTTAATAATAGTTCTGGCATTTTATTTAACAAATTTTCTTTTTACCGGATTTTTTTTCAATTGGGGACTCCGGAATTCAATACTAATAATTTCAATTCTCATAATAACCTGGATGTTTTCTTCTATAGCTACTTTTCTTTATGATGAATTCCGTTACCGGAATTACCTTTACGAAACTTACAGCATCTTCAAAAATGTGGTTATACAGGGGATAAGTTTAATAGTTCTCCTGTATTTCATCCCGAATCAATATCCAAAAGAAATCGTTTTTATCTTCCCTGTTATTTTATTCCCCGCTTTAATTGTTGAGAAGCAACTGCTAAGAATTATTTTTTACTTTCTGCGTAAAAAAGGAATCAACCTAAGAAATATTTTATTCGTCGGTGTTAATGATTTTTCCGTAAATCTATATTCACAAATGGTACGTTACAGCAATTTCGGTTACAATCCGATCGGATTTATCGGGAATAAAAAAAGAAACAATATTGATATTCCCGTAATCGGTAACATAGATAATCTTGAGTCAGTTCTTAATAGAAATAAAATTGACGATGTTGTTCTTTCACTTCCCACCATTACTCCCGAAGAAGTTAAATCAGTAACGGCATTATGTGAGAAACATATTTCAAAAGTTTTAATACTACATGAAAACTTTGATATACTGCTCGCTAACTACGAATCACGAATTATCGATTATCCTATTCTTTCAATTAGAAGAGACGATATAAATCATCTTCACTGGAGGTTTTTCAAAAGAATTCTGGATTTAGTATTTACGATACTCCTTTTTATTTTTATTTTTTCATGGCTGTTCCCGCTTGTCGCTATTCTGATAAAATATGAGTCGAAGGGAGATTTATTCTTTAAACAAATCCGTACCGGAAAGAACAACAAGCCTTTCCGCATTTACAAATTTAGAACCATGTATTCGGACAGCACCGATTTCGATGATCAGGGAAATTTTAAGCAGGCAAGAAAGAATGATTCCAGAATAACGAAAATCGGCACGTGGCTTAGAAAAACAAGTATCGATGAACTTCCACAGTTTATTAATATTCTAAAAGGCGAAATGAGCCTGGTAGGACCACGCCCCCATGCTGTTTCACATAACGAACTGTACATCGATAAAATTCAGAATTTCAATCTCAGGCACACAATCAAACCGGGATTAACTGGTTGGGCGCAAATAAAAGGTTACCGCGGCCCTACCCCAACTATCGATTTAATGCAGAAGAGAGTTGAGCACGATATATGGTACATCAACAACTGGTCTTTTTCTCTTGATATACAAATAATTATTCTTTCAATATGGCTCATGCTGAAAGGTGACAAAAACGCATACTGATTTGCTAATATTATTATCGGCACGGATGAAAAAATTTTTTCGAATAATTAATTCGCAACTGTGTTGCATTGCTGCGGTTATTCTTCTTTTTTCTACTACTTCCATTTATCCGCAGGATCTTACAAACAACCTCAGTAAGAATAATCTGTTTTATGCCCCGTCGCTGAATCTGATTCGAATCAATGAGATGAGCGGACTTCTGTTGGTGAATGAAACCGGTCTGAATATATCCAAAACGCTATCTGTCGGTGTTGCGTTTAATTATCTGTTAACTCCTATTGAAACAAATCTGATAAAAACTCAGGATTCAGATCTGGTAAGGAGAAAATTTCACTTAATCAGCTCCGGTATAAGAGCCGGATATAAGTTCTATAAAACAGGGAACATCTCCATTTCTTCGTCGTTCTTTATGGGCCCCGCTCTAATTTTTTTTAATGATGATGGGTATAAATGGAAAGAGAATCTTGAAACTCTCTTGATACTGAATCCTCAATTCAGTGCCGCATTTAAAATAGGAGAAATGATTTCGATAAATACAACGCTCGGATATATGATTAATATAAAGTCGAACCTCCGTTTTATAGATCAAAGCGATTTAAATACAATAAGCATAGGATTTGGACTTATAATTGGTGATTAATGAAATAACAGCAATGTTTTCTATAGATTTGTACATAGTGAAGTAAATGATTATTTAGTTTTATTGCAGCTGCAGGATAAAATATCGTTCATAATAATAAATTCTGATAAAGGGATATATTTTGGAAAAGCACATCACATTCAAGCGAATAGCAATGTTGATAATTACCTTAAAAGTATTATTGATTTTATATTTTGTAATTAACATACCGATTCACGCCGGGAAAAGCTGGGACTTTAATATCGATCTGAATTTTTTGTTTTTTATAATTGTTGGATTTGCTGCCCAAATTATAGACGGTACACTCGGAATGGCTTACGGAGTCAGCTGTACTACTCTTCTTCTCTATATGGGAGTTCCACCAGCTGTTGCTTCTGCAGGAGTTCACACAGCCGAAGTATTCACAACCGGTGTATCAGGATTGTCCCATTTATATATGAAAAATGTAGATAAAAAATTATTTGCAAGACTCGTATTGCCCGGAGTTATAGCAGCAATGACAGGTGCATACCTGATTTCCGAGATATTAGACGGTAATTTTGTGAAACCTTACATTGCCGGATACCTTCTAATTATGGGCTTGCTGATTGTAATCAAGAGTTTTAAACCGATTAGATTCAACGACAGTATAAAATATGTCCCATTTCTTGGATCATTCGGCGGACTAATGGATGCTATTGGCGGCGGCGGTTGGGGTCCGATTGTTACCTCTAATCTGGTTAATCAGGGAAAAGCACCTAAAGAGACCATCGGAACGGTTAATACGGCTGAATTTTTCGTGGCTTTTTTCAGCACCGGAATATTTCTGATCTTTGTTGGTGTTGAAAGCTGGAAGATTGTATTGGGATTAATTATTGGCGGTGTAATAGCAGCACCCCTGGGAGCCTTTTTTGCTACTAGAATAAAACCTAAGTTACTAATGTTATCGGTCGGAATTTTAATAATAATTACTTCTTTATTTACTATTTCTAAATCGATCGGTATCTAAATATTCGTCTCAATACATTATAACATAGACATAACGATCAATCCAGAGAATTTTACTTACTAAAACATATCAAATAGATAGAATATCACTTCTTTTATTACCGGAAAAGCACCTTTTTTAATAACTGATTTAAGGTTGCGTAAAATTTTCTTTTCTGACTGCTATAGAATATTTTGCGGAGTAATTTGCAAACCTATAGGTGGAATATGCGAACTCTTTTAATCGTTTTTTTCATTGGCTATATAAACATATTTTCTCAAGAGATAAACAATCTAAACAGAATAGAATTGCTAAAAACAGTTGAGTATTTATCCTCATCAGAATTAGCCGGACGGCTGCCGGGTCATGAAGGATATGACAAAGCCGTAAAATATATTACTGAACAGTTCTCAAAAATCAATCTGAAGCCGGGCGGAGATGACAGGTATCTTCAAAAGCTGAAAGTTGAATACAACAATATTATATCCGAAGAGCCGTTCACCATTATTAAGAACAAAATTGAAACCGAATATCAATTAGGAAAGGATTACGTATACAGGGGATTTACAGGGTCCGGTAATTTAACCGGTCAAACTGTGTTCTGCGGGTACGGGTTATCCCAGCCGGAACTGGGTTATGATGATTATAAAGGTATCGACGTAAAAGGGAAAGTAGTGGTAACATTCAAATACAATCCCGCATGGAATATTAACGGTAAAGGATTTACGAATGGGAATCCGAGGGAAAAAGCTATTGCAGCCGCCAGACATGGTGCAGTTGGAATTCTTTTTGTCTCCTTTCCGAACGATACTAATCCTCAGAAACCGATCGGAAGTGTTATCCATGGCGAAGGAGAACAGATGACTGATTTCCCGGAACTCCATATCGATCTGCCTGTTGCCGATCAATTGTTCGAAGGATCCGGATACACACTGAAAGAACTGCAGACAAAAATCGATCAGACAAAAACTCCCCTCTCAACTCCTCTTATGCACCGGGTAAGAATTAAAGTTGAAACTGAATATGAAAAAGAGAAAGAGACAGTAAACATAGTTGGATTGCTTGAAGGATCAGATCCTGTTCTAAAAAACGAGTGGCTTATAGTAGGTGCCCATCTTGATCACGTAGGTCAGCAGGCGGGTAAAATCTATTTTCCCGGAGCTAACGATAACGGATCAGGTTCAGCAGCTGTGCTTCAAATTGCCAGAGCATTCGCAATGAATGATATAAAGCCAAAGCGATCTGTTGCATTCGTCCTTTTTGCAAGCGAAGAGCAAGGACTCAACGGCGCGCAGTATTTTGCAGATAATGTACCTGATAAAATGAGTAAGGTTATAGGAATGTTTAATCTTGACTGCATCGGATACGGCGACAGCATTCAGGTTGGCGGAGGACATAGCGCACAGGAGTTCTGGAATGCTGCTAAGGAAATCGACAAGAATAATTCGGGACTAATGGTAGAGAGAACCTGGCAAGGTGGCGGAGCCGATGCCGAGCCGTTTTACAGGAAAGGAATTCCTACGCTATACTTTGTTACAACCAACAGCTACGGTCATCTTCATATGCTGAGCGATGAACCTGAGACACTCAATCCGGAATTGTTCGAGGCTATAACGAAGTTAGCATACTTAACGGTTGAAAAAGTTTGCAACCGCTGAAAAACCTTGAAAATTGGCGGTTAATAGCGAAGAAAATCTTCATGGTTGTGATACTGCCTTTCTTATATTGTGAATCATCGCGATAACATTCTCAAGCGTTCCATAAATTTGGGTCAGACCGCTTTTGCACGTAATTGAATTTTCGACATTGTTAATTATCTCATACGCCGATGAATAAACATATTCATTAGTATGTTTTGACAAACCGGCCATGACCGGATTTGCAAGTATGTACTCTACGATCCGCTTAATTTCGGATATATAATTTACGTATTTCGCCTTTGCCGGTCCTTCAAAAACTACACCGGTTCTTTGATACTTTTTATTAATGAATTTAGTATGACCATTTATCAAATCACCGACAAACTTCCCAACTTTAAGGTTCTCATCAGTCTGTTTAATTAAAAGATGAAAGTGATTTGGCATCAGGCAAAAAGCCATAATTTCAATTTTATATTTAACGCTGAATTTTCCAAGACGGTTGAGGAAATAATTATAATCATCTTTATCGAAGAATATTTTTGATTTCAGAGTTCCGCGGTTATAAACATGATGATAAGTATTGGCGTGATAGAACCGATCCAAGTATTCCCCCGCATACTTCGCACAAATTAAGGAAATCTGACCTTGAAGGTCAAGCGCGTTATTTGAATTGCTGACCTTCAAGGTCAGGGTGCGGGATTTGGTTTAAAACAAAAAACCCCGGCATAACCGGGGTTTTCTGTTTGCTGAAAGCTTTTCAGCTTTAAGCCTGATTACTTCATGAGTAACATCTTCTTTACTTGTACGAAGTTATCAGCTTCGATTCTGTAGATATACATACCACTGGTCATTCTTGAAGCGTCGAAGTTAATGGTATGGAATCCTGCAGGCATTACCTTGTTAACCAATGTAGCAACTTCTTCACCGAGGATATTGAATATTCTCAATGTAACATTGGATTCTTTCGGTAATCCGAATTTAATGTTAGTTGTCGGGTTGAATGGGTTCGGATAATTCTGTGAGAGTGAGAACTCTGTTGGAATTTCAGCAACTTCTTCAACATCGGTTAAACCAACATTTACGTCAAAGCTGTAAGCAAAGAAATCATTGTTAGCTGCATCAGAAGCAATGATTGTTACAACTGCATCGCCAATTGCAACCGGAGTAATTTTAAGTGTTGAACCGGTAATAGCTGTTGTAAGAATTGTACCGTTGGATGACTGAGCTGTAAATGTTAACGATCCTACGTTTCCTTCGAATACGTTAGCAAGGTTGTAGCTCTTTTCACCCTGTGACAATACCAACCACTGTTTCGGAATAGCAGTCTTAATGCTCATGTTAGATTTCAGACCTAATGTAAATACAGCACCGCCAAGTCTCAGACCTGCGTTAGCATTTTTCTGAATGATGCTTGGTACGCCGTCATTTACTTCGTTATCATACGGAACACCGATAGTTCCCTGGAATAACCACTGGTTGGTTAAGTCAGTTACTAATCCGTGTCTTCTGATAATTCTAACATTATTAATATCATCGAAATCTGTAAATCCTCTAGCAGTTAATTCTAAGTCGAACAATGTTGAAGGTCCAATGCTGGACGGAGCAGAAGCGATTGTCCAGTAGAATGCAGGATATCTTGCAACATCGATACCTGTAGCAACACCATCTACGATCGGTAATGCAACAGCGCCGCCAGGATTTGAGTTAACGTGGTTAACTGTGAAAGTGGAGTTTGGCATTGTCGGTAAACCGAACGAAGGATTGAATGTCAATGCAACCGGTCTGTAAAGTGTAGTTGTACCAACCGGGAATTCGAATCTTGATTCAGAGGATGCGCCTAAGCCAGGTCCGCCAGCGTTGAAGGAGACTTTAGCAACGTGTCCAACTACGTGGGAGATGTTTGTGCCTGTAACGCCTACTCTTGTGAATCCTTGTCCGCCACCCCAGTTAGGCTGGTTCATTGTGAATACGAGAGGATCCGGAACAATGAAAAGACCATTTACAAATGTAGTTAAAGCACCACCGTTTCTAACCTGAGCGATGTTGCCACCGGCTAAGGTTACTGTGTTGGTGTTGTTTGTTTTGTTGAATGTTAATGATCCAACTGTTGTACCAGCTGCAGGAACAGTTAATGTAGCGTTAGTAGCACCAGTCCATACGATGTTGCTTGTAGCATTTAATGATCCGGTTGCGGAAACGGTTACGTTACCCTGAGTTGTAATTGTACCGTTGGTATAAGCGCCATTGATTACTGTGTTACCTGTAATTACAAGATTACCGGCATAGTTTGCAACTGTAGCATCGCCACTGATAGTACTTGTCGGGAATCCGGCAGGTAATACGTTGTTAGCAGCACCGTCAAGATCATGATCCATTCTTCCGAAAGTTCCGGCTAAGGTCATGGTTGGAGCAGTGATGTTTGTGTTGTAAACAGTTGCATTTGCTGTACTTGTAACAGGACCATTGGAAGCTAATGTAGCATAGGTATAAATATCTGTTACTTCGTTTAAGCTGGAGAGAACACCTTTTGTAAGTGTTGCACTAGCAGTATTGGAAACAGTTAATGTCAATCCGTTAAGGTTGAAGATGATTGTATTAACGCCAGCCGCGCCGGTATTTAATACAAAGTCGCCAACTGTACGGTTAGCATGTAACTGCAATCCGCCTGTTGTACCGTTAGCAGCGGTTGTGAATACGTTCAGCAATGATACGAAACCAGCTGCATCGGAGAATTCGCGTGTAGTAGTTGCTCTGAAAGCTGTGTTGATATACTCCAATGTTACCGGACCGCCTAACAACCTGGTAGTAGCACCACCAGCTGCACTGTTGATAAGGTTACCATTATTAACTCTAACCATTGAGTTAGCAGCCATTGTGATTGTGCGGATAGTACCGAGAACATTTTCGAAATCGTAGTTACCGGCATTCAGATAGAGAATTGTGTTGACTGTAACGTTCTTGGAAGCGTCAACATCAATACCGGCACCGTTATCCACGTAAAGACCAGTAACTGTAGCAGGCATTTCGTTAGCAGGAACTATAAGAGCAGCAGCCTGATAATGTAAGTTAATGTCAGTTCCTAATGTACCGAATGTAGGAACATGGCTTAAGATACCGCCATTATTTTGTCTAACAATCCAGGCACCGTCACCCATGATCAGTTTTGCATTTGCGCCGGTAGCTAAGTCACCGGTATTTGCAAGAACCAATCTCTTGGAAACTGTGAATGCGTTGTTATTTGGAGCTGCAGCTATTGTAATATTTCCAGTACCGTTAACTCGAACGTTAGGAAGAATCATACCGGCAGCGGTGGTCTGGAATGTTTTAGCTGTTGCGCCGTCAAATACAAATTCGCCGTTCTGAGCATTGGTAGCTGTAATTGAATTTGTTGTTGTAGCATTAACTGTACCAGCAGTGAAAATAAATACAGTTGTGTTGCCGAGAGCGTCGTCCATAATAACGTCAACAAGGTTCTGCTCAATTGTACCGCTTGTTAATCTTACGATACCCTGAACAGTAATTGTTGGTGTACCAACAACGCCGTCGTTATCAAATAATGTAACAGTATTGGTAGTACTGTTGAAGGTTAAGCTTGGAACAGTGATGCTTCCGCTTAAACTAACAGTAACCGGACCTGTTAAGATCATTTCTGATGCAACCGGGCCAGTGTATAAACCAGTTGTATTCCATTCAGTACCAGCATTTGTAAAGTCGAAACCTGCCAATGCTAAAGTACCTGTATTTGAGTTTGTGAAGATCTGGTTAACACCGGAATTGGAAATTAATGTAGCTGTGATACCGCCGGTATTAGCAGGATCGATGATTATTCTTGCTAATCTTGCACCGTTAGTATTAAGGCCGCCGGTTGCTCTGTACTGTAAGTAACCTTTTGTTGTAGCATCTGTTGCCAGGAATGAAGTTGTTCCGGCAGCTGTGAAATTATTTGCGGAATTCCACCAGATGTTGAAATCGTTGAAATCGAATGTTAAGCTTGCACCGGCAATATTGAATGAAGTATTTCCAAATGCCGGAACTTCAACATCCGTTGTTAAATCAACTGAACCGCCATTCTGAGCATAGTTGTACATGTCGCCAGGTGACGGAACTGCATCTGCCTGAAGACCTAAGGTAACTGTACCACTGTTAACTACTAAACCAAGGTTTGTAGGAGTATTTTTACCAATCTGCTTCAATCCGTTGATTACAACGTTACCGGTTGAAGAAACATCAAGGTTTTCAATTAATGCCTGGTCAAGAGCGTTTGTTCCGCCAACAATAGTATGGTCGCCTGTACCGGCTAAACCGAACCAGTTACCAGCATTGTTCTCGGAAACTGTACCGTAAATTGTATGAGTTGAGGTTGTTGTTGTTGTTGCAATAAGATTTGCACCAAATGGTCTTAAGTCAGCATTTCTTGCAACTTCAACATTACCAAGAATTGTTCTTGCATTGTTAACACGTACAGGGAAACCGCCAGTTGAAAGAACTGTTAAGTTTCTAACAAGGTTGTCGTCCCAAACATTGTTTGCAACGTTTTCAGCAACAGCTAGTGTTCCAAAGAATGTTAAATCGTAAATAACATTATTAGCATTGAAATCGCCTGTTCCTGCCCATGCGAATACCTGACCGTCAGGATTTCCATCAACATCGGAGTCATTCAAGTTTCTCCAGATGGAAGGTGGAGCAGCGTCGATCGGGTTGAACTGGCAAGCATTAGGAATAAATACGCCGCCTCTGAAGAGAGTTAATCTGCCTGTCCATGAAACAACTGTACCGGCAGCAACTGTAATTCTATCGATCGGTTCAGCTAATCTGACTTCGATATTGGAATATTTTCCGGTACCGCCGATTGTGTGAACATTATTATCAATTGCAGCGCCTGTCGGGTTATTTGTACCTTCGAATATAACACTACCAAGGCCTGACGAAAAGATCTGTCCGCCATTAGTAATTGTTGTTGGCGTTCCGTTACCAACCATACGGATATTGAGGTCACCTAACTGAATAGATGTATTTGCGTTAACTGTACAGCTGTTAACTATTTCAACAGAACCGTTCTGAAGAGTAAGACCTGTACCAACGCCGGATACTGTGAAATCGAATACTTTAAAGTTAGGACCGCCGGCGCAAATCTGACCCTGTCCGCCTGAGCTGAACTGGAGATTACCGGTTGTATTTGTGAAGTTACCTGATGTACGGTTGAAGTTTCCTTTTACATCAAAAGTATGAGCACCGCCAAATACAAACGCGCCAACTGCCTGAGTATAATTTCCTTGTAATACAACGTTTCCACCGGTAGTAAATGTACCGTTAGAAATATTTACGTTCTGGTTGATCTGTAATGAACCAGGTGTTGTAAACACCGCACCGGCTCCGGTAATATAAACAGAACCGGAAATAGTAGCGGGAGTACCTGTCATTGTAAGATCGCCACCAGCTGAAAGAGTAACATTACCAACGATGCTTGTTGCCGGGAAACCACCGGTAACATTGCCAGCGCCTGCAACTTCAACGCTCGGGAATGCGCCTGCGCCTGCAACAACTGCTACGCCAGCTGCATGTGAGAATTTGAACAAACCGATGTTTATTCCGTTGCTTGTAATACCGCCAACGTTGTTAACTGCACTTGTTGCCTGACCGCCATAGGTAATATCAAGATTAAATGTATTTAATTTAACTTTTGAACCTGCAGCGCCATTTTCCAAAGTATTATCAGGAGTAACGTTTGCAGATGTTTTGAAAGTTAAATTGCCGGTTAAGTTAACAGAACCGCCGGTATTGTTTTTCAACATACCATATACGTCAGATCCGCCAATGTTAACTGTTCCGGTTGAAGTATTTCTTAAAACTACAAAAGCATAATAATTAACGCCGCCAGTTGTATAAACACCAAATGTCATGTTGGTAATCGACAATGTACCGGTATTTGTATTCTGAATAAGGTTGGTTTCGTTGTTAGCAACACCATCGCTGAACAGACCAGCTTCATCAAGATCCGAAGCGGTTGTTCCGCCGTGATTGATTGCCAAACCACCCGGGAATGCTAATGTACCGGTATTTGTATTCTGAATATATGTGCCCCAAACTTCGTTACGTGAACTAAAAGTAACAGCACCATTAAATGTCATTCCGCCTGTATTGGTATTCTGAATTAAGCTTGGTGCAGCAGCAGCGCCGGCTATAGAAACTGTTCCGTTAAATACAGCAGAAGCTGCATTCGTATTCTGGATAATACCGCCAGTTGTTGCTGTTAAATTCTGTGCAACTGTTAAAGTACCGGTAGCTTTATTAATTGTTAAAGTGCTACCAGCTAAAGTTGTCTGTAATTCACCGCCTGTTGTTTGAGCTGCGGTACCATTATAAACCATTGTACGGTTGGCAGCACTATAAGTAAAAGTACCAACAACTGCACCTGCGGTTCTTGTCATGGTTAATACTGTTCCACCAACGTTAAAGCTAGCCAGACCGCTTACATCAAGTGTACCGGAAGTTAAGGTAATAGCATTGGTAGCTGTATTAGAGAAAGCACCATTGTTAATGCTAACACTCTGGACACCGGCATCAGCTGCCTGGAATGCAATGGTTTTTCCTGCGCCAGGATTAACAATAAAAGCACCGGCTACAGGACCGTTAAAGTAAACAATATTAGAAGCGTTATAGGTCTGAATGATGAAGGTCATCGATTTTGCACCGGTAAAGCTGATACCATTGGCATCGTTACCGCCGGCAACACCGTTTCCATCAAATACAGCTGACTGGTCGAAATAATATTCGCCAGCTTTTACATAAACAGTAGCACCATCCGGGAAAGCTGCATATGCGCCTTCGAAGGTTCTCTTAGGACCTGTACCCGGAGGGTTGTTTGTTGCGTTAAGACCTGTGTAGCTGTCATCACCGTCCGTCGAATTCAAATAACGAACAGTCTGACCATAGGAAAGAGAACTTAACACTAACGTTACTAATAACGTCAACGTGCCAAGTTTCAACAGGTTTTTCAAATTCATTTTTTTACTCCTAATTAGTTATTGAATAAAAACAACTTTGTTACACACACACTTTCAAACTCTTTAGTCCTTAAGTTGGTAAGAGTTCTGTCATGCTCATGTACCTCCTTTTTTAAAAGGTTAAGTTGGGAATTGTTTTTTAATTGAATTAAATAAAAAGTTAAATACATATTTTATATAGCTTTAGCCCAATTGATATATAAGTTTACTTTAAAATAAACAAAAGAATATGATTTTGTCAATCATTTCTTTAATATCAATGTTTGCAAAAAAACCAAAATTCGCAATATTTCTTTCGTATTGTTCTACCAACTGTTGCGAAAAATAATTAAACCGAGATTCCTTGTCAACATATTTTAAAAGAATTTAAAGAAAAATCGCGGTTTGTGAGCTTCGCAAAAACATCAATAAACAAAGAACAATTTATAATAATCTTGCTCTTGCTCATGTTCCTGATCATGATCAAGAGCAGGATCATGATCAAGAGCAGAATCAAGATCACGAATTAAATATTTTAAGACCGTCTTTGGTACCGCAATAAACAACTGACGCGGTGTTCAGAAATAATCCGTGTTCAACGATACCGGCTCGGGCATTAAGTAATGAATCAAGTTTAACCGGATTATCTATTTCACTAAAATCAGCATCAAGTATAAGATTGCCTTCATCGGTAATAAACTCGTTTCCGTCTTCATCATTTCTTAAAGATACTTTTGCGCCTAATGATTCAAGAAATCTTCTTTCCGACTCAACAGCGAATGGTATTACTTCAACCGGAAGAGATGATTTCTTACACAATCGATCGGACAGCTTGGTTTCATCAATAATAATAACATTACGTTTACTATTCTGCGCGACAATCTTTTCTCTAAGAAGCGCACCTCCTCCACCTTTAATAAGATTGATTACGGCAGATCCTTCTCCCGAAAAACCTGGATCAGAATTCCCTACGGTCACTTCATCGGCGCCGTCAATTGTTAAATCGACCGGGAACTGATCAAGCGAATTGCCGGTTGCCAACTGATTCAAACCAATCAACGGGAGTCCATATTCTTTAGCTGATTTTTCAGTCTTAATGGAAGTAGCGACACATTTTACATCTTTAAGTTCATTGCTTTTAATTTTACCTGCAATTACTTCTAAAGCATACTTAAAAGTAGAACCCGTTCCTAAGCCCAATATCATACCCGATTTAACCTCTTCAACGGATTTCTGTGCGGCGAGCTTTTTTAGTTCGTTTGTCGACATGCCGCAACATATGAAATTATCGTGCCACGTATAAAAGTGTGGTTATCAGCTTATTTTTCAGCTTTTTTAGATAATTATTAGTGTCGAAGGTGAATTTTTTTCGTACTGTTGAAAATATTTCGCAGGGGGTGGGGGATGATAGGACACGAATGAACACTGATCAGGTGAATTTAAACTAATATAACAACCGGGTAAATTCCTATTAATGCTCTTACTCTTGATCACAAGCATGATCATGATCAAGAGCAGGAACAAGAGCAAGAGCATGAAATATAAGATTGGTTTTCGGGTAGAGACGGGCTGCCTTGTTAATCAGTTTTAATCTTAATAACTTTTCACCCCAATTTAGATCTGTTATGATCGAGTTTGATACTAAGAAGTATTCTACGAACAAAAGACGAAGGATTGCAATAATCTATTTCATATTATTTCTGATAATTATTAACGTCATCCTCCATTTTGTGAGTAAACTGTAATAAATAATCATGCTCTTACTCATGATCGTGTTCATGATCAAGAGCATGAGCAAGATCAGGATCAAGAGCAAGATTATATAGAAAGACTGAAAATGAAAAACAGAATATATATTGAGACTTACGGCTGTCAGATGAATCTGGCGGATACGGAGCTTGTACAAGGTATCTTAAATAACAACGGATATACTATCAGCAAGGATGCCGATAACGCTGATGTAATCCTACTTAATACTTGCAGCGTAAGAGATAACGCCGAACAGAAAATATATCACCGTCTGGATCATCTTAAAAAATTCAAGAAGGAAAGGTCGGGAGCGGTTATTGGTATTTTAGGATGCATGGCAGAACGTTTAAGAAGGAATCTGATAGAAGAGAAAAAAATTGTAGATCTGGTTGTTGGTCCCGATGAATACAGACGCCTGCCGGAATTACTTGACGTAGCATTCGGCGGAGAAAAAGGAATCGGGGTTAAACTATCGCGTACGGAGACATACGATGATATAACTCCATACCGTGAAGACGGTTTAAGCGCCTGGATTTCGGCAATGAGGGGATGCGACAAGTTCTGTACATTCTGCGTAGTCCCTTTTACACGCGGAAGAGAAAGGAGCCGGTCGTTGCTATCTATAATAGAAGAGATTGAAAAGCTTTCTAGTAGAGGATTCAGGGAGGTTACTCTTCTAGGTCAGAATGTAAATTCCTATAATGATAACGGAAAAGATTTCGCGGATCTTCTTGCATCGGCAGCGGAGGTCGACCGCTCAATAAGAATAAGGTTTACTACTTCGCATCCGCAGGATCTCTCAGATAAACTTTTGCATACTATTGCCGGTCATTCAAACATCTGCAATTATATTCACCTTCCAGTTCAGTCGGGTTCGAACAGAATTCTATCGCTAATGAACAGGACATACACAGTAGAGCATTACCTGGAATTGATTGACAAAGCAAGAAAAATCATCCCAGGTGTAAGTTTCTCAACCGATATTATTTCAGGATTTCCGACGGAGACAATTGAAGACCATCTCTTAACTCTCGATGTAATGCAGAAAGTCCGTTACGACGGCGCATACATGTTCAAATATTCTCCGCGAGAAGGGACCAAAGCATATCAGATGAATGATGACGTGCCCGAGGAGACAAAGTCGAAACGGCTGAATGAAATTATTGAGATCCAGCAGAGAATATCGAACGAGATAAATCAGTCGCTCATCGGTACAGAGGAGATTATACTTATTGAAGGCGAGAGTAAAAAATCCGAACTATTTTATGCAGGAAGAACCGACACGAATAAAGTAGTTGTATTCCGGAAAAACGAAAATGTAAAAGAGGGTGATTACGCTCTGATAAAAATCAACAGGGCAACTTCGGCAACTTTGTTCGGCGATTTTATAAGTAGAACTAATTTATAGTACTTGCTTGTTTTGATTATACTCTTGATCATGCTCATGATCCTGATCATGAACAAGAGCACGATCATGAGCAAGAGAAGAGCAAGATCATGATCAAGATTTTAATGAAGACAGGTTCATTAAATTACTGAAGGGGAAATAATGTGAGGTTACCCTATTATTTAGTATTTCTTTTATTCAGTGTTTCCGTTTTGGCACAGGAAGCGGATATTACTTCTGCTCTCCGTCAGATTGAATCGGGCAATATTAAAGGTGCTGAAGCTTCATTAAAGGAAATAAAAAGATCCAGTCCCGGTGATCCTTCGGTAATTTTTCTTGATGCAGTACTGACCGTAAACGGAGAAGAAGCGCTCAAGAAGTATTCATCGGTTTACGAAAAATTTCCAAAAAGCAAATATGCCGATGCTTCCCTTTACAGAATCTTTTCATATTACTATTCTCTCGGCTATTATAAAAAAGCCGAATCCTACCTAAGCAAATTAAAATCCGATTACCCTGATTCCCCGTATTTAAAATCGGCCGATAGAAACATACCCGATTCCGAGGAAGTAATTGAAATCACAAAAACTGAAGAATCCCTTCCTGTAAAATACAATTACACGATTCAAGCCGGCGCCTTTCTTAACGTTGATAATGCGAAGAGATTGGAAGAGCAGATTAAATCGGACGGATATCCGGCAGAAATTACTACCAAGGAAATCGGCGGAAGTATTCTGAATGTTGTTACTGTCGGAAAATTAGCTAAAGAAGAAGAAGCTCTTCCCCTTCTTGAGTACCTGTCGAAGAAATATAATCTAACCGGCAGGGTAATCAGTTCAACAGAATAACAAGCAGGGCACGAATAAACGCGGATCGGGCGAATTTGCACGGATTTAAATATTCGGAATGGTTGGTTTATTTCGAGTTGAAGAGTGTTCTAATCCCTATTAAGTATCAAAACATTTCTTATTTTTAAACACTCAATTATACAATTATAAATGCAGATAGAAGACTTTCAAAAAAAATTTGGTATAATCGGCAAATCGAAAGAGATCCGCGATCTTATCGATATTACAATGCAGGTTGCACAGTCCGATATCTCCGTCCTTATAACCGGCGAAAGCGGTGTTGGAAAGGAAGTATTTGCGCAGGCGATTCATAGCTACAGTAAGCGCGCTAATAAGGAACTTGTAAGTGTAAATTGCGGTGCCATACCGGAAAGTCTTTTAGAGAGCGAGCTTTTCGGACATAAAAAAGGATCTTTCACGGGCGCAGTAGATGACCGGAAGGGATATTTTGAAATTGCCGACGGCGGAACTCTCTTCCTCGATGAGATTGCCGAGATGGCTTTAACAACGCAGGTTAAACTTCTTCGTGTTTTAGAAACGAAGGAGTTTATGAGAATCGGAAGCGAATCAGTTACCAAAGTTGATGTAAGAATAATTGCAGCAACGAATAAAGATCTTCAAAGAGAAGTCGACTCAAAAAAATTCCGTAATGATTTATTTTTCAGATTGAAAGCAGTATCAATCAACATTCCCCCGTTACGAAAGCGCCGGGGTGACATAATTGAGCTTACAAATCATTTTGTTAAAAACTATTCTTCGATAAACAACATTCCCCTGCCCAAACTTACAAATGAGGCAACCGAACTATTAATCAATTACGACTGGCCCGGAAACATAAGAGAATTAAAAAATGTAATTGAGTCTGCTATTGCACTTAACAAGACCGGACTTCTAGAAGCCGAATCGTTCATTCCGCTACTATCCCGATATCTGCCTGATGAAGAACTCAGAAATCTTCCCGTTCATATTAACCGTCCTGCCGATGTACTTGACAGAGAAATGATTTACCGTGCACTAATAGAAATTAAGAAAGACCTGATAGACCTTAAGCAGCTTGCATTAAGGAACGAAACGGATTTGCCGGGCTACGAAATGCCTGCCAAAAATGATGAGATAGTTCCCCTCGATGAACTTGAAAAGAATGCGATTATAAACGCTTTAAAAAACACTCACTATAACCGCAGGAAAGCGGCAAAGCTGCTTAACATCAGCGAACGGACACTATACAGAAAAATCAAAGAATATGGGATGGAATAAAAACAGAGTTACTCTGTCAATAATATTTGCGGCAGGGATTATTTTTTTAAATGCCTGCAGTTACTCCTTCACGGGTGCATCTGTACCTCCGCATTTAAAAACAATTGCCGTCCCCTTATTCGTCGACCGGAGCGGATCGGGCGAGTTCGACCTGAGTGAAAAGCTTACGAACGGGCTGATAAGAAAATTTATTGAAGACAATACATTAAGTGTTTCCGACAGGCTGAAATCCGACTCAATACTTGAAGGAACTGTTGTTTCAATCTCCGACGCGCCGGCAGTTGTATCCGGAGGCGGAACGGAAAATATTACTTCGCGGAGAATTACAATTACAATCAGGGTAATTTACAGAGACCTTGTAAAACGGCTTACAATATTCGAAAGAAACTTTTCAAATTACGGCGATTACCCTGTGGGAGGCGGCGGAGATATTACTACAATCCGCAGACAGGCAATAGACAACGCGGTTGAAAAGATAACAGAGGATATTCTGCTGGGGGTTGTTTCGAACTGGTAATAAAATTAATAAAATGATTCTATATTCAATTAAAGAGCATCAACGGAATTTAAAATGGAAGTAAATGAAATAATTCTATTCGCTTATATCTTCTCTATGCTGGTTCTCCTTTTCTTCAGCAGTCACGGATTTGTAATGATGTACCTTCATTATAAATACCGGATGAATCACCCCCGTTCAAAAAGCGAACATGAGGAGGCGCATGTAACAATTCAGCTTCCGATGTATAACGAACTCTATGTTGTTGAGAGACTAATAAATTCAGTTTGCGAGATTGAGTATCCCAAAGAGAAACTTGAAATACAGGTTCTGGATGATTCAACGGATGAGACTGTGGATGTTGTTGCGCAGATAGTGAAGAAGAAACAGGATGAAGGGTTCGACATCAAGCATATCCGCAGATCGAGCCGGGAAGGATTTAAAGCAGGCGCATTGAAAGAAGGATTGAAAACTGCAAAGGGTGAATTCATTGCAATTTTTGACGCAGACTTTATACCGAAGAGCGACTTCCTGATAAACACACTTAAATATTTTACGAACGAAAAAGTCGGTCTGGTTCAAACACGCTGGGAACATTTAAACGAAGATTATTCCATTCTGACAAGAATCCAGGCACTTGCTCTTGACGGTCATTTTGTAATTGAGCAGACAGTTCGTAACAAAGCCGGTTTCTTCATTACGTTTAACGGAACGGGCGGCGTATGGAGAAAAGAATGTATTGAAGATGCTGGGAACTGGAAGGCCGATACTTTAACAGAGGACCTCGACCTCAGCTACCGCGCACAATTAAAAGGCTGGAAGTTTGTTTACCTGAGAGATTTTACTACACCGGCGGAGCTTCCGCTCGAGATGAATGCTCTAAAAGCTCAACAGTTCAGGTGGACAAAGGGTTATATAGAAACGGCAAAGAAAATTATTCCGCTTGTATGGAGATCGGATATCCCTCTCAAACTGAAACTTCATTCTACTTTTCATCTTACAAATAACATTGTATTCCCTTTCATACTTCTCGTTGCAATACTTAATGTTCCCCTTATTTTCATAAAGAACGCCGGACCATACTGGAGTTTCTTCAACTTCATGGCAATTTTCATTATTGCTTTTATCGGTTCATTTCTGTTTTATACATACTCGCAGAAAGATGTATATCCGGACTGGCGTAAAAAGATAGCTCTCTTTCCCCTCTTCATGGCAGGGACAATGGGCCTTGCGATAAATAATACCAGAGCTGTGATTGAAGGGCTTCTGAGCCGAAAGAGTGAATTTGTAAGGACTCCGAAATATAAAGTGGTGGATAAGAAGGATGACGCGGCAAAAAATAAATATCTGAAAGGGACCAAGGTGCAGGTATCTACATATGTTGAACTTCTGATGGCATTATACTGCCTGATTGGAGTATCTGCATCAATTTATTTTCTTGAGTTTGCATCTCTTCCGTTTCAGTTGATGTTCTTCTTCGGATTTGCAAGCGTTTCAGTTTTATCATTAAGACAGGCTTTCTTAAAAAAACAAGCAGGTTAAGTGGATACTTCTGAAAAAGATCTTTCTGCCGGAAAAATTAAATTAATTTACGAGTTCAATAACAGCTCTCCTCTATTTGCAAGAGTTGCGGCAGAGATTTCTGAGCAGGGAAACATTCTCGAAGCAATTTCAATTCTTGAAAAAGGAATAAGCAGTTACCCCGACTATGCCTCAGCATATTTTATCCTGGCCCTTTCAAAGGCGTATTCCGGGAATCAGAAGGAAGCAATTGCCGCGGCCCGTAAGGGTGCCGGTATTATCGGCTCGAATGAAGTGCTCGATCACTATCTTACAAAAATTGAGAAAATAATTCAGGAGAGGAATTCGATTACCCGCACGAAACCGGCCGATTTTGATGAGCCTGTTACAAATACTGAATCAGACGAACCGAAATTTGAAGACCAGCTTGAAATACTTGCAAAGAAGCTGACCGGCGCAAAAATAAATTATAATCCGGAAGACGATTCATCTCCCAAAATTAATCTGGAAGAGTACCAGGGAGAGAAAATTGCGTCGGATACGCTTGCAGAGATTTATCTTTCCCAGAAAAAATATCATGAAGCCCTCTCTGTCTATAAAGAACTTGTTAGGAAGAATCCCGAAAGAACGGACGACTACATTCTGAAGATCGCAGAGATTCAGAACAAGATTGATGAAGATTCCGGAATTATTCTTCTCTGACATCGATGAATTGGCAAGCCAACAAAAAACTGCCTCTCAAATTTTATCAACGGGAACTTCACAAAGTTGCGAAAGAACTTCTTGGAAAATTCTTAGTGAGAAAGACAGGTAAAAATATTTTAGCCGGTAGAATTGTTGAATTAGAGGCTTACGATGGATCAACAGACCGGGCATCACATTCATATAACGGTATTACGAAAAGAAATCAGGTAATGTTCGAGGGTGGGGGCAAACTTTATGTTTACTTCACATACGGAATGCACTTCTGCGCTAATGTTGTTACGGGCGGATTAAATGAAGGCAAAGCAATTCTTATCCGCGCTGTTGAACCGGTTGAAGGGATTGAGATCATGAAGTTTAACCGGTACGGGAAAAAAGAAATTACGAGCGAGGAAATTCAGAACCTCTGCAACGGTCCTGGAAAAGTCTGCAGGGCTTTCGGCATTAACCGCGAGCATAACGGAATGGACCTGACGGGAGAAGAAATATTTATTACCGGTTCGGGCAGATTAAAAGAGGAATTGATCAAAACATCCGAAAGAATCGGTATTAAAAAATCTGTAGATTTGCCGTGGCGATATTACATTAGCGATAATCAGTTTGTTTCAAAAACTTCAGCCGGAAAAAGGAGGATATGAAATCACCCGAGAAGATTCTGATTGTCCGCACCGACCGTATCGGCGATGTAGTGCTTACGCTTCCTCTGGCCGGGATATTGAAAAAGTATTTTCCCGGTTCAAAAATATCCTTCCTCGTAAGAAGTTATACAAAACCGCTTGTTGAAAACAATCCCTGTATTGATGAAGTAATTACACTGAATCAGAATGATGGAAAAGCTGAAATTCTCAGTAACGTAAAAAAGCTGAGGAGCCGCTTCGACCTGGCAGTAATAGCATACCCGACTTTTAGAATTGCGCTGATACTTTTTCTTGCAGGAATAAAAACCCGGATCGGGTCGGGCTACAGATGGTATTCCTTCCTCTTCAATAGGAAAGTTTACGAGCACAGAAAGAAGTCGGATCGTCACGAGCTTGAATATAATATTAGAATGCTAAGAACAATCGGTATAGATGAGGGAGTTGATCCCGGAAGTGTACAATTTAATTTACAAACGGAATTAAAAAGTAGACAGATTGTTGACAGTCTACTCCATTCACGCAAGATCGATCCCTCAAAAAAAATCGTTATTATTCATCCGGGAAGCGGAGGAAGCTCTGTAGACCTCCCGTTTGAGAGGATGAAAAAGCTTATTTCCTTAATGGCACGCGAATTGGATGTTGAGATACTGATCACAGGAAGCAGCGGAGAGAAGGAACTTTGCGAATCGCTTGTTGTAAATCGGAAAACGAAAAACTTTGCCGGGCTGTTTCAACTCCCGGAAATGATTGTACTTATTGAAAGAGCGGATATTATGATTGCAAATTCTACAGGACCTATTCACATAGCTGCGGCGCTGGGAAAAAAGGTAATAGGATTTTATCCTAAAATTGATTCCTGCTCAGATACCCGGTGGGGTCCTTATACACTCAAGAAAAAAATATTTACGCCGGCAATTGACTGCCGGAATTGTACGCGTGAACATTGTGAGAAATTAAACTGCATGAGTTCTATCAATATTGAAGAAGTATTCGATTCGGTTAAATTATTTCTGACTAAGAATTGAACAGGGATTAAAAAATGAAGATGAGAAATATATTTTATAGTCTGACGGTTCTGCTGATCGTAACAGCTTCAGTTAAAGATTCAATTGCGCAGAAGTCCGAATTCAGGGTAATAGAAAATAAAGCTTTCAAAGTAGGCGAAGTCCTTACATTCGACGTTAAATACGGATTTGTTACGGCAGGAGTAGCGGAGTTCTCGATTCCCAAAATAACAAAGCTTGCAGGCCGGGAGACTTACAACGTTGTATTCAAAGTAAATTCGGTACCGGCGTTCGATCCGTTTTATAAAGTGCGGGACCGCTACGAAACATATTTAGATGTAGAGGGAATTTTCCCCTGGCGGTTTGAACAGCATATAAGGGAAGGCGGATATTCAAGAGATTTTTCTGCATTCTTCGATCAGCGCAAAGGGAAAGCAAAAACTTCCGAAGGACAGTATGACATTCCCCGCTACGTGAATGATATCGTATCGGCATTTTATCTTGCACGTACATTCGACTATTCCGAAATGAAGTCAGGTGAAAAAATCCACCTGCAGAATTTCTACAAGGATAAAGTCTATCCGCTTGAAGTTGTTTATCACGGCAAGGAAAGAATCACGGTAGAGGCAGGAACATTCGACTGTATAATTCTCGAGCCGCTCGCCAAGGAAGGCGGACTGTTCAAAAGCGAGGGAACGATGCTTTTATGGGTAACTGACGACAATATTAAAATGCCTGTGAAAGTTAAGACGAAAGTGATAATCGGGTCTATAGACGCGGAGCTTACTGCTTATAAAGGTCTCGCAGGTGATTTGAAAGCAAAAAAATTGAAATAAAAACCTGTTGTATAAGTTCACATTCTTCAATTCAGTATACAACAGGTTATCCAACCAAGTTTTAGTGCAGAATTCCTTGAAAAGTTATTTTATTGATTCAGAGAATTCAATTAACTCTCTAGCCATTAAGTATATTGTAAATAAAAATCCTACTATATTAGTCAATAACTCTCGCTGTTTTGACTCACCTTTTTTCTGAGCTTTCACTATTTGTAATATGTTCAAAATAATTCTAATTATTAAAACAGAAAAAAACAATAGACTAATTAGGTTGAGAATTATTTCCATATTCATAACATTATCTTTTTAAACCCAATCCATACAATCAACAAATTCAAACAACATCCATGCTGCCGCTAATCCTCCGACCGCACTTCTAGCTAATCAGCCAACTAATTTTATTACTACACTAACACTCAGAGTTTTTTCTTCCAATGCTACAATACTCATGCAAGGAATAAATATTCAAAAAAGGAGTACGTGGAAAATAATAATGCAATAACAATAAGATATTTATAAAAATTTAGTTTTGTAATCTTATTCAATTTCATTAATAATTTACTTTCATATACGCCACCACCCAAGACAATTACTATTACACCCATTCCAAAGGCTCGAACGAAATATTGAATCCATTCAATCTTAAAAAAGCCATCAGCATAGTACTTAACAATTATTAGCAAACTTGAACAGGCGAAATATAACAATGTCCCGACTATAGGATAGAAATCCCAATTACTTACAATTTTCGACATTTCGCCTTTCGAGATTAAAATCATTTGCACTGTTCTTACAACTAGCACAAGGAAAGTAGCTACAATAATAAACACATATATACTTATAACTATTTTCATACAACCTCCCAAATATTAGTCATACATACAATAAATAAAATCAGCAATTGCTACTGCGGCACCAATAAATGTTAAATGCTTTGCTAAAACTTTACCTGCTAATTTTATAACACCCACAACACTAAGTGTAGCCGCTCCACCAGCATAGAGAATATCAACAAATGCTGCAACCCCGGAGGCTTCCGCCATACATTCAACCCATTTTGGTCTTAATAAAACATATGAGACTTTATTTAAATCACTAGTTAATAATTTATAAAATTCAGAATTTTCTACAATACTAGAAATTAGTTCACCATCTATTTCATATCTTATTCCATTATTCAAATCAGATTCAACATAAGCAATCAGAAGTCCTGTCAAAGCAATATTGGGATCTCCTTGTTCGAAATACTGATTGAGATCTACCCCATAAGCAGAAATTACATAAGAGGACGCAGAAGGTGTAATAGCAGTTGCTAATTCAAGTGCTTCTTGATCCGCTGGCGCCATTTCTTGTGTTTTTTGCAACATATTTTTTCCTTTCTCAGCCCATTTTTCTCTTACTCTCTTCTTCGCATCTTTAATTTCCTTGAAGAATTTATCTAGCAGCATCTTCCTATTCGTTATTAAATCAGAATATTCGGAAGGTACCTTTTTACCTATAATACTATTCTCGTTACTACTATCCGGCTCAGATAAATTGCCATTATTGCAGCCAGAATAAAATGTTATAACGGCGATAAACAGCAGTAGAAAAAAATAAAAACTAGCATGCTTTTTCATTTTTGCCCCCTTAATTTCATTTGTTAATTAATCCGAGTAATTATTTTTACTTAGCTAAATAATTACTCAATCATATTTCAATACTTCCTTATTGAACATTGTTTGTTTTTGCAAGTTTCTTTTTCATTGATAGAGAAAAGAGAATACTTACTAGCACTATCCAGATCCAGTTTACTTCACCAAACATATAATAGGAAACTACAAATAGTGACGCCGAGAATCCGATGAAAATCTTAATAAATACCGCCACCCTATTCTTTTCAATTTTCGTATTTCTATCCAGTGCAAATAAATCTGAAATAAAGGTAATTAATTTCAAGAATCCCTGATCTTTGGAACAGAGTTTTCTTTTCTCGGCAATAACAGCAAGAATTCCAAGTATAAATGCGGCGCCTATAACCGGAATTACAGCTTTCGAATTGGAAACAATTGCGACAGCTGCAACAATCAAAATGAAATAGTGAATAAACGATTGCAGGAATTTGACCAGCAAACGGGGGAAAATTTCTTTGTCCATTTTAATCCCGCTAGATCTTTATAAGCAAGATTAGCCGGGGGCTTCGAGGGGGATTTTTACGGATCGGCTTTCTAAATGCTGCGAGAAATTGCCAAATAAATCTTACAAAGTCAAATTAAATTTTTTAAAGTTTGTATTAATAATCCGGAATCTCGGTACACCCATTCCATTGGAAACCGGAGTTGGTATTATTCATATAAAAAGTTTTTTTGGATAGCCGGAGCATCTATCTTTCGTTTTTAATAATTTGAATATGTGATGGAAAACAATTTGAACAACCAGGAAGATCATAAAGAACCGGGGGAAATAAAGCCTTATCTCTCAATGTCGCCTGTAACGGCTGCGTTCCTCGCACTTGCGGCGGTATTTATTTTATACCAGTTCGGCGGCGCGCTTTTAACATTTGCAATATTCGGACTCGAATTCGAGAAAGCGGATGTTAATTCTGTCCGGCTTCTTACAATGGGCGGCCAGATTTTATTCATTCTCCTGCCGGCTCTTCTATTCGCCCGGTTCGTCTATTCGGATGTAACTTCCGCATTACGGGTGAACCTCCCTTCAATTAAAGGGACACTGCTTTTTGTAGGAGGATTGATACTTCTTACACCTCTGCTTCAGAGCTTTTTATACATTCAGAATTTTATAATTGATAAGCTTGCCGCGAACAGCTCGTTTATAAATACCATTAAAAATTTTATTGATCAGATTGATGAAATGGTTCAGTCAACTTACGGAAATCTTCTCCATGCCGGTTCAATATTCGAAGCATCATTTATAGTTTTTGTTGTAGCAGTTATTCCGGCGTTATGTGAAGAGACATTCTTCCGGGGATTCGTTCAGAAAAGTTTTGAGCATAAATTCAAACCGGTCTGGAGTATTCTTCTTACGTCCGTTTTCTTCGGAATCTATCATTTTAATCCTTACGGACTAATCGCGCTGATAGCACTCGGAGTCTACTTCGGATTTGCCGCTTACATAAGCAACTCAATTTTCATCCCTATGATTCTTCATTTCCTAAATAATTTTTTCGCTGTATCAGCTTTCCTTTTACTTGGCGACGAGGACCTTATCAGTTCCAAAGTAACTCCCGATCACGATATTCTCTTCCACGTTATCAGTTTTCTAATTCTCTCACTCATCTTTTCACTTTTCATTTATTACACAAAAAGGAATTACCACAAATTCCGGAAAAAAGAGGAGGAATTATGATCTGTCCAAAATGCGAGTACGAATACGTAGACGGTATTAAAGTATGTGCCGACTGCGGAACAAAGCTAATACCCGTTGAGGAATTCGAAGGGAATCTGCTTCATCCTTCCGATTGGCTCGTTATTACAACCGCTGCCGAACAATACGAAGCTGAAATGTTAAAAGCGAATCTAGAGAGCGCCGGAATAGAAACTTTAATCTATTCCAAGCAGGACCGGAATTTCCCCGCGTCGGGAAGCTGGACGGTTATTAAATTACTTGTCAAGAAAAGTGATTCCGAAGATGCGCTTGTAATAATCAACGATATCAGAAGCGGAGGGCATGACGAGCCGCACGGAGATAAAACGGATGAAGTTCAATAACCTTATTACCAGAATTGTTGTTGCGCTGTTCGGAATTCCTTTACTTGTTTTTATAAGTGTCGTTGGGAAAATACCTTTTCTAATTTTCGCTCTTGTAATCGGACTGGTTTCTTTTTTTGAATTTTCGAAAATGGTTTCAAAGAGAAGATTCCTCCCGGATCAATTTACCGGTTTTATTTCAATCGCACTGATAATCATAAACTCTTTCTACAAGTTTGTCGATTTCGAATTACTGGTGCTGATAATAATTCCTGTTGTTCTTCTATCGGAATTATTCAGGCATAAGGGATCGTCAATAGCAAACATTAGTACAACACTGCTCGGAATATTCTATATAGGCCTCTTCTCTTCCGCGCTAGTATTAATAAGGGAGTATTACAGCGACTCGAATTTTCTTTACGACCAGGGCGGTTATCTTATCATTGCTGTTTTTTTTACAATCTGGGTCTGCGATTCCGCCGCCTATTTTATCGGAAGCGCAACTGGAAAACACAAGGTGCTTCCAAGGGTGAGTCCGAATAAAAGCTGGGAGGGCGCTGCCGCGGGATTTATTTTTTCCATCATTACAATGGTTGTTGCGCAATCGGTCATGCTCAGCTTTTTAACTATAACCGATGCAATAGTTATCGGATTGATTGTGGGATCATTAGGTCAGGCAGGAGATTTTGTTGAAAGCCAGATCAAACGGGATGCGAATGTTAAGGATTCATCCTCGCTGATACCCGGACATGGCGGAATACTGGACCGGTTCGATTCCCTCTTATTCTCAGCACCTGTTATTTATCTTTATTTAAAATTTTTTGTTGAACGATGAATGATGTAAGAATTAATCCAATTAATTTTTACAGATCAATTTTTCTTTTCGGTATACCCGCAATTCTTTTTTATACGGTTCTCAACCATATTATTCCAATTGCGTCAAATAAATTCGGAATCGACTTTGTAATCGCCTGGTTTCTAATCGGCGGATTTGGAGTTTTTATCCCTCTCTTTTTTCTGGCTCTTTATCTTGTTCGTAAGGAACAGGGAATATTGAATCGTAAAATTATTATAGAGCGATTGAGATTAGCAAAACCTGGTAGAAAGGAGATATTTGATTCCCTGATTGCTACAGTGTGGTGTTATCTTTTATCTGCGTTATTAGTGTTAGTGTATAATTTTCTTTCAAGTAATTCAGACTTGAGCGGAAGTCTCAATTCATCTAAAGATCTGTTTAATTTGAATGAGAGAAGTACCGGGGCTCCTTTAATTCTATTAACTTGGTTGCCGTTCTTTTTTTTCAACATTTTCGGAGAGGAATTTTTATGGCGAGGATTTATCCTTCCCGGACAAATTGTTGTGTTCGGCCGCAATGCATGGATTGTAAACGCCATATTCTGGCTGGTATTTCATATCGCTTTCAATTTCGAATTGATCATTACTCTGTTACCTATCTTGTTTATTCTTCCCTATTATGTTCAGAAATCAAATAACACCTGGACAGGTATTATCATTCACGCACTTTACAACGGACCGATTTTCATTCTAATTGCATTGGGAATTATTTCATAAACTTTAATAGAGGTTAAAATGAAATTAGCTTTAAAACTTATCCTCATTATTTTATTCATTACTTCCGGCGCCTTCTACGCTCAATCCCTTGATGATATTAAGAAACAGATCTCAAGAAATGATGAAAGTCTCCAGCACCGACTGGACCGGCTCGAAAAACTTGTTGATGATGTACTCTGGTTTCAAAGGGTTGGCGACGTTGCTTTCATCGACAAGATATTTATGACAGGTCCTCCGGCGGAGAAAGAAAAAAATCCTACCGGTCAGGGTGCAGGTAATCCGGTAAAATTCTGGTCTTATGTTTTCATTCCAAAAGGTATCGACTACAATAAGAAGTATCCGTTAATCGTACTACCGCACGGCGGGGTACATGCCGACTTTACGACTTATTACACTCATATAATCCGTGAGCTGATGTACCAGCAATATATAGTAGTAGCAGCAGAATACCGGGGCTCTACCGGATACGGTGAAGGATTCTATAAAAGAATTGATTACGGAGGACTTGAGAACGAAGACGTGAATGCAAGCCGTCAGTATATTCTTGATAATTACGACTTCGTGGATGCTGACCGTGTCGGCATAATGGGCTGGAGTCACGGCGGACAAATAACCCTCTTCAATATTTTTGATCATCCGAATAAATACAAAGTCGCATTCGCCGGAGTACCTGTCAGCGACCTGATTGCGCGAATGGGATACAAAGACGACAGCTACCGCGCGCTCTTTTCAGCCGATTATCATATCGGTAAAACAGCCGACGAGAATGTTCAGGAATACAGGAAAAGGTCGCCAGCCTGGAATGCTCATAAACTTCGAACTCCCCTTTTAATTCATACAAATACAAATGACGAGGATGTAAACGTTCTGGAGGTTGAACACCTGATCAAATCACTTAAAGCAGAAGGTAAAAAATTCGAATACGAAATTTTCAAGGAAATTCCGGGCGGTCACTCATTCGACAGAATGGATCATAAAACCGGAAGGGAGATAAGAATTAAAATCTATAAGTTTCTCGAAAAATACCTGAATCCCCCGAGGAAAATCACATCCCTTAAAGAAATTGAAAAAGCAGCATACCGTTAATGATTATTGTACCGGGGTATTTAAATATCCCGGTACTTATACACCCTTCTATTCAAAACTATTTCTGTATTTTTGCTGTTATAATTGGAACTCATTTTTGAAAGGACTTAATGCCCGGGAAAAATAAAATCTCTGTCATTACGCTTGGTTGTTCGAAGAATACGGTTGATTCCGAAAGACTTATGAGTCAGCTCAAGCTCAATAAATTCTATCTTACCGACAATACCGACGAAGCCGATTCGATAATAATCAACACCTGCGGATTTATCGACGCTGCCAAGGAGGAATCGGTTAATACTATTCTTTCTGCAATTGAATTGAAAAAGCAGGGTAAGATTAAAAAAGTGGTTGTGGCGGGATGCCTATCGGAAAGATATATGGAGGACCTTAAAAAGGAGATTCCCGAAGTCGATTCTTTTTTCGGTACAGAAGCATACGAAGGAATTGTTAAGGATTTCGGCGGGGACCTTAAATACGAACTACTGGGCGAAAGGCTGATTACCACACCATCTCATTACGCTTATCTTAAAATTTCTGAGGGCTGCGATAATCCCTGCTCGTTCTGCGCAATACCGCTGATGCGCGGATTACATAAATCCAAACCGATGGATGAACTTATTAAAGAAGCTACATTGCTTGCTCAAAAAGGAATTAAAGAAATTAATATAATCGGGCAGGACACTACAGATTACGGCAAAGAGAATAACAGAAGAAACATAGCGGAGCTGCTGAATAAAATTTCGGTTATAGATGGAATTGAATGGATACGGCTTCTCTACGCCTATCCATCCCATTTCCCGGAGGATCTGATTAAAGAGATAGCAGATAATCCCCGGATCTGCAAGTATATCGATATTCCGCTTCAGCACATTTCCGATAACGTATTGAAATCGATGCGCCGTGGTATTACCCGTAGAAGGACAACCGAACTTCTGTATACTTTAAAAGAGAGAATTCCCGGAATTACATTAAGGACCACTTTTATAGTAGGTTACCCGAATGAAACTGAAAAAGAGTTTGAGGAACTTTGTGAATTTGTGAAAGAAATAAAGTTCGACCGTTTAGGAGTATTCAATTATTCAATTGAAGAGAATACTCCGAGTTATATTCTGGGGGATCCAGTTCCACCTGAAGTTAAGGAGGAAAGAAAATCGATACTGATGGAAATTCAGAAAGAGATTTCTCAGAAGAAGAACGAGGAACTGGTCGGCAGATCAATGAAAGTTATAGTTGACGGAAAGGAGGGGAATTGTTATATCGCCCGGTCCGAAAGGGACGCTCCGGAAGTAGACGGCGAAGTCCTTATTGATTCCAGAAAAGAGAATCTAAATGCAGGCCGCTTTTATAACGTTGAAATTTATGATTGCAATGAGTATGATTTATATGGAAAATTAAATCATTCTGCCGGGAACCAATAATTTAATCAGGGCATAAAAACATTTTTCATTATTAATCCACCCGGTTAAGATGAATAAAGGAGTTAGAGTTATGAAACGATTATTTCTGCTGCTGTTAATTATTTCAATTACAATAAATGCTCAGGTGGAATACTCAACCGAAGCAAATCTGACTATCAACGCACCGGTATTTTTTGTTGATTTCGCTAATTACCGGAGCGAAGAAGAATCAAAATCCCGGCTCGATGTATTTATTCAAATTCCATATTCCTCCATTCAGTTCGTAAAAAAAGATAACTTATTTTCAGGCGGTTATACCGTAACACTGACATTCTACGATATCAATAAGAACAATATATTGTTCGAAAGGAACTGGAAAGAAAAAGTTTCAACCGCGGATTTCACTCAGACTGTTTCAAGGAACAATAATAATATTTCATACCGTATGTTCAACCTTAATCCGGGTAATTACACAATAAGGTGTATTCTGGAGGATTCAGATTCCAGAAGAGCAGCTACGCGGGAATTCAAAATAACATTAAAGAATTTCAAAGATTCACTGAGTGTTTCGGATCCTCTTCTTATTTCCGAAATTGTAAAAGATCCTGAAGGAGATAAAATTGTTCCGAATATTGCCAGAGCGGTTTCTAATAAAACAGTTAAACTTCCTTTTTACTTTGAACTCTATTCTAATAAAGACCAGCAGGTAGTACTGGAATACCAGATTGATAACCTGAAGAGCAATGTAACTACCAAGTACATGAGTCCGCAGATGGTCAAAGCCGGCGTTAATTCAATTTACCATACAATTGAAAATGTCGACTTTAAACTCGGTGATTATGTTTTAAACATAATTCTGAAAAATGAATCATGGAAGGAAGTTGCATCATCACAAAAGCAGTTCTATTCCAAAATCTACGGTTTCCCCAGTACTATTGTTGATCTCGACAAAGCAGTAGCCCAGCTGATGTATATCGCATCGCCTGATGAAATAGGTTATATAAAAGATTCCGAGAATTACAACGAGAAGCTGGAGAGGTTCTTAAGATTCTGGGATAAGAAAAAACCGAACAGTACGCTTGAGGAAAATCCGATTCTTTATGAATACTACCGCCGTGTTGAGTATGCGAATAAAAACTTTAAAGGATTCGGCGAAGGCTGGAGATCGGATATGGGACTTATCTACATAACTTTCGGTCCTCCCAATAATGTTGAGCGTCATCCCCTTGCTGCCAATTCGGTTCCGTATGAAGTATGGGATTACTACGACCTTAACAGATCTTTTATCTTTGCAGATCAAACAGGTTTCGGGGATTATAGATTAATGAATCCCGACTTCAGCCGTTGGCCGGGATACAGACAGTAGAAAAGATGATTCTTACAGTAACATTAAATCCGCTTCTGGAAAAAAGATACTTTTTCAAAGATGTCGAGCTCGGCAAATCCCACCGTTGCTTCAAAGAAGAATTGAGTGCCGGCGGGAAAGGAATCAATATAAGCAGGCAATTAAATCTTCTGGGGATGAAAAACTCCGCTTACACTTTCCTCGGTGGAAATAACGGTAAGCTTCTTAGAAGCCTGCTTACACACGAGCAGATTGAATATTCATCTGTCTCAACCAGATCGGAAACAAGTACTGCCGACCTTATAATTGAAGAGAGTAATCACAGGATTACTACTTTCTTCGGAGTCAACAGCCCGATCACAAAAGAGGAATCGGACCAGTTCAAGGAGAAGATCGAAAAGATGATTCAGAACTGTTCTATCGCGGTCTTCTCCGGAAGTTCTCCGTGTAAAGAAACAGATGACATTTTCCCCTATGCAATTGACCTTGCCAATAAGCACGATAAGATTTCAATTCTCGACACTTACGGCCCTCATCTTTCACATTGTATTGATGCGCTTCCCACTGTTGTTCATAATAATGTAAGCGAGGTTGAAGAATCACTTGGTATCAATCTTAAAAGCGAAACCGAAAAAATAGATTATCTAGATAACCTTTATAAAAAGGGAATCAAGCTTGCGTTTCTGACCGACGGGCCCAATCCATTCTATGCGTCAAAATATGATTTTCATTACCGGATTATACCTCCATACGTAAACGAGGTCGATTCTACTGGAAGCGGCGACGCTTTTACTGCCGGACTGGTTTACGGTCTGGAGAATTCAATTGTATTCGACGAGTTCGTAAAAATTGCGGCGGCACTTGGAGCGGCAAACGCTTCAATGCTCGATACCTGCAGTGTCTCTAAAGAAATGCTGGACACATTTAGATCCGAAATTAAAATTGAACCTATCGGCAAGCGGATGAAACTGATTGACGACTCGCCGACAACTCATTGAGCATAAGATGGATTTTTATGATTAAGTTCTTTTTAAATCCAATCTCCTGCCGCATTACATTCCCTTCTAACATTTTGCTGTTCTTATTAATAAGTCTATTCTTAAATGGATTTGCCTTCCCCCAGTCAATTCAAAAAATTGAAATTGCAGGTGCGGAAAATTTCACCACTGCTGAATACAGGAACTGGATTAAAATTTCTGAGCGCTCCAAATATTACAAAGGTATTGAGGATTCAATAAGAAAAAGAATCGGCACCGAATTAAAATCGAACGGTTACTACAATTACAGTTTTGAAAAAATCGAATCCGTTTTAATTGATTCATCACAAATTAGAATTATTGTTTCAATAAATGAAGGAATGCCTACTTTAATCAGAAATATCAACTATAACAAATCCATAACCGATTCAACTTTATTGGAATACGGATTTCTAAAGCTAAGAGGAAGTACTTTCAGCAGAGTAAGTATTGAGAACAGTATCAATGAGATATTAACCGGCTTCGAAAATAGAGGATACCCGTTTGCAAACATTAGGATTGAATCGGTCTACTTTTATAACGAATCCGGTTCAGACAATCCGCTTGCAGATATCTATCTGACAATCGACGCGGGTAGAGAGAGCCGTATTAACAGAATAGAACTTTCCGGAAATTCTAAAACGAAAGCTGACTTGATAGTAAGAGCAATAGGATTGAAACCCGGGGATCTCTACATTCAGAACAATATTGATAATGTTGCAGTAAGACTGAACCGTCTCCGCTTCTTCGAACCGGTTGATCCGCCTGAATTCTATTTTAATTCCTCGGATGAAGGAATATTAAAAATAAGTGTACGGGAGAAGGAGACTAATAATTTCGACGGAATAATCGGATATATACCCGGAATACATCAGAACGAAAAAGGATTTGTAACTGGATTCATAAATGTAAATCTAAGGAATCTCTTCGGAACCGGACGGTCTGCCGCGTTTAAGTGGCAGCAGGAGAACCGTTACTCACAGGAACTTGAAATACGTTACCTTGAACCCTGGCTGTTCAATTTTCCCTTGAACATTGAAGCAGGACTTTTTCAGCGGAAGCAGGACAGTACTTATGTGCAGCGGAGCGCAGAAGGTAAAATCGAATATGCAGCTACGGATGAAATCTCCGCGTCATTAATTCTCAACACACAATCGACAATTCCCTCGGAGCGCGCGAGCAAAAGTTTTACGGTTTACAATTCTACGTCATTCACTACGGGATTGAATGTTAAGATTGATACACGGGACGACTTTTACGCTCCTTTAAGCGGTATTCTGCTAAGCAATTCTTATAAGTATACATCGAAGAGTATTGATGGGCCAAAAGATTTTATAACGCCTGACTTAAAAACCAGCATCGGATTTCAAAGACTGGAAATTGATCTCCATTATTTTCTTCAGATTTTCCGGGATCAGGTTATTTCAGCAGCGGTTCACGCTAGAGAACTTAAAGGTAACGACGTTGAAATCAGCGATCTTTACCTACTGGGTGGAACAAATACTCTGCGGGGATACAGGGAAAAACAATTCGCTGGCAACCGGATACTCTGGTCCAACCTCGAATACCGCTACCTTTTAAGCCGCAGATCTTTTGTGTTTCTATTCTTTGATACCGGCTACTTCCTGAGAAATGAGGATTCTTTAAATAATATCCCGAGTGTATCTGAATTCAAGTACGGATATGGTATTGGATTTAACATTGAAACCGCCCTGGGGATACTCGGCGTAAGTTTCGCGTTGGGAGAAGGCGATTCATTCGGCGAAGGGAAAATCCATTTCGGTATAATCAACGAGTTTTAATTCATTTTATACTTCACCCGCTGTTCGATAATTTAAATTCCATTTTCTATTTTTGTGCATGAACTCATTAAAAAAATTCGATACTGAATTCCTCTCGCGGAAAATTAAATTAATAGCCGGTGTTGATGAAGCCGGACGGGGACCTATTGCCGGTCCGGTAGTTGCCGCTGCCGTTATATTTGATAAAAAAACTTTTAACGATAGAATAAACGATTCAAAAAAACTTGCAGAAGAGACCCGCGAGGAATTGTACACCTGGATAGTTGCTAATTGTATTTCGTACGGCGTTGGAATAGTAGACCACGAAGAGATCGACAGAATCAATATCCTTCAGGCATCTTTGAAAGCCATGAAAATCGCCGTATCCGGACTTGAACCCGAACCTCATCTCTGCCTTATAGACGGAAACAAATCTTTTATTTCGGAAATACCTACAAGAACAATTGTAAAGGGGGATTCAAAATCTATTTCGATTGCAGCCGCTTCAATAATTGCGAAAGTAACGCGCGACAGAATTATGAATAACTATGCGAAAAAATATCCCGGATACAGATGGGACCGCAATAAAGGTTATGCAACAAAAGCGCATATTAACGCTGTTAAAAAATTAGGAGCTACACGGCTCCACCGTCAGACTTTTCTCAGCAGAATTCTTGAACAGGAAAAACAGGAAGTTTTATTCTAGTTTAATCCGCGACAGGATTACTTTGGTACTTGGCTAGTCAGTCTCTAATTCATAGAGAATCCGGGGGGTGAAATGAATAACGAAGAAAGAAAGAATAAACGTAAAACGGGAACCGGGGGGGAAGAAATTGCATGCGGGTTTCTTACCAATCTCGGTTATAAGATACTTGAGAGGAATTATCAATTCGGGCATGGTGAAATCGATATAATTGCAGAAGATGGAGATGCTATTGTTTTTGTTGAGGTGAAGTACAGAAAGAATCTGGATTACGGTCCACCGGAAAGTGCCGTTACTCTTTCGAAGCAGAAGCAGATCAGGAAAATCGCATCGGCATACTTATGGGAAAAAGAAATTAAAGAAAGGCCCTGCAGAATAGATGTGGTTGCAATTCTGCAGTATCACGGGCAGAAACCAGAGATAACACATTACGTAAATGCTTTTTAGCAAACCATTTTTACAGTCTATCAAATAAGTATTTCTTTTACTATTTTGGTCATCAAAACAGAGTAGTTTTACTTCTCAAATGAAATTACCCAAACTAAAACAGAGCCGCCGACTCAAGTATTCCGATTATCTATATAATTTTTTCGCAACTATCACCGGCCTTACAATTTTCAACTGGGAGTTCATAAAACAGGCATTCATTCCTCCATATGAGATTTCCGAGATAAAAAAGCATATGGACGAACTCGGAGTTAAAACTTTCGGAATAGTGAGTATTACCGGGCTGATAATTGGCCTGGTTCTGGCCATGCAGAGTCAGCCGGTTCTTCAGCGTTTCGGTGCAACGGATTTTCTACCCGGGATGGTTGCATTATCGGTTGTCCGAGAACTCGGACCGGTTATAACCGCACTAATATTTGCCGGACGGGTTAGTTCGGGAATAGGGGCAGAACTCGGTTCGATGCGTGTTACAGAACAGATCGATGCTATGGAAGTCTCGGCAGTTAATCCGTTTAAATTCCTGGTGGTCACTCGCGTAATAGCAACTACAATGATTCTTCCGGTTCTATCGGTTTATGTTATTGTGATAGCAATTTTCGGCGGATACATCGCAGTTATAATAACAGAAAATATGAACATTTATTACTATATCGATTCTGTTCTCCGCTCTGTGGAGTTCGGTGATTTTATACCCGGCGTTGCAAAAACTTTTGTCTTTGGTTATATAGTAGGGCTTGTTGGATGTTATAAAGGATTCACCGCGGAAGGTGGAACTGAAGGCGTTGGAAGAGCATCCACAACTTCAGTGGTTCTCTCATCGCTGCTTATTTTAATTTTTGATATGATACTTGTAAAAATATCGTTATGGATATGGCCGACATTAGGATAGTTGAAATAAGAAATCTTTCCAAGAGATTCGAGGACCTGATCGTTCTCGACAATATTTCGCTCGAAGTACATCGTGCCGAGAATCTTGTTGTCTTCGGAAGAAGCGGTCAGGGTAAGAGCGTTCTGCTGAAATGCATTATCGGGCTGATGCCGCCGGATGAAGGGACAATTTTGATTAAGGGTGAGGATATATCCGGGCTTTCAGTGGATGATATGAACCGGTTACGTAAAAATATCGGTTTCCTGTTTCAGGGCTCGGCTCTTTACGATTCTATGACAGTAAGAGAGAACCTCTCGTTCCCTCTCAAGAGAAATTTTCCGGAGATGACTCCGGCCGATATAACAAGTAAAGTGATTAATACGCTTGAGCTAGTTGGTCTTGAAGATGCGGTGGATAAAATGCCGTCTGAATTATCCGGCGGTATGAAAAAAAGAATTGCCCTGGCCCGTTCGATTATAACAGACCCGGAATTGATGCTTTACGACGAACCGACAACCGGCCTGGACCCGATTACAACAAAAGAAATAAGCGAACTGATCATTAATCTTCAGAAGAAACTGAATATGACTTCAATTGTGGTTACTCACGATTTAATATGCGCTGAAATAATAGCAGACCGGGCAATTTTCCTGAAGGATGCAAAAATCGCATACCAGGGAAGTATTAAAGAACTTACAAGTTCCGGCGATAGCTTTTTGAAGAATTTTTTCAGTAACGAAATAATAAAAGTTTGAGAGGCTCAATATGTTAAAACAACTCGAAGGCGCCCGTTTAGGTATTTTCATTTTTATCGGGACAGTTTTACTTGTCATTTCGATTTTTCTCCTCGGAAGTAAAGAGAAACTCTTTACAAGTACAATTGAAGTGAAAGCTTATTTCAATCAGATCGAAGGATTGAAGTCGGGTGCGCCTGTTCGTTTGAGCGGCTATGATATCGGAAGCGTAAGCGGAATTTCCCTTGTCGACCAGGAATCGGGTAACGTAGAAGTGAGAATGCGTATCGATGTTGGACTGAAACATTTCATCCGTCTCGACAGTCAGGCGGCGATCGAAACGGAAGGCCTTGTCGGCAAAAAAATTGTAACAATCACTCCGGGTTCTCCCGACCTTGAAGTAATTGAAGAAGGCGGAATAATCAAATCCAAAAACCCGATGAATGTTGCCGCGATAATCGAAGAGACAGAAGCAGTCATATCATATCTCAAAAACCTGACGAAGGACCTGTCCGAGATAATCGCCAAGACCAACGAAGGTGAAGGAACATTCGGTAAACTTGTTAACGACGACCGGCTCTATAAAGCGGCCGTAAACATTACTCAGAATGCCGATAAAAATATGAACGCACTTACGGACCGGCTAAGCGACATTACTGATATTATTGTAAACACGAGCAAGAGTATCGGTTCAATAATCGCTAACGTTGATACCGCGGTAATTGATGTAAGAAAGCTTGTTGACAGGGTTGAAAAAGGTGAAGGAGCACTCGGTACTCTCCTAACCGATCAGAAAATTGCCGATTCGATCCGTACTTTGATTTACAATTTCTCCAAGACATCGGAGGATGCGCGTATGGCAACTTCCAGTCTGGCAGAAAATATGGAGGCGTTAAAGCACAACTGGTTGTTCAAAAGTTATTTCGAGCAGCGCGGTTACTGGAATAAAGCTGAATATGAAATTGAAATCGAAAAAAGATTAAGAGATTTGCAGGAACAGAACGACATTCTGGATAAAAAAATAAAAGAACTTCTGGAACTGGAAAAGAACCTGGAGAAGAATAAAAAATAAACTTTACTTTAAAAGCTGCGTGTGGAATTTATTGATCTTCTCTACATAACTTAATGTTTCTTCATGGCGCCATCTGGGAACTTCCGGGGCTACTATAGATATGTTCTCCCAGTCGGTATGATCAAGATTTTTATCTTTCGCTTTTTCCTGTGCTTTAAGAATAGTACCTCTGCCTGCATTATAACTTCCGAATGTAAACCTGAATTTTTCATCGCTCTCCGCTATTTCTTTCCAGGCTTTATAGAGCTGGCGGTCGTAGTAGATTCCCGCGGCAATATTCCAGACGGGATCGTCAATGTTATCAAATTCAGGATTGGCACTCTGAACATCTGCAAAAGTCGATGGCATTAGCTGCATCAGTCCTCTTGCGCCAACCGGGCTGACAGCCTCCGGCAATAAACTGCTCTCTGCCATACTCTGGGCTTTAAATAACTTCCAGTCGTACCCCGGCCCGAAAAAGCGCTTGCTGTACTTTTTAAAAGTATCGTCATATTCGGTAAACTTTTTCTGAGCGATTAATCCCGAAGCAGTAAAAATTAAGACAACAAAGAGAAGGTATTTCAATTCAATGCCCCTGCAATTATTAAAGCGATCGAAATAAACAATGCGGCAATAAAAATCGACACAGCCACATTACCCTTTTTAAGTTCCTCTTCAAAATCGATCTTGGGGGAAAGTTTATCAAAAATTTTGTAAGAAATAAACATTAATAAAACACCAAGAACTGCATAAAGGAAATTAATCCCGATAATCGTCCATTCCATAATTTCTCCATTGAATGATTTTATTCCGCAATAATATAATCATGATTTCCGGGTTATTCAATCACTGTAATGTATAGTATTAAGTGTCAGTCCAATTTTGTAATTTGCCTGACGCGATTAATCATTTTACCGGTTATGGCAAAGAATAATAAGTCACAGTCAGAATATAAAATAATCGTCAGGGGAGCCCGTCAGCATAACCTGAAGAACATATCCCTCGAGATACCGCGCAACAAGCTGGTTGTCTTTACAGGAGTAAGCGGAAGCGGGAAATCCTCGCTAGTATTCGACACAATTTATGCGGAGGGACAGAGACGATATGTAGAGAGCCTATCGGCATACGCACGCCAATTTTTGGAAAGGATGAACAAACCGGATGTAGATTTTATAAATGGTATCTCGCCTGCAGTTGCAATTGAACAGAAGACAGGTGCCCGGAATCCCCGTTCCACCGTTGGCACCAGTACAGAAATATATGATTATCTCCGCCTGCTATTCGCCAGAATCGGAAAGACATATTGTTTCAGCTGCGGAAAAATTGTTCGTAAGGATACTGTAGGTTCAATTTCCGAATGGCTCGAGACTCAAAACGCGGAAGAGAAGTTCTACATTGGGTTCCCGATTCATTCTCACGAGGGAAGGACTGTTATTGAAGAACTCGATCTCTTGAGAAAGAAAGGATTCTTCAGGATATTTATTAAGAATGAGCTTATCGATCTTAATTCGAAAATAACCACGCCGAAGTCCAAAGAGAATATTATAGTAGTAATCGACCGGTTTAAGATAAGGAAAGGAAATGTCCGCGAATCGCTGGCAGAATCGATCGAAGCCGCTTTCAAGGAAGGTGAAGGGCGTTTAGCAATAATTAACGCCGATACAAACAGGATCTTCCATTTCACAAAATTCTACGAATGCTGCGGAATCCGTTATGAAGAGCCCGAACCAAGATTTTTCTCTTTCAATAATCCTTTCGGTGCCTGCCCGGTCTGTCAGGGCTTCGGTAAAACAATGGGATACGAAATGGATCTTATTGTACCGAATCCGAATCTTACTCTGAGTGAAGGCGCAATTGCTCCGTGGCGTACGGTAAAGTACAGCAAGTACATGCGGGATCTTATTCGAAACAACAACAACAGGATTCCTCTTGACGTACCATTTAAAGATTTATCGGCAGAGAAACTGAATTTAATTAAAGATGGCTTTAAGGGATTTGCTGGTATAAACGGATTCTTTGAGCACCTTGAACAGAAGACTTACAAGATGCATATCAGAATTCTGCTGAGCAAATACAGAGGTTATACCACATGTCATGCATGTCGTGGTTCACGATTGAGACGCGAAGCTCTTCAGGTTAAGATTGCCGATAATTCAGTTCATGATATAGTTCAAATGTCTATTGAACGGGCATACGTATTTTTTAGATCTCTTAAATTGACAAGCACAGAAAAAGCAATTGGACAGAGAATCTTTGAAGAGATTGTTAAGCGTCTTACATTTTTGAACGACGTAGGACTCGGCTATCTTACATTAGACCGTTTAAGCAGTACTCTTTCCGGCGGCGAAACACAGAGAATCAATCTGGCAACATCACTCGGTTCGGCTCTTATGAGTACTCTTTATGTTCTCGACGAGCCGAGTATCGGACTTCATCCGCGCGATAATTCACGATTAATTAAAATACTCAAGTCTCTCCGCGATATCGGAAACACTGTAATAGTTGTTGAGCACGATCCGGAAATGATGCGCGAGGCGGATATGATATTTGATATGGGTCCTCGCGCAGGAATTCACGGAGGCGAGATTATTGCTCAGGGAAGTTATAATGAAATAATAAAAAACGATGCCTCTCTTACCGGGAAATATCTGTCCGGCCGGCTTACAATTCCGGTTCCAGTAGAGAGGAACACAAAGAAAACCGAATCGATAAAAATTACCGGGGCCAGGGAGAATAATCTTAAGAATGTAACGGTGGAATTCCCTCTTAAAAAATTTGTGGTTGTTACCGGAGTGAGCGGTTCCGGTAAAAGTACGCTTGTACACGATATTCTTTACAGTGGAATTGTAAAGCTGAATGGCGGTAATCCACAGAAGCTGGGTAAGTTCGATTCGATAGAAGGTGCCAGATTCGTCGATCAGATCGAAATTGTAGACCAGTCGCCAATCGGAAAGTCTCCGCGTTCAAATCCGATCAGCTATGTTAAGGGTTATGAACTGATAAGAGAATTATACGCATCCACACCTGCAGCTAAAGCAAGGGGATATAAACCCGGATTCTTTTCTTTCAATGTACCGGGCGGCAGATGCGATACCTGCGAAGGTGAAGGATATGTTAAGATTGAAATGCAGTTCCTTGCAGATCTCTACCTTGAATGCGACGATTGTAAAAGTACACGATTCAAAAAAGAGGTAAGAGAGATTACATACAAAGGGAAAAATATTGTTGATGTGCTGAATATGACCGTTGACGAAGCATTGTTGTTCTTCGAAAATGTTGAGAAGATTCAGAAGACATTAAGAGTGCTCTCCGACGTAGGACTGGGATATATTAAGCTCGGTCAGCCTTCCACCACTCTTTCCGGCGGTGAAGCCCAGCGAGTTAAACTTGCGTCCCACCTTTTTACTCACAGAAAAAACCAGCATACTCTCTTCATCTTCGACGAACCAACTACCGGACTTCATTTCGACGACATAAGCAAACTTCTGAGATGTTTTCAGATGCTGATTGAAAACCAGAATTCTGTTGTTATAATCGAGCACAATCTCGATATAATCAAATGCGCGGATCATGTGATAGACCTGGGTCCCGAAGCTGGCGATAAGGGGGGCTTTATTGTTGGTGTTGGAACTCCGGAGGATATATCCGCCATTGAAAACTCATACACCGGTAAATTCTTAAAAGGAATTTTAGCTTAAGACATATTTGGGGCATTGGTAAACCACTCTTATTTAATTAAATCACTTTCAATGAATTATTTTTAGTATTAATTTGTTGTCAGTTAGAGCAAAGATTATAAATATGCAGGGAAATTATATGTACCAGTCAAACAGAAAATACATCACACCCGAAATGAAAATGGCGGACATTATTTTGGAGAATCCGTCAATCCTTCTGTTAATGGAGCATTTCGGATTGAATTTTATTGTAAATGAAAAAACAGTTACACAGCTATGCGAGGAAAACGGGATTAGTGTAAGAGTGTTTATATCATTCGCCAATCTTTATAATGGATTTCATATATCCGGCGAAGAGGATTTTTCCAACGGAGACATAGCTGACATAATAGTCTATCTGAAAAACTCTCATAATTTTTACGAAAATGAAAAATACCCCGAACTTATCGCGCTGATACAGGAATTGTACTCAAAGAACGATTCGCCCGAAATAAAATTGATAGATAAATTTTTTAACGAATATTTCGGGGAAGTAAAAGAGCATCTATCATACGAGAACAGCACCGCTTTCCCATACTTTAACGAACTTCTACGTAAAGGTGAAAGGAAGTCAAATAGAATTAATGATTTTTCTGTTAGCGAATACAGTGAACATCACACCGACATCGAGTCGAAGCTGAATGATTTAAAAGAGCTGCTGCTTAAACACGTGCCCGTTCAAAACGACAGGGTACTCCGGAGGAAAATAATTGAAAGCTTATTCGAACTTGAATACGATCTGAAAATTCATTCGACAATTGAAGAGACCATATTAATGCCATTAATAAGCAGATTGGAAAGAAGTTTAGCGTGAGTAAACAAATAATTAATATAGTTATACTCGAACCCTCGCAAGTTATTCACGAGGGGCTTTCAAATATATTTTCAAAATCCGGTCAGTATTTTAAATTGTTCCGCGCCGACGACCTGAATGACATTGAAAATTTCCTGAAGAAAGAAAGCCTTGATGTTATTATTATCAATCCGTCGCAGATACAAAACAAGGACAAAGAATTCATTGCGCTTAAAAAAATAAATCTGAATACATGCTGGGTTGCGCTTGTTTATACATTTTTCAATCAGAAGATGCTGGCGCTTTTTGATAAGATTATACACATTACCGATTCACCGGATACAATCTTAGAAATTATCAATAAATTAAGCGGCGATAATTCCGGCAATATATTGCAAGCAGAACACGAATCCTTATCCGAAAGAGAAATAGACGTATTGAAACTTTTAGTCGCGGGATTCTCTAACAAAGAAATTGCTGATAAACTATTCATCAGCGTTCATACGGTTGTAAGCCACAGAAAAAACATCTCACAAAAAACCGGTATAAAAAGCCAGGCCGGCTTAACAATTTATGCCATTACCAAAAAAATTATTCAATTGGAAGATTATACAAATCAATAATATCATTTCTCCCTATTAAATGGGATTCAAAATTAAAAATATCCCGTAAATCGGCGATTGATAGCCTCGTAATTCACATTTAATTTTCAAAAGTTTTTCTACCGGTAAATAATTTCGTATGGATGAAGAAAAACCATAAACTATACGTCTTGTAACTCGGAAGCTACTAACGGGCATTTCGATAATGAAAGTGAAATTGTTATCCGAACAAATTCAAAGGTCAAGTAATCATTCAAAAAAGGAATAAAAATGAGTAAGCTTTTAATATTTCTATTAATGTTCTCAGGTATCTCAATAATTGCCCAGCCAACCAAACAGGATACAATAAAAAGTTATGAGCTTAAGCCGGTAACAATTATTGATGATAAAGCAAAATCAATTCCGGGTTCCGGACAATTTATTAACAATCGTGAATTGGAAAAACTTAACCAGCCTAACATAAATAATGTTCTTCGCACTATTCCCGGTGTAAACATCAGAGACGAAGAAGGTTTTGGACTAAGACCTAATATTGGTTTAAGAGGTACGCCTGTAAATAGAAGTGCAAAAGTGACGTTAATGGAAGACGGAATTCTGATTGCCCCTGCACCATATGCCGATCCTTCGGCTTATTATTTTCCGACTTTTGCCCGTATGCAAGGTGTTGAGGTATTGAAAGGAAGCAGTCAGATAAAACATGGGCCTTATACTATTGGAGGTGCGGTAAACTTACTATCAACAGAAATTCCTGAATCATTTAAGGGCTTTGCTCAGATAGCTTATGGAATTTTTAATACAAATCAACAAAGAGTTTGGGTGGGTGATAGTAGAAACAACCTGGAATATGTATTTGAATTAAACAGAATAGCCAGCACCGGTTTTAAAGAATTAGATAATGGCAGCAATACAGGTTTTGACAGACAGGATATTTTGGGAAGACTCCGCTGGCACACAGACGAGGAGGCCACAATTTCTCAATCTGTAACCTTAAAATTCATGCACAGTTCTGAAGATGCAAATGAAACCTATTTGGGATTAACCTACGAAGATTATGTAGTAAATCCTTTAAGAAGATATTCCGCAACTCAAAAAGATCTGCTGGATATGAATCACCAGCACATCTCTATTAATCATTTAATACAACCGGCAAGTGGTCTTATAGTTAACACTACCGCATATTATGCAACAACGTTCAGAGACTGGGCAAGAGCAAATACCATTGGCGGACAAAGTATTAATAATATATTGAGTAATCCTGCAGAGCACCAAACCCCCTACCAAATAATGACCGGTAAAGCCAATGGGAATATAGATTACCAGAGTGCAGCCAGAACGTACTTTTCAAAAGGGATACAATCAAATGCGCAATACATATTTAATACAAGCGAGGTGTGGCATAAGATTCAGTTAGGGCTTCGCTATCACACAGACCAAGCTGACCGGTATGCAACACGTTCGGTTTATGCAATGACTAATGGAACTATGGTATTGTCTACGGCGGGAGTAAAAGGCAATCAGGAAAACCAGATAAGAGATGCAAGTAGTTTTGCATCTTATTTAAATTACGAAATGAACTACAAAGGTTTAAAGGTTAGTCCGGGTATTCGATTTGAAAAAATCAGATTGGATTTTCAAAATTATGGAAATGCAGACGTTGAGAGATTAGGCACTTCACTAAAAAAAGCTTCGAACGACTTATCTGTTTTCCTGCTCGGGATAGGTGTAAACTATGAAATTAATGCCGATATGAATCTATTTGGAGGTGTTCATAAAGGATTTTCGCCTCCGGGAATGCCTTCTTTAACTTCAACAACAGGTCAAGCCGAAGTAGAAACTTCTGTGAATTATGAATTAGGTTATAATTATGATAGCGAAGGATTAAATGCCCAGGTAACCGCTTTTTTAAATAATTATGATAATATCTTAGGCTCTGATAATGTATCCGGAGGTGGTGCGGGCACAGGCAATATGTTTAATGCAGGTAATGCAAAAATCCAAGGTTTAGAAGTTGGTTTAGCATACGATTTGCTTTATACAAAAAAGGCAACACAAGATTTTAAACTACCAGTATATATAGCATATACTTATACCTCAGCAAAGTTTAATGAGACTTTTAAAAATGGCGGAGGCGACTGGGGAAGCGGAATAATTAACAGAGGCGATTTCATTCCGTTTATCACACCTCATTTATTGACGGTTAGTATTGGTTTTGAAAATAATAAATTCGATGCTACGGTAATCGGTCGATATACCGGGGAAACAAGAGTAAAGCCGGGTCAAAACAACATTATTGTACCGGCTGAAAACGTAATCTATAATGATGTGAATGCGTTAAAAGGATTTTTAATCATTGACATTTCTGCTAATTATAGATTAGATAGAACCTTCACTGCTTTCACAACAATTAATAATCTTACAAACAGCAGAGCTATTGTGGCAAATTTGCCGCAGGGTTACAGACCCAATATGCCATTGAGTTTTAACGTTGGATTGAAAGCCGACTTATAAAAATTAAGACAACTTACAACAAGATATTTGCAAATGCATTGTTAAAGAAATGAAAGGATCATTTTTACTTTCATAAGCATTTTGTTATGCGATATACTGTAAGATCATCAATCCGGAAGACTTCAGTCATTAATCTGAGCGATTACGTGTCGGGCTAATCCTGTCAACAGGAATCTCAATCCGCCTCAAAAACGTCATTTTACTCCCCTAAAATTGGGATAAGATCAGGTCCAATTCCCATGTTTTAGTGATTGTAACCGGAGTACTACGTCCATAATTTTACCCCGGAATATTCGATTATTATGGAGTAAGGAGCAATGCAGTATGTACTTTTACAATTCATTTTTATACTCGTTTTTGCAGGAAACTATTTAGCACAAAAAAATCCGTTAAATATGCCGGACACAACAACAGTCCTAGATAAAATATTTTTAACACACGAAGCAACATACACGGGTGAATTTGCAGGAAATTTAACCGGCGGCAAAAAAACCGGTGGCGCTTATCTTGGGATGGCAAATATTAAAATCGGTTTTGAGACAAAGACTTTAGAATTATGGGAAGGGGGGGAGTTTTTTCTGAATGGTGCTTCTACACACGGGGGGACACCATCGGAAAAATTAATTGGGGATTTTCAGGTTGCATCGAATATCGAAGCGGGCAACCGTACTTATCTTCATGAATTATGGTATAAACATAGTTACAAAAATTTTCAGGCTATAGTAGGACTGCAGGATTTAAACTCGGAATTTGTTACAAGCGAGTATGCCGGCAATTTCATTAATAGTTCGTTCGGCATACCTTCCTTAATAGCCGACAATATTCCCGTACCTATTTTCCCGCTGACAGCTCTCGGAATTACAGCCAGATATGAAGTTAACGAAAGTATGGCAATTCAGGCTGCAGTATTCGACGGATTGCCGGAAGATTCAGAAAGCAATCAGTACAATTTAAATTGGGATTTAAAATCGAGCGACGGAGTATTGGTTTTTTCTGAATTACAGTTTTCAATAGAGCTAGGGGATCTGCCCGGAAAATTGAAAGCCGGATACTACTATCATTCACATTTAAGAGAAACCTGTCCAGAAACTAAAATTGTTGAAACGGTGTTCGATAAGAACTACGGTTTTTATGCGATAGCCGATCAGAATTTATTAAAATCAGGGGGATACAATATCCTTGGAATATTTGCGCAGTTTGCAATCAGTCCAACAAACATTAATGCGCATAATTATTATTTTGGAGGAGGTATAAATTATCAGATTGTTTCCGATAATGGAACCAAAGACTTATTAGGCATTGCTATCGCTCACGCAGGATTTTCAAATAAAGACTTAAGAAACGAGACAACAGTAGAAATGTTTTACAAAGCACACATTACCGAAAATCTTTTTTTTCAGCCCGATATCCAGTACATAGTTAATCCGGCAGGAACGGAAAATAATTTAAGAAATTCGGTCGCTGCATTTCTAAGATTCGGAATAAACTTTTAAATATTATGTATAAAACAGAATTAAATATTCAGGCTGTCGAAGCAATTCATCTTTCGGACCTTCAGAACGATGAAGTCGGAATTATTACCAAGATATTAGGACACGGTGCTTTCAGGAAACGAATTACCGAGATGGGCTTTGTAAAGGGGAAGCCTGTAAAGGTTATCAAAAACGCTCCTCTTCAGGACCCGATTGAATACGAGTTGATGAGCTTCCATGTTTCGCTCCGCAGAAGCGAAGCCAGATTAATTGAAGTTGTACCGGTTGAAAAGTATGGTGATAAATCAATCGCGCATTTCGACGGAACTATACCCGACGACGAACTTCAGAAAAAAATCAGAGAAAAATGCCGGACAATCAATGTTGCACTCGTTGGCAATCCGAATTCCGGAAAAACAACATTATTCAATTACGCGACCGGTAAACATGAGCGCGTCGGTAATTACGGCGGAGTAACTGTTGATACCAAAGAAGCAAAGCTGGATCATAACGGTTACAGGATTAACATTACGGATTTGCCCGGGACCTATTCAATTTCGGAATATTCGCCCGAAGAATTATTCGTCCGGAAACATATAACCGAAACATTACCTGATGTTGTTGTGAACGTAATCGATTCGTCGAACCTAGAAAGAAATCTTTACCTTACTTCCCAACTGATGGATATGAACATCAAGGTAGTTATTGCGCTGAATATGTACGACGAACTCGAAGAGAAGGGGGATAAATTCGATCATGCTGCTCTGGCAAAAATTATAGGCATACCGATTGTTACCACTGTTGCATCCAAAGGAAAAGGAATTAAAGAATTATTCTCCAAGGTAATTGACGTATACGAAGACCGGGATGAAGTTGCACGGCATGCGCATATTAATTACGGCACAAATATCGAGGACTCGATAAAACGTTTACGCGACGAAATTAAAAAGAATAGAATTATATACGATTCCTATTACAGCAGGTACGCTGCAATTAAATTATTAGAAAACGATACTGATTTTACCAGCCGGATTTCCGGAATTCCGGATTCTCAGAATCTTCTTGCACTTGCTCAAAAGGAAATTACTTCACTCGAACGCGAATACAAGGAGAAGTCCGATACGGTAATCGCGGACGCTAAATACGGATTTATAAACGGTGTATTAAAGGAAACATATAAGCAGGATAAATTAAATAAAAGGCAGGCCAGCCATTCTATCGATTTCTTTTTAACTCACAAATACCTGGGATTTCCGATATTTATCTTTTTCTTGTGGGTAATGTTTCAGCTGACGTTTTCATTAGGCGGCTACCCGATGGATTGGATCGATGCCGGTGTATCAGAACTCGGTAATTTTATTGCCAACACACTTCCCGATGGCTCGCTGAGAGATTTGATTGTGGACGGTATAATCGGCGGTGTAGGCGGAGTAATTATATTTCTTCCGAATATTTTAATCCTGTTTTTCTGTATCTCATTAATGGAAGACACGGGTTATATGGCCCGCGCCGCTTTCATAATGGATAAGCTGATGCACAAAATCGGTCTGCACGGAAAATCATTTATTCCGCTGATAATGGGATTCGGATGCAACGTTCCTGCTGTAATGGCTACACGAACATTAGAGAACCGTAAGGACAGGATTTTAACGATGCTGATATTGCCGCTGATGTCATGCAGCGCGCGTCTGCCTGTTTATGTACTATTGATTTCAGCATTCTTCCCTGCAAACCAGGGACTGGTTTTATTGTCAATTTATCTGATCGGCATTTTGCTGGCTACACTGGTTGCTCTTGTATTTAAAAGGATCTTCTTCGCAAAGCAGGATGTTCCTTTTGTGATGGAATTGCCGCCGTATAGAATTCCCACACTCAGAAATACTCTGGTTCACATGTGGGGCAAAAGCGTTCAGTATTTAACTAAAATGGGGACTGTAATATTAAGCGCTTCAATTATTATCTGGGCACTAGGACATTTCCCCCGCGATGTGAAATTCTCGGTTGATTACGATAAAATGACGGAGGAAATTTCAGCTAACATTAATTTGACCGGGAGCGAAAAAGAGGAACAACTTGCACAGATTGAAATTGATAAAGAATCCGAGCGGATGGAGAAGTCCTATATCGGTCAATTGGGGCACATGATAGTTCCGGTTATTGAACCGCTCGGCTGGGATTGGAAAATAGGCGTGAGCATTATTACAGGTTTAGCCGCTAAAGAAATTGTAATTGGATCGATGGGAGTTCTATATCAATCCGATCTGGAAGCCGATGAAACTTCTGTAAACTTAAAGACAAAACTTCAGCAGCAGGTATTTACAAGCGGACCAAGAATAGGGGAAAAAGTTTTTTCGCCGGTTGTCGCCTATTCCCTGATGTTATTTATATTAATTTATTTCCCGTGTGTGGCGGTTATAGCGGCAATCAGAAAGGAAGCTAACTGGAAGTGGGCCACATTTACTATGGTTTACACTACTGCAATGGCATGGATTGTTGCTTTCGGTGCGTATCACATAGGAAATATTTTTTAATAAGGGATTTATATGATTCAGGATATAATTGTATTCACAATAATTTCATTAACGGCCGGTTACATAGTAATTTCTTTTATAAAGAATCTACGTGTTAAAAAAAGATCCGGGAACGCGTGCGGCGGCTGCACGGGCTGCGATCTTTCTAAAAACAGCGCTGCATGCAGCCGTGAATTCTAAACGGGCCGGAAGTTTTCCGACTCACGCTTGTTTATTCATTTCCAGTTGACCCATCTTTTTCAAAAGTAATATCCATTTTAGTATCTTTAATCCGGTATTATTGCAAGTGTTAGAATAAATTATTTATGACTAATAATTGATTTCCCGTTTTCATTTTAGGAGAATGATATGAAATACTGGTTAATGAAATCCGAAGCAAATTGCTACCCGATTGAATTTCTGGAAAAAGAAAAAAATCAAACCACCTACTGGGACGGAGTGCGTAACTATCAGGCGCGTAACTTTATAAGGGATGAAATGAAGATTGGTGACAAAGTAATTTTCTACCATAGTAATGGTGAACCGCCCTGCGCTGCCGGTATTTGTGAAGTTGTTAAGGAAGCTTATCCGGATTTTACCGCATTCGATCCGGAAAATCCTCATTACGATCCGAAGAGTAAGAAGGACAATCCTGCATGGATGATGGTGGATGTTAAGCTGGTTAAGAAGTTTAAGAATTTTGTATCAATTGACAGTATGCGCAGCAATAAAAAGCTTCAGAAGATGCAGCTTCTCCAACGCGGAAACAGACTTTCTGTTATGCCGGTTACAAAAGATGAGTTTGAAGAGATAATGCGAATAGGAGGATAGAATAAATTTAGTTAAATGGTTTACTGTAAATGATGATTCATACTACAATTAATTTGACGAAGATTAGTTGTCAGGAATTCTAAAATAGAATTTCGACACAAATATTAAATATGATATTACAATATGGTCACAAAAAATAAATCAACATAAACTGAAGACGAAGTAAGAATATTAATAAAACCAGTTGTTGAAACTGAATAAAATAAATCTGACTGTTCTGGATTTACTGAATTAAGAAAACGTTGTCCAAGTAGTACCCAAAGATATAGACATTGCTCTGTTCATAGAAATATCCTCAAATTTAAATAGTGATCATTAATAATAAGAATGTAATTCATTCATGAGATTAATTTAGGATCAATAATGAAGAAAAAATATTGCGCAATAATATTGGTTACACTGAATTTTATTCCTCTATTTGGACAAAACAATAATTGCAAGGATCAAATCCTGGATTACAGGGATTTTATTGAAACGGATAGTACCAAATGGTGTTTAACTTTATCAAAAGACGATAGAATAGCATTGTTCTACTTTGGAGCAATTCACTCGAAAGACCCATCCAACATACAGTTTAATGAAATTGAAAAAGCATGGAGTAGAGAAAAGTTTGATATAGCTTTATATGAAGGACCTAATAGAGGTATCTTTTCCACAAAAGAGGAAACAATAGAAAAATTGGGCGAGTCCGGCTTTTTAAGATTTTTAGCTTCCCGGGATAGTGTTGAAGTCTTATCGCTCGAACCAGACCCTATTAAAGAAATTAATTATCTATTGGATTATTTCCCGATTGAAAAAATAAAACTTTTCTTTTTATTGAGAGAGGCTCAGAGAGTAAGAGAAAGTTTTAATTGGGAAGAAGTTCAGATTAAAAGTCATATAGAAAACGTTTTAACAAAGGCCAATTCATTACCAGTACTAAATAATACAGTACTTAATATCCGGGACATTGAAAATTCATTTATAAAATATTGGGGAACAGGAATAAAATGGTGGGAAGCCCCTTCAAATTGGTTTGATCCATTACAGGCATCGGAGAAAACAGGCGGAATTTTTACAAATGACATCAACAGATATTCAAGTAATTACAGAAACACCCATATGTTCGATTTAATCACCAGTTTTTTTCATAAAAATAAAAGAGTGTTTGCAATTGTTGGCAGAAATCATATTCCAATGCAATCGAAAGCTCTTAAATGTGAATGGGAAAGATTAAGCGCGAATAGGAATTAGCTGCACTTAACCATGACAATCCTTTTAGATCATGATGTTATTAACCCTGTGCAATGGTATTTTTATTAAATTACCTAACCAAGTATGTTGAGCAAAACGAATTTTTGAGATTGTTTTATCAAAATTAGAGAGCAACATATTTTTTGATATTTTTATATTCGATTATCCATAAAATATTACCATGGATTCAATACGCTTAAGAATTTTACAAGATGGTATTAGCAATCCCGGTCCGGTTGTTTACTGGATGCAGCGGGATCAGCGCGTTCACGATAACTGGGCATTGTTATACGCGCAGGAAAAAGCAATAGAGCGTAACGTACCGCTGTTTGTTCTATTTAACCTTGTCCCGGATTTCCTTGAAGCGACAATCCGGCAATACGGATTTATGATTAAAGGATTGCAGGAAGTTGAATCGGGATTAAGTAAATACAACATTCCTTTTGTTATTACTACAGGCGATGCCGGAGAAAAAATTCCCGCGTTTCTCGAAAAAACCATAGCTTCATTAATAGTAACAGATTTCAATCCGTTAAAAATTGTGAGGCGATGGAAAAAATCCGTCGCTGATAAAATTGAAATCCCCTTTCACGAAGTTGATGCGCATAACATTGTCCCGTGTCTTCATGTGTCAGACAAACAGGAATTCGCCGCCTATACAATTCGTCCCAAGATCCAGAAATTACTTCCGGAGTTTTTAGAAGAGTTTCCCCCTCTTAGAAAGATGAAGACGAAAACTGAAAACGTAAAAGCGGACTGGGATTCAGTTTACAAATCATTAAAAATCAATACAGCTGTTAAAGAGGTTGACTGGCTTTTACCGGGAGAGAGTGCAGCCAATAAAACACTTCAAAAATTCATTGACAAAAAATTTGCGAATTACGGAACAGACAGAAATTTTCCGACGCATGACGCCCAGTCGAATCTCTCTCCCTATTTTCACTTCGGACAAATTTCACCGCAGCGGGTAGCACTTGTAATTCAGCCGTTGACAGAACCTGCAGAATCCTACAAAGCATTTTTAGAGGAGATGCTAGTTCGCCGCGAACTTTCTGATAATTTCTGCTACTACAATAAGAACTACGATTCATTCGATGGATTTCATCCCTGGGCACAGGAGTCGTTAAACCTTCACAGGAAAGATAAGCGGGATTACATCTATTCAACGGAGGAATTCGAACTAGCCAATACACATGATGATTTATGGAATGCCGCACAAATGGAAATGGTTAACAGAGGCAAGATGCACGGATATATGAGGATGTACTGGGCAAAGAAAATCCTTGAGTGGTCTAAATCCCCCGAAGATGCGATGCGGACCGCGATTTATCTTAACGACAAATACGAAGTGGACGGACGGGATCCGAACGGTTATACAGGAATTGCATGGTCAATAGGCGGAGTGCACGACCGTCCCTGGTTCGAACGGCCGGTTTACGGAAAGGTGCGTTACATGAATTATAACGGCTGCGCAAAGAAGTTTGACGTAAAAAAGTATATTACAAATCATTTAGAATCGAGGAATAAATGAGAAAACTTATTTCAATTTTCGTTTTGTTCATTTCGATACCGCTCTCTGCTCAAAAGCAGAATCCGGATTACGATGCCGGACTGGCAAAGAAATTTGGTGCTGACGATTACGGAATGAAGAATTATGTTTTCGTAATACTTAAAACGGGTCCAGCTGTTATAGAGAAAAAGGAAACAAGGGATAGTCTTTTTGCCGGCCATATGAATAATATTAATCGTCTGGTTGAAGAGGAAAAACTTTTTGTTGCCGGACCTTTCGGAAAAAACAACCTGCAATACCGGGGACTGTTCATACTGAATGTTAAAACAATTGAGGAAGCGAGGGAACTGGTTAATACCGATCCTGCTGTTGCGGCCGGTATCTTCGATGTGGAATTAATACCATGGTACGGTTCAGCAGCATTGAGCGATTATCTGAAGACCGCAAATAAAATTACTAAATTCAATCCCTGATTTGATCTGCAGCTTTGCTGGAAATTTAACCGGCGAGTTTTTCAATAAATTCTAATCCCCTCTAATGGAAAGAGGGGATTAGCAATAACAGCTTATTTCTTTCTGCTTTTCTCAATCTCTTTCTTAAATTCATCATACGATTTTTTACCTTCGAGAAAGGAGATTTTTTTACCATTCTTATCGTAGATGAATGTGGCGGGAAGCGCGCCGTTCCAGTCTTTATCGAGAGTATTAATCAGCTCTTCGTCCCCCTGAAATCCGTTAACATAAGAGATGAATTTCGCATTTTGTGATTTAAGGAAAGGAATGATTTTGGATTCGATCTCCTCGGGGAAATCGACGCTGATCCCGATAAACTCAACATCCTTATATTCTTCAGCCAGTTTATTGATTGCGGGAAATTCCTCCCTGCAGGGAACGCACCATGTTGCCCACAGATTAAGGAACAGGGGTTTACCCTTCCGGTCTTTCAATATCCTGGAAAGTTTATCCTTATCAATGGATTCAACGGTTATTTTACTGTTCTGTTTCGGTTTTTCATCAGCATAAGAACTAACGCCCGCAAAAAATAAAACAATAAAAAAAGCTAAAAGAAAATTTCTCATTTTACGATACTCTTTTAATTGTACATCCGAATGCTTTTGTTTTAGTATTTGAAACCGATTTACCGCCGAGAATTTCATCAAGCGCTTTGCGAAGATCTTTCGATTTAACGTCGTTCGGCTTTCTTGAATCATCAATTCTACCGTGATATAAAACTTCAAAATTACTGTTCAAAACATAAACTTCCGGAGTGACAGATGCAGAAAATTTATCTGCAATTACATTTTTTTCGTCTTTTAGAATAGGGAATGCAAGGTTATTCTCTTTTGCATGATTCTTAATTTCTTCAATGCTTTCCTGTTTATTGGAATTAATACCTATAAAAACAATTCCCTTATCCTTATAATCATTATAGACTTCAGCCATTCTGGAGTTATAATCATTCGATACCGGGCACTGCGTAGCGACAAACATAATAACAATTGCTTTAGAAGCTTTGAAATCGCTGAGCTGATGTTCTTTGCCGTTGTAATCCTTCAGCTTGAAGTTTTCAACTTTCGATACATCGCCGGCAAATACAAAAGAGGCGGCAAAAACAATGATTGCTGCAAAAAATATATTTGATGTTTTCATATTTCCCTCCTGATTATTTATTGATTGCGGGACAAAGATATTTATCATTTCCCTATTCTGTCAAACAGATTTCCCTCTTTAAAGTTCCTGGCAAAATGTTTTACCCTTACTAATACCTTTCTGTCGGAATTGAACTGTTGCATTTACACCTCTGTTTTTTATATTACTACCGTTCCATTAGAAATGAAAGGCCTAGATATGAAAAGGTTACTTTATTTATCGATAGCATCGATTATTCTGATAACCGGATGCAAACCATCAAACGCACAGGTTCAGATAATGCCCGCTTTTCCGAATCTCAGTTTTGAGCAGCCGGTGGATATTCAATATCCGGATGACGGCACAAACCGGCTCTTCGTTGTATCCCAGCCCGGTGTCATATACCTGTTTGAGAATAATAACGATGTAAGAACTAAAAAAGTATTCCTGGATATCCGGGATAAGGTACTGTTCGGCGGAGAACAGGGATTGCTGGGACTCGCCTTCCACCCCGACTACAGGAACAACGGCTTCTTCTATATAAATTACACAACCAGTAATCCGCGGAGGACTGTAGTATCACGATTCCGGGTAAGCCAGTCCGATCCCGATGCTGCGGATCGTTCAAGCGAACTGATTCTGCTGCAGGCAGATCAGCCCTATTCAAATCATAACGGAGGACAGACTTCATTCGGGCCGGATGGTTATCTTTATATCTCGCTAGGAGACGGCGGCTCCGGCGGGGATCCCCAGAACAATGCACAGAACCTTAAATCGCTGCTCGGAAAGATCCTGCGGATCGACGTGAATAATACTTCCGGCGGATTAAATTACTCTATACCAGACGACAATCCTTTAAAAGGGAACTCAAACGGATTAAAGGAAGAGATTTATGCCTGGGGATTAAGGAATGTATGGAAATTCAGTTTTGATCCGGAGGATTCGAGATTATGGGCTGCTGATGTAGGGCAGAATGCGTGGGAGGAGATTAACATTATAGCTAAGGGGCAGAATTACGGTTGGAGAATTATGGAAGGGAATCATTGTTTCAATCCCCCTTCAAATTGCAACACGGCTAATTTAACTCTGCCGGTCTGGGAATACGGTCACAATGATCAGGGCGGGTATTCGATAACAGGGGGTTATGTTTATCAAGGTTCTTCTGTACCGGAACTGAAGGGTAAATACATTTACGGGGATTTTGTATCGGGCAGAATCTGGGCGCTCGATTTCAAGAGCGGAACAGTCTCAAACGAGCTTCTCTTCTCAACCAATCATGCTATATCAACATTCGGATTGGATCAGAACAAAACTTTATATTTTGCAAATTACACGACCGGTAGGCTCTATAAATTCACAAGCACTTCGGCCAGTGTCGGCGCTTTATCATTACCGCCGGATTATAAATTATACCAGAACTATCCGAATCCATTTAATCCTTCCACAAGAATCACCTATCAGATTCCGGATGAAGGGGATGTTACATTGAAAGTTTATGATTCGCTCGGAACTGAGATCGCAACATTAGTCGATGAGAATAAATCCCCCGGATTTCATTCTGTTCTATTTGATTCAAATAATCTGAAAAGCAGGTCCTCTATTGCAAGCGGAGTCTATTTTTATAATCTATCATTTATAAACAAGTTTGATTCGTTTGCCGGGAAATACTCGCAGACCAGAAAGTTTATCCTGATGAAATAGAAAATCACTGAAGGAATGGTAGAAAACCACCGCTGTTAATTATTAATGTTTGCAGGTAAATAAAGTTCCATCCTGATGCGGGCCGCTGCAAGGAATATTATTTCGTGAGTCTGACTGGTCAATAAATTCAATTGCAAAAGAATGTTTCACTATTCAGAACAGAATAATTACCTTGCAGAGGTAAAAAAATCTGTTGGAGAAAAAAGAGTCTTGGAAAAATTTAAATATTCATTTTTTGCAAAACTGATTTATAGATACGGCAACATAATTGCAACGCTTTTTTTATCGGTCCATTTTATTTCTTCAATAATGATGATGTTTGAAAAATGGTATTTCGTGTTTTTTGCGCTGATAAACGGTTTCATCATTTTCATAGTAAACAGGTATTTTTTCAAAACATACCGACTCTTCCCTTTTACAGTAGAAGCCGATAACGAAAAAATAGTCTGCCGGGATTTTCTTTTCGGCAGAAAGGAAATTACTATTTACCATTCGGATATAGAGAATATAACAGGCGGAATTTTCAGCGGTTACCCAACGCGGCCGGTTTATATAAAAGACGGCAGGCAGAATATAACAATCGGATTTTATTCCCATGTAGGAAAATTTCAGAAACTGATTACAACGATTTTAAAGAATATACCTCAGCCGTTATACGACAAGCTACTGACGGGTATGAAGGAGATAAGGATCGAGAGGAAAAAATAAGCCCACCTTTAAAAGATGGGCTTATATTTTATTCAATTATGCTTTATAAACTAAGATAGCATCTTTAGCTTGTTTTGCAATTCTGAATTTAACAACCTTCTTTGCAGGGATTGTAATTGTTTCGCCTGTTTTCGGATTCCTTCCCTGTCTGGCTTTTCTGTCAACCAAAACCAATTTTCCCAATCCTGGAAGAACGAATGATTTTTTTGCTTCTTTGTACGCAAGTTTTACTAATTCGCCCATAAATTCACCGGCTACTTTTTTGCTAACACCGGTCTTTGCAGCAAGATGAGCTAAAATTTGGCTTTTTGTCATTGCCATGATGTAACCCCTTTGTTTGTTAGATGTAAATTCATGCGAAATTTAGCACTTTTTTATTTCAAAACAAACAGATTTTGTCTTTTTTGTGCAGCATTTGATTTACGATACAACGCCCCGGTTAAGCAATGTTTATAGGGCTGAAGCCGACTTCTCTTTTTCATCTTTTATCAATCGGGAATTAAACATATTTTAGCAAAAAAATTTCTGACTCTTAATGCAAAAACTTTTTTCTGTAATTATTATTTCATTTTTCTATCTGAATCTTTCAGCATTTCAGCAGGACTCTAAACAAAAAATTCTGAATACAAAAGATTTTCCTGATACTTCCAAATCAAAACAAGTTCAAGTTCAGGATACTTCGAAAACAGGATCCGTTGATTCATCAAAAATTAAGAGACCCGAAAAGCTTTTGCCCCTGCCGCCTAATAATTTTTATTCGACCGGGAGTACGGGAAATATTTTAAGAAAGGATGAAATCTTAAAGCTTGATCACCGGTATGCCGGCGACTTGTTTCAATACCTGCCGTTCGGATTTGTAAGAGACCTTGGATCAATAGGACTGCCGAACGAAATTTCGGTTTACGGGAACGGATTCGGCAATTCTTCCTACTTATCCGACGGAATAAGCATCAACAACCGCCTGATAAATTCTCTTGATCTTAATCTTTTCCAGAGCGAGAGTATTGATTCACTCGAAGTAATTCCGCTGCCGCAGGGATTTCTTTTCAATGAAATGAATAATCCCGTAAGCATTAATATGATCTCACGGGACTTTGTTACGAACAGACCTTATACGCGTATAAAATTTTACCAGGCTCCGAACGAAGAGGGCTTTTTTGACGGGATATTCAGTTCCAACATCAGCCGCCGGATGAGCATTTATTCACAAATAACTCATCAGAGCACCGATCCCCGGTTTAAGAACAGTGATTACGGTTTGTGGTCCGGTTCAGTGCGGCTGAGATATCTATTAAGTAATGATTTTAACCTTACAGGCGGATATTCTTTTTATCAGAGCAATGTTGGATTGAACGGAGGAGTTGATATTGACAGCATAAAAATTGCCTTCCCCTCTTCACAAATTGAAGAAGTACTGTATAGCACAATTGAGGCGCCGGTCAATTTTATCGACCGATATCAGAAAGTATCGGGCCGTAATCTTAATATCAGACTGCTTGCAAAACTGATCGGAAGCAAACCGACAGATCTAACATTTTATTATCAATCATCACTGATTGAATTCAGACAGAATGAGAATACAAATCCGGTACCGTCTATGTTGCAATGGTACTACCCGTTCAGGTATGATAAGATTATTCATAATAATGAGTTCAGCACATATGGCGCTAAACTCTCACAAAAATTAGAAGCTGACATTCTGAATATTTACTCGGAAGCACTTTATGAGACCACTTCGCTTAACACACCCTTAATAAACAGGAGTGACAGAATTAATACATTCTCCGCGCTCGCAAAGGCAAGTCTATATCTGCAAATTGAAGAACAAAAAATCATTCCGTCAGTATTCGGTAAAGTATTGAATTACGACGGTAAAAGTTATTTCGGGGCCGGAGCGGATCTCTCATGGTTTATTGATGAAAAGTTTTCTATGTATCTGGGTTTGTCAAAATTCCGGAAACCATCTAATCTTATACATATTGCCGCGGGGGGAAATTATGAATCGGATTTCAGCATTCTTGAAGCAAAACTGAATTATAATAATTCATCAACAAATATTTCTACGGGATATTTTCTTCAGGAACTTGCAATTGTCGGCAGTTATAACAAAACATTACAAGGGATAAATCTGAAATTAGATTGGCATCTCTGGAAGTTTTTACTGAGCACAACTTCGAATTACTATTTCATTCAGGAGATGAAGGACAATTACCCGCTGCCCGATTTTACATCAAACGGCGGAATATATTATGTAGATACATTGTTTAATTCCAATCTTAAACTGAAAGCCGGGATTAACTACCGGCTGATTGGAAACAGAGGTTATCAAATCATCGATTTTGAAACCTTTGAAATAACCAGATGGATTAGAACCAATGGAAATATAGTGATTCCGTCTGAGGATGTTCAACCTTCAGTTCAGTTTGATTTCTTCCTTGCAGGAAAGATTCAGGATGCGGCCACCATCTATTTCGTTTTCGAAAACCTTCTGAACGAAAAATATTACATAGTTCCCTACTATCCCAAACAGGAAAGAGGCCTTCGTTTAGGAGTGGCGTGGGAATTCCTTGATTAGAACCCTTTCCGTTCCTAAATTGTTTTAGAATTAAATCCATTTATGAAAAATTAATAAGAGTTAATAATGCGTTCAAAAATCCTATTCGTTCTATTAATCTTTAGTATTGGCTTACAAGCTCAGACAATAGTTACGACCAATCCTCAGTATCCAACCGAGACAGATAATATTACACTTACATTCGATGTAACAAATGCTAATCCTTCTGACAAACCTTCTCTCTCTGGATATAATACCGGCGATGCATACGCACATACGGGAGTGACTGTGAAGATCGGGACTGGAAATAATAATAGATGGCAGCATGTAATTGAAAGATGGAACGATAATGCAACTCAACCCAAACTAACGAGACTTGGAACAAATACATATCAATTAGTAATCAATAATCCGCGCACATATTATCCCAATGTTTTATCAAACGAAAAAATAGTTGAATTGTGTTTCGTAATTCGAAGCTCCGATGGTAATCGTAAAACTGAAGATATTTTTATTTCTCTATACGAACCAGGAATTAGTGTTGTAATCAATTCACCTGCAGTATCAGTCGATTTCGGTGATCCGATGCGCTCCCCTGCTTTCGCGAAATCCGGCGAGACTCTTAACATTTCCGCTACCGGCGCTGCAGTAGGAACTACAACAGCCGGTATGAAATTATTCGTTAACGGGGTTGAGAAAGCTTCCACAAACAATGCAACAATTGAATACCAGTTTATAGCGGATCAATATCCGGCGGGCAGAAACGATGTTAAGATTATCGCGACAGGTATTACGGGTGATAAGGATTCTTCCGCGTTTGTAATTCTAAGGAATCCGGAAATTAACAATGCGCCTCTTCCAGCCGGCAACATTCACGGAATCAATTACAACGGTAACGAAGTTACTCTGGCTCTGTTTGCACCTTATAAGGAATTTGTATATCTGATCGGCGATTTCAACGACTGGAAAGTTGACGTAAACTATCAGATGAACAGATACGAGCCGAAGGCCGACAGCGTAATATGGTGGATAACTCTCTCGAATCTCACGCCTCTGCAGGAATATGCCTACCAGTTCCTTATAGACGGTAGTTTAAGAATCTATGATCCTTACACTGATAAGATACTCGATCCATCTTACGACTCCGGAATCTCTGCGACAGTTTACCCCAATCTAAAATATTATCCTTCACAGAAGACAAGCGGAATAGTTTCGGTTCTTCAGACCGGTCAGACTCCCTACAACTGGCGGATTCCTGTTTTCGAGCGGCCCGCTAAAGAGATACTGATAGTTTACGAAATGCTGGTGCGCGATTTTGTTGCCACCCATTCGTATAAAACGCTTATCGATACGCTAAGCTACTTTAAGAAGCTCGGAGTTAATGCAATTGAGCTGATGCCGGTTTCCGAATTCGACGGGAACGACAGCTGGGGTTATAACCCGACCACCTACTTTGCGCCCGACAAGTATTACGGAACAAAGGACGATCTTAAAAAATTCATCGATGCCTGCCATGAGAACGGCATCGCGGTAATACTGGACATAGTTCTTAACCACGCCTACAATAATAATTCGATGGCGCAGATGTACTGGAACAGCGGAAGACCCGCAGCTAATAATCCCTGGTTCAATGTTCAATCCAACTTTGACAACCCCGATGCTCAGTGGGGCAACGATTTTAATCACGAAAGTGTTCATACAAAATATTTTATTGACCGTGTGCTTGAATACTGGCTTACCGAATACAAATTCGACGGCTTCCGTTTCGACTTCACAAAAGGAATCGGCAACAGGAAAAAGACTTTATCCGATCCCTGGGGCAGCAATTACGACCCAGACAGAATACGATTACTGAAACGGATAGTAGATAAAATCTGGTCGTACGATCCAACTGCTATCATGATCTTTGAGCATCTGGCGGTCGATCAGGAGGACAGAGAACTCGCGCATTACGGCAACGGTATCCTGATGTGGGGCAACATGAACTATAATTACAACGAAGCGACAATGGGATTTCATGACGGCGGCAAATCGAATTTTCAGGGAATATCATATAAATCGCGAGGATGGACTAAACCGCACCTGATCGGTTATATGGAAAGTCATGACGAACAAAGGCTTATGTTCAAGAACCTTCAATTCGGTAACATCTCCGGCAATTACAATATAAAGAATCTGCAGACCGCATTGAACAGGATAAAGCTGGCCGCCGCATTCTTTCTTACTGTGCCGGGTCCAAAAATGATCTGGCAGTTCGGTGAACTCGGGTACGATATTTCAATCGATCAGAATGGCAGGTTAGGCAGGAAGCCGCTTCCGTGGAGTGACGGACTGAATTATTATTCCAATGCTGATAGAAAAAGTCTGTTCAATACATTCGCGGCATTAACACGGCTTAAAAAAGCTTACGACGTTTTTTCAACCGATAACTATACCATGAGTGTTTCAAGTGCACTAAAAAAGATTCAGCTTAACCATACAACTATGAACGCAACTATACTCGGAAATTTCGATGTAACGGCTGGAAACATTAATCCGACTTTCCAATCGGCCGGATGGTGGTATGAATTCTTTTCAGGAGACAGTCTGAATGTGACGGACGTAAATGCACTCATAAACCTCCAGCCCGGAGAATACAGGTTATACACCTCTAAGAAGCTGGTGCCATTCAATATCATAACAGATATTAAGGAGAATGAGCCGGAGATAAGCACCGCATTTCAATTGAATCAGAATTATCCGAATCCATTTAATCCGAGCACCGTTATCAGTTATCAGTTAGCGGTCGGCGGTCAAGTACAATTAAAAATTTATGATGCGCTTGGCAGAGAAGTCGCAACGCTTGTTAACGAATTCAAGCCTGAAGGTAATTACAATTATACATTCTCGATTTCCAATTATTCATTGCCGAGCGGTATTTATTTCTACAGACTGTCATCGAACGGATCGGTTAAGACAAAGAAAATGGTATATCTAAAATAAATCTTATTTAAGGCGGATCAGTAGTGAATATCATCAGGGGAAATCACTTCTGATCCCCAATCTATCTGCATAATCTGCTTAGAAATTATTTGTTGCTTCACTCCCACTCATTCCCTAATTTCACTTCAAATAAATCTGACCTTTTATGAACAGATTCCATACCCGTTTCAAATCCCCGCACTATAATTTATATATCATACTTCAAGCGTCTGTCATAAACCTTCAATCATTTACAATTACCAATCAGCAGAATCCAATTCTAAAAATCGAAAATAGATACGAGGCAATTTATGGTTGAATTTCAATTTCTCGACTGGTTCTGGGTCGTACTCTTTCTAATTATAACGGTAGGACTCGGAGTAGCCTTCTACCGGCTCGGTAAAAGATCGGAATCAGATTTCTTTTTAGCCGGCCGCGGATTGCCGTGGTGGCTTCCCGCATCATCCGTTTATGCTACACATACTGCGACCGACACACCAATATGGGTAACCGGAGTCGTTTACAAGTATGGAATTGCCGGATTATGGTACACATTTTTTGCTGCGTGGTGCGCAATCAGCGCATTCGTATCAACAAGAATCTTCCGCCGTTCCCTTGCATATACTCAGGCCGAATGGAATACGATCCGTTTTCACGGACTCGGTGCCGAGATGCTGCGAGGATGGATCTCCGGCTGGCAGGTCTTTATGAATATGTTCATTCTCGGATGGGTCGGCATTGCAATGGGAAAGGTCTGCAACTATCTCTTCGGATGGGATTTATGGATCGGTCTGGTCCTCTTCTCATCACTCTGCGCAATCTACGTTCTAGCCGCCGGATACTGGGGAGTTATAATGGCCGACTTCCAGCAGGGAATAATTGCGTTTCTTATGATATTGATCGTATCGGCTTGGGGAATAATGGCCGCCGGCGGTCCTATAGAAATTGCCGATAAACTAACGGCAATGGGAGAAGGCTGGCGCATGAATCCATTTGCATTCACCGGTTGGTTCGATGGAGAATTCCCCGTCGCATGGTTTATTACGATGATGTTTATTGCCGTTATTGGCGGATTCGGTATGGGAACAAGCATCGACTGGTATGTTGAAGCTCAGCGGATCCAGAGCGCTAAGTCTGTCCGCGACGCAAGCTACAGCATCTGGTGGGGAACGGCCCTTGTGCTTACGCGTAATTCAGTCTGGGCTGCGGCAATTCTAGCTTTCTATGTAATCTCACCTAATATTCCAACACAGGCGGAATACGAGCTCGGCTGGTTCCGTCTCGGATTTGAATATTTACCCGTTGGATTGATCGGATTTTTCTTCGCGGCTTTAATTGCGATTCACGTCTCTACAATTGCATCGCACCTGAACCTCGGCGCAATGTATTTTACACGCGATCTGTATCTTCACTATTTCAAACCGAAGGCAACCGAGAAAGAACTTGTATGGGTTGGAAGAGTTGCAACATTAATTCTTCTTCTAGGTTCCTTCTTTTACGGATTGATGATGGAGGATATTACATCGTGGCTTATCTTTGCATTGTGGCTAATGGCCGCAGGAATCTGGCTGCCGAATATTCTTCAGGTTGTCTGGTGGAGGTTTAATGCATGGGGATACTTATCCTCATGGATTGCAAACCTCGGATTGAGCTGGCTTGTAGTGTGGATACTTCCACACTGGGATGTAATTCCTCCTCTTCCTGATTATCAGCAGTTCTGGTTATTGATGCTTCTTGGGGCGCTAGTTTTTCTCCCAGTTACATTACTTACCAAACATGAACCGATGGAGCATTTAATAAAATATTATGTTCAGGCTCGTCCAATCGGATGGTGGGGACCTGTAAAAAGAGAAGCGCAGAAACTCGGATTGCTTGGACATATTGAAATAAAAAAAGAAGGAGGCAGATAAATGGGATTCATTAAAAGAAACTGGACACCATGGGAAGCCGATGAATGGAGAAAAGAGGACTGGATTGCAATCCTTCTTTCACCTATCTGTTATATTCTTCTTATGATTGGAACAGTGCTTAGTATATTGCTGAATGTATGGGGATTTATACTTCTCGCACTGGGAATATTTTTAACGTGGCTGATGCACTGGGTAATCGACCCTAAATTAAAAGTCATATCTGGCGAATACGAAAAGAAACAGCACGAATATCTCGAAAAATTAGAGCGCAACGCGCGCTGGGAGGAAATAAATGGATAAGGGATTAGCAATGGTGATAGGGATGTCGATCGCTTATGCGGCTTCGTTCCTCGGACTCCTTTTAGCATGGTACTCATACCGTAAACATTCGAAAAAGGAGGAGAAATGATCGCTCAGATTGAACAGGCACAGCGCATAGGCGATCCTTCCTTAGGAATTATTATACCGGCAATCATTCTGGGTTTATCTGTTTTCTTTACATGGTTGCTTTATAAAAGATTTTCTAAATGAGTGGTAATTAAAGATTTGCACGCAGAGAATGCTGAGATATCGCAAAGTTCGCAGTGAATAAAAATTTAAAACTGCGATCTCTGCGTGTTAATCACTTATTCTTTGAGGGGGATAATCAATGCATGAAAATGAAATTTCATCAGTGATTATTGTAACTGAGATTGTTCTTCAAATCCGCGATCTCTGCGTTTTCACCGCGAACTTTGCGTGTAAATCTTTTTTCTTTTTTAAGGAATTTAGTCATGAAAAAAATTATTCTGTTAATTTCATTTTTATCGACACTTGCTTATGCACAGACTAATGTAGACAGACTAGTTGAGCAGCTCGACCTGTTAAGCGACGCATCATTTAACAACTGGAAATACTCAACCGACTTTTCCCTAAAACCCGATCAGATCTCAAAGCCGGATTACGACGACACCGCCTGGCAGAGCGCAACACTCAACCAGCGTTTTACGCTCGACTCCTGCTGGTTCCGAAAAGAGATAGAGATACCTGCCTATATCGCCGGTGTTTCTGTATCCGGCAGTCTCAACTTCTTAAATACCGTTGATGACTACAGCTACATCTGGATCGACGGAATTTATAAAGGCAAATTCGGCTGGGATGCCGAAGCGCTTCTGACTGATAATGCCGAGCCCGGTCAGAAATTTACCATTCTGATTAAAGCTATTAATACCGGCGGGCCGCTGCGCCTCATTAACGCAAAACTCAATTTCGGTTCCGAAAGACCTCTTCAGAAAATGATCAGAAACCTCTCTCTAAGCCTAAAAGTCGGACAAAAGCTTCTAAGCTTCGATACTTATCAGAGTAATGAGAGAGTTAAAGTAGACCCCGGACAGGATCTTTCCAAAATGAAAAAGTCCGAGAAAGAAAAACTCGGTAAATTGATTCAGGAACTGGCTCAAAAAATCGATACAGAAGCACTCAGAAACGGAGACACAACTAGATTCATCTCTTCAGCGAAGAGAGTAATCAATGACCTAAAACCGGTTTCGGACTTTGCGAAGAAATTTACTTTACAATTCGTTGCGAACGCTCATATCGATGCGGCATGGCTCTGGCGCAAGAAAGAAACAGAAGAAGTTACAAAGCGTACTTTCTCCGCCGTGATGAATATGTTTAAAGCCCGGCCCGATTTTACATATACTCAAAGCCAGCCAGCGTTATATGAATGGATGAAGAATGATTATCCCGATCTCTTTGATCAGATGAAAAGTTATTCCGATAAAGGACGATGGGAAATAGCAGGAGGTATGTGGGTTGAGCCGGATTGCAATCTTCCGAGCGGTGATTCCTGGGGCCGGCAGCTTCTGTACGGGCAGAAATTTTTTAAAAAGTATTTCGGTAAACAGGCGCGGATCGGATGGAATCCCGATTCATTCGGATACAACTGGAACCTTCCCCAGTTTATGCTTAAAGGCGGGCTCGATGCTTTCATAACCCAGAAAATCGGTTGGAACGACACAAACGTTTTTCCCCACAGATTATTCTGGTGGCAGTCGCCCGACGGATCAAAAATTCTAACCTACTTCCCTTTCAGCTACGTTAACGAAATAAATAATCCGTTCGGACTTGTAGACTGGCTCCGTCAGTACGAAGCAAATACAGGATTGACAAAGCTGCTGGTATTATTCGGAGTAGGCGACCACGGCGGCGGACCTTCACTCGCAATGATGGCGCGAATCGACCAGTTAAGAGACCTCTATATTTATCCTGCAATAGAATTTAATACAGCGCAGAATTATATCGACTGGGTAAGAAAACACGATCTGTCAAAACTCCCGACATGGAATGACGAATTATATCTTGAATACCACCGCGGTACAGCCACTACACAATCAAACACGAAAAAATGGAACCGGCTGAACGAAGTCTATCTGACCAATGCAGAAAAACTGAATTCATTCGCAACGCTTTCAGGCGGAATGAATCAGGCTGATAAAATAAAAGAGGCATGGAAAACAGTTTTATTCAATCAGTTTCATGATATTCTTCCCGGTTCGAGTATTAGAGAAGTCTATATCGATTCTGAAATAGATTATAAGGAAGCATATGACATTGCTAATTTCGCACTGAGAAAATCAATTGATCATCTTTCGGCACAAATTAATACCTCATCCATAAAAGATGGAAAACCGATAATAGTTTTCAATCCTCTCTCCTGGCAGAGAACAGATGCCGCATTTGTGACTCTTCCGAAAGGAGATGAAAATTCATATTCCGTATTCGATCTGAATGGAAATGAAATTCCCTCGCAGATTGAACAAAAAGATAAACTAACAAGAGAGATAATTTTCATTGCTAATGATATTCCTTCACTTGGTTATAAGACATTCATACTTAAAAAATCCGTGAATACTCCGGACAACAAACCGAATACCATAGCGGACGGAATTGAGAACGAATTCTTTTCTTTAAAAGTTGATACAAAGACAGGGCTGCTTACCAGCATTTACGATAAGAAACTCAATAAGGAATTATTGAAAGGAACGGGCAACAGACTGCAGCTTCTTGAGGATCTGCCGAGTGCCTGGGACGCATGGAATATCGGTTTAACCGGTAAGGAATTCCCTTCTACATTCCGCAATGTAAAGATGATTGATAACGGTCCGGTTAAATCGGTTCTCAGGATAACCCGCGATTATTTGAAACCGGGCGTTGTAAAAAGTTTCCCGACAGAGGATTATCCCAACACATTCTTTACTCAGGATCTGATACTATATAAAGGAATGGACCGGATCGACTTTAAGACAGACGTTGAATGGTTCGAAGATAAGACAATGCTTAAAGTAGCGTTCGACTTTAACGTAAGCGACACATTAGCGACATACGAAATACCGTTCGGCACAATCAAACGCTCAACAACGCTTAAAGCGCAATGGGATAAAGGGAAATGGGAAGTCAATGCTCAGAAGTGGGCGGACATTTCCAACGACGATTTCGGAATCAGTCTGCTTAACAAATCGAAATACGGTTATGATACCAGAGACAATGTTATGCGTCTATCGCTGCTCCGCTCTCCTAAATGGCCGGATCCAACCGCCGACCGCGGTTATCATACTTTTGAATACGCTCTCTACCCGCATAAAGGAAGAGTTGAGCAGAGTCAAACAGTATTTAAAGGATATGAATTCAATTACCCGCTGATAACCTGTCTATCGGATTCTCATGCGGGAAATTTACCGGTTGAAAAATCTTTTATGCTGATTAATCCTAAAAATGTTATCGCCACATCTATTAAGCATGCCGATGATAACGAAAACGACTGGATTATTACATTATATGAAACGACGGGGATTAACACCAAAGTAGAAGTTGAGTTGCCGTTTATTCCTTCAAAAATAGTCGAAACAAATTTCCTTGAAGAAGATGGCAGAGAAGTTAAATTTTCCGGAAACAAAGCCGGTTTCGAAATAAAAGGGAAAGAGACAAAACTGATAAAGCTGATCCTATAAGACACAATCTATGAAGCCGTTAATATTTTCAGGGCTTTGAATTTTTTCTAAATTATTAAGGGAGCTAAACATGGCGTTAATTAATAGAATTCTGATCGTTCTTTTAACGGCAGTATTTTTATACTCCTCATCCCCTGCCCAGGAAAATAAGATTACAAAAGAAAACATTCAGCATGCCGAAAAAATAAACGGCCTCGAATTCAATGACGCAGAACGGGATTCGATGCTCGATAACCTTGACGAGCAATTGGGAAACTATAATAAAATTTGGAGCCTGAATCTACCCAACTCTATTCCACCGGCAATTACTTTTAATCCGGTTCCAATCGGTTTCAAATTCGATCAAAAACAGATGCCGGTTAAATTCAGTGATTATAACAATATCAAACTTCCCGCAAACCGAGACGATCTTGCTTATTATTCAATCGGTGAACTTGCCCACCTGATAAAATCGAAGCAGATCACTTCCACCGAACTGACAAAGTTTTTTATCGAACGGCTTAAGAAATTCAGTCCCAAGCTTTTAAATGTCATTACATTAACAGAAGATCGTGCACTTGCCGAGGCCAGGAAAGCTGACGAGGAGATTGCCGGCGGAAAATACCGCGGACTTCTGCACGGTATTCCTTTCGGAGTTAAAGATCTCCTCTCTACAAAAACATATAAAACCACCTGGGGCGCTACGCCTTACAAGGAACAGGTTATCGACGAGGACGCAACTGTAATAAAAAAACTTAATGAAGCCGGAGCGGTTCTCGCTGCTAAGTTTACTATGGGTGCCCTAGCGTGGGGCGATGTCTGGTTCGGAGGAATGACCCGTAATCCGTGGGATACAACCCGCGGATCGAGCGGTTCATCGGCAGGTTCAGCTTCCGCCGTTAGCGCGGGACTTATTCCATTCGCTATCGGAACCGAAACCTGGGGTTCAATTGTCTCGCCATCCACAGTATGCGGTGTAACAGGATTAAGACCGACTTACGGCCGTGTAAGCAGGACCGGTGCGATGGCTCTAAGCTGGACGATGGATAAAATTGGCACTATATGCCGGAACACCGAGGACCTCGCAATAGTATTTAACACAATTTACGGCGCGGATGGAATCGACCAGACACTCTATGAAGCTCCGTTCAATTATAATCCTAAAGCAGATCTTAAAAAATTAAAGATCGGCTACCTTAAGAATGACTTCGAAAGGAAGTATCCATTCCATAACAACGATTCTCTCGCGCTTAAGAAGCTGGAGGAACTCGGCGCTCAATTAATTCCGATAGAACTTCCGGACATACCTGTTGGCGATATTTCCTTTATCTTATCGGCCGAAGCCGCTGCCGCTTTCGATGAACTTACAAGAAGCAATAAAGACGACCTTCTCATTCGTCAGGTTAAAAACGCATGGCCGAATGTATTCCGCTCGGCACGGTTTATACCTGCTGTTGAATACATTAATGCAAACCGGGTCCGCTTTATGCTGATTCAGGAGATGCAGAAACTGATGGAAAAAGTTGATCTTTATATTTCACCCTCCTGGGTTGGGAGTAATTTACTTTTAACAAATCTTACCGGTCACCCTTCCGTTGTTCTGCCTAACGGTTTTTCTGAACGGGGAACGCCTACAAGCATTACATTTATCGGCAGACTCTTTGACGAAGGAACAATAATAGCTGTCGCGAAAACATTTCAGGATGCGACTGATTATCATAAGAAACATCCGGTATTTGATTTAGAATAACCGGAATCCTGCAAAAACAGAAATTTTGGGACACCGGAATAGGTTCAAGTAACAGACAAATTCTTTTTGCCTGTAGTCACTATAATTATTGCTTCAAAAATCGATAATAAACTGGAAGATATTACATTTTCACGGATGCATCGATCTATCCTCCGGCTTCATGGATTTCATTTTTAAATGGAATACTGATGCGGGGTGAGTTGCGCTTAATAACGAGATTCAATCTGTCATCTTAACTTGTGCTTAAAAATTTTATTTAATGAAACGGTTTGAACGAAAAGCTTCTAAATATTGATATAACACCGAACATAATGATCAGCAGGATCGCTTTATCATTCCGGGACAGAGCGATAGAGAGAGAATATCAGAATTACTATTTCAAAGATTCATTAATTTCATTCCGTGTAGCTCTAATAGTAGTAGCATTTCTTTACGGAATATTCGGCATGCTCGATGTAGCCGTGGCCTACGAACACAAAAATTTCTTCTTCTTTATCAGGTTTGTAATAGTTATTCCTTTTCTGATAGTAGTATTCCTACTCTCCTTTTTTTCTTTTTTCATTAGAATCTGGCAGGCGCTCTTATTTATTTCATTCATTCTAGGCGGTTCGGGAATAATTCTTATGATAATAAGAATGCCCGATAATTTAACCTACTATGCCGGCCTTATGCTGGTATTTTCAGCTGGATACTTCTTTGTTAAGTTGAGATTTTTTCTGGCCACGCTGGCCGGATGGTTAACGCTTGCTGTTTTTTTATTTGCGGTCTTATTCTATTCCCGAATTCCCCAAAACCTGATAATTGCATATACTTTCTTCTACATTTCCGCAAATGTAATAAGCATGTTTGCAGCATATTCGATTGAATATTTCAACCGCCGCAATTTTGTACTTACGAATCAGTTGAATCAGAAAAAAGTAGAACTGGAAGAGATAAACAAGAATCTCGAATCACTTGTAAAATCCCGGACACTTCAATTAGCCACAAGCGAAAAGAAATTCAGAACACTTGTAGAAAAAGCGAGCGATATAATTTTTTCTATGACTGCAGAAGGATCATTAACATATGTATCGCCTAACTGGAAAGAGATTCTGGGCCATGAGAAACACGAAATACAGGGTCATCCTTTTATTGACTTTATTCATCCGGATGACGTTAACAGATTTTCAGATTATATGCGAAAAGTTGTTGAAGGCGATAAATCTAATACATACGGGGAACACCGGATCAGGAATCAGAACGGTGAATGGCAATGGCATATTACCAGTTTAACTCCGCAATCGAACTTGGTTGGAGAAGTCGAATCGTTCATCGGTATTACAAGGGATATAAGCGAACGTAAAAAGGCCGAAAACGCCGTGATTAAAAGTCAGAGATTGAGTGCCATCGGCGAAATGGCAAGTGCTGTTGCTCACGATTTTAATAATTCACTTCAGGTGATTTTCAGCAATCTTGATATAGTCTTGTTAGATAAAAATCTACCCGAACAGATAAGAGATTATCTGGAGACAGTAAAGACATCGGCTTCAGACGCCTCTGCAAGAGTCCAGTTATTGCAGCGATTCTCCGGAAAGAAGCAGAGTTCTTCGGGTTATACGAAAATTATGCTGAATAAAATTGTTGAAGATGTAATCGTTCAGGCACGACCTCTATGGAAAGACAAACAGGAGGAAAAAGGGAAAGAAATTAATGTCGTAAGAAAATTTGAAGAAATACTTCCGGTTTTAGGAAATGACGGGGAATTAAGATCTGTGATTTATAATATTTTTAAGAACAGTATTGAAGCAATGCCGGAGGGAGGAACAATCGAATTCAAAACCGGAATGATAGAGAAAAATGTTTATGTCGAAATTTCGGATACCGGGAATGGTATGGATGAAGAGACCAAGACGAGGGTATTTCAACCGTTCTTTACCACTAAAGGTTTCGAGATAGGAAGAGGACTCGGACTTAGCGGTTCTTATTCAATAATCCAGGAACATAATGGAGAGTTGACGATACTTAATTCGGCTCCCGGCCAGGGAACCTCCTTCAGAATTTCACTACCGGCAGTAAGCAATGAACCCGAAAGCACCGATAGTAATGTAATAAGCGAATTCACAGGTTCGGCAAAAGTACTCTGGGTGGATGACGAACCGATGATAAGGGAAATTGCAGGGGAACTACTTGAAGCCCTTGGTCATAGATCCGTAATGGCATCGAGCGGAATGGAAGCCCTCGAGATTCTCGATAATGAAGAATTCGATCTTGTAATAACTGATATCGGTATGCCGAAAATGAGCGGATGGCAGTTAATAGAAAAAATCAACGAAAAATTCGACGGGAAATTAAAGATAGCCGCTTTAACAGGCTGGGGCAATCAGTTTGATGATGAGGAGAAAGCCCAGCACAACATCGATTTTATTCTGACTAAACCGATTAAAATCAGCGAATTAAAATCGCTGATAGATAAATCAATGCAACTGATCAAATAGAATTTCCTTTTAAGTAGATTTGCGTTTGCCCGTTTATTCCATTGTCTTTTTTCATTCCATATTTTTTTCTTGAATTAGTCCTTTCTATAACTTAACATTATAACGAATCTCTTAAAACTATTAAGGAGGATTAATGAGATCACTTAAGGATATAATTTTATCCAAGGAATTATACACTGTCCGCAGCGGTTCAAAAATTATTGATGTCGTTAAATATATGGCCGGGCACAATATCGGGCTTGTGCCGGTCCTCTCCGGCGACGGGAAATTACTGGGTGTCTTTTCGGAGAGGGATCTTGTAAGACGTGTTATTTCCAGCGGCCTCGATCTTCATACTTCTGTAGTAGATAATGTTATGACAAAAGAGCTTGTTATTGCCAACATAAACGAGTCGCACCAGGAATGCCTTAAAAAGATGAAAGACAAAAAAATCAGGCATATTTTAGTAATAGAAAACGAAAAACTTGAGGGGATAATCTCTTTAAGGGATCTCTTAGAGATCGATTTGCAGGTTCAGCAGGAAACAATTGAAGTACTTCACAATTATATTTATGCGAAATAAAAATGGAAAATTTATTTTCAGGTCAGCTAGACGCCGTAAGCATAATCCAGTTAATGCTTGCACCGGCGGTAATGATAAGTGCATGCGGTCTCCTTTTATTAGGTATGAACAACAGGTATTCGCTCGTTGTTAACAGGATCCGTTTACTGAATGAAGAGAAGAGGCGTATACTCATCAAAGTTGGAGAGAAGCCCCCGACAACTGATGAAAACATCCGTCTTGAGAGTATTGCAAAGCAGATTTCATTCCTTGTATACAGGGTAAAACTGATTAGGAATTCTGTTCTTTCTTATGTATCGGCCGTGGGTTTATTTGTTTTAACTTCCCTGCTTTTAGGAGTATCCTCATTCATGCCGATTTTCAAGCTCAATTATTTTATTATCGCGACATTTCTTCTCGGAATGATTTCGGTTCTTACGGGAGTGATCTTTGCAGGATTCGAAACAAAAAAAGGCTATGATATTATAAAATTTGAAGTAAGCGCACATGACTGATAATCAGTACTTATCGAAGAAAGACCTTCTAGACCCGGTCAACATGATTTTTCTCTACTCTCGGGGAGCATTCCCGATGGCCGATCCTTCCGGGGAAATTGAATGGTACATGCCTCAGATACGGACAATAATTCCTCTAAACAGATTCAACATACCGCGTTCATTAAAAAAAATTATTGAACAGGACCAGTTTGAATTCAGGTACGACACACTTACACTTGAAGTAATCCGGAATTGTGCGGAACGTGAATCAACCTGGATCTCCGGCGAACTGATCGACGCATATAAAGGTCTATTTAACGCAGGACATTTACATTCGGTTGAAGTTATGCTAAACAATCAGCTTGCTGGCGGACTTTACGGAGTAACATACCGCGGAGCCTTTTTCGGAGAATCGATGTTCTCAAGAAAATCTCAGGCATCCAAATGCGCGCTTGTAAAGCTTGTGGAAAGACTGAATGAAAAAGGTTTTAGACTTCTTGATGTTCAGTACCAGACCGATCACCTTAAAATGTTCGGTGCAGAGGAGATCACTTTCGAGGAATTCAACCGGCTTCTGAACGAATCCCACAAAATCAATCCGAGTTTTTCCTGAATTAATAGAGTTCTAAGACGTCAAAAAATTATTATATTTGCCTGTAAAATTGAAGTATTTCAATCAGAATTCTCAACCTTTCAGAGGGTAAAATGAAAAAGATTTTTAGCGCTATTTTGATTTCATTCCTTTTTATTTCTGTTAATTACGGGCAGACATTTGGCGGAAGTTTAATGCTTGGATCACCTCAGGGTGATTTCAGGACAAATGTAGACCGGCTTGGCTATGGAATTCAGGTTCATGGCACCTTATGGGCTCCCAGCAATGAAAGGCCTTTCACTGTCGGTTTGAATCTTGGTTATATGGTCTACGGTGAAATTTCCGAACGGAGACCTTTAAGCAACACGATTCCTGATGTGATGGTGGAGGTGAACCGTACAAATAATCTGGCAAATCTCCATCTCCTTTTACAGATTTCCCCATTTACGGGAACAGTTCGTCCTTACATAGAAGGCCTGTTCGGAGGTGCATACATATTTACAACATCCGAAGTAAAAAGCGAGAGCACGCAAATTACGTTCGCCGAATCAACCAACTGGGACGATTTCACATGGAGCTACGGAGCCGGAGCCGGATTGCTGCTACTGATTTCTAAAGATATGGCAGAAGTAAAAAATCTCTATCTTGATATTAAAGCCAGATACGTCTACGGATCGGAAGCCCAGTATCTGACAGAGGATGATATAACTATTAATAACAACCGAATTATATATTCACCGAGGAGATCTAAAACAGATCTTCTTACATTTCATATAGGTGTGGTGGCATATTTTTAGACAGATCACTTCATAAAATTTTCATTAATTAAATATCGGTAGGAAATATGGTAAGCTATAAAGAACTCGGATTAGTAAACTCGAAGGAATTATTTGCAAAAGCAGTAAAGGGCGGATACGCAATACCGGCTTTTAACTTCAACAACCTCGAGCAGCTTCAGGCAATAATTGGAGCGTGCGTTGAGACTAAATCTCCTGTAATTCTTCAAGTATCCAGCGGTGCGCGTAAATATGCGAATCAGACATTATTGAAACACCTGGCAAAAGGAGCCGTTGATTATGCTAAAGAGCTCGGCTATTCAATTCCCATTGTACTCCACCTAGATCACGGCGATACGCTTGAACTCTGCAGGTCGTGTATTGAGTCGGGATTCTCTTCGGTAATGATCGACGGGTCCCATCATCCGTACGAAAAGAATGTTGAGCTTACAGCTCAGGTTGTGGAATATGCTCATAAGTATGATGTTACGGTTGAAGGCGAACTCGGTGTACTTGCGGGCATTGAAGATGATGTATCGAGCGAAGTAACACATTATACAAAACCGGAAGAGGTAGAGGACTTCGTTAAAAAGACGGGAGTAGATTCTCTTGCAATTTCTATAGGAACTTCGCACGGTGCGAATAAATTTACTCCTGCGCAGTGCACACGTAACGAAGACGGAATCCTGATTCCCCCGCCGCTCCGTTTCGATATTCTGGAAGAATGCGAAAAAAGAATTCCCGGATTCCCGATAGTTCTGCACGGTGCTTCTTCGGTTCCTGCAGACCTAGTAAAGATTATCAACAGTAACGGCGGCAAACTGAAAGATGCCGTCGGTATACCCGAAGACCAGTTAAGAAGAGCGGCTGCCTCTGCAGTCTGCAAAGTAAATATCGATTCCGACGGACGTCTTGCGATGACAGCTGCGATAAGAAAAGTATTCACAGACAATCCGGCTGAATTCGATCCGAGAAAATATCTTGGTCCGGCACGCGACTCTTTGAAAGAACTTTACAAGCACAAAATTGTAAACGTACTAGGTAGCGCCGGAAAAGCCTGAGTTGTTATTCCTGATGAATTAGATAAAAGAAAGCCCCGCACAGCGGGGCTTTCTTTTAAATCTAAAGATACGGAGCGGATTATTTTGACAGAAGATAATCGGCCATCTTACCAAGGTCTTTTACGTCAAGATTCCCGTATGAAGGCATTACAATATTTCTATACTGCAGCTTATAATCCTGAAACCTTTTATCACCGCTGTAAGAAGATGGATTCCTAAGATAATTAATCAGACCGTCGCGGGACCAGAATTCCTTGAGGCCTGCGAGAGCCGGAGCCATTTTGGTCCCTTCCATATTCTGACCGTGGCAGGCAACGCATCCGCTCTGTTTTATAAGTGTAAGTCCGTCTAATTCAGGGCTTTCCTGCTGCGAAGATCCACTGTTATAATTTTCATCCATCATATGCGGAACCACTTCATCCTTTTGTGTAATCCTGCCGATTATAAAGAAGATCAGGAACAAACCGAGAAAAGCAGCCATCCATTTTTGAGCATTCGTCATATTAAATTACCTTTCCTGTAATATTAGCGTGATAAAATTAACCCGATTAAACTTTATTAACAAATTCTGCATGAAGATAAGTCGGCAATAATATTTCCAGATCAATTCGATCAGTGAATAAATATTAGTTTCCGGCACCCTCAGCAACTTCGCGATCATAAAAATTCCTGTATTTAACAACGGAGTTGAATATGGCCCGCGCAATTTCATTCTGACCATTATTACTGTTCAGATAAGCCTCATCCTTCCGGTTAGAAAGAAAACCTGTCTCAATCAAAACGCCCGGCATAGAAGCACCTACCAGGACATAGAATCCTGCCTGCTTAATTCCGAGCGATGGAATCTCAACACTCTTTTTCCATTCCTGGTTCAGTAGGTCGGAAAATTTTTCGGAGTAGCGCATATACTGTGAATGGGCCATGCTGACAAGTATGAAATTTTCATCTGTAAGTTTCTGATACCGGTCGGGATTATCTTCCAGTTTAATTACACTGTTTTCGAACTCGGCTATTTCAATTGCGTCCTGTGTCTTGCCCGGTCTTAAAAGATAAACTTCAAAACCTCTATGACTAATATCCTTTTTAACTGTAGAATTGCAGTGGATCGAAATGAATAATTTACCGCCGGCCTCATTGGCAATTTTACCACGTTTAAAAAGTTCTATGAACTGATCGGTCTTACGCGTATAAACAATCTTTACGCCGGGGAGTTCTTTTTCAAAAAGGGCGCCGAGTTTAAGAGCCAGCCTGAGATTTATATCCTTTTCTTTAACGCCCGTTACACCAATAGCCCCGGGGTCTTTACCCCCGTGACCCGCATCAATAACAACCGTATCAAAAATCCATTTGGATTTGGAATCGGTTACAGGAAGATTCTGCGAAGTGAAAAGTTTATTATGAATTGTAATCATAATGTCGTTGCTCTCAAGGTCGAGGAAAGCTTCCGATGATGAGAATCCTTCGTCGAGCGAAAACTCGAGCTGAGAATTCTTTTGGGAAAGGGCAACCCGTCTTACACTTTTTACTAGTCCGGCACTTTTAATACTGTTTATAATATCAGGTGCCATCGAAATTCCGGGGAAGAAAACATAAAGTGTATTGTTGTTAATTGAGTGGCGCGGTATCGGTAACTTACGGGATGTCTTAAGTCTTATCAGAGTTCCGTTCGATTTTTCCTCAATGTTCAGAAGATAAATATCGTACCTGGAAACAGGCGGTTTTGAGGGCTGGGATTTATCGATTGTTTTTGATTCGGTCTCCGTTTCCTTTTTCTCATCTTCAAGGTTTACATAGAAGAGATCCGGTGAATAGGGTTCATCAAAAACGGTCAGACTTTTTGTACTGTTGTCGAAACTGATTTTTTTACCGAATGCAAGACTAAGATAATTCTGGCAATAGAGGAGAGGAACAAAGACATCGTTATTAATCAGCAGGGTTGAGATCGGAAGTTGATAAATACTTGTTGTGTTATCAGAGCGCCTTGTTAAAATAAGAAACTGATTCCTGGCAGTAAGCTTAATGGTGTAATCCGGGAATTTGATCTCAAGCTTTGCGGCATCCTGGTTATAGAAAATATTTGCCGAAAGAATTGATGCGATCTCTTTACCCGATACAAATGCAAACCCATTCCTTGAAATATATGATAGAGTCGATTCCCTTCCGTTGATTTCAACAGAAATTTTAAGAAGGCGCTGAGCGTTCAGATCTGCAGAAATCAAAATAAGAATTATCAAAAGATATTTTACCAGTGTACTTCTCATTCCGTATTAACCGATGAAAGGGATAAGGAAACCGCTTCTTTTTTTATACTCTGTAAATTCGCTCTTAAAATATCCGGCTAACATCTTTTCTTCTACCGAAGCGCGCATAATAAAAAGAGGAATTTCAAGAATCAGGATTAACGGGAGAGCCAAGTAACTTATCAAAGCTACTCCTGCACCGAGATCACTTAAAATCTGACTTAGATACTGGGGATGACGGATAAATTTATAAATTCCATTTGTATATAATTTGTGATCTTTTAAAATCACTATATCGGGTGCATAAGAACTTCCAAGTGATCTGTAGGAATAGACCTGCAGCCAGGAAAAAACCGCAAAGAATCCCAGTCCTATAAACCGGGTCGTTTGTATCAATCCATCTTTCTCATTATCCAAAGTACCGATATTAAAAATCCCCAGTACGATCAGAATCAATACAACAGCCGAAACATTCGGGGGAATTTTCTGAAGAAAAGTATCAGGTTTTACAACAACTTTGGTAATAGAAGTTTTCAACCCTTTCCGGGCCCCTCCCCAGTTTGCGGTCATAGAAAGGAATAAGATAATTGCTGCAATCAGATTAACTGGATCCATATTGATGTCATTTAATAAAATCTGAACCCAATATAATAACTTTAGAATAAATCCTGCCGGCAGAAATTGAGGTCCATTCGTTTACATTTTTACCTGTCACAGTTACATGCTGATAGAAAATAGCTTGAAAAAAACCTGAATTTAAGCCCGTTTACTCGTCAAGTCTTAGCACAATTTTTGTGTAACAAAGCCGGGAAAACCGGGGGGATTTTTTATCAAGCAAGATGTATTAAAATTATGAACACAGGACAGATGTTAATTACAATAGCCGCATTACTACTGCTTTCTCTGGTAATTTTGAGAATAAATAATGTCTTCTTCAGCACGAGTTCGGTAATGCTCGATACAAAATTCGGAGTTCTGGCAGTCTCACTCGGTACTTCAATAATCGAGGAGGCCAACAGCAAAGCATTCGATAAAGCAACTGATACAACTTCTATAAGTCAAACTTCTGTTCTTACGACAGTAGCATCACTCGGCCCGGAAGCAGGCGAAATATATCCGAATTTCAACGACTTTGACGATTTCAACGGATATGTCCGGAGTACAGCCGGGGATTCTTCTTTTCAATCTGCTCCGTTTTATATCTCCTGTCAGGTTGGTTACATAACTCCTTCCAATCCGGAATCATTTGTTTCTTCACAGACATGGCATAAAAAAATAAATGTGACCGTAACAAGTCCTTCTATGAAGGATACAATCCGTTTATCATCAGTCTTCAGTTACTGGTATTTCAGGTAGTCAAATGGGATTTAGTACGTTAATCGACATATTGGGTTCAACTATAGTAGGCGGTTTGCTCTTCCTGATACTGCTTAGAATGAATGATGCCTCAGTTAAAAACACTTATAACTACGGCGGGGAGCTGATTGTTCAGCAGAACCTCGTAGAAATTGTTGCCCTTCTGGAATATGATTTCAGAAAGATCGGTTACTGTAAAAATTGGGAACAGATTCCGGATCCCTCTAAAGCAATTCTGGCTGCCGATTCAAACAGCATTTCGTTTCTTACTGATGTTGATTCAGATGAAATTGTTGATACGCTTCATTACTACCTGGGTTCACCCGATTCACTTTTAGAAACACCTAATCCTGATGATCGGTTGTTATACCGTGTGGTCAATAATGATACACCGGGGGGTTCGAACCTTGGTGTTACAAAATTTAAAATGATCTACTTCAATGCTCTCGGACAGCAGCTTCCCTTCCCGATAACAGTACCAAGTTCAATCTATACTATGAGAATCGATATAAAAGTTGAAAGTACTATTGCATATGAAAATGAATACTCAACAGTATTCTGGCGGCAGATCAGACTTGCTGCACGAAATCTAAAAAACAGGTGACCTGACATGGGCGGAAAAGGAGCTATACTACTTATACTCGGATTCAGTTTAATTTTTCTTGTTGTCGGACAGAATTTTGCCGGATTATCAATCCGTGCAGTTGATAATGAGTCCAAATATTTCATCGATGCTGTTTCTCATAACCTTGCTATTACGGGCGCCAACATGGCGGCCAATCAATTATTTATGGATAAATACTGGGAAGCCGGTTATTCCAATCTCAGTTTCGGCGGAGGAAAGATAAACGTTTATATAAGCAATAACATCAACGGACTGACAGGTAAGACTACAATCTGTCATAAACCAGAAAATGATGGCGGCACAACTATCTCAATTGCCACAAGTTCGGTCTCTGCTCATCTGGCCCATGGCGATTATCTCGGTCCATGCGGCGGTGCCGAATTTGACGATCAGATTGCGACAATTATTTCCGAAGGCAGTTATAAGGGTGTTACCAAAACTATAATTGTACAATTAAAACCGAGTAACTTTGCAAAGTTCGGAAATTTTTATTCCTCGATGAGCGCTTACCCTGCGACCGGCGATACTTTCAACGGACCATTCCACGTGAATGCAAAACTGACAACCGATGGCACTCCTGTCTTCTGGGGTAAAGTCACCACAAGAAACGGATTGAAAAAACAAGGCACACCAGCCGATCCGAAATTTTACGGCGGATATGAAACCGGTGTCGATCTCCCCCTTCAATTCGATACAACCGGACTCCGTTCCCATGCAAGCCGGATTTTCAGAGATACAACAAACAATAATTATATTACCAATGTCCGTCTCTATTTCAATAATGACGCAACCGTTACATACAGTCAAAGTATAAACAGCGGTGCATGGAGTACCCCTAAAACAGTTTCGGTTACTTCTTTTGCGCCCAGTGGAGTTGTTTATGTTGAAAGAGGAAATATTTATACAAAGGGGACTCTTGACGGAAGGATTACAATTGTTGCTACGAAAATAAATTCAACCGGTGCGGGACAGGTTTTTTTCGAAGATAACATTGTTTACAAAGATGATCCTAGAGTAAATCCGAATTCGAACGATATGCTTGGAGTAATTGCCGAGAGTAATATAAGAATTCAGGATAATGCAAGCACTCGCGGGAAAAGCATTAGCACACATGCTTCTATGTTCTCACTTACCGGGAATATCGGTCCCGAGTATGGTCTTATAAACCAGTCATTCCTCGGAAACTGGAATATACTTGGCGGTTTAATCGCAAAAGACACACGCCAAACAGCGGTATACTCGGGCAGCACTCCGGTTAAAGGCCTAAGATTTGTCCACTCTTACGATACCCGTTTTTTACTTTCGGTTCCGCCATATTTTCCGCACACACAGAATTTTGAAGTTGTCTCATGGTATGAGTAATAATGAATATTTTTTGATTTGATCAGCTTCATTACATTCAGATTTAAGATGAATTTATAAAGATTAATTTTTTTCTTTGAATTTCGATAATAATAGAAGGTTTTCTAAATCCGGCCGGAATGCTTTGCAGCACAGTATTAGTGTAGAATAAGGCCGGCAATTTTTATATCTTTTTGCGGGAATTGTTAGAGAATAAATGAATACCGGACAAATGTTAATAACGATTGGAGCCGTATTTTTATTAAGTATGGTAATCCTGACTACTAACCGGGGTTTGATCACAACAAACTCGACGATGATAGATAACCGTTACGGAATACTTGCCACCTCTTTAGCTACTTCAACAATTGAGAAAGCTACCGGCAAAGCATTCGATAATAATACAGACACGATCGCTGTTACATCATTAACAACTCTTACTAATATAAATTATTTAGGAATTGATGCCGGTGAGAACGCAACTAATCCGGAAGGATTCAACGACTTTGACGATTACAACTGTTATAGAACAAACCCTAAACTGGATACACTTGCATTCGAAGGAACAAACAGAAGAATAGTTTTCCGGACATTCTGCAGAGTGGATTATGTTTCGCTTAATAATCCTAACTCGGCTTACAACCAGAGAACCTGGCATAAAAGACTGATTGTTCGGGTTATTAGTCCGGAGATGACCGATACAATAAAGTTATCAACAATATACAGTTACTGGTATTTCAGGTGAGATATGGGTTTTAGCGCAATACTCGACATAATAGGATCAACAATAATTGGCGGAATGTTATTAATGATTCTGCTTAGAATGAACGATTCTGCCGTACAGAATAATTACCAGTACAGCGGCGAAAGAATTGTTCAGCAGAATCTGGTTGACGTTGTAAAACTTCTGGAATACGATTTCAGAAAGATCGGATACTGCAACAACTGGATGGCAATACCAAACCCCGCAGTGGCAATTATTCGCGCTGACTCAAACCGTATTTCATTCCTTACTGACATTGTAACAACTTCAAATGCATACGGAGACGGGGTTGTAGACACATTACACTACTATCTCGGGCCGGCATCAGAATTGACAGTTACACCAAATCCGTTCGACAGGTTATTATACCGTGTAGTCAATTCAACAACACCGGGCGGTTCAAACCTGGGCATAACTCAATTTAGACTCACCTATTTTGACGCAAACGGAGATACTATTTCAACAATGCCTGTTTCGCCTCCGCTTGGAATAGCAGCAATTCAAATTGATATGGCAGTGGAGAATCCGGCCGCATACGGCAATGATTATGCGGCTGATAAAAGGGTTCTTTGGAGACAGGTAAGATTACCGGCAAGAAATTTTACTTTAAGGTAGGAAAAGTAGATGGGTGGAAAAGGAGCAATATTATTAGTACTTGGTTTCTCCATTATTTTTATGGTGGCGGGAAGAAATTTTAACAGCATGGCAACTGCGACTGTTGAAAACTTTACCAATTACTATTTTGATGCAAAGGCTCATAGCATTGCAGCAACCGGTGTTAATCTTGTAACGAATCAGGTGTTTTTAAATAATTCCATTGCAGATCAGACATTTAATTACAGCTACGACGGCGGGACTATAAGAGCGGTTCTTTCAACCGTTGATGCCTATCAGAATATAAGGGAGCTTAACGTTACAGGCACTTACGGAAACTATTCGACTAATATTAGAATAGTATTAAGGCCGAGTTCATTTTCAAAATATGCTTACTTTTCACACTCAGAATCTGCCAATATATATTGGACGACTACTGATACTGTTTGGGGTCCTCTGCATACGAACGGATCATTACGTGTTGCTGACAGGCCCGTTTTTATGGGAAAGGTTACAATAGACGGACGGCTTGTTAAATACAGCAACAGTGCCCGGCCTCAATTCCTCGGCGGATTCCAGACCGGTGTTCATATCGCTATCCCCTCAAACGGCGTATCGAACCTTAATGCAGCCGCAACTGCCGGCGGATACAAATTTACAGGACGGTCTCTGGTTTATCTCGAATTCAGGGGTGACAGTATCAGATACAGATACAGCAGTTCCGGGACCTGGAACTATGCATTGGCTTCGACATTCGCGCCCAACGGGGCAATTTTTGCAGAGAATGCCGAGTTGAGAATTAAAGGGAGAGTAAAAGGAAGATTTACAATAGGATCTTCCGGAACCGGAGGAGACCGGGGAAAAATCTATCTGGACGATGATATTTATTATAATACCGATCCGCAGGTAAATCCGAATTCACAGGATATGCTCGGGATAATTGCGCAAAGAGATATTGAGATTACCAACAATGCCGCCAACAATAACAATATAAAGGTTCAGGCTTCAATTTATTCGGAATCCGGATCCTTCCAGGCAGAGGATTACCAGAGCAGGCCGGTTGCAGGCGCTATTCAGTTGTATGGCGGCGTAATTCAGAATGCAAGAGGTCCGGTTGGCGAGTTCAGAACTGTCGGCGGAGTATCAACAATTATAAACGGATTCTCGAAACGTTACCGTTACGATGACAGGTTCATGGTTGCCAGTCCCCCGTTCTTCCCGGGTACAGGCAATTTCGAAATTGTTTCATGGTTTGAATAAACTCTACAGCAGATTTATCAAAGCTTCATTAATATTCTTATACCTGAAATTATAACCGTGTTCAACCAATCTCGCCGGAATCACTTTAACGCCGTAAACCAATGCTTCGGCTGCTTCACCGAGAATCATTTTAAGTGCAAATTCCGGAACCCTGAATAAAGAGGGCCGTTTCATTATTCTGCCAAGAGTAGCTGCAAATCTTTTCATGTCTATGAACTCTGGAGCGACTGCATTTACAGGTCCTTCAATTTTTTCTTTTTCAATTACAAACCTGAAAATCTCTGCAGCATCGTCGATACTTACCCATGGGAACCACTGTTTGCCGCTGCCTAAAGGGCCTCCTATAAAAAATTTAAAAGGAAGTATCATTTTCTTCAACGCGCCTTCATTCTTATCAAGTACAATTCCCAGTCTTACACTCACTCTTCTTACACCGTATTTTTCAACTTCAGCCGCTTCATTCTCCCATTCGGATACAACATCGGCCAGAAATCCTTTTCCTTTTTTACTGTTTTCGTCGGCTTCAAAAAATCCGTTTCCGTAAAAACCGATTGCCGAAGAATGGACGAACAATTCCGGTTTAACTTCCGCGTTTTCAATCCCTTTAACCAGTGCCCTTGTCGATTCAATCCTGCTGTTAATTACTTCTTTTTTATGTTTAGCGGTCCATCTCCGGGCCATAATATTTTCGCCCATAAGATGTATTACAACATCCCTACCATTCACAAAACCTGCAGGATCTGTTTTATAATTCCACTCAATATATTCAACAGCATCAGGAATAACACTTTTCGCTCTTTCGGTCGATCTGCTTACAATAGAAACCCGGTTTCCCTCTTTAATCAGCCGCCTGGCAATGTTGCTTCCTATAAAACCTGTGGCACCCGTTATGACTATTTTTTTATTCACAAATTACCTTTTTTTCTTTACAACAAAATTGATAAATAAAAAGTTTTGATTCAGAATTAATATTTTTCGGAACTTGTTATAGAGGTATTGCTTTTGATATATTGAATCTTCAAGTAAGAGGGTGAAATATTGTTTTCCGGAATTATCTACAGGGGGAATATGAATAAGTTAATTATATTGCTGCTATTGAACAGCTATTGTTTTGCGCAGCAATTTTCGGTGTCGGGGAAAATAACCGACAGCAATAGTGGTGAACCTCTAAGTTATGCCAACATCCGGATCGCCGGTACAACAATCGGTACGGCTGCAAATCTTGACGGTGATTTCGAACTTAAACTTAAAACCGGCAATTATTCCCTCATTACATCATTTATCGGATATAAGTCCGATACTGTTAAAGTTGATCTTTCTGCAGACAGAAATATTAGTATTCGCCTGGAACCGATTCCGGTTAAGCTCCCCGAGATTACAGTTCTGCCGGGTGAGAATCCGGCCGACGAAATTATCCGCCGGGCTATCGAAGCTAAGAAGACCCGCGAGGAGAAGATCGATTCATACATTTTTAAAGCTTACACCAAAGGTCTCGTAAAAACCACAAAGGATATTACAACATCGGACAGAAGCGTTGGAATTTCAATCGGAACTAAAGATACAGGGGATTTGAAAATAACAGGTATCATAGAAAACGAAAGCAAAGGATATTTTAAGAAACCCGATTATTACAAGGATGAAATAATCGCACGCAAACAGTCAGCCAATACTCCATCTACAATTAATATTTTAACGGGAGGGCGGCTGCTTCAGAATTTTTATACGAATGACATTCAGTTTTTCACAAGACCTTTAACAGGTCCTATCGCCGATAACGCGCTGGATTATTATTACTATATCATCGAAGACACTCTGGCAATGGACAATAAAAATGTTTTTCAGATCTACTTCGAGCCGATTGATAGAACCGCTCCGGGATTTTACGGTAAGATTTATATAAAGGACGGTACATTTTCCCTGGTTAAACTTGATGTTAATTTAAACAGCGCTGCAAACCCCGGCGGAATTTTTACAAGGATAAATATTTTTCAGCAGTTCGTTCCATTCGAAAACGGTATTGTAATGCCTATCGACTACCGTGTTTTTGTTGAAGGAAATTTTCTGGGTCTTGCCAAATTCGGCTTCGAGCTTAATACGATCTTCTACGATTACGAAATCAACAACAGAATCGACCCTGATTTCTTCGATATGATTGTTATTAAAGTAATGCCCGACGCCGATAAGAAGGATTCAACATTCTGGCGTTCGACACAGACAATTCCGAATACTCTTCAGGAGATTGAGGCTTACAGGAGAATCGACAGCCTGGAAACAATTCCGAAAGATTTCTGGGATGATTTTTCCATCTTATCATCCAGTCTGCGGCTAAGCGATAATTTTTCAATTTCAGGGCCGTTATCCCTCTACAGTTTCAATAACATTACCGGTCATGCTCTGAACTTCGGTTTTTCAATCTCTAACGAGCTGGATAAAAGACTGAATTTGAGCGGTGACATTGCTTACGGATTTTCCGATAAAAAGTTTGAAACCGACTTTTACGCGAGATACTATCTGGGAGACTACAGGACAACCACTGTAAGTCTTAAAGCTTTTAACAAGCTTACCGATTTGTTCGGCGAATCGGTGAGGTATGACCGTTCTACATCTACACTTACAAGTCTGCTCGGCAAATACGATTTCAGGGATTACTATTACACGACAGGAATAGAAGCTAAGATAACCGGCGAAATTTTTCCAATCCTTCGTGCCGGAATCGGTTTATTAAACCGGACGGACAACAGCGCAAACAACAATTCCAACTTTTCAATTCTGAACAGATCCAAAGTATACCGCACCAATAAGCTTATCCGCGAAACACGTGTAAATGCTGTTACTGCAGAATTTTCAATTGATTTCAGGAAGTTTATTGAAGATGGTTACTTCCGCCGAAAGATTTCGTTCGGCGGTCCGAATTTAATTTTTAATGGCAAAGCCCTTTTAAGCGATCGTTCTTCGCTTAAAAGCAGTCTCGATTTTCAATTCTATGAATTAAACCTGTCGGGTTTTATCCCGCTATTCAAGACTACCGCGCTCAATTTTCTAATTAAGGGGATCGGATCGAAAGGCGAAGTGCCGCTTCAGATGATGTATGCCCTTCCGGGTAATATCGAAAGCGTCGGCAGGGAGTATTCATTCAGAACTTTCGGCATCGGCGAAGTATTCGGCGATAACGGAATTATCTTTACGGCCCAGTATAATTTGAACGATGAATTATTCCGACTGCTGAAGGTCCCTCTGCTTAAGGATTGGAATCTGATTCTCACAACCTATTTTAACGCGGCACTGCTCAGGATATCTGACGAGAGCAAACGAATTCTTCCCGCACAGTACACAGAATTCGACAAGCCGATCTACGAGCTCGGTTTCAGTATCGGTCAGATCCTCTTCCCCATAACTGTTGAATTTACATGGAGACTTAATTACAGGGGTAATAATAATTTTGTTATTGGATTTAATACTTTTGTGTTGTAGAGTATTTTAAAATATCTTTCAGTGAATTCATTTGAGGTAATGATGAAAAAAATTTTTCTGTTCTTATTTCTGATTTTTTCTTTCAGCCCGATTTTTTCCCAGACTTTGAAAATAGAGAAAGTAGAACCGCCCAACTGGTGGACCGGAATGAAATGGAACAATATCCAATTGATGATATACGGGGAAAATCTGAATGGTATATCGGCTAAGTTTTCGGACAGCAGGATAAAAATTAAAAAAATTCATACACCCGAAAATTCTTCTTATGCATTCATCGACATAAAGATTCCCGACCGGCTCCCGTCAGGCGATTACAAACTTGAATTGAGAAACGGATCCGGAAAAGCATCCATCGACTTTCCCGTTTACCAAAGGGAGAAAGGGATACGTCACCAGGGATTTTCCGGCAATGATATAATTTATTTGCTGATGCCGGACCGGTTTGCAAATGGAGACCATGCTAACGACTCAATTTCCGGATATTACGATTCGATGCAGAGAATTCCGAACGAGTGGCGGTTCGGCGGAGATATCCAAGGAATGATCGATAAACTCGATTATTTGAAAGACCTGGGCGTTACGGCTGTCTGGGCCACACCACTAGTAGAGAACAATACTTTCCGTTCATATCATGGTTATTCCGCAACAGATTTTTATAATACCGATCCGCGGCTCGGTTCAAACCAGCTTTACAAAAAATATGTTGATGAAGCTCATAAAAGAGGAATCAAAGTAATTCTGGATCATGTGGCTAATCATTTCAGCGATAATCATCCGTGGATGAGAAATCTGCCGATGAAAAACTGGATCAACGGATCAATTGAGGATCATCTCCCAGCGAATCATCATAAGATGATCTTTACGGATCCTTATGCGGATAGTTCCACTATCAAACATGTTGAGAGGGGATGGTTTGTTAGAGACATGGTCGATATAAATCAGGAGAACCTGTTCGTCCAGAATTATATAATACAGAATACAATCTGGTGGGTCGAATTTTCCGGTCTGGACGGGATACGCGAAGACACTCACCCTTATAACAATCAGAAATTTATTGCGAGTTGGGCCAAAGCAATTCTGGATGAATTTCCGACATTAAACATAGTAGGTGAAGTATGGACTGGAGAAAGTGATTTTCTTGCAGCTTACCAGAGAGACACTTTCCTTAAAAAGAATTTTAACACCCATCTACCCTCCCTCACCGATTTCGGTCTGCGCGATGTACTGATTGATTTTGTTTCCGGAAGAGGTGGACTGTATAAAGTATTCAATGTAATTGCAAAGGATTTTCTTTTTACAGATCCTTCGCAATTAGTTACGTTTGTTGATAACCACGACCTCGAACGTGTAATGTACTATGCAAACGGAAATGTTGATAAAGTAAAACTCGCTTATGTAATAATGATGACAACTCGAGGAATACCATCCGTTTTCTACGGCTCCGAAATCGGGATGACAGGCGGACGCGGACACGGTGTTTTAAGAGCACCGTTCCCGGGCGGATTTCCAAGCGATAAACAGAATGGATTTGAAAAATCAGGCCGCAGTGATTTCGAAAACGAATTTTTTAACTTTATCCGGAATTTAATTCATATCAGAAAAAGTCACAGCGCATTTATTAACGGCAAACTGATTCATTATCCTCCGGTATCAGATGTTTATTACTATTTCAGGGAGGATGGCAACAGAAAATTTTTAATTGTTATAAACGGAAACGAAAAAGAAGCCTTAGTTGATTTGAATCCGGTTAAGCACCGGATCGGAGAAAAAACAAGTCTGATAGAGTTGATAACAAATTCGAAAAGAATTCTGGAGAGTGATTTAATTCTGAAAATGAATCCGTTATCAGCCGGTATATTTATGATTGAATAACTGAATAAAACTACTTTTCTCCTTCAATCTTAGAAGCGGATTTCCTGTGCCTTAAATACTCCGTAACACCGGGGAGTATTGAAATAATTATTATCGTAATGATTACTATTGTAAAATTGTTCTTAACAAACTCAAGGTTGCCGAAGAAATATCCGCCGTAAACGAATATGCCGACCCAGATAATTCCGCCTATAACATTGTAAGAGATAAACCGGGAATAAGTCATAGCACCGACTCCGGCTACAAACGGCGCAAATGTTCTGACAATCGGTACAAATCGGGCAAGTATAATCGTCTTACCGCCGTGTTTTTCATAGAATTGATGAGTTCTATCAAGATATTCCCGTTTAAGTATTTTGGGAAAGCGGTCGAATATTTTCATTCCGATATAATGGCCTATCCAGTAGTTAACAGTATCGCCAAGAATAGCAGCGGTAGTAAGAAGAAGAAACAGAAGATGGGGGTCGAACGATCCTTTGGCGGCAAAAGTGCCGGCAGCGAATAAAAGCGAATCCCCCGGCAGAAAAGGAGTAAATACAAATCCGGTTTCTGCAAATATTACAGAGAAGAGGATACCATATGTATAAGCACCGTATTCAAGAATCAGTTCGTGAAGATGATCGTCCAGATTCAGAAATAGATCGATCAGGTAGTTTATTATTTCCATAGATATCCGTTAATTCCTTTCAGTATACGTTTTTTAAAAAAACCGGTAAACAATTTACAAGAAACAGGGTTATTACAAAAACAAAATTCTTAATATCGTCCGCCTGTAATAAAGAAGGTGGATTTGATACGGTAATTGGTTTCAGTGACCTTCTCCAAAATTCTTTTCGCCTGCGGTTACTTCAATTTTCAGATAGTTCTGCGCCGGCGGTAACGGACATGTAGCAAATTTCGTAAAAGCACAGGGCGGATTATAGGATTTGTTAAAGTCTATATAAATCCTCCCTGTAGAGTCGGCTTTTTCAACCGAAAGAAATCTTCCGGCGCCGTAAGTCTCCTTTCCGTTCGTAAGGTCGGCAAATATCAGGAAGTAGGATCTTCCTGAATCCGTAACATCCAGCCTGTATCGATTCCCTTCCATTTCAAAAACAAGCGCGCCCGGAGAAATCCCTTTTTCAACTGTCCCGATAACATTAGGAATATCGATCTCTTTAGGAGGATTATATGATTCAAAGACCGCTTCTATTCTCCAATCTTCGTTAACAGGATAAGATTCAATACCCTGAAAATTTTTTACAAGCGCCGCATCAAGGTCACGGAGTCTGATACCATAACGTTCGCCTCTCTTAATTAAGTTCCACCTGAGAGACCCATGGTCGAGGATTGTAGTTTCTTTCTGCTGGTCGTGCTTAAGAATAATCTCAGAGACCAGTTCGCAATTTTCAAGGAACACTTCAACACCTGCATTAATTTTCATCGTAACGATTGAATCCTTCAGGAAAAAACTTCCCATGAAACCGGGAGATTTTTCTTCTGGGAAAATTATTTGATTCGATTTGTCAGATCCGAATTTATTCTCCCCTTCCCCGAGCCAGAAAAGTCCTGCAAGATTCAGCCAGCCGTTCTCCTTTTTCAGATTTTCAATCCTGACTTCCTTCCATTTTTTTATTCCGGAAACATATGCCGGATCACCCTTCTCTTTTAATTGAGTAGAACAGGAGGAGAAAATTATAAGTGTCTGCACTGCCAATAGTATTCTAAAGTGTTTCATACAATGCCTGATTTTTTTGACTGTTAACTTAAGGATTAAAGCCCCCCGATTCCATACGATTGATGAAGTTACTCTCGGTCAAGCCGGTTTTAGTTGGATATTATGGATTACGACTCATAAAATCGCTCAAAGATTGAATTCCATTTATATCACAATTTATTTATATTCAACCTGAAAAATCATAACAAAATGATTTAAAAAATCCGGATATTAAATGGCCGAAAAAACCAAAGCTGAACTGCTTAAAGAGCTTACCTCCCTAAAAAGAAAGTATAATACACTTCTCAAAAAATCCGAAGCCGAAGGTTCAGCGCTCCTGGAGACAGAAAAGGAGACGCTATTCAATTTTGCTTTTGATAACGCAAATCTGGGAATAATAATTATAAGCAATACAGGAAAAATTATCGGCGCAAACAGTTTTATAACTAGAACTCTCGGATACAGCAACGAAGAACTTTCGAAGATGACTTATACCGATCTCTCCCACCCTCACGACAAAGATATAAGTATAAAGATGTTCAAAGAGATACTTGCCGGTAAAAGAAACACCTATCAAGTAGAAAAAAGATATATTCATAAAAGCGGATCGATAATCTGGGGGAGAGTAAGCGTAACTGCTATTAAGGGGGACAATAAAAAAATTAAATATTTTATTGCCGTTGCCGAGGATGTTACCGGACAGCGCGAAATTATATCCCGCCTGGCGTCTGAAGAAAGATTGCTGAAAGCTTTGATGCACAACATACCCGACAGTATCTATTTCAAAGACCGGGAAAGTAAGTATCTAGTAGTCAACTATTCCAAAGCAAAGAAACACGGTTATGTTAATCCGGAAGAATTGATCGGGAAGACCGATTTCGATTTTTTCGACGAGACACATGCAGTACAGGCATATAATAATGAGCAGGAAATTATTAGAACCGGGCAGCCGATAATCGGTAGAGAGGAAGTTCAAATATACAAAGACGGAAGCACCACATGGGTTTCAACAACCAAGATGCCGCTTTACAATGAAAACAACGAGATAATAGGGACATTCGGGATTACAAGGAATATCACAGACCAGAAGCTCGCAGAAAGAGCCATCAAGGAGAATGAGACGAGGTTTAAAGAACTTTTTAATAATATGAGCAGCGGTTGTTCAATTTACGAAGTGAAGAATGACGGCGAGGATTTTATTTTTAAGGATTTCAATCAGGCAAGCGAGAATTCACTAAATATTAAAAGAGAAGAGATTATTGGTAAAAATATTTTAGACGTATTTACCGGAACAAAAGAATTCGGTCTTCTGGATGTATTCAAGCGTGTCTGGAAAACCGGAAAACCTGAACTTTTTCCTGTAAAAAATTATAAAGATGAAAGAATAACCGGCTGGTACGAAAATTATGTTTATAAATTACCTTCTGGTGAAATCGTTGCCATTTACGATGATGTAACTGAAAAAAAGCAGGCCGACGAAGCTCTTCTTCAGGAGCGGGAGCGGTACCATGTATTATTTGAAAATTCCGCCGACGGAATACTATTAATGACAGACCTATTCGAAGATTGCAACAATTCTACTCTAAAGATTTTCGGTTGTGAAAAAGAGGATATTATTGGTCACCATCCCGCAGAGTTTTCACCGGAGACACAGCCGGACGGTAGCAATTCCACTATAAAGGCAAATGAAAAAATTAAACTCGCTCTTTCCGGTCAACCGCAAAAATTCTACTGGCAGCACAAAAAAATGAACGGCGAGCTTATTGATGTTGAGATCGCATTAAATTCAGTAGTACTCGAAGGCAAAAAATTAGTTCAGGCAACCTTAAGGGATATTAGCGAAAGAATCTACTCGGAAAAACTTCAGAGCGTTATTTATAAAATATCGGAGGCTGCTCAGACTTCGGAGGACATAAATAATCTTTATAAAAGCCTCCATGAAATAATGAGCGAACTTTTACCGGTTAAGAATTTCTATATTGCACTTTATAATGAGAAGGAGGACATACTTACGTTCCCCTATTTTGTTGATGAATACGATCCGCCCCAGCCCCCGAAAAAGCTGGGTAAAGGTATGACAGAGTTTGTTATTAGGAAAGGAGAGGCGGCTTTAATTGACGCAAAACGCGATCTCGAATTACGAGAACAGGGCGAGGTTGAATTGATCGGCGCACCGCAGGCTATCTGGCTTGGGGTTCCGCTAAAACTCGGTGACAAAGTTGTCGGAGCTATGGTTGTACAGGATTATGAGAATGAGAATGCTTACGGTGAAAACGAGAAGCAGCTTCTTATATTCGTATCCGAACAGATTGCACAGGCAATTATAAGGAAACAAAATGCCGAAGCAATCAAAAAATATGTAGATGAGCTGAACCAGCTAAATGCTACAAAAGATAAATTCTTTTCAATCCTCGCTCACGATTTAAGGAACCCGTTCATAACAATACTCGGATTCTCCGAATTACTTCTATCTGACTTTAAGGATTTATCTGACGAGGAAAAGATTTATTACATACAGGAAATGAATAAATCGGCCGAAGTTTCTCACAATCTTCTTCATAACCTGCTTCAATGGTCCCGATCGCAGACTGGAAAAATTGAATTCCATCCACAAAAAATCACACTCTTGGAGATAATTCTTCAAAATATGGAGCTTGTTAAAGCAACCGCACTTAAAAAGCAGATCCTTTTGGTTAACCGGATCGATTCACAAATCCACGTGAAAGCCGACGAGGATATGATTAACACAATCATGCGAAACCTTTTAACCAATGCACTCAAATTCACAAATAAAAACGGATCAATTACAATCTCTTCAACCGAAAAAGATGAGAGGGTTTTCATCAGTGTTAAAGACACCGGGGTTGGAATGGACGACAATACCAGGAATAAATTATTCCGCCTCGATGAGACATTATCAAAAACCGGAACCGATAACGAAACAGGGACTGGACTAGGATTAGTGCTTTGTAAAGAATTTGTTGAAAAACACGGCGGACAGATTAATGTCGTAAGTGAATTAGGTAAAGGATCGGAGTTTATTTTTTCACTTCCCATAGCCGATTAATCATCGCGAAAATTATTATTAAATTCCTTCGAGGTTAGCCATGGCAAATGGAAACCGGTTAGATAACAACAATCTGATTGCAGTACCATCCAGGATTGCGCTTATCTACTTTATTATTTCTTTTTTATGGATCTTCTTTTCCGATAAATTTATTGAGCAGTTCTTCCCCGATGCAGCTACTCTGTCCACATTTCAAACTGTTAAAGGATTGTTCTTTATCGGTATTACATCAATAATTATTTACATTTTAATTCACCGGGATGTGGTCTCAATCCAGAAACAGAAAATGCTATTCCAAAGCATTGTTGAAACAAGCCCTGTCGGCATTACTTTATTAAACGAAAAGGGAGAATTTACATTTGCGAATAGAGAAGCATCCGAGTTATTCGGACTTTCAAAAAAAGAGATCGAATCGCGAAAATATGATTCGCCTGAATGGATAATAAGATCCCTGGATGGACACCCGATTCAACCTGAAGAGCTTCCATTTTATGTTGTTAAAAGGACGAAATCCCCGGTAAGGAATGTTGAATTTACAATTGAATCCCCGGGCAAGAAAAAAATATATCTATCCTTAAATGCTTCTCCCATTTATACCGAAAAATCGAAATTCTCTGGTGTTGTTGCTTCGATCTCGGATGTTACTAAACAGAAACTTTATGAAGAGGAGCTGAACGAGAAAGATCTTTTACTTGAAGAAACCGGAAGAATTGCAAAAGTCGGAGGATGGGAGTTTGACGCCGTCACATTAAAAGGGACATGGACAGATGAAGTGGCACGGATTCACGATTTAGACCCTTCCCTACCGACCAATGTTGAGCTTGGTGTCAGTTTTTATACTGAAGATTCGCGCGCAAAGATTGAAGCAGCAATTAAGGAGGCACTCGAAAACGGGAAACCTTACGATCTTGAACTGGAAATGCTGACTGCTAATAATGTAAATAAATGGGTTAGGACAATCGGGCAGCCCGTTATTAAGAACAACAAAGTAGTTAAAGTGAAGGGTTCTTTTCAGGATATCACCGAGACCAAGCGTGCTGCCGAAAGATTGAAAGAATCACAGACTTTCATTCAGAAAATCACAGATACCATCCCGCTTGCAATTTATATTTACGACATAATAGAAGACCGGAACATTTATACAAACAAAAATATTTTTGAAAAGCTCGGATATACGCCCGAAGAAATATTACAGATGGGAAGTAATTTGTTCCCCAGCCTACTTCATCCGGATGATTTTAAAAAGCTTTCTCAGAACATTAAGAGATACGAAAATGCACAGGAGAATGATGTTCTGGAACTTGAATACCGGATGAAGGATAAGAAAGGGAAATTCCGGTGGCTCCATTCGTGGGATGTTATTTTCTCCAGAACAGCCGATGGAAAACCGAAACAGATACTTGGTGTTGTTGAGGATATTTCGGCAAAGAAGGAGATGCAGATCAAACTGGCCGAATCCCAGACTCAATACCAGAATCTCTTCGAGAATGCGCCGGATGCGGTCTTTATTAATTTTGACGATGAGATTGTTCTGGTAAACAGGGAATTTCAAAATCTGATGCGGGCCGGAGAAAAAGATCAGCTAATCGGACTCTCACCATTCGATATTTTTCATCACGATTTTCACGACAATATACGGCAGAGGATTTTGACAATGCGGGAAACGGGCAGACCTGTTCTGCCGATCGAAGAGAAAATAGTATGCCTGGACGGTACTGAAATAGATGTAGAAGTATCCGCCGCGCCATTCCCTTTACACGGCGGCAATGCGATTCATGTTATACTGCGGGACATAAGCGACCGTAAAAAATCTGAAGAGGAGCTTCAGAGATATCATAATCAGCTCGAGCTTCTTACAAGGCATCTTCAAACTGCAAGGGAGGAGGAGCGCGAATCGATTGCACGCGAAATACATGATGATTTCGGTCAGGTCCTTACATCCATGAAAATGAATCTTACATTCCTTAAAAGGAATATTAACAGCCGTAATAAAGCAGGAGAACATTACGATCTGCTGAACGATATCGATTCGATGGCGGGAATTATAGACCGCTCCGTGATTAAACTGAGAAAACTGATAACCGCTTTACGGCCCGAGGTTCTAGATAAGCTCGGACTAATTACAGCTCTTGAGTGGCAGACAGAGGAATTTAAAAAGGAAACCAGAATCGAATGCAGCTTTTCTACCGATGTAAAAGAACTGAAGCTGGATAAAAACATGGAAATTTCCCTGTTTAGAATTCTGCAGGAATCTTTAAACAATATAGCCAAGCACTCGCGCGCTTCAAAAGTTGAAGTAAGATTCAACAGGGATAAACCGGGATACATTCTGGAAATAACTGATAACGGAATCGGTATGGCAAAAGATAGTCTTACCAGAAATACTTACGGAATAATCGGCATGAGAGAAAGAGCAAAACTGATTAAGGGGGAACTGTCTATCTCCTCAGAGCAGAATAGAGGAACAAAAATTAAATTGTTTGTGCCTGAATTATAAATACCGACGGTTTTGATGCAGGCCACTTTTGAAAAAAAAGAGATGCTATAAACCTAATTTGCTGTTATATTTCAGACACCTGAGAGAAAGGGCTCCAAATGATTAAGATTTTTGTTGCCGATGATCATTCCCTGATACGCGAAGGGATTAAAAATCTTGTGGGACTAGAAAGCGATCTCAAAATTGTGGGTGAGACCGCAGATCCGTTTACTGTTTGTGACCGGATAAGAGAAACCAATCCGGATATTATTCTTCTCGATATTTCCATGCCCGGCAAAAGCGGTCTGGATGTGCTTAAGGAAGTAAAACAGATTCTGCCGGATGTAAAAGTGCTGATTATGTCGATGTTGCCTGAAGACCAGTTTGCCAAGCGGACTCTGAAAGCCGGTGCTTCAGGATATATTACCAAAGACTCACTGCCCGACGATATCCTTACGGCAATCCGGAGAGTCGCTTCCGGCCGCAAGTATGTAAGCGAATTCCTTGCGGAAAAACTTGCAAACGACCTTTATGATCATACCGAGAAACAACCTCATGAAATTCTATCGGACCGTGAATTTCAGATACTCAAAATGATTGCTTCTGGAAAATCTCAATCCGATATTTCTGATGAACTGGCAATCAGTGTAAGTACTGTTAATACTTATCGCAGTAGAATACTGGAAAAACTGAATTTCAAAAGCAACGCTGATATTATACGATATGCGATTCAAAATAATTTGATGGAATAAATTAGCGTAAAGTCATTACAGCACTCAGATTTCATTTTTATCTCACAAGAGTTTTTTAGGAACTGATTCTCTCCTCTCCTCATATTTACTACCCTATGTAGTAATTTTACTACATGATAATCATACCGCGTATTACATACAAAATTTTGCTTTTAAATTAGATTGCACTCAAATAATATGGTTGAAAGTGAAAAAAATACTCCTTGTTGACGATTCACCCGAAATTGTTACAAGCCTTATAAGATGGTTAAATCTCCTTCAAAACTTTGAAATAATCGGAGTTGCGGAAACTGAGGCAAGTGCAGTTCAGCTTTTCAACGATAACCTTCCCGATATTGTAATCCTCGATATCAATCTGAAAAAGGGTACCGGTCTCGATGTTCTTTCAGAAATTAAAAGAAAAAGTCCGGAAACAAAGGTTATTATTCTTACAAATTATTCAATCGATATTTTTAAGAAAACGTCAATTGGTTTCGGGGCAGACTATTTTTACGATAAGACTAACGACATTGAACAGCTCATAAAAACTCTCAGCAAGCTGAAATTATAATCTCTGCGGACAGCCTGTAGTCGTATCAATTACATTTTTTTCATACTTAAACCACAAAACAATTATTAAATGTACTATAGTCAACATTTTGCACTCAGGTTAATTTGCAATCGTAATAACCGGAGAATTAGATGAACATTTTACTTTTTGAAAGTTCAAAAGAAGTAAGATCATCGCTTGTAAGGAACATTGAAGCGATAGCATACAATATAAATGTAGCGGCTGTCTCAGGAATTGACGACACTATTGATTTAATTAAAAGCCGGAGCTTTGACCTCGCAATTATAGACATGGATTATCTGCATGGCCGTTTCAGAGAGATTATTAGCCTGTTAAGGCAGAATAATCCCGATGCTGCAATAATTCTTCTGACACTATTTCCGAATATTGATATAATGAGAAAATTTATGTCGAATGGAGCCGATTTTTGTTTCGATAAAATCGGGCAGTTCGAAGAAATTCTTGAAAAGATAAGAAGTTTAATGGAAACGCAGCATTCAGTTAAATCCCGCAGAGAAATGCAGAAGATGTTTCAGATAGCTTAATAGCAGAAAGAAGGCATAATGATTAATCGTACAGACATAAAGATGAAAAATAAAAGTGAGAGAAAGTTAACTATTAGTTTTCTCATCCTTTCATTATTCCTGATCATTTCAGGTTTTATTTATTACGGTTCGCTTAAAGATGAAGCCGTAAATAATATTTACAGGGAGCTTAAACTTATTTCAGATTACAAGAACGACGAAATAGACAACTGGCTTCAGAAATCATTTGCAGATACCGAAATTTTCTTCAACAATCCGGTTGTTAAAGAAAAAGTTGAAATCTGTTTGACCAAAACCGGAATAGAATGTGAGAGTGAACATTTCAGAAAAATGTTTAAGGATTTAAAGGAACAACATTTTCTAAGTTCTGTAAATATATCCAGCCCGGAAGGTGAAATAATCCTTTCATATCCCGACGATGTTGAAGTCGACCAGCATAAAAAATTATTTATCAATCAAACTGTAACAACAAAATCAAAAATATTTACAGACATATATTTCTGTTTAAACGACAGTTCAGTGCACCTCGCCACCTATCTTCCGATTATTAAGAATGTGAACGGAACTGATTCAGTAATCGCAGTAGTAGTACTCGAGACTTCACCGGAAAAGGTCATATTCCCTCTGCTAAAGAATTACCCCGCATTTTTCGAAACGGCTGAATCATTTCTTGCAAGGAAGGATTCTTCCGGTATCCATTTTATAAGCGACTTAAGATTTATTAACAACCGCGGATTAGATTTCCGGAAACCATATACACAGAAGGATCTTCCGGCTGTTCAGGCTATAACCGGTGGGGAGAAATTTTTAAGCGGAATTGATTACAGGGAGAAAGAAGTATTTGCTGTAACAACCATAATTGAAGGATTGAACTGGATTCTGGTAACCAAAATTGATAAGGAAGAGGTTTATGCAACTCTTATTGAAAAAGGGATCTGGATTTCAATAATAATTGCAACCCTGCTGTTTACAGCCGGGACGGTTATATATAGTTACTACCGTAAAATACGTGAGGAATCCTACAAAAAAATACTTGAGGCTGAATTAAACAGAAAAGCTGTTGTAAGTCACTACGAGTCGTTTATTAAAAATGCTAATGATATTATAATTATGGCTGAGCCCTCAGGTAAAATTCTTGAGGCAAATTACAAAGCCGTTGAAACATACGGTTATTCGATTGAAGAGCTTAGAAATCTTAATCTAAGGGATCTTACAGCTAAGTCAAAAGAAAAAGCTCCTGATCATGAAAAACATAATCAGCTTTCCGGTTCCGGAAATATTTACGAAACAAAGCATATAACAAAGAGCGGAAGGACAATCGACGTTGAAGTAAGTTCCAGGGTGATAGTGATCGACAATCTCGAATTCATTCAGTGCATTGTCAGGAATATCTCCGATAGAAAATATGCCGAGGAAAAATTAAAGCAGAGCAACATTCTGCTTAAATCGATTATTGACGGCACCAAAGACGCCATATACATTAAAGATGTTGAAGGAAAATACATTCTTGCAAACAAAGCAGCCGCCGGATTTCTAGGCAAGGATGTTGAAGAAATTATCGGCAGAGACGATTCAGAATTTTTTACAGAAGGAACCGACAAAGTAATTCTTGAAAACGACAGCAAGGTTCTAAATGAGGGAATAACCGTTAAGACAGAAGAGATACTTGTAAGCGACGGCGTAAAAAGAATATTCGATGCAGTTAAATTCCCGTGGCGGGATTCGAACGGCAACATTATCGGATTGATCGGCATAAGCAGGGACTACACGGAGCGTATTGAACTTCTGAATAAATTGAAGGAGGAAAAAGCCAGGCTGAGTGCACTAATTACAACTCTTGACGAAGCGGTTTTCGAATTCGATGATAAGGGAACATACCTCGATATCTGGGCTGCGGACGAAAATGTTCTTGTTTTACCAAAGAATGAATTAATTGGCAAGAGCATATTCGATGTGATTCCTCCAGATCTTGCTGAAACGTTTGTTGATTTGATCAAAAAAGTACATATGACAGGGCAGACAGAGCATATTGAGTACAAATTAGAAGTTCTGGATGGAGAACGGTGGTTCCTCGGAAGAATTAATCCGATAGTTAGCGCCTCAGGTGAAGTGAAATCGGTTTCTTTTATAACCCGCGATATTACAAAAAGGAAGAGAGCGGAAAAGGCGCTTCTGCTGAGCGAAAGCAAATACAAAGATCTTTCGGAGCTTCTACCGCAATCAATATTCGAAGTGGATATAAGCGGAAATCTCACTTTTGCCAACGAGCTTGCATTCAGCACATTCGGATACAGCAAAGAGGATTTTTCAAAGAATTTATCTGTAATTCAGATGATTGCCCCGTCCGATAGGGAGAAGGCTAAAAGAAATCTGGAAAGGGTTCTTAGAGGCGACAAATCCGACACACACGAATACAGTGCTATGAGGAAGGACGGTTCAACGTTTCCCGTTATGGTCTTTTCGAACCGGATATTGAACGATGGCAAAGTAATCGGTTTAAGAGGCGTAATTGTCGATATTACAGAAAGGATACAGTACGAGAGAGCATTGCAGGAAAGCGAAACCAGATACCGCTCCCTTATCGAAAACTCACCTATAGCAATCGGAATATCACGCAATCTGAAATTTGTATATGTCAACCCCGCTTTTGCAAAAATGTACGGATACAATAATCCTGAAGAGCTGACTAACCGGCCGCTTTCAGACGCGGTCTCGCAAAAGGATCTTAAAGAATTTATAGACCGGGCAAGTAAAAGAGAAAAAGGATTACCCGTTGAGAATGAATATGAAGCTATCGGGCTCCGGAAAGACGGTTCAGAGTTCTACATTAATGCTGCTGTTACAAGAGTTGAACTGAGCGACGGCCCGGCTACTATCGGATTCTTTACGGATATAACTCAACGCAAATACGCTGAGAATGCGTTGAAAGAGAGCGAAGAAAAATACAGAGAGCTTTTCGATGCAAATCCGCAGCCGATGTGGGTCTACGATCTTCAAACACTCAAGTTCCTTGCTGTAAATGAGTCCGCAATCAATCATTACGGTTATACGAGAGATGAGTTTTTAAACATGACCATCAAGGAGATCCGTCCAGCTATAGATATTCCGAGATTGCTGGAAAGCATTAATGATTACCAGGGAATTGACCATGCCGGATTATGGCGCCATTTAAAGAAGGACGGTACTCAAATCGAAGTTGAAATTATCTCACACGCGATCATATTTAATGGAAGAAAAGCCGATCTCGTACTTGCCACCGATATAACCGAGAAACTTAGAGCTCAGGAGGAAGTCGTTAAATTATCCCGCGCAGTTGAACAGAGTCCCGTGGCTATTGTAATTACAAATACAGAAGGATTGATAGAATATGTAAATCCGAAGTACGAAGAATTGACCGGTTATAAATTCGAGGAAGTAAAAGATAAGAAAACAAATGTTTTAAGATCCGGGCATACTACAAAAGAGGAATACAGAAAGTTATGGGAGACAATAGTTTCCGGAAACGAATGGCGGGGTGAATTTCACAACAGGAAGAAGAACGGCGATCTCTTCTGGGCATCAACTTCGATCTCACCAATCAAAAACGGAGAGGATGAAGTAAAATATTATCTGGCTATCAAAGAAGATGTTACCGAACGGAAAGAATTGATGAATGAGCTGATACGTGCAAAGGAAAAAGCTGAACGTTCCAATGAATTGAAATCTGAATTTCTTGCCCAGGTATCGCATGAAATCAGGACTCCACTTAACGCAATGCTCAGTTATTCAAGATTTATTCAGGATGAACTGGAGGAAAACGGAATTACGAGTGAATTGATCGGGGAAAGCGTAGACGGTATACAGATCTCCGGAAAGAGGATTATTAGAACTATCGACCTAATACTTAATGTATCCGAACTTCAGACGGGTTTGTATGAATACTATCCGAAAGTAGTGAGTCTTAGAGAAGAAATATTAGGTCCTATAAAAAACGAATTTGCTCTGCTGGCCGAGGAAAAAAGAATCGATTTTAAAATCAATATAGAAACCGAGCATGATTCAGTTATTTGCGACGAATATTCGGTAGGACAGATCTTCAACAATCTGATCGATAATGCAATTAAATACACAAATGAAGGATTTGTAAAAGTTAATCTTTACCGAGATTTACAGGATAAACTTGTTGTGACAGTAGAAGATTCGGGAATCGGTATTTCCGAAGATTACCTGTCAGACCTCTTTACTCCGTTTTCACAAGAGGATCAAGGCTACTCGCGAAAGTTCGACGGTAACGGATTAGGAATGGCCCTGGTTAAAAAGTACTGCGAGCTGAACGAGATTGGTATCGATGTAGAGAGCTGTAAAGGAACCGGAACCAAATTCAGACTTACATTCCCTTCTGATAACACATTTAAGGTGAATTACAACTTTATGAATAGTATGGACCGGGAAAATAAATTTTAAGCCCTCGTAGCCCTCTCAGAGAGGATCCGCGGCCGCCCCTTTGTAATTGGCTGCGGACTCCTCTCTCCTTTATTTGACTTAGCCCGCCGGCTTTTCAATATATCTTCCAAAAATTATTATATTCGGTGAGTCAAGAAGGAACAACCATGACCAAACTCAAAACGATTCATTATACTCATCCTCTTACTTTAAAGCCTGCTGAATCGATTGAAAGATCAAAAAATTTTTTTGATCTAATGAGCAAACGGAGGACAGTAAGAGAATTCTCTTCCAGAAATATTTCCATTGACCTAATAAGGAATTGTATCTCTACCGCCGGAACATCTCCCAGCGGAGCTAACCGTCAGCCATGGCATTTTGTTATAGTGTCAGATCCTCGTATCAAGAAAAAGATTCGTGCGGCTGCTGAAGCCGAGGAAAAGGAATTCTATAACGGTAAAGCCCCTGCCGAATGGCTCGAAGCGATTGCACCGCTAGGCACAGACGAACATAAACCTTTCCTCGAAACCGCACCATACCTCATTGTGATCTTCGAAAAAAAATACGATGAGACCGGCGACAACAAAATTGTTAAGAATTATTACACAAAAGAGTCGGTAGGAATAGCAACTGGAATTCTGATTACAGCTCTTCACAATGCCGGAATTTCTACACTCACTCACACACCTGCTCCGATGAAATTTCTTAATGAGATTCTTGAGCGGCCCGATAACGAAAAACCTTTTCTGATATTAGTGGCTGGTTACCCCGAAGAAAACTGTTTAGTTCCTGAGATAAAAAGAAAGAGTCTTGATCAGATTGCCGTGTTCAGATAATAACTATTGAGTGATTATTAAATTCAGATTCAATTTTTAAACTATGTCAGTTCAGATAGAAAAACCGCAGCGGAGCTGGCAACATTCAAAGATTCAGCTCTACCTTTTCTCGGAATGGTTAAAACATGATCGGCAATATTAAGGAGTTCCTGAGAAGGGCCGTGCGCTTCGCTCGAAAAAACAATTACCGAATTTTCAGGTTTACTGAAACTGTAAAGATTCTCTCCGTTTAAATCTGTAACAAGAACTTTATAATTATTTTTTTTGAGGTGTTCAAGTTCGCCGTAGAAATTATCGAATCCAATGACATTCACATGAAATACGGAGCCGGCAGACGATCGGATAACTTTCGGATTAAATGTTTCTGCTGAGTCATTAGACGTAAACAGATAATTGATTCCGAACCAGTCGGAGGTTCTTATAATCGTACCCATATTGCCGGGATCGGAGATCGATTCAAGAGCAACGATTATTTTCTCTTTGTTAAGGTTTACCGGTTTAGGTTTAGGAATAGCGAAAACACCGATAATTCCCTGGGGTGTTTGAGTATCGGAGATTCTTTCGAGTTCGTTATGACTGATCAGTTCGACAGATAGATCTTTAAGGAGTTGGTTTTTGAAGAACGACGGATTAGTATCCCGAAATGAACCGGTAGTAAGAATTGCTTCGCAGTTTAATTTTGCGCGGAGAGCTTCGATAATAAGCTTATGACCCTCTACCAGGAACTTCTGTTCGAGGAGACGGTACTTTTTCTGGTTCAGATTCGCGAAATATTTAAGCTGATTCTTAGAAAACATTTGAATCCGGAAAATTTCCGTAATAAGTTACAAAAGTTTGCATCGAATGTTAATTTATTTTAGATTTGTGCCTCAAAATTTGGTTTATTCATCCCGCTATGCGGGAGAAGTTGCTGGCGTAGCTCAGCTGGTAGAGCAGCTGATTTGTAATCAGCCGGTCGGCGGTTCAAATCCGTCCGCCAGCTCAAAAAGCCCCGAAATCGAAAGAAATCGGGGTTTTTTATTTCCTATTCTTGGTGATCTTGCCGAAAATTTGATCTTCATGAAAGACCATTACCCTTATATTACTTTAATAATGGCCGGTTATTTACAGTTAAAGGAGATTTTCGAAGCAAAAACTATTTTTTCATAACATTACATGCAAAAGACATAGCAGCTTCTAAGCGGATATCAATTGAAACCTTGTTATGAAAAAGATAAGTAACTATGAATCCATTCTAATATCAGGAAAACATAGAAATAAATAATCACTTTACCGAAGGGATTATATAATCGGAGACAATTGTGAAAGGGGAAATAATCTCAGGGTCGTACCAGTTTCCCGCCGTTGTTACTATAATCATATTTAACGATGGAATAATAAAAATATGCTGCCCGCCCCAGCCCGCAGCAAAATAAGACGGATATGATTTCGAACCGCTGTAAAAAGTCTTCTGCCACCATTGATACCCATATCCGCCCGCCCAGGTAAATTCATTATTGTAATTGTTGGGATTGAGGGATGCCGATGTAGATATGCCGCACCATCCGGATGAAATAACATCCTCCCCCTCCCAAATTCCATTATTGAGAAAAAGCTGACCGAACTTAGCCATGTCCCTGGGGCGCAGATGAAGATCCCCGGAGCAGAGTATGACATCGCCCCTTACTATCTGCCATTCACATTGTCTGATACCGAGTTTACCGAAAAGAAATTCAGCAGCAAACTGATCAATCCTCTTATTCACCGCTTTGCTGATTATTCTTCCGAGTATGTTCGTATTGCAGTTATCATAATCAAAAACGGTTCCGGGTTCGGCGAAGAGCGGTTTGGAAAGAAGAAATCCGATCGGGTCGCTGCTTACAAAAAAACGGGTCATATCATTGCGGGAATCCGTGTATGGAAGAGATTCGTCATCGTAAGTTAGTCCCGAGGTCATAGTAAGAAGATGTTTTATTGTCATATTTCCTTTAGATGGGGATTCAGACAGGATAGACGAATACTCGGGAAAGAAATCGAATACCTTCTGATCGACCGATTGAATATAACCGAGGTCCATTGCTATCCCTAACAGCGCCGAAGTAATGCTTTTGGTAGCAGAACATAAAACGTGAAGGTCGTTAATACTATATCCGTATTCTCCGGTAAACTGACCAAGATTGAATTTTGCTCCCGGATAATATTTTTCAAAGACGAGTTTCCCGTGTCTAGCTACAAGAATACTATGAATACGGTGGTTGCTGGTAGTGTTTAAGCGGTTGATTAGTTCTTTGAATTTTGTTTCATTGAGTCCTGCCGAATTAAGCGAGGCTACTTCCCAGCCGTCGCCGGTTAATTCCGGCATCAGGATCTGAGTGACCGGTTCATTTTCATCAATGTTTGCCGAATCGCAGGTTATAATCAAGAATGAAGTGAGCAATGCAAATATTAAAAGTTTCATCATCGATCCTCAGTGATCTAACTTTTAACTATTATTATGCAGATTGAAGACCAAAAAAAATAATAGAATCGATTCTCATATACTATGCTAATAAATTAACACCTTTTTAGATTGAGGAAAACTTCAGGTTGTTCAAATGATACAGATGTTATCTCTGCAGCTTGAGGAATATTAAATTATCCGGTGAAATAAAAATTTTTCTGAATATGATACTGTAAAGTATTTAAGGAATTATTTACTTACGTGGTATTTTCAAAACATCGAGCGGTTTTAAGAGAATATTTTTCACACCGGGAATATTCTGCTCGTTAATCATAATGCTGTCATGGTTATTAAGATGAACATTAATATCGTATCCATTTAGAAGTCTTATTAAAATATTATTTTCCGTCGTTGTAAGGAATATGTTTACCCGCTTATCAAATTTGAATGTATCCTCTTTTATTTTCAGTTCAGTAACTCCTGTAAGTAGATATTTCCCCTCTGATTTAATGTAATGTTCGGCTCCGGATACTATTGTAAAATCAGTATCAATTATTTTTTCACGGTTATCAGTTTTAAACAGGTTCCAGCCGGAAAGAGGAATCTTTTTATCATCTGCATCGATAATCCTTGTTTCGAAATTTTTGAAAGGATATAAGAGCGTTTCAAAAAGATAATTATTTTTATTTCGTGCAGTAAGCTGAACAGAGCCCTTCCCACGGATACTGCTTTTAATTAAACGATCCGGCTCTTCATTCAGCTGAACGATATCAAGGCCTGATCCGTTCTGAAAAGTTGATCTTATATGCTTATTCCCTTTTTCGGAATCATAATGACCCTGCCAGATCTGATAGTAATCATGAGAATCGCTTCCGATGAACTGATCACGCACAATCCAGAACCCATCCTTTATAAAAAAGATTTCTCTCAAATATTCAACACCGAGAGAATCATAACCATTATGAGATCCGCAATAATAGTCGATGTTTTCGTCGCTGTACCACGCAAGTGTTTTAGGCGCGGGAATAAAATTCCATTTGCCGAATCCCGACTGTCCGTCATTCATTTTCCATCCTCTCGCATGCGGAATCGAATCGACTATCGCGACGTTTTTAACGAATGAATTTTTGAAGAACTCATAATCATTCAGATTATACCGCACCTGATAATTCGGAAGAATCTGATTGCCGTAAGCGTAGGCGACCAATCCAAGCATATCACCATGCTGATGATCAGGCTTCTGCTTGGATAATCCGGCACTAATTATCATATGACGGTCATCCTCTTCCCACCCGTCGCGCATAACATAATACCCGGTTTTTTCAAGCGCCTCGGATCCGCATTCGGGTTTCCGTCCTTTTGATTTAAGGAATTCCGATTGAGTTTTAGAAAAGAACCAGGAGAGTTCAGCACCTGTACTTTCCGAAGCGAAATAGCGGTAGACGGGATCGGTAAAAAGGAGCGCGCCGATCGTCATCGCATTCCTGATCTCGTTATACTCACCCCACGGCGCATCCGTATCATCCTGAAGTACAGGAAGTATTCTGCCGGGCTGAGCCATTCTGACCAGCGCATCGAACATCGAACGAAAACGGGATCTGAATTCCTGCGGCAGCTCAACTTTATTGATCATAGCAAGCTGATAGACGTAGAAATAATTATCGATATCACCCATATGATAATGGACCGATCGTTCGAACTGGAATCCGTCGTCGTTTACTTCTCTCTGAAGATGGAGAGTAAGCCCGTCAACAGCCATTTTCCGCCATTGATCCGAAACTCGGAATTCCGGAAATAAAACGGAGATTAAAAAGAGGGCGGTCAATCCTTTTGTATGATGATTTCCGTAAGAGAATTTCTTTCCCCGTTTCGCAATTTGTGCTCCTGTATGAAGAAAGGTACGGATCAATTCCGCCTGGTCATTATGCGAATACTCTTCACTTGCAAGATAGAGAGCGTGGACAAAGAGCCAGTTCTGAACTCTGTATCCGGCATGGAATACCTCGTAAACCGCATTCCCTTTATCGTCGTATCTTTTTTTCGTAAAAGCATCGTTCAACGATTTGACCTGGTCTATAAAGTAGCGGACTCTTCCTGATTTTTCATTTTCGTAAAAGTAGGCAAACGCGGCATTGATTGATTTATGCTGCCGGGCGAGATGCCGCAATTCATACGCGCTTACATTTTCCCCTTTCAGATTTGTGGAAGGTAATTCCCATTTTGCTGAGGCGGGGAAGAGTGTGCTGTGTTCATCAGCTCTTCGTATATGAGACGATCTTTCATTCGGATATTTCTTTGAGTATTCTGAAAACCGTTCCCTGAAATTCTTCCAGCTGAAATAATATCTCTCCGAAAATTTCTCCTTGAAATAATCCGCCAGCAAACGAATCCCATTTTCAAGATTTCCTTTATCTCGCTCCCGGTAAACCTGTTCCAATCCAGGGATACTGGACTTAAGCGAATAGAGAAGATCTCCGTCGGAAGGAATTATATCCGGATTAATTTTATCTACCTGTGAGAAGGAATAAGAGCTAATTATGAAAAATAGAGCGAAGAGAAATTCTTTCATTTAATATTTTCCCTGAATACTTGAAGATTATTTTTCCCGGTTATCCGTTCTGAAGGGAGAAGCCGGAAGTCCGCCTTTGTTATAAAGGTTTCCCGTGGGATTATCACCCCATGCATACCTGAGTGCAGAAGGTTTTGTAATCTTATCGGACCATACAATTACTTTATTGTTCTCAATTACAGCTTCGGCATCAACAAACTCCCAATCGTCGGAAGCTATCCGGAAGCCCTTTAACTTACCGTCACCCATTGCCGTCAATCCTTCGCCGTAATAGAAGTCCAGAATAACTTTATTTTCATCAATACGATGTGATTTATAAATAGGTCCGGAGAAGACCAGATTTTTCTTGCCATAAGCATTTGCAAGCGCGATCAGTGCAAGTCTGTATCCAACATCAGTTTTGTTCTTCGGATGAAGATCCATCGGATCTCCAACATCAATGGTTACCGCCATTCCTGTATTAGGAACCGAAAGAGTATGAAGCTGTGCTTCTCTCAGTTCAGGCCAGCCGCTGCCGGATGGTTCCGGCTCCCTCGCGAAATTAGGAAGCTGTACAAAATAGAACGGGAATTGTCCTACACCCCATACATCCCTCCAGTTTTTAATCATCGCTGGAAATAGTTTTTTATATTCACCGGGTCTTCCGACATTTGATTCCCCCTGGTACCAGATCACTCCTCTGATACCATATGGAGCCAGAGGATAGATCATTCCATTGTAAAGTCCGTAAGGTGTATTCCTGCCGCCCGGAGCAGTGGGAAGTCCGGGTTTTCTAGGGGGCGCAAATCCAAGCGATACCGACTTTGCAGAATCCTCTTTCCATTTGAGAAGCAGTTTCTCCTTGTTCAGATTAAAATCATTCAATACAGCAGGATACTCTTCAACAATCTTTTCCCATCTTTGAAACACCTGTTCAAATTCGGGATCAGATTCAAGAGTTTCTTTAGATATCCATGCTTCTATCGGTGTACCGCCCCAGGAGGAGTGGATCAATCCTATAGTAACATTGATCTCATTTATCAGGTTTTTGGCGAAATGATAAGCGACCGCAGAAAAGTTTTTTACATTTTCGGGAGAGCAGGCTTTCCAGACACCTTCACAATTTTCAAGCGGTATTGGAGAGGATTTATGAGCGACGGTAAACAATCTGATTCTGGTATCGTTAGCATTTTTTATTTCCGCTTCACCGTTCTCCGATTTAATTAACTGAAACTCCATGTTGCTCTGCCCGGAACAGAGCCAAACTTCACCTACAGAAACATTCGTAAACTTAACCGTATCCTTACCTGATGATACGGTCATTTCATAATTTTCTCCGGCACTCATTTCATTTAGAAATAATTTCCATTTGCCGTCAGCATCTGCATATGTCGATTTCAGATTCGAGCCGATCCTCACATCAACTTTTCTCCCGGCTTCCGCTTTACCCCATACAGGTATTTTCGAATCTCTTTGAAGCACCATATTATCGGAAAACAAGGCGTGAAGACTCAAAACCGTTTGTGCAGATACAACGGTTCCGAGTAAAATCAGAAATATTATAACCGGAAAGAATAATGACCGTTTCATTTTATTTTTCCTTGATTAATGTTTCTCAACTGGTGCAATGTTTTTTGCCAGAGTATAAACCGCAAGGACACCAAGCGGAACGAATACGGCAATCATAATAAAAATCGGGATATATGAGATCTCCGATATTACCGGTACAAGAAAATTCATTATTATAACAGAGAAGACGCCCACCATTCCGCCGAGCCCGGCAAGCGAGCCGACAGACTTACCGCTGAAAAGGTCGCTCGGTATAGTCTGAATATTACCGATAGCAAACTGAAATCCGAAGAGAACAAACGCTACGATTATTACAAACTTCAGAGCTGTATCCGCTAACAGAATGGTTGCAAGCAAACCAGTGAACATCACTACAGCACCGATAACTATAGCAGTTTTTCTAGCTCTGTTAACAGTTAATCCTTTTGAAATCAACTTACCGGCATAATAACCTCCGGATAAACTTCCAACAGCCGCTCCGACGTATGGGACCCATGCAAAAAATCCGATCTCCTTTACATTGAATCCGTATACATCAGCAAGATAAAGGGGCATCCAACCAACGAAGAGCCACCAGATCGGTTCCAGAAAAAATCTGGAAACTAGAACAGCCCACGATTCCCTGAACGATAGGATCTCTTTTAGAGTAAGTCCTTTTCTGCCCGGATCATTCTTATCGAGTACGTGTTGACCTTCGAGGATAAACTCTTTCTCCTTTTCGGTAATCCAGGGATGGTGCGATGGAAGTTTTTTATTTATTATCAGCCAGGGAATAATCCATAGTATTCCGAATGATCCGACAATCATAAATGTTGTCTGCCAGCCGAATGCAGCCCATAAAGTTGCGATGAGAGGAGGCGCAATTACGGATCCTATCGAAGCTCCTGAATTGAAGATCCCCTGCGCAACAGCCCGTTCCTTAATCGGGAACCATTCCGCGTTGCTCTTAACGGCGCCGGGCCAGTTACCGGCCTCACCGAGTCCAAGCGTTATTCTCAAAAATCCGAACGATAAAATGCTTCTTGCAAATGAATGAAGAAATGAGGAAATACCCCAGAGTGTTATGGTCATAACATAACCGATCCGGGTTCCTACTTTATCGAAAATCTTTCCGGACAGGAGCTGACCGATAGCATAGGCAATCATAAAGAGATTGAGTATAATCGCATAATCACCTTTATCCATTCCCAGGTCTTCGGAAATACTCGGCCACATCAGACTGAGAGAACTTCGATCTATATAATTGATTATAGTAGCAAGCGCGATTAATCCGATAATCCACCAGCGGAGACCTTTAATTTTCATTTTGATTTCCCGATTAGTTAAATAATTATTTGGTATAGCCGGAAATTCCAGCCATAAAATCCTCTCTAATAGGACTGAAGACGTCTATCAGCATTCCCTCTTCGAGGCAAATCGCACCGTGTTCAATTTCCGGAGGAATATAAAATCCATCTCCGCCGGAAAGTATTTTAGTTTCATTACCGACAGTCACTTCAAATTTTCCGCTAACTACATAAGTAGTCTGGCTGTGTCTGTGTTTATGCCGCGCTCCAATTCCGCCTTTATCGAAATGGACCTGGACCATCATTATTTCATCATTATAGCCCATAAATTTTCTTTTCATACCGGGCGCTACCTGTTCCCATTCCATTCCGGCAGTTTCTATAAAAAGATTACTTTCGAATTTCATATTTACCTCGTTTATTTTTGTAAGAAAATTGGACCCTGCCATTTATATTTAATCCCTCCGGATTCAATAACGTGTTCTTTATTCCGGTCGGCATCTCTGTTTGCTATCATAAGAATCCAGTTAATCCCCTTGTTGCCGTTAATTTTTATGACAGTATATTCTTCAGTATCAAAAACAACAGATACTTTCTGAATTGTACTGTAAGAATCTTTTGTAAACTCGAGTGTAGGATCAAACACTCCGTGAGATTCAATAACTGAAGCAAAAGTATAATCCTTGGCATTTTTTCTGATCAGTATACCCGGTTCATTTCTCAGGTTGAAATTCGGATCGCTTCCGCCTATTCTTGTAAAAATTATATTAGCTGTTGAATCGGCAGAATTAATAATCGAATAGAAACGGTTTTTATTCCACCATGTAACAATAAACCCGTCTTCTGTTTTTCCTTCAGCCTCTTTCCACAAATGCTGGTAGCCGTTCTTTTTCCCGAGTAGAGTCCGTTCGGATGTAAACGGATTGTATTTAAAACTGGAACTGATGAAATGCCCCATATAATAGAAAGGGAGATCGTATTGATGTTCTTTTTCTGAAAGGACTTTAAATACATCTATAACAGCAGGTCTGTAAAGGTTTTTATCCTTTACTAGAATCATTGTCCTCTGCATTTCAACTCCGGGGTAGGCATCCTTGTCAACCGCGCTCATATACTGGAAATCGGGATTTGAAGAGTCGTAGAGATAATTCTCAGGGTGATATTTTTCTGATACTTCCTGTTCGCCATTGAAGTGGGATTTCTCATCAACTACAAGAGTGTTGTGGGCGATAGTCTGAAGCGCATAGGATTTATTTTCCGGCAGATATCTTCCGCCGAATTTCTGTTCAATATTAATAAACCTTGCAGCTCCGTAATCCTGAATAATTTCCTCTCCCTGATCATAAAAGAGAAAATGGAGTTTATCATAATGACCGTGTGACAATCCGTGCGATGTGTATTTGAAAAGTAGTGTCTGCATATCATCTTTGTTTCCATGCCGGAAAATTCCAACTCCTCCCTTCAATCCGTCACCGCCGTCGGTATATTGAACGCTCTTCCACTCAAAACCCGGAATTACTTTTGTTTCCTGAAAACCTTTCGCCACAAGGAGTCCCGCGCCGGTTAATGAAACCCTGTTGTGTTGTCTTGCAAGACTTAATAATTGTTTATCCTGTCCATACCGTTCATACACAAAATTCAGTCCGAGAATTATTTCCGGAGAGAGCCATGTCTTTTCTTTGAGTGCATCGTTAATCGGCATGAATGCACCGTTCGAATACGTCATTTGAAGGGCCGAATAGAATGCCTTCTTAATTATCTGATCGCGGTAATCGTAAATATTCAAATCAGTCAGATTGTTGGCGAGGGCTTCAGCGAAAATAAAAAACGGCCAGAGTGCATATCGTACGTAATAGCCTCCCTCGGTGTAATAGCCATCGGGCGAGAATAGCTGATCAAGCTGAGGAATGAAACCGCCGTGTTTATCGAGCTTAGATCCGTAAAGAGCTTTCTGAACATATTCATCTATTCCAAGTACGAGACCTGTCATACCGACCGCAGTAACCGTCCAAGTTCCGTGGTTATGGATTCTATCGAACTCCTCCTCGCAGTCGATCATAAAAAAACGGGCCATCGGTATAAAAATATTTTTTTCATACCTTGCCCTCTCCTCACCCGAAAGCCAATCATAAATACAATCATATGCCTGAATAGTATGTGTAAGCCAGACTGTTTCGTTAAGAGTCTGCCAGAAGAGACGTCCTCCCGATTCGATTTTTGCTTCAGGATGAGATTTAAGTCCGGGATACATATCCGCGTATTTATCGAGCATGCTTTTTATAAATCGGGCATATTTTTCATCACCTGTTACCTGGTACATAAAGCCGGCGATATGCATTTCGTTATAATTCTGTTTGTGCTTTTCGTGAGTATAGCCCCCGCCCGCATCTTTTGGATAAGGCACATCGATCGGTTTAGAGAGAGCCTCATCAAGCGCCTTTTTTGCATCGTTAAATGATTTTGTGAAGAGATCATAATTATTGAGATTCTGCTTTATCTTCACAACATCGGATTTCGTAAGAAGTAGATTCGGATGAGTTTTTTGAGCAAAGAGAAGAGGAACAATTATAAAAAACAGAAACGTTATTTTTTTTATTGAGATCATTATTGCTCCGTTTGCTTATACAAAATAAGTACCGCCGTTTATATCCACAGAAGCACCTGTAATAAATGAAGAAGCATCCGATGCAAGGAAAGCAACGAGCTGAGCAACTTCCGGGGCTTCCCCTTCTCTTCTGAGAGGTGTGGAGGCAGCGACATTTTTTCTGACTTCAGGTTTTGTGAACGTATTATGAAAAGTAGTGTTTATCATTCCCGGCGAAACAGCATTAACCCTTATCTTCTGAGGACCTAGTTCCTTGGCTAGACTTCTAGTATATGTAAGAACGCCGCCTTTAGATGTTGCATATGCTGAAGCCCCGGGTCCGCCGCCATCGCGGGCTGCCTGGGAAGTGAAATTTACAATCGAGCCCCCTTCACCCATATAAGGGAGAACGGCTTTTGTTACAAGAAATACGGATGTTAGATTAAGTGTAATCACAAAATTCCAGAAACCGGCATCCATCTCTAATGTAGACTTGCGCCCCACTAATCCGCCCGCTACGTTTACAAGTATATCGATCCGGCTGCCGAATTCTTTAACGCAACTATCTACAAGGTTTTTAATATCAGTTTCATTAGTCATATCACCCTGTACAATAATTGCTTTTCCTTTTTTACTCTGTATCAGTTTAAGTGTTTCTTCAGCATCCTCTTCGTTATCAAAATAATTTATGCATACCGAGGCACCTCTTTCGGCGAGCAAAAGAGAGACCTCCCGACCTATATCGCGTGCACCTCCCGTTACAACTGCAACCCTGCCCATCAAATCGTTCATTTCAAAATCTCCTTGTAAAAAAAATGATATTTAGTTATTAATAATTAATTATTTATCAGCGTTCGACCCTTCCGGATCCGCCGCTCTTTATAAGTTTTTCAACTTCATCGGTGGAGACATGATTAAAATCCCCGGGGATTGTCTGCTTTAGGCATGACGCTGCAACAGCAAATTCGAGTGCGTCTTTTGTGTTGTTCTTAGTAAGCAGTCCGTAAATTAATCCGGAGGCAAAAGCATCGCCGCCCCCAACCCTGTCAACAATCTGAATATCATATCGTGTTGAGCGATACGGCTCGATGCAGTCCTTTGAATCGGCAAGCAAAGCGCTCCATCCATTTCTGGATGCCGAATAACTTTCTCTTAACGTAAATGCAACCGTTTCAAAATTAAATTTCGATTTAAGCGATTTTGCCAGCTCGAAATATCCCGACTCATCGAGTTCGGCTTTATGTATATCTGTGTTATGAGGTTTCATACCGAGACTTTTTTCAGCATCCTCTTCGTTGGCTATGCATACATCAACATATTCCATAAGAGGAATCATCACATCCTGGGCTTCTTTTTCTGTCCATAGCTTTGCCCTGAAATTCAGGTCGCAGCTTATCCTTGCGCCGTTTTCCTTTGCTTTCCTGCATGCTTCTGTTAAAGATTCGCGCGCATTAGCTCCGAGTGCAGGTGTAATTCCGGTAAAATGAAACCAGGAAGCTCCCTTCATAACAACGTCCCAGTTGATATCACCGGATTTAATCTGGCTTACGGAGGAATTTGAGCGGTCGTAAATTACTTTGGATGCTCTCTGGCTCGCGCCTGTTTCAAGGAAATAGATTCCGACCCGTTCCCCGCCTCTCGAGATATAATCTGTCTTTACTCCGTATCTCCGGAGGTGATTAACTGCGGACTGACCGATTTCATGTTTGGGAAGTTTTGTTACGAAATAACTCTCGATTCCGAAATTAGAGAGCGACGCAGCTACATTTGCCTCACCGCCTCCGTATGTGACATCAAAGTTCTGCGACTGTACAAATCTTTCAAAGTTCGGAGTGCTGAGGCGGAGCATTATCTCCCCGAATGTTACTACTTTTTTTCCCATTCCTGATTCTCCATTTTTATTTTTTCAATTTTCAATTCTTAATTACAATTTTTAATCCGGATAAGTTACGAGCAGATTCATATCAAGAAGAAGCATTAACGGTTCGTTAATATCATTTTTCGTACTCGTTTTCTTCATTAATTCTTTATGAATCATTATATACTCTTTATTTCCCGTACCGAATCCGGCTAATGGCAGAAATCTTCTTTCGGTTATTTCCAGCGGCGAAATCTGCTCTTTTTTCCAGCCGGAAGGTTCTTTAAGGAAAGGAAGAATATATTCTATCGATTCAATTACGCTGCCGCCTTTAGAATTTTTATACTCCCACAGATTGACGCCGTTCAGCTGGCCGAGCCGGAATACCATTGAATAAGCATCGAGATTAAAAAAAGAATAGCTGAGCGAATTTGTTCGTGCTTCCTCTCTGGGCTGTGATCCATCGGCTTCAATCTGGTTTTCAATAAGATTGTTTTTCAGAAAATCCCAGACCATTTCCATCAATTCTTTTTGATTCAGAAAATCGGCTATCGAACCGACCTGAAAGCACCACCATGTAGAGTGATTGTTGCCTCCCTTCTTTTCTTCCAGTCCGTTCTTACTCTCCGTCAGCCATTTCAAATAATTTCTGTACCAGTCTTTAAGTTTTGTATCAAGTTCATCATTCCATTTTCCAGATATTTTAAGAAAATTTACGCCTTCAAGAACATAAATAAGAGCACGGGAATCGATAATGCCGAATCCTCTTCCATCGCTCCGGTTTCTTATTGACTGGGCATATTGAAGATGCGGATTCATTTTAGTCTCTTCATCGAGAAACCAGACATTAATTAATTTTAGAGCACGGTCCGCATATTTTGATGAGTTGATGAAATACGATACGGCACTAAGCGTAAGAACACCCTGACTCATCATTTCGAGGTCGCGTCTGTGAGTATCGAACCGGTCAGGATTTTTCTCGCCGTCTCTTCTGATATACGGCTTCTTAGGATCAGTCGGGTCGGGCCACCAGTAAGGGCTTTCGGAGAAATAATCGTGAGGATTACCGCTTGCAGCCGGCGAAGGCGTGAACGTTACGCTCCAGGGTCCTTTTTTCATCACGATCTCTGCGATTCTCTTTAAACGGTTTGAGTAGGATAGAATTTCCGGATTACCAGCGGCAAGCTCATCTTTTATTCTAACTATTTCTTCTTTAGTAAAGAAGAGGAATCCTCTCTCTGAACTGCTCTGTGCAGAATAATCTGAAGAGAAAAAGAGAACAAAAAGAATTACCGGTACTATTGCATCAATTTTTATTTTCATCATTCACCGATAAATTTAAGATAGCTTCCTTTAAAGTCCTGGTTGCGGGCTTCAATAACCGCTTCCTCAGAAGGTACTGGTTTAAATTCAATAACGGCTTTCCCGTTAGCCATTTCAATTACAGAGCTGCCGGTTGGTGTTCCCAGATTCTGAAGCAGTTCACCGCTTCCGAGAGAAGAGAAATAGATCCTCCTGTTATAATCGAGTGCCCTGTTGCCGTTAATATCAACAGCAGTAGCGGTTATCAGATAGTTTCCGTTTTTCAATCTCTCATAGGATAGAATAATTTTATCAGCGGTACCGTGTTTCTCATAACTGTAATTCACTTCAAACTGATGTTCGGCGGATTTTCCGATTTCGCAGAACCCAACAGCTTTCAGAATATTTTTTCCTGAACTGAAATTAACACTCCACGATAAACCGGAGGCAGGAAATTTTGTAATATCCTTTTTTAATCTGCCCTGGCTTACATCGTTAAGAAACAATTCTACTTCACTGCAGTTGCTGAAAACATTCACATCCCGTTTAAGATCTTTCGGTCCGCTCCTTTCAGTCCCTGAAGGGGATTCGATATAACAGAATTTATCTTTTGTGTTCCAGTAGCTTTTAAAGACATAATACGCGTCCTTGGGATTTCCGTTACGGTCAAGAAGGCCCTTCTGATTCATGTATGGGATCGGATTCTCCGGGCGTAGAGGTGTAGGGAAATCCTTGAATGCCCATTGAGCGCTTCCGCTGAATGATGATGACTGTTCAGAATATCGTAAATACCAGTCGAACAGATCCACCATATAACTTTCGCTCCAGTCTCCCATATTAGCTATGTTGGAAATTTTAACCTGATTAACTTTTTCCTCCCATTCATCGGGACTCGCGAATCCATCTCCTGTAACCGGCAGTTCAGAATGCCTGCCCACATGACTATCTCCTCCAAACTCAGCATGGAAAAATCTTTTATACTTCTTCTGAGCATCAACAATTGCTTTTTCATAACCTTTATAAACGCCTGAATACCAGCCGGACCAGATCGATGGCGAGAAGAGATCAACAATATCGGAACCTTCATAATATTTTCTTACTGCAGTATATCTTGCTGGATCTTTTTGATGAGCAATGTCGTTAAGCTCTTTAAGAAATGAACGCAGCGAATCGTTGTTGTCGCCGTCAGGGAATTCCGGGAGCCAGTAGATCTCATTTCCCAGCGACCAGATAATAATGCTTGGATGATTATAATTCTGATCGATCATCTCATCAAGATAACTTTTCACATTTCTCTTCCAGATTTCTTTTCCCATACCGCCGCGGCACCAGGGAATTTCATCCCACACTAAAAGGCCGAGTTCGTCGCATGCTCTGTAGACTTCGGGATCCTGCGGGTAATGTGCTAACCTCACAAAATTAGCTCCCATCTCCTTGATCATCTTCATATCCTTGCGGTGCAGACTATCCGGCAATGCATTTCCGAGTCCTGCGTAATCTTCGTGTCTGTGCGTTCCGCGGAGCAGAACTCTTTTGCCATTCAGATAGAATGGACCGTTTTCCCTGAACTCAAACCATCGGTAACCGATCCGTTCAGAAAAACTGTCTATTACTTTCTTTCCATCCGTTAAAATTGCTTCAACAGAATAAAGGTAAGGATTGTCAACCGACCACAATTCGGGATTTTTTAATTCTGGGAGGGCAAGACTTAATTCCGCAGACTCCTCCTGAATTTTAATTTTCTTTTGAGTCTCGGCAACAGTTTTATTTTTGTTATTCTTCAACAGGATTTTTATTGTAAGGAAATTATTCATCGCTTTATTTTTAAGGAATATTTTTATTCCGGTTGCGGCGGATTTAACAGAAACATTGGAGATATTAACCTGCATTTTATCGATATATGTACCGGGCAGAATTTTTAAATGAACATCACGTGTAATTCCGCCGTAGATTACAAAATCTGATGTCTGGGAAGGAGGGATATCAGGGTTGTATGAGTTATCCGCTTTTACAAGGATTGTATTGTAATCGCTTTGTTTTAAAAGTCGAGTAATATCGACATCGAACTGAAGATACCCGCCAATATGTCCGCCTGCGATTTTGCCATTAACATAAACTTCGGAATAAGTATTAACTCCTTCGAAACAGATCTTTACTGAGGTGTTTTTATCCAGTGCCGGCATATAAAGATCTTTTCTGTACCAACCAACTCCCCTTCTGTAACCGGGCTGGCTATCAACAGCATCAAATTTATTCCACGTATGTGGGAGATTAATCTTCTGCCATTCTTTTACCGACTGATAAAGTTTTTCCGGTTTGTCGATATTGTCCTCAAGATAAAACCAGTTATCATTTAAAGGGAATGACTGCCGTTTTAATTTATCCTCAAATAATTTTTCTTTTTTTCTATGCACTATGCTCTTTCTTAAAGTTTCAGTGAAATAATAATCCCCGCACGGAAACGATTCATCCTTACCCCAATCTTTTGCGAAATTATAAACCGTGTGGAGGAGAATACCTTCTTCAACTTTCCTGCTGCTTTTTGTAAAGAGATAATTTTCCAATAATGAATCGGAGATTTTAAGAGCATAACCGAGGAAGCGGTCGTAATCTTTTTTCAGCTCAGTCAGTTCGGAGATAAGAAAGAAACCGCCGGCAGCAATCGCGGCGGCAGATGCGTCCCTGATCGTTCCTTCGTCTTTCAGATCGAGATCCCAGTAAGGGACAAAATCATCGGGGAGCCGGTCAATCATATAATCAGCCATCTTAACTGCAATATTCAGGAATCTTTCGTCGCCGGTATACTTATATGCGATTGCGAATCCGTGAATTCCCCACGCCTGTCCCCTCGCCCAGGTTGTTTCATCGCCGTATCCCTGATGCGTCCTCTTCTTTATCACTTCGCCCGAGTTAACATCAAACTCAACAACATGGTAGGAGGAATAGTCATTTCTAACATGCTGATTCATTGTAGTAATAGCGTGTTTGTAGGCTGCGCTGTAAAATTCACGGTTGCCTGTTACTTCGGATGCCCAGAAGAGCAATTCCAGATTCATCATGGTGTCGATTATCATCCAGCCGGCTCTGTCAGCCGTATTCAGCTTTCCCCATGCACGGATAAAATTGCCGTTCGTGTTGAATCTCTTCAAAAGCATTTCAGCTGCTTTAATTGCGGAATCCCGGTACTTCGGATCACCCGTTTCTTTAAATGCCCTTACAACGGTCGGATAGAATATGAATCCCATATCATGTGTATTATCGATCCCCGCATATTGAATAAGCCAGTCGGCATGTTTTAATGCGAGTTCTTTAAGCTTTTCATCATCGGTAATTTCGTAGAGATTCCACAATTCACCGCCAAGGAATCCGGAAAGCCAGTTAATACTCTCGTTGAATGTCCACTTGCCGTCTACAGTGTAGACAGGAAATTTATTCTGACAGATCTCCTGTTTCTTTATCAGTTGATCCTTTATTAAAGAGATTGCCGATTGCGGTAAAATATTTCCGGCACACAGAATCAAAAAGATCATGAGAGGCAATATTATCTTCATATTTTTTTTATTCATGATCGACCCAGAGAACTGGTTGACGAATAGGATAAGTTCTTATTAATTCCTCATCCGTATAATGAGCGTTAAGTTTTTTCCAGAGTTCGATATATTTTTTCTCTTTGAAAGCCAGTCCTGCAAATAAAAGGCTCTGCATCCGTACCGGAAGTTCATCGAAATGCAGCACGTCCTTTTTGAAAGTCCAGAGAGATTTATCCTCCATGAAAGGAAATATAAAATCGAATCCAAGCTTTATGCTTTTACCCGTTTCTGATCTGCAATTCCAGAAATCAATGTCATTAAGAATACGGGCAATTGTTCCGAATGCTTCTATATTAAAGAGAGAATAGCTATATGGTTTTGTTCTTGAAATTTCTTCCGGAAAACTTCCGTTGGCGGCCATCTGTTTTTCGAGAATTTCCGAATTGAAGAATTCTTTACAAAACTTAATTTGATCTGCATCATTAATGAGGCGCGCATACATAGCAACCTGAGCAACCCACCAAGAACTGTGATTGTTTCCGTTTTCCCTTTCGTCTATTCCATACTGATGAGTTGTCATCCATTCAAGAAAATAGGCGAACCATTTTTTAATTTTGCTAAGATTCTCCTTTTCAACAGCGTTCATCTCATAAAGTACTTCAACCGAGCGGGCAACCTCTATCAGATGGATCGCATCGATAAGTCCGATTCCCCGTCCGGTAACAATTCCTTTGATCGCCTGCGCGTAAAGGAAACTGGGATTCATTTTGGTCTCTTCATTCACAAACCATGCATTAATATGTTTCAATGCGTGGCGGGCATATTTTTCATCACCGGTTATTTTGAAGGCCGCAGTTAGAGCGGCGGTATGAATAGAGAACCGGATTAAAGATTTGTGGTGCGCCTCGAAATTATCAGGATTATTAATTCCGTCTTTTCTAATGTAAGGGCCGTCGGGATTATTTGGATCCGGCCACCAGTAGGTCCCTTCAGAATAATAATCGTGAATTCCGCCAGCACTCCGCTCGGACTTAAACGATGTTACCGTAACAGGTTCTTCGAGCAAATATTTCTCGGCTGAATTGATTACCCTCTCTTTCTCGATCGAGACAATTTCCGGATAGCTGATCAATCCGGTTTGCGACTGCGCCGGTATTACAGAACCAGATAAGATTATAATTCTTAGACAGGCATATATCCGATAGAACAAATTATAGTTCATTTAAGTATTACCATCTTTTTTACAGTATGGAAATTGCCGCAGCGGAGGGAGTAAAAATAAATACCGCTTGAAACATTCAGCCCAGATATAGAGAACTGTTCATGATAAGAACCGACTTCTTTAAATTCATCTATTAATGTCGCGATCTCTTTACCGAGAAGGTCATAAATTTTTAAGGAAACATGACCGGAAACAGGGATTTTAAAACTTATATTGGTTGAAGGATTAAAAGGATTAGGGAAGTTGTCGTAAAGAATAAATTCATCATCGATTAATCCGCGGCTATTCTCCTTTAGAGAAGTAATAAGCCGTTCATCAAGCTGTGCTTTGTAGAGAGAAGGAGGATTAATTCCGCTTAGATTTGTCCCTTCTATAAAACCCTGCGGCTGATCATAAGGGGCGCCCTGGGATTTCAGACCGGTGACTTTTCCGGCAAAGTTTCCAACCGAATAGTTCTGTGCCGTGGGCGGCTTCTGAATTATAACGGATTTATTCCCTCCCACTTTGCAATTCCATGCAACTGAATTAACCGAAGCCCAGCCGTGACTCGTACCATTGTCGCCCCGGTTATAAAGAGCAAGGACAATACTGGTGTTAGGGTTATTGAAGGTTATGTTATCAAAGAGGATTCCCTGGCTCCACCACCGGTGTCCCTCGCTCGAGCTATAAGTGTAATCACTTACATTATTATAGAATATGATACCAGAGACGGTACTGGTTCCGTTCGATACAAAATCATGTCTTCCGTACCTTGTATAGGAATTCTGAACTAGAATCTGCTGGGAGGCGTGGTACATATTAAAATTGTATCTGCGTTCACCGGTAATTATACTTATCGGGTCAATCGCTTTGCAGTTATCGATAGTTATACGCGATGCAGTGCTGGTCATAATTCCCGACTGACCGAAATGAAGCATCGTGCAGTTTTTAACCCACGCATCTTCAATCTGCTTCAATTCTATTGCATGCCAAGCGTGATTCTCGTCGCCGTTTGAATTTTGAGGAGTTCCGGCAGCTTCAATTTCAATTCTCAGGTCCTCAATTCCTATATTGGTTTTTAATCCGCTCCTGGAATATTTATAGATATAAGACTGTGAAAGAGATCTGTCTAGTGTATAAAACAGCGGGACATCAACAGTAATTTCATTACCCGAAATACCTGTTATATAACGGTTATAAATAATATTGATTGCATCCTGAACAGTCCATGAAGGATCAGTTGCCGTTCCGCCTCCCCCAACGGCATTAATCCATTCTTCAGTTATCGGGTGGTAAATGATGATATTATCGCCGACGTTATATGGTGAAGTACTTTCCACTGAAAAACTTTTTGAACCTACAAAAACTGTCTGAGTAGTAATGTTGGTCTTTGAACCGCTCACCTGTTCGGACCATCGGGTTAAGCTGCCGCCTCCGGCTATAAGAATCGTCCTTTGATGAGGTATATTCCCTTTACCGAATATGATAGTATGTTTGGAGGGATCGTCTCCGTCACCTTCGCCTCTGAGGATAATTCCGCTCTGATTAATTCTGATCGTACCGTTAACCTGATAACTGCCTGCTTTGAGAAGCAATGCGCCTCTGAATCCGTCCTGGCCAACAGGAAGAGCCGCGACTTCATTTATCGCATTCTGAATATGCGCCGTGTTATCGCCCTGGATTGCTTCAATAGTTTTAACGACAGGAATGAAAGGGATTTCAATTCCGCCGCCTTTAAATCCGGCGCCGCTGAAATCCGGAATTCGGTTACCTTCACTATCAGAAACATATACCAGTTTCCCGTCATTCCCGATATAGACAATATTCGATTGCCATGTCTGCGCATTTAATCCGAATGAAAAAAGAATTAGCAAAAGGGAAATATTTAGATATCTGATTCTCAAATGAACATCCGTATATTTTTTTTAACACCGGTATTATTAAAACCGGCAAAAAGAAAATCTACTTGAGGACTACCATCTTCTTAGTCTCGGAAAATTTACCGGCAGTTAGTTTATAAAAAAAAACACCGCTCGGCAGGCTGTAATTAACAGCGGAAAATTTTGCCGAATAGATCCCCGGCAAGTAAAGACCTTTCACAAGTGTTGCAATCTCAGAGCCGGTCAGATCATATACTTTAAGCTCTACATCGGTTAAAGAAATAATTTTGTATGTAATTGTTGTTTCCGGATTAAACGGATTTGGATAATTCTGCTCCAGAACAAATTTATCAGGTAAAATCTCATCATTATTTTTAATTGAGGAAACAAGCCGGATAAATTCCGGACCTGTATTATGAGGCCCGACCGGAGTAATCTTAATTTCCTGATTTGAGAATTCATCGGCACCGATATCATTAGGTTCAATCCTATCCTGTCCTTCAAAATCCCTGGTCACATATTTATAATTTGGATCTGAACCGTTTATTGCCGGACTGCCGGAAAGCAGACGGTAGATATTATCCGACCCCTTTGATAATAAAGGAGAGACATTCAGATTATTTGAAGGGAGTGTCATTCCGATCGATGTTCCGAAGAAAATATTTTTGGACCAGGTCATATTCAACGGATTATCGGTCAGAGTAACAATCGGTGATTGAGTAGAATAAAAAATATTGTTGACGATAATGCAGTCGAGCGGCGGTAGAGAAAGTTCAGAATCTTTTCCGGCTCCTATTGCAATAGAATTACGGCTGTTTACAACCGTATTGAACGCAACAATTGCCCTTTTTACCTGAAAGTACCGGTTCAAAGGAGAATTCGGTACGCCGTTCATTATAGAGATCGCAGCTTTTAAACTTGTACCGGCCGAACCTTCTATATAATTATTAAATACTTTATGATCCTCACCAATAATTCTGATTCCGCCTGAATTCGGTTTGTTACCGCAGAAGAAATAATTATTTTCAACAGTGCAGCGGTTTCCGTGCCGTAATGTCAATGTACCTTCGCAATCCTTGAATGTATTGTAGCGGTATATATTCTCGCATGATTTATTTGAAATTATTTCCGTTTCGCCGTTGCATTGTTCAAAGTAATTGTATTCAACTGTAGTGTAGGAATCCTGCATCGATGTTCCGCTGTCGCCTACACGTATTGTTTCAGCACCATTATATGGCGGTAATGTATAAGCCGGCCTGAAAGCAAAATAATTATTATCTATAAGGTGATAATTTGGAGTTGATCCGAGCCACACAACAAGAGTAGTGCCCAGATGATCTTTCCCTTTTAAGTAACAATGATCCACACGGTTATGCGTTCCGTAGAGTGAGATCCATTTGTAATCCTTCGATTTATCAGAAGGATTGTAATTAACAATCGCGGTATTAGTCAACCTGCAATAATTGCTCAGTAAACTGGAACCGTTCCTGAATTCAATAACAGCACCGGATGAACTGTAGCCGTCCTTAAAATAGAGTCCGCTTACCTCGAGGTATTTTCCGGCAATCCGTAAAGTTGATGTCCCGGTAAGTATAACCTCGCCGTCTTTTTCAGCGATAAGATAAATCCTGCTGGATGATGTTCCATTCGCCTGAAAAACAATCTGCTGATTATTCCAGATTCCTTTAGTCATAACCAGAGTGTCCCCCGGCTGAACAGTAGAGAGAGCAGCGGAAATCTGCTGTGCTGATGAGACAAAGATTTTTTTCGCCTCTAAATCGGAAAATGCGAGCAGGATTAGAAAAATCTGATATAAATATTTCATAGAGTTCTTCAATGTCATAGCCGAGGATATAAAAAAATGCGGGCCGGATATTAAATCCGGCCCTGATTAAAATGTTATTTTACTAAAAGCATCTTTCTTGTCTGGGAGAACCCGTTCGATTTAATCTGATAGAAATAGATACCGCTCGAATAATTTGCAGCATCGAAAGAGACTTTATAAGAACCGGTTTCAAGGTAACCGTTTACAAGTGATTCAACCTTCTGACCGAGCGCATTGTAAACATCGAGAGTAACATTTCCTGAGACAGGAATTGAGAAATTAATGTTCGTCGTGGGGTTGAATGGATTCGGATAATTCTGCGACAGACTGAAAGAAGTCGGGATTTCATCCTGCTTCTGAACATCGGCTCCGCCGGTAAGTGTATTTTCAGTTGTGCCGGTTACTCGTGCAAGTGCAATGTAAATAGTCTGGCCTTCAGCAAGAGGGATAGCAGGAGTAATAATGTCGCCTCCTACAATACTCTGCTCTGCGCCGAGAGTTGTTGCATGGGGAGTTGTCTGGGGAACAGCTTTCCAGGTTGCTCTATTATCAGTAGAATAAGCTACACGAAGGTTAATATTACCCGCAGCAACACCGTCATCGGCAGCATAGCCAATTCCGAGAGTATCGATTGTAATAGATCCTGCAGCACCTGTAACGCCGCTTCTTGTATAAGTAATCGCATAGTATCTTACGCCGGAGACTTTATCGATTCCGCCCTGGAACGCGCTGCTGTTATTGGCATTTCCGGTAATACATTTGACAACCAGTAAATGCCCTGTTGCATTTCCGGGTGCCTGAGATCCGACAACCACTTTGCGGATACCGCCGTTATCGCCAACACCAAAAGTTCTTCTGACATTGCCGCCGCCATTCGAAAGCCCTCTTCCGAGCCATCCTTTTGTATAACTGTTGTTCGATTCACCGGTCAGATTAGATCCGCTTGTAGAGAGATAACCCCAGATCGATTCACCCTCGGTTTCAATAATACCGTTTGTAAATGTCATCATCGTACCGCCGACAGAAGAGTTGTTGGACATATAGAGATTACCGCTCTTTAGAACAACTTTTCCTGTACCGGTTTTATTAATAACAATACTGTTAAATTCCTCGCCATAATAATTTCCTGATGAGGTGCTGGATCGATAGATTGTGTTCTGCAGTCTGATATTTGAATCAGTAGAACCGGCAAATGTTAGAAGAACCCCGTTTGAAGTGCCTCCACTATTGGACCCGGCGCGGAAGTCAACAGTACCGGTTGCTTCAACAGTCAAATCACCGTGTAATGTCATTAAATGTTCAACATAAGTATCTGCATTACCAGCAGGCGATCTGGAATTACATCTGAATCTTCCATTAGGATTAACTTTAACATTACCCAAAATTGTAATACCGCTTACAGTACCATCCTTTTGGAAATCGAGATTACCGTCAATAGTAACATCTTTGCATTCGGCGTTTGTAACATTTATAGTAACAGTATGCCCGGCTGCAACAACAACATCGTCTGCTGCAGTCGGCACAACACCGCCGGTCCATGTTGCCGGATCATTCCAGTTACCGGAAGCCGCGCTTGTCTTCTGCGCGTAAGTTGTTAAAGAGAATGTTACGAGAAGTGTAAAAACAAGTAATAATAACTTCTTCATGCTTACCTCTTTCATTTTGTTGATGATATTATTTATTATAGATTATATATAAGAGATCTATTTAAGTAAAAAAGTATAACCGATCATCAGGTTATTGGATTTTTCAAAAGCATAATTAGTGTTGCTGAAATAAGAATCGTAATACTTCAGCACTCTAAGTTCATAAGCAATATCAATCCTTCCGAAGAAGAGATTCAGACTCAGACCCAGGTTATAACTGTTAGCTTCGGGACCTCTATCAGTAACCGCAGCGCCGTCCGGAATATAAACCTGCGGTATGCTCTGGTAACCGCCGAGGAATGTTAGAAAATCGAACGCCTGATATTCAAACCCGAACCTGATTATATTTCTGTTCACCCACTTTTTGAATGAAGGGTCGTTCGTTTGAAGATCGAATTCCGCTTTTGAGTAGGGAGCGTATTCATAATCGAATGCGACTACAAATTTATCAACCGGGTTGAATCCGAGACCGAATGAAAAAATCGCCGGTACCTTGAAATTGTCTACACCGCTTATTGACCCGGTAACAGTTGTTGTATCGTTTGTTACCTGAGTATAATTCCATTCTCTCTTAAGAGTATATGGTAGGACAGCTTTGATGCCTACTTTGAATCTGTTGAACTCGTAGATCATTCCGAGATTGAAACTTGTAGAAGAATATTCTGAAGTTCCGCTTTCAAGATATGAGGCGTCGATATATGAGAACATAAATCTCTGCTGGTTGCTTAGAAGGAAATCCCCGACTCTTGAAATCGACATACGGTCGTCGCTTTCACCCCACATTAGATTAAATCCGGCCCCCAGGAAAAGATCCTCCGTTAGCTCAATTGAAAGTCCGCCTGTAATGTTATTCAACGTACCGATTCGTTCTCTCAGATAGCGTGACCACTTCATATTCATTGTTTTGAGACCGTCCACACGGGAAATATCGCCGCCGTATTCGAAGTATCCGATATGCGGATCGAGGTAAGTATCGTTCCTGTCGAAGTCGTAAAAATTATTATCTACATTAAAAGCAACGGCTGCAACCAGATTCTTTCCGGCAAGAGAAAAAGGAATTGCTGCGGCAAGATTTGTAAATCCGAATTTGTTCTTCTTCTCGGTCCAGTCGGCGGCATCCTCGCTGAAAGCATCCACACCCAGTTTCGGTTCTTTCACTAAATAATTATAGTTAGTATCCTGAGCAAGCTGGTAATCCCACTTTCCGTTATTGGCCGGATCGGGTATATAAAGACCTTCGAGATAAAAAGGAAGAGTGACAAAGTACCGGTCGGGTCTGTAATCCTGGTTCTCTCTCCACTGTCTTGAATAATTATTCGCCGATACTGTGAACTGAATCTGTTTTATTCCTGAAAGCCCGGCAGGATTTGTGAATAAGGAAGAGATGTCGCCTGAGAGAGCGGTAAAAGCCCCGCCCATCGCAGCGGATTTAACACCGTAGCTTCTGCTTTCCATCAAACCCTGGAACGAAAAATTATCGCCCCTGTGCTGGGCATTGAGTTCAACATTAGCAATCAGGCAAGCGAAAACCAGCAGGACGCTGATTAAAAACTTTTTATTGATATTCGACATTTCCATTTTGCTCCTCTGGAAAAAATTTCATTAGTTTATTTCATAACCGATTGTAAAACGATGTACCGAATCCAGATAATCCCCGTAATCATTAAATGAATAATCAATACGATAACCTTTATAATAGATTCCAACACCCGCAGAGAATCCTTCCTGGTCGCGGTTCAGAACATAACCTCCTCTAAGATAGATCAGGTCTTTAAATCCGTATTCAAAACCGACACTGTGCATCTGGTCATAATCCCTCGGCTGAATCATATCGTATGATACAAGAAGAGAATGATCGCCGGCAGAAGCAATGAGCGGATCGCTGCCGGAGAAAAGATATGACGAAATGCCGATATTAAACGTTTGGGGAAGAGGGTAGCTCTTATCAATGAATTTTACTTCCTGACCGAAATGCCTTACAGACGCGCCAATTACAATTGAACGGAAACCGGTATTAAATGTAAGTCCTCCGTCAAAAACCAGCGCCCCTGCTTTTTCGAATACAAGGTTTTCGTGAACATATTTTACCGAAAGTCCGAACGCGAATTTATCGGTAACATTCCTCGCATAGGATACGCCAAGTACCAGAGAACTCGGATTAATAACCTCACCTGTGAGTCCGGGATTATAAACGCCGTTAACGAATCCGAGGCGGTCTACTCTTGTTACTTCAATTTCACCCACACTCGAAAAGACGCCGAAGACTCCGAAGGTTCCTAATTCTCCAAAGTTTTTTGCCGCCGAAAACGAGAAATGATTTACATCCATAAACCAGTCGACAAATCCGAATGTAAAATCGAATCCGGTTAGGCGGGCTAGTCCGGCAGGATTCCAGAAGACTGATTCGGAATTACTCGCAATTGAAGTAAAAGCTTCGGCCATGCCGGTAGCGCGGGCGCCGGGCCACACTTTAAGGAACTGGAACGATGTAGTACCAACCTTTTCGAATGCAAATGAACCGGCATTTGAAGCAAGCAGAATTAAAACGACTAATAAAATTTTCTTTCTAATGATCTTCATTATGATACCTCATAACTATATCGTTATTTAATTACAATGAATTTTCCGTTTGTTTGCTCTCCGTTAGGAGTTGTTACTACATAGAAATAGATACCCGAGGCAATCTCCTGACCGTTCTTTGTCATCTGAAACCACTCGGTTGAATAGAGAGGGGTATCGTGTTCGATGGTTTCTATCAACTGACCCGAATATGAGAAGATCCGGATTGTACATTTTTCAGGCAGACCGTAAAAACCGATTTTATCTGTAACGTCACCTGTTCCCTGGAAGCCGGATTTTTGAATGAATGGATTAGGAACGGCATAAACTTTTCCAAGTTTTTCAACCGAGCCGATATTCTTTACGAACTTAACAATATTAGTTTTACCACTTTCATTGCCTTTGTTATCAACAGAAGTGACGGCATAATAACGCGACTCGCCAATTTTAAAGTCTGTATCGGAATCAACGAACTTATAAATATTTTCACTGTTTACATTTCCAAGATTAACTTCGCCAATCATACTCCAGGGACCCATACCGGCTTTGGCCCTATAGACTTTAAATTTTGAAAGAGGTCCAGTAAGCCGCGGATGATTAAAACTCTCAACAGCACGGCCCCATTCAATGTCTACATTTCCCGCAGCAGTATTAGCAACTTTAATAGCCGGAGCGGGTACAGGGACGGGAATTTTATAACTACCTGTGCTTGGATTTTTTTCGGGCCATTGCGGAACAGCAGGTTCTGATCCGAGATAAGCAGTAAATGCTTTATGCGCAACTTCGGTAACGTTTTTAACATCCGAGTTAATGTAATCGGGGTAACCGTAATCGTCGAGGTAATGTTCGGTCATAACTTCGCCGCCGATTACAATTTTTTTATTCCAGGACGGGGTTTCGTTCCATTGTTTAGTAGTATTACCGCCTTCAATTCTTTTACCAGGTTCGGCACCGTAACCGCAGACTTCTGCAAGAGCAAATCTTAACTTATCTCCTATTCTAAGAGTATAAGGGCCGGTAACAAAATTTTTCTGACCTGCGTCCGCACTTTGTCTGTAAGGATAAGCTCCTCTACCATACCATTCAGGATCGTTGCGGGGTACTTCGGGCCAAGTAGTACTATTGGCCGCATAGACACCGCTGTACCTGTTATCCGGATTGAAGAACTGGTTCATCATTTTAACAGAATTCGTATTTCCAGTACTAACTTTATTAGACCAGGGCTGTTTAAACCTGCCCTGGGAATCAATTTCGTAATATTCACCATTTAAGGTTCTAAGAATTGAAACCGCCTCCGTTTCGTTTCTTGCCGGATCAATTGGATCTACGATGGCAAGATGATTCAAATCGTAATAGAGCATTGCATAACCCGGGGCCTGCGGACTTGCAAGTCCGCCACCATTCTCGCCTGTGCTTGCGAACTGACGGAAGAGAGATCTGTTCGGTTCAGGTTTTCCGGCAAGATCTGTAATCAGGTTAGTTTGAATATCCATATTAAAACTGAGCCAGTAATCGGCATCCCAGAATCCTCTCTGGTCTCCGCGGTAAATACCGCCGTCATATTTCCACACCTGATAATGCCGCTGGTATCCATACATGGAAGGAGCAAAACCGTAATTGAAGCAGATCATTGCATCCTTCAGAATTGCGTTCTGTTCAACTGTTGAAGGATTACCGTCGGTATCTCCGGTGTATTCGAATTCGTATTCATAAATAATCATATCATCGTAGTCTGGATAGCTCCAGACTCTTGAGGTTCTAGTGACCGTAATTCCGACAGAAGTAGCCCAGGAGGCAGTAATAATTTCTTCGGCTTCATCAGGATTGTAGCCGGGATTAAGTGTACCATCCTCAAGAACCGGGAAGTTTTCTTTCCTATCTATATTAAGTGGGAATACCCATCTGCCGAAAGTAACTTCTGGTTCGGAAGCACCGATGCCGCCGCAGAACGCAAAAATTCTTTTATCCTTACCGGGCTGCCCGTCAAAATTTGCCGCAATATAAACACCGGCACCGATAAGATTATGCTGACCGCTGTATTCAATTCCGTCGACAACGGTAGCGGATCTTGCAGGCCACTCGAACAGAGGAACGCTTGTTTTATTTCCGGCTTCACCTGTCATCCAGGCTCTTCCGATCTCTCCGGTATTGAAAACAGTTTCGTGAAGCATACCGCGGCTGTGAATTCTGTATTCTCTTATCTGAGCATCAATTATTCCGGAAAGAAAAAGAGAGAGCAGAAGGGATCCGAAAAATATTTTATTAAACTTTGCGAGATTCATAAAACTTCTCCTTTAATCGATATCAGTTACAATTAGAAATTCAGGATTACACCAAACCGGAAATACCGCGGCTGGTTGCTAAGCAAATAGATTTCCTGACTAGTAACAAATGGTGAGAATTCATCATAAGTCAAAACATTTTCTCTATCGAGTTCCCATTTGGGAGTATTTCTTTCATCATTAAAAGTTCTTGAATAATGATAAACCATATTATTAAGCAGATTAAATCCTTCTCCGTAGATAGTCATATTTGTCCGTCCGAATTTGATTGTCTTTTCAATTCTCATCCGGAGATCGGTTTCGGCAGGAGTTCTCTGATTATATTTTAATCCCTGTCCTGAAACATCCCATGTATAGGGTCTGCCGGTATAAACTTTGAGAGTAAGACTTACACTCAGGTTTTCGAGAGGATAGATGTTGCCTATCTGAAATCCCTCTTTACTCGTCGTTCTGTAACGGATATTAAAGATAGCTTTATGAGTTCTATCGTAATCGAGATAAACATCTTCCGGATCCGGCAGTTCAACGGGGTCCTGGCCCTCGGCAGGTTTTTCGAAATACGAGACCGGCGCATTCAAATCGTTACTGCTTTTCCCTTTTGCAGCTTCGTAATTATATCTTATATAACCTCTAAGCTGACCTTCAGCTTTTTCAATACTTATATGGAAACCTTTGATATCGGCATAATCTCTGTTACGATAGGTTTGATAGACTGACTGCTGTTCATCATAATAGAAAGCAGTTTCGACAAGATTAGTTACATCTTTATAATATGCGCTTACATCAAGCTTCAATCCATACGGAAACGCGTTCACAAGTCCGATATCATAAGCTTTAGTATTTTCCGGTTTCAGTCGGGGATTTCCAAGAATCTGGATTTCATTAAAACTTGTCACCTGATTATAAAAGACTTGATTGAATGTCGGTCGTTGAGTGAATGTACCGTAGTTAAGATGGAAAACGGAAGTCTCGGAGACCGGAAATGAGATACCGATACGCGGCTGAACCCTTGTATAGAGTTGTGATTTTTCCTTTGCCGCGAGATCTGGATCATAGTAAAGACCTCTTTCGAGGTAAGGCTTTGAAGGATCGTAATAGGGATTTCTAAGTGGGGAATATTCATCGGCATAGTATTCAGCATTCATATTATAGAAATCGTATCTCAAACCGATATTTGCAATGAAACCCTCAAATTCAAGTTTATCCTGAATATATGCGGCCCCTTCATACGGGAATGCAGAGAACTTAACTTTTCTGTAACTACCGGCATCTACAATATTCATGTCGCGGTCTACATCGAGAGAGTAATATGCGAACTGAAGACCGGCTTTCAATAAATTATTCTTATTGAATTGAGTTAGTATACTTCCGGAAAAATCATAAGTAGTAACTTTCTGATCACCGCGGTCGTCGTTCGGTCTTCCGACGTAATAGTTTGCAGGGCCCTGGTAATTAACCCAGTTGGTTTTATTTGTATATTGCTCGAGGAACTCCCCGTCTTTAAGTAATTCAATTCGCTCTTCGTTCTTGACGTTCAGAAGTCCAAGTTTGATTTCCATAATTGTCGATTGATCGAATGTATGGTTCCAATCGAATCCGTACTGAGTTGTTACCTGCGAAGTTTGAGTTATACCGAAGGTTCTATCGAAGATCCATCGGAGCCAGTTACTGGAGAGAACATTTCTGGAATCAGAATCGAGAATGAAACGGAATTTAAACTTGTCGTATTTACTCGCTTCGTAAGTAAGATTACTCATAATCTGTCGGGACTCATCAGGATTAGTAGTAGGGACAAGAGGATTGGCAATATTCTGGCGGGCTGCAATAAACAATTTCAGATCTTTCGCAATCGGACCGCCTGTTGTAAAGTCGAGACGGTAGTCGAATGTATTGTTGTATTCTAATCCTACGTCTCTAATTGAAGTAAGCCATGCGATCTGACCGAGCCTTGCAATATAGAGGGAGTCCCTCAAAGTAGCTCTTGTAGGTAAAAGATAAACAGAGCCGAAGGAATAGCCGAGATCGAAGAGAGGCCGGCCGGGCTGAGTGGGATTTTCCATCAGCCACGCATTTGTTTCTTTAAGAAGATTATAAAAGTCGAGATTGCTTGGCGAATAAACGCTGCCTGCAAAAGTTTTATAGTAAGGAGGCGTGGTGGATGCTTCAACTCTTGTTTCCCAGGTTTCTCCTCCTTCCTTAGCAACCATGTTCACAACACCGGATTGAGCGTTACCATACTCAGCGCTGAAACCGCTTGTATAAACCTCAACCTGCTGAAGCCCCGTTACAATTGGAGAGAATGCCCTGTTGTTATTGAGCGGATTAACAATCGAACCTCCACCAATTAGATACATCGATTCTCCAACACGCCCGCCACGGAAGTGATCGTCAATAACATCGGCCTGCAGTTCAAGAATATCGGTAAGAGAGGCGACACCGGCAATGTTCTGAACGTCGGCAATATTATAGACCTGCTTTGTAGCAGTAATATCAGCTTCAACTCTTTTGGGACTGAAAGCAGTAACAACAACTTCAGCACTCTCAATAGTTTTTTCGAGAAGCGAGAAATCAACATTGGTAGTCTTATCAACGCTGACCTGTACATTAACTACTTTTTCCTCATTGTAACCGATGTAAGAAGCTTTAACGCTATAGATACCGGGGGGAACATTCAGGATAAAATACCATCCTTCAAAATCGGTAGCCGAGCCAAGCATTTCCGAAAACGGTTTTTCAACTCCGTTCTCCCATTTACCAACAATAATAATGTTAGCTCCAACGAGAGGTTCACCGGTGTTTTTATCAATCACTTTACCGGCAATCTTTCCTGTTTCCCCTGCGAATAATGAAGAAACTGAGATAAGAAAGAGTGTAATTAAAACACCGAACATTCTAGAAGTATTTCTCATTATTTTCTTACTCCTATTGGTTCAATAATTTTTTGATTCAACAAATGACAACAATTAAGGATCGCTTTTTATAATTAAACTTATTGATACTTTACCTGCTGATTCACTCATTTATAGTTTTAATATTAAACGGGCATCGGAATCTTATTTCCAATCATAAACCGGTTTAATCAAAGAAAACATTTATGAATAATTCTTCTTACAAAAAGTCAGACAAGAACCATCAGAATAAATTTTTATTCCTGATTACTTGTTACCATGCCTTCAATTTTCAACATAGCTTCGGCATGTTCCAACGCAAGGACCAGGTGCTGTTTCATTTCTTCGTAAGCAGTATCCGCATCACTTTCTATAATAGCTTTAAGAATTTTTGTATGCCAGATAATTGCCGAGTTGCGCGCCTCCGGTACATCGGATATAATCATTGATTTAATCTCAGGCATCAGGCGGAAAACCGGTTTAAGCATTAATGGCAGGAGCCGGTTTTGTGTAGACTTAGCAATTGCGAGATGGAAGTTCATATCGAACTTTGCAAGTTCTTCCGCCGGACCTTCAAACGTTGCCATCTGGTCTATCTCAAACTGCATTTGCTCAATATCCTGTTCAGTTCGGTTAAGAGCTGCCGAGCGTGCGATTTCGGGTTCAATTATTCTCCGGGCCTCAATTATCTCTAGCACATAGGATGCACCAATTCTCGTTTTCAGATAGCTGTGCATCGGATCGGTAACACTTTCTGAAGTAATTTTCCTTACGAAAATTCCTCTCCCTTTTTCGATTGAAATTAATCCCTTAGCACTTAACATTTGAAGAGCTTCGCGCAAAGCTGTTCTGCTTACTCCAAACTGCTCGCAGAGTTCAAATTCTGTCGGGAGCTTTTCGTTTACTTTCAGTTTCTGGGAATTAATGGCTGATTCAATTTCGAGTGCTACTTTTTTGCTTAATAACTCTTTGTTACCAACGGGTGTGAACATAAATAACCTAGACTTGTTATATGTCATACATAATATATGTTATACCAGATAGATTTGTCAAATTTTATTTTAAAGAATAATAAAAAAATTCTTTCTATATACTTTTAATAATAGTATTGGAATTTTAGGCTATATTATTGATTTATAGACGAAAATCGGGATATTTCTTCTATTGGGCAGGTATAACACGACTATTTGGATATGGTCTTTAGGTAATGACTTAGCTATCATTCCACGGAGAGAGAACTTAAAAGCGCTCTCCTTTCGATTCCCGGATATGACTGCCAACCGACCTGATTCTTCCCCACATCGAAATAAAAAACAATATCATACCTAGAAATTGACCGACAGATGAGATGACAAGGAGAACTTTTAAAATCTCACCGGCAATTATATATGCCGAAAGTACCTGACAAATAAAACGCACGGAGGTTGAAACAGTCATTACATAATATGTAACCAGGATAAGTCCCGGTTTGTAAAGTTTATCCTCCTTTTCCGGTCTGGGAAAGAACCAGAGAGCCACACCCATTATCATCATCATAACCGAGCCGACAAGTATAATATGAGTATGGGCGGAAACAAGATCCGGATGCGGCCAGATGCCCGAGTAATACCTGGCGATAAGCAGGTAAAGACCGGTCAGAACTCCTACCAGTAAAAAAATTATGCTGGTCTTAATAAAATACCGGACAGTTGAAAACGTAGTTATGCCCTTTCATTTTTTCTACTGTATTATCATAAAAATAAATCTGTAAATAAGCAACCAATGATTATTAACCGAATATTCCCGGAAATGATCTCGGAATTTATTGCGACACCAGCAGGATAAATTTCTGGAAACAGCAATCGGCATTTCCTATTTTTATTTCATCACTTCAAAACAATTAACAGGTGATTGATGAAAAGATCTGTATTAGCAAACCTGCCAATAATATTTCTTATACTTTCCTTTACAGTCATTACGGCTCAGAACAAAAGGGCCATGACATTAGAAGACGTTATGAAATTTAAGCAGATCAAAGAATTAAAAATTTCCGAGAAGGGGAATTTTATTTCCTATGCATCCAAGCCTGACAGAGGCAATTGGGATTTTATAGTCAGTTCTACCGGGTTTGATAAGGAAATAATAATTCCGAACGGCTCGCGGGGTGAATTTTCGAATGATGAAAATTACATTTATGCTTTTATTGAACCCGACTTTTTCGAATATGAAAAAGCCGAGAAAGAGAAACCCCGTGCCGGCCTGGAACTGCTTAATATCAAAGAGGGAAAAACAGAGAAGTGGAAGGATATAAAATCGGCTTCATTCTCCCGGGATTCCCGATGGCTGGCATTCCACCATTTCGAAAAGAAAGATACCAGCAAGAACGTAAAGCCTAAAAAAAATATCGGCACTACTCTTGTGTTAAAAGAGCTCACCGGGGCGAAAGAGGATACTATTAATTTAGTTACATCCTTTGCTTTCGATTCGCTTTCCAGTTACCTGGCTTTCTCAGTACTTGATACTTCGAGAAGGAATAACGGCCTCTATCTCTGGGATTTGAAGAAGAGAGAAATGATTATTGCTGACACTGCAAAAAATTCCGTAATCGAAAATTTAACATGGCACAGGAGTAATAAACTTGCATACTTAAAGACGATTTTAAGAAAAGATCAGAAAAAGGACAGCTGCGAATTGAAGATGTGGGATAATGGAAAAGTTGAATCATTGGCGGGACTTAATAATCTTCGAGAGGGATATTACATTCCTGTAGAAAACCGATTGACCTGGTCGAAAGACGGGGAACGATTGTTCTTCGGCATTAAGCAGTCGATGATTAATAATCAAAATACCGTGAAAGATACATCCAAAAACAGTCAGTACGATTTCGATAAGATTCTGGCGAAGAAGGAAGCGGATGTATGGCACTGGAATGATCCGCTTATTAAATCAAATGAAAAGATTGAATGGAAACAGCGCGAGAAATCCTCCTACCAGACTATTTACGATTATAATGCGAAAGCAATAGTCTATTTAATAGATGATGATTATTCCCGGCTAATTAAAAATGAAAATCCCGATAAAGCGCTAATACTTACCGACAAAGAATACCTAAAGGAAAGGACATGGGTCGGAAATATTTATGATCTCTATTCCCTCGATTTGAAAAGCGGCGAAAGGAAACTCATCGAAAATAATTTCAGAGGAAGTCATTCACTTTCCCCGCACGGAAAATACACAACAGTCTACAAGGAGAAACAATGGTATTTAAAAAATCTGAAGACTCTCTCATCTGTCTGTCTTACCGACAAGCTGACCGTGCCATTCTATGATGAAGACAATGACACCCCGGACGAACCGTCGGCTTATGGTATAGCCGGATGGCTGGAAGATGACAAATTTGTTCTTATATACGATAAGTATGACATATGGAAATTCAACACTTCAACCGGGGCATCAGAATGTATTACCGACGGATTCGGAAGATCTAACAATTATTCATTCAGAATCTTCGACCTTGATAAGGAGAAAGTATGGTATGAGTCGGATGAGGAATTTGTATTAACAGCATTTCACGAAAAGGAAAAATTCACCTCTCTTTATAAACTTGGAGCAGACCGCAAAGGTGTAACAAAAATTCTTGAGGAGCAGAAGAAGTTTACTGTTATAGGAAAAGCAGCCGGTTCCGATAAACTGTTTTATTCCCGGCAATCATACAATGAATATCCGGATATCTGGGTGACAGATTTAAACTTCCGGTCGCCGGAAAAATTAACTGATTTGAATTCGCAGCTTGAACAGTTTGCATGGGGTACTTCGCAGGTGATTGAATGGAACAGTCTGGACGGCAAACCGATTCAAGGCGCGGTTATACTGCCCGGTAATTTTCAGGCAGACAAACGTTATCCGGTTCTTGTTTACTATTACGAAATATCTTCGCAAAGGGTTCATGATTTCAATGAAATGGTGGTTAACCACCGACCCAACTTTCCGTTCTATGCCAGTAACGATTACATTGTATTTCTGCCCGACGTGAAGTTTGATATCGAGCGTCCCGGATACTCGGCAACTAAGTGCATTCTCCCCGGTTGTCAGAAATTGATCGCTCTTGGCTGGGCTGATCCGAAAGGATTCGGGCTGCACGGTCATTCCTGGAGCGGATATCAGTCGGCGCATGTTATTACCCAGACTGATTTTTTTGCATGTGCAATAGCCGGCGCGCCAGTTGGAAATATGACGAGCGCTTACAGCGGAATAAGATGGGGCACCGGATTAGCACGGCAATTCCAGTATGAAAAATCTCAGAGTCGAATCGGTGGAACTCTCTGGGAGAAAACGATGAGTTACATTGAAAATTCACCCGTCTTCTTTGCCGATAAGGTTAACACACCGTTACTTCTGATGCATGGGGATGAAGATGACGCTGTGCCATGGTACCAGAGCATAGAGATCTATCTGGCTATGAGAAGATTAGGGAAGGATTGTATTTTCCTTCAATACAGAGGGGAAAAACATCATCCGGTTAAATACCCGAACAAACTCGATTATTCAATTAAGATGAAAGAATATCTGGATCATTACTGCAAAGGATTGCCTGCCGCTGATTGGATAACAAAGGGTGAGCCTTACAAAGGGAAATAATTATTCTTTTTAAAAGAGGCGGTCTATTACTCCGCCTCTTAATATTCATTTGTTCGAATTAAAAATCTTTCTAAAGAACTCTTTCTCATTTTCAAGATCACTAATTTTCCGGACTTCTTCATTCGCCTCTTTTTTATCATCCATCATTTTTATAAAATCCTCCGATTTAACTATCGAACAACTATTAACTCGAGCAAAGTCGGCAAGCGGCCGATCGGAGGAAACAAGAGTTATTAATTTTGGGTTCCGCGATTTTGAAATCTCCTCTCTAATCTTTGTATCCGACGACTGCTTATCAGAATAAACAATTTTCCCTTTCGCAAGACTGAGAGTTAGGTTTTTGAAACCATCGAGATGAAGTGTAATACTCAGCTTTTTGCCGGCGAAGTAACTGTTAAGCATTGAAACAAGTTCGGCCCGGCTCCTTTGCTTATCTTTAGAATGTACTTCTTTCAACATTTTGGATCGGCCGATAAGATTATTACCATCGATGATGTAATGAGTCATAATAAAAAATAATAAATTAGCAGCAACAAAAACAGAATATGATGGACAAAATAATTCAGGTTGCCGGAATAATCGATTCAGCCGAAGCAATAATGCTAATGGAATCCGGAGTTGAGTACCTCGGCTTTCCACTCCGTCTTCCGGTCAACAAAGAAGATCTGACCGAAGAAGAAGCCGCTAAAATAATTCAACTTATTAAACCTCCTCATAAGGCAGTACTGATTACTTATCTTAATAATGCAGAAGAAATAATTGAGTTCTGCGACAAGTTAAAGGTTACATATGTTCAGCTTCACGGTTCTATAGACATTAATCAGTTAAAACTGATTAAGACTGTCCGGCCGGAGATTCAGATTATTAAAAGTCTGGTGATTAGAAAAGATAATCTTTACGAATTAGAAAGACTTGTAACCGATATGTCTCATTGGATCGATCTTTTTATAACAGATACATTTGATCCTTCTACCAGTGCAAGCGGAGCCACAGGGAAAACACACGACTGGAACATCAGCCGGAAACTGATAGAGCTCTCCCCAAAACCGGTTATAATTGCCGGAGGATTAAATCCGGGAAATGTACGGGAGGCAATACTCTTTACACGTCCTGCCGGAGTAGATGTTCACACGGGCATTGAATCTTCAAACGGAAGAAAGGACTACCTATTGACCAGTCGGTTTATTGAGGAATGTAATAGAGCGTTCTCTGAATTAAAGTAGATTTGGGCCGGTTTAGTAGCTTCAGCGGGGATAAATCCATTTACATATTCTTTTAGGGCACCGGTGTTATTTGTGCTTTGTAACTTAATTTTAAGTACATCCGGTTCAACATCGATTAAAAAATAAGATGGATTGTTATCCATTGTAGCTCCGGCATTTAAAAAATTAATTCCCTTTCGATGATACTCTCTCATCTCATGACTGTGTCCATGAAGCACTGCTTTTATATTTGATTTATAAAAAAGATCTAGCAATTTTCTTTTCCCTTTTAATTTCATCGTAAATTTTTCAATCCTGTTCCAGAGTCCGTTGGCAGAGCTTTTTGATGGGTCGGAATTGTGATAAAAATGATGGTGTACAAGAACGATTTTGGTTTTTTCGCTGAATTCAGGTTTTGAAAGATAATCTGCGAGAAATTTTCTTTGAGTTTTTTTAATCCTGCCATTTGACGCAAACGGATTCTTAAACCGAGAATATTCATCTATCGAATTTAATCCGAAGAAGACAACATCCTTCATTTTTTTTATAAACGGGAAATAAACATCCGCGCCCGGGCGGATAGTGCGGTCAAATAGCTCTCTGAAATATGTAACAAACCTGGATACTCTTTCATGATAGTTAATATTTAAACACTTAACTGGAAAAGTTATCACGTCATTCGCTGTTTGGGGACCTCCGAATATATCGTGATTTCCTATTACAATCGACGATCTATCCGCATCCAGAAGGCCAAAATTATCGAGAAGTTTTCTGAATGCAGAAAATTCCGTTTCGTCTGCGTTATCTGCAATATCACCCGAAAAGACAAAATGATCTGTTCCATTATCCAAAGCATTTTCAATCAGATTATTCAGCCTTGCATAATTATTGTTTTTAAATGTTGAACATAAATGTAAATCTGATAAATGTGCAATTCTCATAAAATGCCGAATTAGTTATTAGCCAATTTAGCAACAGTATATTAACAGAATATTAAGATATTATTAATAATTGATTAATAATTCTGAAATGGTTCTTAACAATAAATTAACAATCGATTAATATTCTGATAATATTAAAGTTCGATATTAGCAGGAAATAATTGAGGAGTTTGAAATGGCAGCTGAAGTTAAGATAGGTTCATCCTTGGTAGGCGAAGGTCATCCTGTTTATGTAATAGCTGAGATAGGAATTAATCACAATGGCTCACTTTCTCTGGCTAAAAAACTTATTGACGGGGCCGTTTTTGCAGGTTGTAACGCGGTTAAATTCCAGAAAAGGACTCCCGAGCTTTGTGTTCCTCAGGATCAATGGAATGTTGAAAGAGAAACTCCCTGGGGTCGAATGACATATTTAGAATATAAACATAAGATTGAGTTCGGTTTTTCAGAATATGAACAGATCGATCACTATTGTAAAGAAAAAGGGATTGACTGGTTTGTTTCTGCATGGGACGAGGAATCTATCGACTTTATTGATCAGTTTAATCCGGTTGCTTATAAAATTGCATCGGCTACTTTAACTGATTATGATCTATTAAATAAAATCCGAAATACCGGCAAACCCGTTATTTTGTCTACCGGTATGTCAACAATGGAAGAGATTCAGGAAGCTGTTGATCTGCTCGATAGGAATAAACTACTAATTGCACAATCTACATCCTGCTACCCTTGTAGTGAAAGTCAATTGAATCTAAAAATGATTTGTACATTCAAGAATTTGTACCCGGGAATTCCAATCGGTTACAGCGGACATGAAACAGGATTAGCGCCAACACTCGGTGCTGTAGCACTAGGAGCTTCTTTCATAGAGCGACATATTACTCTGGATCGGGCTATGTGGGGAACAGATCAGGCTGCCTCTGTTGAAGTACATGGGATGTACAAACTTGTTAAGAATATCAGAGATATTGAACTCTCCCTTGGAGATGGCAGAAAAAAAGTATACGACGATGAAATAAAAAATATGACGAAGATGAGAAAAAACAATTCACAACAAAAACTAGTTGGTTAAAAAACGGTCAATGTTGCATATTTGTTGACCACTTTAAATCCAATGACCTTATTAAAAAGTTGAAGCAATATCTGATTTCAACAACAGCTGACATTCATACCTCTAAATCAATCGATTGATTTCCGGAGGTTTTGACCTTCATCACAAGCCTTTTTTTTAGCTTTTGATTTATTTACGAAAGGAATAATTTCCATTGTTGTTTTTGCTAAATGGGTTGGCCTTCTCGGCTGGGGGTCAACCCGCTAATTAGAAAGGTTTTATGACATTATCTCAAATTGTTTACTCGTCCGTAGGTCTCTTTTTCCTAACCGCCCTGGTAGGTATTGCTGTTCTGTATCTTCTTTCAAAAACCAGAAAAAGAGAGGATTAAAAGATTTTATAACTTACCCAAGAATCTCCAACCGGTTTTAATATCCCATTAACCAATAAGAATAATAAACTATTGTAAACAAGTTGTACTGCTTGGAATTTATCTAAATGTCTAACTGCCGGGTTGTATGAATTGATTTAGAAGGAAAATTGAGATATGAAAACAATTAAGGTGAAGATAATTGTTAATTCTAGTTTCCGAAATCAAATGCATTTTGCATAATAATTTTCTAAGTTTAATAAGACAATAATATTCTTTGCTCTAAATTTTTCTCTATTCCGGAGTTATTATGAAAATGCAAGAGAGTAACGGTGAACGACCACTAATAACCAGCCTGAAAACTAAATTCGAAGAAATTTACGGACAATCAACCGGCTCACATCTAATTCTGACACCCGGAAGCCTTATACTTCTCGGCGATCATACACATTATAACGACGGAATATTACTTTCAGTCGCACTAAATAAGTATTCGGCAATAATCATCAGAAAAAGGAATGACCAATTAATCAATATGCTCAATCTAACTGAAGAGCATTCAATAGAATTTGCAATAAATGAAATTGATGATCAATCTGACTATAAATTCAGGCTTCAATTATGTCTTCTAAAAATGTTACGGGATCAGGAATTGTTGAAACATGGTTTTGATTGTATTCTTCAATCCGAAGTACCGGAATGCCTCGGTCTGGGTGCAATTGCCTCCAGAGAGATCTGTTTTGCTACAGCATTAAAAAAAGTTCTTAACCTGGAAATTAATACTCATGAACTTCTTGGATATGTAAGACAATGTGAATTACAGATTCTTGGTAAAATTTCGAACATCGCCCATCACTATACACTGAAATTCGAAAAGGAGAATAAATTCTTTGCTTTTGACTTACGCACCCTGGATCATAAGACTATCACAAATAATTATGAAGATATAAATCTTGTACTGATCGACACAAAAGAAAAGATCCCGCTTGTTTCCGATACGTGTAATGAAAGAATTGAAGAATGTGAAGTCGGAGTTAAAGGTCTGCGTCTCTACATCTGGGGAATCAAAAACCTGAGGGATATTGAACAGGATTTCTTAATGCGTCATTATCATATGCTGCCCAGAAGAATATTTAATCGCGTTCTATATAATGTTAGTGAGCGAATAAGAACCGAGGAAGCGATTAAATATTTAAAAAAGAATATGATCAAAGAGTTCGGTGATTGTATTACGCGTTCGCACCAGAGCATCTCTTATGATTACGACCTTAATCATCACAAGAGCGATTTCATTGTTGAAAAGGCAAAAGTGTTCCCGGGTGTAATTGGTTCCAAAATGATCAGCTGTTCACCGTGGATTTCAACATTTCACATTGTTAATAACGAAAGTACTTTAACATTCATCAAACAAATCAAGAAATCTTTTAAGGAAGAATTCAACTGCGAACCTGAAGCTCATATATTCAAAATAGCAGGGGCTACTAAAGAACTCTCCGCTAAACAGATTGAGATGCTGCTCTCCGAATAGTTAAATCCTTGTAACGAAAAATCAGCATCAAATTCAACTTGATTTTAACTTCTCTTAATAATAGATTTTCTCCCGAATAAAAAAGGAATATTAATGAGTTTTTCAGAGGATTACCTGAATGATGATACCGACGGATTTTTTGATGAGAAAGAGATAATATCAAAAATTAACACTTCAAAGGAATATATCAGCAATGGACAGGAAATTGCCAATATAGATTTTATTGAAGAAACAATTCAGCTTTGTCTGGAATACGATTTTATTGAAGACGGTCTACATCTTACAGATGCTTTAATAACTGTAACACCATATAATTCCGAGACATGGCAGTTTAAGGGAATTTTTTTAAACAACACTTTCGATTTCGAACAGGCATATCAGTGCTTTCAAAAAGCTCTATCCCTTAATCCAAATGATGTTGAATCCTACATCAACATTTCAATTGCGGAGGATAATCTCGGGATGTTTGAAGAAGCGGTTGAATCGCTTAAAAAGGCGCTTAATTTTGAACCGGCCAACGAAGAGATCTATTTTAATTTGGGAATATTATTTGAAAAAAGAGAAAAGTTTCAGGAAGCAATTAATTTTTTTAGAAAAGCTGTTGAACTTGCTCCGGATTATTCCGAATCCTGGTATGAGTTAGGCTACTGTTATGAAAACACAGATCAGTTGAAATCCGCACTCCATGCATATGAAATGTATCTTGAAAATGAGCCCGATAATTTTACCGGCTGGTACAACAAAGGAATTGTTCATCTGCGGCTGGAACAATGGGAAAAAGCAATCAACGCATTTGAACTGTCGATAGCACTGAAAGATGATTTTGCCAGTTCCTGGTTTAACTGCGGTTATTCCTATTCAAAAGTTGGAAGAACCGGCGAAGCTCTTTCAGCTTACAAAAAAGCTTATGAGGTTGATCCTTTTGATGAAACTATTCTATTCAATATGGGTCAGATTTACGAAGATCTGGAGAACTACCCCCAGGCAATCAAATGCTACAGCGAGGCAATTAACATCGATTCAGAATATTATGAGGCATATCTTGCCCGCGGATATTGCAACGATTCAATCGGAAAATTTCAACTGGCGTTGAAAGACTTCAACAAGGCAATTTCTCTAACCGGCAACTCAGAAGATGCATGGTTTGCAAAAGCTGATTTGGAGTATTCTCTTGGCAAGTTGAATGATTCTGTTGTAAGTTTCAAAAAGGCGATTGAATTCAACAGGGATAACTTCGGGGCCTGGTATAAACTTGCTGAAACATATTTTGAAATGGGCCGATGGATTGACGCATTGGGAGCTTTCGATGAATGTATTAGACTGAAACCTGCTCATGCCAATTCATATTACAGTAAAGCAAAAATTAATTTTTTAATCAGTCAGACTCAGGATGCCATCGACTGTCTTAAAAAAACTTTTGAATTGGATCCCAACATAAAAAATGATTTTACGCGGGATTATCCAGAGGTTAAATCCTCAAAATTATTTACAAAATTATTAGATGATAATAAACCTTAACCGGAAATGAACTTGCAAAATAAGTTTAATCATAATACAAGAATTATCGGAATTATCGGGCATCCAATCAAACACTCATACTCCCCACTGATGCACAATATCGCTTTTGAACTCTCAGGTATGAATTACATTTATCTTCCATTTGATGTGCCGGCAAGTTCATTGAAAGATTCATTGAAGGGAATAGTTGCTCTCGGAATTAAAGGTTTTAACGTTACACTTCCATTGAAGGAGAAAATTATCCCTCTACTTAAAGACGTCTCCGACGAAGCGAGTATTATCGGTGCAGTTAATACTGTTCTGAACGACGATGGAATCCTGAGGGGATATAATACCGATGTCTTTGGAGTAATAGAATCCCTGAACCCATTTAAAGACGACCTTCAAAACGCTACCGTTTCAATAATTGGTGCCGGCGGAGCTGCCAGAAGCGTTATTTATGCTTTAATCCGGAATTTCAAGGTTGGACATATTAACATTATCAACCGGACCGAACAGATTGCAGAATCTCTCAAAGAATACTTCTCTTCAAAAATGCTTTTTAATAATTTCAAAGCCTATCATCTTGTCCCGCCGGACATGGTTCAGATTCTTCAGGATTCAAAACTAATCATCAACACAACATCCATCGGAATGTATCCCGAAATAGATGATGCCGCCACAACTATTCCTGAATCGTTTAAAAAGGATCAGATTGTTTTCGATGTAGTATATACACCTGTTAAAACCAAGCTCCTTAAAATGGCCGAGCAGCGCGGAGCAAAAATCATAACTGGTTTAAAAATGTTCGTTGAACAGGGAGCGAGATCCTTTGAACTATGGACCGGAGAAAAAATGCAGGTAGAAAAAGTTCACAGGGCTTTGGAATTCTATCTGAACAATTAGAAAAGTTTTCCCAGTGCCATTTTAATCCTTTTAACCGCCTCCTCAAGTTTTTCCATTGATGCAGAATAAGACAATCTGATGAATCCCTCCGAGCCGAATGCACTTCCCGGTACAACAGAAACACGGGCAGCCGATAACAGATACATTGCCATGTCAATTGAATTGTGAATAGAATATTCCCCCGCCGACTTCTTAAAAAGTGCCGAGACGTTAGGAAAGAGATAGAAGGCTCCGCCGGGTTTATAGCATGAGATTCCATCTATCGATGTTAATTCATTATACATATAATCCCGTCTCTTTACAAAATCTTTCTTCATCTGATCAATAAAGTCCTGGGTTCCAATCAATGCTTCAACAGCAGCCGCCTGAGAAATTGAAGATGCATTCGATGTGCTATGACTTTGAATCCTGTTCATTGCCTGAATTATATATTCGGGACCGGCAGCATAGCCGATCCGCCAGCCGGTCATTGCATATGATTTCGACAAACCATTGATTAGAATTGTACGTTCTTTAATTCTTTTGTTAATAGCGGCAAAACTGACAAACTTATTTTCATCATAAATAATCTTCTCATAAATCTCATCAGAGATTACAAAAATATTATTCTCGTCAACTATCTTAGCGATCTCCTCCAGTTCCTTTTGTGAATAAGTTGAGCCGGCCGGGTTAGAGGGATTACAGAGAATAAGCAGTTTTGTCCTTGATGTAATAGATTTTTTTAAGCCTGCCGGTGTTAATTTGAAACCGCTTTCTTCATCTGTCGGAACTACAACCGGAATACCTTGCGCTAATGAAACCATCTCCGGATATGAGACCCAGAAGGGTGCTGAGAAAATCACTTCGTCGCCATCATCAATTATTGATTGGATTGCGTTGAATATGCTCTGTTTGGCTCCGTTGGAAACAATTATCTGATTCGGCGAGTAGTCCACCCCGTTTTCCTGTTTCAGCTTATTGCAAATTGCCTCACGCAATTCTACCATGCCGGAATTGATAGTATATTTAGTAAAGTTTTGATCGATTGCGCGCTGAGCAGCTTTTTTAACATTCGGTGGAGTTGAATAATCAAGTTCGCCGACACTAAGATCAATAACGTCCTCTCCCCTGGCCTGCATTTCTTTTACCTGCTGGGCAACTTTCATAGTCGGCGAGATTTCGATTCCGCTGATTCTTTTAGACAACGTCAAATGATTGTCCTTTCATTTAATCTGGAATAAAAATTGGGGTTCAATATAATATCGGGAATTAAAATTAAAAAGGAGGAATAAAAAAGGTTCTGCCTGATTCAGGCAGAACCTAAAAAACGAATCTATTGGTTACTATATTCTTTTGGGTCCGGCTGCAATTACTTCTTTTGAAGAACCGTCTTCGAATAGTTTGAAATTCTCGATGAACCTTGCGGCCAGTGCATCATATTTTTTCCAGTATTCATCCTTATTGCCCCAGGAGTTTTCCGGATACAATACATCTTCCGGGACATCCGGACAACTCATCGGCACTTCGAAACCGAATAGTTTATCTTTACGATACTTGACCTTATCAAGCTTGCCATCGAGAGCGGCATTCAGGAGATTCCTTGTATGACGGATACTGATTCTCTTTCCGACACCGAATCTTCCGCCCACCCAGCCTGTATTAACAAGCCATACTGTTGCCTTGTGTTTCATTAATCTTTGTTTAAGCATTTCAGAATAATCGAAAGGATGGCGAACCATAAATGGTCCTCCAAAACAGGCCGAAAAAGTTATTTGAGGTTCAATTCCAAGTCCAATTTCGGTTCCGGCTATTTTAGAAGTATAACCGCTTATAAAATGATACTGCGCCTGTTCGGGTGATAATCTGGCTATTGGAGGCATTACGCCGGAAGCATCGCAGGTTAAAAAGATTACATTTTTTGGATGAGTCCTTACATATCCTTCTTCAATAACATTAGGAATAAATTCGATGGGATATGAGCAGCGTGTGTTTTCAGTAAGTATGTCATCATCAAGATCGATATTTCTGGAAACAGGATCGAAAACAACGTTTTCCAGAATTGTACCGAATTTGTGGGTAGTTGCATAGATCTGCGGTTCATGTTCGGCAGACAGACGAATTACTTTAGCGTAGCATCCGCCTTCGAAGTTAAATACACCCTGTGAACTCCATCCATGCTCATCATCTCCGATCAGCCTTCTTTTCGGATCTGCCGAAAGAGTAGTCTTTCCCGTACCGCTCAATCCAAAAAACAGAGCAACATCTCCGCTGTCGCCCACATTTGCCGAGCAATGCATTGGAAGAACATCCTGATATGTCAGCAGAAAATTCAACACGGTAAAAACTGCTTTCTTAATTTCCCCGGCGTATGATGAATTTGCGATAATAGCCGTCCTTTGATCGAAGTTAAGAATGATCGCAGTCTCTGATCTGGTACCGTCTGTAATAGGATCTACTTTAAAACCCGGGACTGCAATTACGGTAAACTCCGGAACAAATTTCTTTAATTCATCCCTATCATTGGTTGTAACGAGCATATTTCTTACAAACAGGGAGTGCCAGGCTTTTTCCGTAATAATCCTAACCGGCATTTTATAATCCGGATCCGCACCTGCGTAAACATCCTGAACAAAAAATTCTTCACCCTGCGCCCATGCCTGTAAACGACCCATAAGCTGAGACCATTTTGCGTGTGCATAGGGACGATTATATGTTCCCCACCAGATATCTTTTTCTGTAGATTCCTCGCGGACAACAAATTTATCGGCAGCGGCTCTTGCCGTATGCTTTCCTGTATTCACCAGGAGAGCCCCGCCTTTAACAAGTTTACCTTCATTACGGAAAATGGCTTCTTCATACAAAGCCTCTTCGGGAAGATTCCAGAAAACCCGGTCGAGATAAGCCAATCCCTGGTTTTTTAATCGGAAGTCCGATGCTAGTTCCTGTGCCTGTTTGGTTGCCGGCGTATTAAATTCTAGATATTTACTCATGACCAGTCCCTCACTAATTTGCGATCGCCAATATAAAGTTCATTCGGAGAATTCGGATCGAGAGCCCACTTCATTCTCTCTATTCCGTCTGTAACATCTTTAATCGTTCCGCAATAGCTGAGTCTTAAATGACCATCGAGGCCAAATTCTTTTCCCGGTACGGTTAAGACCATTACTTTGTCTATCAGGTAACTCGACAACTTTTGCGAATCCTTTTCGTATGCGCTGAAATCGGCGAAGCAATAGAATGTTCCATCGGGTACCGTAACTTTTACACCGTCAAATGATTTTAAAAGTCCGATAAGGACATTTCGATTATTTTCTAAAGTTACTCTCAGGCTTTCAACGCTCGACTGAATTCCGTTGAGAGCACCAACAGCAGCTTTCTGAAGCAGTACTGAAGGTCCCGATGTCTGATGACCCTGAATATTTGCCATAGCTTCAATTACTTTTTTGTTACCCACGGCCCAGCCGATTCTGAATCCCGTCATGGCATACTGTTTCGAAACACCATTAATTATAATGATCTTGGATTCTTCGACTGATTTCTTTGTAAAGTTGTAGGCACTAATTGGTTTTCTTCCATCAAATACCAGTCGGTGATAAATATCATCCATAATAAGATAGAGATCTTTCTTCTCGCAGTATTCAACTATCCCGGCAATAAACTCTTCGGAATACATAGCTCCGGTTGGATTATTGGGGCTGTTGATAATAATAGCTTTGGTATAACTTCCAACTCTCTGTTCAATATCTTTTAAACGGGGATAAAAAGTTCCGTCTTCAGGAAGGACAGAAACCGGTATTGCACCGCAGAGCTTAGCCATATCGGGATAGCTAACCCAATAAGGTGCCGGGAAAATAATTTCCTCCTGAGGATTAAGTATTGCCTGCATTGCAACCATAATTGCCTGCTTAGCACCGCCGGAAGCGATTACATTCTCCGGATTTACTTTTCTACCATAGTATTCTTCTGTGTAGCGGATAATTGATTTTTTTAATTCCGGAATTCCGTCGGCAGGTGCGTATCTAATTTCACCTGTGTTCAATGAATTTACTGCTGAAAGAAGTGCGTCCATTGGCGCCCGGCTTTTCGGTTCTCCGCCTCCCAAATGAATTACCGGATCCCCTTTCTCCCTTAATATTGCTGCCTTTTCATTCAATGCGAGGGTTGGAGATGCTTTGATCGATCGTGCGATTTGACTTAGACTCATAATGATTTCCTGTTTAGAATAGACAAAAATTAGAAAAAATTGTGTGTCAAACTTATTGGCATTTAATATGATTCGCAAGTCTATTTAATGGTTTGAAGTCCAAAAGAACTCAAAAAGCGGCAATTTTAAGCATAAACCTGTAAAACCGGAATTATAATTTGTTGAAGGGCAAAAATGCAAACGGCCGCAATACTTCTAAGTATCGCAGCCGCTGAATAAATTCTGAAGTAAAAATTATTGTTTCGTGAACTCAAGTCGCACAGGTATTTCACCGAAAGTCGGCACTTCCAGAACAGTCTCAACAGTCAGTTTATTTCCGGTCATTCCGTAAGGAAGCTCCTGTGTTTCTCCGAGTGAACTTTTCAGAGAAAGCTTTCCGTTGGCGACACTCCATGTACCGGAATCTGTAGTAGTACCGTCGGAATCTGTATAAGTTGCCGAAAAGGTTTTATCGCTTTTCATAATAATTGTTGCGCTGTAACCAACCTGCTGCGGTGTTAACTCCGTATTTCCCAGACTAGTAAGAGTAATTTTTGTTAGTACCCATGTTCCAACCAGTTCATCTCCGGAGGAAGATGCCGGGTCGTCATCTTTATCACACCCCGCAACGAATAAGGATACAAATAATAAAATAACTAGCATCTTACTATAATGTTTCATCTTTGTCCTTTCAACAAATGGTTTATAAAATATGATTCAAATCTATTAACAATATCAGAACCAAACAAGCTATTAACAACCTAGGGCATAGAGTAAAATACCGGTGTTGATTCAAGTCAAAGTTTTGTCGGGAATGAAAACTTGATAATCTTTGGTTTTACAAGATCAAGAAAATCTTTCAGGGACATCTGAATCAGTTCTGTATGTGTTCCGGCATTAAACGCTATCTCGTCATCGTCGAGAAGGCTCTGAGCAACATATACATCCATATTATATAGATTACCGAACGGCGGCATTGCACCAACATCGCACTCAGGAAATTTATCCTTAAATTCCATTTCGTTTGCCAGACGGACATTATCATTTTCAACGGCTTGCTTAAGTAGGTTGAAATCAACTTTGTATGACGCCGGGAGAACACACATTGCCATCCTGCCGTTAATCTTTATAAGAACAGTTTTGGCAAGTTCTCTCCCTTTGATATGAGCCGATGCAGCTATCTCCTGTGCTGTAAATGCAACTGAATGCTTTATTGTTACATATTTGATTTTATTCTGATCTAAAAATTCTTTTAATTTTTTCGACGGCATATAACCTCCTGTTAAATGTTTTGATTAATATGCTGATGCCCGGAGTAGGATACTATTACTTATCAATTTAAATTGACTACTGTTATCAATTTATTTTATCAGGAGCAGATTAATTTTTGCGAGATAATGTATTTGAAGAAGAGAACCGGTAACAATTTAATTACTAATAGGTATTAAATCAATTGCAGAAAACCAATCCTCACGTATAGTATATGGATAACCGGTTCTTTTAACTCTTGGCTATTTTGCATATCTTAGCACTTTCTAAAGATCATATCCGTATGAAATACTATATAGGAATAGACGGAGGAGGCACTAAAACTATATGTGTGCTTGCCGACGAAAATCTTTTTATCCGGAGTTCTGCCACCGGTCCGGCAACTAATCCTTTAGTAGTTGGATTTGAAAAATCCGCCCTGACATTGTTGAAACTGATCAAGAAAACCGGTTCATCTAAAAAAATCTCATTTTGTGAAATTGGAATTGCCGGAACAGGATTAAAGAATAACTCCAACAAACTGAAGAAGATTTTAAAAATTAAGAGTAGAGAAACCGGTTTCAAACTACCACCTTTCGAAATCACAACCGATATACGGATCACTCTGGAAGGGGCTTTCGCAGGGGCTCCCGGTTCTATCCTGATTTCAGGTACCGGCTCTATAGCTTTTGCGAAAGATAAAAAGGATAATCTCTTCCGGGCTGGAGGGTTCGGGAGAATTATAGGAGATGAGGGAAGCGGTTATTCAATTGGAAGAAGAGTTTTATCAAGCATTGCCGGATCTCTAGACGGAAGGGTAAACGACAAAGAACTTTTAAAATCCTTTCAGAAAAAATTCGGTATATGGGATTCAAGTCAATTAATTTCCATGGTTCACTCGGAGAAATTCCAGATTGCGGGATTAGCCGAATTTGCAATATCCGAAGCAGATCGAGGCAACAGGTCCTGCCGCAAAATCCTTGACGAAGAGGCTGAGCAGCTAATAATGCACTTAAAGCCGATAACCAGAAAGTTAATGTCCAAAAATTTCCGATTATGCCTGAGCGGTAGTCTGTTGAATAAGAAGAATTATTTTTCATCTCTTGTTAAAGAAAAAATTATGTCATATTACCCCGGCATAATAATCAAAAATCCCGAATTTCCTCCGGAGATCGGCGCAGTAATGATGGCAAAAAAAATTAATCTCAAATTCCTAAAATAATTCCGGTTTGTTATGATTGTGAAAAAATCCATTCAAGAAAAGAAAACAAAAAATTCTAATCCCTGGTCCTGGATTCCCTCATTATACTTTGCAGAAGGACTTCCCTATGTTATTGTTATTACTGTCTCGGTCATAATGTACAAACGGCTCGGAATTTCTAACGCCGAAATTGCTCTCTATACAAGCTGGCTCTACTTACCCTGGGTTATTAAACCGTTATGGAGTCCGGTAGTAGATCTGCTTCGCACAAAGAGATTCTGGATCACCACAATGCAATTAATAATTGGTGCTGGAATGGCCGGAGTAGCATTTACAATTCCGATCCCTGATTTTTTTCAGTTCACACTTGCATTCTTCTGGCTTCTCGCATTTAGTTCTGCAACTCACGATATCGCGGCGGATGGATTTTATATGCTCGCACTATCGGAGAGTCAGCAGTCTTTCTTTGTCGGAATTAGAAGTACGTTTTACCGGATTGCGATGATAGCCGGCCAGGGTCTTTTAGTAATTCTTGCAGGTTTTCTGGAAACCACACTTTCAATTGGTCCGGCTGAATTTAAAGTGATTTCAAAACCGGGTGCTCAGCTTGAAAATACAATCCAGCTCGATTCATCGGCGATAAAACCGGTTGAAGGCAAAATCAAATTAGTTGCAAATCCGCCTGTAGTATATATTGGAACTGAATCTGTTTCAAAAGAATCAGCCGATTTCCTACTTAATTTCGGCAACAAGTTCAACATAATGAACGGATTCAAACAGAATTTAATGCCTCCTGCCGACACATCATCGGGAGACGAGACGGCCGGAAATGTTGCCATTCTTAAACTCCATTTATCCAATAAACCTGATTATGGTGATGAATATTTTATTGAACTGAATCAGACAGAAGGTTCAGCTGGAATTAATATCATCGAAGGAAGATCGCTAAAATTCACATCTGAGAATTGGAATAAACCGGCATATGTTGTATTTCAAATCGATCCATCAATTAAAAGCGAAGTCCAAGCTACGTTTTTAGCCCACTCGGAAAAAATTCCTCTTGCCTGGGTTTTCACATTCGGAGTTGTAGCCATACTTTTTATAATAACTTCACTTTATCACAGAGTAATTCTACCTAAACCGGCTCAGGACATTTCAGTTTTACGGTCACACCGTTCTAATTCGCTCAATGAATTTTTCAGAACATTTATCAGATTTTTCGAGAAGGAAAGAATTGTTGTTATACTCGGTTTCCTTTTATTCTACCGTTTCGGGGAATCGCAACTGGTAAAAATGGCCTCCCCTTTCATGCTCGACCCGCGTGACACTGGCGGTTTAGGATTAACTACTTCGGAAGTGGGCTTTGTCTATGGAACCGTCGGCATTGTCGCTCTAATTCTGGGTGGAATTTTGGGAGGAATTGTAATCTCTAAAGGCGGATTGAAAAAATGGCTCTGGTGGATGCTCGCTGCTATTAATCTTCCTAATGCGGTCTACGTTTATCTATCATTCATGCAGCCTGAATCTTTCTTAATAATTAATAGTTGTGTTGCACTCGAACAGTTCGGCTACGGTTTCGGCTTCACAGCTTATTTAATGTATATGATTTATATCTCGGATGGAGACTATAAAACATCCCATTATGCAATAGCAACGGGATTTATGGCGCTGGGGATGATGGTTCCCGGAATGTTCAGCGGGATGATTCAGGAATCGATAGGATATAAATATTTCTTCATCTGGGTTTTAGTTGCAACTATTCCGTCGTTCCTGATTGCAAAGTTTATTAAAATTGATCCGACTTTCGGCAAAAAGAAAGATCGGATTGTTGAGGAATCTTAATCATTATCAGATATACTTTATAAAGATTGATCCGAACAATGAAGGTATACCGGCGTCTAATAAAACAATAATTTGGTGATTATTTGAATTCCGAACGAATAATTGAAGTAAGGGGTCTTACAAAAAAATTTAAAAATATTACCGCGGTTAACAATCTCGATCTCAATGTATACCGCGGGGATGTTTTCGGATTTCTGGGACCCAACGGTGCGGGTAAAAGTACAACTATCAGAATGCTTCTATCTCTAATCAAGCCGACTTCCGGGACTATAAAAATATTCGGCAAGCCACTAAGAGAGAACCGCGAGGAAATTCTGAGCAAGGTTGGGGCTATTGTGGAAAAGCCCGATTTTTACCTTTATCTCTCGGCTTATAAGAATCTTGAAATTCTCGGCAAGCTTTCCGGTGCAGATGTTTCCAGAAACAAGATTATGGAAATGCTTGAACTTGTGGGACTGGCAAAGCGTGCAAAAAGCAAAGTAAAAACATATTCACATGGAATGAAGCAGCGTCTCGGAATTGCACAGGCACTTTTGCACGACCCGGAACTTATTATTCTTGACGAACCTACAACCGGGCTGGACCCACAGGGAATGAAAGAAATAAGAGACCTGATTCTTTACCTGAGCAGAACAAAAAATAAAACTATTTTCCTCTCATCACATATTCTTAGAGAAGTTGAGATAATCGCTTCCAGAATGATTATTATTAATAAAGGATCCACTCAGGTTGAAGGTACTGTTGACGAACTACTCAATGTCGACAAACTGAGTGTAACATTTGAGTTAGACAGAATCGATGATGCCGTTAAAGCATTAGAAGGAACAGAATGGAGGGAAAAGTTCACTTCATCCAGCAAGAAGGAATTATACTTTGAATTACTAAAAGATGAAATTGCTCTCCTTAATAAATTTTTTATTGAAAAAGGATTTATGGTTAGCGCTGTTGTTCCTGTAAGATCGCTTGAAGACTACTTTCTTAAGATTACAGAGGGGAGCGGGAAATGATTACTCTAACCGTCATCGAACTTCAAAAGATTTTTAAGAAATGGAGAACCTACATAGGTTTCATTGCTATCGGTGTTCTTGTTCCGATAGTACAGACAGCTCTCTACTTTGAAGGAGATGCTTATGTAGATGCTATCACAAGAAATTTACAGGATTCCTTTTTCTTCGTCGGTAATTTGTTAAACGGCTACCTAATTGCCAAAATAGTGTTAACCGCATTATATATTCACATCCCGTTTTTAATTGTGCTTGTAGGAGGCGATCTTCTTGCAAGCGAAGCCACAGCCGGTACTTACAGGATGCTTCTAACACGACCAATTTCCAGATTCCGGGTTGTAACGGCAAAATTCTTTGCCGGTTTTATATATGTTTTTCTTCTGCTTGCCTGGTTGGCATTTCTTAGTCTGGGTGTGAGCCTTCTTTTATTCGGTACAGGTGAACTGATTTCTTTTCAAGGGCGACTGGTTATCTTTGCAGCAGACGATGTACTCTGGAGATTTGCCGGCGCTTATGCATATTCTTTGCTGAGTATGCTAACGGTATTTACACTTGCTTTCTTCTTCTCTTCAATGGTTGAAAATGCCATAGGTCCTATTGTTACAAGCATGGCCGTCATAATTATTCTTATAATTCTTTCGGCTCTTCCGATCGATTTCCTGAAAGAAATCTCACCTTATTTTTTTACTTCGCATATGACTCAATGGGATGCCTTTTTTGGTGACCCGGTGGATTATTCCAGAATTCTAAATTCCGGGCTGATCCTGTTCGGACATATAATAGTTCTATATTTAATTACTACTTACCTTTTCCTCAAAAAAGATATTTTAAGCTGAGGTTTATTCTGATGAAAAAATCGATATTTATTATAATACTAAGTTTTTCCGCGGTAATATTTGCGCAGCCGAAAACCGCTGATAAAATATTAAAAGAAGTAGTCGATAAATTTGAAAGGATTAAAGACTATACGGTTGATGTTCAGATCAAAATTGATTTCAGCATGGTTAAAGTTCCTGATACAAAAGCTACCATTTATTTTAAGCAGCCGGACAAAGTTAAAGTTGATTCCAAAGGTTTTGCGATGCTTCCGAAACAGAGCACTAATTTCTCGCCTATGCAGTTTATTCAGGGAGATTATACTGCCATTTATGTTAAATCGGAACAGTCAGGCGGCAACAGCCTCGATGTAGTAAAAATAATTCCGAACAGTGATTCTTCTGATGTAATTCTCTCAACCCTGTGGATCGACCAGGATCAGAAAGTAATTCGTAAAATTGAAACAACCGGAAAGAGTTCCGGAACTCTTCACGTTGAACTCTCATACGAAAATAAAAATCAGGGACTTCCCTCTCAGGTAGTTTTTTCTTTTAATCTGGGCAATATGGACATTCCGGAAAATGCTACAGACGGTAAAGATGATTCGAATAGAGAAAAAGGTCCGGGGAGAAGAAATCTAAAAATGAGCGGGAAAGTGTATATAACCTACACCGGCTATAAGATTAATACCGGATTACCCGATAGTCTTTTTGAGCAGAAAAATAAAGGGGAGAAATAATAAATTATTTCTCCCCTTCGGAATTTAATTTTTGTTAGATCCCACAATATTGACACTCACTTCAATATTCTCGGCAACCTTATTCCCAATCAGCTGATTATTAACACCAAATTCGGAAAGTCTGATGTTGAACTTGGCCCGTATTCCAAGCAGGTCGCCGGGTGCCCGCTTTTTAGTTTGTTCACTTTCTTCCAGATAAGTTGCCTCAACATCGGCAGAAATTTCTTTAGTCACTCCGTGAAGAGTGAAATCGCCTTTTGCTTTAAATTCCAGCTTATTGTCTCCCGACTGTTTCAGACCGGAGACCTGTTTAATAGTAAAAACAATATCGGGAAATTTTTCTGCATTAAGCCAGTTGGCCCCGCGAAGGTGTTGATTTCTTAATTCGATACCGGTGTTCATAGAAGCAACTTTAACAGCAATACTTCCTTTCATTGTACGGGCAAAATCTGCAATATCGAAGGTCGCCGTTCCGGAAATACCGTTAGCTGTTCCGGTTATATCTTCAACAGGTGTTGCGCTGAAAAAAGTAACCTGATTTCTGCCGTTCTTATCTTCAAAATTGAATGCCTGAGTACCGGATGTTTTTACTTTGAAGCCCTGAGCAATTAAGGAACTGAAAACGAAAAAAAACAAAACCAAAAATTTCATTGATCTATTCATATTTTCCCTTCTTTCTTAATTAATTAAATAAAATGAAAATTAATCTTACTTCCGGCGGAATTTGTAAACGAGGAAACCACCCGCAAGAAGTGTAACTAGTGAAATTATAATAGTGAGATCAAGTCCCAAAACAAATTTATCGATCCACTTTTTTTCAGTCCATCCGAATAATTCATCTTTCGATTCAACAATCACCTGTGTTTTGGTAAAAAATTCCGCGCCGGAAATCAGCCAGATAGTTATTGCTGAAAGCAGGATCAATCCGGCGGCAAACAATACAATCTTCTGTTTTTTATTCATAAACCCAGCTCACGATCCGTTTGATTTTAATTTCCAAACAAAAAAAAGTCGATTGCCGTTCACAAAATTGAATCTAATGACGAAATAAACTAATTTTTGAGCGCTATTAACCACTAACCAGAAAATTTTATCGGGATAAATCATGAAAATACACGAATATCAGGCTAAAGAAGTTTTAAAAAAATTCGGCGTTCCTGTTCAGGATGGAATTGCAATTAGAAAAATCGGCGAGTTCGACCAGGCAATTGCAGAATTGCAATCTCGCGGTATCAATCAATTTGTAGTTAAATCACAGATCCACGCCGGCGGAAGAGGTAAAGGAAGATTATATAATCCCTACAATAAACAGGAATTGATTTTGGAAGGCGGAGTGAAGTTTACTACTTCTGCAGATAAAGCGAAGGACTACGCTTCCAGAATGCTAGGTAACCTGCTCGTTACTCATCAGACAGGTCCCGAGGGGAGAATAGTTAAAACACTTTTTATAACTGAAGGATTGGATTATAAAAAAGAACTTTATTTAGGAATACTTCTGGACAGAAGTGTTTCGAAGAATGTAATTATGGCTTCAACAGAAGGCGGAGTTGAAATTGAAAAAGTTGCCGAAGAGACTCCGGAAAAAATAATTAAAGAATGGATTGACCCATCAGTCGGAATCCAGTCTTACCAGGCAAGAAAACTTGCTTTCGGTTTAGGATTGGAAGGAAATGCTTTTAAAAGTTTCATCCCATTTATTATCAAGTTGTATAAAGCTTACGAAGCTACAGACGCTTCCCTTCTCGAAATTAATCCTCTCATAATAACAAACGATGATAAAGTTGTTGCTCTGGATGCGAAAATGAATTTCGACGACAACGCAATGTACCGTCACCCCGATATAGCAGCATACCGCGACCTGGATGAAGAGGAGCCTCTCGAGATCGAAGCATCAAAGTACAATTTAAATTACATTAAACTCGACGGTAACGTAGGGTGCATGGTGAACGGCGCGGGACTTGCCATGGCAACTATGGATATTATCAAACTGGCGGGCGGTGAACCTGCCAACTTTCTTGATGTAGGCGGCGGAGCAAATAAAGAAACGGTTGCGAACGGATTCAAGATTATTCTGGCCGATCCGAATGTAAAAGCAATACTGATAAATATATTCGGAGGAATAGTGAGGTGCGATCGTGTTGCACAGGGTGTTATTGATGCCGTAAATGAAATTCATGTGCAAATTCCTGTTGTTGTAAGACTTGAAGGAACAAATGCCGAAGAGGCCAAAGTAATGCTCGAAAATTCCGGATTGAATTTTGAAGTTGCTACATCGCTTCACGATGCCGCACATAAAGTTACATCGGTTTTACACATTGAAGTATAGTGAAAGGAGCTCCTTCGGGGTATTGATAATCCCGAAGGAGTGCTAATTTTATGATTGAAATAAGAATTACAGTTGAAGCAGCTCTTGCGCTTCTATTAGAACGTATGAAGTTCGAGCTTAAGTTCAGGCAGAAGGCCGGAATAATTTCTACCGGCCTTAGGCTGGATGATCTTTCATTCGATCAACTTCTGGAAATTGCAGAATATTCAATTTTCGATACCGTATTTTTACTTCCGTCCGATCTTGTAATTCGGGAAACAAACATCTCTTATATAATTTCTGAAACCGTAAAAGCCCTTTCTAAAATTTTTAGCCATGATGAATTTGCAGCATATTCAAACAGAAAAGCGAAATTACTTATCCAACCAATAGTAGACTATTTGTCTAATATTCCCCAAGAAAAAGTAGTTCGAACTAATTGACATCCCGCACAATTTAATTTTACCAATATCTTTTTTCCTCTTCAATCATTAAGTTGCATTTGAAGTAGTTGCAATTGTCTATTACGGAGATTAAGTGATTGTTAATTGCTTAATCCTAGCAAACCTTAGAGGAGGGTGCATGAAAAAATTTTTATCACTCCTGTTACTGATTAGTGTCGCATTTTTATTCAACAGTTCCTCCTGTAAAAAAGATGAAGGTCCAACTGAACCTGAATCTCAGGAAGAGAAAGCGGTTGGAACAATCGGGTCGTTACAGAACGGCACAGTCAAAACAAATTCCGGTTATCAGATTTCTATTATTCCGGGGGCGGTTCCTGCAAATCAGAACGGTCAGAGCGCTAATGTTACATTCTCAATTGAAACTCCTGTTACTCCTCCAAAACAGATCTCTTCTTCAGCTGAGAAAAGAGGTGAATACACCAAACTTGGTCCGGATGGATTTACTTTCCGCTGGCCGGTCCGGGTTGTTTTCCCCTATAAAAACACAACCGATCCTTCCGAACTGAAATTGCTTTTCTACGATGTCTTGTCAGAATCCTGGAAAATAATTCCGATCTCTTCAATCGATAAGGATAACAAACTTATCGGTGCCGACGTAATGCAGCTCGGTTATTTCGTCGTTGCAAAAGTCGGTCAATCTGCCCCCAAAGCAATGGCAGAAGACTCAGACGGCGGATTTGAATTTATGTCGAGCGACAACACTTATTATTACACATTAACCGTAGCTTCGGTAAGCAACTTTAAATACGCATGGCAGGCAGCTTCCTGGTACAGCGGTAACATTGTAGGTTCGACCGGATCGACCGGATCGAATCCAACCGGCGGACCGCGGCCTCCTACAAGAATTCATCTTGTTCAGGCCACATATCAGTTATGGGTAACAAGAACAACCCCCGGAACATTAAGCTCGCTTCCTAAGATGTATACATACAGTGTTCCTGCAACCGGTACAATTTCTCAGCCTGTCACTTATTCAGGCCCCCTCTCATCCGGTTCCGGATGGACTTCACTTTCAATGCCCGGAGGCGGACAATGGATTGAAGGTCCTCCGACAGGATGGGCCGTGCCTACAGTTACATACGGCACAGGGGATTTCCAGGCAACTTTAACCTGGGTTAACAATCAGAGTACGAGTTCCGACGTAGATCTTCATCTCTTTGGGCCAAGTAATATGCATGTCTACTACAGTTCAAAACAATCATCCGACGGCTCATTAGAACTTGACAGGGACTGGAGATATACTTCCGGAAACGCAATAGAAAATATTTACAGCCTTAAAACTATGCCGTCCGGCTCTTACAGCGTTAAGATAAACCTGTATGGCGGATCTACAACAAATTACAGGGTTCGGGTTATAAACAAAGGCACTGTAAATACATATACCGGAAGCATTTCTACGGTAAACAGTGGTGATGATCAGGCGAAAATGATTAACATAGTTACATTTACAAAATAGCTTTTACAAAAGCCGGTTGATTCAGCCGGCTTTTTTTTTACCGCTCTTTTTTTTTACCTTTATCCGTACAAAAAATCTTCCGGTTATGTTAAGCAAAACTTTATTTTCACTTCTGATATTATTAACGGTTGAACTGCATTCGCAGCAGATTTTTATTTCCAGAGGGAATACAGAATACGGTGAGCCGATAGATCCTTTCTATAATCAACAGATCCCTGCTGATCTTATTATAACTATTCTGCTTGATAATAATGGAAAAAATTTTGAACAGAATATTTTGTTTCTGACTATTGAGAAATCCGGAGATCAATCCAGAGCCGGGAGAATAAACGAGATGATAAGGCCCCCTAAAAAAAATGACTGGCTGATATATAACTACAGATTCCAAGAGGAGGGTGATTATGAAATCAGGTTTACTGATTTTAACAGAAAAGTAATCGCATCATTAAGAGTAACAGTAGTCCGCGAAAAAGGTAAGAAGATTCAGGAGATAAAGATTCCAGAGCTTTTACCCGGTTTAGAGATTGTTTTTTGTGAAAAGATTTTTAACGGTAAGCCTGTTAATCAACAAAGCGAAATCTCACTTAAGTTTCAGAATGGCGAAACTTACATCTATATGGTAAATCAGAAACCGCTAAAGACAGATCTTTTACTGGTAAATATCTGGCGGAAAAAATCCAAAGGGACAGATTACGAGGAATTCATTGATTCAAAAAAATATAAAATAAATTCCTCCTGGTACGATGCATTTTTCCGCTACCGTTTCGAAAAGCCCGGTAATTATAAGATCAACTTTTTTAATGAAAAGGAAATATTACTTAAAACGGCTTATATTACGGTCGAAAATTAAACACTAACAGTCGGACTTATATATGAAGGGAATAGTATTAGCAGGCGGGTCAGGATCCCGGATGTACCCAATTTCCAAAATCTACAGTAAACAATTAACTCTGATTTACGATAAACCTTTAATCTACTATCCTCTTTCCGTACTGATGCTTGCCGGCGTTCGCGATATTCTTATTATTTCCAACAGTGAAACAATCCCCCTCTACCAGAAGCTTTTTGACGACGGTTCTTCAATAGGTGTTAATTTCCAATATGAAATTCAAAAAGCGCCGAACGGAATAGCCGAAGCTTTTATAATCGGAGAAAAATTTATTGGCAATGACAACGTTTCCCTTATACTGGGTGACAATATTTTTTACGGTAAACTCGACTTCTTTTACAGGTCGGTAGAACAATCAAAAAAAGGGGCTACAATCTTTGCTTACAAAGTGAACGATCCCCAGAGATACGGTATTGTTGAATTCAACAGTTCGGGAAAAGCCATAAGCATTGAAGAAAAGCCGCAGAATCCTAAATCGGATTATGCTGTTCCCGGTCTTTACGTATACGATAACCGGGTTGTGGATATTTCTAAAAATTTAAAACCCTCAGGCCGCGGTGAACTCGAAATAACAGATGTAAATAAAAAATACCTCGAACTGGGTGAACTTCACGTTGAAAAAATCGGCAGAGGTGTTGCATGGCTCGATACCGGAACTCCCGAAGCCCTTCTGAAAGCATCGAACTTTTTCGGCGTTATTGAAGACAGACAGGGATTAAAAGTCGCCTGTCTTGAAGAAATCGCCTTATTGAAAGGATTTATAACAAAGGACGAATTTATTCAACTGGTTAAAACTCTCCCCGGGTCTCTCTACAGGGAATATCTGGAAAAACTGATTTCCGATTTATAACTGATCATTTGTAAAGTGAATCCAAAAAAAATTTTAAAATATATTTTAATCGGGTTTGGCTGGATCTTTGTCGCACTAGGAATTATCGGGATCTTTGTGCCATTGATGCCAACCACCGTGTTCTTCATTCTTGCGGCAGCTTCCTTCGCAAGGAGTTCGGATAGATTTTACAGTTGGCTGATCAATCATCCCCGTTTCGGAAAGTTTATTAAGGATTACCGCGAAAAACGGGGGATGCCCCTTAAATCCAAGATAATTGCCGTTGGAATGCTCTACCTGACCATCGGCTCATCGGCTTATTTCTTTACTGATTCACTCTGGGTAAGATTACTTCTTATTTCGATAGCAATAGGTGTAAGCACTTACATCTTATCGCTGAAAACAATAAGAGATGAAAGAGACGTTGTAGGAGAGACTGAATAGTCATTTCCTAAAAACCGGGAAACAAATATTTAATTGAGGCTTATTTTAGTAAAGTTTATTATCTTTAGCCGAAAGCTTAATGAATAAAAGGGGCAGAAATTAATCTTTCTACATTCCCTTTTATTAAAACAAACATCTTACAGATCAATTAAGGAGACTCACGAGAATGGGGCTATTCTCATCCAAGACTAAAAGTGAGCTTGAAAAATTAATTGAAGAAAACGACGAACTTAAAAACACACTTCATTCCTTTGTTCAGAAACATCAAAGTCTCAGCGAACTTGAATCCAAGATAAACGACTCAAGGAAAGAACTTCTTGAGATATCGCATAAAAATGAAAATCTCAGGAAAGAGATTAAAAATCTGGATGAAGAAATTAAAACCAAGAACGATGCCCTAAAGAACAGTATGATAGCCATCGGTTCTGACAGCAGGGTTTCAGAAGATCTTTTAAGAGAAATTGAAGACAAAAAGGAACTGCTGGAAAAATTAACCGATCAGCAGAATTTACTTCATCAGAATGTGGCTTTTCTTAAGCAGGAAGAGAACAGAATCAACGAGACTCTCAATAAATTCGGCGGAAACATAGAGGATTCCATCTACAAGGTAAAAGAAGCCGAAGAAGAATTCCATCAGAAGTTAAATCTCCTTAAATCAGAAGAATCGAAAAAGAACGGCATCATAAAATCTCTTGACGAAAAGATTAGTCTGAACGAGGATATTAAAGCCAATCTGGAAACAGCAATTGCGGCTCTCGTAGGTCAGCTCGCAGAAAAAGAGCGAGTCTTTACGGAATACTCCCTGAAAAGAGATTCGATTATTGATGAAATCCGGTCCCGGCAGAAGGAATTCGACGAATTTGAATATAAATTCAATTATCATAAAGAAGCTGTTGCGAAAATCGAAGATGATGTTAAAAATCTGTCGGAGAAAAAAAATTTCCTCTCCGATGAAGTAAGAAAATTCGAAATCGTAAAAAGTGAAATACAGGATAAGATTCTTCAGCTCCGGAATGAAGAGGAAAAACTGAATGAGGTAATTGTTCTAAAGCAGAAGACCGCCGAAGATCTTGAGAAAAGAAAATTTGATATTGAAGAGAGTCACCTGCAGCTTGAGAATAATCTTTCGCAGGTACTTCTTAAATTCACCGAGGAATTAAGTACATCAAAAAACAGGCTTACTTCGGTTAAACAGGAGATTTTTGATAAGGAGAAGGAGATTTCCGCCAAAGAAAGAATTCTTCTTGAAAAAACATCCCAGATCGCAGAATACGGCGGGATGACAAAAATTCTTCAGAAAGAAAGAAGTACTACAGAACAAATTATAAGCAATCTTAAGGAGCAGCAGAGCGAATTGAATGAAGAACTCTCAACTCTTAAAGATAAATTGAATCGTCAGAAGATTTACTTCCAGCAATTAAGGTCGGATACTGAAAATCTTGAGAGTAAAAAGGAAATTATCGAAAAGGAATTCCGGCTTGTGTTCGCACAGGGTAGTGAAAATTATTCGAACCTGGAGGAGAATAAACAGAGGATTGTTCAGGAGATTATTGAGAACCAGAAAGAGCTTGATGATCTAAGGAACCATATAGTCCGGTTACGCAATGAGCTAAGAGACCTTAAACTTGAAACAGCACAGGTGGAATCTCAGAAAGAGGAATTCACGGCAAAAATTTCAGAGCTCATAGCAATGGAGAAGAATCTCAAATTCAGAATCTCCGAACACGAAAAGAAACTGGAAGACCAGCCGCCCCAGCAGATATAACTAATAAAAGTATCTGATTCCATAGCCTTCTTACAGCCCGTGTGTTGGGCAGCACCTCATATTCGAAACTTATTATCCTTTTTGATTTTTTAACGAATAAACTTATTTTGCATGCGCTTGTCGCACAAAAAATCCTGAAAGAAAGAAAAAATTCCTTATGTCACGATTTAACAAGCAAACATTCTTATTAGTACCGGCCTTAACCTTATTGGGTCTATCAGTGCTTTTTGCCCAGAATTCAAAGGACACTTTAAAGTATAGGACCAATCCGAATTACATTCTGCAGCAGAATATGTTCGACATTTATAAAACACGTCAAGCCGATATAGTTATGTTAGGCAATTCGCTTACTGCGGGTGCATTCTGGAACGAACTTCTTGGCCGGCCTAACGTTGTGGGAAGAGGAATTCCGGGAGATGTTCTTCAGGGATTTTCTGCAAGAATAAATTCTATTATTAAGCTGAGACCAAAACTGGTTTTTATACTGGGAGGATTGAACGATATATATGGCTGGACTCCTGTTGAAGATATTTTTGCTGAATATGTGAAAATCCTGCAATTATTGAAATCAAATGGTATAATACCGGTAGTTCAGTCAACTCTTTTTGCTGGAAGGGATTGGGCAAAAGACTGGGGAGGTACTCCGGAAGTGAATTCAGGAAGGAACAAAGAGGTTGCCAAATTAAATTCTCTCCTCCTGGATTATGCACGTAAAAATAATATCGATTATATCGACCTGAATTCCAGAATGTCTACAAGGGATAATTTTTTACGGCCGGAATTAACGTGGGACGGGGTTCACCTTAATTCCGAAGGCTACAAAATCTGGGTAAGAGAAGTAGAAAAAATTCTGAAAAAGTATAAACTATAATAAGCTATAAATGAGTCCAAAGGAATAAAAATGAATTCTGAAAATAATATTAAGAAACCGGTTTATTTAATTACAATAACAATCCTTCTTCTCTATGCAATATCGTTTATTAAAATTGATTATGATTTTGCCGGGATATCCTTTAAGCAGATTGATCTTTTCTCCGACATTAAAGCCGAAGAAACTTCCGATGGAAACAATTCCTTCGATTCATTTCAATTCTTGAATAGAACCAATTATGCGGGAATTAACCTGTTGAGCCCGTTTAGCTCGCTGATCGACTTCTTTTCAGATGGAAGTGCTCTGGTAAGTCAGCTTCCAGCCCAGGGTGTAAAAACGCCGATTATCGGAAACACAAAGCAGCTTTCTTATTTCTTTGATGCTCTTAAAAATTCGAAATCAAAATCCGTCAGAATTGCTCATTACGGCGACTCTGCAATAGAAGGAGACCTTATAACATCCGATATCCGCGAAGAACTTCAGAAAAGATTCGGCGGGAACGGTGTTGGATGGCTTGGAATTGTTTCGCAGGATATAACATTCCGTACAACAACAAAGCACAGTTTTTCGGATAATTGGGAAAGTGCCTCCCTCTATACAAATAATCCGAAAGGACTTTCGCTTGGAATAAGCGGCGAGATTGCCGTACCGAAAGGAAATGCCTGGGTTCAATACGAAACAACAAGAGCACGGCGCTCTTTGAAAGATTTCAGCGTTGTTAAACTCTATTATTCGAACGCAAAGAATTCACAGATACTATATTCATTTGATGGCGGAACTAAACAGTCGGTTGCATTAAAAACCGGAAGCGGTATTCAGGAGCTGATTCTTAAACCGGCAGGAAAAGCTAAAACCGTAAGAATCGAATTCCCGACTGTTGATCAGGCCTACTTTTACGGTGTAACACTGGAAAACGAATCCGGCCTCTACATCGACAACCTTCCTCTGAGAGGAAACACCGGCGTGGATATCGGACAAATCTCTCAACAGATGCTGAAAGACTTCGCAAAATATCTTGATTACAAACTGATTATACTGGAATTCGGACTTAACATTGCCGGTTCGAGCAGAACCGATTATTCCTGGTACGAACGTGAAATGGTTAAAGTAATAAATCATCTTAAACAGGCATTCCCCAAGACAAGCATTCTTATGATAAGTGTACATGACAAAGCTATGAAGAAAGGTTCGAACTTTGTCACCGATCCTACGATATTAAAACTTCTTGAAACACAAAAGAGTATTGCAAAGCAGGCCGATGTAGCTTTGTGGAGTATGTTCGATGCAATGGGCGGCGAAAATTCGATGCCTAAATGGGTTAACGCCAATCCCCCGCTCGCATTCAAGGATTATATTCACTTTAACGATCAGGGTGCAGCAAAGATCGCACAGCTTTTCCTCGATTCTCTGATCAGCGAATTCAATAAAAATAAATAAGAATAAGATCAATAGTGCGGACGGAATGATGAGCCAATTTAAATTCAATATTGAAGAAGCACCGACTCTCTGGAAACGTTGGAAGCTTAATTCAGAGAAGTATCCGGACCGTGAAGCGGTTGTTCACTGGGTAGCCGGCGAAGAACCTTTCAGATGGACTTACAAAACTCTTATTGATGCTTCAAAAAAATTCTCTGTTCATATTAAGAAGCTCGGCATTAAACCCGGGGAAGTATGCGCGACTATCATAAGGCATAATCCGAAATTTTACCCGCTCTATCTCGGAATCTCAAGAACCGTCGCTCTTCCGGCTGTTCTGGCTTATCCCAATCCCCGTCTTCATCCGGATAAATTCCGCCAGGGACTCGAAGGAATGGCACAGCGTTCCGGTCTCGATTACATATTAACAGAACGCGAACTCGAACCGCTAATAAAACCTCTGATCGAAAAACCGGGCAGCACTATTAAAGCGGTTTACTTCCCTCTTGAATGGGATATTGAAAATGAAACCGATCCTGAAATTGATGCGGAGATTGAACGGATCGCATCCGGTGTGAAGGATACGGATCCAATTCTTCTACAGCACTCATCAGGAACTACAGGCCTTCAAAAACCGGTTGTGCTTTCGCACAGGGCAATTTTGAATCATGTAAAAAATCTCGGCGGCGCTCTTCAATTGAGCGGGAAGGATAAAATTGTAAGCTGGCTTCCGCTTTACCACGACTTCGGATTAATTGCCGCATACCAGATTCCGCTTGCATACGGAATACCTACAATCCAGATCGATCCTTTCCAGTGGGTGCTGGCACCGGTTCTCCTGCCGGAAGTTATTAGCAAGGAGAAAGCTACTGTTACTTTTTCACCTAACTTCGCATACAACGTACTCGCGGAGAAAATTGATCCGGATGAATTGGAGGGACTTGACCTTTCGAGCTTACGAATAATCGTAAACGCTGCCGAACCTATTAGACACGACAGTCACGAAAAATTTGTTGAGCGTTTCGAGAAATACGGATTCAATCCGCTTGCATTGGCTGGACTGTACGGAATGGCCGAAGTTACGCTCGGCGCCACATTAACACCTCCCGGTAAACCGATTTCCGAACTGAAAGTAGAAAGAAACGAATTATCGCGCGGTGTGATGAAACTTGCCGATGAGAATTCGATTGTAAGAGTCTGCGTCTCCTCTGGAAAGCCGATCAACGAGTGCGACCTGAAAATTGTTGATGAAAACAGAAAAGAAATTGAAGACGGCCTTGTGGGTGAAGTTGCCGTAACATCCATTTCGATGTTCGACGGTTATAGAAATTATCCGGAAAAGACCGCGGAAGTAGTAGCCGACGGATGGTATTACAGCGGCGATTACGGATTCAGATGGAAAGGCGAATATTATATTATCGGCAGGAAGAAGGATATCATTATCGTTGCAGGTAAGAATATTTATCCCGAGGATATTGAAGACGTGATGAATCAGGTTGAAGGATTAGTGCCGGGAAGGACTATCGCCTTCGGCGAAGAGGATCTGAAGATGGGAACAGAATTCGTTGCCGTCGTTGCCGAGACAAAAGCCGAAACTGATGAAGAAAAAAATAAAGTCCGGATGAATATTCTTAAAGCCGGTATGAGTATTGATATAATTATTCATAAAGTATATCTTGTCCCGCCGAGATGGCTCATAAAAAGCTCATCCGGCAAACCGAGCAGAAAAACCAACAAAGAAAGATTAATTGACGGAACCGATCCACAAGTCTGGAGCAGATAATGATATCAAACGAACTAAAACAGGTTATTCTTAAACAGCTGAACCTGGACGACTTTGATCTGAAGGATGAAACCATAGCGCCTGAAGTACCCGGATGGGATTCCCTCAATCATATAAATATTATTCTAGCGGTGGAAGAAAAATTCGGCGTTAAATTCAAAAGCTACGAGTTACTCCGCCTTAAATGCGTGGGCGATCTTCAGAAACTTCTCGATTCCAAATTAAACAAATAACGGCGAAGAACTCTTGAATATCGATCTTCAAAAAATTTTAGATCTGCTAAAATTCAATCTGTACGATCCGCTTATTTTTACTACAGGATTATTCCTTATAATTTTCTTTTTCTTCCTTCTGATCTATAATTCATTATTGAAGAGGACTTCCCTACGGATAGGATTCCTTATTCTCTTTTCATTCTATTTCTATTACAAGTCCGCGGGTTATTACGCTTCGATACTGCTTGTTTCTGCTATTGTAAATTTCCTTTTTGCGAAGTGGATAGCGGCGACGGAAAATTTTTCCGTAAAACGGCTTCACCTTTTTCTTACAGTACTTATAAACATCGGAATTCTTGCATACTTCAAGTACACCAATTTTATACTTCAGGTATTCAGCGATATTTCCGGGAGTGAATTTAATGCGCTCGATATTTTCTTACCGATCGGAATTTCATTCTACACGTTCAAATCGCTCAATTATGTTTTTGATGTTTACTTCGACACATTAAAGCCGACCGGCAGCTTCCGTAATTTTCTTCTCTATGTTTCTTTCTTTCCCAACATACTTGCCGGACCTATCGACCGGGCATCGGACTTTTTACCTCAGATAGAGAAAGAGCCGTTCATTTCCAGAGAGGATTTCGGGAAAGCGGTTTTCCTGATCTGTCTGGGTCTTATCAAGAAAGTTGTTATCGCTGATTACATAAGCATCAATTTTGTAGACCGTGTATTCGATTTCCCTCTCCGATTCACGGGTGTTGAGAATCTGATTGCAGTATACGGTTATGTGCTTCAGATCTACTGCGATTTTTCCGGCTATTCCGATCTCGCAATCGGCGTGGCTCTCCTCTTCGGATTTAAACTGATGGATAATTTCAATTATCCATTTAAGGCCACAGGCATTGCGGACTTCTGGCGGCGCTGGCACATCTCATTATCAAAATGGCTTCTCGATTACCTCTTTAGGCCGATCCAGATGAAATACAGGAACCTGAGAACTTTCAGCAATATGATCGCTGTATTCGTTACGTTTTTGATTTGCGGATTATGGCACGGTGCCGGATGGAACTTTATTCTCTGGGGCGCTATTCACGGTTTTATGATGTCCTTTGCGATGATCATTCAGAAACCGCGTGTTAAAATTCTTACCGCATTAAAAATCTACAATACAAAATTCCATAAATTCATTCAGGTTTTTGTAACATTTCACCTGGTTGCATTTTCTTTCATGGTCTTCAAGAATCCCGATTTCCAGACTGTTCTCGATATGCTCGATCAGATTGCAACATTTTTTCACAGCGAAGTATTCATTCAGTTTTTAGAGCAGCTCCCGGTTATCTCCGGATTGATCTTTACCGGTTACCTCTTCCATTTTCTTCCCTCCAGACTGGAAGTCCTATCCAGAAATTTCATCACATCCATTCCTTTTATCGGAAAAGTATTATTGATGGTATTGGTGATCTGGGTTGCGGCTCAGTTCAAATCAGCTGATATACAGCCCTTTATTTATTTCCAGTTTTAAGCCACCCGTCTATTTTGAGACGCTATATTAAAGCTCAAATCCCCTTCCAGAGCTTAAAAGAGAATATGCTTAATGGCACAATTTTAAGTATAATATTTGGGCGAATTTTAATAACTTTGTTTCAAGAATAGAGAAAAACGACACTTATTGATGAAGCTCGGGTTTTTAACCTTAATTCTGATTTCACTGATTACTGCCCTTCCTTTAAAAGCGCAGCCGCAGAGAATTGATTCCGAAGCGCTCAGGAAGACCGCCCTTTCACACATGCAGGCGGGGAGATACGGCGAAGCGATCGATCAGCTCAATAAATTCATCTCAGCAAATCCTCAGAATCCGGAAGGATATAACCTCCGCGGCGTCTGTTTTGAAAAGCGCCAGCAGTATTTCAACGGCCGCCTCGATTACAGAAGGACAATCGCTCTCGAAACAAGAGACTCCCAGAAAAGATCGGAATACGAACAGAACCTGTCGCGGCTCATCGGAATCTGGTATCCCCTTCTGGAGAAAAAGATTAACGGCCACCAGCGTGAGATCGCTATAAATCCCAACAACGCTTTTAATTATCTTGAAATCGGCAAGTCGTATATGTGGATGGAAATATGGGACAAGGCCGAATTGTGGTACGATGAATATTTAGCTCGCGACGATAATGCTTCACCCGATGAGATTATAAGATACACCGAAATTCTCGCTAAGACGGGAAGCATAGTTAAAGGTGAACGGATTCTTAAAAAATATGTTGAGCGATATCCGGACGACTGGCGTTTGTGGAGCCGCTACGGATATTTCACTTTGTGGCTCAGTAAATATGCTATCGCAAAAAAAGCGTTCGAGACGGCTCTTGGTTTTAAGCCGTTCTTCAAAGAGGCGCAGGACGGCCTCGATATCGTAAACCGCCAGGCATATGTTAATCAGCAGGATCCGAGAGCTTTCGAAAGAGAATACCCCATCGACAGGTATTACAGACTCGTAAAAAGAAATCCTGCGGATATTGAAACCCGGTTCAAACTCGTTGAGGAACTCCTCGCGGCAAACAGAATTGAAGAAGCTTACCAGCAGCTTCAGATAATCGGATTGACCAAAGCCGAAGATACGCGCTATCAGGAGAAGTGGACTTACGTTACTGAGTACCGTACTAAAACCTACCGGGATAATCTTGAAACCGCAAAAGCGAATCTGCAGATTAATCCGACAGATAAAGACGCTCTTAAACTTGTTGCCGAATACTATGAGTACCTTCAGGAATACGACAGCGCAATGGTTATGCTCGACACATACTTTGAAAGTTACCCCGAAGAAAAGGACGAGCAACTTCGTTTCAGGTATGCGCGAATTTCTGCATGGAGCCGCGAGTTCGATAAAGCCATCGATATCACCGATGACCTTCTAACTGATTATCCAGCTAATCTCGATTACAAACTTTTCCGCGCCCAGGTATCGGTCTGGATAAACCGGGATGTGGAACTGGCTAAAGAATACCTGGATGATGTACTTAAAGACCGGCCGAATAATCTTGAAGCTCTTATTTCTATGGGTTCGCTTAAATTACTTGAGAGGGATTTCGACGGGGCGCAGGAATTTGCAGATAAAGCTAAAGGGATAGACCCGGCAAACGACGAGGTTATTAAACTACAGTCGAATATCGACTGGCAGCGGCTCAGAGCCGAAGAGGAAAAATTATATGCTATCCTCGAGGAAGGCAGAAAGAGAGTAATGGATGAGGATTGCCCCGACGCACTTCTCTACTACGAGGAATACTTATCAAAAGCTGAACCGAACGTGCTTATACTTAGGGAGTACGGCGATGTTCTCTTCTGCGCGAAGGAATTTCAGAAAGCACTCGATACATATAACGAGGTTCTAAACCAGGGATATAATTACGATGCCGCTATGCAGCGCGCTAAAGTCTACTATGCAATTGACGATACGTTGAACGCTATAAAAGAATTCAAAGCACTTGTTGCGGAGGATTCAACTGATTTCGACGCACAGCTTTACCTTGGCGATTCTTATGCAAAAGCCGCTGAGTATGATTCGGCGCGTACTATCTACAATATGCTGCTTGAAACCTGGCAGCTCGATTCCACACAGGTAAGCATGGTCGAATTACGTAAAGGATATCTGCCGTTAACCGGTTTAAGTGCGATTCTGGAAAACTTTCCGAATTATGTTGCGCTGGCGCCCGCTCTTCAATTTTATTCGGACAATGCCGGATTCAGTCTTTTCTCGCTCGGCTCCCGGCTGGAACTCGGGCTTACAAATTTCTTTTCGCTCGGCGTATCATTCACACGGTCGCAGCTGAAAGCTATTGAATCGATACTCGATCAGGATATAATCAGCACATACAATTATATAGGCAATATCAGGTACAACACATTTAAAGTGCATGGAGTAATCCGTCTTGCCCGCGACCTGAATATGGGCGCCGGATTCGGCAGAAGCAGTGCCCGCGGTTACATATTCCGGGATGAGAAAGATGCGTTCATCCGTTTTGAAAGAAGGGACACAATTTCAGTCTCCCTTGTTTACCAGAGTTCCGATGCCTCGTTAATTCTCTATTCACCTTATTTAATAGACAACCGGTATTACGCAAACCTTATCAGGTTGGAAGGTTATTATAAGCACAGGGACGGACTTAAAGTATCAGGTTCATTCCAGTATATTTCCGTTAGCGACGCAAATGAAGGCAACGACCTGATATTACGCCTGGGGAAATATTTCTATAAAGATCTTGCTGTTGGTTACGAGTATTATTATACAAATTACAAATACAAAGCGAGCTATTATTACTCCCCCACAAATTTTGAATCGCACAGCATCTGGGTTGATAACGAACTTGAAAGGAAGAAAGATCTCCGGGTTACGCTCGGCGGTAAACTTGGAATAATTCCGAGGAACAAGATTCTTGTTCTCGGCGCTTACCTCGATGTCTTTTACCAGGCTTCAAAGAGTTTATTGATATCAGGAAGAATTATAGCGCAGAGTACATCAAGAGATGAATCCAGTTACCGCAGCTTCGCCGCACAATTATCCGCATACTGGACTCTCTTATAGACTTGAATCTCCCGATTACTTTTTTATTTTAAGGAAACATGAAAACAAAACTATTCATACTTGCAGCATTTATTTTATCCGCCTTTTCAGCAGAGGCACAGAATTTAAAAGTGCTTGGGAAAGCTGAGCCGGGAGAAATTATAATCGGTAAAGCGGAGAATATTTCCGAAGTCTATTTAAATGAAACGAAACTTCAATTTGATAAGAATGGGATCTTTGTATTTGGATTCGACAGGGATGCGGCGGGAACTCAAAATCTGAAAGTAATCTATACCGGTGGGAAAGAAGAGACAAAGATATTTAAACTCCCTAAACGGAAATATGTGATTCAGAGATTGAAAATAGCCGAAAAGTACGTCACGCCGCCTGCGGATGAAATTGAACGGATCGAAATTGAAAGCTCTAAAATGAAAGAAGCCCGGTCTATAGTCGGCAAAGTTGATTCTGCTTTTTTCAGAAGGGGATTTGTAAAACCGGCCGAGGGAAGGATATCAGGAATTTTCGGAAGTCAGAGAATTTTGAACGGCGTGCCTAAGAATGCCCACAACGGTATCGACATAGCAGCTCCCGAAGGTTCACCGGTATATTCAACAACAGACGGTATTGTGATTATTGCCGGAGAGGATTTTTATTACAACGGGAATTTCGTGCTCATTGACCATGGCCAGGGTCTTACGAGTGTTTATCTTCATATGAGTAAACTATCAGTAAAAACAGGCGAGAAAGTAACCAAGGGTCAGAAGATCGGCGAAGTCGGTTCAACCGGAAGGTCCACCGCAGCTCATCTTCACTGGGGCGTTCAATGGTACGGCAACCGTATCGACCCGATGAGTCTGCTCAATATGAAATTATAATTAATATGATTCGGCTAATTTTAAAAGGAAGCCCGGCAGTGTTTAGTATAAGAACCTGACCGGGCTTAAAAGTAATATTTCGGACTATTGCCTCCTCATCCAACAGATTACAATCCCGCAGAATGAATAGCATTAAAGAGGAGTTTAAATGTTCCAAACGTCCAGTGCCTGTTCTGAACTTTGAAACCGAATAATATTACATGGCCGTTCTTCTGAGTAATATCAACAACAGCTCCGCGTTTGAAAAGATAATCTTCGCCGAGTAAGAAACCCGACTTAAGAAGGTCCTTATCAGGGAACCGCACTACAACACTCCTGTCGAATTTACCGAACGGAGTAGTAGTTGCAAAAGCAATCTTATCGCTTATATATCCGACGCTTTCGGCATCCATACCGTAACCGATCGGGTGAGTGTTATCAACATTGATTCTAAGCAACGAGCCGGGACAGAAGAAATTGTCGTTGCTCAAATTCTTCAGAGTGTTATTTACGCGTAATCCAAGATCTTCAATAGCAAAGTTACATGCCTGGCCCAGGGTAATAAGATAGCCGCCGTCCTTTTCAACAAAGTTTTTCAGATTCTCTAATCCGACTCTTCCCAATCCGCTGTCATATTCCGGAGGTTTCGGCCTGTAGAACCTTGCGGCGTCGCCGCCCGGTTTTCCGTTCTTAATTAAATCTCCGCTCATATCCGGTATTATAATAACATCATATTTCTGTTTAAGCTTCTTCTCCTTAAAATCCTTATTATGAAGTGTGACAAAATTGAATTCGTAATTCTCAAGCAGTAATCGGGTCCAGCCCTCATCCATATTTGCTGTCCAAGGCTGATACAAACCGACTTTCAATTTTTTGATCTCCTTCATTTTTTCCTTTTCAATATCACCTGCAATATCGAATTGAATATGGAGATCTTTCGCTGCCTGTTTTATTATCTCTTTCGATTTACTATTCACCTGAACAAGGACCGAACCGCGTTCATATTCTTTCCCGTTTATAATCGAAGGATCTGTAATCCAGTATACACTTTCATTATTCTTATGAAGGCGGTTTATCAGAGTTGAATTCACATTAAGACCGGACTTTGCTACAAAAAATTTCCCTTCGTTGAACGGTACAATTCCTTCCGGATAATTCGGTTCGGATATTATTCGCGATTCCAATACGAAAGGTTTATCGATCTGGAATGATTTAACTCCCATAAGGTATGGTAACGTCCATCCTGCCACATCATAAGGTCTTATAGGTGATTCGGAACGTGATTTTCTTAAATCGGGATAGCTCTGTTCCTCCATCAGGTCCTTAACGTATCTCCCGTTAGGCTGTGCGAGATAAATTACATAGCTGTTAGCAGGATAGATTGTATTATCAACAATGAACTGTTTATCAGAGAAATTAACTTCGACAGCACCGAGCTGAAGTATTTCGATCATCTTCGCAGTTGTCACCGGATCATTCTGGTCCCTCGGAATTACATATGCAAAAGGTTCTCCTTTCTTTCCTTTTTCAATCGCCTCTTTACCCATTTTGTAATAGTTGGTAAGTAATTCCTCTTTATGAAATGATGAGACTTTCAGCAACGCTTCTGTGAGAGCAAGTTCGTAATTCACAATATCACGGAGCCGCCACCATCCGCCCCGCCAAGGATTCGGATAGTTCGTTCTAACGTCATAGGTAGTAATTTCTGTTGTGGCTTTTACTTCAGAGGGATCGATATACATTGGACTAGCAACATTAACGCTGGCCATTTCGGATAACAGTGAGATTTGATTATGCCACATTCCGCAATCGCTCGCCGGACCTTCCCACCATCCTTCGAAGAGGGCATGACTGATGATTCCGTTGTATCCCTGTTTTTCGAGATCGAGAGCAGTATAACTCCCAATCAGTCCGGCCCATCGCCAGATAATGGGATTTACATTAGGATTGATTGGATCTTTGTATGGAACAACGAACAATCTTGCCCCGCCGCTCCCCATTTGATGTTCATCAAGCCAGATCTGCGGCATCCAATCGTGAAAGGCTATTTTCACAACGTTCTTGGTCTCGGGCAAATTAAACATGAACCAGTCACGGTTATTATCGTGCCCGGAGTAAGTCTGGTAAAGCCAGGGCATCGACCCACCGTCGTATTCGGTATTTAGAGTTTTATTGTACCAGTCAACCACCATTGTAGTGCCGTCCGGATTAATAGACGGCATCAGAATTAGTATAACATTGTTCAGAGAGCTGATAACTTCAGCGGAGGATTTCCCAGTAATCAGGTTGTAAGCGAGCTCCATCGACATTTGAGCCGAAGCAATTTCAGTAGAGTGAATATTACACGTGACAAGAACTACTGTCTTACCTTCCTTGGCGAGAGATGCCGCTTCCTCATCGGAGATATTTCTGGGGTCCGATAGTTTTTTTACAATACTTCTGTACTTCTCCATGTTTTTGATATTCTCTTCGGAGCTGATAATCGCCATAAACATATCACGCTTAAGCGAGGATTTCCCGATCTCCTCATATACAATCTGTTTAGAAAATTCAGAAAGATGTTTGAAGTATTTTTGAATCGTTTCGTAATCGGCTATCTTATAATCGGCGCCGACTTTAAATCCTAGAAATTCCTCCGGGGATTTAAGCTGCTGGGCAAACAGAAATGAAGTTAAAACAAGTGAGATTAGAATTAACCGTTTAATCATATGAACCTCTTAAAGAAGTTATTGATATTTAAGCTGGTTCAAATTATGAAATAGGAAAATTAATAGACACAAAAATTTTTGATATGGCAAAACCGAAGAATGGAGTTACAACAGCTCACTTACAGAATCGACAACTCTGGTTCCACATTCCATGAGAACCCGCCGGCTCTGATGGCCGTTTGCAATAAGAACGGAATCGGCACCGATTTCGGATGCGACTTCATAATCGTGAACAGTATCGCCGATAAGAAGTGTCTCTCCTCTACCGTTCCCGAGGCGTTTCATAAGGTCTTTGCCCAAATGAAGTTTACTTGCGGCATAAATATTATCGAGGCCGACTACATGAGTAAAATATTTACGCAAACCGTAATGATCTACAAGCTCATCGAGCGTATGCTGGGAATATGCGGAGAGGATAGACTGACCGGTTCCCGATTCCTGAATCTTATCGAGTAGATTTGTAACGCCTTCAAAAAGCCCGCACTCAAATTTCCTCCTCTCGTACTCGTCCATCCAGATTTTTCCCAGCTTCTCGAAGGGCTCTTCTTCAAAATCAAATCCGAGAGCAGCATAATAATTTTTAACAGGAATTGTAAAAACATCCCTGTATTTATTAATATCTATTGCCGGAAGGGAGCGTGATTCGGCCAGCCAGTTGATCAGTTCAACACAGAGATTTACATCGTTTAAAATTGTCCCGTTCCAGTCCCAGATTATATGTTTATATTTTTCAATCATGGTGCAAATTTATCCTAAAATGACAAGACGGCAAAATTGAAATGTTGTAAAAATCACTGTTTTTCAAATAATTTAACAAATATTGTTAATTGTAATTATCAGAATAAATTCTATGTTATGATTTATATTATTGCACTACAGAGTGCAATTCGATAAGTTATGTCAGGTCTGTATTCTCTTTCCCCTTTACTGTAATTAAGTCCATAACATATTTAATAGATTATTCCTTTCCACATTTTAAGGGGAATCTGTTGTGGGCATTTTACCATCAAAACTACAATTCTATTTAATTCCCATTCAAAAATATTTTGAGTCGAGAACCGTATGAAAACAAAATTGTTATTCGGTTTTCTTTATTTAATGTTGTTTTCACTTCAGATAATCGCACAAAACAAATCTGTGCAGGGAGCTGTTTACAATAAAATTGCAATTACAAGATCGCAGTCGCAAACCGATTGGGATATCTGGATCATGAACCGGGATGGAAACAGTGAAATCAAACTGGCCGATAATACATACCGGGATACAAATCCGCATTTCAATCCTCAGGGGACTAAAATCGTTTTCGCCAGGATAACAAGTCAGCAGCCGATGCAGAGCGATATTTATATTATGGATTCTGACGGAAGCAATCAAACTAATCTAACCAATATTGGTACTTTAACACAGCCATGTGTTGGTCCTCATTTTTCATGGGACGGTTCAAAAATTGCGTTTGATGTTACCGCCGCGCCGGGTAACGGCGACCTGTGGATTATGAATTCTGACGGAACAGGACATACTGCTGTACTGGCTACAAACGGTGACGACAGTTCCCCCACATTCTCACCCGACGGACAGTGGCTGGTTTTTCAAAGAAAAACTGCTAATGACCCGAATCCGAAATCGAAAATCTGCAAAGTAAAAATCAGCGACGGGACTGTTGTGGATTTAACCGATGGAAGCGACCTTGACGAAACTCCCGTCTATTCAACAGACGGGCAATATATTTTATTTAAGCGCGGATTTACTGTATGGGATTTATACCGGATGCCGCATGATCATAATTCTTCTAACAATGCCGACATAATTAATATAACAAATCAGCCAACAATGCCGGCGGGAACAGCTAATTATTCATGGGAAGGTGATAAAATTGTTTACTATACCGGTCAGCTGGCTCCTGAAACTTCTGAAATATATATAATGAATACTGACGGATCCGGCAAAACAAGAATTACAAACAACAGTGTTGCGGACTGGGATCCTTCATTTTCACCAGCGCAAGCTGCATCTGCACCTGAAATCAATTTAAAGGGGAACAGAGTTGATATTGTTAACGGTGATAATTCTCCCGGTACAGCAGATCATACCGACTTTGGTTCTGCTCTTGTTGACGGCGGTTTGGTTACACGAACATTCACAATTGAAAATAAAGGAACACAGGACCTTTCATTAACGGGTAATCCGGTTATACAAATTACAGGAACAGCTGCGTCTGACTTTTCTGTAATTACAAATCCTTCAGCCACAATTGCAGCCGGCGGTTCAACAACTTTCCTGGTACAGTTTGACCCTTCAAGTGCCGGAACAAAATCAGCAACTATCAGCATTGCGAACAATGATGCTGATGAAAATCCTTACACTTTTGCAATTCAGGGAACCGGAACTGCGGCTGCCTCAGCGGTTTACGGAAAAATTGCGTTTTGTAAACAGCAGAGTTCAAGCGATTGGGACATATGGATAATGAATTCCGACGGAAGCAACCAGACAAAATTATTAGACAGCGATGCCAAGGATATGAATCCTCATTTCAGTCCCGACGGGAAATATATTGCATTTACCAGAACAAGCGGAACAGCACCTAACATCACAAACGATGCATATATAATGAACAGCGATGGTACCAACGTTACCAATCTTACAGCGGATGTATCGGAATCGTGCGTGGGTCCTAAATTCGCATGGGACGGAAGTATAATAGCTTTCTTCAGGAATATTGCCAGCACAGGATTCGCGTTGTGCACAATGAATCTGGATGGAACGAATAAGCAGTATATCAATGACCAGAGCGGTAATCCTGTTTTAGGTGATTCCCCGTTTTTTACACCTGACGGACAGTGGGTGGTATTCCAAAGAGTAAACCCCGATCAATTGACGGGTGCTATTTATAAAGTGCCGGTAGCCGGCGGAAGCGTAATTCAACTGACCAATGCAGCCGACTTCGATGAACTTCCGCGAGTTTCTCCGGACGGGCAGTATGTAATCTGTAAATACGCGCCCGTTGCTGGAGGCAAATCCGATATTGCAAAATTCTCTATCAATCAGACTCCTCAAACTTCGAACGTTACCAATCTTACAAATACAGTAAATGACGACGAAGATTCTCCAATGTATTCATACGAGGCAGATAAGATAGCATTCATGGGTACTGCTGGTAATAATTCGATGGAAATATGGGTTATAAATCCTGATGGAACAAACAAGACAAGATTAACTAATAACAGCGAGCAGGACTTTGATCCGACATTCTCCCCGGGTGGTGCCAAACCGGAACAGGTAACACTTTTATCTCCGGCTAATAATTCAGTAAATCAGCCGCTGACTTTTAATATATCCTGGATTTCTGTTTCCAGTTCAGTAACATATGATTTGCAAGTAAGTACCGACCAAAATTTTCAAGTTCTGGTTATAGTTGAACAGGGACTAACAGCAACTAATAGAATAATAACCTTACTATTAAATAACATCAAATACTACTGGAGGGTAAGGGCTGTTAATAATTTTGGCAGCGGGCTCTGGTCTGATCCATTCAATTTTACTACTGTAATGTCCCTTCCTTCCAAAGTTACGCTTGTAAGTCCGGCTGACAATTCAACACTCAATAATAATAACGTTACACTTGTTTGGTTAGCTTCAATTCCTGACGTTGATAATTACTGGCTTGAGATTGCGGACAATATCAACTTTACCAATCCAATTACCGATCAGAATGTTGCAACCATTTCCAAAGGATTTACTGCGGTTGCTAACAAATCATACTGGTGGAAAGTAAAAGCCCATAACGCAGCCGGCTGGGGAGAGTTCAGCGATATATGGAAATTCAACTCAATGCCCGTTAATGTAAAGGATGAGACGATTCCACTCAGAACTGAACTGCATCAGAATTATCCTAATCCGTTCAATTCAGGAACGGAAATATCATTCAGTATTGAAACATTAACTTTTGTTACAGTAACCATTTACAACATACTAGGAAAGGAGATGGAAATTCTGACAAACCGCGAACTCGCAACCGGTGAATATAAAATTTTCTGGCATCCGGAATCTATTCCGAGCGGTGTCTATTTCTGCCAGCTTAAAACCGACAACTATAATAAATTGATTAAACTACTTTACCTGAAATAATTATATTGAGAACCAAGTTAAGATGATCTAAAACCGGTACGACTATGCGAAAAACCATTCCCCTTGTTTTTCTGTTTTTTATAAGTATGCAAGCCCAGGATAATTTTACTCTCTTGTGGACTGGGAATCATTCCGGCTATGTTCGGGCAATTGCTATAAGTCCGGACGGCTCCAGGATCTTTTCCGGGGGAGACGATAAAACGATCAAAGCCTGGAACCCCGTTAACGGAAATCTTCTATGGACCGGTCAGCACGACGGGAGAGTAAATTATATTGACGTAAGCCCCGACGGCAAAAGAGTTGTAACGGCAAGTTCGGATAAAACCGTTAGGATGTGGGATGCAGACTACGGGGGTCAGCTCTGGATTATTACAGATGTGGATGTTGTTATTGCCGCGATTTTCTCTTCGTTCGGCAACCGTGTAATGATTGCAAACGAGGATAACAATGTTAAATGCCTTAATGCGGCGAACGGAAATGTTGTCTGGATCGGGATTCATGATTCTAACTTTAATACCGGTGTAAATTTTCTCTCGGTAAGCGCAAACGGAAATTTTGCGGCCTCCGGCTCCGACAGGATTATTAAAGTCTGGAACATTACAACACAGACACAGCAAATGATGGCTACAATAAATTCGAATGTATCGACAGTCTATTTCAACAACGACTGGACGAAAGTAATATCCTCCGATTGGAGCGGAAATGTTAAGATATGGAATGCTGTTACAGGCGCGCTGCTTCAAACAATAGTACATTCCGGTCGGGTCCTCGACGCAAAATACAGTCCGGACGGTAATACAATTGTATCTATAGGTGACGACAACAAAGTTAAACTCTGGAATGCCCTCAGCGGATCATTGATTTGGACAGGCAGCCATACCGACGATGTTATCTCGGTGGCATTTTGTCCGGACGGGAGCCGCATCGCGTCCGGCGGTGGATCTTCCGAAAGCCTTATAAGAATCTGGAACGCGGCGAATGGCAGCCTTGTGTGGACCAGTCCGGCCGGTCAGGCAGGGCAAACGGTAAGCCGGATTATTTACAGTCCCGACGGGAATAAAATTCTTAGCTCAAATCATCAGGACAACTCTATAAAATACTGGACGAAGATCCCCTCAGAAGTTGAGAACGATAATCATTCTTTTCCGTCATCGTTTTCCCTTTTGCAGAATTACCCGAATCCGTTTAATCCAGCAACAAAAATCGAATACGAATTAGCTGAGGCCGGATTTGTGTCTTTGAAAGTATTTAACGTTCTGGGAAGTGAAGTCGAAACACTTGTAGAAGAATTTAAGCAGCCCGGAAAATATGCTGCACTCTGCACTTTTAACTCTTTATTCTCTTCGGGTATCTATTTTTATCAATTAAAATCCGGTAACTTTATAAAAACCCAGAAGATGGTTTACCTGAAATAGTCATCTGCTTCAAGGAATTTTAAAAGGTCAAAAGCTGCCGATTATTAAACGAAACTCAACCTAAAAATTGAAGATCATTCTCAGATAGGCGAAACCCGAATTCAGTGATGTTTCCTTGGTAACATTTCTTTCGGCAATATATTTAAACTGAAGATCAAACCATACCTCCCGCACCGGTTCATATCTAAGATTAAATCCCAGAATATTCTGGTTGATTCTCTCGCCGTCAAGGAATTTTATATATTTAGCATCGATCCGTTCGCGGTGTCCTATCATAAAATCTCCACCTGCATTAAAAATCAGATTCCCCTGCCCGTCGTAAATATTCTCACCCGAGCGGACGTGCTGATACTCGAGGTCTATTCTTAAATTCTCACTTACATTGTAAGAAATTGAAGTGTGAATCTCCTCGGAATTCGGACCGATTCTATGACCGAGGTTATGACTGTGAGAAGTATAAGAATTTTTAAGACTGAAATGGGAATAGACATACGGGCGGATTCTCGTAAATTCCAGAACGAGCGAAAGATCGTTAATTGAAAACGGTGAATACCAGAAGGCACCGACCTGATATGCGGTTTTATTAGAGAAAAGTTCCAACTCCTGAAGATGTGAAAGTATGTTTTCATCCAGGAAAAATGTCCCCTGAATTTCAAGATTGTTTATAAGATTCGTCTGTAAATCGAGAAACACTACAGCGTTATCGCGGTCCTGAATCGACATTTCAATATATTTATAAAAGGCGAATGGATTAAGATAGGCAAGATCAATACCTCGTCCTGTATAAATCACTGTTTCACCAAAACCGAAATCGAACAGATTTTCTAATGAAAGCTTAAACCGGTTATATGCAATAAATTTTGTGTAGTTCTGGTCCCGGTCAAAATTGAATTCCCCAACCGTCGAAGCATGAAGAGATGTGAAGCTGAAAACGCCGTAATTGAAATCGACTTTAACAAAGTCGAGTATCGGGTGGTCGCCGGATAAAACGAGCTTACTCCCGTATCCGTAACCGAGTTTCAGTTTCTCCCTGCCGATCTGGAAAGCGAGATTCATATTTTGCGCCGGCTCAATGTAATAACGCAGATACCCTTCGGTAAAGTCGTAATTGCCAATATTTTCAAACCGCTCGTAATATTTGAAATTGTAATTCAAACGCGGGTCGAATGTTGAAGCCAGATCCTGCGATCCGGCTATCCCTCCCTTTTGAGCGGTGAGACTATACCCGATCTTATCGAATACGGTTCCTCTGAATCTGAAACCGATGTCGAACAATGAAGAGTTGTTTACAATCGGTTCAAATTGCTGACCGTACAAGGCTCTGCCGAGAATTTCGAGATAATAGCTAGCGTTATCATCGCGGTAACTGAACATATATTTCAATCTATCAGAAAAGAAATCGGAGAAATCCGATGAGAAGCCGGAGCCGCTTCCGAAAAATTGATAGGTGTTGGAGCTGTCGGCTTTCTCATCGTAGAATTCATCCTGATACTTTTTCAGCAAACCGGTTTCAGTACCACTCAACCGATCCTTTTGCAATTCTATGTTTTGAAGATGTCTCTTAATTTCGAGCCGCGACATAACTGGATTGTCATCATGAATTTTCTGAATAATCCCTTTTACCTTCATCTCTTTAATGTAGCGGTAAACATCGTGGTCCAGTTCAACGTTCTCGTGCTGGGCATAATTCAGATTAAACGTTAAAAGTAAAACGATAAACGTGAAAACGCAGCAATATTTCATTTTTAAAATCACTGTAGTCCGTTCAACTGATCCTTAAACATTTTTAGTTTTGGGAGCGAGATATTTATTATACAATAAAAGTCCTATGATCGTAACAACACCGATCATACTGAATATTATCCAGAGCAGACTCGGCTGATTTAGATTATCAACAAAATGGACGTAAAGATTAGCGCCGAGGATTCCGCCGATACCGCTTCCGAGTACGCCGTACAGGAACGAGTACCCGAGGTAGAGAGCTTTTTTATCCTCCGGTGCGATGAGGCCGACATAGCTTATAAATTTAGGATGAGCGGTCATCTCACCGATCGAGAAGACCATAATTCCGAGCATGAATACCCAGATATCGGTTGATATTGCAAGTACCGCCATTCCTATTGTCCCCATAGTTATTCCGGTTATCATTGTAGGAAGTGCTTTTTTGGTTTTAACAATATTGGAAACAATTATCTGAAGAAGAATAATAGTGCCGGCATTAATTACGGTCACATGTTCAACATCAAATTTCCAGTTAAGATTTATTCCGACAGCGGCAAATAATCCGTTCACCGCGTTGTTGAGCGAAGAAGCATCCACATATTTCTGAACGTACCACAAGACCGAATCGAACATCTGGAAATATAAAATCCAGAATCCTGAATAGATTACTATCAAACCGATAAATCTGAAGTCGGTCAATACAAGCACCATACCTTTTAACACTTCTCCAAGATTTTTTTTGCTCTCCGGTTTTTTTGGTTCTTTATAAATAAGGTAGGTAGGAATTAACATAGCGGCGGTACAAATTGCCGAAGCCATCATTACATACTGCCATCCGAAAGCATTTTTAATATATGGAACTAAAATGAGGGGGAATAGAAATGCACCCAGGTTAATTGACCAGTAGAAGATTCCAAATCCTAATGTGCTGTTGCCTTCATTAGTTTCCCGCGCAATTGTTCCGGATATCAACGGTTTAAATGCACCTGCACCGAATGCCATTATAATTAAACTTGCGAAAACCATTGGATATTCTGTTGTCTGACTTGTAAGGAAATAACCGAGACCTAAGAAGATAAATGCGAATGTTAATGTTCTCCTGTAACCAAAACGGTCCCCGATAGCTCCGGAAAGAATTGGAAGAATATAGAGAAGCGGCTGAATTGTACTTTTAATTACGCCAACACTCTCCTTTGAAAAACTGAGCTGATCTGTCATGTAAACCGACAGGATACTCATCATACCATAGTAGGAACCGCGTTCAAAAAATTCCATCATTATTACGGTCCAGAAGTTTTTAGAAAATGATTTGAAAATGCCGGCTTTGGGAGTGGTGTCTGTCATAGATTACCCTTTTTAGCTTGCAAGATAGTTCGGCATACTGATTTTTGCAAAGCAGGAGGATGGATTTAAAATAAAAGAGGACGGCTTAAACCGTCCCCTTATCTAAATTATAATATGATAATTATTTTGAAACTTCTGCCATTTTTTCAATATGAAGAATTTCTTTTTCCTGTTGACCTAATGCAATATTTGAAACAGTTTTTGTTTTTTCGGAGAAATAAGAATAGATGGATGGTATTACGAACAATGTTAAAATAGTGGAGAAAATAAGTCCGCCAATAACCGCGATACCCATCGATACCCGGCTTTCAGATCCTGCGCCGAGAGCAAGAGCTATCGGAAGAGTACCAAGCACAGTAGATAAGCTCGTCATAAGAATCGGGCGCAACCTTAATCGCGCAGCTTCTTTGACAGCGTCTATAACGCTTAAGCCCTGAGCTTTTTTCTGATTCGCAAATTCAACAATCAGAATTCCGTTCTTTGTTACCAATCCAATTAACATGATCTGACCGATCTGACTGAAAATGTTTAATGTTTGACCAAAATACCACAACGACAGAACAGCACCGGCAATAGCAAGAGGAACAGTGAACATAATAATGAACGGGTCGCGGAAACTTTCGAATTGGGCTGCGAGAGTCAAATAAATTAATACGAGCGCAAGCATAAAGGTAAAGAGCAGACTCGACGAACTCTCCACAAAATCTTTGGAAGCACCTTCAAGCGCAGTAGAGAATTTTTCATCGAGAACCTGTTTGGCAATACGGTCCATTGCTTCAATTCCATTGGCAATGGTTTTGCCGGGCGCAAGACTTGCAGAAACAGTTGCGCTGGCATATCTGTTAAACCGGTAGAGCTGGGGCGGACTGCTTCTTTCTTTAATAGTAATTAGATTATCGAGTTGAATCAGTTCACCGCGGTTATTCCTTACATACAGGGATGCGAGATCGAGCGGTTTATTCCGGTTTTCCCTGAAGACCTGACCTATTACCTGATACTGCTTTCCGTTCATTACATAGAAACCGAATCTCTGACCGCTATAAGCAAGCTGAAGAGTCTGTGCAATATCGAGAGCCGATACTCCGAGCTCGCGAGCTTTCGTTCTGTTTATTTCTACAAGAATTTCCGGTTTATTGAATTTAAGATTTATATCAACATTTGCAAAAGTCGGATCATCCTGAGCGGCTTCTAAAAACTTCGGGATCACTTCTCTAAGTCTTTCGATATCCGGAGCCTGAATAACATATTGAACAGGCAATCCGCCTCTTCTTGTAGAAATGGACTGGCTTTGAACAACGAATGAACGGGCATCGTTTAGTTTCGATGTAATTCGGGTCAACTGATCTGCAACTTCCTGCTGTGTCCTATCTCTCTGATCTCTCTCTTTCATAACAACTCTGACAAAACCGCTGTTCGAAGATCCCCCACCGCCACCTCCTGCAGTTACAGAAATTACAGCGTCGGATTCGGGTACAGCATCCTGAACAACACGAGTCATATTCATTATGTAGTTGTCCATCATTTCGTATGAAGTGCCTTCGGGCATAGTTGATTGAATTCTAACCTCGCCTCTATCTTCAATTGGAGAGAGCTCCGATTCCAGATTAGCGCCTATAAAATATATTATCATTCCAGAGACACCCATAATCACAAATCCGAGCCATCTTTTTCTCATAAAGGCATCGAGAGTGTTCCGGTAGGAAGTTTCCAGCCAGTTAAAGAAAGGTTCTGTTTTATAATAGAACCTGCTATGTTTCTCTTTCTGTTTAAGAATACGCGAACTCAGCATCGGAGTTAAGGTAAGAGCAACAAAGGAGGAGATAATTACAGAACCTGCAATTACAACTCCGAATTCAACAAACAATCTGCCTGTAATTCCCTGTAGGAACATTATCGGGAGGAATACGGATGCGAGAGCGACTGTTGTTGAAATAACAGCAAAGAAAATTTCGGACGTTCCTTTAATTCCTGCTTCAATTGGATGCATCCCGGATTCAACTTTTCTATAAATATTCTCCAAAACAACGATTGCGTCATCAACAACAATTCCTATTGCCAATACAATTCCCAACAGAGTTAATACATTGATTGAGAAATCTGCCAGATACATTATAAAAAAAGTACCGATAAGCGAAACGGGAATTGCAACAATAGGGATGACAGTGGTTCGCCAGTCCCGCAGAAAGAAAAAGATGATAAGAATAACGAGTGCAAAAGCAAGAAGAATTGTTTCTTGAACTTCCGAGATCGAATTACGGATATATTTTGTAACATCGAACCCGATTGAAAGGCTTATATCCTCGGGAAGATCTTTTTTGATCTGATCGACACGTTTATAAAATTCATCGGCAATCTGAATATGGTTTGCACCCGGTTGCGGGACAACAACAACACCAACCATAGGAATTCCGTCGCGGCGCAGAATCGACCTGTCATTTTCCGGATAAAGCTCTGCGTGTCCTACATCCCTGAACCTTACAATTACTTTATCCGATTCTCTTATAATAAGATTGTTAAATTCTTCAACCGTTGTTAACCGTCCGAGAGTTCTAACGGTAAGTTCCGTACTGCTCCCTTCAATTCTACCTGAAGGTAATTCGATGTTTTCTCTTGAAAGGGCGTTACGGATATCGAGCGGCGTAATTTTATAAGCACCGAGTTTAGCGGGATCCATCCAGAGGCGCATCGAGTACCTTCTTTCGCCCCATATGCTAACCATGCTTACACCGGGAATCGTCTGAATTCTTTCCTTGAATGTATTAAGCGCAAGATCGGAAAGTTCGAGAAGGTTTCTCTTGTCGCTTTTAACGCTGAGAAAGAGGATCGGAAATGCATCGGCATCGGCTTTGGAAACTGTAGGCGGATCAACATCAGCAGGAAGACTTCTCTGAGCGCGGGAAACTCTATCCCTAACATCATTTGCCGCTGCTTCGATGTCGATAGTTACATCAAACTCAGCCGAAATTGAACTCCTTCCGTCCCGGCTTACCGATGTAAGAGACCTGATACCGGCAATTCCATTAATCTGTTCTTCAAGAGGTTCGGTAATCTGGGATTCAACAACATCTGCATTCGCTCCCGGATAACTCGTTGATACCGAGATAATTGGAGGATCAATGCTGGGATATTCACGAACACCGAGATAGGTATAACCGATTATTCCGAAGAGTACAATCACAATAGACATTACAGTTGCCAGCACCGGCCGGCGGATACTAATTGAAGATAGACTCATATTTTCTTTTTCAGTTTAATTTACAATCCGTTATTAAAACAACCGGTAAATCAGTTAACCGCGCCGATCTTAACCGGCATGTTCGGCCTGAGCTGAATGATCCCGGATACAACAACTGTATCGCCTTTTGATAATCCGGAAATTATCTGAACATTCTTTTCATCACGTATACCTGTTGTTATAGAAGTCAACCGGGCCTTGCCGTTCTTATACAGATATACTTTTTCACCTTCTATATCTGGGACAATTGCAAAAGACGGAACCAAATAAGCAGTATTCATATCCTCGAGAATAATTTCAATTTCTACATAAGCTCCGGGAGTAAGTTCTCCTCTATCATTAGAAACGGTAGCTCTTGCTTTAATAGTTCTTGTATTTTCATCGATTTTCGGCTCAACCGCATAAATTTTTCCGGTGTATGACCTACCGAAGGAAGGAAGCTTAACATTAATAGACTTTCCCGCATTGAGTATACCGAAATATTTCTGCGGAACCGAGAAATCGATTTTAATCGGGTTGATGTTCTGGAGATTTGCAATGCTTGTCTGAGTAGAAATGAAACTTCCGACACTTACACTTCTCAAACCGATAATACCATCGAACGGTGCACGTACCTCGGTCTTTTCAATTTGAGCTCGTGTGAATTCAACATCTGCCGTTACAGAATTCAGTTCACTTAATGCAACATCGTATTCCTGCTGACTGGTCATATTCTTATCAAGCAGCTGTTTGAATCTGGCTTCTTTATCTTTAGCAAGTGATTCCCGCGAAAGATTTTTACGCAATGTTGCCTGAAGTTCGGCATCGTTAATTTTAACTAGGAGATCCCCCTTCTTAACCCGTTTTCCTTCTTCAAAGAGGATCTCGGTAATTTTGCCGGATGCTTCGCTTCTAAGCTCTACTTCCTCGTTACTTAATGTTGTTCCGTTAGTAAAAATCTTGTTCTGAAGTCTCTGCGGTTCTATTATCATTCCATCAACAGTTATTTGCCGCCTTCCCGTCTGAGGTCCGGGCGAAGAAGATTCTTCTCCGCTAAAATCGATTTTAAGCAGGACCAGAGTTGCAATGATTCCAATTACCGATATGATTGAAATAATTCTTTTTTTGTTTTTCATAATAGAAATTGATCCGGATTAATTTATTATTTATTGCTTGTAAAAATATAAATTCCACTGTTTAATAGATAACAGAAAAAAGGCACTAATGGTTGCACCTGGATATTAAATGTGATATTCACGGAACCCCGGCGGTTTGACAGAATTATCCGGTTATAAGTTTAATTAAGTTGGATTATTTTCTCTCTTAACAGAAGGGACGAAATCAGCAGGTCTCCCCTTTCCCGGTAATCCAAGAATTTCACGCGCCCTGTCGAGTGCATCATCAATATTTCCGAAAACATTCTCCTCTCCAAAAAGGTCGAGCAGTCCGGCCTGCGTCATAGCATAAAGCGGTTGCGTATGCACGCCTGAAAGGACAATAGCAGTACCCTGTTTTCTCGAATCCTTATAGAATTCCTCCAGCGTATGCAGTCCTGTTGCATCAATTGCAGGAACATTGCGCATACGGATAATCCTCACTCTTGGCGGCTCTTCTATAACATGCATAGCATCTTTGAATGTTGAAGCGGCACCGAAGAAAAATGGCCCGTTTACTTCAAATACTTCAACACTTTCCGGTACTTCACGATTGTTAATTGCATTCGGATCGTACGATTCTTCCTCATCAGCTAATTCCCTGGTAATAACACCTACATTAGTAACCATAGCCATTCTTCTCATAAAAAGAATAACGGCTAGTATCATCCCGATCTGAATAGCTATCGTTAAGTCAAAAATAACCGTTAACAGAAATGTAGTGATGAGAACCACCACATCGCTGCGCGGACTTTTCAGAAGACTTTTAAATGAACGCCATTCACTCATGTTATAAGATACAATAACAAGTATCGCTGCCAGCGTTGCCATCGGAATAAGTTTTGCAAGGCTTCCGAAAAAGAGCATTATTAAAAGCAGTGTTATTGCATGTATGATTCCGGCAACGGGAGTTCTTCCCCCATTCTTTATATTCGTAGCAGTTCTGGCAATCGCACCGGTTGCCGGGATTCCGCCGAAAAGAGGAGAAACGATATTCGCAAGACCCTGTGCAATCAGTTCCATATTGCTTCGGTGCTTACCGCCAATCATACCGTCGGCAACAACTGCCGAAAGGAGTGATTCTATTGCTGCAAGCAGAGCAATTGTTGTTGCCGGTGCAATTAAATCTTTTACGACTGCTAGATTAATTTCGTAAAAATGCGGTTCGGGAATATTAGAGGGTATTTCGCCGAAACGGCTTCCGATCGTTTCCACCGGTATATTAAAAAGGTGGACAAGCAAAGTTGAAACAATTATTGCTATCAATGAGCCTGGAATGCGGTGTGTTATTCTCGGCCAGAAAATCATTATTAGAAGCGATATTGCCGCGATGCCGAAAGCATAATAATTCAATGATGAAAGACTCTCTCCGTATATTATCCACTTCTCATGGAATTCCGACGGAACAGATTTAATTGCAAATCCGAACAGGTCTTTTATCTGGGTTGAAAATATGAGCAGAGCGATTCCTGATGTGAATCCGACAACAACAGGATAAGGAATAAATTTAATAATAGAACCGAAACGCGCGAAACCCATTATTACCAGGATTACCCCGGCCATAATAGTCGCTATCATCAAACCGGTCATTCCGTACTGCTGAATAATTCCGTAAACAATTACTATAAAAGCACCGGTTGGGCCGCCTATCTGCACCCGGCTTCCGCCGAAAGCCGATATAATAAATCCCGCTATTATAGCGGTAATAATCCCCTTCTCCGGAGTAACACCGCTCGCAATTCCGAATGCGATTGCCAGCGGTAATGCTACAATTCCCACTATTACGCCGGCTGTAAGATCCGGAAGAAATTGTTTCCGGTCATAATTCTTTAATGTTGTAAACAGTTTCGGCTTTAACATAAGCAAATGTTTTTTAGGATGTAAAATTACCTGATAATCGGATAAAATGCGTGAGAAAATCTTGAATTAGATAACTTTACCTGAAGTTCATTCTGATAATTATCAACACAGAATTTTTACTCATTCTTTCTGATATTGAGAATCAGAATCCGGGTTAGTACTTTTTCATCTAATTAGTATAAAAAAAATCAGGATGGAAATGAAAGAGAACAAAAATCACTGGTACGACGGAATATTTTACGACAAACTGATAGCGCCGAATCAGGACAAATCGTTTGAACTGATTAAGAAAATCATCGGTTATGATAAAACAATTTTAGATGCCGGTTGCGGTACCGGAAGATTTGCGTTTCAGATTGCTGATAGATGCCGTTTGGTTGATTCCGTTGACCTTTCGATAAAGAATATTCAGCTCGCTAACACAAAATTATCTTCAACAGGTTTTTCCAATATCAGATTTCATCACTCGGATTTATTAATGTTTCTTGGCGATACCGAAACACATTACGATTACTCGGTTCTGTCTTATGTTATTCACGAAGTTGATTCTCACCTGCGCGTTGAAATACTCAGAAGCCTCTCGGAGAAATCTGACAACGTAATTATAGCCGATTACCTCGTACCCAGGATTAAAGGATTCTGGAGCGTTTTAAATGAAGTAGTAGAATTTGCAGCAGGCAGTGATCATTACAGAAATTTTAAATCTTATGTAAGAGAAAACGGTGTTTATGGATTGGCTGAAAAAAGCGGATTGAAAATAAAGAAAGAGATTAAAAATGTTCCTTCAACAAGTCATATAGTAATTCTTACAAAAAATTAATCCCGGAGAATTAAAACAGCACCCAGCAGTATAAAGAGAACCGCAATAGTTTTTTTAATCATGTTCGAGTCTTTAAAAATCCTTCCGCCAATAATTGTCGCCCACAGTACGGAAGTTCGTTTCACAGCAAGCGTTAGCGCAACAGATGCCAGTCCGATGGATACGATCTGTGTAAAACGGTAGCCGATTGTTAAAACAGATATAAGCGCAATCCATCCAAAATCCTTTTTATCAGCCAGCAGCCCGGAACTTTTAGAATCGCCTTTGCCGAATAAATATATGATCGTAAAAAGAATTGCGAAGAAGAGATGCTGAAATGCGGTTAATGAAACCGGCGTGAGATTCAACCTGATTAAAAGTAATTTATCCATAACCGAGGAAGCTGTGAATAATAATAGTGCTGCGAGTATGTACCGGTGGAATTTGGATCTGAAAAACACATTAAGAGGAAAGAGTATTTCCTTCAGGTTCTTACTTTCGAGGATGTAAGTCCCGGTCATTAATGATATAAGTCCCGCAACTTCCGGAAGAGATAGCGACTCGCCCAGGAAAATAAAAGCAAAGAAGGCAACAAAGCCCGGAGTTAAAGCAAGCAAAGGAAGCGCGTTGCTGATCTGCAGATTTTTTAACGCTGTCATTACACATAAAAACGCGGCAACGCCGATAACCGCTTTTACAAATAGAACGGTTAGGTTATTCAGATTTACTGTGCCGTAATCGATGAAGAAGAAGAAAGGGATGGAGAAGAGAAGGTTAGCAATTGATAAGAGAAAGGAGAACTCCAGCGGACTTCTGTTAAAAAGAACTTTCTTCTGAGTGATTGCAGCAAATGCTGAAAGAAATGACGATAATAAAGCTATCAGAAACCAGGTCATAGTTACCGGATTAGTGGTAAAAAATCAGAACAAAATTAATCAAAAATCCGCGATTAATTTAACAAAGAAATTCCGTCCTGGCTCAAATATCAAATTCCCTCTTATGGTTGAGAGATGGTTTCTGTATTCTTTATTAAAGATATTCTCCACACCGGCATTAATTCTGATTCCGGAGCCGAATAAATCAAAGACACCGGAATTTACGGAAAGGTTGAGTAGTGCATAGCCCGCTGTTGATCTTTCACCTTCAGCAACGCTATTCTGTCCAAAACTATAATCCGATGAGATAACAATGCTGAGTTTACTGCTATAAGAGAATTTAATACCCGCGCTTCCGTTCAGAGGCGGAATTTCTGGAAGATCTCCTCCGGAGGAAATATCATCACCTTTTACAAATGAAGAGATAAAGTAGAAAAGATGATCGGAATAGAAATTATAATCAGCACGGAAATCAAATCCGTATAATCTGGCTTTGCCTATATTGGTTTTAATAAAAGCATTCCTTCCATCGAAAAGACCGGGTATTTCTGAAACAAGATTATCGAAATAATTGAAGAAAATACTCGATACTATTTTTAATTTCAGCGAATAATAACGGAGGCCAAGATCGACCGATTTCCCTGTTTCCGGATTCAAATAAGGATTGCCAACACGCACAAAACTTCCCTGATCAATAAATTGAAACCGCTCCTCGAGTGACGGAGAACGGAATGAGAGACCAGTGGACAATGTAAGATCAAAATCCGGATTAAGAGAGTATTTCAATCCTATGTTAGCACTATAGGAATTTTCAACAGCTTCTGTCCTGTTCCAGATTATTGTCTGAGATGCAGGAGAATAATTCACAACTCCGTTGGTAATTTCGTAGACAGGATTATAAGTTGTCTCCCCCTCTATAAAGATTCTATCGTAACGCAAACCCGCAGTAAGCTGCAATCTGCCATTAAAGAATTGAGCATTATCCTGGGCAAATATTCCCAAACTTTTATACTTAGAATCCGGCAGCGGTTTTTCGCCGATAATTTTATTTACTGAAGAGACCAGATTCCCCTGCGGATTTAAAACTTCAATAAGCTGGTGCTTCTCGCGCCTTCCGTTATAAGTTCTATCCCAGTAGTCTATACCCGTAACAAGGTTGTTATCGTCAGTAAGGAGAAAATTTCCGTGAAGCTGCAGATTATTGTTATTATGATCTGCGCCCGGGAGAATTTTTAAAACGCTTACGCGCCTTGCGGGATTTGTACCCGATGCCGGAATATTCTGAACCGTATACGGAATATTCTCCACGTTTCTTTCAATCAACTGCCGGGAAAATTTCACGGAAAGCTTATAAAAAGATTTTGAAATATTCTGTATTTCATACCCCGCAGAAATCAATTCTCTTTTTTCATCCGGGTAACGAACTTCAGCATTCACGGGAAAGATCGAAGCGCCGGGGATGCCAACGTCATTTGCCCTGAATAATTGATAATCAAATTTTAAAAGGTGATTCTGGAACGGAAAGAGATTTAATCCCGCCGCTAGACTATAATCTTCGAACTGGCTGTTTTGAAGTTCCCCCGCGGGTGTTTGTGTGTTCCCTGCTTTCCTGTAAGAAGCAGATAATTTTGAAGACCAGAAAGAGCTTCCTCCGGTAATCAAACCCGATACAGCTGACAAATTATTAACCGAATTAAACCCTGCGGCAATGTTGCCGTTAAAACCAAGTTCATCATAAAGTCCGGGTGAGCGGGTAATTATATTAACAATTCCACCGGTGGCGCCGGAACCGTATAGAGCCGATGATGCTCCTTTAATTATTTCAATCCTCTCGATGTCGTTAGTGTTAAATAGCGAAAGCCGGGCAGCAATATCTGTTGATGTTGCAATCCTGTTTCCATCTACGAGTGTAACAAGATTGTCGCGGTTCAATCCGCGGATACTGATTTCTGTTCCCCAGATACCGTCGCGCATAAGTGAGATTCCAGGTTCTTCTTTTAAAATATCCGGAAGAGTTTGAAATGGCTTATTCTGAATTGCATCCTTTCCCAGAAGCAATTCCGAATAAGGAGAGTTGCGCAGAAATTTATCGGTTCTGTCGGTACTTACAATCACTTCATCGAGTTCTACCGGTGAGGATTCCATGTAAAAATCCTTTGACACAACTTCGCTACGAATCAACACCGAATCGGTTACGGGCAGATAACCGAGCCTGGATACTTTTACCTGATATTTACCCGCGGGCAGAAATTTGATTGAATAATATCCGTCATTATTAGAATAGGCAACAGGATAATTGGGAATATAGACAACCGCTCCCTGAACAGGTAATCCGCTTTTAGAATCTATTATCGTTCCTCTTAAACCTGCTTCCTGTGCATATATTAAAGAATAAAACTGAAAAATCAATAGTAAAAGAATCCTAAATTTCATTCTGCTTTTTTCTCCCCCGAATAATGTAGCCGGTATTCAATTTCATTTTAATCTCTGTGATATCAGAAAAATTGTCATAAACAAAATTCCGCAATTGCTCCGGTGAAAGGGATCCGCGCCTGTGAAGTTTTCCGGATTTAACCATATGTACTCTGTCCATAATATCAAAACCTCTTTCGTTGAAATCTGCCAGAATAAATGTTCCTTCAGGTGAGCGGAGACGGGATAATTGATTAAGACAGGTTTCCGGATTATCAAGCTCGTGAATTGTATTCATACAAACAATATTTCCAAAAGAACTCTGCGCAAAAGGAATTTTTTCGAGGTTCAATTTAATAAAAGTAACTCGGGTAAGAAATGACTCTGAAATTCTGCTGCGGGCTTCACTTATCAATTCGAGGCTGGAGTCACCAGTTACAACATTGAATCCGGATCTCGATAAAATTGAAACAGCTCTTCCTGTTCCTGTTGCAACATCGAATATAATCCGGTTCTTATTCAATCCGGCAGCGTTTATAAATTCAACGTATTCATCTATCAGACTGTAACCTAACTCCTCAAGTATTAAATCACTTTCCGATTTATGAATTCTTTTGAAATCCCTCATTAGTACCCCAGTAAATAGATTAGCAGACCAAGGATCAGTCCGAACGTCATGTTGAATAGTTTAATTTTTATTGAGTCTTTAACCGAATAAGAAAGCATAGGAAGCATTCCATGACCATCCTGAACTATTGAACTGGCAAATAAAACCGAGAACGGAATAAGCCCTTTGGAAAAGAGCATTACAAAAATAAGATGGGGACCCGATTCCGGAAGAATCCCTATAAGAGCGGCAAGAATGAGAATCACAAAAGTGTATTCAGATGTTATACTTTTCAGATCAACAAGATTAATTGCGTACTCAACTGAAAGAAGGGCCCCAAAAGTCCAAAGAAATATTTTTACAAGATGGCCTTTAATTATATGTTTCCAGATATGATCCTTAAAGTAATGCCTGTACCCCTCGTGCCCGGGATGATATTGTTTAAACTCGCAGTCCGTACATGTTTTTATGTTGAATTTTTTTACAAGGAAATCCGTGAATAAACCCGCAAAGACACCCAGGACAAATAGAATTCCGAACAAAAGAAGGGCGGTATCGGGAAACATAGCAAGCATTACAAACTGTTCATCACCTGCGGTTGCAAGCATCATACCTGTAAGAGCGCCGAAACTAATCATTCCGTGGATATAAAGAGAAACTCCGGCAAACGATCCGAGGCACCCGGGTGCGGCACCTAAAAGTGAGGAAACAATGTATTGCTTCCATCTGTTTCCTGTCTGAAGAATCTGAACTAATTTACCTCTGGTCTTAACATTAATAATATCGACCACGACCATCATTATAAGGACAAAGGCGGTAACCTTTAGGGATTCTTTAAATACGCTAAACAATAATTCCATAATCAACTCGAGGCATTTAATAATATAACATAGTTAGATGCCGGTAATAGTAAATCGACTCTTATTCAATCAATAATAAATTTCTTTCCTGTTCCGGCTTTTACAAGATCACTTCCGAATACATCCTGAAAAATTCCGCGGGCTTTATCCCCTGTACAATGAGTCGGTGCAACAGTTAGTATATCCATTTCAAATAGTTTTCCGACTACATCGGTGATTTCATCTTCGTTTAATCTGAAGAGATGAAATCCTCCCAGGACAAGATATATTGCTTCATCCGGGAAATAATTCCTGACAACCTGCAGAATATTAAGAATGCCGGGGTGAGCACAGCCTGTAATAACCACAATACCGCTCGTAGAACGTATTGCGATTGCCTGCTCTGAAATGGGACCGATTATTTCACCTAGTGTATAGAAATCCGGAAACACTTCAGTAATTACCGAAACAGGTTTGAGACCCGCCCCTGATTTCCTAATCAATTCAGTCAGTTCCTCCGGAAAAGATTCCGGATAAAAAACATTTACCCTGGAATTATGATCAAGAAAATTCTTCAATCCGCCTGTATGATCATGATGAAAATGTGAAAGGAAAAGAGTATCGATAGATATGGGATCGATCCCGAGCTTATTCATATTCGATAAAAGAATATTACCGTTATCTCCGGTATCAAAAAGTATTTTATTTAATCCGGTATCGATATAACAAGAGAAACCCCAATCCTGTTCTAATCCGCCTAACATCGGATTATTATCGTACACCACGGTCAATTCAAGATTTTTGATCATATCCTGTAACCAGAATAATTTCCTAATAAATATTTATTACTTCATGGTAAAAGAATCGCTGCGGAAATAACTGTAGTCCACAATCCCTTTTTATCTCCTTCGGCTGTCTGTGTTACATTAAAAGTTTTTACAAACTTACCGGACATTTTAAAAACCTGTTCTCTTTCATTCCAGTCGGTCTCAGAGTCGAATTCAACTCCCAGAGTGGTTGCAAGCATCTGGGCTGCAAGATCTTCGGCATAATCACCGGCAATTCTTTCTTTGACACCATACGGGTGGTATTCCGATAAGTATCCGTACTGTTTGCCATTGGTTGGAATTGCAACTCCAATGGACGATGCGATCAAACGATTCGGTTCGTTAGTAGAATTTCGCGCCATAACGGCAAATGTAATCTGTCCGGCACCTATTTCTCTAAGCCCATCCTGTTTTGTAATTCGCCTGCAACCGGGAGGATAAATGCTACTTACCATAACCAGATTACATTTCTCAATGCCTGCATTTCTGAGTGCGGCTTCGAAGGAAGAGAGATAATCTTTATGTCTTCCCACACCTTTTGTGAAAAATATTTTAGTCGGTACGTACAATTTCTCACCTCATGTATTTGGATTAATAAATATTGAATTCCACCTTAAGAAGAAAAGATCTCCGAAACTTATATTTAGTTTTCGATCCCGCTCTTAACGGGATCGAATTGAAATATTTCTGATGGAACCTTAATTGATTTTTTAAGTCAGGCTTACCTTGAGCATCCAGATCTGTTTTTCAATCCATGCTACGTTATCATCCGCAATACCTGTTGTTGGAGCATCATTATTTTCTCCGGCCAATTTCGAAATTGATTTGAATTCTTCATTCATTAATTCGAAATCGGAAAGAACGGAACTCAACACCGTCTTACCGTCGAAGTCGTTCCTGTTTTCTTCCTTCAATGCGGCTGCTTTAAGGTAATCCTGCATAGTTGAAAGAGGTTTTCCTCCAAGCTGAATTATCCTTTCTGCAATCTCATCATATTGTTCAGCAAAGTAGTCATAATATCCTTCTGTCATTTCATGTATCGACTTGAAATTAATTCCTTTTACATTCCAGTGGTAGTTGTGAAGTTTTACATAGAGCAACTGGATGTTCGCCAGGTTTTTGTTTAGCAGTTCAAGTAAAGCATTATTCTTCATTTCTTTCTCCTTTTTTAATTAGATAAATAATTATTAACCGCTTCTTTTACTTTCATACTTCCTTTGTATCCGGGAACAATTGTTATGCCCCCTTTATTAAGGGCTTCCTCGGCTTTATCACCAACATGACCTGTGATTAATACCTGAACGCCTTTACTGATTATAAGAGAAGCGGCTTTTGGTCCGGCACCACTCTGCATTTGTTCCCCGAGATTCGATACCGCTTCGAACTTCATTGTCTCAGGATCTACGATGATGAAATACGGACATCTTCCGAACTGTTCGCTTACGAGCGCATCCATTGAACCGCCGGTTGCAGTAACCGCAATCTTACCTTGTGCCGTATTTTTATTCTCATTCATATTCACCTCTAATTAATTAACATATATTGAAAACTGTATCTCAATTTTTTTCAAGATTGACAGAAACTCTCTGTGTATTTTTTCATTTTCTTCAATGAGATTTTTCCCGTGAATTAAATATTCTACAAAGAGTTGATTGAAAGGAATAGATCCGAGAACCGGTATATTTAAACTTTCCGCATATTTGAAAATTCGCGAGGTGATGTTTTCATTAAGATCATACTTGTTTATTATGATACCGGAAGGAATTTTAAAAGTACCTAAAAGTTCGACGAGCCGTTTTAGATCGTGAAGACCGGACAATGTGGGCTCTGTTACAATAACCGCATAATCCGCCGCAGATAAGCTTGCATTTACCGGGCAGCCGATTCCGGGAGGACCATCTATAATCACCCATTCAGTTCCGTAACTCATATTCTTCAGAGCTCTTTTTTTTATTTCCGAAACTAATTTGCCGGAATTTCCTTCACCCGGAGTTAGTCTAGCATAATAAAATTTTGACTTATCAGGCAGGTTACATTCGAAATATGTTCCGGACAAAACCGGCTCAAATCTGATTGCATTTTCCGGGCACATACGGTAACAGAATCCGCAACCTTCACAGCTCAACGGATCGACTTTAAAATCTTTTATCGCATCAAACCGGCAGGCGTTTACACACTTTCCGCATTGAGTACAAAGTATGGAATCAATTGCCGCTTTTTTCCCTCCATAATAATTATAACTATTTACAACCTCCGGACGCAGAACAAGATGAAGATTAGCGGCATCTACGTCGCAATCAATAACTACTTTTGAATCAATTAAACCGGCCAGGCCCGCAGTTATTGTAGTCTTTCCTGTTCCGCCTTTACCGCTTAAAATCACTATCTGTTTGAATTCTTTATCCGGCATCAACTTCTTCCGATATTTCAACAATCCTTTTATAGAGAGAAATAAAATCTTTTTTTAGTTCCGGAAACCGCTCGGAGGGTAAGCATCCCGTTGAATATGCCTCGGCATATTTCCTATCGAATATAATTTTAAGAAGGAGATCTATATTACTTTCTTTCAAATATTTTTCAGTTTCTGTAAATGCGGAATTATATTTATTGATTACAACTCCGAAGGGAATTCCAAGAGTCCGCAACACCTCAACAGCAAGCTTAAGATCACTAAGACCGAAAGGAGATGATTCCGTAACAAGAATACAATAGTCAGAGTTTTTAACGGCATCGACCATAGAGCAGGAAGTACCCGGTGGCGAATCGATAATGCTGGTTTTCGCAGGATCGATTTTTTTCTTTACTTCAGAAATCAATGGAACTGCAGTGACTTCTCCAATATTTAAAATTCCGCCGGTATAAATATTCCCGTCGGAGTATTTTCCGGTTCTAACAATTCCGATCTCCTTTTCCCTTTCACTAATTGCATGAGAAGGGCAGAAAAAACCGCAAGCACCGCAGGAATGACACATTTCCTCAAAAAGTACGATTTCAAATTTCAGATTTACAAGGGCATTGAATTCGCATACATCTACACAGGCACCGCAAAACGTGCAGATATTGTAATCAATTTCCGGCAGGAGTTTTACAGAACTTTCAACGGAAACAATTTCAGGATTCAACAGGAGATGTCCGTTTGGTTCTTCAACATCGCAATCCAAATAGACGGAATCCTTAATAATAGAGGCCAGTCCGGCGGCCACAGTTGTTTTGCCAGTACCCCCTTTACCAGATGCTACGGATATAATCACCTTTCCTCTCTAATTACAATTATGGTCGTGATCATGGTGATGTTTACAAGCTTCGTATCCCAACAATTTTCCCTGGAGAAAACGGTGGATCGCCTCTTCGTAAAGGAGCCCCGGTGCCGTAATTACATTTATACCGAATGAAAGAAAATTGGACACTGCTTTCTGTCCCATTCCGCCGGCAATAATTGTATCCACATTAAACTGCTTTACATATCCTGGCAACTGACAGGAACCGCCGTGTTCGCCCGCAAGCGGATTGAAATAGATTTCGGTTTTTAATATTCTTTTTTCATTATCGAGTTCACACACATTGAATTTTGAACACCTTCCGAAATGTTCTGCAACCCGTTCCTGCTTATTATATTCTTCAATTGCAACAGCTATTCTCTGATTCATATTTCTCCTTTAATTTATTACACTTCTGGATTTTAACATTCTCTACCCGATCTGAACCGTTTTCTCCCGGATTTGAAGGAAAAGACGGATTGATCGAAAACTTCCAACCGCCCTTCATTTAAAAGTTGAATTACCTTCTCAACATCGTTTTCAGTAGTCTGATATACTTTAATATTCGCGGACAGAAAAAACCTGAGCGGATTACGTCCGATCTGTCTAACAATAACCGCGTCGATATTCTTTTCGATTAAATATTGTGCTGTCCTTATTCCTGCACCGCCGAGTTCAGATGTGAAAGGATTCGGAAATAGATTCCTGGTATGATTCGAATCATCATACAGCATGAAGAATCCGCACCTTCCGAACAGATCCGAGACGATGGAATTATTCCCTACCTTTTCCAATGCAAGGGCAATTGTCATAAAAAATTTTATTCACTATTCCGGTTCGCTGAATTACGGCCTCTATTTTTTCTATTCCTGCCTCCAAAACAATTTCCTTTACCGCTTCCACGGGCTCTACCGCCCCGTCCTACTCCAAGGATCTCCTGACTTTTTTCAGAAATTGATTCAGCTCTATTTTCGTTATCACGGCAGCGTCCTCTTTTTCTTCCTGTTAAAGGGCCGCTACCGGCCGGACCTGTTCTATCAAAACCAGGCATTATAACCTCCTATGATTTCTATTTATAATTGATGAAATAAATACAACTAAATTTCTATTACCGAGTTTTTCGAATCTCCAAACGGAGATGTAACTTGCTTATCTGCAGCCGGTTCATTCAGCCAGATAACACCGTTGCATAAATACTTAAAACAATATTCGCGCCCGGTTTCAAGAACTATTTCCGCTGAAATAGATCCATTGCTCATCCTATGCGTAAATTTGTTTTTATGCGAGTCCCAATCGTTAAAGTCGCCAACTACGCATATATCATCGAAATTCAGGGAGATTTCAGCCGGGAGCGTAAAAACAACCTGACATAATTTTTTATCCCTGGAATACTTTTTCTCAATTGCCATTTTGTACCTCCTCTTCTTCATTGATTTTTTTTAGATTCCTTAGATAGTATATGGAGTTTGAATATTTAACTTCCACAAGGAGTCTCTTCTCAACCAGATCATCAATCAGTTCCCAATCAGATTTTGCTTTAAATAAGAATTCCTCTACAGCGTCTTTTCTCATCGGGTGAACTGATAGTATGCTCAACAATTCCCCGGAGAGGTTCGATGCATAGCTGAAGTTAATTCCTTCATAATAAGTTATTAGTTCAACATTGGGGATCATACTGCTGTAGATTTGAAAAGCATCATTCAGTTTTTCTTCAGAAGTTGGATTTACATTTTTTTCTGCCGGTGGCCGCGTGGGTGTAAGTATAAATGCTTTTGCAGGTTTAATTCCGCTTATCAGTTGTGCCGTTTTATAAAGGGATTCTACGAAATCGTTTACTCCTTTTACCAACATGGTTTCTGTTACTAATTCATTTTTAAAAACATTTGCGAACTCCCGGATCCCTTCCAGAATATTTTTAAGAATCAGAGTTCCGTGAGGTCTGTTTATCTTTTTCCAGATGTCTTCATATACCGAGTCGATTTTTACCGAGACCCAATCAGCACCCAGCAAATCGTTACGGACATCCCCTTCACAGAGTAATGATGAATTAGTAATTACGGCAATTTTTAATCCGAATTTTTTTAATCGTTCAATCGTATTTCCTAAGTTGATATCTAGAGTCGGTTCCCCGTCAGGTACAAAAGTCAGGTAATCAACCTTTTCACCTGTTTTCTTTAAATGAGATAATTTTTCGGCAACCTGATCATATATCTCCTCAGTTGTAAAAAACTTATCTCTTCTTACTGACATCGAATCAGTCTTTCCAACCTGACAGTAGATACAGGAATAGCTGCAGACTTTCGGCGGAATATTATTAATTCCGAGACTTCTGCCTAGCCTGCGCGACGGTATGGGTCCGAAAACAATCATTCATTCACTCTAACAGGTTTACTAATCATACGACAATCTTACTTCCCGTTCTTTTATTGTCGGTTCAATTAATTTTTTCCATTCGTCCGTATTCCATGTATCCAGATTCGAATGTGTTATAAAATATTTTTCCGGAATTGGATGCGTTCCTACGACAACTTTCATTTTGTACTTATCTTCAATAAATCTTTTAAAGTGGTCTACATAAGGACAGGGTGGATAACCGACGACCATTCCGGTAGCGAAATGAATAACTTCCGCGCCGTTCTTTTTCATCTCTTCAGGTGCATACTCAATATTTCCGCCTGGACACCCGCCGCACGTAGTAAAACCGACAAGTTCAACTTCGCTATCCTTATAAATATCAAAAGCGCCTTTTCTTTCACTGATCGATCTGAAACATTTTCCTCCTGCACAGGTTGAGTATCTGTCGCAAATAATTATTCCGATTTTTACTTTATTCTCCATCTGATCACCCTTAATTTTCTTCAGGAATTATTTTTAATTAACAATTTTTCTTCCTTTGACTTTCCTTGGATCGCCGGAATATCCGAGTGATTTCCAATCCATTCTTCCTTTGCTGTTGTGGCAGTCATTGCATTTAAGAGCTTCCTCTTTAGGAGCTACCATATGATTAATCGGCCAGTACATTTCAGTTTCAATAAAGTCATACTTGCCTGAATAAGGAATATTTACTTCTTTCATTCCGATTTCAGAAGCCGGATTCCAATCATATTTCTGCCAGTAACCTCCTTCGCCAAAAAGTCGGGGAACTATTAGATAGTTATTCTGCGAGTCATAAATCTGTTTTCCCCTCATTACTTTGAAAGGAGCAATTTTGGCTTTGGAATCTTTAATATCCCCGTTGAGGGAGTTAAGCATCACAACTTTTGATGGATCAATCTTATCACCCATTGTATAGTATGAAGCACTTCCGTTATACCATTTGTAAGTGGGGATAACATTTTTATCCCATTTGAATTCACCTTTCATCTTGCTATAAGTTTCCATGCCGAACTGATCTTTTACATCAGTTCTTTCTTCACCCGCTTTCGACCAATCCCACCATACTTTTGTCGGCTCAACTCTTGCGAATTCAGGAATATGACAGGTTTCGCATGCAACCGAACCCGCATGCTTATCAATTAATTTGTACTTATGGATTTCACCACTGTGACAGTCGGTGCAATAGACGTGATTTTTACCCGCTGCCATTGAACCGTGGCTCGCACCCAATATTTTATGCTGTTTGGTTGTATGACATTCGATGCATTGAAAACCGATCTTTCCCATATGGATATCAATTTCCGGGGTTGGTTCATATAGACTATCGTCCAGATCACCATGTTTAACACCTATTCCGCCGCCGCCATCGAAATGACAGATGCCGCAATTTTTTCTGGTACTCTTTCCAACGCTCTGAGCCGATACGAGAAGATCAACTTTAGAATCAGGCATTCCGGCTGCCGCCGGAGTTTTTTTGTAAGTGCCGGATTGTTCATGACAAACAAGGCAATCGACATTTTCTTCATTGCTGAAATCGAACGAGGAATCCTTCCAGCCGTATCCGGTATGACAGCTTGTACATCTCGGATAATTAGAGGGTACTGCAAGACAGAAATTGTTTATAATGTTCTTCTTACCGAAGCGTTTTTTACTGCCCGATTGATCATCGAACTCTTCGTCTAGCCACGTCCAGTGATTTGTAGTCATAACTTCTTTAGCGGCACTTTCGTGGCAGGTTAAACACTCCTTTGTTACATCCTGTGGTTTTTCAAACGGACCCTGGATATATTCTTTATGTGACTGACTAAAAACCGAAGTAGCAATAAGGATTGATGTGAAAATGATTTTCTTGACCAAAATACCTCCCTAAGAATATTAGAAAATATTTTTTACGTTACCTCCACCGGGTAACTTTTATGAATTAATCCTGCGATATCTCTGAAAGCATCCGATACTTCACAACCGGGTTTTTCGAGTATTACCGGTATTCCTTTATCGCTCAGGATCCTTGCATCGATATCGATAGGTATAGAACCTAAAAACTGAGTTCCTGTTTCTCCTGCCAGCCGGCGACCGCCGCCGGATCCAAATAGTTCGATTACCGCACTGCAATGCGGGCAGACCAATCCGGCCATATTTTCGACGATCCCGATTGCCGGGATCTGTAATTGTTTTGCCATATTAACCGCCCGCTCGGCATCTATTACCGAGACTTCCTGAGGAGTAGTAACTACAACCGCATAATCCGGTTTCATCTCCTGTGCAATTGTTAAAATTTCATCACCTGTACCTGGAGGGAGATCGGCAATCATAAAATCAAGTTCATTCCATTCAACATCGGCAAGAAACTGATTAATTATTTTTGAACGCATCGGTCCCCGCCAAATCAAAGCCTGTCCATCCTTAAGCAGGCTTGCCATTGAAATTACTTTAGCTCCGTACTTCTCAAACGGAATTATCTTTTCGTCGAGTATAACCAGTTCACTTTTAATACCGAGCATTTTAGCTACGTTCGGACCAGTAATATCGGCATCAAGAATTCCCGTACTTAATCCTTCATTCAGAAGTGCATATGCCAGGTTTACACTTACTGTAGTTTTTCCAACTCCGCCTTTACCACTGAAGACTGCGATTCTGTGTTTAATCTTTGCGACAGTTGATTTGATCTTTCTTTCTTCCTCATCAAAGAGTTTTTTCTTTTCATTATCGTTCATCCATTCCCCGGAATTATGTTAGTCCTCTATCAGAGCCAATAATCAGACCAGAACAAATTCTTTTATTTTGTTCTATTTTCTTTAGTTTACTATTGCACTGAATTGCATTAACGCAATATACCTTTGCGTGCATTGCGGTTTTGCAAAGTTTTTAACTATAATTGAGGAGGATTTATGAGGAAATTATGTCCGAAGTAAAAAATATAATCGACCGGAATAGAGAAGCAATGATAATTCCCGACGGCATAGCCGTAATCGGGAAGGATTATAAAATTATCGTTTATAATGAAGCCGCTTCTAGAATAACAGGTTATGAAGAGAATGAAATTATCGGTCAAGAATTTAAAATCCTCTTTGCGAATTCGGATACCGATAAGAAATTTATAACCGAGGCGATTTCTGAGAACAGAACATTTACAAATCTATCTGTCACCATCACTCACAAAAACGGGAGTACAAAAAATCTACTTACCTCCATTACTCCAATTGTAAAAGAAGGAAAAGTTTTGAGTGCCGTCTTTGTATTCAGGGATACAAGAGAGATGCTCACGCTTACTTCCGAACTGGAATCGAGAACCGACGAGTTGATTGACCAGAAGAATAAACTGGACGCAATATTCAACAGCAATATTGAAGGGACTTTTACAATAGATCACGACTGGAATGTAACCTCATTCAATCTCTCTGCTGAAAAGATAACGGGATACAAACGGTCGGAAGCAATAGGAAAGAAATGCTGGGAAATATTCAGCTCGTCATTATGCCGCAACGGATGCCACATGGAAGAAACGATGATAAAAGGAAAATCAACTATCGGCAACGAACTGGAAATAATTAACAAGAACGGGCGAAAAATTCCGATCAGGGTAAACTCTGCAATTCTGATTAACAACAAAAAGGAGAAGATCGGCGCGGTTGAAACATTTATTGATATCTCGGAAATAAAAAATCTTTCCCAGCACCTTACAGAAAAATACAGCTACGAAAAGATCGTCGGTAAAAGTAAAGAACTGAGAAGTGTAATCGACACTCTCGAAAGTGTTTCGCAGACGAACAGCACGGTTCTGATTACTGGTGAAAGCGGTGTCGGAAAGGAACTTGCTGCGCGAGCAGTACACTTGAACAGTTCGAGAAAGTCGGGACCTTTTATTACTGTGAACTGCAGCGCTTTTGTAGAGACACTTATAGAGAGTGAATTATTTGGTCATGAAAAAGGGGCATTCACAGGCGCGGTAAAGACAAAGATCGGACGGTTCGAGCTTTCGCAGGGCGGGACCCTGTTCCTCGATGAGATCGGTGATCTTTCTACAACGGTTCAGACAAAACTGCTCAGGGTTCTTGAAACAGGCGAGTTTGAAAGAGTTGGAGGGAATAAAACTCTTAAAATGGAGACCAGAATAATTGCGGCCACCAACAAATGTCTGACAGACGAAATTACAGCGGGTCGTTTCAGAGAAGATCTCTTTTACAGAATTAATGTAATCAATATTCACCTCCCCCCATTAAGAGAAAGGATGGATGATTTCCCTCTTCTCGTAAATCATTTTATAGATACTTTCAATCTCCATTTCGGCAAAAAGATTAAAGGTTTCTCACCGGATGCGTACGACGTACTTATGGAATACCGCTGGCCGGGTAATATACGTGAGCTTGAAAATGTGATTGAACACTGTTTCGTTCTGTGCCGCGGAGAGATGATTCAAATTGAAGACCTTCCGAAAAGAATTAAAAATTCAGGCTCCGACATTTCGAATCATACCGGAGCTTATAAGGTAAAAGATCTTAAGGATGCCGAGAGAGAATTAATACTCTCCGCACTGAATAGGAATAAATGGAATAAGAGTAAAACCGCAGTGGAATTAAAAATTGATTCTTCCACACTCTGGCGGAAAATGAAAAGGTATAATATCAGCGATAAATAAATACCCCTTCACCCATATAATTACAAGCAAACATCGGGGGATTTTACTGTTCCCTCTTCAACTTTTCCGAAATATTTTTTCTGAAACCAGAGTGCCACATTTACAAGTGCAATCAGTACCGGTACTTCAACCAAAGGACCAATTACAGCGGCAAACGCCTCCCCGCTGTTTATACCGAACACCGCAATAGCAACTGCAATTGCCAGCTCGAAGTTATTGCTTGCGGCTGTAAATGAAAGTGTTGCCGTTTTTGAATAATCCGCACCGATCTTTTTTCCCATATAGAAGGATACAAGAAACATTATAACAAAGTAGAGAAGAAGGGGAATGGCAATTCTTACGACATCAAGTGGAATCTTTACAATGTATTCTCCTTTGAGAGAGAACATGACAACTATAGTGAATAGCAATGCAATCAATGTTATCGGAGAAATCTTAGGGATGAATTTCTTCTCGTACCATTCTTTACTCTTCAGTTTCAGCATTACAAAACGCGTTATCATTCCGGCTATGAACGGAATACCGAGATAGATGAATACCGATTCTGCTATCTGTCCAATTGTTATGTCGACAGCGAATGTCTGAAGTCCGAGCCACGAAGGGAAAACCGTTAAAAATACATAAGCGTACACTGAGAAGAATAGAACCTGAAATATCGAGTTGAATGCAACGAGTCCCGCTGCGTACTCCGTATCACCTTTTGCCAGTTCATTCCAGACTATTACCATAGCAATGCATCTCGCGAGACCGATCATAATCAGTCCGGCCATATATTCGGGATAATCTGGGAGAAAGACTACGGCAAGAACAAACATAAGAACCGGTCCGATAACCCAGTTCTGAATAAGCGATAGTGAAAGTATTTTAACGTTTCTGAAAACATCTCCCAGTTCTTCATATTTTACCTTGGCAAGCGGAGGATACATCATCAATATTAATCCGATTGCAATCGGGATGTTCGTTGTTCCGCTCTGGAATGAATTCCAGAAATCGACTATTCCGGGAAACAAATAACCTGAAAAAACTCCAATGAACATTGCAAGAAAGATCCAGAGAGTTAAATAACGGTCGAGAAACGAAAGCTTTTTTGCCAATCCGCTCATTCAAATCCCCCGGGTTGTTCTAAAAGATTCTTTTCGTAGAAATGAAAGAAATCTCTCCTTATCTGATCTCTGACAGATCTAAATACTTCAAGCACTTCCTCGTCGCTGCCGGCAGCTTCAGCAGGATCTTGGAAACCGATATGCACTCGTTTACCAACTTTGCCTGTAAAAACCGGACAGCTTTCTTTTGCGTTGTCGCAAACAGTAATTACAAAATCGAATGAGTCGCTTATAAACCGGTCAGAATGTTTCGGAAAGTTCTCGCTCAGATCAATACCAACTTCACGCATTACCACAATTGCTTTAGGATGAACTTGAGCCGAGGGTTTTGTCCCGGCAGAGAAGACTTCCAGATTATTATCGAACGATTTCAGGAATCCTTCTGCCATCTGACTGCGGCAGCTGTTTCCTGTACATAGAATTAAGACTCTCTTTTTCAATAGATACCCTTTCAATAAAAATGTTGTAAGGATAATTAATAGAATCCCCGGCTGAGTACCGGGGAATTTGTGAAATCATATTTTATAAGAGGAAACAGTAATACTGAAAATTCCGGTTCTGTTTTCCTTAAATGATTTTATTTCATCCGGCGACAGGTATTCCTCGACCACTTCGTCCGGCAATTCGATTACTTTTGTTTTATTAATTACAGTGTTATTAAAACCGGCCTCTTGAATTATTTTAAGATACTCGTCCTGCTGAACGGCTCCCGCCACGCAGCCGGCGTACATCTCCGCCGATTTCTTCAGGCTGGCCGGTAATTCCCCTTTAATAACAATATCCGAAACACAAAAATGTCCGCCCGGTTTCAGGATCCTGAAAATTTCTGAAAAAGCTTTCTTCTTATCCGGCACAAGATTTAATACGCAGTTGCTTACGACAACATCGGCAGATGAATCCTCGACGGGCATAGCTTCAATTTCGCCGAGCCTGAATTCAACATTCTTATAGCCGAGTTTCAAATTATTTCTATTCGCTTTCTCGATCATCTCTTCTGTAAAGTCGATTCCGATTACTTTCCCCATATCTCCGACAATTGCGCGGGCAATGAATACGTCATTCCCTGCGCCGCTTCCGAGATCCAAAACCGTATCTCCTTCTTTAATTCCTGCAAACTCGGTTGGAAGTCCGCATCCCAGTCCGAGATCTGCATCGGCTACGTAGCCGTCGAGATTAGTATAATCATCCTGCATAACAGTATATCCGACAATTTTATTCGAAGTGCCGCATCCGCAGCCGCAACCCGGCTGCGATTTTTTAGCTATAGCACCGTATTTTTCTTTAACAACTTCTTTTATTTCTTTTTCGTTCTGCATGATACTGCCCCCTTTTTAGTTAGTTGTGAAAATGTTTTTTCAATTTCCGATTTGGCTTTAGAAAGGTTGTCCGGATTAACACAATAGCAGACTTTCGGCCCGTCAATATCACCCTGAATGAGTCCAACGCGTTTCAGTTCTTTAAGATGCTGCGAGACAGTTGCCTGCGCGAGAGGAAGGAGGTCAACAATTTCCCCGCACATGCAGACATCCATCTCGGTAAGAATTTTCATGATACGAAGCCGTGCCGGATGGGATAATGCTTTGGCAACGTCCGACAGGTAGATTTCGTCTGGTGTAAATTCCCCGGTTTTAGGTTTTGCCATTATTTCCTCTTATCGTTCATCGTAAATATACGATAAAGAAAATCTGATTTGCAACTTTTATTTAAAACTTTAAACCCTCCGCTGTTGTTATATGTCTTAAAGCATATAAACGTTAGAAATGAAATCTATGAAAGGAAAGCAATGGTAATTCGGAACAAAATGAAATTATTTTTATTAATAACGCTGTTTTTTATCTCTTATCCCCTTTTTTCTCAACAGAACCGTGAGAATCAGAATTTTAAGATTTCCGGAACCGTAATCGACCTTAATTCTTCCGCACCTCTTGAGTTCACGAATATTGTACTTTTCAGCTCAACAGATTCTACACAGGTAAGCGGAACTGTTACAGGCAGGAACGGAATTTTTGAACTCAATAATATTAAAAGTGGAAATTATTTTATACGCATCAGCTTTATAGGGTATGATAATTATACGGCGGATATTAAACTTTCGAATAATATAGATCTCGGGAAAATATATCTCGCGCCTGAATCGATCGGTATAAATGATGTTGTTGTAAGCGGCGAACGCGCTCCAATTTCATACGAAATTGACAGAAAGGTTATAAACGTCGGGGAGAATTTCTCGGCCTCTTCAGGAACCGCGGTGGATATTCTGGAAAATGTTCCGTCGGTAACAGTTGATATCGAAGGTAATGTAAGTTTGAGAGGGAGCTCTAATTTTAAGGTACTTATAGACGGCCGCCCATCGATACTTGATCCCGCAGATGCTCTGCAGCAGATTCCCGCAAGTTCGATTGAGAATATTGAGATTATCACAAATCCATCAGCGAAATACGATCCGGAAGGAACATCCGGTATTATCAATGTGATTTTGAAGAAGAGCAAGAACCAGGGGATTAGCGGTGTGTTTGAATTAAACGGAGGATTAAAAGATAAATACGGCGGAGAAGCGATCACCGACTATAAAGGGGAATCTTTCCAGGCGAATCTTGGCTTAAATTATAACAACCGCAACTTCGGCGGTACCCAGACTGAAAGGAGATGGACCAACGACGGATCGAAAACTTCTTATTACAATTCCGACGGCATTTCCTCGCGGGGAATGGAAAACTTCGGTATCCGGGGCTCGGTTTCATTAGACCTCGGCGAGCGCAGAACACTTCTTCTCGGAAGCCGGTACGGAACCAGGTCCCATTTCGGAAATTCATCACTTGATTATACCGAATGGAATTCTCTTAACACTTCTCAATTAAATCTCTTGAATAATTCCCTTGATGAAAGATCAGGAACCAATTTTACAATCTTTGCCAATTATAATCATCCCTTCGAAAGAAAGGGACACCAGTTAACAGCAGAGATCGATTACCGTTCCGGTACCTCCAATGAAGAAAATATTTACCGGTTATTGAACGGTACCGATATTCTAAACGGGCAGATAAATCTGGAGGAAGGACCCGGCAAAGAACTGGAAGCAAAAATTGATTATACTTTACCGTTTGAAAGCGATGCGCGTTTTGAAGCAGGTATCGACAGTGAACTTGAGTTCGACGTTGAGAGAACAGGAATGCTCAATTTCGATTCAGCATCCGGCAGTTTTATAAGAGATCCTCTTTTCGATAAAGATGTTTCTTACAACAAACAGGAAATCGCGATCTATTCGATGTACTCCGATAAACTCGGAAAGTTCGGCTACCAGATTGGTTTCAGGACAGAGCATACCGGACGTCAAATTGAATTGAACAATCAGAATCAGAGCTTCACGATTGATAAATGGGATTATTTCCCTTCAGCCCATATTTCATACGAGATAGCCCCAGGTCATCAGATGATGACAAGTTATACGAAAAGAATAAACCGCCCGCGCGGCTGGGAACTTGAACCGTTCGAAACATGGACAGACGCATACAGCGTCCGGGTCGGAAATCCGGCCTTGCTTCCCGAGTATATTGATTCTTATGAATTCGGTTATCAGACATTGTTGGGCAAAAGTGTTCTTTCTGCCGAAGCATATTACAGGATAACAAACAACAGGATTGAGAGAATTCAATCGGTTTACTCCGATAAAGTTACACGCCAGTCAGTCGACAACATCGGACAAGATTACGCACTAGGAACAGAATTGTTCTTCAATTTTGATCCGGTAAACAAATGGAATGTTAATCTGATGGCAAATCTTTATGATTACAGAATAGAAGGACTTCTCTACGGAGAAAGTTTTTCCAGAAAGAGCTTCAACTGGAATATCAGATTCAACAACACTATAAAAATCGGCGAATCAACCCAGATTCAATTCAATGCAAATTATAACAGTCCTTCTGTATCGGCTCAGGGTAAAAGAGAGGGATTTGTTTATGCAAATATCGCGGTCAGGCAGGAACTGCTGGATAATATGTTAACAGCAACACTGCAGGTAAGAGATCTCTTTGGAACAGCAAAGTATGAATATACTAATCAATCATTCGATTTTTACAACTACCGCTATTCCCATATGGAATCCCCGGTTGTTATGCTAAACCTCCGATTCAATTTCAACAATTATAAATCGAGAGATAGAGAAAACCGGAATGACGATATGCCGGGAGCCGGAGAGGAATTTTAGTAAAGACCGATTCAAATATTCAATTGAAATGCCGGTCATATCCGGCATTTTCATTTTAAATTAACCTACTTTAAAAATCACCTTATTTTTTTTGAAACCGTCTCGGCAAATTCATAACTTAGAATCAAAAGAAAGACCTTCTATTTGATTTACATACAATTAACTAACAGATCAAAAACTCTCCACATAAGGGGGCTTATGAGAAAGCTATTTTTTTCAATTTTGTTTCTATTATCGTTTGCGGCAAATATCAATGCCCAGATTGATGCTAGAATGCTTCAATATCCCGACGTTTCCAAAACCCACATCGCATTTTCATATGCAGGGGATCTTTGGACGGTTCCAAAGGAAGGAGGAACAGCAACAAAGTTGAGTTCTCCTAATGGTCAGGAGATCTTTCCTAAATTTTCTCCGGACGGTTCAAAAATTGCTTTCACCGGTAATTACGACGGGAACGGTGATGTTTATGTAATTCCAACAACCGGAGGTGTGCCTGTTCGAGTTACAAACCACGGTATGCTCGATAGAATCATCGACTGGTATCCGGACGGTAAAAATATTTTATACACATCTTCAAAGCACAGCGGCAAGCAGCGTTTCAGCCAGTTCTACAAAGTGTCTGCCACGGGAGGGTTGCCGGAAGTTCTTCCGATACCTTACGGTGAACATGCATCGTTATCGCCGGACGGCAAGCAGATTGTATACACAAACAAGACTGAATCCTTCCGTACCTGGAAACGTTACCGCGGCGGCGATGCTGCAGATATCTGGCTTTTTGATCTTGAGAAACTTTCTGTCGATTATATTATTGTGAATCCTGCCGGTGATGAACTACCGATGTGGAGCGGCAGAAAAATTTATTTCCTTTCCGACAGAGGCCCGGAAATCAGGATGAATATCTGGTCTTACAACCTCGACAGCAAAGAATTAAAACAGGTAACAAAATTCACCGAATTCGACATTCATTTCCCTTCGCTCGGTCCTTCCGAGATCGTATTTGAAGCCGGAGGAAAACTCTATCTTCTCAATCTATCCGACGAAAAATACCGTGAGGTAAAAGTTAACGTTGTTACAGATGCAATTACACTTATGCCTAGAACAGAAAAAGTCTCCGGTATGATTCAGAGTTTATCTCTTTCGCCGGACGGCAAAAGAGCAATGATCGAAGCCCGCGGAGAAGTATTCAATGTACCGGCTGAAAACGGCGCAGTCTTAAACTTTACAAAATCGCCGGGAGTTGCAGAGCGTTATCCCGCATGGTCGCCCGATGGAAAGTATGTTGCGTACTGGAGTGATAAATCCGGTGAGTATGAATTGACAATCCGTGATATGGAAAAACCCGCTGAGGAGAAGAAGTTAACATCATACGGTGAGGGCTACAGGTACAACTTGTACTGGTCTCCAAACAGCAAGATGATTGCTTTCGTTGATAAGGCGATGGATATTAAAATCTACGATATGGAGAAGGATAAAACTTATAATGTTGATAAAGGGAAATACTGGTATCATGGAAATCTCTCGGGGTTCAAACCGAGCTGGTCTTCCGACAGCAGATGGCTTGCTTATGAAAATGATTTAGAAAACAGGGGAAGCGCAATTTTTATTTACGACACTAAAGAACAGAAATTGATTCAGGCAACTTCCGGATTCTACAGCGACAGTGAACCGGTTTTCGATCCCGACGGAAAATATCTTTATTTTCTTACAAGCAGAAATTTTGCCCCGGTCTACAGCAATTTTGATAACTCATTTGCATATGTTAATTCTACCAATCTGGCTCTGGTTACATTAACAGAGGATATTATTTCCCCCCTCGCTCCGAAGAACGACACAACTGCGGTTAAGAAAGAGGATGTAAAGAAGGAGGAAAATAAAGATGCTAAGAAGCCTGAAGAAAAGAAGGATGCTTCAAAAGACGTTAAGATTACATTCGATAATTTTGAAAACAGAATTGTAATACTGCCAACAACTCCCGGAAACTTTGCGCGACTTGCCGCCGTATCCGGTAAATTGATTTTCCACAGAAATCCGAACAGCGGCAGTTCCGAAAGAAACAGACCTTTATTCTTTTATGATATTGCAAAACGCGAAGAGAAAAAAATTACTGACGATGTTGACTTTTTTAGTGTTTCCGCCGACGGTAAGAAATTAGCAGTTTATAAATCAGGCACTTTCGCGGTGATCGACGTTGCAGAAAATCAGAAGCTTGACAAAAAGATGCCGACAGCAATGATGGAAATGACTGTTGATCCAAAACTTGAGTGGAAGCAGATATTCAATGATGTTTGGCGGCTGGTAAGAGATCTCTTTTATGATGAGAACATGCACGGTGTTGACTGGAAAGAAATGGGTGACAGATACGGTAAACTGGTCGATTACTGCGTAACCCGCTGGGATCTCAATTACATTCTTGGTGAATTGATTTCCGAATTGAACGCATCGCATACATACCGTGGCGGCGGTGATACCGACGAAGCTGAATTCAGAAACGTAGGATATCTCGGTATCGATTGGGAAATAGCTAACGGCGCATACAGAATTAAGAAAATAATCAACGGTGCTTCCTGGGACAGCGAAGAACGTTCACCGCTATCAATGCCGGGTCTTAAAGTAAAGGCCGGGGATTATATCCTTGCTGTAAACGGAGAACCGCTTAATACCAATGTAGCGCCGTGGGGTGCTTTCGAAGGACTTGCAAACAAACCGGTTGAACTAACAATTAACAACAAACCTTCCCTGGACGGTTCCTGGAAAATACTGGTTCAAACCATGTCGAATGAAACACGCCTGCGCAACCTTGAATGGATTGAACAGAATAGAAAATATGTAGAAGAAAAAACAAACGGCAGAGTCGGTTACATTTATGTTCCGTCTACCGGGGTTGGCGACGGTCAATACGAACTGGTAAGAATGTTCTACGCACAATTCAACAAGGAAGCTTTAATAATTGACGAGAGATTCAACAACGGCGGACAGATTCCCGACCGGTTCATAGAACTTCTGAACAGGAAACCGTTAGCATACTGGGCAGTTCGGGACGGTGAAAACTGGCAATGGCCTCCGGTTGCTCACTTCGGTCCTAAAGTAATGCTGATTAACGGATGGAGCGGTTCAGGCGGCGATGCTTTCCCGGATTATTTCCGTAAAGCAGGACTCGGTCCGATTATAGGTACAAGAACATGGGGAGGATTAATCGGAATAACGGGTGCGCCGGCTCTTATTGACGGCGGAAGTTTATCTGTTCCAACTTTCAGGATGTACGATCCGGACGGTAAATGGTTTAAAGAAGGTCACGGTGTTGATCCTGATATTGAAGTAATTGATGATCCGTCTAAACTTGCAAGAGGAGTTGATCCTCAACTTGAAAGAGCTGTTCAGGAAATATTAAAAGCGCTTGAAAAGAATCCTTATAAAGAGCCGAAACAACCGGCTTATGAGAAACGATAAAAAGGCATGCCTTCGGAGAGAGTATCAAAGTTGGCATGTCTGAAAAACGGAAGCTCTGCTTGAATGCTAAAGCGGCGGACTTAGCTGGACGCCGCTGCTTCCGCTAATTACCAAAAATATTTTTCAACCACTTCCCCCAAAAACCTTCCGGTTCTTCCTGCTTTCTACCGCGGTTGAATTTTGAATAATTTTCTTTTGTTAAAATTGAAACCGGACCTTCATATATACCGCCATCCACAAAACCATCGTAAACCCTGATGGCAATGGTATTCATCTCGCCGAATTTTAAAATACCGGTAGGAATTTTATAAGCTCGCAAGAGCTGCCATTCTACCCGGTTATGCATCCAGTATGGTATATCGTTTATCGGGCCGGTCGATCCGATCAACCTTCCGTTTATAAATGACTGATCGAAATCATCTATTTTCCCGGCAACCAGAATTAATTCTTTTCCTTTAAAGCGGTCCGGTACATAAAACTTAAGCCGGTACCACGCATATCCGTCGTAATCCTCCTCACCTTGATACTCCCAATATCCGGGTACAGCGATATTTCTCCAGTTCTGATCATTATAATTCGTTTCTTTCCATTTAGGATTGTCGCCCGTCGAGAATTTCCAGAGACCTGCAAGATTCACGTCCCAGTTAAGCATCTCATAAATTCCGCAATCCCCTTCCAGAATTCCTCCTGATAATTCTGCGTCGTAAACTCGTACAGAAATTATATTTTCCTTATCGAACCTGATCAGGTTTTCAGGAATCGTATATTTCCGCCAGGCGTTATACGCTGTGGAATAATCGGGCGGGAACGATCCCGAAAGACCAATCAGCTCGCCGTTGAAATAGACCTGATCAACATCATCAATTCTGCCAAGCTCCAGACTTAGACTTTTCCCTTTTAATCCGGAAGGAATTACAACACTTCTGCGGTACCATGCATGTCCGTTATATCCGTGAAATCCCTGGTCCTCCCATGAGGAGGGGACTTTTATTGATTCCCAGGATTTGTCGTTGAAACTTGTTTTCATCCAGTCAGCGTTATCACCGATCGAAAATTTCCATCGTCCGTTCAGATCAATCAACTTTTTTGATGACTGAGGAAAAATTATTCCGGCTGACAGAAGAAGAATAACTATTAATGTTTGAAAAACTTTGGTATTTAAAATTCTATTCTTCATCATTTTATTTTAGCCGAAATCTATAAAAGGAACCTGATTTAAAAGTCACACTGCTGTTATTAATTGTAAAAAATTGTCACGGCTTTCAGAACAGCTTTATTTCAGCAATAAAATCCCTGTTTAGTTTATTTTTTGAAAACTCCGCATAAATCGCATTACACATATGGCGGACACGTTCATTCCTGTCTGTCTTTGCAATTTTGAATACAGCTTCGATGCCTCTTTCATCGCCTATCAGATATAATGAAAGCGCAATAAGAACCTTGCAGTTGGAATCTTTTGCTGAATTCAATTCACTTATCAGAGCCGGAACCGCTTCCTTAACACGGTATTTGCCTGCGAAGTAAACAGAACTTTTCATCAGACCCAGATTATCAGATTTGATGCCGTGAATAAGATTCGCAACAGCCGCATTTTTATCTCTGCACTTTAACTCATTCTGTAAATCCGCATAAGTTGAATTAGTTAAGATTGCCATGGTAAAGAGAATCAACATTCCCTTTTTAACGAAGTTGATTTTTGTGTGTTTCATTTTGAACCCCCTTAAGCTTTAGTGAACTTATTTCTTGCTTTCTCTGGTATATTAGATGGAGGTTTTAAATATGAAGTTGTCATGCGCGGGTAATGAATTGTAAAAAGATGTCACAGGCAAAAATGCTGATTAAACTTTTTATCCCGAGATCAATTTGTAACCTATTCCGTGTACAGTAAGAATTATTTTGGGATGATCCGGATCCGATTCGATCTTCTGCCTGAGACGTAAAATGAAATTATCGATTGTTCTAGTAGTGGTAGCTTCCTGTTTCCAAACATCCTTCAGGAGTGAATCCCGGCTTACGGTCTTGTTCCTGTGCTGATAAAGATATTCAAGTACTTCGAATTCCTTGTGGGACATAGGAATTTCAGTACCGTTCTCAAAAGCGTTGAAAGTTTTAAAACGGAGTTCGAGCCGGCCGATCTTAACAGATTCACCTGCCGGAGACTGACCGCTGCGCCTCAGAATTGCTTTGATCCTGGCAATAAGTTCGCGCAGACTGAATGGCTTTGTAATGTAATCATCTGCACCGAGTTCTAGACCGAGCACTTTATCGATTTCCTCACCTTTAGCCGTAAGCAGAATAATTGGCGTCTTCGAGCCCGATTCCCGCACTTTTCTGCAAACATCGAAACCCGACATTTTCGGAAGCATTACATCAAGAAGCACAAGGTCATACGGAGTATTTAAAATTTTATTCAGGCCAGCTTCGCCATCTGATACGGAATCGATCTGATAACCTTCGAACTCCAGGTTATCTGTCAGTCCCATCCGCATAGCCGGTTCGTCTTCAACAATTAAAATTTTCGGCATACCTACTCCTGTTTATTGAGAGGAATAAGGAGCCGGAAAAGACTCCCCTCCCCGGGTTGGCTTTCAATTTCTATTCTCCCCTTATGAGCCTCCATAATATGCTTGACGAGCGATAATCCTAGTCCGGTCCCTTTTGTATCGTGAACTAATCCCTTTGAGGCCCGGTAAAATTTTTCGAAGATTTTAACCTGTTCTTCTTTTGCAATCCCAATTCCCTTATCTTCAACCTCAATAAGAGCAGAATCATTATTTATTTGAAGTCTTAGAGTAACCGATTTAATTTCCCCGCTGTATTTAACGGCGTTATCGATCAGATTAATTACCGCTTCTGAAAGAGCTTCTTCATCTCCATTAATTAAAACCTGACAATCCGGCTGACTGAATAAAAAATCAAATCCTTTATTAGAAAGATGAAATTTATAAGTATCATAAATTTTTTGAAGAAGGTCGTTCAGCACAAAGTTTTTGAAATGATAATATCTTTTACCGGCTTCTATCTGTGAAAAGCTTAGTATCTTATTTACAATATTGCTTAGCCGGCCGGCTTCGCGGCTGATGATTCCGTAATACTCGTTTTTCTTTTCCTCGGATTTTACCCTTCCGAGTTCGAGCGTTTCAGAAAACATACTGATCAAGGCAAGGGGTGTCCGGAGTTCATGGGAGACATTGGAAACAAAATCCGATTTGATCTGCGCAAGTTCAACTTCTTTTTTAATATTCCTGTACGCATACCAGACGGCAATTAACATCAGAAATGCGAAGCCGAGAAATATTATAAGGTTGGTTGAAGTCCTGCTCTTCACCAGATCAGTTACGGTTTCCCCTTTAAGCTCTATTCCAATCTGGAAACCTGGGATAAGCCAGAGATTTTTTTTGAGCATACTTTCATTCGGATTGAATCGGGCGGTCTGATAAACTATTCTTCCGCTTACAGAGTCCGATATATTCACAATAAACTGGTCTCTTGCAACGCTCTGAACCTTTGGCGAAAGTGTTTTTTGCACGAAGAGATCCTTATCAATTGAGATAAAGCAAAACTTGCCGCCGGAGAGGACAAATAGAAAATGGAGAAGGTTACCGGAATCAGGAATAACCGGTTCGATTTTTTTGAAATCGGATTCGCTGTACCTGAAGAGTCTTAGTAAAATATCTTTACTGCTTTGGGCCATTCCAACATAAAAGTCATTCTTGTTTTTCAATACAACCCCGTTCTCTTCAAACGCAGCATAGAATTGATTACGGTAAAGTGTGTCGGAGACAAATATAGATTTCACCGATTCCGATTCCCTGAATAGACTTTCCAGGTCCTTTTCAAGGTTTTTTTCGTTCAAATTATTTTCGAGGATAGAAGAAATCCTTAACGTCCAGCTTCTAACCATATCGTCAGAATATTGATTAACCGAAAAGAGGATCGATTGGAGCTGATTATTGTATATTTCCTCTATCAATTCTTCATCATTGCTAAGAGAGGTAATTTCACGAAATGTAAAAAATAAAATTGGAAGGAGTAGAACAATTAATAGAATTAGAATAATTTTTTTTTTAGGTTTGTTCATATCAGAGCAGAAATTCGAGATCAATTTTGTCTTTTGCAGAAGCAAAATATCAAAATTCCGGAATAAAAACCCTTTCAATCTCAATCCCCTCTTTTACGGGATCATAAACTTATTTCACAATAAATAATCGGGGTAAGCATGAAAATAACACGTCTATTTTTCCTCCTTATTGTAGCTTCATCAATTCTACTTTACGCTCAAAAGGAAAAGGAACAGGTTAAGAAAGAGAAGGATTTTCTATCCTCATCAACATTTTCGGGACTGAAATGGCGGGGAATAGGGCCCGCTTTTACAAGCGGTAGAATAGCCGACTTTGCAGTGAATCCTAAAAATCACAGTGAATATTATGTAGCTGTTGCAAGCGGACACGTCTGGAAAACAACTAATGCTGGTACAACCTGGATGGCTGTTACAGATACGCTTCCTTATTCGATTGGAGTTGTTGTAATGGACCCTAATAATTCGAATGTAGTATGGGTCGGCACCGGCGAAAATAATCACCAGCGCGCCTTGGGTTGGGGAAACGGAGTTTACAAGACAATCGACGGCGGTAAATCCTGGAAAAATATGGGATTGAAAGATTCGAGGCAGGTCGGCGGAATTATTATCGACCCTCGCAATTCTAATGTTGTTTATGTTGCTGCGGAAGGATCTGTATGGGGTCCGGGCGGCGAACGCGGATTATATAAAACAACCGACGGAGGAAAGACATGGACCAAAGTACTGAACATCAGTGAAAACACCGGGATTAATAATGTAATCTTTGATCCGCGAAATCCAGACGTTATTTATGCAACATCCGAACAGAGAAGAAGGCACATATTCACCAAGATCGGCGGAGGGCCCGAAAGCGCGGTTTATAAATCCTACGATGCCGGCGCAACCTGGGAAAAGATAATGAGCGGATTACCGCGCGTAGATATCGGCGGTATGGGAATTGCAATTTCTCCTGTTAATCCGGATGTCCTTTACCTTATAGTACAGGCAGCGGAAAACGGAAGCGGATTTTACCGTTCCACAAACCGCGGTGCTTCCTGGGAGAAAATGAGCGACCATCATGAATCCGGTCAGTACTATAACGAAATCTATTGCGACCCGAAAGACGTTGATAAAGTCTATTCGATGGAAACTGTTTCGCATGTCACAGTGGATGCCGGTAGAACATGGAAAGCCCTGAGCAACAATAACCGTCACGTTGACGATCATGCTATCTGGATTAATCCTGACGATACGGATAATTTCCTGATCGGCGGTGACGGCGGAATTTATGAAACGTGGGACGGCGGTGAAACATACGACTTCAAAGAAAATCTGCCTGTAACACAATTTTATAGAGTTAACGTAGACAACGATCTTCCCTTCTATAATGTATACGGCGGGACACAGGATAACAACAGTTTCGGCGGACCTTCGCAGACCATCAAGGCTGACGGAATTGTAAACGACGACTGGACCGTTACAAACGGAGGTGACGGATTCTGGACCGCAATCGATCCGAATAATCCCGATATAGTTTATGCTGAATCCCAATACGGCGGAATGGTTCGTTACGACCGCAAAAGCGGTGAAGCAGTCAGTATCCGTCCCGAACCCGGTAAAGGTGAGAAAACTTACAAATGGTACTGGGATACTCCACTTATAATCAGCCCCCATTCGCCAACTAGATTGTATTGTGCGGCCGAGCGTGTATTCAGAAGCGACGACCGAGGAGACAGCTGGCAGGTTATAAGCGACGATCTTTCAACTCAGACAGACCGCAACACTTTTCCTGTAATGGGAAAATACTGGAGTTATGATGCCGTTGCTAAAGATGTGAGCACTTCGCTCTTCGGGCTGATTGTATCGTTCGCTGAATCACCGGTTAAGGAGAATCTTCTTTATGCAGGAACTGACGATGGACTCGTACAGGTTTCTGAAGATGCAAAAACTTGGCGTAAAGTTGAAATACCCGGTGTTCCGAAATTTACTCTTGTAAGCGATATACTACCGGACCGTTTCAATGAAAATGTGGTTTATGCTTCTTTCAACAATCATAAGCGCGACGACTTCAAACCATATATTTTCAAAAGTATGGATAAAGGAAAGACCTGGAAATCGATCGCAGCAAATCTTCCTGTCGACGGCCCGGTTAATACTATTGAACAGGATTTCGTAAATCCCAATCTCCTTTTTGTGGGAACGGAGTGGTCGTTTTTCTTCAGTCTGGACGGCGGCGAGAAATGGATTGAATTGAAGAACGGATTACCGAAAGTAAAAGTATGCGACATAGTTCTTCATCAGCGTGAAAATGATATTATCATTGCTACATTCGGAAGAGGGTTTTATATACTGGATAACTTTACTCCGATCCGTCTCGCATCGAAAGAGACCTTCGCAAAGGAATCTCACATATTCCCCGTTAAAGATGCGTTGACATATGTTCAGATGGGAGGACGTTACGGTCAGGGCTCAACCTATTTCAAATCGCCCAATCCAGAATTTGGCGCAACAATTACTTATTTCATAAAAGAAGTTCCTAAAACATTAAAAGCCGAAAGAAAAGAGAAAGAGCGGGAATTATTCAAAGACGGTAAACCGATTCCCCAGCCTTCATTCGATGATATAAGAGCAGAACAGGAAGAGAAAGCTCCATATTTAATCTTCACAATAAAAGATGAAAGCGGAATGGTTGTTAAAAAAATAACCCGTTCTGCTTCGTCAGGATTGAACCGGATATTATGGGATCTCCGATATGAAAGCACTGCACCGGTTATGGCAAGCAACAACAAGTTTGAACCGGTTGGAAGACAGAACAGCGGGATATTTGCAATGCCCGGCAAATACAGAGTTGAAATGTCGATGGTTTACAGAGGAGAGGAAAAGAAACTCGCCGGTCAGGCAGATTTTAATGTTGTAGTTCTGAACAATACAACTCTGCCCGCGGCAAACAGAGCCGAACTGTCTGCATTCCAGAAGAAGGGTGCTGAACTCGTAAGAACTGTAATGGGTGCACAAAGATTTACAAATGAACTTGCAAATAAGGTTGAAACGATACGCCAGACGATTAACAACACACCGGGCGCAACATTCGATCTTATGAAGAAAGCGAACGCGATCGCAAAAGATCTTGATGACATTCAATTCAAATTCAGCGGACCTCCGGTTGCGGCAAGCGCCGAAGAGACACCTCCGCGTGAAGTAACGCTCAACCAGAGACTTAGAACTATGATCGGGTCACAGATGCGTTCAACATCGAATGTAACTGAGAAGCAGAAAGTTGCATACGAAGTTCTTTACGAAGAGATTCAGCCGGTTCTTCAGCAGCTAAAGAAAATCAGCGAGGTTGATATTAAATCGATTGAATCTGAGCTTGAAAAAGCAGGAGCGCCGTGGACTCCCGGAAGAACTCCTGAATTGAATTAAATAAGCTCTACTCCTTTCCGGTTTATAAAAAAACCCTCTTCAATTATTTGGAGAGGGTTTTTTTGTTCTGCCTTGGATAATGTAAATTGTATCATATTACTATATTATTTTAAATTAGTGACAGCAATAGTTTTACCGGATAATTCAACAGGGCGGGCAATATTTACTACAACAGCATTTTTGTTTATTATACTAATGGGCAGGTTTTAAACTTCTGAAAACAAATAATGTCTAACTGACATTAAAACACATGAAAAAAATTACATAATGAAATCAGAAACATGAAACGATTTTTAATTCTCACTTTTTTAACAATTATTTGTTTAGCCTCCTGCAACGAAAATATTAATGAAGCGGAGTTTAATCCTTCACCTGCCGGAAACAAGTTAATCAATCCTCCACTAAACGATTTAGAAGCAAATTACTGGAGGAGTTATCGGGGAGGACTTTATCCAAATGGAGTAAACACCAGACCAATTAATCATAACAATGCCGGTGTACAGTTAGCTATGGAAGTAAAACCTCTCGACGCCAGCGGGAATTACGATCCAGTAAACGGGAAAATCGTATGGCTCTCTGTTGGAATGTCTAATACTACACAAGAAACACAGGCATTTATTCCGATGGCAGAAACACTATCAAATAGAAATTCTTATTTGGTTCTAGTTGATGGAGCACAGGGTAACTGGGACATAGATATGATTAATAATCCGGAAGCAGCATTCTGGCTGAATATTAACACTCGTCTTTTAGAGAAAGGGTTGACCTCATATCAGGTTCAGGCAATTTGGTTTAAACAGGCCGACAGGAATTTCCCGGATACAAGCTTTGCCGGTTATCTGTCCAATTTCAAGAGTAAATTAAAAACATCATTAGTTCTTTTAAGGGAAAAGTTTCCCAACGCAAAATTGTGTTATCTATCGAGTAGAATCTACGGTGGTTATCAGACCGGCATAGGCTCAAATCCCGAACCCTTTGCTTACTATACCGGATGGGCTGTAAAATCTCTCATTGAGGATCAAATAAACGGAAGCCCTGATTTGGCGTATTCCGGTAGCGGCGCTAGGGTACCCTGGTTATCATGGGGTCCTTACATCTGGGCAAATGGTGCTGAGGCGAGACAGGATGGCCTGAAGTGGATCTGGCCCGACGATTACCAGCCGGACGGTATTCATCCTTCAATTACAGGGAGACGTAAGGTTGCTGAAAAGTTACTCCAGTTCTTCTCTGCAGATCCAACCTCTACACAATGGTTCCTTAATTAAACGAAAAAAATCGGCAAAAATATGAATACTAAATAAGCATTCATTGATGATTATGTTTTTTATTATAATGCGGCTTAGGTAATTTCTGAATACTGTTATAATTAAACAGTGACATAATAGAAAGGTATAATATGGTTTCAAAAAATAAACTAGTTCCTCACCTCTGGTTCAATAAAGAGGCAAGGGAAGCAGCGGAATATTATGCTTCATTATTCCGGAATTCAGAAGTAACAAATATTACAACAATTTCAGGGACACCTTCGGGTGAAGTTGATATTGTAGGTTTCAAAATATGGGATGTAGAGTTTACGGCAATCAGCGCCGGACCGTTATTCAAGATCAATCCTTCAATTTCATTTTTCGTTTATTGCGGTTCCGGAAATGAAATTGATCGGCTTTATAAAAGTCTTTCGGAGAACGGAACTGTATTAATGCCTCTCGACAAATATCCCTGGAGCAGTAAATACGCATGGGTTCAGGATAAATTTGGTGTCTCCTGGCAGCTTGATATAGACGATATAAATTCCGGTCAGAAGATTGTTCCAGCAATACTTTTTGTAAATGAAAAAGCCGGAAAATTAAAAGAGGCTGTTGAACATTACACTACGATCTTCCCTGATTCAAAAATCATGATGGAATCGCCCTGGGATAAATCCTCCGGCCTGCCAGAGGGATCCCTTCTCTTTACCCAATTCAAACTAAACGGTTATATATTCAATGCAATGAGCGGCGGTACTCCGAAACACGAGTTCGATTTTAATGAGGCGGTTTCATTTATGGCCTACTGCAATGATCAGCAAGAGATCGATTATTACTGGGAGAAATTATCTGCCGGAGGAACCGAACAACCTTGCGGGTGGGTGAAGGATAAATTCGGTGTGTCCTGGCAGGTAGTTCCCGTAGAAATGATGACAATGATGCATACTGAAAATAAAGAGAGGCTGGAAAGATTAACCAAATCGATGCTTAAAATGGGAAAACTCGACCGGGAAGAACTGATAAGCGCATTTTACGGAAAATGAGTCTGTGCGGAACGGGAGATTATTTTCCCGTTCCGTCTATTCAATATTAGTGTAGATCCTTTCAAGCTCATTGCCGAGCTCTTGCAGATTAACAAACCTTGCTTTCCTGATATACTCCCTGCCATAAAAGTAAAACAAAATAGTTGGAACGGTAAAAACATTTTTTTGGGCTGCAAGCTCTTTGGCGTGCGCAATATTTATGTACACGAATACTATCCCGGGAAATTTTTTTTCCAGAAAATCGATGAGTTTTGGTTTGAGGACCTTGCACACATTGCAGTCGGGTGTGCTCATATAAAAGGCTACTGCATTATTTGTTTTAATAATTTCTTCGAATTCCGCGAGTGTGGTTATTTCAGTCTGCATTGTCAGCCGGTCAGTTCTCCAGAATTGCAAGACAATCACCCTGGATCAGGCAAATTTTTTCCCTGCCGATGAAAGCGGACTTACCGCTTAAAGAATCCGCATCAATAATTAAATCCATTGCGGACACCCTATTAATATCCGCTACTATCAGCATTGAGTTGGTTTTCGTCCTGTTAAACTTTTCAATTATTTCTTCATCGCAGAATAATTCCGCAAAATATTTCTCTTTACAATCCGTATTTATTCTTGCTTTAAGGTAGTTGCCATTTCCTTTTTTAATTATTCCGATAACCGTGGTATCGAGAATAACGGATTTGTGCAGCTGTTTTTCAAGAGCCTTGCAGTCGAACGGTTCGGCATCATACTTGGCAGATAATAAACTTACCGACTCAGCTTTATTACTCTCTATTCTTTCAAGCGAAGAAAATTCGTCCTCGTCCCGGGTGCAATTGGAAAGTGAAATAAAGGAGAACAGAACGTATGAAACGAAAAGTAATTTGGGGATAAACTTAAACATCATATCAGCAACTTCGCATTTAATTATTCAGATACAACTAGTTTCTCGATTCACACCGTCTGCCGGTAGAACTTCCTTTGAAATAAACATCATGATGAATGATCCGTAACAACAAGCCACTTCCCTTTAATTTTTCTATAGAGAAGAGTGAAATGGCCTTCAACCGACCTGTCGATGTAATCGAGTTTCCATTTACCAATCATGAATGCAGAATCAGTGCTTATTCCTTCAAGCGATATTACGCTGAAAGTAAGTTTGCCCATTGCTTCCTTATCGGGATAACCTTTCCTGTAATTTTCCAGAGTAGCTTTCCATCCGTACTGAACACCCCGTTTTCCTATAAAGCGGAGTGAATCGGATTTCCAGTATCCATCCATATATTTCTCAAGATTCCCTTCGTTCCATGCAAATCTCTGAACCTCAAGTGATTCCAATATTGCATTTCTGTCATCACCAGAAATATTCTGCGCGGTTAAAGTTCCGAAAGAGATAATTAAGAGAATTATCAGTCTATTCATTGCTGCTCGTTTATTTTAAAACGGACCCTCAACACTCCGTCGTTATAATCAGTCGATACAATTCTGAATTCCCCTATCACACCGGTTGATTGAACATGCGGACCGCTGCAAAGGCACTTATCGTAATCGCCAATGCTGATCACGCGGAGGTTATCACCCGCGTCGTCGGGTAGACGGTTCAGCTTAAAATATTTTTCAGCTTCCTCTCTTTGCATAAAATCTTCTACAACCGGCAGATCAAGTTTTATTTTTTCATTAACAATATTTTCAATTCTTTTAATCTCATCGGGTGTCAAATTCCGGTCGAAATGATAATCGCATTTAGATTTCTTCTTTTCGACATGGGCACTGAAACATCTTCCGCGATTAAACATCTGATCCATCGTTCCGTTTAGAAGATGTTCTGCCGTGTGCATCGGCGGATAATACGATTTCGGATTCTCGTTGTATTCCATTTACACTATTACTCTTATTTTTTTCTTGATCTTGCTCTTGATCTTACTCTCGATCCTGCCCTTGATCATAATCAGGAGCAGGATAAAGAGACAATTAATTAATCTTTGGTTGTATCCAGTTCTCTTCCGAGCAAATGCTTAAACCAGAATTCAACTCTCTCACGAGTTGCATGCTGAGCGAGAGGGAATCCGATACCGTGACGCTGATTCGGATAAAGCATCAGTTCAAAATCCTTATTAAGTCTCTGCAGGTCATAAATCAGCTGAATAGAATTCTGCATATGAACGTTATCGTCAATTGTACCGTGGGTAACAAGCATTTTGCCTTTGTACTTATCGACATATGTAAGAACCGAGCCGGCTTTATAACCATCGGGGTTTTCTGCGGGAGTGTCCATATAACGCTCGGTATATACATTGTCGTAGAGCTTCCAATCCATCACTCCGAACTCCGCGATGCCGTGCGTAAAATAATCTGCGCCGTAAGTTAATGCAAGAGCGGAAACATATCCGCCGTAGCTTCCGCCTGTAATGCCAATTCTAGTAGTATCGATAAATGATTTTGTCTTGAGCCATTTAACCGCAGCTATATAATCATTCATTTCCCATTTGCCTAGATTACGGTGCATCAGTGCAACACCTTTCTTGCCGAAATGGCCTGTTCCGCGGTGGTCAACCGAAATAGAGATTATTCCGTTCTGGGCAAGATAATGCTGGGCGAGACCCATCGAATAGGAATTTCTGACCGATGGAGCATTCGGTCCGCCGTATTCGTTGAAAATAACTGCATACTTTTTATCTGGATCCAAATCAGCCGGTAGATACCAGATGGCAGGAAGGTCGTAACCGTCGCCGGAAGGGATTGTAAAGAGTTCTACATTTGCACGGTCAAACTCTTCTGCTGCAGGATTTCTTGAATCGCTTAAAGTTCTGATCAGCTTACCGTCGGTTGAATAGAGTTCCGCTTTAGTCGGTGTTGTAATGTTACTGTATGAATCGATATAATATTTCCCGCCTGGTGAAACAGAACAGCTGTGAATTCCGTCAGCCGCTGTAAGTTTTTTAAATCCGCTTCCGTCAAGATTTACAACAAAAAGATGGCGGTCCGTGCTTTTCTCTTTCCATCCTGTGAAATAGATTTTCTTATTTGATTCATCAACAAGATTAATACTTGTTACTTCCCATTCCCCCTGTGTCAACCGCTTTTTAAGCTTTCCATTCAAATCATAGTAATAAAGATGGGAGTATCCATCGACATTTGTTCTTAAAATAAATCCGCTTTTATTATTGAAGAAATAGAGGTCTTCGAACCACTCAACCCACTCCTTCTGTTTTTCATTATAGATCTCGGTTTTCTTTCCGCTATTTGTATCAACCGAATAAAGAATTATGTTATCCTGACCGCGGTTCATCCACTGGACAGTTAATTTATTTTCAGGTGTCCACTCGGGCCAGGCAATATAATGATCTGCTTTCTCTTCAAAATCGGCCCATACAATTTTTCCGTCGGAAACTGTAGTAATACCGAGTTTAACATATGGATTAGGATCCCCGGGTTTCGGGTATCTCTGTTTTTCCAGTTCGCCATGCTGGCCATCGGCTTTTGTAAGATAAAATTCAGGGACCGGGTTATCGTCAAAACGGAGGAATGCAATCTTATCGCTGTTAGGCGACCACCAGTACGCTGAATATTGAGTTGCCCGGCCAAGTATTTCCTCCATATAAACCCATGAAGCCCAACCGTTATAGATAAGATCAGTTCCGTCATTTGTAATTCTTATTTCTTTTTCGAGTTCCACATCATAAACATAGAGATCATTATTTTTTACATATGCCACTTTTCTGCCGTCAGGAGATAGTTTTGGAACCCGTTCTTCAGCATCGTCATTTGTAAGTTGTTTAAATGAATTATCCGGACGTGAATAATGGTAGAGATTATTCTTCTGATTGAGAAGATAATAATTGTAATCCCCGGTAACTCCCGCAGGCCGGTCTATCGAAAAACCATCGGGTAATTGAACGGAGCTGTTGTCTATATACAGAGTTGATTCGCCGGTAATTACATTAGTTTTCATTAGAACCGAGCGCGAACCGGGTTTTGCCGGGTCGGCTTTGGTTTCAAGGTAATGATTATCATCCGCCCAGCCTTGGGGACGGGACATCATCATAAATCCCCGCATGTCTCTACCGCCCTCATAAACCTGCTTGTATGTAAGTTTTTTCTTCTGTGCGGTTGAATCAATAAAAGTTACTGCAAGTAATAAAGCGATAAAAGTGATAAATAAAAATCGCCGGTTAATCATGTTTCTACTCCTTATATGTTTTTTCTTAGTAGATTCATTTTTCTGTAAACAAACATTTAGATTTCCAATCAGATGTTTCTTATTCATTGCATTTAAATCCGGCAGGTTTATTCTGAGATTGATTGAAAAATATTTTCCCCCGCAGGATTAAACCGGTTACCAGGCATATGCTTCGGGTGCCTGACCGCCCGGCCCCGGCCAAATTGCATCCAATTTCTTTAATGCATCCTCGTTCAATTTGATTTCCAGCGCTTTTGCATTTTCCTCCAGCTGCTTAACTGTTCTTGGACCCACAATCGGAGAAGTAACCACCGGGTTATTAAGTACCCAGGCTAAGGCAACATCAGCGGGATTCAATCCGAGTTCTTTACAGAAATTTTCGTATTCCTCGATTTGCGGACGGAGTTTTTCAACCGATTTTTGCAACGGTTCTCTTGTTCTTCTGCCTTCTTTGGCCTTCTCTAAAACGCCGCATAGAATTCCGCCGCCCATTGGGCTCCACGGTATCAAAGCGATTCCGAATGCTTTGCATGCCGGGATAACTTCGAGCTCAATATTCCTGTTGCGGAGACTGTAAATGCTCTGTTCCGAAACTATGCCAAGGGAATGTCTTTCTTTAGCTTTGTAGTAAGCTTCGGAAAGATTCCATGCCGCAAAATTGCTGCTTCCCACATAAATAATTTTTCCTTCGGCAATCAGCTGATCCATGGCCTGATAGACCTCGTCCCACGGTGTATTACGATCGATGTGGTGCATCTGATAAAGATCAATATGGTCTGTCTGCATTCTTTTAAGACTCTCTTCGCATGCTTTTTTTATATGATAGGCTGAGAGCTTAGAATCATTAGGTCCCTCCCCCATTTTACCGTAGACTTTAGTAGCGAGAACCACTTTATCTCTTCTGCTTTTATCTTCGGCAAACCATTTTCCGATTATTCCTTCTGTAACACCAACTCCTTTTTCCCAGCCGTAAACATTTGCAGTATCGAAGAAATTAATACCGAGATCAAGCGACCTGTTCATAATACCGAAACTATCCTGTTCGGAAGTATAGGGACCGAAGTTCATTGTACCAAGACAGATTCTGCTTACTCTTAATCCTGTTCTACCTAAAAAAGTATATTCCATTTTTTACCTTCCAATATTCTAATACAGTGCTAATATAAAAAAGATAATTATCAGATATTGCCGGCGAGAAAAAAAGCCGGACTAAATAATTAATCCGGCTTATTCCCACTTATTATCTGGCAGGGCTCAAGATCTTTTCTATAAGGCCGCTTAAATCCTGAAGATGGTATCTGGTAACATCATCTTTCGATTTTGCGGCGGCAGAGGATAGCTTGGCCTTCAGTTCAATCATTTTCCCTCTGGCAACCGGTGGAAGATCCGTATACTCAGGTGAACGCTGAGCGGTCTGCATTGTGCGAGCCGGTGTTGCCGGAGAGGTCTGAACCTGTTTTTCAGGGTTAATCTTTTTTCCTAGCTCATCAATGAAAGCACGCTGAAGCTTCCTTCTATAAGGATTTATCTGAATATTCTTCTCCGTAAGTTCGTTGAAAATTCCGCTTGAAAGATCTGTCAGAAATTCACTTACCGTATAGATCTTTTCGCCCTTGTATTGCTTGGCTTCCGCATCGGACATTCTCTGAATCCTAGTATCGCTCAGAAGATTTTTTAACAATGCAATCTGCGCGTTCGTTATCCTGTCTACATGCCCGGAAGGCTCGATCAGTTCGAGCAGCTCACGTTTAACAAGAACCGGATTAAAATTAAAACCACTTTCAAGGAGCAGATTCACTGCTTTTTTCTGCCTTTCATACGGAACCAGAGTATAGACGGGTCCCGGCTGTCCGACATATTTATCAACTTTATTAACGCCGCCTATAATCATAGCGACATGCCCGAGTTCGCGGGCCATCTGCTGAATTACTCTTTCGTAAAGAAGATTCAGCATGGAATAGTCAGTGCTCTCTTTTGTGGTTGCGGCGGGAATAATAAAATCCATTATACGATAAATATTTTTGAGTCCGAGTTCAGTAGCTTTAATTCCGTCATCACCCATATCCTCGGTTTGAGAGGAGGGATCATACTGTGAAAAGTTGCTGAACTGAAGGAATGGATTTGTATCCTGTCGTCGTACAATTTTTTCGAGGAACGGTCTTTCTTCATCCGGTGTTTTTGCTTCCGGGAAGGGGGTATAACCCCATTCTGCAGCGAACTTATCATAGATACTTATCATCGGATATAATCTTGCATTGTCACCCGGCTGAGCAACATAATTGAATCTTCCGTAATCCATTATCGAAGCTTCGTTACCATATTTTTCTGTAAACGATTTGCTTCTAAGGCTATCGACAGGAAAAACAGAACTGGCTCGCCCGTTATGCGGGAAACCGAGTGAATGGCCAACCTCGTGGGCAACTACATAACGAAGGAGCTCGCCCATCAGATCGTCCGGGAGCGGAATTCTTTGAGCTCTGGGATCGAGGGGAGCTACCTGAGTGAAGTACCAGGTTGTAAGAAGATTCATAACATTGTGATAGATTTTAATATCGGCTTCTAGAATTTCGCCAGTGCGCGGATCGTGAACATGCGGACCGAAAGCGTTTTCGATTGTACTCGGAAGCCAGCTTATTGAAGAAATAGTTGCATCTTCAGTATTCCAGTTGGGATCCTCATCAACGGTAGGGGCATATTTTGCAATAATTGCATTTTTAAACCCTGCCTGCTCGAAAGCTACCTGCCAATCCTCAACTGCCTGTTTGAAATAAGGTTTCCATTTTTCAGGAACACTTCGATCGATGTAGAACAGAATCGGTTTAACCGGTTCGGATATTTTTTCTGCAGGATTCTTTTTCTCAAGCCGCCATTTTGTAATATAGGTCCTCATTTCAGCACGGTGTGAATCGTATCCGTAATCCTCTTGAGTCAGACTGAAGAATCCCACACGCGAATCGGCCAGTCTTGGCAAAATCGGTTGAAGCGGAAGATGAACCATACTGTAATGCATCATAACCGTAACAGTGCTCAGTGTATTATCGGTAGCAACTTCATCAACATCGAAAGTAAGAACAACATCCGCTTCGATGTTTTCAGAGTATGGTGTTATTTTTTCGATGAAAGAACGCTTCGGATCGAGGCGTCTGGCTTTAAAATTTTTCTTCGGAATGAATTCGGTTTTTTCAGCGGTCATAAAATCAGTTACATCTATTACCATCGAACTGTCACGTCCATATGCCTGAATATCGAATGCCATCAGTATTGCAGGAAAAGTCGATGCGTCCACGCCGTGGTAGACGGCTTTTTCTTCATCCGCTACCAGAGTATACTGAATTTGTTTAAGAAGAATCTGATCATTTCGTTTATCCCATCTTACAACCTGATTATTATAAGAGATTCCGCCATACCCAAGTTTCGACTGAACCTTCCTGATCTGGGAAACCCAGAGGAAGAGCCGTCCTAATTCATTTTCAGGAATTTCATAATACCATTTACCGTCAACATAATGAACAGTGAAAACACCCTGGTTAGATTTTGCGTCTTTTGTTATTACTTCGGTGTAAGATTTGATTTTTGATTTTTTTGCTTCAGGCTTTTCCTTTTGATCCTGGCCTGAGAGAGCAGTTACCGAAAGGAAGGTACAAAGCACAATCAACAGAATTGAAGAATTAAATTGGATGAGATGTTTTTTCATTGCCGACCCCATATTTTGAAATTAATTGAGAAGAGGAAAAGAACAATTTTTACGACAATAAACTTATAGCCTAAAATGTGAATTCTCAACAAGTAGATTTAATTATTATAGCGTATATTTTGAGCAAAAATTTTGAGATGGAAGATGAAAAGAATTATTATTTCCGCCCTCATTTTACTTACACTATCATTTTGCGCCGAAGAACCGATTACAATACCGCAAGAATTTTCCGGATTAAAACTTACAAAACACCTTACAGGAGCCGAAGCAATTAATTTCGTAAACCGTCTGCACTTCAACTCAGTAACTTCGGAAAAGAATGAGATCGGATTTTACAGCGGAGAGAAAGGTAACGCCATTATATATGTTACTTATTATAATGATGAAAACACAGCATCCGATAATTATGAGAAAATGACTGTAAAAATTTCGCCTGAGAATTCTGTTTTTGAAAAGGGTTCATTTATGACTGTATCCGGCAGAAGAGTTTATAGGACATTCGGAATGGGTCAGACACATTATGTTTTTACAATTAACAATAAACTATTCTGGATTTCGGCGGAAACCGTATGGGCCCGTAAATTTTTGGATGAATATATTGACCTTATCGATTGAAAACCTGATTTTTAATTAGATGTATCTGTTTATAGCGGGGCTATAGCTCAGCTGGGAGAGCGGTACGTTCGCAACGTATAGGTCGAGGGTTCGAATCCCTTTAGCTCCACATAACTTCAAACCAACTAGAGGAGAAGTATAAATGGATCAAATAGAAAACATCAATCTCGATTCCTCAGAATCTTTCAAACCTCCTACATATTTCCAGATGATTTTCTCACAAATGATTAACGACATGAAATTTGTGGGGATGTTCGTTATAATCATCGGGGCTATCAACTGTCTCTCGATAATAGGGGCGATAGTCGGTATCCCTTACATCTTTATCGGAATGAGAATGAGGGAGTCGGCTGAACAATTCGATATCTTCAGAATGAATAATGATGCAAGGGCAATGCGTGCAGGATTTGAACTTCAGGCTAAGTATTATAAGATCATTAAAATACTTATTATTATTTCGCTTGTTCTTATGGTTCTCGGAATTATTTTATTTATAGCTCTGTTGATACCAATGATTTCAGCTATTCAGGAAATGCAGTATTACGGTTAGACAATTTTGATTATGCAATAATTCAGGCAACAAAATAAACACCCTCTCGCTTTGAGAGGGTGTTTATTAATAAAATTAATCGAATACCTTTTCCAATTCCTGGTAAAGGTGGTGAACCTTATCAACAGCTGCAATAACCGCATCCTTATTATTGCCCTTTTCAACTACCGAATTGAACTGATCCACGGCATCATTAAGTGCTTTTCTTGATGCATCAAATTTTTCATTTCTCGATTCGAGTCTTTTTGAAAGCTTTGAATTCATCACGTCAATCATTTTGATCTTCATTTCGGCTGCAGCGGATTTAATCTTTTCAAAATTATATTCCGGTGCATAATAGTGATAGAGCATATAGAGGATCTGATGGAAAGCATCAACTTCCTTAACCATCGGTTTAACGGTGCGGACGAGCATTTCATATTGAGTATGAAGTTTCTCGGCGGCATCGAGAAGCGGCTTGGGGTCTTCTTTACCTGCAGCCGACTTATATTCTTTAACAGTCGCTTTCAGTGCAACAAGCCCTTCGTTCCACTTTGCTTTTTTATCCTGAAGAATTCCTTTCAACTCCACTTTTTCCAGTTTTGCAAAACCGGCTTCGATCTGCGGCAGTAAAGATTTCAGTAAAGCTACATCCTTCTCCGGCCAACCAACATGCCATAGCTGATAAATAACATCGTGGTATTCGGATAATTCCGGAACATCCGATGAAGTTTCGTGCTCGTGCTGAGCCAACACCGGAGATAAAAACAGTATTAAAGCAAAAAGAAATAACAGCTTTTTCATTTTTCCCTCTATTAATTAAAAAAGACTATACGTAACTATAAGTCCGGACATTACAATCGCAACCATACTCATAAGTTTAATGAGAATATTCAGACTTGGTCCGGAAGTATCTTTAAATGGATCGCCAACGGTATCGCCAATAACTGCAGCTTTATGAGCCTCTGACCCTTTACCGCCCATATTTCCTTCCTCAATAAATTTCTTTGCATTGTCCCAGGCGCCGCCGGAATTTGCCATGAATATCGCCAGTACAAAACCGCTTGCCAATCCGCCGGTTAGTAATCCCATTACACCGGCTACGCCGAAAATTAAACCGGTAATTATAGGGATAGCAATTGCAAGACTGGACGGAAGAATCATTTCAACTTGAGCGCCTTTCGTAGAAATTTCGACACAACGTGCGTAATCCGGTTCGGCTTTTCCTTCAAGTATCCCGGCAATTTCTTTGAATTGTCTTCTTACTTCATCAACCATTCTTGAAGCGGCGCGCCCGACTGCGTTCATGGTTAATCCGCAGAAAAGGAATGCCATCATAGATCCGATGAATATTCCAACAAGAACTTTCGGATTCATAAGATTCACTTCATAATAATCAATCAAATCCACTATTTGAGCAGTTTGGGTTTTAATTCCATTTCCAAGCTCTGTAACACCGGACCGAACAAGAGCTATTTTTACTTCTTCAATAAAAGAAGCAAGCAACGCTAAAGCTGTCAATGCTGCCGATCCGATTGCGAATCCCTTGCCTGTTGCAGCGGTCGTATTACCAAGAGAATCGAGAGCATCAGTTTTCTTTCTAACCTCTTTGCCGAGTCCGCTCATTTCAGCGTTACCGCCGGCATTATCTGCTATCGGTCCGTACGCATCAGTCGCAAGAGTGATGCCGAGTGTTGAGAGCATACCCACAGCAGCAATACCAATTCCGTATAATCCCATATTAATATTTGCGAGATCGAATCCCGAGGCAAATAAGAAAGCGAGTATTATTGCAATTCCAACTGCAAGAACAGGAATTGCGGTTGATAACATGCCAACTCCAAGTCCGGAAATTATTACTGTGGCTGGACCGGTCTTTGCATTCTGAGCCACGAATTGTGTCGGCTTATATTCGTATGCTGTGAAATATTCGGTTGCTTTACCAATCACAATTCCCGAAACCAATCCTGTAACAATTGATCCCCATATACCGGTCGCATTATCAAAGCCAAGCATGTGGACTACTATGTAGGAAAAGATAACTATCAGAATAGAACTGAAATTAATACCTCTGTTTAATGATTTCAGAAGGTCGCCAAGCTTAGCATCCTCTTTTGTCCGAACTGCATAGATTCCTGCAATTGAAAGAATGATTCCGATTGCAGCAATAAGCATTGGAGCCAGAACGGATTTGAATTGAAGCGAAGGATTATCGATAAATGCTGCGGATCCTAATGCGGCTGTTGCAAGAATAGAACCGACGTATGATTCATACAGGTCCGCACCCATACCGGCAACATCTCCCACGTTATCGCCGACGTTATCGGCAATCGTAGCGGGATTGCGCGGATCGTCTTCTGGAATATTTGCTTCAACTTTTCCCACAAGATCGGCGCCGACATCTGCTGCTTTAGTAAAAATTCCTCCGCCCACACGCGCAAACAATGCCTGGGTTGATGCACCCATTCCGAATGTTAGCATCGTAGTTGTTATTATTACAAGATTATGGCCTTCATTAAGTTCATGTGGATAAACTGAATTCAGGATTATGAACCATATTGATATATCTAATAGTCCAAGACCGACGACAACCAGACCCATAACCGCGCCGCTCCGGAATGCAACTTTCAAACCTTTGTTTAAGGATTCCATTGCAGCATTTGCAGTTCTTGCTGAAGCATAAGTTGCTGTCTTCATTCCGAAAAAACCGGCAAGACCTGAAAAGAAACCGCCTGTTATGAATGCAAACGGGACCCAGGGATTCTGAACATTAAGTCCGTATGCGAGAAACGCAAAGATGAGTGTTAATCCGAGGAAGAAAAATCCAACAATTTTATATTGTTGTTTAAGATAAGCCATTGCCCCTCTTCTTACGTAAAGCGCAATTTGAGCCATTCTTTCCGTACCTTCGCTCTCTTTCATCATCTGACGAAAGAATAAATAAGCAAAGACCAAGGCAACTGCTGATGCAATAGGTACAAACCAAAAGAGACTTTCTTGCATATTAACTCCTCATTTTGTTGAGATTAAATAAAAAAAATGATATAACACCGGGTTTGAATTTAATCGAAAGATATTTCTGAAGAAACAATCTTTGAAATTATTTACCCGTAAAAATATTGTGGCAAATTTAAGAAAAATAAAGATGAAATTATCTGTTTAAGATAAAAATCAAATGGTTTTCAGAGCGGTTTAAAAAGAAACCGGGAATTATCTTTCAATAATCCCCGGCATTGCTTTTCTATGAGGAGTATTTGTGTGGTGTCAATTCTTCGGTTGATATACGATTTTACGGATAGTATCGAATTGAAGGTAAGGATATTCCTCCCTTAAAGACTCGATAGCATCGCTTGCGCTTACTTTGTTTGATCTGAGAGATTTGAATTTTTTCCTGATGATATAATCGCGGACCGACTTTTCATCAATCAGGCCACGGCTTGTAAGGAGTGAATAAATATCATCGCTAATTAATTCAGCAAGAGGATTCTTTTCTGCTAAAACCGTGTTTTCCATTTTCTCCTCCATTTATGTTGTGATTGTTATTTCCAATGCCGGACTCCCCCTCCAAATCCGGCTCAAAGCAACTATCAATGATCCCGGGTTCTAATTATGAAATAAATAAGGGCATCTCAACAGCACAAATGTGCGGTTTTTCAGGTTTAGGGGATTAAAAAATGCACCTACCTGCATGATTATGCGGTGTTGAAAGAGATATTTGGAAGGTCAATTATTTCTTGAGGTTTAATTCCATTATATAGTTTACTTCTGCTTCAGAATCAGGAAGTTTCAGATCCGGAGAATTGAAAATCATCTTTGTATGATTTTTAAATCTGAATTCGCCTTTCATTATCCTGTCGAATACAACAACATCTAAATCAAACGTCATAGTATGTACAGTTCTTGTGTTGGGAATCTGTTCACCCCACGGATTTGCACCGTGATATTCAACATGTAGATAGTCGGTGCCCAGTTCGGTTTTGTAATTTGACGGATTCCCTAAGAGTTTTCCGAAACTTTTAATACTTACTCCGGCTCCGTCGGGATTGATTTCCATTTCGAAAGGTTCCGTTTGACCGACAGGGGATTTCATTCCGGTAAGTTCCGGTGTTAACTGATAACTAATGTACTTGCCAGTTCCCTTCCAGAATCCGAAGACTTCCGATTCAACAAGAGAATTCTCAAGATCCTCATATTTACTTAATACATCCGCTATAAATTTTTTAGTTTCCGCAAACGGCGGAATCTTTCCATATTTTTTTACAGCAGCAGGTCCGGCATTGAAAGCCGCTAATGCAAGTTCCAGATCATTGAACTGATTCATCAATGATTTAAAATAATTACATCCGGCACTAATATTTTCTGAAGGATTGCGTGGATTTTTAACTTTAAACATCTCACACACTTCTTCTGGAAGCATCATCAAACCAGATGCTCTGCTTTGGGATGAAGCATTCGGATTGCCCGCCGATGAAACAAGAATTATACTCTTAATTATATTTTTATCAACTCCGTACTGTTTTGAGTATTTCTCAATCAAGCCGTTATACTTAGTGATATCCTGGGCATTTAAACGGAACGAAATAATAACACAAAAAGTAATCTGTAAAATGATTCGAAGGGGACAAACCGACTTAGCCATTTTCACACCTCTTAAGAAGGTGAATAGAAATTATTAACTAAATAATTCCCTTTCTTATTGCTTTTGCTACTGCTTCGGATTGTGAGTGAACGTGAAGTTTACGGTAGATGTTTCTGATATGATGTCTTACTGTATCAACGCTTATGAATAATCTGTCGGCGATTGATTGATAATTATTCCCTTCCGCAAGAGAAGTTAATACTTCCTTTTCCCTCGACGAAAGCTGCGCTTCTTTATCTTCGTTTTGAACACCGATATTCTGCTGAAAAAGCGTTATTACCTGACGGGCAATTAGTGAGCTCATTGGAGCTCCTCCCTCGTAAGCATCTTTAATTGCTTCAAGCAATCTGGTAGGCGGGGTTTTCTTTACCAGATATCCGCTTGCACCTGCACAAAGGGCTTTAAGAACCGACTGGCTATCCTCATAAACTGTTAGCATAAGAATATTGAGTTCGGGTTTGATTTTCTTGGCCTTTATAATTCCGTCTATACCGCTCATACCGGGCAGACCTATATCCATCAGTACAACGTTAATATCGAGTGAGGAAATTTTACTAAGGAAAGATTCACAATCAGGAAAGGATCCAACGCAGCTGTAGCCGGGTGTACCGTTAATAAGCGCGGCCAGGCCGTCTCTTATAGTTGTATTGTCCTCTATTATAGTAACTTTAATCATATACATAAATGGATTTTAACAAGACAAAAGTAATGAATTTTTCGGGGAATTATTTAATTGGCGAGCGAATAAAATTAAAGTGAAAGTTTCAGCTAAACTTATTGATTCCGCTAATCCTGCCTTTAAACCTGATCTTCGTACCGGAGCTATCAGATTGAATTTCAAGATCACCGCCAATAAGCTTTGCTCGGCTTTTCATGTTAAGAATTCCATTGCCGTATTTAATATTATCGAGGTCTATTCCGTTACCATCGTCTTCCAGCTTAAGTTCGAGAATATCTTTATTCAGGTTAGCTTCCAGAATTATCTTTTTGCATTTACTGTGTTTAATTGAATTAGTAATAGCCTCTTTAAAGATTAAAAAGAGATTCTGCTTATAATCCATAGGAAGTCGAACGGAAGAAAATTTTTCCAGATTCACAGTTCCGAACGAGATCTCCATCGAATTCAGAAAATCGCTGTATGAATCTTTAAGTCGTAGAATTACGTGGTAAAGAGAATCCCGGTGTGGATTTACCATCCAGACAATATCGCTCATATTATCGATCAGCATCCTGGCCTTTTCGCTGATCATGCTGACTTTATGTAAGGGATCGGCGGAATTTGATTTCAATTCGTTTGAGGCAAGCTCACTTAAAATAGAAATTTCCGTGAGTCCGGAACCAATATTGTCGTGAAGATCTGCAGAAAGTTTGCTTTTCAGTTTTTCAATCGACAGAAGATTTCTGTACCGGATAGTTCCGATGTAATAGATTACAAAAGCAACAAAAAGAACCGCAAGGGTAATAAACCACCATGTTTGCCAGTAGGGTGGCGAGATGAAAATATGAAGTTCGGTTCCGACATTATTCCAAACACCATCGTTATTAGACCCCCGCACCCTGAAAATATAGCTGCCGGGAGCCAGGTTGGTATAATTTACAATCCTTCTGCGGGCGTCCACATAATGCCATTCATTTTCCATTCCTTCGAGTATGTATGCGTATTGATTGTCTGTTGGATTGGAATAATCGAGCGCAGAGAATTCAATAGAAAGAAAATTCTGATCATATGAAACATATATTGAATCAACTTCTCCTTTCACCGGTTCGTTGAATATCCTGATGGAACTAATTACTATGGGGGGAATGAAGTAATTGTCTTTTACACTGTCCGGATGAAAATAATTAATTCCGTTAATTCCTCCGAAAAACATTTCACCGCTTCGGGATTTGAAGTACGCTCCTCCGCTGAATTCAAGGCTCTGCAAACCATCACTCAGATCATACTGAGTAAACAATTCTGAGCTTGAATAGAACTTAAAGAGTCCGTTATCGGAACTCATCCAGAAGTTACCGCTTTTATCCTCCAGAACTCCATATACTACAGAGCTGTAAAGCCGGTTGCTCTGATTGTATCTTGTAAATCTTTCTTTCTTCTTATCAAATTTTAACAGTCCGCCGCCGTAAGTGGAAATCCAGAGATTTTTTCTAGTATCCTCGTAAATTCCCATTATACGGTTGTCGCTTAAGCTGGATTCATCACCAGAAATATTTTTATAAGAGATGAAATTTTTGTTTCTTTTATCGAACCTGTTAAGTCCACCGCCAAAAGTACCAATCCATAATATCCCTTCAGAATCTTCAAAGATCGTATAAACACGGTTATCGCTCAGACTGAACGGATCGGAGGGATTATGCTTATAAATTTCAAAGGAGAGTTTTTCGGGAAATTCCCCGAAAGAGTTTACTTTATTCAGTCCGCCGCCGAAAGTACCGATCCAGACATTTTTCTCTCTGTCAATAAAAATCGACTGGACCTGATTTGCACCGAGGCTCAATGTGTCTTCAGGAATGTTAAGGTAGCTTTCAAACCGGCCGGAGTTAAGGAAGAAGAGATTTAATCCGCCTTCATAGGTTCCGATCCAGAGTAATCCGCGGTCATCATACAACAAAGATCTGATATGATTGTCACTCAATGAGAATTGATTACCGGGCTGTGAACGGTAATATGAAAAGAGATTGGTTTTTCTTTCCCATTTATTTAAGCCCCCGTTGTATGTACCGACCCAGATATTATCTTTTTCATCCTCAGTAATTGCCCAGACTATATCGTCGTTCAAGCCGTTTTTATTGTAAATATCCCTGTTTATCTGTTTGAATTTAATACTGGAACGTTCAAATTTATTAAGTCCCTTTCCTAAGTGAGTTCCAATCCAGATGTTGCCTGAATTATCTTCGAGAAGAGAGAGTATATCATTTTTCGATATTGTCGACAGTACATTCGGATCGTTTCTGTAGCTTGTAAAGATTTTTTTCGAGGGATCAAATTTATTGAGGCCGCCGCCGAATGTTCCGATCCAAATGGCACCAAAGCTATCCTGGATAAGTGCGGTAATAAAATTACTCGAAACAGAAGCACCTTCTACAGAACCGGTTAAATAAGAAATGAATGAGGCATTATCCGGTGATAAGGATTGATCCTGCTTCGATAAATAATTCAAACCGCCGCCGTATGTTCCAATCCACAATCCACCGTCTTTATCAACCAGGAGATCGATAACCCGATCGTCGGTTAAACTCTTATTCCCGGTTCCTTTCCGGAAGTTTATAAAAGCCTGCTTGCCGTCCGATTCAATTAATTTATAAATTCCTTCACCAATTGTTCCTATCCAGACATTATCACCAGATGAGATAATTGATTTAATTCTTTTAGCTCTGAATCCTGTTTTATCTTTAAGGTCGAGACCGAAATATTTAGTATCTCCGGTAATAACATCGAAATTAATCAGTCCGGCACCCCATGTACCGAGCCAGAGAGAATTATTATTCCCTTTTGCAATTGAGGTGATTGCCTTATCGCCGTGTCTTGAATAGGGCAGCGGGAATTCAAAACGTCTTTCATCAAACAACGGATCTATTTTTATTCTCTCCGTAATGTAAAATCTTTTAAATAATCCCGTCCTCCTGTCAAAACTATTTAGGACTCCTTCCACGGTTCCGATCCAGATTAATCCTTTTTCATCTTCATAAATTGAAAGAATACTGTTATCCGAAATTGTTGTTGAATCGAGAGGATCATTCACAAATACTTTGAAGTTATAACCGTCATATCTGTTCAATCCGTTGGCCGTCCCGATCCAGATATATCCCTTGCTGTCCTGAAGCATGCAATTAATTGTGCTTTGAGAAAGACCATCCTCAATATTTATTTGCTTAAACTGGTATTGTCCATGCTGTGCGTTTGATGATGAAAAAATCCAGAGGTGAATTAGAATTAAGAGGTAATATTTGGCGGACATATTTTGCAAAATTTTCAAAAACCTTTTCATTATCATAATAATAGGATCGGTCAAAATCCACACATTTGAATTTATCTAAAATCGCGTTGCCGTCTAATGCAAATCATTTTATGAATAAGTCTATTGGCGATTTGTGGCTAAACTTCTATATTTGCCCGGTATTAAGAAAGAGGGTCTTAAATGCCTAAGTTTTTTGCCGCTCTTATTATTTCAGGATTAATACTTCTGCAGGGTTGCGATAAGGGGATTGAACCCGGTGAACCTGTTCTTCCGGGTAGTTTCAGAGGAAGTGTTTCTTTCTCGGGTACATGGCCCGAAGGGATAAAACGGACTCATATCGTTGTATTTAAAAATCCCTTGCTAACTGCCAATGATTTTTCAATTCAGAATTTCGCGTTTATAGTAGACTCAATTCCGTACAGGGATACTATATACTCCTATAATTCACTTGAGGATAATTTTCTTGCGGATATAATTACTCTCTATCCCGGGGAATATAAATACGTTGCGGTGGCACAATCTAATACACCGGAGATCTCTTTCTTAAGAAAGGACTGGACTGTTGTAGGAGTATACTGTCTCAACGATGATCAGACAAGACCGAAGAGTTTGATAATCCGTTCCAACCAGGTTACGCCCGACGTAAATATAAAAGTTGATTTTAATAATCCACCACCCCAGCCGCCAATGTAAGTAAAGGATCTCGGCATGAAAAAAGCAGAAGGCTCTTTAAGAAAGTTTTTAACCGTGATATTTATTCTCCCGTTTTTCTCCATATCAGCTCAAACCGGTTCGGTTATAGGTAAGGTAATTAGCGATAAAGCTCAGCCGATAACTGGTGCCAACCTGATTATTTCAGGAACAACTTACGGCGACGCATCGGATTTAAACGGAAATTTTGAGATTAAGAACGTTCCCTTCGGTGTCTACAACCTTGAAGCATCATGTATTGGTTATGGAAAGCGGACAATCAGAAATATTTCTGTCGGTGCCTCTTCAAAACCGTTAACAATAGTTTTAAGAGAAGCCGTAATTGAAACGGCACAGGTAATTGTAAGCGCTTCGAAATACGAACAGAGGCTGGAGGACATCACTGCAAGCACAACAATAATTCAGCCCGATTATATAAACAGGAAGAACTTTATTTCTTTCGATGACATGCTTCGGTATATACCGGGTGTTCAGATGAATCTTGAACAGGTAAGTATAAGAGGATCCAGCGGGTACAGTAAAGGTGTGGGAGCCCGGGTTCTTGTTGCAATTAACGGTATTCCTTTGTATGCCGGAGATAACGGTGATGTTGTCTGGGAACTTATACCGCTTTCAGATATCGAAAGAGTTGAGGTTATTAAGGGGCCAGCAAGCTCTCTCTACGGTTCGTCTGCGATTGGCGGTGTTATTAATATAATCACCAAAGCAAAAGTTCAGAGCCCCGTTACATATTTTAAGAGTTATTTAGGCGCATACGATAAACCCTCACACGATCTCTGGAAATGGGATGATAACTACAGAACATTTTATGGAATTGAATTAACACATTCCGGTTCTAATGAAAAACTCGGCTATACTCTTTCACTCAAAAAATTCGACAATATGAGCTACCGGCAGAACGATTATTTTAAAAGGTACCTCGGTCACATTAAATTGAGTTATTCATTCACACCCGATAATTACATTCTCTTCTTCTCAAATTATCTTTATTCCAACCGGGGCAATTTTTTATACTGGAAGGATTCACGGAATGCGCTGGTGCCTAAAGACGAAGAAAACGGGAATTACGTTTTATCCAACAGGATCTTTAACGGATTAATTTACCATCATAAATTCAACGAGAATTTTACTTCGGAAGCGAAAGGAAGCTTTTACAGAACCAGCTTCGACGGGTATGGATTGGAAGTTACCAGCTCAGTAGCAAATCTTTTCAGGGGAGAATTCCTTACCAACTATTTTGCTTCTGATAATCTGATCATTACATCCGGGCTTGAAGCTTCCTATTCAGACGTTAATTCGAACATTTTTTCGAACACGCATTTTTACGGTGCCGGCGCCTACCTGCAAGCTGAGTACAAAGGGATTAAAAATTTAATTGCAACAGCCGGATTGCGTTTCGATTATATAAAGATCGATACGATCTCAGGAAAGAACGCCGTAACACCACGGCTCGGTCTTAATTATAAACTCAACAACGATATAATTTTACGGGCTTCCATTGGTACCGGATTCAGAGCACCGACACCTGCGGAGGTATTTACTTCTGCCGCAGTTGGCGGTGGAGTGGGCGTTAAGGAGAATCCGAACCTTACTTCAGAAACAAGTCTGTCATTTGAATTCGGAGTTCAATATAAAATCGGGCCGGGAATAAATTTCGACGCTGCCCTCTTTCAAACCGAATACAATAACTTTATAGAAGCAAATCTTACAAATGAAGGTGATATTCAATTTATAAACCTATCCAAAGCCAGGATTCAGGGTATTGAAACAATTCTCGATTGGTCACTTATTCCTGAGGAACTTAAAGTTACAGTCGGTTATAATTATTTATGGGCTAGGGACATTGAGAAGAACAGATCGATGAAATACCGCCCGCGCAATTCTTTTTACGCTCAAGTAAAATATTCGCCCGGACAATTCGATTTTGGAATCGATTTCAGGCATTGGAGCCGGATTGAAGAGATTGATAACGCGCTCGTTGAACCGCCACTGGCTCTTGTAGTCGATGGCGATAAACGGGTTCCTGTTTATGTTACGGATATTACTGCCGGTTATAACTTTTTAATATGGAATATCCCCGCAAAAATTTACCTTAATGCCAGGAATCTTTTTAACTACAATTATGTGGAGTTTATTGGGAATATTGCGCCGATCCGTAATGTGTCGCTTAGTACAGAGATCTATTTCTGATATTAATTTGAGAGTATTATTAAAAGTCAGTGAACTACAAGGCTTCCAATTTGTCGTGCTGGAGAATCGTTTCCTGTATTTCATTCATTGTATTACTGCGCCGGTTGTAATAATAAGAAGAGGACTTATTTCATAAAGAGTATTGCTATAATTTGTTGAGCATAAGCTCATAATAGAAATACAAATCGACCCTGGAAATGTCACACAAAATATTCCCAAACTAAGCCGTTATAAAAAGAACCCGAACGCCTTTTAAAAAAAGGGCATTCGGGTAATTTATGTGATATTATTTTAGAGTTGCCCGTTTACTATTTTATCGAATGTATCTTGATCAAGGTACAGGGGTGCGTAAGTGATACCCTGTAATTTTAGATTCTTTATAAAAGCTCTCAGATGATTGGCAGAACCTTTTAATAAATTATTATAAACAAATCGGATATCCTGATTATCCACTTCCGGTGAATCTAATTCTTCTTTTAGATCAATAATATCCACTTCTTCTATAAGTGCTCCAACCTTTAATCCTTCAACATGTGATTGTCCTCCTTGCTTCAGCAAATTATCATATAAATCCTGAAGCTGTTGATTTTCAAAAAGACCCGGTCTATCATCATCGATTGGATCATTTATTTCGTATTTATCTAACAACCGTTTTATTGCGTCCATATGTGTTTGTTCACTTCTTGATATATTATTAAAAATCCGGCTCCCATGTTTCTCATTCATTTTTAAATATATATCCCGCGCAACCTTCTCCTCCTCTCTTAAGAACAATAGACCATCTTTTTCCTTTTCTGAAATATTTTCAAAAGGAAAACTTTGGAGGTCTGTTGTGAGAAGCAGGTTCTGAACATCTTCCGGATCAGCCGATTCTGGGTTTGAAATTAAATCACTGCAGCCCTGTGAAATAATAGATGCAAATAACATGGCCGGTATCAATAATATTTTTAATACTTTCATTATAAATCTCCTTTTTTGTTGTTTCCATAATGACAATAATGGTGCCAGAGCTAATTGATTTAAAAACGCAATATTCATTATCCTATTTCGTCCATAATGTTGTTATCAATACTCCGTCTAGTCGAATTAATAGAATAAAAACAATTATTACGTGTGATTGAGAAATGTTTAATCAGTTATTTAAAATTAAGAGAGCGTGAGATTTCCCACGCTCTCAATACATCGGGATGAATGATTATTTATTTTCTTCCGCCACGATATCCGCTGCCCTTCGGTCCGGTTCCGTCATGAACACCTGTTCCGGTAGAGTTTCCGCCCTTTTTACCAAATCCTGTACCGTCCTGCGGTCTGGCAGGTGTACCGGTTCCATCTTTCTTTCCGTATCCTTTACCTGCTCTGTTTACACCCTGTTGAGAAGTACCGACGTTATCGCAAATTCCGTCGCCGTCAGCATCCACCCAGTTTACTTTTGTGCCTGGTCCTTTGCCGTTTCCGGAAGGTGTTGTCTGTGCATAAGAATTGGAAGTGAATACAAGTGCGAGGAAAAGAACTGATGCAAATAATGCTAAGCGTTTCATTTTGTAACTCCTTTTGTTTGTTATTAAAGTTTCGCTATTACATTATTAATTTCCGTGCCAGTCCACGACTTGGATTTATTATGTAAAAAAACGATTTTCCCGGACAGTAAAATGATCTGAATGACGGATAAGTCGACCCGCTCGCCATTCAAGTCGAAATGTTAACAAAGTAATACCGGAGAGTTATGAATAATGATTGGATAAAAGAATTTCCCGGCGCAGTTACAATCTGCGACATTGACGGGAAAATAATCTATATGAATGATAAATCCGCCTCTGTATTCAAGGAGGACGGGGGATTACAACTGATAGGGGGAAATCTATTCGATTGTCACTCTGACGTATCAAACAGAATTATACGCGAATTGATCTCAGATAAAAAAATAAATGTTTACACTATTGAAAAAAACGGTACTAAGAAAATGATCTACCAGTCGCCATGGTTCGAGAACGGAGAAATGAAGGGACTGGTAGAATTATCGTTCGAAATACCTTTTGAAATGCCTCATCACAAAAGGTAGTATTAAATATTTTCTTTAGACTGATTTTCGGCAACCGGACTTTCGGCAGAATCTTTTCTTATCACTTCAACAGTGAAGTTAGCCGCCATGCCGGCAAGAGCTCCCACTGCAGTTAATATCGGCGCGAACATTGCCCCAAGGACACCAATAGTAACCGGTATCTCGATAAATGTATTCCCCTTATCATCTTTAATTATAATACGCCGGGCATTTCCCTCCTTGATAAGTTCTTCAACTTTATCAATAAGTTCCTTCCCCTTAACTTTGAATTCGTCTATCATCTTAAATCCTCCTTTTCTGCATTTTTAGATGCACTCCGTATCCGGAATGTTCCATTCATTAAAAAATTATTTATTTCGATATTTATAAAAACAGATTGACTTGGAAACAATTAAGATTTATTTTTGTTTCGATATTTGTCGAATTAAATATGAGTCGGTATGGATCTAACCAGAAGTATTGAAATTATGAAGTCGCTTGCGGATACCTCGCGGCTCCGGATAATAAATTCACTTATGGATAAACCTCAGTACGTGGAGGAGATCTCTCACAGATTGAATCTTGCCGTATCGACTGTTTCATTCCATCTGAAAAAGCTGGAAATGGCCGGTCTGATAAGTCAGACAAAGGAACAGTATTACATAATCTATAGAATAAATAAGAATCTTTTCGGTTTAACACTCAAGGAGATTGTCGATTTTGATGATAACGAGAAAGAATCGCACATAGAGAGAATTGAGAAATACAAACAGAAAGTACTCAAAGCTTTTTTTAAAAAAGACCAATTAATGCGGCTCCCGGTACAAAGGAAAAAGCGCCTCATCGTTCTTGGTCAGTTTGTCAAAAAGTTTTCGTCAGATAAAAAATACACGGAAGTTGAAGTGAATAAGCTGATTATGGAAAATTATGACGACTATTGCACCATAAGAAGGCTGCTGATTGAAGAAGGCGCAATGAAACGCGATAAACAATTTTACTGGCTGAACGCAGAAAACAATGAAGGAATATTATAGTGGACAAGAAAGAAATAAAAAGAAACTACAAACAGAAAATCCAGCAGATGGGTGTCTATCAGATCCGGAATCTTGCAAATGGAAAGGTGTTCATTGGGGGAAGTAAAAACATTCTCGCCAAGTTCAATGCCCATACTTTCACACTGGAAATCGGCACCCATATAAACAAAAAACTACAGGAGGAATACAACATCTTCGGAAAAGAGAGCTTTGTATTTGAGGTGCTTGAAACTGTCAAGCCGAAAGAGGATCCTGCCTATGATTACTCGTTCGACATAAAAGAGCTCGAAAAAAAATGGTTAAACAAAATAAAACCGACTGGTGAGAACGGTTATAACTAGAAAACCATAATCCGCTCACATCAATTTTTCGACTTTTTTCTTTTAATCCCGGTGGAAAAAGTCTGTACCGTTTTGAATAGAGCAGACATAGATTTCCGGAATTTTGTCATATTTTTTCTTATATAATCCGGAAATCTCTTCAACGAAGCCCGGAACTGTTTCTTCTTCGACGATATTTATTGTACACCCGCCGAATCCGCCGCCCATCATTCTCGATCCGAATACACCCTTGAGTCGGGAAGCCGATTCAACAAGAAAATCAAGTTCGGGACAGCTCACTTTATACAAATCCCGCAATCCTTCATGCGAACCGTACATCCTGTTGCCGAACGAAGCAAAGTCGTTTTTGTCAAGATCTTTGCATGTCTTAAGAACTCTTTCATTCTCTTCTACAACATATTTGCACCTGGCAAAAACATCAGGAGTGAATTCAGATTTATGATTTTCAACCATACTAATATCTGCATCGCGCAGACTATTGATTTCTTTATAATGTCTCTGCAATATTTTTACACCCTCCTCGCACTCCTCTCTTCTCCTGTTATATTCCGAAGATGCAAGTGAATGACTTACAAGTGTATTGCAAAGAACTATTTTTAAGTCATCTTTATCAAACGGATGATATTCGTATTCAAGAGAACGGCAGTCAATCTTTAATACTTTTTTTGAAGAGCCAAAAATATTAATGTACTGATCCATTATTCCGCATTTAACGCCCACGAACTCATTCTCGGCTCTTTGAGATAGCTTGACGAGCTCTATTTTCTCAATCTTAAGATCGAAAATATGATTCAATGAAAATGCGAGTCCGGCTTCGATAGCTGCCGAGGATGACAAGCCGGCACCTATCGGTATATCCCCTCCGAACACACAATTAAATCCGCCTATTTTCTTTCCCGACTTTTTGAGCTGATCAATTACACCGATAAGATAGTTGGCCCAGTTTTTTTCATTATGCTTAAAATCTGCTGCACTAAACCGTACTCCCTCGTTAAAATCGAGTGAGTAGAGATTACAGAATTCACTGTTTCCTGGAGCGATTGCAAAGTAGATTGCTTTATCTATTGCGGCAGGAAGTACAAACCCCATATTGTAGTCGGTATGTTCGCCTATCAGATTCACGCGGCCGGGCGAACGGACAATTACAGGCGGTTCATTAAACAATTCCCGGAATTTCTGATCAATTTTTGATGCGAGACTCATTATAATCCTCAGAATATTTTAACGGTTCTTTATTTTTATAATCTGCGAAGCGATGCTAACGGCTATCTCTTCTACTGTGTTGCTGTTGATTGGCAGGCCGATAGGTGCACGGACTTTTTTAAATAACGAAGGACTAATTCCTTCTTCTTTAAGTTCGCTGAAGATTCTTTTAATCTTAGCTTCGCTTCCCAGCATTCCGATATACCTAACTTTTCTGCCGAGGATCTGCCTTAAAGCAATTTTATCAGTTGGCAATGCGGACGTAACAATCGCAACGTATGAATAATCTCCCTCTTCAACATATCCGCCGATGTTATCGTAAGAAGTGATAATGATCTCATCGGCAGAATGATTTTCTTTCAGAGTATTAAGATCAGACCTGTCATCGAAAACGATTATATGAAATCCCAACAATTCCATCTGGTTTGAGAGAGCAAGCCCTACATGCCCTCCTCCGATAATATACATCGTATCTTTGACGCCGATATTCTCCTCATAGCTCCAGTCATTTCCCGATTTGAATCTATAGACAATGTGTTTACTGTTTCTTAATCCCGGTTTAACATTTAATCCTTCCGGTGTAAGAGCCAGCACCGCTTCTTCATTCTTATAGAATAACTGAATAATTTTTTTAATCCTGCTCAGGTCTTTCTTATCCAATGTAATCGTGAAGTTAGTCTGACGCCCCTGACAGACAAGGCCTGACTGCAATTTTTTAACTTTCTTACTATGGTATAAATCTCTGTGAAGTAAAGCTTTCTTTTTCGATTTCAGTATTCTCTCGCAATCCTTAAGCAAATCATACTCCATCTGGCCGCCCCCGATGGTGCCAACACTTACTCCCTCTTCAGAGACTGCTAATTTAAAACCTGCTTTACCGGGCGAACTCCCTTTCGATTCCAGAACTACTGTAAGAAGAACAGATCCATTCTTTTTCAGCGATTCGAAAATAAATTTCCACATTTTCAGATCTTTCATTAAGATGATCCTTATAACGGTTTTAATTTATTAAAATCGTCCAATGTATCTAGGTCTGTAAGAATTTGAGGATACCGGCAATCCCATATTTTTTTACTTAACGCCGGATTATGACTTATTTCTTTTAATGAATAATTGTTTGCCGTATCGATAATAATTCGAAAAAGAGATTTCTTTAAAAGAACCGGATGACCTTTTACAGAATTGAATGAGGGTTGTATCCAGTTATAATTTTCTTCAATCTGTTCGATAAATTCCCGATAAAATTCTTTTGGAATCAGCGGTTGGTCAACAAAGTGATAAATTACCCAGGCGGAATCCATAGATTCACTTAATCCTATTTTAAGAGAAGAGAACATTCCTTCTTCATAGTTCTGATTATAAACAAATCTGATCCGATCGGACTTCTCCAAAGCGTTCTCTACCTGTTCGCTTTGATATCCTGTTACAACTATAAGGTTATCACAAACCCGAAGCAGATTCTCGGCAACAATACCGACGAATGATTTCCCGTTAATTTTCATAACCGGCTTAAAGGAATTCATTCGGCCGGAGAGGCCTGCTGCCAGGATCAATCCGCTAATTTTCATTTTACCCGGAATATTTTCATGATCTGTTTTATGGAGAGAGAATCAGGTTTTCGAAATTGTTCAGCCGCCGCTTCCGTATCTTTTAATCCGTTACCGGTCATCATAAGCATAATTTTAGAATCTGCTTGAATCGGATTACGATTAATAAATTTCTTATATCCCGCATAGGATGCGGCACATGATGGTTCTACAAACAATCCGGTTGTACGGGATATAATCAATTGTGCTTTTAAAATCTCCTGATCGCTCACGGCAATCGCAGATCCTCTGGTTATAGAGATTGACTGTGCGGCCATATATAAGTTTCGGGGCGCTGCTGCCGAGATACTATCGGCAATAGTATCCGCTTTCTTAAACCGGAATTCCCCATTTTTCATATAGCGAACCAGCGCATCGCTTCCTTTCGCCTGGACACCAATAAGCTTAGGAATTTTATTTATCCAGCCTAGTTTTTTCAGATCGTAAAACCCTTTGAATAATCCAGAAATAATCACACCATCGCCAACCGGCACAAAAATATAATCCGGCAATTCCCCTTTCAGCTGAATGAACATATCAAAAGCAGCTGATTTCTTTCCTTCAATAGTTAAGGGATTGTAAGCGGTATTACGGTTATAGATTTTTTTTGCCGAGGAGATTTCAAGACAAATATCGAAAGCATCATCATAAGTGCCGTCAACCGGATATATTGATGCACCATATGCCTGAATCTGAATTCTTTTTGCCTCGGGAATTGATGAAGGGACAAAAATGTGAGATTTAACTCCGAGTCGGGAGGCTATTCCCGCCAAAGATGAACCTGCGTTTCCAGTAGAAGCGGCGGAGATTTCTTTTACGCCGAGCTCGAGAGCTTTCAAAACTACAAGAGATGACGCCCGGTCTTTATAGGATAAAGTCGGATTTCTCGTGTCGTCGAAGAAAAAGATTTCCCTTCCGTCAACTTTATACTTTAAAACAGGGGAAGAGTTAAGTTCAAGCCGATTAAGTATTTCATCCGGCGGATATTTTTTAAGAGGCCATAAAGGTTTATAGTTCAGAAATTTACCGGGAGAAAGATTCAGAAATTTCTTCCGGGATAATTTTTTCTTTATCGAATTGTAATCGTACTCAACGGTAAAAACACCTCTCAGCGGTTTATTTCTTTCCGCCATTCCGCAGATGGGACACAGATAAACGAAATTATTCTCAATTTGTGTTGCGGAATATTCTTTACCGCAATCGAAACATTTGTAAAAGTAGTTGTTCATTAAATTTTATAATTTTTCTCTAAGATTCTTTGCCATCTCCACAAGTTGAGATTCCCCGGAATGACTCTTCAAGTCACATTGTTAATCCCATAATGGCTTTAGCAGTATGAAGGCGGTTTTCCGCTTCGTCGAACACAATTGATATATCAGGGTTATCGAGAATCTCATCCGTCACTTCGTTTCCTCTGTCGGCCGGAAGCGCATGCATAAGCTTAACATTTTTATCAGCAAGTTTTATTCTTCGCTCATCGCAAATCCAACTTTTATAGTTATCGAGATTGGATTTCATCTCTTTCTTGCATTCATCTTCGTGTGAGAGATAATATTTTTCATCATAATACCCGAATCCGCCCCAGTTTTTGGGAACAACAATTTGAGCTCCTTGGAATGCTTCATCCATATTATTTGTAAACTTAATACTGCCTCCTCCCTCTTTTGCATTTAGGATTGCTTTATCAACAATATTTTTGCTTAGCGGAAATTCCTTAGGGTGAGCAACTGTTACATCAATACCGTATCGGGGGAATAAAAGTATCTGTGTCTGGGGAACACTTAAAGGTTTTGAGTGTGTCGTTGCATAAGCCCAGGATACTGTAACTTTTAACCCATTTGTATTTTTTCCAAAGTGTTCGAATATTGTCATAAGGTCTGCCAGGCCCTGGAACGGATGATAAACATCATCCTGAAGAGACATAACCGGTTTGCGTGAGTATTGAGCGAGTTCATTGAGATATTTATTCCCGACCCCGTAAAAGCAGTTCCGGCAGGCAATTCCGTGTCCCATCCGGCTCAGAATAATTGCTGTATCCTTTGCAACTTCGCCGTGTGTAATCTGCATTTTATCGGGTGTAAGATCGTGAGCATGCCCGCCGAGCTGGGTCATTCCGGCTTCCATTGAGTTTCGTGTCCGGGTTGATTGCTCAAAAAACATCATGAAGAGTGTTTTATGAGGAAGCCAGAGAGTCGGCTCCTCGGCATAGAATTTCTTTTTCAGGTCGAATGATGTTTCGAATACTATGTCGAGTTCTTCCTTTGTCCAGTCGTCTTCTGTTAAAAAATGTTTTCCCTTGAATTTCAATTCCATATTTATCTCCTTAATTAATAGGACGAGGATTTGTCTTACTTTTATTTTATCAGTTCAAACGGTAACAGGGAATAAAACTTAGCCGCCTTAAGCAGGTCGTTTAATACAATCTCCTCTTTAGATGAATGTGCAAGCTCTTCTTTTCCCGGTGCAAATCCGATTGTCGGGATTCCAAATTGACCGGCGGTTGCAACTCCGTTGGTAGAGAAACTCCATACTCCGCTCTTTGCTTTACCTGTAGACGCTTTAGAAGTCCTCATCGCCGCATCAACAAGCGGATGCTTTTCGTCGTATACCCATGTAGGGAAATATGCCTCCTGAGAATATTTAGTTCCCTTCCAGCTTACTCCCTCTACATCAGGAATAGAAATTTTCGCATCGCTCTTATGCTTCTTTATTATTTCTTTCAACTCTTTAACTACACTATTCCTGTTTTCTCCGACGGTCATTCTTCTATCTATATGAATCTGACAGAAATCAGAAACCGAGCACATCGAAGGAGCTTTTGAAACGATATTGCTTACCGTAATAGATCCTTTGCCCAGAGTCGGTTTCGGTTTCAGTTTTTTATCGAGTTTTTCAATATCGGCAACTACCGGCATCATTTTATAGATTGCATTAATTCCTTTCTGATTATGAGCACCGTGAGCTGATTTACCCGTAGCAGTAATTTTTAATTCCATTCTTCCACGCTGTCCCCTGTATACTTTCATATCGGTCGGCTCACCCAGCAGAACAAAATCAGGCTTGATTCCTTCATTCCTGATTATGTGATAAAGAGGATAACCGTCGGCATCCTCTTCCAGAACTGAACCTACAACATAAAGCGTAAAGGGAAAATCGTTTCCGAATATCGACTTGATAATTTTCCCCGCAATCATAAATCCGGCCATAGCCGGTTTTTCATCAACCGCTCCGCGTCCGTAAAGTTTCCCGTTTTCAATAACTCCGGCAAATGGAGGATGCTGCCAGTTCTCGGTTTCAGTTACTTTTACAGTATCAATATGAGCATCGTACATAATTTTTACGGGGCCGTTTCCGATCCGGCCGATTGCATTTCCGAAAGAATCGTGATAAGATTCATCAAATCCGTATTCATTCATCTTCTTCACAATGAATTCTACAATTTCTTTTTCTTCACCGCTGTAACTTTTTATCTGGACCAATTTTTGAATCAGCGAAAAAAGATTTTCCTTTTCCGCTTCCACAGCCTTGAATAAATTTTCTTTCATATCCGTAATACTCGTTAACTGTTTCTTAATAAAGTTAGTTATATCAAAATTTTCTGTTTATAAATTAACTATAATTAGAGATATTTACATCGGTTATATGGAGTATTTGAATGCCGGGAATAATGAAGCCGATTTCATTTTTTAATATTCTTAATCAGATCTTTAATGAGAGTAAAAATCATTCGAGTTTATTCGGTATAGACAAGAATGGCTTTTTTCAAAGTAAAGCAACTAAAGCATTCAATTTTCTGGGGACTCCCCTTGAGAATCCAGTCGGACCTGCTGCCGGTCCTCATACACAGATGACCCAGAATATTATTGCGGGGTATTTAACAGGAGGCCGTTTTTTCGAATTAAAGACAGTACAAAAAAACGATACCATTGATATTGGCCGCCCCTGTATTGATGTAGAGGATGAAGGATATAATGTTGAGTGGTCGCAGGAATTGACATTAGAAGAATCATATGATGAATATTTAAAAGCCTGGATTCTGAATCATTTTATTAAAGATTATTTTGAGCTTTCATCCGGCAAGGAACGCGGATTTATTTTCAATATGAGTGTAGGATATGATCTCGCTGGAATCAAAAGCGTCAGGATGAATGATTTTATTGACCGGATGATGAATGCCGATAAATCTCCATCCTTTTTGAAATATAAAAATATTCTCAAAGAGTTTATCACGAAATATTTGAATAACCGCAGTGACCCGATCGATTCTGTTGACCGGATATCGCCTGTAATTTCGGATTCGGTTACACTTTCTACAATGCACGGTTGCCCGCCTGATGAAATTGAATCGATTGTTAAATACCTGATAAAAGAAAAGAGATTACATACTTATGTTAAGCTAAACCCGACTCTTCTCGGTTATGATTATGTTAAAAGTACATTAGGGAATCTCGGCTTCAAAAATGTATTTCCTGAAAAGGGATCATTCGACAACGACCTTCAGTGGAATGACGCCGTTTTAATGCTTCGGCGTTTGAAATCATTCGCAGAAGAGAACGGAAAGGAATTCGGAATAAAACTTTCAAATACTCTGCCGGTGAGAAACAAAAAGAAGCGGATGCCCGGCGATGAAATGTATTTATCCGGACGGCCGTTATTCCCGCTTACAATAAACCTTGCTTCAAAAATTGCGGAGGAGTTTGCTGGCGAAATAAACATTTCGTATTCAGGCGGGGCTTCAATCAACAATATTAAAGAGATAATTGAGACAGGTATTAAGCCCGTTACATTTGCTACCGAGCTATTGAAACCGGGAGGATATAACCGACTTTTTCAGATTTCCGAATCCTTAACAGAGATTCCATTTGAGACTCATAAATTAATTGATCTGCCTAAGCTGAAAGCGCTTGCCGGTAAATCGCTTAACGACAAATATTACCGCAATGAAACACGGAATGCAGAATCGATTAAAGTACCAGATAAGCTGAATACATTCGATTGTTTCATTGCTCCTTGCCAGGTTGCCTGCCCTATTCATCAGGATGTTCCAGAATATATACGTTTAGCGGGTGAAGGAAAATATGAAGAAGCCTTACAGGTTATAACTGATAAGAATCCTCTTCCGCATATAACAGGTTATGTCTGCGATCATCAGTGTATGTATCACTGCACTCGCATCGATTATGAGGAAACCGTTAAGATACGCGACATTAAAAAGGAAGCCGCATTAAATGGTTATACCGGTTTCATAAAAAATATTTCAGTTGAAGAAAAATCCGATGTTAAAATTAAAGCAGCCGTGATAGGTGCCGGGCCTTCCGGTTTATCTGCTGCGTATTTTCTGGCAAAGTCGGGTTTGGATGTAACAGTCTTCGAGAAAAATATGAACGCCGGCGGAATAGTACAGAATGTCCTTCCGCAATTCCGCCTTCCGCAATCCGCCATCGACAACGACATTAAATTCATCGAGAAGTTCGGGGTTAGATTTATTTTCGGTGTTGACCAGTCATTCTCGGTAAACAGGTTAAAGCAGGAGGGTTATAAGTATATTTATATTGCAATCGGTGCAGAGAAATCAAACAATCTGAATATTTCTTCAGATAAAGAAATTATAAATGCGATCGATTTTCTATGGGATTTTCACCACAACATCAAAATTAATCCAGGTAAAAATGTAGCTGTTATTGGCGGTGGTAATTCCGCAATGGACAGTGCCCGCGCTGCTTTACGATTAGATGGTGTTGAGAATGTCTATCTCATATACAGACGTACAAAAGAGTATATGCCGGCAGACCGCGAGGAATTTGACGCGGCTCTCTCCGACGGAGTAATCTTCAAAGAACTTTTACTGCCATATGATTTTACAGACGGAAAGTTAATGTGCAATAAAATGAGACTGTCCGAACCCGAACCGGACGGACGCCTAAGCGTTATTCCAATTGACGGTGAATTTGAAGAGCTGGATATCGACACGGTGATTTCCGCTATTGGCGAAAGCGTTGACACCGGTCTTCTTGAATCCAATAGAATTTTAGTTACAAAGAATAAAGCTGACGTCAATCCAGCAACAAATGAGACTAATATTGAAAATGTATTTATAGGCGGAGATGCGCTGAACGGCCCCGCAACAATTGTGAGAGCAATAGCCGACGGAAGAAAAGCCGCCGATGCAATCGTGAAAAAAGAGAATATACTTTATCCTTCGATTGATATTAAAAAATACCCCAGGATAAATAACGACACGCTTAGCCTGCTTAAAGGAAAAATCGAGTGGAGTAATAACGATCTGGTGCTTGAGGCCTCCCGTTGTTTAAGCTGCAATTCGATCTGTAATAAATGTGTTGATGTATGTCCGAACCGGGCGAACGTTGTAATTAAAACAAATCACCCGGCCTTCAGGGATGCAAATCAGATTCTTCACATCGATTCACTCTGCAATGAGTGCGGTAATTGTGAAACCTTCTGCCCGCACGAAGGTGCTCCGTACAAAGATAAGTTCACTCTGTTTGCGTCCGGAGACGATTTCAATGAGAGCCGGAATGATGGGTTTTATATCATTAAGGCTGGTAATGAATATAGGGCTGTTATGCGGGCAGAAGGGCGTATATTTGAAATTAATGATATACACCGGGATAACGAGATTCCACAAAGATATTTGATGTTGATGAAAAGTGTAATAGAGGATTATCCGTTCTTAGTGTAATGATTACCATTCTTTAACAGATTTTTCAACGGCTTCTATGATCTGCTTATAACCGGTGCATCGGCAAAGATTCCCGGAAATCGCCTCTTTAATTTCCTCTTCGGTCGGTTCGGGATTTTCCAGCAGCAATGCGTATGCGGACATAATCATTCCCGGTGTACAGAATCCGCACTGAACAGCGCCGTATTTCATAAAATTCTCCTGCAGCGGGTGAAGCTTTCCATCCTTTTCAATTCCCTCTATCGTTATAATCTCGGCACCGTCACACTGACCGGCAAGTACCAGACACGAATTAACGGCTTTACCATTCATTATGACCGTACAGGCACCGCACTCACCGATCGAGCATCCCTCTTTAGTCCCTGTCATAATAAATTTATCGCGCAACAAATCAATCAGACGAATGTTCGGTTCAACATCCGCGGTAATATGATTACTATTTAATATGAATTCTATTTTCATAAATACTCTTTATAAAATACTTACGGCCTTGAGGCGGCGATTAGCGCAGAATTACCTGGCTGAATCCGTTATATCTGATTTTATCTGCGTTCTAATTTTCTTAATAAATGATAACAGACCTGCTGTACAACAGGAATTTTATATTCACTGGACCACCGCACACCGGCAATTTGAAGAATTTTTTCACCCAGTTTAATTGCTATCTCTTTCGCCGAATCATCTGTCATCATTTTCCCTTTAGCAAACTCTTCGACGTCGTAAATTCTTGTCCCAAAAGGAGTAACTGCGCCGCTTGCAATCTTAATGTCGTTAATCGTGCCGTCTTTCAAATAAAGAAGAACCGCTAATGAGATTCTGCTTATAGAAACCGCTCTTCTTCTTCCAAGCTTATAAAAATCACCGTAATAATTTAATTTCGGAATCGGAATTAATATATGTGTAACAATTTCATCGGGTTTTAATCTTGTTCCATAGGGTCTTACAAGTAAATCCTGCAGTTTTATAATTTTTTCTGCTGTAAAAGATTTAATCTTAATCTCCGCGTCATAAACCAAAAGCGGTGCAACACTGTCCGCACATGGTGCGTTGTTTATAAAATTACCACCAAGTGTAGCGCGATTTCTTATCTGTGTGCTTCCGATCGTTTTCGAAGCCTTAACAAGTAAAGGTATCTTTTCATTTAACAAATCATTGGAAATAATCTCCGTAAAAGTGGCGGCCGACCCTATCGAAATAAAATTATCTTTTACATAGATTTCTTTCAATTCAGCAATTCTGTTTATATCGATCAATTGTTCAATTTCAGTAAACCGGGGAGATTCTATATGAAAGCCGGGGACGATATCAGTGCCGCCTGCAATAATTTTTGATGAACCGTTATTATTCTGAAGAAGTCTGCATACTTCGTCTAAAGATTCGGGAAGCACTATTTCTTTAAAGGGTATCATGATGTACTTCCACGTTTTAGACTTTCGGGATACAATTTTTTTCTGAGCAATATTTCTTCGATGTTGAGGGGCAGATTGAAAAACCGCTGACCGGTTGCATTCGCAATCGCGTTAGAAATTGCTGCTGCTGTCAACTCAAGTGTCGGTTCTCCCAGAGATTTCCCTCCCCACGCGCCGTATTTGTCTTTACCTTCAATGAAATAAGGGTGAATGGCATCAATATCTTTACTTGTAGGAATTAAAAACTGGTCGAAATTATTTTCCCTTATTCTTCCATTATGAGTAGAAATTTTTTCCCATAATCCATAACCGGCTCCTTGAGTAACTCCGCCGTAAACCTGACCTTCAGCTCCCAGGATATTTATTACTTTCCCGGGATCGTGTACAGCCCAGATATTATTGATATAAACTTCGCCGGTTCCTGCATTCACAGTAACCTCAGCAACCTGGCATCCGTATACATAAGTGAAGTATGCTGTTCCCTGTCCCGTATCTTCCTCCCAGTGAACATCAGGTCCTGCATACCATCCGATTGTGGAGAGGTTAACACCTTTAGAATAGGCGGTTTTAATTAATTCACTAAAAGAAATTTTCCTGGTCTTTCTACCTTTATGAAAAATCCGGTCATTGATAAATCTAATATCACTTGTACTTTTCAGTTTCCATTCTGATGCTATTAATTTAACGAGTCGATTTTTCAATTCTTCGCAGCCGTTTTTAGTAGCTCCGCCGCCCATCAATGTCGCTCGTGAGGCTACGGTAGGACCGCTATCGGGAATCCTTGAAGTGTTCTGTTCCAGATAAATGATTTTATCGGTTGATATTCCGAAAACCTCCGCGGCAATTATAGAGAAAGTAGTTTTTAAACCCTGACCGTTTTCAGCTAATCCGGTAAGAAGATATACTGTACCGTCGGGCTGAATAGAAACATATGCCGCGGCCGCATCAATCCCTTCGGCACCGAGGGAACATCCGCGGTAACTGAGTGCAAGTCCAATTCCTTTACGCCATAATTTATCGGGATCAATAAATTTCTCTTTTCCCAATATCAGGGAATCATTCCGGGATTCAGCCGAGTTCACATTTCCAGCTTTAGATTTCCCATTCTCAGACCATTTAGAATTAAAAGAGGAAACATCCACCGCTTTCTTAAGAACTTTATTGAGAGTTACTTCGTGCCCGGTTAACTTCTGGCCGCTGGCCGTAACGGATCCCTGTTTGAATCCGTTTATCCTGCGGATCTCAAACGGAGTTTTCCCGATTCGAAGAGCAATTTCATCCATCAACGATTCTATGGCAAAGATCGGCTGCGGAGAGCCGAATCCGCGCATAGCGCCTGTATAGGGATTATTTGTGTACACAACCCGTACATCGGTATGAACATTTGGAACCTGATAAGGACCTGTCGCCTGAACAACAGAACGCCATGTTACAAAAGGGCTCATAGATGCATACGCACCGCCGTCTGCGAGCAGATCTATTTTCATCGCCCTAATTTTGCCGTCTTTTTTGTAACCGATTTTATATTTCATGATGTAAGGATGGCGTTTATAAGATTCAACAATCGATTCTTCACGGTCATATTTAATTTTAACAGGCCGGTTTAACTTGAGTGCGGCAATTGCGGCCCGGGCAGAGATTATATTCATAGTATCGTCTTTGCCGCCGAAAGATCCTCCGAGTTCCGCCTGAATTATTTCAACTTCATTCAGTCCGCACCCGAGGACCGACGCAACTACTTTCCTTGTTGTAAAGGGATTCTGAATACTGCCGATTATTTTTATTTTCAAATTACCTTCACCGGGAATTGCAGTTACACATTCCGGTTCGATGTAGGCATGTTCTATCAATTGAGTAGTATATGTCTGCTCTATTATCTCATCGCTCTGCTTAAATCCCTTTTCAACATTCCCTTTACGCAAAGGATAATGCGTAATAAGATTCGATTTTATTTCCGGGTGGATAAGAATAGAATTTTCTTCAAGCGCTTTTGCCGGATCGTCCAGAACCGGAAGATCCTCAAGTTCAATTTTAACCTGTTTGGCCAATTCTCTCAAATGCTTTTCATCACGGCCGACAAGCATTGCGACAACATCGCCGGGTGTTACAATTTTATCCTTACAGAAAACCGGCTGATCGGGTTTAATCGGTCCGACATTTTTACTGCCCGGCACATCCTCCCATTTAATAATTGCATCGATGGAATTGTCTGTTTCTATTTCCGAAAAATCAATTCTCTTAATAATGGCATGAGAAGAACCGGTACGGACCATCACTCCGAATAATTCGTTTCCGAAACGGTAATCATCCGCATATTTTGCCCGGCCCGTAACCTTTGCGAAGGCGTCTCCCCTTACAACTGGTCTGCCGACAATATTGAATTTTCTTTTATTCAATCGGACTTTATTTATATAACGAAAATAATTTTTTACCATGTTTAAATATTTCTTTGAAAGATTCGGATTCGTCAATATTAACAAGGTGATAATCTTTCATTAAAAAGTTTCCTTCCTGGATAACAGTTCTGATATTGCTCTCGAGCGCACCGTAAATGAAATGACCCCAGTAATTTTCTTCCGAAATCGGAGTCGGCGGGATATAATCCCACACAATAAAGTCGGCTCTGTCTCCTTCGGCAATTATAGAGAAATCCTCGAAATATTTTTTAACAAAACCGATCTGATCAAAATATGATTTGATAAAAAGCCTGAATGAATCGCCCGCTGGTGTGTTCTGATATCGCATCAGAAGAAAATACTGTTTCATCGATTTAGCAATATTGGCATGCATTCCGTCAGTTCCAATAAGGACAGGGATGAGGGTGGGAATCCTTGAGTACTCGGGCAGACCGACAGCATTATTCATGTTCGAATCGGGATTATAGACAAGAGCGCTTCCGTATTCTGCTATCTGATAATATTCTTTCTGATTCAAATGGACGCCGTGGCCAAGAATGCTTTTACTGTTCAACAAATTATATCTCACAAGCCGGTTTACAGGAAGGCGGCTGGTATAACGACGGCTTAAAATTCTATCGCTTTTATCCTCACAAAGATGAATGTGGATGCCGGTTTCATATTCCTTAACAAGTTCAGCCGCTTCTGATAAAGTGTCGTCCGATAATGTGAATGATGCATGCAGTCCGAGGAGCGATTTTAAATTAGCGCTCGAATATTTCTTCAGAAAATTTATATTCTCATCGAGTCCCGATTTTGCGGAAAGTGCTCCGTTTCGGTCAGTGGTTTCAAAACAGAGAGCTCCGCGGATATTATTTTCGATCAGGATTTCTGCGATCTTTCCCAGGCTTCCGTCAGTTGAACTTGGAGATGAATGATGATCGAAAATGTATGTAACCCCGTTTTTTATCGATTCTATTACAGACATTCTGGCCGAAGCTTCAACCATATCGAGAGTAAGCTTTTTATCGAGATCCCACCAGAGATTCTTAAGAACATTCTGAAAATTGTTCAGCGGTTTGACGATAGGAAGCCCCTTTGCAAGACGCGAATAAAAATGATCGTGAAAGTTTATCAGCGGAATGGTGATTAGTCTTCCGCCGGCATTATAAACCGAGTTTCCGAGCTTGGATTTACTATCTAAAAAATTATTATGATTCCTCTTAAATATTCCGGTTATTCTTCCGTGTTCAATTTCCAGATCGCCAAAGAGAGGAATAATTTTGTCATTCTTTATCGAAGCAATCCATGCGTTAATAATTTTAAATGATTTTTTCCCGGCCATGGCTAACTCACTGAGATAAATTTACCGTAACCGAAAAGATCCGATACTGGATTATTCAAATCATAGATTTTTCTGCCGCGCAGATACGTCCGGATAACTTTAGCATTCAGAATTAATGCTTCGAACGGTGTGTACTTCCCTTTACTATTCATGTTTGCCGCTTCGATCTTGCCGGACTGCCAGAGATCGATAAGACAGATATCGGCATCGAACCCGGGTTTAAGATTTCCTTTATTTTCAAGATTGAAATGAGAAGCGGCGTTTTCAGAAAGGAGCTGAACTGTTTTTTCGAGAGTCAGTCTTCCTTTCATAAACCCCTCGCTTAAAAGAAACGGAACGCGGTGTTCAACACCGGGAATTCCTCCATAGACTTCCCAGAAGTCTGATGAGGATTTTTCATCGACAGGATTGCAGCCGGCATGGTCGGTAGTAACAAATTGAATTGAACCGTCATTCAATCCCTCCCATAAGGCATCGAGATCTTTTTCGCATTTGACGGGAGGAGCGGTTTTGAGAAAATTTCTGATCGAATCGTTTTCAAAATCCTTCTGAGTAAAATGGAGATAGTGGGGACAGGTTTCCGCTGTAAAATGAAGTTTAGTTGACCGGGCTTTTTTTATCTGATCGAGACCGAGTTTAGAACTCAGGTGAACAACATGGATTCTGCAATTTACTTTCTGTGCGACTGATATGAGCTTATCAATTGCTACAGCTTCAGCTCTTGGATCCCTGCTGTCGCAATACGCTTTCCAATCGATACGGTTGGCATTTTTGTATTTTTGTTCGCGAATCGTTACCAGTTCTTTATCTTCAGCATGGACAGCCATCGGTCTGCCGGTTTTCTCAATTACGCGTCCTGCAAATTCCATCTGCCGCGGTGTAAGATCAGTAAACGACTCCATCCCGGAAATAAAATATACTTTAAATCCGGCAACGCCACACTTTGTAAGCTGCAGAATATTCTCCTCAACATCCGCTTCCTTAAAATTCTTACCCGAGACACCGCCCCAGAAAGCATAATCGATCATACTCCGGCCTTCAAGAGCATTAAGTTTCATACGGAAATTTTCTGCGGTTGTTACCGGCGGAACAGATGTGCACGGCATATCAATTACGGTTGTAACTCCGCCAGATGCTGCTGCTTTAGAACCGTGTTCAAAATCCTCACGGAACTCGAATCCGGGGGTATCGAAGTGTACATGCGGATCAATACCGCCGGGAATGGCAAGAAAACATTCCGGAGATTCTCCGTCATCACAATAAGTCTTAAGTATATTATCCCGATTCGTTCTGTCCTTCAGATCATCCCAGTCGAACAACTGTTCTGCTCTCTGCTTAATTTCAATAATTTTTGAATCGAAGGTAAGGTCACAAAGCCGGAGTTTGTTGCCTGCGGCCGGCAGAAGGAGATTTTTTAGTATGTTCGGTTTTTCATCCATAATTAAGAATGAAATAGAAAAAATTTTTTATGAAGAAAAACTGCGATTTGTTATTCCTCATAAAAGCAGATTTCTATATTAATCCGACTTGTTGATTGAATTCTTCAATTAATTTATTCCATACAGGAACAACCGAGAACCGTTCCTGCCAGTAGTTTTCATTATACCACTGCGCATTAAGCTCCTCTACATCCTTGCCCTGCTGTTCAACCCACGTGAAATACTTGAGATTGTGAATTGCCTTTTTATCATTATAACCGAGCTCTTTAAAGTAATCTATACTCTGATACCTGATAATAGAACTCCAATCTATCTCAGCATTTAATTCGGAATATTCACCCCAGGCATCATTCATTTCTTTAAGTCGTGAATTATACAGATCGACTGAATCCGTAAAAATCGTAAAGACAACATCGTTCTCATTCATCTCGTAAAACTTCGCTAGCTTAATTGCAGAAAGAAGATTACAAATTGAGGATATTCCAAGTTCATTCAATTTACCAATACACTGTTCATCAATTCCCTGTTTTTTCAGCCAGTCTTTCCCGGCGGGTTCATTGAAAAGCCGGAGAATCTTTAATGTCTGTTCATCATCAATAGCCGCAACACAATCGGTGTTTTTAACATTATGAATCCATGGAATGTGTTTATCTCCGATACCTTCTATTCTGTGGCCGCCGAAACCGTTGCATAAAAGAGTGGGGCATTGCAATGCTTCCGACGCAACGATTTTAATGTGGGGGAATTTTGTTCTAAGGTAGTCGCCCGCTCCGATGGTGCCCGCGGATCCTGTAGCGCTTACATATCCGCTCAGTCTGCTTTTCTCATTCCGAAGCTGATCGAATAATTTTTCAATTGTGTAGCCTGTTATTTCGTAATGCCAGATTGAATTGCCGAACTGATCGAACTGATTAAAGATAAGGTACTCATCGCTTTGAGCTTCTAGTTCATGGCATTTATCATAAATTTCTTTAACGTTGCTTTCGCATCCATGTGTCGCATAAATTTCGGCTCCCATTTCCTTAAGCCAGACGAATCTTTCACGGCTCATTTCCTCTGGTAGAATAGCGACTGCATGAACCGCGAGAAGAACGGAGTTGAAAGCTCCGCCGCGGCAGTAATTCCCGGTTGAAGGCCAAACTGCTTTATGATACTCCGGATTGAATCTGCCGGTTACAAGGTAAGGAGCGAGACAACCGTAGGTTGCACCAACTTTGTGAGCCCCGGTCGGAAAATATCTTCCTACCAGTCCGACAATTCTTGCTTTAACGCCGGATATTTCAGGCGGAATTTCGAGATAATTAATTCCCCCGAACTCTCCGCTATCAGGTTGATTACACCAGTTAATCCTGAATAGATTAAGAGGATTTGTTTCCTGCAATCCGATCTTCTTTAATTCATTTTTGATTTTTCCGGGAATTATTTCAGGTTTTTTCAGTTGTTCAAAGGTAGGGAGAATTATTTTTTTCTCTCTGCAGCGGTTAATTGCTTTTTGAAGATAATCTCTGTTTTCAACTTCCCACTTCCATACTTTCATTCAAACTCCAGACAATAGATGCAGAACAAATTTACCGAAAACAAAAATGAGTTGAAACTTCTAACAGATAATCAGTCGTTTGAATGGAGCCACATCAAAACTTTTTCATTGGTAACAGGAGCGTTATAACAGACAGATTTACCAGGCAGGAAAGCTTTCATGGCATTTGCGATTGCGAAGTAGGCGCCTATACCGTACATAAATGGTGGTTCTCCCACGGCTTTCGATTGAAACGGCCCGTACGGATTTGGTACATCTTCTAGAAAATGGACTTCCAGTAGTTTAGGGGCAAAATTAATATCCGGGATTTTATAAGTTGACAGAGCATCGGTAAGGAGCTTTCCTTCCTCATTATAAATCAATTCCTCCAGGGTCATCCATCCTAATCCCTGGACAATTGCTCCTTCTGCCTGTCCCCTGTCTGTAACCGGATGCAGGCTTTTTCCGAAGTCGTGTACAACTTTAACCGAGTCGATCACATATGTTCCTCTCAGGCAATCAACAGTTGCTTCAACAAGTGCGGTGCCAAATACGTGGTAGGCAAAAGCGTCTCCTTTCATTTTTTCTCTGTCGAAATAAATGTTGGGCGTTGCGTGATGTGCCTGCGCAGTAAGGCTGATGCGTTCGACATATGCCATGTTGATTAATTTAACCCAATCTAAATCGGTCTTTTCACTATTCACATAAACGAATTCATCTTTGATTTCAACAACCGAAGATTTTCCCGTGCGCAATTTTTCTTTAGCAACTTTTTTTAGCCGTTCTAAAATTAGGCTGCACGCATTAATCGTCGCATAACCATTGAGATCGGCTCCTTTACTTGCAGCTGTCGGAGATGTATTTGCCACTCGCGAAGTGTTTGTAGTATCAATTTTTATTCTATCGGGATTAATTGAAAATATACGGGAAGCGACAGCTGTCAACTTCGTATTAACTCCCTGCCCCATTTCAACCGCTGCTGTACTGATTCTTATGCTGCCATCAGTATAGACATGAACAAGTGCGCTGGCCTGATTAAGAAATGTAGTCGTAAATGAAATACCGAAGCAGACCGGCATCAATGCAATACCTTTTTTGAAAAGACTGTTACCTGCGTTGAATTTTTCAATTCGCTTCTTTTCACTTTCATAGTTGAATTTTTTTACGGTTTCCTCGAAGCAGATTTCCGCTCTGCAGTTTTCTGTACGTTGTCCGTATGGAAATTCATTTCCCTCTTTAAGCAGATTATTCCTTTGAATGAATGAAGGATCAACTCCCATTACTTCAGCGGCTTTATGAATCGCCGATTCAATAACAAACATCGCCTGGGGGCCGCCGAATCCTCGGAATGCCGTAAACGGTGGAAGATTTGTCCTGCAGCAGTATGCAGTAGCTTTTACATTAGGGATATAATAGCTGTTTGTTGAATGGAACAGTGTTCTCTCAAGAATTGCGGTGGAGAGATCTGCCGAAGCTCCTGCATTCTGATAATACCATGCCTGGTAAGCAAGTATCTTTCCATCCTTATTCAAACCAATTTTGAAATCGGAGGAATACGGATGGCGTTTTCCTGTCATCCTCATATCCTCCTGACGCGGTAAAATAATTTTAACCGGCCGGCCGGTTTTAAGAGCTGAAAGCGCAGCCATCACTGCCCATGCCGTTGCCTGATCCTCTTTGCCGCCGAAGCCGCCACCAAGTCGGGGAACATCTACTTCAATTTTATTCATCGGAAGATTAAGAACTCTCGAAGCAATTTTTTGAACTGCCGTTGGACCCTGAGTGGATGAAATTATCTTAATCCCGCCACCCTCAGCCGGAATTGCAAGCGCACCCTGTGTTTCCAGGTATAAATGCTCCTGACTTCCGGATTCCACCAGGCCATCTATAATATAATCGCATTTACCCCAGGCAGAATCAATATCTCCCAGAGAAAAAATTCTGGGTGGTACTATCAAATCGCCCTTCGCAAAAGCTTCGCGGGGATTAAGTACCGGTTTAAGTTTCTCATACTCCGCCTTTACAGCTTTAACTCCTTTGTTAGCGGAAACTCTATCCCCGGCTAGAATAAGAGCAATCGGTTGTCCGACGAAATGCAGGTGGCCGCTTGAGAATAACTCCTCGTCAAGAATTACACCGCCAATCTGGTTCTCGCCCGGTATATCGGATGCAGTAATAACAGAATAGACACCGGGAATTTTAAGAGTCTCTTTAAAGTCTGTTTTCAGAATTTTTCCCCGGGCAATCGGTGAATAATAAACCGCTCCAAAGAGAGTTCCATCGGGCTGAATAAGGTCGTCAACAAATTTCGACTCCCCCTTTACATGCTGTATGGAATCGTAGCTTCTCATCTTAAAACCTCTTCGTTAATCAAATCGGGGAAAAATTTTAAAAAGTGGGATTTTATCAATTGACAGAGAAGAAGAGATTTATATTCTTTGGATCCGCGTGCATCGGTTATTGGGGAAACTTCAGATCCTGCTATTTTAAGGGTTTCGATCAAAATAGAATTATTGATTTCTTTACCTGTTAAAAATTCCGATGTCGATTTAAGAAAAAGCGGAACCGGTGCAACACCTCCGGCAGAAATTGAAACATCCTTTATTTTTCCCTTCTCATACTTCAAGGCTATAGATGAATTGACGCTTGCTATATCAAGATGCGCGCGGCGTGAGACTTTTTCAAAATTGAATAATAGATTTTTTGTCGGCACCGGTAAAGAAATTTCCTTAACTATTTCATCCCGTTTTTTATCTAGAGTTTTGTAAGCTTTATAGAAATTCTTAATAGGGACGGGCCTGATTCCTCTTTTCGAGGCAAGATGGATTACTGCATCCAGAGCAATAAAAATATTTACAAGGTCGGCAATTGGCGAAGCGTTTACAATATTACCCGCAACTGTCGCCCTATTGCGTATAGGCATGGAACCGAAATATTTAAGAGAGTTTCTTAACTGAGGGTAATATTTATTGATTTCCTTTGAAGAACAGATTTCAGATACTGTTACTGCGCCGCCGATATGGATCCGGTTTCTCTTTCTGTTAATAAACTTCAGATCCGGATTCTCCGAAATAAAATTATTTTCCTTCTCAAGCAGAGCTTCCCAGTTCTGGACAAAAAGATCGGTCCCGCCTGCAACAACACCCGAATAGGATGCCGGTTTTTTTCCTTTTATTTCTTTATTGAGAGCTCTCAGCCTTTTGGGAATTTCCAGGAAATATCCGGGAAGTATTTTCCGCTCGATTAGATAAGGTATCGTGCCGGATTTGGAGATTTTCATAACACGCAGCAAGTTCACAGTGTTAACCGCTGCACGTATAATACCTGCATAACCAGTGCACCGGCAAATATTTCCGTCTAGAGAAGATGCAGCTTCTTCGGCTGAGTATTCTGTATTATTAATAAAATAGTTGGTGAGAGAGATAATAAATCCCGGTGTGCAGAATCCGCACTGGGTGCCGCCTTCATCAATCATCTGCTCCTGAATATAATTTAATCCATCAACATTCAATCCCTCAATTGATACCAGATGTTTACCCTGAAGATCGGCTAATGGAAGCAGACATGAATTTACCGTCTTGTAATTAACTTTACCTTTTTGAAGCGATCCGAGTATAATCGTACAGGCACCGCAGTCGCCTTCACGGCATCCTTCTTTGGTACCCGTTAATTTTCTTCTGTTCCGTAAAAAATCCAGAACGGTTTCCGCAGGATTTACTTTTGTAGAGATGAGTTCGCTATTGCAGATAAATGTAATTAGTCTTTCCATCGAAAGGAATTCGGCTATGGTGTGAATAGCTCAAACTCCAAAGTAAAACTAATTTATTTTTTTCAAAGAATGAATAGATCAGACCGATTGTTTTCTAGTTTTGAAATACATAAGTCCGCCGAAAAGCATCATTATAATTCCCCACCAGATATTGGGATGAGTATCTGAAAGAACAGTTTTAACCCCGGGAGGATTTATAACCTGATATATTCCGGTCAGAAATATTATTCCGCCGATTACCAAGAGTATTAATCCAACAAAATACCAGATTGGTTTCATATTAAACTCCGAACCTCTTTAGTATCACAAAATTTAATCCTAAAAACTGTATTGTATCCCTACTTAATAAAATTTTTTCCACCCGGTGCCTGATTGACTTATTAATGATTGTCATCAGGACACAAAGAGAAGATTTACCAGAATAAAAGATTCAATACAATTAATACGACAACAGAAACAATCGCAACAAACTCAGGACGTTTGACGAACGGCAAATGAGCATCGTGTTTCTCCTCGGTAAGTCCTTTAACAAGTCCTATAAGTTCCTCTTTCGGTTTTTTCTTAGTAAAGAAGCTTATACCGATTGTAAGTAAAAAACAGATAAGCCATGCCCACCAAGCCCGCCAGAAATTGGCAGCCATATCACTCTGTACAGAGGACATAGTAATAATGCTTTCGCTGAACCAGTGAAATTTAACTCCCAGCCACATAAAGAAGGATGAGAGCATTCCGGCAACAAGTCCCCAGAATGCGCCGTTAGGAGTAATCCACCAGATAAACATTCCGAGCAGCATCGTTGCAAAAAGAGGAGCGTTAACCCATGAAAAAATTGCCTGCATGTAATCCATTATGCTCGGAAAACTTTTTGCCCAGTATGCGGTTCCAAGAGATAGAATAACACCTACTACGGTAGAAGCACGGCCCATCCAGAGTAAATGGGAATCCGATGCGTTTTTATTAAGAACCGATTTATAAATATCATAAGTCCAAACTGTGTTGAATGCGCTTATATTCCCCGCCTGACCAGCCATAAATCCGGCTAGCAAAGCAGTTACACCGAGTCCGACCAGACCCGTCGGATAATACCGTGCAATCAGTAGAGGCAGGGCAGAATCATAATTGACCTGGCCCCCATCCTCCAGTAATTTAAATCCGCTGTCAGGATCATTCGAAAGAGCAATTGCAATGAGTCCGGCAAGTATTACAATAAACGGCAATGCCATCTTGAAGAATGATGCGAGCAGAGGTGTCATCCTTGCCGCTCGCAAATCTTTTGCAGAAAAAGCACGCTGGACAACAAGAAAGTCCGTAGTCCAGTATCCGAAGGATAAGACAAAACCGAGGCCGAGAACAATTCCCGCCCAGTGTATAAACATTCCGTTTTGAGTCGGATCCCCGGAAGTAGACCAGAGGGTGTTCATCGATTCTGGAAGACGGTTAAGTATCTGGTCTAGACTTCCGATTTCCATTATACCCAATATCGATACGAGAAAAAGTCCGAACCAGATCAAAAAGAATTGAATTATTTCAGTGAAGATAGCCGACATCAAACCGCTCAGCGTTACATAGCCCATAACAGTCAGAGCCGAAACCCACATACTAATATCCCAGTTCCAGCCAAGAAATGTGTGAAGAACCAGAGCCATCGCATACAGATTAATGCCGGATACTAAGAGCGTCATAATTGCAAAAGCGATTCCGTTAAGAACACGGGTCTTTTCATCGAAGCGGAGTTTCAGGTAACCCGGTATTGATTTTATTTTACTGCTGTAATAAAAAGGCATCATATAGATACCGAGAAATACCATTGCTGGAATTGCTCCAATCCAGTAGAAGTGAGCAACGTACATTCCGTATTTAAAAGTATTACCCGTCATGCCGAGAAGTTCAAGTGCGCCGAGGTTTGCAGAGAGAAAAGCCAGACCGGCAACCCAGGAAGAATTTTTCCTGCCTGCAAGGAAAAAATCTTCTTCGCTTTTTGTGAATTTCCGGAGATACCATCCAATACCTAAAACGAATGCAAAGTAGATCAGAATTATTATCCAATCAACGAAAGTCAGTCCGATTGCTTGCATGGAATGTTCCTTAAAAAATTATCGGAATAGATTTTCTTTATGTCCGCCGGGTATGTCGGAAGGTGAATTCTTAAATCTTTTTCTCGGCTGATCGGACACAAAGCTGAGGCGTACTTCCGGAAAAAGTCCTTCTGTTACAACCTTCACTTCGAATGTTAGATCTTCTTTTGGCTGAGGTGCGATTTCTTTGATTTGATTTGGTGATTCAAGAGTTATTCTTAACATGAGTTTCTTTGGGATTAAAATTTTAAATCACTTCTTAGGACACGGGCAAGTTATAAAATCAATATTTCTTTTCCTAATAAGTAAATCAAAATAAAAAATATTTTTTTTCTTGATTAATTACCGAAAAGTTTTAGGAATCATAATTCATTAACAACGGCAAATTCGATCCGCCAGTAATTTGCCGAATCCGGTTCAATAATTCCGCACGAGTTTTTTCCTGCCGCCGCAGACAGTGAGTCGGATCCGCAGTTGGTCGGCTCAAGTGCAACTGTAAGTTGTTTTTCGGAAATTTCTTCGGGCCAGCCGCCGTAGCAGAGCCAGATTCCCAGATAAGGATTTTCCGATGTATCGAAACTGATAAGCAACGATTCCTTTTTATTTTTTTTATGAAGAGCAGTCCAGGCGGACATTGTGAGTTTTCCCGAGAATAGTTTTACCGCCTTTCCGAAACTCTTCTCCGGAATAACCGAAAAGTCGCTGACAGAGTTTATAAAAGGCCACTCAAGCTGATCACCTCTTGATCCAAGTTTTGAATCATTGGACCAATATAAATACACATTTTGGATTTCATCAGTCAGATATATTTCATCTCCGGGCTCAATATTAAATAGAGGGTGAGCCGCCCAGATATAAGGAAGAGGACTCGCATCGTTGTTCTCAACTTTGTAATCAATAATTACCCGGTTCCCGTCAAGATAAATTTTCTTATTGAATGTATAATTCAGATTTGTGCCCTTAACAAAGCCGACAAGTGTTGAATCATCAGTCTTTTTGAAAGACCAGGGTTTCGACCAGAGTTCTCCATGATCCGGAAATGATATTTTCTTTCCTTCCTCAGTAGTCAAGAAAGATGCTTCAACTGTGGGGAAGCATTCATCAAATCCGCTTGTATCATAATTCTGAAAAGGTGCGCCGTGAAAAGCCGGTTCATATTTTTTATCTCTATTCTGAGATTCCAATAAAAAGTTAGTGCCCGTTTTTTTATTGATCAAGCCAATCATCTTCCCGCCGATCTGCGGAAGAATAATCACTTTAATAAAATCGTTTTCAACTGATATCTGTTCAAATCCTGCTGATTCAATCATGGGTTTCTCCAATCAAAGTATTCAAAATACCGATATAATATTATGTGAAATTATCCTGATTTTTTTATTCAAAATAACATCTGTGCTTTAATAAACAAAGCCAACAATTGTAAAAATATTAAGAATTCCGTTAAACTAATTCTTGTAGAGATGAAGAGATCCTGGCACCCATTAAATTTACCTTTACTTAAGGTGCAAATATATGTAATGTAACACCGGCTAAAAATCGGGGGCGGAACTATGAGATTATTATTTCCGATATTTTTATTTATAATTACATTTCACTTTCTAATAGCACAACCCGGTCAAACGAAATTCCTTCAGCTTAAGGGTAAATATTTAGGTCAGACTCCACCCGGCGAAAATCCGGAAATCTTCGCATCCGGAATTGTATCCGACGGAATGCATAATAGAGATATTGCCATTTCCCCGGACGGAAAAGAAATTTATTTCTGTTCAGCTGCCGGGAATTACAATTACAGCGCAATCTTTGTAACAAAACTAATTAACGACAAATGGACAGTGCCTGAGCCTTTGCCATTTGCCTCGGATCCAAGATATATTAATCTTGAGCCTGCATTATCACCCGACGGTAATAAATTGTTTTTTCTTTCTAACCGACCCGACTTAGCTAAAGGAGAATCTGCAAACGATCAGGATATCTGGGTGGCGGAGCGAATTGGAAATCATTGGGGCGAACCATACAACCTGGGGCCTCCGGTTAATACTGAAGCCGGAGAATTTTTTCCCTCTATCACTAAAGACGGCACATTGTACTTTACAAGAGATGAAAAACAAACCCGCAGGAATTTTATCTATCGCTCAAAGCTGGTTAATGGCAAATACACGGAGCCTGAAAGACTTAACGAAAAAATAAACTGCGGGCAATCGCAGTACAACGCCTTTATATCTCCGGATGAGAGTTATATAATCGTGCCGGTTTTTGGAAGGGCCGACAGCAGAGGCGGCACAGATTATTATATAGTATACCGGACTCCGGATGATAATTGGAGCGAACCCGTAAACCTTGGGGACAAGATAAACACTCAGCAAAGCCAGGAATGGAGTCCATACGTATCGCCCGATGGAAAGTATTTCTTCTTTATGTCAGTGAGATTAAACAGTGAATTGGAATCGGGAAGGGCTATTCTTACATATGATGAAATGAAAAGAATCCACAACAGTCCGCGGAATGGGAACTCCGATATTTTCTGGATCAGCAGCGAATTTATTAACAAATTAAAACCGGACGGCTGGAAATGAAAATATTTTTAGTACTTACAATTATGCTTCTCTGCTCATGCCAGAACATTGAGAAACATGAACAGCTAGAAAAAGAGGTGATTGATGCAATTTATAAACACATAGGATGGGCTATCCCCGACAAGAAAAAAGATGTGGTACTTAAATCGATTGTTCCGGATACAACATTTTTTATTTTTAATCCGGATTCAGCAGGCACCATTTCAGGTTACAGTAATTTTGAAAAGCTGGTCGATAATTTTTTTATGAACCCTCGATTCAAGTCGATTGATTTTACAATAAAAAATTTACGTGTCAATATCTCCGAAAGCCGAACTGTGGCCTGGTTTTCCTGCCTGCTTGATGATTACGGGCAGTGGGACGGGAAACCGGCAAACTGGATAAATGTACGATGGACGGGTGTACTGGAAAAAAGAAATAACGAATGGTTGATATCCCAGATGCACTTTTCTTATTCTAAGTAAATATCTTTATGTATACTGACACTCGTTTGAATTTCTAATAAGTTATATTAGTTTCAAAGAGTTTAATGATTTGTAGGAGTAAATTTTATGAGAACAGTTTTAGTGCTGGCATTTCTGACACCTTTAATACTTTCGATTATATTAAAAGCTCAGAGCAATCCGAACAGCGTCACAATATTATTCGACAACTACGTTTCCAATCCTGATTCCAAAAGCGGCTGGGGATTTTCCTGCATTGTTGATTTCAAAGGCAATAAAGTTCTTTTTGATGCAGGGGGAGATGAAATTGTTTTTGCCTCTAACGTAACTGCACTGGATGTTGATATAAGTGATATTAATTGTGTTGTCTTCTCCCACGAGCACGGCGATCATACTGCTGCATTAAATTATATTCTGAATGTTAAAGAAAACCTTAAAGTTTATGTGCCGGCCTCTTTCTCAACGGAATTTGAAAATCGGGTAAAAGAAAAAAGCGGCGAGTTAATTCGTGTTAAATCTTCACTTGAATTATGCAAAGGGATCTATTTAACCGGCGAGATGGGTGATGAGATTAAGGAACAATCAATGATACTCGATACCGAAAAGGGACTTATAATAATTACCGGTTGTTCGCATCCGGGGATTGTAAGTATTATTAATAAAGCCAAGGTGATTCTGGATAAAGAAATTTATATGGTAATCGGCGGATTTCATCTCGGCCAGTACTCTTCATCTGCGATTAAGGAAATCATCGAACAGTTTAATAAGCTTGGAGTAAAAAAATGCGGAGCTACACATTGTACTGGCGAGACACAGATCCAGATGTTTAGGGAAGCATTCGGCAGCAATTTTATTGAACTGGGAACAGGGAAAAAAATAGAACTATAAATATTATATAACTGCCCCATGGCAATGAGTACAATTGCGGATTGATTATGAAATCAATAAATGTATTGATCCCAACTTCCGCTCTGATTTTTATCCTAATGTTTTTTCCGCCCGCAGAGAAATCATCCGGCGGAATAAATGAATATTCAAAACTGGTTTTTGTCTTATCCGTTTCAAACATAAATGATATTCAAACTTCTGAACTGTTGATAAAGAGTTTAAGAGAAAACGGGGGAAAGTATAATAACAGCAGGATATATATAGTTTACGATAAACCGGCGGCAAAGCATATTTACAAATTGTCCAGCTACAAAGTTGAGTTTCTCCCGATTCAGATCGATTCCGCCGGCTCAGATTATTTGTTTTCCAAAAAAGTATATGCTTCCGCACAGGTAGAGAAAATTCTTAATAAGCAGGATGTAAATCTGGTATGGCTAGATAATGAATGCCTTGTTTTCTCCGAGCCGGCCGAGTTGGAACTCCGTTTAAATATGAAGACGGCGATGCGGCCTGTTTTTCTTTTAAATAATATCGGTCAGTTAGAAAAAAGTCCGGTTGATGGTTTCTGGAAGAGAATTTACAGCGAATTAAAAATTGATCCGGATCAGGTGCCAATAGTAGAATCATTGGTGGAAAGCAAACGAATCCGGTTTTATATTAACTGTCAGGTTATCTCCGTAAATCCGGAATCGGGAATTTTCGCCGATTGGGAGCGGGTCTTCACAAAACTAATCCGCGATGAAGACTTTCAGAGAAAATACTGTTCTGACATAAAACACCAGATATTTCTTCACCAGGCAGTATTAAGCGCAGTAATATGTTCTAAAGTCGAATGGGGAAATATTCAGTGGTTCAGCAATGCATATGCTTACCCGATTCAGCAGCATAAACTAATTCCCCCGGAAAAAAGAATCGGGCATATTGGTGACGTCAGGATTCTGATCTACGAGAATTTTCTAAAGGATAATCCTGATTGGATTGAAGAATATCAAATCCGGGAACCATTAAAAAGCTGGCTGCTGAAAAACCTCCACTAATAATTATTGTGAAAAAACTGCAGTATCAATAGATACTATTTAACATCAATTTCATAATCTTTCGTCTGCACTAATCCGTAGCTTTCGTTGTCTCTAATCAGTATTGACGGCTGCGGATATTTTTTACCGTTCAGGTTTACAATAATCATAGGCCAGTTTGAAGATGTTGTAACTACCTCAAAGCCGTTACTGTTTACAATAATTGTCTCTTCAACTTTGGCTCCGGTAATAGTCGGATTCCATGCAAATGCCTGGTTCTCCAGAACAACTTCCTTTATTCCGGGATAAATCACCCATTCGCGGTCGTCGTAACCGATTGCACCGCCCTGGTGATGAAGCATCCATTCATTTTCATATCCAACTGAAGCATACCACTCTTTCATCTTCTCAAATATTTCCGAAGCAGGAACACCGGGTCGGGTCAACTCCTGATAATGTGCGTTAACAACAGCCGTTTTTTCAAGTTTAGTTTTAAGTTCCTCCGGGAGCGGGCCAAAATGAACAAATCTGGTAACCGCAATCGGCATTCCCCATTTCTCGGCACAGATATTAATCATCGCATATTTTTGAAGCACCGCACCCCCGGGTAGGGCATGTCTGTAATTATAGATCCTTTCGTCAACGGAAGTGAGAAGAACCGTTGGTAGAATCTGTCTGTCTCTTAAAGCGTTAGCAGTAATGGTTTCAATTTCGAATTCGTTCATGCCGGGTTTTATTTTCTTGCAGACTTCGGCTACAGCATCGGTTGATTGGCGTGCGACATAAGAATATCTGACCAGTTCGTAACCGTTCATAGAATAGCGGAGGGGTTTGAATTTATCCGCAATGTTAACGGTACCGGGATAGTCTGTGTCGCTTCCTATTTTTCCGAATTGTTTAATCAGGTCACCGCGAACATCTTTAACAGGATTTGTTTCGTACCAGTTATATTTTATCAGATTATAACCAAGTTCCTTAAGTGCTTCGTCCATCATACGCTGCGCTTCCGCTCCGTTGCAGAGAAGGTATTTACCCCCGTCTTTCGTTATAAGCAACGAGGCGGCGCCGACATCCTTATTTAATACTATCTGATTATTTGAAAGTCCTGCCGTTATCCAGTAAACATTGCGGACCTGCGTAAGCAGAATGCCGTCGAGTTTGTTCTCGTTAAGAAAAGTATTAACCCGTAGAAGTTTTTCTTCAATCTCCATTTTATAATTGAAGTCTCGGGCAGTTTTCAATTCCATTTTTTTCTGTTCGGATTTTTCCGGAACCGGCTTGGTACAGGAAAAGAGAAATAATCCGGCAAAGAATATTAGTGCTACTTTTTTAAAATTCATTTTAATCTCCGTTGTTCAATAATAAATTTTAAATTACTTAATTTTTATCGCCAGCTGATGCTTAACAAAGTTTTTGCCAGTACCCGGCATTAAAATTAGTAATTTACCGTGGTTTTCCACCGCTCCTTCAATTGATTCCACAAGATCCTCATTTATAATACCGAGCAGATATTCTCTGCCGGGCAAGCCCTCTACTTCAATGAAAAGCATTCCATCCAGAAATTTCTGAGATATCACTTTCAAACCTTCGTTTGTCGCCCCGATCGGAGTGGTTTGCGGAAGAAGATAGATTTCGACCGAAGGTTTATATTTAACAACAATTTCATTTTTCCCTTTGATCTTAAAATCCGCGCTTAGTTGTACAGCCGGAAGCTCCTGTACAGATTTAAATTCTACCGGGATACCGTCGATTGTAACCGACTTAATTTCCGATCCGACAAAAAGATCAGGTCTGAATTCAAAATTGATTTCACCATCGCCAGTTCTATCTATAATCAGTTTCCATTCGCCGTTTTTCAATTTATTTGAGAGATTCAAATTCGATTTCCCGACTTTGATATTTTTAATATCGAGAGATTCCCATTGCATTGGAAGTTTAGGTGCGAAAGTGAGTTTATTATCAATTGCATTTACATTCAGGCCGAGCAAGCCGGTCATCATCGGGAAGATATAACCGCTTGTACAAAAGCCCTGGTTATGATATGCCTCTCCGAGTTTTGTGTTTATATCACCGGAGAAAACTTCAGGAAAAATCCCGAGTCCGTAATCGAAAGCATGCTGAATTGTATTCATAAGAAGCGAGTATGCAGAGAGGTTATAATGGTACTTATACTGACTCGCATTCGCAAAAATTGAATTGAAACCCCAGACAGTTCCGTAATTATAGTTTGTCGGCTCATAAAGACTCGATTTATTCGACAGGTTGCGTACACCCCAATCAGTTATCAAATCGCTTTCGTTGAAATTCTTTATCGATCTGGAAGAGCGGGATTCATCGAGAAGGTCAAAGAACATTATGGATGTAGGAAAAATATTTTTATCGCGCACCTGATTGCCGTCGTCGCTGGCACCGAAGCTGTAATATCCTAAATCCTCCAACCAGAATAATTTTTCAAGTGCCGAGATCGCGCGCGGAAGAAGATCGGCGGAGGACTTTTCAATATCTTTATCGCCGACCAGTTTTGCCATCAGATTAATCTCTTTTATTCCCTGAGTCCATAATCCCTGGGTATACATATCATTATTAATTCTTACGAGCGCTCCGAATTCGAGCACTCCTAATCCGGCACCTTTAAGATCCATCAATCCGTCGCCGTTGCTGTCTTTTGTAATGCACCATTTGTAAGCCTGAACAATCGACTTCCAGCTTTTTTTGATGAAGTCAATATCTCCGGTTTTTCTAAAATAATCTCCCATTGCGACAAGATACCAGGGAGTAGTATCGGCGTGATTATATCCGTAGTGATAATCGTTCCACCAGTCAATCAGACCGTCGCTTTGAGAGAGTTCGTGAGCCATCTTTCCGATTTCGGTATTTTTTTCATCCTTCGATTTTTTTCTGATCGGGAAGTTATCCTGCCGCTGCCACTTCTGTGTAAACATAAGGGCATCTTTAACAGTTGTGTAGTCGCCATAACTATTAATAGCCAGAGAATTTATAAACGCATCGCCGCCGAAGTACCATGCAAAACCGGGACGCCCGCCACCCCCGCTCAATCCGTAACCGGCAACCAATCCTTTCCCGAGAACCGGATTTTCAACCATTAAATTACTTAACGCAACTTTTCCGAATTCGAATGCCAGATTCAGTTTTTTATCCGGTGTAGTTACCTGAATTGTAGATCCACGTAATTGTTTATAGCGGTTATAAGTACCTACGTAATACTTTTCTACATTTTGCGTAAGATCCTTATAAAGTGCAAAGACTGAATCTCGCGGCTGGTTGTGCATTCCAGCAATTACAATCGGATAATAGTTCTCGTTGGATTTATTCGGCTCAACGGTAAATTTGAATTGAATAGGATTATCGGCAAACATATGAGCCGGCGGCGCGGCCATCTGTTCTGCTAATGGCGATCCGCATAAAAATATTCCGCGCCTCTGGGATTCGGAAATGATATAGGCTTTCATGTTGCTGTCCCAGTAACTGTACTGACCGCCGATTCCGGCGGGCCACTGCGGCTGCATAACAGGCATGAATCCGGGTACGATTGTAAGTGGTGTGGTTGTGTAAACGTCCAGTAAAATAACCGCTCCCGGTTTGTCGTGAGGAATAAAAATAATCTCTTTTACCGTGAAAGATTCATATACAAAAGTAATTGTAGTAGCTTCGGGAGTAACTGAAATTTCACGGACAATATCTTTTGATTGAATCGGCTGTGTAGTAGTTCCGACAAAGAACTGCAGATCAAAATTGCGAAGGACTTTCCAGGGCCAGATCCACATTTCGAAAGATCCGTTTTCAAAACCCATAAGAGCCGCTTTGGATCCAATCTTATCCATATACTGATGTGGTTGAGCAGCCCGGGTGAGAATTAGATCGTTTTTCTTTAATTCAAATCTGGGAGTTTGAGCCGAAAGAGTTAATGTAAGTAATGTAAAAAAGGCAGCAGTTAGTTTTAGAATTCTCATAGTTTGTATCATAATTAGTTAATAAAATTTATTCCCGCCAGTGTCAAATCATTTTTCTAAAGGGCCTATTGCTTAAAATTATATTTTTCAATCAACACCCGCGCCATTATAGAATCCCAGATATAGTTAGGCGGAGAGTTGAGTACTTCGTTATCGGGACTATAGGATTCCCAGAAGTTGTGATTCTTTTTTAGCTGCGTTGTAACGGCAAGCATCATTTTATCCGCCAGCTCTCCGGCTATCTCATAATACCCATACTTTTTCAGTCCGTCAAGCACCATATAATTCCAAAGGAGCCAGACTGGACCGTTCCACTTGCAGCAGTAATCGACATAGGGTGTATACCATTCGTCATCGGCTGCAAGAGTTGGAATTCCATACTTACGCCAGAATTTTGAAGGATCCAGTAATTTTTTAATCAATTTTTCGGCCCGATCCGCGGGCGCAGCTTCAGCCCACAGTGGAAGGAATCCGATAATTTCTTCGCGTCTCAAATCTCTTGTAAGATACTTGAATGAATGATCCTCTTTATTAATAGAGAAATAGAATTCCATTTCATCGTCCCACATCCTATCATTTATCAAATTCGAAATTTTATCCGCCCTTTTTTTCCACTCAGCAGATTCATTCTGTTCACCGAGTTCTTTTGCGATTTCCGAGAGCGAACGCATCTCTTTTACAACCATTAATGTAAGGTCGAGGCATTCCAGTTCATCGGAGATATCCTCTTTGTCAACATCGAGGTACCGTTCCGCACTAACCTGAAATACTGCATTATACCAGTCACGCACATTTTCAATTATACCGTAGGGTCCCCATTCAAACGTCCCGTCCTTATCGAGATCGCGGTTCTCTATTAACCAGTTTGTATACTTTACACCGCTCCGGTAGGCGTCCTCAAGAAATTTTTTATCCTTACTTACATTAAAAATTTCCCAATTGATCCAGCTGAAGAAAGGTGCCGAAGTGGTTGACATATCCCTGCCGAGAACTTTGCTGTAATGAGGATAATCCTGAAGTCCGCGCGGTCCGTGACGGTAAGCAATTAAACCGTCTTCGTGCTGCTGCTCCATATATACATATTGAGAACCTTGTGCCGATTGAGGGTCGAGATGAGCATAAGCAAGCATACTTAAAGATTCGTGAAGGACCTGATGACCGTGTCCCCATCCCCATAGAGGCTGACGCGAGAAGACATAGAAATTATGGTTAGTCTTTTCGGCCGGTGGATAGAAAGAACCTCTTGCAAGATTAAAAGAGCTAAGATAGACAAGTTTCTCGTCTTCGCTGACAAAATTTATTTTTGGAATTCCCGAAAAGAGTTTAACGTTATCATCAACATATTTCTGCAGTGAATCAGTTTTTAGCCGATCAATTTGCTCTAAAAGAGGTTTAAGATCCTCGTTCCGGTCCTGCCAGCCGCGGAAATAGCGGACATTAATTTCTTCGCCGGGTTTAAGTGAAAATTTTCCGTGAAGCGAAACAAAATTAACATATCCCTCCTCTTTATTATTGAGGGAATCATTTCTGTTCTTCGCATAAAAATCGGTTTTAATTGTAATATAAAACTGTTCCATTCCTCCATTATAACCGCCATATGAATAAGGAGTAAATCCGGCGGTAAAATAATCGCGTGTATCGGTAGGGTACGGAGCGTTTTTATAGAGGGAACTTACAAGTCTGTATTTCGATTCATAATGATTTGTAATGTACGCGTTATTTTTTTCATCATAATTTTTTATTAACAAAGAATCGTTGCCGAGTTCAAGAACGGGATATAATTCAATATTGTGGGGAATCGCATCTTCATTTTTAATCTGAAGATTTACAAGAGCAATTGAAGAGCTGTAAACGAAGAATGTCTCCTGAACTTTAATTCCCCTGAAAGGAGAATGTTCGATTATGGCCATATCCGGGAAGGATGATGTAACAACCGGTTTCTTAAAATACTCGCCGGTATTCATCACAACAACCTGATCCACTTTCCAAATGCAATAAAACCTGCCGGCCTGATCCCCAGAATATGTTATTGGAGAGCAATCGGAATAATAATCCATCTTATAACCTTTATCACCATACAATCTGGAACGTTCCATAGCAGCAGTATAGGTTGTATAGAGCGGATCGTTTTGCCCGGCATTGAATTTAAGATATTCATCTTTTACTGAAAGAAATTGAGCGAAAGTACTTATTGAAAAAAGCATGAATATAATTACTGAACGCATAAATAATTCCTTAATTCATTATTCAACTTTTAACTCAACTGATTTTAGATCGGAATCCCGGGAAGATGAGCCTATCAATAATTTATAAATTCCTGAATCAATTACAAATCCCCTTCCTTCAACAAATTTTTCAAGCGACCGGGGAGTGATTTCAAAAATTACAGTTTTAGTTTCCCCTTTTGAAAGAAATATTTTTTTGAATCCTTTTAGAGTTTTTATTGCATCATTCCGTTTAATTCCTTTCCCTTCTATATACATTTGTACAACTTCGGCTCCGCTAAATCTTCCGGTATTTTTAATTTCTACATAAAGTTTTGCTGTTTCATTAATATTTATCTTTTCTTTATCCAATCTCAAATTTGAGTATTCAAATGTTGTATAGCTTAGGCCATATCCAAAAGGATACAGCACATCGCCGTCAAAATATCTATAAGTCCTTCCCTTCATATCATAATTTCTGAAATCCGGAAGTTGACCGGCAGATTTATAGAATGTGACGGGCAATTTACCTGAAGGATTGTAATCCCCGAACAGAACATCGGCAACAGCATCTCCCGCAGCCTGACCTCCATACCACGCCTCAACAATTGCTGGAATATTTTCAGTCTCCCAATTGATTGAAAGAGCACTTCCATTTAAGAGCACTAGTACAACCGGCTTGCCAAGCTCTTTAATTTTCTTTATTAACCTCTGCTGGGTTTCCGGCAGGTCGAGTGTAGTTCTATCCCCGCCCTGGAATCCCGGAATTTTAACTTCGAGTTCCTCACCTTCAAGACGGGGTGAAATTCCCATACACATTATAACAGCTTCGGATTTCTTTGCCAACTCTATTGCCCGCATTTCCCGTCCGGGATCCGGAAGGGACCAGAGGAGCTGAACCATTGAATAGCGGGATGAGGAATAGTAATCGATCCTGATCTTATAACTTTTCCCCTCCTGAAGGTTTACAATACCGAATCGCTTTATAGGATGATGTTCCCCGTCGTATTTGACAATGAGCGAATCTTCGAAATAAATGTGGAGTCCGCTAAATCCCCATCCGCCTATTCTATATTCACCCGTTGCCGGAGGGACTAGATATCCGCTCCACCTTACGGAAAAATTATTCTGTTCAATTCCGGGGTACGGTGGGTTATGCAACCAGTGAAAATCGATATTTCTATCGATCACTTCTTTTACGGGTTTACCCAGAAATCCGGAATTGTTGAAAACTTGAGCTTTCAACCCATTCTCTTTTTTGTCTTCACCTGTAAATAAAAACCGGGCCGGTATTACTGATGAATTCGGCATTCCTTCAGCAATATCGCAGCCGGTTTCGTAATAAATTTTCGTAGCTGCGGAAACTTTCTTCCTTATTCCTTTCAGCGGAGTAACCGGATCAGATGGAAAACCGTTGTAATTTCCGAGAAGGACTTCCACATCATCGGCATTTGGACCGATTACGGCAATACTTTTTATTTCTTTGTTTAATGGAAGAAGGTTGTTTTCATTTTTAAGCAGGACAATCGATTCCCTGGATGTTTGAAGCGCGACCTCCTTATGTTTTTTTGAGTCGACTATTTTGATATCTATGTTTGAATAGGGAACCATTTGGGGGGGATCGAACATTCCAAGTTTGAACCGTGCTTTGTAGATCCGTTTAAATGCTGAATTGATCTCCTCCTCACCGACAAGTTTTTTCTGGTAGGCTTCAAAAAGATGTTTAAACGATACTCCGCAGTTAAGGTCCGTTCCTGCTTTTACCGAATTAGCAGATGCTTCGACTGCATCGGCCGCCTGTTTATGGAATTGCCAGATATCCTGAATCGCCCAGCAATCGGATACAACATATCCGTCAAATTTCCACTCCTCTCTCAATATTTTATTTAGAAGCGGATCGTTGCTGCAGCAGGCGTCTCCTCTCAGACTATTATAAGCGCACATTAAAGACTGAACGTTTGCTTCATCAATTGTTTTTTTAAATGCCGGGAGATAAGTTTCTCTCAGGTCATATTCACTTACTTCGGCGTTGAAAGAATGACGGTCCGGTTCGGGACCGCTATGGACCGCAAAATGTTTTGATGTCGCAACAAGTTTCAAATACTTCTTATCATTACCCTGCAATCCATTTATAAAACTTACAGCAATTTGACCGGTTAGATACGGGTCTTCACCATAGCTCTCCTGTCCTCTTCCCCATCTCGGATCCCGGAAAATGTTAATGTTCGGAGACCAGAACGTCAGTCCCTGATAAATTCCCCTCTGGTTTTTCGAAATTGCATAATTATACTTGGCGCGGGCTTCATCCGAAATGACATCAGCCGACTTTCGGATTAATTCATTATTCCATGTAGCGGCAAGTCCAATTGCCTGAGGGAAAACCGTAGCAAGTCCGTTACGCGCCACGCCGTGAAGAGCCTCGTTCCACCAGTTATACTTAGGAATACCGAGCCGCTCAATTGCCGGTGCGTTATAAACCAGCTGGGAAATTTTTTCCTGAAGTGTCAACCGCTTTGAGAGGTCTTCAATCCGCTCGTCGATTGATAATTCAGGATTGCGGAACGGAAAAATGTAAGTGGTCTGAGAGAAAACCGGTGAATAAAGAATTATCAGAAGTAAAATTATTTTTTTCATCAGCAGTCCATGCTTGCTAATTCATAAGAGCAGATAGTACAATAGATAATAAAAATATCAGAGTGAATTTATGTCGATTAAAAACCGGGCTATTATTCCGGTCCAGATATATGACTTGTTCCAACCGGCCTGATGATCATCCGCACTATAGAATTCCCAGAAATAATGATCGGTCTTCAGCTGATTAATTACATTACTCATAACTTTGCCGGCAAGCTGAACCGCTTCATTTTTATAACCGTTATCGAGAAGTCCGCGGAATATCAGATACTGCCACTGGATCCAGACCGGACCGTTCCAGTAACCGATCGGGTTATAATAATCATCCTTCGCTGAAAGCGTTGGTATTCCATATCTGCGCCAGAATTCCTTTTCATCTAAAAGGGACTTAATCAATTTTGGGGTTCTATACATATCAGTAATTCCGGCCCACAACGGAAGGAATCCGATTATTTCTTTTATCTTCAAATCATTCTTCGATCTGAAAGTGAAACTCTGATCATTCTTGTTAACATTATAATAGAATTGAGATTCCTCGTCCCACAAATATTTATTAACTAGCGCACTTCTCTCGAGTGATTTTCTTTCCCAATTGGCGCTCTCGTCTTCGAGTTTAAGTATTGAAGCCATTGCAGCCAATGATTTTTCCTCCATCACAAGCATCGAGTTGAGATCGGGACCTTCAAAATTTGATGCCCAGCCGACCTTATCCCATACGGCAACCCTGGCATCACGAACGCTTTCAAGCTCTGCATGTCCGCCCCAGCTTGATAATCCGTTTCCGTTAGAGTCCCTCCGTTCCGTATACCACTTGTAAAATTTTTTCCCGCTATTGTACGCGTCCCTCAGAAATTTTTTATCACCGCTGATCTTATATATTTCGTAATTGATATAATTGAACCAGGGAGCCGAACTTGTATACTCGCCGTTATGAACAATCTCTTCATTAAGATAGGGACCGGTCCGGTAATTGATATAACCATCATTGCGCTGTCTTTCAAAATAGACTCGCTGAGAACTCATTGCGCTTTCCGGATCCATGAAAGCATAAGCAAGCATCACAAGGCTTTCATGAAAGACCTGTCCGCCGTAACCCCATCCCCATTTCGGTTCTCTTGAAAAGACATAATAATTATAATTGCTTTCACCTTCGGGGCGCATCATGCACTGACGGATCAGACTGAACGCATTGTAATAGAGCAGCTTCGTGTCTTCATCGGGAAAATTTATTTCCGGTATACGTGAAAAGATTTTTTCGTTGGCTTCAATGAGATCGGTAAAATTAATTCCTCTCATTATTTCAGCATTTGCAATAAATGATCCGGGGTCAACTGCTGAATCATCAATTCCTCTTATAATTCTGATCTGACCGGAACTGTCCGGATTTATCTTCATTGATTTCCGGAATGATAGAATTGAAGGATTTTTCGCCGACGTTGATCCATTCAGATTTTTCGACGGAAGAGAATTGAGAAATGCCGGTGAAGCTGCGGAAGCTGATTCAGTTAGAGATAAATAGGCACCATGGCCTTCGGGAATATCGGTTAACATGAATACTGATTGTAGATTTTCAGAAAGAGGAATTGAGTGATCCTTCATCCATTCGTCTCTTTCCTTTCTATGATGAAAATGAAAAGCATTATTTCGATTGAGGTATTTTAATTCTTTAATCCCTCCTTCAAATTGAAATACGGGATAAAGGTTCAATTCCACTACACTGCCGGTTTCATTAAAAATCTTGACATCTTGAATCGTAAATCCGGAGCTATAGACAACCATCGAAGCTTCCACCCGAATTCCTTTGTACGGGTAGCAGTAAAATTTTACCAGGTCCGGGTACGACGCTGTGATTACAGGTTCGGTGTAAAAGCTTTTTAAGTGATACTTAACAATCCCGTTCAGTTCAAACGCATAAAGTATATTCCCACCGTTAAATGATTCAAAACCGATTCCTTTTTCAGGATCGAACCAGCTAAGAGAGTAGGCCTGATCAATTTTATAATCGGATCTTTCAATAGCTGAAGCATAAGCTGTGTAAACGGGATCGTCTTTTGTCGCATTCAGATTGGAAAGATAATTTCTCTGGCAATAAAGAGTGAAAGGAATTAATAATAAAAGAAATATTCTTTTCATATCCGGTCCGGATCTTATAGTTACTGGGTTTTTCTATTCCAGGGGAGTTTTTCGAGATCAACATTCCCGCCGGATAATATCAGCGCAATCTTTTTATTTCTGAAAAATGCCTGATTGAAGAGAACGGCACCGAGCGTAATTGCGCCTGACGGCTCAACAATAATTTTCATCCGTTCCCAGATCAGTTTCATAGCTTCTATTGTGAAATTGTCGCCGACAGTTATTATAGAGTCGATATTTTTTTCGAGAATCTTATAAGTTTTATCGCAAAGTTGTGTAAGGAGTCCGTCGCAAATAGTATCCGGTTTTACTGACGGATAAATGGTTTTATCTCTAAGAGAGCGGAATGCATCATCGGCACCTTCAGGTTCGGCTCCAATTATTTTTGTCCCGTTCGAAAAATACCGGGCTGCCAGGCATGTACCGGATACAAGTCCCCCTCCGCCAACGGGAGAAATTATATAATCCAGATCATTTACTTCCTCAAGAATTTCCTTTGCACATGTTGCCTGTCCGGCAATAATTGAATAATTGTCGTAAGGATGAATAAACGTAGCTCCTGTTTCATCAACTATTTTCCCGGCAGCTTCCTCTCGTGCTTTAACGGTTGGCTCGCTGAAAGTTATTTTTGCGCCGTATCCGGCAACAGCTTTCTTCTTAATCTCAGGCGCGGTAACCGGCATAACAATATAAGCGGGAGTATTAAGCATTCTTGCAGCCAGCGCGAGTGCGGCGGCATGATTTCCAGAAGAGTGCGTGATCACACCTTTCTCAAGTTCCTTTTTATCGAGTGAGATAATTGCATTGCTCGCCCCGCGGAATTTAAATGCTCCCACCTTCTGAAAATTTTCACATTTAAAATAGATTTGACACCCGGTAATGCGATTCAGAGAATCGGATGTAAACAAGGGCGTTTTATGAATCTGCCCTTTAATTCTTTCATGAGCTTGAATAATGTCATTTCTGTTTGGTTCCGAATTCAGCATTTTATAATCCCGATTGTTATGTCGTCACTCTGCTCGGCCGCACCCCGGAATTTATTAATATCCCTGATCACAGCGTTAATAATATCCTGAGCAGAATAATTTCTTGTTCTGGCCAATATCCTTTTAAAACGTTCATCGCCAAATTCAATACTTTTAGAATTCATTGCTTCCGGGACACCGTCAGTATAAAAGGAAATCAGATCGCCTTTGTTCAGAGTTATCCTTTCCTCTGAATAGGGAAGATCAATACTGCCGAGCATAAGTCCTCCTTCGGATAGAGTTTCAAACCGATCCGAACCGCTGCGCAGAAGATAGGTGGGATTATGTCCGGCACTGATCCCCGTTATACTTTTATCAGTGTGATTAAAAAGCCCGAACCAGGCAGTTACAAATTTATCCGGTGTAGTGGATGATATTAGGAATTTATTAAAGGACTCAACGAAGTGTTTAAGAACAAAATTTGATTTGTGCTGAAGTAAATAGAAATTTATAAATGAATAGAGTGTCGAAACGATCAGAGCAGCGGAAATACTTTTTCCGGATACATCGGCAATCATGAAGAGAGTTTTAGTATCGTTGATACGGTCAACATAGTAATAGTCACCGCCAACTTCCCTTGCGGGAATAAGTCTAAGGTCGAAATCAATATCATTAAAAACGGGAAATTCCCGCTGGATAAACCGCTGCTGGATAATACGCGCTGTTTCGAGTTCGTTCTTTATCTGTTCTTCACGGAATTCGAGTTCGGTTAATCTTGCATTTTCGATTGCGACTGCACACTGAGCGGCAAGGGCTTCAAAAAGATCGAGATCTTCTTTAGTGAACTTCCGGCCTCCTTTTTTGTTCATCGACTGAATAACACCGATCAGCTCCTTCTTCTTCACCATCGGTACACAGATCATATTCCTTGTTTTAAATCCTGATTTTGAATCAAACTCCCTGTTAAAACGCTTATCTGAATAGCAGTCGTCGATAATTGCCGGAATCCGTTTGCCGGCTATCCATCCGGCTATTCCCTCACCTATCTTAATTGTTCTTGCTTTTATGGCCGAACGCTTTCGTCCGGCTACGGTATGATAATGAAGAAGACCGTCTTTACGGTCGTAGAGAAGCAGTGATGCGGCTTCCGAATTCAGAAGTGATTTGCTCGCATCTATAATTTCGTCAAGGAGTTTCTCAAGAGATTTCCTTTCGGATATTTTCCTTACAATCGACTGAAAAAACCTCAATCGTTCAATCAGATTATTTTTAGATCTTTTGTCAGACACCATTATTTTCGAAATAATTTTTCCATTACACTTTTACTGAGTTCCAGAAAAACGATACATGTTTTCTTACCATCTCGGAAACTTTATCGATATTAATACCCTCATCTTTAGCGAGATACTCGGTTCTAATCAGAAAGAGAGGAGCAGTGAACTGTTCGGCAAGAATTGAAGGATCGTATTTCCGTGCTATATTGTTTTTTATCATTTCAGAAAAGATAAGCCGGCAGATATTGCGGAGTTCGTTTATATATTCGGTAATCGATAGTTCGGTAGAGCCTACTTTAGTAAACTGTTCCATGAGAAGAAGGCGGATAAACTTTCTTTCACGGGGAGTATTCCAGAGGCCGATCAGCTTCAATGCAAAATCATGAAGGAATTTTTCCGGGTTATCAAGTTCATCGAGTAATTCGTCGTTCAGGATTTTATCGCTCAATGATTTCGATTTGAATTCCGAAAGGATTGCTAGGAATATATCCTCTTTAGAGTTGAAGTGATTATAGATAGCGCTTTCGCGGATTCCGACGGCACGGGCAATCTGTCTTATCGATGCGCCGGCGTAACCGTTTGTCGAGAAATAATCGAGAGCATTTTCTATGATAAGTTTTTTAGTATTGGGATATTTCATTTAGCCGTCTTAATGAACGCTCGTTAATATAGCAATACTCAATCATAAAATCAGGTTCTATTTCTGATATTCTCAGTAACTCATCGAATCAATCTTAACCTTTCCTCTGAAGATCCAGTAAATACTGATCGTATATGCTAAAACAAACGGGACACCTATCAATGCAACAATAAGCATAATATTCAAAGTCTTCTGCGAAGATGCAGCGTTATAAATTGTTAAGCTGTATTCCGGATTAGGGTTTGAGAGAACTATGTTTGGAAATAGTCCCGCTGCAAACAAGGCAAGAAGCGCCACAATACTTGCACAAGATGAGAGAAACGCCCTGAAATCTCTACCGTGGAAAATTTCCCTTGGTATATTTGCAATAGCAAGCATATTCAATACTGCAATAAGGAAAAGCCACGGTTCGTCTTTAAAATGCTGAACCATGTGCGGGTAATAAATCAGTGTATACATTGTTGTGGTAACATAACAGATCACAAAGAATATAATTGTATTGTTCACCCATCCGCGTATTCTATTCTGAAGTACTCCTTCGGTTTTCATAACGACATAGATTGAACCGTGCATCATAAACAGAGCTACCGTTGTTACACCGACTAAGAGAGTATAAGGATTGATGAGTGTAAAAAAGTTTCCCGCGAATTCCTTTTCCGCATCGATCGGTACACCGGTGATAATATTACCGAGTGCTACACCCATCAGAAGAGCGATCAGGATGCTTGATACGCTGAAAGCGACATCCCACATCTTACGCCACCATTTCATCGGCTGCTTGCTTCTGAATTCAATAGCGATCGCCCTGAAAATCAATCCGAACAACAGCAATATCAGCGCGATATAAAACCCGGAGAAGACGGTTGCATAGACATGCGGGAATGCAGCGAAGAGGGCGCCGCCTCCGGTAACAAGCCAGACTTCGTTTCCATCCCATACGGGACCGATCGAATTGATCATAATCCTGCGTTCTGTGTCGTCTTTTACAAGAAGATGCAGAGCACCAACACCGAGATCGAAGCCGTCCAGTATTGCATAACCGGTTAAAAGAACTCCGATCAGTATAAACCAGATTGTGTTTAAGTCGAACTGAAATTCCATATTAAATCAAATTTAGTTTTTAATTTCTGTTTAGAATTCCCTTCTGATGTTCGTACTCGGAAGGAATTAACTCCGCATCTTCGGGGCCGTGTTTAATCTTTTCATTTAAGAGATAAAGAAACAGAATAAAAAGGAGAGCATAAACTGCTGTAAAGAGTATTAATGAAAACAGAACCTGATTAGCAGTTACAACTTTAGATAGTCCTTCCGAGGTCCTGAGCAGGTTATAAACTATCCAGGGCTGTCTTCCAACCTCGGCAGAAATCCAGCCGAGCTGGTTTGCAATCTGAGGACCGAGAACTGCAATAACAAAAATTCGCAGAAGCCATTTCATTTCGAATATTTTTTCTTTACGCAAAAGAATTAAACCGAGCAGACTTATTCCGATCAGAAAGAAACCGATTGCAACCATAAGATGATACGACTGAAAAACAATATTAACGGGAGGACGATCCTCCGGTTTGAATGCATTGAGACCGGTGACGGGTTTATCCGGATCGCCATGGATAAGATAGCTCAGCATTCCCGGGATTTTAATTCCGAAATTTACTTCCTGCTTCTGATCGTTGACCCAGCCGAATAAATAAAGATCGCCCGCGGAAGATGAATCATAATGTGCTTCGAACGCAGCAAGTTTTGCGGGCTGGGTTTCGCTGATACCAACAGCACTTTTATGACCGGTAAATAGTTGGAACAGAGAAGCAAAAACAGCCAGACCCAGAGCAATTTTGAAAGACGATTTTGCAAATTCAATATGCTTTTTTTTCAATAAATAATAGGCGCTCACACTTAAAACAAGAAAAGCACCGGCAAGCCATGCACCGGACAAAACATGAGACAGCCTTTCCATTGATGAAGGATTGAATACCATTCCCCAGAAATCTGTTATCTCGGCACGCGCATTAATTCCTTCACCAACTATATGATAACCGGCCGGCGTCTGCTGCCAGGAGTTAGCAACTACGATCCAGACTGCGCTCAGCATCGATCCGAATGAAACCATTATTGTTGAGAAGAAATGCATCTTAGGACTTACTTTATTCCAGCCGAAGACAAGCACAGCAAGAAATCCCGACTCAAGAAAGAATGCAAATATTCCTTCTGCGGCCAGTGCGCTGCCGAAAACATCACCAACAAACCGCGAGTATGTAGCCCAGTTTGTTCCGAATTCAAATTCCATAACAATTCCGGTCGCAACACCCATAGCAAAAGTTAAGGCAAATATCTTAACCCAAAATTTTGTCATCCTTTCGTAAAGCTTATTGCCGGTTTTAAGGTACATTCCTTCCATTATTACAAGAAGAACTCCCAGACCGATGCTGAGAGGAGGATAGATATAATGGAAAGCAATTGTAAAAGCGAATTGAATGCGTGAGAGAATTTCTACGTCCATGGGATAATCCATATTTTCTTTTGAAGCTGATTTAAAATAAGAAATAAATAAAAGGAATGGAACTTGAAATAAATATAGTATTTAGCGGAAGTCTGGTATGAGAACATTTGAGAGTGATGCGGGGATCTCAAATGCAAACTATTTTATGAGGAAAAAAGATTATCGAAAATGATAATCTATAAATATTTGCAAGATCCTGAATAAGGAATAAAACAGTATTTACTTAAGGTCTTCCAGGATAGCTTTCAATTTCTCGAGGGAAGTTTCCCAATCGTGCATTTTCGTTCTTTCGCGTTCAATAACTTCTACGGGAGCCTTGGCAACGAATCCCTCGTTCGACAATTTTTTCTTAACACCTTCTAAAGAACCGGAAATTCTGGTAATCTCCTTTTCAATTCTGGACCGTTCAACATTCAGATCAATAAGGCCCTCAAGCGGAATGAAAACATCGCAATCTTTTACTACTGCCGATGCGCTTGCCTTCGGCTTCTGCATAGCGGGGTCAACAACCAGCTCATCTATTCTGACGATCGACTTAATATATTTTATCTGGTCGTCGTTTATCCTACCGGTCTTTAAATAAACATTGATCAGCTTTGAAGGAGGAATATTCATCTCGCCCCTGATATTACGGATCGCATTAATAATGTTCTGAATGAACTCAACATTATTCTCGGCAACCTCGTCAATCAGTATTCCGTAATATTTAGGAAATTCCTGAATTGAAATACTATCCCCTTTTTTTCTTTCTCCAAGCAGCTGCCAGATCTCTTCGGTAATAAAAGGCATAAACGGATGAACCAGCTTAAGCATCTCTTCAAACAGGGATATCGCACGCGAGAGAAGAGCCGATTTCACTTCGTCGTCAGCATTATAAAGCCTGAATTTCGAAAGCTCTATGTACCAGTCGCAAAAATCACTCCAGACATAAGAGTAGATTATTTTCACGGCATTATTGATTTCATATTCATCGATTGCCTCGGTGAACATTTTGATTGTCTTTTCGAAGCGCGACAGAATCCAGCGGTCGGTAAAGTCGAGATGTTTGTCAACAAGTTCTTTATCCACTTTAATATTCTGAGCATTCATCATAAGAAAGCGGCCCGCGTTCCAGATTTTATTAGCGAAGTTTCTACCTATTTCGCATTTATCGGAACTGAAAAGAACATCCTGGCCGAGCGGGGCAATATAGATCATAGTAAATCTGAGGGCATCGGCACCATACTCGTCTATAAGATCGAGAGGATCTGGAGAATTACCCAACGACTTGCTCATTTTCCTGCCCTGCGAATCGCGAACGGTACTGGTGAAGTAGACATCGCGGAAAGGAATCTGATTCTTAAAATGCATACCGGCAATAATCATTCTTGCCACCCAGAAAAATATTATATCAGGCGCAGTAACAAGAAGGTCTGTGGGATAATAATAGTTCTGTTCTTTTTCATCAGTAAAAACATCCTGGGCCCAGAGCCAGCTCGAAGCCCATGTATCAAGCACGTCGTCGTCCCGGTACCAGTTGTCGGCATCCGCCGGCGGTTCGACCTCGCAATAGATTTCACCGCTGTCCTTATGATACCAGACAGGTATGCGATGTCCCCACCAGAGCTGACGCGATATACACCAGTCCCTTATATTCGTCATCCAGTGTTCATAAGTTTTTACCCAATGTTCTGGATAGAAATTTACTTTACCTTCCAAGACAGCATCGAGAGCCGGTCTTGCAAGTTTCTCCATCCGCATAAACCATTGTTCGGATAGATACGGTTCAATCGGTACATTCCCGCGCTGGGAGTAACCCACCTTATTTGTATAGTCTTCAACTTTATGCAGAAGTCCGAGTTCTTCCATTCTGGCAACCACTTTAAACCGGAGATCATACCGATCGAGGTCTCTGAACTCTTTAGGCACATTTCCATTTGAAGTTGCATCCTCGTTAAAGATATTAACCATCTCTAATTTATGCCGAAGGCCCATTTCATAATCATTTACGTCATGAGCGGGAGTAACTTTAACAGCACCGGTTCCAAATTCTTTATCGACATATCCATCAGCAAAGAGAGGGATTTCACGTCCGACAATCGGTAGGATTACTGTTTTTCCGATCAGGTGTTTATATCTTTCATCTTCGGGGTTGACTGCAATTCCGGTATCGCCAAGCATAGTTTCCGGGCGGGTTGTAGCGACAATTACAAATTCAGTTGAGTCTTTAACCGGATACTTGAAATACCAGAGATTACCTTTAACCTCTTTATAAAAAACCTCTTCATCGCTGATTGCGGATTTTGAAGCCGGGTCCCAGTTTACCATCCTGTAACCGCGATAAATAAGATCTTCCTTATAGAGCTTTACAAACGCTTCAATAACTTTTCGGTAATAATGAATATCCATAGTAAAGCGTTCACGCTGCCAGTCGCAGCTAACGCCGAGTTTACGGAGCTGCTTGAAAATTATTCCGCCGTATTTTTCTTTCCATTCGTAACAGTATTGAAGAAAGTCCTCCCGCGAGATATTGTCTTTATTAATCCCCTTTTCCTTCAACATCGCAACAACTTTAGCTTCGGTGGCAATTGACGCATGGTCTATACCCGGAATCCAGCATGCATTAAAACCTTTCATCCGCTTGTATCTTATATAGATATCCTGAAGCGTGTTATTAAGAATATGACCGATATGCAGAATGCCTGTTATGTTTGGCGGAGGGATTACAATAGTATACGGTTCTTTAGATTCATCGACCTCGGAATGATAAAGATTATGTTCGTACCAGTATTGATACCACTTCTCCTCAACATCTTTAGAGTTATATGTTTTTGGAATTTCCGAAAAACTAGCAGAGGACATTTACTTCTCTCAAATTAATATTAATCAGGTGTAAATATAAAGAATCCTGATGCTCAATGCTCGGCCGGGAAAAGATTTGGCCGGCGGTCAATACCAGGATAAAATGATTGAGGAGAAATATAAAAACGGGAATTACAAGTAAATTGCGTTTTTTACCATTACCCGTAAAGAGTCTTGAATTTAATTTTGAGAGCCGGTCAGGTATTCTGCTACTTCGGATGTACCGTTTTGGAGTCCTGCGAGGGATATATTTTTTGAGTAATATTCCAGCAATCCCGGATTTTCAAATAATTTAGTCACTATAACCGCAAGCTTACTTATGTTTTTCTCGTAAATACCGAGTTTGTTTTCCAGTATAAAATCGACATTCCCTTTTTCCTGTTCCCATATATAACTATTGACCACCGGGATTCTTCCGCACATCAGGATCTCCATAAAAGTTGAAGCGCCGCATTTGGTAATAACCAGATCGGAGACGGAAATCAGATCATGAATAAAATCGACAAATCCGTATACTTCAATTCTTCTACCGGGATACATTTTTTTTTGATTAAGAGCACGTTCATACAATTTATTATTCCGGCCGCATACCATCAGCAGATCGTATTCACCTTTGCCTGAAGCAAGCGTATTAAAAATCCGGAATCCGTTAGGAATACCATCGCCGCCGCCGAGAATAAGAACCACATTTTTATTCAGTCCGAATTTCTTTTTAAGATCTATAATTTCATTCTTCCCGGGAGGGGATTTAAATTTCTCCCCAAGTATAAAAGGAAAGACTTTCAGATTGTCCGGTTTTATACCGGATTCAATACATTTCTGTTTAAGTACATTACTGAAAAGAATAAAACTCTGATCTTTCTTTAAAAACCATAATGGATGCGCTGTATAAGGGTCCGTTACAATAGTTACTACGGGCAGATTCATTCCAAGTTTTTTTAATGTAGAATAGACCGGTTTAATCAGGAAGAAATGAAAAATAACTATTTTATCGGGACGGTAGTCTTCAATAATTTTTTTTAAATATTTGGTAATATTTATCGATACAAGGTAAGCGCTGATATGCGAAACGGTTTTAAATTTATGTGTGGCATAAAGAAATTCATAGAACCACTTTGCTCTACTCTGAAGGTGACGGTAACCGTCCTCAATAACAAACCGGGCGAATTTTCTGCTTTCACCGAATCCGTCTATAAGAAGAGTTTCGGCTTCGTCGCCTTTATATTTTTTAATATATTCGGCAACGGAGCGTGCGGGTGCTAAATGACCTCCGCCTGTTCTTAAATATATAAATAGATGTTTTTCTTTATTCATTTCTGAATTACCGGAAAACCGGAGAATTGGATTGAGTCATCCGGCCTGTTTTAAGTATCTCAATTATTTTATAAGTCCCCATTTTTCTTGCTTTCAGAAATCCCGACCAGGCCATTTCCGCAAGAATTCCTTTGTTTAAGAGATCGTGCAGCCACTGATCTGTATATTCGGGATTCATCTGTTTAATGCCCGCCTGAATTTCGAAAAGCCACAAGCGGTTAAACTTCTCCTGCGAACCGATCGGCGGGGTCATAATAACAGGCAATCCCAAACCGCAATAGAATGAAAGCTCACTCGGTTTTGTCCAGAGTATATCGGTCTGATGCATTGCCCGGTTAAACTTATGGAAATATTCTTCGTGTGTTTCGGCATAAATTATATCGATCTTAGAATCATCTGTAGTTATCTTTTCTTTTACTGATTTGAAATAATCGAATACATTCTGTTTTGTACCCGCAATAAGCAGAAGTTTAATTTCATCTCTCAGGATTTTATCTTTAAGACTGAAAGCTATTTTACTACCGATTTCTTTAAGAGCACCTGCGCCGCCCACTGCATATGCGATAGTTAATTTTCTCTTATCCCTGTTAGAGTAATTTTCTTCTCCTATGAAGTGCTGGATACTTTTTTCATGACGTGCTCTGAAGACATTTTTAGGATCGAGATTTACAAGTCTTGTACCGAGATTACTTTTAAGAACCGACAGATCCCTGTCCCCTAGAAGATCAATGGGGAGCGGGAAGCCGGTTATAAAAATTCTTTCATCGGGCACTCCGTATGCCCTTAATCTCTGAGCAGCTTTTCCGCACGGCGCGAAATAATGAATTCTGCTTTCGTACGGCTGACGGGCCACCCATACTCTGTTTAGATCCGCATCGCAAATAATACAATATACATTATGACTTCCTTTCATATCGGCAGCTATTGCCGAAGCGTAGAAGGATGTTACAATCGGAAGATTCTTCATCTTCACTTTGTCAAGCATTGCCGAGCATAATCCTTTTTTGATGCTCGACTCTAGAAGGTCGACTTGGAAAGTAGCATTCGAAAGATCGCGAATCGGGTAATACGAGGGAATGTGCAGAAGAGTATCGAGAAGACTAAAGAGAGGTTTACCAATAACCGGAATACTTCTGGCACGCGACATCAACTCATATGCCCCGAGAACTCTTTTCCACAATTTCTCTTCATTCTTTGATGCGGCATCACCCGCTCCAACTGTAATTATTTTGCCTTCGGCTATTTCTTTCAATGGATAGACGGCTCTCTGGTGTCCGTATCCCATTGTTGCCGAGATCACCCATGCTTTTACTTCATCGATTGGTTCAATCATTACTTTCAATACCTCTGGGCAATTTTAATTTCCAATTAATTACAAACTACTTCCGATCAAAATTTATCCAGATTCGGCTATAAGAACAAATTATATTTTGTTAATATGAATCAGCATACTCAAAAAATTTTCTTACAAATAATTGAAAAGTCTTCAATCTTTCACACTAGCAGATATTAATCCGGAATGGACCGTTAACAAAGATCAGGGTATTTAAAAGTTGAATCGGTTAACAGCAGAAATGGATTTGGAATTAATGGTGAATAGCGGAATTTGAAATAAAAGCGGTTAAAGCTTTCCCAGAATTTTATCCATTGTCCATGCGGTTGAAGCGGCGGATTTACCGTTGCTTGGCGATTTACCCTTGCCGAGTAATTCATCAACAATTAATTGAATAAGCGGTTGGGCAACGTGTTCCGGGTTATCAATTTTTATCTCTTCCTTTTTACCGCCCGAAACCAGGATAACCGGATCGCTGCTGAAGGTTGGGTAAATTATTCTACCTTTCGAGCCGATAATTTCAGTTTGATCGGTATTTTCATCGGCGACAAAACACCATGCTGCAGTTCCGTTTAAGCCGTTTTCAAAACTGAAGATGGCGTTAACAGTATCCTCCGCACTGTATAAGCCGGCCCGGTTTGAATGAAAACCCGAAGCAGATACAATCTTTCCGAAATAGAATTGTAGAAGATCGATCATGTGAGAGCCGAGATCGCAGAAGTATCCGCATCCGGCTATTGCAGGATCTACTCGCCAGTTTTCACCATTGGTCAAATCTTTTTCCGTAGGAGTCTGATAGAATCTGATATTGACAGAGCGGATTTCTCCTATTGCTTTCTGATCAATCAACGACTTAATCTTGAGGAACCTTGGTAAAGCTCTTCTGTAATAAGCTACAAACAGGGGGACTTTATTATTCTTACAAGCATCTATCATTTCGACACATTCGCGGTAGTTAAGAGCCATCGGTTTTTCAACATAGACAGGCTTACCGGCAGCCGCAGCGGCGAGTGTAAATTTCTTGTGAGATGAAGGGGGCGTTGCAATATAAACAGCGTCAACATCCGGATCATTAATTAACTTATCAGCATTGTCATACCACTTAGGTACGTTATGTCTTTCAGCATAATCTTTTGCGAGAGTCCCGGTACGGCGCATAACAGCAACCAGCTCCGAACCTGAAGATTTTTGAAAGCCGGGTCCGCTCTTAATTTCGGTTACATCTCCGCAACCAATAATTCCCCATCTTATAATACTTTTCATTCTGCTATTCGAAATATTTGATCGGATTTGAAAATTAACAGCCGCTCAAAGGTTGAATCATTAGCGGCATTAATCATTGCTTCGGCAACAGTTTCAGCTTTAATCGGTCTTAGCTTTTTAATTCCGGGAATATACTTTAATAGAGCGTTCATAATTATCCCGGCCATATTTTCTGTAAACCGGGGAGTTTCCCTTTCACCGATAAGCAGTGATGGTTGAAAGATAATTATTCTTTTAAATGGCATTTCGGAAACTGCGGATTCTAGTAAGCCCTTTATTCTTAGATAAAAATTGAATGAATAGCGGTTGGCACCTGCAGATGAAACAAGGAGTAATTTCTCAACCTGATTTACAGCAGCCGCATGTGCTGTTTCATACTGGAAAGTATAATCGACAAGATACTGTTTCTCCTTACTTCCGGCTTTCTTAATTGTTGTGCCGAGTGCGGTGTATAATTCGTCACCGGAAACTTTGTCACCCCATTGTTCAATCAAACTAAAGTCGACAATGTTCTCTTCCAGTTTAGGGTGGTTGATTCCCGCGGATCTTCTTGAAAAGGTTTTCACGGTTCCGTAGCGGGAGTCATCCAGTAATTTATTAACAAGATGTCTTCCGATTAATCCTGTTGCCCCGAGAACAATCGCTGTTTTAGAGTTCGACTCCGTCATAAAAGTAATGCCGGTTCTATTTAAATATTTCCGATTTTAAGATAATAAAACAGAGACATTTATTTCAGTCAATCAGGTAAATATAATTAGGGAGTTTAATTTCAAATCCGGAGTTGCCCCCAGCAAGGTCACTCAGCTGATCGCCAATATTGGCAATTATTTTATATCCTCTGGATACAAGTTCGCTTCTTTTTGATGATTTGAATTCTGTTGCCGTCAAATCACGTTCGTTTTCTTTTCGAACAATAACAGTATCGAATTCGGTATAGCCCTGCTGATTAAGATTATCTAAAGTAGCCTGATAGGAATCGCAGTTTCTTCCGGATATAAAAACAATTCTGATATTTTTAGATATGAGATAATTGTAAAATCTTTTTGTCTGTGGAATAGCAGTCGCATCCGATTTCTTCAGCCATTCAAGCCAGATTTCATAATAATAACCGAAGTCAATCTCTTTAATATGTTCATAATTAGAGAGTGCTGTTTCGTCTATATCAAATACGACAGTCGCTTCCGGCGGAATTGTCAACCTATTAAAATATTCAACAGCATCATCAATAATTCTCTTCATATCTTTATCATACTGACCCGATTCATAATAATTCTGGACAACTTTTTTTACAGCGCCAAGATTTAACAGCCGGTTTTCGGAATCGCCCGAACAGCCGATGAGAATTAGAAGAGAAATAAACAACAATGATTTTATTAATCGATTCATTAATTACCCCACATACCGGAAGGTTTTACAAAATATACTTACTCAAATCCCTGTTCTTAACTATTTTATCCAGCTTAAGGTTAACCATTTCTCCAGTAATCTTAATTTCTTTTGAGGGCATAGTATCCGGAACATCGAAAAGAATATCTTCCAGAAGAGTAGTCAGTATTGTGTGAAGCCGGCGAGCGCCTATATTTTCAACCTGGTCATTAACTATAGCCGCGGTACGCGCAACCTCTTTAATGGCACCATCATCAAATTTAATTTCCACACCTTCAGTCTGAAGCAGTGCGGTATACTGTTTTAAGAGCGCGTTTTGAGGCAGAGTAAGAATTTTTATAAAGTCTTCTTCTGTAAGACTTTTCAATTCAACCCGGATCGGAAACCTTCCCTGAAGTTCCGGTATAAGGTCCGACGGTTTGGAAACATGAAAGGCACCCGATGCGATAAAAAGAATATGATCGGTTTTTACCGGTCCATACTTTGTATTAACAGTTGAGCCTTCAACAATAGGAAGAAGATCTCTTTGAACACCCTCGCGCGAAACATCGGGTCCCTGCTGACTTTTAGCGCCTGCAATTTTATCGATCTCGTCAACAAACACTATTCCCGACTCCTGAACTCTCTTAACGGCCTCTTTCTGAACGGCCTCCATGTCGATCAGTTTTTCCGCTTCCTCCTGTGCAATAATTTTCCGTGCTTCTTTTATGGCGGTTTTCCTTTTCTTCTTTTTCTTAGGAATCATGCTGCTGAACATTTCCTGAAGATTCATAGACATATCATCCATTCCCATAGGGCCGAGCACCTGCATTCCGAAAGCAGGGGAAGTGATATCGAACTCTATCATCCGGTCGTCCAGTTCACCTTTGCGCAATTTTTCTCTCATCCACTCACGGGTTTTCTCATTCTGAACCTCCTCGCTCTCACCTTCCTCATTAAGGTTTCCGGAAGGTTTTTTAACAGGCGGAATCAACTGGTCGAGAATTTTTTCTTCGGCCATCCGTTCGGCCTTCTCCTGAACAGAGGAGGTCTTTTCGGTGCGGACCATACTTACAGCCAGTTCGGTAAGATCGCGTATCATCGATTCAACGTCGCGGCCAACGTATCCAACCTCGGTATATTTAGAAGCTTCAACTTTTACAAACGGTGCATCGGCAAGTTTTGCAAGCCGGCGGGCAATCTCCGTTTTACCTACTCCCGTAGGCCCGATCAAAATAATATTGTTCGGCATTATTTCTTCTTTAATGCCTTCTTCAACCTGCTGGCGTCTCCACCTGTTTCTAAGTGCAATTGCGACCGCGCGTTTGGCATCGTTCTGCCCGATAATATATTTATCAAGTTCCCTTACTATTTGAGTAGGAGTCAAGTTCTTCATCAATTCGCCGTTATCCATCTTTTTTTTCCTCATTTGGAAATCTCTTCCACAGTAATTTTTTCATTTGTATAAATACAGATCTCTGCCGCCGTTTTTAGAGCCTCCTGAACAATTTCCTTTGCCGGGAGGTTGCTGTATTTCTTGAGCATTTTAGCTGCTGCGAGAGCAAACATACCACCGCTTCCGATAGCAACAATATTATCCTCTGGTTCTATTACATCCCCTGTGCCCGAGACAATAAAAGCTTTTTCTTCGGAGATAATTGCAAGCATAGCTTCAAGACGTCTCAGATACTTATCTGTGCGCCAGTCTTTTGCCAGTTCTACAACTGAGCGTGAGACATTCCCGCTGTACTGTTCAAGTTTTTCTTCGAAGCGCTGAAGAAGCGTGAACGCATCGGCGGTCGATCCGGCAAATCCGCAGATTACTTTCCCGTTCAGGAGTTTTCTGATCTTCATCGAATTATGCTTCATTACAGTATTGCCGAGTGTAACCTGTCCGTCTCCGCCAAGTGCGGCTTGTCCGTCTTTAATTATTCCCAGTATTGTTGTTGATCTTATTTTCATATTTATTCTCCGGTCTGCTGCTTAAAATTTTTGTTGATCTGATTAATCCCGAAATTCCCGGACAACCGTATTCAGGTTCTGCCGGATTTTGCAAACGGGATTAATCTAGGTACTCTTTTTTGATATTCTCTGTATTCATCTCCGAAGATTTCGATCAGTTTCCTCTCTTCATAAACCGATCCAATATAGAAATAGATTACGATACAGATGAACATGATAAAATAAAAAAGATCCATAGAAGGTCTTAATCCGAGGAACAATATGGAGAAAAGATAAACCGGATGTCTGACAAATCTGAAAGCACCGGATTTTCTGAAAACCTGTTTCTCGTCAAGATCCTCAGTCCGGTATTTCCCGTCCATAAATCTTTTAACCTGGGATATCCCCGCAAATTCCTTAAGGTCTGTTTGACTTACAGACCATATCAAACCAAAAAATGAAAGAACCTGAAGTGCAAATGTAATAATATCATAAGGATAATGTAAGTCATATATGTTAACATCGGGACGGGGAGAAACAAGGAAGAAGAAAGCAAATAGAAGCAGTGATGACAGATTATAGAAGAGCCGGTACAAGGCAATCCGGTTTCCGAGTTTTTCAACAAGATTTTTTTTAACCTTCAGAGATGCCAGCCATGAATGAGATAGAGCAAAGAGGAAGAATAGAAAGACAATAATTATTAAATCAAAAACAATCATAGTTGTTTTCGGAGACGTGCAACCGGAATGAGCAGCTGCTCCCTGTATTTAGCAACAGTTCTACGCGCGATATGGATCCCTTTTTCCTGAAGAATGGCTGCAATTTTATCGTCGCTGTACGGATTGTCCTTCGGTTCGTTATCGCAGATTTCTTTAATCAGTTCTTTAATATGTTTGTTGGAGATCTCGTCGCCGCTATCGGTTGAAAGTCCTTCGCTGAAGAAATATTTTAGTTCGTGAATACCCTGCGGGCTTTGAACATACTTACCGTTAACAACACGGCTGATAGTAGAAATATCCATTCCTATCTCGTCAGCAATATCCTTATAGATCATGGGACGGAGTAACTTCGGTCCGCTCTCGAAAAAGTTATACTGCTTTTCGAGAATCGACCTCATAATTTTCATAAGCGTATGCCTCCTCTGCTGCAGTGAGGCGATAAACCATTTAGCGGATTCAAATTTTTCCCTCAGGAATTTGTGAGTTTCTTTCTCCCTTTCAGAAATCTTTCTCTTCCGTTTGTTGGTGTCTATCATTTCCAGATATGTTTTGCTTATTGTTACCGATGGAACACTGCGGTCGTTTAGAGTTACGATGTAATTATCTTCAACTTTCTCTATAATAAAATCGGGGGTTATCTGGTTCATCTCTTCAGAATCGATATTCCCTTCGCCGGGTTTGGGATTCAGTTTCTGAATTATATCGAGCGTGGTTCTTAAGGTTTCTTTAGAAAGATCCATATTCTTCTGAATAGAATCATAACGTTTATTGGCAAAGTCCTCCCAGTGTTCCGAAAGAATTTTCTCGGCCAGATAAGAATAGTATGGATCGAACGAGGAATTTTTTATTTGAATGAGAAGACACTCCTGGAGATTCCGCGAACCTATACCAACGGGCTCCAGAGTCTGAATCATCCCCAGAATCCGTTCTCCGTCTGCAACCGTAATTTCAGTCCCTTCAAACATGTTAACTTCATTAACGAGCTTTTCAAGGTCGGATTTAAAATATCCGTCTCTATCGAGGCTGCCGATAATATTCTCGCCCATTATCAGCTGGTCTTCCGTAAGATCGAGCATATGTATCTGATCTATCAGGTTGTCGCGTAAACTTTTTCTTTGAGGGGCGATGGGATGGACTTTTTCCTCATCGTTGCTGCGGTTAATTCTCTCGAACTCGTAATCAATTTCCGCTTCGTTCATATAATCTTCAAGTTCAAATTCGTCGTCCTTGCTGTCATAAGTTTCCTCTTCTTCCGAAGAGGTTGATTCTTCCTGATCGTCCGGATTTTCCTCGAGCTGATCGAGGGTCATCTCTTCTTCCAGCGTTTCTTCCAGAATTGGATTCAGTTCCAGCTCGGTTTTAATTCTCTGTTCAAGAGCTAGTGTATTCAACTGCAGCAGTTTCTGATACTGAATCTGCTGAGGCGACAATTTCTGTTGTAAAGCCAGTCTTTGATGTAATGACAGCATATTACTTGTTTACCGAGTCTTTAGTTTTCAAAAACCATTCAGTGCCGTATTCTCTTTCGAGAGCATCGCGGCAGAAATCGATTACTTTAATTCCGGTTTTTTTTCCTTTTTCAAGGGCCGGTTTGCATTCGTGATAATTTTCAAACCTTATCACATCTCCGCCGAACTTCGAAATTCGAATTGGAAAGAGATGACACGAAACCGGTTTCACAAAATCAATTTTGCCTGCAATAAAAGCTTTTTCAATTCCGCATTTAGCAACATCACCATCATAGTATACAAACACGCAGGCGCGGTTATTCAGGCTGCGCGTCATAAGCTGATCCGATTTATTGATCCAGAAACCGTATTTATCTATAACCTCTCTATGTTCGGCCGGAAGATATTCCATAACAGCCGGGAGAAAACTTCCTATTTTCTCTATTTCTTCTTCGGTAATCGGTGCACCGAACTCGCTTTCCATTGTACAGCAGGCACCCTTACAACGTGCAAGGTCGCATGTAAATTCAATGCTGAATACTTCAGTATTGATCAACACATCATCAATTTCAACAAATTCCGGATTCATCTAAACGCCTTTTCACGTGTTTACAAATAAAGTTCGGAATAATTTTTGCTAAAGATACAAATTTTTGTCCTACTAAAAAAAGTGAGACCGGTTAGGAGATAGAGATGAGATTAAATAATTTTAGGCCACTCATTTATTGAAATTCACAATCAATGAATCTAAAAGGAAAAACAGTACTGATTACCGGTGCTTCATCCGGTATCGGAAAAGCTTTAGCATATTCACTTTCCCGCGAAGGAGCTAATCTTGTTCTTGCAGCGAGAAGAATTGAATTGCTGGAGCAAATCAAAAATCAGATTCCCGGAAATTCTCCTTTACTTCTTCTGAAGTGCGATGTCTCTAAGAAAGAGGAGGTGGCAGAATCCTATAAAAGAATTGTCGAGCGCTTCGGATCTGTTGATATAGCAATTCTAAATGCCGGAGCCGGTCATTATATGAACGCAAAAAATTATAATTCCGCATTTGCCGAAGAGATTTACGGGGCAAATCTTTTCGGTGTAATTTACTGGATAGAACAGATACTGCCGGAATTCATTAAGAAAGGAAACGGAATTATTGCCGGTGTTTCCAGCCTGGCCGATAACCGAGGGTATTCAGGAAGCAGTTTTTATTCATCCAGCAAAGCCGCTTTGACAAATTATCTTGAAGGACTTAGAATCGAATTATCCCAGTATGGTATAAAGGTGATTACTATCAGACCCGGATTCGTTGAAACACCAATGACCGGCTCTAACAGATTTCATATGCCCTTTCTTCTGAAAGCCGAAAAAACCGCAGAGATCATAATTGAGGGAATTAAAAAAGGGAAACGTATAATTCAATTCCCCCGGCCGATGGTATGGCTTACAAATATTGTGGGTCTTTTACCAGGACGGTTGTATGAATTTTTAGCCGAACATCAAACAAAAAAAAGTAAATAGTTATTGACATGATAAATAGTTACCTGAATTTAAAATCCCGTTTAATGCTGATACTTCCCATAATCTTATTCCTGTCGGTTTCATGCCGCGATGAACAGCCGGTTGAACCCGAAATTGAATCGCGCGGACAATTGATCAGCTCCTCTTCGCTGGGTGTATACAGCACTTCGTTTCTTCAGGCGTTTTTGAATGGCCTTGCCGGCAATCTTCAATTCGATGATTTACTGAGATACGATGTTGAAGTATACAAAATTGTCTACCGCACAAGGGAACCGAACGGTAATCTTGTTGAGGCATCGGCCGCTCTCTTTATTCCGAAAGGAAAACAAATAATGTCCCTCGTTAGCCTGCATCACGGCACCCAGACAAAGAGGTCGAATGTGGCCAGTGTAAATCCGTTTGCTTCTCCGGATGGATTAATAGCAGCATCTCTCGGATATTATGCGCTGGTACCCGATTACCTCGGACTAGGTGTGTCGAATTTAATTCATCCTTATCATCACCAGAAATCCTCGGCCGAAACAGTTATCGATTTCATAAGAGCGGCAAGATCTTTCGCGCAGAGATCGAATTTAAAATTGAACGGACAGGTTTTTCTAGCCGGCTATTCCGAAGGGGGATACGTTACTCTTGCAGCACATAAAGAGATTGAGATTAATTACCGGAATGAAATTTCAGTAGCTGCATCTGCTCCTATGGCCGGGGCCTTCGATCTGACTCTGACAGCCAGATCCATAATTCAAAAAAAGGTCTACAATCAACCTTCATTCCTCGCATTCTTCTTTGCGGCTTACGATAAAATCTACGGATGGAACCGGATCAATCAGATATTCAAACCTCCATACGCTGAACGGATACCGTCTCTATTCGATGGAACACGTTCAACATCCGAAATCAGCGCTCAGCTTACACCGAATCTGGATCAGCTCTTTCATCAAAACTTTATTGACGGTTTTTTAGACGGAACTGAATCAACCCTTCTTGCTGCGTTCGAATCGAACAGTCTGCTCAACTGGACTCCCACGGCACCGGTCCGTTTTTATCACGGCGATAACGATGAATACGTGCCGTATGAAAACTCTTTAAACGCAAGAGACTATTTCAGATCGGTCGGCGCAAATGCAGAGCTTGTTACTATTCCCGGCGGGACGCATGCAACATCGGTTCTTCCCGCAATAATTGGCGCGGTCGAATGGTTTGAATCACTACGAATGAACAAGCAATTGCAATTAATGGCTGAAAAATAGATTTAATGAATTAAACCGAATCATGGAAATAGATTTATGTTCTGGTTAAAAATCCTAAAGGACTTCTTAAAAATTTTCAGGGATGGTCAGACACCCGCTCAAATAGCGGGCGGATTTGCGCTTGGATCTATTCTCGGACTTTCACCTTTCTTTACGCTTCAGGGATTGCTGATATGGATCATAGTTGCTGTCTTGAATGTAAACCTGGGTGCAGTCTTTCTTGCGTTAACATTATTCAGCATCATCGCTTTTATATTTGATCCTGTTTTTCACTGGATCGGTTTTCAGATCTTAACTCAAACCGAATGGCTGAGTAACATCTGGACATCACTTTATAATGCGCCGGTTGCGCCTCTCACAAATTTCAACAACACGGTTGTAATCGGTAGTTTTTTATGTGCGCTTATTATTGCCTTCCCTGTTTACTTCGGCATGAAATATCTGGTAATCCAGTACAGAAAACATCTCTATTCAAAAATTCAACAATGGAAAATCTACCAGATTGTAAAACAGAGCTCTTTAATAAGATTGTATACCCGGATTCGTGACTTAGGAGGTATGCAATGAGAAAAAATTTTATTTACTTCTTATTAGTACCTCTCCTTCTCATTCTGCTCGCCGGTTATCTGTTCCTCGATAAATGGATTGAGTCGGAAATTGAAGATGCCGGAGAAACTATTTTCGGCGCCAGAGTTGAGATTGACGACTTGTCACTGAATTTTTTTCCCCCCGGGGTTGAGTGGACAAAGATTGAGGTTGCCAATCCTTACAATCCTTGGACAAACCTGTTCGAAACCGGAAATGTTAAGTTCGCAATGGATTTTAATCAGCTGTTAAGAAAAAAATACGTAATAGAAACAGTTGAAGTGTACGGTCTCGAAATAGGAACGAAAAGGGAAGCCAGCGGTGAACTGCCGGAGAACGAAAGGAAAAAGTCGACTCTTTTAACAGCCGAACAGACTTTCAGGAAGAGCGCTGAGAACTTCATCAATCAGATCAAAGAAACTACACCCATTTTCGACATTGCTGAATTAAAGGGCAATTTCAATCCCGATAGCCTGATAAGAATTCTAGATATCCAGACCGTAGCAAAACTAGATTCAATCCGTAAACAGACGTTAAAAATTTCCGGACATTGGCAGGGAACTCTATCGGAATTTGAAGAAGGAAAGAACAAGATTTCTGAAATTGAACAGAAAATAAAATCGATTGATCCGGCACAGCTTAACAATGTTCAGAATATAACTAATGCTATTCTGATAGCCGACAATTCAATTAAATCTATCAGCGATTTGAAAAACACTTTTGAAAAGAGATACCAGTCGATAAACGGCGATATAAGTATGCTTGTTGCATCGGTAGATTCGGTTGACGATTATGTAAAAAGGGATTATCAGAATCTTAAGAATATGGCGCGGCTGCCAAGCATAAACACACCTAGCATTGCGCAGCTCCTCGTCGGCAATGAAATGTATAAGAGAGTTCAAAGCTATCTCGGATATGCCGATGTTGCGCGTTTGAGTATAAAGAAGTATCAGCCCGAACCAGAATTCCAGAAAACTCCAAGATTCGAAGGGCAGAATATTAAATTCCCTTCTCCGGATTCCTATCCTGATTTCTGGATTAAACAGATAATTGTTAAGGGGGGTAAAAAAGGAAGCGGACTATTTTCCGGAAGCGGAACTGTAAAAAATATTTCTGATAATCAGCAGATTACCGGACTTCCAACAACCGTTAACCTTGAAGGATTTCTTACAAATCATAGATCTATTAATATCACCGGCCGTATAGACCGCCGCAAAGAAATTCCGTACGATGAATATTCTGCAACTCTTAACGGTGTGCCGACCGGGCAGTTCAGTCTGGGCAAGAGCGACTTTCTTCCTACAAATGTAAAGGACGCGCTACTGGATTCTAAAATCAACATATCACTTCCAGGAAATACATTTGACATAAGCGCCGGGTTTAAGCTCTCGGGCTTCACACTTCAGTTTGATACAGAACCTAAAAATATTTTTGAGAGTATTGTCCGACAGGTCCTCGAACGGGTAAAAGATTTTAACGTAAATATAAGAATGTGGAACACGGGAAAATCTGTTGATGCCGCACTTGCGACCGACCTCGACGACCAGATAGCAAAGCGCCTGAAAGAAGTTGTTGGCGAGGAATTGATAAAGCTACAAAACCAGCTTAAGGCACGGTTCGATTCTTTTATAGCCGGGAAGCGCGGTGAATTTGAAAAATTCTACAATGCTAAGATTTCCGAAGTGAATGAACAGATCGATCTGTACCGTCAGATTATCAACAGTCAGATGGGGATTGTTGAAGCAAAGAAGAAAGAATTATCAGAGCGCCTGGAAAAAGCAAAATCGGGATTAATTGAGAACAAATTGAAAGAGCTTCTTAAGAAACAGTAATTCTCAGGCGTTGGAACTGAAAAATCTAAAGTTGCGGCGGCGGCAATATCTATCCGTGCACTTTATTTCTTCTATTGTCAGATTTCCTGCATTCATCCGAACAGCAATAATCATTTTCAACCTTACAATCCTGGCAGGTAATTAGCATCTTATCGCAATTCTGATTATGGCAATTAATATAATATGATGAGGGCTTTCCGCAGTAATAGCAGCTGCCGATGTGTTTAATCTCCTCAATTGTATTGGGTGATACAATTCTTCTTTCATCAAAAACAAAAACAGAACCTTCCCAGTACTTATCCGGAAACTGATTGATATAATTCCAGATTCCTCCGTCCATCTGATAAACATCTTTAAATCCATTTTCTACCAGATAAGCAGAAGCTTTTTCGCACCTGATTCCGCCCGTACAATATGTAACAACTGTCTTATCCCTGTAATCGGCCAGCTTCTCGGTTATAGAAGGCCAGTCGCGGAATGTCTCCATATCAGGAGTGATCGCGTTCTTGAATCTACCGATATTACTCTCGTAGTTATTTCTTGCATCTACAATAACGAAGTCCTTTCCTTCTTCATAAAAACGATTTAACTGATCGGGTTTCAGTCTCTTCCCCGTTTTTGAAAGATCTACTTTACCGAAACTGGCGTTCACAATTTCCTTCTTAATCCTCACGTGAATTTTCCGGAAAGCGTGGCCGTCGGCTCCATCATCTTTAAACCAGATATCTGAGAACTCTATGTATCTTCTGATTTCCGATTTATACTTTTCGATATTTTCCAGCGTGCCGGATACAGTTGCATTAATCCCTTCGCTGGAAATCCAGACTCTTCCCAGAATATCATTTGCCTTACAGAAAACTATATGATCTTCCATAAACTTTTCCGGATTCGGGAAGTCAACATATTTATAAAAAAGTAATACCCTATAATCATTCATTAAAAAGTTCTTTCATTTTGGGGAACAAAGATAGCAAATCCCTTTAAGAGTAAAAATTCGTGTAAATCCAGATTTTAAGGGGAAACGGGGGTATTCTACCTATCTAATTATTCGAAGCATTGCTATATTTATAACCAAAATTCGGGTCCCATTAATCAATGACTGAACCAAATATCGATATCGGAATTTTATCCGGCCGGCAGATCAATTTTGAATTGTACGGCGATTTCACTTTAACGGAATCGGAAAAACGCTATAGCGGCCGCTATTCTGCAAAACTTGAAGGTGGAAAAATCTCAATTCTCCAGGAGAACAAGGAAGTTTATTCGTCAAATGAAATTGTCTTTTCGCCTAACGATATTGAGACCGAATCGTTTTTATTAAGAGATGTTACTATCGGGAAGCAGTTTCACTGGGAGAAGAAAGAAAACCAGAGATTCCGCGGCAGGTTAAAACTGATTAAAGAAAAAAATAATGTAACCGGAATAAATATAATTCCGATCGAAGAATACCTGATAAGCGTAATTTCCTCGGAAATGAGTCCGAACAGTTCTCTTGAATTGTTAAAAGCTCACGCTATAGTATCGCGAGGATGGCTCCTTGCCCAACTCGATAAAAAGAAACAGAGCAAAAAGAAAAAATCCGTGAATGAGATTCTTACAGATTCGGAAATAACGAGATGGTACGACCGCGAGGATCATTCCCATTTCGATCTTTGTGCAGACGACCACTGCCAGAGATACCAGGGTGTCACAAAAATTATAAACGATAATGCACTCAACGCTATCGAAGCCACGCGCGGACTTGTTCTTGTTTACGATAATAAAATATGCGACACCCGTTATTCAAAGTGCTGCGGAGGTATGACAGAATCTTTTGAAAATGTCTGGGAACCGGTTAAGCATCATTACCTCTCTCCAGTTGTCGATTATAAATTTGAGATCGACGGGATCGATTACGACCTTACCAACAACATGCTTGCCGAGAAGTGGATAAAAAATAATCCGCATGCCTACTGCAATACAAACGATCCAAGAATTCTATCTCAGATCATGGTCGATTTCGACAGGCCTACAAATAATTTTTTTAGATGGACGGTTGAATACATACAGGAAGACCTTGCGGAAATTATCCGTTCCAAAAGCGGTATTGATTTCGGAAACATTATTGATCTTACGCCATTGCAGCGCGGTTACTCCGGAAGGATTACACGCCTGCAGATCTCAGGCGATAAAAAAGAACTGATAATAGGCAAAGAACTCGAAATACGAAGAGTTCTTTCAAAATCTCATCTTTACAGTTCCGCGTTTTACGTTACCAGGCATGATCTGAATGGGAAGGTTCCCGGTAAGTTCGTACTTCATGGCGCCGGGTGGGGACACGGAGTAGGGCTCTGCCAGATTGGAGCCGCGGTAATGGGTGAAAAAGGATACGGCTTCGACGAGATACTGATTCATTATTTCAACGGTGCAAAAATTCAAAAGATTTATTCATGAAAGTTCTTCTTACATGTCTTTCCCGAAGCTGGGGCGGTCTGGAAATGTATACGATTCAGACAGCGCGGCAATTAACAATGAACGGAATTCAGGCCGATATTCTTTGTTACCCGGGTTCCCGGGTTTATCAGGAAGCGGTTAACGAAAAGATAACCGTCTATACATCTGCATTTAAAAATTATTTTAATCCTGTAGAGCAGATTAAAATTTCGAGACTGTTAAAAAGAAACAGATATGATGTTATTCACAGCCAGGCATCAAAGGATCTCTGGTTAATTGTACCTGCGTTGAAACTTGCTTCATTAAAAATCCCGCTTTTGCTTACCAAGCAGATGGGATCATATATAATTAAAAAAGATTTCCTGCACAGTTGGATTTATAAACGTCTCGATTTCGCTCTTGCCATCAGCAGGGTTATTGCAAAAAACCTGGTTGATACAACCCCGTTAACAGCCGAAAAAATAATTCTCCTTCACAATTCAATCGATACAGAAATTTTTAATCCGGAAACAGTCGATAAAAATTCTGTCCGTAGCGAATTCAAAATTGGCTATAATGAAATACTGATTGGAATGATGGCAAGGTTCAGCCCGGGTAAAGGTCATGAAGAATTTATCCATGCCGCAGAATTACTATTGCAAAAGCATAATAATATAAGATTCATGATAATCGGTGAACCAAGTAAGGGCGAGGATAAATATGCTGCGGATATAAAAATGCTAGCATCAGCAAAAGGTCTGCTTGACAGGATAATATTTACAGGATACCGAAAAGATACTCCAAATGTGCTGGCCGCACTGGATATTTTTGTGTTCCCGTCGCACGCCGAGGCATTCGGAATCGCACTTGCCGAGGCGCTAAGCATGGGGAAACCATCCGTCTGCTCCAATTCCGACGGTGTACTCGATATAGCGGTGGACGGGGAAACCTCCCTCCTCTTTGAAAAAATGAATTGGAAGGATTTAGCCGTTAAAATAGAACGGCTGATAATTGATGACGGTTTGCGATTAAGGTTTGGAATTGCCGCACGAAAAAGAGCTGTCGCGCATTTCGACATAAAGGTTTTTACAAAAAAGCTGATTGATATTTACAACTCCTTAGTAAAATAATCGGATATTCTTTTCGCGGTACGGTTGGTTATTCATTTTATATACAGGGAAGGATGTTAGGGATAAAAGAATGACATTTTTAAATCCAGCTATTTTATTCGGGTTAATTGCAGCATCAATTCCAATTCTTCTTCACTTCATGAATCTTCGGAAGTTAAAAAAAATTGAATTCAGCACTTTAAATTTTTTAAAAGAACTTCAGAAGACAAAAGTCAGGAGAATTAAACTGAAACAATGGCTTCTTCTGCTGCTGCGCGTTTTAATAATTGTATTTATTGTACTTGGATTCGCAAGACCTGCGGCCACAGGAATTGGATCGGGATCTTCCGCCGCTGCAACTTCGGCGGTCTTTATAGTTGATAATACATTCAGTATGTCGGTGGTTTTTAACGAGGGCTCTTATTTTAACAAGGTTAAACAGGCGGCTTTAAAATTAGTTAACGGTTTTCAGATTGGTGACGAGATTACAGTAATACCGTTCGTATCGGATCAGGATCTGACCGTTACACCAAAGACCAATCTTGAACTGATAAAAAGTGAGATTGAAGCGGTAAGAATCCTGAATACACGCGGCACGTTGAATGAAGTATTAATAAAAGCCGGCAGAATCCTGTACGATTCGCATAATATCAACAAAGAAATTTACATTTTCACGGATCTGCAGAAGGGATCTATCTTCAGTAATGAAAACGAAATATCTTATCTTCCTCAGCTTCTTAACGGCTCACGGATTTTTTTAATTGATATGGGAAATAGATCCTTAAACAATTCGGGTGTTGACAAAATAAAATCCGGCAATCAAATTTTTGAGAAGGGCAAAAAGGTCGGGTTCTATTCAACCATTACAAATTATTCCGGCGAGAGAGTAAGCCAGGTTGCCTCCCTGTTAATCAACGGAAAGAGAAGCGCACAGCAGAGTGTCTCTCTAATCCCTCGAGAATCCAAAGAATTCTATTTCGAAACGACATTATCGGACACGGGAGTAATTTCGGTATCCGTAGAAATTGAAGACGACGATATTAACGGTGACAACCAGCGATTTCTTAATTTCTATATTCCGGATAAAATTAAGCTTCTTATACTATACAAAGATATTGAGGATACCCGTTTTGTTAAGCTTGCGTTATCAAGTCAATCTTCTTCATCTTTAAAGTTAACGGAAGCGGGAGTCGGAAATTTATCCGCATATCAGCTAAAAAATTTCGACGCTGTTATTATTGTCGGATCGGTTGACGGGGAACCGGTAAAATTGCTTAACGATTATCTGAATGACGGAGGAGGAATACTTTTTTTTCCCGGCAGCGGAGAAAGTCTTTCGTCAATTCAATCCTTTTTCAAAAAGTTAAACATTCCCATTCCCGAATATTTTATGGGCAAGTTAAACTCAGCGGAAATAATCAATCAGTTCGACCGGGTCGATTTGAATCATCCCCTTTTTACAGATCTCTTCGAAGAATCAGGCAATACCAGAATCGAATCCCCCGATATTTATTATTACTTAAAAACAAATCCCGGCGGCATCAGTATAATCTCGATGTTCGACAGATCGTCATTTCTTTGCGAATATAATTCCGGCAACGGAAAAATTCTTGTCTATAATATCTCTCCCGTCCTGAGTTGGAGTAACTTTCCGATAAAATCACTCTTCCCAACACTTATTAATAAATCGATTATGTACCTTTCCTCCGGTTCCAAAGGTGAACATCAGATTCTTGCAGGCGATGAACTCCCTGTAAATATCAGGGGCGCTTCTTTTAATCAGATAAAGGTTATAAAGCCCGACGGATTAATTGAATATATCAATACCGATTCTCTTTCTGGAAAAAACTATTTCCGGTATTTGAAGACAAATCTAATCGGGATTTACAGATTCTATTCCGGCAACAAACTGCTTGATCACTTTGCGGTAAATCATGACCCGATGGAATCCATTTCTGAATATTCTTCTCTATCGGATCTTAATGATTTTCTTAGAAAGACAGGATATGAATTCGAAGCAACATCGCTGAACAGTAAAGGTGATATAATTGAACAGGTAAACAGTGAGAGATTCGGTGACGAATTGTGGCAATATTTTATAATAGCCGCCCTGTTACTAGCACTTCTCGAAATGTTTGTAGCAAGAAGTGCGAAAAAAGAAATGGGAGCACTGAATTAATTTATTTAAGTTAATTTTACAGAACCTTTTTTCCGGGAGTGAATGAAACCTACTATAATCGAATTAAAGAACCGTCCGAAAGAAAGAGCGGTGCTTATTGCTCTTTCAACAGGAAATTTTTCAAGAAATCAGGCAGAGGAACATCTTGAAGAGCTTGAACTTCTAACCGATACTGCCGGCGCCGAAACAGTATTTAAAATATTGCAGGAGAGGAACAATCCTGATCCGGCATTTTTTATTGGCAAAGGCAAAGCTGAAGAGATTGCGCAGCTTATTGAATTGAACAATATTCAGCTTGCCATTTTTGATGATGATCTCAATCCGACACAGGTGCGTAACCTCGAAAAACTGTTCGAGCGTAAAGTACTAGACCGGAGCGGATTAATACTTGATATATTTGCATCCCATGCAAAGACACGCGAAGCCAAGACTCAGGTTGAACTTGCCCAGCTTCAGTACATGCTTCCACGGCTTACAAGAGCATGGACCCACCTTTCCAAACAATACGGCGGTATCGGAACTAAAGGCCCCGGCGAAACCCAGATTGAAACCGACAGGCGGATGATTAGAACACGAATTAGCAAACTGAAAGAGAATCTTAAAAAGATAGAAGCACAGCAGATAACCAAGAGCGCGTCCCGTAAAAATCTTATTAATGCCACCCTTGTAGGATATACCAATGCAGGAAAGTCCACTCTGCTAAATCGGCTGACAAACGCCGGGGTTCTAGCTGAGGATAAACTTTTTGCGACACTGGATTCTACAACAAGAGTTTTTGAGGTGGAGAAGAATAAAAAAATTCTTCTCAGCGATACCGTCGGATTCATAAGAAAGCTGCCGCATAACCTGGTGGCTTCATTTAAAAGCACATTAAATGTGGTAAAAGATGCGGATCTGATCCTGCACGTAATAGATGCATCGCATGAATTTTACGAGGATCATATTAGAGTAGTGGAAGAAACTCTTAAGGAGCTTAAGAGCGAAAACAAACCGCAGCTTAAGATCTTTAACAAAATAGATTTATTTAATGAGAGGCATAAGCTTGAATTATTGTCCGCCCATTACCCGGGCTCGCTCTTTATATCAGCAGAAAGGGGCATCGGGATCGGGAAACTCACAGAATCGTTAATAAGCTTATATGAAAAGAACTTTGTAACGCATAAAATAAAAATCAATCAGCAGGATTCGGCAATTATTTCGCGGATTTATAATCTTGCGGAAGTTATTAATGCCGAATATGACGAAGAATATGTTTTGATAAATTATCGTGCGGGTGCCGAAAATCATAACATTATCAAGAAATTAATAGAAAACAAAAAAGGAGTTCGAAATGAAAAGTAAATTATTATTTCTTTTATTAGGTCTTGTCTTCTCATTTTCAAGCACCATAACAGCACAGGTTCAGGGCGGTACTTTCTTTGTTGATAAGTCTACAAAGAATTTTAACCTGAATGCAAACGAAGGTAAACGCGAAACGGTAATTGAAATCAATTTTGAAAAACCCTACCAGGAAAAACCGACTGTTCTGGTTTCGTTAAGTCTCATCGATTTACAGGGAGATAAATTCGAAGTTGAAGCTAATTCAAAGGTAAATCAGACTCTTGAATCCCGGGGATTAAAAATTGCTGTTGAGGCAACGGGAGTATCTCGAGACGGATTTGTTTTGAAAGTAGTGGTATGGGGAAACACAAAAGTAAATGCTGCCGGTGGAACCTGGATAGCATTTAAATAATTAGTTTGATTGATGTGAGCGCGAATTCGCAGATGCAAAAAGTGTAATAAACGGGTACAATTATTTCCGGTTCAGTGACTTCATAATCCGGTAATAAATATTCTAAAACATTTTTTCGTATTTGCGGAAACATAACAATAAAGAGGAATGATCTGCATGAAACTGATAATTGACGGGAAATCGCTATCCTTGGAAAAAATAGAATTCTTTCTTAATGAAAATCCGATAGTTGAATTATCTCCCGGATCCAGGGTGAAAGTACAAAAGGCACGAAAGCTTATTGATGAATGGATTGAGAGCAGCAAAACAATTTACGGCGTTACAACAGGCTTCGGAGGATTCTCAAGCGTCCGCATCCCAAAGAAAGATATTGAACAGCTTCAGGAAAATCTGATCGTAAGTCACACTGCCGGTGTCGGCGAAAATCTTCCGCCGTTCATTGTAAAACTTATGATGCTTTTACGTGCAAACGCACTTGCAAGCGGTTACTCGGGGATTCGGCTCGAAACACTCCAGCTGCTTATCGATATGATGAATAACAATATCATTCCGGTAATCCCATCTCAGGGATCGGTTGGCGCAAGCGGTGATCTCGCACCGTTGTCTCATCTTGTTCTGGCAATGATCGGTAAAGGAAAGGTACAGTTGATTGGTAATGTTGCCAATACGGAATCTGTCAACACAAAAATAGTATCTGCAAAATCCGCTTTAAAAAAATCCGGACTTAATCCGGTACGCCTTATGGCCAAGGAAGGTCTGGCTCTCATCAACGGCACTCAGATGATGGCCGCATTCGGCGCATTCATCTGCATTGAAGCAAAAAAATTAACCAGGCTTGCAGATATTGCGGGGGCTTTGTCGCATGAAGCTTTGCGTTCCACAGACCGTGCATTCGATAAACGTGTACATTCTCTAAGGCCCTATCCGGGTCAATTAGCATCTGCACGCAATATTCTTGAACTGATTAAAAAGAGTGAGATCCGCGCTTCTCACTTACAGGACGATCCGCGTGTACAGGACTCCTACTCCATACGCTGTATTCCGCAGGTTCACGGTGCATCCAGGGATGCAATAGAATACATCTGTTCACGTATTGAAATTGAAATCAATTCGGTTAACGATAATCCGATTATTTTCCCTGAGGATAAGGATTACATAAGCGGAGGAAACTTCCACGGGCAGCCGCTGGCTCTCCCGCTGGATTTTATGGCTATCGCACTTTCAGAGCTTGCGGATATCTCTGAAAGAAGAATTGACCGGCTTACAAACGGCACATCCGAAAAACTGCCGAAGTTTCTTGCGAAGGAAGGGGGACTTAATTCCGGTTACATGATTGCGCAATATACTGCCGCGGCGCTTGTATCGGAGAACAAAGTATTATCGCATCCAGCCAGCGTAGATTCAATTCCAACATCAGCCGGAAAGGAGGATCTCAATTCGATGGGATCTATCTCTGCCCGGAAATGTTTTCAGATTCTTAGAAATGTTCAAACCGTGATCGCTATTGAAATGCTTCTAGCGTGTCAGGGAATCGATTTCTTAAAACCGTTGAAGTGCGGTATTGGAACAGGAGCAGCATATGACACAATAAGAAAAGAGATTCCGACACTTGAGAGGGATAGAATTTTAAAAAACGATCTTGACAGAATTATAGATTTATTAAAAAGCGGAAGGATTCAGAAAAGTGTTGAAAAGGTTGTTGATTTGAAATAAGCCGTCATTGCATATTTTTTTCTGTTTTATCGGATTTATTTTTATAAATACTTTCTTTGCCGAGCCGTTCCCTGCGGTCAATCCACTTATCCAGTTTACTTATCAACAATCCGAACAATGCCAGTCCGGCCAGAAGCAAAATAGAGACAAGAATAAATACGATTGTATAAAGGCTCATATTACCTATTCATATAGTTTGTTGTTTTTCACTCCGTTCTATACAATAAAATTATTATAATTATCATAAAGAGTAAACCTGCCGGTAAATTCAAATTACTTATGCATTTTCTTATCAAATTCTTAAGTTGCCTTTACAAAATATCAACCATTGGAGAAAATCATGTCTATTGTCCTCAACGGTTCAAACCTGACGGTGGAAAAACTTACGGCAATTGCCCGCTACAATGAAAAAGTTGAATTAGCTCCCGACGCACTTGAGAGAATCAAAACATGCAGGTCTATGCTCGAAGAAAAAGTTAAAGCTCGTGAAATAATGTATGGTGTAAATACCGGAATCGGTGAATTTTCGGAAGTAGTATTGAACGACGATCAGGTAAAAGAATTTCAGAAATATCTGATCTATAATCATGCAGCGGGGATCGGCGATCCGGCTCCGGTTGAATACGTCCGCGGCGCAATGGCCGGGCGTATTAATGTCCATGCCCACGGGATGAGCGGAATCCGTCCGGAAATCACACTTACTCTGGTTGAAATGCTAAACAAAAGTGTTACTCCGGTTGTCTGTCAGAAAGGTTCAGTTGGTGCCTGCGGCGACCTTGCACCGATGAGCCAGATTGCTCTTCTTATGATGGGTGAAGGCGAAGCATACTATAAAGGAGAACGCCTGCAGGGTAAAACAGCTTTTGAGAAAGCCGGAATAAAAATTCCAGGGCTTCAGGCACGCGACGGCCTTGGGACAATCAACGGCTCAAATTTGCTCACGGCAATGAGCGCAATTCACCTTTACGATATTAACCGCTGGTTAAAGCAGGCGGAGATTGCATGCGCAATGACACTCGAAGCGCTGTTTGCAAACTTAAAACCTTATGACACAAGACTTCATCAGGTTAGAGGATTTACTGGCGCTGTCCGTAGCGCGAAATCAATATTGAAATCTATTATGGGAAGCGATCTTCAAACCGGAAAACTTAAAACCAAAGTTCAGGATGCCTACTCAATGCGTTCAAGCCCTCAGGTTATCGGGGCCGCCCACGATGCAGTAAAATGGGCAAAAGAACAGGTTGAAATTGAATTGAACGGAGTTGGCGACAATCCCATTTTCATGCCGGAGTACAAGATCACTCTTACAGGTGCTAATTTTCAGGGGACACCAGTTTCACTGCCGATGGATATGATTGGCGCCGCTGTTACTATGGTGAGTGTATTATCGGAGAGAAGATTAAACAGGCTTCTTAATCCTGCTCTCAGTATCGGCCTTCCCGAATTTTTAACCAAGGGAGCGGGAATGTTTTCAGGATTAATGCTCAGTCAGTATACTGCAGATACTTTAATTGCAGAACAAAGAATTCTTTCGATGCCGGCATCAATTCAGTCCATACCAGCCGCAGCAGATCAGGAGGACTTTGTTTCGATGGGTATGAACACTGCAATTAAAAATGCGCAGATATTAGATAACGCCTATGGAGTTTTAGGAATTGAATTTATTGCTGCTGCACAAGCGCTCGATTTTAGAAATTTCACAAACGGTAAAGGCGTAACAAAAGCGAGAGAAGTCGTTAGAAGACACGTCGCGCATCTTGATGTTGACAGGCCATTGTATCCGGATCATACAAAAATGAAAGAGGTTGTTAAGAGCTGTGAAATTTTAGATGAGGTGGAAAAAGAGATCGGTTCGCTTGAATAAAATCAGAATTATAAACGGGCTTGAACATTCAAGCCCGTTTAATTAGTTCTCTTCCACATCAAATTCTTTTTCCATTGATACATTTTTCTGCGAAAAATCATCGGTCAGATTAAATATTATTTTGTACTTACCCGGCCGGTAGGAAGAATCGAACTGAATCTGGATTTCAACAGGAAGGTCTGTAAATTTTTCTTTGGATTTCTGATCAATCAAACCTTCCGAAATTCCCTCCAGACGTTTTCCGTCTGCTGTAACAATATCAATTGTATAGGAGAGTTTAACTGAATATTCCCCGCCGGATTCATTCTGGGTGAATCCTTTTACCCTGCAGGAGGCGTTCAATTCCCATCCGTCTTCCATAGAATAGGTAAATGCTTCGGGCGAAAAAAGCTCGAGTTTTTCCTCTTTGCCTGAACAGGCCGCAAGGATCAGTATTATTAAAAGGGCCGGAAAAATCCGACCCGTACGTGAAATCATAATATTACTTTTCATTCTTCAATTAATTATTTTTTTTAAATTCCTGCATAAAGGCAGCGAGATCTTCAACGCCCTTTTTCGGGAATGCGTTATAGATCGATGCCCGGATACCGCCGACACTTCTATGTCCTTTCAATCCTTCAAATCCTTTCTTCTTGGCTTCATCAATAAATTTCTTTTCAAGTTCTTCATTCGGAAGTCTGTAAGTAACATTCATAAGCGACCGGTCTTCAACTGCGGTTGTACCTTTATAGTATCCGCCGCTTCCGTCAATTGCATTATAAAGTACATTCGCTTTTTCAAGATTGAGCTTATACATAGCATCAAGTCCGCCCATATTTAACAGCCACTTGAATACGAGTCCAGCAATGTAAATTCCGAATGTAGTTGGCGTATTATACATCGAATCGTTTTCAACATGAATTTTATAGTTCATATATGTGTGGAGTGAGTCTGATGATCTTTCAAGAAGATCTTTACGGATAATGACAACTGTAACTCCGGAAGGGCCGATATTTTTCTGCGCACCGGCATAGATCAATCCGTACTTATTAATATCAAGCATTTTATGGAGGAAATCCGACGAAGCATCGCACACCAGCGGTACATTACCTGCAACCGGTTCGGTTTTCCATTGCGTTCCATATATCGTATTATTAGAAGTAAAGTGAACATAAGAAGCATCAGCATCGAGTTTTAATTCGGTTTGCTTCGGGATCCGGACAAAGTTTTCGCTTTCAGTTGTTGCGGCAATATTAACCGTTCCTACTCTCTTAGCTTCTTTAACAGATTTTTTTGCCCAGGAGCCTGTTACTATATAATCAGCTTTGTTTTTTGGGGGCATCAGATTAAGCGGTACCATAGAAAATTGCAGCGTTGCACCACCCTGCAGAAAAAGAACTGCGTAGTTATCACCGATATTAAGGAGCTTCCTCAGATCAGCATCAGCCTCTTTGATAATACCATCAAATATTTTTCCACGGTGACTCATTTCCATAACACTCATACCGCTTCCCTTATAGGAATAGAGATCCTTCTGAGCTTCAAGCAATACCTCTTCTGGTAAAATAGCCGGTCCGGCACTTAGATTATAAATACGTTTTTCCATGTTTATCTCCATTTGTTTTTACTCGTGTCGATCGGTTGAAAATTGCAAGCCGATTAACACATATATTAAATTGTATGTATTAACAAACCATCTCTTAATTTCGGTTCAAACCAGGTTGATTTAGGAGGCATTGTTTCGCCGGCATCCGATATTCTGATCAGGTCGTCTACCGATACCGGATACATAGAAAAAGCAACTGCCGCTTTTCCTGTATCAACGAGTTTCACCAATTCTTCGGTACCTCTGATACCGCCAATGAAATCGATCCGGTTATCGGTACGGGGATCTTCAATTCCTAATACCGGATGAAGAAGATAATTCTGTAAAATGCTTACATCGAGATTATCGCCCACCGACTGAGCGTGTTTTACATTCTGATTCGGCTTCAACAGATACCATTTTTTATCAATATACATTACAATCGACTTTGTAGAAGGCGGATCAGGAGATTCCACGGGCTCAACTGAAAAATTGGACTTTACATTGTCAAGAAACCGAGCAGTATCCATACCTTTAAGATCGTGAACTACTCTGTTATAAGGCATAATTCTGAGCTGTTCTGCCGGGAAAAGAACAGCGAGAAAAAAATTATATTCCTCGGTTCCATTGTGATCAGGATTCTGGTCCTTTTTTGCTTTTTGAGTTCTGCTCGCGCTTGCAGCACGGTGATGACCGTCCGCAATGTAAAGATTTTTTACAGCAGCAATCTCTTTTACAATAGTTTTTAACGAATCCTGATTTAAAACCCAAATCTGATGTTTGATTCCGTCGGCAGCGGTAAAATCATAGATCGGGGAGGTTTTACTCATTGAATCAGAAACAATTTTATTAACAGCCTCAATTCCTTTATAGGTTAAAAAAACCGGGCCGGTCTGTGCACCTGTTGTAATGATGTGATTAGTCCTATCATCCTCTTTTACTTTACGTGTCTTCTCGTGTTTTTTAATAACATCATTATTATAATCATCAACAGAAAATGTTGCCGCAATTCCGACCTGGGAATGAGTTACCATAGTAAGTTTATAGATATAAAGGTTCGGTACGTCGTCCTGAATTAAGGGAGCTTCAACTCTTAAACGTTCAAAATTTTCTTTTGCTTTCAAATAAACTTCATTAGAATAGACATTAACATCAGGGCTCATTTCAATTTCAGAGCGGGTAACGCGCAGAAGACTTAAAGGATTTCCTTTTGCCTGAGCTGCCGCTTCTTCTTTGTTAACCACATCATAAGGAACGCTTGCTACAAGATGAGCAACTTTTTCATGAGGTCTAACTGCTTTAAAGGGGTGAATTACTGCCATGATTTCTCCAAAAATAGTAAAATTTGTGTTGTCAAATTAGCATTAATAGGCAAGATTGTAAACCGGAATTGAACCGGGTGTGACCGGTTTTAAGTTGAAAAACCTCTGCACCCGGATTTAGGGTGCAGAGGAATGATATTTACTATTCAATCATTGAGATCATTATGCCGATTTCTTCAACCATTTCATCTGTATTTCCGCCAAATCCAACACTTTTAAAGCGGATATTTCCTTTCCCGTCAATAATGAATTTGGTGGGGATTCCGGAAACTTTAAATGCGGAGACAACTTCATTTTTATCATCCATCAGGACATGGAAAGGGTAATTATTCTTAGAGATAAAATCGCCGGCATTCTTAACCTTATCTTCAACATTTTCCCATGTATTGAGGAAAAGGAATTTGGCTTTTCCAGTTGATTCGTATTTTTCTACGGCCAGTTTCATACCGGGGAATGAGGCCAGGCACGGACCGCACCATGTAGCCCAGAAGTCAACAATAACAACCTTTCCTTTAAAATCGGCGAGCGAGACTTTTTTACCGTTAAGATCAACAAGCGAGAATTGAGGCGCCGGTTCATCTATAAGGTCTTTTTTTAGTTTTGCAATAATTTTTTCTTTTGCAGCATCTTCAAATTTCTGATAATAACCGGCAAAGCCGTTTTCGGAACCTCCGGTTTGAATGAAGGCGGTTTTAAGAAGATCTTTCATCGCCGGAGTGCTGAATCCGTCTGAAATATATTTTTCGATTTCAGTTTTTGCTTTTTGATAATTTTTAGATTCAACCAATAACCTGGAATAGTTTTCATTTAATTCCGGATTTTCAAAACCGGATAATTCTGCAGCTTCTTCGAGAGATTTGAGAGCTTCATCTTTTTTGCCGAGCTTATCCTGGATCATACCGTATGTATCGAGTACCATTCCGAGAGAGTTCCTGCCGTATTTTTCCCATTCCTTTGCGGTATAATAAGCCGGTTTCGGTTGAGCCGGTTTCACCAGTTGTTCTCTTCCAACGGCAACACCTTTACCAGCTATATCAAGAGCAAGATTAAGATCGGCATTTTTTTCAAACATCGACCAGGCTAATGAATTATATTGGGAGGCGGTTGCGCCTGTAAATTTCTCGGTCAGAAAAGTTTTAGCTTCGGAATATTTACCGGTCTGGATATAATTGCGCAAAATCTCCGAATGAATATTCATCTTGTAAACTGAGTTTGGATATGCATTAAGAAAATCGTTAAAGGATTTCATTTTCTCTTCTGCATCTTTAATCTGTCTAAGAGCTAAAAACTTCTGCATCTGCGAATAATTTCCATTAGGATATTTCTCGTTTACAATCGATTTATATTTGGCCGACTCTTCTGTTTCTTTCAATCTGTCGAACCAGCTGATCAAAAGACTCAAGTCTCCTTCTGATAGATTATCTTTTTGGGCAAGAGACTTCAGCTCCGAAAGAATAGTTTCTTTTCCCTTCTCTTTTTCAACACTGTTAACAGTAGCGAGGTAGTTGCTTAAAAAATCTTTCTTCTGATCCGGATTTACTGAAAATTCTTTTTTAAAGAGTTTATAAGCTGCTTCCTGATCAGTATCAAGATCGAGAATGGAGAGCCAGGACCCGAATGCACCGCCCAGTCCGGCGTAGGTGCCCGGCAATTCCTTACCGTCCTTTCCAAATAAATGAATCACGTAACCATTCTTATTATTTGTATCTTTGTTTTCATCTCCTTCGAAAATAATAAAGACGCCGTACGAAGTATCGCTCACCGCGAACTGAGCCTCCCAGTTTGCGCCGTTCTTTTTCATTATTATTTCTTCTTTGCCGTCAATAAATTTACCATAGGGGCAGGCTATCATTGTGATCGATTTTGAATCTTTTAATGGTGTATTCTCCGGATTATAGGTAACGGTTATTTTTTCACCCGGAACAGGTTTTACAGGTTTTACTGTAAACTGATTACCGGCAAATAATTGCGAAATAGTGAAAGTAAGTGTTATAAACAGAACTAATAATGCTCTCTTTTTCATTTAATATTCCCGTTTTTTTTATTCAATGCGGGGCTAAAATAGATATAGTTAAAATAAAAATGAAGTGATTTTTTGCGACACCCCGATTCTAACCGGGATTATGCAGGAATCCTATAAAAAATTTGTAATATTTCATTTGATTCTCTAAATAAAAATTTCCCGATTATATGGAATTTATTAAAGAAATCTCCTGTTTAGCATTAATAAATAAGAACTTTATGCAAACCGAGACAAAATATTTTACTCCGGAAGAAGCTAACAGGACGCTTCCGTTGGTCAAAAAGATTGTTATTGATATTCTAAATGACGCTTCATTAATAAGAAGCATCTCCTCGTCGCTGGCATCGAATATTGAAAACGATCCCGAAATAGTAAGGTTAACCGGGAATATTAAAGGTTACCTTGCCGAACTTGAGGAGATCGGCTGTTACTTTAAGGACTGGAATTTCCAGCTCGGCCTGGTGGACTTTCCCGCTATCATAAACGGTGAAGAAGTATTGCTCTGCTGGCGGAGCGATGAGGATAAAATAGAGTATTTTCACAGTGTGAATGAGGGATACACCGGACGAAAACTGATCGGTGAGCATCTAAAATAAAAAAACCCTGTCTTCAAATTGAAAACAGAGCTTATAAATTGTTCGTGAATTTATTAATTCTTTTTTTCTTCAATCCGATATGTGTGTGTAATCTCAACCGATTTCTGAAGCATGGCAGTAACACTGCAGTATGTTTTCAGGGATAATTCAATAGCGCGCTCAACAGCTTCTTTAGAAATCCCCTTGCCGTAAAAAACATACTCAAGATTTATTTTTGTATATACCTGGGGATGAGTCTCCTGAACATCGGCTGTAATATTCATTTCAAAGCCATCATATTCAATTTTTTTCTTTTTAAGGATTACAGCAACATCGCTTCCGGAGCATCCGGCCAACGAAAGCAGGATCAATTCTTTTGGTCGTATGCCTGCATTGCTTCCGCCGAATTCCTCCGGGCCGTCCATAACCACCCAGTTATTGGAGTCTGTCTTTCCCGAAAATGTAATACCCTGAACCTGTTTTACAAACGCTTTTTTTGTAGCCATTTACTCTCTCCGTTTCAAATTATTTTAATGACTATATGATGAAAAATAATGCCTCCGGATTCAATTATTTTCAAATGCCTATATCCTCATTCCACAATGCGGGATTTGTCCGGATAAAATCCTCCATCAGCTTAATGCATTCATGATCGTTTACTATTTCGAGTTCTACACCGCAGGACCTTACATAATCTTCAGGACCTTTGAATGTTTTGTTTTCACCAATAACTATTCTGGGGATTTTATAAAGCAGAGCCGCGCCGCTGCACATATCGCAGGGCGAAAGAGTTGAATAGAGCACCGCCCTCTGATAATCCTTTGCTGTTAACCGGCCGGCACTCTCGAGGCAATCCATTTCCGCATGAAGAATTGCGCTCCCTTTTTGAACGCGCCTGTTATGTCCGCGTCCGACTATTTCTCCGTCAATAACGAGAACGGAACCGATCGGAATTCCCCCCTCGTTCAGTCCTTTTCGCGCTTCTTCGATTGCCGCTGCTAAAAATTTGTCCTTCATATTGATTCCTTGAAATTAGTATGGATAAAAAAAGTAAAAAAGTATTGAGAAGAAAAAGAAGACCCACATTCCGGATGAAACAGATTTTATTCTTCCTGCGACAAGCATGGTTAAAGGATAAATTACAAATCCTGCAGTCATCCCGATCCCCAGATTATATGTAAAACTCATCAGAGTCATCGTCACAAATACAGGAATCGTTTCTGCAAGATCATCGAACTTCAGATTTGATACCGGGCCAATCATAAGCAGTCCCACTATTATAAGAGCGGAGCCGTAGGCATAAGCGGGGATTGCAGCAAATAGAGGAGCGAAAAAGAGAGCTGTTAAAAAGAGAAGAGCGGTAACTACGGCAGTTAATCCGGATTTTCCACCCGCTTCGATCCCGGTGGCAGATTCGATATAAGAGCCGGTCGTAGTTGTACCGAGAAGCGCTCCTGCCACAGTAGCGAGTGCGTCGCTCAGCATCGGTTTTTCAATTTCCGGAAGATTCCCGTTTTCATCAAGCATCTTTGCTTTGTAGCCGAGACCAAGTAAAGTACCCATAGTATCTACAAAATCCATTACAAAAACTACAAGTACTACTGAAATAAATCCCCATGTAAAAACACCTGCTATATCGAGTTTTAAAAGTACCGGACTTAAATCCGGCGGCATACTTACAATTTGATCCGGCAAAGGAGAAATCTTAAAAATAAATCCGATAACTGCGGTTACGATAATTCCGATAAGTATTGCGCCGTTTACCTTTTTGATCATCAGTATACCGATCAGAAGAAAAGAAACAATTCCCAGGAGTACAGTCGGATCTTTAAAGTTGCCCACGTGTACCGGAGCGCCGGGGACGCCGATTTTAACTATACCGGTTTCATTCAATCCAATAAATGTTAAAAACAAACCGATGCCCGCGGCAAATGCGATTTTCAGACTTTCCGGAATCGAGTTTGCAAGCCAGCTTCTAACTTTAAGCAGAGTAAGAAGCGTAAAAAGGAGTCCGCCCATAAAAATAGCGCCGAGAGCCGTTTGCCAGCTGTATCCGAGCACATTAACAACAGTATAAGCAATAAATGCATTCTCGCCCATATAAGGAGCGATAGCAAAGGGGCGTTTGGCGTAGATTCCCATTAAAAGTGTGCCGAAGAAAGCGCTGATAATTGTTGCAACCATAGAAGCACCAAAAGGCATTCCCGCTGCTTCAAGAATTTTAGGATTAACAATTATTATATAAGCCATAGTTATGAATGTGGTTGCTCCTCCTATTATTTCCTGTTTAACGGAAGTGCCCAACCTGTCCAGTTCAAAATACTTATTAATCATGGCCGCCTCATTATAAGTTACCGAAATCTTTTGCTGCAGTAAGATCTATTATATGAAATCTATTTTCTAAAAAGGTAAAGTACTAACGAAATGATAATGCTAATGATTATTGATGAAGCGAGAGGAAAGTAAAACATGAAATTCCTGCCCTCGATTTTGATATCGCCGGGCAACTTACCGAGCATCGGAATCCGGTCCCAGTAACTTACAATCAATCCGGCTATCACAAGTACAATTCCGGTTATTATCAGAAACTTTCCGGCCGAGTGGAATTCATTCATAACAAAAAGTGTTTTTAATAAATATAAAATAATTGAAATGAAGTTGCATAATTAAGTTTTTATATTTTATTTGAATATATATCTAATAACACCACGGAAAGAAATGATATGAATCTTAAACAGCCAAGCAAACATATCGATATAATCGGGTTTCCAATGGATCTTGGGGCGGATCACAGAGGAGTTGACATGGGTCCATCGGCACTCAGAATCGCCGGTATTGAATCGAAACTTGAAAATCTCGGTTATACTGTTTCGGATCTGGGTGATATTGTTATCCAGAATCAGGAGAGACAGAAAGTAAAAAATCCGAATCTTAAATACCTCGACGAAATTGTAAAGCGAACCGAATCCCTCGCCCGCAAGGTTGAAAAGTCTCTTTCCGCCGGTAATTTTCCGCTATGCCTCGGCGGAGATCATTCGATGGCTATAGGTTCTGTTTCGGGTATTGCTTCCTACTGCAAAGCAAATAAGATTGAACTTGGAATGATCTGGATTGACGCTCATGCGGACTTAAACACTGAAGAGACGACCCCCTCCGGGAATATTCATGGTATGAGTGTAGCTTCTCTTCTCGGTTTTGGAAATTCAATGCTTACCGGCCTTCATGGTTTCTCGCCCAAAATAAAACCGGAAAATGTGGTAATGATCGGCCTCAGAAGCGTAGACCCCGGAGAACGGGAACTGATAAAAAAATTAACCTGAAATCTTTTACCATGACGGAAATCGACCGGAAAGGAATCGGATTTATTATTGACAAGAGTCTGAAGGACCTTAAATCGAGGGTGGACCATATACACGTAAGTTTTGATGTCGACAGTATCGATCCTTCAATTGCACCGGGAGTAGGAACACCCGTAAGCGGAGGACTTAATTACAGGGAGGCGCACCTGCTAATGGAAACAATTGCAGAATGCGGATGTATGTCTTCTCTTGAAGTTGCCGAGATTAATCCGATACTTGATAATAAGAACAGGAGCGCAGAAATTACTGCCGAGCTTATTGCATCGGGCCTGGGACAAAGAATTTTATAAGTCCGATATTCTTCGAAGTATTGTTACCGTCGGCTTTAATTTTTATATTCAAATCGAAAATCTAAACTATAGAGAACTGAAAATTGAAACTGAAGCCGTTAATACCAAAATCGGAGATTAGAAAAATTGTTGCGGCCCGCAGGAACGAATTCCCCGCGGAAGATCTGAAAAATAAAACGAAGATGATCTTCGACCGATTTATTGCAACAGACGATTTTGTTAATGCTTTACGGATTCATACTTATATATCTACACGTCCGGGCGAAATCGACACGCGGGAACTTGTTAATCATATGGACCGGTGCGGCAAACAGATTGTTATTCCAAAACTTCACAAAAAGAATGGCTACTTTCAGCGGGCAAACTTTATAAGCTGGGACCACATGGTAAAAAACAGCGACGGTTACCTGGAACCTGCTGTTGGCCTTGATGATGATTTGAGCGATATCGATCTTGTAATTGTTCCAACGGTTGCTGTATCTGTTCTGGGTCAGCGTGTCGGCTACGGCGGAGGATTTTACGACCGATTATTAAAGAATACGTTTGCAAAGAAAATTGTCCTGGCCTTCGAGTTCCAGGTTTTCGAGTACATTGAATCGACTGTTCACGATATTAGAATCGATAAAATAATTACAGAGCTGAGGATTATAAATACACGGCAGCCGATCGACAGAACATCTGAATTGCTATAACCGCATTAATGCAAGAAGAAAACTTCCCCGACATATTTAACGAGCAATACGATTCCGGACATCCCCCCGAATCATATAATAAAAAACTTGAGCGTTCAAACAGCGACCATATTATTGCAGGAACATGTGCCGGTATTGCAAAATACTTTAATACCGAGCCAGCCGTCATAAGGATATTTTTTATACTCACAATTCTTCTCGGTTTCTGGAGTATTGCGGCATATCTGATTGCTTCCTACTTAATACCGAAAGAGAAAGATTCCCGGGAGTTGTCTTCAGAAGAGAAAAAGCAATTGAAGAAAACAAATTTCAGAACTGTTCTAAGCGGTGTCATGATCTATACCGGAATATATTCCGGATTCGCATCAATCGGTTTTTACTCGCCGTGGGGATTCTGGATTTTTAACTACAGTTATATTCTGCCGTTTATAGCAATAGGGTTTGGTATTTTTCTTTTCTTTAATTACGTAAGGGATGAAATTGAGTACTCTACTCCACCTGCAATTAAATTCTACCGTTCCAGAGAGAATAAGATCTTTTTCGGAGTGTGCGTTGGACTGGGCCGGTATCTGAACAACACCGATCCTACTTCGATACGGATTATTATCGTCGTTGCTTCAATGCTCACACTCGGACTTTTAATTCCGGCCTACTTATTAATTGCCCTGCTTTCAAATTACGACGATGCCGGTGAAATATGATCAGCTATAAGAAAATATCGGGATTGGTTTTAATTTTATCGGGTATTGCTCTTATGCTTCAGAGTATAAAAGTTCTTGAGGATGATATGAGCCGGACTGTGGGGGCTGCGTTTCTGTTACAGGGATTGGCCTCTGTTCATCTTTCATTGAAAACGAACAGAAGGGATTTTCTTTTCCTTTTCACGGTCGTTTTTCTGATCGGAATTATTTTGATTACAAGTTCCTATTTCGAAATAATCGAATCGCGCGGACTTGTCTTTTCTTCAATACTTTTCATAACAGGGGCCGGGTTGTTAATTCTGTTCATAGACAACCCAGCGGAAAAGAAATTTTTATATTCAGGTATAACCTTAGTATTAACCGGAATTGCGTCTGTAACATTCCTGAGAGAATTGGGGATTGCCGGATTAGCAAATAAACTGGGTAATGCCGCTGAAGATTTCTGGCCTGTTATTCTCACGCTATCGGGATTAGTCCTGTTTCTTAACAGGAACAGGTAGCCGCTTACAATTATCTCCTCGGGTTTATGGAACCTTCAAGATAACTTTGAATTGAAGGTGTGGGAGAACCGGTATTAGATTCGATTGTAATTTTTATTTTATCGATCTGCTCTCTGGGTAAAAACGGGAAGGATGTTAATCTTAAATATTCGTTCTGATTCGGAGTGTAAACCCCTATTGAGTACGACTGATTTTTACTAACCACCCAAATCTGGTAACCCTGATTCGGTTGAAGCGGTTTTACATTCTTAAACTGTATCAATCCTTCTTTCTGATCGAATGCAAGAAGTAAACGCGCGGAACCTTTTTCAGTAATTTCGATCGGGTTCAAATTAATCACTGTAACATCTTTATTATTGAAAAACTCAATAAGAGAAATATAATTGCTTATAAAATTATTCGAGGTTGAAAGTTCGCTTCGCAGCGAAGTTACCTCCCTATCAAGATCTTCAATTTTGTTGTTCAACTCACTAATGGATGAATACGAATAATAACCTAGAATCGTGAATAAAAGGAGAACCAGAATTATTGCAAGCCAGCCGGATAAACTACCGGAGGACTTGTCTTCACTCTGAGAAGGCTGCACCGTTGAAGGGGACTGATTATTAAACAATGCCTGAGGATTTTCCGGGAGTACGCTTCCCACCTGAGTAAAATGAGAAGTTTTTTCTTTCTCAAGCTCTGCAGTAAGGTTTTCAATTTTTGAAAAGCCCGTTTTCTTGTCCCCCTTTCCGAACGATAACGTATTTTTCTTTTCACTCCGTGTTTCAGAAAGAAATGTCTTGCCGGAGATTGTTTTGGCTGCTGTAAAAGTGCCTGCCCCGCCCACGGTTTGAACTGTCTTTTTCCTTTCCTCTCTTATACGGGTCTTTATCTCGTCCTGCATGCTAATCAGTTTCTTTGCAATATTATCTTTAATTGCAGGATCCGGATTTTCAATATCCAGGATTACAGGGATCATCGAAACAATATTCTGCAGGTCGCCGAGCTCGCTTTCCGGCAATTCACCGCCAGCAGTAAAATAATCCTTGAATTGAACAAAGTTCTCTTTATCCATACATCCGGCAGCAAAGGCAGCAATCATTTCGCTCAAAGGATTGGAAGCCATTCGATTACTCCTTCACCATAAAATCTCTAAGACTGTGCAATGCAGTCATTACTTTGCTTCTTACCGTATCGATTGGAACATTTAGTTTGTCCGCTATCTCGTCTATAGTATAACCTTCGTAATAAGCTAAATGAAGAACATATTTTTGAGTGTCGGTCAGCTTTGTTAGTGCTCTTTCAACTTTTGGCTTCAGACTTACAGCGGTTTTGAAATCGAGACTATCCATTTCTTCAGGGAAAGCGGGAAGTATAAAATAATTTTCGTAATCATCGTCATAAAACTGAACGGTATTATTTGCAACTCTTTCTCTTCTGAGAGAATCTACGGCCTTATTTCGCGTAAGCGTAACAAGCCAGCTGAAGACCGATCCGCTTCTGAAATTGAAGTTGTTTGCCTTTCTCCAGATAATTACAAAAACTTCAACGAGAATCTGTTCGGCACTAATCTGATCCGGTGAGATCTTTTTAATAACGGTATAGAGGAGGGACGAATAACGGTCGTACAGCTCTTCAAGCGCCCTCGACTCAAACCTGGCGATTTCGTGCATCAATTCTAAATCGCTTAAGTCTTTGAATTTGTTCAATTCTCACCAGTTTTTATTTATTTGAAGCAATCAAAGGTATGATATGAGTGAATAAAAATCAATTTAGAGATATTTGTTTCAATCTAAACTAAGTCCAGGAAACCGGACTGCAATCATGATTTTCAATTGAATCAGGTCAGGGTTCATTAATTATATAGATTCAACTTTTTATTATATTTGCAGCACTTTTTAGCAGAGAATGGAAAAAATGACTTCAAAAGAAATAAGAGAACAGTTTTTAAATTTTTTCAAAGATAAAGACCATAAAATAGTTGAAAGCGCACCTGTCGTTCCCCATGGGGATCCAACTCTCCTTTTCACAAACGCCGGAATGAACCAGTTTAAGGATGTTTTTTTAGGCAATGGCAGCAGGGATTACAAACGTGCCGTTGATACTCAGAAATGTATTCGGGTTTCAGGAAAACATAATGACCTCGAAGAAGTTGGACACGATACTTACCATCATACTTTCTTCGAAATGCTCGGAAACTGGTCTTTCGGGGATTACTATAAAAAAGAAGCTATAAGATGGGCATGGGAACTACTAACCGTTGTCTGGAAACTTCCGAAAGAAAGAATCTGGGCCACGGTATACCGGACTGATGACGAAGCATTGGAGTTCTGGAAGAGCGAGACAGATATAAAACATAATCACATACTACGATTCGACGAAAAGGACAATTTCTGGGAAATGGGAGAAACAGGTCCGTGCGGCCCCTGTTCCGAGATTCACATAAACCTGAGCGATGATTACGACAATCCTAAATATGTAAATGCCGGCGACCCGAAATGCATCGAAATCTGGAACCTGGTTTTCATTCAATATAACCGAGATGAAACCGGAAAACTTCATGAACTTCCCGCGAAGCATGTTGATACAGGAATGGGATTTGAACGTGTATGCGCGGTCCTTCAGAATAAAAGTTCCAATTATGACACCGATGTTTTTACACCGATAATCTCTGCAATTGAAAAATTATCTAATATTAATTACGACATTAAACTACCGGCGGACGATAAATCGGCAACAGGACAGACAAATGTTGCTATGCGTGTAATTGCAGATCATATAAGAACACTTACATTCGCAATAGGGGACGGAGCCACACCGGGCAACGAAGGCCGCGGGTATGTTCTAAGACGACTTTTAAGACGGGCTGCACGATATGCCCGCAAACTCAATTTAACACAACCGTTTCTTTATAAACTTGTTGATGTAGTTGTAGAGAATTTTTCTTCTGTTTTCCCGGAAATAAAATCCAACAAATCTCAGATAGAAAAAATAATCAAGGCCGAAGAAGAGAGTTTCAATGCGACTCTCGACCGCGGAATTGAATTGTTTGATTCGCTTACGGCTAAACTCAATTCACAAAAGGAAAAGAAAATTTCCGGCGATGATGTATTTAAACTCTATGATACTTTCGGTTTCCCCGTCGACTTAACCGCAGTTATGGCTCGTGAACAGGGATACACGATTAATGAAGCACGATTTAATGAACTGATGGAAGAGCAGAGAGAACGGGCCCGTAAATCAACAAGAGAGAAACATAACGTAACTTCTGTTTCTATTGATAGAATTGATGATTTTAAGCTCTCTTCCGATCAGCCTACTGTTTTCACAGGTTACGACGAGCTGGCAACCGACGCTGTTATTTCCGGCCTTAAATCTACAGGGGATCAATCGATGGTAATTCTCGACAGGTCGCCGTTCTATGTGGAGTCGGGAGGACAGGTAGACGATACGGGAAATATATTCATCGGCGATACTCACCTTCCGGTAATTGCCCTAAAGAAGATTAATAACCGGGTGGTTCATGTGCTCGATAACTCCGCAAAGATTAAACTTGAAACCGGAATGAAAGTTACAGCCCGGGTCGACGAAAAACGCAGGTGGAATATAATGCGGAATCATTCAGTAACACATTTTATTCACCGTGCACTGCGTCAGATTCTCGGTCAGCATGTTCAGCAATCCGGTTCGTATGTGGGCCCGGATTACCTCCGTTTCGATTTTACTCATTTTGAGAAAGTTAGAGAAGAGGAACTCGAAGCAATTGAATCCCTTGTTAATGAAAAACTCCGGGAGAATCTCCCCATGACGCATCACCGTGATACTCCTTTTGAAGAGGCAAAGAAGATGGGCGCGCTTATGTTCTTTGGCGATAAATACGGAGAGAAAGTAAATGTGGTTCAGTTTGGCGATTTCACGATGGAATTCTGCGGAGGAACGCACGTTAAGAATTCCTCACAGATCGGATTATTAAAAATTGTATCGGAGTCTTCCATAGCAAGCGGTGTGAGAAGAATTGAGGCGGTGACCGGAGCCGGAGTTGAGAAGTATATTCAAGAACAGAAATTGAAAATTGAATCCGAACAGATTAGAATAAATGAGCTTCTGGACGAAAAGAAAAAGCTCGAAAAAGAATTATCCGAAATTAAATTGAAAGAGAAACTCGGCGGGATCGATTCGATTGTAAATTCCCCTGCACTTGTTAGTGGAATTAATATTTTTAAAGGGAAAGTATCCGCCTCGAACATGGACGAGTTGAAATCGATGGGAGATGAATTGCGTGAAAAAATCAAGAGCGGCGTTGGTGTCCTGATTTCTCAAATTGAGGAGAAGGTTGGAATTGTTGCTGTCGTTTCCGATGATTTAATTAAAGATAGAAAAATGAGTGCCGGAAATATTGTTAAAGAAGTAGCGAAAATTGTCGGCGGAAGCGGCGGCGGCAGACCTCATCTGGCAACTGCCGCAGGAAAGGATGTATCAAAAATTGACGAGGCGCTCGAAACACTTGAAAAGTTTGTTGGTTAAGTAAGGGGACCGCTATAACGGTCCCTTTTCATAAAAAAATCATTTCAGTAGCAGCATTTTTTTAACACTTACAAATTTTCCTGCCTGTAGTTTATAAAAGTAGACACCGTTCGAATAATCCTTTGCCTGAAAGTCCACACTATAAACACCCGGTTCATGATTACTGTTAACAAGTTTTTTTATTTCATTTCCCAGTACATCATAAACAGTAAGCACAACAAATGAAATCTCCGGTATATGATAACGGATTGTTGTTGTTGGATTAAAAGGATTTGGGTAATTATTTTCAAGCCTGAATTCCACCGGTAACTGAGTATTATCATTAACCGAAGTAGCAATGTTTAGTTCCTTTTCCTGGGTGTAATCCGACTCCGCATATTGATTGAAAGCATAAATTCTGTAAGTATATGTGTTGTTCATAACAACATTCGCATCTGTATAACTGTTAGTATTGACAGATCCGATTTGAACAAATTGATTGCTGCTGTTTAAACTTCCATCTTTTCTCTCAATAACAAATCCCGTTTCGTTCTCGGAATTATCTGTCCAGTCCAGTTTCGATTTATTGTCCTGTGTCAGCTGCACTCTGAAATCAGCAGGTGTATTTAATTTAGTTGAGAAGTATCGTACCAATGAGTAGGCGCCTTTTTGTGTCGCGTTCTTTGCACGAACCCTCCAGAAAATTCTTTCACCTTTAAGAGTTATTTCTTTTTCGACAGTTGTATCCTGCAGATCCGTTTCGTTAATCAGGATGCCGCTTAAAAAGAACGGATCGGTAGATGCCTGCAATTCATAATGCGTTGCACCGTCAACTTTATTCCATTGGAAAGTAATCTGTCCGGAGAGATTTTTCTGGAGGTCTTGAGGAATAACTGGCTCCGGTTTATTCAGAGGTGAGGTTGTAAACGACTGATCGCTGTTTATTAGCCCTGCGGAAGGCTCGCCATAGGTCCATCCGAAACCTGAGTAACGGTTGCTGCTGCCGCTCAATTGTGCTGAAAAATTATTTGGAAGATTTCCGATGTTTACGCTTGTCAGTCCGTGAGCATCGCCCCCGACAGCTTCAAAAATTCCTCCGTAACTAATAAACTGATTCTGGATTACTGTTCCAGTATAACTCACTGCAATTCCAGCAGGCGGCTGCAACAATTCGCCTGAAGTGAATTCTTTGAAATATGTTTTGAAACCATCCGCTGTATTGCCGGGCGTAAATTGATCCAGAGTATATTCACGGTAGACCTCGCCGGAATTGCCGTTGTATATTGTAACTGTATAATTATTAAGGTCGCTTACGGTACTTTTCAATGCGACTTCAATGAACTGATTTGCCGAGTAAGTAAATGATATTTTATTCGAACCGGAATTAAGGAACAATTCGTTTAGCCATGCAGCGGTTTCGCGTCCTTCCTGCACAACTGGGCTTTCAACAACTACATCGCGTATAAAGTTTTCGTTTGAAGTTCCGAACCTCATCCAGCCATCGGCATCAATCGATATTTGATGAATTTCTTCTATCAAACCACCGGAAGCATCCTGGTCTCTATCGTGTTTAAAGGCAATCTTTTTCACACCACTCGCAAACTCATTAATCCCGGTCACATTAACGCTGTGAGCATACCACTTATTATCAGCCGGGTCTTTCCAAGTAAAATTCATTTCTACATCTTCTCCGTCCTTCATCATTTTTTTCAGAAACTCCCATGTAGGCGGTTTAACCGGTTTCGGATTAAAATTCCTTGCAATGGAATTACCGGAAGTACTGCTCAGATTGCCGTTTACATAATAAGCCTGAAATTTAACCTCAACAGGAAGATTGTATTCCTCCATAAAATCGAGCTTGCCAATTATCATTTTATCAGTATATGTTCCTTCATTCTTTTCGCGTTTCATCAAGCCGCTCAGTTTTTCCATAGTCTTCCTCAAATTCATATCCTGAGGTAAATTAAAATCAGTGTAAGTCGCCTCCATCCATTTCAGACTATTTGCTGTTGCGGTTGGAACACACGCATTTAAATCTCCGGCAAAAGATTCTGTATCGCCATTAGCCGAATCATCAAGATCAAGGTTTGGTGCATCTTTACGATGCCTGTAATCAGAGCGCGAATCTCCGACAGTATGGCCCGGTCGGGTAACGGATTTTATCTCAATACTCTGTTCTTCCGGAACAATCGAACCGCTTGCATTATAATTTACTACTGTCACCGCCACTGTTTTTGTATCAGCCCATGTAGAGGGATCGAATGGATAGAATCCGGTACCGTTCAGTATGTGAATGTAAAGTATTAAGCTTGCAGGTGGATTATACGGAGGTGGTGCGATTAAAGAAAAATCGAACGGTGTAGAAAAAGTTGAAGGTGAATTTGTTTCTGAATTAGAGGGCAGGTACATATTTGACACAATAATATCAAATAGTCCGGCAGCATCATTTTGAGCTCCTACACTTAAAAAAACACCCTGATTTCCAGGAGTATATGTAACTGTAAACAATCCGTTCGGAACAGAGGGAGAATAAAAATTATTTGCGATTTTGTTTACCTCTATTATAAAATTTGATTGGGAAAGGGAAGTAGAGGTTAATAAAAGGGAAAGAAGCAGGGTTTTATAAATTTTGGAAATCATATCAACCCTTTCTTTAAATTATAAATATGGATAGACTAACCGGCAGAACATAATAATAGGTGGTGTCCTGTTTTAATCTAAAATTAATTTAATCTAATCGCAAGTAATTTCCCGGGATTGAGATAGATTTATGATGGGAATCAAAATCCAGTCAATTTGACTTCTAGTAGCGTTAATTATTTATAGTGGTATTTCATCTCGTAAATTGATAGAGTTTACCGTTTTCCGGTCTTACGTCAATATTTCCTTTAAAACCATTTTTAATCAGTTGTTCAACAAACACCCTCATAAAAAAACCGTGAGTAACCACCAGGATTTTACTATTCCGGCAACTTTCCACTTCCTTGATAAACTGACTTATCCTCTGAAGTGTATCGATACGTCCTTCCGGCTGAGAAGAATGATTTTTATACCATGCAATTCTTCCACCAAGATGCCATAAAAATGAGGGGAGTTTAATTCTTCTATCAGTGAAAGGTGCTACAGGTACTTCAACAATAAGATCGGTGAAAATCTTTTCACCGTTATAAATTTCTTCTGCAGTTTCAATAGCCCGCGGGATTGTGCTGCAATAACATTTATCCCAATCCCAGGTTGAGAATTTTAGTCCGTTTTTTATTACTGGCGAGGCTTCATACCTTGCCATAGCGGCAGAGAATTCTCCTGCAGAATAAATCTTCTTAGTGGGATAGAAGTCGACTTTGAAATGACGTACGAGACCCAGAATCATTCTTCAATAATAATTTTTGCGTTCCTAATATAATCTTAATAAAAATCTTTCACTTGATTAGCTGCATCTTTTTCACAACATTAAAATTATCCGCTTTAAGCTGATAAAAATAGACCCCGCTTGAAACTTTGTATTCCAGATTATTTGTTCCGTCCCATTCAACGGAATGATCTCCGGCATCAAGTTCGCCGTTAAATAATTTTTTTACAAGACTGCCTTTTACATCGTAGATATTTATTTCAACTTTTCCCCTGCGCGCAACAGAGAACCTGATTTGCGTAACCGGATTAAATGGATTAGGATAATTCTGGTGCAGCTGATATTTGTATTCTGGTATTTCATCATTAAGAGAAGTGATGTTGGCTCTGAAATCGAAATTGATCTTTGAAAAATTTCCGGCGATGTCATAGACCGTTATTTCAACCCGGTTTGTTGCTATCCTGTCGATCATTTCTCCCGTAGTCTGAATATAGATTCTGGAATTTCCCGGATCGAACAGGTAATCTACTTCAGTTTCGTTAATCAGCATTTTAGTCCTAAGCAGATCCAAACCCGAGCCGAATTTATTTTCTCTTATTACCGCATATACTTCCGGAAAGGAGCTCCACACAGAGCTCTGAACCGGTCCGTAATCAATTATTTCCGGTGCTTCATTATCCGAAATGCTTGTAAGTTCAATTCCGAGCGCATACTCGCCAAGGCGGTTAGATTGCGCAATTACAGTGTCTTCCTTTACTTCTCCGCCTATATAAACCCAGTTAAGAAGATCCTTATCATAAAAATAGATTTTTACTTTGGATGAATCGTTCATAGAAAAATCAAATCTTGCCATATCCTCCGGATAGATAATCATCTTGACCGTAAACGGATTCGCCATAGTATCCTGTAATACTGTTTCGCCATCCTTCTTGAATGCCACATTCATTATATCACTTGTAATTACAAGATTGGATTCGTAGAGAGTGAAGCGATTACTGTTTGCCGGACCTGATGAATGATACACAGATTTTGAACGGCTGAACTTTTTAAATTGCGGAGGCTGAAACGGTTCCGCCTGATAAAATCCCGGCAGATTAGATGAAATAGTTGAGGCAATCCAGGTTCCTCCGGATGTTGCGGTTCCGACAATAGTACCAATTGTGTTGCCCGCAGTCGACGCAACATTAATAATAAAATTTCTTCCTGCAATTACAAGTGTTTCCAGTGTATTAATAATATTTAGAAATGACTGTTTTATAAGAGGAAGTACACCGGAGAAAAGATCTCCCAACACACCTGTGAACTCCTTACTCTTCATTACATCTGAATAATTATTAGTATAAACTAGGTAGTTTTCGCCGTTCAGATATACTTTTGAATACTTTCTGGGATAGATAATTTCGTCGTAGAATTTACCGTTGATTCCGAAAGAGACACCGACACCAATCAGAAATGCCACGTCTAGATCAATTCCGAAATTGAGAGCATAACCATTCCCCTGAATTTCGGAGGTGGTAATTTCAATAGGTACAGAAGTAATATTGCTGTATACGCTTTTAAAAGTCTGAATAGCATCGTTCACAATACCTGTTCCAATCGGAACGCCGCGGTTCTTTGTAAAAAGTCCGATTATCGAACTGCCCGACGAAACAATCGACTGGTAGAGTTCTTTGGGAAGACCGATAGTAGTGCTGTAATAAGTATTTCTTGATGCATTGAAGAGGTTTAATCCGCCTCCGCCTTTAAAGGTTAATCCGAGCCCATTAAATCCGAAAGACGGATCGAGTTTTACTTCAGCGGAAAATTCAGCTCCCGCACCTGCGTCGAACAGGCTAAAATTACCGCCACCCAGGTCAAATTTATCTTTCGACTTTAATCCAAAGTCGAGAGCAGAAAAATTGAAATTGAAGGCCTGACTAAATTCAACGGATCCTTTGGTATTGTCGGTCACAGAAGGGTGATCATAAAAAGTATTGAATTTTAGATTCATTGCAGAGCCAATGGATGGATTGAGGGCATTGATTTCAACACCGGCAAACTGAGATTTGAATCCTGCACCAAGATTCCCCTCCAGTCCAAGACCCTGATAATTTTTTACAAGAGCATCGTCGAATGTAGTTATCACCCCGCCTGTAGCATTAATTGTTTCCACTATTGCGGCCAGTACGGCTCCGACACCGGGAGACAATCCGATTCCTGCAATCGCCATGGTCTCGAGCATAAATCCGGACTGCGCCATTTTAATTTTATCCTGCGATAAACCGAGTTGGGTAAATCCGAACTTCTGACCGAAAAAAGTTTTTACGGTAGCAGATGTTGTAGCAACAGTTGCCGAAGCAACAGCCAGATTTGCATTTGGAATCTGAACTTCGGCACTAACTCCGAGTTCAAGTCGCCTGTCGAGGAAAATATTGTCATCCTGATCGAGCTGAATATCGAGTCCGCCGCCCGCTTCTCCCTTAACAGATAATTTTGCGGCAGAAGCCGAAACGCCCACGCCAATTGAAGCGGCCGTACCGCTAACTCCGGCGCTTCCTCCGGCAAAAATTGTCCACGTTCTCTGGAATGGCGACGGTATCTTCTTTACACGAATCTGAAATGGCGCAGCATTAAAAGTATAGAATGTATCGCTTACGGTTATACCATTACCAAGGATATACGTCATTAATGAATCGATAAAAAGAAATCCGGGAAGATCCAGCCGGAATACGCCAGGTTTCAGGAAGATCCCTTCAACATTAACAGCTCTTGTAGGAGAAGAGAGCAGTGCCTTAACTGTTGAATTAGAAAACACATTACTACCGTTTGAGGTTAGTTTGAAATAACAATACCCGGCACCGTTCGCAGGAACCTGAACATCTTTTATTGAAGGACCTTTTGCGAGAGTATCGATTTGAGCAGGGACATTTAACGCGACAATTGTAATCCTGTGAGGCGCCGATACAGTTCCGTGAAGAGTGCTTAATCCGAAATCATCCGTTGCTTTTATAAAATATTCTAAATCCGTAGCGGTAACAAAAGCCTGTGGTATTATACCCGAATATGTGTTTGGCGGAGTAAGATTCATCCCTGCAAGCTGATAATTAATCTGACCGGACTTTCTGTAATAGAGTTTAACATCGGCAACATTATTTGTATTATCAGTTACATCCGCATTGATATTTATCTGATTGTTTTTTGCAGCAGCCTCAACAATATCGTGCTGAATATCAGGGGCTACATTCGGAAGTATCGCCAGCTGGTACGGATTCTGAGACGGATTCATTTTCGGATCCGATGCGGTAATATTTCCGTCCGAAGCCGTTATATAATAATCAACTCCCGGTGCCCTTACCGAAGCAACCGGAATTGTGACGCCATATTTATTACCTGTCAGCTTATTCATTGCAATGCTTGCGAAAAAATTCTGATTTGTCGCTTTATAAAATAGATTAACGGATTGTACGAACGGCTCAATTTCGTCTGTAACAATGACTGTTATATTAAATGATGTTCCTTCGACCCATGCCTGAGTATGGTAAGCCAGTGTTGAATCGGTTCTCTGAATTTTCGGTATCGAACCCGGATTATAATAGACTGTATCCGATGCTGTTGAAGCTTGATAATTGACTAGAACCACTACTTCTCTGTTGGAATTATTAGCCAGGGGATCGGATGATTTGTACTGAACCAGATAATTTGTTGATATGATATTTGAAATAAAATCCAGTATCTGTGCAAAGTCCGCTCTTATATCATAAATCTCCCCGTTTGTTGCGTTTGTAATCGGTGTAAATTTACTTACAAGCGTTCCGTTTGTTAATGCAAATAGTGTTATTCCGTTTTCAACGCACGCAGAGATTGCTTCATCGATCGTGACTGTACCCTGCGCAGGATTTTCGTCTGTAATAATTATAAATATTTTCTGCGCACCGGGCCGGAAAGCGAATGACGCGGCCGATTGTTTTATTGCATAGTAACCGGGTTCGGTTCCACCTGTTGTAACATTTCTGATCCAGATGTTATCCTTAAAATAATTAGGGTCGGACGTAAGTATGCCATTATCTTCTACGATAGGACTTCCGGAACTTGCCGATGAACCGTACCTGCAGAGACCGAGTGCATAATCGACACCGGAATTCGCCAGACTGTTAACAAAATTAATCACATTGTTTGAAACCGCCGCCTGTTCGTCTCCCATGCTGCCGCTGTTATCCATTATGAAAATTATATCGGTCAATCTTGAGCCGGCACCTTCGCCGGGAGGCGATACGGAAAAATTATCTGTCTGAGGTATTCCGTTCTCATATACTTCAAAATTATTCTGGATTAATGTTGGAATGCTTACATTAAATGTATCGACTGCTACATTTAAAAAGAGAAAGGGGAAATTCTGATAGTTCAGACTCGGAATTCTGACAGACAACGGAGAAGCAAATCCCTCTCCCGTTAAACCGATCTCATCTTTTTTATTCGTGTTATAATATATTTCAAGAATTCCGTTTTCCACTACTCTATTAACCGGTTTAAAAGTAACAACCAGTTCTTTCGTTTTACCGGCTGATAGTGAAAAGAGGGACGCTGTTTCCAGAGTATTCGCAGATATATCTTCCAAGGGTGTACCGTAAAGTTCATCGTACTGAAGCATACTGCTGCTCACGCCGAGGACAAAAGAGAATTTCCCGTTTGTTATTTTAATTGAATCAATCGTGACTGTTCTGGTGGATCTGTTCTTAATACTCAGCGACAGTGTTTTATTATTCTTCAAATCGACCTGACCGAAGTTTAACTGAAGCGGAGTTGCAAGCAAAGGCGACACACCTCTGCCGGTTAATGGAATAACCAGCGGCGTACTCCCCTGCTTATTTATATGAATGATAAGATTGGCGTTTACAGCTCCCTGATTCTGAGGCATGAATTTAATTTTTACTGATATTGTCTCGGCTTTTGCTACCCAATAACTTGTCGAGGAACTGATCGTAAATGAAGGGTTGTCTGTTTCAATCTTGCTTATAAAGAGATCAATGCTGCCGTTGCTTGTGATAAATTTTATTGTCTGTTCAGAATAGGCACCGACAACCACATCGTTAAAATCAATGTTTGAGATAACGGTTGCTGGCATTATTGTACCGTTAAACGGAGTTGCGGCAAACGGCTGAAAATCAATAAGTCCTTCAGCCTTCTGACCAAAACCGTTCGGATTGTCGGTATGCGTGGGTCCCGACTGATCGCCCCAGAAATTATTCTCGGCGGTTATCCCGGCAGCACTGTAGTTTTTTATTGCAAATGAGTTGTTATAAAAATCATTATTGAGGAGAACGGGATTGGCATTATTCCTCGTTGTGATTGCATATGTACATTGTGTAAAACGGGAATTACTTATCTCCGGCAAAGAATTGTCTATGTTTATAAAACAATTATTGAAAGAGCAATTTGTTAACCGGGAAGCAGAATTGTATTTGATTTGAATTGATGCATCTCCGCTGGTTAACCCTGTAAAGCGAACATCGTTTGCGATTATGGTCCCTTTTAAAGTTGCACTATAACCTGCGGTGATACCGGTTGTTGAAGTGAAATATACTTCGGTTTGTGATTCTATCGTGAGCGTTGAATTGTCGCGGACTGTAAGATTGTTTATATAAAACGGAGATAATGCTTTAGTGAGTGTATAATCGGTTTTTAAGCTTCCCTGCAATCCGAGTCCCGGATAAAGAACATTTGCATCATAAGTTATATCAGAAACATTAACGGTACCGCCGTCTTCAAGCATAATCGGATTAATAACGCTTGCAAACTTGGTTTTTGAAACATCTATTTCGCTGTTTTCAACAAGCAGATATGCGTTGTCAAAATTCGAATTGTTTACAGTCCCTGAACTCGCTCCGCTTTTAAAATATATCTTTGAATCCGAAGTTAAAGCTCCCTTAATGAGTGCACCCGAAATATTTAATGTCCCTCTTGAAGATGTACTGGACCCCACGGTAATTGCCGTGGAAGAAGTCAGCTTCGCTTCGACACCGTTTTCAATTGCGAATGTCGCACCGCTGTTGACCGTCAGATTATCAATAAAATAGGGAAAACCGTTATTGGTCATCGTATAATCCGTTGATAGTGTACCTTTGAATTGAATTCCATAATTCGTATTGCTCGATTCAAAAGTCATACTGCTGTGGGTCAGTCGGCCTCCGTCTTCCAGAACAACAGGATAGACGCAATTACTAAAAACTGATGTGTTGAGTGTAACTTCACTCTTCTCTATCCAGAGATAAGTATTATTAAATGAACAATTATTGAAAGTGCCCTGACTTGAATTTGATTTGAAATAAATCCTGGCGTCACCCGAAAGTAAACCAGTAAATGTAGTACCTGAAGCATTCAGGTATCCCCGGGATGAAGAGCTTGAACCGACCGTGATATAAGATGAGGTTGTGAACCTTACTTCAACACCGTTTTCAATAGTAAGAGTTGCTCCGTCTCTTATAGTAAGAGACCCGGTTAGATTATAAGGACTATTGGATAAAATCCAAGTAGTATTTGCGTTGATAGTGCCCTGAACGTTGGTTTGAGAAATGCCTGCCGATACAACCAAGAAAAAGATGTGAACAAAGTACAAAGCCTTTGCCGACATTCTTCCCTCTTATGGCTGATTTATTAAAATAGGTTTTGTCGGATAGGAAAGTAGTAACTGCTTTCTAAAAAAAATTAAAAATGAATTAAATTATACTGTCTGATAAAAATACACCCGATCAATATCATAAATAGTATAAGCTCTAAAACAACTTAGCAAGATAAGTGACTAATGTAAACACTTTTTATTATCGTTTTAATTTTCGTCACACCACTTTGAATTTTTTCAGATAACCGGATAACTAATTATAAAATAATGTAATGGTTGGCGGCATTACCGCATTGATTTTACAAGGCTGCCGTCTGATTTTTTTATTATGAAATTAAAACTCTTGGAATGAATTACTTATTAAGAGAAACTACTTTCGAAACCAGTTTAAAACTGATTGAGTTTTGAAGAATATTATATTCATTCCTTAAAGTATATCCGCCGGCCAGAAATTTCCCGTGAACATCAAAGAATCCGTCAATCGATCCTTCCAGGTCGCCAATATTTGTCTTCTTCAGAGAAAAATTCAATACCGCATGCTTGTTCATAACCGTCCCGGTAAAAATGAATGTTAATCCGTTCCAGTTACCTGAACCCGAAATGGAGATTTTCCCGTCATGATACATGTATAAAATTACGGTGTTGGTCTCTTCAAGATTTGTCTGATACTCACCGGAATAGTTTATGTTACTGTCCGGTTCAACCGGATTCTCATAACTACAACCGGTTATAAATATTATTAAATAGATTACAAGCACCTTTTTCAAGGCTCCCCCCCATTTATAGTTTTTAATCGAAGGCGGGGATTCAATTCTGCTACCCCGCAAAATAACTTCTGACTAATTATCGAGGTGGAGTGAAGAAAGTTTAATTTAAAATGAATTGTAAAGTTTACATGAATGAAAAATTCTAGTTTGATAAAGCAGCACTTTTACGTGAAAGATTTTTATAGATTGGATTTTATGCGTTATTCCGGTTTCTATATTTAAAACAGTCTGACGTATGGTCATCAACCATACCAACCGCCTGCATAAATGCATAACAAATTGTAGATCCAACAAATTTGAATCCGCGTTTCTTCAAATCCTTGCTCATCCGATCCGATACTTCTGTTTTAGCCGGTATTTCACTTACACGTTTCCAATTATTTCTCACCGGCTTAAAATCAACAAACTGCCAGATATAATTATCGAAAGAACCGAAGGATTTTTTAATTTCAAGAAAAATTTTGGCATTATGGACGGCCGATTCGATTTTAAGTCGATTCCTAACAATCCCCTCGTTTTTGATGAGTTCTTTTACTTTTTTAGAATTATATCTGGCAACAATATGTGGATCGAAATTGCCAAAAGCTTTGCGGTAGTTATCGCGCTTGCGCAGAATGGTGATCCAGCTTAATCCGGCCTGCGCACCTTCCAGAATTAACATTTCAAACAGTTTTCTGTCATCGTGCACCGGAATCCCCCACTCTTCATCGTGATATTTGCAATAGAGCGGATCGCTGCCTGCCCAGCTGCATCTTATTAAATTTCCCGGATTATTCATAAACTGCACTTATACAAATTATATTTTATAAATCTATTTATCAGTACATCGATTATTCTTAACCGCAAATAATCTGGAACCGGTTTTTATTTTATCCAGACCGATTTAATATTCACAAACTCTTTTATTCCGTAATGAGAGAGTTCTCTTCCGTAACCGGAATTTTTAATTCCACCGAAAGGCAGACGCGGATCCGACTTAACCATACCGTTTACAAACACTGAACCGGTTTCAATTTCTGAAGCAATCTTTCTTGCCCTGTTCCTGTCCGAAGTCCAGAGGGATGCCCCAAGGCCAAAATCAGAATCATTCGCAATGCGAACTGCGTCTTGGTCATTAGAGGCCTTTATAAGTGAAGCAACCGGACCGAAGATTTCATCGTCGTATGCCGGCATTCCTTTAGAGAGATTATCGAGAATAGTTGGTGCATAATAAAATCCTCTTCCGGGAAGAATTTTCCCGCCGGTAAGAAGAGAAGCTCCTTTGGCAATAGAATCTTTTACCTGTGCATCAAGTTCATAAAGCAGGTCCTCGCGGGCTATCGGACCGAGGTCTGTCGTTTCATCCATCGGTTCGCCAACTTTAACACTCTCCATCGACTTCACAAATTTTTCACGGAACAGATCATAAATTTTTTCAACCGCAATAAATCTCTTTGCGGCAATACAACTTTGGCCGTTATTAATTAATCTGGCAGTAACTGCGGTTTCAGCGGCCATATCCAGATCGGCATCATCGAGTATAATAAACGGATCGCTTCCTCCCAGCTCAAGCACAGTTTTCTTAAGTTCCTTTCCGCAGGCTTCTGCTATTTTTCGGCCGGCCGGTTCGCTTCCGGTTAGTGTAGCAGCTTTAATCTTAGGATTTCTAATAATTTCTTTTACCGGTTCCGAACCGATCAGAAGAGATTTGAAAACATTTTTCGGAAAACCTGCATTTAAAAAGATCTGTTCTATTGCCAGAGCACACATAGGCACGTTCGAAGAATGTTTAAGCAGTCCGACATTTCCTGCCATTAAAGAGGGAGCGGCAAACCTGAAAACCTGCCAGAACGGAAAATTCCAGGGCATTACCGCCAGTATTACACCTAACGGATTGAATTCAATATAACTCTCGGATGCATCAGTAGAAACAATTTCCTTTTTTAGAATTGTCTCTGCATTCTCGGCATAATAGTCGCATACCCAGGCACATTTTTCAACTTCGGAAATCGATTGTTTTACAGGCTTTCCCATTTCCGTTGTAATAATAAAAGCATATTCGTCTCTCTTGGAACGCATTACTTCTGCTGCGTTCTTCATCAGTTTTTTTCTTTCAGAAAATTCTACTCTGCTCCAGCCGAGAAAGGCTTGGTGAGATTCATCGATCGAATTCCGGATTTCATCATTTGTAAATGCATTGAATGTTTTTTCGATTTTCCCGGTCGCCGGATTAATTGTTTGAATTGGCATTTCTATTCCCCGAATTGATTCTTAAAATCTATTCAAAATTTTTACTCACATTCATGACAACCAATAAAACTGATCTGAAATTACGAATTCTGATACATAATTTCGATCAGTACTTTTTTAAGCTAGATAGTGAAAAAAATTACCCGGTTAAAAAGATTAAACAATTACCGGTTTTTATTTGAGAAGAAGCATTTTGCGGGATTGAATAAAAGTAGAGGTTTTAAGTTGATAGAAATAAAATCCGCTTGTTAATCCGTTTCCGTCAAAATCGACCGAGTACTTACCGGGACGCTGAAAAGCATTTACAAGCTCGGCAACTTTTTCCCCGATCATATTATAGATGCTCAAAATAACATTAGATTCCTGTTTCAAAGTATATACAATCTGTGTTGAGGGATTAAAAGGATTCGGATAATTCTGAAAGAGAAAATCGCCGGCAGGAATTTCCTGTTCATCGCTCACTGAAGTCGTAGTCTTATATACTAAATTGAAAGAATGTGTATCTGATAAGCCGGCATCCTCAGAATCGGAAATACGAAGCAAAACACGAAGAGATCTTGTAAAGGCTGGCGCCCAGTTTTGCCTCCTGTTTAGAGTGGCAAGATTACTGTTGAGTGTTTTCCAGGCTGCTCCATCGTCGGTTGAGTAATCTATATTTATCTTTTCCAAGCCCGTACTTTCCCAAACGATATCAAAATTTCCAGGGATCTCGATATTCTCGCCAGATGAGGGTGAAACAAGAACGAGCTGTTTAGCGCCGGCAATTAAAAATGTTGAATTAATTCCGGCTTTAAGCAGGTCGGCCGGACTAAGAATGATTTCATTTCTTTCTTTATCGGTAATAGAGATACTTACAGTCCACTCGCCAGGCTTCGGGTTTTTTAACTCGTAACTTCCTTTGTACTCAAAAATGCTGGATCCGACATTATTGAACCTGATAAACTTTCCGCCGTTCTTATCGGAAGGATCGAGCATAATTTTTACTTCGTCGATTCCGCTCAGATTATCTGTAACTTTGATCTCATAATTGATAATGAAAAGATCATTATTAGAGTTCTGCGGGTTTACAGTATAATCGAATTTTACAAGCTTCGGTGGCTCACTGTCTTTCGAGTTTGTCAGGATAATTTCAGATATAAAACCGGCGTCCGTAAGATCTTTGCTTGAATATGTTTTCAGGTTTCGTTCATTATCCTCAAGCTGCACTTCAATATAATATTTCCCTTCTTTACTGTTCTTAAAATCAATTTTGCCGTAAAGTTCTGCAGCAAGACTGTTAATCTTAGTAATTTTTTCAACCGTGTTTCCTCCGCTACCGTTCGGAATAATAATTATGCTTACTTCACTTATTCCGCTTAGATCGTCCGTCACAGATATTTTATAATTTACAGAAGTGTTGGAACTGCTCAGCTCAACAACTTCCGGAGAAATTGTAAATTCAACCAGATCCGGCGGTGTCGAGTCTTTGGTTTTTATAATTTCAAGCGAGGACGGTAAACTCTTTGATGAAAGCGATTCAGGATTAAAAACGGATTCGTTGCCTGTGGCATCTTTAACAGAAATGCTTGCTTTCCAAGTTCCGATAGCGGGATTATTACCGAAATCAATGCTGCCGGTCAGTGTCGCTGTAAGTAAGTTTACTTTCCTGAATGTTTCCGATTTACTTCCGCCGTTTCCGGGCGGGAGGAATTCAACAGTTACTTCTTCAACGCCGCTTAAATCATCGGATGCTTCAATTGAGAACGTGACCGAATGATCATTAGAGGTGAGATCAATGATTGAGGGTGAAAACGAAAAATTTATTAGTTCCGGTGGCGTAACATCAGTCGTTTCCTTAACCTCTAGAGTCGAGGGAAATTTATCGGCTATTTCTTCTGATGAAAGCGTAAGCTGGTTTCCCGCAACATCCTTAATTGCAATCGATGCCTTCCAGATACCGGTTGATGGTTGATTGCCGAAATCGATACTGCCGGTTAGTGTCGCTGTAAGTAAGTTTACTTTCCTGAATGTTTCCGATTTGCTTCCGCCATTTCCCGGTGAAAGAAATTCAACGGTTACTTCGTCTACTCCGCTCAAATCATCCGTTACTTCAATTGTGAAATCGATTGAATGATCCGATGAGGAGAGGTCAATTACCTGTGGATTGAAAGCAAATCCTTTCAACTCCGGAGGATTGTTATCTGCTGTTTCTTTTATCTCAAATGTTGACGGGAATTTTGTTCCTATCTGCTCGGATGATAGCGTTACCTGATTTCCTTCTACATCCTTCAGAGTTATTGATGCCTTCCAGATACCGGTTGATGGTTGATTGCCGAAATCGATACTGCCGGTTAGTGTCGCTGTAAGTAAGTTTACTTTCCTGAATGTTTCCGATTTACTTCCGCCGTTTCCCGGTGGAAGAAATTCAACGGTTACTTCTTCAACGCCGCTTAGATCATCCGTTACTTCAATTGTAAAATCGATTGAATGATCCGCGGATGCAAGATCTATCTCTGCAGGGTTGAATGAAAAATTTTTTAATTCAGGCGGGCTTGAATCGGCCGCGGTATTTTCAAATATTTTAAAAGTTGGGTTAATACCCCTGGCAGTAAGGTCGCTTTCTGTAATTGTTGTCTTGTTTTTTTCTGAATCCTCCAAGTAAATAGTTGCATACCAAAATCCTGTTTTGGGATTATTTCCAAAATCGATTTCCCCCTGAAGCGCAACCGACTGAAGATCCAGCTTGCTGAATGTTTGAGATTTGCTGCTCCCGCCGCCGGAAGGCTTAAACTCGACAATTATCTTTTCAATTATATTATCAATATCATGAGCAGTAAGATTGAATAGAACTTTTATATTATCGCTTTGAGAAGCCGAATCCGGCGTAAATGAAAATGAATCAAGTACCGGCGGATTATTGTCCTGCGGATAGACGGCTGCAGCGGAAAAAATAAAAAGAAGGCAGGAAATCAATACCCTCATTTTGATTTGCCTTTAGAATTTGATCTATTTTATAAGCACCCTGGAGAGGCAACCGATTTTATACATTTGCCTTTGAATTCATGGTAAATGTAACGTTTACAAATATTTATGTCAATAATCATATTCAATTATTCCAATCCTGTGTTCCGGAATTGAGATAAATCACACTAATTTAAATTACAAAACCGCCTTTTCTCGGGATGGAGTGGTTTCCTGCCGGTTTCTATGCTCAAGTATATTTTACTCGACTTAAATACCGTTAGCACAGACAATCAAGTAAATTAAGTCTGAACATGCTTCAAAGTCATTTACGGAATCTACTTTTAATTTTTTCGCCAATCGAGTGCCGGTTTTAACGGGGATATTTCTATACAATAGATTTCGATTAAAAAAAATTTTTTGTAAGTTCGAAACAAGATAACTGAGAAAAATTCTCCAACTAACAACTGTTCTTTATGGGAAAAGCTAATCCAAAAACTTTTGTTCTCGATACAAACGTAATTCTTCACGATCCTACCTGTATTCATCATTTCCAGGAAAACAACATAATAATTCCTCTTGCAGTAATAGAAGAGTTGGATCATTTTAAAAGGGGAAATCAGGTAATCAACCTGAACGCGCGGGAGTTCGCCCGCACACTAGATTCAATTACGGGTAATGAAATATTCAACGGCGGCGTTTCGCTTGGCCGCGGACGGGGAAAAGTCCGGATCGTAATTACCAAGGGATTATCGAAAGAGATCCACGATGTTTTCAGGGATGATAACGTTGATCACCGTGTCCTTAGCGCTGCTCTTGACGCATCAAAAAACAATAAGGACCGGCTGAAAATTATTCTGATCAGTAAAGATGTAAATCTCCGCATGAAGGCGAAAGCACTCGGAATTCCTGCGGAAGATTACACAACCGACCGCGTTACAAATGTTGAAGAACTTTACAGCGGCAAAGAAGTTACAGAGAATTTCGACGACGATATTCTGCAAAAATTGTATCAGGCACCGTTCGAAGTCCCGGCAAAACAAATTATCAGAAAAATTAAAACGGATGCAGTCCCTAATAAATATTATATAATGCGGAACAGCAGCCGCTCGGTTTTAACCGTTCTTTCAAACGATCTTGACAAATTCAGGAAGATCGATAAAGAGATTGTATACGGAATAAAACCGCGCAACGCGGAGCAGACCTTTGCGGTAAATGCGTTGTGCAATATGGATATTCCGCTTGTTTCAATGACAGGCAAAGCCGGAACGGGTAAAACTCTCCTCGCTCTTGCAAGCGCACTTCAGGTTAGAAAAAATTACAGACAGATCTATATAGCCCGGCCGGTAGTTCCGCTCAGCAACAAAGATATCGGTTATCTGCCGGGAGATGTCGAGAGTAAACTGGCGCCGTATATGCAGCCTCTATGGGATAATTTGAAAGTAATTCAGGATCAATTCCCCGAGACGGATAAAAATTACCAGCTCATCAACAATATGATTAAAGAAGAAAAACTGGTTATTGAACCGCTCAGCTACATAAGGGGAAGAAGTCTTCAGAGGATCTATTTCATAGTTGATGAAGCTCAGAATCTCACTCCTCACGAAATAAAAACTATTATTACGCGCGCCGGCGAAGGGGCAAAAATCGTATTGACCGGCGACATATATCAGATCGATCACCCTTACCTCGATTCACAATCGAATGGTCTTTCTTACTTAATTGAACACTTTAAAGGCCAGAAGCTTTATGCTCATGTAAATCTGGAAAAGGGTGAGAGATCGGAACTTGCCGAACTGGCAAGCAATTTATTATAATAGCACATTTTTCATTTTACTTTCGGAATTAATTTGGTTTGCTTATTTAGGCATCTCTGAATAAGTTTTCGTTAGCCATAATTTTCTTGTTGTTATATGCCGATTAAAAAAGACTTCTATTCTTACCGCCACCAATCCCCCGGGGCCAAAATTTTATGAAAGATTTTTTATTCAAACCGTTCGAAGAAATGACTGATAAGGATTATGAAACCGTCGGTTTTAAATCCGGTCTCGAGATCCATCAACAATTAATGACAGACAAAAAATTATTCTGCCGCTGCCCCGCCGGTCAATACAGCACAAAATATCACGCTGAGATCCTAAGGCACATGCGCCCTACGCTTTCGGAACTGGGTGAATACGACGGCACCGCGCTTATGGAATTCAAAACGAAGAAAGATATAATTTACAGAATCAACCGGGATACAGTCTGTACATACGAAATGGATGATACTCCTCCTTTCCTAATAAACGAAGAAGCATTGAACATAGCACTTGAAAGCGGAATGTTATTCGACTGCGCCATTGTGGACGAACTTCATATCGCACGGAAGCAATATCTGGACGGAAGTATTCCAACAGGGTTTCAACGTACTGCGATTTTCGCCCTCAACGGAAAAATTCCATATAAAGGGAGAACCATTAATATCGTACAGATGTCGATTGAAGAGGATTCCTGCCGCGAAGTTTCCGACTCCGGCCACACGCGCGTTTATTTAACCGACAGACTCGGTATGCCTTTAATAGAAACAGTAACCGGTCCGGATATGAGAACACCTTCTGAAGTTGCCGAGGTAGCGAAGATCTGCGCTAAAGTTGTAAGAAGTACAAATAAAGTAAGACGGGGTATTGGAAGTGCGCGGGAAGACGTTAACGTGAGTGTTGAAGGCGGAACGCGAATCGAAATAAAAGGCGTCCCAAAGATCGGGAGAATCCCGATTCTCACATATAACGAAGCTATGCGTCAGTGGAACTTACTGCGTCTCCGCGAAGAGCTTCACAAGCGGGGAATTACAAATGAAACATTTCAGTCGGCTTCAGCCGACGTAACAAGAATTATTAAGAAGGCACATTATCAGCCGGTAAGAAACGCAATTGAACAGGGATTAAAAATCAAATGCGTAGTCCTTAAAGGTTTCGCCGGATTGCTCAACTGGCAGACACAGACCGATACATATTTCTCTAAAGAGATCTCCGACCGTGTACGTGTAATTGCCTGTCTTACTTCAATACCGAATATAATTCATTCGGACAGCCGCGGCGATAATCTTCTCTCGGCTGAATGGCAGAATATTAAACGGAATGTAAACGCTACGGATAACGATACTATTGTTCTTGTCTGGGGAAATGAACCGGATACTGATATGGCGGTGAAAGAGATTATTATCCGTGCACGCGAGGCAACTATAGGCGTTCCTTCAGAAACACGTCAGGCGTTGCGTGATGGTACGAACGGATTCGAGAGGATACTTCCGGGTGCCGACAGAATGTATCCCGACACCGATCTGCCGCCCACCAAAATAACAGACACAATGCTTAAAAAATTGCGCGGGAATCTCCCCGACAAGTTCTGGACAAGCGAAGCATGGTACCAAAATCTCGGAATACCCGACGACACAATTAATGAATTGTCAATTTCGAAATTCTCAGGACTTTTTAAAATTCTTGTTAACGAGTTAAAGATCGATCCAACGCTCGCTGCTGTTGCCCTTATTCAATTTCCGAAAAGACTAAAAAAATTGAATTACGATGTTAAACTTCTCACGCCCGAAATAATGAAGGATATTTTCCTTGCATTCAAGGATGGACTCCTTTCACGTTACGGTATTTTTACAGTTATGCAGAAATCAATTTTAAAAGGAAAATTTTATCCTGAATTACTTCCAAAACCCGTTACATCATCAGAACTTGATGAAATAATATACCAATCAAGAAATGAGATCGGGAAGATTAAGTTTTTTAATGAAGAGAAAAAAAATGATCTGCTGCTTGGAATAACGATGAACAAAGTAAGAATAAATGTTGAAGGGAAAATCGTAAAAGAAAAAATAATAAACCTGTCCTAGCGGCTCAGGCGTTCTCCGTGTGAACTCCAATAAAGATTTCCACGCAGAGATCGCAGAGTTTTCCGCAAAGACCGCAGAGGAAAAACTATGGCTGAAGATTACAAAGGCTACCGTGGAAAAGCGCTTTCAACTCTTAAGAATTTCGGTGCTCAGGTTTGGAGTGATGTTGAAATTGAAACGACAAAAGGAATTTACAAAGGAATAATTCTGCCCCGTTCTGAAACGGCAGATCAGTTTCATATAGTAATTAAAATGCCGATTGGTTATAACATTGGTGTCGCAGCTGAAAATGTAACAGACATAAAAATTAGAGGACGGAAGGAAGCTCATTATAAAATTCCCGAAAAGGATTTCCCGAAAGATGCCTCAAAACCGAATGTTAAGCTCCTCGGAACCGGTGGTACTATAGCGTCCCGTCTCGATTACAGAACCGGGGCGGTTATACCCGCATTCTCGCCCGGAGAACTTTACGGATCCGTTCCGGAACTTGCTAACTTCTGCAACCTCGAAACCGAAAAATTATACGGCGTCTTCAGCGAGAATATGGGCCCCGATCAGTGGATGGGAACCGCGCAGGCAATTGGCAGGGAAATTGAAAAAGGAATCGACGGAATTGTAATAGGCCACGGTACAGATACCATGCATCACACTGCCGCTGTTCTCTCGTTTATGGTTCAGGAGTCGCCGGTGCCTATTGTGATGGTCGGGTCGCAGAGATCGAGCGACAGGCCTTCCTCAGATGCAGCGCTTAATCTGATGCACAGCGTTAAGACCGCGGCGGAGAGCGATATAGCCGAAGTAATGGTTTGTATGTTCGGACCCACATCGGATTATTACGGATTGCTTCACCGCGGAACACGGGTTCGCAAAATGCATTCGAGTTACAGATCCACTTTCCGCACAATAGGTGATATTCCCATTGCTAAAGTTAGCCGCGAGGAGATTACACCACTTAGGCAGGATTACAAGCGGAGACGCAAAGACCGGAATGTTAAGATCAATACAGCTTTCGAAGAAAAGGTAAGCATCGTTTATTATTATCCCAACATGATGCCGGATATAATCGATTCACTTATCGATAACGATTATAAAGGAATAGTAATTGCCGGGACGGGACTCGGACACGTAAACAAGCCTCTTTATCCGTCCCTCAAGCGCGCTCACGAAAAAGGAATAGCGATTTATATGACCGTGCAGACTTTATGGGGATTTGTTCAGATGTACGTTTACGATACCGGCCGGGACATGATGGAACTCGGCGTAATACCCGCAGCTAATATGCTGCCCGAAGTTGCCTATATGAAATTGTGCTGGGCTCTCGGCCAGACAAACGATCCGCAGAAAGTTAAAGATATTATGCTTACTCCGATCGCAGGCGAGATTACAGAACGTGAACCGAGCAATGGATACCTGGTTTACCAGGGCGGTCTTCCGGAGGTTGAAGAGTTTATTTCGAAGTATGTGAAATAATTGTAAAGGTTTACTCTTATAAATCTCTTTTTTTCTAATTACAAACCTAGTTCAATCTTAGAATGTACGAAAAGAGCCCTTTGCCCATCACGCCAATAAATTTTATTTTTGCCGAACCGTTAACTAAAGGGGGTCTCGATGAAACGAGTACTTTATCTCTGTCTATTCTTCTTTTATTTTTTCCTTTTTTCATTCTCAGTTTCCGCACAGGAGGATCTTCTGCTGCGATTTCCGGCATTGAACAACGACGGCTCAAAAATTGCGTTCTCATATCAGGGGGATATATGGACCGTCCCTTCAACCGGGGGAAGAGCCACACGATTAACTATACATGAGGCTTACGAAGCCAATCCTAAGTTTTCCTACGACGGGAAATTCATTGCATTCTCAGGCAACCGCTATGGTAACAGCGATATATTCGTTATGCCGGTTGACGGAGGAATGCCGAAACGTCTAACTTATCATTCGGCTCCGGATAATATTTCGAGCTGGACGAAAGAGGGTGACATATTATTCTCCACCAACCGGGAATTCAATCAGATCGAACGGCCTCAGGAGGTTTATTCCGTCTCTGCAAAAGGCGGAACCGAAATGCGGATTCTTGATGCTGTAGGATTCGATCCGGCTTATTCACCCGACGGAAGATTTCTTGCCTTCGTTCGCGGCGATATAAATCCTGTATTTAGAGAGGATTATAAAGGACCATCCAACAGGGACATCTGGCTCTACGATACAAAATCAAAAACATATTCCAAGATTGTCAGCTTTGAAACAAATGATATTATGCCTCAATGGAGCGACGGCAGGACAATCTACTTCATGAGTTCCATTTCAGGCAATTATAATATCTACAAATTAAAAATTGACGACAACGGAAAAGCTTCAGGCAAACCCGAACAGCTTACTAATGTTAAAGAGCATTCGATAAGGTATTTTTCACTCTCTGCCGACGGATCCAGCATTGTCTATGAGCAGGAAAAAAATCTCTTCATATTAAAGACTTCCGGCGGTTCGGCAAGGAAAGTTGATGTTGTAATCAGCGCAGACGACCGTTTTGATCCGGTAGAGTTAAAGACATTCAACAACAGCGCGGCTGGTTACGAAGTGTCGCCAAACGGCAAGCTGCTTGCATTCTCTATCCGCGGCGAAATATTTGTTAAAGAAGTTGATAAGGATAAGTCGAGAAGCATTAATGTATCAGAGTCGCCTTACCGCGATTCCGATTTCGCATGGCTTAGCGATACAACACTGATCTTCACTTCCGACAGAGAAGACAATAATTTTGAACTTTATCTTATCAGATCGGCTGATCCAAAACAACCGAACCTTGTAACCTCTCTGAAGCATTCTGTAAGCCGGATTACTAAAACCGGTAAAGATGAATTATCGCCGGTTATTTCAAATAACGGAAAACAGATAGCTTTTATACGTGCTTCGGACGTAAAAGAACTGATCGTTGCCGATATTGCGCCCGACGGCAGATTATCGAACGAAAAAGTTCTTCACTCGGGATGGAATGTTCCCAATAGCATTATGTGGAGTCCGGACGATAAATGGCTTGCCTATTCATTAAACGATCTCTATTTCAACGATGAAGTATTTATACAGGCCGCCGATAATTCCTCCAAACCGGTAAATATTAGTATGCACCCGAGATCTGACGGTCAGCCCTTCTGGAGTGCCGACGGTTCTAAACTCGGATTTACTTCCGAACGCAATAACAGAAATACCGATATTTGGTTTGTTTGGTTGAAGAAAGACGACTGGGAGAAAACGCGTCAGGACTGGGACGAAAAAGAGCCGGCTGCCGATAAACCGGCTCCCGCAAAACCGGCGGATGACAAATCCAAAGACGATAAATCAAAGAAAGAGGGACCGAAAGTAAAAGAGATCCGGATCGATTTCGACCGTATTCATGAAAGAATTGTTCAGGTTACAAGCCTGCCGGGTAACGAAGGAAATCTTGTGATATCAAAGGATGGCGAAACGTTTTTCTATACAGCTCAAAGCAGTACGGCAAGAGGAAGAGATCTCTACAGTGTTAAGTGGGACGGTAAGGATCTTAAAGAAATGACAAAGGGCGGATCCAACCCGATGAATGTCAGTATTGATAAGGAAGGAAAATATCTATACTATATGAAAACCGGCGGTTCTATTACAAGACATGATATTAAAGCCGATAAACCAGAACCGCTTCCATATTCGGCTAAGATGAAAATCGATTATCCTGCCGAGAGAATTCAGATCTTCGAAGAAGCATGGCGGACAATCCGAGATGGTTTCTACGATCCGAAATTTCACGGATATGACTGGGATGCCCTCCGCGACAAGTACCGTGATTTATGCCTGATTGCTTCAAATAATAATGATCTTAGGGATATGTTCAATAATATGCTCGGCGAGTTGAATGCCAGTCATATGGGATTTATGGCACCCGACCGTGCTGAAACACAGAGAGAAACAACCGGTCTTCTTGGAGTTGAATTGACACCCGTGAATGACGGAATGAAAGTACTGCGCATAATACCTGATTCGCCAGCTGATAAATCGGCAAGCAAATTGTTTGTCGACGATATTATAACATCTGTCGATGGAATTGAATACAATCAGGAGAAAAACTTCTACGAGTTATTGAATAATAGAGTCGATGAAAAAACTCTTCTTACAGTTAAAGGTAAAGACGGTAAAGAAAGAGAAGTGGTTATACGTCCCGCAGCTTCCTTAAGGCAGTTAATGTATTCTGAGTGGGTTGCAGAAAGGAAGAAACTTGTTGATAAATATTCGAAAGGGAGACTCGGGTATATTCATATTCAGGGAATGGATTTTCCGAGCTTTGAAGTTTTTGAAAGAGAACTTACAGCGGCAGGTTACGGCAAAGACGGATTGCTTATTGATGTCCGCTACAACGGCGGCGGTTCTACTACCGATTATCTGATGACCGTTCTCAACTACAAGCAGCATGCATATACTATTCCGCGCGGTGCGAGCAATGATCCGGAAAAGGATAAACTCAAATTCCGCGATTATTACCCGACAGGCGAAAGACTTGTCTTCGCTGCATGGATGAAACCTTCAATTGCTCTATGCAACGAGGGGAGTTATTCCAACGCTGAAATCTTTTCTCATGCTTACAAGACTCTCGGAATCGGAAAGCTCGTTGGCTACCCGACTAACGGCTCGGTAATTTCGACAGGCGGAAAAGGATTAATTGACGGCTCATTCGTTCGATTGCCGCTTAGAGGATGGTATACAAAAGCGACTGACATGAACCAGGAACTCGGTCCTGCAGTTCCAGACATAATAATCGAAAACTCAATCGACTGGATTTCCAAGGGGATTGACGAGCAGTTGAAGACGGCTGTGGACGAATTGTTAAAACAAATCGATTCGGGCAAATAATCATCTTTAATAGATCCTGAAGGCGCACCGGTGTCCTTCAGGATCTTTCTTAATTCTCATCCGGAACAGATCCTCCTTTAACGAGTATAAGAAAAGCACAAAATTCATTCATGTGTGAAGAAATTATTATTCGTTATCATAATCACCGCTCCCCTCTTTGCCCAGGTAACCGATACAAAAACCGACTCATCAAAAAAATTTTCTGTAATCGATACAATAAAACAGATTACAATTAAAAAAGAACACGATTCAATACCGGGTAAATCGATTCTGGAATTAAAATCAATAATTGGATCGGATCATTTTAAAATCGACATGATGAGAAAATTGCTGGAAGAAAAAAATGATCTTGAGATCTTTACAAAAGATGAAATTGCAAGCGGTATGAGCAGAAATGAATTACTGGCTTATAAAAAAAATAAACAGATTCTCTTAGGTATACTTCATAACAAAATTGAAGAATGCTGGTGGTTTCGGGTTAAGAGTATCGGTGAGTTGACCGGTATTCCGGACCTGCTTATTCAGGCATTCATGATGAGTCTGCTATTATTATAATGTCACTGCGGCCTCCGTACAAGCACCGGAGATTGCGGTTATTAACCCTTTCTTATGAATTAACTTCACCACAACCATCTCTTCTCCCGAAAGAGATCTCCCGCAGTGACGGGTCAAATATTATTAAGTCAGTTAAAAAATCAAATCCAAAAATTTTTCTATACAAAAAAAGGTACCTTTTAATATTTGTTAATTTTTTTTGAAAAAATGATTATTTGTGAACGGATCCTTTAGCCTTCAATTCTCCTTAACAATTTCTTATCAATAACTTAACAATTTGTTAACCTTTCTTTGATTCCTTTCTCATATAATTACATTCAAAAAGGAGAAAAATATGGCGGGATTATTTATAGCTATTACTGGATTGGTATTCGGCACTCTTTGCTCAAAAGCCGCAATTAAGTTCGATCGATTTCCTAAGAACTGGTTTCTAATCGGTTTTATTTCCGGTCCGATCGGTTTAGCGATGCTTTATATAATTGCCAGGATAAAGAGCGGAGATTACGAAGCCGGTGTACTTGACAGAACAATACTTGGTACAGAATAATTTTATTGCTAAATCTGCCACTCGATTTCAAACCACCAGCTTTCGAGCATGTTGTTGTCAAGCTTGCCGATTCCTTCCTTTGTAACATCCGGCGGCGGCGGGTAATAAGAAGCGATTTTATTAAACAGAAGCAACCGGTATGGTTCCGATGTCCGCGTTATTAATGCAAGAAGGGTAAGCATATCTCTCTCACCGGCCGAACCGATGATAGTTTCGACCGACTGATCACCGCCATTCTGATAATCGAATTTGGCCACTTCACTTTTCAACAGATCAGATGCATCAAAACGGTACGGAGTACCGGGATGCTTATTCGGATGCATCTCACAAATGTATCCTTCATCGACGAGATAAACTCTTCCCTTTTGTTCGATTTCAATAAATCCGAATTCAACCTGAACACTGGCAATTAATTGTTCATCAACAGATAATTCAAATGTGCCGCCTCTATCAATTATATCGGCATTATTTAATTCGATGGTGAGACTTGGCATCGGATTACTGTTAATAATTCTTATATTTCCATTCACCAGCTTAATTTTATTACTTCCATCCTTTGCTTTTTTAAGTACGAGCAGGGAATTTTCACTTACTTCAATCCTTCCGGTATTAGGTACATTTATAACCGCTTTTGCATTCTGATCCGTTACTAGACTCTCTCCTTCTTCCCATCGATCGGACATACTTACCTGACCGTTAATTAAAACATTCCCGCTAACAGTCCTTACTTTCCAAGGTGAATTGATAAGCATAAAATCATAAATGAAATATCCAACGGCTATAAGTACAAGCGGAAGAAGAGTCAACAAGGTTTTTTTAAGATCCAGAGAGAATCTTGAAACTGCGGGTACTGCAAGCCTGGTTGCGAAAATTGATCTTGTTACTTTACTTTTTCTAACTACTCCTCTAGACTGTTTTAAAATCTTTTCCTGTTTTAGCTGTTCCCGTTTAATTTTTTTAACATTTACTTTAGGCCGATCCTGTTCCGCTCTTGAATCTGCAACGGCTTTCTTAAGTAGTTCTTCCGAGAGCTGATTTATTATATCCTCGGGGGGATCAATTGTGTAAGGAAGATTTTTAAGTTTATCATAAAATTTCCGGATTCTTTTATATTTGGCAAAACAGGAATTACAGGACCGAATGTGAGATTCGACCTCCTTCTTTCGGTTTTCATCCAGAAGCTCATCAACAAAATCATGAAGACTTATTTTAACTTCTTCGCAGTTCATAGACCCATCTTAGACATTAATTTTTCGCGTATTTCAAGAAGGCGGGATTTTATCTCGTCCGCCGACTTATCTTCCAGGAAATTTTTTATTTCCTCGTAATCGTATCCTTCCAGGTCGTGGAGTATAAAAATAATCCTATCCTCATTCGGAAGATTAATAATCATGTTCTCAATTTTTTCGTGCTCGTGAGCATAAATCGTTTTATCAATAGCGGGTTTCAGAGAATCGCCGTATTTATTCAGCTCCCGGATTGCGGATTTAACAGCCAGACTTTTCAGCCAGAGTGCAAATGAATTTTTAACATCGAATGATTTTATGTTCTCCCACGCAATCAGCAGGGTTTTAAGAGTAATTTTCTGCGCGCGGTCAGCTTCTGGATAGAGCCGGTATGCTACCGTGAAAATATTTCTAAGGTTGATTTCGCAAAGATCGAAATATGCATTCTTTCTGCCGGATTGCGACAGTTCGACCAGATATGAAACATAATTAGTGTTTTCGTTTTCCAAGTTAAGTTTTATTTAGTTCACAATTGTTATTCTTATTCCATTCTTATCTGTTCGCGCGGTTACTCTTACAACTGTTCTTCCGTTACGGCCAATTTCTTTGCCGGTTGCCGTAAAGGAAACCCGGTTTGAACGAACGGTTGCAGAGAAATTTCCCGCCGTGGTTCTTCTGAACTGACGGGGTAATGAAAACCCCGTATAGGTCCCTCCACCGCCCCCCTGGGCCTCCGGTTTTTTAAAGTGCTGCTGTGCCAGAAGGGATAAATCGTTTAATGTTGATATGAGCTGGTCCCTATTAGAGGTCTCATAATAATTATTTGCAAATGAAATTCCTGCAATTATCATGAGTCCTACAACTATAACACCTACTAATATTAATAATATCTGCTGGGAGCCCATATTATTATCGGGATTTGTTAGTAACTGACTTTTATTTAATACAATTTTGTATATAAAATCTACGGTTGTTATGATAAACATAAATAGACACTACTTCAAGGAAAAAGTTGATTTGTATTTTCTGTCTTTGTAAAAGGTTAGTAGAGGGGGCGGGCGGTTGATTTAGTTTGTTCCATTAATTAGGTTGACAAAAGAAATTTAATTATTAGAAAGCCCGCATATGAAAAATAAAATTCTCAATTTGATAAAACATCTGGAAAAACTATCTGCGGAAACAAAACCGCTCTGGGGAAAGATGACTCCCCGGCATATGATAGAACATCTGATCCTTGCCGTTAGAATGGGTAACGGCAGCTTGATTGTTGAATGCTTCAATCCGGAAGAAAAAATTTCCACACTAAAAAAATTTTTAATGAGCAGCCGGCCTCTTCCGAAAAACTTCATAAATCCCCTTATAGGAGAAGACCTTCTTCCTCTTGAATACGGAAGCATCGAAGAAGCTCTATCGGTTTTGAAACAAGAGGTTGACAAACATTACAGATTTTTTGAATTGAATCCCGATGCCACTACTACAAATGCAACTTTCGGAGATCTGAATAAGGACGAATGGGAAATATTCCACAGGAAGCATTTTCAACACCACCTGGAGCAGTTCGGAATAGCAATTGATAATGAATAGGGAATAATTATTTCCCGCTCTTTTCAATAACAGTATTTTTGCGGATTTTAGTGCATATATTTCCGGGTCTTATGAACATCAACAGGCTGTCAATCCTCTTATTAATTGTATCGTCAATTATTTCGCTGACAATGCCGCTGTTATTTATTAATCAGCTTCCGGATCTCGTTGCCTCTCATTTTAACGGTTCCGGCGAAGCCGACGGCTGGACAAGTAAATCGTCCTTAATGATAACCTACTACAGTGTCGTTTCAATCATGATATCAATTTTTGTAATAATTGTAGTGTTGATAAACAAAATTCCCGACAACATGATTAATCTTCCCAATAAATCCTACTGGCTTGAAAAATCAAGGAGAGAGGAATCTATTGAAAGCATCAGAAATTATTTAAGCTGGATTGGAATTGTATCAATCCTGTTCATGGTATTTGTTTTCAGCGAAATCTACTCGGCAAATATTAAAAGAACTTACAACATCGGGGACTCGGTCTGGATCTATCTGGTTATACTTCTAATCTCGATCATATTCATCATTATAAAAATATCTCTTCGTTTTAATAAAATTGAAAAACATTAACTATCCGGATTAACCATGCACACATTTAAAAAGATATTTCTTGCATCATTAGTTCTTTTACTATCCGCTCCGGTATCATTTTTAAGTCAGTCTTTTCCAATTATACCCAAGCCTGTTTTAATTGAAAACGGTGACGGATTTTTTACTATTGACAGGAATACAGCAATAACTTTCACCGAAGAGAACAATGAAGTAATTAAGCTGGCTCAACTCCTGGCGGGTAATATCGAGGCTGTAACCGGAGCTAAACCCGTAATTAAATCCGGGACAGTTTCTTCGAACATAATCGAGTTTGTTTTTGATCCGGGTATTCAGCAGGATGAGGGATACAAGATTGACATTTCATCTGATAAAATTGTTTTGAAGGGAAAAACGGGTGCGGGTTTGTTTTATGGAATTCAAACTTTAATTCAGTTATTCCCTCTTGAAAAAACCGGATCCATTCAGTTGAACAGCGTTGCAATAGAGGACTATCCCCGTTTCAAGTGGCGCGGTGTTCATCTTGATGTAAGCAGGCATTTCTTCCCTGTTGAATTCGTTAAAAAATATATCGATGTGCTTGCAATGTATAAGATAAACACTTTCCACTGGCATTTAACCGACGACCAGGGATGGCGAATCGAAATCAAGAAATATCCCGAACTTACAGAAATAGGATCTGTAAGAAAAGAGACTATGGGAGACGGAATTCCTCACAGCGGTTTCTTTACACAGAACCAGATCCGCGAAGTGGTTGAATACGCAAAACAGAAATACATTACCGTTGTACCGGAAATTGAAATGCCCGGCCACGCACTTGCCGCACTCACGGCTTTTCCCGAATTCTCCTGCACCGGCGGACCTTTTGAAGTTGGAACAATCTGGGGAGTATTCGAAGACGTCTTCTGCGCCGGAAACGATAGGACTTTTGAATTCCTTGAAAACATCCTTTCGGAAGTGATAGCGCTCTTCCCGAGCGAGTATATACATATCGGCGGTGATGAAGTGCCTAAGATACGATGGGAGAATTGTGAAAAGTGTCAGGCTAGAATTAAGAATGAAAATCTGAAAGACGAACACGAACTTCAAAGCTATTTTATTCATAGAATTGAAAAATTTCTTAATGCCAGGGGCCGTAAAATTATCGGCTGGGATGAAATACTTGAAGGCGGACTCGCGCCCAATGCCGCGGTTATGAGCTGGCGCGGTACCGAAGGCGGAATTGCCGCTGCTAAGATGAAACATTATGTCGTTATGTCCCCCGGTACGCACTGCTATTTCGATCACTATCAGGGATTGAGCGGTGAACCGATAGCTTTCGGTGGTTTTACACCTATAGAGAAAGTTTATTCCTATGAACCTGTTCCCGAAGTGCTTACCGATGAAGAAGCCAAATATATAATGGGTGCGCAGGCAAATATGTGGTCTGAGCGTTATGAATCTACAGATCATGTAGAATATATGCTTCTTCCCAGACTCTGTGCGCTAAGCGAAGTTGTATGGAGCGAAAAAAAATCGAGAAACGCAGCTGACTTTTTTTCAAGAATAACGACTCACTACGATCTTCTGACCAAGAAGAATTACAACTTCAGAATTCCTCCGCCATTAAACGAGAGCGGGGAACTCCTACTCGACAGGAACGAGGAAATAACTCTCAGCTCTCCCGTTAGAAACGGATCTATATATTATACGCTCGACGGTACTGAGCCCGAAACTAATTCATTGTCTTATACAGGTCCGCTCAGGTTTTCTGCTCCTCAGCTTTTAAAAGCTAAAACATTTCTCCCAAACGGAAAAAGCAGTCCTACGGCAACAGTTCAGATCAGTTTCGTTGATACAACCAGGAACGGTTTACTCTTTAAATACTTTGAGGGTGAGTGGGACAATCTGCCGGATTTTGAGAAAATGGAACCGGTGCGCGAGGGTAAAATTTATAAATTAGATATCGATAGAATTAATACGCGGCAGGATTATTTCGGTCTTGATCTGAACGGTTTTATTAATATTGAAAAGGAAGGTGATTACATATTTTATCTTACATCCGACGACGGAAGTAAACTCCTAATCGACAACCGTGTTGTTGTTGATAACGACGGATTGCATTCGGACAAAGAAGTAAGCAGTAAGATCTTTCTTAAAACCGGATTATATCCTTTCAGAATAATTTATTTTGAAAAGTTCGGAGGTCAGAGTCTAAAAGCTGAATTTGAAGGTCCTGGATTCAGAAAAAAACTGATTCCCGCAGACACGTTCTTTTTCTATAATCAATAGTGAATAAATTAAACCGGTTCTCTATGAAAAAAATTAAAAGCGGTCTATTCTTATTTTTTATTTTATTTACTGTTGCATATCCGCAGCAAGTAACCAAAAAGATAGCACTATTTCTAGCAAAGGATTTTCCATCCGTAGATATACCCGCAATCAACGAACCGGAGCTGAGAAGAATTTCCGCTCAGTACGACCATGATATTTTAAACAGCATCAGCTCTCTTAACGACAAGTTGAAGAGCGAAAGATACAATCTGCTGATACTGCCCTATGGCTCCGCATTTCCCCTTGATGCATGGGAGACTATTTACGCTTTTCTTGAATCCGGCGGAAGCCTTCTTTACATTGGCGGGTCTCCATTCAATCAACCGGTTATTTTTAAAGATTCTGTATGGACAAAAGGAATTCCCCAGCAGACTTTTGCCAGAAGACTGCTGATTGGTCCTGCCGAGAAGATTGAACTAAACTCCGAAAAATTCTACACAACCGAAAAGTTTATTAGTCTAAACAATTTTTCTTCACGGAATAATGAATTAGCCAGAATTTCAACCGTTTACGAATTTACAGTAAGGTTTACAACCGAAAAGGAGTTTCCGGCAGAGGACGGCTCATCAGGACCGAGGGACGCAGTACTCCGCCCGCTGGTTCAGCTGATTAATAGCGACGGATATCCTTTCGCAGCACCGGTCATTGAGATCGACCGTCTTCAGGGTAGAAGCGCCGGCGGCAGATGGATCTTCTCGGCAAGCAATGCTCAACTATCAGAAGAGCTTATAAAAAAACTGATCGACCGCGCACTTGAAGGTGCAATTGAATTTACAGCCAATCCGGTCTTTGCGTCAACCAACAAAGGAGAGAATCCTTTAATTCGGATTAATCTGTTCCGTCCGGGTAACCTGAACAACAATCCGGTAAAGCTGAAAGTAACCGTGAAAGACTCTCAGAACAGAAAAGTACTTCAAATTAATCCCGGACTATTTGGTACATCTGATTTTCATACATCCACGATTGAATTGAGAAGCCCCGAATCATTCAAAGAAGGATTTTATTCTGTTGAGATTGAAGCATTGAACATCGGTCACAATCCATCAATAATAACAACCGGATTCTGGGTGTGGGATGATAAGCTCGCATCGCAAGGACCGCGTATCACTGCATCAAAAGACTGGCTGCTGAAGGACGGTGAAATATTTCCCGTAATCGGTACGACTTATATGGCATCGGATGTGCATAGAAAATTTTTACTTGAACCGAATCCATTCGTATGGAATAAAGATTTCGAGACGATGAAAAAAACCGGAATCAATTTTATCCGGACCGGATTCTGGAATTCGTGGTCCAGATCGATGCTGGATAGAGGAGCAATTGACGAATCCTTTCTCCGCGCCCTGGATGCATATATTATGACGGCGGCAAAATATAATATTGTTGTCTGCCTCAATTTCTTTGCGTTTACTCCTCCGCTTAACGGAGGCACCAATCCTTATCTGGATCCCCGCGCCATTGAATGGCAGAAGACTTTTATCACATTAATTACAACACGTTATAAGAATGTAGGATGGATTCATTACGATCTTATTAACGAACCTTCTTATTCGCCTCCCAACGATATCTGGAAGAATGCACCAATCGGTGATCGATATGAAAAAGAGGCCTGGGCCGGATGGATAAACAGGAGACATAAAAATTCAGCCGCGCAAATTCAGAATCTCTGGCGCGATCCTTTCGGGGATATTCATTCGCCTCCATCCGAAAGCGAGTTAAGCTACAGAATCTATAAAGAAGACCGCCGCCCGCGTAAGGCGCTCGATTTCAATCTCTTCACACAGGATGTGGTTACGGCATGGGCAGATACCTTAAACAAGGTTATTAAGTCTGTATCAAATTCACTTGTAACTTTAGGACAGGACGAGGGTGGAACCGGCAACCGGCCGGCACAGCAATTTCATTATTCAGCCGTCGATTATACTTCGATTCATACCTGGTGGCTTAATGACGATCTGATGTGGGACGGGCTTATGACAAAAGTACCTGAGAAACCAAATCTGATTTCGGAGACTGGTTTGATGCGTCTCGAGGATATTGACGGTAATCTGTGGAGGACGCCGGAGAACGCTAAAAACCTTCTCGATAAAAAGTTTGCGCTCGGTTTTGCATCGCGCGGCGCGGGAATTGTTCAGTGGGCCTGGAATATAAATCCTTTCATGCCGATCGATAATGAATCGGCAATCGGAATTTTCCGTCCGGACGGCACCGCGAAAAAAGAAATTGAAACGGTTAGAAAGTTTTCAAACTTTTTTACAAAAGCCGCCGGAGTTCTAAGAGACTTCGATTCCGCGGAAATAATTGTTTTAATTCCTCATACAAAAATATTTTCGGGAAGGAAGAACGGCGATCTTTCAACAAAAAGAATCGTAAGGGCTTTAACCGATCACTTCGGAATAACTCCCCTTCTGCTCTCCGAATACAGGATCACATACGACCGGGTAAAGAATTCCCGGCTCATCATAGTACCGTCAGCAGAATTCCTGGACGACAATGCCTTAGAAGCTCTTAACAGTGCCGCCCGGAGCGGGATAAAGATTCTTTTCACCGGTTCGCTGGAAGGGAATTCATACGGTGAGCTTTCTAAAATGATATTAGAAACCGGAATAACAACAAAGTCAACGCCGGTATCTCTATATGAAAAATTCAGGATTGATGAATACGGTAACGGGATGACGGTTACATTCGACAACCAGCAGAATGAATTTATAAAGAAGTGCGGCAGGGAAAGTCTATATTCGACCGGGAATATCTTTCACGAACCTCTTCCTATCGAACTCGCAAAGGAAAAGGAGCCGCTGATTTTATTGCTAAGGAAGATTCTTAATGAAAGCGGATTTGATTATAGTTTCAGCGCCGAACCGGTATCAACAAGCATTCTTGCTTTTAATGATAAGGCCTTCATTGTTTTAGTAAATGAATCTACTACCGCTGCGCAAAGAGAAATAATATTAAACGGATTTAAGATTAAAACCGTAGTTGAAGCCGGATCGAGCAAGATTTTAATTGCCGATAAAACGAACGGCAGGATTTTGGTTGAATCCGAATAGAAGCAATAAAAAAAATCATCGCAACAGTTTTAATTAAGACCGGGTATATCCAATGAGAATTAACAGATTCCTTTTTACAGGTATAACTTTTTTTACACTTTTCTGTTTTTCAAATTCATTAGTAACGGCTCAGAATAGTCTTCTAAAATATGTTGACCCGTTTATCGGGACGGGCGGACACGGTCACACATATCCGGGTGCAACTGTACCATTCGGACTTGTACAGCTGAGTCCGGACACCGGAATAGAGGGCTGGGACTGGTGTTCCGGATATCACTACTCCGATAATTCCATTATGGGATTCAGCCACACTCACTTAAGCGGTACAGGCGCTACGGACTATGCCGATATTCTTCTTATGCCGACGACCGGTCAGATAAAGACAATCCCCGGAAGCAAGGAGAATCCCGATCAGGGATACAGATCACGTTTCAGTCATAAAAACGAATCTGCCTCTCCGGGTTATTATTCCGTTTATCTCGATTATTACAAAATTAAAGTTGAACTGACGGCAACCGAGCGATGCGGATTTCATAAATACACATTCCCGGAATCCGATTCATCAAATATTATAATCGATTTGAAGCACGGGCTCGATTCTGAAAGCGAAGGTTTCATCAGAGTAATCGACAACAATAAGATAGAAGGATACAGGAGATCGAGCGGTTGGGCAAAGGATCACACTTTTTATTTTCATGCCGTCTTTTCAAAACCTTTCAGAAAATCATTTCTTTTTGACAACGATCATTTAAGCAGCAGGAAAATTGAATTATCTGGAAAAAATACTAAAGCGGCGCTCCTCTTCTCAACAACTGAAAAAGAAGTTATTCTTGTGAGAATCGGTATTTCCGCAGTGGATATAGAGGGCGCCCGCAGAAATCTTGAAGCCGAAATTCCTCATTTCAATTTTCAAAAAACACTTGAAGACGCAGAGAATAAATGGAAAAAAGAATTATCGAAAATTATTGTTGAGGGCGGCACGGAGGATCAGAAAAAAATCTTCTATACAGCACTTTACCACACACTCATTACTCCAAATCTGTTCAACGATGTCGACGGAAGATATTTCGGAATGGACAGAAAAATTCATCAGTCGAATGATTTTGAATACTACTCCGTTTTTTCTCTCTGGGATACATTCCGGGCTGAACATCCGCTGCTTACAATTCTGGACAGGAAAAGATCGCTCGACTTCATCAAGACCCTTCTTTCTAAATATAAAGAAGGGGGACTTCTCCCAGTCTGGGAGCTTGCATCAAACGAAACCTGGACAATGATCGGTTATCATTCAATTCCGGTTATATTCGATTCCTACATGAAAGGGATCAGGGATTTCGATCATTCACTTGCTCTTGAAGCGATGATCAAAAGCGCGGAACGTGATCAGCACGGTTTAAGACTCTACCGCGAGCGCGGATTCATCCCGGCCGATAAAGAGAATGAGTCCGTTTCCAAAACTCTCGAATACGCTTATGACGACTGGTGTATCGCTCAATTCGCAAAGCTTACGGGGAATGATAAGGAGTTTAAAAAGTTTAATGCCCGCTCCCTTTTCTATAAGAACTTATTCGACGGGTCCACTGGATTTTTCCGTGGAAGGCTCTCAAACGGCGATTGGATTGAACCGTTCAATCCGAGAGAGGTGAACGCGATCTACACCGAGGCGTCCGCATGGCAGTATAATTTCTTTGTACCTCACGATGTAAAAGGATTGATTAAACTCCACGGCGGTGAAAAAAATCTTGTTTCAAAAATAGATCAAATGTTTGCCGAACCAAATAAGCTTGAAGGAAGACACCAGCCGGATATTACCGGTTTGATCGGCCAGTATGCTCACGGTAATGAACCGTCGCATCACGCCGTTTATCTTTACAATTATACTTCCTCCCCATGGAAAGCACAGGAAAGAATAAGAGATATTATGAACCGGCTCTATACAACCGCGCCCGACGGCCTCTGCGGAAATGACGATTGCGGACAACTATCGGCATGGTATGTTTTCAGTGCAATCGGTTTTTATCCTGTTGCGCCCGGACAGAATATTTATGTAACCGGCTCACCGGTTTTCGATAAAGTAACAATCCGCCTTGAGGACGGTAATCAGTTTATTGTAAAAACTCTTAATCAGTCTGAAAAGAATATGTTCATTACTAAGTCAAGATTGAATGGTTCAGAATATAATAAACCGTTTATCACTCACGACCTGATTATCCGCGGCGGAATAATCGAATTTGAAATGAGCCCATCGCCGGATAGCAGCTGGGGAACCGGCAAAGAAGGATTGTTTGCTATGAGACCGGAAGATGTGGAAATAGAGATGCCTCAAATTTCCGCACCGTCCGAAATATTTTATATGAATCAACCGGTAACACTTTTCTGCAATACTCCCGGTGCTGTAATTCATTACACGCTCGACGGAAGCGAACCGGATTCGGCATCTTCGGTCTACAAGGAACCGGTTAACATATCTGAAAGCCTCACGATTAAAACGATTGCCCGGCTTCCCGATGGCCGCGAGAGTCCCGTTGCTTCTTCACGATTTACGGAATCTCCTTACCCCCCGGCCAAATATAAAGTCTCTTTCGACGACCGTTATACAGGAGGCGGAGATATGGCTCTTACGGACGGAAGATACGGCACTGTAAGTTTTCAGAACGGAGAATGGCAGGGTTTTGAAGGCGAAGACCTCGAAGCCGTGTTCGATCTGACAGAAATTAAAACGATAAGCACACTTTCTCTTACAACTCTTAATGATCCGAATGTATGGATCTTTATGCCGAGAAAAGTGACCTACGAGATTTCAACAGACGGAATTAATTTTTCAAAGATCGCCGTAATTGAAAACGAATTTCCGCCCGAAATCACTTCTCTTCAGATAAAAAATTTTTCTGCGATATTTGAACCGGTCAAAGCCCGCTATATAAAAGTTACAGCCGAAAGTCTGAAAATCTGCCCCGACTGGCATAAAGGCGCCGGATATAAATGCTGGATTTTTATTGACGAGCTTAAAATTAACTGATATTAATTGTGAACTTATCTTCTTCGAGATGGCGTTTAAATACCGGATTGTAATTAAGAAAGGAATTAAATGAAAGACAGAGTAGTGCTTATAACCGGCGCAACAGACGGCATAGGCAGACAAACGGCCATCGAACTTGCTGAAAAGGGTTTTAATGTAATCGTACACGGCAGAAATGAATCTAAGACAAACATGGTTATGAACGAGATTAAAAAGATCTCCGGAAGTAATAATGTTTTTTCAGTAGCTGCGGATCTTTCTTCGCTGGATAACGTCCGTAAACTTGCCGATACGATTATTTCCAATTATTCCCGGCTCGATGTTCTTGTAAATAATGCCGGCATTTATATGAACAAGCTTGTTTATTCGCCGGAGAAGTATGAAATGACGTTTGCCGTAAACCACCTGTCCCACTTCCTGCTGACAAACCTGCTGCTTGAAATGTTAAAAAAGAGTGATGACGGACGAATAATAAATGTAAGTTCGATAGCCCATCAGAATGCAAAGCTGGACTGGAGCAATTTGAATTCGGAGAAGAGTTTCAGCAGTTACGGTACTTATGCATTATCAAAACTTGCCAATATCTTATTCTCTAACGAGCTCGCATCGCGTTTGAAGGGAACAAATCTAAAATCCAATTCTCTTCACCCGGGAGTAATTACTACAAAACTCCTCAAAACCGGATTTAATATGACCGGTGCTTCAGTAAAAAAAGGGGCTGAAACTTCGGTCTACCTGGCTTCATCAGAAAGAGCGGCATCCGTAAGCGGCGAATATTTTATTGACAGCAATATTTCGAAACCTCACCCTACGGCCGTTGACAGAACAGTGATGACACAATTCTGGTCTGTAAGCGAAGAGATGACGGAGCTCAATTAATCAATCTGTATTTAAGGGAAATGAATTATAGAATAATTCCGAAATTAATTGAAAGCTCAAATCCGCTGTAATTCAATCGTGTCCCAACAGCTTCCTTAAAATCCGATCCAAAATTATATCCGCCGCAGAGGCCTATCCTCAGCCAGCTTTCAATAAATGCGTCTATTCCTAAAGCGGTTCTCGCCGCAAATACAGATTCAACTTTGGTAACTGTGCTTGTGATTATACCGAGAGATACTTTGTTGGATGATGAGTGGCCCATATGAGCCCCTACCAGAACTGAAATATAGGGTCTAACATTTTCTTCAAATGCTATGAAATGCGGATAATACCGGACACCCGCAAGCAATGGTATTACTGTGGCGGCTTTCTGTTCTACACCGAGAAAGCTTACACCGCTGAAAACCTCTGCATTCAAAACTCCGGCACTCAATTCAAGCGCCCATTCATCCCGAAGCCAGTAATTGTAAAAGATGCCGCCGATGAAATTAGCTTCGGCTTTAACATTCACACTATAAACCGATACTTCATTCTGATTGAGCATTCCGATGCTGAAACCGAAACTGTGTTTTCCTTTTAAAGATCCGACACCTTCTTTGCTACTCTCTGTCTGTGCACTGGAATAATTTATTGCGATTATCAGAATAAGAAAGAATGCAATTCTCTTCATTTCGAATCCCCCTCCGGCTGGTTTACTTAAAACTTCTCTAATTCTAAAAATACTTCAGTTATGTATAATTATTTCTTCCAATTTATAACAGCATTTACTTCGATTCACTCTTTTCCGCTTTGAATTTCACTTCATACTTTTTCAGATAAGTGTTCTCAAACAGATTAAGAGTCATCTTCACACCGGACGTTTTGATATTGTAATTTCCGGCATTCAGTGTATCGATCTGATAATTCTGCGATCCGCAATCGGTTAAAAATCCGTCGATCGATTTTGTTGCATCTTTCTGCGTGTCGAATGAAAGATCGGCCTGAATCTGGTAGACGCCCGATTTATCAGCAATAAAAGTCGTTCTTTGTGTCTTAGTCTGGTAGAAAATACATTTCATATCAGGATTGCTTAAATCCTGATGTACCGGCTTACCGAACGTATTAATTATCTGATTTACACTCTTGCCTATCATCTGGCAATATTTTACCTGCTGTGCAATCGCCTGAACCGAAATCAACAATGATAATAGTAATGTAATTCTTATAGCAGTTTTCATTTTCTCCTCCCCATTCATTGATAATTTATTCTGGAAAAAGGAACGGAGTGATTTGTTATAAGTAAGCGGAGGGAAGACAGGAAAGAATATTGATAATGCCGCGACATTAACTTCACCTTTGAAGTAAATAAACGGACTTTAGACTGATTAATCTTACGACAAAATTATGATAATTTCAACGTGAAATTATATTTCGATACGCGTAATAACGCCGTGGAGTTTCTGATAAGGGAGTTCGAGAAACTGGACGAAATTGGAGGAAACGCGTTTTATGAAAGCAAATATCTTAAGCCAGGGTTTCTTTGCCTGTATATCGTCCGCGCCATAGAACATTACTTTCGAGTCGATATCCACTTCCTTCAGTATGCTGGTAATATCAAGCTTTTCCATATAACCGACCTGAATTTCGAGACCGGACAATCCTTCTGTAATCTCGGGTACGAAGAGTTTCTGCACGCCGAAAGGTTTATCCATCGTAGCAATTGAGATCAGAATATTCTGTTCATAGATGATATTGCCTCTTATAGTACTGTGTACCATATAGGGCGGGATCATATGAAGATCCTTTGTAAAGAACAATGCTGTACCCGGAAGGACTTTTCCGGTTTCATACAGCTGATTAAAGCTCTCTATATATGTATCGACCGGAAGCGAGCGGAATGAACGGTAAACGGCTTTGTTCCCGAGGGTCCAGATCTTTATTGTCAGAAACGGGATTGCAGCTATAACGATCGACCAGTAGCCGCCATGCGGAATTTTTGTGAATACCGCGGCAAGAAAGAGGAAATTTATAATCAGATTAAAAATGGAAATAATATACTTGAGCTTATGATTTTGAATAACAAATATTGACAGCATTAAAATTGCACTAATTGTCATTGTTCCGGTAACAGCCAACCCGTATGCCGCTGCTAGGTTGTGGGATTCCTTAAAAATAAAAATCATAAAGATAACTGCTGCTAAAAGTCCCCAATTAACCACACCAATATATATCTGAGACCTAAGATGAGTAGAGGTATATTTAACCTTAATTAAAGGGAAAATATGTGTTCGTATTCCCTGATACACTAACGAGAACATCGCGCTTATCATCGCCTGGGAGGCAATAATCGTTGCCATCAATGTTAAAATCAAAAACGGCACATAAAGAAACGGCACCTGACTTCTTACCATTTCGAATAAAATATTAATGCTGAATCCGTGTTCCAATGCATAAGCACCCTGACCAAAATAATTGAATACAAGGGCGAAAAAGACAAAATACCAGGCCCGTCTTATCGGCTCTCTTCCAAGGTGTCCCATATCAGCATAAATTGCCTCGCCTCCTGTCGCACAAAGGATTACTTCCGAAAGAACGAAAAATGCTGCAATTCCATTTTCGAACATGAATCCGACAGCATAATGAGGACTGATTGCTGAAATTATTTCAAGATTGCTAAATAAGGAAACCGAACCTGTAACTAATAGTGAAGAAAACCAAAAAACCATTATCGGTCCGAACGAGGTCGCAACTTTATCGGTTCCTTTAGATTGAACACTAAAAAGTAAAATAGTAATAACAATGGTAATTATGATAACGGTATTCTGATTTATATGCCCGATTCCGGGAATCAGTTCAAGTCCTTCAACAGCCGAAAGAATACTTATTGCCGGCGTAATTACACCGTCACCCATTAATAGAGCTATACCCACATATCCTAAAAATCCAACGAGCGCAACTGATCTTCCCTTCTTTAAATAACTATAAAGAATTTCCTTAAGAACAATTATACCGCCTTCACCTTTCTGGCTTAGACTCATTGCAAGTATTGCATATTGAATAGTAACAAGAATTACCAGTGTCCAGAATACAAGCGATAAAATTCCGAGGACATTTTCTTTTGTCGCCGGGGTTAAAAGAAATATAACCGTGAGCGTATAAATTGGACTTGTTCCGATATCGCCGAACACAAGTCCCATGGCTTTAACAATCTCTTTTAAATTAAATGGTGAGGTTTCTTTAGATGTCATTTTGGGGATTATTCGGTTTATTATAAAATAAACTCAATTTTCCGGTTAACCGAAAAGGACTGAATAGATCATATAACCCAGGCTGACTACTACTGTCAGTCCGAGTATCGTCATCAATAAGAAGAAAGCAAAACTATGTACTGTATTTTTTTTGTCAGGTGTTTCCATTATAGCTTTGTCTCATATTTTGTTTGTGACTAAAATATAAAAAGAAAACTATAATATGAAGAAGGAATTAGGGTCTATCCGATTCCGTTAATTCTAAAAAATCGGGACAATTCTCCAAATAAGGGACTGACAAATATCTTTAATTAATTATGAACTTAAACTAGCGCCCTTTTTTAAGGAGCTCTTTATTAAAATCAATAATCCGGGAAACATTCTCCGAGATGCTTTCCGTCTTAAAAAGAATATTCATGAAAAGAAGGTTGGTCCGGATCTTTGTAGATCCCTTTCTGATCCTGATCATCTGATTCCTGTCCAGCTTTTTAACCGACTTTTTCATTTCATGAATTTTTTCCTGAAGATCTTCGAGCTTTGAAAGATCCTTCTTAGCAAATTTACTCGCAACCAGGTCAAACTCAGCTGTAATAAAATTTTTCAATTCCTTAAAATCTTCTCTTTGTTCTTTAGAAAGTCCGGAATGATTATTATCCACATGTTCATAACATAATTTTGAGATGTCGTGAAGCGATGCGGAAACTTCTCTAACAGACGAAACTGTTTTGCCGAGATTCAAATCCTCGTTTGAAAACGTATCTTCAATTATTACAGCACCCTGCAAAATTTTACTCATAATAATTGAACCGTGGTCGTCGAGTTCTTTTGTTTCTTTAACGGCTTTTTTAAGTTTTTTTCTGTTCTCGTTTACAAGTCCCGAATACACATCGTCATAAATATTGTGAGCAGTAGAAAGGAATTGTTTTACATCGTTGACAAGGCTGTCGAGCAGAGCGGTTTTTTCATCCTCGCCTGCAGCCGCTTCCAGTTTTGCCGACTTCTTTTCCCTTTTTGTATGAAGAACATTTGAACGGATAATAAAGAACATCGCTCCAACAACAATAAGTATAGTGACCGTAAGTCCGCCGTAATACATCATAAGAGCTAAAATACTTGTGCTTGTAAATGCCAGGAATGCCGTGAGGAACCAGCCCGCAATTACAGTTAATACACCGCTTACTCTGTAAACTGCGCTTTCCCTTCCCCAGGCTTTATCTGCAAATGAACTGGACATGGCAACCATAAATGTAACATACGTTGTTGAAAGGGGCAGTTTGTAGGCTGTACCTAGAGATATTAAGCTGCTGGCAACCATCAGGTTAACAGTTGCTCGAATAAAATCGAACGCCGGACGGTCTTTCTTGCTGTAAACAGAGTGGTCGATTCCAGAAGTGTCGAATCTTTTCTCCAGTTTTGAATAAAGTCCATCCGGAATTATTTTTTTTATCGACTGTCCCAGGTTTAAGGAGAGTCGGACAATGTTTCTTGCAAGAGCGGATGATTCAAATTTCTCGTAGCCGTCGAACTGCCTGCCCAGATTAATTTCTGTTTTAGTTACAGTCCTTGCCTTTTTATTAAACCACAAAGTTGCGACCATTATTAAACCGGCAAGAATCAAAATTGCAGAATTTGTCTTGTCCGGATTTAAAAGAGCATCCATTGTAATTCCGAGAGGATCAGAACTTTGCGAAGCTATTTGATACGAACTTAATCCGGCCAGTGGAACGCCGATAAAGTTTACAAGGTCGTTGGCAGCGAATGCAAGAGCAAGAGAGAATGTACCTACCAGTACTATCGGTTTCAAAATGTTTATTTCAGTAAACCAGAGAAATAACTGAAGTATTATCGTCCAGAAGACGAAGCTTATTCCGAGTACGGCGAGTGTATGTGTAGCAATCCATTCAATCATTTCCGGAGAAAGAAATGTGGTTCCTTTGGCTCCCTTAACAAAAATAAAATATGTAATTGATGTCAGTGCAACAGCTCCCCATAGAGCACCGTAACGTTTAAGTGTCTTTTCGAAATTATATGTGAATATTAATCGTGAAAGATACTGCACAATGGCGCCGGCAGTAAATGAAACAACTACAGATAAAAGGATCGCAGAGAAAATTCCGAGAGCCCTTCCGGTATTTATATATTCACCGAGGAACTCAATTCCTCTGCCGGACTGTCCCAGTTTCACCAGGCCCATAACAACGCTACCGCCAAGCAAAGAGGAGACTAAAGAAACAGTTGTTGAAGTAGGCAATCCGAAAGTGTTAAACAGATCCAGCAGCAGTACGTCTGTAAACATAACTCCCAGGAATATAACCATCACCTCGTTCAGCGTGAACATAGTTGGATTAAAAAATCCGGAGCGTGCAACTTCCATCATACCGCTGGAGAAGAGAGTTCCAACTACAACACCCAGACTCGCTACAATAAGAATGATATGGCGCGGGGCAACTTTCGAGCCTAAGGAGGAATTAAGAAAATTCACCGCATCATTAGCAACACCAACAACCAGGTCCGATGTAGCCAGAACAAATAAAATGATTACAAGAAAAAGATAGGTTTCCACCCGGATACTCCAAAAGAATTATATATAAAATTTAAGTTCTTATCGGTAAGAAAAAATCAAAATGCTGGCTGTTAATTTAGAAATTATTGCAAATTATTTAAGCCGATTCATTTAAATGCAATGTTAACAAATTGTTAAGTTTTATCAGACCCCTTAAAAAACGCGAAAAAATGGGTTTGACATTTAAGATGAGATGCTTATTTTGCCCCAAATTTTAATGAGTTGTAATGGATGATAAGAATACCAAAGGCGACCTGGTAAGGAAACTCACACTTACAGCAGCGATAATGATTGTAGCCGGTTCGATGATCGGCTCGGGAATTTTCAGAAAACCTTCCGTTATGGCTGAACAGCTCGGATCACCCGAGCTTCTTATAATTGTATGGATAGCAGCCGGATTAATTACGATGATTGCCGTCCTTGTAAATGCCGAGATCTCCGGAATGATCGATTCCACCGGCGGCCAGTATGTCTACTTCAGGAAAATGTACGGTGATTTTACTGCTTACTTATACGGCTGGTCGATTCTTTCGGTAATTCAAACAGGAAGCCAGGCGGCAATAGCATATGTTTTTGCTGAGTACCTTGGTTACTTTATAAAATATCCTCAGCTGCCGCAATCGTGGCAGGAGTTTTCTATTTTCATGCCTCTCGTAGGAGATATCTATCCATTCGTCGATTTCGGTACAAAAGCAGTAGCCATATTATGCACTATATTTTTAACAGTCGTCAATTATATGGGTGTTTTTTTCGGCGGAATAGTTCAGACCATTGTTACATATATAAAAATTATTACAATTCTGCTAATAACTTTCCTGATAATTCTCTTCGGCAACGGAAGCCTTTCGAATATTTATACCGGTTTTACAATTCCCGAAGCCGTTTCTAAAAATTTATTCAGCTTAATCGGATTAGCATTTGCAGGCGCATTCTGGGCTTACGATGCCTGGAATAATATTACGTTTGTTTCAGGAGAGGTAAAAAACGCTAAGCGGAACGTTCCGTTAGGATTAATATACGGCACTTTAATTGTAATGGTTGTTTATGTTCTAATAAACGTGGCATATTTATATGTCCTTCCGATAGATGAAATGGCAAAATCGCCTCTCGTTGCGGCAAGCGCGGCAGAGAAGATATTCGGTTCAAACGGAGGAATGATTATATCGATTGCCGTAATCATATCGACATTCGGAGCTTTAAATGGAAGCATTCTCGCAACCGCGAGAGTCCCTTACGCAATGGCGCGGGCAAATCTTTTTTTTCATAGTCTCGGGAAAGTTCATCCCAAATACAGCACTCCGCACGTATCTCTTATCATTCAGGGAATCTGGTCGTGCATACTGGTAATGTCCGGTTCATTCGATACAATCACAGATTATGTAATATTCGCATCCTGGCTGTTCTACATGCTTGGTGCATTCGGTGTTTTTGTACTGAGAAGAAAAATGAAGGATGAAGAACGTGTCTTTAAAGTCTGGGGATATCCATACACACCGGCCATCTTTGTAATTTTCGCTTTCTTCTTTTTAATGAACACGATTATATCCGATACGAGCAACGCTATGATGGGATTAATACTCGTAGCAAGCGGATTACCGATGTATTTCTTCTGGAAATACCGGGATAAAAGAAATTAAAGTGAGAATTCCATTTTATATCTTTCGATCGAATCCCAGATAACCTTATAAGCTTCTTTTTTGCCGAGAAATTTCTCTACAATAACATGTTTATGCTCAAGCTTCTTATAATCCTCGAAGAAACGCTTAAGCTGAATCGTGGTGTGAGGAGGTAGATGCTTCAGATCATCAATATAGTTTAGAGAAATATCGTTTTTAGCCACAGAGATGATTTTATCGTCCTCCTCGTCGTCATCAACCATTCGCATAAGGCCGATTACTTTCGCTTCGATAATACAGAGAGGATCAACCTCCGCCGAACATAATACAAGTATATCTAGCGGATCCTGATCATCACAAAACGTTTGTGGAATGAATCCGTAATTAGCCGGGTAATGTACGGCTGAATAAAGAACACGATCGAGTTTTAAGAGTCCGCTTTCTTTATGCAATTCATATTTTGTTTTTGATCCGAACGGAATTTCAATAATTGCATTTAAAATTTCCGGTGCGTTCTTGCCGTAATCGACATGATGCCAAGGATTAAAACGCTGGGGTACAGTTTTTTTCTTTTTCATTATTCATCCCTGCCTTATGTGAGACAAATTAAACTCTACTTTATTTTATAATCGAAGCATCCCTTATTTTCCGGTAAGGGGTATCCGGATTCCAGTTCGGGAACAGATCGGAATTCGCAATATTCAGACCGATCCTGTAAACAAAATTAAGTTGATCCATCATTCCTTCCCTGTTCCATTTATCGGGTTCATAATTATCCGTAACTTTGTGGTAATTATTTTTTATCCATTCGCTTCCGGCCTTCTGCATGAATCCCTCGGGTTCTGTCATATGCTCGTTTCCGCTGCCGATATATACGGCGGGAATTCCGACCTTTGCAAAATTAAAATGATCCGAACGGAAAAAGGAGCCTGCTTCCGGGAACGACTCCGGAATAATTTTCTTATTAATTTTTTCTGCTTCTTCATTTATAAAATCATCAACCTCAGAAAGTCCGTAACCAATCGCAGAAAAATTCTTTGTCGGTCCGAAAATATTCAGCGCATCAATATTAACCGCAGCTACGGTTTTATTAATAGGGACCAGCGGATGTTTTACGTAAAAATCCGAACCGAGCAGACCGAATTCCTCCAGAGTAATTGCGAAGAATACGATTGATCTTTCAGGTTTGATTTCCAGTTTATTTACAGCATCAGCAATCGCAAGAATTCCTGCCACTCCTGTTGCGTTATCAACAGCACCGTTAAAAATCTGATCGCCCGTCAGAGTTGTATCAATACCGAAGTGATCCCAGTGACCCATAAAGAAAACATATTCATCGGGTCTCTTTGATCCCGGGATATAACCGAGCACATTATGTGTATTATGAAATTCAAGTTTATTTTTCATTGAGAGGGATGTAGTCAATTGCATCGGTTTGGATTTGAATCCTCTTGCCGCGGCAGATTTCAGTTCGTCATCAAGGTTCCAGCCGGCAAGCGCAAAAATCTCCTTTGCTTTCGAGGATGTAATCCATCCTTCGAATTTGCATGCGGAGGAATTGTTTTTACCGTCGTTGATAACGAGCTGCGGACCCGTCCTGCCGTTTTGAACCACGGCCCAGGGATAGCTTGCAGCACCGTCCTCGTGAATAATCAGAATGCCCGCAGCGCCCTGACGCGCAGCTTCTTCGTATTTATATGTCCAACGTCCGTAATACGTCATCTTTCTGCCGGTGAAAAGATTCTTGTCGGCCGTTGCATAACCGGGGTCGTTAACCATTACAATCACGATTTTATTTTTTACATCGATCCCCGCATAATCATTCCATCCATACTCAGGGGCAACAATACCGTAGCCTGCGAAAACAATTTCCGTACTATCAACTTCAACTTTATCTTCAATCCTTTTAGTTACTGCAACATAATCTACGGCGTGGTCGAGATTGACACTGCCGTTCGTTCCCTTTATTACAAGTTTCTTCGGGTATTCAGGGGAAATCTCAACAAGAGGGATTGGCTGAAGATAGCTGGCTCCGTTCATCGGTACCAGGCCGAGTTTTCTAAATTCCTCTACAAGATAATTAATCGTAATCTCTTCACCGGCAGAAGCGGGTTTTCTGCCGAGGAATTTATCGGAAGAGATCTCTTCAACATGCTTGACGAACACTTCTTCATTCACAACCGGAACTTCATTTGATTTATCCGAGCATCCGGCAATGAATAATGCTATAATTCCAAAAACCGAAACGAATAATCCGCGCTTCATATAAATTCCTATTCTGTTTTTATAAATATGATTGGTAATTATTTATTCAGAATTCTATTTTTAGTTCACTTAATTAAAGAAATTACGTGTCCAATTTCATAAAAGTAGAATTGAGAGTAAAATGAAAAAGATATTTTTATTTATGATCATTCCGGCTTTTCTGTTTGCGCAATTCGGTTCGCAGGATTCCGGAGGAAAACTTCTCCCCGGCCAGGCCTGCTATGACGTAAAGCATTATGATATTAATCTTACGATCGATCCTTCAGAAAAAGCTATAGGGGGGAGTGTTATATTAACCGCTGCCGCAGTTACAGATTTCAGAGAGATGATTATTGATCTCGACACTACATTTACAATTAGTGATATCGAACTTCTGAACCTCCCTACAAATTCATTATCATATATTTATTCTCCCGGGAAAATTCTTGTAACATTCAATAAGGAGGTTAAAGCCGGAAGCAGTTTTGCACTGGCAATAACATACAGCGGTTCGCCGCGTATCGCAAAGAATCCGCCGTGGGACGACGGATTTCTCTGGCGTAAAACGAAGGATAATACAGATTGGATTACACTCACATGCCAGGGGGGCGGCGCGGATATCTGGATTCCATGCAAGGATCATCCGGGCGACGAGCCCGATTCCGTTTCTCTCCGGTTCACTTACCCGGATAATCTTGAATGCATTGCGAGCGGAAGATTTATATCATTAACCGATAATAAGAACGGAACAAAGACTTCCAGATGGTTTGTCTCCAATCCTATCAATAATTATAATATCATGTTTTACCTTGGTCCGTATAAACCGATTGAATACGACTATACAAGTATTGCCGGCGGAAAAATCCCTTTTACAGTCTGGGTCCTGCCGGAGAATTATGAGAAAGCCAAAGCACATTCGGTCCAATTCCTGCAGCACATGAAAGTAAATGAGGAGTTGTGCGGACCGTATCCGTTCCGGGCTGATAAATATGCCGTTGTAGAAACTCCGCACTTAGGTATGGAACATCAGACCGCTATAGCTTACGGATTCGGATGGAAAGACGATCCGAGCTTTCCGATCGACTGGCTTCACCACCACGAATTTTCGCACGAATGGTTCGGTAATCTTGTGACAGTGAAGGACTGGAGCGATTTCTGGATTCACGAAGGAATTGGACTTTACTTACAACCGCTTTATCTCGAAAAAGTTTATGGCAAAAAAGAATATATCGAATATTTAAGAAAGTATAAGAGAATTGCAAATAAAAAACCGGTGGCTCCTAGAGCTGAACTTACAAGCGGCGAAGCTTATACCGGTGATATTTATAATAAAGGGGCATGGATTGTTCATACACTCCGTTACTATGTCGGCGATGATGCATTTTTCAAAATCCTTAGAAGATGGGCATATCCGACTGAAGAGATGGAACGGATTACGGACGGCAGACAATGCAGAAACGCCGATACAGACGAAATGATGAGTATTGCCGAAAAATATTCCGGTAAAAAGCTGGACTGGTTTTTTGAAGTCTATCTAAGGAACGCCCCCATTCCAAAACTTCATTACTCAATTGAAGAAGGTAGGCTTGTACTCCGCTGGGAAACAGTAAACAATCTGCCTTTTGAATTACCGGTTGAAGTTAAATCGGGAGATAAGATTTCCAGAGTTGAAATGAAAAACGGGAAAGGCGAAATTACACTTACAAACAGAAACGATTTTGTTATTGATCCCGATGAATGGATCCTGATGGATTTAGTAACAAAATAATCGAAAGGAAATATGAACGAAACAATAATACTTTTAATAATCGGCTTAATTGCCGGGCTTGTAAGCGGCGTACTTGGACTGGGAGGCGGAATAGTTGTTATTCCGCTGCTGGTAGCTTTCCTCGGTTATTCACAGAAGGATGCTCACGGTACTTCTCTCGGCTTCCTGCTTCTGCCGATCGGAATTCTGGCTGTTATGAATTACTATAAAGCAGGCCACGTCCACGTTAAAGCGATCGGTATTATGATAATAACCTTCCTGATCGGAAGCTACATTTCTTCCCTCTACGCACTTTCGATTCCGGAAGGGACGTTAAAAAAAATCTTTGCTGTGTTTCTCTTTTTATATGCAATGAAACTGTTTTTCTGGAAATAGTCCGAGGCAACCATTTTTAACAGGTCAATATCACGAACCGCAGCGCTACTTCTCGCGCTTCTAGTAACCTTTTTATGGTCAACTTCGTTTGTGATAATTAAGCTGGGTCTGAAAGAAATTCCTCCCCTTACTTTCGCAGGATTGCGCTATTTCATTGCTTTTATTGTTTTACTTCCGTTTGTTTTCCGTAAGGACCGGATTGAAGAGATTAAGAGTTACGACCGGATTACCTGGCTTAAACTCTTCTCGCTTGGAATTATTTTTTATACTGCTACGCAGGGGACACAGTTCATTGGACTCTCCCTTTTGCCAAGCGTAACAGTAACTCTCTGGCTAAATTTCTCGCCGATAATAGTCGCAATACTTGGAATCAAATTTCTTTCAGAAAAACCTTCATCAAGACAATGGGCCGGTTCATTTCTCTTTCTAGCCGGTGTTATAATTTATTTTTTACCGGTCTCCCTCACCGGCGATCAGACTCTTGGACTGATTGTAATGACTGCCGGAGTTCTTGCGAATTCAGGTTCGTCTATACTGGGAAGAGAGATTAACCGGACAGGAAAACATCATCCTTTAATTGTAACAGTAATAAGCATGGGCACCGGCGCGGTATTGCTTCTAATAATCGGAATTTCTGTGCAAGGGCTCCCGCCGATAAGCACATCAAATATATTATATCTTCTGTGGCTTGCGCTGATCAATACTGCATTTGCGTTTACAATATGGAATTTATCTCTTAGAAAACTTACAGCGATGGAATCGAGTATTATTAACAATACGATGCTCATTCAGATTGCGGTACTTGCCTGGATTTTCCTGGGTGAATCAATAACCATAAAAGAACTGGCGGGTTTGGTTACCGCCGCTATAGGCGCGCTTCTTGTTCAATTGAAACCCCGATAAATCAGGTTTTGCAGATCTTCGGAATCCCTCCGCTAAATCCGAATCCTTTTACTGTTCAATTCATCTAACTTTCCAAAAACAGGAGAATTTATGTTAAGAACCAACCTCACACACGTATTATCCGAACAGGAACACTCTAAACTTCTTCAGGAAAACGAAAATGTCATGATTTGCTGCGGAAGAATGGGTCCTATGTGTATTCCGGTATATGAGTCGATGGAGGAACTTGAAAGCGAATATAAAAATGTGAAATTCGCTGATATGGAATTCGACACACCCGATGCCCGCGTTATAAGAAATTTACCCGAATGCAGGAGCTTCCAGGGATTGCCTTTTGTTGTTTATTATAAGAATGGAAAAGTTGTGAAAGCGACAAGCTCCATCCAGTCCAAAGAACAGATAACCGAAATTCTTGACGAACAATTCGGAAAGAAATAATCTTTCTTGAGCGGGAGAAATTAAGATGCAGAATCATTTCGATGTAATTGTGATTGGCGCCGGAGCGGCCGGACTTACCGCCGGAATTTATCTTTCTAGAGCTAAGGTTAACACCCTTATACTTAACGAAGGAGCTGTCGGCGGACAGATGGTACTCACTCACGAAATCGCCAACTATCCGGGAGTTGAAAGTATTAGCGGTTACGAACTTGCTAGAATTATGAAGAGTCAGGCACAGAAATTCGGATGCACAATTAAGAGCAACCTTAAAATAACCGGTATGAATCTGCAGGGCGAGATAAAAGAGATTACAGTAAATAATAAGGATGTTTATACCGCTCATGCGGTGATAATCGCAACGGGCGGAAAGTCGAGAACAATAGGAGCCCCGGGAGAAGATCGGTTTAAAGGGAAAGGCATTTCATACTGCGCAACATGCGACGGCGACTTTTTCCAGGATAAGGAAATTGTTGTTGTGGGCGGAGGTAATTCCGCGCTTGAAGAGGCGGTTTCTCTTACAAAGTATGCTTCCAAGGTAACAATAGTCCATCAGTTCGATCATTTCCAGGCATTCGAACACTATATTGATGAGGCCAGAAAAAACCCGAAAATAAACTTTATTATGGAATCGAAGATTATTGAATTTTCCGGTGATGAAAAACTTGAGAGAATTAAAATTCAGAATCAGAACACCGGAGAGATTACTAAAATGACTATCGACGGGGTATTTATATTTATCGGATATGTTCCCAATACAGAAAAAATTGCCGGGATATTAGATCTGAATCAATACGGAGAGATAGTAGTTGATAAGAATATGTCAACCAATTTAAAGGGTGTATATGCCGCGGGAGATTCGATTGCCAAACGTTACCGGCAGGTTACAACAGCTGTAGCGGACGGTACAATAGCCGCCCTCAGTGCTGCGGAATATGTTAATAAACTCAGAAAAGAATTGATACCCTCCTGATTTATTAAATCCCAACGATTTGCTTTTATGAAAGCATCTCTTTTAGTTTTGCTAAGGAGATGCTTTTTTTATGAACTTCAACATAACTGCCATTGCTTAGATTCTTTATTATCTCAATTGAGACGAATCATCTGGATGGATCACTATTAAATTATGTTGGCTCACTGGTTGAGACGTAGTGCTATCTGAATAAACTCAAAAAACTTTCATACCATGCAGGATGTAAACACTTCTATTGTTTCAGCTTTTCGAATAATTAAAAAATTGAATAACCTTTCTCTTATAATAAATCGCGGAGCAACAATCATAAAAACTGTTTAAGTAGACTTATTATAAAAATCAATTATCATTCGAGAAATGACGGGTATATCTTGGTAATTCTTGAAAAGAATTTTTATTTTATAAAAAATGCGTGAGCTAAAAACAAGTTTAACCCTGTTATTCTACATAATTATTATTGCAAGGTATGATTATGAAACCAAGGATTACTGCTGTTGGTGAAATTTTATGGGATGTATATCCGGATAAAAAGAGATTGGGCGGAGCCCCATTCAATTTTATTTATCATGTGTGGAAAATAATCGGCAATGCAAAATTTATATCAAGTATAGGCAACGATGAAAACGGGATTGAAATACTTGATCTCCTAAATGTAAAAGGATTTCCTATCGAACATATCAAAATTGATAAGCATAACCCAACCGGAACCGTTACAGTAAAACTTAACGAGGATAAAACACCAGGGTTCAACATTTCAGCAGAATGCAGCTACGACTATCTCGTGTTGGATGAAGATTCAAAAAAACTGATTGAGACAGATACCGACATTTTATACTTCGGCACTTTATCTCAGAGAAGTGAAACATCGCGTACTACGATACAATCACTCTTCGGAAAAAATATAAAATACTTTTGCGACCTGAATCTGCGTCATGATTTTTTTTCAAGGGGCATGATAGAAAAAGTGCTCATCGCGAGTAACGTTATAAAAGTCAATGAGTACGAACTCGAAAAGCTTAAAAAGCTATTTGGATTAAATGAGGAAAGCAGCAGAGCAATGGAACAATTGATCCGTTCATTTAACATTGATTTGATTTGTGTTACCATTGGTGACAAAGGGGCTTTGATATACGACGGAAAGGAGTTTAATAAATACAAGGCCGATGTAAAAAATATTGTTGATACCGTTGGTGCGGGAGACGCCTTTGCTTCAATTCTATGCATCGGTTATTTAAAAGGAATGGAATTGGGAAAGATCAACAAACTTGCAAACGAGTTTGCCTCAGAGATTTGCGGCATAGAGGGCGCCTTGCCAGCTATCGATACAATTTATAACAAATATATAAGAGAGTACGAAGATGACAGCTAACAACGGTATTTATATTCAGCTTTACAACATCCACGGATTATTACGCGGGCACGACCTTGAGCTTGGACGTGATGCTGATACCGGTGGACAAACCAAGTACGTTTTAGAACTCGCAAAATCTATTAGCCTGCACGAGAATATTGATTGTGTCGAAATAGTAACACGATATATCAACGATAAAGAAGTATCACCTCATTACTCTTATAAAGAAGAAATCGTTAACAACAAGCTTAAAATCATACGAATCGGATGCGGCGGCAGCAAATATATACGCAAAGAATTGCTGTGGAATCATCTCGAAGAGTTTGTAGACAAATCAATCAAATACATAAAATCAAAAGGAAGACTGCCCGATATAATTCACAGCCATTATGCTGATGCCGGTTTTGTTTGTACCGAGCTTACCAAATTTTTCGGCATACCTCTCATTCATACCGGTCATTCGCTCGGAATCAACAAACGCAATAATCTAATTAAACAGGGTCTGACAACTGAAGATATAGAAAAGCGGTACAAAATTTCACGTAGAATTGAGGCCGAGGAAGCTGTAACATTTTATGCCGATAAAATAATTACAAGCACAAACCAGGAAATAACCGACCAGTACGGTTTATATAATAATTTTACTCCCGAACGATTCGTAGTAATTCCTCCAAGTATCGATATCGAAAAATTTTATCCATTTAATGAAAGGCGGGAATGGGATGATGAATCTCAAAAAGTACGCGACGGTATCCGGAACGAGTTATGGAAATTTTTTACCAACATGAACAAACCGATTATTCTCTCGTTATGCCGTCCGGAAAAACGAAAAAATATTTCCGGTTTAATACAAGCTTATGGTGAAAATAAAGAGCTTCAGCAAAAAGCTAACCTTGCAATATTTGCCGGAATCCGTAAGGATATAACACAAATGCCGGACATTGAAAGGGAAGTGTTAACCGAAATTCTGCTTATGATGGATAAATACAATTTGTACGGCAAAATGGCTATTCCCAAAAGGCACGACTTTGAACATGAGGTACCTGAACTTTACAGAATTGCCGCTGAATCGAGTGGCGTTTTTGTTAATTCGGCTTTCAACGAACCATTCGGATTAACGCTTATTGAAGCAGCATCAAGCGGAATACCCGTTGTCGCAACAGACGACGGAGGACCGCGGGACATAATAGCCAATCTTAAAAACGGCGAATTGGTGAATGTTCATGATCATAGCAATATTTCAAATGCTGTTTTGAAAATACTAAACAATGAAAAATTGTGGGAGAATTATTCCCTAAACGGAATAAACCGCATTAAACAATTTTATACATGGGAGGCACACTCCAGAAAATATATAGACATAGTTGATAAATTAATTACGGCAAGCAAAGACGAACCGAAAGCTTTGATTAGCACGGGATTGAGACTCTTCAATTTTAATAAACTGATCATTTTCGATATTGACGATACAATTCTCGGCGATAAGGAATCGGAGAAAGAGTTAAAGGAAATCATAAACTCAATGCACGATACAATCGGTTTCGGCGTCGCGAGCGGAAGAACTATTGAATCGGTAAAAAAGGTCCTTCTGGAAAACGATTTTATACTTCCGGATATTATTATTTCATCGGTAGGATCCGAAATCTATTATAAAAGTAAGGAAGGTTATACATACGGAACCGGCTGGGATGCTCATATTTCGCAGCAATGGAAACGCGAACAGATAGTACTATTACTAAAAGATTTCGACTATTTAGAATATCAGGAAGAAGAAACCCAAAGGAAATATAAAATTAGTTATAATATTAAAAAGGAATCGGCTGATATAGATTCTATACAGAATACCCTGATTAAAAATAAAATTAAAGCCAATTTAATAATCAGCCACGGAAAATATTTAGACATACTTCCGACAAGGGCAAGCAAGGGAAGAGCGGTAAGATATCTCAGTTATCGATGGAATATACCGCATGATTCCATATTAGTTGCTGGTGATTCGGGCAATGATGAAGACATGCTAATCGGCGAATTACTGGGAATTGTAGTAGCCAACCATGCACCCGAATTAGAAAGACTTCGCGGAAAAAGAAAAATATATTTTGCCAAAAAACCTCATGCTGCCGGAATTATTGAAGGAATTAATTTTTACCAATTCTTAAGGAGCAATTAATGTACAAGTTAATAACCGATATCGCTGAAAAATACCGCAACAAATTTATCGGATTTCTGAAAGTTGTCGCCGGTCAACAAAAAAAATTATTAATAACCGGCGAACTTCTAAAGCTTTACGATACCTTTGAAAATAAATCCACGGAAGAAGACGAATTAAAAAAATTCATAGAAAAAATTCAGGAAACGGTTTCTCTTGATCATACAATACTTATGGATGTGCGAGAGAAGATTGCTTTAACATCATTTTACAAGATTAATCTTGAGGAATTTTTAGTAGAAGAAATTGAGGCAAAAGAATATTTAGCAAACAAAGAGTCCCGCGCAAATCCTTATATGGCAAAATATCTCTTGAATTTGAATTTCAAACCGTTTTATGATAAATCTCCTTCAGTCCGCGATACAAAATATATCGGCTCGGGAGTTGAATACTTGAACCGGTTCCTTTCCAGCCAGATGTTTACCAATATTGAAAAATGGAAAGATATATTATTCGATTTTATGCGCCTGCACAAACATAACGGCGAACAATTGATTCTTAACGACAGAATAAAAAACCCGAGGCACCTTAACAACCAGATTGACATTGCCATACGTCAGCTTTCTGAGAACAGCAGAGCTGTCCCCTACGGAGAAATAAAACATATGCTGCAGGATATCGGATTCGAGAAAGGACTTGGTAAGGACTCGCAAGAAATTCTTAACAATCTTAAAATACTGGATCAGCTTTTAAATTCTCCCGATCACGAGGTGCTTGCAAAGTTTATTTCTGCTATTCCTATGATATTTAAGATAGCCATAATATCCCCGCACGGTTATTTTGCCCAGGAAGGAGTGCTCGGTCTACCGGACACCGGCGGACAGGTTGTGTATATTCTCGACCAGGTTAAAGCATTAGAGAAAGCAATGATTGATTCTCTCAAACAATCCGGTCTGGATATTATGCCGAAGATTGTTGTTTTAACAAGGTTAATTCCAAATTCACAAAATACAAACTGCGATAAGCGGATTGAAAAAATCAGCGGCACAAAAAACTCATGGATTTTACGCATTCCATTCCGTGAACATAATAGACGGGTTACAGAAAATTGGATTTCGCGGTTTGAAATTTGGCCTTACCTCGAAGAATTTGCCGAGGACTCCTACCCCGCACTTATGGCCGAATTTAGCGGAAGACCCGATTTAATAATAGGCAACTATTCGGATGGAAACCTGGTTGCTTACCTGCTTTCAAAAAGCTTTAAGGTAACTCAATGCTCTATTGCTCATGCTCTCGAAAAAAGCAAATACCTGTACAGCGCTCTTTATTGGTACGATCTTGAAAAATATTATCACTTCTCTATGCAGTTCACTGCGGATCTTATCGCAATTAATTCTGCCGATTTCTTGATTACATCGTCCTTCCAGGAAATTGCAGGTACCGAAAATTCTATCGGACAGTATGAATCATACAAGCATTTTACAATGCCCGGTTTATACAGAGTTGAAAACGGGGTTAATCCCCATCATATTAAATTCAATGTCGTTTCACCCGGTGTTAACGAAAAAATCTATTTCCCCTATTCTAAGTCAAATCAAAGAATTAAAGAGACGCAAAACTATCTCAACGATCTGGTTTTTAACAATATTCAAGACGAAGATACGGTTGGAAAATTCGACACCCCGGATAAAACTCCGATATTTTCAATGGCACGGCTTGATAGAATAAAAAACCTGACATTTCTTGTCGATTGCTTTGGCGAAAGCACAGAACTTCAGAAATATGCAAACCTGATTATTGTTGCCGGTAAGGTGGATGAATCCCGAACTAACGACAATGAGGAAAAAGAACAGATACGGCTTATGCATGAATTGATAAACCGGCACAATCTTCACGGTAAAATAAGATGGATCGGAAAACTCTTTCACAAAGATGAAGCGGGGGAAATTTACAGATTAATTGCCGACCGGAAAGGAATATTTGTTCAGCCGGCATTGTTTGAAGGGTTCGGATTAACTGTTTTAGAGGCAATGATTTCCGGTCTGCCTGTATTCGCTACAAAATACGGAGGACCGCTGGAAATAATTCAGAACAACATTAACGGTTTTCATATCGATCCGGTTAATAAAATCGATACAATCGAAAAAATACTTTACTTTTTAAAAGACATAAACATCAATCCTAAAATGTGGGATCACATTTCAAAAAACTCAATTAAACGGGTGAATGAAAAATACAACTGGAAACTTTATACTCAATGGTTACTATCTCTTGCAAAACTTTACGGCTTCTGGAAATACTCTACAAATTTGGATCGAGGTGATATGGAAGCATATCTGGATATAATTTACCATACTCTGTTCCGGTCAAGAGCAAATATGCTACTCGAAGAACATATGCGGAGATAATTAACTATTAAATGAATTTTACAAAATGGGAAGAAGACTTTTACCTTCTTCCCTTTTTTTCAGGTTCTATAACTTTGACCGGCTGCAAATCAACTTCAATTATCTCCGGAAGAAGACTGTACATAGAGCCGGTTATCATATCAGTAAGCATGCCCGGAATAAATCCGTTCAAAGCATTAAGCCAGAACCATGCTGATAGCTTGCGTGTAATCTGAATTTCGTAAGAATCATGGCCTTCAAGTTCAAGCTTTACAGAATGATCCGATCCTCTATCGATATTTACAATCTGGGGAGTTGTTCCGAATTTTATTCCGTTGATTGTAATTTTTGCATTCGGCGGATTCGATTTCAGTTCAACTTCCTGAGAGGTTGTATTAATAACTGTTGAACAGGCGGAAATCAGAATAAGAACACAAAGGAGAAAGACAAGATTAAAAAGAAATCTCATTTATAAAATCCTTTTTGATTTATTATCGAAAAAAGACTAGCAATTTTTATATTGATACTGAATTATCATAGAAAAACCCGCAAAATGCGGGCATTTGATGATTTTCCTTTCTAAATTTGAATCCAAAAAACAGAACACTCAACAGGTGAATTGATGACCGCACAGGAAAAACTTTCTGAACTTGCACAATTAGTAATTACCGGCAAACATCTCGACGCGCAGAGGATTACGCAGGAACTGATTGACGAGAAGTGCGATCCGCAGACTATTTTAAATGACGGCCTGATGAAAGGAATGGAAGTTGTCGGTCAGCGGTTCAGGGATAACCAGATGTTTGTTCCGCAGGTACTTGTCTCAGCAAGAGCAATGAAGACATCGATGAAAGTTATAGAACCGCTTATGCTTTCCGGCGCGGTTAAATCGAAAGGGAAAGTTCTGATCGGAACCGTTAAAGGCGACGTGCACGATATCGGGAAAAATATTGTTGCGACAATGATGCAGGGTGCAGGGTACGAAGTAATCGACATCGGTACCGGGTGCGATGTGAATAAATTTTATCAGGAGTATGAAACTCATAAACCGGATATAATCGGAATGTCAGCCCTCCTTACAACAACCATGGTCAATATGAAACCGGTGATCGATCATTTTAAGGAGAAGAATGTAAATGTTCCTTTTATTGTTGGAGGCGCCCCGCTCAATCAGAAATTTGCCGAAGAGATCGGAGCCGCCGGATACGGAAGAGACGCATACGACGCCGTTAAAACCGCCGACGCGTTACTGTCTTAATTACCTACAAACATTTCCCACCAGGCGGTCAGTTCTTTTCCAAAATTGCCCCTGAGCAGAAGCATATGATTTCCAAGCGGTTCGGAAAGTATATCCGACACTTTGTAGCTTCCATGCAGTTTAACCAGGGCCTGGGTTCTGCAGAGATTCTCTTCGGAACCTGATTGGATTATTTCTGCATTCGAGATCCAGAGTTTATCCAGATTGCGTCCGCCGATTCTGAAAAGGGTTGCTTTACCTTTCGATATCTCCCCTTCTATTCCTACTCCGAGACCGGATTCGAAATGGGATCTCAGTTTGTAATTAGCGACCATTCCGATCGGGACCGTGCAGTGAGCAAGCCAGAGGGAATTATTCTGTTCATCAATGCGTGATGGATTTGCCATCCACGGGATTTGATTGGTAAGATAGCTGGACCAGATCATTCCGAGCGTAGAGACGATATCGCCTTCGCAGGAAGCGACAATACCGTAATCATTCAGTTTGGAGAGCGCAAAGCAACCGGTGGTTTTTAGGTCTGTTACAAGGTCGAAACATCTTAGTGAAATTGCATCAACTTTATATTCATCAATAACCTTTCTCAATGCGGCAAATACTTTAACAACATTTTTCAGTTCCTTCTTAGAAGGTTCTTTTACATTAGCCGCCTTATTTACAAACGCGAAGTGTTCATCTTCAATTTCCTCATCGGTAATTTGTGGTATCATATTCTTCAATTCTTCGAGTGGAATTTTTGTTATATGCGCACCCCATACCCTTTGAACCGCTTCATGACCGGGCATGCTTGCTATAAGCCAGTCGGACGGATCGCCGATCAGTCCGATTTTTGTATTCCGCATTTTATAATAGACTTCGAAATATTTAACGGTTTTCTCGATATCGCGCCAGCAATCCTTGTTAGATGTTTCATCCAGATAAATAATTCTCCCTTTCATTCCCTCCTGTTGAAGGCGGCCTAAAATCTCAAGCGAGGCCGGCAGTGAATTGTTGCCGGGATGAGCGAGTAGAATTACAGGTTCGTGATTGAAGTATTTTCTCCGCTCGGCAATCAGATTGTAAGTTAATTGTTCGGTCCCGCCGGTAAGTATAAAATAAAGAAGAGGTATGGAACGGGTAACAGAATGCTCGTCCACCTGATATATTTCATACTGATTAAGAATTATCTGAATTTCCCGGGCTATTTCCTCCCGGGGTATGGATGTGATGCTGCTGGCAACCGGAATAAAACCATACTTAATTTTTTGTTCTTCCATGTAGGCACCCATGGATTGTGAGTTGTAAGAACTGTTTATTAGTTCGTTCGTAAATTAATTCTGCCGGAGCAGAAATCAAAAATAAATTATCCGTAACACCCTTAATTTAATAATGCAGTTAAAACCTTATATCTATTTCATTGTCCTGAAAGCCTTGATTTCCCCCACATCTTTTGAGTGAAGCTCAAAAACAATTATTTCATTCCCCCCTTTTTTCAGCCACGGGGCGGGGCAATACAATCTCTGCTGAGGTCCAACATTCCAATACCTGCCAAGATTATGTCCGTTCACCCAGACAACCCCCTTCTGCCATTTGCTCATATCAATAAACGTATCGCCGGTTTCATTCAGATTAAATGTACCTTTAAAAAATTTCTGTGCGCTCGCCGTATCAATATCTTTATAATTAATTTTTGATAAGTATTTGCCGTCCATTGGAAGAGTAAACACTTCCCAGTTCATCAGCGTTACACCGCCTAATGTTACGCGCTCGGTAATTCCCTTCCGGTCGATCAGTTGCTGACCGAAATTAATCCGTCCCATTCCTTCAACAAGAATGTCAAGAACAGGATTATCTGCATCGGTTTTGGGTAGAGTAATTGAGTTTTCTTTTTTTGTACGATCAATTGTGCCGATATATTTCCCGTCTACAAAGACAAGTCCGTAATCATTCAGATCGGTTACTTTCAAAGTCCCGCTATTCGGTCCTATCAGTTTCGTTCTGTATAGAATAAATCCGGAATTCTGATCGAACATTTCCATCGGTTTCGGCTGAACGGATTTGATGGGGGCGGGAAGATTATCAAACAGATCTGCAGATTTTACCAACTTGATTTCCGGTATCTCGATAAACTTAATATTATCTGGAACATCAGGCAGAACGGATCCCTCCGGCTGATATTTTGCGAGCATCTCGCGGATGTCCCAATATTTTTGAGTCGGCCTTCCGGCTTCATCGAGTGGTGAGTCATAATCGTAGCTTGTTACATCCGGTTCATACTTATCGCTGAAGTTGGCTCCGGCAAAGAATGCAAAATTTGTCCCGCCATGGAACATGTAAAGATTGAATGATTTGTTGTTCTCAAGCATCCACTGCAATTCTTTTTTCTGACGTTCCCAGTCGGCGCTTCCCCATTTTTCATCTCCCCAGTGAGTGAACCATCCGCACCAGTATTCGCCGCACATATGCGGAATATCCTGCCTGAATCTTTCGAGTTCCTCAAAAGCTTTCTGCGGATTGCCGCCGAAGTTAACAACCGGAACCACATCCTCAAGAGTTCCGCTCTCCAGCAGGTAATGTGCCGGTCCGTCGGAAGTAAAAAGCTCAACATCGAATCCCGCTTTACGGATTATCCGTTTCAATTCTTTCATGTACTCCCTGTCATTACCGTAGCTTCCGTATTCATTTTCCACCTGAACCATAATAATAGGTCCGCCGCGTGTAATCTGAAGATCTTTAAGTTCGTTACCGAGCCGCATCAGATACCGCTCCACAGCCGACATATAATTTTCGTCCATGCATCTGAGCTTTATGTCGGGTTGTTTCAATAGCCACGCAGGCAAACCGCCGAGGTCCCATTCCGAACAGACATACGGGCCGGGACGCAGCAGAACTTTCAATCCGAGCGAATGAGCAATCCTTATATACTCTGCAAGATTCAGGTTACCCGAAAAATCGAATTTGCCGGGTGACGGCTCGTGTTCGTTCCAGAAAACATAAGTGCAGACTGTATTTAATCCTGCTGCTTTCAGTTTTGTAAGACGGTCTTTCCAGTATTCCTGTGGTATCCGGTTGTAATGCATTTCACCCGAAAAGATTCTGAACGGTTTTCCATCCAGAATAAAATTGCTGCCGGAGATTTTAAAATCCTGTGCCGATAAAGAAGTAAAACCGAATAATATAATTCCTAAAAAAATAATTTTTGTTCTCATAGCAACACCTCAAAAGGAATAGAACGCGGATTTCGCAGATCTATAAGATTTCCACGGATTATAAGTTTTAAAACTTTGATATCAAATTAAGGAAAGAATTTCTTTTATGTTATTAAGAACTTTTTCGGCACCGGTGAAATCCGAGTCTAAAGTGAGGTGTGTAGGAATTATATAACAGCGTAATCCCGCCTGAAGAGCCGCATTTAATCCTCTTTCCGAATCTTCGACAACAATGCAATCATCCTTCTTCATTCCGGAAACCTGAAGTGCTTTAATATATGGCTCCGGATCCGGTTTTGTATTTTTTACGTCATCGCCCGTAATAACAAAATCGAAATATTTCAGAAAGCCGGTCTGCTTATGTATAATCTCGAAATGATCTTTGCGGGAACTTGTAACTATTCCCATTTTAATTTTTCCATAAAGTTTATTCAGAACGGATTCGGCTCCGTCAATAATTTCAATTTCTGTTTCCAATAGTCTGCTGTATAACTGATTTCTATCTCTGCGCAATTCAGAAATCTTTTCATCGCTGTAGCCGAGCTCTTTAGCCAGATGCCAGGTTCCATGTGATTGTTTTAAAAAATACTGAACGTACATCTCATCGGTTAGATCGATCCCGATCTTTGCAAATGTAAGTTTAGATGCTTTATAATAGAGTTTTTCTGTGTCTACAAGTATTCCGTCGTTATCCCAAAAGATAGATTTTATCATTCGGCAAAGAGCCTTTCAAAACCGGGATACGGTTTAAGAGAAATGATTTCGAAATCGATCAGTCCGTTTGAAACCAGAGGCAAAGTGTTTAATATTTTTCTGGCTTCAGCCGCATCACCGCATTCAAGTAGAAGAACTGCTTCGTTTTTATCGGTTCTGAAATAAATCTCGCGGATTACTCCTTCCTTATATAGTTCCCATACTCTTCCTGCCTCTTCCTTAGAATAAAGATCAAATTTCCCGGAATCGACACCGCTATTCTCTTTTTCAATCGCCAGTATTTTCATATTTCATTTTGAATTTATTTTCAAGTCAAACATAAAAAAAAGGGACGTTATTCACATCCCTTTACAACTTAAAGATGATTAGTTGGCGGTCAGAAATTTACCACCGCCATTATATAAAACCAGGAAGAGTTGTCTTTGCCCCGTTTTTCCTTAAAAATATCACCGGGAAAAAACATTGAAGCTCCGCCTTCAAATGATACGTGATCGCTATACTTATAGGCTGCAACCACGTCGACTTCTGAACCAAAGGAATTAGATCCTGTTCCCGAATTCAATATATATTCATGCATAGAACTGAAAAGATGGGCATGAATATTAAGTGTAAGGTTTTGAATTGGACTTACACTAAGCTTACCGATAAGATCAATCAATCCGAGTCCGTACGTATCGTTTGGGAAGCTCACGAAATAATCCATATAGCCGAAGAACTTATGCCGGCCTCCGTATAAAGATGTGAACGACTTAAAAGTATTGTCCCCGGGTGAATCATCCCCGCTAACCAGATCCAGTTGAAGATTAACGGCAGGTTTAAGAGGGCTCCAGGATCTGTATCCAGCATTGACGGAAAAAGTATATGCACTTATGGACTGATCTCTCCCTCCGGAATAAAATGAACCTGTCTGGTATGCAAAATCAATTTCGTGGTTAAAACGATCAATATTTCCCTTAATGTTAATCCCTACTGTCGCCCGGTTCAATAATGTTGTTGGTTGAGCTCTTTGAAAAATAAAATACGTTTGAATTTTATTTGATTCAATCACATCCAGATCGGTTATTAACGCGTAAACATTATAATCAGTTGAGTCGCCCGGTAAAGATCTTTCGTATTCACGAAATACAAACAGGTCGATAGTTATCTTACTGCTACTATATCCCAGAATTCCCCCGTCGAAAGACCTTGCTATATTATTCCAGTTATTGTTTCCGAAAAAACGCTGCGAACCGTACAGAGCTTCAAAACGTCCAGCTTTCAAACTAAAAGGAAGGTCAAACAATTGATCTAGCTTGAAATAGGCCTGATGAAGATCAACGTTTTTCATATTTGCAATTGTGGCCGATTCTTCACCAAATTTTCTTGAATCCTGAAGTTGTATAAAGCCCGAAACACTTCCGGAAGGAGCAAAGGATAATCCTAATCTTGTTCTAAATAGTGTTTGCGTACTTAACCGCGTAGATGAGTTGAAATCTTTATCTTCAATTTCAATTCTCGGGCGAATCTGGGCTGAAATTTTAATCGACTCTTGAGCAGTCAGAATAGAACCCGATAAAAACAATAATGTTAAAGACAAGAATTTTTTCATTTTAGATTACTACATTCCTAAAAACAATTTCTTTATAATTAAAATATAATCGAACGGAAATAAAAAAGCCGGATTAACCGGCTTTATTATGACTACAATGACTTTGGGATTATGATTAAAGAGTCAGATCGATTCCCAAAAGAATATTTCTGCCCGGTTGCGGATATCCGTATTCCGACTCGTAGTACTTATCTAAAAGATTATTAATTCTAACAAAGAGCTCTAATTCATTAAATAATTTGTATGATGCTCTGAGATTGAGAATTAAATAATCCGGCATATTAACCCAGCTTAGAATATCGGGTTCAATACCAAATTGCCGACCGAAATAGGATGATTCAACATGCCATGCGAAACCTGACAAGTATGCACGATTTAATGAAATATGAAGCATGTGTTTCGGCTTATACTTTAAATTAGTGCTGGCAGCTAAAGGTGTTTTATTATCCGCCGACATATAAGTATACGCAGCATTCAGATTAACAAACGAATTAATCAGGGTTAAACCAACCTCGATCCCTTTTACTTCAGCCTGACCAATATTCTGAAATTGTCTTTTATTTTCAGGCAGATTTGTAATCTCAATGAGATCTTTAATTTTATTTAGAAAGAAGTTTGTTTCGATCGAAAAATCTTGACCTAATAAATATTTTAGCCCGATCTCTGTATTTGTACTTTTTTCCGCTGCCAGGTCGGGATTAGCAATATTCTTTCCCATAACCTCCGAATATAGTTCCTTTAGGGTAGGGAAACGACTTCTGTTGGAAAAATAAATATGAGCCCGAAGAGGTTCACTTACCTTGTAATTAATTCCAATGTAACCGTTCAAAACCGCACTTCGATTCCTGAGCGGAGAATTATTCGCAAAGACCGGTGTAATTAAGTCGTAATTTAATCCCGTCATACAGAGCAGCGAATTACTTAAAGGTATTTCCTGTTCCAGCCCTAAAGTATAAGTGTCGTTTTCATATTGAGAATAGTGCGATCCCGTATTTCCCTGTTCTTTATGCAAGTCTTTTTTGTAGAGAACAGCAAACTTTGTCGGGGCAATTATACCGGAATCGAATTCGACGAACAGATTTCCGCCGAGCGAATAATCGTCGTACGTTGAATGAAAAGCATATTTTTTTGTCTGCAGTGTATACGATGCATCGTCGTATGAATCCAGTACGTTCTTATACTTGTCTAAAAAAATATTTCCTTTAATCCGGAGATTTGTTGAAACGACAGTTTGATACATAAAATTTATAATCGACTTATTCCATTCGGTAAATCGCCAGTAGCGGGGATTAACGGTATATACATTTACGGGCACACCGCCGGTATTGTTATTATGATAATAAGATAGCGCAATGTTAGAGCCCTCATTGAACCGATAACCCAGTTTCAAAAAAGCGCTGTAAGCATTTCTCTGACTATTATCTCTCATACCGCCATTTTCGTTCCTGAACAAATTAATATCAGCAGGGAGTGAAAATCCTTTCGTTTTGGAATACGACGCTGATGTTTGCCAGAAAAAATTGTTTAAAGAACCGCCGTTTTCAGCTGAAAAATAATTTGACTCCCCGGTTTGTGCTTTAAGGCGGGAAGAGATTCCGTATCTCGTTTCCCCGGATACTATGTTAATTGTCCCCCCCATAGTATTCGCACCATAGAGCATCGAAGGGATACTTTTGTTTACACTTATTTTATTCACCGCTACAATTGGAATTTTATTAAGATCAACAAGGCCGTCATACGGAACGTAGATCGGAACTCCGTCGAAAAATACCGCAATCTGGCGTTGATCGTATCCCCTAATATTTACTACGGCTTCATTTCGTGAAGAGTATTTTATAAATATTCCCGTGTAATTATTCAAAACATCCGTTATACTTTCGGGATCTTTTGCTTTAATCTGATTCAATTCTATACTTAACTGAGAGAAGTCCGAATAGAATTCCTGATTTCGTGCGCTGACAATAATTTCGCCAAGCAGATAGTTTTTTAGAGAATCCGGCTGGGCTTTAAGAATACCCGCAAAAGCGACAATTGTCAGAACAAATAATTTTTTCATTATTCAAATCCCTGATTTTTTTTAAGAATTATTTGAGAATCTTTAATAATACTAACCACAACAAAGGCAGCAAAATTAACCGGGTTTAAAAGAATCCGCCTCCTGTCTTTCCGGTAATTTTTTAATGAGTGTGTTAACGTCTTGGTTATAACGGGAAGAAGAAGTTGAGCATCGTCGTAGGCCGGTTTAAAATTTTTCAGATTAATTTTAGAAATGGTTTTAAGGAATAAGTTTTTGTCAATCGACTTAATTAATACGGAAAAAACCGTGATTAGAAAAAATGCCCGCAGGACCATTTGAAGAGAGGAATAAAAAGTACTAAATGAAAATCCAACCGATAACAACTCGGTATCTTTCACTCCCGATATTAAAGGTTGAAACACGAGCAAGATAAATGTTATTACAAGTACACCTTTATTGGTGAATTGTTTTAATATGGTGTAATCGTATTTTAATACAAGCAATGTTAGAATTATGATTGATAAGAATTGAATTTTCAATGGAAGAAATAATCCCGTCAATCCTGCAGCCACTATCGAAAGCCGGATTAATTTCATTCCATGGTCTCCTTTAAAGAGGATCTGGCCTTTTTAGCAATCTTCCAGCCGATAATTCCAACTGTGATACCAATAATTCCGTTAATCAATCCAATTGCAATAAGAAAGATGTAGAGATTTTCCCTAGTAACGTTAATCCAGGACGCTATTTCAGAAATAATATTCATATAGGTTTTGTAAATGCTGGTTCCGAAGAAGACACCGTGCATTATCAGGCCGTGTGAAAAAGAATAGACAAGAATCAGCGCGCCGCTTAATCCCGCCGAATAGATATTGTACCCGACAAGAAGAAACGCCAGTTCTGCAAGAAACGATTCAAGCAAAATTGCGACGACCGGTGTAACCGCAAAACCTGCCATTGAAAATACTTTGAGCAGGGATGCAATTACTCCGATAACAATGGATGATGATCTGTATGAAACAAATTCTCTTGCTACAACAAGTATTACAGTTGCAATAGCAGCCATAATAATCCCACGGAACGGGAGCCGTGCCGCATAGAGCAATGAGCTTACAAAGATTTCCGTTATACCCCAAAGGGTTCCAAAAATAGCCGTATAGACTATTTCTTCTCTTAGAATTTTCTGATCCATAGATTTCCTTTAAATTAAAAAACCCGCGGAAAGGCGGGTCAACATTTTCATGCAATGTTAATTAATCCTTTCCAATTCTTTCCGTTAGCCGGAATTCGGGAGGCCAAACCGTTTCCAGTAAGACCCATAGGCTTTTTTCCCCTGAGCAACGCTTTTAGAGATAAAGCTCGGACATTATTTTATAAAGCAATACTACTCTTCTTTCAATCCTCTTTTAAAACTTCTGATACCGTCGGCAAAGCCTTTTGCCAGTTCCGGAATTTTTCTTCCTCCGAAAAAGAGAATCATTATAAACAGAATTATTAGTATTTCGGTTAAACCGATAGCTCCAAACATATCAACTCACATTTTTAATTTTTTTCTGTTTCCAAAGGAAAACGAAAGCGAACCTTTCCCGGTTTTCTCACACGTCTTTATACACAATCCGCAGTTAGTACAATAAGGATAGATATTTCCATCTTTTGGCTTCAGGTTATAAGGACAGCTGTTTTGGCATGGATCGATATTGCCGCCGCAATCGCATTTAAGCTTATCATGAACAATCCGCAATGTGTATTTTGTTCTGAACAAAGCTAAGGTTGCGCCAACCGGACAAATATATTTGCACCAGATTCTTTTTCTGCTGATTACTTCGGACGTAAGAATTATAAAAACCAAAACAAGCTCCAATCCAAGTCCGGAGCCGATAATTCCCTCGGCAATCTGGCTCGAAATAATTCCGGGTGCCGATAGAAAAGTAAACAAGGGTAATCCTATCAATAGCGCTGTTGAAGTAAGTAAAATGTAGATTGCCCAGTAAATCGAAGGGCGTGGATTTATCCCCTCATCGGATTTATTCTTCTTTACCAAAAATCGTTTTAATATACTATTGTAAAGTTTATCAAAAAACTCAAGGATCGAATTGTAAGGACAAGCCCAGCTACAGAACACGCGTCCGAATACAGCGGCTATCACAACCGGGATTATTGCGCTGATTAAAAGAGGCACATAAAAAGATTGGGACAGTAAAATATTTTGAAGCAGCATGGAGGGGTCGGAAATCTCCAAACCGAGGATAGTTATGGAATAGAGGTTTCCTATAATCAATCTGATTTCTAATAGAATTAAGAGCGGTATTGCGAACAGAAAAAAAAGAGTGAACACCTGGAATATTCTTCTCGTTAAATTCAGCTTTTTATAAATATGTCCGGAGAATATTTTCATAACTTTTAATCAGATAATTTGATTTGAGCTTTTAACAACAATGGCCGATCCTTCAACGGGGCATACTTTTTCGCAAATACCGCAGCCGATGCATTTAGAGATATCGACTTTCGGGTACATTTCATCTTCGAGGTAAATAGCTTCTCTAAAAATAGGACAACTTTCAAAGCAGGCTCTGCAAATTATTCCCATATACGGAAAACACCTTTCGGTTTCAATATATGCGATTCCCATCCGAACTTCTTCTTTCTCATCTACAGTTCTGTCAAGAGCTCCTGTAGGACAAACTTCTGTACACTTCATACAAACATAGCATGGTATTTCCCGGGGATAAATCAGAGGGGTACCCATATTCTTTCCCCATTTAATGCCAGCCATTACAATACTATCATAGGGACAAATTTGAGCACATTTATTACACTTAATGCAGCGTTTCAAGAAATCTTCTTCTTTTAACGCTCCCGGGGGGCGCAAAGGAGATTTGTAATTCGTAATCTCCTGAATACCTTGAATCAGTTTCCTGAGAAGAGTCATTGCCTTATTCCACTTAACTTAACAGGATTACTCTTCTGCCGAAACGAAAGTGGGATAAACGCCCAGAACATCAATTATTTCAGAGGAGATATATTTGGCAAAACTTTCAAGCTCTTCTTCATTTTCAGCTTCAACAACAACGATTATATTATCTTCCTTGTAGATACCGTGTGTTGTTACATTAGGTAATTTATTCAATTTAAGCGCCACATCTTCGGCTTTATCTGTAGTGGTTTTCACTATCATACTTGCAATAATCATTTTTCACCAGATTCAGTTTATAAAATAAATACGAAGCGGCTGATTGATAGATCAGCCGCTTCTTCAAATCAGTTATTTCGTTATGCTTTTTCCAATTTGGCTGCGCCCACCTTATATTCAGGTTCTTTTGAAGCAGCATCTACTGCATCAATAACAAGAATATTTGTTAAGCTTTCGGGCCAGTGGAATGGCATAAAGATAGTACCTTTTCTCGGACGATCAATAACGCGAGCTTCAACAATCAAGGAACCTCGTCTTGTAGTAACCTTAACTTTATCTCTATTATTCAAACCGAGATTTTTAGCGTCTTCGGGATTTATTTCAGCGTACGGTTTCGGTGCAGCTCTAAAAAGCTCAGGTACCTGGCCTGTCATTGTCATTGTGTGCCAGTGTTCAAGAATTCTACCCGTTGTTAATGCATATGGATAATCGGCCGAGATTGGTTCTTCGGGACCTTTATCTGGTCTTGCGAAAACCGTTGCTTTTCCGTCAGGTTTGGTATAGAAGTACATTCTTTTTCCGGCAGCTTTATCTTTCGGCAGCATCGGATCTCCTTCTGTAAACCGATGCCATGTACCCGGATGGTTTTCGTTAGGTACCGGCCATCTTAATCCGCGTAATTTTTTCAACCTCGCGTAGGTTGCACCGGTCAAATCCATATCCTTTCCCTTGGTTGTTTTAAGGTACTCGTTCCAGATATCCTCGGCGGATTTGAAGTGTTCGAAGTTCTGTGAATAACCCATTCTCTTTGCTAATTCCACTAAAATGAAAGCATCCCATCTGGCTTCACCCGATGGTCTAAGAGCCTGAGCCATATGCTGAGATCTTCTTTCCGTACAGCCGTATACTCCTTCTTTCTCGCCCCAGAATGATGCGGGCAATACAACATCAGCTCTTTTTGAAGTTTCGGTTGGGTGGAATGATTCGGCAACTACCATGAATACGTCGTCCATTCCTTTCAAATACTTATTAAGGTTTGGAAGAGACTGTGCCGGATTAGTACACATAACATAAAGACCTTTTACATCGCCTTTTGCAGCCGCTTCGAACATTGCAATGGTATGCTTGCCGGGTTCTGGTTTAATAGCGTCCGGGGCTACATTCCATATTGCAGCAATTTCTTTTCGGTGTTGTTCATTAGCAATTACACGGTGGCCGGGTAACAAGTGGCTTAATCCTCCGCCTTCGCGTACTCCGCCGCAGGCATTCGGTTGACCGGTTAATGAAAATGAATCGCAGCCCGGTTTACCTAATTTACCTGTCAACAAATGAATATTATGAATAAGGTTATTCAGGAATACACCCGCAACTCTCTGATTAACACCCATAGTCCACATCGTCATTGCTGTTGGCGATTGGCCGAATATTCTGGCTACCTTCACAATATCATCAGCTTTTACACCGCATTGTTTTGCGGCGTATTCGGGAGTAAACTTCTCAAGGAAATTTTTATACTCTTCGAATGTGATTGCCTTTGTTCCATCGCTAAAACTTACAGATTCGGAAATAAATTTCTCGTCGGTCATTCCTTCTTTAATGATGATGTTAGCAATAGCATTCATAATTGCCAGATCGTAACCCGGAAATACCTGAAGATGAAGATCTGCAATTTTATTTGTGGGAGTTTTACGCGGATCGATAATAAGTATTTTTGTATTCGGATTTTTCTTTTTACGATTAACCAATCTATCGTAAAGAACAGGATGAGCTTCAGCTGTGTTTGATCCGATAAGGAGAAACAATTCACAGTGATCAATGTCGTCGTAAGTCCCTATCGGTTCATCCGCTCCGAATGTAGTTGTATAGCCACCTACAGCACTTGCCATACACAAGCGAGGATTACCGTCAACATTATTTGTTCCGATATGTCCTTTGAATAATTTGTTAGCTACATATGTTTCCTCTGTTTCGGCCTGGCCGGATCCATAGAACGCAAGGGCATCCGGTCCATGTTTTTCTTTTATCTCTTTAAATTTTGAAGCGACAAGATTAAGGGCTTCGTCCCAGCTTGCTCTTTCAAGTTTTCCGTTCTTACGAACCATAGGATAGAGTAATCTATTCTTCGCGGTAATCATTTTATGCAGATAAAAACCTTTAACGCAAAGAAGCCCGCTGTTAATTGTATTATCTTTATCGCCCTTAATACCATAAGGCTTACCGTCTTTAACACCAAGCATTACACCACAACCAACTCCGCAAAGGCGGCAGACGGATTTGTGCCAGGTTATTCCGCCCTGAGCCTGCAAGGCGGCTAATTCATCAGAATTAGCGGCCGCACCGATAGTTTTGCCAAAAATTCCGTCAACTCCTATGGCCGCGGCTGCGGCTGCTAAAGCCGATCTTCTTAAAAATTCTCTTCTATTCAGACTCATTGAATTTCCTCCAATGAAATTTTCAATTATGAAATTTTAGCGTGTGTCCTTGATGACAAGTAAAACACGATTTGATTTTAGTTTTAACCATGGTTTCCTGCTGACTTGAATGACAGCCTTCGCAACGATCGTCTTTACCTTTTTTATAAAAGACTTCCTGACCGTCGCCATGACAGATATAGCAGCCGAAATTTGCGCCGCCATGTTTGCTGTCTTCCCACTGTTTAAATATTTCCGGGGTAACATCAGCATGACAATCCTGGCAGCTTAAATCCCAGTCAACCTTTGGATGTTTTTCTCCCTTTTTGGACTGAGCGTTTGCGTCATTCCCGTTAATAAGGAGAATTCCAGAAAATAAAAAGATCATCAATAAATATTTTTTAAGCATATCCGGCTCCTTTAATTGACTAAAATGTAAAAGTGATTTCAGCTTTCATCTCCCACGGAGATTTATCGAACTGGTCTGTTCCGTTTATCAGGTACATAGTTGCTGTTCCAGGCTTTAAATAACCGAGACGATATGTAAATACAAGGTTGTCAAAAATATTGTAATCTGTCTTCAGGTCTATCTCCCAGCCTAAATCGTCCGCACTTTTTGCAAGATTGGGCCCTGCAGCGGTCCATGCAAAAACCGGTTGAGTAGCCATTAAATAAGTAAATGACGCGAAGATTTTCCATGATGGGGTTAATTTAAACAAACCATTAACCTGAAATGCTGTAGTGTTCTCGAGTTCTCTGTATGCTCTTACATTAGGAGCTCCTAAGCCCTGCGGTGTAATACCTTCTTCATCCGGCATAATAGAATCTTCCCATATTTCCGTTAAATAGAAGAATCCGGCGGTGCTTAATTTGTTTACGTTACCTTCACCTTTGGTAGGATCATCATCGCCCGAACCCATTCCGGCTACAACACCAAGTGTAACATCGGGGCTAACTGCATAATCCAGTTTTGCATATACATTATAACCTTTCAGATCGCCATTATTAATATCATATTTCAAAGGATCGATTGCGCCTCTTGCAGTATTTAATCTTCCCGAATACTTTGTGTTTTTAATATCATCCTTTCCCATCAGATAGTTAGCTTCATAGTTTAAAGTAAGCGCGTCGAACTTTGATGTACCCGCAATGCCAAATACAAACAAGGATGTTACTTGAGGCGTAAAGCGCGGACGGTTATAATAAAGTCCGTCAATCAAATAAGCGGTTGAATCGCCAATAGACGCGTCGTTATAATATGTGCCATAGAATTCTAGATTGGTTGTGCTAAACTTTGTCTTAAAAGACGCAAGAAAAAGATTTGCATCCTTGGCATCATAATTTCCTTTCGGATCAACAGCAACTTTCTCAAGGTCGCTTATTCCGTTCACTCCTTCCGAGGCCTTGCTCCATCCAAGCTTTAACGAATTGCCTTCTCCAACAGCTATATCGGCCGTGATACCGTCATAATTATTATCGAGAACAAGTTTGTTGCCGAGTGACCAATTGAAACGACCAATTGTAAAAGCAGATTTTACAGAAGGAACATTAAACCACAAATATGCGTGATCGACATGCAAAAAATATTTTGTGTCCTTACCATCGAAAGTGCCGGAGTTTCCTAAATAAGTTGGTTCCTGGTTGTCAACTCCCCACCAACCTTGTCCCATATCAAAACGGGTAACTGCTTTAATATTCTCGGTATAATTAAATGAAAAATTGAGTCGTAACATCTGAACGACGTAATGATCTTCGTAATCACTTTTACCAAGTAAAAAATTGTTCTGATACTGGCCCCATGCCGTATAAACACCTCCATACTTAAATTCCGTCTTGGGTTTCTCCTGTCCTGTCACCGTTTGCGCAAAGATTAACAGAAGACTAAAGAATATAATCAATGTTCTTTTCATAGACCTTTACTCCTTTGATTTTAATTTGTTGAACATCCTTTTAGATTCATTTGAAAAAGAACTATAGACAATAATAATGCCACCAAATCCCAGTCTACTAATTAGACTTTGACCATAATTTTAATCGTTCTGGAAAGTTAAAAAACGAAAAGATACGACGAAGTTACGTCTAGTGTCGAATAACCGTCTTTAATTATTAAAGAAGATTATATCTTTTCATTTTATCTCTTAGAGTAGTTCTTTTGATACCTAAAAGTTCAGCAGCTTTTGATTGGTTTTTATCGGACTTTTCAATAGCCCAGTTTATTGCACCAATCTCTACTTCTCTAACCATTTTCTCGAGGTCAACTGAGCTGAATTTTCGAAAATCGATAATTGACTTGCTGTTGCTAATGTGGATAAGATCCTCGGGAATCATGTCTTTCGTAAGTTCATTTTCTTTTACAAGGGCAGCAATTCTGTAAATGGAATTTTCAAGTTGCCGGACATTTCCTGGCCAGTTAAAAGAGGTTAAAAGTTCTACAGCTTCCGAATTAAAAAAAAGCTCCGTTCTATTTATTTTTTTCAGAAAATGATTAATTAAAAGCGGAATATCCTCCCTTCGCTCCCGCAAGGGTGGAAGGTTAACAGGAATAACGCGTAATCTGTAATACAAATCTTCCCTGAACTGATTCTGCTTAACCTTCTGCCATAAATTTATTTTTGTGGCACAGATAAAACGTACATCTGTCTTAATAGTTGTAGTACCGCCGACCCGTTCGAATTCTCTTTCCTGAAGAAGCCGGAGCAGTTTAACCTGGGACGCAACCGGGATATCATCCACCTCATCAAGAAAAATTGTTCCGCCGTGTGCAAGCTCAAATCTTCCTCTTTTTGATTTTACCGCACCGGTAAAGGCCCCTTTTTCATGACCGAACAATTCACTTTCCAAAAGGGATTCATTTAAAAGCGCGCAGCTAAGTTTAACAAAAGGACCGTTTTTTCTATTGCTGTTATAGTGGATTGCATTTGCGACCATCTCTTTGCCTGTTCCGCTTTCGCCTTCGATCAAAACTGCGGTATCTGTAGACGAGACAGTTTCTATAAGATCATAAAGTTCCTGCATCGGCTTAGATTTACCGATTATATTATGGAAAGAATACCGCTCCTGTAGTTTTTCTTTTAAGGTAACATTTTCTTCTTCAAGATTTTTAATTCTTTTAAATTTTTTAACAAGTAATAAAAGCTGGTCTATTGAAAACGGTTTTGTAATATAATCGTGAGCGCCCAGCTTCATGGCTTCAACCGCCGATTCAATTGTGCCAAATGCAGTCATCATAACTACCGATATCCGGGGGTATTCGTCCTTTATTTTTTGAAGCACCTCAAATCCATCCATCTGGGGGAGTCTAACATCGGTAATCACTAAATCCGCTTCAAAATCTTTCAGATAGTTCATAGCAACCACAGGGTCTTCGAATGATTCAACATTATAACCTGCTTTTTCAAGCGCATCATTCATTGTGATGCGTTTAGTTTTTTCATCCTCAATAACTAATATTTTCATCAATAACTCATATTAACAGTTTCAGAGAATATTTTAGTCTCAACCTCCCGACATTCTACATTTGGGAAAATGATAGTGAATTCGGTTCCTTTTTTCACTTTGCTTTTTACAAAGACTTTTGCTCTGTGCTCATTCAAAACATTATAACTGAGATATAGGCCGAGACCGGTTCCTTTATCTTTTTGCTTTGTCGTAAAGAACGGATCAAAAATTTTATTGATCTGCTCTTTTGGAATGCCAATACCGGTATCTTTTATTTTAACCGATATCGATTCGTTTTCCGTATTGCTCACACAGATCGAAAGCTTACCTCCGGGACTCATTGCATCACATGCATTCAATATCAGGTTAACAAAGACCTGGTTTAAATAGTGGAGATCACCGTAAATATTTTTCAGATCATCGCTTATCTTAAGATCGAGCGAGATATTATTTTCTTTGAGTTTGTAAATGCAGAACTGCAGTGACTCATCCAGAATCTGTTTTATCGATAATTCCTGTTTTTCAAAAGAATGGGGTTTTGCATAATCAAGAAGCTGCTTAACAAGAATTTCTATTTTAAACAGACCTTCAAGAGCAAGTGATAAATAATTCTGAGTCTGTCTTCTGTCGTCAACATCAGACAAGACCATTCTTATGCAATTCTGAATGCCATCAAGCGGATTATTAATTTCATGCGCCACGCCCGATACAAACTGCCCAATAGCAGACATCTTTTCGGTCTGCATTAACTGCTGTTGTGCAATTTTAAGTTTATTGTAGGCCTGTTCAATTTCAGCGGTTCTCTCTATAACTTTTAATTCAAGTTCTTCATTTGTCTTCTTTAATTCTTTTGCGAGTTTCTCCTTTTCCGTAACATCTTTGCTTATCAGGACCACCCCTTTGAATTCCCCGTTAGCATCTTTCACAACACTATATGTATTTTCAAAATATTTTCCTTTTACATGGATCATTTTATGGCGGGATAAATATTCACCTTTTTTAAATGAAGAAAGATCCTCCAGAACACGATTCTGCATTTGTGGTGCATGGCAATCCAGAACCGAACTGCCTATCCGGTCTTCACTTTTAATGTTTCTTATTTCTTCACCAGCCTTATTGATGAAAGAAAACCGCCTCTCCTTATCAACATAAACAACGCCTACATTAAGACTGTCGAGAATTTCAACCAGGTTTTCTCTCGAACAAAGTTTGGAATCCGGCATTTTACCTCCATTTTCTGATCTTTTGGTCTACTGACCGCATAATTTAATATCTTACTGTAATAAAGATAAAAAAATCCGATATTAAATTCCGAAATTCTTTTTTACCTGAAACTTGGAATTCAATTCCCTTTAAAAAACGGGAAACCTTTCCGATTTATAGAAAGGTTTCCGCATAGATTTATTACTTACCACTCATAATAAATCAGAAATTCATAAAAGACTTTCCCGGCAGTTTTAAATTGACTGCCTGATCGTTAAATGCTTTGGTATCGATTGCGTCTCTGTCTTTATAAAACTTGAAGACGGAGTCGGCATTATATTTTGTACCGAGAAAATGTTCTTTGTTGTTATACCTGTTCTGCCAGAATTGCCATTGAGTATCTGAAAGCAATTTATTTTTATGAGCTTCTTCAACATTTGAATAGATTCTTTCCCAGTAATCGGGATATGTATAAAGAAAAGGAAAAGTATTGCTAAGAACGTTTATGCCCCAGGCATTTCCCGGAATATCAAAAATCGGGTATGGTACAAATTTGGTCGGGTGAGTTGAGTTAACCCATTGTTTAGCTTCCTGATCCCCTCGCTCAGCCGCCCAGGTTATTAATTCAACAAGATCATGCTGCAACTCCCAGACACCATGCCATTGTGTATAATCCGCACCCATCATTATTGCCCCGTGTCTGAATCGTCTGCCTTCATGATGCCAAGCATGATACATTAATATTTCGGGAGTTTCATCCCATCCGTTCAATACAGGATCCGAATACTCTTTTCCGTTGGCTTTCAATGTTTTAATTGTACCGTTAGCCGTCAATTTCTTGGTCCAGTAAACAAACTTTCTTCTCATTTCGTTGTATTGAAGATTAACAAGATCAGCAGTTAGTAAATAAGTAGAGATGAAGTTCGGGGAATGACAACTTGAGCAGATTGATTCCATCCTTGCTCTTTTCATTTCCCAGCTTCCAAGTTCTTCTTCATTCCATACAGTTCTGAAACTCCAAGCCGCCTGAGATTCCCAGGCTAATCTTTCGCTTACGTTGTGAGTCATCGGCTGTTTTTCGTTACCGTCCATATGGCATGTAGTACAGACTGGAGACTCCAGAGGAATATTCTGGTAATCCTTTGTTGAATAGTTTAGATCAAGTGATTTCTCTTTTGATCTAAAAATGTTTCCGTGTTTCGATTCCAAATAGATTTCTATATGAGGGTGATCTGGACCGATATGGCACTCTCCGCAAGTTTCCGGTTGACGTGCAACAGCTTTGCTGAAAGTATGCTTGGGGTGACATGCGTCGCATTCACCAACCGATTGATCCGGCCATACGTTACCAATCTGATGGCATTGCTCACAACCGTGTCTTGTTGCAATCGGTGTCTCGAATATTGATCGATCCGTATTCTTAATTAACCAGAACTGATGAGCGTGCTTACTATCGGCAAACTCATTTACCTGCTGTTCGTGACATTCGGCGCAATCCTTTGGTGTTGGATGTTTTGCAACCAGCAGATCACTTTCGGGACAATAAAAAGCGTCGAAGTCTTCCTTATTAGCTTTATGACAATCCAGACAGCCAATATTCTGTTGCGCGTGAACACTCTCTTTCCAGGCATCAATTGCTTTGACCGCCATTCCTTTATTTGTATGGCAATCGACGCACCGATTATTATCTCCGCTAATTACAGCAGATAATTTTGTGCTCTGGGTCTGTTTCATTTCAACACCGGCAACAATGATTAACACAATCACCAATAAAATGCTGAACACACCTACGATTAATTTTTGAGTTTTTAATTTGTCTTGCTCGGCCATATTTTCTCCGACATTTTAGCTTGATTTTATATTACGATTATTTCATACAGTGTAAAGAATAAAAAGAGCAGAATTATAATAGACCCGATCCAATAATTGGCTTTTATTCCCGGCCATTTTCTCAGAATATAATCTTCTATAAATGGCCAGAATGTTGCTGCTATCAAAACGGCTATTGACAGATAGATACCAAGACGCAACGGGAGTATTTTCAAGATTGAATAAACCGCAAAGAAATACCACTCCGGTTTTATATGCGGGGGAGTAACAGCTGGATTTGCTTCCTCACCTAAACCGGGAGGAAGTATTACTGTCAACGCACTGATAGTGATCAATAAAAACAGTGAAATTACCAGGGTGTGATAAAAATGTTCGGGATAGAAAGGATAACTCTCTTCTGTAGTTTCATAACCCTCCAACTTAGATACTCCATGTAGTCTAACCATTATGATATGAATTACTATCAGAATTAATAATACCGCCGGCAGAAATACGATGTGCAGATTATAAAACCGGGTAAGAGTATTTCCGGATACATCAGTTCCGCCTCGAAGCAATTCAAGTATCGAACTACCAATCAGAGGGACCTCCTTTATCATATTTGTTCCAACCGTTGCAGCCCAGTAAGACAGTTGATTGAACAGAAGCGAATAACCTGTAAAACACAAACCGAGGGTGGTAACGAGCATAAGAATTCCGACAATCCAGTTTAATTCTCGCGGTTTTCTATATCCTCTTGTGAAAAAAACTCTTACAACGTGTAGCATCATTGCAATAACCATGAAGTTAGAGGCCCATCGGTGCAAACCTCTTATCCAGAATCCAAATTCAACGTCCTGAGTAATGTGTCGAACGCTTTCGTAAGCACCCTCGGGAGAAGGGACATAATAAAATGTTAAAAACACACCTGTTACTAACTGGAACAGAAACAACACCAGAGGAGTTGCTCCTAAAGCATAGAACCAATTTTTCATGTGCTTTGGTATCGGTTCTTTAAGAAGGACTTCTTTTATAATATGAGAGGATTTTTCACGATTAAACGGAATTCTCTCTTTCAGCCAAGAATCGATCCTCTTTTTCATGCAATACTCTCTTCATTTTTTCCCAGCCACATATAAACAAGATTATCTTTCACTTCCACTTTGAACTCGTCTAACGGGCGCGGAGGTGGTCCGCTTATTACATTTCCCATTATGTCGAACTCGGCTTGATGACAAGGGCAATAAAAATGATTCCTGTACGCTTCCCATTTAACTTTACATCCCAAGTGAGTACAAACAGCAGAAAACACTTTCATTCCGGCTTCTGTATTAACGATATAGTAAGTACTTGCGCCAACTTGAAACTCTTTAGCTTTACCAATTTCAAGTTCGTTTTTTCGTGCAATTAAAATTTTTTGTGCTTCTTTATCTTCTTTTGGTGGCAACAGGAATGCAATTCCGTTTCGAATTAATAAAAGAGCGCCGGCAATCAATCCTCCGCTAAATAAAACTTTTGCTAAAAAATCTCTTCTGCTTAACGATTTGATTTTTTCTTCAAGATTCATCATCTCCTCAATATTCCTTTTATGAAGAAATCATTTATTCCGAATTGTTTTTCAATTATGATGCCATCTCAAACGGTTAATGATTTGAGGAAAATAGAATTCCTTTTGAAGAAAAAAGATGAATTGAGAACTGATATGCCGATCGGGTCTGATATATTTCCGTCAGAAAACGGAAATCCGTCACACCGACTTTAAGAAATTGAAATTAATGATTGCGGAGTGTTGATAGGAGAGCGTAATTAATATAGAGATGCTTTCCATATTAAGATAGAAAGCATCTCTGGTTTTTAAGATCAATAACTAATAAGCGTTCCCTGTCTTTCTTTTGCTTTCTTATCCCATTCTACTGTGGTTGTTTTCAGAAACTCGGCCTTGTCTTTTTTCATTTCTGCCGCATTTAGACCAATGTACTTTTGAGCTTTCTCTTTTGTAGAGATGTCGGGTAATTGAACCGGGTAATTGACGCCGTGCTTAACAAGTACCAAAGCAATCTCGCGCCTGGCTGCTTCAGCTTTTTGAATGGAGGTACCGAGAACACGCATTGCTTCAACAGGTGAATGGAAACCTAATGCATTAGCAGCAGCAACCCAATCCCATCTCCACTGTGAGTGTCTGATCAGTTGAAGTGCCGGTTTCATTTCTGCTTCCGTAGCACCGTTATCCCATGCAATCTTTGCTTCTATGTGAGCGGCAGCCAGCGACTTTTCAGCAAGGTGTCTCAACTCTTCTATTTTATCCTGGCGGGCATATACATCTTCGAGCAATGCCTGAGTCTTTTCTCTGTGACAAACAAAACAGGAATTCTCAATATTATTTAATGGACTTTGAATGTGATGATCTGTGAATTTCACTCCGCCTTCCGTTTTATACGGCATATGGCAATCGGCGCATGATACACCGCGCTTTGCGTGTATACCCGTCATATATAGTTCATAGTCCGGATGCTGTGCTTTAAGCATAGGTGTTTTACTCAATGCATGCGTCCAATCGGTGAAATCAGATTCGTCATAATACTTTTCCATATCGTCTGCACTGAAGCCTTTATCCCACGGGAAAGTCAAATACTTTTCCTCCTTGCCTTTAAAGTAATATTCAACATGACACTGAGCACATACAAGTGAACGCATTTCGTTATGAGTAAAACTTTTAATGTCCTTTCCCTGTCGCTCGAATGCTTCAATTAACGCAGGGCGGGTAATTCTCAAATCCATTGTTTTGGGATCGTGACAATCCTGGCAACCAATCGGATTGATAATTTCAGCACCAAGATCTTTCCATTTGGATTTATAAAATTCCGCAACACCCATATTGTTCATCACGCGGGGCACATCAGTACTTTTGCAGGTCCAGCATGTTCCCGGCTGAGGACTCACTTTATTATCGCCAGTCCGGAGGGTGTTTCTTATATCTTTGACTGCATAAGCATGCCCGCGCCCCTGATTGTAATCTTTAGAAAACGCATAGCCTGCCCACATTACTACAAGCTCCGGATATCTTTCCAGATAATCGACAATTGTTGATCCGCCGTGCTTGCTTGCAAATGTTGTATCGAGAGTCTGACGGTAAGTTTCATACTGTCTCGGGAAGTTTTCTCCCCATACTTCGTTACGGGGCTCCCAGTCGGGCAGCGGTTTAATTACCTGCAGCGCAAATGATTCGCTTCTTCTTTCAACTATAGATGACGCCAGCAGTCCAATTAAGAATACAATCACAACAGTCGCAATAAACAGAGTCCAACCAACCCATGGTTTGTTTTTAATAATGTCTTGAATTGGTTTCATAACATTTACCTTTATTCTTATTAATAAATATTACTTTACTTTTTCGGATTCTATAAACCTGCTTAGCCATTCCGGCACCACCGGTTCAAGTGACGGAACTCTTGCCAAAGGGGCTGAAGATAAACTATTTACCCTTCCGTGCGGCGTATCTCTATGACATTCCCAGCAATACCTTTCAGTCTGATCAGCTACATTTTTATTACTTATTGCGCGCAAGGCAACCGGATGAATTGCGTTTGAATGGCAGCGGATACAGTTTTCCTGAACGGCTTCTTTGCCGGCCTGCTTAATCTGAATTACCTGCGGTTCCCACCGCATGGTAAAATAGGTAGCATGACGCAAACCATCATTAGCTTTAAACCAATACGTACGGATAAAATTATCCTGAGGTACATGACAATCGTTGCATGTAGCAACCCTGGCATGGCTTCCCCTTTGCCAGCTTGCATAATGTACATTCATTACATGGCAGTTAACACACGCCCTTGGATCGTTGGATAGATATGCGGATGCATTTGAGATATAAAAAATATAGAGTCCCAGACCTGTTAAAATCCCCAACAGCAGTATTACGTAGAACTGCCATTGTGACGGCGGAATAATACCTTTAACTAGCCTAATAATAAAATTATTTTTTTCCGGTTTTTTCTGATCCATTTGAAGCTCCTTTTTCTGAGGCGCGGTTCAGCTCCCGAATGTCCTGTGTGCTCGTCGGATGACCCAATTTGTCGATGTTTTTGTGAAGAATCAAATATTCTTCTTTCGAAATGTTATTCTTCCAGTTGCCGGATAGAATTCCGATTCCTATTATCAATATATAGAGACCGATAATTCCTAAACCAATATATCTTTTAGAGAGCTTCTTCTCAACTATTTTTGTCTTAACGTTCAACGTATCTGCAACTGGACAGGCATCAACGCAGCTTAAACACATTGTACATTCATCGGATCGAACAGTAATAACTTTATCCACTTTGATAAATGAAGGGCATGCTTTCGCGCATAAGTTGCAGTCAATACAGCTGGAGGTCTCTCTCTTAATCTTTGTCGGACTGAAAAAGGAAATTAAACCGAGTAGCGCTCCATACGGACACAAGTAACGGCACCAGAATCCTCGGATAAAGATCGAGAGAACAAATAATGACGCAATAACAATCAAAGAAAACCTGCTTATATCCGCAAAGAAATACCACATCTTTACATCCGCCGCTTTATTGTATGAACTGCTTAAGAAGAACTGAAGTGAAGCTGCCGTCATCGAAAAGAAAATTGCATATATAAAGAAACCGAGCAGAAGATATTTCAGGCTTCTCAAAGGATAGTCTAAAAGTTTGGGGAGTTTAATTCTTCTCTTAAATAGCTTCTTGTAAATCTTTTCACTGAAATCACCGACAAGTTCCGAGAGGAAACCGACCGGACATAACCAGCTGCAAAATGATTTTCCGAAAACGAAGGATACTACTATGATTGCCAGCAATATGAAAACACCGGCCGGGTGCGCGGGGTGAATATCTCCGGTTATAAAAAAATTATATACACTCATCAATGCGCTGATAGGTAGAAATCCTTCTACCCCCGGAGGTCTATATGCACTTCCTGAAACACCGCTTGATTCCAGATACGAAACGAAAGAATAGAATTCGATACCAATCCAGATACAAACCAATGCAAATATACTTTGAACAATAAACCTGTACTTTTGAACGGGCTTTTCCTGATTCTTTATTATTTTACTTTTTTCAGTCATGCCGGGGCTTTCTAATATCAGATGATAATTTCTGGTTATAAAATTATAGGTTTCTATCCTATTTGTCAATGATTTTCAAAGCGTTGAAATCTTCGAAAAACACAAATAATCGGATAATCACGACCTGCTTTACTTTTCTCTTGACAATTAACTCGTGTCTTAGTAGGTTTATAGCAGAACTATTTGTCTGATATTATTCTATAACTATTTAATGAGCCTGAATACTATTATGTATATAATGTTTAACTACCGGACAGATTCCTCTTTTTATATAAACAAAGAAAGATAAAATTTTTTCGTCAAAAAAAGGACATTTTGTATCATAAGAGAACCCGCTATGAACAATGAGTTAAATCAAATTACGAACAGCCTGGAAACTGCAAAAATTATCGAGATCCTGAATTCAAACCTCAACACCGCTAATGTATTTAATAAGTATGGTATTGAATACTACTCTGTTTCTGAAATGAGGCTTGAAGATGCGGCAAGAGAGTCGGGAATTCCATTAGCTAATATTATACGAGAACTTAAAACGATTCTGAATGATGGTAAAGACAACCAGAATCCGTTTAACATGGAACCCGTTGAGCTGTCAAAATGGATAGTTGAAGTTCATCACTCATATACAAAAGAGAGTATGAAAGAAATTATCAATTATGTTCATGAGCATTTACTGGAAGAATTCAGCGAGGCATTCAAAAACCTTCACACACAATTAACAGCACTTGAAACCGAACTCCTTTCGCATATGGAGCGGGAGGAAAGAATTCTTTTCCCTCTGATAAAATACCTTGTAGAAACCGAAAAATTCAACGAGCGACCCAAGACCAGGAATTACGGCACGATAAGAAACCCCGTACAACAGATGTTAAACGAACATGATAACTCCGTAACATTATTAAAAAAAATTGCCTCGTCAATTGATAACCTGCCGGAGAGAAAAAACTTGCAATATTTAAAAGAACATTTAAAAAATAAAATAACTGCGTTCCGTTACGATCTTTATAAGCATATACACCTGGAAAACAACCTTCTTTTTCCAAGAACAATTCAACTTGAAAACAAACTCTTAAATAAATTATAAGGAGATAAAATGAAAAAGCTGTTTGCTTCATTAATAATAATGTCGGTAGTCTTTATTGCATGCGGGGAAGAAAAAAAGGAAGCTTCTTCCGCCGGTTCCGGAAAAGAAAAACTCGCCGAAAAATTCGGTTTAACCGTCTTTGAATATGAAAACGGCATTGGCCCGATCAAGGAAAAAATCGATCTTGGACAGATTGATATGATAAAAGTCAAAAGCGGTGAGAAAATCTTTACCGAAAAATGTACTCAGTGCCATAAGCTTGACGAAAGATATACCGGTCCTGCGTTGCGGGAGGTTACTTCAAGAAGAACACCAGAATTTATTTTAAATCAAATATTAAATCCCGAGGAAATGACAAAAAGACATCCGGAAGTAAAAAAATTGTTAGCTACATATCCAACGCAAATGACATTTCAAAATGTTAGTGTTGATGACGCCAAAGCTATTTTAGAATACTTCCGTTCAGTTAATCAATAACCAAGGAGGTGAAGAATGAAATACAATAAATTAATATTTTCTTTCTTAGCACTTGTAGTCGTTTCAGGCATAATTTACAATTGTTCCGGTTCAGGTAGTTCCGGTGACTTCAGCGATGCGGCAAATAAAGTTTATGTTGCGCCCGGTTCATACGATGAATTCTACGCTTTCATGTCCGGCGGATTCAGCGGGCAGGTTGGGGTATACGGTTTACCTTCGGGAAGATTATTCAAGGAGATTGCCGTTTTCTCGCAGGATCCCGAAACCGGTTACGGATACTCCGAAGAGAGCAAGGCAATGCTAATGACATCCTACGGATTTGTTCCATGGGATGACGCTCACCATCCTTCACTATCGATGACTAATGGAGAACAGGACGGAAGATGGCTATTTATTAACGGAAATAATACACCACGCATTGCGCGTATTGATCTTCATTCTTTCGAGACAGTGGAAATAATCGAAACTCCTAATTCCGGAGGAAACCACGCTTCTCCGTTTGTAACCGAAAACACTGAATACGTTGTGGCTTCCACCAGATTCAGCATTCCGATTCCGAACAAAGATGTTCCGATCAGTTCCTATAAAGAAAATTTTAACGGAACCGTTTCATTTATATGTGTCGATAAAAATTCCGGTAAAATGAATCTCGCATTTCAAATTCTTGTACCGGGATTCAATTACGATCTTGCAATACCCGGAAAAGGTCCCTCACACGGATGGGCATTTTTTACCTCCTACAATAGCGAACGTGCTAATTCCATGCTAGAAATAAATGCTTCGCAAAATGATAAAGATTTTATTGCGGCAGTTAACTGGAAAAAAGCAGAAGAGTACGTAAAACAGGGTAAAGCTGTAACAATGGATGGAGAATATTACAGAAATTATTACGATGAGGAAAAGCAGACCGCTTTTTCGGAGATCAACAAAAAAGTACTCGTTCTCAATCCTAAAGATTGTCCGGGTATGATCTACTACCTTCCAACTCCTAAATCTCCTCACGGAGTAGATGTTGATCCTACCGGAGAATATATAGCCGCCGGAGGAAAGCTGGCTACAGTGATTCCTGTTCATTCATTTTCAAAAATGCAAAAAGCAATTGAAGAAAAACAATTTGATGGTGAGATAGAAGGTATTCCAATTCTAAAGTACGGTTCGGTTATCGCAGGTGAAGTTCAGGATCCGGGTCTCGGACCGCTTCACACACAATTTGACGGCGAGGGATACGGTTACACATCCGCATTCATTTCCTCCGAAATCGTTAAATGGAAAATCGGAACCTGGGAAGTTGTGGACAGAATTCCTACGTACTATTCAATCGGTCACTTAATGATTCCGGGCGGCGACACAAAAAAGCCCTGGGGTAAATATGTTATTGCCCTAAACAAAATTACAAAAGACAGATATCTTCCAACCGGGCCAGAGTTAACCCAATCAGCTCAACTGATAGATATAACCGGTGATAAAATGAAACTACTACTCGATTTTCCGACAACCGGCGAGCCTCATTATGCTCAGGCAATTTCTGCAGATCTGTTGATGAAAAATTCAAAAAGAATTTATGAGCTGGAGAAAAATCAGAATCCCAACGCCGTTAAAAGTGAGAAAGGCGCGAGAGTAGTTAGAAATGGTAATGAAGTGAGAATTTATATGACTGCCTCCCGCTCACATTTCAAGCCGGATAATATTGAAGGTGTAAAAGTCGGCGACAAAGTCTATTTCCACGTAACGAATCTTGAACAGGATTGGGATATTCCGCACGGATTTGTTGTGAAAGGACTTAACAGTTCGGAATTGCTGATAATGCCGGGACAAACCAAGACAATTGTCTGGGAACCAAAGAAGGTCGGTATATATCCGTTCTATTGCACCGATTTCTGTTCTGCACTTCATCAGGAAATGTCGGGCTACATCAGAGTTTCGCCTGCAGGAAGTAACGTCCAGATTTCATATAACAAGTAATTGAAATGAGTCCGCCTTTAAGGCGGACTCTTTCCCGAGGTAACGTAATGAGTAACAGATCAAAATATTTAATGATTGCTTCAGCTTTGATTTTATTAGGTGCTTTTCTATTTCCTATTTGGAATATAAATCTTGAAGCTCCCCAATATCCCGAAGGAATCGGGTTGAGAATATGGGTAAATCAGGTAACAGGTGAAAAAGAATTCGATCTAAAAAACATTAACGGGCTTAATCACTATATCGGAATGAAGCCCATTGTACCCGATGCAATTCCAGAATTAAAGTATATGCCCTATATACTGATTTTTCTTTCGTTAACAGGAATATTAATCGCATTTCTTAAAAAGAGAAAAATGCTTCTTGTCTGGATCGTTTTTGTACTTGTTGTTATGTCCATCGGCCTGTATGATTTTTACATGTGGGGATACGATTACGGACACAATCTTGATTCTACAGCACCTATTAAAGTACCCGGCATGAGTTATCAGCCGCCGGTAATCGGAACAAAAAAATTGCTCAATATAACCGCAACTTCTTTACCGGGTCTTGGAAGCATCCTGATTTTTATTTCAGTTGGGTTGGCAACCACATCATATTTTATAGACAAAAAAGGAAAGGAGAAATGAAAAGGAATTATTTAGCAGCATGGACGATTTTAGTTTTATTGTCAGCTTTTACAGTATTATCCTGTCAGTCAAAACCCGAACCGATTTCTTACGGCGAGGACAATTGTGATAATTGCAAAATGGCTATTTCCGATCCCAAGTACGGTACTGAGCTTATAACGGACAAAGGGAAAATATTCAAATTTGATTCTATCGAATGCCTTGCCGATTATTCTATGAAAATCGATAGCAAAACTATAGGATCCATGTGGGTAACAGATTTTTCAAATCCTGAGAGCCTGATCAATACCAATAATGCTCTCTTTCTTAAAAGCGAAAAACTAAGAAGTCCAATGGGGCTTAATCTAAGCGGATTCAGCAACTCAAACGAACTTGACAAGGTATTAAAAGAATTTGACGGGGTAATAATATCCTGGGACGGTATTCTAAAATATGTATCAGAGAAATGGAATTAAGCGAGCAGACTTAATAAGCAGTTACAGTACAGTAAGTAATCTAAGAAAATATTCTTACGGCGGTCTTTTATTTTTTATAATATTCCTCCTATTCTCTTCTATACTTTCTGCAAAAACATTCGTTATCGGCGAGAAGCATAAAATAAAATCGATCCGCGCCGCACTCGAAGCCTCTTCCAACGGGGATACATTAATAGTTGCCGGCGGATTTTATAACGAAGGAACACTTCTTATTACAAAGTCGATCCTGCTCATCGGAATGAATGAGCCTGTAATTTCAGGGAATGGTAAACATGAAATTGTAAAAGTAAAAGCAGATCATGTAGTAATCCGCGGGTTTATCTTTAAAGATGCCGGAATCAATTTTATATATGAAAATGCAGCTGTAAAGCTTGATAGTGTTCAAAACTGTACAGTAGAAAAGAATAAATTCATTAATAATTTCTTCGGAATCTATCTCTCCAAATCATCCTCATGCAGGATTCTAGACAACGAACTGACGGCTTTTCAAAAACGGGAGACCTACTCAGGAAACGGAATTCATCTGTGGCAATGCCGGGAAATGTATATTAAGGGAAATAAAATAAACGGTCACAGAGACGGCATCTATTTCGAATTTGTTAAGAAAAGCAGAATCGAAGAAAACCGGAGTAGAAACAACATCAGGTACGGTCTTCACTTTATGTTTTCAGACAGCTGCGATTATTCCGATAATTATTTTGCCGGCAACGGTGCCGGAGTAGCAGTAATGTTTACCAAAAACGTACGAATGTTTAATAATCTGTTCGAAAACAATTGGGGCGGGGCCGCATACGGACTTCTGCTTAAAGACATTTCCGACAGCAGAATTTTCAACAACAGGTTCATTAAAAATTCCTGTGCCGTTTATTATGAAGGATGCAGCCGAGTCCTTACGGAAAAGAATCAATTTATAGAGAACGGCTGGGGAATACGGCTGATGGCAAACTCGATGGACAATGAATTTTTATCAAACAATTTTATCGGCAACACATTTGACGTAACAACCAACAGTACCCGAAATTATAATTTCTTCGAGGGTAATTACTGGTCCGAATACAAAGGATATGATCTGAATAAAGACGGAATTGGAGACATACCATTCCGGCCTGTAAAATATTTTTCACTAATCAGCGAGAAAGTCCGCCCCTCTCTCATTTTGATCAGAAGTTTATTTACCGAATTGATAAATCTCGCTGAAAATATTTTTCCGACTCTTACACCTGCCGGACTAACAGACGACAAACCAAAAATGAAAAGGATTTTATGATCACCATTTCAGGATTAAATAAAAGTTTCGGGTCGCTTGAAGTTCTGCGGAATCTAAACCTCGAGATTAAAAATGGAACAATTACATATCTTGTGGGGCCGAATGCATCCGGAAAAACAACTCTTATTAAATCGATACTGGGATTAGTAAAGCCGGACAACGGTTCAATATATATTGATGCGGAAAAATTAAACGGCAATCATTCCTACAGATCCAAAATCGGCTATATGCCCCAGATTGCAAGCTTCCCCGATAACCTGACAGTTACTGAAATTATTAAGATGATAAAGAATCTTCGTGATGATTATAAATCCTACGACGAAGAGTTGATAGACATGCTGAGACTCAGCAAAGAATTCAACAAGCGTTTAAAAAACCTTTCAGGGGGCACCAAGCAGAAAGTAAACGCGGTTATTGCATTCCTTTTTAACCCGGAAATATTAATTCTCGATGAACCTACTGCCGGCCTCGATCCTGTCTCCAGCAGTATTCTAAAAGACAAAATCATTAAAGAAAATAAACAGGGCAAGACAATAATATTCACTTCACATATTTTGAGCGAACTTGAAGAACTTGCAGAAGATGTTATTTTCCTTCTTGAAGGTGAAACCCGCTTTCAAGGTACAATGATCGATCTGATCAATTCCACCGGAAAACAGAATCTCGAACGCTCAATCGCATCGATCATGACGGGAAATTAATATGAGAACACTAATTAAAATAATCCGGTACCAGATACACGATATGTCCAGAAGTCTCTGGCTGATAATTTACACGGCCTTTTTCTTAATTACCGGTTACGGGCTTACGACTTTTTCATCAGACGCGCCGAAGGTTCTTGTAAGCATGATGAATATTACACTTATAATAATTCCGCTTGTATCAATCATATTCGGCACTATCTATCATTACAACAACAAAGATTACATCATACTGATGCTTTCCCAGCCGATAAAGAGAAATATTCTCTTCATCGGATTATACCTTGGGCTTGTGATACCGCTAGTATCGAGTTTTTTTATCGGTACGCTTATACCGCTTCTTTTTTCAAAGATAAGTTTGAAAGATCACTATGAAGTTTTGATCTATCTATTCGTATCAGGATTTTTTCAGACGGCCATTTTTGTATCGATCGCATTCCTGATTGCATCATATAATGAAAACAGAATGCTTGGACTCGGATTATCGATATTTGTCTGGCTCTGTTTTGCAGTTCTTTACGACGGTCTGCTCCTTGTATTCATTCAGTATTTTAATGATTATCCTCTTGAAAAAATTCTGATCGGTTTTTCAATATTTAATCCGGTCGATTTGGCGAGGATATTAATAATTCTTAAACTTGATGTGGCGGCTTTAATGGGTTACACGGGAGCTGTCTTTCAGAAATTCTTTAACACCGATCTCGGAATACTGATTTCCATTGTTTCATTAATTATATGGACATTTGTTCCGCTTGTAATCGGAAAGTCAAAATTTTCTAAAAAGGATTTATAAACTATTCTTCTTTACGGAGCAATAAAATGATTCGGGAAATAATCAAAATTGACGAGGAGTTATGCGACGGCTGCGGAGTATGCGTGCCCGCCTGTGCCGAAGGCGCTCTTCAGATTATTGACGGTAAGGCCAGATTGATAAGCGACCTTTTCTGCGACGGGCTTGGTGCATGCATATCCGATTGCCCGCAGGGAGCTATAACAATAGAACGAAGAGAGGCAGATCCCTACAACGAATACATTGTTATGGAAGCCATTGTAAAAGGGGGGCCTAACGTTATTAAGGCCCACTTAAAGCATCTGCGCGATCATAAGGAGTTTGGTCTCTTTGCGGAAGCTATAGATTATTTAAACGACCACAAAATAATAATACCGGTGCCGGATGACGCTGTGGCTGAAGAACCATTAAAGGAAGGATGTCCCGGTAATAAGGAAGCAGTGCTTGTACCAAGTCAATTTGAAGAGGAAGGAACCCGTACCTCGCAATTGTCCAACTGGCCGGTTCAGATGTATTTGATTTCTCCAACTGCTGCTCACTTCAGGAATTCGGATCTGCTTCTTGCCGCAGACTGTGCCGCGTTCTCCTACGGAGATTTTCACAAAGATTATATTAAAGGTAAATCCCTTGCAATTGCTTGTCCTAAACTTGATTCAAACAAGCAGGTCTACCTCGATAAGCTGATTACGCTAATCAACCAGACGAACATAAACTCAATTACTGTAGTGGTTATGGAAGTACCGTGCTGCAGCGGACTGGTTCAGCTTGTAACACAGGCGCTCGATCATTCTGAAAGAAATCTGCCGGTAAGAGTAATTGTAATCGGTATAAACGGCAATCAGTTAAAAAGTATAGACCTTTAATTACAGAAAGGATAACAATGAGAGTTAATAAACAATCAAAGACAAAGAATCGATCAGCTTAACAACTGACCTTGAAATCCGTAATGTTATTTCATTCTTAGATATAAAATGTTTTTAAGATTTTACAATTGTATTTTGCGGACGGTGATTAATTAGAGGGATAAATGCTCAACAGTAAAAATTTTTATGATGAGATTTCGAGTTTCTACGGCAGAATGATCGATCTCGAAAAAAACCTGGCACTCAGAACAGATGCCTATAAAAATATTTTTCCTCAACCCGGAAGAACAGCAGATATCGGATGCGGGATAGGTCTTGATTCAATTGCTCTCGCGCGAAACGGACATTCTGTTTCTTCTTTCGATCCGTCACTCTTAATGATCAAAGAAGCAGAAAACAACGCATCAAAATTTAACGTCTCAATCGACTCTCATGTTCATTCATTCAACTCTCTCCCGAAGAAATATCACGGCTATTTCGATAACATTGTCTCCGTCGGTAATACAATAGCTCATCTATCACCCGCCGATCTTAAAAAAGCTTTCAACAAGATTAAACAAACTCTTGTACCGGGCGGGAAACTCTTTCTTCATATACTGAATTATGAATTAATTCTGCGCGAGAAGAAAAGAATAAACAATATTGCGGTTCGTGACGGCCAGACAATAATCCGTTTTTATGACCTTGGGAATAAAAAAATCAGGTTCAACATACTCGCTTTTCCTACAGCATCTCCGAAGGAGTTCCGGCTTGTTACCACAATTCATTATCCTCATTCAAAAAAGAGAATCGGGAATTATCTGAAGGGAGCTGGATTTTACAAAATTAAATTCAGCGGGAATTTTGCCGGCGATCCTTTCGATCTGAGAAAATCCAAAGATCTGTTTATCGAAGCAATCAGAAAATAATTAGAGCGGTAACTCTTTGCCGCAATACCGGCATACTTTGGCTTTGGCTTTTATTTTCTCCGCGCAATAGGGGCATTCTTTTGTTTCCTCACCTATCTCGCCGTCAACGGCATCTGCAAGCTTATAGGCCTGTTTGTTGATCTGCGATTCTTTGTATTGTTCCATTGCGCTTGAGAGAGCTTCCTTCAATTTGTTCGGATAGGAAATATTCGTATAACTTGTCTCTCCCATTTCTGCGGCTGTTTGAATCTGCACATCACCATAACCGAAAATTCTGCCCAGGACATTCTGACTGTATGCCACATTATTGATTTTATCAATCGGGCTTTCTTTCGAATTAATTGAGAATACACCGCTTTCATCAATAACCCGGATATTAGTAACCGCCCAGAGATCATTTTTCCATGAATAATATCTGAATAAAAAATAAAGGACCGACAGAACGGGGATAAATAAATACCAGCTTTTTTTATCATCAAGTTGAAAATAAATATAAAACGAGAGTACTATAAGTGCGGCCGTAATTAAAACCGGAATGATCAGAAAGAACCAGTGTTTTCTTGTTTCGAATAATAAGTGTTCATCCTTTCTTAATGTGGTTTTCATATCCGCCTCTCGGAACTATAATGAAATTATTTTTTGAATTGTTTTTTCTTTCAGCTGTTCAAGAGTTTCTTCGCTCAGCATTCTATATGCTTCATCCCTGAGTTTACCCCATTTATTATGTATGGGGCAAGGATTCTCGGAAGAGCAGCCGGGGAATCCGAGAACACAGGAATGAAATACTTCTAATCCATCGATTGCCTCAACAATATCGATCAGCTTTATTCCGGAAGGACTCTTGGCAAGATAGAATCCCCCGCTTTTCCCCTTTTTCGATCCCACAATTCCGCTCTTTGTTAGAATCTGAAGGACTTTGGAAACGTATTCCTTCGGGACTTTCAATTCTTTGGATACTTCATCTGCGTTAAAAATGATTTTTTCCTTTTTGATGGAAAGGAATAGAACTGCCTGAAGTCCAAGTTCGCAGGTTTTGGAGAAAAACACTGTCATTTATATTACCTGTTGTTCTAATCTTCAAATGGTTAATGTAAAAATAGAAAAAAGGAAGCAACTGAACAGAAAATAAATTTTCCTGAAGGGAAAAAGATGAGGGGGTAAAAAAAAGGCGGTCTATCAAGTTGATTAACCGCCTCTAAAAAATCATTTGAGTGAAAATCTGTATGCTGCCCGTATTCCAATATAATTGGAATCACTGATAATATTTAATAGAGCAGACAAGTCCCAATTCGAAACTTCGTAGCCGACTCCAAGACCAATAGCAAATTCGGTTTCGCTGGCAGATGATTTAGATGAACCGAATAAACCGCCTGTGGTTTCAACAGTTGCAGAGAAGAAATGGAGACCGAGCTGACCATGACCGTAAATTCCTTTTGCGAAGAAATATTTAACGCCGGCCATTAATGGTATAGCGCTGAAATCGGATTTAATTGAGCCGAATCCGAAATCCATATCTTTTCCTCCCCACATTAAATAACCGATTGTGGCTGTGCCAAATAGTTTCTCCTGGAATTGATATTCTCCCTGAACCGAAGCACCAAACCCCATATTAACAGCATCGCCAAAATCTCCCATTGGAATTGCAAGATTTCCGCCGGCACTTAAAGAAAACTTACCTTGACCGGTAATATTTCCAACAACGAATAACAGGATTAAAATAGGTAAAGCAATTTTTTTCATAATACCTCCTAAAAGAATAATTGTGTTATTTGGAAATGTAACATAAAAAGATACTTAGTGCTTTTCAATAAAAGAATGAGCCCGGTCACAAAGGGCCGGGCGCATTTAAATCAATTTAGAGTAACAACCGGCGGATTATAATCTCCAAGGGAGATCTCCTCTACCTTTACTTTTATAACACCTCTCTGCACCATTCCGAGAGCTATAGCAGTTCCCTTTGAAAGGTCCAGATCTCTTCCTTCAATATATGGTCCTCTATCATTTATTCTTACAACAGCAGACTTACCATTTTTTTGATTTGTAATTCGAAGGAAAGTGCCAAACGGCAATTCTTTATGTGCAGCCGTTAATGCCATCTGGTTATACGTCTCCCCGTTAGCTGTTAACCTCCCGTGAAATCCGGGACCGTACCAGGATGCAACCATGGTTCCGATCTCTTCGAAGTTAACGTTTGATACATTTGGCTTTGCATCTTTGCTTACGGAAATCTTCTCCGCACCAACATTCTCTGATGCCGATGAATCAGTCCAGCTGATAAACCCGACTGTAACGAGCACCAGACTTATGATGAAGATTAATTTTAACGTACGCAAATATTACCTCTTTGTTAGTTGAACATACCTATTAGACTGAGAAAAAGGAAAACTTAGGTTAAAAAGAAAAACGCTAAATCTTCAGATTTGTAGCGTACCCTTTATGGGTCCGATAGCTTTTTTGGCTAAGAGCAATACTTTGCTCTCGATTTTGGGTGACTAAGGGATAATGAACCGGATTATTTGAATTGATGAAATAAACAACCTGATCCTGCCCGAAATCATGTGAGTTGATATATGGACTGTCGTAAAAGCAAAAGAACTCTTCCGAACAGTCATAGTGAGTGGATTCAAAATTTGAGATCCCATCCGCTTTGGAACCGGCACTCCCAATTCCAAGCGAATACAGAAGTAGACCCATCATTAAACTATATGTTAGTATAAATCCTTTCATTTTCGCATGGCAAATTTACGGAAATAATAGTTATTTTAGAAACTGATAAATGATATGTGATTAGAATCATCTGGTAAAAATCTTTGATTTTTACATATTTTCGAGGTTTTTTGATCGGTGGACAAAATTTTTATTGCTTACTCCACCGTTTGACAGTTCTATAAATCAGAAAACTGGTTTCTCAAATAAATTCTGAATCATCATGAAAAAAGGCATCCTGCTATCAGTTTTTTCGTTTTTTTTAGCATTCAACCATTTGTCAGCCCAATCTCAGGATTCAATTAAATCATACCGGTTAGAAGAACTAACCGTACAGGGAGTTCTCGTCCTTGAGCCTGAATCCTTTATTAAGATCGGCCCAAAAGAAATAAAAAAATCTGATGCCGGGACGGTTATTCAACTCGGACGAAAAATACCCTCTATTAAGGTCCAGACAAACTCGAGGGGAGAAAGTCTCTTCTTTTTCAGAGGTTCGGGTGAACGACAGATTACACTGTTTCTCGACGGCATACCCCTCAATATTCCTTGGGATAACCGTATTGATCTGAGTCTGATTCCGGCCGGGGTAATTGGCGGAATAACTATGCTGAAAGGAATTCCTCCATCATTATTCGGGGCTAATTCGATTTCGGGTGTTATTGAGATGAGTTCTGTCAATCCCGGATTGACAGACAAGAATGGTACAATCTCTGCACAGCTGGGGGAGACAGGAGATAGAAGTTTTGCCGGCACTTACATGAACAGAAACGAAAAACTCTCTTATCTCATATCGGCCAATTATATAGATAATAATAATTATAGATTACCTTCATCATTCAGCGATCCATCGAATCCGGGGAGGGACCGTTTAAATAGTTTCCGGGAGAGTAAAAATCTTTTCGGCAAACTGAATTATAAATTCAGCGAGAAATTTAACGGCGGATTCTTTTTCTCATATATCGATTCGGAGAAAGGAGTCCCTCCGGAAATCGGTGTTGAAAACCCCAGGTACTGGCGTTACCCTGAATGGAAAAATCTCATTGTCGGGACAATGGGAAATATTCAGCTCGATCAGGTCAGTTCTTATCTCTTCTATTCTCTATCATATAACAAGTTTGATATGGAGATTGATCAGTTCACAGACTTTACTTTTAATACGTATGATGATATTGAAAAGAATGACGACAACACATTCCGAGGAAGAATAATCTATACAAATATTCTAAGCGAGAACTCTCTTCTTAAAATCGGTTTGAACGGTCAATTTTTCCAGCATAAGGAAGAATTTATGTCTGGTAATTTCGTCTCCCAAATTTATTCCGAAAACATTTTAAGCGGCGGATTTGAATACGAATACATAAAAGACAATTATGTTCTCTCGCTTGGCGGCGGAATTGATAGAATTGAAACTCCTAAGACAGGAGACAAACCGGCAAAGGAAAGTGTAACGGATTTTTCCGTCAACGCTGCTTTCGTTTACTCAATCACATCTAATATGTCGGTTCGAATTAATGGCGGAAGAAAGACACGCTTCCCAACCCTCAGAGAAACTTTCTCCGGGGCGCTCGGAAGATTTGTTACCAATCCCGAATTAAAAGCCGAAGTAGCAACTTCCGGCGAATTGAGTTTCAGTTATCTAAAATCTGGATTTTCCACCGATGCCTCTCTTTTTCTTTCCTATTTAAAGGACGGGATAGTAAGAATTACTCTTCCGCAAAAGCAGTTTATGAGAGTAAATAAAGATGAAATAAGAACATACGGAATCGAACTGATTTCAAAATACACCGGACCAGATGTTCAGGCATATTTCAATTTCACCTATTTATCAGCATCGGCTAAAAACGCTTCGGGCGAATTTGCCGATACTCTTGAATACCGGCCAGAACTTATGAGCACTTTCGGAATTGATTACTCTTTAACAAACCGTCTCTCTGCTTTACTCGAATTTGAATATGTCGGCAATGAATTCGGATTGAGAGAAGGCACGGCTGGATACCAGAGGCTTCCCGATTACTTCTTAAGTAATTTCAGAATTGCCTACAACTTTGAATTAGGCGGTTCCGGCCTCGAGGTTTATTTTAGAATCAACAATCTGTTCGATCGGCTCTATTACACACAGTTCGGATTGCCTGAATCCGGGCGACAGTTTTTTCTCGGTGCAAATTTTGAATTTTAGGTAGGATAGAGCCGGTGTAAATTACGGACGAAAACAATTAATAGTTTTGTCCGGTAGATTGTTTTTTATAATTTCAGGAAGAATAAAAAAAGTTTATCGATGAAAAAAATCTCGGCATTTATTCCGATCGACAATAATTCCAAAGCCGAATACTTTAATAAGCAATTCAATGACCATCCTTTAATTGAATCAGTTTATTTTTTAGCAGTCAATCCGATCTCATCAACTCCTAATCTTATTCCGGTAAACAGCATTAATAATTTTAACACATTAAAAATAATAGCAGAGAGACTGGAAACCGATTATCTTCTTCTTATTAACCGCGCAATTGAAATAGATTTTGGAATTCATTCAATTGAAAGAATGCTCTCTGTTGCCCGCGATACCAGGGCGGGAATAATCTACTCCGACTATTATGAAATTGCCGGTACGTTAAAACCTCATCCTCTGATCGATTACCAAACGGGAAGTATCCGTGATGATTTTGATTTCGGCCCGGTAATGCTGATTGATTCAAATGAATTTAAAAACGGGGTAAATGAAATTCCGTTCGAACTGGAATTTTCCGCTTTATATTCAATTCGATTGAGTGTTTCCAGACGGAAGCGGGTTTTCAGGATACCGGAATATTTGTATTCCACTCAGGTATTCGATCCGCGCAAATCAGGGGAAAAGCAATTCGATTATGTCGATCCGCGAAACCGGAAAATGCAGATTGAGATGGAAGATGTTGCAACTGATCATTTAAAAAAGATTGGTGCATATATAGAACCTAAAAAACGGGAGATTGACTTCGGTTCTCACGAATTTCAGAACGAAGCATCAGTAATAATTCCGGTTAAGAACCGTGAGAAAACAATTGCCGATGCAGTCTCGTCTGCCCTTAAACAGAAAACGGATTTCCCGTTCAATGTTATTGTTATAGATAATCATTCGACAGATAAAACCACAGAAATTCTAACAAACTTTGCATTAAAGGACAATCGGCTTATTCACAGGATTCCCCCGCGCGGTGATTTACTTATCGGCGGATGCTGGAATAACGGCGTGAATCAACCGGAATGCGGAAGATTTTCTGTTCAGCTCGACAGTGATGATCTTTATAAAGATGAATTCACCCTTCAAAAGGTTATCGATACCTTCCGCCGCGAGAACTGCGCAATGGTTATCGGATCTTATATTTTGAGTGATTTTGAACTTAATCCGATACCGCCCGGACTAATAGACCATAAAGAATGGAGCGACGACAACGGTACAAACAACGCTTTAAGAATCAATGGCCTGGGAGCTCCCCGTGCATTCTATACTCCACTGCTCAGGGAATTGAAAATTCCGAATGTGAGTTACGGTGAGGACTATTATCTTGGAATAACGATATCGCGGAGTTATAAAATCGGAAGAATTTACGAGCCGATTTACATCTGCAGACGATGGGAAGGGAATACCGATGCCGAACTCGATATCAACAGGCTTAATAGAAACAATTTTTATAAAGACCGGTTGCGAACAATTGAAATCGAAACCAGAAAAACGATAAACCGAAGTTGAATAATTAAATGATTCTTGGTAGTAGTAAAGAGAAAAGTGTCAGTCCTGCAGCCTGGACAGCTGCAATTGAAAAATTGATTACGGATCAGAGGGAATCGTGGCCGCTTCTTAATAATAATGTAAACAACCTCTCTCATGTCAATACAAGAAAAATCGAATTTGACGGATTTGAAATTGTGTTGCAGCATAATCCGGAACGAATTACTTCTACAACGGCCCAAGTGGACAGCAAATCGATCAGCATGCGTCCCTGTTTTTTATGCCTGAACAATCTACCCGCCGAGCAATCGGCGCTCGAGTATAACAAACATTATCTCATACTTTGTAATCCCTATCCGATTTTTCCGGGTCATTTAACAATTACACACAGAAAACATATTCCTCAAAATCTAGTTCTTAATTTCGATGACCTTATCGAAATCTCAAGAGATCTGAATCAGAATTTCACTCTCTTCTACAACGGACCAAACTGCGGTGCTTCCGCACCGGATCATTTTCACTTCCAGGCAATTCCTAAAAAAACACTTCCTTTAGAAAACGAAATAGCCAAACTAAAAGAATTAAACCGGGGGAATCTGCTGAAAGAAGATAAAACCGAGATCTGTTTTCTGGACAATTATTTGCGGTATGGAATTGTTATGGAGTCATCAAGTAAAGGCGAGATTCAAAGCATTTTTAAAAATGTTGCGAATATCTTCCGGAATATATCCCTGCCCAACGAGGAACCGATGTGGAACATTATCAGTTCTTACGGTGAAAACAAATGGACAGTTGTAATCTTCCCGAGAAGAAATCACAGACCGGATCAGTATTACAAAGAAGGATCCGCGAAAATTATGATTAGTCCAGCGGCAGTAGATTTAGGAGGAGTTTTTGTTCTTCCTCGAGAGGAGGACTGGAAGAAAATAGCGGCACATGATGTAATTGATATTTTCAAACAGGTTTCAGTTACAAAAGAATTTTTTGAATACTTAAGAAAGAAAATAACAGATTACATGACGAAGTAAGGAATGCCGATTAAGCCGGTCGTCTCAAAAGTGTGGAGTCGATGTTTTTCCTTTGAATCCTTTTTAAAAAACGATAAGTACAGAATTATTGCTCTTAAGACGACCCTCGGCGCCATTTTACTTGCGGGATTTGTTATACTCATCGAGAGCCAGTTTTTCCAGGTCTTTTTTCATTTCTTTTGATAGAATAACCGACTCGTAATATTTTCCGTCTTTCCCCTTATGGTCCGGGGAAGAAATGAACAGTCCGTTGGATCCATTTACAACACGGAATCCTTTAATGGTAATTTCATCAATTGTCTGGAAATCAAAAAAGGCAACCGTTTTGCTTCTGGAATTCCCGTCCAGAAGATTCATACGGACAATCTTCATTTGAGCCTCCTGATAATTAGTTAGACAGTTAAACCACCCCAACAATTTTAAGTCTCCGGGATTTTATTTACGATTCCAACAAAGTTGGATTCGAAATCGTTAGAATCACCCAGAAATAAGGATCGAATCATAATATTTACAATTGAAATTATTACTCTTACGGAAAATAAGCGTTGTATTACAATAATTCAATTTTTAAAATATTAGATTTATTGAGAGGTGAAGGAATTGCTGATAGGTATAAGAAGTAATTTATATTAATGTTTTTGAGGTTATACCGCCACCGGTTAAGAATCCATGAACAGTTTTTATCAGAGAAGTTTTACGGCTATAAAGCTTACATCGTCTTCCAATTCTCCGCCGGTATAACTTAACAATTCATTTTTCATCTGTTCAACGGAATCCTCTTCTGTTCTCATTCCGGTTATGAAATTGATAAGCTTTTCCTGTCCGTACAGAAGTCCTTCCTTATTCCTTGCTTCTGTAATACCGTCAGTAACCAGGAAGATCTCATCACCTGTATTAAGTTTAATTTCATGATCTTCATATTCGCCTGTACTGCTGAATCCAAGCAGCAATCCTGTTGAATGGATCAGTTTAGCCTCGCCTGATTTGTAAACAATCGGCAAATCTCCGGCACCGGAATATTTTGCAACCTTATTTTTTTTATCGAGGAGAACAATTGAAAGCGTAATAAACACTTCGGAAATTCTTTCGTCCTTAAAAACCGATTCGTTAACTTTATGCAGAATATCACTCGGGCTATATTCACTGGAAGATTCAAGGACAAACCTTGTTGCACTTCTAACGTAACCCGCGTATGCAACTGCAAAATACCAGGCGCCCCATCTTTTTCCCATGACGTCGCCAAGAACGATTGCAATATTATTTTCATCGATTTTAAAATAATCAATGAAATCCCCGCCGGGTACATTTTTAAATGGCAGATGCCAGTGTTTAATACTGAATCCTTCAAACTGGGGAGCTTCATCGGGAACCACCTTTGCGCCCATTGAATCCGCTGCTTTCTGAACCTCGTCAACAATTTTTACTCTTTCCTTTTCAAGGCTCTTAAGAATAGCGGATACCTTTGCGATTACAACTTTGGGGCTGGAAGTTTTTATTATGTAGTCTTCAATCTCAAGATCAAATCCCTGCAGAATATCCTCTTCGGCACCTTTTGCAGTAAGGAAAACAAATGGAATCGATTTTAAATCTGTATCATCAAGCAATTTTTTTCTAAACTCAAATCCATCCATTTCCGGCATCATCACATCGCTGATAATTATATCCGGTCGGTTTCTATGTGCAAACTCAAGTCCCTCTTTTCCGTTATTTGCATGATCACAAACAAAGCCTGCTTTTGTAAGGTTGTAGATAAACAATTTCGCTATATTAAATTCGTCTTCAACCAATAGAATTTTATTTGGAATTTTGCTGTCGCTTACTGGCACGCTTGACCTGTATCCTATTTGTTAAAATTGCTGAAACTCTTAATTGCGTCCTGAAGATCCCCGAACGATTCAAAAATTCTGAAAAGACGGGTCAGTTCGAACATTGCGCGGACCGCTGGTTTGAATCCGACAAGTTTAAGATCGCCTTTAAGAGCCGCCACTTTCTTCAGAGTATTCACTATCACACCAAGAAAAGTTGAATCGATAAACTCGACCGATGAGATATCAATAATCACTTTTTTATAGCCGGCATCGATTTTATCGTTAATCATACTCTTAAGCTGGTCGGCTTCTTTTAATGTTGCCCTGTCCAGATTTATAATTTCAACAACAATATCATCAATTACTTCTTCAATAATACCCATAAACGTCTCCTATTTTTTTTCTGCACTGATCTTATATTTCTCCATCAGCCTGTATAAAGTTGCCCTTCCAATTTTCAATTTTCTGGCTGCTTCAACAATATTATTATTGGTTACCTTTAAAGCGTGTTTTATGGCTTCTTCTTTCAATTTCTCAAAAGGAACTACGGGAGAACTGTCGTTAAAAATTTCAGCGGATGAAATCATGTGGCCGCTTTTTAGTTGCATCGTAATGCTATCGGGCAGAACATCCTGTTCAATTAGATCGCCATCGCTTAGAATGAGGCAGCGCTCAATTGTGTTTTCAAGTTCTCTTACGTTACCAGGCCAGTCGTAATCATAAAGTATTTTAAGTGTCGTCTTAGAAAGATTCTTAATATTTTTGCCGAGCTTCTGATTAAAATGTTTAACAAAGTGATCGATAAGTACCACAATATCCCTTCTCCGTTCGCGCAACGGGGGAATATGAATAGGGAATGAACTTAAACGGTAATAAAGATCCTCTCTGAAACCTTTTGATTCAACGGCATTCTTCAAATCCCTGTTTGTAGCCGAGATAATCCGCACATCACTTTTAATAATCTCATTACCGCCAATGCGTTCGAACTCCTTCATCTGAATCACACGCAATATTTTTGCCTGCAGCGACATTTCCATTTCGCCAATCTCATCCAGAAATATTGTACCTCCTCTGGCTAATTCAAACTTTCCGATCTTTCTCTGGTGAGCGCCGGTAAACGATCCTTTTTCATGACCGAACAGTTCGCTTTCAAGAAGTTCGCGCGGAATCGAAGCACAATTAACAACAACAAAAGGGGCGTCCTTTCTTTTGCCGTTATAATGAATGGCCCGGGCAACCAATTCCTTACCAGTACCACTCTCACCTGTTATTAAAACGGTTATATCATTATTCAGGACTTTTGAAACCATTTTGAACGCTTCCTGCATCCTGTCGTCCGCGGAGACGATATTTTCAAAACTGAATTCTTTCTGGAGATTCTCTTTCAGGTTTTCTAATTCACGTTCCAGGTCGTAATTCTTTAATGCGTTTCTAATAGCAGGTTCAAGACGGTTTTTATCGATCGGTTTAGGGAAATAATCGAAGGCACCAAGCCGGACGGATTCAAGTGCAACTTCAACGCTTCCCTGTGCAGAAAGCATAATAACAGGAAGATTGGGATGTTTCGATTTTATAGTTCGTAAGACATCATTTCCGTTTATATCCGGAAGCATAATATCCAGCAGAACCAGATCCGGATTTTCGTTTAAAGAATTAAGAGCATCACTGCCGTTTGTGAATGTTTTAACGTTATAATTCCACTGGGTCTTGCACCAGTGTGTCAACATTTTAAGAATTGCCTCCTCATCATCCACAATGAAAATAAGCTTATTCATTTGCCCTCGTTATACTACTGTTTAGGTAACCTGATAATAAAAGTAGAACCTTTATTCTCCTCGCTTCTAACGCGTACTACACCCTTATGAAGTTCTACAATCTGTTTAACTGTTACAAGTCCGAATCCGGCACCCATCAGTGGTGCGCCGGGTCTCTGAATTTTGGTAAATTTATCGAACAATCTCGGAATATCTTTTTCCGGAATTCCAATGCCCGTATCAGTAATGTTAAATTCGACTTCCCTGCCGTGATCAACCAGAAAAAGAAATATTCTGCCCCCTTTGTTAGTAAACTTAATTGAGTTGGACATAAGATTATAAATTACCTGACCAATTCTTGCCCGATCTGCAACAATATTAATTTCGTCTTCAGGAAAATCTTTTGAGAGATGAATTTCTTTTTCGGTCAACTGTTTTTGATACAAATCAATTATTTCATGAAAAAGATCCGCGAGATTAAAGCTTTCCTTTTTCAGCTCCTCCTCTCCCGATTCCAGTTTTGAAAAATCGAGGACATCATTAATCAGTTTGGCAAGTCTTTTTCCTTCGCTAAGAATAATCTCGTTGAACTCCCGGGCCGTCTCTTTCGGAAGATCCGGGTCGGAAAGTATTGTCTCTGCGAAACCGACGATTGAGGCAAGGGGTGTACGCAATTCATGAGAAATATTCGAGATAAATTCGCTTTTAAGTTTATTCAGCTCCTCAAGTACATTTATTTTATGCCGGGCTCTTTCCCTTTCGATAGAGATGATCCTGTTGGCCTCAACAAGTTTTGCATTAAGGTCCCGGATTTTCTGTTCGTCGAGTTTCCGGTTTGTAATATTTCTTCCGATGCTAATCATTCCGGAGACTTCGCCGTCGCTCATCATCGGTTTTGCATGGATCTCAAAGGTAACGCTTTTATCAAACCGGTCCAGAAAAACCGCTTCAAAAGTGGTTACTTCGCTTGAACTTAAAATTCTTGTGAATGCTTCGGCTATTTTGGATTCATCTTCTTTATCAATGAACTCAAGAAAATGCTTTCCTATCATTTCTTCAGGGACATAACCAAGAGCACTTGCGCCGTTCTTATTTACAAGGCTGAAATATCCGAACCCGTTAAGAATAAATATCAGGTCGTCGGCTGTATCAATAAGCATTCTGAATTTTTCTTCGGAGTTTTCGAGTTTGAGCTGAACAATTTTCTCTTCCGATATTTCATTAATTGTTCCAACAACACGTACAACCTCGCCTTCCCTCAATATCGGAATTCCCGAATGTCTAACCCAGCGCTCTTTACCGAAACGGTCTTTCATTCTGTACTCAACCGAACAGACTTCACCTTTTCTTAGCCTGTCTGTAAAGCCGCGAAATTTATGGAAGTGATCCTGATCGATTGATCGGAGAATAAGAAGCTTGTTTTCGTAGATCTCCTGCGGAGAATAGCCGAAGAGATTTCTAACCGCGTCAGTAATAAAATGATATCTATCTCCCCCTGCATCAGTAGAATAGATGACAGTAGGAATTGTAGTTAATGCTTCTTTATAGAGCTGATCAATATCGGATTCAACCGCCGGGCCGGACTCCAGAAGTTCTTTTTTTATAGCATCGGTATGCTCGCTGATTTTCGTTTTGATTGATTTTAAATCAGGTAATTTTTCTCTACTTAAAAGGACTAAATAGAAATCGCATGAATTATTCACCAGTATTTTATCCCTGTAAATAGAGAGTAAGCCCGACTCCTCTTTTAAACGGATAAATTGTTTAGATTTATAGAGGTCGGCTAGAGCCGAATTCTTATCGGCAATCAATTTATTAATTGCGGCAATATTCCCGTTTTCAATATCAGTTAGCCCGATATCACACAAAATCGAAAAGGATTTTTTCCCCTTTTTAAATAGATAACCCGCATCAAATCTGATTGACGATTGAATACCGCGGAGTATGTCTGCAAGTCTACCGGTCATTCATAACTTTCATAGTTGATATAAAACCGATCTTAAAATAATAAAATCATATGAGTAATAATATAACATAGTTCAAGCGTTGGAACGGGGCTTTTGGAACAGGTATATGTAAAATAAAAGACACAATACCGAGGCCATTATCCAATATCCGTATTGCTTATCCAGCTCAACGGTCAGAGAGCCTAAAAGTGGACCGGCAATTGTACCTAAACCGTACATCATCACAAAGAAACCGTTTGCCTGTGCCATATATTTTTTATTCACCTGTTCGACTGTGTAATTTAATCCAACGGTATAAAACGCGGGAACAATTCCTCCCATTGCAAAAAAGGCTATTAACAGAGTAACGAATTCTTTAACTGCGACAGGAATCAGAAAGAGTAGCGCAAGGATAGAAGAGATGTAAAGAAGAAGCCGGTGTTTGCTCAACTTATCGGCGATCGAACCGATTACATAAAGTAAAACAATTCCTCCAACGACAAATGACGCAAGAAAGATCGAAACTTCCTCAGTTCCAAACCGGTTCCTTAAACCGTACATCGGAAGAGCAACTATAATAGAGGATTCGAAAAGCCCATATACAATTCCGGCCAAAAGACCGATAACGGGCATTCTGGAAAGCGGCATCTTTTCCGGAATTTCTTCGGATGATTTAATTCTAAAGTCGTCCAGTATAAGATACTCGAAAATCAGTACTACAAACATTATCAAAGCTCCGATAACGAAAGGAACCCAATCTGCTAAATTAATTGTCCATATCAATAGCGTACCCACAGCAACCCCCGCGGAAAGCAGAACAACATAAAGACTTATGTTTTTACCCCGATTGGAATCATTGCTATAGTGATTAATCATAACCTCGGTTGAAACAAAAATAAACGTGCCTCCGATTCCCATTAAAAATTTTATCGGATATAAAAGCGGGTAAATAAACCAGAAGACGTGCGCAACTGCGCCGAGCATCCAGATAATCAATCCGGCGAGAAGGACTCTTTTTACACCGAGTTTATCGATTAATCTTCCTGTAAAACGGGAAAACAGGGCTATACTCAGGTAGCCAGTCATAGTTGTAGAGCCGGTAATAAAACTCGACGCTCCCGCCTGTTCAAGAAGCAGAACAGTAACAGGGGTTATCAGACCGAATCCAATTCCTCCAATCCCGATACCGACTAAGGCAAGATAGATATTCTTGTTCATAAGAATTTATAATGACACGCTAAAATAGTTCAAGGTAAAATAAATAAACAATTATTCGGCAAGCTTTATTATAATTGCGGTAGTAAAAAGCAATTTTATATTATTTATGGAAAACAGAAGAAAACCGCTTTTGCTCGCGCCGGCCGGCAACTGGACAATGCTCAACACAGCTATTAGTGCCGGAGCCGATGAAATCTATTTCGGCGTGAAAGACCTTAACATGCGGGCCAAAGCAAACAACTTTGATATATCCGAGCTGCCGGAGATCGTTTCCGCGTGCCGGGAAAAGAATGTTAAAACACATCTTACGCTCAACAGCATAGTATTCGAGCACGAACTTGAACAACTCGACCGCATTGTGAAAGCCGCCAAATCCGCCGGCGTTGATATGATAATCTGCTGGGACCATGCGGTTATAATGAAATGCCGGGAATACGGAATTCCTTTCTGCATAAGCACTCAGGCTTCTATATCCAACTCTCAAGCAGCACTGTATTTCGAAAATCTCGGTGCCGGAAGGGTAGTTCTGGCTCGCGAGTGTACTCTTGATAAAATAATTGAGATAAAACAGAAAACCAATGTGGAAGTAGAAGTTTTTATTCACGGCGCTATGTGTATTGCTGTCAGCGGAAGATGCTTTATGAGTCACGAGATATTCGATAAAAGCGCCAACCGCGGAGAATGTATTCAACCCTGCAGAAGAGAATATGAGATCATCGACAAGGACGATAAGTACTCTATGATAGTCGGAGAGGATTATATACTGTCGCCAAAAGACCTCTGTACAATAGGGTTTATAGATAAACTTATTGAAGCCGGAATTGACGCGTTCAAAATTGAAGGAAGAAAGAGAAGTCCGGAGTATATTGGTAAAACCGTTTCGGTTTACAGAGAGGCGATTGAGAGGTATTTTTCGAATACTCTTTCGCGGGAAAAGAAAGAGGATCTGGAAAATGAATTGAAGAAAGTCTATAACCGGGGATTCTCGCCCGGATTTTATTTGGGTCAGCCGGGTTCGGAAAGTTATGCCAAAAGTTACGGAAGCATAGCAACGACAAGAAAAGTATATGCGGGTAAGGTGGTTAATTATTATAAGAAAAGTAAAATTGCTCAAATCAAGATTGAAGCTGAAAAAATTTCGAGCGGGGATTTAATTTATATTACCGGCAATACTACCGGAAATCTGGAAATATCCGTCGGTGAAATTTATAAAGACGATTTGCTGATTGCTACCGCTGAGAAAGGGGATAACGTAACAATTCAATGCGGAGAGAGAGTCCGCGAGTTTGACAAAGTATATAAAATTATTGAGCTGGAGAGGTGAGATTATTTCCAGTTTAATGTCGGCGGTTTATTGCCGGAAACATTAAAGCTTGCCAGTGCGTCATCGAGTGCTGTGAAGGTTTTAAAAACCTTGTCCATTCTCGTTAGAACAAATAATAACGAAGGGACTTCCTTGTTATAAACAAGTCTTAAATCCCCGTTAAGTGAATTTACTTTTTTAAGAATAGCAACCATTGCGCCGAGGAAAGTTGAATCGATATATTCGCAAATACTCAGGTCAATAATTATTTTATGTGAACCGCTGTTTACAATGCCGCTAACATATTCTTTAAAGGTAACCGCTTTGGCCAATGTCGCCCTCGTCAAAAAGACGTGAATGACCATCACATCACTGAATTTTTCCGACTTGAATTCCATTCTCTAAAAATAAATTGTAGTTTGTTTTCGGGGGTTCAATATATGAATTTATGGCCTAATTTAAAACCGGGTGTTTAGAATTGCCTTCCTAAATCACTCTCTAAAAAAAATTATTCGATAATTTCAATACAGAACCAATCCAAGGAAGAATAGGGAGACAAGTTTGATGAAACTTGATTTTAAAAAAAAGAAGGCGAAGGACCTTCTTAAACTTACTTTCCCTTCGCCAGCCTTAAGGACTAAGTCCTTGATGTGTGTGTGTTTAAGTATATGCAATTCGAATGCCACAAGCCGGATTTTAATTCTACCAAGAAAAAACATCTAAACGAGTCAATTAATGGGGTTTTTTAAAATTATAATCAGCTGTTGAATAAAGATCGGTGCGAATATTTTTCGTTCTATCTGAAAATTATGCGAGGCTTAAAATCTGATCGGGATTTTAAAATTAAGGTTAAGGTTTCCTCTTTCGCCTGAAAAAGTGACTCTCTCTTCCCCTCCGTTAGTTAAAACTTCATCCCTGTCATTAAAGATCAGCAGATCAATCTGGCTGTAAATCCAGATCAGTACGTAAGAGGCAATAAGAACATTTCTGGTTTTATAAGAGCTGTTAAATGAATCATATTTAGCCTGGATCAGATTCCTGTTAATCTCGTTTATATATTCTTTCTCTTTTTTATTTGAATCGAAAATAAAATAGATCATTGCTGCAAGATTTGCGGATGATGCCGCAGTAAGCAGATATCCCTTTGTTCCGCTGTTATTGGATATCTGTCCCCATCCCGGGACAAAAATATTTTTTAGTATTGCGGTTTTGTAAGACGGATCGGTCAAATACTTCTGCGTCTGATCCGTAGTGTCCTTTGTAGTTGACTCCGGTTTCAATGATTTAACAAAATCGGTTTTCACATTTTCAAAAATTGTAATAAGGCGTGGAGAAATTTTCGAGGGATCGGGTATAAAATTATTGTCGACCTTTAAAATCTCGAGGAAACTATTCTGGGCCGAAGACTCATCCCCAATCGAATAAAACGATACAACTCTCATCAAGTAAACTTCTATTCTCAACGAATCGGAAATCCCGCCCTGCTTTATCAATGTATTAGATAGATTGATAACTTTTTCATATTCAAACGCTTCATATTCATCTTTAACCTGATTGAACGTAACTTCCTGTGCCGTAATTACAGCGGTTAAAAAGAAGAAGAATATAATTATCAGTTTTTTTGTCATTTGATAAGGATCATTTTTTGTGTTTGAATTGATCCGGCGGTTTTCTTAAAACTATCCCCGCTGATTTTAAGTGTGAGGAAATAAATTCCGCTGGGAACTTTACTTCCGTTTGTATCCAGACCGTTCCATACTTTTGTATGCGATCCGGCTTTTGCAAATCCTTTTTCCAGGTTTATTACGTGTTCGCCGAGCACCGAGTAAATATCGAGAGAAATATTTGATCCGTCCGCAAGTTCATACTGAATATTCGTAGATGGATTAAATGGATTGGGATAATTCGGATAGAGTTTATGTGATAACGGAATGACAGATGTCTCATCCTCAACTGAAGTGACCTGTTCCAGGATCTCGACATAAGGCACGGTGTTGCCGGAATGACCACGGTCGGTTCTGCCACCGAAAACAGCAACGAGGCCGTTTTTATATGCAACCGCCATAAGATTTGTGCGGGCATATGTAAGGGGCGGACCCTGTCTAATTTCGAGAGTTCCATCTGGCCGGAACTCTATCTCTTCAACCGTGTTAAGGGCTCCCAGCTTCTCGTTATAACCGCCGATTATAAATCCTTTCTGACTTAAGGGATTATAAACGGCAGAACCAGCTGCGCGCACTTCGAGAAGCTGTTCGGTCAGATTCTCAAGTCTCTGCTGCGGAATATTAAATCTCTGAATAGCGTTGGTTACTCCGTTCATTACACCGCCGAATATGAAAATATTGCTCCCGACAATAAAAGTCATTCTCTGACTTAGTGTATTCGACGACGGGGATTTGAAAGTAAATCCGACCTGTTTTGTATTAAGGTTATAACCGACAATATAATCGAGCGTATCGCTCGGGTTCTGGGCATCCCCGCCGATTATATAAAAATTATCTCCTATCACCTGACCCGTGGAAAACGACCTTCCGAAATTCCTTCCCCTATCATAAACCGACGGCAGATTCGTAACGATTTTATAATCCCATGTTTCAATCGCATTTTTATCGGTAGATGATTCAACAGTACCGCCGAAATACATAATGCTGTTTTTCCATATATCTGCAACGAACTGATCGCGGGTTTGAAGCATTCGGCCGACAATAGTCCATGTATTTTTAACCACGTCATATTCCTGGATCCAATCGACGGCACTCTGGAGGGAATCCGAATACCCGCCGAAGAGATATATCTTATCACTGCCCGATGCAATATCATATACAACCTGGGCTCCCGAAACCGGATACTTCATTGTTCCAACAACTCTCCACCTGTATTGCTGGGAAGAGATCTGAAGTGTAAAGAGAAATAATATCAACAACGCGAATATTCTTACCTTCATATAAATTACTTTTTGAAAGTGAATCTGAAATTTAATGTATCCCCGCGGGAAATTGTAAAGGCCGTATCAATGTCTTTATAACTCGGGTGTTTTATTACAAGTCGGACCGGACCCGGTGCCACTCTTATCAATTCTTTTTCCGGAAGCGGTGTTGTTCCCTTAAAATCTTCATTTACATAGACATTTCCCCAGGGAGCTACTCTGCACCGGATATACCCGATTGTTGATTCCAGAGAAACCCTGAATCTTGTTGTTTCTCCCTGTATAACATTAACAACATCCGAAAAAACAGGATAATCGGGATGAACAAGTTTAATTGTATGCTCGCCTTCCTGATAAACCAGCGGTTTTGTGAATGGTGTTAACCCGATTCTTTCTCCGTCAATAAAAACTTCTGCATACGGAGAAACATTAACCAGGAGCTGGCCGTATTTTACAACGGGCACATTCTGAGATTGGTCCTGATCCATTTTATTATTCCCCTGCTCAACAAGAGGCTTATTAAGATTAGCGGGATTTACTTCATCCTGATTGATCTCATCCCGATTTATGCCGGATTCGGAATTGTTCCTTCCCGCAGTATCGGTGCTATTAGAAATCTCTTTATTCTCGGGATTTAAATTTGATTCAACTCCCGGATTCTCCAGCTTCATCATAATTATTATCAGAATTGCTACAACCGAAACAATGGCCATTAGCCATAAGAGTTTTTTCGATCTCCCGCTCTCCCTTTCATACTGTTCAACTGTCATTGTCGGCTGTTCATCGGGTATATTCAATTCGTTAAGAATTTCCCGCGCAGAATCATATCTTTTAGATAAATTTTTCTGAAGAAGTTTTGAAAGTAAATTCCCGATCTGTTCCGGTAAGTCTTTAACCTGGTTCGAAATGTTTCCCTCGTCGAATCCCATTATTTCATTTAGTGTTAAGCTAACATTCTCTTTTAAGAACGGATTCCTGCCTGTAAACATTTCAAACAAAACAACACCCGCAGAGAAGAGATCGGATTGGGGATTTAATTTTGCGCCTCGGACCTGTTCCGGCGACATATAACTCGGGGTTCCGACAATTGAATACGGATTAGTAACAAAGTTGTCCTCGGCGGAAAGAGCCAGTCCGAAATCGCCGAGTTTAAGATTAAGATTTTTATCGATGAAAATATTCTCGGGCTTGATATCACGGTGAATTATCTGGTGAGCGTGTGCAAAGTCGAGAGCTTTAAGGAGCTGAACCATCAGTTTTTCTTTCTGATCAGGCTCAAGAGATTTTGTTTTAAATATGTTGCGAAGGCTCACGCCGTCTATATATTCGAACGAAATATAAAAATATTCTTTGGCTGTTCCGAAGTCGAGAACCTTAATAATATTCGGATGATCAAGCTTTGCAAGAAGTTTTGCCTCCCGTTTAAAACGTTCCACCAACGCATGGTCGGATATTTTCTGCGTGTTGAGAACTTTAAGAATAATTTTCTTGCTCAGATAAACATGATTCGCAAGGAAAACGGCCGCGTGTTCATCTTTTTTAAGGACTTCAAGTATTTCGAATTTTTCGAACAATATTTCAGTTGTTATTCCAAGCATTCTATTGCTCGCCCATCTCCTTTAATTTGAGTTGTATCCACCTTACCGAAACATCAAGAGATTTTGCGGTAAGCGTTCGGTTGCCGTTAAATTCTTCGAGACGTTTTTTGAGAAGCAGCATTTCAAATTCATGAAGAGTCCCCTTAAAATCCGCAACATCCCTGCTGTCTTCCATTATTATATGTTCGTTTGAAATTCTGTTTGTATCGCTAAGTATCAGAGCTCTTTGAACCACATTGATCAGCTGCCTAATATTTCCCGGCCAGTAGTAATTTTCAAGTTTTTTAATTGCGGACGGGTCGATAGAGACATCTTTTCTTCCGAGTTTCCTGGCAAAGTAACTGGCCAGCATCGGAATATCCTCTCGCCTTTCACGTAACGGCGGCATTTTAATAGGAAAAACGTTCAACCGGTAGAAAAGATCCTCCCTGAACTGTCCGTCTTTTGTAAGTGAATGGAGGTCTTTATTAGTGGCCGCAATAATTCTTACATCCGCTTTTTTTACTTTGGTATCGCCGAGCCGGATAATTTCCCTGCTTTCAAGAACACGAAGAAGTTTTGCCTGGAGAGCCGTGGAAATATCCCCGATTTCGTCCAGGAAAAACGTGCCTCCTTCCGCTGCTTCGATGAGTCCCTGCTTATCCGAATTGGCGCCCGTGAAAGCGCCCTTTTTATAACCGAACAATTCGCTTTCGAGTAGATTATCCGGAATCGATCCGCAGAACTGCGCAAGAAAAGGTTTTTCCTTTCTTTTACTCAGCTGATGAATCGCTTTCGCAGCAATTTCCTTTCCTGTTCCGCTCTCGCCGACAATTAATACTGTAGCGTCTGTCTGGGCAACCTTGTAAAGGAGTTGGGAAAGGTTTCTCATAACAACGCTTGCACCGATCATGTCGGGAATTTCTTCGGTGGACTGGAGTTTGTTTGTTAGAATAATGTTTTCTTTTTCCAGTTCTTCGAGCTTCAGAATTTTATCGAGGGCTAATGAAACCAGGTTCGAGAAGAAATTAAGGAATGTGAGATTTTCTTCGGTGAATTCCCGGCGGTCCAGAGTACTATCGGCAATAATAACACCCCAGACTTTCCCGTTCCTTTTAATCGGCACACCGATCACCGATTTAATTCTGTGAATCTGAACGCTTTCAAACTGAGAAAGGTGCGGGTCGCTCATTACATCGTGATATAAGAGAGGTTTCTTTTCCTGTATTACCTTCTGAAGTATTCCCGAAGAAAACTCGCCGAGGTCTGTAATGTTTTCACTCGAGATCTTCCTCCCCGTAATTATCGAAAAATTATTTGTAGAGTCGTCGTATTTAACAAAAATCCCCCGTTCGGCATTAATAATCTTAATTACAATGTCGATTGTATCTTCAATTAAAGAATCCTGTCGGGTAGCGGAATTTAAAATCTGTGTAAACTCGTATAGAGCTTCGAACTCTTCCCTGGAAAGATTTTTAACATGGCTAATATTTTCAGTAACAAGATTTTTCATTTTGATCACTTGACAACAAAAGATGCCGGTTTAGAACGGCACCGGTTCTGGAAATCGTCCACAGCCCAGACGACCCAATAATACTCACCCGGAGAAAGGTCAAAATCGGGTGTTGTTTCCACGTCCTCTTTGGAAATATTTTCTTTGTCCCATATTGGTTGGGGAACGAGTTCGTCTGTATAAATTTCAACTTTGTATTTGAAATTGAATCCGGGAAGAAAGCGATACCATTTAAGAACAGGCTTCGTATTCACCGAGATTTTATTCAACGGTTCGCGGATTATAACTTCCTGTTTAATTATTCGCATTACATTGGTGGAGCCCGTTAAAAAAGCTTTATGGGTATTATCAATCGTAACCAGTTCAAATTTCTTGCCGATAACAATGTCGAGAGAAGTAACATTGAGATCTGCAGGAGTAAATGAACCTTCGAACATATTCAGGACAGGGCTAAAGCTTAGCTTTTTTGAAAAAGCGAGCTCATCACACTTTAAGTAGACAGTATCGATTGTGTTATCGGGATCCGATATCGATACCTGACCGTTTAATCTGCTATCCTGAACATCTGCATACCTGTTCTGAACAATTGTAAAAAGATTGAATTTGTTTATTTGAGGAATTGCGTTTAAAGAAACATCCTCCCGTTTGTTCTTCTGGCCTGCCCAAACAATTCTTACCGAATCTTTTGAATATCCATCCTTTTCAAAAATCAGGATTCCATCATTCATAACCAATTCATCCAGCTTATAATAACCGTTCTGATCTGTCTGAACGGTGAGGTTCTTATCCTTCCAGAAAACTTTTACACCCGCAATCGGTTGCTGCGGAAGAGCTGTTGTTTTTATAGTCCCCTCTATTGAAGTCAACTTGTAATCAGGGCTCGAGGGATCAAGGGGGTTCAATCTCGGTGCATCACATGAAAGTTGAGAGATAAGAACCAAAACAGCAAAAATGATTGCTAAATATTTTTTCATTAAAAAAGTCAAAAAATCACATAATAAGATAGGTTGTTTGTGCAAATTTTTCGCACCACGCAAAATTTTGTGGGTATAATATGCAGAATTTATTAGAAATTAAAAATTCAAAAATATGTTTCCCGTGAGGAAAAGTACCGCTTTACCGCTTATTCTAACCCGGTCACCAGCTTGAACACATTTTAATTCACCGCCTCTTAAAGAGACCTGATGGGCCAGCAGCTCATTTTTGCCGAGCCTTCCAGACCAGTAAGGAGTTAGTACCGTATGCGCTGAGCCAGTAACCGGATCCTCATTAATTCCAAGGTTTGGAGCAAACATCCTTGAGACAAAATCAACGTTTTTTCCGGGCGCAGTAATAATCATATGAACCGGATGAAGAGTTTTAAGCCGTTCAAAATCGGGATTATAGTTTCGAATATAATCTTCCGAATCGAAGACCAGAAATAAATATTCTCCTCCTTCAAGTATTTCAACCGGTTCGCGATCGAAACATTCAGAAATTTTATCGGGTCTTTTAGCTGGCTTCGGTTTATTCGATGGAAAATCGAGTGTAAGATATTCGCTGTTGCGTTCGACCGCAAGAATTCCGCTTCTTGAATTAAAATTTACTTTACTGCTCTCTTTTTCGAAAAAGTTGAAGATTACAAACGCAGAAGCTAGAGTTGCGTGTCCGCACAAATTAACTTCTTTAAGCGGAGTCATCCACCTTATATGATAATTCTCTTTTTCTTTTACAAAGAAAGCTGTTTCGGCCAGATTATTTTCTGCGGCGATCTTCTGCATCGTACCGTAGTCCAGCCATTTATCCAGAGGAACAACTGCTGCGGGATTACCGCCAAACAACTCACCGGTGAACGCATCAACCTGGTAAATCGGAAGTGTCATATTGTCTCCTGAAAATCTTGATCATGATCGGGATCATGCTCTTGATCATTAGAATGAATAATTAGAAGTATTTGTCTTTATGTAAAAATGGAATAACTGCAACTTTCAATCCTTCTATATAAAGTTCTTTCCTGTTCATAACTCCGTTTGTAAAATAGCCGATAGCACCCTGTTTCTGTTTGGTGTTCTCTTCGTTCTGAATCTGATCCATCACATCGCCAAGCTCTATTCCGTCAAGAAGCTTATCAACAACCGGCTTCGGTAATTCAAAAAGCGGTGATGTTCCAAATCCTTCTTTGCCGGCACTATCAATAACACACATACATCCGAACGCGAACCATTTGTCGAATAGTTTCGCAATTCCTCCCTCAATTCCAATAAAAAGGTCGGCACCGATATTTTTATTATTACAATACGACTGTAAAAACAGCGCGCGATTCCTTGCGCCGATGAAGGTTTCATCGCCTACCGGCTGAACGGATACTCCAGATTCAGCGTCCATCCCAATTACATCGATACTCTCAAAGTAATTGGAAAGAGCTTCTTTAACAGAATCAATTTTAACCGGATTTTTTGAGCCGACAAATATTTTCATTTTGCAAAGAATAAAATTAGAGGTCTCCACATTCTCTTCGCCCAGGCAGCTTCATTATGTTCTGCCTCGTTATCAATAAACAGAAAAAAATCTTTCTCTTTATTAAACCCGTGTGATTTAAGCGCGTCTATCATTTCATCTATTCCCGGCTGCAGAACCGATTCAAGCCCAACGCCGCCGTTATCCAGGTAAAAGAGGAGATTCTTTTTCCTGCCCGAATAATTTCTTACGACATCAACATAGTTGTAATCCCTGAATTTAAATGCGGGCGAGAAGCAGGCAGCTTTCGAAAATACTTCGGGATAATCCCAGGCGATTACAAAAGAGATTAATCCCCCCATCGACGAGCCGCCTACAGCTGTGTTTAAACGGTCGGGCAGTGTTCTGTAATTTGAATCTACAAACGGTTTAATCTTCTCGACAATCAGCTTCATATACAATTCCCCGAGCGGAGTTTTACTGTATTCACTGGCACGGTCGGATGTATTATTGATCCCCACCAGAATAAACGGTTTAATCTCACCCTTGCGGATAAGAGTATCCGCAGTCTCATCAACTTGCCAGTCGATAAAAGTATTGGAAGTACGTGGGTTTACAAGATTCTGCCCGTCGTGCATATATAGAACCGGATAACGCTGATCCTGATTCTCATTATAACCGGGCGGAAGCCCGACGAATATATCGCGCGGCTTCAAACCATCAATCATAAAATCTTTATGAAATTCAACCGTGCCGGTAATTTGTCCTTTAACAACAAAATTAAATTTATCCCTCCAGTTCATAACTGTAATAACAACTACGGTATCCTTTTCTGCTGTAAGGATTGTATTCGGAGGAATAGTAGAATCGCTTCCAAGAGCTTCTGTATCCCAGCTTCCCTTGGTAAATTTAAACTCCATCCGGAATCCTTTTGGAACCTGGAGTTTTCTCCTCCATGTTTTATTTCCGATATTATCAAGCATAACTTTATCCGGCTGCCAGTTGCCGAGCAGTTCCGAATTTCCGGAGACATAAACTTTTGAAGAATCGCCGAGCGTAGGCGAAACAACTTCTAATGTAACATTAATTGTTTGAGCCGACAGATTTATTCCAAGAAAGAAAATCAGGATAGAATACAACTTCTTCATTTTAACACCATTTTTTAACCCGTCAAAAATAACAATTATTATTATTTCTTATAACTCTTGAAAAAGCTTGTCAAATATTAAATATTCTTTTCATATAGTCTAAACGATTGGTATTTTTCAAAAGATAATTTTCAACGTCTTGGAGCCTCCCAAATGAAAATCAAACATCTATTAACAGCAGCGCTATTCGTTTTCTTTTTCACCAGTTTAAGTGCTCAGCCGAATTACAGAAAAGAGATTAAGATTCCCGACATTCCGGGATACAAATCTTTAAAATGCGATTTCCATTCACATACGGTTTTTTCGGACGGAACAGTATGGCCTACATTCAGAATAGAAGAAGCATGGCGGAGCGGGCTGGACGCAATTGCAATAACGGATCATATTGAGTATCAGCCGCACAAGGATTATGTTCCTACGAATCACAACGCCGCATATGAGATCGGCAATGCTCTTGCAGATCAGCTCGGCATTATTCTGATCCACGGTTCAGAGATTACACGCAGTATGCCTCCCGGGCATCTCAATGCTATTTTTATTACGGATGCTAACGCTCTTGTAAAAGACGACTGGCGGGACGCTATTAAAGAAGCCGTTAAACAGGGAGGGCTTGTTTTCTGGAATCATCCCGGATGGACCGGTCAGCAGCCCGACGGAGTTGCGCGCTGGTACGATGAACACACCTACCTTTTAGAAAACAAACTGATCTCGGGAATTGAAGTTGTAAACAGCATTGAGTATTACCCGACTGTTTTTGAATGGTGCCTGGAAAAAAAGTTAGCGATCCTTGGTAACAGCGATATTCATAATCCGATTGAATTCGATTACGTAAACACACGACGGCCCGTAACATTAGTCTTTGCCAAAACAGCATCTTCGGAAGGAATAAAGGACGGAATTATGAACCGTCGTACGGCAATCTTTTACGACGGAAAATTATACGGTGAGGAAAAATACCTTGATCCTCTTTTCAGATCATCGGTTAAATTTGAAACTACAACCGTAAACACAGTTGGAAGAAGTACTGCCAACATAAAAGTGACAAATAATTCAGATATCGATTTTGAATTGCGTCTGGAGGGAACTGACGAGAAGATCCGTTTTCCGGAATACATTAAACTTCTTGCAGGAACAACAATGATGTTTCCCGTGAGAGCACGCAAGGATGATACGGACGTCAAGAAAAAATATTCAGTAGTATATGCGGTAGAAAACCTTATAACAGGCGCAGAAAAAAACCTCAAATTAAATCTCGATTTTAATATTAAGGTCACTCCGAAGAAGTAAGTATTTCATGAATTTACCGGCAGCAATAATAAGCTGCCGGTTTAATAAACCTCCGGAATAAACGTCTGATCGGTCATTGGCGGTCTTACGTATCCTTTCGATTTCTCGCGAGGCGGAAGTTCAATCTGCCCGGGGGTTAAATCCTTATACGGAATCATCGTAAGAAGATGATGAATTACATTCAGGCGTGCGCGCTCCTTGTCGTCCGCATTTACAACAAACCAGGGTGCCTGTTTTATATCGGTATGGCTGAACATTTCATCCTTGGCTCTTGAATACTCCTCCCATTTGGCGCGGGATTCAAGATCCATCGGACTGAGCTTCCATCTTCTGCGCGGGTCGTGAATTCTTTTTTGAAATCTCTTCTCCTGTTCTTTATCGCTTATGGAGAACCAGTACTTTATTAAAATTATACCGGACCGGATAAGCATTCTTTCAAATTCCGGACAGGATCTGAAAAACTCCCGATATTCATCTTCTGTACAGAATCCCATTACATGTTCTACGCCGGCACGGTTATACCAGGATCGATCGAATAAGACCATTTCACCAGCGGCCGGCAGATGCTGAACATACCTCTGAAAGTACCATTGAGTTTTTTCCTTCTCGGTCGGTACTCCGAGAGCCACCAGTCTTGCAATACGTGGATTAAGTTTATCAATAATCCTCTTGATAGTTCCGCCTTTGCCGGCGGCATCTCTCCCTTCAAAAATAACAACCGCCTTCAATCCTTTATTTTTTATCCATTCCTGAAGTTTGACCAGTTCGATCTGAAGTTTGGCAAGTTCTTTTTCGTAAAACTTTTTTTTGAGTTTCTCTTTTCCGGAGTGATTTTTTTCTTTCGGGGATTTTTCCGACTTTTCTTTTTTATGTCCCATATTCAGCCCGCCGGTAATTTCTTGAAGGAATATACCTGATAGCTTTATTTTAATCCATAAAAAAATTGAATCGGAAATTAGATCCAAACACCGAATAATTATTTTTCGGTCCAGTCTTTAAATTTGTACCGTCTCATATATTTACGCGGTTTATCGAGCGGCTCAAATCCGTACTTTTCATAAAGCTTGTGCGCATCTTTTGTGGCGAGCATCCAGGATCTTACATTTTTAAGTTTCGGATGATTTATAATCTCATCCATAAGCATCTTCGAAAGTCCGATGCCTCTATACTCCTCCTTTATAAAGACATCACACAGATATGCAAACCCGACAAAGTCAGTAATAATTCTTGCGTATCCAGCCTGTTTTTTATGAAAGTAAACTCCAAAGCAGAATGAGTTTGATATCTGTTCTTTAACTGCGCTTAGAGGAATTCCTTTTGCCCAGTATGAATTAGTTAGAAATCTGTGAGTTTCGAAAATATCCAGCCTGCGCTTGTTCGTACTGATTGTAAAATCAGTCTTATTGTATTTCATCATTTTAATCCCGGCCGCATAATTCAATTAATAAATATTTTAATGCTGAAATTTAGTGGAACAGGAGCAATACCGCCACAGATAAATTATTGATTCATATAATCTTCTTTTTTGTTAAGTTCCGTTATATCTAAACAGATAATGGTGACCGACATGCCTTTCACTCGACGCGAAATTTTAAAAACTCTGGGAATCACAACGGGAGGATTGTTACTTTCAAATTTCAGGATGGGAGAGAACACAAGAATTCCTCTTTCCGGATATGACGACAATCCGTTTTTTCAGAAACCCGCCAAACCGGTAAGAGCAATAACATGCGGAGCCGGCGCAAGAGGAAATGTTTACGGTAATTATGCCGTTGAATTTCCTGATGAACTCGACATTGTCGGCGTTGCTGAACCGATACCGGTCCGAAACGAGCGCTATACAAAAAAACATAACATAAGTGATGAAAACAGGTTTGTTACGTGGGAACATGTTTTTGAAAAGCCGAAATTTGCTGATGCGGTAATTATAAGCACGCCGGATAATCTTCACTACGGACCTTGTATGGCGGCGCTCGAAATGGGCTACGATGTTCTACTCGAAAAACCGATTTCCCCTTCGGAAAAGGAGTGCCGCGATATTCTCGCTATGACTAAGAAAACAGGAAGGATTGTCGCTGTCTGCCATGTACTCCGCTACGCACCTTATTTCATAAAATTAAGAGAACTGATAAATTCCGGCGCATTGGGAGAGCTAATCAGTTTTCAGCATCTTGAACCGATAGAGCATATTCATATGTCCCACTCTTATGTCCGGGGCAACTGGCATAACAGTAAAGAAACAACACCTATAATTCTTGCTAAAAGTTGTCACGACCTCGATATTCTCCGGTGGATGGTTGGACAACCATGTAAACAGATTGTTGCTATGGGTGATCTTAAATGGTTTAAAAAAGAAAATGCTCCAGAGGGAAGTACCGATAGATGCATGAACGGCTGTAAGGTTGAAAGTTCGTGCCCTTATTCCGCTCTTAAAATTTACTATCGCGAAAGAGGGTGGACATATGTATTCGATTTGCCGGACGATAAGGAGAAACATGGAGACGCAATCCTCGAATATCTGCGGACAACAAATTACGGACGCTGTGTTTATAGAATGGATAACGACCAGGATGATCATTATATAAGTTCAATGAAGTTTGAGAATGGAGTGACGGCTAACTTTTCGATGGAAGCATTTACACCTTACGGAGGAAGAAGAACTCACATAATGGGAAGCATGGGTCATATCTACGGCGATATGAATTCGTTTACTATCAGCGACTTCAGAACGAAAGAGGCAAAAACTTACGACGCAAAAACTATTGAAATAGAAAATTATAAACATAGCGGACACGGCGGAGGCGACTGGCGTCTTGTGCGGGACTGGATTCAGGCAATAACACAGAATAATCCGGAGCTGCTTTCATCCTCCATCGACGTTTCAATCGAAAGTCATATTATGGGATTTGCGGCAGAGACAAGTAAAAAAACACTTCGGGTTGAAAAGGTGGTTGTATAGTTACCGGTTTTTGACGGCTTGCATGTTTAGTTATAAAAAAGGTCACACTTAAAAAAAATAGTGTGACCTAATAATTAATTTACTTCAACAATAATCTCTATCTCGGTTTCTTACTTCCTGTTTGTTCAATTTCGTTGTTGATCTCTTTTACATCAACACTTGATGAATAATCGCCGATCAGATGTTTCGAAAAATAATCGCCCATAAGCCAGAAGAAATATTCTGTCATATCACCGAATCCATGGCGTTGACCCGGCATTATCATAAAGTCGAATCTCTTATTAGCTTTAATTAATGCGTTGGCCATTCTTATCGTGTTTCCGGGATGAACATTATTGTCTATGTCGCCTGTTACGAGAAGCAATTTACCCTTCAGGTTCTTTGCAAGTTCGGAATTTTTATCGATATCATATTCAAATTTAATTTCCCCCTTCTTGTCCTTGACCTCTTTAACACCGTCGTGCTTTTCGCTCCACCATCTATTATAAATGTTGTTTTCGTGATTGCCGGCTGATGAAACCGCCACTTTGAAGAAGTCGGGATAAACAAGCATGGCCGCGGTGGACATGAATCCTCCTCCCGAATGCCCGTGAATTCCTACGCGTGATATATCGATAAACTTAAATTTTGACGCCAGTTGTTCTGCGCCGTACTTTTTATCGGCCAGACCGTAATCTCTCAGGTTCCCGTATCCGTAATTATGATACCACTTGGAACGGGACGGATGCCCGCCTCTGTTGCCGAGTGTTACAACTATAAAACCAAATTGAGCAAGTCGGTCGGTTCTATCCAATCCTTTGCTGAAACTTTTGTTTACAGCTTCGGTTTGAGGGCCGGGGTAAACATATTGAATTAACGGATAGGATTTGGTTGAGTCGAAATCGAACGGTTTGTACATAACACCGTAAATATCAGTAATTCCGTCGGCCGCTTTTACAACAAACGGTTCAGGAAATTTATAACCGGCAGCAAATAATTGAGAAAGGTCGGCTGTTTCCAGATCCATAATTTTCTTACCGGTGTTGTCGTACAGGGCTGAGGCCGGTACCGTATTCACACGGGAGTAATTATTGATAAAATATTTTTGTGAATCATTCATGTTTACATTATGATTGAAGTTGCCGGGATTAAGAAGCTTGAATCCTGTGCCGTCGAAATTGACCCTGTAAAGATGAGTATAATAAGGATCCTCGTTCGGATCAACCATATTCGCGATGAAGTAGAAAACCCGGTTCTTCTCGTCGATTTTTACAATATCCTCGCAATGAAAATTTCCGCTTGTAATCTGTTTTTTCAGATTTCCGTTCTTGTCATATAGATAAAAGTGAGCCCATCCGTCTCTCTCGCTCCAGTGAATGAGCTCTTCTCCGTTATTCACCAATCCGAGTCTTCTCGACTCAACATAAGTATTCATCTCTTCGGAGATTAAAGTTTTAGATTCACCAGTGTTGACGTCGGCAACGCAAACATCGAGACGGTGCAAATCCCTGCTGATTCTTTCGAAGTAAAGTTTGTCGCTTGTCTTAGAGAGCCACATTGTTGAACGGTAATCGTCGTCTCTAGTATTCTCCGGCCGTGGGGCAGTAAGAATTGAGAGATTCTGGTCTTTAAATTTTTCGGATTGGATCTTTGTCTGTTTATAAGTCGTATCGGAAAGATTAATAACAATCAGTTCTTCAACCGGGGCTTCAGCTTCGCCCGGCATGTGATACTTGTAGGTCTCGAGTGTAGGTCTCGGTTCCGACAGAACATTAATAACCCAGAGATCCTTAACCTTGCGGGAGTCGGTTCTATCTACAGCGATATATTTTGAATCCTGCGACCATATTACCGCTGCACCTTTCCGTTTATCCTTATTTTTTTCCTTATCAACATTATTCTCGGGTCCGCCCGCCATTTCTCCGTACGAATAATATTCAACACCGTCGCTGGTTATCCTGTGCTCTACAATAGTGGAATCGTCCTCTTTCTTTTTAGCTTTTTCAAAATTTTCCTTATCCATCCAGAAGAGATTAAAGTTTTTTGAGAAGATTATTTTCTCGCCGTCGGGCGATATGCTGGCCCAGCGCGGAATCTCCTTCTTCTTCTGATAATCCTCAATCAGTTTCAACTCCTGAGTATTAATGTTGAATTCGAATCCGAAAATTTTCTTTTCCTTCTTATCCTTTGAAGTTTTAGTTGAGTTCTCTTCGTCCTGCGAGCTGTTAACTTCGAACTCAAACGCGGTTTCGTCCATGTTGAATCTGATTTTGGTTATCGGGAGATGTTTTTCGTCATAAGGATCTTTTGTAAGGAGAGTTAATTTCCGCGCCATCTGAACATTATCGAATAGCAATTTTTTTGTCCCCTTTGCAGGATCGACGATGTAATAATTCTTAATTGTAGGTGTTTCGAAACTGTACCAGAACTTGTCGCTCGTTTTCAGCCAGTGCGGGTCAACAGAAGTACTGAAAACCATCTTATCGACTTTCTTGGGTGCGAATTTCGCGGCAAGGTCATAGTTGGCTTTAGTAACCGGCTGATTCTGTGCGCTAACTGTTAACGCGGTTACTAATAACAGGAAACAAATTGTTGTCAGCTTCCTCATTTATTATCCCCTATTTTATTGATTGAAAGAACAACTAAAAATACAATGATTCCACTATATATTCCCGACCGGGAAGATATTTCCTTTTTCAAGGCGGGGGCGGTTAAGGAGATTTGTATTATAAATACGCAATTAATATTCGGTTATTCCGGATCTATTTTAATCCCAGCTCTGCCAGTTTTTTCCGGGCATTTTCGTTATCCGGATTAATTTCTAATGATCGTTTATAATTATCAATTGCTTCTTCATTACGGCTGCACTTCAAATAAGCTTCTCCGAGACTGTCGTAAACATTGAACGAATCGGGATATTCCCGTGTATTGAGAAGAAAAATTTCAAGCGCTTCTTCGAATTTCCCGGCATTTAAATACTTGTATCCGAGATTATTCAGAGCCTGTTCAGAGAAGATTGTCTCTTTGATATCTCCGGCTTTAAGTTCTTCATATTTTTGAATCCCCTTCCTGAGATTGCCTTCGTTAATAATCCTTTCAATAACCGAAGCCGCAAGTTCACCTCTCTTAAAACTATTCCCGGTTTCAAGCTTAAAACCTGTTACTTTTACGCCCGATTCCTTTTCAAAGAATATCTTGTTGCGGCCGGATTCATCAATCCATTCACCTTCTTTGCCTAGCGGTTTCAGATTAATAGTTGCTTTATTGACAGGGTCATAAATTGCGAGTCCTCCCCCGGAGACCATTACAGTAAGATCTGCATTAATTGCCGGGAAAAAATATTTTCCCAGATAGGGAACATACTCCGCCGGGAGGTTCTCATATCTATTTTCATCAGGTGTTCTCTTAGCAAGTGAAAATGTCTGATATAAAAGCATTTCATTTGTTTTCCCCAGCTGATCAGAATTAAAACTGATTGATATATGCGGTGCTATTTTACATTGCCACTTTTCATTTTCAGCCGGAGGATTGAATGGAAGAACTGCCTGCCCGGGAATTTCAACCGAAAGGTTTCCTTCCTTCAAGAGAACCGTAAACGTTCTTGCCGATTCCAGATTGGTGTACTTTCCTAAAAATGGAGTAAAGTCATTTTTTACTATTCCTGATGTGTTGTCGTCGCCAATAAGTTTGTATTCGAGAATTTCAATTGATTTACCATTAAAAGCTATCGAGGTGACTCTTGTTATTTCCGATATCCTCAGGTGTCCCGAATCCACATAATCGATCTCGCGTGCCGTAGCATCAACCGGAATCCAGCCGGCATGCCCCATAAAAATCTCATTCCACGCATGCTGGCCGAAACCCCCTCCCCGGTTCGGAACATACATTGCGCCGAACACAACCCGCGCGGGAATTCCAACAGCCCGGCAAAAAGCCGCCAGAAGCATCGAATGAGCGCCGCACTCGCCCGCTCTTATGTCATAAGTACGTCTTGCGGTTCCCCCTCCGGGTATCGCATAGCTGATGTTTTCCGCAACCCATCTGCTTAATCTTAAGGCAGCTTCCCAGCTGTCGCGCGAGCCGGCGGCGATCTCTCGCGCTTTCTGAATGAGAACCGGGTCATCTGATTCAATAAATGAGTCGGGAACCAGATATTTAATCAAGTCCTGCTTAGTATTAAAATCATTCGGGAAAGGAGGGGCGTTCTTTCCGTCATACTTTTTGTGCTCAATTTCAAAAACACCTTCTATTGTATTCCCGGTTACAGATCCATCGAATTTCTGCCCGGGCAGATTCAGAGATTCAGGAGTGATCTGGACGCCGGTCGGTTCAATTCTCGCCTTTATTTTCATCCGGGTAATCGATTGAAAATCGGCTATCGACACGTTTGATCTGGTAAAGAAGTTTTCGTCCATATTAGAAACTTTTATTTTATCTACTACCGACCGGTCAGCGAGATAGACTCTCCGGTTCTGAACTTCAAACTTTACAAAGTAATCGTAGCCGGGATCGAGCCAGAACCTGGTTTTAACATTAGTTTTATTGTTAGTCTGTTCAAGGAGAATTGAATTGTATGTTTTTCCGGAAACTTCAACTCTCTCTTCCCCCAGCTTTTTGAATGTTATACTTTGTATTTCTCCTTCAACCATTTCAAACATTTCATACGTTGCTTCCGTTTTTTTGTTTTCAGTAAAATCTTTTTTAACAAGTATGAACATCTCGTCATTCCCCGTAATCGTCCCGGGATTCAACTTTACTTTTTTATTCTGATTATAAATTGAAGAAAAATAGAAAACGGTGTCCTTCTTTATCGTAAACTCGATGGTATACTTGGCAGTACCCTGATCAATGAGTGTTTTTACTTCTCTATACCTCCTGGTATCCGGGTCAATAAGTGCGGTTATCTTCAGCTCCTGATTGAATTGACTTCCGAGAAGTGAAAGCATCGTAAAGATATTAATGTCGCCCCGGATCAGATCCGTGCCGTCAATAACGACCGGTTTTTCGGTTGTTTCAAAATATCCGCAAACAACGCCGTTAATTTCAATTGCATAGTAGATTTTTTCCCTGATTGTAGAATCCGCCGTCTGATAAAATACTTTTGCGTCAATCTGAAGTGCACAAGCAACTAATAAGAATGCGAGCCAAATAGTTCTTCTATTTTCCACTTTCATTATGGTACCCCCTGTATACTTAATTCCTGATTTTATTAAATCCGTAATTGTTTCCGGTATCAGTTTTTATTATCAGAATTAGCATTGTGCGCCTGGGAAAAGAGTTCTCTTCCGGGATCGAACTTTCCCGAATAGATCATTTTATATAATCCGAGTGAGATGAGTCCGGCTATTATGGTTGCAATAATATCCCGCCAGTCGCAAGTGTTTCTGCCCGGCAATATATACTGCACCAGTTCATAAATAATTAATCCGATTGTGATAAATAATACGAACCACTTTCCTTTTGTTCTTTTTTCATCCGGAAGATTAATTATTGCCAGATCAAAAAATATTATTGCGATTGTTCCTGTAAAATTTCCAATAGTATCGGCAATCCAGAAATCGAAGATGCCGTTTGAGTAGATATACGGCCGGTAGACCTTTCTCCCAATTTCCGTAATAATAAAAGCGAGAAGGAATATTATGAAGAGAAGAACTCTTTTCGAGTCAAACCTTAAAAGTCTTTCGAGAGTCAGCTTTTCCATATATCTCTCTTAGAAAATTTTTGTCAGCAAGCCAATAACTGCAAGAGTTGAGGCTGATACCATACAGACAACAAAAATGTAATATAAACTACCAGGATTTCCACTCTCTTCCTCGGTCATTTTTTTATATTGACTTACATACCGGGGAAGGAATAATCGGATTAAGAGCCAGTTTATTTTCACACCGCGCTCCTGAAGAAAAGAAACCATAGCTATCGAACAACCGATGCCAGTGAAGAGGCATATTATTGCCGCGACCATAAAACCGTTCATAATTTTTTTTACTCCTTAATTTCAATCACTCCGTGTTCCGTTAACAAATGAACTATATCTATTATTTCGGATTTATGTTCATCAGACACATCTGCTTTCTTCATTATTTCCGGGATTGAAAGAAATTCTGCATTGGGAAAAGGAAGGTTGAATAAGAACCTGCCCTGAGGAATTGTAAGACTCACTTTTTTTTCAATCGTCTCTCTCCCCTGACCGATCCATACGGATACGCTGCTGAAAAATAGTTTGCTTCTCGCGGTGGTGAACCTGACATTAGCGTTTTTCTTTTCGCGTATTAATAATTCCGGAATATCTCCTGATGTATTCAGGTCAACTAATTCTTTTACATTAAGAGATAGTTCAATCCCGTCCAAGCTGAACGAATACCTGAAGTAGGGCCGCTTGCTTTCGTATACTTCGCGCTTATCCAGCAGTCCTGTTTCGTGAAGAGCATCAAAGAATTCCTGGACCGTTTTAATATGCATTCCCATTCTGGAGGCAGCTTCGCTGGCGGAGATATCTTTATATAAGTAGAGAAGCCGCAAGAGATCTTTGGAATATTCTTTTGAGATTGCAGACCCGAACAATTTTATTTTTTCAAAATCTTTAATCATGAGAAGAATCCTATTTTTACTTCATTAAGTTTATCAATTATCCTGCTCGCTTCGTCTTTTTTCATATACTCAAAAAACTCAATAAATAATATTCCGAAAGATTTACAAAGCGGGTCAAACTCAAGATTTTTTCTGTACTCCAGATAATCTTTTTTTGAAATGTGAGCAGATACTTTGCCATCGAAATCGAATGCGACCCAGGTTTTATTCCAGTATTTAACATTGTTGTTGAACAAATAGAAATATTCCTGACCCATTCTAACCGGGACAAATAATATTCTTTCCTGTTCATAATAAGGCATGGCAACAAGGTTGCGTTTCAGAAATTCTGCGAAGTTTTCAACTTCATCGCGGGTGAGTTCTAAATTTGCAATCGGCCGCGGACGGTCCGTATAAGTATCCGGACCTTCGTTTACATTAACCGCAGCTAATTCTAAAATTTCGCGACCTCTCCATTTCAATTTTCTGAGAAAGAGCATAACCAGCAGGATTATCAGCAGGGAAATTGTTGTAACTAAAAAGAGCTTTGACAAGGGAGTCTGGATAAGTACTTTCCTGCTGTTTTCATCAACGTGAAGTGCAAATAAATATAATGACATACTAAGCATATAGAATGCGCTGAAAGTGTATCCGGTATTTTTAGTCCTGTAAACAGCAATAAATCCGAATATTGAATAGATGAAAACGATTGCACCTAAGACTCTAATAGCTTCTTCGGGACCAAAAACTGCTGCTACCGATCCGCTAAATAATAGAGAAAAGAAAGCGGGCAACAGACCCGTAAAATCACGATCCGGTTTTAATTTTCTTGAATAGATCATAGCAACTCCAATTATGCATTTATTATATACTTCATATTTTATGAACTGTCCAATAATCGAATTTTTCACCTTTAAAGTCAAGTTATTTTTCTATCTATATATAGATTATTACCGTGGTCTCTCTTGAGGAGCTAAAATGACCTAAAACGGGAAAAAGGCGCTGATAAAGAAGAAATCACAATTCTATTTCAAAATATTGGTAAAGGAAATTAAAGAATTGCCGGTTATCGGCAATTTCGGTCCTCTTCTTTTCTCCATGCCTGGTTATTGTTAAAGAGTTATCGCTCAGAGTAATTCGTCCGGTTGGAGTAGCAATTGTACATTTCATTCTGGTTCGGAAATGAGAGTCCGGACTATCCTGCTGGAAGTCGCACATTTCCGAATAGTCCGAAAGTTTGCGCGGAATAGTTTTAAATGTGTATTGCAGCATCCAATCATTCTCTTCAAATTTTTTCAACTCAAAAAGGTTTCCTTCTGCTGGGAATGTTTTGTACCGTCCGCTGATATCCGCGCACTCTCCGCTTGGCATTTCAATAGGAATCCTGAATGAATCCCCGAATCCTACATCAACCAGATAATCTTTGTCGAGATGGACAAGAAGAGTCATATGATCGAACTCCGGACCTAATTCCTGTATCTGCTTATTATATACCCGTGCCGACAGCATATCAACGTTAAAGCCGAGTTGAGTTAACAGCCAATGAAATAGTCCGTTCAACTCATAACAGAAGCCGCCGCGCTTCGCCGGTATAATTTTGTAATAGAAACGCTTGATATCAAGAATTATTCTCGCCCTATCCGGAATATCGAGATCCTCAAACGGAATTGAATAAAGATGCGCCAATTGAAGCTTTGAAAGAAACTCTATCGAGGGAGCTTCAATTTTTACTAATCCGATCCGCTCAAGATATTTTTCTACGGAGAGATCATTCATAACTTGTCGCGGTATATCCGAGGTATTTTCGAATGAAAGAAATCTGTCCGACGTGGTACGCTTCGTGCTCGGCGAGAAACGCCAGCATGTTAATAATTTTTTTACCGCCGGGAAATTCGAATTGCTGACTGGAGTTCAGTTTTCTTGAATTGATTCTGCTTAAATCCTGCACAAATATTCCGTCGATCCGATTCCATTCACTAAGAACTTTTTTGAGCTTCGGGTAAGTTTTTATTTCGTCTATTGTTTTAGCCCAATCAACATATTTTGCAAATGGATTTTTAGTCGGCTTACCGATTTGGGTAAGGATAAAACATCGTGCGTCCAGAATATGGAGTGCAATAAAGATCATCGAGTTTGTTTTTCTGTTCGGACGTTTCAGAGAATCGGCTTCTGTAACTTTAGCAAACGAGTTGATCAGCAGCTTCGCGTTGGTATTATAGATGGATATCAGGTAATCGATTCTGTTCTTCATCCGGTTTTTACTCCTCTTTTTCCTTCTGGGATAATTTTCTAAACGCGAATTTTACAACAAGTATCGACCCCGCCATGCAGATAAAGTAGACGGAACTCAACTTTGTGAAATATTCGGTTTCTTTTAAGGTGAAATAGGTAGCTCCGATTGCTATTATCCAGAGAAGTGCAATAGCATAAATGGCAATGCGCACCATAATAAACCCCCTGATTTTTTGAACTACTAATGAATTCTTTTTATTAAAGAATTGTTGTTAAATTAACCAAAGAAAATTTCCATATCAAAAATAATTTGAGGGATTAAAATGAAACTGACCCGTAAAGATTTTTTAAAAACAGGGGCTTTATTTACCGGTGGTCTTTTATTGCCGGGTTTCAAATTTTTCAATCCTTTCCAGGAGCAGTCTTATAAATTCACAACTATTAGAAATAATATCGGCATTTTTACCGAGCGGGGAGGAACAATCGGATGGTATGCTTCAAACGACGGTCTTGTTGTAATCGATTCACAGTATCCGGAGACCGCGAAGAATCTTTTAGAGGGCCTGAAACAGAGATCCCCCCGCAAGATCGACATTCTGTTCAATACACATCATCACGGAGACCATACCGCGGGAAATCTATTCCTGAAAGATTATGCCAATAAAATTGTTGCACACGAAAACTGCAAAGCACTCCAGGAGAAAAATTACGGCGGCAATCCCGAAAAGCCGCAGGTATATCCATCAGCAATATTTACAAGCACCTGGGGCGAAGATATTGGCAAAGAGAAAGTTGTTGCAAGATATTTTGGTCCTGCTCATACAGGCGGTGATTCAGTCGTTCATTTCGAGAAATCAAACATTGCCCACATGGGTGATCTCGTCTTCAATAAAACTTTTCCGTTCATCGATCCAAACGGGGGCGGTTCAATTCAACAATGGGCTGTTACTCTGGAAAAGATTCTTAAATACTACGATAACGATACCACGTTTATTTTCGGCCATTCAATAGCTGATGAATTTCTCATCGGTTCAAAGAAAGACGTATCGAATATGAGAGATTACCTAACCTCTCTGATTGAATTTGTTTCCGGGGAAATAAAAAAGGGAGGATCAAAAGAGGAAATTGCCGCAGCCGCTTCTATACCGGGATTTGAAGAAATGAAAGAGAGGTGGCAGGGAGCGCGTAAAATGAATCTAGAACGCGCTTATGACGAACTCTCCTCTAAGTGATTTAAATAGACTCCATCCCTGTCCGGGGGATGGGGTTTATTCTTTCTTTTTCTGATATCCGAAAAAGCTGAATAGCCCGAAGAGCCCGAATAATCCGTAAAAGAATTCAGAGCCTTCGTTCATTCCAAGAAATCCTAAAAAGCCAAGGAATCCGAGTAATCCAAGATTTCTCATATTTCCCTCTTCGCTGGTTATCTATTTTAATATTTAACGAGGCTTTTCATTTCGGCTTTCATTCAACACTAACTGCTGTACCGTTCTTTCAATTTTTATTTTGAGAATCATATTTTCTTTGGTCTGCGGCTCATTTTTAATCTGTCTCGATTTCCCTTTCTGTCCGAGCGCTATGCTGCTGAAAAGTAGAATAATAATGATGGCGAGGATAAGAATAATTAATCGTTTCATTTTCTCACCTCGTAAAACATTCTATTTAACTACTAGAACAGAAGGACTGAAAAGGAAGGAATAATAGTATGTAAATTGAACCGAAGAAAAGTTAGTTAATTAAAAAACAAACGTCAACGAACCCGATGTTTCAATGAGGGTTTGAATTAAAATTGCTGATCGGGGAGAGAAAAACGGCGGAGCTGGTAGAGCCCCGCCATAAACAAATTACTTCTTTAGAATTGTTTTAAGGACTTTCTCTTTGCTTAACTCTTTTGTACAGAAGAACCAGTCATAACATTTCATATCCTCTTTGCCTTCCATTCTGTTCTTTGCTGTACCGCAAGAGCCCGCCGGAGGGACAATAACATCGTCGCCCGGTCTCCAGTCTGCCGGGGTAGCAATGTTAAATTCATCGGCCGTTTGAAGAGCAACTAAAACGCGGTAAAGTTCATCGAAATTTCTTCCGAGGCTTAGTGGATAATAAATTATGGTTCTGATAATTCCTTTCGGATCAATAACAAAAACTGCGCGGACCGCTTTAGTGTTGCTTTCGCCTGGCTGAATCATTCCGTATTTCTTAGCAACCTCCATTGTAATGTCTTCTATCAAAGGAAATGTTACTTCGATATTCTTCATTCCTTTGTATTCGATCTTCTCTTTAATTGTGCGGAGCCATGCGATGTGGCTGTAAAGTCCGTCAACCGACAAACCGACCAGCTTACAATTCGCTTCTTCAAACTGTTTTTCCATATGAGCGAAAGTCATAAATTCAGATGTACATACAGGTGTAAAATCCGCGGGGTGACTGAAAAGGATTACCCAGCTTCCATGATAATCGGCTGGAAAATTAATTTCCCCCTGTGTTGTAACTGCTTTGAATTCAGGCGCTTTTTCACCGATTCTGGGCATCGAAAACGATTGAGTTGATTCCATAGTATATCTCCTTATAGTTAATAGTGTGATTTTATGTATGATAAGATGAAATCACGTTCAATGCGATTCATCGAATATGCGCCTTAGTCTTTTTCAATCTACTTTTTATTATGCTTGTTCAAGTATTAATTCAGCAATGTAGCCGCTTATTTTTTTTCGGAAAACCTTTCTGAATAAGGGATTGAATCATAAATTATGATTTCTTTCCCTGTTGAATTTACTACCAGCCTGGTTCCATCATTACTAAAGACTGTATTGTAAACGACATTTGAAAAATCGGATAGGACAAGGAGGGATCCCCAGTTTTTCGTGTCCCATATCCGCACAGAATTATCAGCCGCGCCTGAGACAAATCTCTTTCCGTCCTTGCTGAAATTAATTGAATATACATACTGCGCGTGTCCTGCAAGTTCTTTTATCTCTTTACCGCTTTTTAAATCAAATATTTTTACCTTACCATTATCCAGAGCTGCTGCTAAATATTTATCGTCGGGAGAAAAAGCTAGTGAAAGAATCATACCGCTGTGAGCTTGGACCTCCATAATAAGCCCGTAATTTTTTGCATCCCACAGTTTCAGTTTGCCGTTGTTCTCTGCAGTAGAAAATATGTCTCCTTTACTGCTGAATTTAATATAATATGGACGGACTTCGAGCGGGATGATTTTAATTTGATTGCCTGATTCCACGTCCCAGACATAAACTGCTTTTTCTGTTGAATATGCAATCAGCACCTTTCCATCTGGAGAAAAATCGAGACTGGAAGTACCACCTTTCATTTCGAATGATCTAACGACATCACCGTTTTCAGCATTCCAGATTTTTACAGTTTTGCCCCAATTACCACCAGCAAGCAGTTTATTATCATAACTAAACTTTACAAAGTTCATAAAGCCATCGAGCGCCGGAAAATTCCTGATCAGTTTACCCGAGTTGAAATCCCAGATGCTAATTGTGTTGTTTGGTCCCGATGCTGCAAGCATTCTATCGTCATTGCTCAGATCGAATGCATAAATTGTTTCCGCTCTTCCCGATTCATCAGTAAACTCCCTACCGTATTCAGCATCCCAGATGCGGATTGTCTTATCGGAAGAGGAGGTTAATAACCGGTTCCCTTCTTTATTCAAACTGATCGAATTGATTTTATTATCATGCCCGTGAATTCGGTTGAGAAGCTGACCGTTCTGTGAATTCCAGACAAATATCGATTGGTCGGAACCGCTCGAATATATTTTTGAACCGTCTTTACTGTAAGCAAGAGCTAATACCGGACGAGTGTGGCCATAAAGCGCTCTAACAATTTCACCGGTGTTAAGATCAAAAATTCTTATGATGGTACTTTTTGAAGCCGTAGCAAGAAACTTCGAATCGGGAGAAAAGGCAAAATCATCTATTGCCGAATAACTTGAAACATCATCGTAATGAAATATTTTAGGTCCGTCCTTAACGGTAGTTGACCAGACACCCACACGCCATCCCCATCCTCCGGCGCCGAAATATTTTCCATCGGGACTAAATCGCGCTGCGACTAACGGTTTATTTCCAAACTCTGTATCCCATAATTTTTTCCCCGTCTCAAGCTCCCACAAAGAGACAATTCCAACAACTCCTTTTTCCCTGTTATAATACCATGAACAGAAGAGGATCTGTTTTCCATCGGGACTGATATCAATATCCGCTAAACCATGTCCGCCCGATTTACCGCTCCATTTAATCTGACCGGTTTCAAAATCCCATACTTTTATCGTCGTATCTCTCGAACAGGAAACTATCAGTTTATCGTCGGATGAAAATTCAGCCGAGTATACAGCATTGGTATGCCCCTCCAGCTTTTTAATTTCTTTCAACGAAGATGAATCATAAATCCTGATTTTACTATCATCACCCGGCACAACAATATATTTCCCGTCATTACTGAAAAGCGATTTTACAGGAGAAAAATCCGTGCAGGAAATATTTCCAACGCTAATATCGCTTCTGGAATTAAGCATCTTCCATTCCCACCCGCGATATTCAACGGGTGTTAGTTTCAGCCATCGGGCTGCTTCGGTTTTTTCATTTAAACGAAGCGAAGAATTAGCAGCGGCAATGTGAGCCGTATATGATTGGTATAAATCCTGTTTTCCCTGAGAATAAAGATTCCCAAAGTTAGATATCAGGATTGATAATATTATCAATCGCATTTTCATGATTATCTCTCTCAGTTCTTAAAAAAAATTAATAAATAAGAATACGTGTGCGGCAAGATAAGCAGATAATCTGTCCGCGTCCAAAAAAATGTGCTTTACTTTAGACAGGAGATTTATTAAGTTGTCAGCGTTTCAAACGTTTCAAAATATTAAAACGTAAATAAAAGGAAGCTCCACATGAAAAAAGTAGTTATAACCCACGCAAAGAGAACTCCCGTTGGCTCATTCAACGGTTCGTTAAGCAGTTTATCGGCCACACAATTGGGAAGTATCGCAATTAAAGCTTTGCTGGAAGAATCTAAAATTGACCCTAATGCTGTGGATGAAGTTATAATGGGAAATATTCTGAGTGCCGGATTGGGTCAGGCGCCTGCACGTCAGGCTGCTATCTATGCTGGATTGCCTGAAAAAACAGAATGTCTTACAATCAATAAAATGTGCGGAAGCGGCCTTAAGGCAATTATGCTCGCCCACCAGGCAATTCAACTCGGGGACGCAGAGGTTATTATTGCCGGCGGACTCGAAAGTATGAGCAACGCTCCCTATCTATTAAAGAACGCGCGCGGCGGATATAGAATGGGTCACGGAGAAATCCATGATTCTATGATTATGGACGGACTCTGGGATGTATATAACAATTTTCATATGGGTAACTGCGCAGAAGCGTGTGCTAAAGAGATGAACTTTACAAGGAAAGAACTCGACGATTTCGCCATTATGTCCTATCAGCGCGCACAAGCGGCTCAGAAAGAAGGACGGTTCAACGATGAAATAATACCTGTTACAATTAAATCGAGAAGCGGTGAAACAATTGTTACAAAAGATGACGAACCGGAAAAAGTAAACTTCGAAAAAATTCCTTCTCTTAAACCACCTTTTGATAAAAACGGTGTTGTTACTGCCGCCAACGCTTCCAAAATAAACGACGGTGCTGCGGCGGTTTTGGTTATGAGCGAAGAGAAAGCCAAAGAGCTCGGATTAAAACCAATTGCTGAAATTGTAGCTCAAAGCTCTGCTGCAAAAGCGCCTATTCAGTTTACTACAGCCCCCGCGGATGCAATTAACAAAGTTCTTGCAAAAGCAAAAATGAAAACAACCGATATCGATCTTTATGAGATTAATGAAGCGTTTGCGGTTGTTTCCTTAGCAGTTAATAAACTGCTTGGACTTTCGTCTGAAAACGTAAATGTTAACGGCGGAGCAATCGCAATCGGTCATCCGATCGGCGCAAGCGGCGCAAGAATTATGGCCACACTATTACACGAAATGAAACGTAGAAAATCGAAGTACGGATTGGCATCTCTCTGTATCGGCGGCGGCGAAGCTTCGGCGCTTATTGTAAAACTATACGAATAAATTTCTATGTCCAACGAAGATAAAATAAGAAAAGAAATGATTCAGCGTTTCGGCGACGCTTATAAATCATTCGGCCTTAATAAGCTGATGGGGCACATTGTCGCCCTGTTAATATATTCGGGCGAACCTCTTTCTTTAGGCGATATCTCAAAATACCTGCACAGAAGCAAGGGACCTGTAAGCCAGATTCTAAAACGCTTACGCGATAGAAAACTTATACGCAAGGCATGGTCGCCGGAAAATAACCGGCAGGATTTCTACGAGATTGAACCTGAAATTTTCGAGAATGCATTCAGAAATAATCTTGAACTGATTAAAAACAATGTTAGAATCGCAAAACAGCTTAAGTCGGTTGTTAAAAATGTAAGGTCGAATGAAATCCTGACATTGAAACAGCGGATGGACGAGATGGAATCGTTCTATATCCTGATGGAACAGCACTACAGAAATTTTTTGACGGAGTGGATTTCAACAAGAGAAAAAATCTATAAATGAAAAAGTGTTCCTTAATTAATACTTTTTCGTATTGAAAGATCGTTTTAAAATTTTCAAACGTTAAAAACATTATGAGGCGGTAAAATGAAAAGACTTGAAAACAGAGTAGCCATTGTAACAGGTGGCGCTCAGGGAATCGGGAAAGCCACTGTTATTAAATTTATTGACGAGGGGGCGAACGTGGTCATTTGGGATGTCGACGATGTAAAAGGAAATCAGCTTGCGGAAGATCTATCATCCAAAGGTAAAGCGGTTTACATGAAAGTTAACGTGTCAAAATTCGAAGAGGTCGAAAAAGCTGTGCAGTCGGTTATCGCCGAATTCGGCCGGATTGATATACTCGTAAACAACGCCGGAATCCTCCGGGATGCTACGCTTGCTAAAATGACTCCCGAACAATGGCAGCAGGTAATCGATGTTAACCTGACCGGTGTTTTCAACTCTACAAAGTGTGTCGCACCGTATATGATTGAAAAACAATACGGAAGAATTATCAACGCAACATCAGTAGTCGGAATTTACGGCAATTTCGGTCAGACTAATTACGTAGCTACAAAATCGGGTGTTATCGGGATGACTAAAGTATGGGCGAGAGAACTCGGCAGGAAAGGAATAAATGTTAATGCAATCGCTCCCGGCTTTATCGCCACAGAGATGGTGGCTTCGATGCCCGAAAAAATTATCAACATGATGAAAGAAAAAACGCCGGTCGGACGGCTCGGAACACCCGAAGATATTGCAAACGGATATCTCTTTCTTGCAAGCGATGAAGCTTCATTTATAAACGGAACAGTTCTAAGTATCGACGGCGGAGTGATTACCTGATGAGAAATAGTATAATTATAGGAAGCGGGAGTTATGCGCCGGACCGGGTTCTCCCGAATTCATACTTCAACGAACTGCTCGGCGAGGATGTAGATACCTGGCTTCAAACCAATCTAACTATTAAAGAGAGAAGGTGGTGTACACAGGATCAATCAACAGCTGACCTATGTGTGGAGGCGGCAAACAAAGCTTTGAAGAATGCCGGAATCAATGCAGCTGATCTTAACCTTATAATAATATCAACTGACACGCCGGAATATATATCGCCATCAACCGCATCTGTTGTTCAGCACCGCTTAGGCGCGCTCAACGCCGGAACGTTTGACCTTAACACCGCGTGTGCCGGATTTGTTACTGCATTAGATACTGCAAATAAATTTATCCGGGCCGACGAAAACTATAATTACATACTTGTTATAGGCGCTTATGCTATGAGCAAATACCTCGACCTCTCGGACAAAAAGACGGTCACATTATTCGCTGACGGCGCTGGTGCCGTTGTTCTGAAATCAATAGAGAGCGCTGACCGGGGACAGCTGACAAGCAAACTTCACACCGAAGGTCAATATGCAGACTGGATGGGAATTTATGCGGGCGGTACTCACATGCCGGTTAATCACAATGTTGTTGATGCAAAAGATCATCTTCTGAAATTCGTTAAAAAATTCCCAAAAGAAATAAACCCGACTACATGGACAAAGATGATTAAAGAGTCGTGTGAGAAAATCAATATTTCACCAAACGATATTACTCATTTCTTCTTCACACAGATAAACATTAATACCATCTGGGAGACGATGGAGAACCTTGGTGTTGACAGGAACAGAGCGCATACAATAATGGACCGTTACGGATATACGGGCTCGGCATGCATACCAATGGCATTCGACGACGCGATGCAGAAAAATAAACTGAACGAAGGCGAAATAGTCTGCTTTATGGGATCGGGCGGCGGACTCGCATTCGCTAACGCAATCTATAAATTGTAAAGAGGTGTAAAGTGACCGACGTTGCTTCATCCGGAATGATTACGGCTTCGTGGATCTTAATTCTTGTCTATGTTGCAATAACTATGTTCTTTGTTATCCGCGGTGCTTTAAAAATAAAAAGCATGCGCGATTACGCAGTCGGAAATGTTCAGTTCCCGCCTTATGCGGTCGGACTCGCATTAGCGGCTTCAATGACAAGCGCGGCAACATTTATAATCAATCCCGGATTTATAGCGTTTTACGGCTGGAGCGCTTACCTATCTTTCGGAATCGTATATCCCATTGCGGCGATTATCTCGTTAATAATTCTTACAAAAGGATTCAGAAAGCACGGCGAGAGCGTTAAGGCATTAACAATGGCTCAGTGGATGGGAACGCGTTATAAGAGCAGGGGCTATTCACTCTTCTTCGCCTTCCTTTCTCTTCTGCTTATCACTTTCATTGTTCTGATACTTGTAGGACTTACTAAAGTTTTATCGAAGTCACTTAATGTGCCGGAGCTTTATGTGCTGATCGGAACGGTTCTGTTTGTTTTCGGTTATATGATGTTCGGCGGAGCTAATTCGATGGTTTACACAAACACGGTTCAGGCAATCATAATGCTCGTAGTTGCATTTATTCTGCTCGGTTCGGGTTATGAACATTTTAGCAGCGGTGTTCACGGTTTTATAGATAAACTGAGCAACATCGATCCGAAACTTGTTCAGTCAACAAACGAATCGAGTTTCCTATTCAGAGATTTTTTTGAAATTGTATTTACACAGATTGTAATAGGTGTTGCGATTGTCTGTCAGCCTCACATAATTACAAAGTCGCTACTTCTTAAGACCGACAAAGATGTGAACAAATATCTTATTTACGGCACAATAACTCAGATGATTTTCTTCTCGGTTGTGTTTGCCGGCTTTTATGCGCGAATCGCTTTTCCGGATTTGATGATCAACGAAACCGCTTTAAAGATGGATGGTGTAATTCCGGCTTATGTTGTACGCGAATTCCCGGTGTTTATTGGAATTATTGTAGTACTCGGATTGATTTCCGCCGGTATTTCAACACTCGAAGGATTGGTCCAGTCGATCTCCACAACTGCAACTACTGATATTATCAAACCGATTTTCGGAAAGCTGTATCCCTCCGATCCTGCTAAAAACGAAAAATCATTTATACTAACTAATAAAATAGTGATCGCTGTATTCGCCGTTATCTCAATTCTGCTTTCATACGATCAGCTGGTTAATCCGAAACTGAGCGTCGCTATCTTCGCACAGAACGGGGTTTACGCATACTTCTCGGCAGCATTCGTACCGATATTATTCGGAATGTTCTTTAAGAATGCGCCAAAAGTTTCTGTAATAGCAGCATCGGCTGCGGCGATAATTGTTCACTTTACATTTTATTACGGCAAGATTGGTATTCCGCTTACAAAAGCAACCGGTGAAAACCCGGGAGTAGCCGCTGCAATGGCGATTATAACTTCATTAATAGTTGGATTTGCTCTTTTGATCTTATACAAAAACAAAAACTGATTAAATCAGATTTAATAAAACGGGATGAAACCCGGGGACGGATTGGTAATGCTTCATAATTTTCAAACTGATTGGCTGGCTAAATGGGCGTATTACACGCCAAATAAATTCTTCCTGCGCGAGCACAACCGGGATTTAAGATGGTCGTTCGGTGAATTCAATTTAAGAACTAACGCACTGGCCAAATATTTGACTAATGAACTCGGGATTAAAACCGGAGATCGCATAGCTGTCTATTCCAAAAACAGAACTGAATACGTTCAGTTATTCCTTGCGTGTGTTAAAACCGGAGCCATACTTGTCCCGCTTAACTTCCGGCTGACTCCAAGAGAACTCGATATTCTCATCGGTGACGCTGAGCCAAAAGTTTTTTTCTACGAATCCGAATACAAAGAACAGTCACAAAAACTTCAGACATTAAAAAACATTCCTCATCAGAAAAGCATTGAAGAGATTACAGATTTTTTGACCGGAGGTATTTCAGAAATTGATTTTACTCCTCCGCGGTTATTTACCGAAGATGATGTTGTAATGATCCTTTACACCGCCGGCACAACCGGTTTATCGAAAGGCGTGATGATCAATCACCGCATGCTCTACTGGAATGCGGTTAATACTTGTCTAAGACTCGATATTAATTCCAACGATCACACACAAAGTTACGCGCCCTTTTTCCATACCGGAGGGTGGAATGTATTGTTTACACCGTTCCTCTTTCACGGCGCATCACATACAATTCTTCAGAACTTTGACGCCGAGCTTATTTTGAAACTAATGGAGAAGGAAAAGACCACGCTCCTTTTCGGTGTTCCCACAATGCTTCAGATGATGAGCGACCTTCCATACTTCAAAGAAGCGAATCTTTCAAGTGTACGATACGCGATAGTTGGCGGTGCTGCCATGCCGATTCCGTTAATAAACATCTGGCACGAAAAAGGAATCCCGATCCGCCAGGGTTTCGGATTGACTGAAGTTGGGCCGAACTGTTTTTCTCTTCACCAGGACCATGCGATAATCAAAAAAGGTTCGATCGGTTTCCCGAATTTTTATTTCGAAGCAAAAATTATTGATGATAACGGAAAGGAAGTCGGGATTAATGAAGTCGGCGAACTCTGGCTCCGTTCGCCGGTTGTAACTCCCGGCTACTGGCGAAAAGAGAAGGAGACCGGAGAATCGATTACAGACGGATACTTCCACACTGGTGATTTAGTGAGGAAGGACGAAGACGGATTCTTCTTTGTTGTCGACCGCAAGAAGAACATGTTCATCAGCGGTGGAGAGAATGTTTATCCCGCCGAGATTGAAAAATATCTCTATACAAATGAGACGGTTAAAGAAGTTGCCGTAATCGGTGTGCCCGATGAAAAATGGGGCGAGGTCGGAAAAGCTTTTATAGTTCTTAAAGAAAATAATTCGATGAATGAGGAACAAGCAATCAATTTCTGCAAAGGAAACCTGGCAAAGTATAAGATACCGAAGTACTTTCAGTTCGTAAATGAAATTCCGAAAACAGACGCAGGTAAAATTAACAAACTGAAACTTCTTGAAATACACAAACAACAAACAACCAAATAATATCCTTAAGGAGGAATTATGAAAAAGCTATTATCACTTCTGTTAATGTTAACTTTTGTTTTCTTATCGGCATGCAGCGACGAAGAGGAATCCACCGCTCCAGTTGTTGTAGATCCGATTGTAGGCGTCTGGGTGTGTGAGGGTGCAAATGTTCCTGTTGGATTAAGCGCTGCTCCATTCAACGTTGCAAAAATTACAGCAACATTCAACGCAAACAAATCCTATACTGTTGTTCAGACAGATAAAAGCAATGTAACGACTACATTAACCGGAACTTATACGAATACCGAAACCACGAGCACGGATGCAAGCGCAACTTACGGAACTCAGGGCGCTAAGATCTATACTATCGTTGCAAATCAGAGTTCACCCGCAGCAGTTACTGCAACCGGCATTTATGCTATCAGCGGAACAAAAATGACTTACGAAGTAATTCAGACAACCCCGCCTCTTACAGGCGTTTCGGCTCCGACAGCAGCCGGCGGTTTCGGTAGTACAACGATTGCAGGAACAAAATATGCTATCTACGTACAGAAATATGTAAAGCAATAATCTGAATTGGGAGGCGGATTGTGAATTGAAAAAATTTCAATCCGCTTTCTTCAATTTCTTTTGGAGCGTAAAATGAAAAAAATATTAATTCTTGCTCTTCTTTTAACCGTTTCCGCGCCGGCAGTTTTCTTCTCCCAGGATACAACCGGAACAAAACTTGAAAGAATCGCAGAACCTAAAATTCCTGAAATCAAATTTATCGGCTATTGGTTTTCGCGCGGCACCGCTTCTAATATCGCACCAACAAACGAACTTCTGCGCGGACAGATAATCGGAAGATTATTCGGTCCTAACACTACAAACACGCATTCCAAAACTTCATCTTATTTCGAACAGCGTTTCGTTCCTATGTTCATCTATACGCCCTCTATACTTGATGGTGTTGCAACATTCAGAAGTTTATTCAAGATCGATATGACATGGGGCGACGCGGCTTACGGAGTTGGAGGTAACACAGGCGGCGGCATTAATGCCGGACAGGTAAACCTTCAGACCCTTCTCGCGAACGTTGAGATCCGTCCGAAAGACGCTGATTGGAACGTTGTAGTTGGTCTTCAGAGAATTTTTGATAACGTGCGCGATCCTAATATTGCCGCATTAAGCACTGCTCAGACAAGCTCTTACAAGTTAAGCTACTGGGGGACACAGGGAGTTGGAATAAGTCTCTTTGCAAATCTCAACAAGACAACACAAATGCGTGCGGGATATTACCAGCTCTTCGAAAATATTATTCAGGAGAATGACGACGTTGCGCTCTGGATGTTCGATCTCGAATCGCGTATCGCTCCCCTTCTCGAATGGGGCGTTGATGCATGGTATTTATGGGACAGGGGAAAAAATGCCGGAGGTATTTCTGTTCTCGGTCAGGGATTGAACAGCGGCCTTGCGGAATATAACGGCGCCCCCAGATTGAATCTCCCGACACAGCGCTACGAAGCAAATGTATTCTGGCTCGGAACTCACGCTTCCTACAACAGAGATTTTATGGCCGGAAGATGGTGGGCCAACGGATATGTTATGGCTAATTTCGGAAACGTTGATACTGTCTCCGCTAAAAACACGGTTAATTCCTATGCGGACATCTTCGGTATAAGCGCCAATGCTATGATTTCTTACAAATACGGAATGACCGCTAATGACAGGATTTCACTCGAAGCACAATTTACAAGCGGTGACGGTAACGGTGCCGCCGATAAGTCGGTTGGAAGCGTTCTCACCGGAAATATATGGGGCTCTCCTACCGGAATTTACAGCTCTCACAAAGCTCTTCTGTTATTCCCGGATCCTCAGGTTGTTAACAGATATTACTCGGCTGTTCACGATATTTCAAATATGGGACTCGGCGTAACGGCAGGATTTTTAAGTGTAATGAAGGACTTTATACCGAACAAGCTGAGCGGTAAGATCGGTCTTGCAGCCGCGATCTCAAACGTTAAACCGGCGGGCGGTTCATCATTCATCGGGTCTGAAATTAATGCGGAAATCAAATACAACATAAAAGTTTTTCTCACTCTCGGTTTAAGCGCCGGATACTGTATGCTCGGCGATTTTTATAACGCGCCCGGTGCAACATACGACAAACTCCGTCCGAAAGATCCGTGGGTTATATTCACTTCACTTAGCTGGCTAATGTTCTAGGAGGATGATATGAAAAGACTATTATTATTTACAATCGTTGCAATCTTCGGTCTTTACGGATGTTCAGGATTCCTCTATACAGACAAGCCGGCTCTTGAATTCCGGGATATTGATTACGGTTTCCCGACTAAATCAGCTCTTAAAAATCCGGAGATCGCCTACATCGAAGCCGGCAGCGGTCCGAAAACTCTTATACTCATTCACGGACTCGCGAGCAATGCGGGATTCTGGAGATATGTGATTCCGGAGTTATCGAAAGAATTCAGGGTAATTGCGGTTGATCTTCCCGGTTATGGAAAATCCGGTAAGGGTGCATATCAGTATTCAATTTCATTCTACGCCGAGCAGATCAAACTGCTTGCCGATGAATTGAAACTGAAGAAATTTACTATAGCCGGACATTCGATGGGCGGACAGATAGCAATTATGTTTTCTCTAAAATATCCCGATCGTCTTGAAAAACTTGTCCTCGCTTCACCGGCGGGTATCGAGGAGTTTGAAAAAGGGGAAGGCGACTGGCTTAGAAGCGTTATGACGATGAACGGCGTTAAGAAAACATATGAGGACGGGATAAGGAGAAATCTCGCGAATAATTTCTATTCCTGGGACGAGAGCAGATGGGAATGGATGGTTGAAGAACGCGTTAGAATGTCCAAAGCAAAAGACTTCGATGAGTTCACCTATACGGTAGTAAGATGCGTTAATGCGATGCTCGACGAACCGACATTCGATAAGATTAAAAATATTTCCGTTCCAACACTTATAGTTTACGGGAAATATGACGGTTTGATTCCAAATCCGTATCTTAATCCCGGTTTTACTTCGGATATTTTCAAATGGGGCGCCTCGCAGATTCCCGGCTGCAGATTGTATGAAATTGATAACTGCGGACATATGCTTCAGATTGAAAAGCCGGAGGAATTCACTAAAGCTGTTTCAGATTTTCTTAACTAATTTTCTCTGCCCCGCAGACCCTGCAGCGAAACACCCCCTCTTTTGCTGTTCGGAATCCGGGGCTTTTCCTTTTAAAAGACGATAATGCAATTCCCCGATCTGAATTATAATTTTGATTACAGACTCATTGAAATCGAAAATCAATTATCGATCGCATATTATGACACCGGCAGCGGGAATAATGTGCTTCTCTTCATTCACGGATTATCGAGTTACATACCCGCATGGCTTAAACTCATTCCGCTTCTTCAGAACAATTTCAGATGCATCGCTATCGATCTCCCCGGATACGGCAAGTCATCCGCAGGCGTTCACGAAGGAACTGTTCCTTTTTACACAGAAGTTGTTTCATCATTCATAAGAAAACTTAATTTGGAAAACGTAACTCTCGCCGGTCATTCGATGGGCGGGCAGATCGCAATTGCAACGGCGCTACAATTCTCTTCTCTTATTCAGAAGCTTGTTTTATTAGCGCCGGCCGGATTCGAAACTTTCAGCAATAAAGAAATCGCCCTTATAAAAAAATACAATACGCAGCAGTTTTATTATTCTGCCGGCGATGATGATATTATTGCAAGCTTCCGTTCGAACTTTTTTAAAATGAATGATGATGTTAAACCGATGATAGACGATAGAATTAAGATGAGGGGGTGGAAAAACTTCGGCGATTACTGCCGGATAGTTGTTAATTCACTTAACGGCCTTCTCGATTATCCGGTTTATGATAAATTAAAAGAACTTAAGGTGCCGTCATTGATTTTCTTCGGCAGGAATGATAGATGGATTCCAAACAAAAATCTTCACAAGAACACTACAACAGAAGAAATTGCATTGAAGGGTGCCTTGCAGATTCCTGATTCAAAATTAATATTGATTGATGAATGCGGACATTTTATTCCATACGAGCACCCTGAACTACTCGCCAGAGAAATAAAATCTTTTCTAATTTAATCAGCACATGTCCTTCCGGTCCTGCCTGCCGCAGGCATGTGACTGCCGGAATCTGTATGTTGAAAAAGTTTTCTCGTTGCATCTCACTTATAAAAACGACAAAGGAATCGTTTCGTCCCTCTGAAATATTTCATCATCTCCCAAATAGTGTTTGGAAAAAGAAATAATTCTTTTATTTTTGCCGTTAAATTGATGAATAGGGATTACCGCATTTTTTCCCGGTTATAAATAAACTCTTCTGAATAAAATCCGTCTAACACTCTGATCAAATTTCAAAATTCAGATTGAAAGGAAAACGATGAAACGTTTTAACACTATAAAAGCTTCTCTGCTTTTTCTAATACTATTCTTCGCCGATTCCGAAGCACAGTGGATGAAGATCGATATAATAAGCGACGCCCGTCCTGCTCCTTCTCTCTTCCTTAAAGACGGAATAATTTACGCCGGTTCCGACAACAGGATCTACCGCAGCTCCGATAACGGCGTTAACTGGAAAGAATCCAATATCATTTCTCCCGATGTTGATTTCATCAGCGCGTTGATCAAACATGATAATAAAATTTTCGTCGGCACCTACAATCACGGCGTCTTTTATTCATCGGACGAGGGAATAACATGGAACAGTCTGAATACAGGATTGAACGGTTTGGGTGCGCAGACTATTTCGGAGTTTGCGGTAAGAGGGTCCGACTTATATGCCGGAACTTACGGCGGGGGTGTCTTTGTAACGGATCTCAACGCTCTCTCGCATTGGAATAGCTTTAGCAACGGACTTTCATTTACTGTTTCCTACAACATCAACTCAATCAAAAATATAGACGGAACACTCTATGCCGGCGCCGGCGGAAATTCATCCTTTTTTAAAAACAGAGAGAACTCAGATCTCTGGGAGGAAGTTGTTTTCGGCGAAATGTGGGGGGAGCCGAATAATGTTTTCGATATTATTAAAATGGGCGATCAGTACATAATTTCGGCTTCATACGGGATATATACGAGCAGTGACGGGGTTAACTGGAATTATTTCAATACCGGTGCCGGAGTTATTAACGAATCGAACTTTGCGCTTCACAACAATAGAATTTATGCACATTTTACAAAAGGGGCCGGAAGAACTTTATGGATTACATCTGATGATAATGGTAAAACATGGAATTTCTTTGATGACCAAAGAGGCATTGACGTATTAAGCGCACTTGTAGTGGATAATAAACTTTTCGCCGGAAGGGTTTACGGATTCAATTACAGGCCTTTGGATCCGACATCTGTCGATGGGGATGAACTGCCCGCGCAGTTTGAGCTGAGTCAGAATTATCCTAATCCGTTTAATCCCTCAACCACAATAAATTTTTCGATAGACACGCCGGGCAATGTGGAACTGAAGATTTATGATATTACCGGAAGAGAGGTTGCCGCACTTATAAATCAATACAAGCCCGCAGGCAATTATAGCTACCGTTTCAATCCAACGGAATTGAATCTGTCGAGCGGCGTCTATTTTTATAAGTTGAGCGCGGGGGAATTTTCTTCTGTTAAGAAAATGATATTAATGAAATGACAATTGCTCTCTGTCCTTCTGAACCGAACGAAGTGAGGTGAAGAATCTAAAGAAAGTAAAAAGAAGATTCTACATTTCGCTTTATTTAGAATGAAAATGTAGCTCTGTCACTCTGAACGAAGTGAAGAGTCTAAAATAAAACCAAGATTCTTCGTCCCGCTTTGCGGGACTCAGAATGACACTACGTTTGTTAATAATCATCATGCGGGACGGTTATAACCACGTTCCCTTTCTTATGTCCTTTGTCCACGTACCTGTGAGCTTCCCTTATCTGATCCAGCGGATAGATTCTATCGATAACTGATTTCAACTTCCCCGCATCACAAAGATCCTTTAATGCGTAAAGGTCATTCACGTTCAATTTGATATTGCCCGATGCCGTAAGAACATTAATAAATCGCCCGTTTGCGGAGAGGGGCTTTCTCCTTTTCGAATGTTCGATCTTTCCTACTGCGTCGTAGATAACATCGAAAGTTTCATTGTTCTGTGTAAAGTCCTCTTTAGTATAATCAATAACTTTATCAGCGCCGAGGGATTTCACCAGCTCAATGTTCGAAGTGCTGCATACGGCCGTTACTTCGGCGCCGTAATTCTTAGCGATCTGAATTGCATAAGTGCCTACACTCCCGGAAGCGCCGTAGATCAGTGCTTTCTCCCCTTTGCGAATGTTGGCTTTTCGGAGATGTATCAACGCGGTTATTCCGCCGTTGGATACGGGCGCGGCTTCTTCGTGAGTCATGTTAGCGGGTTTGATTGCGAGGATTCCATTCTCCGGCAGGCAGCAATACTGTGCGTATGTGCCGAATCTGAATTCCGTGGACGCAAAGACCGGATCTCCAACTTTGAAACGCGTTACATCTTTTCCTATTGCTTCAACTTCTCCTGAAAGCTCCATGCCTAATATTTTTTTCCGCGGACCTTTAAAGCCGAGGACAATTCTCATCATCGGTTTGAAGAAGAAGTCTTTTACAGGACCCATCCCCGGTTCAAACCGGCGGATCTTTGTATCGCCTATGTGTGCCGTTGTTGCTAAAATTTTGACAAGGACTTCATTCGGTTTGGGCGCGGGTTTTTCAACTTCCCGGATCTCAAGAACTTCAGGCGGACCGTACTTTGTGCAGATGACTGCTTTCATAAAATTCCTTTTAAAGTGTAATTGCGGAAAGTTAGACGTATTAAATTGGTTATTCGTTTGTTGAAAGGTTGCTTCTCCTTCCACAATTCCTCGCTTCGCTCGGAAAGCTAAGGACAGGGTTCGGTGTTCTTTGTTCGTAGTTGGTTTGGAGAGATCTGGATTCTCGCTACATGTTACCCGTTACAGATTACAGATCACTGATTACTCAATTTAATTACGTTTCAGAAACAATCCGGAGGGCGCAGTACGCGCCCCCGGATGCTAAAAAAATTACTTCCAGATGCCGAGCAAGCCGCCCATCAATGTATATGTTACTGCCTGGTAGCCGGCATCTATTAAAAACAGCTTGAGTGATTTCCTGCCGAAGAGGTATGTAATCCCTAACGAAGCGGCGACCCACCCGATACCCGCGAGGGCGCCGGCTGTTAATCCCCACATCAGATCCGCCTTCTCGCCCAGGAAAGCCGCGAGGTTGAACGCGATTACTAGCGACAGTACGAACGATAATCCGAAGATCCTTGCCATATTAGATTTCTTAAGACTCTCTTCAGTAAAGTTCATCTCTTTCATCCACTGCTTTCCGAACAGAGGACCGTACCAGAGTCCCCCGATAATAAAACCGAGAAGCGCGGCAAAGAACACCGCGAGGTAATTTATATGAATCTGAGCGCCTTCCATTTGCCCTCCTTATAATTGAATGACGGGGATCAAACTAATGAAATTATTTTTACGGCGGAAAATATTTTTTTTAAAAATTATTTATAAAAAGCTCACAATAAGACCTTAAGGTTTTCTAACGACCTGCACCATCATGCGGGTAAAATTGAGCGTAAAGGGGTATAACAAAATTTTTTCACTTCTTTTGCGCGTCCAATCATTTAAATTTGCGGCGGTTATTAATGGAATTAAAAATGAATTATAGATTCGGTTTATTCTTTATTATCATCGTATCGCTCATCGTTCAATGCACAAACAATGAGCCGACAGGCCCGGACCACCGCGCGCTGTTATTAAACCGGAGTTTCGATTCGGTAACAGTCCGGCTTGAATACGGCAAAGAGATTCTGATCAACAATTACGCGATGTTAAAGTTCGAAGGCGTGGCGAGCGACTCACGCTGCCCTATCGACGCAATCTGCGTATGGCCCGGCAACGGCGAAGTTAAAATGAGTCTGAAGGCGGAACGCGAGAAGAAGGAGTTTACGGTAAATACGCTTCTGGAACCGCGGAGCTACCGGTTCGATGAGTTCGTTATAGAGCTTAAGTCGCTCAATCCATCGCGCAGGTCGGATCAGCAGATAAAGCCGGATGAATACAGTGTTGACCTTGTTATCAAACCCGCAGCAGGCGGAACGAACAATTCAGTGCCCGTAAAACTTATCGAGGGGAATAACACGGACATTTTAAAGCGTGACCGCCTGGACGTGAATTCGTTCTCTCTGAACGGTGATAAGCTCGTATTCAACCTATCGTATTCAGGCGGATGCAGAGACCATTCGATCGAACTCTATGCGTTTAAGGAGATTCAGAAAACGAGTCCGGCGCAGGCGACTCTGATACTTTCCCACAACGGCAACGGGGATATGTGCGAGGCGTATATAACGAAAACCGCATCGTTCGACCTTACGGCTCTAAAGAATTACCTTAAGTCGGTGCACGGCATCAGCGATAAAGCGCTTCTGATAATACACGATCCTTCCGGCAGGCCTATCCGCAATCCTGTGGTGGAGTACAAGTTTTAGTAAAATTGCAATAGAATACTATTGATCCAACGGCTTGTTTAATGCAGTCTGTCATTCCGGCCTTGTGCCGGAATCTGTTCGTTACAAAAATTCTATTATGTGCAGATTCTGAAATGAATTCAGAATGACAACAAAATTTTAAGCCACTTTCAATACGTGTTAACCCGCCAAATCAGCGTTCTATCAGCATCTATATTCTTTGTCAGAATGCAAAGCGGACGAGTTTTATACTCTTTCCGTCGGCGAGGTGCTGCACTTCATACTTGGTAAGGATTTTTTCCTCATCGGTGAGTTTACCGCCGGCATAAAGGTCGCTGCTCTCTTTAAGAAGTTTAAGTCCGGACTCATTCACAACTTTCAGCGTATAATTGTAGAGAGTATCGTCGTCTGTTTTAAGATTGACCTTTCCCCCGCTCTTCAGAATTTTCTTATAGATTTCGAGGAACCTCGGATGAGTAAGCCGTTTTTTCATACTGCTCCGGCGCGGATAAGGATCGGGGAATGTAATCCAGATCTCATCAACGCTCGCTGGTGCGAATATTTCCGCGAGGAGTTCGGCATAACCCACCAGAAAACCGGCGTTGGCAACTTTAATTTCGTTCGAGTGTTTAGCGCCGTTATAGATGCGCGAGGGCTTGCGGTCGACACCTATAAAATTTTTCCGGGGATGGAGCTGCGCGAGGCTGATTGTGTAATCCCCACGGCCGCATCCGAGCTCTAATGTAAATCCCGATTGATGACCGAAGTATGCGCATATATTCTGAAATACATTTTCGTCTTTATAGCCGAAGACATTGCTGAAATTTTTTACTTCGGCAATCTTAATATGTTTTTTACGGGGCATTATTAAAAGATTGATTTTGTGAAACGGAAAATACAAATTATCCGCGGAGAATGAGAAAGGATTGTTAAACCGCCCGGCCAATTCTTGTGTCAATAATCAGTATAATCAGAGAAATGGAATGAAGATCATCAGCTCATTAAAAAATACGGTAGTAATTACATTTTTAATTATTTCCGGCTGTTCCGGTTTAAAAGAGGTTGAGAGTAATATTCCGAAGGATCAGGTCATCATCGACGGAATTCAGAGTGAATGGGAGGGAAAATTAAACTTTGATACCAAGTTGAAAGTAGCTGTGGGATTCATGAACGACTACGGGAATTTATATATCTGCCTTACTACGGGCGACCGTTCGAACATCATGAAGATTCTGCGGCTTGGTGTAACTATCTGGCTCGAACCTTTAAACGGTAAAAAGATTGGAATCAAATATCCGTTAACCGGAACGGAACCGTTCCTGGAGGAGAGACCCGGAAATATTGAGGAAAATCCCGATGATCGGTTTCTTAAAATGATATCAAGGTTTAACGAACTCTCAATTGTAAACGAGGATGATTACCCTCTCTATCTCTTAAGGAGCGATGACGAGCAGAATATAAAAGCGAAGATCGGATTGACACAGGGAAGGATGGTATACGAAATTAAAATTCCCCTCTCAACAAACCGCACTGCAAAATATTTTGTTGAAGCTTCTCCGCCGGAGGCGATACGGATCGGAATTGAAACGAATCAGTTTAAAATGGAGTCCCCTTCCCGAAAGCCGACGGGCAGAATGAATACCGGAGGCGGTCAGGGCGGAGGCAGAAGGCAGGGAGGAATGCAGGGAGGACGAAATCCCGAAATGAATATGGACCCGCTTGAATTATGGTTTGATATTAAGCTTTTAGGAAGTGATGTTTAAATAGAGGTTATTAACAAAATAAGAAAATGGAATTCAGCCGATGTTATATCATAAGCAGTGCTGTGAAAAATTTTTCAAGAAAAATTAACCTTGGTTTTCTTAACAAAAAAGTCCGCCGGATTTCACAATTTTTTTTATAATTATTAAAAAATCTGGCAGACTTAAAATGATTAATATGAATCGTAAAAAATTAATTCCGAAAAAACCCAATCTTAAATTTTACTTAATAAGAATCATTTTTTTAGTGCTTGAATAAGCATCAGCTTCCACCCGATAATAATAAACTCCGCTGGCTAATCCTTGCGCGTTAAACCGGACCGAATATTGTCCGGCATTTTGTTTTCCGTTTACCAAAGTCGATACTTCTCCTCCCGTAACATCGTATATCGTTAGTTTTACATTAGATTCCTTCGGTATGCTGTATGAAATTGATGTAGATGGATTAAACGGGTTGGGGTAGTTTTGACTTAATGAATAATTCGAAGGAATGCTGGCGTTTTGATTCACCGATACCGCACCGTTTATTTGACCCCTGAAAGCACCCCGGCCATGAGTTGCTACTACAACAACACCATCACTGCTTCTTCCGGCTATAGTTTCAACCACAACATTTCCAATTAAAGACGGGGCTTCTAAAGACCAGACCGTGTTCATGGCATCGAGAGTTTCTGTTGAATAAACACCTGTGCTCGTCGCAACCAAATATAGTTTTGAATTATTAAAAGGGAGTATTATGGCTGAACGGATTGAAGGACCCTGGTTGTTGCTCCCTCCCTGTAAATTTCCTTCTATTGCAGTCCAGTTAGCACCGCCGTCGTTCGAATGAAAAAGTCCAATAATTCCATAATTAGATAAACACAGAATAATCTCATTGGCATTTTGAGGATTAACAGCAATGGCGCTAACATAAGAACCAGAGGTTACCTGAGAAAGGTTGGGAGAAATATTGACCGCAGCCGTACCTGTTTTTGAATTTTCTAATTTAAAAACAACCGGGTTACCGGCATCGGAGTATGCGCCCAGATATAAAATGTGGGCGGGATTCTTCGAAATACTTAATGTAGTATAGACATAATTTTGCGGTAGGTTTAAATCTAACGATGTCCACCCTTGTGAAAGTTTATCAGGATTGAAATCAGGAAGATTACTTAACTCCTTATTCCTCCAAAGTAAATTACCGGCAAGGTAATACATATAGTCCTCGTCTTGCGGATCAACAACAAAAGGATTTATAAATAATTGACCTGTTGCATCATTGGGAGTTATACTGCTCCACCGGGTTGGATCGGGATTTCCATTCTGGTCGTATCCTAATCTGACCACGGAACCATTTTGAGTTGATACGAACGCATATTTAGCACCAAGATAAGAATATGAACCATCTCCGGTACTAACATCTCTATGCGGAGATGCATTAGAGCCATCAAACCTGAAATAAGGCGTTCCATTATCCTGTGTTCCGCCAAGAAGCCTGCTGTCGCTAGGGGTATCGTAAATCGACATAGTATAATATTGCGTTACGTTATATGTTCTATCCTTGTTCGTCCATGGAAATAATTCTTGATAATTTGTTGTAGATGCTTGTGAAGTAAAACTTAATCCTCCATCATGAGCAACCCATAAATCATCCGCACTATTAGGATCAAAGACAAATGCGTGAACATCTGGATGAAGATCCGGATGAGAACTGTTATTATTTTCTACAGTGTAACCACCAATCCAATTAACTTTTTTATCTTCAATCTTTGTCGCAAAACCATCTAAAGTTCTATAGACATTGGTTAAACCAAAAAAGACAATATTTTCGTTTGCGGGGTGAACAGCTAAAGCCATATTATAATTACCCTGACTGTTCAGCAATCCATTTTCCTCGGTGCTGTATACTTGAATATTGTTGCTTAAATCTTCTATTTGTTCGGTATTAATATCTATTTTCAACATGCGCAAATCATCCGCTTGCGTATTCTGAAATTTATTACCCGTATTCATAAGAGCGTAAGCAACATTTGGTTTTGATGCGGCGAATGCAAGAACAGTTCTGTCATGCTCTGAAGGGTAATTTGCGCTGGTTATAAATTTCCATGTAGCCCCATCATCAGTTGAATAATAAAATCCGGGATTATTCGATTGCGATTGTGAGTTTGTTTTTTGTGATAAAGAAGCGAGAAGTGCTCCATCCTTATTTACCTTAATATCTGTTCTCAAGTGCTCATTCAATGCGCCCAGTGATGGTGTAAAAGTATTTCCCTGATCTGTTGATTTTACAATAAGTCCAGCGTTGGTTGCAATAAAAACAGATCCGGTTTTCGGATTGACAATAATTTCGTTTGTAAAAGAATAAATATCGCTCCATTCAACATTACTCTGAACCTTTGTGCTGGGAAGTATTTGCCAGGTTTCACCATTGTCGGTTGATTTATAAACGCCGCCCCCGTAAAACTTCGCACCACCGCTTCTATCGCCAGCGGAACCATCCATTTCTCCGGCAGAGTAATACCAGGTACTTGTAAAGCCATCTCGCGTATCCTGAGCTATAGCTACAACACTTTGTATTTCATTTGGCGACGTTTTTAAATTCCATGTTATTCCCTTATCTGTTGATTTCCATACACCCCCGCTAACCCCCCCGGCCAAAATAACATTAGAATTTTTTATATCTATTGCCAGGGCTCTGGTTCTTCCCCCTAAATCAACCGGTCCGGCTTCCTGCCAGTCAAATTTAAGAGTATTGTTTCCTTTAAATAATTTCCGTGATGTGGGTAATGTTTTGGAATAAGTAATTTCAATTTCTCGTATATTCGATGGAATCTCATTAAGTCTTGGATCACGAAGCTTGTTAAAAAAGTAATCGCTTCTCATTTTTTTACTTTCAATTTTAGCCTTGGGGCTGCCAGAGGATCTGACTTTTGGAGATATGGAACTTGAGTTGATGCCTAAATCAGCGGAAGAAAATAATGCCGCAATTAATAATACAACTAAGCCGGTAATTTGAGATTTTATTTTCATAAATCCTTTCGTTAATTGTTTTTAGATATGTAAATAATTTCCCATTTGTGTGAATCTTTTGTATCAACTCCTCCCTGAAACAACTTCAATTCTATGGTATATGATTCCCCTTTATTTGTTTTGGAGAGGAATGTTTTTACCGCATCGAGTGTTGCAAGAGCGGTAAAGTTTGAATTTTGGGGAATTGGAGAAGACGCCGCGCCATAACCAAGAATTTGGGTTACGGTTAATTCTACTAAGAAATTTGAGCCTGCGGTTTCTATAGTTCCAATCAGACCAACAATATGGGCTGTTCCAGGAGGAAATTTTTCTCTGGTTACGAATTGAGATTGGTTTGAAGTACAGCTTTGAAGTAGGAATACAACAAAAAAAAACGGAAAAGTAAAAACGTGTTTCATTATATTACTTTCATCTGTGTGAAAAAAATATTGAGGGACTCGATGTCTTAATATATCTATTTTTTTCTCTTTTATCCAAAAGACAGGTTAAAATATTAACACTTTACCGTCTTTATAATTGAAGACATTGTTTAAATTTTTTACTCCGGCAATCTTAATATGCTTTTCACGGGGTATTTTAAAGAGAAATAGTTATAACGTTATTCCATCAAACCGGAGCGGTTTTGGGGCGTCCTATCCTAAATCAATTAAACCATAGAACATAATATGGCGCGACATAAATTCCTCCCCGTTTTATCTTTACTTCTTTACTTTAGTGTTGCAACGATCGAAGCGCAAAGCGCGGCATCGAATTTTGAATTGAAGAAACTTGCGGAGAATGTCTACGGTGTTGTCCGGAAGGATCCCCCGGGACTGATGTGCGACGGCAACAGCGGATTCATTATAAACGAAAAGGACGTTGTAGTAATCGATGCCCCGGAAGCAACAAAAGAAATAATTGCCGGACTTAAAAAGATAACCGACAAGCCAGTTAAGTATGTAATCAATACTCACTGGCATGATGATCATATTACCGGTAATCAATACTACCGTGATGCATATCCCGGGGTTGAGTTTATTGCTCATACGAATACAAAAGAATACCTGCCTGTTCATGGATTGGCTAACAGAAACAATATGATTCAAAGTGCGCCGGGCGGAGTTGTATATTTGAAATCCCTACTTGAAAAAAATGAAAGCTTCGGCGGCGGCCCGATTACTGATGAAGAGCGTGAAAGCTATTTAAGCGATATCAAGTTAGTAGAGCATTACCTTGACATAGTTCCAAAGACGGAATTCATTCTACCTACAATAACTTTCAGCGATTCATTAATACTCGATTGCGGAAACAGAAAGATCAAGCTGATCAAACCGGGCAGCGGGCATACAGCCGGTGATATTGCTGTATTCCTACCTGAAGAGAGAATACTTTTTACGGGAGACCTTGTAGTTTCACCTGTTCCGCTTGTAGGAAGCGAGCAGTCGCACATATCCGCCTGGAGTTCCGCTCTTAAGAATTTACGCATTCTCGATGCCGGGATAATTGTACCGGGGCACGGCAAAGTAATGTACGATGATTTATTTATCCGCAATATGGAATTGCTCTTCGAATCAATAACCAAACAGACAAGAGAAGCGGTTACATCGGGTAAATCGCTCGATGAAACTCTGTCGGCTGTTAATCTTAAAGAGTTTGAACTTTTGTTTGCGGGAGATTCCAAACTGAAAAAAGTCCTATTCGATTATTATGTGAAAGGCCCTTCGGTTAGGGCGGCTTACCGGGAGTTTAAGACACAGTAGAAGTAAAGAGATGGGGACTCAATTCGTATTCCGGCTGATATAAATTCTTTTCTCTATTATCTCCTGAACAGAGCGGCTAACATTGGAGAGAAAATCATATCCGGTTGAAGATTCAATACGGCGGATAGTTGTAACATAATTACTCCACGGAACGCTTCTTATTCCATTTACATTCGGCATTACAACGGCAATAACGCTTGTTGTATCTGTAACGGATTCAACCGACTCCCCTTCGTTAAGAACAACAATTATTTTAAAGCAGCTGTCGGGGACGGCGATCTTCTCCTTAATCCTGTTCTCCGACCGGAATATTCCGCCGGCGATTATAAAGAGTTTCTTCTTTTCATTTTTACAGAGGTCTTCGCAAAAGTATTCAAGGTCCAGCCAGACTCCCCTGTTGAGATCGGGGCGCTGCGGAAGAACACTCGAGAGTATGAATGTAGATTTGTTGTCTTCGTCGTTTCTTGTTCTTTCCTCGCTGCGAACCATATGTCCCCGGTCGTAGCCCGAGCCGGTATAATCGGAATGCCTAACGCGGTAGAATGAATCTGGAAGGGTTGTATCGGCAATGAACGATCCTTTGTACCTTGATGCATCGCCGAACCAGGAGCTGTCGAGATTCCAGCTTACCCAGTTGGGAACGTTCCGAACGGGATTGTAACTCAATACATATTGCTGACGGATAATTATAAAATCGTCCGTAGAATCCTGATCGGCCGGCACACCCGCAGCCACGTTGATATTGTCGATTACAAGACCGCGGTTTCCGGTTTTATCATCAACAGAAACAGTGGACGAGCCGGAACATGAGAGAATTAGAATGATAAACAGAAGTGATGATAAGAAGAACAGGTTTCGTTTCATATTACCGGATCGATTTTGACGGAACGAATTTGCTGAATATGTGTATAGGAATTTTGGTGAATCAAAAATTTTTTACTGGAAGAAACCGTATTTCAGGAATCGACCATTCTCATATCGAACGGCGAGAGCTCCGGAGTTTCCATTCTAATATTCAATTCTTTTATAAGTTCTTTAATAGTTTTGATTTCCGCCTCGCTTATATGGAGCCGGTGTTTAAGCATCGACAGGCTTGTAAAAGCAATCTTGTTCGCATCTCTTTCGAAAGCGAAGACCTGTTTCCTGATATCGAACGCATTGGATTCGAGCCGCTCGAGCTTCTTCTTCAGCTTGATAAGTATTTCGGCTTTACTAAGGTTGTTCATCAGAAGTATGCCTATATCAAAGTTGGTCGGCTGGTAATTATCCTCGGATAAAAATCCAGTAACAGATTCCTGAAGTTCGAACTCACCTTCCGGCGTAATATTATAGATAGTCTTTTCCGGAAGGTTGCTCAGCTTTTCGATACGGCCGCTTATCAATCCCCGTTTCTTTAGATTGTTGATCGTTGCATAGACAGTTGAGTCGGCAAGTGGGAGCCATTTTTTAGTATTCAGGTATTCGAGCATCTTGGTAATTTCGTAGGGATTTCTCTCCTTCTCCGAAAGAATACCAAGTATCAAGGTTGCTAATTTAGAAAGCATTCTAAATAAATCCGCTATTGAAATAAAGTAGTATAAAAATAGAGCACAAAATTGAATGAGTCAATCGAAATCTAGGATAAAATAGATTTGAGCTGTGCCGGGTCGCTGACGAATTCTTCGAAACTCATGTCGATGAACCGTGCATTACGGCTGAGCGATCTGTAGTTAAGTTCGAGGGATTCCTTCTTCTTCGGGTTTACAACTATAACCTCTTTGTTTGCGTTCATCTGTTTTTTAAAGAGGGCTTTTACATGTATGTCTGCATCCGAGAGTGAATAGCCGACGAAAACGATCTTGCGTGCAATTCTGATTTCGCGCGATGCTACGGTCATCAGCTGCGATATAATCGGGTGGCTTAAGATTTTCAGATAACTCGGCGGAACAATGAGAGTCTGAAAATCGGTTCCGTCGATCGGGCATGTATATTCATATTCAAGTTTGTCGGGATATGTGTAACCGAGGAATTTTCCGCGCTTCAGGTCGATCCCTCGGTCCCAGGGCGTCAGAAGTGTCTGATTGCAGCAGTTGCAGTATTTCCAGTTGAGGCTCCCGTGAAGTTTGAGAATTTTAAAAGGGAGAGGATTCTCGTCTTCTTCGACAAGGACAGGTTCTTTCGGATTTATCCAGAAGTTATATTGTTTCATCTCTGGAAGTTTTTCGTAATTCATGAAAGGGATCGAGTAATCGATGTAACCGGATTTTTTAAAGAGATGATCGAAGGCTTGTTCAAGAAGAGTATCGTAGTTTAATGTTATTATTGAAGTATTGGGATTTATTTCTGTAATCGAATTCCAGAAGAGCTGATAGAAATGACTTGTTTTGTCGGTCTGAAGATTAACAACGTAATGAATCAGTTTGATTAAATATTCTTTAATCTCCCGGAGTTTCTGATTCGGATATTTTATGCTGAGACTTTCGTTCTGCTGAATAAAATAGTCGAGGAAACCGAATACGGCTTCGAGCTGCGGGAACTTGTTTGTATCGACATTGAATTCAAAATTATCTTTTATAAATTCAGTAACGATCCTTCCGATCTCAGAATTTTCAATCTCTTCAATCTTACCCGATATAATAAGTGGAAGCGTATCTCTCTGGAGAGGAACTCCGTCCGGTCTGGAAGCGCCGGCTCCTAGTACAAATATAACGTCGCGCTGGGGCGGATACTGAAGAAATTTTTCTGTTTTCATTTAACTGGAATTTAAGTTATCTGCAAAATAAAAATTTAACCGGATAAAAACTTTAACAGCAGACTCGACCGGTGAAGGTCTGATGGAGTTTCGTGATTGAAATCGGGACTGCTCAGCTTATTTAACAAGTTCTATAAGAATCAGCTTCTTCCCTTTTTCGTTCCTTACATTATTCGGTTTGTAAGCGAGTTCGAACACTGTCGATTTTTTAAGGTTGGCTTTATACTTAAGCTCGGCCGTTTTGAATTCGTCTGTAAGATCTCCCCCCTTCATCGAAATAATATAACCCTTCTCCTTAATCAGAGGTAGGGCATACCTGAAAAGGATGATGAGAGGAACAGTCGCACGGCTTACAATTATGTCGAATGAATTAGCATACTTCTCTTTGAACTCGTCGCTCTCGACTCTGAAATTTTCAGCGGTAACATTATTCAATTTAAGTTTACTAATAAACTCCTGGACGGCTTCAATTTTTTTCGCTGTTGAATCAACAAGAACTCCTCTCAGCATCGGTCGTGTAATAGCCAGAGGAATACCCGGAAATCCGCCGCCCGTACCGATATCGAGAAATTTTGTGGCTTTTGGAGGAATAAATTCGGAAACAAAAGCCGACAGGAAAACGTGGTTTTCGATTATTTTGGGGATATCCCTGCGGGAGATAAGGTTGACTTTAGAGTTTTTCTGTGTAACTAAATTTGCAAAACTGGCAAGTCGATCAAGCTGATATTCATCGGGATTAAGACTATTTTCCCAGAAGAGCATCTTTAGCTCGCGTAAATACTGCTCTTGAAGATCCAACAAACCCTCTAAAAATTAGCTTTTCAAATATACTAATAAAACGGAAATATCTGAAGGTGTCACTCCGGAGATTCTGGAAGCCTGTCCGATCGACCGTGGTTTCACTTTACTTAATTTTTCTCTTCCTTCGGTAGAAATAGAATTCAAATTAGAGTAATTGAAATTTAATGGTATTAACGTGTCCTCCAGCCGGTCCATTTTGTTTATAAGATCGAACTGCCGCTGAATATATCCATCGTACTTTACTTCAATTTCTATCTGTTCGATCGCTTTTCCGTCGTTTAAAAGTTCATCGAAGAGACCCTCGCCGTTATTAGCGCATTCTAGAGTCTCGCGCAGAGCGACTTCGGGACGCTTGATTATTTTTTCAATTGTCTCGGAGTTATTCAATTCCGGCGAATTAATTTTAACCAGATATGCATTTATTAGGTTCGGGGTAATTTTTATTTTACTGATTAACTCCTTCGATTTTACAATCTGTACTTCTCTTCTCGAAAGTTCCTTATAAAGTTCTTCGGGGATTAATCCGAATTCGTAGCCGTATTTCATTAAACGTCTGTCCGCATTATCCTGTCGGAGAATCAATCTGTGTTCTGCTCTGGAAGTAAACATCCGGTACGGTTCGTTAGTGGATTTCCCCACAAGGTCATCAATCAGAACACCTATATAAGCTTCGCTTCTTTTAAGAACGAGCTCTTTTCTTCCCTGAATTTTAAGAGCCGCATTAATTCCGGCAATAAGTCCCTGCCCTGCAGCTTCTTCATATCCGGAAGTTCCGTTTACCTGCCCGGCAAAGTAGAGTCCTTCTATCAATTTAGTTTCGAGTGTAAGATCGACCTGATATGGTGGAAAGTAATCGTATTCAACAGCATAGCCGGGCCGGACCATTTCAACATTTTCGAGTCCTTTAATTTTTCTAAGAGCTTCAAATTGAATCTCGGTGGGAAGTGATGTTGAAAAACCGTTGATATAGATCAGATCGGAATCGAGTCCTTCGGGTTCAAGAAATAACTGATGTTTCTCCTTATCAGAAAAACGATTTATCTTATCCTCAATAGAGGGACAGTAACGCGGTCCTACCCCGTGAATAAGTCCGGTAAACAAGGGTGAGCGGTCGAATCCTTTACGGAGAATTCCATGAACTGAAAGATCGGTATAAGTGATATGGCAGCTGACCTGCCGGAGTAGCGGAAAATTTTCTTTAGAAGTTCTTCTTGAAAAAGGTAAAGGCGGAATATCCCCCGGCTGCTCTTCGAGAATTCCCCAGTTAATTGAATCTTTGTGAAGCCTTGGTGGTGTGCCGGTTTTTAGTCTTCCCGCTTCAAATCCCATTTTAATAAGTGAATCGGTAAGTCCTATGGATGGTTGTTCACCAAATCTTCCTCCCGAAACTGATTCCATACCTGTATGCATCAGTCCATTTAAAAATGTCCCGGAACAGACGATCAGGGCTTTGCATTTAATCTCTGAACCTTTAAGAGTTCTAACGCCCGCAATTTTTTTATCTTCTTCTATTGCTTCAATAATGGAATCTTCTAAAATATCAACATTCGGAGTCGATTTAACGAATTCGCCGGCAACTTTGGTATAGATTTTCCGGTCGTTCTGACTCCTGCCGGCCCAGACAGCGGGACCTTTCGACTTATTCAAAGTTCTGAATTGAATCCCGGATTGATCGGCAATAAGCCCCATCACACCGCCAAGGGAATCGATTTCGTGGACTAAATGGCCTTTAGCGCTTCCTCCAATAGCTGGATTACACGAAAGTCGTCCGAACGCCTCTTTATCCATAGTTACTACAGCCACAGAGGAGCCAATCCGGGCTGCCGCTATTGCGGCCTCTATGCCAGCGTGTCCGCCACCAACAACTATTACATCATATTCCTTCATAAAAGTCTTTCTGTTTCACATGAAACAAATAACAGTTTAATGGTAGATGGAATTCAAGTGAGTCCGGCCGACACAAAAGAAACCGGAACTTTCCAGAGTTTCACATGAAACATCTATTTCCCGATACAGAATTTGGAGAAAATATTGTTCAAAATATCATCGGAAGTTACTTTTCCGATTATTTCACCCAAAGAGCTCTCGGCATTTCTAAGATCTACGGCAATAAACTCACCTGTCAATTTTCCATCGATCGATTTTTTTGCCCCTTCCAGATGAAACCGGGCTTTCTTAAGAGAATTGAAATGACGGAGATTGGAGACCACCGCCGATTTTTCGGAATAACTATGAGTCCCGATCGCCCTTTCTTTCAATTTCCCGAATAATTGATCAATCCCCTTCCCGGTTTTTGCAGAAATTCCGGCATCAAATTTTTCAGGTGAATAATCTGCAATATCAATCTTGTTTACCACGCTAAGTATTTTATCCGAGCTTGTTAATTGTAATAAATCAGAATAGAGATCGTCGCTGAATCCGACTGTCGCATCATTCAGAAACAGCACAATATCGGCATTCTGAACGGCTGCCCGGCTTCTGTTTACACCTTCTACTTCGATTACGTCGATGGATTTCCGGATACCGGCTGTATCGAATAACCGGAACAGGATTCCGTCAATTGTAAGTTCTTCGCGGATAATATCGCGCGTTGTTCCGGGAATTTCGCTTACAATTGCTCTCGCCTCTTTCAAAAGGTAATTCAGGAGTGACGACTTCCCTACATTCGGTTTTCCTACCAGGGCAACATTAACGCCGTCACGTATAATCCGTCCGAATGAATAACTCGAAAGGAGCTTGTCAATCTCCTCTTCTATTGTATTGATATTTTTTAGAATCTCTTTTAACGACATGAATTCGAGACCCTCCTCGGCAAAATCGAGTTCAAGTTCAATCAAGGATGATGTATTAATGAGCAGTTCCCGCAGCTGATCGACTTTCTGGGAAAGTAATCCGTCGAGCTGATTCCTGGCTCCTCTAAGCGAGGCTTCAGTACTCGAATTAATTATATCGGCAACCGCTTCCGCCTGGGCCAGGTCGATTCTTCCATTTAGAAATGCGCGTTTTGTGAATTCGCCCGGTTCTGCGAGCCGGACATCATTTTCAACAATCAGCGAGATTATTTTCTGAACAATAAGCGGGCTTCCATGAGTGCTGATTTCAATTGAATCTTCACCGGTATATGAATTCGGTGTGTGAAAAACCGAAATAAGCACATCATCAATTAACCGGTCTTTATCAAAGATTTTTCCGTAATGGATCGTATGGCTTGGCGAGTCTTTTAATGGCTTCTTACCGTTAAAAATCTTATCCGCTGCAGGAATACTGTCCGGTCCGCTGATACGGATAATAGAGATCGCACCGATACCCGGGGGTGTTGCGAGCGCAACAATTGTATCTTCGTTCTGTAATAATATATGAGTCATAATCTTTCTCAAGAAGAATTCAAAATTATAATAATAGATTTGCACTAACAAGAAAACATTGGGAGTCGGCATCCATTCAAATAGCGATACTATAAGTTTATATTTTAATTATCATTAATATTTAGATTAGTTGTGAAACTTTTTAAGAAACTATTTTGTATGAAAGTTAAATTTACAAAGTAAAATTCTGGTGAAAGAAATGGCATATAATTTCAACAAGTTTACAGTCAAAGCACAGGATACAATTCAGAACGGAATTGAGATTGCTCAGAATTATAATAATCAGATTGTAGAGCCGGAACATCTCCTTGCCGCTCTTCTGCAGGACCAGCAGAATGTTGCGCATTCAATAATTCAGAAAGCCGGCGGCAACATAAATCAGATGCGCATAAAAACAGGTGAACTGCTCGAAAAACTCCCGAAAGTAACCGGTTCCGGAACCGGCAACCAGCAGCTCTCAATGAACACCGCGCGTATATTCGACAATTCTGCGGAAGAAGCGAGAAAGCTAAAGGACGAATATGTTTCGAACGAACATATACTTCTCGCATTGAGCGAGGATAAGTCTTCCGCCGGAAAACTTTTAAACGAAAACGGTATCGGCAGGGATGTTATACTCGCCGCTCTAAAAGATATTCGCGGGAACCAGAGGGTAACTTCACAGAATCCGGAAGATACTTATCAAGCATTAAAAAAATACGGCCGCGATCTTAACGAACTTGCCCGGTCGAATAAACTCGATCCCGTAATCGGCCGCGACGAGGAGATTAGAAGAGTCCTTCAGGTCTTATCGCGAAGGACAAAAAATAATCCGGTTCTTATCGGAGAACCGGGCGTCGGCAAAACCGCTATCGCAGAAGGTATCGCGCACAGAATTGTAGCCGGAGATGTACCGGAAACTCTGCGTACCAAAAGAATAGTCGGGCTCGATATGGGCGCGCTTATTGCCGGAACTCAATTCCGCGGGCAGTTCGAAGAACGGCTGAAAGCTGTTGTTAAAGAGGTCCAGGAATCAGAAGGCGAAATAATTTTATTTATAGATGAACTCCATTTGCTTGTCGGTGCAGGAAAAACAGACGGAGCTATGGATGCGGCCAATATTCTTAAACCGGCTCTATCGAGAGGCGAGCTTCATGCAATCGGCGCTACAACTCTGGACGAATACCGTAAATACATCGAGAAAGATGCCGCGCTCGAAAGACGATTTCAGCCTGTCCTTGTAAGCGAACCGAACGAAGAGGATTCAATCTCAATTCTGCGCGGACTTAAGGAACGTTACGAGGTTCATCACGGCGTAAGAATTACAGACGGCGCAATAGTAGCGGCGGTTCAACTTTCGAACAGATATATAACCGACCGGTTCCTGCCCGATAAAGCGATCGACCTGATCGATGAATCAGCCTCCAAACTAAGAATTGAAATCGATTCTATGCCGGAGGAGCTTGACGCAGTAGAAAGAAAAGTTAAACAGCTCGAGATTGAAAGGGAAGCATTGAAAAGAGAGAAGGATTCCGACTCCGCTTCAAGGCTCGTAGATCTGCAAGCCGAATTAAACGAACTGATGGAAGAAAGAACCCGGCTTAAAAGTCACTGGCTACTTGAAAAGGAAAAGATTCAGTCATTACGCACAATGAAGAGCGAAATTGAAAAAGCTAAGAACGATGCCGACCGGTTTGAAAGAGAAGGAAATCTTGGTAAAGTTGCTGAGCTCCGGTACGGTGTTATTAACGAGCTTGAGCGCAGAATGAAAAAAGAATCGGAAGATCTCGCTCTAATTCAGAAGGGAAGTAAAATGCTCAAAGAGGAAGTGGATGCAGAAGATGTTGCTGAAATTGTTGCAAAGTGGACCGGCATTCCCGTAAGCCGGATGCTTGAAAGCGAACGGAGTAAACTGATACGGCTTGAAGAAGAGCTCCACAGACGTATAGTCGGACAGGACGATGCAGTAGCCGCAGTTTCCAATGCTATTCGCAGATCCCGCGCCGGCCTTCAGGATGCTAACCGGCCAATCGGATCATTTATATTCATCGGTACAACAGGTGTGGGTAAAACAGAGCTCGCAAGAGCACTGGCTGAATTCCTCTTCAACGATGAACACGCAATGATAAGAATCGATATGAGCGAGTATATGGAAAAGTTCTCCGTATCGCGCCTCATCGGAGCGCCTCCCGGTTATGTCGGATACGACGAGGGGGGACAACTTACAGAAGCCGTTAGAAGAAGACCATATTCTGTTGTTCTGCTCGATGAGATCGAGAAAGCGCATCACGACGTATTCAATGTTCTCCTTCAGGTGCTAGATGACGGCCGGCTAACCGACAATCAGGGAAGAACGGTCGATTTCAAAAATACAATAATCATTATGACGTCAAATCTCGGATCACATCTGATTCAGGAAAAACTTTCAGGACTTGATGAAAAAAATTTCGATAATATGATGGGGGAACTGAGACTCTCTCTGTCTGAATTATTGAGAAGAACCATTCGTCCGGAATTTCTGAACCGGATTGATGAGGTTGTCCTTTTCAAACCACTTCTTAAAAATGAAATTGAAAAGATAATCGACCTGCAATTACAGAGAGTAGGCAGACTGCTTGCAGAGAAAGGTTTACAGCTTGAAATTGAAGAGGGGGTAAAAAATTTTCTGCTTCAACACGGATACGATGTAACATTCGGTGCCCGTCCGCTTAAAAGAACCATTCAGCGGTATTTAATAAATCCTCTTTCATCGGTTCTGCTTATGAACAAATATGAAAGCGGGGATACCGTTGTTGTAAAATATCCCGGCGCGGGTAATCTTGAATTCGAAATAAAATAAGATGTGGTTGATGGCCGGAGGACAAAAGATTTATTTGATGACTATTTCTTATTTTGTGATATAAAGTTTTCAACACTTACAGGGAGACAACAATGCACGAAAAAAGTCAGGCTCTATTGAACAAAGCTATAGCGGACGAATTACATGCCGTACATCAGTATATGTATTTTCATTTTCATTGCGACGATCAGGGATACGACCTTCTTGCAAATCTTTTCAAGAAAACAGCTATCGAAGAAATGATTCACATCGAAAAATTAGCCGAGAGAATTCTCTTTCTTAAAGGCGAAGTCGAAATGGTTCCTGCATATCCTGTTGATAAGATTCACGATGTAAAAGAGATGTTGAAGAAAGCCGCTCAAATGGAACACGAAAGCGCAAAAGAATACAATATCTGGGCAAATGAGTGTTCTGCAAATGCCGATTCGGTTTCAAAACATCTATTTGAAGCTCTCGTTGCAGATGAAGAGCGTCACTTCGATCAGTTCGATGTTGAAACTGAGAATCTTGAGAAGTTTGGCGACCGTTACCTCGTGCTTCAATCAATTGAAAGAAGTAAAGCCCGCGGATCTGCAGCAGGATCAGTCGATTAAGAATTTCAGGTTAAACGGCGGCCGGTTCAAGCCGCCGTTTAAATCAACTTTAATATTCCGGCCGTTCAATTTCACTTTTCAACCAGAAAATAATTATCCAACTTATAATTCAATTAAAGCATATCTTTGAATATCAATTTTATGGAAAAACGAATGAACACATTTGAAGAAATGGGGATCCGCAGAAATATACTTGAAGCATTGAAAGAACTCGGTTTTGAGAATCCGATGCCGATACAGATAAAGGTAATTCCTCACTTGATGGAATCGGATTACAGGGATATTGTTGCTCTGGCCCAGACAGGAACTGGCAAAACAGCCGCTTTCGGTGTACCGATTATTGAAAAAACCGATCCGTCAATAAATAAAATCCAGTACCTCATTCTCAGTCCCACAAGAGAACTCTGTCTCCAGATTTCTGACGACCTGGCCAGCTTTGCCAAGTATCTTCCCGAAATTAAAATTGCAGCTGTATTCGGGGGAGCTAGCATAGAGCGGCAGATACAGAAAATCCAGAAAGGTGTTCACATTGTTTCGGCCACACCCGGCCGGCTTGTCGATCTAATCAACCGTAGAATTGTAAATCTCAAATCGCTTAAAACAGTTGTTCTGGATGAAGCCGATGAAATGTTAAGTATGGGTTTCCGGGATGATCTTGAAGCAATTTTGAAAGTTACCCCGGAACAGAAAAACACACTCCTTTTTTCTGCAACAATGCCGAAAGAGGTTGCTGCTCTCACCAAAAAATATATGACCGATCCGCTCGAGATCTCAGTGGGTACACGTAATGCGGGAGCGGAGAGTGTCGAACATTTCTGCTATCTGATAAACGCTAAAGACCGTTATCTGGCATTAAAGAGAATTGTAGATTTTAATCCGGATATTTACGGCATCATCTTCTGCAGAACAAGAAAAGAAACACAGGAAGTTGCCGATCTTCTTATGAAAGACGGTTACAATGCCGATTCGCTTCACGGCGACCTTTCCCAGGCACAGCGCGATATTGTTATGAATAAGTTCAGGATCAGGCACCTTCAGCTTTTAGTGGCAACCGATGTTGCTGCGCGTGGACTCGATGTAGATCACCTTACACATATAATAAACTACAATCTTCCCGAAGAACTCGAAATTTATACTCACAGAAGCGGGCGCACAGGGCGCGCCGGACGGAAAGGAATATCGATTGTAATTGCCGGTCAAAAGGAGAAGGGAAGGATTCAGCAGATTGAAAAGCAGCTGAAGAAGAAATTTTCTTTCGTACCGGTTCCGTCGGGTAAAGAAATATGCGAGCGGCAGTTATTTCATTTAATCGATCGTGTCGAGAAAGTTGAAGTTGATTACTCCCAGATCGATCCGATGCTTCCTGACATTTTCAGAAAACTTGAATGGCTTGACCGTGAAGAGCTTATCAAAAAATTTGTTTCGGTTGAATTCAACCGCTTCCTCGAATACTATAAAAAAGCAGCCGATCTTAATTCGCCGAGAGAGTTCGGTAAGACCGGAAAAGAGAAAGGGGCGGCTTCTGGATTTGCCCGTTTCTTTATTAATCTTGGAAGAACGGACGATTTAAAACCGAATACGCTGATGGGGCTAATAAACGAATTTACAGGTATCGATAATATTGAGATCGGAAAGATAGAGCTTCTGAAGAATTTCTCGTTCTTCGAAGTTGATTCCGACTTTGCACAAACCGTATTGAATGCATTCAAAGATAAAAGCTATAAGAAAAGAGCTATTGTTCTAGAACCGGCTTCTTCTAAAGGGAAGAGCGATAGTAACAAGGGGAACGACCGCTGGAAAGACAAGAAGGAATGGAAAGAAAGTAAGAGAAATGATAAATCCCGACCAAAGGGTGGAAAAAGGGATGGAAGAGATAACCGGCGCGAAAGAAGGCGGGACGATTCAGCCGTTAGTAATAAAAAAGAAAGGAAAAAAAGATTCCGTTAATAAAAAATCTGTTTCAATTAATCTGATTCGAATATAATACTAATATTCCCAAAGGCTGGTCGTTAAAAAAAAATCGCGACCATGCTTTTTTTATATAAATACTATCCTTATTTTGACTTCAGCAAATTCCAACTCTTATATTTTTAGTTTTAGTAATAAATTTAGTCGACAAGTAAAAGCAGACCGGGGTTTATGCTTTTTACAAAATTTCGCGATTTCGGCAATTCCATTTCACTTCTTTTTCTTCTTCTAACGAGTTTAATCTTTGCTCAGTCCAGAGAACCGCTAAAACCTTTATTCACTGAAAAACCTCCCGTAATTGACGCCAGTCTCGACGATGAAATCTGGAGATCCGCGCCGACCGTTTCAGACTTCAAAACATTTGTCCCGGATTTCGGAAAGGATCTTTCGGAGAAGACGATCGTTTACATGGCATACGATAAAGAGAATCTATACTTCGCATACAAATGTTACGACAGGGAACCGGAGAAAATAAGAGGAACTGTTACTTCGAGAGACAATATAAGGGCAGAAGACTGGATCTGCATTAATCTCGATTCATTTAACGATCAGCAGAGTCTTTACGCGCTTTACGTTAATCCGCTTGGCATTCAGGAGGACAGCCGCTTCACCGGCAATACCGAAGATACCGGAATTGATCTTGTGTGGTATAGCGCCGGCAGGATTGATCCCGACGGATATACAATTGAAATAAAACTTCCGCTCAAGAGTTTGCGCTACTCCAACACTAATCCTGTTCAAATGTCGGTCTTCTTCGAAAGAAAAATCAGCCGAAGAGCCGAACAGGGAAGTTTCCCTGCAATGGACCCGGCAAAGGGATACGCTTTCCTTACTCAGATGCAGCCGATGTTCTATTACGATATCGAACATTATACCCTCTTCGAAATTCTTCCCGCAATAACTTACGGTGAAAGATTTATCGACAGGCAGGGAGAACTTAAAAGCGAGAAAGTAACAAAGGATCTTAGCGTTACCATGAAATACGGTATAACTTCGGATTTAATTATGGACGCGACTTATAATCCCGATTTTTCGCAGGTAGAGGCGGACGCAGGCCAGATTGATATTAACCTGCGGTACAGTCTCTTCTTTCCGGAGAAACGGCCTTTCTTTCTTGAAGGAAGAGAAAATTTCGGAATTGCTGCAACCTCTATTAACGAAGTTGATCCGATCCGATCTATTGTTCATACAAGAAACATATTAAGTCCGATCGCCGGAATTAAACTTGCCGGAAAATTAAGCGAGCGCAATACTATCGCCGCAATTTATGCAATTGATGAAATAACAAATCCGGCGCCGGGTGTGGAAAAGAATACTCATTTCCCGATCATTCGTTATAAAAGAAGTCTAAACGAAGACAGCTATATGGGTATTATTGCCGCTTCCGAAGAACAGAAAAATTACTTCAATAGAATTGCCGGGGTCGACGGACAGATCCGTCTGACTGAAGCGAGCCAGTTTGAGTTCAATGCCATACTCTCGCAAAGTAAACCGGTTAACACATCAGACCGGGTTTTCGGAAATACATTCGGATTAAAATACAATTACAGTTCGCGCGATATTGATATGGATTATTCTGTAAAAAATGTAACCGAAGATTTTGCGGCGGACATGGGATATATTACAAGAACAGGAATCACTTCCCTGGCGGGCTATATAAAACCGAAGTTCTACCCGGCTGTTCAATCGATTCAGAGAATCGATACCGAACTCTTTACAGCACAGACCAAGGACAATATCTATAAAAAATGGGAAACGAATAATTCACTCGCGGCAACAATTTTTTTCTTGGGAAGCCTCAATTTCAGATTGAAGTATGCTTTCTCAAACGAAATTTTTCTTAATGAAAGATTCCGTACCGGCGGATTAAGTCTTTCATTCGGCGGGCTCGTTTCCAATCTCCTGAACTTTGCTCTTATTTACAAAAAACTGAATTCTATTTATTATTCATCAACTCCGTTTGAAGGATCGAGCAATGTGGTTCAGGCAATTGCAATTTATCAGCCGTCCGAGAAGATAACTGCCCGGATCGATTTTGTATTCTCCGACTTCAAACGGGATTCCGACAATCTCCTTCTTTATGAGTACCCGATCACCCGTCTGCGATTGACTTACCAGATGAACAAATACCTTTTCTTCAGGGGAATCGCAGAATACAATAAATTCAGAAAGCAGCTAATAACCGATTTTCTCGCATCATTCACTTACATCCCGGGAACCGTACTTCATTTCGGTTACGGCTCGCTTTATGAAAAAACAGAATGGTTCAACGGCCGTTATATTCCATCGGATAATTTTAAGGAAACCGCCAGAAGCTTCTTCTTCAAGGCTTCATACCTGTGGCGGCTCTGATTCAATAATAAAATCGGGCAGCCGTACAGGAATTTCTTTAATTCCATTCAATACTTTTTTATTTTTCCAAACATTATTTTCCTAAACGGGGGATTATGCAGTCCATTATTGATCGTTTCCGGTATTCTTATAATCAAATTCATATTATCATATTCATTTCACTATTTATTTCCGGGTCATTCAACGCACAATCTAAATCTGTAAAAGCCGTAAAAGTAAATGAAGCGCCTGTAATTAACGGGCTCCTCGACGACCCGGTCTGGCAGAAGGGGATAATTACGAATGATTTTCTTCAGCAGGAGCCGATACCGAATTCCAATCCTTCATTAAAAACCGAATTCAGAATTATTTATGATGATGAAAATCTCTATATCGGCGTAATCTGTTACGATGACGAGCCGGATAAAATAATTGCGCGCGAAATGAAATGGGACGGATTTATAAGCGCGGACGATAACATTAAACTGATCTTCGATACATTCAACGACGACCGCTCCGCTTACTGGTTCGGTACAAATCCTCTCGGTTCCCAGGATGATGCGCTTCTTACAGGATTTGATATGGGCGGATTTAATGAGGATTGGGATGGCGTTTGGGAGGTGGAGTGTTCAATTCTTGAAAACGGATGGAGTGCCGAGTTCCGATTCCCTTTCTCAACTTTTAAATTCCACGACAGAAGCGTGCAGCTCTGGGGTTTTAATATTTTAAGATCGATCCGGAGAAAAAATGAAGAGGTTCTGTGGACTTCGGTCGGACAAAACCTGGGCTTGTTAACAATTGCACAAGCAGGTAATCTGGAGGGAATTGAAAATATTAAAAGAGGAAGTCCGGTTTATCTGATGCCATATTTCTCCTCCGGGGCGCAATTTGTCAACGGAAATAAAAAATATCTGGCTGAGCCCGGACTCGACGTTAAATATGGAATAACAGAAACTCTTTCCCTGGATGTAACTGTAAATACAGATTTTGCACAGGTCGAATCGGATCGCGCAAGGATTAATCTATCGCGCTTTCCATTATTCTTTCCGGAGAAAAGAGAATTCTTTCTCGAAGGGAGAAAAACTTTCGACTTCAATCTGGGCGGGAACAATAATCTTTTTTACAGCCGGAGAATCGGTATCAGTAGAAACCAGGAGATCCCTATTATCGGCGGCGCAAAACTCGTTGGGAGAATGGGAGATGTTGAAATCGGACTGATTGATATGCAGACGGCGGAAAAATCTGGCGAGCCTTCAACAAATTACGGAACAGCCAGAATAAAATACGATCTGCTTAATCAATCGTATGCCGGGATAATGCTTACAAATAAAATTTCGAAGGATAAGCATACAAGTTCTATAGGCGGTGATTTTCATTTTTCATTTAATGATTTCCTGGGTGATAAAAACCTTGTTATTCACGGTACCGCAGCACGATCCGACCTTCAGAACGGAAAGAAAAATTCCTGGGCCGGTAATTTTTATATTGATTATCCGAACGATCTGCTGGACACATATCTCGGCTACAGGTTCATTCAATCGGGATTTGATCCTGAAATCGGATTTGTTTCAAGGCGCGGATATCAGCAGCTGGTTTATAATCTCGGGATCTCTCCCCGTATAAACAGCGGGGGAATCAAACAACTCCGTTTCGAACCGCTCGAAAGCTCGATGATCTACGGTAGCAACGGAGAGTTAGAGTCGGCCGAGTTTGCGTTCAGCCCTCTCGGAATCGAGTTTGAATCGGGAGACGAAATCGGTATCGGCATTCACAGGGTGTTCGATAGGCCGCATGAGGATTTTGAAATATTTGATACAACAAAAGTTAACGCCGGTAGCTACTGGTATACTACTTACGGAATAGGATTTGAAACATCGCCAATGAGAAAAGTCTATGGCGAGGTTGATATGATTACGGGCGGGTATTATAATGGGAACCGTTCCGAGATTGAAGGAAGAATAACTTTTACAGTTAATAAAAATCTTACGGTCTCCGGCGACTATACCTTCAATCATATCAAAATTAACAGCAGCGTGCTGAACACAAGCGAGGTGGGCGGAAGAATAGGGTATACTTTTTCGAAACACTTAAACTCCTCGGTCTTCGCACAATGGAACAATGAAATAAACGAGATGAATGTAAATTACCGGTTCAACTGGAAGCCGAAAATTGGCAGCGATTTATATATTGTTGTCAATCAGCTCTTTACAACAGAAAACGGAATCCGTTCAAAAGATGTAACGGTACTCGCAAAATTCGTCTGGATGCTGATAATTTAATTAATAGTAAATGACAATATAAATACTGCTGTACAGTTCATTTAATACTCTAAATAAGCAGATAAAGAAGGTAGCCGGCAAGGGCTCCGCCGGCAACAATATAAGCCGCATTTATTTTCTTTATAGTAAAAAAAGCTATCGTACTCAGAATCGCAATCAGGCAGGTTTGCCAGTCAACAAGAACTTCTAATGCCAGTTTCACTCCAACGGCAAACATCACGGCAACAGCACTTACATTTACTGCATCCAGAAGCCGGGAAATAAATTCAGATTTTCTTATACGCGGTATAATCGGGTTGAGAATAAAAACAAAGAGAAATGCCGGAATAGTAATCGCTATTGTTGCCAGCGCGGCTCCGCTCAATCCCGCAATCTGAAATCCGATAAACGTTGCTGATGAAAGAAACGGTCCGGGAGTAAACTGGCCGACAGCAATTGCGTCTATCAATTCCTGCCGTGTGAGCCAGTTCAATCCCTGAACAAACTCGCCGTCGAAGTAAGCAACAAGAACGTATCCGCTTCCGAACCAGACAGCACCGATTTTTAGGAAGGATAGGAATAGAGTTGTAAGTGAGATTTCTGATTTAGCAATTGATTCGGCAAACGAGTAGATAGGTGAGAGCAGAAAAACCATAAACGGTGAAAAGGAAAAAAGAAAATTCTTCCTTTCTGAAAAATAAAGAATAGACCCGCCTGCAATTCCGCCGGCAAGAATTAAGGTTATTTCGTTCAGGCCTAAAAAATTGGCAGAAACAACAACAACCGCCAGTATACAGAGAATCAGAAATTTTACAAAATCCCGGGTCATTTTAATATTAGTACGATCTTTAAAGAAAGAGGGATTATAATTAACGGCTTTAAATCCGAGTTTATAAACGGCGTTCAGGATTATTATAATAACGGCGGGTTTAATGCCGTATAAAAAAGGTTGAGCTGAAGGAAGATTACCGTATAGAGAATAGAAGTAGGCAATTATACCGGTTATAAGAACAGCCGGTAATGTAAAGCTCACTCCGGCAACCAGAGCCCCCGCAATACCGGCCCGGTGAAATCCGCAGTGAATAGCCATCTCTGTTGAGTTCGGTCCCGGTATAAGATTGGTGGCACCTACCAGATCAAGAAAGTGCTGTCGCGTCATCCATTTCCTACGTGTAACTACTTCATCCTCGAAAATGGCGATGTGAACCGCCGGCCCGCCGAATGTGATCAATCCAAGTTTCAGGAAGAGCCTGGCGAGCTCTTTTAATCTATTCATCTACTTTTCTTACTTTCTTAATAATGAATTTGTGAAGCGGGAGTTTCCCTTTATCAGCCAGAATAATGAAGATTGACCCGATAAGCATTGACCAATCGGTTCGGGAATCGTGAGCCATCTTCCAGAATCCATCATTTATCAGAATTGGAATCTTGGTTGAAATTATTGCCACAATCATAATGATTAAAAGAGGAACAGCTGCATAACGGGTATAGAGACCGATCAGAAGAAAGAGTCCGCAGAGAATTTCGATTGCCGGGACGAATAAACCGAAGAACTCCGGCAGCGGCAGACCTATTTTTAGAAAACGTCCCGCACCGAGCTGGTCGGGATATAAAAATTTTTGAATCCCTTCGGAAACAAATACAGATCCAACCATAATTCTTATAAGCAGGATTGCGTATTTCGATTTTATATTTTTAACAGGAAATCTCATGTTTCATCCTTTCAACGATTTTTGGTTTTCATCTCAACGATAATACAAATCAATTTTAATTTTCTTCTCAATATTAAACTTTAATAAATATTTTTCTGGAATATAAAATCCACATAAATCCCAGCCACATCATCGTATATACAAGGCTATAAACCAGCGAAGCGTTAACAGGGCTGAATAAGGGGAGAAAGAAATTATTGTATATAAAAACTTTCAGGTTGACCAGACTTCCACCAGAATCAGAGACCTTTATATATTTCATGTATCTGCCTGCAAGTACAGCAAGATAATAGACGGTAATCGCATTCATTCCGAATACAAGGAAAGGTTTGGTCCACCATTTAAAACCTTTAATGTCGATCGTCCAGTAGCAGAGGGCAAGCAGATTAAGGGCAAATCCGCACGTGAAAAGAACAAAGGAACTGCTCCAAAGGTTTTTATTAATAGGAAACCAGAAATCCCACACGTAGCCCGATAGGAGAAGAATATTCCCGGCGACAAACAGATAAACCGTTTTGGTTATTTGATCTTTGTCGGAGAGGAGAAGATGACCAGTTAAAACGCCGATAAGGGCATTTGCAATTGCCGGGACAGTACTTAGAACACCGAGAGAATCCCACGTCCCGTTAGAAAGATATCCCTTAAGCAGAAGATTGTCGAGCCATGCGACCAGATTCGTTTCCTTGCCAAGATTAGGGCTTCCGATTCCCGGGACCGGCACAAAAGTTAAAAGGAACCAGTAGATAATAAGAAGCGATGCTGTAATAATTGTTTGAATACGAATACTTGAATAGAGAAATATAAGCGCTGTAAAAAAATAGACTATGGCAATCCGTTTGAGAACCCCGGTAAAAGTAATGTTTGCAAAATTAAGTTCCGGGAAAACGCCGAGCGACATACCGAGCAGATAAATTATGAGCGATCTTCTGAAAACCTGAAAAAGTAATTTTGATTTGTTATCACCACTCTCTTTTCTTTTCGTGAGCGAAAGCGTAACTGCAACACCTACAATGAAAAGAAAAAAAGGAAAAATAAAATCGGCAAATGTGCACCCGTTCCAATCGGCATGCGCAAGCTGCGGGTAAACATAACTGCTGTTGCCGGGACTGTTTACAATTATCATTCCCGCAATCGTCATTCCCCGGAAAACGTCCAGGGAGATCATTCTCTCTTTTTTTTCTGCGGTCAATTGTTCCACTCCTTTTAAAAACAGAAGTAAGTTAGCTTAATTTATTTTTTTCGCAAAGATATTCAGATTAGCCGCAAAGAGTAATTTTAACTTGCTAAATTCAAGTTCAACAATTAAGTTATACCTGCCATAAAAATAATATTAAAAATTAACCAGAATATGGTAAATGAACGCTGTATAAACCCGCCGATAACCTCACCCAGAAAAATCCGGGGTTATATTTAATAAACATCTACCATTCAATAAACCGGGCTAAACATATATTTAAGTGATACTGCTTTGCGGTAATCTCTAAAAGCAATAGGCTAAATCAAACCAATCCACAGTAAAGGAGGTAATATGTTTACCCGAAAGCAGTTCCATCAATTTATCCCTGTTTTTGCAGCCCTTTTATTAACAGTACAAACAGTTCATTCGGGAGACGACGGAAAAAAAACTGTCTCTGTCAAGTACCTTAGTTACTCCGGAAATTCGGAAATCAACAGGAAGTTCGCCGGGAAATTATCCGAAAGCCTGAAAAAGGAAAATTTCGAAATAACCGAGAAGGCGGAAGTTGAATTGCTAATCATTACATCAGAAATGGAAAACACAAATCAGATTTTTGTAACAGTTGTTTTTATGCAGGCACTACCGAAAGAAATAATAGAATTCAACAAAAAACATGAAACATTTTACGAGCATTTAAAGGACAAAAGCAAACTTCCGCAGGAAGGGAAGTTTATAAGAGAGCTGGTTACCGAAGAGGTGATTAGTCAATACAGAAATCCCGTCGGCTTTCATACTGCGGTTATTAATAAAGATTTATTTGATGATGAATTCGGCAATCTATTGAAAGAAATAATTGAGCGGGGATTAACAAAGGTCTGTAATTAAATAATAGGACCGCTTCCGCCGGGGAGCGGTCCGGTTTCCGAACGATTCTGGAAAAATACGGGCCTATTTAAAAACCACCCGGAATTTCCTTGGTATAAAACGTATATGCATTCTAAGGAGATTACAGTTTAATTTGATTTCGGTTTCAACGCTATTCTAGAACTTATAACACCAAAAACAAGAATAGATTTATTCTAATTTTATACCGAGCAATGGATTCTCGCCATATGAATTTGCGTCTGGCGTTCCCTTTGTAAATCCGAGCTTAACAATAAAATAAATAAATCCGACTAGTGGAATAAGAATTATTAACGTCATCAAGCCGGATTTATTAATGTCGTGCCAGCGTTTAGTATAAACAGCAAGTGAGATCCAGATACTCATTATTGACCACAGTCCGTAGACAATCCAGATAATTATTTTGGCAAGGCCTACAGCGTCGGTTGTAAATGGGGCGAAGCCAAGAATCAAGCCAAGCGGGTACATAATGCAATAAGAGATCCAGAATGCTGAGCGCGGAATTCTTCCTTTAAATGAAAAAAGAAAATCCATTAAATCCAGTTTAATTCGTGTGGCGCTCCAGTTAATAAAAAGAAAAAGTCCAAAACAGGCTGTTCCGAAAAGAACAAACATATTGAGTACATCATACCACTGATAGAGCGAGTACCGATCTTCTGTAAATTGGGTCAGGATGGAAATAATAAGAAATCCCGGCCAGGTTATTAGATTAATTACAACAGAGGCAAGCAACCATTTTTTGCCAACGATTTCTTTAATTAAAATTGTAAGAGTGACCGCAAATATAGTAGACACAAGAGCCATTGATAAATTGAAGTACGGAAATATTTCATTTAACCCTTCCATTTTAAGTTACTCCAGTTATATTATTAAAAGGTTGAATCCCGGATAAGCGCGGCTGAGTCTTGACAAAGACTATTGATAAATAATCTCTACTGACTAAATAGGATAATTTGAGGAAAGGAGATTTATTTATAATGAATTAATCCAAACGAATTAATTCAATTATTTCAGTAAGATTATTCACCGCATCATGGGTAAGACAAACGCCATTTATCGCGGTGAGAGGCACGTGGAAATTAATTATTAATAATTTATTCTCCAATATATTTTTCAACACGGAGATATATGATCAATAATCTCTAGAGCAGCAATTAAACGGGGGTCTGCAGGGATTTGTAATTAAATGATGATGATGCCGTAACCTTACGGGGAGGGGTCCGGATTCAGAACGGATCGATCCTATACGGAAGAATTTTTTGAAATTGCCCTTCAATATATCAGAATTATCCTGTTCTAAAGAGAGTACAGTTTAATTTGGTTTTATATACAGGTTCATTTTATTTGCATTAGAAGAATGCGAAAATCCTCCTTATTCAAATACGCCCCCTGGCATTTGATTTGATAAACCCGGATAATAAACAAGGGGGAAAAAGATGAAGAAATACATTTTACTATTTGCCATCCTGCCGCTCATTCTTCTCGGTACCGGGTGCTCGGCTCAGAATATTTTTAAAGCAGAGCCGATTGATGAAAAGGAAGTTTATAACGGTAGAGAAATAATTACGAAAGAGATGGGCGATGTAATTATTTCCGTTGAATTTGACGGGCAGTCCGAAAACGATTTTGTGTACTACGTAGAAATAATGAACCGTTCCGGAGAGATTATTCTCGTAAATCCTGCCGGAATTTTTGCCAAAGCCGTAGACCGGAATCTCTCTGAAACCGAAGAATATTTCGGAACGATGCGCGCGGCAGATCCGGAAAGAGAATTGATGCAAATCAACCGCGAGAAAGAGAGCCGTAAGACTATTCATTCAGTTGCTACCGGACTGAATGCAGCGTTCGCTCTTCTAAGTATAATAGGAAATCTATCCGACGACGATACGCGAAATGACGGGGCTAAAGTTGTTCACGATGTTTTTGTCTGGGCCGATAATCAGGCGCGGGAGGAAATCGATTACAGCGAATCTATGAAACATCTCGAATCCCAGAGAAAATTCTGGAAGAATGAAGTGCTAAGAAAAACAGAGCTAAAGCCCGACGACTCGGTGGGGGGACTCGTATTTATTCCGTTCAATCCGGAAATAAAGTTTTTACGATTAACCGTACCTGCCGGAAATTTAAAATTCGATTTTTATTTCAAACAGATCCAGGTTGAATAAAACCCGATTGATCCCTGCCGGCTCTTTGCCGGCGGGAATACTTAAATTATTTAATTACTCCAGCTAAGACTTCTCTTATTGCACGCTTTCAAATTCCTTTATAAGTTTACCGGACAAAATTGCAGATTCGATGAAAACTATTCTTCTCCTATTAACAATAACCGCAGGGATCATCTTTCCATACGGACATGAATACACTTTCTTAATCCGGTATCTGTTAATGGTAATGCTTTTCTTCTCATTCCTTGATATCAAAGCCAGCCGGGATATAATCACCGGGAAACATTTTATAATTCTGTTCACAATAATTTTTTCAGCATCGCTGATATATTTTATTATAAGGCCATTCAGTGATGAACTTGCCCAAACGGCATTCATAACCGCAATTGCTCCTACAGCTATTGCGGCGCCGGTTATCACAAGCTTGAAGAGAAAAAAAGTTGAGTTTGTTGCTTTCTCGTTAATACTGAATAATTTTGCTGTTGCAATCTTAATCCCGTTTATTCTTCCGGTTATATTGCAGAGTAATACCGAAATATCCGTTCTCGATATACTCTTTCCTGTGCTAATCACATTTTCAATTCCGCTTGCTGCAGCACAGATTCTAAAATTTACTTCACAGCGGGTCTGGAAAAAACTTACTGAATGGAAGGATGTTTCGTTCTATATACTGATCGCCAATATTTACATCGCAACATCGGACGCTTCAAATTACATTCGCAGTGAATTCTCGTCGAACCTGGAAATTGTAATGATGATAGCGGCATCATCCGCGTTTTTATGTATTTTCTTCTTCTGTCTCGGCTGGCTCATCGGAGGTAAAGAGTTTCGCCACGAGGCAAGCCAATCCCTGGGTCAGAAGAATAACGCGTTTACGATCTGGATTTCTCTTACATTCATGAATCCCGTTTCAGCAATCGGTCCTGTGTTTTATGTATTCTTTCAGAATCTCTACATTTCATACGAACTGCACAAACACAGAAATGAAATTTGAAAAAGTAAATTCATGTTTCCAGCCGGAGATAAAAGTAATCTTCTAAATTGACAAAGAATCCATTTTTTATATATTTGCAATGCTTCATAAACATTTCACAAAAAAGAGGGCGCATAATGAAAAAGTTACTTGTTTTTTCTTTCCTGTTTATTGCTATCGTAATCAATGCACAGAGCAAATTAGGGTTTAACGTAAATGCCGGAATAGCTTCGCCCGGTGGAGACTTCGGCGACGTTTATAATATGGGATTCGGCGGAAACGCAGGTTTAACATACGATCTGAACGAATCAATACAGTTGTCGGCCTCTGCCGGTTATTACACATTTGCATTCAACAACGAGTATTACAGTGATCTTTTAAAAGAAGCCGGATTCAATGTTACCGTTGACGTTGACGCTCCGATCTCAATTATACCGTTGATGGTTGGCGGAAAATATTTCTTCTCGGTTTCAGATTTCAAACCTTATGTGAGTGCAATCGTAGGACTTCATTTAATGAGTGTATCGGGGAACTCGGTTAATCTCGGAGGAACAAATTACGACATCAGTCAGTCAGCTACCGAAACAAAAGGGGCCTGGGGAATCGGTGTCGGATTTTTATATAAAGTTGCGCCGAAGATTTTTCTGAATCTTGATGCAAAAATGAACGGAAATGCTGCCGAAGTAGGAACAAGCACTTCTTTCCAGACCGGCAATACAACTGTTGAAACCACATCTTCATCAACAACCACATTCATTACTGTTTCTGCTGGTGTTCAGATAGAATTATAATTCTACAATCCGGTCCGGAGATTTATCCGGACCGGAACCTCTTCTGAAAAAAATTTTCTTCTAAAGCAACCTTTCGTCCAAAACCTGCGTCATAAGACTGTTAATTTTTTTATCGGATGTTAAATCTGTTTTTATTAACTTATTTGTGTCTCACACAAAAATGAAAGGGGCGAGGGGACAAATGAATAAATTCTTTAAAATTCTTGCATACATTCTTGGGGGAGTGTTTGTACTTGTAATTGCATTTCTAATCTACTTTAACTCATCATATCCAAAGGTAGATCCGCCGTCGAATGAAACGGTTGAAATAACACCGGCGAGAATCGCCAGAGGTGAATACCTTGCGAAACATGTGGCTGTCTGTATGGATTGCCATTCATCCCGCGACTGGACAAAATTTTCGGGTCCTCCTAAATTGGAAACATGGGGAATGGGGGGCGATAAGTTCAGTGAAGAGATCGGTTTCCCGGGAACCCTCTATTCAAAAAATATTACGCCTGCATCTTTGAAGGATTGGTCCGACGGAGAACTTATCCGTGCGATCACATGCGGCGTAAATAAAGACGGCAACGCATTCTTTCCACTGATGCCGTATTTAAACTATAATAAAATGACAAGAGAGGATCTCTATTCAATTGTTGCATACATCCGCTCTCTCAAACCGGTTGAGAACGAAGTGCCCGAAGGGAGTCTCGACTTCCCTCTCAACTTCATCGTTAAAACGATTCCGCCTAAATCATTCAATCCCTCACCGGAACCGGACAGAAACGATCAGCTTAAATATGGAGAGTACGTTACTAAAATGGCGGCGTGTTTCGATTGCCACACTCAATCGGTTAAAGGGGAATACATTATGGAGAAGGCCTTTGCGGGCGGTGCGGAATTTAATTTCCCCGGCGGCGTTGTAAGAAGCGCAAATATAACTCCGGACAAAAACACAGGGCTCGGCAGCTGGACGAAAGAACAATTCATTGCAAGGTTCAAAGTAATGGATCCGGACAGCAACCAGATTCAATCAGTTAACATGACGGATTACAACACTGCAATGCCCTGGACAATGTATGCCGGCATGACCGAAGAAGACCTGGGGGCTATTTACGATTATCTCTATTCTCTCAAACCGATCTATAATTCCGTTACAAAATGGACTCCTAAAAAGTAGACTGTCTGGTGCAGACCATCCGTCTGCACCAACATTTTTCTCTAATTTATTATAGATTGCCATTCAAAATTTCCGGATCTGAACAATTGAATGATATTATCGCTTCACTCATTCTATTTATTATCGGTGCTATTGCCGCGGTAATAAATGTAAATGCCGGCGGCGGTTCGTCGCTTACGCTTCCTGCGCTTATTTTTTTAGGACTTGATTCAGCAACCGCTAACGGAACGAACAGAATTGCTATTCTTATGCAGAATGTAAGTTCTATTTATACTTTCAAGAAGGCGCAGTACGAACAATTCAACCTCAGCATGAAACTCTCGCTCATTACTCTTCCCGGCGCTGTTCTTGGCGCCCTCGTTGCGATTAAGATTAGCGATGAATTGTTCAATACCATTCTCGGAATAATAATGATTGCAATTACTTTAACAATGATCTTCCCGGCATCAAAATCAAAAAAGAATGACGACACCGAGAATAAAAAAATTACAATACCTCTCTTTCTTACATTTGTTGTGGTCGGTTTCTACGGCGGATTTATTCAGATCGGAATCGGTTTTGTTCTTATGGCAATACTGAACAAGATGATGCACTTCAGCCTTATCTATGTTAACATGCACAAAGTCTTCATCGTATTCATTCTGACAATTCCTGCTCTCCTTATCTTCATCATTTCCGGTAATGTAAACTGGTACTGGGGTTTAAGTCTGGGACTTGGTAATGCGCTCGGCGGATGGTGGGGAACAAAACACTCTATTAAAAAAGGGGATAAGTTTATTAAAGCCGTCCTTTCTATCGCAATACTTATTATGGCGCTTAAACTTATGAAAATAATCCCGTAAGTTTTTTCATCAGACCAGAAGTGTAACTGCGATAACGGGAATATGGATTAACGCAAAGACTCCGAATCTTAAAAAAGTTTCTTTTCTTACATCTTCAGCAAGATATCCGAAATAAGCGCCTTTCATTATTGTGTTGCTCAAAATCGAAATAAGAATGCCTGAAACAATTACACCCGTTGTAAATCCCGACGAATTAACAAGAGACAGAACAAATGGGCTTACATCCGTAACTCCGACAAGAACTGAAAGCGAAAGAATTCCGGATTGACCGAAATATTCTTTTACCAGTCCGGTAATAAAAGATAAGGCAACGAAGAGAACGGCAAATATAAACGCCGGTCTTATCTCGAACGGGTTCTGAAGTTTCTCCGAGTCACCAAGTTTGGAAACCTTATATTTTTTTGTCGGAAAATTAAATAGCGATATTGCAAATCCGGTTCCGCTCAGAAATATCATCTGCCACCACAAGGAGGATATTATGGATGGACTAATAATATAGATGAGAACCAGAAGCCGCAGATACATTACGCTCGATGCGACGAGAACTCCCTGAAGCGCATTTTTCGAAATCTGGTTGTTCTGCTGCGTCATCCTTCCGTATGCAATTGAAACCGCGGTGCTCGAAACTATTCCGCTTACAAGCCCCGATACCCAGAAGCCGACTTTCTCGCCGAGGCGCTTAGACAAAATATATCCTACAAATCCGATCGTTGAAACGAGTATTACTATCTGCCAGACCTTCGATGGGTTCACCCTGAACTGTGTATACTCCTCGTTAGGAAGCACGGGAAGTATAATAAGCGTGACAAGTAAAAATTTAAGCACTGCAAGAAACTCAACGCGGTCGAGTTTTTCTACAAAATCCTCCAGACGGGCTTTTTCCGAAAGAAGCATTGTGTTTATTATTCCAAGCGCCATAGACGCCCATATATCTACAAGCATTGCAAGCGCGCCCACAATGAAAGTTAGAAGTGCAGAGAGTTCGGTTGTAACACCGGGCTGATCGTACTGAAATTTTGAGAAGTATGAAATTGCGGTAAGTGCCGCAAGCGCTATAAGACCGATCGGCAATATCGATTTCTCTCCCATCGTGAAGAGCCACGCGCATCCGAATCCGAATAAACTGATTATCGGGTAAGTCCGGATTCCGCCGAATAAAACTTTTTTATGCTTGCTCTGTGAAGACTCCCGCTCTAGTCCAACTAAAAAACCCAATGCAAGAGCAACAACTAGTCTTAGCTGTACGGTCCACTCAATTGCTTCCATCTCTCACCGTTAATACAAAGTTGAAAAACCATTCTCAATTTGCAGAAAATTTTGTGAAGAATAAACAGAGAATGATTAGACCGGTTTTGTCCGGCTTTCTTCCTATTAATGATTTTTTTTATAGATTTACCGTTAGAATTTTTGATGATTTATTAAAACCATCTTACAACATATCACAACAGCTGCTCTCATTGCATAGCTGCTTATCCTTTAGAGAAATTCTCCGCGGGATAAGTACGTACTTTAAAAATGCTTAAGCATATTTAAAAAATTATAACGAATTTTAATTAGAGAGGATGCAATGAAATATCTTAGTTCATTGGGATGGAATGATTTCTTTGATAATTCATTTAAAAATTTCGATTCCAATACATATAAATGCGGAAGGATCTCCGCTGAAAACAAAACAAATTACTCGGTGCTTACCGGGTCCGGCGAGATCATCGGAGAGGTTTCGGGCAGGTACCTGTTCGAAACTGAAAGACAGAGCGATTTACCGAAAGTAGGAGACTGGGTTGTAATAACACTTTTCAATAATAATGAGTTGGCTGTTATTCATCAGACGCTTCCAAGAAGAACAAAAATATCCCGGAAAAGCGCGGACAGAAAAACAGACGAGCAGATAATAGCCGCAAATGTTGACATCGCTTTTATTGTTCAGTCGCTTGACGATAACTTTAACATAAACCGCCTGGAAAGATATCTTTCCGTTGTATATCAGGGCGGGGTAAAACCCGTCGTGATTCTGAATAAAACAGACCTCTGTAATGACGTGGAAGAAAAGGTTAAACTTGTTAAAGAAAGGACGGGAATTGAAAATCCGGTTTCTGTCAGTGCTCTTAACCGCGATGGTTTGGATGCAATAACAAGTATGATTGAGCCCGGATCAACCATTGTATTCCTCGGCTCCTCGGGCGTTGGAAAGTCGACACTTATAAACGCGCTCCTTGGATACGACCGCTTCGCAACAAATGAAGTGCGGGAACAGGATTCAAGAGGGAAGCACACTACAACCCGCCGCGAAATGGTTCTGCTTCCCTCCGGCGGTATATTAATAGACACACCGGGGATGAGAGAGCTCGGTCTCTGGAATGCAGATAATGGGCTGGCTCAAACTTTTTCGGAATTCGATGATTATTCGGAATCGTGCAAATACTCCGATTGTACTCATACACACGAGATTGGTTGTGCCGTGCTAAGTGCGCTCGAAAAGGGATTTATACCCAAAGAGAGATACGAGAATTATCTTAAGCTGCGCAAGGAATTGAAGTACCTGGAATCGAAGCAGAATATCTCCGCCCAGATTGAAGAGAAAAGAAAGTGGAAGATTATTCATAAAGAGCTGAAGAATTTCAACAAGAAGAACAAGCAGTAAAATCAGAACAACGGGGTAATAATTTTCAACGAATGATTTTTATTACCCCGGAATATTTCAAAAGTAACTAAGCCATTTATACTTTCTCTTCTTTTTCATTTCATAAAACCATTTTGATAATGGGTACATAATAACGACTGCCAACAACCATGCGATGTAAACTCCGAATAGACCATATCCAAACTCATTTGGCCAGCTAGATGGATCGGAATTATCAAACAAAAAAACTGCATCAAGCCCTTGCGCCAGTGCAAGAACAACAGCAAGAAGATGTATCACGGGAACATGAAGCAGATAATAGAAGAGCGGAACTCTTCCAAATATCAAAAGAATTTTTTTAGGAAGACCAATTAACTTTTCGAAAAGAACGAGTGTAATAAAAGATGGTCCGAGCGTCATTAATAAAAACAGCAGTGATGGCGGATATTTTTCGGTATTAAGAAATTCAAGAAGTGTATAGAACGAATTATCTCGTGTTATCCATGGATGCGGATCGCCATAAAGATTTATGAATCTTAATATGATGAAAACAGTTGTTACCGATAAACCGAGTTGGATAAGAATTTTATTCCGATCATGCGCCGGCAATAAAAACAATTTACCGAATCCGTATCCGGCGGCCATTACACCTATCCATGGAATGATAGGATAAACAACCCAGAACAATCCGTCGCTGCCGAATCTTATTTCGCCCCCGTCATGAAGGAAAATCCAGATTGTCTTAAACCAGCCGAGGTCCTCTGCTCTAATACCATCCAGCAAGTTGTGAAAGAGAATCATTACAATGCCGGATATTGTGGTAACTCTTAATGGCAGATAGATGAGTCCCGCTAATACAATCATTGCAACACCAAGGACCCATATTACCTGGACCCATGCATAAGAATAATTAACATTGAATTGCCATCCAAGACGGACAAGCGTAAGCTCAAGCACAACAAGAAGCAGTCCTCTTACAACAAGGTATTTAGCAAGCTCCTTCTTCGATTCGGTTTTCAATCCGTAAAGAAATGCCGAAGTTCCCGCAAAGAATACAAAGACGGGCGCGCAGAAGTGGGTTATCCATCGTGTTATAAAATAGTATGCGTTACCGTTTGTTAAATCAAGAGGATTGAACGGGGCTGCGGAAAAGAAATCGCGGGTATGATCAAGCGCCATTATTACCATTACAAATCCGCGAAGAAGATCAATCGACTCAATTCTTCCCTGTTTATTTAAGATGGTGCCGTCAACATTATTTATTTGTCCTGCCATAAAATATCTTTCTACAAAAGTCTATTGTTAAAATTAAAGTATGAAAAAAATTGGGGAGTTCAAACCGCACAACTATATTCACAATACTTACAAATCTGTTTATTATTTTTAAAATGGAAATAAGTAAAAGAGTTGATATGATTCATCAGAAAGAAATTACAATAAAGCAGATCGGTCGCGGATTTCATTTAATTACCAACGAGATCCTTCAGCAATTGCCCGAACTTAAAAACACAAGGAGGGGAATTGCACATATTTTTATTAAGCATACTTCGGCATCGCTGACAATAAACGAGAATGCCGATCCGACTGTCCGTTCCGACATGGAAACATTTTTCAACCGTGCAGTTCCGGAATCCGACATTAAATATTACGAGCATACACTAGAAGGTTCGGATGATATGACCTCGCATATTAAAGCGTCGATGCTGGGAAGCTCTGTTACAATCCCGATTACGGATGGAGAATTTAATCTTGGTACATGGCAGGGGATTTATTTGTGTGAACACCGCAACTATGGCGGAGCGAGAAGAATTGTTGTTACGATTTATGGCGAGTGATAGAATGCTGATTGGAAAGCTTAAGGCGGATAAATAAAAAGCCGCAAAGGTAATCCTTCAAATAATTTGTGAGAGATTACCCTTGCGGAATGATTCAGATTATCAAAGCTGCGGTTTCTTGCCCAGCACATCCCCAATCTTATAATGCTTAATCTCGCCCAGATTCAGCTTCTTAATTCCTTCCTCAATTTTGCTTCTATCTCCTACAACCACAACAGCCATTTTATCCGGCACTATATATCTCTTTGATACTTTAGATACATCCCCGGCACTCACATTAAGAACCTTCCCGATATAATTATTGAAATAATCGCCCGGCAGATTATAATCGATCATCTCCTCGATGTTTGCAGCAATCTCTGCAACGGTCTGGAAATTATCCGGATACCCCAGCGCCACATAATTCTTTGCTCTTGTCAGCTCCTCCGCCGGAATCGGTTTAGTAATTCCATCAAGCTCTTTAAAAAACTCAACAAGCGCTTTATCCGTAACTTCGGTCTGAACCGATGAACGCGCTACAAACGGTCCCGCATACGGACGCATATCGAATGCCGATCCCGCGCCGTAAGTATAGCCGTGCTGCTCGCGGAGATTGTTGTTGAGCCTGGAAGTGAACGATCCGCCGAGAATTGTATTAATAACTGTTATCGGGAAATAATCCGGCGTAAGTCGATCGGTTCCGATCCTTCCGATAGAAATAACCGACTGCGCCGAGCCCGGTTTATCAACAAGATAAATAACGCGCTTATTAACCTGTCCGGCCTCTTTCAGCTTAACCGAAGGAACATCCCCTTTTTCCCATTTGCCGAACGCGTCTTCAAGTCTGGGAACCAGCTGTTCTTTAGTAATATTTCCCACGACAATTATATAAGCGTTATTCGATTTGAAATATTTTGCGTGGAAGTTTTTGAAATCGTCGCGAACAAAACTTTTCAGAGATACTTCATTTCCCATTGTCGGGCGGCCGTACGGATGATCCGTACCGAACAGGAATTTCTGAAACGCTACACCGGCAATTGTGTTTGCCTGATCGTGCCATTGAAGAATTGCGGTAAGTCTTTCCTTACGGATCCTGTCGAGTTCCGCCTGAGGAAAATCGGGACGGAGAAGAATATCCGCCGCGATCTTCAGCGCGTCATCGAATTTGGAAAGAGGGGAGTGAAGGTTCAATCCGGTTTTATGCCATCTGGAGAATGTTGAGATCCGCACGCCGAGATAATTTATTTCATCTGCAAGCTGAAGCGAGCTTTTACCTGCAGCGCCTTCATCGAGCATATCCGCCGTAAAATTGGCAAGACCCGATTTTCCTGCCGGATCATCGGCTATTCCGGATTTAACGATTACATTCATCTGAACAAGCGGAACATTATGCTTCTCCATCAATACAACTTTCAATCCGTTCGATAACTCAAACGACTGAATTGCCGGAAGACTCAGTTTCTTCGGTTCGCCGAGCTGAGGCACTTTTGTTCTATCGGCTTTCTGCGCAAATGCTGCAGAACCGATCAACAAAATAATTGCAGCGAATCCCATTATTCTTTTATTCATTTCCCTTTTCATTTCACACCTCCCTCTTTCTTCTGAACCGCCAGATCCGTTTTGCCTTTCGGGACAATGCTGAGAATTACTCTTCCGTTATCGGGCAGGTATGTCTGAGCCATTGCGCGTATATCCCCGGGGCTTATCCCCTTATAACGGTTAAGGTCCTCGTTAAAATAATCCGGGTTGCCTGTATAGAAATAATACTGATTGAGAAGGTCGGCCTTTCCACCGAAACCGCCGACACTCTCCAGCCGGTCCAGAAATTCCGCTTCCGTCTGGTTAACTACTTTCTGAAGTTCTCTTTGAGAAGGGGGTTCGGCTTTTATCTTATCGATCTCCTCCTGAATAACTTTTTTCAATTCTTCAAGAGTACGGCCCGACTTTGCGGTAGCTATAATAAAGAACTCGCTGCTCAGTTTATTCGAATTCTGGAACGCGATTACATCCTGTGCTATCTGAAGTTCGTAAACAAGGCGTTTGTAGAGCCGCGAATCCTTGCCGGACGTAAATATTTTTGCAAGGAGATCCATCTCTGTATCGCCCGGATGATAGAACGCAGGAGTAACCCACGTCATATAGAGGCGCGGAAGCTGAACGTTATCCTCTTGTAGTAGAATTTTTTCCTCGGTAAGTTTTGCCGCGGGAGGATCGATTGGTGGAACGGGCTTGCCTCTCGGAATCTCGCCGTACCATTTTTCAACCAGTTTAATTGTCTCTTCGATATTGATATCGCCGGCTATAGCGAGGGACGCATTGTTGGGCGCGTAATAGAGACGGAAGAATTCTATAACGTCCTCAAAACTTGCCGCGTCGAGATCTGCCATAGAACCGATGGTCGTCCAGTTGTACGGATGACCTTCGGGATAAAGGTTCTTTGCGAGGATCTCCCACGAGAGTCCGTATGGCTGATTCTCGTAGCTCTGGCGCCGTTCGTTCTTAACAACCGAACGCTGACCGTCGAGCTTTTCCTGCGTCATTGCGTCGGGCAGGAATCCCATTCTGTCCGAATCGATGAAGAAGACAAGTTCGAGTGCGTTGGAGGGGGCGTTCTCCCAGTAATTAGTCCTGTCGGTATTTGTAGAACCGTTATTGTTGCCGCCTACGGCTTCGAGCCACTCGTCGAATTTACCTTCGGGAACGTTCCCGGACCCTTCGAACATCAAGTGTTCGAAGAGGTGCGCGAACCCGGTGCGTCCCGGTTTCTCGTTGCCCGAACCTACGTGATACCACATATTAACGCTTACCATCGGGACGGTATGATCTTCGTGTAGAAGAACATTCAATCCGTTCGGAAGCACAACGCGCGTATAAGGCACGCTGATCTGCTTCTCCTGCGCTATCGTAAATCCGCATAGAAGAACCAGCACAACTGCAATCCGCTTCATGCATACTCCTGTTGTTTGTGTCATTCTTCTTCCGGCAGAGCCGGGCGAAGAATCTATTGGTTAATTAATTAATACTAATATTCTTTCATACATAAATTAACCATTTCTACTAAAGTGCGGAATGGAAAATTTGATGCAGGTTTTAGACGGATGAATGTCGCATTTTGATGGACAGCAAAAAAGATAAAATTTATATGTGTGTTAGATACAGGCTTGAATTAACAATCTAGTTTTGTAATTTTATATGTCTGTAAATTCAACGAACAAGTGAATTATGCCGTTATTATATTATTGGCGAGGTGACAATTATAGGCGAGATTTAGATTTCGGTGCAAGCTATCATTTAAACCAATCAAATAAACTACTTCACGAAATCGAAATTGGAGATAGCCTGTGGGCATTTACTAAAACCAACAATGGTAAATATGTTTTAGCGTCAGAATTAGTTATTACAGCAAAAACATATAATCCTTCGAATTATCGATATGGTAGATATAGAGTTTGGGGTGATTTAGAAAGATCTAAATATTTTAAAGTTATTGTCCAGCCTAATTTTGAGAACATTTTAAGAAATTTCTCGATTACAATTAATGCAAAACTGCTTGGACAATCTTTTCAGGGTCATGCTGCTCTAAGAAAAATATCTTATCAAGACAATCTAATTTTAAAAGAATATTCAAAACTTTTACCAATTGAAGAAAGAGCTAGACTTTTACCAGAAGAGAGACTTGAAGCGTTGATATATTCAAAAAATCCAGAGGCTATATATAAATTGTTTAAGGAGGTTCCACACGGTATAGCTGAAAAAAGAATTGAATATCTTTACACTAAATCACCAAGAAGAAATGCTGAATTCGTTGTCCATCTTAACGAGCTTTATAAGGGAAAATGCCAAATATGTTCTTGGGACCCGATAAAACACTATGGCAGAAATATTTGCCAAGTCCATCATTTGCAATGGTTAAGTCGGGGCGGAGAAGACAATATTAAAAACTTAGTACTATTATGCCCCAACCATCATTCGGCCGTACATAGGTTAGATGCTGTTTTTGATTTCTCAAGTTATTCATTTAATTTTTATTCGAGAACAGAAGCCTTGTCACTAAATCTTCATTTATAGATATTCTATAAGCTATATTACAACCAAAATGTTTCTTACAAATACTGCTTTACAACAAATTCTTTCCATCCGGTTTCAAACTGTCCCGTTGTAATTCCAAGTGTTGTAGTTATGTTGGCGTTTGTTTTAATCAGCTGCACAAACTTGCTCTTACCCCATGTATTAACAATATATTCGGCGAGGAGATAGCCGACCGCATAGATTTTCTGATTACCCTGATTAAAATCCGTATTAAGCTCTTCAAGTGTAGGGAAGCTGCCTGCAGCTAAATAGGAAATATTACGCGGGTGGACGAAATCGCCCGCTTCGTAAAGAGCGACCGCCTCCCAGAGCCACCGCGGATTGTTTCCAAAACGGTTATTAACGTGGAGAGAAACAATATGAGCAAATTCGTGCAGAACCGTCTGCGGCAGATTGTGCCTGTTAAGAACTCTGACTGTTGTAAGGTTATAAACGTATCCTGTGGAGCCCCAGTAGTTAACTCCGAGGTCGCGCTTCATATCGTTCTGGAAATGTGTCTCGTCGTTCCAGATCTGAACATTTACTTTCGGCAGCGAGGTCAATTCTAGGTCGGAGAGAATCCTGCTGTAATTTTCATTCAGCTTATTAAGGACAGGCGCAGCAACGGTGTTTGCGAGCCCGTCGTATAACTCGAAAGCAAAGTGTTCGGAAAGAACCGGCGCATTATTCTCCGGCGCAATTACAGTGGGTGCATTCTCTTTGCACGATACATTAATGAGTGCGATGAGGAATATCAGGAGATTTGTTTTCATACAGTCCGCCGGCTGAAATTTCCGCAAGCAATATCGTTAGTAAGTTTGCAATTGTACATACCAATAATTCTGCATTAGGTTTTACATGCGCGGTGTCATTCTGATGACAATCAGAATCTGCGCATAAAGGAATCGCTGTACGATACATTTGCCGTAACGACCCGGGCCCGGAATAATCGGGATTCAGAATGGCATGTCAGGATTTTCCTGTGAATCTTTTTCAAGTTCCCAACGCATGGGATTATCAATTATGTATTTCCGAATGTTATAAAGTTCCTTTTCGTTGCGGATAATACGGTCGTAAAATGAACGCTGGAAGATTTTTTTATTATGGAGTGATCTTGTTTCAATCGTTACCTGACGCTTGAATTGCTGAATAATTATTGAAAGAAGCATTTTTGTCCTGTCAGTCGGGGACGCAAATTTTGCGTCCCCGCTATTTTTTCGGGATGCATAATATGCATCCCCGACATCGGTATTTGAGTGTGGATTTATAATTATAATTCCGTGTAAATGATCCGGCATAATTTGAAATTGATCCAATTCAGCATCCGGAAAATGTTCCGGGATTGAATACCAGCATTTGTAAACAATCCTGCCTGATTCACTTAAAATCATTTTCCCTTTTTCAATCCGTCCGAATATTTCTTGTTTATCTTCAGAACAGATTGTTATAAAATAATAACCGGGATTGCTATAATCGAAATCTTTGTGGCGTAATCTTTTACGTTCCGGGAATTTACTTTTCATTCCCCCCTCCTTAAAATGACGCAGTATTAGCACCGGTGTAAACTCAGAAAAAGTTTTATTTACAGATATTATAACGCGGCAGGCAATATGTAATTTGCAATTATATTGAGAACGCCTCTCTCCTGAACATCGGCCGTAGCCCAGTCGCTATCCGGATAGGACTGCACTGCAACAATCATATTAAGCGACGGAACGCATAGAACAAACTGTCCGCCGTGTCCTATCCCCGTAAAGACTTTTAAGCCATTCACTTCACCGAGCCACCATAAATAACCGTAGCCAACCTTATTAAGATTACCCCAGGGAATTGTTGAAGAGCCGGAATAAGTAACAAGAGAATTACTTACCCAATCAACGGGTACAATCTGTTTGCCGTCGAGCTTTCCGCTGTTTAAATAAATCAACCCGAGAACGGCCATGTCCCGCGTTGTAAGATAGATATTATTACCGCCGAAATAATTTCCCTGCGGATCCTTCGGCCAGTTGCGGGCATCGAATCCGCACGGATCGAAGAAATTCTCTTTTGCAAAATCGAATGTACTTTTGCCGCATCCTCTCGCAAGCAGTGCGGATAACAGATGTGTTCCTGCTGTTGAATACTGCATCCGCGACCCGGGATCGAAACTTAACTGCGAGCTAAGAATTGTTTTAACCCAGTCGCTGCTGTTTGTAAATGTGAAATAAAATTCCTGATCGCCTTTGAAGCCGGCTCTCATTTTAATTAGATGATCAACCGTAACATTATTAATGCGGGGATCGATTATGTTTTGTTTGTATTCGGGGAAATAATCGACCAGCTTTCTGTCGAGACTTAAGATTCCTTTCTGAACGGCAATTCCGAAAAACGCGGAGAGAAAACTCTTCGAGACGGACCGGATCGTCTGATAGCTGGAGGGGGTTCTCTCTTTAAAATATTTTTCAGCGGCGAGGCGGCCGTTCCGGATTATAACCATTGAATAGATATACCCGGTATTTGATGCTTCGCTGAATCCCTCTGATATGAGCCCTTCGTTCAGATTTTCGTTCGTAGGATTGGAGATTTCCCAGTTATAACTCTTAAAGGACGGGCCGTCCGTGTCTGTTTCCGTTACACAGGAGTTGATCAGAAAGAGCGGGAGTAAAAAGGAGAATAAGCTTTTTGTCATCCGGACTCCGCATAAGGATTTGAAGTTCCGTCAAAAGTTAAACGAAGGAATTATTAGAATCAAAGTAATAAATTAGTGCGATTGCCATTTCAGAAATTTTTATACAATTTAGAAACGTTAATCGCTTGTAAAGATGAAAAAGAGGAAACCGAAAAAGCCGAAATTGAGGATTCCCCTTCCGAAACAGACGCCGAAGGTGAAGGAATCCGCGAAGGTCTATAAACGGAGCCGGGCAAAAAGGGTAAAAGAATGATTCAATCAAATACCCGGGGGCGTTTCAATTCCGCCCCTGCTGATGAAATCTTTCCCGCCGAAGAACTCTTTAACTGAATTGCTTGTTCGCTAAATAAAAAACCGGATATGAAAAAGATTAAAATTTTATTGGCCGCATTATTCCTGATTATTCTCCCTTTAGATGAAAATATGGGGCAGGAATTAAACATAATTCAATCATTTGAAGCCGGAAGGGGGGAGATCAACAGAACAGGGATGATAGTGCTCGGTTCCTGGGCCGTTGGAAATCTATTGATCGGTGCATACAGCAATTACAAGTACGAGGGTCAGACGAAATATTTCCATCAGTTCAACGCTATGTGGAATGTTGTGAATCTCGGCATTGCTGCTTTCGGTTACTTCAGCGCCGCCGGTTCGGACCCCGGGTCAATGACTGCATCGCAAATACTGAATGAATATAATTCACTTCAGAATTTTCTTCTGCTTAATGCCGGACTGGATGTGGCATATATGGTTACGGGATTGTATCTGAAGGAACGTGCTAAGAACTCTTCGAATGCCGACCGTTTGAGAGGATACGGAAACAGCCTTCTTCTTCAGGGTGGATTTCTTCTGGCTTTTGATGTGGCTCTCTATTTCATTCACCAGAACAACGCGTCGGTAAATCTTTATCCGAATTTGGAAAGTTTATTGAGCGGCGGAGCAGGAATAGGCGTGAGGATAAGTCTATAAATGAAAGGAGCGGGAATTAGAAAGAATATTTTCTCCGGAATCTTATTGCTGGCGGTATTCGTGTTGAATGGAACTTCGCCGGGTCAATCGCTCGAGGATTTTAAAATGATCTGGGAGGCGCGATACGATAATATTTCGTTCGGCGATAAGCAGAACAGAATCCAGGCATCATTAAGAATTCCGTTCGAAATAAATTTATTTGACGATTATTATCTGATCGGACTTACATCAACCGGAAGCAATTTCACTTCGCGCTGGGAGAATGTTAAGGATTTCAGGGTGAGCGGCGAGAACAGGAGATTCAATTTGAATCTAAGACAGTTGTATTTTCAGAAAGAGTGGGAGAGTTCTCGAATACAGATCGGATCTATTCCGACAATTAAAGGAAAAGTATCGAGTACCGGTCTCGGAAGCAACGGATGGATCGACGGGGGAAGATTTCAGTTCAATGTCTCGTCTGCAATTGTAGAGTTTGTGGGGGGAAGCCTTACAGACCTTAACACACCCAACTTCCTGGACAGAAATTTTATACTCAATTACTTCGAAACAGAGATCTCAAAAAAATTCGGCGAAAATACGCTTGCCGAAATATCATACGAAAGATTAGGAAAGGACGATTATCTAAGAGGCGAATACCGGGTGGACATTTATCTTTCCGGTAAAAATTATTTTCAGCTTACTCTGGAGTCATTCGTTCATCTTAACAATTCCTCTGTTAGTTACGGCATAACTCTCGAATCAGATCTGCTTAAGTGGTTTGATGATAAGCTGGAGGAATACGCAGAACTTAAGGTCTATTTCAATCATACCGACGAAGAAATTGGAACACGGGGATTCTTAACAGACGATTTCTACCGTTTCGGTAATACATTAACAGTAGAGCTGACGGGTAAAATAACAGATGACAAAAAAATCAGGTGGTTCTCCGAGAATTACATAAGCAGGGAGCCCCGGTTTTTAGCGGGAATCAGAATCGATTTGAGCAGATAGAAAATCATAAATGTGAGCAACAAAAGAAGCGACCTCGCAACTCAAAAAACCTTAAAGAAACCGGCTGTTCTACGTTTAATCAAATAAAAAAAAATACTTAAGAAACCTCTCCTGAATTTCACCTAATCATATTTTTAATTCAAGAAATAATAACCGGCATTTAGAATCGTTGCAAAGCTAACCCATAGCAAGTATGGAATATTCAAATAAGCAGCAAGCGGCTTTAATTTATAGAACAGAGAAATCATGACCGCTATGTTAACCCATAAAAGAATAATCTCTAAAAGTGCAATGCCAATCATATTAAAATAGAAGAAGATAAAACTCCACGCAAAGTTCAATAACATTTGAGATGCAAAGACTATAATTGCCCGGTTTCTTTGCTGAGAAGGGCTTTCTTTCCAAATAAGAAAAAATGAAATGCCTAAAAGAATGTATAAGGATGTCCACACGGGACCGAACACCCAATTGGGAGGACTGAACGAGGGTCTGTTTAATGATGCATACCAGGTTGGAACAGCCTGAGAAGTAAACATTCCGGCAACAGCTCCCACAGATAAGGGAATTATTAAAGAGAGAATAAGCTTAACAATATTTGATCTTAACATTTCGAATATTCCTGTTTAACAGATTATTTTATTTCTTCTGTACCATCGGCATATTTTGCAAATCTACCTTTTTCTTTTGGATGGACATTATCAGATCTTTTCCAGGGCCACCCGCCAAATTGAGTCTTCCGAAAATCATCGAATGCCTGCTGTATCTCTTCTCTGCTATTCATTACAAAAGGACCGTACTGAACGACCGGTTCATCAATAGCTTTGCCCTGAAGCAGAAGTATGTAAGCCTCTGTTCCGCCGTTTTTAATCAATACATTTTGATCGGCAAGCAAATCAACCGAATGATAAGATTCAAGATTTATTCCGGCAATTTCCAGCGAGTAGCCTTTATAAAAATATAGCGACCTGTTAATTCCAAAAGATGCGGGGGGCAATGACCACTCGGCATTTTCCTCAAGTTTGATAAGCCAAATAGCAACTTCATTTTTCTCATCTGCCGCCCAGGAATCTGGTGCCGGCCGGGGAGCAATTACATCTTTAATCCCCCCTGCAATAATCCTTACTTCAATCGATTTTCCTTTAGGGTCCTGTTCCTTATAAAACGGAATATCTTCATTCCACAACATTTTAAAATACGGTTTACAAAACTTACTGGATTGGGGAAGATTGAGCCATATCTGAAAAAGTTCGCATGGATTATTTTCGGTTTTATTTAGAAGAGGAAACATTTCGGAATGCTGAAGACCGGAACCGGCCGTCATCCACTGAACATCTCCGTTGCCATATCTGCCCGCGGCACCATGGGAATCAGAATGATCTACAAATCCTTGAAGTACTATTGTAACCGTTTCGAAACCTCTATGAGGATGCGCGGGAAAGCCGGGTATTGTTTCGCCGTGATACATTCTCCACCCATCTTTCAAAGTAAAATCCTGTCCAAGGTTTCTTCCTTCTAACGACGCATTTGGTCCAAGTAGATCGTTGCCGGGAGGAAAATTGTCAAGATGATGCACGCAGAATAAAAACGGATTATTGGTTTGCCAGGTAAAGCCAAGAGGTTGAATGTTTGAGATAATCTTATTGTACATAATAATTCTTCCCCAAATACTGTGCTGCTTATTTCAATTTATATTCCGATCTAATCTAATCAATTTCTAAAACAAAGTCGGTCCGCTTGCTTTAAATAAAATTAAAACAACATTTTGTTTTTATTATTTTCTATAATTCATAGGATAGGCCAAAAGAAATGTAATGAAATAATGCGAAGTTATATACTTCCTCATTATCTGCGCCTCCCTCAAGAATTCGGTACCCGGCTTTAAAAGTGATTTTTTCTAACAAATTATATGATGCGGCCAAAAGAATATCAAACGCTCTTCCTTGTTTGGCCGCAAGTCCATCGCCTTCAAAGAGCAGACCGAAATCGTCTCCGATATGCCATAATAGCCTGAAATTAATAATCGGGACAAACCCGACATTAGTTTTCTCTGCAGAAATATTTTGAGATGATAAAGCAATTCTTGCGTCTCTAATTTTAGCTGTAAACCCCAATCCAAATTCCAGATCGGGATTCTGAACAAAATCGTAGCGGTAGGTCAATCGATAGGAATTAAATTTATATGAACCGCTTAAATCTCTATTGGCCTGAAATACCTTGCCGGCAAAGTTAACATCTTTATTCAACTGTCCTTCCGATTTTATTGTTAGTGGGGCGTAAAGCAGAGATAAAGTATGGGCGGAGCTAAAAGTGTAATTAAGTTTAATTCTATAAAAAATATCCGCGTCGGGTTTTAAATCGGTTTGCAACGAGATAAACGTACCCTGATTGCCCGGAATGCGTACATCGTTATAACCGGTGCTTACTTGTCCGGTTTCAAAATCAACGCTCACCTGTGCATGCATAGAAATGCTGATAAATAGAATTAATGATACGGCCAGCAGGATTCTTTTTTTCATTTTAGATAGATCCATATTTATTTTCAACAATTGCTTTAATGGTAAAATCAAAGTACGAATCAATAAAGTTTTATAAAATCGATTTCTGAATAAAAGGCACCTTCCTGTTTCTCTCCTATTAGGATTGAGATTTCTTTTATCTTATCTAAAGGAATTTTCGAATCAGAAAAAATTTCTCTTCCAAAATAATAAAGCGAAAAACTATCAAAAGGGATTTTCAAGGTGATCCACTCCTCTTTTACGGTTTGGAAATTTGCAGTATAAAAAGAGCCGGTAAAATATGATGTTTCTTTCATGGACACGCTATAAATCTTACCATCTCCTTTAATTCGTATTTCAATTCCGGTGTATTCAACAAAATTGTAATTTTTAATGGGGCTTCTCAAAGAGGCGAATCCGCCGTTATTATCAAGAGAGACGCTTCCGTTAAAAATAATTTTTCCTTCATCTGTAACTCCAGCTTTTGAAGAACTTAATCCTCCCATTACGCCGTCGTTAACAATTCGCCATTTTTCATTGCTTTTCATAATGGAAGAATTCAGAAGTGTTTCAGAATCGGATTGAGCGGAAATGGTCAACATCAATACCGAAAACATATTTAATAAAATGATCATTCTGTTTTATATCCCCTGTAACTGGTTAAATTTCTTGCCATTCCATCAAACACGAAATAATGAAACGGCAGAACAGAATACCAATACAATCTTCCAAGTAAACCTTTCGGGCGGAAGGTTGCGGTTTGACGAAGATAGTTTTTATCATTCCGATTGAATATTCTAAACTCTAGCCATGCCTCGCCCGGCAATTTCATTTCGGCATAGAGTAGAAGCCGCTTGCTTTTTTTATCCGCATCGAGGACGCGCCAGAAATCGAGAGTATCGCCGGGATTAATTGCGAAAGCATTTGTTCTTCCCCTTCTTAATCCTACACCCCCGAAAATTTTATCGATAAAACCGCGCAGCCCCCAGAGCCAGTTGCCGTAATACCAGCCCCGATCCCCTCCGATGGACCAGATATTATTAAGAACGGTTTCGGTACTCCCGGCTATTTCAACCTCTCTTTTATCAATAAAGCATCCGTGTTCCGGAACGTTAATGTGTCCGAGCAGCGATGTTTCCCCGGAACTTGAAACCAGTGAATCCTTCCAGCTCGATATAACCGAATTCCCCTCAATTTTTTGAAAAGCAAGTTTAATTGCATCTTTATAAGAAATCATATTCAGGTTCAACATTTTTACCAGGGAATCGTCCTTTGCAATAATTTCAATTTTCATGCTGTTAACAAGATTGACTGCAAGCTTGTATGATGTTGCTGTTACAAAGTAGAGCCAGTATGAAGAGAGCCGCGGTGTCATAACCGGAACGGAGAAAATTATTCTTTTAAGCCCCCTTACTTCGGCAAATTGAAGAAGCATCTCTTTGTAGGAAAGGATGTCCGGACCTCCGATATCGAAATCTTCACCGAATGTTTTTTCATTGAGTAAAACCCCGGTAAGGGATTCAATCACGTTTCGGATTGCAACGGGCTGATGTTTTGTCTTAAGCCATTTAGGCGCGATCATAACCGGAAGTTTTTCAACAAGGTCTCTAATTATTTCGAATGAAGCGCTTCCGCTCCCTACTATAATTCCGGCTTTTATAGTTGTTACGGGAATGACGCCTTGTTTTAAAATCGACTCAACATTTTTTCTTGAGCTTAAATGACGCGATAATTTATTTTCGTTTGTAATTCCGCTTAAGTAGATAATCTGTTTTGCGGAAGTTGCGCTTATCATATTCGTAAAATTTTCAGCTGATGCGGCTTCAAGTTTTTCAAAATCACTTATTCCGGAGCTCATCGAATGAATCAGGTAATATGCCGCATCAATGTCCCTATATTCATCGGGAAGCGGGACCGGTTTCAGGAAATCAACCTCATACAGTTTAACGGATTTACCCGCAAATATGCCCTCGGCAGGGAATCTGTTTTTATCCCTTACACAGCAGATAACTTCATGTCCCTTCTCAATAAGAGACGGGAGAAGCCGTTTTCCAATATATCCGGTTGCGCCGGTTAGTAAAATCTTCATACTGTTTAATTAAATTCTACTTAATTACTTATCAATGGCAATTCTATTGTAAGAACAATTCGGCGCCCGGACCGAGCGGTAATCCGAAAGCAAACCAGACAACAAACAATAGAGTCCACACTATAAAAAATGAAATTGTATACGGAAGCATAGTTGCTATAAGAGTTCCAATACCCGCTTTTTCATCGTACTTATTAATGAACGCAATAATCAGCGCGAAGTATGACATCATCGGTGCGATTATATTTGTAACGCTGTCGCCCACGCGGTAAGCCGCCTGAACAAGCTCCGGCGAATAACCGAGAAGCATAAACATCGGTACAAAGATGGGGGCCATTATTGCCCATTTAGCCGAAGCGCTTCCTATAAAAAGATTTAAGAACGCTGTAATGATTATAAACAAAATCATAAGAGGAATCGGACCGAGACCCGAAGCTTTTAAAGCCATCGCTCCTTCAACTGCCAGAATCTGACCGAGATTAGTCCAATTGAAAAACGCAACGAACTGAGCGGCAAAGAAAACAAGCACTATATATGAGCCGAGAGTCTCCATCGATTTGCTCATTCCCTTAACTACATCGTTATCGGACTTAATCGTTTTTGCACCTATTCCGTAAGCGAGTCCGGCAACAACTCCGCCGAGAAATATGAATGCGACAATGCCGCTTAAGAAAGGGGATTTCAAAATGCTACCGGTTTCGGGATCGCGCAGGAATCCGTTCTCCGGAATTATTCCAAACAGAATAATGGCCATAAAAACCGTAACAGCAACCGATGCATAGATCAAACCTTTTTTCTCATCGGCCGATAACGGTTTAATTTCCTCCGCTTTAACATTCCCCTTGTATTCTCCCAGCCGGGGAATAATAATTTTTTCGGTTATCCAGGTTCCAACGGCTGCAATAAAAAAGGTAGATACAAAAAGGAAATAATAGTTCGCCGCCGCGTTTACTTCGTAGGATTTATCGATAATATGTGCCGCCTCCTGGGTAAGTCCGGCAAGGAGCGGATCGATTGTTCCAAGCAGAAGGTTTGCGCTGTAGCCGCCGGATACACCGGCAAACGCCGCTGCCAGCCCGGCAATTGGGTGTCTTCCGACAGCAAGAAAGATCATTGCAGAGAGCGGTACAAGAAGAACATAACCAATTTCACTCGCAGTGTTAGACATAATGCCGGCAAAGACTACAACGAATGTTAAAAGTTTCTTTGGCGCTTTTATTACGATAAGCCGGAGAGACGTTCCGATCAGTCCGCTATGTTCAGCAACCGCAATTCCGAGGAGGGAAACGAGGACGGTTCCCAGCGGAGCGAATGATGTGAAGTTAGTTATCAGGCTTGTAATTATTCTATGCAATCCTTCAACGGAAAGGAGACTTACCGGACGGATCTCTCTGTTAGAACCGGGCAGGGTTACAGAAAAGTCGAACTGAGATACGATCCACGAGAGAATAATTACACCGAAAGCAAAGAGTGCAAAAAGGGTGGTCGGATTAGGAAGTTTGTTCCCAACCTTTTCTATCTTACCTAAAAAAGATTCCATAAAATTTTTCTTCACAACAGGTTGCCTTTCGCTTGATTTATCAATTGGTTCTTTTTGTTAGCTTTTCTTCCATTCTGATAATCTGTTCCTTTAACAGCTTTATGTCGTTTCTCAACTCCTCGTTTTCGTCCTGAATAATTGTTTCTATCTTATCAACCTTTTCACTTGCTACTTTCTGCTGAACTTCACTCATCGTATTAACAACAATTGCGATAAAAATATTAAGCGTTGTGTAGGAGGCTAGAAGTATAAAGAGTATGAAATAAATATTTGCGAGCGGGTAAACGCTCATTATATCCCTTGATATTTCAGCCCATCCTTCCAGAGTCATAATTTGAAAAAGTGTAAACATTGAAGCTCCCAGCGTTCCGAACCACGTAGGAAATTCTGAACTGAACAGCTTTGTACCAATTACAGCAAAAACATAAAACACCAGCGCAAGCAGAACAAAAATCCATAATAAACTTGGAAGCGAATGAAACAGGGACTCAACAATAAACCTGAGTTTAGGAACATTTTTTATTAAACGAAGCGACCTGAATATTCTTAACGACCTTAGAACTGCGAGCGAGCCGGAGGCCGGCAGAAGCGCAACGGCAACAATTGAAAAATCAAAAATATTCCATCCGTTCCGGAAAAAAGAAAAGCCGTACGCATAAAGTTTTAAAACTATCTCAACAACAAACACCGCCAGAATTATTTTGTCGATAAGCAGCAGTGTGCTGCCGAAGGAAGACATAATATTTTCAGAGGTTTCAAAACCGATTGTAATGGAATTGAAGATTATCAGACCAATAATGAAATTCTGAAATCCGGTGCTTTCGCACAACTGTTTGATTTTTTCCCTTGTCATAATCCTTTTGCTTTTATAAGAATAATAATGCTGGTGTCAATCCGGGTTTATTTAATCCGGGCGATTATTTGTTCGCACTTATCCCAGAGTTCTTTTTCTCTTGCGGAATGATTGAAGGCACAGACTTCCTCTTTTCTTTCCTTAAAGAATCCGCCGTTGCTGCCGTTTATGTTCTCTGCCGAGGTAAGCCATACAATAGTGTCTGCTCCCTGCTGGATTGTTTTTCCTTCAATCCAGCCGACAATTTTAAGAAGAATCTTTCCGATAAAACCCTGATTCCTGAAAAGGTCGGTGGTTGGTATAAAACCGGGTGTCATAGAGTAAACCCGGACATTATCATTCTCCAGTATCCGGGCCCATTCGCGCGTCAGCATTCTGTTGGCCTGTTTGGACTGTTTGTATGCTGAAGTTGCATTGTAATTTCTTCTATCATAACTAACATCGTCAGCATCCAGTCCGCCTGCAAAATGCGAAGCAACATTAATAATTCTTGACGGCGAGCCTTTCTTAAGAAGATCAACTAAAAGTTTTGTGAGGAGCTGATGGCCCAATACATTTACAGAAAAAGTCATTTCCTCTTTGAATCCGCTTAATACTTTATCCCCGCTCCACAAACCGGCATTGTTTATTAATACATCGAGCTTTGATTCATTCTTTTTGAACGTTTCAGCAAATTTTCGAATAGATTCGGGAGAGGCGAGATCAAGTTCTTCAACAAATACACTTTCGTTTTCGGTTTCTCTAACAATTTCATCTTTTGCTTCATTTAAAGAATTTACAGAGCGGCCTGCCATATAGATTCTTGCGCCGAGCTTTGCTAGTTCTCCGGCCGCTTCTTTACCGATTCCTCCGTTGGAACCTGTAATTATGATAACCTTATCCTTCATTATGATCCATTGTTTAATTAAATATTAACACAGGAGGGAATTAATTCGTTCCTTCCGGCAATGAAGAGTCAGTTTTAAAAACGGCTGTTACGAACAGGTTTTGTCGGGCTATCTGTTCGTTATCAGAAATGCCAGATATCCAAGGTAGAGAAGTACAAGCAAAACTCCCTGCCATCTTTCGAGGACATGCTTTTTACCGACGTACATCGCAAAGAAGAGTATTACGCTCGCAAGAATATTTACCAGAATGTCCGCGTTGGAATCTGTATTGAAGGGTAAGGGTTTTATAATTGAACTGGCCCCGAGAATCCAGAAGACGTTAAATATATTTGAACCGACTACATTACCGATGGCAATGTCTGATTGTTTCTTGTATGCAGCAACCGCCGAAGTTGCCAACTCGGGGAGTGAAGTACCAACCGCAACGACCGTTAGACCGACAATGGACTGGCTGATATTAAACGATTCGGCAATAGTAACAGCGCCCTCTACAATCCATTTACCACCGAAGACCAGCCCGGTTAATCCAATTAAAATATATAGTCCTGCTCTCATAAAACTCAAATCTTTAATCGGCTTTTCGTTTATATCATCATCTGATTTTGTTATACTGAGCGTGTAATAAAGAAATATCAGGAAGAATCCGAGAAAAACAAGTCCGTCTATTCTAGTTATTACAGAGCTGGAATTACCGTCTATTATTATATCGTTGGCAGTAACTGCTACTATTAGCGCGGCAAGCAGGCTGAATGGAATTTCTTTTAGAACAGTATTCTTCTTGGCTGAAATCGGATATATTATTGCCGCAATACCGAGTATCAAAAGTATGTTTGCGATATTGCTTCCAAGAACATTGCCAATAGCAATCTCGGTATTGCCGTTTATGGAAGCGAAGATATTGACAATAAATTCCGGGGCCGACGTGCCGAAAGCAACTATAGTCAACCCGATTACGATATTGGATATATTCAGCTTCCTCGCAATTGAAGAGGAGCCGTCAACTAGAAGATCCGCTCCTTTAATCAAAATGAAAAAGCCCACAACAAAAAGAATATATGTTAACATAGTCACCGTTTTTTTATTAGCAAAGCTATTAAAGAAAAAGAATATACTGCAAAAAAGTTCAACATTTTATTATCCGGCGGCAGAACATCGATTACGTCTTATTCTGATTCATTTGGTAATATTCCCAAAAGAAATTCAGTTTCAATCATTAATAAGGTTAAACAAAAACTTTATATTTGGGCAGGAATTATTTATTTAACAACGGGAATCGTAAAGATGATGCAGACAATACTTGGCGGCGGAGGCGGCGCCGGAACTGAACTGGCCGGACAATTAATCAAATACACAGACCGTATCCGTATAGTTAACAGAAATCCGAAGAAGGTAAACGCAAGCGATCAGGTTATAAAAGCCGATTTATCGGATCCGAATAATCTTGATGAGGTTGTAAAAGGTTCGGAGGTTGTCTATGTTACAATCGGATTTGAATATAAAACCTCCGTCTGGAAAGAGAAATGGCCAAAGTTCATGAGGTCTCTTATCGAATCCTGCAGAAAACACGGATCCAGAATAGTCTTTGTTGATAATATTTATATGTACGATCCGGAATACCTTTCCGATATGACTGAAGAAACACCCGTAAAACCGGTTAGCCAAAAGGGGAAAGTCCGTGCGGAAATCGCTTCAATGCTTATCAATTCGGTTGAGAGGGGGGAAGTAAGCGCGCTGATTGCGCGGAGTGCGGATTTCTACGGACCGGGGGTTGCCGGAAGCTATCTTACACAAACGGTTTTGAACAATCTGATTAAAGATAAAAATCCGCAATGGCTCGGAAAGACAGATGTAATTCATAATTTTGCATACAGCCGCGATATCGGTATATCCCTTGCAATTCTGGGCAACACACCCGACGCATTCAACCAGATATGGCATTTGCCGGCAGCAGAGGAGAAAATGACTTCTCGTCAATGGATTGAGTTGATGATGAAAGCGATGAATAAAGAGAAAAAGATAAATTCTATTCCGACTTTTATGATGGGACCGATCGGTTTGTTTATTCCTGTACTCAAGGAATTAAAAGATGTTTCATACCAGCTTGATAACGATTACTTTTTAAACAGCGGCAAATTTAACGGGCGTTTCAATTTTAAGCCTACGGATCCGGAAACGGGGATACGGGAAATGGTTTCAAAAGGAATTTCAAATGAAAAATAAAAAAACGGTTACTGTCTTAGTTATTCTGATCGTTCTTGCATCAATAACCGCAACAACAGCAGGAATTTTTTCCGGCGGCGGGCCGGGACAGTATGAATACGAATCAATTCGCGGCGAAAAGATCACCATCTACGGGAAAGGGTTATATCAGCATATGTCCGCCGATGTAGCAATCCAGGGGATCGCTCAGGATTATATAACGCTCTTTGCGGGCATACCTCTGCTTATAATTTCTCTTCTCGTTTCCAGAAAAAATTCTCTCCGCGGTAAATTAATACTTGCCGGTACACTCGGGTACTTTCTTATTACTTATCTTTTCTACCTTGCAATGGCAATGTACAACACGATGTTTTTAGTATATGTTTTTCTTCTCGGCACAACTTTCTTTGCATTTCTTCTTACGGTTTTCTCAATTCACGAAAGCGGGATTGTGCGGTTCATCAAATCGGAAAGGCTGGTAAGGAATGCGGGAATCTTTCTGATTATTAATGCGGTCATGATTGCATTGCTCTGGCTCGGAGTTGTTATTCCTCCTCTGGCCGGCGGAACAATAATCCCCGGACAGGTTCAGCATTACACAACTCTGATAGTTCAGGGATTCGATCTGGGCCTTCTCCTTCCAGCAGCGTTTGTCGCCGGCTGGTCGGCTATAAGAGGTAATCATCTCGGTTATTTATTTACTATTATTTATCTAATCTTTTTATCGCTGCTGATGACAGCGCTCGTTTCAAAAATACTTTTTATGGCCTCTGCGGGTGCTGAAGTTATTCCGGTAATTTTTATAATGCCGTCAATTGCTGTGATCTCAATAATTTTTTCAACAATCCTATTGAGAAATATCCGGAAATAATAGAAAAGCCGGGACTATTACTTCTGGACAGCGGTGTCTTTATAAATTAGGTTTATAAGATTATTAGTTGTATGTTTACATCCGTGGTGGCAGTAGTTTTAGAAGTTGATGTAGAAGTAGACGTAAATCATGTCGAACCCTTCAGTAAGTTTTAAAGCCCTGTCCTATAAAAATCAATCTACAAACAAATTACAAAGGAGCATCTGTTATGGCAGAGCGCAAACAAGGATCAGTAAAATGGTTCAACAGTACAAAAGGTTTTGGTTTCATTTCTCAGGAAGGCGGAGATGATGTATTCGTACATTATCAGTCAATCATTGGCGAAGGTTACAAATCCTTAAACGAAAATGATAAAGTTGAATTCACTGTTAACCAGGGTCCTAAAGGGCTTCAGGCAGCTGAAGTAAAAGTAATTCGCTAAGAATCGATAATTCTGTTAGTGATAATAAAGCCCCGCAATAGCGGGGCTTTTTGTTTTACCCCCCCCCAAAAAAATCAGAGGTAAAAGAAACACGAAAAAATTTTGAGAAAATCAAAGATTTTTCTTGACAATAAGCTATCAACATGATATCATTCCGATAGCAAAATAAATGGGGTTGAAAAAATGGAAACAATTACAGAAAAAACAGGAAAAAAACTGAACGGTTTCTTAATGCTTTTTGTAGTAATCGCGGGATTCATCTTTGAAGCTTACCTGCTCGTCCAGGGAATTAAAACCGAGGAGGCCTGGATCCTATGGATTTTCATACCGCTTCTTTTCATACTCTTCATTTTTTTCGGCGGATTTACAATAATTCAGCCGAACGACTCGCGTGTACTTATCCTTTTCGGAAAGTATATTGGAACAATCCGGGATTCCGGATTCTACTGGGTCAATCCGTTTACAGAAAAGAAAAAAGTGTCTCTCCGGATTCACAATTTTAACAGCGAAAAAATTAAAGTGAACGACCTTCACGGAAATCCGATAGAGATAGCCGCGGTAATTGTCTGGCGCGTTGTAGATTCTGCGCGTGCGATGTTCGATGTTCAGAACTACGAAGAGTTCGTCGCAATCCAGAGCGAGACCGCGGTAAGAGGACTCGCTTCCGATTACGCATACGATGCCTCCGAAGATGAAAAACATTCTTTAAGGGGAAACACCCAGGAGATCTCCGAGGAATTGAAGAAGCAGGTTCAAACCCGTCTTCAGATTGCAGGAGTTGAAATTATTGAATCGAGAATAAGTCACCTTGCATACGCGCCGGAAATTGCGCAGGCAATGTTAAGGCGTCAGCAGGCGCAGGCCGTTGTAGCCGCAAGAACTAAAATTGTTGAGGGCGCCGTAGGAATGGTCGAAATGGCGTTGAAAGCTTTAAGTGAACAGCGTATAGTTGTTCTTGACGAAGATAAGAAAGCAACTATGGTGAATAATTTATTGGTTGCGCTGGTTTCGGAAACTCAAGCACAGCCGGTTATTAATACCGGAACTCTTTATCAATAAAATGTTTTGATGCGTAATGGAAGACGGAAAAAGATTGTCGGATTATGTCGGTAAATCCCTTCTGCTGGTACAGCCGGAATTCTTCAGGAGGGATTACCAGCTTAAAGACGGGGTTGAGATTGTTGCGTCAATTACACACCCCAAATGGTACCGGTCCAATTTCATCGTTGAATGGGGAAAAATGAAATGGGAGGTTTATAAGCCGAGTATCTGGAAAAGCCTGCTTGAGATAAAAGAAATAAACAAACAACTCCCGTTCGCTTCCTATACCAGGAAAGGATTTAAATCCGGAGGAACAATCAATCTTCCGATGGGTCAGAAACTCAACCTGGTATTTAAAACTTTCAAGGGCTCTTACGAAATTCAAAATATGAACGGCGAGTGCCTGGTTCTTATTAAAGATAAATTTTCATTGAAAGATAAAACTGAATTCACCATACAGCAGCGATCCGAACTTATCGATAAATATCCGTGGGTCATTCTGGTTGCATGGTATATATCGGCACAGAGAAGGAATCACTCTGTCGCCGCAGCAAGTTAAAAAACATTATGGCCGAAAAGAAAAAATTTCTACTGAGAATTGACGACGCCCTTTACGCCGCTCTTGAAAAATGGGCGGCCGACGATTTCAGAAGCATCAACGCACAGATTGAATTTCTGCTGAAGGATGCTCTCAAAAAATCGGGAAGGCTGAATAACAATTCTCAGAGTACTCAAATCAACGGACAGAATCCCCCGGGGGAAAATAAATAGGGAGAGAAAATGAAAAAGATTTCATTGTTAATTCTTTTAATTGTTTTTGCAGGATCAATCACCGCTCAGCAGACTGAAAAACAGTTTAGCAGTTTGTGGGAGGGGAATTTAAAAATCGGGGGTGTTTCTCTCCGACTTGTATTGAAAGTTTCCGCCGGTGATGACGGAAAATTAAATGCCTATTTAGACAGCCCGGATCAGAATGTAGAGAACATTCCTGTCAGTTCGATAACAATAAATGAGGACAGTCTTAAATTCGAGGTCACTGCGATAATGGGAAAATACACGGGAAGATTAGAGAAAGACAGTATCGTTGCTGTCGGCGTATGGAACCAGGGGCCTATGTCGCTTCCGTTGAATCTCAAAAAGGTTGAAGCGCTCACAGAGGTAAAGCGGCCGCAGACTCCTCAGAAACCGTTCCCGTATAATGAGGAAGAAGTTGTATTCGAAAACAAATCTGCCGGCATTAAGCTGGCCGGAACATTTACTTATCCGGAAACGGCGGGGCCTTTTCCCGCAGTTGTTCTTGTAACCGGATCCGGGGCTCAGGACAGGGACGAAACAATTTTTAAGCACAAGCCCTTTATGGTAATTGCAGATCATCTTTCGAGAAACGGCATTGCAGTATTGCGCTTCGACGACCGGGGATTCGGTAAATCAACAGGAAATTTTTTGGTGGCTACATCTGCGGATTTCGCAACGGATGCTCTCGCGGCTGTTGAGTATCTTAAAACAAGAAAAGAGATCGATCCTTTAAAAATCGGGATTGCCGGACACAGCGAGGGAGGAATGATCGCGCCGATGGCGTCTTCGTCTTCCGATGATGTCGCGTTCATAATTCTTCTTGCCGGACCCGGTATGAAAGGGAGCGATCTTCTGGCTCTTCAGACCGAATTAATTTTGCGAGCAAACGGTGTCGCTGAGAAAGAGATAGAAACCTCTGTGGCAGACAACAGAGCCGCGTATAATATTGTGGCCGAACAGTCCGATAGCGCGCTTGCTTATAAGGAGCTGGAAAAATTGTTTGATGACAGGATGGCAGCTCTGCCCGAAGAAGAAAGAAACAAACCGGAGAACAGCCGCTCCAATTTTGAGCAGACTGCTCGGACTCTTTTAAGTCCCTGGTTCCGGTTTTTCCTCCGGTTCGATCCGAAAGAATATCTTGAGAGCGTACAGATTCCTGTGCTTGCGTTGAACGGCGAGAAAGATCTTCAGGTTCCACCGAAAGAAAATCTCGGCGGAATAGAGGAGGCGTTTAAAAACGGCGGGAATAAAAATTACAAGCTCGTTGAATTACCCGGGCTTAACCATCTCTTTCAAAAAGCAGTTACCGGGTCACCAAACGAATACGGAACTATTGAAGAAACATTTTCAACGGAAGCTCTCGAAATAATCTCCGTCTGGATAAAAGAAACAACAAAATAATTTTAAATCTTTCGGTGTCAGCCGCTGTTCGCTGCGGCGGCTGATCTGTTTCATTAAATAAATCTTCCCTCATCATACCCGATCTTTATCAAATCGATCTTAGACATTTGCGAATTCCCGAGATGGTGACGTGTATCCGCAAGTTCGATATGCTTTGCCGGCGGGTTCAACGGCCGGTCGTCTCCGAAATATTCTTTCCTCTTTGCTTCTAAGATTTTCAATCCTACGGCGTCGCACGCTACCGGATCAATACCCACTATTAGTCCGTAGTAATTCCAGACATACTCCTTGCTGAAACCGTGCGGACCAACATTATGGAATTGAGGCGTAAGCATTACAAGAATATTTAAACGGGTCTTATCTTTTACAATCGGAAGATTCCAGATAGCCGCCAGGTCGGCACAGGAATCGCCATGCCAGTCGGATGGTTTCTCTACAAACATTATATAATTCTTTACCAGGCTGCCGACACCGGACCAGTAGTGGGTGCGCATCGGCCTTGAATTAATAAGCGCGGTTGACTTCTGAAATACAGGATCCTTGAGAACCCCGCGGTCTTTTATGCTTATGTTTTCGCCGGTTACTCCCTGTTCCATTACTTTTTTCATGATCAGGTTTTCGAGTTCTACCGGGGTGCGGAGGTAATTCCACACATTAGTTTTGATTCCAACAACATCTTCGGGTTTAATGATCTTTTTCCACGCGGTTTTACTCTCCTTTGTTTCAAAGAGAATTTTCATCGATTCATCGAGCATCTTTTCAAGTACTTCGATATTAATTTTGCCCGATTCATCGAGAACGCTCTTATCTCGTATAAGAACAACGCGTGATTTCACTGACTGACCGAATATTTTTTCCGGATACTCGAATAATAAACTTCCGGCAACTGCGGCAAGAGTACCGGTTTTAATAAATTCGCGGCGTGTTAAATTCTTCCCGGACATTTTAATTCTCCACTTATCAATTTATTGTTTACAGATTGTTTCTGCTCTTTCAATTAGATCAGCCGCATAATTTTTTGATGACGAATTGAAAACTCCTATTAAAAACCCTTTTACGGTTTTAACTCCGGTCCAGAAACCTTCTTTAAGTTCATTTATTTCATCCGGCTTCAATGAATTATTATAACCCGAAATAAATTTCTTCAATGCATTCTCCGCGTCTCCGGTTTCGGGATACATGATAATCAGAAAGATGGCGTTATCATTTCCCTGTTTGTATTGTGCCAGAATACCGTGAGTTTTCTGATCGATGTTTAGAATGTTGTCGTTCGATATAAACGTATGTGAGTTGATCCAGTTGTAATGGCGGAAGTACCTGATGCTTTCCTTTAGAAGATCTTCCTGCGGAAGGAAATCAAGTACTGGGGGGAAGTCGCCGTTGTCAGCTATCGCTTCATCAATTTTCCCCGCGAGTCTATAAATCGCCTCTTTCGACTCCGGGGTTTCGGGATGCGAAAGAATGGACACATAAAAATTCGCTTTCCAGAAGATGATAGCGCCTTCCGCGCTCTGTGACTGCTGCCCGAACTCTTTATCGTGTTTTCCGACTGAGTGAGTGAAAACGCCGTAGGCGTCGTACGAACTATTCATATAGAAAATATCGAGAATGATATCGGGCTGGTTGCTGCGTGAATAGATTCTGTTGAAAACATGCGTAAATCCGAAACTTAAAAACATCTCCGCCGAACCGTCGATATAATCGTAGAGAGATTCGTTATCGAATCGTCTGTCGTTCTCCTCCGCCTTCCACCCCATAATTTCTGATGGAATGGCGTATGCGGGATCGGATTTTGCTTGTGCGGATAGATTCTGCGTAAGAATCAAAATAAATATCCCGACAACGTATTTGTTCAAGTTAATTCCGGTCTATTTGCGCCTGTTCATTAAAAGAATAATTTATTTATTCATCATCATCTGCATATCCCGGACTACGGCTTCAACCTTTATTCTGCCGGAGTTTTTAAATATTAAAGTTGCCTCGCCCTTGTCGCCCGTTTTTAGATCCTTCTTCAGCTTAATAAGCATCACATGGAGATCCCGGGGCTTGAATTTAACGCTGCTCTTCGGCGGAACAACAACAAACTTAACTTTCCGCATACCCATCATATCGTTTTCTCTTTTGAAAGTTTCATGAACCTCAACAACTTCGGAGAGGTTGGACTCCGCGCTCAAGAGCGTATCTGATTTGTCCGAATTATTTACTACTTCGAAGAAGAGCGCGGTGTTCGAGCCGGAAGCGGCTACACGTATCCACGCATCATTAATAACCAGATCAGATTTATTTTTCCCGGCGTTCTGGGCCAGGAGAGGCACGGCAAATAAAAACAACAAAATTCTGCTCTTCATTTTGAATCTCCTTTTACAGAATTAATTAGCAATCGATTTTATGTCGTCAACTATTTCATCAACACTGATGGCGCTGCCGGTATAATTTTTTCTGATTTTCCCTTCACCGTCGATCAGCTGTATGCGGTCTGTATGAATATAATAATACGAAACCTTGCCGGACGGAAAGACTGTTGAATCACCCGGCACGGCCAGGACCCCAACCTGCTTCATAAGCTTATCGATATCCGGTTTAGCTCCTGTTAGAAACGTCCAATTGCTCAAATCGAGATTCCGGATACGTGCAAAATTTTTGAGTACCTCGGGGGTATCGTTATCGGGATCGAAACTGACGGAAACAAACTGAACGCCTTCAACTTCATCCTTATTCAATCGTTCCTGAATTAGCCGCATATTGTTGGTGGTAAGCGGACAAATATCCGGGCAGTTGGTAAAAATATAACCCGCAACAACAATTTTATTTTTGACAAATGCGGGAAAGTTTCTTTCGCTTCCTTCCTGATCAATCAAATTATAACTAGAGTTTCCGAGGTCTTCAATTACCTCGAAATTTTTAGCGCACGAAGTGATTAACGTGAGGAGAAGAGCCCACGAAAAGAAGAATTCTTTTTTCATAATTATGATCCGGATATTTACGGGATTTTAATTCCGGCTGTAAATTAATCAATTTAATATTCTTTTATTGTGCAAATTAATTTCTGTCGATATTTTTGATTATAGAAAAAAAACAGGACGGGCAACTTGAAAAAATACCGGATTTTATTGATCTGTTTATTCATCTCTTTTAATCTCGCCGCGCAGAACAGTATTAGAGTTATGACCTGGAATATTCATGACTACACACCCTACAATCCTACTCCGACAGATCCGGGGAGAGTTGATTTTAACAATCCCGGTTTGAAAGCAGTCATAGACGAAATGAAGCCCGATGTACTTGTCTGTCAGGAAGTACGCGATCAGGCATCGGTTGATCAGCTCCTTAAATATGTTCTCGAATACAAATACATTGCCGCAGAATTTATTCCATCAACACAGATGAACAGCGTTCTATTCTACAAAGAATCAATCTTTACATCTCTTGGAAATATTGTTCACCAGGCCGAGACGCGCCCGATAAACGAATTCCCGCTGATCTACGAACCAACGGGTGATACACTTATAATTTTTTCGGTGCATCTTAAAGCTAACGATATTAATTCAGCAAATAATAACTTTGATAATAAACAGAAGCGTGCATCACAAGTTCAGGTGTTCAGGAACAGAACGGCTAATCTCCCGGCAAATAAAAATTTTGTGATACTTGGTGATTTCAATACTCTTAACGGTTCAGAAACTGCCTTTCAGATGCTTATTGATCAAAGCAGCAAGGGATATGTGCTCGACCCCCAGAATTCGGTCGGCGAGTGGGAACGTAATCCGGCTTATGCACATACACACACAATGTACGCGAACAATCTAAACGTACGTTTCGATATGATACTTATCTCGCAATCATTGCGGGATCCCGGAGGTGTTGATTACGGCTATGTACCGTATCCGATAGTTGCAAACGACGGGCAGCATTATGGCAAAGCGGTTAATGCCCCGCCAACAAATCTGTTAGGGCAGAGCCTGGCCGATGCAGCAGTCTCTGCATCCGATCATCTTCCGGTATTTGCAGATATTCTCTTCGGAGTTCCTTCGACTGTAGACGAATCCGGCATCCCGGTTCAATTCGATCTGAGGCAGAATTATCCGAATCCTTTTAATCCCTCAACAACAATTCATTATAGAATAGAATCCCCGGGCCATGTAACGTTAAAAGTATATGACTTTATCGGCAGGGAGGTTGCAACTCTGGTAGATCAATTTCAATTACCGGGAATTTATAATTCAAACTTCTCCTCCGGTGATCTTGGTCTAACGTCGGGAATTTATTTTTATAGAATCGTCTGTGGAAATTTCAGTTCAACAAAAAAGATGATACTGATTAAATAGATAGGGAAGAAATTAATAGGAGTTGATTTTTGTCCCGAATCTAATCAAATTACATCCGGCTGTAAATTACCGCGAATACTATTCCTCCTATTAACTGAGAAAGAGATTAATTTTAATAAACGGAGTGCGTATGAAAAAGATATGCGTTCTCCTGTGTCTCTTCTCATTCCTATCCACCTCAACAGCCCAGATCAATAAGTCGCTTGATCTTCTCGATAATATGCGTGCAATTCATATCGGCGGGAACTGGGGCAGAAATCCGGTCGGAATTGCCCAGCAGCCCGAAGAGTATTACAAATTCCTGCGGGATATAAGCGTAAACTGGATTGCCATAAGCGTAGGCCTTCACATAAGCAACAGCATGGATGCAACCGTTGAAAAAGTATACGACAATGTTCCGGTTCCGACTTTTCGCGATTCACAGCTGAAGGATGCGATCCGGTTTTTCAAGGAACACAATCTAAATGTAATGCTGACGCTGGCAATCGAAACGCAGGAGGCCGAGCAGTCAAATATGCCGGTACACCGCTGGCAACTGGGAGACCCCAACATCCCGGGCTCCGATCCAAGCATAAAAGCCGAAAACTGGCCATGGTCTCTTAATCACCCGCAGCACGCATCATTCACCAATTCCTGGTGGAGCAGTTATATAAATGAGGCTGTCTATTTTGCCAAGATAGCCGAACGGGAAGGTGTTAAAATGTTTAATGTTGGAACGGAGACAGACCGTTTATTCAGAACGCGTTCGGGCGGTGTGGGATCAAATAATTTCAAAGATTATATTAAAGTACTTGTCGATTCAGTAAGAAAATATTTTTCGGGATTCATTACATACGACCTTCACTTCGGCGTTCTTGAGAATCCGGGGTTTTTCGGACCCGGATCCGATAATCTTTGGGAGGACGCCGGATTCGACGTTGTTGGAGTAAGCGCATATTTCAAATTGGTCAATCAGCAGCCTAATAGGGTGCTCGGCGTTTATGAGCTGGAGGCAGGCTGGAATAATATTTATACAAACTACCTTATACCTCTAGGAAACAGGAATCCGGGAAAGAAAATTATCTTTCTGGAATTCGGTTATACAGACGCGCTCGGGTCGCCTTTCAATGCTGTTGCCGATGAGTTCGTTAATAAGGTGTTGATTGACGGTAACGGTAATGGAAAAGATGACGGGGAGGAACAGCAATCCAATATCCTCGAAGCGTTTTACAAAGTAAATGACGTGCGGAACCGTTTGATCTGCGGAACATTCCTCTGGGGGAATGATATCTCGAGCGATATCGACTGGGGAAATTCTTTCGGAAGAATGAGAACAACCTCTATAAGGAACAAGCAATCCCGGTATGCCGTTGCAGAGAGATACATTGCATATACTCCTCTGCCGGGAATTCCGGCTCCGGCGGAACCGGCAAACGGAACACAAGATCTGCCGGCTAATATAGAATTGAAATGGCAGCACGGATCGGATGCGTCTTTGTATGATATTCGCGTCTCCGAGAATCAGGATTTTAACAGAATTGATTATCAGCTACAGAATGTTGTAATCAATAAAGCTCCGCTTAACGGATTACTGGCAGGCAAAACATATTTCTGGCAGGTGAAATCCAAAAACTCCAAAGGTGAGAGCGGCTGGTCCCAGTCATATACTTTTCAGACCGCGCCCGCCGTCGGAATAACTGAAAACGAAATGCCCGCCGAAACTATTCTGTATCAGAACTATCCCAATCCTTTTAATCCTTCTACAACTATCCAGTACCGGTTAAAAGAAACATCATTTGTAACAATAAAGGTTTTAGATCTACCCGGCAGGGAAGTAGCGGTCCTGGTTAACGAGAATTGTCCGCCGGGATTTTATCAAATCCATTTTAGCGGAAGCGGATTAGCAAGCGGTGTTTATATCTACACAATTTCCGCAAACGGAATTGTTCAAACAAAGAAGATGCTCTTAGCAAAATAATCTGCTTACTAGCCCGGTTAATTAATCGGGTTAGTGTTTATTCTCTTCATTATCTTTACCGCATGGAAAAATCAGATTTGGTTTTACTTCCGGGGCTCAAACAGCAGATCCGCTTCCTGATACAAAAATCGGATGTTAAACAATTTCAGAATACTCTTGTTATCGGATCCGGCAGTGAGGCAACCGCATTAAAGATTGCCGGAAAGTTCGGATGCGGCGTTGAAATAATTGTTCAGGATTACGAATCGCTTATCAACTCCAAATACCTTCTCGTCAATTCTTCCGGAATTGAAGTTAAGATGATGAGTTTCGATTCCACGGATTACGAAGCGAACCGGTTCGACCTCGTCTACGCGCAGGCATCGATCTCGCTAACAAACCGGAACAAAATAGTTAAAGAGATTGGAAGGATATTGAAGCCGGGAGGTTTGCTTTGCGCCGGCGAGATAGTATCTCTGGTTAAGGACGTTCCCCGATTCGTAAAAGATATTTACGATTCATCAGACCTTCTCCCGCTTAACATCGACGGTATTGAAAACTACTATACCGGAAGAGGATATTCGCTTTTAGGAAAAGCTGACCTTTCGAGCTCGCTTAAAGAATATTACTCGATGTCGAGATCCGCCTTCGAAGAGATTTCGGACCGGTTAGATAAAGGCGAGCAGAGTTATTACAAGAAGATTATCAACAGAATCAAACACGAATCGAATGCTTACCTTAAACTCGGCGGAGATAAATTTATCGGTTTCGTTGCATTATTATTAAAGAAGGAAAAGAATTGAAAAAAGGGGATCTGCTTGAACTAGATATAACCGGATATGCTTTTGAAGGGAAGGGCGTTGCAAAGATCATCAAGGAGGTTCACACTCTCAACGAGGAGCCGAAGAGGTTTGTTGTTTTTGTAACCGGTTCATACCCCGGGGATAAAGTGCTTGCCCAGGTTGGAAAGATTAGAAAGTCGTACGCCGAGGCGCGCATTAAAGAAATTATTATTCCTTCGCCGTTCAGAACCAACCCGCGATGCGGATATTTTGGAGTCTGCGGCGGATGCCAGCAGCAGAATTTAAAGTACGAACAGCAGCTTCAATATAAGGAAGCGCAGGTAAAGGAGATATTTGAGAGGATAGGAGGAATAACTGGATTCGAGTTTATGCCGATAATTCCCGGTGACAGGGAATACTTCTACCGCAATAAGATGGAATACTCGTTCGCCCGAAGGAGATGGCTCTCCGAAGAGGAGATCGGTTCGATGCAGGAAATAGCCGATAAAGAATTTGCCCTCGGCCTCCATATACCCGGGATGTACGATAAAGTACTCGATATAAATGAGTGTTTTCTGCAATCGGAGTTGAGTAACCGGATTTTGAATTTTACAAGGTTTTTCTTTAAAAGCCGGTCGATTTTGGTCTATTCTACACAAAATCATGACGGTTTTTTACGAAATCTGGTAATCCGTCAATCAGAGAAAACTGATGATCTAATGGTGAATCTTGTAACCGCACAAGAGAATGAACGATTGTTCACAGAATATAAAGAAGAATTGCTTTCCCAATTCCCCGAGATAACGACGGTAATAAACAATATCAATCTTAAAAAATCCCAGGTGGCCACAGGAGATTACGAGATCGTGTTCCATGGCTCCGGTTATATCCACGATATGATAGGGAGTTGGAAGTTCAGGATAAGTGCCAATTCTTTCTTTCAGACAAACACTTTGCAGGCGGAGAAGCTATACCAGACCGCAAAAGAGTTTGCTTCTTTCCGCGGGAATGAAGTTGTTTATGATCTCTACTCGGGTGCCGGCACAATCCCGATATTCATCTCGGGAAACGTTAAAGAGATCTACGGATTTGAAAGCGTTAAACCGGCGATAGACGATGCCAAGATAAACATCGGCATAAACGGGATTAAAAACTTTGAGCCGATACTGGCGGACCTGAATAAATCTTTCCTTCCGGTTGTAGACCAGATGAATCTTCCGAAACCTGATCTGATAATTGCCGATCCGCCGAGAAGCGGAATGAATCCAAAAACTGTGAGCGACATTCTATTATTAAAACCGGATAAGATCGTTTATATCAGCTGCAATCCCGCAACGCAGGCGCGAGATATTAAACTTTTAAGCGAAGGTGGATATAGACTGGAAAGAGTTTGTCCCGTTGATATGTTTCCGCATACATATCATATAGAAAATGTGGCTCTTCTTAAAAAAGTATGAGTCCGGAGAAGCACATCTCCGAACCCATTACTGATTAGCAATTATTTCCCGTCAACTTTCGGTAGGTTGAATTGTTTGGAAAGTTTTCCAACTGATTCAAGATCAATTTTCCCGACGATATTAACGAATGATGCTTTCCCTTTTCCGTCAAGCGCTGTTATTACAAGCCCCGCAAAACCGCCTTCTGAAGCCGGCTTAACATAGACGTTTGCGGAACTGTTTTTACTGCGGGTTTTAACGATACGGGTCCACTTCTGATTTAGAAGATCGGAGTCCATCGACTCTATCATTTTACCCGCTTTTTCAAGATCATTTTCGCCGACCATAAATTCCTGAACCCGAACCAATTTCAATGCGGCAATCATATTTCCGATGCCCTCTTCATCGTCGTCGGTCATCCCTGCAACCATTTTAAGTAATGGCTCCTCCAGATATACTTCGGTAAGCATCTCTCCGCTCTTAAGAGCTGAAAGCTGGCTGAAGTCGAAGAATCCCTGTTCTTTTTTGATATCGGTTTGCTGAGCAAAGAGAGCCTGTATGCCCAGTAAAAGTATCGGAACAATAAATTTGATCGATTTCATTTTATTTCTCCTTTATTAATGAGTTTACAATATCAATTCCCCGGCGGATCGGCGATGCAACCCGGTCAGACAGAATTTCCTTTTTAAGCGTCTGTTCAGTCTGACTCATAATACTTCCGATAAGCTGAAGGGCATAGCGTGCCTGTTTATCTGCGGCCAAGATTTCCTGCCGTGTAAAAGTTCTTTCCTCCGGCCTGTTAAATATGATTGCGGTCGCGACCACAGTTATAAAAATTAATGTTGTGAGCGCAGATGCAAATGGCTTGTTAATAATAATTGCCGCCAGATCCGAAAGAAATGCTTGATCTTTCATGCGGACCGGAATATTTCTCTTCTTAAGCCGGTTTAAAACTTCATCGGGACATGATTCCTCCCCGAGGGAACGTACAGTTTTGGCGGTTTCCCTGTACATTTTGAGTTCCAATTTTATCTCCGGATTCGAAATCGAACCGAAGAAAACAATCAGCCGGTCGGTCAATGCGGCATCACCATACGCTACCGAAATTATTCTTCTCTTCATTCTGCCGCTTATATCAGACGACTTCATTCGTTTCATAATGCTTCAGTTCCTCTTGTAATTTTTTTCTTGCTCTCATTAAATAGACTTTAACGGTATTGACCGGCATTTCAAGCGAATCGCTTATCTCGCGATACTTAAGGCCGTTTATTTCATACAGAACAAAAATGCTCCTAAGGTTTTCAGGTAAGCGTTCAATCGACTCTTTAACTTTCGACATCATTAAATTCACATGCGTACTCAAAAGCGGATTGTTAGAGTCCGAATCAATTGAAAAACTATTCTCAAATTCGCTGTCGATTTCATACTCCCTTTTAAACGCGATGGCTCTCTTCCGCAGGTAATCAATACAGAGATTATTGGTTGTCTTCATTATCCAGGTCTTTGCGGCAAATAGATTAAAACGGTCCATATTCTCCCAGATCCGGATCATAACCTCCTGGGTTACGTCGTCTGCGTCCATTCTGTTTTTCAGCATATATTTTGAATAGGAATAAATCTTATTTTTATACTGCTGAATCAGGAAACGATATCTCTGTTGCTTAAGCATTTTTTTTACCATATTAAAGACGAATCAAAACAAATAATTGTTACAATTACTTCCCGTTTCTCCTTGCAATAATAGATAAGAATAAATAGAGAAAGGAAACAAAATGTCCGACGTAAAAAACGATACAGGCACAATAGGATGGCTCGACCTTACGGTTGAGAATGCCGTTGAAATAAAAAATTTTTATTCGGCAGTCACAGGCTGGAAATACGAACAGGTTTCAATGGGGGATTATAATGACTTCAGTATGGTCAGTCCGGGAAGCGGCACGTCCGTTGCCGGAATCTGCCACAAGAGGGGCGGCAACGCAGAGATCCCCTCGCAATGGTTGATCTATATAATAGTTGAGGACCTTGAAAAGAGTATAGACAGCTGCAATTCTCTAGGGGGATCGGTAATTCTAGGACCGAAGACGAGCGGGGATTACGGAAAATACTGCATTATACGCGATCCCGCCGGTGCGGTTGCGGCCCTGTTCGAAAAGAAGAAGTAGCGTGTATGCAAAATGATCTTTATAAAAAAATAGAATCGGTTTTCCGAAATTCAAACTCACCGGATGAGCTGTTCGACAGTTTCAGCGATGCCATGAAACTGAAGATTGATGATCTGTCTCTCTACAGAATCTTTTTAGCCAATCCGGTCCTTTCAATCGACGAGATTAAAATGTTCTCCGGAAAACTTTTAAAAGAGATGCCGGACAACCGGTTTCAAATAAGTATGTGGGCTGCAAAGATTTTTGAAAACCGGCAGAGCGGATATGAATTTATTGATAATGCAATCCATCATTATAAAATTGCCGCAGAAGCCCGCCCTGACGCACACGAACCGCTGCTCGAAATGCTGCGGCTTTATAATGCAGAACTTGATCTTCCTTACAATAAAACAATTTTAGAATTGATAGACCGGTTTGTTCCAGCGGTAAATCTGAAAAGTAAAATTTATTTTTCCCTGTCTGATATCTTCAAAAAGAAAAACGAGCTTGAGACCGCTTCAAGATATCTGGCCCTGGCCAATATTTCGGCTGAGAGGGAGGGAAGGAAATAACATCCGCTGTTATTTTAATAATAGTAGCCGATTGTAAAATAAAAGAAAGTCGGTCCCCAGACGGCTTTGCTTTTAGGAAGCGCATCGGTTAGATAGAAACTTTTGCCGACAGAAAAGTCTGCCGGACCAATGGGCGTGTTAAAAGAAATTGTAGCGCCGATGCCGTGACGAAGGTCTTTATACCTGATCTGTTCCTGCTCGGCCCATGCAGATCCGAGATCGTAGCGAAGTTTAAGATAGGTTTCGAAAAAAATCTGAAACGGAAGCTTATGCATATATTCGAGGGAAGCTGTAAAGATCTGCCTGCCGCGGAATTCATTGTCCCTCAGTCCCATAAACATATTCTGTCCGCCAAATGAAAAATGCTGACTAAGCGGAATAGTCTTATCGGAAATGCCTATCATACCGTGAAAAATGAAAGCGTTCGGCGCATTCAATCCGAGTATACTCTTATAATCGAAAAGGAATTTTGAATAGCTGATATCGCCTCCAAGAGCCGTCTGCGCCGTTTCGTAATACGACTTAATCAGAAATCCGTCCGTAGGATATGGATACCTATCCTGAGAGTCGATCATAAGCGAAAACCGGAGACTCGCAATATCGAGTTTGTATGTGGGACCCGAATAATCATATTTCGATTTGATTTGATCCCGCTGGTATTTTGCTTCTGCGGAGACATGCCCGAACCGCCCGACCTGAGAACCGATGCTGAAGGAGCCTCCGTAAAATATCTGCCGGTATTCGCCGGTCCTGCTGCGCGAAAACCTGTTATGAGATTTCTGCGGATCATCGGCGTATACATTTACATCGTTAAAATCATAAAACGCACGGATCCGGTAAGTAAAGTAGGACTCAAACACTCTGTTGGCACGGTGTTCCAGGATGTAAGACCTGTTTCTCAAGCCGCCGGAAAGAACTGTTCCTAATTCGGTTCCTGTCCCGAGGAAATTTTCATCCCTTATATCGAATGAAACCTGAGTAGCGTTTTCGTTATCGATACGCATACCGAAACGGAGAATGTTAGAGGGTTTTTCATTAACAACAACGTTCAATTCGTTACCCTCATCAGAATTGCCGGCAACAAGTTCTATCTGTTCAAAAAGATTTGTGCTTCTCAAATTTGTAAGTCCTCTGCGGGCCTCGTCAAATCTTACATACTCGCCGGGTTTAACGGCAAATTCACGCGAGATTATTCTTTCCTGTGTTTTTGTATTTCCAACTACATTAAGTCTTGAGAGCTGTCCTTCATTAATTTTTATATGAAGGATTCCGGATTCCTCTTCGAATCCAATTTTTTCAATTCTTGCAAGAATATATCCGTTCTTTTTATACTCTTTCAGAATATCAAGCGCGGCATTGAGTGTTTTACGCGAATTATAGGGTTTGTTAATCAGGTGAAAAAGTTTTTCGGCAAGATTCTCCCGGTCGAAAATCGAAACCCCGGTTATTTCATAAAAGGAAACAACCGGATTTTTTTCAGCAACAAGATTCAGCAAAGCTGTATTGCCGCTTCGCTCAACAAGGACATATAAGTTTTTATAATCCCCGCGGCGGTGAATATTATAAAGCTGATAATAGATCTGTAAATTCGAAACCGAGTCGAGCTTTTCCGAGCCGTTAAAGAAATCTTCTGCAATCTCAACCGGAATATTAACAATCATTACGTTATAATATTTCTTATCGGCAATGCCAAGATTTTTTATGAACTGATTTTCAATTTCCTCTTTAATTGAACTGATCTGCCTGTCCGTGCTTTCATATCCGCGGTGTATAGAAGAATCGATTTGGGTAAAATCGGAATTTTTCAGGCTGCCAAGATCGGGTTGAATAATAAAATCGGCTTCTTCAAGCTGCTGCTCGTTGAGAATCTGCATCGGAATACTTACAAGCTGATCTGCAATTACCCACGGATAATTCAATTCGCTCTCTTCATAAAGAGGGCTAACGGCATTTCCCGCAATAACTAAATCCGCCCCGAGTTTTCGGGTCTCCTTCACCGGGATATTGGCAACAAGTCCGCCGTCAACCAGCGTAAGAGTATCCTTTTTAACCGGCGGAAGTAAAAGGGTAACGCTCGAGCTCGCCTGCATAGCGATTCCGAGAGGACCCTGATCGAAAACAAATTTTTTACCATAGACAAGATCTGTTGCAATCGCTCTGTACCTGTACAATAAATTATTATAATCATCCGCCTGTATTGGTGCGTTTAAGGAAAGAAGATTAAGAAAATTTGCACCGCGCTGACCCGAGCTTAACGACATCGGAATAATCGGCATGAAGCCGTCGATCCTGAAAGAAAGAATTGCCCGGTCCTCGGTTATCTTCTGATCAACAAACAATTCGTTTCTGTTCGTCTGTTCAACGGAGAATAAATTATTCCAGTTGGTGGTTTTAATTATTGAGTCGAGCTCGTTTAAAGAATATCCTGAAGAGTAGAGTCCGCCGACAATACTGCCCATACTGGTTCCAACAATTATATCAATCGGGATCCGTTCCTCTTCGAGTCTGCGCAGGATTCCAATCTGGGACAAAGCTCTTGCGCCGCCGCCGCTCAAAGCGAGTCCGATCTTTGGAAGATTAACCGGAACCTCTTCTGTCAGTTCAAACGGGAGATTCTTTGTTTCAAGTTTTAGTTTGAGCGTATCAATTTTCTGCGAAAGGATAATTGAGGATGTTAGAAGAAGTAATAACAATATTTGATTTGGTCGAAGCATTCTGTATAAAATAAAATTCCCCCGTCAACTTACTAAGAGAAAGTTGACAGGGGAAGATAAAATTATCTTTTCTTTTGTGCGGCTTTTTTCTGTGTCTGTGCCTGCTTTTCGGCGGCTTCCATCATTCTGGCCATAAATCCTTTCTTCTGTTTCGGATTTTCAACAGGAACAAGTTCGCCATCACCTTTTTTATGATTAACATAATACTGCTGCGCTATCGAAAGGAGGTTGAACATAAAGTAGTAAAGGTTCAGACCCGACGGAAAAGTCATAAAGAGCGCGGTAAACATAATGGGCATAAGATATACCAGAGCTTTTTGAGACGGATCCTTAATGCTCATTTTCTGCTGAAGGAACATTGTGATGCCAAGCAGGATTGCAAGACCGCTTACAACATCAATTCCGAACAAAGGAATTTTAAATGGCAGGCGGTAGATTACATCCGGAGCGGAAAGGTTATTGATCCAGAGCATAAAGGGCTGCTGACGAATATCAATTGCGACGTTGAACAAACTCCAGAGAGCAATCAGTATCGGCATTTGCAGAAGCATCGGAAGACATCCGCCCATCGGATTAATTCCGTAAGTAGAATAGAGCTTCATTGTTTCTTTCTGAACCTTCTGCGGATCGTCTTTAAACTTTTCCTTCAGCTCGGTTATCTTCGGTTGAAGAAGCTGCATCTTCTTCATCGATTTTAAACTCTGCTTTGTTAAAGGATGAAGTGCAATCTTAATTATTATAGAGAAAATTATTATTACGAGTCCGTAGTTCGGTATAAAACTGTGAAGGAACTGAAGCAGGGGAAGCAGAACATATTCCGAGATAGGTCGGATGACAAACGTAAGGCCGAAAAAGCTTCCGAAATCAACAACGGCTTCAAAATTTTTGCCGTAGGTTTTTAAAAGGTCGTAATCTATAGGGCCGATAAAAAGTCTGAATGAGTCTTTCTGAAGAGATTCGTTCTTAAACGGAATTTTAATGCTGGCGCTGTAGGTTTCGCGAACGCCAAGTTTTTCCTGAGATCCCGCGCCTTCAAAGTAAGCTCCGCCCTCATTGCTCGGCTGGTCCGGCGCTATGATAACTGCAAAATATTTATTTCTAACGGCCACCCAGTCAACTTTTCCATTTAAATCTTTTGTAACTTTTTCGCCGCCCGTACCCGCATCAACAATAACCTGTTCGTCGCCCGCAAACGCGCTGGTGTTGGAGAAGTTTGCTTCGTCAACAGAGTTTTTCTCGGTAAAATTAATTCCGTTGGACCACACAACATCATACCTAAAACTGCTTATTATGTCGTTCATGTTCTCCAGTTCTACATCAACCCTGGAAGCGTAATCGTTGGCATAAAAAACAAAGTTTTTTCTAATATATCTGTTATCGGGCGTTTTAAATTCATAGTTGGCAACTAGAGAATCTGTTCCGCTTAGTCTGTAATAATGCTGATTTACGTTCGAGTTGAAATCGAGCGCGGCGGTGTTAACAAGCTTTCCTTCTTTCGTAACAAAAATAATATTAAAGTCGCCCCCCTGACTGGGATTTACGAGTTGAACGTGTCTGTCGTAGAAGTTAGTCGAATCTTCAATATCGTACTTATACCAGGTTCCGTAATTTTTCAAATAATATTTTCTTATCCGGGCGCCTTTGGTAGTCATCTCAATTTTTACAAGGTCGGTTTCGATTGTAATTATCTTTTCCGCCCGGGTTTCAACTTCGCCGAAAGGAGCTGTTTCGGTTGCTTCGGTTTTGAGCGGTTCGACTTCCTTAACTGTTTTTTCCTTAACCGTATCTTTTTTAACAAGCGTTGAGTCTGTCTGTTTCGGCTGCTGGGGCGGGGGAGTGGGGGAGTTGATGTAGAGCCACACGACAAGAATAATACCGATTAGTATAAATGCGGAAGTTGTTCTTTTATCCATTCAGGTTCCTATAAGTTATTCAACCGGATCGTAACCCCCCTTATTAAAGGGATTACATCTTAAAATTCTCCACACTGATTTAATTCCCCCTTTTATAACACCGTATTTAGTAATTGACTGAGCCGCATATTCCGAACATGTTGGATAAAACCGGCACGAGGGGGGAAACATAGGCGAAATAGCCTTCTGATAAAATTTTATAAAGTAAATAAAAATTGAACGCATTTTAAAGTATCGATCTTATCTTAATCAAAAGTTCAACAACATCGTCCACAACATCTTTCAAATAAATCTTCTTGCTGTTTGTCCGGTTTATTGTGTTGGGAGAAAAAACAAGAAACAGTTTTATTTTTTTATTCTCACAATCCGACTTAATTTCATTTTTATTGAGTCGATAGGATTCGCGGAAGAGCCGTTTAATTCTATTTCTCCAGACAGCATTACCCGATTTTTTTGAGACAGCAAACGCGGTTTTAATTCCGATGGTATCGGGATTTCTATCAATAAAAAAGACTGCCTTCAATCTATTAGAAGAGGAGAATAAAACTTCTCCTCTTGAATAAACGAGTTCGAATTCCTTTTTATTTTTGATTCTTTCAAAAGCAGAAAGACCAAACTGTTTCAAATAACCCTCCTCGCCATTAATTGCGAGGTAAAAACAGACAACATTTTATAAAAGACTAAGAACTTAACAATCTATAATTTGTTTACTTCTCGTCGCTAACAGTCAGTTTTTTTCTACCTTTGGCTCTTCTGCCCGCAAGAACTTTACGACCGTTCTTGGTAGCCATTCTTTCACGGAATCCGTGTTTACTTTTTCTCTTCTTATTGCTTGGTTGAAATGTTCTCTTCATTATTTATCCTTTTTCATATGAAAGTGCGCAAAATTAATTAAAATATGGGTAAGAACCAATAATTGGGGCCGCAGGAAATGCCGGAAAATTTAGGAAAACAGGCGGTTTTAAAAGAGAAGGGCGGAAATCTCAGCGAACAACCCAGCCGAGTGCTGTTCACCAAAATAACCGCCGCCATCCAGAAAGCTTTTTTGAGGGGTTTAGCTTTCCAAAGAGAGTGCTTATTTGATCTAAAAGATTCAATCATTGTGCCGGAAAAATGTTTAGTATTTGACCTGTTTTGATGATTCTTTTTTGGCTCAACTGTTTCATTATGAATTGATTTATTGAAATGAGTCAATGATAATTTCATAAAAAGTCGCTAAAATAAATTTTTCGTCTATATACAACGGTTACAAAAAAAAGCCCCGGCATTTTTGCCGGGGCTCTACACACACCCTCACCTTTATTCTTTTACTTCATCAAGATCATTTTCTTGCTAATGTTAACATTGTTGCCAACCAGTTTGTAGATGTAGACACCAGAGGCGATTCTGCTGGCATCGAAGTTTACTTTGTGAATTCCTGAATTCATTTCGCCGTCGATTAGTGTTGCAACTTCCTGACCGAGAATGTTATACACTTTCAGATTGAACTTGCCGGATTCCGGAAGAGCAAACTGAATTGTTGTTGTCGGGTTGAACGGGTTAGGATAGTTCTGGCTTAATTCAACTGTTGTTGGTAGTGTTGAATCGTCGCCAACACTTGTTAATCCCTGACCTTTGGACATATAAATCTTTCCATCCTTGGTGCCGAGAATTACGTTTTCGGAATTATTATCTGCAAGTACTGCGCTTACACCGAAACCGCCCATTCCCATAGATGTCCATGTTGAGCCGTTGTCTTCGGATACAAACACACCGCTTGCCCACGATGCTACATATACTTTTCCGGAACCGTCAACTGCGATTGAGTATACGAACTGAACACCTAAATCGAGCTTCGACCATGATGAACCGCCGTCGAGCGAACGATAGAGGCCGTCGCCGTACGAAGAAGCAAACACTGCTGTTGATGTTGAGCCGAGAGCCCAGATAATATTGTTGCCAACAGTTACCTGAATCCAGTTAGCGCCGCCGTTAATTGATTTGAATACTCCGCCGCCTACTGTACCGCAGAATAATGTTGTGCCTTTAACAGTTAAGGACTGAATTGTTGTAAAGTATCCCAGACCGTTATTAACTGCAGTCCATGTAGATCCGTTATCAACCGATTTATATACTCCGAATCCCCATGTGCCGGCATATATTACTCCGCCGTTTACTGTAAGAGCGTGAACGTCCATACCGTTAAGAGATGTAAGTGTCCATGCGGAACCGTCATATTTATAAACACCCTGTTCGGTTGCTGCGAATATGAATCCTCCGCTTACCTGGAGCGACCAGATAAATCCAACCGACATATTGCTGTTGATAATTGTCCAGGTCTGGCCATTATCGGAAGACATATAGATCTTTCCGCCCCATGTTCCGGCGTATATCTTTCCGCCGCTGTAAACGAGCGAGTAGACAATTTCACTGTTTCCAAAACCGTTAACCTGTTCCCAATCGTTTCCATTACCGCCATCATTATTATTGCCTGTGCCGGTATTGCTGAACAGAACTGTTGCGCTTGATGTATTGTTGTTCTGAACAGGATCGATTGTAAGAACCGAATGTACGGAAGCTATATTGATTACTTCTTTTTCATAAGGAATATTTCCGATGAACGGAGCCAGATTCATCTGACCCATGCCTTCGAGAGATTTGCAGATCATCTGACCATTGATAACGCCTGCAGCAAAGTTGATATGCGCCTTTGGTGCAAGTAATGAACCGCGGATATCGATACCCTGAATTGTAATCGATGTTGCTTCAAAGAAGTTGTAGAGCACATTTCCGATTGCTGTGCCGTTTACTGTTAATCCGCCGGTCCAGGTAATTGTTGTTCCGTTTACATTTACAAGAACAACAGAACCGTTAGGAACCGATATGCTTACGTTGTTTGCACTGGAAAGGTCCGAACCGTTTACAGCAAATACGTTAAGGAAAGGATCTGTTCCGTTAAGTACCAATCCGCCCCACTGCATTGTAGTTGAACCGTTAGCTGTGTAACCGCTGAGCGTAGCAGAGAGATTTTCGAGGAAAGCTTTTGCGGCTACGAAATCAATCGGGTTGCCCTGCTCGATTGTACCTTCAACACTTACGGCCGGTATCGGCAGGTTGGTTGTATTTCCGTATACCACATTACCGTTATAGACAGCGCCGCTTGTATACTGGAGGTGTCCGCCAACTATTAATACGTCGCCGCTGTTATCAGGAAGCTGGTCGCCTACACTGTAATTTGCCAGAGTTGCGTTTCCGCCTATTGCAGCCTTGCCCTGTGTATCGGATGAAGGCTGATTAAGATCGTTCAGCACAAAGAGATTATAATCTTTTGCAATTCCGAGATCAAATGTTCCGTTGTTTACTTCGTCGCAATCAGCTTTAACATTTATTGTCAATGTTGCTGTTGAGCCGTTATTAAGGTCGCCGACATTCCAGAATCCTGTAAGATTATTGTAGGAGCCCTGTGATGTCGAGTGTGACTGATAAATTGCGCCGACCGGGAGAAGATCGCTGATTACGATGCCTTCTGATTTGTCCGGTCCGTTATTCTTTACGGTAATTGTATAGAAGAATGCTTCGTCGCACTGAACCGGGGTTTTGCTGGCTGTCTTTTTAACTTCAATATCCGCCTGTTTTGGCTGACATATAACATCGATTGTATGGCTATCGTCGTCGCGTACTGTAGAGGTGCCGAAGTTGTAACCGCTTAATTCCGGATGACCGATAACCCATGCATTATTAATTAACTGACCGCAATCGTTTTCGTCTGTAGTATATTCGTATGTGAAAGATTCGCTCTGACCCGGATACAGTTTTAGGTATTTGATCTTATGATCGCCCGAAGGCATAAGCATCGGATCATATACGTTGGCTCCACCAGAAAGGAGAACGTCGCCGCAATTTGTAACTGTAAAGGTATAAACAATCTTTTCTCCAACGTTAATGGAAGTTGGACCGCTCTTTTCTAAACCAACACATACCTTAAAGAAGCCGAAATCGATGGTTAAATTATCTGCACAGTTAACTGTAACTGTTGCAGTTTTGTTGTTGTCGCCATCGCTGTCTTTAGAATCGTTCGAACCTTTGTCCTTAAATGTTAAGAACCACTTTTCGCTCTGGGTTCCGGCAAGAACACCGCCGCCTGTAAAGTTGCTAGAAGCAATTCTTACCTTATATGTTCCATTCAGAACATTAGTAAATTCATAATAACCGTTAGCATCTGTTGTTGTTGTTTGAAGAACATTATTCTGTGAATCGAGTAATTCAACTTTAACTCCAGGTAAACCCGGTTCGTTAGCATCCTGAATTCCGTCTGTATCTTCATCATGCCATACAAAATCGCCAATTGTGTTTTTGCATTCTTCTTTAATTAACCCCGCATCCCACGTTAAATCATTTTCGCCGGGTGTTAAGGTCGTACAGATTGTTCTGCCTGTTGAAGCGTTAGCATCGGAGTCTTTTGTGTCGTCGCTGCCGGCATCTGCTGTTGTGAATGTATGGCCGGAAGGAAGAATGAATACAACATAGTAATCGCCCGGAACCAGATTATCGAATAGATAATTTCCGTTTGAATCTGTTGTAGTTGTAGAAATAAGATTATCGTTGCAGTCGTAGAGTTTTACTGTAACTCCGGAAATACCGGGTTCGCCTGCATCCTGAATTCCGTCTTTATCCAGATCTTCCCAAACCTTATCGCCAAGGGATGCTTTAGTTTCATAATAACAATCTAAAAATCCTTTGTTTGCGCCTTCGTTGAAGTTCTCATTAATTGCGGTTGCGGCATCGTTTACTTCGCTATATGTAAATCCATTAAGATTGCCGCCGCCCAGAACCTGTTCTGCAAAAGCGAGAAATTGTGTAACCGTATAACCGGTGAACGGGCCGCTTACAATCTGCAGATTTCCAAGAGGTGTTGTGTTGCTGCCAATATAACCGGCCGCATCATAGCTGACATTTAATTTGAGTGCAACAATCTGGCCGGCTAAAACGCCTGCGCTTGTTGAAAGTGGATCGGTATAATTTTGCGTTAACTTGCCCGCCGTACCGCCCTGCGGCAGAAAATCCTCTACTGCCTGAGCTGATGTTAATGTAATTTTATATGTAGAACCTACTACAAGTCCTGAAGGAAATACATTATCGAAATACATATCGCGGATCTTTCCGGGACCGCTGTTTGAAGGACTTCCCCAGCCGCCCTGAGTATAAGTTGCATATCCGCTAAGATCGCATTCTTCGGGAACATACCATTCAACTTTGCCTGTAACTTCTTTGGTATCAAAGCCCGGAGTAGCAAGAACTAATTTCTGTTTAAGAGAAGGACTTGATTTGTGAACGTATCTTGTTCCCTGAGGAATTACAACGTCTGCTTTTGCTTTGATAGTTGCTGTCCCGATTCCTGAATATGATAATGTTACCGGTCCGCCTTTTCCATCAGCGTCTGTTACAACCGAAGAAGCGCTTAAAGAACCGAGTGTGGTTGTTAACTGAATGGTTACGTTAGAAACCGGATTTCCGTCAATATCAAACGCAAAAACAAAAAACTGTGCCGGCATTCCCTGTACGTAAGATGCAGCCGGAGGAACTATTAAAAGTGTTTCAACAGGTTTTACATTGTTATGATTTGCTGTTGCGTCATTGATAATTGCTATAGCCCTTGCTCTTACATCCGTATCGTTGCTGATAGTTGCCGGATCCGCGCCGTCGCTGAAATGCCAGATTGCAAACTGAATTGCAGCGGCTTCCTTTGAATTATCAATCTGTCCCGGATAACCGTTTTTGTAAGGATAATAATTGTTTAGTATATAGGTAATTTCCGAGGGGGTTGATCCTTCGTCCCAGTAATCTTCGTTATAAACAAGATTATGGCCGAGATCGATGCAATAAAAATATTTTGTCTCTCCGTTAAGAGTTCCTTTGAATGTGCCGGAAAAATATGTTGCCGTGTTATTCATCGGAGGGTTGAAGAAGGTAATATTCTTTCCGACTGAAGTTGAAGAGATCTTTGCAATGCTGGTATAATCCGTTATGCTCTTTACTCCGTTTTTACCCTGGGCAAAAGCAGAGGAAGAAAAACTAAAAATGAGTGAAAGAATTAAAATCACTCTTAAAAACAGTTTCGGCTGACCTACCATTGTTGCTCCTTTCGTTGTGTTGATTTTTAATGAAGATATAAAGGCAAGCTGAATGCCAGAAAAAACTGCGTTTTTTGTCGAAAACGAGAGGTTTTGTGGGGAAAAAATTACACTAATGTTTCAAAATGATAATTTAGGGATTATTGAGTCATCGTTTTTTCGGGATTTTTAATGTGATTATTATTACAAACAGCCGGAAAAGGGAGCTTAAATTAGGCGCCGATGGTTGGTAATCGAATAAAAATAAAACAATGTGAAAATGAGACGTAAAACAAAGAATTCTATTGATTTATTTTTTCAACAATTACTGAGTATTTATCTCAAATTGAATCGCAAACAGGGTAAATCCGAACTGATAAAACCGTATGATCAAAAAAATATTGGCGTAAACCAAAACATTTGAAAAAATTGGCTTTGTTGGAAGAGAAAATAAAGGGCGGCTTACCGCCGCCCTTAAATAAATCTGAGGCAGGTTATTTAACAAGAAGCATTTTCTTGATTATGTTTACGCGGTTTCCGTTTAACTGATAAAAATAGATTCCCGAAGAGAGCCGGCTGGCATCGAAAACAACCTTGTGGTAACCTGCCGAGAATTCTCTGTCGGCAAGAACCCCAACCGTCTGTCCTAGGACGTTAAATACTTTAACAATATAATTTCCGCTTTCGGGAAGTCCGAATTCAATAACTGTTGTTGGATTAAATGGATTCGGATAGTTCTGCATCAGAGAAAATTCGGAAGGCAGTTCTTTCCTGTTGTTGTCTAACGAAGTAAGCTCTCCTGATTTAGCATAGATCTTTCCGTCCTTGGTTCCTACAAATACCTGGTCCATACTAGGATTAATGAGAATAGAGCTGACTCCAAAACCTCCCATTCCAAGCGAAGTCCAAGTATCGCCATAATCAGAAGAAGCAAAAACGCCGCTTGTCCAGGAGCTTACATATATCTTGTCGTTTAAATCGATCTGTATTGAATAAATAAATGGCGCATTTAATCCGTTGGTAAGTTTTGACCAGCTTAATCCGTTGTCTTCGGATCTGTATAATCCATCGCCATAAGTTCCGGCAAAGAGATAATCGTTCGACGCAACCGCAAGTGACCAGACTAAAGCACTTCCAACATTCATGTCGGTCCAGGAATCTGCATTATTAACTGATTTGAAAATTCCGTTTCCGAATGTTGCCGCGAAGAGTTGTGATACTGAATTTTCGGCAAGTGCATTAACGGTAGGAATTGTTAAGCCGCTGCTGCAGGAAGTCCATGTTAGACCGTTGTCCGCGGATTTGAATACTCCAAATCCCCAGGTTCCGGCATAGACCACTCCCGCATTGTCGATTATAACTGACCGGACATCTTTAAACTGCAAACCGATTAAGCTCCAGGTTGATCCGTTGTCGGTCGATCTGAAAATTCCCTGTTCGGTACCGGCAAAAATATCCCCGCTCGAATTAACAGCAATTGACCAGATCAAACCAACATACATATCGTTGTTAATGCGGCTGAATGATTGCCCGTTATTGGAGGAACGATAGATTTTTCCGCCCCAAGTACCCGCAAGAATATTTCCTCCGTTATCGTATGCTAGCGAATAAACTATTTCGCCGTTTGCAAACTGACCAACATAATGCCAGTCGTCTCCCGGAGTCGTAGAAATATTGACATGAATTGTGATAGATGCATAGTCGTCTTCGCCCGGATCGCCATTGCCGGGTGTTGAATCGCGGTCATCCTGATCGGCGTCGGTTATTTCCACGATGTTTGTAATATCGGGCGGAAGCGGAATATTACCGCTGAAGAGAGCGAGATTAAACTGACCCTGACCAAAAAGATTCTTACAGATCATCTGTCCGTTCTGAACACCGCTTGAAAAATTGACGGTGGCTAACGGAGCCAGAATAGAGCCGCGCACATCAATTCCCTGAATTGTAAGTGATGTGGCCTGATGGAAATTATAAAGAACATTTGTTACTGCCGTTCCGTTAACGGTCAAACCGCCCATCCACGAAACAGAAGTCCCGTCGATGTTAACTAGAACAACAGATCCGTTAGGAACATTAATGGTTACATTGTTGGAGGAAGAAAGATCCGAACCGGATATGCTGAATATGTTCAGGAAAGGATCGGTCCCTGTCAAAGTTATTCCGCCCCACTGAATTGTGTTTGTTCCATTTACTGTATATAAAGAAAGCTGCGACGAAAGATTATTTAGAAATGTTCCTGCGGCGGCGAAATCGATCGGGTAATCCTGGCGCAATGTTCCGTGCAAAATACTTACAGCGCTGATTGGAAGATTAGTTGTATTCCCATAAACCACATTTCCGCCATATATACCGCCGCTCATGTAAGTAAGATTTCTCCCTGCAATAAGAACATCAACCGCACCGTTGGAATTAGGAAGCTGATCGCCCACGCTGTAGTTTGCAAAGTAAGCATCTCTTCCGACAGCTACTTTGCCCTGAGTGTCTGATGACGGTTGATTCAAATCCTCCAGAACAAACAGGTTGAATCCCGAAGCCGGTCCGAAATCAAACGCAGAGGTAAAAATGTTTACTTCAACTGTTATCGACAATTCGGCTGAGCTTCCGACTGTAATAAATCCGATATCCCAAATGCCGGCGAGAGGATCGTATGTTCCATTAATAGTGGAGTGAGAGATATATTCAAATCCATTAGGAAGAATATCCGCTACCCGCGCCCAGGCTGAATTTCCGGGCCCGTCATTTGAAACCGTGATTGTAAATGTGATTTGATCACCGTTATCCGGATTTATATTATCAACAGTTTTTGTAATGCTGAGGTCCGCGTAGCAGTTATATAATTCCTCCGGACCGACAAAGGTGCCCGGTTCGGGTTCGGCATATTTCCTTACCCGCGCCCAATCGACATTAACACAGGATCCTCCGAGAATAAAGAACCACGGCGACAACGGATCGGTGGTTATACGTGCCGGGCGATCGACAGTGTTTGTTATTGTTGTAATGGGGAAATTATCAAGCTGAAAACGTGTTGTCGAATTATTCACTCGCATTACTTTATGAACAAGATAATTGTTAAAGTCGAGCGGTGTTGTTGTAGATACATAGTCCCCGGGTGATTCAACGTGATCGGCATTATCGGCATCAACAACAAAGTTAGATCCGTTTATCACTCTGAGATCCATTATTCTCTGATTCTTAAATCCGAAAGGAGGTCCGCCCCAATTGCCGCCGGACTCCTGTCTTCCGAATCCAATTTCACCGGCAAATCCCGACGCGCTGTGTTTTGCTTTTATTTCAAGAGTATGACCGATTCCGAAAGATTTATCGGCCGTGACCTGTGTAAGGAAGCCGCCGGAATTACAAATTTGCATTTCACCTCCGGCAACAACAACGGATCCGCTGTAACCCGGATCTACTCCGTGCCATTTGGTCGGATCGTATGAGTTTCCATCAAATCCGTCATAAAAATTAAAGACTGCGTCCGGGCCATAGAGCGATAATCCCGGAATGAATCCGGTTGCCGGCTGAGTAGCGATCATAAAAGGACCGGGGCTGCTCGAACTGCTTCCAAGATATGAAAAATAATATGTGTCGTTGAATGTGGATATAGCGCCTCTGAAAGGACTGTTGCCGTCATTTGTGTAAACGTAGTGTGTAGATTTGTTAACTGTTTCCCAATCGGAGGTTGTAAGATACATTGTATTCCAACCCCACGTGGTCGGCGATGCTGCATAGAAAATATAATACGTATCGCCGAACTTGACCGGATGTGCGTCTGCGATAGTGCCGGCATCAAGAGAACCCGGAGGACCGAATGCAATAAAAGGATCAGCTCCGCCATGCCATTTTACATAGGGCCCCTGTATGTTATCCGCAACGGCATAACTGCACTGTTCAATGTAGAGAAGATTTGGATCGCCTGGATTATCATAATTCCCTTTATCTCCCATAAACAACATTACCCATTTTCCATCGTCGCGTTTAAAGACATACGGTTCAGAAACTCTTGCCCAATCCCATGCGTGTGAATCGCCTTCCATTTCCGAGGACATCAAAGCATTTGGATCTACTTCAACATACGGTCCGGTAATAGAGAGTGATCTTGCAACGCCTATTGCCGCGTAAGAATCGGGAGTCCAGCTCCACGCGCCGTGAACTCCGCATCCGCTTGTGGATTCGAAAACAACATCGCGAAAATAATTGCTGTTGTTAAACGACGTGGCCGGAAAACCGCCGGGGCTTTCGGAATAAAGACCATTGTTGCCGTCGGCAATTCCGGTTAGAGATCCGTTTACTACCGGGGAATCGAAAACATAATTTGTTGCACCATAAGCGGTGTTTGAATTAACAGAAACAATGTATGTTGTGTTCTCCATAATATATAATGGAACCGATAATGCTGCTTCCTGCCATCCGCTTGCAGTTTCGGAGACAAAGTTTACAGTTGCCAGCAGGGTTCCGCCTGAAGACCAGATTTTACCTGTATGAGATCCTGTTTCTCCCGCGGTTTTATAATATTTTATTTTAGTAATTCTTCCGGATTGTGACGATTTGAATTTCATCCCAAGTTCATACGGTCCGTCGTTGAATTCAGCGTCAGGAATTTGAGTTGTGATAACGCTTGTGGGGGTGCCATAACCTCCGTGCGGATCGCCTCCAACAATCCAGTGATAAAATAAATACCAGTATCCGTCGTCACCCTTTTCAACATGAGGACAATCGAGATAAGGATTTAAAAGATTTCCGGGATTAGTATTCATCCGGGGATCGCCGGCAAACATTGGTGTGGAATTACGAATTGAAAAATCGATTGTAACATCACCGGACCAGTTCCACCCTGTATTATTTGCGGGGTTGCCTGTGTTATTATATGCAAATCCAAGCTGCCCGTTACAAGCTGAACGATCCGTGAATAATTGCCAGTATGTGCTTCCGTCTTTCACCATGTTCTCGGCAAGCAAAGAGCCGGGACTTCCGTTAATTACAAGTCCGGGGACGTTTGTCCATGGTCCTGTCGGAGGAAGATTTGTTGTTGATGGCGGAAGAGGGGAAGGGAATTCGGCTGATGGATTATCGTAGTAGAGATAGATTGTAGTACCGCCTGCGGGAATATTCGGGACCTTGACCCAAATAGTTGCCGAAGAGCCCGACGGATTCCATTCTTCAATCCAGTATGGGATCAGTGTTTGGGAATCGCTGCTTGTAAAACGGAGATCGCTTCCATCCGGTTTACATCTTGAAAAGTCGAACGATGATGATAATGTTACTTTAACCTGATAATCCGTTAACGTGCTGCCGGATCCATTATCAACCATTATCGCTCTTCTAAAACCCCACTCCTGACTGTTCCAGCTGAATTGAGCAGTTGAATGTGTTGTTAAAAAAAGTAGTCCGAGAAAAGTCCAGAAAAATGGAATTTTCCAACGGGGATTTCTTTTCATATTTAAAGCCCTCCTTAAAGTTGCTCTTTTACCCAACGGGTTAAAGGTCAATAAAAATGCCACGGGGAAAGGTTGCTTTAACTTTGATTTTGAGTGAGTTTTAAAGAGTAGACTATTCAATTTTGTTTCAAAAAGATTTTTGCATCCTGATTTGAGTCAATTCGTTGTTACAGAATTACATTTAAAAACAGTTTGGGGTCCGTCGTTGAAGGTCTATTAAAGAGATATTTAAAACAATCCGTTTATCACTTAGCCGTAATAAAAAACGAAACGGCTATAATTCTACATACCCGCGAATCTGAAATCTCAAAAAGAATCAGAAAATTTCTTTACCCGGCAGGGTAATTTTTTACAACCAAATCATATAGTGCCAAGTCTAAATTTCTGTCGATCAACAAATATTAAAGAAACCGGGGGATAAAAATGAAACTACATCGACTTCTATTATTACTATTAATGCCGATTCTTTCATACGCCAACGGCGCAACAAACAGCGAAAAAAAAGTTGTGCTCGCATATAAGCTGAATAATACAAATATAAATCTGGACGGTAAGCTTACTGAACCAATCTGGCAGAAAGACCCGATTCAAGAATTTGTTCAGAGGGATCCTAACGAGGGAATTCCTTCTTCCGAAAATACCAGGGTCTGGATCGCATTCGACGAGTCGAACCTATATATCGCGGCAAGATTAATGGATAGCCGGCCCGATCAAATCGATGCAAGCCTTGCGCGCCGCGACGCTTACATTCAATCCGACTGGTTCTACTTTTATGTAGATCCTTACAACGATAAAAAAAGCGGATATTATTTCGGCATTAACGCCGGCGGGACAATGGCAGACGGAGTCCTGTTCAACGATAGCTGGGATGATAATTCGTGGGACGGTATCTGGCATGCAAAAACAGAACGGGATGATGAGGGGTGGACGGTTGAAATCCAGATCCCTTTTTCACAGCTCCGGTTCAACGAAGCCGATCAGATGAAATGGGGAGTAAACTTCTCCCGCCAGATTAAACGGGTAAATGAACGATCCTACTTTGTGATGGTTCCAAAAAATGAAAGCGGATTCGTTTCAAAATTCGCAACACTTGAAGGACTAGACGGAATTAAGCCGAAGCAAAGACTGGAAGCGCGTCCTTATATTGTTCAGAAAGCTCAATATCTGCTGCACGATTCAAACGATCCTTTCTATAAAGGGAATCAATATAAAACTACTCTGGGCGCGGACTTTAAAATCGGAATCGGAAGTAATTTAAATCTGGACGCAACAATCAATCCTGATTTCGGACAGGTGGAAGTTGATCCGGCGGTGTTGAATCTCTCGGCATTTGAATCATACTTTCAGGAAAGGCGGCCCTTCTTTATAGAGGGTTTCGATCTCTTCTGGTTTGGAGTTGGCGGCGTAAATAATAACTGGGGATTCAATTTCGGATGGCCGGAATTATTCTATTCTAGACGAATCGGACGTTCGCCGCGGGGCTCTACTTCGGATGCTTCTTTCATTAATTATCCTACAGAGACCAGAATTCTCGGCGCCGCAAAACTGACCGGGAAACTTAATGAATCAACTTCGATTGCCGCATTAAGCGCGGTAACGGAAAGAACATACGCAACTCTTTATAATAACGGAATACAAAGAAATGAAGAGGTTGAACCGTTCGCTCATTACGGTGCTCTGCGCGGAAGGAAAGATTTCAACAACGGTAATCATGCGCTTGGATTTATTTTTACAACCGTTAACAGGGATCTCGGAAACAGCCCTATGAAAAACTCCCTTGCTCAGAACGCTTATACATTGGGTATCGACGGATGGGCAACGCTTGACGAGAATAAAGAATACGTGCTTGCCGGTGCGATTGTCGGTACTTATACGGCTGGAACAAAAGAGTATATTCAGCAACTTCAGAAGAGTTCGCTAAGATATTTTCAGAGACCCGACGCAACATATGCTGCTTACGATCCCGAAAGAACTTCTCTCTCCGGTTCCTATGGAAGAATTATGCTGAACAAACAAAAAGGTAACTTTTATATAAACACCGCTCTGGGATTTGCGTCGCCCGGATTAGAGCACAACGATATGGGATTTCAATTTGCTGCTGATAGAATAAACGGCCATATGGTTCTGGGCTACCGCTGGTTTGAACCGGAAGGAATTTTCAGGTCTAAAAATATCTATGTATCTCATGCCCGCACATATGATTTTGAAGGAAATGTAACAAGTAATTTTCTCTGGTTCCGCGCAGGGGGCACATTTACAAATTATTACGGTTTCACAATTGGAGGAAATTACAGTTTTGAAACATATACGAGGAATTTAACCCGCGGCGGCCCTCTCGCGGTTACTCCATCCGAATGGAATCTCTGGTTGTTTGCAAACAGCGACAGCCGGGAGAAACTGGTTGTCAGCGGAAACGCAATGTACGCAAAGGATGCGGTCGGAGGAGTTTATATTGATAGCTACCTGGGAATCGAATGGAGGCCGAGCACACAAATCAATTTCAGTTTTGGTCCCGCTTATTCGAACAACCTGGAACACCGTCAATGGGTGGGAAGTTTTGAAGACCAGTATGCAACAGAAACATATAAAAACAGATATGTATTCGGCAGAATAAAACAGAATACTATCTCGGCCAATATCAGGCTGAACTGGACTTTCTCTCCAACACTCAGTTTGCAATTATTTATGCAGCCGTTTATAGCTGTCGGAAGTTATAATGAATTTAAGGAGTTGGCGGCACCCCGCAGCAACAGATTTAATAAATATGGAGAGAGCGGTTCAACAATTAATTACGACAATAACAGCGGAGAATATACGGTTGATCCAGACGGAAACGGTGCGGCGAATCCGTTCGTATTCTCTAATCCGGATTTCAATTATAAATCGTTACGCGGCACGGCAGTATTAAGGTGGGAGGTGCTGCCCGGATCAATTTTCTACTTTGTCTGGTCACATAATCAGACGAATTATGATAACGCCGGTGATTTCAGCTTTGGAAGGGATTTTAAAAGATTGTGGAATAGTGAAGGGGACGATATACTTATGGTCAAATTCTCCTACTGGCTTGATATCTAAAACTCTTTCGTTTTATTCTTGGAAAAAGAAAATCCGGTTTAACAGACCGGATTTTTTTATTCTATTCTTTTTCTGAATCTGATTGCGCTTAGAAACAAAATTACCGCACCCATTAAAAACAGAATTAATGTTTCCATCCAGAGAGATGAGAATCCTATTCCTTTCAAAACTATTCCGCGAATTATCGTTATAAAATACCGCAAAGGTATTGCATAAGTAATATATTGAATAACCCCGGGCATGTTTTCGATTGGAAACGCAAATCCAGATAAGTAGATCATCGGCATCATTACAATAAAAATAGAAGCCATCATTGCCTGCTGCTGTGTTCTGGAAATTGTGGAGATAAACAATCCAAGACCGAGATTTGAGAGGACAAAAAGAAGCGCGCTGAACAGCAAGAACAATTTACTGCCCCGGATTTCAATTCCAAACCATTGCGTCATAACAACCATTACTGTAACAAGAACAACAAAACCGATAATAGTAAAGGGAAGAAGCTTGCCGATAATCAATTGTCCTGGTTTTATCGGAGTTACGATTAATTGCTCAAATGTTCCGATCTCACGCTCTTTTACAACAGCCATCGACATCAATGATATTGTAGTTATCATCAAAATAAGGGCAAGGATTCCCGGCAGCATGAAGTATCGGGTTTTCATTTCGGGGTTGTACCAGATACGCACCTCGGGGGTTAGAGAGCCGCTCAAATCAATTTTCATCCCGAGTTTGTCTCTTATATCAAAGAGGATTGTGTTTGAAAAGCTCGTTATTACTTTCTGGATATACCCCAGCGCAATAGATGATTTATTTCCGTCCGATCCTTCAAACAGGATTTGAAGCGGGGCCGTTTCTCGCCGTTCAATTCTTTTTTCAAAATCACCCGGAATTACTATAGCAACTAGTGTCTCCCCGTTATTTAGTAATCCCGTCACCTCTTCATAATTATCGGCATAATTATCGATCACAAAATAACCGGACTTTTCAAACTTCCTTACAAACTCCCTGCTTGTTAGAGAATTATCCATATCAAAAACAGTTGTGTGAATTACATTAACATCCATGTTGGCTGCATAGCCGAGAAAAATTAATTGAATCATCGGGGCAAGGAAGATAACGGCCAGCATTTTTTTATCCCGCTTAACCTGCAAAAGCTCTTTAATAATAAACTGAAATATTATTTTCATACCATCACTTGTTTTTAGACTTTTTATCAACCAGCGCCGCAAGCACCATAAAGATAATCCCGAAAATTCCCAGATAGATTAATTGATCCCAGAATGCCGAGATTCCCGCTCCTCTTAAAAGAATTGCACGCAGAATCACTAGAAAAAACTTTGCGGGCGTTATATTTGTTAATACCTGAACTGCTTCCGGCATACTCTCAATAGGGAAAATAAATCCGGAGAGTATCATCGAAGGGAGAAGCGATGCTACGGCAGCCGCCTGGAATGCGACCTGTTGAGAGTCTGCTATGGCAGAAATAAATATTCCCATTCCGAGTGAAGCAAATAAAAAAATCAGCGTCCCGGCAAGAAGCAGAAGTATGTTCCCCTTTATTATAATTCCAAAAAGGATGTAACCCGCAAGCAAAACTATAGCCGCGTTGATTAGCGAAATAAAAATGTACGGAATTGTTTTGCCGATAATAAACTCAATTGAGGATAGGGTAGAAACATTTATCTGTTCAATTGTACCTCTCTCTTTTTCCCTCACTATTGAAAGCGATATTGAAACAGCTGCGGTTAGTATCAGAATCATTCCCATCAGGCCGGGGATCAAAAAGATAGTCGATTTAAGTTCTGGATTAAACCAGAAACGGGGCTTGGGGTCAATTGGGACAACCGCCTGTCTGCCGGCAAGAGCGAGGTATTCCTGAATCAGTTTAGCCGAATAATTATATGTGGCGGCATTAAAATAATTTTGAATTACATTAGCGGTGTTTCCATCTACGCCGTCGACGAGTATCTGAATTTTTACTTCCTGCCTCGAGAACAGCTTTCCGGAAAGATCGCCCGGCAACACAACTACGGCCTGAACAATTTTCTGGTCAAGAAATTCTTTGATCTGGCGGTCGGCCTCAATATTTGCAACCAGATCAAAATACTCCGAGCTTATCAGGCCGTTAACAAAATCTCTGGAGATCTCCGATCTCTCTCTGTCATAAACTGCTATTTTAATATGTCTAACATCGAAGTTGATAGCAAAACCGAAGATTGCAAGTAAAAGAACCGGCACGAAAAAAATAATAAAAAGCATTCGCCTGTCGCGGCTAAGTTGTATCAACTCCTTTTTCGCAATAGCATAAATCCTGTTAAACATTTTTCTGCGCATCCTTTTCGATCAAATGAATAAAGACATCTTCCAGCGTGGGCGAAATCCTTTCAATTCTTTTTACCTTTATTCCGTTCTTATTCTGCAACAGGTCGGTTATTTTGCTTTCATCCAGAGTGTTTTCGTTTAAAATAAGGTGAATGTAATTTCCGAAAACGGAGGTTTCGCCAACTCCCTTTTCCTTCTCAAGAATTTCGAGGCTGTCGATTATCCTATCGCTCTCAATCTCAATTATGGGGTTGTGTATATAGTTTGTCTTAAGTGTTTTGGAATTTCCCCGGGCAATCAGCTTCCCGGCATTAATAAGAATTATATCATTGCAGAATTCTGCTTCTTCGAGGTAATGTGTTGTAACCAGAACCGTGGTGCCGCTGCCGGAGAGATCGTTAATAAGATCCCAAAAGTTTCTTCTCGAGATAGGATCGACCCCGCTTGTCGGTTCATCAAGAAAAACTATTCTTGGTTCGTGAATAACCGCGGTTCCAAGGGCGAGCCGCTGTTTTATTCCTCCCGGCAGCGACCCGGTTAAGACGTTTTCCATGTTCTCCAGATTCGCAACTTTAAGGACCCACTTTTTTCTTTCCTCGTATTTCTTTCCAAATAAACCGTAAACTCCGGCAAAGAAGCGAATGTTCTCTGAAACTGTAAGGTCGTTATAAAGTGAAAATTTTTGCGACATATATCCGATATTTTTTTTGACCTGATCTGGATTTTTCTTAACGCTGTAACCTCCGACAATTGCATCGCCCGAAGTAGGGTTCAGTATTCCGATCAGCATTCTTATGGTTGTCGATTTTCCGGCGCCGTTCGCTCCGAGGAAACCGAATATCTCCCCCTCTTTAACATTAAAGGTGATGCCGTCCACCGCCGTGAAATTTCCGAAAACTTTTGTAAGATTATTTACATCGATTGCATTCATTTTGGAATAGGTCTTCCTATAGACTTCTCAAGACTAACTTTTGCGATTTGATAATCAACTTCGGAGGTTTTAAGATTGGTTTCGGCTTGAAGTTTAAGAGTCTCCGCATCAATCAGTTCGGTGCTGGTAGCAAGCTGGACATTATATTTTTCAACAGTAACCCTGTAATTTTCCTTTGCCTGGGTAAGCATCAGCCGGCTAAGATTTAGTTTTTCACTGCTTTTTAAGAATGTCAAATAGTTTGAATAAACTTCTGCCTGAATACTCTCTTTAATCTGTTCGAGTGTTATTTCAAGCTGTATTTTTGTTTCCTCGGCCTGCAATACCTGAGATGAAGTAAATCCCCAATTCCATACATCCCAGTTCAGGCTGACACTTAGATCCCAGTTTGAATCAAACTTGTTTCTTGCCGGCTGAAATCTTGGATTCGGATTGCTGTAGTAATAATTCCCGTTAAGATAAACCGAGGGAAGCCAGTATGATTTTGCTGCGCTGATTCCTTTTTCGCTTGCTTCAATTCTTTTTGAAAGTGACTTCAATTCATTTCGGCTGGCAAAGGCTTCGGCGGAAATCTCCGCAAGTTCAAAGTCTGATTCCTCTAATATTTTTTCATCAACCGTAACGCTGGTATTCGCCGTTAATTCAAGTCCTACGGCTTTATTGAACATAATGCGTGCAAGATTAAAATTGTTTTCGGCTTCGAGAAGCATCAGTTTCGTATTAGAACGCTGCACCTCAAGTTTAAGAAGATCGTTTGTTGATACAAGACCGTTATCGTAAAAAACTTTTGTGTCGCGCAGGTGTTTCTCCATCTGATCAAGATTTTGTTTTATAGCTTTCTTTATTTCGCCGGTTTTATAAAAATTCCAGAAAGCGGTAAAAACATTAAAAGCTTTTTCAATTTCGTCCTTTGAGTAGTCGTATTCCGAAGCACGAAGATTCAGGTCGGCAGAATTCTTCAAAGATGATAACCTGAATCCGGTAAAGATCGGTTGACTGAATCCAAACCGTACCGAGTAAATATTAATTATCGGATCAGAGATTCGTATAGGCAGCGGTGCAAAAGGCATGCTAACCTCAAACGGGGGAATGTTATCGCTTAATCGCGTATAGTTTCCGGTAAGTTTGAATTGCGGAAGAAATTGACTTCTAATTTCTGTTATTTTTGAATCGGTGTAATTAAGTTTTGACCGGGATATTTTCAGTTCCTTGCTGTTTGTCATCCCGATACGCAAGCTTTCCTCAAGGTTTAACGACCTTTCCTGTGCGTTAAGAGTTACCGCAATAAAGATTATCAGTATCAGTTTTTTCATCTGGCTTCCTTTTTAATTTTTCAGATCAGCCGCTCATTCTTGAGATAAATACATTTTCCAGAGACGGGGAAACAACTCTCCTGTCAACATCAATAATGGAGTGTTCGGCAAAAATTTTTTTTATGATTTCATAATCGGAGGTTGGATTTTTTACCACAACATTCAGCCGGTCGCCAAACATTTGAACTTCGAATCCGGAATTCGCTTTAATAAGATTATATGCGGTTCGCGCCGGTGTACAAACAATCTCCAGAATCTGCATATCCATCGAATCTTTAATTCCTGCGGGTGTATCAAAGCTGATAATTTCGCCTTTATTCATCATAGCAATCGTATTACATCTTTCAGCTTCGTCTAGGTAGGGCGTAGACATAAAGATGGTAATTCTCTCTTTTAATAGATTGGATAAGATTTTCCAGAAATCTCTCCTGGAAACGGGATCAACTCCCGTGGTTGGTTCATCCAGAAAAATAATTTTCGGTCTGTGAATAAGAGTGCAGGCCAGAGCAAGTTTCTGCTTCATACCGCCAGATAATTTATCCGCAAGTCTGTCTCTGAACGGAGTAAGACGGGTAAATTCCAGGAGTTCATTCCTTCTATCAGCAAAATTTCTAACTCCGTGAATATCCGCGAAGAATTCTATATTTTCATCAACTGTCAGGTCTCCATAGAGAGAAAATTTTTGAGATAGATAACCGATTTCGTTTTTTATACTTTTTTTTGAGGATTTAAGGTCACGGCCAAGAACCTCAACAAATCCGCTGTCGGGATTAAGAAGTCCTACAAGGATTCTAATAGTAGTTGTTTTACCCGAGCCGTCCGGTCCTACAAGCCCGAACATTTCTCCTTCTTTTATATAATAGCTTACATTCTTAACCGCAGAAATATTTCCAAAGCTTTTACTCAACGAATCTATTTTTATTGCCGCTTCCATATTAAATCCGGTTTACAGAATTATCCTGGCATCGGCAGGCATACCTGGTTTTAATTCGAAATCTTTATTAGAAATTTCTATTTTCACGGCGAAGACGAGTTTTGTACGTTCGTCTTTCGTCTGAATATTCTTGGGTGTGAACTCCGCCTCTGATGAAATAAAGGTGACTCTCCCCTCATATACTTTATCCGGGTAGGTGTCTATGGTAACTTCAGATTTTTGACCGGGCTTAATTTTTCCAAGTTCGGTTTCGGATACATAAATAGTGAGATGAACTTTGAATAGATCAGATATTTTTACGAGGGAGGACATTGGAGTTACAGTTTCCCCTCTCTCAACAAATTTTTTGATAACGGTTCCGCTGACGGGTGAAACGACATAACAATCCCTTATATTTTTCTTTAACAGTTCGGCTGAAGCTTTTGCTTTTTGCAGGCCAGCCTCCGCCTGTTCGATCTCTTCGGGACGGAATATTTTTTTTATCTTTTCGTAATTTTCACTGGCAGCTGCCTGCTGGGCTTCCGCGATTTGAAAACGTGTGCTAATCTCATCGAATTGTTTTTTAGTAATAGTACCGGACTCCCAAAGTTTTGTATATCTGACATAATCGTCTTTAGCGAGATTAAAGGAGGCCTGACTTTGTTTCATATTTTCTTCTGCGAATTTAACGTCTTCTTTACGCGCACCCTTAAGCATCAGGCTTAACTGTGCTTCTGCTATCTTAACAGAAGCTTCGGCCTGTTTTAACTGATATCCGGTAGCTTCGTTGTCTATAACCAATATTGTGTCTCCGGGCGCAATAAGACTTCCTTCATCAACCAGCATGCTTATGATCTCTCCGGGGCTCTTTGAACTTATAGTTACATTAGTAGATTCAATAGTGCCGGTGGCTTCTATATAACTGTCGCTTTCATTATTTCCGCAAGCAGATAGAAAAATTCCGGTTGCAAGCAGCAAGAAAGCATTACGCTTTTTCATTTCAAGTCCTTTTCTTTTTTTGCTAAAAGTTTTTTTCCTTTATCGGTTACTATCCCCCCGATTACAATTCTGAATGCGGTTACTGCGGCTTCTTTAATTGAAAAATTGTTGTCGAGTATAAATTCCGGGTTTACAACCGATCTCATTGCCGCAACAAAAGCAGTCATCACAATTTCAGTCGGGTAATTAAGAAACAGTCCTTCCCGTTTTCCCTGGTCAATTACTCTTGTTAAATTTCCAAACATCATCTCGGTTCTGAACTTATCTATTTCGCTCCAGCGGGCGGGGAAATGACGCCTGATATCCTCTATCATTTTCGAGCTCACTTTCTGGGATGCTGTTACGAGCACTCCCATTAGGCCTTCAAGTTTTTCTACCGCATTCTTATCACTATTCAGCACGGGAAGAATCATAGATTTCATATGGCTCATAAAATATTTCATTATCTCATGAACTAGCTCGTCCTTGGATTGAAAATGCTTATAGATGGTTTTTTTGCTCATGCGCAATTCGGCAGAAATTTCTTCCATTGTAACCTTATGAAACCCCTCTTTAAAAAATTTTTCGGCGCCGAACTCAATTATTATTTCCTTCATAGCTGTTTCCTTTAGGACACTAAATTAGTTTTTGTAGTTTCCAACATAAGCAAAGGAAACCGGAATGTCAAGTATCGGTTTCCACGGTTTCCTCGGGTGTTTATATTGGACTGAAAATCAGTTGTTTGACTTCGCGGCTAATAAGCGAATTATCATCCCCTCGCCCCGGTGGCCCGTTCCTTCTTTCAGAAATACTATTTCCCGGGAGAGCTTAATAAAATCCAGATCGATAAAATAATTTACAACTTCTTCGAGTGAATAGAGTTGTTCCTCGCACTTGGGCCCTCCAGATGAATACCCAAGCTGTTCCTTAGCAAAACATTCGAAAATTATTATTCCGCCAGGAGCTAATGAGTTCATTAATTTTTCGAACAGTTCATAACGCTGTTCCTCTTCGGGATGAACAAAGAATAGACCCACGGCATCATAATAATTCAACACGGGAGTAAATTCCGAGAAATCGAGTACCCGGTAGTTGATGTTTACAGAATACTCCCCGGCAAGTTTTTCTGCTTTGCGCTTTCCTTCATCCGAAAAATCGATTGCATCAACAAACCAGCCAAGGGTAGCGGCATATACCGCGTTGCGCCCTTCTCCTTCGCCGACAAATAATATTCTGCCCGGTTTAAAGCCGGGGAGTTCGGATTTCAAAAATTGATTCGGTTCTTTTCCGTACTTATACTCCTCTGTAGAGTATTTTTGATTCCAAGCTTCTTTCAATTTACTGCCTATTTTTTATTAATTAAAAATAAGAGAACGCGAATTGTCATGAAAACAAATTGATGATAAATTTAACATTGGTTATTTTACTTACAATTAATTTGGGAAAGCAATGATCAATACAGATAAAATAATAATTGTCGGTGACCGTGTTTTAATAAAACCCGAAGAAAACCTGAATAAAACAAACAGCGGACTTTATCTTCCCCCGGGAGTTTATGAAAAAGAAAAAGTTCAGGGCGGTTATGTAATTAAAGCCGGTCCCGGTTACCCGATTGGCATGCCTGCCGAAGACGAGGAGCCGTGGAAAGAGAAGCGTTCTACTAAGTATATACCCCTTCAGGCAAAAGAAGGTGATTTTGCTCTTTTTCTGAGAAAAGACGCAATTGAAGTCGAAATTGAAAAACAGAAGTTCGTTATAGTTAATCATTCTGCAATTCTTATTATATATAGAGATGAAGAATTATTATCATAGGTAGTTTAACAACCAATAATTTTACCATTTGTTTTTTAAGAACACAGTTTTTGACTTAAACTATTTTTTGAAATTAATACCAGAGTTCTTCGATTAGAACAACACTTCCAAGCCAAGAATCATTGACTTAGAAACAGGGATGTTTTTTTAAGACAAACATACTTGACTTATAATTGTTTTCTTTTATTTTTGCTGTTGATTTTGGAATAAAACAATGATAAACCGGCTTCCGCCCGAACCAAAACTGAAATTAGATTCAGAAATTTACTCGCTTCTCAATTCCGCCGAACAATCACTTAGTAAATTTGAGGGTGTGTTCGGACACCTCGGTGAAAAGCACCAGATTACAAATCTTTTGATGTTGAATGAAGCGGTTCAAAGTTGCCGAATCGGGGGCTATCAATATACGCTGGAAGAATTTTTTATTAATAAATGCGTTGATCATCCTTCGGGCCTATCTGAAATTAAGAATTACCTGTCAGCTTGTAATCTGGGAATACGCCTTTTAAAGGACGTTGCAAGTACCGACCACATACTAAAGTCTATTTATAAAGAGTTGTCTAACAATCAACAAGATGATCTCTATTTATATAGAACGACAAAGCTGTCGCCTGTAAGCGGAGATTTCACTGAAGCGGAATCGCCGTCCGACCAGATTCCGGAATTGATGAGATCCCTCGAAAAATATATTTCCTCCGATGTGTCTTATCCGTTGTTGATTAACGTAGGGCTTGTTCATGGTTATTTTGAAACGATAAAACCTTTTTCCGTCAACAACACTCCTTCCGGTAGAATTTTAATTGATCTTCACCTGTTTTGGAAAAGAAAATTTAAAAGTTTTCCTCTTCAGATTTCTAAAATCATAAATGATCATAAAAAAAAGTATTATTCAAGCATTGGGGGCATCGTCCAGAATGGTGAGTGGATTGATTGGTTAAAACTATTCCTAAACATAATTATTGAATCCTCTCTTCTGTCGCTAAGCCTGGCAAGAAACATCGGGGAGGTGGAAACGACCGGGATGAGAAAGATTATCGAGAGTGATGTTGTATCATCACCGGTTATTAAACTCTATAATTATATATTTATTCAGCCGGTTATTTCGATTCCTCAGATTACATCCGTTTTGAATCTTACAAAACAAACGGCCAATATTGCGGTTTCGAGAATGCTGGAACTCCAAATCCTGGAAGAGATAACGGGCAAGCAGAGATACAGAATATTCTCAAATAAAGCGCTCTTTAATCTATTAAATAATTAAATCGTTCAACTTGAATCGGGAGGAGTATTAATGAAACTAATCAATGAATTTAAGTCGTTCGCAATGAGGGGGAACGTTGTTGATATGGCTGTCGGTATTATTATTGGTGCCGCATTCGGAAAAATTGTTTCGTCGTTTGTGAATGACGTAATAATGCCTCCGATCGGACTTCTTGTGGGCGGCATCGATTTCAGTGAACTCGCATTAACACTTAAAGCGGCTACAGATACCGCTCCTGCTGTAATTCTGAAATACGGGGTTTTTATAAATACGATTATTGATTTTATAATCATCGCCTGGGCTATATTCATGGTTATAAAAGCAATGAACTCACTTAAGAAAAAAGAGGAGGAGAAACCGGCATCACCTCCCGCTCCGAGCGAGGATGTGGTTCTGCTTACAGAAATAAGAGACCTTTTAAAAAAGAAATAATTCGTCGGGACACAAAGGATCTGCGCGGCAGATCCTTTGTCTTTATGTTAAAAAAATTCCGTTGCGTTCCTGAATATATAAATTTAGTTTTGCCAAACTAAAATAACCGGGATGAACAACTTGGAATCTTTATCTGCTAATGTTCCGCTTTTAAGCCTTCTTCCTTTTATTCTCATGCTTTTATCCATTGCTCTTTTTCCTCTTTTCTGGAATCACTTCTGGGAAAAAAATTCTAACAAGCTTTTGATAGCAATACTGCTAAGCATTCCAATTATAATTTACCTTGCCAGTATAAATCTGGGCGACAGATTAGTTGAAACAATGGTTTTCGATTATGTCCCTTTTATCATTCTTCTTGGTTCTTTGTATACAATTACCGGTGGAATATTCCTCTCCGGCGATATTGAAGCCAAACCATCTATCAATACACTTTTTCTCAGTATTGGTGCTGTGTTTGCATCAATAATGGGAACAACCGGGGCGGCAATGCTTCTTATACGGCCGGTTATTCAAACCAACAAACAGAGAAGGTTCAAAGTACATACGATTCTGTTCTTTATTGGAATAATTGCAAATTGCGGCGGCCTGCTTACACCCCTAGGAGATCCTCCGTTGTTTATGATGTATTTGCGCGGCGCACCGTTTGAATGGTTCTTCTCGCTTTTTCCGGAATGGTTTGTTACAAATTTTATTTTGTTGATACTTTATTTTGTGGTTGATACTTATTACTACAAAAAAGAAAGGCCCGAGGATAGGGCAATAGACAAGACCTACGTCCGGCCAATTAGGATCGAAGGTAAAACAAATTTCTATTGGTTAATTGGTGTGGTTCTGTCTGTTGCTTTTTTGAACGAGCAATATCTGGAATTCATAAAAAGCAATCACTATTATAAGTTCATACGCGAGGGTGTAATTCTCTCTATGGCAATACTTTCGATTTTGTTCACCCCAAAACTAACGCGCGTGTCGAACAACTTTACGTGGGAGCCGATTAAAGAAGTTGCTTTTTTGTTCCTGGGTATATTCATTACAATGGTCCCCTGCCTTTTATATCTAGAATCGAATGCCGGAGAGCTCGGCGTCGCATCGGTTCAGCAGTTCTATTATTTCACGGGATTATTGAGTTCCTTCCTGGATAATACGCCCACGGCGGTTACTTTCCACTCATTGGCTCTCGGATTGGGGGTTCAGTCTTCAACGCTGATTGCCGGAATTCCAGAAGAGTTGTTAAAAGCTATTTCGGTAGGGGCTGTTTATTTCGGAAGCATGACCTATATAGGTAATGGTCCAAACTTTATGGTTAAGGCGGTTGCTGAAGAAAACAATATTAAAATGCCCGGATTTTTTGAATATGTTTACAAATTTTCTCTGATAATTCTTCTTCCCGTATTCATATTAATTCAGTTGCTGTTTTTAGCATAGATTGATCTAAAATTATTCTATATCCAAATTAATTTTTGCGGGTTTATAACTTTTTATTAATAACGGCATAACAAGAGCGGTAAGAAACGTTATTATTGCTAAAGAATAAAAAAAGATTCCAACTTCTTTATCAAAATTCAATAATCCGGTTTCTCCAAGCAGGTAGGTCCAGTCGTGATAAACTTTCTTACCTCCCAGAAGAGGAAGTCTTTGAGCCCTCGCATCGGAAGCATATATTGAAATGTTTATGAGGTTTTGTCCCAGCCAAACCAGGCTGATTTGAGCGGGGATCTTTTTTTTATTAATAAAATAGAACACAACAAACATACCCGGGATCAATATTTGTGCTAACGTTCCTCCAATGGCATGAATATACTTTCCAAAAATTTTAAATATTCCGTGACCGCCTTCGTGAATAAGAAGATTAACATAATCAACTATAATTACTCTGGCGTCGTTTCTTATTAAATAATAAATCAGCGGGATTAACAATGCTGATGCGATCCATGGTTTTATTTTAGTTAATCCGTTCAATATTCCTTTAGCCCGATTAATCAGTTCTCCTCGAACATTTTCTTCAATTCCGATTGATTCTTTGTAATACCCAAACAGATGGTCATTTTAATTCTTGCTTTCTGTCCGTTCAAATAATCTGAAAAAATTACTCCTTCCTGCCTTAGCCATTTGCCGGCCCCGGGATATCCATAACTATCCAGTGTTTCTCCAGCTGGACACCTCGAAACCAATACAACAGGAATTTTTTTATCAACCGCATATTTTATTCCGTCGAAAGCCGACGGCGGTACATTGCCAACTCCCATTGCCTCTACTACAATTCCTTCTGCGCCGCTATCAGCAGAGTATTTAAAGAACTTATCGTCCATCCCCGCATAGGCCTTTATAAGATCAACGTTCGGATTGATCTTTAGAGGTTTAAAAGTTTCGAGCTTTCTCGGCATCCTATTATAAAACACTCTCCCTCTTTCAACAAATCCGAGAGATCCGAAATCAAGACTCCTGAAAGTTTCAACATCCTCGGTGTGTGTTTTTGTTACTTCGCTTGCTGCGTTTACTTCACCATTCAGACAGACAAGAACGCCCATTGCTCTGCTGTTTTCACAATTACAAATATGAATTGCGTCAATAAGATTTTTGGGTCCGTCCCATTCCGGCTCAGAGCTCGTTTTCATTGCGCCAATAACAACAATTGGTTTGTCGGTTTTAACGGTTAAATCCAGAAAGTAGGCCGTTTCTTCGAGGGTATCGGTGCCGTGAGTAATAATAACTCCGTCTACGCTCTCCTTTTCAATAAACTGATTTATCCTCAAAGATAATTCAAACATTAGTTCCGGCGTCATATGGGGACCCGGGTAATTACCAAACTCATATACCGAAATGCTTGCCAGTTGTCCTGCTTCCGGTATCATCTCGATCAGTTCGCCGCCGCTGTAAAATGGAATCGCGGAGCCGGTATTCTCATCAATCTTCATTGAAAAGGTTCCGCCCGTAAAAACAACCAGTATGTTTTTCATTCAAGCCTCTCTTTCACTGATACAAAATTAGACTTGTACAAACTTATTCGAAAGGATAAAGATTATTTATATAAATTTTATTTGCAGATTTCTATTTCAAAGTCTATTTTGAAGCAGAATCGATGTCCGGAAAGCATGTTGATAATTTGTTAACAACGGCTCCTTGTGAAACGTTTCACAGATTTTTTGGACCAGCGTTTTCTGTTGGGAAATTAGACCTGTTTGTTTGCATAAACCTCTTTATTCTTTTAAATGATTTTATTGTAACGGTTTATAAGTGTGTTTTAATGTTAATAATTTGTTGAAAGCTGGTCGGCCGGCAATAAATTTTGATATAATAATTACCTTGCTATCACATTATTAATTACTTCTTATTGTGGATAAAATGATAATTTCTTCGGATTCTCTACAAACCGAACGTGACGCCAAAGACATCTGGAAAGAGTGCCTTGGTATTATTAAAGAAAACGTTCCAAACATAACATATAATACCTGGTTCTTGCCTATTAAGCCATTTGAAGTTGAGGGCAGCACATTAAAAATCTATGTTCCAAGCAACTTTTTTATCGAGTGGATCGAAGAACATTATAATACTCTTATAAACAAAACCATTTCACAGGTTTTAGGACAAAGCGGTAAGCTCGCATACATTATTTTAGAAGAAAAAGATATAAGCCCGGATAAAACAGAAAATCATGCTAAAACGGTTACGCAACAAAACAATACAATAGTAAAACCAAAAGAATTTGAATCGTTTCTTAATCCCCGGTATGTATTTGAAAATTTTATTAAAGGCGAAGGAAACCAGCTTGCACGCGCCGCCGCATATGCTGTTTCAGAGAACCCGGGTCAAACATCCTTCAATCCGCTTTTCATATATGGCGGTGTTGGTTTAGGTAAAACCCATCTGATCCAGGCCATCGGAAATAAAATCCTGGACCGGTATCCGGAAAAACGCGTTATATACTTATCGTCCGATGTCTTCACGGTTGAATTTGTTGAGGCGATACAGAATAATACTGTTAATGATTTTTCAAGTTTTTATAAGAGTATGGATGCGTTGATTATAGACGACATTCAATTCCTGGTTGGAAAGGAAAAAACCCAGGATCTGTTCTTCCATATTTTTAATACACTGCATCAAACCGGTAAACAGATAATTTTATCGAGCGACAAAGCGCCGAAGGATCTTAAGGGTCTTAACGACCGGTTAATTTCCAGGTTTCTGTGGGGGCTTCAGGCGGATGTTCAGCCTCCCGACTTCGAAACGCGCGTTGCAATTCTAATGAACAAAAGCGAGACATTCGGCATTAAATTATCAAACGATATTCTCGAATATATTGCCTCAAATATAACATCCAATATTAGAGAACTTGAAGGCTGCTTAATTAAACTACTTGCCAATTCATCTCTTAATTCTAAAGAGATAGACTTCGAGCTCGTAAGAAAAACTGTGCGCGAGGTTTCAACAAATAAACAGGTTAATATTTCAATAGATTATATAACCAAGATTGTTTGTGAGTTTTTTAATGTTGAAGAAAACAAAGTACGGGAAAAAAACCGGAGGAAAGAAGTTGTTCTCGCAAGGCAGGTTGCTATGTATTTAGCCAAACAACTGACTAAGTCATCCCTTAAAACGATCGGTCTCCATTTTGGTGGTAGGGATCATTCAACAGTTATTCATGCGCAGTCTTCTATAGAACAATTAATAAAAGACGACCCTAATTTTGACGATATTGTTTCTTCTCTTAAAAATAAGATTGAATTGAGTGTGTAATAATAGATGTTAATAACTTATTGAAACCCTGTTGATATTATAGGTACATCTTAAAGTGTGGGAATTACTTCGAGATATAAACAAACTGTTAATAAATAGTTGTTGGTAATTTGTCTCGTTTTTAAACTCAATTAAAAGGATTTTACGTTTATCAACTTATCCACATTATTATTATTATATGTTCTATTTAAATATATACTCTCATTTAAAAATAAGGGTGTTGATAAGTTTTCCACCGGTCATTCTAAAATTGAATATCTATCCTATTTTTGATATTTTTTGACTCAACTTGGAGAATTATTATGGAATTCAAAGTAAACAGCAAAGAGTTAGAAAAACTACTCGGTAAAATAATTCCAGCAGTTCCTACAAGAACTCCGATGCCTATACTCGAGAATTTTTTATTTGAAGTAAAAGACGGGCTGCTGACCATTTATGCTACTGATTTAGAGATCTCTCTCAAATCCTCTTTGAATATCGTTACTGAAGACAATGTTAGGCTTGTTGTACCCGCCCGACTTTTAAACGACATTGTCCGGTCTCTTAAAGACACCACAATTCATTTCAAGTTGACATCCAATAAAAAAATTAATCTCATTACCGATACGGGAAAATATGTTATAAGCTACCTCGACCCGGATGAGTTTCCGGATATACCCGCAGTAACTGAAGATAAAAATGTAAAAGAAATTAATGAAGTTGTTATAAACGGTGTTGAACTCAGGCAGGCGTTTGAAAAAAGCTCTTTTGCGATGAGCAAGGAGGAGATGAGGCCCGCAATGATGGGGACTCTATTCGAATTTACAGACGAAGGATTGAGATTTGTTACAACAGACGGGCACCGGCTTGTAAACCTTTTTAAGAAAAATATTAAGGCAAGTTTCGGTCAGCAGTATGTCGTTCCGGAAAGAGCTGTTTCTGTTCTTCTTAAAGTTCTTGATGAGAAGGATGTTAAGGTTTATATGACAAAATCCTATATTTCCTTTAAGCTGAACGACATTGAATTAATTACCAGATTAATTGCACAGAAGTACCCGGATTATAACAGCGTTATTCCGCTTGAGAACGAATTCCTCTTAAAGGTTAATACCAACGATATACACGATTCGATTAGGAGAATGATGTTGTTTTCAACTTCCAGCACGCGGCGCGTGAAGTTTTCCATCTCTAAAAACGCACTCGAAATCTCTGCGGAAGACCTTGATATTGGAGCTTCGGGAGAGGAAAAAGTTGTTTGCGAATATTCGGGAGACGATCTTGAGATAGGATTTAATTCTACGTATGTAAACGACGTGCTCAACCATATGAGCGATAATGAGGAAATAATTTTTAAACTACACTCGCCCACAAAGGCGGTTATTATAGAACCGGTTCAGAAAAAAGACAACCAGGAACTTATGATGCTCTTGATGCCGGTTCGCTTAAATACTTAAGATGGTTCTTAAACAGATTGATTTGCAAAATTTCAGACTTCATAGAAGCACTTCAATTGATTTTTCCGATAACCTTAATCTCATCATCGGCGGTAACGGTCAGGGTAAAACATCTATTTTAGAGGCAATCTACTACTTGTGTACCACAAAAAATCTTAACCTTGCTTCAGAGGGCGACGTTGTTTTGTTTGGCGAGAATTATTTTAATGCCGAAGGAAAATTTCTGGACCTTACGGAAAATAAAACCAGGATTTTTTACGACTCCGTAAAAAACAAAAAAAATTTTTTTATTGACGATAAGCAGATTTTTAATTCAGCCGATATTATCGGCCGGTTTCCAATCGTTATGCTTATTCAACCAGACCATGCTATAACACTTGGAGCGCCATCCGATAGAAGGCGTTTTGTTGATTCTGTTATGTCCCAGGCCAGCCACGCTTACCTGGAAATACTTCTCGATTACAACAAAACATTAAGACAACGCTCTTCTCTTCTTTCGCAGCTGAAAGAAACACGCAGCAGGGAATTATTTGAACAACTCGATGCATGGACGGAATCCCTGGTTAAGAACGGAGCCGAACTGTTGGTTCAGAGAATTAAGTTTATAGATGAATTTAAAATTTTTGTGAAAGCGGCTTATAACCGAATTATTGAAACGGATGAAATTCCGGATATTGTTTATGATTCTATATCGGAGCTTACCCCGGAAAATGCGGCGGAAAGATTTACACAGGAACTTAACGCCTTAAGAGAAGATGAATTGAGAAGAGGGATTAATCTTATTGGCCCTCACAGGGACGATTTTATTTTTTATATAAACGGAAACGAGCTAAAACGTTTCGGGTCTCAAGGACAACATAAGACTTTTCAAATAGCTCTTCGATTTGCACAGTTCTTTTTTATTAAGGAAAAGCTCGGCAAGACCCCGATCTTTTTAATGGACGATGTATTCGGGGAACTGGATGCATACAGGGCAAGGAAAATAAGCCGGTACCTGGCGGAAGTTGGACAGGCTTTTATTACTATGACGGATCTTACAAAAGTCGAAGAGCTGGATGTTCTAACCGGCTCCCAAAAGATTAAAGTTGACCATGGCACAGCATCATACTTTTAGCGGATTTAAAAGCATCACAGACATTATCGGTAAAGAAAAGGATTTCGAGAAGCTTCGAGACACAATAAAAAATTATGACGTTGTTGATGAATTTGCTAAAATTTTTCCGGAGTTGTCCCAAATAGCCCGGGCCGTTAAAACAGAAAAACAGACTCTTTTTTTAAAAGTTGATAACTCTGTCTGGAAAAGCGAATTGAATTTTCAAAAGTCGTTATTGATAGAAAAGATAAATAAATATTTTAATGAACAGATAATTAAATCAATAAAATTTTTATAACAGCAAAACAACCGGAACAAAATGGCTAAAGAGAAAGAAAAAATTAAAAACAACGGCTCGCAGGATTATACAGCAAAAAGCATTAATGTTTTAAAAGGCCTTGAAGCAGTCCGCAAAAGACCCGCTATGTATATTGGAGATGTCGGCTCGAGAGGCCTTCATCATCTTATCAACGAAGTGGTAGATAATTCGATAGATGAAGCGCTCGCCGGTTATAACGACCGCGTTATAGTAACTATCCATAAGGACCAGTCCGTAACGGTTGAGGATAAAGGAAGAGGAATTCCTGTGGATATTCATCCGGAGGAGAAAAAATCGGCACTCGAAGTTGTAATGACTGTTCTACACGCCGGAGGTAAGTTCGATAAAAATTCCTATAAAGTCTCCGGCGGTCTGCATGGTGTTGGAGTCTCCGTTGTTAACGCTTTGTCGGAGTGGATGAAGGTCGAAGTACGTAGAGACGGAAAAATCCATTTTCAGGAATATCATCAGGGAGCTCCAAAAGCAAACGTAAAACAGATCGGCACATATAAAAGCGAGAATAACGGAACAAAAATAACTTTTAAACCTGACAAGGAAATTTTTAAAACCGTTAAATTCAACTTCGACACCGTAGCCGAGAGAATGCGTGAACTCGCATACCTTAATAAAGAAGTTACAATGATACTAAGGGACGAGGCCGAAGACCTGGAAGAAACCTATAAGTTTAAGGGTGGACTGATTGATTTTGTAAAGTATCTTGATGAACAGAGAAGCCCTCTTCATAAACCGGTTTACATAGAAGGCGAAAGGGATAACACCCCCGTTGAAATCGCTTTTGAATACAGCGAATCGTATTCCGAAAACATACATACCTACGTTAACAACATTAACACAATAGAAGGTGGAACACACCTTGTTGGATTCAGAACAGCGCTTACAAGAACGTTTAATAATTTTGCTTACAAAAACGGCCTGATAAAAGAGAATACTAAAATTACTCTTACCGGAGACGACTTTAAGGAAGGCCTGACCGCCGTGATATCTGTTAAAGTAATGGAGCCCCAGTTTGAAGGGCAGACAAAAACAAAACTTGGAAATGGGGAAGTTAAATCTATTGTCGAAACTATTGTTGGCGAGAAACTTGCCGAATTTCTGGAGGAAAACGGCTCTGTTGCCAAGAAGATAATAGATAAATGTATGCGCGCGGCAGAAGCACGCGAAGCCGCTCGTAAAGCACGCGAGCTTGTACGTAGAAAAAACGCTCTCGACTCCATGCATTTGCCCGGCAAACTTGCCGACTGCTCCATTAACGATCCCGAGCATTGTGAGATTTATATTGTTGAGGGAGATTCTGCGGGCGGGTCTGCAAAACAGGGCCGCGATAGAAGGTTTCAGGCAATACTGCCGATTAAAGGAAAAATATTGAATGTTGAAAAAGCCAAAATTAACAAGGTTCTTGAGAACCAGGAAATCCAGGCAATGATCTCTGCGATCGGCGCGGGTATCGGAGAGGATTTCGATCCCTCAAAATCCCGTTACGGTAAAATTATTCTTATGACAGACGCCGATGTTGACGGCAGCCATATCCGCACTCTTCTTCTTACATTTTTTTACCGTCATATGAAAGAATTGATTGCCGAAGGCAAGGTTTATATTGCACAACCGCCCCTCTATAAAATTAAAAAAGGCAAAGAAGAGCATTACGCATTCGATGACGACGAGCGCGATAAAATATTAAAAAGAATAAAGAGCGACACAAAAGGCAAAAAGGCCGAAGAGGAAGAAGAAATTGTTGAAGCCGAAGAAGTATCCGGGTCAACTACCGCCTCCAAGGGAATTGTTATATCCCGATATAAAGGTCTTGGCGAAATGAATCCCGAACAACTCTGGTCTACCACAATGAATCCTGAAACAAGAACAGTTCTTCAGGTTAATCTTGAAAGCGCCGCGGCCGCAGATAAAATTTTTGAAACTCTGATGGGCGATGCGGTAGAACCGAGAAGGGCGTTTATTGAAAAACATGCTAAGTATGCGAACCTCGATATTTAATTGATGGAGAACAAATCAACATATCAACAACCTGTTGCCGATCATATGCGGTCGGATTTCTCCGCTCTCAACAAAGATCTTACGGTTGAAGAAGCGTTGAAAAAAATCCGGTCTGAGGGTGTTGGTGAAAGAATAATTTATTTTTACGTGATAGACGAGAACAGACGGCTTGTTGGCGTTTTGCCTACTCGCAGGATTTTGACCACTCAGCCCGATTCGAAACTTCATGATATTATGGTTAAAAACACGGCATCAATTCCCGTTAGCGCAACCGTATACGACGCGTGCGAGTTCTTTGTGATGTATAAGTTTCTTGCATTTCCGGTTGTTGATGAAGAGGGAAAGATTGTAGGAATTGTTGATGTTAATATGTTCACCGACGAGCTTCTCGATTTCTCCGAAAGGCAGAAAGTAAGCGACGTATTCGAGTCGATCGGTTTTCTTATTTCCGAAGTGAAAAACGCTACGCCGCTTAAAGCATGGCAGATAAGGTTTCCGTGGCTTCTGGCAACAATTACAAGCGGTACAATCTGCGCCATTCTTGCGGGATTTTTTGAAGCAACGCTCGCAGAAAGTCTTGTTATTGCATTTTTCCTTACACTCGTTCTTGGGCTTGGCGAAAGCATGAGCATACAATCTATGACTCTGACAATTCAGACGCTTCACACGGCTCAGCCCTCGCTTAAATGGTATTTAAAAAGTTTTTTGAAAGAAGCGCAGACGGCCTTGTTGATAGGCGGAAGCAGCGGAGTGCTTGTAGCGGCAATCTCGTTTCTTTGGAAAGGCGAAATTATTACATCGGTGGTTATCGGTACCAGCATTCTTCTTGTACAGTTTATTGCAGCTATTCTGGGGCTTAGTGTACCGGCCATTCTTCATAGTACGCGTCTAGATCTTAAGGTTGCCGCCGGTCCGATTACGCTTGCTCTTACAGATATTTTTACAATCCTGTTTTATATGGGGATGGCAACGGTTTTAATTTAGAATTTTATTATAACAACGAAATAAATCGTTAATTAAAAAGCTTTTCAATCAGTATTAAATAATTTTCATAAAACATAATAGCTATTACACAACATGACGACAATATTCGAAAAAGTAGTACCGGTATCTCTTGAAGAAGAAATGAAATCATCTTACATCGATTACGCAATGAGCGTGATTGTTGCGCGCGCCCTGCCCGATGTAAGAGACGGTCTTAAACCCGTTCACCGGCGCGTTCTGTTTGGTATGCATGAACTCGGAGTTGCATACAATAAAGCGTATAAAAAATCAGCCCGTATTGTTGGCGAGGTCCTCGGTAAATATCACCCTCACGGCGACAGCGCGGTTTATGATTCAATGGTTCGCATGGTTCAGGATTTCTCGCTCCGCTACCCGCTTGTTGACGGTCAGGGCAACTTCGGATCTATAGACGGCGACAGCCCGGCGGCAATGCGTTATACCGAAGCCCGGCTTGCAAGAGTTGCCGATGAAATGCTTCGCGACCTCGATAAAAACACAGCGGAGTTCTCCGCCAACTTTGACGATACACTGCAGGAACCAACGGTTCTTCCTTCATATCTTCCCAACCTTCTTGTAAATGGCGCCAGCGGCATTGCGGTTGGTATGGCAACAAACATTCCCCCGCATAATCTAAATGAGGTTGTTGACGGAATGGTTGCTCTTATAGAGAATCCAAAGCTGAAGCCGGAAGATCTTATGAAACATGTTAAAGCTCCAGATTTTCCGACGGGCGGAATTATTTACGGGTATGAAGGTGTTAAAGAAGCCTTTTTAACCGGCCGCGGAAGAATTATACTTCGCGCAAAAGCGAACATTGAAGTAATGAAAAACGACAGGGAGAACATTGTTATTACAGAAATCCCTTATCAGGTTAATAAAGCCTCATTAATTGAAAAGATTGCCGAACTTGTCCGTGATCAGAAAATCGACGGGATTTCAAATATTAGAGATGAATCGGACCGCGACGGACTTCGGGTTGTAATTGAGATGAAGCGAGACGGCCAGCCTGCCGTTACGCTCAACCAGCTCTTCAAACACACACAGATGCAGGTTACGTTCGGCGTTATTATGCTTGCTCTTGTTAACGGCGTTCCAAAGGTTCTCACGCTAAAAGAATGTATGGAGCATTTTATTGCTCACCGGTTCGATGTCCTTAAACGCAGAACTAAATTCGATCTTGATGCAGCCGAAAGACGCGCTCATATTCTTGAAGGATATATAATAGCTCTCGATAATATTGATGCCGTTATCGAGACAATTAAGAAGTCGAGAGATGTTGAAACCGCTAAAAATAATTTGATGAAGAAATTTAAACTTTCCGAGATCCAGGCCAAGTCGATTCTCGATATGCGCTTGCAGCGGTTGACCGGTCTCGAAAGAAAGAAGATCGAGGACGAATACAAAGAAACAATTAAACTGATTGAGAGACTCAAAAGTATACTTGCGAGCGAAAAAAAACAAAGACAGATTCTCATTGAAGAACTAATGATTCTAAAAGAAAAATTCGGCGATGAAAGAAGAACCGAAATAGTCCGCGATTATAAAGAGTTCTCCCTTGAGGATATTATTGCCGAAGAAGATGTTGTGGTAACTATATCCCACCAGGGATTTATCAAACGCTTCCCTGTAAGCGGATACCGCAGGCAGGCCCGCGGAGGTAAAGGGGTAACGGGAGCCGGCACCAAGGAAGAGGATTTTATTGAACACATGTTCGTTGCATCTACTCATCACTACATCATGTTCTTTACCGACAAAGGCAAGTGTTACTGGCTTAAAGTTCATGAAATTCCGGAAGGGGGAAGGGCTACCAAGGGAAGATCCATTCTTAATTTAATCGAGAAAGAAAAAGAGGAAAAAATTAGCGCTTTTGTAACGGTTAAAGAATTTTCCGACGATAAATTTATTGTGATGGCTACTGAAAAAGGAACCGTCAAAAAAACAGTCCTCTCGGCATATTCAAACATCCGGCGCGGCGGAATTAACGCTATAAATCTTACTGCAGGCGACCGGCTGATAGAAGCAAAACTATCTGAAGGAATTAACGACATTATAATTGGAACAAGAAATGGAATGGCTATCCGCTTCAACGAGAAAGATGTTCGCGATATGGGAAGAACAGCAACCGGCGTCAGGGGAGTTAAACTCGGAAAGAATGATGTTGTAATCGGTATGATCGTTGTACGGAATGCTACAACGCTAATGGTCGTTACGGAAAAAGGATTCGGCAAACGTTCGGAGATCGAAGACTACAGACTTACCAAGCGCGGAGGAAAAGGAGTTATTACAATTAAAACTTCGGATAAAAACGGCAAACTGATTGCAATGAAAGAAGTTAATGATGGCGACGAGCTCGTTATTATTACAACTGGCGGAATGGTGATTCGCCAGTCGGTGGCCGACATTCGTGTTATGGGCCGTAATACGCAGGGCGTTCGTCTTATCCGTCTGAATGAAGATGATGATATTGCTGATATCGCAAGAGTTGCTCCCGAGGAAGGAAACGGGGAAGAATAATCTATTAATAAAATTGAGTTAGAAAATGTCACACAACAAAAATTTACAGTTCGATTCTAAATGCGTTCACAGCGGTATAGGGGATTACGAATTTGGCCCGGTTGTTCCGCCGATCTACCAGACCTCAACATTTAAATTTGAGTCTGCAGAACACGGCGCAGCCCTTTTTAAAGGAGAAGCCGACGGGTACATATATACCCGAATGAAGAACCCCACTATTGAAGCAATGGAAAACTCCGTTGCTGAACTGGAGGGCGGTTATAAAGCTCTCGGATGCGCAAGCGGTATGGCTGCTATTAGCACCGTCTTTCTTTCAACTCTTCAGGCAGGCGATCATGTTGTCTGCAGCAAGTCTGTATATGGCCCAACGATGACATTGTTAAGCACCGTACTGAATAAATTCAATATTGAATCTACCTTTGTCGATTCTGATATAGCCGAAGAAATAGAGCGCGCAATTAAACCGAACACAAAGCTGATCTACATAGAAACACCTGCAAACCCGATGATTTCAATTACTGATCTTGAAACAGCTTCCAAACTTGCCCGCAGGAACAATGCACTTCTGGTTGTTGACAATACATTTATGAGCCCAGCGCTTCAGCAGCCCCTGAACCTGGGCGCCGATGTTGTACTCCACAGCATGACGAAATTCCTGAATGGTCATGCCGACGTAGTTGCAGGGATAATTGTTACTAAAGACGAAAAGATGTATTTGAACATGAGAAAAGTGTTAAACCAGCTTGGCGGCGTCATAGATCCGTTTAATTCATTTCTGGTTCACCGCGGTTTGAAAACGCTTTCTGTTAGAATGCATCGACACTGCGAAAACGCCCAGTTGATAGCAGAGTATCTGGAAAATCATCCGAAAGTAAAATGGGTTAGATACCCCGGCTTAAAAAGTCATCCTAATTATCAGGTCGGATTAAAGCAGCATAGAGGCCACGGAGGAATGATCTCCTTCGAGTTAAAAGGCGGTTTTAAAGCAGGAGAAACCGTGATGAACAGCGTTAAGCTTTCTCAGCTCGCGGTATCTCTTGGAGGCGTAGAAACTCTTATTCAGCATCCGGCGAGCATGACGCACCTTACAATGGGAGCAGAAGCAAGAAAGGCCGCCGGTATTACAGAAGGCCTTGTTCGGCTTTCGGTTGGCATTGAAGCGGCACAGGATATTATCGAAGATCTTGAGCAGGCGCTAAAAAAAATTGAAGAAAAGTCGACTGCAAAAGTCTAAGAAATAATTTTAGCCGCAAGACGGGTTATATTTTAACATTAATTATCATTACCCGCGCGAGTTTTTATTCCTGAAGGAATTTATTCGCTTTATTATTTTCGGCGGGCGGTAAATCCTCTCAGTTCCTTTGACGTCTAATTTTCAAACAAATCGGGGGCTTTATGCAGAAATCCTTTAAAACATTCCTTCTTATCCTTTCGATTACTTCTTTCCTGTTCAGTTCAATTACAGCACAGACCAAACTATATATACCGGGAAATATTCAAAAAGCTTATGGCAAAGGAACCCGTTCTTTCGACGGAAAACCCGGCCCGAATTACTGGATCAACCGATCGGACTATACAATAAAAGCAGAATTGATCCCTTCTTCAAGAACCGTTAATGGTCATGCCTGGATTACTTTTTACAACAACAGTCCCGACTCTCTCAATACATTTGCTTTCCGACTTTATCAGGATATGATGAAAAAGGGAAGCCCGCGCGACTTTTCAGTAAATCCACTTGATGTAACAGACGGGATAAAGATCGATACATTGATAATTAACAACAACGGAATTGACTTTAATTCAAAATCATACAGAGTTGTGCGAACCGGAACAAATCTTATCATCGCCAATTATCCGACCAAAGTACCGCCGAAAGGTTTTGCAAAAATCGAGGTGAGGTGGAGCGTTGTAATTCCAAAAGAAACTCGCATTAGAATGGGCGCTTATGACGAAAATACTTTCTTTGTTGCTTACTGGTATCCGCAGGTGGTAGTATATGATGATGTAGACGGCTGGGATCGGCAGGAGTATACGGGCAACACGGAGTTCTATAACGACTTCGGAAATTTTGACGTTGAGCTTACAGTGCCTGGCAATAATTTAGTGTGGGCGACAGGCGTCCTTCAAAATGCGGAAGATCTGTTACACCCGGAAGTTTTTAAGCGTTATCAGAAGGCACAGAATTCCGACGAGATCGTTGCGATTGTAACAAAAGAGGATTTAAGTAATAATTCTGTTACCAACGGTAAAGAAAAAAACATTTGGCACTTTAAAGCTGAAAAGGTTCCTGATTTTTCTTTCGGCACGAGCGACAAATATGTGTGGGACGGATCCGCGGTTGAAGTCGATTATACTACCGGCAGAAAAGTATTTGTTGATGCCTGCTATGAGCACGGCATAAAATATCAGGATGAGGTTGCTTTATTTGCCCGCCTTTCTATCGAATATCTTTCGAATGAATGGCCGGGCATTCCGTATCCTTATCCTAAGATGACAGTTTTTAACGGCGAGCAAACACGCGGCGGAGGAATGGAAACCCCGATGATGTGTAACAACGGCACTTATCCCAACAGAGCCGGACAGATCGGAGTTACTATTCATGAAATTTCACATACTTATATGCCGTTTTACATGGGCATAAACGAAAGGAAATATTCTTTTATGGACGAAGGCTGGGCCACATTCCTTACGTTCGATCTCGTTAAAAGAATGGAGCCGGATGGAGACGAGCTTCCGCAAACAGTCTCTATGCTTTCCATGCTTCTCGGAAATGAATATATGATTCCAGTTATGACTCCTTCTTATTCTAACAAGACACAGGGAACCGGACTTCTTTTCTATCAACAGCCCGCCCTCGCATATCTTATCCTTAGAGATTTTATGGGAGAGGAACTGTTCAAAAAAGCTCTTCACGATTACATGAACAACTGGAACGGAAAGCATCCCATTCCTTATGATTTCTTTTTTACGTTCGACCGGATTGCCGGGGAAGACCTCAGCTGGTTCTGGAAACCCTGGTTTTTTGAGACCGGATTTGCAGACCTCTCCGTTGATAGGGTTAATTTTGATAAAGAAAAAAATGCGACCGTAATTATTAAAAACCTGGGAAGCTATCCCGTACCGATCGATTTGAAAATAACATATAAAGACGGAGCAACCGAAACACTTCACAAACAGGCTAACGTTTGGAAAAGCGGGGATAGCGTCTATCGCTTTGATATTGGAAAAAGAAAAGAGTTTACGAAGATTGAATTAATCTCTCTACTCGGCCCGGATTCTAACAAGTCGAACAATCTGTATGAGCTTAAATAGATCCTAATAGTTTTTCTGTTATTAAGGAGCCGTACTAATATGTACGGCTCTCTTTTATCCCCGCCCCTCTTCAATTTCATTGTTATTGAATTTCAATATTCATAAAATTGCTTAACCAAGTTAAGGGACTTCCGGTGAAGAAATTATTTTTTCTCTTTTGCCTTTGGAATACAGCCGTTTTGCCGCAGCAGGAAATTATCAGCAGGAACGGCACTTATTATTTGTCCAACACCGTTATGATTAAGCTGAAAGAGAATTTGCGGGAGGGCTTGCTGCAATCGAAAATTGTGCGGGATATAACTCCCGTTAAACTTGAAAATGTATTTCCAAATGAATCTCCGGCGCTTTATAAATCGGCCGCGCCGCTTAGCAATATTTACAAGCTTGAATATTTATCGAACGACGACCCCGTGGAAGTTGCGTCACGAATTAAGAAAATTACAGGCATTCTGTGGGCCGAACCGAAATATGTCCGCCGGGTTGTCTATACGCCGAACGATACACGCTACAATTCGAATGAACAGAAAAATTTAAAAAGGATTTTTGCGGATTCCGCCTGGAGCATTTCGAAGGGGGATACGAATGTTGTTGTCGCAATAATTGATACGGGCGTTGACTGGACTCATCCCGATCTTTCCTCTAATATTTTTAAGAACAGAAATGAAATACCGGGCAATGGAACCGACGAGGATGACGGCGGCGCTTTTCCAGATGATACAAACGGCTGGGATTTCGGAGGACTTGACGGCACACCGGACAATAATCCCGTCGAAGATCCATCGTGGAGAAATTCATATCACGGAACACACGTGGCCGGGATTGCAGGCGCTTCAACCGATAATTCTATTGGAATTGCATCGATCGGATTCAACTGCCGAATTCTTCCTGTGAAAGTTTCGCGCAGCGATCTCCGCGACGCCAATGATTATCCGTTTGTTGTTTACGGTTACGAGGGGATACAATATGCGGCTGATAAAGGGGCCAAAGTAATTAATTGCAGCTGGGGCGGATACAGCTCGTCCGAGTTTGAACAGGAAGTAATTAATTATGCCGTTTCTAAAGGAGCGCTAGTAGTTGCCGCCGCAGGGAATGATGCCGAAGAGATTCCTTTTTATCCGGCAAGTTACTCAGGAGTTCTCTCGGTCGGATGGCTCAACACCGATAATGATACGCGGAGTATCGCGGCTAATTACGGAAAAACGGTTGATGTTATGGCGCCGGGTACTTCAATCCTTTCAACGTGGCAGCGCGACTCTAACAACAATAATCAGCTTTATGGTTATTCGGGCGGCTCTTCGATGGCATCTCCTCTTGTAGCAGGACTGGCGGGATTGGTCTTTTCAAAATTCGGGAATCAGTTTGTATCACCCCTTCAGGTTGCCGAGCAGATTAGGATTACCGCGGATAATGTTGATGCTCAGAATCCCGGCTATGAAATGCAGTTGGGAAGAGGCAGGATAAACGCGCAAAGAGCTTTGAGTGAAACAGGAAGTCCCTCTGTGCGTGGAATTAATGTAGCTTTTATAGAGATTGGAAACGGAAACGGAATTTATCAGGCGGGGGAAACAGCTGAAATTGATCTTACATTTATCAATTACCTTGCACCGACCTCTAATATTTATATAACATTGGAAAGCGATGATCCTGCCGTTGAAATTACTCAGTCGGTTTTTAATACATCACTAGGAACAATGGAGTCCGTTTCCAACGGCAGCAACAGATTCGGGTTTATTATAAAAGAAAATTCACCGGTTGATCACACGGTCAACTTTGTATTAAGATATTCCGCGACGGGATACTCGGATTTTCAGATTTTATCACTTAAGATTAATATACCGCTCGAAACACATTCAACAAGTAAAATACAGATGAGTATAACAAGCAAAGGCACTCTCGGATTTAACGACTACAGTTCAAATAAAGAGGGAGTCGGTTTCCGCTTCATGAACGGAGGGAATCTTATGTTCGAAGGGGCGTTTATGTTTGGTACATCCTCTTCGAAAGTAATGGATGCCGCCAGAATTGACCAGGCGCAGAGCGCTGATTTTAAAACAGTTTACCCGATCAAATTCGCTAGTCCCGGTGTTACGGCCTTTCAGGAGGGTTATACAAATTTTGACGACAGCGGAAACAATAACAGAATCGGAATATCGACGCATTTATATTCGTACAGCTATAACACACCTCCCGAAGAGAACTATATTATATTAAGGACAGCCCTCAATAATTCAGCCGGTCAGAACATAGAGAATCTTTATGCCGGATTTTTTATTGATTGGGATATTCCCGCCGAAGACTATGCAAATAACCGGACGCTTTATGACGCGGAAGGAAATTTCGCGTATGCATATAACACGAACAATCCGAATGTTTATGTTGGGACAGCTCTTATCTCGCATAATAATTTCGGTTACTACCCGATTAAGAACGATGCTTCTTCGGGTGAAGTTATATTGTTCGACGGCAACGGTTTTACGGATATCGAAAAATATACTACTCTTTCAAGCGGTTTGGCAAACAGCTCGCCCGTTTCAGGGGATATCTCTTATGTTGTTAGCGGAGGACCGTTCAGCATCGCGTCCGGACAAACAGAGAGCATCGCGTTTGCCATTGCAGCCGCATCAACATTAAGTGAGTTGAGAAGCGCGATTGTAAGAAGCAGGGAAAAATACAGGAACGACATTCCCACCGGAATTGAAAAAACAGAAGAGCCGCCAACTGACTTCAGCCTTGTCCAGAATTATCCCAATCCTTTTAATCCCTCAACAACAATAGAATATTCAATACCTTCCGAAGGATTTGTAACTTTAAAAGTATACGACACGCTTGGCAGAGAAATAAGAACGCTTATAAGTAAGTTTCAGGAACCGGGAAAATATAAAGTTGCTTTCAACGGATCTGATTTAAGCAGCGGAATTTATTTCTACACGCTGAAAACAGGCAACAGGATTAAATCGGCCAAGATGGTCCTTGTTAAATGACAGCAGACGATTCCGGATCCGGTAATTTTTATAAACGTAAACCGGTTTATTGCTGCAACTTTTTTTTGAAGCATAAGTCTAATTCTCACCGGTATAAATCCGGCTTCTGAAATTTATTCCGTTTACCTTTATTAATATCCCTATTCAGATTTAATTCAACAATAAAGAGCTTTAAGATGAATTTCATAAAGATCATTTATTTATCAGCATTTTTAATTTTGAACACTACAATTTTTCCTATGCAGAACATTCTCAGCTCTTCCGATACAACCAGCGGCTATGCATACTTCCCGTTGGGCGGCGGGCAGTGCGGGCTTCTGGAACATGATGCTTCCACCGGAATGAAGGACAACGCAAACATAAGCGAGTTTTCGAGGCAGGGTGTTGATTGCATCAGCATGGGCAGTTATTATAGCAGTCTCGACTGGAGTGGCAATGGTGTTTTAAATCCGGATAAATACCTGTATTTCATGATCGGCCCTCTAACAGTCGACAATATTATGGTTTTAAGAAAACAGGACCGGCTTAGCTTTAAAGCAATGAGAAACGGACCGGCACCGGATACAATTGCAGTATATTTTGTAGACCGGTACGGTAATCACACTTTACTTATAAAAACTTTTCTTTCTGATCAGGAATGGAAATCTTTCGTAACCGAATTACCGGTAACATTTATTCCGGTTATTTCCTCTATCAGGTTTTATGCATGGGGGTCAGCGGAATCTCAATCCGGTATTGTTCCGGGTATTTTGTCTGTGGATGATGTTCAGATCTCCTTTGGAATTACAAGCGCAGCCTCCACGGACCTGGAAGAAATTCAATTGCCGGAATCCTTCAAGCTGTACGACGCTTACCCCAACCCGTTTAATCCTTCAACAACAATTCAATTTAGAATTGATAAACCCGGCATGGTCCGGCTGCAGGTATATAATACGCTCGGAAATGAAGTCTCTGTAATTGTAAACGAATTCAGGGAGCGGGGAATCTATTCGGAAAAATTTGACGCCGGTTCTCTTGCGAGCGGTATATACTATTACCGTCTTACGGCTGGAAATCATTTAGAAACGCGGAAGATGCTGCTGATAAAATAAAACTAGAGAGTCATCAGAAATGCTAATGAGTTCAGGATAAGTGTTTTAAAACCTTTGTTTCCGTAGGCCTGTTTGTCGTGACCGGGCATAAAGTAAACCACCTTTGATTTCTTGTATGTATGAATCCATCCGATGATCTCGCCGCTCTCCCGGTAATCTGTTTTAAGAAGGGGAATTACGTATTTCTGTACCCGGTAATTTAAATAGGTTTCGTCGTGGATTTCGAAATCTTCCATATCTTTTGTTACCGGATGATTCTTATCAATTATTTTCACAAGGAAATCCTGGTCGTGTTTATAAGTTGAAGCTCCGTATTTTTTCCCCCCGTCTTCATAAGCTTTATGAAAATAGCGCCCGCCTACTATTTTTTCGTACTCATCCCATTCCTGGTGAGAAACAATTGAGTGGTGTAAAAAGAGGACGCCGATTCCTGACTCAAAAATATTTTGAAAAGATTTTTTCTGTGTTTCATCTATCGGCTGATAAGAATCATAGAAAACCACAACGCCATATTCACTCATTTTATCACGATCAAAAAGATCGAAAGCAGCCGGTTTAGAAATTGTATCGTAGTCAAATTTCTCGAAGAGGGGATAGAAAGTTCCGGCATCAACATTCTTTCCGCCGGTTACAATTAATATTTTTTTGTTCTGCGGCAGTGCGACAGAGCAGATAAAAAAAAGGAGGAATAAAATCAGGTTTAGCCGTTTCATAGAGCTCTAATTAAAGTTGAGGGTTAATTTAATTATTTCGGGGCGGCTTCCGGTTCTAATTGGCGGACCCCACGTTCCGACTCCAGAGGAAACATAATAGTGTGTTCCTTCTATTAATCTGTAACCCCATGCAATCTCGTAAATTTTTTCAACAATGTAATTTATGGGCCAAAGCTGGCCGTTGTGTGTATGGCCCGAGAGCTGCAAATCGATCCCGTTATTACGCGCGTCGTTTAATTGGAACGGCTGATGGTCCATAAGAATTAAAGGTAGCGATTTATCCGCGCCCACAAGAATTTCTTCAAGCGGTTTTCTCGTATAGTCGGCGAACCTCCGGCTGTCCCGATCTGCCCGGCCGACAATGTAAAGCGAGCTGTCGATTTTTATATATGAATCTATGAGCATCCTGATATTATGATTTGTGAGATAGTCGACCGCATCTTTTACACCGCCGATATACTCGTGATTACCCGTGATACCGAAGACTCCGTATTTGGCCTTAAGTTCAAGAAGTGCCTCGCCTACATTATCCCGAAGAACGGGTTTTATATCCTCATCGATTATATCTCCCGCAAGCAGAATAATATCAGGATTCTGCTTGTTGATCTTGTCTACAATCCTGTAAGCAAAATTCTTTCCGTTAACAGTTCCGAGATGCAGATCCGAGGCCATTACAATGTTAAGAGATTTCAGGTCGCCTGCTTTCTTGTCGAGATTAATGGCATACTTCTTTATCGCTACGAGGCGGGAATTAAAAAAACCGCCCGTTACAATTATCAACACAAGAACTGAAACAATTAATGCAAGGGTTTGCTTTAATTTATCCGGATTAGCTGTTACTGCATTAGGTATAATCGGCAGGAAATAATTTATTATTCTTACTGCATCGATAATTATCAGCATCAGTAACGAATAAAACATAATTGCAATCCAGAAGGAGCCGACCCAGACCAGGAAATCGCTTACATACCAGACCCAGTAGTTTTCCAGGAAACGGCCGACTATATATGATAGGACTACAAAAACAAATATTATTGTAAAAATTGTTTTGTACTGATCTGGTACAATTGAAACGACTCTCCGGAAAATGTAGTAATTAACAATTCCGTAAACGGAGAAGACTATACCGAAAAAAATTATTGCCTGTTGAAGTTTCATACCTAATTAACCGAAAATGTAAAGGGATGGTTCAAAATTAGAAATGATATATCAGAATGGCTAACAAAAAGAGAGCGGAAGTAATCCGCTCTCATATTATCTTACTTATAGACCGTTGCTTACGTTTATATCAACCCGGTCGTTAACTCTGGAAGTGTTCTGGAAATTATTAAAATTGTAGCTTAGAGTGATATTGAATACCGGGGCTTCAGGACGTGCTGAAAAATACATATCTGTTCCGCCTCCCGCTTTCGAGAAAAGTTTAAACTGTCCGGTGTTGAACAGATTTTGTGCTGTAGCGGTAACAACAAGTCTCTTTTCAAAAAACTCCTGACGCAGTGAAAGAGTCAGATTAACCAGCGGATCAATTTCTCCCTGAAGAGTCTTCTGTTTAGCAGAATAGAATAACATAACCTGGAACCGGGTGCTGGGCGAGAAATGAATTGTTGAGCGGAGACGGGACGACCAGACAAATCCGTTCTGTTCATATGATTCGTTCTGTAATATTCCCTCGAGGTGTGTTTTGTATATATTAATTGAAGGGTCAATCCGGAACCATTGAGCCAGTGAAATGCCGGCCGATAATTCCGAACCGATCGAATATGTCTCGGCAATATTTCCGAACGACAAGTTCAACCTTCCATCCTGGCCTATAAAGGCAACCTGCTGAATAGTGTTCGTTGTACTTCTGTAATATGTTTGTGCAGACAAAAACACGCCGCTGATTGTGTTCTGATAATTAAGTTCAAATGAATTTACCAATTCTGGTTTCAACTCCGGATTTCCGATTACCAGAGCATATGAATCGGAATAATTGGGGAAGGGATTTAGAGAACCCTCAAAAGGCCTATTGATCCTTCGGCTGTAACTCATTTGGAGCTGCTGCAGCGGATCAATCTTTTTCAAAAGATTCAATGATGGGAAAAGATGAATCTGGTTGTATGAATATTCTTTATCAAGGGTTATCTGATTAAGTAGCCGGTCTGTCTGCTCGGCCCTCAGTCCTATCTGGTAGTCGAGACCGATTGCTTCAAGGTTGTTCGAGTATGTTGCGAAAGCAGAATAGATATTGTTCCTGAAATCGAATTTATTTGTATAGACCGGATCAACTGACCACTGGCCGGCAGCCCAGTCGTATCTTCTAAAAAGGTAATCGAAATTTCTGTAGGCAAGGTTAGCCTGAAGGCCGGCTTCAAACTTTGATTTGTCGCTGATCTTATAGGAATAATTTAGTTTGAATCTCCCGTCGTTTCTTTTTGTATCATTATTGTTTTGAATAGTAACCGGGTTTAACGACCAGTTTTCGTGATTAATGTCGGTTAAGTATTCTCTTGCAGTCTGAAGATTCGGTTGAGATACATTTGAATAAACTGCTTCGAACGTAAGTTCATCAATCTTGGGATTAAACTGGTGGTTGAAGTAAAGAATCGACTGATAATACCGCGCTGTAACCTCCGATAATTGCTGATTTGTTGTGTATTTTTTCATATTCGAGGCGGTGCTCGGCTGGTCTTCGCCATTTAATATAAACGTTCCATTGAAGGCGACACGTCCGATTGAATTAGTAAAAGAAATTCCGGTAACCGGACTGAAGGTATAATCTATTCCGACTTTTGCGCTGTAGTTCTCTCTTCGGAATCTCTGATTTATTTCCGCCCTCTGGTAGAGCATATCGGTTGCCGTCGGTGTAAAACGGTCGTAATCCTGTTCGTTTGTATTGTTGAATAATCTATAATCACCGTTTCCGGTTAACGCCCAGTTACCCGATTTATAATTTATAGTAACATCGCTGTTGTACTTGGATCTGGAACCGATACCCCCGTTAAGAACGCCCGACATATTATCGTAAGCAGATACTTTTGTAACAATGTTAACGATACCGGCAGCACCCTCGGCATCATATTTAGCCGATGGATTTGTAATTAACTCAATATTGTCGATTATATTTGCGGGTATTTGCCTCAACGCGTCTGCCCCCTGAAGTACTCCGGGCCGTCCGTTTACAAGAACTGTAAAATTAGAGCTTCCGCGCAGAGTAACATTACCGTTCTGATCCACCTGGATCGACGGATGATTCTGCAATACATCGAGAGCCGTTCCGCCTGCCGCAGTATTATCTTTGCTTACGTTTATCACCCTTTTGTCAAGATGATATTCTTCGGTCGGTTTTTCTCCAACAACATTCACCGCATCAATTGCAATTTCGGTCGGATTTATTTTTACAACACCGAGAGAGATCTCCTTTTTATCCGGTGTTATGGCGATGTTCGGAATAATTGTTTTGTCGTAACCGATAAAACTTACTTTTACATAATAGGTGCCTTCAGGAATATTCGGTATGAGCAGCTCGCCGTTTTTTCCCGAAGCGCTGCCAGTAATAAAAGTTGAATCAGCAGATTTGTGGACGGTAACATTGGCATATTCAACCGGAATGTTGTTTTTTCCGTCCATAATAACAGCTTTTATAATCCCTTTTTTCGTGTCGATTTTTTCTCCGCCGGGCAAAAACGTTGACGAATAAAGAGATGTAGTAAAGATTAGAAGCAACAAGAGCTTTTTCATTTATCCCCCCGATTAAATTTATTTTACTACCCTATAGACGAGGAAAGCTCGAAAAAAGTTACCGAGGGATAAAAATTTTATATAAGCGGCCGGATTAACCGATCCAGCCGCCTTATAAGTCGGCAATTGTTTTGTGCGGTATTATTCTGATTCAATTCCCGCGAGGTCTAAAATGCTTTGCGGTGTTGTCGGTTCGTTTCCGAAAAAATCTCTTTTCTTTCCCGCTGTAATTGCCCACCGGTGAATCCATGAAATGCCGTTATTTTTAATAAACCTGTCGGCGGTTTCGTAAGCAGGGTCTTTAAGAGCTTCCTCCAGGGAGATAAATTTATAATTCAGGGACCGGATCATTTCGCAAAGCTCATGGTAATAATCCGCATTTAGAGAATTTGCATGAATCAGAAGAATGTGTGAAATATCTCTTCCGAACAGGGATTGTGCCTGTTCCTCCCAGTATAAGAGTTTCTCTTTCATATAGCGGATATATTCTTCGCCCACATATTTCATAAGAGCTACATTATTATCGAGCCGGACTTTTTCATAAGCAGCGGCAAAGATCCACTCGGAATTATCAACCGACACCGGTGCAACTGTGTATCCGCTCTCTTTAAGGAAAGATTCAATCCGGTTTTTTGTTTCAAGGGAAGTGCCTGTATGAAGAAACGGGTGTCTGAAGAACCGGAGTTGTTTACCGCGCTGGTTCATCAACTTTCGCGTTACAATTTCACCGCGCTTAATATTTTCGATGAATTCTTCCGGCGGAATCCGGTTAGCGCTTTGATGACCGTATGTATGGTTGCCAAGCTCAAATCCGGCATCGAGCCATTTTGTTAGTAATCCGGTCTTGGAGCTATCGGGACTGCCGTCTGTATAAAGTTTATCCTCATTTACAAATCCAATAACAGGGGCTCCCTGCCGGACAAGCTGATTTAACAGCCTGTCTGTTAAATCCCCGTATTCCTTCCTGTCATAATGAATGATACGATTTAAAGGAAGGTCGTCTATTGTAATCGCGATATTTTTTGTCTGGCCGGATGTTGTTAAAGTATAAAGCAGAGACAGGAATAGAAATTTATTCATTGTTTGTATCCCCCCGATTTATTTTGTGTTGTTATGATAAAATAGAATTAATTTGAACGGTATGAAATTTTTCCTCCAACAATAGTGAATAGCACGTCAGTACTCAAAATATCGTTATCAGAACAGGTTAGAAGATTTTTCGAAAGCACAACAATATCGGCAAGCTTGCCGATAGATAAAGAGCCTTTTAAATTTTCTTCGAAAGATGTAAAGGCCCCGTTTATCGTATATGATTTCAAAGCTTCAAGGCGCGACATTTTCTGATCCGGATAAAACTCATCACCACCGGAAGATTTTCTTGTAACGGCAGAATAGAAACATTTTATAGGATCAACATCTTCAACGGGCGCATCTGTCCCGTTGCATATACGCGCACCACTATCTATCAGTTTTTTCCACACATAAGCGCCCTCGGCAGCGCGGACATCGCCGATTCTTTCGGGAACGAACGTTGCATCGGAGGTGCAGTGAACGCTCTGCATCGCCGGAATTACCCCAAGCTCTGCAAATCTCGGAATATCAGCTTCCGAAAGATGCTGCGCGTGTTCAATGCACCAGCGTAAATCCTTTTTATTCGGATGTTTTGAAAAAGCATCTTCATAAATATTTAGAACCTCGCGGTTGCCGCGGTCTCCAATGGCGTGAATCCGCATTTGAAAACCGTTTTGAATAGCGAGCTCGGAAACTTTTTTAAGAGTTTCAATTGGCGTAACATTGGATCCCGAGTGGGTTTGCAGATCCGTATACGGCTCAATCATCCATGCGCCGCGGGAACCGAGCGCCCCGTCGACATACTGCTTTATTGAACGGACGGTTAGAAAATTATTTGCATATCCGATCAGTTTGTAGTTGTTCAATTTTTCTTTCATATTGTCGTATGAGTCGCCGATCATAATATTAAGCCGAAGCATAAGTTTATTAGAATCGGCCTGTTCCTTAATAAGATCAATAAGTTCGAAAGTTTCGCCGGCATCGTGAAAAGACGTTATTCCCTTTCGGAGAGATTCTTCCGAGGCAAGACGGATCTGGCTTATATAATCGTTCCGTATTTCCGCCGGTGTTCTGCTGTTAAAATAATCGTTGTAAAGATTAGCGATCAGGTTTTCGGCGTTTTCTTCAAAAACCCCAACGGGAACCCCCAATGAATCACGAATAATTGTACCTCCAACCGGATCTGGTGTCGATTTGGAAATTCCGGCGAGATCCATTGCTTTCCGGTTTGCAAATATTGCGTGTCCGCTCGCGTGGGAAAGCATAACGGGATTGTTCGGAGAAGCTTTGCTTAATTGTTCATGAACGGGATATCCATGAACGTTCGGGAAAGGAACCGGATCAAATTTTTCCTGGTGCCAACCTCTTCCCAGGATCCATTCACCGGGCCTTGCCGTCTCGCAGGCCTTAGCTACAATTGCAATAACTTCATCCCAGTTCTTAGCATTCCTCAAATCCAGTATTTGTTTCGATTTCCCAAGTCCCAGAAAATGCGCATGACTTTCAATAAATCCCGGCATCACAAATTTTCCTTGGAGATCAATCACCTCAGTTGAATCGCCGGTGTAATATTCGACCTCGTCGGATGATCCGACAAACAAAATGCTTCCGTTTTTAATCGCGATTGCTTCCGCAGACGGAATGGATTCATCCATGGTCGCAATAATTCCGTTTGTAAGTACCAGGTCCGCAGCTTCTTTCACTTCTTTTCCTCCGCAACTTTGAAAAAAGGTTAGCAAAACGAGACTAACTAAAACAGGGAAAAACTTACTTTGTAATTTCATCATTACATTCCCGAATTTGTCTTAAATCAATTTATTAATATCTGAATTCAACGGCTACCTCGAAGATATAATCATCTCTGGATAAAGCGGGTATTTTTTTAATCCGATCGTAATCAATTAAAATTTTTGAATCCCCAAAAAAGTAATAAGCAATTCCGGCAATAAATCTTTCGGACTCTCTCAAAATATTTTGCGCCCCGGATGAAAAATAATCGTATCGACCGATCAGACTTAGTTTTGTCCCGGGTATATTGAAATCGGCAAAAAATGAGTATCCTTTATTTGAGGGGGGCTTACCGGATTGATCGAGTCGGCTGCCGTCTTCAAATCCTTTACCCGTATAATAAATCGCAGTGGCATCAAAAAGTCTGCTTTCATACGAGATTATCCCCGCGGCAACACTGTGTTCCGGGGAGGAAGCAATGTTTCCTTTTCCGTAAGTTCCGGCAAAACTTAATTGAAGGCCCGGCAGATAATCCGGAACCGGGCGAAGCGACAGCCTGCCGTCTAAAGTTTTGTTTTCATTTTTTTCGATAGCGTGATAACCGCCTCCGTTATAAATCCCGACGGCAATACTTCCGTATTTTCCGGGAAAGTTGTTACTTACATTTTTTTGATATTCTTCGCTCAGTTCTCCCCCGAGGAGGGAAACAAACCCTATTCCGTAATCAGCCGAACTTAGCAATCCGTATCTTTCAAGGAACATAGTGCCCTGAACACGGTAGCGGTTGATCGACTGCTCAAAATCGATCCAGGGACGGCTGACCAATCCGAATTCAAGGTAAGGCTTATGAAAAAAACTTCCGCCTTCAAACTGGTAGCGCAGGAAACCGTATTTAAGACGAATCTCGATGTCTCCCTCGCCATCACCTTCCCGGTCAACCACCACATCCTGTGTAATTCTTGCCGAGAACCGGTCGTCGAACTTTTTCTGGAAAGTAATATATCCCCGTTTAAGAAGGAATTCGTTGTCGGTTATGTTATTGAATCTTCCGCTCTGATAGGAGATGAACCATTGACCCGAGAATTTTATATCGTTAAAAAATTTTTTAATTAAATCCTCGAATCCGTTCTCTTCGGACTGTGCCGAAAGAGAAAGAGCTGAAAGCAGATTTAAGATTAACAAAAAAACTATCGTTCTTTTTTTCATTCAATCCCGCCAATCTATTTTCTGTTTACTAAAATTACACCGCCGATAATTATCAAACCGCTTACAAAAGTTAATAAACTTATTTCTTCATTTAAAAAAATCCACGCGGTAAATACTGTGACGAAAGGCTCCAGATAAAGAAAGGCCCCGACTTTAGAAGCCGGCATTCGGCTTAGTGATTCCGCCCAAAAAACATATGCAATTCCGGAGCATAAAAGACCGAGAAACAAAATAGAAGTCCAACCGGCAGCCGTTAGATTAATAAGAGCTGAAATATTCTCCGCGGTTAATGCAAAGGGCACAACTATTATTGACATCATTATAAACAAAAACAGGATTGTCATAATCGGAGAGTATTCAATTGTAATCCTTTTTCCAACAAGGGAATAGACGCTCCATGTAAAAGAACTCATCAGAACTAGCAAATCACCTTTGTTTGATATCAGATCGATCGAGGTAACATCACCCTTACCGACAAGCAATAGAAGACCGCCGAATGCCACCAGTATACCGAAAATCTGAATAGGGGAGATTCTTTCCTTGAAAAATAAAAATCCCAGTAGAACCATAAAGACCGGGGTAATCCCGATAATCCAGCCGGTATTGGAAGCGGAAGTATATTGAAGCCCGGTAACCTGAATCCATAGATGAAACGATGCAATTAATGAAAGTATGAATATCCGGCCGTGATTTTTAAGATTAACAGAAAAATTTTTTTTCTGATGTATGGCGATCGAAGCCAGAAGGCTTATAGCAAGAACCTGTCTTAAAAATATTATAAGCAGCGGCTCGAGTTCTTCAAGCGCCTGTTTTGTGGCAATGAAAGAAGCGCCCCAAAATATTACGGAAACAATCGGCTTCCAGTATTCTACTAAAAAACCGGCGGTCGCGGTTCTGTTTGGTTTTTGTTTGTCTAAACTCACGGCAAAAATTAACAATTTCTTTCTTAAACATTCAAAGCAGATACCCGCTTGAAATTAACTATTCGGGGTTTTTTAAGTTGCTTTCTGAAGGAAAATAAAATTATCTTTGATTTGATTCATAAAAAAAGTTCATATTATAAACCGGGGCGGAACCTGCTGATGGGCATCGAAATAAAAGAAGTAAAATCGAAATCAGATCTAAAAAAATTCATAACATTTCCCTATAAACACTATTCGAGCAATAAATTCTGGGTACCGCCTCTCTTAATGGATGAAAATAAAAATCTGGATGCCGATAAAAATCCGGCATTCGATTTCTGTGAAGCATCCTACTGGCTTGCATTTAAAGACGGACGTGTTGCAGGCAGAATAGCCGGAATTATTAATAACCGGTACAATGAAAAAGTCGGAAAGAAAATTGCAAGATTCGGTTATGTAGAGTTTATTGACGACAGCGAAGTTTCAACTCAACTTTTTAAAACAGCGGAGGAGTGGGCGAAGAATAAAAACGCAGAAGCAATTCACGGACCGCTCGGCTTTACCGACATGGATCCGGAAGGGATGTTAATTGAAGGGTTTGAAGAGCTTCCGACAATCGCGACCATTTATAATTTTCCATATTACCCGGCCCACATAGAAAAACTTGGTTATCAAAAAGATATAGATTGGATGGAGTACGAACTCGTTCCCCCGAAAGAAATTCCCGAAAAGGTTGAGAGAATTGCAAAAGCAGTTCTTGAAAGATACCGTCTCCGAATGCTTGAAGTAAAAAAAGCCAAAGATCTTCTACCTTACGCCCATGAAATATTCCACGTTCTAAATGATGCGTATAAAGATATTTACGGATTCGTTCCGCTAACCGAAAAGCAGATCGATCTATATGTAAAACAATATTTCGGTTTCATAAAGCCGGGATTTGTGCCGGTTGTGGTAAATGAAAAGAATGAAGTTGTTGCATTCGGAATTACAATGCCCTCGTTATCCAAGGCATTTCAGAAAGCAAAGGGAAAATTGTTTCCGTTCGGATTGTTCTACATTTTAAAAGCATTGAGAAAAAACGACCGCGTTGATCTGTACCTTACCGGAGTACGGCCGGATTATCAGGATAAAGGAGTTAACGCAATAATGATGTATGAAATCAACAAAATCTATATTGCCAACAACATTTCTAAAGCAGAATCTAATCCCGAACTGGAAACCAATACCAAGGTTCAAGCACAGTGGCGTCATTATCAGGGAAGGCAGCACAAAAGACGAAGATGCTATATCAAGCATTTTTAAATACGAAACAATCAGTTAAAAAATAATTTAAAATAAATTACCCCGGCCGGAGGTTATCTCTTATTTCCCGTAACGCTTTTTCTAGACACCACCTTTTTTTCCGATGAAATATTTATCGTCGACTTTAAATCTTCGGGAAATGAATCCCCATCATAAATAATTTTTTCCAGAAAGAGCCCGGACGGAGGAGCTGTATATTTTGCCGGAGTGGGCGACGCGTGTTCTAAAAAATATTTTATGTCGTTATGTGTAAGCTTGCCCCTTCCAACTTCAACGAGAGCACCAACCATTCGCCGGACCTGTTTCCACAGGAAATGCGATCCGGTTATTCTTATCAATATTAAGTCTCCCTCTTCTTTCACCTGAACGCTTTCGATAAGAACTTTTGTCGACTTCTCTTCGTCGTCTTTATCGGCAAAAGAGACAAAATCGTGCATTCCGACAAACAATTGTGAAGCGTTATTCATCTTCTCAAAATTAAGTTGATCTTTAATCCACCAGACAAAGTTCTTGCCGAATGAAGTTCTTCTTCTGGCCACCTGATAGAGATATATTCTGCTTTTCGCATCGTACCGGGCATGGAATTTAGGATCCGTTTTTTCTACCTCAAGCAAATTGATGTCCGCCGGTAGTTCATCATTGATTTTAATCCTGATTATTTCCGGGGCGAGCATTGTTTTTACGTCGAGGTGAGCAATCTGCCGTAGCGCATGAACGCCGGCGTCGGTCCGTCCCGAACCGTAGATTTCAATCCGCTCCCCTTTAAAAACAATTCCGGCAGCCTCATAGAGTTTACCCTGAACGGATTTCGAGTTTTTCTGCATTTGCCACCCGCTATAGCGGGTTCCTTCGTATTCGATATAAAGTTTAAATCGTGCCATAATTATTTTGTAGTAAAATGCCAGAGCGGTCCGGTTACAATAGAACCGTCTGTTAATACTTCGTCGATTCTCCAGTAATAAGTGGAGTTTGGTTCAAGCATTGGAGTATCAAAAAAATTCTCATTTTGATTTCTGATAAAAATTGGTTCACCGGGTGCATGAGTCCCGGTTTTTAATTTTTCCCCCCTCTTTAATGCCTGCGGATAAATAGATTTCCAGAAATGCACATTAAAGGAAACTGAATTACGCGAAGGGAGCCACTTCAATTTTGCTGACAAGTCGATTTTATACAAGCCGTTTCTTGGTGCCGGCAAAGATATGAAGGAAAGAACCGGCGTCATTTCATTTTCGGGATCCCATTTATTATCAAATGTCCATTTCGCATCGATCGTTTCAGGGGCGGGCTGATTCTCAGCTTCAAAAAGATTGTCCCCGAACCAGTCATAATCGCCGCCAATACGGCTGCAGTTATAAAAATAATGACGCGCCCCCCATATCCATGTCTTAGCATTCGGCGAGACAGGCCAGTAGATTGGAATATCGGCCATGTTTCCGGAGAAGACGCAATCGAGCAGATAAAACTGAGCGTCACGGTGATGCCTTCCGAGCGGAAATCCGGGAACACCGTCGAAGAATGAATAGCGGATAACAAATTTTTGATCTTTATTCTCTGAACCGTTGTGCCAGAGCGATGCCGATAAATTGTGACCGTAAAACCTGCTGTCGGTTACGTAACACCAGCCCTGCGGACAAACGTAATCGACCCAGCCTTCGAAGTAACAATTATTGTGATAATACATTCCGTTCGGATGCCAGAGGGCAACCGTATCTCCGCCATCGGCAATTATATTGCAGTTGATAAAAATTATTTTTGTACCCCACCCGCGGATGGCAAACTGGTGATCGTGATCGCCGTATAGCGAACCGTAATTATTGTGAACAGTAATGTTTGCTAGCGTGAATCCGGTAACCGCAGAATCAATATTAATGGTACCCGAACCCCAGTCGGTTCTATCTTTCCCGGATAGCCAGTTTTTCCGAAGTTCCGCAAATACAATTCTAGTGCTGTCGCGGTCTTCTCCAACAATCGCAATGTTGCTTTTTGTTATGAACAATTTTTCGTTATAAGTACCGTTCTTTACGAGGATGACGAATGTTTTGATGTTCTGCGCAGGAGCAGAGTTAAGCGCCTCTGTTACTGTTCTGAAATTACCTTTCCCGTCTTTTGAAACAATTATATCTGCACGTTCGTTTGAATAAACAAAATTAAAGCAAGCGGAAACACCAATTAAGATCAGTATTAGTAGGGTGTTTTTATAGAGCTGAGAAATCATCAACAACCCTTATTTATTTGATAGTTAAAATAACGATCCATATCTTAAAATTACATATTAGAGAAAGGAAATGTGTTATGGGTAAATACGATCCGCGGGTTGATGCTTATATTGCTAAGTCGCAGGAATTTAGCAGACCGATTTTAGAGCACCTCAGAGTACTTGTACATAAAGCTTGTCCCGAAGTTGAAGAAACCGTGAAATGGGGCTTTCCTCATTTCGATTATAAGGGGATGATGTGCAGCATGGCTTCATTCAAGCAGCATTGCGCGTTCAGTTTCTGGAAGGCCTCTCTTATGAAAGATAAAAAGCTGGTTGAAAACGCAAGGTCGGAATCTTCAATGGGGCACCTGGGCAGAATCACCTCGCTTAAAGATTTGCCGAAGGATAAAATTCTGATTTCGTATATAAAAGAGGCGAAAAAACTTAATGATGAAGATGTAAAACTTCCCCCGAGGAAATCGATTCAGTCAAAAAAAGAAATTGCTGTGCCCGATTATTTTATAAGAGCCCTAAAGAAAAAAAGATCCGCAATAAAGAACTTCGGAGATTTCAGCCCATCTCATAAAAAAGAATATATTGAATGGATAACCGAGGCAAAAACCGAAGAAACACGCAGCAAAAGAATATCAACCGCGGTAGATTGGATAGCCGGAGGAAAACCGAGAAACTGGAAATACATGGAGAAATAAAAAAGAAGACTTATACAGAGTCATATTCTTTCTATATTCATTGTTGGTAAAACAGGGCATTCATCAAAATCCAGCATTGCGTTAAAGAGCTTTATCTTCTCAAAATACTTTAAGTCAATAATCCTGATTTCACCCTCTCTTACAATTTTTCTCTCCAGGAGGTTTGCGCGCCGGGTTCCAGATAGAAGAGGTGTTGATGGGGTGATCCAATCTTTACCGTCAAACAGAGCAACGTTTGAATATGACGTGTCGGTAATCAGTCCGTTTTTAATTATCAGAATTTCTTCGTCAAACGAGCAGTCGGCCTGCGTAATAAGCTCTTCCAGCCGGGATCTGTCGGAATATTTATATCCGTAATCAATATCGTTGCACTCAACCGTGATTAATCGGTTGACCGGCTTAATAATGTATCTAGAAAAACTTATGCTTCTGATCGAAGAATCATAAACAACTTTACACTTGCATACACCCGCGGAATAATCTGCAGAGACCTTGATGATTTCCTCAAGATATACAGTCTGATCAATATTGAAGAGGTTCCTGCGCGATAAATTAAACCGGTCGTTATGGTAACGGATGTTCTGTACAGCACCATCTTTAACTTTAATTGTCTCAAATAATAGGGACATATACTTTATCAATTAACTCCTGATATTCGTTTTCCGGCTTGCTTGCGAAAGTAATACCGCCGCCGCTTTTAAAGTAAAAAAGGTCACCGGTTTTCTCTATGAACCGTATCATCACAGCGCTATCGAGGTTTAAGCCGTCGAAGATTCCGAATACACCGGTATAGTAATCCCGGTTATAAATCTCAGCCGATTTAATTATTTCGACTGTTTTTTTCTTTGGCGCACCGCTGATAGAACCCGCGGGCAGTAACTTAAAAATAATTTCCCCTATTCGCGAATTGTAATCACCCGGCAGTCTGCCGCTGATTTTCGAGCTGACCTGCAGCAGATTCTTCTTGTTCGTAATTATTTTGTCAATGTACCGGAAACTTTCAACTCTCACATCTGTTGCTATTATACTGAGATCGTTTCTTATCAAATCAACAATTGTATTGTGTTCGGCCAGTTCTTTCCCATCGCCGAGGATTTTTTCGGCAGCATCGGGAATTGATGCATCGATTGTTCCCTTCATGGGAAAAGAATAAATTCTTCCGTCATTTATTTTGACAAAGCTCTCCGGCGAGAAAACAATAAACCGGTCTTCAAAAAACAGTTTATATTTTGCCCTGCTGATAAAGAAAAGTTCTTTAAGCGAATAATTTGATTCTATTTGAGTCGGGAAAGTAAGATTACAGAGATATGTGTTGCCCGCAAGAATGTTTTTCATTACAACATTGAAAGAATCAACGTAATCATTATATGAAATCGGCTTTATTTTAAAATCGAGTTTTGAGTTTAAAACAGAATCATCGTTATAATTCGACAGATTTTTTAACCGGTACTTAATCTTATTTTTATTCACTTTGTCGAGTTCGATTATGACCGGATTTTTCATCTCGAAATCGATAATAAACAGGAAGGGGATTTTTAAAGTCCCCAGACGGTTCATTAAATTTATGGCGGTGGTTCTATTTTCCATTGTTAAGTTTATATTAGCCGTAACTAATTTATAAAAATCTCTCAAATGAAATTGCTGGTTGTGGATAATTATGACTCGTTCACTTACAATCTCGTAGAACTTGTAAGAAAAATCGGTGTATGTGAATGCGCGGTTGAAAAGAGCAATGAGCTCAGGATAGAAAAAGTTGCCGGATTCGACAAAATATTGTTTACTCCCGGACCGGGGCTTCCGGAAGATTTTCCCGCAATGTTCGAAATCCTGGAAAGATATTCCGGTACAAAAAGCATCCTTGGTGTTTGTCTTGGCCACCAGGCAATAGGGAAGTTTTACGGCGCCAAGCTTATAAATTTTAATAATGTTGTCCACGGAATTTCAAAGCCTGCCAGGGTGATCGACCGAAACGGGCGCCTCTTCAAAGGGCTTCCCGAAGTGATTAATGTCGGCTTGTATCATTCGTGGTTTGTTTCAAAGGAGAATTTTCCGCAACAGCTCAAAATAACAGCTGTAACAGACGAAGGTATTATAATGGCCATCTCGCACAGAACGCTTGATCTTAATGGTGTTCAGTTTCATCCCGAATCAATTATGACTTCTCATGGAGAAGCAATAATAAGAAACTGGCTTGGGCTATAAACGCAAACTATTAGTTCATTCCAAAGCTCATAAATAGTTATTTTTGAATCAAATATTTTTACGTTTGGTTATCAAGAATATTATTGGGAATTGTATGAAAAACATTTCAAGTTTTTTTTATCCAGAAACTATTTGTGTGGCGGGCGCTTCGACAAAAGAAAAAAGCATTGGTTATGAATTGTTGAGAACGATTAAAAATTACGGTTATAAGGGAAAAATATTTCCGGTTAATCCGAAGGCCGGGGAGATTCTTGGATTTAAATGTTACCGTTCGATTGATGAAATTACAAATCCAATAGATCTTGGAATTGTAGTTGTGCCGAAACAATTTGCTGAGGAAACGATCGACGCCCTACTCATGAAAACCACCGGTTCAATAATTCTGATTACCGCCGGTTTTAAAGAGATCGGTAAAGAAGGAGAAGAGGTTGAAAATAGACTTATCGCTAAAATAAAATCTCACGGCGCCAGAATGGTTGGACCAAATTGCATGGGCGTAATAAATACGCTTGACGATGTAAAACTAAACGCAACGTTTGTAGCAGAAAAACCGGAGACCGGCGCAATCGGATTCCTTTCCCAAAGCGGAGCACTCGGCGCCGCGGTGCTTAACTCGTTGCGCGAAACTGATATTAAGTTTGCTCATTTTATAAGTGTCGGCAATAAAGCCGATATCAACGAGAATGATATTTTAGAGTTCTGGCAGAACGATAAAAACATTAAGACGCTTACATTTTATCTGGAAAGCTTTGTGAACGGCGAAGAATTTATTCTTCCGTTCATGCTTGGCAAGGTAACAAAGCCGACTATTATATTGAAAGCCGGTAGAACCGAGAGCGGAATGAAGGCCGCCTCTTCTCATACCGGCGCGCTTAGCAGCAACGATAAAATAACAGAAGCGCTTCTTAAACAGTCGGGCATCATCCGCGCAGAAAACCTGAACGAACTTTTTAATACGGCAAAAGGATTTGAGAACTTCCCGATTCCGCAAGGAAATTCAATTGCTGTTGTTACAAATGCCGGCGGACCGGCAATCCTCTGTGTTGATAAAATTGAAAAAGAGGGACTAATACTCGCCACTTTCTCAGAAGAAACGCGAAAAAAACTTAGAGAGGTAGTTCATCCCGAGGGGAGTGTATCCAATCCGGTTGACCTGTTGCCGGGAGGAACAGCGGAAATTTACAGAAAGGTAAATGAGCTAGTTGCGTCGGACGAAAACGTTGATGCGGTAATTTCGATCTTTGTAGAACCCGTTATGGTTTCACCTCTGGAAGTGATTGAAAGCGTCTATTCGGTTAAAAGCGAAAAACCGGTTCTTCAGGTTGTAATGCCCCTGCCGGAGTTCTGGGACAAGTATAGAGTTGAATCCGAAAAGAGACTACCGTTGTTCAGAAATCCGGAAGATCCCGCCGAGATAATATCGAACATGTTTTTTTACAATAAGGGTAAACAAAAATTTCATCAATTCGGAAAAGAATATTTTGATTTGATTAACAGGAGAGACAGAGAAAAGAATACATCGGGCCAAGGGTATTTGTCCCAGAAAGATATCGCCCGCCTTGCCGAAGAGTATGAAATTCCTCTTGTAAATAACCTTCTTGTTAAACCAGAAGATCTTAAAAATGCCGCCATAAATTTTTACCCGGTTGTTATTAAAGGTCTGGGCCCCGGTGTAATTCACAAAACGGAGCTGAATGCGGTAAGATTGAATATCAGCAACCTCCGCGAACTGATTAATGCAGCAGAAGAAATTGGATCCGGCTTTTCGGCAAAAGGATTTTTTGTTGAAGAGTTCCTGATTCAACCTTTTATAGAGACAAAGCATGAGCTGTTGATAGGAGGTTTTCGAGACTCTTCCTTCGGACCTGTTATTATGTTCGGTTCGGGAGGAAAATATGTTGAAGCCTTTGATGATACCTCTATCAGATCGTGTTATATTTCTGAAGCCGATATTGAAGAAATGATTCTCGAAACCAGAATCGGAAAAATTTTAAATGGCGTAAGGGGAGAAAAACCCGCCGACCTACCCGCGCTGAGGAAAATAATCAAATCGTCAGCCGAAATGATGATAGAGAGCGGGAATATAACCGAGTTCGATTTCAATCCTTTAATACTGGACGGAGACGGACATTACTATGCGGTGGATGTAAGAATTAAATCATCCTGATCTGATTGTAAAAAACAGAGGACCGCAATTTCGAATTTCTTTAATTATTTTTGTTTCACTAATATATCTGGTTTCTGATGAAAATTGCTTTTATATCGAGCGAAGTTTTCCCTTACGCAAAAACAGGCGGCCTTGCTGATGTGGCCGGATCACTTCCGAAAGAAATTGCGCTTCTTGGCCACGAGATCAAAATATTTATGCCTAAATACAATACTTTCGGCGAGGCGGAACACGGTCTTCACTATCAGTGGGATATCGGGGAAATACCTGTTCGTGTTGACGGACGAGTTCACCAGACCCACGTTCACAAAGCATTGTTGCCGGGCTCTAAGGTAGAAGTTTATTTTATAGACTGTCCGCATTTTTTTCACCGGTTCAGAATCTACACGAATGATTTTGATGAAGACGAAAGATTTATTCTCTTTCAAAAAGGAGTAATAGAAGTTTTACAACGCATCGGTTGGGCGCCGGATATTATTCACTGCAACGACTGGCAGACCGCATTAATTCCTTTGCTGTTGAGGGACAACTATTCGTGGGATCGAATGTTCGACACCACAGCCGCGGTTCTTACAATACATAACATTGCCTATCAGGGACAATTTGCAAAAAGTTCTTTTGCTAAAGCGGAGATGAAAGAAAAATATTATTTACACGGCGGGATAGGAGAATATGAGGGGGGTGTAAATTTTTTGAAAACCGGCATCTATTCTGCCCATGCAATTAATACTGTAAGCGAAACGTATGCCCGGGAACTTCTTACACCAGCATATGGATATGGCATGCAGGTTCCGTTATCATTCAGGATAAGAGACTTTTCCGGAATATTAAACGGTGTCGATTATAATGTGTGGAATCCGGAAAATGATAAATTTATCCCTCACAAGTATTCAATAGACGACCTTTCAGGAAAAATAAAAAACAAAAAATTTCTTTTAGAGCATCTTCATCTTCGCTTTAATGAGAATGTTCCGGTTATTGGTATTGTATCCCGACTCGTTGCACAGAAAGGATTGGATATCATTGCTTATGCTTTAAACCACCTTATGGAACTGGAGGCTCAATGGATCATACTCGGTAGCGGCGAATACAAATACGAGGAAATGTTTCAGCACGCGAAAAATCATTTTCCCGATAAAGTTTCGGTCTATTTCGGATTCAATAACGAGCTTTCCCATCTGATAGAAGCCGGTGCGGATATTTTTCTTATGCCTTCTTATTACGAACCATGCGGACTTAACCAGATCTATTCACTCAAATACGGAACGGTTCCTGTCGTCCGGAAAACAGGAGGTCTGGCAGATACCGTGCAGGATTGGAATGAATTCCTGGCCAAAGGCAAAGAGATAGGTACTGGATATTCTTTTCAGGATTATACAGCCAACGCCCTTATTCACTCTGTACAGAGAGCCGTTAATGATTTTAAACTCAAGGATGTCTGGCGGAAAATTCAACTTAACGGAATGAATAAAGATTATTCCTGGAAGAGATCGGCGGAGAAGTATGTTCTGCTTTATCAAAGCGCTCTCGACAATCTAAAGGGCTCCTGATATCTTTTATTTTTTTTCTTAATACCCCCATTGTTAATAATAGGACTTTTTGTATTTTTTCAAAGCGCTCAATCAGTAAATGGTCGCTCCGGTAATCCATATTCTGCCGGTTAAATAAAACCGACTTCAATTCAAACAAAATCTCTAAAGAGCTGATTAATAATGTTTTCTCAATCAAACCTGTATTTATTAATTAAAGGAGACTATTTATGAAAAAAGCCTATACATTATTCTGTTTATTTACACTTTACCTAACAACCGCGAATTCACAAATTTCAATCTCTGCTTCCGACGTTAGCTTGGTATTGGCTCTCGGCAGATCCTATACTACCTACTGGGATGAGAACACACAAACAATTGATATCGGAACAACCGGGGCCTCAAGCTGGGATTTCAGTAACCTTGTTTCTACACATACGTTTGTAACCACCAGTAAAACCGTCGGTTCGTCAGCGTATGTTTCAGATTTTAGCGGAGCCGGCTTTGCATCCAACTCCGAAAATACTTACATGGGGACTACTTCAAACACATGGGTTTATAATTCAGTAACCTCATCTTATCTATTGAATGGAACCGGAACCAATGTTGCTTCGGCCGGAACAACAACAAAAATAAAATACAATCCCGCTCAGGTATTATATAATTTACCTTTAACATTTAACTCAACGAATTCACAACAGACCCAGCAGGAAGTAATTTCGGTTGTTAAAACTCAATTCGGGGAGTTTACAACGACGCTTACTAACACGGTTAACCGAAGTTATATTGTGGATGCTTACGGTCAAATGAAATTACCGGGGGGAAAGCTGCTGAGCTGTCTTCGGTTGAAAGAAACAACATCAATCACAACCCAGCAGGGATCAACAACAACGACCGTTAACTATCAGTTCTTAACCAGGACTGGTGAAACCGTTACAGTTTCTGTTAAAGAAAATCAGTCGAATACCGGAGTCGTTCAAATTGAGCAGGTGACCTGGTCAAGTGGCGATGGGACAAGTGAAAATCCCACAAGCATTCAATCATCAGGAACAATACCTTCAGAATTTGCTTTATTGCAGAACTATCCAAATCCGTTTAATCCGACAACAAAGATCAGCTTTTCAATTCCTTCTAGTCAATTTATTTCGTTGAAGGTTTATGATGTAACCGGTAGAGAGATTTTATCTTTAATAAATCAGGAGTTAAACGCAGGTTTATACAGCCTTGACTTCAATGGATCCGGTTTGTCGAGCGGTATATATTTTTATCGTTTGAATGCGGGGCCTTTAAGTCAATCGCGAAAAATGATTTTAATTAAATAAGGAGAAAATAAATGAAAAAAATTTATACAAGAACACTTTTAACCCTGTTGTTAATTTCCGGTCTGATAAATGCGCAATGGACACAGCTTAACAATTCTTTCGGTAAGGAAATAAGAACCATGATTAAAAACGGAAGCGCGTTAATTGTGGGAACCGTTGACGGCGGTGTTTATGTGTCTAATAATGCTGATCAGAACTGGAGTCAGAGTAATGCAGGCCTTACTAATTTAAAAGTATATTCTCTTGCTGGAAACGGAAGTCAAATATTAGCAGGTACATATGGTAACGGTGTCTTTATCTCAAGCGATAACGGAAACAATTGGAGTACAGCCGGAAGCGGAATAAACGTGCCCTATATATACGCTTTGATTTTTTCGGGCAATAACATTGTTGCCGGCTCTGGAGGCGGTGGCGTATTTACATCTTTAAATGGGGGCTCAAGCTGGAGTAATGTACTTGCTATTTCTAACATTGCAAACGCCCTGTATAGAACAGATTCATCGCTGCTTCTAGGGATCGGACCTTACATATACCGCTCAACCAATGACGGGTTAAATTGGACGAGTGTAGTTACTTCGAACACGACAATTAAAGCTTTTGCAGAAACCCCGAATTCTTCAGGCGGAAAAAATCTCTATGCAGGCTCTTTGGATGGAGTTTTTCTTTCAACGGATGATGGGAAAAACTGGAAAACCGTAAACACTGGTTTGACATACAGGAATGTAAACGCTCTTGCTGTTAGCGGTGAGGTTCTGTTTGCGGGTACCGAAAACGGAGGTGTCTTCAAAACAAGTAACGCAGGGTCTTCATGGAGCGAAATCAACACCGGCCTACCGTCAAGCACGAGTATCAGATCAATTATAATCGACGGAGGTTTCCTGTATGCCGCCTCGTCATCGGGAACAGTATATAAAAGAAACTTGTCGGATGTAATCTCGTCTATAGAAGAAAATTCCGGAGAGCTCCCGACAGAATTCTCTCTATCACAGAACTATCCTAATCCGTTTAATCCGGCGACAAGAATCAGCTTTTCAATTCCGACAACACAATTAGTTTCGCTGAAAATATATGATTTAACCGGAAGAGAAATAACCTACTTGGTAAACCGGGAATTAAGTGCGGGCAGCTACAGTTTTGAATTTGACGGATCGAATCTGTCGAGCGGAATTTATTTCTACAAACTGAGTACGGCAAATTTCAGTGATGTAAAAAAAATGATGCTGATAAAGTAATAAATGAAATAGCGAATTAGTTGCATTTCTAACAGAAATGACTTTGAGGATAATTGATGATAGAATTGAATATTAACTGTTGAAAAAATTTAATAATTTTATTTTTGTTAACTTAAAAATTGTCGGGTAAGAAGATGAAAAACCAAGTAAGTATTCTCGCAGTCCTTTTTATGTTGATTATTTCGCCTGTAAATGCTCAGTGGCAGAAAATACTCGAAAGGAATCTTTCTAATACCGGAAAGCTCATGATGCACGGAAACTATTTATTTCATTATGGGACACAGACTTTCCGGTCCTCAAACAACGGTGACACCTGGACCGAGATAACATCCTCATTTCAAGCTACGGTAAAAAATATGGTTAGCGCGGGAACAAGCATTGTAGCTATGGTCTACCTGCAAAGCAGCAACCGCTATGCTTTCTACTTTTCAAACGATAATGGAGCGAATTGGGCGCAAACATCCTCTCAAATAACACCTCCGGCAAATGCAAATATTATTAACCTTACTTTTAACAGCAATGAGCTGTTTGCGGTAACGGACCGATCATCATTTTTTAAATCCTCCGATAAGGGCAATTCGTGGACAGAGGTTGTTGTAGATAATGTTAAAATACTGGGCGGGACTGACATAGCGTCGTCCGGAAGCAGGTGGCTTTATACATGTACGATCGACGGCGCTTTTGTATCGAACGAGGCCAAAACATCATGGACTCAATTAAATCCCGATCTTTCCGTATCGGGAAAACTGCGGGGTGTATATTATTTCAATGGGTATTTCTTCGGTTACTCAAATGTTGGGCTGGTTAGAATGCCCGAAAATTTAAGCGGCTGGGTAAAAATTCAGACAGGCCTTCCGTTAATGTCTAATCAGCCACCCACCATAAGGGAGATTCAAAGCAGTGGTAACAGTTTGTTTATTTCAATTGTTCTTGCTGACGGGAACCAGGATGTATATCAGTCCGATAATAATGGTGATTCATGGCAGAAAGTTGGATCTGGACTTCCCCCCGGTAATCAGGTTGAAACTTACAACCTGGCAATAAATTCTTCTTACGCGTTCCTTTATCATTTTTCGGCGGGCATAGTTCCATTCGGGCTATATAAAATACCTGTTCAAATTGCGGCATCAATTAACAAAATTGACGAACTGCCGTCGGAATATTTTCTTAATCAGAATTACCCCAATCCATTTAACCCGGTTACTAAGATCGAGTTTTCGATACCTGAATTGCAGCATGTAACATTAAAAATATTCGATTCGCTCGGAAGAGAAGTGAAAGAACTGATAAACAACGAATTCACTGCTGGAAAATATTCCTATGAATTTGACGGGGGAGAATTGTCAAGCGGCGTTTATTTCTACCGGTTGACTTCCGGCGGTTTTAACAGTGTGAAAAAAATGATTTTAATTAAGTAATCTTTAAAGGGGCTGATTTTATCAGCCCTTTTTGATTATTACAAACCGGAGAGGGAAATCACAATGAATTCAGGAAATAAATTCCTAAATGTCTATACCGAGCTGAAAAAGATTTTGAAAAAATTTGAAAACGGGATGAACGTTAAAGACGAAGGTAAGGAAAATTATTATTTAATCGGACCCTATTCAGAAAAGTTTAAGAAAGAGCTCTGGTTCGCCTCGCTTCATATTAAGAAGAATTATGTTAGTTACCATCTGATGCCGGTTTATATGTATCCGGAGCTTGTAAAGGAAATTCCCTCTCCTCTTAAAAAAAGAATGCAGGGGAAATCGTGTTTTAATTTTAAGGAATACGACAAAGAGTTATTCCAACATCTCGCCAAGCTGACTTTATCCGCCCACAAAATGTTTAGTAAAAGGTTCGACAATATATAGAAATATTAATGATTAGATTTGTTTGCCGTCTTTCATTAACTTTCAGCAACGGTTTATACACCGCGAAAATCAATAAATTTAGTCGGGATAATGAAATGAAAAAGTATTTAACGATCTCGTTATTTTTTCTGTTCGTATTAACAGTGACTGCCCAGTTCGAACCACCCAGGGTAAGTCCCCAGGCAACCGTTTCGCAGATGTTCGGATATACAACAATCACAATAAATTACAGCCGTCCTTCGGTTCACAGCAGAAAAATTTGGGGCGCCCTGGTACCGTACGATAAAGTCTGGAGAGCTGGAGCAAACGAGGCAACCACAATACAGTTTACTACCGATGTAACAATTGCTGGAAATAAAGTTGCAGCTGGAATCTATTCCTTCTTTATAATTCCTACAGAAAGAGATTGGATACTGATTTTAAACAACGACTCTAAAATTTGGGGATTAAGTTATAAGCCCGAGCACGATTACATCAGGTTTTCCGTAAAACCGGCCCAATCCCGATTTGTTGAACAGCTTCAGTTCTGTTTTTCCGAAATCTCCGATGCTTCGTGCCTTGTATTAATGAACTGGGAAAATATTCAGATCTCTTTTAATGTTACATCCGATTTAGCAAGCCAGGCCTATCTGAAAATGAAAGAAGCGATTAATAAAAGTCCTCAGGATCCTTCTGTATATAATGCCTGCGTTAAATTTGCAGCCGAAAAGGAAGTATTTCTGGACGAAGCTCTTGGCTGGGCCGATAAAGCTGTATTGTACGGGGGCGGATATGTTTCTTATTTCTTTAAAGCAAAAATTCTTTTTGCACAGAAAAAGTATGTAGATGCTCTTAGAACAATTGAAAAGTGCCGCGAAGTAGGAAGAACCGATAAAAACTGGGATTCGTTTTTTTCTCAGGTCGATTTCCTTGAAAAACAGATAAAAAGCAGCATGTGAATTTTTTCGAAGCTAAATGTGTTCTGTTTTAAAGTCAATTAATATTAGAAAATGAAAAAATTCGATATCCCTGCACACTATAAAAGCTCGATTATTTCTCAAATCAAAGAGCTTCGAAAGAATGAAGATCCGAGGAAAAAAGATTTTAAACCTACCCGGCTCGATTTCGGCCCCGTGGTTTTTTTGATCGCCCGCCACTTCGGTTTCTGCTACGGCGTTGAAAACGCTATTGAGATTGCATACAGGACTATTAATGAAAATCCGGGTAAACGGATTTTTCTGCTGAGCGAAATGATTCACAATCCCCATGTGAATGAAGACCTGAACAGCCGTGGAATTAAATTTATAATGGATAATTACGGCAAGCAGTTTATTCCGTGGAACGAAATAAATTCAGATGATATTGTGATTATTCCGGCCTTCGGAACAACTATCGAAATAGAGAATCTTCTTAAAGAAAAAGGAATTGATACGGTTAAATATAATACGACATGCCCGTTTGTAGAAAAAGTCTGGAACCGCGCCGAATCAATCGGCAAGGAAGATTACACGATTATTATTCACGGCAAACATAAACACGAAGAAACCAGAGCAACTTTTTCTCACAGCACGCTGAACTCTCCATCCGTAATTGTCCGGGATATTGAAGAAACCCGGTTTTTGTGCAAAATTATTTCGGGTGAATTTCCAACAGACCGGTTCTATCAGTTTTTTCGCGGGAAATATTCAAATGAGTTTAATGTTGAAAAAGATCTGATCAAGGTGGGAGTTGTAAATCAAACGACAATGCTTGCGAGCGAAACAGAGGCCATTGCAGATTTAATCCGGCAAACAATGATTGAAAAATTCGGTCTGGGAAATATTAAAAAACATTTTGCTGATACACGGGATACCCTCTGCTACGCAACTAACGACAATCAGTCGGCAACATTGGGTTTAATGAATGAGAAAGCAGACCTGGCAATTGTTGTGGGAGGATATAACAGTTCCAATACGTCGCACCTTGTCGAATTGCTGGAGGATAAATTCCCGACCTACTTTGTTTCGGAAGCGGATAAAATTATATCGGACAGCAGGATTTTGCATTACGACCTTTCCACGCATTCTGAAAGGATAACCGAAAACTTTCTCCCTTTAAATCGACCGGTTGTTATTGCCGTAACCAGCGGAGCTTCCTGCCCGGATTCAATTGTAGATGATGTTTTGAACAAACTGATCGGATTTTTTGAAAACAGCGCCGATGTAAAAGAAGTATTGCGCAGCCTTCAGTAAAATCATCAACTACAATCACCAATCGCTGTTATACTAAATCAGCAATAGAAGAGTAGTCGGGATCGAACAGGCGCCTGTATGTTCGCATAGCATACGAGTCGGTCATTCCGGCTATCTGATCGCAAACAAGCCGGGCTCTTTGAACCTTGTTTTTTTCTCCGCGTATTATCCTGTCTGTAAATTCCGGCAACAGTTTCATTTTTCCGGTAGAATCGATATAGTTCTCTTTGAACAGATCGAACATTTTACCGATCATATATTTCCCTTTATATTCCATCTGATGAAGCTGCGGGGAACGGAAGACCAGCTCAACTGAAATTCTTTTATATAATTCGGCCTTTTCAAAGACGTTTTTTGAAATTTTAAGTTCGAGGCTGTAACGGTTTGTAAGGTTATCAAGGAACGTTTTTCTTTTTCTAAGGCTGCAGGCTTTTACAAAGTCGCCGATTTGAATACCGAATTTCGGTTTGAATTTACCGGACTTAATCCACTCAATCATTTCATTTACAATCTCGCTCTGATTATCGCTAAGGTTATTCTGTTTCTGCCATTGAACCAGTTTTGCAATTGTTATAAATCCCCCGGAGATACTATCTACAAGGTCGTTAACGGCGTAGGCTGTATCATCAGCCCAATCCATTATCTGGCACTCGATGCTTCTGAATTTATTTAATTCTTTGGGAGTGGAAAAATCCCGGCTGTAACCCTTCTTCCCGAAAACAAACTCAATGTATTTTCTCTGATCGTTGTATATAAAATGATTTTCAGGATTTTTGAAATTTTTAAATAGCGCTTTGTATTTCAGAATTCCATCAAGAAAAGCCCTTGTGGGATTCATTCCGCGCCTGGAGTCCTCGGACCTGTAAAACGTTTCTGTTATCAGTCTAAGTGTCTGTGCATTTCCCTCGAACCCGCCGTAAGCATTCATTAATTTGTTTATAGTTCTTTCGCCCGCATGTCCGAACGGCGGATGCCCGAGGTCGTGAGCAAGACAGATCGATTCTACAAGATCGGGATCAACGTAGAATTCGTCCGACAGGCAGTCGGCACACGAGGAGCGTAGATAATTGCATATAGACCGGCCGATCTGAGCGACTTCTATAGAATGCGTAAGCCGGGTTCTGTAAAAATCGTATTCACCAGGCAGGAAGACCTGTGTCTTTCCCTGAAGCCGTCGGAATTCCGAGGAGTGAATAATCCGGTCTCTGTCGATCTGAAATGGAGAACGGTAGTCGTCGTTCCTTCGGCTAGACTTAATTCTTTCAAGATCCCAATCAGTATAGAATTTGTTTTTCATCTCGATCATTCACATTTTTGTAAAAGACAACATTAATTTAATAAATAATAGTCCTAAAATTTATTTGGCACACGGTCATTCACACAATAATAGCGGGAATATAAATTCGACGGGCGGCCGGCTGATTCTGACAATAATGCTCAATTTTATAATTACTATTGCGGAATTAATCGGCGGAATAATTTCCGGAAGCCTTGCGCTTATATCCGATGCGCTTCACAATTTCAGCGACAGTATTTCGATAATAATCAGCTATATTGCTCTAAAATTAAAATCGAAGGAAAATTCTCATAAACACACCTTCGGACTTAAACGCGCGGAGATTTTAGCTGCGCTGATCAATTCTGCCACTATGATCGGGATCTGCATCTATCTTTTTTATGAAGCTTTTAAAAGATTTCTGGAGCCGGGTGAAATTAATCCCGGCATTATGGGGATTGTTGCAGCAATAGGTCTGGCCGCAAATCTGGCCGCAATGCTTCTTCTTAAAAGGGATTCGCGTTCGAGTATGAATATCCGGTCGGCGTATCTTCATCTGCTGGGAGATACTGTCTCTTCCGTTGCTGTCGTTGTTGGAGGAATTGCAATCGCCGTCTGGAAGATAAACTGGATTGACCCGCTTCTAACAATATTAATAGGCCTGTATATAATAAAAGAGAGTTTTGTTATTCTTGGGGAGGCGCTTCATGTACTTATGGAAGGAGCACCAACAGGTATTAAGATTGAGGAGATTCAAAAAGAGGTGGAAAAATTTGAAGAGGTTCAGGACATCCACCATATTCACCTGTGGATGGTTGGCGACGGGGATATTCATCTTGAAGCCCATGTAAATGTTAATGATATGAAGATAAGTGAAAGCGATTCGCTAAGATTAAAAATCGAGTCGCGCCTTCACGATAAATTCGGGATCGAACATATTACACTGCAATTCGAATGTAATCAATGCCCGGATGTCGGTCTTATAAAACAGCACACATAATTAAACCAATAATTGGCTGGAACCCTCTAATATTGAAATTCATTTCACTTAAACAACGGGGAATAAATGAAAACAGCAAAATCTATTTTTTCACTATTCGTTATTTTATCGGGTTTTTCGGTATCGTTTGGGCAGACCACGTCTGTTGAAAAAGGTCTTGCAACTATTAATAAGGAGATAATTCAGGCGCAGCTCGAATTTCTTGCATCCGACTGGATGGAGGGAAGAGAGGCAACCACGAAGGGGGAATTCCTTGCCGGCGATTACCTTGCCGGCTTGTTCAAATTGTATGGAATTAAACCGGCAGGCGATTTTGAATATGCTCAGGCAGGACGCGGTAGAAGGGCGCAGTTTCAATTGCCGGGTCAGTCATCCGCTCCGCAGGGAACGAGATCATATTTCCAGAATATTAATTTTCTTGCTTCGGAACCGGTTGACGATCAAACCTTCGGTATAGCAGTAAATGACGGCGTCTCTAAGAAAAGAATAACTTTTTCTTATAGAACGGATTTTTCACTTACTCCTTCTGGGGTTGGAGTTGAATTGGAAAGTCCAATCGTATTTGTCGGATACGGATTTAAAAGCGAAGAAGCCGGGTATGATGACTTTAAGGGTGTGGATGTTAGAGGAAAGATTGTTTTCCGGATATCGGGAATACCGGGTATGCGCGATACAAGTTCGGCGGCTTATAAAAAACTGAAACTTAACGATCGAATGATGCTCATGAGTTACCTGCGCTCACGGAATGATATTATTGAGAAGCTCGGAGCCGTTGGAGTAATCGACTATAATATCGGTGCGGATATGACTCAGGGCGCTGTTGTTAATTATCCGTTTAGATACAATACGCCGTTTTATGAGCGCGATAAGAGATTAACCGCGGGCACGTCCATCAGGATTGGAATACCCGAGGATACTCTACGTACAGGCTTGAATGTTATTACGGTAAGCGAAAGGATTGCTCACGAGATATTGAAAGGAAGCGGTATTGATATAAAAAAATATGAAAAGGAAGCCGCTGAAAAACTCAAATCCGGCGCGAAAGAAATTAAAGGAAAGAGCGCATTTATTAAAACAAATGTTAAAACAAAAGTTGTAAGAGGAAGAAATGTCCTTGGCATGATTGAAGGAGAAAACCCGAATGAAGTTATCGTAGTTGGGGGTCATTACGATCACGTTGGAATTAATGAAGGTTTCATCTGGAATGGAGCCGACGACAATGGATCCGGAACTGTGGGAGTAATGACTATTGCAAAGGCTTTTGCTGAATCGGGGGTTAAGCCGAGACGCACCGTTATTTTTGCATGCTGGACTGGCGAGGAAAAAGGACTGCTCGGCTCGAGATACTTTGTTAACAAGTTTAAACCGCTGGAGGACCTTATTCTTAATCTGAATTATGATATGATAGGAAGAAATTCTGAGGACGATACTAAGGGGGTAAAACTTGGAATCCAGTATTCAGAAGATTTTCCGGCTCTCAAAGAAGTTGTTGATAAAGCAAACAAAGATTATAATCTCGGCCTCGAGATCAGATTCAATCCCTCTAAGCGTCCTTCGGGCGGATCGGATTTCTCATCATTTTCAGCTAAGGATATTCCGGTATATGGAGTTATGGCTGCAATGCATCCCGATTATCATCAGCCAACCGATCATGTTGAAAAAATTGATTTCGAGAAGATGACGAAGATTATTAAAATGGGATTTCTCGCTGTCTGGGAATTTGCAAATTCCGAAACGAATATTAAGACAGGTAAATAATTACTGTAAAGGGGCACGTTACAGTGTCCCTTTTGATTTTATTTTCCGTCTATCATTTTCATTCTGTAACCTACACCGGAATCTGTAATTATATATTCCGGGTGAGCAGGATCCTCTTCAATCTTTTTTCTTATCTGTCCTATAAATACCCTTAAGTATTGAGAATCCTCCGAATGAACAGGCCCCCATATTTCCTTTAAAAGAAAATTGTGTGTCAAGACCTTGTCAAGATTTCTAAAAAAAAGAAAAAGCAGGAGATATTCCGTGTTTGTTACTTTTAATTCCGTGTTGTTTTTAAAGATGAGTCTTTTTGAAATATCAATTTTAATTTTGCCATTAACAATAACAGATTGATTATCGGGTTGCTGTGTTCTTCTGATGTTTGCGCGTATTCGGGCTATTAGTTCCGAAGTGTTAAATGGTTTGGTAACGTAATCATCGGCCCCAAGCTCAAGGGCTTTAACAATATCGTCTTCCGAATTTCTAACCGATAGAATTATTATTGGAACATTGGACCAGGTGCGAATCTCTTTTAGAACGGTAAATCCATCTTCATCGGGCAAGCCAAGATCGAGAATAACTAATTGTGGGTGGCTGTTCGCAACGGATACAATTCCGTCTCTGCCCCTCGGAGAGTCAATAACTTTGAATCCCTCTGCTTCGAGTGTAATCGATAATATTTTTCTTATCTGGGATTCATCATCAATTACTGCTATTACGTTTTGCGATGTCATATTGTTTATGAATTTATTGGAAGTGAAATTATAAATTCCGCGCCGCCGCCAGGACGGTTTTGAGCTTTTATTGTACCGCCGTGTGCTTCAATAAATCCTTTTGCGATAGAAAGACCAAGTCCGGTTCCGCCCGCTTTCGTTCCGGGGATCCTGTAAAATTTTGTAAATAGATTCTTAATTTCATTTTCTGGAAAACCCATGCCGTTATCGGAGATGGTTATAATTAGTAAATCGGATTTTCTTTTGGCCGTAACATCAATTTTACATTCGGACGATGTATATTCAATGGAATTGTGAAGTATATTTATTAGCGCTTGTTCAAGAAGCGGATAATCAAAATTCAGCATCCCTATTTCTTCTCCAATATCACAATTAATTTTACGGGATTGACTTTCTGTCTCAACTCTGCTGATGGAAGAATTTATTAAATCGGAAATTGAATGCCACTCTTGCTTGAGTTTTAAATTTCCTCTTTCAAGGCGCGTTATATCTAATAGATTTTCAACAAGACGTTTAAGTCGTTCTGAAGCAATGCCGGCTTCATCAATTAATTGAGTGATAATCTTTTTGTTGCTGAATATCTTATCGTCTTTAAGCGAACTTATTGCGCCAATGATTGTGGTGATTGGTGTTTTCAGCTCGTGGGAAATTGAATCGAACAGTGTTTTGTATAATTTTTCTGACTCGGCAATTATCAAATTATTCTTTGCTAAATCCGTTAAATATTCGCGCTCTACCGCGGCGCTTATTTGCGCAATAAAAGTATCGAGCAGGGATTCAACATCGGGCTCAATTGTGTAACCTTCAGGAAAAAGTAAGCCGGCAACGCCGTAATTCCTGTTCGTGGTAAACAGAGGAAGGTATGTAATCGGTGAAATGGAGGACACATTCCGAGTAAACTTTCCAACTTTTTCCGAGCTAAGAAGAGCGATCTGTGCGATATTACGCTCTGCATCATCAATAATAAATGTACTTGAATTATGTGCTCTATCGTTAAGATATTTTTCATTCCCGGAGTAAATAAATACAACCTCCGCATGAAAAGTTGATTTTAAATGGTTTATGGCGTAAGCGGTAACTTCATCTAGCGATCTGGAGGAAGAGAGATCCCGCGTTAAATTGTAAAGTGCGGATGTTCTTCGCTCTTTCTGGTTTATTAAAACCTGTTGTGTTCGTATTCTGGAAATGAGTAAACCGGAAACAGTAGCAATAACAAAATACATTATAAACATCATCCCATCTTCAACTTTGCCGATACGGAAAGTGTAATAAGGCGGTATAAAATAAAAATTCCAGATGAGAGCACTCATAACAGCGGCAAGAAATATCGGTCCCGGCTTAAATTTTAGCAACGGCAAAAGAGATACAATAAACAAAAATATAAGCGAGATTGATTGATAGCCAACGTGTGGACTTATTAAATTAAGGGTGAATCCGGAAATCGATATAATTAGTGCGGAAAGAAAGTATTTGGATAATGGCGCGGTCCAGATATTTTTTGAATGGGAAATAAATCCCCTATAAAGCGAGATTGTCCACGAATTATTTAGCTTGTAGTTGTCTGTTTTTTTCATCGGACCTTCCTCCCATGATTATCTAAAACACACAGCCATCGTATCAGCGCTATTAAAACTAATCAACCGTTTATTAAAGTGCTGTAAATAAATTATTGCCGGGCATAAAATATTTATAAACTTTGAATAAGTATGTAAAGAAAGTATAAAAAGAATTTGGCCGGTATAAAGATTTTGTAAGGAATTTCGGGATTATTTGGAAATCATAATCCAAAATACATTTTAGAGCCTGTCATTTAATTGGTATTATAACTACAAGAAATGAAAAAAAGAATTACACCGGTTCAGCTTCTTTCAATTGGATATGTTGTAATTGCATTGCTGGGGGCGCTTATACTTTGTATGCCCTTCTCTACGCAAGATAAAAGCGGTACATCTTTTCTCGACGCATTATTCACCTCGGCATCAGCTCTAAGTACAACGGGACTTGGTGTTGTTGATACGGGTACACATTATTCAACTTTTGGACAGACTGTAATACTTATAATCGTCCAAATTGGCGGTTTGGGGTATATGATATTTGTTGCATTTATTGCCATATCTGCCGGCTATAGATTTTCTCTTAATGGTAAACAAATATTTAATGAATCGATTGCACGTCCGGGCGGCTTGGAAATTAAAAAATTCGTCAAAGCTGTTATCCTTTTTACACTAACTTTTGAGGTTGTTGGCGCTTTGGTGCTTACTATAGTTTTTCTTGATAAACAAGATTTTGTTAATGCAGCTTATTCCGGAATCTTCCACTCGATATCAGCTTTCTGTACAGCCGGCTTTTCATTATACGCGGATAGTTTTATGGCGTATTACCGAAGTCTTACTGCAAATATTATTATTGCTATTATTACCATTGCCGGCGGAATAGGATTCTTTGTTTTGTATGATCTCTTTGAATATTGCGTAAATGTAATTAAAGGAAAAAGACCCGTTAAATTATCCGACCATACAAAAACAGTACTAGTGGTAACTTTTGTTTTGATGTTTTTAGGAACTGTGATTTTATTCTTTACCGAAGCGAGTAATGGTAAAAGTTTTTCTGTTTCGGATAGAATACTTACTGCATCATTTCAAACAATATCTGCTTCTTCAACAACCGGGTTTAATTCTGTAGATATCGGAAGCATGAAGATAATAAGTTTGCTGATTCTTGTTCTTTTAATGTTTATCGGCGCATCCCCGGGAAGCACGGGTGGAGGAATTAAAACCTCCACCTTTGGAATTGTTATCCTGTTCTTAAAAAAAGTTATTACTAACAGAAACGAAGTAACTGCGTTCAAACACTCGATAGGCGAATCAACGGTTAATAAAGCGATTGCGATTACATTTATATCTCTTTTTTATCTCATCACAATAATTAGTTTGTTGTTAGTAACCGAGAATTATTCACTTCTTCAAGTAACATTTGAAACCGCCTCGGCATTAGGTACGGTTGGACTTTCAATGGGAATTACTCCCACACTTTCAAGTTCAGGGAAATTATTAATAATAATCACAATGATAGTCGGTCGTATTGGTCCACTTGCAATCGGATACTCACTCATTGGAAAAATCAAGTCTATTAAATATTCATATCCGCAAGGCAATATTTTAACAGGTTAGGAGAGTAAAATGAAACAATTTGTTGTAATTGGTTTGGGAACCTTCGGATTTAACGTTGCTGTACAACTTGCAAAGCAGGGTCACCAGGTACTTGCAATTGATTCCGACAAGAAAATAATTGACCGGATTAAAAACCTGGTTACTGAATCGGTTGTTGTAGATGCGATGGATAAAAACTCACTGGATGAATTTGTGGATGGAGGTTTTGATTCGGCAATTTTAGGTATGGGTGAAAGTTATATGGAGGCGACGATACTTACAATCGTTCATCTAAAACAAATCGGGGTAAAACAGATTATAGTAAAATCTATGAATGAACTTAGAGGCGAAGTATTCCGGTCCATTGGAGCTACAGAAATAATATTTCCGGAGAAAGAATCGGCGATTCGACTTGCCAGAAAGCTGACTATTCCCACGCTTATAGATCAAATATCCCTGGCTCCCGAGTATAGTATAGTTGAAATAGCGCTGCCGGATAGTTTTATCGGAAAAAATATTGGCGAACTTGATTTAAGAAAGAAATACAATGTGACAATAATTGCAGTTAAAAATATCCTGCATGATGAGATGGTTCCGGTTCCGGATGCTTCCTACAAATTCTTGCCGGACACTGCTTTAATTCTTATGGGCAAACATGATGATATTGACAGGCTGAAAAGGTTTTTGTAGTCGGTCCGGCCCAGGTACTAATACACCACCACCTCCCACACTACTTTTTTGAAAGGGTATTTCAAAAAGCCTACTCCAAAACCGCGTTTTTAATTCAAAAACACAATAATCAAAAATAATTTTTTGTAAGGGAACCCTGCCGCAATATTATATGTTGTAACATTAAACGTGACAACATCATTTATTAATATAAAGGAGAAGTAAAATGAAAAAAACAAATCTTTTGGCAGCATTATTAATTTTCACAGCAACTGCAATTTCCGCTCAAACAAACTGGGGAATTGATAAATCCCACTCTAAAGTTGGATTCTCGGTTAGTCACCTTGTTATAACTGACGTAGATGGTTTCTTCAAAGAATATGATGCAAAAGTTACAACCAAAGGGGACGATTTTTCAACAGCCAATATCGATTTTTCAGTCAATACAGGCAGCATATTTACTGATAATGACGGAAGAGACAAGCATTTACGTTCTGACGATTTCTTTAACGCCGAAAAATTTCCCCAAATGACCTTTAAAGGAAAAGCTATGAAAAAGGCTAGCGACAACAAGTATAAACTCGTAGGCGATCTTACAATCCGCGACGTCACTAAAGAAGTCGAACTGGATGTGAAATATAACGGAATGGTAAAAGATCCGTGGGGAAATACAAAAGCAGGATTTAAAGTTACCGGTGAGATCAATAGATTCGATTTCAACCTTAAATGGAATACGGCTATTGAGACCGGAGCGCTTGTAGTAGGTAAAGAAGTTGAATTAATAATTGATTTACAATTGGTTAAAAAATCATAATGAAATTGGAAGAAGAAATCACTCAGAAGAAATTTAAAAACGATTTTCATAAACTGGCCGTGAATCTGATTTATACTCACGGCTGGTTTATGAACCATCAGTCCAAATATTTCAAGAAGTTCGGAATTACCGGGCCTCAGTACAATATACTCCGGATATTAAGGGGACAGCATCCCAATCCGGCTTCTGTGAATCTGCTGAAAGATAGAATGCTCGATAAAATGTCGGACGCTTCCCGACTGGTTGAACGACTTAAACAGAAGGGACTTGTTGAAAGAGAAATTTGTCCAAATGACAGGCGCCGCGTTGAAGTAAAGATAAACGAAAAGGGGCTCGCCCTGTTGAAAGAGATGGATAGAATTGAAGACCGCTTCAATAAATTATTCAAAGGATTAAACAGCGAAGAAGTAAAGACACTTAACGAGCTGTTAGATAAGCTTCGCGGTTAGAAAGGAACAATAGAATGAAAAAGGCAATAAACGGAATTCATCATATTACCGTAATGGCTGGCGATCCGCAGGCAAATTACGATTTTTATACTCAGACTCTTGGAATGCGGTTCATTAAAAAAACTGTAAATTTCGACGCACCGGATGTTTATCATCTTTATTATGGTGACGAAGTCGGTTCTCCGGGAACAATTCTTACTTTCTTTCCTTTTCCGGACGCGCGGCGAGGAAAACGCGGTACCGGGGAAATAACTACCGTCAGCTTCAGCGTTCCATCCCGTTCCCTCGATTTCTGGATCAACAGGCTGGCGGATCTTGCTGTGGATTTCGACGGCCCGTCTGAAAAATTCGGCTATAAATATATTAGTCTTCTCGATCCCGACGGAATGAAAATCGAAATTGTTGCGGATCCGGACGCTGATAAAATAATCGGTTGGAATAACGGAGAAATACCCGCAGAGAATTCGATCAGAAAGTTTTTCAGCATTAATTTTTATCTGAAGAGCACTTACAAATCTGAAGAACTGCTAAAAAATGTAATGGGCGCCAGTTTTGTAGCAAAAGAGGGGAATACAAAGCGTTATTCTTTCGGGAAGGATTCCAGCAAAGCCTTTATTGATCTTTACGAAGACGAAAATACATCCCGCGGTTTAAGCGGTGCCGGAACGGTTCATCATATTGCATGGCGTACCGAAAATGATGAAGAGCAGAATAACTGGAGAAATAAGGTCATTGAATATGGACTGCATCCGACAGAAATGGTTGACAGAAACTATTTCCACTCGATCTACTTCCGCGAACCGGGAGGAATTCTTTTTGAAATAGCAACTGATGGTCCGGGATTTATGGTTGATGAAAGCTTTGATTCACTCGGCAGCGAGCTGAAGCTCCCGCCTTGGCATGAACCGAAAAGAAAATTAATTGAGCAGATTCTAATTCCACTGAGAACCAAAAGTTTTGTAAAGCAGAATTAGTTATGAAGGTAACTCGTTTATATACCGGCGAAGATAACGAAACGCATTTCGATATTATTGATTATGAATTATTTGATAACGGAATGATTGGACGGCTCTCGAATAAAATTAAAGTAAAAGATCTAATGTTTAGAGAAACCGACGGTGATTATAATTACGACTTTCATCCGGCACCTCAAAAACAGTTTATTATTCTCCTCGACGGAGAAATAGAAATAGAAAATGGAAGTGGTGAAAGAAGAAGATTTAAATCCGGCGACGTACTTTTAGTTGAAGATGTTTCAGGACGGGGTCATAAAACAAAAAGTATTGACGGCAAACTCAGAAGATCAATTTTTATTACAATAGATGAATAAAAAGGAAAAAATAAAGGGACCGCATCAGGATCAACCGATTTATCATAAAGGGAAGAAGCTTGAAAATGCTGACGCCTCAATGATAATGATTCATGGACGCGGAGCTTCAGCAGAAAGTATTTTAACCATAGCTGATGAACTTGGTTTGGGAAATGTTGCATACATTGCACCTCAAGCCAATATGAATACCTGGTATCCTTACAGCTTTTTGTCACCAATAGAAATGAATGAACCGGGAATAACCTCCGGACTCGAATTGATTGATTCCATTATAAATGATTTGTTAAGCAAAGGTTTTTCAACCGATAGAATTTTCCTCCTCGGTTTTTCTCAGGGCGCGTGTTTAAGTCTGGAGTATGCCGCAAGAAATCCCGCAAAGTTTGGGGGCGTTTTTGGTCTAAGCGGAGGATTGATTGGTCCGCCAGGCACACCTAGAAATTACGGCGGGAGCTTTGATAACTCTGAAATATTTCTCGGCTGCAGTGATGTTGATCCCCACATTCCCGTTGAACGCGTTAATGAAACTGAAAATGTTTTCAGAAAAATGAATGCGAATGTTACCAAAAGAATTTATAATGGAATGGGTCACACAATCAATATGGACGAAATCGAATTTGTAAGAAACCTGCTGGGAAACAGAAATTTGTAGAAAGCAATGTTTCTAAACTACTTTCTAATTTCTTTCTTCAGATAGTATTTGTCGGCAAGCTCGCCGGTTATCCTGTTCCCCTCTAAATCAAGCTGAATAAGATAATCCTCACCGACAAGATAACTTCTTTTATAACCCCCTTTTTCGTTTATTATGATTTTATCCCCCTCTTCGTTCCACAAAAAATTACCCTTCTGTTCAAAAACTGTTTCGTCTTTACCTAGATATCTTGTTTTTATATGGAAAGTCATCTCCTCGGTAATTGCCAGCATTGTTTCAATTCCTTCGCAGTCGGCACATGGCAGAATCCCTTTGTAAGTTCCTGCCCAGTCGATTGAGTCTGAGATTGTTTGCGGAATATATGTCTGCTCGAACTCAAAATTACTGTTCTGCAAGCTGTTGTTTTTTTCTCCCGAGTTACACCCGAACGATATAAATATTACTGCCGCACAAAGGATACTGACATTCAGTTTCATATCAACCTCCCTGCTGATTAATATTGTCGCCCTGGTTTTTTTTATTAAGCGCTTTAAAAGCCAGAGCGTACATCTGAATCTGTTTCATCATAGCCGAAAGGCCGTTCTTTCTTGTTGGGGAGAGATGACTGTCGATTCCAATTCGCCTGAAAAAATCGGGAGGATTCTCCAGTATTTCCTCCGGAGTATGGCCGGAATAGACTCTTATCAAAAGTGCAATTAATCCCTTAACAATCGAAGCGTCACTATCAGCTTCGAAATAGATCTTTCCGTTTTCTAATTTTGCATTTATCCAGACCTGAGACTGGCATCCTGCAAGTTTATATTTTTCTGTCCGCAGAGTTTCATTAAGAGGGGGAAGCTCCTTTCCTATTTCAATAATTCTTTTATACCTGTCTTCCCACTCAATATACTGCTCAAATTCTTTTATTATTTCTTCCTGAATTCTATGTATAGTCATCTTGTTTAGCTACAATAGTTGTTAATACTGTTTATTATAAGAGCGTGTAAGTAATTCCTATTTGCAATCCTTCTTTCATTTGAGTTCTTAACGACTGTGCTTTTTCATACAGAAGAATATATGTAAAGTTTACGCTGAGCCAGGAATTTACTTTGCCGGTTACGGTGTTATCCCACAAGACATCCCAAACGTCCAGACTTTCGAAACGTGAAAAGAAACGGACCTTGCTTTTCCATTTCAGATTTGTATCGAGTTCAAGCGCAATATCGGTGACAGATTCAATGCCGGTTTCAAACTTGAATTTTTCTATTTCAGGCGTGGCGGGATCGTCCGAATACTGCGTGAATTTATTCGTTATTACCTCCTGAAACGCGATACCGAAACGGGTAACAATATTCGAAAATCTATCATATGTAAAACCGATCGTTTGTGTTATGTAACCGGGGTCGAAAAAATCGGAAATATTCGGCGTGTCGGTTTTTTTATAATCGAATCCTTTTGAAACCTGGGTTCTGATGGCATTAGAAGCAAACGGACTTACCGCCCAACCGAGATTGTAACTGGCAAGGTTTTCTACATATAGATCGTTTGTAGTTGTCCGGTATGTATCCTCTCCGATCTTGGCTCTTCCGTACTGGGCCTTTATCTGGTTTTTAAACGACCAGGGTTTGCTCTCCTTGTTAAGCAAAAAATCACCGATCAATGTCCACGCAATTGAATTTTCACCGCCTTTTACCCAGTTGCTGAAAGCAATCTGACTGATTCCAAGTCCCGTTGTTAAAGAGGGATCCCATTTCCCCTTTATGGAATCAGCCTCCTGTCCGTTAACTAAAGAAACGGCGGTTATCAGAGATAATAATATTATTTTTTTCATAAGTGTCTCCATGGTTCAAATATTTACTGCTTTAAAATAAGAATAACTTTTATGTTTATTCTTTACAGCCAGCTAAAATTTTTCCGGTATCGATTTTTTTATCCCGTATTCTCCCTTTTTTATATATTGCAATTCACGCTTTAACAAATAGTAAAAAGGGAAAGTATGAAAGTACAAAAACTAATTCTTCCTGTTCTTATCCTGGCTGTATTAGCCACGCTCTACTTCCTATATTTCAGCCCCAAGGACGATCTCGGACTTTTTTCCGATTTTGATACGAACAGCAACGCAAATCGGGATATAATTGTAAAGGTTCTTCCCGAGAGGGGATTTTTACAGGATAAAAATTCCGGCGGTACAGTCTTCTACGTTGAAGACGGAGCCGGACAGGTTGTAAAAGTTGTAGGTCCTTTAACGCTACCACCGGGAATGGATGTTACAAGCCGGGTGACTCTGAGGGGACATCTTCACGCAGATTATTTCCACGCAGCTTCAGTAACGCTGAGAAATTAGTAAAAAATTTATATGCCGGCTTTTGAATTAATATCGAATTACAAACCCGCAGGCGATCAGCCCAAAGCAATTAATGAGCTTGTAGAAGGACTTAACCGGGGGGTAAAGCACCAGACTCTGCTCGGTGTTACCGGCAGCGGTAAGACTTATACAATGTCTAATGTGATTCAGCAGCTAAACCGCCCCACGCTTATAATTTCTCACAACAAGACTCTTGCCGCACAGCTCTACTCCGAATTTAAATCCTTCTTTCCAAATAATGCTGTTGAGTTTTTTATCAGCTATTATGATTATTATCAGCCGGAAGCATATGTTGTTAAGCGGGATCTTTACATCGAGAAGGATTTTTCTGTTAACGAAGAGATTGACCGCCTGCGCCTTAAAGCAACAACATCGCTGATAGAAGGAAGACGCGATGTGATTATTGTTGCGAGTGTTTCATGCATCTATGGTATCGGAGCCCCCGACGAGTATGCCCGCCAGATCCTTTTTCTGCATAAAGGAGAATATATTGAAAGAAAAAAACTATTAAGGAATCTGATAGATATCTATTATGTCCGGAACGACGCCGATTTTTCCAGAGGAACTTTTAGGGCGAGGGGCGATGTAGTGGAAATAATTCCGGCTTATCAGTATGAGGAGGCGGTAAGGGTTGAATTCTGGGGTGATGAGATTGAGAGAATTTCAATTATCGATTCTATAACCGGTAATGTTATAAGCGAGGTAGAATCCGCCCCAATCTATCCGGCAAAATATTTCGTTACCACCAAGGAGCAGGTTAACAGAGCAATTCAATCAATTGATGAGGAGCTTCGGGATCGGTTAAAATATTTCTGGGCGCAGGAGAAATATGTGGAAGCACAGAGGCTTGAACAGCGCACTAAGTTCGATATTGAGATGATGAGGGAGATAGGGTATTGCAGCGGCATAGAAAATTATTCGCGGCATATGGATAACCGCCCGCCTGGTTCAAGACCATACTGTTTATTCGACTATTTCCCTAAAGACTTTCTGCTGATTATTGATGAATCGCATGTAACTGTTCCGCAGATAAGGGGGATGTATAACGGCGACCGTTCCCGGAAGGAGGTTCTTGTTGAATACGGATTCAGGCTTCCGAGCGCTCTCGATAATCGTCCTCTTAAATTCGAAGAGTACGATGCATTAACCAATCAGGTGATATATGTAAGCGCAACTCCTGCCGATTATGAACTCGCCAAAAGCGGCGGCGTTTTTGTTGAGCAGGTTATTCGTCCGACCGGGCTGCTTGATCCCGAAATTGAAGTAAGACCTATTAAAGGTCAGATTGACGACCTGATAGGGGAGATCAGAAAACGGGTTGAAAAAAATGAAAGAACTCTTGTAACCACACTTACTAAAAAAATGGCCGAAGATCTTTCCGATTACCTGGATAAATTGAAAATTAAAGTCCGATATATTCATAGTGATATCGACGCACTTGAAAGAGTTGAAATAATTAGGGACCTTCGGATCGGAGACTTTGACGTTCTTGTCGGCGTTAATCTTTTGCGCGAGGGACTGGATTTGCCCGAGGTTTCACTTGTCGCAATTCTGGATGCTGATAAAGAGGGTTTTCTTAGGAGTGAGAGATCGCTTATGCAGACAGCCGGCAGAACCGCCAGAAATGTAAACGGGAAAGTAATGATGTATGCCGATGTGATTACTGAATCGATGCGTAAAACAATTCAGGAAACGGATAGACGCAGAAAGTTACAGGAGGAATACAACAAAGAACACGGCATTACTCCAAAGACCATTTTTAAAAGTGTTGAAGAGATTCTTTCCTCAACATCTATTGCTGATGTTAGAAAGAAGGATTATGAAAAAGAGGAAGCTCAATTCCTTAAAGTTGCCGAACCGGTTGTGCGCTTTATGACAAAAGAACAGAAAGAGGAACTGATAGAACAGATGACGGATGAAATGCTTACCGCCGCCAGGGATCTTGAGTTTGAAAGAGCGGCTTTCCTCAGGGACGAAATTGAAAAAATGAAAAAGCTGGTTAAATAATCCCGTCGGTAATTACCGGGTTTAACCAGCTCTATCAAATCCACATATTCCAATTATAATAATGAATCCATTACCTTAATTAAATAATTTACACCCGGTCTATCGGTTGTAGATTGTCCCACATACTTAAATTTCAGAACACCGTTTTTATCAATCAGAAAAACCGCGGGAATATTCTGATCAACCTTAGACCCGCCCCATTCATTCATAAATAGGCGAAGGGATTTGGATACGGTACGCGATGAATCAATCAGTATCGGAAATGGAGTAGGAACCTCCCCCTTCTTGAATTCATACTTCTCTGTGAAATAGCTCTTTGCGAATTCAGCCCTACGTTTGCTTGCATCGCTTTCATCTTTAGGATTTTTCATATCCTCTATTAAAGCTAGCTGTTCCGGAAAAGAATCGATCCATGCGTGCGTGGTCTCTTCGCTGTACGGGAATATATAGAGTATTTGAAGATCGAATTTTCCTTTGGTCCGTTTTTCGAGTTCAAGTAATTGAGCATACTGGTAATTACAAATGGAGCACCATCTTCCTTCTGCCGCGTAGCCCCTTGGAAAAACTAGCAGAACATTTTTCCCTTTGTAATCCGAGAGGGAGACACTCTTGCCGTCAATAGATGGCATTGTAAAATCCGCCATTTGCTTTTCAAGCATCGCCGGCTGAGCATTTATATAAGTATAGGAAAAGGCAACCATGATAAACAGAAATTGAAACGAAATTAATTTAATCGATTTCATAACACTCCTTTATTTAGTTTTAATTGGCGCTCCGTCTGTCTTGGGATGAATGAAGAGAAGACCGCTTTACGCTTTTTTACTGGGCAGAATAATAGTTACAGTCGTTCCTTTACCGGATTCGCTTTCTATTTCAATTTTTCCCTTGTGCATATCTACAAATTCTTTAACGAGAATCATACCGAGACCCGAGCCGGATTCGCCCGCTGTTCCGATAGAAGTATTTTTCGTATCGAGTGAAAAAAGATCCTTTATTGTGTTTTTATCCATACCGATGCCGTTATCTTTTATAGTAATAACACTCTCTTCGCTAATATGGTTGCAGGATATTGTTATCTGTCCCCCGTGGTTTGTAAATTTAACGGCATTGAAAATCACATTTCGAAGTATTGCGTTAAGCATCTCCTCGTCGGCCAGGACAGTATCATTATCGCCACAGATATTTTCCACTAAAATGTTTTTAGCTGATATGCGGGATGAAACAAGAGCAATAATTTTATCCACAACACTTTGTAAATAGATTGTTGATGGTTCAAATTTAATCTCGCGGCGCTGGTTCTTGGCCCACATAAGAAGATTTTCCAGTAGGTCGAAATCTTTTTTAATCAGTCCGCTGACAACCTCAATAGCGTCCTTTTTCTCTGTCTCGCTCAGTTCGTCGTACTGATCCCTTAAAAGTCCAAGTGCGGAAAAAGTAGCGCCGAAAGGTTCACGCAGGTCGTGAGCTATAATTCTGAAAAATTTATCCTTTACTATATTTATTCTGTTCAGCTCCTCAGATACTTTTTTCTTTTCGAAATAACGGAAAGTCAGAATTACGGCAATTACTAGAAATAGAACTGTAATCACTACAAGATAATTTCGCTGTCGTATTTGATGATTTAGATCGTTCTGAAGAATTTCCTTTTCTCGTTCCGATTTCTCAAACTTAATAAGAGATTCAAGCTCTCCCAGCTTAATCATCTCGTCCTTGGTAACAATCGAGTCTTTTAAAGTGTTGAATTTCTCAAAATAGTATAGGGCGCTGTCTAGACGTCCGCTTTTTTTATAAAGTTCGTAGTATTTTTTATAAGTAGAAGCTATCAGCGAGGATGAGTTTAACTCGTTCGATTTTTTTAGTGCGAGCGAAAGGAATTCTTCTCCGGCTTTAAGATTATTTAATGAGAGATATATCCCGGCAAGACTGTTTAAATTATTTACTTCGCCGACAGCATTTAATATTTTCTTGTTCAAATCGAGAGATCTAAAAGAATATTCGAGGGCTTTCCGCAGTTCCCCCTTGCGGTATAAGACATCGCTTAAGCCGCTCCAGACCTCCGCGATCCCTTTCTGATAGTTAAGTTTTTCGTATAACTTTTCGAGCGCAACATAGGATTTCTCTGCCCGTGAAAAATCACCGCTCCTTTGAGAAATTCTTGCAATTGCCAGAAGTATTCTGCCGCGCATCTCTTCGAGGTTCAGGCTGACGGCAATTTTTTCGGATTTTTCGAAGAGTTCGAGCGCGCGTCCGGGATCTTCCTGTGCTGCATATAACCGACCCATATTAACATAACAGTATGCCAATCCCCTCTGATCGTTAACCGATTCGAAAATTTGGATTGCACGCTGTATATTCTCTGTAGCGGCAACCACATTATTCTTTAGTCTGAAAATCTCGCCTATGTTATTGTAGGAGTAAGCAACTTGAATTGAATTTCCCGCATTTTCAGCCGCTCTTAATGCGGCAATGTGATATTCATAAGCTATTTCTAAAGCGCCGGTATTAACATATGTTATCCCGAGATAGTTATTGGCTCTTGCCTCACCGGATCGGTCTTTCAGATCGAAGTAAATTTTCAGCGCCTCTTTCCCGAGCTGAATGGCTGCTAAAGGGTCGTTACTTCTTCGCTTCCAGGTTTCTTCAAGAAGGACTCTGGCTTTTGATGAATCGTCGAGAGAAGAAATTTTGCCGCGGATTGAATCGATCGTGTTTTGAGATTGGAGAGTGCACGAAAATATTAACAGAAGAAATAATATCTGTTTGTACATTAACTTCCTTTAATTGCCGGTCAAAGCTACAAAGAGTTATACACGATGACAAGACCCTGATTGAATATTCCAGAGAAGAAAAAGTACCAGCAGAAATTTATATTTATTCTAAAAAATAAGATCGTTAAGAAAAGAAGAGAATGCCGGATAGATCCGGCATTCCTGAAAATCCGGCCCCGGTTTATAGCCCCAGTTTTGTTTTTATATCATTTGGTATAGCATCTTTATGTATCATAATAGCAACAGTTTTTAGTCTTACATATGGTTCGCTCATGTACCAGAATCCGTCAAATTTTTTGTCTTTTGTCCCCCACGAGTTCTTTGTGTAATAATACTTTGTTCCGTTCTGATCGACCGCAATGCCGGTAAGATGCATCAGATGATCGTCCGTTGTTGTGTAATTATCGAACGATTCCTGTCTCATTTCCTGTGTAACCATCTTTTCCTTTACCGGGCCGTCCCCTTCTTCTCCTTCTTTTATATCAGCCGGATCAAGAGGTATTATGGCCGTTCCTTTCTTTCTGTCAAATTCTTTTTCGCTCACGTCGCCATCCCAGCAGACCGAATAACCGTTCGCCAGGGCATTCTCCATTACTTTCATCAGATCGTCGACAGGCAGATTGTAATAAAAGTCTTTGCTCCAATTGTCGGGAATCTCCAGGTCGAATTTGGTATAAAAGGGTTTGTGATTATAGGATGTCAGTTCAACATAATTGTCGGGATTGAATCCGAGTTTTTCTGCAAAGCTGACGGGCGTGTATACGCTCCCCTGATAAGTAAATTGTTCAGGGGGAATACCAAGGTAGATATTAAGCGTTGATTCCAGAACGTTTTTCCATAACGGTGTAATTTTTCCGCCCCGGTTCTTTTTAACACCGTCCATTATTCCTTCAAGCACGGAAGACATTTCACCGTGATTATGTTCTTCGTCGCCTGTATTCAATCCTTTATAAATTTCTTCGGGCACGAATCCGTATTCCTTTATTACATTTGTTACATCATGCGCCTGTCCGCCAACTCCGAAATTATACTGACCATGATACCGCAGATACTTTTCGGCTTTGGATGGATATGCAAAACGGACAAACCACATCGGGGAAAGGATATGTTCCCCTTTACCCATTCTAATCAATTCAGTTTCAATAAATGATGTTGTTGCAAAAGACCAGCAGGTTCCTGTTCTCGCCTGGTTTTTTACCGGAGTAGTCTCTACCTGATGCACCATCGTAAATTCATAGGTTTCCTTTTTACTCTTTTCCTGTCCTAATAGAAATAAAGGAGTAACAAACAGCAGCAGAATAGTCCATAAATTAATTTTAATACGGGTCATATTGGCTCCATTACAATTATACAATTAATCTTCCGGTTCAAATTTATATTAACAGGTTTTTAATTCATAACGAATAATTTTTTCTGGCAATTGATTTTAAATTCAGTCCGAGCTAATTTCATTTTTGTTACTAATAAAATAGTGTTGAAATGAAGAACATAGTCAAATTTTTTGGTCTGATCATCCCCCTTTTCATTTTATCCTTTGTAAATTCACCGGCCCAGGAGAAAAAATTCGGTTTGGTAATACACGGAGGCGCCGGCAGAATTCTTAAATCGAATATGAGTCCCGAAAGGGAAACGGAATACACAAACACATTAACGCGCGTGCTGGAAGCGGGCTACAAAATTCTTTCGGAGGGAGGAACATCTCTCGACGCTGTCCAGACAGTTATCCGGATGATGGAAGACTCCCCATTGTTTAATGCCGGTAAAGGAGCAGTTTTGACAGAGAAGGGTGTTGCCGAACTCGATGCTTCGGTAATGGACGGCAAAACTCTTGCCGCGGGGGCTGTAGCCGGAATTAAACATGTTAAAAGCCCCATTACGCTTGCGCGACTGGTAATGGAAAAATCGCCTCATGTAATGTTGATTGGAGACGGAGCCGAAGAGTTTGCCAAAGAGAATAATCTAGAAATGGTAGAAAACAGTTATTTCATTACAAAGGAAAGATGGGAATCATATCAGAAGACGATTAATCGCCGCGAAGAGGCAAAGAAGATTGAGAAGCACGGAACGGTCGGCGCCGTGGCTCTCGATATGGAGGGGAATATTGCGGCCGGAACTTCGACCGGAGGAATGATGATGAAAAAATTCGGACGTGTTGGCGACGCACCGATTATTGGAGCCGGGACTTATGCGGATAACAGAACATGCGGTGTCTCTGCAACAGGAAGCGGCGAGTATTTTATCCGGATCGGCGTTGCAAAAGATATCTCTTCTCTTATGCAGTATAAAGGAATGGATCTTTTGTCCGCCTCAGCAGAAGCAATAAAAAAAGTTGGTGATCTCGGAGGAGCCGGCGGGGTTATCTGCCTTGATAAAGATGGTAATGTTGCAATGCCTTTCAACACCGAGGGAATGTACCGCGGATACTACATGAGCGGTAACCCACCGGTTGTAAAAATTTATAACGACTGATTTCTGCAATCGTTGAAATGAAATAATTTAGCTGTAATTGCCCTGAGGGAAAAATGGAGTTACACAATCAAATCAATTATCTGGCAGTTCTCGTTTGCGGAATAATCGCACTGGGAATAGGCGCTTTCTGGTATAGCCATATGTTTTTAGGAAAAGTCTGGGTCGCCGCTCTCGATAAGTCCGAAGATGAGTTGAAGAAGGATTTCAAACCGCTTAAAGCATATTCCGTTTCATTTCTTGCGGAACTGGTTCTGGCTTTTGTTCTCGCAATGATTATGAGTTATGTCGGAGTTTCTACGCCCGAAGAAGGGATTAAAGTGGCGTTTATGGCTGCGATCGGATTTATTGCAACAACAATGACGGTTAATTTTTTATTCGAAGGAAGAACCTTCCAGCAATTCGTCATCGACGGCGGTTATCATTTTATTGTTCTGCTGATTAACGGATTAATATTGGGTGCGTGGCCTGCCTGATCTTTGACCGGCTTAGGCTGCTTGTGGAGTTATCTGTCCCGTATGTTTCGATGCTCCTGATTATACCTATCTTCTTTTGATTACTTTCTCGTTTAATATTTGCCGGTTTTTTTAGATTGTAACTGAACAAAATTTTTCTAATTATTATCCTGTGAATAGAAAATAAAGCAGGCAACATCCGAATGGTTGATTCAACAAATAAAATGAAATTTTTTATTCCGGGCATATTTCTGTTTTTTTTACTTATCACAGGAACGGTTAGCTCCCAGAACCAGAAACTGACCGTTGAGGGAAAAGTAACCGACGGATCAACGGGCGAAGCAATTCCTCTGGCAAATGTATTTCTTTCACAGACAACACTGGGCTCTTCTACCGATAAAAACGGATATTTTAAAATTCAGAACGTCCCCTTGTCTCTCTTTTCTCTGGTGGTTTCTGTAATCGGATATGAAACCAGAATTGTAAGCGTAGATTTTAGAGACGGCAAAAACAAATATGTCGATATTAAACTCCAGCCCACCGTCTATCTTCTTGAGGAAGTCAGCGTTAAGGATGAAGCGGATGAAAACTGGGAAAACCAGTTTCAGCGTTTTAAAAAAATCTTTTTCGGCAACAACGATTTTGCAAAACACTGTGAAATAAAAAATCCGTATCATATTAACTTTAGAGAGGACGGCAATAAGTTATTCGCCGAAGCGTCAACACCGATTATGATAATAAACAAAGCTCTGGGTTACGATATTGAGTGTATACTGAATTATTTTGAGTACAATAAAAGCGACGGCTCTGTTTCGTATTCGGTTTTTCCGCTCTTTAATGCGGTTAAAACAACCGACGAAGACTCATTGGAATATTTTATAACCAACAGGGAAAAAGCTTACTTCGGCTCTACCATTCATCTTCTATCATCACTTGCACAGGGAAGGTATCGTTTCAGGGACGAAGGATTTGAACTTAGAAGAGGCTCGAAGATCGTAAATAAGGCTGAAGAGATAGTAGAGCACCATCCGAAGACAAACAGATATTTTCTGAATTTCAATAATTGTATTAATATTGAGTATTGGAATAACGGAACGCGGACTTACTCTGTTCTCTGTCTTAATTATGGATCAACGGAGTTCAGTTCCGACGGCTACTTCTTAGCGCTCGGTGAATTTTCGATCTCCGGTGAAATGGCCAAAGAGGGAGTAGCTACGCTCCTTCCCCGCTTCGTTGAAGTGAATGAATGATTTTCCGGCAGATTCTAAAAAACTAATACAGTATTAAATTAACAGACCTCAATTATGCAGATTGATTTTTTTGTTTTCGACCTGGACGGAACTCTGGTAAATTCTCACGAGACAATCTTTAAGGCAACAAAACATGCTCTTAAGGAAGTTGGAATTGATAATAATATTGAACGCACAAAATTTCTTAATATGATCGGTATGCACTTCGAAGATATTTTTTCGGAATTCGGTTTTAAGGTTCCGGATTTCGAAGAGTTTCTCGGAATATATAAATCAATCTATTTCGATTATATCGACAACTCTAAACTCTACCCGGATGTTAGGATTGTGATTGAATCGGTAAAAAAAGAGGGAAGAAAAGTAGGGCTTCTTACAACAAAGGGACAGGATCAGGCCGAGTTGATACTAAAGCATTTCGGATTGTATGAGTTGTTCGACGGAATAATGGGAAGGAGACCCGGAATAAAACACAAGCCTTCGCCCGAACCGCTTCTTAAATTATGCAACGAAGTTGAAATCCGAATTGAAAATACTATTATGATCGGTGATTCAGAACTGGATGTTGAATGCGGTAAAAATGCGGGATCTCTTACGTGTGCAGTTTCTTACGGATACCGGAACCGCAAATTGCTTGAGGACACGAAACCGGATTTTTTGATTGACAATATCGCACAGATAGAGCATTTATTGAACCGGGGAAATTAATTTGTAGGGAGGTAAAGATGGAAAACGGAAAAGTATCGGTTAGTAATATTAGCGGAATAGCTACCATAAGTTTTTCACATCCTAAAAGTAATTCTCTCCCGGCTAAATTACTAAAAGAGATTACCGACGCAATTAATAAAATGGCTAATGATAAGAATGCCCGCGTAATTGTAATGAGAAGCGAAGGGGAAAAAGCTTTTTGCAGCGGGGCCACGTTCGATGAATTGCTCGCTATAAAAGATTTTAAAAGCGGTAAAGAATTCTTTATGGGCTTTGCCCGTCTTATTAATGCGATGCGTAAATGTCCCAAGTTTATTATCTGCCGTGTTCACGGAAAAACTGTCGGCGGTGGAGTCGGTATTGCTGCTGCGGCCGATTATACACTCGCTTCAAACGAAGCATCGGTTCGTTTAAGCGAACTCCTGCTTGGAATCGGTCCCTTTGTTGTGGGCCCGGCCGTAGAAAGAAAAATCGGCAAGACTGCTTTTATTACAATGTCGATTGACGCTGAATGGCATGATGCGTTCTGGGCGAAACAGAACGGGCTTTATACAAAGGTCTTTGCAACAAACAGGGAATTGGACGAAGCCGTTTCCGAAATAGCAAAGAAAATTGCGAACTGCAATCTTGATTCTGTTGCTCAATTGAAAAAAATTTTCTGGAAGGGAACAGAAGATTGGGACGAACTGCTTGAGGAAAGAGCGGAAATCAACGGCCGGCTGGTAGTCTCAGAGTTTACCAGGAATTATATAAAACAGTTTAAGGGTAAATGAGATTCTCTAAGTCGCCTGCCGTATATCTTTCGTTACTCTATCTGGTTTCAGCCTTCATTCGCCTGTCTGTCAATTTTTCTACTGAATTTATTCCCGGCGCAAACGGCGCGTTTTATCTCGTAAATATCAGGTCGGTTATTGAAACGGGAGAAATTTTTTTTAAGGATTTCCCCCTTGTATTCTGGCTTGAGGCATTTGCTGCCAGGGTGATTAATTTCTTTGGAATTGCCGGTATAGAACAATCGATAGATCTTGCCTCTCGCCTTTTCGATTCTCTGATTCCACCGCTTGCTATAATTCCCGCATATCTATTGGCGAAAAAACTTATTGATGGGGATAGGGAAAATCACTCCTCCGTTATTATTTCATCACTCTCTATTCTGTTTATTTCGTTTTTAATTCTTGTCTCCGATTTTCAGAAAAATGCACTGGGATTAATCTGGATTTTTTTTCTCCTGCTGTATGTAAAGAAAAGTTTGCAGGAAAAAGGACTTAGAAATTATCTCCTTACCCTATTCTTTTTTATTTTAACAGGTATTACCCACTTCGGATGTTTTTCGGTTGCAATATTATATATGGTTCTGCTGATTTTCATTAAATATGCGGTAAGAAGAAAATCTATTATTATGCCTTTTACAGCCCTGTTGTTTGTTATAGTAATATCTTATGCAATAATCTCACTTATAAGTCCGCCCCGTTTTAAGACTTTGATGGATTTTTCTCTTCAGATTTTCCGCGATCCGGTTTTAATTCTTTTTTTACAGCGTCAACCCTCTCTTTCTCCCATTGATTTTTTAAGCATGTTCTTTGTGAATGCTGTATCAATTGCGGCTCTGGTAATTTATTTAAAGAAGGAAAATGTAATTCCGGAGTGCAATAAAATATTTATTCTTACATCTATTGTTGTTTCGATCTTCCTTGCATTCCCTTTTATTGGTCTTGAATGGTCGCAGCGGTTAAACTTCATCTCGTATGTTACTATGTTTCCGCTACTCCCGTTTATATATTCAAGTACCGGATCATTAATGCGGAAAAAGTTTCTCCTGGCGATGATTGTGGTGATTGCAGCTTTGTCAGTCTTGGCAAGAACAGGAATGAAAACTTATTCAAATATGGAAAGAGAACAGTTCAACGAACTGAATGTAATTAAGAAAAAACTACCGTCGGAAGGGAGTCTTTTGCTGGTAACCCGGCACGGAATGGAATGGTGGGCGTCTTATGCTTTGCGCGTTAGCGTTGTAATTGAAAAAGTTCTGATAAAAGAATACTGGGACCGGTTCGATTATCTCCTTTTCCTTGTGCAGAAAAAGGAGAAAGCGCCATTCGGACCAACAGGTATTCATGGACCGCCATTCCGAGAACCTGTAATTCCGCCGCAGTCTGAATTATTTTATTCCGGCAAGTATTACGATCTTTACAGGTCTCGTATAAAACCGGAAGACATGTCGATCTTTAATGAGAGGGAAAAATGAAATTCGTATCAATTATAATATTATTCTTTACTCTGACTCTGAATGCCCGGCAGCAGAACAACGACCTCTTTGAGGGACATTCCGGAACAATGGTTGTTTATGATTTAAATAAGGACGAATATCTGACAATAAATGGCGAAAGGGCGGCGCTCCGTTTTACGCCCGCATCCACTTTTAAAATCCCGAATTCACTTATCGGACTGGAAACCGGCATTATTAAGGATGAAAATTTTATTATCGCATGGGATGGTAATAAACGGTGGAATCAGGAGTGGAATAGAGACCACACCCTCGGCTCGGCAATTAAACTCTCTGTTGTCCCTTATTACCAGGAGCTTGCAAGGAGGGTGGGAAAAGAAAAAATGGAACGCTTCCTTTCTCTAATGGATTATGGAAATAAAACAATCGGCGAAAGAGTAGATTCGTTCTGGCTCGACGGCTCTTTAGTGATTTCGGCCGACGAACAGATCGATTTTATGAAAAAATTTTATAATTATAAACTGCCTGTTTCAAAGAGATCAGTTGATATAGTAAAAAAGATTATGAGCGAAGAAAAATATTCTGCATCAATTCTAAAATACAAAACGGGTACCGGAACAAAATCCTCCGGGGAGTTTATCGGCTGGCTTGTCGGCTACGTTGAAAAGGGAAACGAGGTTTTTCTTTTTGCGTTTAATGTGGATGCAAAAACATTCGATGAAACTATGGAAATCCGTACCCGGCTATCGCGAAAGATTCTAAAGGAATTGAAAATACTTGAATAACAGTTATCGAGGAAGAATTTTTATATGAGTTTTACTCTCCGGTTAGTGATTGTCGCATTATTATCTTTTGTAATCCAGTTCTATTTTATTTCCGGAATAACCGGATCGCTTAAAACAGCGTTCCCGGTAATTAACCGTAAACGTCTGAAAATGGTTGTTTGGTCGGCCCTGGTCTTCGCAAATCTCTATTTGATTATCGCTCTATTCTACCTGATCTATAATCAGTTTTCCGTTTCCCGCGCCGTATTTCCGCCTCCGCTCAAATCCTTCGATTATATCATTCAGTTCCCATTCTGGATTTATATTCTGATTGTTGTTCAATCAATTCTCTTTTTTGCAATAGTGGATGTTTTTAGATTCATATTGATCCTTTTCTCAAAGAAGCTTAACTCAAAATTAAAATTCCATTTTGCGGCGGCCCGTTTGATAATAGCCCTCTTATTTATAATATATGTTCCAATCAGAACTTTTTATGATTATTCGACGGTATCGACCAGGATTGTAGAGTATAAAAAAGAAGGACTTCCGGAACGTCTGCATAATTTTAAAATAGTACTTATCTCGGATGTTCAGGCAGACCGGTATACGGATGAAATACGACTGAGCCGTTATATTGAAGCGGTTAATAATACAAATCCTGATCTTGTTCTTATTGCAGGAGATGTTATAACATCGACACCGGACTATATTAATGTTGCGGCTGAGCAGCTTGGAAAAATTCAATCGAAGTATGGTGTCTATTCTTGCGTTGGAGATCATGATAACTGGGCATACCGGCAGGATACTGAACGAAGCCTGCGGGAAATTAAAGCCGCACTTATATCGCGGAACGTTCGAATGATCGACAACGAAAAACTAATTCTGCCGGTTGATTCTTCCCGCATAGGAATTACTTTTATTACAAACACTTATGTGGAAAGGATTGAGAGGGAAATAATTGATAGTCTTACAAATCATCTGAACGGGGAGGATTTAAGAATATTCCTTACACACCAGCCCCGCGATTTTTTAATTGAACAGGCAGGCGATTCAAACTACGATCTCTTTTTTGCAGGACATACTCACGGCGGGCAACTGACGTTCTTTTTTCCTTTTATTAATCTTACTCCTACCCTGATTGAAACCCGATATGTAAAAGGGGATTTCCATATTGGTGATATGCTGGCAATTGTGAACCGCGGACTCGGAATGTCTCTTGCCCCAATCAGGTACAATTCCACACCGGAAATTACTTTAATAGTGTTAAACGGTCGATAGAAACGCTTAGTCCTTATAACCACGCACTGAATTCCACGCAAAAATATTATTATATTTAAAAGAAATTTAAGACGGTGTTGCCATGAAAATATCAAAAAATCTCAGACTAATTGCTTTGATACGCAATTTTCTCAGAGACAGGTTCAACCTGGATGAGGATAAAGCGGATGAACTGCAGACAATTGAAACTATTAAAAAGGGGATCGAATTCCGCGGTACGAACCTCTGGGTTTTGATATTTGCTATCATTGTTGCTTCCGTCGGTTTGAATGTAAATTCAACTGCCGTCATTATCGGTGCAATGCTTATCTCGCCTTTAATGGGCCCTATTATGGGAATCGGTTTGGGAGTAGGAATAAACGATTTTGATCTTATAAAAAGAGCATTTAAGAATTTAGCTGTAGCCGTTGGTATTAGCGTTATTACTTCGGCGGTCTATTTTTTCATCTCGCCGCTCGGTGAGGCGCAGTCCGAACTCCTCTCCCGAACGACACCTGCAATCTGGGATGTTCTCATCGCTCTCTTCGGCGGATTGGCGGGTATTGTTGCCGCTTCCAGAAAACATGTCAGCAATGTAGTCCCGGGAGTAGCGATTGCGACTGCATTGATGCCCCCTTTGTGTACCGCCGGTTATGGACTGGCTTCTGGCAATATACCGTTCTTCCTCGGAGCGTTTTTCCTCTTCTTTATTAATAGTGTTTTCATCAGTTTCGCAACACTTGTTATTGTTCGTTTTCTTAAATATCCACAGAAGGAATTTATTGATGAAGCAACAGAGAGAAAAGTTAAACGTTATATACTTGTAATCATCCTAGTTACGGTAGTACCGAGTCTCTTTATGGCCTATAATATTGTTGACAGAAGTATTTTCGAAAGGAATGCAAATCTCTTCATTAATAACGAGCTCGCTTTCAGAAACACTCACATTTTAAGCAAGAATATCATTCTTGAGAAAGGTAAAAAAATGATTGAGGTTTTTCTGGTTGGCGAGACACTTGATGATAAAACACTCGATCTGACTAAAGAGAAACTTGAAAAATACGGAATAGGAGACGCCGAACTATTTGTCAATCAGGGTGTTGAGGGTCAGGAAAAATTTAATCTGGATTTTATAAAAACCGGATTAATTGAGGATTTATATAAAAAGAACGAAGAGCTTCTTAAATCGAAAGAGAAAAGAATCGAATTCCTGGAAAACGAACTGGCAAAAGCCGGGCTTGCCCGTTATCCGGTAGATGAGATTTTCTTAGAAGCAAAAGCGCAATATCCCGGTATTGTTCAATTCTTTGTTGATAAAACGGTTATTGCAAATTCAAAAACAAATCTGCTCGATACTGTTACGGTTGCGTTTGCAAAATTCGGTTCGCGTCTTTCCGCCGGCGAAAGAAAACGCTTTGAAAACTGGATTGCCGCAAGAACTAAATCCTCAACACTGAAACTGATTGTAGAATAAAGTGCTCTCATTAGAAAAATATGTTTTGAGCGATCTGTATATTTATCCCGTTAAATCGCTCGGCGGAATCCGACTTAAAAGTTCTGAAGTTACTGAACGCGGTTTGAAATATGACCGGCGATGGCTTCTGGTAGATGAATCCGGTAAGTTTATAACACAGCGGGTGTACCCCCAGATGGCACTTATAGATGTGGAGATTGAAAACGGGAGACTTGAATTTAGCCATAGGATTAAAAAGGAAAATTTTGGTTTTAATATTGAGCGAAATTCCGGTATCAAAACTGAAGTTGTAATTTGGAACGACAAGGTATCTACGCAATTTGTTGATAGTGAAGCAGATGAATGGTTCAGTGATATGATCGAAGTTAAGTGCCGGATGGTCTTTATGCCGGACGAAACAAACCGCACGGTTGATACCCGGTATGCGCACAGTAATGAAATTGTTAGCTTTGCAGACGCTTACCCGTTTTTATTGATAGGACAATCCTCGCTCGATGAACTCAATTCCCGTTTAATTGAAAAATTACCCGTTAACCGTTTCAGACCGAATCTGGTTTTTAAAGGCGGAAATCCTTTTGACGAGGACCGGATTAAAAGCTTTATATTAGGCGACGTTACATTTTTTCCTGTAAAACCGTGCGCACGCTGTGTTGTTACTACAATAAATCAGGAGAATGCGCAAAAAAACGAAGAACCGCTTAAGACCCTTTCGGAATACCGGAGTTTTGATAACAAAGTTATGTTCGGTCAGAACCTGGTACACCGGGGATGCGGAACGATATCCATTGGAAACGAATTAAAAATTACCGCCTGGAAATAGATGCTTACAATTTACGACCTGCTTAAAGGTCACGATCTTCGCTCAATAGGTAAATCCAATGAAGTTGTAAAGCTTGTAACAAGCGACCCGGATCTGTTCGATGAAGTGTTCAACGGAATATTTCACGAAGATAATATAATCCGGGCACGATGCGCCGATGCGGTTGAAAAAGTCGCAAGGGCTTTCCCCGCCTATATTCAAAAAAAGAAATCAACAATTCTTAAGAACTTACCGAAATTCAAACAGAAGGAAGTCCTCTGGCATGTAGCGACGATGATCGGTTATCTTAAACTTACTTCAGTGGAGATGAACAGGGCGGCCGGATTCCTTTTTAAGTGGCTTAAAGAAGAAGAGAGTATAATTGTTAAAGTAATGTGTATGCAGACTCTTGCCGAGCTCTCAATAAATCATACAAAGATGAGAAAGAGTGTTCGTGACGAAATTCAGAGACAAATGGTTAACGGCGCGCCGGGCGTAAAGGCAAGAGGAAGAAAACTAATCAAACTTCTTGAATCTGTTCATTAGAATAACGGAGTATTAAATGAAACAATGGTACGAGGAAATGTTTTCTAATTATGCAAGGAAGTATGACGAGGAGATTTTTACAAAGGGAACATTAGGTGAAGTCGATTTTATTGAAAATGAGATTGGACATGATAAGTCCGCTTATCTGCTCGACGTCGGATGCGGTACCGGTAGGCACTCTATTGAACTTGCAAAACGGGGCTACAGAATCACGGGAATTGATCTCTCCGAAGCGCAGATAAAACGGGCAAGGGAAAAAGCTCACATTCAGGGAGTTAATCCTGAGTTTCTGGTTCAAGACGCACGGGACTTTAATTTCAACGAAAAATTCGATCATGCAATATTAATCTGCGAAGGGGCCTTCTCCCTGATGGAAACGGACGAAATGAATTTCAGAATCCTCCAGAATGTTTTTAACTCAATTAAACCCGGCGGAAAATTTATCTTTACTGCCCTTAACGCACTATTTCCCCTTAATAACTCGGTTAAAGATTTTATAAACGGCGATTCCGAAAATGTCTTTTCGGTGCAGAATAATTTTGATCCAATGACTTTAAGAGACCACTCAGAAATAACAATGACGGATGATTCCGGTGTGGAAATGAGACTCCGGTGCAACGAAAGATATTTTATGCCTTCTGAATTGACGTGGTATCTGAAAACTGTCGGATTTTCCGGATCGGAAATTTTCGGCTGTAAAATCGGGGCCTTCAGCAGAAACGACCGGCTTTCGAAAGATGATTACGAATTGCTGGTAATAGCAGTTAAATAAATCTATTAATTAAAATAGAAAGGTCAGTAGAATGGCTAATGTTATAAACTGGTTCGAAATTCCCGCAAAGGATTTAAATAGAGCAGTAAAATTTTATTCGCAGGTGATCGGCGGAGAATTCTACCGGACAGATTTGGGCGGACTCAAAATGGCTTTTTTCCCGATGGAGGGGGATGGAGTAGGCGGTGCACTGTGTCAGGGAGAATTTTATAATCCCACGCAGGATGGTCCGGTTATCTATCTTAATGCAAATCCGGATTTAAGTGAACCACTTTCAAGAGTCGAGGTTGCCGGAGGTAAAATTATTATGGATAAAAAATTTATTGCCGAGGATATCGGTTATATGGCATTGTTTATTGATAGCGAGGGAAACAGGGTGGCTTTTCACTCAATTAAATAAAGATAAAAATGGGGACGAATAATCGTCCCCTAATTATTTACAAATTGTATTTTCTCTCAAGATCCTTTGCTCTGAATGTGAGTCTGTCGTTTTCAAGATCATCGATATCATCGAGCAATTGTTTTACCCTGGCTGGCTCTGTTGTCTGTTTCATGTAGATATCAACAAGATATTTATAAGCTGTATACTTGTCTCTATCTTCCGCGGAGCGGAGTGCCTGTCTGTAATACTGTTCGGCTTTATTTAACTGATTCTTCTTAAAATAAACAAAACCGAAAATCAGATTAAACCGGCGCTCCAGATCATCAGCCTTACTAAGGTCGGGCCGGGTCGAAGCAGATTTCTCCAATTCCGGAATGGATTTACCTGAAGCAATCTCGACAATAAACTTGTGAAGCCAACGGCTCTCTTTTTCAAACCGGCGCATGGTGTTAAAAGATTCTTTATACCTTTCATCAAGTTCCGATTCGTACTTCTTAAGAAGGGAAGCATTTCCTGTAAGCCATGCATTTGTAACTATAATATATTTTGCATTGCCTGCCGCTCCTCTCCAGGTCGGCTTTTCGTTCTCCAGAGAATTGATTGCGTGTTTGATTGCCGGGTCGGACTTTCCGGTTGCGTCGTAGTATCGGGCTTTTGTGTATTCTTCGATCAGTTTCTGATTGTCAGAATTAATCAGCGATTCAACCTTCTCGAATTCGTTAAGGTTTAATAGCCGCTGACAGTAGGAGTTCAGTGTTCTTTTGCTCTTCGGGAATCTTTTTAGAAATTCTTCAAAGTATCTAATCGAAGCAGCATCATTATCCTCCAGACTCGAATAGACTTCTATAAGAGTAAGAGCTGTTTGACCGTATGTAAGTTTTCCTTTTTCGTAAGCCGAGTTCAAATAGGCGAGTCCTTTATCGCGGTCGCCGGACATTCCAAGTACGCCGGCAATAAATCCCGTAACACCGCTTAAGCGGTCGGCGTAATAATGAAGCATACCAAGCACAAGATAGGCGTCGTAAAACTTCGGATCGGATTCAAGTATCTCATCCATAATATTTTTAGCTTTCATTCCGCTTCTGAATGCGCTCCACCAGGAGCCGTCAATTCCGTATATTCTTCCAAGGTATGCGTAGATAGATCCGAAATAGAATTTATTTTCGGTATTGAGTTTAGAGTCTTCGAATTTTTCTATTACCCCTTCGCAATAATCAATTATCTCTTTGTTGAGAACTTTTCGGCCGGCATCACGTTTAGCCGGATCCATTTCTGCTATTCTCTGGTAATACTCCAGTATCCTTGCGTTTATATAATAATAATAGTACTTGGGGGAACCGGGCATTGATTTTATTTGGTCCTGTGACAGCTTAAATGCGCGGTCGAATTCCTCGTTGAATGTATGATCGATTATCTGCCGGTCCAGCGAATTAGGTTCGAATGAACCCGCAAAGAGGATTACCGGAAAAAGAAGAATGAAAAAAAATCTCTTCATACAAATCGGTCCTTTTTTTAAGTTGCCAATGATTATTTTTACTTTACAAGATAAACAAAAATATTGAGTATCTTAATCCCGGATTTAATGCAACGGTACGAATAGGATTTTTTTATGAATAAGTTGAACCTGTTTCTTAAGACCACTTTCTTCGGCGGGTTTCTTGTTGTCCTTCCGATTATTGTGCTGATCTTTGTCCTTAACTGGTTTTATGAATTCCTGATAGAGAATATCCGCCCGATTACAAACCTTCTAGTAGAAACCGCCCGTGTAAGCGAGGTAATTGCCGCCGTTATTGCCATTATTATTATGCTCCTGCTCTTTTTTCTTGTCGGTCTTCTGGTTCAGACACGGCTTGGAAAATTCTTCTTTCAGATTTTTGAAGAGCGTCTCTTGAAGCGGATACCGATTTACAGAATTATAAAAGAAACTGTAATCCAGCTTTTCGGCGGAGAGAAAATGATCTTTAAAGGAGTTGCGCTCATTCGCCCCTTTCATAACGACACTATTATTACTGCATTCATTACAGACGAAAGTCCGAACGGCTATATTACAGTATTTGTCCCTTCGGCACCGGCTCCCACCGGCGGGTATATCTATCATATCAGAAAAGAATATGTTACAAAAATTGATTACCCGGTTGAGCAGGCAATGAGAACTGTTCTCAGTCTTGGCGCAGGTTCAAAAGATTTTATCTCAAAAATGCAGGAACTGGAAGTAAAAGAAAAAGAGAAATAAACTGCTTTCAATAACTTTACGGCTCCCCGGAAACATTACTTCAGAAAATTCCGTCCAATACAATAAATTTTCCTTTTATACGTTTACCATGTTAGAAAATAAAAGAATATGACTCTATTAAACGAGAATAATTTAATAGACAGGTGCAGAATGGGGGAATCTGCTGCATTCGGACCTTTAATAAAGCTCTACAGGCAAAGGATGCTCTCCTATCTGTTTAAGCTTTGCGGAAACAGGGAACTGGCCGAGGATCTTTTCCAGGAAACGCTGATTAAAATCTGGAGAGGACTAAAAAACTATAAAGATCAGAACAAATTTTCTTCCTGGATCTTTTCGATTGCACATAATACGGTAATGGATAAATTGAGAATGAATAAAAGAGAGAAAGATATTTATGAAATTGGTGATATGGAGTTCCCGGCATTAACAAATGATCCCTACAGAGAACTTGTTGATTCGGAAACTGGTGAAATAATTTCCAGGGCGGTTGACCGGCTCTCTTTAAAACAAAAGGAAGTGTTTCTATTACGAATTCATGGGGGGATGACATTTAGAGAGATATCCGAGATAACAGGCGAATCCCTTAATACCGTCCTTTCGCACATGAACTACTCAGTTAAGAAGCTGAGAAAAATGTTGAGGTTTCAAAATGTCGAATAATGAAAAAATGACGTGTAAAATGTTCGAGCACGATATCTGGCTTTATATAGACAGAACACTGGGCGACGAGAAAATGGAATTCTGGCGCAGACATCTTAATCAGTGCAATCATTGCAGGGAGATTCTATCGTCAACAGAAGGGCTTATTTCAACGGCGTCTGAAAAACTCGTTTTTGATATCGATGATAGTTCGTTCGACAGGATGATCGGAAAAAGCATTAAGTCAAATAGGTATAAAATATTTCCCCGGTTATTTGGAAAAAGGGGCCGCCAACTAATTACTGTTGGCAAGGTTGTCTTTGCGAGTGTACTTGTTGTTGCGGCAATTCTGATTTCGCTAATGTCCGACAAGCCGAATTCAATTAAAACTGTGAGCAGAGAACTTCTTGACTGGGAAGGCGCAGAGATAAGAACGGAATTGAACGATATCGGAAGCAGAATTGAACTGATTAAATATGATAATCTGGAAGGCTGGAACCGCGAGGTGAATGGAATAAACAGCCGCCTGAACAATCTTGAAACTAACAGCGATCCGGAATCATTTTATTAATAAGTAAAGGATGTTTTATTCAAACATATAATCTTAGGAGGGAAAAATGAAAAAATACTCATTAATAATATTAATTCTCCTGCTTGCTTTTTCGGCAGCAAGAACTTACTCTCAGGTTACGATTGATAGCGATCGTTCAAAACATGCGTTGAGAGTTTTCGGGGGGGAAATGACTCAGGAGGAAGAGGAAAAATATCTGAAAAACCTTTCACCTGAAACAAAGACCAAGCTCGAAGAGATAAAGAAACTTAATAAGAATAAGTATTATCAGCTTTTAAGAAACCGGAGCATTTATTCAATCGACGGTTTCTATTCTACCGGGGTTGCGCTTTATGAAACCGCGAGAGGTGAATATTTATCCCAAAAAAAATCAGATACACAGAGCGAAGTAAATAAAAAACAGATGGAGGCGGAAATTGATGTCGAACTGATTCTGCTAAAGTATAAAAGCGCCGATGAAGCACAGCAGCAGAAAATGCGTAGCGAACTTAGCAATGCTCTTGGAAAACTCTTCGATATCCGCGAGACATTTAAACAGGAAGAAATCAGAAGTCTTGAAAAACGACTTCAGGAACTGAAAGAATCTCTGAATACCCGCAAGCAGAACCGCGAGAATATTGTAAACAGAAGATTGAAAGAGCTTTTAAATGAAAAAGATGATTTAAGATGGTAGGAAATGTGCCGCGCTCTTCGAATGGGAGAGCGCGGCAGCTATTATTTTGCTTTCTGAAACTCGAGTGTGAATGTAGATCCGACTCCTTTCTGCGATTCCAGCCGAATAGACCCCTCGTTAAGCTCGACAAATCTTTTTACTATTGCCAGTCCAAGTCCCGAGCTTGTTTCCCCGGCAGTCGGAACAGAGGATAATTTTACAAACGGTTTGTAAAGATTCTTAATATCCTCCTCGCTGAACCCCTGTCCGCTATCTTTAACTGTAATTATAATTTTATCACCTTCTTCTTTCAGTCCTACAATAATATCCTTACCCTGATTAGAATATTTTATTGCGTTGCTGATTAAATTTTCTATTATCTGTACAAATAATATATTATCAGCAAAAATGAAATATTCCCCGGGACCGAAATTCTTAATAATAGACTGATTTTTTCTGTCGGAATAATGAAGCATCCTGGTAATTATTTTGTTGATCTCAGATGTAACACCAAAAATGCTTTTTTCGATAGAGAAATTCTGTCCCTCAAACCTGCTGAAATTTAGAAGTTGTGAGATAAGGTCCTGCATCCTTTCGCCGGCCTCACCAATCATTTTAACGATTTCTCTCTCTTCGGATTTTAATTCAACATCGTCCATCAGTATTTCAGCAAATCCTTTTACAGCAAAGACCGGGTTTTTAAGATCATGAGAAACAATCCTGAGAATTTCGTTTTTCTGGCGGCTCTCTTCCTCTGCTTTGTCTCTAAGCTTCTTTTCTTCGCGTGCAGCCATTTCGGCTTCCTCTTTTGCTATTCTGTAGCCCTGAGTCCGTTCTTCAACTATTTTTTCCAGGTTCAAACGATGTCGCTTAGCGCTCTGCAAGCGGTAATAGAAGAATAGGAAAATACCCGATACAGCAATTAAGAAGGCGATTATATAAAACGCAGGCGTCTCCGTGATCTTTGCTTCAATACTGAATTTAATTGATGCCGGGCTTATACTCCAGTTACCGTAACTGTCCGATGCGAAAATTTGAAACTCGTAGTCTCCATACGGTAGTTTTTGATAACTCACATCCCTCCTGCCTTCAACATTAAGCCATTCTTTATCCAGTCCGACGAGTTTGTACTTGAACCGGACATTCTGGGGAGATGAAAATGAAGGGGAGTTAAATCTAATTGTAAAATTAGTGTAATCGCTAGGTAATATAATTTCATCGCCGGGATGATAAATAGTATCCTTTAATTCCAGTGATTCAATAAAAATTTTGGGTTCGGCAACAATATCCTTGAATGATTTTAAATCGATTACTACGGGACCTCCGAATGACGGAAACCATAGATTGCCCTCGTAATCCCGCAGCCAGCTTGGCTGACAACCGCCGTTAAACTCGATGTTTGCCAATCCCTCTTCCGAGCCGTAATTGATAGAAATAAGAAAATCTTTTTTATTCCCGAGATAATTTTCTATTTCTGTTTCCCGGATTCTGAATATTCCGTTGTTGCACGTAAACCAGAAATTCCCGTTACCGTCCTCTGCTATTGCGGAAATAATATCGTTAAACAATCCGTCCTTTCTGGTAATTGTAACAAATCGATCGCCCAGCTTTACTCTTAGACCGTTTCCGTAGGTTCCAACCCAAAGACGTTTTTTCTTATCGATGTATAACGCGCGTGCGGATTTTGCATTAGCCTCTTGAACAAAATGGAAGTTTCCGTTTTCATATTTGAACAGCCCCTCGTCGGAGGCAATCCACACTATGCCCTTTTCGTCCTGTATAAAATGTCTGTAAAGGTTTCTCCGAGATTTATCGGGATAATAAACCCGAAATTTTCCATTTTCATAGATTGTAACCGCGCTGATTGAACCGAACCAGATTCTTCCGGAATTATCGGTAAAAGCGGAAAAGAAATTTGTGCCGGCTTTCTGTCTTAAGCTGTCTTTATCTATAAATTCTTCTAATTTATCGTTTTTTGATTTATAAATACCGGTTCCGTTTGTACCAATCCAGATGTCGTTATTTTTATCCTCTGTAAAGGCCCATGTAATCGTTTTTGGATTTGAAGCTTCATATTCTTTAAATGGGGTTACTATTCTTTTATTGTCCACAATTTTCTGAATACCCGGATTCTGACCGATCCAGATAGAACCGTCAGAAGAATTAAAGATGGGGTATGTATTTAGTTCGTCAATGCCGAAAGTTTTATCGAGAGTATATATGAATTTCTTCTTAATTAGAAAAAGTCCGTAAAGTTGTGTTCCCACCCAGTAGTTGTTTTCTGAGTCTATGAACACGCGTGAATAAACGGTGGTTGATATTCTGCCTTTTGGAATAATTGTTTCCAGTGAATTATTCTTAATTAATACAACAGACCCGTCATATGTTCCGGCAAGAATAGACGAATCTTTCATAAATATAGTGCTGATTAATTTATCCGGAAATAAGTTTACGGGATTTGAAAGCTCGTCGAATGTTGCAGAATAGTATATTTTCAGGCCGAACAAAATCCAAATCCCTTTTTCATTATATATACTTTGATTATGAAATCCATACGGAAGCGGAAGGAGTTTTTCTTTAACTATCCGGCCGTTGTAAAAAAGCAACGCCTGATTATCGAACATCGCGAATAAGGTATCGTTTTTTGTCCTGTGGCTGAAGGAAATATAATCGTAATCTTTTATGGGTTTGCCGTTTATTAAGGAATCAATTTTTGTTGCCTTATCGTTGGCATAGTAAAACATGTCCCGGTTGGTGCTGCAAATATAATAATTGCCTTTCGAGTCCTCCGCAAATTGATAAACATTAAAATGAGAGTCCGAAAATATGCCGGTTATATCGGTGAATGTTCTTCCGTCAAAAACGATTAGCTTTCCAAGTTCGTTTGAAATCCATAAGCGGTTTCTGCTGTCCAGGAAAAGAGAATTAATTCGATCGCTCTGAAGAACCGGATATTGACTTGTTGAGTATGTTCGGAAATTTAATCCATCGAAACGGACAAGTCCGCCGTAAGTAGCCAGCCAGATATATCCGTTCTGATCCTGGACAATCCGGTTAATAGAATTCTGGGGAAGTCCAGAATTGGAGTTCCAGTTTGTTACAACATATTTTTCCGACGGTGAAATCGGGCGTATGTTTTGCAATATTTTCGGCTGTGCGTATAAAACCGCGCCGAATAGTAAAAGGAAAATAATCTTATAGAAGATCATAAAATGGAATCCGCGCCCCGAGTTTACAAATTTTGCTATTTCGCCGGTCTCAATTTATATCAGGATAAGATATGCTTCAAGGGATAGACTTATAAATGCTCTTTATTACAATATCCGGGCAGTAAAAAACGGTTACCGGTTCTCCTTCTCGAGGGCTTCGAAATATTTTCTAATCAGATCCTCGTAATCTTTCCTGTAACCTTCTCTTATTGCTTTCATAAGTTCGTCTCTCAGTTTGTTTTTTCCCTCCTCGGTTGTAAGAATCAGTTTAGGCGGGGAAGTCAGCACAAAATCCTTTCCGGTACTTGATTTTCTTTCCTTTTCAAAATCTCTTTCGTTTATTGAGCGCTGTGCATCCAGAAGTTTTGATAGGATCCTTTCCTGTTGTTTAATGATATCATCATCGAGTTTATCCGATTGAAGATTAGATACGACCTCTTTCATTTCTTCAAGTATTTTTTCAAGGTTAGCCGCAAGTTGTTTCGAGCGTCCTGTTTCTACCGCCTCGCGGTTCAACTCTTCAAGTGATTTCCTGATCAGTTCCTGCTGCCCTGCCAGTCTTTCCATCTGAGCCATCATTTCCTGCGACATTTGCCCGCGATTCATCATTTGAGTTAAGCGGTTCAGGTCCAATTGCTGCTGGGCCATTTGCTGAAGCTGCTGCATCATGCCCATCATTCCGCCTCCCTGGCCGCCGCTCATCATCTGGTCCATCCCCCTCTTCATCAAACCGGCGGTCTCATTCAGGTTTCTCATCGCTTCGGTTTGACGCTGTGCCGAAAGAGCCGGGTTCCCGTTCTGCATCCATGTAATCGACTGCTGCATTTCGGAATAAGCTTTACCGAGAGCCTTCCCCATTTCCGGAGTAATTGCGAATGTCTTTTGAGATAAAGCCGTCATTTTCTGAAGTATGCGGCTCAGATTACCCTGCATCTCGCTTTGTTTCCTGCTGAAACCGGAAAGCTCCGGCGACATAGCGGATAAATCCCTGCTCTCATTTTTTAAATTCTCCTGACTCCTTGATAAAGCGAGCAGATCATCGAGAATCTTCATCATCTCGTAAAAAGTTTTCATTTGGTTCATCTGCTGGAGAGCAGACTGAAGACTTTCCATTTGTTCCCGCGAGCTCTGAACATTTTTAGAGAGCTGCTGTTGATTTTTTAGCGCCTCGGATTTTTGCATCCTTTGTAAATTCCTGACCGCTTCTTCGGAAAGCTTAGTATTGTTCTGCTTAGCGAACTCTTCGAGCAGCTTTTCCATTTCTTCTTTCGGCATATCTTTTAAATCATCCATCATTCTATCAAGCTTTTCCATTTCGCTCTTCAACTGATTTAGATTTTCCGTTAAATCATCCTGCCGTGCCGCAATCTCACCCAGCTTCCTTTTGTCGTTTAGATCAGCCCTCTCGGTTTTATCAGAGAGCTCCCCGATTTTTTCTGATAGATCGTCGGCTCTTTTAATAAGCTCGTCCAGCTTTTGTTCTATCTGAACTCTCTTTAAAAGATTTAGAGTACGCTCCAAGCTTTTTCTGAAATATTCTTCATTAGCTTTGATCTGATCGAGCGAGACTTGTACATTATCCCGCAAAAGGCTTTTAAGCGCCTCCTCCATTCTTTTAAATGCCTGGCGAAGTTCCTCGCTATTCAGCTGTTCGAGCAGATCCTGAAGCTCGTTATATTTCTGAAGAGTCTCCTCGGAGAGCAGATTATTCTGCATCAGGTCTTTGCGCATCCCGCTCAGTTTGTCTTCTATATTCCCGGTTTTTTCCATCAGATCTTCAAATTTGCGCGAAGCCTTTTCAATTCTTTCCTTCTCCTGCCAGGAAATTTCCCGGCTGTTCTGTTTAAGTTCATCGCCTATCTTTTTAAGCTCCCGGTTTAATTCTTCAGCTTCTTTAATCGTTTCGGCAAGCTCTCCGGTTGTTTCCTCCCGGGAATTGTCGGCAAGACGGTACAATTCATCGAGTGAGGGAACAAATACTGTTATCGCCTTGGTGCGAGCGGATTTGGGTCCGGAAATTTCATCATTATCAAAAATTTCAAGATAGAAAGAGATCGATTCACCTTCCGCAAGGTATAGAGGCGCTAAATCCCATACATAGTATACTTCATCCTCAAGCCGGTTGCTGTTAATTGTTATGGGAATTATAGATTCTACATTCATCGGTTCGCGGTATTTAGATGCGATAAGACGGTGCTTAAGCAGCAGAGATGTAAAACCGTAATCGTCTCTTATTTTTGAAATAACAGGTACCCGGCCGTCTGTACCAAGCTTCACATTTTCTGCGGGACTGATCAATTCAATTTCCGGAGGCCTGTCGTTGAGAAGTTCTATTGAGTATCTGATCGGGTCCGAATTTTCAACACCCTGTTTATCTTTTACAAAAATTAAATATGCCGATGCTTTATTGACTGAAAACAGGGCAGATGCTTTGGATTCTACAACCCCCATTTTAATTTGTGAACTGTCATCGAACATAATTAAAGCATCGGAAAGATCTCTTGAAGCGTCAATCGATATTTCTATTTCACTTCCGGGAAGTGCGGAGATGTTTCCGTTATCACGCTGAACCGACTTTGCAAGCCCGGAATATGCCGGAGGATTTATAGTGAGGTCAAGCCGCGTTATAATCGGCCGGTTTATTACCGCTATAGTATATTTATCGCTCTCAATCCCTGAAGAGGCGGCATAATATTGAAAGGAGTTTTTAACATTTCGGATGGTATAATAAAAAACTCCGGAAGAATCAGGATTTAATACTATTTCCTCGAATTCCGTTTTTTCATTTGATTTGGTAAAGAGTGTTAAAATGTTCGGGATTTCGCCTGAAGCGCTTACCTTTATTGAAACATCATCCCCCTTTGTTATCTCATCGTTGCCGGGAAGTATATGAAGGTAAAATTTTTGATGAATCAAAAATTCGCGATCATAATTGATAATCCGGTATGCCGAAGCTGAAAGATCTGGAAAAAACCGGAACAGCAGGATTGCTAGAATCGTGATTATTAAAGCAATACGGATTCTCCCTTTGGCCGGTCCGAAATTAATTGCTTTCCTGAAATCGATCGATTCCGATTTTGTATAAATCCTGTTAAAAGCCGCTGCAATCAAATCTGATGAATAACCCGGATATACAGAGGATCTGATTTCGAATGCATTGATCAGCTCATCTTTTATTTCTTGAAATACGTTGCCGACTTTTTTTGCTGCCGAGAAATGATCGGGTTTTGATATTACGAAGAAGGAAGCCGCCAGCGGTGTAATTACTTTAACAATAAGGAATACCGACACTGCAATTATTGATAACCAGAACAGAATTGTCCGCGCTGAAGAACTAAAATTGAACATAAGATTAAACAAGGAAACCGAGGTAACAATAGCAACCGAAAACAGAATGAACAATCCGGTCCCGGCAAGTGCTTCACGCCTTTTGTCCAGGGATTCAACCTCGGCCAGACGTTTATAAATTTTGCTAATAAGATTATTATCCATCGAATAAAATCGTGTTGCTATTAAAATGTTTTCTCTCTCAATGCTGCTATCAGTTCATTAACGCCCACACAACAATGTTGGTTCCGAACTTTAAAGCCTCTTCTCTTTTAGCGGGCGGATTTTTATGAACCTCCGGGTCGGCCCAGCCGTCGCTCGGATTGCTTTCATATGTATAGTAAACACACAATCTTCCTTCATGAAAAATTCCGAATCCACGGGGCGGATTATTATCGTGCTCGTGAGTCTTTGGGGGCCCGTTCCGGAAATCAAACATGCAATTATAAAGTCCGTAATCAAACGGAATTTCTACAAGATCTTTTTGCGGGAATACTTTTTTTAACTCCCTTCGTAAAGCCTTATCTAGTCCGTAGTCGTCATCAACATAAAGAAATCCTCCGTTCTCAAGATAAGTGCGCAGCTTCCGCGCGTCAGAATCGGAAAAAACAATATTACCATGACCAGTTATGAAAAGGAAAGGATATGAGAATACGTTGCCGCTTGATAAATCTACAAATTCATATTTCGGATTAGTTTTTATATTAGTGTTCTGTGCTATAAATCTTAAAAGATTTACTTCGGCAGAAGGATCGTTGTACCAGTCGCCTCCGCCGTTGTATTTTAGCCGGGCAATCATAAATCCCCCGTCATTCTGTGCCGGGGAAACGGAAGGCCAGGTGGCAAATAGTATAAGAATTCTTATAAGTAATTTCATCGGTTGCATTTATTTTACAGGGTGAAGATAAATATTTAATACTCACTTTGCACAGCCAAAAGAAAATCAACGGGCGAATCATTTATTCATTTCTTATTTTTTATATAACAATTAAGAGAGAACAATGAAGACGATTCAAATCCTTATCATATTATTATTTCCATTTCTTATTAACGCGCAAACGGTAAACTTCAATGAGTATTTCGAAGATCAGACCATGCGGATCGACTATTTTCATATTGGTGATTCCGTCACCGAAATTATAACAATCGATTTTATATATAAGTACGGAATATGGGCCGGGAGCACTAAGAACCTGATCGATAATTTCAATAACGGGGCATACTATCATAAAATTTATGATCTGAATTCAGGCCGTTTAATTTATTCCAAAGGATTCGACAGTTATTTCAAAGAATATCAGACGACAGGAGAAGCCGTAAACGGAATTCAAAGATCTTTTCACGAAAGCGCGATCATTCCTTATCCTAAATCTAAAATTAAATTTGTGATTGAAAAACGGGACAAGCGGAATCAGTTAAATGAAATTTTTTCAACTATTATAAATCCAGACGACCTCTACATAATAAAAGATCCAATCGCTGATGCCGGAGTGAGGACAATCAACAGCCACAAATCGGGCGATCCGCATAACAGGGTTGATGTTGTAATTATAGGCGACGGCTACACTGCCGGTGAATCCGAAAAGTTCGACCGCGATCTCAAGAGGTTTACAGATGTTTTATTAAATCACGAACCGTATAAGAAACACAAAGATAAATTTAATGTGTACGGAATATTCAAAGCTTCTGCCGAAAGCGGAATTGATGAGCCTGGCGCCAATGTTTATAAGAAAACGGTTCTTAACACAACTTATTACGCAATGGGATCGGAAAGATACATACTCACAGAGGATAACAGAACTCTGCGCGATATAGCCTCTCATGTTCCATATGACGCGATTTATATTATGGTAAACGGATCGCGATACGGAGGCGGGGGACTGTACAACACATACTGCACTTTCGTTGCCGATAATCAGTTCTGCAACTATCTATTCCTTCATGAATTCGGACATTCGTTCGCGGGCCTTGCCGATGAATATTATACTTCCGAAACAGCGTATAACGATATGTATACCGAAGGAATTGAACCCGTTGAACCGAATATTACCCGTCTCTACGACAAAAATAATCTGAAATGGAAAAATCATATTACTCCTGGAATTGAAATACCAACTCCCTGGGAAAAAGAGGAATATGATAGAACTGATTATGCTTGGCAGACAATCAGAAAACAGATGAACAACAACATTGCAAAAATGAAAAGAGAAAATGAACGGGAAGCAATAATAAAAGCTGCACAGGCTGAGTATGATGCAAAAGATAAAGCACGGAGCGAGGAAGTGGATAAATATTTGAAATCATCAAAGTTTATTGGAAAGGTCGGTGCTTTTGAGGGTGCGGGCTACAACGCCAAGGGAATGTACAGGTCGATGCTCGATTGTATTATGTTTACAAAAGGCGCTAAACCATTCTGCAAAGTCTGCGAAGAGCATATTGCTAAAGTAATAATGCATTACGCTGAGTAGTATTGAATGAATTAATAAAATGATATTGTAAGGTAAATTATAATGAAATCGCTATCGGGTAAAAAAATATTATTATTTATTGACGATGTTTATGAAGATCTGGAGCTGTGGTATCCCAAACTCCGGCTTATCGAAGAAGGTGCGTCGGTTGTTGTTGCCGGCCCCGAGGCCAATAAAGTTTATCAGGGAAAGAACGGCTATCCATGCAAGTCCGACGCATCTTACAAAGATCTGGAGGAAAAAGACTTCGATGGACTTGTAACACCGGGAGGATTTGCGCCCGATAAGCTGAGAAGGGACCCGAAAGTTCTCCAGCTGACCAAACAGTTCAACAACTCGGGGAAAATGATAGCACATATTTGTCATGGCGGATGGATTACAATCTCGGCTAAAATAATGAAAGGTTACAGGTCCACATCAACACCCGGAATAAAAGACGATATTGAGAATGCCGGGGCCGTCTGGGTGGATGAACCGGTGGTGGTTGACCGCAACATGATTTCAAGCAGGCGACCGGACGATCTTCCCCGGTTTTGCAGTTCAATAATAGAATATCTTTCAAAATAACAAATGCGGTTTTTCTTGTTTTCTAATAATCTATAAGGACCAAATGAAAGTATTTCATCTTAATAATCCCGCATCCGGCAATGGAAACGGATCTAAACTTTTTCATAAAATAAATAAAGAATTTGAGCCGGATGTAAAAAAACTGGAAGCCGTACAAACCGAATATGCCGGTCACGCGACCGAAATAGTAAAAAACCTCGACTTCGAAAACTATGATCTACTTGCGCTCTCGGGGGGAGACGGCTCGCTGTTCGAAGCTATAAACGGTTATTTCCTGAACAGTTCGTCGAGAAAAATTCCTGTCGGAATTATACCCGTCGGAAGAGGCAATGCTTTTGCTAGGGACCTGGACCTTCATCCCGAAGACTGGTGCAAAGCAGTTAAAAAAATATCTGCCGCAAAGACCAAACATGTTGATGTCGGTTATTGCAGAACCGGAAACGATCAGTTCTATTTCATAAATATTCTCGGTCTGGGATTTGTTACAGATGTGGCGCAAACAGCTTTTAAATTAAGAGCCTTCGGCCATCTCTCTTATATATTAGGAGTTTTGCACAGGACTGTTTCTTTAAAACCTTTCACGCTGAAAATGGAAATTGACGGCAAAAAAATAGAGAGGGAGAATGTTTTTGTTGAGATCTCAAACTCGCGCTATACGGGAAAGGATTTTCTGATGGCCCCCGATGCGTCGGTCGACGACGGGCTGCTCGACATTACGCTTCTCAACAAATTATCGAGAACCCGGCTTCTTCAGTGTCTGCCCAAGATATTTACGGGCGAGCATATTAAAATGAAAGAAGTGGAGACATTTAAGGCAAAAAAAATAAAAATTGAGACGGAGCCGGTGAAAAAATTAACGCCCGATGGGCAACTTACAGGTACTACTCCGATAGAAATCGAATGCTTAAATAAATCACTCGCAGTTATTACGGGGAATTAGAAATATGATCCGGGAAAATATTTATAAGATTCTCTTAATTATTGTTTGTTCTTTTTCAACAGGTTTGTTTGCTCAGAGTAAGCCGGGGCAGGTTACCTGGCAGGTCGATAACTTAAATAAAATCGGTGGAAATCCAATTACTCTATTCGGGAATCCGGTTGAAGTAGAAACCGAAAAAGGAAAATCAGTAAGGTTCGACGGAGTTGATGACGGAATCATTGTTCATGCCAACCCGATTGACGGCGCAAATTCTTTCACCGTTGAAATTATTTTCAAACCGGATACATCATCAAACCCGGTGAATAAAGAACAGCGCTTTTTGCACATTCAGGCTCCCGGGTATGAACCAAGAAGAATGTTAATTGAGTTAAGACTCACCGATGGGAACAAGTGGTTTCTGGATACACATATAAATGCCGATACAACATTCAGAACGCTCTACGCGGAAAATTATATTCATCCGCTGCAGGAGTGGTATCATGCCGTTCTCGTTTATGATAAGGGAGTTGTCCGTCATTTCGTAAACGGTCGGGAGGAAATGTCCGGCACAATTAACTATATCCCGATCAAAGACGGAAATGTATCTTTAGGCATGAGAATGAATAAGCGATCTTTTTTTAAGGGAGAAATAAAACTGGTCAGGTTTACGGATCGGGCCCTGACGCCCGAAGAATTTCTTGATGAAATTTAATGGTTTGGCTGCCGATTATACAGACAGCTGATTTATATAATCCGTAAACGAATCCGGCAGACGGGATTCTATAAGAATCTTCCTTGCGTTCTTCAGTTCGAACTCAATTCTTCCGGCGTGGAGCATCAGCCGTGGAAATCCGCTCTGAATATTCTTGTCACCGTATCTTAAATCGCCTGCGATCGGGTGATCAATTGAATAGAGATGAACGCGAATCTGGTGCCGCCTTCCTGTAATGATTGATATATCGAGCAGTGAAAAATTCTTATACTTTTTTAGAAGTTTATAATCGGTGATACTCCTCTTGCCGTTCTTTTCATCAATCCCCATTCTTCCCGAACCGAATTCACGAATCGGTTTATCGATCCTTCCCGTATCATTTTTTATTGATCCGTGAACGAGTGCTGTATAATTCTTTTTTATGGATCTAGATTCGAACAGTCTGTTTAAGTATTTGTGAGTTTCCGGATTCTTTGCAAACAGAATAATTCCGCTCACTTCTTTGTCAATCCTGTGGACGACGTAAATTTTCTGTTCGAATTTTTTTTCAAGCAGGGAATGTATCGTTTCAATTGAGGTATCGTTTTCTGAAATCGAGGCAATTCCTTCCGGTTTATCAACGGCAATAATATTCGGGTCGCTATACAACAGGTTGATATTTTCTATGCTTGCTGGAGTCATAATTCTTTTAATGCTGAAATTCTTTTATTGCTTTAATCATTTCCGATAATTTCTTTTCAGAGAAAACAGTTATCCTCTCAGCACCCGATCCGGATACAATGCGAGCAGAACCGTGTATCTCCCTTATGCCGGTTTCTCTGATTATCCTGTGAATATTGTTTTCGTTTATTCCGCCGCCCGGCATAATTATTATTCTTTCTTTTGCGTGCTCAACCAATCTCTGAATTGTATCGATTCCGGAAAGAGCGTCATTTTTCTGTCCGCTAGTTAATAAACGGTTTATACCGAGTTCTATTAATGAATCGAGCACGGCGATCGGGTCTCCCGCAACGTCAAACGCACGGTGAAAAGTAATGCTCATTGGTCCTGCCAAATCTATCATTTCTGATAATCTATTAGTATCCACCGATCCGTCTTCAAGTAAAATTCCGATTACTACTCCGTGCGCACCGTTATTCCTGCAGAAAATAATATCCTGCCTCATTTTATTGAGTTCTTCTTCGGTATAAGTAAAATTGCCCCCGCGCGGACGGATCAAAACATTAACCGGTATTTTCAGATTTTCAAGACAGGTTTCAATCAATCCATAATCCGGAGTAATTCCTCCAATACCCAGATCGGCACATAATTCAATTCTTTTTGCGCCGCACTTTTCTGAAGAAAGTGCAGATGCAAGCGATTCCACGCATGCCTCAAAAATAATCTCAGCCATCGCCCTCAACCTCAAGGTGATAAATGGGTCCTTCGTTTAATTCTTTTTTGATAAATCCCATCTTTTTAAGATAGATCTCGTGTTTCTCATTTCCCGGATCGCTGTAAATATTTTTTACTTTCTTCTGTTTAAATATTTCATTGAATACATATTTACCCATCTTGAAATCCCTGTAGCCGGGTATTGCATAATCGAGACGGACGTGAATCGACTCGTCGTCAGAATATTCCGAAATAACCAGTCCTGCCGGGACCGCATTTCTCAAAACGAACATAACATGACAGTTTTTACATGGAGAGAAGAGAAATGAAGGCATAAACTTTTTTATATCTTTCTCATAATACTTCAGAAAGTAATTTAAATATTCGGATGTGGTTTTTACTTCGAGAACCCGGAAGAATTCATTCTCCTTCCTAAAAAAGATTTCTGTAAGATAATAGATATCTACCAGCGTAATAAAACCGTTTAGAATTCCCACCGGGTAAGCTCCTATAATAAATCCGTAAGTAGAGAATATTGAAGCACCGAAAAAATTTATAATCCTCAGTTTAACAATCGAACTCATCATTAACGATACCGCTATCAGCGCCGAAGCAAAGTAGCCTATAATTTGGACCGGTTCCATTAAATATCCTCTCTTATTAAAATTAATTTTGTATAGCAAGACCTACGGTTATAAAGCTAAAAGCCTCCGAAGATTTAACAGTTCCGGAAGAAATAAAAAGCTGAGTCGGATAACGGTATGTGTCTTCGTATACAACCTGGTACTGATTGGGCTGCGTGTTTTTAATATCAATCAGCAGTTCGAACAGCTGATCAACAGACCGGTACCATTTCCAATTTTCCGGCGGGATCTGTACGGTACCGCTGGTGTCTCTTATATCGGTTATCTGATTGTTGTTGACAAAAATTTTAACAGCCTGATCGGTACCTGAAAAGTTAGCAATTCTCTGCTGGATAATTGTGTAATCATTAATTCCAAACGACTTCCAATTCTGATATTCTTCAGAAGCTCTGTTGGAAACGCTTTCAAAAGGATTCTCATCGCAGCTGACGAAAAATAAAACAATAAGTAAAAAAAAGATTTTTATCTTCATGATTTTCATCCGTTGAAATCAAAGCTAATTTCGTAGTTTAATTTATCAATTTCCCGTGTAATACGAACTGTGAAAATGAAGACCGGGTTTATCGGATTATTAAATTTTCTTTGAAGACCGATATTAATCCGCGAGTTACAAGATGAGGTATGATGGTATAGTGTGTTTCATTATCAGCAATTTCCGGAATCAATCTAAGACCAGAATAATTCCGGGATTTCAGGGAATCCACAAAATCTGTCCATGGTGTTTTAAAAATATCCGACTCAAGAGAGCCTACAGAAGTATATATTATTATATTGAGAGATTTTCCCGTCTTATAAAGACCGCTCTCCATTTTTAGAATATAATTGTCGTCCCAGAATAGAGCGGGGCTTATCATTACGTATCTTAGAAAGGCGTCCGGATTTTTCAGAAGGGAATATGTTACAAAAAGCCCGCCCAGGGAGTGTCCAATCAATGTTCTGTCGCCTGAAATAATATTGTACCTGGATTCAACGAAAGGAATTAATTCGTTTGTGATAAACGAGAGAAATCTGTCGGCGCCGCCCGACGCTGGAAGAATTACCTCCCGGTTTCCCGGCCGATTGTTTTGTGTTACTGTTGTAGGAGTATAATCCCTGCCCCTGTTGTAATTAAATTCCTTTGAACCTCCTTCGGATGAAATTCCGACAATAATAAGGTCGGGCAGTTCTTTGTTGAAAGCAAGCAGCTTGGCAGATTGCATTACTATTCCGAAAGATGAATAGGCATCGAGCATATAAACAACCGGATACTTTTTATCAGTCGCTCCGTAACCCGACGGAAGAGAGATAAATACAGGGTATGTCTCTCCGTTCGAGACAGATGAGATTCTATGGACTTCGGTTCTGTTGAGAGTTACCGGACCGGCATCACCTGTCTGGGCCGGTAGTAGGCCTACGAAAATAAAAGAGACGTAAACAGTGATAAAAATTTTTTTCATGAATTGCTTTCTTTTATGTACCGGGTTTTTTTAACTCGAATTCTGCAACGATTCGATCCATCAATTCGTCGAGTTCCGTGTTGACAATTTGATTTGCGGGATCCGAATACCAGTCGGCTATCTCTTCCGCACCGGATTCAAAAGGGATAACTGCGTTAAAATCCGGTACGATTTTTTTGATCTTTGAATTATCGAATACAGTATCATAAGCCTTATCGCCGAAGAGCTCAGCGCCCCATTCTTTATCCTGCAGCGCAATAAAATCAACCGGGATATGTACCGGATTCAGTTCAAATCCCGCCTTAGATGCCAGGGTCTCTGCTATCTGATTCCAAGTAAGAGTTTTATCCGAGGTTATGTGATATGCTTCGCCAATGGTATTGGGATTGCCGATCAGTCCTACAAATCCCTTCGCAAAATCTTTTGTGTGAGTAAGTGTCCATAGATTATTACCGTCGCCGTGAATGATTATTTTCTTGCCTGTCTTCATTCTGTAAAAAGGAAGATAACCCATTTTAAGCGCCGGCTTTGTCCTGTCGTACGTATGGGACGGTCGGCAAATAGTTACAGGAAATCCGTCGTGTTTATATTTCTCCATAAGGAAATTTTCGCAATCGATTTTTGATTGAGAGTATTTCCAGAATGGATTAACAAGCGGCACATCTTCAGTGATTGGGAGTTTTACTGGCGGTTTTTGATATGCTGAAGCAGAGCTGATAAAAACATATTGTTTTGTCCGGTCTTTAAAAAGTCCGTAGTCGCGCCCGACGTCGTTTTCATTAAAAGCAATCCAATCAACAACTGAATCGAAATGATGATTATCTAATGCAGCCCTGACTGAATTTATGTCATTTATCTCCGCTGTAAGAATGTTGGCTTTTGAAGGAGGTTTTCTAAATGATTTGCCTCTGTTAAGAAGATATAAGTCGCAGCCTTTTTCTATTAACAATTGGGTACAAGAAGAGCTGATAACACCCGTTCCGCCTATGAAGAGTATTTTCATTTAAAATAAACAGTTTTTTTAGGTAAATAATTTATGATCACGGCAGGAAATATAAACAGTATTATTCAACCGTTCACCAGAAAATAAACACACAAGAAATATTAATCTGTTAAAATTGATTTTGTCCGGAAGAAGCATCTGTGAGCAGAAAAATATTAAACCGGCTGACACGACGGAATGACCATCGAAATTAATTTGTCCTCCAATTCGTGAATAGCAGAGAGCATTTTTTCTTTGGCCGCATCCGATTCTTCCTTTATAATGCCTACAATTTCTTTATAGTATTTTATTCCGGAAATCAAATTATCGCGGAAAGAATTAAGATAAGTTTCTGATTGATACGAAAAAATTTCAGCAGACTTTTCTATTTTATTCTCAAGGAATTCAATATATAATTTCAGTTCTTTCACAAAGAAATAGGGACGGTGCTCATCCGTTACGAGATTTATTCTTCCGTAGATATGATCGACCATTTCTTTAAGAGTGGCAATTTTAGAATAGTAAGCGAGGTTTGGACCGGGGCAGACTGAAACAGCACGGCTCTGTTTTGGGGTTGGAATATCTTTTTGTATCAAAGCCGGGACTGTAAGTCCTTCGCATAAACAAACTTTGTCTGTTGCCCTGCTAAATTCATAACCAAAACGATCCGGATCGGAAATGTCTTCTTTCAGCCGGGCAGTCTTTTCTTTGAGATAAGAAATTGATGCTGTGCAGATCGGCTTATCGGAAAATTCCACGTTAGAAACTAAAAATTTCTTCGGGCACGGACTTCCCGGTTTACCTAATTCAACTCTCCTTATTTTTTCTATATCCTTACTATTATTGCGCAGGTTATTGAAAGGTACGCCTAACGGTGAGACCTCACTTAAATAGATATCTTTTTCACCAGCACGACAAAGCAGATTTAATGTATAATCATCTACATTTGTTACCTCGGGCACCAAAAGAAACGGGCTTCCCCAGCCCACGGATTTAACACCATAATAGGTGATTAAAAATTCCTGTTCTTTTGAAGTACCCACACCGCCCTGAACCGTAAGATCATAATTCAGATTCGTGGGATTAACCGCGATATCTTTAACGGAAATGGCCGACAAATAAATTTCCGAAAGCGTGTTGATTAATTCTTCTTTTCTTCGCTTAAACTCTTCCAGTATAGGACCTAAGAGTAAGCCATCCGTTGCAAAGGCGTGGCCACCGCAATTTAATCCGGATTCAATACGGAATTCTGAAACCCATAATCCCTTCTTTGCTAAAAACTTACCCTGGATAAGAGCCGATCTGAAGTCACTAACCTTTATGACAATCTTCTTTTTAAAATTACCCCGAATATCTGGATGAAAGTCTTTAAAAGATTCAATATAAGAGTAAAGCCGGGGATTCATACCGGCGGAAAATATTATCGAACTTTCAAGATCACTATGTGCAAATCCCCGAAGAGCTGCGTGTGCGTCATTAAACTCGTTTGAAAGCGGCAAACCGTCGTGTGAATAATTAACCTTATCCAGCTTGGTCATAATATTTACATCGATAGAACCGGGTAGAATTGCTTCTCTTAAATCTTGTTCTGCCCGGGATCTTAATGTGTTGTCGGAAATTTTAAGCATTTCCTTATACTTAATCTTCAATGCGGAATCACAGGGTAGAAGTTCGAAATATTTTGTTATTTCGCTCCCGGGTTCAAAAGGAGAATATTTCAGTTTTTCAAAGTCCTCTTTTACAATTTCACTAATCATGTTTAGATATGCGGTTATCCGTTTTGCCCTGGAGTCCAGTTCTTTTGTTTTGATGGGTACATACATCTTGTTTCTCGAACCGAAGTAATGACCGCGAAGTTGTTCTAATAATGTGTCGTCTACAAGGGACATGACAGACGAGATTCCATACTTTGCAACCTTTAGAGGAGCATCAACGGAGAATCCAACACCTAAAACCGGAATATGAAATTTATGTAAACTGGTATTTATCATTAACAAAATCCTGTGGTATTATGATTAGGAGATCGCTTTCTTAAAGAAATTTTTGGACGGGGAAAATCTATCTAAATATTCATTTGAGTTGACGAATAGATATTTAACAGATTATAACTAATCCGGAATATCCCCATGATTTTGAAACAAAGATAAATAAAATACCGGTCTAAATCCCATCCCGGGTGAATACTCAAAAAAATCTGCAAGTGTTAAATGTTCAAGATTGAATCTGTCGTATGTATTTGTCGGCTGTAATCCTGTGTTAAAATTACCGTAGAAATCAATGATAATTTAATGTGCTTCCGCCTATAAATTCCCTCAACACAGAATCACCCGGAATCGGAGAATCGTCTTCAACCGGCTCAATTGCCTCGAGCATTTTTCTGGTACGCGATGCCCTGACGTAAGCGTCTTCTCTTAAAGGATCGCCTTCGTATTTTTTCTCCCATTCCTTAAAATGTTCGATAAGTTTCGGACGGTAAATCGGAACCTCGAACGGCATAGAAGTATTTATAATGTAATCCGCAGTGTTGCAGTAGGGAAGTATATTTCTTTTTTCCGAAGAGCGGACATAGTGCCAGTGGAGCAGAGTCTGTTCGGGATTATAGGCGCGGTGTACAGAATCGCGCAGCATTCTTCTTATTAACCGGAGATCAGTCCAGCGGATATACTGCCCGTCGGGCATTTTCATCTGAAGAAGCGGCTCGAGATAGAGTTTGAATTTCTGTGAACCGGGGATCTCCTGACTGAATTGCGGATATAATCCGTGAAGACTGTCGATCAGCAGGACCTCGTGGTCGTGAATCTGCAGGGGAGTTCTATCCGGGAATCTCTTACCCGACTTAAAATCGTAATAAGGTATTTTCACTTCTTCGCCTGCCGCAAGCCGTTTAAGATGATCGTTAATCATTTCGAGATCGAGTGCCTGCGGGGTTTCGAAATCGTAATCGCCGAATTCGTCTTTCGGATGGAGTTCGAGATCGAAGAAATAATTATCGACAATAAGCGGAACAAAGCTCATACCCATTTTATTCAAGCGCTGTTCCAGTTTAAGTGTGGTGGTGGTTTTCCCGGAAGATGAAGGACCGCTAACCATTACCATTTTAAGCTCTCCGCTTCTCTCCTTTATAAGTTCCGCGGCGGTATCAAGCTGGGTTTCGTAAAACGATTCCGCCTCATGAACAATATAAGGGAACTCACCTCTTCTGATCCGCTCGTTTGTAGATTCAACAGTGTGAAGCCCATGTGAAATGGCCCAGTCAAGCGAACGCCAGACTTTCTTCCACGGGACCACTTCATTGGGTTTCGAAAAATGACGCGAGTCTTCTCTTCTTCTTCGCGCAGCTTCTTCTCTATATAAAATAAATTCCTTTGCAACTTTAGCGTGACCGTTCTCAATCAGTATTTTTTCAATTATATCCTGAATTTCTTCCACGTGCGGTTTATATCCCTCCTCGAACTTCTCTTCCATACTATCGATAACTTTTTTGGCAAGTTCAGCAGCTTTTTCTTTATCGCGTCCGCCGACAGAAACAGCCGCACGGTAAATTACATTTGCAATTCTATCGGGATTAAAAGGTACAACCGCGCCAGTCCTTTTAATTACATATTTAAATTTGGACATAAATTCCCCGCAACTTTCTTAGAGAAGATTTATTTACAGTCTTAATTTACTCGGAGAGTTGTTCTAATTCAATCAATTACTTAACATAGCGATAAAACAAAAGCAGGGGAAGAATCCCCCGCGGTTTAGAATCCGAATATTCTGAAGCAATTAATAGAGAGATACAGCAAGCAGGACGCCGATGCCAAGAATCATATTCGTTGTTGAGAGTATCTTCAGTTTTTTCTGTGCGTCGAGAAATTCTGCCGAAGGTTTTTCACCCGGACGGGGAGCTCCTTTTCTGAGTACCGGGGCAAACTTGAAAGTTATCAGCGCTCCGAATACAATCATTGCAAGGAACATGATGTGCTTAATTGTAATCATTAATCCGTAACTGTTGGAAGTTGTAAAGAGCATCTCCTCCGGTGTTTTGAAAAATCCGCTTACCAGAAGAACAAGCATGCTTGTCCACGACACTATAGTGAACCGTTTTGCAACCGCGCCGAGCATTGCCCCCCTTTGCGATGGCTCAATAACTGAAAGCGAAGGCATAAACACAATATTTGTGTAGATCATTCCTCCAATCCAGATTACTGCAGTTAATAGATGAATAAAATTATTTATAACAAAACCGGACATAATAATTTTCCCTCCCGTTTGTGATACTTTATATATGATAAATTAAACTGGCCGGGATTCGATTCGGAAGTCGGATTTTGACTGAATCCCGGTTTTTGTATGTTATAAGACTATCGGGGAGCTATAAAAGTTGTCCTGTCCTTGAAAAAATTTTTTATCTATAAACAATTAAAATAATTCAACTTTTCCCGAATCCAGGTCATAATAAGCCGGAATAACCTTAACTCCCTTACTCTCGATAAACTCCTTCATTAATTCCCCGGAAGCCGATATTTGTCCGGCTATTCTTTTCGTGTTGGAATAAATAACATTAGTTAGCAGATCTCCGGTAATTCTTTTAGCCGACCCGATCGAAGGTTTTATTTCGTTGGTCAGACTGTTCAGGTGCCCGGGGAGGTGGCCGCCTTTAATTGTAGCATCAACAGCGCCGCAGCGTTCATGACCGAGAACAACAATCAATTTAACACCAAGATGTTCGACGGCATACTCAATACTTGCAAGAGCAAAATCGTCAACTACATTTCCGGCATTCCGGATTATAAATAGATCGCCGATTCCGAGATCGAAGATTATTTCTGGAGGAACGCGGGAATCTGAGCAGCCGACAATTATTGCAAAAGGATTCTGGGAAGTTGCGATTTCCTTCAACCGCGTTTCATTCTGATTGGGATGTGTTTGTTTGAATTCAATAAATCTCTGATTCCCCTCCATCAATTTTTTCAGCGCCTCATCAGCACCGGCGGAATTTTCGTGTTGAGCATTTAATAAAATTGATGAAGCGTAGAATGCGATAAATAAAAAGAATTTATGAAGTTTCATTTTATTCCTTTCTGTTAATAAATTGATTTGTTTTTATTTCAGAGAGCAGATAAACCGCAAATGATGCGAGCCAGTGTTCCCCCTCATAATTCCCGCTTGTAATATACTCCAGCCCGGCTCTAGCGTGTTTAATGGCTGAGTCTGTTAAAATTATTTTAAGCGGATCATTTTTGTGCAGACAACCCGCTATACCGGACATACACCAGGCACGGGTCAAATTTAATCCGTCAAGATGCACGAGTTTCGGATCCGTGCGGTCAGTAACAGTAGCCGGCTCAAGTAAATTTGCTGTATGTTCAATATCAGGCAGAAACTTCTTAAACCAATCCGCAAAGTGTCTCGGCTCTAAAATTCTCCGCATCAGATCTGCTTCCATTAAAGCCGGCGAAAAAAAGTCCTCTCCACCGGGCTCCCATTTTGCATCGTAATTCTTATCCTTAAGATAATATGTTGTTCCTCTTTCGGTCAACAGTGATTCTAGCCGGTAGTTTTTTACAGCACGGGCATAATCAAGAGCAAAAGAGATTCCGAAAGCGGTATTGGGGTGTACCCCGGTCCTGATAGGATAATTCTGCTTGGGCAGAAAGTCTGTATAACGCTGAACGAGCACCTCGGCAAGGGGTTTCAGATTTTCATACCACATCTCTGCCTGAGAATCATCCCAGCTCAGAAGCTCTTCGGCAAGTTTTAAAAGCCATGCCCAGCCGTAAGTCCGCTCAAATGATTTTCTGTTCGCCTGGTCAAGATACGCTACTTCAACCCTGATATTCTCCGGAGCTAGATTCTCGTTTAATACTTTTCTGATAATGCCTGCATTATCCATTTCCGGAAAGAGTTTAAGCAAACGGACAAGCATCCAGTGACCGTGAACGGATGAATGCCAGTCGTAACAACCGTAAAAAGCCGGATGAAGAACAGAAGGCGCCTTTACTTCTGTTTCATCGTTCATCACGTGATCAAGTTTGTTTGGAAACTCTTTCTGAATGCACTTCAATGCGAGTTTCGAAAATTCAACGGCCGATTTTATGTTAAGTTCCGGATAAACTGAATCCGGATTGTTTTTTTCAGTCTGACAATTCACTTCTGAAAAGCCGGAGATCATGGCCGGAAGTATAATCAGATGAAGAAGAGTTTTAATTCTCATTCGTATTCCTATTGATTATAATCCTAATTTCTCAGGGAACGATGGTACTTGATCGCCTCTTTAAATACTGCAGGGACCCCTTTAACACCCTTATAAACGATTGCTGCAGTAAGCGCACCGCTCATCAAACCGCCCACTATTCCATGTCCGAATGTATCGGCACCAGACAAATAAAGATTTTTTATATGAGTATAAGGACTGATCCATTTCATCTTATAACGTTCGGGTGTTGCGGGAATTCCGTAAATAGAACCCTCCGGATTTCCGGTGAAGTGTATTGTACTAAGAGGAGTTGACAACTCGTGATAATCAATTAAATCTTTAAAACCTTTTATGTGTTTTTCCGTAAACCGTATCAGCACTTCGGAAAGATCTTTTTTCAGATTCTCATATTCATCGCCCCTCTTTTTCCAGGGTTCGTTTGACCACTTTTCGAATATGCCGTAATCCGCAAACGCAATAATCTCGGCGGTGTGCGATTTTGTATCGGGGTCTTTAAGAGAAGGGAAAGAAACATAAGCGCCGTGGACAACACCGTTTGCAAGTTGATTTCGGTTTCTAAATCCTGCATCATGATCGTATGAATTATAAATCCAGTAGTTTTCCCCCTTTAATCCGAGACGCGCCGGACTTTCCTTTAGTCCGAGATAAAGATTGATGTGAGAAATGCTTGAGGGGAAACTCTTTACTTCTTCAATAAAATCCGGTTCATCTTTTCTGTTAAGAAGTTCTGTGTAAGTAATTTTTGCTCCGGCCGTTGAAATTATTTTATCTGCAAAAAAATCAACTTCGATAAAACCGTACCCTTCTTTTTTAAGCGTTTTTACTCCGATTGCTTTTCCCTTTTCAATTAAAATTTCTTTTGCTGTATGATTAACCAGAACTGAACCGCCGGCACCTTCAATTACAGGAACTACGGAATCGGCAATTTTTTTAGAGCCGCCGATGGGGTAAAAACCGCCGTTTATATAATGATTAACAATTAAGGAGTGTACCGCCATCGATCCCAAAGAAGGGGGAAGTCCGTAATCGCCCCATTGAGATGCGAGCAAGGCCTTGAGTTTCTCATCCTTGAAATTGGAATCCAGATATTCTTTGAGTGTCATAAGTGCCAGCTCGGATCCCTTTGAAAAGAGATACGAAGAAATTTTTCTCGCGGCCGGTTTAAGCGTTAGGCTGAAGTTGTACCTGCCGAACCATTTCGTGATTATTTTTATATCTTCAAAATATTTTTTAATTGCTTCTGCTTCCGCCGGAAATAGTTTTGTCATTTCTGATTTAAGATATCGTTCGCCTTCCATAGCTTTAAAAGTAAAATCAGGGTAAACAAATACGTCATATGGATCGGGCATTTTTTTCCAATTAACTTTTCCATCTGTCACATAATCAAAAACCGCGCGGCTCATCGAACCGCTTTCCATCTGCCCGACATAATGAAGTCCCACATCCCAGTGATATTCTCCGTACTCTCCTTTGCGTTTAAAAATATGTGTGAACCCGCCGATTTTGAAATGTCTTTCAATTAGAATAACTTTTTTCTTGAAGAGTTTCGAAAGGATGCTTGCTGCCGAAAGACCGCTGATCCCGCTGCCGATAATGATAACGTCGTACTTGTTCATTTATATTCCCGATCGAATGTTATTTGCCCGATAGTAAAAATCCCGCTGCACATCGCATTAAAACAAGCCGTGTTGGCAAGTCTGTTCAGAGCAAATAAAATTATCTCATTAATGGAATAGAGTTCTTATTTTTGCCTTCAATTGATATATCAAAATAACAATTTTATTTTTCAAGTATGATTAAACTTAACAGGGAATTTAAAATGCGTTCAACAGTGCTTTTCATAATGGCAGTTCTGGTATCATTGTCTGTTATATCGGCTCAGCCCAAGAAAGTCTCATTATTAACGGTAGCAGAAAATTCGAATTACGAATCAACATCACGGTATGAAGATGTTATGAGTTTTATAAATTCGCTGAAGAAACTCTCTAAGAATTTCCGGGTTGAAACAATGGGTGTCTCAACAGAAGGAAAGGAAATTCCCCTGATGATATTGGGAAGCCCCCTGCCCGAATCACCGGCCGACTTAAAAGATGACAAGCGTATTGTTGTATATATTCAGGCGAATATTCACGCCGGAGAAGTTGAAGGTAAAGAAGCAGCCCTTATGTTTGCCAGGGATCTTCTTCTGGATAGAAAAGAAATTCTTAAGGATATAGTATTGCTGATCTGCCCGATTTTTAATATTGACGGAAACGAAAAAATCAGCGTCGATAACCGAAGGCATCAAAAAGGTCCCAAGAATGGCGTTGGGCTGCGCTACAACGGTCAGAACCTGGATTTGAATCGCGATGCCATGAAAGTGGAAACGCCCGAAGTTAAAGGATTGTTTACAAATGTTTTAAATAAATGGGATCCGGCAATTTTAGTTGATCTTCACACTACAAACGGATCGTACCGGCAGGAACCCGTGTCGTTCACTTGGATGATGAATCCGGCTGGGGACACGTCTCTGATAGCTTATACACGCGACAAACTGATGCCGGAGATATCGCTAACATTATCCGGAAAATATAATACAATGAATCTATATTACGGTGAATTCGTGGACCAGAGGGATCATTCGAAAGGATGGATCTCTTATGCGTATGAACCCCGTTATATAGTTAATTACATCGGACTTAGAAACCGTATAGGTATATTGAACGAGGATTATGTCTATTCCGATTTTAAAGAACGGGTTATAGGCACTTATAATTTTTTATGGTCGGTTTTAGAAAGCGCGGTTACAAATAAAGTTGAGATAAAAAATATTTTGATGGAGACAGACGCAAAAACAGTTGCACGCGGAAACAATCCCTCTAAGGACGATTCGCTCGCTGTAATGTCGCGGGTTGTTCCAACCAAAGTTTCTATTACTGTAAATACTTTTGAAATGGAAGTACGCAAGGATGCTAACGGAAGAGAGCGCCTATACCCTACGGAGATTAAAAAAACAGTTACAGTGCCTTACCTCGCCGATTATGTTCCGACAAAACAGACAAAAATTCCATTTGCTTATCTCCTGACTGTTAGCGATCCGAAAGTATTGTCTGTTCTCAAAACACACGGCATTAAGATGGAAAAACTCCTTGCCGATACAGAAATCGAAGTTCAGTCCTTCAGGATAAAAGAACTGAAACCCGAGCAGCGTCTTAACCAGGGCCATTATAATAATATTGTTAAAGGGGATTATACTGCCGAGAAGAAGAAGTTTGTTAAAGGTACTATAGTTGTTAGAATGGCACAGCCGCTTGCTAATGTCGCAGCATATCTTTTAGAGCCGGAGACAGACGATGGGCTGCTCCACTGGAATTTCTTCGACAACCACTTGGTACCGCAGTGGGGCGGAGGATTTCTCCCGTATCCGGTTTATAAAGTAATGAATAAGATAGAAATTATTACTGGAAAATAAATTGAGAATTTTCATTAACGATTTTCTCCCGGCTTTTTCTCATTTGGTTCTTATTTCTTTTCTAATTGAAATCAGTGTTATGCTAAATTCAGCACTTTATTGTCAGGAGTTATCGGAGAAAAATTTTGCTGAATACAATCCCGAACCGTTTGTCTTGCTAAATGAAAAAGAGCTTTCATCATTAAAAAAAAGATATCTAAAGGGTGGATTAAAGAACCCGGGCGAATTTCATGTTCAAGAAGCAGAAAAGTTTCTTATGCAGAAACCGTCGCCATTGGAAGAAATTCGCTATGAGGGATTGGTAAGTAATCACCCCGATAGAATTAGTTCGGTTCAGCATCTAAAGGATATGGATTATTTAAATTCTCTTACGTGGGCGTATATTCTGACCGAGAATTTAAAGTATGCAGCAAAAGCAAAAGAAATATTAATCTCATGGAGTTATTCATACCAGCCAACCGGCAATGATGTAAATGAAAACAAATTATTGACGATGTTTATGAGCTATTTTTATCTTAAGAAAGAATTTGATTTAAAGCCGGTTTGGGATTTAATCGAATCAATTGCAAATAAACAGATCCACCTGGCCGAAGTGAATAAAAAATCCGGTAACCGTGCAGCCAAAAGAATTAAGCTTGTTTTGCTTTCGGGAATATTGCTTGAAAGAAAAGACTTTATTTCATGGGCACTTGAGAAATACGATTCCATTCATACTTCCTCTCTTTACTACGACGGCACTAGTTGGGATTTTTTAAGAAGAGACGCCTTAAGCTATCATGTCGATGGAATTCAATCGCTTCTAGAAGTGTGCGTTTTAGCAAGAGAACTAAATTATGATTTATTTACAAAAGAGAATGAAGGGGGAGGCAGTCTCAAGAAGTCGATTGATTTTGTGATTCCTTATGTTCTGGGAGAAAAAACACACAGAGAATGGATAAATACCACGGTGGAACTTGACAAGAAAAGATGGAGCGCCGGAGATACTTATTATATGCCGGGAAAAATCTGGGATCCAATAGAATCTATAGATATGTTTTTGCTTGCTTCAATATTCGATTCCAAATATTTGTCTATCGCTGAATCAATTTTGAATATGGAAAATCGAAAATCTTTTTTGTATTTACAGATTCAGGCAAAAATGATTAATAGTTTTTAGGCTGAATTATTTTAATGTTATTTCTTGTTGATCAAAGGTTCTATCAAACTGATGCTTGCTGTTTCCCGTGTTCTTAAAGTAAATTTATTTTGATTCTTCTGAACCGACAAGGGCAGTAATCAATTTATAGATAGGAGATAGTATGAGACGACACTCCTTTATTCCCGTTCTATTTTTTTATTTGTTAATGTTCAGCCCGGGGGTTTTATTTTCTCAGGCAAGCGGATCGATTAAAGAGATTAATGGATCAAAGATTTTCTGCAGAACAATTGGCGCCGGCGAATCACTTATTATTGTTCATGGAGGACCCGGTCTTGCTCACGATTATCTCTTCGAATCCTTCAAACAATTGAATGATAATTACAGACTTATTTTTTATGATCAGCGCGGATGTGGAAAATCGGAGGAAATTAAAGAAGATCAACCGGTAACAATGGAAACTATGATTGAAGATCTTGAAGGAGTCCGCAGGGAGTTCCAACTTGAAAAAATGAATTTAGTCGGCCAATCCTGGGGTGCGTTAATCGCAATCAATTATGTGTTAAAATATCCAAACAATGTAAAAAACCTGATTCTGCTTGAACCGGCTCCCGGAAGCAGCGAGTATCTTCAGCAGGTCCAACAGACAATTATGAATCGGTTATCAAAGAAGGAGCTTGAACGGCTTACAGAAATTTCACAGAATCCGGATTTACGCAAAGACCCGGATCTTTTCAAAGAATTTATGAACATTCGCATGAAGACATATTTCTACGATTCTACATTGGCCGAGAAAAAAAACTTCAATTACTTCGACAGCGATAGAATAAAGAAGTTTTTTTCCAGCTCCGCAAACTTTGGACCATACATGTTGAGCTATAATCTATACGAAAAGCTGAAAAAAATTAAATGCCCGACTCTAATTATACACGGCGAATACGATGTTATTCCAACGGAGGCAATCGAAAGAATGGGGCTGGAGATAATAAACTCTGAACTCCACATTGTAGAAAAGAGCGGTCATTTTGTTCACATTGAAAAACCGGAATTCTATTTTGCAGCAATCCGGAATTTTCTAAAAAAAAGTATTAATTAATAATTGGTGTGGAATGCACTCAGAAAAACAAACTAACTTTTTCAACAAAGAAGAATTAAAATTTATTAGAGGACTTAAATCACCTGCCGGGATCCAGAAATTCCTGAATGAAACGGACTATAATCCGGATAATAAAACCTGCTCGCCAAGAAATATTATCCAAAGCAGAAAAGCAAACTGTTTCGAAGGCGCTTTGTTTGCCGCGGCTGCATTAAGTGTGCTGGGACACAAACCCGTTATAGTTGATCTCATGGCCGACAACGACGACGATCATGTGATAGCCATTTTCAAACAGAACAATTGTTTCGGCGCTGTTGCTAAATCGAATACTACTGTATTGAGATTCCGCGAACCGGTTTACAGAACCCTGAGAGAACTGGTTATGTCCTACTTCGATTTTTATTTCAATACGCTCGGCGAAAAATCTTTGAGAAGCTATTCAGTTCCCGTCGACCTCTCACGTTTCGATAAATTCAATTGGATGACCACATATGAAGATCTGGAATTCATAGGAGATTATCTATTCAGAATAAAACATTATCCAATTCTGACTAAGAAGATGCTAAATAATCTTTCACCGGCAGATAATGAGGTTGTCAGCCTCTGCTTTACCGGATCAATACAAGAAGGATTGTATTTACCAAAAAAAACGAGACAACGAATAAGAAACTAAAATAATTTAATTTTCTTCCCCAACATCTCTGCGCCAACAATCCTTTAATTGACTCGTCTTAATTGATGCAAATATTTGAAGGTAATAAATGACAATCAAAAAAGTATTGTTGTTATTTTTAATCTTTGCTGGGTTTGTTAATGCAATATTTTCTCAGTACTCAAGCAATTACAAAAGTTATACTGAAATAATCCGCTCTTTGCGCGACACAATTCCTCAAATGATGAAAGAGAAAGATGTTCCAGGACTTTCAATCGCTATAGTTGACGATAAGGGAATTCTCTGGGAGGAAGGATTTGGTCTTACTTCGAGGGATCAGGGAATTCCGGTTACTCCTCTTACAAATTTCAGTATCCAGTCGATGTCTAAAAATTTCACAGCATTGGCGGTTTTAATGGCAGTACAGGATGGATTATTGGAACTCGATAAACCAATAACAGATTACATACCCGGATTCACTGTGAACAGCCGTTTTGAAGAACACCCGGAAAGAAAAATGACTCTCAGACTTCTGCTTTCACACAGAGCCGGTTTTACACACGAAGCCCCCATAGGCAACAATTACGATTTCTACACTCAAAAGTTTGATGATCACATAAAAAGCATTTCTGATACCTGGCTTCGTTTCCGCGTCGGCGAAAGGTACAGCTATTCAAACCTCGGAATAGACCTTGCCGGGTTTATTCTGCAGCAGGTATCGGGCGTACCGTTCCAAAATTATGTAAAAGAAAAAATTTTTAATCCGATTGGAATGACTGAAAGCAGTTTTGACATCGAAACGATAAAAAATATGGAAGACCGGGCAATTGGTCACACCTCTTCGCCAAGGAAGCCCCCGGTTGAAGTTCCGATGCTTGCGGCCGGAGGAATGTATTCAAATGTGCATGATTTATCCCTGTATATTAATTTTCAGCTAAATAAGGGACTAGCAAAAGGGAGTCAGATAATAAGTCGAGAAATATTATGTGAAATGTTCTCGGTTCCAAATCGTAATAAAAATCAGACTACCGGTTATGCTTTGGGAACGGCAATAACCAGGCGCGGTAATGTTAATTTGTTCTCTCATGGCGGAGGCGGTTATGGTTTTTTATCCAATATGTCGTGGTGCCCGGAGTTAAATGTTGGTATTGTTGTACTAACTAATTCAACCGGTCACATTCTGAATGTTGCTATTCCCGAAATGATAGGAAACATGATTCTGAAAATGAAATTTGGAAAGGCAGAACAACCGAATCAGGATCTCTCAAAATTCAATGAAAATGTAATTCAGACCGATACTTCGTATCAGAGAAAATTCGTGGGTCAGTATTTGTACAACCGCGCGGGATTCATGCTTCTTGAATGGCAGGATAATAAAATGGGAATTACTCCCGGAATAAATTTTAAACCCGCGAATTTTGTGTCCGAGGACAGGCTCTTCTTCGTATTCTCAGGAACTCCGCAGTATTATAAATTTATTCTTGATGAAAACAAGATTCCTGTTGTCATGATCAGAGAGTACGATAACGAATTTCTCGATTTGAACGATCGTCCGGATGAACCCGCGGGTCGTTTTAATCCAGAATGGGAAAAATATATTGGTAAATACGCTCTGATAATTTATGAATTTCCAGCTGAAACAAGAGAGGTTAATAAGAAGAACGGATTTCTTTATTTAGATAACATGAAGTTAAGAGAATATTTGCCTGGTTTATTTTTCACAGCTCACGGAGAATCTCTTGATCTTCGCACCGACAGACCAACCTGGAAAAATGTTAAAATAATGAAGTTACTGGAAGCTGATAAAAAGTAATAGGTGACGGAGCATTTTAAAAAGGTATAGTAGGATTAATTAAGGAAGGTAAACGAAATGAGAATAGAAAATATTAAGTACACAGTTACTGATTGGGCAAAAATAGAAAGAAAAGAATTTTCAGGCGAATCTGGAAAAGCATTCTGGAGAACATTTGAACAGGGGAATCTGCGTGTAAGGATTGTAGAATATTCAGAAAACTACTTGGCCGATCACTGGTGCAGCCGCGGTCATGTTGTTTATGTGCTTGAGGGCGAGTTGATAACAGAACTTAAAGACGGCAGAGTTACCAAGCTTTATCCGGGAATGAGTTATCAGGTTGCCGATGATGATATTCCGCACCGATCAAAAACCAACGGATATGTTAAACTGCTGATAGTTGATTGATACATTATTTAAGAGATTAATACGCAGAGCGCACGGAAAAATCGAAGCGTTCGCAAAGTTTCGAAGTCTTTCAAAGAAATCTTCTCTTGATTATCGGCCCGCTTCCAGATAATTTGCCGGTAATTAATTTCGTATATCTCATCACTTCAATTCAGAGGAATAGATGAAAAGGATTATTTACATTCTTATAATTCTCTCAACTTCAATTCTTCATTCACAAACGATCAAATCACCCGACGGCAAGCTTGTTCTTAATTTTTCGCTTAGTGCTGGCGGCATTCCAGGTTACAGTTTGAGCAGACAAGATATACAGGTAATTAAGCCGAGCCGGCTTGGTTTAAAACTGAAAGATATGTACACGGACAAGAATATGGCGATTGTTCCGGGGCTTGAATTTGCAGAAGTTCATTCGTTCGATAAAAACTTTGTAGTCTTAAAGGTCGACACCTCCACATTTGATGAAACCTGGGAGCCGGTCTGGGGCGAAGTGAAGTCGATCAGGAATAATTACCGTGAACTCGCGGTTACTCTTGCACAACCTGAAGTAAATAACCGGGAAATAATTGTCCGCTTCCGGCTTTATAACGATGGACTCGGTTTCCGTTATGAGTTCCCGGTTCAGAATAATCTTGGCTATTTCACTGTCGCAGAGGAAATGACTCAATTCAGTCTCACCGGAGATCATATTGCTTTCTGGATTCCGGGTGACTTTGATACAAATGAATATTACTATACAAAATCGCCGCTGAGTAAAGTCGATGCTCTTTTTGGAAAGAATGTGAATGAAATTTTTTCCAGGACAATTATCGGCAAAAACTTTGTTCAAACTCCGCTGATGATGAAGTCTTCAGAGGGATTATACATAAATATTTTTGAAGCAGCCCTTATTGATTATCCTGCAATGCATCTCGAAATTGATCAGTCTAACTTTGTTTTAGAATCCCGACTCGTACCAGACGCAGTCGGAAATAAAGCGTACATGAGAACTCCTTGCAAAACTCCATGGCGGACTGTAATTGTAAGTGATATGGCAGAGGAAATACTCGCTTCAAAGATGATTCTTAATCTTAACGAACCGTCAAAAATCGACGACACAAGCTGGATTAAACCGATGAAATACGTCGGCATCTGGTGGGAAATGCATATTGGCATTTCATCCTGGAATTATTCCGACGTGAGCAATGTTAGTCTTGACCTTACAGACTGGAAGAGTCTTAAACCGAACGGACGCCACGGCGCCACTACCCTTAGAACTAAGAAATACATCGACTTTGCCGCCGAACACGGATTCGACGGGGTTCTTGTTGAAGGATGGAATGTAGGATGGGAGGACTGGCACGGCAGGTGGAAAGAAGAGGTATTTGATTTTGTAACACCGTATCCCGACTTCGATGTTGAAGAAATTTCCAGATATGCTGCATCCAAAGGCGTTAAGATGATAATGCATCACGAAACATCCGCATCGGTTACCAATTATGAAAGAAGAATGGACGAAGCATATCATTTTATGAAAAAGTACGGATACCCGGCGGTGAAAACCGGCTATGTTGCCCGCATTATTCCGCGCGGTGAATTTCACGATGGGCAGTGGATGGTTCAGCATTATGTAAGAGTTGCAGAACGTCTTGCTAAAAACAGATTGATGCTCAATGCCCACGAACCGGTCAGGCCTACGGGACTTCATAGAACATATCCAAACTGGCTCGCCTGCGAAGCTGCACGAGGCAATGAGTTCAATGCCTGGAGTGTTGGCAATCCTCCCGAACACGAAACAATTCTGCCGTTTACCCGTTTGATGGGCGGACCGATGGATTATACACCCGGAATTTTCCAAATCAAAATGAATTATTACAATCCAGATAAAAAAGAACAGGTTCATACAACTCTGGCAAAGCAGCTTGCGCTTTATGTTACCATGTATTCTCCATTACAGATGGCTGCGGACTTACCTGAAAACTATGAGAAACATCTTGATGCGTTTCAGTTTATTAAAGACGTTGCTGTTGACTGGGATGATACAAAATACCTGGAGGCCGAACCCGGGGATTATATTACTGTTGCGCGTAAAGCCAAAGGAAAAAACGAATGGTTTATTGGCGCAATAACAGATGAGCATGAAAGAACCGCGGTGATTCCATTAGCCTTTTTAGAGAATAATAATAGTTACAAAGCAGAGATCTACGCCGATTCAAAAGATGCCCATTGGGAAAAGAATCCGATGGATTATGAGATAATAAAAAAGTCTGTTACATCGAAAGATGTTCTGGAAATTAAACTTGCACCCGGCGGCGGATGCGCGATTAGTATTCGGTGACCAGTGATCGGTAATCTGTGATCTGTTATTAGTTGTTGGCGATTTGTTGCTTTTGTTATTCTGAAGAATCCGGTAGTTTGTGTACAGAGAGAAAATCTAGCAGGAAAGAACCGCGAAAATGTATCATGATTTTTTAAAAGCCATTTGTCCCACTTTTAACTAAATTACACTGCATTAATTAGCCGGCTATGAAAAAAAGTTCGATTGTAATCTTTACAATCCTTTGCTGGTTCCTCTTCCAATCGTTTCTTTCACCCCAAACAACTAAAAACAACCTTGTATATTTTTCCGCAATGCAGGATTTGATAATCGATTATGATAATCGGGCAGAGCTGAATCTTCCTCTTAAAGAAATAGCAAAAAGGATCTTAGCCTACGGGAATCTTCAGATTACAAATAAGTTTAATAATAACGCCGAATATGATTTAAAAATAGATTTAACCGCATCAAGCCTTGCGGCAGAATATAATCCGTTCGGCAAATTATATTCCGGGGCAAAACTTACCGGGTTACTAATATTGAAGCAAGGAAAGAATCTTATTATCGAAACATATTTCACCGGACGGATTGAACCGCCGGAATTTATTAATTCTATCGTTGGCGAAAAGGCACCTTATAAAAATCCACTAAATGCACCATTCTTAAACGTACTAAATAACAGCACGTATCATATTACATTGTTTGAATTGGTTGTTAAACTATCCGGGAAAAATTCCGTATTTAATGCCTTAAAAGATAATGACAGATTTGTAAGAGAAGCCGTCGTAAATACAATTATCATTAATGAATACGAATTAATTAATATTGATTATAAAGAAAGTCTGGATTATAAAAATAAAATTTCGGCGGGCTGGTCTTTTGAGAAAGTGAATTAAAGACGTTGTCATAAATTCAACTTTTAATATAATTGAGCGGGGTAACTAAAATGGGAGAGCAAAAAACAAAATCAACGTTTTTTGCGGAAGTAAAAGAAACATATTTAATGCTTCTAAAAAACTTCGGCTGGCTTGCGTTTGTTTACATGGGTTATAAGGTGTACAATTTATCGGAGACCAAAACTGATTTTAATATTCTAGAAGACGGACTGCTTTTAATTGTGTTGGGCACTTTGGGAGTTATTATTGTGGGCTACCTACTTGCTTTCATTCTAACACCGCTTATAAGAATTGATAAGAGAAGAATTCAGGATTATGAACAAGCAAATAAAATTTTTCATTTACTTGGGATGATTCACACTCCTTCAACATCGAAGCTATGGCTGATGGCATGCGATGCTGTTGTTAGGTTAGGCGCTCAGCATATTCCTCTAGTAATTCAAGCGCTTGATAAGGAAACGTGCCCGGTTAAAAACCCGCTCGGTATAAAAATATCGTCTACAGCAAGTTTACGCGCCGGTGCTGCATATTACCTCGGCAAACTCAACGTTCAGTCGGCTGTTCCGCAATTAATTCTGGCGCTTGATGATTATGAAGCCGATGTAAGAATGATTGCCTCTCAAGCTCTTGGTGAAATCGGCGATAAGTCTGCTCTGCCGCGCATCAAAGAAATTTCTGAAACCGATAAAAATGCAGAAGTTATAAGTTTTGCCCAGGAAGCACTTAAAAAATTATCGTCATAAAAACATAGATATAACTGTTTCTTAAAAATTATCAGTGGAGAAATTTATGATCGGCTTAGGTATTTTTTTCGGACTTACCATGTTAGTATCTGTATTTATTCAGTGGGAGACTTATGTCGGCGAAGATACTATGTGGCTTACAAGGATAAGCGAGTTTCTGGGAATCGAGAATAGTTCTTTCGATATGCTTTTTGGACTTCACTTTCTGCCCATTGTATGCGCGCTCATTTTTATTATTGGAATTTCGCTTGCAAAGAGACACACAGCATTTAGAATTACAGCACTCGCCACATCGCTATTGTGTTTTGTCATCGGAGTGTACAATATTCTGTTTTATCTGGTAATAAGCGCTGAAGTCAACTATATCCCCGGCGGTGGATTGTGGCTCTTTACTTCGGCAAGTCTGCTTTCGCTCATTGTCTCCGCTTTGATTGTTTTTAATAAGAATCTGCTTGAGAAAAAACTATTTAGCAAACTAATGGATCAACCAAATTAAGGACCATTTAATATGAGAACCGCAGACAGAAAAGACTCAATTGCATTAACTATTTTATTTTTGTGTCTATTTAATAGTTTTAATTTAGCCCAAGAAAAAGAGTCTGAATATTTCTTAAAAGGATTTTTTGTACGCGGAGCATATACTTCATTTAACCAGGCAATGATTCTTAATTGGGACGAACGGGAAATGATGCTAAATCAGAGCAAAAACATGATTGCATATGGATTTGGTTATGCCCTTTTACCAAAAGATTTTTGGGCCGGTTTAAGTGCAAGTGCAAACTATTCCACAACCAAACTTAATCCTTTCAAGGCCAGAAAAATATTAGACTCAAATATGCCGGTTGATTTTTCCGATTTGCTTTCATACAATGATATCGGCTACTCTATGCTGATGTTTGATTTTAATGTTCACATTCTGCCATTTAATAATTTTCCGCTCGCATTGACACTCGGCTTTGTTCTAGGTGCCTCTTTCCAGAGCTATACAATTTCGGGTGATTCGAGCCCGTTTAATAATGCCAACGGTTCAAATTCCGTTAATATGTTCCGTTATGGTTTTATATTGGGTTGTAAGTTTGTTCCATTTAAATTTTTATCCGTCGATTTTGAATTCCGTCCAATGAGCGCATATACAGAAACAATACATTATTATGATTATCTCTATAGCGACGACACTTATGATTATTTTGGATCATCAAGCACTTCTTCGGGTCCGTCAGAAAGATTTATTTTGATCGGCGCATCAATTCATTTTTAAAGATAGATCTTGTTGGACTGTGTCGGTGTTTTGAGAAAGGATAAAGATAGATTTGAGAACATTATTTTAATAGAATAAGTATGGAGTGCAGAATGTAAATACAATCTTTGTTTATCGCCTTAATACTATTTACTGCAGGCAAAGCATTCTCTAAATTTTCCTATTTCATTACAATAGAAGATTAAATGATGAAACAGGAATGAACCGGCGCAAATAAGGATGTTAAACTGTAAAAATATTTTTTGAATTTCTTTATAATGGAATAACCACGAAAATTGGTAAAACGCAGAACGATGAAGAATTTTCGGGTATTCGTAATTTTTTCTGTAGATCAAAAGATGGTGCAATTCTTACTTTATCCAGTACCAGGGGGAAAAACACACTAATTATGAGGAAAATGCAGTAAGCTTTTATATAATAGTTTTTTGCAGTAAAGAATCAGTTCTTAAGCTTATATGGAAATAAGATAGATTCATGATATCTTTAGAGTGATTTAGAAAATCTTTTAGTCAAGTCTGAAAGCAATTAATGTCCAAAATAAAATTAGAACTTCTATCTCCGGCCAAAGATCTTGAAACCGGAATTGCCGCAATCGATTGCGGAGCCGACGCCGTTTATATCGGATCCCCGCAATTCGGAGCCCGGGCTGCTGCGGGTAATTCACTTGAGGATATCAGAAAGCTTGTCGAGTACGCCCATAAATACTGGGCTAAAGTCTATGTGACAGTTAATACCGTTATCTACAATGATGAGCTTGAAGAAGTTCAGAGACTTATTAGAGAATTATATGAAATAAAAGTGGATGCAGTGATTTTCCAGGATATGGCACTTCTTGAAATGGATCTGCCCCCGGTTCAGCTATATGCGTCCACTCAGACGCACAATTATGAAATTGAACGGATAAAATTCTTAGACCGGCTCGGCATCAAGCGGATAATTCTGGCACGCGAACTTACTATTGAAGAAATAAAACAGATTAAGAGGGAAGTGAATGCCGAACTTGAGTTTTTTGTACATGGCGCTTTGTGTGTTAGTTTAAGCGGTCAGTGCTATATGAGTCACGAGCTTACCGGACGGAGTGCGAACCGGGGGGAATGCGCCCAGAATTGCCGCCTTCCATATTCGCTTGTTGACGCGAACGGTACTGTGATGGTCGAAAACAAACATCTGCTTTCGCTCCGCGACCTTAACCTTTCCGAATATCTAAACGAACTTGTTGATGCAGGTATAACTTCATTTAAAATTGAAGGCCGTCTTAAAGATGTTGGCTATGTAAAAAATATTACGGCATTCTACCGTCAGAAGATTGATGATATAATCCGGAATAACAGCAACTGGATACGGGCATCTTCAGGCTATTCAAAAATTCCTTTCGAACCCGATCCCGAAAGAACATTCAACCGGGGCTACACATCTTACTATTTAAATGACAGAACGGATCATGTCTCTTCGCCCGACACGCCTAAATCCACAGGTAAGTATTTGGGCAAAGTTACTGAAGTGAACAATAAGGGTTTTGTGATTGGGACAACAGAACGAATTTCTAATGGAGACGGATTATGCTTTTACGATATCAAGGGAGAATTAGCAGGAATGTATGTTAACCGTATAGAAGGCAGGACAGTCTACACAAAGGAATTAATTGGAATAAGACCGGGAATGAAAATTTATCGCAACTATGATCACTCATTTGAAAAACTATTGAGCAGAGAATGTAAAAGAAAAATCAGAACAAATATTATAATTGATGAGATGGAGAAAGGTTTAAAAGTTACCGCAAGGGACGAAGACGATATTAGCACAACAGAAATTTTTGATTTGAAAAAAGAAATTGCCTCTAATCCGGAAAAAGCTAATGATGCTGTTAGAAAGCAATTTGCTAAAAGCGGCGACACAATTTTTGAGATTGAATCCGTTAATCTGAATTTCATCAAACCGCTGTTCATACAGTTAAGCTCTATTAATGAGATGAGAAGAAGAATTTTACAGAGACTGGAATTCGAGCGTTTAGAAAAGCATAAAAATGAGAATGGAAAACAGAACACAGAACCGGGAACGAAGAACTCGGATAATAAATTCCCGCAAGATAATCTTGATTATAAATTTAACGTAACAAATAAACTGGCGGAAAAATTTTATAAAGTACACGGTGTTCTTAATTATGAACCGGGTTTCGAATTGCAGAACAATCACACCGGCAAGACGGTTATGACATGCAAGTATTGCATTAAAGATGAAATGGGGCTCTGCCCGTTCGATACAGATAAAAAAGTTGAAGAACCTCTCTATCTTGTAAATGAAAGCCGGAAATACCGGCTCCACTTCAATTGCAGGGATTGCCTGATGGAGATATTGGTCGATTAGTTTTTACTGAAGCGAAGGATCCTCCAGCTTGCCGATAAAGAGAATACAGTTGCTGTTCTTTTCCCTTATCGCGAATATAAACGGTCTATCGAGCCTTATTATATCATCCCTTATTGATGTAACACCGATTTCTACAGAAGTAACGGCAGCGGCTTCCGTTCCCTCTTCGTTCACATCCACAAACGTTTTGTGTTCGACATTGCTGATGTAGGCGTTGTTCAGTCCATCGTAAAGTCTTTTAAAGTTAGCGCCAAAAGGCTCAAACGCCACCCCCATTCCAAGGGATTTTAATGTTTCGTTAAGATTGATTTTGTATTCAAGTTTGAATTTAGGCATGTAAAGCTGGCGTTTCATCTTGGTCAGATTATTTATTAGTCCGGCCCAGCTTGCATCCGTAAGCGTTCCGATTACATCATTTATTGTCTTATCTTTTGCGGGGAGGAGAATTGTCATGCTGAAATTACCTCTTCCGTATGGGAGATCGATAACAGTGAATGAATCGTTCGACGAAAGATAAAAATCATTTTCGAGGTTCATCATCCGGCAGGCAATGGTCTCACCCGTTTCTTTCTTAAACACATCATCAATGGTTTTATTTTTATCAAATTGATATTTCCAGGTCCCTTTGAAATAGATAGCGTTAATTAAAAACATTATGGTAGCCGGATCGATCTGCTCAACAATTTTATCAATCTTTCCGCCGGTAGATTCTTTTACCCAGTTGTTAATAATATTAATTGTTGCGGGGTCGCTGAAATTCATCGGGTTAATTGAAGCATCAAAATATTTGCGGTTTGTTTCGATAAAATCCTGCTTGAATGGAATTGTGTTCCGGTACCAGATCGAATTGGCTATCTGCATTATTACTTTGCTGTCTATTCCGGTAAGGAGCTCTATTAATGATTGATATGATTCGTTGATCTCCTGCTGCGTTAGTCCGGAAAGTGAAAGTGTGTTTTGCATCGCCTCATATGTTGTGCCGTCGGCCCCGTTAAGGGTCATTCCAAGAGCCATTGAAATACTTAAAGGAGAAATAAAAACATTTTTCCCGGATTCAGACTCCGCGATGTTTTTAAATATTTTCAGGGCAAAATTATCTGCGGAAGCGACAATCAGTTTTTCGGAGCGGGTAAGTTCGCGGACAGGAATTTCATCGTTGAATTGAGACGATGTCTCGCATCCGGCAGCGAAAATCAAAATTAATGATAAAAGTATCTTCAAACTTTTCATCTAATATCTCCCTATCATTACCGGACGAATCATATGAAAAATTGAGAAAAACTTCTACATAGGAATTATGGTACTTATAAAGAAACCGGGGGTGCCCCGATTTAAGATTCCGGACACCCTCAGCCTATATTATATTACTTCACTTCAATAACTTCAACTTCGTAAACAAGACTTGTAAAAGGAGGAATAATGAATCTCTTTTTTCCTTCAACGGTTTTACCGTAGAATCCGGTAGTGCCATAAGCTTTTGCGAACGGAACAATTACTTTTCTCTTCTCTCCGGTTTTCATCTCGTTCAATATCTCGTCAAGACCCGGATTTATTCTGTTTGTCCCTACAGTATAAACGAAACTTTCCGGCTGATTAATGTAATTGGTGGGCATTCCTCCTTCAGAACTGCTTACAAACGGAAAGTTCGAGAGGAGAGCAGTACCCTTGTAAATAACTTTAAGTGATGAACCGGTTTTCGGTTTATCTCCTGTTCCTTCCTTTAAGACGGAATACTTTATTCCATTCGGGGTTGAAGCTGCACCCGGTAAAATCTTTTTGATTGCCGCTTCCTCGTCCTTTGCTCTTTTTTCTTCGCTCAATTTCAGTTTTACATTTGCATCTTCAACCATCTTGCGGAATGATTCATCTGTAACGATGAATTTATTCGCCTTTTCACCTATGCGGGTAATTCCCACACTTTTTATTGTGTCTCCCTGCACTATTTTTTCTACCACATCCATTCCTTCAGCCACCCAACCGAATAGAGTGTAATTGCCGTCGAGGTATGACCTGTCGCCCAGTGTAATATAGAACTGGCTTCCGTTAGTATGAGGACCGGCATTTGCCATACCGAGCATACCGGCCTTATTATGACTAAGCTTCGAAAAGATTTCATTCGGAAATTGATATCCCGGCCCTTCTGTTTCTTTATCGGTCTTAGGCATTCCGGCCTGGATAACGTGCCCGGGTACAACGCGGTGCCAGATACTTCCGTTGAAATAGGGAGCTCCTTCTTTTAAAACACTGTTTTTAATCTTACCCTCTGCCAGTCCTACAAAGTTTGCAACCGTCACAGGGACATTCTCATAATCGAGTGATAAAGTAATCCGTCCTTTATTTGTGTTTAGATCGGCATAAATACCGTCGGGCAGGAAAGCTCCGTCTCTTGGAACGATCTTATCCAGATTTGCAATCTGATAAGCAAGCAGTGCGTAGATAAGCGCCGAGTGTTCCTGGGCGTCGGGAATAGTCTGATCATATGTATCCAGCAAGGTATGCCATGTTGTTCCGTATTGATGCGGACCCTGTGTTCGGAGCCATGGAGCCGGAACGCCTTCCATTGTAAATGAATGACTATCTGTTCCGCCCCGTCCGGCGCGTCTTATCAAACCGGTTTCCTGCAATGTGAATTTATATTTGAGATCAAGTTTTTCAATCGGTTCAACTGCCGGTTTTATATAATTGAAAATCACCTTTGGAACGCCCATTCCTACAACCGGATTGGTTCCGCTATCATTATTCAGCATCATCGAGATCTTAGGTAATTTTTTCTTATTCTTTGCGACCCAGGCTTTTGAGCCCACCAGTCCTCTTTCTTCGGCAGCATATAACTGAACCATAATAGAACGTTTCGGTTTAACGCCTGCTTTAGCAAGGATGCGCACTGCTTCCATCATTCTCGAAACACCCGAAGCGTTATCAACAGCACCGGTTGCATGATCGTATGAATCGAGATGAGCACCCAGAATTACATATTCGTCAGGATATTTTGTTCCGGGTATTACACCAATTACATTATGATATTTCACCGGTCCGGGATAAAAGAAATTGCGGATATCAAATTCGAGAATGACTTCTTCTCCCTTTTCAACTAGAGATTTAATCTGATCGAATTGTTTATCGAGCAGTTTGATATCGGGAAGCGTAGGCAAATCATCCCAGGATTTTAAATTTCTTAAATCGAACAATCTGAATGGAACTCTAGATAACTGAACAGTACCTAAAGCACCGTATGAAATTAATTTCTTTGTGATGCTGCTTACAGAATCTCTGTCGCGGGGATAACCTGTGTTTTCTCCATCCACCAGCACCCACGCCCCTTTAATTTTTTCTTTTATCTGTTCCATCCGGTCATTTTCTGTTGGAAGAACTACAACATGACCTTTCTGTTTTCCTTTTGTGCCCGCAGTGTATCCGGGTGTTCCGAATTCAAGATACATTTCGCTTGGTTTGATCATTTTACCGAACCAGGGTCCGCGGTTGAATCCCACCGGTTCTACGCCTGCTTCATCGAGCTCGGCTTTTAATCCCCACGAGCGGAGTTCGTTATAAACCCAGAGCGCGGAATTTGTGTAAGCATCGGAGCCGGTTGATCTTCCCCCGAAGCGGTTGCATAATACGTCCTGATGAACCATAGCCCTGTTTTCATTTCTGCCGATTTCCAGAATTTTCTGAAAAACCGGATCCTGCTGGGATAAGAGCGGGCAAACATAAATAATTAAAAGGAATAGAATTGAATAGAAGCGTTTCATGATTGATCCAATTTAGTTGCTAGTAACTCCCGAAAATTAAATAAAACAAATGAGTGCACAAATGATTCTTTATTTTTATCTTGCAATTGCATTAGTATTAATTTTAAAAGTAATAATATGAAAAGAACAAAAATTCTAATTTTGTTCCTTTTCCTATACTTACCCCTTAATTCCATCATTTCCCAGTCCGGCTCTGCTCTAACATTCAATGAGATTCTTTTTTATCCGGTTGAAACGAACGGGGAATTCGTTGAGATCTATAATACGTCCGCAACCCAGTCTATCGATATCAGCGGTTTCAAATTCAAGTATTACACTTCATCGCCGAACAATCTAGTTCCGGTTAGCGGCGGAACATTGCTCGGGCCTGGTGGATTTGCGGTAATTCTGCAGGGCAATTATGATTATGCAAATGGAATTTATAAGACACTGATTCCTGCCGGCACAATAATAATGAAAACATCCGGCAGCAATTTCGGGTCCTCCGGTATGGCAAACACAGCCGGCCGGGAAGTAAGTCTCCTTAATAATGCCGGGGAGATTGTCGAAACATATATTTACTCCGCAAACAACACTGCCGGCATTTCAGACGAAAAAATAATTCCTGATAAAAACAATACGGCGGTTAATTGGTCTAACGGAAATATCGTCAACGGTACTCCTGGCAGAAAGAATTCGGTATCTCCGGTAGATTATGATCTGGCAATTAGTTTTAAGCGGCATATTCCTCAGATTGTAACAGCGGGCGATTCGCTCTTCCTGGAGTTTGTAATCAGGAATCAGGGAAGATTGAGAGCGGATAGTTTTTCGTTTGAAGTGTATTATGATTCCGACCGTGATTCAATCGAAGAGAGTAATGAAGCTATCTACACATTAAATAATTCTATTCTACCGGATGATTCTTTACAGATTCCAGTTCCGTTCTATCCTCAAACATCCGGCGAATATATATTCATTGGAAAAATAAACTTCGCGGTTGACGAAAGAAGCTCTAACAACACAACGTTTATAAAAATCACTGTCTCCGATAAATTAGCTTTACAGGGAGAGATAGTAATAAATGAAATAATGTATGCGCCGCTCGGCGACGAACCGGAATGGATTGAATTGTATAATAATTCCGAACGGTCAATTAATCTGAAAAACTGGCGCGCCGGAGATAAGACGGCTACAGTTCTGATTTCTGCCACAGATTATGAGCTTACTCCTTCGGAATATCTTGTGATAAGTAAAGAAACGGTTATAACTGAATTACACAACATTACATCCCGATTGCTGATAAGGTCATTACCGACACTTAGCAACAGCGGCGATGACGTGCTTGTTTCCGATTTATACGGCAGAACAATCGATAGTGTAAAGTACCTTCCGTCGTGGGGCGGAAATTCCGGAGGAAGATCGCTGGAAAGAAAATCCGCTGACACAATTGCTCTGAATCAGAGTAACTGGGGATCGTCGACGAGTATAAAAAGATCTACTCCTGGGAGGGTCAACTCAATTTCGGAAAAGGAATTTGATCTGGAAATCTATTCTGTTATTACAGTGAATCAATTTGCCGAAATCGGCAAGGATTTTAATTTTACCGTTTGGATAAAGAATTCCGGAAATGCGGGTGCGGTAAATTTCAATCTCATATTATTCCGCGATAAGAATTTCAACCGGATCGGAGAAGCTGACGAATTGATCTCTTCCACATCGATTGAATCTCTTGAATCAGACCACTCAAAATCCATTCAATTAATTTGTAATGACTTCGAAACAGGTTCGAATCAGTTTATAGTTTTTCTTGATTATCCTGTAGATCAGTTTACGGAGAATAATTCATTCGTCTTCAATATTAATGGCGTTGAGTTAAATGAGGTGAGGGGAGATATTGTTATAAACGAAATTATGTACGCACCTCATTCCCCTGAGCCGGAATGGATCGAGATTTTTAACAGAAGCAGCAAAATTATTAACCTGAAAAATTACATTATCGGCGATAACTCCTCTTACATAACTATAACCGATTATGATTTTATGCTTCAGCCGGAAGAATATGCGGTTGTTTCGAAAGACAGCGTTATTTTCTCGATATACGGGAATTCGGGCAAAATAATAACCGCAGTTATTCCTTCGCTTAATGACGGCGGTGATCGGATAGTTCTTCTGGATTCTCTGGGAAGAATTATAGATTCAACTTACTACAGTCCTGTGTGGGGAGGGAGCTCGGGCAGGTCTCTCGAAAGAATTGCAGCGGAAAAATCGTCTACAGATTCTACTAACTGGAAGACAACAAAAGCGGAGAGAGGAACTCCGGGTAGAATTAATTCAATATCCAAAAAAAATTACGATATAGCGTTAATGTCAGAAAGTATTAATCCGGCCAAACCTGTTATCGGTCAGGAAGTAAGAATTAATATTCACTTCCGCAATCCGGGTAAAAACCCGGCCCGGTTTATTTGCAGGTTTTACGAAAAATTAAATAACGGAATCAAGTTGTTATTAAAAGAAGAATATATTGAAGTGCCAAGTATTGAAGATACCGGTTTTTATTTTTCTCAAATGGAATTCATTATAGAATCGCTAACAGCAAAAAGAACATTTGAATACTTTGCCGATTACAAATTGGATGAAGATACAACAAACAACCGGTATCAATTTTCCGTTATTCCCGGCTATCCAAAGAATTCGGTTGTATTGAATGAAATAATGTACAATCCTGTTAACGGTGAGCCGGAATGGATAGAGCTGTTCAACAGATCCTCCTATGATATTGATCTGGAAGGATGGTCCGTTTCAGATTTCCTGACAACACCCTTAAAAACGAAGCTTCAATCAGGCGGAATAACAGTTCCCGCCGGAACATTTTTAGTTATTTCCAAAGATTCGGTAATTAACAATTTCCATCGTTCAATTCCTTCACAGCTGCTTATCAACACATTTGCTAATCTTAATAACGATGCCGACGCGGTTATAATAAGAGATGCTAATGAAGAGACCATCGATTCTGTCAGATACGACAAATCCTGGGGCGGAGAAAACGGTAAATCCTTAGAGAGAATCAGCATAACCGGGACCTCCGGCGAACGACTCAACTGGGGTTCCTCTACAGACATTGAACTTAGCACACCGGGAAGAATCAACGGACTCGCTCCCAAAGACTATGATCTAACCATATCGGGAATTTCCATTGTACCTCTTTATGCTTCGTTTGATGAAGATGTCAGCATTGCCGCAAATGTTTTTAATAACGGCACAAAATCCGCAGATCATTTTACTGTTCAGTTCTATTTTATTACGGGTAACGACACATCATTTTATTGTAATGGAAGCGGTTCCAATTTATCCGCAAAAGATTCCGTACTTATATTATCATCAAACCGGATTAAGCTTGATAATCCCCGCCGCGTCTATTGCAAAATAATTTTTGAGAAGGATTTAGATAATCATAATAATTTTTATGTAGCGGATGTAAATTCCGGTTATGGGAGAAACACTGTTCTAATAAATGAAATTATGTATACTCCGCTTGCAGGCGAACCGGAGTGGATTGAGATTGTTAATTGCTCGTCAGAACCGGTGAATCTGAAGGGCTGGAAAATATCGGACCTGCTGCCTCTGCCAATTCCGGTCCTTATATCTTCGCAGGATGTTATTCTGAATCCCGGGAGCTATGCGGTTATAACAACAGATACTGCCAGCTTCATGTTTTATCCGCCGGAGAATTTTCTGCAGGTGAAATTCGGCTCTCTCGGTAACACATCCGAAGGGATACTAATTAATGATTTCCGCGGTGCGATAATTGATAGCATACTTTACAGTTCTAAATGGGGAGGAGCTAAAGGATTTTCGATTGAGAGAAGAGCATTCAACAAATCAGGCAGCGACAGCACAAACTGGATGACTTCAATCAACCGGTTCGGTGCTACCCCCGGTTTCCGGAATTCAGTAACAGAAATTCCTGAACTCGCACGTGGCGCACTCGTGATTAACGAAATTATGTTCGATCCGGCTGAAGGTAATTGCGAGTTCATTGAACTGCTTAATACTACACTAGATACAGTCCAGGCGGGGGGGATGAATTTGTTGATCGGTCCGGATAAAAAAATTCCGCTTTCACAATGTTATTTAAATCTGGCCCCGGGGCGATTTCTTGTATTTGCCCGCGATTCAACAATAGAAAAAAATTACAGCTTCGCATATGAAAGCAATTTCATTATTAACAGTTCGCTAGGTTTATCCAACGATGGATCTTATTTAGTTTTGATAGACGCGCACCACAAAGTAATAGATTCCGTCAATTATAATTCCGGCTGGCATAACAGGAATATAACATCAACGAAAAACCGTTCGCTTGAAAGACTCAATCCTTATCTTGATTCAAATGACCGGTCGAACTGGAGTTCTTCAGTTGCCCCGGAGGGAGCGACTCCGGGTAAAGAAAATTCAGTTTTTGCGGAAACAATCGCTTCGGAGACAAATGTAAAATTGATTCCAAATCCATTTTCACCGGACAGCGATGGCCACGAAGATTTTACGACTATCAACTTTAACCTCTCACGTAAGCTCGCCCAGGTTCGCATTTGTGTTTACGATAGCAGAGGCAGGAAAGTCCGGACTCTAAATAATAACAATCCTGCCGGTCCGAATAATTCCCTGATTTTTGACGGGATGGATGAAAACGGGCGACCTCTTAGAATAGGAATTTATATATTGCTGATCGAAATTGTAACCGATTCGGGTGAAACAGAAAAAATTAAAACTCCCGTGGTAATAGCCAGAAAACTCTAACCAACAATAGATAATTATATGAACACAGAACAATTAATCGATCAATTTCTTAAACAGAAGAGAATTGCGGTTGCAGGAATTTCAAGGAATCCTCAGGGTGCCGTAGGAAACCTTGTATACAAAAAATTCAAGAATGCAGGATACGAAGTGTTTGCAATCAATCCGAAAGCAGACGAGATAGAAGGAGAAAAATGCTATCGGACATTGAAAGATGTCCCGGGAAAACCGGATGCAGTTTTTCTCTCAACGCATCCCGACCAGTCGTTGAATGTTGTAAAAGAGTGCGCCGGACTGGGAATTAAAAACGTATGGTTTCACCGTTCTTTCGGAAAAGGGAGCTATAATGAAGCGGCTGAAAAATTCTGCCGCGATAATGGAATTGATCCAATTATCTACGGATGCCCGATGATGTACATTGCTCCTGTAGATTTCGGGCATAAGTGCATTAGGTTCTTTATGAAGGTAGGCGGAAAGCTTAAGTAAAATTACAAACCCCGATAACCGAATAGTTATCGGGGTTTGTTGTAACGGATCATTCGTATTTTATTACATGCACATGTGTATCAGAAGCTACGTATGCAAAACCACTCTTTAGCGTAATAGCATTAGCACTTCCAGCTAGAGCAATTTCTTTAATAATCTTTGGATTCTTAACGTCAGTTATATCTACAATCATGAAATCACGGTTTCCGGCAGCAAGAAATGCGTAATATTTTTCTTCCGGGGAAGTTTTATATAAAATTTCAACATCCTCTATATAACTCGGAATAGCAAGACTGGATTGAATTTGAGGGCTCTGCAAAGCACTTCCAATGGGAGAGATAATATAAATTCCGTTTTCAGAAGCCACACAGACTCTTCCATAATTTCCCGCAACCGCCTTTAAATATCCGCTCGTCGTAAGCGAATTTTTGGGCTGTGTTGATGAGTTTATCATGTTGGTTTGTGAAATGTCGTAAAATTTTATTTTACCGTTATAATCGGCAACAACCAGCTCCCCGCCTCCGGAAATACAAACAGCATTGGAGTTTGCCGCTTCATCTATCGAAGTTTGTAAAATCGGATTATCGATTGATACGATGTTGTACATTCTTACACCGCGGCTTAATTGTGAGGCAATGTAAAGCCGGTTCCCGAAAACAGTAACATCCTTATAAAATCCGCCCGGTATATAGGATCTTTGCTGAGGGAGGAAACTATTATTTCCCGGTGCAATATTATAAATATATAATCCGTGCCCGCCGCATGCGGCGTACAAATAATCCGGAGCCGAGTGGTTAACGAACAGATCGTTCACTGTGGTTAATGGAATTCTGTTCTGAAGTATCGGAATTCCGGAATCGATAACATGATAAACTGAAAGATTAGTTGCGTCGCCGACATAGAGGGTGCCGTTAAAAGTTGCGTTCGGGGAAACGGCAATCGCTTCGGCTGAATTGAATCCGTCCAGGGAAGCAACAACCTTAGCATTTGCGAACGGATTATCGCTTGTTGTTGGATTGGAAGGATTGTTATCGTCGTCTTTGTTTTCGTCGCATCCAAATACACATAGAAAAATCAGAGTTATTGAAAGGGCGAGTTTAATATAGGATTTCATAATAATTGCTCCGCTCAACAGAAAAAATATTTAATTACAAACCCCCTGATTAAAATTAGAGATTATAAGAGACTGCTACAAGCGGAATTTAGTGAGCCTAATCAATCGCTCCGGCAAAAATTAAAGATCCGATTAATCTTTCTATTTTACTTTTTTAGACCCCGTGGTTATTTTGCAATCCAGGTTTCTGATACTTAAAAAGGTTCTATTGATCAATCTCAGTGAAATAAAATCCGCCTGGAGAATCAGTCTCTCCGATTCCAGTTTCCGTACCCGCTTTTTTATTACGGCAGCAGTTTTAATCTTCGTACTTCTGAGTCTAGCCCGTTTTCTTGATTACAATGAGGAGCTATCAGGATTTGCTTTTAAAGATCCGCTATTGAGCTTATTCGAACCGATCGACTTGACCTGGTTTACATTCGGACTTATCTATATATCGCTTATTGTTGCGCTTGTATCAATCTCACATTACCCGGAAAATCTTTTAATAGCACTTCAGTCATACAGCCTTGTTTTCTTTTTCCGGCTTTGTACAATTTTTCTTTTACCTCTGGACGAACCGTCATCTACTATATCCCTAACCGATCCTTTCGTAGAGTTTTTCGGCGGTGGTGAGACTCTTCACCGCGACCTTTTCTTTTCCGGTCATACAGCAACAATGTTCATTTTTTACCTTACCAGCGTCAATAAGACGATGCGAAAAATATTTCTTTTTGCTACGGTTCTTGTTGCTATTGCCGTACTTATCCAGCATGTTCATTATACAATCGACGTGGTTGCCGCTCCGTTTTTTGCTTATACCTCCTACAGAATCGCTCTTTTGATTTCGTCTGGGAAAAAAATCTTTTAAAACAGGGAATTATTTTACAGGTATCAACGTTTTGTAATCATCAGAATTTAAGAATTAATATGGTTTCAGAAGCAATATACCTTCATTATCTCGATTCCCTCTTAAAAGGGGATAAAAACCAATGCCTTCAGATAGTCTCCAATCTGATTAAAAGCAATGTTCCCCTTAAGGAAATTTATATTCAATTATTCCAGCGCTCTATGTATCGGGTCGGTCAGATGTGGGAAAAAGAACGATGTACTATTGCCGATGAACATATTGCAACCAAGATTACCGAATCGCTTATTGAATCGATTACATCTCAATTTATGAACGGTCACCACCTTGATAAACTTGTAGTTATTACATGTATCGATAAAGAATTTCACGAACTGGGAGCTAGAATGGTGGCTGGATTTTTTGAAGTTAGCGGATGGAAAACTCTCTACCTCGGATCTAATACACCTCAATCGACGCTTATCGATCTTATAAAGGAAAAAAAACCGGATCTCCTCGGCATCTCAAATAATTTTTATATCAATATTTCCCGCCTCATAAAATTGATAGAACAGATCAGAATCGTTGCACCGGATTTGCAGTTGCTTGTTGGCGGACAGGCTCTGTCAGGCGGACAGTCGGAAATACTGAGTAAATATCCTAATGTAAAATATATTGCTTCGCTTGACGAACTTGAAGAGTATATTTCCTATCAAAGCGCACTCTGACAATTCCGGTTTTTATACTGGAAATTAATTTCATTATTTTTCACAAGTATTATTTTTATCCATCCGGAGAATATATGAAACGTGCTTTATCACTCTTCAGTATAATAATTATTATAATAATGACGGGTTGCTCAACTGGCGAACGGGAAATAAAAGATATAATAAAACCGGTAAACCTGATTGCCGGCAGAACCGACTCCCTTCTTATTTCAGATCTTTTTTATGCCGAACATTATCAACCAGTCTTTTTGCAAAATAATAATGTGAAAGCAACATATAGTTCCGGAAGCGGGATGGTCTACTTTGCCGCAGCAGAAAATTTTTCAGGAATGACACTGGTCGATTTTGAATTTGATGACCGGGTCTATTCGATTCCGGTGAGGTCAAGAATTCAGCAGAAGTACAGGTTTTCTTATAAGCCGTTAAAGGAATATAAGGTTTTAAATCTGTTCGGAAGTTTCAACGGATGGGACCGCGGAAATCTGCCGATGAATGACAATGACGGCGACGGAATTTATGAAACCGAAATTCCTCTTGAACCGGGCCGGTATCAATACAAGTTTTTCGGCGACGGGGAGGAACTGATCGATCCGCTCAATAATGTAAGGGTTCCTAACGGCATGGGCGATTTTAATTCTGTTTATACTGTTGATGAAAGCGGTGAGAAAAAAGTGTTTCTTCACATTAACGGTTATAGTGAATCAGGCGGCAAAGGGATGTTCCTCTTTGTTTATGAAAGTGCATCGGAAGGAAAAAATCTTTCTTCCGAAAATGTAATTGGGCTTCTCAACAATCAAAAATTGACTGAAGGAGAAATTGAACTTAACGGCTGGAATATTAAGCTTACAATTGATATCGAAAAATTACGGAACGCTCAACTTCTTAGAGTTGCTGTTTCGGAAAATGGAAATGTTTCGAATTTACAGTCGGTATTTCTTGTGGATGGTAAACCGGCTCCGGGAAACAACAAGTTCTTGTGGAACGACGCAATAATCTATTCCCTTATGATTGACCGTTTTAACGATGGGGATGAAACTTTAAACGATCCTATTCTTCACGATTCCCTTTCGATGAAAGCGAATTATATGGGAGGCGATTTTAAAGGAATTATCAACAAGCTGAACGAAGGATATTTCGACTCACTGGGAATCAACACGATCTGGCTTTCGCCTGTATACGATAATCCGAATACCGCGTATAAAGAAGCGCCCGCGCCGAGGCGGTGGTTCTCGGGCTATCACGGTTACTGGCCTGTTAGTTCAACAACAACCGAGGAGAAGTTCGGCACTATTAAACAATTAAAAGAACTCGTAGCCATTGCCAAATCGAAAGGAATTAAAATACTTCTTGATGTCGTTGCCAACCATGTTCACGAAAATCATCCGCTTGTAAAAGAAAAACCGGATTGGTTCGGAGAGCTTAAACTTCCGGACAGAAGGCTGAATCTCCGCTTGTGGGATGAGTTCCGGCTGACTACCTGGTTCGAACCCTATCTTCCGAAATTCAACTATGTTAAGTCGGAAGAGGCAATTGATTTTATGGCATCGAACACAATATGGTGGATGAAGGAAACGGGAGCCGACGGATTCCGGCAGGATGCCGTTAAACATATGCCCAATCAGTTCTGGCGGGAGCTTACAAGAAGGATTAAAAACGAAATTGAAATCCCGGAAAACAAAAAAGTTTATCAGATCGGCGAAACATTCGGCAGTTACGAACTGATAAGCTCTTATGTAAACAACGGGCAATTAACCGCGCAGTTCAATTTTAATGTTTATGATGTGGCCCTTCCAACGTTTCTTGATGATAATATTTCCTTTACATCGCTCGATTCAGAAATTAAAAAATCTTTCCTCGTTTACGGCGAGAACAATTTAATGGGAAATATTATGGACAGCCACGATAAAAACCGTTTCATGGCATTTGCCGACGGAGATCTCGAAGCTACTCAATGGAGCGCGATTGAAGAGGGCTGGAATAATCCGCCTGAAGTTGATAACCCGGATAATTATGAAAAAGCAAAATTATATTATGCTTATATGAATGCGATTCCCGGCCTTCCGGTAATTTACTACGGAAGCGAGTTCGGAATGACGGGTGCTTCCGACCCTGATAACAGGAGAATGATGAGATTCGGCGAACAGCTAAGTATTCACGAAAGCAAAATGCTGAATGATGTAAGAAGAATTATTAATATCAGAAAAAATCATTCCGCTCTCCGGTACGGCGATTTTTATACTCTGGCGTCAGATGAAAATATCTATGCATTTATCCGGTCCGATTTGAATGAAAGAGTCCTGGTGATCTTAAATAAAAGTAATAAGGGACAGAATATTCAACTGAAGATCCCCGATCATTATAATGTACAATCAACTGAAGATCTGGTTTCGGGTGAGAAAAAGGAAGTTGTAAACGGCACTATCACTTCAATAATACCTCCTGTAAGTTACAGGTATATTAAATTGAATTGAAAAACGAAACATCAGGTTAACCATGAAAATAGCTTTAGTGCAGCAGTCGGCGTGTGAAGATAAAAATATCAATATAGAAAAAGGCGTTAAGGCTGTCCGGTATGCTGCATCCATGGGCGCCAAAATTATCTGCTTTGCGGAACTGGCTTTCACACAATTTTATCCTCAGAAGAAGACAGCTGATAATTTTAAAAATCTTGCCGAAACCATTCCCGGCCCCACCACAAAAATATTTACCGACCTGGCAAAAGAGCTGAACGTAATCATAATTCTAAATTTATATGAAATTGAAAACGGGAATACATATGACTCCTCGCCTGTAATTAATGTTGACGGCGGAATTCTTGGAACTACAAGGATGATTCATATAACTGATTACGAGAACTTTTACGAAAAAGGATACTATACACCCGGTGATAACGGAGTAAAAGTTTATAACACGGAATTCGGTAAAATCGGAATTGCAATTTGTTACGACCGTCATTATCCGGAATATATGCGCGCACTCGCATTAGCGGGAGCGGAAATAGTTTTTATTCCCCAGGCCGGATCTGTAGGAGAATGGCCCGATGGATTGTATGAAGCCGAACTGAAAGTTGCATCGTTTCAAAACGGGTATTTTACAGCTCTCTGCAACAGGGTCGGTCAGGAGGAAAAATTAATCTTTGCCGGGGAATCGTTTGTCTCGAATCCCCACGGTAAAATAATCGCGAGGGCTGGAAGCTTAACCGATGAAATATTAATCTGCGAAATTGATCTTGCTGAAGTAGAAAATTCGCACGCAAAAAAATTATTCTTCAGGGACCGTAGGCCGGAATTATACTCAAAATGGTTTAGCCGGATTGAGTGAATTTCCGCGGAACTTCATTTTTCAATTTCATGTTATTTTTACAAAAAGGAGAAGTTTATGAAATGTCCTAACTGCAACGTTAATCTTGTAATGTCCGAAAAAAAGGGAATTGAAGTCGATTACTGTCCCGAATGCCGTGGAATCTGGCTAGATAAAGGGGAACTCGATAAAATTGTTGAAAGGTCGATTGATTTTGAGCCCCAGCAGAATATTGACAACGACTTTAACAGGAACGATTACGGCTATCAGAAAAAATATGATGACGATTATTATAAGAGAAGAAGAAAAAAATCCTTTCTTGGCGAGCTATTCGATTTTGATTAGTGTAAAAAGGGGACGCTTATAAAAAGCGTCCCCCGGTTTTTTTATTTGATCAAATAAATTTCATTCTGTCTTTCAGATAACCACTCAATACCGTCTTTTGTTACAACCACCATTTCTTCAATTGTTGCTATACCGTAATTTTCAATTGTAAGGCGCGGTTCAATTGTGAATACATTCCCCTCTTCAATTTGAAGGTAAGGCAGATTATTGTACCGCTCCCACTTCGGACCCATTAAACATCCCCCGTCGTGGCAAGCCCTGCCGACCTGGTGACCGAGGCCGTGCGGGAATTCGTCGTAACCGTTTATCTGTATGTAATTGCGGGCGACTTCGTCAATCTCCCAACCTTTTTTGCCCGGTTTCATTGCATTTGCCGAGCGGGTAATTGATTCTCTGATAACATCAAATCCTTTTTGAACTTCATCGGGTGCTTTTGTTTCGCCCGGACGCAGAACATACCAGGTTCTCTGAAGATCGGAGCAGTAACCATTCATCTTTATTCCGAAGTCCATATTAATCACATGCCCCGGTTCTATCGTTCTGTCGGTAGGGCCGGCATGAGCGCCGGCAGTATTCGGACCGGAGAATACGGAAGGGCAATAATCCTTATCCCACGCTAACTGATATCCTTTCCTGTCTACAATTTCCCGTACGAAAGAGGCGACCTGTTTTTCGGTCAATCCCGGCTTGAGAAATCTTGTAACCTCGTCGAAGATAACAAGTGTTTCTTTAATAGCCTCTTTGATATTGTTTATTTCAGACTGGGATTTTCTACCCCGGAGCGCGGCAACGATCTCTTCGGAGGAGATAAGCTTTGAGGCGTAATCGGTTCCGTTGAAATGATCCAGCAATTCGAGATATAATCCGTATGTCATTCCGTCTGCAAGACTTGAGTTGCGCGAAAAGTTGATAGCGATCTTATCGGGTTTAATATGATTGATCACTTCAAGAAATTTCTCTTTGATCGATTTTAGATACGGGTGAATGTTTTTATATGTGCCTACCTGTTTCATATTTTCAAGCTCTAGAGACCCTATAATTGCATGTGTCTCGCCAGTTCGTGTAATAATAAATGCCGACTGCCAGGTAGCATTGGTTCCAACAATCATATCCAGCATCGGGTCTTTAATATTTCCGGTCTCTCTTACGAAAGTCATCCACATATCTATCTCTTTTTCTTTAAGTATCTTAACCGCCTGGTCGATTTTTTCCAGTACTAATTCCTTGCTCATTTGTTCACCCTAATTAGTTAAAATGTATTGGTAAAAATGCCTAATCTTGATGGAAAAAGCCAAACCATAGTATCAGGAAATCGTCTAATTTCCGGGTAATTTTTTTATCCGGGATATAATTCAAGCTGCTTCAGAGATTGGAATCATGTTGGATTTATTTGCTACTTTAAGTACTGCAAGCAGAGTGAGTTAACTATTTTAATTATAATAAAGAGGTCAAAATGAAACGTCTCTGTCTCCTCATACTATTATTAATTCCTGCAATTTCATTTTCACAAATCCGTTTTGCATTCGATCCATCGCTCTCCCCCGACGGGCAAAATATCGTTTTCAGTTATGAAGGGGATATATGGACAGTTCCTTCCGTCGGCGGAACAGCATATAGACTGACGGGAATGGACGGCCTTGAAACCGGCCCGGTCTACTCGCCCGATGGAAAATGGATAGCGTTTTCCGGTACACAGGAAGGAAACCAGAATATTTATGTAATGCCCTCTGAAGGAGGAAAAATTGTACAGCTTACTTACCATAGCGCAAGTGATGCTGTGGAATCATGGAGCTGGGATTCTAAATACATTTATTTTACTTCCAACCGTTATAATTCCGGAACCACTTATAAAGTTTCTGTTGGCGGCGGGACACCGGTTCGCCTATTCGAAAATTATTTTACCTGGGCTCACAATATTTCCGAGCATCCGAAAACAGGCGAGATCTTTTTTAACGATACTTGGGAAAGCTCAAACTTCGCAAACCGTAAACGCTATAAAGGCGATTTCAATCCCGATATTAAATCATACAATCCCCAAAACGGTGAATATAAGATTCACACGACTTATATCGGAAAAGATATGTGGCCAACAATCGATATGGACGGAAATATTTATTTCGTTTCCGACCAGGCCAACGACGAATACAACCTTTACAAACTTGAAAACGGAAAAAGCAGACAGCTGACAAACTTCGGTACTTCGATTAAGCGTCCGCGGGTAAGTTATAACGGAAAAAAAATTGTTTTTACAAAAGACTATCAGATTTTTATTTATGATGTTAAATCCGGCAGCTCCAATCTGGTTGACAGCAGGATCTTCGACAACACAACTCTAAGCCTTTCCCAGGAATTTAACGTTAAGGATAAGATTACAAATTTCAATGCTTCACCGGACGGTAAAAAATTTGTATTTGTTTCGAGAGGTGTAATGTTCGTGTCGGATCTTGAAGGGAAGTTTATAAAAAAAATTAATACAGATCCGGCTGAAAGGGTAGCCGAAGCTTTATGGCTTAAAGATAACGAAACAATACTCTTTAACAGGACTGTGAAAGGATGGCTCAATCTGTTTACCGTAAAAGTTAACGGGGATCAGAAAGAAACTCAGCTTACATTCGATGGAATGAATAACCGCGAGATAAATTTTAACGACGAGAGAACTCTGGGCGTCTATTTCAGCGGAAGAAACGAGTTGAGAATGATCGACCTGACAAGTTTAAAAAGCGAAACGATTGCAAAAGACGAGTTCTGGGCCATCTATGACGCCCCCGCTCTAATTTCTCCCGACAACAAGTATATTGTTTATACGGCATACAGAAATTTTGAGCAGGATATTTTTATTTATGATATCGATAAAAAGAAGTCGACAAATATTACAAATACCGGTGTAACGGAAACAAATCCGTTCTGGTCGCCGGACGGTAAATATATATACTTCGAAACCGACCGTTTGCAACCGGGTTATCCGCGGGGAGTTCAAAACTCTGATATCTATCGAATTCCACTTCAGAAATATGACGGGGAGTTCAGATCGGACAGATTCGGGAAATTATTTACGGACGCTAAGAAAGACACGAGCAAGCCGAAAGTGGTTATCGATTTTGAAAATATAAAAGACCGATGGGAAGCCGTTGCGTCACAGACGGGAAATCAAAGGTCGGCGTTCGTTATTCAGAAAGATGATCAGACCACGCTATTATTCGTCTCTAATCATAACGGGGAAAATAATATTATATGGCAGACAACATCTAAACCGTTCGACAGGACGGAAACAAAAATTATAGAGGGAGCTAAGAGCGGCTCTATCTTTATTTCCAAATCGAAGAATGATTATTATCTTCTTGCCGACGGGAAAATATTAAAGCTCGATCTTGCAGGAAGCAAAACCAAGGCTGTTGATATCAGCTTCGCTTTCACAAAAAATCTTGCTTCAGAGTTCAACCAGATGTTTTATGAAACCTGGGCAAATCTGGAGGAGAACTATTATGACGATCAGTTCCACGGTACGGATTGGCATAAGATAAAAGAACAGTACGAAAAGTATCTGCCGGGTATAAGAACCCGCGATAATCTAAGAGCACTTCTTAACGATATGCTCGGAGAGTTGAATTCGTCGCATCAGGGATTTTCTTCAAGCGGAGAAGAGGAAAAAGTCTTTTACAAAAACAATACCATGGGCACCGGAATTGTTTTTAACAATAACGATCCGTACAAAGTGGATAGAATTATCAGGCGTTCTCCGGCCGATAAGCTCGATAAGAATATTATGCCCGGCGACATTCTTACTGCTGTTAACGGGCAGCAGGTGAACAAAGCCGAAAATAGGGAAAAATATTTTGTTGCTCCGTCACTTAATGAAGAGATTGAGCTTCTGTTTGAAAGAGGAAAAGATAAATATACTGTTAAAATTCACCCGGTTAGCTCGTTTATAATATCAAATCTATTGTATGATGAATGGGTGGATAACAATCAGAAGTACGTTGATGATAGGGGAGATAAAAAAATCGCCTACGTTCATATGAAAAATATGGGAACGGGGGAATTGAATAATTTTATTATTGAGATGACCGACGAACTTCACTACCGGGACGCACTGATTCTGGATCTGCGCTACAATACAGGCGGCAATGTTCATGATGACGTACTTCAATTCCTGAGTCAGAAACCTTATCTCAAGTGGAAATATAGAGGCGGCCAGTTTACTCAGCAGCCTAATTTCGCTCCTTCAGCAAAACCAATAGTTTTACTTATAAACGAGCAATCTCTCAGCGATGCGGAAATGACTTCGGCCGGCTTTAAAGAATTGAAACTCGGAACTGTAATAGGGACCGAGACTTACAGGTGGATAATTTTTACATCCGGAAAGTCGCTTGTCGACGGCTCTTTTTACCGGCTCCCGTCATGGGGCTGCTATACATTTGCCGGAGATGATCTTGAGATGACAGGCGTAAAGCCGGATATCTATGTTAAGAATACTTTTAAGGATAAACTTACAGGTAATGATCCGCAGCTTGATAAAGCAATTGAAGAAATTAAAAAACAGCTGAAATAATTCCGCTGATTTTTTTAGTCCCGGTCTCGTTCTGATTATCTGTAAACAGAAATCAGAATTGAGGCCGGGATTTGTTTTAAGCAAATCCCGCAGTTAATTATCAGACTATATTTTTATATTTGCATTCCGGTTCATATTTAAAATCAGGAAAGGATATTATTTGAAACAGAGCAGTGTGAAAGTCGCAATAATTGATCTCTATAATAATGAAGAGAATCAGGGAATCCGTTGTATTAAAGATATTCTTAACGAAACCGATTGTCTTTACCAGAATGTCGGGATCGATTACCGGCTGTTCGATACGAGATTTAAAGGCGAAATTCCAGGCCCGGAATTCGATATCTATATCTCGTCGGGCGGACCCGGAAGTCCGTTCGAAGGCGAAGGCTCAAAATGGGAAGCCGACTATTTTAAACTGCTGGACCATATCTACAGCAATAATCAAAGAAGCGAATCAAAAAAACATATCTTTTTTATCTGCCACTCGTTTCAAATAATGGCGAGGTACTTTAGATTCGGAAGTGTAATTCCCCGTCATTCGAAATCATTCGGCGTGATGAAAGTTCATAAAACACCGGCAGGCAACGAAGATATTCTGATGGATGGTCTGAACGACCCTTTCTATGCTGCGGATTTCAGAGACTGGCAGGTTGTTGAACCGGACAGTAAAATAATTGAGGATCTGGGTGCCCGTATACTATGTATTGAAAAAGAACGCCCCCACGTTCCGTATGAACGGGCGATGATGGCGATCCGTATTACGGACGAGATTTCGGGAACGCAGTTTCATCCGGAAGCGGATCCCGCCAGTATGTACTATCATTTCAGAAAACCGGATAGAAAGGAACATGTAGTTTCCAAGTACGGTGAAAAAAAGTATTATGAAATGCTGGATCTGCTGGAGTCGGAAAACGGAATTAAACTGACACGAAAAACCGTCCTTCCCAATTTTTTACGAAATGCGATTAGAGGGCTAAGAGGAATTCTTTAACCTTTCGGAACAGTAAAAGCGAATGTTGTTCCTATGCCCGATTTGCTGCTGACCCAGATTTTGCCTCTGTTGCGTTCAACCATTTCCTTGCAAAGCAGAAGTCCAAGACCGCTTCCCTTTTCGTCTTTTGTACCGTAAGTAGTGTGATGCGAATCCATCCGGAATAACTTTTTTATATCTTCATCCTTTATACCGACACCGTTATCGGTAATCGAGATTTCAATATCGCTTTCCCGGAAGCTGCTCTTGAATACAATATTCCCGCCATCTTTTGTAAATTTAATTGCATTTGATAAAAGGTTCTGGACCACTGAAAATATCATATCTTCATCCGCGAAAACTATCGCGCCGTTGGATACATCGTTGGATACGCTAATATTTTTCTGTTCCGCATTATTTTTTAACAGGTTGATAATCTGATTTATCTTATAGTTGATATTAAAGGTTGTAGGCTCGTAAGGAATTTTTCCCGTTTGAATTCTGGACCATTGCAGAAGATTTTCAAGCAGAGTAAACACGGTTTTTGAAGACTCGTTAATTTTCTCGGCGAATGATTTTATATCCTCTTTTGAAAGCTCCTCGATATCCTCAACGAGAAACTCGGAGAAGCTGAGAAGCGAGCTGAAAGGGCTGCGTAAATCATGTGCGACTATCGAGAAAAATTTGTCCTTTGCCGCATTCAACTCCTTCAGCTCCTGTTCGGATTTACGGAGTTGCAGGTTAAGGTTCTCGAATTTTTCGACGAGTAGTTTTAACCGCTCTTCATTCTTTTTAATCTCCGTAATGTCTCTTAATATTCCGCGGTAACCGGTAATTTCGCCGTTTCGGTCTTTTACAACCATTGAGGTTTCCAGGACAGTGGCAATTTCACCGTTCAAGCGTTTGATATCGATCTGGTAATTGCTCACAAAACCGGTTCTTTCAAGTTCCTTTTTAAATTTTTCTCTCTCTTCATGATGAAGATAAATTTCCTTTGCAATGTCAATATGTTTAAGCTGGTCGAATGATTTAACGCCGAACAGGTCCAGACCGGCCGGATTCAATTCAAGGAAATTCCCGTCGACAGTACTTTCATAAACTGTGTCTTTTAATTCAACAAAAAGAGTACGGTACTTATCCTGAACCTCTCTTAATTGCTCCTCTGCTTTAATCTCCCCGGTCATATCCCATGCTATTCCGACCAGGGCTACAGCAGCTCCGGTTTCATCTTTTATCAAAGATGTGGAAAGCTCTATTGTAAACTCCGCTCCATTCTTCTTTTTGTTTATTAACCTGCCGTGCCATCCGCCTTTTAAGGTAGACTCATGAATTTTGGAAGTTATTGCCGGATCGTTATTGTTTGATCGGATGACAGAGATATTTTTACCGATGATTTCGTCCATCTTATAACCATACATCTTGAGGAAAGCATTGTTTACGAATAATATTTCACTTTCCATATCGGTAATATTAATCGCTTCACTTATTGAATTGATCATATGAAGCAATAATTTTAAATCCCTTGAGGGTTGAATGCTGGATGGTGTCATATTGTCCGTTACCGTTTGTTTTGAGTAAGATGAATTGGAAGCATTACCTGTCATTGTAAACCCCCATTCATTTTCAACTACAATATAATATTTCGTAAAATAAAATTGATGCGAAAGTTTAAATAATAAAGCGGGTAGTCCCTTTTTTAAGACGGTCCATTATTGCAAGCCCCAGGCCTTTTTCTTCAACTGGTTCGGCCAGAATTAAATCGATCTTTTCTTTTTCAAGCTCATGAAGATGAACGAATAAATTGGCGGCGGCCTCTTTTAAATCCCCTTTGTCAGAAAGAATCCTTACGGTTTCAAATTTAAAATCTACGTTTATATTTCTAAAAAAAAGTGCGCCGATTTTTTTATCGGAGTATTTTTTTAGATTCTCTTTCGTTAAAAAGAATAACGGAATAGACGGGGCATAATGAAATGGAAGCTGTCCGGGTGAATTCGGTTTACCGGTGTGTCCTGTAACGACAGCAATTTCCCCGATTTCGTTTTGAATCTCTTCTTTTGACAGTCCGCCCGGACGAAGCAGATAAAATTTATTGTTCACGTACTGTACAATAGAAGATTCAACACCTATAGAGCATTTTCCGCCGTCAATAATTAAATCTACTTTGTCGCCTATGCTTTTAAATACATGTGCAGCTTCGGTCGGGCTCAAATGCCCGAACCGGTTTGCGCTGGGAGCGGCAATGGGTGTTCCGCATTTTTTTATCAGTTCGATGGCAACCGGATGATCAGGCATGCGTATTGCGACCGTCGGATTTCCGGAAGTAACTATATCTGGAACAAGATCGAGTTTTGGCAAAACAAGTGTTAAAGGGCCCGGCCAGAATTTATCTATTAATTTTTCAATCCGGTCATTTTCAACAACGGCAAGTTTTATAAGATCGCTCTTATCAGCAATATGCAGAATAAGAGGATTAAAAGCGGGACGTTTTTTTGTTTCAAAAATTTTAGCAACAGCAATTGAATTTAAGCCGTCAGCCCCCAATCCGTACACGGTTTCGGTTGGGAAGGCAACAATTCCTCCGTCTTTAATAATTGCAGCCGCCTTTTCAACGGCCTCGTCAGTAGCTTTTAATATCTTCATTTACCCGGTTTTTATCTTTCAGGCTTTGTTAAAGAAATCTATTTCAGGTATTTTCACAGGTAAAATTATCGAATTACTTTTGCAATAAAAACTGCTCCTATTATAAATATCCTTTAGTGCGAAAAAATGGAACAGATTACCGGAGTTAAAAATTTCTGTAAACATCTAGCCGAGGAAAGCGGCAATGTTATCAGGAAATATTTCAGGACAAATATTAGTATTGAGACAAAGCCGGACGAATCGCCCGTCACGATAGCCGATAAAAAATCCGAAGAGCTGATGCGTGAATTGATAATGAAAGAGTTCCCGGATCACGGAATTCTCGGAGAGGAATTCGGCGAACATAATTCTTCAGCCGAGTACAAGTGGATACTCGACCCGATAGACGGAACAAAAAGTTTTATTTCCGGAGTTCCCCTCTTCGGGACTCTTATTGCGCTGCTTCATAACGATCAACCCGTAGTCGGTGTGATTAATCATCCTTTGCTGGACCAATATCTTATCGGAGATAATTCAACGGCGGAATTAAACGGTGAAAAAATTAAAGTAAGAGAATGTAGCAGGATTTCGTCGGCTCTTCTCCTGTCATCGGATCATCTTAATTTTAGAAAATACAGATCGAAAGAAGGATTTGAAAAATTAACAGGAATTGTAAAACTCTACAGGATGTGGGGCGATTGTTACGGATACTCACTTCTTGCAAGCGGGTATGCAGATATTATGATAGACCCTATTATGAGTCGCTGGGATCTCGCGGCGCTTATTCCAGTTATCAGGGGCGCTGGAGGTGTAATTACTGATTATTATGGAAATGATCCAGCCAAAGGAGACAGTATTGTTGCCGCAGTTCCTTCAATTCATACCGAAGTAATCAGAATCTTGAACAGGATGTAATTAATTGAAAATTAGAAATTGAAATCGCTGAGAATTTTCAGTGATCTTAACTTAAAACCAATCAACAGCAAATTATCATTTTACTCATGGGAGGGAAAATGAAAAGAAAGTTGTTATTTATTATTGCTCTTATGCTTTCCACTACGCTGCTTCTGGCCGGAGGCGGGAAAAAAAAGGAATTTAAAATTCCATATGAACAATATAAGCTGTCTAACGGGCTGGATGTAATTCTACATATTGACCGATCTGATCCGATAGTAGCTGTTTATGTTGCGTATCATGTCGGATCTGCGAGGGAGTCTAAAGGGCGCACGGGATTTGCACATCTCTTCGAACATATTATGTTTCAGGAATCGCAGCATATAGGTCAGGATCAATTTTTTAAGAAGATCTCCAAAGCCGGCGGTTCTTTGAACGGATCGACAAATACAGACCGGACAAATTATTTTGAGACCGTTCCGAAGAACGCACTCGAACTGGCACTCTGGATGGAATCCGATCGTATGGGCTTCCTGTTAAGCAAGGTAACACAGGAAGCGTTTGAAAATCAGCAGAATGTTGTTCAGAACGAGAAAAGACAGAGCGATAATCAGCCCTACTCTCAATCAAGTTATGCCATGTCCAAACTTTTCTATCCGGAAGGTCATCCTTACAGCTGGACTGTAATAGGCGAAATGGAGGACCTTGCCGCAGCATCTCTGGACGATGTAATAAAATTCTACAAAACATATTACGGACCGAAGAACGCAACACTGGTTGTCTCAGGTGATATTGATGTTAAGAGAACTAAAGAACTGGTAGAAAAGTATTTCGGTGAAATTGAAGGGTATAATGAGTCCAAACCATTACCAAAAATGCCAGTCACTTTGGAGGAAACAAAGCGTGCCTACTTTGAAGATAAACTTGCCAACGCACCGGATCTTTCAATGTCGTTTCCGACGGTTGAACGGTTTCATAAGGATTCATACGCACTGTCTTACCTTTCACAATTGCTTGCGGGAAGTAAAAAATCACCTCTTTACAAAGTGATTGTAGAAGAGAAAAAACTTGCCCCAAACGTTGGTGCATTTCAGCAAAGCTCTGAACTTGCCGGCGCATTCAGAATCAGTATTCGTGCATTTCCCGGTAAAAACTTAGGTGAAGTTGAAGATGCCGTTAAAGATGCATTCACACGGTTTGAAAAAGAAGGATTTAGCGATCAGGATCTTGAAAGACTTAAGAATGGAGTGGAAGTAAGTTTCTATAATCAGATTTCAAGTGTTCTCGGAAAAGCAATGCGTCTTGCCGATTATAATATTTTTGCCGGCTCAACAGATTTTATGAATGCGGATCTGAATAATTCTTTGAATGTAACAAAAGAGGATGTGCTGAGGGTTTATAATAAGTATGTAAAAGAGAAAAATTGTGTTGTGCTTAATATTGTGCCTAAAGGGAAAGCGGATCTGGCATCACCGGCTGCAGTATTATTCCCGATAAAAGAAGAATCAATCGATATGCAGGGTGTAAAAAAAGAAACTGCCGAATCCGTAAAAATTGAACCGATACCTACAAAGTTTGATAGAACGAAAGAACCTGCATTAGGACCCGATCCGGTTGTAAATCCACCGGCTATCTGGAGTGATAAGATTAAAAACGGTATAAAAGTATATGGAGTAATACATAGTGAATTGCCGCTTGTTCAATTTTCGATTGTATTGAAAGGGGGTATGCTGCTCGATCCTAAAGATAAAATCGGAACAGCATTTTTGACCGCACGTATGTTAAATGAAGGAACATTGAGCAAAACACCTGTCGAATTAAGAGAAGCAATGCAGGATCTTGGTTCAAACATTTCGGTGTCTGCCGGTTCAGAAACTATTACTCTCAGCGGATCCTGCCTTGCAAGTAAATTGAGCGAAACTATTGATCTTGCAAAAGAAATTCTTTTCGAACCGCGCTGGGACGAAAAGGAATTCCCGATCGTTAAGAGACAGATAATCGAAAGCCTTAAAAGAATGGAATCTTCTCCTTCTAATATCGCCAGCGACGTTTTTTCCAAACTGATTTACGGTTCAGATAATATTCTATCGAATTCTCCTATGGGCACGGCGGGTTCGGTTGAAGCTATTACAATGGATGATTTGAAAAATTATTACAATGATTATTTTTCTGCATCTGTTGCCGGAATTATGGTCGTTGGAGATATTACAAAAGAAAAAGCTCTTCAGGTATTCGGCGGATTCGGGGACTGGCATTTGAAGGATATTGATTTTCCGGAAATTAAAATATCCTCTGAAACACAACCGGGAGTTTATTTCGTAGATATTCCGAAAGCTGTTCAGTCGGAATTCCGTGTCGGACACCTCTCTCTTCCATATAACGATCCTGATTATTACAAAACGGTTGTTATGAATTTCAGGTTGGGCGGTGATTTCAACAGCATATTAAATATGATTCTTCGCGAAGAGAAAGGATTTACATATGGAGCCCGGTCAGGATTCAGCGGTTCGAATTATCCGGGAACATTTACAGCATCGGCGCCGGTCCAATCCAATTCAACTTTTGAAACCGCAACAATTATCAGGGATGAGATTACGAAATACAGGAACGGAATAAGCGAAGAAGATCTTGCAAATGTAAAGAGTACACTTTTAAAGGGTAACGCGCTCCGTTTCGAAACGCTTCAGGCTTTGTCCGGCATGCTCTCCCCCGTAGTCCTTTATGATCTGCCTTTCAATTATATTAAACAGAGAGAGGCGTTCGTCCAGAAATTGACCGCGGAGGAACATAAAGCCCTTTCTCAAAAATATTTGCTGCCCGAAAAAATGGTCTATGTAATTGTCGGCGATAAAGCTACTCAATTTGATAAATTGAAAGAACTTGGTCTCGGAGATCCCGTGCTGGTTGATAAGAACGGAATACCCGTTAAATAAAATAGTCTTTTCAATTGGGTAATCCGCATTAGTTTTAGAAGGCAGGCTTTCTCAAAGGAAGCTTGCCTTTTTTATAGAATCGCGAGGAAAGAGAATTTCCGGTTAAATGCTTTAGATTAACCGGAATTTAGCCGGGAGCTTACGCCCTTAGTTTGTTGGTGAATCCAATTTATTAGCGATGCATCATATCCGAAATCAATTAAAGGAGATATGATGAAAAACATAATAGAAGGGACTGATTTTAATTTCCCCACCGAAGTATTAAAATCCGATCTTCCGGTTCTTGTCGATTTCTGGGCCCCCTGGTGTGGTCCTTGCAGAATGGTAGCTCCCGTTGTAGAAGAAATCGCAAATGAATTGACCGGTAAGCTGAAGGTTGTTAAAGTGAATACAGATGAAAATTACGGAGTCGCATCTCAGTATGGTATTATGAGTATCCCGACACTTGGAATTTTCAAGAACGGAAAACTGGTTGATGCCGTAATCGGTGCGGTTCCCAAACAGCATTTAGTATCAAAGATTACGCCCCATCTTGAAAATGTAAACTAGTCTTAAAACAAAAACGGCGACTGAAAGCCGCCGTTTTCAATTTATATTAACTCCTTATGCTTCTACAATAGCATCAACAGCGCAAACTTCAACACAGGATTTACAATCGTTGCATAGTTCGGGCGCAATGAATGTATGGTCATCGGAAATTGCGTTTTTAGTCTCGCCATTAACAGTATAAGATTCTCCCGCATTATAAATGGCGTTGTTTTCGCATTCATCTACACAAGCTGAACAGCTGATGCATTCGTCTGTAATAACCATGATGATAGACTCCTAATAGATTTATTGATAAATACATTTGCCAATACTGCTCAAAAACCTTGCCGGAAATCGGGGCGAAATCTTATAAAAAACCGTGTTTTCTTTATCAAAATTGATAAATGCAGGTTCTTCCTTTGCGGTTATGAGAAAAAGAGTTTAGGTGCGGAAGTCCGATTAAAAATAAAAAACCCGGCAAATAAGGCCGCCGGGCTATTATCTAAATTTCTGGTTGAATATTACTTTATTACTGCGCCAAGTCCGTTAATTCTATATGTCTTAGTCTTGGGATTGCAGGGATCGTCTCCTTCGTGTTTGTGCTCTTTATCGTCATGATGCTCTTCGTTCGAAGGAAGTACTTCTGCAACAACACCTTCTACGAGTGCGGTTTTGCCCTTTGATTCCTTTGGAAATACAATAACACCATCTTCAACTTTAACCATAATCTTTTCTTCTTCGGTTGCACCGGCTATTTCAATCCAGCACCCCATTCCCTGACATACATTAAGAATTTTACCTTCAACAAGAACGGTTTTACCATCAAACTTTTCCGGTGCGCTAAGGATTGCAGAAACCTGGGTTTTCTCCTTTAATGTAATGTCCTTACCGTATTTTTCACCCTCAGCATTTATGTTAGAAACGAGTAAAAGCGCTGTAATGATTGTTAAAAATGTTTTCTTAATCATAATAATTTCTCCGTTTTTAAAATTTGACGGCACAAATTACACCTTTGCTCCTATTTATGCAAGGATTAAAAAGACATCCTGTGAACGGTACTGTTAAAGAATCGAGATGGTTCATACCATCCAATTTTCTATATTTGAACCGAAAATAAACTAATTGGCAATATGTTTGCACAGGTCGTTTTCCCTCTTCCCTTTAGAAATTCTTTTACCTACTCTATACCCGATTCACTTTCTGAATCTGTTCAAGTAGGGGTTCGGGTCGTCGTTCCATTTGGAAGAAGAGTAATGACCGGTTTTGTAATTGAGTTAAGCGAATCGACTTCCCTTACAGAAAAAATCAAACCGGTTAAAGATGTAATTGATCCGGTACCGATCTTTGATAATAACAATCTCCGGTTTTACGAATGGTTAAGTGAATATTATCTTAGCTCGCTCGGAGAATCATTGAAAAATGCTGTTCCGTACGGAACGGATATAGAATCGAAAAAGAAAATTGTTTCGGATCCGGAATTCTGTACAGAATTATTATTGAAAGAGAAGAAAAAAACTTCACTCAAATCAAAAATTCTCAGTGTGCTTTCAAACAGGGAAGTCTCAACAATTTCCTTCTTGCAAAAAGAAATTAAGAATAAAAACATTTATTCGGTTCTCAATGATCTTACAAAGCAGGGTGCTCTTTCAATTATTAGTGAAGTTGAAAACGCGAAAGTAAGAACGAAGAAAATTAAATATGTAAAATTATCCGAACCGGTAGATGACGTTTACAACGCAATTCCTCAACTTGAAAAAAAATCCCCCAAACAGGTTATACTTCTTCTTGAACTTCTTTCGGCAAAAGAGGATCTCCCTCTTTCGGAGCTAATTAAAAAAACCGGATCCGGCGCATCGACCGTTAATAGTCTTGCAAAAAAAAATCTTGTTTCCGTCTTCGATAAAGAAATTGATCGTGTATACAGAGAAACCTATACAGAGGAACAAAAGGAAATTGTATTAACATCACAGCAAAAAAAAATAATTGAGAATGTCGGAAGTGAAATCGAAAAGGAGAGGTTCGAAACATTTCTTCTTCATGGAGTAACCGGTAGCGGCAAGACACAGATTTATATTGAACTTGCCAAAAGAGCAGTTGAAAAAGGGAGGTCGGTTATAATTCTTGTCCCGGAGATTTCCCTTACTCCTCAGATTACATCGCGGTTCTTCAATTACTTCGGTCCGGTTACGGCTGTACTGCACAGCAGGATGTCGCCGGGCGAGAGATACGATACGTGGCGCGGCTTTATTTCCGGGAAATATAAAGTTGCTATTGGACCGCGTTCCGCACTCTTTGCCCCGCTTACCAATATCGGATTAATTGTTGTGGATGAAGAACACGACCAGAGCTATAAACAGCAGGATATTGTGCCTAAATATCATGCGCGCGACGCAGCAATCATCCGCGGCAAATTCAGCAGCTGTCCGGTTCTGCTTGGCTCGGCAACTCCTTCTCTGGAAAGCATGCATAACGCACTTGCAGGAAAATATTCATTACTGGAATTGCCCGAAAGAATTGATAATGCAAAACTTCCGGAGATAAAATTGATCGACGTTACACTTGAAAAAAAGAAGAAGAAAATGGAAGGCGTCTTTTCGAGGGTGATGCTCGATGAGATAAATGCAAGGTTGAATAAGAAAGAAAGTGTGATAATTCTGCAGAATAGAAGGGGATTTGCTACGCAGGTTTTTTGTAACGACTGCGGCGAAGTAATCACCTGCAACGATTGTTCTGTACCTATGGTTCATCATTTAAATAAAAATATTCTTCAATGCCATTATTGTGGCATTGTAAAACATGTTCCAAAAGCATGTCCTGTGTGCGGTTCTCTTTCACTTAAATTCTTCGGTACAGGTACTCAAAGGGTGGAGGACGAACTCGACTTCTATTTCCCAGAATCAAAAGTTGAACGCGTCGATTCGGATGCTATCAACAGGAAAGGAAAACTGGGAGAAATACTTAACAGCTTCCGCAAGGGTGAAATTAATATTCTAGTTGGAACTCAAATGGTCTCCAAAGGGCTCGATTTTTCAAACGTTACTCTTGTCGGTGTCATCTCGGCCGAGACTACTTTATGGATCCCCGATTTCAGAGCCGACGAAAGGACCTTTCAACTTCTTACTCAGGTATCCGGAAGATCCGGGAGAGCCGGAAAAAAAGGTGAAGTTCTGATTCAGACTCAGAATGAAAAGAATTTTGTGCTTCAGAAGGTCGTTGAAAATGACTATTCCGGATTTTACAAAAAGGAGATCGACCTCAGGGAGAAAGGCGAATACCCTCCTTTCACCAGGATAGGACTCGTTGAAATAAAAGACGAGAAAGAGGATAGGGCAAAAGCCGCAATAAATGAATTCGCAGGGTTCTTGAAAAAACACTCCAAAGGCCTTAATGTATCTCCCGCTACGGAAGCGGTCATATATAAAATAAAAGGATTTTACCGATATAATATTTTGATTAAGAGCAGTAAGAAAATCGATCCGTCCGGAAGATTATTGCGCAATGCGCTCCTAAATTCCTACATCGACTTCAATCAGAAATCAAAGTTCAGGGATATAAAAGTAATTATTGATATTGATCCTCAGAGCATCTTATAGGCGGGTAAAAAAATCCCTCTCCGGAACAGAGAGGGATTTTAAAAATTATTAGAAGCCGAACCACTGCAGGAACGGAAGCGCTTTGGCAAGTAGGAACATAATTAATCCGAAACCGATCCAGATCCCGAAAATCATGGCAAAATATTTTCCGGTCTCTTCCGATTTGAACATCTTGGCAAATCCAATGCTTACAATCGAATAGAACCAGATCGAGAAAATATCGAGCTTATTGAGAAGAAATCCGGCAATAGTTGTCTTATCAGCATCCAAAAACTCTGCTACACTAAGGCTCGCAAAAAATTTGTTCATTACTAAAGCTACTATCACCATTACAATTACCTGGATTACAACAACATACATTGGAAGTCCGTATGCAGACATGGCATCCCTGTAGACACCCGATCCCTTAAGTAGAAATTTTGCGAAAAGATAAAACACTCCCGAAACCACAAAGAACGAGATGAAGGAAAAAATAACAATTCCCAGGATAGTAAAGATCATATTGGCAGCCATTCCCTGGTCCATCCTTTCGCGTACTACTTCCATTTGTTCTTCTTTCTGAGCTTCCGTCAACTGGCCGCTGGCAACAGCTTCATCGAACTGCTTTTCAATCTGGGCCATCTGCTTTTCCATTATCGAAAGTTTAATAACCGGATTGCTCATCATTACAATATTTGAAAGGATTGCTACAACAATTACTACAAGTATCGGTATTATCCAATCGGACGTTTTAGCTCCGAACTTCGACATCTTGGTGAATGTATTCCCCGGTTCAGAAAACACGCCGACGAGTTTATCCGTATGACTGAGCTCCAATTCCTCTTCCTCTGCGGGTGACATTTTGGGAGCTTCCTGATTTGTAGTATCTACCATAAGAACCCCTCATTTTAATTGAATTAAAATTACGATTATAAATTCCGCGACAATTTACGAAAAAAAATCAAACAAATTATTTCTTTCTTTTTTGAATGGTGGTGTAATTGCGTTTAATTTATAGCAATCCTTAATTTCCATAAACTCTTATTAATTTGTAATTTTACCTGAGTTAACTCCCATTTTTCAATTGAGGATGAAATGAAAACCATTATCGAACCATTTAAAATTAAATCCGTTGAGCCGATCAGATTTACTACAAAAGAGGAAAGAAGTAGAATTATTGCAGAGGCCGGATATAATCCGTTTTTAATACACGCCGACGATGTTTTAATCGATCTTTTAACAGACAGCGGAACTTCTGCGATGAGTTCCGACCAGTGGGCGGGAATTATGCGCGGCGACGAATCCTATGCGGGCGCTAAAAGTTTTTATGCTTTCGAAAACGCTGTTAAAAAAATTACCGGAGACAAGTTTATAATTCCAACCCATCAGGGGAGAGCCGCGGAGAAAATATTGTTTTCAATTCTCGGAGGACCCGGTAAACATTTCGCCAGCAATACATTCTTCGATACTACACGCGCCAATGTTGAATTCAGCGGATCGGAAGCTCACGACCTTCTTTGCGAAGTCGGAAAACATCCGGAACAGCGCGCTCCCTTCAAGGGGAATATGGATGTTGACGCGCTCCAAGCGTTTATTAAAAAGTACGGAAAAGAGAATATTCCGTTAATCGTTATTACAGTTACCAATAATTCCGGCGGCGGACAGCCGGTCTCTATGCAAAACATTAAAGATGTTAAGAAGGTTTGTTCTGAGTACGGAATTCCTTTGTTTCTCGATGCCTGCAGGTTTGCAGAGAATGCTTACTTTATTAAAATGCGGGAGGAGGGGTACTCGGGAAAATCTGTTCTTGAAATTGTTCAGGAAATGTTTTTATATGCCGACGGTTCTACGATGAGCGCTAAAAAAGACGCGCTCGTAAATATAGGAGGATGGCTCTCGTTGAACGATGAAGAACTTGCAAGGAATTCCAGAAATCTTCTTATCGTTACCGAAGGATTTCCAACCTACGGCGGACTCGCAGGCAGGGACCTCGAGGCAATTGCACAGGGCCTTGAAGAAGTTGTTGACGAACACTACCTGCAGTACCGGATCAGAAGCACCGAATATCTTGGCGAAAAACTTTTAAATGCGGGCGTTCCTATAATTGAACCTCCGGGAGGTCACGCAATCTATATCGATGCGAAAAGATTTCTGCCCGGTATAAAACCGGAACAGTATCCCGGACAGGCAATTGTCTGCGAACTTTATGCTGAAGGCGGAATTCGTGCTGTTGAAATCGGCTCAGTTATGTTCGGCAAATACGGCAGCGACGGAAAACTGATCCCGTCTCTAATGGAACTTGTTCGGCTTGCAATTCCGCGACGGGTATATACTCAAAGCCATGTCGATTATGTTGCCGAAGTTGTTATCGAAGTCTTCAAAAACCGGGACAAATTAAAAGGATATGAAATTACATATGAAGCACCGATGCTGAGGCACTTTACAGCAAAGTTTAAGCCGGTTGTATAAAATATTGTGATTTTATAACGGATTATTATAGAGCGGTTTTCTGATCAATTGAAGGATAAGCATTAAAAAGCATTTTACATATAAATCGAAATTCCAGATCTGGCGGCTGCTGATTTCCGAAACCGGAAAGCTGATTATTGAGTTGAGGGACGTTAATAATAAAGAGGTCTTCTTCAGCTATTATGATCTTGAAAAAGGGAAAAAGATATTCGAATCGATTCAGATGGAGGAAAAATACTGGATCGGAATAGAAGCTCTTTGTGGTGATTTAATTATTTTCCATAAGTATGCAAAACCGGATATGCCCGGGCATAAAGAGCTTATAGCATTCGATGTCTCAGAACAAAAAGTTAGATGGATTAATTCAGATTTCTCTTTTTTATTCGCTTATCAGGATAAGATCTATTGTTACAAGCAGAACTTTGAGAGCCGTAATTTCTATTCGTTAAATTATATGAACGGCCGGATCGAAGAAAACCTCGGTGAGGATTTTGAAAAGGTGAATCTTCTGCGGGCCGAAGCAGACAGACTCAAATCCGCCGGCGAATACCTGTTCCCGGAAAAATATGACGAGGCCACTGCCGATCCGATTGTAAAACAATTGATTAACGGTGAATTGCGCGGCCTTGAAATTGTCGGCGATGTTGAATATAATAGACGCGGCAATCTTCTTTTTTTTAATTTTTACTCCAAAGTATTTTCCGGCAGTCTTGTCAATAGATTTAATGCTTTTAATCTCTCGGTAAATAAAAAAGTTCTTTCTGAATTATTAAATTCAAATACTAATGCCTTTGTACCTGATTCATTTTTCATATACAAAAATTTTCTTCTGCTGCTGAAAGAGAAAAATGGTTTGATAGTATATAAACTGGATTAAGCATGGAACCATCACACGAAGAAAAATCAATTCTTCTTGAAGCGGCGCGCAACTCCATTAAATCCTTCTTCAACGGTCAGAAAATTGAAGTGCCCGATTATAATAAGCACCCGCTGTTAAAATCCCGCTCCGGCGCGTTTGTTACTTTAACACAGAAAGGAAGACTGCGTGGATGTATCGGCCACATCATTTCCGATCAACCGGTTTTTGAAACCGTCTGCGAAGTGGCTCTCCATGCGGCGCGCAGCGACCCGCGGTTCTCTCCCGTTAATCAGGAGGAACTCCCTAAGATAGAAATCGAAATCTCAATCCTGTCCGAACCTTTTCCTCTAAAAAGTTATGACGAGATTGAAATCGGTAAGCACGGTTTAATCCTTGAGGAAAAAGGGCGCCGCGGCCTGCTGCTTCCCCAGGTTCCCGTTGAACATCATATGGATAAAGAACAGTATCTCGATGCTATTTGTCAGAAATCCGGATTCCATGCCAGCTACTGGCGGGATAAGCAGCTGAATTTAAATGGCTTTACAGCAACAGTCTTCAGTGAAAAATCAATCAAGGAGGAAGTTGTATGAAAGGAATCAGAGAACCGGCCGTTGCCGGTATGTTTTATTCCGCTTCCGCCTCAAAACTTAAAGACGAAGTTGCCCTCCTGTTAGAAAATGCGCAAATAAGCGAAAGCTTTGGCAACATCGCAGGTTTAGTCTCTCCGCATGCAGGATATCTCTATTCCGGGAAAACAGCAGCTTATGCTTTTAATTCTCTTGGAGGTAAACATTATAAAACAGTGGTTATAATTTCTCCAAGTCACAGGGAATACTTCCGCGGAGTTTCAATTTACGATGGAGACGCCTACAGGACTCCTCTTGGTGATGTTCCTGTAAATAAAGAAATGACCGAGCAGCTGATTTCCGGCAGCCGGACAATTTTTAAAGGGATTCAGGGTCATAGAGCCGAGCACGCAATCGAAGTTCAGATCCCTTTCCTTCAAGTGATTTTGAAAGATTTTTCAATTGTTCCCGTGGTTCTTGGCGACCAGAACAGAAATTTTGTCTTTGAACTTGCAGAAAAACTTTCGGGAGTTGTTGACGAAGAAACTCTGATAGTGGCGAGTTCCGACCTCTCTCATTTTTACACCCGATCAATGGCCGATAAGCTCGATTCGGTTGTTGAAAATGATATACGGGAAAACAATTACGAAAAACTCCAGAGCGATCTCGAAACCGGAAAGTGTGAAGCCTGCGGAGGCGGCGCTATTGTTGCATTGATGAAAACAGCCGGTATGACCAACAGAAAAAATACCAGAGTTCTGTACCGTACCGACTCCGGGGAAGTAACCGGTGATTACTCCGAGGTAGTCGGTTATCTTAGCGCCGTAATCTATTCATAATTTGCTTCACTTAGGTCCGTTTCGCCAAAACATCTGCTGCAGAACAAGTCATAAAATATTTTAGGACAAATCTATCTGTAGAGAGAAAAAATATTCCTGTAAACTATTGCACTGTTACCGATTTTATTTTAGCTTGAACTCCCAATTGGTCGCATCCCCTCATTAATCTTTATCAAAAGGAAAAAAATGATTCAATATAAATTCAGCGAGAATTTGTCTAACATTAGAATGTCGCCGATTGTTAGTATCAGCGAGGAAGTGCGAAAGAGAGCTCCGGAATTTAAAGCGGCGACGGGGAAGGACTTTGTTCTTTTTCAGAGGGGCGAGATCGATTTTCAAACTCCACAGTATATCGTTAATGCAGCCAAGGAAGCTCTCGATGCCGGATATACAAAATATCCAAAGTCGGGCGGAGAGGATCCGTTTAAAGAAGCTGTGATTAAAAAACTTGAGTATTACAACAAGGCCACGGGATTTGATAAAGAAAATATTGTCTGTACTTACGGCGGCCAGGAATCGCTCGAACTCTCATTCAAATTATTCGAAGGGAAAAAAGGAGTCGGATTTGCCCCCTGCTGGAGCTGCGTTCTTGAAAACTTTGTTCCTTATTGCGGAACCGATTTTCATCAGGTTCCTCTACTAAGCGATTTCAGCATCGATTTCGACCGGCTCGATAAAGCTCTCGATGGAGCTTCGTTTTTCTACCTTAACACACCGCAGAATCCGACCGGAAAACTTTTTACTAAAGAAGAGGTTACATCGATCGCTGAACTCTGTCTTAAACACAGCGCGTACCTTATTTCCGACGAAGCCTACGAAGCTGTTCTATTCGATAACGAAACCCATTTCAGCCCTACTTCACTCGAATATGAGAATATAATAAGCACATTCACACTTTCGAAAACGTATGCCATGACCGGCTGGCGGCTCGGATACCTTGTAACAAGAGACAAGCGGATTCCCAAACTTCTTAAACTCGGCAACTACACACAGACAGCGGGTGTTACAACGTTCCTGCAGCATGCTGCGGCGGAAGCTTTAAATAACGAAGAGGAGAGCAGAAAATCTGTTGGTCTGATGGTAACCGAGTTTGAAAAAAGGCGGGATTTCTTTTTCGAAGGTCTTAAATCAATTGACGGACTTAAGGTAACAAAACCGAAAGGAGGATTCTATTTCTTCCCGGATTTTTCCGCATTTATTCCAAAAAATATTTTCGGGGAAGAGAGAAAGCTCTATGTATACAATCTTTTAATGAACGAAGGAGTGGCAACTGTATACGGTTCCTGCTTCGGGAATTATTTTGACGATTATATCAGGTTCTCTTTTTCAACTACTCCCGTTCCTGTTATTGAAGAAGGTCTCTTCCGGATGAAAAAGGTTTTTTCCGGCGCCTGATACTGGATTTATAAATATTAGAGAATAATTATTCTCTTGATGTGAAAATTGAATTATTCTACTTTTAATCGCGTTTAAGCAACAGGTCTATTTAATTAGTAAGGAAGAAAATGAAAAAATATTTTTTCTATCTGACGATCGTATTTACGGTCGTGTTTTATTACAACACATCCGCCCAGGTCTTCAGTTTTAAGGTTGACGGTAAATTCTTTACCGGCAAAGTAACCGACGCGGTAGTAGTTAATTTCCTCGAAGCTGAATATGTTCAGATAAGAGCGGAGTCGGAAGACAAAATACTTTATCTCTATTGCAAACTATCCTCGCTTAAAGGTGAACCGCCTATAACACTGGAATTCACAGAACCGAATCCGGAAAAAGGGGAATCCCCCGCATCGGAAGTTGTATGGGTTCCCGACGGTCCCGATAATCCGCAATGGAACGGTGTTGAAGGCGAGACGGTTGTTACACAGCACGACGCCGAGAACAAGACTATCTCCGGCACTTTCGAATTTGTAGTGGAGAAATTCCAATACTCCTCAAAAGCCGGCAAGAAGAGGCCGAGCGCCGAAATTACTAACGGCATCTTTTCAAATATTAAATACCGGCTTGAAGAAAATAAAGAAGGATAAATTTTTCTAACATCTATTTATTGTGTAGAGACGCCGGTAGCGGCGTCTCTACAATCGCCCTCTTCGCAATCTCCTATAATAGTTTTCTAAGGAGGGAATTAAGTTTCAATTTGTAATATTTCCATATAACTTAATGTAGAAATAAATACTTGCAATTTTAATATCTATTTATTAAGTTTCGACACAGAAATTTAAACTATATAATCCCATCGATTTAGTTCTGCTTCGTTGTATTCCGTAACGATTTTGGAGGGGAAGTGCTAAGTTATTTTATAGCCCGCTACATAAATCCATCCTTTCTAGTATTTATACTCAATAAAATGAAAACATCACGTATAGTTTTCTTGCTGGTTGGATTCGTAATCTCTCAGTCATGTAGTAGTGTCACAGAACCTGATAAATTACCGGGAAGAAGAGATTATGTGTGGAATATAGACACAATTCGATATCCATTCGATAACATATTATCAATTTGGGGAAGTGCACCAAATGATATATGGATAGGCGGGGCACAGCCGAGCGATTTATTTCACTTTGACGGAGAAAACTGGCTAAAATGGGGAACTTATATTTACTCTACCTCTAGCAGGGCTCTGTGGGGTACTTCCACAAATAATATCTGGATGGGAGGCGATGATGGAAAAATCCTTCATTTTAACGGTCATCAGTGGGAGGAAAGGTTTGTTTATCGAAATAAAGTCTTTGCTTATTCGACCATAACAGATATCTGTGGAAATTCACCTTATAATATTTATGCTGTGGGGTTAATTTCAAATGGTACCGATGATACACAAAGGGGTTTTGTTTTACATTATAACGGTAATACTTGGAGTGAAGTTTATGTAGCAAACTTCCGATCTCAATTTATAAAAATTAATAAACAAGAAAATAAGTTCTATATTAATTGTATTTCAGTTTATAACTCAACCGGCAAGGACACTATAACTTTCTTTGAGTACGATGCAAACAATCTAAACAAAATTTTTTCCAAACAATTAAATGAAATTACAATAGGAACATTTAATCCTATCGGCGATAAGTTGTTTTTCCTGATCTCCAGTTCTGTATATTCATACAAGAATGGTTCGTTTATAAAAAAACATTCGTTTGTAATTGCAAATTTCGGTTACCAAATATATGGTAGGAATGAAATGGATATATTTTTAAGAATGAAAGACGGATTGGCTCATTATAATGGTTCTGATATAAGCTACTTGTATCGATTTGAAAACAATACCACAAGTATTCTACATAATGCTGCAATATTTGACAAGGATGTTTTTTTTGCAGTCAATGATCCGATAAATAATAATGATTTTATTCTTCATGGAAGGTTAAAATAGATGAGGTTAGAAGCTAATAACAAAATTAAAGGGTAGGCGCTCTGACCGCGCCATCCCCTTTGATCGAGAATAGCTCATTTAGGTTGGCACCCTATCAGCAGCTTTTTTGCTACTGTAACTATTCTCTTTTTAAAAATAACATTTTTTTATCTTAAAGGAGACTAACTATGAAAAAGCATTTAATTTTCTTTTTAAGTTTGTCTTTTTTGGCATCAATAATTGACGCACAACCAGTAATTACTGAGACAAAACTATTCTACCCATCTGGAACAAGCATTGTAAAAATAATTGAAACCGGAAATCCAACCTATACTTATGGAAATTGTCAAATTGGAAAAGAATTAAGCGGTTCAACACAAATGATCTACAGGACATATTATACGATTGATTTATCCACAATTCCGCTTAACGCCACAATTCAAAAAGTTAATTTGAACTATTCTACGAATTATAAAAGCTATACTTTTAAGTTAACTAATATATCTTCACTTGGAAGCATCCTTAGCGCAAACTGGACAGCAATTGGTGGTGGAAACACATTACATTCAGGAATTGGATATGGTAATGGAATAATTACCTCTACACCCATCAAGAATCAAATGCAAAGCGCACTTTCCAGTAGATCAATGATAATTGGAGCTCTGGGAGAAAATGAATCTGCAAATGATTCGTATTCCTATTTGTCTCTAGATCTAGAGGTTGTTTATACAAGGCCAGCAGCCTCTTTGAATTTTATTGCAGAGAATTATCTTGATGGCAGTAATGTAGGGAATATAGGTGTTGGAGTTAATACTTCAACAATCACTTCTCGGCAAAGTCCATTTATTTTCTCAATATATGAGGATCAACATATTTATTTACAGGCATATGATAACCAACATTATTATGATTATAACTGGGTTTTTAATGATATAGAAGCACCTGATAATCAAAGTCACTGGGAAAGAGATCTTTCGGGTCAAATACTTTTGCTTGGCAATTCTCAACTGTTATCTCGAGCAGCCAATTCTTCAGAGAATGGTTCAACAATTAGAGATTATTTGAAAAAATTATGCCAACTAACCTTTCAAGCAAACAGTAGTATGACTATTAAAGGTAATTACAGAATATCTCCTTTCACAGAATCGGTTGTTGAGCAGAATTCAATTTCTGCACTTGCTTCAAGTTATTCTACTGATGGTATTGATTATACTTTCTCTAAGTGGTCTACGGGTAGCGGAGATGTCTACAGCCCTATTACCGCATCAGAACATGAATATCACACAGCGGTTTATACCGGCAAACCAAACAATAATTACCGCAACCTTTCTTTCAACACCTCACAGGAAGGTCAACCTGTACAGTTAACCTGGTCCATGCATCCGCTCGATAATGCCAGCATTTCACACTACTCGGTTTACAGAAAAGTTACTTCTTCTGGTACACCAACACTACTTACAACAGTTTCCGCAACTGGATCAAGTTCTTATTCATACACCGATTACGAATTTGCTATCTCAAACTCCCAGAATAAAATTCTGCTGTTCTATGACGTAAGACCATATTATACTCCCGACGCAGCTTACTCAGATGCGGCATTCGAAGGTGTTTATGGATTCTACTATTCAAACAAACTTCCCGAAGAGATCGCTCAGAACCAGACTATTCAGACAATACCCGAAACATTCGAAGTTAATAATTATCCGAACCCGTTCAATCCATCTACGACAATTAATTACCAATTGCCGGAAAATGGATTTGTAACACTAAAAGTGTTTGATATACTTGGAAAAGAAATTGAAACGCTGGTAAATGAAAATAAATCAGCGGGATACTACAAAGTAAATTTTGATGGAAGCAACCTGGCAAGCGGAGTCTACATTTATACAATCCGGGTAAACGAAATCATGCAATCGAAAAAGATGCTTCTGGCTAAGTAAAATTATTTGAAGCGGGGGATGTTCAATTGAACATCCCTACAAATTATTACTGCGGTGCTTCGTTAGTATATTTTCCCGGATCGAGTTTTTCTTCCAGATTATTTATTCCAGAAATTGTTTTTGCGAGCGATAGTCCATCGAGTCCGTGATGCTGCAGGACTTCAACAGGCGTTCCGCATTCGGGATAATCATCCAGACCGATCTTCTCGAACAACTTTCCCTGGATTGCCTGCATCTCTACAAGTCCCTCCATTATCTTATTGCCCAATGAACCGTATATCGAATGATCCTCCAGGACAAATATCTTTTTAGTTTTTGAAGTAACGTTTACAAGCCAGTTGAGGTCTATCCGGTTTATCCACGGCATATTAACAACCTTCAAACCGAAACCCGCGCCCTTCAAAATTCTCGAAGCCACAAGCGCTTCATGGAGCAGAACGGGGCCGTACCCGAATATAACCGCGTCATCACCGCCGGTTAATTCTGTACCTATTCCCGGAACAAACTGATAATTACCGGGCAGCTCAATTCTTTCGGGCGAAGGACCGATCGCCAGTCGGATTGCGCAATTTTCTCTGGCTTCATTAATGCAATACTCAACCGCCCTTTTCGTTTCAATTGCATTGCACGACTGAATGATAGTCATGTTTGGAATTGTTAAGAGAAGGGATATATCCCTTACACTCTGGTGCGATTTTCCAGGTCCGGCTGGAATCATTCCCGCAAAATGGCAGCCGTATATAATTTTGGTTTTCTCCCCGGCGTTATTGTAGATCTGTTCATTGGCGCGCGCGGTAAGAAAGCTTGCAAAGGTATTAACTACGGGTATTAATCCCATTCGCGCAAGACCGCCCGCCATCGAAACCATATCCTGCTCGGCTATACCGTTCTCAATAAAACGGTCGGGATATGTATATTCAAATTTTCGCAGCTTGCAGTCGGCGGAAAGATCGCCGTCGAGGACGATTATCTTTTCATTCGTTTTAGCAAGTTCAACCAGCGCGTCACCGTAAGCTTCCGTTACGAATTCCTTATCGATCTTAGTTACCGCTTTCCCCTCGGCATGATTTTCCGGAATTGAAATTTTTTCTAATCCTAATTCAGAAGCAAGCTTTTTTATAGTCTTTCTAAGTTCTGCAAGACCTTTTAAATAGCTGTCGTCATCCGGGGCGCCGCTGTGCCATTTGTAATAGGTTTTACCGGAGATGGTTTCTTTTACGGGTTTCTCCATAAACGACACGCCTTTACCCTTAACGGTATCGGCTATAATCAACTTGGGTTTATCGTCAATTTTTTTAAGGTTATTAAAAGTTTTTTTGAGAGCATTGTAATCGTGTCCGTCAATTCTCACGACGTGCCATCCGAAAGCCTTAACTTTTTTTACAACGTCCTCTATATTATTAACATCGGCAACGAGCATATCTGTCTGATACTTGTTATGATCCATAATGGCGGTGATGTTATTTATTTTCTGATGAGCCGCTGCCTGGATCGATTCCCAGATCTGTCCTTCCTGAAACTCACCGTCGCCGGTCAGAACAAAAACATGCCCGTCATTTTTAAGATACGATTTTGCCCACGCCATACCTCTTGCTTTAGAAATGCCCATTCCCAGCGAACCGGTGCTTGCTTCAATTCCCGGAATTCTAACCTCCGGATGTCCGTCAAGTCCGTTTAATCTTCTCAGCATCAATAATTTTTCTTCAGGCAAAATTCCCAGTGAATAAAAAAGTGAATAGAGACCGGGTACGTCGTGACCTTTTGAAGAGAAATAAATATCGCGGTCGGGATTATTCAGGCCGGCATCTAAAACATTTAATTCATTCAAATAGAGATAAGTAATAATATCCATAGCGCTAAGCGAGGAACCGAGATGGCCGGAACCTGCTTTCTTAACAGCAACAAGAGTATTGTAACGGCACATCCCTGCGTACAGCATCATTCTCTTACTCCAGTTGCCGCTGCTTTTTCTAACCTTCTCAAACTGATCTTTCTTTATCAGCTGATAATACATAACCGCTCCGATTAAACAATATTTTGTGAAATGACTGAAGTAAAATTAGCTGATTTTAGATTAAGAGAGAAAGTGGAAATATTAAGTAATTGTAAAGTTTTAAGGAATTCTTTTTCGATAACCATATTGAATTAGGAAACGATTTCAGATAAATTCTACACTACATTTTTACTTTAAGGGGATCAGAGATGAAATACATTCTGAGATTTCTATTTCTCTTTGCAGCATTTTACTCTCTCAACGCGCAGGTGATTGATACAACATTATTCAACGGTTTAGAATACCGGGGTATCGGCCCCTACCGCGGCGGGAGGTCCGGCGCTGTTACTGGAGTTCCATCTAATCCGAACCTGTTTTATTTTGGAGCCACCGGCGGCGGTGTCTGGAAAACTGAAAACGCAGGAACAACATGGCAGAATATATCGGACGGATTTTTCGGCGGCTCCATCGGAGCGATTGAAGTAAGTACATGGGATCCTAACATTATATACGTTGGAACCGGCGAAGAGACAGTCCGCGGAAATGTATCGAGCGGAAATGGAATGTGGAAAAGCGAAGATGCCGGAAAGACCTGGTCGTTTATTGGTCTCGAAGATTCAAGACATATAACGGATATAGTGATTCACCCCAAAAATCCCGACCTGGTTTACGCCTCATGTCTCGGTCACCTTTACGGACCGAACGAAATGAGAGGAATTTACAGAAGTATTAACGGCGGCAAAACATGGGAGAGAATTCTCTTCATAAGTAAGTATGCCGGAACAGCAGACATTATTATGGATCCATCCAACCCGCGTGTTCTTTATGCGGCCGCATGGCGTGTGATTAGAACTCCTTACAGTCTCGAAAGCGGAGGTGAAGGATCTGGACTCTGGAAATCGACCGACGGCGGTAATACATGGAAAGAGCTTACATATAAAAAAGGATTACCGAAAGGTATAATCGGGAAGATCGGAGTATCCGTTTCGCCTTTAAATCCTAATCGTGTTTATGCAATAATAGAAGCCGAAGAGGGTGGAGTATTCAGATCCGATAACGGCGGCGAAACCTGGCGGAAATTGAATGAAGATAGAAATCTGAGACAGCGCGCCTGGTACTATACCAGAATCTATGCGGATACCAAAGACATCGATAAAGTTTATGTGCTGAATGTTTCTTTCTGGCGATCCAAAGACGGCGGAAAATCATTCGAATCTATTTCAACTCCTCACGGAGATCATCATGATCTCTGGATAAATCCCGACAATTCCGATATAATGGTTATAGGAGATGACGGCGGCGCACAGGTTACTCTTGACGGCGGAAAATCCTGGAGCACATATCATAATCAGCCCACGGCCCAGTTCTACCGTGTTACAACCGATAATACTTTTCCATACAGAATTTATGGCGCTCAGCAGGATAACAGCACGGTAAGAATCTATCATCGTACCGAGGGCGGAAGTATCGGGGAGAGGGAATGGGAAAACACAGCCGGTTCTGAAAGCGGATGGCTCGCACCCGATCCTAAAAATAATGATATCGTATACGGCGGAAATTACGGCGGATACATCGGAATGGTTAATCATAAAACCGGCGAACGGAGGACTGTTAATGTCTGGCCGGATAACCCGATTGGTCACGGCGCCGAGGGAATGAAATACCGGTTCCAATGGAATTTCCCGATTCTATTTTCAATTCACGATCCGAACATTTTATATGCTGCAGGTAATATTCTTTTCAAATCTTCGAACGGCGGCGAAAGCTGGACTGCTATAAGTCCCGACCTCACAAAAAACGACACGACCAAATTAAAACCCTCCGGCGGACCGATAACAAAAGACAATACAAGCGTAGAATACTATTGTACAATCTTTGCTTTAGCCGAGTCACCTTTAAAACCGGGAATTATATGGACGGGAAGCGATGACGGACTAATCCATCTTACCACGGATAACGGAAATAAGTGGATCGATGTAACGCCTCAGCGCTCTCTTCTTCCGGAATGGGCGCAGATCAACAGCATCGAAGCAGATCCGTTTAACGAAGGGGGATTATATGTCGCCGCAACTAGATACAAACTCGACGACTATTCACCCTATCTATTAAAAACCTCCGATTCAGGGAAGACCTGGAAAAAAATTACTGACGGAATAAACTCAAAACACTTTACCCGGGTTATAAGAGCGGATGTGAAACGCAAAGGACTTCTCTTTGCCGGAACCGAGGAGGGAGTTTACATTTCATTCAATGATGGCGGGAACTGGCAGCCGTTCCAGCAGAATCTTCCTGTCGTTCCGATTACAGATCTTACAATTAAAAATGAGGATCTTATTGTTGCCACACAGGGAAGATCATTCTGGATTATGGACGATATTTCTCCGCTCCGTCAGTTAACAGGGGAAATTGAAAAGAAGAATTTCCATCTCTATTCACCAAGGACTTCGTTTAGAATCGGCGGCAGCTCGAGAAGCGACGCAACATTATTCGGAAAAAATCTTCAGAGCGGTGTTATTCTATACTATTATTTTAAAGATCAGCCGGACAGCAATTCTGTTGAACTCAAATTCTATGATAAGAACAAAAATTTGATAACATCCTTCAAACCGAAATCGAAGGAGAGATCGGAAATTATTCCGGTAAAAAAAGGATTGAACCGTTTCATATGGAATATGCGCTATAAAGACGCTGAAAGATTCGACGGAATGATTCTCTGGTCCTCCGGTGGATTGAGAGGCCCGCTCGCCGTTCCCGGAAATTATAATGCCGTGCTGGTAAGCGGAAAAGATTCTGTTTCTGTTCCGTTCGAGATTGTTAATGATCCGCGCTCGTCTTCCGGAAACGATGATTTGCAAATGCAGTTCGATTTCTTAGTATCTGCGCGGGACAAACTTACTGAAACTCATAATGCCGTAAAACAGATAAGGACAATCCGTAAGCAGCTTAATGAAATTAAAGAAAGATTTAAAGACCGTAAAGATTCGGATGCCGTTAAAAAAATGAACGAGAAAATTTCTGGCGGGCTTACACAGATTGAAGAAACGCTTTATCAGACAAAAAATAAGAGTCCGCAGGATCCACTCAACTATCCGAACAGACTTAACGACAAGCTTGCTTCACTCGCGTCGGATATGAGCACCGGCAGCTTCAGACCAACCGGGCAGGCGGTTGAATTGAAAATGGAATTGTTCTCAAAGATTGATACTCAACTTGATAAACTTAAATCTATAATTGAAAACGAGATTCCTGAGTTTAACAGAATTATTAAAGAAGCCGATCTTCCGGCCATAATTGTAAAGTAATTATTGTCCGGCTGTTTCTTTTATCAACTTAAGCGGGGATTCTCCGTAATTAAAGAAGGGGGTATTTATGAAGTACAGAATTTCTGTTTTTATTTTTCTTTCGCTGATGATTGTTTCGTTATCGGCTCAATCGGGAAAAGTAGAATCGGTTGACGGTGTAGAGATTTCTTATAGTGTATCGGGAGATGGAGAAACAGCACTTGTTTTTGTTCACGGCTGGAGCTGCGATAAATCCTACTGGAAACATCAGGTCGGTAATATAGGCGCTGATTACAAGTTAGTATTTATCGATCTCGCGGGTCACGGTCAGTCGGGAACGGATCGGAAGGATTATAAGATCGAACTCTTCGGGGATGATGTCGTATCCGTAGTAAATAATCTCGGTTTGAAAAAAGTAATTCTTATCGGCCATTCTATGGGAGGTTCAGTTGTTCTCGAAGCTGCTGTAAAACTGAAAGGTGTAGTAATCGGGTTAATAGGGGTGGATACATTTCAATCGTTTACAGATGATTGGACAGCGGAACAGAAGGAGGGATTCCTGAAATCTTTCGAGAATGATTTTATAGGTACTGCAAAGGGATTTGTCCGCTCGATGTTTCCTCAAACTGCGGATGCCGATTTAGTAGCAGAAATTGAAAGAGATATGTCCTCGGCGCCGCCGGAAGTTGCGTTGAGCGCAATGAGAAATTTATTCTATTACAACCCGATACCCGCACTTAACGCTCTCGATCTTCCGCTGATCTCTATTAATTGCGATATGTATCCCGTGTCTGTTGAAAAAAACGGGAAGCATGTTAAGGATTATGAAGTCAAATTCATGAAAGGAGTCGGTCATTTTCTTATGATTGAAAGACCGGATGAGTTTAACGAGTTATTATCCGGGTCGGTTTCATCATTAATTAAAAAATAAGAGTTGCTGAAATGAAAAAGTTAATTCCTGCAATTCTACTTTTCCTGTTATGCACTGTAAATATTTCTACGGCACAAAAGGATTATCCGATACAGCCGGTGGCTTTCACACAGATTCAGATCCTCGATGGTTTCTGGTTCGATAGAATGGAAATCAACAGGACAGTTACAATCCCATATGCAATAAAGATGTGCGAGACAACCGGACGGGTTCAAAACCTTGAAATTGCAGCGGGATTGAAGAGCGGCGAGTATTGTACTCGCTATCCGTTTGACGAATCGGATATTTATAAGGTTATCGAGGGGGCATCCTACTCTCTTATGCTTAAGCCCAATAAAAACCTTGAAAGGAAATTGGACGAGCTGATAGAAATTATCGGCAAGGCACAGGAGGAGGACGGATACCTTTACAGCGCACGCACAGGCAGATCGGAAAAAATGAGAGGATCAATCGGTCCGGATCGCTGGTCGAATCTTCAATGGAGTCATGAGCTTTATAACGTCGGCCATCTCTACGAAGCTGCCGTTGCGCATTTCCTGGCAACTAAAAAGAAATCCTTTCTCAATATTGCCCTGAAGAATGCAAATCTTATCAGTAATACCTTCGGTCCGGGAAAGATTGAACTCCCTCCGGGTCATCAGGAAATTGAGATTGGTCTTGTAAAATTATACCGCCTTACTAAAGATGAAAAGTATCTGAACCTTGCACGGTATTTTTTAGATATAAGGGGCAGGGGAAAAGATCTGAACGGGAGGGAATCGTGGGGCGAATACGCACAGGATCATAAACCGGTAATCGATCAGGATGAAGCCGTGGGGCACGCAGTACGTGCGGCTTACATGTATTCGGCAATGGCAGATGTTGCAGCACTTACAGGGGATAGCTTATATGTAAAAGCACTCGACAGAATCTGGGAGAATGTTGCAGGTAAAAAATTATATCTTACCGGTGGACTCGGTGCTACAGGATCCTGGGAGGGCTTTTTGGGAAATTACGATCTCCCGAACGCGAGCGCATATAACGAGACATGTGCTTCAATCGCAAATATATTCTGGAACCACAGAATGTTCCTGCTTAAAGGAGAGTCGAAATATATTGACCTGCTTGAACGGACTCTCTACAATTCTCTCCTCTCGGGAATATCGATCAGCGGCGATAAATTTTTCTATCCCAATCCGCTTGAATCATTTGGAACTCACGAACGAAGCGCCTGGTTCGAGTGTGCCTGCTGCCCCGGTAATGTTACCCGGTTCGTCTCTTCAATTGCAAATTATATTTATGCTGTAAGTAAAAATGAAATTTATGTCAATCTATACATGAATAACCGTGCGGATTTGAAAATTGAAGGCGGCGAAATCGGGATTGTTCAGAAAACAAAATATCCGTGGGAAGGAAGAATTGAATTAACCATCGGTCTGAAAAAAAATCAAAGTCAGTTTGCGGTCAATCTCAGACTTCCCGGGTGGATAAGGGATGAGGTAGTTGCATCCGATCTCTATAAATATATTGACAAGCAGAAAAGGAATTTTGAAATCCTTGTAAACGGCAATCCGGCTGATTTTACTTTAGTGAATGGTTTTGTAAAAATCGATCGTGTCTGGAAAAGAAACGATAGAATAGAAATTAATTTTCCGATGGAAGTTAAACGGATTATTGCGAACGATAAAGTAGAAGCAGACCGCGGAAGAATTGCTCTTCAGCGCGGTCCGCTTGTTTATTGCGCTGAAGGAATCGATAATGGCGGATATGTAAGAAATATTCTTTTTAATGATGATGTTAAGTTCAGCACCCAATACCGCTACAATCTCCTGAACGGTATAGAGGTTATAACCGCAAAGGCGTGCGGAGTAAAACTTGCTGAAGACCGGGTCTCGCTTCAGAAAATAAGACAGAACTTTGTTGCAATTCCATATTATGCATGGGCGCATAGGGGAAGAACCGAAATTAGTGTCTGGTTTGCGGCAAACATAGATGCAGTTCGGCCGCTTCACGGTCCCAACCTTCTTACAAACGCTAAAATCCGCTCATCATCCGGAAAAAATCCCGAAGTAATTATAGATCTGCTTGAACCGGCAAGCTCCGCGGATCACTCCTTCCCGTTCCTCCATTGGTGGCCAAATAAAGGAACCACGGAATCGATCCAAATCGATTTTCAGAAGTCCGAAGAGATCTCACAGGTGGAAGTCTACTGGTTCGATGATACGGGAATTGGCGAATGCAGAACTCCGGAATCTTGGAAAGTATTTTATATGGACGGAGATAAATGGCGGCTCGTCTATACTGTTGATCCGTACGGAGTTGAAAAAGATAAATACAACAGTGTTGTTTTTGAAACTGTTAGAACAGGAGCGTTTAAGATCGAAATTAAATCGCAGCGGAATTTCGCCGGCGGTATTCACGAAATAAAATTAAAATAGAAGGAGAGTTTTATGTACAGATCTATCAACGATTTTCTGGATGACTGGAAATACGAATCCGAATCGACAGTCAAGTTATTCACTAATATCACAGATCAGAAAAAAAATCAAAAGGTAACCGAAGACGGAAGGTCCCTCGGCTACATTGCGTGGCATATTACTCAAAGTCTTCCGGAAATTATGCACCGGCTTGGATTTAAATTTGCAACCTATAACGAGCAGAAGCCGGAACCGGAAAAGTTTTCTGATGTTATTTCTTTTTATAATCTTTATGCCGGCCAGATCTCTGATCAATTGAAAGAGAACTGGACTGACGAAACATTGTTAAACGAAACCGATCTTTACGGGGAGACCTGGAAATTGGGCAAAGTACTTTCAATGCTCGTTATTCATCAGGCGCATCATCGGGCACAAATGACAGTCCTTATGAGGCAGGCTGGTTTACCGGTAACTGGCGTCTACGGTCCGTCCAGGGAAGAATGGGCTGCTATGGGAATGGAACCCCAGGTATAACACTAAATCGACTTTTTATTATATTTGCCGACAAAAAAATCAGAGGTGTATCATCGCAAAGGGACAGAACGATACGGTAGAAAAAATTGTATCTCTTGCAAAGAGAAGGGGATTTGTATTTCAATCGAGTGAAATATACGGAGGTTTGAACGGATGCTGGGATTACGGCCCGCTCGGCGTGGAACTCCTTAAGAATGTAAAAGAGGAATGGTGGAAATCGATGACTTACCGAGAAGATGTGGAGGGTCTCGACGCATCAATCCTTATGCACCCGCGGGTTTGGGAGGCAAGCGGACACGTAGAGAATTTTACCGATCCGATGATAGACTGCAAGCAATGTAAAGCACGGTTCAGACTCGATACTTTAACCGAACTGATCTCCGAAAAGAATAAAGAGAAGGCGTTAAAAGAATTCGATCCAGCGGTTTTAGCCGGCGATGGAACGCTTGACGACAAATTCACGTCTCTGCTAGAGGATTCTGATAAAGCGATGTCTCTCCTGGCTCTCCTCGGCTGTCCCCAGTGCGGCAACAAAGGTACATTCACGCAGCCGCGGAAATTCAATCTGATGTTTAAGACTTTTCTGGGACCCGTTGAAGATTCATCAAATATAATTTATCTCCGCCCGGAAACAGCCCAGGGAATTTTTGTTAACTTTTTGAATGTTGCAAACTCAAGCCGTCAGAAGGTACCTTTCGGAATTGCGCAGATAGGCAAAGCATTCCGGAATGAAATTAATACCAAAAATTTCCTCTTCAGGACAAGGGAATTTGAACAGATGGAAATGCAGTATTTCTGTAAACCCGGAACCGATAAGAAGCATTATGACGAATGGAAAGAAAGAAGAATCGGCTGGTTCAAATCACTGGGAATGACTGAAAGCAAACTCCGTTTTCACGATCACCCGAAGGAAAAACTCGCTCACTACGCAAAAGAAGCAACCGATATTGAATATGAATTCCCGTTCGGATGGGGCGAGATTGAAGGAATTCATAACCGCACCGATTTTGACCTCGGAAGGCATCAGGAATATTCGGGTAAATCGCAGCTCTACTTCGATGATGAGACGAAAGAGAAATACATTCCCTTTATAATAGAAACTTCGGCCGGCGCAAGCCGATCCTTTATGGCGTTCCTGATCGATGCATATTATGAAGAAGAAGTAAACGGCGAGTTGAGGAGCGTTTTAAGATTTCACCCGAAGCTGGCTCCTATAAAAGCAGCGGTTCTTCCACTTGTTAATAAGGACGGCATGCCTGAGATCGCGCGCAAAATAGAAGCGGAACTCAGACCTTTCATAAGAATCTTTTACGATGACAAGGGCGCGATCGGAAGGAGATACCGCAGAATGGATGAAGCCGGCACTCCCTTCTCTATTACAGTCGATACGCAGACTACCCAGGACCAGACTGTTACGGTTAGAGAGCGCGACTCGATGAACCAGCTACGTGTTAATATCGATCAGCTTCTTAATTATCTCACTCAAAAGCTTCGTTAAATTGAAAAAAGGGATGCCCCAGGGCATTCCCTTTAAAAATATTTTTCTCCCTCCATTTAACTTTTCATATTTTCAGTCGTATCATAGATTGAAAAAAGAAATTAATTGATGCCGAACGGAATTACAGAAGAAGAGCTTTCTCTGCTTATCCAGAATACTAAAAACGGGGATCTCCGTTCATTCGAACTAATTGTCAAATCGTTTCAGAGGTATACAATGACTATTGCATTTAGAATCTTGTATGACGAGAACGATGCCAGAGATATAGTTCAGGAGGGATTCATTAGGGTCTGGAAGCATATCGGCAATTACAATCACGCAATTAAATTTTCTACCTGGCTCTACAAAATTATAGTAAATCTTTCCATCGATCGGTTGAAAAGCAGAAAAAAGCTGAGCCGTTTCTTCTTCAAATCATCGGAAGAGATTGATCCCGTAGATTGTTCGGATCTGGAAAGAGAGTATTCGAACAAAGAGACTGCCGGGCTTATAAAACTTTTTGCGGGAAAATTGCCGGAAAAACAGAGGGTGATTTTTGTTCTGAGGGATCTGGAGGAATTATCCGTAAGCGAAGTTGCCGATATAACAGGTCTCTCGGAATCTTCCGTTAAAACAAATCTTTTCCATGCCCGCAGAAATATCAGAGAAAAAATTATCGGTTATGAAAATGAAAAATGAATGTGATGAGATCCGCAGCCGGATATTGATTTCAGAAATAAATCCGGAAGATTCTGAAGATAAAAGATTAATCCTGACGCATATTGAAAATTGCGGCGGGTGTAAAACTCTGTTTGAAAAAGTGAAACAGGCCGACCGAATAATAAATATTATGAAAAAATCGCCGGACAATTTTGAGAATGAAGAAGACATTGTTATGGATGTGTTAGAGAGTCTGAAGAATCACTCCCCTTCCGGCCGTGTGAGCATAATTGATTTAATAAACGGATTTATTTTGGGTCGGAAAGCAAGAGTTTCATTCGCACTCGCACTTTTTTTTATAGTTGCGGTGTTTATATTTCAAAATTACAGTGACGCATCAAAGATTTCCGATCTGGAAAAGAGATTTGGTTCGAGATGGACTGAAAGTAATAATACCGCTTCGGTCTTAAGTGAGGAAGCGGATCTCCTCGGAGCCTTCCGCAGGATCTACAAGTTTATTTCCGGTGAAACGGATTATCTGGATATAAATAAATCATGGGTTCTTTTGAGGAAGGACAGAATTATTCCGTTATTAAAAACTCTCGGTCAATTTGAGGAGAATGAATTAAAAAAAATAATTGAGTTGAATTCCAGGCTTCCGGTCGATAAAGAAACGGCATTTAATTCACGTATCGGTCGTGACGAAATAGAGTTTTTAAAAAATTATCTTCAATTGCTGGAGGATGAATTAAGCAGGAGGGGAAAGAAATGAAAAAATTTAATTCCACTATCATAGTAATCTTACTAATTGCGGGGATTAGCGGATGTAAAAAGGAATATAAGACAGTAACGAAAGTGAATCCCGACGGCTCCTGCGAAAGGACGGTAATTGCAAGAGTTGATTCTTCTGGCCTGAAGGATGTCTCATTCCCTTTTCCGCAGGACTCCAGCTGGAATGTGGAATTCAAATTGATGGAAGGCGACACTCAAAAAGTCTTTGTTGCCCGGAAAACTTTCGATGATGTAAACGCGATTGACAATAATATTGCGGGAGATGGGAAAATCAGTACAACCCTGAACCTCGAAAAGAATTTCCGCTGGTTTTTTACATACCTCCGCTACACTGAAACGTACAAATCCTATAACCGATTCAACCGGATTGCGCTGAAGGATTTTCTTAGCAGCGCTGATTATGCATTGTATGAAGCCGGCGATACCTCCGGTTATTTGTCTGATAAGCTCGATTCCTATTTTGAAGAGAACCTGTTTCAGGAATTCTTTTCCCAATTAATGAATGAGATCGGAAAATTGAATGATCCGTTAATTACTGAGGATTTGTTCGATAAAAGAAAAAACGAATTAAAGGATAGCCTGCTTGCCGGCCCGGGCGATACTCAGAGTATTATGCGAAGCATAAAGAACATTTATAAAATTACCCGGGTTGAATATCTGTCGGCCGCGATTGAACGGATAATGCAGAATATCAATAACGGGCTGGAATTTATGGGCGGTGCTGACGGGGATTATATTAATGAGGTTATTATGCCCGGAATTATTCTTAATACAAACGCCGATGCGCTGGAAGGAAATAAAGCCGGGTGGAAGTTTAATGAAAAGAGATTCTTCTATTCCGACTTTTCAATGACAATCGAATCGAGAATCATTAATATGTGGGCAATCTATATTACAGCGGGATTTGTATTGTTAATTGTTCTATTGCTTTTAACACCCCGGTTAAAAAAGTCGGGAAGCAGATGATTGCTACCTGTATAAAAACCATTCGATACATTTGGGGTCGTAAACAGAATTTTCTGACTTTGGAACGTAGGAGGGAATTTCGAAAAGTTCACCTATCAGCCATAATTTTCTGTACGATTCAATTTCCATTTTGAAGCATGGACCGAGAGCTTCCGGATGACTTTTTAGAGGGACGCCGGAGTTAAGCGATTTCATAATATCGGACAATGCCTGTTCATCAGCGTAGTAACGTATAAGTGCGCTTAGACTGCCGTTGGAAACCAGCAGCGATTCCGTTAGAGATCTTTTGAAGAGGTTTTTCATAAGATCATCAAGCGATTTACTCCCGCCGGTATTATTTATGATTATAGTATTCAGGTTATGCGCAATTATATCCCCGCGCATGTAGGGGAGTTTCATAATGTTAAAATTACTCCAGAATTCGTTTACTACTCTTTCATTTTTTTCATTTCGGACCGGGGATGTATTGTATGCATAAAGAATCCGGTTGTAATCCTCTACATATTCCGGAAGCGTTATCAAACCGGATCTTAATAAAAGCAGTCGGGTATAGTAATCGCAGAATCCTTCTTTGAACCAGTAAACAAGCTGTTCCGGCTCAGCAAATTTTATTTTATCACCTAGCCATGTATGAAAAAACTCGTGAGCAATTAACCTTTTCAACCGCAGATCGACGATCCTGTTTTTTGATAGGAAGAATGAGTATGAATTTGTTCGTTGCAGGCCGATCTGATCGCCCCTTCCTTCAATTGGTAAAACGGTTATCAGGAAATAAGGGAAGTTGTGGTCGTCCCAGAAATCCCGCTCCTCTTTCAGGATTGTCTTAACAAGCTCAAGAAACTGCTCATCGCTGAAATTCCATTTCCCGCGGATTGAAAGTAATACCGGATAATTGTCAATGTTTTTTTTGGATATCCGGAAATCGCCCCCTGTAAATATCGAATAGGAGAATTTTGCGAGAGATGTTTTGATGTTCTGTATTTTTTCATTTATACCGAAGCTGTTTGCGAGATTCCAGTTTGAAGGTATATGGTTCCAGCCTATTCTTATTCTCCACTCTTTATACCAGTCCCACGCCGGTAGTATGAAAAATGTTTCGCTAAGTATATGGAAATAGGTCCGGTTCAGTGTTACCATGTATTGATTGCCGAGCTCGATATCGTCGTCCCGTATTTCTTCAATCTGGTAGTAGATTCTTACCTGCCGGCCGGGCATATATTTTATTATTTTCTGGTCGGGTACTTCGGTATCGATTATTGTTGTGTTCTCTGTGAGCGGTTTTAAGAATTTAATGCCGTCGATATTTTTTTGTCCGCGGAATTCATTCGGCAGTATTATTCTTGTTTCTCCGTTTTTCTCTCCGGTAAATTCCATTACAACAATAAAACGGAAAATATTAATATCGTAAAAAGGTTCGATCGAGTAGCTGATATCAAATCCCTGATCGTTTAAGATCCGTTCCCTGCCTGTATTTTCAAATAACGGAAAGGCGGATTGATCCGCACCCGTCATAAAAAATACAAACAGAGAAGAAATTACTGAAAGAATAGTAGATCTAAGATTCATTTATTTCCGGATTCTTTAAACCGCTTAAATGCGGACGTATTATTACAAAAATCCGCCTTGAAATGAAATACAAATTGTTATGGGTAAAACGGAGAACAATAAGGTTTAACCGGTACCGGTTTCTGAAACTGAAAGGAGAAATCTGTCTTAATAATTCTTAAAGCCTTATAAAGCAATATATTGTCCCGCTAAGGGTAAAATTAGAATATGATGTCCATATGAAAAAGAATTTCCAGTTTAAGAACAATTTACTTGAAAATATCGTCTAATTACTGAACTTTTACTGGTGTGTTTTACAAAATTTAGAACTAAAAATAAAATGTATCCCCCGGTAGAATTCTTCCCGATAAAAATTAATTAACTTGATCAAATAAAAATCAAAAGGTAGCAGGATGAAACTTAAGATATTGATTGTAATGATAATCTTTGGATTTGTGGTTTCGAACGCACAAACCAGGAAAATCGATTTTATTCAGTACAAACTTGATAACGGACTGAATGTTATCCTTCATCAGGATAATACAACGCCGATTGTAGCCGTTTCGGTTCTTTATCATGTTGGAAGCAAGAATGAGGATCCGGAAAGAACCGGATTCGCCCACTTCTTTGAACATCTGATGTTCGAAGGTTCCCCTAATATTAAAAGGGGAGAATATTTTAAGATAATTGAGTCGGCCGGCGGAGAGTTGAATGCCAATACATCGTTCGACCGGACATTCTATTACGAAGTCCTTCCTTCACACCAGTTGGAGCTTGGGCTCTATATGGAATCGGAGAGAATGCTTCATCTTAAAATAGACAGCGTCGGTGTTGAGACTCAAAGGAAAGTTGTAAAGGAGGAGAGAAAACAGAGTTATGAAAACCGTCCCTACGGGTCCCTCCTGGAAAAACTTTTCGGGAATGCTTATAAAGTTCATCCGTACCGCTGGACCCCGATCGGAATTGCGCAGTATATCGATATGGCAACGCTCGACGAATTTATAGCTTTCTATAAAAAATTCTACGTTCCTCAGAATGCAACTTTATCAATTGCAGGGGATATCGATATTAACAAAACCAGGGATCTGGTGAAAAAATATTTCGGAGAAATTCCTGCCGGCAAGGAAAAAATTGAACGGACAAAAATTGTTGAACCGCCTCAGACTGCCGAAGTAAGGGAAATAGTATACGATAGGGTGCAGCTGCCCCTCGTTCTTCATGCTTATCATATTCCGGCACAGGGTACTCCGGATTATTATGCATTGAATCTTCTGACCACGGTATTATCCGGCGGGGAAAGCTCGAGATTAACTAAAGAAATAAAGGATAAGCAGCAGAAAGCGTTTTTTGTCGGTTCGATTCCTCTTGCCCTTGAAGATCCGGGACTCTTCATTGTTTACGGATTGACCAATGTTGGTGTAAAGCCTGAAGAGCTTGAAGCCGCTTTTGAATCTGAGATTGAAAAAGTAAAGAAAGATCTTATTACTGAAACAGAATTTCAGAAAGTAAAAAATCAGATAGAAACCCAATTTGTAACCAGAAATTCGACTATGCAGGGTATTGCGGAATCCCTGGCCAACTATTTTATCTACTTCGGAAATTCCAATCTGATCAATACTGATCTTCAGAATTATATGAAGGTAACCAGAGAGGACATTAGAAAAGTGGCAAATAAATATTTTACTAAAGAGAACAGAGTGGTTCTTTACTATCTTCCAAAACCGGCTGATAGCAAATAAAATAATTTTGATAAAACGGGAGTAATAAAATGAAGAGGTTATTTCTTTTAATTTTTGCATTTATTGTAGCGTTTCCGGTCTTCGGTCAGCTAGACAGAAGCAAATTACCGCCTCCTGGTCCGGCGTCGGAAATAAAAATTGCGAACTATGAATCGTTCGAACTGAAAAACGGATTAAAAGTTTTTGTTATTGAAAACAGAAAACTTCCAAGGGTCTCTTTTAACCTGATACTTGACGTTGACCCCGTGCTTGAAGGAAAAAACGCAGGATACATTTCGGCCGCCGGCGAACTTCTGAGAACCGGTACGAAAAAGAGGACCAAAGACCAGCTCGATCAGGAAATTGATCTGCTGGGCGCCAGCCTCTCTACATCGTCTACCGGAATTTTTGCGTCCGGACTTGAGAAACACAAAGAGAAACTGCTCGAAATTATTTCCGATATCATTCTTAATTCCGATTTCAAGCAGGAGGAACTCGATAAAATCAAAAAGCAGATGCTCTCAAATCTGGCAACCACAAAAGACGATCCGAATTCCATTTCGCAGAGAGTAAGTAATGTATTGATGTTCGGAAGCGATCATCCTTACGGCGAAATTGAAACCGAGGAGAGCGTTAATTCCTATACCCTCGAGATGTGTAAAGATTATTATACTTCAAGTTTCAATCCAAAAGTTGCTTACCTGGCTATTGTAGGCGACATAAACCTTGCTAAGGCTAAACAACTTGTCGAAAAATATTTGAGCAAATGGCAGGCAAAGGATGTTCAAAAAAAGGATTATGCCACACCTAAGGCTCCGGTTGTAAATAAAGTTGCTCTTGTAGACCGGGAAAATTCAGTTCAATCCGTTATTGCAATCGGTTATCCGCTTGAATTAAAAGTCGGAAGCGAAGATGCTATTAAAGCAAGCGTTGTAAATTTGATTCTCGGCGGAAGCGCGACTGGCCGTTTGTTTATGAATCTGAGAGAGTCTAAAGCTTATACTTACGGAGCGTATTCGGGAATGAATCCAGACCGGCTTATTGGAAGCTTTGCCGCATTTACTCAGGTGAGAACAAGCGTAACCGATAGTGCAATTACTGAAATACTGAATGAGATGAAAAAGATAAGAAATGAAAAAGTAAGCGAGGATGAATTACAGAAAGCTAAAAACCTTCTCTCGGGTAATTTTGTAAGAAGCCTCGAATCACCCGAAACAATCGCAAGATTTGCCATTAATACGGCCCGTTATAATCTTCCAAAAGATTACTATAAAAATTATCTGAAAACTCTGAACGGATTTACAGCAGATGATATTTATACCGCGGCTAAAAAATTTATTAAACCTAACAATCTTCATATTATTGTTGTGGGCAACGGTCAGGAGATTGCAAAAAATATTTCAAAGTTCAGTGTTAGCAGTAAAGTAGATTATTTTGATATTAACGGTAATCTTTTCGATCCTTCTTCCAAGAAAATTCCTGCAGGCGTTACAGCCGGTGATATATTGAATAAATACGTCGAGGCTATCGGCGGTAAAGAGAATATTCTGAAGGTAAACGATAAGGTTACAAAATTGTCTGGAACCGTTCAGGGAATGAACCTCACCATTACAATCAATCAGAAAGAGCCGAATAAACTTTATCAGCTTCTCGACGCAGGAGTATTTCAGCAGAAAACAGTTTTTGACGGTGAGAAGGGGTATACTGAAGGAATGGGACAGAGAACCGATCTCGCCGGTGATCAGCTTGAAGATATGAAAGATAATTCTTTGCACAACATGCTTACTTACGACGAAAGAGGTGTTAAATATGAACTGACCGGAATGGAAACCATAAACGGAAAAGAGGCTTATAAAATTTCTTTCACACAGCCGAACGGCAAGAAAAGCACGGCATACTACTCGGTTGAAACAGGATATTTAATCAGAACCGCCAGTTCAGTTTCTACCGAGCAGGGTACTTTTAACCAGGTAATTGATATGGACGATTACAGGGAGGTGAAAGGTGTAAAATATCCTTTCAAAATGACCCAATCCTTCGGACCTCAGACTATTGAGTTGACTGTCTCCTCCATAGAAATTAATACAGGCCTTCCCGACTCGCTATTCGAAGTGAAATAAGCTTTTTGAATCTGTTTTAGAAGAAAAAAGCCGCATTGCTAAAAATGCGGCTTTTTTTATTGTGCGCACCTCAAAAAAATTTTCTTAAGGATTATGAAACTTTTGTAAGTTTGGAAACGACTTAAACAACAATTGTTTCCGGGGGAACTATAAAAAGATTCCCGGTGTTCTGTTACTGAATCAATCATAGGTGACAATGGCTTACGATATTGAGGTAAAACAAAGAATACTTACTAAAGCAGAAGAAATGTTTTTTCAGTTCGGCTTTACAAAGGTTACTATGGAGGAAATCGCTTCTCTTCTCTCGATCAGCAAGAAGACGCTGTACAAACATTTCAATAACAAGGAGCATATTCTAAAAGAAATTGTTCAAAACAAAAAATGCGAAATAGAAACTTTCGTAGATAAACTGGTTGCCGATAATAGCATCGATTTTGTTGAGAAGCTGAATAAGTTTCTGAGCTTTATTACATCACACTTTTCAAAATTATCCCATCCGAATTTTCAGGACCTTGTTAAAAGTCACCCCGATATATGGAACGATATACAGGCTTTCAGAAGGAAGAATGCATATCTCTGTTTTTCAAAGCTGATAAATCAGGGAAAAGAGAGCGGTGTTTTTAGAAATGACTTTAACAGCGATGTAGCGGTTCAACTCTATTTCTCGGCTATCCACGGCATGCTAAATCTCGAATCTCTTGCCCGGTTGCCGGTGACGGCAAACGAAGCCTATACCGATATTGTAAAAATTTTATTTGAAGGAATCTTTTCCGATAAAGGAAGAGAGAAATATCGTAACACAAATCTGATAAACGAAAATAATGGAGTCTCTTTAACATGAGGTACACCAAATATGTTTTTCTTTTTTTAGGATTATTGTTTTTTAACGGGTCTATTCCTGCACAGGAAAAAATCTCACTTTCTATCGGTCAGGCTATAGAAATCGGTCTGAAGAACAGCAAGACTCTTCATTCGTCCCTGATGAAAGTGAAAAGCGCACAGTCAAAAGCAAAGGAATCCAACGCACTCCGGCTTCCGTCTCTTAAACTGAATGCCGGTTACAGAAGACTTAGTGAGGTTGATCCGTTTATCATCAATACTCCGTTCGGGTCTTTTCCGATTGCGCCGGGTATCTTCGATAATTATTCGGCACAACTCTCCCTGTTTCAGCCTCTCTTTACCGGTTTCCGGCTTGCGGGAAATCTAACCATGAATGAAGAATTGGCCAACGCTGTAAACGAGGATTATAACAGGGATAAAAGCGAACTCATCTTTAATATCCGGAATTCCTACTGGAGTGTTTATAAAGCAATTCAATTTAAAAAACTAATGGACGAAACTGTCGACCAGATTAAAGCACATCTCGATGACGCAAGGAATCTTGAAAAAGCAGGTATGATTACTCGCAACGATATACTCAAAATCGAGGTGCAATTGTCGAACGCTCTTTATCAGCAGGTTGATGCTGAAAATGCCGTTAAGCTCTCAACAGTTGCCCTCAATAATGTAATCGGAATCCCGCTCGATACACATATCGAAATCTCTTCTGAGGCAAACAAAGCCGGATATTCAGCCGGACAATTAATCACCCTTATCAATGAAGCGATTGAAAGAAGACCCGAGCTTAAAGCTGCTGATTCAAGAATTAAAGCAGGCGAAGCGGGCGTTACCCTCGCCAAATCCTCCTGGTACCCGCAAATCTCTCTTTACGGGAACTACTATTACTCGAAACCGAACCAGAGGATTCTTCCTACCCAAAACAGATTTGATGCAACATGGGACGCGGGAGTAAACATAAGCATGAATGTATGGGACTGGTTTACAACAAAGCATCAGACTGACCAGGCGGAAGCGCAGCTTGCCCAGGCGGTTGACGGATTCGGTTTAATCAAGGACGGTATTACAATGGAAGTAACTCAGAATTATCTTAATGTTAATCAGGCCGAAAGAAAAATTTCAATTGCAAAACTGAGCGTTGAACAGGCAGAGGAAAATTTAAGGGTTACTTCTCAAAAATTTAAAAACGGGCTCACAACAAGCTCGGAACTGATAGACGCAGAAACGGCTCTTATCGGCTCCAGAACAAATTACACAACATCGCTTGTGGATTATGAGCTTGCAAAAGCAAAACTTGAAAAATCAATCGGTAAATAAGAATATAATATTTGGAGAAATATAAAATGAAAAACTGGAAATTAATCCTGCTGTTTGCTGTAATTGTTATCGGCGTGGTTTCAATTCTGTTTATGAATAAAAAGAAAATGAATGCATCCAGCGTTGGCGGAATAAAGGACGTTTACTACGTAAAGGTTGAAAAAGCCGTTCAGAAGAATCTGGCAGAATCACTTAGTCTAGTCGGAACTGTCGCAGCAAACAACGATGTAAACATTATTTCTGAAACTTCCGGAAAAGTAACGGCCGTTTATATTAAAGTAGGAGATTATAAACCTGCCGGCTCTGTCCTTTTCCAGGTTGATGATGAACTCAGAAAAGCTGCTTTAATGAGCGCCGAAGCAAATTATGAGAAAGCAAAAAAAGATTTCGAAAGATTTCAATCTCTTCATAAGGAAAAGTCTGCTTCCGATTCTCAGTTAGATCAGATTAAGCTTGCCTATTCTCTTGCAGAGTCGCAGTATATTGTTGCAAAAAGACAATACAACGATACGCAGATCAAAACACCAATCTCCGGTTATGTAACCGCGAAATACGTTGACGTGGGCGCGATGCTTCAGGGTCCTCCGCAGCCTACGCTCGTTGCAAATATTGTGGATATCTCCAGACTGAAAGTAAAAATAAACGTAGCCGAAAAAGATGCTTTCATGATTAAAGCCGGAGATCCCGTTTCTGTAACCGTTGACGTTTATCCGGGTAATGTGTTTAAAGGAAGAATTGAATCGGTTAGTGCCAAGGCGGATGAAGCTCATACATATCCGGTTGAGATAAATGTTGTTAATGAAAGGGAAAATCCTCTTAAAGCGGGAATGTTTGCCAGGGTTGAATTTACTTCCATTAAAGATCGAAAATCGATAGTTATACCACGTGAGTCGCTAGTCGGGAGTATTAAACAGCCCCGGGTCTTTGTTGTGGAAAATGAAGTTGCGAAACTGCGCGACGTTGTGGTTGGTAACGAGTCCGGTGTGTTTGTAGAAATCCTTCAGGGTTTAATGGAAGGAGAAGAGATTATTGTAAACGGACAGAACAACATTGTTGATAACACCCGTGTAACGGTTATTAAGTAGTTTATAAGAAAAGGAAAATGAAAATGACAATTACAGAATTATCAATAAAACGGCCGTCCCTTGTTATAGTTGTATTTTCGGCGCTCATTATTCTGGGACTCTTTGCTTTCAGGCAGCTTAAATATGAATTACTTCCGAAATTTTCTACGCCGGTTATAACAATTACAACCATCTATCCGGGCGCTTCACCAAGCGAGGTGGAGTCAAGTGTTACAAAAGTGATTGAGGACGCTGTTTCGGGAATGGACAAAGTCTCAGAAGTACGGTCTACTTCTACAGAAGGACTTTCATTTGTGGTGATTGAACTTCTTCAAACGGCGAACACTGACTTTTCATTACAGGACGCGCAAAGGAAAGTAGGGCAGGTTACATCTCAGTTACCCGCAAGCGCAAAAGCGCCGACCATTTCTAAAATCGCACTCGACGAAATTCCTATTCTGAGAATGGGGGTTTCTGCGAATATGGATTCGCGGGAATTATATCAGTTTGTCAAAGATAAAATTCAGCCGCAGCTTTCCAGAGTCCCAGGTGTAGGGCAGCTTGCTCTTGTAGGCGGCGAGGAGAGAGAGATAAAAGTCAATCTGGACCTTCAGAAACTCCGTGCTTTCGGTTTATCTATTACTCAGGTAACACAGATGATTAAAGCATCCAATCTCGATTTCCCGACTGGTAAAATTAAAGACAGCGACGGACAGTTTATTATACGGGTTGCCGGAAAATTAAAATCGATTGAAGACCTGAAGAATCTCAGTATCGGCGAATCGAGAATGGGAGGTGAAATAAAACTCTCAGATGTTGCGGAAATTGAAGACGGGATAAAGGATTATACCAACATCAGCAGAATTAATTTCAGGAATACTATCGGCATAATTCTTCAAAAACAGTCCGATGCGAATTCAGTAGATGTAGCAAATCTTGTTAAAGAAGAAATTGTAAAAATTGAGGAGATCTATAAAGACGATAATGTGAAATTCGAAATAGCTCAAGACGGATCTCTCTTTACTATCGATGCGGTTGACGCGGTTAAAGATGACCTTGCTATCGCGGTGGTTCTGGTAGCCGCTGTTATGCTTATGTTTCTGCACAGTATTCGCAACTCACTGATAATATTAGTTGCGATACCTACTTCTCTGATCTCAACTTTTATTGTTATCTGGGCATTCGGTTTTACGTTGAATCTTATGGTTCTGCTAGGGCTCTCTCTTGTTGTGGGTATTCTGGTAGACGACTCGATCGTTGTCCTCGAAAATATTTACCATCACCTTGAGAAAGGAGAGGAGAGCAGGGTGGCAGCACTAAGAGGCAGAAATGAAATCGGTTTTGCGGCGCTTGCCATTACATTTGTTGATGTTGCCGTTTTCCTTCCTCTCACGCTCGTCGGCGGAATAGTAGGAAATATTCTTAGGGAATTTTCAGCGGTTGTTGTTGCCTCAACATTGATGAGTCTTTTCGTTTCATTTACAGTAACTCCGATGCTTGCATCACGCTTCGCGAAACTTGAGAGGTTAACATCCAGAACCATTCTGGGTAAATTTGCTATCTGGTTCGAAAAGAAATTTAAAGACTTTACTGAGTATTATATTGTCCTTCTTAAGTGGGCGATTAATCATAGAGGAAAAGTAGCTTTAATGACTATAGGTATTTTCGTAGCGAGCTTTGCATTGATTCCTGCCGGATTTATCGGCGCTGAATTTATGACTCAGACAGACCGCGGCGAGTTTGCCGTTACGCTTGAATTAGCTCCGGGCGCTACAATTGAAGAGACAAACATGGTTTCTCAGCTGATTGAAAAAAAGATCGGGGAGATGCCGGAAGTGATGCGTATCTATACTAATGTCGGCGCTTCAAACGAAGGATTTGTTGGGTTCGCATCGAGTAATGTTACGGAAATTACTGTAACTCTTGTACCCGAAGAGGAAAGAAAGAAATCGACCGACGAAGTTGGGAACGATATTAAACGTCTCGCCCAGCAGGTCCCCGGCGTAGAAGTCCGCGTCAATCCGGTCGGTATTTTTGGAACCGCCAATCAGACCCCGATACAGATGGTTATAAGCGGTCCCGACTACGAAGATGTACGAAGAGCCGCATCGGAAATTCAGCAGATTGTAAAGAATATTCCGGGAACAGCCGACGTCCGCCTCTCTTCCGAAGAAGGGAATCCTGAAACCCGCGTTGATATCGATAGGAGAAAATTAACAAGCTTCGGATTGACAATTGCAGAAGTCGGTCAGGCGCTTCAGGTCGCTCTTACTGGTAACGACGAGGCTAAGCTTCAGGAAGGCAACACAGAATACGACATAAGAATTATTCTGGATAAATTCGACCGCTCAAAAACCGATAACCTCGGTAATATCAGTTTTGTAAACCGTAAGGGTCAGCAGATCTATCTTAAACAATTTGCGAATATTTACCGCTCTACCGGACCTACTAAACTTCAGAGGCAGGCAAGAACTTCCTCTGTTACACTTTATTCTCAGGTTCAGACTGGAATAACAACAGGACAGATTTCTGCGGGTATAGACAGGGAATTGAGCAAATATAAATTCCCCCCGGGTGTTAAATATACTTATGAGGGGGATGTTAAAAACCAGCGCGAGTCGTTTGCTGATCTTGCGCTCGCCTTACTGGCTGCAATTCTCTTTACTTATATGGTGATGGTTGCGCTGTATGATTCGTTTGTTTATCCGTTCATTATTCTCTTCTCAATTCCGCTCGCAATGATCGGAGCTCTCTTTGCGCTTGCTTTAATGATGAAGGCCCTTAATATCTTTACAATTCTTGGTATAATAATGCTTACGGGACTCGTTGCTAAAAACGCTATTCTCCTTGTTGATAGAACCAACTTTATGAGAAGTCAGGGTGAAGGTGTAATAGACGCGATTATTGACGCGGGCAGGATGAGAATCCGCCCAATATTCATGACAACACTGACAATGATTTTCGGTATGATGCCGATCGCGCTTTCCGGAAGCCCCGGCGCCGAATGGAAATCCGGTCTTGCCTGGGCATTGATTGGAGGATTAACAAGCTCTCTGTTTCTTACTCTTATTGTTGTTCCGATAGTTTATACGAAAGTTGAAGAGATGAGGGTTTCTATTCCATTGCGAATTAAAAAGATCATTCGACTTTTTGTTAAAAAGAAACCGGAAATTGCAACTCCGGCAGAAGAATTAGGATAAGAAAAAAAATATATAGATGGCTTGATGCCGCTCCTGTTTTAGAAGCGGCATTTTTTATGCCGGTTAATACAGCTTTTTTTATTTTTGTGTCAGTTACTTTATTGCAAGGTGTTAATGAAATACTCCGTTATAGTTTTTGATCTTGGAAACGTATTAATCCCGTTCGATTATACAAAACCGATTGAACACTTCAATAACCTTAAGCCCGGGATGGGCGACCAGTTCGCTCAATTGTATAAGGATAATTATCACATTCACCGCTCATTCGAAAAAGGGGAGTTGTCCCGCCATCAGTACCTCTCACAAATGATTGAATGGCTCGAAGGCAGGATAAACGGCGATGATTTCTGCAGAATATTCTCCGATATATTCTCATTGAATCAGGATGTAATAGATCTGCTTCCCAAACTCAAGGAACACTATACTCTCTGCCTTCTCTCTAATACGAATGAGATTCATAAAGAATACGGGTACCAGCATCATCAATTCTTAAACCACTTCGATAAGCTGTTCCTTTCGCATGAAGTCGGAGCCATTAAACCGGAAGAAAAAATCTACAGAACCGTTGAGAACTTTACTGGAAAGCCGTCCGGCGAGCATTTATTTATTGACGATATTCAGGAATATGTTGACGGCGCGAAAGCCTGCGGCTGGGATGGAATTCAATTTAATTCCTGCGGAGAATTGCTGAAAGAATTTGATTCGAGAAAAATTTTGCTTAACAGCCGTTAGCTCGATTCTTCAATCCATTTTTTCCACGTATCGGGCTGATACCCAATTGTTACATCACTGCCGTTTCTTACAATCGGCGTTTTAAACAGAAGTGAATCATTCAATAATTCCTCTTCAATATCAAAACGCATGTACTGCATATTACGCTTTTTGAACTGTTTCCCCTCGCGATCAATTAATTCTTCCAAAGGAAATTTCCTAGCGATATTATCAAGTTCGCCTTTAGCCAGTCCTTTTTCGTTCAGATCCCTGAAATGAAACGGAATCCTTCTCTCCTTAAAATACCGCTCTGCTTTCCGGGTATCGCTGCAGTTTTTTGTCCCGATTATTTGAATATTCATGGCAAATCCGGAGTAATGGTTAATTCATTGTTTAGCTTAATCAAAAATTATATTTTGCACCGCCTAATTTAATCATTAGAAAACATTTTGGAAGCGTTATGAAAAAAACAGCATCCGCTATATTAATTTTATTATCAGGGTTATTTATTATGAACTGCTCTCAAGAACAGAAGCAAGACGATTTTAAGTATGTAGCCGAACAATTTGCTGATTTGCGTATTCAGCGTTACAGGGTCCCGGGATTTGAGGATTTATCATTGCCTCAGAAAACTCTCCTCTATTATCTCTATCAGGCAGCGCTTTCCGGCAGGGATATTATCTGGGATCAGAACTACAAGCACAATTTATATATAAGAAGAACTCTGGAAGGGATTGTTAAATCCTACAGCGGCGATAGAACAGTTCCCGAGTTTGCTAAATTTTTAGAATACACAAAACGTGTCTGGTTCTCAAACGGGATTCATCATCATTATTCGAATAAAAAATTCACTCCCGGCTTTTCTGAAGAATATTTCCGTCAGTTAATTTCCGGAACAGACGAGTATTCTCTTCCGCTTCAAAACGGTGAGATGATTGATGACCTGATAAATAAACTTATCCCGGTCCTTTTTGACCCTAATGTAGATCAATATAAAGTCAACCAGGATCCTAATTCGGATCTCGTAAGAACTTCTGCTGTTAATTTTTATGAAGGCGTATCCCAAAAGGAAGTCGAAAATTATTATAAAAGAATCGCTGATCCTGAAGACCCGAAACCGGTTTCTTACGGCTTGAATTCGAAACTTGTAAAAGAAAACGGTGAAGTTGTTGAACAGACCTGGAAACTTGGAGGAATGTATAATAACGCTATAAGGCAGATTCTCTTCTGGTTGAATAAAGCTGCTGGAGTTGCCGAAAACGACCATCAGAAAAAAACTCTTGAACTGCTTATTGAGTATTATAAAACGGGCGACTTAAAAAAATGGGACGAATATAATATCGAATGGGTTAAAGATACTCTTTCCGTAATAGATGTTGTAAACGGATTCATTGAAACGTATAATGATCCTCTCGGTTACAGGGCGAACTACGAATCTGTTGTTTCGTTTAAGGATCTGGAAGCAACAAAACGGATTAAGGCAATAAGCGATAATGCTCAATGGTTCGAGGATAATTCTTCAATTATGCCCGAACACAAGAAAAAAAATGTGACAGGAATTTCCGCCAAAGTAATTACTGTAGTAGTCGAATCGGGTGATGCGTCTCCTTCAACTCCGATCGGAATTAATCTGCCGAATGCAGAATGGATAAGAAAAGAGCACGGATCAAAATCTGTAAACCTCGGCAACATTGTATACTCTTACAACAAAGCGGCGGAGTCGAGCGGATTACTGGAGGAGTTTGCCTATTCTAAAGATGAAATCGACCGCGCTAGAAAATACGGAGCCCTTGCAAGCGATCTTCATACAGATATGCACGAAGTGATTGGACACGGCTCGGGTCAGCTGAATCCCGGGGTGGGACAGCCGAACGAGACTCTGAAGAATTATGCCTCTGTTCTCGAGGAAACGCGTGCGGATCTTGTAGCCCTCTATTTTATTCTGGACCGGAAGCTCGTTGATATCGGCGTAATGCCCTCTCTTGAAACCGGCAAAGCCGAATATGATGCTTATATCAGAAACGGATTGATGACTCAGCTTTCCAGGATTGAACCGGGCGATAATATTGAACAGGCCCATATGCGTAACAGGCAGACTATATCGAAATGGGTTTATGAAAAAGGGAAAAGTGAAAACATAATAGAGAAAAAGTTAAAGGACGGTAAAACATTTTTTGTAATTAACGATTATGAAAAACTGAGAAACCTGTTCGGACAGATGCTGAATGAAGTTCAGAGAATTAAATCTGAAGGTGATTTCGAAGCAGGAAAAAATCTGATCGAAACTTACGGAGTAAAGGTAGACCGCAAGATTCATGATGAAGTTCTCACTAGATATAAAAAGCTGAACATTGCTCCCTATGCAGGATTCATCAATCCGCGGTTAGTTCCGGTAATGAACGGAGAAGAAATTATTGATGTGAAGATAGAATATCCGGAGGACTTTACAGAACAGATGCTTTATTATGCGAAGGAGTATTCGTTTTTGCAGACTTACAATTAGTCTGCAGGTAGAGCCCTTCCTCGGCTAAGGAAGGGCTTTTTTTTAGTTTAATCCGCACATTCCGCTGGCGCATCCGCCGTAGGAAGGAACACCGCAGTTGCCGTCGGAACACGAAGAACCGCTGTCGAAACCCGTCGAGCTTCCGGTTGAAGCGCTGAACGACGAGAGTAATTTCTTGTGGTTTTTGGACTGGCAGTCTGGACAAATCACCTCTTCCAGGTTTGCGGAGGATTTTTGAAGAACATCGAATTTTTTACCGCAGTCGTTGCATTTGTACTCAAAGATTGGCATTAGTTACTCCTTATTTATTTAATTACTTTAGTCGATAATGAAGCGATATTTTCGATTGATGCATCGATTGAATCACCTGGAACCACACGCCCAACTCCTTCGGGTGTCCCTGTAAAAATCAGATCTCCTTTTTCCAGTTTCATTCGTGCAGAGATATATTTCACAATTTCAACCGGCGAAAAGATCATATTCTTAACCTGCGAATTCTGTTTTTCTACTCCATTTACTGAAAGGGAGATCGCCTCATTCCCGTTTAAAGAATAATCTTTCTTCAATACAATCTCAGAGAGAACTGCCGCTGTATCAAAACATTTGGCCAAGGTCCAGGGTTCTCCCTTTTTCTTGAACTGGGATTGTAAATCCCGGAGAGTCATATCAAGTCCAACCGTGTAACCCTCAATTGCCTCCGAAGCGGATTGGTCATCAGCATTTTTTACTTCGGCTCCAATATATAGAACAAGTTCTACTTCGTGATGCAGGTCGTTTGAATATTCCGGATGAACAACCGGTTCTCCAGAAAAGATAACGTTTGATGCCGGTTTTAAAAATATCAAAGGGAAATCAGGAATTTCGTTTCCAAGTTCTCTGGCGTGTTCGGCATAGTTTCTTCCTACACAAACAATTTTCCCGATCGGGACTTCATCATTACTGTTTTTGAATTTTAGATATTTCATAACGCCTTATTAGATAAAATATTTTTTAAAAGGATTCAGGGGGAATAAAAAGTTTTCTAAGTTTTTTGTTCCTTTTTTTTAGCTGCAGGGAATAAAATATTGTTTAATATCAGCCTGTAGCCAGGCGAATTTTTAAATAAACTCAGGTCAGTTGGAGGGTCTCCCACCGCGTGCTGATAATCCTCCGGATCGTGACCGCCGTAAAATGTAAAAGTCCCTCTTCCGAAATTTCCGTGAATATATTTAATCTGATCTGTGCCGGCCCTCTCGGCAAGTATATAAACTGAGTTCTTGATCAGTTTTCTCCGGTACATAGTTGTCTGACCCATAAATCCGGGAATCACGTTAACATGATTCTGAATCAGCATTGTTGGAACCGGATCGTATTTGGCGGAGAAATCGAATAGAGTGAAATAGTCGTTCCGCTGGTCTCCGATTTCAAGGGGCTGGATATCGATATCACTGTATTCGTAAATAAGCGGATTCATTTCCAGTTTAAAATTCTCGAATGCAAATGTATTTAAAAAATCGAGTTTGTTTTCCGCACCGGGATCCGGAGCGTCTCCGTCGTACATCCTGTCAACAATATCTACATTCATTGCAGAAAGTGTAATATCAAACGAGTCGGTTGCCGAACACATTGCAAATAGAAATCCTCCCTTGCCGACGTAATCCTTGATTATCGCCACAACGGTTTTTTCCATATCGGATACTTTTTTGAAACCGAGTTTTTTTGCTTCCGTTTCATACAGAAGCTGCTGTTCAACATACCATGCGGCCCCGCTGAACGAAGCATAAAATTTTCCGAACTGCCCTGTAAAATCCTCATGATGCGAATGAAGCCAATCGTACTTTTCAAGATCACCGCGGAGGATCTCTTCAATCCAGATTTTATCGTAGCTAACTTCGGCATAATCGAGCGCCAGCATTACGGCGTCATCCCACGGCTGAAATCCGGGCGGAACATAAACAGCTATCTTCGGTGCTTTTTCCAGACGGACGATATCCATATTCTGATCTTCGCTCTGGACAAAGGAATAAATCTGAACCGCTTCTTCATTTGAAAGAGGTGAAAAGGAAACCCCTTTTAGCCTGCATTTGAACGCGAGCTGATCCGTATAATCGAACATGAAAGATCCGCCCTTGTAGTTTAATAGCCAGTCACCCGTCGATCCGCTCTCCAGAGCGTTAAATGCAATACCGTATGCCTTCAAATGATCCGCCTGCTGAAGGTCCATATTTATAAGGAGCTTGGACTGAGCAAAAGTGGAGATAAAACAGATTAATAACGGGGCTATAAATTTCATCTTAAATATTAAATGTGTGGGACAAAAATAAAACGGGCTTAATCGTAATACAAATAAGTGACCGATTAAGCCCCTAAATTCCGGAAATTACTTTAAGCTGTTTTTCTATCGCTTTCTATGTAGAGGGGTTTTTCTCCTTTGGTTACCACGTCACGAGTTATTAAACATTTATCGATGTTTTCCTGTGTTGGAAGTTCGTACATAATATCGAGCAGAATTCCTTCAACAATCGATCTGAGCGCGCGGGCACCGGTTTTACGCTCGAATGCTTTCCTGACAATTTCATCAAGTGCAAGCTGATCAAATTCCAGCTCCACACCTTCCATCATAAATAATTTCTTGTACTGTTTAATTATTGCATTCTTAGGTTCGGTTAGAATATTCTTTAATGCCTTGTCGTTGAGAGAATGGAGAGGAGCAATAATCGGTAATCGTCCTACAAGCTCGGGAATCAATCCGTATTTTGTAAGATCTTCCGGCTGAATCTGTGTGACCAGGTTATCTTTATCCATAACTTCGTTGTTGGATAGATCGGTGTCGAAACCGATTGTGTTCCGGTTGATTCTGGAAGCAACAACATTTTCGATTCCTTCGAAAGCGCCGCCGCAAATGAAAAGAATATTTTTTGTGTTAATATTTATGAGACTCTGTTCGGGATGTTTCCTGCCTCCGCGCGGCGGAACACCGGCTACGGTTCCTTCCAGAATTTTCAAGAGCGCCTGCTGAACACCCTCTCCGGAAACGTCACGCGTTATAGAGACCGATTCGCTCTTGCGCGCTATCTTATCGATCTCGTCTATGTAGACAATTCCTTTCTGAGCTTTTTCGAGATTGTAATCCGCCGCCTGAAGCAGCCGGACAAGGACGGTTTCAACATCGTCTCCAACATATCCGGCTTCGGTTAATGTGGTAGCGTCTGCAATTGCAAAAGGCACATCGAGTATCCGCGCGAGAGTCTGAGCAAGAAGTGTCTTGCCGACTCCGGTTGGCCCGATTAATAAAATGTTGCTCTTCTCAATTTCAATTTCATCCATATCGAAAAGAGAAGTTGAAGCATTGATCCTTTTATAGTGGTTATAAACTGCAACGGCAAGGATTTTTTTTGCAAGTTCCTGATCGATAACATATTCATCCAGACTTTTTTTAATCAGGTCGGGTGTTAAAGTAGAATTATAGGTTTCTTTTTTTGTAAAAGAGGCGACATTATTTTTAAGTATATCGACGCTTGTTTTAATACAAATATCGCAAATGTAAACATCCGGACCGGCTACCATGCTGGTAACCTCACTGCCGTCTCTTCCGCAGAAGGAGCATTTAACGCTTTTGGGTTCTCTGGAATCTGTCATTTATTTCCGTTTTTTATGGATATTGAGTTTAAGTATTCTCTTGCTGTGTCAAAATATAAGGAGTTGGGGAATTTTTCAAGCAATTTCTGGTAAATTGCCGCGCCGCGCTGCGGGTCATTCAAACCGAATTGATACGTCATTCCGAGCAATAAAGTTGATTTATCTGCAAAAATCGCAGCTTTTAACTCATCTGAGAGCTCTTCGAGGATTTTAGAGGCCTCAAAAAAATTTTCTTCAGAAATTAAAATTTCGGCGAGTTTATATTTTGCGAACTCGTTTATTACAAACAAATTAGAGTTATCAGCTAAAGTTTTAAATTCAATCGCGGATTCTTTCGGCTTGTTTTGAAACAAAAGTCTGTCCGCCTTTGCGTAGGTTAAAAGGTTTAAAGAATCTTTTCTTGCCAATGTAATGAGTGAGGAGTATTCAATTGCATCATTAGCCGGATCAGAATTTAGATTTTGAAGGAGTTCTTTCAGGATATTTATTGAACCGTTAAAATCCCCTTTCCAGAAATAGACTAATCCAAGATACAGTTTCGCCTGGGCAACTACGTCGGGTTCTGCATTACTGAATCTTCCGCTCTGTATCAGTAAATTAACCGCTTCATCAAGCCGATCAAGTTTCATCGCAATCTCTCCTTTACCCAGATACGATAATGATGTGTATCTGGAGTATGGAGATTTACTAATAACCAGATTGTATAGACTATCTGCTTTGTAGAACTGATTCAACTTACGGAAATAAATTTCAGCCATTCTGAAAGTTGCTTCAATAAACGAAGCATTGTCGGGATATATTTTTGCAAGACGTTCATATGAAACGATTACAGCTGAATATTCTTCTTCAAATTTCTTGTCGTCGTTGCCGTAGAGTTTCCAGCCGGAGGAATTATTTTTTACTTTCAGGTTAACATTATCTTCGAGTGTTCTGACCAACCCGATTTCGGCTATCTGAACCAGAGGGGATTGTTTATAATTTTGAATTATATATCTGTAACCTTTCGAAGCAATATCATACTGCCTGTTCCTGTATGCTTCCTGGACAAAAGCAAAGATGTAATTCCCCCCGCCGTTTATTTTCCGGTCGTACTCAATAATATTTTCAAATGCCTCATCGTACATTCCGGAAAGTGAGTAGGCAAATGAAAGCAGTTCATTGAAAACGGGGAGACTGTTTCTTTCGGCAAATTCTTTAATCACTTTAATTGTGCTTTCGGCAGCGCCGGGTTTTCCGAAATAATTTTGAAATCGTGATTTAACAATTCCGGACTGTTCCGGTTTTGCGGATACAAGAGTGCAATACTCCTCGGCAGCCTCTTCAAACCGCATGTTTAATGAATAGATGTTTGCCAGATCAAAAGAGAAGATTACAGGATCGCCGGAAAATGCTTTTCCCCGTTTAAGAATCTCGATCGCTTTATCGAATAGGCGGTTTTCGATCGCATAATTGGCAATAACACGATATGGAACGTAAGTATTCGGATTTATATTGATGCCGCGCTCCCATGATTCGTATGCCTTCTGAATGTTGTCCATCATATAATATGTGGTTCCGAGCATTCCGTAGAGAGAAACATCGGCCGGTATTTCTTTAATCTTAGTTTCGAGGAGCAGAATCGACTCGTCGTATTTTTTCTGCCTGACCAGAATTTTATTCAAAGCATCCAGATAGACCTGATTCCATGTCTCCAGGGATTGAAGCTCCCTGTAGATTGTTTCGGCTTTTTCAAACTGCCCGGCCTGTTCGTAGCTGAGTGCGAGCCGGTATTTATTTTCGATATCCTGCCGGTCTGCCTGGGCGTGAGTTGAGAGTGAGAAAAATAAGAGAGATAATAGAACCGAAAGCCGTATTAAACTAATCAAGAAATCTTTCCTCAAAAATATTCCCGATCGATAAAATTTTGATCGGATCGAATGCGAGTTTTAACAGGGCCATTTTACGCACTACATCTTCGCCGTACATTTTAATCAGGTATTCACGTTTGGCCTTGCCGATACCGTGTTCTGCTGATACAGTTCCTTTGAAACTAACCGCCAGAGCACACAAATCCGAATAGACTTTTTTTGCTATCTGAAACTGAAACGGATTTTCCGGAAGCATATTCAAATGAAGATGACAATTGCCCGCATGGCCGTATATAACGTACTTAAGCCCGTTCTCCTCAACCATCTTTTTTGATAACCTGTAAAACTCTTTGAAATACTGCTCCGGTACAGCTGTATCCGTTCCGACTTTTTTCAATCCTTTTTGAGTAATATATTCATTTACCTTCCAGGCGATGGCATGACGGAATTCTTTGAATGTTTCTTCATCGGACGAACCGAGGGCGAGCCAGGATTCATCGGTAATGCAATTATACCTGTCAAGGATCTCAATCCATTGGCTTTCGGGCGAATCTTTTTCGTTTCCTGTTTCCTGTTCAAACCATACTGCCGCTTCAGCGCTATCAGGAATCTTTGTGTAAGCATCTCTAAGAAAATCAATTCCGTTCTTATCAAAAAATTCCAGGCCTCTTGCCGATAACTTTTTGTTAGCAATTAACCGGTTTTCTCTTGATATAGAGCGGGCGTGTTCTATAAAATTTAACGCGTCATCTTCACTCCTGAAAAATGCAACCGATGAAAATACACTCATCGGAAGTTCGATAAGCTTCAATTTAATTTGTGTAATTACACCGAGAGTTCCTTCCGATCCGATAAAAATATCTATAAGATCCATATTTTCTTTGCAGTAGTACCCGGCGGCGTTTTTCGTCTCCGGCATTTCATACTTAGGAAGATTAAACGATAATATCTTTCCGCTTTCTGTAAGTAGCATCGCATCATAACCGTCGGATCTAAACTGATCTCTGGAGATTTTTATTATTTCACCGTCTGAGAGAACAATTCTTAGAGATAGAACATAATCTCTTGTCGGGCCGTATTTAAAAGTTCGGGCTCCGGATGAATTGGTTGCAACGGTAGCACCAATAAAGCAGTTTCTTTCGGTCGGGTCGGGCGGATAGAACAGATTACGCGATTCCACCTCGTCCTGAAAATCTTTTAAGAGAACTCCCGGTTCTACTATTGCGTACTTTTCAGATTCATTAACCTCGATGATTCTATTCATCTTTTCAACAGAAAGAACGATACCGCCTTCGGGAACGCGTGCGCCGGTTAATCCGGTCCCGTTTCCTGAAATTGTTATCCGTTTTTTTTCATCAGAAGATTTTTTTAACAGTGCGGCTACATCGTTTTCGTTTTCAGGGAAATAAACCGCTTCGCAGCTTCCAGAGTAATTTGAAGCGTCCGATAAATAATTCTGTATTTCGTCACTGTTTTGTTTGATTATCATGGCGGGGAAATATTAAACACCGGTTCTTTATTCTACCGGCTTATTATGCCGCATCATAATTTCTTTCCAGGCATCTAAATCGAGTATTTCAGATTCCTCTATAAGCATTATCGGAATGTCGTCTTCGATCCTGTAACGGCGTCTGCTCTCTTTATCAACTGAAATAAGAAAGTTGCCGTCCAGAACAAGATCGGCTTTGGTTTCAGGACAGCAGAGAATATCAAGTAATTCTTTAGAAATCATTTTAGCTCCGCACCGCTGTTGTTCATATAATTTGTTAAATTTGCCTTCAATTGTAATAAAAATTGAGAACAATTTTAAGATAATTGTGCATGACCGGATCGTTTAATTCAAATAATATTAAAGAAGTACCACGGCTTGAGACCGATCGGCTGATATTGAGAGGATTCTCCCCAAATGATAAGTATGATATTTTCGAGTATGCATCTGTTCCGTCCGTTACCCAATACCTGCCTTGGGAATTTCATAAAAGCCTGGATGATACCGAAGCGTTTTTGAAACTATCTGCGGAGATGTTTGCGTCGCAGGATAATATCGACTTTGCTGTTGAATTAAAATCGGAAAAAAAGGTCATCGGAGGAATATCAATAAGAAAATGGAACGATAAAAACCGGTGCGCCGATATTGGATACGTTCTTTCTCCCAAATATTGGAATAGGGGGATTATAACCGAAGCAATTAAAAGAGTAATCAGATTTGGCTTCGAAGTTTTGAATGCAAATCGTATAGAAGCACATTGCGACGAAGAGAATATTCCCTCCTTCAGGGCAATGGAAAAAGCAGGTATGCGGTATGAAGGTACGTTAAAAGATAAAGTTTTTTTGAAGGGAAAATTTATCAACATAAAATTTTATTCGATTTTGAAAGAGGAATTATCTGAATGACCCGAATCAAAGTCTGCTGTATCTCCAGCATAAAAGAAGCATTGCTCGCAATTGAATACGGAGCATCCGCTCTCGGGCTGGTATCGAGCATGCCGAGCGGGCCCGGTGTAATTGAGGAGAAACTGATTGCTGAAATCGCAGAATCAGTTCCTCCGGGAATTTCTACTTTCCTGTTGACATCAAGACAGTCTGCTGCTGAGATTATCGAGCAGCAGAAAAGATGCAGGACAAATACCATTCAGCTATGCGACCGTGTTGCAGACGGAACTCATAAAATGTTGAGAGATGAACTGCCGGGAATTAAAATTGTTCAGGTGATTCACGTTACCGGCCGCAAGTCGGTTGAAGAAGCGGTTGAAGTAGCCCGTAATGTAGATGCCATCCTGCTAGACAGTGGAAATCAAAATCTGAAAATAAAAGAACTCGGTGGAACGGGAAGAATCCATGACTGGTCCGTAAGCAGAGTAATCAGAGAGAATGTTAAAGTGCCGGTATTCCTGGCCGGCGGATTAAATTCCTCAAATGTTTACGAAGCTGTAAGAATTGTAAAGCCGTATGGACTCGATCTCTGCTCCGGAGTCCGGACAGGAGACCGGCTGGATGAAAACAAATTAAAATCATTTGTAGAAAAAGTTTTTGAGGCGGATAAAACAATTGAAAGACTTAGCTGAACTATCCTATAAAAAAATTCTGATCTTCTGGCTTCCTCTCCTGGCTACCTGGCTGATGATGTCTATTGAAGGACCGTTTCTAACAGCACTAATAGCACGATTAGCCGACCCGGAATTTAATCTGGCCTCTTACGGAGTCGCATTTTCGTTTGCACTTATTATAGAATCTCCGGTGATTATGATGCTAAGCGCATCAACTGCTCTAGTCGATGGGAAATTTTCTTTCTTTAAACTCAGAAGCTTTGTCAATATTGTTAATCTCGCATTAATTGTACTAATGCTCATAGTAATATATCCGCCGGTATTTGATTTTATATCAATTGGCGTATTAAATCTTCCTGAACGCGTCGCTCATTTAACTCATATGGCGGTAGCAATTCTTATTCCGTGGGCTCCGGCAATAGGTTACAGACGGTTCTACCAGGGGATAATGATAAGAAATAATATGACTCGAATGGTAGCATTAGGAACAATTGTGCGTCTCTCGGCAATGTCACTTACGGCAATCCTTCTCTTTGGAGTAAAGGGTGTGCATGGAGTAGTTGTCGGGGCATCGGCTCTATCTGTCGGAGTTATTGCCGAAGCATTTGCAACACGTTTAATGTCTTCCGGATTAATTAAAAAGATTATTAACGGTACGGATTCCGGAAGTGAGCTTACATATGGAGAGATCGTCAGGTTTTATTATCCTCTTGTACTTACATCCTTCATATCGCTCGGTATTCATCCGGTTGTAACATTCTTTCTGGGGCAGAGCCGGATGGCTCTCGAATCTCTTGCGGTTCTCCCGGTTCTTAATTCGCTTGTGTTTATTTTCAGAGCTTTCGGTTTGTCATATCAGGAAGTCGGAATTGCTTTAATTAAGAAGAAAGATGATTTCATAAAGCTCAGAAATTTTGCAGCTGTTATGGCTCTGCTCGTCTTTACAGGCCTGTCGATTATTTCGTTTACGCCTCTCGGCGATGTTTGGCTTATTAGTGTGTCCGGGCTTTCGGAACAACTAGCCGGGTTTGCAGCTCTCCCGCTGATGATCTATACCTTTTTCCCGATTACAACCGTCTGGATCAATTTTCAGAGATCGCTTCTTGTAAATGTCAGAATTACAAAACCGATAACATATGCAACGATGATTGAAGTATCCGCCGTTATTCTGCTTCTTTTCCTGACGATTAAATATTTTGATATGACTGGTGTAACCGCCGCGATAATTTCTTATACAATTGGAAGACTTGCGGCGAATATTTATCTGGTTAATCCGTTCAGAAGTGCGAGATCAAAAATATTCGGTTCTTGAATTATAGTCCAGATCAGTTTACAATCAGCTTGAATCCGGAACCATGAACGTTTACGATCTGAATTGACGGATCACCTTTAAGATAAGACCGGAGCTTGGTTATATAAACGTCCATACTTCTTGATGTGAAATAACTATCGTCCTTCCAGATTTTGCGTAAGGCTTCGCCCCGTTCCAGCAATTCATTTTGTTTCTGGCAGAGCAGTTTCAAGAGTTCCGCTTCCCTGGATGTGAGCTTCTGCTCTTTCCTGTCAAGGCAAAGTGAACGAGTATCAAAGTTGAATAAATATTTGCCGATCTCGAATTCCGAATACCCGCGAATCCCTTCACTACGATCATTACGTTTTATCACAGCATTTATGCGCAGAATCAGTTCTTCCATGCTGAATGGTTTGGTTATGTAATCGTCGGCTCCGAGTTTAAAACCCTCTATCTTATCTTCCAGCATCGATTTAGCCGTTACAAAAATAAATGGAACAGAAGAAATTTCTTTAATCTTTCCCGCAAGAGTAAATCCGTCCATTTTCGGCATCATCACATCAATTATGCAGATATCGAATCTGTTGCGGCCAAAGGTTCTTAATCCATCCTCGCCGTTAAGACAGTGAACAACTTCAAATCCTTTTACACTTAGATATTCTTTTAGAATGGTTCCGAGATTCAGATCATCTTCTATCAATAATACTCTTGTTAATGGAGTTGTCATTATACTATTGTTCCCGGAAGTTTTATTTCAAAACGGCTTCCTTCACCCGGTGCGCTACTTACTGTAATTAATCCTGAATGGGCGTCTAAAATTTTCTTCGAATAACTGAGTCCGATACCATTGCCTCTTACGTTATGTATATTTCCAGTAGGAACCCTGTAAAATGTTTCGAATATTTTTTCCAGGTGATCTTTGTGAATGCCGATGCCATTATCAGAAATGTTTAATGTAATTTCAGCGTCCTTGTATTCAGTGGAAATTCTGATTACCGGTTCCCGATCGTTATATTTAATGGCATTATCGATCAGGTTGCTTATAACATTTGTTATATGAAATTTGTCCGCGTTGCATCTCAAATTTTCATTCGAAAGGGCGAGTTCAATCCTGCCGTTCTGCTTTTTAAGTACTTCTTCATATGACTCGGCCGCTTTAATAACCGCATCGTTCAGATTGAATTCCTCTTTGTTTATATGAACTGAACCTTTCTCGAATGCGGCTGTGTTGAGCAGGGTTTCAACCATCATACTCAACCGCTCGTTCTCCTCCTTAATAATTGACCTGTATCTTTCTACCGAGGATTGTTCTTTAACAAGATCAGGTTCCTTTAACGCCTCGCATGCTACAGAGATTGTTGAAATCGGCGTTTTGAACTCATGCGTTATATTATTTATCAGATCGTTTTTTATCTCGGTAATCTTTTTCTGCTGAATAAACATTTGAATGGTTTTGTAAAAAAGCAGAGATATAATTGAAATGAGAATTATGGATAGAACCAGCATCCCGGAAACTGAGGTAAGAAGATATCTGTCCTTATCCGGGAAATAAACCACCAATTGATTCGGCCGGTTAAAAATTTCGTCAGGGAAAAGAAAAGTTCTGGCTGTTGATTTTTTTAGTTCATTAATATTGGCTCCCTCTTTTACAAGAACGATAGTATCCCGTGCAGGTTTTTCAACGCCAAAATAAAAACTGGTCTCTATTCCGTTTTTCTTCAGTTCTTCGAACAGAAAATTCTCAAGCCGGCTTTCATTTATCCGCTCCTCAATTTTTTTACCTGTGTTAATTCGGATTATGTCTGTAACTACATCCTGAACAAGCTCCGACCGCTTAACCACAAAAGAATCTATTTTCTGTTTCCAGGCGACTCTGTTGCCAATCATAATTTTGTTTCGGTAAGAGGAGTCGACCCTGAACACACGTATATCCGCTGTATCCTTTCCCTCGGTAAAATAATTGAATTGAAAATTCAGATCCCGTTTTTGTGAACTGTCTGCTGTTACGAGCGCGATACTATAAATTGAGTCCGTAATCACTACACCGGATGTTGATTTATTAACCGGATTGAAATCCTTTGGTTGCAGGTTAGAATGCTCAATTTTTCTCAACACGCCTTGCGCGGCTTCATCCCGGTCAATTTTTTCTGCTACTCCGCGAAGTGCATCATTAACCTTTCTGTCGAACCGCTCCTCTTCAATCTTAATAACATTTATCAGCCAGAAAATCTGGATTGCAACCAGCCCGATCACCGAAAGTGTTACTATCGATACAATTATTTTTATCCGTCTCTCTTTCATGGAAGCAAATTTAATTCATAACGGTGTCTATTTCATAAATTTAACATTTTTTAACATTCTTTTAAGAATCCGTTAACATAATTCAATTGTAAGATAGTATAATTTTAGACCTAAATAAGGAGTAGAAACCATGACCGATATTAATTCAAGAAAAGTAATATTAATTATCATTTTCTTTTTGCTTGGGATTTTCAGTCTAACACTTTTTGCCCAGGATAAAAAAGACGAGACAGCTACCAAACTGGACCAGCTTAAAGGTAAAGTTGAAAAACTGACTGTTAAAGTCGACGGTAAGGATGTTGTCTTTGAAGGGAAGGAAGCCGAGGGACTCGTAAAAAAACTAAGGGCATTCGGTAAAATGCCGGAGATGATCTGGTTATCTGATGAAGAAGAAATTGAACATACAGGCGGGAAAGTAATGATGTTCAAATATGATTCGAAGGATAAAGATTTCAACTGGTCCGGTAAAGATGATATGGATAAAAAAATTGAGGTAAGAATTGTTGATGGTGATAAGAAAGTAACCGTTACTACAAAGAAGGACGGCAAGGAAGAGATAAAAACATACGAAGGTGAAGAAGCCGAGAAGTTTTTAGAGGAAAATCAGAAATCGGGCAACTTCAGAATAATGATCGGCAAGGATAAAAAAGCAGGCGATCATATGATTTATTTTGACCGGAAGTCGGGCAAGGAAGGGGGCTGCTGCATTCGGATGAAACGGCCCGGGCATGTTACACAGGGAAAAGTTAAGAAAATAATTATCGATAAGGTTGAAAAGGAAGAAAAAGAAGAGAAAAAATCCGACAAGTAAATTCCACAGAATAGTTTAAGGAGCCGGGATTACCGGCTCCTTACATAAAAAAAGCGCTCCCCGTCTTTTCTAAGTAGATTTCATTTCTTAAATTCCACATAGAATCAATAACCATAATGGAACTCCCAATGAAGCTTAAACTGCCGCATTCGTCTCAGAACTGGATCTCCTTAGTCGGCGCTACAATAGCGCTTATCAGCTTCTTTATGATTGTTTTTCTTTTTGTAATAAGTCTTACACTCGATCAGGGGAATTCGTACCTTGGAATTATTATCTACATTGCACTCCCGTCTGTTCTGGTTATCGGTCTGCTGCTCATTCCTCTTGGAATGTGGTGGAAAATCAGGAAAGAAAAAAAGTCTGCTGCCGGCAGCCAGAAAGATTTCCCGGTAATCGATTTTAATGACGTACGCCACAGGAACGCCTTTATGGTTTTCGCCGTAGGAACGGCCATCTTTCTGCTTGCAAGTGCTGTGGGAAGTTATGAAGCGTTCCATTATACTGAATCCGTTGAATTCTGCGGTACTGTATGCCACTCTGTAATGAAACCCGAATACGTTGCATACCAGAATTCTCCTCATGCCAGGGTAGGATGTGTTGAGTGCCATATCGGCGGCGGTGCGGATTGGTATATGAAGTCGAAACTTTCGGGATTACGCCAGGTCTATGCTGTTATAGCAAACGATTTCTCGCGGCCGATTCCTACGCCGATAAAAGACCTTCGCCCCGCCAGGGAAACCTGCGAGGAATGCCACTGGCCCCAGAAATTTTATTCGCGCAAGCTCCGCCTCGAAAGACATTATCTAAATGACGAGAATAATACCGAATGGGATATAACGCTTACCATGAAGATCGGCTCAAGTCTGAGTGCATTTGGACTTGAAGAGGGAATACATTGGCATATTAATCCAAACGTAAAAATCGAATACAAACACACAGACGATAAAAGACAGAATATACCATGGGTTAGATATACAAATACTAAAACCGGCGAAGTTTTTGTTTATACGGATGAAAATCAGAATGTTGATCAAAAGCTGCTCGACAGTCTCGAAGTCCGCCAGATGGACTGTATGGATTGTCATACCCGTCCTTCCCATAATTATCAGCCGCCGGCATTCTTTATAAACAATGCAATTACTTCAGGAGCTATTCCAAAGGATCTAACGCTAATAAAATTTGCCGCTCTTGAAGTTATCGGAAAAGAATTTGCTACTACCGAAGAAGCAATGAAAGGGATAGAGGATCATATCACTAAGTTTTACAGCGATAATTATCCGGATCTGTTCAAGAACAAAAACGATCTTATCAAGAAAGCAATTACCGGAATACAGAATGAGTATAACAAAAATATCTTTCCTGAAATGAAAGTTAGATGGGATGCTTATCCGAATAATATCGGCCATCTCGAATTCATGGGCTGCTTCCGTTGTCATAACGATCAGCATGCGACCGTTCAGAAAAAAGTTATCTCTAAGGATTGCAACATCTGTCACGTTATAAATGCACAGGGAACACCGGATAATATGCAGGTGGCCTCCGTTAATTCTTTCCTCGAGTTCAAACATCCGGGCAATGCTGTTACAACGGAGTGGAAGGAAATGATGTGCGTTGAATGCCATACGGGACTGAATCCGTAATAAAATTAAGCGGGCGTCTGTTTCAGGCGCCCGTTCAAATTCACATCGCTTAACTCCTTATTCTTTTTTATATTTCATCCGACTTTTTCAATGAAAATCGAATGATCGAAATAATCGGACTTCACAAGAGCTTCGGTAAAAATCACGTCTTAAGAGGAGTAAACCTGCTTATAAATACCGGCGAATCGCTTGCTATAATAGGAAGAAGCGGTTGCGGCAAAAGTGTCCTTCTTAAGCATATTGTCGGACTTCTAATTCCAGACGACGGCGTGGTTAAAGTCGACGGTGAAATAATAAGTGAAATAGAGAAGAAGGACCTTTATAAGATCAGAAGAAAATTCGGCTTCCTTTTTCAGGGTGCCGCCCTTTTCGATTCTATGACCGTATATGAAAATGTGAGTCTTCCCCTGGTTGAGAATAATACCGGTTTTTCGAAAAGTGAAATTGATGATGCCGTTTCTGAGAAACTGGAGCTTGTCGGTCTGCCGGGTACTCAGAAGCTTAAACCGGCCGAGTTATCAGGCGGAATGAAAAAGAGAGTTGGACTTGCCCGCGCCCTTATTACTAATCCCGAATATGTATTATACGATGAACCTACTACCGGGCTCGATCCGGTTATGTCCGATGCGATCGACGATCTTATTAAAGAACTTAATGAAAAGCTTAATGTTACATCGATAATCGTGACTCATGATATGTTCAGCGTTAAAAATACTGCTGAAAAGATCTCTATGATGCACGAGGGTAAAATCTACTTTACAGGTACACCTCAGCAGATACTTGAAAGCGAAGACCCGATAATTAAAAAATTTATACAAAGGACCGGCTTCTGAACAAAATCATTTTATAAAAATTGAGTTAATTGAAGGCAAATAAATTATAGTATGTCCAAGCATAAAATAAAATATATCTGTTCCAACTGCGGACACGAATCTTTGAAATGGCTCGGCAAATGCCCGTCGTGTGAAAGCTGGAATACATTTACAGAAGAGTTTATAGAAGAGAAAAAATCCCAACGCAAAAAAATTAATGTTGAACCAAAACTCAATACACTCTCTTTCGACGAACCTCGCGATGAAAACCGTATAAAGACTAATATAGGGGAGTTCGATCGGGTCCTTGGCGGAGGTTTAGTCCCCGGCTCTGTCGTCCTTGTTGGCGGCGACCCGGGAATTGGGAAATCGACTCTCGTAATGCAGGCAGCTTCCGGAATAAACGGTACTGTCCTTTATGTCACGGGTGAGGAATCCGCCAATCAGATTAATATGCGGGCCCGGAGATTGAATATCCGCTCGGAGTCGATTTTTGTTCTTACGGAAACCGATCTCGACCTGATCCTGAATTCGATCGAAAAAAACGATCCGAAAGTTGTTATTATAGATTCGATTCAGACTACTTACAGGGCGGATCTCGATAATACTCCCGGCACGATTACACAGATAAGGGAATGTACGGTTGAACTTATGCAGTCGGCTAAGAAACGGCACTGCTCGGTAATTCTGATCGGCCATGTTACAAAGGACGGTATGATCGCCGGACCTAAAATTCTCGAACACATTGTTGATACAGTTCTTCAGTTCGAAGGGGAGAAAAGTTATTCATATCGAATCCTTCGTTCTCAGAAAAACCGTTTCGGAAGTACAAATGAAATCGGCATCTTCGAAATGCACGACGACGGACTACACGAGGTTAAGAATCCAAGTCAGATTTTTTTAAGCGAGCTCGATAAAGAAGTTACCGGGTCGGTAGTAACATCGAGCATTGAAGGATCCCGTCCGATTCTTCTAGAGGTTCAGTCGCTTGTTACGCCTTCGGCATATGGAAATCCGCAGCGGGTCGCAACGGGTTTTGATTACAGACGTCTTTCAATTCTGCTGGCGGTTCTTGAAAAGCGGGCTGGCCTGCGGCTATCCAACCAGAATGTCTTTCTAAATATGGCCGGCGGTCTCAGAATTGATGAACCGGCTGTCGATCTCGCCGTCTGCTGCGCTATTGCTTCGAGCTACAGCGATAAGCCGGCAAAAAAGAATACCGTTGTTATTGGAGAGGTCGGATTGAGCGGTGAAGTTAGGAGTGTGGGACATATTGACAAGAGGATTCAGGAAGCAATCAAACTCGGATTTCAGAGAATTTTAATTCCCGGTAATAATGTTAAATCAGTTAAAGTAAAGGGCTCTATTCAGATTATTGGTGTGGATGATATTAAATCAGCAATCGAAAAAATATTTCAATAATTCCTCCAATTAACTCTATCAATCATATGATTCCCAGATTTAAATTTAACATTGAATTTCTACTCCGGATAATTTTAGGTATTACATTTCTTATTTCAGCTTATTCGAAAATTATTTCACCGGGCAGCGTTGAAGTTATACTGATTGATCAGGCGATTGTACCGGATAGAGAACTCGCCGGACTGATTGTACGGATATTTATAGGGTTAGAGTTTGCAATCGGACTGTTGTTTCTTCAGCCATATTATCTCAAACGGTTCACAATTCCATTAACGTGGGCATTGCTTTTTGTGTTTACGGCATATCTGGCATATTCAGGATTTGTGCTGGGCGATAAGGAAAATTGCGGCTGCTTCGGGGATATGATTAAAATGACCCCAATTGAATCGATCTTCAAAAATATTCTCCTGTTTTTTCTTTCTATCATATTGTTCAGAAAGGGAAAAGATGAAAAGGGGAGAGTATATGTTCCGCTTTTTGTAATAGTAATTTCGATGGTTGCGGTGTTTCTTATTGCACCAATAAAAGAGATTGAAGATTTCCAATTCGGCAAATATATTTATTTTGAAGACGCGGGCAGGGTGGATCTGGCTGAAGGGGATAAACTGCTTGCGGTAGCCAGTCTCGATTGCGAACATTGCCAGATGACAACCAAAGATCTTGCGGGACTAAAACAGACATTTGATTATCTGCCGGATCTATATTTTCTCTTTTTCAGGGAAGGCGATACGACGGTTGATTCATTCCGGTCGATTACGAATTCAAATTTTCCTTATCACATAATTGATGTAAGCGATTTTTTTGATCTGATCGGTTCCGCGCCGCCCAGAATTTACTGGCTTAAAAACGGCAGGATCGAAAAATACTGGGACGATGAGTTCGTAAAAAATATCATGCTGGAGTTTAAAAAATAATATCTCCATCTCCCTCAGGCCCGGTTGCCGGAGGGAGATGAAATCAATTTTAGAGTTGTAATTTCTTCTTTGCTTCCTCTGCAATTTCCGAGGAAACGAGTATCCTTCCGCATGATTCGCACGAGAAAATTCTTTTACTCTGCCTTATTTCAATCTGTCTCTGCGGGGGTACAACGTTATGGCAGCCGGAACACGCGGAGCGGTTTATGGTTACTACGGCTTTCCCGTTCAGAGCCTTCCGGATTCTCATATAAGTATTGTAATCGGGCTTTTTAACTCTTGACGCAATTTTTTCCCGCTTATCTAATAATTTGGCTTCTTCGCGTTCGTTGGCTTTAACAATCTGTTTCAGCTCGCTCTCTTTTTCTTTCAGATCCTTCTGAAGAGTTTCAATTTGCGGTTCAAGTTCGTTTATCTCGTTTTTTAATTTTTGAATCAGATCTTCGAGGGCAACGCTTTCGTTGTCCAGTTTTGTAATCTGCTCTTCCGAATGATCGATCTCTTTTGTCAGAGCGTCGTATTCTTTATTGTTTCTTACCTGATAAAGCTGAGATTTGAATTTTTTCAGATTTGTTTTAAGGCGCTCAACCTCGTTGTCGTTTTCTTTCCGCTTGCTCAAAGATTTCTTCTTCTCGGATTCTTTATCATCCATTTGCTGTTCCAGCGTCTGAATCTGCGAGGAAAGTTCGTTTACTGCAGCAGGAAGGTCGCCCCGAAGCTCTTCGAGATCGTCGAGCTGATCATCAATTAATTGCAGCTCGTATAAAACTGAAAGTCTTTCTATCAATTTATGTTACTCCTTAATGTTAATAAAACTTTACCGGATTAGTGCTGCCGGAATATTTATAAACTTTTATTGTTTCTTTATCCATTAAAAATTTTTCAATTTTTCTTTTTACAGCATTTAAAGAACCGATCTCTGTCTCATAATGACCCGCGTCAACAAGTAGAATCTTTCCCCGTGCATCATGATATGTGTGGTACTTTATGTCAGCTGTTATAAAAGCATCCGCACCCGAATTTAAAGCTGCATCAGTCAGGTCGGAACCGGAACCTCCGCAGACGGCGACTTTCTTTATCTTTTTGCCTGAGCCGCTGCAGTATTTAAGTCGACCGGTTTTTAAAGAAGAAACGGTATGTTTTAAAAATTCTTTTTCACTCATTTCATATTCAAGATAACCAACCGCTCCGGCACCATAATTGGCATTCCGGTTTTTCAAGGGATAGATATCGTAAGCCGGTTCTTCATACGGGTGATATTTTTTGACGGCAGAGATTAAATGGTTAAGTTTCCATGCGTCTGCAATCAGTTCGAGGCGGACTTCTTTAACTTTTTCAAGCTCTCCTTTTTTACCAACAGACGGATTCGATTTTTCATTTCCTTTAAATGTACCCTCGCCGTTTAATCTGAAACTGCATTTTTCATAATTGCCGATTATTCCGGCACCGGTTTCAAAAAGAGATTCCGAAAAAGATTCCAGATTTTCCGAAGGAACGAATACAACAACTTTGAATTGATTACCTTCTTCATTCTGAAGGAAAGAGATATTTTTCAATTTTAGAATTCTGGCAAGTTCGAAGGAAACGCCGTCTCTGGTGAAATCGAGGTTTGTATGCGCGGAGTAGAGTGAAATATTGTTTTTTATTAAACCGGCTATCAGATTTGATTGTTTATCTTTTTGTAAGTCTAATTTTTTAATTGGTTTGAAGATCAGCGGGTGATGTGAGAAGATTAGGTTGCATTTCTTTTTGATTGCTTCTTTCAGGACTTCTTCGTCAACCTCAAGGCAGAGCAGAATGTTCTTGAGTTTATCCCGCCTCGAGCCGACTTGAAGTCCGACGTTGTCTTTCTCCCATGCCGCTCCCGGGGGTGCCCAGTCCTCCAACAAATTAATCAGTTCTCCAACATTCATATATATATAAAAAAAATGCACACCTGATATTTAAGGAGTGCATTGTTAACCAGAAAACTTAACTGTATAACCTGGCTTTTTTCTAATTATTGTTTTATCGTGTAAGAATATTTCCATATAACTGGTCTAAATATATAACAATGGAAAGTTATTCTCAACAGATTAATCTTTCAAATTTCGGCTAGATCAACCCACTTGCCGTCGTCCCGTATAAGATTTATCAGTTCGTCCAGGGCATTTTCCGAATTTATGCTTCGTTTTACTATTTCTTTTCCCTTATAAAGAGTGATTTTTCCGGGTCCGGAACCGACATATCCGTAATCAGCATCGGCCATTTCGCCAGGTCCATTAACAATACAACCCATAATCGCAATTTTTACCCCCTTCAGATGCTCTGTCTTTTTCCGGATCATGTTTGTTACTTCTACCAGATCGAAAAGCGTTCTTCCACACGACGGACATGCAATATATTCGGTTTTGGAAATCCTTGTCCTGGCGGCCTGAAGAATTCCGAAGATTGTCCTGTTGATAAATGCGGGCTCGAACAGGGAACCGTTCATGTCTTTTCCGCCAAGCCATATTCCGTCACCGATACCGTCAATTAACAACGCACCGAAATCTGTGGAACTGAATAACCGGAAATGATCTTCGTCCGTATCGCTATACTCTCTCTTAATAACAACCGGGTTTTTAATTTCATTCTTAATCAATTCAAATACTGCACGCCGCTGTTCTGCCATTCCGTGTGAATTGGTGGTTGTTAGAATTAGAACTATGGTGGGATTATTTTTTATTTCGTCAAAGGCTTTATCAAAAAGATTATGTATATCGAGTTGAACAAAATTCATTACAAACGATAAAGAGGATTTCTTTTTAAAATCGTCAAATGTTAATATCGGAAACCCTTTTGTTCTATCCTCCAGCCCGAGCCAGTGTTTATAGTCGTAAATAATTTTCAAATTATTAGGCGAATCGAAGGGAAGTGTTTTGCAGGCAAGATAAATAAAATCGCTTGCCTGGTCGCTCATGTTCCACTTATCTGTGACAGGATCGTAACTGTAACCGATTTTTTTGAGTGATGAAGGCTCGTCAATTTTTTCATTGCTTAAATCGATCACCACTTTTGGTACTGTTCCTCCGCCAAGTCCGGAAACCTCGAAAGTTTCTCTTCGCGAATAAACGAACGGATCTATGGGAGAATTATCGATCGGTAGAATTTCTTTATGATTCTTTCTTTCGGAATACCGCTGCGCAAGGGAAATGGCAACCGGAGCTTCATATTCAGGCTCCTCCGTAAGGGAAACACGAATAGTATCGCCGATACCGTCTTCCAGTAATGTGCCGATTCCAACAGCGGATTTAATTCTTCCATCCTCCCCGTCGCCTGCTTCAGTTACACCAAGGTGGAGAGGATAGTTCATGTTTTCTTCTTCCATCTTCTGAATGAGAAGACGGTATGCCTGAACCATTATCTGCGGATTACTTGCTTTCATAGAAAGGACAACACTCTGATAATTATTCTCTTCGCATATCCGCAGGAATTCGAGAGCGGATTCAACCATCCCGAGAGGTGTGTCCCCGTACCTGCTCATTATTCTGTCCGACAGCGATCCGTGATTAGTGCCGATGCGCATCGCCGTCCCGTATTCCTTGCAGATTTTTACCAGAGGTGAAAATCGTTCTCTAATTCTTTCGATCTCCTCGGCATACTCGGCGTCCGTATACTCTATGGTTTGAAATTTTTTCTTATCTATATAGTTACCCGGATTTACGCGCACCTTTTCAACAATCCGTGCGGCAAGTTCGGCGGCGTTAGGAGTGAAGTGAATATCTGCAATCAATGGCGCATGGTAGCCGCGTTTATGCAATTCATCCTTTATGTTTTTAAGGTTTTGCGCTTCGTTAAGACTTGGAGCGGTTATTCTGATATACTCGCAGCCGGCATTAATCATTTTTATCGACTGTTCAACGGTTGCGATCGTATTCATCGTATCGGTAGTAGTCATCGATTGGATTCTAATCGGGTTTGATCCGCCAAGAGGAATATCGCCGATGAAAACTTCCCTGGTTTTGTACCTTGAATACCGGGTGAGACTGTTGCAATATTTTTTGATGCCTTCTATCATACTTTTTATATTCTAAACGATAGCGGCCTTCGGTAAGTTCTATTCAAATTAATTTTTAGCTAATTCGTGTAAAAAGAGCTTAATAAACTCTGAAGCCGCAGAAGGATCCTTAGCGGTAATAACATTATTTGTAATTACCACCGGGCTTTCCCGGTATTCAATTCCTTCGCGTTCAAGTTCTTTTCTGTCGTCGGGAAAACATGTTGCGCATTCAGATACAATACCGGCCCGCGCGAGGATTATTGGTGCGCCGCATATCGCCCCTACCGGCTTTTTACTGTTGTGAAATTTACGGGCAATCTGCTGAAGCTGACGGTTATTCCAGTAATCTCTCACTCCGTTCCCGCCTATAAAAACTATCCCGCCGAAATTGCTTTCGTGTATGTTATAAACCTGAATATCATTTTTAACTTTTAAACCGTTCGAACCTGTACATATAGCGTAAGCATCCGAGGCGATAAAGACACTTATATGAGACCTTTCGAGTGCGTTTAGAATTACCAGATATTCCTGCTCGTTAAAATCCTTTGAAGGCAGGATTAATAAGACGTTTTTCTTGATCAAATTTTGTTTACTCGGTCAATTTCTGTTATTCAAAATACAAATATTGATTCTGATCGGCAATTAAGTACAGGTTTGGTTTGAGCAATAAAATCTATAATTTCGCTTGTGGAATGATTCTTACATTTAAATAGAGAGCTGTAAGTTAAATGAGAATACCGGAACAGAAGATTGAAGAGATTAGAAATGCCGCGGATATTGTTGATATAATTTCCGGTTTTGTTCAATTGAAAAAAAGGGGCAAAAATTTTATTGGGCTCTGTCCTTTTCATCAGGAAAAGACCCCCTCTTTTACTGTGAGTCAGGACAAACAGATTTACCACTGTTTCGGATGCGGCAACGGAGGAAACGCATTCAAATTCCTTATGGAATTTAAGAGCATCTCGTTTGTTGAGGCGGTTGAGGAAATTGCGGATAATGTCGGTATCAAAATTCAGTATGATAAAGAGATTAATGACGCACAGCAGAATGAACTTGAAGGGTTGTATGAAATAAATCTTGTTGCCGCCCGCTTCTTTTCTGAAAGCCTTCTCAAAAGTACCGAAGGCGAAGAGGCCCGTGAATATCTCAAAAACAGATCGATAAAACTTCAGACACAAAGAACTTTCGGAATCGGTTATGCACCGTACGGATGGGATAATTTTCTTCTTCACGCGAAGGATAGTTCGGTCGATCTTCAAAAAGCAAAAGCACTCGGACTGATTGATGTTAATGAAAAAGGAGAGTATTACGACAAATTCCGGCACAGGATAATTTTTCCGATCTTTTCACCTAACGGAAGGGTAATTGCTTTCGGAGGAAGGATACTTGAGAAACGGACCGATATTGCAAAGTATCTTAACTCTCCGGAGTCGCAGGTCTATTCTAAACGGAGATCACTCTACGGATTGTTTCATTCAAAAGAAGAAATACGTAAACTCGACCGCGCAATTCTGGTAGAAGGTTATATGGACCTTATCTCGCTCTATCAGGCGGGCGTTAAAAACGTTGTTGCATCGTCGGGTACTTCCTTAACAGAGGAACAGGTTCAACTCCTTTCGAGATTTACAAAGAACATCATTATTCTGTTCGATGCCGATCCTGCGGGACAAAAAGCATCGGTCCGGTCGATCGAGATATTGCTTAAACAGAACTTTGAAGTAAAAGTGATCACCCTGCCGAAAGGGGAGGACCCTGATTCATATATTGTAAAGAACGGCAAGGAGCAATTCGATCAACTGGTTCATTCGGCAAAAAATTTTCTTGAGTACCAGACCTCGCAATTTGAAGAAGCGGGAATGTTTGAAGATCCTGCACGTGCAACCGAAGCGATACGCGAGCTTGTTAAATCCCTTTCCCTGGTTGATGACGAACTGAAACGCAATCTGCTTTTAAAAACAATCTCTAAGAAATTCAACCTCAGGGAAAAACTGATCGAAACCGAATTAAACACCTTCCTTAACCAGCAGAAACAGAGAACACCTTTTCCGGATCGGTCCTCACAGAAGAATATTAAGGTCGATGAAAACCTTAACTCCGTTGGTGTTTCTCAACATGAAAATCCTTATGAGAAAGAACTTGTCCGGCTTCTCTTCAGCGGCAACGAAGAAATAATGGGGCATATACTCGACCGGGTTAGTCCTGAACTATTCTCCGATCTGCGATATAGAAAACTTGCGGGTATTGCACTCGAGGGTTTCAATCAGCAGAAATTTTCTCCCGCTTATCTTATTGATAGAGTTGAAAACGAGGAGCTCCGCAATTTCATTTTCAAAATAGCCCTTACCGATGAAACTATAAGCAAGAAATGGGATGAAATTTCATACAACGGTAAAATTGAAAAGGATACGCTTGAATACGCTATGAATACGGTTACGGTTTTTCTAGTCAACCAGATCGAAGACCAGATAAGAACAAATAATAAAATAATTTCCGAATCAAAAGATGAACGCCTGCACCTTGAATTGCTTAAAAGAAATATTGAATTGCTTGAAGAGAAAAAATCTCTTCTTAATTCGAAAACAAACAACAGATGAACCGGATGAGTTATAATCCATCTATATATGAAATTAATACCCGTGTGTTTCTTAAAAGATTCGGTCCAAATGCCCGAATTGATAAAATTCCGGATGATTATCTCGACTATCTCTCACAGCTGAAAATTGATTATGTATGGTTTATGGGGATCTGGAAAACATGCCCTTCATCGGTTGAAAAATATTGTTTCGAAGAAGGCCTGGTGAGAAATTACAGCCGTGCTCTTAAAAACTGGCAGAAAGAGGATGTTATCGGTTCCCCCTTTGCTGTTGATCTTTATGAAATTAACGAAACACTCGGTAGTCCTGAAGATTTGATAAATCTTAAATCGCAGCTTAACAGGCGGGGGATTGGATTGATTCTTGATTTTATTCCAAATCATTTCAATGTGGAATCCAATCTTTTAAAAACAAATCCGGACATTTTTCTTAATGTTGATAAAGAATTATTTGATCGCGATCCGCATACTTACTTCAGAACTGGTGCGGAAGGTGAAAATTATTTTGCCCACGGTCGCGATCCTTTTTTCCCGGCTTGGCAGGATACTGTGCAGGTGAATTTTTTCAGCAGGCCTGCAAGAGATTTTTTATCAGACACCGTGCTTAATCTTACCGGGATTTGCGACGGAGTAAGATGCGATATGGCAATGCTTGCGCTTAACAATGTTTTTAAAAATACATGGACGGGGGTGTTGGCCAGAACTAATCAATCTGAAATTAAGGAGGAGTTCTGGTCGGAAACTATCCGGAAAGTTAAAAACGCCCGCCCGGACTTTCTTTTTATTGCCGAGGCTTACTGGGACCTTGAATGGGAGCTGCAACAGCTTGGGTTCGATTATACATACGATAAGAGTTTAACTGACAGACTTAGAAGTGATTATGTGAGTGTTATTAAAGAGCATCTCCTTGCTGAGGATGAATATCAGAGAAAATCGATCAGGTTTATTGAAAATCACGATGAAGAAAGAGCCGTTCCATCATTCGGGAAAGAGAAATCGAAAGCCGCTGCAATTATTATAAGTACTGTTCAGGGAATGAGATTTTATAACGACGGGCAGTTCGAAGGGAAAAAAATAAAACTTCCGGTTCAATTAGGCCGGGAACCCGAAGAAACTATTAATCCGGAATTCTCCGATTTCTATAACAGACTCTTAGCTATTACATCTCACCGTGTATTTAAAGAGGGGAAATGGCTCCTGCTTGAACCCGGTACATCCTGGGAAGGGAATCATTCTTTTCTGAACATCCTTGCATGGAGCTGGAACCTAAACGAGGAAGGACGACTTGTTGTAGTTAACTACTCAAACATGATTTCAACGTGCAGATTGAAATTTGATTTAATTGGATTTCCCGAGGAGTTCGAGCTTAGAGATTTGCTTAACGATCAGAACTACCTGAGATCCGCCGAAGAAATCCATAGTGCCGGGTTGTTTATTGAACTGAAGCCCTGGCAGGCGCATATATTCAAATATTAGAATGTTTGATGCAGATTTAAAAAAATCCCCTCACATTAGAGGGGATTTTTTTGTATGATTAAAAAGTAAAAGTAACTCCGAATTTGAATGTCTCGTATGTTAAAGGAGTTTCCGAATTAAACGGCCAGTTCATTTTCTCTTTCTTTAAAGTATAGAAGAGATAATTATAACCGTTCTTAAGAAGAAAATTAACAATAGGCGCGGCTGCGGGAGAAGCGTCCAGAACTTCGTCAACAAAATGATCAAGGGCATTTAGGCCGGCGGCTTCTATTGCATAACTGCCGATATGTTTCCAGAATACATATCGGGGAAATATTACTGCCGATTCATAGCCCGCATTTAAAGAAATCAATCCGGCGCTAAAGCTGATTCCGCCTTCTGTAGTTGTACCAAACCGGAAATTTCCGTCAAACCGCTTTAGTATTTCCGTATCATCTATTGCGCTTTGCAATGAAACGGCGGGGAAGATTGAAACAGGATAATCTTTCATTTCAAGTTTTGACCAGATAGCAGACGTTTGCGTAAACGGCAGGAATTTAACATTTCCGAATTCATAACCGTAACCGCTCTTTCTTCCGAATCCGAACCGGAACAATTCAGTCGGTAATTCATCCAGCTTTCTTTTTTCGGATTGAAGTCTGGTTGCAACCCATGAGATGAAAGAGAATTTCTCTTCAAATTCAATAATTTCTTCGTCCTCAAAATTATCGAAGGATGCAAATCCGAGTTTCAATTCCGCCAGCCCTATCGGAGAAAATTTGCTTATGAGCTTGTCGTGCATCGGATTGCCGAGTCCCCAGTTTACTTCAATCAAAGGATTCCCCCCTCTCCAGTGCCACCACTCATCATCCCAATCCCAGTCCCAGTCATTGCTTTTTGATTGGTAATTCTGGGCGTTAATGCTGAACGTAATAACCAGGAGAGAAAAGACTGTCAAAAGGAATTTCTTGAACATAGCGATACCTTATTTAAATTAATTTCGGAATTTTAGACGATAAGAGGAGTAAATTGGTTACGGCTTAAATCAGGCAGTTTATAAGAATTTTTTACCGGTTTTCTGTTCAAGTGTGTTGAAAAGAGCATCCATCAAATTATCGTTCTGGACCGGTTTGGTAATAAAGAGATCAACACCGGCATCATAAGCGTTATCTTTATCCTTCTGAAACGCATGTGCGGAAAGTCCGATTACAGGAAGGTCTTTATATTCGCTGGAGTTTCTTAATTCACGTGTTAATTGAAGCCCGTCCTTTTTACCTTTAAGGGAAATGTCCATCAGTATAATGTCGAACTTCTTCTCGTTCAGTTTCCGGTAGAAGGTATCTGCCGAGTCGCATAATTCGACATCAAATTTTCTGCGCAGGAAGAACTGGAGAAACTTCTGATTTTCGAAATCATCTTCAACGATCAATAATGAGGGCTTGTTTTCTAATTTCATATCAAGCTTTCACTTTAATGCTGTACAAAGATAGTTATAAATTTAAACAGTGTAAACCATCCGGCGCTTAATACTGATCCCAGCTTTTAATTTCAAGATTCCGGGGATCTTTGTTAGTCAGAGCTTCTGCAAGCCGCATTGCCAGCTGCCTGTTTGTAATAAGAGGAATTTTATAATCAACAGCGGTGCGGCGGATCATATAATCATTTGTTAATTCGTCGGCCTGGAAATTTTTAGGAATATTTATAACGAGATCGATTTTACCGGATTTGAGTATATCGACGGAGTTCTGGGATTTACCGCTCAAAGGCCACTCAAGAGTTTCCACCGGAATTCCGTTTGCCTTCATGAATTTAGCCGTACCGGGTGTTGCATAAAAACTGACTCCGAGCTTCAGAAGCTGGCGGGCCGGTTCAAGGAGTTCGGATTTCGATTCGATCGTTCCGGATGAAATCAATATCGATTTAATAGGAAATCTGTAGCCGACCGCGGCGAGAGCTTTCAGGAAAGCCTCGTCGAAATCATCACCCAGACAGGCAACCTCCCCTGTTGAAGCCATTTCAACTCCTGTTGTCGGGTCGGCTCCTTCAAGACGCGTGAAAGAAAACTCCGGGGCTTTTACGCCGACATAATCGAATTTGAAAATGTTGTCCGAAAGAGGTTCAACTTTTCGGCCGATTATCACTCTGGCAGCCACATCAATAAAATTTTTCTTCAGTGTTTTAGAAACGAAAGGAAAACTCCGCGATGCTCTTAAATTACATTCAATCACTTTTACTTTATTATCCTTTGCTAAAAACTGAATGTTAAAAGGACCGTTGATGTTGAGCGACTTTGAAATGTCCGAAGAGAATTTTTTTATCTGTCTCATAGTTTCCAGGTATGTCCGCTGAGCCGGAAGCACGAGCGTTGCATCACCGGAATGGACACCTGCATTCTCAACGTGTTCCGAAATAGCCGAACAGACAATCTCTCCGTTCTGTGCGACCGCATCGAATTCAAGTTCTTTTGCGTTTACAAGAAATTTAGATATTACAACGGGCTGTTCGGGTGATACATCCACTGCTTTCTGTAAAAACTTTGTGAGCTCCATATCATCTGTTGCAATTGCCATTGCGGCACCGCTTAGAACATAAGAGGGCCTTACAAGTACCGGGTAGCCGACCTTATTGGCAAAGAGGAGAGCATCCTGGAGAGTCGATAATTTACTCCATTCCGGCTGTTCAATTCCGAGTTCGTCGAGCATTTCAGAAAATTTGCTCCTGTCCTCTGCTTTGTCGATCGATTCAGGTGATGTTCCGAGTATTTTAATACCGACTTTATGAAGCTTGAGAGCAAGATTATTTGGAGTCTGTCCGCCCATGGATACGATAACGCCTCTCGCTTTAATCGCATCGTATATTTCCCAGATTGTTTCGGTGGTAAGCTCCTCAAAAAAGAGGGCATCGGACTCATCGTAATCGGTGCTTACCGTTTCAGGATTACAGTTAATCATTACTGTTTTATAACCGAGCGAACGAAGTGTCTTTACCGTATTTACACAGCACCAGTCGAATTCGACAGAGCTTCCGATTCTATAAGGACCGGAACCGATTATTGCCACACTGTTTTTTAATTTGAAATCGAAATCATGTATTGAGCTGTTGTACGATAGATACAGATAATTTGTTTTTGCGGGATATTCTGCGGCAAGTGTATCGATATGCTGAATAAACGGACTGATACCGAATTTTTTACGCTGCAGATAAATATCGTGAGCGTCTTTTCCTATTACGTTGGCAATCTGCCTGTCGGAAAATCCATGCTGTTTAGCTTCCAGGAGGAGTTCTTTGCTTAGTTTTCCAATTTCTGAAATTTTCTTTTCGATTTCAGCAATATTCCGGATTTTATGCAGGAACCATTTGTTAATGTGGGTTAAAGAATGAATCCATTCAACCGAGTAGCCCTGTTTAAGCGCCTGTATAACGGCAAAAATTCTTTCCTCTGTCGGATTCCGCAGAGCCTCTTCAAGCTCTTCGAATTCAACCTTGGTTCTGCTTGCGGTTAATCCTTCCACACCGATATCGAGCATTCTCATCGCTTTCTGGATGGCCTCTTCAAACTTTCTTCCAATCGCCATAACTTCGCCGACGGATTTCATTGATGAACCGAGACGGCGTTTTACAAGTCTGAATTTTTTTAAGTCCCACCGCGGAACTTTAACGACAATATAATCGAGAGCCGGTTCGAAAAATGCTTTGGTGGTTTTGGTAACTGAATTAGGGAGCTCGTGTAATCCGAAACCGAGAGCCAGCTTTGCAGCAATGAATGCCAGCGGATAACCCGTAGCCTTTGAAGCAAGGGCAGAACTTCTGGAGAGACGTGCATTAACTTCAATTACTCTATAATCCTCCGATTCAGGATCAAGTGCATATTGTATGTTGCACTCGCCGACTATTCCAAGGTGCCGGATAGTTTTTATAGCAACCTCTCTCAACATATGATATTCATTATTCGATAGAGTTTGACTCGGAGCTACAACAATACTTTCACCCGTATGAATTCCCATCGGATCCAGGTTTTCCATATTGCAGACGGTAATGCAATTATCGTATCTGTCGCGTACAACCTCGTATTCGATCTCTTTCCATCCTTCAAGATATTCTTCCACAAGAATCTGCGAGGAATATGAAAGGGCCTTCGAAGCAAGTTTTTTAACCTCGGCTTTGTTTCTGCAGATACCCGAGCCGAGTCCGCCAAGTGCATAAGCAATCCGGATAATTACCGGATAACCGATTTTTGCGGCGTATTCGATTGCATCTTCAACAGAGTTAACAGCTTTGCTCTGCGGGAATTTAACATCGATCTCCGAAAGTTTGTTACAGAAAAGCTGGCGGTCCTCGGTATTTTCAATCGCGTCGATCTGTGTACCAAGTACCTGAACTTTATACTTTTTTAGAATCCCTTCTCTATGCAGTGCAAGTCCGCAGTTAAGCGCGGTCTGTCCGCCGAACCCGAGTATTATTCCGTCGGGTTTCTCTTTTATTATCACTCTTTCTACGTAATGCGTATTGATCGGCAGAAGATATACTTTATCGGCCAGATAATCGGATGTTTGAATTGTCGCAATGTTCGGATTGATCAGAACTGTATATATTCCTTCTTCCTTTAGCGCTTTAATTGCCTGGGAACCGGAGTAATCGAATTCACCCGCCTCGCCTATTTTTAAAGCTGAACTTCCGATTATTAAAATTTTTTTGTGTTTCATTATTTCCCTTTAAAGTTTCATGCTGGCATTTCGATTTATTTATTGCCGACCTACTTTATATCATTCAAAAATTCATCAAAGATAAATGAAGTATCTACAGGCCCCGGCGCCGCTTCGGGATGGAACTGAACGCTTCTGAACGGAAGTTTCTCATGACGGACTCCTTCATTAGAATAATCGTTCAGGTTTTCGAACCAAGGTTCCCAGCCGCGCGGAAGAGATTTTGTATCAACTGCAAAACTATGGTTCTGAGAAGTTACATAGCATTTGTTTGAATTGACTTCTTTAACGGGTTGATTCTGACTTCTGTGACCGTATTTTAGTTTGTATGTTTTTGCCCCGGCAGCCAGTGAAAGGATTTGATGACCCATACAGATTCCGAGAACGGGGATCTGCCGCTTCAATAATTTTTTTGCTGATTCAACCAGCTCTTTATAAACTGCCGGATTACCCGGTCCGTTTGAAATTACCACACCATCAAAAGTTTCACCTTCGAAATTGTAATCATATGGAACTCTGGTAACGATTACATCTCTATTAAGCAGGTTTGTAAGTATACTTTTTTTGCATCCGCAATCGATAAGCATAATCTTAATGCTGCCGTTGCCGTAAGTTTCTTTTTTTCTAACTGTAACTTTAGAAATAAGATTATCGAAATCTGGATCGTAATAATCAATTTTATCGTTGCCGGTAACAATTTTACCTAACATCGTTCCGTGTTCCCTCAGGATTTTTGTAAGCTGCCGGGTGTCAATTCCGGAAATTCCAGGGATCTGATATTTCTTTAACCATTCGGACAGACTCTGAATGGCATTCCAGTGACTGAAGGAATCCGAGTGCTCCGATACGATGAGTCCCTGTATCTGAATTCTGTTCGATTCAAAATTAGAAGGTATATCATCAGACGACTTTAATTCGGGTATACCGTAATTGCCCACAAGCGGGTATGTCATTACTAGTATTTGACCGCGATAAGAAGGGTCTGTTAATGTCTCGGGGTAACCTACCATTCCGGTATTAAATACTACCTCTCCGGCAACAGATTTATGATTGCCGAAAAGATTGCCTTCGAAGAAGGTGCCGTCCTTCAGTATAAGCTTTGCCCGGTTTTTTTGTGCGGTTTGTTTATTCAATTTAACGCCTTAACTTAAATTGTGATTTAGAAGGGGCCGGGGAGAGAATTCGCTACAGCGAAACATTTGAAAAATTGCCCGCAAAAGGTAACAAATTTTTCCCATTGGAAAAAACAGTGCAATTGTAGAATTTACAATGAGAATATTTACTTAATAGAAAAGGTTTTCTTTCAAATCAATACTTGTTTAATTTTGTCCGTTACATAAAAGAAATTTCTATGAAAAAAACAGTTATAATCTTACTACTTATTTTCGTTCCGGTTCTACACGCACAGTATAGAGGAATTCTGCGTGGATTTGTTGCCGACTCCACTAGCGGTGAAGTGTTGCCGTATGCAAATATCTATATTCCGGAAATAAACAGGGGCGCCTCTACCGACCACAGAGGATTCTTTATAATGGCATCTATTCCGCATGATCAGATTCTTACGGTTAAAATTTCCTATATAGGATATCAGCCTAAGGAAATTCTGATAAGAGCCGAACCCTACGGAGTAACTGATGTAAAGGTATTGCTTCAACCCGCAAGCATTCAGCTTCAGACAATAGAAAAGATTGGTGAGCGCGTCGCTAAGGAAAATGCGACCGATCTAAGTCTTCAGAAACTTGCAATCAGGGATATTGAGACTCTTCCCAAAGGAGTTGAGCTCGATATTTTCAGGGCGCTTCAGAATCTGCCCGGAGTTCAGACTGCAGGCGACGTATCTGCAAGATTTTATGTGCGCGGAAGTTCAAGTAACCAGAACCTTGTTCTGCTGGATAACGTACCGATTTACAATCCTTTTCACGCTCTCGGAATTTTCAGTGCTATCGATCCCGATATGGTCAGTACTGTTGAATTTTACAAGGGAGGATTTCCGGCAGAATATAGTTCGAGGCTTTCGTCGGTACTTAAAGTTGTAACCCGCGACGGAAACAGAAATAATATAAGCGCCAAGGGAAGTCTGAGCCTTTTAACAGCAAAAGGATTGATAGAAGGCCCCATACCAAACGGATCGTTTATTGCGAGCTTCAGGAAAAATTATTCCGACCAGATTCTTAAAAAATTCAGGAATAATAATACTATCCCGGCCGATTTCTATGATTTTTTTGCAAAGGTGAATTATTCTGACAATGAATTTCTTGAAGACTCGAAATTTACACTGAGCTTCTTTCACAGCAGCGATAAAGTTCTTAATGATAATGTAAAACGCGAGGACTTTAAGTGGTCGAATACAACACTTAATTTGAATTACTTCCAGATATCGGACTCACCCCTTCTTTATCAGGTTGAAGTTGGGATGAGTGAATTTAACGGTGAGAGAATTCCGAACGAGAGCGGAGCCAAGGGAGTTACCAATCGTATCTACGATGTTATAATGCGAATGGATTTCAGTTATGTATACGACAGCAAGGATGAATTAAGCGGCGGTTTCAAAATATCCGAAGTAAAAACCAAACTTCTGCTTGAGAATTTCCGCGGACAGATTAATAATGCCGGCTCAAACGGAACCAGCATCAGCGCATATCTGCGTTATAAGTTCCTTAGATATTCAAATTTCGGTACCGATTTCGGAACAAGGGTAAATGTTACGCGCCTAGCAGGTGGCGGACAGTCCTACTTTATGGAACCGCGTATGAGTTTAACGTACAGGTTTATTCCGGAACTTGCATTTAAATCATCCTGGGGAATTTTTATGCAGGACCTGGTAACCGTCTCGGATGAAAACGAGGTTGTAACTATTTTCGAGCCCTGGATTATTACACCGCTATATTTAAAACCCTCCAGCGCTATTCATTATATAAGCGGATTCGAATTTACACCCAATCCGTTTTTCTCAATTAATATCGAAGGTTACTATAAGATTCTTAAGAATATTTCGATTCTAAATGAGAATAAATATTTCCCGTTCGACAACGACCTGGTTGCCGGAAAAGGAGAAGCATACGGGCTTGAATTCCAGACCCGTTACATGAATACTCCGGTCAATCTCTCGGCCTCCTACTCACTGGCTTATGCATTCAAGGAAGTTGACGGGGTAAGATATTATCCACGTTACGATTCCCGTCATACTGTCAATTTATCTATGGAATACGATTTCGGAAAAGGATGGCTTGCAAGCGCAATGTGGACATATTCAAGCGGGATGCCGTTTACTCAAATCGCCGGATATTACGAAAGACTTACAATTGACGATCTTCAGTCGAGCGGTTCTTTTATCGACTCTTTTAATCCATTCATTCTTCTTTCGGAAAAAAATGTAGGAAGATTGCCGGATTATCACCGCCTGGATCTCAGTTTGTCCAAAAAGTTTCAGATAGGCGACATAAAACTATATCTTGATGTAAGTGCTTTAAATGTTTATAACAGAAAAAATCTATTTTATTTCAGAAGAGATACAGGTGAGCGGGTGGACATGCTTCCTTTCCTTCCAACCGCCACAGTTAAGGTTGAATTATGAAAAAACTATTAATTTTTCTAACCGGTATAGCGTCTATAATCTCCTTTATTTCGTGTGACGATGAAGTCAGTCCAAAAGCAGACTTTCAGGATCTATACGTGCTTAGCTGCGTAATCAGAACCGATACAAACTACCAGGCTGCTACTGTATCGCATTCTTATGATATTGAGGGATTCAATCCTCTCGAAAGTACTAATGACCCTTTCATAAGGGGAGCAAAGATAAAAGTATTTTACAATAATACAGTTTATAATTTCCGCGATACCGCAATTACCAGAAGCGGAGATTCGAGATTCAAAACTCCTATGAACATTTACTACCTTAAAGGGCTTCAGCCTCAATACAGCCTGCCGATCCGGATTGAAGCTGAAATGCCGGACGGGAGAATATTGAGTGCGGAAAGCGAGATTATTTCCGTATTATCGGTTTTTCTTACAACCACCACTACTACTATATCCTCTCAAACTTCAACGAGTAAAATTAATTTCAGCTGGGGTGAACTTCTTCTCGCACCCGGAAGCCGGGGTGTTTATTACGCTCCCGAACTGGTAATTCTATATACTCATGACAAAAACGGAGTGATTGAAAAAAAACAGAAGAAGGTTCCTCTTTATTATGCTAATCTTGAAACAGGAGAATTGCCGATCTATCCGCAAATTCAGTCGGGTATTAAAAACGCCGGATTTGAAATGGAGGCAATTAAAAAAGCGATTGTTGAAATAGCCGAAGGGGATCAGGATAAGAGCGGTTACAAAATTGAAAAAGCGCTTTTCCGGCTTCTGATAATGGATGCAGGCTTGGCAACTTATTATGCGATTCAGAAAACTTTTCTGGACGAGTTTTCTGTCCGGGTGAATCAGCCGGACGCTACTAATATAAGAGGCGGACTTGGGGTATTTGGAACATATACAATAAAACAGCTCGAGGTTCAACTCACTCCGGATTTTATAAAATCACTCGGCTACAATTAACGTGTTGAAAAAATCCTACTTTGGATTAATTCACGTGATACAGGTCATTCATTACGACAGCATAATGAAATATATTAAAGCGGCAGTAATTGCTGCCTTGTTCAGTAAGTCGGCTGGTACTTCGCTGTTCAAGTTGCGGCAAGTAGGGGAGCGGGAAACCGCTCCCTTTGCCATTTTAAAACAGTCCGGTATCAGGTTTATCAATTTTAAATTGTTCTGCGTCGTTCTTTTTTTTATTTCCTTCCTTTTCGGTTGTGCACCGGCTCCGCGGTTTACTACCCATAAAATTGAACCCCCCGATAGTACTAACAGACCGCTCGAAGATTTAAACAGATACGATGATTATCCCGTACTTGAATCAGTTGAGGGAATCGCATCCTTTTATGCCGATAAATATCACGGCAGAATAACTTATAACGGAGAAGTATATGATATGAACGGGATATCAGCAGCACACCAGACTTACCCTATGGAAACAATTATCCGGGTTACAAACCTTTCAAACGACAGAAGCGTTATACTTAGAATTAACGACAGAATGCCGTACTGGGAGGACAGGATAATCGACTTATCTCTCGGTACAGCCAAAGAACTCGATTTTATTGAAAAGGGATTAACCAGGGTAAGAATAGACGTTTTGAAATGGGGTGAGGGGAAAAAATAACCTCACCCCTTGAATCAAAAAAGATTTATCTGACGAATTTCCACCAGTAGAAATATTTGTTTTCCAATTCGTCGATAGAGGGCATCGGGAAAAACTTTAACTCATCGCAGCAGGCAAACCAGAAACCGTGACGTAGAAACTTATAAGAAATATCGCGCAAGATTCCTCCCAGGCTGATAGTCTTCGTAACCTTTTCGGGATGATCCTTCAGTTCTGAAATACAGTCGAAAAATCTTGAGGGATTTACAGCGGGAAGATCGATATGCGGAATATCATGATTCTTGTTGCTTTCCAGAAAATGATCTACATCGAAATCGATTTGTGTAAAAAGAATTTTCGGAGCTCCCTTTGCTTTCTGGGTTGTAATAATTTTTCCGAATTCCTTATGGTCAATGTTGGAAACAACCAGTGTGTCGAGCGGGCAGATTTCCTGGTAGATCCGGATCTTTCTCGGGTCGTGATAATGTGTGTCGGTTGAAGGCTCTAAAGGAAGAACTTTTCCATTGGTTGTTACAAGATAAAGTTTTTTTATAGCCGAAAGAGGAACGTGTTCAAGAACATTATATGAACTTATAAATTTTGTTTTCTTCGGCTCCCCGTTCGCATGCTCAACGGTTTCGGCCAGGTATTTGTCAATTTCAAAATAAGGGTCGCGGAAATTTATATCTATCTCGGCGAACATTACTTTCTGACTAAAATGTTTGGCACTTCCCGTCGTATAATGTTCCCCGAACTGTTCAGGCTCGAGCTGCGATGCAATCAATGCATTATTGGGAAAAACGGTCATATATAAGTGTTTTGTATTTCCAGCCATCAGGTGCTCCAGTATTTTCTTAATTATGGTTCAAAACTATCAAAAGGGTAATATAAGAGCAAGCAAACCGCCTGAATCTTTTAGCTCTTTAATTCATCAAACCATTGTAAAAATTAAAGATGGAGAAATAAATGTATCTTGATGAAAAAATCAGAGCCGAATTAGCAGCTCAGCTTTCGGTTCTTACAAAAAAAGTTCAAATTGTATTCTTTACGCAGGAAATCGAATGCCAGTACTGCAAGGAGACCAGAGCAATTCTGACCGAACTTTCTGAAGTGTCCGATAAGCTTCTTCTGGATGTAAAGAATTTTGTTGTTGATAAAGATGAAGCGTTGAAGTATGGCGTTGATAAAATTCCCGCCACCGTTCTGCTTGATGAAAACGGTAAAGACTATGGAATTAGATTTTACGGAATTCCGAGCGGTTACGAATTTGCGTCTCTCCTGGAGGATATTAAAATGCTCGGTACCGGTGAAACCGGATTTCCGCAGGATCTTGTTGATAGCATCAAACAAATTGAAAACGAAGTCCATATGCAGGTGTTTGTAACCCCGACATGTCCCTACTGTCCGCAGGCAGTTGTAACAGCCCATAAGTTCTCATATCTTAACGACAAAATAAAAGGGGATATGGTAGAGGCGACCGAATTTCCTCATCTGTCCAATAAATACAATGTTCGCGGTGTTCCCAGAACAGTTATTAACGAGAATACGTTTATTGAAGGTGCCGCACCGGAACAAATGGTTCTGGATAAAGTTAAAGAAGCATTAAAAAGTGTGACTGCATGAAACTGGATAAATATTTTATTGTTAAGAAAATACTGCCGGTTCTGGGAGGAGCGGTTTTAGGCTACGCTTATTATTTCTTTATTGGCTGCCATAGCGGAACCTGTCCCATTACAAGCAATCCTTTTATATCAACTTTCTACGGCGCATTAATTGCCGCAATACTTGTCTTACCATCAGGAAAGAAGAATGAGCAGCCGGAAGAAAATAAGTAAGGAAATTGAAATTGAGGAACTGGTAAACCTGATTCCCGAAGCGGTTTCTTATCTCATGGAGAACGGAATCCGCTGTTTAAGATGCGGCGAACCAATTTGGGGAAGTCTCGAGAATGCTGCAAAGGAGAAGGGATTTAATGATGAAGAGATAGAAAGATTTACCGGCGAATTGAACTTGATGTTATATAAAAAAGTTAATTAGTTTTAAATAGTTTATTGAGCTAATATTTTCAAACACTATTTCCGAGGAGAAAATGAATAATCCGAAACAAAAAATAGATGACAAAAAAGCCGGACTTACAAAAAAACAGAGAAGCTGGATTTACTCAGGTTTTTTTGTTGGTCTTATACTTCTTCTTTTCGTAGTTAACAATACAGGCAGCGAACCAGAACAGGGTCCATATCCCCCTAATTATCAGCCGGCCGGACAGTCCAAATCTGTTATAGCTCCCGATTTTACTCTGCCTACAAGCGATGGTAAAAAATTGAAACTCTCTGACTATAAAGGGAAGGTTGTTATTCTTGATTTCTGGGCAACCTGGTGCCCGCCCTGCCGTAAAGGCATTCCGGACCTCGTAGAGTTGAAGAAAAAGTACGGGTCTAAGGGCGTTGAAATAATCGGTATTTCGGTTGATCAGGAAACTAAACCGGACGTTGTTCCATTCATTAAAGATTATGGAATTAATTACCCGGTTGTTTACGGCAACACAAGTGTTTATCAGCAGTACGGTGGTATAAGGGCAATACCAACTTCATTTATTGTTGATAAAGAAGGGAAAATTGTCGCCAGCTACGAAGGCCTGATCTCCAAAGAAGCATACGAAGATCATATTAAAAAGTTATTGTGATTCGGAAGTGGTTAATCCCGGGGTACCTCCCGGGATTTTTTTTAGGCCTTACGTTTAAAACCCGTCAATCGTTATGATCGTGTTCAAAATCCTGATGAAGATTCTCTTTTACACTCAAATACTCGCCGAGGCGTTGAAGTAATTCCCAGGAATAAATCCCGTAGTTGTAGCCGTCTTTCCAGGTAATTTGAATTGCATAGCTCCCGACCGTTTCGATCTTTTCTATTTCATATCCTTCCGGTTTCGTTTTTTCTTTGGGCGGCGGGGCATAATGTTTCCAGAGAATTGTTTCGCCTTTATTGCCCGCGTCGGGGGATTCATCCCTCAAAAATCTTAACGGAAATTTGTGAACCTTCCCGTTATCCCAGATAATTTCCAGATGATCCTGTTTGTGAAGTTTTATTTTTGTAGGTGCCGCCACTTTATTCCCTATTACATTAATAACATTTAACTGAAAAAGATTAATTAGTTCTCATCAAAAATACAAAAGCCCTGTTAAATAATAATGCCGGATGAAAAACAAAAACTGTTTAACATCCGGCATAGAATATTGGATTTAGAAGATGCTTTTAGATTTTATACCTTAATCCCGCATAAATCATTCTACCGCTAATCGGCCCCCAAATTAATGAAGCGTCGAAATACTGACCGTCGGGATTTCCGGGATCGATTATTGGAGCGTTCTGACGGAAATCGAGAAGGTTTTCGCCACCGATGTAAAAATCGAATAGCGAACCGAACGATCTGGTTATCTGAGCATTCACTATAAAAAATGAAGGCGATGAAGATCTTCCCCTGAGGTTGACGGGATTTGCATCGGTTGAAGGAATTCTTTTACTTCCGAACCACTGAATAGTAAGATCGTACAGCATCTGCGCGTCTTCCATCGATTCCCTTGTTGTTGCATAACCGAGGTTAAGCAAGGCACGATGCTTTGCCGAAAATGGTTTCTCCTTCCAGGTGCTGTTGATTAATTGCTGTGCGTCTATAAACCTGTACGCGAGTCTGACATTTAAAAATTCATACGGTTCTATATTCAGCTCGGTTTGAAAACTTGTAGAATGAGCGCCGTTCTCAACCGAACTGAAGATTATTCTTCGCGGGTCTGTATCGATATCAGCTATATTAACTTTATCAAATGAAGTCCGGTAAAAATCGAATGATATGCTTGCGTCACGATATCCGTAAAGGAAATAGTAAGTTACATTCAGACCATAATTCCAGGCTGATTCTTGAGCCAGACCATAACCGAAATTATTGGACCTGATAATATTTTCTGTCCGCGCGCTTGCGAAGCTTGAAGCGTATTCGGTAAATATGTTTGAGCTTCTGTATCCTCGTCCGGCCACAGCACGTATCACCCAATCGGGATCGGGACTGTAACGGATATGAATTCGTGGCGTTAAGAAGTAACCGTATTCATTATGATTATCTGCACGTAAACCTGCGACTACAGAAAGCTCCTCGTTAGGCTTGTAAGTATATTCGAAGAATGCACCCGGTATTCTTTCAATCCGGTTGTAATTAACCGAATTGAATGATTCGTTAAATTGATCGTAGACGAAGCTGACGCCGGTTCTGAACGTGTTGAAATGATCCCACAATTCGGACTGGTATATAAAATTCAGGTAGAGATTTTTTTCTTTTCCCGAATATTCTCTTCTGCCGAACCGTGAGGAATTATCGTAACTGTTATAAGACCATTGAATTCCGAAACTCTTATGGTCGTCATCAGGAAAAACATAGCCGGTCTTTCCATAGATATTGAACAGTTTGTTTGAAGAGCCGAACCGGTAAGAGGGAGCCGTATTAAAATCGCGGTTTGTTGTACCGCCTTCTTTATCATCCCGGACGATCTGAAATCCGAGCTGACTCTCCCACCCCTGATAAGAGAGATATTGCCAACGCTGCATGATATTAAAGGTGTTGAATGTTGGCATATCCATAAAGAGATCAGAATTGATGTCTTTTCTGTGCTGTCTCGAACTTGCATGAAGAAGGGTCATGGACGAGAGGTTTTCGTTTACCTGAAAACGGTAATTGAAATTTCCCTCAAACCTCTGCTCGTTATCGCCGTAGAGATTTAAAAAACCGGGGTTGGATTCCAGTTCATTAAACGGTTTTTGCATATCTATATCAATCTGGCCGGTAATTGATTCGAAGCCGTTAGCAACCGATCCAATTCCCTTAGATACATTTATAGCGTTGATCCACGTTCCGGGAACAAAATTCAATCCCACGTTATTCATAAGACCCCTTATGTAAGGAAGATTCTCCATTGTGGTTTGAGTATATGTTCCTGCGAGTCCAAGCATTTCTATCTGACGCATACCAGTAATTGCATCCGTGAAGGATACGTCGATAGAAGGATTAGTCTCAAAGCTTTCTGCAAGAGTGCAGCATGCGGCCTTCTGCAATTCCTTCTTTGTCATTACAGTTGTGTTTTCAATTCCCTTATAATCCTGAAAAGAAGCACTCTGTTTTCCCACGATCTCAACATCATTCAATTCTTTTGAGTCCGGTTCAAGCACAACTTCAATACTTCTTTGATCTCCAACACCAACTTTCTCGGTCTTATAGCCTATAAAGCTTACTACAAGAGTGTCGGACTCTTTTGTTATTCCAATCTCAAAGGCACCATTGATATCTGTTGTAGTGCCTCTTGATGTATTCTGCCAGATAATATTTGCACCGATAAGCGGTTTAAGAATTCCTTTGTCGTCTTTCTCTTTTACAAAGCCGCTAAGCTTATTCTGCGCAATCAGGGACCCGGACAGAATCATCAGTACGAAAAATATTTTTAAAGTTTTCATTTTATTTCATCTATTAATTAAAAATAAGTTTAATGGGTAGCCGGATTATCTCTGTAGAGGCAGCATTTGGGAAGTGCTGCATACACATCATCCTTTGCTTTATACTTTTCTGTATCATGACCCACTTCGGCAATTTTTTTCTGTAACGAGTCTACTGTTGCCGGCGCTTCAAAAATTACCCTTAGCATTTTACTGTTCTTATTCCATTTTGCATACTTAACACCGTCAATCTTAACGGCTTTTTCAATTCTGGTTTTACACATATTGCAATTACCGAACACCTTAAATTCAGTCTCGGTTACTTTTTCTTCCTGAGCGGATATTGTTGAAACAGCGATCAACATTATAACTATTAATGATAAGAGCTTATTCATGATATTTCTCCTTAGTTTTAAAAATATAAGTTAAGGAAAGGATAGTCCTCTCCCGCATTCTTTGTTCAAGAAGTAATGGAGAAATATTTTAAATCAGGAAAGAGCAGTTTTGAAGGAATAAATCAGGCGGTCCTGAATCGCAAACAATTTGATCTGATGAAATATCGGTAACAGTTTTGTAACCGGATAAATCTTCTGAAGGGATTAAAGCAATAACGAATTGAAACGAGTTTGGTTCGAACTTCGCTTCAGATTTGTGAGAATCGGATAATTTAATAGTTGTTACATCATCAAGGCAGCATGAATCCATGCACGATGTCGGTTCGCATCCGCAGGGATCTTCATCGCCGTGAGTTCTTACAATGCTTACATCACTTACTTCACCGCCGCAGAAGTGGAGCGTTACGGTAAATCCGGTTGTAAGAAAAAAATAAATTACCGCAAATGATATTTGTATAATCTTTTTCACGGGACAAATATAATAAAAGCCCGGGTTTTGTTTAAAGTGAAAAAGTCCGCCCTCAAAAAGCGGACTTTTCGCAGTAAAAAAGCACTATTGATTGCCAAGAATTATTGGTAAACCATCTTTACCCGAACCGATGATAACCACTTTAGAATTTGGAGAGTTAGCGAGTTTTTCTGTTGCTTCAATTCCTTTCCACTGTAACAGCTGCTGGCTGATTCCTCTTGCAACAATATCCTGGAAGTCGGCAATACCTTTAGCTTCGATTCTTTTGCGGTCGGCTTCCTGTTTCTCACGCTCAAGAACGAATTGCATTCTCTGGCTCTCCTGTTCAGCTTTCAGCTTTTCTTCTATAGATGCTGTTAAACCGGCCGGCAGAGCAATCTGACGAAGAGGTGCCGCCTCTATCAGTATTCCCCTGGGCCCGACAAGTTTTTCAAGCTCGGCTTTTATTTCGTAGGCGAGCACTTCTCTTGAAGAAGTATAAAGGGCTTTGGCTTCATACTTTGCTGTTGTGCCGCGTACTACCGACCGGAACTGGGGTATTAGAATAATATCAGAATAATTTTCGCCGACAGTTTTGTAAATCTTGGAAGCATTATCAGGGTCCAGCGCATAAAGAAGACTTATTTCAAGCTGAACATTCTGACCTTCCTGGGAGGGTACATTCATTACTTCCTTTAATTCCTGCGTCTTAATGCTGAAATTGATAACACGGGCCATCGGATTAACAAAATTCACTCCTGCCTTCAGTGTGTTATCACTTACCATTCCCAGAAAATCAACCACTCCCACTGTTCCCGCAGGGACAACGGTGAAGATTTGTAGAATTGCAACTGCAATTCCTAATACAATTCCCGCTATTGAGATTCTGGCCTCCTGATACCGGCCGTATTTTCTCATGCTTTTGTAGACAAAAAAAGAAGCTACTGCGATAATTAATGCAATTATAAATAACATTTCTCCTCCTGATTATTTGTTAGTTCTCTGTCTAAGTTCCAAACATATTTATTTACAAAAATACTTTAGCTTTTCCTATCAATAAATTAATTTACGATTAAATTTTGACAGAGTATTAAAATGAAAAAAATATTGCCTTTTTTATTTCTTCTCGCAGCAGCACTTAATTTTGCACAGGACCGTATTACAGGAAAAGAATTTGCTACCAGATCCGAAGTTATTGCAAAGCGCGGAATGGCAGCAACCAGTCAGCCGCTTGCAACCCAGGCCGCTCTGGATATACTCAAGAAAGGGGGAAGCGCAATAGATGCTGCTATCGCCGCTAATGCATGTCTCGGATTGATGGAGCCGACAGGAAGCGGAATAGGAGGAGACCTGTTCGCAATTGTCTGGAGCGCAAAGGATCAGAAATTATACGGATTGAACGGTAGCGGACGCTCGCCATATTCACTCACGCTGGATTACTTTAAAAAAAATAATATTAAACGGATCCCTCCGCTTGGACCGCTCCCGGTTAGCGTGCCGGGCGCAGTAGATGCCTGGTTCGAACTGCAAAAAAAATTCGGAAAGCTTCCAATGACTGAAGTTCTTGCGCCAGCGATCAAATACGCGCGCGAGGGATTTCCGGTTTCGGAATTGATTTCTTATTACTGGCAGAGGAATGCCCAGTCGTTAAAAAGATTTCCGGGCTTCGAAGAAATTTTTATGAAGAACGGCCGCGGACCCGCAAAAGGGGAAGTCTGGACAAATCCCTATCTCGCCAATACATACGAGAGAATTGCCAAAGAAGGGAGAGATTATTTTTATAAAGGCGAGGTTGCAGAAGTTATAGATGCATATATGAAAGAAGTCGGTGGATTTTTATCCTATAAAGATATGGCGGATCATTCATCGGAGTGGGTTGAGCCTGTATCAACAAATTACCGCGGTTACGATGTCTGGGAATTACCGCCGAACGGCCAGGGAATAGCGGCACTTCAATTGCTGAACATTCTTGAAAAATATCCAATTAAGGATTTTGGCTTCGGTTCTAAAGAGCATATCCATTATTTTGTTGAAGCAAAGAAGCTCGCATTCGAAGACCGCGCGAAATTTTATGCCGATCCCGCGTTCAATAAAATTCCAACTAACGAATTAATATCGAAAGAGTATGCAGAGCAGAGAAGAAAACTTATTGACGATAAACGTGCTGCAAGAACTTTCGATGCCGGCAATCCCGCATTGAATGATGGTGATACAATTTACTTAACAGTTGCCGATGAAGATGGGAATATGATTTCACTTATTCAAAGCAACTACCGCGGGATGGGAAGCGGAATGACGCCGTATAAACTCGGATTCGTGCTGCAGGACAGAGGGGAAATGTTTATGCTCGAAGAAGGACATTTCAACACTTATGAGCCGCACAAGAGACCATTCCATACAATCATTCCTGCATTTGTAACTAAAGACGGAAAGCCCTTTCTCAGCTTCGGTGTAATGGGTGGAGCTACTCAACCTCAAGGTCACGTTCAGATCATTATGAACATTATAGATTTCGGGATGAATATTCAGGAAGCCGGGGACGCGCCCAGGATTCTCCATGAAGGTTCTTCTGAACCGACCGGCGAAAAGATGACTTCCGGCGGGGAGGTCTGCCTCGAATCAGCTTTTGATTATGAAGTGATCCGCGAGCTGATAAAAATGGGCCACAAGGTTCGTTACGACGTTGGCAACTACGGCGGCTACCAGGCGATTATGTTCGATCCGGTTAATAAAGTTTATTACGGTGCGTCGGAATCGAGAAAAGACGGGCAGGCCGCAGGTTATTAAATGCAATTAAGAATTGGGAATGGCAGATTGTTTTTCCTAATTCTTTTTATTCGGCAAGTTTGGTTTTGTAAATATCTACAATTACCAACGTCATTATAACCAGGATTAAAATATTCCAGATTATTACGCTTGTAATCCCGGGCCATTCCATGAGCCATCCGGTTCCCAATGTTGTAGCAGCAGCTCCCAGAATACTAACAACACCGTTAGCAATCAGAAGGTATCGTATTAATTTCCTGCGAATTCCTTTTCTAAATACGGGTGCGATAAGAATTGTCGCGGCACCTAAAAATCCGTAGCCGAACATTTCCAGAATCCATCCAACCGATTTTGGATTAGCCATAGTAAACAATGCCGCAAAAGTTGGGGATTTGTAAATCAATGCAGGAACCAGGGCAATCTGAAAAGCATAATTGAGTCCAACCATTGCCGCGTAAACCGAAGTAAAAATAATTGCCGCAGACCGGAGAATCTTCTGAAGTCCCGTGGATGCCAATCTGAATGATGCAGAAATAAATAATGTAAACCCGAGCATCAGAATAAAACCAAACATGTAAGGAATATTCTGAACAAAATGATAATTGGCAACAAATGTAATTTCCTCTCTCCATTCCGGCTGAGGTCTGATCTGTGCAATCAAAATTCCAACAGGGCCTGAAAGTACAATTCCCGTGATTGTAATAATGGCGGAGACTAGTAATAATTTCTGATTTGTTTTAAGCTCTTTCATTTTATCTCCATTAGAACTTTTCTGAGCGCAGAACATTTATATCGGTTGTGAATATAACCATCGCATAATTTGAATAATACTTTTTCTGACAGTGGTCCAGAATAGACTTTGCGGTCTCTTCTCCGCATATTACTTCTATCTGAATATTCTGGCTCTGTCCCCAATCTGCGCTCCTTGTGCCGTGTGCGCCGCTTCCGCGCGCTTCAACAATCGTATAACCCTTTGCGCCTAAGGATTTCAGGTCTTGTACGAGCATCGATTCCAGTATTGATTCGGTTATTATTGTAATTAATTTTTTCTGCATATCTCTTTCCTTTAATGAATCATAATAGACATCCAGTGATAAACCGGAATTCCGAAAATCAGATTGAACGGGAATGTAATCACGAGTGATGACGTAAGATAGAATGTAGGATTAGCTTCCGGAACCGCAATTCTCATTGCTGCAGGAGCGGCAATATAAGAAGCGCTCGCGGCAAGCGTTGCTAGAACAGTTGTCCCGCCAACCGAAAGGCCCGAATAATAACCGATTAATGTTCCAATCATTCCCGAAATCAGAGGCATAATGATTCCGAAGCCGATAAGAAACGAACCGGCACGCTTAAGATCCGATAGTCTTCTCGAGGCAACAAGCCCCATCTCCAGCAGGAAGAATGTTAAAGCTCCTTTAAACGGATCGAAAAAAACTATTTTAACCGGCTGAATTCCTGATGGGCCGAGAATATATCCGGCAATGAGCCCCGTAAGTAAAAGGTAGATACTCTTTCCGAAAATAACCTCGTGAACCAGTTTGCCGTAAGCTATTTGAGATTTGCCGGCTCTTAAACGCGCGATGAAAATTCCAACCGCGATTGCCGGTATTTCGAGCAATACGAGAAGGACTGTCGTGTACTCTTCATATAATACACCCAGGCGGTCGAGGTAGATCATTACAACTGCGAATGTAACGGCGCTTACAGATCCGTAATGAGCGGCAATGGCCGCTGAATCCGCACGGTTAAAATTCCCGATTCGCCGGAGTATTAAGTAAGCAACAACGGGAATGATCAATCCAATTGATATTGATCCTGCAGCCGGGAATAGCATTTTTACCAGATCCGTCTCTGCAAGTTGAACCCCTCCTTTTAAGCCGATCGATAATAGAAGATAGATACTTATTATCTCATAGATAGCTTCGGGAAGTTTAAGATCCGACTTTACTATGCCGGCAAGCAGACCGATTATAAAAAAAATTATTGCCGGGTCTCTGAGGTTTTCTATCATTAATTATTTGCCTGTAATTGTAAGGGGATCACATTTGAACAAATGCAGTCAAAAGTTAGTAATTCTCCGGAAAAAAAATCATAAATAAAAAAGAGTAGAATTAATTTTTTTTCCGGCTTAAAAAGCGGCTTTGCAGCATCGCGATTTTTCCGTATTTTTGCACCGCACTCATAGCTCAGCTGGTAGAGCATCTGACTCTTAATCAGCAGGTCGCCGGTTCGAATCCGGCTGAGTGCACAAATGACCCCGAAATCGCATTCTTTTCGGGGTCTTTTTTTGTGTAACAACTAAAATTTACCAGTTTTAGCCTATGTTTTAAGTTTTACTATTGCAAAACTATTGCACTGTTATTTGATAGAATGAAATTTATATGAGAACACTGAAAGAAGAGCTGAAGAAATTCCGACGACCGGCGAGGCAGGGAGGGCTGTAGAAATACAGCCTTTCACTATTGCAATTGTTAATAAACTTTTGTTTTTATTGGATTTTTAAAGGTAAGAAGCCGGGCTCACTCTATGCGGAAAACCGCAATACATAATATTTAACCAGTAACGCTAATTAATACTTTTAATAAAGTATTAATTGCATATCAAAATTCAACTGATTAATTTCTCTATGCCCTCAAATCAATATTGGATTAAGTCGTATGAGCTTAATACCTATACAGACCCCAGATCTTTCCCTGCAAACAAAATTAAATATTTATATATAGCACTATATCCCGTATTATAACTGTCATTTTAAAATAAAAGCAAATAAAGTTTGCGGGCTTGTCCGGCATTAGTTTGACGGAATAAACAACTTAATACAAGTTATCCCCTCGCGGGTTAACTAATAATTATTTACAATCAACCACAAAAAGTCAAAGGAGAATATTATGGGAGTAACCTATCAAGAAACTAGGGTAAGGCGAGTTATAATCGTTACCAACGAAGATTCTCAAGTTTGGAAAGAAATCTTGTCTCAATCTCGTACAGAGCAGGCATATAAGCATCTGGTTGTCCTCCCTCGAAATTCATTTCTTAGTGAGATTAATAAAGCCAAAAAGGTATACAAAGATTATCCAGACGCTGCTATACTTATCGATCCATGGGTAGCAAGGAGCAGTGATTTCGAAGAAGCCGGAACAATATTAATTGCTCCAAGCTCGAATTCAACTGCCGATGAGATTGAACAGATTGTGAGGAGGTGGAATGAAGCGGCGTGGATTAAAGGTGGTACCGGGAAATATGCGATAGACATACAACTCACATTAGATAAAGACTCAAAAGAACACCAAAGGTTCATGGAACGGAGTAAGAGTTCTTGAGTCACAAGAATGTGCGTGGAATCGTTTCGTTTCTTGACATAAGTTGTTCCCCTTTCGAATTGTTCGTCATTGATTATGAATGGCCTCGACTATGAACCAGCTTGCAAGATGTGGTTGCTTGTGCATAACCCGCTGCTGAACAATGACAGTCCCGCCGTTGGCGGGATAGACTGTTTTTCAGTGCAGCAATTTTGTAATTATAAAATTATGTTAAAAAAATATAGTTTTTCTTTTTGTGTAGTTAACAAAACCAATATAACTCAAGGCGTCTGTTATTGATCTTTAACAAAATATGCAGTTATCCACATAAAATTAATTTGGAGATATAAATGAACACAACAACTGTCACTCACCAGTGTACATTTTGTAAAAAGAATTTAGAACATAACCCTCATATTTTACATGCTACAACAGGAAAAATTGTTACCAGCCAAATCGACCAAATAAAAAGAGTAGATCCAACAACTGTTCAACAAACAATTACTACCCAGTATGCAGATACAAAAGACCATTCTTATGCATTGTGTAATAACTGTTGGACTAATGCAAGGATTCGCATATTGTTGCTTCTTTCTTCTCCATTAATTTTGTTGCTACTATTTTTAATAGGAAATTTTGCATTAAATATTCAGATTCTCACAACGGACATGGCAGCAATCATAATAATATCTCTAATGGTTCTTATATGGGTAATTGGTATACCGTACGCTCGCTCGCATGAACCATGGCATCGATTGAAGAAAATGGCTGTTCAAGAACGTGGTGGAGCTCCATTTGTTGTATTCTCAGGAAGTAAGGAGAATTCAACATTGATATTGCCAGTTTAATAATCCATTCCCAGTTTATACTTCTCAAAATCATCTGCGGCCGCAAAAGCACGCCAGCAAAAAGTCCTTACATACTGGCTTTACATAACACCTCATTATTTGCTTTACATACTTTCTATTTGTAGTTAATCATTCTATTTGTTATAAAACTAAAAAATTATATATCGCAAATAATGGGCATTATGTAAGCTTTTGCGGTTACATCATAATACACACATTTATAAGTTATTTCTCTAATTCAAAATTATTATTTCATGTGCCATTGTTATCGTAGATGAAATTATTCTGATTCGTTTATTCCCATTTTAATTAACGTATATTAAAAAATGAGAACCACTTATTCTTTCTCTTTGGTGTTATATAATCTCTTAAACTCTCTGCTATCGGATCAGCGTACTTTGAATAATATGAATGACTGTCATATGAAACACTTACTCTTCTCGTTTTATTATAATTTCCACATTTTACACAATTGAAATCAATTTCATAGTTAGATGCTTCTGCAGTACCGATTGCTCGTCTAATGTTATATCCAGGTTCTACCTCAATAACTGTAACAAAATTGCATATGTCACACTTTAAACAAGTAAATGCTTTGGTAGTATATGCCAGATCATCATTTATAAATCTTCCTACAAAATTAATCCACCCTTCTTCATTTGTAATCATTTTATTATCAGTTAAAATCCCTGCTTTTTCATTTTCAAGCGCTGAAATCAAATTCTTATACTTTTTCCTAAGCTTTTTATTACTCGCCCTTGTTTTTATTTTTTCTAATATTGCTCGATACTCATATTCAGAGACTAACCTATCTATCCCATGATTTAAGTGGCACTTTGGACAGATACTCGACATAACCGTTGTCCACATCTTAATCTGGTTGCCGCAATGCGTACACTCAGCATACGCAGATCCTGACTCCATCATTGAACGTAATTTATCCTTATCCCACTGACCGGTATACTTGGTTGGCATTTCATCCTCCGTATTATTCCATTTATTTTTTTGAAAATAATAGGAAAACAAGATTCGTTGAGAACGGACTGAATAAAACTTAATTAATTTACTTACTCATTTCAATTCTATTATTAAATTTATATCAAGTCTTTATGTATAATATAAAAACCAAGCTAAAAGAAAAATTATGTTTCGCAAAATAATACAGGGGAGTATTTATAACTCAAATAAATATAAATTATTTTGTTTATATACCTCATTATTATTCCGACAATCTGCTATATTGTAAATAAAGATTAAACCCCTGAATTATTGTATCAGCAATTGGAATTATTTTTAGACTGCTCTTACATCCTGTATTGTGAAGCATATCACGTTATCAATCTTTTTGTTTACTGTATAATTTATATAGTTGTAAAGTTATTTTTACAAATTAGATTATAAAAGTATAATGAAGATTTATCACTCGCTATGAATGAAGCGAATTTATACTAGCAAGGGGAATATAATGATAGCGTCATATTATCCCGGTAGTAAATAATTTGCCATGATAAAATCACTATCAAAATATCGTGCTCACATTTTTAAAAAACCTCTGATATTCTTTTCAGCATTGTATCTTATTATTACTATGGTCCTGATATTAATATTCTTTTCATATTATAATAGCGAAAAAGCGAAAATTATTGACGATCGGTTCTCTTTTCTTTCATCTACTGCAAAATTCAATCAATCTCAACTCAATAATTGGCTGCAAGGAAGAATCGCGCAACTGGAGGTTTTGAAAGTAAATGAACCACTGGTTAAAAGTCTTGCGTCTATATCATCCTCTGCTGATAAATCCCCGGAATTAATCCAATGGTTTGCTGCATTGAAGTATTATTATGGATATGATGAAATATTACTCGTGAGAAATTCAAAAGAAATCGTTTATTCAACAACTAATCTAAACACAAGTATTTATCAAACCGATTCTATTCTATGTGTACATGCTATTCTTAATGATCGCATAGTGTTTTCGGATTCTGATGAAAATTACAGCTTCCCGGACATGATTAAATTCTATGTACCTCTTAATCCAATGTACGGAAATTCATATACTCTAATTCTTTCAACATCATCATATAAAAATATTCACTCTCTAATTGCAAATTATGCACGGCAGGAAACAACTCTTGAGAGCGTTTTAGTTAAACCATATAAAAAATCTGTAGTATTTATAAGCCAATTACTAATATCTGAAAATCACCCGGACTCTTCCGGCTTTAATAATAAAAAAGCAATTTCAGATGCAAAAATAATAAATACTCGAAGGGGATTTGTCGAAGGGATTGATTATTACGGCCATCTTGTAATTGCTATTATGCAAAATATTCCAAATACAACTTGGTCCATGATTACAAAAATTAATAAATCTGAATTCTATCTTCCGGTTGACAAACTATTTCAATCTGTGATTCTTGGACTCATCTCTAGTGATTTATTATTGGTCATTATTCTGATTCTTATTTGGAGAAAAACTGTTGTTTCGAACTATAGAAAAATTGCTGAAACAGAAATTGAAAAAACAAGACTCGAAAATCGTTTTGAAATGCTTGTTAATGGAGTCAAAGACTTAGCAATATTTATTCTTGATCTGGATGGAAATGTAATATCATGGAATCAAGGTGCAGAATTATTGACAGGATACAATTCAAACGAAATTATTCAAAAACATATCTCGTTGTTTTATTTTGAAGATGAAATAATAAATAAAAAACCTCAATCGGATTTGGAATTTGCTGGCAGGGAAGGCAGCTTTATTGATGATTCATGGAAATTAAGAAAGGATGGTTCATTCTTTTGGTCTAATACTCTAATTTCTTCTCTTAAGGATGAAAACACTAATATCTATGGTTATTTGACCGTATTCCGGGATCTTTCAGATAGAAGGAAGATTGAAGATGATATGATTAAGTCACGGGATTTTTATCTTAAACTGTTGGACGATTTTCCAAACCCCGTCTGGCGTTCTGGTATTGATGGAAAATTTAATTATTTCAATAAGGCATGGTTAAAATATACCGGCCGGAGTATTGATGAAGAATTAAAGACCGACTGGACTATGAATTTGCACCATGATGACAAAGAAAAAGTAATTAGAAATTTTAACGAATTCTTCATTCAGCGTAATCATATAATCCAGGAATTTCGATTGAAAAATTACTCCGGTGAGTATAGATGGCTCATTAGTTTTGGTATCCCGTACTACGACCTTCAAAATAATTTCGCCGGATACCTGGGATCTTGCTATGATATTGATGAAAGGAAAAAATATGAAGAGACAATTAATGTGATGATGAGAGTTGGAGAACAGCTGTATAGTTCTCTGGATATTGATCAGATATTAGATTCTCTTGTTACTGAAAGCATCCATTTTGTAGAAGCTAATAGTGGATTTGCCTGTTTGAAATCCGAACTTAGTTATGTAGTAAAAAGAATCTATAATATTGACCATTGGGAATTCTTTTACCGGCATTATACTAACAATTCAGAGATTATTAATATTTTAGAAAAAAATAGGAAAGCATTGTTCATAAGTAATATTAACGGAAGCAATTCCGATCAAGAGATTATAAAAAAATATGGTGTTAAAAAGTTATTAAGAGCACCCTTGTTTGGGTCTTCGGGTGATATTATTGGTTTCTTTGAATTACACTATAATTCAAATAAGGAGATTGATCTTAACCATCTGAATCTTATCAATTCTATCGCAAAAAACGCATCAATAGCAATAATTAAATCTCTTAATTATGAACAGCTTCGCCTCACTGAACAACAACTTCGCAATTCTGAATCGGAATTGCGTGATTTAGCTGCACAAATACAGTATGCGCGTGAAAATGAACGAAAAGAAATCGCCAGGGAAATTCATGATGAGCTTGGACAGCTATTTACCGGAATTAAATTAAATATTTCTTTCTTGCAGGAACAACTTGAGCAAAATCAGAATATTGAAATAAGCGAGGTGATCGAAGAGCTTTCTTCGGTCCAGCAAATTGTCAATAAAGGTATTCAAACTGTCAGAGATATCTCTGTAAGCCTCAGATCTTATATTTTAGATCATCTAGGACTTATAACTGCTGTTCAAGAATACTGTCGTGAAATTGAGAGAATTAGTAATATAAAATGTGATTTTTCTTGCAATGTAGAAGGGGTCGATCTGAATGATGATTCCAAAGTAGCCGTTTTCCGGATCATTCAAGAAGCCTTAACTAATATATTACGCCATGCAAATGCTTCACTTATTATTGTTCATATTACTAAAGGGGAGAAGGAAATGAAAATTCTTATCTCTGATAATGGAAAAGGGATTGAAGAAAAGAATTATCATTCTGGTAAATCAATGGGAATTCTTGGCATGAAAGAACGCGCTATTTATCTGAAAGGAATATTGAATATCGAAAGCATTGTGGGAAAAGGTACAACAGTGAATCTTAGTATACCTGTTTAATAATACTTATGGAATATTATTATGAATATTTTAATCACTGATGACCATGAAATAATCAGAGAAGGTATAAAGAAAATACTTTCTAGAAATGAAGATCTTAAAATCGTTGCAGAAGCTTCCAGCGTAAAAGAAATGGAAGAGATTATTAACAATACTCAAATCGACCTCTTAATGCTCGATATCTCGTTACCGGATAAAAGTGGATTGGATATTGTAAAAGATCTTAAATCAAGATATCCTGAAACTAAAATTCTAGTATTCAGCATTTTCCCGGAAGAAAAGTTTGCCAAAAGAGCTATTAATCAGGGGGCCGATGGTTATATAAGTAAAAATGCTAAACCCAGTGAGATAATTAATGCCATAAGGAAAATTGAAAAGGGAGGAAAGTATCTCAACCTTGAAATTATGGAAGAATTATTTCTATCATCTCAAAAAAATAGAAATGCTTTGGCTCACGAACTTTTGTCAAATAGAGAATTTGAAGTGCTTAGATTATTGGCTCAAGGGAAAAAGATAACAGAAATAGCGGACTCACTTAGTTTAAGTATTAATACTATTGCATCATACAAAACAAGAATTCAAAACAAACTGAATCGTAAATCAACTGCCGACTTAATCCGTTATGCTATTGATAACAATCTGATTGAGTGAAACTTTTTAATTACGTATTATCAATAAAAACCAAACGATTTACTTGCCGCAAAAACAGCTACATCCTTTCTCAATGAAATACTGCATACTCTAATTCTTCCATGACGTAGTTTTATAACGGGTTCTCATGGTAAATACTGTTAAGACAATTATTAAAGTAAATGATTATTTATTCTAAACTTTTTAATAATCCTAAAAAGTGAGGGAGTAAGTGAAACCATTAATGTTTATTGCTTTGATCATGGTTGTTTCAGGCTGTAATAAATTGGTGCTACAACCAGCCGATTTTTCCTGGCCAATGGAGAGTGTTCTGAATATTGATAATTCAGGCGAAATCGCTGATAAGAGGTATACTTTTAAAATTAATGTAAAACCAATTTATTATGAAGAATTTGCGGACTCTAACCAGGCACCTGGTAAAGAAATCAGAATAATTCGCGATAAATCCGGCTTCTATTATTTCACTGGTGCTGGTTTTAAAAACATTTATGTCTTCTATCCAGTTCAAGGCGGTATGATGCTTGAAGAAATAATAAATATCCCTGACAATATGCCGCTGCAAAGACCTGTTTTCAACATGAAATCATCTGGAATTGAGCTAATTGACGGTATAAGCCACTATTTGATTATCGGATCAACGATTACGAGGTCAAAATGAAAAAGTTAATTAATATCTCTTTGATTTATTATTTCTTAATGGTTTCGTTAGTTTCCGGACAATCAGATTATGAAGCAGTCCAAAAATTTAAATACCATTACAAACAAATAGAAGAATCAATTAAAAATGCTGTATCTGTTGATGAGTTGGATCTTATTAGCGCAAAAATAATTGATCTTAAAAACTCATCATTTAATAATAAATCTATTTTGAATCACGCATTATACCCCGAAGATTATGAATCCTCTTTTTTCAATATTGAGTACGCATTAAGTTCGAAAAGGGCCGATCTTTCACACATTAAACAGCTTTCATTTCAGGTTACTGAGTTAGAATCCCAGGTGTCCAGTCTGAGCCGGGAAAATGAATTATTACTTCTCGAAATCAATAAACTAAAATCACGCGCTGATAAAGATGAAGCAACAATTGCCAAACTAAATAATCTCATTGCGCAGCTACGAGGAAACATTTATCAGAGGGACCTTCTTGTACGTGACCTTGTCGATACTTTGCTGGAACAATTTACAAAATATAATACGAATCTTACTGCTGGAGAGGTACGTGAGATTAAATCAAAAATTAGAAATGAAAATCTGTTCTACAATATTAACCGCACAATATCCGATAATATAAATTTTATAAATGTTACACGCCTGCATGCCGATGACTTTTCATCATTAAAAAAACAGCATAATGATTTAAGCTTGGTCTGGAATCAGATAAGTCCAAAGTTGATTAAAGTATACGCTGGAGATAAGAAGAGAAATTCAGAAATATTAGTAATTGATTCTTTGTTGAACGAATGGGATGAAAATATTAATACAAATATATGGAATAGCGTATACGGTATTTTTAAGGAGAAAAATATTGAGTTGCATCCTTTTACTGATGGTAATCAGTTCGTGAATAGTATGGTTTCCTTTATTCAAAAGGAAATGCAAAACATCAACTTAAATGACCGTAGTGAAGGTGAACTGAAATATCATCTTTTTGCTGATAGTATATATTTCAAAATCCTTGAAAAGAACTGGTTACCGCTTTTAATCGGTAATAAAATGCTTACGAAAGAAGATAAGAATACAATAGACAGTAATCTGAAAAACTGGCAAAGTGAATTATCACCCACAAATCTTTATCTGCTATTTATGGTTGCTGGTGCTGTGTTAGTATTCTTCTCACTCTATTACTTTATTAAAAGATTTCAACTTAGGAGAAATATTTCCTTACATTCTAATTAATGAAGAGATATTCTGTCAGCATGCAGTAAAAACAACTGCATGATTTTACAAGTTTTCGCTGCATACAAAAACTTTTGTTCAGTATAATTTTTGGACGTCATAATACAAGAGGACTAAATGAGTGCACTAATTATAAATGCAACACATATTGAAACAGGTCAAATATTTAAGGGTTTAGATTTCAATTCCATATATGATGTTGTGTTTACAGTGAATTCTGCAAGAGAAGCTCAAATTATATTAGAATCAATAAAAATCGATATTATCATATTTTTCCTGGATACACCGGATAGCTGCTTCTTAAATATTTTATTTATGAAAGATGATCTTCCCAATAAACCTCAAGTAGTTGTTTGTACTAATCACAAGTGGCCTTACTATTTGAATAAATACGATCAATCGGCAATCGACATAATTTGTAAGCCCTTACCTGAAGAATTAGAAAATGCATTGCATTTGGATTCTATTAAATAAAAAAAAGGAGGCGTATATGAGAACCCGAAATATTTTTGCTAAATCTTTTGCCATTGCTTTAATTGTAATTGCTGCTACTAACTGCGAGGATCCATTTGATATAACTGAACCTCAGTCTTCTAATCAAAATCAGGCACAGTTATTTATGAAAATTGCTGAAGGCAGTGGTTCGCTAACTTCTTTTACACCGAATTACAATGAGAGTGAAGCTTTAGCAATGGCCGGTATATTAGGGAAAAATCTGTACCCAGTTCATATTCAACAAAAAATGACTCTCGTTGATAAAAATTTAATACTTGCAAAAGACAGCACTTCGGCTGTTGGCACCTTGGTGCAGAATTACGAAGGGAAATTAATTATTCAGGGATCTTTTCAACCGCCGACAATCGGGATTCGTACAAGAACTGATACAACAATTCAAAAAACATTTTCTACTACAATTACAAGACTTATACATTTCAAAAAAGTTGCAAATACTGGTAATGATACACTTGACTGGAAGGTAAATGCCATTTCACTCCCCTATGGAGGGACCGATGGAAATAATATCCAAATAGTAAAGCTTACCCTGACATCCCAGAATGGCACACCTGTTGAAATTACCGATCCAGGTCTCTTCTTATTCAAAATCGGCAAGGAAAAGAAACATGATAGAGATGATGAAGATGACGATAATGACGAATTTGAAGAGAACCATTTTAATTGGAAATACAATTGGAAAGATCTAAAAACATGGTATAAAAAGAATCAGAAGGTTAACCTCAGGATTGAAGTATTGAGTAATATATCAGATCCCGATTTCTTAACTGTTACATACGGTGCTATGATGAATGGAGTTCCCGGTAAAAAAGCAAAGTTCGATATAGTTTCAACTGTTCAGGATGGTTCATCGTTTAGAAAAGTTTATGAACTTAATTTCTATACAAACGCAAATGCTGTAAGAATGCATGCAGTAATAAATGCATATACAAGAAACTCTGTATATGATACGGAATCCGCTGTTGAATCAAAATCCTGGGGAATCCCTTACAGAGTTAAATGATAAATGTTCAAAAGTAGATTTCTAAAAAAGGAGAATTATTATGAAAATTATAAATAAACTTCCCATAATACAGCTCTTCGCTATTATTCTTACTTCTTCAATCATTTTTACTGCCTGTGAGAATGATGATAATCCGGTCGAATCCGGTGGCAGTACTGCAAAAGTAGCCGGTCGCATTTCATCAAACAACGGGACAGCGCCAGCACTTTATAAATCCAGTAATACTGAAACAACTTTCTCATCAATCCAAGGAGCCTCTGTAATCTTGGCGCGGGTTCAAGCTGATGGTTCATTAAAAACAGTTTCTACACAATCAGTGCAGACTGATGCAAATGGAAGGTTTTACCTTGAAACAAATCTTAATGGCGTAGAAAATCTAATCGTAGTTGCAACCCAGGGTAATGCAGAGTTAAAAGCAATTGTTTCCGCTAAAGTTCAAACAGGCAGTACTGTTTATTCACCACCGCTAACTATTGAATCAACAACTCAAAGCAATCTCTTCATAAAATTAGTCGCTCAAGGGAAAACGACTTTAATAGATGCTGCAGATCTTAAACTATTATTAAATAGTCAAGCGGCGATGTATCTAAAAGGAAATGCAACCGCTGAGACAGAATTTATTAAAGCCATGGAAGCACAATCACAAACCTATATCAAAGCTTCGGGTAATTCATATTTCGGATTAACGAACAGTCAATTACAAGCAATGATGCAAGCAAGAACAGAAGCAAAGGCAAAACTAGATGCAGCTTTATATAATTCTTCTGATTCTGAATTAGAAACTGAAAGTATTATTAATGATTATGAAACCTATGTATTTGCCAACAGTTCAATAAATTCATCAATATATGCAGAACTGTTAAGAATAGGTGCAACTACTTTTATTAATGCATCTGTAAATATGGATACCAATGCCAGATTAGCAGTTATGCAATCTTATTGTAAGCGGTATGCCTTTGTTCTTGGCGTTGCAATGAGGCATCAATTTCAGGCGGCCGGGGCATCTGATACACAGGTAAACGCTGTCGTATCAGCCGGTGCTTCATTATACAACTCGCTCAAAGCATCCGTGAGTTACGAGCAAATGGTAAATGCATTTAATCAATACCGTTTAGCAATTAAATCTCAATTAAAACTAGTATTATCTGCTCATGCCGCTGCGATTGAAACAATCGACTCAAGCATAAATGGAACCATATCCGCAAAAACAATTCTCAGTACTTCAATTGTCGGATCAATCTCGCTGGACTTATTAATTAATGCATACGTTACTTTCTTTAATTCCGTGAAGTCTACTACCCAAGCGGCACTTGTAGGTGCTACAACAGCACAGATAAATGCTGCTTCCCAAATAATGATTTTGTCAAACATGAACTAATTAATTGAAAAGGAACCGTTAATCCCGGGTCCTTTTTTTAATAACAAATAGTTTGCCCAGTATTATTAAAAATAGCATAAAGGTAAAAATATTTTTCTTCTTGCATACCGAATACTCCGAGAGAGGATAAGCCATTATGGTTTATCCTCTTTTATAGAATAGCTAACAATTTGAGGCGAAAGATGAAATCATTCATAAATATTGCATTAATAAGTTATCTGATCTTTGATCTTTCAATTACATATGCTCAGAATAGAAAATTTGGTATTGGCTTTATTGTCGGTGAACCTACAGGAATAAGTTCAAAATATTGGACGTCGAATGCAAATGCTTTGGCATTCGGATTGGGCTGGTCTATTGATGATTATCGAATCTATGGTTACAATCCCGACTATCATAATGCTAGTAGATTACAACTCCATGTTGATTATCTGTGGCATTCTTTTAGAGCTATAAAATCCAATGGGGAATTCCCACTCTTTTATGGTCTCGGCGGAAGAATTAACTCAGGACCTGCTTACAGTGCCAGCTTTGGAGTGCGCGGAATATTTGGAATTGCCTGGAGTCCACGGTCAGCACCAATTGATGTTTATTTCGAAGCGGTTCCGACACTTTTCCTTATTACATCAACTGGATTCGGAATTGATGCTGCACTTGGTGCTAGATATTATTTCTGAAACCGGTGAAATTACATGTATGAAATCTATATTCATTTTAATACAATTATTATTTATGCTGATGTTTATTTCGTGCGGCGTCAGTTCCTCAATTTATAATATCAACGGAGGTTTTGAGGAAAGTAGTTATAATCTCACTATGCCTGACGGATGGATCTCTAATAAACCTAATTATGGATATGGAAATACAGAATTAAAAATTGATAATACTATTTCCCATTCGGGCAATAATTCAATAATGATTTTTATCGACGGAAAACACTCCAATAAAAAATATCTTTTTAAATGGATCCGGAGAATTGACGGCCTTAAAGAGAATAGTATTTATCAACTCGAAGCATGGATTAAAACTAAGAATGTTAAAATTACTCCATATCTGGAAATAAATTGTTGGAGTAAAAATATACTAGTGGGTAATATATCATCAGATGCTAAATTTTCATTTTCAGGCTCAATTAACTGGCGACCTCTGGAAATTATATTTAAGATCCCTGCCGGTACAGATAAAATAATTTTATCAGCTTCAATGATTAGTTATAAAAATGGAGGCGCTCAAGCATGGTTTGACGACATTAGTATAAAAGAAATTAAAGAAAATCCAAGGTACTAACCGGCAATGTATCAGGATAAGTTTGGATCATTAGAATCATCAACCACTGATTGATAGGGCTTGGCTATTTTAACCGAAATATTTGTTAACTCAATGGTCTAAATTACTTCCCCCAATAGAGCTAAATGTATTAATTAAAAAAATTGTTCTTCACAAAATAATATTTGGTCCCGACTTCAACAGATATTAATAAATCGTCGGGCTCAAAAACCATTATGTTCACAAAAGATTATAAAAAGATTTTGCCTCATTCCGTTTGACACTTCATTCAGCAAAAACTTTTTAGGTTTAGGTTCACCTGTCTACCGTCTCATATTATTGTTTTCTTCATGTCACAAATAATTTCAATTATTAACTTAACTTCGTTTAAGAAAATTCTTATTATCCTGTAAACAAATATGGGGTGTTAATAAATGGACATATTAAATGAATTACTCAATCTTCCTGTTTATGCTGATGAAAAACGGGATGATGGTGGCGGTCCCGAACCAGGAGATTGGATGAGTGTTAAGACATACAATAGTGCTGAGGAAGCTGCCGAAGCAGTCCAGTTTTTCTTAAATAATAATCGTTTCCAACTAATGCTGCCGATTGGTGCAAGGATTGAATTTCATAATAAAGTTGGCGTCGGTAGCGATATTATCTATTTCTATAGTGTTTCCGAAAATCAATGGCAAAAACATTTATACTGCTATTCAGATTAGGATAAATAACTAATATCATTCTATAAACTTTCATCCACGGCAATTCTTATTAAATGATAATATTCAAATGCGCATCCGATTATTGATAGATCTTATTTTTTCCACAAAGTTTCAAAATATTTTTTTATTTCAGCATTTTATGTATTTCTATATAAGAAAGGAATTCTTTCCCTAATTCTCTCCTAATCATTTATCAGAACTTTTATTATTGTTGCGTCAGATTTGTTGCTTATAATATTCAGTAAACTCTCTGCATTTAAATCATGTATTGATTCATCAGTATTTGCTAATGCTTCCTTATCATAATATCTTGAGATGATAGCAATTTACGTTTGACACTTCATTCAGCAAAGACTTTTTAGGTATAGGTTCGCCTGCATGCTTACTAAAGATTACCAGGTCATTCTTGAAACAACCCACATTCATGTAGAATATCAGCCATTATATCAGCAATAGGTCCTGAGTTTTTCGAAGAATAACATATATACAAAATCTAACTCCTCTTGGTTCATAATTAATAATATAATTGTACAAGGTATCGCATATATTATTTGATTGAATTGATTTTTCTAATTTTCTATTTTTTATCCAAGCTAATCTCAAATGCCATGTTAATTAAATAAGAAAATGGTTAATGGATTTAGCAGCCCCAGTTTTATTATAGTTAAAGAGGAAGAATGGGACACATTTCTGAAATCTCTCAAGTAGTTATACATCACTGAATATTTGCTGCAATAATAAAATTCCTTTCCAGTCTATTATTCAAAGAATGATTTATTCTGTTTTCTCATAATCTCAAGTATCTTAAGGAGGGTCTCTTTATGAGAACAAAATTCTTCCTTTTTGCTTTTATATTTCTATTACTACAACTTCATTTTACGCTTGCTCAGGAAAAAAAACAGGTTGTTTTAAAAGCTCAGCTATGGCCTTACAGTTCACTTTGTGATTTCCCGGAAACTGAAAACCAACCAGGTGCCATTTCCTATAATAATGTAAGTATAAGTGTTAGAGGCTGCGAGGACCTTCAACAAGAATTAGGTAAACCTTCAGCAGTCAGGCTTACTGTTATTAATTTAAGCGATTCTGAAATTGAATGCCCATTCAATGGTTTAAAGAGTGTTTTTGTAAAAATGAAAAATGGTAAAGTTGCTACGTCTATTGCGATGCGGTACAAACAGAAAAATCCAGTCGGTTCTGGTTATTATTATAGTTTTGCAAACAAAGTCGATGGGGAAATGAAGTTTATTATTGATCCGCATAAAAGCTGCGATGTGATATTTCTATTCCCTAAAGCATCAGCAGGGGATCAAATTAATATTGAAGGATTTGCTTCTGGTAAAATAACTGATTAAATGGATCCACTTTTGGATGGATAATTCAAAATATTAATAAGATTCAATATGGGTGAAACACAATCACATGATTAATTTACTTGTGGTTCTGTTCTAAATAATTATAAGTATTTCTGAATTTATTTTTAAGATTGTGCGGAGGAAATATGGTTCAGTCAAAACCTCTAACTCTTCAAGAAGCCCTTATTTTTGTAGAAAAGACAGCTAAAAGTTCTGCGGGCGGAAAAATTCCTCCAATTATGCCCTATGTTAGTCAGGTATTAATGCGCACAGGCATTCCTGTTTTATCAAATCCTTTCACTACTGAAGTTGCGCTTTTTTCTTCCCTCATTATGTCCCTTGTTTATCATAACCAATGCAATGCCTTAATTCTAACAGATACAAAAGAACAGGCAGATTTATTTTTTTCAAAATCTCTTTTCTCAAATAATGGACCTGTAGGATCTGAATTCGCAAAGCTCTGTGGAAAATCTCTTAAACTGCTTTACAATAATTCGGCTATTCCGCAGGAAATTGAATCCTCGCTTCACGATTTTAATGTCACTCCAGTTATGGATCTATCTACTCTGAAATCTTTGGATAATTTAATTCAATCCGAAAATACTTTACGCACTCAAACGGATAAAAAATCTTTTATTTCCAAACTCTTATTCAAGTCTCCTCAATTACCTCCGCCAAGTACTCTTAAAAAAGGGCTTGATAAACTTAATTGTTCAGTTAAAGTTTTCAGTGACAAAGTCTCACTCGATGGGGGAGTTGGGTCTTCCTTTTTAATCTATTCGACTATGTATTGAGTTGTATCAAGCCAAAATTCTATTGCAATAATTCATGCAGTCCATATTCTTTTCTCAATCTCCTCAATGATTTCTAGTAATCCTTATACTGAATCCAATATTATTGAGTTTCATAAGTAAGCTGATGTAATTTGTCACTTGTGTTAGTTTGTTATAAACCAGTCACTATAAACATTACTAACACTATTTATTATTTAATTAATACAAGATATCCTTAATTAAATTTGTTGCAACAAAATTTGACATTAGTTATGTTTGAATAAATTTTACATACTTCAATTGTCTTTTGTCGTTTCATCGAGGCCGTAATGTTTTGTAGCGTCTTGTTTCGATTGAAATTCTTTTTAATTTTTTTTATTTACATTGCTATTAATGCTCAGCAGGCTCCGCTACTTGTTGAGAGCACAAATCCTTCCGCCACTGGCAATCACATCGTTGATTTCGATTTAACCGGTAATCTTGTTATCAATTTTAATAAGAACTTGAATACCGGCAATATATCATCATCTGTTTTTAAATTGACTCTGTTGGATGGTTCTAATTTAGATTATACTCTAAACTATTATAATGAATCATTGCCATTCAATAAGGCGAGGGTAGTCATTACTCCTTTATCCAATTTAGCACCCGGTACCATATATCTTCTTGAAATCTCAGATCAGCTTAGAGCAAATGACGGTTCCGCTTTTGATGGGAATAATGATGGCAATCCGGGCGGCAGCTATTATTTAGTTATTCAATCCCTTATTACTGATGGCGTTATTGCGTCTATTGAATCTAAACTTAATGAAATTGCTGGTTCTTTTACAGATGATACTAGAATTACTAATTCAAAATATGACTTTTGGGATTATGCAAAATCTATTCGCAATGATTTATTAAGTCAAAAAGAGTTATTAAAAAATCAAATAATTTCTGAAGGCATTAATTCTCCGGCTATTACCAATGATGTGCCTGATGGTAATTTGGACTACAAAATCGGAAGTAATATCTATCACATTAAAAATTATTCTTTCAAAAATAATTCGAATCAGACCATTACTTATAAATTGGTTCTTGATCAAAATGGTAATGTAATCTCTGATGTTGAAACAATATTTAAGGTACTTCTTACGTATCAGAGTAGAAATGACCGGTATGACAGAGAAAATATTGAAACTCATATTAGTGCTTTAAATGATATAAATAACCGTCTTTTAATAAGTGAAGGTCTTGTCATAGTTCGTGATGCGGCTGTTAATGCTGCTATCTCTCCTATGTTTGGCAGAAATTCCCTTGTGGGCTTTTTTGAAGGTATAGTAAATCAATTTGCCGACCAGGACAAAATATTATTTGCCTTGCTCAATTCTTATCTGCATCATTTTGATAATTCATTGAAAGCGGATTATAATCTGGCTCTTTCTAAAGCCTCGGTTCAAAGTTATCCAAGATTGAATTATGCTGATTTAAGTCTGTATCTCTATTCTCAGCATATATTATTCGAAGAGTTTAACAATTTCGCCATTCTTCTCGGTAATATCGATGAATCAAGAGGTGACTTAAAAGCACAGATTATTGATGTTGTGAAAAATTCCATTAACTCAATGATTAATTATTCTGTTTCTAATGGGATCTATATTTCCGAAACTGCGAAAATAATTTTTGATCTCATTGAAGGTGGCCTCACTATAAATGATTGGTTTAATCAGGTCGATATTCTGAATAATTATAATGAACAGATCCTTACATTAAAAGAATCACTCAAAACAAAGTGGATTAATACTTCTCCAATAGTTGCCTCTTTATTAGCATCTGAGCTTAACAGTGGTCAATATGGTTTTATAAAGATATTAAGTCCAAATGGCGGTGAAAAATTATACGCTGGTAGCTCATTTGCAATATCATGGTCAAGTGTAAATGTTTCTAATGTTAAGATTGAATATTCTATTAATGGCGGGTCATCCTGGATCTCCCCTCCAATTGCAAATTCAATTTCATCAAGTTCTGGTATACTAAATTGGACCGTCCCTCAGATTGAATCCGCAAATTGTAAAATTAGAATTATTAGCACTGCCAACTCTCAGATCTTTGATCTTTCTGATCAGGTCTTTTCTATTAGTTCTTCCGCCATCTCATTGTCTCTCAATAATATCGACTTTGGTCAGCAGCTTGTAAATACTGAATCTCAGGTAAAATCATATACTCTTAATGCTGAAAATCTTTCTTCCGATCTTACGCTGACTTCTACTTCGGGCTTCTGGATCAAAACTTCTCTTTCTGATTCATGGAAAAGCACACTTACTTTAGCTCAAGTAAATGGTAAAATTAATTCAACTGTAGTCTTTGTCCAGTTTCAACCTTATGAAGTAAGGAATTTTAACGGCGCAATCAAACATTCTGTTTCTAATTCGCCTGACGTGGATTTACTATTAACTGGTATCGGTGCGCCACCGCCTGTCCCTTTTATTACTGTTTCTACAAATTCTCTTATAGATTTTGGTGAAGTTGATCTTGGTTCTTCTCGTGTAATGAGTTTTAAAGTTTCAGCCGGTAATTTGATAACTAATGTTACAGTTAACAATTCTAATGCTCCTGGTTTTCTAATCTCTGATTCTTTTAACGGGCCATTCAGCGATAAAGCAATCATTAGAAGAAATGAAGCTGATAATTCCGTTAATAGTGCGGATGTATTTGTTAAAATTTCTCCGGATGTTGAAAAGAAATATCAAGGCTATCTTGTAGTACGTAGTACGGATGTCAATCCCATAAGAATTGATGTTTCTGCTACTGGTGTAATTCATTATATTGTTTCTACTGCATATATTGGAGATCAGGGATTTACTTTCGGTTCCGGTTCTTTTATTAATGGTTCAAATGTTAGTGTACTAGCACTTCCTGAATGCGGATTTATGTTTACTGGCTGGTCGGTTAATGGTCCGCTGAATGGTGGGGGACAGCTTGTTTCTTCCGATCAACTATATACATTTAAAATTGGTTCTAACTTACAATTGTTTGCTAATTTTACCTGGGGTAATTCATCACCTGACTATAATATTACTGTTTCTGCCAACCAGTCTACTGGCGGCAGTGTAACCGGCGGTGGTAATTTTAACTCCTGTGATCTTATTGCAGTCACCGCAACTCCTAATTCCGGATATTATTTTGCCGGCTGGAATCAAAGCGGTATTAATGTTTCTTCAAGTCCAAATTATTCTTTCCATGTTACCAGTGATCGATCCCTTGTCGCAAATTTTTTGCCTATTCCCCCTGGCTATTGCTCTGTTGAAGTTGTCTCAGATCCGGAAATTGGTGCAAATACATTCGGCTCCGGACTTTATAAACAAAACTCTAGAGCATGGATTAATGCTGACATTAATGATGGTTATTCTTTTGTTAATTGGTCTGAATACGGAAACTTAATTAGCTCCTCTCAAGGATTCTATTTCATTATCGACCGAAATAGAAAATTTACCATCAATCTAGATTTAAAAAAATATAATATCACTGTAGCTGCAAGTCCTTCAAATGGCGGTATTGTTAGTGGAGCTGGGGAATACTCGCATGGTGAAAAACTTAACCTTGCTGCTTTTCCCAGCCAGGATTTTAAATTTCATCACTGGAATATTAATTCTGGCCAGAACTCATATTATTGGGGTTCCCGTTATAATCAAAAAGCAAATTCGAATATTTCTGCTGAAGCAATCTTTTCTAAATCTCATTCCATCCAATTAATTTCACCTAATAGCGGTGATTATATTGAACCGGGAAAACCTTATACCATTAAATGGAAATTTGCTGCCTTGCCGTTAGTTAAAATTGATTTTTCATCTGATAATGGAAATACATGGAATAATATCACACAACAAACTCCTTCCTGGAATAGTACTACTGATTTTATTGGTACTTTTGAATGGCTTGTTCCAAACCTTACTTCCAATACTTGTAAAATAAGAATTGCTGCTCAAGATGTCTTTGAAGAGGATTATCCAATTCATTCCTTATGCGAGATTTTACCAGGTACCTTCAGCATTGGTGTTGCGCCGGTTCTCTTTACGTTGAATACTATGTCTTCTCCTGAAGGGGCCGGAGATATAATTGGATATGGAGATTATAGTTCCGGAACGCATGTTACTCTTTCTGCTACTCCGGTAAGAGGCTATATATTTAAAAATTGGACTGAAAATGGTGTTATTCTTTCCTCCAGCAGTTCTTTTTCGCTTGCATTAGATCGTAATAGAACAATTATTGCGAATTTTGATGAATCCCCTGTAAAATATACAATTAATGTTTCTGCTACTCCGCCAGATTTGGGTCAGGTCTCAGGTGGTGGTGTATTCTCTGAATGGAAAAATATTGAAGTAACAGCAGTTCCTAATCCCGGCTATAAGTTTTTATTCTGGCGGAATAAAATTAATAACAATTATGCGTTCGGTTCTTATAATTCAAAATATACTTTCCCTGTTGATGATAACAAGGAATTGATAGCTCAATTCGGTTTTGGTGTGAATTCAATTTCCAGTCCTGTTAAAGATTCTTTCCTAAAAAGCGGACTTATCCATACCATAAAATGGTCAGGATTAGCTTTTTGTAATTCCGTAAATATTGATTACTCATCGGATGATGGTTTAACCTGGATAAATATTGTTAAGAATTATCCCGCCTATGTGCCTAATACTGATTATCAAGGCTCATATGAATGGACTGTACCATCTATTAACTCTACTAAATGCAAGGTTAGAGTTGTTTCTACTCAGATTTCTGAGGAAGATTATCCTATTCATGCGTTTCATTTATTATTAAACGGAAATTTCGCCATAGGCGAAAATTATCCTCCGCCAAAAGTCTCTCTTATACTTAAGTCTAATTCTGCTTCCTTTGGGTCAACTAATGGTGCTGGCACTTACGATTCCGGAAGTTCTGTTACTATTACTGCCTTGCCTAATGAAGGCTATGTTTTCATTAACTGGACAGAATATGGAAATATTGTATCTGAAAATTCCTCTTTTACATTTATTGCTAATGGTGATAGGAATCTTACTGCTAATTTCGAAAAGATCAGTATCACTCTCATAACTCCCAACGGAGGTGAAACCTGGGAAACTAATACAATTCAAAAAATTAAATGGACCAGCATAGGTGTTTCACTCGTAAACCTGGATTATTCTAATACTCCTCATTCAGCTTCACCTGTCTGGTATCCAATTGCTTCTAATGTTGATGCAAAACTTGGTGAATATGAATGGACAATACCTAATACGCCAGCCCCTAATTATCATGTTAGAATTAGCCAGGTTCCTTCTGGGATCCCTTCCTCTATGAGCAGTGAGGACTTCCAGATATTCAATACAAAATTCACCTATCTTTTCCCCGGCGGGGGAGAAGTGTTACAGGGTGATTCTGATCTCGAAATTAAATGGGATTATTATGGTCCCTCACAGAATGTATACATTGCTTTTGGAGATCTTAATACTAATACTCAAGGTCTAATTGTCGGGCCTATCCCAACCTCTACTAAGAAGATTTTGTGGAAGGTTCCGGCTATCAATTCAAATAATTTTAGAATACAGATATTTGACCTTCATAATCAGGCTCACCGTATTTCTGATCCAATATCCGTGGTTTATCCACCTCAACAGTCTCTATCTTTATTGTCTCCTTCCGCTTCATCTGAATTTAATTCTGGTGAAATATTGAATATTAATTGGTCAAGTGATAATATCGATTTAATTAGGATTGAGTATTCTACAGATGGCGGAATTTCCTGGAATCTAATAACTGATAATATCACTGGTGCTCAAGGTTCGTATCTTTGGACAATTCCCCAAACTAATTCTTCAAATTGTAAAATCCGCCTTTCAGATGCTTCCGATTCTAATCCGTTTACAATTAGTCCGGCATTCTCTTTAAGTTCTTTACTCAATATCTCTCTTCAAAGTTCTCCTGCTGATTGTGGTACGCTTAGTGGAAGCGGTAAATTCTCACCTGGAAGTACTGTTACTATAAATGCAGCCCCTCTATCAGGATTTGTCTTTGCAAATTGGACAGAGAATGGAGTTGTTATTAGCAATAACTCAAGTTTTTCATTTCAAATAGATAAAGATAGAAATATTGTTGCCAATTTCACTCAAGCTAATAATAAATTTACTGTTGACCCACTCTATGTTGATGTCAGTATCGGTAGCGGAACTGCGGTTGCTACGTTTAACATCAATGTTGAAAGTAATCTTATTGTAAATTGGCGTTCAATAATTGTTCAGGGGTCTGAATGGTGCACAATTACTAAAGGAAGTTCAGGTAAAAATACCGCACAGCTTAAAGTGAAATATCAGAAAGATACAGATCTTCCCAGGACTGCTATTGTTCGGATATTTGTTGATGGTGAACCTGATATTTTTTCTGAAGTTGAGATTAGACAAAAAATTCCTCCGTCAAAATATTTATTGAACGTTAACAATGAGAATCCTGAAAAAAACTCCCCTGTAACCATAACTGCTCAATTGGTAGACAAAAATAATAATCCATATCCGCAGAATGGTAAAATTCTCAATTGGTCATCTACTCAAGGTGGAGCATTTCTAAATCAAACTACAATTACTGATGAAAATGGTTTTTCATCAAATATTTTTACTGTAAGCACCGTTAGTGGTACAAAACATTCCATAAACGTCACAGATAATTCTATTCCAAAGACATTAATAGGAAAGAGTCCTTTCATTACTGTTGCTCAAGGCATTCCTGCAAAGTATAATCTCACCGCTGCCAACTATAATCCGCTAAAATCAAAAACTGTTAAAATTACAGCTGTATTATCCACTGTTGACAATGATCCTATTAAAATCAAAAATAAAGTTCTTACATGGTCATGTGACAATGGCGGTGTTTTTAATAATCTTACAACTATTACAAATAATAATGGCCTTTCAACAAATATTCTAAAAGTTAGTGGTATACCTAACACTGTTCATAGAGTTACTGTAACTGATAATTCATCACCTGCACTCGTAGGTCAATGTCCTGAAATCACTGTTAATGCAATCTTAAAAGTAGAGATGGAAGACTATTCCTCTGAATCAGAATCTGTTGATTTTCAGGACGATTATAATTCAATTCCTTCGGATTTCAATCTCGATCAGAATTATCCGAATCCTTTCAATCCTGTTACTTCCATAAGATATGCTCTTCCTTTTGAATCTAAAATCAAGATTATGATTATCAACATCCTAGGTGAGTTTATAATAACCTTGGTGGACGAATTAAAACCTGCAGGTACTTACACTGTAAATTGGGATGCACGTAACTTCCCATCCGGAGTCTATTTTTATAGAATAGAGGCTTTACTAAGCGACGGAAGTAAACCCTTTACTCAGGTAAGGAAAATGATTCTAATGAAATAGTTCTTTGTTTTAATATGCATGATGCGTTTTCTTACTATAAAATTGGGAGAGTAATTTAATCAAACGTGAATTTTACTATTGCAAAAACTATTGCAGGAATTGTAAGTTATTTTATTTAAACATTTTAAGAAGCGCTTTTCCTTGACTCTTAATCAGCAGGTCGCCGGTTCGAATCCGGCTGAGTGCACAAACCAAGCCCGGATATTAACCGATCCGGGCTTTTTTGTTTTGTGTGTTCTTTACCCTATCGGTTGTTATGTTTGCCGGATTATTCGCTTATAAATTTTTATATTGATTGCGGCTGATTATTAAAAATCCGGGAAGGTGGGTTATGAAATTTTTATTTTGCTGTTACCCTATTTTAAGAATAACTCTATTAATAATCATGATCTTGATCTTGATTTCAATGCCATCCATTGCCCAGCAGAAGATAGAAGGAATATTCTACCTTGATGGGCAGCCGGTTTCAATTACAGTTATTGATGGGAAAATAGATCAGATAGATAGAAATGTTGAATTGAATGAAGATAGCAGGAAAGTATTCATAGCGCCCGGACTGATAGATAATCAGGTTAACGGAATAAACGGTGTTTCATTCTCTTTCGGTCAATCAGAGCTTAACGTTCAAGGTGTACTTGAAGCTACGAAAGTACTCTGGCAAAGAGGTGTAACAACATATCTCCCGACTCTTACAACTAACAGTCATGAACTGCTTCTTAAAAATCTTTCCATATTGGAATCCGCGAGAAAAGATGAATCGTCTCTCGGATCAATTGCAGGGTATCATCTTGAAGGCCCTTATATCTCGCCGGCGGATGGTTACAGAGGAGCGCATTCGATTAATTTTGTGCGGAAGCCCGACTGGAATGAATTTATGGAATATTACAGAACGGCAGGGAAGAGAATTTTGACGGTTACGGTTGCGCCGGAGATTGAAGGCGCGATTGAATTTATAAAGAAGTGCAGTGAGCTCGGGATTGTAGTTGCCCTGGGCCATCATAACGCAACAACCGGTATAATAAACCGTGCTGTTGAATACGGCGCAAAAATTTCCACTCATCTCGGAAATGCGATGAGTAACACAATCAACAGGCACGTTAATCCTCTCTGGCCACAGTTGTCGAATGACGGACTTATGATCAGCATAATATGCGACGGATTCCATCTGCTTCCGGAACAGATCCGAGTTTTCTACAAAGTAAAGGGTGCGGAAAGAACCATCATAACCTCCGATGTAACAATGTACGCCAACCTGACTCCCGGAGTCTATAAGAATATTGACGGTGAGGATATTGAGTTAAGCAGCGACGGCAGAATATTCTATCCCGCCCAGAATAATCTGGCGGGCTCGGCCTCTACTATTGATAAGGGTGTGGGTCATATTATGAAGGTTACCGGATGTTCACTTTCAGATGCTATTAAAATGGCAAGCACAAACCCCGCACAACTCTATGGACTAAATGATCGCGGCAAAATTGAAACCGGAAAACGTGCCGATATTATTCTTTTTACAATAGAAGATTACCGGATGAAGATTCTGAAAACGATTGTAAACGGAAAAGTTGTTTACGAGGCATCTGAATAGTGAATGCCCGTAAAGTCGTTGGATGTTTTATAAAACGCTTTTTTCAGCGTAATGATTTTCTGTCAGCCGATAAAGGATCTTTCACAGTTTCTCCGCTGTTCAGCTTTCCGTTTATCGCATCCATCCTGAAGCTTTTGCTTGCATCGTAATACTTGTCTGTTAAATCGATATCCGAGATTAGTACTTCAGGAACGTTCAAAGAAGATTTGTTCTTGATTAATCCGTCCGGCGTAATAAAATGGCAGGGCCAGCTTTGAGGCGAAGAGGAGTTTGTAAGAGACATATAGAAAAAATTTACTCCAGCGTAAGCCTGTGCAGTAATAGGCATTATAACAGGGTGAATGCTTCCTTTACCCTGTCTGGCATTGTGAAATGATTGGAAAATAAGATCAACTCCAAGTTTCTTATACTCCCTGTAAAGTTCGGGGAAACGCAGGTCGAAACAGATTAGAAGCCCGCATTTAACACCGTTAATTTCGAATGTTACAAAGTGATCTCCCGGTGTAAAAAACTTGAGATCTCCGTCCGTGCAAAACCGTTTATCGTAACGGTCTATTAACTCGCCTGTAGAACTTATAAGATAGAGACTGTTGTGCGGCTTATTGTTTCCGCTCAGTCTGTGGATTGAACCGAGTAAAACAGTCAGCTTGAATTTCTTTGCGAGAGTCATAACCGAATCGGTAGCGCGGTAGAGCTCATCCCAGTTAAAGTTCTCATAAGAATCCAGATCAACACCCGCATAACCGGATAGAGCGCACTCGGGAAAGTGAATTATATCCGCTTTTTTTAATTTTGCCTCGATCATCTGCTTTTCAATCCATTGGAGATTTTCGGAAATATTGGGTGAAACGGGAAACTGACACGACGCAATACGAAGCTTACCGGTGTTCAAGTCGTTTAATTTATTCTGGGCTTCCGATTCATATGTTATCAAAGAAAGTATAAATAAGAATAATATGGCGTATGAGAATGAAGTCTTCATGAGAAAGTCCGTTCAAGTTTTTTATGACATGAATTTAATATAAGAAATGATAAAAAACATAAGAAGGTGTTCTAAAAAGAAAACGGCGGAATTGAATCCGCCGGCTTTAATTTATTCCTAATTTTTACAGCGGTGACTTTCTCCGGGAGTTTTATCGCAATGCCCTCCTCCGCAGCATGCTGAATTGCCTTTTTTATATTTGGAAAAGTGGAGAGCCAAACCCATTCCGGAGAATGCTATAATAAAAAGTATCGTTACAATTATTAACTGTGGCATATTAACCTTTCTTACTTTTCAAATAATTCAATGAATCCGGGTGATTTAATTTCTTCAAATCCGTTACCTTTCTTAACAATCATATAAACAGGGAGTTCCATATCAACGGCAAATTTGTATCCTCTTTCCGGACCCATAACGAAAATTCCGGTTGCTAGTCCATCCGCGCGCAAGCATGTTGCATCGAATACGGTAACCGAGGCAAGCTTATGTGTTATCGGCCGGCCGGTAACGGGGTCGATTGTATGGGAATAACGAATTCCGTTCTCCTCAAAATAATTCCAGTAATCGCCCGACGTAGCCATTGCCATTTCGTTTAAGGGAACAACCCGGTTTAATTCTCCCGATTGATTTGGTGTAGAGATCCCGATTTTCCAAGCTTCGTTTTTGTTGTTTAATCCCGAAACACGAACTTCTCCGCCGATCTCCACCATTATATTTGTATAGCCGAGGTCTTTTAAGAGTTCAACAACTTTATCAACTCCGAAACCTTTTGCCGTAGCCGAAAGGTCAACTTTTAATCCATTAATATTTTTTCTTACTGAAGGAGTATTTAAATTAACTTCAACCTTATCAAGCCCAATCAGTTTCATACTGGAGGAGATCTCCTCATCTGTCGGTATTTTTCGCGGCCTTTGATCGGGCCCGAATCCCCAGATATTCACTAGCGGCCCAACTGTTATATCAAGACTGCCGCCGGTTAATTTCCCGAGTCGGATAGATTCGTCAAGAACAAACGCAAAGTCGTTTGAAATATTAAACCACTCAGAACCAGTGTATTGATTAAACCGTGAGATTTCAGATTCAGGTATGTAAGTAGACATCTGATTATTTACTTCAACCAGGACCGAATCGATTTTTTTCTTTAGAGCATCAGGATTTATATCGGGTGAATTACCCCCGGCGACAATTTTAACAGAATAAGTTGTACCCATAGTTGACCCGGTTATAGAGATAAGATTATCTGTCCCGGCATCTCCGCAGGAAGACAAAAGAAGAAGGGAGATAACAATGAAAAACTTTATCATCTCCCTGCAATTGATATTTCTAATGACTGTTGTAATTCTAAACTCCTGATTAAATAGATTAACCGCCGAAATCATCGAGCAGAATATTTTCGGGCTCTATACCAAGATTATGCAGGAGATTCAGAACAGCCGAGTTCATCATCGGCGGACCGCAGATATAGTATTCACAATCCTCCGGAGCCGGATGATTCTTAAGGTAATTATCGTACAGAACCTGATGAATGAATCCAACGTAGCCAGTCCAGTTATCCTCCGGAAGAGGCTCGGATAAAGCCACATTCCATGTGAAGTTTTTATGTTCTGCTGTAAGCTTATCAAAATCCTCTTTATAGAAAATTTCTCTCACACTTCTTGCGCCGTACCAGTAAGTCATTTTGCGAGTTGAATCCAATCTTAACAATTGATCGAAGATGTGAGAGCGCATCGGGGCCATTCCGGCGCCGCCTCCGATAAATACCATCTCGTTATTAGTCTTTTTCGCGAAGAATTCTCCGTATGGTCCGGAGATGGTTACTTTATCGCCCGGTTTGAGCGCAAAAATATAAGAGGACATTTTCCCCGGAGGTAAACCTGGAGGATTAGCCGGAGGAGTTGCAACTCTTACGTTGAGCATGATCTTTCCGACTTCGAGAGGGAAGTTGGCCATCGAATAAGCCCGCACAATCGGTTCTGTAACTTTCGATTTGTATTGCCATACGTTATACTTATCCCATGCGTCCCTGTACTCTTCTTCTATAATGAAGTCTTTACTGAAGTCGAGTTCGTGAGGAGGCGCTTCGATCTGAATATATCCTCCTGCGCGGAAATCCACATTCTCACCTTCGGGCAGTTTTAATACAAGTTCTTTTATAAAAGTAGCAACGTTGCGGTTTGAGACTACCGTGCATTCCCATTTCTTAATGTCGAAAACTTCTGCCGGGACTTCTATTCTAAGATTATTTTTTACCGGAACCTGGCAGCTTAACCGGTAATGTTCGCGTATCTGTTTTCTGTTCAATTTTGATTTTTCTGTTGGAAGAACGTCGCCGGCTCCATCAGTAACAATGCATTTGCATTCGCCGCAGGTACCGCCCCCTCCGCAAGCCGATGGAAGGTAAATTCTGTTGTCGGCCAGTACATTCAGAAGCTTGCCTCCGATAGGAACTGTAATTGATTTTTCCTGATCGTCGTTAATATTAATCTTTACATTACCTGATGCAACAAGTTTCGATTTTGCAAATAAAATCAGTCCAACAAGGGCCAACACAATCAGTGTGAACATTACAACGCCGATAAATATTATGTTGATTCCGTCCATAGTAAGTAATCCTTATAATTGAATACCAGAAAAAAGCATGAATGCAATAGCCATTAATCCTACAGTAATAAACGTAATTCCAAGACCTCTAAGACCTTCGGGAACATTGCTGTATTTCATTTTTTCGCGTATACCGGCAAGGGCAATTACTGCAATTGCGAACCCCGCTCCGGACCCAACGCCGTAAACAACGCTTTCCGGGAAAGTATAATCGCGTTCAACCATAAATAGAGTTCCGCCGAGTATAGCGCAGTTTACAGTAATGAGGGGGAGGAATATTCCGAGCGCGTTGTAAAGCTTGGGAACGAATTTATCCAGCACCATCTCGAGAATCTGAACCATTGCAGCAATTACACCGATATATGTAATCAATCCGAGAAACGTTAAATCCAAATCGCCCAAACCGAGTGCTTTAAGCGCTCCTTCTCTTATAACATAATTATACAGAAGGTTGTTAACCGGCAGTGTAATGGCTTGAACTACGACAACGGCAATTCCAAGTCCAACTGCACTTTCGACTCTCTTAGAAATAGCAACAAATGTACACATGCCGAGGAAAAAGGCGAGCGCCATATTTTCTATAAAGACCGATTTAATAAACAGACTTAAATAATGTTCAAACATTGCTATGCCTCCTCAACTTGTGAAGGTTTCCAGGTTCGTATTGCCCAGATGAGCAGACCTATAATAATAAATGCGCTGGGGGAGAGGAGGAATAATCCGTTCGGATTATACCAGCCGCCTTCCGTGTTAAGCTGAAAGATTGTGTATCCGAGCAGCTTACCTGAACCGATAAGTTCACGGAAAAATCCGACGAATAAAAGGACGAATGAATAGCCGAGGCCGTTTCCAATTCCATCCAGAAAACTTCTTCCCGGAGGGTTCTGAAGCGCAAATGCTTCGGCTCTTCCCATTATAATACAGTTGGTAATTATCAACCCCACATAAACTGAAAGCTGCTTGCTTATATCGTACAGAAACGCTTTTATTATCTGGTCGGCTATAATAACCAGCGAAGCAATAATTGTCATCTCAACTATTATTCTGATGCTTCCCGGAATATGTTTTCTGATAAGACTAACCGAAAAATTTGAAATAGCCGTTACAAAAGTCACGGCAAGAGACATAACAATTGAGGTTTCCAGTTTTGATGTAACCGCAAGCGCAGAACAGATTCCGAGAATCTGCAATGCGATCGGATTGTTATTAAAAATAGGGTCGAGCAGTATCTCTTTATATCTCTTCATGGGAGCCACCTTCTCTAACTTTTTTGAGGAAAGCACTGTAGCCGTTTTCACCGAGCCAGTATTTTAATAAGTTGTCGACTCCGCGTGTTGTGAGGGTCGATCCCGACAATCCGTCTATCTGGTGTTCCGACGCAGGATTGCTTTTATCAACTTTTCCCTTGAGGACATCAATTATGTAGTTACCGTTTTCATCGAAAGCTTTTTTGTCTTTCCAGGTATTTTTCCAGAGAGGGTTATCTACCTCGCCGCCTAATCCCGGTGTTTCGCCGTGTTCGTAGAATGTAATCCCTTCAACTTTTTTCAATTCCTTATCAAATGAAATGAATCCGTATAGAGTGGACCAGAGTCCTTTTCCATGAACCGGGAAAATATATTTTTCGATTTCACCGTTATCATCAACAACCTCGTAGACAATCATATGCGTCGGTTTCCGTTTTATGCCGGCAATATCTTCTCCGGACGGAATGCTTGTACTGAGCTCGCTCATATTGCTTAATTTTTTTATATCGAAATTTTCCGGTTTAAGAAGTTCCGATTTCGATGCCGGATCGATAATATTTCCAGATTCAAGCTCAACGGTAACAGCTTTGATCAGCCTGTCGTAAAGTTCTTTCGGATTCTTGTTCTGATAATCTATTCCGCCGGCATTTAGTATATTTTTAATTTTATCGAGCTGTTTATTTTCAGCCTGTCTGGTGCCAAGGGAGACTGCGGCGGATGAAACCAGTATAGAACAAACGAGACATACTCCCAGCGCCACCTGAATCGTTTTTTTAGTGCTGTCAGACGACATTTCTCGCTAGCCTCCTTTTAATGTTTTGATTAATAAAGTATCTATCTATTATTGGAGCCATAACATTCATAAATAATATTGCAAGCATCATACCTTCCGGGAATGCCGGATTAATAACCCTTACCATGATTGTCAAAAATCCGATCAGGAAACCGTAGATGTATTTACCCTGTTCTGTCATAGCTGCACTAACCGGATCGGTTGCCATAAATACAGTACCGAAAGCGAATCCTCCAATTACGAGATGCCAGTAAATCGGCAGTTCGAACATCGGATTTGAGGTGCTTCCAATCGCATTCAATCCTAATGTTGTTAGAGTTGCGCCAGCCACAATTGAGAACATTATTTTCCAGGAGCCGACTTTACTTACTATCAGAATAACGGCACCAATAAGACATGCAAGTGCCGAAGTTTCTCCCATTGAACCGGGAATGAATCCTAAGAACGAGTCGGTCCAGGAATAGCTTGGTGTCATTGCGGGATCTGCAAATTGAGCCAATGCTGTTGCGCGGCTTAATCCGTCTACCGCAACCCAGACTTTATCGCCAGAAATCTCAGCCGGATATGCAAAGAAAAGGAATGCGCGGCCTGCAAGAGCCGGATTGAGAATATTCATTCCTACACCTCCGAAGACCTCTTTAGCAATCACAACACCGAATGTAACTCCCGCAGCAACCTGCCAGTAAGGAATGTTTGGAGGAAGTATAAGTGGGAATAAAAGAGATGTAACAAGAAATCCTTCGTTAATTTCATGTTTCCGGACAACAGCAAAGATTACCTCCCAAATTCCGCCGACAGCTATTGTAACTATATAAACCGGTAGAAAATAGAGTGCGCCGAAAATAAAATTGCCTAAAATGTTTGAAGGATCGAAACCGATTCCAATCCACTGAATAACCTGTGCCTGCCAGTGGGATGAACCTGCAAGGCCAAGTTCCTGTAATCCTAGATTTGCCTGTAAACCTGTATTATAACAAGCCATAAGAACTGCCGGTATAAGGGCAATAACAACGGTCATCATCATTCTCTTAAGATCAATCAGATCTCTTACATGCGACGCTGTTTTTGTAGGAGCGGCAGTAGTATAAAGGAAAGCATCTACCATTTCATAGATCGGGTAGAATCTCTCCAGCTTTCCACCTGAATGGAAATGTTTTTCCTGTTTTTCCAGATATTGTCTTAAAAGCTTCACGGATTAACCTTCCTTTTCAATAATTGTTAAATTTTCCCTTAGAATGGGTCCATAGTCTAATTTAGAAGGGCAGGCAAAAGTACAAAGAGCCAGATCCTCTTCGTCAAGCTCAAGGGCGCCAAGCTGTTCTGCCTCTTCAACATCTTTTACGGCAAGAGCTCTGAGAAGATAGGTAGGAAGAATATCCATGGGCATAACTTCTTCGAAGCTGCCGCTTGGAACAATTGCTCTTTTACCGCCGTAAAGTTCGGTTGTGAACTCATATTCCTTTGAGGGTGAAAGTTTAGAAAAGACAACATTCTTCATTGTGTAATTATTTATGAAAGGATTCAGCCAGCCGAGGAAATTGCGCTTAACTGGATTCGGGATTACCGAAATCTGCTGGTGAAATCTTCCGATATATGCTTCGGAGTCTACTGCGGCGCGGCCCGAAAGAACCGAACCCGAAATAGCTCTGAAGTTGGAATCGTTCAATTCGTTATTGATCAGATCTGAAATCGATGCGCCGCGGCGTGTTTTAATCAATCTCGGATTTTTTACCGAGGAGCCTGCGAACGATACTACTCTATCCGTCATGATTCTGCCGGTTACAAATAAATGTCCTATTGCAATCACGTCCTGTGCATTCAGATACCACACAAAACGTTTTCTGCCGACCGGTGAAAGAAAATGAATATGTGTTCCGGCATTTCCGGCAGGATGCGGACCCTGAAACTCTTCTACGGAAATCTGTGGTGAATCGATTACCGGTATTTTGGCTCCCGGCGACTTACAAACGAATACTTTGCCTTCGGTAAGCCTGGAGATTACTTCCAGTCCGTTCCTGAAATATCCTTCGTTCAAAGTGACTATTTTTTCAACCGAAGGAGCCAGAGGATTAGTATCCATAGCCGTAACAAAAATTGCGTGGGGAGTTGAATCGGGATCCGCTATTTTGCTGAAAGGACGGACTCTTATAGATGTCCATTCGCCCGATTCGATTAAGCGATGAACAACATCCTCGCGTGTAAGATTTTTCAGGTCGCCCTGATTTGTTACAGGGAATTTAATTTCCTCATTACCATTCAGCTCTATAACAAGAGAAAGGAAAATTCTCATATCTCCACGGTTAATCTCAACAACTTTTCCGCTTCCCGGAGATGTGAATTTAATTTTAGGATTTTTCTTGTCGGTGAAGAGTGGATCTCCGAGTTTAACGGTGTCTCCTTCTTTTACAAGCATTGTCGGCTTCATACCCGGATAGTCGTTACCCAGGAGAGCAACACGTTTTACATTATTAGAATTGGATATCTCCTGAACGGGTTTTCCCTTGATCGGCAGGTCCAATCCTTTTTTTAATTTGATTATTCCCATAATTATCCCAGATAATTCAAAAATAATGAGACAAACATAACGATTTATATCCGATTGTTAAAGTCAAACGTATATGTAAAAATGATTTCTGATTAAATTTATTGACTTAATAAGTTTCAATAATACTAATTAAAGAATGCATTAATAAATTGATCCTCTAATTTGATAATCGGAACAGCGTGCCGCTCTGTACAGTTTCCCGGCCGTATTTTTTGCAATTAATATTAGAATATTTTCAAATATTCATTAAACCTTCCTGTCTCTTTATTTGTCTTTATTAATAGTTTGCGGTAAAAAGTGTAGTTTTATTGAAAGACGACTATTAATTTTACCACTCGTTAATTAAGAATTAATTTAATAAAACATCAGGAGCAGACATGTCACGCAAATATTTTATGCTTGCACTTCTTTTCTTTGTATCCTTATCAGTTGTAATCGGACAGCCGAGAATGGATCCGAAAGAAAGAGTTAAAGAACTTAAAGAAAGATTAAATCTGAATGATAAGCAGACCAAGCAGATTGAAGATATTCTAGTTAAACAATCCGAAGAGATGCAGGCAATATTCAGCAGCGGCGGCGGAGACCGCGAAGCAATGAGAGATAAAATGATGAAACTCCGCGATGAATCAAACAAAAAAGTAGAAAAGGTTTTAAACGATAAACAGAAGGCCGAATACAAAAAATACCAGGAAGAGATGCAGGCAAGACGACAGCAGATGCGTCCGACGGGAAATTAATCGTTAGCGGTCAAATTGATAAATTAATTCTATTAAGGCAATGTAATGAAAAAGAAATATTTTATTTACGGCATAATCGGTATCGCCGTTATTGTTACGGCTTTTCTTCTTCTCAGCAAAGGGGAATCGGAGGAAAGCAAATTTTCGTTTGTAGAGGTTAAAAAAGGTAAAATAACAAATGCTATTACAAGTACAGGCACGCTCGAAGCGCTCTCTACAGTAGAAGTCGGAACACAGGTCTCCGGAAGAATTGCAAATTTGTTTGTAGATTTTAACGACGAGGTAAGAAAAGGAGAGCTTCTTGCTCTTATTGATACCACACTTCTTGCCGCCCAGGTGAGAGATCAGCTTGCAATTCTTGAGCGAACCAAAGCTCAATACAACGAAGCACTTGCAAAACACGAACGGAATAAAAAACTATTCGATAAGAAATTTATTTCCGAACTCGATTTTATTGCATCCAAAACGGCGATCGAATCCGCTCTGGCTTCTCTTAAGTCCGCCGAGTTCGCTATCGAAAAAGCCAGGACCAATCTTGAATATGCTTTCATAACCGCTCCGATCTCCGGCAAAATAATCAACCGGAACGTTGAACAGGGTCAGACGGTTGCCGCAAGCCTTTCCGCTCCAACACTTTTTACAATGGTGGAGGATCTTTCGTCGATGAGGATTCTGGCAAATGTTGATGAAGGTGATATAGGCCAGATTAAAGTGGGCCAGAAGGTTTCTTTTACTGTTCAGGCGTTTCAGGATAAAAAATTCGAAGGGGAAGTATCTCAGATCAGATTAAGCCCTCAAACAATCTCGAACGTTGTCAATTATACTGTTGTTGTAACCGCTGATAATAAAGAAAAGTTACTGCTTCCGGGAATGACAGCTACTGTCGATTTCTATGTAGCCGAAAAGGAGGATGTGCTTATCGTTCCTAATGTTGCGCTCCGCTTTACACCGCCCGACGAAATGATGGAAGAATATACTAAGAGAATGGAAGAAAGATTAAAGAATATGCCCGATAGTCTGAAGAACAGAGGAATGGGTATGGGAATGGGTCAGATGGGCGGACAGGGTGCCGCATCCGGAATGAACTTCCAGAGAAGCGGACAGCAGGGAAGCAGAAACAGAAACTTCGGAAGAGTCTGGTATCTCGATGAAGATGGAAAGCTTGCTATGGGTATGATGTCACTCGGTATTACTGACGGGAAAAACACCGAAATGGTACGAAGCAGAAATATTACGGAAGGAATGCAGCTTATAACCGGAGTTGTTGAAGCAGATACAAAGACAAGCAATTCTAATCCATTAAATCCGACACAGCAGAACAGGACTCCGGGTTTTGGTAGAGGATTCTAAGGAGGTTATCTTGACTAGAAATATTATCAGGACTTCCGGCTTATCCAAAACATATACAATTGGCGAGGTTGAAGTTCATGCGCTGCGTAAGGTTGATATTGAAATAAAAGAAGGGGAGTTCGTTGCTATTATGGGTGCGTCGGGCTCCGGTAAATCTACCTTGATGAATCTCCTCGGCTGTCTTGATCAGCCGACTTCAGGTGAATACTATATTGATGGAAATAATACGAGCAAATTCTCTCCAAACGAATACGCTGCAATCAGAAATCATAAGATCGGTTTCGTCTTCCAGGGTTTCAATCTTCTTTCAAGAACTACGGCTCTTGAAAATGTTGAACTGCCTCTTTTATACGACAGGTCTCATCGCTTTAAAGATCCTGTTGAAAAAGCCGTTAAAGCACTCGAAAGAGTTGGGCTGGGCGACAGAATGCACCATGTACCGAGTCAGCTTTCCGGCGGACAGCAGCAGAGGGTTGCTATTGCACGCGCTCTTGTAAATGAGCCCTCTCTAATACTCGCAGATGAACCAACGGGAAACCTTGATAGCCGGACTTCAATAGAAGTTTTCTCGGTGTTTCAGGAGCTTAATGATGAAGGGATTACTATCGTTCTTGTAACACACGAGAGGGATTTCGCGCTGTTTGCTAAAAGAATAATTGAGCTCAGGGATGGAAAAATTATTCAGGATGTCGCGATTAAAAACCGGCTCTTTGCAAAAGAGGAATTGAAAAAGATGAAGGAAGATTCTGTTATTCAGGTTGAGGAGGATTAATTATGCAGGTGAAAAATATTTTAAAGGTTGCTATAAGAAGTATAATGAAATCGAGAATGAGAAGTCTTCTTACTGCTCTTGGTATCATTATCGGTGTTGCCGCAGTTGTGGTGATGGTTGCTATTGGAGACGGCGCACAGAAGCAGGTTGAAGATCAGATAGCTTCTCTCGGCTCAAACCTGATCGTAATTACACCCGGTGCTTCACTTAGCGGCGGAGTTAACCGCGGCATGGGAACATTTAACCGCTTCACCTTCGATGATGTTGACCGGATCAAAGACGAAGCATCACTTATAAGTGGAGTAACTCCGATTGTAAGATCCGGCGGACAGATAATCGGCGGAGTGGGAAACTGGTTTACTCAGGTCCAGGGCGTATCGCCGGATTACCTCGAAATCAGATCATGGAAACTTAAGTCGGGCGAGTTCTTTACCGAGCGTGACGTTCTTGCAAGATCTAAAGTCTGTGTACTCGGCTCAGAAGTCGCGAATAATCTTTTCCCCGATGATGACCCGATTGGTCAACAGGTTAGAATCCGTAATGTTCCGTTCAGAATTATTGGTGTACTTACTGAGAAGGGACAGACTTCGGTTGGTACAAGCAACGACGATATTATACTCGCTCCTTCAAGAACAGTTCACGAGAGATTATCGGGCGGAAGATTTATAAGCTCCATTCAGGTAAGCGCTCTCACACCGGAACAGATTCCGAAAGCCAAAGAGGAACTGAGAAGAATTATGAGAGACGCTCATAAATTAACCCAGGGTGAAGACGATGATTTTACTATTCAGGACCAGGCGGACTTAGCAACAGCCGCAACTGAAACCTCGAAAATTCTTACTATCCTTCTCGGATCTGTAGCAGGTGTTTCGCTTATTGTCGGCGGTATCGGCATTATGAATATTATGCTTGTTTCCGTAACAGAACGAACCAGGGAAATCGGTATAAGACTTTCGATCGGTGCTCGCGCATCGGATATCCTGATTCAATTTCTTACCGAAGCTATTGTATTAAGTCTTGCAGGGGGGATTCTGGGAGTGGCCCTCTCCTTCGGCGTTGCTTATATATTGAATAATTATACGAGCCAGGTGGCTAACATTCAACCCGAAATTATTCTTCTGGCTTTCGGATTTGCCGGCGCAATCGGTATCTTTTTCGGATTCTATCCCGCAAGAAAAGCATCCAGACTTAATCCGATTGATGCATTAAGATATGAATAAGAATTCAAATGGATCGGCTTATGCCGGTCCGGTTATTACAGAAAATATTAGAGATCTAGAATGAAAAATTACAAATACTATCTTCTTTTTATTACAACCTTTCTTCTGTTTACAACTTCTTTCGGACAGAAAAAATTAACTCTGAACGAGGCGATTTCAATCGCGCTTAACAGCAACACAAATCTCGTAAAATCACAGAACACTCTCCTTACCACCGAAGCGAGTGTAAAAAATGCTTACGGGGATCTACTGCCGTCTCTCGGAATTGGCGGTTCATGGGGATGGTCGAGAACCAATGACGACGGGGGTACTCAGCTCGATTTCTTCGGCAGGGAACAGATTATTCCGGCATCGCAAATCGATTCCAGGAGTTATTCACTCTCGGCTAGCGGAAATGTCACTCTCTTCAATGGCTTGTCGAATTACGCCAATATCAAACAGAAAGAGACAAATCTTAATTCTGCACTTTTCGACCTAGACAAATTGAAACAGGATATTATACTTCAGACCGCCAGCTTATATTTCTCGATTATAAGTTACGAGCGACTTCTCAAGTTCCAGGAGGAGAATTATACTTATAATAAAAATCTGACCGATAAAATCAGGGAGATGCTCGATCTAAATATGATTACCGTCTCGGATGTATATGCCCAGGACGTACAAACGGCAAATTCGGAACTCGCGTTCCTCCAGGCGAAGAACAACTATGAAAAAGCAAAAATAAATCTTCTCAAATATCTCACGCTCGATATAACGGGTGAATATACGTTTGAAGCTCCGCAGTCAGTTAATTTTAATTATTTCGATTCTCGTGATGATCAGACAAAGTTATTTGAAGCCGCGTTAAAAAGTAGAAAAGATTTTCAGAGTCAGAAACTTAAACTTGAAAGCGCGCAGTATCAGCTCACTATTTCCCGCTCCGGATTATTTCCAACGGTGAGCGGAAACTACCGGTATTCTACAAGCGCCATACGACCGGGGGATCTTTTTAACCGGAGAATTTTCAGTATGGGGCTTTCATTAAACTTTTCTATTTTTTCCGGATGGAATACCGAGTTTGCAATTCAATCTGCAGAAGTTCAGATAAAAAATGCAACCGAGGATCTGAATGCTCTTGAAAAAGAAATCCGGGCACAGGTTAAAAATACATTGCTGGATCTGGAAACCGCGAAGACTCAGGTAGAAGTAACAAATAAAAGCCTAATATCCGCGCGCTTGAACTGGAATATGAAACGAGAGAATTATGAACTCGGCTCAGCTACATTTATTGAAATGCAGCAGTCGTACAGGGATTATCTTCAGGCGCAGAATAATGATATTCAGGCTCAGTACAGCTATTTCACAAAACAATTTGAATTGATGAATGTTCTTGGCCGGCTTAATACTGAATTTTAATTGATATCGGAAAAACAGAAAACCCCGGTAATGCCGGGGTTTTTTATTTTAAATGATGATTTGAATTATGGAATGTCCCGCCCTCTTGCTGCTGTCCAGACCCGGAACCATTCCTCCCGCGACAGTTTAATGTTAACTCCTTCGATAGCGTTTTTAATTCTTTCAATCCTGCCGCTTCCTAAAATTAGAACAAAGTTAACCGGGTGAACAAAGAGCCATGCGGCGGCAATCGGTTCAATTCCGTTTGTTCCGTAATTGTATGCAAGCTCGTTCAGAACGGCTCGTGTTCTTAACGCACTTTCACTCTCCTCGTAGAAAATTCTTCCTCCTGCAAAAGGAGACCAGACCATCGGAACCACTTTCTTCTGCTGAAGAAAATCGATGTTGCCGTTATCAAAATGCTCGTGATTTAATACTGAAACTTCTATCTGATTTGTAGTCAGAGGAAACGGAAGCCGAGATTGAAGTAGATCAAACTGATGAGGCAGAAAATTCGATACTCCGAAATGTAATACTTTACCTGAAGCTTTTAACTCGGTAAAAGCCCAGGTTGCTTCGTCGGCATTCATTAAAGGATCCGGACGGTGAATAAGAAGCAGATCAATGAAATCTGTCCCCAGATTCATGAGTGAGTTTTCAACAGATTTTATAATGTGGTCTTTACCCGTATCGTAATACTTAATTTTCCGCTCCGGATATTTTGATGATGTAAGTTTAATACCGCACTTGGTAACAATTGCCATCTTTTTGCGGAGGGATGGATTCGATTTTAGAACTTCTCCGAACAATCCTTCGCATTCGTAATCGCCGTATATGTCGGCATGATCGAAGGTATTAATCCCGAGATCGATTGAGCCGGAAATCAGTTTCTCCAAACCGGATCTGGAATAATTCCAGATTTTCGCCCGCCACAATCCAAGCGCTGTTCTTGATAGTAAAGGATTCATTAAATCTCCGGTGAAAATTTAATACAAAAATAGAGTTTATAGGAAACTTTCCTAATTATTTATCGTCTATATTTATGTGTTGAAATTGAATTATAACAAAATTATTTTTTGTGCGGGTATTGCTTAAAGGAAAACCAGCGTGGTTTATATGAAAAAAATATCGCTTTTTGCTCTTCTTGTCCTAATAGTCTTCGTAAACAACTCGTGTTCTGTTTCGGACAGATTCACATATGTAGCTCCCGAATATAAAAATTTGAACCAGTCCGGTGTTCAGATCCTTATAATGCCGTTTATCTCATCTCTGCTGGAAAATGACCAGCTTGCTGAATTTATCAACAGAAAAAACGCATCCAAGCAGATGCTCACATCAAAAGAGATTGAATTAATTGATAATTATATCCCAGTATTGTTATCAGAGAATACTTTTGCAAAAATTGTAAAAGCAAATAAGGAATCAATTAAATCGCCTCTAAAATTCGAATACAAATCCCCCGGAAACGAGTTCGATTCAACTCAATTAGTTTATATTCCGGATGTAAGGGGATTCTCATACGAGGAGAACATTCCTAATTATCTTTTCTTTGTTGAAGATGCTTACTTTAATAAGAGCGGCGACGAAAAAGGAGTGACGATGGGCCGCGGCTCCGAATCCTTCTTTGTTATGGTTGCCGGCATTGAATATCTTCTCTGGGATAATCTTAAAGGAAGGGTTGCGGCTTTCGGAAAACTGCAGGCTAAACAGAAACTTCTTTCCCTCCCGAATAAGGAATCCTATCTGGCAATCCTGGAAACTTTTGTTGTTGATCTGCTGAGCCAGAGCCCTCTCGCTCAGAAAAAAGTTTATTTCTGACCTCTGTTTATAAATTTTCTATTAATCTGAAAACCGGGCAATCAAACAGTATTTGATTGCCGTTTTCACTTTCAAATCATATATCATTATCCCTATTTTTACCCCCAACTTATAATAATATTTCGGATGCCAAATGAGAAAACAAATTATCTTTTTGTTGTTAGCATTCTTTTTTATTACCTGCGGAATAATGCCGGCGCAGAAAAATCTTATCCCTCTGAAAAATCCCGGTTTCGAAAAATCAGGCGGTTCGGGGAATGCGGAAAACTGGTCGGTAATTGCCGGCTCAATAGTTAATCTGAACAATAAAGTTTTTTATTCGGGTTCACAGAGCCTTCAGATGAGTCATGATCAATGGAATCAGAGCACAATTCTTTCGGAAGAGATAAATCTAAAAGTTGGACATGTATATAAACTGAGCGGATGGATTAAAACAGAGAACGCTTACACAGATCCTATCGATCAGTATCCGACTCCTGTTGCTGCGTGTTTAACTATGGAGTCTTTCCCATTTACAAACAATTCTCCTTCCGCCGGATCGACAAGAGACTGGCAGAAAATTGAAGTAATGTTTGTTGCGACGAAAGCAAAAGATAACGTCCGGCTCAATTTCGGTTACAACGGAAAAGCAAAAGGTAATGTCTGGTTCGATGATATTGAATTAACTGAAGTAACGGATATCTCGGAGTATATCCCTCTGGAAACCGTTAAGTGGTATGGCCCTGCGTTCAGGTACGAGGATAAAGGATGGATCTTTGTCCATATCGAAGGAAAACCTTACCAGAGAGGTTATCAGTACGGATATCTTCTCGCCGATGAAATAAAATTGTTTATCGAAAAACTCGCGGTTAATTATAATAGCTCAGATCCTCAGGGCGGATGGAACCGTACGAAATTTCAGGTGGACGCTATGCTCCTTCGCAAGTACGATGATGAATATCTGACGGAGATGAAAGGAATTGCCGACGGCGCAGCAAAGAACGGCGCTAAAGTCTTTGACCGTCCGGTAGATCTTCTCGATATAGTGGCAATCAATTCATCAATCGATCTCGATTATATGCAGAGCGCTCTGCGCGTTACTCCCAATCCTCTTACCGGAAAGAGTTTTTTATCAAACGAGGAAGAACTTTCCATCCAGGAACGGCTTCATAAATGTTCTGCTTTTCTTGCGAACAACTCCGCTACAAAAGACGGAAGAATTGTTTACGGTCAGATCTTTATGTGGGGCGGTTATACAGGTTATCACTGGAATGTTATAGCAGATGTTCAGCCCTCGGAAGGGAACCGGCTCGTCTATCAGACTTATCCCGGCGGAATTCATTCGGGTGCAGATTTTTATATGAACAGCGCCGGAATTATGCTCGGAGAGACAACCGTACAGCAGACTCCTTTTAATCCCGATGGAATACCGCAATCGAACAGGATACGTAAAGCGGCGCAGTACGCTAACAGCATCGACGATGTTGTAAAAATTATGACTGAAAAGAACAACGGAATGTATACCAACGATTGGCTTATTGGCGATGTTAAGAGAAATGAAATCGGAATCCTGCTTTTAGGTACATACAAATGGAAATTGTGGAGAAGTTCGAAGCAGGACTGGTACGGCGATGCGAAGGATTTTTACTGGAGCAACAACAACAACAAAGATCTTGAGGTTAGGAAAGAGTATATACAGAATTCCGATGAATCGCCCGCGGATATTATATGGCGTCCCGCCAACCGTGATATTGCGTTCTGGAATTTCTATCAGGAAAAGAAAGGGGAGATTGACCAGCATGCGGCATTCGATCTCTGGAATTCCTCGCCTATCAACAGGCCTCACGCTTGCGACGGAAAAGTAACCACTTCCGAAATGGCCGAGAACCTGATGTTCTTTGCTCATAACGGAAAAGTAACTCTGCGCGAGCAGTTCGTAGGTGAAAACGGACGGATGCCCGATCTGCCGAACTCTGTACCCCGGTTTACATTGGGTTATACAGTTGCAAATCCGGTTTATGTAGCCAACCGCCTGAAAGAATTGAAAGATAAAATGCCGGAACAACCGACCGTTAAGAATTTATCGAATCAGTTCAGCGATGTTAAAGATGTTTATTCTTTCAGTAAAGAAGGATTATGGAAAGGAACAGTGTATCCAGCCGGTAGTAAGGAGAACTGGTTTGTCAGCGCAACATCATCATATTATAATTATTTAAGACAAATGCCTTCGTCTCCGCAACCGGCGTTTAATTATTCTAAGGATGAACTGACAGAACTTAATTACCGACTCCTCTATAATATTAATAAAGAAGGAAACCTAGCCCCGTTAAATGCTTTGACCGTTTATGATAGATATAATAATTACCAGATACCGAGGATAAAAGGAACCTATCTTCTTCATCAGTTAAGATTATTACTCGGCAATGATACGTTTTCCGGTTTGATGAACAGTATTCATAACGAGTTCAAAGAAAAAAATATTTCCAACGAGCAGATTATTAGGATTGCCGAAAAATCAACCGGGAAAAAGCTGAATGATTTTGTTATGCAGTGGCTTGAAAGAGAGGATCTGCCGGCGCTGACTCTCTCTGCGGAAACATGGCAGGTTGACGATCTCTGGAAAGTAAAAGTGAATGTTAAACAGGATAATAAACCGTACCGCTTTTTTACGACTATTGCCATTGAAAACGGTAAAGAGAGAATTCTTAAACTGATAGAGGTTGCAGATGCTGACCAGAGTTTCGACTTTCTGGTGAGGGAAAAACCTTCCGCAATACTTTTCAATTATGGAAATGATGTTCCGGTTCAGCGGAGTAATTATTATACATCCCAGAATTTCTTCGATGATTACGCAAACGTCCGGATAATCTACGGAACTTCTCAGCAGATAGAAGCCAATCATACTATCGGTCTTCGCTATCAGAAGATGGTTGCAGATAGATTCACCGAAGTTTTTCAGCCCCTTATTAAGGATAGTGAAATCTCTCGTGATGATCTGGCAGTGAACGATCTGATAATTCTCGGAGGGCCTTCGGAAAATTCCTTTGCCGCCGATATTTTCAAGAAATTAGGTTTGGAGTGCGGAAAATATTTCTTTAAATGGAACGGTCAGCTTTACAATAATAATGACGATGGGCTCTATTTAACTTATCCCAATCCGTATAATCCCGCGAAGACAATCTACATCTTCATCGGGAACAGCGCGCAGCAGTTATATCAGATGACCAAAGCGCATCAGACAATGCCGGCGTGGGCATTATTTAAAGGAGCCGGAATTGTTAAGAGAGGTTATTACCCGGTAGATCAATTTGAAATAAAATTATAATAGTGAATAATCCGGCTCCATGATGGAGCCGGTTTTATTTTATCATCAGTAATAATAGAAATCAGTATCAGTAGCTTTCATCTTTAATTTCAATCAGCTAAGTTGCATAGGAATTTAATACCGGTATTTTCAAATCAGATGAAAGAAAGGGAAGAAAGCAGTAGTAATCCGTTCGGTTTATCGAGACGTGAATTCTTAAAATGGTCCTCGGCTCTCGGCGCAACCGCGCTTACAGCCGGCGGAATCTCCGGTGTTGTTACCTCGTTCGAATCCAAGACACGCCCCTTTGTTTTTGCCGACAGAATAGTCCGCACAGGCTGCCCGGCTCATAACTGCGGCGGACGATGCCTCCTTAAAGTCTATGTTAAAGATGAAAAAATAATCCGCATTGAAACAGACGACCGTCCCAGCGATTCAATTGAAGACCCCCAGCTCCGTGCCTGCATTAGAGGCAGAGCTTATAGAAAGCGCCAGTATCATCCCGACCGCTTGAAATATCCTTTAAAACGAGTAGGCAGAAGAAGCGAAGGAAAATTTGAGAGGATTACATGGGACGAGGCCTACGATAAAATTGTAAACGGGATTAATAGAATCAGAAACACCTACGGCAACAGCTCTATTTATGTCCCTTACGGTACGGGAAGTTATAATCAGGTAAACGGAAGGCAAACCGCTGTTCGTTTATTCAACCTGATCGGCGGTTCACTCGGATTTTATAACAGCTACAGCTGGGCAGCTATTTCTAAAGCAACTCCTTATGTATTCGGAACAAGCGTTACCGGTAATCAAAGGCAGGACTGGGTCAACTCCAAATACATTATTATGTGGAGCTGGAATCCGTGCGAAATGCGCGATGGTACTAACAGTGAATTCTTTCTAAAAAAAGCTAAAGAGAACGGCGCTAAAATTATCTGCATTGATCCGAGAATGTCTATGAGTACCGTTGCTCTGGCTGATGAGTGGATCCCGATCCGGCCCGGCACCGATGTCGCAATGATGAGCGCAATGGCCTATGTGATGATTACGGAAAATCTCTATGATAAAAATTTTGTGGATAAATACTGCGTCGGCTTTGATTCTTCTCAAATGCCCGAAGGACTCGAAAGGGAAGAGAGTTATAAAGATTATATATTAGGCACCCGCGACGGAATACCCAAAACTCCTGAGTGGGCCGAAGAGATTACAACTGTACCCAAAGAAACAATAATACGTATTGCGCGGGAATATGCAACCGCAAGACCCGGGATGCTCTATCAGGGCTACGGAATGCAGAGGCGGGCTTTCGGTGAAACTTCAGTAATAGCCGGGTGCGTACTGGCTGCGTTGACCGGAAATATCGGAATACCGGGTGGCTGTGCAAGCGGTATCGCTCTTCAGGCAGATGACGGCGGTCCGTTCTGGAATGTCTTTCCAACCGGCACCAATCCGGTTAAAACAAGAATTCCTACATTCCTCTGGACCGAAGCAGTACTCCGCGGAAAGGAAATGACAGCCGCGGAAGGTGTGGTTGGCGCCGAAAAACTTGATAACGATATTAAACTGATCTATGCGGTTGCAACTAACGCTCTTATTAATCAGCATGCCAACGTAAACAGAACCGCGAAAATTTTAGAAGATGAAAAATTGGTAGAGTTCATTGTAGTACATGAACAGTTTATGACGCCTACGGCAAAGTTTGCCGATATAGTTCTACCGGTTTGTTCTCAATTTGAAGTATGGGGACTGGAAGACGGATGGAAATACGGCGACGAAGTGATTCTAATGCCGAAAATTGTTGATCCTCCTTTCGAGACTAAGAGCGATTACAGGATCTGTTCAGAAATTGCCGAAAGGTTCGGTGTTAAAGACCTCTACACCCAAGGCAGGGATGAAAAAGGGTGGATTGAATGGTCGCTTGAAGAATACCGCAAAACCCGTTTCCCAAACGTTCCCTCTCTCAAAGAATTTGAAAAGAGCAACACTGGAGTTTATTCACTTCCGATTACCGATCCCAAAATTGCTTTCAGGGATTTCCGGCAGGATCCAGTAAAAAATCCTCTTAAAACTCCTTCAGGAAAGATTGAAATCTTTTCCAGGACACTATTCGAAATGAATTCCCACGGCACAATTCCGCCTGTTCCAAAATATATTCAGGAATGGGAAAGTCCGTTCGGCCAAGAGGCCGGAAGTTATCCGCTACAGGCACTCGGCCATCATTATATGCCGCGCGTTCACTCGACTCACGATAATAATGAATGGACCGACGGGGCTTTTCCGCAGAGAGTCTTTATCAATCCGATCGATGCCGCCGACCGTAGCATTGAAGACGGCGACGAAGTAAAAGTTTTCAACGATAGAGGAACAATAATTATTAAATGCCGTGTAACCGACAGGATACTTCCGGGAGTAATTGATATTCCCCAGGGCGGATGGTGGACTCCCGATGAAAACGGAATTGACAGGAGGGGATGCATAAACGTTCTGACTTCCGAAAAATGGACGCCCCTTGCTTTTGGAAATGCGCAACATACAATTATGGTTCAGGTGGAGAAAGCATAAATAATTATGGGCAGACAGTATGGATTCTATATCGATACAAGCAGATGTTCCGGCTGCAAAGCTTGCCAGGCCGCATGCAATGATAAACATGATTCAGCTGCAGGAGTATTATGGCGCAGAGTTTACGAAGTGAGCGGCGGTAGCTGGATTCAGGAAGGAAATTCCTGGAAACATAACATTCTTGCTTACAATATCTCGATGGCATGCAATCATTGCGAAGATCCTGTCTGCGCAAAAGTCTGTCCGGCTAAAGCAATCTTTAAACGCAAAGACGGAATCGTACTGATAGATGAAAAAAAATGTATCGGATGCAGATATTGTGAATGGGCGTGTCCCTACGGATCCCCGCAGTACGATCATGATAAAGGCGTTATGTCCAAGTGTACTCTCTGTTACGATTATATTGGCGATGGTAGAAACCCGTCCTGCGTAGATGCCTGCCCGATGAGAGTTCTTGAATTCGGAGAGATGAATGACCTCCGGAAAAAATACGGAGAGATAAGCGAGATTCATCCTCTGCCCGATAAGAATTTAACCAGACCGGCTATTGTAATTAAACCGCATAAGGATTCAATCAGGATAAAGGAGAGTAATCTGAAGGTGAATAATAAGGAGGAGGTATAGCATGCATCTGGTAGAATGGCCCCTCATATTATTTACATTAATGATTCAGATGTCTGCGGGCGCTTTCATGTTTCTGGGTATTCTTCGCGAAGTTAAATTCATGAAACTAGACGAAGGAGTCTTCTCGGTAGCAGGCCGACCAATATTAAATGTTACCGGATTTATTCTCCTCCTTTCTGTAATTATTGCGGCATTTCATCTCGGATCGCCTCTAAACGCATTCAATGCTCTCAATAATCTGGAATCATCCTGGCTCAGCAGAGAAATACTTTCTTTAATTCTCTTCTTATTCAGCGGCACTATCTTTCTTATCTACTTTATGAAAAAAGGAACCGGGGGAAAAATAATTTTTATCCTTGCGCTTATAACTGTCCTGCTCGGATATATTACAATTGCTTCAATGTCTCTCATCTATATGCTCGAGACCGTACCGGTGTGGAACAACTTCTTTACACCGCTCTCGTTTGTAATGACATCATTGATTCTGGGAAGCGGTGCTATACTTCATGCAATTAATATTGTTATGAATAAGGAAAAATATTTCTCGCGCCTTAAAGAGTTTCAATCCGGAAATCTCGCGGACACTTTCAGTAAGATTTCGAAATTTATTCTCATACTGCTTTCAATTCAGTTAATAATTATTATTTATCAGCCGGTTTATCTTTCAAGCGGTGCTTCTAACGATAGTTTCAATTTACTTATTAATGATAACATTTTTCTTCTGCTATTCCGGATACTATTCATCATTGCCGCCATCGTCTGGCTTCTTTTAATTCTGAAGAAGAATAGAATGGATGGTAATGTTTTGATACGGAAAAAATACTATGCTTTCTATTTCGGAATCCTGTTGATACAGGAGTTAATCGGCCGTTATATTTTCTACGCTATCTATTCAAGGATCGGTGTCTGACAATTACAGGATGTTAAAACGCTATGAGAATTAAACTGCTCGTCATAATATTTGTTTTGTTTTTTAATTTACCCGGCTTTCTCTATTCGCAGTCGGTCCGGCCGGTCAGGGATGATGTGGGATTCTGCTGGAGCGCGGAAGAGATGAATTCATTTATGAATTATCTATCAGGTGAATTGAAAATTGAAAACGGTTCAGATAAAAATCTGATCGGCGGAATCTCGGTGCATGATGATTATCTCTACGCCGGCAAAGTATATTATCCTCTATTCAGCCGGATAAGAACAAAAGAAGTAGTTGTATTCGGAGTAACACACGGAACCGTCCGGAAAGAGTTGAACGATCCATCCGATGTTCTGATTCTTGACGAATACGACGAATGGACCGGGCCTTACGGCAACGTTAAAGTATCATCTTTAAGAGATGCGATTAAATCGGAACTCGATAAAGAATTTGTGATGACAAGTAACAAAGCTCATCAGATAGAACATTCGATCGAGGCTCTAATTCCTTTTCTGCAATACTTCAATCCCCACGTTAAAATTACACCGGTTATGATTCCACAGATCCCTTTTGACAGGATGAAGATAATAAGTGAAAAATTATCCGCTATAATTCTTAAATATATTAAGGAAAACCGGCTTGAAATCGGGAAGGATATTTTATTTCTGATCTCAAACGACGCAAATCATTACGGTGAGGATTTTGGCAATTCACCATACGGAATGGATGCGGCCGCGCACAAAAAGGGAACCGTTAACGACATTAGAATTATCAATGAGAATCTGGACGGAATTATTGATAACGATAAAATAATTAACCTTACAAAAGAGCTCTGGCCCGCCGTCACCTCAAATCAGGAACTTCCTTTATGGTGCGGAAGATATCCGGTTGTTTTCGGACTGATGACCATAAATAAAATTGTTACTAATCTTAAAGGAAAAGAGATCGAAGGAGTTCTGTTCAAATATTCGGATACATTTACAGAAAAAGTTCTACCGTTCCGCGACTCGGGAATGGGATTAACCGCGCCTTTCTCCTACCGGCACTGGTGCGGATGGTTTTCACTAGGACTCTATATTAATAATTAAATCCGGTTAATTTGCATTTATGAATCCCTGGCTCCAAATACCGTCGTCCGATTATGAAGCTCATATGTCTTCGCCCGATGTTCAGCAGCTTCCGGTTCTTAACGAGATATTCCGGAGAGTTGTTGATCATTTCAATCCCCGTTCGGTCTGTATTCCGGGCTCAACCACCGGAAACGGTTTTGAACATCTTATCGGCAGAGAACTCGATCTGATTCTTGGGGTCGATATTAATTACAGGTTTCTTTCCGAGTGCCGTGCGTGGTTCGCTGAGGATCTTCCGAATCTTAATCTGTTGTGTGCCGACCTCAACTCACTTGTTTTCAGGAAGGGTTCTTTTGATCTGGTTCATGCGGCGCTTGTTTTCGAGTATGTGGATGTTGATAAACTTGTGGCGGACATTTACGGTTGGCTGAATTGGGGCGGTATTATGAGTGTTGTGCTTCAGCTCCCGAGCGAGCATTCGGCTCCTGTATCGGATACGCCTTATGAATCACTAAAGCAACTCAGTAAACTGCTTAAGCTGGTCGAAGTAGACAGATTTATTGATATTGCCGGGCAGAAGGGATTTACCGAAATAAAATCCGAATATGTCGATCTGCAGAAAGGAAAAAAGTTCTACGTCGGATATTTTAAAAAAATGGGTGTCTTCAGTATTGGTTCTTAATCTTGAAGAATTTTAACGGCAAGTTTTTCCATTTCCTTTATATCGAGACTTCCTTCCATAAAGATCACTTCGGTTCCGTTAATACGTTTTACTATTCTGGAAATATTTCCGTCCGATATTTTCTTATATCCGCCGGCAGTTTCAACAGTTCCCTTTAATCCTTTTATAAAATTATCCGCATCATTCTCTTTTTTAAATTTTACCAGCGCGGTATTCACAATAACCGCGCCTGCTTCTACCGGTAAAAGATAAATTCCGTATCCGTCATATTTCTCAAAGTAATCGTACCACTCGGGAACACCGTTCTGAATTCCGAGTATCCCTTTAAAATGTTTTAATGTTTCCATGACCGGGAGAAGATTAGACTTTGCAAAAAATTGCGGAACAACAAATTCGGGCGCGTCAATTTTTGAAATAATGATATCGAAAATATCTCCGGAAATTTTTTGCTCTTCCGCGGTTCCTTTCATATTAATTATTGATACATAATAATTCCCCTTTGCAAACTGAATCTGGTAATCTGTCATACAGTTGAATTTTAATTTAGCGGATCGGCGGCCGCACCTGTAATGCGATGCAGAATAGATTCCGAAAGCCGATTCGGGACTATTCATCCGGTAGAATTCAACTTTAAATCTCTGATTGGCAATTTCAATTTCCTGCAGAAGTAAATTTTCAAATCCGTACTCAAGGAAAATATCTGCCCCGCCGTTAATATATCCCCAGAGTCCGCTTCCGTCAAATATCTGCTCCCTTGTAATTTTTGCACCCGGGATTTCCGAACCGTTCAGTTTCGGGAAATTATCAGTCGATAAAGCTGCTATGTTTACAGTAAGAATTATGCAAGCGGCAATAAGTTTTTTCATATCCAATACTTCCGTTTTTAAAGAATGCCGGTGAAGTTGATCCTCACCGGTCATCGATTATATTAAAAAGTTGAACAGATAGCGTATTATTTCAATTCCATTTTGGACCATGAGATTTTTTCAAGATCCGCAATACCGAGATTCAGATTCTGGGAAAGCTCCATAAAAATTCTTCCCCGGGGATTATCCTCTTTCTGAACGCCCCTTTTAATCCTTTCTTTAATAACTATATCGTATCCAACGCGGTCAACAGCAACCGGATCAGTTCCGATAAGGACGGTTTTATATTCGCAGAAGAATTGCGGATTGGCGCCGGGCCCTCCGTTGAAACAGCCTTTAATTCCATCGGCAATATTCAGAACCACTTTATCCCGGAGAGGAGGAAAAGCATTTACTTCAGCGCACGTTTCAGCCCAGAGATATTTATGGAGGCGGCCTGTGTTTGTTACTGCTCCGTAAGCTAAATTTTTAAGACAGAGAGTAACGGAAGAGCCTGCGTTCTTAAGAATCGGAATGTTAATTATCTTATCCACCATTTCAGTTACGATTTTTGTAAAGTAGGAAAATTTCCCTTCGTTTACCATGTATGGAATTGTAGCGGAATCATATTTCTCTTCATAATCAGCCCAGTAGTACCACGTGGTATCAATCATTTTCAGGCTGTGGAGTTTTCCGTTCTCATCGTACATCGAGCCGTTTTCCGGTCGCTCCGTTCCTATAATTTTAATCCCCGGAAAATTTTCGTTATTGAATCCGGCTTCGAAGAGCTGCTCTTCGCGCCGGTCCCAAATAATAATGTTGCTTCTTGGCACCCCGGCATCTTCGAGCTGTTTTACGACTGCCTGCGTTACTTCAACGCTTGTTGAAAGTTGAGGTCCGGCAACAGGATTAACTTTTAGACCGATTCTGTCTTTCGGGGAAATAAATTTAAGCCATGCGCTTTTCAAATTATTTTGGCCTGTTAAGGAGAGCATCCCCTTGGCAACCATATCATATGCCGCCTGATAAATAATTTTACCGTCGGCCGTGCAGGCTGCGTGATCAACCTGCACCACTTTGCCCGGATAGAGACCCGGCATAGAAAAAGCGGTGCGTGGATACTTAAGAGCATCTTCAATATTTGTTTTCGGTTTTGAAGCAGGTTGTGTCTGACCTGTTGCGCTTGAGTAATCAATAATTATCAAGGCGGCAATCGTTGCAAAAAGACTTAATCTGATGAGTCCGGCGAGTTTCATTTTTTCATTCCATAGTTATTGGAAAAGTTACAGGTAAAATTATCGAGTTGAATTGAAAATGGCTAATTAAAACGGTGTATAAAAAAGCCCCGGTATTTCCGGGGCTTATTATTAAGTGATTAAATCAAAATTATTTTACGAGTATTAATTTCTTTGCTTCGCTGAATGATCCGGCTTCCAGCCTGTAGAAATAAATTCCGCTTGTTAGATTCTTAGCGTTGAAAGTTACGCTGTAAAAACCCGCGTGCTGCTCTTTGTCTACCAGTGCGGCAACTTCGTTACCGAGAATATCATAAACCCTCAACCTTACAAACGCGTAGGACGGTATCTGATAGCTGATCACCGTAGCCGGATTGAAAGGATTAGGATAATTTTGAAATAGCTGATAAGTATCCGGAAGTGTACTGGGAAATTCATTTACGTGTACAGTTCCGTCTTTCTGCCATACGCTGACCTTCCCGCCGTAAAATGTGCCGGTGACTATTCGTGTCCCATCATAACTATAATTAAGTCTGTTAACCTGAGAGTTGTGCAGACCTCTGAATAGTGTTGTTCCATCAGCCATATCAAAAACATTCAGGTACTTATCGCTGGAGCCTGTTGCCAGTCTTGTCCCGTCCGGAGAGGATCTAATAACATTGTGAGAATTTGAACCGTTGATTACTTTGTCCCACTGCAGCGCTCCTGTTGTAACATCGAATACTCTTATATAACTGTTGTTGGATGAGAGAAAAACCTTTTTGCTGTCGGGCGTGAATCCGGAATCCAGAAACCGTTCGATTAAAGTATGAGTCCACCCGACGGAGCCCGAAGCCGCGTTGAGCATTGTAATTACCTGCCAGTCGGTCCCCACTATTATACTGTTTCCGTCGGGACTGAAATTTACGGTATAGATTATCGGTCCGCTTAAATGAGTCCAGATTTTGGTTCCGTTGATACTACTCCACAGGATTGCTTCTCTGTCGGAGAGGTCTCCTCCGCCGGAAATAACCTTGCTGCCGTCGTAACTGAATTTAATACTGTTTACCGGACCTTTTGTAGTTCCCTCCCAGACTTTAGAACCGTCTGATGTCCTTATCATCACAACTTTTCCGTTAACCCTGTCGGTTTCTTTTCCAACAACAATATGAGTTCCCTGATTGTTAAGATCCAGGCAATCGGCCGGCTGGTTGTTTATCCAGATCTGGCTTCCGTCCGATATGTTCAAAGCAAGGGTGCTGGCCCCTCCAATATAAACTTTCGACATATCGGGGCTGAACCTTCCGAATTCTGCAGCGGCGTTCTTGGACCAGATAAGCTGACCCGAAAGAGCGTCAAAAAGTTTTACAGAATTAGCCGATACGGTTCCTTCGATTGCAAGAATTTTCTTACCGTCGGGACTGAAGCAGACATCGAACATGTGATATCCGTGATCAGCGTTCCATATTAGAGTATATCCTTCTGATGATTGAGCGGGGATATCAGCGGCAGGGAAAACTATATAAAGAAATAAAAACGAAATAAAAATTTTTAATTTCATTAAACCTCCTTTATAACTGAATTTATTTGCGCTGTATGGTCTGCTTAAAATATTCTGGATTACAGTATGCCGGAGGAATTCACCGATCAAATCCGGGAGTTTTTTAAAATTCATTTTACGAACATCAAATTAAAGCATGATGAAAATAAAGTCAATTGAACTGTAAAAACGTATGTCAAAAACATAAATTGTCCCGGTGAATAAAAACACCCCGGTTGCAGCCGGGGTGCATTGAGAAAAACATCCTATGTTTTAAATCATTTTACGAGTATCAGTTTCTTTGCTTCGCTGAATGATCCGGCTTCCAGTCTGTAGAAATAGATTCCGCTTGTTAGATTCTTAGCGTTGAAAGTTACGCTGTAAAAACCCGCCTGCTGCTCTTTGTCTACCAGTGCGGCAACTTCGTTACCGAGAATATCATAAACCCTCAACCTTACAAACGCGGAAGACGGTATCTGATAGCTGATCACAGTTGTCGGATTGAAAGGGTTTGGATAGTTCTGATTGAGAGCAAATCCGGTCGGGATTGCGTCGATACCTTCTTCAATTCCGCTTGCAACTTCAACCTCTGCCGCAATCCATAAATCTCTATCCATTGTATTCCATGCGTCAGCCATCGCGTGGTAAGCACCGGTATCCCATTTCTCCCAGGCACGTTTTGCGCCTTCACCTTCGGTACTGGCATCCATAATTATTCCGAAACGGTCGTCGATTCCGGAAGCCCATTCAATTCCGATAAAGAACGGGGATGTGAAATTCTGATTCGGAGTTATCGGGAAATAATTTCGCGATGTGCCGGGTGTCGTAATGTCAATTATATTAGTACTGTAGGATTGAGTGTAAAGTGTTGATCCGGGAGCTCCCGTTGCGGCGTCGCGCTGTTTTACAACTACATTAAAGTTCTCGGCACTTCCCGTGATTGTTTTGCCTGCAAAGTAGATATAAGTGCCGGTCAATTTAGCGTTTTGAGAAATATCGAAACGCTGATATTTACCGAGATCTCCGTAACTGTTTGTCCCGGCAACAAAACCCCATCCGCCCTGATCCGTTGATACGGTTACTGTATATGGAGTGTTTCCGTAAAAGATCTGCTGGACAGTAGTCTGACCGGAAAATGTTAATTGTACAATATTACTTCCCCCGCTGAGATTATTTGATGTATCAAAAGCTTTCAGCATGAAATAATGGAGTCCTGACGGTAGACCGCTGATATTTAAGTTTGTCTGACCGATAACCAGTATCGGCGAATTACCCTGAGCGGCTCCTGTGCCGTTCCAGTTTGTTCCGTCAGTTCCGTAATATAGATAGTAACCTGCGAGATCAGACTCGCCGTTTGCATTCCATGTGAACGATCCGGCTCCGTTGCCTGTAACCTGGCCTGCTAAATTTGTCGGCGCTGCCGGCGGAGTTCCGTCCGGAATATTTACGCTCCTGCTTACCACCTTATCCGTCAGACTGGTGGCTCTTATGGTTGCCCTGTAGAGATTAAATCCGGATGTGGCCGGATTTGCATTAATAGAATACTCAACGGATTTTGTCGCGTTACCCGCTATGTCTCCCAGGTTTCTTACGAGAGTACCCGTCGCGAGTGTAAGTCCGTTGAATAGTTCGAGGGTAACGGTGCAGTTAGCTGCGTTTACTGTTCCTGTATTAAAAATATCGAACTTAACCGTAAATGGATTTGGTGTAAGAACTCCTCCGGTTAGTGATAAGCTCGATGGTGCCGTAACAGTTACGGCGAGAGGAGGCAGAAGATCTCCGTTCGGTTTAATGCTGCGGGTTGCCTTATTGTTTGATTCGTTCGATTCGGTAATCTGATTTGTAGGGTCTACTTTAACTACTAAAAACCGGTACTCGGGACTTGTAGGAACCCTGTACTGGAACGTAAATGTTCCTGTACCACCGACCGGAATACTTGAAATTGTTCCGCTTCCTATAAGCGGCGCGTTGCCCCCGGCATCGGGATCACCTTCGTATGCGTAACAGAGTACATTAGACGCTGCTACGTTTCCGTAATTGTGAACTGTTACTGTTACCGTGATCAGGTCGCCAACCTGTATGTCGGAATCCGCTTTGCTGTAGGCAATGTCGCTTGTTGAAATAGCCAGGTCAGGATAATCGAGAGAATAAGCTAGGGGCATAAAATCAGCACCAGCACCCCCATTACTTTGAAGAACGGAAATATTTTTTGTTCCCTCAATCTTATAAACATAATTGCCTGAAGTTGAAGTAAAATTATAATGCTGACCTTCACTTAATGTCCCTGTATAAACCGGCATTGTGCTTGTGTACGGGAATTGATTGTACTGTCCTAATCTCGTGATAGTAATATTGTTTCCGTTTTCAAATGAAAAGACATGTATATTGCTTGCAATTGTAGGGACATAAAATAATGTTCCAAATCCTCTACCAGTCTGGTCAATTGCTCTTGTCATATAACTGTAACTACCTGTCCAGCCAAAGAAAGGAATATTTGCGGCGGAGACAGGACCGGTTGATGTAACTGACCAGTATGTAGGAGTTGTTATTCCGGATGAATAGACCTGACCGGTTTGTAGTGTTGCTGTCCCTATTACCTGCCCGGTGCCTGTATTTCTAACTGTAATTGTATTGTTATCTGAATAAGATGTAACAGTGATACTGTTTGTCCAGCCTCCGTTATATGCTGAATAACCATAGAACGTTGTTCCTACAAAAGTACCGTTGCTCGATGGAACATAATAATCCTGATCTTCATACGAGAGTGCGGAAACCGGTTTTGTCCCCGTTACCTGTAGAGGTGTATTCCAGGGAACGCCAACTCCGTTTTTAAAAGAATAATGCTCACCGGCATTTAATGACCCTGCCGCAATTATATTACCGGTTGTTAAATTTCTTACAGTAAAGCCTGTCGCGTTTTCATATGCGAAGACAATAAAATCATCTCCACTAGAGCTGTATTGTCTTGACATCCAGGTATTCAGTTTTGTTGAAACAGCTCTTCCGGCTTCATCAATTGCAAAGAAACCATTAACTGTAGAGGATATTGCGTCACCGACCAGAACGGTATAAGTTTTATTTCCTACAATTCTGAAAACGCCGCTTCCGTAATTAAATGTATGATACTTATCTGTGTTCAGAGTCTGTGTTCCTTTCTGTGTTCCGTTTGCGTCATAAACTGTTATTGATGTGTTGTCGAAATAGGAGAAGACTGTGATATCACCGAAAGTATAAACGGTTGTTGCGAAATTAGCGTTTGTTTCCTTTGCCGCTTGGAAAGGACCCGGCAGAGGGAAATTCATTTCAATTTCTGAAACAGCTTTTGTCTCTTTTATCTCTCTTTTGTCGGATTGCGCGACAAGACTGATCTGAAAGAAGAATAAAAGAATTAATAATGCTGATGTAAGTTTGATTTTCATGCGCCCTCCTTAAGACATATTTATGTCTTGGAATTATATATGAAAAGAATAGTCTGACCTGATCTATAAGGATATTTTAATAAGGGCTTATTGGTTTGAAATAAGTCTTTATGATTTTGATGGGACTGCTGTCGGAATTCAATTAAGCTGCATTTGTTTTCTTTCATTCCAGTTCATAGGAACAGTATGAAGTTTCGTTATCTAATACAACATCCGAGAGCAACTTAAAGGATGACGCGGCCAAAGTCAACCTATTATTCGGTGCTTGTGACAGAGAAGAGATAATAAAAAAAATGCCGGACAGGCCGGCATTCTAAAATTTAATTATAATTCTTTATTCGTTTTGCGGAGGCAGACTCCTTTTTCTTCCTTTGAGAAAATAGGCAATTGTAAGGAATACAATTACAGCAATCAGGCCAACATAAATCCAGTTGAATGCTGATGCAGGCGCAACTTTCTCTTTCCATACAGCTATCCGTGCATCAATAGTATCTTTGTTCGCCTCTGTCATCATATTGTTTTCTATAAGGATGGGGATCCATACCGGCTCTATCTGGGGAAAGTAGACGCTGTCTGTAAAAGTGTAAAAATTCCGCTCGGTTTCGTCGGAGCTCTTGACGCCGAGATTTTTTATTTCGTCATCAATAAACGAAACAGCGCTGTTGGTGAATTGATCGCCGCTGCTGAAGGGGAGCATCGGGATCTGTTTCTCGCGGAAGAGTTTCGCTATCCGGCTCCACATCTCTTCGTTGATTCGCTGATTCCAGTCGTTGAACATTCCGTCTATGTTCCCGATCTCAACGGCCTTCTCTCTTTTATCGAGATAGACATCGGCAAGCCGCGGACCGATCTGTTTCCAGACCTTATTGAAATCGCGGTACTGATTCTTCATTTCGGCAAGATCTTCCGGAGTAAGCTGTGTAACACGCATGAATTGAATGTTGTCGCTGATTGTTCTTTCTATATTATAGAAGAGATTACGGCTGTCGACTTTTGAAATAATCGATTGTTTCTCGGCCTCATTTAGCGATGAAGGCGAGTTAACGAATTCCGCCAGAAGACTATCCACAATATCCCTTACCAGTAAATCTCTCTGCTGAATATTGCTCTTTAACTGTGCAACGAGTTTCTGAAGCGAGGCAATTGTTGCGGCATCCTTTTCAACACGAAGATTAAGCTGGCGGATCTGACCGATCAGATTCTGATTCTTTTCGCTAAGCTCTGTAACCTGTGTCTTCAGTGTTCCGACTTCGCTTGTAAGCTCGACTATCTGTGTAAAATCCCCCTTCCTTATCTCAAGCGCCTTTTCAAGTTTTGCGAAGGATGTCTCAAAATTATCGGGGTAGAGACTTTTATCGAGAAGAGGTTTATCCGGTAGAAATTCCTCTTTTATCTTTGCGATATCCGCCGAGATAGTGTTGCATTCGTCGAGAGTTGAAGCGTTTTTAATGGCTTCTTCCATCTGCTTGTATTTCGTTTTAAAATTCTGTGTCTTTTCGTAGTCCGATTGTGAAAATGAAACAGAGGAAATTATTATCGATAGTATTGTCAGCAATACAATTTTCTTCTTCATCTGTTACCTCACTATTCCTTTATGGTTCAGCAGATATTTTTTGGATCCGTCTATCAACTCGATGTTCGGGGATTTCTGATTAAATATTGGGGATGTTAACTTCTCCGTTTCCGAGATTAAAATTTTATTCTCCAGTTTCATACCGTTTTCAACAGGAATAAAAACATATACATTCATATATTCTTTTCCGGTCATGTAGTAATAACCTGTTTTATCGCGGATTATCCTTATCTCTTTACCGGCAAAAGAAGTTGAGTCTTTAAACTCTTCATAATAAAGCTTTTTCAAATTGATGGAAAATGTATACCGGTCCTCGGCAACAAAACCTTTATCGTCAACCTTCAGTACATTTTCTACAGGCCATGAAAAATCGGACGGCGTTAAAACCAGGGATGAACAGCCTGCTATACCGATCAATACAACCACGGAAATCGCTAAGCGGCATATCGTCATTTTTAATCTCCTCCAAATAATTTACACGGATTAACTTAATGAATTAGTTGATTATTTAGTAGATAGCTTTTGCTATTTTTGCATTGATACTTGCCGGATGTCAACACCTGGTTTTTCAAATCCGGATTAATTCGATTAACAAAAATGACTGGTTGCGATTTATGAATCCGTACCGCGGACTTAAAGAGATTCCGCATAACATCTGGATACTGGCGTTCGCCACTCTGATAAACCGCTCCGGAACAATGGTTCTTCCGTTCCTTGCGATTTATATGGCTAAGGATTTCGGTGTGAGTGCAGGCAGCGCAGGGCTGGTTCTTGCGTTCTACGGATTTGGCGCACTCTTAACTGCGCCGATAGTCGGAAAGTTATCCGATAAACTCGGTGCTCTGCGGGTAATGAAATTATCTCTTGTCTTCACCGGTCTGATGCTCTTTGCGTATCCTTTCATAACGGATTACTATCTAATACTCGGCTATACGGTAATCTGGTCTGTTGTCAGCGAAGCATTCCGTCCGGCGAATCTTTCGTTAATATCAACCGAATCAGAACCGGCCAAAAGGAAAATTTCGTTTGCATTAAACCGGCTTGCTATAAATCTCGGTATGAGTATTGGCCCGGTTGTCGGCGGAATTCTGACCACAATCGATTTTAAATTACTTTTCTATGTAGACGGAGTTACGTCGATTGTCGCCGGTATTTTCCTTATGATCGCACGGTTTGATACGCACGAATCATACACTGAAACCAATCCTGCAAAAACAGAAGAGGGGATTTCAAGTCATGGTGATGTATCTGTAAATGGATCGGGTATTTTGAAGGATAAAGTTTTTCTTCTTTTTCTGTTTTCACTCATTCCGGTTAATATCGTTTTCTTTCAGCATATCGGCGGACTTCCACTATATATAGTGCGCGATCTGGAGTATTCTGGCGCCATTTTTGGAATCCTGTCTGCAATAAATACGGTGATAATTATTTTTATTGAAGTACCCCTTAATAACGCTATGGCCGCGTGGGATGACAGACGGGCTCTCGCTCTCGGCGCTCTTTTATGCGGAATAGGTTTTGGACTGATGGTCATTTCGGAAAACATCTTTTTCATTTCATTCACTATAGTTATATGGACTTTCGGCGAGATGATTTTTTTCCCCGCGAGCACTTCTTACACGTCAGCTCTATCACCCCCGAATAAAAGAGGGGAGTATATGGGATATTTCCAGATGACTTTCAGTCTTGCGCTTATGATCGGTCCATGGCTCGGAACAGAAGTGCTGGATCTGCTTGGTGCAGACGTATTATGGCTCGGTTCATTTCTGTTCAGTTCAATTACCGCTCTGATGTTCCTGTTTTTTAAAGATAAGAGTGTTGTGACAAACAATATTGAATCTAAATAAAATGCGGGTGTCCTCTTAATTCAAAAAAAATATTTTTTAGTTTTTCAAAATTCTTATTTTAACCTCTGTTCTAAATCCCCCACAACTTTTTTATAATATTTTAAGAAAGGAATTAAAAATGAAAAAGTTCTTTTTCGCATCCTGTTTTCTTTTTCTTTCATTCGGTCTCTACGCCCAGGATCAGGCAGAAGCAATGAAAGCCTGGGTTGAATATATGACTCCCGGCCCCATGCATCAGATGATGGCAAAAATGGCGGGGAGCTGGAAGACAGTTACAACATTTACAGATCCTTCAACCGGAACTGAAACAAAATCCGAAGGCGAAGCATCTTTCGAATTGATATTCGAAGGAAGATATATGAAGTCGGTTCATAAAGGGGAGATGGGTGGAATGCCATTCGAGGGCCTCGGTATCGACGCATACGATAACGGCACAAAGGAATTCTTAAGTGTCTGGATCGATAATATGGGAACCGGAATTATTATGATGAAAGGAAAGTACAACGAAAAAACCAACTCGCTTGAGTTTACCGGCGAGGGATACGATCCGGCGGCCGGAAAACCGACGAAATACCGTTCTGTTTCCAAATGGATTAATGATAATAAAACTGTCTTCGATATGTTCGGTGAAATGGGGGGACAGGAAGTAAAAATGTTCACCATGGAGTATATCAGGAAGTAATATTGAATCTGAGCCCGGAAATTAATCGGCTCCGGGCTCTTTTATTTTTCAATAACCGCGTTTAAGTTCTTTTTTCAAGACAATTTAAAACACCCCATCAAAATCGAACCGTTTGTTTTGGAAGCCCGACCCACGTTCAATATATTTGGCCATGAAAAATAATCACCTTTAGTTTAAGACAATTCGAAAAATCCTTTTTAGAATTTTTGAATTCATTTTGGAAATAACTGTTAAAATCGATACTTAAAAATCATTCGGAGAAAATATGATTACCAAAGACTACATTGAACTGGAAGATAAGTATGGAGCGCACAACTATCATCCGCTTCCGGTCGTTCTTGCAAAAGGGGAGGGTGTTTTCCTGTGGGATGTTGAAGGAAAAAGATACTACGATTTTCTTTCAGCTTATTCTGCGGTTAACCAGGGGCACTGCCATCCCAGAATTATCAACACAATGATTGAACAGGCAAAAACTTTAACTTTAACATCGCGCGCATTCTACAACAACTGTCTTGGCCCGTACGAAAAGTATATTACGGAATATTTCGGATACGATAAAGTACTGCCGATGAACTCGGGCGCCGAAGCAGACGAAACCGCTATTAAACTCTGCAGACGCTGGGCTTACGACAAAAAAGGGATTCCCGAAAACGAAGCAAAAATTATTGTATGCCTCGGAAATTTCCACGGCAGGACTATTACTGTTATTTCTATGTCGAACGATCCCGACTCCTACCGAGGTTTTGGACCTTACACACCCGGATTCATAAAAATACCGTATAACGATCTTGCAGAACTTGAGAAAGCTCTTCAGGATCCGAACGTTGCCGGATTTTTGGTTGAACCGATCCAGGGCGAGGCCGGTGTTGTTGTGCCCGACGAAGGGTATCTTGCAAAAGCATATAAGATGTGTAAAGAGAAGAACGTTCTCTTTATTGCCGATGAAGTTCAAACCGGATTGTGCCGCACAGGAAAACTTCTTGCCTGCGAACATGAAAAAGTTAGACCGGATATTGTAATTCTAGGGAAGGCACTGAGCGGCGGTACTATGCCTATAAGCGCTGTGCTTGCCGACGATGATATAATGCTCGTAATAAAACCGGGTGAACACGGATCTACATTCGGCGGTAATCCGCTCGCTTCTAAAGTTGCCGTGGCTGCTCTCGAAGTGCTTAAAGAGGAAAAACTGGATGAGAATGCTGAAAGACTCGGTAAAGTTTTTAGAGACGAGATTACTAAGATTAATTCCGATATGATCGAGCTCGTACGCGGAAAAGGATTACTTAATGCGATAGTAATTAAACCGAAAAACGGTAAAGAGGCGTGGGATGTTTGTTTGAAGATGAAGGAAAACGGATTGCTGGCAAAACCGACGCATCAGCATATCATCCGCTTTGCGCCTCCGCTCGTAATAAATGAAGAGCAGATTAAGGAAGCTGTTAAAATTATTGAGAAATCGATAAAAGAGATTGAAGCTGCGTAGATGATTGAAGTTTCCCCCTTTAAAAGGGGGAAACTGATTTATTAATTCTTTCTAATCGAAGTGCGCGTTTATAAACGGAAGGATTTTTGCGATACCCTTATTATTCTTTGCGATGTTTATAAGCCCGATCTGAACCCCGTGCAATTCTTCCGCAACATTGAATAAACCGATTACAAGCCCGCGCTGCTCGTTTCCTATCCTGTGATAAACCGCGGTCGAGAATCCTGTGAAGTCTTCTACATCCACCCATCCGCTAACATTTAATCCGGTAAATTTAGGAGCTTCAATTTTATATCCGGCCAAAGTAACTCCTTTAATTTCGCTTTCACTTACAATTGCAAGCAGTGCCTGATTCAAACCGATTATTTCACCCTCGCTTACAACCGCGAGTCCGGCCATATTAATTCCTTTTAAATTTTCTTTACCTACTACAGCCAGTCCGCCGAAATTAATTCCGGCCATTCTTCCTTCAGAAACGGCTGCGAGTCCGCCGATATTAATTCCCAGCAAATTCCCTTTGGCAACAACAGCAAGCCCTCCGAAATTAAAACCGTACTGGTTGCCTTCGGATACGGTGGCCAATCCTCCAATGTTTATACCGCGCAGATTATTTTCTGCCACAACACCGAGACCGCCGATGTTGATGCCGTCCAGATTCCCTTCCGAAATTGCTGCGAGTCCGCCGATATTGATTCCCTGAAGTTTATCGATCCCCATTACCGCGGCAATACCGACCGAGATTCCTTTTAATTCATACGCGAACGGTGCAAGGCCGATTGAAATACCGTTTATCTTCGAACCGTGGTTCGGACCCGGTTTCCAGAAAGTAATATTAATTCCGTTGATCTGTTCAACCCCGCAATCGGAAAAATTGATTCTTAATCCATTCCACACCGGCGAATTACCGAAACTGATTCCGCTGTTTTTTATTCCTAAATCGAAGCTGTTATGCGAACATTCGGCTGCTGTTGTGTCCTCTTCATCAATAATATCGATCTGTGCAAATAATGAGGGAGTAATAAATAAAAGCCATATTATCAGTAAGATTTTTTTCATTGTTAACCCTGAAGTTTTTTTTATCCGGAGATTTAGACTTTCTCAAACGGATTAAAGTTACATAACCCGCAGTAATTTTTAATACAGTTTTTTATTTCTTTTTAAGGAATCCGTACTTCTTAAGATGTTTATATGCAAGGTAAGCGGTAGCCCCCACTGAGACAGAGCCGAGAATCGATTTAATAAACCGCATGTTTTGCGACTCGGCATACTTCGTGTAAAGAGGATTTAAAATGTTTGATTGTAAGTTCGTGTTATCGGAGGTCTGATTGGCAAAACCGGTTAGCTGAAGCCGTGTTCTTATCCAGATGGTGGTTGAGTCTTCTTTCATTGCAGAGAGTAGAAAGAAACGGTCGGGATTACCGGGAAAATAGAGATCGTTAAACCCGTACTCAAATATTTCGACAGGGATCTCGAGACGTAAACCTTTCAATCTTTCCGATTGAGCTGATGAAAATGATGTGAGAAGGACCAGAAAAAAAATAATTTTTCTAAAATTTAAAATCTTCATCTTCATCATCCTCTTCAAACAGGTCGTCGTCAAAGTCTATTTCCTCGTCGGAGATCTCATCGGGTTCTTTATCGGGATCGAGGTCGTCGCTCTCTTTTTCGGATTCGTTTCCGGCGGCATAAACCGGTTCTTCGGGAGTAAAGAACGGATCTCTTGCAACATAATTCTCATCCATCTGATCCATAACTCTCCCGAGGATCTCGTCGCTGAGGTCGCTTTTCATCTCTTTTATATCAATCTTCTTATCCTCGTCGAATTTTTCATCTCCGGCGGGAGTTTCTTTCCACATTTCGGTAAGAGTTTTTTTATCGACTTTGGTCAGAAATGTATCGATCTCTTTTTCGATTATCTTCAGGTGTTTTTGATCCCATTCGCCTTCATCGGCGAGCTGACTTTTCATGAAATCCCAGAATGAACCTGTCTTCTTTCCCGGTTGGGGAAGTTTTTTAAGAGTCGTGATGATTTCCGAAACAGTCTTTTTCATTGTGTATTGCATGATTGTCTCCTGATATGAAATATTCTCGTAAATAAATTAGTAAATTCTTTCGAAAGTCAATATATATAAAAAAATGTTGAATCAAATTGATTTGTAGAAACAGGAATTAAAAAATAATTATTCTTATTTTCGGTCGGGTAAATGTTAATGCCCCCGTAGCTCAGTGGATAGAGCAGTGGCCTCCGGAGCCATGCGCACAGGTTCGACTCCTGTCGGGGGTACAAATTTAATTCGGATTGCTTTACATTCCTTGATTAACCTTTCACTTAATAATTTGGGGGAGCGATGAGACCACTCAGATTTTTATCAATTCTCTTTTTCATTCTTACAATTTCAATTCCGGCTCAGGTCGAAGATAAATCATTGCTTAATCTCGACCGGATATTTAAGAACTATGAATTTTTCGGCGAACGTTTCGGACCCGCACGCTGGATCGATCAGGGGAAATTTTATACAACAATTGAAGCGTCCAAGGACACTCCGGGCGGAAGGGATATTGTTAAATACGAAACTCTGTCCGGAAACAGGGAGGTTATGGTCCCGGCAAGACTGTTAATCCCGGCCGGGAATGAGAAGCCTGTCCCGATAAACGATTATATCTGGTCTTCAGATAAAAAACTCCTTATGATCTTTACCAACACTGTACGTGTCTGGCGTTACAATACAAAGGGTGATTACTGGGTTCTTAATCTCGAAACAGAAGAGTTTAGAAAGCTTGGGGGCGATGCAAATCCTTCTACTTTGATGTTTGCAAAATTTTCGCCCGACAATAAAAAAGTTGCTTATGTAAGAGAGCATAACATCTATGTAGAAAATCTTTCCGACGGAAAAATTACTCAGCTTACGTTCGACGGATCCGAGACTACAATTAACGGTACATTCGATTGGGTCTACGAGGAGGAATTCGACTGCCGCGACGGATTCCGCTGGAGTCCGGACAGCAAAAAGATCTCTTACTGGCAGCTCGATGCTTCCGGTATCGGCGTTTTCTATATGATCAATAACACGGACTCTCTCTATTCGCGCATTATTCCGGTTCAATATCCTAAAGTGGGTACGCAGAACTCCGCATGCAAAATAGGCGTAATAGAAGCTGCCGGCGGAAAGACAGTATGGATGAATGTTACCGGCGATCCGCGCAACAACTATATTCCGCGTATGGGATGGCACGACTCATCACAGGAGATCTGGTTCCAGTATTTTAACCGTGCGCAAACCCGGCTGGAGGTTTATCTCGGAAATGCTGAAAACGGAGAGATAAAACAGATATTGAAAGAGGAGGATAAATTTTGGATTGATGTGGTTGACGATATGCGCTGGCTGAACAAAGGAAAGGAATTTACATGGATTAGCGAGAGGAACGGATGGCGCCATATCTATCTTGTATCTAAAGACGGCAAGCAGATTAAAGATATTACGCCGGGTGAGTTCGATGTAATTGATATTCAGAATATTGATGAGAATAACGGATGGATCTATTACCGTTCATCCCCTTCAAACGCAACTCAACGCTACCTATACAGAGTTTCGCTCGACGGCAAAGGGAAAATGGAACGCCTTACATCGGAGGAATTTAAAGGTGTAAATTCATATCAGTTATCGGACGGCGCGAATTATGCCATTCACACCTATTCAAATTTTAATACTCCCGCTACAATTAACCTGGTTAAACTTCCGTCGCATAAAGTAGTCAGAACGCTTGTAGAGAATAAATCATATAAAGAAAAGATAACCGCATTAAAAAGAATGCCATCTGAATTTTTCAGTGTTGATATAGGAAATAATGTTCAGCTTGACGGCTGGATGATAAAACCGCCCGATTTCGATCCGTCGAAAAAATATCCGGTTCTCTACTATCTTTACGGTGGACCCGCAGCGCAGACTGTACTGGATCAGTTTTTCGGCACTCAATACCTGTGGTATCTAATGCTTGCTCAGCAGGGTTATATTGTTATGAGCATTGATAACAGAGGAACTCCCGCACCGAAAGGAAAGGAATTTAGAAAGTCTATTTACAAAAATTACGGTACAGTGTCGGCTTCGGATCAGGCCGATGCGATGAAAGCCATAATTAAGAAATACGAGTTTGTCGACCCTCTCAGAATTGCTGTCTGGGGATGGAGCGGGGGCGGCGTGTCCACTCTGAATCTTCTTTTCAGGTACCCGGACCTCTTCCAGACGGGATTAGCTGTCGCGGCCGTCAGCCATGAAAAACTTTACGATACAATCTATTCGGAAAGGTACATGGGACTTATAACCGAAAATGAAGAAGGATATAAGCAGAGCGCTCCTATTACATTTGCGCATCAGCTTAAAGGAAATCTTCTGATGGTTCACGGCACCGGCGACGATAATGTTCATTACCAGAATATGGAATTACTTATAAATGAACTGGTTAAACACAATAAACATTTCACTATGATGGCTTATCCGAACCGCTCTCACGGAATTTATGAAGGAGAAGGGACAACTGTTCACTTATATACTTTACTGACAAAGTATTTGAACGACAATACTCCTGCCGGAGGTAAATAATTTCTTTGCGCTCTTTGCGTTTGCTGCGGAGTTAAGGCCCGGTAATCACGACCGGGTCTATCTGAAAGCCAGCGCAAAGAGCGGACTATTCAGCGGAGATTCACATGAAATTTCTCTTTTCATTCCTTTTACTTTTCACACCGGTTCTTTTTTCACAGACAAAAATTGCTCTTCTGGATCTGAATAATTCTATCAATTCCGATAAAGAACTTAAATCCGCTTTTGAGTTTCTGGAAAGCCGGAATGAATTTAAAACCTCTCTAATAAGTTCAGGCATGATTTCCGGATCGAAAAAATATTTAAATGATTTTCAGATTGTCTGGATTCACCGTACCGATTCAACACTATTTAATAAGAAAGAAAAGGACCCGGTGTTAATTTCAAAACTCCGGGATTATGTTTTGGACGGAGGTAAATTATTCTTAACCGTTGATGCGCTTAATTACCTGAATCTGATGGGATTCGAAAGTGTTGTCCCGTCTTCAAAATATGTTGATGCGGTGGATGGAGGTTACGGAAGGAAACTCGGACTTCATTCATTCAGGAATCATCCGGTCTTTACCGGATTGAATGGCGGGGCCTATCTGTTTAATCCGACTGAAGACATGAAGATCCGTCAGGTCGGATTCTTCGGGGATTCGATCCCGTTAAACGGAAAAGTTGTTGCCGTTGATTGGTCCTATATTACCTTAAAAGAGGATTCCCGGCTTGTAGTTGAATATGAAGAAGGAAAGGGAAAGATTCTGGCGGCAGGTGCATATACTTATTTTGCGATTCCGAATAACAGCAGCCGGCACCTCGAAATGTTTGTTCAAAACTGTCTCTATTATCTCTCGGGCAAATATCAGGAACAGAAAAAATATTACTGGAACTATCAGCCCAACAGCGTAAAAGAATTTTCTGCTGGCGGACGGGAGGAATTTAAGTTTGTTTTAAATCCTGCGTCTTTATTTAAAAAATCGGACGGGCTTCTTCTTACAAACCGTTTTGCAACAGAAAATTTCTGGAATGTATCGGGTGAAAGAATTCTTGTAATGGGAAAAGAGAAAGGCGGAATAGATGAGGTCTGGGCTCATCCTTTCATGGCTCTGAGAGATTATCAGGTGGGAATCAGATTCTCCTACAAAGATTCTGTTTACTGGCTTAATGATGAAAGACCGGAAATTGAAGTCCGCCCGGAATCTTTTACACGCATTTACAAATTCCGTAGAGCATATCTAACCGAAACAATTTCGGCTTCGCATGACAAACCGGTTTCAATTATTAATTATGAGTACAGAGGTGTTTATCCCGCTAAACTTGTAATAAAATTCAGGAGCAACATCCGATATATGTGGCCCTATTCTGAAAAGGTTTTCAGCTCTATAAATTATTCTACGGACAAAGAACTTAACTCCTTTATATTAAAAGACGGGAGCGGCGAGCATATAATTTTAACCGGCGCTGTCCGTAAACCGCTTCAAAGTATTATTGGTCAGTATGAAAATTTTGAGAAAAAGGATTCGCTCTTTACCGGGATTGCTTCCTCAGATTTTTCTGTCGGCGCATTAACCGAATACGAACTCAAAATGAATGACAATCTGCAATTTGTTATTGCGGCATCTAATGAAGGCGAGGATACAACAAGAAATTATTTCACCATGGCTCTTACGGATCCGGCAAAAGTTCTTGATGATGCCGCTCTTTACCCAAAAGAGTTTTTTGAAAAATCGCTCTCTATAACAACTCCGGATAAGGATTTTAATGAAGGTTATCAATGGGCGCTAATCGGAACCGACAGGTTCCGCGTAAACACTCCGGGCCTCGGCAAAGCCCTTGTTGCGGGTTATTCAACAACGGCTAAAGGATGGAACGGAGGACACAAGGTAAACGGCCGGCCCGGTTACGCATGGTATTTTGGAAGGGACGCGGTCTGGAGCTCATTTGCACTTCTTGATTACGGCGATTTTGAAAGCGTTAAATCTCAATTGAGCTTTTTCAATAAGTATCAGGATCTTAACGGTAAGATTTTTCACGAGCTTACTACTTCGGGCGCTGTTCACTACGATGCGTCGGATGCTACGCCTCTCTATCTTATTCTTGCGGGAAGATATCTTCTTCACAGCGGGGATGTTGATTTTATAAGAGAAACATGGCCTAATATTAAGATGGCCATCGACTATTGTTTTTCAACAGATACCGATAAGGATCACCTTATTGAAAATACAAATGTAGGACATGGATGGGTGGAAGGAGGAGGGCTCTATACAGCTCATACAGAAGTCTATCTTGCTGCATGCTGGGCGGAAGCTTTAAAGATGGCATCTGTTATGGCCGGGAGTTTGATGTTGAATAAAGAATCTGAAATGTATAATCGTGAGTATGAAAAGGTTAAGAAAATAATAAGTGAACAATTCTGGAATGATGAAAGTAATTTTTTAAGCTTCTCTAAATTAAAAGACGGTTCTTTCAATCTCGAAAAAACAGTACTAGCTGCGGTGCCTGTCTATTTTGAAATGCTGGATAAACCGAAAGCAATAAATGTAATTGATGATTTTGCCGAGAATTATTTTTCATCGGATTGGGGTGTGAGAATACTGAGAGACGATTCGCCAATCTATAATCCGCGCGGTTATCATACCGGATCGGTCTGGCCCCTCTTTACCGGATGGACTTCACTTGCGGAATTCAAATACGGAAATCATCTCCAGGGATATACACATATGATGAACAACCTGCTTGTCTATAAAAACTGGCAGCTCGGTTCAGTGGAGGAAGTACTGCACGGTTCGGAATATAAACCCTCGGGAGTCTGCTCTCATCAGTGCTGGAGCCAGACTATGGTTCTCCAGCCGGCTATTGAAGGAATGCTGGGTCTTAAAGTCGATGCGCTTAATAACAGAATTGATTTAGCTCCCGGAATACCTGCCGACTGGGATACTTTGAAAGTTGAGAGAATAAGGATCGGTAAAAATTTTCTCAATTTCACAATGAAAAAGGAGAAGGGAAAAACAACATACAGATTCAGCACTGATACTTCTGAACCGGTAGCTGTTGGATTCAGGCCATTATTCCCATCAGGAACAAAATTTAATTCAGCGCTTCTGAATGACGAACCGGAGAAAATTAATCTGGTTGACGGAGGAAATATAAATTTCTCGTTCAATTTAAGTAACCTGGCAACACTCGAACTTCTTCACGAAGGAGGAATTTCCGTTTTACCAAAGGTCATTATTCCAAAGCCCGGATCATTTTCGGAAGGATTGAGAATTCTTAATGAAAGAGTTGAAGAAGATAATTATATTGTAACAGTTCAGGGATTGAGCGGAAGCACAGGGGAACTGGAAGTTATTCGCGAAAACGGGAAGGAGATAATTTCTGTCCGGTTTGAATCCGGTTCCGGAAAGTATGCTAATAAAGAGATTAAATTGAAATACTGAAATAATATTTTATGAAAGGGATATAAAGTGGAAGGGCAGGAATTAAACCACTTGAAATCGCAGCTTATCTGGCGTAAGGAAAAAATTCAGAAGGCAATTTCCGGTCAGATTGTCCCGATGCATCTCGTTAACCTTCTTAAAGAAGTCGACTCCGCACTGGAGAGAATTGACAACGGTACTTTCGGACTTTGTGTTGTGTGCAACGATCCAATTGAACCGGAGCGCCTGATTGTAGATCCCCTTACAAGAGTCTGCCTGGATCACCTGAGCAGTAATCAGCAGAAGGAGCTGGAGGAGGATCTCACCGTAGCAACTCATATTCAGAAAGCAATGCTTCCTAAAAACAACCGCCGTCTCAAAGGTTTTGAGGTCTATTATCACTACGACGCCGCAGGAGCTGTTAGCGGCGATTACTGCGACGTGATTGATCCCGGATCTGAAAGCAATTCACTCTATTTTATTCTGGGGGATGTATCCGGGAAGGGGATTGCCGCATCGATGCTAATGACTCATCTCAGGGCAATGTTTCAGAGTCTGGTTCCTCTTGGTATCGGAATCGCGAGTCTGATGGCTAGGGCCAGCCGGCTCCTCTGCGAGAGCACTACTTCCTATCACTATGCGACGCTGTTGTGTGTTAAAGCCAATATGGATGGAAAAACCGAAATCTGTAATGCAGGTCATTGTCCGCCCCTGTTTATCAGCAGCGACAGGATCTCCCGACTGGATTCAAATGGTATGCCGATCGGAATTTTTTGCGAATCTGAATATACTATGACAAACTTCAGTCTTAAATCCGGCGAAATGATACTTCTCTACTCAGACGGATTAACCGAAGCGATGAAAGGAGATAATCTCTACGGTATGGAAAGGCTCGAAGAATTTGCTGCCGCAAACAGGAATCTGCCCCCGTCCGAATTTGTAAAAAGATTGGTGAGTGATCTTCACAATTTTCTCGACGGCGATCCGAGAAAAGATGATCTGACAATAATGTCAATCAAAAAAATATAGTTTCTTTTACTGATGATTGGACAGACCGGTGTATTGCTACTCATTATTCATTAAGACCGATTAATAATCCTTTTCTGTAATTAAATACGGATTTATGAAGAGTCTATAAAAAACGAGTACAAATAGTCGACATCACTTTTTGAAATACATATATTTGCCCGAACTAAATTGAGAGATCATGTTTATCGAAAAAGAAAACAGGCCGGACCCCGTTATTGAAAAAGAGAAAATCCTTCAGCTTGAAGAATATATAAAACAGAATATTCCCTTAACCGGTTTTATGAATTTCAGCATATCTGAACTTTCCAAATTATCTATAAAGTTGACTGCCCCGCTTAAACCGAACGATAATCATTACGGAACCGTCTTCGGCGGAAGCCTGGCAATCCTTGGTATCCTGGCAGGGTGGGGACTCCTTCATTACAACATGATAGATGAAAAGATCAAAGGAACCATAGTGATTAAAGAAGGAAAGATGAAGTTTCTTCGTCCGGCTCTTAAGGAATTTGAAGCTGTAAATAATTCGCTTACAGAAGCCGACTGGATTAGTTTTAAAAAGTGTCTTTCTGTGGAAGGAAGGTCCAAAATTAAAATGCAGTCCTACCTTTATTCGGAAGGAAAACTTGTAGGGGTTCACGACGGAATCTACGTAGCCCTTTCCTCACCGTTAAAATAATTATTAGCCGGATCCGGTTGATAAAAATTTACTGTAGAGAAATATTTAAACCGGAGGCCCATTCATTTTGTCAATTATTCAAACTGAAGAAAAAAAATCATTTCTTCCCCCCTCCCCCTTAAGCCTGCCGCGTTGAAACGCGGCGGGCTTATTTATAAAATGGTTGTATCTCCGAAATTATTTTGTTTATTCATTTTTACTTAATTTTCAACGTACATAATATTATTAGTCTATAATGGCAGAAATTCTCAAGGATCAAAATAAATCACGAGTCCTGGCAAAAATCGCTGGTTTGCCTAACCGTATTTATCACCTTTTTTTAGGGACGGATTACACTGCTTTTACATTTCTCTCAATTATTACCGGTGCTGTGGTTGGATTTGCTACAGTCCTATTCCACCACTCAATAGAATTCTTTAATGAAGTATTTTTTGAGCAGACGGCAGGAGGATTATATTTTTTAGGCGCTGCCGCTGTAATTGCACTTCCCGCTATCGGTATGCTTATTCAAAGTCTGATGATTATATCCGCGCCCGATATTGCATCTAAAAGAGGCGTCTCTGAAGTAATTAAATCGGTTGCATCGCGCGGCGCACGGATTCCTCTCCGGACAACGATATTTCATTTTTTTGCACCTGTTATTAGTATCGGTTCAGGTAATACTGTGGGACCCGAAGCCCCGGCGGCACAGCTCGGCGGCGGTGTAGCAAACAAACTGGCTCACACATTCAGACTCTCCGATTCCCGTAAAAGGGTTTTCACCGCGGCGGGTTCCGGTGCGGCAATAGCAGCAATATTTAACACTCCGATGGGAGGAATCTTTTTCGCTCTTGAGATTATTCTGCTTAATGAATTTCAGGCGGCAACTTTTTCAGCCCTTATCCTTGCTTCAGTTACTTCGAGCGCAATCTCGAGAATATTTCTTGGTAATAAATCTGTTTTTCTTTTCAGCAGTCCGGATGTTGGCGATTACTCCCATCTCTATTTATATGCGGCTCTCGGAATAATTGCCGGACTAGTCTCAATACTATTTATAAGATACTCGAATACACTTGATACTCTTTTCAGAAAAAAGATCCTCAAAAAATATCCCCAATGGATAGTTATGACATTTGTTGGATTAATAGTGGGTGTATGCGGATTTTTTTATAAAGATATTTTTGGAATCGGATATTCGGGAATCAACAATATTCTTTCGAACTCTCTCTCTTGGAAAGTGGTCGGGATGCTTCTTCTGCTTAAGATATTTCTGGTACCGTTAATCCTTAACTCCGGCGGATTCGGCGGAGTATTCGCTCCATCACTTTTTATAGGAGCTTCGCTCGGCTTCCTTTTTGCAACCGGGTTGAATTATTTCTTCGGATTTCAGTTTGATGTAACTGCTTTTGTTCTTGTATCAATGGGAGCTGTTCTGGGGGGGATTAATTCAATTCCGATCTCTGCCATACTTATAATTTTTGAAATGACAAAGGACTATTCTTTTATACTTCCGCTGATGCTGGCGGTAGTAGCAAGCACGATGATTGTTCAAATCAGTATGAAAAAATCGGTTCATGAAAAGCATCTTGAGAAACAGGGTTATAAACTATCCCAGACAAAAGATGTACTATTGTTGAGGTCGATAACGGTTGAACAGGTTATGAAGAAAGATGTAACTCTTATGCCGGAAGAAACACCCCTTCCGAAAGTATTAAGCTCTCTGATGGAGAGCGACAGAAATACTTTTTATACGGTTAATAAAGAAGGAATAATCGTTGGCAAAATTACCGACGCTGAAATCCGGCCGATTATAACCGAGTATGAGCATATACGCGAGGTTCTGGTAGCGCGTGATATTGCCTCCAGAGATGTTACACCTGTAATGGAAACAGACGACCTTGATTATATTATGAAACTGTTTGAAAGCAGGGATGCCGATGAATTTCCCGTTGTTCATCCCGAAGATAAAAACAGTGTTACCGGAACAGTTAGAAGGCAGGATGTAATTGCTGCATATAACCGGGAGAGTTTTAAGTATAACGTTGTTGAAGGATTTGCCCGCGAATTGAAAACAATAAGCAGTACCAAACAAACAAAGGTGCTGGAAGGCTATTCGATAATTGAAAAACAAGCCCCGGGGGAATTTGTCGGCAGGAAAATTTCCGATATAGCTCTCCGTAATAAGTACGGGCTCGAAATCCTTATGATCCGGAAACACAGCTCACCGTACGAAGACCAATCCGAATCATCAAATTATATATTACCTAATCCTGTTTATGTAATTCAGGAGGATGACATTTTAATTTTGTTCGGAGCGGATGAAAAGATTGCTTCAACAGAAAACTGGAGTTAATTTATTACTCTTATGAGCTCTAAAGAACTTGCAGACGAATTATTCAGGAATGTATTCGATGATCCGTGGCATGGTGCGTCCGTCAGTATGATTCTAAACGGAATAACCCACACAGCCGCATTTAATAAACCGCTCGATTCAATTCATTCGATTGCCGAAATTCTGCTTCACATGACCTCCTGGACAGTAGAAGTTGAACGCCGTTTATCAGGGGAGGAACCCGATGAACCGGAAATGGGCGACTGGCCGGACGCAACCGGACTTAAAAAAAATAATTGGGATGACATTAAAGACTCCTATTTCCGTGAGTCGGAAAAGCTTATCGGTTCAATCAGAGTTTTTCCGGATTCCGGATTGAATGAATTAGTTGGAAGCGAACGGAATGCGTCACTCGGAACCGGATTTACTTATAAATCCATGATTCTGGGGATGATACAGCATAATGCATATCATTCAGCGCAAATCTCAATTTTAAAAAAAATCAAATAAATTAGTTTCGCTGATTGAAAGTGATAAAGAAATAAATGAATTTTGACACAATAATTTTGATCGGAAAACGTTAACACTTATAAATTCTTCTATAACATTCTAAAACCGGCAGGACAGGGGGAAATATGCGGAGCAGAACACTTCGGTTAATTTTAATTGCTTTCCTTTTAATAACATCTAATATCATTTCACAGACAGATCAAAGTCTAATAAAAGAAGGAGCTCCAAAAGTTTATATCGATTGCGGATTGTGCGACATAAACTACATTAAGGAACAGATACAAATTGTAAATTATGTCAACGACCGTAACGATGCCGATGTTCATATTCTGTTTGTTACTCAGAGCACCGGGGCAAACGGTACTCAATATTCACTTTTCTTTATCGGCAACAACAGTTTTAATGGAATTAATGATACAGTTAAATTTTCTACGGATCAGACCGACACAGACGATAAAGTAAGAGAAAAGACGGTTAACAACCTTAAGATCGGACTTGTAAGGTATATTGGTAAAACAAAAGTAGCCGATCAAATGACAATTTCCTTCGCAAAGCCGAAAGAGCAGTCAGAAAAACCGGAAGACGATTGGGATTTCTGGTATTTCCAGGCAAGCGTTAACAGCAGTATCAATGGAGAGGAAAGAAGTAACTACAACTGGCTGAACGGTTCGTTCAGCGCAAACAGGGTAACAGAGGATCTGAAAGTAAATCTGCGTCTCTCCAATTCATATACTGAAAACAATTTCAATTTTTTTGACGGAACAGAGGATGTTAATATAAAAAGTGTTTCCCGCAATCAAAGTTTTGACGGCTCGGTTTATTTCTCGATCGATAATCACTGGTCGTGGGGTTTTACTTCGTATGCATTCAGGTCAACATATTCCAATATTTCATTGAGCGCATATTTCGCCCCGACGGTTGAGTATAACGTTTTTCCGTATTCGGAATCGAATCAGAGACAGTTAAGAATAAATTACAGAATATCACCTACATACAACCGCTATTTTGAAGAGACTATCTTTTTTAAAACGAACGAATCGCTTATTAGTCAGCAGCTCTCGGCAACATTATCGATAATCGAACCTTGGGGAAGTACAAGTCTTACGCTTACCGGCGCAAACTACTTTCACGACTTTAGCAGGTATGAACTCGATATTTTCGGAACGGTTTCCTGGAAAATTGTAAAGGGATTATCTTTCAGTGTATACGGAGGATATACAAAGATCAGGAATCAGATTTCGCTTCCGCGCGGCAGTGCTTCTCTTGAAGAAGTATTATTGCAGCGAAGGCAGCTTGAAACCGGATATTCATACTGGGGCGGTTTCGGAATCTCATATTCATTCGGCTCGATCTATAATAATATTGTAAATCCAAGATTTGGCGGCGGCGGGGGCGGTTCAACAATAATAATATCCAATTAGCCATCCGGACTTTTAATCCTATTTTCAAAACGGGAAGCTGCTTTCTTTCCGGCTTCCCGTTGCATTGAAGATTATTTAAAGACTATTTTACGCACTCAAATTTTCGGGATTATGCTTTCTCTTCCATATGAAAAGTAAAATATTATTCACCTCGCTTTTATTCGTTCTTCTAATTAATTCTCCTGTATTAATCAGCTCACAATCACTTGTAAGGGAAGGCGCTCCCAAAATATTTCTTGATTGCCGATGCGATATGAGCTATATAAAAGAACAGATTCCGGTTCTGAATTACGTTACAGACAGGACGGAGGCCGATATTTATGTGCTCTTTACCGATCAGAGAACCGGCTCGGGCGGAAGAGAATATATACTTCTCTTTCTCGGGCGTTCCGATTTCAGAGGAACAAGTGATACTGTTAAATATGTCGCAAATCAGATCGATACTGAGGACGAGAAAAGAATTAAAATGGTTGCAGCGCTTAAAGCGGGGCTCGCAAAATTTATCTTTAAGTCCCCCATCGCCGATCAGATGAAAATCAGTTTTACAAACGGATCGGGGAACGGTCAAAACCTTCAATCAATTTCTGATGAATGGGATCACTGGGTTTTCAGAACAAGCTTAAATACTTCTCTTAGCGGACAGCAGACAACAAAACATTACAACCTCGGAAGTTCCATATCAATAAACAGGATTACAGAGGATTCGAAGATTTACTTGTGGGGATCCGCGAATTACAATGAAAGCAATTATGATTATGACGAAGAGAGAATTGTGAGTATTTCAAGACGTTATAATGCTTCGGCAACGTTCATTAAAGCGATTGACGGGAAATGGTCCTGGGGTATCTGGTCGTCTTTTAATCAATCGACATATAACAACATGAAGCTGGGCCTCAGTATTGCCCCCGGGCTGGAATATAACATCTTCCCTTATTCGGAAGCCAACCAGAGGCAATTCCGGGTCGAGTACAGAATCCATTTAAATCACAACAGATATTTTTTAGAGACGATCTATTTGAAAACGAAAGAGAATCTCTTTAGCCATTTATTAAGATTTTCATTTGAGGTTATAGAACCGTGGGGAAATTCAGGATTCCGTTTAACCGGTTCGAATTACCTGCACGATTTCGGGCTCTATTCTTTCAGTACCGACGGTTTTCTCTCCTTAAAAGTTCTTAAAGGTTTTTCGTTCGACCTAAGGGCAAGGTATTCTAAAATAAACAACCAGCTTGCGCTGCCTCGCGGACAAGCTTCGCTTGACGAAATACTTCTTCAAAGAAAGGAGATAGCGACCCAGTATTCTTATGAAATCGGGATAGGTATTTCTTATTCTTTCGGCTCAATCTATAATAACGCAATAAATCCCCGCTTCGGCGATTAATCGAATTCCGAATCCGGAATATTATGCGCCCGTTAGTATTTGAATACTCATTTCTAATCTGTTCTATTTTTAACAGCTCTTTCAATTTGTGAATTGAAATTGTTTCAACGGTTCGCCCGTTGATTCCCACTGCTTTTTCTACTGCAAGAATTGAATTTTAATTGGTTTTCTGAGTGGCCTTTTCAATGCTGCAAGGTTTGGTTAAATGAGGATTGAAAAGAAGTTTCATAAACATTATGTTATGATCAAATCTAAGTAAACCAAAGTTTTTTTTGAATATTTTTTTACCGGGACGCTCGTTATGAATGTTAAAGAAATTATTGCCGAACTTAAAAAGAATGGAAGTCAATACAACAGGGAAGGAATGAAAAAGTTCGGGATTAATGTTGATAAAGCATTCGGTGTGAACGTTCCGGTAATGCGGAAGCTTGCAAAGAAGATTGGCAAGAATCACAAGCTGGCAATTAAATTGTGGGAAAGCGGGTATCACGAAGCACGGCATGTTGCAACAATGATTGCCGACCCTAAACTCACAACCAGATCCTTATTGAACAACTGGGTCAAAGATTTTAATTCCTGGGATATTGTGGACGGATCCTGTTCAAACCTGATCCGGAAAACGGACTTTGCTTACGATCTGATTCCTAAGTGGGTTAAAAGCAATAAGGAGTTTGTGAGGCGTACAGCATTCTCTTTGATTGCATACCTTGCTGTTCATGACAAGAAGAAGAATGACGAGGAATTTCTTCAGTACCTTCCGCTTATTAAAGAATATTCAACCGATGAAAGAAATTTTGTTAAGAAAGCTGTTAACTGGGCACTCAGGCAGATTGGTAAACGAAGTACTTTTCTTAATGAGCAGGCAATTCAGATGGCGGAGGAAATTAAACTGATCGATTCGAAAACCGCAAGGTGGATAGCAAGCGACGCTCTGAGAGAATTGAAAAATCATAAAACCTTTGCGGGAATTAAGGAGTGAATAAAATGAAAACTGAAAAACCACTCTTCTTTGAAAAGGAAAGATTAAACCAGAAATGGAATCTATTTTTACTTACACCGGTTTGTGCCGGATTTATTTTATTTCAGATCTATTCACTTTACAGTCAATTGGCATTAAAACAACCGGTCGGATCGGAACCGCTATCGGATGCTTGGTTAATCGTAATGTCCTTCATTGTTATTCCTTTAATGATCTTTCTTATCTGGCTTTTTTATGTTATGACACTTACAGTAAAAGTGGACAACAATAAAATCCTCATTCGTTTTTATCCGGTAACAAAAAGAGAAGTACTTATAAGTGATATCAACTCGTTTGAAATAAAGGAGTTCAATCCAATAATTGATTTCGGAGGATGGGGTTTACGCTATTCAATCCGGTGGAGAACAACGGGTTATATTATGAAAGGAAAAGTCGGCGTTCACATACATCTGAAGAACGGAAAAAATTTATTGATCAGCTCTGAAAGGGCGAATGAATTATATAAAGTGATTAAAAACGAAACTGATAAATCGGGATCCTGATAATGTGAAATATTATTATTTAAAGAACATATAAATTGTCTTATCTTGATGATAACTCGTTCTGTTCTCTCATTTCAACCAGCTGGCTGTTTTAATGATTTAGTCCGATATTAATTCCTCAAATCAACTATAATTCTAATTGAAACTTTATTATTAATCACATATTATAATCCGGGTGGATTTAGAATTTTAATATAATAACGAAAAGAAAGGAATCATCAATAAATTTTCATAAATGTAAATTGGGGGGAAATTTGAAATTCCGCAGTTTGTTCTTCGCAATGCTCTTATCTTTACCCTGCCTTGTTTTTGCACAGCAAAAGTCTCAAAAATTCAGTCTGATAGGAACAGTTATCGATTTTAAGTCAAACGAACCTCTCGTTGGGGTCTCAGTTCTTGTATTGTCACGCACCACCGGTGAACAGATAGCGGGAGCCGCATCGGATAATCAGGGAAATTTTACCGTCGAGGATATTACAGAAAGTAATGTTAAGGTAAGGTTTTCAATGGTCGGTTATCAATCTCAATTAATTGATTCCGTCGATGTTTCGAAATCGTCGCGCATCGGATTGATTAAATTAATGGGTACAACTATCGATCTACCGGAGGTTGTTGTTAAAGCAATTAAACCTGTTGTAGAATTTTATGCCGACAGACAGGTAATTAACATGGACCGTCTACCCGGAAATTCCGGCTCTGTGACTGACGCGCTTAAAAATTCCGGACTGGTGGAAGTTGAGCCTTCTACAAATAAAATTACTGTCCGCGGCCAGGCGATAAAAATAAAAATGGATGGACATGAGTATAACATGCCGGGAGAAATGCTTTCGCAGTTGCCTGCAACAATGATTGATCAGGTTGAAGTTGTGCTTGCACCCGGCGCAAAGGAGAGTGCCGAAGGCGGAACCTATATTCTTAACCTGATTACAAAAAGGGAAACCTTCAGCAGTACAAGCGGTATGTTAAGCTTAAGTTCATCAACAAATAAAAACAGCTTCGGCGGCGCTTACCTCAATTATAAAGTGGATAAATTCAATTTCTTCGGCCAGGCTTACGGAAGCTATTTTGCTATGGATAATTTTAATGAGTCCGAACGGTACGTGTATACAAGTCCTAATATGTATTATCAGAAAACAATAGGCGACGGTAAAAACACTTTCTATTCCGGCTACTTCAAATTCGGTTTCGATTACGATTTTGACGAGAATAATTCAATGACGTTTTTTACTACCTATAATGGTTATAAATACAGTTCCAGCAACGATGGAAACTCTATTGTTAATAATCAGAACAATATTTTTCAATACAGCTACGACAGAATCGGTAATAACGATGGCATTAATAACAGTCTATCCTTTTACGGTTTTTACAAGAAAAAATTTGCTGCTAAAGGGAATGAACTTACATTTGATGCCATGCTGACATTATTTGGCAATCCTACAAACGCGGATATGAATCTAAAATACAGCAACAGAATCAATACTCCCCAGCTTCAGAAAAGTAATACGGACGTTAATGCAAAAACCTTAATTCTAAAAGCCGATTATGTTCTGCCCGTTGGCTTGAATAGATTGGAAGCGGGATATAACATGACATACAGAACCAGATCCAATGATTACTCCGTTGAGGATTATATGTATCAATTCTCTGGCTGGAGAGATAGTCTTAACCTCAGCAATGAATTCCGTTATAACGAATTAATCAATGCTGTTTATGCTGCTTATGCACATAAAATAGGCGACTTTGATCTTAAACTTGGAGTGAGAACAGAGAACCTTAATACAAAGGGTAATCAGGTAACTCAGAAGATTGAATTCTCCGAAAACTTTTTAAGCTTCTTCCCGAATCTGAATGTGGGCTACAAGATAAGCGATCTATTCCAGCTTTCGTTTAATGCATTCAGAAGGGTAACATATCCCCAGATATTTTATATCAATCCGTTCAGACAATACACCGGACCTAATTCGTTCTTTGCCGGTAATCCTAAACTAAAACCGACATACCTTAATTCTTATGCAATAAATCTTTCACAATACATTAGTCTGTTCTATAACTATACAACCGGCAGTTTTACTTCTGCAATGGCAACGGAGAACGATTCAACAATCGTTTCAACATTCCTTAATCTTAACAGCGAAAAAGCTTACGGCGTTAATCTGACATTACCATATTACAACTCGCCCATGATGCCGATCCATCTTCCGGATTTTATAAGCTCATTTTATGTATCGTTTAATTACAGGTATGCCAAGCAATCGGGACAGTACCTCTCAGAGGATTTGTCCTTAACGAATAAAACATATATACTTAATGCCAATCTTGGTCTTAAACTCTGGTACGATATTGAAGCGTACATTTCATTGTACTACATGCCCAAAATTGAAAATCGTAGAACAGTAAGAAGCGAAATGAAAAACCTCTCCCTGTTTTTCAACAAAATGTTCTTGGATAGAAAATTGCGTGTGTATATAATGATTAACGATATTCTCAACGGACAACGGGGTAATAACGAATCGATTGGCGGAAATTATTATACAAGAAGTTATTACGAAATGAGGAACAGCAGAAGTATCGGAATTGGTATTTCCTACATGTTTAATGACTATAAAGAAAGGCGCGACAGAAATATTGATGACGGAAGAGACGCTGCCAATAGGGGTTTTTAACTGAACTTTAATCTTGATCCTGATATTAATGGACAGATAGACCCGGCATCCGCCGGGTTTTTTTATTGCCGAAACCGTTATAATTAATTATTTGCATAAATATGCACAATTATGTATAATTATGCCCCTAATAATTAAGATTGTGCAAATGATAAAAGCAGGTATAGTCGGTGCTGCGGGTTATTCGGGATTAGAGCTGATAAAAATACTGCTCAATCACTCCGAAGCTGAAATTACGCATCTCTTCGGTTATAACTCGGCGGGTAGCAGAATAGATAACATGCATCCTTCTCTAAAAGGACTGATTGAAGATGAAATAGTGACATTCGACGAAAAGCTAATTGCTGATCTGGACCTGCTTTTTATTGCCCTTCCTTCGGGCCAGGCAATTCCTTATGTAAAAAGTGCTTATGAAAACGGTGTAAAGGTAATTGATCTTGGCGGCGATTTCAGATTAACCAACTTGAATGATTACAAAAAGTATTACAAAAACGAACATTCCGCTCAAGACCTTGTAAATATTGCGGTATACGGGCTAAGTGAATGGAATGAACAGGAAATTAGTAAGGCAGCAATTGTTGCCAATCCCGGCTGCTACCCAACAAGCGTTCTGCTTCCTCTTATTCCTTTGCTAAAAAAGAACTTACTTACAAGTGATTTTATAAGTATAGTATCGTATAGCGGAACATCCGGTGCAGGTAAATCACTTTCGGAAAATATGATCTTCTCAGAGGTAAATGAAAGTGTTAGAGCTTACAAAGTCGGTAATCACCAGCATATACCGGAAATAAAAAGATATTTATCAATGTTTAGTGGGTCCAGTCCATACTTCTCGTTTGTTCCTCATCTTCTTCCTATTACAAGAGGAATCTATACAACAATACAAGCCAAAGTAAATAATACTATTAATGAAATATTATGCAAAAACATTTATGAAAAATATTATTCAGAGTCGCCCTTTATAAGAATCGTACATCCAGGAATACCGGAAATAAAGAATGTAACCGGTACAAATTATTGTGATATCGGATTCTCCATAAATGATGGAATAATTACAGTCATCTCTACAATCGATAACTTAATTAAAGGAGCTGCCGGGCAGGCGGTTCAAAATATGAATATAATGTTTGGAATAGATCAAACCGAAGGAATTCTGAAATGTTCAAAGAAGAAATACTTAAAAGCACAATCGGCATGAAAACAAAATTACCATCAGGCTATAAATCCGCAGGGATTCATTGCGGAATAAAAAAATCGAGAAAGGACCTGGCATTAATTGTCTCGAATTATCCGGCGACAGCAGCCGGGGTATTTACGCTTAACAAAGTTCAGGCAGCACCGGTACTCCTCAGTAAAAAACATTTGAATGAAAGCGAAAATATCTGCGCGATAATAGTCAACAGCGGCAACGCTAATGCTTGCACGGGCGAACGCGGATATATTGATGCCGAGCTGATGACTGAACAGACCGCAGAGATTCTTGGGATAGAAAAGAATGAAGTTCTTGTTGCATCTACCGGTGTAATCGGTGAATTGCTGCCGATGGAAAAAATATTAAATGGAATTACTGCTATTAAAAATTCTCTGGCTGATGGCGACGATAAAGATGCTGCCGAAGCAATAATGACAACCGATACATTCTATAAAGCGGAATCTTCAACATTTGATATTGCGGGCAAAGAAGTTACAATTAGCGGAATTGCAAAAGGATCGGGAATGATTCATCCCAACATGGCAACAATGCTTGGTTTCATTACTACCGATGCTGCAATCGAAAAAGATCTTTTGCAAACTATGCTTAAAAACTCAGTAGATAAAACCTTCAACCGGATTGTAGTCGATGGAGATACAAGCACAAACGACATGGTATTAATGCTTGCGAACGGTGCCTCTGGTGTTTCGATAACCCGTGAGAGCAATTCATATGAGGCTTTCGAATCAGAACTGTTTCAGATTCTTAAAAAACTGGCAATAGATATAATTCGCGACGGCGAAGGGGCAACTAAATTGATCGAAGTGATTGTGGAAGGCGCAGAGTCGGAACAGGATGCTGTAAAAGCAGCTAAAACAATAGCATTATCACCGCTTGTAAAAACCGCTATTCACGGTGAGGATGCTAACTGGGGAAGAATTATTGCCGCCGTCGGTTATTCGGGTATTGAATTCGATCCTGCAAAATTCGAAATCTTCATAAACGATACTCAGATTTTACAGCCTAACTATATTGTCTCGCTTCCCAATGCAGTTGCAAATCAGACATTAAAAGTGAAGAATGTGCGGCTTAAGGTCAGGCTTAATGCCGGAAGCGGATCTGCTAATTGCTGGACGTGCGATTTCTCCGAAGACTATGTTAAAATCAACGGGAGCTACAGATCGTGACTACCGCAACATTTAAAAAGGAAGATGTTCTGATCGAAGCGCTTCCCTACATTCAGCAATTTGAGGGGAAGACTTTCGTTGTTAAATACGGCGGCGCCGTTATGGAAGATGAAAAGTTGAAATCTATGATAGCTAAAGATGTTACGCTGCTTAGAAAGATCGGAATTAATATTGTCGTCATTCACGGAGGAGGAAAAGAGATAACTTCGTTGTCTAACAAACTCAACATTCAGACAAAATTTGTAAATGGACAAAGATTTACAGATGACGAGACACTAGAAGTAGTCCGGATGGTTCTCGCCGGTTCGATTAATAAAGATATAGTAAGAAGAATAAATATTCACGGCGGTAGAGCAGTAGGAGTCAGCGGTATTGATGGGGATTTGATAAAGGTGAAAAAATTTGAGAAAGATGATTTGGGGCTTGTCGGCGAAGTGATTGATGTGAATGAAGCGCTTATAAAAAATTTACTGAAGGACGGGTATTTACCAGTTATTGCCCCGATGGGCGTAGATGTAAATGGTTCGGTTTATAATGTAAATGCCGATATAGCAGCCGGATCAATTGCCGGTGCTATTGATGCGGCCAAACTTGTCTACCTGAGTGATACCGAAGGTGTAAAAATCAACAATGAACTCGTTTCTCATCTAACTGAAAAACAAATAGTGGATTATATCGGCGGCGGGAAAATAAACGGCGGAATGATTCCAAAGGTTGAATCGGCACTCAACGCTCTGAACGAAGGTGTGAGTAAAGTCCATATTATTGACGGCAGAATTGAACATGCCCTCCTTCTCGAAATATTTACTGAAGAAGGAGTCGGTACCGAGATTGTAAGCGAATAGAGATGGTTTTACTTGAAATGAAGTCTCCTTGTGATTAGGTTCGAATAAACAATAAACGGGAAAAGATATGAGCAGAAAATTAGAAGATATTAACAAACGTCATTCTCTTATTAAATCGATCATCACTAATCAGGAAGTTTATAATCAGACGCAGCTTGTAAAACTTTTAAAACAAAATGGGATAAGAGTTACTCAGGCAACATTATCAAGAGATTTGAACGAACTTGGAATTGTAAGAATTCCTACCCCGGATGGAACTGTTTACCGTGTCGGAGATTCCGGCACTCAGACAGCAATAAAAAACCGGATTGCTGAAGAGGTGATATCTATCGATAACAACGAGCAGCTGATTGTAATAAGAACATTCACCGGAAGAGCGCAGGGAGTTGCGGTTTTTATTGACAGCCAGAAGATCAATTACCTCCTTGGTACTATTGCCGGAGATGATACAATACTCATAATTCCGCGATCGGTAAAAAAAATTAAGCCAATAATTGAAGAATTAAAAACAACATTAGGAATAACTTAAAATGAGCAAGAACAAAATTGTTGTAGCATACTCGGGCGGATTGGATACATCCGTTATGGTTCACTGGCTGAAAAGCAATTATGATGCTGAAATCATAACATTTACAGGTGACCTCGGTCAGACAAAGGAACTGACAGGATTAAAAGAGAAAGCATTAAAATCCGGCGCATCAAAAGTATACATTGAAGATTTACGCAAAGAATTTTTGGAGGATTATGTTTATCCTTCCCTTAAAGCCGGAGCTATGTACGAGGATGCTTACCCGATGGCTACTTCAATTGGAAGACCGCTTCTTGCTAAAGCATTGGTTGATGTAGCGTTAAAAGAAGGTGCTAATATGGTTTCGCACGGGTGCACCGGTAAAGGAAATGATCAGGTTAGGTTTGAAGTCTCTGTCGGCGCACTAGCACCGGATCTTAAAATTGTTGCACCCCTGCGTGAATGGGAATTTAAATCCCGTGAAGCGGAAATTGAGTATGCAATGAAACATGATATCCCGGTAGCCGCCACAAAAGAAAATCCCTATTCGATTGATGAAAATTTGTGGGGGACCAGTATTGAATGCGGTGTACTGGAAGACCCGATGGTTGCGCCGCCGGAAGATGCATTCCAGTCAACAACTTCACCCGAAAATGCTTATGACAGCGGCGATGATATTGCCGTCGAGTTTGTTGAAGGAATTCCTGTTGCGGTGAACGGTCAATCCATGGAATCGATTTCTCTCGTAAAATTTTTGAATGCTGTTGGCGCAAAGAATGGGATTGGCAGGATTGATCTTGTTGAGAATAGACTTGTCGGAATTAAATCGAGAGAGATTTATGAAGCCCCGGCCGCATCAATACTTCATTTTGCGCACAGGGAGCTTGAAAGACTTACGCTCGAAAAATCGGTTATGCATTACAAATCAATAGTTGCGCATGAATTCTCTAACCTAATTTATAACGGTCTCTGGTTCTCGCCTTTACGCGAAGCCCTCTCAGCGTTTGTTGATAAAACTCAGGAACGGGTTACCGGACTGGTTAAAGTAAAACTCTATAAGGGAACATTGAGAGTAATGGGAAGAACATCACCGTACTCACTGTACGATCCGGCTCTTGCAACTTACACTGCAGAAGACCAATTTGACCATAAGGCTTCCGAAGGGTTTATTAAAATCTACGGATTGCCTTTAAAAACATATAACCGGGTAACACAGAAGGTTAAAGACGAAAGTAAAAGTGCGGTTGCCTGAATATAATTGGTCGTAAAATGACCGGGAAATAAAACGCGGTTAAAAGTTTAATCGCGCAGTATTACACTTTGATCGTTACTTTTTAAAGATAACCGGAGATTTAAATGCCGACATGGAACAGCCGATTCAAGAAAAATCTTGATGAAAGAGCTCTTCGTTTTTCATCGTCAATTGAAATAGACGGGAAACTCTTTAACGAGGATATCGACGGTAGCGTTGCTCATGCAAAAATGCTGGTGAAGCAGAAAATCATTTCATCTGCAGAAGGTAAAAAGATTACGTCCGCACTTGAGAGAATCAAAAAAGAAATTGCAGCCGGCAAATTGAAATACGATTGGCATAAGGAGGATATTCATTCATTTATCGAAGAGGAATTGACAAATAGAATCGGTGAAACAGGAAAGAAACTTCACACAGCAAGAAGCCGGAATGATCAGGTCGCACTCGATGAACGGCTCTATCTTAAAAAGGAAATAAAGGTTCTTATACGCCTGTCAAAAAATCTTCAAAAACAATTGCTTAGAAAAGCAGAGGAGCATAAGGAAACAATAATTCCGGGTTATACTCATATGCAGCGTGCTCAACCGGTGCTGTTTGCTCATCATCTGCTGGCATATATTTCAATGCTTGAACGAGATGTTGAAAGACTGCAGGATTGCTTCAAACGCTCTGATAAATCCCCGCTGGGTGCAGCCGCCCTATCAGGTTCGACTTTACCCATTGACCGCTTTTTCACCGCAAATGTTCTGGGTATGAACGGAATTGTTCTTAATTCGCTCGACGCGGTGAGCAGCAGAGATTTAATAATAGAAACTATCAGTGCCTGCTCGATTATAATGATGAACCTGAGCCGTTTGTCTGAAGAGCTTGTGTTATGGAGCTCACGGGAATTCTCTTTCGCTCATTTTGACGACTCATTTGCTACAGGCAGCAGTCTTATGCCACAGAAAAAAAATCCAGACATCGCAGAACTTGTAAGAGGAAAAACAGGAAGAGTTTACGGCGCGCTCGTCGGTATACTTACAGTGATGAAATCGCTTCCGCTTGCTTACAATCGCGATATGCAGGAGGATAAATTCCACATTATTGAAGCTGTTGAAACTACAAAGCAATGCCTGGAAATAACAGCGGACTTATTAAAACATACTGATTTTGAACGAAACCGTTTTGTAAATGAACTCGACGGAGATATTCTGCTTTCTACTGAACTGGTAGACTATCTGGTGAGAAAAAAAATTCCGTTCAGAGAAGCGCACCGGCTCGTTGGTAAAGTTGTGGTTCTTGCTTTGTCAAGATCAAAAAAATTAAATGAAATAACTTTGCGTGATTATAAAAAAATTTCTGAAGCATTTGAAAAAGATCTCTTTCCGCTCTTAAAAGCAGAGAAAAGTATCAAGAATAAAAAATCGGCCGGAAGTACTTCACCCTCTGAAATACTCCGCCAGTTAAAATTCTGGAAGAAAAATCTGCGGAATTAGAATATTTTCTTAATAAATAAATTTCCGACACAGAAGCCTATTTTCTCATACCGGTAGCCACCGATTTATAAAATAATTTAATTTATCCTAAAGTATTCCTAACCACATTGACCTTAAAATCGTCCAATTAGTGCTATATTTTCCACTAATCGCGAGGTTCATATCATGCAGTATCAATCCCCAATAATTCGTTTTATGTCTTTTATTTTTTTATTTCTTTTTAGCTTCACATTAACCGCTCAGAGTCAGAAAGGAAAAGGATTCGATCCGGGTAATCTTGATAAGAGTATTAATCCCGCAGTTGATTTTTATCAGTACGCAATTGGGGGCTGGAGAAAGAACAATCCGATACCGGATGCCTACAGCCGGTGGGGAGCGTTCGAACAGCTTGCCGAGAGAACAAACCTGAACGTAAAATCTATTGTTGAAAAAGCTGCGGCTAGTCAGGACTGGAAATCCGGTTCTGCAGAACAGAAGGTTGGCGATTTTTATTCAACCGGAATGGATTCTCTACAAATAGAAAAGCTCGGAATTAAACCGCTTTTACCCGAGCTGGCTAAAATTGAACGGCTAAAAAATTCTAAAGACCTGGTAAAACTTTTCGGTCAGCAGGCGCTTTACGGTATTCGGGTTCCAATCAATTTCTTTGTGGGAACCGATGCCAAGAAGAGCGACTTTATGGTTTCAAGAATTTATCAGGGGGGACTGGCTCTTCCTGATGTTGAATACTATACTAAAGACGATGCGCGTTCGAAGGAGATACGCGAAAAATACCTTCAGCATGTTGCCAATATGTTCGGTTTACTTGGTGATGATTCGGCATTATCTTTAAAAAATGCTGCAACTGTTCTTGAAATTGAAACACGGCTTGCAAAAGCTTCCAATACCAGGCTTCAAAATAGAGATCCTGAAAAAACATATAATAAAATGGGAATGGATCAATTAAAAAACATTACACCGGGATTTGACTGGGAACTCTACTTTTCGGGAATGGAAATTTCCAATCCGCCGGTTATTGTTATTTCGCAACCCGGATTCCTTGAAGAAGTTGCTTCGATGATCAGAGAGATCCCGCTCGATCAATGGAAGACATACCTGAGATGGCATTATATAAATGGCGCAGCTTATTCCCTCAGCTCGGATTTCGTAAATGAAAAATTCAACTTCTTCGGTACATTTCTAACGGGTGCCAAAGTCATTCAACCGAGATGGAAGAGAATTCTTCAGTCGGTTAACGGAGCTATGGGTGAACTTGTAGGTGAAATATATGTTAAAGATTATTTCCCTCCAGAAGCTAAAGAGCGTGCCCGCTCAACAGTAACGAATATTCTTGCATCAATGGGTGAAAGCATTAAAAATTTGGAATGGATGAGTGCTGAAACCAAAGAAAAAGCATTGCATAAGCTGAGCACATTTACAGTTAAGATCGGCTATCCGGACAAATGGAAGGATTATTCCGGGCTTGAAGTTAAACGTGATACTTACTTCAGGAATATCATGCGGGCTAATTACTGGGCTTCGAAAGATAACCTTGAGAAGATCGGAAAACCGGTCGATAAAACTCAATGGGGTATGAGTCCGCAAACAGTTAATGCTTATTATAATCCTACTATAAACGAAATTGTTTTTCCCGCTGCTATTCTTCAATGGCCCTTCTTCGATAAGGATACCGACGACGCAATTAATTACGGCGCGATGGGTGCTGTTATCGGTCATGAAATAACGCATGGTTTCGACGACCAGGGAAGGAAATATGATGCAAATGGAAATCTTAAAGACTGGTGGACCAAAGAAGACAGCGAGCGGTTTATCGCCCGCGCTAATGTTCTCGTTGAGCAGTTCAACGGTTTTGCTGCAATCGATACTTTCAGGGTTGATGGTAAATTGACGCTAGGAGAGAATATAGGAGATCTCGGCGGACTTACTATCGCCTATAACGCCTTCAAGAAAACTAATCAGTATAAGTCAGGTGAAAAGATCGACGAATTTACACCTCAGCAGAGATTCTTTCTCGGCTGGGCGCAGGTTTGGGCCGAGAACTCACGAGATCAGTATCTGAAACTCCAGCTAAAGACCGACGTTCATTCGCCGGGCAGATTTCGTGTAAATGGCCCGCTCAGAAACCTTCCGGAATTCTTCGAAGCTTTCGATATTAAACCGGGGGATCCGATGAGACTTCCTGACGGAAAAATAGTCAAGATCTGGTGATGAAATATTCGGGAGTATGAACGGGGCTTGTTTTATTTTTATGTTAAATTTTTAATTAAAACTTGACCTTGTTCATACTCTTGTTCTATTTTTTAGTATCCTGATTTAGCTTCTCGCTCTAATGACAACTGAACTAACAAATAAACATTTTTTTTAGTATAAAGAGGGAAAAATGCATGCACTCGAAGTAAAAAACCTGACTAAGCAGTTCGGGTCCCTTGTCGCAGTCGACCGGGCATCATTTGAAGTACCGGAAGGATCGATATTCGGATTGATCGGACGAAATGGAGCCGGAAAAACTACTACTATCAGGATGATGATGGGTATTTATTTACCTGACGAAGGAGAAGTTAACCTGAGAGGAGTTAAAGTTGGTCAGGAGTTTAAAAACAAAGTCGGATATCTTCCTGAAGAACGCGGACTTTATAAAAAAATGAAAGTGATGGATACTCTCAATTATTTTGCCGAGATCAAAGGGAAGAGCGGAAGAGATATTCATAAAAAAGCTAATGAGTATTTAAAAAGGTTTGAACTCTACGACCGCCGGCTTTCTAAAGTTGAAGACCTTTCAAAAGGGAATCAGCAGAAACTCCAGTTTATAGCCACAATTCTTCACGACCCGGATTTCATAATTCTCGATGAGCCTTTCTCCGGACTTGATCCTGTTAATACAAATCTGTTAAAAGATATTATTCTTGAAATGAAGGAACGCGGTAAAGTAATAATTTTTTCAACCCACCTGATGGAATTCGCCGAAAAACTTTGCGATCACCTTGCTATGATCGATCACGGAAAAATTATTCTTAAAGGAAAATTAAGCGAAATTAAATCCAGGTATGCACAGAGAAACGTGAGCTTAAATTATGAAGGGGACATCTCATTCCTTAAAGGACACCCTATAATTGATAAGATAGAAAATTTTGGTAATACAACCGGAGTTAGAGTAAAAGAACCGGACCAGGCTCAGACTCTGCTCAAATTGCTTATTGAAAGAGGTGTTGTAATTAAAAAGTTTGATGCCAATGATATTTCTCTCCAGGAGATTTTTATTGAACTCGCGGGTCATGAAAGTATTGAATCGAAGGAGGTGCGAAATGTTAAATAATAGAATTATCGCCGTTTTTAAAAGAGAAGTGAGAGAAAGAGTCATCTCCAAAGGCTTTATACTTATGACAATCCTGTTGCCACTTTTTATGTTCGGTTTAATCGGTATACAGGTTCTTTTAATGAAGGAAGATTCAACAAAATTTAATATAACAATTATTTCCGAATCTTTAGACTTAACAAACAAACTGCAGAACGAATTACTGCTTTCGGATGCGGTAAAAGAAGGAAATGTAATTTTACAATTCAATACAATGAGCCAGGAAGATTTTAGAAACTTTCTAACTAGCAAGAAGCAGGATGTTCTGGATGAAAAAGTAACCGGAATTCTGTATGTACCGGAATCCGCGCTTAAGGATAAGAAAATTGAATATTATTCAAAAACGCCTCAAAACCGACGTTTATCTGAATTACTTAATAGACCCATAAACAAGGTCTTAATTGATACTTATTTTAGTAACCGAGCTCTTTCTATGGAGGAATTGAATTTTGCACGACAGGGCCTGGATGTTACCGGATTTAAAGTTTCTAAGGAGGAAGGATTTGAAGAAGCCGGCTATGGAAGCTTAATATTAACATATCTCTTTACATTCTTACTCTACATCAGTTTATTGATGATGGGTCAGATGATTATGCAGTCGGTTATTGAAGAGAAATCGAGCAGAATTGTTGAAGTTATTCTTTCATCTGTAAGCGCTAAAGAACTGATGATAGGTAAAATACTTGGTTCCGGTGTTACCGGACTGCTTCAAATGGCTATTTGGCTAACACCTGTAATAATGGTGGCTTCAACTACATGGTTTATGCTTCCCCCGGAAGTTTCAATAAGTCTTACAACTTTTCAAATAGTTTATTTCTTAATCAACTTCTTTTTAGGATTGGTTATATTCCTCGGACTATTTGCTACTGTTGGGGCTATTTTCGATAATCCGCAAGATGCTCAATCTGGGTTGTGGCCCGTAATGCTGCTAATAATTATTCCGTTCTTTATTGCTTTCTCCATGATTGAGAATCCTAATAGTGCGATTGCAAGAATATCCTCTTTTGTACCTTTTGCTAATATAATCGTAATGCCGGCCAGAATGACGATTGCAGATGTACCGGTCTTTCAGTTGTTCCTCTCTCTCTTTATTAGTGTAGCAACATTAATTACAATCTTCCCATTAGCGGGCAAAATTTATAGGATTGGAGTCCTGAGAACAGGTAAAAAACCTAAATGGTCAGAAGTTGTAAAGTGGATTAAATATAAGTATTGATTTATTTTCGGGACGGGGATTGAATTATTCCCGTCCCGGAAATTTTTATGGAAGAGAAAGAGCTATACACCGCACTGATTGCAAAATTATCGAAAGATTTTTCAATTGAAGGATCCTCGCTTCCGGTTACTGCCGACCTTAGTGTAATAAGAGATTTTCTTATTAAACGTATAACGATTCTGATGTCCCGGGATTATGACCGTTTTTTAAACAGTCTCTACCGGATTGATGTTAGCGAATCTAAAGTACAGGAAATTTTGCATTCCAGAGATAAGACTACAATTACCGAAAGAATAGCGGATCTGATAATTGAACGCCAGATGCTCCGTTTAAAAACGCAGTTCCTCTACAAGCAGGGAAAGCTCTAACTCTATTACTGTTTAATTCTTTTCCCCGTTTACGAAGAGCATACTCGTATTTCAAATATTATTTTTGTTGTAGCGAAAACTAACGGATTAACTATGAAGAATAATGACTCGGTTACACCGGAAAGCATCAGGCTTATTGCTAATTCATTTCAGCAAAGCAGGGCTCTCCTTACGGCAGTTGAACTGGAAATATTTACAATAATTGATACTCATCTTTTGCCTTCTTCGGAAGTTGCTAAAAAAATCGGATCGGACCCGAGAGCGACCGACCGTTTGATGAATGCGCTGGCCTCAATAGGACTGTTAAAAAAACTCCACGGTAAATTTTATAATTCGGAATTATCTAAAAAGTACCTTGTAAAGGGGAAGCCGGATTATATGGGAAATCTTCATCATACTAATCATATCTGGGATTCATGGAGTACGCTTACGGAATCGGTTAGACAGGGAACGTCCGTTTACAAAAGAATTGAATCTAAAAAAGAGAATTGGCGGGAGGATTTTATATCTGCAATGGACTACAGGGCGCAGCACGAGGCAAAAATTATTTCTATGATGATCGATTTTTATGGCGTTAAGAGGATGCTTGATATTGGAGGCGGCTCCGGCGCGTTCTCATATCAATTCCTCTCTATTAATCCTCAAATGTCTGCTGTGATTTTCGATTTACCGGAGGTAATAAAGATAACCAAAAAATACGACTCAGAATCTGATACGGGGGATAGAGTTCAGTATCTAGAAGGGAATTATCTGACCGATGATTTCGGAAATGATTACGACATGATTTTTCTTTCCGCCATAGTTCATATTAACAGTTACGATCAGAATAAGGACCTGATTGCCAGATGTGCCGCTGCACTGAATCCGGGCGGACAGATTATCATACGTGATTTTATAATGGCGGAAGACAGAACGGAACCGGCAACGGGTGCTTTCTTCGCACTTAATATGCTTGTTGCAACCGAATGCGGAGATACTTTTACGGAGCAGGAAATGACCGAATGGTTTAACAATGCAGGAATAACCGACATTGTAAAAAAAGAAACAAGTTTCGGCTCGCATCTTCTAATCGGTAAAAAAAACAGGTAAGAATAAAAATGAAAAGGATTACTGCTGCCTTAGTGTTTCTGATTGCAATTGTCTCGTGTACTTCGAAGAAGGATCTTTCAGAACTGCTTAAAGGCGAAACTGAAATTGAAGTATACCCTCAAAAGGAACTTCCAACAGTACTTGTGGAAAATAAACTAGCCGCCCAACTTCTGATTTTCCTCCACAACAGAATTGATGAAGAATCAATTTTAGAAAATCTTAGCATCGGAAAAACTGAATTTGACCGGCTGATTAATTCCCTGTTTGCTGAGGGGCTTATCAAGCGGAAAGATGACGGAACCTTTATACCGGCATGCATGGTGGCCGGATACGAAGACGAAATTGCCATTGACAAATTTATAACCAAGATGAGTGCTGATGTTATTTCTCTAATAGCTCAACAACTTCCGTCAATTAAAAAATCTTTCGGCCGGATCGATTCGTTTTCAAATCTTTCTTTTGAAGAGGTAGCTTTCTTCATACTCTACAATGTTATGCTGGCGAAATGGCAGATTAAAAATATTGAAGAGAGATTCATACGGGCGGAACCTACACAGAGAATAACCGACCGGTACTATTTATTACTACGGCAGATTAATTCCGATACTACAGGAATAGATAAATGGGCAGTAAACAGATCTATTGAAATGAACGGATATTATTTTTGCAGTTTTGGCAGGATGAGTAAGGAAAATAATCTATTCGATGCGGGCGCGGATCAATTGATCAGAGATTTCGGCATGAGTCAATCTGCGGATCCGTTAGGTTTCAAAAAAGAACTGCTCGGTGACCTCGTCAGGTTTTATAACGGGGAACTATCCACGGCAAATCCATCTTATACGGCCGGATTGAATAAATATGGAATCCTCAGGAATAGTCAGCTGAAACTGCAATTCATTTCAAGTCAGGATAATTTGAGGCTCTATGAGATGGCCGGAATCATATCCGAATCATTAGTCGGTTATCTCGATAAACAGCGGCCGGTTTTTGTAAAAGAATATTTACAGTCGAAATACAAAGAGGAAATCAATTTCCGGGAATGGGTTTTCTGGATCTATAATTTTATTGCTGCAAAGGCAGGCAGGAACATGACCGACAAAGGAATTGCTGCAGTGAATAATGATGAAATATTCCATTACTTAATAATGAAGTAAAAAGAATAAATCCGGATCTTCAACCTGTTTTTCAGTTGAAGATCCTCCGAACAAATTTATTTTTTTAATTCTTCCTTAATCAACTCTACCATTTTATAAAATTCCTCTTTTTGAAATCCAGTGGAAATCCATTTAATCTTTCCGTCTTTACCAATAACAAAATTACGGGGTATGTATTTATTCGCAAAAAGATTATATACTTTGGCTTCCTTATCAACATAAACAGGGAATGTATATTTATTTTTTTCGATAAATTTCTTAACAGTATCTGTTACCTCCCCGCGGGAAATTGCCATAACAAGAAAGTCCGTATCCTTAATAGAATCGTAAATATCCTTTTGAAGAAGGGGAAACTCAGCGCGGCACGGTCCGCACCATGTAGCCCAGAAGTTGATAAGAATAACCTTTCCGGTCAGTTTCTCTGAGGAAACGGATTCACCCGATAAAGCTTCTGCAGAGAAGGCAGGCATCGGATCTCCTTTCTTAAGAAGAGTCGATTTCTCAATATCATCCTGTGCGATTATGAATGTTGAGGCGAAGAAGAACAGAATAGGATAAATGATTTTAGTTTTCATTGTTAATCCATTATTGGTGAATAAAATATCTCATAATAGGCCGGGTTTCAGATCTCCGGGCGCATTCTGTAAATCCGGCTTTTTTGAAAGCCGATGCAAATCCCGTCCACGCGAATACTGAAGGGATGTTCCCTTTTTTTGGTTCGACCGGGTAGCTTTCCAGAATTCCGACTTTTTTCTTCCGCGCATATTCAATTACTTTCTTAATGATCTCAGTTAAAATTCCTTTACCGCGGAAATTTTTATCGATAAAAAAACAGACGATCGACCAGACCTTTAGCTCATCTACGGGTTTTAGAATTCTTGAATTAGCCAGGACAGGAAATTCCTCGCGCGGAGCTACGGAGCACCATCCTATAATTTTACTGTCGCAGTAAACAAGAAGTCCGGGGACGGATCCGGCCTTCACAATTTTTTTCATCCTTCTTTTATTGCCGCTTCCTCTTGAATTATTGAATTCGGATCTCTTAATCCGCCACCACATACACCAACATCCGCCGCAAGCGCCTTTCCGTCCGAATAGAATTTCGAAATCATTCCATCTGCTTTCGGTTAAAGGAAGAATTTTCAATTTCATGGTTCAGCGATTATTTTTTCTGGAAGGTAACTCTAAATACAGATCCTTTTCCCTTTCGACTTGTAACTTTAATTTCCGCATGGTTCAATTCGCAGTATTTTTTTACAAGTGCGAGTCCCAAACCGTTTCCTTCGTAATTTCTTGTATATCCTTTCTCCTCACGTGTAAACGGAGTGAATAACATTCCCATATACTCCTCGGAAATTCCAATTCCCGTATCGGATACATCGACGTAGAGATTATTTCTGGGATCTAACTCAAGGCTTATTTCAACTTTGCCGGTCTGAGTATATTTTATTGCATTATCAATCAGGTGGTAGAATATCTGGTTGGTAGAGTATTCGTCGGCTGTTACCATCGTCTTATCCGTATTTGCGACAACATTAAACGCAATTTTTTTCTGCTTTGCTACCGGGAGATAAGCTTCGTAGTGCTTCCTTATTATTTCTTTATGAATATCGAATTCCTTTTCCCTGAAATTGTATGAGCCGGTTTGAAGTTCGGACATATTAATAATCAATTCAATCGTACGCATAATTCTCTTTCCTTCTTCGTCTATAACATCAAATCCTTTTTTCAGATCCTCATCAACCTGTTCCTGCAGCTCATCTTTCATCATGCTCGTAAAGCTTAGAATAACATTTAAGGGTGTTCTTATTTCGTGCGACATCTGGGCAAGAAATTCGGATTTGAGACGGTCCGATTGTTCGGCGCGTTCCTTTGCACTTATAAGCTGTTCTTCCGCTATCTTCTTATCGGTTATATCCTCGACGGTTCCTTCATAGTAAAGGTGTTTATCGTCATCATCCTTTACCAGGCGAGCGCTCTCTCTTACATAAATAATTGTCCCGTCCTTCTTCTTCCATTTCGATTCAAATCCCACAACTTTGTTTTTCAGGTTCAGTTCTTTTGTAAAGACAGATCTCGTGTTGGAGTCGGCGTATGAATCTCTGGCGTCAATTTTAGAAATTTCCTCAAGAGAATCGTAACCTAGAATTCTAAGCAGTGTTGGATTGGCCATTAAAATCTTGCCGGCCAGGGAGGTTCTGTAAATTCCTACCGTAGCGTTTTCGAAGAGTCCTCTGAACCTGAACTCATTTTCCCGCAGGGCTTCTTCCGACTTTTTGCGTTCGGTAATATCCTGTTTGATTGCAACGTAATAAATTATTTCATGTGCAGAATTACGTATCGGGGTAATTGTCATTTCCTCAAAATAAACCGAACCGTCTTTCTTCTTATTTATCATTTCACCGCGCCAGATGTCCCCGTTCTTAATTGTATCCCACATATGCTCGTAATAGGAGAGATCGTGCTGGTCGGATTTGAAGACATTAATGCGTCCGTCGGAAAAATCGCCGAGCGCATAACCGGTCAGATTCCAGAAAGCGCTGTTAGCCCAAATGAGATTAGTATTTTTATCAGTAATTACGATTCCGTTTGCAGCAGCCTCCAGTGCATTACTCTGTAGTTGAAGCTGATCCTCAACAATTTTCTGTTCTGTTATATCGGTTATAAATCCTTCGAGTGCTGTAAGTTCATCCTCTTCGGAAAAGATACCGACACCTTCCTCCCAGACCCATTTTTCGTAGCCGGAGGCAGTTGTAATTCTGTAGACCAGCTGATATGTCTTTCTCTGCTCCACCGCTTTCTGAATCTGATCCCATACTTTGGTCCTGTCCTGCGGATGAATCAAATCGTTATATGAGACTGAACGGTTGTCAATTAGATCTGCAGGTTTGTATCCGGTTATCTGATAGGATTTGTCGCTAACAAATTCCATTGTCCATTCGGTGTTGTATTTACATCTGTAAACCATTCCGGGAAGATTCTGGATAAGTGTTGTCAGCTGGCGTTGTGTTTCCTGAAGTTCCTCTTCAACCCTGGTTTTTTTATGAAGACCTCTTTCGAGCGTGATACTTGCGGATTCAATCTGTTTTATAAATGTGTTTCGCTGTTTCTCGGAACGATAAAGAATAAATACCGTTACAAACGGAAGCAGCACACAAAAACCGATAAGCCCGAATAACGAAATTCTGAAAATCTGAATTTCGGAATTGAGAAGATTGCGCACATCATTCTCGATATCATCCGAAATTACAACTATATTTTTAAAAAGAAGTTCAGCTTTCGGATCGGATTTTATTTTGCCTTTCAAGAGAGAACTTGAAACCCCTCTGTACTCAAGCAGATTGGTCTGCAGCTTTTGTACTTTAACCTGAATATCCTTGTTGGACATCGGTAAAGCGATTATTGACATCTGATCCTTCTCTTCAAGAAGCTTTCCGGCATAGAGTTCTGCAAAACTGAGATGTTCCCAGGCGTTAATTAGGGAGGTGTTGGTTGTGTCGATTGAACTGTTAAAAAATTCGAACTTCGCGCTAGCAACGCTTAACTTGACCTTTGTTGCCGAATCGATAAGGTTGCTGAAAATAAAATTTATTCTGAATCCCAGAAGCATAATATAGAGAACCGCAACAGATACCAGGACTCCAGCTATAAGGATGAAAAAATATAATCCTTTTGATGTTTTGCCGATTTTACTTCGATGACCCATTCAGAATAATTTTCCGATTTCGATAAATTACCGGTATAAAACTAAATATGAATACGGTTCAACTGATAAGTTCAGTTCCTGTTCAATCATTGTTCTTTCACCGGTAAACAGATTATTATATTCACCTTTAATTAGATCATTAGTTATATGTATATTCTTATTATCGCCGGACAAATTGAAAACCGCGAATACTTTATTCTCATCCTTATTTCTAACAAACGCAAAAATGTCAGGGTCATTCGAATCGACCGCCAGCATTTCACCTCCCTTCGCTCCGTTCCAGAGAGCTTTATTTTCTTTTTTTAATTCGAAGAGTCTGGAATAAATTGAACTGTACTCGCTTATTTTCCAATCGATCGGATCTTTTTCAAAGAAAGCAAGTCTCTTGTTCAAGCCCCCCTCCATTCCCGAGTATACAAGAGGCATGCCATTTACCAGGCAGGAAATTACCGCAAATTGCTTCGCAAAATCGCCGAATCTCTCATTATCTGTCCCGTGCCAGGAGTTTTCATCGTGGTTTGTAGTGAAGGTCATCCGGAAAGAACCGGCAGGATAGGTAGTTTTTTCCTCTGAAAAATACCGGTGCAGATCGACTCCACTCTTCCTTCCCTCGGCAATTCCCACAAATAGATCTTTCAGCTGCCAATTATAAGTCATATCGAATGCATTGTGAAGTTCAGGTTCATGAGCCTCTGCAAGCATAAAAAGCGGCTTATTAGTTTCAAGTTGGGGACGAAGCCACTTCCAGAATTCGAGAGGAACCATCGCGGCCACATCGCACCTGAAGCCGTCAATATCGTATTCATCAACCCAGAATTTCATTGCGTCGCGCATGCTGTTCCAGAGTTCCTTATTTTCATAATTAAGATCTATTACATCGGACCAGTCAAATGGGGAAACCAGGTTGCCTTGTTTATCCCGTGTGTAAAATTCCGGATTAGATTCAACCCAAACATTATCCCAGGAAGTATGGTTTGCCACCCAATCCAAAATAACATACATGCCGAGCTGATGAGCATTATCGACTAAAGATTTGAAATCCTGAAGCGACCCGAATTCCGGATTCACTTCTTTAAAGTTTTGTACGGAGTAATAACTGCCGAGACTTCCTTTCCTGTTCTTAACTCCAATCGGATGAACCGGCATAAACCAGAGTATATCAATTCCCATTTCCTTTAATCTTGGAAGATGATCGGCAAATGCTTTGAATGTCCCTTCTTTCGTGTATTGACGAAGATTAACTTCATATATTGATGCGTTGTAACTCCAGTCCGGCGGCTGAAAAGATACAGGTTCATTTAATAGATCGGAATTTTCACGACTTTCACAACCAGAAGAAATAAATAGGGAAATTGAAAAGAGAAGAAGCAGTATTAAAAAAATATTTTTTTTCAAGCACATACCCCGCTATAGTGTTAGCTGACTTATCCGGACTTCAATTTAAGAAATTTAATCTATAGAAAAATCTCATTTTTTGATTATTTTAAATTACCAAAGAGGATATTGATATGAAAAAGACCGGAACAGATCCAGTAATTAAATTTTTTATTTCTGTCCTCGGAATTATTATCATTCTATTTGTCCTGAGAGAGCTTCAGCATATTTTTCTCCCTCTTGTTATTGCCTATTTCCTCTTTTTTCTTTTCGAGCCTCTAAACAAACTTTTGTTAAAAATCAGGATTCCGCACGGCATTTCTATATTTATAAATATTCTTATATCTATTGGATTTATCTGGTTTGCTTCCAAACTTGTAGTCGATGCATTTATTGAGTTCGGAAAAAAACTTCCTCTGTTCGAAGTTAAACTGAACAATTTGATAGTTCAGGCAGCCGGTTCAATAGGTATTGACGAAAAAACACTTAGTGATTTTAATTTATTCGAATTTATTGGCTCATCTGACCTTACAGGTTTGGCCGGAGGTGTTTTTTCCTCAACGCTTGATGTTGTTACTTATATATTCCTTATACTTTTTTTCTTCATATTTATAAGCAGCGGGCACGACAGAATTGTTGAAGCAATCAGGGTTCGCTATGTTGAAAAGGGAGTGAAATCCTCACTTAAGAAATTAAAGAAAGAATTATACAACAAAGAATCAGAGACAGTACAGAATTCTACTAACGATGAAGATTTTGCTACTATGACTATTCAGCGGGAATCGAAGCTCCAGAAAACATTTAAAGATATTACAGAGAAAGTTCAGAAATATATAATTACAAAATTCGTGATAAGTCTTGTACTCGGAATAATCGTTGGTATTGTTACATGGTTGTTCGGTGTTGAATTCTTTATCGTATGGGCGGTGCTTACGATTCTGTTAAATTTCATTCCCAACATAGGTTCTGTAATAGCCGTTATGCTTATTTCGTTGATGACGCTGCTTCAGTATGAATCTTTTGGATATGCTCTGCTTGTTATGGCAACTCTTATTCTTATTCAGAATATAATAGGGAACATTATAGAACCGAAGATATTCGGCGACCGTCTCGGCTTAAATCCGCTTGTAATACTCTTTTCGTTGATGCTTTGGGGTTATATTTGGGGCATAATCGGCATGTTTCTTTCCGTACCACTTACTGCCGTAATCAAAATAATAATAAGCAATTCATCTTCTAAGAATATGCGCTTCTTTTCAAATCTGATGAGTAATTAATAAAATTATTTCATCTTTTGAGGTTTGAGCATATTCTCGGGAGAAAGAATCCGGTCGAGTTCCTCCTTGCTTAGAAGATTTTTCTCGAGAACAAGTTCATAAACACCGCGGTTCTGCTCCATTGCCTCCTTGGCAATTTTTGTTGACATCTCATATCCCAGGTAAGGATTCAGAGCGGTTATGAGCCCGATACTGTTTTGTACGAGCTGACGGCAATGATCTTCGTTTGCCGTAATTCCGTCTATACATTTATACTTTAGGGTATTCATTCCGTTCTTAAGCATTTCAATCGATTCAAAAATACTCTGGACAATTACAGGCTCCATAACGTTCAGTTCAAGCTGTCCTGCTTCTGCGGCGAGTGTAACGGTAAGGTCGTTCCCTATAACTTTAAATGCTATTTGATTGACCACCTCGGGAATAACGGGATTTACTTTACCGGGCATTATAGAGGAACCCGGCTGCATCGGCGGAAGATTAATTTCGTGTAACCCTGTCCGGGGGCCGGAGGATAACAAGCGCAGATCATTACAGATTTTGGAAAGTTTGACCGCTAAACGTTTAACCGCCGAGGAGTAAATTACGAAGGCGCCTGTATCCTGAGTCGCTTCTACAAGATTTCTTGCGAGTACAACATTTAACCCTGTTGATTCGCGTAGATGTTCAACGCATTTTTTCCCGTAATCCGGATCGGAATTAATCCCTGTACCTATCGCAGTGGCGCCCATGTTAACTTCAAGGAAAAGTCGTGCATTCTCTTCAAGGCGCGATATCTCTTCTTCAAGCGTAACGGCATAGGCCTCAAATTCTTGTCCGAGTGTCATTGGCACAGCATCCTGAAGCTGGGTTCTTCCCATTTTGATAACACCGGAAAACTCCCTGGCTTTTTTATGAAACGATTCGATTAAATTACCCAGTACCTCAACAAGTTTTTTATTACTGTTTATGATTGCAATTTTTATTGCGGTAGGATATGCGTCGTTTGTAGATTGCGACAGGTTAACATGATTGTTGGGGTGACAATATTTGTAATCCCCTTTTTCATAACCTAAAATTTCGAGAGCGCGGTTTGCAATTACCTCGTTAGCGTTCATGTTAGTCGATGTTCCCGCCCCGCCCTGGACCATATCGATTACGAAATAACCGTGATACTTACCGCTCATTATTTCACGGCATGCCTGAACAATAGAATCGGTAATTGGTTTCGATAAAAGTCCCAGATCGTAATTTGCCTTGGCAGCGGCCATCTTGACAGCAGCAAGCGCTTCGATCAGGAGAGGATAAAATGAAATTGTTACTCCGCTTATATTAAAGTTTTCCATCCCGCGCAGAGTCTGAATGCCGTAATAAACTTCCTGAGGAACTTCTCTGTCACCGAGAAGATCGTGTTCGGTTCTGGATCGGCCTGACTGATACTGCGCGCCGTGGTTGATAACCCGTGAGTTAGCAAACTGCATTCTGCGGAATATTACTTTAGCCATCCTTGAAAAAATCTTAATAGGAATGTCCGGTTCAATTTTAAGTACTTCCTTGAATTTTTCTCTCGGCAAAACCAGGGCGGTAGTATTCAACGTAGCGCGCGCTGAAGTTGAGTGAGGGGAATCGTCTATTAAGGCTCCTTCACCCAGGAAATCATGCTTGGAAAAAATTGATAACCGTTTTTCCTCGCCGAATGGAGTTTTCTTGTATAACTCAACCTCGCCGTCAAATATGATATAGAGATTTTTTCTCTGTGTATTCTCAACGAAAAGATGCGAGTTGATAAGGTAATCCTTTACCTCAAAGTTTTTTGTAAGTAATTCTTTCTCGTCGTCGTTCAAATCAAAAAAAAGCTCTATTTTATTCAGAAATGTCCTTATTTGCCCGGAATCCATATAAAACTCCCAATCGATTAAATTTTGTTTGTCAAAGATACATCGTGGTGCTCGAGTATGGCAAATTATTTGTAATGCAGTCAGAACTAAAATTTATTATATTTGAGACAGTTGGTAAAAAATATGTTAAATAAAAGAGTAAGTAGAAGAACAGTTGATGATTCGCGTTGGGCAGTTGCCCTCCCGTTTTAGACGGGAGGAAGGAAAGTCCGAACTCCGCAGAACGAGGTGCCGGGTAACTCCCGGGGGCTCAAGTACGCAAGTCTTGAGTCACGGAAAGTGCCACAGAGAACATACCGCCCCGAGTTGATAGCGAGGGGTAAGGGTGAAAAGGCGAGGTAAGAGCTCACCGCTTCGATGGTAACATCGTTGCAGGGCAAACCCCACCTGGTGCAAGGTCAAGCAGAAGGTACCCCGATCTGATGGGTCTTATGATCTTTCAATCGGGGCAGGGTTGTTCGCCTTGAAATTCTGTTGCAAAACAGATTTGCCTTCGGGTGGACCGCTGGATTACGGCAGCAATGCCGTGGCTAGATAAATAACTGCCGCCTCGGTTATACCGGGGAACAGAATTCGGCTTACAGACGCTGAATCATCATCGGTGTTCTTCTATAAATTGAAATATGGCAAAAACCCGATGGAAGTTGAAAGAAGCTCCGGATGAGAAATCGATTCTTGCATTATCCGACAGCTTAAATATTTCCCATGCTCTTGCTTCAATCCTGATACAAAGGAATATCACAAATTTCTTTGAAGCAAAGAATTTCTTCCGCCCGTCGCTTACAACGATTCACGATCCATTCCTAATGAACGGAATGCAGGAAGCATCTATCCGCGTTATTAATGCTCTAACAAATAATGAAAAAATCTATATCTACGGCGACTATGACGTAGACGGAACCTGTTCTGCCGCGTTAATGTATCTTTTCCTGAAAGAACTCGGCGCTGATGTTGAAACATATATTCCGAACCGTCTTACAGAAGGATATGGAATGTCGATTCAGAGCATCGATTATATTAAAGAACAAAAGACGGATCTCATAATTTCTGTTGATTGCGGAATAACGGCGGTTGAAGAAATCGAACACGCTAATTCACTCGGTATTGATGTAATAGTATGCGATCATCATCAGCCGAAAGAAGAACTCCCGAAAGCTTATGCAATTCTTGATCCGATTAAACCGGGATGTAATTACCCGTTCAAACATCTTTCGGGTGCCGGTGTTGCATTTAAATTAGCTTCGGCGGTAGGGGACAGGATCGGCAAGAAGGACATGGCTCTTAAGTACCTCGACCTAGTAGCTTTGGCAGGTGCGGCAGATATTGTACCTCTTGTTGATGAGAACAGAGTGCTTGTAAAAGAAGGGCTCGATTTGATCAACGCAAATCCGCGACCCGGGATTGCCGCATTAATAAAAAGCGCAAGAATGGAACCGGGTAATCTAACCGCGGGACAAATAGTATTTACTATAGCACCAAGAGTAAATGCTGTGGGAAGACTGGGCGACGCAAACAGGGCGGTAGAACTTTTTACAACCGGCGATCCGAATAAGGCTGTTGAACTTGCGCAGGTTCTCGAAGATGAAAATACAAAACGGCGTACTATCGATGAGGCAACATTTTCACACGCAATCGACATTGTTGAAACTTCCGTGAATCTGGACGCCGATCTGGGAATTGTTCTTCATGATAACGACTGGCATCCGGGCGTAATCGGAATTGTTGCGTCGCGACTAGTAGAAAAGTTTCATAAACCGTCGGTTATGCTGACAACGATCGACGGTGTTGCTAAAGGATCTGCAAGGAGTATACCCGGTTTTAATATTTATGAAGCACTGCAGGGATGCGAGGATCTTCTTTTGCAATTCGGAGGTCATGAAGCAGCCGCAGGACTTGCGGTAGAGATAGAGAAAATTGATGAGTTCAGAAAACGATTCAATTCCATTTTGAAAACTAATATGAGGGAGAGCGATATTCTTCCGGAGATTCAGATTGATGCGAAGCTTGCCTTCTCAGAAATATCCCCAAAATTTTTACGCATTCTGGATCAGTTTGCTCCGTTCGGACCGGGTAATCTAAGGCCTGTATTCGTCAGCGAGAATGTATCTCTTATTTATCCTCCGAGAATTGTTGGCACTAACCATCTTGTCACCTGTTTCAAGCAGAATGGTAATGATAAAGTTTTTGATGCTATCGGATTCAATCTCGGCGGTTTCGCGAGCCGTATTGATAAAGAAAAAAATTTGGTTGATATTGTGTACACCATTGAATCGACCACGAAGGATGGAAAATCGTATCCTCAGATCCGACTCAAGGATCTTCAGATAAAAGAAATATAGAAAATTAGAACCGGGAGTTAATTTATGTCCGGACATTCAAAGTGGGCTACCATAAGGCGTAAAAAAGGAGCGCTCGATGCTAAGCGCGGAAAAATTTTTACGCGGCTGATCAGAGAAATTACAATCGCTGCCCGGCAGGGCGGAGGAGATCCGGACGGAAATCCGCGTCTCCGTCTGGCTATTGATAATGCCAAAGCCGCTAATATGCCCGCAGATAATATAGAACGCGCAATTAAAAAAGCTACCGGCGAACTTGAAGGATCCCAGATTAGCGAACTTACATATGAAGGTTACGGACCGGGCGGCGCCGCTTTGCTTGTTGAAGTCGCTACAGACAATAAAAACCGGACTGTTGCGGAGATACGGCACATCTTCAGCAAAGGAAACGGAAATATGGGTGAGACCGGATCTGTTGCCTGGATGTTTGAACATAAAGGCGTTATTACTGTCGGAAGAGAAGGTAGGTCGGAAGATGAAATGATGGAGATTGTTCTTGAAGCCGGCGCAGAGGATCTTCAAACAGAGGAAGAATTTTTTGTTATCACTACTTCGCTAGAGTCTTTTGAGCCGGTTAGAAAAATGCTGATTGATAAAAAATTCAATATCGAAAACGCATCATTGCAGTGGGTTGCAAAAAATCACCTCCCTCTTTCAGGCGATACAGCTGAAAAAATGATGAAGTTGATCGACACCCTTGAAGAATGCGACGATGTTCAAAATGTATTTACTAATGCGGATTTTATAGACTGACCATTATGAGAATACTTGGTGTTGACCCCGGAACACTTTTTACAGGTTATGGTATTGTTGATTTTCAAGGGAACGAGCTTGCTCATGTTGCTTCCGGAATAATTAAAATTCCTGCCACAAAGGAATTTGCCCCCCGACTTCAGTTGATTTATAATGAGCTTGATTTACTCATCAAGAAATTTATCCCTCAGGAATTTTCTCTGGAAACCTCATTCTACGGAAAGAATGTTCAGTCGGCTCTAAAGATAGGTTATGCGCGAGGAGTCTCTCTTCTTGCGGCAATTAATAATAATCTTGAAATAAGAGAATATTCGCCGAGAGAAATTAAGAAAGCTGTTGTGGGCAACGGCGCTGCTTCTAAAGAACAGGTTCAGTATATGATAAGAAAACTGCTTTTTATACGTAAGGCGAAAGTTAAATTTGATGAGAGCGATGCATTAGCCGTTGCTGTCTGTCATGCTTTTAAGGTTTCGGCTCCAAATAAGAAAAGCAGAAACTGGAAAGAATTCGTTGAATCGAATCCTGAAAAATTAATCGGGTAATAATTAAGGTCTACAATTATGATTGGCTATCTCAGCGGAAAAATAATCTCGAAAAAACCTACAAAGATTATTATTGATGTAGGTGGTGTAGGTTATTTCGTAAATATCTCGATAAGTACTTTCGAAAAAATTGCAGACAGGGAAGAAGTTTCTCTCTACACTTACTTAAGTGTAAAAGAGGACGCACTCGATCTTTATGGATTTTATTCTATTGCCGAAAAGGAGATGTTTGAACTGTTAATTAGTGTAAGCGGAATCGGTCCTAAAACGGCTCAGAGTATTTTATCGGGTATTCAAATTGACGAATTAAAAGAAGCACTTAAAACCGGAAACCTTTCTCGAATAATTTCAGTTCCCGGAATTGGTAGAAAAACCGCAGAGCGGATGATGGTTGAATTGCGGGACAAAGTTGAATCCCTGGCAGGAAGCTCCGGTGACTCATCGATAGGGATTTCAAGTGTCCGGGGAGATGCGATCGCGGCACTTGTTAATCTCGGTTATAATCAGAAAGTTGCGGACCGTGCGGTACGTGCTGTTACTGACAGGAATCCCAATATATCAATTGAGGACCTAGTTAAGGAATCTTTGGCAATTCTGAATAATTAAAAAAAGCGTCACTCTAGGAATGGTATGCCTGGACTGACGCTTCAGTTTAATTTTTACTCAATCATTAATTCTAATTTTGTTTTTCCCTTCTATTTTTTTCCCGGTGTGTTTTTCATACAGATCTTTGTATTTCTTATGTAAATCGGCCGAAACCCTCTTACCGTTCACTTCCATTTTATCCTCCGAGAGAACCAACTCGTCTATTTCGTCATCGCTGCCGATAATTCCATCCACAACAAGTTCAGCTTTCATTTCTTTTATAAAAGCTCCGAATTTTTTCATTTCGACACTGAACTCTTTCATCTTTTCGTTGAAACCTTTCATGTTCTCATTAAACTCTCCCATATTCCACTTATGTTCTTTCATTTTTTCGCGGAACTCTTCCATATTATTTTTTAAGTCATCTTTCCATTGATCCCATTCCTCCTCGTCGAATGCAATTGGAGGAACCGGAGGAATATGAATTGGGGGGATTTCAATTTTCGGGATGTGAATCGGTGGTACAACGAAAGAGTGATCTGCAAATCCATCCTTCAGTTCGTTCCTCAGGTCTTTCATCGCTTCGCGAAGTTCGGATAAGTCCGGTTGTGGTATATCGAACTCAAAATCAAAGTCAAAATTATCTTTCTGAAGATCTTTCATTTTATCCCGTAACTCTTTCATTTTTTCTTTGTAATCCCGAGCGATCTTCTGATACTCTTCTTTATTTTTTTTGTATTCCTGCAATTCATACTCGTATTCGTCAAATTTTTTCTGAATCTTGGATTCGTATCTGTTCAACTCGTTGTCCGGTACTTTTTCGCCGTTAATTGAAAGACTGATTAGTTTGCCATCCTCCAATCTTGCCTTATAACGGATCCTCTCGCCATTTTCCTTTTCCGTGAATCTTAAAGTCCGTTTTCCCTTTTTCAACCCGCTTGTATCCGGTGCTGAAAAAAAGTTTGGGTAAGTTTCAGTATTCGAATTATTATCGATTTCCGGTTCGATCGGATTGTTGAAGAAGGATGCGTAGTTAGTTTTTCCCTTCAAGTTTGCAAATGAATTGCCTGAGTATAAAGAAGCTACCGCCAGAAGAATTATAAGTGCAGCAAAGGCGGCGAATTTAATCCCGTAGGAGAGACGGTTGTTGGTTTTTCCGTTCATTCTTTTTATCCTCCTGTAAAGTTGTTTTCCATTTCCATTGGCGGCAAGGACTAGAGTTGACCGCCTGCCGCGAAACTCCTGTATGTTTAATAGTGCATTTGAATATAAAACTGTATCGCCGCATAGTTGCAATGCGATATCATCGCAGCAGTTTTCCCGCTCCCGGCGTATTATTGATGAGATCCACCAGACAGCTGGATGGTAAAAGAAAATTGCTTCTGCTAAACTCTGAAAAAGATTAACCAGAAAGTCATAACGTTTGATATGAGCCAGTTCGTGAGCAATTATTGCTTCAACCTGATTATGCGGAATGCCTGCAAGAATTCCTATCGGCAGCAGTATTAACGGTTTAAAATACCCGATTGCAACCGGAACATTAACAAGAACCGATTCCAATACCGAGACAGGCCGATTAATTTTTGCCCGGGCAGAAAGTGATTTAATTTTCTGATCCCAGAAATCCGGTAGATGGTTAACGCCCGAGCCTCGTAATCTCTGGACATAAATCACGCCGCCGGCAAACCGGAACGAAAAAAACAATAGCCCTGCTATCCATACAAAAAATATTTCTGTTCTGTAAAAGTCAAAAAAAGATTTCGATTCATTAAAAATATTCGAGAAGACGTAAGATGTGCCTGACTCTGTCTCATTTTCAATTTCAATTAAGCCTAAGACTTGTACTCTCGTTTCTTCTGATTGAGTACCCGGACCGGGATTCTTATCGGTTGAATATACTTCTGAAAACGTAGCCATTGAACATATAACGAAGAATAAAAGAGCAGCGACAGATATTTTATAGAGCAGCCTCGAATTCTTTTTTTGAAGAATTGAAAGGGCTATTCCAAGAACAAGGGAAATAATGAGTCCCTGCCAGATTGAATGAAAAATTGTTAATCCGACGGCTTCAATAAAATTTTCCGGGATTAAATTGTAAATAAAGTTCATTGATCCCCCCGATCAATGTTATTAATCAGTTCTCTGATTTTATTCAATTCATCTTTGGAAGGTTTGCTGTTGCCGAGAGCCTGCATAACAAGTTTGGCCGCCGATCCGCTGAAAGCCGTTTCAAGAAGTTTATCGATTAATGCCGTCTGAATCTGATCCTCCTCAAGCGAAGCTGAATAGACATGACTTCTTTCCTCCTCATTCCTTTTAACCAGACCTTTATCGAACATGATCTGCATCAGCTTGAGTGTAGTTGTGTATCCGACATCTTTTTTCTGATTCAGATTTTCATTTACTATTTTAACTGTAGAAGGTCCGTTCCTCCATAAAATCTGAAGTATCTCAAGCTCAGAATCAGTCGGCTTCGGAATCTGTTTCTTACTCATATAAAACTCCGGATCTTTGAATATTCAGACGCCCGGTTATACGAAAGGTTTCGTAGTATGCGAAAAAAAATCCGGTACCTTTTTTATTACCCCCTATATGGTTGAAAAATGTGGAAATTTTAGAAAATTCCTTTGATTTGATTATTTTCCAAATGAATAATGTGGGGAATTTCATGAATTACTATTCTCACCTTGAATGCGGTTATTGCAAAAAAACTTTTGATAAAAACAGAATCTGGAATTTATGCCCCGATTGCGGGAAACCTCTGCTTGCAAGGTATGATGTTGATTCAGCAAGAAAAGTATTTAAAAAAGAAATATTGAAGGAGAGAGAAAAAACTCTCTGGCGGTATTCTGAAATGCTTCCTCTCGAAAATCAGAAATTCAGATTGTCTTTGGGCGAAGGATTTACTCCACTGATTAAATCCACAACTCTTGGTTTCGAATCAGGAATAAAAAATCTTTACATAAAAGATGAGGGATTAAATCCGACTACATCGTTCAAAGCGAGAGGATTATGTGTCGCGATTTCCAAAGCATATGAACTCGGCATCAGGGAAGTATCTATACCATCTGCGGGAAATGCTGCGGGCGCGATGAGCGCATATGCGGCTCTTGCCGGAATGAAATCGTTTGTCTTTATGCCTAAAGATGTGCCTGAACCTTTTATTGCTGAATGTAAGGCTCTTGGTGCGGAAGTAACTCTTGTTAATGGATTAATTAATGATTGCGGTAAACTTGCCGCCGAAGGCGTAAAAGAATTCGGCCGCTTCGATGTATCTACTCTGAAAGAACCTTTCAGAATTGAAGGGAAGAAAACAATGGGATATGAGATTGCAGAACAGTTGAACTGGAATCTTCCCGATGTAATAATCTATCCGACAGGTGGCGGAACCGGACTCGTAGGAATGTGGAAAGCGTTTGACGAGATGGAAAAACTAGGATGGATCGGCTCTAAACGTCCGCGTATGGTCTCTGTTCAATCATCCGGATGCGCTCCGATGGTAAAAGCATTTGAAGAAGGAAAAGAATTTGCCGAAATGTGGAAAGGCGCTAAGACGGTTGCCGACGGATTACGTGTCCCGGCCGCTATAGGCGACTTCCTGATACTGAGAGCAATAAGAGAAAGTAACGGAACAGCAGTATCTGTTACCGATGAAGAGCTTGTAAACTCCGCAAAACAGATCGGAAGAACTACCGGAATCTTCGCCTCTCCTGAGGGAGGCGCAACGCTGGCTGCAATGAAAAAAATGAAATCAATCAATTGGATCAAAGATGACGAAACAGTAATTCTCTTCAATACGGGAAGCGGACATAAGTATATGCATCTTTATAAATGATCAATTAATCTGTTTACGTTATGCCTAATAGAGCATCTATTTATAATTCACCGCGAACTCTGCGTATTACTCTGCGATCTTCGCGTGCTAATCTTTTTTATCTGAGGTTATTACTCTTATTCTAAAATTTTTTGAATCAATTACATAAATTTTATTTTCTGCATTATCCAGAACTATTCCGCGAGGGTAATTGAATTTGGATAACATTCCATCGCCATCAGCAAATCCGGGTGTCCCATCTCCGGCAACTGTTGTAACGATTCCATCAAGATTTACTTTTCTAACCCTATTACCGAACGTATCGCTGAAATAGATTTCTTCATCAAACGATACCGAAAGTTCTGTTGGTGTATTCAACATTGAGGACTCATAATCACCGTCAGAGAATCTCCCGTTACTCCATCCGGATTCTCCTGACCCGGCAACAGTTGTAACATTCCGGAAGTTATCGATCTTCCTGATTCTATGATTAAGCGCATCTGCAACATAAACATTTCCATAAAGGTCGCATACAACTCCGCAAGGAGTAAAGAATCTGGCTTGGTCAGAATGACCATCAACGCAACTACCTTTGCTATCAGGACCAATATCACTGCCGCCGCCCGCATAAGTCGTAACATTCCCATCGGGAGCAATTTTTCTAATGCGGTGATTCCAGCTGTCCCCCACAAATAAATTCCCGTAGCCGTCTATTGCGATTCCCCGCGGAAAATTGAATTGTGCCTTGCCTGAAAATCCATCTGCAAATCCGGGCTGACCTGATCCGGCAAAAGTCGTAACAATTCCATCGCTATCTACTTTGCGGATTGTGTGATTAAGAAAGTCGGCAACGAAAAAATTTCCGTTATAGTCGGTACAAATTCCTGTCGGCGAATTGAAAGTTGCTGACAGGCGGTCACCGTCATTATTCCCGGCCTCTCCGATTCCGGCAAATGTAGATACTTTTCCGTCAATGCTGATTTTCCTGATACAGTTATTGCCTGAATCGGCTATGTAGATATTTCCTTCCTTGTCAATACAAATTCCGAATGAACCGTTGAACTTTGATCCGGTTAAAGTTCCGTTAACAAATCCGGAATCTGTGCCGGCAAATGTAGAAACCGAATATTGAGCTAAGAGAGATGAGTGCAGAACAAAAAAAGTAAATAGAAGAGGTTTAATGCTTTTTTTAAACATTTTTTTCCTATACCGAACGAATGAATTGAATGAAGGCATTTATTCCTGCTATCTCATTAAAATCAATTGCCAAACAAAATTTTATAATCTTTTTCTTTTCCATTCTGCCACCATTCATCCGGTATAACCTTCCAGTTTTCAGTTGTCTTTGGAGTGTAAACCCTCATCTTCTCAATCCATTTGATAGCATAATATCTGAGGTCTTTATCTGTCGAAGTAATAATTCTTTTTGTAATATCTTCCTTAGCAATTCCTGCACCGGCAATCAGATGGTTTCCGCCACCGTTTCCTCTGTAAGAGTTTACCGCCACCGTATATGTTTTATTCAAGTCGAATGGTTCGCCGCTACTTAGCGTCGAAATTGAAATTCTGCTTCCGACAGTTTTCGAAACGTCAACTGTGTAATTTATTCCCGCAGCACAATCAAAATTGTAAAAAGGTTCTTTTAATTGCGGCGACTGGTTGCGCGAATCATATTTAATGTTTCCTTTTTCGTCTGTGCTGAACAATAAAAGATGGTCATCGGCATTTTTCATTTCTTTGAACCAGAGCCGGTAAGAAAACTCGAGATAATTTTTTATTTCTTTTCCTGTTAACCGCATTGTGTAAAGGAGATTTTCGTACCTGTAGAGTTTAAACAAAGTGCCGACGTTTACCTCGCCTTTTTTAACAAGAGCATTAAGAGTAAGCGGAGCCGTGAATGAAACCTGTGCGCCGGTAATAGAAAGCTGTAAATCGTGAACAAAATCGGCAAAAGAATTATCTCCGAACAAAGCCGGGCGTGAGCTTAAATCCTCTGCAAATATGCCGATCGGACGTGAGACATATTTTTTTATTTCTTCAAACTGATTATTGAATTTATCCAGGAATTCCTGGTCCGGTTTATAGTTTCGTGCTTCAACAATTTCACCGGTTATCTCTTTTTCCCATTTATTCTCTTCTTTGTTAAAAGTTAAAACACAATTAGCCACAGCAACATCTCGGCCGGAATTTAATCCTCCCAGAATCTGAACATCCTCACCGAGCGGATTTTTCTCCTTAAAGTTCCATCCTCTGTGATCATGTCCTACGAAAATAATATCAAAACCGGGGACGCGTTGTGCAATTAATTTAGATGCATTTTCGTTTTTATCGTCGTCTCCATTTTGATCTCCGTAAGTGTAATCAATACCGCTGTGAAATAATCCAATTATCAAATCCGGCTTTTCTTTTTCATTAATTATCTCAATCCACTTCTGTGCGGATTTAATCATGTCCTCCCATTCAATTCCCTCCCAGAGGTTCTCAGGCAGCCAGTAAGGAATATGCGGAGTGATTAAACCAAGAATAGCAATTTTAACGCCTTGTTTATTTATAACGGTATATGGTGTGAAATACGGCTTGCCGATTTTTGCGTCGATTGCATTCGCCGCCATCCAGGGAAAGTTTAATTGCTTGTTAAATCTGTCATACACAGGATGACCCGTTTCAATATCGTGATTGCCAATGGCAGCTGCATCATACTTCATAAAGTTCATTACATCGGCAAGCAGGTGGGATGCGTCTGTTTTTTCAAAATTATAATAATAAACAGCAGGTGTTCCCTGGAGAATATCACCCCCGCTCAGTAAAATTACTTCCTGATCAGTCTTTGATCTCTCCTGTTTTATATAGGAATAAATATGAGCGACCGAGCTGTTTGTCCCGCGCATTTCTGTAAAATCATATGGAAAAATTGCTCCGTGTTCATCTGTGCTTTCAATAATTTTTAGTTTTACGGTCTGTGCTGCAATAATAGAAGAAATAATAAATAGAAGGATAGTTAAGAGGTATAATTTCTTTTTCATGATAACTTTTCCAATTGAATGATACAAATATAGCTAAGTGTGCAAATCAAGGTAAGGGGAAATAATTAATTTTCGTTTACGCGAGATGAAATTATTTCTGCAATTTCAAGTATGAGATTTCGATTTTTATGGTCAACATCTTGCTTAAATAATAATGGTGGGATTTTTTATGAGCCGGAGAGAAGATACTAGCAATACAGGTTGCTTTATTGAGAGCATAAAAATTCTAACTTAAAAGAAGAGCTTTTCCTCAAAATCCTTCACTTTTACCCTAATTTCTAAACATTTTCTCATTAAACCCATAATATTCTTCATTCTGCGTCTAAATTTCTGCATTTTATATACAACCTTTTTTCTGGCAACAAAGTCAAACAAAATAGAAAAGTAAAAAGATGAGCTTGAACGATACTCAATTAATCACAAATGCACAGAAGGGGGATATGGCGGCTTTTGAAGAGCTGGTTTTTAAGTACGATAAACATGTTCTCAACATGGCCAAATCGTTCAGAAACAGCGATGACGACGCCAAGGATATCTATCAGGAGGTCTTTATAAGAGTGTACCGTGGACTGAAAAATTTTCAGTTCAAAAGCGAGTTCTCAACCTGGCTCTACAGAATTACTGCAAATGTTTGTATCACATATCAGAACCGGAAAAAGCAGCATGAATCGATTGACAGGGAAATCGGTTACGATGACGAGACGACAACAACTTTCGCGGAGCAGCTGCCGGGAGAATTGAGAACAGATGATAAGGCTGTGGGATCGGATCTGTCGAAACATATTAACAATGCTCTCGAAACATTGCCGCCTCAGCAGAAAATGGTTTTCACTCTTAAATATTATCAGGATTATAAGATTAAAGAAATTGCCGAAATTATGAAGTGCAACGAAGGAACAATTAAACGGTACCTTTTTACAGCAACAAATAAAATGAGAGAAAAATTAAAAGGTTTGAAATAAGTAACATTGTCATTCTGATTGTAGGTGAATGGCAGGAGTAATAAAATGAAAAGAGAAAAATTTTTGGAACTTGCTCAGCTTTACCTGATGAACGAACTCGATAATGAAAAAAGGATCGAAGTTGAGAATATTATTTTGGAAAACGATGAGTTTAGTAGAGAGTTCGATTCACTGAAACAGTTTTATGAGGCTTTTCAGTCGAACCGTCCCCCTGAAACAGATGAACGGCTTCTTGTATCTGCGAGGAATGAACTGATGCGGTCAATAAGAAATGAAGCGGCAAAGGAACCTGCAGAGAATAAAATTCTTGCATGGCTCAAAAATATTTTTGTTGTGAACTATAAAATCTCTTTCGGTTCCTTAACCCTGCTGTTTATCGGCGTCTTTGTTGGTTACTTCCTCTTTTATTCATCAAATAATCTTCCCGTAGCTACTAATACTCAATCGGTGGACCTGGATAATATTGAATCCTACGAAACCAGAATATCCAACATAAAAATTCCAAATCCTTTCTTTGAAGGTGGAGAGATAGAAGTTTTGTTCGGCGGAGTCGGGGGGACCTCACCGATCAGCTATAAAGGGAGACCAGACGACCCGGTAATACAGCGTGCTCTGGCAACCGCCCTTGTAACACAGGAGAATCCCGGTTTAAAATTAAGAACAGTAAATACAATTGCTACGCAGATCGAACAGGAACAGTTTATTCCCGATCCCAAGGTTAAAGAAGCACTTATAACCGCGCTGAAGACCGACGACAATCCGGCCGTCAGGAGAGAGGCACTTAATGTTCTTCAAAAATTTCCATTCGATCCGGAAGTCCGCGATGCATACCTGTTCGTTCTTTCGAACGATACTAATTCCGGACTTCGTGTTTCAGCGATCAATGCTCTTGCTAATCTGAAAGTTCAGGGTAATTCGCTGGATGAAAAAGTAATCAACGTGTTAAATAGAAAAGCGGAAAGTGATCAGAGTGATTTTATTAGACTGAGAGCCGCATCGCTAATTAAGGAGGTTAATTAATATGAAAACGAGAAATTTTCTAACCGTGCTTTTTGTACTCCTCTGTTCCGCTGTCTATACAAGCGGTATTGGTAATGACCTTCAGGATTTTACAAAATCCTTTAAGGTGAATAAGGGAGGCAAAATGATTATCGATATTAATCCCGGATCGATAAGTTTAACAACATGGGATAAAAATGAAGTCTATGTCAAAGTTAAAAATGTTGAAAGCAATGAAGTGAAAAACGTTGAAGTGTTTCTGGAAGGAAATAATGTTGTTGTAAAATACAGCTCCGAGTGGGGATGGGGCGAGGAAATTGAGCTCGAAGCAAATATTCCTTTGCAATTCAACATAGATGCTAAAACTACCGGCGGGGACATATTAGTAAAAGGAAATGTTATAGGAAATGTTGAACTCATTACGATGGGCGGCGATATTTCAACAAAAAATGTTAAGGGAAAAGTAAAAATTAATACGCAGGGCGGTGACCTCTCTGTTGGAAATATTGAAGGAGGACTACTTCTTTCAACAATGGGCGGAGATATTACTATTGGTGAAGTTATCGGCGAAACTGCAAAAGTAAATACGATGGGCGGGGATATTAGGGTGTCGAAAGCGCTTTCCGGAATCGAAGCAGTTACCTACGGCGGTGATATCGATGTTAAAAATCTTGGAGGTGATTCCCAGCTTAAGACTATGGGCGGTAGCGTTGAAATTGAGAATTTTAACGGAAGGGTCGCAATGCAGACTTTCGGAGGAAACCTTGTTGTTAAAAGCGGTTCAGGATTCGTTGATGCTTCCACAAATGCAGGCGATATAATTCTTCAAAATATTTCAGGCAATGTGAATGCAAGGTCAACGTCGGGAAATGTTTCGATTAGTATCAATCCTTCGGCAGGCAGTTCAAGCAATATCCAGGTTAATAACGGCAGGATAGAAATTAATCTTCTGCCGAACGCTAAAGCAACTGTCGAGGCTGAAATAAGAGTAAGAGGCAACTGGAAGTATATGAAAAATGATTTCAAAATCCAGTCCGAGTTTGAAGCAAAATCATATACCACCGATGATAAGGAGCGTAAAATAAGAGCCCTTTATGATATAAACGGCGGTGGCGGTAAAATCTATGCGAGTTCGAATAACGAAAACATAATTATTAAAAAGCTATCTAAGTAATAATGGACGGGGGACCAATCATGAAAAAGTTAATTCTAATATTCGTAATTACATTAATCGGTGTTGTCTTTATTGCGGCTGTGCCGGCATCACTCTCTTTTGAAAATCCGATGAAGCTTTCAAGGAAAAGCGGCTTAAACAATTTCATGGCCGAGAAAAAATATCAGAAGGATTTTAATGTAAAACCAGGAGGAGTTCTTACAATCGACCTCAGAACCGGAGGATCTATTTCTATTGAAGGGTGGAATAAAGATGTAGTAAGCGCGGATGTTACGGTTAAAGGCCGCGATTCAGAAGAAATTATTGTAGAAATGGAACAAAGCGGTAATGACGTTGAAATCAGCTCTTATTATGACGGTGATGACGACAGCTACAATTCAAATGAAAAAGTCGTGGTGAAAGTACCGAATAACTATAATGTTGAACTTAATACCATGGGCGGCGGAGTAAAGATCTATAATGTGAATGGAAAAATGAGCGGCAAAACTATGGGTGGCGAAATTGACCTTAAAAACCTTAAAGGCAATCTCGATCTCTCTACTATGGGGGGCGAAATTAGCGTTAAAGACTGCGAAGTGAACGGAAAAGTTCATACAATGGGCGGTGATGTACTTGTTGAAAATGTAACAGGCGATCTGAACGCTAAAACAATGGGCGGTAAAGTTAAACAGGTAAATGTGAAAAGCAGCAGCGGATCTACCGGCAGCGAAGTAAATATTTCTACTATGGGAGGCCCGATAGAAGTAGACCGCGCTCTCAACGGCGCTAAAGTTAAAACTATGGGGGGCGAAATTACTATTAACCATGCCGAAAAATTTGTGGAAGCCGAAACTATGGGTGGCGATATTGAAATAAAATCTGTCGATGGATCAATTAAAGCCCGGACAATGGGCGGAGACATTGAAGCCCGGATGATCGGCGATCCCGATAAAGGGGAAAGAAGCGTTTCTCTCACATCAATGGGGGGCGATATTACTTTAACAGTTCCTGCAGGCCTTTCGATGGACATAGAAGTTGAAATAGCTTTTACGAAAAAATATGAAGGAGATGTGAAAATTATAAGCGATTTCAAACTGAACGAAGAAGTGTCGAAAGAATGGATAAAAAATAAAGGTTCCGCGCGTAAAATATTGACCGGAAAAGCATCTGTGGATGGCGGTAAACATAAAGTTAAGATCAATACTATTAACGGAAATGTTTATCTGAAGAAAGGTTGAAACCGAAGTATTGTTTATTTAACCCGTACGGCAATGCTGTACGGGTTTTTTTATTCCTTCAATCCTAAAAAATCGAGCAGTCTGTTGTGTGCATCATCTGAAAGCTCAACGTTATATTTTTTGTAAAACTGAATTGTCGTTTCAACCGATTTAAAATAGTGCTGACAGTTATCGCATTTTTCAAGGTGAGCTTTTATCTCGATGCACTTTGGTGAATTTAATTCTTCGCCGAGGTTGTCGCAGATGTGAGTCATTACATCCTTGCATGTCGGCAATTCGGTTTTTATTGTTGTTTTATAGTCGTTCATACTTAAATCTCTCGTTTAATTCGTCTCTTAAAAAAGCTCTCGCCCGGTGAAGCCGGGATTTAACAGCAGGTACAGAAAGCTCTACAATTTTAGCAGTCTCCTCAGTCGATAATCCTTCAACGTCCCTCAAAAGAAAAACAATCCGGTACTCCGGCGCCAGTTTGTTAATTGATTCGTCCAGTATATTCTTTAGCTCGTTGTTCTCTGTTACACGGTCGGGAGTAACTTTCCAGTCGGCTATGTTCTTTTCGTCGATGAAAGCTTCATCGTCATCGAATGAAGTGAATCCCGATTTTGTTTCACTGCGCGCAAGCATCAGGCAGTGGTTTGCAACAACACGGTATAACCAAGTGGAAAGTTTCGATTGTCCGCTGAACTGGCCGATATTCTTAACCATGCTTAAGAATGTCTCCTGCATTGTGTGTTCGGCCCGATCCTTATTACGGCAGATTTTAAACGAGAAATTGTAGATCGTCTGTTCGTAATTCTTTACAAGTTCGGTCAGTGCTTTCCTGTCGCCGCGCTGTGCAAGTTCAATTAGTTTTAATTCTTCCATCAATATGATGCTCTTACTCCATTATAGTTTCAAATTTACTATCCAGGCTTTTCCAGAGATAAAGACTTGCTATGGAACAGTACGGGTGCCAGCCCATCTTTTTAGCAAGCTGTTCTATTCTTTTGCCGTCGGGTAATTTTTTGAGTCCGTAATTTAGCATAATTGACCGGCGTATTCCATGATCATTTACAGGAAGTATATCCGATCTTCCTAACGTGAATATCAGAAACATTTGTACGGTCCATAATCCGATTCCCTTTACCTTTGTAAGCACTTCTATAATCTGTTCATCACTCTTTTTTGCTAAACTATCCATATCTATTATTCCCTCTTTTACCTTCAGCGCAAGATCCTTTTCGTATTTTACTTTTGCATTCGACAGTCCAATCCGCCGGAGGATTAGATCGTCTTCTCTTTGAATTTTACCGGCAGAAGGATTTCCCTTAAAATGCTCTGTAAACCTCCTATAAATTGAGTCTGCGGCTTTTACAGATAACTGCTGGCCTATGATTGAGCGCAACAATGAATTGAAGTATTGCCCGTGAGGTTGTAAATTGCACCTGCCGAACTTTTTGATTAATGACGACATAATTTTGTCGTTTCTTGAGAGATGTTTTAAGGAATTATTTATTTCGGAATTATTCATTAATAAACTTTCAAAACCGGGTTAGATGGAAAATCAGTTATCTATAGTGTTGAGCAGAAACAAATTACTAAAAAATGTTGATATTAATAGAATCGACTACAGCGGTATTAAGGGAAAACTTATGACAATTTCAGAAGGACAAATCCTGTACCGCGAGGGAGACAATGCAGATACCATCTACCTGATTATTTCAGGCGAAATAAATCTCCTTAAAAAAAGAATGCTGGGCAAACCTAAATCATATATCTTTTCACAGGATGAATTTGTTGGCAACGATGAATATTTTGAAGAAACATCCCGATTCTCAACCGCCGTTGCATTAAGGGACTCTTACATAATCGCACTTTCGAAAAATGAGATTGAAAACCTGATTGAACAGGATGACCAGGTTTATGAAAATCTCCGTTTGCCGGCTGTTGAAATCGACACTGAAATAGAAAATCTAAAACCAACTTCCTCAGTAGATGATTTGAAAATCGGAAGTTCTACAAAGGAGGATTTTCAGCTTTCGGAAGAGAGTAAACCGGCAACCGGGGACGAAGATTTTTTTAAATCGATTGCCGATACAACCAGACCCGATACATCTAACCTGATTCAACCTATAGAAGAATCGAGCGTTCCGGATCAGACAACGCCGGAACCGGTTGACGAAAAAAGCCCGGATTTTGAACTGAATGCCTTTCTTAATGAAGACGGGATCCCAAAGTCGGAAGTTGACCTTACTGAAACAGAAGAATCTTCAACTCCGGCTGAAACCGGATCAGTATTACAGAAAGAGGAAGATTTTCTGTTCAATGAATACACCATGCTGAATGAAGACGGTATTCCAAAACCTGAATTTGAATTACCCGAAACAGAAAATATAAAACCTCCGCCCGAACCGGTTTTTAATGATCTTGATGAAGCTCTGTTCAGCCTGCTTAGCGGTGAAGCGACTCTCCCTGAACCCGATGTTACCGGAAATTTACACGATGCAAACCCGGCAGAGGAATTCTTCGATGTAAACCGGATACCGGCTGAAAAACCGTTGGAGAAAATTGTTGAACCGGAAGAAATTAAAGAAATTATTCCAGAGCCGGAACCAATTTCTGAATCCTCTGAACCGGTTGAGACCTTTCCATCGTTTAACGATTTTGAATCCGAAGAAATTTTTGAGGAAGCAGATAAGAACCTTGCTCAGCTTATTCAACCAGATGAACCGGAAAAAATACTTCCATCATTTAATAAGGAAGACGCTATGAATAATGATCAGCTTCAGATGATTATAAAAGCCGCCGAGCTTGTTAATTCAACTATCAAGATCGATGAAGTATTGAAAAACATTGTTGAGGTTGCAAGTAATCTTACTAATGCAGACAGGGGAACTTTATATCTGGTTGACAGAGAAAAGGGCGAACTCTGGTCTCTTATAGCCATGGGAAGCGAACGGAAGGAGATTCGGGTAAAATTAGGCGAAGGATTATCCGGATTTGTTGCTAAGACAGGAGAAATATTAAATATAAAAGACGCACGCAGCGATCCGAGATGGCGCTCGGATTTTGATAAAACAAGCGGATATGTTACAAAAACCGCTCTAACATTTCCGATTCATAATAATAAAGACGAAATTATTGGCGTTCTGCAATTGCTGAACAGCAGAAATGGCGAGTTCTCCAAACTTGATGAAGAGTTGTTGAATGCTATGTCGATTCATTCGGCTCTCGCTCTTCAGAATGCCGAAATGGTTGAAAAACTTCTTCAGGTGGAAAGAGTTCAGTCTCTTGGCAAAATGGCGAACTTCCTTATTCAGGATATTAAAAAGCCGATTCTCGTTAGCAAACGGTATGTTGAACACCTTAAAAGTAAATCCCTTTCTCCCGATAACGCTCAGATTGTCGATATGCTTCACGAACAGTTGAGTCAGGTGGCGGATCTTGTTCAGACTACATCAAGCTATTCGGAAGGAAAAACGATTCTGCGCACTCTTACGGTTAGCATTAATAATACGCTGGCCGACTATGCTTCGAGAATAGGAGCTTATGTTGAATCCAGAAACTGCCAGATTGTTGCAGAATATGATAAGGATATTACTGTTAAACTTGACGTGAAAGAATTTTATCAGTGTTATATGCATCTCGTTAAAAATGCCTGCGATGCTATGCCTGACGGCGGCAATATTTATGTCTCTACTAAACGGGACGATAAAGAGAAAAAGATTAAAATATTTGTAAGGGATAACGGCCTCGGTATAGCCGATAGTCTGAAATCAAAAATCTTCGAACCGTTTTTTACACAGGGTAAAAAAGAAGGTGCCGGCCTCGGCCTCTCCATAACTAAAAAGGTCGTCGAAAGCCACAACGGTAAAATTGATGTTCAGAGCTCTCTGGGCGAAGGCGCCACATTTATTATTACGCTTCCAACTGCTTCTTCAATATGATAGCGGTTTTCCTTTTAAACAAATTAGTTCACATTCCTGAATTAAATTGAAGACTATGTCGTATAACCTGATTACAATTCTGGGACCTACCGCTTCGGGAAAAACAGGATTAGCCGCACTGCTGGCCAACAAATTTGACGGCGAAATTATTTCTGCCGACTCCCGGCAGGTTTACAGAAAGATGGATATCGGTACGGGGAAAGATCTGGATGATTATAATGTTGATGGGAAAAATATTCCGTATCATTTAATCGATGTTATTGATCCGGGCGGTGAGTTCAATCTCTTCCTCTTTAACTCGATGTTCTTTGATTCCTGCCATTCAATAGTTAACCGCAATAAAATCCCTTTTCTTGTAGGTGGAACAGGACTCTTTTTACACTCAATCCTTACCGGGTATGAGTTAAACCGGATTGAATTCAGCCAGAAACGATTTAATGAATTATCCAAGCTGAAGATTGAACAGCTGAGAGAGATGCTCCTTTCTTTGAATCCAAAACTTCACAACAGTACGGATCTTCTCATTAAAGAAAGAATTGTAAAAGCTGTAATGATTGCCGAGAATAAAAGTTTTTCGCCTGTCGATAATAAAGTTGAAATGAAATCCCTGACGATTGGAGTGAGAAATGAGAGAAACATTATTAAAGAAAGAATTACAGAGAGACTGAAGAAGAGATTGAAGAACGGAATGATTGAAGAAGTTCAGGGTCTGATAAATGGCGGCATTACATTGAATAAACTTCTCTTCTTCGGCCTGGAATACAAATTCATCGGCAAATATATTTCCGGCGAACTATCATATGACGAAATGTTTAATCAACTCAATTCCGGAATCCATAATTTTGCAAAACGGCAAATGACGTGGTTCAGGAAAATGGAAAAAGAGGGAATCATTATTAACTGGATTGACGGTGCGGATTATCATGCCGCTGAAAACATTATCGCCCGGAATTACTTCGCATGATAGAAATCCCGCTTAACCCGGATAACCTTCCGCCGGATGTTGTAAAATACCTCAGAAAATACTCGGGCACAAAATGGAAGGTAAAACTTCCGTCAGTAAAAAAATTCCTTAATATAATTGTAGTGCCCGCTATCTCTGAATATCAGAATATTAAATCATTTCCCGGTTCTCTGCTACAGTCGGACGATAAGCATTTTGAATCAACATTAGTTCTTTTTGTTATCAACGCGAAAGATGATTCCCCCGAAGATGTGAAATCGGATAATTCTAAATCGATTGACTTTCTAAACAATTTCAACACCGGTAATAACCTGTCAATCGGTTTTATCGATGCTTCTTCAAACGGACTTTCTATGCCGGTCAAAGAGGGTGGAGTTGGACTTGCCAGAAAGATCGGAATGGACCTTGCCCTTACGCTTTTTGATTATTCCTCCCTTCGCAAAAAACTGATGATCTGTCTTGATGCCGACTGTAGAGTAGAAGCTAATTATCTGTCTGAAATAGTTGATTATTTTAATAATGAAAAGATCTCCGCGGCTGTTGTAGAATACAGGCACCAGCTTCCGGAAAACGAGAACGATAGAAGAGGAATAATTGCTTACGAGATTTTTCTGCGTTATTATGTGGCCGGATTGTTCTATGCGGGCTCTCCGTTTGCATATCATTCGGTCGGTTCTACGATGGTTTGCGATTACGAAAGTTATATCAAAGTCGGCGGGATGAATAAAAGAAAAGCAGCTGAGGATTTTTATTTTTTGGAGAAACTTGCAAAGATAACCGAGATTAAAAAAATTAAGAGTACAACGGTACATCCGTCAAGCAGGGAGTCCTGGCGCGTTCCTTTCGGTACAGGTCAGAGGATGAACCGTTTCAATGCGGGTACTCATAACGAATATCTCCTTTTTGATCCGCGCCTGTTCGATCTCCTTAAAACCTGGCTGGAAATTTATTACGGTTCCGATTTTATGCCGGCTGCGGAATACCTGCAAAAAGCAGACTCGATTCATCCGGAGATCGCTGCATTTCTTAAACAGAATTTGTTCGAAAGTCAGTGGGATGCAATAATAAGTAATTCTCGGAATCCGGATCAGATCAAAAAACAAAAAATGATCTGGTTCGACGGATTCAGAACAATGAAACTTGTCCATCACCTTAGAGACAATGTCTATCCATTGATAAATATGTTCGATGCCCTTGATCTTCTATTTAAACGAATGAACTATGAAATCAGCCTTAACCGAACCGATTCTATTCCTTCAATTGATATTCAGCTGGAATATTTAAAAGGGTTAAGGATTCTTAACAATCGTTGATAGCCGGCCATCAATTTTGTTACACTAAACTTTCGTATATTTTGCCCGCTTTTTCAACGGAAATCATGTTTATAGAGGATGTATGGAGCTTCATCAAAAATTAAAAGCTATTAAAGAAAAGTACGATAGAATCAACGAACAACTTTCCGATCCTAATATTATGTCGGATCAGTCGAAGTATATTTCTTTGAGCAAGGAAAGAACACAGCTGACTGAGATTGTAGATGCTTTCATTAAGTATGATACTCTTATCAGAAATATTAAAGGAAACGAAGAAATTCTGGAAACATCCGACGACAGGGAATTGAACGAGATTGCAGAGAACGAACTTAAAGAGCTTAAGGAAATCAGGATCAGTATGGAAGAGGAAATTAAATTGCTTCTTATCCCAAAAGATCCCGATGACGATAAAGATGTAATTATGGAAATCCGTGCGGGTACAGGAGGTGAAGAAGCCGGATTGTTTGCTGCTGATCTTTACCGGATGTATTCCAGGTATGCCGAAACACGCGGCTGGAAAAAAGAATTGATAGATATAAACGAATCAGGCGGATTGGGCGGAATAAAGGAAGTCGTATTCAGTTTGATAGGAGCCGGTGTTTACGGTGATCTAAAATTTGAAAGCGGCGTTCATAGAGTTCAAAGGGTTCCTGCTACCGAAACCAGCGGAAGAGTTCATACTTCTGCAGCTTCTGTTGCCGTATTGCCCGAAGTTGAGGACGTTGAAGTGGAAATTAATCCTAATGATCTAAGGATTGATGTTTATAGAAGCGGCGGTGCCGGCGGTCAGAATGTCAATAAAGTTGAAACGGCTATCCGCATAACGCACTTACCTACTGGACTTGTTGTTCAATGCCAGGATGAGCGCTCACAATTGAAAAACCGTCAAAAGGCGATGAAGGTTCTTAAAGCCAGATTGTATGATATGAAAACCCAGGAGCAGAATAATGAAATTGCTCAGCAGAGAAAATTGATGGTTAAAAGCGGCGATAGAAGCGATAAGATTAGAACTTACAATTACCCCCAGAACAGAGTTACTGATCATAGAATCGGATTAACACTTTACAATCTTTCCGAAGTTATGGAAGGAGACATTGACGAATTCGTTGAAAAACTTAAACTTGCCGATAGAACAGAAAAACTTCAAAGCAGTTTTTAATTTTTCTGAAGTAATAGAAAGGCCGGTTGCTCTACCGGCCTTTTTTTAAGATTAATTCTTTACAAAATCCCACAGGACATTAACAATTCTCCACTCGCCGTTCCATTTGCTCATATGAATATAGTCGAAGAAACCTTTCGCAACCGTTCTAACACTCGCATTATTGCCTGTAATATCGAGTATTCTGAATTCAAAGATTCTCTGATCTGTGGGAATCGATTTTCCACCGCCGCTTCTTGTAATGTTGATAAGTGTTAAAGCGCTCATCTGATCGAGCCGCTGTCTGCCAGATTGCGGGTCGGTTCTTACAATTCTCTTTGCGAGTTCCGGGTGAAGTGCTTTCTCCATCATTTCCGGATTCCCCTCATAAAAGCCCTGGATATAATTCATAGCTGTCTGTCTGATTGCAAGAGAGTCTTCTTTTGTTTGTGCGTTGGTAAATACTGATGCTAATAAAAAAAACGAAAGTATCAAAAGTGTTTTTCTCATGACTAACCCTGATTTGTTTACGCCATTTTAGACGCAGCAGTTATGAACCGGTTTTCACTTTATTAAATAGTCACTTTTAAATGCCCTGTTGTATTCAGGAGTTGTAACACAATAAGTAAATCCTTTGCGGAGCGAGTAAGCCCCAACTTCACCGCTCTTCGATAATCCGATGTAGCAAACATTAACATCCGTGAGGTTTTTGCTGGATTTATAGATTCTTTCAACGGCTAGTTCGCAAGCTTTCTGTGGGGAGTATTCATCCCTCATCTTTTCTACAATTAAAAAACTCCCGAGAGTTCTCATTACATATTCACCGTTTCCGGTAGAAACAGCGCCGCCAACCTGATTATCTACAAACATTGCGGCTCCGATAATCGGTGAATCGCCTACGCGGCCGTGAAGTTTAAACCCCATTCCGCTTGTTGAAACACCACCGCTCATATTTCTGAATTTATCAATTGAAAGCATACCGATCGTATCATGATTCTCTGTTTTCTCTTTTTGCTCTTTCCATTTTAACCAGGCCTCTCTCGCCCTGTCAGTCAATAGGTTCTCCTCTTTGAATCCGTTTTCAAGCGCAAACTTTCTGGCCCCTTCTCCTGCAAGCATAACATGATTTGTTTTTTCCATTACAAGCCTGGCAACTGAAATCGGGTGCATAATATTCTGAAGAAAAGCTACCGAACCTGCGTTCCCGTTCCAGTCCATTACGGATGCGTCGAGCGTGACTATTCCATCGGCATCGGGGAGGCCGCCGTATCCCACCGATGTATCGTTTGGATCTGCTTCGGTAACCCGGATTCCCTGTTCTATTGCGTCGAGAGAGGAATTGCCGCCGTTCAGCAATTCCATTGCGCGAGCATTCGATTTTAGATTCGGCTCCCAGGTTGATACTACAATCGGCAACTCATTGGCGCTTGCTGTATTCGAAAAGACCCTTGATGTAGGCAACTGGTTTAGAAGTAATCCGCCGCCGGCAACGGCACCGGTTTTAAGAAATTTCCTGCGATCGATTTTCATTTTCTCTCCGGGAGTTTAATTAATTATTAGTTCGATTTTTGCTTAATATTTTCGTTGATTTTATTCAGCTCCGGTTTCCTGTTCATCAGATCAATAATGTCATCGAGTAAAAATAATTTATCCGGGACGTATAGCTCATTATAAATCTGGGTGATCAGATTGAAATCTTCAATTGTATCAACCGTCCATCTGTAACGGGAATAATCCTTCTCATTTTTAAAGTTTGTCACTTTAAATCTATCCGGATTATTGTATATGTATGGAGTAACATGTTCTCTGTCGAATGTACTAACGGCCTCTTTGGCAGCTTTAGAGAGTGAATCGAATGTCATTATTTCTGTGTCGAGCCCTCTCGGAAAAGTTCGTTCAACCACGTTGCTCATATAATCAATGGTCTGACCGGATGAAATAAATTGCTCGAGCATTCTATCGATAATTGAGGGATCGATAAGCGGACAGTCGGATGTAATGCGAATAATAATTTCCGCTCCCGATTGCAGAGCCGCTTCACAATACCGCGACAAAACATTCTCAACACTTCCGCGGTAGTATTCAATTTTATTTTCGATACAGAACTTTTCAGTACTATCGTCTTCGGGGGCCGTAGTGGTTGCGATTACCATCTTATCTATCTGTACGGAATACGAGAGCCGGTTGATTACATGCCACAACATCGGCTTACCGCAGATTTCCTTGAATATTTTCCCGGGGAGCCGTGTTGAACCGGACCTTGCCTGTATTATCGCAACTTTTTTCATTTACTTACTCTATTAAATCTGTGCTGAGCGGTGTTCCTTTTTCTATATCCATCTTGGCTTTTTTCCCGATCACCTCATTGATCAACTTCGGCGGGAGGCCGTCGGACGGTCTGATTGAACGGATATTATTTTCTGTAAACAATTCCCCCTTTTTAATATTCTCAACAACAAAAAGGGATCTCGCAAATTTTCTGCTTTTTTTAACTCTCTCGGTTAATTCGATTCCTTCTTTGCCAAGCGCCTTCTCAACAGTACGGATTGAATCGACCATAAATTTAAACTCGGACGGTTCCAGGGAGAAACTGGAATCCGGCCCGCCGATTCTCCTGTCAATTATGAAATGTTTTTCAATTATTCGTGCGCCAATGGCAGCGGCGGCAATCGGAACTGTTATTCCGGGAGTGTGATCGGATAATCCAGCAACCGTTTTAAATCTCTCTTTTAGAAAGGGGATTGAATTAAGATTTGCATCTTCAATTTTGGCCGGATACTCGGAAGTGCATTTTAATAATGCAACCTGGTTATTACCTGCACGGCGGCAGGCATCAACCGCTTCTTCAATCTCATTTTCAGTCGCAATTCCGGTTGAAATTATTACCGGCTTTTCTTTGGAAGCAGTGTATTCAATTAATGGTAAATCAACAATTTCAAATGATGCAATTTTGTATGCGGGAACATTCATCTTTTCAAGAAAATCAACTGCGGATTTGTCGAAAGGGGATGAGAAGCAAATAAGGCCGAGCTGATCGGCAATCTTTTTTAACTCCGGCTGCCATTCCCAGGGCGTGTAAGCTTTTTCATATAATTTATAGAGTGTTGTGCCGTCCCAGATTGTGCCTTGATTTATTTTAAAACAGTCTTTTTCACTATTAAGCGTGAGAGTATCCGGCGTATAAGTCTGCAGTTTAACAGCGTCGGCACCGCATTCTTTAATTGCTTTTATTGACTCTACGGCAATATTGAAATCATGGTTATGATTTGCGGAAAGCTCTGCTATTATAAACACTTTGCCGCTCTCGCCTATTTCGAAATCCCCGATTTTTAGTTTCATCACTTCGACCTTTCTAAAATGTATTTTAGAAAAATGTGACCCCTGATCATCTCATCCCCAGCCAGTATAAATCCGGAAGAAGTAAAACTATTGATCGAAACATTATTCTCGGGACGAATAAATGCAATAATATTCTTCAGTGATTTTTTCTCTGCGAAGACTCTGGCACAGCCCTGCTTAATTATTTTTTTAGAGAGTCCTTTTCCACGGTAGTTTCCGGAGATACTAATGCTTGTTACTGCCTGATCATCGGATAATTCAAAACGAATCTGGCCGATAAACTCATCGTTCCTGTCAAAAAGAAGGAAGAACCTGTAATTATCCGCAACTATTTTATCTGCAAACCAGTTCCGGTGGTCCTCCCAGCAAATCTGTTCCACGTTTATTGAATTCTGTCTTACATCAGGATCGTTAGATAGATTGAATACCATTTCAGAGTCTGATTCAACGGCTTTTCTAAAATAGAATCCATCTGTGCCGCATGCTCTTTCTAACATGTATTTTACCGCACGTCTGGAGCCCTGTCCGTCAACACTTCCTCTGCCGATCCGGCTCAATTTTTTTCTTAAAGTAATACTCTCGAGTTTCTTCAGCTGGTCATGAATTTTACGAAGGTGAAAATGATCGCTGTGAAGAATTATATCGAGTAAAAATCCTTTCTTTTTCCATTCACGGATATTATTCATCTGGTTTTCGGCTACGGCAACAGCTATAGAAGGTGTTCCCGTAACGGCGAGCTCGTAGAGTGTCTGACCGGCCGCAGTAATTGTCAGATCGGATGAGAGCATTAAATCAAGCATCCGGTTCGCATCGGGCGAATAATGAAATACAACTGAATCATTTCCAAGCTTTTCAATTCTTTCTCTATTTTTAAATCCGCTGCCTATTACCACATTTTTTTTTACAGCAGGATAATTATCAATAAGATCCTTAAGAATTCCGGGAGTCAGGTTTCTGATATCCTGGCCTCCGAAAGTAATGAGGACAGATTCAATCTCTTTATTAACTTTGCGCGCAGGTACATTCCAGAATTCTTTTCTTATCGGAATATATTTTGCACCGAGAAGAAACTCATTCCCGTTTTTCTTATAAGGAAATGATTCTGCATTAATAGTACCGTTAAGAATTGTACCTTCGGGGTACTCGATTCTCAAATTGTCGTCAATAAAAAGCGAATGACCCGCTAGTTTTGTTAGGTTACTGTAATACTCCTTTCCGGCGAGATAAGAGTCTATGATTATTAAATCACTGTTGTTTACTTCGGCAACGATTCTGGCGGGATGAGTAAGCCAGTCTATTATTTCGTACCGGCAATTTAAAAGAAGTGATTGAGCGTGCCTGTCGCCGTTAACATAAATTGTGGGGAAAATATTGTGCTCTGTAAATGCCTGATAGATAGAAAGGCATCGTGTTATATGACCGTGACCGGTATTCACGAATCCTTCGGTAATAATTGATACTTTCATTTGATCTCGAGAGCTTTTACTACCGCTCTGGTTATCTTCTTAAGGTCGTTCTTGTTTAATTCCGGGTAAAGGGGAAGAGAAATCTCTCTTTCGTAAAATTTTTCGGCGACGGGATAATCACCTTTCTTAAAGCCGAAATTCTTCCTGTAATAAGGCTGAAGGTGGACCGGAATATAATGGACCTGGAAAACCACGCCCAGTTGTTTCAATCGCTCGTAGTAAATATTCTTGTCAACTTTCAGTTTGTCAAATTTAATTTGAAGCGGATAGAGATGATAAGCATGCTTTGCGTAACGGGCCGTTTGAGGAATAATAAATCTTTTATCGCCCCTAAAAAAATTATCGTAGTACTCGGCAATTTCTCTGCGCTTCTTGAGAAATCTGCTAAGTTTTTTCAGTTGACTTATTCCAAGTGCACACTGAAAATCTGTTATGCGGTAATTAAATCCAACCTCGTGCATTTCGTAATACCAGGGCCCGTCGTTCTTTTCCAGTGTTGTTTCATCTTTCGTCATTCCGTGTGTCCGGAGTATCTTAATCCTTTTATCGAGAGCTTCATTATTAGTCAGAATTGCGCCTCCTTCGCCCGTAGTAATATGTTTAACAGGGTGAAAGCTTAAATTTGCTGCGTCGGCATACTTAACGGCGTAATGAAGATCTTTTTTATATTCTGCTCCGGGAGCGTGGCAGAAATCATTAACCAGTTCAAATCCGAATTTCTTTTTTAATTTGAGAAGGGATTCCCAGTCGCACGGATGGCCGGCAAAGTCAACAGCCACAACGGCTCTCACTTTTATATTCCGTTCAGCATAATATTTTAACCGGGCTTCAAGTTTAACCGGATCGAGTGTATATGTCTTTTCGTTTATGTCAGCAAAATCGACCGTAGCGCCTACAAATATAGCGCAGTTTGCGCTGGCAAGGAATGTAATTGGAGAAGTGATTATGATATCACCTTTTTTCCAACCGAGTCCTAATGCAATCATATGCAGGCCGGCTGTGCCATTAGCAACAACAGAAGAATATGCAGAACCAAAATAATCACACAAGGCTTTTTCGAATTGTTTGGAAACAGGTCCCTGAGTAATGAATTGAGAAGGTAAAACATCTACTACGTTTTTTATATCCCTTGAATCAATAGTCTGTTTACCGTAATAGTATGTTTTTAGGATTTGTGATTTATTATCAGCCAGTCTTTTCTTCATTTGAATTTTGTCTTTAAGGAATCTATTAATCAATTAATTGTTGTGTGATATTTAAGAACCTGTCACATTATTTCTGATCAATTCTTTCAATTCATTTATGGATAAAAACCATGGATTTGTACCGCTGTTGTATTTAAATCCGAAATCACAAAATTTGCCCTGTGTTCCATTGCTGTCCATTCTGAATTTCTCGGTATCCCATAATTTCAGAGCGTCGTTGTCGCCAAGCTGAACCGAAGGGAGAATAACAAAATAATTTTCGAACTCGATTGTGTTAAGAGCGTCCGCTTCAGTTATCATCTCTTCATGAATTTTCTCGCCCGGACGGATTCCAACTATTTCCATTTTGCATTTCGAATCAATTGCTGCGGCAAGATCTGTAACTTTGAATGACGGAATTTTGGGTACGAAGAGTTCGCCTCCCCACATCTTTTCCAGACATACTAGAACGAAATCAACACCTTCCTGAAGAGTTATATTAAATCGGGTCATCCGCTGGTCTGTAACTGGAAGGACTCCGCTCTTTTTCTTTTCCAGAAAGAAAGGAACCACCGAGCCACGGCTCCCCATAACATTTCCGTACCGGACAACCGAGAATTTGATATCGTGTGTCCCCCTGTAATTGTTCGCGGCTATGAACAATTTGTCGGAAGTAAGTTTTGTAGCGCCGTAGAGATTAATAGGTGCTGCAGCCTTATCAGTACTTAGAGCAATTACTTTTTTTACACCTGATTCGAAACACGCATTAATAACATTCTGTCCGCCTATAATATTAGTCTTAACAGCTTCGAACGGATTGTATTCCGCAGCGGGAACCTGCTTGAGCGCGGCAGCGTGAATAACAATGTCAACTCCTTCAGTTGCGCGGATCAATCTTTTTTCGTCTCTAACATCGCCGATGAAGTAGCGCATTAAGACTCCTTCTTTACGGAACCGTGGATCATTCTGCATCTCATACTGTTTCAGTTCATCACGGCTGTAGATAATTATTTTTTTCGGATTGAATTTTTTAAGAACCGTTTCAACAAACTTTTTACCGAACGAACCGGTTCCTCCGGTTATTAAAATTGTCTTTCCGTTCATAAATCCTCTTGTTTGAACAAGAGCAAATTTAGGAAAATTATCAGTCTAATTGACGTTAAAATGGGAGAAATATTTAGAAGAGAGGCGCTCTTCAAAGCGCCTCATCATTTTGTTAATTCAGAAAAAGGGGGCCGTCGGGACCGGTCGGGAGCCCGAGCCACATCCAGACTACGAGAAGTAATGTCCAGAAAATAGTGAAGAGGATTGTGTAGGGAATCATTGTGGAAATTATTGTACCGATACCGTACTTCTCGTCATATTTTTGTGCGAAGGCTACTATTAGAGCAAAGTAGCTCATCATCGGTGTAATAAGATTTGTAACGGAATCGCCAATCCTGAAAGCTGCCTGTGTTAATGCCGGATGATATCCGAGCAGCATAAACATCGGTATAAAAACAGGCGCCATAATTGCCCATTTAGCCGATGCGCTTCCCATGAACATATTTATGAATGCTGCAAGGAGAACAAACATTACTATCAATGGGATTCCAGTTAAACCGATATTCTTAAGAAATTCCGCCCCCTCAATCGCGAATATTAGTCCCAGGTTACTGTAACGGAAAAAATAGACGAACTGTGCCGCAAAGAAAACAAGAACGATGTATGTAGCCATAGTACCCATCGACTTAATAATATGTTTCATCATGTCCTTATCATTACGTATCGATTTAACAACAATTCCGTATACAAGTCCGGGTATCAGGAAGAAAACGAGTATTCCTGTAATAATACCGTCAAAGAAGGGTGAATGAAGTACTTCGCCTGTTTCTGGATTTCTGAAAAGCCCGTTCTCCGGAATAATCGTAAATGCAAGTAATGCAATTACAGCCAGCAGACTGATTCCGGCCCATCGCAATCCCTTTTTTTCAACCGGCGTCATTTCCTCAATTGCAATCTTTTCAGCATTTCCCTCGTATTTTTTTAATCGGGGTTCAACTATCTTTTCAGTAATCCAGGTTCCCGCAACGACAATCAGGAAAGCGGAGGCGAACATGAAATAAAAATTAACTGCCGCATTAATTGTGATGTTAGGATCAATTATCTGAGCCGCCGATTGCGATAGGCCGGCAAGAATCGGATCAACAGAACCAATCAAAAAATTTGCGCCGAATCCGCCGCTGACACCGCAGAAAGCGGCAGCCAGTCCTGCCATTGGATGTCTGCCGAGTGCGTGAAATATAAGCGCGCCCAATGGAATTAATATCACATATCCGGCTTCCGAAGCCAGATGTGAAATTATTCCTGCAAACACAATAGTGCCGGTTATAAGTTTACTTGGTGCGTTGAGAACGAGCGAGCGGATCATTGATGTAAATAATCCGGAGCCCTCAGCAACACCGATTCCGATCATCACTGCAAGTACATATCCAAGCGGAGGGAAATTTACGAAGTTATGCGTCACATTAGTGTAAATCCAGCGAAGCCCGTCTCCATCCAGCAGGCTTTTGACTTTGATAATAGATCCGTCCGCCGGATGTGCTGCCTGCCAAACCAGCAGATCTCCAAGCCATGAAACGGCCACTACTATTAATGCAAGAATACCAAAAAGTGTTGCCGGGTGGGGAAGTTTGTTTCCAATGATTTCAATGTAATCAAGTGATTTGTTGAAAATGCGGGATGCGAATTTTGTTGTACTCAATAATACCTCCTTGTCTGTATCGGGTTGTGCAAAATTATAATTTTTGAACGGAAGTTAAAACGAAATCCGGTCAGTCGGTAATCTTTTTCGGCACATCGGTAGAAATGATTCTTTCGAAGGCGTCGATATAACTTTTATTACTGCCGTTAAGAATTGAAGCGCCGATTGATTCGGCATAAGTCTTTAGTACGAAATAGCCTTTGAAGGCAAAATGGAGTTTGCGGAAAATGTCGTGTATATAATATTCCTCGCCTTCGAGTTTATACATTGGCATCCGGATCTTCTCTCCGTCATAAAAATGTTCGTGATTAACAGTTACTTTGTTGAGCGGGTCTACTTTAATTTCTTCATGCCAGGAATGATCTGCACCGAAAAGCGTAATCTTTTTGAAACCGAGATTAAGCGCCAGGAAGATTGAAGGGATTAATACATTGTGAGGGCGGGGCATCCCGAGATTCACTCTGAATAATAAATGTGAAACCGACTTCAAACCTTCTACCGGTGTATTGTTGTAAAAGATGAATTTGATATTCGGATTTTTTTTTACAGCTGAATGAAATTCGGAATCAACGGCCTGGAATGGAATAAATAGATTCATCTTCCAGTCGGTCTTCGTAAGCAAAGCGGTTATAAGAGATTCTTTTTGAGTCCGGAAATATTCACTCGTTTTTTCCAGCCAGAATTCCGGCGCAGCGAGAATATAATATTCGGGTTTTAACGATTGATATTCATTCGATAGAGCAAAGAAATTGACGCAGAATTTTAGATTCTCTTTAATGAGAGAACCGGATTGTAATAGATCGTTTTTAAGTCCGGGTCCGTTTGCAAGTATTACCACTTCGCTTGCAGCCACATCCTTTTTTCTGATTTGAACTGCAAAGTGTGAGAGCAATACTATCTTAACAAATGAAAATAATGACTGAAATATTTCAGATAATAATTTCTGGATCCTGTTCATCTTCATTTACCTTTTAAAGAAGCCGGCTAACGTTAACCATCTGTTCTTGAGAAGGTATTCGCCTTTTTTGAATTCAAACTTAATAAAAAAGCCGAGAGCAATTACAACTGCTGCGCACAATTTTAATATATATTCGACAACTTTTAAAACATTTGCCAATAATCCTTCATTTTTCAGCCGGTCCCGTTCGCCGGCGCCTACAGCCCGCGAAATACTCATTATAGAATCATGAGTAATCCGGTTGTTATCAATATGATGTTTGACCGAAAATTCAGGATGATATAAAAACTTTTTCCCCATTTTTTTCATTTGGGCAAAGATATATTTGTCCTCACTCCGGAAAAGGAGTTCGGTATTAAACTGGCCTGCTTCATACAGGACTTTTTTTCTGAACGCCATATTGCATCCGTAAGGAAATTTTGCATCGGGGTATTCGATGATTTTGCTTCCGAAATCCGCTTTAGTTACAAGTCCCCACATATACTTTGAGAGCCAGGCCGGTTCTATTCCGGATTCGTAAACCGGTGTGATTTTCCCGCCGAGTGCATCTATATCAGGGTAGGAATTAAAAAAGTCCAGGGCAGTTTCTAAATAATTATAAGATACTTCGGCATCATCGTCGATAAACGCAATCAGATCAGAGGCTGATTCCCTGATTCCACGGTTCCGTGCAGATGATAATCCCGGTTCCTTTTCAAGAAAGTACCTGACATTAAGCTCAGGGTGCGATTCAATGAAATTACTGCTTATGATTTCGGTGTTGTCGGTTGAATTATTGTCGATTATAATGATTTCGTAATCAGATTGAATGAGCGACTGTTTTACGAGAGCGTTCAGAGCACCCGGCAGAAATTTCTCCCGGTTACGGGTACATATTATAACCGATATTTTGGGCGTTCCTGTCATCTGTTAAGAAGCTCTCTGAAAATCTTGGAAGGACTCTTTAAGGATTTAATGCTGACCTTAATAGTATCGAGTTCTACCTGTTCGTAAAATCTTACCGTTAATAGCGTTACCGGGAAGGAAGCAACAAATAAGAGTTTTAATAGAACCGTTAAAAAAGAACTTCCGGTTATTATCATTTCCTGAGCTGAAAAGAAAAGTACGGCAATTAGAATCAATCGGAAGATCTTAAAGTTTTCGTAACGGATCTTATAATTTCTGTCGGCAAAGATATAAGTGACAATATAGAATATTGCGAACGAAACAAGAGTGGTATATGCGGCGGCGATTGTTCCGTATATAGGCAGAAAGATTATATTAAGCAGAATATTTAAAAGGCCCGCAAAAATTGTTATCAGAGCAACAATGTAGGTCTTTTCAGAAAAGAGCAAACCGTTGGAAGCTACATTTCTCATCGCGCTTAAAACATATGCAAATACAATCAACGGTACGTATTGATTTGCAGCGGCATAGTTTTCGTTGCCGAGTATTAAAATTATCTCTTCACTGAATATCGAAATAGCGAGTCCGCCCCATACGGTTAAAAAGCACATATACGTCATCAATTTACTCAGGTACCTTTGACCGGAAGGATTGTTCTGTTCCTTAAATGCCGAAGGAAGCATTGCCTGATTGAATGGAAGAATTAAAAACATATTTACAATCCCCGCAATCCGGTACGCGATGTCATATGTCCCTACCTCTTCCAGGTTCAGATAGAAGTTAATAAGGTAACGGTCGCTCAAATTCAATATCATTATTCCTATGGTACTGAAAATGAGGGGAAGTCCGAACTTTAAAGCCTCCTTCAATGCCCCAAATTCGAAAACCGGTTTCATTCTCATTATCATACCGGGAAGAATTGCAACAAGAACAATCACTTCGCTAATAAGGTATGAATAAAAAATTCCATAGACAGATAATTGCAGGTACACAACCGTATAAAAAACCAGTCCGACAAATGAAATTATCTTCAACAGCGTAAGAAACGTATAAAATTTCGATTTCTCTTCAGCCCTCAGTTTATTAAGGAATAAATTGTTGAGGACGCGGATGAAACTTATATAAATAATGAAGGGGAGATATGCAGCCAGGTCGCGTGTTGAACCGGAGAGATTTAATAATGAAAATCCGAAAAGCTCCGCTGCGAAAATAAAAAATAAATTTACAAGCAAAATAAGAGAAGTAATTGAAAAGAAAACGGAACCTTTTTTCTCGCGGTAATCTGATTTGTTCTCAAGCAGTATTAGCGAATTAGCCTGACCAAGAATCAGTACCTCGGTAATTATATTTATTGTGATATCTAGAAGTCCGAAAATTCCGACTTCCGCCTTTGTAAGGTAGTTAAGGTAAATAGGAAGTGTAATTATCCCCATTCCCTTAAGAGCAATATTACCGATGCTGTAAATTGCAGAGTGTTTAAAGGTGCTTAGTACTTTTTCCTTCATCCTTCTTTTTTCTTATTGATAAGAACAAGAATAATTACTCCGCCAATTACCAGGATATTCAGAATTAACGAAAGATATTTTCCGAGAGCAAATCCTGCCGGCTGATAAATAAATTCTACTTTGTGTTTTCCTTCCGGAACAACAATTCCCTGAAATCCATGATTAGCTTTATAAATTTTGACCTCTGATCCGTCGATATAAGCTTTCCAGCCGGGCATATAAGTTGTCCCGAAGAAAAGGAAGTTGTTTCCTGATGCGTTAACATCCGCCGACAAATATTCATCCTTATATTCGGTTATTTTTGAAAAAGCGTCCGGACCCGGTTTATCAATTTTAAAATCCTGATTTTCCACATAAGCTATTTTCTCGGGGTCAAACCGGTTCTCTTTTATTGAGTTGAGAAGATCCATCGGTGCCTTCTGGCCGACACTATCAACAAAATAAATCCTGGATAAAGAATTGTCGTTCAGGTGAACGAATGTTGTCGAATCCGGCGATGTGTAAACAGTAGTAAAAAACTCGAAAGGGAATGGCCTGTCGGTAACAAGGTATTTTACGCCGAGCATTTTCCAGAGCGTATAATTAGTAGGACCGATTACGTCCATTAAGTCCTGATAACTTCTTGGTTTGGCAGCCGAGTAACCGTAAAAATCCTCCATCAGGAAATAAACATTGAAATTGGAATTTTGTCCTATGCTTCCTATCGTACCATCCTGTTTCATGTTCATTATTCGGTACGGTTCTTTTTCGTTCTGCTGCTTGATAACAGAGATATAATCGGGTTCCCTGAATAGCTGATCGATATTGGAAATATCCTCATAGGCGGCACCACGATTACTTATCCTGAATAGATCGAAAAGGATTAATATCGTTATACCGGTTATAAGAAGTTCTTTATTTATCTTCGATGAAACAAACGCAATCATCAATCCGAATGATAATGCCAGAAGTCCGAATGCAATTTGAAGATCACCTGTAAACATATCGGACATATATTTCTGAAGTGCGAGAAACATCTGCGACTGCTGATTGTTCCCGAGCGAAGATGCATATTCCGATACCCGTGATGTAAACCAGGACGAGAAGCTGCTGCTGAATAATAACGTGATAATGAAAATCACGGCAAATGTTATTGCAGTTACTCTTAATCCCTTCTGAATTTTCTCGTTCTTCTCCTCTCTCAGATTTATCAGTTTCATTACACCGAATCCCGCCAGGACAGGAATTATTATCTGAACAACATGAAGAATCATTGATGGAACACGGAAATTATCGAAGAAAGGGAAGTAGTAATACATGAAATCATAAATAACCGGGAAGTTCTTACCGAAAGAAATGAGTATATATAATATTACAACACCTCCAAGGAATTGCACTACCGGCACCTTCCTTCTTGCTATCATAGCAAATATTGCAAGTGCAAATACAATTACACCCATATACATTGCCGCATCTACAAAAGGCATTTGTCCGAAATATGTATTTACTTCAGCATCCTGATTCCCGGATAGAGGACCGTTGTATGTAGACTTTCCGAATCCATAAAACGATGGGATAATAAATGTCATTACCTCACCTGGCGAAAACGACCAGCTGGTATTGTACTCATACGAATTTGCCTGAGCAGGAGCGCCGGGATTCTGCAATTCGGTTACGCTTTTTGTTCCTCTTGTAGAGTAAGGTTTGTATTCGTATAGCTGCGAATAAGTATCGAACGACATCATTAAAGCAACAATTCCCGCAATGAAAGAAACTCCAAGGGTTTTAAAAAGCTGTTTTTGAAGAGGTTTGTCTTTAGTTAAAAATGACCTGATGAAATAGAAAATAAAATAGATCAGTATCGTAAGCAGGAAATAAAATACAATCTGAACATGCGCTCCGAGTGCGAGGAGGTGAATACCGATTATAAAGAAAAGTATATCAACCGGTTTGATCTTTCTCTGGAACCGGAAAAGCATCATAATTATAAATGGGAAAACAGCGAGGCTTTTTAATTTCGTAATATGTCCGATGAAATAAAGAACGCTTATACCGGTGCTGAATGTTACTGCCGCAGCAGTGAGAAAACTGACACCGCGGCTCAATCCGAATTCCCGCATCAGGAAGAAAGTTGAAAAAGCAAGTATGATGAAACTTACTATGTATGTAATGCTGTAGTCGTTCGTAATGGAGTAGAAACCGAGCGAAATTATTGAATAAGTAGCAGATGTAAGATCAAACCACCTTGGCGAGACGGCCGTAACAACTGCAGGCATTCCGCAGAAAATATGCGGATTCCATAATGAAAATCCGTCCCTCTCTTTTGTAGCATACTCACGAAGACTCTTGCCCTGTAAAAAATCCCCCGAAGCAATTGTCTTGCTGCTAAAAATTACCGGAGCAAAGAAAAGTACGATAAGCAGAAGTAGAAGAATTAGAAAGAAGGGTGTCTGGTATTTTTCCGGAATAATCCTGCTGAATGAAAAACCGATCTCCGTACTCTTCTTCGTTTCCGATTTTTTCTGTTGCTTTGTCATTTATACTCCTTTAAAAAATTAACTAGTTTAAATAAACCCCTGATTTGCTAAGATAATATTGTCTCCGCGTAATTTTTCCAGCTCATTTCTTTTGCTTTCTCATCAACTCTTTCAGGCGGTATCGGATTATCTAAAAACTTTTTCATAGCATTATACATAGATTCAATATTTTCCGGTTCTGCAAGATAGCCATTGTAACCGTCATTTATGGTCTCCGGAAAATGTCCTACATGCGTTGCAATTGAAGGAAGACTGAAATTATAGGCGATCGATTCAACACCCGAGGGGGTTGCTACGTGATAGAATAACACGTTGCAGTCGGCTACCTGAAAAAACCGGTGGACCTCCTCGTTTCCAACGTAACGGTTTACTACAACTGCGCTTTTGCCCAGGCCGAGCTGGCTTATCAATTCTAGCGGACGGTAGTCTTTTTCGTCATCGCCTTTTCTTACAAGTATCTTCTTCAGCATACCGAATAGATTTTTTTTAATTTTTGTCGAGATTTTTTTCGGATCAAGTGTTTCCCAGAAGGATTCCCCAACAATTAATAAAGAAACATCGTCCCTTTCCCTTGCCAGTAGGGCAAAGGCCTTTATTACATTATGCAGGCCTTTATATTTCCTTATGAAACCGAAGAAGAGAAAGACATGTTTATTAAGTCCCAGCTCGGCCTTCACTTTTTCCTTATTGAAATCCGGATCCGGTTTAAACATGTCGTAAACGGGGTGGTAAAGTTTAATTACATTGCATAGACTGCTGTCTTTTTTACGGGTTCCGCTCTGAATCAGGTTGAATGACTTCTTGGGGAAGACAAATTTTAATTCATCAAAAGTTTTTAATGAGTGGACAATAAATGAATCCGGTTTTGAAAGAGCATATCGAAGCATCACGTTGTCTATAAGGCTCACTTCTTTCTGAGCAACTACATGGAGATCGAAAATGATCTCGGCACCGACCGATTTTTTGAGTTGACCCGCAATATAGCCTATGGGAAGCCCCTGAATTGAAACCGACCACTGTACAACAACGATATCGGGCTCAAGTTCTTCAATCAGTTTAACAGTCCTTCTCCAAGAAGCCGGATTGTTATAATTTGTTATATAGTGAACTGTGACATTCGATCCTTCAAGCAGATTTTTTTTACTGCTCCGGTCGATCAGATCGCGAGGAAATATTGAAGGGTACATCTGTGTCCAGGAGACCACATGCACTTCGGCCTTCTGACTAGCGAGAGCTCTTGCAAGCGAAGTAGTATAATTTGCAATCCCCCCTTTAAACTGCGGACCGGGTCCGAATATTACCACTCTCTTCATAGTTTAATAGAGAATTGCAGAATGAATGACGAAATAATTTTTTCGATCTGGCCGATCATCGGATTTTACTTTCTCGTTTTAAATTTTCAACAGCAACATCATAAACCCTTCTCATTCCTTCCTCCAGGGAAATTTTCGGCTCCCATCCAATAAGTTCTTTTACAAAACTGATATCGCAGTATCGGGAATGAACACCAACGGGTTTATCGAGCAGCGGTTTGATAGTCGGATTGTAACCCGCAAAGCCGCTGAATACTTTTATAAGGTCGAGAAAAGAAGTTAATCTTCCGGAGCCGATATTTATTGCGGTACCGTCGTGAATTTTATCCAATGCCGTGAACATACAATCCATAACATCGTCTATATGGACAAAGTCGCGGCCCTGCTTTCCAGAGCCCCACACTTCGAAAGGATTCTCCTTTTTTGCAGCCCGCCTTGCAATAGCAGGAACCGGATAACTGAGATCCTGATCTTCACCGTATCCGGAAAAGGGACGTATGCATACAATCGATATTCCGTAATTACGGGCGGCAATTTTTGCAAGGAATTCACCTGTCAGTTTCGTCCATCCGTAAGTAAGATCGGGCATTCCGAGCGTGTAACCGTCAATATTTATATCACCTTCTTTAAGTGCAACTGCATCGCTTTCTGTCTGCATATTAATCGGGTAGGCGGCTGAAGAACTTGGATAAAGAACCCGTTCCGGCCGTGCTTTTGCAATCCAGTTGAAAAACTCAGCATCAATTGAAAGGTCGAGCGCTACGGCCATCGGATCCCCTTCAATCTTTGCACGTCCCCCTACTATTGCGGCAAAATGAAATGCGTCGCCGAACTCAATCTTTAAACCGTATTCTCTCGTCAGCCATTCCGTATCATCCTGAATTCGTTGAAGAAATTTTCTAAAATCACCTTTCCAGAAATAGACCCTTTCATTCTTACCTATAACCTCAATATCCTTTTTCATTTTTGATTTGAATTCCGGAAACCACGTTGAAGGGTGAGTCCCTACCGACAGGTCATCAATCATTAAAATATTATCATTGGTGCGTTTGAGGAGCTGTTTGACCGTATTACGTCCAACAAATCCGCATCCTCCCGAAACAAGATGAAATTTCATTATTTGTATCCATTGTTGTGCTTAAAAATAAGAATTTTTGTTTAGATTATCGGCGCATTGAGAAAAACTAAATACACTTCATTCTATAAAGGAGAGGATCTGTTACGGATAAATCTGTCGATGGGGGAGAAATAACCTAATACTATTCATTATTGCTGCAGGTTTCAAGAAGGAAATTGGTCACATCGGCGATTCGATATTCTACAATTTTTAGTTGTAATTCAGAGGATGAAGATGTTTAATGTTGTCCTAATTTGGCAACAAATTATTCGAAATCTGTCTTGCCTCGGAGAATCAAATTTATCTTACCGCTCTACAAATCTGTTTGAGTAGGAGATCAGATTTGTAGAATCTACCGGAGAATATTAATTAGATTTTGTTTTAGCTCTTACTTTTTCTCTTTTACGGTGTATTCCTTTTCGTCCTGATTAGCATGAACTATCAACTCGCCGATTAATCCGATCGCAAAGAACTGTATGCCGACAATAATAAGCAGAATTCCCAGGAAGAAGACAGGGCGATTATTAATTCCTCTGCCAAGAAAGAACTTTTCGTAAGTAAGGTAAAGGCTTATTAAAAATCCGGCTATTGCGGCAATCAATCCTACAAAACCGAACAGATGCATAGGGCGCTTTATATACCGTGTAGTGAATATTACAGTTATAAGATCTATAAAGCCTTTGAAGAAACGTGAAATGCCGAACTTGGTCTTTCCGTACCTGCGCGGATTGTGTTTTACAATCACTTCAGAAACTGTAAATCCCTTCCACTTTGCAAGCACCGGAATGTAACGGTGAAGCTCTCCGTAAACACTTATCGATTGAACAACGTCTTTTCGGTAAGCTTTCAGACCGCAGTTAAAATCGTGAATCTTTATACGTGTTAATATCCGGGTTACAAAATTGAAGAATCTCGATGAATATCTTTTTATAAACGGGTCGTATCTCTTCTTTTTCCATCCCGATACAAGATCATAACCTTCCTCAAGTTTACGAAGCAGATTAACGATTTCCGACGGATCATCCTGAAGATCAGCGTCCATTGTAATAACCGCATCACCGGTAGCGTATCTGAAGCCCATCTGGAGCGCTGCCGATTTACCGTAATTGGCTCTGAAACTAAGGTATTTTATTTTATTGTCGGTTCGCGCCAGTTCTTTGATTATAGAAAGCGACTTATCGGTACTCCCGTCGTCCACAAAAATTATTTCGCAATCGCATGAATAACTTTTTAATGCTTTTTTGAGTTCCGAATAAAATGGTTTTAAGGATTCCTCTTCGTTGTAGAGAGGAACAACAACCGAGATTTTTTTAAATGAAAATTTTAATTGTTCTTTGACCGGATATTCCTGCTGGCTCTGAGCCGGTTTGAATTTTTTTCTGTAATAATAATTTTTTCTGCCTGGTCGCCGGTTCTGCTGTTCCTGTTTTCCTGAATTTGATGATGACCGGGTTTGCGGTTCAGGCCGGGATTGATTAGCTGCTGCTTCCGGTTTTTGCTGATCTTCCAATTTGTTCTTCCTGAAATTTTTCTAATATCATCTAAAAATTGTTGTGCTGTTCAAAGTTAAAATAAGTGATTACTAAAAGCAATTTAACCCCTCAATAAAGATTCGTTCTTATTGGTTTGACACTGCAGGTTACAATAACTAAGTTTAATTGAAAGAGAAAGATGTTTATGGGCGGAATTATTTTCTGGGCTATAATCAGAACAGCAGTATTAATTCCCGCGCTCTGGCTAATGCAGGGTTTAATGGAGTATAAATACTGGTGGTGGTTCGGCATAATGGCAATTTACGGCGTTATTATTCATCCGTCGGTTATTCAATACCGGCTCTTTATTGAAGAGAATAAAGAAATTATCCGGAACACCCTCTGTTCAACCTGTAAACATTTTGATAAGAGTGCGGTTATATGCCTGATGCACGATAAGCATCCGACTCTTAAATTTCTTCCATGCGAAGGTCTTGATTGGGAACCTGTTGGTGAAGGACATGAACAAAAAGAAATACATACATAACAAAACTGCTGCACCGGTTAAAAACGTGGTCTTTTGTGCCGAATGCGGCGAAGAGCTGGAGCTTTTCGGAATTTCGGGCGTTGATGTAGAAAAAGTAAGGGAACGATATCAGAATTGCAAAAGGAAAGGCAAGTTCAAAGGTGATAAGTGTTCTATGCTCTTCATCGCTAATGAAGAAGAGTATCTTTCTTTTGAGGATGAAGAAGATTAAACAGTTTTGAAGCTGCTTCGGCAAATCGCGGACCAGGTCTTCCAAAAAGATTTCTGTCGATCAGAATAAGCCGACCATTCTTAACAGCAGTAAGAGATTTCCATTCCGGGTAAAGTTGAATTATCATATCGGCAGTATCCGAAATATGAGCTGTGAATAGGAGATAGTCTGGATCAGCTTTTAATATTTCCTCCCTGTTCAAAACGGGATAATTCTGAGCGGAACCTGATGCGAGGTTTTTACCGCCGCATATCTCAATGATCTCGTTCATAAAAGTATTTTTTCCTGCCACCATCAACGGCTTAAGTTCTATAGCAAAATAGAGAGCGGGGCTTTCAAATTTTCCGGCTTCCTTTTTAATTCCGCTAATTATGGAATCCCATTTTTCCACTTTTAAGCGGGCTTCTTCCTCTTTTCCGAAGATTCTGCCGATGTCCATGCAGGTTTTTTTTATACCGTCGAATCCCCGTGGATTCGATACAAATATTTTCAATCCGAGCTCTCTGAATTTATCGTATGTTTCCCGGGTGTTGCCTTCGACAGTTATAAAAATCAGATCCGGTTTAAGCAGAAGAATTCTTTCAAAATTGAATGTTAGTAAGTCGCCAACTTTTTCAATTTTCCCGGCTTTTTCGGGGTAATCGCAGTAGAGTGTATTTCCGATCAGCTTTTCTTCAAGCCCCAAATCAAAAATAAATTCCGTTAAGTTGGGCGCCAGGGTGATAATTCTTTCGGGCGGTTTCTCGAATTTAAATCCGTAACCCAGATCGTCAACTACAACATTCTCCCGGTAGACCTCTTCCTTCCGATCGGAACAGGAAAAAAGAGAGACAATTGATAAAAGGTAAATGATTATTCGATTTAACCAGAAAAATTTTTTCATTTAATTATGAACAGAGATCGATTTAACTAATTGTACCGGTTTTGTTTTATTAGCCGATATAAGAATAGCCTTTTCGATTTTTCTGGCCACTCCGTTGAGGACGGCTTTTTTATCCGTGAATATTTCTGCGATAAGCTGACCCCTTGAGAGTTTGTCGCCTATCTTCGGATAGAAAATAATTCCGGCTTTCGGGTCGATCTTATCCTCCATTGTCATTCTTCCGGCTCCAAGTTCCAGCGATGCCATTCCGATCTCGAACGAATCGATGGAGCTGACAAAGCCCGACTTTGACGCATAGATTTTTTCGTGAATCTTTGAGTGCGGATAATTTTTCGTCTCTATAAGAAAGTCCGCATCGCCCTTCTGAAGTTTTACAATCTCAATAAATTTGTCGAAAGCTTTTCCATTCTCGATCATTCTGCTTGCAACCCGGATTCCATCTTCAATTGAATCGGCTTTTTTGCCAAGGTAGATCATCGCGCCGGAAAGATATAAACTAAGCTCCAGAAGGTCTCCCGCTCTTTTACCCTGCAGCACTTCAATGCTTTCATATACCTCGAGCCAGTTTCCTATATAGTTTCCAAGGGGTTGATTCATATCCGTAATAAATGCGATTACATTTTTATTGAATGCAACAGCTGTGCTGGTAAGGGACTCTGCAAGGATTCGGGAGTCTTCATATTTCTTCATGAAAGCACCCGAACCTGTTTTTACATCCAGAACAAGTCCGTCGATTCCCTCTGCCAGTTTTTTACTCATTATACTGGCAGTAATGAGTGGTATCGATTCAACAGTTGCGGTTACATCCCTGAGCGCGTAGATAAGTTTATCGGCGGGTGCGACCTCTTTTGTCTGACCGGCAAGCACCGCTCCGCATTTCTGAATGATCGATTTATATTGTTTAAGTGTTACGTTTGTAGTAAATCCGGGAATCGATTCGAGTTTATCGAGCGTTCCACCCGTATGGCCTAAACCTCTACCGCTTATCATTGGAACGTTTACGCCGGCTGCCGCAACCACCGGGGCAAGAATTAGAGAAGTTTTATCCCCTACGCCTCCCGTTGAGTGTTTATCTATTTTTTTCCCTTTGATCGAATTCAGGTTAATAACCTTGCCGCTGTAGAGCATCGATTTTGTAAGGTATGCGGTTTCCTCCTTGCTGAATCCATTCAGAAATCCCGCCATAAGAAATGCGGAGAACTGATATGATGGAATCCGGCCTCTTGTGAAGTTGGAAATTAAAAATTCAATTTCCTCGCGGTTTAAGGGTTCACCTTCTCTTTTCTTTCTTATTAATTCAACCGGATTCATTTAATCTCCTGAAAATATCTTTTAAAAGAATATTTATTTAAAAACTGAAAAACCTTACACTATTAAACGGATCGGTTTTATTGAAACAGATACCAATTTTCTATTAACTTGCCGACAGGAATATAAAATAATAACAGAAAACGAGAGGTTGTCATGTTCGATCCCAATTACAAATTCACAGTTGTAGAACGCTTCCAAAAATACGCAAAAATTGAAACTACTTCAGACGAAGAATCAAAAACTTTTCCGAGTGACCCTAAACAGCTTGAACTATCAAAACTCCTGGTTGAAGAATTGAAACAGATCGGTATGAAAGAAGTTGAAATGGATCAATTCGGTTATGTAATTGCAACTCTTCCTTCAAATACTGAAAAAGAAGTTCCTGTAATCGGTTTTATTGCTCATGTGGATACCTCACCGGCTGTAAGCGGTAAAAATGTTAATCCGGTAATAAATAAAAATTATCAGGGTGGAGATATAGTTCTATCTAAAGATCCAACCAAAATTATTGACGCTGCCAGCAATCCCGAATTGAAAGATATGATAGGATTCGACATCATTACATCCGACGGAACTACACTTCTCGGCGCCGACGATAAAGCCGGAGTTGCCGAAATTATAGATGCTATGAACTATCTTATCCAGCATCCGGAAATAAAACACGGGAAAATCCGCATCTGCTTTACCCCCGACGAGGAGGTTGGAAGAGGAACTGAAAAATTTGATGTTAAAAAGTTCGGCGCTAAATATGCTTATACAATCGACGGCGGCACACGCGGAGAAGTTGAAACCGAAACGTTCAGTGCCGACGCTGTTGTAATCAAATTCAACGGTAAGAATGTTCATCCCGGTTATGCTAAAGGTAAAATGATCAATTCGATTAAAATTGCCGCCCGTTTTCTGGAAATGCTTCCGAAAGATTCTCTTTCACCGGAAACCACTGAGAAGAGAGAAGGTTATGTTCACCCTGTTTCAACAAACGGAAATGAAACTCAGACAGTAATCAAATTTATTATCAGGGATTTCAGCGCGGATAAATTGAAGGAGTACGAAGCCTTCTTGAAAGACCTGATTGAAAAAACAGTTGCACAATTTCCGGGTTCCTCGTATGAATTTGAAGTTATTGAACAGTACAGAAACATGAAGTATGTTTTGGATAATCACCCGCAGGTTGAGCAATTCGCTGTAGAAGCTCTCAACCGCCTCGGTATTAAGCCGCTTAAATCCTCGATTCGCGGTGGAACCGACGGCTCGCGTCTCAGTTTTATGGGTCTTCCCACTCCGAACCTGTTTGCAGGAGGACATAATTTCCATGCTTATACCGAATATGTTGCGGTACAGGATATGGAAGCGGCAGTTAAGAATATCGTTACTTTGATACAGGTCTGGGAGGAAAAATCCTAGTTTTTTTAGCTCCTTTCAGTAGAAATCTCCTTATTTTTATACCCCGTATTTGACGGGGTATTTTTTTAGGAGTATTAAGTGCCTCATAGATTGAAAAGAGCGGTTGATTCTACTCTGATCGTTAACATATTTCTTTTTTTGATAAAAGCCGCTGCGGGATTTATTTCAAATTCTATAGCAGTAATTTCGGAGGCATTAAATTCGCTAACGGATATTATTTCATCCCTTGCAATCAAGCGTGCCGTAACCGTTTCAAATCAAAAACCCGATATTAATCATCAATTCGGTCACAATGCGGCGCAGCCGATTGCGGCTTTTATAGTTTCTGTCTTTGCATTTGTCGTCGGTGTTAATATTGTAGAAGAATCGATTAAGAGAATAATCGACCCGCAGGATATTCGAGCGATCCCCGCCGTATATGTCGTCCTGATCTCAACAATAATTATTAAAATTGTTTTGAACCGTTATCAGGCGCATGTCGGAAAATTATTCAAGAGTCCTGCAATTAAAGCGGCGGCTGTCGACAGCATGAACGATATTCTCGCATCATCGATTGCGCTCCTGGGTGTTATTGCTATAAACCTGGGTTTAAAGATTGTTGATGGAATAGCCGGAATTCTTGTAGCTGCTTTCATTTTTAAGACGGGCTACGAAGTAGGGAAGCAGAATATCGATTATCTTATGGGACACTCGGCGCCCGGCGAGTTTGACAGGAAAATTAAGGAAATTACACTCTCAATAAACGGCGTTAAAGGTGTTAACGATCTCCGCTCCCATTATGTCGGAAATAAATTTCATGTCGAAATACATATTGAAGTCGATAAAAATCATTCAACTCAAATTTCGCACGACATAGGTAATGAAGTCCGCTTCACTCTTGAAAGGCTGGAGGAAGTTCAAAAAGTTTTTGTGCATGTTGATCCGGTATGACTTAATCAATTGAATTTCAATTAAAAGGAAAAAGATAATGTATGAATTGAAGACAAAGACCCTGCTGCATGTTTTAAATACAGCTGCAGAAAAATACTCCGATCTTCCGGCCGTCTCTTATCTCAATTCCGAAAAGATTACTTTCAGTGAATTCAAAAAGCGTGTTGAAACAATTAAGCATTTCCTAAAAGGTGAAGGGATAATTGCAGGAGATAGAGTTGCTATTCTTGCCGAAAATCAACCTAACTGGGGAATAGCTTTCTTTGCCGTAACCACCCTTGGTGCAATAGCCGTTCCGATTATGACGGAATTCCACAGCACAGAAGTTCATCATATACTTCGTCATTCGGAAAGCAAGGCGATTTTTGTTTCCGTCAAGTACTTTAATAAAATTGAAGATCTTGATTCCGATTCGCTCCAAGCCAGGGTTCTACTTGATGACTTTTCAATAATTCCGCCGGACACAAAGAATGATTTAATTAAAGAAGTGATCGCGGGGGGCAGAAAAGAATTTGCAAAGGTCAAAGAAGCCGCGATGAAATTTGTCGGATTAATTCCCGGAGAAGTAGCGGAGGATAATACTGCGTCAATATTATATACTTCGGGAACGACCGGGCATTCCAAGGGCGTAATTCTGACTCATAAAAACATTGTCTCAAACGCACTTTCTACCCTCGGTATGGTTGATGTGGTCCCCGGCGACAGGATGCTCTCCATACTTCCCCTTTTTCATACAATTGAATCAACTCTCGGTCTGGTTATTCCTTTTATTGCCGGTGCCAGCGTAACATACCTCGATAAGCCTCCCACGGCTGCGGTTCTGCTTCCCGCATTATCGATTGTAAAACCGACAATAATGCTGGCGGTTCCGCTGATCATTGAGAAAATTTTCCGTTTGAGAATCCTGCCCGAGATTAACAAGAAACCGATTGTGCGCGGACTTTATAAAATTCCGGCTGTTAGAAAAAAGCTGCATCAGATTGCCGGTAAAAAATTGATAAAGACTTTCGGCGGGGAACTTAAAATGTTCTGCATCGGTGGCGCTTCTCTAGCTGCCGATGTTGAAAGATTCCTGAAAGAAGGAGGATTCCCTTATGCGATCGGTTACGGACTTACTGAAACATCTCCGCTGGTAACCGGGACAAATCCTGCGCTTGTAAGGTTCAGATCGGCCGGAAAGACTATTCCGGAAGTACAGATTAAAATTCATAATCCCGATCCTAAAACCGGCGAGGGTGAGGTCCTTGTAAAAGGACCAAATGTAATGAAAGGGTACTACAAAGATCCTGAAAAAACAAGTGAAGTATTTGATAATGACGGATGGTTTAAAACCGGTGACCTGGCGGTGATTGATCAGGACGGATATCTTTTTATCAAAGGGAGATCTAAAAATGTTATCATCGGTTCAAACGGGAAAAATATTTATCCCGAAGAGATCGAATCGATCATAAATGAATTTCCTTATGTGCTGGAATCGCTCGTTATCGAAAGAAAAGACGGACTGGTTGCACGGGTCTATCTTAACCACGATCAGATCGACGATACGTTTAAGATTCAAAAGCTGAACGAATCGCAGGCTCGTGAAATATTAAATAAAATACTTTCCGATCTGCTCGTTCAGATTAATGAAAGAGTGAATTCCTTTTCAAGAATAACAAAAGTTGTTGAACAGCTTGAACCGTTTGAGAAAACTCCAACTCAAAAGATTAAACGGTTCCTGTATGTAGATTAATTCAAATATTTGGTTTCATAATTAACTATGGATTTTTAGTCAGAAGATAACGGGCTCCTTTATATCGGGAAATTTATTATCAACGAATTATTTTTAGCACTAAAATTTCGGCAGGTTTAATAACGGTTTTGAAACAAATAACTTATTTTGCTGTATGATAAATTAAATTATGAAAGAAATAAGGATGAAACAGATAATACTTTTACTGGCTTTCTTTATTGTGGTAAACGGCTGCTACGCACAGAATCCCGAAGCTGTTCTATCCAAAGATCACAAAATAGATTCCGCCAAGGTAATTTTACCGGACGAATCGTATAAAAGAATTAACCAGGTAATTACTCAGATCTTTACAAGTTATCATTACCGGAAACAGAATCTTAATGATTCCCTTTCATCAGTAATTTTTGATGAATATTTTAAAAACCTCGACATCAACAGGCTCTATTTTATAAAGTTGGATGTTGCTTCTTTCGAAAAATACCGGGATAAATTCGATAATTTTATTCTGGAGGGTAAGCTTGAAATTCCTTTCGAGATATTTAATCTCTACAAAAAAAGGGTGAACGAGAGAATTTCACATGTTAACAAGCTGCTGGCAAATGAATTCGATTTTTTAAAGGAAGAAATATATTCTCCGGACCGTACAAAATCCGACTGGGCTGAAACATCATCGGAACTTGATGAAATCTGGCGACTGAGAATAAAAAACGACGCGCTCAACCTTGTTCTTTCCGGAAAAGATTGGAAAAGCAGTGCGGATGTACTCCTGAAACGTTATCAAAACTTTCATAAGATAATTCTCCAATATGAAACCGAAGATGTCTTTTCTCTTTTTATGAATTCGTTTACGAGAACGTTTGATCCCCATTCGGATTATTTATCGCCGGCTGCGTCAACGAACTTCAACATTGCAATGAAACTTTCGCTTGAAGGGATCGGCGCTACTTTGCGCAGCGAAAATGATTACACAATTGTTGCAAGCATTGTCCCCGGCGGACCGGCCCATAAAAGCGGTCTGTTAAAAGAGGAGGATAGAATTGTTGGGGTTGCCCAGGGTCAGGAGGGTGAATTTGTTGATATTATCGGATGGCGCCTTGACGATGCCATTCAGCTTATTAGAGGTAAAAAAGGGACTTTAGTAAGGCTTCAGATTATCAAGGCCAAGGAGAATCTAAATTCCATTCCAACTGAAATTCAGATTGTCCGTGATGAAGTTAAGCTTGAGGAGCAGGCAGCTAAAAGTGAAATCCTGAATATTGAAGAGCATGGAACCAACTTTAAACTCGGGGTTGTTAAACTTCCTTCTTTCTATACTGATTTTGAAGCTCAGAGACAGGGAAAACAGAATTATAAAAGTACTACCCGGGATGTGAAGGAGATACTTGAAAAATTTAAACAGGAAAAAGTAGACGGTATTATTATTGATCTAAGGAATAATGGCGGAGGTTCCCTTCAGGAAGCAATTGCATTAACCGGGTTGTTCATTAAAAACGGTCCGGTTGTTCAGGTAAAAAACTCCGGTAATATAATTGAGATAAATCAGGATCCCGATCCATCGATTGTGTACGACGGGCCGCTGGCCGTTTTAACAAATCGTTTCAGCGCCTCAGCTTCCGAAATCTTTTCTGCTGCTATTCAGGATTACGGAAGAGGAATTATTCTCGGCGAAAATACATACGGAAAAGGAACTGTTCAGAACCTTCTCGACTTAAACAGGACAATCCCGATCAAGGATAGAACTCTCGGCCAGGTTAAACTGACAATCGCAAAGTTTTACAGAGTTGACGGTGGAAGCACTCAACATAAAGGGGTTAAACCGGATATCGAATTTCCATCTCCCTATTCGCATGAGGAATTCGGCGAAAGCTCTATGCAGGGTGCATTACCCTGGGATCAGATTCAGCCGGCAAAATACTCGAAGTATGGCGATCTCTCAAATTTTATCGATCAGCTCCGGATTAAACATGAGGAGAGAATTAAAAATGATCCGGAATACCAGATTGTAATGGATGAGATAAATGAATTTAAAATTAACCGGGATAAAAAAGAGTTTTCGCTAAATGAAAAAGTAAGAAAAGAAGAAAGAGATCTTGCTGAAGAACGGAGAAAGAAAAGAGAAGAGGAAAGAGCAAAAATTACTGGAATAAAAATTCAGGACAAGGAAGAGGTTCAATCCCAAACGTCAGTTATTAACGATTTTGAATTGAAAGAAACCGGAAGAATTCTGGCCGATCTGATTTTAGCAAAAGTAGGATAGACTTTGCAATATTCCCCCTTCCCGGCTGGGAAGGGGGATAAAATATTTAAACTCCTCAATGATGAAAACCAATGCAATTCGAATTTTAGAATCGAACAAAATTCCCCATTCAATAATTGAATACGAATTCAAAGAAGATGAAATTGACGCGGTCTCGGTCGCTGAAAAAATTAATTTCGATCCCGAGCGCGTTTTTAAAACACTTGTAACCCGCTCCGACACTAACGGGATTTCTGTTTTTGTAATTCCCGGCTGTTATGAACTGAATCTTAAAAAAGCTGCTTCCGTTTCCGGTAATAAAAGTGTTGAAATGATAAAGGTAAAGGAAATCCAGACCTTAACCGGATATATAAGGGGCGGCTGCTCACCAATAGGAATGAAAAAACAATACCCCGCTTTTATTGATGAGTCGGCACAATTGTTCGAATCAATTTCTATTAGTGCCGGTTTACGTGGGATTCAGGTGATCATTTCACCCAACGACTTATGCCGGCTGATTGACGGGAAATATGCCGATTTATTGTAGAAAACGGGGATTTTCGTCAACCAAAAAAGAAGGTTTTATTTCAGCCGGATTTTTTTTAGATTTAGCCCCGAATTTTTAAGGAGTAGATGAAATGGCAAAACAACAATCATTTGCGGAGAAAGCCAAAAAGAAACACGGCTCATCCCATGTTAATGTGAAAGTTATTAAAACTGTAAAAACCGCTAATGGATCGTATAAATTTCAGGAAAAATTTGTGAAATTGGACGATATCAGTAAAGTAACTACACTTAAGTAATTTGAAAAACCACCGCTAAACGGTGGTTTTTTGTTTATTACACCGGAAATATTTTCCCGCTTACTTGACATTCTCATCAATTATTTTATCTTGTAAAAAAGTTTTCGCTTATATCAGATCTGTTTTTACCTGATCGCGCTCATCTAATAGCGGTTTTTAGTATACCAGGATTAGTTTAACATTACCATTAATTCAAAGGAGGAAGTATGGCAGCTAATTCTTATAAGAGTTACTCCCTTCGAAATTATAACGACATTCCGCAAATTCATTTATTATCCGGCGAAGAGAAATCCGCGCTTGAAATTGTTGGAAGTGTTTTGCCGTTTAAGACGAATAATTATGTAATCGATCAATTGATTAACTGGGATAATATCCCGGGCGATCCGATCTTTACACTGACTTTCCCCCGTAAAGAAATGCTAAAGGATCATCATTATAAAACGGTTGAGAAATTAAAAAATGAAAATGCATCTAAGGAATTTTTAGCGCAGTCTATTTATAATATTAGAATGGAATTGAATCCTCATCCAGCCGGTCAGAAGCATAATGTTCCAACTGTGAATGGAATTGAACTTGCCGGGGTTCAGCACAAATACAAACAGACGGCTCTCTTTTTCCCCAGTCAGGGACAGACGTGTCATGCGTATTGCACTTTCTGCTTCAGGTGGCCCCAGTTTGTTGGAATGAACGAGTTGAAATTCGCGATGCGGGAAATTGAATTGTTAGCTCAATATGTAAAAGAACACAGAGAGATTACCGATATTTTATTTACTGGCGGCGATCCAATGATAATGAAGACGCAGATTTTATCTACCTACATCGAACCGCTTCTGGATGAATCACTTTATAATATCCAGACTATACGAATCGGAACTAAAGCAATCGGTTATTGGCCTTATCGTTTTCTTACTGATGACGATTCCGATGATCTTATCCGCCTCTTCGAGAAAATTGTTGGTGCAGGTAAAAACCTTGCCATAATGGCCCACTTCAACCATCCCGTTGAACTTGAAACTGCTGCGGCACGGGACGCGATGAAAAGGATCAGAGCAACCGGTGCGCAGATTAGAACACAATCGCCAATACTGAAGCATATAAACGACTCACCGGAAATATGGGCGGATATGTGGCGTAAACAGGTAAACAATAATTGCATCCCCTATTATATGTTTGTTGCACGCGATACCGGGGCACAGGAGTTCTTTGCTGTTTCACTCGTTGAAGCCTGGAAAATTTTCCGGGAGGCATATCAAAAAGTAAGCGGTGTCTGCAGAACTGTTAGAGGCCCTAGTATGAGTTCTACCCCCGGTAAAGTGCAGGTGCTCGGAGTAAGTGAAGTCCGTGGTGAAAAAGTAATTGTGATGAGATTTCTTCAGGGCCGGGATCCGAACTGGGTTGCCCGTCCCTTCTTTGCAGAGTATAACGAGAAAGCAGCATGGCTGGATGATTTAAAACCGGCTTTCGGCGAAGAAAAATTCTTCTTCGAAGAAGAACTTGAGCATTTATTCCACGAACATGTTTACGATGATGAAACGGAGAATTTTGAATAAAAAAAGGCTGGTAGACCCAGCCTTCTTTTTTTGTGATCTGAAATATTCTAGTCGGGGATTACTTCAATAGCAGGATTGATTTCTCTCTTTAAAAGATTTTCGATAGCAACCAGCGTGCCGCGGATTGAACTCGGACAGCTGCCGCAGGCACCCTGATAGCGGATTTTAAGAGTAAGGCCATCAAGACCGCGGACTTCCAATCCACCTCCGTCTCCAGCAAGAGCAGGGCGAACACGAGTATCCAGTATCTCATTTATTTTTTTAAGCAATTCCGTCTCTTCCTCTTTGGTTACTTTTATTTCCTCCTCGGGAGGGATTAGATTTTTATCGAAATTTTTCATGAACTCGACGAAGGGTTTCTGAATCTGTCCCCATTGAACTTTCTGGTCTTTTTCGATCGTGATAAATTTATCCATATAGAAAACCGAAACGACTCCATCGATGCCAAAAATTCCATTGGCGAGCGGATCTTGCACGGCTTCCTCTTTATTTTTGAAATGCCTTGTTTCTTTATTCAGCAGTTTTTCATTCAAAATGAATTTTAGCGCCTGGGGATTGGGTGTTAAATCCACATCCTGTACAATTAACATGTTATTCTCCTTGGTTTTTCTATTAAACCTGATAATTCTCCGGATAGTTCTACTGCAAGATAATTAAAATTAGTTCTGCCATTCAAGGGATCTATACGGTAGCTGCTGAATGATTCCGATAGGATATAGGGTTTATTGTGCAAGCGAATTTCGTTATAGATCCTCAAAATCAACATTAAGGATCGGATACATCGGCCAATCCTTGTAATCGAAGTGCCACCATTCCTGTTCAAGGACTGTAAATCCTTCCGATTCCATTGCTGTTATCAGGAGGTCTCTTAATCTTGTAGCTTCCTTATCACCCCCGATGTAATTTGAGAATGCGCGCTCTGTAAACTCGTCATATCCGCTCGGCATTTTCACTTCTAATCCGGTTTTGAGATCATAAAGTGAAATATCAACAGCGCAGCCCCTGTTATGCCGTGATCCTTTTGCAGGATCTGCCACGAAACCAGCTTGCCGCTCCTCCTCGGTTGCCGAGTCCCAGAATAATTTAGTAACGGACCACAGGCGGTAACCATCAAAAACTATAATTCCGTATCCGTCTCTTTTAAGACTTTTGCTAACACGCACAAGCGCCTCGGCGGCCGGGCGCTGAAGAAAAGCCGTTGCCTGCGAGTAGACTGCCTTACCGAGAAAATTGTTGGAGGTTGAGTAACGGATGTCCAGCTTAAATGTTGAGTCAAGTTCTGTCAGCTCTACAAGATCCGGTTTTAGAAATTCTCCGCTCTCTTTTGGAGGTCCGTAACTGCACGCAGATAGAATGAGTAGAATTGACAGGGATAATAAATTTGAGCGGATTAAAAAATTTATTTTCTTATTCATTCTGGTTTTCTTTCAATGATTCCGGAAATTTATTCGTTCCATTTTATCCCGGTAAAAACAATTTCGGAATAATTATTTCTTTCGTAGAGTACTCCTATTTCTGTTTCTGAAATTTTTATAATATCCGAGTAAGCTGTGAAATCATTATTTGGACCAGTACCATCCTTGTCGATCAGAAAATTTTTAAACCATGTTTTGCCGTCGTCGCTGCTAATTCTGAGTGTTAGATTATTCCGCCGTGATGGATCCGCCGGATTGCTGAATACAATGTAGGTTTTCCCGTCAATCGATTTAAATGAGAGGAAGGAACCCTGGCAGACAGGATCGGGAAGATTAGTATCGAAATATGTTGTGTCCCATGTTGCGCCGCCGTCCATACTTATCGATACAATTCTTGAACGGATATCCCCGCTCTGGTTTCTGCTGTTTAGCATTAAAGATCCGTCCGATAATTCCGCTGCGGTCGACTCATTTGAGCCTGGAACATCAACATTATCACTGAGCCTGAAAGTTCTTCCATGATCGTCGGAGTAATAACCGTGTGCGAAATAATCTCTGAACTTTTCTTCAGGAACTCCTTCCGAATGATTTGCAGCGACATAAATCCGGCCTTTGAATTTTCCGGTTGTCAGCTGGAGTGCATGGCCCGGAGTATTTGCTGTTGTCCGCCAATCCTGCTCAAAGTTGTATTCGGGATTTACATTTGGTTGCTTCAGGCGGTGAACCATGCGGGTTATATTAACCGGATTACTCCAGGTTACTCCGTTATCGGTTGATGTGACGAACCAGACTTCTCTAAGACCGTTACCTTGACGGATTTCATTTTCATGATTATTCCCGGTATTGAAGAAGAGGAAAATTCTTCCTTCGGGATATTCCGGATCTGTTAAATCTAAAACAGGCGCAGGATTACCGGACTGTAGCGTGTCATAATCAACTATGGTATTGATTGAAGACCATGTCACTCCGTTATCGCGGCTTCGCTTCATCACGATATTTACATCTCCGAAGTCGGCAGCTCCTTTTACACGCCCCTCGCAGAAAGCCAGTAGATCTCCGTTTGGCAGGCTGATTATTGCCGGAATTCTGAAGCTTTTAAATCCTTCTGTTCCTGATTTATAAACAGTAATTTTATTCTGTGCCTGCGATGCAAAGAGAGAGATCAGAAAAATTAAAACGAAAATCTTTTTCATTATTCCCCTTAATTCGAGTAATACTTTTTAACGGTATGAAAGAAGACATCAAGATTTTGAATGGGGGTTAAAGGAGGAATATCACATCCGGAAGAGATTATCCAATTGGAGTACTTTCCCATTTCATAAAGTAAATTCAAGGTTTCATTTTCAACGGTTTCTGTTGAACCGTTCATAAAAATTCCTGAGGGATCCAGATTGCCGAATATCAATTTATCCGGCGGATATTGTTTAATAGCTTGCGTAAGTTCGACTGAATTACCGAGATGAATTGCTTTTGCGCCGGTCGATAAGATTGAATCGGTAAGCGGAATAGTATTGCCGCAGTTATGGTATATGACCAGAAAATTATCATCTTCAACCGAATCAATTATTTTCTTTATGTAGAAGCTTGAAAACTCCGAGCAGAGTTCCGGAGATAGAAGTCCGGCAGCAGGCTCTGCCATTATTATTCCGTTCGCTCCGGCTTCTTTAAAAGCAAGAATATATTCTCTTAGAAATTCTGATACCTTTATTAAAATTTTGTGAACAACCTCCGGCTCTGTAATCGATTTAATCATAAACTCGGTTATTTCCATCAGTCTGCCGCCTAAAGAAAAAGGTCCGATCACACCCGCCAGAACTGGACGGTCGTTAATTGAGCGCGATGCAATTTCAATTGCCTTTATGTATTCGCCGGTTCGGGCAATTCCGATCTCCGGAATGATCATTGAATCGATTTGGTCTTCATTCTGAATAAGAGAGCCGGTAACCGTAGGAACTTCGGTATCGGAATAGAGAATTTGCGCTCCGAAGGCCTCCGCTTCAACGGAAAGATCCATATTGCTTACCGAAGCAAGTGAATCGTACTTCTCAGCGATCGCTATCATGCAGGCGGATTGAAGATTACCGTTTCCTACCAAGTCTCGAACAGTGATGCCAAGAAGTTGAATTCCCGGAAAGGAAAGAACCGGGAGGGATTTTTTTATTTTAGAGGATCGAATCTCGTCGACCCACTTCTTCATGTCTTGTTTCATTTTACAGAATTTGCGGAATTATCGATTATGAATACAAACTCACCCTTTAGATTCTTCTCATGAATCAACTTATTAAGTTCGCCGGCATTGCCCCTGAGGAATTTTTCGGTCGGTAGTGTAAGATCGAAACCGATTACAATATTTACACTTGAACCGAAAGATTTTTCAACATCCGAAATAAGTGTCTTTAAACGGTAAGGAGTTTCCATAACAACTATCAATTCTTTAATTCCTTTAAGCCGCAGTAATTCTTTTTTTCTGATCTCTGTTTTAGGAGAGAGCCAACCGGCATAATAAAACCGCTTAAGAGAGAATCCGGATCCTGCAAGCGCTGCCATAATAGAGCTTGCACCCGGAATAGGAATCACTTCAATTCCGGCATCAATACAGAGCTGAACAAGTTGAGTCCCCGGATCGGAAAAAAGAGGCGTTCCGCAATCGGATATAAGAGCTGCGGATTTCCCTTCACGGATTATCCGGAAGATCTCTGTGCTCGCTTCATTCTCATTGTGCTCATTTAAGGAGATCAGTTCTTTCTCTATGTTGAAACGGGATAGAATTCTTTTCGCTTCTTTGTATTCTTCACAAATAATAAAATCGGCATCTTTTAAGGTTTCTATTGCGCGGAATGTAATGTCGCCGTAATTGCCGATAGGTGTGGACACTATGAAGAGTTTTGAAGTCATAATTGATTTGTTAAAATTAATTGCCGACTTCCGGGAATGCAAAGTAAAGCAGAGCCCGGCAGATAAAAAATGCGGACTCTACTCTTTGCTTAAATTAATTCTTTCAGCTTGCTGATCAGTGCGGATAATTCAACAATCTGTTTCTCGTTAGTTGCGCGCAGTTTCAGTTCTATCTTTCCGTCTTTCAGATTTTTCTCGCCTACAATTATCTGAACCGGCATACCGAGAAGATCTGCGTCGTTGAATTTAACACCTGCACTTACATCGCTGCGGTCATCGAACAGTACCTCAAATCCTTCCTTACTTATCTCTTCGTACAGCTTGTTAGAAGTATCTGATACTGTTGCATTTTTCATATTCAATCCTATGAGATGGACATCATAAGGAGCCAGAGGTTTTCTCCAGATAATTCCTTTATCGTCGTAGTTCTGTTCAATGTAGCACGCAAAAATTCTTTCAACACCAATTCCGTAGCTTCCCATCACAATAGGGTGTTCCTTCCCGTTCTCATCAAGAAAGTTAACACCGAGCGCTTCGGAATATTTTGTGCCGAGTTTGAAAATATGCCCGAGTTCAATCGCTTTAAAGACTTCGAGAGTTGAACCGCACCGTATACATGATTCGCCGTTTTCAACGATTCGAAGATCTGCATACTCTATGTTCTTAACATCGCGTTTAAGATCGATGCCGCCGATGTGATAATCGTTTTTATTGGCGCCGCTGTAGAGGTTGTTAGCGTCTTTAAGAAGGTTATCGGCTATTATCCTGCTTGTGAATCCGATCGGACCGATCGAACCGGCGTCCGCACCTGAAATATCCTTCAATTCTTCAGGATGAGCCGGGCGGACATTTCCTCCGAGCAGGGAGCCGAGTTTTGTCTCGTTCACTTCATCATTGCCGAGCATAAGTACAAGAACCGGTTTGCCGTCGTGAATGTAAACGCGGGATTTTGCGGTTTCATGTTCGTCTATTTTGAGGAACTCGCATAATTCATCGATCGATTTTACACCCGGTGTTGATATTTCATAATACGGTTTGCTATCCTGATGACGGGGCGCCTGTTTAGTTACCGATTGAGCAACTTCCGCGTTTGCAGCATAACCGCACTTACTGCAATGCGCAATAAGGTCCTCACCCGCATCGCTTTTAACCATGAACTCTTCGGATTTGCTTCCTCCCATGGCGCCGGATGAAGCTCCTACAACAAAATATTTAAGTCCGCACCGGTCGAATATTTTTCTGTATGCCATATCGTGTTTTGCGTAGCCTGCGTCCAGTCCTTCAAAATCTTTATCGAGTGTGTAGGCATCCTTCATTAAAAATTGCCGTCCGCGTATAACGCCGCTTCTCGGTCTCGGTTCATTTCTAAATTTTGTCTGTATCTGGTACCAGATCTGCGGAAGATCTTTGTAAGAGGTAACAGCTCCCTTCGCATGAAATGCGACGATCTCTTCGTGAGTAGGAGCTAAAACATAATCGCGGTTCTTTACATGAAATAAAATATCGCCGAATGCTTCAACTCTCCCTGTTGCATCCCATATCTCTTTAGGATTCAGTCCGGGGAAGTGGAATTCCTGTCCGCCTATTGCATCCATCTCTTCGCGTATAATGTCGGAGATTTTTCTTACTACCCTATAGCCGAGTGGCAGAAATGAATAGATTCCTGCTGAAAGCATTCTAACCATACCCGCGCGGATCATTAGAACATGACTCGGAATTACCGCATCCGAAGGAACTTCCTTAAGGGTCGGGAGAAAATTCTTAGTAAATCGCATATATCACAGTTTTGTTTATAAATAATGAGCAAAGATAAGAAATGATGCGGGGAATAGAAAATTAGGTCGGGGCTAACTCTTAAACAGAATATTCTTATTTTTCAGCAGGTTAATCTAAAAATGGATTATTATGAATTTCGATCCGGTATCACAAGACGCACCTAATGATCCGAAGAATCCCGCTTCTATGCAGCCGGTTTCATTTACAAGCAAAGGGTGCAAATTATTCGGAACATTTTTCTTCGCTTCCGGCGAAGGGCCTCATCCGACAATTCTTCTTCTTCACGGTTTCCCCGGTAACGAAGTAAACTTTGACATCGCACACGCAGCAAGAAGAATGGGTTATAACGTAATGGTGTTTCACTACCGCGGATGCTGGGGGAGCGAAGGTGAGTATCTATGGACTCACCTGGTTGAGGATGTTGAAACGGCAGTTCAATTCCTCCAGAGTAAAACAGCCGGAGAAAAATATAATGTTGATACAAATAAAATCATTTTGATCGGGCACAGTATGGGCGGTTTTGGCGCCGTGTTTAATTCAATCAAACACGATGATATAAAAAACATTGCTTCCATTGCCGGATTTAATTCCGGACTTTTCGGAGAATTTATTGAAGGGAATAATGAGTTGATCCAATTTAGTTCGGATACAATGGAGCCGGCTATGGAATTTGTTAAATGCAACTCCGCAGTTACACTTTTAAATGAAATGATCACGAATAAAAAAGAATGGAATCTGCTTAATCATATTGATACTTTGAAAAACAAAAATTGGCTCATAATTGCAGCAAAACATGATACAATAGCACCGATCGATATTCATCATAAACCATTGGTTGGTGCATTGAAAATGGCAGGTGCAGGAAATTTCGAAGAACATATTTTAGAAACCGGTCATTCGTTTTCTGACAGCAGAATAAGGCTGACAAAAATTATTTGTGAATGGTTAAGTCAAATTAAAATTTAGAGAGCAAGATCATGAGCAAGAATACATTGGATATGCCTTCAGATGAGTTTAAAAAGTATGGTTACCAATTAATCGATTGGGTTGCAGATTATCTTGATAACATCGAAAAATATCCTGTGCTTGCACAAATAAAACCGGGTGAAGTAAAATCTCAATTACCAAAAACAGCCCCTACCGACCGGGAAACATTTGATGATATGATTAATGATTTGAACAAAATAATTATGCCCGGAGTAACACACTGGAATCATCCGAACTTTATGGCATATTTCAATTCTACATCAAGCGGGCCGGGAATATTAGGCGAATTGCTTTCTGCGGCATTCAATTCAAACGGAATGGTATGGAAATCGAATCCGTCGGGTACGGAGCTTGAAGAGACAGTACTAAACTGGTTCAGAGAAATGATCGGGCTTCCCGCAAATTATTTAGGGATTGTTTACGACACCGCTTCTGTAAGTACGATGCATGCAATCGCGGCAGCAAGGGAGTACACGGGCCTTGATGTAAGGAAAAAGGGATTGTCCGGACTTCCAAAATTTATTCTCTATTGTACAGAGCATACACATTCATCAATTGAAAAGGGAGCCCTCACTTTAGGGATTGGAATGGAGGGTGTTAGGAAGATTCCTAACGATAAAAACTTTGCTATGATTCCGGAAAAGCTCGCGGAAGCAATTTCAGAGGACAGGTCTAAAGGATGCTTGCCGTTCTGTGTAGTCGCTACAATAGGTACTACTTCTTCAACTGCCGTTGACCCGGTTGATTCAATCGCTGATATCTGTATCCGCGAGAAGATCTGGCTCCATGTAGATAGCGCTTATGCCGGGGTAACCGCAATGCTTCCGGAAATGAAAATGTATTTTAAAGGAATGGATCGTGCCGACTCGATCGTAATCAATCCGCATAAGTGGCTTTTCGTTCCGGTTGATTTTAGTGTTCTTTTCACATCGAAACCCGAAGTATTAAGAAATGCATTCAGTCTTGTTCCCGACTACCTAAAGACCTCCGAAGAATCGGTTATTAACTATATGGATTACGGAATTCAGCTCGGCAGAAGATTCCGTTCTTTGAAATTCTGGTTTGTGCTTCGTTATTTCGGTATTGAGGGTTTAAGAGAAAGATTGAGAGAACATTTACGGCTAACGCAATTATTTGCCGGGTGGGTTGATGAAAATCCTAACTTTGAAAAATTAGCTCCGGTTTATTTCGGCACCGTCTGTTTCCGCGCGAAACCGGAAAATATTAGGGAAGAAAATGAATTAAATAAATTAAACGAGAGACTGCTCGAAAAAGTTAACAGTACGGGAAAAGTGTTTATTGTTAATACCAGGCTGAACGGAAAATTTACCATTAGAATGGTAATCTCCGGCCTCAGAATGGAGGAGAGGCATGTTAAAAATGCATGGGAGACTATTAATTCCGAACTGGAGAAAATAATTTCATAATGAGAAAGATTTCTGACTTAATCATTTTAAAATCCCGCGATATGCGGGATTTTAAATATTCAAACAACCTCTATTGTTTTACAATTATAACATCCTGTGCCTGCGGTCCTTTAGGACCTTCACCAACTGTGAATTCAACTTTCTGACCTTTCTCGAGGCTCTTAAATCCTTCCGATTTAATCGAAGAGAAATGAACGAATAGATCGCCGCCTTCAGATCTTTCAATAAATCCGAATCCCTTTGCCGCATTAAACCATTTTACGGTTCCGGTTACACGCTCTGCCATTAAAAACTCCTGAAATATTTAATATGATTAATGACTAATAGATTTTTAGTTCTCTATTTGATCATCATTGCAATCTGTGCTGCCTGTTTCTGGTTATACTCAAATGCAATCTTTTTATAATTCACCAGGTCTATAATAGTACCGATCATACATATTCCGCCCGTTAACAGGTAAAGAATTCCAAGTCCTATCTGATCCGTCAGAAATCTTTGAATTCCCGCAATACCCAGAAAGCCGACCAGAGTAACTAGTAGAATAATCTGCGGGTCTTTCCTGCGTGACCTGTAGATGTTTGCAAACTGCTGGGCTTTCTGATCATCCATCGTTTTGATGATGCTCGAAATATACATCTGTTCTTCACCCATTATTTCAGGCATTAGTTCGTATACGTTTGCCATATTGAGCCTCTTTTGATTGTTGATAGTTATTTATCATTTTGCGTGTCAGTTGAATTATTCTGGCGGAAATAAGAAAAAATGCAGCTATTCCTAACGGATGAGTTTGTAATGAATGATCCAGGTCGCCATGATAAAAAAATGAGATCGAACGGCCGAGTCCGCATCCGGGACAATTTTCGATACCGATATTATGAAAAGGGCAGAATGTGAATTCATGCACTTCGTATGGATTAATAAAAAAGAGATACACCAGTGCTGCTGTCCAGAGAATTGCTTCCGGATCCGCAAACCTGAATATTTTTTTCAGCTTATACATAAATTCTAAACTGAATTTGTTTTTGAATTCCTTAACCGCATCAATATTCTGTACGGTTAAATCATTAGTCGTTTCTGGAAAAAAATGGTTTTGATCTTAACCAAAATAGTTTACTGCAAAACAATTGACGACATACTCCCGACACTGTTGTTCTCATATGAAACGATATCAACTTTATTTATTGCGCCAACAATCTCTAGGTTTTTCCTGTTTATTTTGTCTGCAAGATGTTTACATTTTAACGGATCGAGATCATTTGCGATTCCTAAATGCGGTATGTAAGGAATATCCAGGCGCAATTCCTTTTCAAGCGGACCGGTATAAAGTTCGTCATGGAGTTTTACAAACAGCCTGTAACCCTCTTCGGGAATTAAAAAGAGATCGGTAAAATCGCTGAACGAATCTTTTACAATCTGCGCGCAACGGAGGACAAAGAAAAACGTACCGAATTTATTCACAACTTTTCTGACGTGTTCGAGAAAAACCTCGTACTTTATATTTTCTACCGGAAAGACAAGTGTGAAGTGGGGATCAACAACTTTGTAAAAACGCTTATCGTGATCTTTGCGGATCGATTGGATCCAGTTAAAATCTTTTCTGTCTATGGTAGGGTATGCAATTAATAGGAGTGCCATCTATAAATATCTCTCTTTGATGACGTTGAGGTGGTGTTCCGTATGCCCTGCAATTATATATGCCAGGCCTCTTACTGTAACATTATAACCCGATGCGTTTCCTTTTTTGAGCCATTGTTCATCCCGTAAGTTTCTGAACAGTGCAACTGTTGATTGACGGATCAGAGAGAATTCTTCAATCAGACGGGAGAGATTTGTAGTATCGTAATTGGAATTGTCTATATAGAGGTTCTCGTCAAATCCCTGCAAGGATTTTTCGTCGCCTCGTGAAAAGCGGAGAGCCCTATAAGCGAATACCCGTTCCGAATCTATTATGTGACCCAGAACCTCCCGCAGACTCCATTTGCCCGGCGCATATCTCAGTTTGGATTTTTCTTCGTCAATGCTGGAAAGGAATGTAATTGTGGAATTCAACTGATCTTCAAGAACGTCTCTTATATCGCCTTCAGGTACACCGTTTACATATTTATGGTAGTATTCGGCATATTCGTTTTTTTCGGGGCGGTTCATTACTCCTCCTGTACGCAATATAAAAAAATGTAAATATCCTTTCCTTAAAAATTCTTTTATTATTTCAATAAAAGAAGTTTCAAGGTAGCCGTATTACTTCCGGTTTTAACCCGGCAAATGTAGAAGCCGGAACTCACACTTAAATTCATGTTGCTTTTTGCATTCCAGACAATATTATATGTTCCGGGTGGTTGATTGAATTCATTTTTAGACCAGATCTCTCTACCTAAAAGGTCATAAATAGTAATTGAAACGTCCGAACCAACCGGCAAACGGAATTGAATTGTTGTAGAAGGATTGAATGGATTAGGAAATGCGGCTATTCTGAATTCCGATGGAATAACCTGATCGTTCATGCCGGTTGTTACGTTTGAGGCTCCCGGCGTCGGAGTCATAAATCCCCACACTGATCCGCCGTCCGGGGCTCTGCCGTATGATATGTCCGTTGTCTGGCTGCCGAACGTGAGGGAATCGAGCCAGGTTGATCCGTCGCCCGATACAATTCCGATAAACTCGCCTCCCTTGGAGAGTTTGAAGTTTGTATGAATTCCGGGTTGATTATCGTTATGATTTTCATCGCACCAGATAAGAAGATGTTCGCCCGGGTTTATTACCAGATTCGGGGTCGTGAACCTCCACTTGGTTGGATTATCCTTTTTGTCCGTCATATACATCCCGGTCAATACAACCGGTTCGGATGTCGGATTGTATAATTCAACCCAGTCATCATTCTCACCGGCGGCGTCTTTTATTGTATTCGCGTTATCAGCCATAAATTCGTTTATCTTAATTCCATTAGAATTGGAACCGGAAGCCCGGACTTCCATAAACTCACTCCTCGGATATACAACACGATTGCCTTCATTATCGGTTACGTCGATTTTAAATCTCCCGAATCCGTTCTCGCCCAGAGGGGGAATTACACCGACCCATCTGTCGCTGTCGGCAACATTTTTTCCCGGCAGTGGTTTGAACGTCATATCATAATAGTATACTACAGTTAGTATTCCCGGATGAAATTCCACACGCATATTTGTAATTGAACCGTTATCGAAACCTGATGCATAAACATAAATTGAATCGTTCGGGCCGGGATTGGCCGGTGCAAAATCGATCTTATATATGAATGGATTTGCCGGAACGAAATTGATACGGGTTGTAATTGAATTACTCCGCAGCTGAATGAATTCTTTTAAACCGCGTTTAACATGGCGGTCGTTCATCGCATCGAACGAATTTGTAAAATCTGCCATTGTAAATCCGTAATCCTTTGTCCGGAACGTATCGGCAGCCGCATACTGGGTAGTAAGATTACGCAGCGAATCAATTCGGCCGGTTGTATTACCGGGATTTACTATATTCTTCGAAATGAAATCGATAAAATGCGAGTAGAGATTCCTATACTCTGGCACGTTCATTATTTTTGAGAATAATGGTCGCGTAGAAGTTGTATCAACCTGAGGAATTTTATAAGGTAAACTCACTGCCCAGTTTATTTCCCACCAACTGATTCCAAAAGTGTTGTCATAATCGTAAGGTATCCAGTTGAATTTCTTTTCAGAAGGCTCGTAATAAAGGTAATAGTTATTCATTAGCGACCAGTAGTCGTCCCAGCTTCCGATCATCAGGTTCATTGCCTGATACATCAGGAACTGTTCAACACGGAATATCGATTCAAGAGAATCGGGAAAAACATTCTGCGGTGTGTTGTTTATTATATTGATGAAGCGTGCCAGCTGTGTGTAATCGTTCTCTTCTTCATTGGATGTAAGCTCGTATGGCTGCCGGTCGCCGACAAAATATTTATACAAATCGGGATTACCTCCGCGGTAATTGAGGTCGGCAGGGTAGAGGCATTTCCATAAATTGCCGGAATCATCTTTGAAATTCTTTTTTAGAAATTCGTCGTCGACGTGTTCAACGGAGATATAAAGGCCCATGTACGAATTATTAATATAAACGGCTGCGTGCGCAGCCCTGCTGGAAATTACACCGGCCTGATTAAACAGATCCCAGCTCAACTTGGCTCTCGAAATTGAAGGATCGTTATGTTCACCGTTCAAATTCATTTTATCTACATCATAAAACTCTCTTCCGCTTACAAAATCGTTAAATGAGAGTTTGAGAGATTTCTTCCGGGCATCTCTCGAAGTATTACCCCGGATTCGAATGCCGACATCATTAATTGTCTCATCGATATATTTATTTTTAAAGTGAACCGTACATCTGTGGAGTGAATCGGATCTGGGATTGCTCATCATCCATGTATAATCAGCCGGATTCATTGTTATATTTATAATCGCAACCTCGGTATCATCATATAGCTGCCAGCTTCTGTCGTTGCTTTGACTGTTGATAAAAGAAAAAGAAAGAATAAAAATTGTTAGAAGATAGTATTTCATGCTGTAATTCATCAATGTTGGAAAATAATAAACGAAAGTAAGAAACTGAGCCGAATATTACTAACCGATTACAATTACCCTCACACAGCAAATCAATTAAATAATAATTGATTTTGTGGAAAATATTTCAAAAGTTGAAACAGAAAATAAGAAGGAGAAGCCATGACGTCCCGCCGCGAATTTTTAAATAAGTTTTTGCTTACCACCGGAGCCGCATTTGTGGTTCTTAAAACTGATGCAATTGCCAGAGCTGCGGAAGCTGTCGAAAAGTATGCAACCGACCTTACTCCGAAGGAGCTTGCCTCCGATGATGCGTTCTGGGGCCGGATTCAATCGGCGTTCGACGTGGATAGAACCTTAATCAATCTGAACAACGGCGGTGTTTCTCCTTCACCGAAAGTTGTAATCGATGCTTTCAAACGGTATACAGATTATTCCAACCAGGCACCCGCATACTTTATGTGGCGTCATGTTGAACCGCAGGTAGAAACTGTCCGCGAGAAACTTGCAATCGCTTTCGGTGCCGATAAAGAGGAAATAGCAATCACAAGAAATGCGAGCGAATCTTTACAGATTGTTCAACAGGGGATGAATCTTAAAGAAGGGGATGAAGTACTCACTACAACGCAGGATTATCCCCGTATGATTACAACTTATACACAGCTTGAAAGACGATGGGGAGTAAAACTTGTACAGGTTCCTTATCCGACACCTTTAATTAATAGAGAAGATTACGTTAATGCTTTTAAAAAGGGGATTACTTCCAAGACCAAAGCAATTCTTGTAAGCCATATCTGTTTTCTAACCGGGCAGATTCTTCCTATCCTCGAGGTAAGCAGGCTGGCACACCAGTACGGAATTCCCGTTATATGCGACGCGGCTCATTCCTTCAATCATATTCCGTATAAACTGAAAGACCTTGAGTGCGACTTTTTCGGCACATCCCTTCATAAGTGGACTTACGCTCCAGTCGGAACGGGTATGCTATATGTTAAAAAAGATTTGATTAAGACTATCTGGCCGCTGATGGCCGCTCCTAAGGAGATGGATGAGAATATCAGAAAATTTGAGGAAATAGGGACACACCCCGCAGCTACTCACAATGCAATAGGCGAAGCTCTCGCGTTTAATGAGGCAATCGGAATTGAGCGTAAAGCAGAAAGATTCAGATACCTTCATTCAAGATGGATCAACAGGGTAAAGGATTTCAGCAATGTGAAATTCAGACTTAATATTAACGATGCTTCCAGCTGGTGCGGACTGGTAAACTTTTATATTGACGGCGTTGATGTCGGTAAGCTTGTAGATTATCTCCTTGCTAAACACAGGATTTATGTTGTTCCCATCGTTCATCCTGAGTTCAAGGGAATTAGGGTTACCCCGAATGTTTATACTCTTGTATCGGAAATAGATCTCTTCGGAGATATTATTGTATCGGTTGCGAAAGGAGAGGTTAAAGAAGTAATGGAGACAAATTAGAACGAAGGGATCTATTTAATCCCTGTCGAACAGACTTTTAATGTAATATCCTTTACTGATCAGGAATGTTTTGTTCGATAAAAGAAATTCTTCGATAGCTTCGATTCCGATTACTTTTGTAATTCCTGTACGGAGTACCTGTTCTTTCTGAACGTAAACTTCACCTTTATACGGTATCATCGGATTGTATTCAAGTTCCTGGGTCTTTGTAATTGGATGAATTGTGTATTGATAGTCCGCAGGCACTGATTTTACGAGTCCGACCAATTCAAAGTTTGGTACGCCGTCGCGAATGGCAAGAACGACACCACCGCTCGAGCCGCGGTTGAATACGGCGTCTATGAGAAACGAGTTCTTTTCCCGTCCGGGACTGCTGACAATTCCTTTCGAGATCATTTTAAAATTCATCGGATAGCCGAAAACATAAACGAACGAACCCCATTCAAGTTCGTTTGAATTACCCCACGGATACTGAAACACTTCAACACTTGCACCTTTGGCAGCCTGGTATTTTTTACCCATCAGACAGATATCCTGTAACTTATCCATTAGTACTATTTCCAGCTCGCCGCCATCCGGCAGGTCGGGAATATAATTCGACTGCCTGGTTTTAATTGACACACTCTGAATATTCTGTGTTACCGATCCGTCAGGATTTGTATAGTATGATATAACAGTGTCCGGAAAGTTTACTATGTGAGCTACGGTAATAAGTGTAATTGTTCCGTGATCTTCCGAAATTACGGTGGCTGTCCCGGAAGCAGTCCTGTTAAAAAAAATCATATTCCGTGCGGATTTCTCCAGATCGATCCGTTTCAAATCTTTTGCCGATAATTTAAGCTCCTGATCGAAGAGATAGCTGTTGTAGAAGGCAATACAGTTTAAAAGTTTTATGGAGTTGCTTACTTCCTCGAGTTGTTTTGATGAATTTTTATAAGGGAATTCGCTGTCGTATCTTCCGTCGGTTAATGTGGGAAATACTGTTTCGTATACGGAGGTGCATGCAATCAGTGTTAGGGATAAGAATGATAAAGCCGCAAGAGAAATTCTTTTCCGGAGAAGCATAGGGCACCTATTATGATTTATGTTCACACTCAATCTAAATCAAATATATTTCTTTAGAAAGAGTAAAATAATCGGTTCGTTTGGTGTCCGGTAATATCTATCTTTTTTCCATTTCCCCTTGATAATTCATTTGATTCTGCATCCATGCCTCACGTAGAGCTAACTGTTCCTTTGTCGGATTTTCAATTACTTTAAAGAGATGACGTATCTTCCTCGGCTGCATGGTTACCGTTACTTCTTTCTCTTCTCCGTCACGCAGAATTGAGATATTAAAACTCTCGCCGACTTTCAGTTTTGCAAGCGGAGCCAAAATCTGCTGGGCATTCTGCATTGTCAATTCGGTACCTTCAAATTTGTAAAGCTGATCGCCGCTTTGTAATTGCGCACCCTCGGATTTTTCAACATTAGTTACAATAAACTTGCCGTCTTTAAATCCGATTCCGAAGCCGAGTCCTGTTCTTGTCGAATCATAACCGGCGTTTTCAGTATAATCGATTCCGAGTTTGTGGAAATACTCTTTCACGGGAAGCTGATCCGTTCCATCAATATAGCTGTTGATGAAATTTTTTATTTCGGGATAAGTAATATTGACCAGTTCGTTAAAGAAACCAGATTCGCTGAAAGATTTTCTCGCCCCGTATTTCTTTGCCAGTTCAATTATTAATTCCCTCAAACCTTTTTTTCCTCCTGATAATTCAAGAAGCCTGATATCGAGCAGAGTTGCCACTACAGAACCCTTGTTATAAATGTTGAAATACTGATCCTGTCTTTCCGTCGACTGAACTCCTAAAGTTGTAAGGGAAACAGACTGGTCGTAATTATCATTGACAGTTAGTTTCTGGCGGACCTGGCGGAGGTAGTCTTCCAGGCTTGTCAGATAATCCCTTAATTGTAAAATATCCGATGCCCACTCTGTAACACCTTCGTAAAACCAGAGATGTCTGGACATAACAGGCTTCTCGTAGTTGAAGTTTTCAACAAGTTCGCTGTGAATCATCAATGGTGTTACAATATGGAAAAACTCATGCGCTGCAGTCGAACGCAGCTCTGAAATGTATTGTTCATCTAAGTTTTGTTCCTTAAAAACATATATCGAGCTGTAATTGTGTTCCCAGGCGCCCGCAGAGAAATTCTCGAAGTGAAATAGAAAGACATATCTTTCCACAGGCAGTCCGTTTAGAAACTGCTTCGTTGCCGAAAGAATGTCTTCAAGTGAAAGTAGAATACTCCCGGATTTAGCGAGACCGGTTTTTGAATATGTGAAAACGTCGACCACAGTATTTTCGATCTTTGTTGAAGCTTTGGAAAGATTGCCGAGCAGAATAGGAGAGTCTACAATGAAATCGTAATCAGGTGCAAAATAATATCCGTTGCCGTTTTTAGTGAGAGCTGTTCCTACTTCCCATCCCGCAGGATAATCCAATTTAATTTCAATCGGGTATTTCTGCATGCCGTGGAAATATCCGAAGACGGTCTGGCCGTTAATTAGGGCATGATCTTCTTCGAGGGAGCTTCCGCACATCGGGTAAACAGGATTCTTGTCCATCGGCGTGTCCCATGTTTCAGCGATCGAATATTCTATTTTGCTTACCTTCCCGGGATTTGATAATTCCCACTGATTAACGGAGAGCTGCTTAACAGGAACTTCCGATCCGTCCGCATCGAATGCATTAAAATTTTTTACATATCTGCCGATATCCATTATCTGATATGTACCAGGTGCAGTGGCCGCAAACTGATAAATTTTATTCTTCTCGGATAACTTTTCGGGTATGAGCGTCACTTTGAATAAATCGTCGCTTCTGTCATTCAGATTTATTTGAAATTTATGCTGAGAAGAAAGAGAAATATTTAAAAGGAATGAAAAGAGAATTACCGCAAGTATTAGTTCAAGCTTGTTTTTCATCGCTAAACTCATTTTTTGTTAACAATTTGACGGCTTGAAGGAAGAAAATGTGCCGGACCTGCGAGAGAACAGGAACAAAAAAAAGCCGGAGAATCAGACGCATACCCGGCTTTTTCCAAACACCAGAATACTTATTTAACTTTTTCGAAAAATAATTCTGTGAAAATAAAATCGGGTGAATTAGGGACTTCAATTGTAAAATCCTTTATTTCACCGTTGAAATTCATATCGAACTTAATCCATCCCCGGGTAAGGAATTCATCCTGCCAGTCGATATAAAACTGATCGAACTGATAATGTTTTAATTCGCCGCGGAACTCCGGTGAAGGGATAAACTGCATGAACAATTTCCCGTCATTCAGAGTCACTTCAGCCCTGCCGTACATTTTGTCTTCGTATATGCCGCAGTATTTTTCGAGAGCGAGTGACGGCTTAGAATCTTTAACTCTTATCTCTTCTCTTCGTTTATTTTCTCTTTCATATGCGTCAGTCCTTCTCTTCCACCCCTCCATAGAGGTTTTGTTATAATCTTTCGGTTCAACTCCGAGCATTACATCGACAATATAATTTTTAATTGCGCTTACCATTCCTGTTTCCAGATTGCTCAGAATTACCATTCCGAGTTTTTCTTCAGGTATAATCGTTACGTCAGAGATCATTCCGGGCATACCTCCGCCGTGATTCAAAACTCTCTTGCCGTTACTGTAAGCACTGAACCAGCCAAGTCCGTAATTGTTATTTCCCAGGAACATATGATTAGCCCACATTTCAAACGACTGCCGTTCGCTGAAAATCCTTTTATCGCCGTTCTTGCCTTTATTCAACTGTAATCTTATCCACTGAGCCATATCGTGAACGCTGGAATTAATCGCTCCGGCCGGCGCTACTGTCTCAATCGAATAATAATCGTTGTATGCAATAACATTCCCGTCTTTTATCCTGTGGGGCCAGGCGTTATTTCCTTTTTCTTTCAATTCCTTTATTGATGTAACGCTGCGGTTCATTCCGAGAGGATTGAAAAAATTGTATTTCACATAATCATGCCAGTTGGTATCCGAAACAGCCTCAATAACTTCGCCGGCAACGCTGTACATTATATTCTGATAACCGTAGCGCGATCTGAAACTTGATGTGGGTTTAAGAAATTGAGCCCTTTTAATAACCTCTTCTTTGCTGTATGTCGATCCGAGCCATAGTATGTCGCCGCTAAATGTAGCCAAACCGCTTCTGTGTGTTACAAGATCGCGGATTGTCATTTCTTTTGTAACCCACGGGTCATACATCTGAAAATAGGGAAGATGTTTAATTACAGGATCATCCCATTTTAATTTGCCCTGATCTGCGAGCCGCGCGATTGAAGCAGTTGTAAATGCTTTGGAACAGGATGCAATCATAAAATTTGTATTCTGATCAACCGGTTCGTTCGATCTTATATCTTTTACACCGTATCCTTTCGCAAAAATCACAGAGTCGTTTTTTACAATTGCAACCGCGAATCCGGGCATTTTCCAATCCTTCATTGCCTGTGAAATGTAGGAATCGATTTTATCAATCCTTGGCTCCTGCGCTTTAAGGCTGGGGGATAGGATGAATAGAATGAAAAAGAAGATAGAGTACTTGATTTTTGATGACATAGAACGCTCCGAAATAATATTTAAAAAATGAATACCGGTCCTTCGAGAAGGAGTTCGAACAATCCCGCCCGGAAATGCTTTGCAAAAAATAGCGTCTTATTCTATTCCGGGCAATTCAGATTTTGATTCAGCAAAAAAATTCGGAAACCGCTTTGTTACACAATGACCAATCATCTCTGCAATTTCTTCGAAGTGAAGCAGATTAGTATTGATAATTGCATGATAGAGATGCGGGTCTTCGATGTTTTTATGAAAATATTTCCACAGATAGTTCTTCCTTGCCTCATCCTCCTTCTTAATAAAATCGGCAGCGGCTTTACGCTCCACATCGTAAATCTCAATTGCTGTTTCAATCCTGAAATTGATTGGAGCGACAAGACGGATATGTAATGCACGCTTCATGTGGGAAAGAATAACATTGGCTCCGCGTCCGACAATTATAACGTTTCCGTATTCTGCAAGCCTTATAATAGTTTGCGATGTTTTATGAAGCAGTAACAATTTTGACGGAGAGATCCCGAGCATCTCCCCGAACCATGAATCGATCTTCGCCGGCTTTTCTTCCAATAGATGTTTACGGAAATGATCAGGAAGGTTATGATCCTCCATTACTTTTTCGATGAAGTCTCTGTCGAAATATGTCCAGTCGTTATAATCGTCTACCGCATGGCTGTTTAAGTATTCAACAAGTTTCTCGCAGACTTTTGCGGCTCCGGTTCCGGTTTCTCTTGAAATTGTAATTACCGGGCCGGGATTTAATCTTCTCCTGTGACGTCGGGCTTCTTCGGATGCTTCATAGTGTTTTTCGATATAGATTCGGGCTTTTTCGTAGGAACCGAGGACTTTCATAATTCACCTCCACATTTTGGTTTTTGGATGGAGGAGAGGAAAATTTCTATTAGAAAATAATGAAAGAAATATTGAGGCGCTTGTTTTTATTGGAAGGAGGGGATCCTTTGTTAAGGGCCCCCGGTGAATTTATCGTTTAATCTGTACACCTAGCCATTTTTCCAGTGTGGAATAGATCATTTCTTTTTCTTCACCATCAAAACTTCCGATGTTTGTACCGTGAGCGCCCCCTTTTTTAACCATCTTAACCGAATTATTTTCCCCCAGCAATTGTATCGACGTCGCACTCCAGGTATCATTTCCGCCGTATATATATAGAATGTTGTTTGCATGCTTCTGCAGCCATGTATTTACATTCTGCAACGCACTGCAGTCAAAATTAATCTCTGCGCCTTCGGGCACAAGCATTTTATTCGAGCCGTCTTTTATTTCGGTGAGAAGGTCTTTGAAAGGTGAAAGGTCATAACCGTAATAACCGACCTGATTATACGCCTGCACGTAAAATGGTCCGAAGTCGCTCATTGCCTGTTCGGTAAAGAAGTAGAGAGGATTGGACTGTTTCATATGATTATAGAGTTCTTCGGCGCCGGCATCCGGCCCCGGAATATCTTCGCATTTCGTTTGTCCCCACTGCCAGAAAGCAAAAGAGTATTCAAGTGTCATATACTCCAGGACGAAATCATAATCCCAGGCAAATCGGATCTGATTTTGTTCGGCATCTTTCATCAGCAGCGTTCTTACTTCGTCGCGTTTGGATAAAAATGCCCGCTGAAAATTTTTAATTTTCTCTCTGCATTCCGCGGTGCCAACGGAATTTAAAAAGATATAAATCCTCGGGTCCTCCTGTGCGAGGTTTACCGGTGCTACATAAGGGATTGAAGCATCAACGTCTTCAGGAAAGAAATAGCGGTGATACAAAGTCGTCTGACCTCCCTTACTAACCCCGGTATTAATCCATTTCCCCTTGTATAGTTTTTTAAATAGCTGGACAATTTTGTGGTGATCATTAGCCGCCTGTTCGATATTTAAATACTGCCAGTCGATTTTTCCCGGAACCGACTTTCCGAAGTACCGGTGTTCAACAATAATCTGGTTGGCGTCTAACAGACGTGCAGGCTCCGACTTATAATTCCTGTTAGCCGAATATCCTTCTGTTACAATAACCATAGGTTTTGAAAAATCTGAATGAGATATGAAAAGTCTTTGAGTAAAAGTTTTGCCCGCGGGATTTTTATGATCGAGCGGCTGGGTTATAAGAATTTCGTATCCCTCTTTATAAGTTGTATCAACTCTAACAGCAGTAATTTCCGACAGCTCTTTTAATGATTTAAGGTGTTTGAGAAGTTCGGATTCTGTCTGTGAGTATGTGAGTGAGTGAATTACAAAAAGGAGAATGAATAGATTAAGAAAGCGTTTCATTTTGATCTCCATTGGAAATGATTTTATCAGTGAAAAAAAGAGACGGCCTAATCAGCCGTCTCTTTACACGAATCAATTTATTTCTCGCTCAGGAAAGGATATCGGTAATCTTTTGGAGGAATAAAGTTTTCTTTTATTGTACGAGCCGAGACCCATCTGATAAGGTTAAGATAACTGCCGGCTTTATCGTTGGTTCCGCTTGCTCTTGCACCACCAAACGGCTGCTGACCAACAACCGCGCCTGTCGGCTTGTCGTTGATATAGAAATTACCTGCTGAATGCGTAAGAGCTTTATCGGCTTTTTCAACTGCATATCTGTCCTGTGCAAAAATTGCACCGGTTAAGGAGAATGGGGATGTTTGATCGCAAAGCTGCAATGTCTCTTCATATTTATTATCGTCGTATACGTAAAGTGTTAAAACCGGTCCGAAGATTTCCTCTTCCATCGATTTGAATTTAGGATCTGTTGTTTCAATGATAGTCGGCTCAATGAAATATCCTTTCGAGCTGTCGTATCCTCCGCCGGCAATAATTTTTGCATCGTTCGATTTCTTTGCGTAATCGATGTAGGAGGTGATAGTTTCGAATGCGCCTTTATCTATAACAGCGTTAAAGAAATTAGTGAAGTCGCGCGGATCGCCCATCTTAATTGTTTTCATCTCGGCGAGAACATATTCTTTCAGTTTGGGCCAGATCGATTTAGGAATATATGCACGTGATGCCGCAGAACATTTCTGTCCCTGATACTCAAAAGCACCGCGGATAAGAGCAACACCCAGAGCTGTAATATCGGCACTTGAATGAGCGAAGATAAAATCCTTACCTCCTGTTTCCCCAACAATACGGGGGTACGATTTATACTTCGGTAGATTGTTTGCCGCTGTTCTCCACATCGATTGGAATGTAGGAGTTGAACCGGTAAAGTGAATTCCTCCGAAATACTCTGAATCCATTACCGGATTGCCAACCTTAGAACCTGAACCGGGGACAAAATTAATTACTCCGGCCGGGAGCCCTGCTGCTTCAAGTAATTTCATAATCCAGTATGCAGAGTAAACTGAACTTGAAGCCGGTTTCAATAGAGAAACATTTCCCATTATTGCTGGAGCTGTTGGCAGGTTGCCTGTTATCGAAGTAAAGTTGAACGGCGCAACTGCGAAAATGAATCCTTCGAGCGGACGGTATTCGGATCTGTTCCACATTCCGAAAGGAGAGTGGATCGGCTGCTGCTGATATATCTGCATTGCGTAATACGAGTTGAACCGGAAGAAGTCGGCAAGCTCTGCCGCCGAATCAATTTCCGCCTGGAATGGATTCTTGCTCTGACCCAGCATTGTAGAGGCATTTAGAATATATCTCCATTCTGTTAATGCAAGAAGATCAGCTGCTTTAAGAAATACTGATACTCGATCCTGCCAGTCCATTCTCGACCAGGCTTTATGAGCTTCCATTGCCGAGTCGATTGCCATTTTAACTTCTTTCTCTCCAACCTTATGATATTTGGCGAGCACATGTTTGTGGTCGTGAGGCATTACACAATTGTCGGTATCGCCGGTTCTGATTTCCTTTCCGCCGATAATAATCGGAATATCGATCTGCTGATTAGCCAATTCATCCAATTTTGATTTGAGCGCTGCCTTTTCGGGAGATCCCGGTGCATAATTTTTTACTGGTTCGTTCGGTGGTAATGGTACATTGAAGATTGCGTTTGCCATATCTGATCCTTTTTTCTGTTTGCAATAAATCGGTTTTTTAGGTAGGTAAAATTAGGAAAAATAACCGGTGCGAAACCAAAAAATCGAAGCCGGATTATTAAGAGGAAATTTATAAATCCGGCATTATTCGAGGTAATTCTGCACAATGTTAGGAAATTTTTAATTCGGGCTGTTTAACCTTTTTTGTGAAGTACCTCTTTGAGGGAATGAATAAAAAGGTCGATCATCTTTTCATTTGAATTATAACCCATTAATCCGATGCGCCATACCTTCCCTGCCAGTTCACCGAGCCCCGCCCCTATTTCGATATTGAATTTATTTAGAAGGTTGGTTCTAATAACGGCTTCATCAATACCATCAGGAATTTTTATTGTTAGAAGATTCGGGATTCTTTCATTATCAGGAACTAGGGGTTCAAGACCCAGCTCCTTTAATTTCAAAATCAGTTTTACACTGTTTTCTTTATGACGCCTCCACGAGTTTTCGATCCCTTCCTCTTTAAGAAGAAGAAGAGCTTCATGAAGACCGTAGAACTGATTGCTCGGTGCTGTATGGTGATATGCTCTTTTACCCGGCCCGTTCCAGTAAGCTAAGAGAAGATTCAGGTCGTTGAACCAGCTTTGGACCGGTATCTTTCTATTCGTAATCCGCTCCACGGCTTGAGGGCTGAAAGTAACCGGCGACATTCCGGCAACGCACGATAATCCTTTTTGAGAACATGAATACGCAGCGTCGATCTTCCATTTATCAATCTGAACTTCAACTGCTCCAAGCGAAGTTACGGTATCAGCAACAACAAGGGCTCCATACCTGTGTGCAATTTCTGAGAGTGTTTTTATATCCGATAAAGCGCCGGTTGATGTTTCGGCATGAACAAATGCAACAACCTTTGTATCAGGATTCAGTTTCAATGATTCCTCAAGTTTCTGAGGATCAATTGCGCGGCCCCAGGTTTCCTTAACTATCCGAACATGTCCGCCGATTTTTTCAACTATCTGTGTTATTCTGTTAGCGAAGTAACCGCCAACGCAGACAATAACTTTATCACCCGGTTCTATCAGGTTTACCAGGCATGCCTCCATGCCGAGCGATCCCGGACCGGATAATACAAACGTTTCTTCGTTTCCGGTTTGGAATGTATATCTTAACAATCCTTTTATATCATCCATCAAGCCGATGAACTGCGGATCGAGATGACCGAGCGCGGGTTTCGATAATGCTTTCAGGACTTTTGGATTGACGTTTGAAGGGCCGGGCCCCATTAAAATTCTGTTTAACGGTGTAAATGAATGTTCCATCAGTTATTCCTTATCAATAAAAATTTTTTAATTGAATACCGGACGCAATACCGCTGACTTAAAATTAACTACTACCGAAGCAGATTTTAATCCTTCCGAACGGGCTGTTAAAACTATTTCTCCGGCACTTTTTGTAGATTGTACAATAACCTGACATTTACCGTTGAATAAACTCCTTTTATATTTCCCGTTGAGGAATTTATCCGCTTCGTGACTGCTCGGATTCCCGTTTCCAACACCAATAATTTTCCCGTTACCTGTTATTTCGAAAATAAGCGATTCATTAGCTGTAGGTACTTCGTTGCCGTCCTTATCAACCGCTGATATATTAATTACAGAAATGTCCTCTCCGTCCGCATTAATTGTTTTTCTATCGGGAGTCAATAAGACTGTATATGTTTCACCCGTAGTAATTATTTTTTTTGTGATCGTTTTACCGTTTTTAATACCAATTGCTTCGAGAGTTCCGGGTTCATAAGTAACATTCCATTCGAGATGCGAATTCTTCGGGACATCTTTTTTGCCGAGACTTCTGCCGTTGAGTAAAAGTTCAACGCTTTCGCAGTTGGAATAGCACCATACATTAATGGTTTCTCCGGTTCTGCCGTTCCAGTTCCAGTGGGGAAAAATGTGAAGGACATCTTTATCGCTCCACCAGGATTGATAATAGTAATAAACATTCTTAGGGAATCCGCAGACATCCATTATTCCGAAATGTGAATTGATGCAGGGCCACTTATAAGGAGTAGGTTCACCACGGTAATCGAAACCTGTCCATACGAATCCGCCGGCCAGCCATTCTCTTTCGTCGTAAAATTTCCAGAAGACCTCCGCGGTTGATCCCCATGGCGGGGCATTGGTATCATAATCCGCCATAAATCCTTCTTCGGGAATATTCGAGTAGACGCCGCGAGTACAAAGGGTGCTTGCCTCTTCTGTTCCCCAGAGAATCTGTTCGGGATGTTCGCTTCTGTAGTTATCGATATTGCAGTTGTTCATATAATTAAAACCGCGCAGATCGATAACGCTGTTAACACCTTCATACTTCGGAGTATTTGCTGCATAAGTGGAGAGTCTCGAAGGATCAAGTCTCTGCTGTGTCTGCATCAGTGAAAGCGCAATATTTTTTCCGATCTCGGTTGTCTGAACAACCCATTCCTCGTTTCCCAAACACCATGCGATTATCGACGGATGATTACGGTCTCGAAGGATTAATGTTTCGAACTGCTGCATGAATTCCGGACTGCTTCCCATCAACCTGTTCTCGTCGAGAACAAGCATCCCGAGTTTATCGCATGCCTCAAGTAATTCGTTTGTCGGCGGATTATGACTTGCGCGGTAGGCGTTGCATCCCATCTCTTTTAACAGCTCAACCCGGTAATACTGTAGTCTGTCGGGCAGTGCCGAACCTACTCCTGCGTGATCCTGATGGCAGCAAACACCTTTTATTTTCACATGCTTACCGTTAAGAAAAAATCCTTTGTCTTTATCGAAAGAAATGGTCCGTATTCCGAAATTTGTTTCGATTCTGTCGATTACTTTCCCGTTCTTTTCAATAATTGAAATCAGTTTATAAAGTGAGGGCGTTTCAATTGACCAGAGGGAGGGATTTTTCAGGCTAATGCTTTCTTTGATCTTATTCTGATCGAAGAGATTTAAATCAACACGTGTTGAATTTTTTCCGACAATATTATTCTTATCATCCATTATCAGTGAATGAAGGGTGAATTTCTGACCGGTTGAAAATTGATTTTTCAAATCTGTTTCAATAATTATGTCGGCGTTCCCTTTCTTTACTTCGGTTCTTACATATGTTCCGTAAAGGGGAATGTGGAGAGGATTGGTTTTTATCATCCACACGTGTCGGTAGATTCCGGCACCTTCATAGAACCATCCTTCATAAAAAGTTGCATCCACTCTTACGACCAGTGCATTCGTTCTATCGTAATTAATATAATCAGTAATATCGTAGCTGAACTCGCTGTAGCCGCTTAAATTTCTGCCGAGCAGATGGCCGTTGAACCAGACGTGAGAATCGCGGAAAACTCCGTCGAATTTAATCGTAAATCGTTTTCCTTTTTCACCTGAGGGAATTGTGAATGTTTTTCTGTACCAGCCGATGCTTGTCTCAGGAAATTTTTTCCCGATCGGTTTGTAACCGTGCGAAACCACCTGATCGTCGTGAACCCTGTTCTCGAAATTCAGCTCCACAGCCCAGTCATGAGGCAGATCAAGTTTGCGCCAGGAAGTATCCACAAAATCAGTTCTCAGGACACTGTTGCCGGCACCCGATTTGGCAAACGGTTCTTCCAATCCGTAGTTAAAGTCTTTCTGATAATCTTCGGAATTTCCGAAATGAAATCTCCAATTAAAATCCATCAGTAGTTTTTCTCTTTCAACCGGGGCGTTAATCAGATGTGACTGAGCAAATGAGAATGAAAAAGAAATTAGGAAAAAGAAGAACGCAGCTTTGAATCCTTTCATGTTTTCACCGATTTATTTTATTTTTATTACAAATCAGATCAATCCGGCTGCAGTAAGAATCTGTCTTATATCCTCCTTTCCGGTATCATTCAACGGTGAAAGAGGGGATCTCGGTTCTCCGCCGTAATAACCGGTTAAATCCATAGCGTATTTTAAGCCGGGCACACCGTATTTCGCTGTAACAGCTTTGTTAACTGGAATCATTCTGTTCTGCAAATCGAGCGCTTCCTTTAAATCACCTTTTTCCGTAAGCTCATGAATTCTGATACATTCCTCCGGAGCTATGTTGGCAAGGGCAAGTATTCCGCCAACCGCACCTGCGGTAAAACCGGAATAGAGCATTGAGGCGGTACCTACAAGCAGGGCAAAGTCTTTATGAGATTGTGAGACGAATTCATTATTCTGCCTTACGTTTTCAGAACTGTTCTTTATCCCAAAAATATTCGGATGTGCCGATAATTTCGCTACCGTCTCAGCCTCTATGTCTACACCCGTAAACTTTGTAACATTGTAAATAATCACCGGTATTTTTACGGAGTCGGCAACTGACATAAAATATTTAATGAAGGCATTATGTTTCATCTCGGGTTTATAGAAAGAGGGGGTTAATATAAGTGCGTAGTCTGCACCTCTATCGGCAGATTCGTTCGACAGCGAAATAGTTTCTTTAATTGAGTCGCTTCCGGTTCCGGCAATTATCAGTTTATCGGGTGAAGCAAATTTTTTTGTGGTTTCAACTAGTATAAGTTTTTCCTCGCGTGTGAGAAAAACCGATTCACCGTTGGAACCCATAACCACATAACCGCTTAATCCGGTTTTATTCCACTTATTAATATTGAGTTGGAGTTTATCGGCGGCAAGTTCCCCGTTTACAAACGGAGTGGTTATAGGGGGCATAATTCCTTTTAGTTTTTTCATTTGACCTTCAGATCTCTAAAAAATATTTTTTAATACAAACCAGATGTTTGCCGGACGCTCCGCCAGGCGTCTCATATACCACGGAAACCACGATTCGCCGTAGGCAATCAAAACACGGAATTTGTATCCTTCCTCAGCAAGTTTCTTCTGTAGATTTGTTTTAATACCATAGAGCATTTGGAATTCGTATTTGCTTTTATCTATTCCAATCAGACCGGCTTCATCATTAATTCTTCTTATCAGTTTTTCATCATGTGTGGCGAATACGGGGCGTACTTTTTTATTCCCGGTTTCAGTCATCAATCTACTTGCGCATACAAAGAAGTTTTCGTCAACGTTGGATTTTTTCTTAAACACTATTTCTGTCGGTTCCTTATAAGCACCTTTTACTATTCTTATTTCCGGATCGATGCCCAGCAGCCATTGAATATCGTTCCCGGTTCTGTACAAATATGCCTGAATGCAGATGCCAATGTTGCCGAATTCTTTCTTACACTTATTATAAAAATCGATTGTGCGCTGAGTGTAAAGACTGCTCTCCATATCGATAAATACCGAGTTGCCGAGTTTTTCCCCGGCCTTCTTGACAATAGCGATGAAGTTGCTGTAGGTCTCCTCTTCGGAAAGATCGAATCCGAGCTGCGTGAGTTTAACTGATATTTCAATGTCGAGCTTGCGCTCCGCAATTTTATCGATCAAATGAAGGTAATGATCACGAACAGTCTCTGCCTCTGAAAGCCGGGTAATATTTTCACCAAGCTTTGTAAAGACAGAAGGAATGCCGAGTTTTGAAAATTCCGAAGCGGCATCGAGGGCAGCATCTTCTGTTTCACCCGGCATAAATTTTTTAACGGCTTTACGGACAAATCCCAGTTTAGGGATCCGCTCTTTCATAAATTTATTTTCCGACATCCAGAGTAGGATGCTTCTGGAAATACTCATTCAAAGATCCTCTGTTATTAAAGTTTCGGCAATCCCTCCACGCGGTAGGGAATTCACTTCGTAATGAATACAGCGCTTACACTTTTTCCGAAGCTACTTCTTCAACTTCATCAACAGTTTTCGGAATAGGCCTTCCAAGAACGCGGCATCCGGTCTTTGTAACAACAATATCATCTTCAATTCTTACACCGCTGAATTTTCGATACTGATTTACTTTAGCGTAATTTATAAACTCGGTAAATTTCTTTTCGCCTTCCCACTTGTCGATCAACTCAGGTATAAAATAGATCCCTGGTTCAACTGTTAATACGATTCCAGGTACGAGGGGACGCGCATAACGGAGAGATTTTAAACCGAATTGTGTGCTTCTTTTAGTCTTCTCATCGTAACCGAAATTATTTTCGCCGTAATTTTCCATATCATGAACATCTAGACCCATTAAATGACCGAGGCCATGAGGGAAGAAAAGAGCGTGTGCGCCTGCTTCAACAGCATCTTTTGTATTTCCTTTCATTATACCGAGTGCTTTTAACCCCTCGGTTATTACTTCCGCTGATTTAAGATGTATTGATTTATAATTCTGCTTCGGTTTAATGCTTTCAATAGCAGTCATATTTGCTGCAAGAACAATCTCATAGATAAATTTCTGAACGGGAGTGAATTTACCGTTAACAGGAAAAGTCCTGGTTATATCGCTTGTATAATGAGAAGCGGCTTCTGCACCGGAATCGTTTACTACAAGATCACCATCTTTCAATTTGTTGCCGTAATAATGATTGTGAAGAGTCTGAACATTCCTTGAAAAGATCGGCGGGAATGCAAGTCCGCTTCCGAGAGATAAGGCAAGGCCTTCTATAAAACCGGCAACTTCTTTTTCATACATACCCGGTTTTGTAAAACGCATTGCAGCCGTATGCATCTCGTATGCAATGCCGATAGCTTTTTCTATTTCAGCTATTTCCTCGGCGGATTTAACGAGTCGCTGTTCTGCTATTGCTTTAATAAGAACCATCGAGGTGTAATCATTTACTCTTCCGGGCGCAATACCGAGCAGTTTGTGAATGGTAAAGATATTGTCGTACCTGTATTGAGGAACAAAATGAATTTTCCTTCCCCGCCTTACAGCATCGGCGCAGATTGCTGCAAGTTCGCTCAGCGGTTTTGTTATCTTAACACCGCATTTAGCCGCTTCCTCTTTAATTGTTGGCTGAGGGCCCATCCAGACTATATGATCGATCGTAAAATCGTCGCCGAAGACAATTTCTTTATTCTCATCCACATCGATAATCGCCGAAAGCTGCGCGCGGTCCAGTCCGAAATAATAAAGAAATGTACTGTCCTGCCTGAAGTGATAAGTGTTGTCGGTGTAGTTCATCGGGGCTTCGTTATTGCCGAGAAAAAGGATAATTCCGTTCCTGACTTTCTTCTTTAATTCCGCTCTTCTCTGAATATAAGTTTTTGATTTGAACATTTTCTACCTCTGTTTTTTTTAACTCAAATTCTGATTTTTCTTCCAACAGAACAGATCTGTTTAATTTATAACAAGCATACTGATCCGGGAATTATATTTTATGGTTTCTTTCTCGTGTTTAAATGACAGTCAAATCCCGGAAGTAAAATAAAGTATTTAGTCCTAAAATTAAATCGACTTTCCCCAATTTTAATTTCTTTTTTAGGGTGTGAATAGATTAATTTATCGGAGAAGATTTTTGAAAACAATGACTGATAAAAAGAAATCGATCCTCTATGCCTCGGGTGCAATTTTATTCTGGTCTACAGTTGCAACCGCATTCAAATTGATACTTGAGGGCATGAGCAATTCCCAGCTATTATTCTACTCATCCCTGACGAGTGTTCTGGTCCTCTTTCCGCTGGCGTATAAAAATTCCCCGGAGGAATTGAAGCAGTTCTTTAGCAAGCATCATCTTAAAAATAATACGGTGCTCGGTTTAATTAATCCTTTTGTTTATTACCTGATTCTGTTCGAAGCATATTCGGTTCTGCCGGCACAGGAAGCACAGCCGATAAACCTTACCTGGCCTTTAATCATTTCGATCTTCTCGGCTCTTTTTCTTAAACAGAAACTCTCCGTAAGAACAGTAATTGGACTTTTAATTTCCTTTGCGGGGGTTGTAGTAATTGCAACACGGGGGAATTTACTGAATCTCCATTTTCATAATTTATACGGAGTACTTCTTGCGCTTAGCAGCTCATTTATCTGGGCTTCCTTCTGGATTCTTAATCTGCTCGATAAAAGGGAGGAGTCGGTAAAACTTTTCGGATCGTTCTTTTTCGGAACGGTTTATACCGGTATTTACATTTTATTATTCGGCTCGTTCGGTCCGGTTAAAACAGGATATATTCTGGGATCGGTTTATATCGGTTTGTTCGAAATGGGAATCACTTTTTTCCTTTGGCTTAAAGCGCTTTCGCTCAGCGATAACAAAGCTAAAACCTCCACTATGGTTTATCTTTTCCCTGTAATCTCTCTCTTTTTTATTGCTCTAGTTCTTAAAGAGAAACTGTTTATCTCTTCGATAATTGGGCTGGTAATGATAGTCGGCGGGATTCTATTTCAACAGCTGAAAAAAGAAAGCGGTTAACCGAGAACGAAAGTCTGGCCAATTTCATCGATCCCGATTTCTATCGGGAGATTTTCTGCGGCGCGTTTCATCCATTCGATCGGTTCGTTAAACGGCTCCGATCCCTGCTTGAAAGTCTTAGTGTGGATCGGAATAAAGTATTTTGCATCAATATCATTTGCCATTTTCAGAGCTTCCTCCGGGTTGCAGTGGCTTCTCCGCCATGGATTGTAAGCACCTATCGGCATAATTGCGATATCGATTTTTTCATCCTTAACGATATTGAATTTATCTGACATTGCCGTGTCGCCGCCGAAGAGAATTTTCGATCCGCCGTAATCTATTACATAGGCATTGAAACTTCTTCCGTCCTTCATATAACCGCGAGAACGGTCCTTCTCCCACGGAAATCGCCATCCGAAATGTTTTACTTCCAAAGCTCTGAATCGAATCTCCTGAAGTTTTAGTTCATCATTCCAGTCCATTACGGAGATAGATTTCCACGGCAGATCTTCAATTACATCTTTGGTGAGGTAAGCAGTAACAACATCTATCTGATCAGGATATTTATTTGCGAAATGTTTTAATGTGGGATAATCCATATGATCCATGTGCGCATGCGATAGGAGAATGATATCCGGCTTGGGGAACTCATCAATTTCTAACGCCGGCGGAGTCATTCGCCTTGGACCGATTGTGTTGCCAAGAAAATATAAACCCACATTATCGTACAATACCGGATCGGTTAAAATCCATTTACCATGAATGTTTATAAGGACGGTAGCATGCCCGATCCAGGAAAGTGTAACCGTATCGTTTTCCCAGGTGTGCGGCTCCGGTTTGTAGTTTAATTTTATTCGTGGTTTCGCTTTGGTATCTGTTTGAAAAAACAGGGGAGCGAGCAATGTTCCGGTTGTTGCTATGGATATATTTTTAAGAAATTTTCTTCGCTTCATAATTACTGTTAACAATTGAAGACAGAAAAAAGTTTACTAAAAGGAACAAACAATTCCAACATTCCTACTTATAAATCCTTGGTACGCGGGTATTGATGTTTGTTAAAATTTCGTAGGGGATTGTTCCTGCCCAGTCGGCAAGTTCCTCACAGGTAATGGAATTCGATCCGTCGCTTCCAATTAGTATAACCTCGTCGCCATTGAAAGCACTGTCGTTTGCAATGTTAACCACTATCTGATCCATTGTAATTGATCCAATAACCGGATAGCGTTTTCCGCGGACAAGTACTTCAGCTTTGCGGGACATGCTGCGGAAATATCCGTCGCCATATCCAACAGGAACTGTAACTGCTCTTATCAGTCTATCCGGTGTGTAGGTAGAGTTGTAGCTTACCGGATGGCCCGGTTTAATAGCTTTGAAGTATACAACGTGGGATTTCCAGGATAATGTAGGTTTTACGGTAATCGTTCTTTTCACATCGCTAGAAGGGTAAACACCGTAGAGTAATATTCCCGGCCGCACCAGATCAAGATTTGCTTCCGGCATCTGAAGAATTCCGCCCGAGTTAGAGATGTGCCTTAGCGAAATTTCAATTGAATTTTTTTTATAGAAATTAAGAACTTCCAGGAATCGCTCAAGCTGAAGTCTGGCATATGATAGATCGGAAGATTCGGAACTTGCAAAGTGAGAATAGATTCCTTCAACAAAAACATTCCTGCATTTAACGGAAGCTTCCAGAAATTTTTCAGCGTTATAATAATGTACGCCAATTCTTTCCATCCCGGTATCAATTTTTAGATGAACCCTTGCTTTCACTTTTAATTGCTCTGCTGCCTGATCAATCTGATTCAACTTTTCGATTGATGAAGCGGTCATAGTTAAATCATATTTTAAGAAAACCGGGATCTGGTTGCCTAGCATACCGCCCATTACGAGAACAGGAAGCTCAATACCCGACTGCCGGAGAAGAATTCCTTCCTCAAGAACTGCAACTCCGAGGTAATCCGCATTGAGTTCCTGCATCAGCTGCGCCACACGGACAAGTCCGTTTCCGTAAGCATTGGCTTTCAGTACCGCCATCACTTTAGATGGGGATGTGTGTTTTTTTATCAACCGGAAATTTTCGGTAAGCTGAACTAAATCGACCTCTACACGTGTCGGCCGGACAATTTCATCCATGCTTATTACAGGGTGGTTAACTGCGGAGTTCAATTTAATTCACAATCACTTTATTAGAGAGTTCGTTCCTGTCGTCGGATTTAATTGGGAAATGATCCGCCAGAATTTTTCCCACGCGTTCGATGCCGTGAATAATACCGCCTGCAAACTTTCCGTTTCGGAAACGTTCCTGGATTTCATCTCTGATCATGTCCCATGTATCGACTGTGACTTTACTGTTAATACCTTCATCCGCAAGAATGTAGAATTGTCTTTCGCCTAAAAGAAGAAATAAAAGTATTCCGGTCTTATCCCGCGTATTATTCATTCCAAGCCGCTTGAATTCCTTCTCGGCGAGCTGACGAATCTCTTTTTTAAATTCGAGCATTGACCGTTTTTCCCTTATAGAAATTCGGATCTCGCCTGATGTGGTAAGTTCCGATTTTTTAATCTGACCGGAAATCCTGAGGAAATCGTCATCGCTGAAAAAATTATAGATTAATCTGTTTTTCATATTCAACCCTACGCAAAGATAAGTTTTGGTCTAATTAAATGAAATAAAGAGAAGTTCTAAATTTCCTATATTTACAAAGTCATTCTAACAATTTATGGTGAAAAAGAAATGTATAAGGTAGTATTATTAAGACATGGCGAAAGCGAATGGAACAAATTAAATCTTTTTACCGGATGGACCGATGTCGACTTATCCGAAAAGGGACTTAACGAAGCTCACCAGGCAGGTAAAACTCTTAAATCGGAAGGATTCAGGTTTGACGTCGCATTTACTTCTGTGTTGAAAAGAGCGATACGGACACTCGATATTACACTCGATGAGATGGATTTGATGTGGATCCCGGTTATAAAGAACTGGCGGCTTAACGAAAGACATTACGGCGCTCTCCAGGGATTGAATAAAGCCGAGACCGCAGAAAAATACGGTAACGAAAAAGTCAAAATCTGGCGCAGAAGTTACGACGTTCCCCCGCCGGCTCTGGAAATTGAGGATGAAAGATATCCCGGTAAAGATCCGCGTTACTCTGAACTGGATAAGAACGATATTCCGCTCACGGAAAGTCTTAAACTAACCGTTGACCGGTTTCTTCCTTACTGGCATCAGAGTATTGCTCCGGTAATTAAAAGCGGTAAGAAGGTTATTATTGCCGCTCACGGAAACAGTCTCCGCGCCCTTGTTAAGTATCTGGATAATATTCCCGAATCTGAAATTGTTGAACTGAATATTCCAACGGGAATTCCGCTGGTATATGAACTCGACACGAACCTGAAACCGGTAAAACATTATTATCTCGGTGATCAGGAGGCGATTAACGCAGCTATTAATGCTGTGGCTAAACAGGCGGAAAAGAAGTAGACGTTTTAATTATTGTCTCAATTTCTATAGTGATTTTGCACCGGAGAACCTTATTAAACGGCTAAGTCACTTAAGTATTCTAATTAGTTCCGACAATAAAATTTTGGCAGGATTTTAAGTCTTGCATCAAAACAGGATAAAAATTAATATTGCACACAGGAAAGGAGAAATATATAGTTATTTCTACAATAACTAATTTACTAAGGAAATTTTTTATGAAAAGGTTAATCCTTCTTTTCTCCTTTTTCTTTTTAGCCCTCTCAATCGTTCAATCCCAGACAGTTATCGGAAAGTACGCAGGTGAATTTTTAGCAATCGGAGTCGGAGGCCGTGCCCTTGCTATGGGATCGGCGCATACTGCGGTTGTAGGTGATGTTACAGCGGGATACTGGAATCCGGCAGGATTAGCACGCATTAATTACCCGCAATTCTCCTTAATGCACGAAGAGCATTTCGGTAGCCTGGTTAATTATAATTACGGTGCTGTAGCAATTCCTTACGGCAAGGATATGAGTTTTGGCGTAAGTCTGATCCGTTTAAGCATAGACGGAATTCCCGATACCCGAAATGCCCTTTACGATGCAAACGGCGACGGGATTCTCGATATCCATACAGACCGTCTCGACTATTCGAAGATAACCGAATTCAGCAATACGGACTGGGCTCTTTATCTTTCGTTTGCAAAGCGACATTCGGAGAAATTCTACTGGGGTGCTAACGTTAAAATAATCAGGCGCGATCTCGCAGAGTATGGAGCTACAGGAATCGGCTTTGATGTAGGCGCTCTTTATATGCCGTTTGATAATCTCTACCTGGGTGCGAATATTCAGGACGTTACAACAACTCTTGTTGCGTGGAGTACAGGCAGAAATGAATTGATAACCCCCACCGCAAAGATTGGTGCCGCATACAGTTTCGAATTTTTAGGAGGACGGATTTTACCCGCGCTCGATCTCGACTTGAGATTTGAGAACAGGAAATATGCTTCGATGTTTAACGTGGGGCCGGTAAGTTTCGATCTTCACACCGGATTCGAGTACAATTATAAAAATATATTCGCGGTACGTGCCGGTTATAACGATGTAAAACAATTTACTCTGGGTGCCGGAATTTATTTACCCAAGCTTCAGATCGATTATTCGTTCGCACGCTTCAGTCAGTCGGAATCTGACCGGCTTCCGGATTCGCACCGTATATCACTAATACTTACACTTGAAGAACCTAACTTTTTAAGAGGCGGAGAATAACCCGTTCCAATTTTTTTATGAAAATAGTATTTGCTCTGGTTTTGATTCCTCTCATATTCTATTCATGTTCAACCGCAGTCAAATCATTATATGAGTTTGACTACACTTTAACTTCCCGAAAAGCATATTCAAAAAACACAAACATTTCAGTCAGTATTCCGGATGGCTGGTTTACTGCTGAGGATAATGAATGCAAATGTATCGATCTCTGGTTGATAAAAAATGATTTATCCCAGTCGCTAAATTTTACAGTTATTAATCCGGATGAAAAAACAGTAAATGAAATCCGCGAAAATGGATTAAGCAAGCTGTCGGAATACAACAGGATTTTTGTAAGGGCTAGACTTGGAAATTCATTTAAAGGTTTTTTAAATGAAGAGAGTTTTGAACTGGACAAAAAACAATTTCATGCATATCAATATTCGGATGATTCGGGTAGAATTGTCAGGGTTGTGTTATTCGGTCATAATAACAGATTTTACGAATTAACCGCAATATCTAAAGACCCCGGCAATTATGAACAACTCTGGGTAATTCAAAATACTGTGCTTACCTCTTTGAATTAATTTATCTTCAGGCAACATTTCGTCAACTAAAGCATCTTTTATATAAAGCGGAAATAATGTTTTGAGTAATCCCCTCGAAAATATTATTGATTTCACGCTTATTTATAACCGTTACAAGCGTCAACTCTTCAACTTCTCGCTTAAAATGGTTAACGATAGGTTTACATGCGAAGATATTATTCAAAACGTGTTCATTAAATTATTTGAGAATCTGAAGTCGATAAGAAATCCAGACCGCATCCAGTACTGGCTTTTCAGTACTGCGAGAAACGAGATTTATACTTTCTACCGAAGGAAAAAAGTCCATCTCGATCAGTTCGGAGCCGAGGATAGTACTGAGATAGATATCGAATCAGGCGACAATGTGGATTATGAATATGAACAGAAAGAGCTTTCGGAAATTGTTATGAACGAATTGAATAAAATTGCGATTGAACAAAAGGAGATTTTTCTGCTGAAGGAATACGGCGGTCTGAGCTACAAAGAAATTGCCGAGGTTATGAAAATAGATGAAGACCTTGTGAAAAGCCGGCTCTTCAAAACAAGACAGAAATTAATAAAGAGATTATCCAGAATCGTAACGAGGTAAAAATGCTGCACGATGAAATAAAAATGATGGTCGGTCACTACTTCGATGGTGAACTAAATAAAAATAAAGAAGCGCTGCTCTTCTCCGAACTCTCGGGAAATGAAGAATGCAGAGAATACTTTAAGGAAATGAATAGACTGAAGAGTGTTGTACAGAATAGTGTTGAAGAATTCCCTATCGGGCTCGAAAGCAGAATCTATTCTTATATTAAGAACCGCAGGGAAGGTACTCTGTGGTATAAAAGATTCTTTCCGGTTCTTTCGTATTCTCTGGCTGTTATACTCTTGATTGCGTCTCTCGTCATGTTAAACGAATTGCGGAATTACAGGAATGATCTACAGCATACTTCTCAAAAAATTATTGAACAACAGAAAACAATTAATTTACTCATTAACAGTCTTCCGAATGTAGAAGTTGAGTCCGAGATTCAGAACGCAGTTATAGTCAAAGCAAACCTGTGAGGTGTAATATGAAAAAATGTTTCTTGTTAATCTTCGTAATTATAATCACCGTCAGCTGTGAAAAACAGAGAATAGAAGTGCTTAATGAAAATGAAGTAGAGTACTTTAATATAGCGGAATTAGACTCGGGCTTTTCAAACGATAAACTTTTGAGTCACATAAAACTTGATAGTTATGCTGATGAATTGAAGTCCGAAAATAAAAATTCATCGGTCAGATTCTATTTCCACTATGAGATTTTTATTGACGAAAATGGTAATACAGAGAAAATCCGCCCAATAAATAAGATTCCCGCCGATGTAATACTTGGTCCTGATTCTGTTGAATTCAAGTTAAATACAGCAAAGATGACAGAAGAATATGCAAAGATCCTGGAAAACGAAAAGTTTCCGGTTGGTTATAAAAATGGTAAACCCGTTAAGTATAGTTTTATTAGTAAATGGGGAATCGTTTCTGTTGGCGAAGAGGATGAATCAAAACAACAGATCGTTCCAAGTGATTTCTTTATTGCGGTTGATGAATCTCCGGGTCCGGTTGGCGGAATGGCGGCAATTCAGAAAAAAATTACTTACCCGGAAATTGCCAAAAGAGCCGGTATACAGGGCAAAGTCTTTGTTAAAGCGTATGTTGATGAAAACGGGAATGTTGTTAAAGCGGAAATACTTAAAAAAGCTCATCCTGCTCTTGATTCTGCGGCTGTTGACGCAGTAATGAAAACCAAATTCAATCCAGGAAGACAAAAAGGCAAACCTGTTAAAACACAGATTTCTATACCAATAGTTTTTGCACTTAAATGAACCACTAACAAATGGGGGAGTTATGAAAACTCTAAAAAACATCTTCATAATCGTATTTGCTCTTATTATGATATCAGGGAATATTATTTCAGCTCAGGATAAGAAAGAGCTCGATAAAATGCCGACACCCTTAGGTGGTATGCAGGCAATAGTCAAGAATGTTGTTTATCCAGAAGACGCTAAAAAGGATAAGATTGAAGGGAAAGTATTTGTCCGGGCTCAAATCAATGAGCAGGGAGATGTAACAGATGTAAAAATAGAAAAAGGGGATAATAAACTTCTGATAGATGCCGCCGTTAAAGCGGTTAAAGCTACCAAATTTATACCGGGCGAGCTTAAAGGAAAAAAAGTGAAGGCGGAAGTAGTTGTTCCGATTGTGTTCAAACTCAGTTAATTTTTTTTGTTTTATCGGGGGGAATTAAAAAAGGGCGGTATAACCGCCCTTTGTTTTTATAAGCTTATAATGTCGCTGTAAATTATAAATGCCATTAAAGCAAGTAGTAATACAAAGCCGGCGTTCTGAATCGCGATCTTGACTTTGAGAGGTAATTCCCTTCTGAAAATTCCTTCAATGAGAATAATTATAAAATGTCCGCCGTCCAGAGCAGGGAAAGGGAGAATATTAATTATTGCCAGAGAAAGACTTAGCATTGCAAGGAAAAACAGAAACGAACTTATTCCCGTATCCGCAGAGCGTGCCGCGTATTGAGCAATTTTTACGGGTCCGCCGAATGCCTGGTTGAAGGCAATTTTCCCCGTAATAACGTTTTTAAGCATTCCGAATGTTAGAATTGTATACTGACCTATATTATCGATGCTGTGGGTAAGAGCCCCGAAGAATCCGTATGTCTTGAATTCAAATTCGCCTGTGTACGCATCAGTAACAGCAATTCCTATTTTGCCCTCAATACCGGGATTGATCATTACTTTTAATGTATCCTCGCCGCGTAAAAAGATGATCTCAATATTCTTTTCTTTATTCGATGAAATTAATTGAACAACCTGTTCACGATCCTTTAGTTCGCTGCCGTCAATAGAGATGAAAATATCTCCTGGTTTTATGCCCGCATCTTCAGCCGGGGAATCACTCATTACATCCTGTATGAATGGTTGAGTGGGATATGGGAAAAGGAAAAATCCGTTTTGAGAACCCTCGGTAATTAAATTCCTTGAGACATCAAATTTCTGCTCAATTCCATCTCGTTCAACCTGGACTGTAACATTAGCCTTACTGCTTACAAGAAGGTTGTCGATTATTTCATCCCAGTCTTTTGTCGGAATACCGTCGATGGAAATAATTTTATCATAGGATTTGAAACCGGCTTTGGAAGCGAAACTATTTTCTTCAATTTTACTGATAGTTGTGGATTTAAAAACCTGTTTTCCCTGGAAAAAATTAATTCCCCAGAAAATTGAAACTGTAAGAAGCAGATTCATCAAGACACCGGCCGTAATAACGAAAAGCTTTTGGTAAGTCGGTTTTGAACGGAATTCCCACGGTTGAGGTTCGGATTCCATAAACTTGGTATCCATGCTTTCATCAACCATACCTGCAACTTTTACATATCCTCCTAACGGGAAGATGCATAACCGGTAATCTGTATTCCCTTTTCCATCCCAATCTTTTGGAAGATCTCCCCATGAGAAACCGTCAATCTTGTTATATCCACAAATCCTTTTTCCGAATCCTATTGCAAATGCATCAACACGGATCTTACACATTTTTGCCGCAGCAAAATGTCCGAACTCATGAACGAATACCAGAATACCTACAGTAATGATAAAATATATTATATAATCCATTTATTTCCTGTTAATTATATTTTTTATTAAGATAATTTCTTGTAAGCGAATCACACTCTTTTATTACTTCCAAATCTGATTCCTTACTTTTAGAAATATTATTTAGAGCATCCTTAACCATTTCCGGTATTTGCAGAAATTTAATTTTACCGGAAAGGAATTTTTCTACCGCAACTTCATTAGCAGCGTTAAGAATACATGGTGCGGTCCCGCCCTCTTCAATTACATCATAAGCCAGTTTCAGGCATTCAAATTTATTAAAATTAGGGTCAAAAAACGTCAACTCGCTTATTTTTTTAAAATCTGTGGAAACACCACCGTATACTAAACGGGAAGGATATGATAAAGCATATAGAATAGGAAGTTTCATATCGGGAGTACTTAATTGCGCTTTTATTGAACCGTCCGTGAATTCAACCATGGAATGGATTACCGATTGAGGATGAACTAATACTTCAATCCGGTCTTTCGGGAGATTGAAAAGCCAGAAAGCTTCAATCACTTCCAGACCTTTATTCATCATAGTTGCAGAATCAATTGTAATCTTGCTTCCCATTTTCCAGTTGGGATGCTTCAATGCATCTTCCACGGTTACATTTTCTAGATACTGTTTGCTTTTGTGTAGAAACGGTCCGCCGGAAGCAGTAAGAATTAACTTTTTAATTGAAGATTCATCTTCTCCGGTCAGGCATTGAAAAATTGCACTGTGTTCGGAATCCACGGGTATTAACTCGGAACTGTACTGGCGGCAAAGCTCAATGATAAGTTTTCCGGAAACCACAAGAGTTTCTTTGTTTGCAAGGGCAATTCTTTTTCCAAGTTTAATTGCTTCAATAGTTGGTCCTAATCCGGAAAATCCGACCATAGCTGAAACGATTACGTCATAATCTCCGCGTCGGGTGATCTCTAAAATCCCTTCGTCACCCGAGAGAATTTCACAGTGGTTGTTAATCAGGTTCTTAAGGGATTTTGCTTTTTCGATATCTGCTACAACAACGCTTTTGGGATTAAATTCCTTTATCTGAGCGGCAAGCGTTTCAATATTCTGATTGACGGTTAATCCGGTTATCCGGTACTCGTCAGGGAATTTACGGACTAACTCGAGAGTGTTTGAGCCGATTGAACCTGTTGAACCAAGTAGAAGTAACCTTTTCATTAAAATTCATTTCCCGAAATGGCAGTTATGCCATAAATCTTCTTGTTATCGCGAACAGGAAGTTCAATAAAACTATTATATTAACTGCTGTATTAAGGCGGTAAATTTTTTTCAAATATTTATATGACTCTTCAGTTAACGGTTCTTTATCCTCCAGCCCAGCACTTATATCCGATCGCAATCTTTTTGCCGTCGGTATTATGAAAAGAAAAATAATCAAAAGAAGAATTACCATCAGAATTTGTTTGGTTGAAAGCCAGTGATTTGCAGTCATCTGAAAAAATCCGAAACCCGGGTTCAGTATTACCATTGTAATACCGGTAATCAGAATCCCTGTAGCACCGATTATCCCTAGAAGATTTGAAAATTTCAGGTAGAGATTTACAAGAATCTTTTCTGAAGGGGTTCCTTTTCTAAGGTTTATATTCTTTTTAATCACCGGCTCGATTAAAAAGTTTATTAGCCAGCCGCCGGCAAATATTATGTGTATTGTTATAAGAATCGGATAATATTCCATTCCCGGTTTCTCCTCTTATTTAATGTTATAAATATACTAAAAACAGAGTCAGATTTTAGTATTGGACATTATATCGAATTATTACTAAGTTAAACCGGTTTAAGGTAAATCAAGTTCACTTATAAAAATGGGTTTTATATGAAACGAAAAATAATAATGCCGTTTTTTATTATAGCCGCACTTGCCACATCTATACTCGTTTCACAAAGTTTTAGAGTCAGCCAGATTCCAAATGGGGGAATAAACTCTTGTTCAAATTGCCATTTCAATCCAAATGGTGGCGGACCGCGAAATAGTTTCGGTCAAACCGTTGAAAGCGGTTTTCTAAATTCTCAGGGGAATGTTGTATGGGGGCCATCGCTGGCTAATATCGACTCTGATGGTGATGGTTTCTCAAACGGAGTGGAACTTCAGAATCCTTCCGGGAATTGGACCGGGGGACCAATCGGGGATCAGGGAAAAGTGACAAATCCAGGAGATCCGCTCAGTAAACCGAACCCTACATCTGTAACTGAACTAACAATCCCAAATCAATATAAACTTTATAATAATTATCCTAATCCTTTCAATCCTTCAACAAGAATTGTTTTCGAAATCCCTAAGAATGAGGTTGTTTCTTTAAGAATATATGATATCAACGGGCAGCTTGTTCGATCACTTGCAGATGAAGATTTACCGGCCGGGAGGCATGAGAGACTATGGGATGGTAAAGATAATACAGGAAATATAGCTGCTTCGGGCATTTATATTTATCGGCTTTCTGCCGGTTACTTCGATCGTTCCGCAAGAATGCTATTAATGAAATAAATTAATTAATCACATTTAACTCGGGCGGAGATCAATAATGAAATCGGTTTTTGTCTATTCAATATTTGTAAGCATATTATTCTATTCGGGAATCTATTCTCTACCAAGGTTTTCTCTTCAGCAGAAGGATAGGTGTATTAGTTGTCATATCAATCCGACTGGTGGAATTATACGAAATGAGAACGGATTTTTTTTCGGTAAGAATGTTGTTAGCAGATCATCACCTATCGATAAAGATTTTTTGTTATCTCCCCGATTAAATGAAAACATCTCCTTTGGTTTGGATTTCCGCTCTCAGTATATATATTCACAGGAAAAAAAGAGGTCAGATTTTCAGGAGATGACCGGATCTGTATACTTGAATGCCTCTGTATCCAGGAAAATAGATCTGCTTGCCAGATATGATTTTTTAAATTCAATCTGGGAAGCCTACGGTATTGCACGGATATTCCCTAACGAGAGTTATATCAAGGTCGGTACTTTTACACCTTATTTCGGAATTAGAATTGATGATCATACATCTTATACAAAAGGGGGGGATTATGGTCTGCTTTTTTCGATAGGAGCGATTCAGGGATTAATTTATAATCCGTTCTATGTGGAAACGGGAATTGAATTAGGAGCAAATATTTCTTCATGGGGATTTTTTACTGCAAGTATAGGTAAAAACAAGTTTAACGCTTCACTAACAACCGATCCAACTCTAACAACCAGACTTGAAATTAACTCGTCTGTAAATAAAATGGGATTTGTTTTTGGGGGCTCATTTGCTTCCACCAAAGTTAGGTCCGGAACTAATAAACTTAATACAATCTTATATGGTGGATTTGCCGGACTAGCAACACCTGATTTTTCGCTGATGGGTGAATTTGATCTGGCGGAAGATTATCTGGCCCGGGATTTAATCTCAAGTGCATTGATGATCGAAGCTTCATATTTGATAGATGTAGGAATTGAAGCGATAGTACGTTACGATCGGTTTGACCGAGATACTAAAAAAGAAGGCGATCAACTCTCTCACTTAATTTTTGGATTTGAATTTTTTCCGTTTGCGTTTGTTGAACTTCGTCCGCAGTTCCGTGTTAATCTTGAAGAACCCTCCAAAAACAATAATGCTTTCGTTTTGCAATTCCATTTTTGGTATTAAGTAGTTATAAATTAAAACAAGATTGAAAAGAAATGTGTGCGAGATAAATCTGGAGAAAAACAAAGGCCATTTCAAAAGTTTTTTGTCTCCCCCTCTCTTTCTTCAACTGATGCAGGAGCATCAGATCTACATCAGTTTGCAAAAGTTGTAAGACAAACTACTTTCAAAACAGCCTTTTCTGCCCTACCACAACAAATTAGATTTGTTGTTTATCATTAGAGGAAAGGAAAATCTATACTGAAAAAGAGGATTCTTGTAATACGATGAAGCTCTCTTCTAAATCAAAAGTGCTTTCACTAGGTAAAAAACAATTAAAAAAACTGAGAGAAATGTATTATACTAAGAGAGGTTTGTCAACGGTAGTCCACACTGAATTTCCTAAGTGTACACACTGATTTTTCTAAGTGTGTCCAAATTATTAGACAGGATTATCAAAATGAGTCTGCAATTTTTTCGCGGTCTTTCAATGTGTCCCGTAGCTCTGTCAGTGATTTTATTTTTAATTTTGATCTTAAATTTCGGAGATGACTTTCAACAGTTTTTTTCCCGATTCCTAATTTTCTTGCAATTTCATTATTTGAAAATCCTGCCCTTAGCAATTGAAAGATTTGTATCTCTCTGTCGGAGAATCCCCTGTCCAGATAAAGATTGTATTCTTCTCTACTTAGATCAATGTTATGAAGTGATTTTTTCTTTAATTCTGGATTATAGCCGAAAGTGAAATTTATTTTTCTATCCGGTCCGTATAGAGTTAATAAAATATTAATTAGAATTATTAAAATAATTCTAGCATAAAATATATTGTCTGATGGAATGGATGTAGTATACGATGCAAATGTTGTGACGATTAAAACTAAATAAGTAGAAAAGAGAGGAATAAAAAACAGGCTGATCTTCCCATCCAGCCTGATCTCATGAATAATATTATTCGCAAAATAAATTAGTATAAATAGAACTGAGAATATCATTGCAATTAATGAGGACAATGAACTAATGTCGATCAATAAATAAAAAATTAAAAACAGAACAAATCCAACCTTGTATTTTGTTGTTAATTCCGGAAGCGAAAAAATAATTACTATATAGCCAATGGAATTGATTATTGAAAACTGGGCGGGCATATTAAGTAGCCGATTAGATAAAAGAGCAAACGATTCTATTAATAAGACGGAAAAAAAATAAAAAAAATATTTACTGTCCTTAAAACGAATTAAGGGACCTATCAAGAAAATCAATTGAATCGCGGCTAAAATTTTCACGTATGGTGTCCACAAAACAGATTAAAAGTCATGTGTTATCGAAAACCCTTCTACTATTTTTTACTAAACCAACTCGGAAACTTAAATTCCTGGAGCACAAAAATTTACAATCAGAAAATAGCTCCCGACTTGGTAATCGTATGATTAAAAGCAAAACTTGTTTTTATAATAGAGATATTCCAAACAAGGAGCAATTTCTTCTTATTCAATAGATTCTTTTAAGTATCCCCGCATCCTCTGAAGTGCTGTGAATCCGAGTTTTGTCTTCATATGCTGAAGATGACTTTCAACAGTTTTCTTATCTATATTCAACTTTTCTGCAATTTCAATGTTAGAAAGCCCCTTTTTTATCAAAAGGAAAACTTGGATCTCCCTGTGAGTCAGTCCTTTCTCAAGATATTTACCATATTCCTCTACATGAATTTCTAATTCACTTGCAGCTTTTGCACTTATAGATGGGTCGTAACCATAAGTAAATGTAAGTTTTTTATTGGGTCCCAAAAAGGTTATAAACGCATTTAGAAATATTATCAATGTAATTTTCAAGTTGTAATAAACTGTTAATAGATATATATCAAAGTAAAACAAAAAAACGGTCACAAGAGATTGTAAGTTTAATACGATTACAAGGAGAATGAATACCGAAACTTTTCCTGAGATTCTAATTTCGTTTAAAAGCCGGTTTACAAAATATACCGTTATGTAAAGAATTATTAGAATATTGGCTAGGATTGTAACAAGTGTGGTCTTATTAATGATAAAATAAAAAGCTATGAAAAGAAACAGCCCGTACTTAAATTTTTTCGAAACTTCCGGGAGAGAGAGTGCTATAATAAGATTGCCGATCAGGTAAATTTCGAATGAGGAGCTGTGAATGCGGAACCAGATCATAATTAACAAGCTTATGCAGTCCACTAACATAGAGAAATAGAAAAAATAGAAGAGAGGATTTTTCCTAAATCGAATTACCGGGCCAAAGGATGAAATGTGTAAAAATGATAATAGAATACCCATTTCATGAACGGTTTACTGAAGCAAATATTTATTGCAAATTTAACAAGTAATTTTAAAAATTAAAATATAAACCTGATACCGCTTACAAAAATCGGGGTCACAACTCATTCACTTTAGAAATTGAAATAAGATTATTCAAAGAATCACGGTACTCCTTCAAAATCCTTTCGAATAATTGATTTACGCGGGGTATATCCTTTATTAATCCTGAACATTGTCCGGCTTCCAGCATACCTTCCTTCTCGTCGCCTTCAAAAATTCCAAGTCTTTCTCTTTTTTCCCCAAGAATTGCTTTTAATTCCTCTTCGGAGGTACCGTTTATTTCGGCATTATAAACCCTTTCGGTAAATTCATTTTTTAACATTCTGGCCATACCGATTTTTTTTAGTACCAGTATCGTATCATTATCTGCGGCCTGTATAATTCTCTTCTTATAATTATCATTAGCGGATGATTCTATTGTTGCGGCAAATCGCGTCCCAATCTGAACTCCCTCAGCTCCAAGACTAAAAGCGGCCAGAATTCCACGTCCGTCTGCAATTCCGCCGGCAGCAATTACAGGGATATTAAGTGCATCGGAAAGTTGAGGAATCAAAGTAAAAGTAGTAATTTCATCAATTCCGTTATGACCTCCAGCTTCAACACCTTCGCCAACAACAGCATCGCAACCCACACTTTCAGCTTTGAGTGCATATTTCAATGAAGGCACTACATGAACCACTTTTACATTATTTTCTTTCATTAGGCCAATGAATTTGCCAGGATGTCCGGCAGAAGAAAAAATAATTTTTATACCCTCATCAATTGAAGTTTTTATCAGATCGGCAGCATCGCCTCTAAGAAGAGGTATATTCACTCCAAACGGTTTGGCGGTGGCGGCTCTGCATTTAATTATATGTTCTCGGAGTAAATCCGGTTTCATAGAGCCGGCTCCTATCAAGCCGAGTCCTCCGCTGTTCGAAATCGCACTTGCCAGTTTCCATCCGCTTACCCAAACCATTCCAGCCTGAATGATAGGGAACTGAATCCCCAACAGTTCTGTAATTCGGTTTTTTATATTCATATCAACTTCTATTTAGTTTCCATAAATATAATCCAATTTGATAAACGATACCCTATTAATTAAATTGACAGCAGAAATAAAAAAAATAAGGTATTTATTGAGAGCGGTAATACCGGCAGCAGGATTTGGAACAAGACTTAAACCCCACACATTTTCTCTTCCAAAAGTATTGTTGAATGTAGGAAGCAAACCGATCCTTGGGCATATAATTGATAAGCTTATTGAAGAGAAGATTACTAAAGCTACATTTGTAATCGGTTACCTGGGTGAAAAGATTGTAAATTACGTGGGAAAACATTATCCTGAATTACAGGCCGATTACGTTGAACAAAAAGAGATGTTGGGCCTGGGACACGCTATTTACCTTTCGACTCCGACATTTGATGATGATGAAGTTTTTATAATTCTCGGGGACACTGTTTTTGATGTAAGCCTGAACGAAGTCTTTAGGAATAAAAGAACTGCGCTGGGAGTAAAAGAGGTTGATGACCCCGGAAGATTTGGGGTAGCCGTTTGTTCAAATGGAAGAATAGCCCGATTGATTGAGAAACCGAAAGAACCGGTTTCCAAACTTGCTCTTGTAGGCCTTTATTACATTAATAATGCAAAACTCTTACAAGCATGTTTGGAAGAGTTGATTCAAAAAAAAATCCAGACAAAAAATGAATATCAGCTTACTGATGCGCTTCAATTGATGATCGACAAAGGTGAATATATTGTTACGTTTCCGGTCGATGGCTGGTATGATTGCGGTAAACCAGAGACACTGCTTTCTACAAACAAATTTTTATTATCTAAAAGCGGTACTAACAGAATTCCTGAAAATGTTGTGATAAAACATCCAGTGTTTATTTCGGAAAAAGCAACAGTGAGTAATTCTGTTGTCGGTCCGTTTACTACTATTGCAGCTAATTGTAAAGTCGTTGATTCAATTATTGTAAATTCGATTATAAGTCCCGGTGCCGTAGTTGAAAAAGCAATGCTTGAGAGTTCAATTATCGGAAGTGATGCGATTATAAAAGGTAATTATAAAAAACTTAATACCGGCGATTCATCCGAAATAGAATTTTATTAATTAATTGAGAGGAACTAATGTCATACCTATTTACTTCTGAATCGGTTTCAGAAGGACATCCGGATAAAATCTGTGATGCTATTTCCGACGGGGTTCTTGATGCAATCCTGGCTAAAGATCCTGATGCCCGGGTAGCTTGCGAGACCTTCGTAACTACCGGGCTTGTAGTTGTTGGGGGAGAAATTACTACGGATGCATATATAGATGTTCAGGAAGTTGTAAGAAAGACTATACGAAAAATCGGTTATACAAAAGCCGAATATAAATTTGATGCAGCGAGTTGCGGAATACTAAATGCTATTCATTCACAATCTCCCGATATCGCTATGGGCGTTGATAAAGGAGGGGCTGGCGATCAGGGTTTAATGTTCGGATATGCCTGCGACCAGACTCCAGAATTAATGCCGATGCCTATCGTCTATTCACATAAGCTTGTTAAGAAACTGGCGGAAATAAGGAGGAAAAAGAACAGTTTAATGCCGTATCTACGTCCCGATGCAAAATCTCAGGTTACTATCGAGTATGATGAAAACCATAACCCGATCCGAGTAGATGCGGTTGTAATTTCTACTCAGCATGACGGTAATGTGAGTCAGAAAAAAATAAAAGAAGATGTTATCAAACATGTTATTAAACAGGTTATTCCCGTTCAATATCTGGACAGCAATACTAAATATTATGTTAATCCTACGGGAAGATTTGAAATCGGCGGGCCTCATGGAGATAGCGGACTAACAGGACGAAAAATAATTGTTGATACTTACGGTGGCTGGGCTCAGCACGGAGGAGGAGCCTTTTCCGGAAAAGATCCTTCGAAAGTTGATAGAAGCGCAACTTATGCTGCAAGACATATCGCTAAAAATATTGTTGCTGCCGGTTTGGCTAAAGAATGTCTTGTTCAGCTGGCTTATGCAATAGGAGTGGCTCAACCTGTGTCGGTTTATGTTGATACAAAAGGAACAGGAATTATATCTGATAAGAAATTAGGTGGCTTAATTAAGAAAAATGTGGATCTTACGCCCAAAGGAATTATAAACAGGCTAAAATTACGCCGACCGATCTATCAGAAAACTTCCTCTTACGGTCATTTTGGAAGAAATGAAAAAGATTTTACATGGGAAAAATTGGATCTTGTCCCGGTATTTAAAAAGTTTGTTAAGTAAAGGAGAATAACAAATCATGGATTACAAATCAGGAAAGTATAAAGTCAGAAATTTAAAACTTGCCGAAGAAGGCAGAAAAAAAATTGAATGGGCGGAATCAAGAATGCCCGTGCTCATGGCTTTGAGAGAGAAATATTCTAAAACCCAACCTTTAAAAGGCTACAGGATTGCCGGTTGCCTTCATGTAACAAAAGAGACAGCGGTTCTGATAGAGACCTTGCAGGCGGTCGGTGCAAAAGTTGCCTGGAGCGGGTGCAATCCTCTCTCAACACAGGATGAGATAGCTGCCGCTCTAGCAAAAAACGGAATTGAAATCTACGCATGGCATGGACAAAATGTAAAAGAGTTTTACTGGTCGATTGAACAGACTTTGAAAATGAAACCGAATCTTACTCTTGATGATGGAGCGGACCTGATTTTCACGGTTCACAATAAATATCCTCAGCTCGTAAAAAACATAATAGGCGGAACAGAAGAAACAACAACTGGAGTTCAAAGACTTAGGGCCATGTCCGCAGCAAAAAAACTCCTCTATCCTGTGGTCGCTGTTAACGATGCCGAAACAAAGTGGGATTTCGATAATGTTTACGGAACGGGGCAATCTTCCATTGATGGTATTTTACGTGCTACATCAGTTCTGCTGGCCGGAAAGAATTTTGTAGTTGCCGGATATGGGCATTGCGGAAAAGGATGTGCAATGCGTGCTGCTGGTTTAGGTGCAAATGTAATCGTAACAGAAGTGAAACCAACCGCGGCTCTAAAAGCCACTCTAGATGGTTTCGTTGTAATGCCGATGGATGAAGCTGCTAAAGTGGGCGACATTTTCATTACCGCTACCGGCGTTAAAGATATAATTGTTGAGAGACATTTCAAATCTTTGAAAGACGGTGCAATTATCTGCAATACCGGTCATTACGATTGTGAAATAAATATTCCGCAGCTGGAAAGAATTTCCCAAAAGAAGAGAACAGTACGATCCAATAATGAAGAATATACTCTTAAGAATGGTCGAAGGGTATACCTGCTTGCTAAGGGCAGACTTGTTAATCTTGCTGCTGCCGAAGGACATCCTTCAGAAGTTATGGATATGTCATTTGCAAATCAGTTTATGTCACAGCTAAGACTAGTTGACCTTCATAAGCGGAAGGTAAAAGTTGAACCTTCGGTTCTTGAAATTCCGGAAGTCCAGGATCAGGAAATTGCTAAGATCAAGCTTAAAACCATGAATTACAAAATTGATAAGCTGTCAAATGAACAGATCAAATATATGAACGACTACAGTGCCGGAACCTGATATTCAATTTATATATTCAAAGAAGAAAGTCCCGATAATTATCGGGACTTTTTTTTATCAGGCGTTTGCAAAAGTGAGGTTCGGAAGTGGGTGGTCGAATGAAAAATCTTTTTTTGTCTTTTTAAGCATATCAAATAAAGAATTTAATAATGTGCGTATATCAGATGGCTTGCTTAAATAGGCATCACACCCAGCGTTGAAAGCATTTACTCTATCCCGGTTAAAAGCATGAGCCGTATAACATACAACCGGAATTGATGAGTATTCAGGATTGTTTTTTAATTCTGTTGTAAGCTCCAATCCGTTCTTTTTACCCCTTATTGAAATGTCCATAAGGATTACGTCGTAATTTTTTATTTTAAGGAAATTGTAAAAAGTATCGGATGAATCACATACATCCACTTCAAAATATCTTTTGAGAAATAATTCAAGAAATTTCTGGTTTTCAAAATCATCTTCAGTAATAAGTAATTTGGGTTTAACTCCGTTATTGCCGGAATTAACTATTTCTGAATTCCCCATTTTTTATCTCCACTTAAAATTACTGTAAACGTTGAACCTTTGCCGGGTTCACTGTGAACTTTTATTTTGGCCCTGTTCAGGTCGATAAAAATTTTAACAAGAGCCAGACCGAGTCCTGTCCCTTCGTATGGTCTTGTGTAGCTCATGTCCGCCTGCGAAAAAGGAGTAAATAGTTTTTCCTGGTACTCTTTAGATATTCCAATTCCTGTATCACAGATATCGACACAGATATTATTGTGATCTCTATAAAGCTGTATTTCAATTTTACCGTGAGGAGTATATTTAATTGCATTGTCAACAAGGTTGATAAAAATCTGAGCCACAGAGTAATGGTCTGCTGTTATGGTATGATCTTCTTCAAGTTTATTGACAAGAGCAAGCTTAAGATTTTTTTCCTCTGCGAACGACCGGAATTCATTGGCAACTGTATTCATTAAAGCAAGTAGATTAATCCTTTCAAACCGGGCCTCGTATTTGCCGGTCTGAAGTTGTGACATGTTCAGCATTAAATCGAAAGTCCGGTATAACCTTTTACTGTTGTTGATAATTGATCTCAGTATATCGTTATACTCGCTCGATTTGTCGTGGAGCTCCTGCATAAGCAAATCGCTGTATCCCGTAATAACGTTAAGCGGGGAACGGATCTCATGAGAGATTTGTGAAAGGAAAAACTCTTTCAGTTTTTTCGATTCCTCGGCTTTTTCAAGAGCTATTTTCAAATCTTTCTCTGTCTTTTTAAGCTCCGTAATATCTCTTCCGTAAACCTGGCAGACTTTAAACTTCGGTACTCCGGCGATAATGAATTGGTAATAACTCTCGCCGAGAAGAGAAGTGTAGCTTACCGATTTATTGTTTTTGATAAGGTCGTGTATATCGAAGCTTTTCATGAAGGGGAGCACAATCTCAACATGTTCGCCTACGAGAATTTTGTGCGGAAAAATGTTGTGAGCTGAATTATTTGCCAGAACGATTTTCCCGTTTTCATCGAATCGGAAGATCGGATCCGGGGAAAGCTCGGCAAATAATGCCATTAGTTCGGCTTGCTGCAGCTTCAAGTTCTCCTGCTCCTGAAGATGCTTTTTCCTCATCGGGATAATTACGTAACGGTAATATATATACGTAACCACGAGAATTAACGCAATCAGTACCAGAGCGAATATTAAAGGATTCTCCAGACTAAAGAATGATCTTGGGGTTATCTTCTCTAAAGATTGAAAAGAAGAGTCCAAAGATGATTTGCGCGATTGAAGTAATAATAAAAAAAGCAGTTGCATCGGCAAAACCGGTTAACACATTGAAAAATTTTGTAATATTTGTTAAAAAGTAAAAACAGAGCAACAGATAAAATAAATTTATACTCTTTTCAAAAGCGTAATTAACTATAAATCTTTTTAATATAATTGCCAGCATTAAGAATTGAATCGAAATAAGAATAATAAAATTCTGATTGATACTGAAGTTTGCAAAAGTTATTAGGAACAGAATGATTATGAATGATATGACCACAAAAAAGAGATTTCTTTTAAGTGCTTCTCTATCAATCAAACTTATCAACAGGACATAGTTTGCAAACAAATAGAATTCTACTGGGATTACTTTATTCAAAATATATAAATACGCAATAGATATAGGATCCATTAGAGCAAGTATAAAGAAGAAAACAAATAATTTTGAATGATATTGTCTGAATGCTGGTATCAACCAGATTACAACACTTGTATAAAACAATATTTGCGATATACCGATGAGATTCATTTTCTAATTAATTCGGGCAGATCGGTGGACAAATGAATGACATTTCTAAAGTTTCTTCATCCCCGGTGACGGTAAAAATGATAGAACCCGTGTTATCTGAGGTTGTTGACATTTCCCCGCTTTTGTTCAACTGGTTAACCGGCTGGTTATATCTAAGCTCAAACGTGAGGAATTTACCTTTAGTTTTATTTAAAAACTCTTTTACAACAGATGTACTGAACATGTAAGCAACCTCTTCTTTCCCAAGCGAGAAGTTTATATCTGTTAGTGAAAATTTGTTCTCACCGAGAATATGTACCCTGCTGTTTTTTATTGCGAAAAGAACATAGTTGTCGGCCCTTGCAAGAGCTTTTTCCACTAACGTCTTTTCAACTCTTATTGAGCCCATTACTTTGCCAAACAGGATTCTGGCTTCATTTTTTGAAAATGTTTTGCCGACAGTTCCAAATTTACCCTGGGCGGTAGATATTGTAGATGTAAGTGTGAGAATAAGTGAAATGAAAATGAATAAGGAAAGTAACCTTTTCATATTAACCCCTCTTTAAGTAGTTTCTTAATAAGTTACCTGATAAAAAAGTTGCTAAACACTTTCTTATTAGTGATTAAATATATTTAGAAAAAAATAAAAATAACAGAAGATTTATAATAAAAAGATTAAAACTTCCCAGCTATCATTAAGCCGCAGTTATAGCAGTGGCCCTCCCTTAACTTATTTGATATTACGGAATGCCAGTTTCTGGAGATCAATTTTGAATTACAGTAAGGGCAATATGTTGTTTGGCCATCAATATCATGAACGTTTCCAGTGTAACAATACTTTATACCCCGAGATTTTGATATACTCCTAGCTTTGCTGAGTGTAGATTGAGGTGTTCCCGGTTTGTCGATCATCTTAAAGTCGGGGTGAAATGCCGTAAAATGGAGAGGGACTTCATCACCAAGATTTTCAACTATCCAATCGCACATTTTTCTTATTTCATCATCGCTGTCATTTTCATCTGGAATAATCAGGTTGGTAATCTCAATCCAAATACCGGTTTCCTTTTTCAGCCAGATGAGTGTTTCAAGTACATCGGTAATATGCGAGAAAGTAAGGTTGTGGTAGAATTTTTCTGTAAAGGCCTTAAGATCAACATTCGCAGCATCGATATGTCTAAAGACATCTTTGCGCGCATTCTTATCTATATAGCCTGCGGTCACCATTACATTATTAATCCCATTCTGGCGGGCAATTTTTGACACATCTATTACATATTCGCCAAATATAACAGGATCGTTATAAGTATAGGCAATTGAAGGGGTTTTATATTTTTTTGCTATCTGAATAACATCTTCAGGTGTTGCATAAATAGAATTGTTAGTGTCGATGCGTGCTTTGCTTGTAGACCAGTTCTGACAGAATTTACAGCCCAGATTACATCCGGCTGTTCCGAAGCTTAAGATTTCGCTCCCGGGCAGGAAATGATTCAACGGCTTCTTTTCGATCGGATCAATTGCAAATCCGGTAGGCCTTCCATACCCGACCGAATACAAACTACCTCCGATATTCTGTCTAATAAAACAAAACCCTGCCTGACCTTCACCAATAGTACAATAACGTGGGCATAATGTGCAGAGAATTTTTCCGTTGGGAGCCTGTTCCCACCATTTAGCCGGATAATATTTTTCTTCCAAAGATTGCATTTGTGCTTAACAATAATATTTCCAATGCATCAGATTACTTCAAACCGGATCCAGTTTTCCCGTACGTTGGAGATTTTATTTCCACCTTCGGTATAAATTACCACACTCCCTTTTTCTACCATGTCGAGAGCAATCAGCTTTTGCTTGATTTCCTCAGAAGCTTTATTCCGGTTGCTTATATCCTCGCAGTAAAGTGGGATAACTCCCCATTTAAGATTTAGTACATTCATTGTTTCAAAATTGTCGGTCACAGCTATAATTTTTGCTTTCGGTCTGAACTTTGAAAGTCTTCCGGGAGTATTACCTTTGCTTGTAAAAGCAACAATAGCTTCTGCGTTGATCTGCCTGCTGATGGAACAAATTCCCTTATTCATAGAATCGAAAAGGTTTTCTTCTATTTCAACCGGAACTTCAAAATCTCTTTTAGGTTCGTTGTCATAAGATAATTCAGCGTTCGAAATAATTTCATTCATAATCTTTACGGTCTGCGCAGGATACTTTCCCACGGAAGTTTCGGCGCTGAGCATAACAACATCGGTTCCATCCCACACTGCGTTGGCAACATCGGAGGCTTCTGCTCTGGTAGGAACTGGATTGTGAACCATCGACTCCAGCATTTGAGTCGCAGTTATAACCAGTTTACCCGATTCATTGCAACGTTTTATAATTCTCTTTTGAATAATCGGAACTTCATGTGGCCTGAGTTCGACTCCGAGATCTCCGCGTGCAACCATGATGCCGTCTGATACAGAAAGGATTTCTTCGAATTTATCAACGGCTTCCTGTTTTTCGATTTTTGCGATTATCTGTTTGTTGTATCCATGTCCGGCGAGCCATTTGCGAAGTTTAATAATATCCGATGCATCGCGCACAAATGAAAGCGCGATATAGTCGACCCGGTGCTTTAAAGCGAATTCAAGATTATTAAAATCTGTATCAGTTACAGCATCGGCAGACAATTTCATCCCGGGCAGATTCATGCCTTTTTTTGGACGGAGAATTCCGCCTTCTATTACTTCACAAACTATGGAATCTTTTTTCTTCCCGGTAATTTTAAGTTTTATTAGACCGTCATCAATTAAAATTATATTGCCTAACTCTGAGTCATCAATTAATTCCTTAAAACCGGTAGAGATTTTTTCAGAAGTTCCTTCAATATCCTCTCTGGTAATTTCAATACTCTTTCCGGCAATCAGTTCAATTTCATTTTGAGCTAACCTGCCTATTCTGATTTTAGGGCCTTGCAGGTCAATAAGTATAGGAATAGGCATCGATTTTCTGACGCAAAGATCGTTGATCAGATTGAATACCTCTTCAAAATATTTATGATCCCCATGGGAAAAATTCAATCTTATTCCGTCAACACCGGAATCAATTATTGATTCGAGCTGTTCTCTTGTCGAAGTTGCCGGGCCGATTGTAGCTAAAATTTTAGTCTTTGTACTTTTTTTCATTTCTTCTTCGACTTCATATTATTCTTTGTATTACTGTTTTTTTGTTCCTGGTTATTTTTCTTCGATTCCGGCTTTAATCTTTTTCTCATTGCATTTAATTCCTTTTCCACCGTTCCGAAGACTGTGCCGGGTTCATATTTCCCGGTCTTTAATCTGGTACCTGCTTTAATGCCTGTTAATACTTCAATCGCTTCTTCCACTTTGCTTACCGAGTAGATATGAAATTTCCCTGCATTAACAGAATCAATGATTTCATTTCTCAGCATAAGGTCTTTAACATTCTGAACAGGTATAATAACTCCCTGCTTTCCGTTCAGACCGCGCGCAGAGCATACATCAAAAAAGCCTTCTATCTTTTCATTTACACCGCCAATCGGCTGGATTTCACCTTTCTGATTAACCGAACCGGTTATTGCTAGAGACTGTTTTATAGGAATGTTGGATATCGCCGACATTAGAGCGCATATTTCCGTTATTGAGGCGCTGTCGCCGTCGATCATTCCGTATCCCTGTTCGAAAACAAGACTTGCAGAAAAAGAGAGCGGAATATTCTTCCCGAAATTTTCCCTGAAATAACCTGATATAATTAATACTCCTTTGTTATGTGTATTGCCGCTTAATCCGGATTCCCGTTCAACGTTTATAATATTTCCGCTGCCGAGTGAAACACTGGCCGTTATTCTGGAAGGTTTTCCAAATCCGAACAATCCGCTTTCGTATACAGCAAGCCCGTTAATTGTTCCAACTCTTTCACCATCGGTATCAATTAATATAGTTCCCTCCTTAATCATTTCGGACAACTTAGATTCATAAAGTCCGTGTCTCTCTTTCCATGCTTTATAGGCTTCGTCAACATGATAACTGGTAACATTTTTCTCTCCGCTATCCTTGGCCCAGAAACTTGACTCGCGGGTAAGGTCTGCAATGAAAGCAAACCGTGTCGTAAGTTTATTTTTTTCCCCGGCATATCTGGCACCATACTCAACAAGTTTTGCAATTGCCGAGCGGTCGAATTCAAGCATTTTTTCCGATTCAATTATTTTTTTGATAACCATCGAATATTCGTTTAGAGACTTTTCCGATTTCTTCATTTCATAATCGAAATCGGCTTTTATCTTGAAAATTTTATTGAAATCGTCTTCATAACCTGAAAGTATAGAGTAGATATAATTATTTCCGATCATAATAACTTTTGTATCGATGCTTATCGGTTCCGGTTTCAAAACGCTCGGGGAGAACTGATAAAGATTCGCCAGCTCCTGAATCTCAAGCTGTCCGAACAGCAGAACCCGTTTAAGTGATTTCCAGACGCCTGGCTCGCTGAACGCATCCATAGCATTAATAACAAGGTAACCGCCGTTCGCACGCAGTAGAGAACCCGATTTAATTTTAGTAAAATCCGCGTACCATCCTCCTCGACCGTCACTATATTTTTCAATTGTCCCGAACAGGTTGCTGTATGTTGGAGATGTTTCTACAATTACGGGCTGCTCCTTCGTCTCCGAATTATCCAGAATTATATTCACTTCGTATTCTTTAAGGTAATCTATTACAATTCCGGCAGAGGTTTCCTCCTGAAACGGTTTTTGTCCTTTGAACACGTCGAGGTTCTGAAGTATATTCAGATGAACCTGGTCGAGATAGTCGCGTACTTTCTGATCTTTATATTTTTTCTTCAGGTTTTCAATTGCAACCGAGGTTATGTCGGAGGTATACTGAGTTTCGAGCTGTATAACTTTTTCCTGAAATTCCTGAGTAAGCTTAAGACTTTCTTTGAACAACTGCTGCAATTCCTCCTGGTACTCGGCGTATTTGGTTGTAATTGCTTCAGCGTTTTCTTTTGATATCTTTTCTCCCCGTATCAACTCATCGAGCTGGTGAATGAAATAGGGCTGATTATCCAGTACCATTAATATTTCCGGGCGCGTCAGCTCACCGACTTTGATTTGTCCAAGTGTAAAACCGTCCTTGCGCAATTTATCTTCAAACCCCGTCATCATCTTCTGCTGAATCTTTCCGTACTCAGCGAGCATTTGTTTTTTTCGGGATGAGTAAGGATCTGTCGAGAGGACCTGCGGAATTTTTTCCTGCAGGAATCTTATAGCCCGGCTGAGGTCTTTTTTAAAGTGAATAGCTTTACCGGCGTCAAAAATTAAAAGTGTGGGACGGTCTTCATCCTTGAAATTATTTACATATGCGTAATCAAAAAGTTTGGCGTGATTGGGGCTGATCGATTCCAGAACCATTTTGATAGTAGTAAATTTTCCGGTGCCCGATAATCCTGTTACAAAAATGTTGTAACCGGGACTTTTCAGCTCAACCCCCACCCTTAATGCTTTTAGGGCTCTTTCCTGGCCGATTATTCCTTCAATCGGTTTTACCGTTTTAGTTGTATCGAAATCAAAAATTTCCGGGTCGCATATCCACCTTAAATCTTCCGGTTTTAATTCTACTGGTTTTCGTGCTTTCTGAAGTGCCATATTTTGCTTCCTGATTGAGGTTCGAGTCAATTCTTTTTCAAAAATAAGATAAAAATAAGCTTATTGAAACAGACAAGTATATCTTCCTACAATTATAATCTCTGCAGTTTATTGTTAAAGATAGTAATTTTATCCGTCGGTTTTTCTCAATTAGTATCCCCCCGAAGTTTTCCGGAAGGGGATAATTATATTTTAAAACAGCGTGGAAATGAATAGAACTGAGCACGAATTATTTGATAAGATAGAATCCCTCCGGGAATTTTATAAGAAAATTAAGTCAAGAGAAACTGATTCCGGGTTATTTTACGTCTCTCGCCTGGCCGGATGCACCAGACAATTGTTAATAAGCAGAATGATAAAAAATGAAAAACAGATTTTACTGCTATGCCCTACAGTTCAGGTGGTTAACGAAGTAAAAGTTGAACTAACAATACTCGGCCTCGAAGAATTCCTTATCTCGGCAGATGAATTTAATGCCGAGAATCTTCAGGAGCGCCTGACCGATATTGCAAAGAAAGAGCATTTTATACTTGTAGCCACATACGAGATTCTTACACTTAGTCTCCCTTCCCGGAATTCATTGAATAGAAGTACTACGAACATTGAGCTGGGTGGTAACCTCTCTTATGACGATTTAATCGAGTATCTTAATTCGATCAATTACGACAGCGATAAATTTGTCGATTCGCCCGGTACGTTTTCTGTGCGGGGTTCGATTATCGATTTCTGGTCGTATAGTGAAAAGCAGCCTGTTAGACTCGAGTACAACGGCGACTTTATCGAATCGATCAGACATTTTGACCCTGAAAATCAAAGATCGCTCGATAAGATCCCTTCTGTTTCTCTTGCCTCTTCTATTGAAAGCATGGAGGAAATTTTTAGTGATACTATCTTCGACTATCTCGATAATCCGCTGATAATTGCAGATAATTATGAACTTGCAAATCTTTTTACAACGAGTGATTCGCAAAAACCAGAAAAAACTCCATTTGAAATAGATCGGGAACTATTAGAAGAACTTTATGAAGAGCCGAACGATAAGACCTTTGAAGTTGAACATAAGCAGGATATTACCGACGGGACCACATCATTAGATGATATTTTGAAAAAAAATGCAAGATGGATAATCGAAGATATTTTGAATCAAAGTGATGACAGGATAAATCTCGACCTTACAGAACCTCCGCCGATAAATTCCAATTTCGAATTGTTAACCGGTTTACTTAAAGAATACTCCGGAAGACATTTCCAGATATTTATTGCAGTTGAGAATGAGCTGCAAAGCAAAAGGCTGTTTGAACTTCTTGTTGAATTTAATAAGACTATTACAGAGCTTATTGAAAATGGAGTTATCAAAATAATTGTCCTTCCGGTTAAGTCGGGTTTTATCTCTAAAGGAAGCTCCCTTTTATTATTAACCGACTATCAGATATTTAATAAACCATACCGGACGAAAATCAGCAAAGCTTACAAAATCAAAAAATCCCGGGTAAAAGATTTTGCATCAATAAAAAAAGGGGATTTCGTTGTTCACGAAAATTTTGGAATAGGACAGTATGCTGGATTGGAAACAATTAAGATCGGTCAGATCGAACAGGAATCAATAAAAATATTATACGCCGAAGGGGGAGTTGTATATGTAAATCTTAATTACCTCTCTCTTGTAAAGAAATTCTCCTCAAAAGAAAATGCAGAACCGAAGCTCTCGGTACTCGGCGGTGCAGAATGGAAATCGACAAAGAAGAAAGTAAAGTCGAAAATAAAGGAAGCGGCCCGCGAGCTTATTACATTATACGCGAAACGGAAAGCATCAACAGGAATCGCTTTCAGCCCCGATTCAATCTGGCAGCGCGAACTTGAAGCTTCTTTCTTTTATGAGGATACCCCGGATCAGATTAAAGTTACCGAGGATGTAAAGCGTGATATGGAGAACGGGAATCCGATGGACCGGCTAGTCTGCGGAGATGTAGGTTTCGGCAAAACCGAGATAGCCGTGCGTGCCGCATTTAAAGCCATTAACGACAGTAAACAGGTTGCTCTTCTTGTTCCAACTACAATTCTTGCAGAGCAGCATTACAACACATTTAAAGACCGTCTTTCTCAATACCCGGTTAAGATAGAAGCTCTTTCAAGGTTTCAGACGAAATCCGAACAATCTATTATCTTAGATAAGCTTTTAAGTGGGGAGGTTGATCTGGTAATCGGAACTCACCGCTTATTGTCCAAGGATATCCGGTTTAAGGATCTCGGCCTTCTTATTATAGATGAAGAACACCGTTTCGGTGTGATGGCTAAAGAGAAACTCCGTTCGCTGAGAGCAAATGTAGATACTCTCACATTAACGGCTACTCCGATTCCGCGGACCTTAAATCTTTCTCTTCTTGGAGCCAGGGATCTTTCGATTATTGCAACACCACCGCCCAACCGTCAGCCGATCTATACCAGGGTGGATAAGTTCGATATTTTCAAAGTTAGAGAATGGATACTGAACGAAGTTAAAAGAAACGGCCAGATTTATTTTGTTCACGACAGGATTCAATCAATTGAAAAGATTGCTGGCTATATTCAGAAACATATTCCCGAGATCAATATATGTGTAGCCCACGGCCAGATGAAACCTGCTCAGCTTGAAAAAGTGATTTATGAATTTCTAAACAAGAAGTATCATATGCTTATTTCAACCAAGATCATTGAATCAGGTATCGATATTCCCAATGTTAATACGATTATTGTAAATCGTGCAGACCGGTTCGGTCTTGCCGAACTTCATCAATTAAGGGGTCGGGTCGGAAGAAGTGATCGTCAGGCTTATGCATATTTTCTTGTTCCGTCTCTAAATTCTGTAACCAAGAAGGCGGTTCGCCGTCTTCAGGCAATTGAAGAGTACACGGATCTCGGGGAAGGATTCAACCTTTCAATGAGGGATCTCGAAATCCGCGGTGCAGGTAATTTATTAGGAACGGAGCAGAGCGGATTTATTGATTCGATCGGATTTGAGCTCTATATGAAATTACTTGATGAAGCGGTTGATGAACTGAAACAGGATGAATTCAAGGAGGTATTTAAGGATCTTCCTAGAATAGCCGAACGCTCCGAACCTACTATAGATACTTTCTTTGAAATCGGTATCCCTAAGCATTATATGCCGGATCAGTCGGACAGACTAAGTTTTTATACTGCGCTGTTTTCAATGATTAAGATTGAAGAACTCGACGAGATTAAAGAGGAGATGTTCGATCGATTCGGTAAGCCTCCTGTTATGGTAGAAAGATTAATTTCAGCTGCTCTTATCAGATACTATGCATCCTATGCGTTACTTGAGAGGATTGTAATTCAGAAAGACAAAACTTCTGTAATTCTCCCTAAAGGTGAACGCGAAGAATTTTATAAAGCTAAATTTGTTCAGATGCTCGACTTTATAGATAAAAACTATTCAAAAGAGGTCAGATTTACTCAAAACAGAGACCTGCTTAAACTTGAGATAACACGAAGATTTGAATCCCCCGAGCAAAATTTAATATTCTTGATTAACTTTCTGCAGAACTTAAACAACCTTATTAATAACTGATCCGGATGATTGAAACTATAATTATACTGTTCCTGGTTCTGTTGAACGGTTTTTTTGCAATGTCTGAAATCGCAATAGTATCCTCCAAAAAAGCGAGACTTGAGGATTTTGCAAAGAAAGGTAAAAAAGGTGCCGGGATTGCTTTAAACCTTATGATAGAACCGGAGAAGTTTCTCTCTACTGTGCAGGTCGGAATAACATTGATCGGGATAGTTGCCGGCGCTTACGGCGGTATTGCTATATCGGAGGATATTACTCCTGTCTTGCAGAAGATCGATTTTATTAAAGATGCTGCCGACGAGATTGCGATTATTCTGGTTGTATCGGCAATTACATACCTTTCACTTGTTGTTGGAGAACTTGTTCCTAAAACAATTGCATTCAACAATCCAGAAGCTATTGCGGTTGCTGTTGCTCCTGCTATGAAAGTTTTATCGGTAATTGTTTCGCCTGTAATCTGGTTTCTCAGTATTTCTACAAAACTCTTTTTAAAACTTTTTCGTATCAAGCAGAATGTTCAGCCTCCCGTTACAGAAGAAGAATTAAAAATTCTTTTGGAACAGGGATCCAAATACGGAACAGTTGAAACCAGGGAAGCCGATATGATCAGAAGTATTTTTAGATTCGGTGATAGAAATGCGGAATCGATTATGACTATCAGAAAAGACATTGTCTGGATTAATGTGAACGATTCACCCGAAAAAATAAGAGACTTTATTATTAAGTATAAATTTTCCAAATACCCTGTTTGCGACGGTTCGCTGGATAAACTGCTGGGTATAATGAGTATAAGAGATTTTCTTGAAAACTATTTTACTATTGATGATGTAAACCTCCGTTCAATTCTGATTCAACCCGTTATTGTTACCGAGTTTACAAGTTCGCTTAAGATTCTCGATAAGTTCAGAGAGACAAAAAATTATACCGCGATTGTGATTGATGAATATGGAGATGTCAAGGGAATGATAACGCTGCACGATCTTGTTGAAAACATTTTCGGCGATCTCCCCGAGTTTTTTGAAAAGAGTGAGGAGGAAATTTATTATGAGAAGGACGGGTCGATGCTTATTGATGGTTCGTACCTGGTTGATGAGCTCGAGGAAAAATTAAATATTGAACTGGAAGAGAAGGATAAATACAATACTCTGGGGGGATTTGTGATGTATTATCTTAACCGGATTCCCGCTACAGGAGATAACTTTGAAAAATTTAATTACCTTTTCAAAGTAATCGATATGGATGGTAAACGCGTCGATAAGGTGATGGTCAAAAAAATAAGTTAAATAGAAGTAATTTTTACGTCCATAATCGAGGAGTAATAATGGGTAGAATATTAAAAGTGTTTTTTGTTATGATTCTGATTGCGCTGATCGGAATTCAATTTATAGATGTAGAAAGAACCAATCCTGTTGTAACTGCTGATCTCAAAGCTCCGGTTGCAATAAAAGAGCTTTTCATAAAATCATGTTACGATTGTCATTCGAATCAAACTGAATGGCCTTGGTACAGTTATGTCGCTCCGGTTTCATGGCTGGTAGCAAACGATGTTGCTGAAGGTAGAAAACATCTTAACTTTTCCGATTGGGAAAAACTGCCCGGCAGAAAAAAAGAGGAGCTGAAAAAAGAGATCTGGGAGGAAGTAAGGAATGATAAAATGCCTATGACAATTTATACATACACGCATCCGGAAGCTAAACTCGATTTTACACAGAAAAATCTGATTAAACAGTGGGCTACCGGCAACGGATTCTTGAATTGATCTATTTATTCGGGAATAAACCGACTTAAAAACTTCTTCTCATCAGAAGCTTATCACTGTTCTTCAATGTAATAATGTAATTGCCAGGCGAACCAGATTGCATTTTATGAACCTGGTCGATACTTTTATTTAAGAGTGATTTATTCCGGCATACTTTTCCAGATTACTTAAAATCGTTAAATGAATATATAACTATCATATTTTTTTGACGTCAAAATTACAGAAGAAAATAAATTACTATGGATATAAAAGAACGGCGCTACGATATTGACTGGTTAAGAGTAATAGCTTTCTACCTGCTGATTCTCTATCATGTCGGCATGATATTCGTCCCCTGGGATTTTCATATTAAAAACAATACAACAGCGGAGTGGTTCGAAACATGGATGGCTTTTTTAAGTCAATGGCGACTCCCGCTGCTATTTTTAATTTCAGGGATGGTTGTTTACTATTCACTGGGAAAGCGTACAGGTGGAAGTTTTCTTCTCGAAAGAACAAAGCGGTTATTCGTCCCGCTTCTCTTTGGTATGCTCATTATTGTCCCGCCGCAAATCTATTTTGAAAGAATTTCTAACGGAGTTCATTTCGCAAGCTATTGGGATTTCTGGAAAACAGTTTTCAATTTTGTACCTTATCCGCTCGGCGGAAGTTTAAGCTGGCATCACCTATGGTATGTGCTCTATGTTTTATTCTATTCGATTATTGCATTACCATTATTTTTATACCTTAAAAATAATCGCTCCGAATCATTAAGAAATGGATTAAGCAACTTTGTTAAGCGGCATCCAAATTCTATTTATCTGATTATTATCCCTCTCTTTCTTATTGGTATAACTCTTGCCAGGCGCTTTCCTACCACGCATGGTTTTTTTGACGATTGGTATAACCACAGCATCTCGTTTACGTTGTTTGTATATGGATTCTTTATTTCTGCAATTGATGGCCTTTCAGAAGCTATTACCGCAAAACGGAAACAATCTTTAATATTAGCGTTAGTTCCATCTCTGTTCCTGATACTTTTTGTATGGGGTCCGACATTTGAGATATTCAACGACCGCACAGAGGAATTCGCATTTATCTATAGAATTCTTAAATGGATTCTGATTCCTTACTGGCTCTTCACTTTTATAGGTTACGGCAGAATATTGTTAAACAAATCAAGCAGTGTGCTTACCTATGCAAATGAATCTGTCTACCCTCTTTATATACTTCATCAAACTGTTATGATCTTCTTCGGATATTACATAATTCAATGGAACTGGGGAATTATGCCGAAGTTTATCCTCCTTGTCTTTCTTACATTCGGCGGAAGTTTTATGATTTATGAATTACTGATAAAACGGAGCAGAATTCTGAGATTACTTTTCGGTATGAAACCGGCTGTTGCTAAGCCGGCATTCACAAAATTCAATAGAACCGAAAAGAATCTTGAAGTGGATACCGGCGATTGAAAATAATTCAATCTGTAGCAGGATATTTAGTATCCCGTTTTTTTTTGAACTAATCCATCAAAGACATCGTTGTCCTTCATATAAAACTCTATAATAGAAATCGGTTCTATTAATTGTTAAATTTGCTTTCGCATTTAATAAATTCTACCATTTTTCTGCAGATAATGAAATACAAAGGAAATATAAATGAACGATATTAAAAACAATGGTCAGTCAGTCCTCGATGAAGTTGAGTTACGGGAATGGCTTGAATCGCTTGAATATGTCCTGCAATCGGGAGGACCTGAAAAAGTAAAAGAGCTTTTGCACAACTTAAGTGTTTACTCGCAGGAATCCGGTGTCGAAATCCCGTTTACTGCAAACACCCCTTATATAAATACAATTCCAAAAGAGAATCAGCCCCCGTTCCCGGGCGGAAGAGAAATTGAACGCCGTATAAAAAGTTTGATACGTTGGAATGCAATGGCTATGGTTGTCCGCGCTAATAAAGAGGAATCCGGAATAGGCGGACATATTTCCACCTATGCATCGGCCGCTACTTTGTACGAAGTCGGCTTTAATCATTTCTTCAGAGGAAAGGACGGAAATCATCCAGGGGACATAATTTATTTTCAGGGGCATGCCGCACCCGGCTTTTATGCCCGCGCTTTCCTGGAAGGAAGACTTTCTAAAGAGCTGCTGCAGAATTTTAGAAGGGAATTAAAACCAGGCGGCGGATTATCTTCCTACCCGCATCCCTGGCTGATGCCGGAGTTCTGGGAATTCCCGACTGTTTCGATGGGTCTGGGCCCGATCCAGGCAATTTATCAGGCCCGATTCGCCAGGTATCTCGAAGACAGAGGATTGAAACAGCCAAGCGATCAGAAAGTATGGGCATTCCTTGGAGACGGCGAGACTGATGAGCCCGAAGCTCTCGGCGCAATATCTCTTGCTGCACGTGAGAAACTAGATAACCTGATTTTCGTAATCAATTGTAACTTACAACGCCTCGATGGCCCTGTTCGCGGAAACGGAAACATTATTCAGGAACTTGAAGCCAGTTTCCGGGGTGCAGGTTGGAATGTGATTAAAGTAATCTGGGGCAGCGATTGGGATCCATTGCTGGATGAAGATAAGAACGGACTTCTGATAAAAAGAATGAATGAAATTATTGACGGCGAATCCCAGAATTATATTGTACGCGGCGGAAAATTTATACGCGATCACTTCTTCGGCAAATATCCTGAAGTTGCCAAACTGGTTGAGAAATATTCGGATGAAACACTTGAGAAAATGAAACGCGGCGGTCACGATCCCGAAAAAGTATATGCCGCATTTAAAGCCGCTGTTGAACATAAAGACGCACCGACAGTTATTCTTGCCAAAACTGTTAAAGGTTATGGACTGGGAGAGGCAGGTGAAGGAAAGAATATCACACATCAGCAGAAGAAGTTGAATGAAGATGAACTGAAAGAATTCAGAACACGTTTCGGCATTCCGATCAGCGACGATGAAGTTGTTAAAGCTCCTTTCTATCGTCCTGCGGAGGATAGTCCTGAGATTACTTATTTGAAGGAGAGAAGAAAACAGCTCGGCGGTTACGTCCCTAAGAGGGTTGTTAAAGCAACACCTGTTAAGACGCCGTCAGAGGAATTGTTCGAGGAATTCTATCAGGGCACAGAGGGCCGAGAAGTTTCAACTACGATGGTGTTTGTTAGAATTTTATCGAAACTGCTGCGCGATAAGGAACTGGGTCATCTTGTTGTACCTATAGTACCGGATGAAGCGCGAACATTCGGAATGGAAGCGCTCTTCCGCCAGATCGGTATCTACTCGCACGCAGGCCAGCTCTACGAACCGGTTGATAAAGACAGTCTGCTCTATTATAAGGAAGCAAAGAACGGTCAGATTCTTGAAGAAGGAATTACAGAGGCCGGCTCCATGTCGTCGTTTATTGCCGCGGGAACTGCTTACGCCACACATGGAATTAATACTATTCCATTCTTTATCTATTATTCGATGTTCGGATTTCAGAGATTCGGCGATCTTGCCTGGGCCGCGGGTGATATGCGATGCAAGGGATTTCTCCTTGGTGCTACTGCCGGAAGAACTACTCTTGCCGGCGAGGGACTTCAGCATCAGGACGGAAACAGCCTGCTCCTCTCCTATACTCTTCCTAATCTAATGGCCTACGACCCTGCATTTGCCTATGAACTTGCTGTAATAGTCCGCGATGGAATTTACCGGATGTATGAAAAGCAGGAGAATATATTCTACTATATAACCGTGATGAACGAAAACTATGCTCAGCCCGAAATGCCCCAAGGATCAAAGGAAGGTATTCTGAAAGGAATGTACCGATTCAAAAAAAGTGAACTGAAAAATGCTAAGGGAAAAGTTCATCTTCTCGGTAGCGGTACAATTCTTAATGAAGTTATAAAAGCAGCTGAAAAGTTAGAAAAGGATTACAGTGTTGCCGCTGATATCTGGAGTGTTACTAGTTATAAGAATCTCCATCTGGATGCTCAGGAAACGGAAAGATGGAATATGCTGAATCCCGATAAAGATCAAAGAACGCCTTATGTTTCAGAAATAACCAAAGGTGAAAGCGGAGTATTCGTTGCCGCATCGGATTTTGTACAGCTCTCCAGCGATGCTATTGCTAAGTGGCTCCCCGGACCGCTTCATTCTCTCGGTACATTCGGATTCGGAAGAAGCGAAGGCCGCGCATCTCTTAGAGATTTCTTCGAAGTGGATACAAAACATATTGTGTATGCGTCACTCCATTCACTTGCTAAAGAAGGTAAAATAAAAACCGAAACCGTTAAAAAGGCACAGAAAGATTTGGGTATAAATCCGGATAAACCTAATCCGGCTAAAAGCTAATTGTAGAATTTATCATCCTTAAATTTTCGGGATGAAGATTTAAAAATAATTTTGAAAGGATTCTTCATTTAACAAGAAGAATTTAATTGAGGATAAAATGATAGTAGATTTTAGAATGCCGTTTCTTGGCGATGGAATAAATTCCGCTGATGTTATTAAAATACCTGTTAAACCGGGCGACAAAATTGAAATAGACCAGGTGGTTGTAGAAATTGAAACGGACAAGGCAACTGTCGAAGTCCCCTCCGAAATAGCCGGTATAGTTAAAGAGGTATTTGTAAAAGAAGGTAGTAAAACCAATGTAGGTGAACCGGTATTATCAATTGAGGTTGATGAAAGTGATGCACCAGGTAAAAAATCTGAAACCCGAATAGTAGAAGCAGAACCTGAAAAAACGGCGCCGGTCAAAAAATCTGAACTTGCCGAAACAAAAATTGCGGCGGACAAACCAAAACCGGCAATTAATAATTACTTATCAACTTATGAGTTTAAGATTCCGGCTCTCGGAGAAAATATCTCATCAGCCCAGATAGTAAAAGTACTTGTAAAGCCGGGGGACAAGATTAAGACTGATCAAATCGTTTTTGAAATTGAAACTGATAAAGCAACTGTAGAAGTTCCTGCGGAATCTGCAGGTGTTGTGAAAGAAGTTAAGATTAAAGAGGGTGATAAAGTACCCGTCGGATCAGTGGCTTTAATAATTGAAGGATCTGAAACGGCATCTGCGTCAGAACCGGGGATAGATACACCGGCCAGTCCGGTACAACCCGTTTCATCATCGATAGAGAAGAAGACTGAAATTAAAGAATCGGCTGTTGCCAAAGAACATTCACATATGCCGCAGATTATCACTGTTCCCAAAGATATTTCTAAAGTTGTTGTCCCTGCGGCGCCTTCCGTTAGAAGATTTGCCCGCGAAATCGGTGTCGAAATTACCGGAGTTAGAGGAAGCGGACCCGGCGGCAGAATATCGATTGAAGATGTTAAAGCGTATGCGAAAAATCTGAATCAGCAGATTCAGAAAGGAGGAATAGTTGGCAGCGGTGTTTCAATTACAAAAGAAACATTACCCGATTTCAGTAAGTGGGGAGAGATTGACCGTCAGCCAATGAGCAATATTCGCCGCAAGACTGCCGAGCATTTAAGCTATGCCTGGGCAACTATACCTCACGTTACACAATTCGATAAAGCCGATATTACTGAGCTTGAAAAACTCCGCAAACAATTCGGAAAGAAAGTTGAAGAAGCCGGCGGCAAACTTACTGTAACAGGAATTCTTCTCAAAGTGATTGCCTCGGCAATGAAAGTCTTTCCCCAGTTCAACGCCAGCGTTGATATGGAAAAGAATGAGATTGTTTACAAGAAATATTTCAACATCGGAATAGCTGTTGATACAGACAGAGGTTTGTTGGTGCCGGTGATCCGTGATGTAGACAAGAAAAATATTACTCAAATCTCAGTCGAGCTGAATGAGATTAGCAGGAAAGCACGCGATAAAAAACTCTCGCTCGAAGAGATGCAGGGCGGATGCTTTACAATTTCTAATCTTGGGGGAATCGGCGGAACATATTTTACGCCGATTGTTAATTCGCCGGAAGTTGCTATACTCGGTGTTTCGAAATCTGCTTTCGAGCCTGTTTATATTGAAGGGGAATTTAAACCAAGACTGATGATGCCTTTATCACTCTCTTATGATCACAGAATAATAGACGGTGCCGATGCTATCCGGTTTTTAAGATGGGTGATCAACGCTCTCGAAAATCCATTCCTGCTTAGCCTGGAAGGATAGTAGTTTTAGAGACGTTCAGAATTGAACGTCTCGCTTTTTAATATCCCGCCAGAATCCTCGATAGGTTAAATCTTATAAAAAACAATTCTTGACTGACAATTTTATTATTCGTTTTTTGTAATTGAATTTCCGCAGGTGTTTGATTTGAACAAATACAGAGACAAGTCCCCCGAGGATGTTATTCGAATTGTAACCACTGAAATTATACAGCGTGCAGTTAAACTCGGCCGCAAAAAGAATCGGCAGATCTTTATTAGTAAAACTTCCGGCGGAAAAGGAACAAATGTAAATCAGTTGAATCCCCGGACTTCTGAAGGAAAGACAAACCTCGAGAAATTCTTTTCACCTGTTAGAAGGCATTATACATTTTCAGGATTGGGATCAATTGAAGAACCGGATTCAATTAACTGGCGCGTACTGAACCTTCCGTTCGGACGCAGAACACTCCACACTTTTCAGGTTGCCCTGTCATTTTTTCTGAAAGGGAATAAATTTAAGAACAGGTTTTACAGGTGGATGGGTATTCATATCGGTAAGGGGACTGAAATAATGCAGATGGTCTGGCTCGATCATTTCCGGCCGGAATTAATTTTTATAGGCAGTAATTCATTGTTGGGTGCATTCACAAGGCTGACCGTTCACTCCTATGAAGGCTCGGGAAAATTCCGCTATGGAATAATTGAGATTGGAAATAATTGCCTGCTCGGCGCCGGAACCGGAATGGGTCCAATCAAAATAGAGGATAACGTGAGAACTCTGCCGGGTACTACACTCTCTCCATACTTCTCGGTAGTTAAAAGCGGTTCTGTTGTAGGATGGAATCCGCCGAACGTAAAAGAATTTAAATCGGAATCCGAAAACATTCAATAAAGTCTTTGAGTTATGGCGCATATTACTCTGCGATCCGCATATCAGAATTTAACTGATCGTTTGAATCTATTCCCTCAAGGAGCTCCTCCTTCTGAAACTCTTTACAAAATTTTAACAATGCTCTTTTCGGAAAAAGAAGCCCAATTTGTTTCTTTACTTCCGATAAAACCGTTCGATTCAAAACTTGCATCAAAGCTTGCAAAAAAATCGCTGGCGGAAACAGAAAAAATTCTGGACGAACTATCATCTCGGGGAATTTTACTCGATGCTGAAGTAAAAGGGAATAAGCAATACACACTCCCGCCCCCTATGGCCGGCTTCTTCGAATTCTCTATGATGAGATTGCGCACCGATATAGATCAAAAAGTCCTGGCTGAATTGTTTTATCAGTATCTAAATGTTGAAGAGGATTTTATAAGAGAATTGTTTACAAACGGAGAAACACAGCTCGGCAGAACTTTTGTAAATGAGAAAGCCATAGAAAATACAAAACTGGAAGTGCTGGATTATGAAAGAGCTTCTGAAGTAATCAACACTGCAACTCACATAGGAGTCGGGATCTGCTACTGCCGTCATAAAATGGAACATCTGGGAAAAGCCTGCGATGCACCAATGGAAATCTGCATGACTTTTAATGGAGTTGCCGATTCTTTGATAAGGCATAAAATTGCACGTAAGGTTGATATTAAGGAAGGTATGGATCTGCTTCATTTAGCTTATGATAATAACCTTGTTCAATTCGGCGAGAATGTTCAGAACAGTGTAAGCTTTATCTGCAATTGTTGCGGATGCTGCTGCGAAGCCATGCTTGCAGCAAAAAGGTTTGCTTCATTATCTCCAATACATACAACGAATTTTCTACCAGTTATAAATGAATCTGAATGCAACGGCTGCGGGAAATGCGTTGAGGTATGTCCTGTTGAAGCTATGACTCTTGTCTCTGCAAACGATCCGGGTAAAAAGAAAAAGAAGAAAGCAAAATTGAATGAAGAAATTTGTCTTGGATGCGGAGTTTGTGTCCGTGTCTGCAGTAAAGAGTATATTTTAATGCGTGCGAGGGATAACAAAGTTATTACACCGGTAAATTCCGCGCATCGGGCAGTGATAATGGCAATTGAAAGAGGGCAACTTCAGAATTTAATTTTTGATAATCAGGCATTATGGAACCATAGAGCTATGGCCGCAATTCTTGGTGTTATTCTTAAATTGCCCCCGTTAAAACAGGTTCTCGCAAGTCAGCAATTAAAATCGAATTACCTCGGCTATCTGCTATCTAATTATAATAAAAATTGATAGCTGCCGCTTACTAAGCAGGAAAAAACTCTCTTTACTTTTTACTATTTTTGAATCATTGTTAATTAAATACTTGGAAAGGTTATATATCGATGAAGACTCAATTGGCAGTAATTGGCGGCGGACCCGGCGGTTATGCCGCAGCGTTCCTTGCAGCAGACTTAGGTATGAATGTAACTTTAATAGATTTAGAAAAAAATCCCGGTGGTGTCTGTCTTTACAGAGGATGTATTCCTTCAAAAGCATTGCTTCATGTTGCCAAACTTATTCACGAAGCTGAAGATGCTAAAAAATGGGGCGTGGAATTCGGAGAACCGAAGATCGATATAAATAAACTACGCGATTTTAAAAACGGTGTTGTAAATAAACTCACCGGCGGATTAGGTCAGCTCTGCAAACAGAGGAAAGTAAACTATATAAACGGAAAGGCCGCATTTGTAAACTCTAATACTTTGTCGGTTGCAAAGGTTGATGGAACAACTGAAGAAGTAACTTATGAGAAGGCGATTCTTGCAACCGGTTCTATTCCAGCCACTGTTCCCGGTTTTCCAACGGATTCTCCGCGTATTATGGATTCAACCTCAGCGCTAGATATAAATGATGTTCCCAAAAAATTATTAGTGATTGGCGGCGGATATATTGGACTGGAATTAAGCACCGTTTATGCATCTCTCGGAAGTAAAGTTACGGTTGTTGAAATGTTACCGGGATTATTACCCGGTGCAGATAGAGATGTGGTTGCAGTGCTTGAAAAGAGATTGAAAACTATTCTTGATAAAGTTTATACGGAAACAAAGGTTGTTGATCTTAAAGATAACGGCAATTCGATTGTTGTTAAACTGGAAGGGAAAAATGTTACAGAACCCGAACAGACATTTGATAAAGTTTTAGTTTCAATTGGAAGAAAACCTGTTACAGCAGGACTTGGACTTGAAAACACAAATGTAAAAGTTAATCAGCGCGGTTTTGTTATTGTTGATAAGCAATTGAAAACTGATGATCCTAACATCTATGCAATTGGTGATATTGTCGGTGGTGCAATGCTTGCACACAAAGCTTCTGCTGAAGGTAAAGTTGCAGTTGAAGCAATACTTGGTCATAAAGTTGCATTCGAACCAAACGCAATTCCGGCAGTTGTGTTTACCGATCCCGAGTTAGCATGGGCGGGTTTAACAGAAACCGAAGCACGTGAAAAAGGAATTAAAGTTGAAGTTGCAAAATTTCCGTGGGGCGCAAGCGGACGAGCTACAACTTTAGACCGTAACGATGGTATGACAAAACTTATTATAGAGCCGGAAAGTGAAAGAATTCTGGGTGTAGCTATTGTTGGTGTTGGCGCGGGGGATATGATTGCAGAAGGAACTCTAGCAATTGAAATGGGTGCGGTTGTTAAAGATCTCGAACTGACAATCCATCCGCATCCTACTTTATCAGAAACTATGATGTTTGCGGCAGAATTATTCTACGGTCATGCAACAGATATGTATAGACCAAAAAGAAAATAACAATTCTGAGTCCGGAAATTACCGGACTCAGAAGCTCACTTTTGTTAAGGTAAATATTTTTATTAAATAATTACTATTTGTCAATTAAGTTTTTGTACGCTTGTAAGTTTCTTATATTATCAAATTCAGAATCATTTTCCGGACTTTCTTTTGGCATTCCTCCATTAATTGCTTTTTCGAGATAGAGCAAAGCTTTATCAGAATCATTAATTAAAGAGTAAGCAGCAGCAACGAAATAGAATATTTCACTTTGATTTTCCACGTTAAGCTCGATGGCTTTGTTGCAATATTTTTCCGCGTCCTGCGTATCGTTTAATCTTGCAGCTGCTAACGCCATCCATTTATATGGATCCGGATAATTACCTGTGTCTTTTTCGATAAACTTTTTACAGCTCTCAATAACGTCTTTATATTGTTTGTTCATATACTGGCATAACGCAAGATCCAAATAAGCGGGATGGGTAACAGCGTCATCGGAAATTAGTTTTTCATATATCGGAATAGCTTTAGCATAAACCCCGTAAGATTTATAGAGCCGGGCAAGTTCTAATGAAACATCTGCAAGATTTGGATTCAATGATAAAGCATGTTTAAAATGACTTTCTGCCTTATCAAGTTGGTTCAAATACCCATAGCAAATCCCCATATGATAATTAAGTTCAAGGTTATCGGGTTTAATTTTATGACTGAGTAAAAAATATTTTAATGCTTCTTCAAAATTTTGCTTTATGAAATTAATTTCTCCAGAAAAAGCTAATGCGTTAAAATCGTTATTATCATGTTCAAGAACTTTTTTGTATGCTCTTTCAGCATCGTCATATTTTTCCTCATTAAAGTAAATATCGCCTATGTTGTTGTAAAGTTTATAACTATTGGGATTTTTTGCAATCACCATTTCATAAAATGGAATTGCTTCAGAAGGTTTTTTTAGAATTTCTTCAAGATACTTTCCGTACATCCAGTAAACTGTCGGAGAGTCATATTTCAGATCAATTGATTTTTTAAACAAGGGACCGGCATCATTCCAGCGTCCCATATAAGCAAGTGTAATTGCTTTCTCGCCATATGGATCGCCCCAAGTGGGTTCTTCTTTAATAGCGGTATCAAAATAACCTAGAGCATCCTCATTTTTATTCAATTCTCTTAAAGCAACTCCTATATTACAGGCCATGCTGTTGGGAATAATTTCTTCACATTTTTTAAAATAGGTGATAGCTTGTTCAAATTCTTCGTTTGCCATAGCGATGCTTGCGGAGTTTAGATATTCTTGAAATTTTTCTTTTTGACCTGGAACTGTTATTTGTATAGAGTATTTCTCAACAATTCGCCGTCCGTCCTCATTCGAATCATTCCCGCTGTGAAGTTTTTTCTTGCAAACAATACATTCATCTTTAGCGGCACAATCGCTGCAAACTCTTGCATAGTCGCCGCCAATAATATTCTCTTTACAAAAGTAACATCCAGTGTTCCAGAGTCCTCCTTGTTTTACCCAGCACTCTTCACAAATTTTTGCTCTTTTACTTCTTGAGGAAACACTATTATTACACGAAGCACATTTTCCATAACCCTTGTCCTGCAATTCTTTGTGCACTTTGCAAATCGAGATATTAAAGTATTTAGGCTGTGCATTAAGAATAGAGTTTTCCAGAAATACATTTAATATAGTCGCGACAATTAATTGACAGATTAAAAATTTAATCATTGTTTTCATTTTATCTCCAGAATATTAGTAAAAAACTTTTCATTATTACTTTCGCTTTGGTTGAGGTTTAGGAATTTTTTCTTTATTGGGTGTCAAAGGTGGATCAATACTGCAAATAAATATTTTATCTCCGTGAGCAAAAGAAATAAAATTACCATCGGGACTAAACGAAATTGATCTTATAGGATTGTCATTTTCCAATTTAATTGCATTAACAGCTTCCCAGCCCGATGTATTGAAAATAGCTAATACACTATTCGAGCCTGCAATGAATAAATACTCTCCATCCGGACTGAATTTAAGATCACTAGCAGATGTAATATAGATGGAATGAATACTTTTAATGCTTCCCTCCCAGAACATATTCCAGATGGAAATTATATCCCTAAATCCGTTAAAAGTAGCACATGCTAGATATTTCCCATCCGGACTAAAGCAAAGATTTCTGAAATCTGTTAAATCATATTCATCATATTCTTTATCCTCATTGAAAAATTTATTCTTCTCATTCCAGGTTGAAACATCCCAAACTCGAATAAATTTCTCGTAAGAACTTGAGCTTGCTAAATATGACCCGTCCGGGCGGAATGCTAAGTCTGTAACTCTACCCTTATGGATGGTAATATTCTTAATACTTTTCCAGGATGAAGTCTCCCAAATATTAATTTTACCGTCTAAGGTTCCGGCTACGAAGCATTTTCCATCTGGACTAAATGCAAGAGAAGTGATTTCCTCTGAAGGTCCCGATAATTTTATATTACTATTAATGCTTGAGGGATCTGCGGATTCAAATTTTAGCGCATCCCAGATATAAATATTGCCGTCATCACAACCGCCTGCCAGGTATTTACCATCGACACTAAAGGTTATTTTGCTGATTAGTGATGGAGCCGGGATATTCAATTTTTTATAATTTACCCAATCCGGCAAATTATAGAAGATCGTAAAAACATTATCCACTGCGACAAGAACCTTCCCGTCAGGGCTGAATAAAACAGAATTGATGTTATTGCCGATTTTCCATTCTCTTGTTGTTGTAAGTTCTATTTGTGATAAATTTTTAATTGGGAATGAAGTTGTAAGAATAGATGTAAATATTATTGCTTTAATAATTCTATTCATCTTACACCTTTTATTTTATGAAATATATGTCCGGTCTCAAATCGTAAATAAGTTTTACAAAGACTTTGAACTCTGCTTCATTAAATGCTTCGTCGGTAATTCTAATACGTGGTCCGGAAAACAGTGTAATGCCAGGAATCGAACTATCAGCATTACCGCCGAGTAAAACATTTACGATTCTTCTGTTCAATTTCTTGAAGAAATTAATTCCGGTTATTTGTTTCTTATCAATTCGTGCAGGAATCATTTCCGTGCCGTAATAAACAGTAAAGCCATTCTTATCGATTTCAATCTTGTGGATTCCTTTTTTAAGCCAGATGCTGTAGTCAATTGCCAGATACAGAAATAGAATGAAGATTCCTAGAATAAAAAGGAAGGGATTAAAAAGTAATCTTACTGTCATTAAAAGGAACATAAGAAATGTTCCGCCGATCATTACCGCAACGTTTACAATGAGCTGATAAGTTCTTGAACCGGTCATTCTAAAAGTATCATTGTCAGCCGGAACATTTTTTGACTTTATTTCTTCCCAGCTTTCCGCTTTTTCAAAAGTAATTGAGTAGGTTTCCGGAGGGTATTGCCGCTCAAAATTTCTTTTTGTCAGTAGAGCAGACTGTGCTAAACCTCCAACAATGTTTCCTGTAGATGATAGTCCAGCTTTATCAACAATTTTACCGGTTGAAATTTCCTTTACAACTACGAAGTACATAATATTTCCGGTGTAGAGTTTTAGTTAGCCGGTAACTAAAATTCCGGCTAATGAATGATTTTTCCTGTTAATTAATGCATGAATGAAAAAATTTATGTTCAGCTTCGATTTTATTAATAGGTATGATAATTTGGATTGGCTTATGAGGTCGTTTTTAAATGATTGGCCAAAGGAAAAAGTCATTTTACCGCATAGGTGCAATGACATATATCTGTTCGGTATTTAATATGTCGAACCGGAAAAGAGAAATTGAGACGGGCCAACTATTTTCAATTGAATAAAGTGTGAAGAATATATCATGATAGCCGTAGGAAACTTAGCAAACGGAATTAATTTTATCAACGATACTTTTAATATAATTTATTGAGAAAATTGAGAATGTTTAATTATTGATTTTATTCTATTTCTTTATATTATTTATTACCATGGGACATATAACAAAAGTAAGTGACTCCTTTTTCATTGGAAATTGACTACCTAAGTCTTTAGGTTCGGATTAGACTTTCAAAATTTTCAGAGAAAAAAGCTTGAAAACAGGATATTCGTTAGCCATAATTCTTATAAACGCATCACTTGTCTTTTCTCAAAACTACAATTGGGTTAAACACGATTCACTTGTAAAAGCCGGAATAAACCAGATTTACAGCATCGAATTTGATAAAGCCGACCGGACTTTCGATAAAATTGAAAAAGAATATCCGTCACATCCTTCCGGTAAATTCTTCAAAGCAATGACAACCTGGTGGCGAATTCTTCTCGACCTCGACAACGAAAGCATGGATGATAAATTCTATGACCAGCTTGAGGAATGCATCGATATGTGTGACGATATCCTCGATAAGAACGAAAGAAATGTTGATGCAATGTTTTTCAAAGGGGGCTCGCTCGGATTCAGGGGACAGCTGCTTGCAATCCGCGAAAGCTGGTTTAAAGCCGCACTGGATGGAAAAGACGGTTTAGGTCTTGTCTTCAAATCGTATGAGGTCGATCCCAAGAACGTAGATGTTCAGCTCGGTTTCGGAATATATCACTATTATGCCGACGTTATCCCCAAGAAATATCCGGTTGTAAAACCTTTTATGATTTTCTTCCCTAAAGGCGATAAGGAGAAAGGCCTTAAGGAACTGGAATACGTTGCCCTTAATGGACGGTACACACTTGTAGAATCGAGACACTTTTTACAGAAACTTAATTTCCAGTTCGAAGAGAATATGGAGGAATCGAGACGGTGGGGAAGAGCGTTGCTGCGCGATTACCCCAATAATCCGAACTTTCAGAAATATTACGGGCTAACATATGTTAAAGAGAATAACTATCCCGAAGCCGTAAAAACTTTCCGTGATATTTTTTTAAAATCTGAAAAAGGTCTGCCGGGATATAATAAACGTTATAAAAGAGAAGCTTCCTATTACATCGGCCAGGAATTCAAAAACAGGAATATCGCAGATTCGGCTGCCCACTTTTTTGAAATGTCTGAAAAACTCTCTCGTGAACTGGATAAAGGAAACGAATCCGGATTTTTAATCAACACAGTATTATATCTCGGGCAGTTATACGATCTTCTGGGAAATCGGGATAAAGCGGTAAAATATTATAATGAAGTTCTGCGCCTTAAGGAGCGGAATAATTCCCACGACATCGCAAAACAATATCTTAAAACTCCTTACAGGAAGTAACGGGATAAGAAATTAAAGTTCTGTATTTCTTAAAGCTTTGTAGAGATTCCGAATCTGTGAAGCGAGCCGATGTAGCCCATCGAAGAAAAAGCATAATCTATTACGTACGAGCTAACATTAAAACCGATTCCAAGACTGAATCCTGCTAAACCCGGCGTGGAGCCGATCTTAAATTCCTTCCTCTTTTCATTATCGTATCCGAATCGAAGCCTGAAACTGGTACCCAATTTGAATTCTCCTCCGATTGTTATCTGCTTGAATCGGTCGAAAAATGTCTCCTGGTTTTCGTTCAGTTTATTGAACGACCAGTAGAGTCTGAATGGTAGATTTTCCAGCTGCTTGGAAAATCCGAGCCGGATATCAATCGGTAATTCCTCTTTCGTGTCGAAGTAGGATGAAATCTGTCCGCCCAGATTTAATATTGAAAATCCGAAATTCCATTTTGATTCAGGGATTTCGTAATGCAAACCTAAATCGAATGCGACAGCCGAAGAAGAGTATTCTTCAATCCCGGAATAAATAAATTTAATATTCGCGCCGTAATAAAAATTCTGATCGAGTTTATTTCCGTATCCCACAATAAAAGCCACATCACCGGCACCGAAATTTCCGTATGTCATTCCGTTTGCATCCGCTTTAGTAAATTCGCCGTAGTTAATATATTGAACTGCGGCGGAGAACCGGCCGATATTCTCAAATTCACGTGAATAAACCAGTGAAGCCGAGTTAATATCCATAAGGTGTTTAAGAAATGAAAATGAGATTGGCGACTCTGTAAGAAAGTTGATGCCCGCCGGGTTATAGAAAATTACATTAGGATCGTCATTGTTCGATACAAAACTCCCGGCCACCGCGGCAGCGCGGGGTGACGTATCCAGATTAAGAAATTTATATGTGCTTTGCGGATATAGAGATGCCGTTGTAAAAATGAACAAAAGCCAGATTTTTTTCATATTTCTTCCAAATTGACGCACGATTTTAAAGATTATTGTTTATAAAGGCAAGGTACTGATTTAGGACCGGTGTTAATCCCTTCTATCGGATAAACTAATCCGAGGAACATTTATCATCCCGTTTCTGTTACATTTGTCAAAGTTTAGATAAATTTGAAACGGAAAAAAGAAGGAGTGAAAATGAACGGATTTAAAACCGTTATTCTTATGACAATTATGATGGTACTCTTCCTTATTGTAGGTAGCGTACTCGGCGGTCAGCAGGGTCTTATGATGGCATTTGTGATTTCACTTGTAATGAATTTCGGGGCTTACTGGTTTTCGGACAAAATCGTTCTTAGTATGTACCGTGCCCGGCAGGTAACCCGTGAAGATCAGCCTCAATTATATGATATGGTTGAAAAACTTGCATCCAGGGCCGAACTCCCGATGCCTAAAGTATATATTATGGAGAACCCTACGCCTAACGCATTTGCAACCGGAAGGAATCCTCAGAACGGAGCTGTTGCCGTCACAACAGGTATTATGAAAATTCTTAACAGGGAGGAACTCGAAGGCGTTATAGCTCATGAGCTCTCGCACATACGCAACAGGGATATTCTTGTCGGCACTATTGCCGCAACTCTTGTAGGCACTATTACATTTCTTGCCCGTATGGCCGGTTATGCCGCTATGTTCGGCGGCAGCAGCAGAGACGACAACGACCGTGGCGGAAATATTTTCTACGAATTAGCTCTTCTAATTGTCGCCCCTATTGCGGCTGTATTGATCCAGATGGCTATTTCAAGATCGAGGGAATATATGGCCGATGAAGGCGGAGCTAAAATATCCGGTAAACCGATGGGACTTGCTAATGCCTTGAGCAAACTGAACCAGGCTAATGAAATGCTGCCGATGGCTCATGCAGGCGCATCTTCCGCTCATATGTTTATTGTCAATCCGCTCAGCGCCCGTTCTATGATGAAACTCTTTTCAACTCATCCTCCGATTGAGGAAAGAATAGAACGTTTGAAGGAAATTGCTGCGGGTCGAAGGTAATCTTTTTATCCGCCGTCCATGTACCGGGCGGCGGATTTCTTTTAATCATCTTTCGTTTGATATTCCATAATTGATTCTATAATTTGAGCCATAACAAATTGACGATGGAATTTTTTGAAAAGAATATTCTTAGTTTTCTTTCTGCTTATCATCAGTAATTCGCCGGTCCTTCTCCAACAAAAGACCAATCTTGATATTGCTTATCAATTAATTTCAAACTCAATTTCTAAAATCGATTCATTTGTTGTTAACAGGGAAAAAATTTCAAATTTTTCCTATACATCATCCGATTCATATAATTTCCTTAAATCTAAAGTCGCAGATAATCTATTAAAGTCCGGGTATAAGTTCGATGGATCCGGAAGTAATGCCACACTTGAATATTCGATTCATAACATAAAAGTTGAATACACCGAACCTTTTAAGGATGGTTTTTTCGGTGAGCTGATGGTTAAAAGGAATGTAATTTTTGAAGGAATTGCCCTTTTTACAGGACCGGATGGTGTCGTCTCGATTCGGCTGAATGAATCTTTAATTGATAGTGTAGAATTGGGCCGGATTGCGGAAATTGAGGACCAATCGATACCTTTCACAAGGGGGACAATCCCGGAAATTCCCCTTTTTTCCAACCTTCTGGAACCAATTATCGTGGTCGGTACTTTAATCGTTACAATTATTTTATTTTTTACAGTCAGAAGTAAATGAATATTTCGTTGAAATTTCCCCGATATGATGATAGCAGTATTTCACGGCTATTCATTTTTACTTATTTTTACAACTCGAATTTTTAATTGGGAGCAGTTTTTGAGAAATCAAATAAAGTACCTTTCTTTAACTTTTATTGCATTATTAATTGCGGCATGTTCTTCTTCTGTTGATACATCTCAAATGACACCGGAAGATTATTTTAAATATGTGATGGAATTATTTAACGACGAAGATTATGAAGTGGCAATCGTAGAGTTTCAGAATATACTGCTTCAGTACCCCGGCAGCTCTGTAAATGATGATGCGCAGTATTATCTTGGCATGACATATTTCAACCGGGAACAGTTTCTCCTTGCCGCGTATGAATTCAGCAAACTGATTCGTAATACGCCTGCTAGCCCTTTCGTACCCGACGCACAGTTTATGCTGGGCGAGTCCTATTACCAGTTGGCTCCGGGTTATCCCCTCGATCAGGCATATACGAAAAAAGCAATCGAGGAGTTTCAGGCATTCATTGATTTCTTCCCGGCCAGTCCAAAAGTTGAACAGGCTGAAATGAAAATAAAAGAGATGAATGAACGTCTCGCGGAAAAGGAATACCAGAGCGGATTGATTTATGAGAAAATGGAATATGAATACGCCGCTTTGAAATATTATACTTATGTAACAGAATCGTTTCACGATACAAAGTATGCGCCGGTCGCGTTATACAACAAGATAAAGATCGAAGTTAAGAAAGGGATGAATAACGAAGCGCTTGCCGATATAGCCCTCTTTCTGAGCCGGTATCCCGATCACCCGAATGCAGGAGAACTACAAAGCATTGAATCAGGATTGACGAATAAATGAGTACAGCTCAGAAAAAAAGAAGTAAGTTTGTAAGCGAATCGGTTGTTACTATGACCGAGCTTGTACTGCCCAACCATACAAATCAGCTTGGTAATCTTCTGGGCGGACAGTTAATGCACTGGATCGATATATGCGCCGCTCTTGCTTCGGCAAAACACTCGCAGCGCGTTTGTGTTACAGCGTCGGTAGACAGGATTGACTTTCATCATCCAATTAAACTTGGAAATGTTGTAACTTTGATCGCCTCGGTTAATAGAGCCTTCAAAACTTCTATGGAGGTCGGGGTTAAAGTTTTTACCGAGTCGTATGTAGAAGGAAAAAAAATTCACTCAAATTCTGCATATTTGACTTTTGTAAGTGTTGATGAAAATGGAAAACCAGTTGATACATTCGAAATTGTACCGGAATCAGATGAAGAGAAACGCCGGTTTGAAGATGCACTCAATAGAAGAAAAGCCCGTCTTGAAAGCAGGCCGAATATTTAGCATTTCATTCTTATTAATATTTCTTGTAACCTCAGAATTGTCCGCGCAAATTCCCCTGAACGGTTTCTGCGGATATCAGGAGTTTACGACTTCAAAAAATCAAACTAGAATTTTTCCGATCGATATAAATTCCGACGGATGGCGCGATTTTATCCTCTCGGATCAGGTTACTAAAAAATTCTCGATTCAAACCCGGAATAAAAATATATTTTCCTCTCCAGGCGGTAGGTTTACATCGGTTTCATTTTACGATCTTATCCCAGCGGGACCGGAACAGGGAAGGGGCAGAAAATTTGCTTTCATTTCAAGAAAGGAAAGAGAAGCCGGATTTGTAATTATCAATCGCTCCGGTATTCCTTCGTTCCAATTGAAGAAAAAATATGAATCGTATCCTTCAAGCATGGATTTAGATGCTCCGGATAAAAACGGAAAATCCCAGATGCTGGTCTCCGGAAGCAGTTTTAAAGGATTATCATTATTAAAAGAAGAAAGAAATAAATTAACTGAAACCTTAATTGACAACGAGCAGATCTATTCCTGTTCAAGGTTTTTTGATCTCGATTACGACGGCTACCAGGATATTGTAGCATTAAACCTGCTCAGGAATTCATTAATTCTTTTTTACAACGACAGGTCGGGTAACTTCCGCCCTTCCCGGTCAATCGGATTACAGAGCGAACTAAAACAATTCAGCGTGGCGGATTTTAACAGCAATGGTTTTAATGATCTGGTATTTACAACCAAATACGGTTTCGAAGTGCTGCTTGGCGATTCAGTTTCATCATTCGAAAAGAGAATTGTATTAAACACACCTTTGCCACCGGACCGGTATACCATACTTGATTTTAACGGCGACGGGTTCAACGATGTTGCTTACATAAATATTGAATCAGGAAAACTTTTCATTTCCTATGCAAAAAGTTCAGAGGAATTCTTCCCGTACGTTACATACTTCCAGAAGAAAGGCCTTGTGGATCTATCCGGTTATATCGATCGGGACGGAAGAAAACTGGCAGTGCTTAACTCAGAGGGTAGAATTTATCAGCTGGAACGGATTACTGAATCTGGCAATGTTTCAATTGCACTGGGACTAAATCCGTCAATTATCGGAACTTACGATCTTCCTGTTTACAAGAGTAAAGGAATTTTCTTTGTCGATAAGGATGATCTGAAAATAAACTTTTTGGAATCCAGGAAAAGACTTTACGATACATATTTCTCAATTCCGGTTGCACAGGATTATAAAAATGTAGTCGTTGATGAGATCAGCAAAGATCACAAAACATTTTATTTCTATTCCGAGGGTGAAAAACTTATTGAATTGCTTCGAATAGGTTACCCTAAACTGGAATTCTCCAAAAGATTTTTTTACGCAAACGGGCCGATATACGATCTTAAGATTACAAGCGACCGGGTAAAAGACAGGCAGACTATTTTTCTCTTATCAGGCAAAGATCGAAAACTCTTTATAGAACAATTTGAATTCAGGGATTTCAGATATTTGAGCGCCGGTGTGGATCAGGTTGCTGAGGATGTTATGAATGCCGCTCTTTCTTTTAATTTGTATAAAGAAATTTTTCATTTCAATAGGGAAAAAGAAAAACTTTCTTTGCTTAAATCAGTTTATAATAGAAAAGTAATTGGTAAGGAAATCCTTGCAAACAGGAGAATTCCGGAAGATTTTAATCCTCTTTTGGAAGTAAAAAGTTTTAACGACAGAATCCGAACAGAAAATACTGTCGCCGCTTTTATTAGTCTTGAAAATAACACCGAACTCAGCCTATTCACTTTAAGATGGAGCGGTAGAATTAAACTGGACGATTTTAACCCCGAACCCGGTTCGATGATCTACCTTGATGATGACGAACAGAATAGCCTCTTTCTTTACGACCGCAGGAAAGGAAAGGTAAGAAGGGTAAACATAAATATTCAGAGCCAGGATTTAAGCTCGCGGGATGTTTTTGAATCAAAGACTATCAATAGTTATATTGTCGATAAATTAAATAATAGAAATGAATTTTTTATTTACACCGATAGTTCCGACAACCTTATAAAAATAGAACAGATTAAATGATAAAATTTTCCGGATTAATACTCATATTAATAGCAGCAGTTGCTTTGAAAGCTCAGAACCTGGATTCGCTTTACAATGAATTCATTAGAATTAAGACTGTTCCTCTTACTGAAAAGGACCGGCATCAAACAGCAGTTGATAAGATTCCTGTTAAATGCGGATTCGGAATAGTTAACGATGTTAAAATCAACTTCAACAAATTCACTCAAAAACAGAAAGAAGTGCTCGCCGGATTTTTAAACCGTCCCGGTTCGGATACAAGTTTTGTAACTCCTTCCGGCAAATTCAGAATTCATTTTAGGAAGAGCGGATTTGAATCGCCGGTATACAGCTTAAACGATCTTGCAAAGGCAATTGATTCCTCATACAATTTTCAGGTGCTTAAACTCGGGTATCCTGCCCCGCCTACGGATTCAGGTGCCGGAGGAGATGATCTTTACGATATTTATATAGTCGGAAATCCCGGAACCGGTGTTTACGGTTATACTGAACTGGAATCGGAATTGGGAAACGGAAGATGGACAAGTTTTATGGTGATAGATAACGATTTCTCTTCCGTGTTTACAAAAGGAATTGATGGAGCCAGGGTTACAGTTGCCCACGAAATGCACCATGCAATTCATTCCGGAAATTTCATTTACCGTTCTTCAGATAGTTTCTTTAATGAGCTTTCTTCCACGGCAATGGAGGAATTTGTTTTCGATTCGATCAATGATTACTACTTTTATATTCATTCTTATACTTATAATCCTCAAAGATCTTTTGGAAGAGCCTGGATTACTGACGGATACGATCTGGCCGTCTGGAATATTTTCCTCAAAGAGAGATTCGGTTTCGGAATTCTGAAAAGAACATGGGAACTGATGAAAGATAAGAGGGCTCTGAATGCTATTGCAGATGCTATAGCAGAAGCTGGTTCAATGTTTAAAAATGAATTTTGCCTCTTTGGTCAGTGGCTCTATTTTACCGGAAGCAGAGCGGTGCCCGGTAAATATTTTGAAGAAGCTCAAAACTATCCGCGGATTAATCCATTTATGGTTATGCCGTTCTCCAAACCGGTATCAGAAGTTAATATTGCTTCAAATCCGGTTTCACTCAATTACCTTATGTTCTACGATAATTCCTCGGCTGCCGATACGTTTTATGCAATAATTGCCAATTCCGATTTAGCAAACGGAGTAAATGATATTACTAAATCGCTCTCCTTTAAATACAGTTTGTCGAATCAGGCAGGCTCCGGTTATAGAAAAATACGGGACGGCTACTTTACAAATCTTGAAAGCGACAATTTATTTCTCCTCTCCGAGATAAATATTTTTAATAATTCACCAATTGATTTCATTTCAACAACAGAAATCGATTATGCTTTTCCGCAGCCGTTCAGGTATTCGAAGGATTCGTTTATTTATTTCCCTGCGGGGAATTCTGATGACGCATACGCTTTTCTCAACGTCTATTCACCGGATATGGATCTTGTTTTCAGCGGTGAGGAGAGGATAATCGCTTCCGATAAAAAAGTTCTTTTGTGGAATCCCAAAAACAATAATGGAAGCAAATTAAAGACCGGTGTTTATATTTACATTGTAAAAAGCGGCGATATTATAAAAAAGGGAAAGTTTGTAGTCTATAATGACTGATTATAAAGTAACACTCGAAAATCTTGTAAAATATTTCGGAAGACGGCTCGTCTTTAACGATTTGAATTTCTCTTTCGAAGCCGGAACTATTTACGGTATATCGGGTCCGAATGGATCTGGAAAATCGACACTTGTAAAGATATTGTCGAATATCATCTCTCCAACCCGCGGTAAAGTAATTCACGAATCGGGCGGAAAAATAATTGAGCCCGAAAATCTCCACAATTATATCGGTTTTGTTTCCCCGTACCTGTTTCTTTATGATGAATTCACGGCAGAAGAAAACCTCGTTCACTTTGCAAATATAAGGGGGATTAAATTTGACAGGGAGCGCTCCGGTTTTCTGCTCAGCAAACTGAATCTTTATGAAAGACGGGGGGATCTTGTACGTGGTTATTCTTCCGGAATGAAGCAGCGTCTGAAATTTATTTTTGCGCTACTCCATAATCCGCAGTTGATAATTCTGGATGAACCGACTTCCAATCTTGACAACGACGGTAAAGAAAAAGTTTATGAATTAATAAAAGAAGAAGCTAAATCGAATATCGTTATAATTGCTTCGAATGAAGATTCAGATTTGCAGTTGTGTAAAGAGACAATTAATATAGAGAATTATAAACGGAATAAAAGATAGGACTCTGCGTTCTCTGCGTGTTAATCTTTAAAGAATTTCACGCAGAGATCGCAAAGGAAAACTTAGATGAAATCATATTCACTATTCAAGAAAGACTGGCAATCGGAACTTCGAACACGTTATGCGATTAATGCCCTTGCTATGTTTATACTTGTGACCATCAGTGTAATAATGTTCTCGATAGGCAGCGAAAAAATAACTTCATACCTTACCGGCGGTCTTCTATGGGTGGTAATCTTTTTCTCTGCAATGTCCGGATTATCACGTGCGTTCATTTCCGAGGAGGAGCGGGGCACAACCATGACTCTTCATTTGATCGCATCCCCATCAACAATTTTTTCAGGTAAATTGATTTTCAACCTGCTGCTTGTTTTCCTTATGAATTTTGCAATAACATTCCTCTTTCTGATTCTTTTCGAATCTTTTATTATTAAGAACTTTTTACTTTTTGCCGTCACTTTTTTTCTTGGGAATATTGGTATCGCAATTTCTTCTACAATAATCGCGGCCATTATTTCGAAGGCCTCTTCCAAAGGAACTCTCTACCCGGTCCTTTCCTTTCCAATTCTTCTTCCGTTGATTCTCACACTTCTTGAGCTTACAAAATTTTCGATGGATGGAAATTCATTGAACGATTCTCTTGTTGAGATCCTCGTTCTTGTCTGCTATGATGTAATAATGCTTACGGCTTCCTATCTTTTATTCGATTTTATCTGGAAAGAGTGATTTTTTACTGATTTTGGCCGTTGTTAAATACCCCTTCAATTACTAAATTTAGCCAGGGTTTAGTTAATTATTCAAAAAATTCAGGTTGCCTGTGATCTATTGGGATGTCAGTCCGGACATTTTTTCTATAGGCCCCTTCGTAATCCGCTGGTATGGTCTTTTATTTGCGTTTTCATTTATAATCGGTTATCAGATTTTTTATGTGATATTCAAAAAAGAATCCCGACCGGATGCTATTTTGAATGATCTGATCTGGTATATGATTCTTGGAACCGTCCTCGGTGCACGCCTGGGTCACTGTTTTTTCTACAATCCTGCCTATTATCTCGCCAACCCGCTCGAAATTCTGCAGGTGTGGAAGGGAGGTTTGGCAAGTCATGGCGCAGCACTTGGTATTCTGCTGGCAATATACATTTTTGTAAGAAAGCACAAAGAATTCTCATACCTCTGGATACTCGACAGAATTGTAATAACTGTAGCGCTGGGCGGATTTTTTATCAGAATGGGAAATCTGTTCAATTCGGAAATTATCGGTAAACCAACCGACCTGCCCTGGGCATTTGTTTTTCCTGCAGTAGATGGTGTGCCGCGTCATCCTGCCCAGTTTTATGAAGCGCTTGCATACCTTGCAATTTTCTTTTTCCTCCTCTTTTACTATTTCAAAAAATCGGGAATATTTAAAAACGGACTGCTTCTCGGATGGTTCCTCATTTCAGTTTTTGCATTCCGGTTCCTGGTTGAATTTGTAAAAGAAGATCAGACTTATTTTGAAAAGGGCTGGCTTTTAAATATGGGTCAGCTGCTCAGTATCCCTTTCATAATTCTGGGAGTTTATCTTGTCTTTCATAAGGACAAAAAGATTTTAAAACTATAAATGGAAAGCGACTTAATTAATGATTAGAAAAATATACATCTTCCTTATCGCGGTTCTAATAATTACTATCTCATATTCATTTACCGGCTGTATCAAATCCGAATCTTACGATCCTTCAAAAGACACATTGCGTTATGAAGGGGAAGTTCACATTAGAAATATCCGTCAGCTTACTTTCGGCGGAAACAATGCCGAGGCGTACTGGAGTTTTGATGATAAACTGCTGGTCTTTCAGAGCGACTGGGATAAGATAAATCCGCAAGGCTGCGATCAGATTTTCATAATGAATGCCGATGGGTCCGATCTTACCGGCGGAAATAAATATCAGCTCGCTTCAACCGGAAAAGGACGAACTACGTGCAGCTATTTTTTAAGTGACGGAAGAATAATTTACGCTTCTACACACGAAGCCGATGCCAAATGCCCGGAAACCGTTATGTTCTCCGGCGGAAGGTATGTCTGGCCGATTTATAATTCGTATGATGTTTATGTTGCTAATGCTGATGGTTCTAATCCCGAATTACTTATCGGCGGTGAAAGTTATGATGCTGAAGCTACTGTATCACCTGACGGACGATATATTATTTTTACTTCCACACGTTCCGGCGATCTGGAATTATGGCGTTATGATATTCAAACCAAAGAGTATTTGCAGTTAACCAATGAACTTGGTTACGACGGCGGCGCTTTCTTCTCACGCGATTCTAAATATATTGTCTGGCGTGCGAGCAGACCTGAAGGCGAAGATGCAGAAAATTATAAAAAACTTCTTGCCGAGGGTTTAGTAGAACCGAAAGAGCTTAATATTTTTGTCGCTGATATTGATGGTAAAAATGCACGACAGGTTACAGAATTACCCGGAGCAAACTGGGCGCCTTTTTTCCACCCGGATGGCAAAAAAGTGCTCTTCTGTTCAAATCATCATTCACTCAACGAAGGCGGCAGACGCTTCGATATCTTTATGATTAATATTGACGGAACCGGGTTAAAACAAATAACCAACTCGGGAATATTCGATGCTTTCCCGATGTTCTCTTACGACGGTAAAAAGCTCGTCTTCTGTTCAAACAGAAATGCAGAAAGAAAACCCTCAAGGGACACAAACATTTTTATTGCTGACTGGGTTGAAGAACCCGAAAAATAATTTAATACTATGACAGAAAAAGAATTCTCCCAGAAGTGGATTGAAAAGATTAAGGCGGAGCTTAAGAACTTTCCGGATGATTTTGTTCATTCCGATAAGTACGAGGAGATATCTCTTCCCGGGAAAATTCTTTTTCTAAATCCGCCTTTATTCGGAAGCTATCAGCTTTCAGATGAGGCAGGCGATACTTTCTACTCCACGGACGATATGTTCCGGGCAAAATATGTCTATTACGCAAACAGGGTTAAACCTGCCCTGGTTAAGATTCCAGCAGATCAGCTTCAGACATATGAAGCGGTGCGCGACTACGAAAGATACCTCGACGGATTCCTGAAAGAGATGGAAAAAGATTTTAAGCAGATCTTCCAGAAGACGAAAGGATTTAAAATAATCTCTTCGCAGATTTTCAGTTCATTAAATCTTACCAGAACCTAAGGTGATTCATCTCGGTGATAATATCAGTTCCTACATCACTACTCATTTCGGAACAGACTATCTTAAAAATTATCTCGAATTTATTAACAGCGGTCATAATACATATCTCCGTTTTTCATCTAAATTATCCCGGGATAAAATTCTTGAGCGACTGAGCGGATACAATGTTCAGCTTGAACCTGTAAAAAACGTCGCTAATGCTTTTATAATAACTGGCGGGCAGTCTGTTGCCGGTAAGACGCTCGATTTTATTTTAGGCGCTTACTATATCCAGAGTCTCTCTTCAATGATCCCCGCGTTAGTCCTGAATCCTGCACCCGGTGATAAAGTTCTCGATCTGTGCGCCGCACCCGGTTCTAAAACCACCCAGCTTGCCGACATGATGGGCAACAGGGGTACCCTGATTGCAAATGAAATTTCGCTGGAGAGATTAAAAAGCCTCGTTTTCAACATCGATAAAATGAATCTTGTTAATGTCGGCGTACTTCAGGGGAAAGGGGAGCTGCTTAGTAAAATATATCAGAATTATTTTGATAAAATTCTCGTGGACGCACCCTGCAGCGCATTAGGAATACTTCAGAAGAAAAATGAAGTGAGCGGCTGGTGGAATGAGAAAAAAGCATCCGGACTTGCGGAAATACAATTTAAACTTCTCTTGAGCGCGATAAAGTCGTGCAAAGTCGGAGGTGAAATTCTCTATTCAACCTGCACCCTTGCTCTCGAAGAGAATGAACTGGTTCTGGATAAAATACTGAAGAAGTATCCGGTAGAACTTTTGGATATAGAACTGCCTGTAAAAAGCCGCGAAGCTTTTACTTATTACAAGGATCAGACTCTTGATAAGTCGATAAGTAAAGCACGAAGGATTGTACCGTGGGAGATCGGCTCGGAAGGATTTTTTGTAGCTAAACTTCGAAAAATTGGAGAGATAGAAAAATCATCCGAGATTATTAACAGGAAGAAAAATAGTTTTGTGAACTCCCGGAATCTTCAGATAAGAAAATTGCTTGATCTTCTTTGCGAATATTTCGGAATTGAGAGCAAACACTTTGAACAATACAAATTCCTGATTAAAAACGGTGATATTTATTTTGCGGATGAAGGACTGGAAATAGAAAATCCGGAAATATTTATTCGCGTCGGTTCTAAACTCGGACTGATTGATAAAAAGCAGTTTATTCAACTTCATACTCTAGCTGCTCAAACTTTTGGAATTAATTTCACCAGAAACGTAGTTGAGTTTAATGATATTAAAGACCTGGAAATTTATCTTAACGGTGGAACGATAAAGAGAGAATTTGGAACGACGGGACAGAAAATTGTTAAATGGGATAACATGATTATCGGCACAGCTTCATTATCCAAAGACGGATTGAAGAGTCAGTTCCCGCGGGCTTTACGAACACAGGAAATTATTATCAAGTAGTTACTGCTTAAAACCATCCGCTTCTTATTCAAAAAATTATAATCGCAAAATCTGTGACTTATTATCTTTTTTGAAATGATACTGACCGGATGATTTCCTTAATAAACTGTTGCTATTCCAGGTCGAATTATTTACCATAAGTACGGAATCAAAAAAATTTCTCTCCTAAATAAAAATTATGTGTTAAAGTAGATACTGCAGTTCGACAGATAAATTTTTTAATTAAGTAAAAATCTACTCTTGTAAGAGGTATCGAATAATTTAGAAACCTTATTTAGGAGGGCAAAATGAGTTCTGATATTCTTCTTAAAAATTGCATTGCCAGACTTTCTATTTACCCGATTGTACTATTATTCCTTTTCCAAATTTCTATTGCCGGTCAGGGTTTTTCTTCAAATCTTAAAATCAATCATTTGACCCAGGGTGATCAGAATACAGATGGGGGAAATTCTATTGTTGTAAACGGCAATAATGTCTATGTCTTATGGCAGGATCTTAATACTACATTTTCTTCTTATATATCAAAATCAACGGACGGAGGGACAAGCTTTGGTAACGGGATTAAGATTGGAGGAAATGATCCGCATCTGTTCGGTGCCATGGCAGCTAATAATTCCGGCACTCTTTTCACTGTATGGAGCGGAGTTGTTAATGATAATCTGACAGGCGTTTATTTTTCCAGATCAACCGATCAGGCAGCAACGTTCAGCTCTCCTGTTACGATTTCATCCGACGGTTTCATTTCTCAGATAGCTGTTAATGGCGACAATGTTTATGTCTGTTTCTTCAGACCGAAAGCCGATAATAAAACGGGTCTCTTCTTTGCAAGATCTACAAATGGAGGGGCGAATTTCGAAACTCCCTATGAAGTTACAGATGCAGTAATCGGAAGCAACTCGGTTAAATTTGATTCACCTAATTCGATATCCGTTGATGCACAGGGTAATATATTCTGTATATGGAATGATGGCAGAAGAGGCGGAAGCGGTACTGATATATACTATGCGAAATCTACAAATAACGGTGTAAGTTTCGGCCAGAACAAAATGGTAAACAGCGTATCTGGCAGTGTTGATAAAAAACGGACAGCTCCAAGCATTTCGGCTTACGGTTCGAATCTTTATGTCGTCTGGAGAGAGGAGGACGATAATAACGGAAGCAACCGGAAAATCTACTTTAAAAAATCTACCGACGGCGGATCAACTTTCAGTACGGAATATGAAATCGCTTCCAACGGATTCGGATCCCCGTCCATGAATGTTAGCAGTAAAGGCGAGATTTATATTGCATATCCTAATTATTCCGGGGATAAGAACGGCATCTTCTGTACCAAATCCATTGATGGCGGAGTTTCATTCCCTAAAACTTCATTTGTAAACAGCACAAACGCGGATTCCAAAAATCCATCTCTCTTTGTGGATGCAAACGATATGATTTATTCTGTCTGGTCTGATAATAGAAGCAGCAACGATGGAGTCTATTTCTCGAAAGGAACAGTTACAATTACCGGCCTGGATGAAAAGCAGGATGTTATACCTGCTCAATTCCGATTGTCGCAGAATTATCCTAATCCGTTCAATCCTTCGACGGTGATTAGAGTATCGATCCCTGTTACTCAAACAGCGTCATTAAAAATATACGATTTTCTCGGAAGGGAGATTGCAACATTAATAAACGGGAGAATTGAACCGGGCAATTACGAGATTGAATTTGAATCAGGAGAACTTTCAAGCGGTATCTATTTATATCGGCTGCAAACCGAAAGTTTTTCCCAAACAAGGAAGATGATAATTATTAAATGAAAAAAGCGGCTCGCATAGAGCCGCTCTTATATTTAAACAGGTTATTATACATCAAAGTACATTTCGAATTCGTAGGGATGAGGCCTCAACGCCATCGGCTTGATCTCTTTTTCAACTTTATAATTTATCCACGCACGGATAACATCCTCTGTAAACACATTCCCTTTAAGCAGGTACTCATGATCTTCGGCAAGTGCTTTCAATGCCTGGGCTAGCGATTCGGGTGTTGACGGAACATCCTTCAGTTCTTCGGGGGACATATCGTAGATATCCTTTTCGAGCGGTTCACCCGGATCGATACGGTTCATAATTCCATCCAGACCCGCCATCATAATTGCCGAAAACGCGAGATACGGATTGGCAGCAGGATCCGGGCAGCGGAATTCCACTCTCTTAGACTTTGGAGAATTTGAATACATCGGAATTCTTATGGAAGCGCTCCGGTTTCTTTGAGAGTAAGCGAGATTCACGGGTGCTTCGAATCCGGGTACAAGCCGCTTATAGGAATTTGTAATTGGATTTGTAAAAGCGAGTAGCGAAGGTGCATGTTTTAATAATCCGCCGATAAAGTAGAGCGCCATATCGCTCAGTCCTGCATATCCGCCCCCTGCAAAGAGAGGTTTGCCTTTCAACCACAAACTTGTATGAACATGCATTCCGCTTCCGTTATCACCGAAGATCGGCTTGGGCATATACGTAACGGTTTTGCCGCGCTTCTTTGCCGTGTTTTTAATTACATATTTAAACATCAGCAATTGGTCAGCCGCGCGAAGAAGCGGTTTAAACTTCATATCGATCTCACACTGTCCGCCGCTTGCAACCTCGTGATGCTGGGCTTCTATCTCAATTCCCATATTGATAAGGTTCATAACCATTTCATTACGGAGATCCATCAGTTGGTCTGTCGGGGGAACCGGGAAATATCCTTCTTTAAAACGGGGTTTATATCCGAGGTTCGGATTCTCCTCGCGGCCGGAATTCCATTTACCTTCAATTGAATCGACTGTGTAGAATGAAAAATTAGGTCCGGAATCGAAACGGACATCATCGAATACGAAGAACTCTGCCTCGGGACCGAAATAGGATGTATCTGCCAGCCCGGTTGATTTCAGATATGCTTCTGCTTTCTGCGCGATGTTGCGAGGACAGCGGTCGTACTTTTCTCTGGTTGCCGGTTCGTATACATCGCATATTAATGATACTGTAGGTGCTTCGATGAACGGATCGAAAAACATAGTTTCGGAATCCGGAATGAGAAGCATATCGCTTTCGTGAATGCTTTTCCATCCGCGGATTGAAGATCCGTCGAACCCGAATCCGTCTTCAAATGAATCGGCTTTCAATTCTCCTGCCGGAACGGTAAAGTGCTGCCACTGTCCCGGGAAGTCCATGAACTTGAAATCGACGAACTGAATTTTGTTACTCTTAATGTATGAGAGAATTTCCTGAATCTTTGATGCAGATTTACCCATAGTTTCTCCTGAGTTATATGTTAATGTTTGTGGTCTCTTTAATTGTTGAAAGTACAAAATTTGTAACGGTCCGGTTTACACCCGGCCAGGATTGTATCTTACTTAAAAGCTGTTCGAGAGATTTTGTATCCTTAACCAGCGCTTTCATAATATGCGAGCCTTCGCCGAGTATAGCGTGGCATTCAAGTATCTCGGGAGTTTTTTTTACGTGATCGGTCAGCTTTTCGTAATTCTTTGAGGAGTCCATTATCACAACTATGAAAGCCATTATATCGAGGTTGAATTTGTGACGGTCGAGCTTTGTGTAATATCCCTCGATAATTCCGTTCTCTTCCAGCTTTCTGAGCCGTTCGCTCAGCGAGGGAAGTGAGAGGCCAGCAGCGTCGGCAAGTTCATTCCGCTTAGTCCTTCCGTTTTCCTGCAGCTTTTTCAGTATAATTAAATCTAAGCTATCCAGCATATATTTTCTTAATTATTTAGGTAATTATATTTAATTGACTGAAAAAATAAGGTATATAGAAATAATAAACAAATAAAAAAAGTTCTTCTTTTATTGCATTGCCGTAACCGGTTTCTTTTTTAGATTAGTATTCAAGATTTGGAGGGCTTTTGTTACAGAGGGTAAATTACGCCGTTGCGGTAATCCTGTTCTTATTTTCGGGGATCATCCGGCCGCAGGCAAATCCATTAATATCATCAATTATCAACCAAGTCGATTCCGGCCGTTTAATGGAAAACCTGGAATACCTGACGGGCGCAAAAGAGGTAACGGTTCCCAGCGGCACTTTTCAAATCCTATCGCGGCACGCATACGAATATACAAATCTCATCGCGGAAGAATATTTAAAACAACGTCTCGAAGCTTACGGACTCGAAACTTATCAGCAGAATCACGACAACGGGATTGGAAACATTTATGCAATTCAGCACGGAGTTAAGTATCCTGAACAACAGATTATTATTTGTGCCCACTTCGATAGCATGCCCCGATCTTACATTGCACCTGGCGCGGATGACAACGGAAGCGGAACCTCGGCAGTCCTTGAAGCGGCGAGAATTCTCTCGAAGTATCCGACTGATTACACAATTATTTATGCGCTGTGGGATAACGAAGAACTTGGACTTCAGGGTAGTTATTATTATGCACAACAGGCTCGGTTGAGGAACGATAAAATTATTGCCGTTATTAATATGGATATGATCGGGTGGGATGGCAATAACGATAATATTGCAGAAATTCATTTTCAAAACTACAGCACCTCCTACGAAATTGTTCAAAAGCTTCAGGAAGTGAATACTAATTATAATATTGGATTAAATCTTTTAGTTGCAAATCAAGCAACAACTGCGAGTGATCACGCATCGTTTTGGTATAACAATTATCCGGCTGTACTATTAATAGAAGATTATGATGCGACAAATGGTTCAAGAGATTTTCATCCATATTATCATACGGCTAATGATAGAATTGAATACATAAATAAATCCTATTTCGAAAAGTGTTCGAAAGTTGCTATCGGCACAGTAGCGCTTTATGCCGGTGTTCAGAATCCTACATATGTTCATTCTCCGTTGCCTTCTTCATATAGTTTATCTCAGAATTATCCCAACCCGTTTAATTCAACCACGGTAATCAATTATTCAATTGATAAAGAAATGCCGGTAAAGATTGTTGTCCATGATCTTATCGGAAGGGAATTAGCGGTACTCGTAGATGAAGTAAAACCGCCGGCTTCATACAGCGTAAACTTCGATGCGTCGGATGTAAGGGGCGGATTGTCCAGCGGTCTCTATTTCTATTCAATGTACTCGGGTAATTATACAATCTCCAGGAAAATGCTCTACCTTAAGTAAGCCGGAACCTGAGCGTTGTAAGGACATTAGCCATTGTGTTATTCAAATCTTTCGACTTTACCGAGTAATTATTGAATTCGCGTCTTATCCTGTAAGTTTTTCTTAGCTGATCGAACTGCCTGCCCCGCTCTTCGGGATTAATCGCAATTATTTTTTTTATCAGTTCCGTATCCAGTGAAATATCATATACCTTTCCGGTAATCTCATCAATCAACTCTTCAAGACCATCAATTTTATCTGGAGCAATTTCCGGTTCCTCTATTTGAGGATAGTCGGGTTTCCATTCCGGTTTGCAATTCATAAACCCGCAGAATTTATTATAGATGAATAGCGTTCCGTTCAGTTTTCCTTCGAGCGAGTAACCGGCAATATGCGCCGAAGCAATATCAACAAGGCCGAGCAGTTCTGTGTCTATAACCGGTTCGTTTTCCCAGACGTCGAGGACTGTCCTGATATTCCGGTTTTCGAGAAGTCTTTTTTTCAGAACGGAATTCTTAATCACAGGTCCGCGCGAAGTGTTTATTAAAAGAGCTCCTGATTTTATCTCCGCGATATTCTTTTCATTCAATAGGTGAACAGTTTTATCAATTCCGCTCTTGTTGAGCGGGACGTGGAAAGTTACAACATCGCATTGAAGTGCATCGGACAGGCTCCGGAAATTCTCTTTCCCGAGTTTCCTCTCAAGAGGCGGATCGTTGATTACAGTCTCGAATCCGAGCGCACGGGCAAATACTGCCACTTTTGTCCCGATATTTCCGTAACCGACTATACCAAAAGTTTTTCCAACAAAACTTTTCTTCTCTTCCGTAAAAATTTTTGCAACAGCCCTAATTACGTATTCGGCAACCGAATACGAATTACAACCTGCTGCATCAGCAAAATAAATAACCCTGGATCTTAAATACTCTTTGTCGATATGATCCGTTCCGATTGTTGCCGTCCCCACAAACTTAATATTACTTCCATCCAGTAAATTCCTGTTTACATCCGTTATGGAACGGACAATTAAAACATCGGTATCTCTCAGCATCTCACCGGTTATATGACGGCCGTGCGAAAGCCGGACTTCACCGAAATTTGAAAAAGCCTCTTTTACCTGCGGAATATTCTCGTCTGCTAAAATGTTCATTGTCTTCCCGATTCTGATTTGCAAATATAACTCAATGGCGTTAAACTTAGTCAACTTGCTTCAATTTGTAATCACTTTATTAAATGTTTATTTTTGCGCCTGACTTTGAAAAAGGAGTAAAGTTTATTCAATGAAATTCAATAGAAGAACACATACATGCGGCGACTTGCGCGAAGTAAATATTCAGGAAAGTGTTGTCCTTAACGGATGGGTTGCCAACAGAAGAGACCTCGGAGGAGTAATCTTTATTGAGCTGAGAGATCGTTTTGGAATTACACAAATCGTTTTTGAACCTTCTTATAACCCTGCCTCTCACGAACTTGCAAAAAAACTAAGATCTGAATTTGTAATTTCGGTTGAAGGAAAAGTCCGCAAACGTCCGGTAGGAACCGATAATCCGGATCTCCCGACAGGACAAATTGATGTAATGGTAGATAAGCTGATTATTCTGAATCAGGCCGAGACCCCCCCGTTTCCGATTGACAATAATGTTGATGCCAGTGAGGATCTTCGACTTAAATATCGATATCTGGATCTGAGGAGAGGAGAGGTTCAGAAGAATCTGCTTCTGCGTCATAGAATGTACCAGATTACCAGAAAATATTTCGATTCCAATGGATTTGTTGAAATTGAAACTCCTGTGCTTATGAAAAGCACACCGGAAGGTGCGCGCGACTTTTTAGTGCCGAGCCGGCTTCATAAAGGAAAGTTTTATGCGTTGCCTCAGTCTCCGCAGACCTATAAGCAGATACTTATGGTTTCGGGATTCGACCGTTACTTCCAGATTGTTAAATGTTTCCGCGATGAGGATATGAGAGCCGACCGTCAGCCCGAGTTTACTCAGATCGACGTTGAAATGTCCTTCGTAGACGTTGAAGACATTTTTGAAGTAGTTGAAGGATTAATGAAGATATTCTTCAAAGAGATCTGGAACTACAATCTGGAAACACCGATACCCAGACTCAGTTTTGACGAAGCAATGGAAAAATACGGAAGCGATAAACCGGATCTTCGATTCGGTCTCGAAATGGTTACCCTGAATAATGTTTTTGAAAAATCGGAATTCCGTGTGTTCAAAGATTCTATCTCTCAAAACGGAATAATTACCGGATTGCTCGCCAAGGGTTGCGGAGATTATACCAGAAATCAACTCGACGTTCTTACCGACTATGTTAAAAAGCTTGGTGCGGGCGGACTTATATGGATGCGTGTAAAAGAAAATGATCTCGACGCTCCGATCGCAAAATTTTTGACTGATGACGAGAAGAAAAATCTGATCGCTCAAATGAATGCCGAACCCGGGGATCTCTTGTTTATTCTTACAGGTCAGAGACTTAAGACATTATCCGTGATGGGTAATCTCCGCCTCGAGATGGCAAAGAGAATGAATCTTATACTTGCGGATTCAAAACCGGCTTTGATCTGGGTAACAGAATTCCCATTGTTCGAGTGGGATGATGAGACAAAGCGTTACTATGCAATGCATCATCCGTTCACTTCTCCAAGAATTGAAGATATTCCTTTTATGGAAGCAGAACCCGGTAAAGTAAAAGCACGCGCATACGACCTGGTTCTTAACGGTAACGAAGTTGCCGGAGGAAGTATAAGAATTCATGATTCGGGACTTCAGGCATTAATGTTCAAAGCTCTTGGAATCGGTGAGGAAGAGGCAAAAGAGAAATTCGGATTTTTAATGAACGCGTTCAAATATGGAGCCCCGCCTCACGGTGGTATTGCATTCGGGTTTGATCGGCTTGTTATGTTGTTTGCCGGTAAATCATCAATCCGAGATGTTATTGCGTTTCCTAAAACATCCAGTGGACTTTCATTAATGGACGATTCCCCCTCGCACGTCGATGAAGCTCAACTTACCGAACTGCATATTCGAATAAAATAATAAATTCTATTGGGTAGGAGTTCTGTCCTACCCTTCCGGTTACAGGTAACAATTACCTGAAATGCCTCATTATTATTAATTTCTTTAAAATATTTCTTTGGATTAAGTCTTTCCTTTGCTATATTCCTTTCCGTAAGATGAAAAATTTTCCACTTTCCCAATTGGTTTGATATTTGTTTAAGTGAAGATCAGGATGTTAAGTTGAGTTTGATTTGATTAATCGGAAATTTTTACTTGAAAACAATTATTGAGGAATTTTAAGTGGGACAACAGCAACTTCTATTAATCTTATTGGGAATTCTGATTGTGGGTGTTGCAATTTTTGTGGGAATAAATCTCTTCCGCGCTAATGCCATCGAAGCCAAACGAAGTAATGTAACCAATGAACTTGTCAATCTTGCATCCTTAGCTCAACAATACTATATGAAACCTCTTTCACTTGGCGGCGGATCAAGATCATTTACCGACTGGCGCGTCCCAGATGAACTTAAAGTTACAGCCAACGGACATTTTACCGCAACAGTTTTTGCGGATAGTGTTGTTCTGGTTGGCATTGGAAATGAAGTAGTTACAAATAATGATTCAATACAGGTTGAATTAACTGTAAGACCTACTTCATATAGGACAGTAATAGTTTATTGATATATCAAAACAGAAATATTCTTTTATTGTAACTAATTAATTCATTAGCAACTAAATAACAGGAGTAAATTATGGGTCAGCAACAACTTCTCTTAATCGTATTGGGCGTTATCATTGTTGGTATCGCTGTTGTAGTTGGTATTAATGTTTTCACAGCCAGCAGTACGCAGGCTAACAGAGATGCAGTTATTGCAGATATGACAAACCTTGCATCTTTAGCACAGCAGTTCTACAGAAAACCGGAAGCTCTCGGCGGCGGCGGTAATACATTTACTGGCTGGACAGTTCCCGGCACGCTCGATACAACTGGTAATGGAACCTATGCTGCAACTGTAGCTGCTCAGTCGGTAACACTAGTAGGTATCGGTAATGAAACCGGTAATGACGGTTCCGGTCCGGTTCAGGCAACAATGGTGGTTGGTCCGAATCGAATCGAATCAACTGTCATAGATAATTAATTTTTTGTTTGAATTTTCTTAAATTGGAGGCGGTTAAATCAATTTAACCGCCTTCTTTTTTAGTTAAGGACGATTAACATGATTGAAGTTCGATTCAACGCGCAAAAAATTAATGGACAGGCGATTTCCGGCAACTTGAGCGAACCTACCTATAAAGAAGCAAAAAAAAAGATTCATAAGCTTGCCGAAAAACACCAGCTTAAAATCAATTCGATTGAAAAGAAAAGCTCGTACCTCTATAAAATAAGACGTGGTAAAGAAAAACCGATTATCGGCGAACAAAGAGCTTACTCTAAAGAGGAAGTCTCAAATGCACTCCGTAAACTTGGCTATGAAGTTTTATCGGTCAACAAGAAGCTACTCGATTTTAATTTTAAGCCGCCTCAGCAGGACATTGTTTCTTTTGTTAAAATAAGCGCAGAACTTCTGGATCAGAAATTGCCGTACAGTGAAATTTTAACCCTCCTTATTAATGATATTGAGAACAAAACCCTGAAGGAGACTTTAAAACAGATTAACAATGAATTGAAAAAAGGAGCCGATAGCGAAGCAACCTTTTTAAGGTATCAGGGAATTTTTGGAAAGTTTACAGCTTATATGTTGGGACTTGCATCTAAGAGCGGTAATATGTCAGAAATTTATAAAGCAACCGCAAAATTTTTGGAAAGACAGCAGGAGTTTAAGAAAAATCTGAGAAGCGCGCTCATTACTCCTCTTGTTACTTTATTTGTTCTCTTTCTTGCCGTCATATTTTATATCGGTTACATTTTCCCGGAAACGGCAAAACTGTTTGTCAAATTTAAAATTGATCTGCCCCCTTTAACTGCAGCGACTCTTCAAATTAGCGATTTCCTGATGGGTAATATGCTATTAATTACAATTGGAATGTTTATACCTGTTATCGGCATCTGGCAGTTTGCAAAGACAAAAAAGGGAAAACTTTTATTAGACAGGTTTATGTTCAAGATACCGATAATGGGCTCGCTTATACATAAAACAACAATTGAAGTTTTCTGCCGTGTATTCTATACTCTTTACAGCGGATCGGCTGAAAGTATTGAACCGATACGTATAGCAGCCGAAGCAACCGGCAATGCCTATTTTGAAAATCAGATTAAAACAGTTGCAATCCCGCTTATGATTAAAAAAGGAATTGGAATTACCGAAGCTTTCCAGGCGAGCGATGTTTTTACAGAAACGGCTCTTTCAAGATTCCATTCCGGAGAAGAGACGGGTACAATCAAGAATACTGCGCTTCAGCTTGCAAATTACTACGAAAGCGAAACTGTATTCAGACTTAAAAACGTAATTGAATTAATTCAGGTTGGAATTGCAATGGTGATTATGATAGTAATGATCGCATTGACACTAATATCGGCGGAGACAGCTACTATTAGTCCGAAATCACCGGTGATGTAAAAAAACATAAGGAAGCGGTATGATTGACGCGCATCTCGAAATGACTGATAAAATCGGTTACCTTTTACTCAAGAAGGGAATTATCGATTCAAAAATTTTAGAACAATCCCTTAAAATCAAGGATGCCGATCAATTAAAACAGAAGAGGAATCTGGCGCAGATCCTTGTTGAAGAATTTGGATTTGAACACGATGTTATCTTCCGCGAAGTTGCCGTCCTCTACGCATTCAAAGAATTGAACATTCATCCCGAGGAACTTTCGGAAGAGAGAGTCAGCGAGATAAAAAACCTGATGAATAAACAGGGGCCGGAAGTACGTAAAATGCTCCTCGAACACCGTGTAATTCCTTACAGGTATGACGATAAAATAAAAGATAAACTTGTTTTTGCAGCTGTTGATCCGACCGATAGGACGCTTGCAAAAATTGCATATACACTTAACGCAAAAAAGTATGAAATAAACTATCTGAGAAAAAAAGATTACGACCGTCTGATAAATCTGCTGGTTACTTCCGAGAATGAATACCTTAAAATGATCGAAGAAGCTGCCGAAGAGATGCAGGTTGTTCAGGAAGAGGTTTCGATCAATGAAGATGAACTTGATGCTGAAATAAATAAAAGTGCTCTTATAAATCTAATTGAAGCGGCTCTGGTTGAGGGGGTACGCAAAGGAGTCAGTGATATTCACATTATACCAAGGAGCGGTAACAAAACAGAAATTCATTTCCGCCTTGATGGTAAACTGCAGCTCTGGCATGTTCAGGAGGGAACAATGCCCGAAGCAGTTATGGCGGTTGTTAAAGACCGTTCAAAAGGCCTCGACAGATTCGAAAGAGAAAGAGCACAGGATGGATTTATACAAAGGGAAATCGATGGTCATATAATCCGCTTCAGAGTCTCCGTGCTTCCGACTGTAGGAACAGAACTTAAAAACAAATTTGAAAGTATCGTAATAAGAATTCTCGACGATAGAAAAGTAATAAGGGATTTAGGTAAGCTCGGTTTAACCGGATACTCAAATAAGGCGTTTGTAAAAGCCATCAGCCAGCCGCAGGGAATGATCATATTAACCGGTCCAACAGGTTCGGGAAAAAGTACTACTCTTATTGCTGCTCTCTACCAGGTTATAAATCCTACGAAAAATGTTTTAACAGTTGAAGATCCTGTTGAATATGTCATTGAAGGTGCCCGGCAGCTTAAAATCGGTCATAAAATGAATTTCGAACAGGCCATCAGATCAATACTCCGCCACGATCCGGATATTGTACTTGTTGGTGAGATGCGTGATAAAGAGACTGCCGAAACAGCTATTAAACTTGCTAATACCGGTCACCTTACGTTTTCTACACTTCATACAAATGATGCACCCAGTGCGGTAGCGCGTCTTTTCAAAATGGGTGTAGAACCGTTCCTGATTGCTTATGCAATCAACATTATTGTTGCTCAGCGACTGATAAGAAAACTGTGTACGGTTTGTAAACGGAAAGTTGAAAATCTTGAAGAGCATATTGCACTTGCGGGACTTGATATAAAGGATTGGTCCGGCAACGAAATTTATGAGCAGGTAGGATGCGATAAGTGTAATCAAACCGGATTTAAAGGAAGAATGGCTATACACGAAGCTCTCTATTTTACGAGGGAAATCAGAAGACAAATTGTTCGGTCGGGCGAGGAAGTTGATGAAGAAGCAATCCGCGAACAGGCCCGCAAAGACGGAACTATGAGTCTTAGAGATTCTGGTTTTGAGAAAGTGAAATTAGGTCTTACGTCAATTCAGGAGGTAATTGGCGCAACAATGGAAGACTAAAAAACTGCTTTAATCGTGACTAAGTTTTCTTATATTGCTTAAAAGAAATCGAAGAAAACACTATTTAACCAGAAATTCGGTACTTGCTGATGGTAGAACAGGCAAAAAAAATCCTCTCTGAATTTGCAAAGCAAATCCCTCCAACAATTCTCGGTCCTGAAAGAGTTCGTTTTATAATCGAGAATATTGACAGGATGACGCAGGAGGAAAAAATCCAGGTTCTTAACCTTGCAAACTATATTCTCACTGTAATGCTCGAAAGGAATGCATCGGATGTTGAAATAGGCGGTTTCGGTGCTCAGAATTTTGTCTGGTTCAGAATCTATGGAAAAAAAGAACGTGTAAAAGAGTTGCCCCAGTTTACAGCCGACGAAGCCTCTGCATTAATTGTTTCGCTCCTTAATAAAAATCAGTGCCAGTTCCTTCTTCAAAACAGAAACCTGGATTTTAGCCATACATACAAACTCGACAAAATTTCGCGTTACGTAAGGTTTAGAGCGGATGCTTACTTCGATCTGGATGCGCTGGCTCTTAATATGAGAGCAATTCAAGCTGCGGTTCGGCCGATCGAGTCACTCGATTTTCATCCCTTTGCTGTTAAAACAATGAGTCACAATTACATTAAGTTCGGACTCTCGCTTATAACCGGAATTACCGGTAGCGGTAAATCTTCCACACTCGACGCAATAATTGACTATCACAATCAATTTGATCCATGTCACATAGTAATAATTGCATCTCCCGTTGAGTATGTACATTCATCAAAAATTTCGATAATTAAGCATCGGGAAGTTGGCCGTGATGTCCTTTCCTTTAAAGATGGTGTAGTTCAGGCCCTTCGCCAGGACCCTGATATTATTGTTATTGGTGAAATGAGAGATCCTGACACTATTTTAGCAGCATTAGAGGTAACAGATACAGGTCATAAGGTATTTTCTACCTTACATACTTCTTCAGCTGTTGAGTCGATAGACCGTATAATTGCAGAAGTTAGCCCGGAAGAACAGGAAAGAGTCCGGAATCGTTTGGCAGACGTTTTGATATCTGTAGTGTCGCAAAAACTTGTGCCGAGCCTCGATGGAAAACGTGTTCTTGCTAAGGAAGTCCTGATCGTTACTCCAAGCGTTAAGGCGGCTATTAAAAACAACAATACAAGCGAAATTTATATGATGATTAATCAGGGGGGACAACAGGGAATGGTTACTATGGAACAGGATTTGTTGCGCCTCTTTACGGAGAAAAAGATTTCTAAGGAAAATGCAGTCGCTTATTCGAATAATAAAAATAGAATTCTTCAATTGATGAAGGGTGTTTAGTAGAATTGAAACCGGTTGTCTGTATATATTGTGAAGGGTCGGATACTAAAGTCGCGGTTCTTACAAAGGAGAAAGACACTATAAAAGTTTTAAGAGTGGCTTCCTTAACAATGTCGCAGTCCCTTCAGCAGCTTTCACGTCAGACTTCTCTCGAGGAGATTGAATCAGTAGATACTGGTAGTAACTTTTCATTCGAAAGTCTTGATGACGCCGCCCCTGCGGCAGAACCGGAAAAAGATACTTCGGATGTCGGTCAGCTTCAGTCGTCGCTGTTCGGATTGAAACTGAATCAATGCCAGTTTGTTCCAATAATAACTGAACCTGTTGTAAATTATCATAACTATGAAGGTCCGAGGGATGAAAATAAAAAGAAGCTGCTTCAGCTGGTTGCCAATGATATCCGGAATGTAAAAGGGATTTCAGTTGATCTTGATTCAGTTGATGTAACGGAATTGAATGACAAAGCAATGCTGAGCGTTTTTATCGAAGGGGAAATTCCTTGTGTCCATCTTGTAAACCTGCTCGCTAATTATAACAATAGAAGATATTTTAAAATTCCTACGGTCAAAACAGCGGAACTGTCGCTCGCTTACTATGTTAGTAAGACAAATAAATTCTTTCCCGAAGACAATACGCTGATAATTTATATCGGCAAAGAATATAGCAAACTGATTTTTCTGGAAGGACAGAAATTAAAACATATAGGCGCTACACTAGATATTGGAACAAAGAATCTACATACATACGATGTTTATTTTTCCAAGATTCTTCTTGAAATGGAGAACGGCGGAATACCCAAACTCGATAATATCATTCTGTGCGGCGAGGACCGTTCTGAAAACCTGATACTCTCTTTCTTCGGTACATTTCCAGAAGCAAATGTTAGTGAACTAAAGTTCGAGGACTTTAATAACACGCTTATTACTGAAGAAGATGCAAGAAATCTTGCACTCTATGCAATTCCGATTGCTTCGGCCATCGAATATTTTGATGAATTGAATAAGACTCATGTTGGTGTAAATTTCCTCCCAAAGTATATCCAGGAACATCAGAAGTTTTTGCAATTCGGATGGCACAGTTATGCGATTCTACCTCTCCTCTTCGGCGCAACATTCTTTTTCACTTTTGAAATCCTTTCGAGCTACAGGGAAATTAAAGACCTCGATTTCGAGATTGAACGTTTGACGGTTTTACAACAGCAGAATCAGGCCCTTGTTGATGAGATAACTCCACTTGACGCAAGAATTAATAATTTCGATAAAACACAGGCAATTCTGGATTCAGCAACCACCGGCTCGGGCATCTGGAATAAAAACTTAACAAAAGTATCGGACTTTATAGAAAGACGCAGAAATTTCTGGCTGACCAGGCTCGAAACGGTTAGCGCCGAAGAAGTCAAAATTAACGGGTATGCTTTATCCAGAAGCGTTCTAACAGAGTTTGCTCAATACAGTAATACCGCGTTATTAAAATTTATTAATTATGAACCTCTCCGCGAAAAAAGCGCTTTCGCCTATACAATTAATTTTAAACTCTCTGAAGATTCGTTGAATACTAAATGAGCAGTAAAGTAAAAAATACGATAATTATTGTCCTAATTCTGATTGCCATTATACTGGCAGGCGGTCTCTTTAATTATGTCTTCCTTAAAGGGAAGATAGACGACAGGGAGAAAAAAGTAAAGGACCTCAGACTTTATCAGCTTGATACTAAGGACCTTGAAGATCAACTCCAGAAATTAAAAAACAGAGTTGCTCAGCTCGATTCAATTCTTGTAAACAGAAAATATAATATACCTTTCAATCTTCCCCAATCGGACTTTTTCGATTTCATTAACAAAACCAGTTATTCGTTTTCGCCGGATTCCTATGTAAATATCGAATACGAGGATACTGAGGCTGGGGGTAATTTCAATATATATAACTATACTTTGAATGGTATTGCAGAGTTTAATGATCTTAACAATCTTATTTATGCAATAGAAGAGAGCAAATTGCTAAAGAAAATATCCGGTCTGGATCTTACAAATAATGTAAAAGTTGATCAGGACGGCACTCCTCATTATCTGGTGAGTTTCAAATTCAAGGTTGCGGTCTACTTCTCGAACGACGACCGTTTCTATGTTGCCAACTATACAGAAAATTCACTTATACCCAATCCTCTGTACGATATTTTCTATCCGTTGATTAGAAATGAAATTCCTCCGAATAAAGATTCTTTGCTCGACGTTCAGTCGGCAGTATTGCTGGCATTAATACCCGACGGTGCTTTTCTGGCTGATGCTAACGGGAATACCTATCTACTCTGGGAAGGAGACAGAGTTTATCTGGGTTATCTGACGAATATAAATTACCAGACCAATGAAGTTAATTTTGTCCTTAACAAGGGCGGTATTATTGAATCAGTTACATTGAAACTCGATAAAGAAAAAAAGCAGAGTAAATAAAATGAAAAAGCTAATTACATCCTGGCTGTTCCTGTCTTTCGTCTTTGTAAATTATGCTCAGGTTGATCTTAAACAGAAACTGCAGGGATACGTAAATCCCGAAGAACTTGTTACCCTTTCCGAAACTATTACTTTCGAGCAGGCAATTCAGGTCCTCAGTACTGTTAGTGAGAAAATCTCGGGTAAACGGGTTGTCTCTACTGCGGGAATTAATGTCCCGATCGGTGTTGAACTGGATAAGATTCAATATAAAAAAGCACTTTTCATAATTGCCCAATATCATAATCTTATTATTGAGGAGACTGAATCTGTAATTATTGTTAAGAAGAAGGATGCGGGAAAGGAACAACTCACTCCGGAAATTTATGCTTCGGTTGATGATAGGGAGGTTAAAATAACCGCTCTGATGTTTGAAGCAAACGTATCGGAAATGCAGGAGAGGGGCATTAACTGGCAGTTTCTGCTTTCGAGAAGCGGTCTTTCTATCGGCGGCGACTTTGTGACAGTTCAGGAGCAGCAGCAGAGCGGTTCATCTACTACCCAGGTTCAGCAAAAACCGCCGGCTTTCGATCTTTCAAGTACATCCACTTTTGAAATGGGACCATTTAAGGGAAATGCCACTGCACTCTTCAGATTTTTTGAAACCGAAAACCTTGGTGAGATTTTTGCAAGACCAAACGTCACCGTGAGAAATAATATTCAGGGAAGAGCTCAGGTCGGCTCTGACTTCTCAATTAAAGAGAGAGACTTCGCAGGTAACCTGATCGATAAATTCTATTCTACCGGTACAATTCTGGAAGTGACGCCTCATATTTATAATGAAGACGGAATTGATTACATACTACTTCAACTTAAGGTGGAAAGAAGTTCGGCTATACCGGATGTGGTAAGCACTGAAATAAGAAAAACTCAAGCTACTACGTCTGTTATGCTTCTGGATGGAGAGGAGACTGCAATTGGCGGTTTAATAGTATATGAAGAAACCACTGTCCGAAGAGGAATTCCGTTTCTAAGGGATTTACCATGGTGGGTTCTTGGGATCAGGTATCTTACAGGATACGACTCAAAAGAAATGGCCAAGAAGGAGATTATTATGCTCATTAAGGCCGAGATACTCCCTTCGTTGAAAGAAAGAGTTTCGAAACAGAAGGAAACTCAGGTCCTTAAAAAAGAACTTCAGGAAAATGCAGAAGCCTTGGAGAAAATAAAATCAAACTTGAAAAAGAATGAAGAAGAAAAATAGATCTCTTTGCGAACTCCGTATCTGTCCTATTTTTTTCAACACTGTTTCTGAAAAAAAAGAATTCTGAAATAATAAAAATGAAGCACTTTTGTTATGACTCTTCAGGTCCGTTTAATACTGATTACATTTGTAATTATTTTAATTGCTTCCATTGCAACAGCTGTAATCTACTATAATCTAACTGGCCAGCTTCTATCAAATTATCAGTCCAAGGACATACTCAATTCCACCAACGATTTTGTTTTTACGTTTCAAAGTCGAATTGAACAGACGGATGATGATTTTTCGAAAATCTTTTCAGCCAGTCCTGATATTGAAAAAATAAACCTGGATTCAACCGGAATCGATTTTATTTTTACTCTTGTTAACGACTCACTTATCAGTAATACTGAATTTAAGGTGAAGTCCAATTCCTACATAAATTTCCGTTCCCGGTCATTTAAGCAATTGTTTGTTGATAACCCGAACTTAATCCTTCGTTATGCAAAAATAAATAACGGACAGATTTTCTATTACGGTGTTCACATAACATCCGGATTCCTGGATAAAATAAGCGAGAAAATCAGAGCCGACATTGCCCTGGTGATCAACGATTCGCCTGTTGAATTTTCAAACTCCGCTAAGAACCAGGTCTATCTGTTAAATGTAATCAACGCAATTCGTGAACTGAAATTCAAAAATAATTTCGATCTTTATAAAGAGGAAATTGATAATGCCGATTTTGAAGCGGCCGCGATTTCACCACACCAGATCCTCACTCCCGGTGCAAAAATCAGCTTTGTTGTATTCAAGACTTATCAGGAGGGTGTGGGTCTTAAAAATACTTTACGGGACGTAATGCTTATTATACTTACATCCGGAAGTTCACTTGCCTTTATTTTCATTCTCCTTTTCACAACAAAACTGCGGAAACAGATCGGACTTTTAAGTGAGGGCGCAGAAATTACACGGAAAGGGGATCTGAATCATAGGGTTCAGATAGTATCGAATGACGAACTTGGAAGATTAGGCGAAGCTTTCAACCAGATGTTGAATGAACTTAAAAAGAAAGACGATGCTGAAAAGGAGTATACCGACTTTATTTCTCTTATAAACCAGAGCTCCACTCTCAAAGAGGTTTCCGAAACGTCTCTCAATAAGATTATTAAATCCACAGGCATGGCATTCGGCGTCCTGTACATGGTCGACGAAAAAAATCTCCGCCTTATCTCCTCAACGGGAATCGGGAAAAATATTGTTAAACCTTCTCAGGAACCCGATCTCTATAGTAATTCAATTGATAAAAAGGAAGTTGTCGAATTCAATTTCAGCGAGAATTTCCCTGAAATTAAAACAGGTCTTACTTCCATCAAAATAAAATATATTTTAATCTACCCTATTGTCTACAACAGGGAGACAATCGCAATTCTTGAGCTTGCTTCCGATTCGGAACCGGGCGGTAGGGTTAGAAACTATATCGATAATATACAGGAACAGCTTGCATTTGGACTTGTAAACGCCCGCTCACTCGAGCAACTGGAAAACTATGTTGTTGAACTCAGAAGGCTTAACGAAGAATACCAGAAACAGAATAAGCAGATAATCGAACAGAATGACGAGCTGAAAGAACTTCACAGGCAGATAAATGAAAAAGCTCTTGAGCTTGAAAAACAGAGAATAAAAGCAGTTGAGCTTACTAAAGTAAAATCCCAGTTTCTTGCAAGTATGTCCCATGAGCTTCGCACCCCGCTTATCTCCATCCTGGGCCTGACAGAACTAATTTTGAAAGACGATGTTACCCCCCCGAAGTCTAAAGAAAGAATGGGGATTGTATACCGTAATGGTAAAAAACTCCTAGGTATGATTACCAATATTCTCGAATTTTCGAAATTTGAATCGGGCAGAATAGAAATCAAAAAAGATAATTTTCTGCTTAGCGACCTGCTTGAGGATATTAACACCAACATTCATCAGATTGCTTCGGATAAAAACCTTAAGTTCGTTATTGAATCCCCTTCGGGTAAAAACCTGCTTCTTAATACCGATAAAAGCAAACTCGAACAGATCCTTAATAATCTTATCACAAATGCCGTTAAATTTACTGAATCCGGTGCGGTTAAACTTACTATTGTACTCCAAAATAATCTTGATCTGAATTTTTCGGTTTCCGACACAGGAATTGGAATCTCGGAGGAGAATCAGAAAATAATTTTTTCCGAGTTCAGGCAGATTGATTCCGGATCGTCCCGAAAATACGGGGGAGCCGGACTCGGGCTTACGATTACAAAACGTTATGTTGAACTACTGGGCGGGGCACTTTCTCTTAATAGTCAATTAAGCAAAGGTTCTGAGTTCTCTTTTGTACTGCACGATATTGTTCTGGATATCTTTGATGTTCCTCTCAGGGATTTTCTTACAATCCATGAAGATACCGGTAAGGATTCTATTAAGAAGACTGCTTATATATCATGCAAAAACTCCGACACATTAAAATTTATTACAGATTATCTCCACTCATATGACTATGAACTTATCCCTTATCAGATCGGTAAAATTGATTTGAACAATACCGGCCGGCCGGCACCGGAGGCATTTATTTTCTGCTGCGATGATATCAAAGAGAATTTGATCCGCGAAGTGGCCGAAATTAAATCGAATCCATCCGGCCGGGACGCAGTTATAATTCTGATTTCAATCCTTGAGAATGAGAAAGTAGGATGGCTTCCAGCTATATTCGATTATATAGTTGAACCGGCTACTCTCAACGAAATTGAAAGAGTAGTTAAAAACCTAGAGCTTTTTTCTCAAAGCAGAATACCGGAAATTGTTTTTGCATCCAGGGATCCAATGAAGTTTAAAAGCTTGATTTCGAATGAAAATACGCCGGAAAGGAGAATAAAATTTACTGACGATTTGAATTCACTAATAACTAATCCGGGAAAAGATTCCAGTCATATGGTGATTGTTGATTTTGATTCGTTCAAATCCGATGCATTAGAATTCCTTCTTAAGGTTGAAGAGAACAGACTGAACAGGAATTTCTTTACAGTTCTTAATGTCAGTAAAGACAATCTCGAGAAGGAGTTTGAGTGGATAAATTCTGGTATTAAAGAACTGACTCTGCAAAGCAAGAATCATCCCCTCGATGTTTTAAAAAGCCTTAAAGAGAGATTAATGATTGATTCTGGATTATCCGGCAGGAATAATAATTTAATTGAAGAGAAAATCGGCGATAACTTTTCGGTAGTTGGCGACAATGGATTATCTGAACAGAAGCAAACTATTTTAATTGTTGATGACGATCCGGATACTCTCTTTACAATCGGTGAGTTCGTTAAAGAGCTTAACTATGAAACCGTCTTTGCTCATAATGGTACGGAATGCCTTCTAATGCTCAACCATATTAATCCCGACCTTATATTGCTCGACATTATGATGCCCCAGATGGACGGATTTGAAACTGTAAAAAGAATACGGAGCGAAAATCGAGTATCATCTATTCCGGTTATTGCCCTTACTGCATATGCTATGCTCGATAATAAAGAAGTAGTTACCAAGAATGGGTTTAATGATCTGGTAACCAAGCCGATCAATTCAACTCTTCTTGCCTCGAAAATAAGTATGTACATAAATTCCAGGATTGATGTAAAATGAAAAAAATTCTAGTAATTGATGATTATCCCGACAATGTGTTTCTTCTTCAAGACCGGCTTGAACATGAAGGTTTTGAAGTGATAAAAGCCTACGACGGCGAAATGGGAATTCATAAAGCATTTAACGAACAACCGGACCTTATACTGCTCGATATTATGATGCCGGGAGTTTCAGGGTATGACGTTTGTAAAACCCTTTCGATGAAAGATGAAACTAAGCTAATTCCTATCATTCTCCTGACCGCCTTAACTGAAGCGGATAACTTAAAAGCCGGACTCCAGGCCGGTGCGTTCGACTATATAAAAAAACCTTTCAATAAAACCGAACTTGTTGCACGGATAAATTCGGCTTTGAGGTTCAGCGAGACAAATAAATTCCTTATCGAAATCGAGAAGATCAAGACTTTTGCCGCTACGGTTGTTACAGCAAACCACGAAATCAAACAGCCGCTTACGCTGATCAATCTTTCTACAACAGCAATAAGGAGAGAACTTGCAAAAGAGAATTCATCCACAGATGTTGTTTTAAAACGGATTGAGTTTATTGAAAATGCGGCAAAAGAAATTATTAAAGTTCTTGAGAAGATGGGTTCTATTAAAAAACCTGTTATTACACCGTATGTGAATAATCTTAATATAATTGATCTGAATTCAGATACGGATAAACCTAACTAATAAGCTCCCTTATTACCGATAACATTTCTTCGAAGTTGTATGGCTTGCTTATTGTTTTATCGACGAGCGAATTAATTTCCTCCTCGCAATAGGAATCGCTTTGAGAACCGGAAGCCAGTATTATCGGTACTTTAAGTTTCATCTCCTTTATTTTCCGGATGCACGTTACTCCGTCCATATCCGGCATTTTTTGATCGATAATTAAAAGATCGGGTTTTAATCCGGCTTCTAATTCCTTTAAAACATCATCGCCGTTGGAAGAGGTTATTACATTGAATTCGTATGAGATCAGAAGTTCGGCCAGTAATTCCCGCAGTATATCTTCATCTTCGGCTATCAGTATTGATTTCTGTTTGTGTTCCGGTTTCTCTTTTATGTGTAGAATTGCAGGTAGCTTTAGTGTAAACTCGGTTCCTTTATTCTTCTCACTCGAAACTTTTATGACTCCGCCGTAATCATCAATAATTTTTTTAACTATTGATAATCCTACACCCCTGTTTTTATTCCTCGCCTTTGTAGTAAAATTGATATCAAAGATTGAAGGCATTATTGAAGGATCAATTCCTTCGCCGTTGTCTGCAATTCGTACCTGAACAAACGAACCCCTTTCAAATAAACCGGGCTCAGTACTCTGGAGTTTTGGATTGTTAGTAGTAATTGTAATTGTCCCTTTTTCTTTGATTGCCTCCGAAGCATTGATTATCAGGTTCATAAAGACCCTGTAAAAGTCGGAATAACGCCCTTCAACAAAAGAGATTCCGGAATCGAGCCGGAGGTTAAATGTAATTTTTTCTTTGAGATGGATTGATATTGTATTGATAAGGTCGTTTATCAGTGTGTTAAGATTGATCCTTTTCTTTTTTACCGTTCGCGATGAAGATTCAATAAGAAGATCTTCAATGATTTCGGCCGCCATGTATGTTCCGTTTTCAATACTGCTCAAGAGGGGAGTAACCTCTTCGGGATTCGTAACCTTTTTCTTAAGTAATTCAACGCTGTTCAGTATTCTTGTGAGTATGTTGTTAAGATCGTGTGCCGCGTGACTTACCGGTGCCGGTTTTTCTTTGGACTGCATCTTATTTTAAATTGTACTTTATGATTTTTGAATAGAGAGTTTTTTGACTTATCCCGAGCATTCGAGATGTATTTTCCCTGTTCCAGTTGTTCTGTTCCAGGGCTCTTTTAATATGGATTTTCTCCAGTTCCTCGAGAGAAACCAGTGAACCATCACTGTTGGTGAAATTCGAAAAATCGAAGTCGTCTTTGGGAATATTAAGGTCTTTTGGGATAATGAACTCACCGTCGGAAAAAATAACTGCTCTTTCAATTATATGCTCAAGCTCCCTTACGTTTCCGGGAAAATTGTATCTCATCAATTCTTTTCTGGCTTCTTCGGATAATTTTTTGACGGCTCTGACCGGTGATTTTTTCTGAAGAAAATATTCAGCCAGCTGCAGGACATCACCCTGCCGCTCCCTGAGAGGCGGAATAGTCAGAGTAATTACATTTAATCTGAAGAGAAGGTCCCTCCGGAAATTTTTATTCTCGGCTTCCTGCATAAGATTCTTATTGGTTGCACCGATCACCCTTACAGAGGAAGAAAGATTTGTAATGCCGCCGACTCTTCTGAATTCGCCGTTTTCAAGGAATCTGAGAAGTTTGGGTTGTAGCGAAAGGCTCATTTCGCCGATCTCGTCCAGGAATAAAGTTCCGCCGTTGGCTATTTCTACCAATCCCTGTTTCGATGTCTTGGCATCTGTGAAAGCACCTTTTTCGTAACCGAACAGTTCGCTTTCCATTAACTGATCAGGAAGCGATGCGCAATTGATTGCTACAAATGGTTTGTTATTCCGATCGGAGTTCTTATGAATGTATTCTGCAAACAACTCCTTCCCGGTACCCGTTTCTCCCTCCAGAAGTATATTCGATTCCGATTTTGCTGCCCTTTCTGCAAGATTGATAACGTTTTTAATACTTTCGCTTTCACCGATTATGAAGTTGGGAATTACTTGATCGATCTTCGATGTGAGTATTTTGTTTTTTATTATCAGGTCGCGGTGCTCAAGAGCTCTGTCGATTGTTAGGCAGAGCTGACCGAATTCATACGGCTTTGTTATAAAATCGTATGCACCCTGTTTTATACATTCAATTGCTGTCCGGACATCAGTCTTTGCGGTAAGAACAATTACTTGTGTGGAAGGGTGGTTCTCTTTTACAAAACCGAGGACTTTTTCGCCGTGGACTTCGCGCATTTCAAGATCAAGCAGAAGAACATCGTAAGTTTTCTTTTTAAAATTCTCAATGGCATCTTTTCCGTCGTATACCGTATCCACATTGTGGCCTTCATTTACAAGTTCTTCTTTAAGAAGATAGCATAAGGTTTCGTCGTCGTCGGCAATCAGGATTTTTGTGTTTTTCATAGAACTTTTGTCATTAATTTTTGCGAAAAATAAAGAATTTTAATGATAAATCCTTAATGCGGTTGAAAATGATTTTGGAATTGTCTGTGGACTTAATCACAATAATCTAAAATATTACAGCCGGTTTGGAATTTTTAAGGGGATGGTTTATATTTGTGCTCTAAATTTTGACGGAGGGCGCGTAGCTCAGGGGTAGAGCATATGCCTTTTAAGCATAGGGTCGGTGGTTCGATCCCACCCGCGCTCACGATTTAAAGCCTTGCAATTCAATGAGTTGCAAGGCTTCTTTATTTAATGCGAAAAAACTGAAGGAGAAATCTGATTCTTCTGGGAAAACATGACAGTAAATATTGGTCTGAATCAATGTACTATTTCTTTATGAAGTACTCTTTTATGCCTGAGAAAATATATTCCCATGTATAATTCCCCATTTAGGTAAAACCGAGGCAGCTGCCTCTACTCTTTTAGCAATAGCATAGAATGCTTTAATAAATTGTTCGCATCCTGTTATTAATTTTATATTTCGGAGTGATGAAACTATTTTTTCTACTTTAAGCTTCTTCTTTCTGATTGTTTACTCCTCTATCCAAATACAAGTTTTACTAACTTCATTTTGGATCTTACAATTGGAGCTTGTTACTTTTTTGTATCCCGCCAAGAACCTACATTCAGATGCATTGTTTATATAAAACAAAAATGTATTCCCGTGTCCGCCAGTAGAATTATTAATTCGGAATATCAGAATTAGAAGTTGCTTAATAAAATTATCGGGCAATCGATTTCCGGATCCGTGTGACCGCCGGGTCATCTACTTCCGGAGAGTAAAAATATTGGAAGGTGAAAAAATTTTCTCTGCATCAGTTAATTAAAATAACTGCAATATCCATTACATTGGTTCCGGTCGGACCTGTAATTATCAATCCGCCGGTTTTCGCGAAGAAATTATAAGAATCATTAGTACTCAAATATTCGGCAGGATCAAGTTTCAAATTCTCACTTTTACTGATAATTTGATCAGATACAAAAGCACCGGCGGCATCTGTAGGTCCATCCGTTCCGTCAGTTCCACAGCTCGCGATTATGTATTCGAACTTATGATTTTTCATTTCCAAAAGGGCTGCAAGTACAACTTCCTGATTTCTACCTCCTGAACCTTTCCCGCGTATTGTAACCGTTGTTTCTCCGCCGATAAGAACACATGCCGGGGCGGGAACCGGATTACCATCACCGTGAATCTCTTTTGCAATGGAAGCAAACAGTTTTCCGATTTCCCGGGCTTCTCCCTGAAGATCTTCTGAATAGATAATTGTATTATATCCCAGCGATACGGCCCTGTCTCTGGCATTTTTTAAGGCTTCTTTATTATTGCCCAGAATTATGTTTGTTACATTTTTGAAAATTATATTCCCCGGTTTAACAGTTTCGGGAATTAATCCTTTAATTCCATTCGTAATGTAAGTATGTATTCTCTCCGGAATTGACTTAGTTATGTTGTATTTATTCAATACATTATACGCGTCTTCAAACGTTGATGGATCGGGTGAAGTTACGCCCCCGGATATTGCTTCAAGAGGATCGTTTATCACATCGGATAAAATCAGGCTCACACATGTTGCGGGAAAAATTATTTCTGCCAGTATTCCTCCCTTAATTTTCGAGAGGTGCCTTCTTACAATATTCATCTCTTCGATGTTAGCCCCGCAGCCGAGAAGAATTCTGAATACTTCCTGAAGTTCGGGAAGTGAAAATTCCGCCGGCAGCGATTCAACGAGAGAAGAACCTCCGCCGGAAAGTAGACAAATAACAAGATCATTCTCCCCGCATCTTTCAGCTAATTCAAGCATTTCCTTACCGGCTCGAAGTCCGTTTTCATCAAGAACAGGATGGCCTGATTCAATTACCTTTATTCTAGAACAGGGTAATGAATGCCCGTATTTTGTGGAAACCACTCCGGAACTGATTTTGGGTCCAAGTAATTTCTCAAACTCATAAGCCATAGCGGCAGATGCTTTCCCTGCCCCGAGCAGATAAATATTTTTGTATGAGTCGACGGGAAACTTGTTGTTCTTAATAACAAGTTGATTTCCTTCAATCATAACAGTTCGCCGGATTAATTCCGATGGTTTTACCGAATCGATTGCTGCGTTAAGTATTTCGTTAAGATTCTTTTTGAGTTTTTCCATTTATTACCTCTCCCAAAAATAAAAATTATTTCATTGATGATTAATAATATTGTAAATTACTTCCGTTCAAAAATAAATTCAGGAATCCTGTGGATCCCTATATTCAAATTTTTATTGGAAGTTTTCTACTGAGTATCGTTCATGCATTAATTCCGAGTCATTGGCTCCCTCTTGTTGCAATCGGGAAAGCTGAAAAATGGACAGCTCCGGAAACTACAACAGTTGCGGCCATTACGGCTGTCGCTCATACATTCAGCACTGTTGTTATTGGTATTATTGTGGGACTTGTCGGTTATAAACTCTCTGAAACTTATCACTATATTACTCATTATATCGCCCCGACAATACTGATAATTCTGGGTTTGATCTACTTGTACCTGGAATACCGCCACAGCAAGATTAAAACCGCACACTCCCACCACCACGTTGATGTTGATGGAATAGTTGAAAAGAAGAAGTCAAAACGGTCAATCATTTTAACGCTTAGTATTGCAATGTTCTTCTCACCATGTCTCGAAATTGAAGTTTACTATTTTACCGCAAGCCGGCTTGGATGGACGGGTATTGGAATTGTTTCTGCTGTTTACTTTTTTGTGACCGTTATAGGGATTGTGCTTCTGGTTTATCTGGCCACGCGGGGATTTCAGAAGCTTCAGTGGAATTTTCTGGAACATCACGAAAAGATGATCAGCGGAATTATCCTTCTGCTGGTTGGTCTTCTTGCATTCTTCGTGGAATTTTAATTATAGGGATTTACTTATTTGATGTTAATGATATGATAAAAAATTTCTTTAGAGAGTGCACCAAAATGAATATTTTCTATCTGTCAATTTCAATTTGATTTCCTGATGAAAAAGATCTCATTTGTAATTAACGGCCTTCTGCGGAACATTAACTCCCGGACAAAAGAAATCGAGCTCCTTCTTGGAGGGGACTTCAATATATCCTACCACATATCCCAGAAGAGTGCGGATTCTATTTCACTTTCCCGTAAATGCATTGAAGAGGGAACCGATTATATTATCGGTATCGGGGGCGACGGAACTCTTAATGAAGTGATTAATGGAATAATGCTCGCTGAAAAATCCAAAAGAAAAAATGTAAAAGTCGGATTACTTCCCACCGGTTCCGGCAATGATTTTGCCAAGAGCATGAACCTTGATGATCATGTATCAACACTCAGAAATCTTATCGAAAAGGATCAATCCGTTTCAATCGATATCGGCAGGATAGAATGTAAGGATAATTTTGGAAACGATACGGTAAGGTATTTCAATAATATTGCAGATGTAGGTCTCGGCGGAGAGGTTGTAGTTAAAGTCAATAAAAGCAGCAAATTGTTCAGCCCCACCTTCAGGTATCTTAAATCCTCGGTGGAAGCGTTTTTTACTTACAGAAAAAAAAGGGTAAGATTTACTTCGTCACATTTCAGCTGGGAAGGTGCCGTTCTTATTCTCTGTCTGGCAAATGCGAATTATTTCGGAAGTGGTCTCGGTATAGCACCCCATGCCCGTGTTGATGACGGGAAGATGGCGGTTGTAATCGCGGGCGAAATAAGTCTGTTCGATTATCTCAGGAATCTTTCACGTATCCGTAATAAGGAATTGATAAACCATCCCGGTATTCTCTACCAGGAAGTTGAATCGTGCACGATTGAACCGGTTGAAGATAACCTTATGATTGAAACCGACGGCGAGATAGCGGGAAGACTTCCTTTGAAATTAAGTGTACTTAATAGAGAAGTGGAGTTTTTAGCTCCTAAATATTTAGAGGGACGTTAATAATTAACGCCCCTCTTCTAATTTCCTAGATTCCGATTTCTGATAAAATATTCTTCGCGCCCGAGAATTTATCGAGCACCCAGAGCACATAACGGATATCGACACCGATCGAACGGCTGTAGGATTCATTCCACGCGAAATCATTAATCGTAGCTTCGAAAGCACGGTCGAAATTTACACCAATCAGTCTGCCGTAAGCATCAAGTATAGGCGAACCGGAGTTTCCGCCTGTAGTATCCATATTATAGAGCATTGCAATTGGAAGGTTGTTTCTCTTCTTGCTTAAATATCTTCCGAAATCTTTGCTGTCGTAAAGCGATCTCAGTTTATCGGGAATTGCAAATTCCTCGCCGCCCGTTGCGTTCTTCTCGATTATTCCGTCGATAGTTGTAAACGGTTCCATATATGTTGCGTCTGCAGGCGAATATCCTTTTATATAACCGTATGTTAGGCGAAGTGTACTATTGGCATCGGGTATGAAGTTTGTTTTTTTCCAGACTATCTTTACATCAACAAGATCACCATAGAGTTTATTTAATTGTCCTTCATTCCGTTCATTTAGTTTTATAAGCGCCAGATTTTGATTCCTTAATTCATAAACTAAATTTATAAACGGATCATTGAGGGATATGAGCTCGTCCGGAGTTTTTGTAAGAAGTGAGTTGAAATATTCGGTATCCCTTATTTTCGAAGCCAGAATTGTATTATCTATAAAATCAGATATTGTCTGTGTACTATAGTTTGAAGATGCGAATAGTTGATCGAGAGCTTTTATCCTGGATGTACTCGTAAATGTACCTGCGTCGTTAATCAGTTTGGCAAGCATAATCTGTTCGAATTTTGCATTCTGACTTGTGAACGAACCAACCGCACGGTTAATAGTCTGTTTTAGATTCTTTTCCTGGTATTGCGTGCTTCTCTCGTTTTCAGGTTTCTGCATCTCCTCAGCATGATTTAGAATAAAATTCCCGAGAGAGATTGTCGGGGACATACTTATTGCCTGACGGAACCACAAGTCGGCCTCTGCGTTGTCGTTAACACTTACAAACACCTGATTAATCTGGTCGAGCAGATTACCGTATGTTTTTTTCAATTCCGGATTTGAGTTTATAAAGTCATTTAAAAGTTTGTCCTCCGCTTCCTTCTGTGCAACCAGATTTATTTTCTTAAGGCCTTTTAGTTTACCTTTATAATTTTTCATTGTATTTGCAAGGCCTTTAATCCTGCTGGCTACTGCCAGTTCAAGTTCTTTATCCCCTTTGCTTATTTCCTGAAGAGTTTTAATCGCATAATCATAAGTCTCGGAAATATACGGCAGAAGATAATCCTGCTGATATTTTATGTATTGCGAAGGGCGGTGTCTGAATGTTCTGCCCGGGTATCCCAGAATAAAGACAAAATCATTTTCCTCTACACCGTCAGGATTTACTTTTAAGAATTTTTTTGGTCTGAATGGAACATTTTCCTTCGAATAAGTCGCAGCTTTTCCGTCGGGTGCTACGTAAGCTCTCAGCAGCGAAAAATCACCTGTATGACGGGGCCATACCCAGTTGTCGGTTTCCCCTCCAAAGTTTCCGATCGATTGAGGCGGCGCATATACCAGCCGCACATCCCTTATTACTCTGTACTTGAACAACACATATGTTTTCCCCGCGAACATTTCAGAAACATCTGCAACTATCGATTCTTCCTCATTGGCAGCGGCACCGGCTATCTCTCTCGATTTCTTCGCAATTGTCTGGGCTCTTAAAGATGGATCGGTAATGTTTTTTACCGCATCCAGAATCTCGGCAGAAACATCTTGATAAGATTCAAGTATTCTACATGAATTACCGAGAGCGGGAATCTCTTCTTCTAGTGAAGCTGCATGAAATCCGTTCTGTAGATAATTTTTTTCAACCGTGCTGGCTCTTGCGATCGATCCGTATGCACAGTGATGATTTGTAATAATCAAACCTTTATCCGAAATAAATGAACCCGTGCATCCGCCTACATTTACAAGCGCATCTATCAGGCTTATTCCGTCCGGATTATATACTTCCTTCGGGTCAATTTTCAATCCGGCTTTAACCAGGTCAACTTTATCAATTTCACTTAAGGGGTACATCCCTTCTTCCGGAGATGCCGGAATCATCCCCATAATAAATGTAAGCACAATAAATAGAACGGTAATTCTGATCGGCTTTAATAATAGTCTTTTTCTCATCTCAACTCCAGTTATTGTAAAATCAGAAAATTTCGGTTACAAATTAATTTTTTAATCGTTATGAAGGAAGGGGAATCGTTTTTTATTAATTCAATCAATTCGAAAAATTTTAAATTGACTTCATCTATTCGGCCCTTATGTCATTGTAATCTTTTTATAAATTAAAATTTATTAAAGTATAAAGTGACGCCAGTCTTATTCAAAATGTCAATTGGAACTAAAAATCGGAATTACAGGTTATTTATGCATAGATTGGAAAAGTAAAATGAAGAAAAAAGCGATAATAATTGGTTCCGGACTGGGCGGTCTTTCTACAGCTTTACGCCTTACATCCAGGGGATATGAAGTAGTTATACTTGAAAAACATTCAACCCCGGGCGGCCGTATGAACATGATTGAAATGAATGGTTTCCGTTTTGATTTGGGGCCTTCATTTATGAGCATGACTTACGAATTCGATGAGCTTTTCGAATCGGTTGGTATTAAAAATCCCGTTGAGTTTGAAGAACTGGAGCCGTTATATCAGGTTTACTTTGAGGGTAAGGAAAAACCCCGAAGAATATTCAAAGACCTTGAAAAACTTGAAAAGGAATTCAGCGATGTTGAACCCGGGCTTGCTCACAAGGCAGATCAATATCTGAACCGGGCGGCTCAATTCTGGCATGATACAGAAGATAAAGTCGTTAAATCGAATTTCGACAGCATGATCAGATATCTTCTAAAACTCTCTACGGTTCCCTGGAAACATATTCCTTATTTGTATAGAACTATGTGGAGCGAGGTGGACAAACAATTTAAATCGGAAGAGGTTAAAATTATTTTCTCCCTTGTTGCCTTCTTTTTAGGTGCAACACCTTTCCAGACTCCTGCCATTTATTCTCTCCTAAATTATACCGAAATGCGTCATAACGGATACTGGAGAATTAAAGGCGGTATGTACCGGCTGATTGAAGAACTGGTCAAAATTCTAAAGGAAAGAGGAGTTGAATTTCATTTTAATACAGAGGTTGTTAGTACCGGATCGAACAACGGAAAACTTTATGAAGTGATTGACCGGAATGGGAAGAAATGGCAGGCCGATCTCTTCATATCTAATGCCGATGCAGCTTCTTTCCGCGGACAGATTTTAGGCCGGAATAAATTCAACGAACGTAAACTCGATAAAATGCACTGGACACTTGCACCTTTTACAATTTATCTCGGTGTTAAAGGGAAGGTTAAGAATCTGGAACATCATAATTATTTCCTCGGAAGCAATTTTAAAGGTTACGCCGATACTATCTTCACTTCCTCAATCTCTCCGCAGAAACCTTACTATTATGTTAACGTTCTTTCCAAGTCCGATCCTTCTTGCGCGCCCGAAGGATGCGAAAATATTTTTATACTCTGTCCAGTTCCGGATCTGCGTTATAAAAAGGATTGGTCCGATAAAGAGGAACTTGCAAAGACAATAATTGATGATTTATCTAAAAGAGTTGGATTTGATTTGGATGCGAACACGATTGTTAAAAAGATTCTTGCACCAGATGACTGGGCACAGATGCTTAATCTTTATAAAGGATCGGGATTAGGACTTGCACACGATATTAATCAGGTAGGTGCTTTCCGTCCCAGGAACAAAGACGAACATTTCAGCAATTTATATTATGTGGGGGCTTCAACAACACCTGGCACCGGTTTGCCCATGGTTGTAATCAGTTCACGATTAGTAACGGAGAGAATTCTGAATGATTCAGCTCTATCATAATACTTCATTCGCAATGAGCAAGGTTCTTACGAATGCTTACAGCACTTCGTTCAGTCTTGGTATAAGTGCTTTTGCCAAAGAATATCGCGACCCTATTTATGCGATCTACGGTTTCGTTCGGCTTGCAGACGAAATTGTTGATTCCTTCCACGAACACGATAAATCCGGACTTTCGAAAAAATTCAGAGATGATACTTTCGAAGCCATTGAAAAGGGAGTTTCAACAAATCCCGTTCTTCACGCTTTTCAGATAGTTGTTAATAAATACAATATTGATAAAGAATTAATTGATGCGTTTCTAATCAGTATGGAAATGGATCTCGATAAATCCTCTTACCATCGTGAAGTATATGATAAATACATCTATGGTTCTGCTGAAGTTGTAGGGCTTATGTGTCTCAAGGTTTTTGTAAACGGCGATCAGAAACGTTATGATGAACTTTTATATCCCGCTAAAATGCTCGGCTCTGCTTTTCAAAAAGTGAATTTTCTGAGGGATATTAAGAGCGATATTCACGAAAGAGGCAGAATCTATCTGCCGGATGTGCACGATACGAGAGGTATAGATAATGAGAATAAAATTCGGCTCGAAAAAGAGGTTGATGAAGAATTCAAAATTTCCCTGCATGGGATTTCCGGGCTTCCGATGGGTGTGCGGCTCGGAGTATACACAGCATATCTCTATTACTTTGTTCTCTTTAAAAAGATTCAGCAGCTTGGAGTTGAAGAACTTCTTAAGAGAAGGGTCCGTGTTTCAAATTTTACTAAGTTTTTCCTCTTCCTTAAATCCTTCTGGGAAATTAAGGTTGCTAAGATCAGGTTCGACTGATGAAAGTACTTCTTTTGATACTGTTTTTTATTCATTTGCCGGTTTTCGCGAACGGAAAGGTGAAATCGGGTAACCATGAGATCGACCTCGAAATCCTGGAGTACATAAGGACTAATTATTATGCCTCCGTTGAGAATGAGGATCTCGTAGAAGTTATCGAAAAATACATTGAAAAAAATTTCTCGGCGGATAAGGGGAAGTATCCGAACCTTATTCTTGCATATGTTGCGGCATTGCAATCTGTTAAATCGAAGCACGCATTCTGGCCTTTGACAAAGCTCGAGTATTTCAATGAATCTATGGATCTCTTTTCCAGAGTTGTAAGCAGAGAACCGAACAGTCTTGAAATCCGTTTTTTACGGTTTGCTATCCTTCATCATGTTCCCGGGATTCTCGGTCACTCAGCAGAAAAGCAGGAGGATGCAAATGAAATCTTTAAACTTCTTTTGAAAAAAGACTATTCCAGTATTAAAGAGGAAATTCAGATTGGTATAGCGGAGTTTCTGGTTAGAAGTGAACGGCTCGATCCTTCTAAGGAAAAAATATTAAAAGAAAATTTTGTTCTGAATCTAAATGATTAGTGAATACCTGCTTATTAATATTCTCACAATTATAGTTCCTCTGCTGCTTTCTTTCGAAAAAAAGATCCGGTTCTATAAAAATTTATTTCCGCTCCTTGTTTCTGTCTTTATTGTCGGCGGTACTTATATTATCTGGGATGTAATTGCAACCTACCGGGGAGACTGGGGATTTAATACCCTCTTTATCACAGGTGTCAAAATAATTAATCTACCTTTAGAGGAAATTCTTTTTTTTATTACTGTTCCTTATTCAGGTATCTTTCTTTATGAAACAGGAAAATATTATTTAAGCGAAAAGAAAATTCAGATTGGAAAGAAAACCGTTTATTTTAGCTCTGCATTTTTAATTATCACAGGTTTCCTTTTTATCGACCAGTATTACACTTTTACTGTATTAATATTCAGCGGATTGTTTCTGCTGATAGCTCAATTATTAAACTCCCGTTTACACATTCTTAATTCATTCCTCTACTGGCTCTGGATTCTCTTCATGTATCTTCCTTTTCTAATTGTAAATTATTTTCTTACTTCGCTTCCTATAGTAACCTACTCTCCGGAGGCAATATGGGGTATCAGGATAACGACAATTCCGATGGAGGACTTCTTTTATTCCTTTTCCATGCTTTCATTTTATCTCCTTGTCTATTTGATTGCAAAAGATAAATGGCTAAAAAAAGAAAAATAGCGGTTATAGGTTCAGGACTCGGAGGACTGAGTGCTGCAGTCAGGCTTGCCGGATCCGGCTACCAGGTTGATCTGTACGAGCAGAATAGCAAACCCGGTGGTAAAGCTAATCAGATCTCAGAAAATGGCTTCCGGTTTGATACAGGCCCTTCCTTACTTACTATGCCGTTTGTAATTAGAGAATTATTTGAAAACGTTGCGGAGAATATCGAAGATTATCTTAAGGTAATTCCGCTTAGCAACCTTTGTAAATATTTTTATGATGACGGAACTGTAATAAACGCCTACGCCGATACTGAAAAATTTGCGCGGGAAATATCTGATAAGACTTCTGACACTGCCGAATCCGTGAAAAAATATTTAAAATACTCCGAAAAGATCTACCGGTTAACAGCCGATCTTTTCCTATTTCAGGATTTTTCCGACCGGAAAAATTTCCTGACAAAGAAGGCTTTAAAAACACTATTAAATATAAACAGCATCGATCCGTTCAGAACAATGCATAAAGCCAACAGAGCATTTTTCAGGGACAAAAAGACAGTTCAGCTTTTCGACCGGTATGCAACTTACAACGGTTCAAATCCCTATAAAGCTCCTGCAACACTTAATATTATTCAGCATGTTGAGTATAATCTGGGCGGTTATATTCTAAGTGGCGGAATCTATTCGCTCGTTACGGCACTTTTTCAGGTAGCCCGTAAAAAGGGAGTCAACTTTTTCTTCGATAGCAAAGTAACTCAAATACACCACGATGATTTTTGGGTTACCGGTATTACAGTTAACCGAAACGGAATTGTTGAAAAGAAAAATTATGATACAATTGTTTCGAATGCCGACGCAAACCACACATATAAACAGATGTTAAAGGATTCTGTTACGCCTTCTGCCAAACGCTTTTCGAAACTGGAACCTTCAACCTCTGCTCTGGTTTTCTACTGGGGAGTACAGGGGAATCATAAGGATCTGGAAATTCATAATATTCTTTTCTCTTCTGCTTACAAAAAAGAATTTGCCGACCTTTTTGATAGAAAAGTCTGCCCAGATGACCCGACTGTCTATATTTACATTTCATCTAGATTCAAAGAGGATGATGCCCCGGCCGGGCACGAGAACTGGTTCGTTATGATTAATGCCCCGTATATTGAGAATCAAAATTGGGAAAGAGAAATTGAAAAGAGCCGAAGGAATATTTTTGAAAAAATAAAGAACCGGCTCGATATAAATATTGAAAACAAAATTGTGTTTGAAAAGATACTGACTCCCGGAATGATTGAGAAAGAGACTGGAAGCACTCTCGGTAGTCTTTACGGTATTTCATCAAACGGGAAAAGCGCTGCCTTTGTCCGGCAGAAAAACAGATCCAAAGAGTATTCGGGCCTCTATTTCTGCGGCGGAAGCTCTCATCCGGGCGGTGGAATTCCTCTGGTAATCCTTTCGGGTAAAATGGCTGCAGAGTCAATTATTAATTCTTAACTTACATCGGCTGTTTTTATCACCCGGATTTTTTAATTAAAGAAGGTTGAAAAAGTCTATAATGATTAAAGCCAATCATAAAAACTACGCTGAGTGGATCTTTATTCCTTATATGAACCGGATACTTAAAAATAATTTCAGCCATTTTTATTTGGTTAATCAATTTCCTGAAATTCCAGACAATACCGGCCTCGTAGTAACTCCTAATCATATCAGCTGGTGGGACGGTTTCTTTGCGAAGTATCTTTTTGCGAGGGATATAGACCGGAAATTCCATATTATGATGCTCGAGGATCAATTACGCAAATACAGGTTTTTCAGCAAGCTCGGTGCGTATTCTATTGATCCGGGAAATGTACGGAGCGTAATAGAAACTTCACGATATACTAGTGAATTGGTTTCCAATACAGTTAATTTTATTATTACGTATCCCCAGGGTGAAATTCAATCTTTCGAGAAAAGACCGCTCAAGTTGAAAGAAGGTCTGAAAATATTTACAAGAGAAATTAAAGGGGATTTCTTAATTCTGCCCGTGGGATTCAAGATTCATTTCTATAATGAAAAACATCCCGCGGTAATTGCAAGGTACGGTAATCCAATTGAAGGCACAAAAATATTTGATGATTACAATGCTTTCGAAAGAAACTTTACCGGTAATCTCGATCAGCTTGCGGATGCAGCGGAGAATATGAACTTTGCAGGGGATCTGTTTAGTAGATGATCTGGGAATTATTGTTTATATCGTTGATTACTCTGAATCTTTTTTTTATGTGTGTTGTTGTTTACAATTATTTTACCGCACCGCGCATTAAGAATACTGATCCGGTAGTCGGCACTGATCTTAAGATATCGGTTCTGATACCTGCCAGAAACGAGGAGTATAATATTAAAGCTTGCCTTGAATCTGTTCTCGAACAGTCTTATAAGAATATTGAGGTAATTGTTCTAGATGACCATTCCATAGATAAAACGGCATCAATCGTTAACGATTTTGAATCTAAGGATAAGCGCGTAAGAATTGAAAAGGGGAGAGATCTGCCTGAAGGATGGCTCGGTAAGAATTGGGCTTGCTTTCAACTAGCAAAAAAAGCGTCCGGAGACCTTTTTCTCTTTATCGATGCGGATGTTCGACTCAGCAGGCACTCTGTTTCAAATGGAGTTGGATTGTTCCTAGGGAAACATCTTAATCTTTTAAGTGTATTTCCGACTCAGAAAATTTCCGGTATTGGAGCTCAACTTGTTGTACCGTTAATGAATTGGATTCTGCTAACGTTTCTGCCCCTTATCAAAGTATATTCATCAGCCAATAAATCCTTCGTTGCAGCGAACGGACAGTTTATTCTGATCGATAGTAAAACCTATGAAGAAACCGGCGGACACAGCGCTGTTAGAGATCAGGTTGTTGAAGACATGGAACTGGCAAGAAGAATTAAAAGGAGAAATCTGAGGATGATGACCGCTCTTGGAGATGATTCGGTATCATGCCAAATGTATAACTCATTTAAAGATTCGATTAATGGATTCTCTAAAAATTTTTTCAGCGGTTTTAATACTAACATTTTTGTCTTTGCCTCTCTATTGTTTTTTATCTTTGTTTTATTTTTCAGCCCTCTTTTACTTGTTGCAGCCGGTCCGGAATTTCTCGTAGTCGTATCAATTATTCTAATCGGTAGAATTATTATTTCGAAGATGAGCAGGCAGAATGTTCTAATAAACTCTATACTTCATTTTATACAGATTCCCGTCCTTCTTTTTATCGGATTTAATTCGGTCCATCAATCAATTTTTGGCAGGAGAACATGGAAGGGAAGAAAAATATAGTAGTAAGATACGCAACTAAATTCCTCTATATAATTTTTGCTGTCGGAGTTGCCGGTCATCTTCTCCCTGATACAAGAGAGTTAATGCTTCTGCTGACTCCGTTTACTCTTGTTCTAACAATTGGCGTAGTGTTTTATTCACTATTGTTGGAGTCGAACAGGAAATTAATCTACTGGCTGGCAGCCACTTATTTATTTACGCTTACAGTTGAAATTGCCGGAGTTAAGACCGGGCAAATTTTCGGTCAATATTCATACGGAAGGACACTCGGATCAAAGTTATTTGATGTACCATTGATAATAGGCCTCAACTGGGTCTTTGTTATTCTTGGCGGGATTATAATTTCGAAGGAAATAACAAGCGATAAAAATCTTATTGCCGTTGTTACGGGACTGATTGCTGTAGTATTTGATCTGTTTCTTGAACCCGTTGCAATGAAACTTGATTATTGGAACTGGTTGGACGGAGAAATACCCTTTCAGAATTATGCGGCATGGTTTGTAATCGCTTTTATTGTAACATGGTTATTCTCAAGATTTAATCTGCACATAAAAACCGATCTTCCTAAAATTTATCTTCTCGTTCAATTCGTTTTCTTCATTTCATTATTTCTATTCTTATGAGGTTCAAATGGGAATATTAATTGCAACATCTGTTATTCTTATCTGGCTGTTTCACCTGATCTATATTTTGACTTCAGTTGATGTTGATTTTATATCACCCATATTTTATTTGCATCTGTTTCTGCAGACCTATTTTTATACCGGATTGTTTATTACCGGTCATGATGCCATGCATCAAACTGTAAGCAGCAATAAGAGACTCAACCGTGCTGTTGGAACAGCTGCAGCGTTTTTATATGCGGGTCTTTCTTATAAAAGATTAATAGCGAATCATTTCAGGCATCATAAGAATCCCGGAACGGCCGAGGATCCGGATTTTAACATAAAGTCACAGAACTTTTTTGTCTGGTGGGGGTCCTTTATGTACCGGTATGCAACGATCACTCAGTTAATTATAATGGCAGCAGCGTTTAATATTCTTAAAATTTGGGTGGATGAAATATCACTCTGGTTTTTCTGGGTGATACCGGCAATATTAAGTTCTTTTCAGCTTTTTTTCTTCGGGACTTATCTCCCGCACCGTAAACCTCATCAGCACGATATGGAACCTCATAAGGCAAGGACTCAAAAGAAGAATCATCTCTGGGCAATGCTTTCGTGTTATTTTTTCGGGTACCATTTTGAGCATCACGATTCCCCGCATACTCCATGGTGGCAACTTTATAAGATTAAGTAGATTCAGGGGTAAAATTGAGAGGTATTTCAATAGTGAAAACGGTACCGAGCTGATCGCTCGAAACAAATGAAACTTTACCTTGGAGGTTCTGCTCTATTATCAGTTTTACGCTGTAGAGTCCGATGCCGCGCCCTTTTTTCTGTTTTGTGCTGAAAGATCTTTTGAAGAGCTGTAGCTGAACATTCTCTGGAATAAGCTGAGTGCTGTAAACGTTGAAGTATACTGTGTCATCTGCCGAATAGGCGTAGAGTTTAACCTCGTCGTTATTTAATGAAGCCTCGAGAGCATTCTTTATGAGATTGCCGAGAGACCTAACCACAAGGACTTTATCGGTCTGAACTTTAACATCATTTTCAAGGAATTCCACAAAGAAATTCTTTCCGATTGTAAGTTCATGATTCTGATAAACTTCAAAAGCCGATTGAAGCAGTTCGTTGGCGGAATAACCTTTTATACTTATTTGAAGATTACCTTCCTCGGCATGCCTGATCTCGCGCTGTAATAATATCTCATTGAGTAATTGTTCCGATGAAACCACGAGCGAATTTGTGAGATGTTCCTTTTCTTCATTCTCTTTCTCTTTTATCAGGAGCTGAGCCAAACCGTTGATTGCACTTGAAGTGTTGAGTATGTCGTGAAAAAAGATTCTCTCCAGCGCCTCTTTTCTTTTCTCGCTCGAAATATCTTTGACTGAAAAAAGTGTATATGAATTGTTCTTAAACCGAATCGGCTGAGTGAATACAGAAAATTCGTACGAAATTTCCTTCCCCGTCCGTAAAGCGGTTATCTTGCATTCCTCTTCCTGTTTTGCATTAGTCTCACGGGTCTGCTTAACGGACTTACCGGCACCGCATTCACGGCAGAATGATGAAGTTCCGCATCCGCCGGCCATTTGATTGGTGTGTATGCAATTCAACGCTTCCCCAATCCGCTTTCCCAGAATCTGCTCGGGTACTTTAACGTTGAATGCGTCGTAAGCTTTATTGTTAAACGCAACTATCTGCCGGTTACGGTTCAGTACAACTACAAATTCAGGAAACCCTTCCAGTATCTCGCTGATAAGAGGATTGACCTTGAAGAGTAAATAGTCGTCTATTATCTCTTCAGGTTCCGATCGCTCGGGGGAATCGAATTGGGTCTCGGGAATCATCTCCATTCCTATTTAAAGTAGTATCGCGCACCCAGAGCGATGTCGAGATCGAGCGATGTTTTCGGCAGCAGATTGAATACAGGTACCAGTTCTAAAAAAACATCTATGGGGGCTTGATCGTTTAACCAGGCAATACCGATAACTCCACGCGCTCCGAGAGCATTGTCGGAGTTATTTACAAACCGTAAACGGCCGCCGAAACCGTAATAGACCGGCAACCGGTATTCTGATTTAACAACATCAAATGCATGGTAAAGATAATCCGCATGTATTGATAATGCGCTGAACTTTCTTACGAATGAATAAGCCAGACCGAAATCGAATGCATTGTCTTCGTCCAACCAGTATTTTGCACTGAAACCTGTCGGTTCACCTACTATTATTCCCAGTCCGAATCCGCTCTCCTGAGCCTTTAATCCCGATGCTGAGAAGAACATAATCAGGATTACAAAAGCAATTGATATTCTTTTCATCTAATCCCTTAAAAAAAATTAAAAACCGCTTCGAATTAACGAAAAAAAGACCTTAAAAAAAAGTTAGTTTTAACTCTCGAATCATGGATCTTAGTAATATTTATTTTTCAATAATGCTTAATTTTGTGCCAATCATTATAAAGGGACTTTATGAATAACGACCAAATAAATGATCTGATTAAATCCTACTCCTCAGATTTTGATTATAATAAAAAGGAAACTGCAATAATTCTTGCAGCCGGCCACGGCAAAAGAATTAAATCGAATACTTCCAAAATGCTTCACCGGATATGGGAAGTGCCAACCGTCGAACGCGTTTGCAATGCGTGTCTTGAGTCCCTTGGTGATGCTAATATAATTATAGTAGTTGGAATTAAAGCTGAAGAAGTGATTAAAACTGTTGGCAAACGAAACTCTCTCCTTTATGCTTATCAGGAAGTTCAGAACGGAACAGGGCATGCCGTTCAGGTTGCCCTCGAAAATATCGTTCCGAATAAATATGAAGGATCAATTTATGTTCTGCCCGGCGATATGGGACTTATAGATGCGGCAACAGTGAACGACTTTAAAAATTATTTTATGAGTTCCGGCACTGACATGCTTGTGCTTACCGGTATGTTTGAAGGGAAAACCGAAGAGAATTATTACGGCCGGGTTGTTAGAGTACCTTTATCCGGAAAGTCCGGCAAGCGGCCAACCAATTACGGAAATGTGATTGAAATAATCGAGTATAAGGATATTGTTAATCTGCCGGATAATAAGCCGTACAAGGTCAAATACAAGAATAAAATGATTTCGTTCACCAAAAAGGATCTTATTGAGAACAGGGAATTCAATTCGGGCGTTTATGCTTTTGATTTTAAGCTGCTGAATAGTTTGATAAAAGAGATAAGAAGCGAGAATGTTCAGAAGGAAATCTACCTTACGGATTTAATCTATCTTTTTAATACACACGGTTACCGGGTTTCTGCAGTCAGCCCCGCTGAACAATACGTTCTGATGGGATTCAATAACAAATCGGTCCTTAAAGAAATGGATGCCGTCGCACGCCGACTTGTATATGAAAAAATCAAAGACGTAATTTCTATTGATGATCCGGATGATTTCTTTATAGATGAAAGCGTAGTCAATGAAATCCTGAAGATGGATCTGGCGGGTAATCCTCTCGATATAAAAATCGGCAAGGGTGTTTTCGTCGGAAGGGGAGTTAAACTGAATTATAATACTTCACTTATGAAGAATGCATACCTCAGCGGTGAAATTTGCCTGGGGAAAAATGTAACTATAAAAGAGAATGTACAACTATCATGTTACTACGGACAGAAGATTGAGCTTTCGGATAATGTGGAAATATTCTCAGGCAATATTCTGAAGGGGAATATATCAGTTGGTGAAAACTCCGTTATAGAATCGGGTGTCAGAATTACGGGAAATGATGAGTACCCTGTAATAATCGGTAATAACGTTACCGTAAAGGGAGTAACATATATTTTCGGTTCAATCGTGGAAAACAGCATGATGATTGAACATTCTGTAATTGTCAGAAAAAGAATCAGGAAACCCGAGAGCGCACGTCAGGAAAAATTAAAAGTCCGGTATTTCATCCCGGAAACTGAAGGGCTTGATGCAATCGAGGATTTAAAAAAATAAAAGGCAACCTAAAATAATTTAAGTTGCCGTAAATGATGTTAAGAGAAAATTATTTTGCAGCGGCTAATTTATTAACGTGTTTTGTTAATGTTGATTTTTTTCTTGCAGCCGTATTCTTATGAATTCTTCCTTTAGCTGTCTGTTTATCCAAGGTTGCAACCGCAGCTTTTAATAATGTTTCGGCCTGAGTCTTGTCTTCGGTTGAATAAACCTTTTTTACAAGTGTCTTAACTTTTGATAAAGCGGCTTTGTTTCTTTCGCTTCTTTTTTTGCTCTGTTTAATTCTCTTTTTCGCCGACTTGTGATGCGCCATTCAAAATACCTTATAATTGTTAAAAAACGTGCGTAAATATAGTATTCTGAAACATCCGAATCAAATTAGCAAATAATGTAATTAATGAGATTCCTGCGGATAAATTCCGTTTTTTAAGATTATCCGGGGTCCTGAACTGAAGAATTCCCCTCCCAAAAAGTCGAAAAAGACCCTTTATTGGTTGGTTATTTAAATGATTATTATCTTTGCACCCGGCTTTAAAGGAATTTAATTGCTTAAAGTAAATGAAATATATTATTCGATTCAGGGGGAAAGCTCTAAAGCGGGCCTGCCATGCGTCTTTGTCCGGCTTACTTATTGCAACCTGAGATGCGTCTATTGCGATACCGAATACGCTTTTTACGAAGGGACAGATAAAACTATTGACCACATTATTGAAGAAGTCAAAAAGTATGATTGCCGGCTTGTGGAAATAACTGGGGGAGAACCGCTGGTCCAGACGGAATCGATCGAATTGATGAAAAGACTGTGCGATGAAGGATTCGAAGTAATGCTCGAAACCGGCGGAAGCCTTACTGTAGAAAAAGTCGATAAGAGAGTGATGATAATACTCGACCTTAAATGTCCTTCCAGTAAAATGATGAAGAAAAATTTATATGAAAATCTTGAATATCTCAAGCCTACTGACGAAGTAAAATTTGTTATCGGAACACGTGAGGATTATGAGTGGTCCAGGGAAATAGTTAAAAAGTATGACCTCATGAATAAATGCGGAGTTCTCTTTTCTGTTGTATTTGGAGAACTTGAACCGGTTCAACTGGTTAACTGGGTACTGGAAGATAAACTGAAAGTGAGATATCAACTGCAGATGCATAAAATTATTTGGCATCCTGAAACTAAAGGTGTGTAATGAAAATTGCAAAAGAGTTTAAATGGGAAATGGGTCACCGTCTTGCGTTCCATGCAGGGAAATGTAAAAACCTGCACGGTCATTCATATACATGTATGATTGAACTCTCTGGTAAACCGGATAAGAACGGAATTCTTCTCGATTATTATGATCTGAAAAATATTGTGGAACCATTGATTGACAAGATGGATCACTCATTTATGGTGAATGAAAATGATGCTGAATTGATTGAAATGCTGGATAAACTGGGATCGAACAAACTTGTTGTACCTTTCGAATCAACTGCCGAGAATATTTGTCTTTATCTACTCGATCAACTTAAAAAGAATAGTTTACCGGCAAATATTGAAGGTATTAAGGTGAGGGTTCTTGAAACAGAGAACACATACGCCGAAGAGGAGTGCCGTTTATAAATTCCCGCCGGATTTTATCTTATTAACCAGCTTCAAAATTTCCGGAAGTATTTCACCGGATTTGCCGAACAATGAGTAATCAGCGTGAGTGGATAACTCTGTAGGCTCGATATTAATTTCAACAAGGAAAGCACCCGCTCTTTTAGCGCTCATCGGAATATAAGCCGCAGGATATACAACCGCCGAAGTACCAACAACGAAACAGATATCGCTCCATTCTGCCGCTGTCTCTCCGCCGCTGAATTGATCCTGGGGAAGATATTCGCCAAACCAGACTACGTCGGGCCGGACCAGTCCGCCGCATTTTTTACAGTGGGGTACTCCGTCAGATGGCTCGAGTTCATTCAGATCGAAAAATGTTTTACAATCGACACAGAAATTTCTTTCGATGTTTCCGTGAAGCTCGTAAATTTTTGTAGAACCGGCTCTTCTGTGAAGGTTATCAATATTCTGGGTTACAACAGAAACTTCGTAGAATTTTTCCAGTGCGGCAATTGAATAATGTCCGGCATTCGGTTCCGTGTTGTGAACAATATCTCTGCGATGCTGATACCATTGCCAGACCAGGTCGGGATTTTTCATGAAGGCATTAAAATTGGCAAGCTCTTCCGGTTTCATTTTGTTCCATATTCCGTCTTTGCCGCGGAAAGTTGAGATCCCGCTCTCGGCCGAAATTCCTGCACCGGTAAAGAAAACCAGCTTCTTTGCCTTTTCCAGATTATCCGAAAACTCTTTTTTGAATTCCATATTAAAAAGCCTCTCCCTTTTGAGGAGAGGCTGCTGAAAATTAATTATTCGTCTTTTATATCATCAAGAATCTGTTTTGCCTCAGCCTTCCGTTTTTCATCATCCTGATGTGAGTTGGCTATGGTTAATGCTTTGTTTAACATTTCGCGGGCTGTTTTATACTCATCTTCGCGAACCAGGGAATTTGCGTAATCTACATAGAACATAACATAGTTTGGGAAAAGCTCAATCGCTTTCTTGAATTCCTTAATTGCTATTTCATTATCAGCCCAACCCAGACCCAAAACAGAACGTGCGGGTTTCCACTTTTCACTGGTTTTTGCATGAGTTCTTCCAAGTACATAATGGGAAACACCCTGAACAAAATTACCCCCGTTGTTCAATTGTATCGCCTTTTCTACATCAGCTCTAACTGAATTCACAACCCCTGCTACTGTAAAAACACCTTTGAAAAGTGCAATCTTGCCGTTTGCAATGGCTCTTCTTAAAAAGCTGACAGATTTGCCGCCGTCGAGCTTAACCGATTTTTCTGCATAGTCGAGGGCTTTCTGATAAGTTGCTATCTGTGCGTCCTCCTGAGCAGATGTACTTGCAGGCATTTTATCACCAATGTCTACATAAGTACGGCTCAACCGCCAAACAACTTCCCAGTTATCCGGTTCCATTTTCTCTGCCTTGAGCAGAACTTCAAGGGCTTTCTCGTTATTGAACTGTGCGTAATATTTATCACATTCTTCAACAAGCTGATTCACTGATTGAGCAGATGCAAAACCGGAAAAAAGAAATAATAATAAGAATTGTAATAAGAGTGCTTTTTTCATTTTTTGAGTCCTCTTAATGTTTATGATTATTCTGTTTGTTTTTCATCCGGGAAGTCGTCCGGAATATATAGTGATGTATTTACAAGATTTAAAAAACGGGTCCAGCGCGAACCTTTATTCTTATCTGTTTCGATCGCGTATTTGTAAGCATTTGTTTTCGCGCTCAGTTCGTCAGCCTGGTATAATACAATTGCCTCCAGAGTTTTTGGCTCTACCGGCGATGCAAATTCCAATTTGCCCTGATGACTTAGTATTAGATGTAAAAGTTGATTCTTCAATTCTTCGGGGAAATCGGTAATCTCGTTAGCCGCCTTTTCAACTTCCAATGCGCTGATCACGATGTGCCCCAGCAACTTCCCCTTATCCGAATAATCAAATGCGGTATCGTAAGTAAGTTCCTCTGTCTTTCCGAAATCGTGAAGCAGGGCTCCGGCAATTAAAAGGTCTCTCTTAATCTCAGGATGGATAAGAGCCATAAGATCGCAAATCTTTATTATCTCAAGTGTATGTTCCAGAAGCCCGTGGATATATGCGTGATGCCATGCTTTGCCTGCAGGTGTTCTGGTGTACTTCTCCAGGTTTTCCCCGCTTAGAATTTTATTGATAAGAGAAAGGAGATAAGGATTGCTTATTGAACCGATTATTCTTTTTAATTCATCGATAAGCTCAGTCAGAGCTTTTTTTGATTTCGGGAGAAAGTCTTCGGGCAACACATCATCTTCATCTTTAGCCGGTCTAATCTTATCGACTCTTATTTGAAGCGAATTGTTGAATTCTTCAATAGAACCCGCAACTTTAACAATGGCTCCTTCTTTCAGTTGATCTGCGAACTCTTCGAATTTATTCCAGACTTTTGCCGGGAGAAGGGCCGTTTGATCTCTCAGTTCAAGACTTAAAAATGGTTTACCTGTTTTGGCAGTTTTTATTTCGGATTTTGTGATAATAAGGAAGAGTGTGAATTCATCTCCTGCAGAAAGTTCATTTAATCTCTTTTGATTAAACATAAACCGTTTTTTATTCCCTAAAGTGTTGTCAATTTATTAAAAAAAATATGAATGGCAAAGCTCAGGTTTCTACAATTTTTATGATGCCTTCATTATCAATCCTGACCAGCACCGATCTGCGAAGAAGATCAATTGATACGGCAAGATGCTTTTCCCCCTTTTTATGCTCTGTAACAATACCGGTTACATTTTTAAATGGTCCCTCTGTTATCATAACTTTTGTCCCGACTTCAATTTTATCCGTAACAAATACTTCCGGTTTCTCGGCTAGAATTTTTTTAAGGTTTTCAATCTGGCAATCCGGTATTGCCGATGGTTTTCCGTTAAAACAGATAGTTCTAACAATTGATGTTTGCTGCATTGAATGAATTCTCTCGTATTCGTCAGCAAAAATAAATAGGTATCCGGGAAATACCGGCACTTCAATTTTCTTTTTACGGTCGCTCCATTTTTTTTCTTTCAGCATTGTCGGAAGGTAAACTTCAATCGATAAAGAGGAGATCTGAGAGACCGCTTTAAATTCCTGACGGGGTTTTGTATAGAGTGCAAACCAGTGCCTTGCTATTTCTTTTTCCGATTGTGGCATAGTATAATTTATCCGGTAAGAGAAACCTAAAAAATAACTTCCTGCATTGTATCGAGCAGGAGATTCAGTTCGAGAGGTTTGGGAATAATTTTATTAACACCTAATCTGGAATATGCTTTCGAGATTTCGTCTGTAAGCTTGGCAGAAACTACAATTACCGGAATCGACCTGCTCGATTCCCGTTTGTTAAGAGCTTCAACAAGTTGTATCCCGTTCATCAACGGCATATCGTGGTCCGTAATAATTAAAGTGGGGAGAAGATTCTTAAGTATCCCGATTGCCTCGTATCCGTTATCTACGGAAACGATGTCAAAATTTTTCAGATTTTCTTCAATAACCTTTTTATAAAGAGCTCTTACAGACGGGTCGTCTTCTACAACAAGTACGCAGTTCTTGGCTTCGGGAACCGTGAAATGGAATTCGCTTCCTTCACCTACCTGCGAATAGAACCAGACGTGACCGCCGTGCTTATCAACTATTTCCTTCATTAATGTCAGTCCCAGTCCGCTTCCTTTTTCACCGTTTGTCCCTACAAGCGAAAATTTCTGATCAATTTTGAATAGCTTATCCTTATTTTCTTCTGCTATTCCGAGACCCTGGTCCCTCACAATTATCTCAATCATTCCGTCTTTGAATCTTTGCGCGTGAATATATATTTCTTTCCCGTCAGGAGTATATTTTATTGCATTACTTGCAAGATTTACAATTGCCTGTCCGATCAATCTTTCGTCGGCGTTCATGAATAAGTCTGCCGGAATATCGAACTTAATATCAATATTTTTTCGTACCGCATCCCCGGTTAACGGAGTTATAACGGCTGCTACTGCCGACTTAACGTTTAAGCGCATCGGATCAATTTTTATTCTTCCTGTCTGAAGCCGGGACCAATCGAGAAGACAGTTAATCAGGTTGAGCTGGGTTTTGGATGCGTCGTAAATATATTTCAGATATTCCAGTTTTTCATCTTCACTAAGATCCTTCTCATTCAAAAGTATTTCAGAAAATCCGAGAAGAGTTGTAAAAGGCGCTCTTAAATCGTGCGAAATTATTGAAATGAATTTATCCTTGGCTGAATTCTGTTCAATAAGAGCCGTATTAGACTTTTCGATTTTCAGTTCCTTCTCTTTCAATTCAGTTATATCGAAAAACGTACTTCTTTTTTCAACTATTTCACCATCATGATCCCTGATCAATTTAAGTGATTCCTGGAGCCAAATTTTAATACCCGATTTCGAAACAATTCTGAAGTTAAGAGTACCGGAATCCAGTGATGAATCGCTCTCAAGCTGCGCAAGCTTTTTCTTTAGCAAAGGTAGGTCTTCTTCGCAGACAATTGAATATATTTTTTCTGAAAAAGAATTAATCTCATCCGGCTGATACCCGGTTATATCGAAAATAGAATTCGAAAAAAAGTTTCTGCCTTCACCGTTTTTGTATATGATGGAAATAAATATGTTCTTAATCCCATCGCTGAAATTTAAGAGGTTACCCCAGTCCGGTTTTTCCTTTTCCATAGCCCTTTATATAGGTGAGATGCGGTTCAAATATAAAAAAAAGTAGATAATACTGCTCATTTTATTATCTATTTTTAAATCAGAACTAATTTTAAATGAACAGTGTTAGTTAAGTAGTTAAAAAAATCTATAAAGGAAAATGAAACAGTTAAAATATTTTACGACAGTTTTTGTTCTTCTCATTCAGATTACAATTACCGCCCAGAATTCCAGAGGCGGTATTACCGGTAAAGTGACTGATAAGATTACAAAGGAACCGTTGCCTGTTGTCAATATTGTAGTTCTTGGTACAAATATAGGCGCTGCTACCGATATAAATGGCAAATTTGAAATCAGCGGCCTGGAACCCGGCACTTATCAGGTTAGAGTCTCTGCAATAGGATTTAATACAATCGTGAAATCTGATGTGATTGTTAATAACGTTAAACCGACTGAGCTTCTTTTTGAACTTACAGAGGCGGTAATTGAACTAGAAGGGGTTGTTGTTAAGTCGGAGTATTTTGATATGAACCCGACAGAGTTAAACAGCGTTATAACATTCGGAAACGAGGAAATAAGAAGGGCTCCGGGCGGATTTGAGGATGTGGTACGTGCGCTTTCTGTCCTTCCCGGTGTTGCTCAGGCGAGTCCCGGCAGGAATGACCTCGTTGTAAGAGGAGGCGCACCATCAGAGAATCTGTATGTGGTTGACGGATTTGTTGTGCCTAATATAAACCATTTCGGCAGCCAGGGAGCTACAGGCGGACCTCTCAGTTTTATAAATCTCGATTACGTTAGGGAAGCAACTTTTTCTACAGGCGGGTTTTCTGCCATTTATGGCGATAAACTCTCGTCTGTTTTGCAGATCGACTTAAAAGAGGGAAGAAAAGACAGGATAGGAGGGAAAGGGACTATTTCAGCTTCTCAATTCGGATTTAATCTGGAAGGACCGGTTTCATCAAACTCCAATTTTATCTTTTCTGCCAGAAGAAGTTATCTTGATTTTATCTTCAATGCAGCCGGATTTAATTTTGTGCCAGAATATTACGACCTCCTTTCCAAATTCACATACGAAATAGATACAAGAACAAAATTGTCGTATCTCTTTATCGGTGCATTCGACAAAGTAAAATTTAACAATAAAGATTCGGAAGACCTTTACGAAAATTCCCGGATCCTTGGAAGCAACCAGAACCAGTATGTGACCGGTATCTCTTTCAGAAAGCTGTTCGGCAAAGGATTCTATAATATAACCCTCTCCAGAAATTTTGTTGACTACGACACATCCCAGAGGGATACGCTTCTAAATCCGATTTTCCTTAACCAGTCCAGGGAAGGTGAAAACGAATTAAAAGCCGACCTTGTTTACAAATTATCATCAACATCCGAATTGAACGTTGGTACATCGGCAAAACTTATTAAATTCAATGCGGATCTAAAGCTTGAAAGTTTCTTAACATCTTTCGGAGAAACTCTTCAAATTACTTCTCTCAGTACATCGAGAAATTATTCCAAGTTCGGCTTCTATTCCCAATACTCCGATGTACTGTTCGACAGGTTAATGATCTCATTCGGAGCCAGGGCGGATTATTTCAGCGGAATAAATAACGGACTTAATATTAGTCCCCGCCTTGCACTTTCATATATAATAAGCGATAAAGCTACTTTAAGTTTCAGTACTGGAATCTACCATCAGAATCCGTCGTATATCTGGCTTGCAGCATTTGAATCTAATAAGGATTTGAAAGCAGTACGCGTCGACCAGTTTGTTGTTGGATATGAACGGAAGCTACGCGACGATATCAGAATGAAACTGGAAGGTTTTTATAAGGATTATAAGAATTACCCGGCAAGTACTTTTCGTCCGTATCTCATCCTGGCCAATACAGGCGCGGGTTTCGGGGGTGGCGACGAGAATTTTTCTTCATTCGGATTGGATCCTTTAATTAGCGCCGGAAAAGGTGTTGTAAAAGGAGTCGAGTTTTCGATGCAGAAAAAATCCTCGCAGGTCCCGCACTATGGAATCCTCAGTATTACATACAGCGAAAGCAGGTTTACTCCTCTCGACGGAATTGAAAGAGCCGGCTCGTTCGATCAGAAATGGATAATTAATCTTAGTGCCGGTTATATATTCAACAATAAGTGGGAAGCTTCTCTGAAATTCCGTTTTGCAACAGGAAATCCGTTTACTCCTTTCAATTTGGACGGTACTCAAAGTGTAGCAAATTTCAACTCAAGCCGTTTTAAACCGGTTCACTCACTTGATATCAGGGTTGACAGAAGATGGGACTTCGAAAGTATTGCATTAATCACTTATATCGATATACAGAATATTTATAACAGAAAAGTTTCCAACACAATCAGGTGGGACTACAGGAAGGGAGAGATTGATGACCAATCGTCAATCGGCATTTTGCCTTCGATCGGAATCAGTCTTGAATTTTAATCTCTAGAATTCCTCATCTTTTGGTGACTTGGTTGGAATATCAAGTTCATCCATTTTTCTGTAGAGAGAGGAGAGACCAATTTCCAGTGCTTTGGATGCCTCCTCTTTATTGTAATCGAATTTCTTGATAGTCTTAAGAATATGTTCCCGTTCAAAATTCCGCAGGGCTTCCTTTAAAGAATCAGGATAACCGGCATCGAGAGAGTCCTTTCTGAAATAATCCGCAAGCTCATTAATGGTAAGATGATCCCTGTTGCAGAATATGATTGCTCTTTCAATTACATTCTCAAGTTCACGTACGCCTCCGCGCCAGTCGTGCGCTATCAATGCTTTCATAGTTTCGTTATCGGCACCTATAATCTTCTTGCCCATTTCGTTGCTGTATCTTTCGATAAAATGATTAATGAGAAGCGGAATATCCTCCTTCCTTTCGTTTAGTGTTGGAAGTTTAATCTCAACAACATTAAGCCGGTAAAATAGATCTTCTCTGAATTCACCGGATTTGGTTCTTTCAAATAGATTCTGGTTTGTTGCCGCTATTATTCTAACGTCTGTGCTAACAGGCTTCGTTCCGCCGACCGGAAAAAATTCCCTGTCTTCAATAGCGCGTAAGAGTTTTACCTGCATATTCAATGGAAGATCTGCAATTTCATCCAGGAAGAGTGTGCCTCCGTCGGCAACTTTAAATAATCCCTGTTTATCATCGGCCGCACCGGTAAATGCGCCCTTCTTATGTCCGAACAATTCACTTTCAATCAGATTTTCCGAAATAGCTCCGCAATTGATCGGTAAAAAGATTCTCTCTTTTCTTTTGCTGTTGAAATGAATTGCCTTGGCAACAAGTTCTTTTCCCGTTCCGCTTTTTCCCTGTATTAGAACATTGCTGTTTGTTGGTGCTACCTGAGAAATTATATCGAATACTTTTTTCATAGATTCGCTTTTACCGATAAGATTTGTAAATCCTGCATCGGAAGAGATTTTTTGGCGAAGAAATTTATTTTCGGCTGCAAGTTTCTTAAAATCGATCAGCTTTTTTATTCTAAGAATTACATCGTCGAACTCAATCGGTTTTATCAGGTAATCGTATGCGCCCTGTCTTAAAGCGTCAATTGCCGTCTTAACCGAAGCATAGGCCGTCATAATTATAAAGAAGGTATCTGGAGCTGTTTTAGAAGTCGATTCCAGCAATTGAATTCCATCCACCTTTGGCATTTTAATGTCAGTAATTACAATATCGAAATTATCCGATTGAATTTTCTGAAGCGCTTCCTCTCCGTCGCCTGCAACTTCGGTTGAGTATCCTTCCTCGTCGAGTACCAGTTTTAAGGAATCCCTGATCGGCTTTTCATCGTCTGCAATCAAAATTTTTACAGCCATTTTATCTCCAGTTAATTTAATTCGGTTGGTAATAGAATTGTAAATGTACTTCCGTAATTAATCCTGCTGTCCACTTTAATCTCGCCGTTAAACCGCTTTATTATTCCGTAACTTACCGATAATCCCAGTCCGGTCCCTTTTCCGACTTCTTTTGTAGTGAAAAAAGGATCGAATATTTTCTCGATGATTGCCCGATCCATACCGCAGCCATCGTCGGAAATCTCGACGAAAATATTTTTGGAATCGAAACCTGATTTCACTGTAATGGTCCCACTTCCGTCTGTAGCATCGATAGCATTAATCAGAATATTAACGAACACCTGCAGAAGCTGATCGGCTGCAACGTTTACTTTGGGAAGCCCTGATTTAATCTCAGTTACAAAGTTAACTTTACGCACACGTTTATCATACTTAACTATTCCGAGCGCGGTTTTTATAATGTCAGTTATATCCTGAACGGCAAGTTCATAGCTGGGAGGTCGCGAAAAGTCAACCAGCTCTCTTACTATCCGGGTGATTCTGTCAATATTCTCCTTAATATTTACAAGCTGCTCGGTGATGAAAGGATCCTGACTTTTCCTCTGAAGTATTTGAACAAGTGATGAAATGGAAGCGAGGGGATTACCGATCTCATGGGCAACTCCGGCAGCCAGTTGTCCGATTACTGCGAGTTTTTCCGACTGATCGATCTGCGCCTGAAGCTTTTTGTACTCTGTGAAGTCTTCGATAATAATCAGCCGCCCGGCATATTCACCATTACTGCTCGGCAATTTCGATACGCTTAACTTAACACTTACTATGCGTCCGTCTTTTGTCCGTCTGTCAGTTTCAAAGTACCTCGCACCGTGGGATAATTTCGATTCCTCTCTTATTCTGTTTAACTCCTCAATGTACTTTTCACCGTCAGGCAATAAAAAGTAAGATGGTTTCCCGATCATTTCCTCAGCTGAATAACCGAAAATTCTTTCCGCTCCCTTATTCCACGAAATAAATTTTTCGCTGCTGTCTACAATCATTATTGCCGAGTCGGATACATGAAGAATGTTTTCAAGATACTCCTGGTTGAGCTCAAGTCGGGATGCAAGCCGGTCACGATCTTTTTCCAGCTCCTTCATTTTTGTCTCCTGATGGAGCATTCCGTACCGCGCAAATATCTGCTCTATAATTCCGTCTAAATAACCGAGTACAATAACCGGGTCGAACTGACCAGTATCCTCTTTCTCAATTTCGTTCAATAGAGAGAATCTCCCCTGACTGAATAGCTCGCTTATTTCAATCAGATTCAAATTGGATTTCGAGAAAAGGGTATAGATATCTATGAGATATTGATCAGCGGCCTGGTAATCGTTTCCTTCAATGACATCAACAAGAGTGTTGATGCTGCTTTCAACAAATGTACGTATTTGAGTTTCAGAAAGTTTGCTGCTGAAAACGCGAGTAACTTTCGAACTCCAGCTTTCAACAAGTGAATTGAAGTACTTCTTTAAAAAATCAATCAGTAGTTTTTTCATTGAATTATTTTCTGCAGGAAAAATCTGAAACAATCGGGTTAGTTATAAGATCTTAACTTTAGATTAATTTGAACAAATACGGAGCAAAAATAACGAAACAGGCCCTTATTTGAAAGGAATAAGACCGGAATCAAATGCCCCAAATCCTTCTGGAACCGCCGGTTTTGATTTATGTATAAGAAAATGTTAATTAACCGGAGTCAATAAATACCTTAATGAGGTTAATATGAAATACAGGATATTTTTAATCGTGTTTATTCTTTTTGGAAGCAGCCTTCTTGCTTTGCCCGGTAATGAAGTTAAAATGGATCTGACCGGCGTAAAAGTATTCTTAACCGGGGCCGAAATTCAGCATTTTGCAAAATATAAAGTTGATAAAGGTGTAACTGAGATTGTCTTAAAGGGTTTGGCATCCGGTATCAACCGTAACAGTATAAATCTCTCGGCCAAAGGGGATGCGGTTATTATCTCGGTTGTCCAAAGATTTGATTATTTGAAGCCCGCCGAGCAGAATCCTGTAGTAAAAGCTCTTGAAGATTCTCTCGAAACTCTCAATCAGAAATTATATTTAAAACAGGGTGAGTTGGATGTTCTGAAATATGAAATCGAACTCCTGATGGCTAATAAAGAAATCGGCACTGATAGCAAAGGAGTGACCGTGACCGATCTTCAGAAAATTTCGGAATATTTCAGAAAACGTTTTACGGAAATTAAATCAAGTCAGCTCTCTATTATGAATCAGTCGAAAAAGATTGAGAAAGAGGTCGATAGAATAAAAAAACAGCTTGCGGAACTGAATGCAAGATTAAACAGACCTGAAAACGAACTGATTGTAACCGTTTCCGCTAAGAGTTCAACACAACTTGATCTGACACTGACGTATCTGGTAAATGAAGCAGGATGGCAGCCTGTTTACGATATCAGAGTGGATAATTTGAACGGACCCGTCAATTTTAATTATAAGGCTAATGTCTGGCAGAGAAGCGGTGTTGACTGGAACGACGTTAACATAATTCTATCAACAAGAAATCCGGTTCAGAATAATGCAAAGCCGGAACTCTATCCCTGGTTTATTGATTTTCAGCAGGCTGCATTATATAAAGACCGTGTAGGAGCGGCCCAGAAAAGCCTGGCTGCAGCACCTGTTGCTATGTCTTCCGAAATACAAATGGCTGAATCGATGGCCGATTATATTTCGGTTGATCAGAAACAGCTTTCCGTTGAATTCAATCCATCTCTGAAATATTCTGTCCCTTCCGACGGCAAGCCTTACACAGTTGCGATTAGAGATTATTCTGTCTCCGCGAGATATACTTATTACGCGGCACCGAAGCTGGATGACAATGCTTTTCTTGTGGCATATCTAACAGACTGGAACAATCTTAATCTGCTGCCAGGTACAGCAAATATCTATTTCGAGAATTCATTTGTCGGCGAATCTTTTATCGATCCGTTTACTTCCGAAGATTCACTTAAGATTTCACTCGGACGCGATCAGAGTATTACAGTAAAAAGAGAAGTTATGAAAGATTTTACTGAGGATAAATTTCTAAGCAGCGACGTTGAAAGATTTTTTGGCTTTGAAATTGTAGTGAGAAATAATAAAAATATACCTGTAAAAATTCTAATTGAAGACCAGGTACCTATTTCTAAAAACGAGGAAATAGAAGTCAAATTGATCGATTCTTCATGGGGGAAATATACAGTTAAAGATGGAAAGATCGGCTGGGATATCAATATAGAAGGATCCAAATCTTTAACTAAGAAACTTGTTTACTCAGTAAGATATCCTAACGGGCAGAAAATTCAGGGATTGTAAAATCCAAGCCGCTGAAGAGATCTTCAGCGGCATTAAATTCAATTTTTCTTAAAACTCCTGAACGCGAATAAGAACTGCTTCAAATAATTATTCGGGAAAAAGGTTTTAAGTCCGTACTCCTCAGCTTTTTCATCCGGCAGAAATGCTGAGCCGAAAAGCCAGTCCCACACAGCTAACTTGGTAGCAAAGTTCCTGTTCCTGCCTTTGCCGGTAGTATGATGGATCCTGTGCATCTCGGGTCCGTTTATTATCCACTGAAGTCTTCCTGTTTTCACATTGATATTCGAATGGATATACATCCCCCAGATCGCACTAATAACACCTTTATATGCGGCAACTTCGGGAGGCGAACCCAAAAGCACAATCGGGAGAAATTCCACGGTCTGATTAATCAGAATTTCGACTGCATGAGATCTTGAGCCGGATAACCAATCAACTTTCTTTGGCGAATGATGAGCCTCGTGAATGCGCCAGAGAAATTTATTTCTGTGCTGCCAGCGGTGCATCCAGTAGATATAAAGATCGTGTGTGATAGTAAAAAATACAAGCTGGATCCAGATTGGTATATGCGAAAATAATTGGAGCCGCGATATCCCCGTTGCGCTATCGATCGACCTGATTACATAGACAAAAATTATAATGCCGAGAATATAACTTTGTGCTATTGTATAAAGCGCAAAATCGTCAAAGAATCCCTCGCGCAAAATCTTTTGACCTTTGTTATATGGGAAAATTCTTTCGAGAATTATAAACAATATTGCCGCACCCGCAATAATGGAGTAAGAGATAATTTCAAACGGTTCAAGATTATTTATAAAGTCCTTTATGAAATCGAACATCCCGGCGGAATTCATTACTTGGTCAACTCCATATTTACTCTTCTCAGTTTCTGCAGATTTTTACGTTCGCTCTCGTATACTTTTTTTATTCCGTCTCCCAGAGATTTTTCCACGTCGCGGATATCTTTAACCAGTCTGTTTAAGCCGACAATTTCAACCGATGCAGCTTGATCGGTTCCCCACATTGCGCGGTCGAGTGTTATGTGGCGTTCTACGAATGACGCACCCAATGCAACTGCAGCAAGCGTGGGAGCTAATCCGGTTTCATGTCCCGAATAGCCGACTGGTATACAAGGAAATTTTTCTTTGTAGGTCCGGATAACATTCAGGTTCAATTCATTAACCGGGCATGGATAAGTTGAAGTTGACTGTGCTATCATAAGATTTTCGGTACCGAGTATTTTTACAGCTTCTTCAATTTCCTCCAATGTGGACATCCCAGTCGATAGCATTATCGGTTTTCCGGAAGATCTGATTTTTTTAAGCAGGGAATGATCGGTTAAGGAAGCTGACGCAAGTTTATACATTATAGGATCGAATTTTTCGAGGAACAGGAATGCTTCCTCGTCCCATGGCGATGCGAACCAGTCGATTCCATGATGCCTGCAATACTCGTTGATCTCATTGTACTGATCAAAATCAAATTCAACCTTGTGGCGGTACTCAATGTACGACATCCTGCCCCAGGGAGTTTCTCTTTCAACTGTCCATTGATTTTTCGGAACACATAATTCGGGAGTTCTTTTTTGAAATTTAACAGCATCGCAACCTGCCGCGGCAGCACCGTCGATCATCTTTTGTGCAAGGGCAATTGAACCGTTATGATTAATTCCGATTTCGGCGATGATATAGACCGGTTCACCATCGCCTATAAAACGGTTCCCCACCTTTACTCTGGCACATTTCATCAATTTTTCCTTCCCTTATTAATTAATTTTGCATCAATTATTAATTCTGCAAAATCTCTCACAGCCCCGTTGCCGCCTTTATTCTTTACAATAAGATCGGCGACTTCTTTAGCGAATTCTGTGGCATCACCCGGACATGCTGCAAGTCCGACCAGCTTCATAATTTCAACATCATTTGTATCATCACCCATAAAAGCGACCTGATCGGCACGGAGATTTTTTCTTTTAAGGATTTCCGGCAGAATTTCTTCTTTTTTCATCACACCCAGATGTAATTCGGTAATTTTCAATTTGCGCGCGCGGCTCGAAACAATTTTAGTATCCTCTCTGGTAACAATTCCCGTTTCAACATCTGCAATTCTTCTCAGACGTTCTATTCCCATTCCGTCGCGAATGGAAAATCTTTTAAATTCTTCCCCGTCAGATGAATAATAAACGCCGGTGTCTGTCATTACTCCGTCAACATCCAGAAGAAGCAATTTAATTTTAGATGCTCTTTCAGAAATTTCCTTGCGGGATAATTTTTTCTTTTTCATTTCGATAAATCCTTATAAGCACTTAAATGGAAACTGCAAATATAATTTGTTTTACCAGCATGTCCAGCCGCCGTCTATTATAAGATTGGAGCCGGTCATGTATGAGGATGCATCGCTTGCCAGAAAAATGAGAGCTCCTTTATAGTCTGTTGGCTGTGCCATTCTTCCGAGAGGTGTTTTTGCTGAATATCTGGAGATGAAAAATTCATCCTGTGAGTTTTCCACTCCACCCGGAGAAAGAGTATTCACTCTTACACCGGAGCTTCCCCAATAACTTGCCAGGAATCTTGTAAACATTATTACTGCGCCTTTTGTAGCCGAATATGCCGGTGGTTTATAGAAGGATTGTGTTCCATCCACTTTTTTGTATAGAGACTGATCCGGCGCGGTGATACCGTAAGTAGATGCTATGTTTATTATGCTGCCGGATTTCTGCTTGGCCATTTCGCTTCCGAGGATCTGCGAGCATAAAAATACCCCGGTCAGATTAACGTCAATCGATTTCTGCCAGAGTTCGAGCGGATAATTTTCGAATTTGGACTGTTCGCTGGCTGCTTTCGGATTCTCGAACATATCATTAATTGCTGCATTGTTTACGAGAATATCGATATGATTGAATTTTGTAAGTGCTACATCTCTCAACTTTTTAATTGAATCCGGATTTGTGACGTCAAGGTAACAACCGATCGATTCAGTTTGAAGCGAAGAAGCAAACTTAGCGCATTGGCTTACTTCGAGATCTGCAACAATAACATTTGCGCCGGCTTCGCTTAAAGCTTTGCAATGCTCTTTGCCAATCAATCCGAGAGCGCCTGTAACTACTGCCGTCCTTCCGTTTAATCTGAATAAGTCCATTTAACTCTCTTATTTACTCTGAAAAATAACCATTTCAGTTTTTCTTCAACGGCTTGATATTAAAATTATCTGTCTTACGGAATACGGGCTGAACCGGTTCGCCGCGCAGCAATTCTTTTAATCTGTTCTGTTCAACGGCACGTTTTAAAATTACAAGAGATTCTTCAAGAGCTTTCAAAGTATAGTCGACATCATTATCACTATGCGAAAAGGACATATTGTGGAATCCCTGCCATAATACTCCCCGTTTAATCATCTCCTGCTGCATCAGCGATTTTTGAATAAGAGGATCTCCGGCTTTTTCGTCGAATGTTGCCATCGATCGCCAGTTATATCCGATAGCTCTCGTAAAATCGATGCCGAGCTTCTGTGCAATTGAGTTGTAGCCGTTCTTAAGTTTAGCTCCCTGTTTATCCAGGAATAAAGGAACATTCCTTTCTCTCAATTCTTCAATAGTAGCTTTCGCCGCTGCGAGAGAGAGAGCTTCTCCTCCGAATGTAGTATAGAAGAAAATATCCTCATCAGCAAGTTTCATTATTTCTTTCTTACCGGCAAGTATTGAAATAGGCATTCCATTGGCAACCGCCTTGGAATATGTAGCAAGGTCGGGAACAATTCCAAAATATTCCTGGGCGCCGCCGAGGGCCATTCTGAATCCTGTCCACATTTCGTCAAAAATAAGAATAACATTTTTTTCTTTACACAGATCGGCAAGCTTGTGAAGAAAATTATCTTTCGGTTCCTGAAATACCACCGGTTCCAGAATAACTGCTGCTACATCATTGTCTATCGAGTTTTTAACCGAATCGATGTCGTTGTAATTGAACGTATAAGAAATTGCCTGAACAGCTTCCGGAATGCCGAGATTGCGTGCTGTAACTGCTATATACCAGTCATGCCAGCCGTGATATCCGCAGCACAGGATTTTGTTTTTGCCGGTAAAAGCTCTGGAAAGACGGACGGCAGCACTCGTTGCATCGGCCCCGGTTTTGGAATAGCGAACTGCTTCTGCATTTGGAATAACATCACGTATCATTTCTGCTACTTCCACTTCAAGAGGGTGCATCATCGAAAATGTAATACCGTCTTCAAGCTGCTTTTTAATTGCGTCGTCAACTTTAGGATATGAATAGCCGAGCGAGAGAGGCCCGACGCCCATCATGTAATCGATGTATTCATTCCCGTCCGCATCCCATACATGAGAACCTTTTCCTTTAACCAGATATTTAGGCGCAACGCCGTTTATCCATTGCGAAGGGCCTTTTGCAAGCGTTTGAGTAACCGAGGGAATGAGTCCGAGAGCGCGGTTATAAAGTTTGTTTGAATTTTCGATCGATGGGAAATCGTTTGTAAGATTAATTTTGTTCGCCATTTAATTATTCCGTTCGATTATCTGAAGTATTCTGTTTCTTCTTTTTGTATTCGTCGATGTTATTAAGCTGATCCAGATGTTTATCGTACCAGTATGTGCCCGCAAATTTATGATTGATTTCAACTATTTCAGGTCTCTTCTCTATTAGTTTCAATATGTCGTTCAGTCCGAAATCCGGTTTGGCCGGGTACAGCTCTTCAAAAACTTTTGTGATGAAACGGTAATCCTCCTCGTAGTCTATTGTAAATCTTAAGGTTGAAGAAAGATCGAGGCCGGTTTCCCACTCAACATTACCTATTGTAAAAGAGTCCTTATGTTCCCACAGGAAGGGCGTAGTATGTTCCCGTTCGAAATCCTTTTCTGCATCTCTCCATGCATGCTCGAGAGCCTGGAATGAAAATATTTCAACATCGTTACCGTCGGGATACGTGGCGGGATGAAGGTTGCTCACGTAATCGTATTCTTCATTATCTACATATACTTTTATAACACGGTCTATAATGTGCGGATCTATTAGAGGACAATCCGAAGGAATTTTTACGACTGCATCAGCATCATATTTTTTTGCCACCTGATAATGACGGTCGAGCAGATCGGTCAAATGCCCGCGGAAGCAGTCGATATTATTTTCTCTACATACTTCTTCGATTCTGTCGTCCTCGCTGCTGGTGGAAGTTGCTATGACCAACTGGCCGATTAATCCTGCTCTATTAACCCGTTCAATCATCCTTAGTAAAAGCGGCTTGCCTATTATCGGTAGAAGGACTTTTCCCGGAAGTCTGGATGAAGAAATCCTTGCCTGAATTACAGTTACTATGTTCATTATACGGTCCTGATACTATACTTCTCTATAATCTCACTTATAGATGTTCCGGGTGAGTTAAGAAGATGGAGGCCGATCCCGGCAATTCTTTCGGCCGAAGTACCGTTATTCTGAATTGGTAATAATCTTTTCAATTCTTCCAGATTGAAGTAGGAGTGAACTTCTTTGCCGAGTATTATTCCCACAAAAGCAGTTGATGAGTATTTAGTTATAAGCACGTCAGAATTAGCTATCATTGCGTTAGTGTTGCCGGATGAATAAACGAGTGCGCCCGGTGCGAATTTATTTATCTCTCTTGTGGCTCTGTCTATTTTTTCGTTGGGGTGAAGTTTGAAGATCAGTTGTTTCCCGTTTGCAATTCTGACACAGTCCTTAATAAACTTTTTTCGGTTCTCAAACTTAAAGGTTTCCCTGGCGTCGGATGTGCAAACGAGTACAAAATTATTATGCTCGAAATTGTTTGTGAAATACTGTTTCAGGTTGTCGAAATTCGGAATTCCGGTAACAACAATTTTATCCGGAGATACACCTTTACGTTTAATAAAGAAATCTTTGTAACCTTCAGAGGCCACACAGAAAAGATCGTAAAGGTTCGACATTCCCATCGTAGCTGTACTCGCAAGCCATCGGTATAATCCGAAGTATTTAATCAGGTAGAACATAAGGTTTTCCGGGTCGGTCATTCCTTCCTGCACAAGAATTACTTTTTTATCCCTGATATTTTTTGGATAGATAAGGTCCGCGCAAGTGTAGACAAGATCGTAATTATGCTTAACTCCGCGGTAATCTATTTCGAGGTTGTTGTCTCGAAGATACTTTTCTGTATTCCTTCTGAATGGCCCGTTGAGTATTGAGAAATTTCCATATCCTTTTCCAACAAGGTAGTTAATCCATCCGTCGGCATAATAAGGTGTGAAGAAGCAATCATAATCCTTCAGAAAACCCGATATCTGATGCATCATCGAAGTCTGATTAAGAGATCCGCAAATAAATAAGATTTTTCCCCGGGACATTGTCTGGTTTTGTTCTTTTGTTTAGCAAAGTTAACAAAAAAAAATCCTCTAAACTTCAATTGATAAGAAAATGAGGATTAAATAATTGTTAAGAAAAACAATAAAGTCGATTCATTTTTCCGGATTGAAAACTTTGAAATGGTTAGGAGTGAATTGTAATTATAATTTAACTCTAAAATGGAGATATACTTACTCATGAACTAAAAGAATTAAATTAAGTTATGAGAACAAACTATCCGCTAATTCTCAAAAAACCATATTATTTTTCAATTTTGATAAGTTCACTTAATAAAAGGAGTGCACGAGAATTTAATAGCCCTGTTTCTTTGATTTTTCCCCTCTGAATTTTATCCAGGCACCAATATTTTTCCCTCTCTATTGGCATAATTTATGTCCTTGTCTATCTGTTAATTTTTGAAAAATGAGCAGAGAATGATTTCAACCAATAACGGAAAAACTTTTAAAGGCGGCGTCCATCCGGCTGGACATAAATCTCTAACTGAGAATTTACCGTTTGAAACTATGCCTAATCCCAAACAGATTATACTTCCATTGTCCCAGCATCTTGGAAAGCCGGCACTACCTCTTGTTAAAAAAGGATCCGAAGTTAAAGCAGGTGAAACTGTTGCAGAGCAGGATGGATTTATTTCATCACCTCTTCACAGCCCGGTATCCGGAAAAGTTACAAAGATTTCGCTTGGGGCTAATGTTTCCGGATTTCCGAAAGATGCAGTAATTATTGAGCCGGCAGAAACAAATCAATTTGAACTTATGAGTCCTCTCGATCCGGAATCAGTTACACCAGAAAATATCCGTGAACGGGTTAAGAATGCAGGAATAGTAGGACAGGGTGGCGCGGCATTCCCAACATATGTTAAACTCTCTCCGCCCAAGGATAAAGCGGTCGATATTGTAATTCTGAACGGATGCGAATGTGAACCGTACCTTACACGCGATTATCGTTATATGATTGAGCGTACCGATGACCTGATATCCGGACTCAAGCTTATTATGAAAGCAATTGGAGTTGAAAGAGGTGCTATTGGTATTGAAGATAATAAACCTGAAGCAGTAAGAAAACTGAAGGATGCCGTAGGTAACTTCCCGGAAATTAAAATTGAAGTGCTGAAAACTAAATACCCGCAGGGTGCAGAGAAGATGCTGATTAAAGCAGTTACAGGACTCGAAGTACCGCCCGGTAAATTACCTTTCGATGTTGGAGCGGTTATTCAAAATATTGGCACTGCCATTGCTGTATATGATGCCGTTGTAAAAGGCGAACCGCAGCTAACGGCAGCTCTTACAGTATCCGGACTGGGAATTGTTAATCCGAAAAATCTGATTGTTCCGGTCGGAACTCCGCTCTCGGATATCCTGGATTATTGCGGCGGAGTTAAAGAAAATGCGGTCAAAGTTGTTGTAGGCGGTCCGATGATGGGAGTAGCACAATATGATTTTTCCGCCCCGGTTATGAAAGCTACGTCGGGAATACTGGTGCTTACGGAAGAAGAAGTAAATAATTATACTGAGACACCGTGCCTTCGATGCGGAAAATGCATAGACGCTTGCCCTCTGAATCTGATTCCTACACGGCTGGCAAGACTTTCCGCTCTCGAAAAATTTGATGAAGCCGAAGACCTTGGAATTACTGTCTGTATGGAATGCGGTACCTGCACCTATACTTGTCCGGCTAATATTCCTATTGTTCAGTGGATCCGCTTTGGCAAACAGAGAGTTATGGCTTTACAAAGAGAAAGGCAATCAGCTTAATGTTTAATCAGTTTTTTTTCGAACAGTTACTCTGTCAATCTAAATGTTGAATAAAAAATAAATGATTAATGGAAACTAATACGGTTAATCCTTCTTACAGACTTGATCTTACAAGTTCACCTCATGTTCACTCGCGATGGTCAACAAAGCAGGCTATGTGGCTTGTAGTTATTGCTTTGATTCCGGCTCTGATCTCGGCCGTTCTTTTTTTCGGACCTTATCAATTGATTGTTGTCGCAACAAGTGTCGCTGCAGCGGTAGCTACCGAATGCTTTATTAAATTGATCCGAAAAAGAAAAATTACTGTTGATGACGGAAGTGCAGTAATAACTGGACTTCTTCTGGGATTGATTCTGCCGCCAAATTTTTCCCTCTCTTCAACGGTGCTCGGTTCTGTTTTTGCTATTGCAATCGGCAAAGAAGTATTCGGCGGTCTGGGATATAATATTTTTAATCCGGCTCTTGCCGGACGCGCTTTTTTACAGGCGGCATTCCCGGTTGCAATTACAACATGGACTGTCCCCCAGTATGCCGTTGATACTGTTTCAAGCGCAACACCTCTGGCTGCATATAAATTCGATAAGGTTTTAACGGGAATTCAACCGATGTTCCTTGGAAATATCGGCGGCTCAATCGGCGAAACATCCGCACTTGCGATTTTAGTGGGAGGTATATTTCTTATTGCCGTCGGGGTAGTTAATTACCGCGTTCCTGCTGCAATGATAATCGGAATGATTCTTTTCGCCGGTCTTCTCTGGGTTATAGATCCGGTCAAGTATCCCGATCCTCTCTTTCAGATTTTTGCAGGCGGATTTTTATTCGGTACGTTTTTCATGGCGACCGATTGGGTTACCTCACCCGTTACTTCAAAGGGGATGTGGGTTTTCGGAATCGGGATTGCATTGCTTGTTGTTGTGATAAGAGTATTCGGCGGATTGCCGGAAGGGGTTATGTATGCAATTCTGATAATGAATTCTGTAGTACCCATAATAAACCGCTATACTTATCCAAGGATTTTCGGGGAGGCGAAATGAAAACAATTATTTATATGATCGCCACATTAACTCTTATCGGAATTATTGCAGGCGGATTGTTATCCGAAGTAAATAATTGGGCGTACCCGCTGATAGTTAAAAACCAGAAAGCCGAAATTGAAAAAGCAATCTTCCTGGTTCAGCCCGAAGGAAAATCCTATGAGGCTATTCAAAATTCAGGACTGGAGATATATAAAGTTTTTGATGAGCAGAAAAATCTGGTCGGATATTCAATGGTTTCTGCCGGAAATGGATTCCAGGGTAAGGTAAAGATTATGGCTGGACTTAATAAAGAGCTAACCGAAATAAAAATGATTGAGATTCTAGAACAAGTTGAAACACCCGGTCTCGGCACAAAGATTACCGAGGATCCTTTCAAGGACCAGTTCAAAGGTCTTCAGACTTCTCCGCAGATCAACTGGATTAAAGGAAAGTCGCCGGAACAACCGAACGAGATTCAAACTATTACAGGCGCTACAATCTCTTCCAAATCGGTTGTATCAATAATAAATTCGGGACTCGGTATAGCCAGAGAATTGAAAGGTAAAGGTGCCTTATGAAAAAAAATAGATCGCTCGGTTATGAATATCTGAAAGGACTTTGGGAAATCAACCCTATATTTAAACAGGTTCTTGGAATGTGTCCTACTCTTGCTGTTACTGTATCTGTAATGAACGGAATTGCGATGGCTCTGGCCACAACGTTTGTTCTGGTCTTTTCGAGTCTGCTAATTTCAATGATAAGGAAATGGATTCCTAACCAGGTTAGAATTGCAGCATATATTGTTATCATAGCAACGTTTGTTACAATCGCCGATCTTGTTATGAAAGCAAAGTTTCCGGAATTGAGCAAAGCACTTGGTCCGTTCGTTCCCCTTATTGTTGTGAATTGTATTATACTCGGACGTGCCGAGGCGTTCGCCTCAAAAAATTCGCCGCTCCGTTCATTTATGGATGCTCTCGGAAATGGAACCGGTTTTTTAATTGCTCTTGTGGTTATGGGAGGAATAAGGGAACTGATAGGATCCCGTACTTTACTCGGTTATACTTTACTGCCGGAAACATTCGAACCCTGGCTGATCATGATTCTACCCGCAGGAGCTTTTCTTACTCTCGGATTGCTTATGGGGCTCGCTAATTTTTATGTTGACCGTAAAAAGAAACTTGAACAACAGGAGCTTATAAGCCGGTACCGGAAATCCTCGCCTGAATCCGGATTAAAAGGGAAGGAGGCATAATATGGATCTGTTGATAATTTTTATTTCGGCTGCAATTGTAAATAATTTTGTGCTCTCACTCTTTCTCGGTATCTGCCCGTTTCTGGGAGTATCTAATAAAACTTCTTCTGCGCTGTCGATGGGGATGGCGGTTACATTTGTAATGGTACTGACTGCTATTGTAAGCTGGGCTTTGTACTTTCTTGTTCTGATACCGTTTAAATTGGAGTTCTTGCAAATCCCCTCATTTATTCTTGTTATTGCATCACTTGTTCAGTTTGTAGAGATGGTAATTAAAAAGGTAAGTCAGCCGTTATACCGGGCGCTAGGAATTTTTCTCCCTTTAATAACCACAAACTGCGCCATCTTAGGTCTTGCACTCCTGCTTTCAATGCGGGAATATTCTTTGATTCAAAGTATTGTTTTCGGTCTTGGCGCCGGTGCTGGTTTTACCCTGGCTCTGTTCATTATGGCCGGCATTAGAGAGGAACTTGAGCTTACCGATGTACCGAAAGCTTTCCGGGGCGTTCCTATTACTTTGATTACGGCGGGAATTCTGGCCCTTGCTTTTATGGGATTTGCAGGCATGATCTGATTCCATTTAATGTAACGAAAATGAGAAAAAATCTAATTTACATATTATTAACTATTACGTTGATCTCCTGCGGCAGTAAAGACATTATAAAACGTACTGCAGTTATTATGGGAAGCGAAGTTGAGATTCAAATAAAAGGTGTTAATGAAGTAACTGCCAATAAAGCAATAACAGCTTCGTTTCAGGAAGTCAGACGCATTGATACATTGTTTTCAACATATATGACCGGAAATCCTATGTGGCTGCTTAACAATACCGATGCGGATGAGGTTATGGTTTCTGTCGAAATGTTCAGTATGTTGAAGAAGTGTGACAGCATCTGGAAAATGACTGAAGGTGCTTTCGATCCGGCAATCGGTAACCTAATCGATTTGACCGGATTTGAAAAAGGATCTCCGCAACTGCCGGATGAAAGTCAAGTTAAAGAAGTATTGTCAAGGATCGGCTGGAAAAATATTGAACTAAAGGGAGAGAATGTTATAGTAAAACCGAAAGAACTTAAAATCAGTTTCAATGCGATAGTTCCCGGTTATGCAGCAGATAGAATTGCAAATATTCTCTCTAACTTCGGCATAAAAGAATATCTGATTAATGTTGGTGGTGAGGTCTTTGCAAGAGGAGAAAATTGGAAAATTGGGATACAGCATCCGCGTCGACAGAATGAACTGATCGGCACTATTAAGATAAATGGAATGGGAGTCTCAACATCTGGAGATTATGAGCAGTATATTAAGATGGAAGGAAAACGGTATTCGCATCTTCTCGATCCTCGGACGGGATACCCTGCAAACCTGTGCGAATCTGTTACTATTATTTCTAAAGAGACATCGCTTGCCGATGCCCTTTCAACCGGAGTCTTTATTCTCGGCCCTGTTAAAGGAATTGAACTGATTGAACGACTCGAAAATGTGGAAGGCCTTATTGTAGATTCAACAGGAACAATTTATAAGTCATCTGGTTTCGAAAAATTTTTATCGGGGAAATAGATGGAACTGACACTGATAATTGCAATCGCCACAATGGGCGGATTAGGATTCATATTTGCGGGCGGACTCGCCTTTGCCGATAGAAAGCTGCGCGTTGAAGAGAATCCACTAATCTCAAAAGTAAATGAGTTATTACCGAATGCAAATTGCGGCGGCTGCGGAAGTGCAGGCTGTTACGACTTTGCTGTTAAAGTAGTAGAAGGTAAAGCACTTCCTACCGGGTGTCCTGTTGGTGGAGAAGAAACGGCAAGGTCAATTGCTGAAGTACTTGGTATAGAATCAGGCGCCACTGTTAAAATGGTTCCGAGAATATTGTGCCGTGGCGGCAATAGCGAAGCGGTAAAAAAGATGACAACTTATTACGGACCGTTAAGCTGCAAGGCAATGGCTATTGTTTCGGGTGGCGATAAACTCTGTTTCTACGGTTGTCTCGGAGGCGGCGATTGTGTTGAAGCGTGTCCTTTCGGCGCGATGATTATGAATGAAAACGGGATTCCGGAAGTGATTGAAGAATTGTGTACCGGCTGTGGTATTTGTGTTAAAGCCTGTCCGAGGAATATTATTGAGATGCATCCTGCAGATAGGAATGTTTTCGTCTTCTGTAAAAATCAGGATGATCCAAAAAGATCTAAAGAAGTCTGTTCTGTAGCATGTATTGGATGCGGCATCTGCGCAAGGAAATCCGACGGAGGCATTGAAATGTTTAACAATCTTGGGATAATAAATTACGATAAACTCGATTCTTCTAAAATTCCGTTTGAAAAATGCAGCACCGGCGCAATTAGAAAAATTGGTGACAGGGAAATAACGGTTAACTGATGGTTGAAGAAGTTATTGTCGAAAATGCGGTTGTACTTTCCGTCCATGACCGGATCGCGGAGGTCTCCGTAATTCCGGATAAAAAATGCGAGGAATGTTCTGCTAAAATTATTTGTAAACCGGATAATGGCAGAAATATTGTTAGAGTAGATAATCTGGCGGGTGCCGTTGCGGGCGATAATGTAAAAATAGAGATTAAAGGTAATACAGTTTTATTTGCTTCATTCCTGCTCTACGGAATTCCGTTGCTGATATTAATTGCCGGTATTTTCTCAGGCTTATCAATATTTTCGGGTAATGATTCGGCTGAAATCTACTCGGTTCTTTTCGGTATCGGTCTTATGATAATTTATTTTTTTCTATCCTATTCACTAAATAAAAGACACCGGCAGGAGATCCTTCCGAAAATTGTTTTTATTGAAAGAATTCACTAAATATTTACAGTAAAAACTAACTTCACTGTTTCCGGCGTTAAATTATTTTAAAGAAAGGCTTTTATTTGAACCATAGTGAAAAGAAATTAATGATCTACGGTGCCAACGGTTACTCCGCACAGTTGATCATAGAAGAATTATTAAAGAGAGGAATTAAACCGGTCCTCTCAGGAAGAAACCGGGAAGCTGTCTCTTCAATTGCACAGAAGTATTCGTGTGAGTTCAGAATTTTCGATCTTACTGGGGAGACAGAATCTTATCAATCTCTGAATGATATCAATACAGTATTAAACTGTGCAGGTCCTTTCAAATATACCGCAAAAGATCTGATCGATTATTGTCTGGAAACCTCAACAAATTATATTGATATAACCGGTGAAATACCTGTCTTTGCTTATGCGTTCGGCAATAACCGGAAAGCCGTTGAAAAAGGGATTGTGATTTTACCCGGTGCCGGATTCGATATAATACCTTCCGATTGCCTTGCCCGGAAATTGAGTGAAAAACTCCCCGATGCAACAAACCTTAAACTCGGATTCTCGAATAAAAAAGGAAGAATATCCCGGGGTACATTACTTACAACTCTGGAATTCATCAGCGGTAAAGGAAAAATCAGGAAGGAAGAAAAATTAATCGATTCTCCGGTAGGGGAGTACATTATCAGAATTAAACGTAATAAATTTTCGTTTTACGGTCTCTCAATTCCATGGGGCGATGTGTTCACTTCTTTTTATTCTACCGGTATACCTGATGCAGAAGTCTACCTGGGTTTACCCCGGCCATTATTTTATATCCGCCCGGCTCTGCTCTTATTCCTGAAACTCTTTAAACTAAATTTTGTAAAGAAACTTGCGGCGGATTACATTAGCAGAAACATTACCGGTCCGGATTTTAATAGAAGAAAACTAACAGAAACTTATATCTGGGGACGCGTTCAGAATAATACAGGCCGGATGGAGGAAGAAGTATATAGAATTATGGAAGGTTATGATTTAACTGCGCGCGGCGCAGCAGAATGTGCAGTAAGAATTATGGAGGGAAATGTTAAACCCGGGACTCACACACCATCAACGGCGTTTGGCAGTAATTTTCTGGATCTATTCGTGCTTGAAAAAATTATTTAGCGATTTTCAATTTCCGCCCAGCTCACCGTTCAGGTAATTCCGTTCGCTTTTTATTCTCCCGTCGATTGTATATGAGATTGCTTTACCGTTTATCAGGTTGTTCTTATAAACATAAAAATCAGAAACATTTCCGTTTTCAAAAAAATATTTTGTAATTCCCTCTCTCAATCCGTTGCTGTATTTTTCTTCAGAGCGGATCCTTCCGTTTCTGAAATAAGTGATTACGGTACCGTCAACTTTATTAATTTTATAAATAACTTCTGATTTTAATTCGCCGCTTAAGTAATATTTTTTTGCAGGACCGTCACGCAGGTCGTTAACATAATTAATTTCTGCGATCTTAATTCCGTCTACATTGTACTCGTGGGCAAGTCCATTCTTCATTCCACCGATAAAAAATGCCGTCTCCTTAAGGTTTCCGTTATCATAATAGGAGCGGGCTTCCTTTTCAATTTTTCCGTTTTCGTAAAAAAGATCCGATTTCAAGGTTCCATTCGAATAGAAATGGCGAACTTTGCCGTTGAGTCTTCCCTCCCGGAAATTCAGTTCCGACCGGATTGTACCTTCGTCGTAATACTCGGTAAAGCTTTCTTCAATCTTATCAAATTTTCCGCCTATCCCGAATCTTTCTCTTTTAACTATTTGTCCCATATCATAGGTATCGACAACCTGAATAGAGCCGTCGGGGTAATAGAAGTACGAGGTTCCGTCGAGAAGATCATTCTTATAATTAGCTTCTAAAGCAACCGCGCCGAAATCGTAATAGACCCTGCTTTTGCCTTCGAGTTTGTCGTCCACATAATATCTTTCCACTTCGATACTACCGTTTTCAAAATAGATTTTCGAAAGGCCGTTAAGCCTTCCATTCTTATAATTCCAGATTGCCTGTAGTGCGCCCGACTTATAATAAGTTTTATTAAATCCCTCTTGAAGATCATTCACGTAATTCGGTTCTGCCCATAGTTCACCTGTTTCGTAGAACCATTTTGATAAACCTTCCAGTTTACCATTGGTATAGTTCCACTCCATACTTTTTGTACCGTCATTAAAATACCAGGTTGATATGCCTATCTCTTTGCCATCCTCAAAAATCCATTCTTTCCAAAGTTTTCCGTTTTCATGATATTCTTTATAGATGCCGTTTTTGATTCCGTTCTCGTAGTAACCTTCCGATTTCAACTTCCCGTTGGGGTAGAATTCTCTTTTAATCTCCTGAGCATTGAGAATTAATGAAAGGAAAAAGCATATGATAAAATAAATTTTCACCGGTCAGTTTTTTTTGAAAGTTAAGTTATGAAAAAGAATCGAAGTGTGTAAGGTATTTTAGGGTCATGGGGAAAAAATGCCCGGCAAATGCCGGGCTCATTTTAAATTATTAAGTTTTTTCTTTAGTTACGATAAGTGAGATTATAATTGAAAGAGATAATATTCCGATGATTATTCCGAGCGACCAGCTGATCGGGAATTTGCCGCCGAAGGCTTCGTTCAACCAGGCCATTTTCAATCCAACAAAAATCAGTACCAGCCCCAGTCCATATTTAAGATATTTGAATTTATTTACGACTCCTGCCAAAAGGAAATAAAGAGCACGAAGACCTAGTATTGCGAAAATGTTCGAAGTAAATACAATCAATGGTTCTTTTGTGATTGCAAAGATTGCCGGGACAGAATCTACAGCAAAGATTATATCGGTCAACTCGACGAATACAAGGCAGATTAAAAGCGGTGTGGCATATAAAACTCCGTTCTGACGGATGAAAAACTTCTGTCCTTCGATCGATGGTGTAACCGGGAGGAATTTCTTGAGCAGTTTAATTACAGGATTCTTATCCGGGTTGATCTCTTTTTCAGGTGCGAACAGAATTTTTATACCTGTAAGTATCAGGAAAATGCCGAATATAATTATGATATAATGATACTGAAGCAGGACCGAGCCGAGAGAAATAAAAATGATTCTGAAAATGAGTGCTCCAAGAATTCCGTAAAAAAGAATCCTGTGCTGGTACTTTGCCGGGATAGTAAAAAATGTAAATACAACCACGAAAACAAAGATGTTATCTACAGACAAGGATTTCTCGATAATATAACCGGTCAGGAACTCGAGAGCCGATTGCCTTGCAGCCGCCTCGGGTATGAATCCGGGAATCGACGCATATTCCGGTTGTGTGGTGAACTTCCATTCGGCATAAAAATAGAATCCTGCGTTAAATATAAGTGCAAGCATTATCCAGACAACGGACCATGTTGCAGCTTCTTTGAAAGAAACTTCGTGAGCCTCTCTGTGAAATACTCCCAGGTCGAGTGCTAACACTAGTAAAACGAATATTGTAAATCCAACATAGACTCCCCAATACTCAGAAAAAGGGAATAAGATTACATTTTCCATTCAACTCCTTTGATTTAATTACCAACAAATAAATGCAAAAATTGATTAAGAAGTTTCATTTTGAAAAGAAAAAAATAGAATTATAATGAACCAATGTTTAATTTTGTATCAAAAACAGGATACTATGTTTAATACCGAATGCAAAGTCAATTTCTTTGATGCAGATCCTGCGGGAATCATTTTTTATGCAAGCCTCTTTAAGTTTTCCCATGCCGCTTATGAAGATATATTAAAGAGTCTGAAAACGGAAAGAGACTATTTTTTCGACAGTGAATTGGTTCTGCCCATCGTTCATGCTGAAGCTGATTATCTTAAACCGATTAAAGCAGGCGATATTCTTGACGTTAATGTTCACGTATCGCGTTTGTTAAAATCCTCATTTGAACTCACTTACACTTTTGAATTGCCGGATCGTTCTATTGCCGCAATAGCAAAAACTGTGCATGTTGCGGTATCCAAGAATTCATTTACAAAAGCTTATTTACCCGAAGATCTCTATTCAGGACTTAGTAAACACTCAGCCGGATGATCGATTTAATTTATCCCTCTCAACCTTACCAATCTCGTTTCGCGGTATCTTATCTACCAAATAGATTCTTTTTGGCACCTTGAATGATGCCATCATATTTTTTAATTGACTGCGAATCTCTTCGCTTGTTGTTTTTTTGTTTGTTACTACAGCCGCACAAATTATATCGCCCCAGGCCGGATCCTTTTCAGAATAAACGAATGCGTCTATAACAGATGGTAACTGAATAATAAACTGTTCAACCTCTTTAGTATTTACATTCTCGCCGCCGGTTATTATAACATCGTCTTTTCTCGGTCCGACAAATAAAAATCCTTTACCGTCAGTAAATCCGTAATCCCCTGTGTGATAATAACTATCAATTTTCTTTTTACCTGTTTCCTCAGGATTATTATAGTATTCCTTAAAGATCGAGCCGCACTTAATTAGTATTTCTCCCGACTGACCCTCTGGGCATTCATTTCCGCCGGCATCAATTATCTTAATTTTATTATTCCCGACCGGTCTTCCGGCCGAATCCGACTTATCGATGAATTGCTCTGTTGAAAGAGCACAGACCATCGAACATGTTTCGGTTGATCCGTAAACTTTAATTACCGGAAAGCCATTTATCAATGCCTCACGGCAAAGATTTGTATCGAGAGGACCGCCGCCGAGATAGACGCATTTAAGTTTTTTGTTCGGACTAACCCGTTTGTCTAATAACTGCTTGAGTGTTGTGGAAACAAGTGAGATGTGTGTCGGATTATAGAATGTCAGGGCTTCGGATATTCCCGAGAAATTTATTGATTCCGGAATAACCACTGCTGATCCAGCCAACAGAGACCGGATTAGAATCATGAAACCGCCGATATGGTAGAAGGGGAGTGACGCCAGCCAGAGATCATCCCTGGTAAGACCGGAAAATGAATCTGTAGTTAAAACACTTTCATATAGACTTTTGAAAGTATGAACCACAGCTTTCGGTTTTCCGGTACTGCCGGATGTAAAAAGTATTAGGGAGTTGTTATTGATATCGAAAATGGAATTAGTTTCTAGATTGGATTCACCCAGGTCATTGAAATCATTTCCGTCAACATCAATTACATTAATCCCGTTTCCGGATCTTCTATCAATTCCTTTTAAATCGGTTATTAAAAATCTGCTTTTAAGGAAATTGAGCGCGCTGAAATTCTCCCCGACTGAATTTCGTGAATTCAACGGAACGGGGAGAGCTCCAATAAACCAGAGTGCGTTGATTATCTTCACAAATTTTTTGGAATGACCGAGTAAAATTCCTACCGGTTCCCCCTCTTCAATTTTATTTAACTTTAGAATTGCAGCAATACGGCAAGATTGCTTTAGCAGTTCGGAATATGAAATCACATTTCCTTCACAAATTAAAGCTGGCGACCCACCGTATAATTCAGCCTGATTTTTCAGCCAGTGATTTTCCCCGGGAATTTTTATCATTGCAAAACCTTGAAATATGGGGGATATGTATCACGATCAAATTTAATTGAACCGTGATCAACCGGATAATATTCCGGCAGAATACTCTTCTCTATGAAATCTGAGGTTGAAAGTCCGTGCGCGTGACTGTGATGAACAATAGATGAAAGAAAAATAAGCATGCTTCTTCCGATTGTTGTTTCGAAAGATGAAGAGATGATCACGTTAATATTCTTTTCCTCTGCGAATTTAATCTCGTCAATCAGTTTAAAAATTGAACCGGTGATCATCGGTTTTACAACAACAAAATTGAAGTGTCCAAGCTCTAAAACATTTCTTAATTCATCGAAAGTTTTTATAGGCGAGTCGGGCGCAACAGGAACATTTACAGCTTTTGAGACTTTCAGCATGCATTCGAAATGACTGCACGGATCTTCTACGTACTGAATATTATAATCGCTCAGCTTTTTGAGATTTTCGTACGCAGTGTCGGGATCCCACGATCCGTTTGCATCGAGCCGGAGAACCGGATTCCCGGGAACCTCTTTTCTAATAAATTCGATAATGCGTTGATCGTCGCTGAAATCGGGTCGTCCGACTTTTATCTTGATAGTTTTATAGCCCGACTTTAACAATTCTTTAGATTGCCTAATTACTTTTTCATAGTCTCCAAGATCGACAAGCGCGTTAACAGGAACTAAGTAATTCGACTTTCTGAGGAAAACGGACTGAATTGTTTCTCGTTGTACGGAGAATAAATAATTTAACAATGCCTGTTCAAATCCGAATCGGACAGAGGGGACAACCGGCTTATCATAAATTGAATCAATCTGTTTATAAAAATCATCATCGATTTGCCGCTCTTGAAAAGAATCGATAATAAAACGAATATCCCTTTCGGCTTCCTCAAGTGTTTCGCTGCTTAAGCCCGGCAACGGCGAAACTTCGCCTGTAAATTGATTACCGTCTTTATTTTCAACAATTAAATAAAAACCTTTTCGTTCCTTAATTATTATCCCAGCCGAGGAGAAAGGTTTTTTAAATCCGGTCTTGAATGGAGCGTATTTAATTTTTTTAAGGATCATACAAGAATACCGATTGCGAAAAGCAATCCGTAAAGGGCGGATAATTTTGCAGTAAGTTCAAGAGTTTTATTCAGATCTCTACCTTTAAGAGAATAGATCATCTTAATCAGTTTTAGTGAAAGAGGCAGACTGATCAATGGCAGGAAAACAAAGATACTTTCCTTGTAAGTAAAATAAACTACAAAAAGAATTGAGTAGGATATAATCAGAAAAAGCACATATTGAATTCTTGTAAAACGTTCGCCGATCAAAACTGCCAGAGTGTTTTTTCCGTTAGATTGATCTTCAATCCTGTCCCGATAATTATTCACAACCAGAATATTGGTAATCAATGCACCGACGGGTATTGACGACCAGAAAGCAGTTGATGAAATTTCCTGCGCCTGCACGTAATAGGTGCCTACGGTTCCAACAAGTCCGAAAAAAAGAAACGACGCGAGATCGCCAAGCCCGTTATAAGCAAGCGGGAAAGGACCGGCAGTGTATGCGATTCCAGCAACAATGGAAACAATACCGAGTATTAAAATTTCCCAGCCGTTTATATAAACAAGATATAGTCCCAGCAGAAAACAGATGCCGAATGTTATCGCGATACCGGATTTCATTTCAACAACTGAAAGGATTCCAGAAGCTGCCGCACGCTGCGGCCCGGTTCTTTCTTTGCGGTCTGTCCCCGCAAGAAAATCGTAAAGATCATTTACAAAGTTTGTTCCTACCTGAATGAGGATTGAACAGAGGAGTGCAATGAGTGCGGCAACGGGTCTGAACTTACCGTCATTTATTGCAAGCGAGGAACCGACAATTATCGGCACAACGGCGGCAAGCAGAGTCTTAGGCCGGGATGCGAGGATCCATGCATCAAATTTTGAAATTGTATTTGTAGTAGGATTCATTCTGGAACTGTACTAAGAATTATCAGGGTACCCTTTTAAATTTCGAAAAGTCCGGCTTCCTCTTTTCATTATAAGCATCCCGCCCTTCTTTAGCTTCCTCACTCATATAATAAAGAAGTGTTGCGTTTCCGGCTAACTCCTGGATTCCAGCCTGACCGTCGAGTTCAGCATTGAATGCCGATTTTAGGAGCCGGAGTGCCAGGGGACTCTTTTCAAGAATCTCTTTTGCCCACTTTATACCTTCCTCTTCCAGCTGATCGACCGGCACAACTTTATTAACCAGCCCCATATCGAATGCTTCCTGAGCATTATACTGACGGCACAGATACCAGATTTCCCTGGCTTTTTTCTGACCGACTATTCTCGCTAGATAGCTTGAGCCGAATCCTCCGTCGAAGCTTCCTACTTTAGGCCCTGTCTGCCCAAAGAGTGCATTATCGGCGGCGATAGTAAGATCGCACATTACGTGAAGTACATGACCTCCTCCGATAGCATATCCTGCAACAAGCGCTATTACGGGTTTTGGAATGCTTCTAATCTGTTTCTGGACGTCAAGAATATTCAAACGCGGTACACCGTCCTTGCCCACATAACCTTTATCGCCTCTTATCGATTGATCGCCTCCGGAACAGAATGAATATTTACCGTCTTTGGCCGGGCCGTTTCCCGTAAGAAGTATTACGCCGACCGATGAATCCTCGCGTGCATCATTGAATGCATCGTATAGTTCTTTGGTAGTCTCCGGACGGAATGCATTTCTTTTTTCGGGACGGTTGATAGAAATTTTCGCAATTCCATCCATCTTTTCATATAAAATATCTTTGTATTCTTTTACTCTAGTCCATTTCATTTTTTTACCTGGAAGTTATGTGTGAACTCAGAAACTGGTCGACAAATTTAATAAAAAGCCCGGGGTTTTCTAAATGAACATTATGGCCGCAATTCTTAACAATTATATGTTCGGATTCCGGAATTAATTTTGACATTTCGGAATTAATCTGAGTATATTTTTCGTCGAGCTCCCCGCTTATAAGTAAAACGGGAAAATTAATGTTTCGCAACCGGTCCCAATAATCCGGCATTAATCCCGTGCTGAAACCCGCAAGCATATTTGATAATCCTATAACACTATTCTGCTTTCTTTGGTTCTTTACGCTTTCCAGATTATCAATATCTTTAAGTGATTCGAATAACGGAATACTGAACCAGTAATCAAGAAATTTGTCTACTCCTTCAGTTCTAATTCTTTCTGAAAGAAGGAAATCAAATTCTACTCTTTCTTTTTTCTGTTCGAAATTCCTAATACCTGCCGTAGAACTTTCCAGAATTGCCGCTCTTATATCAGGATGATATTTACAGCAGTAGGAGAGAGCGGCGCGGCCTCCCATTGAATATCCGACCAGTACAATCTCTTTAAATCTTAGCGAGGTAATGATTCTGTTTATCTGGCGGGTTATTGAATCTGTGGAATAATAATCCGGATTTTCGGGCGAACTGCTTTTTCCATGACCTATTAGGTCTATGGCAACGGGAAGGTATTTGTCACTAAGTTTTTCGTATATGAAATGCCAGTCGCTGGATTGACCTGTAAAACCGTGCAGGAAAATTATCGGGAGTTTATCTTTTGAAATGTCGGATTCATTAACAAGAATATTGAATTCAATATCGTCAACCTGAATTATCATTTATATATTTTTCAATTTCCCCGGTTGCTGTTTCCCAGAATTCAGAACGGAAAATTTTGGATAATCTGGCATCGGTTCTAATCTCAATTACACTAAGACTTTTGCTATTCGATGATTTCCTAAGTGCGTTAATAAAACCTTTAGTTTCATCTACAATATAATAAATACCATTGAATGCTTTGACAATTTTTTCGAATTCAAGTTTCAATGGTGTAGAAAAATTATCCCTGAAAATCTTTCCGAAACGGGAAATTGGAAGAGATTCAAAGATGCCTCCTCCGCCATTATTAATCAAAATGACTGTAAGCGGGATCTTAAATTTCAGCGAATTATGAAGCCCGTTCAAATCGTGAAAAAACGCCAGATCGCCGGTAATTAAAAATGTTGGACGGGACGAATTTGCAGCTATTCCTAACGCAGTCGAGGTTATTCCGTCTATACCGCTTGCGCCCCTGTTTGTATCTACTTTTATTCGCTTTTCTGAACAGGTAGAAAAGAAATCGATATCCCTTATCGGTAAACTGTTGGAGATCATTAAGTTGCAATCGGCGGGCAAATGGTTTATCAAGGTATGGACTATAACCGGCTCATATAAAACCGGTTTAATATCAAAAAGCTGTTTCTTGAGATCATTGAGTTTGTTGTTCATTTCTGCAATCGGCCTTAACCAATCTTTATTTTTCCTACGATCTTTTAACAGCAGATTTGCGGAATTGAACAATTCCAGCGGATTAATCCTGATCCGTTTTTTTGCCGATAGAGACGGGTCGTTTCTGTCGCCGTACTGATTAATAAGAATCTTTTCCGCTCTGCTCGATTTAATAAAATCGTGTACAGGATTGGAGGTTGCCGAACCCCCTACCTGAAGAATTATTTCCGGGTCAAATTTTTTAAGGAATAAATCAGACCGGATTAAAGCGTTAAAGTTCTCTATTATGTTCGATTTTGAATGCTGGCCGTATCTTAAACCGGAAGAACCGTCTGCAAAAACCGGATAACCGGATTTAAATGAGAATTCAACGAGGGAGGAGATAAATTCCTTTCCGTAATTGTTAAAACCGCAAATAATTATTCCTCTCCTCTTCCTTTTTACAGTATCAACGAAAGTTTTAATTGCTGCAGTACTATTTTGTTTAATTTTTATTTCTTTATTATCTGTCGCTTGAAGCTTAATCAGAAGATCTGAAGAAACATCATCCGTATAAATGTCCGGTTCAAATGGTTTATCAAACGGGAAATTAATGTGAACCGGGCCGGGATTAACAAATCGGCTTATTCTAACAGCTTTTCCCGTTATACTTTTCAGCCGATTCATTCCGGAATGTTTTAATTGGGGAAGTCCGGCATCCGCAAAGTACCTTATATGATTCCGGTAAATGTTATCCTGGTTAATTGTTTGATTTGCTCCCTGATTCCTTAAATACGCGGGACGATCTGCCGTACAGATAATTAAAGGAATTCTCTGGTAGTAAGCTTCGATGATTGCCGGATATAATTCTGCAACAGCTGTGCCGGATGTGGTTATTACAATTGTTGGTGAATTAGAAGACTTGGCAAGCCCCAATGCAAAGAAACCGGATGAACGTTCATCAACGATCGGGAAAATCCGGAAAAATTTATTGTGAGAAAAAGCTAGTGTGAGAGGCGTACTTCTTGAACCTGGCGAAATACAGACATTCTTTATGCCGCATTCGGCAATGTAATTTGCAAAGATTTCGCACCAGAGAGTATTACGATTAATTTTTTGTTTCATTCCGAAAGAGGGATAATATCGATTTTAGTTTAAGTTCTGTTTCATAAAATTCTTTTTCAGCATTTGAACCCTCAACTATACCGCATCCTGCATATAAAATCAATTTGTTGTTTGTAATTAGTGCAGATCTAATTGCAACAGCTACAGTTCCTGCGCTGTTCTTATTGTACCATCCCAGAGCACCGGCAAATAAACCCCGGTCGAAATCCTCCAGTTTTTGAATCGCGGTAATAACTTCTTCTTTGGGCACCCCGCATACGGCAGGAGTAGGATGAAGACTTTTTAAAACCGGTGCGAATGTAATTCCGGAATTAAGTTTTGCCGTAATCCGTGTCCATAAATGTTGAATATATTTCAGTTTTTTAATACCGGTTGAGCTAATAATAAGCTCCGAAGCAATTCCTTCTAAACCGCCGGCAATAAAATCGATAACGCTTTGATGTTCGGCAAGTTCCTTTTGGTCGTGCGATAGAATTGATTCGTTCAGTCTGTCCTTCTCTTCGTCGCTGCCGCGTTCTATCGTACCTGCCAGGGCTTCTGTTCGAAGAATATTCCCATCTATTTCGAATAATTTTTCAGGAGTTGCTCCAAAAAAGAAAGATGATTTGCTTCTAAAAATAAATATATATCCGGTTGAATAGTTCTCCAGCAATTCCGAAATAATCATTCTGAAGTCGGGCAATCCTTCTATTCTGAATTCTATCCGACGGGCAAGCACAACTTTTTGAATTGAGCCGTTTCTGATTTTATCTAAAGCGGCATAAATTATTCTTTCCCAGTTTTCTTTTGAAGTATCTTTAATCAGAGTTAAATTGAAAACGTCGCCCCGAATCTTATTTTTTGTTGTCAAAGAGTCCAAAAGAGAACCGACTTCATACATGTATTGATCTATCGGAAGAGAAATTCCGCGGATATAAAAAGCAACGAAGTAATAATTATCATCACTGTTGAAAAAGAGAAATTTCGGGATGAACCGGATTGAAGAATCAAATTCATTCCACTCATTCGTTTTTTCCTCACCCGGAAATTTTGCTGAAATGAGAATGTCGGGTATCCGTTCAGCCGGGGAATTCTCGGGATTTGATATGAAATTTAAACTATTCAGTTCTTCTTCAGTTTGTAATGAATACAGTTGATCGATTCCCCAGAATCTTTCTTTTCTCGACGGATCGTTCCAATAGAAAAAAAATTCTTTTGAATAAAGAAGGTCAAATGATTTTTCGAAAAGATCTCTGTCAATCGGGCAGATAAACTTGCCGGGATTAAGGTAACCCGGGTTATCCTTTATAGAATTCAGATTATTTACAAAATCAGAAATTTTTTGAATTTTTTTCAGCAACTTGATACAATAAAATTATTTGAACGTAAAATATATACTTTGGTCGGGTGGTTTCAAATTAAGTTAAACGACTTATTTTGCGATAAAATCAAACTGTTTAAAAAGTAAATATCACTAAAATTTTTACTTCACAATTAAAAATTAATTCTTTAAGTTTCTAACCAGAACCCATTAAATCATTAGGAGTACAATAGGGAAAATATTCTTCAACAAAAATAGGAGAAACTACTAATGCAAAGCCAAAAAGCTGAAACTGCCCTCCAGCTTTGGGAAAGGCTTTCAAAAGCGCACGATAAGTTTCGTAAAGTGCAAGCAAAGCAAATGTTTGGTGAAAAACTTACCGCACCTCAATTCGGCGTCCTCGAGGTTATCTACAAACTGGGTCCTGTCCCCCTCAAAAAAATAAGTGAAGAAACAATGGTAACAGGCGCAAATATTACATGCGTTGTAGATAATCTGGAAGAAATGGGATTTGTTAAAAGAGTTCACTCGAAAGAGGATAGGAGAGTAATTACAGCCGAACTGACTAACTCCGGAAAGTCAAAACTGGAAAAAATTCTGCCTTCTTATTATGAAAATATTGCTTCTCTCGTTACCAAACTTTCCGACAATGAACAGAAGCAAATTCTCAATATTTTGGGCAAATTGATGTAATTATTTTTTTTCGAAGACAAGAGCAATCCAATCTCCTAACTGAGCCTGCTCGATTGCTTTAAACCGATTCAAAGAATACTTGTCCGAAACCTCAGCTTCATCCGTTTGAAGAAGGCCGGAAAGGATCAACTTTCCGGCCGGATTAATTTTTTTTGCCAGTAAGGGTGCGATCTCAAGCAGTATATGTTTATTAATATTTGCAACTATCAGATCAAAATTACTTTCTTCAAGCTGATTTAATTCCGAAAGCCGGATTTCCACTTTATCTTCAAGTGAATTAAGATTCACATTTTCTCTGCCGTTTAGCAGGCACCACTCATCATTATCAATTCCGATAGCTTTTGAACCACCGAGCATTACTGCCGCAATGGCCAGTACAGAGGTTCCTGATCCGACATCGAGCACGTAATCATCCGGCCGGATATATTTTTCAATAAGTCTAAGAACAAGTTTTGTGGTCTCGTGCTCGCCTGTACCGAAAGACATTTTGGGATCTATTGTAATAACTAGACGGTCATCCCCAGAATTATACTCTTTGAACGACGGCTTTATAACAATTCTGTCGCTTACTTCAACAACTTTAACATTCTTTTCATACTCTTCATTCCAGTTCCGGTCCTCAATTAAATCTGAAGTTATTACATAATCATAAATAAATCCCTCTCCCTTAGCGGATTCAAGGACTGCCGAAATTTCCTCTTCTGTAACAGGATTATTTGGGTCAACAAAGAGATTCAAACTGTTTTCGGTTTCGGTAATACCGGCAAAATCAAATTGCCAGAGCATTCCGCTTATCAACTCGTTGTTTACCGGAGTTGTAACAATTTTATACTGCAGATATTTTTTCATTTATCAGTAACTGTAAATTAATTCGCAAATTTTATCCTGAATTTCTCTTGCGGTTTTGGATGAACCGTTAAAATTCTGGATCATAATTGTAAAGGCAATAAGATGATTTGACTTATTCGTAATAAAACCGCTTAGATTACTTACACCGCTGATTGTTCCGGTTTTAGCACTCACTTTTTTATTTGCAAAAGATTTTTTCATCCGGTCCTTTAAAGTCCCGTCGACTCCTGCTACGGACAAAGAGTTCAGCAGCTTATTAAATACGTCGCTCCTTTTATTGTAAACAAATTTCAGCGTTTCGTTTAGAAGTTCGGCGGAAACCAGGTTGTAAAAGGAGAGACCCGAGCCGTCCGCAATTCGGTAATTCTCCGGATTCAAACCGGTTAGAGTGATCAAGCTATCGATGAGATTAATTCCGTTTGAAGCGGAAGCAGGCTTACCGTAATACTTCAGAGCCATAGCCCTGAGGAGCATTTCGGCGCTAAGATTATTACTCTCTTTGTTGGCGCTTACAACAACAGAATCGGGCAATCGTTCGAGCGAAAAAATTTCTTTCAATCCGTCGGGCAGCGATGCGGTTTTAATTTCCCCGGAAAAATTGATTTTGTAAGCGGCAAGCCTTTCTTTGAATAACTGTAGAAAATATTCTGCAGGGCTGTAGACGTTGAGCAATAAATCATCCGGTTTATCATTTAAAGCTATTTCACCTTTAACGGTGATACTGTTTTTTCTGCTTATCCAGTCCCGGGTTATAAGAAAAGGAATATTTTTCTGTTCGGTAGTAACCGATGTGTTAATCACTTCAACAAAACCGGTTTTGGGTTCGGTATTGATAATAGCCGGTTTTCCTTTAATGTTTGGTGCGTACAAAACTTTTATAACATTATCATTTATGTTGAGAGCAGATAAGTAAGGGGAATTAGGATCCGGATCGTCGTCCCACATCCAGCCGTTTCCCCACATTAGTGAATCTATTGCAGAAAGGTCCGCATAAATATTCCCGCGAATCTCATTTATACCTGAAAGTTTAATCTCTCTAACTAAAGAATCCAGATCATTTAAAGAAAAACCAGGATCGAGTCCGCCTACTAAGTAGATATCACCCTTGCAAACAAAATTTTCGGTAACACCGCTCTGATAAACAGAGGTTTTGAATTTGAAATCATTAAGAAACAAGAGAGACGCACTTGTGGTAAGCAATTTAATAGTAGATGCAGGATGAAAAAGAAGTTTTTCATTCCTTCGGTAGATTGATTTATTTGATGTAAGATCAAAAACATCAATAGCTATCTGACTGCCATTAAAAAAATCCGAAGTAAGAACTTTATTTATCCGATTCTGGAGGCCCGAATTTTTTCCCTGTGGATATACGGAGACTGTAAGAAGCAGGAGTATGAAAAGTAACTTCATTTTCATGAATAGTCCTTTAAAAATATTCTCTCTCTCTGAAATCGACGCCGATCTTATCAGTCACAAATATTTTTGCCGCTTCGGAATCTACATCGCTTAAACCGACGATCGACATAACTACGTGAGTATATTCCTTCGCTTTATTAGCGAAGTCGAGCATTTCAGCATGAAGAGATGAATCGACTCTCATCAACGCTGCATATTGATCAGGATCAACAGAATTCAGGCTTATAGAAACAATATCGATCAACCCTTTCAATTCCGGTGTAATATCCCGTTTGTTTATAAAATTTCCGTGTCCATCTGTATTCATCCTTGTCCGGCCGCCGTTCTCTTTTACGTATTTGGCGATTTGTTTTACAACATCCCATCTGATAGCCGGTTCGCCGTAACCGCAGAATACAATTTCCTTAAAACGCTTCGGGTCGCCGATCTCTCTAATATAAACATCTGCTTCAGGTTCTTCCGACTTTGTCATTTTCAAATTGTAACCGTTTATAACAGCTTCTCCCTTACGATCGCAGAAAACGCAATCGGCATTGCATCTGTTCGTAACATTTATGTAAAGAGAACTGCCGATCTGATAAGTAAAACTTAATGATGGTTTCATACCGATACCGAATAATTTATATGCGTTATAAGAAGTTGTTCTTGCAACATCTTCAACCGAAAGATTGTGAACCTCTGCAATTTTTTCAGCAACCAGTTTAATATACGCCGGTTCGTTCCTTTCTCCGCGTCGGGGAGCTGGTGTCATAAAAGGGGAGTCAGTTTCAAGAAGGAGATTTTCAACCGCGATCCTGCTTAAGACTTTCCTGAGGCTATCTGCTTTTTTAAAAGTGATGTTTCCGGGAAAAGAGATGTAATGATGCATCTCCACAAGTTCTCTCGCATCTTCAACGGAACCTGCAAAGCAGTGATACTGTGCTTTAAGTCCGGTTCCTTTATATCTTCGGGCAAAAGCCATTATATCATCGTTCGATTCCCTGTTGTGGATAATCACTGGCAGGTTGAGTCGAATAGCAAGCTCAATCTGTGCCTCGAAAGCTTTCAGTTGAATATCGCGCGGCGAGAAATCGTAATAGTAATCAAGACCGATTTCCCCGATGGCAACCACTTTTTTGTGCCCGGCGACCTTTTCAAGCATTGGAATCAGATCGTCACTCCACTCTCTAGTATCATGAGGGTGAATTCCGACTGTCGCATAAATCTGCTCGTATTTATCAGCCAGTTCTATTGCACGGGCGGATGAAGCCAGATCTGTTGCGGGTACAATTATATAATCGACTCCTGCAGCTGCCGCACGTTCCAGTACCTGGTCGAGTTCACCGTTGAAATTGGGATAAAACAAATGTGCATGTGTATCTACGAACATATAATCCTTTCAAAAAAAATATTTGCGATGGGGATTAATACCGGAATCTTTATTGAATTACTTCTCCGATTAAAATTCCGGGCTCGCCAAGTGCCGATGCGACATCAAGCGCTTTTTCAACATCGTCCCTGTCGACTATCGCGATTAATCCGATACCAAGATTAAATACTTTTCTCATCTCTTCGATTTTAATGTTACCTGTACTTTTAATAAGTTCGAACAGTGGCGGAATTTCCCATCCTTCCCAGTTTATCTTTAATGAAAGATTCTTTGGTATAACCCGAACTGTGTTTCCAATAATTCCTCCGCCGGTAATATGCGAAAAAGCTTTGACAGAAATTTTCTCCTTCATTTCGCAGATCAATTTTAAATACGACTTATGAACTCTCAGGAGTTCCTCTCCAAGCGTATTTTCAAAACCGGCAGGTATTTCATTAATTCTGAATTTGTCCAGTAAAACTTTTCTGGCAAGTGAATAACCGTTTGTATGGAGCCCGTTGGACTTGAAGCCGATCATCAGGTCCCCGGCAACTACATTTTTACCGTTAATTATTTTATTGCGTTCTACAATGCCAACTATTGTTCCAGAGATATCGTATTCGTCCTCGGTATAAAATCCGGGCATCTCGGCAGTTTCACCTCCTATAAGGGCGACATTATTTTCTCTGCAGGCAATAGAAAAACCCTTAATAATTTCTGCAGCCCTTTCGGGAATCAGTTTTCCAACGGCAAGGTAATCCATAAAGTATTGCGGCTCAGCCCCGCATACAGCAATATCATTTACACAATGATTTACGAGGTCCTGTCCAACTGTGTCGTGCTTATCAGCTGCAAATGCTATTTTTAGTTTTGTACCGACTCCGTCCACGCTCGAGACAAGTACCGGATTTTTATATTTCTCAAGATCAATCTGGTAGAAAGCCCCGAAATGGCCGATACCGGAGAGAACATTCTTATTGAATGTAGATGCAGCCAGTTTTTTGATCTTTTCAACGGTTCTGTCACCGGCATCGATATCGACCCCGGCGCTTTTATAGGTATTATCGGAATTCATCAGATTCGATTTTTTGTTTTCTCAAATATAATCATTATTAAGGAACTGAAACTTTTTCGACTCAAAAATTGTCTTCCGGATTAACATAACTACCAGTTCTCCTTAGAAATGAAAAATTGCCTAATTTTTAATAACTTTGAGCCCATTGCTCTTAAGAATTTACTAAAATATGTCAGGATATCATTTAAACGAGAGAGAAAAAGCAATTTTGCGGTTCATTATTCACCAGTTTATTCTTACCGCAAATCCGGTCGGTTCAAGGAATATTTCGAAAAAATATGAAGTTGGACTATCGCCGGCCTCGATCCGAAATATAATGTCGGACCTCGAAGATCTCGGCTATCTCAATCATCCTCATACATCGGCCGGAAGAGTCCCGACCGATATGGGCTACCGTGTTTATGTAGATTCATTGATGGATCCGCCTAAACTCGGATCGGATGCCAGAAGTATGGTGGATAGTAATCTGAGTCAGGCTGCATCGGAAACAGAAGATCTTTTAAGGATAACATCATCTATATTGAGTAATCTTACGAACCAGCTGGCTCTTGTAACTTATCCGAAATTTGAGCAGGCGATTCTGGAAAGAATTCAAATTGTACAGCTTTCTTCCATCCGGATTCTCGTTGTTGTAACAGTTCAGTCCGGACTTATAAGAACCATAACTCTTGAGATTAATGCAGAGGTTAATGAAAATAATATTGCCGTAGTTCAGCAACTCCTGAACGAAAAGCTTTCGGGTTTACGTTTTTCGGAAATAAGATCTACATTGAATGACAGGATCAAAGATTTTAATAGTGATTCCGTAAAACCGATTATCAGGGTGTTTGTTGATTCAGTAGATAAAATCTTTAATGATATCGGTAGCGAAAAGACGATTATTTCCGGCGCGAAAAATATACTTTCTCAGCCTGAGTTCGAAGATCACGAACAGTTTCAGAGCGTTATTGAACTGATTGAGAATAAAGATGTTATAATTCATATTCTCGATAAAAAATTAACCGACAGTACCGATCTCAATATCACGATCGGCAAAGAAAACCAGGATGAAAAGTTTTCGGATTATAGTTTAATTACAAAGGAATACAAAGTAGGTGAATTAAAAGGTACGCTTGGAATTATGGGTCCGAAAAGAATGGACTATTCCAGGATTATTGCCGCTGTAGTTTATATAGCAGAACAATTAACACGCGAATTAACAAAACAAAGATAGGCGTCATGAAGAAAAAGAAAGATGTTAATGAAGAATTAAACGGTCAACCGGATGAAATGGAATCGAATCAAGAATTTAAACAGGAGATAAACGAAGAAGATACTTCAATAGAAATTGAAGGAAAACCTGCAGCCGATGATAAATCGGAAGACCTGAAGACGGCAATTCAGAAAATTTCGGAACTTGAAGATAAAGTAAAACAACTTCAGGATTCGCTCCTGAGAAAAGCTGCCGAGTTTGAAAATTATAAAAGAAGGACAGAAAATGATCAGCTCAACCTGCTTAAATATGCAGCAGAGCCGATAATAAAAAATATTCTGATAGTGTATGACGATATGGAAAGATCTATTAGCCATATAAACGACAATAACAATTTTGATTCTCTTAAGAAAGGAATGGAGCTTGTATTCGAAAAGTTTACCAAAATTCTGAATTCGCAGGGTGTAAAAAAGATTGATGCAATGGGAAAACCTTTCGACGTCAATTTTCACGAAGCTTTAATGCAGCAGCCTGTCAACTCCGCCCCTCCCAATACTGTAATTCAGATTGTTGAAGAGGGCTATATGTATAAAGACAAAGTAATTCGTCATTCAAAAGTAATTGTAAGTTCGGAGGCTGAAGATCAGGCTCAAAATAACTCCGGTTCTAATAAGACCGCCGGAACAGATTCCAATCTCGAAGGATAAAGACTAAATGGCAAAAAAAGATTATTATGAAATTCTGGGTGTATCCAAATCGGCTTCGCAGGATGAATTAAAAAAAGCCTACAGAAAACTTGCAATGCAGTACCATCCGGATAGGAATCCCGGAAATAAAGAAGCCGAAGAAAAATTCAAAGAAGCAGCCGAAGCTTACGAGGTCCTCAGCAATGATGAGAAAAGAGCAAAGTACGACCGTTACGGACACAGCGGTTTAAGAGGCGGTCAGGATTTCCATAGTTACCAGAATGTAAATGATATCTTCAGTCATTTCTCCGACATATTCGGTGGTGCGTTCGGCGGTTCTTCTATTTTCGACGATTTCTTCGGCGGTTCTGCTCAAAGAGGAAAACAGAAACAATCCGGTACTCCGGGCGCAGATCTTAAAATAACTTTAAAACTTACTCTTGAAGAAGTTGCCACCGGAACCACCAAAAAAGTAAAAATAAAAAAGTTTAACAAGTGCGACGAATGCAGCGGTACCGGCGCTAAATCGTCCGGTAGTTTCAAAACATGTGCATCGTGTAACGGTACAGGTGAAATAAGGCAGGTTTCCAGATCAATATTCGGTCAGTTCGTAAACATTGCCCCCTGCAATAATTGTAATGGAACCGGAAAAATCATTTCCGATCCATGCGTTAAATGTTCGGGTGACGGCCGTGTTCATTCCGAATCCACAATTAAAATCAATGTTCCGGCTGGCGTTTTCGATGGAAGCTATATGACACTCCGCTCCGAAGGGAATGCCGGAAAAAACGGTGGACCTTCAGGAGATATTATTGTTGTATTCGAAGAGATTCAGCATGAGCATTTCCTCCGCGACGGCGATAATATTATTTACGAACTTAATATCAGTTATCCCGAAGCTGTTATGGGTACAGAAGTTGAAGTACCTACTTTAAACGGAAAAGCGAAACTAAAAATTGACCCCGGAACACAATCGGGCAAGTTTCTCAAAATGAGGGAGAAAGGAATTCAGCACCTGAATAAACACGGTGCAGGTGATCAGCTTGTTAAGATCAATATTCATGTTCCTAAAAATGTAACTTCAAAAGAGAAGGAACTCTTGAAGGAGCTTCAGAAACTTTCGAACATTAAACCGGGCAGATAAATTGTTCAGTTCTCTCTGATTTCGATTTTCAGTTTGTCCTGAGATTCATTAAGTCTACTTATATATGGGGGAAAAGTAGATGAAAATTATTACCAGAGTATCCCGCAAATTTGGTTTTACCGAGACAGAATCCAGAATAATTTTTTTCCTTTTAGTTACTCTGTTCGCCGGAATTATTATCCACCTTATAAAAAGTGAAACAGAGAACCCATTTCTTTTAGAGTTCGATTATTCAAATGAGGATAGCAGGTTCTATCATGATGAAAATCCTTTAAATGTTGGCGATAGTACTGAAAAATTTACTGAAAAAAGGGTTGAATCTAAGTCTGAACTTTCAGATTTTAGAACCGAGAAAAAAGAAGGAAACAAGGGTATTGCCTCCTTCTCTCCGTTAAATAAACTCGATATTAACGGCGCAGGGACCGATCAGTTCACATCATTGCCCGGTATCGGATTAAAAACGGCTCAGAATATTGTCGACTATAGAATTAAAAACGGAAGATTCAAAAGTATCGACGAATTGCTCTTTGTTAAAGGTATTGGTAAATCGAAATTCGAGAAAATTAAAAATCTTATTTCAGTTAATTAAGAATTTATAAACCTCTGGAGGAAAAAAATGTCAAAAGGTGAACCCTGGTATGTTCATTTTATTATGTATGCTGTTATTGCAGTCCTTGTTTTTGTATTAATAAAAGTTGCATACCTTGATCCGAATGAAGTGATTGAACAAGAAAAATATTTCAAGCAGGAATCCAGACTCAGAATGTCGAATCTCCGTGCCGCCGAAAGACTGTGGCAGGATAAGTTCGGAAAATTCACTGACAATATGGACAGCTTAATTACATTTATTAAGACTGATGCCGGTGTTAAGAAAGTAATGGAGGGCGTGGATACTGTTACTAAAAAATCAACTAATCCGTTTGTCAATTTATCCTCCGGACTCTTTACACCCGACTCTCTGTTATTCAGTCCTAAATCCGGCCAGAAATTCCTTCTTCAGGTTGATACTTCTGAAGTTGCCGATACTGTGATTGATAGACGCGGCAGAATTCTTAAGATCGATAGAATGAGAACAATTGGTCAGAGATATTTCATCAGCTGCCCGGACGGATTCGGAACCATTGGAGATCTGAGAAGTGATGCTATGAAAAATACTGCATCATGGGAATAAAATAAAAACTTGAATGCCATTATTTCATAATCATGTTGGAATAAACTTAACTGAAACTAAATTACAGCTCGTTGAAATAAGTTATAAAGAAAATCTCTTTTGCCTGGAGAATATTGATCAGCTGGTATTTAAAGATTCTTTAAATCCATCAATGCAGGATTCAGATCTGATTAGAATTCTCCAGGACTCCTTAAACAGAATCACCCGCAAAAAACTTATCACATCAAATTTTATCTCGTTTACTCTGCCGAACAATTTTTTTAAAATTTTCGAAATTCCTTACGACGATACACTTACAAGAAAGGACCTTATTGATCATATCCGCTGGGAGCTTTCTGTCTCTTTTCCGATGTACGACGGAAAGGATTTCCTGATCCAGTACGTCGAAGTAAATAAGTCGTTTGTCCGGCCGGAAAACAAATTAATCGTATTTGCGGTAAGCAAGGATATTGTAGCGGCTATTAACAATTTCTGTAAACAGAACAAATTTGAACTGAAATATGTAGATAACGCACACCTCGCATCAAATGCATTTCTCCACCTCGATAAAACGATTTCCAGGGAGAGGATAACATTCAGTTTTTATATCGATCAGCATTTTTCTTCTCTTGCTGTCTTCGAAGGACTATTTCCGTTTTATTTCAAAATTTTTAATCAGAACGGTGCGGATTTTTTCGAACAGTTAAAAAGTGTTCTGGAAACTTTATCGGATATAAATATCGGTCCGGAAAATATAAGCAGGGTTACTATGTGCGGACAGACTGTTACTTCGGAATTTGCAGAAAATATTTCGAAAGCAATCGGTAAACCTTTAGTGCGAATTAATCCGTTTGAATTCCTCAGGGTTGATGAAAGCATTAAAATCAACCCTCTCTTTTCAACACAATTTAATTCATTTACGGCAGCAACCGGAATAGCCATAAGAATTGTCTGATGAGAATAATAGGCGGTATTTATAAAGGAAGAACGGTCAGGTTTCCAAAATCCAAACTGGTTAGGCCTACAACCGACAAGACAAAAGAATCGATCTTTAATTATTTGATTCACACTATCGACTTTGAAGGAATCCTCGTATGCGATTTATATGCCGGGTCCGGTTCGCTTGGGCTCGAAGCCCTGAGCAGAGGAGCATCGCAGGTACATTTTGTTGAGAAGGATTTCAGTGTCTCGCGTGTCTTGAAAGAGAATATTACGTCACTTAATGCCGACGACTTGTGTAAAGTATTTAAAATGGACGCAGTAAAATTCACTAAAATTGAAGATCATGCACAATATAATCTTATACTGGCTGATCCTCCTTTTTTTAAAGACGATATTCATAAAGTAGTAGAGAATATTCTTTCGGGAGATTTCCTGGAGGAGGGCGGTTTAATGATTGTTGAAAGATCGGTTCAGACCAAAGAAAATGATATTGAAAATTTTAAATGCGAGCCGTTCAAAAAACTTGGGGATAGCCTGATTTATCGATTCGTGAGGTAATTAAAAATCGGTTGGTTTTTAAGTTAAAGGGAATTATTTTTTAATCAAAAGAAATTGGAGCCGTTACAATGGCAAAAGTAATTTACCCGGGCACATTCGATCCTGTTACAAACGGTCATATCGACATTATTAAACGGGCAGTTGAATTATTCGAAGAAGTGATTGTTACGGTTGCTAAAAATCCTTCCAAGACCTGCCTCTTCACGGTAGAGGAGAGGGTGGAAATGCTGAGGGAAAGTTTGAAAGGATTCGACAGGGTAAAGATCGACTGGTTTGACGGATTGGTAGTAGAACACGCAAGGCGTTCCGGAGCTATCGGAATTATAAGAGGGCTTCGCGCGGTAAGTGATTTTGAATACGAATTCCAGATGGCCCTGATGAACCGCAAACTCGCCGATGATATTACTACCATCCTGTTGATGCCCCATGCTCGTTACACATATCTGAATTCGACTATTGTAAGGAATCTATCTCAATTCCACGGAAACGTTGCCGAGTTTGTCCCCCCGATTGTTAATGCCAAGTTAAAAGCAAAGTTCAATACAAAATAAAACCCCGCTAGTGCGGGGCTTTATCAATTTTTGTCGATAAGATTTACTCTTCCGATTACATTTCCTTTTCAGCGGTTAGAATTCTGCCTTCCTGGAACTGTCCGGTCAGTTTATGCTCCCTGCTTATGTAGATTACACCCGCTTCATCGTGAGATTTACCAATTTTAGAATGGAAGGATTTCAATCCGCCTAGATATTTTCTTTTATCACTTACATAAACAAGGTCGCCTTCTTCGGCTTCCATTTTCTTCAAATCTGTCAGGGAGAGGCTGACGTAATCTTCATCATCATTCCTCAATTTCCAGTTTACACTTACAATTTCTCCCTCGCGTTCATTTATTTTACCACCCTTGAAAATTTCTTTAGCCCTGTGGAGTGACCAGGCGGTTAGTCCGTCTGTATGAACAGCGGGATCAAAGTGAATGTAATACTGTGCGGTAAGAGAAACCAGGACTGTCATAATAAATGTAGTAGCGAGCAGCAGATACATTCCGCCGATGTTGAACCAAACCATTATCAAGGAGCCGACGATAACTGCAAAGAAAACTTTCATAAGGTTATTATGTGAATCGAGTTTCTTCAGTCTATTTACAATTCTCTTCTGCCAGCTGAATGTAAGGGTTATAACAACTGCTACAGCAACGCAGACAAAAGTATTATATAATGCGCTTATATACGTATAAGGATGAACAGGATCGAGCGGTGTTCCATGTGCGAAAGGAGTGATCAGAATTCCGGGGTATCTTGCCCCAAGAATCATTAAAGAAGATCCGCCTAAAAATGTTGCAAGAACTCCTGCCGGTGTAAATTTCCTCCAGAAAATCCCGAGGAATATAGCAGTTACAAGCGGAGGAGTTAAAGTTGAATGAAAATATCCGTGAGCCTCATAAACCGTTGGATACTGGCTGAACGGTATAGTTGCCAGAACGCCTATTGCAGTAATTACAACAGAGGCAATCCTTGCCGCACCCAGTTCCTGTTTGGCCTCCTCCTCTGCCGATTTAACTTTTTTCTTAAAATACTTTTTAAGCGGATGATGGACATCATTCATATAAACTGCGGCAATTGCGTTAATCAATGAATCAACTGTCGATAATAATGTTGCTGTCAGTGCTGCAATTACAAATCCGAATACTCCTTGGGATGCAATTATATGAGTAACTGCTATAAACACTTCATCCGGATTAACATTCGGACTCAATTCTGAAGAGATCATTCCCGCCATTGCTTTACCAATCCAACCTGCATTACCGACAACAATTGCTGATAAAGGAAGCATAAACAAAACATTAAATACTGCGGCCTTTCTACCTTCATCAACACTTTTTGCGGACATAAATCTCATTATTAAACCCATGTTCATAAAAAGGAATCCGACCGAACCGGCAACGCCATCCTGCCAGAATATTCCAACGAAATTAAAATCCGGCGGTGTATTGAAATCTGCTAACGGTAACCTCCACTCTACCGGAAGTAAATGCCAGAAGGATTCAAACCCGCCCACATAATTAACACCCATCAGGAAGATCAGGAACCCGGCAAATAGTAGGATCAAACCTTGTAATAGATCTGTGAAAATAACTGCCGTCTGTCCGCCGAATGTTGTATATGTACCAGTAATAATAGCAATAGTAATTATTACACCCATAAGCGATACCGGTATTGATAAACCGAGCAGATTAATCTCAGCAGGTAATAGCGGTGTGAATACTTTACCTAGAGTAAGTAATCCAATTCCCAGATATCCTATCAGATAGAGAAGCTGGAAGACGGTTGCAATTCTCCTGACGGAAGGGCTGAATCTTTTTTCAAAATATTCGGGAATTGAACGGATCTTGGTATATACGACTATCGGAAGCCAGCCGAATAAAAAGAACGGTACGAAAAACCAATCGTTCATATATGTCATTGTTGATGATATCCCGTGCTCAAAACCCTTAGCGGAATATTTAACAAAACTATGACTTCCAACTCCGGTCGCAACAATTGAAACGGTGATTAACCACCACGCGAATCGTCTGCCTCCAAAAAAGAAATCTGTTGTTGTTCTGTTGTATTTTGCAAAGTAGCTTCCAAAAAGCATTATACCGAAGAAGTAAACAAACATTACTATCCAGTCGGTAGCGCTTCCTAAACCGTGTAATGATTCCATATATTATTTCACCAGTAGATTGCAGCTATTATTAAAATGGCATGAATTATCATAAAGTAAAAGAAACCGAAGTAAAGTACTTTTCTCCACCGTCGGTTCTTTTTCAATCGAAGATCCAGACTGTTACTTTTATGAATTATATACATCCCAGTAAAGAATATAATTCCTCCGCAGACGTATAGATAGATGAAAGGTAACCATGAATGACTAAAAGATGGCATACAAATTCCATTTTTTTGGTTTCTAAGTTAGTCTTGATGACTTTTATTCGCAAATAAAATCGGTTCAATTCTTAATAGCGGTGAAACTGTCGCTTTTATAAGAGTTGAAACGGTTTAATCGTGTAAATTAGACTGCCGGTTAAAAGAAAATACGGATTGCATTTGAGCCCTCTTGTATCTAAATTAAGCGCCTAAATTTTCATTTTTTCTTAATTGGAGGTCGTATTATATGGCTATGATGGCCAAGATGAGGAGTTTAGCTCCCTGGTTCATTCTGCTTGTTGGTGGATTATTTGTATTGTTTATGGTTATTTCAGATTCAGGTGTTCTCGATTTCGTCCAGCAGCAAAAACAGTATATCGGTTCTATTAACGGCGAGGATATTACTTATCAGGAATATTCAAACCTTATTGAACGAGCCAGACAAAACCAGGAACAGGCAACAGGTCAGGCAATCGATGAATCGCAGATGGATTTCTTCCGCGACCAGGTATGGGATGCCCTTATTACCCAGAAAATGATTGACGAGAAGGTAAAGGAATTCGGTATTGTGGTAACCGATGAAGAAATAAAAAATGAATTGATGGGACCCAATCCGCCTGCCATGCTCAGACAACAGTTTACCGATTCAACCGGGAATTTCAATCGCCAGCTTTACGAACAGGCAATGCGCGATCCAAGAAATAAAGAAATTGTAATTGCCGTTGAAGATCAGATCCGTCAGCAGTTTATTCAGCAGAAACTTCAGAACTATCTCTTTGCTTCAATTACGGTAAGCGACGAAGAAGCTAAAGACCGCTTTATGCAGCAGAATATTAAAATGAAAGCCGATTATATTATGATTGATCCCAATACTATTCCACAGGATCAGTATACGGTTACAGACTCAGACATTAAGAAATATTATGATGAGAATATTGATAATTATAAAATTGAGCCATCGAGAAAAATTAAATATGTTCTTTTCAGACGCCAGGCCTCGCGCGATGATTCCGTTGGCGTTAAAAAGAATCTTGAAGCTATCGTATCAAAACTGAAAGCCGATACTGCTTCATTTAAATCCTACGTCGATATTTATTCTGAACAGCCGTATTCGAAAGATACTATCTCATTGTCCTCATTACCGGCTGAGGCAAAAGACGCATTAACAAAAGCCAGTAAAGGAGATATTGTTGGACCGGTCTCCTCATTCGAAGGATATATTGTTTACCGTTATATAGATAAAATAAAATCGAAACAGGAATCCGTAAGAGCTTCCCATATTCTCGTACGGACTACTGGAAACGATAGCGAAGATCAAAAGAAAGCAAACGGCATTTATAATGAAATTATGAAAGGCGCTAATTTCGAAGCTACCGCAAAGGCAAAATCTGACGACGGAAGCGGAAGCAACGGCGGTGACCTCGGATGGGCCTCAAGAGGACAGTGGGTTAAAGAGTTTGAAGAAGCCGCATTCAACGGAAAGATCGGTGTGGTTCAGAAACCTGTTAAATCCGTGTTCGGTTATCATATTATCAAAGTAACCGGAAGATCTAATGAGGATTTTGTAGTTGAAAAAATTGTTAATAAAGTTCAGATCTCTGCTACAACCAATGATAATCTTTTTCAGAACGCATCGGATTTTGCTTATGTTGCAGCCGATAACGGTTTTGAAGCCGAAGCAAAGATTCTGAACTATAACGTGATTGAGACTCCTCCTTTTACAAGTGAAACGATGGCTATTCCCGGAGTTGGTATCAATCAGGCCCTTGTTAAATGGGCGTTTGATAACAACGTCGGCAGCGTAAGTGAAGTTTTCCGTGTTGCATCCGGTTATGTTGTTGCCACAGTATCAGAGGTTATTAAAGCCGGCTTTAAGAAATTCGATGATGTAAAAAGTCTGATTAAAAATGATGTCATGCGCGAGAAGAGCTTTATTAAAGCTTCCGAGCTGATCACCCAGATCCGTAAGAGTATCGGCGATGGCGGCGATCCTCAGGTTGCTAAAAATATCTGGTATGCTGCAAAGGTAGATACTACTGGAGAGTTTACTTTAATGGGAAACATTAACGGTATCGGAAGGGAAATTGCTCTCGCTGAATATGCCGGCAAAGCTGAATTCAACAAATGGTCCCAGCCTGTTAAAGGAAATATTGGAGTTTACCTGATCAACCTTAGATCGCGTACTAGCTTCGACAAGTCCCAGTTCGATGCCCAGAAACAGGTTCTTAGAAAAAACATTTTGGATCAGAAAAGAAATAATTACTTCAACATATGGCTGCAGGATTTAAAGAAAGAAGCCGATATCGTTGATAACAGATACCTCTTTTTCCGCTGATTAAAATTTAGCAGCCTTGAAAGGTGCACTAATCTTTCAAGGCTGTATTCCTTTTTTTACACTTTGATTTTCCCCTCTATTTTCTATATTGCCTGTGCCATTTATGAAACAGCTAATCTTTCATATAATCATTTTAATTCTCCTTTTTTCGGAGACCTCTTTTTCCCAGTATAACGGAAAGAAATTCAGTCTGTCTGCCGGATTCAATTACATTACAACTTCAAAGCTCTATTTGCAGCCGAATTCAGCCGACCCGTTCTTCAGATCCACTCACGATGTCCTGGAGGATATTTACAGCGTCTCATTCGAATTCAGGTACAAAGTTTTAGATGAATTGATAATCGGTATCGGTACGGAATATTTATCCAAAACTCATAACAACGGAAATTTTTTCCTTGCAGGAAACAGGATCGAAATAGAGGACGGTTACACTGTTATCCCTATCGAACTAAGCGGATATTATCTGGTTCCGTTTTCTACAGAGGACTTTAAATTTTTTATGGGAGGAGGCGCCGGCATTTATCTGGGCCGCCATATCCGCCGCATCGAGGATGTTGAATTTAATCCTGATGGAAATGAGCTCGGTTATGGAATTCATGTTGCAATCGGAATGGAATATTTAATAAATGAATATTTTTCAGTCCGCGGACAAATGCGTTTCAGAGATCCGGAATTCACTATGAAGAGTCGTTATTCAAATCCGGCAGTAAATTACAAAGGAAATAATTATCCGCTCCCTGCAGGAAGTATCAGTTCAAAAGTTAATATCGACGGCATTACTTTCAATATCGGTCTTTCATTTAATTTTTAATCTCTTTTTATATCAGACCTCTTAACTTCAGCTTTATATTAATTATATTACGTCACAAAAACTGAAGGTCGGTTTTAATTGGACCAGAAAAGAATTTATTTAACGGGTTTCATGACGAGCGGCAAGAGTACTCTCGGTCCAATTATTGCCAATGTCATTGGTTTCGATTTTTACGACCTGGATAAGGAAATTGAAAAGGAAGAAAATCTTTCTGTAATTGAAATCTTTGAAAAAAGGGGGGAGCCCTATTTCAGGGAAATTGAAAGCAGAATACTTAAGGATTTATCGAACGGAAACCGTGTTATTATATCACTGGGAGGCGGGACTATTATTAATTCTGTAAACTATGAATTGATGAAGCGGACCGGAAAGATTGTCTATCTAAAAGTATCCCCTTCAAACCTTTATAAGCGCTTAAAAAATAAAATTGACAGACCGCTGTTCCGGGATCTTGTACTGGGCGAAAATCCGCAGGAAGACTTTATTCACAGAATAAAAGAATTACTGGATAAAAGAAAAATCTATTACGAAAAGGCCGATCTTACAATAGATACCGATATGAGCCCAATCGGAATAACGGTTGATAAAATTGCAAAGAAAATTATGGACCTCTTTCATGAAAAAAATTAATGTCAGGTTACCGGGCAAAGAATACCCTGTTTATACCGGCAAGAATATTTTCAGCAAGCTTAAAGGATTGATTAATAGTAATAAACTTTTTGGGAATTTATTCATCATTATTGATGAAAACGTATTAAGTCTTCACAACGGAAAGATTGAAAAATTTTTAAGCAGTATAGACACAAGAGCTTATCTTTACAGCATTAACGCAACAGAACCGAATAAATCCGCAGATCAGCTTTCGGATATTTATTCGGCATTAATAGAAAACGGATTCGGCAGAGATACACTCATAATTGCTATTGGCGGGGGAATTACAGGCGATATTGCCGCCTATGCTGCTTCGACTTTTGCAAGAGGAGTAGAGATTGTTCACGTACCAACTACGCTGCTGGCTATGGTCGACAGTTCGATTGGGGGAAAGACAGGAATCAATTTCAAATCGACAAAAAACATTATCGGCTCATTTTACCAGCCGGAATTTGTTCTTATAGATACCGACTTTCTCAAAACCTTGCCGGAAGATGAAATTCTGTGCGGATTCGGTGAGGTACTTAAATACTCGCTCCTGATCGGGAATGACTTCCTCAGCTTTGTAAGTAGGAATCAGAATAAAATACTTAATCTAGATGCTGAAAAACTTCTTAAGGTTTTTTCTGTTTGCGTAAAGTTTAAATCCGCGATTGTTGAAATAGATGAAACTGAAAAGCTTGGTTTGAGGAAAATCCTGAACCTCGGCCATACTTTTGCACATGCAATAGAGATTGAACAGAATCACTTAATTAAACACGGACAGGCAGTCATAATCGGTCTGGTATGCGCATTACATCTATCCAACCGTTTGGGGATTTTAGAAAACACATCCTTTAAAAAATATCTGCCGCTTCTTTTAAGGAGTTCTGAAAAAGTACGGATTAAACAATTCTATCCGGTGAAGATTTACGAAATAATGAAGAGAGACAAAAAATCAATTCACGATGGAATCCGGTTTGTACTTCTGAAAGAGGCTGGCAATTTAATTATTGATGTGGAGGCCGGGATGATCGACGTGATGGATTCTATAAACAAAGGCCTACATTATTTTATTAATGGAAAAAAATAAATCTCTTATGAATCATTTATCCGAGACACAAAAACTGTTATTTGTAGTTGTTCTCATTCTGTGGCTATCGGTTTATAATATTACCGTCAATTCACAGGTGGAGAGGGAGACAAGGGGAGTATGGGTTGCAACTAATTTCCGACTCGACTGGCCGCCCCCCACATACGACCAGGAAAAACAGAAACAGGCACTCATAAATATTTTTGAGAATATAAAATCGAAAAATCTTAACACTGTCTTTTTCCAGGTCCGCAGTAACGGTGTAGTCTTATTCAGTTCATCATTCGAAGCACTTTCTCCATATATTACAGGGGAAGTCGGAAGGAATGCCTCTTATGATCCTTTGAAGTTTGCAGTTGAACAGGCCCATAGTCACGGACTCGAAATTCACGCTTGGGTAAATGTAGTAAGATGTTTTTCCGGAACCGAATCGGCTACATTCAACAATCCGGCTCACATAACTCAACGAAAACCTGAATGGATTGTTGAGGACGTAAGAGACGGCGCGAAATCTTACTGGCTCGATCCGGGGCTCCCCGAAGTTCGGGATTATCTATCGGACATGTTTGCTGAAATGGCTGCCAGCTATGATATAGACGGAATTCACCTCGACTTTATCAGATACCCGGGTAAAAATTTTGATGACGCTTTCTCTTACAATGTTTACGGCAATGGTGTACCTGTTGACGATTGGCGCAGGAGTAATATAACATCTCTTGTTGAATCGATCAGCCGGAAAGTCAAATCGGTTAAGAAAAATATAAAAGTCGGCGCGGCTCCTATCGGTGTTTACAAGAATCAGAAAGGAATGTACGGATGGGAATCGTATAATGAGATCTATCAGGATTCACGCGAGTGGCTGAAGCGCGGAATAGTGGATTATCTGGCGCCTCAGATATACTGGTCCCTATCCGATAATACCCGATTCGATCTTCTGGCTAAAGAGTGGGTTGAAAATTCATTCGGCCGACATATTATTTTAGGTATCGGTGCATATAAGGATAATGTTAAGCCGGATATAGGCAAGATGATCGATTATTCCAGAAGTATCGGAGCCGAGGGGATTGCATTCTTCAGATACTCCAGCATTTCCGGGTACCGGATTGAAAAATTTCCTTATAAAACTCTTCCATCGTTAATGACCTGGATGGGGGGGATCTATCCCGAACCCCCGTCGAATCTAAGCGCAGGTATTTTATCAACCGGCAGCAGGGAAATTGAATTCGAATGGCAGGTAAGTAATAACAGTCCGGGTGATTCGATCGGTTATTTTGCAATCTATAATTTACCTAATCCGGGAGCCGAACTACTGCCAGATTATCTGCTAGATGTAATACCTGCCGATGTAAATAATTACAAATTGATTGTTGATAAACCGGAACGAGTTAATTATTATTTTGTTGTAAACTCTGTAAGTAAATTGTGGAATGAAAGTATCGAATCTTCTAACGTGGTTCAGGTCCGGATTACGGAATTAAATGACCTGATCTATTCTGAAAAGAACCGTTTTGTAAATCCTGTCCTTGTTAAAGAAAATAATCTCACTTATAAAATCCTACTTCATTCTGATGTGGAAGAGAAGATTGAGATTATCGGAATGAAAAAAGGGGAAAAAGAAAAAATAGAGAGCAGAATACTGTTGAAAGGTAAAAATATTATAAGTATTGAAAATGATACGATGGGCCCGGAGAAATTGAAAATCAGGTATCCGGACAGAAACAGGGAAGTAGAATTAAAACTCTAATCTTTCAGAAATTTATTAAACCATTCCTTCCGTTTATCATTAACTTCTTTTCTGTTTGATTTTAAAAAGTGATCGCCGTTTTCATATAGAATAAGCTGGTGCGGATAATTCAGCTCTTTAAGCTTTTCCGACAGGTCAATTGAGTCGTGCACAAGAACTCTGTCGTCCGCAGTCCCGTGTAATATGAGAAGAGGCGTATTTTTAGAAAGCATTTGAGGGAAATTAATAATCGATCTCGATTCACAGCTCTTACTGAAATTTTCGGTATCTGCTTTCCCCATTGTAATTTCGTAAAGCCGTTTCATAAACTTACTTTCTTCCGAATTGCATCTTAAGTTTGCAATTCCGCCAATTACGATCGCTGCTTTGAAAATACCCGTCCGTGTAAGTGTAAGATATGTCATCATACCGCCGCGGCTCCAGCCTTCAATTCCCCAGTTAGCCGGATCTGCAAATTCAATCTCGTTGGCTAATGGAATTAAATTAAGAACGTCGTTCACATCCGAGCCTCCGAATTCGTCTTTTCCATCACCGCCGGCATTACCCCTGTATTGCGAAGCAAAGACCACATGACCCCAGCTTGCGATCTGTCCGAATATTCCGCTTGCGTTGAATTGATCGATTGAACCCGCATTCCCTATGCCGCCCCGGCACCAGATAATACAAGGATATTTTTTAGAACGATCTTTAGGATAAGCCAGATACCCCTTCACCCTTAAGCCGTCGGATAGATAAGTTATCTGTTCAACTATAGCATCTTCTACGCTCCGTTCGCCCCATCCGCTTTTTATCATCTTCTGCTGGGTCGGGTTCAATTCAATAATTCTTCTTTCAATAATTACAGGCTGCATTTAATACTCCGGAAAATTCTTAAATTTCACATGCAACTTTGCAAGATTTCTGAGAATAGAAAAGAGTAAACTATGCCGACAAATTTAAGGTGGTTAAATGACTAAACAAAAAGTTAAAAAAAATAAAGGCGCTGAAAGGAAGAAAAATCTGTTTGTTCAGATTACTGTGATAGCATTACTTCTTGGATTCGTAATATATTTTGTCCTTTCAAATTTTATACTCAATAAACCGGCGGAAACAAACAGCGATTTAGAGAGAGCAATGAAAAATAAAACACCCTACACATTTCAAAAAGAAGGCGAGCTTGTCTTTACAGGCAACAATGGCGATACTATTACCAGAATCGATATCGAGATTGCGGACGACGATCAGCAAAGAGAATTGGGACTTATGATGCGCCGCACTATGAAGGAAGATAACGGAATGCTCTTCATTTTCCCTTACGAAACTATACAGGCTTTCTGGATGAAGAATACAATTCTTTCCCTGGATATTCTCTATGTCAATTCACGGAATGAAATTGTGAAGATCTACAAGAATACAGAGCCATATTCTGAAGTTTCCCTTCCATCGGGTAAACCTGCAATTTACGTGGTTGAAGTGATAGGTGGTTATACGGATAAATACGGAATTAAAGAGGGGGATAAGATTGTTTGGAAGAGGGATTAATAGATTGTAAAATCGTAATCGGAAAAGATCATAAGCGGGAGACCGTACATAAGAACTAGAATTCGAGCCTCCCGCTGTTTAGTAAATTACCTTTTTTTGCTGCTTTTCTTTTTAACTACTTTTTTAGCAACCGATTTCCCAGCAACCTTTTTTGCCGGCTTACGGATTATTTTCTTAACCGGCTTTTTAACTGCAGTTTTCTTTTTAGGTTTTACACTTTTCTTTGCGATCTTTTTCTTAACAATTTTTCTTTCTTTTTTCACTTTCCTCTTTTCTTTAACCACTTTCTTTTTAGCAGGCGATTTTTTCTTAACAACTTTCTTCTTCATGCTGGATGCAATAAGATTCAATGCGCCTCCGGCTTTGAACCATTCTATCTGTCCTGCATTGAAAGAATGATTGAGCCAAATTTCATCGGTTGTGCCGCCGATATGTTTAACAACCATCTTCAGTTGTTTGCCGGGCGCAAATTGCTTTAAACCAACCAGGTCGAAAGTATCATCCTCCTTTATTTTATCGTAGTCGCTCGGATCTGCGAATGTTAACGGAAGCATTCCCTGTTTTTTGAGGTTTGTTTCGTGAATACGCGCGAAAGACTTTGTAATAATTGCCTTCCCGCCCAGGAATCTCGGTTCCATAGCGGCATGTTCGCGGGAGGATCCCTCGCCGTAATTTTCGTCGCCTACTACAATCCATCCGATTCCCTGTTCTTTATACTCTCTTGCAACTTCGTGAACGGGCTGATAAAATTCGTTAAGCTGATTCTTTGCTTCGCCGGCATTTCCGTTAAATGCGTTTATAGCGCCGAGGAACATATTTTTTGAGATGTTATCCAGATGTCCGCGGTATTTAAGCCAGCTTCCTGCCGGTGAAATATGATCTGTAGTGCATTTCCCTTTTACCTTGAGAAGTAAAGCTAAAGACGTAAAATCTTTGCCGTCCCAGGGTTTGAAAGGTTCAAGAAACTGAAGACGCTCGCTACCCGGATCGATCTTAACTTCTGTCTTGAATCCATCTTTAACAGGTGCGAGGAAGCCCTTTGTATCCTTTTCAAATCCTCTCATCGGAAGTTCGTCGCCGAAGGGAGGATCGAGTTTAACCTGTTCTCCTTTTTCGTTAACAAGATAATCTGTTTCCGGATTGAATGATAATGACCCTGATATGGCTAGTGCAGTCACTATTTCCGGACTGGCAACAAACGACAGTGTTTCCGGGTTGTTATCATTTCTCTTTGCAAAATTTCTGTTGAACGAATTAATAATTGTATTACGTTCGCCGGTTTTGATATCCATTCTTTTCCACATGCCTATGCATGGTCCGCACGCGTTTGCCAGAACCTGTCCACCGAATTCTGTAAGAGTCTGCAGCTGTCCGTCTCTCTGGATAGTAGCACGTACCTGTTCCGAACCCGGAGTAATTGTAAATTGGGCTTTTGCTTTAAGTCCTTTAGATAATGCCTGACGAGCAATATTTGCAGAGCGGTCGATATCCTCGTAGCTTGAATTGGTACAGCTTCCAATCAATGCAACGCTTATCTTATCCGGGTAATTATTCTGAACAACAGCTTCTTTCATTCCGGAAACCGGATGAGCGAGATCCGGTGTAAACGGTCCATTAATGTGAGGCTCTAATTCATTGAGGTTTATTTCTATCAGCTGGTCGAAGTAGAGTTCCGGATTCGCATATACTTCATCATCGGCTTTTAAAACGTCAGCTAATTTCTCCGCGAGTTCTGCCACATCGGCCCGGTCTGTTTTTCTTAGGTAACGGGACATGCTTTCATCGAAAGCGAAGATTGAAGTGGTTGCGCCGATCTCGGCACCCATGTTGCAAATTGTCCCTTTGCCAGTACAAGAAATTGATTTTGCCCCGTCTCCAAAATATTCGACAATGGCACCGGTTCCGCCTTTAACGGTCAGCAATCCGGCAACTTTTAGAATTACATCTTTCGGGGAAGTCCATCCGGAAAGCTTTCCTGTCAGTTTCACACCGATCAGCTTTGGCCATTTTAATTCCCAAGGCATTCCGGCCATAACATCCACAACGTCCGCACCGCCTACTCCAATGGCAATCATTCCCAGTCCGCCGGCATTAGGAGTATGCGAATCGGAACCGATCATCATTCCGCCCGGGAAAGCATAATTCTCTAAGATAACCTGATGAATTATACCCGCACCCGGCCGCCAGAACCCGACACCGTATTTTTTGCAGATGCTTTCAAGAAATTCATAAACCTCTTTGTTCTCCTCAATAGCTCTCTTTAAATCCTCTTCCGATCCGCTCTGAGCAACAATAAGGTGATCGGCATGAGCGGTTGCGGGAACAGCGGAATTTTTTCTTCCGGCATGCATAAACTGTAATAATGCCATTTGCGCAGTTGCATCCTGCATTGCTACCCGGTCGAGCCTGAAATCCGCAAAGTCTTTTCCTCTTTGCATTGGTGATTTAGCCGGATCCCATAGATGTGCATATAAAACTTTTTCTGCGTAAGTCATCGGACGCCCTACAACCTTACGCGCATTCTCGATTTTCTTACGGATTTGCGAGTAAACTCCCTTTATCATGTCGAAATTTGCAGTCATGGTATTGTACCTAAGTTTATTAATATTCAATGCTAAAATAAAAAAATAGTATAGATTTTTATAGATGCGGCGACGAGATTTTAAATACTCAACGAGATTAGATAAAACCGGTTACCAAACCCTAATTGAATATTTCCCTTTCCACAATCTCGCAGATAATATGTGCTATTGTAATATGGCCTTCCTGTATCCGCTGGGTATTATTTGAAGGGATTAATATTGGTAAATCAGCCATTCCTTTCAGTTTTCCGCCGGAGCCACCAAGAAAACCGATCACAATCATCTTTTTCTCATGTGCTTTTTCAACAGCCTTTATAATATTCCCCGAATTGCCGCTTGTTGAAATCGCTATTAGAATATCGCCTTCATTGCCAAGTCCTTCAATACTCCGGGCAAAAACATTTTCGAAACCGATATCATTTCCGCCGGCTGTAAGATTGGATGTATCTGTGGTTAACGCTATTGCAGGCAGGGCGGGACGTTTTACATCGTGACTTAATCTGATCATCAGTTCTGTAGCAATGTGCTGGCAGTCTGCTGCGCTTCCGCCGTTACCGCAGAGCAGAACTTTTTTTCCGTTCCTGTAGGATTCAATCAGAATATCGGCGGCTTTAAAAACGTCCGATTTACATTTCTTTTCAATCGCTAACTTAACTTCAGAACTTTCTTTCAAAGATTCGGAAAAAAATTTTTCTCTCTCCAAAACGTCACCTTTTTTGATTAGATTTGAACCGCATCAAAAATAATAAAGTTTGTTATTAAACTCCTGCAGGAAATGAAACCCGGTAGTAGAAATAAAGAAAAATTTGAATACCCTCTGTTCTGCGATTATTCATGCAAATATGCTTCATTCGGTTCTCCGGCCTCAATTGGTGCGTGCAGAAAGGAATTGGCCGTCTGGTGCAAACATTTTAAACGCTATAATAATAAGCACAATAAATGCTTCAATAGAACCTGAGAAGATAGAATTTAAAACCAGGAGCGGATCTTGTTTAAATCCAGATTCATATTTATGAATCCTGATACTTTAGAATGACTTCCGAAAATCGTTGTTCAAAAGAGGAACATTTCCTATGTTTCGGCATATTTTACCAATAACTCCGAATTATTTATGAAAAAAATCATCCTCTTCTGGATAATTGCATTTATCATCACAGCCTCTTCCGCGGTCTTTCAAAGAATGACAGGCCCTACATATCCTCTCTCCGGCAAAATTAAATTCGATGGGAAAGAGATTAAATATAAATTTATGAGAAGTGAAGAAACAGTAAGGGATTGCAGGGTTGATATAGTTGTAAACGATAATTCAATTTCCGGCACATTGTACTGGAGGAAATACAAATACGACAAAGAATATAATCGTGTTGAGATGACAGGCGGTGATACGCTAACGGCATTTCTTCCAAAGCAGCCTTCTGCCGGTAAATTGGAATATTATGTAGAGCTGGAAAAGGGTAGTGAAATAATCGACGCTCCGAATGATAGAGCTGTCGTAATCCGTTTTAAGGATGTAGTGCCGGCCTGGCTTCTCATTCCTCACGTTATTTTTATGTTCGGGGCAATGCTTCTTTCAACAAGAACCGGACTCGAGTTTTTTAACAGGGAACCTGATTTTATAAAACTTACTTCATGGACACTCGGATTTCTTCTGATCGGGGGGTTTATCTTAGGCCCGCTCGTTCAGCTTTATGCATTCGGCGCATTGTGGACAGGATTTCCGTTCGGATACGATCTTACCGATAATAAAACACTTATCGCAGCTCTTGTATGGATCTTTGCCTGGTATAAAATCAAAAAATCGCCGAATCCCAAGCTTTGGGTATTAATTGCAGCAATAGTAATGATGATTGTGTTTCTGATTCCCCATAGCGTTTTAGGCAGCGAATTGGATTACAGCAAATTGGAAAATCATAAATAGTAGAATTCTAATCCTATTAATTCAGGAGCTAAAATGAGTTCACACGAAAAACCAACAACAACCGGATTGCCGCACAATGCGTATTCTGAATTAAAACCGGGTGAAGAATATATTCCTGTATTGTCACCTAACAGTGAATACCCGGAGGTTACTCCTTACTCGGTTATTACCGGTATTATTATGGCAATTATTTTTACTGCTGCTGCCGCTTACCTTGGTTTGAAAATCGGCCAGGTCTTCGAAGCTGCAATTCCGATAGCAATCCTTGCCGTAGGTTTATCTGCTGCTTTTAAGAAAAAAGGAGCTCTCGGACAGAATGTAATTATTCAATCGATCGGGGCAACATCGGGTACAATTGTAGCCGGTGCTATTTTTACGATACCGGCTCTTTACATATTGAATCTGGAAGCCGACTTCTATCAAATCTTCTTCGCTTCACTGCTCGGCGGATTTCTCGGAATACTTTTTTTAGTCCCGTTCAGAAAATATTTTGTTTCGGAAATGCACGGTAAATTTCCATTCCCCGAAGCTACTGCCACAACCGAGGTTCTTGTAGCAGGCGAGAAGGGAGGAGGGCAGGCATTTGTTCTGGTTGTTGCCGGTTTGATCGGCGGTATATATGATTTTATTGTGGCTGCTTTTGGCTGGTGGAGTGAAGTGATTACTACCAAAGTTGTCGGCATTGGTCAGACACTCGCAGATAAGTTAAAGCTTGAATTCCGTGTTAGTTCTAGCACCGCGATTTTAGGACTTGGTTATATAATTGGTCTTAAGTATTCAGCCATAATTGCAGCGGGTTCATTTCTATCCTGGTTTGTTCTGGTCCCTATAGTTGCCTATTTCGGACAGTATATTGTTGAACCTGTAGGATCTAATATTTCACTTCTTATTAATGAAATGTCGGCCGAACAGATCTTCAGATCCTACGTCCGGCATATTGGTATTGGCGGAATAGCTATGGCCGGATTGATCGGTATTATCAGATCATCGGGCATAATTAAGAAAGCTTTCTCCCTCGGCTTCCAGGAATTGTTCGGTAAAAAGGTTAACGAAAATAATATCAGGACACAGAAGGACCTTCCGATGAAAATAATATTTATCGGAATTGTAGTTGTAGCTGCACTTGTATTTGTATTTTTCCTCTTCGGCGTTGTTAATAATCTGTTTCAGGCACTGGTAGGATTAGTGATAGTACTTATAATTTCATTTCTGTTTACGACGGTTGCGGCTACAGCTATTGCGATTGTAGGCACCAATCCGGTAAGCGGAATGACACTTATGACACTGATACTTTCGTCGGCAGTTCTTGTTTCGGTGGGATTAAGCGGTCCGGCAGGAATGGTTTCCGCACTGATAATCGGCGGTGTTGTTTGTACAGCACTATCGCAGGCAGGTGCGTTTATTACAGATCTTAAAATCGGCTACTGGCTTGGTTCTTCGCCTTATAAACAGGAAAGATGGAAATTTGTAGGAACAATTTTTTCCGCCGCAACGGTTGCATGGATAATTATGATACTCAACGAAACCTACGGATTTACAGGCGATAATGCTCTTGTAGCCCCTCAGGCGAATGCCATGGCGGCTGTAATTCAGCCTCTAATGTCCAATCAGCCTGCACCCTGGGTGTTATACCTTGGAGGCGCATTCCTTGCGTTAATCTTAACAGTACTTAAAGTTCCTGCCCTCGCATTCGCTCTCGGTATGTACATACCGATGGAATTAAATATGCCTCTCTTATTCGGCGGATTGATTGCTCATTTCGTTTCTACAAGAAGTAAGGATGATAAACTCAACACGGCCAGAAGGGAAAGAGGAACTTTGATTGCTTCCGGTTTTATCGCAGGCGGCGCACTCTTTGGTGTTATCAGCGCGATATTGCGTTATGCCGGGTATAACTGGGTTCATACTGAATGGCAGGAAACGCATGCAGCCGAATTGGTCGCGTTAATTATGCTCAGTATGATTGCTGTTTATATGATCTGGGATTCATTGAGAGCTAAAAAAGAAGAATAAATATTTCTTTTTCATTTATGAATATTAATAACCCCCGCATCTGCGGGGGTATTTTTTTAGGATTGTAATAATGGCAACTGATATGGATTCCGATACCTTTTTTTATCTATTTTTTCCCCGCTCATTTAATCTATGGGGGAATGATGAATTCAAAATATATTTTCATTTTAATTATGGTGTGTTTAATGACTAATTCATTTGCGCAAAACCTGGAGAGGAAAGACGTTCCCGTTAAATTTAAGTGGGATAATTCCGTTCTCTATAAAAATTCCGGCGAATGGCAGAAAGATAAATCTCTTATAGAAAAACAGATCGGCGAACTTAAATCATTTAAAGGGCAGCTTGGCAATAGCGCCGATGTTTTCTATAATGCCTTAAGAACTTACTTCGATACATACAAACTTTATTATAAACTTTCCGATTATGCCTTCAGAGTAGCAGACGAGGATTTACGGATCGGGGCTAATCAATCTTTAAATCAGGAGGCGACTACACTTGGAACACAGTTCGGCGAGGCTGCTTCATTTCTAAGTCCTGAAATCCTGAAGATCGATCAGGAGAAGATAAAATCTTTTTTTAATCAGAAGAAGGAACTGGCAGAATTTCAGTTTTTTGTGAATGAGATTCTCAGATTGAAAGAACATACTTTAACTGAAAGAGAAGAGGAGATACTTGCCAGTGCCGGTTTGATTACCACAACAATGAATGAAGTCCATTCAATTTTCGACAATGCCGAGAAACCGAATCCAAAAGTAAAACTTTCAACGGATGAAGAAGTTGAATTGAGCGCCGCGGGATACTCTAAATACCGTGCCTCTTCCAATAGAAAAGACCGTGAGAATGTAATGGCGGCTATGTTCAACGAAGGTTATAAAAAATTTCAGAATACTTTCGGCGCTAACCTGGCTGGTAAAGTTAGAGCCGATTACTTCTACGCAAAAAACAGGAAATACAAGTCGGTACTTGAACAATCTCTCGATGCGAACAAAATTCCGGCAAGTGTTTATGAGAATCTGATAAATCAGATAAATAAAAATCTTCCTACGCTTCACCGTTTTCTGAAATTAAAAGCGCGCATGCTTGGTTTGGATCAGCTCTATTATTACGATCTTTATGCTCCTATGGTAAAAGATGTAGAATTTAAATACTCAATAGAAGAAGGGCAGCAACTTCTTCTTGAAGTCTTTAAACCTCTCGGAGAGGAGTATGTAACCACCGTTAAAAAATCTTTTGATGACCGGTGGATCGATTACGTTGCTACAAACGGAAAACGAAGCGGAGCCTATTCATCCGGTGCTGCTTTCGACTATCATCCCTTTATAATGATGAACTGGACAGACGATTTTGAATCGGTTTCCACACTTGCGCACGAACTCGGGCATACTATGCACAGTTATTTCTCGAACAAACATCAGCCATTCGTAAATGCGCAATATGCTACATTCGTTGCCGAGATTGCATCAACAATTAATGAAAACCTTCTAAACAATTATATGGTGGCTAACGCAAAGAGCAGAGAGGAGAAATTGTATCTTCTCGGCACTTTCCTCGATTTGATGCGGGCTACTATATTCAGACAGGTTTCATTTGCTGAATTTGAATGGGAAATTCATAAAAAGGTTGAAAACGGTGAACCGCTCACTGGCGAAGAGATGAGCAGCATTTATTACGACATTGTTAAAAAATATTACGGGCACGATAACAGTGTCTGCGTTGTTCCGGATTATGTAGCATTTGAGTGGGCGTTTATTCATCATTTTGTAGGATATACATATTATGTTTATCAGTATTCCACTTCGCTGATTTATGCAACTGCGTTTGCCGAAAAAATTCTGAACGAAGGTCAGAGCGCCGTTGATAAATTTTATAATATTCTGAACGGCGGCAGCTCGGATTACCCGATTGAGCTGATTAAAAAAGCGGACCTCGATCCGTTAAGTTCCGAAGCCTTCGACCTTGCTATTGCAAAGATGAACAATGTAATGGATCAGATAGAGGCGCTTCTCGATAATAAATAAATTGTTTCTTTGGTGGACCTTGAAAGCCAATCGGAATTTCAAGGTCCATTTTTATATCTCTAATTCCCTGTCCATATCAGTACAACACCGCCGGTTTTACCCCTGCTGAACCGATAAGGGGCATCAATACTTTGTTCGTAAACCTCGATAGCTTTTATTGTGTGAGGATTTATTAATTCCACCGGATTTGGAGCTTTCTCTACAGGGTTAAACTTTTTTCCCCCAAGTATTGAACGGTTTGGCGGAGCGGTGAAATCCTGATTTATAAGAACCCCATCAAGGTAAAACATTATCGGTTGATTAAAACTCTCGTATCTTTTAAAGTAGAACTCATTATCGTTATGCACATATGTTATTCCGGGAATGTTCGTTAGGAAATCTCTCATAGAATTCTTTCCCATCGGCTTAAGTTCTTCTACCGAATAAAATTTGCCCGGACTCTCCAGTTTTCGTTTATAGAATCCGATAGCATCAAGTTCCATATCCCGTCTCTCGCCTGTTACAGTAACCTCACCCAGAACCACAGAGTTCGGAAGTAATCCGATCTCAATTTCGAGTGTATCACCTGCCGGTATGAAAAGGTGCTCGATTATTTTGTCGTGATAACCGATACGTTTGGTCTCAAGAATAAAATCTTTCAGTCGTACCTGCGGAAATATGAAAATTCCGTCAGCGCCTGTTGATTGAATAGCCGATATTTTTTCCTTGGAGGGTTTTAGAAAAATAATAACATCTCCTACCGGCTCCTTCGATGTCAGATCAAATGACCGGCCTATTATTGTTTGTGAGTGTGAGGTAGAGCTGAAAATCAGCAACGCACATAAACAACTGATTATAAAAAGGAAAGTACTTTTCATATCTATTCCGTTTATTCTATCTGCCAGTCCATAATAAAAGAACACCGCCGGCTTTTCCCCTGCTGAACTGATAGGGCGCATGAATACCTGATTTATAGTATTCAACGGCTTTTATGTTGTTGGGTGAAATCATATCAAGAATTCCAAGAGCGTTTCCTTGTTCGCTTAACAGCAATCCATCTAGATAAACAATAACATTTCCGAAAAAATCATGTAATCCGAAACTGCGAGTGGTATTTATAGAAGAACCAAACGGAGTTTGTGTAACAAGAAGTCCGGGAATTCCTCTTAGTAGTTCTCCGGCATTATTTACACTTCTGTTTTTAAATTCCTCCCGTGTAAAAAATCTACCGTTTCCAAAGACCCTTCTGTTATAAAATCCGACTTTGTCTAAATCAGAGTCGTAATTCTCAAATGCTTTCTTCCCCTTTACTTCAATTTCAGCAAGAAGAATAGGAACAGCCTCCATAACAATTAAAATATCTAGAGTATCTGTCTTAGGTATGAGCAGTTTACCCACCAGAAAATCTTTATAGCCGTATCGAGTCGTTTTGATATAAAAGCTTCTGTATTTCGGATTTGTGAAAATGAAAAAGCCGGTACTGTCACTTACACGGAAGGTTGAAATTGTTTTTACTGTCGGCATTAAATAGATGAACACATCTTCAACTGGTTTTTCTGTCCCCGATTCAATCACTCTACCTCTCACAACCTGCGAGTTGTTGTTGACCGGAATAAACAGTATAAGAGAAAATGCCAAAAGAAAATTGATGGAATTGAATAGGCCGCGGAAGTTTATTTCATTTGTCATAAACTTATCCTAGTCCGGGCAGGACATTTTAGTACTAAAAGAAAATAAAATATTTTTATTTAAAACAAAATGTTATTAATGCGGGATTAGTTCTAAGAGTCTGCGGAATTTGTAAGTGTACGACCGCAATTTAAGCTGCTGTTTCGGGGATGCCGGAGCTGAAAGGGGTTGATCCAGCCCCGGCTCTATTGCCTGCAAGCAAAGCCTTAGTTTAAGTGGAGTTTTTGTAATGCCATACCGATTGCCGTTTCAATTGAATATCTTTCATTCAGGTAGTCAACGACAAGGTTTATAAAAGATTTCTGATCTTTCTTCGGTATGAATACTCCGTAAAATGCTGATGCTATTTCAAATATTTTGTTCATTCTATGGTTTACCAGTTTCTAATTATATTATCGAAGGAAATTTTGAAAATTTTAGAGTGGAAGCGGAAAATGATAAATAGTAATGTAAGAGAGCTTTTCCCCCATCTTAAAACAGGTCAGATCTATTTCAATCATGCGGCAATCGGTCCCTGGTGTTCGCTTGTACTCGATCGAATCTCGGAATATATGAAGGATAGAAGCGGGGAGAGGGTTGAGAATTACTCTTCTTTTTTAAATTGGAGTTCCGGCGCTAAAGAAAAGTTAAGCCTGATTATCGGCTCTGAAACAGATCGTATTGCATGGATAGACAATGTATCTAACGGTTTGAACATACTTGCGAGCGGTTTAAATTGGAAAACAGGCGACCGGGTTGTAATTAACGATATAGAATTTCCCTCGAATGTATATCCTTTCCTTAATCTGAAACAATCCGGAGTTGAAATTGATATCATTAAATCGAAGAACGGAATTGTTGATACAGATGAAATTATTAGAGCTGTAACTCCCAGGACAAGGATTATATCGATCAGCCTAGTTCAGTTTTTATCCGGGTACCGGACCGATATCGAACTGTTAGGGGATTTTTGCAGAAGCAGAGGTATAATCTTCAGTGTAGATGCCATTCAGGCGACTGGTGTCGTAGGTATCGATGTTATAAAATCAAAAGTCGATTTTCTCTGCGGGGGGACTCAAAAATGGTTAATGGCATCCCAGGGCTTGTCATACCTTTATGTTACTGAAGAACTTCAGGAAAGAATAACTCAGAGCAGTGTAGGCTGGACCTCCGTAGAGAACGCGTGGAATCTGCTCGATTATGATCTGAAGCTTAAAAAGACTGCCGAGCGTTTCCAGAACGGAACAGTTAATGCTTTAGGAGTTGCTGTCTTCGATGCTGTACTCGAATTATTTACCGGAACCGGAATGAAAAATATCGAATCGGCGGTTTTGAGCAACACAAAATATTTTTTTAAGAAACTCGAAGAAATAGGAATTGATCCGTTCCTTAAAGATGTTGATGAAAAAAATCTGGCCGGAATTGTAACATTCAGGCATCCGGATGCGAACAGAATTTATGAGGAACTTCTTAAGCGTAAAATTTTTGGTGCCGTCCGCGAGGGAATGATAAGATTCTCGCCACACTTTTATAATACTTCTGATGAAATTGACCGGGTTGTTGATGAACTGAGGAAAATAGAATAGGGGACCGTGTAATTTGAGTCCCCTTATTAAATTTATTTTTCGGGGTTGTAGGAAAGTTCTACTTTAACATGAAAATCCGCGCCGCTGAAGAGAGTGTATTTAACCTCGCCGATAGTACACTTATAATCCTCTCCTAAAAGATCGCTGATAACTTTTGCTATTGAAGTTTCGAGTGTTCCTACACTAACGGATTTAAGTTTATTTTTTAAGAGTTTTTCTACGTCGATTGCTTTTTCCTGTTCAGCCATTTTATTTCTCCTCTATGTTAAATTTCGATTTCTCAGGTAGTTAGACGACCATGCATCATTATGGTTCATTCAAAAATTACTATCAGAAATTCGCTTAATTCCGAATCAAATTCAACAATTCTGCGGTCTTTTCATTCATCAGTTTTTCATTCTGCCTCGATTCCACATTTAGTCTCACAAGGGGCTCAGTATTGCTCATCCGGATATTAAACCGCCAATCAGGGTACTCAACACTTAATCCGTCGAGTTCATCAACAGTACCGTCATTAAACTTCTCTTTGATCTTTTCAATTTTTTCTTTGGCATTACTGACGGTAGAATTTATCTCGCCTGAACACGGATATTCTTTAATCATTTCTTCAACAAGATCGGAAAGTTTTGAATTCTCATCGGACATTAATTGCAGAATTAAAAGGAAAGGGATCAGTCCGCTGTCGGAATAGTAATTATCGCGGAAATAATGATGAGCCGACATCTCGCCGCCGTAAATCGAATTGACTTCGCGCATCTTCTGTTTTATAAACGCATGCCCGCTTTTGGAAACGACTGTCTTACCGCCCGATTTCTCAACAACTTCAATTGTGTTCCAGGTAAGCCGCGGGTCGTGAACAATCTTTTCACCGGGATTCGTTTTAAGAATCGATTTGGCTAACAGGCCAACGATATAATATCCCTCTATAAAATTTCCTTTCTCATCGAAAAAGAAGCACCGGTCGTAATCGCCGTCCCATGCAACTCCCAGGTCTGCATTGTATTCCTTTATTGCATCGATTGTTGGCTGACGGTTTTCGGGTAGTAGGGGATTCGGAACACCGTTCGGGAATTTAGAATCCGGTTCATGAAATACTTTCACCATTCTTATAGGAAGATTTTTTTCGAGCCGGTCCAGAGCCGGTCCAACGCATCCGTTTCCGGCATTCACAACTACTTTAAGAGGTTTTATTTTGTCTTTTTTGTAAAATTTTTGGAGACTATCGATAAATTCACTCATAATATCTTTCTGAATTACTTTTCCTTTTACCGGTGCATCAGAAGGAATTTCATTATTGAGGATCATTCTTTCAATTTCATTCAATCCCGAATCATATCCCAAGGGAACTGAACCTTTTTTAACAAACTTAAGTCCGTTATATTCGGGCGGATTGTGGCTGGCGGTTATCATTACACCGGCATCCGAATTTAAAAATGGGGTACCGAAATAGATCATTTCGGTTCCGCATAAGCCCAGATCGTAAACATCACTGCCGGCATCGGTAATTCCATTCGATAAAGCTTCGGCTAGAGCAGGAGAGGATTCTCTTACATCCCTTCCTATTACAACGGATTTACAATCAAGGTATTTTACTAGTATTTTACCCACTTTATAAGCCAGTTCCGGATTTAAATCCGAAGGCACTTTCCCTCTTATATCATAAGCTTTGAAAGAAGCAATTCTTTCCATTTATTCTCCAAAATTGATTTATCAAAAATAATGAATATTCCCCTATTGAACACGATAGATAACCTGACCGTTATTATTACAATATCAGGTGGCCGGCTGGAAAAAGGATAAATTTTTGCATAGAAATAGAATATCTCATGGTTTATTTTGCGTGCGCTTTTCTATGAGGAGGTTGATATCGAAACCAGTTCTACTATTCCGTCCAAATTTGCACAGTGCAGCAATTCTAAATGCCGTTTCGTATTTCATTTCGAAACTATTGAAGAATTTGTTGAAGCCAACTTTCTATGTCCTGAATGCAGACATAAGCTGACTACACATCATGTAGTCCAATGCAGAAATTGCCAGACAATTGTAAATCTATTTGCAATTGACGAAGGAGAAGAGCCTGTAATTTTTTATGTGAATAAATGCAGCCATTGTCACGGCTCTATCGAGGATGAGAGAAGAATTCAACCTTTTCTATATCCTGAGCTGTACATGTAAATAGCACTTTTTGTCTTTGTTAAAATATCTATTCTTTTTTGCATGTGGAAATTAGCTCCCGACAATAGATATTAATACCCTTCTGATATATTTTTACCCCTGATAATTGTATTCTTTCAACTAACGGGGGTTCGTATGAACAAAACTCTAAGAATTTCATTCCAGTTATTTTTACTCTACTTTATTATTTCCCTCCCTCTACTTTCTCAGCAGAAATTTATTCCCGATACGGTTAAAGCAGATAAGTTCGATATTGGCAAGATGTGGACATTTGAGCATGCGCCTGTCGATTATTTTGACAAGGTTTATGGTTTCAAACCATCTCAGGAATGGCTCGATGATATCCGTCTTTCAACTCTCCGGTTCGGTGGCGGATGTTCTGCAGGATTCATTTCCGAGGACGGGCTTCTCCTTACAAACCATCACTGTGTTGATTTCATAATGCAGCGGGTTCAGAAGGAAGGGGAGAATATACCGCGGGACGGTTTCTATGCAAAAACTCTGGCCGATGAAAGGAGAGTGCCTAACCTGTCAGTTACGCAGCTTGCTCTTATTGTTGATGTAACCGATGAAATAGTTGCCGCAATTAATAAAGGCAAGTCCGATAATGAAAAAGTTGAATTCAAGAATGCTAAGATCCGTGAATTACAGGATAAGTATTCAAAAGAAACCGGACTGGTCTGCAATGTAACCTCTCTTTATCATGGCGGAAAATATTCCCTTTACGGTTTTAAAAGATACGAAGATGTCCGCGCCGTTATATTTGTAGAAAGGATTGTAGGCCTCTACGGCGGCGATCCGGATAATTATACATACCCGAGATACAACTCGGACTTTGCAGTACTTCGTGTATATGACAATAACGGTAAACCGCTAAAGACCGATAATTTTTTCAAGCTTAACATCAATGGCCCGAAACTCGGTGAAGTTCTTTTTGCACTCGGTTATCCGGGAACAACCAACAGACTCAAAACAATTGCACAGCTTGAATACAACCGGGATATTGTCTACAGAAATAATACTTTCCAGAGTAACGGAATGGTCCGGATCTACGAAGAGATGATTAAACTCTATCCGGAGAATGCCGATGTTTACAGAGGATTGATGTTCGGTCCGGCTAATATTGCTAAACGTCAGAACGGCTTCATAGAGAATTTGTTCGATCCGTATCTAATGACGCGGAAAAAGGCATTTGAAAACGACCTTAAAAAGGTAGTGATGAACGATCCTGTTAAAAAACAGAAATACGGCCACATCTGGGATTCAATTGAGAAGACAAGAAAAGAGCTTTCTCTTCATGCCGGAGAAAGAGCTGCCTTTGCAAGATTGAATAACTCAATCTTTTTGCAGAGAGCTTTTGATATGGTTGAACTTGCAAACGCAATGAAACTTCCTGAAGATCAAAGGCCTGCGGAAATGAGAACCGAAAGATTAACGCAGGCTTTTAGTAATTTACCGGCAGCCATAGATTTACCTCTGGAAACAAGAAAACTCGCAATGGTTATTGATTTTATTAAACTTAATCTCGGCAATGATAATCCTGTTGTTAAAGAATTTTTTGGGGGATTAAACAGTGATAAAATGGCCGAGAAATTGATCCGGGAGTCAAAATTAAATGATAAGGATTTTATGTTGACTCTGATAAAGGGTAATCCGGATGACATTTTAAACAGCAACGATCCGTTCATAAGGTATTATGCAGGAACGCGTGAATCAAGATTGAAATTCCAGTCAGAGGCTCAGGAAATAATTAACACCGAAACTGTTCTTGAGGATCAGCTCGGACTCCTCCTTTTTGAAGTATTCGGAACTTCAATTGCACCGGATGCAACCGGGACATTCAGAATAAGCGATGGATTGATTTCCGGTTATAAATACAATGGAACAATAGCTCCTCCGTTCACTACATTCCACGGACTTTACGACCGATACTATTCACATCAGAAGCAATGGCCGTGGGATCTTCCTGCCCGATGGGTCAATTACGGAAATCTCGACTTAACCGCACAGAACAATTTTGTCGGTACATTCGATACGGTAGGCGGCAGCTCCGGAAGCCCCATAATTAATAAAGAGGCTGAATATATCGGAATCCTCCACGACGGGAATATGGAAGGGCTTTCAAACGATTTCATTTATACTACCGAGAAAAACAGGTCAGTTGCGCTTTCTTCCCAGGCAATCTATCAGATAGTTAAGCATATTATCGGAGCAGATAGAATTGCAGGGGAAATGGAAACAGGAAAAATTGTAGAATAATCACTAAAATTGAGATTCCCGGGAGTTTTTCCGCGGGAATCTCAATTATTCAATTTTACATTTTTTTTTGACCCCAATTAACTTGGTATTCATTCCTATCTGTTATATTTTTTGGAACAACAAATAACCAATAATAAACTGGGTGTTAATATGTTACGATTTGTAAATCGATTTAAACTTAGTCAGCTAATTATTTTATTAGCCTTCTTTTCTCTCCAGGTTCAAGCACAAATCAATTTTAATCCCGATACAGTAAAAGCTCAAAAATTCGATACGGGTAAGATGTGGTCTTTCGATTATCCACCGTTCGAACATTTTGAAAAGACTTACGGATTCAAACCGACTCAGGACTGGTTTGATGATGTAAGACTTTCCGCATTACGTGTTCCGGGATGTACCTCCTCGTTTGTATCAGCAGACGGATTAATGATGACAAACTATCACTGCGCAGAAGGTCTTGTGAGAAGAGTTCAGAAAGATGGTGAAGATCTTATTAACAACGGATTCTTTGCTGCAACACTCGGAGAAGAACGAAAGATCCCTAACTACTGGACCGAACAGCTCGTGTTTACGAAAGATGTTACAGATGAAGTAAGAAACGCAATTGCTGCCGGTAAGACAAACGAAGAAAAGACAAAACTGAAAGATGAGATCTCAAAAAAACTGCTCGATCAGTACAAAGCGGAAACAGGTTTGAACTGCCAGTTCATTTCGCTCTTTAACGGCGGTAAGTATTCAATTTACGGATACAAACGTTATGACGATATCCGTCTGGTATTTGCACCGGATTACCAGGCTGCATATTTCGGCGGCGATTACGACAACTTCACTTACCCTCGCTACAATCTGGATTGTACATTCCTCCGTGCATATGAAGACGGAAAACCGGTTAAGGCAGAAAACTTTTTCAAATTTTCTACCGAAGGAATCCAGCCGGGCGAACCTGTATTTACTGTCGGAAATCCCGGAAGCACCCAGCGCCTTAAAGCAGTCTCTTTCTTAGAGTATGCTCGCGATATCACTTACCGGAATAACTCATTCCTGGCCGATAATTATTTCGCAGCCCTCGAAACATTGAAATCGATCAATCCTGCCAACAAAGATATCTATGAAAGAATCCGCAGACAGATCGGCAACGGTCAGAAAGTATTTCATCAGACTTACAAAGGGTTAACCGACCCGTACCTGTTCGCAAGGAAAATCGCTTTTGAAAAATCATTGAAAGAAAGAGTAATGGCGGATAAGGATCTGAAAGAAAAATACAGCGGAATTTGGGATAACCTCTCTGCAACAAGAGCGGAAATGAGGAAGATCGGACCTCTTATGTCGGCATATTCTCTGAATCCAACTTATTCATCAAGGTACTTTTTAATCGCCCGTGATCTTGTGAACCTTGCAAAGGAACTTAAAAAACCTGAAGCTGAAAGAGATGCCAAGTATAAAGGAGCAAAACTCGATTCAACTTTAAATGCGATGTATCCTGAAAATATTGATAAACCTCTCGAGTACACTAAACTTACCATCCAGGCGGATTTTATTAGAATGAACCTCGGCGACACCAATCCTCTTGTTCAATATTTATTTGAGAATAAAAAAGGGAAAGAAGCAGCCGACTATATAATGTCGAAATCAAAATTGACCGATAAAAAGAATTTTGTGGCACTCGCAAAAGAAGGTGCGGAAAAGATATTGACCTGCAAAGATCCATTCATCTACTACGTTCTCCAAACTCAGGATAAAATTTCCGATCTTCAGAAACAGGCAAAGGAAATCACAGACACAGAACAGGTATATGATGATATGCTCGGCCAGGTTGTGTTCCATTTCTACGGTACAACTATTCCGCCCGATGCAAACTTTACACTCAGAATTAGCGACGGCGTGCTTAAAAGTTTCGACTATAACGGAACAATGGCTCCGACAGTTACAACTTTCTACGGTATGTACGACAGAAATTCTTCATTCTACAAGGAATATCCGTGGAATCTCCACCCGATGTGGAATGATCCTTCGAAGATTAATTTAGCTACTCCGTTGAATTTCACTTCTACAAATGACATAGTAGGCGGTAACTCCGGAAGCGCCGTAATAAACAAGAATGCCGAAGTTGTTGGTCTTGCGTTCGACGGCAACATGGAGAGCATTTACGGAAACTTTATTTTTATGCCTCATGAAAACCGCTGCGTTTCGGTTGATGCCCGCGGAATGATGGAAGCATTCGAAAAAATTTATAAAGCAGAACGCTTTGTTAAAGAGTTGAAAGAAGGGAAATTGTCCCAATAGGGGTCTATTCCTATTAATGTGTCTTAGTGTCTTGGTGACCGGATTGAAATATATTTCGATCGGGTCATCAGGACACAAATGTTTTAAATCTGGCAGCTGCCGGATTTTTTATCAAATCATACCGAGGTTGAAATGAAAAGTATTAAAAACATTTTGCTCATTCCGTTATTTCTTTTTACAAGCATAATACTAAACGCACAATCGATTTACGAACCTGTTGATATTTCAAAAGTTAAATTCGACTTGAAAGAAATGGGAACGATGTGGACATTCGACGCGGTTCCTGTCGACTACTTCGAGAAAACCTATGGCTTTCGTCCGACACAGGAATGGTTGGAAGATGTTATGAAATCCGCTCTTCAGTTCGGCGGCGGATGCTCTGCTGCTTTTGTGTCGGAAGACGGACTGATAATGACCAATCATCACTGCGCAAGAAATGTTCTGCTTGGCCTCTCCCCAAAAGGGGAGAACTACCTGCGCGACGGGTATTATGCCGGTACAATGGATAAGGAGATTAAAGTCCCCAGATTGTTTGTAGACCAATTGATAACAATTTCCGACGTAACCGACGAAGTACTCGAGGCATTTAAAAGCGGTACAACAAACGATGAAAAAATTAAGAACCGTACCGCAAAGATTTCCGAAATTGAAAACAAGTATAACCAGGAAACCGGACTTGTCTGTAAAGTAATCGAACTTTACAAGGGAGGCAAGTATTCGTTATACGCCTATAAGCGCTACAGCGATATACGGTTAGTAATGGCCCCGGATTTTCAGATTGCGGCAACCGGATGGGACTGGGATAACTTCACGTATCCGCGTTATGAACTCGACTTCATGTTCTTCCGTGCTTATGAAAATGATAAACCGGTTAAGACAAATCACTTCTTTAAATTCAGTGCCAAAGGCGCCGAGGAAGGGGAACCGATTTTTGTTGTCGGCAGACCTGGAAGCACTCAGCGTTTATTATCTGTTGCCCAGCTAGAATTCTTCCGCGATAAACAGTATAAATATTTTCTTGCAATGCTTAATGAGTCCTATAAAAACGCATACGAACAGTTTGAAGCTCATCCCGAAAAATTTGATGAAATGCTTAACTCGGTTCTGGGTGTTGGCAACAGCAGAAAATCTTTTGCGGGGCGTTACCTCGGTCTGCGTGATGAACTTATAATGGCTAAGAAAAGAGATTTTGAAAAAGATCTGATTGCAAAGGTTAACAGCGATCCCGGGCTAAAAGCTAAATACGGACATATCTGGACAGCAATTCAAAGTGCTATTAATGAGCTTAATGGATTCTACAATGATTATCTGACTCTTGGACTCAGATCTCCTTATATAACATTAGCTCAGGATGTTTTAAAATATGCAAATCAGTTGAAACTTCCGGAGAACGAAAGAGAAAAAAAATACAGTAAAGATTCCTTAAGTACTACGATTGAAAAACTATTCCCGGTAAATTTTAACGTTGAAGCTGAGAACAGAAATTTGCGTGCATCGGTAAGTTATCTTAACGTTATTCTGGGCGGCGACCACTTTATTACAAAAGAATTATTCGGAGGTAAGATTGGTGATGAGGCAATTTCTTATTTCCTTTCGGCTTCCGGTTTAACATCCAAAGAGAAGCTCGACAAGTTCGTAAAAGAAAACACTCCGGATCAGATCCTAAATTCGAACGACCCTCTGATCAGATTTGTAAACTATGTAGCAAAAAAGAGAGCCGAGCTTGATCCTAAGAACCGCGAAATCCAGAATACACTTTCTGTTCTGAATCAGCAGCTGGGTGAAGTTATATTCTCGGTTTACGGCAATCAGATACCGCCGGACGCTACAAGTTCTCTAAGAATTTCCGACGGCGTTATTAAAGGATACGAATATAACGGGACATTAGCACCGGGCAAAACCACCTATTTCGGTTTGTGGGATAGATGGTATTCCTTCGGGAAAAAACCTTATCCCTGGGGATTACATACGAGATGGCAGAATATTCCGGAAGGCTTCGACCTCTCAGTTCCGATCGGGTTCGCTTCTACTAATGATATTGTCGGCGGTAACTCGGGAAGCTCCGTTATTAATAAGAACAAGGAAGTTGTTGGATTGGTACACGACGGAAATCTTGAAAGTCTTGCCGGTGATTTTATTTTCCTCGAATCTAATAATAGAACCGTAGCAACCGATTCCTGGGGATTAATGGAAGCGCTGAAGTTTGTTTATAAAACCGACAGGCTTGTTAAAGAACTTCAGAACGGAAAAATCGATTAGTATTTTTTTTGCGTAAGGAACGGCACTTAGCCGTTCCTTCTTTATCCTGCCAATTTTAAAATATCAGAAACTACAAGAGCCGCAGTAGCTTTTGCACCCCCGCTCGATCCTTTTATTATTAAAGGATACTTATTATAGAATTCCGATCTGATCAATAATATTTTTTCGCTTGAACCGGCAGAATAAAAAGGATGATTTGAATTTACCATCTCAATTTTAACCTGCCCTTTATCTTTTTTAAAAGAAGCCGAATAGACAGGCTTACAATTCATGTTTAGCGATCTCCGCTTCAGTTTTTCAAAATGATAATCGTAGGATCTTATCGCTTTGAGAAACTGCTCTGCTGAATCTAAGCTTTTTAATTTTGCCGGAACAAGGTTCTGAATTCTTATATCATCCAATTCAATTGCAGCCCCGGCCTCCCGCGCCAGTATAAGTATTTTACGGGCGGAATCAATTCCGTTAAGATCGATTCTCGGATCAGGCTCTGTTAATCCTTCCTCTCTTGCTTCAATTATTAGATCGGAAAAAGACCGTCCGGTTGAAATCATGTTTTCCAGAATGTAATTCATCGTACTCGAGAAGAGTCCTTTTATTTCAATGATTCTATCTCCGCCTTCTCTCATTGAATGAATCAGATCGATACCCGGAAGTCCCACTCCTGTATTTGCGCTGTACCGGAATCCTGTCCCGTATTTCTGTACTATTTCCCTTAACTTAACATAGTCCTTATAGTATCCCGAATTTGCCGATTTGTTGGGAGTAACAACCGGAATTTTTTTAAGGATCTCTCTGTAGTGATTTTTTAGATCGCTTCCGTCGGTACAATCGGCAAAAATTGCCTTTTGGAATCCGCTTCCCGTCATCCGGTCGATATACTCATTCATATCTGTTACTTTTCCATTGTTAACCAAAAGATCTTTCCACTTATTCAGATTGATTCCCTTAGCATCGATAAACATCCCGGATCGGTTTACAATTCCAACCACTCTTATTATGAACGAATTACTGTATAAATCGAAAGTGGAATTATTTTTCAGATAGTTCAACAATTCAGACCCTACCACTCCGGTGCCGGCAATAAAAAGCGATATATTCTTTTTCATATCAGGATCATTTTTATTAGCAAAAATTCTGATTACAAAACTACATAAGAAATACAATTTCCGTTAATACATAAATTATTTTTAGAAACAGCGTTTCCGGCTATAATTCCAAATAAAAATTACGAATGTTTTGAAACTTTTCGTTCAAAATCTATATTTAGTAAGGGTAAGTAAACTCTCTGGAAAGGTTAAATAATGGAATATTCGATCGAGTCTCCCTGTACAAACAGATGTTTCGTGCCCCCCGGTTCAGATCTTTGTACAGGATGTTTTAGAACTGTAAATGAGATTATTCATTGGATCAATTATTCAGACAAGCAGCGTTCCGAAGCAAATGCAAAAATTGAACAGAGGAAAAAAGATTATGAAAGAAAAAATGGATAAAGGTTTTGTTCAGATCTATACCGGAAACGGTAAAGGAAAAACAACGGCTGCACTCGGACTTGCCCTCCGTGCCGCTGGTGCCGGAATGAAATCTTACATCATTCAGTTCATGAAGGAATATCCCTACAGCGAAGTTGAAAGCCTGAAAAATCTGAATCACTCGATTGAAATTGAGCAATGCGGCGGAGACGATTTCGTCTATAAAAAAGAACTTCCGCCTTCCGATGAATTGAAAAAAGCTGCTGCAGGGCTTCGGCGGGCTAAAGATAAAATGATAAGCGGTAATTATGATCTTGTTGTACTCGACGAGGTATGTGTCGCAATTTACTTCAAACTTTTTAATACAATTGAAGTATTGGATTTTATTAAATCGAAACCGGCAAATGTTGAATTGATTCTTACCGGCAGATATTGCCCTCAGGAATTAATTGATGCTGCAGATCTTGTGACAGAAATGAAAGAAGTTAAACACTATTACCAGACAGGTGTTTTAACAAGAAAAGGAATTGAATCCTGAAATTATTTACCTGTGATCAGTTGATACAGATGAATCCACATGCCTTCTCTCGTACGCAAAATCAACTATCATTTTAAGTGCTGTTGCGTAATCGTATCCGGCATGACTGGCCGATCTCATAAATCCCGCATCTTCAGTCAAGTCGGGATTTGGATTTACCTCAAGGACGTAAAGTTTATTATCTGTTTTTGAAAGACGCATATCCACTCTCGAATAATCCCTTACACCCATTGTTTTAAAACAGATTAGCGCCATTTTCTCAGCCTGTTTCTGAATCCGCTTGGGCAACTGAGCAGGACAGATCGGAATAGTTTTATGATATGCTTCGTGGAGCGGATCCCACTTTGCCTGGAAGCTAACTATAGGGTGAAGATGATCGGGAAGCTCCGAGAAATCTATCTCGCTGATCGGAAGCACCACAGGATTCTTATCCCCGAAGACGGCAACATTTAACTCGCGCCCTAATATGAATTCTTCAATTAATGCCGGTTGTTTGAACGAACTTATTACATAATCGACACGCTTTTTAAGTTCATCCAGGTTATTGACGATGGAGTTATTGTCTATTCCAACGCTGGCATCCTCCCACGCCGGTTTTACTATAAGAGGGTATTTCAAACCCGTCCTGAAAGATTCGGTCATATGCTTTATTATTTTGAACCGCGGGGTCCGGATACCTGCGGCTCTTAGAATCCTTTTAGTGAGGGTTTTGTTCTGACATGTTCCTAAAGCCAGAGGAGTAGCTCCGGTGTACGGGATGTTTAAGAGTTCCAGCAGACCGGTAAAATTCATTTCCAGGCGCGGCTGGTCGTGAAAAAGCTCTACAAAATTGAATATTACATCGGGTTTGTTCTTTTCAATATCCCTGAAAAAAAGCGGCAGATCGTCACGTATGTTAAGAGTATATGCCTCATACCCGAATTTCCTAAGTGATTTTGCAATTCCCTCAAATTCTTCTATCGGATTGATCTCCTGAAGACTGAATACAGGATCGAAATCGAGGTCGCCTTCCTTTGGCATTTTGGCTTTCTTCGATTTATCCTGAATCGGCTCGTTAAATAGGATGGCTACTTTCACGTCGAGAACCATTTTTTTTTACAAAGGTAAACAATTCTGTTTTGCATTTCAAAAGTTTTGCTATTTTTGCACTCAACTTGAATAAGTGATTATATGAGTTTCTATCCGCAGCCGAATAAATATCAATGCGGTCCTTTTGCATTGAAACACGCTCTCGTCATGCTTGGCATTTTCAAGGACGAAGATCAGATTGGAATAATTGCCGGAAGTACCTGGTGGTCCGGTACTGATGAATTTGGTCTTGCACGGGCCGCCCGGAGATTTGATTGTAAGATGAAACATTTTCAATCGAGTAATCCCGACGACGCCCGAAGAATGCTCGTTAACGAATTGAAGAAAGGTCATCCCTGCATTCTGAGCGTAAAAAACTGGGAACACTGGACAACGGTTGTAAGCTATCAGAAAGGTAACTTTGTTGTGATAGATAGTGAACTCGATAAGGTCGTTTCCGTCCAGTCAACAACCCAGCTTCTGCGGAGATGGAAATATATCGAGAAGGGAACAGGGATAAGAAGTTTCGACGGATATGCACTTATTCCAAAATTCAAAGTGACAACGCGTGCTAAATTTACTCCTCTGAAAGCTAAGTACCTGATGTACGATAAAAACGAAGACCTTGCAAATAAATTCGATCAGTACACAAACGACCTGATGACCATTGGCAGTCCGCGTACCAAATTGAGTTTTAACTTTATTACATTCTCGGAATTCTTACGCCGTAACGAAAAAAATCTGATTAAGCGAGTCGCACAATGGCACGGGGAACCTACTTATTCGGAGTTGAAGAAAATTCTTACTAACATGAAATTTGTTGCCGATGTTTATGATCTTATTATACATGAGGATGAAGAGAAACGAGCGGCCATCGACCTGGCCTCCATTCTGATGATGTATTCGTGCGGAAAGTACGGAATGAATCCGATCTATTAATTTTTACGAGATTTGTAAATGGAAAGACACAGCAGAATTTTGAAGAAAGACAAATCGGCTCTAATTGTTATCGATATTCAGGAGAGAATCCTGCCGGTTATATTTGAAAGCGGGAGAGTAGTTCAGAATTCAATAAAGCTGATAAAAGGATTTAGAACATTGAATCTGCAGGTCTATTATACCGAACAGTATCCTAAAGGATTGGGGCCGACCAGCAGTTTTGTTAAAGAGGCACTCGAAAGCGCAAATGCTGTTGAAAAGTTGAGTTTCAGCTGCGCCGGCGCTCCCGGTTTATTCGATGAACTTAAAGCCAAAGGAGTTGAGCAGGTTGTGCTGTGCGGAATTGAATCGCATGTCTGCGTATTGCAGACAGCGCTCGATCTTATAGCTGCCGGTTTTCAGGTTCAGGTTGCTTCCGATGCGGTCTCTTCTAGAAGAGAGTTCGATTACAATATCGCGCTCAAGAGAATGAATTCAAACGGTGCTGAAATTACTCTCACGGAATCTGTTCTGTTTGAATTATTGGAAGTATGCGGTACAGACCAGTTTAAAACAATTTCGAAACTGGTTAAATGACTTAAAGCCGGCCGATAAACAGCCGGTTAACATTCAGGTAATCAATCGAAATATTTTTTAGGAAATTCGAAAAAGAAGGTTTTACCTTTACCGCGTTCAACATCTTTCCAGCTTTCAACATAAAACTCAATCCCAACAATACCGCATGTGGGAATATTTGTCACTAATTTATTCCCCAGATGATTTGCATATAATGTAATAGCCGGGTTGTGACCGAACAAGAAGACCTTCTTATAAGATTCGGAAATTTTCTGGACAATCGTTTCAAGCTCCCTGATTCCGCTGTCATATATTGAATCATCGATGATAATTTTTTTTAAGTCGAAACCGATTTCCCCGGCAAAAATTTCTGCTGTTGTAATTGCCCTTAAAGCAGGACTGGAATAGACGGCATCGGGATTTATTTTCTCTTTTTTCAGGAGTTGTGCCATAAAGGGGGCGTCGCGTTCGCCACGTTTGTTCAAGGGTCTCTCGTAATCAGTAAGTCCGGATTCGCCCCAACTCGATTTTGCATGCCGTATTAAAAATAATTTTTTCATGTAACCGGTGCTTAATCAGGATCGGAATGATCTTAGTTCGGAAAGAATATTTTTTAATTTATTCAGGTGCTTTAGTTTTAGAGGTTCTAAAACCTCTCTTGCATACGATGTAAAAAATTTATGCTCCGACATAAACTCAATGCTTTTTTCAAGCCACTCCAGCTCCGTTAAAGACCGGCCGAAATGATGTTCAAACTCAACTCGGAATAGGTCGTTCCTGTTGATAAAATTTTTCTTTCCGAGATGGGAGAGATCCGCGTCGCAAATAACTTTTTCGAGAAGATTCTTCGGCTTCTGAGGTACGCGCGTCGCAAGAATGCAGCCTTTAACTTTCTCGATTTTTTCCGGAGGGTATTTTTCGTTTGCAAGGAAATCACCGGCATATTCTGCGCTTACTTCCTCATGGCTGTCTGATTTCTTTACATATCCCACATCGTGAAAGCAGGCTGCAAGCTGAACAATTTCGAGATCCTCCTCCGTTAAATTCTCTGCCTCTCCGATTTCCAGGGCAGATGCTATAACCTCCTGCGTATGGTTAACGTCGTGATACACGTGCGCTTTTGGAGTCTTATCATATAAAATCGAAAGTGCGTATTCTTCTGCTTTTTTCAGAAGAGAGTTTTTCATTCTATGTTCCAGGTTCTATTCATAATCCGACGCACAAATTTAATAAATTAATAAGTAGAGTCTAACTGATTTTGTCAGTCCTGTGATGCAAATCTGCTTCCTATCCTTAAATTATAATATCTGACAATATCAGGAAAGAATATTCCAGTAGTTGAAAAAATATTTATCTTTGTAACAATATATGTACAACTATCCTTCAAATATTTACGATCAATCGGCTGTTATCCCATATAAGATTGATGGAAGCAGTATTAAAATTCTTCTTATTAAATCGAGAAAAGGGAAGTGGATTGTTCCAAAAGGGATAATAGAATCGGGACTTACACCTCAGGAATCAGCTTTAAAAGAATCAATTGAAGAAGCAGGTGTTGAGGGAATTGTAAGTCAAAACTATATAGGCGAATATCAATACGAAAAATGGGGCGGAGTTTGTAATGTAAGAGTATTTCCTATGCTGGTAACAAAAGAGTACGAAAAGTGGGAAGAGGATTATTTCAGAATTAGAAAATGGTACGACATTAAGAAAGCCGTTTCGCGGATTGAAATCCCTGAATTAATAGGTATGTTGAAAAAGCTTCAGGAGCAGATCCTGAAAAATTCTAATGACAATTATGAATCTCTTCGTTGATAGCAGCCTTTGAGAATTTCGGACTTAAGTAAGGAATTCCCAGATTCAATCCCCGCAAAATGAATAAGAGGGCAAGTACTACCGCAAATATGGGAATCAATTTGTTAGCCCGCCTTTTAAAATTTACATTTATGATTTTTCCGAAGACAGCAGTTGCAAGCATAACCGGGAATGTCCCTAGTCCGAACATTGTCATATATAAAGCACCCGAAAGCCAGTTAACCGTAGAAACAGCTCCCGCAATCCCGACATATACAAATCCGCAAGGTAATAGTCCGTTTAATACTCCGATCGTAAATAAAGATGAATTTGATTTTTTCGCAATCATTCTGGCAAAATGGCTCTTAATGAAATTTGTTGTTTCACGGTAAATGAACGTACCGGCAATCTTGGCCTTAATTTTTCTCGGTGTAAAAATATATGCAAGAATTATTACGCCGAAAGCAATCGATAGATCCTGCTGTAATCCGAACAGGACCAGCCGGCTTCCGAAGAGTCCGAATAAAGCACCAAGAATTGTATATGTTAGTATACGGCCGAAGTTGTAGAGTATCCGTCCCGTAAAAACCTTTAATTGAGAATCCCCTATTACCGGTAATGCAAGAACAATCGGGCCGCACATTCCGATACAATGAAGACTGCCGAATAATCCGACTACGAAACCGGTCCATATTTCCATTAATTCACCATCAGAATTTTTTCGTTGTAATAAGTAATTCCGTTTGCCGCCCAATCAACTTTTACTTTCCAAACGCCTTTCATCATCTTTACGGTAGAAATCGTTTGAACATGGGCTGAATCGTTTGTTATCTCTACACCAAAATCCTGTGACTGATCGGACGGCCTGTAAAAATGAATATGGCCTGAAATAACCCCGGAACTGAACTCGGTGGGGAAAACAAACTTTATAGCGCTCTGAAGATTTACAATCTCAAGCTGCTCCTTCAGCCGGGCTGTCCTGTCGATTTTGTCTATCTGTTCCTGATATTCGAGATCTTTTGCGTAATAGTTTTCGGTAACGAGATGCACATCCTGATTCATAAAAATCATAACCATAATTATTACGCCGGTTACAAAGATTATGTATGTTGCGGCGATTTTAACTCCCCATGATATTTTCATTTTACCTTCCCGAGAAATGAAGTCTGAATAACATCAAGAACTTTATCGTTCGATTTAACCGAAATTTGCAGCGGGGTCTTCATCGCTTTTATTTCACTCTTATGAAGGATAACGAGGAATTTGGATTCGGTAACACCCTGAGGATTAACAATAAGATCGTTTCCTATTAATTTAATTTCACCGTTCAGGTTCTGAAGCTCAAGAGAAGCGGGTAATTGATCGAATGTTTTGTTTACAATCTTCAGGTCGTATATGTTACTGATCCTTCCGTCCGACTGTTCCTGAAAGAGTAATCCCGGACTCCTTAAAATACTTAGTTCAACAGGCGAGCGGTTAACGAGAAGGAAAATAATAAGGACAGTTAACAGGATCAGAACAAGTGTATATCCGATGGATCTTGGAGTAACTAAAGGCTGCTTCCCGGTTTCGATCTGGTTCTTCGACGCATAACGGATCAATCCGCGCGGACGATTTACCTTATCCATTACATCGTTGCACGCGTCAATACAGGCGGTGCAGTTTACGCATTCAAGCTGTGTACCATTTCGGATATCGATTCCTGTGGGGCATACATCCACACATAAATAACAATCGATGCAGTCGCCTGAGTTCTGAATCTGGTCTTTTCTTATTTTACCTCTCGGTTCGCCCCGCTTATAATCGTAATGAATTACAACAGAATTCTGATCGAGCATTACTCCCTGAAGCCTTCCGTACGGACATACCAGAGTACAAGCCTGCTCGCGGAAATATGAAAAAACAAAGTAGAAAAGTCCCGCAAAAATCAGGACTGCCAGAAATGTAGTGAAATGTTCGGAGGGTGAAGCGGATATATATTTCTGCAGCTCGTCGATTCCGATTATATAAGCAAGAAATATATTTGCTATAATAAATGACAGAACGAAGAAGATTAACTGCTTGGAGGATTTTTTAAGGAATTTTACGGCATTCCAAGGCGACTTGTTTAATATCCTCTGTTTAGATGCATCCCCCTCTATCCAGTATTCTATCTTTCTGAAAACCATTTCCATAAAAATTGTCTGTGGACAGATCCAGCCGCAGAATAGTCTTCCGTAAACAACTGTGAAAAGGAAAATCGATACGATGAATGCAATCATTGTAAGCGCAAAAAGATGAAGATCGTGCGGTCCGAACGGGATTCCGAATAAAATAAATTTCCGTTCGATTACGTTAAGAATAATAAACGGATGTCCGTCGATCTTAATGAAAGGAACACCGAACAGAAAAACCAGAAGAAAAATACTTACTAAAGTTCTGGCATTATAAAACTTACCGGATGGCTTTTTAGGATAGATCCAGACACGCTTACCTTCCTTTGTAACAGTTGATATCGAATCCCTGAAGGATTCTTCCTGTATTATTTCATTTTCCATAGATTCAAATCTGCAATTAAATACCTATTGTATTAACCTGAAAAAGAACTGCTGTTTATTAAATTCAGTTGTTGATACAGGCAAAGTAATTATCAGCTTCCTTCAGAAGTTTCAGGTTCAATCCATTTTTCGCCTTCAGGCGCTTTACCGTTAGGCGGATTAGTGCCTTGCAGGGTAATTATATAGCTTGAAGCGGCCTGCATCTTCTTAGGATCGAGCTGTGTTTCCCAGCTGATCATACCTTTTGCAGGCACTCCATACTTGATCACTTTAAATATATTTTTTATACCTCCGCCATGAATCCAGTTATCGTCGGTTAAATTCGGACCTACAAGACCTTCGCCGCTCTGTCCGTGGCATGTAGCGCAGTTTTTAATATAAATTTCTTTCCCTTCCGCAATAGAGGCGGGATCATTAACAAATTTAACGGTCTCCTCATTTATAAACGCGCCTGTTCGTATGAGGAACTCGCGCTCGAGCTTTGCCTGTTCAATCTCGACTTTATATTCTGTGGACTGAACCTGGCCATCGTCGAAAACATGAAATGCGAGCATGTAAATAGCAGCCCAGATTATCGTTCCGTAAAAGAGGATATGGAACCATGGCGGAATTCTATTATCGAGTTCACGTATTCCGTCGTAATTATGTGCAAGAAGGATTTCCTGTTCTTTTTCTATTGGAGTAGAACGCGTAAGAAATTTTGTCAAAGCAGTAAAAGGGGATTTGAAAATCTTTCCTTCAGAATCCTGCTTCTCGCTGTAGACTACAATAAGCCATAATACGAAAGCGATCATTATTATTGTAACTACCAGCATGAATTTCATCACTTTATCAACAGTATCTTCTCCTTCAGCAGCAATAAGATTCGAAAAGGCCGTAATTGTAAATAACAATGTCGCGATCAGATAAAATTTTCTATTTATATTTTTCATTATCAATCTCAGGATTATTATGATTTTCATTTTTTATTTCAAATGGCAGGTTGCCCATTTTGAACAGATATTTTTTATCGAGCCGGACAACCCATATTATAAGGAAAACGAATACCAGGAAAAAAAGGATTAATCCGATCACCGGGAAAATTGAAATACCTTCTATCGAGCTTAAATACTTCGAGATCATTTCGCTTTATTCCCCTTTATATCCGTTCCGAGTCTTTGCAGATAGGCGATAAGAGCAATTACGTCTTTGTCCCAGTCGGCAGGTATTCCGTTATTGATCAGGTCATCTGCAATCATGTTAGCCTGTTTTTCAAGATCCTCATTAGCAAATTTTTCGTATCCTTCGTCATACGGAACACCGATCGATCTCAGCGCTTTTATTTTTGCCGCAGTGGCTGAAGTATCGAGAGTCTGAGTAAGTAACCACGGGTAAGGAGGCATAATTGATCCGGGCGACATCTGTCTCGGATCCTCGAAGTGGAGATAGTGCCAGAGGTTAGAGTATTTACCACCTTGCCTGTGAAGATCGGGACCGGTCCGTTTCGATCCCCAGAGGAACGGGTGGTCGTATACGTATTCTCCGGCTTTCGAGTATTCACCGTAACGTTCGGTTTCGGATCGGAATGGCCTTACTAACTGCGAGTGACACGTATTGCATCCTTCGCGAATGTAGATATCTCTACCGTGAAGCTCAAGCGGTGTATAAGGTTTAACGCTTTCAATAGTCGGAATATTCGATTTGACAATGAATGTCGGAATAAATTCAACTACGCCGCCGATGAGAATTGCAATTGTAGCCAGAATAGAAAACTGAACCGGCCTCTTTTCGAGCCAGCGGTGAATCATACCGCGTTTCGGCTTATCGTGTTCCAGGATGAGCGGAGGAGCTTCTGCTTCCTCATTCTTAACAAACTTACCCTGTCTGGCGGTTTTAAGAAGATTGTAAGCCATCAGAAATACTCCGGACAGGAACAGGAATCCGCCGAAAGATCTTATTATGTGAAAAGGAATTATTTGAAGCGTTGTTTCTAGAAAATTAGGGTATTGGAGAATTCCGAGAGGAGTAAATTGCTTCCACATCAATGATTGAGCTATACCCGACCAGTACATCGGAACCGCGTAAAATACAATACCGAGAGTGGAAATCCAGAAGTGCGCGTTAGCCAGTTTCTTGGAATAGAGCTCTGTGTTCCACATTTTCGGAACCATCCAGTAGAGTACTCCGAAAGTGAGCATGCCATTCCAGCCGAGAGCGCCAACGTGTACGTGGGATATTATCCAGTCGGTAAAATGTGCTATTGCATTTAGGTTTTTAAGTGAGAGCATCGGCCCTTCGAATGTTGCCATGCCGTATGCAGTAACTGCGACAACCATGAATTTTAGTATCGGGTTATCACGGACACGATCCCAGGCTCCGCGGAGGGTCAATAATCCGTTCAGCATTCCTCCCCAGGAAGGAGCGATAAGCATCAGTGAAAAAACCGTTCCCAGGGATTGAGCCCAATCGGGTAATGCAGAATAGAGAAGATGATGCGGCCCTGCCCAGATGTATAAAAAGATTAACGCCCAGAAGTGAAGTATCGATAATCTGTATGAGTAAACAGGTCTGTTTGCTGCCTTTGGTAGAAAGTAATACATCAGTCCTAGGAATGGTGTTGTAAGAAAGAATGCGACAGCATTATGTCCGTACCACCATTGAACTAGTGCGTCCTGGACACCTGCATAAACAGGATAACTCTTAAGGAATCCCGCCGGGACTTCGATTGAGTTTACAACATGAAGAACAGTTACAGTTACAAATGTTGCAATATAGAACCAGATAGCAACATACATATGTTTTTCGCGGCGTTTAATAATTGTGCCGAGCATGTTGGCTCCAAATGCGAGCCATACAAGAGCTATTAAAATATCGATCGGCCATTCAAGTTCTGCGTATTCCTTGCTTGTTGTAAATCCCATCGGCAGTGTTATTGCCGCGAGAACAATTATTGACTGCCATCCCCAGAAGTGGAACTGGCTTAATTTATCGCTGAACATCCTCGCTTTGCATAATCTCTGAAGAGAATAATAGACACCTGCAAAGATCAGGTTTCCTACGAATGCGAATATTACTGCATTTGTGTGTAATGGACGGATCCTGCCAAATGTTAAATATTGTATACTAAAATTTAATTCGGGCAGGTAGAGTTGTATGGCGATAATTAGACCGACCAGCATTCCTACTATTCCCCAGACAACTGTGGCAATAGTAAAGAGCTTTACAATCTGGTTATCGTAACTGAATTTGTCGACATTCATTAAACAGCTCCTGGTTTTTATGAACTAATATTTTCAATTAAGAATCGTGTATGAGTAAGTTCAATTAAACTTACTTACTCTTATTGTCCTTTTTCTCTTCTTCCTTTACGTTATTTGGATTATCGAATAAAATTCTAACAGACGGGGTATATTTATCATCATACTGACCGCTTTTAACAGCCCATAGATAAGCAATCAAAAAACCTCCGGCAACCAGCAGGCTAGCGCCTATCAGAACGAAAACGACTGACATTAAATAAATCTCTCTTTTCTTGCAATAAAATTAATCGAAATTGTTGTAAAGACAACAACTGAAATAGAACTTACGGGCATTAAAATCGCTGCAATGATAGGAGATAAAGTTCCGGTAACCGCGAATGACAATCCGATAATATTGTAAATGAATGATAGAACGAAACTTGCAATAATTACTTTGTTGCTTTTTTTCGAAAACAGAATAATATCTGCAAGACGCTTAAACGAATTTGAATCGAGGATTCCGTCGCATGCAGGAGAAAAATTATTAATGTTGTCCGAGATTGATATACCCACATCACTCTGCTTTAGTGCCCCGGCGTCATTCAAGCCGTCGCCAACCATCAGAACTTTTTTACCGCGGCCCTGCAGCTCTGTTATATATTTCAATTTGTCGTGAGGCGACTGGCGGAAATGGAGCTCCTTTTCATCGGCAAAGAAACTCGAGAGTTTTACCTTCTCGCTTTCGTTATCCCCGGAAAGGAGCGAAAATTCATAATCGGCTTCAAGAGAGGAGACAAGCTCCTTCAATCCTTCGCGATACCGGTTAGAGATTGAAAAATAACCAGCCGGCTTATTGTTAATTGAGATATATACCTTTGTAAATTCATCCTTGCTGCTTTTAAATCCGTGAATGAAAAACTCGGATCCTGCTTTAACTTCATTCCCGTCAATCGATGCTAAAATACCCTCTCCCGATATCTCGTTAAAAGTATCCACACTCATTGAAGGATCATCTTGCAGGTAATCATAAATTGCCCTGCTTAACGGATGTGATGAATTCCTTACTGCAGATTTCACCAGCGACTTATCATTACTGCTCAGAGAGCCGCCGTGGAATTCCACTTCCGCTGCGTTGTTCTCAGTTATTGTACCTGTCTTATCGAATACAATATGGTTTATGCCGGCCAGTTTTTCTATCACATGAGTGTTCTTAAGGTAAAATTTATTTCTTCCGAAAATTCTTAAAGTATTTCCGAGAGTGAACGGCGTGGAGAGTGCCAGGGCACACGGGCATGCTACAATTAATACCGCGGTGAATGCGTTGAAAGCAAGCGTAGTATCCTCCGGAAGCCAGTAGACTGCTCCAGCTATGGCTATTACAAGTACAATAAATGTAAAATGCTTGCTTATGCCGTTTGCCAGCGAAACAATCCTCGATTCATCCTCCTTGCTGAAGGCCGAACTGTTCCATAACTGGGTCAGGTAACTTTGCGATACCTCTTTAACCGTTTCAAGTTCAATAACACCGCCAGCCTGTCTTCCGCCTGCATAGATTATTTCGCCGTTGTTTCTCTCAACTGGAATCGATTCGCCAGTTACGAAACTGTAATCAATATTGGCATTTCCTTTTATCAGGATTGAATCGGCGGGAATAAGTTCGTTGTTGCGTATAATTATTCTATTACCGACTTCCAGTTTCTCAACCGGAATAGTAGTCTCTGAATTATATTTTCTGGTAGTTACAGAGACAGGGAAATAGGATTTATAATTTCTTTCGAAGTTGAGTGTCTCGTAGGTTTTATTCTGAAAGAGTTTTCCGGTAAGTAGAAAGAAAACAAGTCCGCTTAAGGAATCGAGGTAACCTGCACCTTCGAGGAACAGTATGTCTATTATACTTCTTAGAAAAAGGACAAGGATTCCCAGAGCGATAGGCACGTCAATATTTACAATCTTTTTCTTTAATCCTTTCCAGGCTGATATAAAATATTCGGTACTGCTGTAGAACAAAACCGGGAGTGAGAGAATTATGTTTAAGTAAGCGAAAATTCTCTTCATCTCCGGCAGCTCCTCTGTGCCGATCGATAAATACTCGGGGAAACTGAGGAGCATAATATTGCCGAAACAGAATCCCGCTATTCCGATTTTGTAGTAAAGACTTTTATTCCCGGCCTTTACTTTTTCCTCCTCTTTCTCCTCAAGGTTAAGGAGAGGTTCGTAACCGAGAGAATCGAGAAGTTCTACCACCTCTTTAAGATTCGTTTTAGACTCGTTTAATGTAATGAAGACTTTTTTCTGCAGGAAATTAACTTCGGAGGAAATTATGCCGGGATTTAATTTAAATAGGTTCTCCAGTATCCAGATACAGGAACTGCAGTGCATCTGCGGAATGGATAACGTTATTCGTGAAATCTGTCCGTCTGTAAAATCGGTCATCCTCTGCTTGAGGTCGGGATCGTTAAGGAACTCATAATTCCGTTTGACCTGGTATTTTCGCGTTATTCCCGGATTCTGATCAATTGAATAATAATTGCAAAGGTTGTGCTGATTAAGAATTTCGTAAACAGTTTTACATCCGTTGCAGCAGAATATTTTCTCGTTCAGGCTGATCGAATCATCAGGGCATTCATCACCGCAATGATAACAGATCATTTTAGATCCGGTATTAGGTTCCGGTACAACCGTATTCTGTTCGGACTCTTTCCTTTCCAATTAATTTAATTTGATTTTTTGAAGTGGATATTTTTTTACGAATTGATTGCCAATTCCGCCGTTAAGATATAAAATTCCGGATGTTTTATCTAATAAAGATTTTAAACCTTGTCAGCTCCGTATAGAATATTGCCGGATCATTCTGATTTGATTTATGCAGACATTAAAATGAAAATTTGAGAATTCGATTTTTGACTTTAACTTTGTATCATAAAAAATTCTGAGGTGTTGATGAAATCTCTAAAAGGTAAATCAGTTTTTATAACTGGAGTTACTTCCGGAATAGGTAAAGCATGCGTTTATGCGTTTGCGGCTGAAGGTGCAAGACTTGTAATAAGCGCCCGAAGAAAAAATCTGGTAGATGAAATTGCCGCTGATATAAAGAAAAAATATAATTCCGAGCTCTATGCTTTTCAACTTGATGTAAGCAGTAAAAAAAATGTTGATGATGCTATAGATTCCTTGCCCGAGGAATTTAAGAGGATCGATATCCTGGTTAATAATGCCGGCATGGGAAGGGGTATGAATAAATTGTACGAGGATAATCCTGACGGATGGGAGGAAATGATCGATACCAACGTGAAAGGATTGCTCTATGTTACCAGAGCTGTAATTAACCAGATGGTAGAAAGAAAAGAGGGTCATGTAATTAACATCGGTTCAATTGCAGGGCATGAACCTTATACCAGAGGAGCTGTTTACTGCGCATCAAAAGCGGCTGTCGCCGCTATTACAAAATCTCTCCGAATGGATGTTATGGATAAGAATATCCGTATCAGCACCGTCGATCCTGGACTTGTTCAAACTGGATTCAGCAAAGTAAGATTTTACGGAGACGAGGCGAAAGCAGAGTCCGTCTATAAGGGATATACTCCTTTATCCCCGGAAGACATTGCAGATGCAGTAGTATTTATAGCCACTAGGCCGGAACATGTTAATATTGCGCAGATGATTATTTTCCCGACAGCCCAGGCTTCTTCAACTATGGTTCATAAAGAACCGGTCTGAGCCGGTCACTAATTTCTATAGGTTAAGGAAGATACTTATATCGCCGGCTCCTTCACGGATAATTTCCGGCTTGTCCTTACTAAGGTCGACAATACTAGATGGTTTTCCCTCAAGGGCGCCGCTCGATAACATAAGGTCGACCTGAACGTTGAAAATTACCTTTATCTCGTCGGGATTGAATAAAAGGTCGCCTTTCCTGTTTGTTACGGAAGTACTTACAATCGGATTTCCAAGTTCTTTTGCAAGAAGTAGCGCGATTTTATGATCCGGTACTCTTATACCGACTGTCTTACGTTTCGTCCATAATTTTTTTGGTACTTCTCTGGCGGCAGGAAGGACGAATGTATAAGGCCCGGGCAGAAGCTTTTTCATAGTCTTGTAAGCATAATCAGAAACCTTTGCGTACTTAGAAATGTCTTTCAGGTCGGGACATATAAAACTGAAAAGTTTTGTGCCGGCTTCATGTTTTATCTGATATACTCTTTCAAGTGCTTCCTTATTAAAAATATCGCATCCGAATCCGTAGACAGTATCAGTAGGATAAATAATTACTCCTCCGCTTCGCAGTACCTCAACAGCTTTATTAATATAACGCAACTGCGGCGTTACCGGATGAAGTTCAAAAAATTCCATATTCACTCCTTTCAATAATTTTCCAACTGTCTGATCGGGCAGTTTAAAGAAAATTTCTGGCGCGGCTCTTTGCCAATTGTTGAATTGTCTACCGCTAATGTTAAAACTTGTCTTCAAATTGTCAACTAAAATCTGTTAAATTAAGTTGTAAAATATTTCCGGATTTGTTTAATGAAAAGCAGAATACCGCGGACAGTCTGGATACTCGGCTTCGTAAGCCTCTTCACAGATTTTGCGAGCGAAATGCTCTACCCTTTAACTCCACTTTTCCTTTCGGCTTCACTCGGGGCTTCGATGTCTCTAATTGGTCTGATTGAAGGTGCTGCGGAAATTACTGCAGGATTACTGAAAGGTTACTTCGGCTACCTATCCGATAAGACAGGAAAAAGATCACTCTTTGTAAAAACCGGTTATGCACTCTCCGCTTTTGTAAAACCAATTCCTGGATTTATTCCTTCTACAATTACGGTGATTTTTTCAAGGGTAACAGACAGGATTGGTAAGGGAATACGAACCGCACCCCGCGATGCTCTTCTTGCATCAGCTTCAAATGGAAATACAGGCAGTATTTTCGGATTCCATAGGGCTATGGATACTGTCGGTGCAGTGCTCGGACCTGTAACTGCTCTAGTGCTTCTGAATATCTTCACCGGTGATTATGTCCTGATATACATGATAGCGGTTATCCCTTCTTTAATTGCAGTTATCTTTGCTCTTAGCGTAAATGATAAAACAGTCGCATACACTTCTCCAATTCAACCAATCTCAATAAAAAAGTTCTGGCGGGATTCGGCTGCAGAATTCAAATGGCTTTTAATTCTACTGACGGTTTTTTCATTTGTAAACAGCAGCGATGTTTTTCTAATCCTCAAAACAAAAAATATTTCCGGGTCGGATCATTGGGCCTTATCCGGATATATTTTCTATAATATTATTTATGCGTCGGTCTCCTATCCGCTCGGAAAGCTTTCGGACAGATTCGGCAAACCTCAAATTTTCATAACAGGACTTCTGATTTTTTCAATCGTTTATCTCGGATTTGGAATTAGCGGTGATGTTTACTTGAATTTTTTACTCTTCGGTCTTTATGGAATTTATGCCGGAGCCACCGAAGGAATATCTAAAGCATGGATCTCGGATATTGTTCCGGATCATTTTAGGGGAACCGCAATCGGAGCTGTGACAACACTTGGAAGTTTCGGAATTATGGCCGGTTCTTTTTTTGCCGGATTTCTCTGGGATCATTTCGGCTCCCTTGTTCCATTCCTGTTTTCTTCGATTATTAGCGCTATACTGGCCGCTGTACTCTATTATCTCCTGAAAAAGAAGGTTATATAGGTCTCACCGGATTCTTTTTATTTCAGGAGTAGTGATGATTTTACTATTTTTAGCATGCATTTATATGGATTATATGAATAAAGATAAGCTGGCTGTGGTTGCTGTGAGCGGGGGAATGGATAGCTGCGTTACCGCTGCAATTGCAAGCGAACATTATAATCTGGCGTTTATTCATGTTAATTACGGTCAAAGGACCGAGTCACGTGAATTAAAAGCTTTTCATGACATTGCCGATTACTATCGTTCTGAAAAAAAAATGGTAATCGATTTCGGGCATCTCGCAAAGATTGGCGGCTCTTCATTGACGGATAAATCAATCGAAGTAACAAAGGCCGATCTTCAAAGTCATGATGTGCCGAGTTCCTATGTTCCTTTTAGAAACGCTAATATTTTGAGTGCGTGTGTAAGCTGGGCCGAAGTAATTGGTGCTGAAGCGATCTTCATAGGCGCTGTTTATGAAGATGCTTCCGGCTACCCCGATTGCCGCCCGCAATTTTATGAAGCATTCGAAAAAATGGTTGATCTAGGTACGAAACCGGAAACTAAAATTAAAATTTTAACCCCTATTATAAATTTTTCGAAAGCTGATATTGTGAAGAAGGGGATTGAATTGAAAGCTCCGCTACATCTTACGTGGTCGTGTTATCAAAGTGAGGATGAAGCATGCGGTGTGTGCGACAGCTGCGCTTTCCGTCTCCGCGGTTTCCAGCAGGCTGGCGTAGAAGATCCGATACCCTATAAGGTGAAACCGGATTACCGGGATTACTCTTTATAAATTGTTTGCAGTAAATTAATTGCAAAAATATCTGAGTTGAATATGGATTCGAAAACAAAAATACTTGTTACTTTTCCCAATCCGAATCCGGAAAGGGATTACACAATTATTCATACGGCACCGGAATTTACATCCCTATGTCCCGTTACCGGTCAACCAGATTTCGCTACTATTGTACTTGAATATATACCCGAGAAAATCTGTGTTGAACTGAAGAGCTATAAATTTTATTTGCAGTCATTCCGGAACGACGGTATCTACTTCGAAGCCGTTACAAACAGAATATTGAACGATCTTGTAAAAGTCTGCAAACCCCGTTACATGAAAATTACAGCAAAGTTTAATACGCGCGGAGGAATCTACTCCGAAATAATCGCAGAACAGAGAAGAAAAAAATTGAAAAAGAAATTTGTTTGACCTGAATTAACTCCATTTTCAATCAATTAGTTATATAAATCATTAATTATAAATTTATTCTGGAGTTAACATGGCAAAGAAAATTATTAAAAGAAGCTGGGCTGAACCGTTCAAAATAAAAATGGTTGAGCCGATTAAAATGACAAACAGGGAATACCGCGAGAAAGCCGCCAAACAGGCAGGCTACAATACATTCCTCTTAAAATCCGCAGATGTGTATATTGATCTTTTAACTGACAGCGGCACTAACGCAATGAGCGATTATCAGTGGGCAGGTATGATGCTTGGCGACGAAGCTTACGCAGGCAGCAGAAATTTCTATTACCTGTGGGATAATATTAAGAAATACTACGGAATGCCTTATCTCGTACCTACTCATCAGGGCCGCGGTGCCGAACACCTTGTATCCAAAGCTATGATTAAACCCGGCGATTATATCCCGGGCAATATGTACTTTACCACAACCCGTCTTCATCAGGAGCTTGCCGGCGGTACTTTCGTAGATGTCATTATAGATGAAGCCCACGATTCCCAGAACAGGCATCCTTTCAAGGGAAATATTGATCTTCAGAAACTCGAAGACCTTATCAAAAAAGTCGGCGCTAAGAAAATTCCTTACGTTAGTATGGCAGGTCCCGTTAATATGGCGGGCGGACAGCCTTTCTCTATGGAGAATCTCCGCGCGGTAAAAAAACTTACTGATAAATACGGCGTGAAACTCTGGTTCGATGCTACACGCGCAACGGAAAATGCCTATTATATAAAAACACGTGAAAAAGGATTTGAGGATAAAACGATTGCCTTCATTCTTAAAGAAATGTGCTCAAACTTCGACGGACTCTGGGTGAGCGCTAAGAAAGACCTGATGGTTAACATCGGTGGTTTCCTTGCTACGCGAAATAAGAAAGTCTTCGAAGAAACAAGCAATATGGTTGTTGTTTATGAAGGTCTGCATACTTACGGCGGACTTGCAGGGCGCGATATGGAAGCAATGGCTCGCGGTATTGAGGAAATGGTTCAGTATGATAATATCCGTGCGAGAATTGGACAGATTGAATACTGCGGTAACCAGCTCGAGAAGTACGGCATCCCGATGGTTTATCCTTTCGGCGGTCACGCTATATTCCTTGATGCTAAGAGATTTTTACCTCATCTGAAACAGGATCTTTTCCCCGCGCAAACACTTGCTGCCGAAATTTACGAGGACAGCGGTGTGAGAGGAATGGAGAGAGGAATTGTATCGGCAGGACGCGATCCTGAGACCGGTAAACACCGTTATCCCAAACTTGAACTTGTTCGTCTTACTTTCCCGAGAAGAGTTTATACTCAGGCTCATATCGATGTTATGGTTGAGTCGATTGCTCAGGTCTATGAAGAAAGAAAGAAAATTAAAGGTTTGAAAATGGTTTATGAACCGAAATACCTAAGATTCTTCCAGGCAAAATTTGCCAAGATCTAATTCAGAATAATAAAAATGATTGAAGGGGTTTGATTTTTCAAACCCCTCTTTGTATTGAAAAAGTAATTGAGTATGGATCCGATCAAAATTAAAGAAAAATATTTTGACGATAGAGACAGGGTCTTTAATGACCCCGATCTCCTTAAAGATCCATTTAAATTCTGTATCACGTATTCCGTACTCGTAGAGGAATACATAACCAAAGTTCTTAAAGGGATTAAATTAAACTGTGCGGTTGCCTCCGTCGGAAGTTTCAGCAGAAGAGAACTCTCCCCCTTCTCGGATATCGATATAATGTTCATTTTCGATAAGGTTGAGGGCAACGACGACCTTATTAAAGAATCGGTTACAAGATTATGGGATGCAGGTATTGAAGTCTCTCATACAATCCGGGAGTATTCCGACATAGAAAAATTTCTGAATACGGATCTCCACGCTTACACCCAATTTCTGGAAACACGTTTTATTCTTGGCAGTGCAAGAGTATATAATGAATGGAATAAGAGAGTTTTCAAACCTCTTACAAAAGAGCATAAAAAAGAATTGATCTTGGAATTTTTTGAGGATATAAGATTACGTTACCAGAAGTTCGGGGATTCAGCCAAGGTACTTGAACCGAACGTGAAATATACAGCCGGCGCTCTAAGGGATCTTCAGGTTATTGAATGGATCTATTCGATATGGCACGATCTCTTTCTTTCGAATCAGGAGGAGATTTCTCAAACTGAGGTCTTCCTTCTAGAAATGAAAAAGAATAAGATTCTTCTACCCCGCGCCGTTGCACGGCTTCAGGATAGTTATAAATACATTCTAAGTACCAGGAATCTTCTGCATTTGATATCCGGACATAAAAACGACCGGCTCGAATTTATTTATCAGGAAAAGATTGCTGTCGCTCTTGGATACCCAGCCGATGGCTGGCATCCGTATATGAAAAAGTATTTTGAATCTTCGAATGTTATAAAACGGTTTTCACGCACTATGATGAAAAGATTCCAGGAGGAAATCTCAGATCAGGTTTCCGACTATCTTGCTATTGAGCTCGACGACGACTATTCGATTAAGAACGGTGTAATATCACTGACTTCCAAATCCGGATTGACTCTTTCATCTATTATGAGGGCATTTTATTACAGGTGTATTAACGATGCCCGCTTCGATGAAAACCTCCGTTCGAATATTATCGAAACCGTAATTGATCTTGAAGAAACGCAGAATCTGGAACACCAGTCGTCCGTTTTCTTCCGTGAAATTCTCAATCTGCCGAAGAATGTAGCCAAAACTCTCGAGGTGATGAACGAGCTTGGTGTGCTCGGTGCTTTTATGCCGGAGTTTAAAGAGCTTGTTGGATTTTTTCAGCCGGGTGTTTACCATTGCTATACCGCTGATGAGCATACACTTATCGCCTTGAAAAACCTTGAGCATCTTTCACTTGAAAATTCGCAGCTGGCTAAAATGTTTAGAACTCTCGACAGGAAAGATATTCTTTATCTTGCAGTTCTGTTCCATGATATCGCAAAACCGATTTCTATTTCCGGTCATGAAATCATCGGTGCTGAAATAGCCAATTCGGTTATGGAGCGGCTGGGATACGATCAGAAGGAGATTCAAACTGTCCAGTTCCTTGTAAGGATGCATCTTGTTATGGAACAGGTTGCATTCCGTAGAAACCTGAATGACCCATCAACCCTCAATAATTTTGCAATCCAATTCCCGAATTCGGAATGGATCGACCTTCTATATCTTCTTACATATGCAGATCTCTCCGCGGTTTCTCAGGTTGTCTGGACTCAATGGAAGAGCGACCTTCTTCACGAACTCTACAGAAAAACCAAAACCATGATCGATGACCGTATCAGCGGGCACGAGCTTCTTTCTTCAAGTGTTCAGGACATTATGAAGGAATCCGGATTCTCAGATGACGAATCGTTCAAGAGTCATATAGAATCGATCGACGACCTCGGATATCTTCAGCATTTTACTCAGGATGAAATTAATAAACACATTGAGGAGATCGAGAAAGGATCGCCGGTTTCTGTCTTCTTCAAAGAGGAAGGCGGATATACTTCGGTAACCGTAATTACAAGGGATTCCGAGGCGCTTCTCTCGAGGCTCTGCGGAACGCTTTCTATCAACGACCTGAATATTCACGACGCAAAAATATTTACTCGCAAAGACGGAATTGTGATTGATAGCTTCAACGTAACGGATTTCAGAACCGGATCGGTTGTAAATGAATCCCGCTTCGAAAAGATCCGGAATGATCTTGATCTTACAATCGATAACCAGCTTCAGATTACAAAAGAATTCAGCAAAATAAAATCGAAATGGTGGCGGATAGAGAATAAACTATTTAAACGGAAAGGTAAAATTAAAATTGCTTTCGAGAAGCATGACAAATACACGATAATAGATATTTATTCTCCGGATCGACTCGGCCTTCTATACCAGATAACAAAAAAAATGAATGAGCTCGGACTCGGAATTTACTTTGCCAAGATTAATACAAAGGAGGACGGCATTGTAGATTCATTTTACATACTCGACAGGAACAGAAAAAAAATCTCTCCCAACGATTACCAGCTAATTACTCTTGAATTAACAGAAACAATAAACGAAATGCTATAGGTGATAAATTGAATTTTATGGATAGAACAAATCCGATCGGTTTTTTCGATTCAGGCATCGGCGGTTTAACAGTTGTTAAAGCAGTTTCACAGTTGCTGCCTAATGAAAATATAGTCTACTTCGGGGATACTGCCCGCGTCCCGTACGGATCTAAATCAAATGATACAGTTGTTGAATACTCTATTCAGGCAGCCAACTTCTTATTAAGAAAAAATATTAAACTGATGGTTGTGGCATGCAATACGGCTTCATCGGTAGCGTTAAAAGAACTGAAAAGATTTCTTACTATCCCGGTTATCGGAATGATTGAGCCGGGCTCTAAACTCGCTCTTAGGGAATCTGGAAATGGTAAAATCGGCGTTATAGGTACAAATGCAACTATTAATAATAAAGCTTATTCACAGGAATTGAAGAAGCTTAATCCTAAATTAAAAGTATTTGAAAAAGCATGTCCTCTCTTCGTTCCGATAGCCGAAGAAGGATGGATCGATCATAAAGCAACCGAGCTGATCGCGAGAGAATACCTGACCGAACTTAAATCTAAAAAGATTGACAGCCTTGTACTCGGATGCACTCATTATCCGATCCTCGCGGATGTAATTCAGAAAGTAATGGGTAAAAGTGTTAAGCTGGTGGATTCCGGTACTCCCGCGGCTCATCTTGTGGAGGAATATCTAAACGGAAGGGGATTGAGGAATATTTCCAACCAGATCGGTAAAAGAGAGTTTTATGTTAGTGATATTCCTTCCAGATTTAAGGAAATAGCCGAAAGATTTTTAGGCCGGAAAATTACTCATCTGCATAAAGTTGAACTTGATGAACTGGTAAACGAGTGACGAATACAAATATCAAGGTTAATTCTTTGTTAAAGAGTTTTTGATTAACATATAGTTTTCTATAAGTTTTTCATTTTTGATGCTTACACATCTCATTTACGTTTCAATTTGTAAAAGTAGATTCCACTGATTGTCTTCCCGTCTACTATCTCGCAGGATCTTATTTTTTCATCGATTTCTTCTACGGAGAGTTCCAGCAATTGAATATCCTCTTCGCCCTCTTCGCGCGCATGATCTCCGGGAATCAAATTCTCTGCAAGGTAAATGTGTAATACCTCGTTGCAAAAACCGGGTGTAGTGAAAATTTTTCCGAGTTTAACAATTTCCCCGGCGCTGTAGCCTGTTTCTTCAGTTAATTCCCTTGCAGCGCAATTCAAAGGGTCTTCGCCTTTTTCAAGTTTTCCTGCCGGAAGTTCTATCACTCTTTCGTTATGCGGGTAACGGTACTGGCTGATTAAAATTATCTTTCCTTCATTTGTAACAGGGACTATAACCGCTCCCCCGGGGTGGACGGCAACCTGGCGGAAACTTTTATTGCCTGTTCCGTTGTACTCAATTTCATCTACCCTTACATCGAATACTTTGCCGTGAAAAACAGTCTCGGATTTGTTAACAACAAAATTCATTTATTCCTCAAAAAATTTTCTGTAAAGATAGGAAATAATCGGGTGGATTTTAACGGCGTTTTGTAGATTGCAATTGCGGGATCTATCTTATTCCCGTAACTACAATTTTATCTTGGCGAAGAGAACTGAATGTTAAACTTCCTGATCACGATTCAAAATCTATTTATAAACAGATTAAAATCCCTATGAAAAAATTATTTATTCTCATCTTAATCGTTTCATCTGTATTCAATGCACAGGATTTTACAAATGAAACAAAAGAGGAGAGAAACGCTAGAATGAAGTGGTGGCGCGATGCGCGCTTCGGAATGTTTATCCATTGGGGCTTATATTCAATTCCGGCCGGCGAGTGGAATAATTCCAAAAACCACGGCGAATGGATCAGGACAACCGCTCAGATTCCGCTTGAAGATTACAGCCGGCTTGCCGGTCAGTTCAACCCTTCTAAATTCAAGGCGGATGATTGGGTTAGAATGGCTAAGGAAGCGGGAATGAAGTATATTGTTATTACTTCGAAGCATCACGACGGTTTCTGCCTGTTCGATTCCGATCATACAGAGTTTGATGTAATGTCCACACCGTTTAAGCGCGATATACTTAAAGAACTTTCCGATGCTTGCCGTAAATACGGGCTTAAGATCTGCTGGTATCACTCAATTATGGATTGGAATCATCCTGATTATCTGCCCAGGAGAGAATGGGAAAAGGACCGTACAGCGGATGGTGCCGACTTCTCCAGATTTATTCAATATCTGAAAAACCAGTTAAAGGAATTATTGACCAATTACGGCGAGATCGGAGTTCTATGGTTCGACGGGGAATGGGAGACAACATGGAATTCCGAATACGGAATAGAGCTTTACAATTATGTTAGAAGTCTTCAGCCGGATATAATTGTTAATAATCGGGTGGGTGTTGGAAGAAGCGGTATGGAGGGGACTACAAGGGAAGGTGAATTCGGGGGGGACTTCGGTACTCCCGAACAACAGATTCCAGCTACCGGATTGCCGGGCGTTGACTGGGAGACCTGCATGACGATGAATGACCACTGGGGATATAATAAGAACGATAAGAATTTTAAATCCTCGCAGGAACTGATCAGAATGATAGCCGACGTTGCATCGAAAGGGGGAAATTTTCTTTTGAATATTGGCCCTACTTCGGAAGGAATATTCCCTCCTGAAAGTATTGAACGTTTAAAAGAGATCGGTAACTGGATGAACCTCTACGGTGAATCGATCTACGGCACCGAAGCCAGTCCCTTTGCAAAACTTGAATGGGGCCGAGCTACAAAAAAGAGGATCGGTAATAATACCAGACTTTATCTTCATGTATTCGACTGGCCTTCGGACGGGAAACTGATAATACCCGGTATTTACAATAAACCGCTTATGTCGTATCTGCTCGGAGATAAAAGAAAAAATCTGCTTCCTGTTCAGAGAAATGAAGACGCAATAATTATCCAGCTGCCTGAGAATGCGCCTGATGGAAATAACAGCGTTGTGATTCTTGATGTGGAAGGAAAGGAGGACGTAAGTCATCCTCCTGTAATTGTTAGTGATAATTTTATTTTTATAGAATCATTAACAGTCAGTCTTAAGACCGAACGGCCTAACGTTGAGATTAGGTATACACTCGACGGGACTGTTCCTGACCTGAATTCAAGACTTTACTCTAACGGAATTGTGTTGAAAGAATCGGCTGAAGTTTCTGCTCGGTGTTTTAGAAACGGAAAACCTGTAAGCGGTACTTCACGCGCAAATTTTGAACGGGTGCTGCCCGCAAAATCCCAAAGTATTAATAACCCGGCTCAAGGAATTAGTTATAAGTATTTTGAAGGGAACTGGGATTCAATTCCCGAATTCAATTCACTCATTCCGGTGAAAGAGGGATATTTAGATAATTTCAATTTCTCACCGCGTAATCAAGTTGAATATTTCGGTTTTCAGTTTACCGGATATATTTCTGTCCCTGCGGATGATGTATATACATTTTATACGGATTCGGACGATGGAAGCAGACTTTTCATTGACGGTAAACTTATAGTTGATAACGACGGGCTTCACGGAATGCAGGAGAAGGAAGGATCTATTGCACTCTCTAAAGGTTATCATTCCATACTTGTCGAGTATTTTGAAAAGACAGGGGGAGACGATCTTAAAGTTTCGGTTGAAGGGGGAGGATGGAAAAAGCAGCTAATACCGGATCATATACTCTGTCACTATAAATAAATTTTATCTAATTAAAAAAATCGATATAATTCATATGAAAAAAATATTCTTCATCATTTTAGTTTTTAACTCATTTCTGTTGGCTCAATCAAATCCGCTCACAAACTCCTCTCACTTTGCCGTAATCAACAAATCGGATTCGGAACAGGAGATTGTTCGCAAAGCAGCTTTTGTAGTTCCGAAGCAGCAGCAATACGACTGGCAGAAACTCGAGTTCATTGCTTTTGTTCACTTCGGAATAAATACTTTTACCGACAGGGAATGGGGAGAGGGAACGGAAGACCCGGCATTGTTCAATCCTTCTGAGCTCGATGCAGAGCAGTGGGCAAAAACTTTTAAAGATGCGGGAATGAAGCTTGCCATTCTCACGGCAAAACATCACGACGGGTTCTGTCTCTGGCCCAGTAAATTCACCAATCACAGTGTTAAAAACAGTCCGTGGAAAAACGGCCAAGGTGATGTAGTACGAGAGTTTGTTAATGCTTGCAGGAAATACGGTCTGAAAGTAGGTCTCTATCTTTCCCCGTGGGATCGAAACAATCCGGACTACGGTGATTCACCAAAGTATAATCAATACTTCCTTAATCAGCTTAGAGAACTCCTGACTGAATACGGTGAGATAACGGAAGTCTGGTTCGACGGCGCATGCGGTGAAGGCCCAAACGGGAAAAAACAGGTTTACGACTGGCAGGCATATTACAGATTAATAAGAGAGCTTCAGCCCGGGGCAGTAATTTTCGGAATGTCGCCGGATCTAAGGTGGGTCGGTACCGAGACAGGTTATGGCAGGGATACCGAATGGAGTGTTATTCCGCTCAAGATCGATCCGGTGATTAAGAAGAAATTTCCGTTTGGATCTTATTCGCTGGATGAAATTTATAAGCCGGGCGATATGACCGATTATGATCTCGGAAGCAGAAAGAAAATTTCTGATGCTGATTTACTTTTCTGGTATCCGGCGGAAACCGATGTTTCAATCCGGCCCGGTTGGTTTTATCATCCGTCGCAGGACTCGCTAGTTAAATCTGTTGATAAACTTGTTGATATCTATTTCAATTCTGTTGGAAAGAACGGTGTCTTTCTGTTGAATGTTCCGCCTGACAAAAGAGGTCTGATCCATCAGAATGATGTAAAAAATCTTATTGGACTTAAGGGTGTTGTAGACCGGACTTTTAATAATGATTATTCTGATAAATCAATGATAAAAGTTGCGGGTGAAGCAATTCAGACCAAGAATAATTTTTTCGGTAAAAATGGCTATTGGCTTGCCGGCGAAGAGAATACTAAACTGGTAATTGAAATTGAACTAACAGACAAAGCAACTTTCGATGTGGTTATGCTTCAGGAGGAGATTAGAGTAGGACAGAGAATCGAGAGATTCATTCTGGAATACTGGAATGGAAATGAATGGGAAAAATTTTCCGAAGGAACTACGGTCGGTTACAAACGACTTTTAAGATTTGAACCTGTTACTGCAAAGCGGATTCGAATTGTGATTGACGAATCCAGGATGAATCCTGCCATTTCGGGTTTCGGACTTTTTAAATATTCCGGTAATTAACATCATTAAAAGTACGGTGATCTATGAAAGCAAAATTTTTGCTTATAATGTTTGCTGCTGTTTCAATTCTGTCGGCAGAAGAATTCAGAGTCGATTCACCCAAGGGCAGATTGCAGTTGAATGTGAATGTAGATAATGGAGTAAGTTTTTCGGTCTTGAAGAATGGGTTTACGTTGGTTGGCAATTCCGGAATATCTTTAGAATTGTATGACGGTAAACTTTTAGGATCTAATCCCGTGCTGACCGGAAGCAGCACAAGATTAATTGATGAAACTTTGAAACCCGTTGTAAAACAGAAATATGAATCGATTCAGAATTTCTGCAATGAACTTTTACTTTCGTTTGCCGGGGGCTATAAAATTATTTTCAGAGTTTATGATGATGCCGTTGCCTACAGATTCCGGACGGAATTAAATGAAAAAATCAGAATTAAATCTGAATTGGCTGAATTTAATTTCGGCAGGGATTACCAGATTCTATTTCCGGAAGAAAAGAGTTTTATGTCCCACTCGGAAAGATTATATCTTCCGTTAAAATTGAGTGAAGTAACATCGGAAAGATTTTGCTCCCTCCCTGCTCTCGTTAATCTGGAAAACGGTATTAAAGCAGTCATTACAGAATCCGACCTGGAAGATTATCCCGGACTTTATCTTTCCGGTTCCGATGAAAATCCGAATAGCCTCAAGGGAATATTCCCATACTATCCCGCCCGGGATACGGTGAGAAACGACCGTGACGTTTATGTTGTTGAACGGAAAGATTATATGGCCGAGACCTCCGGTAAGAGAAATTTTCCGTGGAGAATTGTTGCTTTCTCTGAAAATGACGGCGATCTTATAACAAATACAATTGTTTACAAGCTTGCTAAGCCGTCTGATCCAGGTTCCGATTTTTCATGGGTGAAACCGGGCAAAGTTGCCTGGGACTGGTGGAATTACAACAACATATACGGTGTCGATTTCCGCGCCGGCGTGAACAACAATACATATAAATATTTTATCGATTTTGCTTCGAAGTACGATATCGAATACATTATACTTGATGAAGGCTGGTACAAACTCGGCAATCTGCTGCAGCAGTCTCCGGACATAAATATTGAAGAACTTGTCGATTACGGCAATAAAAAAAATGTGGGAATAATTCTCTGGATGAGTTGGAAGACACTCGACGACCAGTTTACGGAGGCAATGGATCTATTTTCTAGATGGGGCATTAAGGGCATTAAAGTTGACTTCATGCAGCGGGACGACCAGTGGATGGTAAATTACTATTACAAAGTTGCTGAAGAAGCTGCAAAAAGAAAATTGCTTGTAAATTTTCACGGGGCTTATAAACCGACCGGACTGTATCGTACCTATCCTAACGTAATTACAAGCGAGGGTGTATTAGGATTGGAGCAGAGTAAATGGAGCGACAAAGCTAATCCATGGATGGCTGTTACTTTGCCTTTTATTAGAATGTTCGCAGGACCAATGGATTATACACCGGGTGCAATGATCAATGCAACTAACCAATCGTTCAAACCGATTTTCACTGTGCCTATGAGTCAGGGAACACGTGCTCATCAGCTTGCGATGTATGTTGTATTCGAAAGCCCGCTTCAGATGCTGGCGGATAATCCAACCCATTATTACAAAGAACCTGAATGCATGGAATTTCTTTCTAAAGTTCCAACAGTCTGGGATGATACTAAAGTTCTAGATGCGGTAATCAGCGAGTATATTTTGATTGCCCGGCAGTCTAAAAATCAATGGTATATCGGTGCAATTACAAACTGGACTCCGCGAGATTTAACAATTGATTTTTCATTCTTGCCTGACGGAGATTTTAAAATTAAAATCTGGCAGGATGGAATTAATGCCGACCGTAATGCGAACGATTATAAATTGCTGATTCAAAACATAAACAATAAAACAAAACTGAACATTCATCTTGCGCCGGGCGGCGGATGGGTGGGAATAATAAGTAAATGATTTTTACCTTTTCCTGTATCCCTCTGGATTTGCCAGGGGGATACAGGGGAATTAAAGTTTAGACCGGCCAGAGCCAGCCGAAAACACCTGCGGTAAACAAAGCATAGATCAAGCCGTCGATAGTAGAAGTTAATGTTGACCTGAAGGATTTATGATACCAGATATGCATCGGCCAGTAAGCGAATGAATATCCCATGAAAGCAGAGGCCCCTACGAATCTGAATACCTGCAGATAATGCGCATCGGGCGGAAGTGCGCGCCCGGCAATGTATGCCGCGAAGATTCCCACAACAATTGAGTAGATAAACCAGAGAAGGAAATACTTTCCCATACCCCTTTCCCCGTTCGGTAGAACGGTTACAATCATTACAGGACCTTTATTCAGTTTGTCTTTATACTCCTGTGATTTCATTTCCGCCATGCTTCCCGCGCGCGGAACCATATATTCTCCCGGAGGAATGTTGAACGGTCTTAGAACGTCCATCACTTTATCCTGATCCGGTATCTTCGGATATTCCCCTTTATGCCATGGAAGTACCATGTGTACTATTGAGCTTACAATAAATACTGTAATTGCCGAAACTAAAATCGGCAGCCATAAGGATGATAGTTCCGTCATAACTTTCTCCTTTAAATTAAACAACCGGACTTAAATGCCGGTATTTTTATGAGAGTAATTATTTAGCCGTATCGGAAGTGCGGGCAACTTAATGATTTTTTTTTACTCACTCAATAAGCTATTAATATTTAATTCCCCTGATCATATTCGGCTCTTATTGTAATTACTTCGAACGGATTGAATGAAATCTCGGAATTGCCATTAATCTGGAATTCTTCCCCATCTTTTACAATGAACAATTTTTCCGGATTAAATGAATTCCAAATAATCTTACTCGAAGTGCTTAACCTGCTTACATTAAATAATTTTAAAATCAGTGATTTCTTTTGGGGTGTAATACTGCTTAGAATTACTGAGGGTGAAGATAAACTAAACAGACTTATTGCTTCAGCATCTTTATTCGCTGTTGAAACAACCAATGGCGATTGATAACCGGTTCCTGTTCTATATGCTTCAATCTCATCAAAATTATTATGCGGGCTGATTAAAAAATTGAATTCTGTTTTTCCCGATTGATCGGCTTTATAATTTGTATGCCAGTAATTATTCATTACATATGCAAAAATAGCTGAAGAATTTGTAAATGTATTTTTCCAGATTTTTGATCCGCTGGAATTGTCCTCATCAACAAGATCCCCGATTTCGAATAAAGATGATTCCATAGGGAATAATGTAATACCATTTCTTCCATTCGAAATGTCAATCCACTTATTGACTGAAAAGAAATCCTTATTAGCTCCATCAATAAGCATGCTGTCCGGTTGAATATAAGTCCGGCCGATATCGTATCGTATCCTTGGATTAGATATCGAGAAAGGAAATGCAAGGTGCACAGATTCTTTTTCACGCACACTTTTTTTATAGATAACATTATTTACCATCACTTTGTCAAACGGTTTTAGAAGGGTAATCTTTTTAATAATTGAATCGGCACCCTGAACATAAGACCTGATCTTATACTGGGTTAGCAGCAAACCGTCTTCAATCATTTTGCATTCTGAAATTGTATCTTGAATAAAATCCTTAGGATTTTTCCCGGGTACATAGAGAACAGAGTTAAATCCATACAAGGATTGAGGGTCTAACAGCGGGAGGGAATTCCAATACAGGTTTTTTATCCTACCCTTACCGTTAAGATCCAATAATAATTGCTGGTCATCATAATTTTCTGTGACGTTGTTTCTTTCTTGTTTTACAATCTTAAATATTCTTGAACCAAGGGGAGGAATTTTATCAGCCAGGAATGCAATCCGTCCGTCGCTCAACAATTGTGACGGGACCGGGTTCAAGTTCTCGTCGGCAACTGAATTGCCGGATCCGGCTATACTGCTGTCGATATATGCAATATCGCTTCTTTCCCAGGAACATGTATTGAATACAGATACATAACCGGAATTGTCATTACGGACCGATGATAATAATTTCTCCAACAAAGATTTTGACTGCCGGTCTGCCCGGTATGCAAATCCGGATTTGTAATTCCACTGTTGTATTACAAACGGATTATCAGGTTCGGAAATACTATTCCACGCCCCCCATGTGTGCTCGTGAAATAAAACTACATTTTTTCGTGCTTCATAAGCCGAAAGGGAATCGTACATCCGGGGATTGATTATTGCAGAAAGTATCCCATACTGAACTATCCGGTCCGCAGCAAGCCGATTTAAATTCTCCTCGTGAGCCGTGGAGTAGGCTCCATCTTCCCAGTAAGGATTAAACTCACCTCTTACTAAGCCAAGCTTTGATCCGTAACGCCATTCAAATTTCTTAAACATAGAATCAACAGTCGATAAAATTATTTTTGGAGAATAGTATTTTTCGTTCCACTGCTTCACAAAATCCGATAGCGTGCTGTCGGTTGGACCGTTATCGCCGCGAATTGAATAACGGAGCTGAATTATATCATATGGGTATTTTGTTGAATCAAGATCATTCAGATAATTAAAAATATGTTCCTTACCTCTGCGGAATAAGTCCCCCCGACCGAAACTGTGAAAGTATGAATATCCCCGTCCTGCCATCCAGAAAAGGACTTTACCTTTACCATCGGGCGATTGCCAGTAGAAAGGTTTATCGCCCCATGCATAGTTTGAATGCCCTACCCGGTCGCCCCCGCCGAATGTACCTGTGAAATAATTTTGTCCGCTTGAGAAATATTTTATTCCGTTTTTTGTAAGCGTTGCAATTAAGCTCCAGTTAATTCCGGGTATGTCGGTTATCATTGCGTTAGAAATATCAAGTCCAAATTCCTTCTCGATTCTCTTCGAGTATTCAATCAGCCAGTCGAATTCCTCCGGTTTTGTAATTCCTGTTAAGTTGTGTGAGTAAAGAGCGGACAATCCGATTGAACCGGATTTGATTGCTCGTATTAATTTTGCTTTTTGACCTTCCGGTGCTTCACTTAAATAATTTTCCAATGCCCATAGCGATTCAATATTCCATTTATATCTAGCTTCATCTGGATAGCGTTCAGACTTTTCAATATACTTAAGAGCATCATCAATGTTTTTATTCTGAATCTGAATAACCTCCTCCTGGAGATTGGAATAACCGATATCGCTGTGAGAATGACTAATTAAATGAATCTCTCTTTGTGAGGTCGGTTTTAGTTTAATTCTCTGCTTCTTTCTTATAAAATTTTTGATCTCTGCGTCTATTGTAAGTTCAGTCTCACTATCATTATTATTGATTGTAAGATCAAAATCGTTGAATCCTTTCTCAATCCGAAATTTATAAACTTTATTATCGGCATTAACAACAAGTTCGGATGGATTGCCGATATGGTCAACCTTAATATTTATCGCCCGGAAAAGTTTTCCATCTTGTCTGATGATTGCGGGAATCGGCGAGATGTCAATTTTTTCCTTATATGAATATTTGAAAGTCATATACCAATCGGGACTATTCTCATTTTGCCCGGCGACAGAGATTCTCAATTTTCTACCTGCGGGATATACTCCGTTTGGAATCTTGAGATACACATTGCCGAAAACGTCATCAACCGCATCCTGCTTAACAGCATCAAAAAAAAGCTCGATGTTGTTTTTCCCTTTGTAATTCCAGCTGAATGGAACCTTTCGCTTCATCGGCGTAATGAAAGTCAGTATTTTTTCGCCGTTTATTGAAAGATCAAAATTGCGGTCGGCTTTACTTGTTCCGCTTGAATGGCCTCCGAGCCAGTAGATATAGAGAAAATTTTCTGAAGTGTTGGGTATTACATCGGTTTCCCAGCAGATTATTTTATTGCCGTCGGTTACCCTTGTCAGCAAAGCTACCCTGGCATATTCGGGATAAGAAGAGCGGTAGGGAAGGTTCTCGCCTTCAATTTCCGCAGTATAACCGTTAATCAGTTTTGTCCCCGGCGGTATTGAATTAAGAGACTGCGCCTGAAAATTCTGGAATAAAAAGATTAAAAGTAACAGCGCAGCACTCTTCATCTTAGATCCGGTTAGGTTGTTAAACGACTGGTGGAATTATTTTAATTCGAGCAGTCCTGAACAGTTCTGATCAATTTACTAATATCAAAACCTTTATCGCCTGCTTTCTTAATTAACGAATTATAAATCTCTTCATCCATTCTCGGTGTCCGGGAAAGAATCCACAAATATTTTCTGCTAGGTGTACCCACAATAGCATACTGGTAATTCTCTTCGTCAAGCTCTATCACCCAGTAATCGCCGCGGAAAGGCCAGAAGAATTGAACGCGGAGTTTTGCATTGTTACTCCCCTCAACAACAAATGCTTTTCCTGTTGCGTCGTCAAGTTCACCTTCTTTTATGCATTTGTTGATTACACGGATTGTTGTAGAATCGATCAGTTCGTATTCTGCTGTGGTGCAGCTGCATCCTTCCTGCTGACTGAATGGAAGCCGCGCAATTTCGTACCACTTGCCGAGGTAACGGTCGATATCAACCTTTTTAACAACATCAAGCGGAGGATAATTTGCCGCACTGCATCCGAAGAGGAGAATTATTGAAAGGAAGGATAGAGAGAATAAAGTAATATTTGTTTTCACGTCAGCCTCGCGGATGAATGATCAAAATCCATTAATTAATAAAACCGGATCCCGCGGATTCCCAGTATGCGGCATCCGGCATCAATCAATCGGATTAAAAGATTATTCGTAATAGGGAATTAATTCACTTCCCATAAATTTCAGAACCGCTGTTACAACTCCTAGATCGTCCAGGTATCCGATCAACGGAGCGAGGTCCGGTACGGCATCAATAGGGCTTATAAAATAGATCAACGCACCAATAACAATCGACTTTCGGTACCACGGAACATACTTGTCTCGCATGTAACGGTAGAGCGCTTTTATATCTTTTGCAAAGCTTATTTTTTTTCCCACCCGTTCAAGTTTTTCCCAGAGCCCTTCTTCAACCTCCTCCTGACCTTTTTCAACTTTGGAAGGAGAATCGTATTTCAGATCGAGATCATCAAGTTCGTAGTTCATTATTTATCCTTAATTTTTTTTGAATTGATTGAACCAGTCAAAAATTGTATTCCACCATAATCTTGAATTCTGCGGTTTTGTAACAAAATGCGATTCATCCGGGAAATAGAGAAATTTACTCGGTACATTTTTCCTCTGCAATGATGAGAATAATTCCATGGCCTGGCCTTCAGGCACTCGAAAATCGAATCCTCCGTGGATAACCAGCGTTGGGGTTTTAAAATTATCTGCTTTGCGGTGAGGCGACCATCTCTCGTACATTGCACGGTTCTCCCACGGTGTTCCTTTGAATTCCCATTCCGGGAACCACAATTCCTCGGTTGTACCCCACATGCTTTCAAGATTAAATACTCCGGCGTGCGAAACAAGCGCATTGAACCGGTCTGTACTGCCGAGTATCCAGTTGATCATATAACCGCCGTATGAAGCTCCCGCGGCAAAGGTGTTTTTAGGATCGATGAATTTAAAATTCTTCAACGCATAATCACATGCATTCATCAGGTCTTCATATACTTTACCACCCCAGTCGCCCGAAATCTCGTCGGTAAATTTCTGTCCGTATCCGGTTGAACCCCGCGGATTGGGTGCAACAACCACATATCCCTTCGAAGCGAATAGCTGTGAGTTCCATCTGTAATGGAAATCATCGTTCCAGTGACCCTGAGGTCCGCCGTGTATAAGGAAGAGGAGCGGGTATTTCTTATCGGGATTGAAGAATGGAGGTTTAATAATTATTGACTGGACCTTTGCACCTGCTGCACCTTCGCTCCAGAATGAATTAAACTCACCGAACTCAATTTTACTCAACAATTCCTTGTTTAAGAAAGTGATCTGTTCAATTCCTCCGCCGTTTGTTTTGAGTGAGAAGATTTCATACGGCATGTTGTTGCGCTGACGCTTGAAATAAATCAATTGCCCGTCGGAAGTAATCGACATATCATTATTAATCCCTTCATTCAGGAAGAGAAGGTTTTCACCCGTAGATACGTCAAATCTGTAAATCGAATTATAGATTTGATTGGCGGCATCGTAATAAATATATTTTCCGTCGGGCGACCATAATATCTGTCCGACCGATATATCGAGTTTCCCGGTAAGATTTCTCAATTCACCGCTGCTTCTGTGATAAAGCATCAGGCTGTATTTATCTGCTTCGAAACCTGCTCGGGCCATCGAGCGGAATGCTATGTAGCTGCCGTTCGGCGAATAAACAGGCTGATTATCATTCCCCGGACTTACGGAAATTTTTCTGTACTGGGTTGGTGAGTCCTTCTTAATGTCGGCTGCATTTATTAAATAGACTTCATTGTTCGTGCTCGTTGCGAGAACTTTATCAGGATTCATTACAAATGCAATCTCCTTACCGTCCGGAGAAATCGTGTAATCCTGACTGCTTCCCAGGTCAACAGGCGGGCAATCGGATTTCGAGCCGAGCATCAGGTCTGCATATTCTTTTGTCTGAACGTCATAAATGAAAACGTGACTTCGCTTATCGCCGCGCCAGTCGTTGAATGTCCGGTACATCAGCTCTGTAAAAATCTTCGCTTTTACTTTGCTTTCCTCGGCATCCTTATCTTTCTTTTCATTGCATTCCTGAGTTGTGCAATCCGGATATACTGAAGAGACAAATAGAATTTTATTACCGTCCTTCGACCAGACAACTCCGGAAGCACCCGTGTAAATGTTTGTCAGCTGAAGATCATTTTTACCTTCGTAATCACAAGTCCAGATCTGTCCTTTCATCTGGTAGCTAATCGATTTGCCGTCAGGCAGAAACTTCGGAGAGCTTTCGTTAGCTTCAGAGTTTTTTAGCGGGCGGAGATTTTTTCCGTCCTGATCTATCAGCCAGATATCGGAATTGCCTTTGTTTGAATCCATGCTGTAAGCTGTAACCGCAAATGCAATTGTCTTACCGTCGGGCGATACATCATATCCTCCGATCCTTTTCATATTCCATAAATCTTCTACGGTCATCGGCCTTTTCTGTGCGAAGAGTGAAAGCCCGGTTACAAATAATAGAACTAATAAGAGAGTCTTTTTCATTGGAATCCTCAGATGGTTTTTATTTCAGGTGTAAATTATAAAAAGAGGAGGGGAAATTAAAGAGAATTGGAATTGAATAAATCTAAAACACAAATCACATATGAAAACTTCAGATAGACTTTAGTAAATACTTACGCTAAATTTCATGTGTAAAATGAGCAATATGAACAGATTGTTTTTGTCAGGAACAATTATTAATAACAAACAGGAGAGTTTATGAAATCAAAAACACTAATTCTTTTCTTATTATTTGCTTTTTATCAGACCGGATTCGGTCAGTTCGAAGCTTCAAAAAGCTATGCAGGTCCATCCCTGGGTTTATCGTTTCTTGGCTCTACTTTTCAGTTAGGATTGAATTATGAATATGGAATGCCTCTTTCAGCTATCGGAATGTCCGGTCCCGGAAAAATCGGCGTAGGCGGACTTTTCAGGTATTGGAGCTACAGCGAAGGATTTGGAACCGGAGAATGGAGTTACACTAATATTCTGGTCGGTGCTCAGGGCAATTATCACTTTGCGCTCGATAACCGGATGTGGGACCCATATCTAGGGCTTGTTTTAGCTTACAATATCGCATCGGTTAAATGGGAAGGTGTAAAAGGATTTGGATGGGCAGATAGAAGTGCCGGCGGATTCTGGCTCGGTCTGCATGGCGGGGTACGTTATTTCTTCACCCCGAAGACTGCCTTAAATCTTAGGTTCGGTTTCGGTACACTTGATTATGGTGCGTTAGAGATCGGTGTCGATTTCCAATTATAATTTTAATGTAATTATGAGGCCCGGATAACGCCGGGCTTCTTTATCAATTAAATAAATCCTTTCTAATTCATTCTTGATAACCCCCATCAATTTGCCTAATTTTGGCTACATTTTTATAAATTTAATGAGAATTATGAAATATCCATTCCGGGAAATTGAATCCAGCTGGCAGAAGTTTTGGGAAGAAAGGGAAGTCTATAAAACCGACCTTTCCAAAAAAGAAAAAAAGATTTACTGCCTTGTAATGTTTATTTATCCCTCAGCCGCAAAAATGCATATAGGTCACTGGTACAATTATGGTCCCACCGATTCATGGGCCCGTTATAGAAAGTTGAAAGGTTTTAATGTCTTCGAACCGATCGGTTATGATGCATTCGGTCTTCCGGCAGAAAATTATGCAATAAAAACCGGTATCCACCCGCAGGACAGTACCCTTCAGAATATTAATGATATCCGTGTTATGGTAAAACATATGGGCGGTATGTACGATTGGAATTCGGAATTAATGACTTGCGTTCCGGAATATTACCGCTGGAATCAGTGGCTCTTTCTTCAACTCTACAAAAAGGGTCTGGCCTACAGAAAGAATGCGCCCGTTAACTGGTGCCCATCCTGCCAGACAGTATTAGCGCGTGAGCAGGTATTAAACGACGGATCATGTGAGCGTTGCAGCACTACAGTTATTCAGAAAAATTTAACTCAGTGGTTCTTCAAGATTACAGATTATGCCGAAGAACTTCTTGATGGATTGAATAAAATCGACTGGCCTGAAAAAACTAAAACAATGCAATTAAACTGGATCGGAAAAAGCATCGGCGCGGAAGTCGATTTTTCCATTTCAGGTTCCGACGAGAAAATAAAAATTTTTACTACTCGCCCCGATACTCTGTTCGGTGCAACATATATGGTCCTTGCGCCAGAGCATCCTCTTGTTGATGCATTAACTACTTCGGAGAATAAACTGAAAGTTGAAGAATACCGCGATTCAATTAAATCAATGACCGAAATCGACCGGACGTCAACCGTAAAAGAAAAAACCGGAGTGTTTACAGGTGCCTATGCCGTTAACCCGGTAACGAATAAAAATATTCCGATCTGGATTGCAGACTATGTTCTAATGACTTATGGTACCGGAGCTATCATGGCTGTTCCGGGACAGGATGAAAGGGACTGGGAATTTGCCGAGAAATTTGATCTGCCTATTATAAGAACTGTTGAACCATCAGAAGGATTTGAAGGGAAAGCATTTACCGGAGACGGACCTGCGATTAACAGCGATTTTCTGAATGGTCTTTATGTTGAAGACGCAAAGAAAAAAATTATTGAGTGGCTTGAAGACAAAGGAATTGGAAAGCATACTGTAAATTACCGTTTACGCGACTGGCTTATATCCCGTCAGCGATACTGGGGTACACCGATTCCAATAATTCATTGTGATAAATGCGGACAGGTTCCTGTGCCGGAAGATCAGCTTCCGGTTGTACTTCCATACGATGTAAACTTTAAACCTGATGGCGGATCGCCGCTCGCTAGCAATTCAGAATTTGTTACTACTAATTGCCCGGTCTGCGGATCTCCTGCTAAACGGGATGTCGATACAATGGATACGTTTGTAGATTCATCCTGGTATTACCTCCGCTATCTTAACCCGAAATATGATAAGGGAATGTTTGATCCAGAATTGGGTAAAGCATGGACTCCGGTGGATACATACGTCGGCGGTGCCGAGCATGCCGTTATGCACCTCTTGTACGCCCGATTCATCCATAAATTCCTGCGCGATATCGGACTGGTTAACAGCGACGAGCCTTTTCAGAAACTGATTCATCAGGGCACTATTACAAATCTTGGCGCTAAAATGTCGAAGTCGAAAGGGAACGTTGTGGATCCCAATCAGTTTGTTGATGAATACGGGGCGGATGTTTTCAGAATGTATATGATGTTTATGGGCCCTTATGAGCTCGGCGGCGACTGGAGCGATAAAGGTATTGTTGGAGTTGACAGGTTTGTGCAGAGAACTTATTCGCTCTTCAGTTCGCATCAGAATTTTTCCGTCGTTCATCCTTCTGCAAAGAAATACGAACTTGCGCAGCTCAGCGAAATTGAAAAAACCATCTACAGAAAAGTAAACCAGACTATGGAAAAGGTTGAAATAGAGGTTGAACATTTCAGATTTAATACCGCCGTTGCGGCTCTGATGGAACTTATTAATGAATTAAAATCGTTGGATGAATGCAGGAACGATCTTAAAACTTTTGCTCTCGAACGCTTTGCTGTTCTCATAGCACCTCTTGCGCCTCATCTCGGGGAGGAATGCTGGAAACTGCTCGGTAATTCGAAATCGCTCTTTGAAGCCCCTGTCTGGTTTGATCTGGATAAATCGGCACTTGTAGAGGACAAAGTCAATATTGCTGTCCAGGTGAACGGAAAGCTAAGAGCTACGATTGAAGCTGCAAATAATTCCAGTAAGGAAACAGTTTCTGCGATAGCTAAAAACGACGAGAGGATTCTGAAGTATATTCAGGATAAGGAAATAATCAAGGAAATATTCGTACCTAATAAAATTTATAACATTGTAATAAAATAAAATCCGTTTGAATCCTTTTAATTTGCGTCATCCGCGTTTTATCAATTTTACAAGGTTGGGCAGAGAAACAGGGTAGAGCTGGTAAATCAAAGAGGAAAATATGCTTGATGTAAAATTTATTCGTGAAAATCCGGATCTTGTACGGCAGGGTCTGGCAAATAAAAATGCCAGGGATATTGTTAGTGAAATAATTAAACTCGACGAGCAGAGAAGATCGCTGATTGCCAGGACGGAGGATCTTAAAGCAAAAAAGAATCAGGTCTCCGCACAGATACCAAAATTTAAAAAAGAAGGAAAAGACACATCTGAAATTTTTGCAGAAATGAAATTGGTTGGCGATGAGATTGCACTGCTCGACACCCAATTACGCGATATTGAAAATGAGATTGATGATATTCTCCGAAATACTCCTAATCTGGCTCATTCCTCAGTACCCGTTGGCAAATCTGCCGAAGATAACGTGGAAGTGCGTCAATGGCTTCCTGAAGGTTTTTCATTCAAAAATGATTTTAAAGTTCTTGACCATGTTGAACTCGGGAAAAAATTACAGCTCCTCGATTTTGAAAGGGGCACTAAAATTAGCGGATCCGGATTTCCGCTTTACACAGGTAAAGGAGCTACACTTGAACGTGCGCTTATCAATTTTATGCTCGATTATCATCTCCATCATCACGGATACAGCGAGATTTTTCCTCCTGTACTTGTTAACAGGGAATCGATGAAAGGAACCGGCCAGATTCCTAAAATGGAAGAGGATATGTACTTCATAGAGAAGGACGGATTATATCCGATCCCCACCGCTGAAGTCCCGATTACAAATATTCACCGGGATGAAATTCTTACTGAAAAGGAACTGCCCGTTAAATATGTCGGCTATTCTCCATGTTTCCGTAGGGAAGCTGGATCCTACGGAAAGGAATCGAAAGGATTTTTACGCGTGCATCAGTTTAATAAAGTAGAGATGGTTAAATTTGCAAAACCGGAAAACTCTTATGATGAACTCGAATCGATGGTAAATGATGCAGAGGATATTCTCAAAGCGCTGAATGTACCGTACAGAATTCTTATGTTGTGCACAGGCGACCTGAGCTTTTCTGCGGCTAAATGTTACGACATTGAGACGTGGTCTCCTGCCGAGAACAAATGGCTTGAAGCTTCTTCATGCAGCAACTTCGAAGCATTTCAGGCACGAAGAGCGAACATCCGGTTTAGAAGAGAGGAAACAAAAAAACCGGAATTTATTCATACTCTTAACGGATCGGGTCTTGCAACAAGCAGGTTGATGGTTTCTCTGCTGGAGAATAATCAAACTCCGGAAGGTAAAGTGATCGTTCCAAAAGTTCTACAGAAATATACAGGTTTCGAAATTATCGGTTGATTCTCATTCAGATCAGTTCTTAAAAAGCTGTGCGGTATTTCCCGGTCAGGGTATTTAGAAATACCTATAATACTTTCAACGAATCGGCGGAATTAAAAGAAAGGACTCTATTTCGTCTTGTTCAGAAATTTATTTCACCTCAAAAAATATTTTGTCCGTTACAAAAAGTCTTTTATGCTCGGGATAGTTTTTATCCTCTTCTCAAATTTTGGACAGGTCTACATTCCTCAGCTGGTTAAGCAGGGAATTAATGTAATCGATTCAGGAGTAGACGACGGCTCTGTCCTGAAATTTGTAATTCTGATAGTAATCACATCTCTTATTGCCGGAATTTTCAGATTTCTGATACGTCAAACCATAATCGTAACTTCCTGGAAAATAGCGAACGACCTCCGTTACGATTTCTGGGGTCACCTTCAAAAACTTCCGTTAAGATTCTATCAGAATAATTCCACCGGCAATATTATGTCCCATGCTACTAACGATATTAATGCGGTTAGAAGTTTTGTCGGGCCGTCGGTGATGTATACAATCGATAACGGTACAAAATTTCTGCTCGTATTTATAATAATGGTTTCGATGAATCCGCTCCTAACTCTCTATGCGCTGCTTCCATCTCCTTTCATGTCCCTTGTTGTTTATCTTGTTATGAGCCGTGTCCATGCAAAGTATACCAGGATTCAGGAGAAATTTGCCGATCTGACGGCGCGCGCCCAGGAGAATTTTTCTGGAATAAGGGTTGTCAAATCATATATCCGGGAGGAATATGAAATTGATAATTATAAGAAAGAAAGCGATGAATATCTGAACCGTAAGATGGATCTCGTGAAGCTGCAGGCAATGTTTATCCCTGTCTTCTCAATCATTGCAGGACTTTCGTTCATAATTGTTTTGTGGGCAGGCGGCTCACAAATGATAGAAGGTAATTTTACAATCGGCGAGCTGGTTGCTTTTTATGCCTACCTCGGAATGCTTATCTGGCCTATGATCTCTTTCGGTTGGGTTGCAACTATGATTCAGCAGGCCGAGGCCAGTATGAAGCGCCTAATGAAAATTTTTAATGAACCTTATGAAATTGACGATTCTCCCAAAACAGATAATGCCATAGCCGATATAAAAGGGGAAATCGAGTTTAAAAATGTTTCCTTCAGGTATGGCGGCAATCTTCCCCTGGTTCTCGATGGTATCAGTTTCAAAATTGAACAGGGCCGCACTGTTGCTTTTATCGGCCAGACGGGTACCGGAAAGACTTCTCTTGTAAATCTGATTCCGCGATTCTATGATGCTACAGACGGGGAAATATTTATCGACGGAATAGATATTAAAAGAATACCTCTGGAAACGATTAGAAGAAGAATCGGAATGGTTCCCCAGGAGAATTTCCTTTTTTCGGATACTCTCGGAAATAATGTTGTTTACGGACTCGATAAATCCGATCCGGAAAGAATCCGGATCGCTTCAGAAATTGCTCAGTTGTCCAAGGATGTGGAGAATTTCCCGAAAGGATTCGAAACAATTCTTGGTGAACGCGGAATTACTCTTTCAGGAGGACAGAAGCAAAGATCTTCCCTTGCACGTGCGCTTGCAATCGATCCTAAAATTCTGATACTCGACGACTCCCTCTCCGCCGTTGATACGAATACTGAGGAGGAGATACTTAAAAGACTGAAAGTATTTATGAAAAACAGAACCAGCATCATTATCAGTCATAGAATCTCTACCGTTAAAGACTCGGATAAAATACTCGTTCTTCACAACGGTAAAATAGCAGAAGAGGGAACACATGAAGAACTCGTAGCGCTTAAAGGGATCTATGCCGATCTTCACAGAAGGCAATTACTCGAAGAAGAACTTTCGGTTATGGAATAACTATGGCAGAACAACGCGAAGACGAAATATTAGGTAAAGCATACGACTCTAAGCTTATGAAGCGGCTCCTTGTTTATATTAAGCCGTATAAGCACTATGTAATTGCAGCAATAATTTTCAATATACTTGTTGCGGCGCTTGGTCCCCTCCGTCCTTACCTTAGTAAGGTAGCAATTGACGACTATATACTCAATAAAGACTACAACGGTCTTCTTCTTATCGTAGGCATTTTATTTCTATCACTTGTCATTCAGGCAGTCGTTCAATACTTCCTTACCTATTTTACCGAATTAATGGGTCAGAAGATTATTTATGATATACGGGTTCAGCTCTTTTCACACGTTCAGAGACTAGCATTAAAATATTTCGATAAAACTCCTATCGGCAGAACTGTTACCCGTGTTACCAACGATGTAGACGCATTGAATGAAATGTTCTCCTCCGGTGTGGTAACGGTTTTCAGCGACGTGTTCATGATTGTGTTCATTTTCATCTTTATGTTCAGTATGTCCTGGCAGCTTACTCTAATAACACTCGCTGTAATTCCTTTCCTGTTTTACGCGACTTTTCTTTTCAGAAAGAAGGTAAGGGAGGAATACAGGAATGTCAGAACTCATCTTGCCCGGCTTAATTCATATATGCAGGAACATGTAACGGGCATGAACGTAGTACAGATGTTCGCTAAGGAAAAGCAGGAACTGGAAAATTTTGAATCGATCAATAACGATTTCAAAAAAGCCAATATTAAATCTGTTTTTTATTATGCCATCTTTTTCCCGTTTGTTGAATTGCTAAGTGCTGTCTCAATCTCACTGGTAATCTGGTTTGCAAGCGGCGAAATAATTCAGGGTGTTCTTACTTTCGGTATACTGACGGCTTTTATTCAGTATATAGAAATGTTCTGGCGGCCTGTACGCGACCTTTCCGAAAAGTATGATATCCTTCAAAGGGCAATGGCCGCGTCCGAAAGAATTTTCAAACTGCTGGATGACAAAACTATTATAAAAAATCCCGACACACCTGTTCTGCTTCAGAAAATCAGAGGGGAAATTGAATTTAAAAATGTCTGGTTCGCTTATAATCCGGATGAGTATGTTTTAAGGAATCTATCATTTAAAATTAATCCGGGAGAAACTGTTGCAATAGTTGGAGCTACCGGTGCTGGAAAGACAAGTATAGTAAATATCCTAACCCGATTTTATGATATTGAAAAGGGAACCATCACGCTCGACGGAATCGATATAAGAAACCTGAATAAGAAAGACCTCCGTAAGTATATTTCCATGGTACTGCAGGATGTTTTTCTATTCAGCGGAACTATTAAGTCGAATATCAGCCTCGGTAACCCGGAGATTCCGGACGAAAAAATTATTGAATCGGCAAAAACTGTTGGAGCAGATAAATTCATTTCCAAGCTGCCGAATAATTATGAAGAAGAGATGAAAGAAAAAGGAGCCACGCTAAGCGTTGGTCAGAAGCAGTTAATATCGTTTGCCCGAGCGCTTGCTTATAATCCGCAAATTCTTATTTTGGATGAAGCGACTTCGAGTGTTGATACAGAAACCGAACAGTTGATTCAGAATGCAATTGAAAAACTTCTGATCGGTAGAACATCTATTGTAATTGCTCATCGTCTCTCAACAATTCAGAATGCGGATAAAATTCTTGTTATGCATAAGGGTGAATTAAAAGAAACCGGTACACATCAGGAATTGCTTGCTAAGAGAGGAATCTATTATCGTCTGTACGAACTGCAATATAAAGATCAGGAAATAACAAAAACTGCTTAGTGGAGGCACACTTCATGGCAAAAAAGAGATTTATGACGCTTCCGCGTCACATTCTTGAAGGCGAAAAATTACACCCGGAGGCAACCGGAGAACTCTCTGCGATTCTGCTGCAGCTTAGTCTAGCTGCTAAAGTTATTTCTATGGAGGTTAATAAAGCCGGCCTTGCCGATATACTCGGCTTTACAGGTGAAAATAATATTTCCGGCGACGAGGTAAAAAAACTCGATATATTTGCTCACGAAACACTTCTTAAAGCAATGGATCACGGCGGACATTTCTGTGTTATGGCCTCCGAAGAAGATGAGGATATTATACATCTTCCCCCTCACCAGAAGATCGGCAAATACGTCCTTCTCTTCGATCCACTCGACGGATCTTCGAATATCGATGCCAATGTAAGCATCGGTACTATCTTTTCAATTTACAAAAGAATTACTCCAGGAGACGGGCCAGGTACACTCGAAGACTGCCTTCAGCCCGGTTATAAGCAGGAAGTTGCGGGTTATATCCTTTACGGATCCAGTACAGTATTCGTTTATACCGCCGGGCACGGTGTTTACGGATTTACACTTGATCCTGCATTCGGAGAATTTCTTCTTTCACACGATGATATAAAAATCCCAAAACATGGAAGAATCTACAGTATAAACGAAGGCAATTATTTTTCGTGGCAGAAAGGTTTGAAGGATTATATAAAATATTTACAGGCCAATAAATTCAACGGTAAACCTTACCAGGCACGTTACATAGGCTCAATGGTGGCGGACGTCCACAGAACATTATTGTACGGCGGAATTTTCATGTATCCGGGTGATACCAGAAATGCTAAAGGAAAACTCAGACTTGCTTACGAATGTAATCCTATGGCATTTATTGTAGAAGCAGCAGGGGGACGTGCAACCGACGGCAGGAAAAGGATATTGGAACAAGTACCTGAATCGCTTCATGAACGGATTCCGATCTTTATCGGAAGTGAAGAAGATGTACTTCTGGTTGAAAAATTTCTTAGGGAAGCAGGCGATTAAACGAAAAAGTGCGAAGATCTTTTTCTAAGAGTTCGCACTTCTAATTTTTCAGTTCACTCTTGAGTTTAGCAATCTCTTCATTCAAACGAGCGGCCAGTTCTTCCTTGGTAATTCCGTTAAGTGTAAATTTTGCCGAGCGGACAATTACTTCTGGAGAGTCGCCTTCACCTTTTAGAAATCTATATAAATTGAAGCCGAGCCGGTTACGGTCGTTCATTAATGGAAGATTCTCCTTAAAGCTCTCGGCTATTCCATATGCCTTCTTTTCCAGAGAATTATCGGGAAAAGCTTTTGTTAATGGGGCTGCTAATGTGGTCATTATACCTACCTTTAAAATCGACTGGTCTAAAAATAGCCAAGAATTTTGTTCAAGACAACTGATTGGAGTGGAAGGCCTTTTAATATTTGGTTAGATTTGCAGGGAAATAATGGATTTACCGGCTTGAATGGAAAAAACCCCAATCGAATTCTTATAATCCGCCTTAGCTCACTTGGCGATGTTCTGCTTTCCTCGCCTCTGATAAGGGCTCTGAAAAATCAGTTTAGCGGTGTAAAGGTCGACTTCCTTGTAAGATCGGAGTATGCTGATGCTGTAAAGTTCAATCCGAATATAAACGTCGTATACGCGATCTCAAGATCTGATAAAACCAAATTCTTAATGAAAATTCTCAAAGAAAACAGGTATGATTTTCTTCTTGATCTACAAAATAATATTAGAACACGTTTAATCTGCCGTTCAATTAATGCTAAGACTTATCCATTCAGTAAGCCTACTTTGCAAAAGTACCTGCTTGTTAAATTCAAGATCAACCGTTTCAGGGATATTAAACCGATTACCCACAGGTATGCCGAATCGCTTCCCGAATTGAAACTTGATGGTAAAGGTCTGGAGTTTTTTGTCCCTTTGAAAGTTCAGTCAACTTTGGATTCTTCAAAAAAATATATCGGGTTGTGTCCGGGCTCCAAACATTTCACAAAAAGATGGCCGCCCGAATATTTTGTTGAATTGGGAAACAGTTTATCCGGACTAGGATACCAGATTTTAATATTCGGCGGTAAAGATGATAAAACAATTTGCGAATCGATCTCTTCCGGTATCGGCGGCTCGCTGAATCTTTCTAATGATAACAACCTGTTTCAAACCGCAGCCGATATGAAGAACTGTAAATTAATTATATGCAACGATTCGGGTCTTATGCATACCGCAGCGGCTTCCGGAATTCCGGTAGTTTCTATTTTCGGATCCTCCGTTAAAGAGTTCGGATTTATTCCCTACGGAGTGCCAAATTTAATCTTAGAGAATAATTCGTTATCTTGCAGACCATGCAGTCATATTGGGAGAAGCAGATGTCCGGAAGGACATTTCAAATGTATGAGAGAAATTACTCCCGGATTTGTTACTGAAAATGTTACTAAATTTTTGTCCGGCCTATGAAAAACACCTGGTATTTGCTCTACAATCTTATAATTATTCCGATCGCAAAAGTGGTCATTTTTTTTATTTCGCTGTTCAATCAGAAAGTAAGGACAGGAATAAGAGACCGTAGAAAACTATTTGAGAATCTTATAATTGATCTAACCGGAATTGACCGTAAGAAAAAAATGATCTGGTTTCATTCGGCCTCGATGGGGGAATTTGAACAGGCAAAACCAATCATAGAAAAAATAAAAAGCGAGAAGAAGTTTAATATTATCATCACTTTCTTCTCTCCTTCCGGATACCGTAATTCTCTCAAATATCCGTATGCCGATATAATTTCATATATACCGATCGATACTCCAATACTGACCGAGAGATTTTTAAACCTTGTAAGGCCTCATCTGGCAGTATTCATGAGATACGATTTCTGGCCTAATATGGTCTGGCAGCTCGACCGGAAGAGGATTCCGTATTTTATTGTAGACGCAACAATGCGCAGCCGTTCAAAAAGAAAACTCCCGCTTGCAATTGATTTCCATAGATCACTTTTTTCAAATATTTCAAGAGTCCTCACGGTTTCCGAGGATGATGCTAAGAACTTCCGTGAATTCGGGATTCCAGATAGCCGTATTGAAGTTGTTGGCGATACACGCTTCGACCGGGTCTATCAAAAGAGTCTTGATGCTAAAGAGAAGAAATTGTTCAAAGAGGATTTCTTTAAAGGGAAAAAAATTTTTGTACTGGGAAGCACATGGGAAAGTGACGAAGAGATCGTTCTACCCGCACTTATGAAAGCAATGGAATATGATCCGGACTTAATGCCCATAATTGTACCGCACGAACCGACAGTTCAGCATCTGGAGCGGATCGAACATACTTTTTATAAACATTTCAGCACCATCAGATTTTCTTACCTTAACAATTACAAAAATGAGAGAGTAATAATTGTTGATTCAATCGGAATACTGCTTACTCTCTATACTTACGCCCACGCTGCTTATGTTGGCGGAAGTTTCAAACAGGGAATTCATAATGTGCTTGAACCGGCTGTATACGGTATTCCGGTCATATTCGGTCCTAAAATTGAAAACAGCAGGGAGGCCAATCTGCTTGTTTCTATCGGGGGAGCTTTCGTAATCCGTAATAAAAAAGAGGCATACCGGATTATAAGAAGACTATTTACCGATCAGAATTTCCGGAGTGAAAGAGGGAAAATCTGTTCCTACTATGTAAAAGAGAACACCGGTGCCTCAGACAAAATCCTTCAGAAAATATACAATCAATTGTAAATCTTAATTTGATTTACCCTCAGCGGACTATATTTTCAACACTCATTTTCATAAATTGAATCCGAATTTCTACCGGAAATAGGAAATATGACTTCATCCTTGGACAAAACATTTGACTTATCCCGACCTGATATTTCCTATCGTAATATTCTGGAAACCGCCCCGATCGGAATGCTCATTTTCAACGACGACTTCATTGTGAAATTTGTAAATAAAAATTTTTTCCATTTCAGCGGTGTTGTCAGCGCAAATCCATCTGAATTAATAGGTAAAAGTATCTACGAGTACAGAATCTTTGAAGTAAGCGATCTGAGGAAAGACCTGAATGAATTAAAAGATGGAATTGCATTCGAGAAAGTTCTGGCCACATCTACAACTCTTTCCGGTAATAAAATTTCCATTATTGTAAAATGTGTTCCCATTCTGATCGAGAATAAATTCAGCGGCGGTGTAATTATAATTGAGGATGTTAAGATTAATACTGCCGCAGAGGAAGCTGCTCTTATTTACTCTCCTAATTTTCAGAACTTTCTTTACCTGGTAAGCGACTGTTTCTTTTTTGTTGATAAAGAAGGGAATATCAAATTAAGCTCTCCTACCGGATACGACGATTTCTCGTTCCTGTTTGAACCGGATTTGAGAAATAATAAACGTCCGCAGAAATTGTCGGGTATTTTATTTAAAAAGCAGCTTGAATCGGTGCTTTTAAGCAGCAAAACTGTCTGGACGGAGATACCTTTCATAAAAAACAGCTCTGAACATCGGGCAAGTATTACTCTTATTCCGGTTGCCGAGAATGATTCGAATGTAGGTCTGGTTATTGTCCTTGTTAAAGAGATTCAGGGTGAAAAGACAAATATCACGATTAATAATGAAGAGATTAAAGAGCTTAAAAGATATCAGCAGATTGTTGCGGGAGTTCTCGATGGTGTAATCGGTTTCGATAAAGAGGGAAAAATAATTTTCTGGAACGAATCCTCTGCAAGCTTATTCGGCCTTACAAGAAGCGAAGTGTACGGAAAATTCATCGGGAAAATTTTTCAGCAGATCGATCAGCTCTATTTTCAGCAGATGATGAAACAGTTGACTGAAGAAAAATTCTGGGAGGGTGAGTTCAGAATAGGGGAAGATGAAAGTGTGGCGGAATATTTTTCGGTCAAGATCGGTGTAATAGACGAAGATTCCGAAGAATCCTTTTTTATGCTCTGTTCGAATATTTCCGGTAGGATCAGAATTGAAAAAGAACTTAGAAGCTCGGAAGAGAAGTTCAGAAATATTGTAATTAACTCCCACGAATTCATCTGTATACTGGACCTGGACGGAAGAATAACCTATGCCAATCCTTTCTTTCTCGATACGTTCGAATATAGTGCGGATGAAATTACGAAAATGAATTTCGGTGAATTGGTCGATTCACTTTATATGACGGAAAATCCTTTCTTTATTAATGAACTTGCTTCATTCAGCTCGCAGTCGGTTGAATTACCTCTTATTAATAAAAAAGGTCAGAGGATTTATGTGCTGGCCAGTTTTTCCTCCGCAAATGATCAGGAAGGCGTTCCTCTCTATTACACCGTTATACTTACCGATATTACGCTTAAGAAAGAATCTGAAAAAGATCTGCTGCTTATAAGATCTATCTTTGAGGCTTCGCACGATGGAATCGCATTGATAAGCAGGAAACGGTTTGTGCTTGTAAATGATTCTTTCGTCGGAATGTTTGGATACAGAAGCGCAAGCGAAATTATTGGTCAGGATCCTATTGACTTTGTTTTTGAAATCGATAAACAGAAAGTAGAAAAATATCTGGTCAGTTCAGATGAAGGAGATGACCTGCCTGCCCGATATGATTTCAAAGGGAGGCGGAGGAATGGTACAGTCCTTGAACTTGAGAATTCAGTTTCAACTTACAGAACCAATGAAGAAAAATTTGTTGTATGGGTTATAAGGGATATTACTGAAGAGAAAAAGGCTCAGGAAGCTCTTCAGATTTCCGAGGAAAGATACCGGAGTATTTCGGAGAATATTAAGGAGAGTTTCTTTACGGCAGAAAGAATCGACGGTGAACTTAAATCGGTTTTTTATACACCGGCTATTCGTCAGATTACCGGGTATACTCCCGATGCTTTTATAAGCGACCAGGATCTGTGGAAGAATATAATCCATCCGGATGATGTTGAAGAAGTACTTTCGGAATACGATAAATTCTACACCGACAGATCGAAAAATTTTCAGGTGTTTGAATACCGGATAATAGATGCGCTCGGCAATATTAACTGGATCGAAAATAAAGTTTCTGTTAAACGCGACTCATACGGTGAGATCCGGATGATGTTCGGTATTATAAGCGATATTTCACTCTCTAAACGGGCAGAGGAGGAACTTAAAAAATCCGCTGCAGAATTAAAGGAACTTAACGAAGCCAAAGACCGGTTTATTTCCATTATCTCGCACGACCTGAGAACCCCTTTCAGTTCTATACTTGGATTTACCGATTTTCTACTTTCCGACGATCCCGACCTTAACGATGAAAAAAGAAAACAGTATGTGGTCTATATTCAGGAATCTGCAAAAAATATGCTCGGGCTCGTTAATTCGCTTCTGGATTATACCAGGCTTCAGACAGGAAAAATTAAATTTGAGCCGCAGAGAGTTAATGCAAAATCCGTTATTGATAAAGCGATTCAGATAATGGCCGGTGTTGCGCTGCAGAAGAAAATTAACATTGTATCAAAACTGGATCGGGATTTTTTTATACATGCCGACGAAGATCTTCTTCTTCAGGTATTCAATAATCTGATTTCCAATGCAGTCAAATTCACCAACAATAGAGGTAATATCAGTGTTGATGCTTCCGTTGATATAGAAAAACATCAGGTTCAGTTTCACGTGGAAGATGATGGCGTTGGAATGAATGAGGAAAATGTTTCTAAACTATTTAAAGTTGATTCCAAGTTCACAACTCCGGGTACAGCAGGCGAAAAGGGCAGCGGCCTCGGACTTTCGTTAGTAGGGGATATTGTTAGAAAACATGGGGGCGATATCTGGGTGGAAAGTTCTGTCGGGAAAGGTTCAAGATTCTATTTTACAATTCCTATAGCTTCAACAAATATTCTTCTTGTAGACGATATAAAGACCGACCGGCTCCTCTATTCAAAACTGATCAGGAATTTAATTCCGCAATACAGCATTATAGAAGCCGATAACGGAAAAACAGCTCTCGAAATTATCAAACAGAACGCACCGGTTCTTGTAATAACCGATCATAAAATGCCTGTGATGAGCGGTTACGACCTTGCAAAACAGTTGAATATAACAGACCTGAGATATAAACCGCCGGTAATTGTTCTTTCAAGCGATCTAGACGATACAATTAAAGGTGAGTATAGAGAACTTGGAATTGAGTATATTTTCCAGAAACCGGTAAATCTCAGCGATTTTAAAAACGCAATTCAACTTGCCCTTAAAAAAGCGATATACAGTTAAAAGGCCTACTTCTTAATCCTTTTTAAAACCGCACCTGTACCGGGCTTCAGATTATAAATTCTTTCGGCAATAGAGATAGTTTCAACACCCGCCTTCTCTTCATTAACCAGGACTTCCCAGTTACCTTCCGGTAGAGGAAAATCGAGCATCAAATTCTTATCGCAATTAAAAAGGACAATAAATTTTTCATCGCCCGAATGGACCGAAAAAGCAAGTCCGAATTTGCTGGCCGGATGTTCTAGGAATCCGATCTCTTCATATTCCGCATGCCGGAACGCTGTATACTGTTTTCTCAGCCGGATCAATCCTTTATAATAATTAAGAAGCTCCGAATTGATCTCAGCATGTTTATAGTTTATATAATTTGTTTCATTATCCTTGTTGTAAGAGTTGTGGTCGATTCTTCCTTTCTCCGGATCAATAATTTTTCTGTTGTCCTGAATAACTTTAGATCTTGCGAATTCCTGACCGGCATGAATCATTGTTATTCCCTGAGATGTAAGCAGAAAGAGAGCAGCGAGCTTGTTAAGCTTCATCTGCCTTTCCGAAAGCTTAACGTGACTTTCGATATCCTTTATCTTCTGGTCATTATCTACTTCCTTTGTACCTAATCTTATAAAATCACCAAGTGTATAACCGTCATGCGATTCCAGGTAATTAACAGAATGTTCCTTCTTCTGAAACAATCCTAAAGAATCTCTAACGAGTGTAGCATTGACATAGCTTTTTATCCGTTTAATAGAGTTATTTCCGTACCACTCACCGAATATCCATCCGAGACCGTCGTGCGGATTTTCTCCTTTGATGCCGTTTCTTATCTGATCGTTCCACGCCGCGTAACCTTTTTTAGAGAATCCGTCCGGAGAGTAACCTCCGCCGCCCCAGGCTTCTCCTATCAGAATTACATTGGGATTTATCTTCATCGTTTCATTTCGGATCTCTTCAACTGTTTTCCAATCGATCAGAGTGCTAAGATCGAACCGGAAACCGTCAACCTTATATTCCTTCATCCAGTGGACCAAACTTTCGACAATAAGGCGTCTAACCATCGGCCGTTCAGTTTTTAGGTCGTTTCCGCACCAGCTGTTTGCAATGTAATTCCCTTTATTATCAAGACGGAAATAATATTCCTTATCAATCTGTTTAAGGTTCCCGATTTCATATTCGGAAAGATGGTTGTAAACCACATCCATAATAACAGCGATCCCATCTTTATGAAACGATTTTACCATCTCTTTAAAATCATTTATCTGCCGGCCGTCTTTTCCGATCCAATCATTCCATTTAAAATTTTTCCATTGCTGACTGTAATAGGAAGCGGGTGCAAAGAAAGCGCCAGTCATATAGCCCCAGTGGTTTCTTTCATACGGATTCCAGGTATTAAACTTTCCGTCGAGAGAATCTCTGAAAGGTATTTCACAGTATCCGAATTCCTGAGCGGGCAGGATCTCAACAGCATTAATTCCGAGTGCTTTTATATAATCGATTCCGCCATTATTACCTTTTTCAATCAACCCTCTGTAAGTACCCGGTTTTTTTGCTCCGGAAGATTTGTGAGCGGTCATATCCCTTACGTGCATTTCATAAATTATCAAATCCCGCCAATCATAATTAAGGCGATCCGTTCCCTCCCAGTCGAAAGGAGAATCCTTTACTACTATCGAACGGCGCGGATTAAGGTAGGATGTTTTAGTAGCGACAGCTTTTGAGTAGGGATCGACACAGATCGGTTTATTCGAGTTGCTTAAATCCTCCCCTTTATGATAAACTTTAAAGCCGTAAAAAAGTCCGTATTGTTCGCCTTCAATCCGAGCTTCCCAAACGCCGTTTTCATCCTTCGACATAAAATACTCTTTACACTTACGTGAATCGGGATGCGTAAAAGTACAAAGTCGTACACTTACGGCAGACGGCGCAAACAATCGAAAGAAGGTTGTTCCGTCTTCAAAAAAAGAACCTAGTTTTTTATCGGAATAAAATCTGTCCAGTTCATTATAACGTTTAACAAACTCAGATGTATCTGGCTGCTCAGCAATCGTCTTTCTTTCGGTTACAAACAATTTTTCACCTGTGATGTTGTATGAAAAAGAAATAAAAAAAAGCAAAGTAAAAACTGATCTGCTCAATGATAATTTTGTCATAGATAGGTCATTTTTTGAGCAACAAGTTAATCAATTATCGAAATGATTGGAAATTATTTGATAGGTAAAATATTTTCAGCATTAATCTCATTTTAAATAGATCATTTTTTTCGTTTCATTGAATCCGCCAGCCGTAATTCTGTAATAGTAAATCCCGCTCGATAATTGAATACCGAATCCGTTGCCGGCCAAATTGCTTATTGTAAATGAAACGGAATAGGCACCGGGACCCTGCTGCTCATCTACAAGTGAAGCAATTTCTCTTCCAAGCAGGTCGTACACGGCAAGTCTTACATGCTGCCTGCTGGTTATTGAATACCTGATATTTGTTCCGTTATTGAAAGGATTAGGGTAATTCTGAAATAATTCAAATCGGGTAGGTACAATTACAATACCGTTGGTTTCAAGTAAATCTTTTAAAATCCAGGTGTCAGGATCAAACAGAGCCGAAAGCGGTTTTCCGTTTACCGGAATACTCCATGTCTGAACTTTCATATCATTGAAAAGTGTGATTGTATTTGTTTCGGTAGAGGTTGAATACTTTATCTGAACAGGCATTTTGAAAAATTGAGGATTAGTATTTGTTAATGGTTGTTCGACCCTTATGATCAGGTTATAATTATTTCCCGCGAGCTGTTCGTAACCCCAGCTGAATTTATATTTAGGATAGTTTTCACCGTAAATCCACTGCTGGAAAAAGTAATCGAGATCGGTCCCTGAAACACGTTCAGCTATTCTTTGAAAGTCCTCAGTTGTCGCAGTTCCATAGGATAATCCCGGCTCGGTCAAATATTCCCTGAGTATTCTGAAAAAGTTATCGTCTCCAACAACTCCTCTTAGCATATGAAGTACGACACCTCCTTTGCTGTATGAACGGGCGCTGTTGAAAATCTGGCTTACACTTTCTGTGTTCTGGACGTAAATAGTTCCAGTAGCGGTTTTTGCATGATTCATAATTGCGATAACATCGTTCATAAACGAAGTTTTTCCGTACTTCTCTTCGAAATAGATGCTTTCGGAATATGTCGCAAATCCCTCATTCAACCATATGTTTGCCCAGTCCCGGCAGGTAACTTTGTCGCCGAACCACTGATGAGCCAGCTCGTGAACTACCAGAGCTTCGCTGAATCCGCCCATTGAAGCGATTGTCTGGTGTTCCATCCCTCCGCCGAAACCGCATTGCGCGTGACCGTATTTCTCCATTGGATAAGGGTACGGTCCGAACTTCTCGGAAAAAATCCTGAGCATATCAATTGTACGGTCGAGGTTTACTTTCTGCGAAGTGAATACTTCCGGATAAACGTAGTGATTTACCGGCATTAATTTGCCGGGTTCGTATTCAAATAGGGTTTCGTAAAGGTAATAATCGCTCATCGCAATTGAGATCAGATAATTTGCAATCGGATAATGATTTTTCCATTTGTATGTTCTGGTTCCGTCAGGATGGTTTATAATGCCTGTAAGAAGTCCGTTCGAAACAGATACAAATTGCGGATCAGCTGTTATCCATACATCGGATGAATCGGCCTTGTCGGCAGGAGTGTCTTTCGAGGGCCACCAGTCTCTTGAACCGTACGGCTGAGATAAAGTCCAGATGACCGGCCGGCCGTAAGGTGTATTAGCTGAGACGAAGCTCCCGCCAATTCCTCCGCTGCTGTTCGGCCGACCCGAGTAATTAATTTCCAGTGTAAATTCTTCGGATGGAGAGTAACTCCTGTTAAAAGTTATATTTAACTTGTTTCCTGGAGAAAAGTTAAATGGTAGATTCTTACCGTTTGAAATTACAGAAGAGACCGAAAATCCGCTCCATAGATCGAGAAAGATTGAAGTTAAATTTTGATCTAATGCTTTCCCTTTAACAGTAACGCGGCCTGAAAGAAATAATGGATTATTTGTAATGAAAAGATCGAGTTTATAATAGGTTGCATCGAATCTCGGATCGCCCGGATAATTAATCCGGTTGGTTTTGGATAATCTTTCATACTCAAGAATTTTTGATGTAGAGCAGTAATCCGATCCCCGTTGCGCAAAAACCTGTATGGAGAAGACAAGAATTAAGATAAGTAGTTTATTCATATTATAGTTTTGAAATTGATCCAGCTGCAATATCCGGTTAAATGATATTATGATCAAAAAATTTATTAATTCTGTAGGAAAATATTTTTTACCATATTTGCCTGAACAATTTTAATAATTAAAACGAAAAGCCAGTAGAAGATAGCATTACTTTCATAATATAATCAAAGCATTAATTTGGAGTATTAATGAGCCGGCACACAAAAATATTTATCGGATTAATAACCGGTGCTGCAGCGGGAGTAGCAGCTAATTTTTTATACCCTGACGCTCCGATTTTAAAAATAGTTCAAACATATTTAAGCGATCCTCTAGGCAAAATATTTCTTAATCTTCTAATTATGATGGTAATTCCGCTGGTTTTTTCGAGTCTGGCTTTAGGTGTTGCTCAGATTGGCGATTTGAAAAAACTGGGACGAATAGGACTTAAGACGATGGGTTATTTTTTCCTCGTTACTGCTTTGGCCGTAACAATCGGTCTGGTTCTGGTAAACAGCATCAGGCCGGGGGATTATTTGCAGGGAGAGACAAAGACTCAATTACTTACTTCATACAGTGAACAGGCTTCTGAAATAAAAGAAGTATCCGAAAAAACAGAATTCGGTATTCAAACGCTTGTTAATATCGTTCCGAGGAATCCGATTGCAGCCGTTGCCAAACCGAATCCGGAAATGCTTGCATTGATCTTTGTATCGCTTATGATCGGCATAGCGCTAACAATGATACAAAAAGAGAAAGCCGAGCCGCTTATTAAAATTCTTGACGGAATCAGTGATGTAACGATTGTTATAATAAATATTGCAATGAAGTTAGCTCCTTTCGGAGTAGCTGCTTTAATTTTCAGTGTTACCTCTAGGTTCGGATTCGAATTGCTGGTTGCTCTCGGAATGTATATGTTCACTGTAATGTCGGGTTTAACCATTCTGCTCGTTGTTGCTTACTCTGTTTTGATAAAAGTCTTTGCACGTTACAGTCCGGTCCTCTTCTTTAAAAAAATTCAGACAGTTATGATGACTGCATTTTCAACGAGTTCAAGCAGTGCAACGCTCCCCACAACCATTTCGGTATCTCAAAATAATTTAGGTATTCCACCTCAGATAACAGGATTTGTTCTTCCATTGGGTGCGACAATGAATATGAACGGTACAGCATTGTTCGAAGGCGTTACCGTTTTATTCCTGGCCCAGGTCTTTGGTATTGAGCTCTCATTTGGCGTTCAGCTGATTGTAGTGTTGATGAGTGTATTAACTGCGATAGGAACCGCGGGAGTCCCGTCCGGTTCAATTCCTCTGCTTGCAATTGTACTGGCAATGGTAAATGTACCTGTTGAAGGAATTGCGATTATACTTGGTGCCGACAGATTACTGGATATGTGCAGAACAGTATTAAACGTAACAGGGGATATAACCTGCTCGGCATATATTGCACGATCGGAAGGATATGAATTAAAATCCTAAGATTGGCCAGCTTAATATTACTATTACTGAAAAGCTTTTCTCACTTTTAGAAGAAGCATTGGATCTTTTGCAGCAAAACATTGCTTAAAACAAGTTTCTGCCAATTCAATTGCGGCATCATAATTGTATTATTCCCACCTTAAGAAATTCCGGAGAAAATAATGGACGCACTTTTTGTGGGATTATACTCAATTACTTGGCAACAGGTAGTAATGATTGGGGTTGGCGGACTTTTAATCTACCTGGCAATTGTTAAAGAATATGAACCGGCCCTTCTTCTGCCGATAGGATTCGGAGCCATCCTTGCAAATATCCCTCTTTCTGCCGCAATCGATCAGGTATCTAACGGTGAAAAAGTTGAAGGTGTCTTGAACATCTTTTTCGAAGCAGGAATTATGACAGAAATATTTCCGCTTCTGATTTTTGTAGCTGTAGGCGCAATGATCGACTTTTCACCTCTGCTGAAAAAACCTTACCTGCTCCTTTTCGGGGCGGCCGCCCAATTTGGAATATTCTTTACAATGTCTGCAGCTACTTTATTCGGCTTTAGCTTAAAGCAGGCTGCATCCATTGGGATAATCGGTGCTGCCGACGGCCCAACTTCAATTTACGTAGCATCAAGATTTGCAAAGGATTTATTGGGGCCAATATCAGTAGCGGCCTATTCCTACATGGCATTGGTGCCCATAATTCAAAGGCCTGTAATAAAAGCCCTTACAACGCGAAAAGAGCGGCTGATAAGAATGGAAAGCCAGGCTAAGACTGTCTCCAAGCCGGTGCTCATAATATTTCCCATTTCGGTTACAATAATTGCTGGAATAATTGCCCCTTCGTCTGTGGCTCTAATTGGTTTTTTAATGTTCGGTAATCTGATTAGGGAATGCGGTGTTCTCAATAAACTGTCGAATGCTGCCCAGAATGAACTGGCCAGCATTGTCACAATTCTTCTTGGTCTGACAATCGCAGCAACAATGACAGCAGATAAATTTCTTCAACCGCAGACTTTAATTATAATTGGACTTGGCCTGGTGGCCTTTATTTTTGATACTGCGGGAGGAGTATTATTCGCGAAATTTCTCAACCTGTTTTTAAAAAAGAAAATCAATCCGATGGTAGGTGCTGCGGGAATATCAGCCTTTCCTATGTCCGCGCGTGTGATTCATACTTTAGGACAAGAAGAAGATCAGTTTAATTATTTGTTAATGCATGCCGTAAGCGCAAACGTAGCCGGACAAATAGGTTCTGTAATTGCCGGCGGATTAATATTAGCATTAGTAGTTTAGGAGGAATCATGTTAAGCCCGGAAGCAATAAACAATTTTTGGAATGCCGTCCAGATTACAGGCAAAGGTATGGCAGGTATTTTTATATTCATGGGATTATTCTACTTGCTGATTAAAATGCTTGATAAATTTTTTCCAAAGAATATTGAAAAGGAAAAATCAAATTGAAAAAAGGGCTCTAACGAGCCCACTTTTTACTTCAATAGTTCGTCTTTTATCTCTTTCGGAGGGTGTTCATGAAAAGCGTGATGATCGATTTCCTCTTCTTCCTTAATAATTACTGATGCGAGTATTGATGCCAGAAGTGTTACAAGTATAACTATAAGAGATGTTTGAACAGGTATATGAACCCATCCTGAAATTATCATTTTTACTCCAATGAATAGGAGTATAAATGAGATCCCATACTTAAGATATCGGAATAGATTCAATATTCCTGCCAGTGCAAAGAAAAGTGAACGCAATCCGAGTATGGCGAAAAGGTTGGATGTTATTGCAATGAAAGAATCCTGGGTGATAGCAAGTACTGCCGGAATTGAATCTACAGCAAATACAATATCGGTTGATTCAACAAGAATTAAAGTTATGAAGGCTACAGTCGCGAAAATCTGATGATTGTGTTTTACAAAAAAATGGTCTGTTTTAACATCCGTCTTAACATTTAAAATCTTCTTAGAAAGTTTTACGAAAATATTATGATCCGGATGGATTTTCTCTTCTTTTGAAAGAAACATTTTAATTGCAGTGAATATCAGTACAGCTCCGAGAATGTAGAACATAAAGTTGAATCTTTTAATCAGTTCAACTCCCGCAACTATGAATAGAATTCTGAATACAACCGCCCCGATAATACCCCATTTCAGAATTCTGGGTTGATGTAAATCTTCAATACCCATCATTGTGAAAATCAGTATGAATACAAATAAGTTGTCTACAGAAAGTGAATACTCTATTATGTAACCGGTTATAAACTCGAAAGCCTTTTCATGTCCTACGGGGAAAAAAAAGTAAATGGCACTTCCAAACAATAATGCAGTGAAAATCCAGACGCTGGTCCAAGTAAGGGCTGTCTTTACTTTTATCCTACCCTTTCTATGGTCCGTTACATACATATCGGTGCTGAATACAATAATAAACAAAGCTATAAACCCGAACCAGAAATAGAGTTCACTTGTCATTGGATTTTCTGCAATTTTAATTAAACTTCCGATTCAAAGATTGGAAAATCCTTTCATATAAAAAATTTATTTTAAAGAAAGGTCACCGGCACATTAATAAATGCCGAATTAACCCATAAAGAAAGAGAGTAAAATACCGGCAGCGACCGCGCTTCCGATTACGCCGGCAACATTCGGAGCCATTGCGTGCATCAAAAGGTGGTTCTTTGGATCATATTGAAGTCCAATTACCTGGGAGACACGTGCGCTATCAGGAACTGCGGAAACACCGGCATTTCCAATAAGAGGATTTATTTTATTCTCATCACTCAGAAAAAGATTCAAAACTTTTGCGAACAGAACTCCTCCCGTTGTTGCGATCATAAATGAAAATGCACCAAGCATAAATATACCGACAGATTTCGCAGTTAGAAATGTGGTTGCCTGCGTTGAAGCACCAACAGTCAGTCCTATTAATATTGTAACTATATCAATAAGCGGACCTTTAGCGGTATCAGCCAGGCGCTTTGTAACACCGCTTTCTTTCAGAATATTTCCAAAGAAGAGCATACCTAAAAGCGGAAGTGCGCTGGGTGTGATAAAACATGTTAGCACCAGTCCGACAATGGGGAAGAGTACTTTTTCAAGTTTAGAAACCTGGCGGGGAGGTTTCATCCTTATAACGCGCTCTTTTTTTGTTGTAAGTAGTTTCATTATCGGGGGTTGTAATACCGGCACAAGAGCCATATAAGAGTATGCAGAAACGGCAATAGCACCTACCAGATCCGGAGCCAGTTTAGAGGACAGGAAAATTGCTGTGGGTCCGTCAGCTCCGCCGATAATTCCAATAGCAGCGGCTTGCTGGGGAAGATACCCGAGAGCCAGTGCAATTGTATAAGCACCAAAGATTCCGAGCTGAGCTGCTGCGCCGAGGAGTATTAAACGTGGATTTGAAAGGAGAGTTGAGAAATCTGTCATAGCTCCTATGCCAAGGAAAATCAATGGTGGATAGACCCCCTGGCTTACACCGAAGTAAAGATAATTCAAAACGCTTCCTTTTTCATAAATACCCACTTGTAGATTGGCGCTTTCCAGAAAAGGGATATTACCAATAAGAATTCCGAACCCGATTGGTACAAGAAGCAGCGGTTCATAATCTTTAGCTATTGCCAGATAGATAAAAACCAGTGCAACAATGATCATTATTAAATGGCCTAGCGTAAAATTTGCAAAAGCAGTATATCTTATAAATTGATCGAATCCGTGTGCAGTAAATTCAAGAAACTTTTCCATCATTAACTCCCGATCTCTATAAGAAGGTCACCTTCCAGAACAGAATCACCCTGCCGCACTTTAATAGAAATTATTTTTCCTTCTTTATCAGAATTAACCGAATTCTCCATTTTCATTGCTTCAAGAGTAATCAGTTTATCTCCGATTTTAACCATATCGCCTTCGCGTACATGAACATTAAGAATAACACCGGGGAGTGGAGCTTTTACGAAGCCAACACCTTTTTGAGCACCCGGGCTGCTTGTTTTCTGAATTGAAGGAGCTGAATCTGTTGACGGAGAGACGACAGATCTAACCAGCTTGGGAGTTTTTGTTTTTTGAATCTGCTTATCTACTTCAACCTGATAATGTGTGCCGTTAACTTCTATATCAGCTATATTATCATCAACACTCACAACATTAACTTCGTATTGATTGCCGTTGATTGTCAATTTAAATTTTTTCATTAATTCAATTCCTTATCTTGGAAATTGTCTGATGCCGTAAATTTTTGAACTCCATGGAGAATACGTTCTGGCAACTTTGTTTATTGTCAGGATCGCACTTTCCTGATCATGTAATTCATTCATATAAAGATGAAGGGCTATCGCTATAGCCGCATTTACCTCGCCGGACAACTCCACATCTTTTCCTTTTGCAGGTAATTCTTTCCCTTCTTTTTTAAGATTGGATTTTATCCTGTAATTCAATGCTTTAGTGATGTTATAAAAAAGCATGTAAAGAAGAAGAAGTGAAAGGAAGACTACAGCCATCCCAATAAAAGTCATTCCCACACCCCAGGGGTCAATATCGAGAAATTTTTTCGAGTTTTCCGCAATTCTCGATTTTGCTAATGAATCGGCTGCTGCAACTGCCTGTGCAATTATCATTTATCCTCCTATAATGGAATGTTAGAATGTTTTTTGGGAGGATTAAGATCTTTCTTAGTAGCGAGCGACTGAAGTGCCCGTATTACTCTGAATCTTGTGTTTCGCGGTTCTATCACATCATCTATATAACCGTACTTAGCCGCAACATAGGGCGTAGCAAATTTATTCCGGTACTGTTCCTCTTTTTCATTTATGAATTTTACTTTTTCCTGATCATCCTTAATTTCTGAAATCTCTTTTTGATGAAGGACTTCAATTGCTCCTCTGGGGCCCATAACGGCAATCTCAGCTGTGGGCCATGCATAATTAATATCTCCTCTCAGATGCTTAGAGCCCATTACATCATAAGCACCGCCGTAAGCTTTACGGAGAATAATGGTTACTTTAGGGACAGTCGCTTCGCCGTATGCAAATAGTAATTTGGCGCCGTGGAGAATTATTCCGCCGTATTCCTGAGCTGTTCCCGGGAGGAAGCCAGGTACATCTACAAGCGTAACAATCGGGATGTTGAAAGCATCGCAGTAACGGACGAATCTTCCGGCTTTACGGGATGAATTAATATCTAATACTCCGGCCAGATAATTCGGCTGATTGGCAACTATTCCAACAGGCATCCCGTTGAACCGTGCAAAGCCGGTTACAATATTCGGTGCATAATGCCGCTGGACTTCCAGGAATTCATGATAGTCGGCAATTGCGTGTATTACATCTTTAACATCGTATGGTTTGTTAGGACTTTCTGGAATTATTTCGTTTAGCGAGTCTTCGAGTCTGTCGATCGGATCGTCACACACCGAAAGCGGGGGATCCTCAAGATTATTCTGAGGCATGTAACTTAATAGTTTTCTTATAAGCAGAATTCCTTCCTGCTCGTCATCTGCTACAAAATGTGTAACTCCGGATTTAGAACCGTGAACCATAGCACCGCCGAGCTCTTCGTCGGTAACTACTTCACCGGTTACGGTTTTAACTACTTTGGGCCCGGTTACAAACATATAGCTAGTGCCTTTGGACATAATCGTAAAATCGGTTAGAGCCGGTGAGTAGACGGCTCCACCGGCACAAGGACCAAAGATCGCGGATATCTGAGGTATTAAACCGGAAGCCATAATATTGCGCTGAAATATATCGGCATAACCTCCAAGACTTTTAACTCCCTCCTGAATTCTGGCGCCGCCGCTGTCGTTTATTCCGATTAGCGGAGCTCCTACTTTCATTGCCTTGTCCATCACCTTACAAATTTTCTGAGCGTACATCTCGGAAAGTGATCCGCCGAAAACAGTAAAGTCCTGTGAAAACACATAAACAAGACGTCCGTCTATCGTACCGTAACCTGTAACAACTCCGTCTGATAGATAAGTCTGCTTATCGAGACCGAAATCGACTGTCCGGTGGGAAACGAACATATCAAACTCCTCGAAGCTGCCTTCATCGAGAAGCATATCGATTCTTTCCCTTGCAGTAAATTTTCCTTTTTGATGTTGCGATTCAATTCTTTTTTCACCGCCGCCCAGCCGCGCTTTAGCGCGCATATCCATCAACTCTTTGATCTTGTCCTGTAATGCCATTATTGTTCCTCAGTTGAACGTTTTATTTGCTGTTTATTAAATGTGAGTTACGGATGTTCGCATAACTCAGTTAATACCCCGTTTGTAGATTTCGGATGAAGAAATGCAATATTCAATCCTTCAGCTCCTTTGCGGGGCTCTTTATCAATTAATTGAATCCCCTTCGACTCGATCTCTTTCAATGCGTCTTTAAGATTCTCCGTGGCGAAAGCTATATGATGTATTCCTTCGCCTTTTTTTTCTATGAACTTACCGATCGGTCCGTCGGATTCTGTTGATTCAAGTAGCTCGATTTTTGTCTGGCCAACCATGAAAAATGCCGTTTTCACTTTTTGATCTTTTACCTCTTCAACAGAATAACATTTTAATCCGAGAACATTTTCATAATACTTAATTGATTCATCGAGATTTTTAACTGCTATACCGATATGTTCTATATACTTAAGTTCCATTCCATTTACTCCTGAAGTTTTGTCTGTTCAAATAAATATGTTAAATGACCACCTGTTCTTTATACTCACCGAAAACATTTCTCATCGTATTACATATTTCACCTATGCTTGCGTAGACTTTTACAGCATCAAGTATAAACGGCATTAAATTGGAGGTTCCTTCCGCTGCTGTTTTAAGAGCCGCTAATTTTTCTTCAACCTCTCTCTGGTTCCTGCTCGATCTGGTTTTATTGAGAAATTGAATCTGATCGTTTTGAATTTTTTCATCGATCTTAAGGATTTTGCCTTTGTGCTCTTCCTTCTCAACAAATTTATTAATTCCTACTACAATTCTTTCACCGCGTTCCAGTTCCTGGTTGAACTGATAAGCCGATTTTTGAATTTCCATCTGAATATAACCGGCTTCGATCGCATTAACCACACCGCCGAGAGAATCAATCTTATTGATATATTCTCCGGCCTCTTTTTCTATCTGATCGGTAAGCGACTCGATATAATACGAACCGGCAAGAGGATCTATTGTGTTTGTTACACCGCTTTCGTAAGCCACTACCTGTTGAGTTCTTAAAGCAACTTTAACTGATTCTTCAGTTGGAAGTGCAAGTGCTTCGTCTCTTGAATTTGTATGAAGACTCTGAGTTCCGCCGAGAACCGCGGCAAGCGTCTGTATAGTTACTCGGATAATATTATTGTCAACCTGTTTAGCAGTAAGTGTAGAACCGGCTGTCTGTGTATGGAATCTTAACATCTGGGATTTATCTTTTTTAGCACCGAATCTCTCCTTCATAATTCTGGCCCAGAGTCTTCTTGCCGCCCTGTATTTTGCTACCTCTTCGAGCAGATCATTATGCGCATTGAAGAAGAATGACAACTGTCCGGCGAATTCGTCAACATCCAGTCCGGCTTTTATAGCAGCTTCAACATAAGCAATTCCATCTGCAAGAGTGAAACCGACTTCCTGTGCGGCAGTTGATCCTGCTTCGCGAATATGGTAACCCGAAATTGAAATAGTATTCCACTTAGGCACTTCCTTAGAACAGTATTCAAAAATGTTCGTTATAAGTCTCATAGATGGTTTGGGGGGATAAATGTAAGTGCCCCGTGCAACGTATTCTTTAAGAATATCGTTCTGAATTGTTCCGCTAATCTTATCCTTTGTAACACCCTGCTTTTCGGCAACAGCAATGTACATTGCCAGAAGGACTGACGCCGGTGCATTGATAGTCATTGAAGTTGAAACCTTGTCGAGAGGAATCTGGTTGAACAGAATTTCCATATCTGCGAGAGTATCGATAGCCACGCCGACTTTACCGACTTCACCAAGAGCCATCGGGTCGTCGCTGTCGTATCCTATCTGCGTTGGTAAATCGAAAGCTACTGATAGTCCGCTTTGTCCCTGCGTCAACAAGTAACGGTAACGTTCATTCGATTCTTTAGCAGTTCCGAATCCTGCATATTGACGCATTGTCCAAAACCGTCCTCTGTACATAGTTGGCTGAACACCTCTGGTAAAAGGATACTTGCCCGGGAAACCGAGTTTTTCTTCATAGTTTTCAGAATCGGTTAAGTTTGGAATGTAAAGCGGATCCACTTTAGTAAAGGACTGGGTTGTAAATTCTTTGCTTCTTTCTGGGAATTTAGATACTGTTTTGAGGTAATTCGATTCCTCCCAGTTTTTGTATGCGTTCTGCACCTTCTCTTTTAATTGATCGATGGTCATTCATTTCCCTTTTGAAAAATGATAGTTTATGCAATTAATATGCCTATCAAAGAAGAAGGACAATAAAGATAAAACGGAGAATGCTGTGTGAATTTAATGATTTTATTAAATAAAGAGGGGAAATCTTATATAAATTTATTTATACTTCTCAATAATTGGAATAGAGTTATCTAATATGGAAATTCAGAGTAAAAATTTATTTTTCCGGAACTTGACAAATCCTTCTCTAAAATCTATTTTTAGACCTCGATTTTGTATGTATTTCATATGAAATGAAATTCCGCGGTAGCTCAATGGCAGAGCATGCGGCTGTTAACCGCAGGGTTGTAGGTTCGAGCCCTACCCGCGGAGCTAATGCTCCGTTAAAGGAGAATTAATCGGTTCTTATAAATATTGAAGTAGAAGGTTTTAGGCATTTTGTTCGTTTTTTTGGTTTTTAATTTGATCTTCTTTATATCATTTAGATTTTAACTCCCACATTAGATTTAGTATGAAAACCCAACCTTAATTTTATAGAACCCGTTATGTTTGTTCATTGAATGTTTGAGGATAGGAATAATTCCAATCCTTCACGCATATTGAGAGGACATGCGTGTTAATCATAAGTCCTTTTTATGAACTTGAGCAGTGGACGTTTGTTGATTTATATTAACAAAGCTTTGCAGGTGCTCTGTTCGTCTTTTAAATAATTATTTTTCATTTTATTAGGAGCATCAAAAGATGTCAGAACGAGTAAAAGGAACCGTAAAATGGTTCAACGGCGCAAAAGGTTATGGATTCATTCAACGCAAAGACGGAGATGATGTTTTTGTTCATTTCCAGGCAATTGTTGGTGAAGGATACAAAACCCTTCAGGAAGGTCAGCAGGTTGAATTCACGGTTGCTCAAGGTCAAAAAGGCCCACAAGCTCAGGAAGTAAAAGTTATTCAATAATTTTTACGATTTCAAAATTAAAAACCCCGGCAATAGCCGGGGTTTTTGTTTTTAAAGAGAATCAGATTTGATCAGGTAGCATCCGTGCGAAGGAACTCCGAATAAAATCTTTTCACCCTTGTGCGGGATTTCCTTTTGCCGCCAGACGTCTCTTATCCTTACATTTTCATTTAATCCGGTCCTTAATAAGTCTAATTCGAACTGTTCGGTACTATCACCGAGGTTAAAAATCCCTACCGCTTTATTACCATCCGCAAGTTCTTTAATCCAGACTTGAATATTGCCTTCTTTCAAAACCGGTACTGCCTGTTTTCCAAGAGGGTCCTGATTAACAGATAAGACTTCATCATTTGTAAGCAGATTCATTGTGAAAGGATCAGCCCTCGATAAGTCGCATCCGATCAGCAGTGGTGCAGAGAGTAGAGACCAGAGACTGATATGAGTATACTGCTCGTCTGGTGTTAATTTTGTAGGATGTAAATTCGGGCCCCAGCCAACCCAGCCGACTACAAGCATATCGGGGTCATTCCATTGCCCCGGACCGGCATATTTCGCATTTTCAATCTGATTGAAACCAATCTCACTCATACTCTTCCATGTATCCGTAATATCACCTGTTGTTCGCCAGAGATTACCTCCAACTTCAGCGCCCCATTCCCAGACTTTTCCCATCCCGTACTGGCATAAACTGTAGACAATATCCCGGTTAATTTGCTTTAATGCGTCTCGCATTACAAAGTAAGGTTTTTTTAGTTCGGGGATTGATTTGTCTTTGGCAATCTGATCGTATGAACACCAATCGTATTTAAGATAGTCGATTCCCCAGGAAGCAAATGATTGTGCGTCCTGTAACTCATGCTGATAAGATGCAGTATAACCGCCGCAGGTTAAAGGCCCGGGCGAACTGTAAATCCCGAGTTTCAATCCCATAGCATGGATGCTGTCTGCTAGAGCTTTCATATCAGGAAATTTTTCGTTCGTTAAAATAAAACCGTTTGAATCACGTTTAGGCAATGGAGAGTCGCCTTTTATTTCCCATCCGTCATCAATGTTAATAAATGTCCATCCGTGATTAATTAATTTTTCCTTAAAAACCCTGGCCGATTCCAGAACTTTTTGCTGATCAACTGCAAGTCCCCATACATTCCAGCTGTTCCATCCCATCGGCGGAGTTAATGCAAGTTTTTCTCCAATTATAAATTTAATCTCAGCTCCGGCCGAGCCATATTTATTCGCAACTTCAACATTAATAGTATATTGGCCGGTTTTACGGACTACGCCGTTTATAATTCCTGTATTCTCATCAATAGAAAGTCCTTCAGGCAGATTCGCTGCTTTGAATTTTACCGGTCTTTCTCCGGTTACAGCAACGGTATAAAGAAAGGGTCTACCCGGGGATTGACCGTAGATTTTTGCACCGTTTATTCTGGGGTGCTTTGGGGGAACCGGAGTTAGAATATAAGGTACCTCCTCTGTGAAAGAAAAGATCTCTTTAGTCCCGGTAAATCTAAAATCATATTGAACCTTTACAGGTTTTAAAATATTGCTCAGAGTATAAGAGAAATTTTTATTATCTCCCGGATTCAATTCCACCGGCTCATTTTTCACAAAGAGATTATTTCCGTTAGTCTTATCTACAGCATTAATCTCAAATGTTCCGGCTAACTTTAATCTGTCCGAGATATTTTTAATGTAGAAGTTTTTCGTAATTGAGTCGCCGGAAAATTCGAATTCGGTGGTAGCTGAATTTGTAAAAAGGTATTCAGTTACATTCGTCATACTTACAGAACCATTGCCGGTATAAATTCCGCCCTGACCACCCTGATCGAAAACACGGACCGCGATAATATTAATATTATCCCATAGTATTCGCGGGTCATCTGTTGGCAGGGTATAGCGCCGGTTTTTATCCCAGAGAATTGTTTCGGCATTAAGAAAGGTTGAGTCAATTTTATGATCGGTTTTAACATTAAATCCGTTAATTCCGATTATCTTCCCGTTTAGAAAAGTATGGTCAAAATTATTCACCTTTCCAAGAAAAATCTTCAAACTGTCTTTTAAGTATGCATTCTGTTTTAGCGAAGAGGGAATAAAGACTTTTATTCTGTACCAGGCAAAACCGTCTAACGGATCGTATCCCTGCTCTTCCCATATTTTGTCGATAGAAATATCATTCCAATCAGAATCGGTATAGTTAAGTTTAGAGTATTCGGGATCAGTAAAATTATTACTGTCGCCAACTTTGAATTTCCATCCGTCCTTAAGTCTGATTAACTCTTCCTGCGCGTAATATTGAACCGGAGGGAAAATAAATATGATAAGAAGTGATAAAAGTTTGAGGTTCATAACATCACCTTATAGAATGGCTCAAACAAAATTATCCCTTAATCATTAAACTCCCAAAATAAATTTTAATTGTACCGGGTTTAATAGACCTTATTTCAGTTTATCTGAAAAGACTTTCTTGAATTTTTCTATTTTCGGAGTGATTACAAAACTGCAATAACCCTGATAAGTATTATTCTCATAATAATTCTGGTGATAATCCTCAGCTTTGTAGAATTTTCTAAAGGGACTGATTTCTGTAACGATCGGATCATTCCAGATTCGGGCTTCATCGAGCTTCTGTTTGTATTCCTCAGCAAGTCTTTTCTGATCCTCATTATGATAGAAAATTACCGACCTGTACTGTGTACCGACATCGGCACCCTGTCTATTTAATGTTGTGGGATCGTGAGTCTTCCAGAATATTTCGAGGAGTTCGCTATAGGAAACTAAATTTGGATCAAAATAAATCATGACAACTTCCGCATGACCTGTCAGTCCCGTACATACGGCTTCATAAGTAGGATTCGGTACCGATCCGCCCGAGTAACCGGATTCTACTTTTAAAACACCTTTTACTAATTCAAATACCGCCTCTGTACACCAGAAGCATCCCGAACCGAAAGTTGCAACAGAATATTTTGAAGTATCTATCATTTTTTCCTCATTTAATTCATGAGATAAGTTTTGCCGGCTGATATTACACCCTGTAAATATTAATAATATCAGCAGAATTAAATATTTCATTGTTATCTCTTAAATAATTTCTACTGTAATTGAGAACAAAAAAAATGATTAAAAAATTCACATTACTTTTTAACTGGAATTTCGTAAGTTTAAAACGAACTTATTCTCATCCTCGAAAATTAAACTATTTAAGAAACGGGTTTACTAACGGGGTGGGTATGAAAAAGTATATTTATTTATTTCTGTTAAGTTTCTGTCTATTTCCGTCCTTCTCATCTCCACAGTCTAACACAACAGCTTTTCTTTTCTCATTTGAAAATTCAACTGAAGTTGATATCGATAATATGGAAGGAACTCCGGTTTTTACTACATATGGTATATTAAACGGACCTAAATATTTTGGTGGTCATACCGGTCAATCAGTTTCATATTCTGGCTGGCACCCTGGTGATGCATTAAGATTCGGATTTAATACTTCCGGTGGTCAAAACCTCAGATTTCAGGTATATATGCAATGCTCGAACTATGATGTCGGTAAATTTATGATAAGGGTAAGCAGTGATTTGCAAGACTGGACTGAAATGGAACCGGAATTCATTCCTCCAACTGTATTTGCTCTATATGGCCCTTATATTTTACCGGCTTCTTTTGAGGACGTACCTGAAGTTTATATCGAAATTCTGAAAACAGACTCCGCAAAGAGTTCACTTAATAACCTGCGATTGGATGAAGCGACTCTAATAGGAGATGGACCTCTACCGGTTGAGCTGGTTTCATTCTCAGCAAAGCTTATTGAACACAAAGTAGTGCTCGATTGGTCAACATCAACGGAAGTAAATAATTACGGATTTGAATTGATGAGATCAACAGATGGATGTTGCTGGGACTCGATTACGTTTCTACAAGGCAATGGCAACTCGAACACTATTAGGCATTATAATTATACCGATACGCCTTTTGGGGGACTAAAATTTATTTACAAACTGAAACAGATCGATTTCGACGGAAGACTTAAGTATTACGATCCTGTGGAAGTTACTATGGAAAAGATCTCTCAATTCTCTCTTGAACAGAATTATCCTAATCCGTTTAATCCCGAAACTACAATCCGGTTTTCACTTCCTTTCCAGACAGATGTAAAGGTTATACTGTTCAATCTTTTAGGCGAGTTTGTTGCCGAGATATTGAACGATGACCTGAATGAAGGATATTACGAATACAAATTTAACGGAAGGGGTCTGGCAAGCGGAGTCTACTTTTACCAGCTTCGTGCCGGCAATACCAGACTGACAAAGAAACTGATTATTACTAAATAGTTAAGGAAACCTTAAAAAAAAACAATAAGAATATTCTGAAGGCTTATCTCTAATTTTCTTCAATAAAAAAATTGTTATCTTAATATCGGTCAAATAAAACAGTGAGATAATGAAAAAAGGTATTCTCATTTTCCTATTTGCTTCACTATTATCTGCACAGTCGTTCCATCAGTACGAAAATCAGTCGTTCGGAAGGGAAAAATTAAACGAGGGTTTATCATTCAACTTTCAACAAAGAGACGGTGTACTGTCCGACAAGAAAATCAATGCGCTTAATAAAGCAGTGTTCGGTTTTTTACCCTGGTGGGAGTACAACGCTGGCAATCATCTATTTATCCGTTACGATCTGGTCTCTCATATAGCTATCTTTTCATTTGAAACTGATGGCGAAGGAAATTTGACTGATCCGCCTCTCTGGCCATGGAATGATCTGATCAATTCCGCACATTCAAAAGGTGTTAAAGTAATTATGGCTGTTACTTCTTTTAACGGCGACGATATTCATAGAATTATGACTGATAACGGCATAAGAAGAAAACTTTGTGAAAATATCAGAACTAAAATTATCCTTTATAATCTGGACGGGGTAATCATTGATTTTGAAAACCTGAAAGATGAAGATGACAAAAAATACGCAACAATTTCATTTATGACTGTTCTTAAGGATATTATTCAGAATCAGTACAATCCTGATCTTGAAATTTCATTTGCCACTCCTTCCTACGGTCGGAATGAAAGGGATATTATGGAATGGAATTTCCCGGGACTGGCAGAAAAATGCAACTATCTTTTCGTGATGAATTATGATTACTGGGGAAGCTGGGCAATTACTACCGGGCCCTCCGCGCCTCTTACAGGGCAATATATAAGTGTCACAAATTCGATAACAGAAGAATACAAAAATGTGCCCCGCAATAAAATTATTTTAGGTGTACCTTACTACGGAAATTACTGGAAGACGAGTTCCGGTCAACCTTATGTTTCTGTATTTCCGTTCAGCAGCGACAGTACTAACAATAACTGGCAGAAAATTTTATTGTACAGAGAAATAATGGATGAGTATTCGACATATGACCGGATGTGGGATGAAGTTTCGAGTACTCCCTGGATCAGGTGGTTCGATAACGGGTGGCATCAGGTATGGTATGATGACCATGTAAGTCTGGAAATGAAATATGATCTTGCAATTCAACAGAATCTGTTTGGAGTTGGAATCTGGGCACTCGGTTATGACGGGGATAGAGATGAACTATGGAATCTGATAGAAAAGAAGTTTGTAAACAATACGGCTGTTAACGCTGATGAAGAGCTCCCGGCGGAGTTCGTGCTAAGTCAGAATTATCCAAATCCGTTTAATCCCGAAACCAAAATTAACTTTCAACTTAGTTCACCGGGTAATGTAAGATTAACAATTACCGATCAGTTAGGAAGGGAAGTGATTCAGCTAATTAATGAATACAGATCTCCGGGCCGCTATACGTTAACATTCTCAGCGGAAAAACTAAACATGGCATCCGGAGTTTATTTTTATTCATTGTCGCTGGGTGGAACTTATTCGGTTAAAAAAATGGTTTATATGAAGTGAGTCTTATGAATCCTTTCAAAGAATTGTCTATCTAATTGATATCAAAAAAGGAGAAAAAAATGAAAAAAAACGTTGGCGGTGCTGATAAATGGTTAAGAATAATTGTCGGACTTGTAATTATTGCTCTCGGCCTGATATACAGTTCTTGGTGGGGTCTAATCGGCATTATTCCAGTATTAACAGGATTAACAGGATCTTGCCCGGCATATCTTCCGCTCGGGATCTCAACTTGTAAAACCGATTCAGAGAAGAAGTAAGAAACTGGTTTTTTATTCAAGTTTGTTTCAGGGACGGGCGGATTCTAGATTCACCGTCCCTTTCTTCTATTCTAAAAATCCCTCAAACCGAAGTAATTAACTTACCTGCATTATTCAAATTAAGATTTTTCAATACTTTGTCTTAATTGAACACTTTTTTATATTTAGAGCGGAACAATAGCAGAATACTATTTGTGAAAGAATTTGAGATAAAAATATCGAGCGATTATGATAAAGTATCCAAAGTCAACATTGATGTAAGAAGTATACTTGAGGACGAAGGTGTTGAACCTCATATTCTAAACGCCTTTGAAATATGTATTATGGAAAGCATTAACAATGTTATAAAGCACGCATATAAGGGTGAAAATAATAAACCGATCCTGGTAAAATTAAAAACAGATAAAAAAATGATTGAGCTGGAGATTATTGATAAAGGAACACCTAGAACTAAATTTGAAATTCCCGATCTAGATTTTGATCCAAAGGATATAAATAATTTACCTGAAAGCGGAATGGGTCTCTACATAATTAAACAACTGATGGATGAACTGACATACGAATCTCACAACGGTGAAAATCACTTTATCCTCAGAAAGTGGCTCTACTGAAATCAGTGATCACTAATTCCAATCTGCAAGGAAATAATTGCCTCGAAAAATTTTTATACTGTTATTATTAGCAACCATCTTATACGGTCAGGATTCCACACGCAGCGAGGCATTTAAAGATACCCGATATTATAAGCCCCCAATTTTCAAAGCGAAGTATCCTTCATATTCACTTCTTGCCGGATATCTTCTTGTAACCGAAGCGAACAGGGGGGATCCGTTTGCTCAGCATGAACTCGGAATCAGATATCTGATCGCCCAGGGTTTTCAGGCCGATACAGTAAAGGCAGTCTATTGGATCAGAAAAGCAGTTGATCAGAATCTTCCTGCAGCCCGTTTCAATTATGGCATTCTGCTTCATAATGGAATCGGCGTACCCTGGAATCCGTTTGAAGCATACTACAATTTTAAATTGGCCGGTCAGGCGGGTTTACCAGAAGCACAGTTTGCCTACGGAATTCTTCTGACAGATAATTTAACCGTCAACAGAAACCTGAACGAAGCTTATAAACTGATAAGTAAGTCTGCAGCTGCCGGGTATGAACCTGCAAAGGCAGTACTGAAACAATTCGAAAGGATGAATTTTATACCCGTTGCCGAGAAAAGCAACGTTGAAAATACTCCCGTTATTAATGATGAAACGGCTAATATTATTAATCCGGATTGGGATCTCGATTTCTATGATTTTGATGAACCAGTTGAAAAAAACAGTGACGATAATATTGAAGAGATTCTGATGAAGAACACCAAAAATTTAAAAAGAATTCTAGGTCTGGATGAAGATGAAAATATTGGTTTAAGTGATACAACAGGTTTCGGAATCCTTAAATTTGCATCCGACAACGGAAGCCCCGAGGCTCTCTTTATGAACGGCAAGGCCCGCGAGAATGGAATCCTCTTTGAAAAAAACATTGTGCATGCCGCATCAAATTATTTAAGAGGCTATCGGCTCGGATCCTTTAAAGCCGGGGAAAATCTCTTCCGGTTGATGCAGGACGAATCCTTTTCGAATCTTCTTAAGGAACAAATTAAATCGGGAGATCCCGAAGCAAAATATGTCTGGGCAGGTATAGCTGCTCTCGGCTATAATAATCAGATAACGGATAAACAGGCACTCGATTTTCTTAAATCGGCTGTAGATCAGAAACATGTACCTTCAATGATTGAACTCGGACTTCTATACAGTTCTGGCAATCTCGTCGAAAAAAACAGGGAAAGAGCAATTGAATACTGGAAAATGGCCCAGAATCTTGGCAGTAAGGAAGCGGAGGTCAGAATTGCCTTTCTTGAAGTAGCTGAAGATACGGGCAAATCGAATATTCAGAACCAGATACAGATCCTAAGAAAGGCAGCAAATGAAGGTTCAGTACTTGCTGAGGCACTTCTCGGTCTCTGTTATGAGAAAGGTCTGGGTGTAAGAGAAAATAAAGCTGTTTCGGTAAGACTATACAGACGTGCATCGCAAAGAGGAAATCAGGCAGCTATGAATTCCCTTAAGAGACTTTATGATGAGATACGCCCGCCAGAAGAGGAATTTGTTATCTACGAATCCGACTAGACTACTTTCAAAATCACCATTGTGAGATCGTCATTCTGGAGTGCTGATCCACGGAAATTCTCAGCCGCTTTCAACAACGCCGTTTTAATCTCTTCGGCCGATTTATCACAATTACTGCTTATTAATCGTTTAACTTTATCCTCACCGAATAAATCTTTCACAATATTCATTGTCTCCGTTAAACCGTCTGAATAGAAAAATATGATGTCGTTTCTCTTTGGAACGAAAGAAATTTCTTCAAGTGTTTGCTCAAATAATCCTTTGTCATTTAAGCCGATCCCCATGCCTGTGGAGTTAAGAACAGAAAATTCCTTTGTCGCACTTTTGAAATGATAAGCCGGGGGATGTCCCGCCCTTGCAAAAACAATCCGCCCATCCTTTTCGATAGAAGCAATTGATAATGTAAGAAAAAATTCTCTTCTCAGATTCTTGGAGAAATATTTCTTTAGGTTTATCATAATCTCTTTTACGCCGGTGAAAATATCAATTAAAGAATATAATATGGATTGAACACGAACCATGTAAAGTGCGGCAGCCATTCCCTTTCCTGATATATCACCAATAATAATATATGTCCTGTCGGGTGTTTCCAGAATGTCGAAATAATCGCCCCCTACCTCCCGTGCCGGTTCATAATAAGTTGCCACTTCGAATCCTTGAATACCGGCAGATTTTTTCGGAATTAAGTCGAACTGAATTTTACGTGCAACATCAAGTTCCCCCTTTACCGAAAGTTTATCGGCTAATTCAAAAGCAAGTAATAATATTGCAATTAAATAGGCAGAAAAAGTATAGAGGGAATTAGCTTGAGAATAACCAACAAAAAAGAAGAGAAGTGAAATAAGGAAAAAAATTCTCCGCGCAGGAGTCAGCTTAAGTATAAATGCGTTGAAGAGGCTTCTTATAAAAATTAGTCCTCGGATTAATTTGTTTTTCGATTGATCGGGTTTTGGAATATCAGCTTTGAAAAATTCATAAACCTCGCTGGCTTCCCGCTTAATTAACCGCTCAATCTCCTGATAGCTCAGGTCGGATGTATATAAATCAAATATTCTCTTTATAGGATTTTGTCCCGACACACTAATCCCCGGTTGACATCAGTATAATTTAAAACCCCCGGATTTTTAGACGAAACAATCGAAAATTTGTTGGTGAATTTATAATAATTAATTCAGTCTTTCCAGACGGGACCTCAGGTGTCTTTCAGTAATGCCCAACAGCCTGGCAGCCGCGCTTTTATTGCCGTTAGTGCGGTTTAAAGCCTCGGTTATCATGGCTTTTTCGAAGGATTTGATTTTTATCTCGTAACCTTCGTCAAGATTGTACGGATCGAATTCACCATAGGATGCTTTTTCCGTCGGAGTAATGGGAAGATCCTCTTTCCTGATATAGTCGTCACGGGAAAGTACTATTGCTCGTTCAATCATGTTTTCAAGTTCTCTTATATTGCCCGGGAAATCATATTTAATTAACTGGTCCAGAGCTTCCCGGGTTATTCCCTTGATAGGCTTTCCCATATTAATGCTGAATCTGTAAATAAAATGATCGACAAGAACGGGAATATCATCCTTTCTATTTCGTAAATGAGGCAGGTTTATGGTAACAACATTAAGTCTGTAAAAAAGATCTTCCCGGAACTCATGATTCTTAATCATCTCCTCGAGATTTCTGTGAGTGGCAGCTATAATTCTTACGTCGGTGCTGAAGGTTGAATTGCTGCCGATCCTCTGAACCTCACCAAATTGAATTGCACGAAGTAATTTTACTTGAACTGAAAGGGGAATATCTCCCACCTCGTCAATAAAAATAGTTCCACCGTTTGCTTCTTCAAATCTACCGATCCGACGGTTTATCGCGCCTGTGAAAGATCCTTTTTCGTGTCCGAATAGTTCGCTCTCCAGAAGATTTTCAGAAAGGGATGCAACGTTTACAGTTACGAACGGCTTTTCTTTTCTGGGACTTGCAAAGTGAATTGCCTTTGCGATTAGTTCTTTCCCGGTTCCGCTTTCACCTCTGATTAATACAGTCGATTTGGTCTGCGCAACCCTTGAAGCAGTACTCAAAACACTCTCCATCGATTTGGAGCGGGAAATAATCGACTCGAATTTAAATTTATCCTGAAGCTGTTCCCGAAGAAATTTATTCTCCGATATCAAATGTTTCCGTTCTTTAATTTTGTTCAGGATATTCTCAAGTTCATCAAGGTCGATCGGTTTTGTTAAGTAATCGAAGGCACCGTCCTTCATTAGATTCACGGCACTTTCAACAGTACCGAATGCGGTCATTACTACTACATCTATTTCAGGATTCAGAAGTTTAATATTCTTAAGTACGGTATGACCGTCCCAGCCGGGCATTTTGAAATCAGTTAATACAATATCTATTACATTTTCCTGTGCTATCTTAAATCCGCTTTCGCCGTCGCCAGCGGTATAAAGCTGGTAATCTCTTTTGGCCAAGAAGGTTTTTAATGATTGTAGCTGAGAGACTTCATCGTCTATTATCAGAACAGAAAGATGGTTCATATTGATACCTGTGAAAATACTTTTGGAATTGTAATTATAATTTTTGTTCCCTTACCCTGTTCGCTTTCTACGGATATCAATCCGTTATGCTCGGCAATTATACGCTGTACAATACTCAATCCTATTCCGCTTCCTTTGGTTTTGGTAGTGAAATAAAGATGGAAGATTTTTTCTTTATCTTCGGCAGGGATTCCGCTGCCGTTATCGGCAAAGACTATCTCAACACTTGAAGCCGAATTTTCTCTTACTCCAATCTTTATTTGTCCGTCCACATTCACGGCATCAATCGCATTCTCAATCAGATTAATAAATGCCTGGGTGATTTGAGTGCGATCCCATTCCACTTCACCTTTCCAGTTTTCGTATAAATTCAGTTTAATGTTTTTTTCGTTCAGCAAGGCAGAATACTGTCTATATAACTGTTCAAATAATTCGGTGGAATTAAAAACGGAGGGATTCACCGGCTGGGGTTTTGAAAATCTAAGAAAACTTTCAATTGTTTCATTTATTCTTCTTACTTCCCCGTACACAAGTTTTGTTAAATCTCTGAATTCTTTTTCATTCTCTTTAGGTTCGAAATCTTTACCAAGCTGCTGGGTTATTGTGCCGATGGCATTTAATGGATTTCTAATTTCGTGTGCTACCGAAGAAGCCAGTTTTCCCATTTCAGTGAGTCTTTCTTTCCTCTTAATTTGACTCTCCAGCCTTTTCACTTCAGTAAGATCTCTCATTACAAAGATCAGGTTTCGTTCTTTCTTCTCATCGAAAAATTCACTTTTAGATAATAAAAAAAGCCGGAATGCACCGTTTATACTGCACTCAATCTCTGAAATATGAGAAGGGGAATTTATGATTCTGCTGCATTTTTCCTTATCGAACAGTGAGTATAGATTTCTGCTGCTTTGTGTCTCTTTGTTGAATAGTTGAAGTGCTGCGTTGTTGAAGGATTTTATATTGAAATCCGGGTCGATCACTATTATCGCATCACTCACATTGTCAATTATCTCTTTCGAATATTTTTCAATTGCGGTAAATTTATTCTCGAGAAGATTGAAATTCTGTTTAACGAATATAAGTGCAAGTATTATAGATCCGAGTACGAACAGCACGATTCCGAGAATAATGAGACGGCTTACGGTGTCCTCATTGATATCATCCAGAGGTTCAAGCGATAGACCGAGCCGGAAGATTCCAATAACCTCATTATTATGGTAAAAAGGATGAATTGCTTCGAATACTTCTATCGAATCAATCTCGGCAACACGCCATGCATATTTGTCCTCCTCCAATCCTTTTCTTAGAAAGTTGGATGAATCAATCGATTCGAGCCCCTCAACAATCCCTGAAGCTGCAATAATACCTTCCTGATCCTGAAGTGCTACATAATTTATTTGAGGATTTTCTGAAAGACTTCTTAATAAGATTCCGAATCCGACCTGGGCTCTGAACTCCAAAAGCTTGTCGGCATCAACATTTAGAACTATGGCGCCTCCGTCACCCGAACTTATTGCAACTGCAAAACGGTAGTCCTCACTGTATCGGGATTGTTTAATGCCGAAGATCAGCGTATCGGAAATCGAATCGAAAATCGGTAAAAGAAGTTGATCCGGACTTTCGTCATCTTCTCTTTCCGGATGACCTTCTATGCTGTTGGAAAAAATTTTATTTCCTTCTCTATCAAAAATATTTATTCTGAAAATATTATTCTTTTTGGCTATCGATTCCAGAAGTGAGTTTGAAATCATTTTTCTGCTGTAGAGAGTTTTTATCATCTCTGCATTATTAAGAAGCCTGCTTTTCATCTCCTCTTCAATTTTTTCGTAAGAAAGAAGAGCATTGTTTGAAGATACCAGAAGCGATTCAAGTAGTGTTCGGGATTGCTGCTGCATTAGCTGCAGCATCTCTTTTCTGCTTTGATTGAGCTCTACAACTACCGATACGCCAATTATCAGCGCTGTTGCAAGAAAAATCAAAACGAGGTTTTTCGGCTGGATAATTATTTTTTCAAGAAACTTCACTTCCGGTTCCCTTGTTCATCTCTAATTTAGTTAAAAACCTGAAATAATATGAAGCGAAGATTACCGGATGGATTCAATTCTTCTCATGGTCATTTTTAGTTCCGAGAGCGATATTGGCCACTTCCACGGGCATCAAGTTATGCCTTAGTGCGATATCCTTCAATTTATCATCAAGCCCAGCTTCAATTCCTTTCAGTTTCAGGTTGGCTATAGCTGTTTCAACATTAATATCGTTTTCAATGCAGATCTCCTGAATTGTTTTCCTGCCGAATCCTCTCCCTTCGCCGGCTGCAGCATTAGAGTTACTGCCGGTTCTTTTTAACAGGTTATAAATCCGGTTGGGTGAGATGTTGTTCAGCTTTGCAATCTCCTTTATACTAATATCTTCTGAGGGAACGGATATATTTTCGTTGCCGAGCCTATTTTTTATCTCATCAGCCGACATTTTTATTATGGAGGAGAATTCTGTCAGTAATAAATCCTCGGCATGCGGGATGGGCGGTTCATTTGAATCGTTGGACCAGGATTCCTTCAATTGCTCACCGAAATCCATCACCGATTTGAACGGGGCAAAATCATAAATCACCATTACAAAAAAAATCAAAATGACAATGATCGAGAAGATCAGTTCTAATCGTAATTTAATTTTCGACTCGAATTTTGTTTTTAGATATGCTACAAAAGGTTTCCAGTTATAAAAAAGATGGAATCCCGCGGCAATTATAAATATGAATGTGAATATTGTATGAACCGATTGCCATTGACTTTTTAGTAAGCCCAGGAATCTCCAGTATGACCAGTTAGCCACTCTTCCCGGAGGGGCAAAGTAGAGTATAATTCCTGATACGATAATTATTAAAAATGAAATTGTAATGTAAAGACTTATGAAACCGCGCCAGCTGAACCTCTTTTTCATCCTTTCTCCTAAAATTCCAGACTTAAACTAAGGTTTATTGAATTTGTATTGTAGTTAAACCAGTAACTATTGGATTTGTTATTTATTGATTGGAAGTTGAGTCCCACATTTATTCCTACATTCTCTGAAGAATCGAGAGGAAAATTTTTATTGAGAAAAATACTAAAGATGCTCTGTGTATCCGTGCGCATTATTTCAGTGTCGTATAATGATAGCTCATCGTAGACACCCTGGGACGGGTAGGATTTCTTATTAAAATAATAACCGGCTTTAAAAGTCAGATCATCAAAAAGGATTTGAGTCAGTTCAACAGAGATATTATTTCCCTCATAGTTAACAGGGTCATCAAAAATCTCGGATTCGTCACCGTACACCATATTTAACTCTTTAATCTGATCAGCAAACCCGTTCGTAATTGATCTGTTGGTGAATTGTGCCGCGATTCCGGTCTTTTCAGCAAGAGATTGCGCTACCCTTATATACGAAACAAGTTGTGAGATGGAGGAAATATTCTTATCCGTGAAAGTTTCTGTAACGGAATTATTCAATTCGTCGATATAAGTTATGCTCGATTCCTCGGAAGGATTCAGGTATTTTTTATAATTAAACGTTCCACCCAATATTACTGTTGTTTCTGTCTCGAAACCGTGATTAAAATTCGCGCCGATACTCCCTTTTATGTTATCGAGAATGGAGATGTTATTATAAGTTGTTAAGCTGACATTAGGATAAATTGAAAAATAGAGATCGCCGATGTTGAATTGACTTCTGTAATAGGCGGTTAAATTATTGTAATCGAAGTAGGAATAGAGCTCCTTATTAAGGCGCTGTTCGAAGAAAATTCCCAATGAAGAGTTCTCGAACTCTTTCCATGCTGCAACCTGATGCCAGTAGAAATTCCTGTCGGGTACGGCGCTTAAACTTATAAAGCTTCCATAATATCCTATTGCGAAGATGCTGAGATCGTTTTCAAGGCCGAAGTCGTACGATGAAATCATCGATGGAGTCGGGAGGGGGGAACGGAAGGGATTCGAGTTATATTCCTGATCTGTCGAAATTCCGAGCGTCCATTGTGCATTGGAAATATTTGAAAGCAGAATCAGAATTGTAATTGCGAGTATTATTCTACTTAATTTAACTCCAGCTCTTCTTTCTATCATACATTCCTCATCTATTAAAAAGGGACTCTAATAGAGTCCCTCTTGTTAATTTTTCTAGAATAATTAATTTAGCAAATTACTTCTTGCCCCATTTTTTACCGCCCCGGTTTGTATTCTGTGCAGGGTCTCCGGTTCCATCGCTGTTTCCATATTTCTTTCCGATACCTTTGTTACCGGTTCCATCTGCCGGCCCGATACCGCCCTGACCCATTTTGCCTTTTCTACCTTTTCCGGAAGCATTGTCCTTTATACCGTCGCCGTCAAGGTCAACAAACCTGCCGTGTGCATTCTTGTTTTTTAAAGCAAGGTAATCCGGATCTAGTCCGTTTGGAATACCGTCTCCGTCATGATCGGGTGCGTTGTCGTTATATCCGTCTCCATTTTTATCAACAAATTTTTTCCCGTGCTCTTTTGGAGGGGGGGGATTTTGAGTCTGGGCAGAAATATCTGAGTATGCAATCAATATTGCCGAAAGAATAAGAATTGAAAATATCCGTTTCATTTTATGCCTCTCTTTCTATAACACTTATGAATTAAATTCTATTATTCAGCAGAGATTTTCATGCCAGTATTGAAATCACTTAATTCTTTTAATAAATGAATGATTATTTCGTGATTGACTGCCCCTCCCGACAAATTGGTCGTTCGAATTCGCCCGTTTTGGCGTAATAACTTATTTTTTCTTTGTAAAGTCTCAATCAATTGAATTGAGCCAATACAATTCTTCAAAATAAGCATATACTCTATTTTTGCCGGGGAATGGGTCGCTTCATTCTTTGGAAATAATACTCAGCTTTCCTATTTTTGAAATGTCTTAGAGTGAAAGTTCTATTTATCCGCTTTAAGGCACGATTGGAAAAACTGTTTGATTTCAATCGTTTTTCTCTCACAATAGAAAGGTATTATGGTCTGGAAGTTAATCCTTTTCATCCTGATGGCATTTGTAATTGTTGCCGGGATAACGTTTCCAATTGTTCCACAACCCTCTTCATGGTATGAATTCCCCAATATTCCGGGATTAGAAGAAAAGGCGAAGATAATATTTTTTCATGTGCCTACTGCCTGGCTCTCTGTTATAGCATTTCTGATGGCAATGGTATATGGAGTAAGATATTTGAAAAATAAGAATCTGGATGAAGACGCAAAATCGGCCGCTGCATTACAGCTGGGAATGGTCTTTGCCATACTTGCTACAGTTACCGGATCTATCTGGGCAAAATTTACATGGGGCGCATTCTGGCATTGGGATCCGCGGGAGACAAGTATTTTTATTTTGCTTCTGATTTATGGATCTCTCTTTGCTTTAAGATCGGCAATTGAAAATGAAGATAAAAGAGCCCGGCTCTCGGCAGTCTATTCAATTATTGCCTTTTTAACCGTGCCATTCTTTATATTCATTATGCCTAGGATAATGGTAGGACTTCATCCCGGTTCGGCAAACGACGATACGTCCGGTCCGGTAGTTGATTTTAAAATGAATGCAAATATGCAGCTTGTATTTTATTTGTCACTGCTGGCTTTTACAATTCTCTACTGGTGGATGTGGAAGATCCGGTATCGTTCAATAATAATTCACGAAAATCTTTCAAAGAAATAAATTGAGGTAGAAATTGGAAGGCGGATTTTTAGGATTTCTTGAGAACAATTCAATCTACATTGTGATGTTCATTGTTCTTGTTGTCTGGCTCGGTATCTTTCTGTTTTTAATTAACACAGATAAACGGCTAAAAATAATCGAAAAAGAATTGAGTAAAGTAATATCCGAAGGGAAGGAGAATCAGTAATATGAAAAATAAATATATGTTCGGCGGATTTATCATAGTTGTTTTCCTTGGAGTAATGATATATCTGTTCACCCAGACCAATGTTGCTTATGAAAACAGTTTTGCAAAGGTAATGGAAACCGAGAAGACTGTTAAAGCAACCGGGAGCTGGTTAAAAGAAAGAAATTATGAAGTTGATAAACAAAACGGAATTTTTTCGTTTTATATGAAAGACGATCAGGGTAAAATAATGAGAGTGATTTACAATGGTACTATTCCTAACAACTTTGAGTCATCTACCAGCGTGGTTGTAACGGGTAAATACCAGAATGGTGTCTTTCATGCAACCGACATTCTTACCAAATGTCCATCCAAATATCAGGAGCAGCCGGTTCAAAACGCGAGCTCGTAAAATCAGCTAACTAGGAGTATAAGATGATTGGTAATATAGCTTTAACTCTGGCCCTGCTGGCCGGAGTCTTTTCTGTTGTAATGTATTATTTGACCTTCAGGGGTTATCAGAACACTCTTTCACTGGCGCGTATCGGGTATCATACCTCGGCAGTTATGGTTCTGGCTGCAAGCGCCCTGCTTCTTCATGCAATTCTTACTCACCAGTATCAGTATAAATATGTTTACAATTACAGCAACAGCGAACTTCCTATCGGACTTCTCATGTCCACATTCTATGCCGGACAGGAAGGAAGTTTTATGCTCTGGATTTTATTCACAGCAATAATCGGCCTTATTCTGCTCGATTACACTTCCAAACGTGGCGACCTCGAACAACGGGTAATGATGGTTTTCGGATTGGCGTTAACATTTTTGCTGGTAATGGTTAGTCCTCTTTTAAAAACCCCGTTTGAATATATCTGGAATACACCCGATTTCATCGATCTGAAGAGTATTAATCCGGCTTATTATTCGCTGCCCGCACTTCAGAACTTTATGTTCAGCGATCCTCAGTCCAACAAACAGTTTGTACAGATTAGCAGCGAACTTAAAAACATTCTGACGGCAAATAATATCTCTGTAAGCGATTTTATTGTCGAGGGTAAAGGTCTCAATCCTCTTCTCCAGAATTTCTGGATGCAGATCCATCCGCCAATTCTGTTTGTTGGATTTGCAATGTCGGCAGTTCCATTTGCATTCGCAATGGCAGCATTGTTAAAAAATGAGTATAAGGATTGGGTTAAACAGGCCTTGCCTTGGGTCCTATCCGGTACAATGGTTCTCGGCTTGGCTATTATGCTCGGCGGTTACTGGGCTTACGGTGTTCTTGGCTGGGGAGGTTACTGGGGATGGGATCCTGTTGAAAACTCTTCTCTTGTTCCATGGATTGTTGGTGTCGCATCTATACATACACTCCTTGTTCAGAGAAAGACTCAGGAAAAAGGAAGCGGAAGATTTGTTAAAACCAATCTTATCTTAAGCATCCTTACCTTCGTTCTCGTTATTTACAGTACTTTCCTTACTAGAAGCGGAATACTAGGCGATGCTTCGGTTCACTCATTTGTTGATCCCGGTATGACTGTTTATCTTTTCCTTGTATTGTTTCTCGGGCTTTTTACTGTTATTGGTCTTGGAATGGTAATTTACAGGTGGAAGTATCTTACTGCGAATTTCAACGAAGAAGCAAATCTCCTATCGAGAGAACTCGCTCTTTTTACCGGTGCTGTTGCTCTGCTCGCTTCTGCTATAATCGTACTTGTCGGAACTAGCGCTCCAATTTTCGGTCAGACTGTTGAAATTAAATTTTATAATGAACTTAATCTTCCAATCGCTGTGATTATCGGACTCCTTAATGGCGGAAGCCTTCTTTTAAAATGGAAATTGACTGAAACGAAGGATATCTGGAGTCAAACCCGTTTCTCACTGATTGCGTCGGTTATTCTGACTGCTCTTATAGTAATTTTTGGCGGCGTAATTGAGTTAATGCTGATTGTACTTCTCTTTTCCTCCTCATTTACTCTGTTTGTTAACGGGGAAATAATGATTAAGATATTGAAGGGAAGAAAAAGTTATCTTGGCGCGTATATAGCCCATATCGGCATTGCGGTCTTTCTAATCGGAGTTGTTGCCAGCGGTGCTTATTCGGATCAGAAACAGGTCGACCTTGTAAAAGGGGAAAGTCTAAATGTTCTCGGCCACGACCTTACTTTTCTGGGTTATGAACCGATCGATAACGGAAAAAAATATGCTTTTAATGTCGAGATAAATAAAAACGGCTCCTCAAGAGTAGCTAAACCGATTATGTTTATTGCCGAATTTAATAATAGTCTGATGAGAGAACCAGATATTCTCGTTGGGCTTACAAAAGATTTTTATGTCACTCCTGTCGGATATGAGGATGGCACAGAAGAGAACCATAATCACGGCAGTGTATTAGCTCTTACTAAAGGCGAGACAGTCGACTATAACGGAATGAAAATAACATTTGAATCATTTGAAATGCCTAAAGATGGAATGGCGGCTATGTCTGCAGGTAGTGAATTCAAAATCGGCGCTCTTATTAAGATTAATGATAACGGAAAAGAATATTCACTGAAACCCGCAATTGTAATTCAGGGAGACGGTAGAAAATCGGAACCGGCCGTTTTAACCGATAAAGGTCTGACTTTTGAATTATCTAATATGGAAGCAGGTTCTGGTAAAATAGAACTTACTATTACAGATTCTAATGAACAAAACCAGCAGGAACAAACTTCAATAGCTAAAAAAGAAGTGTTGACCGTTGAAGCTAGCATAAAACCATTTATCAGTCTGGTCTGGATTGGTGTTCTTCTGATGGTTGCCGGTTTCTCGGTAGCCGCTTTCCGAAGATCTAAAGAATCTTTATTATAAAGTTATTGATTGAATTAAAGGCGGCTTTTAGCCGCCTTTTTTTTATCACCCGCTCTGTCCTATCAATACGAAATTTGTTCACATTATAGAACAATATTCAGCATTAATACATCAAATAAGAGTATAATTAAGTAATTTATCTGGCACTTTAATTGACACATTATAAAATCTCAACAAAGCCTGGTGATGATTATGAAACGATTTATTCTTTTCATGCTGATAATTTCCTCCGGAATTTTAAGAGCGCAGTTCGATGTTGGAGCTGTTAAGCTTGGCACTTTCAGCCCCTCGGCCACCGATGCCGGTTTTATTATCGGTTATGAGGGCGGCTGGCATATCGATGATAATTTTCTATTCGGATGGAGCGCCGACTGGTTTCACAGAAATTATGTGGACAGGAAACTTGTAGATCAGTACAACGATTTCTTCGGTCCGATTCAGAGCGATCTTAATGAATTACGTGCCAGGACTAATCTCCATTCCATTCCGCTAATGATTTCAGTAAATGCTAATCAGTTGATTGCTCCGCGGACCAGAGCATTTATTACCGGGAGTGCGGGTGTAGAAGTACTCCTGATCTTCTACAGAAATTATCAGCGCCCTCAGGATGACGAATTTGAAGGTGCATTCGATTTTACCTGGCGACTGGGCGGCGGGATTTCATACGAATTGGGAAGACGCTCGGATGCTTTTGTTGAACTCACCTATCATTCATCTCGCCCCGCGTATGAATATGAAGTTGAAGATGCGCAGACGGGAAGGACAAGAATTTTTGAGAGAAGTTTCGACATGAGCGGTATTATGATGAGGGTCGGTTTCAGATTCTTTTTCTAAGAGGGAATGTTTACCGACATCCACTCCTCTTAAGACCTCTTTATTTTTATACCTCCTTGACTTTTTGTCAACCGGAATTAATATTTCCAAACATTAATTCTAAAACAAATCGGAACAGATCATGTCAAATCGAACGATACCACAAATGTTTGAAGATAGCGTTAAAAAATACGGCAAGAACGTTTTAATGTGGGAAAAGAAAGGTGATAAGTTCAGAGGGACTACGTATGTGGAAATGCAGGAAATGGTTCATCTATTTGCCGCAGGGTTGATCTCTTTAGGAATTAATCATGGCGATAGAATCACGCTGATTTCTGAAGGAAGGAATGATTGGGTAATGGCCGAGCTCGGTATTCTTTTTGCAGGCGCGGTTAATGTACCTATCTCCGTCAAAATTGAAGAACCGAATGATTTAAAATTCAGAATCGCTCATTCGGGTTCGCGTATGGTTATCGTATCAAGAAACCACTATCAGAAAATCCGGAAGATTAAAAACGACCTCCCCGATCTAGAAAAAATCATAATCCTCGATCAGATGGAATCCTATGACGAAGATGAGTGCAATTCTTCGGAAGTATTTTTAGCAGGGAAAGAATTACTCAAAAATCATAATCCGGAATTAGAGAAACGCTGGCAATCCGTCAAGGAAAGCGATTATGCCACTATATCTTATACATCCGGAACTACTGCCGATCCGAAAGGGGTTGTGCTTACGCATAGAAATTATACTGCCAACGTCGAACAGGCAACAGCACTTCTCCCAATTCCCGAATCATATGTATCTCTTCTTATTCTTCCCTGGGATCATTGCTTTGCCCACGTTGCGGGAATTTATACACTGATGAAAAATGGCGCCAGTATGGCCTCAGTTCAGGTAGGCAGCACTCCTCTTGAAACACTTAAGAATATTCCTGTTAACATTAAGGAAATAAAACCAACTTTTTTACTGAGTGTTCCGGCACTCGCAAAGAATTTTAAAAAGAATATTGAAAAAGGAATTCGCGATAAAGGGGAGAAAGTAGAAAAACTTTTTAATGCTGCATTGAATACCGCGTATGAATATAATAAGGAAGGATGGAATAAAGGGAGGGGATTCCAAAAACTGAAGAAACCTCTTCTTACTCTTTATGATAAAATAATATTTAAAAAGATAAGAGAAGGATTTGGCGGCCGGCTTGAGTTTTTTATAGGGGGAGGCGCTCTCCTCGATATAGAACTTCAAAAGTTCTTTTATGCCATCGGGATCCCGATGTTTCAGGGTTACGGCTTATCGGAAGCTACACCGGTAATCTCTGCAAACGTTCCGGCTCTTCATAAACTTGGATCTTCAGGAAAACCGGTTATAAATCTTCAGGTAAAAATCTGCGATGAAAACGGTAAAGAGTTGAAGCAGGGTGAAAAAGGAGAGATTGTTGTGAAAGGCGAAAATGTTATGGCGGGTTATTGGAAAAATGAAAAATCGACTGCTGAAACAATTAAGAATGGATGGCTCTATACGGGTGATATGGGATACCTCGACAAAGACGGATTCCTTTATGTCCTGGGCCGGTTTAAGAGTCTCCTTATCAGCAATGACGGTGAAAAATATAGCCCCGAGGGAATTGAAGAAGCTTTGACCGAGCTCTCCCCATATATTGATCAGGTGATGCTCTATAATAATCAATCATCCTACACCATCGCCCTTATTGTACCTAACAAGGAAGCGGTTAAGAGATATCTTAAAGAGAAAAATCTTACACACCATAACAAAGAAGGCCAGATTGCCGCTATTAAATTATTTGAGGATGAGATCAATCAATTTAAAGATGGAAAATATAAGGATATGTTCCCTTCAAGATGGCTGCCGTCGTCATTCGCGCTTCTGGGAGAGGCATTCACAGAGCAGAACCAGTTTATGAACAGCACTCTTAAAATTGTTAGAGGCAAAATAACAGAGTTCTATAAGAACCGGATCGATTATATGTACTCTGCTGAAGGGAAGGATATATTTAATCACCAGAACACTACTATTGTAAGCCGGTTTGATTAAAAATATTTGACTTTTTTGATTAAAGAAATCACGGTTTTTGTCGATAATGAAGTAACAAAAACCGTGATTTATTATGAAACGAGCCTTGATAGTTGATGATGACGACCAGTTCAGACTTTTATTAAAAAGGATGCTGGAAAGATACTATGATTTTCAAGTTCATGAAGCTACGAATGGAGAGAAAGGATTGGAGATTTATAATAATTCCAAGCCTCATATCATCTTTCTAGATATTAACATGCCGAAGCTTAACGGTCTCGGTTTTCTTGAAAAAGTGAATCCATTGAATTCCAGTATCCCGATTGTTGTACTGACAAATACAGATGATAAAGAATGTGTTCAGAAAATTTTGAATTTCGGTATTGAGGATTATATTCTAAAAACAAAATTTGTTACTATGTTGAAGGAAAGATTGGAGTTCACAATTAAGAAAATAAGAAGAACTACAAAGATCTTTGCTTGAGTCTCTATTTTTTTGTTTCTATTCCGAAAGGATTTTCACGACTTTTATTAAAATGGGGAAGATAGTTTTCGCTGCTGTCAAATTCCTGTATCCATCCGTTTTCAAGTCCGTATTTATCCATCAATCTTAAAACCTTTTCATATTCGGATTCTCTGAGTTTTCGGTCCAAAAGAATTTCTTTATTCACTTTGTTTGCGGGAAAATACTGGGACATCAGAGATATGTGAACTCCTGTGCTCAATTCCTCTGCAATAAATCTGAATATTTTTTCGCTTCCGGCTAAATCGTTCGGCAATACCAGATGACGGATTATCAATCCCCTTACTACAACTTCACCATCATAAACAAGTTCGTCTCCAACCTGACGGTACATCTCCTTCAATGCTTCGGAAGTATGCTCAAAATAGTTTTCTGCGTTCGAATATTTTTTTGCATACTCATTGTCGCCAAACTTAAAATCCGGCAAATAAATATCCGCAATACCGTCGTACAGTTTTAGAATCTCAACCGAATCATATCCGTTTGTATTATAAATGATCGGGAGTTTTAATCCCTTTTCAACTGCAAGGTTAATCGATTTCAAAATTGCGGCAGAAAAGTGAGTAGGTGATACAAGTCCGATGTTATGACACCCACGGCTCTGGAGTTCTATCATTATTTCTGCTAATTGTTCATGGCTTACTTCATGGTACCGTTCAACTTTCCAGTTCTGACTGATCTCATAGTTCTGGCAGTAGACGCATTTAAGATTGCAATTACCGAAGAAGATATTCCCGGCGCCGCGGCTGCCGGATAAGACCGGTTCTTCGCCATGATGAGCGGTGTAAGAGGATACAATTGGCAAATAGCCGCTAGCACAGACACCGTATTCTCCCTCTATTCTGTTTGCTTTGCAATCATGCGGGCAGCACCGGCAAGTTTTAAGCAGACTCAGGGCTTCACCGGCTCTTCTGCCCAGCTCACCTGAATCGTACAGTTTTTTATATGACGGAGTAAAATCCATCGTGCCCGGGTTTATAAAATTACTTTGAAAGCTTCATTGCTTGCTTCGATTGTTTTATCAAGATCCTCTTTAGTATGAGCGGCCGAAACGAACATCGCTTCAAACTGTGCCGGCGGTAAATAGATCCCGCGCTTAAGCATTTCGTGGAAATACCTGCCGAATAATCCGGTGTCGGATTTAACTGCCGAATTATAATCAGTCACTTTTTCATCGGTGAAAAAGAGCGTCATCATTGAGCCGACACGGTTTAGCTGGTAATTTTTATTAGCTTTCTTTATAGATTCTTTAATTCCTTCAGCAAGGTAGGCGGATTTTTCTTCGAGCTGATCATAAATCCCGGGATTCTCTTTTATATACGTCAATGCAGCATAACCGGCACTCATTGCCAGCGGATTTCCGCTCAAAGTTCCAGCCTGGTAAACCGGTCCGCTTGGTGAAACCATTTCCATGATTTCTTTTCTGCCGCCGTAAGCTCCAACCGGTAATCCTCCGCCTATAATTTTCCCGAATGTGGAAAGGTCCGGTTTTATTCCGAATATACCCTGGGCACCGGATTGCGAGAGCCTGAACCCCGTCATGACTTCATCAAAAATTAGAACAATTCCTTCTTCACTGCATAATTTCCTGAGGTCGCCCAGAAATTCCTTTCCCGGTATAACAGTCCCCATGTTTCCAACAACCGGTTCAATAATCACCGCGGCAATTTCATTTTTATTCTGCTCAACTACTTTTTGAACAGACTCAATACTGTTATAATCAGCAACAAGTGTATCGGCGGCATTCCCTTTTGTCACACCAGGAGATGTGGGAACTCCGAAAGTAAGAGCTCCACTTCCGGCTTTGATCAGAAAAAAATCACCATGTCCGTGATAGCAGCCTTCGAACTTGATAATTTTCTCTTTACCTGTAAAACCTCTAGCGGCTCGTATCGCGCTCATTGTTGCCTCGGTTCCGCTATTTACCATTCTTATCATTTCAATTGAAGGAACCAGTTCTGTAATCAATTGCGCCATCTTAACCTCTATTTCGGTCGGGGCACCGAAACTAGTGCCCGCATCAATTGCCTTTCTGAGCGCTTCGGTTATAAACAAGGGATTATGACCGAACAGATGCGGTCCCCAGCTTCCGATATAATCGATATATTCATTTCCATCCACATCAAACATTTTTGAGCCGCTTCCGCTCTTCATAAATACAGGATTTCCTCCAACCGATTTAAATGCGCGGACGGGTGAGTTGACTCCTCCCGGTATGAAATTCTTTGCCTGTTGAAATAAAGCTTCACTTCTTGTCATTATTTCTCCTAATCAAATTTTTCGTGGTGCAAAATAGAAATTATACTTATCAGATAAAAAATTGCCCTAGAAATTGTTCTATTTAATAAATGATTTCAAAAAAATCATTCCGGTGAGGCTTTTGTATAAGGAATTGTTTTCCAATTCTTTTCTAAATTAGAGTGTAGAAAATATCATTTGAGGGAATTAATGATTCATAAAATTACCGGTAAACAGAATAACTCCAAATTGTGCTTTGTCTGCGGATTGAAAAATAAATTCGGGATACACACACATTTTTATGTTACTGAGAATAAGGAACTGATAGGCCTGTTCACCCCTTCGGAAGAACACCAGAGTTATCCGGGAAGGCTTCACGGGGGAATCGCATCCACAGTCCTGGATGAAACTATCGGCCGGGCGATACTTAACCGATACGAAGAGGAAGTATGGGGCGTTACTGTTGAGTTAAATGTGAAATTCAAAAAACCTCTTCCGTTGAATGAGGAATTAAAAGTAATAGGACGGATAACAAGCGAGAACAGCCGTATGTTTGAAGGGACCGGTGAGATTATTCTGAAAAACGGGGAAGTGGCTGCTACTGCAACAGGTAAGTATTTGAAAGTACCTCTCGAAAAGATAACAGACTTTGACATAGAGGAAAATGAATGGAGAATTGTTAAACTTGATTCGGATCCGAAGGAAATAGAGGTATAGATTAACGCAGAACCGAGATATTGCTGCTACGGATTTTAAATAGCAGAAAGAAAAGAAAAAGTATAACAGAATTTATTAATACGGCACTGGCAATACCGAAGTGTTCGGCGGCATATCCGATCCAGAGCGACCCGAGAGGATAAAGAGCAAAAAAAGTAAACGTATAAAAACTTAATATCCTTCCCCTGAATTTTTCATCAACATTAGTCTGAATTAATCCGTTGGACAGATTATACTGAGTAATGATCATCCCGCCTATAAAAATGAGCAGAACAACAGAAAGAACAAATGAACGGTTGAATGAGAAAAGGAAAATCAATACCGGAAGCGTAATAACGCTGTAAACAAGGTACCTGCCCCTATCTATGTATTTATTGACGGTTGCGATTACCAGTGCGAAAATAACGGCTCCAAATCCGCGGGCTGATTGAAGAAATCCGTTGGTCGTTGAGTCGCCGTGTAATATATCCACAGCCCATGCCGGAAATAATGTTACAAGTCCCATCCCGAAGAAACTCAGCATAGCGGTTATCAGAAGGATCCCTGAGATCACTTTGTTGGTTCTCAGATATTTTATAGCATCAGCAACTTCTGAAAAAACAGAATTGCTGTTTCTAGTAATCTCGATCCTTTTTAATTTCATACGAGTTAAACTGTACAGAACTGCAGTAAATGAAATTCCGTTAATTGTAAAACACCAGGCAGGCCCGAAGAGAGCGTAAACAATTCCTCCCAGGGCAGGGCCAACGGCTGTTGCCGTATTAAACATTGTAGAGTTAAGGGCTATTGCATTAACAAGATCTTCTTTATCAACAAGTTCGTTTACAAAAGCGTGACGAGTAGGTGCGTCAAACGCGTTTGTTATTCCACTTAGAAATGCAAAGAGAAGCAGGTGCCACGGTTCGATTATGCCAGAAAAAGTAAAGATGGCAAGAATAAATGCCATTAACATCATTGCTGTCTGTGTTGCAAACAATATTTTGATGCGGGGGAGCCGGTCTGCTGCAACACCCCCGTAGAATGAAAAAAACCATGCTGGAATTCCGCTTGCAAATCCTACGTATCCGAGATATGCAGGCGATTTTGTAAGCTCGAATATGAAGAACGCGAATGCGGTTGACTGCATCCACGATCCGAAAAGGGAAGTCATCTGTCCCCAGAACCACAATCTGTAATTAGGATAGGAGAGCGCAGCAAACGTATTTTGAATGCTGAATTTTTTCTCCGGCAGGAACCTTCTTAAACTTCCATCTTCCGGGGGAATAATAACATCGGAAATCTCTTTACCGTTTTCTTTCTGCAGCATTAATTTTGATCATACTCTTACCCTTAATGCGAAAATTTTATTAAGGGATTCCTGATTCAACAGATATTATTTTCTATCAAGGTATTTAGCTACATCCTTTGCAAAATAGGTCAGAATCATATCGGCGCCGGCACGTTTAATAGCAATTAAAGACTCGATCATTACTCTTTCCTCATCAATCCAGTTGTTTCTCCCGGCGGCTTTAATCATAGCATATTCACCGCTAACCTGATAGGCGGCAGTTGGCATACCAAATTTCTCTTTTACACGCCATATAATATCGAGGTAAGCGCCGGCCGGTTTAACCATTATCATATCAGCGCCTTCTTCAATGTCGCTTTCGGCTTCGCGGAGGGCTTCGTTGCTGTTGGCTACATCCATCTGATGCGATCGCCTGTCGCCGAATGCCGGAGCAGACTCAGCAGCATCCCTGAACGGCCCGTAGAATCCAGAAGCATATTTAACTGCGTAACTCATAATCGGTATATTGGTGAATCCCTTATAGTCGAGAGCTTTGCGGATAGCGCCGACGCGTCCGTCCATCATATCCGACGGGGCAATTATATCGGCCCCTGCCTGGGCATGAGATACTGCCTCTTTAGCGAGAAGTGATACTGTTTCGTCGTTTAGAATATTCTCGCCGTCCAGCACCCCGCAATGTCCGTGCGAAGTATATTCGCAAAGGCAGACATCTGTTATAACGATTAATTTTTCTACGTTGGACTTTATAGCCCGAACAGCCTGTTGAATAATCCCGTTTGGATCGTAAGCGCCTGAACCGACTTCATCTTTATGATCCGGAATTCCGAATAGAATTACTGCGGGGATACCGAGTTTTTCGACCTCTTTACACTCTTCAACCGCGACATCAATGGACATCTGAAATACTCCGGGCATCGACCTCACTTCATTTTTAACATAACTGCCCGGAACAATAAAGAGCGGGTAGATAAGATCATTTTTTGTTAGAATTGTTTCGCGGACCATATCGCGCACAAGCGGATTATATCTGAGTCGCCTCAATCTTTTTGTTGGAAATGTAGCCATTGATTCTCCTTCTCCGTGTTGCTGTGTCTCTTAGGTATAGACAACCGCAGAGTCACACATTTATAGATGCTTTGATTTTATTAAACACTATTTCAGAATTTTTTACACAATCCCCCACAGAGATTCCGCCGCGGAAGTTACCGCTTATAAAAATTCCGGGATTCTCTTTCTCAAATTTATCAAAATAATTTTCATGCTCTATGTAGCCAATGTTGTACTGCGGAATCGCTTTCTGCCACAATCGATTTTTTATATAAACAGGATCTGAATTTATTTTCATTATCTGTTTAAATTCACTTAGGACAATATCAACGAGTTTGCTTTTATCAATGTCGAACAGGTGAGGCGACCTTGCACCTCCGACAAATAGCGTGAATGCGGCGTTATCTTCATCGCATCTGCCCGGGAAAATTGTAGAGCTCCAGATTGCACCAAGAAAATTCTTTCTCTCTTTAGATGGAATCAGAAAACCGAATCCGTCCAGGTCCCTTCCTATCTCTTTTTTTCTGAAGCCGAGATAAAGTACCATAACCGGAGGATAATAAATTTCTTCCGAATGTTTATTAAACTCCTGATCTATTTTACCGAAAATCCCTGCTGCAGTCTGAACCGGTACTGTAGATAAAACCAGATCGGTTTGAATTTCCGATATGCTGCCGTTAATTTCATATTTAACCAGCCACTTACCGGAATTTTTTTCAATGCTTATTACTTTGCTGCCATATTGTATATTCGATTTCAATTTGTCTGCAATAGCGATAGGGAAGGACTGCATTCCGTTAATAAAAGAAAACATTTTAGCGCTCTGCTTCGATTGCTCGGCGCGTTTCTTCCTTTCCCTTGAACCTTTGATCATCCCTTTAACAAGTCCTCCGTATAACTCTTCCAGCCGGTAAAGCTTCGGGAATGCCGATTTAACGCTCAATTTTACCGGATCTCCCGCGAATACACCGCTCACGAAAGGATCAATTGCATAATCCAGAAATTCTTCTCCCAATCTTCTCTTAACAAACTCTGACATACTCTGGTAATATCCGTCGCTCGATCTTCCGATGAATGGTTCGCACATAATCCGGAATTTTGCACGTGTTGAAAATAATCCGGTAGTTATAAAAGCCGGAGGGGAAGTAGGAAGGGCGTGTAATTCGTTATTCCTTAGAATATATCTTTTATTTGACGACTCGTTTGCATAGATCATTTCGCTGCTAAGCCCGGCTTCATCAACGAGTTGACGGATTAATGGAGTTGTTTCCAGTCCCGAATTAGGGCCGTAGTCAATCAGAAATCCATTCTCCTTCGATGTTTCCATTGCACCGCCGGCTTCATTTTTAGATTCAAGGATTTTTACATCGAAACCTTCCTTGCTAAGCCAATAAGCGGTAGCCAAACCGGAAATCCCGGCTCCGATTATAACAACAGATTTATTAATACTCATTTATCTTTCCGTAAAAAATGAAAGGGAAAGCTTTGGTAGCTAATCCCTTTACTCAATAATCAATTTAATCCTCTTCTTTTAAGCAGGGCATCAACTTTCGGTTCGCGTCCTCTGAACTTCTTGTAAAGAACCATTGAATCATCAGATCCGCTGACCGCGAGAATAAATTTTCTAAAAGCATCGGCCGTCTTCCGATCGAATAGGTCTCCTTTTTCAACGAAAGCTTCGAATGCATCAGAATCGAGAACGGCAGCCCAGATGTAGCTGTAATATCCGGCAGCATATCCGCCAATTATATGGCCGAAGTTAGTACTCTGATACCTCGATTCAATTTCGGGAATCAGTCCGATTTTTTTGAAGGATTCCTTTTCGAATTTTTCGACATCCCGGCCTGTGTTATCTGTAAGCATATGCCAGTCCATATCAAGGAATGAAGCTGCGAGGTATTCAACTGTTTCAAATCCCTGATTAAAGAGACTTGAGTTGTTCAATTTTTCAATCAGCTGATCCGGTATAATCTGTCCAGTCTGAAAATGCATTGCATATACCTTCAGTACTTCCGGTTCGAGAGCCCAGTTTTCCATAATCTGTGACGGGAGTTCTACAAAATCTCTTGGAGTATTTCTCCCGCCCGGATAATCGAAATTGGAGAAGAGGGAATTAAGCCCGTGACCCAATTCATGAAACAGCGTTTTTACTTCGTCTATGCTCATCAATGCCGGTTTATCCGCGGTCGGTTTTGAAAAGTTGCCCACGTTATAAACAAGGGGAGTAATAAGCCTTCCGTCGATATTAGACTGTCCCCTGAAACCGCTTGACCATGCACCGCTTCTTTTACCGTCTCTGGGGTAATAATCGCTGTAGAAAATTCCGATATGCTTTCCATCGGATTCCTGCACCTCAAATACTTCAACGTCTGGATGGTAAACTGCAATGTCGTTTCTTTTAATAAATTTTATTCCGTACAGTTTTTCAGCTACATAAAAAGCTCCGGCTCTTACATTTTCCATTTTAAAATATGGGCGGAGCATCGACTCATCGAGATCATATTTTTCTTTTTTCACTTTCTCTGCATAATGCCACCAGTCCCATGCCTCAAGTTTGAAGTTACCCTTTTCCTTATCAATTATTTTCTGCATATCTGCAACTTCCATTTCAGCACGTTTAATTGCAGGTGTCCACAAGTCGTGAAGAAACTTATAAACGTTTTCAGGATTTAGTGCCATGTTTCTTTCGAGAACATACTCGGCATAGTTTTTATAGCCGAGAAGATTAGCCCTGTCAACCCGGAGAGATGTAACGCGCGAAACAATGTTTTTGTTGTCGAATTCGTTGTTGTTGTTTCCGCGGTTAATATATGCCTTAAATAATTTTTCTCTGAGTTCGCGCTTTTTCGAATACTGAAGGAATGGAATAAAACTCGGCTTCTGAAGTGAGAACGCCCATTTACCTTCCATGTTTTTCGAACTGGCAAGCTCGGAGGCAGCATTTATAACATCTTCAGGCAATCCGGTCAGATCCTCTTTCTTATCGATTACAAGTGCAATTGCATTTGTTTCTTTCAGGGCATTCTCGCTGAACTTCAGCCCGAGCATTGATAATTCCTGATTGATCTTACGAAGCTTCTCTTTTCCCGCCTCATCCAATGCGGCACCGTTTCTTACTGCGTTCTTGTAATAGCTTTCGAGAACATTTCTCTCGATCTCTGTAAGATTCGCGCTTTCCAGATATATCGATTTTATCCGTTCAAAGAGTTTTTCGTTCAGTGCGATATCATCACGATGCTTGGCAAGCATTGGAGTCGAAACCCGGGCGATCTTCTGGAGTTCATCATTCGTATTTGCACCGTTTAGAGCGCCGAAGACTCTGTTTACACGGCCTAGGAATTCACCCGATTTTTCGAGCGGAATGATTGTATTGTGGAAAGTCGGTTTTTCCGGATTGTTTACAATGGCTTCTATTTCGGCTTTTTCGAGTCTTATTCCTTCTTCAATTGCAGGTAGAAAATGATCTGTTTTAATCTGGCTGAACGGGGGAGTTTCATAGGGTGTTTTCCATTCTCTGAAGAACGGATTATCCTGATTTCTGTTTTGTGCGTTATTCATAGATGTTATTAATAGAATGAAAATAATAATTAATTTGGCATTCATTTTTTCCTCTTCGTTTCATTTTATATTAACGGGAAAAGTGAAACACCGGACTGCAAATAGATATACAATTGACTTATATCTCACTTTTCACGAGTTCGACTAATGCATTGATAAACAATTGAGAATCGTTTAATCCTTTCATCACGGTATAATTTTCGATTCCGCTCTCATCGGCTACGTGTCTGTATTCAATATCCAGTTCAAAAAGAGTTTCAATATGATCCGAAACAAAACTGATCGGTATTATCAGCAGATGCTTATAACCTTTTGACGCAAGCTCTTCGATCATCGTATCGGTAGCAGGCTCAAGCCATTTCATGGGTCCGACTTTGCTCTGGAAGCATAGATGATGATTGTGTGAATATTCCCGGTCTCTCATTACTGCATCAACAGTTTCGCTGATCTGTTTACTGTACGGATCTCCTTTTTTAACAAGGCTTACGGGAGTTCCGTGCGCACTGAAAACCAGTTGAACATCTTTTCTTACATTATCCGTAAAAGAACTGAGGGATTCATTAATCCGCTGGTTCAGCGCCCGGATATAGCCGGGATTTGTCTGATAACTTTCAATGTATACCAGTTTTGAATTATCCCCGCGGTAATGTCTTTTCCACTCATTAAATGAAGATCCTGTTGTTGTAATAGAATAATGAGGATAAAGCGGAAGCAGAATTATTTTCGCGTAATTACCCGATTCAATTTTTTTTGCAACTTCATCGGTCAGTGGTTTCCAGTACCGCATTGCGGTATGAACCTCGACTGATGGATTAATCATACTTAATTTTTTTTCGAGTTCTGCTCTCTGTATTTCAGTCCATTCATTCAGCGGTGACTTACCGCCGATAAGTTTGTATTCTTCGGATACCTTTGGTGCCCTGCGGCTTGAAATCAAACGGGCAAATGTTTTCTGGCCAAATGGAAGTTTGAAAATATCGGGATCGCAGAAAAGATTATATAAAAACGGTTCAACAGATTCTATTCTATCCGGGCCGCCAAGGTTAAAAAGTACAACAGCAACTTTAGACAATAAAAATCCTTTCTTATATATTCATTAAATGTGGTGCAAATTTAAGCAATTCCGGCTAAGTTTTTAATGCAAAATTGAGGAACAAATGAAGTAAGGTGACTTCTTTTTATAACTTTTTAATTGTGTTATTGTGCTTATTTGCATAAAATAAAGCCGGAAAAATTGAGCGGAGTTATTATGAATAATCTTACAATACTTTGCATCTCAAGTTATGAAAAGGGATTCGATTTCATGATACAGGCTAAAGAGGAAGGTTGCAGGGTTCTGCTTTTGACTTCCCGAAGTCTGCAGGATTCGCCGTGGCCGAAAGAATCGATTGATGAAATATTTTATATGCCCGATATAAATAAAGAATGGAATATTGATCATATGATCAACGCTGTCAGTTTTCTTGCTAGGACTGAAAAGATTGAGAGAATTGTTGCACTTGATGATTTTGACGTAGAAAAAGCCGCCCGCTTAAGAGAGCATCTCCGTGTGCCGGGAATGGGCGATACTACCGCGCGTTATTTCAGAGATAAACTGGCCATGCGGATGAAGGCCCAAGAAGATGGTATTAACGTACCGCCTTTTGTTCACATACTGAATTACGACAATATTAAAAACTATCTTAAAGAGGTTGAACCTCCCTATGTATTAAAACCCCGTATGCAGGCCGGGGCGATCGGAATCAAAAAAATAAATAATGAGAATGAACTCTGGCAGAATCTCGAAATACTCGGCGACAGGCAATCATATTTTTTGTTAGAGAAGTTTATTCCCGGTGATATTTTCCACGTTGACTGCATTATTGTAAATAAAGAGGTTCTTTTTGCTGTAGCAAGCCAGTATGGTTTGCCTCCGATGGAAGTAGCGCATGAGGGAAGAGTCTTTTCCAGCAGAACTATGAAACGCGGATCGAAAGATGAGAGAAAATTGATAAGTATGAATGATCATTTACTTAAATCGCTTGGATTGTTAAAGGGGGTTTCCCATTCGGAGTTTATTAAAAGCAGCGATGGAAAATTTTACTTTCTTGAAACGTCTGCGAGAGTCGGCGGTGCTAATTTAGCTGATCTTGTCTATCATTCTACTGGAGTTAATTTGTGGCGTGAATGGGCTAAACTTGAAATTAACGACAGATACAAAATTCCTAAATCTAAAAACGATTATGCGGCAATTCTTCAATCCTTAGCCAGACAGGAATGGCCCGATATGGATTCCTTTAATGATTCTGAAGTTGTATGGCGATTAAAGAAGAGATTTCATGCCGGTCTTATAATTGCATCACCAGGTTATGAAAGGGTAGAAGAGTTGACTAAGAATTATACTGAACGGTTTTACAGCGAATTTTTTACATCAGCTCCGGTTCCTGAAAAGCCGACAGAATAAATGTGTGATATGCAACATTTGTATCTGAGTTGATTCAAGGTATTTTATATCGAACAAAATGGAGGCTATATGAAAAAACTTCTGTCAGTTTTACTCTTATTGGGCTTTATTATGATGAATGTTGCCTGTTCCGAAGAACCGCCGAGCATTCGTGTAAAGAATGAACGGTCTAACAAAGCTAATGTCCAGATTAAACAATCGGACGGAAACACTATAAATATAAACGATGTTAATTGGGGAACAACTACCGGATACAGAGATGTGCTGGAAGGTGTAGCACTGGCTACTGCGGTTATTCAAAACGAAACTGTGTCTCCAACAAAATCATTTACAATTACATCCGGAACAAACTATACAATTGTAATAACAAATTCGAATATTCCCGAATTGAGAATTGATTCTGTTGTTAAATAAGATCATTTCGATACGATCGATCGGGCTTTTGCAATTAAACCGTTCTTGAATATTTGGCCTTGTCGGACTTCTGTTCTATGTATTTATCGAAATTCATTGCGATATTTCTAATAAGCAATCGTCCCATCTCTGTTACTACGATTTTTCGGTCATTTATTTCTACCAGGCCGTCATTCATGAATTCTTTTAATCCTTCGATACTTACGGCAAAATATTTCTCGAATTCAACCCGATAAAGTTTTTCGACCTCGCTGAAATCGAGTTCAAAATCGCACATTATCCTTGTAATTACATGCCTGCGCAGAAGGTCGTCATCGCTTAGATAGTAGCCACGCTCAACCGGGAGCCGCCCTTCGTTAAGAAGCGAAAAATATTCATTCTCCTTCTTAACGTTTTGTGAATAACTTCTCCCGATCTGGCTTATGCTTGTAATTCCGAATCCGTAAAGATCCGCCCCGGCGTGTGTACTGTATCCCTGGAAATTCCGGTAAAGTTTTTTATCACGCAGGGCAATTGCCAGTTCGTCGTCCGGTTTGGCAAAATGATCCATTCCGATGAATATATATCCTGCCGATGTAAGTTTTTCAATAGTCATTTTCAGTATTTCAAGTTTCTCCTCCGCCAGTGGCAGATCATCCGGCTTAATAAGCGCCATATGCTTCTTCATCCAAGGAACATGAGCGTAGTTGAATACCGCAATCCTGTCGGGCGAAATGTCGATGATTGCTTCAACTGTTTTAGCAAAAGATTCTGCCGATTGAAACGGTAATCCGTAAATTAAGTCGAGGTTGATGCTTTCGAATTTAAGTTGACGGATCCATTCTACTACTTCTCTTGTCATTGCCTCGGGTTGAATCCTGTTGACAGCTTTCTGGACTTTCTCGTCGAAATCCTGAACTCCCATACTGATCCTGTTAAAGCCTCCGTTTCGCAAAGCCTCGAGATGAGCTTTCGTCAATCCTCGCGGATCAATTTCGCATCCCTCTTCCGCATTCGGTGAGAATTTGAAACTACCGTTTATGTAGGAAATCAGATCGGTTATTTCATCTGGATTAAGATGGGTTGGTGTGCCTCCGCCCCAATGAAGCTGAACTGTTTGCCGGCCTTCTACTATGAAAGATCTGAGAAGGTCAATTTCATTCTTTACATATCGCGTGTATTCTTTTATACGTTCCCTGTTGCGTGTAATTATCATATTGCAGCCGCAGAAGTAGCAGAGTGTATCGCAGAAGGGGATATGAAAGTAGAGAGATAAATCCGGGGGATTCTCCTGATTGTTTGTACGGATAACTTCATCGAGATATTTCTCCGGTGTAAACGAATCATTGAATTGCGGAGCCGTGGGATAACTGGTATATCTCGGTCCGGGCCGGTCGTATTTTTTTATCAGCTCTAAATCAATATTAAACATTTTTTTACCTTCTTCTTTCCTTATTGCATTTAATGAAAACGTACACTCTCTTCTTTTACAACTTTTACAAGATACTTCAGTTTTTCCGGATTAACGTCCGGCAGTATTCCATGACCAAGATTGAATACATGTCCGCTTCCTTTTCCGAAAGACTCCATAACCCGATTAGCTTCTGTCCTGATCTTCTCTTCGGTTCCGTAGAGTACAGTTGGATCCAGGTTCCCCTGCAATGCTGCTTTATTGCCGACCGATGATCGGACATCATTAAGATTCATAGTCCAGTCAAGACCAATAACGTCGGCACCGGTTTTGACGAGTTCTTCCATTTTGTAATGAACTCCTTTTGCGAAAACAATTACCGGCTGGTCTTTTCTTCTGATCGATGAAATTATTTTCGAAATATAACGAAGTGAAAATTCTTCAAAATCGTTTGGAGAGAGTATACCGCCCCATGTATCGAAGATCTGAACAGCGTCTGCACCCGATTCTATTTTCGCTGAGAGATATTCGGCGACAGAATCCGCAATCAGATCCAGTAACTGATGAGCAGCGTCAGGTTGATTATAAATAAACTTTTTTATTTCGGAAAAGTTCTTTGAACCCCCTCCCTCAACCATGTAAGTCATTAAAGTCCATGGCGAGCCGGAAAATCCGATCAAAGGCACTTTACCATCGAGTTCTTTTTTGGTAAGAGAGAGAGCATCAAGGACATATTTCAAATCCCTGGAAGGATCAATCCTCTTCAGTTTATTAATTTGATCGGCACTTCGTATCGGATCAAAAAGTTTTGGGCCTTTGCTTTCGATCATTTCGAGCTTCATTCCCATTGCTTCGGGTATTACAAGAATGTCCGAAAAAATAATAGCCGCATCAACACCTATAAGATCAACGGGTTGAATTGTTACTTCGGCGGCCAACTCGGGTGTTTTACACATGGTTAGAAAATCATATTTATCCCGTACGGCCCTGTATTCTGGGAGATATCTTCCCGCCTGGCGCATTACCCAGATGGGAGTTCTCTCTACAGGGAGACGTTTACAGGCTCTTAAAAACAAATCGTTCTTCAAATTATAACCTCCTGCTAAACCACGTTGCGAGTATTATGGTAGAATGTAAGAATTGATTCGGCAATTCCTCTTAAGTTAAATGTTGAAGGGACAATATTTACAACCAATCCGGAATCCCTTATCGCTTCTTCTGTAGTTGTGCCGATAGCACAAATAATCTTTCCTTCAAAATATTTATGGCAGTCGGTAGTATTCATCAAATTACAATATCCCCTGAAGGAAGAAGGGCTTGTAAATATGAAAAGATCCGGCTTAATATCGAGATGATTCAATAATTCTTCCGGCACCTCATCCTTATTAATCAGCTGAGTCTCATAGATAGGAAGACTAACAACGTAAGCGCCGAGGTCCATCAATCCATTACTTAATTCGTCTCTTGAAATAGCCGAACCCGGGATCAGAATTTTTTTGCCTGAGATATTCAGTTCCGAAAACTTTTTAATCAATCCTTTCGCACTGAATTCCTCCGGCATAATATGTATATAGATGCCGTGAGATCTGCAAGTTTCCGCCGTACCGCTTCCAACTACTGCAACCCGGGTGCGTGATAAGTCCGGTTTATAATCCGCAACTAGATTCGAAAATACTTCCACGGCATTCGATGAAGTAAATATTATAAATTCAAATGCGGATGAATCCGATATCAATTCAGTAAGATCCAGCGAATTGTATGAAGGTATTATTTTAATAGTAGGTAAGCAGATTAATTCAGCTCCGGAATTTACAAGAGAATTGAATGCGGTGCCGCAATCTTCCGAAGACCTGGTAATTAAAATCTTTTTCCCTTTTATCAAATTCACCTGGTTCTTTCCCTGTCATATATTTCTTTTAATATTTCCGAAGCACCGGCATTCAGTAATTGTCCGGCGAGTTTTATACCGGTTCTTTCCGGATAACGGATGCCACCTTCAATTTTTTTTCTGAAAGTAATCGATCCATCAACAGAACCTACTACAGCTTCAAGAATTAATCTTTCCGATTTCACCTGGGCATAAGCCCCGATAGGGACCTGACATCCGCCTTCAAGAGCTTTTAATAATGCCCGCTCGGCTCTAACAGCTAAGAATGTTTTTTCATGATGAATCTTTTTAAGCATTTTTGCGGCCAGGAGATTGTCCTTGCGTATTTCAATACCGAGGGCTCCCTGTCCTACTGCCGGAAGGAGACGATCCTTATCAATTATTGATGAGATATATTTATTCAGTTTTAAACGTTCAACGCCGGCTCTTGCAAGTACTATAGCATCCCAGTCAGATTCAAGAAACTTTTTGATTCTTGTAGGTACGTTTCCTCTCAGTTCCTCGATCTTAACATCGGGACGTAAATGGAGTATCTGGGATCTTCTACGTAAAGAACCAGTTGCAATGACTGCATTATCCTTAAGATTATTTATGGTAGTCCCTTTTTTCCGAGCGATAAGAACATCCTCCACCGGATGCCTTTTTGTAACGGCTGCAAGGAATAATCCTTCGGGAATTTCTGTCTGAAGATCCTTGAGACTGTGCACTGCAATATCTATTGAACCGTTCAGTAATTCGTTTTCCAATTCCTTTGTAAAGAGTCCTTTATCTCCAATCTTGGAAAGAGCTACATCAAGTATCTTATCACCCTTCGTATTAATAATTCTGATTTCTACAGAAAGGTATTTATTTTTTCTTTCAAGTTCTCTTTTAACGAAACGTGCCTGCCATAAAGCCAATTCACTTCCGCGCGATCCGATTATCAGTTTATTCTTTTTCAATTTTCTTTCCTTCGTTTTGAGATGAGTCCAGATTAAAAAGCTCCTTTAAAATTATTGAGTTGGTCGTAACCTTTTGAATGTCGTTTCCGGATTCGGCCAGTTCGCGCAATTTAACTGTTGGATTATGAAGAATTCTCCCCATCATTCTGCGGGTCATGTCCTCAATCTTAGCAAAATCCTCTTCACTGATTTTATGTTTTAATTTCCCGAGTTCATCAGACCGGATTTCATCGAAAAAATTCCTGAGGGATTTAATTGTCGGAACTACTTCGAGCGCATTGTACCAGCCGAAGAATCCCACCATCTCTTCCATTATAATTTTTTCTACGGCGGGAATCTCATTCTTTCTTTTCTGAAGATTCTGTTCAACAATGATTTTTAAAGAATCCATGTCGTGATAAAACACGTTATCTATCTTCCGTACATCGGGATCGATATCACGCGGTATTGCAATGTCCATAAGAACAATGGGTGCGCCTTTCCTTCTCTTAATTGCGGATTCAATTTCTTTGTAGGAGATTATATAACTGTCGGAGCTTGTCGCGCTGATTATAATATCGAAATTATGGAAGTGATTATTCAGGTTCTCAAAAGGTATTAATTCGCCTCTAACTTTTTCCGCAAGAGTCCGGGCTCTTTCTAAAGTCCTGTTAGAAATGGAAATCCTGCCGATTCCCTTATCTCTTAGATTAATAGCAGCCAGCTCGCCTGTTTCACCAGCGCCGATAACCAGAGCGGTCTTTTTTTCAAGTCCGGCGAATATTTTTTCGACTACCTGCACAGCGGCATAGCTTACTGTTACAGCCCCTTCGCCGATCCCGGTTTCTTTAATAGTGCGCTTTCCTACTTTAATTGCGGTATCGAAGAGGCGATGAAGCACAGGCCCGGAGAATGCAAGGTCTTCCGAAATTTCGAATGCCTCCTTAACCTGTCCGAGTATCTGGCTGTCTCCGATTATTAAGGAATCTATTCCGGAAGCCACATTGAATAGATGTTTTACAGCCCCGCAGGAAAAGTATTTGCTGAAATATTCCGGTTTAATTCCGGTTACGGGTTTAAGGCTCAAAAGAGTTTCTATGATGGAGCTTGTATTTAATGAATAGCTGGTCGGCAATCCGAATATTTCCGTACGGTTGCATGTCGAAATAACAACTCCCTCCGATAAAACCTTATTAAGCAGAGGAACTAATTCAATAATTTCGTTCCTGTTCAGATGGAGAGCTTCACGGATTTCGATAGGTGAAGTATTATGATTTATTGTAATGCCGATTAAATTCATTGCCTGAAATTCTTTCAATAAAACGAATGAAACGTATTAGCGAGTGTGCTGGTAAGTATTAAAGAAATTACAGCAAATAAAAATCCTGCAAGTGAAAAGTAAATAACTTTCCTTCCATACCACCCGGCAGCTATTTTACTTGTAATCCCTGCGCCGTAAATTATCCAGACGAGTGCTGTCCCGATCAGTTTGGGATCGCTGTACCTGAAATCAGGGAAAGCCGAGGGAAGCCATATAATTCCTATAACTATTGCAACCGTAATCAGGACGAATCCGATTACAAGCGAATAGAAACTTAATTTCTCAAGTATCTCGAGGCTCGGCAGGCGGTTGAATACAAGTCCGAATTTACTTGCCCGCAGATTTTTGTAAAGGAGAAGAAAGAGCAATCCGTAAACAGCAGAAATCGTAATTCCGGAATAACCGAGTAATGCGCTTATTACATGCAGTCCGAGCAGCCTGTTCCTTAGTACATCGGGGACAATATAGTTGTGCTCAATAAACAGTGAGGAGAAGAACTGAAATACGAGCGCAAAAAAGAGAATGAAAGCGCCGGTTCCTCTTACGTCTGTAAGCAATTCGAGGATGAAATAAGAAAAGCCGATCGAAAAAGCCAGAATCGAAAATATTTCGAATTTGTTCGTTATCGGTGTATGGTCGAATTCGATGGTTCTGATGATCAGATAGAATAAGTGGACTATAAGAGTAATGAAAAGAAAGATTCTTTTTGAGTTGGCAAGGACTCTCTTCTCATTTATAAAATCGATTGCATATACCATAAAAGTAATAAGGTAGGCAAGCGGTAATATTGTATTTAATAGCTCTAATGCTGAGATCATAATTCACTAAATAAGTAATATTATATAATAAATGAGTAAAACTTCGGGTGACAAATTTAAGAATTTATTGGCCTAAAAACTTATGGTTATAAAGGGAAATTGAGGCAGAAATTGAGGACTTGTTATAAAAAAAGGGAAGCTCTGCTTCCCTTTTTTTTGGTATTTGTCGGCCGGTTATTTGAGTATAATCATCTTTTTAGTTTCAGAATACTTACCTGCCGTAATTTTATAGAAATAGATGCCGCTTGTTAGCCTGGAATTTTGCAATGAAAATTGAGAATCATAATTCCCCGGCTGTTTGAATTCATTTACGAGTGTAGCCACCTCTTTGCCCTGGAGGTCATATATTTTCAGTGATACGAAACCGGCTTGCGGAATTGAATAACGAATAGTTGTAGAAGGATTAAAAGGATTGGGGTAATTATTGAACAACTCAAAATCTATCGGTAATTCATTTCCGGTTTTAATGCCGGTTACAGAGTTAAATCGATTGAAAAATAGTTTCCCGCCGTTTTGATCCCAGCCAAGCCATATGACCCCAAGGTCATAAGAAGTCGAAAATTGTAATGGAACAATTTCAGGTTTTGGATTGCTGGATGTCCAGTAGGGAGGATGTGAAGATAAACTTGCATTATAAATAAATTGCGAGCTGTTGCCGGTGGCATTGAAGTTATAAACAATTTTATCAGTTGAATTTGTTGCCTCACCGCTTTGAGGTTCATCATAATAATAGACTAAGTCGAATCCGTCTTTATTTTTCTTAATGTTCGGCCAGTAATTATTTGAAGCGGGAAGTGTCGCTATATCAATCGGTATGCTGAAACTGCTTCCTCCATTAGTACTGAATGTACCCTTGACCAGCAATTTGTTGTTAACGCTTTCAGTATAAACAACCCAGACTTTTTCGCCATTTAATGCGCACTTATATTCTGTTTTAATTATGTTTTCTGCAACCGCATTTACCGGTGAAAAGGGAACTAATATTCCGTTCATATTAAATTCGCCCACTGAATAAGCAATAGGAGAAGCTTCTTTAGGTAAATAATAATTGTACATGTATGCAATTCCAACTTTTCTGCCGCTGATAACAATTCTGGGAGAATGAGTATTATAATCAAGATAGCCAAAGTGCTTTGTACTAAACTCACCGTTAATAATTTCCGATTGCAGGAACTTTAGTTCGTTGTCAAAAGGATCAGTATAAAGAAAAAAGAAATTGTTTAGTTCTTCAGAGTAGACAGCATCAAATTCTCTTGCAAGCATTTGAGAAGCCCAGATGCCCCCTGGCTCGTCAATTCTCTTACAGGTAATCATATTATCTATCAAAGCAAACAGATAAATTGAATTATTGGGACCGTTGAGAAGTTTAAAATCTCCGTATGTTCCATCAATTGTCATCCATGCATCACTCTGGGTTGCTTTCCAGTTAACTCCCAGATCATCGGAAAACATAATTATTATTCCACCGGAGGGGAACATTACGAGATTTTTAATTGCGACATAAATTTTTCCGTCGGAATTCTGTACCCCGGAAAATGATCCTAAAGGGTCTTTATCTAAAATCATTCTATCATTTCCCCACAGTGCATAACTTGAAATATGACTCTGTGGATATCCAATTGTAGTGAATACCAATGTTAGAATATAAAGTGACAGATATTTTATTTTCATTTTTTTCTCATACTGGTTATTACTTTAATAAAAGTAGTTTTTTTATTGAAGTGAAATTCTTTGTCTGAAGTTTATATAAATAGACACCGCTCGCTAATTGAGAATTGAAAATGGCAAATTGAGAATTGTATGTTCCGGGTTGTTTGAATTCGTTGACTAGAATGGCAACTTCCTTACCAAGTAGATCATATACTTTTAGCATAACATAACCGGCTTCCGGAATTGAATATTGGATTGTTGTAGAAGGATTGAAAGGATTGGGGTAGTTTTGCTCAAGTCTGTATTCCAAAGGAATTACTTCTTTGTCGTTTATTGAAGTAACAAGCTCGCTCAAAGGTCTTTTGTATACACCATATGTACTTGTGCCGGCATACAGGAAATTATCCAAAACTTCAATGCCGTAGACATCCAAGGGCAAACCTTCGTTCTTAAGAACCCAATTAGCACCGCCATCCTTACTGCTGTATACATTAGCACCGCTAGCAACATATACATTATTGTTATTATCAAATGTAATGGCATAAATCAAAAGGTACGTCATGCCATTATTACTTTGCGTCCAGGTAGCACCATTGTCATTAGAAATATATACCCCGTCACCCCAGGTACCGGCAAATATTTTGTTATTATTAGCTTTAATTGTAATAATATTTTTCCCTTGCAGACTAACCTGACCCCAGGAGGCTCCATAATCTGTAGTAGAAACAATGCCGGCAGATGTAGCTGCGAATAACTTAGTCCCGACAAATGTAAGCATGTTTATATTTCTCGCTGTCAAATTATTGTTTGTCACAGCCCAGGTTGCACCGTTGTCATTAGAGACATAAACGCCATTGGTTGCAGTCCCTATAAAAATTTTGTTATTTCCTATTGCAGCAGTGTAAACACTAAGCAAGTCCGCATTGTTACTCGTAAGCGGAGTCCAATTAACTCCGTTATCTACGGATCGGAATAATCCCCAGCCGGCTGTAGCGGCATAAATGTCGTTGTTGTTATTTACAAGCTGAACGACGTTACTAACAGAGGGATAACTATGATTCCAGGTGGTGCCTCCGTTGGAAGTATTGTGAACACCACCCGAATAATAAGCCCCTGCAAATAAAGTTGAACCGATTTTAAGTAATGTTTTTATTGTGGAATTGGTTATGCCTTTATTGCATTGTGTCCACAATGTTCCATTATTTGTTGTCTTATAAATTCCTCTTGTACTGTTAGCAACAAAAATATTATTGCCGATTGCAGCAAAATTATTAGAATAGTCAGATAGAGTTCCGGTGTTGGTTTTTGTCCAATTAGTACCTCCGTCTACAGATCTGTGTATACCTGCGTCGGTGCTTATAAATAGATCAGTCCCGGTTGAAAATATTTTTCTTGCATTAGTGGTTTGCAAACCCTGGTTAACTGCTGTCCAGTTTTGTCCATTGTCAACTGATTTATGAGCACCTCCATAATTGCTGCAGACAAAAATATCATTCCCTATTTTAGTAAACGATTTGAAACCGGATGAATTAGCAGATATTCCTGTATTTGCAGTTTGCCAGTTTATTCCCTTGTCCGAAGAAGAAAATATCCCGGTATTAGTACCTATAAATATCTTCGAATCAGTTACCAGAATTGCCCAAATAGTTTTATCCGCAATTCCTGATGTATAAACAGTCCATGTTAAACCTTCATCACCGGAACGGGCAATTCCGGAACCATGTAGAGCCGCATAAAGATATGTTCCGTCGTATGCAACAGCTTTAACATCATAAGTATTATTCGTTGGTTTGATATTCTGCCAGCTTTCACCATTATTTGCGGAAATGTAAATTTCGTTGTAAACAGCAGCAACGATTTTTTGTCCGAGCAGGCAAAAACCAAATACTTTTCCTCGATATTGAATTCCACTATTTACAGCAATCCAGTTGTCTCCATTATCAACTGTTCTGTAAATGCCACCGTTACCGGCCGTACCTGCAAAGAGGGTGGTTCCTTTTGCAAAAAGCGGATCGATAGTTGTCTCATTTGGGCCGCCGGTAAGAGTCCACTGTGCATTAAGTGCTGATAAAAGAACAAAAAAACAGATAATTAATAAGTAAAGACTCTTTTTCATAACTAATACTCCTTAAATAATTTGCTCGTTGATAATTTTTTCAATCTTGCTTTTTAGATCAGTAAGATTTTCCTTATTAAGGTAGTCCAAAGCACCGGCATCAAGAGCCGCCTGTTTGTATTCCTCTTCCTGCAACTGGCTTATTACAATAATTTTAGAAAGGGGGGAGTGTTTTTTAATCTGCCGGATAGCTTCGAGCCCGTCCATTCTCTCCATCATAATATCCATCAGTATCAGATCCGGATTTTCGTCCCTTTGAAGCCTAACCGCCTCATCACCGTCGCTGCACTCAATGATAACGGGATTATCAAATGATTTTTCGAGAAATCTGCGGATTACGTCTCGTATGAGAGGGCTGTCGTCTGCAATCAGGACTTTCAAGTTCCGGTTCCTTTCTTTTCACACGCAAGTTATTTTTTGCCAGGGAGGAACGAAATAGAGAGTAATTCTCAATTTGAAATGAGTAGAACTACTTAGATAAATTGATAGACTTTTTTACAGTAAATACGATATCAAATAAAGCGGTTAAAGGAAATCTTTTTACAAAAGGTTTTTATTTTCGATAGCAAAGAGAAGAAGTTTGTTGTAACCGCTCAACCCGAGTTTGTGTGCAATATTATTTCTGTGATTTTGAACTGTGCGGAAGCTTACAAATAATTCGCCTGCTATCTGGGCGCTCGTCTTATTCTGCGAAATCAGTTTAAGTATCTGAATCTCAGCAGGAGTCAGTTTTTTAACCAGACCGGTAATATCGTTTCCCTGTTTCGGTTTTTTCCTGTTCATAATCATTTTATCAACCAGTTCTTTGCCTACATAGAACGAGCCTTTCATTACGGCGTTAATGCAATCAATTATCTCAATATCAGTCGAGTTTTTCAGAAGGTAGCCGTGGACTTCACTTTCCATCGCCTCTTCAAAATATTCCTCTTCACTGTACATGGTAAGAATAATCGGACGGGTAGGAAGGTTCTGTTCGAATATTTTAGAGGCAATTTGAATGCCGGATAAGCCGGGCATCGAGATATCCAGAATAGCGACAGCGGGCTTTTTTGTTTTTATTATTTCCCAGGCTTCAATTCCGTTTCCGATACTGTAGCAGACTTTCAAATGCTTTTCTTTTTGAATTATTTTTATAAGCCCTTCCCTGTAAACAGGATGATCGTCGGCCACTAAAATTTTTGTCTCTTTTTCCATTTATTCTAGATTGAATGTGAGAAGTATTCTGGTCCCACTTCCAGATTCCGATTCTATTTTTAAATCGCCTCCCAGAATCCGGGCTCTTTCGTTAAGACTTTTTAAGCCGAGGCCTTCGGTTGTATTGGAAAAGAATTCCGCTCCGGAAAAATCAAAACCTTTTCCATAATCTTCAACTCTTACTTTAATCAAATTCTCAGACTTCAAAATTTCAATTAGTGCTTTTACGGAGTTCGAATGTTTTACGATATTATTGAGCGACTCCTGAATAATCCTGTATAAATTGATCTCCCTGTCTCTGCCTAAGAGTCCCGTAATATCATCTGATATTAATTCAATAGCAATATTGCTCGATGCCGATATTTTGTTGATCATAGACTGGATAGCCTTGTTAAGCCCGAGTCTTTCAAGCTGATGCGGGTGAAGATTGGAGGAGATTTCCTTCACTTCGTCGATCGAATCTTTTATAAGGTCGGAAATATCATTTATTTCCGCCGGATCGGGTTTCCCGTTCATCTGGTATAATGCCAGCCTGTTTTTAATTACGAGAAGATTCTGGCCTAAGCTATCGTGTAGTTCTTTCGATAACCTCTTCCGCTCCTCCTCCTGGGATTCGATTAGCATTTTAGAAAACTGGTCGCGGCGGCTCTTTTCCGCTTTAAGCCTTTTAACTTTAGAATTGAAAAAACCGAATAGAGCGGCAATAATAAGGAGAGCGGCCAGTATTCTGAAATATGAATTTTCCCAGAGCGGGGGAGAGATATTTATACTCAAGCGGATTCCTTTTTCATTCCAGAGTCCGTCGTTATTCGATCCGATAATTTTCAGATTGTAGCTGCCGGAAGGGAGGTTTACAAAATCGATTACAGAACGTTTACCAAGCGAGATCCAGTCTTTACTGTATCCTTCCAGATTATACTTATAGTTATTATTACCCGGATTGATGTAATTGAGCGCGGCGAATCCGATCGAGAGATTATTCTGATCGTAATCAAGATCGATGCTTTTTACCTGAGTTATATCCCCGGCAGCAATATAATCTGCACCGTTGATTTTCAGTGATGTCAGGTAAACCGGTGGGACAATAAGATTTTTATTTATCTGATCCGGATTGAAAAAAAGATACCCCGACCTGCCCGGGAAATAAATATTTCCGCGGCGGTCTCCGGATGCGTCACCAAGGTAAAAATCGTATCCGTCCACCTCTTGAATCATGGAGTAAAATTCAGTTTTACCGCTTGAGGGAGTATAACTTCCGATCTCGGAATTCAAAGTAGAAAACCAGAGTGTTCCGTTTCTATCAATAAATAAAGAAAATATTGAATGATCGATGTTACTGTAAACAGTTTCAAATCTGTATGGTTTTTTAGTCAGATCGATTTTTCCTAGTCCGCCGAAAGTCCCCAGCCACAAAATATTGTTGCCGTCTTTTACCATACAGGTTACACTGTTCATCTGTTCTATGGTGTTTACATCATCGCATCTTATCATTTCGAAGAGGTTCTTCTCGAAATTAACATGCTGCAATCCTTCGGAAGTTGCCAGCCAGAATTCATTGCCCGGTTCAATTAATATGTTGTCAATAAAATTGCTTGCAATGCTTTTATTTGGTCCATTATCCGGAAGAAATCTTTTGAAAATAATTTGATTACTGTTTTTGGAAACCGAACCAATCATGTTTAAACCGCCGTTCCAGGTAGAGATCCAGAGATTTCCGTTCCGGTCTTTGGTAATTGAGCGGATAAAGTTGCTGCTGATTGAAGTAGTATCACCGGGATTATTTAGAAAATTCCGGAAAGAAAGTTTATCGCCCGGAGAGAAATTATCCGGCAATGTGAATCTTGTTAATCCTCCGCCCCAGGTAGCAGCCCACCAGGTATTTCCGTCGACAAAGAATTTTACTATTTCCTCGTTGCGGTGGTGCAGACCGGATTTGGGGGGATTATAATGATAATATTTTCCCGTCCGGGCCTCCCGGATATCAATACCCTTTGATGTTCCAATCCAGAGATTTCCGGACTTATCCTCTAAACAGTGATTGACAATATTGCTGCTGATAGAATTTGGCGAATTAATGTCCTGTGAAATTTTTGTAAACCGGTTTTGCGAAGTATAAAGCTCGCTTACTCCGCCGAATGTGCTGATCCAGAGTATTCCCTGTGAATCGAGAAATAGTTTATTGACGTGATTATTTGACAGAGAATAAGGATTCTGAGGATTATGAAAATACCTTGTGATTAAATTCGATTTTAAATTGATTCGCGCAAGCCCTTCTATTGTACCTGCCCACAACAATGTGTCGTTCTGTAAAAGTAGTGATGTTATCCTGTCGCTTGGAAGAGAAGCGGGATTCTTTTCCTGAAACCGCCAGTTATAATAAGAGAAATTATTAATGTTAACTTTATAAATTCCTTCGCCGGCTGTTGCAATGAAAATATGATTTGAATCGGCTGACGGGATAATTGAAGAAACCTGCTGAAGAGGGGGGAGGAATCCCGCTACTTCATCGAATGAAAAAATTCCGGATTCCGGATCAAACCGTAATATTGTTCTGCTGTACATACCGAGCCAGAAGATACCTTTTCTATCTTTGTGAAGGGTCAAAACCCGGTTGCTTACATTTAATCCTCTGAAGTTTGACGGCAGTAGGGATTCTTTTTTTAATTTAAATGTACTGTCCGTAAGTATAAGTCCGTTTTCTGTACTTAACCAGTATCTGTTTTTGGTTTCCCTGTAAATGAATGAGGGGTTTCTGTTTTTCAATGAAGAGTTATTAAGACTTATATTTTCAAATCTTCCTGTCGAATACTTGAAAGAGAAAAGAGAACCGTTATAACTTAGAAAGAGGATCTCGTCAGAATTCTTTTCAAAGATAAAAGTAAAATTAGATTCGGTAAGACCCTGTGCCGCAGGCTGCGAGCTGCTGAATGTTGTGTTTCTTACACCATCATAACGGCAGATTCCGAAATCTGTAGCAATCCAGACGAATCCCCTGGAATCCTTTAATATGTGCTGAATTCTATTGGAGGGTAATCCGTCTTTTAATGTAAGGTTGTGGAATCTTCTCTGGGCTGCCGATTCAGATGAAAAAACCAGCAGAGATATTAAGATGATTAATAGCCGGGCAGTGGATCTTTCCAAGGAAATAGTCCCAAAAACTAATAGCAAATTACAGGATTTTTTACGACTTGCAATAGGAGTGAAGGTAATGAAATCAGATTTCTTACATTTTAGTGTGTTGTAATAAAATTTTCGATCCGTTCAATGGATAATTGAATTGTTTTATTGAGGGGTTCCAGCTCATGCAGCTTCTTAAAATATTCAAGTGATTTTTTCTCATCGCAGTAGAGCCAAATAATCGCGAGAATAAGAAGATGATCGAATGATGATTCGAGATGCTGATTTTTATCCTCAATTTTTTCAATCAATTCGGCACAGGGGCAATCGTCGAGTGATGGGTCAGTATTGATAATAAACTCAATATTTTCGTTCAGAAGATGATTGAAAAGTTCTATTGCTTCATTAATTCTTCCTGTCTGTGTGTAACAGATAAGGAGTTTTTTCATAACAGAAATATTGGAAGCTTCCCTGGAATAGACTTCCTCAAGTTCTTTTTGAGCGGCAGGATAATTCCTCGCCATAAAAAACTGATTTCCCAGCATTTCGCTCATCTGTTTGCTGTCCTGTTAATGTTCACTGAAAAACAAAGCCCTCCACTTTCATGGAGGGCTAAACTCTTATCTACTATTTTACAAATGGATATTCTTTACATTCAGTCTGTTTCCATTGTGTAAGCCCATTTGTTCCCATCCAATCGTAAGCCATAGTATTTACACCAAAAGATAATGATTTTGCATCATATCCCATTACTTTTAAAATGGCTGCCGTCTGTGCCGATGTCTGGCCAGTGTAGCAGTAAATTACTACGGTCTTATTTGTAGGAAGAGTCTTAAGGCTTGTCGCGAGAGCTAAATCTGCTTTGGGTGTATACTGGATAGCTCCAGTTAAGTGTCCCAATGCATAATGATTTGTTGGCCAGTAATTAACGATGTAATAATTGGAAAGATTACCGGTTACGGTTGTCCATGTAGTGCTGATATCTCCGAAAGGATTGGTCGAAGAAAGGAGAGTATTAATTCTTGCTTCAAGAATTTCCTTTCCGGATGTTTTACCGGTATTCAATGTCGGTAGACTGCCTGCAGCTCCTTTTGGATAGCTGGTTGTAACAAAATTAGTATAGTTATTGCCAACATTCGTAGTCCAGTTTGTAGCTACCTGGCTGTTCCATGAGCACATTCCGAATTTCAATGAATAGACATTGCTATAACCTAAAAGTCTTAATAATGCTGTAGCATAACCTGAAGTCTGTCCTGAATAACAAGCAACAACAATTCTATCGTAACTTGTTGCATTAATGCTTTTAATATGTGTAACAAGATTATTTACCGTAACATTAACAGCACCGTCAATACGTCCTTTTCCCGTAAAATCAGCTGCTGATCTTACGTCAATAATATGCAGTTTGGTCGGATTGGATAACTGCAAAGCTCTTACATCGTCTGCAGAAATGATTGCAGGATTTGCGGTGTTTAGGTAATTCCCGTTTGCTTCAAGATATTCAACAAGAACCTGTGCTTCGTTAACCGGAGCGGTTGGTTCAGTGCCGTTATCGTCACTGCTGCAACCGGTACTGATAATGAATAATGGAAGTACTAAAAGAAGATAAAATAATTTACGCAGTTTCATTTGTACAACTCCCTTCTCTGTTATTGTGATTAATTATTGTTGTTAAATATTTATTGAACATTCCAGCGTGTCGGAAGTTTTCCGTCCACAGTTATACTCTGGGTCGCTGTAATCTCCCACGACTCGAGGTCGCTTCTAAATAGATATAAATTCTTGTTCCTGTAAGTCCCGTCATTTTCTTTAATAATATGACATGAATCGTAACATGGTTTACCCGTTGCAACTTTTGTACGTGTTGTCCACCTAATTATATTATGCGGTGTAGCATATTTGTAAGTAGGGGCCACATTGAAATTAGTCAGGCTGGCAATACCGTAGTTCTTCCAGCTGTCAGGAGCCATTAGAGATCTTCTAAGCACAGCGTACTTGTAAGGACGTGTAGTGGAAATCGGATTCATACCGATTTTGAATCCCTGATATGAAGGTACTCTGGCACCATCGCCTCCGATATGACAGCTTCCACAATTATTATAGTCCTGCGAATGGCATGTGTTACAGCTGAATGAGCTTAAGTGAGCAGAGTGATATGCATTGGTGTTCGACAAACTACCATGACAATCAGTACATTTCGGCAACAGTGGCATTTTGTATCTTTGATCATAAATATTTCCATCACCATGGATTTCATTTTGAGTATGGCACCTGATACATGTGAATTGCCGGCTCGTTAAATGCACATCTGGTACTGTTCCGGTTGCCTGACCAAAATAGGCGTGACCTCCGCGGCTTACATGACAGGTAACGCAAACATTCCGCATATCAGGAGTTTTAGTAAATGCATGACCGTTTGCTAGACCACCGCCTCCGGCTTTTGGCCTGTTAACATGACAGTCTCCGCAGGATGCATGGCACTTACCGCAGTTTACATCGTATCCTTCCTTCATTACTTCGGATAACTGGCTGAAACCCGATGGAATATTTGGTAACCCGGCACGACGTAGAACCATCGATTTCTGACCCCATCCCTGCTCGTGCAGACTGTTTTTAGCTCTCTGAGCAATATCAGTATGGCAGGCTGCACACTTCTGTTCAGAATACGCAGAAGGTTTCTTGATGAAGTCACCGGAGTGAGCCTGTGCTTTGTTATCAGTTCCGTCAACGCCATTATGGCAAGAAGTACAGGGCATTTTACCGTGAACATCTTGTTTAAATGCCTGATATCCATCGCCACCCAGATAAACACGATCGTATGGTTCAATATGAGGTGTTTCACCGCCGCAACCTCCACCTCCTGTACTTGGTGGATCCGGTGTGTAAACGCGTTTAAGATTTTCATAACTGGTATGGCATCCTTCACAGGAAGCTACAGATTTCGTAATTACCTGTTCGTCACCTGAAATCGGTTCTTCAGTCCGGTCTTTGCATCCCAGAATTGCAAGTGAAATAATAATTGCTGAAGTGAAGAGTTGGAATAATTTCTTTTGCATGACAGTTTCCAATTTTATCAGAAAAGTTGAAAATTAAATGCAAAAGAAATGCCATATAATTCATTTCATTTTCGGACAAAATTGATAGTCTGTTGAAACAGTGTGTTCCGGAAGAATAATTAAAAGAAGCAAATAATTAGATTTTTAGAATGAATTCACATAAAAACAGTAATTGAAACGAAATGTTTAGTTCTTTCTAAGTGAAACAGATTATTCAACAATTTTCAGCTCTTTCATCCTTCTCCAAAGAGTAGTTCTTCCTACTTCAAGTTCTTTGGCTGCTTTAGTTTTATTCCACCGGTGCTTTTCAAGTAAAGCTAAAAGATCTGTTTTCTCCCGATCGTAGGAATTTATCCTTGCCGGTATGTTTAATTTAACAGAAGGTCGGTTTTCTAGAAGTGAGGAAGGGAGTTTTGACGGAATTATTTTGTTCTGCTTTGTAGTCCTTACGAATGCATATTCAATCGCATTCTCGAGCTCTCTTATATTTCCCGGCCAGTTGTACTGAAGAAGTATTTCGAGAGCGCTTTCATCTATTTCCGTAATTTTCTTCTTATAGATAAGTGAAAATTTATTAAGAAAATGTTTTGAAAGAGGGACAATATCTTCAGTCCGGTTTCTTAATGGGGGAACTTCAATCGGAATAACATTGAGACGGTAAAAAAGATCTTCCCTGAATTTCCCGTTCCTGAGAGCATCTTTAATGTTAATATTTGTCGCAGCAATTATTCTTACATCTGTATGTCGTGAAAGGGACTCGCCGATCCTCTCGAAAGTCCCTTCTTGTAAAACCCTAAGCAATTGAATCTGTGTCTGCAAAGGCATCTCTGCAACTTCATCCAGGAAGATTGTACCTTTATCAGCTAATTCGAAACGGCCTGCCCGGTCTTTAATTGCATCCGTAAACGCACCTTTAACATGACCAAACAGTTCACTCGCGAGCAGGTTGGAAGGAAAAACAGAACAATTGAATTTTATATAAGGGAAATCAACACGGGTGCTCGATTTCTGAATAGCATTTGCAACAAGTTCCTTACCGGTACCGGACTCACCGTGAATGAAAACCGGTGCGTCCGAATCTGCAATCTCCTGTATCAGATTAAATATGTTCTGCATCTGCCGGCTGTGGCCAATCATCGCATGGAACTGAGTCTCTTTTTGAAGATTTATTCCAATCTCTTCGAATATACTGATGTCCCTGAAGGAGACAATTCCGCCGGTCGGTTCATCATTTTCATTATAGAGAACAGCGGCATTAAGTTTTATCGGTTTACTCTCACCTACACAACTTTTAATATTTGATTCAAAGTCATAAATATTTTTTCTTGTCTGAAGTACTATTGCTATTGGGCATTCCGAGAAACAGAACTCCGATTGAAAGACGTGCTTACAGAACTTTCCCATTACTTCTTTACGATGATGGCCTGTAATTCTCTCGGCGGCTTTATTGAAGAAGTTTATCTTGAAATTTTTATCGACTGTAAAGACACCTTCGGCAATCGAATCGAGTATATGATCTTTAAGATTCTCGTTAAATGACATATTGTTTCACTGTTTCAAATTGTTTCATTAGTTAATAAAAAAAAGCCGCACAAAGCGGCTTTAATAGCTTCTAAAATTACTAATTGCCAAATACGTTGATTACGCCATTGATATGTTTCGTTTTATCAATAATATTTCCCTGACCGTCTACAATACCTTGATGACAGGTTGCACACGATCTTAACTCCGAAGCCATATGTCCTGTTGGAGGAAGTCCGTGACATGTACCGCATGCATCCTGTGTTCCGTCAACTTTTTTCCAGTCGGGACTGAAGTTATTACCAACCATAAAATCAGCAGTGTAAGCAAATGGATAATTAGAATTTGCTTTTGCAAAAGAGAAATTTCCATGGCAGTATGTGTTTGAACACAAGTTTGTTCCAAAGTTGTATGCTGAAGCTGATTGTCCTTTATTAGCTATCGAGCCGAATACAATTTCCGATAAAGTTGTTCCGTCATTAACATGGCCTGCAGTAAATAATCCTCCCGGGACTTTGTGACATTCGTTACATAAAACGGCCGCACCGATTTGAAGGGAGTAAAGATGTGCTGCATGAGCGCCTACTCCGGGTGTGGAGGTGTTTACAGAACGGTTCAAAGACCTTGGAGGAGCAATACGGTTGATGTTGCTGAAATCACCGTGACATGTATTACAGGCTTCGGGACCATTTGGATTCTTATGGCATGAGTTGCAAGTCGGACTTACAATACCTCCGTTATAATTAGAGCCATGGCATTGAGTACATTGCTCCATATTCCAGGATCGGGCTTCAATAAAACTACCGTGAAATGCCGGGCTGTTAGGATTCATAATATCGGTTGTATGTACAGTAATTCCGGGATGGCAATTATTTGTGGAACATCCAACCCGAGCAGTTCCGCCTCTGTAGTCTGATGAATGGCAATCTTTGCACGATTCCATCGAGTTGTTTACAAGTTTGCGACCGTGGAAATTATCGGAGCTTTTTTTCATGAAATCGATACCATGCACACTTATATTTTCTGCAGGTGTAATCTCATCCTGTATTTCACTGCAAGCATTAAAAACTAAACCGAGCATTAAAACTATTAACAGGTAAATTTTTGTGTATCTCATAGTTTTTCCAAGAAATTAAATTTTAATTGTGACAGTAACCGCAGAACCCGACTCCTTTATTTCCATTCGGTTTTGCATTTGCATCAATATGACAAGAGTAGCAGACCGAATTAAAATCATTGTGCCAGTCGCCGCCGCTAGTATTTTTCATAAAACCGCGTAAATGAGTTTTAGGATTCGTTCCTTTAATACCATCATTATCAACGTGGCATAGAATGCAATTCGGATCGGCACCCTGAACATCGTGACAGGCAGAACATCTTTCAATATCCTTTTTAGCAACCTCAGCATGCAAACCGCCCCCAGTACCTACTCCAATTGTTACAAAGTTCGGTTTCTTATGATTGCTCGGTACTATTCCACCCATCGCAAAATCGCTCTTCGTAGAAGCATGGCATTCAACGCAGAAGGTCTCCGTCTGGTGACAGGTCTGGCACTGTGCGGATTTTTCGTCGGCATCAATTCCGTGAGTAAATCGGTAATTTAAATCGTGTACCCTTGTGATCTGCTGCTGTTTAACATTGTCCACATATTTGTGAGGGGAATATGGTGTATAGAAATCCTTTGCACTGTTCGCTTCTGTAATCATTGTCGTTGAAGCATGACATGCTTCGCAGAAAGTATTATCGTGGCACATTTCGCACTGGTTATTCATCGAAGCAGCTTTGAATTTATGCGATTTGAAAAATCCTACCTGTCTATGATCTTCCGGAATAAGATTTACGGTTGATATGTGGCAGGTTTCGCAGTTGTTGGTAGCAACAGTCTGATCATTATGACAAGTGTAGCAGTTCGACATCGGAGGATTTAAATCCTTCGATTCAAAACTGTAAGCTACTTCGTCAACTCCCTTATGACATGCTGTACATTCCATTTTCTGGTCGGTCGTATGATATTTGTGATTGAACATGAGTTCGGACTTTTCCAAAATAAAAGGTTCCATCACATCTTCATAATGGCAGAAAGAACAATTATCCGTATCTTCAACATCATGGCACGTAGCACAGACCGGTTTTTCCGGCAGCAGACGGTCATTAAGCGAAGTGCTTTCCGGTACTCCTGTGTGGCACGATGCACAATCGGTAACATCTTTATGAACGGCATGTGAGAATTTTATTATGTCTTTATTGGTTTTACGAGGTTCATCGCTTGTGCCGGCATCGATTGCTGCAATAGTAAGAAAGAAAAAGATAAGCAGCGAAATTGTACTGTAAAGAATTTTTATTTTCATATCGTTCTAAAAGTTTGTATTGAAGAGGTGATTTACTTTCAAGAGAATTCTCATATCGTTCTTGTAAATCTTGTTATCGAAATATTGTCCCTGCAGATCGAAAGACCAGGTTCTCCACGGACGGAAATTTATGCCGGCCAGAAGGGAGGTAATGCTATTCGATTCAGCATCTTTCGATAATTTGTAATTTGTTAATGATACACCGATCGAAGGTGTAATCAGTCCGTCAAAGAATGATCTTGCAGTGAAGATGGAAACAGCGTCCATTTCTCCTGCATCCCCGAAATTCTTGCGGTAACTTAAACTGCCGTATTCGGACGATGCACCGACAGTAACACGCGAGGAATTTTCATTTTCGAACAGAACGTTTCCGAACCGCGCAAAAAATGTTGCTACTTTAACAAAACGGTAATCAATGCCGCCTTCAATTTCCTGAGAATTACCGAAATTGAAAACAGAAAAGATCGAGTTATAACGGATCTTCGGTTCGCGGTAATTGTAATATGCATTCACACCCAGATTATCTGTAATATTGACTCGTCCGTCAAATTCAATTTTGGATGTCGTATTAAAATTGAGATCGTATTCATATCTTGTACTAAAATCGAAAAGTTCGTTCAGGGAGTAGGAGAGATCAGCCGAAACGTATTTATACTGATTTGATTTCGATTGAATTAATACTTTTATCGGATCGAGATCGCTGTTAAGTCGTAATGCATAGTAATCTTCAGCTTTGAAATTTTTATCGATATAGCTAACACCAATGTTCAAATTATCAAATGGCATTACTTCCAGACGGCCGCCCAGGACATAATTGTTGGCGAAATCTTTTGTCAATTCCAGCTTCTGATATGCTGGAACGTTGCCGCCGTAATATCCGCTAAGAGCGAATCCGCCGTATTTTACCTTCATATTAACACCGTCAAATAAGCCACCGGCAACAGGAGTAAACAAGGGCTGCCGGCCGAGTTTAAGTGTTACGGCACCGAAGAGTTCCCTTGCTTCGAGATACAAATTGTAGAAACGGAAACGGACATCCTGATCAAGAGCGTTGCCGATGTTGGCTTCCATTCCGGTTCGGGTTCTTAATGAAAAACTGCCGTAGTTTAAATTCAGGTTTAATGAGTTAAATGTTCTTATGAAGTTTTCTGAGGTGGTACTATTATCGAATCTTTCAAAGGAGTAGAATGATGATGTAAATCTGCCGTTGAGATTCTGGGCAGAATTTATCAACGGCAGAAAAAAAATGAACAGCAAAAAGATATGTTTTTTCATTTTTAGCCTATAAATAATTATCCTTTCGGAACAGGATGAGCAATTTTAGCCCACATTTTTTCAAAATTAAATTCTTTGTAGGTAGGACTTTCAGGGTTATGGCATTTTACGCAACCTGCTTTAATTTCAGCCATATCTTTCCAAACAATCAGGCCATTCTTAACAGATTCTTCACGGCTCTTCATAACTTTAAGTGATTTATAAGCGGATCCGGCGCCATGGCATGTTTCGCATTGAACGCCGTCTTCAACTTTAAATTTGGCTCCGATTAATTTTTTATCTGTTACATCGTATCCGGAAGCATGGCATTTTAAACAACCGGGAGAATCGACAGCTTTCTTTCCGTATTTTTCCATAGCAACTTTATCTGCTTCCGGTGTCTGAAGAGTTTTATATGCATTGGAGTGTCCGCTTTCCTGCCAGATTTTTAATTGAAGTCCCTGTTTTTCTGTTTTATGGCATGTACCACATACCTGGGTTCCTTCGTAACCGAATGTCTGAGCGTAAAGCTGAGTAGGAAGTACTAAATAAAGTGCGGCAATTATCAATAATGAATAAAACACTCGTTGGATCATGATATCCTCCCGATAATTAATTAATGAAATAAAAAAAACAGCAATAATACTTTTATTAAAATAGCTTATAAGAAATTAAGAGGCAATAATCTCTTTTTATTTCTCCTTTGGTAATTCAATCGATTCTTCCGGATTTGGATTTAATTTTTTATCGAGCCAGTCTCTTAATTCGGGATCGTTATTCAATTCTCCTTCAATAATCTGATCCGGATTCAATCCCTTTTCCTCTAACGCTTTTGTAAACAGTAATGTTGAATGGCTGACTTTTTTCAATTCCCGCTTTCCAGACTGATACTCTTTCCATTCTAAAACTACTCTTCTAAAATGTTTCTCGTGGTGATGTCTGTATGTGTCGAGTGTCATTTTACCATCAATCCATGTTAAGCTCATCGGGTACTCATGTGGGTGGAAAATAACAAAGAACCAGTGCCAAACAACTATGGCAAGTGTAGCTAATATAGCTTCGTAGAAATGGATAAGTTCGCTAACCTTTATTAACCAGGTTGGAGCCCAATTACCGACTATTGTCGGGAACCAGAGAATAAAACCGGTTGCGCCCATGATAATTGTTCCCCAGATTAGTGCCCAGTATTCCGCTTTTTCAGTATAATCGTATTTATCATAGCGGGGTTTACGTTTCTTTATTCTCAGGTAGTAAAGAATAGAATCGCGTGCTTCCTGCAGGTCGCTTAGTTTTGGAATCAGATTCAAGAGTACATCTCGGCCGCGCGGCGTAAATAATAAGTACCAGATATGATATAAACCGACTGCAATCATCACAACAGCCGCGCCACGATGAATATATGATCTAGCAATTTCAGTCATACCAAGTGCCTGAAGCATTTCTGCCCACCAGCTGCTGTGATATTTAAGTGCAAATCCGGTTATAGCAAGTGTTATAAACGAAATTAGCAATAATAGGTGCTGGATTACTTCGTTCTTTGTAAATCTTGGGATTGTAATTTCTCCCTGCATATTTCTTCTTTTCTTTTTTACTTCGTAAATAAAGATTAGAAGATTGTGAAGAATCATTGCACCAATTACCGAAACAATGAGCCAGAAGTAGAGATTTGCAACGAAATTTTCAATTTTAGCCGACGTTTCATTCATTGTACGGTGTGAATAACTCTTAGAGAAAACAGGAGTAGCATCAGGATGGCATTTTTGACACGTTGCTGTTACGTTTTCCTCACTTACAGAAGATTCCGGATGGTCACTCGGAAGAATTTTATGAACATTGTGGCAATCGATACACATAGCAGATTTTTCACTTCCTCTCATTACAGCAAGGCCGTGGTAGCTATCCTGGTATAGGGAAGCCTGTCCGCCTTCTTTTCCGAATCTTTCAGCTATACGCGGACTTTCATGGCAAACAATACATGTCTTCTCTTGAATAATTTTGGCTTCTCGTCTTTCATTCTCAGTTGTTATTGCCTGAATACCATGTTCACTATGGCAGTCGCCGCAGACCGGGGATTCCCGGAATCCTTTTTTTGCCCGAATCCAGTGGATCGACTGAGTATATTCGTCGGAGATTTCTTTGTGACACTTTCCGCACATATCCGGTGCGTTGAAAGTTGAAATTTTACTTCCGGGCTGAACTTTATTCTTAATATCGTGAACACCGTGACAATCGCTGCAATTCGGCGCATCAGTTCTCCCTTGAAGAACAAGTTTTCCATGAACTGATCGTGAATAAACAAATCCCGGATTCGGAAGAGCTATATCAAATTTCTTGGCAAGTTCCGGATTATCATGGCAGTTACCGCATGTAGCAGCAAGTTTAGTCGGATGTACTTTACTTGACGGATCGTCTACTTTTTTGATATCATGAGAACCATGGCAATCCCAGCATTTTGCTGCTTCATCAATCCCTTCGCTTAATGCAATTCCGTGAATACTTTCTCGGTGAATTTTTGCAATATCGCCGTGACATATATAACAGTCAGCAGATTGAGTAGCTTTTAGATTTTTAGGATGGTTTTTTAGGTTATTTGCAATGAAGTTATGACAATCGGAACAATCCAGATTTTTGTGTACTGACGAGGGGAGCGTCATTCTTGTATCGATAGTTTTATGGCAGCTGATACAATTGTTTTTATCAATTTTTGTCATTGCATGATAATTACCAACAAGAGTTGCCGATGTATGACATTTACCGCAGTAATCCTTTGTCTTTTGTCTGTTATCCGAAGGAGGTTTTTGAATTTCATGATTTCCGTGGCAGGAGACACAGGAAGGTGGATTCTTAACCTTTAGCCGATGATGAATATCAGAATTTACAGAACCTACATATTCCTCGTGACAGGTTGCACAGCTTACTTTTTTCGCCCCTTTTTCTATATGCTCTTCATCAGTAACATCTTCATGGCAGCCCTGACAATCAATTGCTTCCTTATGAACGGAATTAGCGATTGATATTTCATGGCAGTCGGAACAATTGAAGTCTTGTGCCAATGTCGTATTATTTGTAAGGAAAAACAGACTTATTAATAAATAAACTACTGATGATGACAAAATTCTGAATTTATTATTCAAATCGACCTCAAAAGGATTTTTTGTTGTTCCATATTTCATTACGTCAAAAATCATGCGGAAATTAACCGCTGATTTTGATTCCATTTATTAAATATTTGCCCGAATTTATATCAAAACTGGAAAAAATTTATCCAGGTTAATGTCCTATTTCTCACAAATAAGATAACGGACTAATATATCTTTTCTCAAGATATTTAGATAAATCGTTTTTGTCAAATAAAGCTTCAAAGTGGTAGAAGCTTTACTTAATAATAATTAAAAGAGGGATCTATCACTAGAATAGATCCCGCAATAACTCTCTATTTCTTAAAAAATTCACCCGTAATGATGTACCAGTCTTTTTCTTCCAGTTTTTCGATCTGACCCCATTGTAGTTCAAAGTTTTCTTGCATTTCGGTTTTTGTAATTTCTTTAATATGCCTAACATAATTATCGATTTCATCCTGATAAAATGTAACCGCGTTCTTTCCGATTTTTAGTTGTGTCAATTCTGAATCAAGTTTATCGGCATCGATTGAACAGATCCAGTTCCTTTCATAGGGTGTGAAGTCGAGAGCTTCAAGATCTTCTGCCAACTCATGATTAATACTTTTTACCTGTCCGCTAATGGGGGAAATAAACTGAATGGTTCTGTTTCCCTGCTTGATCGTGAATAACGGTTGACCTTTTGCAATATTCATTCCAAGGTTAGGAAAATCGATTCCGGAAATTTTTCCGATCAGTTTCTTTGCAAAGTCGTCTATCCCAACTTTAACTGTACCATCCTGACCAACGGAAGCCCAGCAATGTCCTTCTGATATGAAGACACCGCCCGGGATTGCAAATTCACCGGCACCTAATTTCTCTTTTTCTGTTAAATGAGCAATATGGACTCTTGGCTTTAATTGTTTTTGAATCCGGTCCTGGCGCTTTATAAGTGACTTTTTGGTAAACTCAAGCAACTCATCTTCAGTAAATGGTTTTTGAACATAGTCCATAGCGCCTAGTTTCATACAATCCACGGCTGTTTCAACTGTAGCATAACCGGTAATTATTATTACATCAATATCAGGACGGAGGTGTTTTACTAGTTTGGTTACTTCAACGCCGTCCATTTCAGGCATTTTAAGGTCTGTAAAAAGAAAATCGTAATGAAGTGATTTTATAAGATTAACTGCTTCTGAACCTGTATTAACTGTATCTACAGAATAACCGTCCAGAACAAGAATTTTTCTGAAGCTGTCGAGTATTACATCTTCGTCGTCAACACATAAAATTCTGGCTTTAGGATTTGGTACATCAGCACGTTTCAGCGAGACGGCTTCTTTACTGAAATCAAGATTAATGCTTTCATTCAGAACCTCTTCCCGTTCTTTGCGGAGTTTTTTCTCGTTCATTCTTTTAATTGAAAATCTTATGACTACATCAGCGACGATGAACAATACTAATGCTAATATGAAGAGAGGCATAATATTTCTCCTTGTTTTAAGTCCTTTGTTTATCGATCCGAACTGCAGGGTGTGAGCAGACTTTTTTCGTAGTCATACTGACTCGGTATCATTCTGTAAAACCACCCTTCGAAGTAAGGATCTTTTTCAAGCAAAGTTATATCATTTAATAATTTCTGATTACATTCAATTATTCTTCCGCTTATAGCAGAATAGAGTTGGTTAATTGTTCCGTCCTCGGAAGTCAATTTAATTAAAGGTTCGGCTTGATTCAGCATCGTGTCTATTTCCAGAAATTCAATTGATTGTATGTTTTCAATTGTTTTCAAGAAAATATCGGTAGCGCCAACATAAACGGATCCATCGTGAAATTCATTTACCCAGCAGGAATATCCCAGGCGAAAATATTTAGCCGGGCACGGGACGTGTACAATGGCCTGATTTCTGGTTCTTGCCGGATCTGTAAGGTCACGGTACTTTAAACATCTTTTTATTACACCTGTTATTTCATCGAAAGTGAAAGGTTTCGGGATAAAATCGAGGGCCCCGCCATAAAGTGATTTAACCGCATTCTCGATTGTAGAGTACCCCGAGGTTATTACAACCGGAGTATCGATGTTCCTGCTGCGAAGTTCCGACAGGAACTGGAAACCATCTATACCCGGCATCATAATATCGCAAATAATAATTCTGTATTCTTCCTTTTCGATTTTGTTTAATGCAGCTTCAGCATCGAGTGCGGAATCTGTTTTGTAGTTGTTGATCTCACAGATTTTTCTTATTGAATCAATTACTACCTGCTCGTCGTCGACTATCAATATTTCGGAAACTTTATTCATTTAATTCATCGGTAATCTGATTGAAAAAGTAGTCCCTTTACCCGTTTCACTTTCTACATCAATAGAACCGTTGTGGTTATCGATTATTCCCCATACAATTGCAAGTCCAAGTCCGGTTCCTTTCTGACCTTTTGTAGAGAAGAAAGGTTCGAATAGTTTTGGAATGTTTTCTTGGGGTATACCGCAACCTGAATCCTTAATCATTATTTCAACAAACTTCCTGTCGCCGCCCCTGTCTATGAATTCCCATTTCTGCCAGTTGTCATTAAATAATGCGCAACCGAGGAGATGACCCTGGTTTGGTAATATGATTTTGTAAACCGGTCCTCCGCATTCGGGGCATTTTTCATTTTTTTCGATCATGGAAATGTCGCAGGTAGGACATGTTAAATTGATCGCTTGATTTTTTGAAAGCGCAATACCGAAGAAATGTCTGTCGCTTCCATAAGTCGGATCGAGATTTATGAATCCTTCATTACCATTCGATTTGATCTTAAGATGGATTGACGGTGAACCTCCAATCTTAAATTCCTTGAAAATGAGGTTGTGATTCTTTGAACAAACTGCCGACTTAATTTGAGTATTACCTTTTGGAGAAAGGCTTGTAATTTTGGTCATAATTTTTACAACTCCGCCCTTTTCTCCAATTGCATCGATCGCATTTAGCAACAGATTAAGACAGACCTGCTGGATCTGATTTGCATCTGCAGTAATCTTAGGAAGATTTTCATCAAACTCGGTTTCAAGATTAATTTTGCTATATTTCAACTGATTATGTGCTACAGCTACTGCTCTTTTAATCACTTCGTTTATATCTGCCGGACTTTTCTTTGGCGCTGATTGTCTAGCGAAATCGAGTAAACCTTTTACAATCTCCCGACTTCTCATAGTTTCTCTTACAATTACATTTAAATCCTCCTGCATCTGAGGATTGTCTTTGGTCCGTTTCATTAAAAAGCTGCTGTAGGTAAGCACACCTGTAAGGGGATTATTAATTTCATGAGCTACTCCGGCTGCAAGTCGGCCTAACGAAGCCATTTTATCCGACTGAACGAGTTGAAGCCTAGTTTCATCCAGCCGTTTTATCATATTGTTGAAAGACTTACCAAGATAACCTAACTCGTCATTACCTAGATCTTTAATTGAATAATTAAGATTTCCTAAGGCAACCTCATTTGTTGCTTTAACAAGCTCCTTTGCAGGATCATCCACCCATCTTTTCACAAAGAAACCAATTATAAAACCGATTACAGTAATTGATACAATAGCAAAAAGTAACACGCGCAGCTGGTTTTGAATTAATTGTTCATCAATTGGTCCGAGGGAGATACTTACATCAAGAACTCCGAGCACAGTAGCTTCCTTTGGGTGTGCATGGCAATCGGCTGCCCAGCAGGATTTCTCATTATAAATCGGATTTACAATTCCCATGATTCGAGTAGAGTCGGGATGTAATCTAAAAATTCTTGTCCGGTCTTTCATGGGAAGTTTTTCGAGTGGTTTATTCTCGGCATGACATGCATAGCAGCTTTCTGCTTTTTTATCGAGCATACTTCCAATTTCATCCTGCCGGGTCGAATAAATTATTGTTCCTTCCTTATTAAGTATTCTCACATCATGAATTGCAGGATCTTTTCCGATCGTGCTGATCGTTTCCTGTATGTGTTCTCTTTGGTTTAACAGCATGCTGTAGCGCATGCTGTTTTTAACCGTTTCACTTAACTGATTGGAATGTCTTTCCACTTCCGCCAGCAACACATCATTCTGGGATTTTATATTAAAATAAGAATAGACTCCGATAGTTATTATGGCAGTAAAGCTCACAACAAATATCAGCTTCAAACCAATTCTCTTATAAATCCCTATTTCAGAAAGTCCTTTCATTTTATTTTTTCACCAGTTTCCCGGGCTTATCCTTTGGATACGAAAGATCTTCATGGCAGTCGCTGCAGGAAGGTGCAGAATATGTTTTTTCTTTATGACAGCTTTCACAGTCGAACTCAGAATGAGTATCATCAAGAGCGAGACCTGTTATCTTATGGTCGAAGTTTTCACTGGACCAGCTGCCGTGACATGTTACGCATTCTTTATTCAATCCTGTAAAATTAGATGGTGTTGTATGGCACCTAACACAGGATAATTTTGAATGGAATTTCGATAGATCAAAACCGGTTGAGACCTTATGGCTAAAGCCTGACACTTCCGAATTTGAATGACATGTAGTGCAGTTTGTTTTCGTTTCATGACAGCTTGAACATTTTTTATGCTGTTCGGCAAAAGTTCTTTTTACACTTTCAGGTTTTTTGATCTGCGAGTGACACTTTGAACAGCTTTCATTTGAATGACAGTCTGCGCAATCGATTCCGAATAAATCGGTATGATCTTTATGATAGAAGGTAACGAACTTTCCTTTATCTGTTTTAGTGTCGAATCTGATCTTATCTGGAGCCTTAATTTCGGGATGGATCCGTTTTGATTTATCGTTCTGTGTCTTAACCGGCGCTGCTTTCGATTTATCTTTTAGATCATGACATTCAACACAGTCTGTTTTTCCGCTCCAGGATCTGTGGCAGTTCATACACTGCTGGTGATATGCACCCTTTAAATCCGGTTTGCTTATATCTGTTCTCTTTCTCGAAGTTTCGTGACAATCTGAACAGCCAATGACATTTCCGGGAGGATTATAATGATGACAGGTTTTGCAACCGCCGGTCATGTCGGACATCTCAGCATGAGCAAGGTGAGTAAATTTCACCGGCGCATAAATATCTGTATCGCGTAACTTATCAATCACTATTATTCTAGGCCCTTCCTCGGCTTTTTGATCTATTCTTACCAAACTCTCGCGCGGACACGGCTTGATACATGGATTCTCTTTTGTCGGTATTTCGCATGAATGACAATTAGAGCAAGTAAGATTTTGATTTGCATGCGTCGGGCTCAATTTTGATTGAGCATTAAGAACAAAAGGAAGTGACAAGGTGAAAAGTATTAGTAGCTTTTTCATGACTGCACACTCCTTATCGAGAATTTCGCTTTTGTACCTGATGGCTGTGGAACACTTATAATCGGGAAGATCATTACAAAAGCCCTGAATAAAAGAATCTCTAAAGCAATAAATCCTGCTGTTACAGCAATTTCACCTATTGAAGGTATGTAACTCTCGAATACATAAGGTGGATTGTAAGCCACAATAAAATTATTTAACCTGTTCAGGAATACTCCGAAAATTACCAGGAATGCCGCTATTGAAAGTCCTAACGGCGACTTCTGAATTTGCGGCGATAAGAAAAGTCTTAATGGTACAATTACACCGATAACGATTTCGATTATGAACATCACACTTGCGGTGTTGAACTCTGTAAGGTATACGAATGTCTGTCGGATTACCATATCGCCAATCTTAAACGAAAGATAGATTCCGAGCAGGGGAGCAACCATACTTCCAAGATTCGACATGATGTGGGTTTCAGGTTTTAAATTAAATGACTTGGAGGTTAAATAAGATTCGAAGATTACCATTGGAAATCCGACTGACATTGCCGATAATAAGAATAACAGGGGCAAAATCGGAGTCTGCCATAACGGATGCATCTTCTCTCCGGCAATAATCATCAATGTACCCAGTGAGGATTGATGGAGACATGAAAGTACAACTCCGGCAATAATGAAAATGAACATCGTTTTATCCAGACCTCTGTCCAGCGCTCTTAACAGTCGATCAAGAGGATTATTTAATTTTTGTAGGAAACCAGGGAGATTAACTCTTCCGATAAAACGTTCGGTTACAATTGGCAGAAACTCAATATATAAAACAGTAAGATAGATCATAACGCACATACCAACTTCGAAGAGAGCCGAATTTCCGTTCCACATAATCAGCGGATGCCAGATATAGTAGTATCTTCCAAGATCTATACCAACACCTGCAGCTACGAAAGTGTAGCCGAGCATGGCAGTTAATAATGCAGGTCGTGTTATGAGGTGGTATTCTTCTTTATGCATAATATGGCCAAGTGCGGCAGTCGTAAAACCACCGGCTGCAAGAGCTACTCCGGCGGCTACGTCTATTCCGATCCAGATACCCCACGGGAATTCATTCGATAAATTGGTCACTGCCCCAATTCCGAATATTAATCTTGCCAGAACAAATAAAAGTCCTATCGCCGCAATGGCGGCAATGACTATTACTGTTGGTGTAAAATATCTTCTCGGTAGAGGGACTGCTTTCATATGCTCACTCATGATGTCCCTCCTTCTCTTTATTCGATTCAGCTTTTTTCTTATTTATCCACATCACACCTCCGAGTAGAGCGTATAGAGCGATTGGAGGTACAAAGTATGCGAAGATTCCATGCTGAATGGCTTCGCTGACGCCGGGGGCGGGATTTGTACCGAGTTTTGGAAACTGGAGTTCGGCGAAATCCCTGCTTGCCAAATAAAGCCATGCAGTACCTCCAACTTCATATTCACCGTAAATATGTTTATGATATCGTTCGGGGTAAAGACTTATTCTCTGATCTGCTAATTCAATAAGCGATTTTCTGGTTCCGTAAGTCAGAACTTCCATAGGACAGATTTCAACACAGGCAGGGAGTTTACCGACTTTAGTTCTTTCGAAACAGAAATCGCATTTACGAATTTCTGGATGCCATGCTTTTTCAAATTCAAATGCAGGAATCTGAAATGGACATGCTACCATGCAGTACCGGCAGCCGATACATTTATCAGTATCCCAGATTACCGAACCGTTTTCTTCTTTAGTAAATGCGCCGACAATACATGCGGAAACGCATGCCGGTTTGTCGCAATGCATACACTGAACTTTAACATTAACCGGAAAATCCTCGGTTCCTAAAGGAGGATATTCGTTAACAATTGTTAGTGATATATCATCGGGTCTGCGCATTTTTGCAAATACTGATCTGTCGTCATAGCTTTCAAGCGGAGCGGTTGGAAGGTCATGTGCAGTCTTACAAGCCCATTCGCATTTTCTGCATCCAATACATACTGTCGTATCGACAAGGACACCCATCCTGTCTTCAGCAAGGATATTTTTGGGTCCGGCTTTAACAGACTTTGTAGAAAGTCCCGTTACTCCGGCTCCAACCAGCGCAGTAGTTTTCAGAAATTTTCTGCGGGATTCATTCATCATTTATTCCTCCATGGATTAATTGAACCTTACCGGTACAATTTGATTAAATTAATTGGAGTTTATTATCCATTTCTAACTTACAATTTTAAGAGAAGTTTGTCAATTTAAGCATTACCAAAATTTCATTTTCCCTCATTTTTGAAAATATTTTTTTATCTTCATTCCCCAAATTTCAAAACTGAACAGACTATGAAAAAAAGTAAATCGACAGATATTGAAAAACTCAGGATGCTGATTAATCGGGTTGACGAAGACCTTCTGACACTCCTCTCTGAACGCAGAAGACTTAGCAGGGAAGTGTTTTTAGCAAAGGAATCAACAAAAAGTCCCATACGCGACCAAATGAGAGAAGAAGAACTTCTGAAACGACTTATCAGAATTGGAAAGAAAGAGGGACTTGATTCGACTTACATATCGAGGATTTTTTATGAGATCATTGAAGATTCTGTTCGCCTCCAGCAGAAATTTGTTCAGGGTTTAGTAGTAGGAAAAAGCAAATCTGATAACCTCAAAATTGCAATTCAAGGAATACAGGGTTCATACAGTTTTCTCGCAGCAAATAAATACTTCAGACATACCAAACAGAAACTGGATTTTGAATTCAAGAAAAGATTTGATGAAGTAATTGAATCCGTTGAAAAAGGAGATGCTGATCTTGCGGTCCTTCCGATCGAAAATACTACTTCGGGCGGCATTAACGAAGTGTACGATCTTCTTTTAAATACTACTCTTTCAATCATCGGTGAAGAGAAATTTGAAGTGAAACATTGTCTTGTGGGAACGGGTGATTCAGATCTTCAAAAAATCAGAAAAATATATGCCCACCATCAGGCTGCTTCGCAATGCAGCCGTTTTATCGAGAGTGTAAAAAACGCTTCCGTAGAGTATTTTTTTGATACCGCAATGTCGGTACGGAAAGTGAAAGAGGAGAAGAATAAATATTACACTGCAATAGCAAGCGAAGAAGCTGCTAAACTGTTCGGTTTGAAAATTTTGAAAAAGAATATTGCTAATCAGAAAGAAAATTATACGCGCTTCCTGGTTGTTTCCTCAAAATCTGAAATAGTTGATAAAAGAATTCCTTGTAAAACTTCTCTTATAATGGCCACTTCTCATTTACCGGGATCTCTTGCAGAAGCTCTTAATGTATTCAGGAAGTATAATGTTAATCTGACAAAACTTGAATCGAGACCGATAATTGGAAACGCATGGGAAGAGATGTTCTACCTCGATTTTGAAGGTAATGTTCAGGATGAATTAATTCAGAAAGTAATTGATGAACTTGGGCAGCATACTAGATTTCTTAAAATTCTCGGAAGCTATCCCTCCCAGGATTTAGTAAGGACAAAGATTGATCAGCATAAACTTAACGGGACGGAAATACAACAGTCAAAAAATATAATTCAACAAATTAAAGAACCATCAGTTATTAGTAGTAAAAAATCGAGAAGTTATAAACTTGCAAGCAGGGAATACAAACAGGAAGACACAATTATCAAAATTAAGGATATCCTGATAGGAGGAAATAATTTTGTGGTTATTGCGGGTCCTTGTTCAGTTGAATCGAAAGAAATGATTATGGAATGTGCGCAGGAAGCAAGAGAAAACGGTGCTCATATTCTGCGCGGCGGATGTTTTAAACCAAGAACCTCTCCTTATAGTTTTCAAGGACTCGGAATGGACGCGCTGGAAGATTTAACATCTGCGGGCAAATATTATGATTTGCCGGTTATAACCGAAGTGTTGGATACGCCATATGTATCGATGGTCGCAAAAACTTCGGATATTATTCAGATTGGTGCCAGAAACATGCAGAATTTTGCGCTTCTTAAAGAAGTCGGAAAAACCCAGAGACCTGTATTGTTAAAAAGGGGAATAATGGCATCAATCGATGAGTTGCTTAATGCGGCCGAATATATCCTTTCGCAGGGAAACCGGCAGGTGATTCTGTGTGAGCGAGGAATACGCACATTCGAAACGGCCACCCGAAATACTCTCGATATTAGTGCGATACCTGTGCTGAAAGAACTGACTCATCTGCCGATTATTGTAGATCCTTCACATGCAGTAGGGCAACGAGATAAAGTCGCACCCTTAGCCAAAGCGGCAAAAATTGTCGGGGCACACGGAATTATGATTGAAATCCATCCCGATCCCGAAAAGGCATTGAGCGACGGCGATCAATCCCTTTATTTTAATCAGTTTGAAGAATTGATGAAAGAGCTTGCGGATTTGTAATCTTTATATGTTGAATTATAGAATGGCTTTTTGAAATTGCAGGTAGATTAAGTAATAACTTGCATTTGTTTTTATGAATGTTATTCCATATTCCAATCCTAATCCTAATTTTATTCCATCGGAATCATAGTCTGAAAAATCAATTCCCGCTAGTACATTGAATGATGCACCTGCTTCCCATTCGTTAATGTCGCCGAATGTCCGGTCATTCAAATAGATTAATCCCGCCCCCTGTTCTAAATAAATCTTCTGATTCAGATTTACTCTCAGCATACCCCTCAAATAATAAGATTTGATAAAAGGATAATACCGCTGCTGACGGTTTTCAGGCAGGAAGTATTCGATCTTCTGAGCATACGTAAAACCGGTTCTGAAAGTTAATTCATCTGAAAACCAGGGGACCAGATCCAGGTAAACTGAAACGCCCAGGCTTGCGACAGAAGGTGAATTACCTTGAATTTCACCAAGCCCTGCAGTAAATCCCCCGCTTACTTTTTTGATCTGTGCACCTGTATTGAGGTACAAGAAAAAAAATATTAACAGAAACGCCAGCCGGTTTAACTTCATTTAATTATTATCAATTTTTGATTTTAAAAAAGTACCCTGAACAAATAAAATAAAAAAAGATTAAGATGAAACAGCAAAAAAGGTACAGTCTTTATTCGTCGGGTGACTGCATCGTATTCCAGAGTATCAGATAAACAAATAAACCCGGAATCATAAATGTAATCAGTGTTAAAAATGCCCATACAATTCTAATAATCCAGGGATTAATTCCCAGGTGCTCTGCAATTCCCCCGCATACACCGCCGAGATACCGGTCGCTTGCTCGTTTAAGATTCATTACTATATATGATTATATCCCTGATTCAATAGTGAATTGTAAACCATACAGTATCTACAGCGGGATCGGTTTTTTCAACGCGATGCTTTTTCCGGGCGGGTATCGCGAGATAATCTCCCGGCTTTAGATAAATAGTTTTTTCTTTTTCGAATTTTATTTCAGCACTGCCGGATATTAAAAGTACAAATTCATTTGAAGGTTGATCATACCAGTAATTTTGCGGTGAAGAATGTCCTCGCGATATTATCCTTTCAATCCTGAACGAATTATTCTCCATTAACACCTCGAGAAATTCCTGATCAATTCTATCTGGAATTCCCTCGTAAATATTCCTTACAGAAATCTCCATCTCCATTATTCCGGGTAATCCGCAATTATTAATTTGAATTCATTTGATGTGCTCGCTTCCTTCAGCACCGATTCGACTTCGAAAGGATCGAGCGGATTTGCAATGTGCATCATATTTTTTTCGAATCCGGCAAGCAGGTGCCGTAAAATCTTTCTGTTTATTAACTGACCGCCTGTCGCGGCTGCCTGTTTATTGTAAAACAGAAGTATCTTAATCGGAATTTCCCTGTTTAATAATTCTATCAGTCCAAGCGAACCGGCGGCAATAAATCCGAAATCGCCTGTTAACGCCCATACATTTTTAAAACCTGCCATATATGCTCCGATAGCAAGCGGTATGCTTCCGCCCATATATGTCACAATATCGATACAGTCGTAAGGAGGAAACGCAAACGAACTCGATCCGCTTGTATCTCCAGTAACGACTTCTCCTCTGAAGTTCTTAAATACGTCGAATAACGGCGCGTATTTTACCGCTGTGTTCTTTGCCCGTTCGGGAAAATCAACAGGGACTATCGGGAGGTCGGGCCTTGCAATCGTTGTCTGATCGCCGCCTAATTTTTTTGCAAGAAAAACTTTGTACTGATAATCCGAAAGCATTGGATGGACTACATGCTGATAAATATCTCTTCGGTAAATAAATTTTTTTGAAAGGTTGCTTTTCTTTTCAAATGAAACTTCATTTTTTATTTCAAGCGCATTGATTAAGAGCGCTACAGGCCTTTTCTCCAATTCAGATTCGTGAAATGCATTTATAACATCATCGTATATATCAGCTGTTGACGACTGAATAAATTTCATCGGCAAACCCTGAAGCACCGGGATTATTTCCAGAATATTGTCTGAATGTTTTCCGCTCTTATCCTCAAATATCAGTGTAACAAATCCGGCTGTAGTCTCGGCATAGAGAGAGTCCATTAGACTGTTCGCGGCTTTCAGAAGTCCGTGCGATTTCATCATTGAAGCGGATCTTTTACCGCAAATGCTTGCGCCATGGGCAATTGTGAACGCAACTTCTTCATGAAAAGAGTATTTGTTAAGCTTCATACTCAGTTCATTATATGCCTGGAATGTCTCTGTCCCTCCATACCCCGGGACGTGTGTAACAATCTCAACACCTAAATCGATAAGCGCTTGAGCAATAGCATGTGCGGCGGTAGTCTTCATCTACATATCCCCGGGAATGGAACCCGTTTATTCTCAAAATATTAATTGCTTTTAAAAAGGGCTTCTTTAAAATCGCTTCCTGTCGGATTCTGAAAAATACTCAAATCAAATTGAGGTACAACTGCCAGTATGTGATCGAATATATCAGCTTGGATGTTTTCATATCTCGCCCAGTCGGTTGTTGAAGTAAAAATGTAAATCTCGATCGGAATTCCTTCCGAACCGGGAGAAAGCTGGCGGACCATAAAGGTAAGATCCTTTCTTATATCATCCCTCTGTTTTAAATACTCTATAAGGTATGCACGAAAAGTACCGAGATTGGTTAATCTTCTTCCGTTTACTAAAACGGATTCATCAAAATTTTTTTCTCTGTTGAACTCGCTGATTTCCTTCTGTTTAATATCAAGGTAATTCTTGATCAGAGCATATTTCGAAAACCTGGAAAGCATTTCCGCAGAACAGAATTTTACGCTTGATTGATCGATGTAAATAGCACGCTTAATTCTTCGTCCGCCCGATAATGTCATTCCTCGCCAGTTCTTGAACGAATCTTCTATTAGTTTGTAAGTCGGGACCACCGTTATTGTTTTATCCCAGTTTTGGATTTTGATTACGTTGAGTGAAATATCAATCACGTCACCGTCGGCATTATATTTCGGCACTTCAACCCAATCGCCGACTTTAACAAGGTCGTAGGATGAGATCTGAATACTTGCGACAAAAGATAAGATCGTATCTCTGAATACTAATAGAAGAACTGCCGTCAGTGCGCCCAGACCGGTCAGAATTGCCCACGGCGATTCACCGACCAGATTGCCTATCAGAAGTATAGTGCCGAAAATGTAAAGAATTATTATAACTACCTGAAAATACCCTTTGATCGGACGTTCTTTATATTTTTCAGTTTTCTCGAAATAATCGCTCAATGAATTAAGTAATGCCGTTAATACGGAAATGAATATCAATATTCCGAACGAACTGACAAGAAGTTTAAGAAGATTTATCTGATCGGGGAGGAGATATGTGAAATAGTGAATTATAAAGAGCGGAACGAAATAAGAAACCCTGTTTAATACCCTTGAACTGAACAGGATATCATCCAGATTGGTATTGGTCGATTTAACAAGTTTTCTGATGATCTTAATAACAAATTGTTTGGTGATATAATAGGAGAAAATTGCAAGAAGAATTACTGCCAGAAATTTTATTTCGTTATCTAACCAGCTGAATTGCTCTACTAATTTTTGAAGAGTCTTGATAAAGCAGTCCCTCCATTTTTTAAATACCTGATGCAAAGTTAATAAAATTTTGATTTGAATTTGTGACCAATCAGATTTACGGAAAATAAATTGTGAATGAAGCAGAAAAAGTTATTACTTTTGGCTTCGTTTTTTAGCAGGTTATATAAATGAAGAAGAATGAAAATTTTAAAGCATATCTTGCCTGGATTTCGATCTGTATCATCTGGGGAACAACATATCTGGCAATTCGGATTGGTGTTGAAGATATGCCTCCGGTACTCTTTGCGGGATTCAGATGGATTATTGCAGGGCCGATTTTATTTACACTTCTCCGTTTAAAAGGTATGCCCCTTCCTAAAAAGGGGGATCTCATACCGATGGCGATTGTTGGACTCGCGCTCCTTGGGATCGGGAACGGATTCGTTGTCTTTGCTGAACAATCCGTACCGAGCGGTTTAACATCCCTGCTTATTACAACCGTCCCTTTCTGGATTGTTGGAATGGAAGCTTTTATGCCGAAGGGAACCAGATTAAACGCACTTACACTTACAGGATTATTGCTTGGATTAGCAGGAATCGTTCTGATTTTCGGAGGAGATGTTGAAAGTCTTGTAGAACCGGAATTCTTGGCGGGAATTATCAGTCTGATGATTGCAGTCGTTGGCTGGTCGGCAGGTACTCTTTATTCAAAATATAAGAAAGTAAGTGTTCACCCTTTGATGGGTGCTTCGGTTCAAATGATTATTGCCGGTGCGATTATGACTTTATTCGGAATTGCAATTGGGGAAACATCTTCATTCCATTTTACAGGCGAGAGCCTGATCGCATTTATTTACCTGATTATCTTCGGCTCGATTATCGGTTATGCTTCTTATATTTATGCCGTAGCTCATCTTCCGGTTTCCCTGGTATCAACCTATGCATATGTAAATCCTATTATTGCGCTTTTCCTCGGCTGGCTTGTACTGGATGAAAAGATTACTACGGAGATATTCATAGGAGCTGCAATAATTCTTGGCGGTGTTGCATTAGTTAAAAAAGGGACTTCTTTGAAAAGAGCCGGACTTGTAAAGGAATAGACTTTTATTAATTATCTACCAAACTCAAATAAGACTATTTTCAATGTCGGTTGAATTTAGTTGTCCGTGATACAATCAATAAATAAAGTGTTTTATCTGTTCTCCTTTAACCCCTACATCCGTCATTGCATCAATTCCAATTTCCAGGTGAAGGTCTAAAAACTTCTGAGTCACAATTCTATCCGACTCTTCCGTTTTAACACCTTCAGGAATCATCGGAAGATCCGAAACTAGTAAAAGAGCCCCACGTGCAATCTGATTGGCGTATCCAACAACAAATAGAGTAGCGGTTTCCATATCAATACCGATAGCGCCGAGTTTTTTAAGATACTTTTTGAATTCGTTATCCCATTCCCAGACGCGTCTGTTAGTTGTGTAGATTACACCTGTTCGGTATTCAAGTTTTCTCTTAAGAATTTTATCCGATACGAATTTATGCAGCTTGAAAGACGGAAGTGCCGGCACTTCAGGAGGAAAATAATCGTCACTCGTTCCATCTCCCCTTATTGCTGCTGTTGGCAGTATGAAATGTCCTATCTCAGTTGAATGTTTAAGTCCTCCGCATTTGCCGAGGAACAAAACTCCTTTAGGTGAACGGGCAACTAGAAGATCCATTATAGTTGCTGCGTTGGCCGACCCTATTCCGAAATTTATAATTGAAAGTCCTTTGCTGTTTGTTGCTGTCTGCATTGGCCGGCCCACTCCGTTAATATCGCACTTAAACCTATCCGCAAATTTCGTTACATAGTTGTGAAAATTGGTCAGCAGCAGGTAATCTCCGAATTCATCAATCTTTGTCCCTGTGTAACGCGGGAGCCAGTTCTTTGCTATTTGAAGTTTTGTTTTCATCCCTATTCCCTAAATCGATTTTATTCTTTCGAATTTATCAGTAATCATTTTGTTTTTATTCTCGAAATAATTATCAATTCTTATAACTAGTAATGCAAAGATATATCCCAGAATAGCTCCGATTATTGCCCCGCCTAAAACATCGGAGGGATAATGAACTCCGACATATGGCCTGGAGAGGGCCATTAATGATGCTACTGATATTAATATCCATCTTAATTTGGGAAAAATCTTTCCGAAGAAGAGTGCGGCCGCAAAATTGTTTACGGCATGTGATGAAGGAAACGAATACGATCCGGTGCATCCGGCTAAAATGTTAACATCAGGAAGAGCATTGCATGGGCGTACCCGCTGGAAAAAATCCTTTAGAAATGTGCTGCTCAGCTGATCTGAAACTATAACCAGCAGAATCATTCCGGCAGCTGCTATCTTGCCGATTCTTCCCCCTTTGAAGATAGAAATAAAAAAAAGTATGATATATGCTATATACCAGTGCTTGACTTCGGTAGTGAATGTGAAAAATTTATCCAGAATCGGTGTTGAGAGGGTGTGGTTTATAAAATAGAAAATCGAAAGGTCAATTTGATAAAGAACATCTACCATAGAATTTTCTTTGATTATTTAACAAAAATTGAGTATTTAAAACATGCTTGTTTAAGAAATCTTCTCTTTTTTCGAATATAAGATTGAAAGCAGCAGCAAATTAGTTACTAATTGGAGTTTTTCAAAATTTCTTTAAGGAATTTCTCTTAATAATTGAAAATTTTATACCGTGATACAAAGCAACCCGAATAATAAGAATTTGTCAAAAACCTACGAGCATAAACTCCAGGATTATATTAAAGAAGAGAATAAGAAGCAGTTGATCTCCCCTTTAAAATCCCTTGCTTATTTTACGTCGGCATCCGGTATTATTGCCCTGGTGCTGGAAGTAAGGTATTTCGCCGCACATAGCGTTCAGATCTATACATCTCGGCTCTCTTCTATTCTTGTTGCTTTTCTGATTCTTCTCATTTCGAATACAAAGTTCGGCAAAAAATATTCAGTTCCGCTTATTCACATTCTGCTTCTCTCTATTATACTTTCTTTCGGTGTGATGATTTATCTGATCCCCAAGACACTCATTTTTAATTCCCATCTGATAAGTCTTATTATTTTTATTGCAGCCCTCTTTTTAAGCTGGGAAGTTACAAATCAGATCTTTGTAGCGATCTATTATAATGTTGTCTTTGCAACTTCTATTATTCTTAACAGCAAGGAGATCTATATTCTGCCTAATATGGTGGAATCTGTTATTCTCGTTTTGATAATAAGTATAATGGCAATAATTGCAAGTTACATTAATTACAGGCTGCGGCTTGAAGCTTTTACCAAAGGATATGAAGTATCCCTCTCCGAAAGGAAATTCAGGAACATCTTCGATAATTCTGCCGAAGGAATCTTTCAAATCTCCATAAAAGGAAATCTTATTACCGTTAATCCCTCTATTGTTAAACTTCTTGGTTACTCCAATGAAGAAGAAATTCTGAAGCTGAATTTTATAAAGGATTTTTTCATTAGAGAGACCGACTGGGAATTATTGAATAAACTTCTCGATAAGCAGGGCAAAGTTAAAAATTACAGGGTTCAGTTCAGGAAAAAGGATGGGAATGAAATAACCGTGAGGATGAATGTCCGTGTTAATCTGAACGACGACGGTTCAACATTCTTTGAAGGAAGCATACAGGATATTACGCAGCAGGTTCAGGCCGAAAATGAAAAACAGAAAGCACTCGAAGCCTTACGCGAAGAAAAACTTAAATCCGATATTAATGCTAAAAAAGCCCAGCAGGAAAGTAATTTTAAATCCAAGTTCCTTGCAAACATGAGTCACGAAGTCCGTACTCCTATGAATTCTGTAATGGGATTTTTGACATTAATTGAGAATGACCTTTTCGACAGCAAAGAGGAACTAAAGAATTTTTCAAGGGATGCCCGGCTTGCGGCCGAATCGCTTCTTGATATTATTAACAACATCCTGGATATCTCTAAAATTGAAGCCGGCAAAATGGATCTAGACGAAGTTGATTTTAACGTTAATGCGGAAATCCATAAAGCTGTATCGATTGTTGCCCAGGCTGCAAAACAGAAAGGGATTCAGATTGAGGAAAATTTCAGCGAGGAGATTCCTAAATCGGTTTTCGGAGATCCAACACGGTTCAGACAGATTATTCTAAACCTTCTCAGCAATGCTGTTAAATATACCGATGAGGGAAAAGTATCTATTCTATCGAAGGTAAACGCAAAATCGGCAAATGCGATTGAACTTGTAACTGTGATTGAAGATACCGGCCAGGGAATTCCTACAGAAAAAATTCAGCTGCTCTTTGAACCCTATGTTCAGGTGAAAAATAAAAAAGGGAAAAAAGAAGGTACCGGTTTAGGTCTTGTTATATCAAAGGAATTTATCAAACTGATGGGCGGTGATATCAGAGTCGAAAGTAAAGTCGGTGTGGGCAGTAAATTCACTTTCACGGTCAAACTAAAATCGAATCTTGAACCTCTTCCTGATTATATTACACCCGAAATTGAAACCGATCCGAAACCGGTTGTTGCCGAACAATCGTTGCAGAAAACCGGTGAAATCAGTTCCGGCACCGGCGAATTTAAGTACAACAGTTCAGCAAAAAAGAAGATCCTTCTCGTCGAGGATAATCCGATTAGCCAGAACCTCGAAATGAAAATATTGCGGGAAGTCGGTTATGATGTTGATGCTGTATCAAATGGTTTTGATGCAATTGAAGCAATAAAAACCGGATCGTTCGATGTTGTTCTGATGGACGTTGAAATGACAGATATGGACGGAATTACTGCAACAAAAAAAGTAAGAGAACTTCCGGGAGTTAACGGTAAAATTCCGATTATCGCGGTTACCGCTCATTCAAGTATGAAAGACAGGGAAAAATGTCTGGCAGCAGGTATGGATGACTATATTGCCAAACCGATTAATATCCACTTCCTGAAACTTACTATCGACCAGTGGCTTAATAATTCGAAGTAAAGATTTTTCCTGCCGGAATTTTCTGTTCACCAAAACGAATCTGATTTTCCGCCCGCTGACCTTTTAATTATTTGAGCCGATTTGGTTGTCACATTCTCATTTTATATTATTTGATTGTAAAAAGAGGAAAAATTGGAAGTAAAAACTTTATCCTTCCAGGTAAATTCAAAAGGCCATACCGATATAATCGATATTACGGAAAATGTAAAATCCAGATTGAATGAATCCGGTATGAGAAATGGAAATGTACTAATCTTTGCACCCGGTTCAACAGCCGGAATTACTACCATCGAAAATGAACCGGGACTGATGAGGGATTACCCAGATTTCCTGGAACGGATTATACCTTCCAGTGGAAAATATCACCACGATGAAACATGGCACGATGGTAACGGATACGCACACGTCCGCGCTTCCCTTCAGGGAGCTTCTTTTACTGTACCGTTTGCCGAACGAAAGCTTCTACTTGGAACCTGGCAGCAGATTATACTAATCGATTTTGATAACCGTCCAAGAACCCGGAATATAATTGCTCAATTTATCGGAGAATAAAATATGAAGTTGTTCAGATCATTTTTAATTATCCTTTTTATACCGGCTCTCATTTCCGGTTGGGGGGATAAAGGTCATAAAATAATTACGAAATATGCTATGCAGTTATTGCCTGTTGAAATGAATTTCCCTTTTGATATCAGGTCTGCTATTGTTGACCATTCGACAGATGCCGATCACAGGAAGAAAGATGTTAAAGATGAATATCCCAAACATTTTATCGATATAGATTTTTATAAGGAATACCGCGACGGGCGAATGATCCAATCCTATGATTCGCTTGCGGCTCTATACGGCGACAGCGTAGTTACTGAAATGGGAACATTGCCATGGGCAACAATGCGGACTTACTCCAACCTTGTAAATGCTTTTAAAGAGAATAATCGTGATGGAATAATTCTCTACGGTTCGGATATCGCCCACTATATTGAAGACGGACACCAGCCGCAGCACACAACGCTGAATTATAACGGTCAGCTTACTAATCAGAAGGGAATCCATTTCAGATATGAAAGCGATATGTTTAAAAAATTCGCCGGGGAGATTGAAGATAATTTTTATAGCGTTTCACCGGATTATGTTTCCGATATTACTCCATTCATTTTTGATTATATAACAGAATCGAACAGTTATAACGATCTTATTCTTTATGCAGATAAATCGGTTTCTGAAATTACTTCTGGTGAATTTAACGACCACTATTACAGTTTACTCTGGTTCAAGACAAAGTACGTTACGTTTAACCGGGTTAGTCTTGGTGCTTATCGAACAGCATCCCTCATTTATTCTGCATGGGTCGACGCCGGAAAACCGGTAATTAAATAATATGAAAAGAAAAACGGTTGTAGTTTTCGGCAGTTCTATTCCTCGTCCCGGCGATAATGAGTATGAATATGCTTATCAGCTCGGCAAACAATTTGCGCTGGCCGGTTTTGATCTATGTACCGGCGGATTTCAGGGGATTATGGATGCGGTTTCCAAAGGCGCTGTTGAACACGGCGCTCGGGCTATCGGTATTACCCTCGATATTTATAATGTCCTTCCAAGCAAATATTTAACCGAAGAAATAAGGTGTAAATCTTTGTTTGAAAGGCTTACACGTCTCATCGAAACCGGAGATGCATTTGTTGCCCTGCAGGGCGGAACAGGTACTCTGGTTGAGCTCGCTATTGTCTGGGAGTATATGAATAAGAATATGATGGAATTCAAACCGTTTGCATGCCACAGTTCAATGTGGAAAGAGATAGTTCGGGTTATGGAGGAACAGATAACAAAAGAGAAAAGGAAAAACGGGCTGATTAAATCTTTTGATGATATCAATAGTCTTGCAGAATATATAATCACTTCGCTCAGTTAGAGCCGGTATTCAAAAAATCCTTCGTAATATTGTATACCGTTTCTGCGTTTAACTCCCTGATGCATTTAAATTTCAAATCCTTTCTGCTGCAGGTAAGCGGTCTGGGTGAATAATAAAAACACGGTGAACATTCGAGCTGAAGTGACGCTACCCTGTATTCAGTTTGCCAGGGATAGATATAGTTTTTATTTGTCGGACCTAGTATTGCGACCGTTTTTAATTTGAGCGCCGCGGCAATATGCATAAGACTCGAATCGTTGCTTACAAAAACATTACACCTTTTCATTACAGAAGCACTCTCAAGTATTGAACGTGCTTCAACACTGATTACAGAAGTGGAGTTTACCCTGCTGCAGATGTCAAGTTTCAAATCTTTTTCTTCAGGACCTCCGAAAATCAGAATTTTCGCCGAATCTCTTTCTATTAATGTCGAAGCCAGTTTGGCAAATTTTTCGGTTTCCCATCTCCGTTTGTCGTGGTTCTTAAGAGTTGAACATCCGGGGTGAAATCCAATGACCAGATCTTTGGGTTCGATTCCTTTGTCATTCAGAAAATTAGCTGCATACTTTTCATCAGATTCTGATATTACTAACCGGAGCGGGGGAATCTGTTCCGGATCCTTTCCGCTTAATTTTCCGCAGAGTTTAAAATTCGTTTCGACATTATGTTGGTTATCATTTTCCGTTATTGTAACATTATTCAGAAATCCAAGGTTTACAAAATTCCTCCGCAGATAATTTACTCCGCATCTTAAAGGAGAACCGATAATCCGGCTTATTAAATTATACTCTCTTCTGTTGGATGGATATACATTGATGGTAATATCGTATTCGCCCCGGAGCCTTAATACAAAACCGAGCGACTTTAACACGGAGGAATTTATAAAATCGTGATATAATACCCGGTTCACATTATCAAGATTTTCAAAAATCTCCTTTACACCTTTATACATTGCCAGTACGTCTATGCGGGCAGATGGATAATCCTCCTTCAATTTGTTCAGGGAGGGGGTGAACATTAAAGCATCGCCGATTCCCGATAATGCAATTACAAGAATTTTCATGATTGGCTTATAAAAAAGGGACAGTTAATACTGTCCCTGGTGATAATTATTTATTTCTAAGTTCCTGACCGGGTATCTCGGAAGTATCCATTCCGGCCTGTTTGCGATACTGTTTTATAAGTTCTTTAATCTGTGGATCATCCGGTACAAGTGATTGCAATCCCAAAAGCAGATCAATTGCTTCTCTGTACATGCCAAGATTATCGTAGTGAGTTAGCAGAATATCGTAAGGATTATACCAGCTTGAAAAATCTCGCGGATTTCTCTCGAGAGATCTTTTAGCCGATTCAATTACCTCGGTAGCCAGTTCCTCATATTGTTTACGCGCATTCGCACTGTAGTAAATTTTTGCGACGTCATGTTTTATCCTATAATCCATTGTTATAACGTGCCGCGGAATTTTATTTTCCATTTCTTCAAGTGCTTCAATAACCTTGGCATCGCTCTTCTCCTCATATAAATAATAAAGTGCAAGTCGTATGAACGCGTTCCTGTAATTCTGTACTAATCTTTCATGGTTCTCATCAAAGAAAATCGATTTATCATTGAGCCCTCTGAATAAAAATCCCGACTGAAAAGTTTCGCTGATGTCTACGTTTTTCGTCAGAAGGTTTTTTCTTAATACTTCTTCATTTATATATTCAATTGATTTGGCTTTCGACTTTGCAGGGACAAGGCGTAATGCCATTCCCTCCATCTGAAGATAATCGTCCAGACTTAAGCGGCTGTCGTCCGAGCAGGTAACGGCATAATAGACCGGGCGGTTCCATTTGCTTTGCATTATTATATCAAGGCAGATAAGATCCTGAGTTCTTATTGCGTTGATGTCGCCGAACTGAACGCTGTTTTTCATAGTCCATTTCAGTTTACCGGTATTAACAATTGCGGAATCTGTTACGCCGAATTCCTTAATAACATCGGGGGGAACATCTATTTGCATCTCGCGCGGATCCCATCTCATCGGCATCATCTGATCAATCTCTTCATCTGTAAACGAAATATCTACTTTCTGCGCGCCATGCGGAGTGGTGTTTTTAAGCTGTTTAATATACCATCCGGTGTTAAGAAGGCTCAGGTTTGCAATCCGGACGTCGCGGCGTATCCCCTCAACATCCTGAAGATACCATAACGGGAATGTGTCGTTATCGCCGTTTGTAAAAAGGATTGCATTGGGTGCCACACTCTGAAGAAGGTTGTACGCATAATCCCACGGTACATAATTCCTTGCGCGGTTGTGTTCAAAATAATTTGCGTTAAGCATGTTGACCGGTACAGCAATAAATCCTGTTACCATCAAGCCTGCTATCAGCGGATTAATGGATTTTATCTGAGTAAATTTTTCTTTAATAAGTTCAATCATTCCGTTCATCCCGATCGCAATCCAGATTGAGAATACAAAGAATGCGCCCACGTAGAAATAATCACGTTCCCGCGGTTGAGGCTGCTGCTGGTTCTGGTAAAACGCTGTAAGGTAACCGAGGAAAATAAACATCACAAGAAATACGGCTCCCATTTTCCAGTCCCTTCTGAAATGATAATACATTCCGAACAATCCTATAAAGAAGGGTATTCCGAGAAGATCTTTCCAGTCAACCCCGGAATCCTGATACGATGATTCACGACCGACATAATTCCAGAGCAGGTAACGGTTGAACATGTGATTCATCTGATAGGTCCATAGGAAATCCAGATCGCTTGAGTAATCAGTGTAGATTTTTAACTGATGAGGCTCATTCGAAAATCTTCTTTTGAATGTAGGGAAATCACCGTACTGCTCGCGGTTCAGGTACGATTCCAGTTCGGTAAAAGTCTTAGGGCTGTTCATATTGATAGGCGGTTCCTGATTCGCACGTATAATAATAATTGCGTACGAGGTCGTTCCTATCAGTGCAAATAGAAAACACTTTAATATCAGGTTGAAAGTCGGTTTGCCTTTGTTGGATGTCCAGATTATTCCCGCAATCAAACCGATGAAAATTACTGCCACAATTATCAGATCCAATACTGTATTGTTCTTGCCGAGTGTGGTAATCAGTTTTGGTACATATTTTACTAGACCCGGATAAACCGCTACCAGGGCAATACCGCCGATAATAAGGGGAATGTAAAAGGAGTTGCGCTGAAAAATTTTCTTGTACATCGCTCCCATAAAAATCAAACTTATTGCGGCAAGAATCATAAAAAATCTGGAATCAACCGATTGAAATTGTTCAGGTGAGGGTGGTGCGCTTTCGGTTTGAGATCCCCACATAATCATAGCAATTACCAGAACTATTGCGGCGTGAATAAGGAAAATATAACCGGTCTTTTTCAATACTTCTTCGTCAGTTAAGTATTTTCTGAATATTACAACCATCACTACCGGAACAATTGCAAGTACTGCCATCAGGTGAACACCGGTCGAAAGTCCGATGAGATATGCAATCAGGATAAGGTATTTTTCATTGTCGGGCTGATCGGCTCTTTCGTTCCATTGAATCATAAGCCAGATAACAATTGCGATGAAGAAAGTGGAGAAAGCGTATACTTCAGCTTCAACCGCATTAAACCAGAATGTATCGCTGAACGCAAGCGATAGGGCTCCTATTGCTGCGGGAATGTAAACAGTTAGAGATTCAAAAATTGTTTCAGCCGTCTTTTTCCTGTATAACTCGATCAGCTTGACTGCCGTAAGGTATAGAAACATTACCGTGAAGGCACTTGATAAAACAGAAATCATATTAACGCGGAGACCGATATTTTCGGTAAACGGAATCATCGAGAAGAGGCGGCCTAAAAGAATAAAGAACGGCGTTCCGGGAGGATGCGGCACCTGAAGCAGGTATGATGATGCTATGAACTCACCGCAATCCCAGAAAGAAACGGTCGGTTGCACCGTCATTAAATAAACAATTAAACTCAATAAGAATACGGCAAACGCAATAATCCGATTTAAAACTTTATTGCTCATTAATTCACCAATTATTGTTGAATGGAAATATTATCCGACTCTTCTTCGGATGGTTTTTTGAAAAGGAAGTCCAGGTTCTTCTTCTCACGGTTTACATGGTATTTTTCATATAATTCTATTAACCGCTGCATAGAAAGTTTATCAAGATCCTCGTCGTCTTTGTCCCTCTTAACCAGCATTTTATAGTCGTCAAGTTCTTTGGGATTGAACTTGCGTTCGTACTTTTTTAATGTTTCAAAATACCTTTTTTGCTCTCGGAGGCCCATTTTTCAAAGCTGTTATCTTCAAAAATTGCGAGCCAAATTAATCAAAAAAACAAAGAATAAAAAACTATATTTGGGCAATTCGAAATCGGAAAGTTGATTATGATAAATGTTTACAAACATAAAATGCCGATTGTTTCCATTGTTATGCCGACCTTCAACAGGAAGGATTATCTTGAAAGATCCATTAATTCAATTTTAGCCCAGACCTTCAAGGATTGGGAACTGATAATTTCAGACGATGGAAGTTCGGACGGAACATTCGATATTGCCGATAAATACCTGTGTAAATACGAAAATATCAGATACATCAAACATTCCAACCGTAAATCTCCTCTTGCTACGAACGCGGGTATTCTCGCATCCTCCGGAAGATACATAACATTTATCGGAAGCGATGATCAGTATAAACCCGATCACATTCAACTGAGAATCGGTTACATGCAGAACAATCCTGAAGTTGATATGATCCACAGCGGTGCGGAAATAATCGGTCATCCGTTTGTAAAAGACAAAAACGACCTCACTAAAGAGATTCATATTTCCGAATGTGTTATAGGGGGTACATTCTTCGGAAAAAGAGAAATTTTTTTCGAACTCGGCGGATTCAAGGACCTCAGCTACAGCGATGACTCCGATTTTTTCGAAAGGGCTGTTCAGAAATTTAAAGTAAGGAAAGTCGACTGGAATACTTACATCTATTACAGGGATACGCCGGATAGCATCTGTACTACAATTAAGTAGTGCGGGACAGGAAACTGGTCCGGCCCCGCTTCAAAATTTATTTTTCAGATTTGTAGAAAAGATATAGATAAATTGACAATACTGCTGTTACTACTACCTGCAGATAAATTGGAGTAGCAATTAATCCGCCTTCCATTATACCAAATGAAAGCAATCCGAATTTAACCGTGTAGTAAAACACTTTACTTATCAGGATGCTGGCAAACACCGCACCGAAAGTATTCCTGATGTAATTAAGAAAAAGACCGAAGAGGAATACGTTTAATATCAGTTCTGAACTTATCAATAAGGTCTTGATAACAGAGGGATGAGTTGATATGATAAACGAAAAAACAGGTAATGCCAGTGCGATCAGGTAACTGTTCTTTCGTGATGTATGAACAATAGACAGTATAAGCATTATTCTCATCGGCTCGAGCATATAAATCGGCAGCGCAAACATATGTGACAATGCCGGTGCAAAGGCGATAAAAAGTATAGCTATCAAATCGAGAAGAACCGATCTTACTTTAATATTGGAAAGAGATATTGCAGCAACATTCATAATTGATCCTCATTTCTTATTTCCTTGAATGCAATATAATATATTGATAAGTTTTAGACACAAAAAATGTAGTGTAAAATAACAGGTAACTATGGATAGAAGAGATTTTTTGAGAACCGCCGGACTCTTAACCGGTGCGGCAACTATTACGCCGGGTATTTATGGTAAAATGTTCGCACGAAGCAGTTATTCTGTCTCTCAGGCATACGACCTTGTGGCTATAAAAGGTGGAGAGCCGGATGTAATGTTCGATGAGGCTATAAAACAATTCGGCGGGATGAAATCATTTGTAAAGAAAAATCAGAAAGTGGTAATTAAACCGAATATCGGCTGGGATGTTATTCCGGAATTAGGCGCCAACACTAATCCTAAACTGGTTGCCCGGGTTATTAAGCATTGCTTTGATGCCGGCGCCAAAGATGTCTATGTTTTTGATCATACGTGCGACGACTGGAGAAGATGTTATTCCAACAGCGGGATTGAAAATGCAGTGAAAGACGCCAAGGGTACAATGGTACCGGGTAACAGCGAAAGCTACTATCAGGAAGTTTCAATTAAGAACGGTAAGAAACTAAATAAAGATAAAGTCCATGAACTGATCCTCGACAGCGATGTTTTTATCAACATGCCCATTCTAAAAAATCACAGTTCTACGCGTATTACTATTAACATGAAGAATCTGATGGGTGTTGTGTGGGACCGCGGCTACTGGCATCGTAATAACCTTCATCAGTGTATTGCTGACTTCGCTACGTTCCATAAGAAGCCTGCGTTGAATATTGTAGATGCGTATTATGTAATGATGAAAAACGGTCCGCGAGGAGTTTCGAAAACCGATGTAAGCATTATGAAATCCCAGATTTTATCGACCGACATGGTAGCCGCAGATGCGGCCGCTGCAAAACTGTTTGGCCTGGAACCCGAAATTGTTCCGCATATAAAATATGCTGACGAAATGGGAGTCGGTAAAATGGATTTAAGCTCTCTTCAGATTAAAAGGATCATTTTATAATTCGACAACGGAATTTTTCAGATTATTTTTAACCAGGATTCGGTCGGCTCTAAATGAATACATCTCTACTCCGGAAAATCAGAATTGTTCTTTCAATTGTATTTGTAATTCCGACTACAATTGTCCTTATCGATTTCAGCGGACTTCTTCCGGAAAATGCCGTTAATGGAATTATTTATTTTCAGTTTGTCCCTTCAATTCTAAAATCAATTTCCGTCTTCTCATTTATAACAACCGGATTTATATTAGTTTTTATTCTTACAATTATTTTTGGCAGAGTCTACTGTTCCACTATTTGTCCGCTCGGGTTCCTGCAGGATCTTGTTAATTTTATTTCCGGCAGGATCAGTAAAAAGAAAAAAAGAAGATTTATTTTTAAAAAAGAACAGAAGGCACTTCGCTGGACGCTTTTTGCAATACCGGTAATTCTGTTTCTTTTTGGAAGTTCATTCGGTATTACACTTCTTGATCCGTATAGTATGTACGGAAGGATCTCCGGGAATTTCTTCAGACCTGTACTCATAAGTTCTAATAATATTGCCGCATCAATTCTAGAATCATTTAAAATCTACTGGATATTTCCATTCGAAATTCATTCTTTCAATCCGGTTCCGTTCGCAATAACGGGGTCATTCTTCCTTCTGGTACTTTATCTCTCTTATTTTAATGGTAGATTATATTGTAATACCGTCTGCCCGGTCGGGACATTTCTCGGATTCATTTCGAGATTTTCATTTTTTAAAGTCCGTATTGAAAAAGAGGATTGTCTTCAGTGCGGTATCTGTGCGAAGGATTGTAAGGCGAATTGTATTAACAGCGATGAAATGAGCGTTGATATGTCCAGATGCGTGGCCTGTTTTAATTGCATTCAGTCATGTCCTACCGAAGGAATAAAATATCAGTTTGATCTTCCGGCAGTTCAATCCGGTAAATCATTCGATCAGTCAAAGAGAAATTTCCTGATTGCTACTGGAGTCTATTTTGCTTCTGTGTCGGAAGTTCTGGGCCAGGTTAAGAAGAAGATTGTTGCAAAAAAGGAGAGTACTGTTCCGGTGTTCAGGGAACATGCAATTTCACCACCGGGTTCTTTATCGCTTGAGAGATTTAACGGAACCTGTACCGCTTGCCATCTCTGTGTTAGTGCATGTCCTACTCAGGTTCTTCAACCGTCGTTTCTGGAATACGGATTCCTTGGAATGCTTCAGCCCCGGCTCGACAATGCGGCCGGATTCTGTAATTTTGAGTGCAAGATTTGCGGCGATGTATGCCCAACCGGCGCCATTCTTCCGTTATTGCTCAAGGATAAAAAATTAGTCCAGCTTGGCAAGGCCAAATTCATTAAGGAAAACTGCATTGTCGAAACAGAGAAAACTGATTGCGGGGCATGTTCAGAGCATTGTCCCACCAAGGCTGTTCATATGATTCCTTATCAGGGGAAACTTTTTATCCCTGAAGTAAGAGATGAATATTGCATCGGGTGCGGTGCCTGCGAGTATGCGTGTCCGACTAAACCGTATAAGTCGATTTATATTGAAGGGAATCCGGTACATCAGGTTGCAAAACTTAATCAGGAAAATTTAATCCCGCAGAAAAAAGTTGACTATAAAGAAGAGTTTCCATTTTAAATCCCTCTTAAAATCCGAGGGTTTAAAATTCCTCTTATTACTATTCCATAATCCTTATAAATGTTTTTTCATCAACAGTAAGCAGGCCATTCGGGACCAGCCGTTCTGTAAGTGATTTCCAATTCGGATTCTCGCTGAAGATCTTCTTAAACATCGGCAGAGCTTCTTCAATTCTCCCTTTATTTGCTAATGTTACGGCAGTCCAGTATTGCATTTCAAGGTTATCAGGAAACATTTTCATAGCGGAAGAATATTCTTCCATCGCCTTATCCATTTCATTCTTTTCGACAGCAAGATCGCCGTTATTCATATGTTCGTACGCGCGGTGAACTTTAAGTAGCCTTCTCAGTTCCACAAGCGGTTGCTGATGGTCATCTATTCTTAGATCTACTAGGCGGTCCAGCCAGATATTACCGGTCGGTTTTCCTCTTACAACTAACAATGCAGCCGATTGTTTCCCGCGAATATCGCCCCCTGCATTTTCGGCTGCTTCGAGTGCAGTCATTAATCTTTCGGCTAGCGAGCCTTTGGAATTCTTATATGCATCGGCCATGGCCGGCCAGACTTTGTCGTTAATCATCATATTTGCCTGAACGGAAAAATTTTCTCCCACAATATTTCCAGCTGGCTGAATACATTTAGATCCGGTATAAGAGGCGGCCCTGCCTTTGGAATCAAGCACAGCCAGCTGCCTGAAATCCCTTCCTTCATCACTGCTTATCAGAAGATCAACAACTTCCTGCGGACTCTTGCCGCTCTTAAGTAATTCTAAACCCCGCGGACCGAAAGAAGGATTGACAAAAGACTGTGTTGCAATTACTCCAACTCCTGCTTCACCCCAGCTTACGATTGTTCCGACCGAAAACCAGTGGGATTGAACAGCCACACCCATATCGCCGGTCTCCGGATCGAACGCAACTATAGAATATGTATGAGCTAACGGTTCATTCGAAAAAAAATTCTGAGCGTTCTTATCGGAAACTAAAACAAGCAATATTAACAGTATCAGATACTTTTTCATAATATTCTCCAATTGTTTTTTCCAAATTAATGCATCATAAATTTTCAAACAAATTTTTCGCAATGAATTGTTGATCCGGGCGGATTTAATTATGATTTGCTAATAAAAGAAAACAGACTTATTTTCGACCCCCATAAATAATAATTCAGAGCAATGGAGATAAAATGAAATCAGTAAAAGTTTTTTTGCTTTTTTTTATCGGGTCTGCAGCTTTACTGGCTCAGAACGATAAGAGCAGTGTTATGTTAAAAACCGTGGATGATTCGGTAAGCTACAGTATCGGTCAGAACATCGGCGTTAATCTCAAAGATCCTTCGATGAATATAAACTTTGACATACTGATGCAGGGAATTAAAGATGCTGTTTCTGGTCAGCAGAAATTATTAACTGATGAACAAATGCAGGATGTTATGATGGCGTTTAACCAGAAAAGAATGGCGCAAATTAAAGAGGAGGAGAAAGCCAGAGGCAGTATTAAAAAAGCCGAAGGAATTAAATTCCTTGAAGAAAACTCCCGGAAAGAAGGTGTTATTACACTGGCAAGCGGACTTCAATACAAATCACTTGTTAAAGGTGATGGCCCCTCTCCCAAGCCTGAAGACAGAGTAAAAGTCCATTATACAGGCACTCTTATTAACGGGACAAAATTCGACAGCAGCTATGACCGAAATGAACCTGCAGTATTTGGTGTAACTCAGGTGATTAAAGGATGGACAGAAGCACTTCAGTTAATGCGCGTTGGTGATAAATGGCAGCTCTTTATACCTTCTGAACTTGCTTACGGCGAGAACGGTGCCGGCGGAGTAATAGGACCAAATGAAGTACTGGTTTTCGAAGTTGAATTACTTGGAATTAATCCGTAGTTAAAATCTGTTGAAGGATACAAATGTAATCTAACCTGTCGTTTCAGACAGGTTAGATATTTTTAAAGAGTTGTTTCGTCTTTGGGTGATTCCGGTTCAGGTTCCTTAATTGTTTCTTGAGCCGGATTCTCTGACATATCAGCGGCAGGTTCTTCCAACTCAGCAGAATCAATTCTTACTTTAACGACTACCTTTTTAACAGGAGTTGAAAGATTGATTGCAATGCAGGGCATATGCATATCACTCGGAAAAAATATTGCAAAATAACCTGCTTCAGCAGTTAGAAAATTACCTTCCCCTTTTAAATAAAGAGCGTCCTTTTCGGGATTATATTCATGTGTTACAATCATTTTGTTCTTATGGGAATACCCCATTTTTTCTTTACCGTTAACCATAAACTGAACGTCGATATATTTTTTATGGGCTTCCCATCTGCCGGATGTCATCGGTTTTGTATCATACTCCTGGACAATTGCATAAATATTATCCCCGTCAATATCATATCGCCCCGGTTCAATATTGCTAAAATCGTTCGACCTCAGGTATTCAAAGGCCTTTTGCAATCTCTCGCCTATCGGGAAGTAGAGCTCTGCATTTTTTAGATGGTCGTATATCATAATGCCTCAATCAATTAATGAGAAATTTTTCAATTATAATTTAAACATCAATCCGCCGAAAATAGCAATGAAGTCGCTCTTCAAGTCATTAACATTCTTAAGGTCTTTCAGTTCACCCATTTTCACATAACGGAGATCGCCTGTAACAATTATATTTCCTAATTCAAGTTCAATGCCCGCACCTGCGTGATATCCAACTTCACTTTGAGTCTCAGAAGGAAATGAAGCTAGAACCCCGCTGTACTCAATTTTGGTATTATACCATCCAAGACCGGCTTCAATATGAATTATAGGTAGAAGCTTAAGCAATGCGGTTGCCATTATAGGGTATGATGTTGCTTTTACAATGCCGTCCATAAATTCTTCGGTTTTATAACCGATTGATCCTTCAATTGCCAGGCCGCCCAGATTAAGTCTGATGGCACCGGCAGGCATAAGAACTCCTTTTTCTGCATCGGAAGTTTTAATGTAAGCAACCTGCGGCCCTATTGAGATCGATTGAGGAAAAACGATCGAAAAACCTGCAAATAATAGAATGAGTGTAAAGATTGTCCTTTTCATTTCTACTCCGCCTTTGTTGATGTGCAAGTTAACCAAAAATTTTATATACCGAAATTATTTTGTAATGGAAAATTGAATTTGTGACGGATATTCCTTTGAAAAATAGATCCTGTGGTTGGCCTTCTGAAAATCCTCCTCTTTAGCATTATAAATATCAACGAACTTTTGCGGATTCCTGTCGAAGAACGGAAAGAAGCTGCTCTGAACCTGAACCATTATCCGGTGACCTTTCTTGAATGTATGATCGATATCCTGGAGATTTACTTTCACTTTTGTAACCTCGCCTGGAACAAACGGCTCAGGATTCTCATAACTGTTTCTGAATTTCCCCCTCATAATTTCGTAACGGATAAGCCGCTGGTATCCGCCCAGTTCTATGTTGTTAGGATTGGGATTTGGGTTCTGCATATCATCCGGGTAGACATCGATTATTTTTACAACCCAGTCGGCATCCGTACCTGTAGTCGAAACAAAAAGATCGGCTAATACCGGCCCGGTTATGGTTACATCTTCTGTCAAAGGCTCCGTTTCAAATGCAAGAACATCGGGACGGGCGGAGGCGAAACGCTGATCTTCACTCATATAAGTCCGGTTGTACATCTGCTGCGAATCATGAAACCTGGATGTGTAAGGAACCGGTTTGGATGGATCACTAAGGTATTCACTGAATAGTTTTCCGGAACTCGATGGCTTTTCCCAGACAAGCATATTTCCGCTACCGAAATAAAGATTTGCAGGAGTAGTATTTAACGGCGGCCATTCACTGTGATGAATCCATTTATCATCACCTGTCCTGTAAGTTACAGCTTCGGGAATGTTCAGTTCTCCTTCACCTTTAAGAAAATAATTGAAGAACGGATTTAAGATCTTCTCATTGTAATATTCAGATGTGTTTTCAGGAAAATTAAAATCGCCGAATGAACTTCCGTTGCTTCTGGACCATCCACCGTGACTCCATGGTCCCATAACAATGTAATTTTTGTTGGTACTGTTTTTTTCTTCTATCGATTTATAGATGTTCAAGGGGCCGTAGAGATCTTCGGAATCGTACCATCCGCCTACGATCAATGATGCCGGTTTCACATTTTTAAAATGCGGGAGATTATTTCTGGACTGCCAGAATTCATCGTATGTTCCGTGACTTGTAATTGCATTCCAGAACGGAAGCTTGTTGTGGAAAAATCTTGTCTGGATATTCGGTAAGGGACCGAGGTCTAGGAAAAAATTGTACATATCCGGCGAAGGATAAGGCGGTATCGATTTCCAGCTTGTGGTCAAACCTTCCCGCGGTTGATCAAATCCTTTAAAAAAATTGAAAGACATTGTTAAAGTCAAAGCACCGTTGTGATGCATATCGTCGCCAATAAACCAGTCTGATATCGGAGCCTGCGGCGATACGGCTTTCAATGCCGGATGAGAATCGATTAAACTCATAGCTGCATAGAATCCGGGATAGGAAATTCCCCAGATACCCACTTTGCCGTTATTGAATTTAAGATTTTTCACCAGCCAGTCGATTGTATCGTATGTATCGCTCGGTTCATCGAACTGGTTTCCCTTTTTATGGGGAATGTAAGCGCGCATATTATCGAATTCACCTTCGCTCATAAATTTTCCGCGGACATCCTGAAAAACGAATATATAGCCGCTTTTCGGGAAGCTGTCGTTCGGACCGAGAGAATTCGGAAAGTTCTCTTCACCGTACGGTGCCGCTGTATAAGGTGTTCGGATCATTAGAATAGGGTAGTCTTTCGTTGAATCTTTTGGTGTATAAACAGAAGTGAACAACGTTGTACCGTCCCGCATCGGAATCCGGTATTCTTTTTTATTGTAATTCTCTTTTATCCACTCCCGTCCCTGACCGAATACGGAAAACGAGACTAATAAGAAAAGAAGGATTATTTTCTTCATTATATTAACTCCGGAATTAATTTTCAGTTTTTAATTTCTGCCAGTCGGATAAATTTCTGTTCATCTGATTGATATGAACATCAACGTGATTCGAATAGATTTCCAGCCATTGGTCAAGATTTACTTTTCCCCTTTCAGGATGCAAAACATAATTATTCCATTTGGAATTTGGCAGCTTTTCAAGCAGCTTAACGGTTAATACTCTCAGAAAGGCAAATAATTCCAATGCTGTATCTATATCCTGCTTGTTATAATTCAATTCTTCTGCCCAAAGATCCTGATTATAAATCATAATTTCGGAACCCGGTTCGGCAATAATCTTGCGGCATCGCGAATACGCAACGGCTTCACTGTCGGCCATGTGTATTATAATTTCCCGTATGCTCCATTTGTCGGGCGAAGGTTTGAAATCAAATGCCTGTTTGGGGTAATTTTGAAGTGCTATTCTTAATTTGTCGAATCCGTTTCTGAAATTTTTCAGATTTTTTGAACGATCCATGTGCCCCCCGCTATTTAACCGGGTATAATTTTTTCTGCTTCAGTTAATTTCTCTTTTTTCCCGAGATCAAGAAACAAAGAATTGCTGTGATCAAAATAAACTATTCTGCTTTTATTTGCGATCTGAAGATAAAGATCGACCAGGGAGAAAATACTCTCCTCCGGCATGAGTTTAAAAATCTCCGGTTCAACAATCTGAATCCCGCTGAATGCCATTTCCGACATTTCACCTTCAGGAAGTCGGGTGTTTCTAATTTCTCCTGTTTTGATATTTTTCCAGCCGCACAATTTTTTTTCGTGATCGAATAAAAAATACCGGGATGACTTCCGTTTTTGAACAGCAAGAGTTGCTATTGAGTTGTTTCCCAGATGTTGTTTATAAAGTCCGGTCAGGTTTATATCTGAAATGATATCTACATTATGAATTAGAAATGGTTTTTCGTCGCTGAAGAACCACCGGACATTTTTAAGTCCGCCGCCTGTATCGAGAAGGAGATTAGATTCATCGGAGACGGCAATTTCAACTCCCCGGAATTTTTTTCTGTTAAGGAAATCGATTACCTGTCCCGCAAAATGATGTACATTTACGATGATGGACTTAAAGCCGGATTCAGAAATTTTTTTTATCGCATACTCAAGAAGGGTAATCCCGTTAACCTCAATAAGCGCTTTCGGTTTATTGTCGGTTAAAGGCTTAAGTCGTGTTCCGAGTCCTGCTGCAAGTATGAAAGCTTTCATCCGAATAATTTATTAACCCGAAAATTTTGTATGAGTAAGTATAACATTAATATCATATTTGCTTCTTAGATATGAAGCAAGGGACTCGGCACAGAAAACCGAACGGTGCTGCCCGCCTGTACATCCGTAGTTTATCATCAGGTCGGTCCATCCCCGTTCAATATAGTTTTTAACGGATTGTTCAACTATGTCGGTCGATTCCTTAAGGAATTTCATTGCTTCGGGCTGTGATTCAAGGAATTCTTTTACAGGAAGATCTTTTCCTGTAAGGTGCTTGTACTTTTCTATACGGCCGGGATTGGGAATAGCCCTGCAGTCGAATACAAATCCTCCTCCATTTCCGGTGAAATCGGAAGGGATTCGCTCCCGGTAGGAGAAACTGCTGATCCGTACATTCAGCTTACCCGTTGATTGAGAGGGGAGAGGGAAAAAACCGCTGTTCATTTTATCAATGATTAATCCAAAGCAGTTATAAAGCTCCGGCATTTTCAAACGGATCTTTTTTGAATTTAATACCGATTCGAGATTGTTAATAGCAAAAGCAATACTCGTAATAAAATGAGCTTTACCCTGAAAATATCCTCTATACCCGTAAGCACCCAGCATCTGAAGTATGCGGATCAATGCAAAATCGTAGAAATATTTTTTGAATTGTTTTGAATCGATCTTTTTCAATTTATTAACCGACTCGATATAAAATTCGAGCAGTTCACTTCTAAGCTGTCCATCGAAATTTAACTTGGAACTGAAAAGAAAAGAAACCGCATCGTACTGAAGCGGACCTTTTCTACCGCCCTGAAAATCTATAAAGAATAATTCCTCATCTAAAACCATTATGTTTCGCGAATTGAAGTCGCGGTACATAAAATAATTTTTTTCGGCTTTTAAGAGATGTCCGGTTAATGTTGAAAAATCCTCCTCAAGTTTCTGCTCGTCGAATTGGATGCCGGCAAGTTTCAGAAAGTAATACTTGAAGTAGTTTAAATCCCAGAGAATCGATTGCCTGTCGAATGAAGGCCGAGGGTAGCATTTATTATAATCAATTCCTTTCGAACCGTGAATCTGGAATCGGGTAAGATCAATTAATGATCTTTGGATCAAATCAAGATCGTAAGGTGAGAATTGTTTCTTACCGGCCGGTAATGTGAGAATATTGAATAAAGTCTGATCCCCCAAATCTTCAATCAGGTAGATATTCTCTTTCTGATCCGAAGCATAAATCCGCGGAACATTCAGATTAATTTTTTTAAAATGTTTTGCGAGGTAAGCAAATGCCGAATTCTCTCGCTTATCGGGATTATATACTCCAACAGCCGAATTTTTTATTCCTCGCAATCGGTAGTATTTCCTTGCAGATCCTGATTCAGGAAGGGGAGTAAATGAAACTGATCTTTCGCCGGACCACTTCCCGAAAAGATTTTCCAGTTTATTTCTTACATTCATAATTCACTAATTCGAAATTTCAGGTTGACTAAAGTACCATTCAATTCTTGAGCATTGAGTACAGATTAAAGCAGAAGCAGTTCTATTCGCCCAGTCGAACCCGAAAAATGTCATGGCGGTTGTATTCAATAAAACATCCCGGGCTTCAAACTTGTCGTGCCCGCAATTAGGGCAAACAATTTTCTTCCCCATATTCCTGTAAGAAGCGATGAATGGTTGTTTCGGATTTCTGTCGAATATACCCATTTAGAACTCCAATTTATTAATAGAATTAACCGGCAAATTAATTATTACTTACTCTATCAAAATCTTGGGCGTCTTGGTCTTTCCTCATTAGGATCGAAATATTTCCTTGGCAGCTTTTCATCACGCATTGAGGCGTTATAAACAAATGCCGCCATAATAACCGCCGACTGCATCAGATCCCCGCGGATAGTGAGATCATAAACATCCATGTTGGAATGATGTGTCCTTGTATCATAGTGGAGTTCATCCTGAATGAACTGGAATCCGGGCAGTCCGGCACCGTCGAAAGACTGATGATCGGTTCCGCCTGTGTTTCTTATAGTTACTGTAGCAGCTCCTAAACTGTGGAACGGTTTAAGCCATTCCTGGAAGATCGGAAGAACTGCTTCGTTACCTTGTGTGTAAATGCCCCGGATTCTCCCTGCGCCGTTATCATAATTAAAATAGGCAGAGAGTTTATCGTAATCCGGTTTCTTCTCTTTCTTGTCCCGATCGAAGAAGTGATTTTTAACATATTCTCTAGATCCGACAAGGCCGACTTCCTCGGCATCCCACATTGCAATCCTGATAGTTCTGCGCGGTTGAATACCGATAGCTTTAAGGATTCTTAAAGCTTCGAGTGCAACTGCGCAGCCTGCCGAGTTATCCGTAGCGCCGGTGCCGGCATGCCATGTATCGAAGTGTCCGCCGAGAATTACAATTTCGTCTTTTAATTTTTTATCGGTGCCGGGGATTTCTGCAATAATATTATATCCTAATGAATCGGTATCAACAAAATCCGCTCTATATTCCATTTCAAGTTTAACCGGAACATTCTGTTTCAGGATTCTTACAATCCTGTTATAATGTTCAACTGCAATTGCGATCTGAGGAATAACATCCGGCGAGCCTTTTCTGTATGAACCTCCGCTCTGAACAAAAACAGTTCCGTATCTTCCCTGAGCCGGTTCAACCGTAACAGCCGCACCTTCACTTATAAGGAATGAAGAAATTGCCTGACGAAGACGGTTGCGCGCCATGAATTCTTCCATCCTGTTTGCAAAAGGGGAACGTCCGCCAGGTTCCGGTAGATTTTCCAGCTGTTTCAATTCCTCGTCGGTATATCTCTTAGCATCAGGTTCAAATGAAGTCTGGACTTCCTGTTCGCCCTGAACAAATACGATCGCGTTTTTCAGTTTCCCTTTAAACGGCTGCAGGTCTTCCTCTTTTTTTATTTCCATAAGCACTGGGGGTCCTTCAAGTGTACCGTTTAATCCCGGTGTCCAGGCTTTAGGATATCCAATGATCGGCATATACTGCGGCTCGGTCATAGCGAAGTAGAATTTTTTCAATTCCCATCCGCGTCCGAACGTTCCCCACGATTCCATCCGGGCATTCTGAAGACCCAGTTCATTCATACTGGAAATAATCCATTTACCTGCTTCTCTATATTGATCGGAACCGGCTAACCGGGGTGAGTAGATGTCGGTCAGATAGCTTAAATACTCCATCACTTTGGAGTTTTCAAGCCCTTCTCTTTTAATTCTCTGCATTACCTGGTGATCAATTTTCTCCTGGGCTATTGATACAAATGAAACGAGCAGGACAAAAAATAATGTGCAGAATTTTTTTAACATGATGACCCTCTGAATAATTAATTATTAATAAATTTTTCTATCTGCCTGCGGTGGCGGAGTATATGTACAATTGCATGTTCGAACATCATTTCGATATCGTAAAGACCCCAACGTGTTGGCTGTCTGGTAGCCAGGATCTGCTGATCGGTCATATTCCAGAAACCCTCGATTGAATTTGCTGTAAATGTAAGCGCTTTATTGATCGCTCTAACGGCTGACTTGGCATTTTCAATTTTAAATTCGGGGTTAACCGGAACAAGTGCTAAAAAGGTTCTGATCTGGTTGGCGTATCTGTAAGCAGCGTTTACAACATGATTTATTATTGATTTTATTGATCGGCAGTCTTCGTCGGTTGTTTTTGCATCGTAAATTCTTTCGAATTTTTCAGGAGGGAGGTTTTCTAGAATCCTGATAAGATCAGAAGCGGCGCGTTCATACTCATCCATTAATGCGCCAATAGCTCCGGTGCGGAAAGAGTTTTTAATCATTAATTGATCTATAAAAATTTATTCTATAAACACTTATGGAAAATAGTAAATAATTATTATTCACTCCCGTCATAATTTAGAATGGGCCTCAGCCACTTTTCAGCTTCCTTCAAACTGATCCCTTTCCTTTTTCTGTAATCATCCACCTGATCCTTGCTGATTTTTCCAACTGAGAAGTATTTGGCTTCGGGGTGCGCAAAATATAAACCGCATACCGATGCTGCCGGATACATTGCAAAACTCTCTGTCAGACCGATACCAATTTGTTTCTCAACATCAAGCAATTTCCATATAGTCAGTTTTTCTGAATGATCCGGCTGGGCTGAATAACCTGGTGCCGGACGGATACCGGTATACTCTTCTGCAATCAAATCCTCGTTAACAAAATTTTCGTCCTTTGAATAACCCCAGATCTCTTTCCTTACTTTTTCGTGCAGATATTCGGCAAATGCTTCGGCAAGTCGATCTGCAACTGCCTTCGTCATTATAACATTATAATCGTCATGAGCTTTTTCGTACTCTTCAATTATTTTTTCGATTCCAATACCGGTCGTAACGGCAAACATTCCAATATAATCCTCATTACCTGTTTCCCTTGGAGCGATAAAATCCGCAAGAGCTATGTTCGGGAGGTTTTCCGACTTTATCATTTGTTGACGGATAGTATGAAGTGTTTCAAGAATTCCGTCTCTCTTTTCATCTCGGAAAACAATTATGTCGTCATCGAAAGAGTTTGCCGGAAAAAGTCCAACTATTCCTTTGGCTTTTAAGAGTCTGCTTCCTATTATCCGGTCGAGAAGATTGTTTGCATCATTAAAAATTCTTTTGGCCTCTTCACCATACTTTTCGTTTCCGAAAATATCAGGATATCGGCCTTTTAGTTCCCATATCGAAAAAAATGGAGTCCAGTCGATATATTTTCTTATCTGATGTAGATCTGCGTCTTCAATAACGGTAACACCGTTTGACGATGGTTTAGGAACGGAAAATTTATTCCAGTTAATTTGGACTTTGTTTTTTCTGGCCTGATCGATAGGGATATATTCCCGCACAATTTTTCTTTTATAATGTTCCTGCCGCAGTTTTTCATATTCTGATTTAGCATTACTTATAAATTGGTCTCTGTGTTCACTGCTGATCAGACTGCTTACTACATTAACGCTTTTGGAAGCATCAAGAACGTGAACCGTTGCTTCCGAATATTCCGGAGCTATTTTAACCGCTGTATGAATTCTTGATGTTGTAGCTCCGCCAATAAGGAGGGGAATCTTTAATCCCATCCGTTCCATCTCTTTTGCAACATGAACCATTTCATCGAGCGAAGGCGTGATCAGTCCGCTCAAGCCGATAATATCGACATTTTTTTCGATTGCCGCGGAAAGGATCCTATCCGAAGGAACCATCACTCCGAGGTCGATTACATCATAGTTGTTGCAGCCGAGTACAACGCCAACAATATTTTTTCCTATATCATGAACATCGCCTTTTACTGTCGCAAGCAGAACGGTTGAAGCGGACTTTTTTGAAGTGCCATCCGATGCTTTCGGCTCTAAATATGGTATTAGGTAAGCAACCGCTTTTTTCATTACCCTTGCACTCTTAACAACCTGAGGCAGAAACATTTTTCCGGAACCGAATAGATCTCCAACAACATTCATTCCCGCCATAAGCGGTCCTTCAATTATCTCGAGGATAGAGGCGTATTTGTTGCGCGCTTCAGCGCAATCCTGTTCGATGTATTCAGTCACACCATTAATTAAAGAATACTTCAGTCTCTCCTCAACACTCTGTTTTCTCGATTCATTCTCTTCCTTCTCAATTTTACCTTCCTTTACAATTCTATTGGCATACTCAACAAGCTTTTCGGTAGCGTCGCTTCTTCTATTTAGGAGGACGTCCTCAACCAACTCAAGCAGATCTTTCGGAATCTCCTCGTAGACGGCCAGTTGTCCCGCATTTACAATTCCCATGTCCATTCCTGCTTCAATGGCATGATAAAGAAAAGCTGAATGCATTGCCTCCCGGATTTTATCGTTGCCGCGGAAGGAAAACGAAACATTGCTTACACCTCCGCTCACTTTTGCCAGCGGAAGATTTTTCTTTATCCATCTAACGGCTTCAAAATAATTAAGAGCATACTGATTATGTTCCTCAATGCCCGTTGCTACGGCAAAAATATTCGGATCGAAAATAATATCCTGCGGAGGAAATCCGACTTCCCGGGTAAGAATTCTGTATGCTCTTTCGCAGATTTTAATTTTCCGTTCGTATGAATCGGCCTGTCCGTCCTCGTCGAATGCCATTACTATAACAGCGGCACCGTATCTTAAAATTTTTGCGGCATGCTCTTTAAATATTTCCTCACCTTCCTTCAGGGAAATAGAATTTACGATTCCCTTGCCCTGAAGGCATTTTAATCCTGCTTCGAGAACACTCCATTTGGATGAATCGATCATAACGGGAATTCGCGATATGTCGGGTTCGGCAGCAAGCAGGTTCAGAAATTTGGTCATCGCTTCTTCAGAGTTGATCAATCCCTCGTCCATATTCACGTCAAGTATCTGCGCCCCGTTTTCAACCTGGTCTCTTGCAACTGAGAGCGCTTCCTCAAAGTTACCCTCTTTTATTAATCGTGCGAATTTTTTCGATCCGGTTACATTAGTTCTTTCACCGATATTTATAAAATTCGAATCGGGGCGCAATATCAGCGGTTCCAATCCGCTTAACCGGAGAAGAGGTTCCACTTCCGGAATCCTTCTCGGTTTATACTTCGCCGCAATTTCTGAAAAATACTTTATATGCTCGGGAGTTGTACCGCAGCACCCTCCAATTATATTTACTAAACCATCTTTGAGATAATCCTCGAGCACAGAGGACATGGTGCCGGGCGTTTCGTCGTATCCGCCGAATTCATTCGGCAGCCCGGCGTTAGGATACAGACTAACAAATGTAATCGAGATGCGGGACATTTCTGTTATAAATGATCTCATTTGTGAAGCGCCGAGCGAACAATTTAATCCTACGCTCAATAAATTCTTTGTGTGAGCGATCGAGATCCAGAAAGCTTCCGTATTCTGGCCTGATAAAGTTCTTCCGCTCATATCGATTATCGAACCGGAGATCATAATCGGAAAATCCTTGCCTGTTTCATCCATCAATTCCATTATTCCGAAGAGAGCCGCCTTTGAATTGAGAGTATCGATAATTGTCTCAACAAGCAGGAGATCGGCTCCGCCGTCTATTAATCCGCGTGCCTGTTCTTTGTATGCATCCTTCATCTCATCAAACGAAACGGCACGGAATCCGGCATCCATTACATCCGGCGAAAGCGATAGAGTTTTATTAGTCGGCCCGAGCGCGCCTGCAACGAATCTTGGTTTGTCCGGAGTCTTACATGTAAATTCGAGAGCAACTTCTTTTGCGATTCTGGCCGCCTCGAAATTTATTTTGTAAACGAGGTGCCCGGTTTGGTAATCGGATTGTGAAATTGAAGTCCCGTTAAAAGTATTTGTTTCTACTATATCGGATCCCGCTTCAAAGTACTTCCTGTGAATTCCTTTAATAATCTCCGGTTGCGTTAGGACGAGCAGATCGTTGTTTCCTTTTATTTCAACCGGGTGATCTTTAAGAAGCTCACCCCGGAATTCCTCTTCTGTTAATTTGTGGCGCTGAATTAGTGTACCCATTGCGCCGTCAAGAACAAGTATCCGCTCCTCTAAAATTCTCTTAAATGTATCTAATGTAGAAATCATAATGTTTCTTTCTCTGGTTTGTAACTGTTAAGATTTTTTCCCCGGCCGTTGCGGTGTTTTGATTCAAATTATAGTTATACTTAACTTTCGCTCAAATATAATAAATAAAAGAGAAGTATATGATAGTAGTAACCGGAGGAGCCGGATTTATAGGAAGCGCCATCGTTTGGAAATTAAACCGGATGGGGATTGATAAAATTATTATCGTGGATGAACTTGGTAAAGACGACAAGTGGAAAAATCTTAACGGATTGAAGTATGAGGATTTTATTCACAAGGACGATTTCATTTCGATGATAATGCAAAGCCTGGTGCCATTCAAAGTTTCATCAATTATTCATATGGGCGCTTGTTCATCAACTACTGAAAAAGATGCGGATTACCTGATGGATAACAATGTTCATTATTCCCAGGAGCTTGCAAAGTATTCGCTGAACAACGGAGTTCGGTTTATATACGCCTCTTCTGCGGCTACATACGGAGACGGAACAGCCGGTTACGAGGATAATGATTCTCTCCTGAACGAACTTCATCCTTTGAATATGTACGGCTATTCGAAACATCTCTTCGATACCTGGCTGAAACGGAACGGGATGATAGATAAAATTGTCGGCCTGAAATTCTTTAATGTTTACGGACCTAATGAATATCATAAGGGGGATATGCGAAGCGTGGTTCATAAATCTTTTGAACAGGTGCGGGATACCGGAAAGGTAAAACTCTTTAAATCCTATAAACCTGAATATAAAGACGGTGAGCAGAGACGAGATTTTATTTATGTTAAAGACGCAGTTGATATGACTCTTCACTTTTTTGAACACAGGAATTTCAACGGAATATTTAATATTGGAACGGGAAGAGCTCAGTCGTGGCTTGAACTTGTTACCGCCGTTTTTAAAGCACTTAACAAACCTGTTAATATTGAATTTATTGAGATGCCGGAGGAGATAAAAGGCAAGTATCAGTATTTTACCGAAGCCGATACAACAAAACTGAAACTTACAGGATACGATAAAAAAATAAGCAATGTTGAAGAGGGTGTAAGCGATTATGTTAAAAACTATCTTCTCAAAGATCAGTATCTCGGTTTAAGTAAAGAATAATCCGGAGGAAAATTGGTAAAAGACACAACCCGGGGTGAATTCAGGAAACGGCTCTATTTTCTTACACTCAAACTGATTGAGTTTATCGACCTCCTTCCGAAAGATAATGTTTCTCAGCGGATTGCCGATGAAATATTCAGCAGCGGTACAAGTGTGATAAGCAATTATATAGAAGCCACCGCGGCTGATACCAAAAAGGAACTTAAGGATTTTACACTTGCCAGCGTGAAATTTGCCAATGAATGCAAGTTATGGCTAGCTCTTGCAAGAGACAGCAAAAGGGCTAAATCCGAAAAGGTAAAATGGTTTCTCGATGAACTCGACGAGATTTCCATACTTCTGAGCGATTCAGTCAAATAAAAGAAAATTATTATGCAGCTTGCGACTCTCTGTTATGTAATTGATAAAGATAAAACATTGATGCTCCACCGAATCAAGAAAAAGGAAGATATCCACGAAGGGAAATGGAACGGCCTCGGCGGGAAGTTTGAAAAAGGCGAAACACCTGAAGAATGTGTTGTAAGAGAAGTGAAAGAAGAGAGCGGCTTAACAATAAGTAAACCGAGACTGCATGGATTTATTACATTCCCGATGTTCGACGGTAAGAAAGACTGGTACGTTTTTATGTTTACCGCTAAGGATTTTAAAGGAAAACTGATCGATTCGCATGAGGGTAAACTCGAATGGATTCAGAATGATAAACTGCTCGAATTGAATCTCTGGGAAGGGGACAGGATCTTTATTCCCTGGCTCTTTCAGGATAAATTTTTCAGCGCACGCTTCGATTATTCGAACGGTAAATTGAAAAACTATTCGGTCGAGTTTTACTAAGAAAAGGGAGTTTAGTATGCCGAGAATAATTCCACCGCCAGCAGAAAATCAACCTAAAGTCCCGGATCTAAATCAGGAGAGATTTTTTTCGGAAACACTCTTGAGTCAGAGAATTCACTTCTTTATAATCTTTTTCGTTATTGTAGTAACCGGTGCAATTATTGCCGCAAATTTTTCCAATTCATATCTTGTGATTATTCTCTCGATGGGAACCATAATTTCGTGGGGACTAACACTCACAATTCTGAGATTATCTCTCAGGATCAGATTCATTAATAAAAAAATGGGCCCGGAAGGAATAAATTTTGTCTCGGCGTTTTTAAAACTTCCGTTCAGAATTCTCGGCTGGTTCAGCGATATTTTTATTCCCGTTGTCTGTTCGCTGCTGATTACCTCCGGACTTATTCTCTCAACATCCGGTTACTTCGATTTAAAACTGGTTCCGCGAAAAGTTGAACAGACTTTTAAAGAGGGCATTAAGATCGGAAGCGATACGCTTAAAAAAGCGAAAGAGCCGGTCCGGATAAAAGAATTTAAAAACATCGACAGTGTAATTCAGAATTAATCCGTTGAAGGAAAAAATCTAACCTAGTTTTCTTTTAAAGAATCCGCCTATCAGATCGTTCACGTTCTCCGGATTTTCAAGCGGGGACATATGGCCCGCACCCGGAACAACAGCGAATTCAGCCCCCGGAATCTTTTCAGCCATAGCCCTCATTACAGGCGGGGGAGTAAGTTTATCGAATGAACCGCAAATCACGAGTACCGGGATCTTAATATTGTGAAGCGAAGCGGTTGTATCGGTTCTGCTCAATATTGCGATTATGCACCCTTTCACTCCGATTGGGTCGTGCTTATATGATTTGCTGAGTGTGGATAAGAACGTTTCCTTCTGGTTCTCAGGAGCTTCATCGGAAAAACAGTTTGTAACAAAAGCATCCGCAAATTTTTTAAGTCCTTCAACATTAATCTGATTTATTGCCGCAGCACGTTTCAATTTACCCGCATTATCATCTGCTTCCGGACGGGTATCCATCAGAATAAGAGCTTTGAAAAGATCCTGATGTCTTTCGATTGCGCGAAGAGCAATATATCCTCCCATCGATAAACCGCAGAGCACAGGTTTTGTTAATTTGAGAACCGATATTACCGTTAGTAGATCATCTACAAAAAATTCCAGCGTATACTGACCATCACCCACAAAACTTTTACCTAAGCCCCGTACATCGTAAGCAACGCAATAATAATCCTTTTCCAAAAATTTAATTTGATTTTCCCACATAGTATGGTCATATGGAAATCCGTGGACGAATACAACGTGTTGTTTTTCCGGATTGCCGAAAGTATTTACCGAGAGTCCGTTGATTATCTGGTTCATATCGCCTCAAAATTAATTTACCTGTTGGACGAAAATATGCCTCTTGAACAGAATATCCAAAATGTGACTTATATCCGGAGATAAAAAAATATGTTTGGATACACTATTTTCTTTTCTAAATTAAACCCGCAATAAATTCCGGTTGTCTCTTGACCGAAAACTAAAATTTGAGGTAAGTATGAAAAGGATCAAAATTCTTTCTCTATTCGCTATTATCGCTGTCACATTAGGGGGTTGTAATCAGCCCGATAATGTTGAACCGAAAATGCAGGATAACATTGAAGCGCCTCAGTTCATTCTAATAGATAATTCGGATATTCTAAACGGTATTGAGGATGCGACACTGGATTCGGATATGAAATTTAATTCCTCTTTATTCAACTTCGGATTTATGAATATGGGTGGAAATCTTACTCCCGGTAATCCGGTTCTTAGAGGAAATCCCTGGCTTGAAAAATTTGATTTTACAAAACAGCTCGGCATGATCTTCAGAAAACTAAACCTGGATGAAACTCAGAGAGCTGCTGTAAAGGAACTTATTAAAGGATATCATGAATCTCTGAAACCTCTGTTAATAGAGTTCCGGGCCGCAAACGAGGCAATTGTAAAAGAAGCTAATGAGAAAAGAAAAGAGATAATGACCAACCTTAGAAACGGTGAAATAACAAGACAGGAAGCCTCTGCACAGTTATTCAGATTAAATAGAGCCACGAGGGATAAAATAAAAGATAATCCTGAGTCGCTAAGAATTGCAGATGAAATCTGCAGATTAAATTCTAAACTTCTGGAAGATATAGAATCACTTCTGAATAATGAACAGAAAGTGAAATGGGAACAGATGGTTCAACGTTTGAAAAAAGATTGCTGATTCACACTAAGAAATTTCAAAGCCGGTCCGCAAAGGCCGGCTTTTTAAATTCTATCCTTTTATTACTCCAATAGGTTTTAACTTTGCTACCTTCGTACTTATTCCGGCATTATGCATTACATCCACAACATCAAAAACGTCCTTATATGCATGAGGCATCTCCTCTGCAATTGTTTTATATCCTTTTGCCCGGATGACAATTCCTTTGGAAGTTAATTCATCGATCAGGTTTTTACCTTTTGCTTCTTTAAGCGCCTGATTCCTGCTTTGGACCCTTCCCGCACCGTGACAGGAGCTTCCGAATGTTTCCTCCATTGCCCTGGGAGTTCCAACGGATATAAAAGAGTACCTGCCCATATCTCCGGGAATGAGCACCGGCTGACCGGTGTCCCGGTATTTATCCGGAATAAAAATGCTTCCGGGTGGAAAAGCTCTGGTTGCACCTTTGCGGTGCACGCAGACTTTCTTTTTTACACCGTCTATAATATGTTCTTCAATCTTTGCAATGTTATGGCAGACGTCGTAAATAAGTCTGAATTCCAGTTCGTTATCAGAAATGCCAAATGTTCTTTTGAAACTTTTCATGGCGAGATACATGATTATCTGACGGTTATTCCAGGCAAAGTTTGCCGCGGCTTTCATTGCGCTTAAATAATCGGCTCCTTCTGATGATCGGATCGGGGCGCATGCCAGCTGTTTATCTGGAAGTCTGAAACCGAATTTCTTTTCGGACCGGAGCAGGAGTTTAAGATAATCTTCGCAGACCTGATAACCGAGCCCTCTCGACCCGGTGTGGATCTGAATTACTATTTGATTCTTAAAGAGACCGAATACTTCAGCTGATTTTTCGTCATAGATTTCTTCAACAAAGTCTATTTCGAGAAAGTGGTTGCCGGATCCGAGAGTGCCTGCCTGATCCATACCTCTTTCAATTGCGCGTTCGCTTACAGAATCTGGATTGGCATTTTTCAATTTCCCGTTTTCTTCGGTCAATTCGAGGTCTTCGCTGCATCCGAATCCGTTAGATACAGCCCATTCGGCTCCCTCTTTAAGAATCCTTTTAGTCTCTGATGTGTTTAATTTTTTAATTGCGCCGCTGGCACCGACTCCTGTTGGAATATCGGCGAATAAATTTTCTACGAGTTTGCGGATATTTAACTTAACATCTTCGAGTTGCAGAGATGTCCGGGCTAACCGGACACCGCAATTAATATCATAGCCAACGCCGCCGGGTGATATTACACCATCATTTAAATCAGTTGCGGCAACTCCGCCAATCGGGAAACCGTAACCCCAATGAATATCCGGCATGGCAAGCGAATATTTCTGAATGCCCGGGAGCTGAGCCACATTAACAACCTGTTTTATCGCTTCGTCGGATTGAAGTGTTTCGTCTATCATTTTGCGGGATGTATAGATTCGGCCGGGTACAAGCATTTCTCCGGTTTTCGGGATCTCCCAGAGATTCTCATTCAGCTTTTCAATTTCAATTCCTTTTACCTTCACTCATTCCTCCGCAAAATATCTGTCGTGAGAACCGGATTTTCTCTCTCAGATATCAAATACAACAATTGTCTTAAATTTATTTCCCTCTTTTACAATTTTCATTTTATGATAGGTTACGGCTTTGATTTCAACTTTCAACTTATGAATCTCCAGGTCATGTTTCTGACCGAACAGTTCAATTTCGAGCTGGTAACCGGATTCGGTCTGTTCTATAAGCAGATTTTGGATGGTAACAAAGACCCAGCTTTTTGTATATAGTTGAAAATTTAATTCGCTTAATAATTCTGTCAGGAGAACTTCGAGAGAGGGTGCGTTGAAGATAAATTTTTTGGAAGATTCTTTTTGAAATGAACTGATATCCATCGCCGCTTCCCTCCATGCATAACAGGAAGACATGAATAATTCATTTAATGAAGATCCTTCCACTTCTACGGCAATATCCGCCGTATGATCTATAAATTTGTAAGGCATAAAAAATCCCGATCATTGTCGGGATTAATTTAAGTATGTTTTATAATAGAGGAAAGAAAATTAGAAGTAGTAGAGATATTTGATTTTGAATACCGAAACCCTGTCGCTTAACTCCATCGAACGTGTATTGTTAAACCTGTCGTGTACTTCGTTGATTGCAAGGTAGATCCAGCTTTTAGGCGAGAATTGATATGAGAAGAGTCCGCCAAAAAAGATCCTTTCCATCTTATCGGTCGATTTGACGAAAAGATTATCGACATATAAATAGAAATTAAGGTCGTTGACCGGAGTAATCGAAATCCATGGTCTTGAATTTAATGTTATATCCTCTACATCACCGGCGGGATTTCCTTCAATCCATATATCCAATGAAGTTCCGAGCCGGATAATGTCGGATGCTTTTAATGAAAATCCGGATCCCACCCATGAATAGAATGCCAGATAATTACGGGCAAAGTTATATGTCTTTGTATAACCGCTATAAAGATTGGCGTTCCATGCGGGATTAATATTGAACCATGAACTAAGGCTTAATTCGTACGAGTCGTATCTGACATCAAGATCCTTCGATTTACCTAATGAAGCATTTATTTCGAATCCCCAATTGCTTCTGAACTGCATGTTGTAACCGAAAAGCCATCCGTGATCTGTGTAACCGTCCACCTTCTCATATTCAACGAAAGGGCCGGTATAAATTAAAATCTGGGATATTGCCCCTTCCCGCGGGTACCAGATCGGTCCGGTAAATGAAACAAAGTTGGCTGTTCCACGCCAGGGGACATATCCAACCTGGTTAATATCAAATTTTTCGCCGATGTATCTGCTTCTTATTCCGGTAACCCAGGTTTCAGCAAAATCTACATAACCTACAGAGGCGGCAAAATCGCCTTCCGAGTTCTTAACCGAGCGCGCAATCTGATAAGAGAATTGCCAGGAAGGTCCACGGAATGCGCCGTCGATATCGATAACCCCGTAGGTATCATCACCTGTCTGCTTACCTACGAACAATACACCGATATTCGAATTATCCATAATCTGCTTTTTTACTCTTCCCGAAATGAAAAGAGCCGAGGGTTCAACGCCGGGAGAACCGTCGTAATTTGTAAAATCTTTTTCAGGAGTCCGTGCAACAAATCCTCCGTATTCCCAATCCTCGTATCGTCCGAATGCTTTCGCACCAAATGTGATCGGAACTTCTCGGCCGTCGGGCAATTTTTTCCCGATTCTACGTGAATAAAAAAGTTCCAGCGGTGTATAAAAACCAGTATTCCTCTGACGCCCGGAAGGCATAAATATTTCATTGCCCTGAACAAAGAATGGTCTTCTCTCTGAGAAAAAAGTTTCATACCTCGAAATGTTAAATTCGTAAGGGTCGGCTTCGATCTGTGCAAAGTCCGGATTTGCAGTTGCCTGTAATGTGAGCTGCGGGGAAGGATTGTAGAAAACATCGAGGCCGGCATTGGGATCCATTTTATATTTATTATTGCCAAGATAAGTAACCTTACCGAAGGCAGTCGGATAAATCTCCAGATTCAACCCTTTTACAGAGGGTTTAAAATCTTCAAAAATGAGTTTGCCGAACTTTGAAATTCTCTGTCCTTCATTCTGTTCATATTTGCACCAGTATTGGTCTTCGGAAATCATAGGGATCCATCTGTCTAAATCAAGTCCCCAGAAATCAAGGTCTTCATTGTACTGGATCGATTTATAAGGAATCTCAATTTCAACTACATAACCCCAGTCGTAAACCCTGCTGTCGGAGAACCAGATTCCGTCCCAGCTGTAATCTCGGTTTCGCGCATCGTCGAGGAGTCTGCAATCAGCGCGCACCCCCGACGCGCTGACTGCAAATTTGTAAGCTGTTCTCCTGTCTCCGAAAGTATCGAGCATAATAGAGACGATGTCCCCTCCGCCATCGTCAAGTTTGCCCGTATTCTGCTGGATATTCTCAATATTGTCGTAACAGACAATCAGGCAATAGAGAGAATTTTCGGTGGTTAAAATTTTGGCATATGTTCTTTTGGAAGGATCTTTTCCATAATAAGGTGACAACTGGAAAAATCCGTTTATTTCCGGAGCTTTATCCCATTCCGCATCAATAATACCGTCCAATTTTATCGGCGTGTCGATTTTCTTTAATGATATAGTCTTTTCTTCGTTATTGGCATTGCAAAGGAGAGGTACTAATAAAAAGAGTGTCAATAGGTTCTTCATGTACTTTCCTTTATTCTCTGAACTTTAGACGGCATCTACTTTTAAAAGGTTGCATCATAAGAATAAATCCCTGTAAAAATTTTTTCCCGTCTGACTGAATTGATTTTTGAGAATGATTCTCGTTAATTTATCCCCGAGACAAAAATGAAAGAGAAGTTAATTTTCATATTGTTCTGCCCGCTTTTTTTCACCCAACAGGTTCAATCCGGTTCTACTCTTTTATATTACTCATACCACGAATTGAACCTTCAGAATCCGGTTGACGGAAGGAAGAAAACGATTCTCTATAAAAAGGGAATTGATGCACTTAATGCCGGAGATACATTAATTGCCGAGAATTTTTTCAGTGAGTCAATCCGCGAGTATAAGGATGCAGCATCATTTTTCGAGCTAGGCAGAATTTATTTAAAAAAGAATACTTACTTGACGCGTAACCTCGCATACGAAAATTTCAGGAGTGCGGTATTAATAGAACCGGATAACATTGAGTACCGGTATGCGTTCGCAGATCTGATGAAGGACTTTGCCCGCTTGAGCTCTTTTAATGAATACCTGAAGATAATCTCAATAGACAGTACGCAGGTTGATGCTTGGCAGAATCTTGGTGAACTGAAAGCAATTGATTTTAAAGAATACAATAATTCTGTACGAGATATGGGAGGACTCTATGGAGACCTTGGGGAATTTACCGAAAGAGATTTTTATGATTCCGAAAATTATTTTAAGGAAGCTCTTTCAAGGGATTCACTTCATTATAAAACCAGTTTGCAATTAAGCCTTCTTTACGAGATTGCCGGATTATATCCGGAAGCCATCAGCCTGCTCGAACGGTTAGTTAGAAATAATAAAGGTGATAAAGAAATTCATCTGTTATTGGGGTTGCTTTACTACAGGTCATTTAAGTACAAGGAATCGAACAGGGAATTTCAAACAGCTATCGGACTTATGAATACTGAAGAGCGGGATGATTTTACTTTTAATTCGGTCAGACTTTTTCTGGAGTCTTCATTCAGAGAAGTATTTGAAAGTTACGGAAAGGATGAACTGAAAGAATTTGTAAATGAATACTGGAAAAAATCCGATCCCCTTTTTATGACAGAATATAATGAACGGCTCCTTGAGCATTATGCGCGAGTTACATATGCTGATTTGAATTTTGATCTCCCTTCAGCCGGAATAAAAGGATGGAAATCGAATATGGGTGAAACTGTTGTAAGATACGGCCAGCCGATGAAAAGGTTGCGGGTAAGACCGCAGATAGATGATACAAAAGTTAAAATGAAAACAGAAGTCTGGACTTATAATGACATGGCAATTGCATTCACAGATATGGCGTCGAGCGGAAATTTTAAATTTGTCTGGCCGGCTTCGGAAAAAGACAAGTTGGTTCCGCAGGTACCTGGCAATTATAATGATTTTGCAGAATACCTGAGGAAGGAACGGCCATCAAGGTATCTGCCAAGATTTGAAGGACCGGAAATTGATGCATCGTATTCAATTCTCCAGTTTAAAAGCAGTAAAAGAAATCATACCGATCTGTATCTCCATTGCTTCTTATCCGATTCTCTAAGTAATTCTTCCGGCAAACAGATTCTGAATACCGGATTTTATTTTTTAAATAGAGATTATGATGAAAAGTTCAGCAGGCGAGATAGAATTACTATTGATAGTAAAGATGGTGATAAGATTGCGACGAATTTAAATTTCACGGTTCTTCCGGATTCGGGCTTTACCGCTTTCGAGATTATTCGCGAGATTGATAAGGGGACTTTTTCTTCACGCAATCCGTTCAGAATTAAGAAATTCAGTAATGAAAAAATAGACATAAGCGATCTCTGTTTTGCTGAAGAAGTCTCTGATGTAAACTCTAAAGGAATTTCTTTTCACCGCAATAAAATTATCATAAGTCCGATCCCGCGAAACATAATAAGTAAAGGTAGACCCGTACATATCTACTATGAGATTTATAATTTGGTTAAAGATGGAATAGGGTTGACCGATTTTGAGCAGAATATAACAATAAGTGATTACGGAAGGGAGGAAGGATCCGGTTTCGCAAGATTTGTTTCATCAGTTTTGAATTTTCTTGGCATCACGAGTGACGGCAGAATAACTTTATCCTCGAAATACAGGACAATAGAAAATGACGCGCAAATCTATTTCCAGCTCGATTTCGGAAATTATTCCCCTGGTGAATACCTGATTGAAATTTCTGTAACGGACAATATCTCCGGACTACAGACCAGGACTGCAAATAAGTTGACGATAGTTGATCAATAACACGAATATTCGATATTAAAAAATAATTTTCTATAAGAGCTTATTTCACTAACTTCATATCGTAAATCATTTTTATTTCTCCATTTATTTTCAGTTATGAGGCATGCGCATGATTCCGGTTCCCGGTTTCGACAATACAAAATATCTTACAGAACAGACAGCAGAGATTCTAAAAAGGGTTGAGAGATTTAATCATAAACTCTATCTCGAGTTCGGCGGTAAACTTCTTTTCGATTACCATGCCGCACGGGTACTGCCCGGATTCGATCCGAATGTGAAAATGCGATTGCTTCAAAACCTCAAGAGCGAAATTGATATTATCCTCTGCATCTTTGCGGGCGATATAGAAAGAAAAAAAGTACGAGCTGATTTCGGAATTACATATGACTCTGATGCTCTTAAAACGATCGACGATTTTAAAGAATGGGATATTGATATTAATGCCGTCGTTATTACTCGATACGACGAGCAGCCGTCTGCAAAGGCATTTAAAAATAAACTCGAAAGAAGGGGCATAAAAGTATATACTCATAAATTCACTAAAGGATATCCGACCGATATAGATCTTATTGTAAGCGATCAGGGATACGGAGCCAACGAGTATATCGAAACAACCAGGCCGATTGTTGTAGTAACAGGTCCCGGACCCGGAAGCGGTAAACTGGCAACTTGTCTAAGCCAGTTGTATCATGAGCATAAAAAAGGTATTAAGGCGGGTTATGCCAAATTCGAAACTTTCCCGATCTGGAATCTTCCTCTTAACCATAAAGTCAATATAGCATACGAAGCGGCTACGGTTGATCTGAAAGATATAAACCTTATAGACCACCATCATCTTGAGGCTTATAACGAAAGAACGGTTAATTACAACCGGGATATCGAAGCGTTCCCTTTGTTGAAAAGAATTCTTGAGAAAATTTCGGGCGAGGAATCGGTTTATAAATCCCCTACCGATATGGGAGTAAACAGGGCGGGATTCGGAATTGTTAACGACGGTGCTGTACAGCAGGCGGCGCATCAGGAAATCATAAGACGATATTTCAGATGCTCTGCTGAATATGCGATGGGATTTGTGGATTCAGAAATTCTTCAAAGGTCGGAAATGATTATGAAGAATATCGGTGCAAAAGTGGAAGACCGCGTGGTTGTCCGTTTTGCAAGGGATTCTGCTCTCGATGCCGAAAAAAATGGGAAAGGGAATGAAGGGGTCTTTGTTGGAGCTGCAATAGAATTAAAGGATGGTTCCATCGTTACAGGAAAAAATTCTCCAATCATGCATGCGGCATCAAGTTTAATTCTGAATGCTTCCAAAAAATTGGCCGCATTGCCGGATAATCTTAACCTTCTTCCGCCGAATATTATGAAGTCTCTCCAGTTACTTAAAAAAGAAATTTTAAACGGTAAGGTGATGAGTCTCGATCTTGAGGAAACTCTTATTGCGTTGAGTATAAGCGCGATATCAAATCCGGCGGCACAGATGGCTCTTGAGAAACTTAAAGATCTCGAAGGGTGTGAAGTCCATATTACTCATATCCCGACAAGAGGGGATGAGGCGGGTTTAAGAAAACTGGGAGTTCACCTGACTTGTGATCCCGACTTTTCCTCAAAGAGTTTGTTTGTTTCCTGATCAGAACTGTGTAAATAAATACTGCTTTATCAAGTCTTGAATAATTTAGTAGGTTATTCAGATTCTCTTCAATACTACCATAGTCATATCGTCATGCTGAGGGTAGTTATCAACAAATTTTCTAACATCCTTTAGAACAAGATGGATCAATTCTTTTGCCGGAAGATGCCTGTTTTTTTCAAGCAGTTTTACGAGTGTATCTTCACCATACTGATCGTGTTTCTCATTCATAGCTTCCGTAAATCCGTCGGTATAGAGAACAAACAGATCCCCTCTTTTTATTTCAATCTCTTCTTCTTTAAGTGTCGAAGAAAATATTGATCCCTCTTCCAATCCAAGAGCCATTCCCTTACTTAAAAGAAGGCGTGTTCCGGCGGCTTCCTGACTGCACAAAATTCCGGGATTGTGTCCTGCCCGCGAATAGGAAATAGTGTTATTATTCACGTTGAGAATTGCATAGAACATGCTTACAAAAGAATTCTTTTCAATTGTTTTATAAAGCAGCCTGTTCACTTTTACAAGTACATTGGAAGGTGAAATATTCTCCTCTGCGTGTGCCTGGAGAATCCCTTTTGTAAGTGTCATATAAATTGCCGCGCCGATTCCTTTACCGCTAACATCGCCAATTGCAATTCCGACCTTGTTGCCGCTCAGCTTTACAAAATCGTAATAATCGCCTCCGGCTTCTACAGCGGGAATTGAAATACTTCCGATTTCATAACCCGGAATAACCGGTTCCTCTTTCGGAAGAAGACTTAGCTGAACTTTTGCCGCAATTTCCATCTCCTTCTTCAGTCTCTCACGTTCTGAAATTCTCTGGACATGCGACGGTAATCCGTAATTACCCAGAATAAATTCTTCTTTCCTGATACGGCTTACCAGATATATTACCGGGATTGCAAGATATGCTATGATCAGAATTGCAAAGTTCCAGTCGTATGCCGGATTATCGGCAGCGTACAAAACATATCCGCGCGATACAAGAATAGAAGTGAAACTCAAACTTATAATTGTTAGAAGATCGAATAGAAAATAAATGTATGCAATGCCGCATCCGAAAATAAATCCGGCAAGCAGGTTGATTGCGAAGTTATTCAACGAAGGGGGAGTGGAAGCAATTACAAACGCGAGAGTTGTTACTAACCCGGAAAGCAGAATTGAAACCCACTTCCTTTTCCATCTCTGATAAGAGATGTTTACAATAAAAAACGGAACACTGATCGCGGCTAAAATTGATACAGACGCACCTTCCAGAATAGTTGCAAGCACCGGGATGTAAGAAGCGAATCCCTCCATCAATCCTGCCGGTGATAGAAAAATCTTTGCTTCAGGTTTATTGAGTATTAAACCGACAACCAGGTAACTGAATGCCAGTGCATTGCCGAGTACAAAACCTTTAAAGAGAGCCGTTCCGGAATCGATTGCAAAAAAATGTCCCTTTATAAATGCGTCTATCCCTTTCAATTTGCCTGGCCATAAACTCCTCGCATATGACTCCCCGACTGTCCATGAAGCAAAAATTAGTATCGACATAAAGAATGAAATGATCAATCCGTTCACAAGAAGAACAATTATCTTAGTATAGAGGAAAGAGACATCACCTATCATCGCGCCCTGCCCGATTGCGGGCCAGTAGTTAATCAGATTGATAAGGGATAGTAGAAAATATAAAATAAAAAAGATTCTTCCGACGCTTATCCAGACTTCGCCCTGATGATATTTCTTTAAGAAAAGATAGAATGCGAGTATGATCAGAAAAATCACAAAAATTACTGATACAGTTCCGTAGATAGCTTCACTGGCTTCAAAATATTCACGTTCCTGTTGAGGGACTTCAAAGTAGTAGGAATACCCTCCAATGGTATTACCCGATACACGGGATGTAATAACGATTTTTGCATTGAGGCGCGGTTCGGTCCTTTCCCATCGGAATGAAAAATCGGTCCTGTTCCTGAAATTCTCTTCCCTTGTTTCGATCAGTTTCATTTCCCGGAAATCATTTCCGATCTCGTTTGAGAGATAAAGTGAAATCAGCTCGGTCGCTTCGGACTTAGACAGAGATGGTATTGTAGTCGTGTCCGTTAATGTCTTGTTGAACCCGAATATCTCGCCTGTGTTGGAAACATCAACTGTGTAGGATAACTGCTGCATCTGTCTCGGAAGGTTTTGATGAAAGTAAACTGTCCAGCTCAGGTTAGACCATTTTTCGTTCCAACCGTAATTTTTAAATTCCTTTCCGCCGAGTTTTTTAATTATATACCTGATTTCCACTGGTGAATAGTCGAGAAAAGCTTCCACGTAAAATTTATCCGGATCGATATTCTGTTGAGTCAAAAATTCTTTTGCAATCTCTACGGCTTCCGGCCGGGTAGTTTTCAATTCCATACTTTCATATGGGTTTAGCGGGTAAAAAACTATTATGAGACCTAAAATGGCAATCCAGGAAATGATCCAATAACGATGTGAAGCAAAATAATTTTGCATTATTTCCCGCCTTCGGAAATTTATAATAATATCTGTTGTTTTAAGACGGCTAAAAAATAGAAAGGTTTATAATCAGTAGCAATTTTAAGATTTTTTTGATTTCAATCCTGCTCGCAATTATTTCATGCAGCTTCAAGTTTGCGCAAGTATTCACCAAAATCCCGGTCTGATCCGAGTATATGATTAATTGTCCAATCTTTCAGGTAATCGATGGTTTTAATACTGAGCAGCAGGTTATTCCTTATTGAATCCTGCTTGAATTCAGAAAGCTTTCCGATAAATTCCTGGTGCTCCTCAATATGCTTATTAAAATCCGGATAGAGATTAAGGGACTGCATCTCTTCTTCCAGTTTGAAATGATAAATAGTGTATTCTTCAAGACGGTTTATTACCCCATTCATAATGAATTGAGAAGTCCCGATTCTCTGCGCATCGTATAGGTCATTTATTATTTCAATAAGCCTTCTGTGCTGGTCATCAATTACACGAATGCCAATACTGAAGGATTCCTTCCAGGTGATATTAGACATTTAATTTTCCTCTATATACAATGATATTATCGAATAATAACCGGATTTGTTTAGATTAGAATTTTTCAACTTCTACCTGTACACACATTATTTAAAGAAATTACGATGAGCCCGTAAAAATCGTTATATTCGCATAATAAAAATCAATCCTGATCTATTATGAAAGAACCTGTTGTCGATAAAAATTTAGCAATAGAGCATGGTTTAACCGTTGAGGAATATGACCTGATCTGTGAACGGTTAGGACGAATTCCCACATATACCGAACTCGGAATCTTTTCTGTAATGTGGAGTGAACATTGCAGTTACAAGAATTCAATTGCACTTCTTAAGACGCTCCCGAGAAGCGGCGGTAAACTTCTGGTTGGTGCGGGTGAAGAGAATGCGGGACTGGTAGATATAGGAGACGGACAGGCGATCGCATTCAAAATTGAGAGCCATAATCACCCCTCTGCTGTCGAACCCTATCAGGGTGCCGCAACCGGTGTCGGCGGAATTCTTAGAGATATTTTTACAATGGGTGCCAGGCCGATCGCATGCTTGAATTCGCTCCGTTTCGGCCCGCTTCAGGACGCCAGAACACGTTACCTGTTTGAAGGTGTTGTAAAGGGTATTGGAGATTATGGAAATTGCTTCGGTGTTCCTACTGTTGCAGGTGAAGTTTATTTTGATGAATCCTACAGGACAAATCCGCTTGTAAATGCTATGGCCATCGGAATTGTGGATACCAAACATGTTGCCTCTGCTACTGCCCACGGTAAAGGAAATCCTGTAATGATTGTCGGCTCATCTACAGGAAGAGATGGAATCCATGGCGCAACTTTTGCCTCGGAAGAGATTTCGGAAAAATCGGAAGCCAAGCGCCCTTCGGTTCAGGTTGGAGACCCTTTCACAGAAAAACTGCTTCTCGAAGCAACACTCGAAATTATTAAACAGGGTTTGATTGTTGGAATTCAGGATATGGGTGCTGCGGGAATCTCCTGCTCTACATCCGAAATGAGCGCTAAAGGGGAATCGGGTATGAATATTAATCTCGATATGGTTCCTCTTAGAGAAGACGGTATGAGCGCTTACGAAATTATGCTTTCCGAAAGCCAGGAGAGAATGCTGGTTGTTGTTAAGAAAGGGAACGAGGAGAAAGTAAAAGAAATATTTGATAAGTGGGACCTCAACTGCGAAATTATCGGAGAAGTGACAGATGATAAAAAACTCGTTATAAACCACAACGGGAATATAAAAGCTGAAGTACCTCCCTTCGATCTCGTCCTGGGTGGTGGCGCTCCGGTTTATATTCGCGATACTCAGGAACCTCAATATCTTTCTCAGACAAGAAATTATGACTTGAAGTCAGTTCCGGAACCGGAATGCATCGCCGAAACATTCGAGAAAATTTTAGGATCGCCGAATATCGCGTCAAAAAAATGGGTCTATGAACAGTATGATTCCATGGTACGAACAAATACAATTGTAGGCCCCGGCTCGGATGCTGCGGTTATTTATATAAAGGGAACAAATAAAGCCATAGCTGCTAAAACAGATTGCAACGGCAGGTACGTTTATCTTAATCCAAAGGAAGGCGCTAAGATTGCTGTTGCGGAGTCTGCTAGAAATGTTGTTTGCTCTGGTGCCATGCCTCTGGCTATTACAAACTGTCTTAATTTCGGAAATCCGTATAAACCGGAAGTCTACTGGACTTTTAAAAAAGCAATTGAAGGTATGGGGGAAGCATGCAGATTCTTCAATACCCCTGTGACCGGTGGAAATGTAAGTTTTTATAATGAAAGTCCCGATGCTGCTGTTTACCCGACCCCGGTTATAGGAATGGTTGGCCTTATTGAAAAAACTGAAAATGTTACAACCGGAGAATTTAAGAAGGAAGGAGACCTGATATACTTGCTTGGTGAAGATTATGAAGAGATCGGAGGAAGTGAATATCTTAAAGAGGTTCACGGACTTGTAACAGGCGAAATACCCAAAATCGATTTGCAGACTGAAAAAGATCTTCATAATATACTATTAGAGCTCATTGATTCCCGGTTGATTAATTCGGCTCATGATGTCTCGGAGGGTGGAATACTGGTTAGTCTAGCCGAGAGCTGCATTATCAATAAAGAAAAAATGATCGGCGCCAAAGTGAATATTCATATTAAAACCAGAGAGGATTTTACCTTCTTCTCCGAAAGTCAATCCAGAATTATTGTCTCGGTAAGTCCGGAGAACAGAGAGAAGTTCGAGAAGTTAGCCTCTCATAGTTTCACTCCGTTTACCTGTCTCGGTGAAACTGGCGGTAAGAGTTTAAGGATAAACGATCAGTATGAATTCCAGCTGGAACTTCTCTCTGGTATCTATTACGATTCGATTGGAAAGAAGATGGACCATATAAAAGGATGATATGATTAAATTCAGGATATTCAAATATATCGGATCATTCATTCCTCTTCCTATATTCAGAAAAATTCTGGAATTCGTAAAACATTACTTTATAGGATTATTTAAAAGGATAGATCAGAATAATCTTTTCTTTGCCGGTGCCGGTATCGCGTATTCGTTATTCCTTGGTATGATACCGCTTATCCTTCTTATCTTCTCTTTGTTAAGTAACATTTTTGATGTCAAAACTCTTCAGGAACAGATTTTCCAGATAATCGATACTGCCATACCCTATCCCGTCTATGCCGCTTATATGAAAAAAGTAATTGAGACCCGGCTTCCGGAGTTTGTTGGGTATCGTACAATTGTCGGTTATGTTGGAGCTATTGGTTTATTGATTACATCAACATGGATTTTCAGCAGTATGCGTACAATCTTAAACCAGATTTTTCATACAAAGATTCAGAAGAACGCATTTATCGGGATGCTGAGGGATCTGGGGATGGTTATCCTGCTTGTCATTTTTATTTCACTTTCAACTTTTGTTTTTCCTATTATAAATTTGACACTCGAAGTTGCCCAGACATCGGAGATGATGAGCAAGTTTAACGTGAGCCAACTCTGGAATTTTATAGTGCGGATTATGTCGCTATTGATAATGCTGGCCATGTTTTTCGCTCTCTATTATCTTATACCTTATGAAAAACTTCCGAAAAGGGTTGCGCTTCTTAGTGCATTCTGGACAACTCTGCTTTGGGAAATTGCCCGAAATGTTTTCGGCTATTATATTCAATACTTTTTCAGTTCGAATGCTCTCTACGGCGCATTCGCTTTAATCGTTGTTATTTTATTCTGGGTTTATTATTCGTCATGCATTTTTATTATTGGGGCTGAAATTGGACAGCTCTTCAGGGAAAGACTATTGCTGAAGAAAAAAAACAAAGTGATCAACAATAATCTCCCTGTCTGAATTTATTTAACAGGTTATTAAATCAGTCTACTTTTTTAATCGAGTACTAACAAGGATAATTATAAACACTATACGGATTTACTATGACTTCAAAAAATAAAATCTTTAATTCCTTTTTATCGACCGTTTTTGCATTATCTCTATTAATACTCCCTGCAGAAAAGATCTTTTCACAATCCATGCCCCTTGCTGAGAAACAACTGAATAACGAGAAAAAAGAAAAACTTCTTACTCAGGAAGAAAAGGAATCGGTAAAAGCCAGAAAGCTTAGAGTAAAGGAGAGGACAAAATTTGCATATTATAATGAAGACGGAAGTTTCTCTGCTCAAAAAGTACTTTTAGAAAAAGTCTATTTCGATGAAAAAGGAAATAGAACCGAACAGATAATTTTGAAAGCTGATTCACTTCTGGACAAGCGGTTTACATATGATTACGATTCGCTTGGTAATAATATAAAGAGTGAAATCTATAACGAGTACGATAATATAATATTCAAACGTGAATCCGTTTATAATGATAAATCGAAAGAGATTTCCCGAAAATACTGGGAAGCCAAATCAAAAGGGGAAAGTAATGCTGAACTGAAATACAACGATCAGAACCTCCTCAGTGAATTGATTGCATACAGACCAAACGGAAAAATTGCATCGATTGTTAAAATGATTTATGAAAATGGACGCCTTGCAAGCGTTGAAACGCATAACGACAAAGGAAAAATTCTGGATAGATCGATTTTGAATTATGATGACCGCGGAAATATAACAAGCGAAATTTTTACTACACCTAAAGACACAGCTGCATTCAAGTATACATATAATCCGGACGACTATCTCATTAAATCCGAATACCCCGACGCAACCCGATATATGGATTACGACGAGAACGGAAATGTGATTGAAGATAAGCAGATTTACTACACCGGTGAACGCGAATTCAAGGTGAGGTTTTCCTATTATGATAACGGACTCATCAAAGAGGAAATCAGATATTCGGCGGACGATAAACCTTCATTCTATTCCGTCTTTGAGTACGAATTCTATAAATGATTAGTTTATTGCCTCTCGGCAGTACTTCTGAAATCGGTGCGACCTGCTTTTACCTTAATATCTCGGGTACCGGCATTCTTCTCGATTGCGGAATTGACCCGAAAAAAAAAGGAATCGAATCTCTCCCCGGTTTTGCACTTCTCGAGGATCTTCCGCTCGATTTCGTTCTAATTAGTCATTCTCATCAGGATCATATCGGCTCTCTCCCGTTTCTCGTCCAGAAATTTCCATATGTCATTATTTACTCAACCGCACAATCAAAAGAAATTGCAGATGTAACTCTTCACAATACCGCGAATATATTAGCTCAAAATGCTGATCCGGAAAATAATCTGAAGATTTACACTCACGAAGAGATCGACCTTCTAGTGAGAAGCATTCGCGGGGTCGATTATAAAGAGAGGATTGAACTCAAAGGGATGCGGCATAGTTCCGTTGAACCTGTCAGAATATCTTTCTACGATGCCGGACATATTCTCGGCTCAGCTTCCATTCTGATTGAATTCTCGGGCAGAAGAATTTTATTTACCGGTGATATCAATTTATCTGACCAATCGATAATGATTCATGCCGACCTGAAAGGGATTAAAAAAGTAGACCTGCTTTTACTCGAGACTACATATGGCTCCACCGATTCGGCAATACTTGGAACCTGGAAGAGCGAAGGTGACCGCTTAACTAAAGCCGCTAATGAAATTCTGAATAAAGGGGGTTCCGTATTAATCCCTGCATTTGCTCTCGGTAAAACACAGGAATTGCTTACCCTGCTTTATGACCGGATGATGAAAGGAAAATTGACTGAGACCGGAATTTACACTGGCGGAGTCGGCAGAGAAATTTCTGCTTTATACGACCGGAACCGGTTTATTACAAGACGTAAAGAAAAAAATCACGTCCTAAAAGAAATACCTCAGAAAAATATTTTTGAAGTTGAAGATTACAATTACTTTCTAAAAAATCCTTCAATTGTACTTGTCTCAAGCGGGATGTTGCTTCCCGGAACAACTTCTTTCAAGTTACTTAATTATTGGTTAAATCAGCGGGAGTTCGCTGTTTTCGGAGTAGGGTATATGGACGAGACAACACCCGGCTACCGGCTTATGAATTCTTCCAGAAATGATGAGATCCGGCTAACCGACTTCAGTTCACCTCAAAAAGTTAAATGCCTTGTCGAACGCTTTTATTTCCCTTCTCATGCCCGGAGGGAGGATCTTCTTAAAATTGTTGAAATTGTTAATCCGGGCCGGATTTTTCTTATTCACGGTGATAAAGAGTCGATCGACTGGGTCGGTCGGAATATACTTCAGAAATTCGAACGGATAAGCATTAATACTCTTTCCGAAGGAAATATGATTTCGGTCTGGAAAAGTTAAACTGTCTTTAAAATCTTTTGATTTACACTTGTCCACTTAATTTTTATATTTGATACCGTTAGGAGGTAAAATTCAATCCGCAACTCTAATATTCATTCAAGATGAGCGGGGTGATCTTAAACTTTGTTCTGGTTTATTCAAACTGTTTGCGTTACTTGAACAAATTTGAAATGTAATCGGAATTGTAAATGGAATCACCGATTGTTTTTCTAAATTCAATTAAGGAGGATTCTGAATGAAAATTTCAAAACTCATCATTCTATTAGTAATTGTTGCAATGGCTTCTTCAATTGCACAAACAAAAAGCACCACATCAAAAAGCAAAACCGTTAAAAAAACCGAACCGGTTGAGCAGTATGTTCCGCCTCCGCCACCACCTCCGGCTAAGGATGGAGTATTGATCCATCTCTCGAGCGGTATGGATAGCCCTCAAAGAGTTTTAATGGCTTTAACTATGGGCTTAAAAATGGCCGATGATCACGATGTTTATATCTATATCGATATTAGTGCCGTCCACATTGTATTGAATAATTCAAAGAGTCTTGAAATGCCTAAGTTCGAACCGTCAAAAATTCTTATCGATAAAATTCTGAACAAGGGAGTCAGAATTGCCGTTTGTCCCACCTGCCTGGAGTCTGCAAATAAAACACAGTACGATTTAATGAAAGGTATAAAACTAGCCAATAAAAACGATTTCTTCGATTTCACTCAGGGAAGAATTCTTACGCTCGATTATTAGTTTTTAAAAAGGAGTGTCCGATTGGTGGGAAGCCAATCGGACATTTTATTGCATCGAGGATCTGTAAAAGAAAAATTAATTAGAATTTTACGTAGGACAGTTCTGCAACTTTTTCAGGATGCTGCTCTAGGTATTTCTTCATCAAATGTGAAAGATAAAATTTCTCACTCATCTTGCGTACACCTTCAAACTCATTGAAAAGAGATGTCCTCTGAACCATATAGACGGCCTGGGTATTCCCGATTTTAATAAGTGAAAGTGCAGCTACGATGCGTGCAGCATATGATTCGTCATCCCGGAGTATCTGCATAAGCTCGATTACTGATTTCTCCGATTTCATTTCTCCCAGAAAATATGCGCAGCTGATCCGCAGTCCCTCATTATCGGATTTTAAGCCGACAAGCAGATTAGCTTCGATTATTTTGAACTTGGCCTTTACTACAGGATCGATTTCCTGACCAGCAAATGTTGTTGCGGAGAATAATAAAGCGGAAATAAGAACTATCGAAAGGATCTTTAAGGTTTTCATGGTGCCCCCCATGCATGTTTGTTATTATTATTTTCAGTACAAGTGTTTTCTAATTTCTATTGTATAAGACGATGCCTTTTTTAGAAAGGTTGCTTGTGGATTTTTTTGTGCCTATCCATTCATGCAGGTGGGTTACCGGTAAATAATGTTGAATTGGGATGAAAAATCAATCCGACTTGAATTCTCTGAAAATATTCAAAACTTTTTTATAAAAAAGAAAAACGAAAAGAACCATTACACCGATTATTATCATTCCTTCCATTTCAATTCCTGAACTTACTGACGTCAATCTAATCAACCGCTCTTATAAAATATATGAACCAGCGCACCGGATTTATAAATGGTGAGCCATCTCACTTAATAATAGATCCGAACTAAAATCAAAAGAATAATTTTTGCGGCAGATCAATAATAAATTGAAAGAACATTAAAATATTTTTGAATTGATTTTGCTGAATTAACAAATCGGATTCTTGGAGAAGGGAATCAGAAAAATCGGGAATCATTTATTCCACTTATCTATGTGAAAATGCAATCCCTCTATTTTTAAAACAAAACAACCCCACACTATTGTGTGAGGTTGTTTACTTTAGTAGCGGGGCTAGGACTTGAACCTAGAACCTTCGGGTTATGAGCCCGACGAGCTACCAATTGCTCCACCCCGCGGTGTAATATTTATAAGCCATTCTAAGAACATTTTCAAACTTGGGGCTCAAATATATAAAACCTATTCCCCTGAGTCAAATTATTACTTACTCTTTCAGTCCTCTCTTGATACTTACTCGCTCATTCGCAATATTCGCACTAAACAAAACTGTTGCCAATGCTCAAATCGTTACTTATTAAAGATTACGCTCTGATCGAAAATATCCATGTAGAGTTTGGAAAGGGATTGAATATCATTACCGGCGAAACCGGTGCTGGTAAGTCGATTCTTATTGATGCGATGGGACTTTTACTCGGCGAAAGAGCCTCGGTTGAAGTGGTTAGAAAGGGATCCGATAAATCGGTTGTCGAGGGTATCTTCGAAATCGAGGGGAATAAAAAAGTCCAGAACCTCCTAACGGAAAATGAAATTGAATTCTCCGGCGAGTTGATCGTAAGAAGAGAAGTTTCGCTTAAGGGAACCAACCGCTGTTTTCTGAATGATACACCTGTCACTTTGAATCTGATTAAGGAAGCCGGCGATCTGCTCGTTGACCTGCATGGACAACATGAACATCAGTCGCTTCTCCGCGTTGAGACCCATATTGAGATGCTCGACGATTCGGCGGGACACAAAAATCTGATTGACGATTACAAAGGCAGGTACTCCGGATTAAACTCTTTTCTGGGAGAACTGAAAGATCTTCTTCAGAAAGAGAACCGGTTGAAGGAGAAAAGAGATCTTTACGAATTCCAGATCAAGGAGATTGATTATGTCTCTCCTGAAGTTAATGAAGATGAAAAGCTTGAAAGCGAACTGAAAATTCTCGAAAATTCAGAAAGACTCCTTTCAACCGCGAGTGAAATTTATCAATTGATCTATGAAAACGAGGATTCTGTTCTCGGGCGAATGTCGGAAATCCGGAACAAACTCAACGAGCTTTCAAAAATTGATCCCTCGTTTCTTGAAAAAGTAAATGAAAGCGAATCCGTTATTGCCATCTTGAATGATATCTCTGCTTTTGTAAGATCCTATAAAGATCGAATTGATATTGATCCTGAAAACCTGGAAAAAATACGTCTCCGGCTCGGTTCAATTAATTTATTAAAGAAAAAATACGGCGGTTCTTTAAATACAGTACTCGAACACCGCGAAAAGATCGGTACAGAATTCAACCTGGCTCAAAATTTCTCTTCAAAAATCGAATCTCTCCGGAGTGAAATAGAAATCGTTAGAAAAGAGTGCGGTCTTCTTGCAAAAAAAATCTCGACCAGCAGGAAAAGTGCCGCTAAAAAAGTAAAAAAGGAAACCGAAGTAGCTCTTAAAACACTGGGAATCCATGACTCGTGCTTTGAAATAAAGATTGAGAACGAACCTGCGGATGCATCATCGGAAAATTTTATTATTGCAGAGGGACGTAAATATAAATGCGATTCCAATGGATTTGATATTGTAGAGTTTTTCGTTTCAACAAATATCGGGGAGGATCCAAAACCTCTTGTAAAAGTTGCTTCGGGCGGAGAGATTTCCCGGATTATGCTTGCCCTTAAATCGATTCTTGCCAGGACCGATAAGCTGCCGATTTTAATCTTCGATGAAATTGATACGGGTGTCAGCGGACGAATTGCACTGAAAGTCGGCCAGGCACTCAAATCTCTCGCTTCATTTCATCAAATAATTGCAATTACACATCTCCCGCAGATTGCCGGTTTATCCGATTTTCATTTCGCGGTTGAAAAGAAAAAATCGGGTGAACGTGTGGTCAGTTCCATACGATTGTTGAATAATGACGAAAGGATAAACGAAGTCGCCAAATTAATCAGCGGCGAAAAGATTACAGAAGCTGCTCTGAACGGTGCCAGAGAACTGATCAACCTGAAATAGTTGTTGAACCTCACAGACATTCAATTTTTGGCTTTGCAACTATTATTTAGTTAGTTAAATTCATCATATAATAAATATGGAATTCGGAGGAATCTATGAAAAAAATTTTTGCAGCCTCACTAATATCCCTTCTCCTGTTGTCATCGATTCAGGTATTAAAAGCACAGGACGATCTTGAAACAACTTTGTCTAAACTCTCTTCCACAGTAGGCAAATCTTATGTTGCGCCGGTAATCTCGGCGTTCGGTTCCAATCTTAATTCCGGATGGGTAAATATCCTGCCTCCTGCAACAAAACTGGGTTTTCATCTGAATATTAAAGTTATCGGAATGGCTTCATTCTTCTCCGATGATGTAAAAAACTTTAACGCTGCGAGCGATTTTTATTTCAGTTCTTCGCAGGCCGATCAGATTCTTTCAGCTTCCGGTTACGGATCCTCACACCCGGCTTACGCAACTTTAAAAAATGAGCTTACAAAAGCCCAGTTCAATGTTAATTTCTCCGGACCTACAATTGTTGGAAGTAAAAATGAGGGATTAAAAGTTAAATTCCCCGGCAAAACAATTCAGTCGGGTGGCCAAACTTATACTTTGAATCCCTACGAGTTATCGGTTCCGGAAGTAAAAGGATTTCTAGATGATCTGAATATTTTTCCAACCGCTGCTATTCAGGGTACTATAGGTACAGTTGCCGGTACGAATGTTTCTTTCAGATATTTCCCGAGTGTTAATATTGAAGATATGGGAAAATTCAGTTTCTGGGGAATGGGCGCAATTCACAATCCGGGCGCATGGCTAAAAAATCCGCTGCCGCTCGATATCGGCATCGGCTATTTCTACCAGAAGATGACTGTTGGGGATATCTTCGAAAGCAATGCGACACAGTTCGGTTTGTATGTCGGAAAAACCATCGGTATGATTGTTTCTGTTTCACCTTATGCCGGCATAACTTTTGAATCCTCTAAAACTACTGTTCAGTATGATTATCAGTCGAATCAGGAAGTAGCTCCCGGAGTTCTTGTTCCGCCGACTAAACTGAAATTCGAACTCGAAGGCGAAAATTCAACCGGCTTTGTTGTTGGTATAAATATTAAACTTGTTGCGGTTAATATTAATGCTGATTATAAAGTTGCCAAGACAAAAACAGCAAGTGCCGGGGTTTCATTCGGATTATAATATTCATGTCAGAGCCTTGAGGAGAGAACTTCAAGGCTCTTTCAATTCCTTATTCAATCTTCATTGCGGAGTTAAGTAATTCTTTAAGCGAATTCACGTAGGGGAGGAGATCGCTCATATTTCCCTTTGTGATCGATAGCTTTTTGGTCATGAGTGCCTGCATCGGTGAAAGGGATTTATTCAGTATCCTTTCCCAAGTTTCCTTATCGGCTTCGATTATAAACTCTGAAATGTTAAAATCGTCCCCGGTTGCAATTCTGGCCTCCCTGCATTCCCCGTTATTAAGGTCCAGGAAAACCGGATTCAATCCTGTTTTGCCGGTCTGGTTTAAGATTAGCTTCCATTTCCAGCCTTCAGAAGAATTTTTATATTCCTGATTATTATTGATCGATTTGCAGAGCTGCGCGGCCCACTCTCCGCTGAAGTATTCCATAATATTTTCTCATCCTATAAGTTGTGACGATTAAAATAGCTAAATTTGTTTTAGTATGAAATCAAGAATTGCCCGATGAAAGAAACAGCAATCTATATTCACATCCCGTTCTGCGATCATAAATGTATCTATTGCGATTTCTACTCGATTATTTCATATGAGAATATCCGCTCCTACTTCCAATCATTAAAAAAAGAAATTAATTTTTATGCTGAAAAATTCTCCTCCGGCAGGGAGATAATTTCAATTTTTTTGGGCGGGGGAACCCCGTCCTTTATGGAGCCCGAGTACATCGGCGAAATTATTAATGAAGTAAAATCCTCCTTTAACGTAAGAGAAAATGCCGAAGTAACAATGGAAACTAATCCGGGCACCGTATCGAGAGCTAAACTGGAAAGTTTTATAAGTACGGGAATCAACAGGATCAGTATCGGTATTCAATCTTTTGATGATAAGGAATTGAAATTTCTTACACGGATTCACGACTCTGCAGCGGCGGTTGAAACAGTTCTGAAAGCAAAAGAAGCGGGATTTAATAACATCAGCATCGACCTGATTTTTAATCTTCCCGGGCAGACAAAAAAAATCTGGCGCTCAAACCTTGAACAGGCTGTCGCGCTTCCGGTTAAACATATTTCTGCTTATAGCTTAATACTTGAACCGGGTACAATTCTGAATAAAATGGTTATCGATGGGAAAGTAAAACTGGAAAGCGACGATCACGATGCTGATCTATATGAATTCACAATTGATTTCTTATGCGGGAAAGGATTCGAACAGTATGAAGTTTCAAATTTTGCTATGCCCGGATACGAATCGGTGCATAATAATGCTTACTGGCGTTACAGGGATTATCTCGGATTCGGCACATCCGCTCATTCTTTCATAGATGGAATTAGGTGGTGGAATTTTTCGAGCGTTAAGTTTTATAACGAAGCTGTAATCAGGAATCAGAATGGTGTTGCAGGGAAAGAAAGATTAACAAACGAACAGAAATTGAATGAGTATGTTATGCTGGCTTTGAGAAGCAAGGGACTTGATATAAATAAACTTGAATCAGTATTTGGAAATGAATGGATAAATAAAAACCAGGCAAATATTAATTTTCTTTTTCAAAATGATTATATAAAATTTGACAATACACTAATAAAATTTACTCCTAAAGGGTATGCATTGTGTGATGAATTATTACTAAGATTCCGCTAGGCAATTTTCACTTCTAAATTATATTGACTTTAATTGAAAGTATCATAATTTAATAGCTAAAAAAGGTGTTTATTGTGAAAAACAAGAATACCTGTATCCTCCTTCTTCTTTTGTATTTACTTTTCCACGGGTCAGATCCGGAGATTTTTGGTCAAGAGGTTAAAACCAGCTACCTGCCGAAATTAACAACTTATACTCCCCGTTACTCAAAATTTAACATCAATAAAATTTCTACTTATGTCTATAATAATGGCGAGGCTGATATTGATAGAAGCTCGAACTCCGGCTTCGAATTTCCGATTGGAACAGATCACTATGCTGTTTATAAATCAGGATTACTTTGGGGCGCAAAAATTAGTGGAAAAATATATTCGGGTGGTTCAGCGTATAATTCCGGATTGTCCCCCGGCAGAATCTTGGAAAATGGTAATGCAGAAGATCCGAATTCAGAAAATGTAAGGGTCTTTAAAGTAAGACCCGATTATAAAACAGCAGCATTTACTAATGAAATCCTGGATGAGAATAAAACCAGTCAGGAAATATTTAACCAATATGAAAAAGATTGGAATGAATGGCCGGCTAATAACGGTGCCCCTTTCGAAGATATAAATCACGACGGTAATTATGACCCGGTGATTGATATTCCCGGAGTAGCCGGTGCAGATCAAACTCTCTGGTTTGTTGCTAACGACCTTGATTCAACACAGACAAAAAATCTCTACGGTTCTTTACCAATGGGAATAGAAATGCAGGTAACAGTTTGGGGTTTCAATAGAAACGATGATTACGGTAATGCATTATTTAAACGTTATAAAATAATTAATAAGAGTGAGAATATTTTTGATGAAATGTATTTTGGAATCTGGTCCGATCCCGATCTGGGAGGCGATGCCAGTGATGATCTGGTTGGGTGTGATACATTATTAAGTCTTGGTTATGTATTTAATAGTAGAAACTCACATCCTTTTTTGGAAGTAATTGGTTCATCTATGGGATTTGGTTTACTTCAAGGTCCTATTGTTGATGGATTACCTTCGGATAAAGCTAATTTTGGAAATAGAATTATTTATGGTAAGAAAAATCTTTCTATGACGGCTTTCTCATGGTTATATAAGTATGGACCTCCTTTATATGGGGACGTAATAATTGGTAATCCAAACGGAACAATTGAACTTTACAATTATCTTCAAGGGAAAACGAAAACCGGAAATCCCTGGCCGGTTCCTTCAGAATTCGGCGGCGGTTATACAAAATTTCCAGCATCCGGAGATTATATAAGAAAAACAGGATTTTATGACGGAGTGCAATATCCTCCTACGGATAGAAGAATGATGCTCTGTTCCGGTCCTTTTAACATGGCACCGGGTGATACACAGGAAGTTGTTTTTATGCAGTTAGCTGCCGGTGCTGATGGTGTAACTAAAAATCTTGCTGCTATTGAATTGCTAAAACTTTCAACTCTCTCTTTGAGGAATTCTTATTTCAATAATGGTCAAATAGTTTTCAGTAAGACAATTCCGGAAGTTATTGTAACTAATCTTGATAGCTTGGTCATACTAAACTGGGGTGAAGACCAGAATCAGATTAATCAGATTGAAAACAGCAATACTCTTTACAAATTCGAGGGTTATAATGTTTATCAACTTCCTAAGGCAGATTCCAAAATCGTTGAAGGAAAATTAATCGCGACTTATGACGTTAGAAACGGTCTTACAGAAATTAGTTCGCTCGACTTTGATCCAGACAGCCAGACTCTATCACAGGTAATTAAAGCGAAAGGAAGCAACTCCGGTATTAAAAGACATATTTATATAACCCGGGATTATCTAAATAGTAAACCACTCACAAATTGGAAAGAATATTATTTCGGAGTAACTCACTACTCGTATTCTTTTTTGCCAATACTGTCGAATTACTATGAATCAAATATCAATGTTTATAAAGCTGTTCCTAAACCGGTTTCTCCAACTATAACTTCGCAATTTAAAATTGGAGATCAATTCACTGCGGAAAGGATTTCGGGTTCCACCTGGAGATGGTTTAAAGGAAAAGTTGTGGACCCGTTCAGATTGACTAATAGCGAGTATGAAATTACCTGCAAAGTCGAAAATGATAAACCTTTCTTTAATATCAAAAATTTGACTTCCGGAAAAACTCTTTTTACAAATCTTCCTGAACCAAATTCAATGGATGATTTTCCAATAGTGGAAGGAATTTTACTTACGATTGACTTCAGCACGACTCATCCATTCACCAATCAGCATATATTTCGTTATAAAACTTATGCTCCTGAATCCAACTTAAGTTTGTGGGATCAGGAATTTGATAAAGTGATTGTATTCCCTAATCCGTTTTATGGAAGGACAAATAATGAGTTATTTAATGACGATTGTTTTGTTACTTTTACTTATTTACCTCCCAAAGCGATTTTTAGAATTTTTAACCTTGCAGGTCAGCTTATTAGAACTATAGATAAAGATTCGAACGAAAAATCACTCCGTTGGGATTTGAGGACCGATTCGGGACAGATTGTTCCAAGTGGAATCTATATCGTAAACATAGAATTCCCGGATGCTGGACTTTCAAAAAATCTCAAATTAGCAATTATAAGTTCGCAATAAACACGATCCTGTTAAGAATTAACACAAATAATAAATTAATTATCTGAAGAATCCGGATTTAATCCTTCCTGAATTAATATCTTTTATAGAAATTATATATATTGGGTTAAACCTGGCATATGTTTGATTTTGTAACAATTTATAATTTCATAGATGTTTTATCTTTCTGAAATATGGATTGATTGAAGATTTAAAAAAAATTTGACTAAACCGGTCATATAATGAAATTAAAATTACATTGGCAGATACTTTTAGCATTTTTTGCAGCAGTTATTTATGGAATTCTATTAACCGAATATGTAGAATATATTTCATGGCTCGGCGATCTCTTTTTAAGAGCGCTTAAAATGGTTATCATACCTCTTGTGTTCAGTTCAATTGTCTCCGGTGTTACAAACATTGGCGGAGGTAAAAACCTCGGACGCCTCAGTATTAAAACAATTACCTATTACATTGCAACAAGCACACTTGCAATACTTACAGGTTTGTTCTTTGTTAATATTCTTAAACCAGGGGTGGGAGCTGATCTCGGATTTTCAAAAGAAGTAGAAGGACTTGCTGCAGCTTCTGAATCAATCGGTTCAATTTTAATGAATATAATCCCTGTAAATATCTTTCAAGCATTCACCGAAATGAATATGCTGCAGATAATATTCTTTGCCATTCTATTAGGTTTTTTCATTAGTCAGACAGAAAAAAAATATCAAACACCGCTGATAGATTTTTTTAATTCCGTTTTTGAAGTAATGATGAAGCTGACGATGTTCATAATTAAATTCACTCCGCTTGGCATATTCGGTATTGTTTCCGGCATAGTAGCGGAACATGCGGGTAATCCTTCTGCACTTTTCGATATCGTGGGCAGACTTAGTATTTATATGGCAGCGGTCCTGTCTGCGCTAATTGTCCATTCTTTCGTCACGTTACCATTGACATTGAAACTGATTGGAAAAGTGGACCCTGTAAAACATTTTAAAGCTATTACAACCCCGTTATTAACAGCTTTTTCAACCGCTTCTTCAAATGCAACTCTTCCGTTAACTATGGAAGCTGTTGAAGATAATTGCGGAGTCTCTAACAAAATAACAAGCTTCACACTTCCTCTCGGCGCAACTATAAACATGGATGGAACCGCTTTGTATGAATGTGTAGCTGCAATTTTCATTACTCAGGCATACGGAATTGAACTTACCATTGTTCAGCAACTGATAGTTGTTGTTACTGCCTTGTTAGCTTCTATTGGCGCCGCAGGAATCCCAATGGCAGGATTGGTGATGATATCGATTGTGCTTACAGCTGTTGGGCTACCTCTTGAAGGTGTCGGATTAATTCTTGCTGTCGATAGGCTTCTTGATATGTTCAGAACAACCGTTAATGTTATTAGTGATAGTTGCGGTGCTGTTGTTATTGCCAAAACTGAAGGTGAAACACTGTTAATTGAATAAATACTATTTTGGAAATTAAATCCGGAGTTGAAATGCAAGAAAAAAATAATTTATTAGTCCCGCTCGCAGTATTATCCGGAGCGATTGTATTATCTGTTTTAATTTTTTCGTTTGTTTGGAAGTCTGCTCGAAATGCCGACCAGACTATCACCGTTACCGGCTCGGCCAAAAAAACAATTGTAAGCGATCTCGGAATTCAGCGCGGAACACTTCAGGCGGCAAGTTCCGATCGTAGAACCGCGTATCAGATCGTAGCCCAGCAGATGCCGGTCGTTCTTAAATATCTTGCCGATAAAGGCTTCACAAAGGAACAGATCGAGGTTTTTGGAATTACAGGCTATCCTGTTTTCGAAGTCAGCTCTCAGGGATACCAGACTCAAAATGTTTCCCATTACGTTTACAGTCAGAGATTTGAAGTCAGGTCCAATGATGTTCAGAAGATAAAGGATCTCTCTCTTACATTAAGTTCTCTTGTTGAAAAAGGTCTCGATGTTCAGGTCGATATGCCCGAATACCTTTTTACCAAGATCGACGACCTGAAAATTGAAATTCAGGCCGAAGCAGCTAAAAATGCTATGGATCGTGCCGGTAAAATTGCAGAGGCCACAGGCAGGAATCTCGGTTCGCTCCGGAACGCTAGAATGGGTGTAATTCAGATTACTCCGCTCAACTCCAATATGGTTACTGATTACGGAATTAATGACGTAAGTTCGATTGATAAGGAAATTACAGCAGTAGTAAGCGCGTCTTTTGAGATCGATTAAGTGTTTTCCCTGTTTTTTCTGCCGAAAATAAAAGATTCTTAATCCGGCAGCTCAGGGAGAATCCGTAAAAGATTTTTGCTAATTCAATTAATTATTCCTACTTTTGTGCATTCTAATTCGCCCCTCGTGGGCGATTTTTATTTGTGTAATATGGATAAAGTGCAAATTTTTACAAAATTCGAAGAAATTATAGCCTCCCTCGGCTTTCTCCTTATCGACGTTGTTCTGCGTGGCGATAACCACCTCCGCATTATTGAGATTTATATAGATAGTGAAAAAGGAGTTTCGGTTGACGACTGCTCTCTGGTAAGCAGGGCAATTAACGAAGCAATTGAAAAAGAGGATCTTGTTGGAAGCAATTACAGGTTAGATGTTTCCTCGCCGGGTGTCGACCGGCCTCTAAAATACCTGGCACAGTACATTAAACACCTGAATAGAAAATTTGAGGTTGAATATAATGCCGATGGTGAAACGAAAAAACTGAATGCTAAACTGTTAAAAGTCGACGGCGATCAGTTGTACTTCATTGAAAAAACAAACGAATTCAAAATAAATTATAAGGATATAATCAAAGCGAAAGTTTTAATCAGTTTTTGATTACGGAGGAGAATAAATGAACACCGAGATAGTAGAATCCTTTTCCCAGATGGTCCGCGAAAAGAGTCTTGATAAAGACGTACTGGCCGGAATTATTGAAGAAATATTCGGACTTATGGTTAAAAAGAAATTCGGACAGGAAGCCAAATACGATGTTGTTGTTAATATGGATAAGGGTGATATCGAAATATTTCTTGAGCGGGTTATTGTTGAAACTGTCAATGATCCGAGTACCGAAATAAGTATAGATGAGGTTAATGAAAAAGGAAACGACGACGACCTGGAAGTTGGTGAGGATTATGTCGAAAAGATCGAGCTTCACCATTTCGGAAGAAGATTGATAAATCTCGCACGCCAGAGCTTAAATCAGAAAATCAGGGAAATTGAGAAGGATATCGTTTATAACGAGTATAATGAAATGATCGGTGAAATTGTTGTCGGAGATATCTATCAGGTTCGGCGTAATGATGTTCTTGTAAATCACAATAAGAATGAGCTGCTTCTTCCGCGAAACGAACAGATACCCCGCGAAAAATACCGCAAGGGCGATACCGTTCGCGCAGTTGTTAAGGAAGTTAAAAAGACTCCTAACGGACCGATTATTATAGTTTCCCGTGGCGATAATTTATTCCTTAGGAGATTATTCGAAATTGAAATACCGGAAATTTATGACGGTGTTATTGAAATAAAAGGAATTGCACGCGAACCCGGTGAAAGAGCTAAAGTTGCTGTAGAATCTCAGGATTCCAGGATTGATGCTGTGGGTGCCTGCGTCGGTATGAAAGGCGTAAGAATCCACGCAATAGTCCGTGAATTGAATAATGAGAATATCGATGTCATCAACTATTCCGAAGATCCCATTGTATTTATTCAGAGGTGTCTCGCCCCTGCAAAACTGAAACAGATTGAAATCGATGAGGATGATAGAAAATGCGTTGTTACTGCCGATAGCGATCAGGTCTCTCTTATTGTCGGAAGAAGCGGTGTTAACATCCGCCTGGCCATGAAACTGAGCGGTTACGATATCGAAGTGATCCGTCAGGAAAAACCGCTAGAAGAATATGAAGAGGATATCGAATTGCCTGAACTTAGAGAAGAACTTGGCAGCGATATTGTCGACCTTCTTATCAATCATGAATTCGAAACTGCTGTCGATGTTCTTAAAGCTGGCATCGATAAATTGAAAGAGATAGAAGGAATTGACGAGGAAAAAGCTAAAATGATAATTGAAACCCTCGAAAATCAGTTTGAAGAAGAGGAATAAATTAAAACGGAAAAATTGAAAGAACTGGTTAAGATAAATTTCAAAATAAGGTAAATCCAGATGTCCGAAACTGCTAAAGAAAAAAAATTAAGACTTTATAAGTTCGCTTCAGAGTATAATCTCTCTACTGATTCTTTGTTGGAGTATCTTCAGAAGAAAGGATATGAAGTAAAATCTCATATGGCCCTCCTTTCAGAAGAGATGCTGGCCGATATCAAATCCCACTTTAAAAAAGATATTGAAAAAGCCGAGAAACATTACAAGAAAATCTCCGATTTCCAGAAGAAAAGAGGGGATAAGCAAGAACCTGAGGTCCCTGCTCAACCTGTTCATGTGGAAGAAACTCTTAAAGAGGAAAAAACCGAAGAGCTTGTTGAAAATGTTGAAATCCTTGAAGACACTCCTTCTGTTGAAGACCTTGTTGAAGAAAAATCCGAAGAGTCTGAACAGGTAGTTGAATCCGTTGTAGAAGAGGACGTTGAAGAATCCAAAACTTTCAAAACTAAATCGGAATTGGAGCTCGAGACTAAGAAAAAGGGGTTGACTATAGTTGGTAAAATTGATCTTGAGCAGAAGAAGAAAGAAAAACCGAAAGAATCGTCTAAAACAGATGATAAAGATTCCGTACTAAAGCCGAAAACCGCTGCCTCCGCTTCCGAAGAAGAAGATTCCGATGCCAAGAAAAAGAAGAAGAAAGTTCTTAAAGCAAAAAAGAAAACCAAGACTGCGGAAGACGGTACTGAGGAGGTTGTTACCAAAAAGAAACGGAAAATAAAAAAACTAGAAATCGATAAACGCGAAGTTGAAGAAGCTATAAAGAGAACTATTCTTAGTATGGATGAATCCTCGGTTGGCGACCGCGCTTCTGTACGAAAAAAGAAGAGAAAAGAAAAACTGGAGATTCAGGAAAAAATCCTAGAACAGAAACAGCTCGATCAGAAAAAGATTCAGGTTACGGAGTTTATCGCCGTTAACGAACTCGCTAATCTTATGGGTGTTCCTGTCAGCGAGGTTATTCAGAAGTGTATCGGTCTTGGTCTGATGGTATCAATTAATCAAAGATTAGATGTTGAATCAATTACACTTGTTGCCGATGAATTCGGATTTGAAATAGAATTGCAGGAGGACTATCAGGCCGAACTCGATTCTGAAACTCCCGATGCGGAAGAAACTCTCAAATTCCGTCCGCCTGTTGTTACAATTATGGGTCACGTCGATCATGGTAAAACTTCGCTTCTCGATTATATAAGAAGAACAAATGTTGTTGCAGGAGAATCGGGCGGTATTACACAGCATATCGGTGCTTACCAGGTTGATCTTGAAGGCGGTAAGAAAATTACTTTCCTCGATACTCCCGGTCACGAAGCATTTACCGCGATGCGTGCGCGCGGCGCAAGCGTTACCGATATTGTAATCCTCGTTGTTGCTGCTGATGATGCAGTAATGCCTCAGACTGTTGAAGCTATCAACCATGCACAGGCAGCTAACGTACCGATTATTATTGCCATAAATAAAGTAGATAAACCGAACTCAAATATTGAAAAAATTAAACAGCAGCTTGCCGAAAGAAATATTCTTGTTGAGGACTGGGGTGGTAAATACCAGTGCGTAGAAATTTCTGCTAAGTTCGGAAAAAATGTCGACCTGCTTCTAGAAAAAATTGCTCTCGAGGCCGAATTGCTTGATCTAAAAGCCAATCCTAATCGTCTTGCTACCGGTGTTATTATTGAATCGCAGATGGATAAAGGGAAAGGTGTAACGGCTACGGTACTTGTACAGAAGGGAACACTACGTATCGGCGAACCGTTTGTTGCCGGAGTTGTACACGGAAGAGTTCGTGCTATGTTTGATGAAAGAGGTAATAAAGTATTTGAAGCCGGCCCTTCAACACCGGGACTTGTACTCGGATTCGAGAATGCACCTCAGGCCGGCGATACTTTTACAGTAGCTGAATCTGAAAGAGATGCCCGCGAAATTTCATTTAAACGTCAGCAGATCAAACGCGAACAGGATCATCGTCAGATCCGGCATATTACTCTCGACGAAATTGCTAGCCAGATTAGCCGCGGAGGATTTAAAGAACTTCCGATTATCGTAAAAGGCGATGTGGACGGTTCAATTGAGGCACTGGCCGATTCATTGATGAAACTATCGAATCAGGAAGTTGCCGTAAGAGTAATTCACAAAGGGGTTGGTGCTATATCCGAAGGTGATGTTCTTTTGGCCGCAGCCTCACAGGCAATTATTATCGGATTCCATGTGCGCCCGAATACTAATGCCAGAAAACTTGCAGAACAGGAAAAAGTTGATATTCGTCTCTACAACATAATCTACGATGCTATTAACGAGGTTAAATCAGCTCTGGAAGGAATGCTCTCTCCAGTACTCTCGGAAGAACTTGTTGCTACGGTTGAAGTCCGTGATATTTTCAAAGTTCCGAAAGTCGGAACAGTCGCAGGATGTTATGTTCAGGATGGTAAAATCGAACGCAAGAACAAGATCCGCCTCTTCCGCGATGGAATCGTAATTTATGAAGGGGACCTTACTTCGCTGAAGAGATTTAAAGACGACGTACGCGAAGTTGAAAAAGGTTTTGAATGCGGTCTCAGTATTGCGAACTATAACGACCTTAAAGTCGGCGATATTGTTGAATCGTATAAAATAATTGAAACTAAGAAGAAACTTGTTTAATGACTCACAGATTAGATAAAGTCAGCAGTTTGATAAAAGAAGAACTCAGTTTGATCTTTCTTCATAAGGTGCAGGATTCTGCGGCGGGACTCGTTACAGTTACGAGCGTAAAAATAAGCCCGGATCTGCGTCATGCGAAAGTTTATCTGTCGGTTTATGCAAAAGAGAAACGTGATGATGTTCTTGAAAAAGTAAATGGATTGAAAGGAATGATAAGAAGTGAACTCGCTTCACGTGTCAATATGCGTTACGTTCCGGAACTCCATTTCTTTATTGATGATACTCTCGATTATGTTGAAAAGATTGAAGGATTGTTTAAACAGATTCATTCGACTGATGAAACAGGTAAAGATGATAACGAAATCAGCAATAAATAATTATGAACCTGATTTTGAAGCGGGTGAAATAATTTTAATCGATAAATCGCTTTTTAAATCCTCCTTCGATATTGTCTATAAGGTTAGAAAAGCAATTAATGTAAAAAAAGTCGGGCATGCCGGTACACTGGACCCGATGGCTACGGGCCTGCTTATTGTTTGTACCGGAAAAAAGACTAAGGAGATTTCGGAATTCAGGGGGCTTGATAAAACTTATGCCGGTACTTTCTGTCTGGGTAAAACAACCCCTTCGTTCGATATGGAAACTGAATTCGATTCGGAATCCGGAATCGAGGGAGTGACAGCAGAAAAGGTTATTGAGTTTGCCTCTGCTTTTATCGGTAAAAGTTTTCAGATTCCGCCGATCTACTCTGCAGTTAAACATAATGGTAAATCACTCTACCAGTTTGCCCGTAAAGGAGTGGAAATTATTAAAGAGCCGCGGGAAATTTTTATTTCCTCATTTAAAATAACCGGTATCGAATTACCGGATGTTTATTTTGAAATAACCTGTTCCAGCGGGACTTATATTAGAGTAATCGCAAACGATTTTGGGAAAAAGATCGGCTGCGGTGCTTATTTGAAAAAATTAAGGCGTACTAAAATAGGCGATTATAATGTTGATGAGGCCCTCACTATTTCTGAATTCACTGATAAGTATAAAGAACGGGCAATGGCATTACAAAATTAGAACTTAACAATGATTCTCTTTACTGAACTTAATAATTATATAAAACAGGGAAATGCGGTTGTTACTGTAGGCACGTTCGACGGCTTGCATCTGGGGCATCTTAAGATAATGGAAAAAATGAAAAGTATTGCCTCTAAAGTTAATGGTAAAACTATAGTGATTACTTTCGAACCGCATCCCAGAAGCATTGTTTCGAAAAACTTCGATTTGAAACTGTTGACATCGCTTAATGAAAAGAAAAAAATTCTGGAGAAGGCAGAAATAGATCAACTCATATTGATAAATTTTACGCAAGAATTTTCGCAACTGACTTCCGACCAGTTTATCAAACAATATCTTGTTGATAAAATCGGTGCGGTCCATATGGTTGTAGGTCACGATCATAAGTTCGGAAAAGACCGTCTTGGTGATGAGGATAAACTTCGCGAACTCGGCAGAATGTACAACTTTGATGTAACTGCTGTCCCACCCGAAAATATGGACGGGGAATTAATAAGCAGTACGAAAATAAGAAATTACCTGTTAGAAGGGCGAGTAGATAAAGCCAACTTACTGCTGGGAAGAAATTATTCTTTTACGGGAGTGGTAGTTAAAGGTGCTCAAAGAGGAAGAGTCCTCGGGTTTCCAACCGCCAATTTGAAACTTGACGATCCCCATAAAGCTATTCCCAAAAAGGGAGTTTATATTGTATCCTGCAGATGCGAACAGGAGAATTTTTACGGTATTATGAATATCGGATTCAGACCGACATTCGAAAACAGAAATGAACTTGTTATCGAAGTCCATATCCTTAATTTTAACAGGGATATCTATGGAAGGGAATTGAGTATCGACTTTATTCAACGTCTAAGAGATGAAAAAAAGTTTGCTTCCAAAGAGGAATTGATATATCAGATTGAAGAGGATAAAAAAAAAGCAGTAGAATTAATAAATGTTTTAGTTAACTAATTGATCCCGGTCCGGTTAATGGTTTCTGGGATTATATCGAACAAATAAACAAGGAGTAACAAAATGTCGTTATCTAAAGAAAAGAAAAACGAATTGATCAAGAAGTACGGTAAAAACGAAAAAGACAGCGGTACCGCTGAAGTTCAGATCGCACTATTGACAGAACGGATTAATAATCTGACTTCTCATTTCGAAGGTCATAAAAAAGATCATGCTTCAAGAAGAGGATTGATGCAGATGGTTGGTAAAAGAAGAAGACTGCTTGATTACCTTGCGGCAAAGGATATTGAGAGATATCGCAGCATAATTAAAGAATTGAACATAAGAAAGTAAAAGAGGAATTAAATGGTATATACCAAAGAAATTGAATTAGGGGGCAAGTTATTAAAAATAGAAACCGGAAAACTTGCTAAACAATCGAACGGAGCTGTTACTGTTCAGTATGGCGATACGGTCGTTTTAGTTACTGCCGTTGCTGGAGAATTGCGGGATGAAATCGACTTTTTCCCTTTGAGTGTTGAATACAGAGAAAAAGCATTTGCTGCAGGAAAAATACCCGGAGGCTTTTTTAAACGCGAAGGCAAACCGAGCGATAAAGAGGTTCTTAGCGCTCGATTGATCGACAGACCGATAAGACCCCTTTTCCCGGAAAATTATCGGAATGATACTCAGGTAGCTGCGTTTGTCTATTCCTACGATCACGAAAATGATGCCGATGTTATCTCGGCTGTCGGAGCTTCCGCCGCTCTGGTTATCTCCGACATCCCTTTCTTCGAACCGATTGGTGAAGTGAGAGTTGGAAGAATTAACGGTCAGTTTATTGTCAACCCTACTAATATTCAGGTTGAAGAAAGCGATATTGAACTGGTTGTAGCCGGAACCGATAGCTCTATTATGATGGTTGAAGGCGAATCTAAAGAAGTGAGCGAAGAAGTAATGCTCGACGCTCTTAAGTTTGCTCACAATGAAATTAAAAAAATTGTAAAAGCTCAGAATGAACTTCGCGAACTCTGCGGTAAACCTAAAATGGTCGTTCCTGAAAAAGCTATCGATCAGAATCTTCTGAACGATGTTAAAGAATTCGCTCTTAACCGGTTTAAGGATATTGTTTCTTCTGTTCTTGCTAAAGAGGAAAGATCGGCTAAAAATAGGGAACTTGAGCAGGACGTATTAACCGCCCTGGCGGAGAAATACCCCGAACAGGAAAAAGCCATTAAAGAAATTCTCCACGATATGGAGAAAGATTTGATGCGCAACAGAATTCTTGAAGAAGGCCTGAGACTTGACGGAAGAAAAACCGATCAGATCCGCCAGATCTCAATTGAACTCGGTATCCTGCCCCGTCCTCACTCTTCCGCGCTTTTTACACGCGGCGAGACCCAGAGTTTAACAACTCTTACTCTCGGCACAAAGCAGGATGAACAGATAATTGACGGACTTCAAACTGAATTCAGGAAAAGGTTTATACTGCATTATAATTTCCCTCCGTTCAGTGTTGGTGAAACCGGAAGGTACAGCGGTGTTGGCAGAAGGGAAGTAGGGCACGGAAACCTTGCCGAAAGATCTATTAAAAATATTCTTCCTCCCGAAACTGTATTCCCTTACATGATCCGTTTGAATTCTGATATACTCGAATCCAACGGCTCGTCTTCAATGGCTACAGTGTGTGCCGGGTCGCTTGCTCTTATGGAAGGCGGCGTTCCTGTTAAATGCTCTATTGCAGGTATTGCTATGGGTCTTGTAAAAGAAGGCGACCGTTACGCCATCCTTTCTGACATTCTGGGAAATGAAGATCATCTTGGTGATATGGATTTTAAAGTTGCCGGATCGGAAAACGGAATAACCGGTTTCCAGATGGATATTAAAATCCAGGGTATTTCATTCGAGATTATGGAGAAGGCGCTTGCTCAGGCAAAAGCCGGAAGAATCCATATCCTTAAAATAATGAACGAAGCTATACCGGTTTCCAAACCTAATATTTCCACTTATGCTCCAATACTTCTTTCAACTAAAATCAGCACCGACAAGATCGGTGCGGTTATTGGGCCAGGCGGAAAAGTTATCCAGAAAATGCAGAAGGATTTCAGCGTCGAAATTAATATTGAAGATGACGGTACTGTCAGTATTGCCGGTCAGGATCACCAGAAAGCGAAAGAAGCCAAAGAATATATTAAGTGGCTTACTGCAGAACCGGAAATCGGTAAGAATTATAACGGAAAAGTTATGAAGATTACCGACTTCGGCGCTTTCGTTGAAATTATTCCCGGGACGCAGGGACTGCTTCACATTTCGCAGATCGACAACAAACGGGTAAATAAAGTTTCCGATGTTTTGAAGGAGGGTGATATGGTGAAAGTAAAACTTCTTAGCATCGAAGGCGGAAAATTTTCTTTATCAAGAAAAGTTCTCCTTAAAGATAAGGAAGAAGAAAAAACCAGTACTGAAAACGAATAGTTCGATATAGCAGTAATCCAGTTTCCAATTACCTGTCCGGTTTTGCCGGACAGGTAAATTACAATCAGATTGGAATCTGCATACTTAATGTTTTGATTTCGAAGTATAAAAATTTGCGGACGGATACAGAATAATGAAGATCGGTAATCTTGATATTGAAAAAAAACTCTTCTTAGCTCCAATGGCTGAGGTGACCGATGCCTCTTTCAGAAAAATTGCTAGAGAGAACGGGGCGGGGTTTACTTTTACTCAGATGGTTAGTGCCGCAGGTGTTGTAAATAACAATTTTGAAACATTAAGACTCCTCTCATTTAATCGTTCCGAAAAACCGATTGGCGTTCAGGTCCTCGGAAACAATCCCGATATACTCGGAGAAGCAGTAAAAGAAATCGCAAAACTTAAACCCGACCTAATCGATCTGAATTGCGGCTGTCCTGTTGATAAAGTGGTTAGTAATAATATGGGCTCAGCCCTTCTGGAAGATACTAAGACTATCGGCAGGATCGTTAGGAAGATGACCGATTCTTCAGGCGGAATTCCGATCTCTGTGAAACTCCGTTTAGGAAAGGATAAGAGCAATATAAATATTCTTGAAACTGCTAAAGCGGCAGAAGCAAACGGGGCTTCTCTTTTATTTGTTCATGCCCGTACCAGAGCGGATAAATATGAATCCGAACCTAACTGGGAATGGCTTAAAAAGGTAAAAGAGAATTTGAGTATTCCTATAGTAGGTAACGGCTCAATCTTTACGCCTGGCGATGCCAAAGAGATGCTTGATCTTACAGGTTGCGATTCCGTTATGGTTGCCAGAGGTGCTCTCGGCAATCCCTTTATTTTCAACAGGTTTAATAATCTGATAAGTACAGGAATTGATCCGGGTTTACCGGAACCTGGATTTGTTAAAGATGTACTTCTCAGACAAATCTCTTATCTTCACAAAGAGTTCGGGGAAATTCTCTGTATCGATAAGGCTAAAAAGCATTCTATCTGGTATTTCAGGTTTTATCCGGGCATTGACCATTTCCTTGAAAAAGTTTTTTCACTTAATGATCTGGCTTCAATCAATTCTCTGATTGAAGAACACTCGGAGAATATTATAAAAGGAAATTTTAAAGTAACTGAATTAAGCGACATCAATAAAAAATTTAAGAAAAAAGTGCTCTTCTGGTTAACCGATATTGATGCAGAAATTCTCGGTTAGTCATTTGTATGCACAAATGAGTTTTACATGAATAAAGAAATAATTATCAGTTCCTCAACTTCTCAAAACAGAGTTGCTATTACGGAAGACGGCAACCTGGTCGATTTCTTCGTCGATCATCCCGAAAAACAGAGAATGGTTGGCGATGTTTATCTGGGCAGAGTTGCAAGAGTCCTTCCCGGAATCAGAGCGGCATTCATCGATATAGGGCTTAAGCACGACGCATTCCTTCACTTCTCCGATATAGGTGAACGCACCGAAGCATTGCAGGGCATATTTGACGACGACGACGATGATGAATCCGATAAATCTCCCGAACGGCAGAATACTCAATCCTCTCCGGATCAGATGAATCAACCGACTCTCGAGTTGCCAAAACCTGAATTAAGAGAAAGACAATCAACAAAACTCCATAAGGGACAGGAACTTCTAATTCAGATTTTGAAAGAACCGGTAAAAGATAAAGGCGTACGTGTTACATCTTCTGTCTCAATTCCGGGTCGCTTTTGCGTCCTTCTTCCAATGGATAACAAAATAGGTGTCTCTAAAAAGATTGCCGATTTCCGTGAAAGAAAGAGACTTAGAAGAATCGCACGCGGAATAATTCCTTCGGATTGTGGACTTATTATTCGCACTGCCGCTAAAGATCAGGATGAGGAATCTCTCTCGGCCGATTTGAAATACCTTGTTAAGATCTGGGCGGATCTTCAGGAGGATGCTAAAAAACTTGATCCACCCTCGCTCCTCTATAAGGATTTAAGCACTACTGTAAGCGTTATCAGAGATCTCTTTACGCCTGATGTTTCAAAAGTCTTTATCGATTCGAAAAAATTATTTAAGGAAATCAGGAATTATGTCCAGTTCATTCAACCCGGACTTATTGAACGGATTGAATTGTACAAGGACGACCGTCCGATATTCGAAGCATTCAAGGTCGATGAACAGATTAAAAGTCTGATGCGGAGAAATGTTGCCCTCCCCAGCGGCGGCCATATTGTAATAGACCATACCGAAGCGATGACGGTTATTGATGTTAACAGCGGCCGTTATGCTGCAAAGAAAGATCAGGAACTTAATTCTCTTAAAACCGATCTTGAAGCTTCCAGGGAAATTGTAAGGCAGCTTCGGCTCCGTGATATCGGCGGATTAATTGTTGTTGACTTCATCGATCTCGAAGATGAAAAGAACCGTAAAAAGATATATGACGAATTGAAAAAAGAATTCAAAAAAGATAGAGCGAAAACCGCTCTCCTGCCTATGACTGAATTTGGACTTATGCAGATTACTCGTGAACGTGTGAGGGAAAATATTGTTCAATCGATGACAGAAGTATGCCCTTATTGCCAGGGGACAGGATTAATGACTAAAAAGTCGAACCTTATGCATGAAATTGAAGCATGGCTGAAACGGTATAAGATGGAGGGTAAATTTAATTCCTTGATCCTGCGTGTTCATCCGTCTCTGGGTGAAAAATTAAATCAGGGATTTATTTCAACATTGAAGAAAATTCAACTAAAGTATTTTGTTAAAATTACTCTCGACCAAAGTGAAAAAATAAATCCCCAGCATTTTAGATTTGTTGCTAAAAAAACCAATGAAGATATTACAGATGAATTTGCGTGATTGTAAGGTGAACCGTAACAACTAAAATCAATTTATTTTTACTTAAATTTATTCGTTGAAAAACCGACAAATATTGTAAGGAGTGGTTAAATGAAGTTTTTTATCGATACTGCAAATATCAATCAGATTAAAGAAGCTGCATCATACGGTTTGCTCGACGGTGTTACTACCAATCCTTCTCTTGTAGCCAAAGAGGGAAAAAATTTTAAGCAGCTGCTTGAAGAGATAATTAAGATAGTTGACGGACCAATTAGTGCTGAAGTTGTGGCAACGGATTTTGATGGGATTATGAAAGAAGCCGGCGAACTTGCCAAGATTCATGAAAACATTGTTGTTAAGGTCCCGCTTATTAAAGAAGGTATTAAAGCTGTTAAAGCACTTCACGAAGAGGATATCCGTACCAATGTTACTCTCTGTTTCTCGGCATCCCAGGCACTTCTGGCGGCCAAAGCAGGAGCAACTTACATAAGTCCTTTCGTTGGAAGGCTCGACGATATCAGTCATAACGGTATGGACTTGATTAAACAGATTGTCCAGATATATAAAAATTATAATTATAAGACTCAGGTGCTTGTTGCCAGTATCCGTCATCCGCTTCATTTGGTTGAAGCTGCTTTAATGGGTGCCGACGTTGCAACAATGCCGTTCGATGTTATCGAAAAACTTTTTAAACACCCTCTGACCGATAGCGGTCTTGAGAAATTTTTAAGCGACTGGAAAAAACTAAATCAAAAATGAAAATGAAAAAGACAAAATTTTACTCGATCCACGAAAAACTTGGCGCTAAAATTGTCGACTTTGCCGGATTCCAGATGCCGGTTCTCTATTCTTCAATAATTAATGAGCATAAGGCAGTTAGAACATCGGTTGGAGTATTCGACGTTTCCCATATGGGGGAGATTTTTATACGCGGGGATAAAGCGCTCGACTTTGTTCAGCACATCACAATTAATGATGCATCCATCCTGATAGACGGAAGAGTTCAGTATTCGGCAATGTGTTACAAAGATGGCGGAATAGTTGACGATCTCCTTGTCTACAAAATTTCTGATAAAGAATTTATGCTTGTTGTAAATGCATCCAATAAGGATAAGGATTTTGTCTGGATGAAAGAGAATAATCCGTTCAATGTTTCTATTGAAGATGAAAGCGACGAATATTCTCTTCTCGCAGTTCAGGGCCCGAGTTCAAAACAGGTTATTGAAAAAATCTGCGATAAACCCCTGGATCTTGAATACTATCATTTCTTTAAGGCAAACGTTGCCGGCGTTGATATGATTCTCTCAAGAACAGGTTATACGGGCGAAATCGGCTATGAATTATATTTTAAGGGCGATGAATCTGTTGCACTAAAAGTCTGGAATGCTTTGTTTGAGTCCGGAAAAGAATTCAATATTCAGCCGGTTGGACTTGGCGCCCGCGATTCGCTCCGCTTAGAGATGGGTTTCTGCCTCTACGGTAACGACATCGACCAGACCACAAACCCCCTTGAAGCCGGCCTGGGATGGATTACAAAACTGAAAAAACCTTCTTTTATTGCCAGAGATGTTTTATTGAAAGTGAAAGAGGAAGGTCTTAAAAGAAAACTGGTTCCGATGATTTCGGAGGAAAAAGCTTTCCCGCGCCACGGTTATGATCTCTCTCTTAACGGTAAAAAAATAGGTCATATTACAAGCGGTACGGTCAGCCCGGTTATCGACAAAGCGATTGCACTCGGATATGTTGATTCGGAATATGCAATAGAGGGAAATCAAATTAATTTTTTAATCAGAGGTAAAGAAATTCCGGCGGTCATAATCAAACTGCCGTTTGTGAAAAAATAATATGAAAATAAATGTTTTATTCTCCAATATTAATCTGGACGAACTCTACTTCACAGGAAAAACCTGTGTTGTAATAGATGTATTACGCGCATCAACTGTAATTGTAACCGCACTTGCCAACGGCGCAAAGGAGGTTATTCCCGTTAATACGGTAGATTTTGCGGTTAAAGTATCCGGCGATGCTTTCAGAAGCCAGACAATACTCGGCGGAGAAAGAAATACAAAGAAGGTGGAGGGTTTTACGCTCGGTAATTCGCCTCTGGAATATACTCCCGAAGTTGTATTGAATAAATCGATCATACTCTATACTACAAACGGTTCAAGATCAATCGTTAAAGCGAAATTTGCAGAGAATCTGTTCATTGCTTGTTTCAATAATATCGGTGCGGTTGTAGAACATCTTACATCATTGAAAAAAGATGTCGAGATTATATGTGCAGGTACCAACGGTGGATTCAATATGGAAGATGCTGTTTGTGCCGGAAACATAATTGCGCTATTGAATTCTAATAAGAATGAAATTCAGCTTTCAGATTCTGCAATTGCCTGCGGTCTTCTTTATAAAACTTACTCAAAGAGCATCTTAAAAATGCTAAAGAATACCGAACACGGAAAACTGCTGATTGAAAATGGATTTGCTAGTGACATAAAAGAATGCGCAAAAATTGATGCTGCGGAAATTGTCCCTTTTTATAATTCGGGTGTAATTAAAAAAAATGATTTGAATAATAAGTAGCTTAGTCGGGCAATAATTTATCAGTAAATGAATGCCAAAAAAAAATAACACAAAAGAAAATAGAGCCGAAGGGAAGGAATATTTTGTTGTATCTCCGGCTAAGAAAAAAAAGCTGCTTGGAATTTTTCTTATAGTATTTGCACTGCTTATTTTTTTAAGCGTACTATCTTATTCCCGTTACGACGATTCCTCCTTTTCCTTCCGGTTTACCGATTTATTCAATATCTTCAGTTCCAATCCGGAATTGAGGGATAAAGCTGCCGATACTCATAACTGGCTCGGAATATTCGGTGCATATATTTCAAACTTTTTCATCCATTCGACCATCGGATATTTTTCGCTGATCTTCCCGGTTATCATGTTTGTATGGGGCTATGCAGTAATAAAAACGAATATTTATAAACTTGCAATCTACACTACAAATTTCCTTCTTGTAATGGGAATTCTCCTGGCAACATTTTTCGGAATGCTCAGATTTACTCCCGAGATCGGTTTATTTACCGATATCTATGAACTCTCAGGAAATGTAGGCGCGTTTTTCGGAATAGCCGTTGGAAAATTGCTCGGCGGACTCGGCAGCATAATATTTCTTCTGGCAGCTATGGTTGTAACTCTTATAATTGCTTTCGATATAAGATTTGGCGCAATCCTTGCTTTCATAAAAGGATTATTTCAATCGGATGGGAAGGAAGATTTTGAGGAAATACCTAAGTCTGATGAAATTGTTAAGTCCGATGAGAACCTGGCTAAGATAAAAGACTTGCGAAAGGAAAGTAAATTGAAATCCCTTTTTACTGATGCGGATGATGCAGAAGGGGAAGATGAGACGATTCCGGAGACAAGGATTAGAATTGTTAAGAAGGATGAACCTGATAAAATAATTGAACCGGAGCCGCTGAAAGAAAACGAACCGGCTAAACAGAAAAAAACTGAATCTGCCAAACAGGATAAGCATAAAAGTGAGGAAATCCTTCCCGCAATTGATAAAGAAGCTGAAGCTTCTCTTCCGGATCAGTGGAATGAAGAAATCAAATTCATTCCGCCTAAAATTGATCTTCTTGTTCCCGCAGAAGATGAAGAAGTTAAAGTTCACGAAAGTGAATTGAAAAGAAATGCAGAACTTCTGAAAGAGAAACTCGCATTATTCGATATTCAAATTGAAGATATAACGGTTACACCCGGTCCGGTAGTAACTTTATATGAGATAGTACCCGCACCCGGAGTAAAAATAAGCAGAATAGTAAGTCTTGAACATGATATCGCTCTTGCACTTGCTGCGCGTGGCATCAGAATTATTGCCCCTATTCCCGGTAAGAGTGCTATCGGTGTCGAAATTCCTAATGCCAAAGCATCAATTGTCAGGGCACGATCTGTAATTAGTAAGTTGAAAGAAGCTAAAGAGGAATTACCCCTTGCTCTGGGTAAAACAATTTCAGGCGATGTTTATATAACGGACCTGGCTAAAATGCCTCATATGCTGATTGCGGGATCAACCGGTTCCGGAAAAAGCGTTGGCATTAATATGATTATCAACAGTCTTTTGTATGCCAAACACCCTTCCGATATAAAATTTGTTATCGTAGACCCTAAGAAGATAGAACTCTCATTCTATAAGAAACTTAACAAGCATTACCTTGCTGTATCTCCGGACCTGGAGGAGGAGATTATTACAAATCCTTCTAACGCTCTGCTGGCTCTTAAAGCGGTTGAGTACGAAATGGAAAAGAGGTACGACAAGCTTGCTAAAGCAGGTGTAAGAAATATTGTAGATTACAATAAAAAAGTGCTTAACCCTAAAACCCGTCCGAAAGATACCGAGGAAATGAAGCACTATAAATTGCCATACATAATTGTGATAATTGATGAGCTTGCGGATTTGATGATAACATCCGGCAAAGAAGTAGAAGAACCGATTGCACGACTTGCACAGTTAGCTCGCGCCGTCGGAGTTCATCTTATACTTGCAACACAGCGTCCTTCAGTTAATGTTATTACCGGAGTAATTAAAGCGAACTTCAGCGCCAGAATGGCCTATCAGGTTGCAACCAAAATCGATTCCAGAACCATCCTTGATATGAACGGAGCCGAACAGCTTCTGGGCAGCGGCGATATGCTCTTTCTACCGGGCGGTATGCCCAAGCCGATCAGGATTCAGAATGCTTTCATTTCCACTGAAGAGGTGGAACGGGTTACTAATTTTATTTACGCTCAGGAGGGATTTTCCAAACGGTATTTCCTCCCTTCAATGTTTGAAAAAAAGAAAGCTGATGCGGGAAGTTTTCTATCCGATCTCGATCCGATGTTTGATGAAGCTGCCAGAGTTGTTGTTAGACACCAGCAGGGATCGGTCTCCCTGCTTCAGAGAAGGTTGAAACTTGGTTATTCGCGTGCTGCCAGAATAGTGGACCAGCTGGAACAGGCCGGTATTGTTGGACCTTCGGAAGGCAGCAAAGCCAGAGAAGTAATTGTTGAGAACGAAGAACAACTCGAAACTATCCTTAGATCTTTATAATACTATGAGATTTAAAATTTTTTTATTCGTTTTTATAGCCCCGATTTTATTTGCCCAGTCCGGGAATGAGATACTAAAAAAAGTCCAGGCAAAATTTAATTCGATTACCAGTTTCAGTGCTGGTTTCTCCCAAAGTATTTTCGGTCCCGACGGAAAACCTGCCGGTAAAGAGAACGGCACTTTCGTTTATAAAAGGAAAAATAAATTTATTGTCGATCAGAAAAGGGGAATGATAATCTCTGATTCGGAATCGGTCTGGAATTACGATAAAAAAAATAAAAAAGTAGTTATTAGTACATTTTTTGATGAACCCACTTCTTTCTCAATTGAAAGATTTATTTTCGATTATCCATCGCAATGCAGAGTTAAATTTGTAAAAGAAGAATCTTCTGATCTCGAAAAGGTTATATTATTAACTCCCCGCGATGAGCAACTGGATTTGAAAGAGATAAAAATCTGGATCAATAATTCGGATATGGTTGTAAAATTGCAGATTGTTGATCTGATCGATATGAAATACATTTTTTCATTCTCGGATATAAAAGAAAATCCTGAAGTCTCAGATCTAAAATTCAATTTTACTCCTCCAAAAGGGACTAAGATTATTGACTTACGCTGATAAAAATAAAATTATCTTAAAACGATTAACGGGTTATCTCCTGCCGGTTATCTTAACTTTCCTATTCCTTTATCTCGCTTTTGTAAATGTCGACCTTAATAAATCATTCTCCCTCATTACAAATGCTTCTGTTCTCTGGCTTTTTGTATATATCATAGTTTTTTTCATCTCCCATTTTATTAGAGCTTTGCGCTGGAAGATTATGGTTAGACCTGTTAAGGAGGATGCTTCCACATTTAATTTGTTTGGTGCGGTAATGATCGGGTATGGAGTTAATTGTGTTATACCCCGGCTCGGCGAGGTCTATCGCGGCTTATTCATCGGTAAGTGGGAAGGAATCTCGCGGTCCACTATGTTTGGTACCGTTATTATCGAAAGAATAATCGATACCGGTTCATTTGCCCTCGCTTCTCTTATAAGCGTTTTTCTTTTTCCGGGGAATCTTTTTAATGAAATATTATGGCTCAGGACATCATTGATAATCGGATTTGCCTCAATTCTTCTGATAACAGTTTTCATTGTGATCATTGTAAAGTACGAACAGAAGTTTACCGTTACGATTGTTAATTTTATCGCCCGTTTTAACAAACGTCTTTCTGAAAAACTTTCCAGCGTCTTCTCAACACTTATTAGCGGCTTTTCAAGTATACGCGGATTTGCAAGTATTCTTAATGTCGTAATTTATACTATAATCATTCTACTCCTCTATGCACTTAATTCATATGTCGGTTTCTTTATGCTCGATATGCAAAATTACGGGGAAATCAATTTTGCAATGGCTTGGGTTTTTATGACTATCAGTGCTTACGGCGTTGTTATCCCTACTCCGGGCGGTACTGGTTCCTACCACATTATTTCTATATTTGTTTTAACAAATCTGTACGGATTTGAATACGAACTGAGTGCGGCTTATGCTCTTTTAACGCATTTTATTTCCTATTTTGTTTTTATCGGTTCAACTATCGGTTCTATTTACCTGATAAACAGAAACCGTGAAAAAAAAGGGATCAGCAAAGAAAATTTTTATTCTGTTTTTAATATTTACCCGGATCAAAAATGAAAAAAATTCTTATTCTGTTTCTTTTGTTGCCTGTTTTGAATTTATATGGACAGTGGGATTTCGGTATTTCAATGGGGCTCGATTTCAAATCAGCTCCAACATACAGGGATTATATTAATTTTAATTTTGCTCCGCCGGACAACAAATTAAAATCATTTAACAGCTCTGTAAATTTCTCTGGCGAAGCAGGATACTTATTTAATAATTCGTTTCAGATCGGATTGGAATACAGCATTGTAATCGATTCCTATAATTCACCGCTCGGCTCAGGCGGGATTTATGAAATTTCTTATCTTATGCACAGACCGAGTGTAATTGGTTATTATGTTATCAGCGGGGCCGGGTATAAATTCAAATTCGGCGGAGGTCTCGGTTTGAGGTTTGTCTCCCTTAACGAAGAAATAATTACGAAAAGCGAATATGAATCATCCGGATGGGGATTTTTAATTAAAGGAGAAGCCAATACTCTTTTAAGCAGTAATCTTTATGTCCTTTTAGGACTCGATTTTCGTTACGATCTTCCGGGTGAACTCTCCTCAGATGTAAATAAAAAGATTACGAATTTTGCAACCGGCGAAGTAGTGAATCTTAACGCGATCTCTATAGGCGTTAAGCTTGGAATCTCATATCTTCTTTAACGGAATTCTATGTCAATACTTGAAGCAATAATACTCGGAATTATTCAGGGCTTAACAGAGTTTATCCCGGTTAGCAGTACTGGTCACCTTACTGTAACCGGTAAACTGATGGGACTTATTTCGGAATCTAAACCCGAAAGATGGACCGCTTTCATTGCTGTTATTCAAATCGGAACTCTTGCCGCTGTACTAATCTATTTCTGGAAAGATCTTGTAAATATTTTAAAAGACTTCCTTCTGGATAATTTCATTAAAAGAAAAAAAATCCGTGATCAGAATCAGAACTCTATAATGGGCTGGTTTTTAGTTCTCGCCACAATACCGGTTGTAATTATCGGGTTAGGCTTTAAAGACATAATTGAAGGGGTGCTGACAAAAAACTTATTCGTGATAGCCGGAAGTCTTATTACACTTGCTCTAATTCTTGCAGCAGCTGAGAAATACGGTAAGTTCGACCGTCATGCTTCGGATTTCAAGTGGTACGATGCGCTCCTGATCGGAATTGCTCAATCGGTTGCGCTTATTCCCGGTTCTTCCAGATCAGGTACAACAATTACAGCGGCAATATTCCTTGGATTCAACCGGGAGACAGCAGCCCGCTTCTCGTTTCTGATGAGTATTCCGGCTGTTGCGGCAAGCGGATTACTTCAGCTCTATCAGGCTTTGGAGTATATAGATTCTTCGGGACTGATTAACCTGATCATTGCAACGTTTGTATCGGCAGTTTTCGGATATCTTTCGATCGAATTTTTGTTGAGATATTTAAGAAGAAAATCAACATTTGTTTTTATAGTATACCGGATTCTTGCAGGTCTGGTAATACTGGTTTTAATTTACTCGGGAATTATTCAACCATAAGGAGTAATTATGATTAAAAAAATATTTGTTCTAATTATGATTTCACTTTTTATATCAGCCTGTTCAAATAAAAATGAAAATTTAAAATCAGAAGAAAACAAACAAACAATAGAGAAAGGAGATCAATTGGATCAGTTAATGGATTTGAAGAATAGCGAAAAATTGATTGCAGCCATTGAAACTAATATGGGCACATTCGAAGTAGAACTTTATGCGAGAGAAGTGCCTAAAACTGTTAAAAACTTTGTCGGCCTGGCTTCTAAAGGATACTACAACGGGGTCATATTTCATCGTGTAATAAAAGACTTCATGATTCAGGGCGGCGATCCTACCGGTACTGGAATGGGCGGAGAAAGTATTTACGGCCCTAAGTTCGAAGATGAATTTGTACCTTCGTTAATGCATGATTCACCGGGCATTCTATCGATGGCCAATGCCGGTCCTAATACGAACGGCAGCCAGTTTTTCATAACAGTGGTACCTACACCGTGGCTGAATGCCCGTCACTCCGTTTTTGGTAAAGTGATTAAAAATATGGATCTCGTAAATGCAATAAGTCAGGTGCCTACAAATAATATGGACAGGCCTCTGGAAAATGTTGTAATGCAAAAAGTAACTGTTGAGAAAAGAGCGTATTAATTAATGCAGCCCAAAGAATTTTTTACCTCCAGATGGGGATTAATTCTTGCAACGCTCGGTATTGCAGTTGGAACGGGCAATATCTGGCGATTCTCACGTGTCGTTGCTCAGAATGGCGGTGGATCGTTTTTAATTCCCTGGGTTGTATTTCTTCTAATCTGGTCTGTGCCCCTTATAATTGCCGAATTTGCTCTTGGCAAATCGACCCGACTTTCACCAATCGGTGCAATTGGAAAAACCGCGGGTAAAAAGTATGCCTGGATGGGAGCGTTTATTGCTTTTGTTTCCACCGCTATTATGTTCTATTATTCAGTGGTAGCAGGCTGGTGTATCCGTTATTTTATATCCGCCTTCTCCGGTGATCTTTTTAATACGTCGAATCATCTGGAATACTGGAATAATTTTTCCACGGGCGGTATGCCGCTTCTTTATCACCTGATTGCAATTTTGATTGGCGGAATTGTTATTTACAGGGGTATCGTTAAAGGTATAGAAAAGGTTAATAGAATTCTTGTCTCTTCATTATTGATTATTCTAATAATTCTGCTTATTCGTGCTGTTACACTGCCCAATGCATTCGAGGGAATTAAGTATCTCTTTACTCCCCGTTTGGAATTTTTGCTCGATTATAAAGTGTGGCTTAATGCACTTACACAAAACGCGTGGGATACAGGTGCGGGCTGGGGACTTATTATGACTTATGCTGTCTATATGAAAAAGAAAGAGGATGTAGCACTTAATGCTGCATTAATCGGTTTCGGTAATAATTCAGTCTCCCTGATAGCCGGAATAACAATCTTTTCAACTGTATTCGCACTTAGTTCGACCGATGCGATGGTTCAGATTTCACAATCAGGTCCGGCCAATACCGGGTTAACTTTCATATATCTCCCTCTGCTGTTCACAAAAATGTCCGGCAGCATTCTACTCAATACAATTTTTGCTTCTCTTTTCTTCCTGGCATTGTCTTTTGCTGCGTTAACATCGCTTTTTTCGATGATGGAATTGGCAACCAGCACAATAATTGATTTCGGCTTGTCTCGGAAAATCGCGATAGTAATTGTTGGTGTTGCAGGATTTACTTTTGGAATACCTTCAGCGTTAAGTATGGACTTTTTTATTAATCAGGATTGGGTGTGGGGAGTAGGTTTAATACTGAGCGGGGCTTTCATCGCATTTTCATTGATTAAATACGGCGTCGATAAATTCCGTATCGATTTTATTAATGGTGAAGGAAGCGATATTTTTATAGGTAAATGGTACAATTATATTATAAAATATCTGGTTCCTGTTCAGGTTGTTATTTTACTCTCCTGGTGGCTTATATCATCGACTACGTGGGACCCTGAATGGTGGAATCCGTTTCATGTGGAAAATCTTGGTACTTGTCTTGCCCAATGGTTCTTAGCTATTTCTGTTTTTGTTCTGCTTAATAAATTTTTTGTTAAATATATTCTTGAGTCGGAAAGGTAATATGGAAACTTGGATAACTGCTTTTTTTGTTGTGGGAATTGTCTGGGGCGGTGTAGCCTTTTTTCTGGTTAAGGCAATTCGGTTCGAAAAAAATAAAACAAAAGAAACTGATTAAATGGCTAAGAAATCAATTCCATCCGTTAATGAGATCCCGAAATTTCTTCATAAGGAAAAACTTCTTCCTGTTTTCTTTCTTGTTGGTGAAGATGATTATACAATCGAAAAAACAGTTGAAGAAATAAGGAAATTTGTTGAACCCCTTATTTCGTCTGAATTTGATAAGGAATTTATTAATGCTGAAAGAAATGTAAACCTTAATCAGATTCTTGATGCTGCGTATTCATTCCCTTTCGGAGGAGGTAAAAAATTAATAGTAATTAAAAATTTCGAAAGTATTGCAAACAAGAAGGAGCTGAACAATTATATTAATTCCCCCGCCGAATTTACTGTGATGATAATAACTCAGATATCAAAACCCTCGGATTTGTCGAAAGAGCCTTATGCACTCCTGATTGATAAAAAATTTTTATTTGAAGCTAAAACTGAAGGCGGTAATGACCTGATTGAGTGGCTTATCAGGATTTCGGAACAACTCAATTCCCCAATCGATTATGATACGGCGCAGGGATTAATCGAAATTGTCGGAAACGATAAAGGTCTGCTCGAAATGCAGGTCCGGAAGATTTCGGATTATTCAATCGGTAAACCGAAACTCAGTTTCGATGAAATTAAAAAACTGGTTTCACCTACTAAGCAATATTCAATTTTCGAACTTCAGGATGCAATTGGTGCAGGTAATAAATCGAAAGCTCTCGAAATTGCATTCAACCTAATTGATGCAGGAATTTCCATAGTTATGATTATTAGCATGCTTGCGAAATATATTAGTGCAGTATCTCAGGTTTCGGAATTAACCCGTTCAAATGTAAACGACAACGAAGCCGCAAGAAAGATCGGTGTTAGCTGGTATTACTATGTCAATTGCAAAAAGGCCCGGTTCCTTCTACCGGATGAAAGGCTACTTAAAGCCTCCCGGGCATTATTTAATGCCGATATGGCTGTAAAATCCAGTAATACTGAGTTTAAAACAATTCTGATAATGATGCTTTCTGAAATGATGGAAAATTAAAAACTTGGAAAATCTTGAAAAAAAGCAACTTTATGACTAAAATTAATTCAAAAATTTTGAAACAATCTCAAATTTGACTGGGTATAATTGACACTTAATCGGAATCTAATAGAGTTAACAGACGAGGAATTAATAAAGGAATTTCAGGTTTCCAATACAATGGACGCTTATGAAATTCTGGTTCGGCGTTATAAAGATCCGCTAATGAATTTTGTTTTCAGGTTTGTGGGGGACCGGGATGCATGTTCGGATATAGTTCAGGACACAATGATAAAATTTTATCTCAATAAGGACTCATACCGCGAATTCGCAAAATTCTCCACCTGGATTTATACTATTGCGGGTAACCTGGCTAAAAATGAATTGAAAAGAAGAAAAAGAAGAAGTCTCTTCTCAATTGATAACTCCGATGACGAACGTTCTATACAGATTGAGGATAAATCCTTTTTAGCTCCCGATCGGTCCGCTGATAGTGAGATTAAAAACCAAATTATTCAGAATGCTCTGCTAAGGGTAAAACCGGTCTATCGGGAAGTTGTAGTTCTTCGTGACATTCAGGGTCTATCTTACGAGGAAATCGCTGAAATTACAAAATTGTCTATTGGTACCGTAAAATCCAGAATCAACCGGGGGAGAACTCAATTGCAAAAACTATTGAAAAATATTTATAAAGAGTAAATCTATGGGAATAAACATCTACAATGATCAGGACAATAAATTTGAAAAATTAATTGAAGATTTAAAAGATCTGCCGAAGATCAATGCACCGGATAATTTTGAATTTCAGCTGATGACTAAAATTCAGAATAAAAATTTCGGGGTAGATAAAGAACCGAGAGAGAAGTTCAACGTAATTAAATTTTTTGCTCCGTCTGCTGTTGTTGTAACTGTAATTATCCTCTTTTTTATTTTTCTGCCTGCTAATGATCAACAGAATGAAAATCTGCTTATGAGCGATCCTCCTCAAATCATTTCTCAAACGGATCAATCTGCTTCCAATGGAGATTTAGAAAACACCGCTACTTCATCGTCTCAAAAGAACTATCCGCCTGCTGAGAACAGGTCTCTTCAATCCGGTTCGGGTGAATTAGCTATTAATCCAAACGATGCAGTATTATCGAACAATCCCAAATACCCGATTTCACGTAGCAGGTCGGTAGCGCTTGATGATTTTATCTCTGGAAATAAGCAGAAGAAGAGCAGTCTTCAGCAGGGAAATGTTGTTAGGGGTGGGGAATCGGCATCCGAATTCGATGGCTTTTTCATCAGGGAGGAGTTGGATCCCAAAACACTACAGAAATACCGGACTACGTTGGACTCTATTAAAAAAGCTGAGGCGCGTACAGATTCATTAAAAAGAGCTAAAAAAACAGAATAATCCCAAAAAACGACTAAATATTTGTTTTTTTGAGACATCATCCGTAAATTTCGACCTCAAAAATCAGCAAGGAAGTAGTTATAAATGAAAACAGGTATTCATCCAACCTACAGAAAATGTGAAGTTTCATGTGTTTGCGGAAATACATTCGTAACACGCTCAACAGTAAGCAGTATTAAGCTCGAAATTTGTTCCGAATGCCATCCATTCTTTACCGGAAAACAGAAAATTGTCGATTCTACCGGTCGTGTTGAAAGATTCAAAAAGAAATATGGTTTTAAACAAGCTTAAACAATTACTTTATTATTGCACAAGGGCTGTTCGGTTTTACAGCCCTTTCGTGTTTTAAATGGTCCTGCAATTATTAGCTTTTCTTTTTATAATGGATTTTTATCATGAGCGATGAACAGAAAACCGTTTCAGGTAGTTTGAATCTTTATCAGGGTGTTAGGGGCTTTGCAGTAAAAATATTGAATCGAATTGACAGAACCGATGCCTATCTCGATAAACTCCTTGAAATTGAATTAAAAAACTCGAACCTCTCCGGCCCGGATAAAGCTCTTTTGTTTGAAATTGTCCATGGCGTTATGAGATGGATGGGCAGAATCGACTGGATTCTGAATGGATTTTATAAAGGGCAATTCTCTAAAGTTGTACCGAATATTAAAAATGCTTTGAGAGTAGCTCTTTACCAGATCCTTTTTCTTGATAAAGTACCCGACTACGCGGCGGTGAATGAAGCTGTTGAGTTCGTAAAAAAGCTTCAGGGACAGAAATATGCTGATGTAGCCAATGGTGTTTTGAGAAATATAATACGCAACAAGGAGGGAATTAGATATCCCAATCCTGATGAAGATCCTGTTGCATACCTCAGCGCTTACTACTCTCATCCCTCCTGGATTGTAAAAAGGTGGACTGCACGTTTCGGTAAAGAGGAAACAGAACGATTACTTATAGCCAACAACAACAAACCCGTTCTTACACTTCGTGTCAACAATCTTGTAACAACTAAAAGCGACTTTAAAAAGCTTCTTGATTCAGTGCAGCTGAAATATTCTGATAGTAAAGCAGTTGAACAGTTTATTCGTTTAAGCTCCCTTTCCAACATTACCGATTGGGAATACTTTGCAAAAGGATTTTTTTCTGTTCAGGATGAAAGTACCGGATTCCCTGTTCTATTGCTTGATGTTAAACCCGGTATGCGGGTTCTTGACCTTTGTGCAGCACCCGGCGGTAAAACCGCCTTTATTGCTGAACTGATGGAGAACAATGGTGAAATAGTTGCTTTGGACCGTTTCGAAAGCCGTTTAAAGATTCTCAATAAAAATCTTGACCGTCTTAAAGTCTCTATCGTAAATACAATTGCAATTGATGCTAATGAGTTCTCTGACGAGAAGGGATTCGACCGTGTCCTAATTGACGCGCCATGTTCGGGACTCGGGACTCTAACAAAAAAACCTGATCTTAAATGGAAGAAAGACTTGGGTGATATCAGAAAAATTGTTAATATTCAGCAGGATTTAATTAGAAAGGGAGCATCACTCCTGAAGCCCGGCGGCTACCTCGTCTACAGTACATGTACTATTGAGCCGGAAGAGAATTTCGAAAATGTTAAGAAATTCTTAAATGAAAATCAGGATTTTAAACTCGTTGATGCATCCTCTATTATTCCCGGAGAATTTGTGAGTCCGGAAGGATTTGTTCAAACATTTCCTCATATTCATGATTTTGACGGCTCTTTTGCCGTAAAACTGGTTAGGGAACATTAACTAACTCTATAGATTATGAATGAAGCTTTAAAAAAATTTGCGACAGAATTAAAAACTTCCCGAGAAGCTAAAGAAATATCACTCAACTATATTGCCAGCCGGACAAAAATCGATATCAGATTTCTTCAGGCAATTGAAGAAGGCAATTTTGATCTCTTACCTGAAATTTACATGCGTGCGTTTATAAGGGAATATGCTCAATTCTCCGAAATTGATGTTAAAGAAGTCTTAAAAAAATTCGATCTTGCTAAACGCGGCCTGCTTGAAGAAAATTCCTCACAGGAAAAAGAACCGGATGAATCCTCAGCCGCGGAACAGACAATGAGTGAAAAGGTTGAAACAAAACCTGCTCAAAAAATCATGGAGGAAACCGAACCGGATTCTAAAGAACCGGCAGATCATCAAGTAACCGCAGAGATTCCTCCCAAAAAAATTGAAATAAAAAATTTATATGTCCTTTCATTTTCCGTGCTTGTTATAATGTTATTAATTGCCTATTTCATTTTTTTCAATGGTCCGTCCAAAGAAATTATTGCTGATATACCCGACCAGGACAGGATTGAACAATCCGGCGAACGTTTTGAACTGGAAGCAACGCCTCAGGCCAACGAATATATGCCTGAAGACGATAGCCTTAAGCTGGATTTAACAGGCTTGGGCCGTGTTTGGGTAAAAGTCCAATCCGATAGTAGAATTATTTTTCAGGGTTTCCTTTTGGAAAAACAGAACTCTTCTTTCAAGGCGCTGAATGAATTTAGAGTTTCAGTTGGTAATGCCGGATTAATTTCAATGGATCTAAATGGCAAACAATTGCAGATACCGGGAGCCAGGGGGGAAATAAGAAACTACATAATTAATTCAGATACAGTGAAATCATATATATTATCAGTACCGTCAAAGAATGAAACCGGATCCCCAAACTAGAATTGATCAACTCCGAAAGCTGATTAAAGAACACGATTATAACTATTTTGTTCTTGCCAGACCAACAATCAGCGATTATGAATACGACCGGCTCCTCAATGAACTGATTCAAATCGAGAAAGAGAATCCACATTTAGTTACACCTGATTCACCGACTCAGAGAGTAGGGTCGGATATATCTAACGAATTCAGAACTGTCACACATTCAATTCCGATGCTCAGTTTATCCAATTCCTACAGCGAAGATGAAATTCTAGATTTCGACAGGAGAGTAAGGGAAGGCCTCCCGGCGCATGAGAAAATTGAATACGTATGCGAACTTAAAATTGACGGTGTTTCAGTCAGTCTGAAATATAGAAATGGAAGACTTATAACCGCAGCTACGCGGGGCGACGGAACTACAGGTGAGGAAATAACAAACAATATCAGGACAATTAGATCCGTACCACTTACAATTGAAAAAGTACCCGGAAAGGATTTAAACCTTGTAGAAGTACGCGGTGAAATATACATGGAAGTTGAACAGTTTAACAGGCTGAACGAAGAACGCGAGCTAAACGGTGAAAAGACTTTCGCAAATCCGCGTAATTCAACCGCAGGTACAATAAAATTATTAGATCCCAGAATTGTTGCCCGGCGGCCTCTTCAGATCTTTGTCTATTATCTTTTTTCCGAATCTGATCAGCTTGTTACTCATTCTGAAAATCTGGAGCTTCTTCAAAAACTCGGCTTCAGGGTAAATAAGAATTACAAACTGTGCACATCCTTAGACGAGGTTTTTTCTTTCTGCCGGTTCTGGGAGGAAAAAAGAGAAACACTTCCATATGAAATTGACGGAGTGGTTATAAAAGTTAATTCGCTAAATCTTCAGAAAATATTAGGTAGTATTGCAAAATCGCCCAGATGGGCAATCGCATTTAAGTTTAAAGCCCGTCAGGCAAAAACTAAGTTGAACAGAATAACCTGGCAGGTTGGAAGAACCGGAACTCTTACTCCTGTAGCTGAACTTGATCCGGTCTTTTTAGCCGGTTCAACCATTAGCCGCGCTACTCTCCATAATATCGACGAGATAAGGAGAAAAGATATCCGGGAGGGCGATGCTGTTATAATTGAAAAAGGCGGGGATGTAATTCCCAAAGTAGTCTCTGTTGTTCTCGATAATCGTCCCAAAGATTTAAAGATTGTTGTTCCTCCGGATAAATGTCCGGTCTGTAATTCCTCTCTATTCAGGCCCGTGGATGAAGTGGCGATTTATTGCGAGAATAATTCATGCCCTGCGCAGGTTAAGGGAAGACTTCTTCATTTTGCATCCAGGGGTGCAATGGATATCTCAGGGCTCGGAGAATCATTGATAAACTTATTTGTCGATTCAGGGTTTTTAAGCAGCTATTCCGATATCTATTATCTTGCCAATCGAAGGGACGAATTAATCGGAATAGATCGTCTTGGAGAAAAGAGCATCGATAATCTTCTTAATGCCATTAGTGAAAGTAGGAAAAGACCATTTGATAAAGTCCTGTTTGCTTTGGGTATACGCTATGTTGGAGCCGGCGCAGCTAAAAAACTCGTGCAGTACTTCTTATCGATCGATAAACTTATTGAAGCCCGGCAAGAAGAGATTGAAAATGTTCCGGAAATCGGGCCGAGTATTAGCATGAGCATTAAAAGATTCTTTTCCGATCGGAATAATATTAAAGAAATTGAAAGACTAAGAGATATCGGTTTAAGTTTCTCGACGCATGCAAAATCGGAAAAATCACTAAAGCTCAATGGGGCTTCATTTGTTTTAACCGGTACTTTACCGAACTACTCAAGGGAGGAAGCCAAAGAATTGATTGAAAAGAACGGCGGAGTAGTTGTCTCTTCCGTTAGTAAAAAAACTAATTTTGTCCTCGCCGGCGAAAATGCGGGCTCAAAACTCGATAAAGCGGTTTCGCTGGGTATAAAAATTCTTACAGAGGATCAGTTTCTGGAAATGATAAGGTGAAAAAATGTTCGAAAAATTAAAATTGAAAATGGCCCATTATTATATCCGGAAAAAATATCTTAAACCTGTTGGGGAATCCTTCTCATATAATAATATTATCTCGAAAAGCAAGGATTTTTTTGTTTTGATGCCTAATGATGATAAGGATTTTTATCACGGACTCGAACTGATTAAATACCTTCGAATAAATAACAAAAATGTTACATTGTTTCTGCCTGAGCATAAATATAACCTGATCCCGGAAAAGGAAAAATTCCGCTATATCAGTTACCATGAGGATCAAAAATCCAGATTAAATCTGCCGGCCAAAAACCTGGTACAGCGGCTAAAATCGAAAGAGTATGAAGTAGTTGTAGATCTTAACCGGAATGAGGACGTATATTTCAGTTCCATAACCAATATCGTTTCTTCAAGGTTTAGAATCGGGTTTAATAAGGAAAGATCGGAAAACTATTATAACCTTCAGATTGTCAATTCAGCGGGTGATCCGGAGCTTATTTACAGGAATTTTGTGAATTTTTTAAGGATGTTTTAGAAATCGAACTTTTGAATAATGAAATGAATTTGTAGATTAGGGACGTAATTAATCAATTTTGGCGAATAAATGAGCGAAAATATCAATTTTGAACTTAGGCGGTCGGGGGATATTACCGTTTTTAAATTAAATGAAAAACGGTTCGATGCATCGATTGCTGGTTTTGTAAAAGGCGAGTTTACTATCCTTATGCACACCGAAGAAGTAAAAAAACTCGTGATAGATCTCTCTGAAGTCGAATATTGCGACAGTTCAGGTTTAAGCGCCATCCTTCTTGCTTTCCGAATATTACAGTCGAACGAAGGCCATATTAGATTGGCATCTCCTACTAAGAATGTAAAAACATTGATCGAAATTTCCCAGTTGGACAGAGTTTTAACAATCTGTAATACTGTTAACGAAGCAGTAAAAGACTTGGAAAGTATATAGCTGTAATTAAATCTCTTTTAATTAGAGTGCTTTCAAAGGAAATAAAATTCAATTCCCAAATTTGCCTTCAAACATTATATAATTAATTTTATTTTTGATTGTAAGTTCTGATTATAATCTGTATCTGCTGAGTTTTTATGATTTCTAAAGATGTATTGAGTAGAATAAAACTTGTAGTTTTCGACCTGGATGGTACAATCCTGGATGACAATGGTAATCTGGACGGCGATACTGTTGTGCTTGTTAATAAATTGAAGAATACGGGCGTTCAATTTTCCATCGCTACAGGAAGACTACACAGCGCTGTTCTCGATTTTGTCGATACACTTACTCTCGAACTTCCTCTGATAACTCTGGATGGCACATTAATAAAAAATCCCGTCTCCGGTGAAGTTATCCATCAATCAACTTTGCCCGAGAAAATCGTGGTCAAAGCATTGGCTCTTGCCGAACGGTATTTCCTGAAAATAGCATTATGCCATGGCGACGCAATCTATTATACTGAGGAGAATTCCGTTATTCAAAATCTATTGGAAAAATTCGGCGCCAGGTATGTATTTATCAATTCTTATGACGGGTACACAAGAGATACACTCGAAATAGTAATGACAGGAGACTATAGCGACCTCGTCCGCCAGGCTTCCAATAAACTTTCGTTCCCGTATACATTCGGCGTAAGAAATTCCTTTTATAAATCACAAAGTCACGGCGGAATCTATTATCTTGAAATTAGAAAAATGGGGTCTAGTAAAGGTGAGGGACTGATAAAACTCTGCAGGCATCTCGGAATTAAAATTAAAAATACCGCCGTTATTGGCGACTGGTATAACGATAAATCATTATTTGAAAACGATTCTTTGAAAATCGCTGTTGCAAATGCCGTTCCTGAAATAAAAAGGCTTTCCGATATGGTGACAAAGAGAACAAATAATGAGGGAGGGGTAAACGAATTTTTAAAATTATTGCTAAAAGCTAAATCATAAGTAAAATGAACAGGAATAAAGAAAAGGTAATGAGACAGAGTCTTCGACTCAAAATTCTGATAATCATCGTTACAATCATTCTGATTGTTATGATGTTTCCCCGGGGAGAATCGATTGAGTCGGATGTGACTGTTGGTTCTGTCTGGATAAAAGACGATCTAATTGCCTCCACTACCTTTGAAGTTCTTAAAAGCAGCGATATTTTTGAAAAAGAAAAAATACAGGCTGCCTCAAGAGTTCAGCCGATTTTTCTAAGGGATAACAGCATTTCCTCGCTTACAATCGACTCTGTACGTAAATATAACCGTATTATACCAAACCTTATCGACTCAAGAAAAATTGAAGGAGAATCTCCGAATACAGCTTTCCTTAGCAATAATTCGTTTGATGTTTTTTCACGTTTCAAGAGAAGAGCCGCCTCGTTTAACGGCGTTAGGACATATTCGCTAACAGAGGTGCTTCGTCTATCGAGGGATCTTCTCGAAAGAGTATATCAGAGGGGACTGCTTAATCTATCTTACAAAGAGATTAACCGGGACAGCATTTCGGTTAGAGACGGAAAATTCGAACACGTGTTCCCGAAAACGCTCTATCTCGACCGTGAAGTAGCAAATGAATACATACGCGGTTTTATTACACTGAACATCGGGACAAATAACGATTTAAATGAAGCTGTTACTGAATACGTCTCCTATTTCCTTAAACCGAATCTTATTTACAGTTACGAGCTGACCAACACGGCGATTCAAAATGCAAAGGATAAAGTTCCGCGCAACGTCGGTATCGTCAATGAAAATGAAAGAATTGTTGCAAAGCACGACCGAATTACACCCGAAGTTAAACTGAAGATCGATTCTTATAGAATTGCTAAAGGGGAGGAGATCGGTTTCTGGTCCCGGCTAGCCCAGAATATCGGTAAATTCACTCACATTTTCGTAATTCTGATTCTTCTCATAATCTATGTCTATTTATTCAGAAAGAGAATTTATAACGATAATCTTAAGATTCTTCTTATTTCAATAATTATTCTCTTCATCAGTTTTATTACCTACCTGATATATAACCTGAATGTATCCGCGCCGGTAGAATTTCTTGTAATTGTTCCGGTTGCCTCGATGCTTCTAACTATCATTTTTGATTCCAGAGTCGGTTTTTATGGTACAATAGTTATCTCTTTGATTGTCGGCGGATTAAGAGGTAACGATTATGTCTTCGCAATAATGAATATTGTGGCCGGCGGACTATCGGCCTATACGGTTAGAGATATTAAAAACAGAACCCAAATCTTCCGGTCATTCTTTTATATTCTTGTTGGATATGTGTTAAGTATAATTGCATTCAGTCTGGAAAGATTCGCGTCATTCGATCAGATGCTGGTCAGCTTTGCTTTCGCTGCATCCAATGCTCTTATCAGTCCGGTGTTTACATACGGACTCATTATTTTCATTGAGCGGATTTTCAAAATAACCACCGATCTAACACTGCTTGAGCTAACCGATTTCAACCATCCGCTGCTAAAAGATCTGGCGCATAACGCGCCCGGTACATTCAATCATTCAATGGTGATAGGAACTCTTGTAGAGACAACCGCAGAAGCAACAGGTGCTAATCCAATCCTTGCACGTGTCGGAGCTTATTATCACGACATCGGGAAATCACTGGACCCGGCAAGTTTTGTTGAGAATCAGATCAATTCGGAAAATATTCACGAGAAACTCACACCGGAAAGAAGTGTTGAACTGATCCGGAATCATGTTGAAAAGGGAATAACTCTGGCTCAGAAAAGTGATTTACCCCAGGAGATAATTGATTTTATCCCAATGCATCACGGTACAATGATTATTTCTTATTTCTACGAAAAAGCTAAAGAGCTTTACGGCGAGGAAAATGTTGAAGTCGATAATTTCCGCTACCCCGGACCTAAGCCGAATACAAAAGAGACAGCACTGGTTATGCTTGCCGATGCCTGCGAATCGACTGTTCGATCCGTTTCGGAAAGTGACCCGCAGAAAGTCGGAAACATTATTAATAATCTTATTAATGCCCGGGTGGATGACGGGCAGCTCGACGACGCCCCTCTGACTTTCAAGGATTTAAGCAAAATCCGGGAATCGTTTCACAAAATTCTTATCGGTCAGCATCATAAACGAATCCGGTATCCAAAACAGGAAGAACTTGAATCTGATAAGGATGACGATTAAATACCATGGAAGAATTCCTGAAAGAATATCTTACCATTTTACGCTTTGAGAAAAATCTTGCCGATAATACTATCAAATCGTATGAAAACGATATAAAAAGTTTTCTGGATTATTGTTTTAACAGTAATGTAACCGATCTTAATAATCTTACTGCAAATGATCTGACTCGATTTTTTGAGCAGCAGCGTCGGATAGGGAAAGACAGTTCCACCTCAGCAAGGTATATGTCATCAATAAAGGGATTCTTCAGCTATCTTATTGATAACGGATATATTGAATTGAATCCGACTGAAAAACTGATGTCCGTTAAAAAATCACGGAAGCTGCCAACTGTTCTCTCTTTCGATGAAGTAGAGAAAATTTTGAACATCCCCGATACTTCTGAAATTACTGGCTTGAGAGATAAAGCACTTCTGGAATTATTCTACTCGTCAGGCTTGCGGGTATCGGAACTTATCAATATTAAAATCAACGACCTTTTTTTTAATGATGAAGTAATAAGGGTGTTGGGCAAAGGATCCAAGGAAAGAATAGTTCCTGTTGGAAGCAGCGCTATCAACTGGATTACAGAGTATCTTAAAAGGTCCCGCCCGTATCTCGAAAAAAAATCGGTAAGTCAGAATTTTCTGTTCCTTAATAAAAGGGGTACAAGACTTTCAAGAATGTGGATCTGGAAAATAATCGACCGGTGCGCGAAAGATGCAGGTATTACCAAGGAAATTCACCCGCATACATTCAGACATTCATTTGCAACCCACCTTCTGGAAGGAGGAGCAGATCTCAGAGCCGTTCAGGAAATGCTCGGTCATGCCGATATATCAACCACTCAGATTTATACGCATATAGACCGTGAATATGTAAAACAGGTTCACAAAGATCATCATCCCAGAGGTTGAGCAGGTGAGCGGATCAAATATTCTGAAATATTCTTTCCTTTTTCTTTTCCTGTTTATTCTAATTAGCTGCAAACCGGTTGAAACTGACAGCGAAATTGAAGGTTTTTCAATCTGTCTCGGTGAATTTCCGCACTTCGACCAGGCCGAGTTGTTTAAGTCGAAACTTGATATTCAATTGTGGAGCAGAACTTCAATCAAGTCGGAAGAGGAGCGTCATCTGCTGCTTATCGGAAATTTCGATTCCTCCTTTGATGCGGGTAATGAAGCGCTTGATTTGTTCCGTAAAGGACTTATTACTAATTATAAAATTTATGAAAAGGGAAAATTCGTTTATGATGATTTCACAAACGTAATGTTTGTCGCCAGATTTCAGGGAAGACCTTCGGTTTATTCTTATAACATGATGACACGGCAATCCAGATTATTCTGGAGCCGCTGGGGAAGAAAGGTTATATCGTTAAACCACTCAGCGGACCGGAGCTATCTCTTTTTTGTTACAGCATTAGGCTACGGCAAACAGGGAAGTTTTTCTTATGTGCGTGATGCACGTGCTTACCGTTTTAAAAGTTCTGCGGAGGAGGTGGATGAATTAACGGAATTAGGCACCGGACTGCAGATTTATACCTATTGGGACGCAAAGGATACTTTTAAAGTTAATTTTACAAAACCCGACTCGATTAACTCAGACATTCTGATTCAGGAAATTTCATCATATCTGTATGATGGAAAAGTCATTGATCACAAAAAACGTACTTTCAGTTTGACGCGTGAGGGTTTTCCGAAACCACCTTCAATTCAACCACGGCTTCTCTCCGGTTCTATGGCAAAATCAATTCGGCTTACCCGGCATGAAAACCTGTCTTATATTTATCTGCGCGACTTGAAAGAAGGATCTGAAGTTTTAATCGGTAGCTTTTCCGGAGAATTGTTTGATGCAAAGTGGTCTGTGGATGATAATCATCTTTTTCTTATTGTCAGAAATAGAATAGTTAAGAGAGGAAAAACTGAAGAACAGCATGATTTGATGATTATCGATACGGCTCTTAAGAAGCTGGTCAGGACCTTTCACTCAAATTATTATCAGAATTTATTAGTTCACGGAAACTTCTTATTTTTTGACAGCCGATCGGGCACAGATTCATTCATTACGATATACGATTATCAGAATGATGATGTTTTCGACGAAATCAGATTACCCGGCGGATGCGGAATAAACAACCTTTAATGCAGATATAATGAAAACATATTTAAGAATTCTCAGCTACGTAAAACCTTACTGGAAGCACCTTTCGGCATCAGTTTTATTCTCCATTTTTCAGGCATTACTTAACGGAGCATCGATCTACCTTGCCATTCCCCTCCTCGATACATTGTTTCAGCAGGCGGGAGTTGCTGCCGTCGGTTCACAAAATGTTCAGCAGGATTTAGGGCAAAAAGCAAGCGGCTGGCTTAGTAGTATTATAAATGACGTTATTAATTATTTTAAAAGTTTAATATTCAGCGGAACAACTTCAGAAATACTTCTTAAAATCTGCATCCTCATTGTTATCGCATTCCTCGGTAAAAATCTTTTCGGGTACCTTCAATCGTATTACCTTGCGTTTGTAGAGCAGGGGATGATACGTGATCTAAGGAATGAATCCTACCGTCATCTTCATAAACTTCCAATGAGCTATTTTAAGAACGAAAAGACGGGAAACCTTATCTCCCGGATAACAAACGATGTTAATATGGTTAATACAAGCGTCTCGGCGGTTTTCCTGAATATGATACGCGAACCGTTAACTATAATCGTGTTCATTGCAATTGCAGTCTCTATCAGCTGGCAGCTCACTCTCTTTTCTTTTATCGTCCTTCCGTTTTCTCTTATCATTATAAGTTACATCGGATTGATCCTGCGGAAGCAGAGCGGATTGCTTCAGCAGAAAATGGCTGATATTACTACAAATCTTCACGAAACCATAACCGGTGTTAAAATTGTTAAAGCATTCGGAATGGAGGATTATGAGAATAAAAAGTTTTTCGGGGAGACAAATAAATTCTTCAGACTTGTTCTTAAGATAACTCGAATTCGAAACATATCTAGCCCGGTTACCGAATTTTTAAGTGTTATTGTAGGTGTAGTTATTATTTATTTCGGTGCTCAGCTTGTACTGGTTGATAAAACAATTAAGCCGAGTGAGTTTATTACATTCCTCTTTGCTATCTTTCAACTGATGCCACCTGTAAAAGAATTAAGCAGCGTTAACAACAGAATCCAGGAATCGAGCGCGGCGGCCGACAGAATCTTTGAGATTCTCGATACGGAACCGGGAATTAAGAATGCTGAGAAACCGGTTAAAATCTCTTCATTTAAAGACAGAATTGTATTTGAAAATGTCTCCTTCCTTTATGAAGATTCAGGTGAGGCCGTACTCGACCGGATAAGTCTGGAAGTTAAAAGAGGTTCGGTTCTTGCAATTGTTGGAAGCAGCGGGGCCGGTAAAACTACTATGGTAGATCTATTACCGCGGTTCTACGACCCTACTTCCGGAAGGATCCTTCTGGATGATATTGATATAAAACAGATCCGGCTTGAAGATCTAAGAAGGCTGATGGGAATTGTTACTCAGGAAACAGTTCTTTTCAACGAATCGGTCAGGAGCAACATTGCATACGGTCTTGATGATTATCCAGAAGAGAAATTGATTGAGGCGGCAAAAGCCGCCAACGCGCATAATTTTATTATGGAACTCCCGAAAGGATACGATACGGTTATCGGCGAGAAAGGTACAAAACTCTCCGGCGGGCAGAGACAGCGTATTTCTATTGCGCGGGCTCTCCTTAAAAATCCACCGATAATGATACTTGATGAGGCAACTTCCTCTCTCGATAACGAATCGGAAGTTCTTGTTCAGGAGGCAATCGAACGGCTGATGTTCGACCGTACAACATTTGTAATCGCTCATAGACTTAGCACAATCAGGAATTCCGACAGGATTATTGTGCTCGATAGGGGCAGAATTGTCCAGGACGGCAAACACGAAGCCCTGCTGGCCGACGAGAAAGGGATCTATCGGAAATTATATGAACTTCAGTTCAGAGATTGAATTTGACACAAACAATTAGTCCGGTTATAAATAAGTTCGATCGAGTGCTGTTTGCGTTCATACTCATTTTTCTGGCAAGTATGACCAATTCCATCTTTCTCAATCAGATCGGATATTTCGGCGCACTGTTTCTGATACTTGCCCGATGGTATAAAACTCGTGAAAATAAATTTTTCCGTACAGGTCTGGAAATTCCTTTCATCCTATTTTTAACTGCAGAGCTGGTGTCGGCTCTATTTTCTATAAATCAATCTCAGGCGTTTACAATATTTTTCAAACGATTGGTTCTTATTCCCGTAGTTTACATGATAGCTGCTTCGGCCGACAGCGACGAGAAGGCGAAACTCTATTTTAAGGTCTTTGTTGTTGCTGCTCTATTAACCGTAGTTGTCTATCTCGGGATTGCATACCGCCATTATATATTACAACTCTACCGTCTTGAATCGAAAGGTCCTTCGGTTTTTCAATATGTTATGACCGCAGGCGGATTAATGAGTTTTATTGTAATAATACTTTTTGCGTTTCTGGTTAATGAAAAAACAGAATTGAAGTACAGAGTGCTTATCATGATCTCATTTCTGATCTCTTCAGCAGCACTTATTTCGAGCTATACCAGAGCGGCCTGGCTCGGTGCATTTGCCGGAATACTTTTCATCCTCTTGATCAAAAAATACTGGAAGCTTCTAACTCTTCTAGCAGGAGCCTTTATATTGCTCCTTTTTGTCTCGGAGAAAGAGAGTAAAATCTGGTCAATTAACCCGGATAGTATTGAAAAAGAACAGATCTCATTTAATACTGAGGGAAGAGCGGTTAGCTTTTATAAGTCCGGCTCATTTATATATGTTGCTGATTATGAGAAGGGTGTATCAGTTTATAATATGTCGGGTAATCTGCTTCATTCAAATCCGACTGAAGCGCCGGCAACCAGAATAGAACTTTGGAAACCTGGATTTGTACTTATCTACCTAATCGATTCCCGTTTTCATATCGGCGAATTATTTGGGGAAGGGGAAATTAAACTGACTGCCGCCTCGCAGACACCCGGATTAACCCGGGATCTGGAATTCAACAATTCCTCCTTCTATACTGCCGATTTCGACAGCGGACTGACAGTTTACAATAATCCACTCGATTTGAGCGATAGAATCCGTTACCCGCATCTGGAAGGAATTGCCAGGGTGAGCGCCGACTCTTCCGGAATTGCAACCTATGATATTAAAAGAAGTCTCCTTTCGGTGTACGAATATGACAATGACGAGTCGCTCAAACTTATCGATACGGTTACGGTTAAAACGCCCACGTACTATGTGTGGAAATTTGGTCAGACATTATTATTCCAGACCGATAAGAATCTTCTTCATTTTCAATTACAGGAAGATAGTTTAACAAAAATTGATGAATATGATATTCAGGGAATATTCAGAATTGATAAAAGTGATAGTAGCATGTTCGGTGCTACTGTAGGAGGCAGATTTTATAATATCGGATTGAATAATGAAGAAATTAAATTTGATCTGATCCTGGATGTCGGGAAAAATATAACCGACTTTGCCTCAGATGGCAACCGGCTGATTTACAGTACTCTCAAATTAAACCGCCTGGCCTCCATTATCGATCCTTACCACGAAACAAATATTGAACGTCTGCATCTCTGGAGAACAGGATTTAAAATTCTTGCCGATTATCCTCTCTTTGGAGTTGGAGATATCGACCTCGGCCAAATCTATTCGGAATACAAGCCGGAATACGTTAAAGAGAATTACGGTCATCTTCATAATAATTATATCCACTTCCTTGTAATTCTGGGTATTGCCGGTTTTATTATAGTTGTTTATCTCCTCTATTCAATTTTTGCTCTAAATCTCAAAATCTATAAACATTTGAAAGACATTCCATTCTCATCTTCATATTCTCTCGGGACTCTTGGTGCGTTTACAGGATTTTTAGTCTCGGGCCTCGCAGAATGGAATTTCGGCGACCAGGAAATTATTACCATGGTCTGGTTTACACTTGGACTTAATATTGCTTTCTATAAAACGTATATTAGAGACGGCATTAATAGAAATCGGGAGTGAGCTTATTGTTAAAAATATCCTCCATAATAATTGCCAAGAACGAGGAATTGAATATAAAGCGATGTCTCGATAGTCAGATCGGTGTTATTGATGATATCGTTCTTATTATTGATTCAAGCACTTCAGATAATACATTCAAAATCGCTTCGGCTTATCCCGGCATCCATTGTGAAGTTGTTGAATGGAAAGGGTATGCCGAAACAAAAAATTACGCGCTCGGACTTGCACGTAACGATTGGATTTTCTGGATAGATGCAGATGAAGAAATTACAGAAGAACTACGATCGGAGCTGGATGAATTTAAGCAGTCCAATCCCGTATACAGCGCATATTCGGTAGCTCGCAGGGCATTTTTCCTTGGCAGGTGGATAAAACATAGTGGCTGGTACCCTTCGAGGGTTGTGAGGCTCTTTAATAAGAATTTTGCCCGTTTTAATAGTAAGTCGGTTCATGAAGGTCTTGAGGTCAAAGGCGGGACCGGTATTCTTAAGAACGATCTGAATCATTTTACGGATCCTTCAATTGAACATTATTTCTGCAAATTCAATTCCTATACATCACTTGCGGCAAAAGACCTTTATGAAAAGAAGAGGAAAGTCTCTGTCGGTGATTTTTTGATAAGACCGGTTTTTCTTTTTTTCAAAATGTATATCTTACGACTAGGATTTTTAGACGGGATACACGGATTAATCCTGGCTCTTTTCTCGTCGGCATATGTTTTTACCAAGTATGCAAAACTTTGGGAACTAAATAGAAAAATAAAATGATTGGAATAATCCCGAATATCGATAAACCTGATATAGTAGGTACGCTTACGCGGATTGTTGAGGACCTTCATAAAAATAATCTTGATTATGTTATAAGCAGTTCTATCCTCCAATTCGGAAGCAGTTTTAATTCAATCCTTAAAGAATCCAGATACGTCCCAATTGAAGATCTAATTAGATCATCACATATAGTGATCTCCATAGGCGGGGACGGAACTATGCTCACTACTGCTTTTACTGTCAGGAACAATTCAACTCCGATACTTGGCGTAAATATCGGTAAGCTAGGATTTTTGGCCGAGTTCGATGTAAATAGTTTTTCTGAGTTCATACCGGAAATAAGGGATAAGAATTATGTTATTGAAGACCGAATGGCACTTGTTGGAACTATTGAAGAATCTTCGTCTATTGAATTATATGCAATTAACGATATCGTAATTGATAAAGGTCCCTGGCAGAAAATGATAGAGCTTACCGTAAAAGTAGACGATGATTATGTCTCTACATTCTCGGCCGACGGAGTAATAATAGCAACGCCGACAGGCTCAACCGGATATTCACTTTCAACGGGAGGCCCGGTAGTTAATCCCCGCGCGGATGTGATAACGCTTTGTCCAATTGCTCCACATACACTTACTATGCGCCCGCTGGTGATATCAAGCGATCAGAAGGTTACCATACTTGTTAAATCACTGCATCAGAAAATACAGGTTAGCTGCGACGGTCAGAGGGTTCATTCATATAATTCTCCTTCAGCAATTCATATCTTTAAAAGCGACAAACCTTTTAAACTGGTCCACTCCAGTAAAACAAATTATTTCGAGATACTTCGCAATAAACTTTACTGGGGACTCGACGTAAGAAAAACCAATAATTCCGGATAGGTGATAGGATGAAAAAAACATTTCTCTTTCTGATTCTTTTCGGTATGGTTATCACAGCACAGGAAAAGAATAAATTAATTAGCGATCAACGTTCAGGTAAAACGATTCTGATTGGATTCTGCGACAGAAAGGCTTTCGCAGATACAAACTTTGCATGGTGGTACGATTCAGAATACCAGAATTATGAAATAGATAAAGGAGTTGTCGATTCTATTAATAGTAAATTAGATAATCTCTCTATCACAATTGTTATGGCAACCTGGTGCAGCGACAGCCGCAGGGAAGTCCCGCGGTTCTTCAGAATACTGGATGAATTGAATTACGATACAGATAATCTCAAAATGATCTGCGTCGACAGAAAAAAAGAGAGCCCCGAAGGAAATGTTCAGTCGATGGATATCAAATTTGTTCCCACATTTATTTTTAACCGGGGTGGTACTGAGATTGGTAGAATAATTGAAACACCAAAAATTAGTCTGGAAAGGGATCTTAAAGAAATTGTTTATAGATAAAAAAATACCGGATCAGATCCGGTATTTTTTTTTCACATCATTTTATAAATCAGTTTTTGCTTGGTTCCATTGTTGTCACTTTAACCTCAGAAACATCCTTGTAGTTTTTCGGTTTCCTGGAAGATCCGTTTTTCTTAGCAGCAATTTCCACCTCAATTTTTTCCGCATCATTTTTCTTCCCGTTACCGTTTCCGTTCCCATTGCCATTCCCGTTACTGTTCTTAGATTCATGATAAGCATAGATCTGGTTCTTAAAATTTCTAAGCACAATACTGTTTTCGTCCTTATGGAGAACGTATTGAGGTAATATCGGTATCTTACCCCCACCGCCGGGAGCATCGATTACAAAGTGTGGAATTGCAAGCCCGCTTATGTTACCGCGCAGAGCAAACATGATCTCCAGACCTTTATCAATTGATGTACGGAAATGATTTGCCCCTCTGGTTTCGTCGGCCATATAAAGATAATAAGGTTTCACTCTGATTTTAAGAAGCTTCGTAAAGAGTTCTCTCATTACTTCAGCATCGTCGTTAACCCCTTTCATCAGAACCGACTGATTTTGAACCGGGCACCCTGCATTAGCCAGCATTTCGCACGCTTTAGTGCTTTCCGGAGTAATCTCCCAGGGATGGTTGAAATGTGTGTTTATATAGATCGGGTGATATTTCTTAAGCATCTCGCACAGCTTTGGTGTTATCCTGTGGGGAAGTACGCAGGGCATCTTTGTCCCGAGCCTTATAATCTCTATGTGAGGGATTGAACGCAACCGCTGGAGTATCTTCTCGAGCATTGTATCAGTTAACATTAGCGGATCTCCGCCGGACATAATTACGTCCCTGATCTCTTTATGTTCTTCGAGGTATTTAAATGCGGATTCCAGCTGCCGCATAGAGATTTTATCTGAGTTGCCTACTTTCCTTTTGCGTGTGCAGAATCTGCAATACATACCGCACTGGCTGGTAGTAAGAAAGAGCGCACGATCCGGATATCTGTGGGTAATATTCGGAACAGGACTCATGGCATCCTCCTGAAGAGGATCTTCGTAACCGTCGAGGTCCTCGAGTTCCTGAACATCCGGAACGCACTGAAGCCAGATCGGATCTCCCGGATAACGGATCAGACTCAGGTAGTAAGGATTTATTCTCGCCTGGAAAAATTCGTCGAGCCCTTCTGCGACCTTCCGGTCTATGTTGAACTTCTCTACAAGTTGATCAACCGTATGAATGCTGTCTCTAACCATTTGCTGCCAGAGTTCCATGACATGTGCCCTTTGTGTTTTGTTATTTTATATATTTTCCGAAAACAATTAAATGATCATTTAGTTTATAGAAATCTCTTATCTCGGCCACTATCGAATAGTTATTCCTGAAATAGAAATTCCTTGTTGCTTCATAATTGTCTTTGGAAGATGTCTCTGCCAGAATCCATCTTCCGTTATTCTCTTTAACAAAACTTTCTGCATGGTTTATCAGCTTTTTCCCGACTCCTTTGTTCTGTGTCCTGTTATCAACAACAATCCAGAACATGTCGAATGTTCCGTCGGTAAGTGCTCTTTTACCCGTACAGTGATATCCCAGAATTTTTCCTTCCTCATCATAAACAAATACGTTATAGTATTCATGATTCGGATTAGCAATTGCTTCATCGATCAATTCGACTGCAATTTTTTTCTCTTCGGTACTGAAATTATCAGTCCCTTCTATTATAGTTGCTATTTGTTCTCTGTCGTCAGATTGCAGCTTGCGTATCATATTGTCTTCTTTCTAAAGCCAGCATTGTAAGCCGGTAAAGTAAATCTTCGTAATTAATTCCGGCAGCTGCAGCCGAACGGACAAATCCCGAATCTGGAGAAATATCGGGATTGGGATTAACTTCAATAACGTAAGGAATATTCCTGCTGTTCAATCTTATATCAACACGGGCATAGTCTCTGCACTCAAGGGCTTTATAAGCATCCATTGCCATCTGCTCGATTTTTATTTTGAGTTTCTTTTCGAGCGGGGCAGGGCACTTCGGTGTAGTGTGCTTATAATAGATACTATCGGGCGACCATTTAGCTTCGTATGTTATAATTTTCGGAAGTTCATCGGGCAATCCGTCGAATCGTATCTCTGAAATAGGAAGGATCTGATCACCGAGTATTGCAACATTCAGCTCCCGGCCTTCAATATACTCTTCAATAATTACTTCCTGTTTGTATGTAGAGAACAGGTAATGGAGTCTCTGCTTAAGCGATTCATGATTCTCTACAACAGAGAACTCGGAGATGCCGATACTAGCATCCTCGCGCGCAAGTTTTAATATTGCCGGGTATCTGAGTAATAATTCTTTTGGAGTGGGAATGTGATTTAATTTTGCTATGTAATGTCTCGGTGTTTTTATTCCGTGCGAATTCAGAATCTGTTTTGTCCTGGATTTTACCAGGCAATTGCCAAGACAGATCGGATTGTTTCCTGTATAAGGGATTCCTAAAAGATCGAACAATCCTGCTACATAACTCTCAAGATTCGAAACACCTTCAACTGATTCTACAAAATTGAGAATTACATCGGGTGAGTAATTATTTATTTTTTTAATTGCGGAACGGACATCGCTGTTTACCGGAAGTGTTTCTACACTTATATAACGTTTCGAAAGGATTTTCTGTATACTGTCGATCTGTTTCAGGAAATCGCGCTCGGAAAGATCGATGTTCTGATTTTCATCAGATATCTCCTTGCCGAGATAGTTGTTATAAAAACGGGTCGGCTCATTAAAACAGATTAATATTTTCCGGTCTACATTCATAATAAATTATGTCTCTTTGCCGCGGTTAAAAGAACTTTGTTTATCATCTCGTTGTATGTCATTCCGTTTGCGCGGGCAGCTTTCGGAAAACAGGAATTGTCTTCGGGCTTTGGCAGAATTCCCGGAAGCGGGTTAACTTCTATAATATTCGGCACACCTTTTGAATCCAGACGAAGATCTATTCTGCTCCAATCCCTGCATCTGAGAACCCTGTAAGTTTTGAGAGCAACATCTTTAATCTTCTTTTCAAGCTTTAAGTCGATTTTTGCAGGACATGTGAAAATATTAAGAGGATTCTCTCTTGTATCTACCACCCACTTGGCTTCAAAAGAATATATCGGCAGCAGGTTTCCGGGGAGCTGATCAAAATTGATCTCAACTATAGGAAGTACTTCAGTATCCGAATTATTTCCCAGTATGGCAACCGTAAACTCTCTTCCCGGAAGATACTCTTCAATAATAAATGGCTGATCGTATTCGGCTAGATTTTCCTTCAATCTTACTCTCAGGTCATCAATATTATTGATATATGACGAATTAAATATTCCTTTACCCGAGCCTTCAGAAACCGGCTTCATCATTACAGGAAAAGAGAGATTGAAATCCTTTAAGTCATCCACACTTTCAGCGAACATAAAACGGGATGTAGGTACGCCGTTATAAGCAAGCACTTCCTTCGTTCTCGATTTGTCGAGACAGGTGGTAAGAGTTAACGGATCCGAACCGGTGTATGGGATTGAAAGCATATCGAGCATAGCCGGTATCTGAGCTTCGCGGCTGATTCCGTTTGCACATTCGGCTACGTTAAAAACAATCTCGGGGCGCAACCGGCGGAATTTTTCGAATGCATCTTCGTTTGCTTCTATCATTGTTACATCGTGATGGAGTTCAAGAGCGTCTTTGATTGCGTTTATTGTTTCGAATGTATCCCACTCGGCATATGTATCGTTGAACTGAGAAGAATTTTTTGATTTAAGAGAGAGTTGTGCGGATTCGAAAGAGGATTCTTCCGGTTTGACATTATATGTAAGCGCTACTTTTAATTTTTTATTTAGTTCCAAGGAACTGATACAGAATTCCTTCCAATCTTTGCTTACTAATATAACTATTAAAAAATTTTTTGCAAGTTTGGGAGCGAAATTTTTTTTTGGTGTGAGATAGAGATGTCGTTAAAAAATTTTTGCGGATCTCGGGTTCATGCGATCTGTGACAGAAGAATGTTGCTCGAGAAATTTTCCCGGAGATTTTTTTTTATGACTGAATTTTTATCCCTGTCAAGTGTAGGATCGTCGTTTATAATTTCAAATGCAGTCTCGCGGGCGGAAACTAGAAGATCAAAGTCAGAAACAATGTTGGCATATCTGAATTCTGGAAGACCGCTCTGCTTCGTTCCGAAGATGTCACCTGTTCCTCTCAGCTTCATATCGACTTCTGCCAGATTAAAACCGCTTGAGTTGCTGATCATCGCATTCAGTCTGATGATCGATTTGTTCCTCTCTATCTGTTCCGGCGAAAGATAATCGAAGTTAAAGCTGAACTGACCTGTTTTTACTGCCAGATCATCCTTCGTAATTAAAATGCAGTAGGCCTGCTTATCGCTGCGTCCAACTCTTCCGCGAAGCTGGTGAAGCTGCGAAAGCCCGAACCTGTGGGCATCGTTAATTACAATTATGTTCGCATCGGGCACGTCGATTCCGACCTCAATAACAGTGGTCGAAACCAATACATCATATTTCTTTTCGGCAAATTCGGACATCACTTTTTCCTTCTGCCGCCAGTTCATCCGTCCATGTATCAAACCGATTTTTAATTCCTGGAGATGGTTCTGCTTAAGCTCGTTATAGTAAGTTTCGGCAGCTTTCAGTTCAAGCTTTTCGGATTCATCAACAAGCGGGTAAACCATGAACGTCTGGTATCCCGCACGGGATTTGTCGATTATAAAATCATATACATCATTTAATTTTTTCTCACCGCGTAGATAAGTCTTGACCGGTCTCCTGTTAAGAGGCATCTGATCGATAATCGAAACATCGAGGTCGCCGTACAAAGTCATCGAAAGGGTCCTTGGGATAGGAGTTGCTGTCATAACAAGTACATCCGGCTGGATCCCTTTTCTTATAAGTCTTGAACGCTGAACCACACCGAAACGGTGTTGCTCGTCGATAACCACCAGCCCGGGATTGTCGTATTCCACGTTCTCTTCTATAAGCGCATGTGTCCCGATAATTAAGTTGACTTCACCCGATTTAATCTGTTGCAGAAGTTTTTTCCGTTCGGATCTACTCTGTCCCCCTATTAGAAGTCCTACCTTCATTCCGAACGGTTCAAGCATTCCGGTAATCCGTTTATAGTGTTGATCGGCGAGAATTTCGGTTGGGGACATAAGAATTGCCTGGTAGCCATTTGAAATGGCTATAAAGATTCCAATGAGTGCGACGATCGTTTTACCGCTCCCAACATCCCCCTGCAGCAGCCGGTTCATCGGACGGTCACTTTCAAGATCCTTTCGGATTTCAGAAAGTACTTTTAATTGCGAGGCAGTCAGACTGAATGGTATTGAAGCAAGAAATTTTTTTAACGGTTCGCTGCGGACTTTAAAAGCAATTCCGTTCCCTTTTTTCTTTAGAAATGATTTTCGAAGAGCAACCATACATTCGAAATAGAACAACTCTTCGAATTTTATCCGTCTCCAGGCAGTTTCAAGCAGATCGGTACCGGAAGGGAAGTGAAGATTTTGTATAGTTGAATTTATGTCAGGAAGCCCTTTTGCCTGGATTAAATCTTCCGGAAGCGTTTCCGGCATGTTGCCGGAATAATTTTCTACGGCAAAGTTAATTATCCTCCTCAGACTGAAATCACCCAGGTTTGCTGTCCGTAGTTCCTTTGGAACGCGGTAGAAGGGAATAATTTTACCTGTATGTAAAAAATCCTTCGATTCCTTTTCGGCTAACCTGTCGAAATCAGGATGAACGAACTGAAGATGTCCGTATTTGGTAAGAACCGGTTTTGCAGAGATTGCATAGTAATCACCGGGATTGAATATGTCCTTAAAATATTTGATACCCTGAAACCAGACGCATTCAAAAAATCCGGATCCGTCTTTCAACCTTAATTTGAAGATCTGTTTTTTACCGTAGCGGATTAAATCTCTGCTAACTACTTCGCCGATAATTGTCACTTCACCTTCGTATCCTTCACGGATATGCTGAAGTACTTTAACACTGTTCAGAATTGTTGAACGGTCCAGGTATCTGGAGGGGAAATACATCAACAAATCCCTGATTGTATTAATGCCGATTTTGGCAAATGATTCCGAACGTTTGGGTCCTACCGATTTCAAATATTGAACGGATTGCGAAAGAATATCGGGCATATAGAAATTTTGTTTTGTTTCCGGTTAAATATAATAAATTAAACTTAAGGTGGGAAAAGGGAAAAGCAGATTACTCAAGCTCGGGTTTCATATCCCGGGTCATGAGTTCGTAGGTTACTTTGATCGGGTCTCTATCCTCAAATAAAATTTTATAAACCGCCGAACAGATCGGTGTGGGAATTTTATGCTCCTGCGATAACTGGTGAACAGACCTGCAGGTTTCAACACCTTCGGCAACCATCTGCATCGATTTGAGTACATCTTTAAGTTTCTTTCCCTTGCCGATCTGCTCGCCTACAAATCGGTTACGGCTGTGCTTGCTCATACAAGTAACAATAAGGTCGCCCATACCCGAGAGACCTGAAAAGGTTTCCGGTCTGGCACCGAGACCTATACCGAGTCGCGAGATCTCGGCTATTCCGCGGGTCATAATAGCGGCTTTTGTATTATCACCGAATTTTGCGCCGTCAATTATTCCTGCGCCCACAGCAATTACATTTTTAAGAGCTCCGCCATATTCAACCCCTAACAGATCGGTTGATGAATAAACGCGGAAATACGAAGTAATAAAAGCCGATTGAATCTGTTTGGCGGTATTTTCATCTCTGGACGCTGCAACTACAGCAGTAGGGATTTTACGGCTCACTTCTTCGGCATGACTGGGTCCGGAGAGGACTCCTACCTGCGAATCGCTTAAATGCTTAAGTTCGCTTTTAATTACCTGGGAGACAGTAAGTAGAGTCTCCTTTTCAATTCCCTTGGCCACACTTACAAAAGTCGTATTGCTGAAATCGTATCGTTTCATCTGGTGCATTACACCCCGGACAAACTGAGAAGGGACTGCAATGACGATCATGTGTTTGTTTACAGAACTCTCTTCGAGAGAGTGTTCTATATTTATTTCTTTAGGAATTTTAATACCCGGCAGGTAGATTTTATTTTCGCGGGAACGGTGGATTGTCTTAGCGTAATTTTTTTTGTATTCCCATAACGTAACCTGATGGCCGTTATGATGAAGAAGAATAGCTAAAGTGGTACCCCAGCCACCGGCTCCGAGAACCGATATTCTCATAGTCTAATTATTTCTTGTTGAACAAAGAGATCTTGCTTTCGCTTCCTTTAATAAGACGGTCGATGTTCTTCCTGTGTGTATAAAGCACAAGAAGTACCAGACCGACCACAAAAGGAAGAATAGTCTGGTATCCGGGAATTTCGACACCGAAAATATTCTCTCTTACCACCAGAATTATTGGTAGTGAAACTGCAGCCATCATTGAACCGAGAGAAATGTATCTGGATAGAGTAACTGTAAGAGTAAATACTGCCAGAGCTAAAAGCATATCAATTGTTATGAGTGTAATAAGGAATCCAAGTGCTGTAGCAATTCCTTTACCGCCTTTGAATCCTGCAAAGACTGTCCAGATGTGTCCTATTACTGCTGCAATACCACAAATTATCTGAACCAGAGTGAAATCGTCGAATGGAGTTATGTTACTGAATGGAAAACTATCAAGATATAGACGGGCAACAAGTACTACAGCGATGGCACCTTTAAAAGCATCGAGAATGATCGTTAGAACTCCCCATTTCCATCCCAAAACACGGAATACATTTGTACCGCCGGCATTTCCGCTACCGTGCTGCCTTATATCAATACCTTTTAATAATTTACTTAGAATTATACTCGTAGGAATAGAACCAACCAGATAGGATAAAACAACTACAAAAATTAAATTAAGCATTACTACCGCCAGAAATTTGTCGAAAAATTATACAAAATGTACTTTATAAACAATTAAAAAGAGCACACAGTTCACTCATTTTAGTATCTGACCGAAGAGTTTGAGATCGTCGTCACTGGTTATTTTGAAATTAAAACTCGATCCTTCTACTATTTTCACCTTAAAACCGGCATTATAGACAATCATCGACTCATCAGTCCCAAGGAAACCGTTTTTTTCGGCCTTTTTAATTGAGTCAATAAAAATATTGTATCTGAATACCTGGGGTGTCTGGACGTAATAAATTTGATTACGATCCAAATAAGAATCTACATCGCTGTTCCCTTTAATTAGTGTATCCTTTGCTTTAATAGCGACAACAGCGCTGCCAGATTCCATAGCGGTGTTAATCGAATTCTCTAAAATCTCTTCAGAAAGAAACGGCCTAACAGCATCATGAACAACTATAATATCATCTCCGGAGGCATTCAAGGATTTAACTGCATTAAAAACAGAATATTGTCTTTCACTGCCACCTTCAACCGGATCCCGCATTTTTGTAAAACCGTTTCGGATTTTTATTTCGTTTATAAGTGGAAAAAAATCCCGCTGTGCTGAAACTATTATTTCATCGATCATTTTTGATTGTTGAAAAAGATCGATAGTATAGGCAATAAGTTCCTTTCCCTTGAACCGGAGATATTGTTTGGGAAGCGGGCTTGAAGTCCGCAACCCTTTCCCTCCGGACGGTATTATCGCAAAGACTTTCATCAGACTATCAGCATTGCATCGCCATAACTTAAAAAGCGATATCCTTCTTTCATAGCTTTCTTATAAGCTTTCATAATAAAATCGTAATCAGCAAAAGCAGCGGCAAGCATCAACAAAGTTGATTCCGGCTGATGGAAATTGGTGATCAGCTTTTTAGTTATCTTAAAGTCGTACTGCGGGAAAATGAATTTATCTGTCCAGCCGAAATTCGGTTTGGAAAATCCTTCGGCAGTAACGCTGCTTTCAAGAGCTCGGCAGGTACTTGTTCCAACAACAAATACATTTTTCTTATCCTGAAGGGCCTTGTTAATAACCTTTGCTGTTTCATCGGGGACTTCGAAAAATTCCGAATCCATTTTGTGTTTTGTAAGATCTTCAACCTCAACCGGTCTAAATGTTCCAAGGCCTATATGTAGAATTACCGGGACAATTTTCGCGCCTTTCTTTTCAACCTTTTTAATTAGAGCATTCGAGAAATGGAGACCCGCTGTAGGAGCGGCAACCGATCCGTCCACTTCAGCAAAAATAGTCTGGTAATCATCCTTATCCTTTGGAGTTGTATCACGTTTAATGTACGGCGGCAGAGGGGTATGACCAATTTTTTCAATTGCTTTAAATATATCACCGGCATCCTCGTTGAAACGGACAGTCCTTCCTCTGGAAGTTGTGTTATCAATTACCTCGCACCAGAGTTTATCATTAAAATAGATCCGGTTGCCGATTCTAACTTTTCTGGCCGGGTCAACAATAACATCCCAGATATTCTCTTCCTTATTCAGTTCACGAAGAACAAAGACTTCTATTTTAGCATTTGTTCTTTCCTTTTTACCGAATAAGCGGGCCTGCATCACTTTAGTTTTGTTTACAACAATCACGTCTCCTTTGTTGATAAATTCCAGAACATCGGAAAAGATTTTATGTTCGATTTCGCCGGTTGCACGATTGAGCACCATCATTTTTGCCTTTTCGCGCGGGGAGACCGGGTGTTTGGCAATCGCAGTTTTAGGTAGATTATACTTAAAATCTGATAACTTCATCTATACTCCTTTTTTAATTTCTGATCGGTCCGTTAAAACGGAAACGAAGAATCTTCCAGAATTTATTTCAGATTCCTCGTCCTCCCGACCGAAGCCGGGAGGATTCAGAAGAACTTCATTATTTTTTCTTATTTACTTTTTTCTTTGCAACGGATTTTTTAACAGCGCTTTTCTTAACAGCCGGTTTGCCGGATTTCAATTCTTTAGCAACCGCCTGTGCGGCAGCTAAACGTGCTATCGGTACACGGAATGGAGAACAGCTTACATAATTTAGTCCAATCTTGTGACAGAATTCAACCGATTTGGGTTCTCCGCCATGTTCTCCGCAGATTCCTATTTTAAGATCCGGCCGGGTTGATCTTCCGCCTTCAACAGCTATCTTCATTAATTTTCCGATGGCATCTATATCAATCGATTCGAAAGGATCGCCAGGAAGTATTTTCTTTTCTAGATAATCCGGCAAGAATCCGCCGATATCGTCACGTGAGAAACCGAATCCCATCTGTGTTAAATCATTCGTTCCGAATGAGAAAAATTGAGCTGTTTCAGCAATCTTATCTGCAGTTAAACATGCTCTCGGAATTTCAATCATTGTTCCTGTAAGATGCGGAATCTTTTTCAAACCGAATTTTGAAGCTACTTCGTCATGAACTTTATTGATGATCTGATACTGATGATTAATTTCATTTATATGGCATGTTACGGGGATCATAATTTCCGGGAAAGGTTTTTTACCTTCTTTAAGGAGTTCAGCAGTCGCAACAAAAATTGCTCTTACCTGCATCTCGGTAATTTCAGGGTAGGTAATACCAAGACGTACTCCGCGGTGACCCATCATCGGGTTATTTTCATGCAGAGAATCGGCACGGTCGTTCAATTCCTCGATCGAGATCCCCAGGCTTGCGGCCAGTTTTTCTCTTTCGTCCAAACGTGTCGGAACGAATTCGTGAAGAGGCGGATCAAGTGTTCTGAATGTAACTGCATATCCGTCCATTGCATCGAGAGTACCTTTAACGTCTCTAAGAACAAACGGGAAAAGTTCGTCGAGGGCATTTCTTCTTTCGGCTTCAGTTTTAGAATGGATCATCTTACGGAGTTTGAACAACGGTTCTTCGGAATTTTTTCCGTAGAACATATGCTCTGTTCTGAAGAGTCCAATACCTTCAGCGCCGAATGCACGTGCTTTTGCTGCATCTTCAGGGGTATCGGCATTTGTTCTTACTTTCAATCTTCTTACCTGGTCGCAAAGTTTCATGAAAGCCTGGAAATCCGGATTCTCCTCGGCGGCTTTCTTCATTGGCAATTCACCAATGTAAACAGCACCCTTAGAACCATTTAATGTAAGCCATTCACCTTCGCGAACGGTTGTTCCGCCAGCAGTAAAATATTTTTCTTCATAATTAATTTTAATTGAACCTGCGCCGACAATACAGCACTTACCCCAGCCGCGAGCGACGAGAGCTGCATGGGAAGTCATACCTCCGCGTGCGGTAAGGATCGCCTGAGCGGCACGCATTCCTTCTATGTCTTCAGGATTTGTTTCTTCGCGTACAAGAATAACTTTCTTGCCTTCCTTTGCCCACTTAACAGCGTCTGCTGCGGAAAATACAACCTGTCCGCTTGCACCACCCGGTCCGGCGGGTAATCCTTTAGTAAAAGCTTTGGTAACTAATTCAGCATTCGGATCGATTATCGGATGCAGTAATTCATCGAGCTGCGAAGGATTCACACGCAAAACGGCTTCTTCTCTGGTAATCAGTTTTTCTCTAAACATATCGAGGGCCATCTTTACAGCAGCAGGACCGTTTCTTTTTCCTACGCGGCACTGAAGCATGTAAAGTTTTCCTTCCTGAATTGTGAATTCAACATCGAGCATGTCGCGGTAATGTTTTTCGAGTGAACGCTGGATTTTATGGAGCTGCTTGTAAGTATCAGGCATTCCGGTTTCTAATGAAGGGAGGTGAGAAGTATGATCGGTTTTACCGACTTCATTGATCGGATTAGGAGTTCTAATTCCTGCTACCACATCTTCACCCTGGGCATTGGTAAGCCATTCTCCGTAAAAATAATTTTCTCCTGTTGCTGGATTACGAGTGAAGGCAACACCGGTTGCCGAAGATTCTCCCATATTACCGAAAACCATCGACTGAACGTTTACAGCCGTGCCCCAGCTATCCGGAATTCCTTCAATTCTTCTGTACGAAATAGCCCGTTTACCCATCCAGCTCTGGAATACAGCAGAGATAGCTCCCCACAATTGTTCCATCGGATCTTCCGGAAATGGTTTCCCGAGAACTTCATTTACTTTTGATTTGTAAATCTCGATCAATTCTTTCAGATCATCGGAAGTCAGGTCGGTATCGTTATGAACACCGCGTGCTTCTTTCATTTTGTGGAGTTCTTTTTCGAGCTGGACTCGTACACCCTGGCCTTCAGCAGGTTCTATTCCGGCAGCCTTTTCCATTACAACGTCGGAATACATCTGGATTAATCTGCGGTGAGAATCGTAAACGAATCTCGGGTTAGCTGTTTTTGCAATTAAAGCTTCACGGGTTTGATTATTGAGTCCGACATTAAGAATAGTTTCCATCATACCGGGCATAGAAGCACGTGCGCCGGATCTGACTGAAACAAGCAGAGGATTAACCTTGTCGCCGAATTTCGCACCCATTTCTTTTTCAACTTTTGCAAGTGCGTCTTTAACCTGTTTGTCAAGTTCTTTAGGATACTTTTTGTTGTTTTTGTAATAGACTGTACAAACTTCAGTTGTTATTGTAAATCCTGCCGGAACAGGGAGACCGATATTAACCATTTCGGCAAGGTTAGCACCTTTTCCACCGAGAAGTTCTTTCATATCAGCTTTTCCTTCGGCTTTCTTCCCGCCGAAGTAGTAGACATACTTTGCCGTTTTACCTATTGCCATTTCTTAACCTCCAATTGATAATGTGATTTCTTATTTATTCGCTAATCTATCTTTTAGTAATTCTTCAAACTTTTCTTGGTTCTCGAGCATTAGTTTTATCTTTAGATAATAGATGTCTATATCGTCAAGGTCTTTTGAAAATTTGAAGAGTTTTACTGCATCCTTCTGTGTTGTCAGAACAGAATTAGCATTTGTATCGTAAAATCTTTTTCTTATTTCCTGAATTTCTTTCAATGTATAATTCTTATGATCAGGCAGAAGCATTTTATTTTTAATGTCGATCCTGTTGTTTTCAAGTATGCTCAGAAATGAATGGGGTCTGGCAATTCCGCAAACTACAAGACTCTTCTGACCCTGGAATTCTTCAAGAGCAAATTCATGATGACTCTTAACATCAAAAATTCCGGTAGCTATATAATATCCGTAGAAAATTGTTTTATTTCTGAAATATTCATTCAGTTTCTCAGGTATTTCAGCTCTTTCAGAAAATTTCCTGTTTATGATAACAATATCGGAACGGGACAGGGAGTCGAACGGCTCGCGCATTAGTCCTAAAGGAAGAATTTTTTGTTCTATGCTTCCTGTTTTCAACATGAATCTCTGATCAACCATAACAATATCTATATTTCTATGAATCCACCGGTGCTGGAAAGCATCATCAAGTATAATAGAATCAACACCGGAGTCTGCGATCAGTTTTCTGGCGCCGATTACCCTTCTTTCCGAAACAGCGGTGGCGGCTTTTGCTTCGTCGGATACCAGATACATCTCGTCTCCGCAGTCGTCAACAGTAGTAAGAATTTTATTCCCGTCGGAGACGAACAGATAGCCGTACGAGTTTCTGCCGTAACCTCGGCTTAAAATCCCGGGTTTTCTGTTGAATTTTTTCAGGAGTTCTGCCAGAAAAATTACCGCTGGTGTTTTACCGGAACCTCCTACAGTCAGATTACCTACTGAAATAACAAAAGCATCGACCCTGGTTATTTTGAATATGCCTTTGTCGAAAAGGTAATTCCGTACCTTTACTACGAAAGCGTAAACGATAGTAAGCGGTGATAATATAAGTCTGATTAAATTAAGCACTTTTCCTGTGCGTCCTTTTGAAGCCTGTTAAGTAATTCTTCACATTCAATTATTTTTAACGATGTATCTTCATAGCTCATATCTTTTCCGAAATAGATCGGATCGGAATATATTGCTGTTACCCTGCTGAAGGGGAGTGGCAATTCAAATTTGTCCCAGCTCTTGAAAACTATTTTCCTGCTGCAACCGATGCCTGCAAGTATAAGGGGGACATTCCCCTTTTTAGCTGTTACCACCGCACCGGCTTTCATCTTATGAATTGGCCCGGTCGGACCGTCCGGGGTTATTGCAAGCGAAAAATTCCGGCCGATCAATTGAAGCAGCATTTCGAGCGCTTCGTTCCCGCCGACGTGACTTGAACCCCTAACGACTTCGTACCCCCACTTTTTAAGAACGTGGGCAAGAACATCGCCGTCTCTGCTACGGCTTACAAGTGCCGAACAATTATTTTTCCTGTTCAAATACCATCCGATAACCATCGATCCATGCCAGAATGCAAATACAAAATTCTTATTACCATCGGCCAATCTTCGAACATTCACTCCGTTTTCAATATTAATTTTTACAGTAGTTAATAGAACATTAACCAAAAAACCGGCTGACCTGACACCGGCAATCCTTAGTATTTCTTTTACCGAGTTGCTAAGCTTCATTTAATTTAGAAAAAATTAATTCGGCTGCCCGTTTTGATGCACCAATGCTTCCGAGCCTGGATTTTATGCTGCCCAGTTTAGTTCTAATCGTTTCATATCTCGAATTATCCGACAATATTTCTTTACTCACTTCATATATTTTCTCAACATTTACTTCTTTCTGAATAAGCTCGGTTACCACCGTTTCCCCAAGAATAATATTAGCCATAGCAATGTTGTTTATTTTTACAAGCATTTTACCCAGGTGATAGGTAAGTGCATTTGTTGAATAGACAACAACAAAAGGGAGCTCAAAAATCCCGGCTTCGAGTGTAGAAGTACCTGATTTTATAATTCCGAATTTTGAATATTTCAGAAGGTCGTATCTATTCCCTTTAACAAGTTTAAAGTCCTTTATTTCCGATAATCCGTTAAAAACATGCTCGTCGATATTTTCCGCGCAGGCCACAACAATCTGCAGATTAAATTCATCGGCCAAATGCTTTGCCGCTTTAATAGAAACGGGAAAAAGTTTCTTTATTTCATGTTTACGGCTTCCCGGCATAAGGAGTAAAATTTCCTTTCCCTCTTCCAGTTTCAGCTTTTCGAATAATTCCTCTTTCGAAAGAAACTGATAACTGTTTATCTGTTCTATCAGCGGATGCCCGACATAGACAGCATCCACGCCGTTCTCTTTATACAGTTTCTCTTCAAACGGAAAGACAACAATCATTTTATCGATCAGTTCCTTAATCTTTTTAATTCTACCTATTCCCCATGCCCATACCTGCGGAGAGATATAATAAATAATTTTTTTCCCCGGTTGCTTTAGTTTTCCGGCCATTTCCAGATTGAAACCGGGATAGTCTATCAATACAACAGTGTCAATACTTTCCTGCTTAATTTTTTTCAGGATTTCAGTCTGAACTTTTCTGATAAACGGCAAATGCCTCAGCACTTCAATAAATCCGAGGAACGCCATCCGTTTAATATGAAATAGCGGCTGCATACCTTCTGCAATCATCCTGTCGCCGCCTATTCCGGATATCTTTAATTCAGGATCCAGCTTTTTTAATTCATGAATTAAAGATGCGCCGTGCATGTCGCCCGATGCCTCTCCCGCTATGATCATTAATTTTCTCAAGTTGTAATCCAGAAAAGAATTACCAGGATAATAACAGTTAACGAGATAGCCTGCAGAGTTCTTCTTTCGGATTTTAATCCCATATGAAGTTTAAACGGCGGTTGTTCCAATCCGGGATTATGATATTTTGTTAATGTAGGAATCCATCTCGGTACTTTATTGAAATAATCAGTATACATGCTGCCGAATTTTTCACTTAGAAATGATTCCTCCTCCCGGATAATATAATGATACTGAAAAATGAAAAAGAAAGCTGCGACAAAAAGCAGATACGGATAAAGAGCCATTGACATCACGCCGATTCCCGTATAAATAAGGAGATTCCCGAAATAAAGAGGATTCCTTACATGGGCAAACGGACCCGAGACAACAAGATAAGTACCTCCGACACCTCCGCCCGTAGTTCTTGTTTCGCTGCCGGCATAAGAGACGCCCCATAAACGGAAAAATTCTCCAATCAGAACAATTACAAATCCCACTATCATACTCGTGAGAGTCGCTTTCTGAAAAATTATCATCAGTAAAAGGAAGGGGAGCGGGGTATAACTCCTGTATTCAAAAATCTTTTTAGAAAACTCTTTCATATTTATCCCTGGATGTAAATTTCTTTTCTCTTAAGTTCTGCCTGATGACGTTTCTTCAGCCGCTTTTTGACTTTAAGCTGATCCATTTTTTTTATCACATCGCTGAAATTTCCAAAGGGGAAGTAGGTAATCCTATTCGATTCACAATATTTCAGAAGTGAATTCTTAGCAAAAATAAAATCGCAGAATTGAGCAGGACAGACATCTGACCACCCGTCGCCTATGTAAACAGAATATTCATCATCGGAGCTGAAATTTAAAATATGATTCCGCTTACAATTAGCGCAGCGATCGCATTCCGAATCGGTATGTGGAAATTGAGGAATAAGTTTTCCGTTCTGATTCGAAACCCTGTTTGAATATACTTCAAGGTGAGACAATCCTTCTCTCTTAAGAATATGATCGATGTAATAACTGAGTCCATCGCTAAGAATTCTGATCTCGAAATCATTTGATTTGCAGTAACCAACAAACTCTTTAAATGTGGTGTCAATATCCATTGCATTTAGAAACTCACCGAATTTTAATTCATCAAAACCGATTAACGTATCGCATAGGAGTTGCCAGCTCACCTTTGCGTTTATCTTTTCATTTATCCAGTCTTCAATAATTTCCCGTGCGCGTTCCGGATTACCGAATTTTAAAAACATTGCTTCGCCGACATCATTCTTTGTAATTGTGCCGTCAAAGTCAACAAATATTTTAAAAGTTTTGTCGTTCATTAAACTAATATCATTCCTGAGTATCGGGAATTTCTTCGAACCTTACACCCACCAGTTTAGATATCCCTTCTTCCTGCATCGTAACGCCATACATTGTCTCTGCAGATTCCATTGTTCTTTTATTATGCGTCACAATGATAAATTGTGTCCTGTTGCTGAATTCTTTTAATAGTTTTGTAAATCGATCGATGTTGGCATCATCGAGAGGTGCATCAACTTCGTCAAGAATACAGAACGGACTCGGTTTTACAAGATAAATGGCAAAAAGGAGAGCCGTTGCGGTAAGAGTCTTTTCTCCTCCGGAAAGTAATTCAATGGAAGTTGGTCTCTTTCCTTTCGGCTTTGCAATTATTTCAATTTTTGCTTCCAGCGGATCTACGTTTTCTTCAAGAATAAGATCTGCCTCATCACCCGGATTGAAGAGGGTCTGGAAAATATTTGTGAAGTTCTGCCGGATCTGATCGAATGTTTCTATAAACAGTCTCTGGGCTGTATCGTTTATTTCGTTTATAGTTTTGATAAGGTCCCTTTCCGATTCAATCAGGTCGTCTCTCTGCTTGTGTAGAAAATCGAGGCGTGTCCTTTCTTCCTCGTATTCGGAATATGCAAGCAGGTTTACAGGTCCGAGATTCTTAAGTTTGTCTTTAAGTGAATGGACCTCTTTTGATGTCTCTTCGAAATTGAACGAATCAAGATCGTCAAAATGTTTCAGGACTATTTCAATTGAATAATTTTCGTTGATATGCTGCTGAATGTTTTCCAGGCGGAAATTCAATTCATTAACCTTAATTTCAAATGAATGGATTTTATCGGAAACCTCCTGTCTTACTCTTCTAAGATCATTCAGCTGTTTCTCATATTTACCGGCTTCTTCTTTGAGTATTTTTAGTTTATTCTCAATTTCGCCAGCTTCATTTACAAGTACAGAGCGAACTTCATTAATTTTTTCAAGTTCTGTCCGGGTGGAATCAATAGAGACGGTGAGATTCTTTGTTTCACTGCTGTTAATCTCCAGATCCGATTCACGTTTTGTGATACCGTTATTTATCGAAATACTATCGTTCCTGGACCTGTTTATTGAATCGAATGTGTTTTTTATCTGTCCTTTAATACGTTCCAATTCGAGTCTAAGACTGTTTTGTGATTCAAGAATTACATTAAATTCCTGTTCCAGTTCCTGCAATGAAGTTTCGCTTCCGGAAATTTCTTCATCCAGGTTATCCTTGTTGTTCTTTAGCTCGGTTAATAGTGAAGTAAGTTCGTTTAATTGTTTATCGAGCAGATTGGATTTTTCTACAAACTCATGAATCTCTTTTTGTGAAGATTCAATTTCTTCATTTGCCTTCTTATGTTCAAATTCAAGCTGAGAAATCTGTTTGTCAATATTTGCAATATCATTAGAGATTAATTTTTCGCCGTCGCTCAGATTTTTGATATCTATTTTGGAAAGTTTCAATTCAGTTTCGGCTATAAGCGATTTAACCTTTTCCAGTTGAGATTCGTGCTTCGGATATTCTTTTTTAAGATTTTCGAGCATTTGTTTCCTGCCGAACAGGGTTTCATCCTGCTTGGGCATGGAACCTGCTTCAATAATTCCGCTGCTCTGAATTAGATCTCCATCTAGTGTCACAAAACCGAAATCGGGGTATTTATTTTGAAGCCTTATTGCGTCTTTCAACTCCGAAGCAATTGCAATTCTCGAAAGGACCTGATCGAAGTATCTTTTCCACCGATCATCAGTTTCAACAAAGTCTTTTGCCCACCCGATAAATGAAGCTTCTTTCTCGATTTTACGGATTTTTCTGCGGATCGAATAATCCGATAATTTTTCGAGTAAGGATTTTCTACCATTAAGGTTATTCTTCAGCAGGTAAAATGATGCTTTGCCTAGATCGTTATTCTTCAGATAGGTGATTGCTTCCTGTAATTCGTCTACGGTTTCAATTAGAAGGTTGTTAAGGACTGATTTTAATCCGGCTTCCAGCGCGAATTTGTATTTATCCTGAGTATTGCCGACGTAAGCAAATATATTCTTTTCGGAACTACTCCACTCTTTATTCTCAAGCAGGACTTTGGATCCTTTTGAAATTCCTTCAAGATTGGAGATAAGTGTCTGCAGGAATTCGATCTTCTCTCTAAGGCTTGTAAGTAGTGATTTTTCCTCAATCTCTTTTTCTTTTAATGAGTTAAGAACTGATTCTAATTCGGTTTTTTCTTTTTCTCTGAGTGCAATCTGAAGTCCTGCTTCAGTAAGTTTTTTCTCTGCTTCTGTTTTTTCATTAATTAGTTCTTCAACAAATCCAACCGTCTTAGCTATTCTATTTGTAATGTTCTGAATCTTTACATTAAGTTTTTCGATATTGGAAGAATGGGACTGAATTTCCTTCTCCAGTGCTGACTTCAGATTTTCCTTATCGGAAATATCCTTCAGGAAATTAAAACGTTCTTCAACAAGTTTTTTTAATCCGGCTCTCTTTTCTTCAAGCGTATTACGTTTCTGGCCGATCAGAGATTCGTTTGTTTCTATCTCAATTGATTTTACCGATTCTGTCTCATTTAGGGAGACGGACTCGTTCTCAAGATTTTTGATATCACCATCAATCTCAAGGAGCCGCTTTTTCAGCTCTTCAATTTCACTGATCAATCTGTTGTGATTGTTTTGAAGAGAATTAAATCTCTCTTCGGACACAGAGATTGTCTTCTGGGCCTGGTGCAACTGGTCCGTATTGGATGAAATTTCGTTTCGTTTGTTCTGGAGTTCTGATTCGATGGAATTTATCTGATTCCTGAAAACTATTAATTCATTCTCAATAGTCCTGATATTGCCGTCTGTGGTATCCTTTTGGGCAACCAAGCTTTCGATCTCACACTTCAATTCAGCATTCTTTCTGTTGTAAAGTGCAAACTCACGTTCGGCAAGGTCGATTTCCTTGTCGCGCAAAACCGATTGGATCTGGTTGTGTTGATCGGCACGTTTGGCCTGACGTTCGAGAGAGCGGACTGTTTTTTCTACTTCAGAAACTATGTCGTTTACACGTGTAAGATCAGCTTTAACATCCTCAAGTTTTTTTAAAGACAAACGTCTTCTCAATTTATATTTATTTACTCCTGCGGCCTCTTCGAACAATCTTCTTCTTTCCTCAGCTTTACTGCTGAGAATAGTTTCTACCATTTTCAATTCAATAACGGAATACGCGTTTGTGCCCATTCCGGTATCCATGAAAAGGTTGGTAATATCTTTCAACCGGCAGATATTTTTGTTAAGCAGGTATTCGCTTTCGCCGGATCTGAAAATTCTTCTTGTTATTGTTACTTCCGAATACTCGGTAGGAAGTATTCCGCGGTCGTTTACAAGTGTGAGAGAGGCTTCCGACATTCCCATCGGTTTGCGCTCGCGTGTTCCGTTAAATATTACGTTTTCCATTTTATCGCTTCGGAGAGTTGTTGTTTTCTGCTCGCCGAGCACCCAACGGATGGCATCCACAATATTTGTTTTGCCGCAACCGTTTGGGCCAACTATTCCTGTTATCCCGCGATTGAACATAATATTTGTTCTATTAGCAAACGACTTAAAGCCGAAGATTTCTAATTTTGATAAAAACAATTTATCCTCTAAAAAGAGATCAAATTATATTGCTTAATGGAATTGGTGATGTAGTAAATTGTAGAACTTGATAATTGGAAGTAAATTAAAGTCCCACCGATTATCACGACAAAGAGAATTAAACCGTAGAAATAAACCGCGAATCTTCTTACATCAAAAAGGATATGGATTCCCTTAAGCAGTCTTTGAAAAACCCATAACCAGAATAAAATTATGAAGAGTAATACAATCGAATTAAAACCTCCCGCAGTCAGAATTTTATAAAGAATCAATTCAACCGGAAGAAGAATTGTAAACGGTAGAATTGACCAGACGATCATAAAAAATATGCTGCTGAATTGTACTTTCGTTTTAATTAACAGCGAAGCTGCTTTTACAAATATACCTATCAGCAAAATCTTAATGATTATAACAAAAAACATGATTAGAAAACTCTTTTCGGGATTCCATGCCGCATAGCTGAAGCTTTGAAGTATATATGGTTCGCCGAAAGAGAGAAGTATCTTTTCAGCAAGTAAATTTGTCCTTAAATAGTAGAACAGAATTGTGAAAAGCAGCGAAATTGATCCCGCTTCAACAAGCAATAGAATAAAAGTATGAAGACCGGAAATAATTCTCCTATCCCGAATATCAGCAAAGAAATTATATGGTCTGAACAATGCTCTGGAGCAATCCTCCCGGAATTTCTTCCTGGTATTAATTAGTAAGGCCATCACAATCGATAAACCCAGAGCAATTAAAATAAAAAGTAGTTTATTCTCATCTTTAACACTTCCAATCGGTATTGTTACTTTACTTTTATTGTTAAGCCTGGAAGAAAGTACTTTGTAAACAAGGTTATTTGGATTGGGATTTTCGTTGAAAATTCCAAGTTTATATTTTGCCTCATCAGAATATCCGGAATATAGTGAAACGAAATCACCAGAATAATTGAATAGTGTGTTAATAAAAAAACCGGATGATTTACTTTGAAGGGATAACTCGACAATCCTGTCAAAATACTTAGCTTGAGATTCGGTTGAATTTTTAACCAGATAGCCGCCTGAACCACCGTAATAATTCGGATAATTAACTTCGGAAAAGAAATAGGTGTTTGAATTGTCCATTTCCGAAATATTTTTGAGAATATTTTCTACTATATCCGGATGAGTGGAATAAAGTTCTATCCCCGCAAGATTTAAACCTTCAATTTTCTCTTCCTGAATACCTAAGAAGGAGGCATAATAATAAGACGATCTTTTTCCGTTGATAATTTTTTCAAGAAAGTTACCTGTTATAAAAGAATTGGATAGATACGAACTACCTAAGCCGAAAATAACAGGGCTTGATTTATGAGAATAGGTTTCGATTAATTCCCGTAATCTGTTTGCAGCTCTTAATTGGAATTCTTGATTCTTTAAAATTTCTTCCGGGATTGAGTTTAACGGAAGCTCAACAAAAGCGAAGAGACCGAATTCCTGACACAACTCTATTGCGTAAGGATTTGGATATACCTTTGAAAACCTGACGGAATTAAAACCTGATTCTTTTATAAACTTTAAATCTCTCTGTAATCTTTCAAAATTACCTGTTCTGCTTAATTCATCTTCATTGGCGAGGTAGGTAATCCCCTTGAACTTGAAAGGAGTGTTATTGAGTGTGGTATTATTTTTTAAAAAGTCAATTCTAAAAAAAGACAGTTCCTTCTCAGCTTTATCAATAACCTGATTATTGTTCAGAAGTGTCAGTGTCGCAGTATAAACATTCGGAGTTTCGTTAGACCATAGCACGGGAGCAGAAATTGAAACAGATTGCTGAAAACTTGTTTCACCGCCATTGTTTGCCGGTACTTGTAAGTCATAAGAATATGTGCTGCCCGAAAAATTCTTAGGTACCAGTTGAAGCTTTAATTCCATCCCTCCTTTGTTCAAGGTTTCTTGAGCAATAAGATTCAGATTCTTAAGTGTAACGCTAAGTCCTCCACGGGCTGAGGAGAGTGTAGGATCGATTGAGTAATCCATTTTGAAAGAGGAAATATGCATTTTAGGAAGAATTTCAAGATAGATATTCCTTAATATTCCTTTGGTATTTCTTGGGAATAAAAATCGTTGATTTACCGGAATCGATTCATCTGAATTCAGTTGCGTGTCGATTTTGATTTGTAACTTATTCGGCAGATCGGACTTAATTATATCTTCGGGAAGATCCATTTCAAATGGAATCTCGCCACCGGATTTTTTAAAAATATTGTAACCGTTTAAGGAAATCTCAACAAAATAATTAATTCCCGCAAAGTGAAGCTTGAATACCGAATTCTCAATTTCAGTTTGAGAAAAGTATAATTCTTTTTCAAGGATAAGAGATTCCGTTCCTTCAAAAATAAAAGGAATTGTTGTGTTTATTGCCCCAGTTTCCTTTCCGCTTGAAAATACCCGCCACTCACTGTCTAACAGTTTAATTAAACGGGGTGAAGATGACATAACAAAAGCAGAGTCGATTTCCAGAGGATGATTAATCAGTGGTTTTATTCGAATTTGTGCGGTTGAAAAGGAGGAAATTAATAGAATCGAACAAAATAGGGCGAATCTTGTAATTTTTGTCATTTTATGGTGAATTATCCAAATAAACCCTTAAATATACTAAAAAAATGAGGGCATTTCAATTCAGGATTATTGGAAATTCGCCTGTTTTCCAATCATTTTAAAATATTATTCGGTTGATTCAATAATTTGGATAAAAGATTCAGCTTTTAAGCAAGCCCCTCCAACCAAAGCACCATCAATATCCGGCTGGCTCATTAAACTCTTTGAATTTTCAGGTTTAACACTTCCTCCGTATTGTATTATTAGAGATTCCGAATATTTTTTAGAATAAAGTTTTGCAATCAATTTTCTGATAAATTCATGTACTTCCTGTGCCTGTTCTGGAGTTGCATTACGACCGGTCCCGATAGCCCAAACCGGCTCGTAAGCGATGATGAGATTATGCAAATCATTTTCACTTATTTCCGCTAAACCTTCTACTATTTGTTTCTCGATAACAGAAAATGTTTTGTTTTGTTCTCTTTCTTCAAGACTTTCTCCTACACAAAAAATAGGATTCAAATTATTTTTTAAAGCTGCTTTTATCTTTTTGTTAATCAATTGATTTGATTCAGAAAAAATTGTCCTTCTTTCAGAATGCCCTAAAATTACATATTCACAGCCAACACTCTTTAGCATCGAAGGGGACACCTCACCGGTAAAAGCACCGTTTTCTTCGTAATGCATGTTCTGAGCGCCTAATAGAATCTCCGTATTCTTTACGAGTGTTTTAACAGTATCTAAAGAAATGAAAGCGGGACAAATTATAATCTTAGTACTAAATTTTTTTGTTCCAATTAGATTTTTAATCTCCGAAACCAACCGGATTGATAACTGAAGGTCGTTATTCATTTTCCAGTTTCCGGCCACGATTTTTTGTCTCATATCAAACCTGATTTAAGATTGATTAAAAAGCTGCTAGTTAACAGCTTCTACTCTTTTAATTCCGGGTACTTCACGAATTAGGGCTCTTTCTACGCCGGCGCGTAGTGTCATTTGCGACATCGGACAATTGACACAGGCACCTGTGAGTTTAACTTCAACAATACCTTCTTTAGATACATTAACTAATTCTACATCACCGCCGTCAGCTTTCAGATAGGGTCTTATTGTATCAAGAGCTTTTAAAACTTTTTCTTTCATCACATCAGTCATTATTCTCTCCTTTACAAATATCACATAGAGATTTCAATATTAGGGACTTTAGCATTAATATTATTGATGCTAATTTGGGCTGCCAGATTTTTACTTATCTCAATAATTTTCTGTGCTTCTTCGCTTTCAGGAGAATCGAAAACTATCGGTTTGCCGCCGTCTCCCCCGACACGAATGTTAGGATTAATAGGTATAGCCCCTAATAATGGAATAGAAAGTTCACTTGCCAACCGGATTCCTCCGCCTGTACCGAAAATATCATATTTTTTGCCTGTATCGGGAGCGATAAAATAACTCATATTTTCAACAATCCCAAGAATGGGTACGTTAACTCGCTGAAACATTCTGATTGCTTTTCTAACATCTATTAAAGACATATCCTGGGGAGTTGTAACAACAACAGCACCGCTTAAAGGAATTGTCTGAACTAAAGTAAGCTGGATATCTCCGGTTCCCGGAGGTAGATCGAAAACCAGATAATCGAGTTCTCCCCAGTGGACATCCGACATAAATTGTTTAATTGCACCACTTGCCATTGGACCGCGCCATATAACAGGAGCGTCGTCTTCAATCAGAAAGCCGATCGAAATAACTTTAATTCCATAATTTTCCAGCGGAACCATTTTTGCGGTTTGTGCGTCCTGAAATATTTGAGGTTTATCCTTAATACCAAGCATCAAAGGAATACTTGGTCCATATATGTCTGCATCAATCAATCCGACTTTTGCACCTAATTTTGCAAGTGCAAGGGAAAGATTAACAGCAACGGTACTTTTGCCAACACCCCCTTTACCACTTGCTACAGCTATAGTATTTTTTACTCCGGGCAATAAAGAATTTATTCTATTGTCGGAATTACCTCTTACCGATGCCGTCATTTCAATCGAAATTATATAAGAATCAGGAACAACATTTTTGATAGCCTCAATACAATCATCCTTTATCTTATCCTTCAATGGACAGGCAGGGGTAGTAAGCTCTACAACGACATGAATTTTGGATTTATCAACATTTATTTCTTTAATCATATTAAGTGAAACCAGATCCCGGTTTAAATCAGGATCGTTTACTTTCCTTAATGCGGTCAGTATGGTCTCTTTATTAACTATTGACATTAAGAACTCCAGAAAATTTGAACGTAAAAATAGGAATTTTTTGGCTTCCTTTACAGATGCAGAAATTTGTACGGATGATGACTGCTAAAAAAACATTAATGTGAGCTTGATTTTTTTTTTAAGTATACTTAAATTAAAAACAACAATTACTTAAATATATGTCTACAGTTTCAAAAGAGAATTATCTCAAGACTATTCTAAACCAGAGGATGACGATGGGAAACGGTGCCACTACATCACAAATGGCGACGGATCTATCGGTATCTAATGCAGCTATCAGCGATATGGCAAAAAAGCTTTCAAAGCAGGGTCTGGTCAATTATGAAAAATATAAGGGGATGGAATTAACATCCAAAGGTGAAAAAATAGCGCTGAAGATAATCAGGCGGCACCGATTATGGGAGCTCTTTCTAATGAAGGTGCTTGGATTAGGATTGAGTGAAATTCACGATGAAGCGGAAAAATTAGAACATTACAGCTCCGATTTTCTCATAGATAAGATCGATCAGTTTTTGAATTATCCTGATTTTGATCCGCATGGCCATCCTATTCCCAAAAAGAATGGAACTCTTCCTAAACTTCCCAACCATATAAAATTATCGGATACTGAAATTGGGAATAAATATGAATTTGTTAGTGTGAACGATAAAGACAGTGATTTGATTAATTACCTTGTTAAAGCAGGTCTTGTATTAGGTTCAAAACTCGAGGTAATTGATAAACTTAGCTTTGATAAATCACTGACCGTTAAATTCAACAATACAGAACTATCACTAAGCAAAAAAATTACTGATAGTGTTTTTGTAATCCTTATTAAAAAAACAGATTGAGTAATTTATGAGTCCAATATTAATCCTTTCGATCGGAGCCGCTTTCGTCCTGCTTTTAGTATTCTTTTTTTATCCGGGGAAAGGCTTGACCGACAAATGGAAAAGATTAAAAAGGCAGGATGAAAAAATGCTTCTTGAAGATGCATTGAAGCATTTATACGACTGCGAATACAAATCAGTCGATTGTTCGCCGAGCAGTTTAAGCGGTAATCTGTCAATTTCAATATCCCAATCAAACAGGCTTATATTTCGATTGGCCGAATCGGGTTTAATCAGTAGAGTAGGAGACAGGATTCTTCTTTCAAACGAAGGGAGATCCTATGCACTTAGAATAATAAGAATCCATAGGCTTTGGGAAAAATATTTGGCCGATAATACCAGCGTAAAAGAAACTGACTGGCATTCATTAGCTGAATTAAAAGAGCATGAATTATCAGTCGATGAGACAAATCTACTTGCTGCAAAATTAGGTAATCCGCTTAAAGATCCGCATGGCGATCCGATTCCTGATGAGTCAGGTGAAATTCCTGTTATCACCGGAATTTCACTCCCGGAATTGCAGGATGGTAAATTCGGAAGAATATTGCATCTTGAAGACGAACCAAAAGAAATATATTCCCAGCTTGTGGCTCAGGGTCTATATCCCGGAATGCTAGTACGAATTGTTGAAAAAAATAGAGACCGGATCAAGTTCGAATCCAATGGCGAAGAATCCGTTTTATCACCCATCCTTGCATTGAATGTTCAGGTTCAACCATTAAAAGAAACCGATGAAATCGATCAATCATTTGAAACTCTGGCCGATGTTTCGGAAGGGGAGGAAGCCGTAGTGGTAGGATTAAGCCGTGCCCTGAGAGGCCAACAAAGAAGAAGAATGCTCGATTTCGGTATAGTTCCAGGTACTTTAATAAGGGCACAGTTAAAGAGCCTGGGAGGTGATCCAACTGCTTTTGAAATCAGAGGTACTACTATTGCTCTTAGAAATAACCAGAGCAGCAAGATTTTTATTAGGAAAGTATAACATATGAATTCAAATGAAAAAATAAATTGCGCAACCTGTCCTGCACATAACATCAACAACCTTATTAAGCTTGGTGTTGATATGACTGACTATGATTTTGTAGTTGCACTTGCAGGAAATCCGAATACAGGGAAAAGTACGGTTTTTAACAGTCTTACCGGATTGAGACAGCATACTGGAAACTGGCCCGGAAAAACAGTCGGAAGAGCGGAAGGAGGATTTCTCTACTCAGAAAAGCGATTCAAAATTGTTGACTTGCCGGGAACCTATTCACTTCTTTCAACCAGTACGGATGAAGAAATTGCCCGGGATTTTATTCTATTCGGTCAGCCGGATGTAACCGTGATTGTTGTTGATTCTACAAGACTTGAAAGGAATTTAAATCTGGTGCTTCAGGTGCTTGAGATAACCGATAGAGCAGTTCTATGTTTGAACCTTATTGATGAAGCAAAACGGCATAAGATAGAAATAGACGACCGTACTCTCTCTAAAGAACTTGGAATACCCGTAATACCATGTGCAGCACGTCAGAATACTGGAATTCCTGAGTTACTAAAAAACATTTACATGGTTGCATCAGGGGATTATATTTGCCGGCCTCATCGAATAAGCTCGAAAATTAAAGGTGTTTCGCATGCAGTGGAGGATCTCAGTAAAAAAATCTCCGAGAGATTCCCCGGATTACCTAATTCAAGGTGGATTGCACTTAGGTTGCTTGAGGGAGATCAGACAATCATTGATGCTGTCCGTTCCGGAGATATCGGTCTGCTTACAATAAAAAATCAGTCTCAGGCTAGCAGGTGAATTTTATGAATGAAAAAGTAAATAACGATTTAATTCTGAAAAGAGCTATAAAATACAGATGGGAAATTGGTGATCATTTCCTCGATTCTGTTATGGAATCTATTTATAAGGATGCTGAAACGATTGCCGGAAAAGTCGTTTCAACTCCCGATAGTAAGTCGAACTATAATATGGATCGGATGATTGATAAAATAGTTACAAGCAAATGGACCGGATTCCCGATTATGCTGCTGCTTTTATCCTTCGTATTCTGGCTTACTATCGTAGGTTCAAATTATCCTTCCGGGCTTCTTGCAAGTCTGTTGGTTGAAACAATTCATCCGATATTAAAAGAACTGATTAATTCCACCGGTATTCCTTGGTACATTAATGGATTAATAATTGACGGGGGATATTTGTCAATGGCATGGGTTGTGAGTGTAATGCTTCCGCCAATGGCAATCTTTTTCCCTATGTTCACTCTTTTGGAAGATTTTGGATATCTCCCAAGAGTTGCATTTAATATGGATAATCTCTACAAACGTGTAGGTGCTCACGGTAAACAGGCACTTACAATGACTATGGGATTCGGCTGCAATGCTGCCGGAGTGATAGCGGCAAGAATTATCGATAGTCCACGTGAACGACTGATTGCAATAATCACCAATAACTTTTCTCTTTGCAACGGACGATGGCCCACTCAAATTTTGATTGCTACCATTTTCATCGGGAGCCTGGTTCCGCCTGTGCTGGGTGGATTGGTTTCTGCTGCCGCAGTTGTTTCAGTTGCTCTTCTTGGAATTCTTTTTAGCCTGGTTGTTTCCTGGATGTTATCCAGAACAGTTCTTAAAGGGGAGGTATCAGCGTTCAGTCTTGAACTGCCTCCATACAGGCCGCCCAGATTGTTACAAACTCTATACACATCATTAATCGATCGGACTATATTTGTCTTATGGAGAGCCGTCATTTTTGCAATTCCTGCGGGTATGGTTATCTGGCTGGTTTCGAATATTTCAATTAATGATGTAAGTCTGGCAGAATACTTTGTAAGGTTTGCCGATCCGTTTGCAATATTCATTGGATTAAACGGGATTATTATTCTCGCTTATATTATTGCAATACCTGCAAACGAAATTGTTATTCCGACAATTTTAATGCTTTCCGTTCTTGTTTTTGGAATCACCGATTTCGGTTCCGGATCCGGTGTGCTTTTTGAACTGGATAATGTTGGTGATGTTGCTTCCATATTGAAAACAGGCGGATGGACCGCCTTAACAGGTATTAACCTGATGCTATTTAGTTTATTACACAATCCATGCTCAACAACTATTTATACAATTTATAAAGAAACACGTAGTTTAAAGTGGACTCTAATTTCAACGTTGCTTCCGATATTTCTCGGTTTAGCAGTATGTTTTTTTGTTGCGCAGTTATGGAGAATTTTTATCGGAAATTAAAATGAGTAAAAGTGTAATTAAGAATATTATTATGTTATTCCTTTTCCCGGTCCTTGAATTATTTGCTCAAGGTAGTATACCTCCGTTGTCTACGGACAGACCGGATCAAACAGAATCGGCACAGGTTGTTCCTCTTAATTCTATTCAGATCGAGATCGGTTTCCTATTTCAAAAACAGTCACTTATTGAGAATAATGTTAGAATTGAAAATCAGAATTTAATTTTAGGAAGTACGCTTGTCAGATACGGATTGAGCGAGTCTGTCGAATTGAGGTTTGGTGCCGAGTATTTTTCCGGTAGATCGAAAATTGATGAGGTTGAATCTTCGATCAAGGGTGTACAGGGAGTATACTTTGGCAGTAAGTTCCACTTCAGAAAAGATCAGGATTTAATAACGAATGCTTCCTTACTTGTTAATTTTAACCTCCCTCACGGCAACCAGATGTTAAGGCCGGAACGTTTTGAATCCGGTATAGCACTCTGTTTAGAACAAAAACTTAACAGTCGAATCGACCTTGGATTCAATTTTGGATTTACTGATGAAAGTAAAATTAACCGGCTCATCTATTTCTATTCTGCTTCCCTGGGTTTCAATTTGAACGAGAGGATTGGATTCTTTATTGAATTGTATGGGGACTTGAATGGCAATTTAAACAATTACTACAATCTGGATGCGGGAATTAAGTTTTTACAAAAGGAGAATATTCAAATCGATTTTTCAGCCGGCACTCGATTAATACACGATAAAACAGAATGGTTCGGAAGCCTCGGTTTTTCTTTAAGGCTCCCGGAATAATTAACGGTTTTTTAATTTCTGCTGCTTTGAAATACCCGACTTCTTAATTGTATAGTCCATCATAAATTCCTGATGATTGAACTCATCCTCATTAAATAATGGACGGTTAAATACATATTTACCGGTAGGCAGCAATACACGTGCCTTAATATTATCGGCCATACAGGTGTCCAGTATCATCTCTTTCAAATAACGTTTATGGTCTTCATCATAAACAGGGAATGTTGTCTCTACTCTTCTATCCAGATTCCTCTGCATAATATCAGCGCTACTTAAGTAAAACTCCTCATTCCCGTTGTTATTAAAATAATAGATCCTGCTGTGCTCTAGGAATCTGCCGACAATGCTGATTACTCTGATATTCGAACTCAAACCCGGGACAGACGGAATTAAACAACAGACACCCCGCACAATCAAATCGATTTTAACACCCCGGTTCGATGCTTCGTATAAAGCTGCAATCAATAGAGGATCTACCAGCGAGTTCAGCTTGAAAATAATATGTCCCTTGCCGCCGGACTTTACATTTTTAATCTCTCTTTCAATCAATTCAAGAAAGCGCTGACGTTTATTAATAGGGGCAACGCAAAGTTTCCTGTAACTTTTTTGCTCGGAATAACCGGTGAGGTAATTAAATATTTCTGAAACATCTGCACATATATCCTCATCGGTAGTAAATAATCCTAGGTCTGTATATAATTTTGCAGTAGACAGATTATAATTTCCAGTACTCAAATGAACATACCTCTGAACTCCATCTGCTTCACGTCTAACTACAAGCGACATCTTAGCGTGGGTTTTTAAACCCAATAAACCGTAAACAACATGCACTCCAGCTTTTTCAAGTTCTCTTGCCCAGAATATATTGTTCTCTTCATCAAATCTTGCTTTAAGTTCCACAAGTACCGCAACTTGTTTTTTTCTCTCTGCGGCTTCAATCAGGTATTTTATGATAGGGGAATTCAAACCGACTCTATACAAAGTCTGTTTAATTGCTAATACATCAGGATCGCGTGAAGCTTCCTTTATAAAATCTTCAACTGGCGAAAATGAATCATACGGATGGTGAAGTAATATTTCTTTTCGCTTTATAAGAGAAAAGATGTTCTCCTCCTCTAAAAAAAGATCAGGAATAACCGGATGAAATGCCTTCTCTTTAAGATGCGGTAGTGGCAGATCATACATTGTCATTACATCACTCAGTCCGAGGTTTCCATCTATTATGTGAAGATCGTTCCTGTCGATTTCAAGATTCTCTATTAACGTTTCGATCATATATTCCGGCATTTGTTTTTCTACTTCGAGCCGGACAACAGAACCGAATTTTCTCTGTTTTATATTTTCTTCAATCAGCTGTAAAAGGTCATCTGCTTCGTCCTCCTGTATTTCGAGATCCGTATCGCGTGTAATCCGGAATCTGTATGCTTCTACAATCTCCATTCCGGGAAATAGTAGGTTCAAATTTGACCGGATTAAATCTCCGATCCAGATGTATTTGTAGCTGCCGTTGGATCCGCCATTACTATGTTTGGACTTTATCAGGGAATCTATCCTGAGCAGTCTGGGAAGGATACTCGGAACCTTAACCCTGGCGAAGTTTTTTTCTCCGTTAGGTCTTTTTACAAGTATCGCAAAGCTAAGACTAAGGTTCGAAATATAAGGGAATGGTCTCCCGGGATCGAAAGCGAGAGGTGTTAATATCGGATAGATCTCTTTAAGGAAGTATTTATTTAGTGAATCTCTTTCATCTTTAGAGAGCTGATTCAATTCGCAAATGAATATTTTATTCTCGTTTAACTGGGGAATAATCGTCTCTCTCCAGTAATCATAGATCTGTTTTAACATCGGCTGAAGAATTTTCTCAATCTGCCGGAGTTGTTCGTGGGGTGTTAATCCGTCTATTGATACGTCAAAAACGTTTGCTCTAATCTGTTCTTTCAGACCCGAAACGCGAATCATATAAAATTCATCGAGGTTTGAAAAGAAGATCGATATGAATTTTATTTTATCCAGAAGAGGAAGATCCGGATTAATAGCTTCTTCAAGAACCCGCAGGTTGAATTCGAGCCAGCTTAAATCGCGGTTAAAAAAATTATCCGCATTCATGTATTTTTTTAGAAATTCTTTGGAGTGCTGCATAATGTTTTCTCTGTATGAGATTTTTTATCAATCCCGCATCAATTAGTAAATAATCACTTAATTTTTTTTGCAGATGTAAATGAGTCCAGATCATAATGAATTAAATTATCGGGCATCGGAAGTCTTTTAATTCCCACTTTTGCTTTAGAGAAAAATTCCTCAGCTAGGGTGTCGTGATAATCAGAAAAAATAACAACCTGTTTTATTCCGGCGGTTATAAGAGCTTTGGAGCAATTTGTACACGGCATATTTGTTATATAGGCTGTTGCACCTTCTGTGCTTATTCCATGTGAAGAACACTGCAGAATAGCGTTCATTTCCGCATGGATAGTACGAATACAGTGATTGTCAACAACCAGGCAACCAATATCCTCACAATGCTGATCTCCGGGAATCGAACCGTTATATCCGGTAGATAAAATCTGTTTATCTTTCACAAGTACACAACCGCAATGCATACGCGGGCATGTTGCACGTTCTGAGACCAGCATTGCAACTTTTAAAAAATACTCATCCCAGGATGGACGCTTCTTTTTGTCCGGCATCGTAAATCCTTCTATAAGATGGAGCTAAATTTAATAAATAATACCGATTTATGAGTGGTCTTTTGTTGTGGTAAAGTCATTTGCGAACCGCACATAAAAAAACTGCTGTGGTCGAGGGCGCTTCCACAGCAGTTAGATTTGTATACAGAGGGTGCTTATGTGTAGTCAAAAAGTTGACCGCTATGTAAACAACAAAGATTATACCATGCGACTCAGTATTCTGTGAAATGAAACTCTATTGTTATAAGCTAGAAAAACAGCGAAAAAATGAAGAAATAATCTTGAGAATTGTCGATTCTAAACTATTAGGTGCTTAAAGCTGGGAGGTACCGGAAAAATCGTCAGGTAATATTTTCCGATTTCTTCAGAATAATCTTGAATGTTGTTCCTTCGTTGATGATAGACTGCTTAACAAAAATTTTGCCTTTATGATAATTCTCAATTATTCGCTTTGATAAACTTAAACCTAATCCCCAGCCGCGCCTTTTAGTTGAATATCCCGGTCTGAAAATTTCCCGGCGTCGTTTATGTTCTATTCCTTTACCGTTATCCGTTATTTCAACTTCAATCATTTCCTTGTTTGTAGTTAAAATAAAATCAATTTTACCATGCTTATTTTCTATTGCGTCAAGAGCATTCTTTATTAAATTCTCAATTACCCACTCGAATAATTCGGAATTGAGTCTGGATTTTACCGAACGATCTCCCTGTATAGAAATAGTTACATTATTCCCAAGCTGGGGTAGTCGTCTTTCAAAATATTTTATTACTCTTTCAATTGCCTCATATGGCGAGTCTTCTGTTAAATCTGGTTTAGAACCGATTTTTGAAAACCTCATTGTGATTTTATTTAACCGGTTTAAATCGCTTCCAATCTCTTCTACGCAATCGAGAACTTTATCCGGGTTGTTATAATTCATCTTTAAAATTTCATTCCAGCCAAGAAGACTTGATATAGGTGTTCCAAGCTGATGAGCTGTTTCTTTCGACATCCCGACCCAGATGTTACTTTGTTCACTCCGTTTGATATAACTGAAACTTGAGTAAGCAATCATAATAAACAAAAATGCGAAAAGAATCTGCAAGTAGGGGTAGTACTTTAATTGCCTTATTATGTCGGAATTCCCGAAATAGATTTTTTGAATAACTGTACCGTCGGGAATCTTAACATGAATCGGGTAATGAATTTCACTTAATTCAATTAGTTTTTCATTAAGAATTTTTTGCACTTCGTTTTTATTTTTCCCATCGTCAATTATGATGTTCTTATATCCTTTACCTTCCTCGTCAGATATAATGTTGTCATTCCCATCAGTAACAATCATAGGAAAATCGATTCTTCGAATAATGTTTTCAAAAATAAAAGTGAAATCGCTGCTTATATTATCGGAGCTTGCTGCATACTCGAGACTGTTGGCATAAAGTTGTACTATCTGGCGCTCTCTATCCTGAAGCTTATTTACGAGGCTTTGCGTGTAGAAAAGTGTACCTAATGAAATTGTTACACCGATTAAAAGAAGTATAATCTTGAGATTCATTGCGGCGGGTCCGCTGCTCAACTTCATAAGCACCTCAAAGGAATTGCTTGGTCTATAGAAAATTAATAAATCAATCAGGCAGTAAAAACGGAATAATTTTTACTCATTTCTATAATTCTATTGTCTGTAGTCTTCTTGGCCCGACCGATATAAAATTTATTTCAAATCCGCTTTGTTGGGAAATGAACGATAAATAATTCTTTGCTTGCTCGGGGAGTTCGTCGTACTCAGTTATAGAGGAAATATCTTTTTTCCATCCCGGCAACGTCTCGTAGACCGGAGATACCTGCATCATTTTATTTACATCGGTGGGGTAGTATTTTAATTTCTTTCCGTTAATCTCATATGCAACACAGACTTTGATTTCATCAAGGTAGCTTAGCACATCAAGTTTCGTAATCGCAACTCTCTCAATTCCGTTAATCATTCTTGAGTAGTTCATAAGGAATGCATCGAACCAGCCGCATCTCCTTGGCCGTCCCGTTGTTGCGCCGAATTCCGCGCCAACCTCTCTCAATTTATCACCCTCCTTATCGAATAATTCTGTTGGGAATGGTCCAAGCCCTACTCTCGTCGTATAAGCTTTTACTATTCCGATTACGGAGGAAATTTTTGTTGGGGGAATTCCTGAGCCAGTAGATGCACCTCCCGAAGTCGGATTGGATGAAGTGACGAATGGATATGTTCCGTGGTCAACGTCCAAAAGCGTTCCCTGTGCGCCTTCAAGTAGAATTGATTTCCCTTCGCTAATGGCGTTGTTCAAATAGCTCGGTACATCCGTTATATATTGATCAATTATCTGATCAAACTCGACATACTCTTTTATAATTTCATTTACATCCAGTTCGTCGTGATTATAAACTTTTCTGAGTATGTTGTTCTTTTCTTCGATGTTAAATTTTATTTTTTCTTCGAGAACTTTTTTATCGAGCAGATCGACTATCCGAATTCCTTTCCTGGCATATTTATCAATGTAACAGGGTCCGATCCCGCGGCCCGTTGTTCCTATCTTTGTCGATGTGTTTTCACTTATAGAATCGAGAAGCTTGTGATATGGCATAATCAAATGGGCATTCTGACTAATAAATAATCTCCCTTTAATATTTATACCGGATTTTTCGAGGATAGAAATTTCATCAAGCAATGCTTTTGGATCAATCACAACCCCGTTTCCTATCACGCAAATTACTTTCTCTCTTAATATTCCCGATGGGATTAAATGAAGAATATATTGTTTATCGCCAATTTGAACAGTATGACCGGCATTTGCGCCACCCTGATATCTTACAACAATATCGAATCGTTCACTTAGAATATCGACGATTTTCCCTTTGCCTTCGTCACCCCACTGGCTTCCCACAATAATGCTGACACTCATTTTAACCCCGATAAGTAAATGAAATTTTGGTAGGAATTATCCGGAAATACCCGAAAAGATTTTAGCAGAGGCAGGAGATTCTGATATTTCATTTAAAACTATGAATATTATCTATCTAAAATCTTTCCGAGAAAATCTTCCGAACTCTTATTTAAAACTGCTTACTGCTTCATCAACCGAATTAAAGTGTTCAAAGATCGTAATAAGTTTTGTGATTACAAGTAAACTCTCAATTTTTTCTGTTGCATTGGCCAGTTTTAAAGAGCCTCCGCCGTTTTTGATAGTTGTATAACCGCTGATTAGCATACCGAGTCCCGAGCTATTCATAAACTTGCAGTCGGCCAGATCAACTACAATATTCTTTTTACTTTCATCCAGTAATTTATGGAGCAGGGTGCTGAATTCCTGAGCTTCAGGCCCACCCATTACATTCCCCTTTAATTCGATGACTACTGCTCCGTATTTTTCTGATGTTTTGATTTTCATGTGCTCTCCTGAGAGTTTTCTAAAAAAATGTTTTGTATTGTGCGCAAATTAATATTTTTGCATTAAAAATGGTTATTGAATATTATTCTCTACAAATATTTATATTGGCAGATAAATTATTGAATCCTATGTTAAAAATAAAGTTTTTATTAGTACCCTTTCAGACAATTTGATTAATTTTACTTTTGGAACATAACCAAAAAAATATCGTCTAAAAGAATGGATTTACAAAAAGACAGGGAAAATTTAGAGCCGAGGGAAAACTCTGCAGAAGCCGACGAAGACTTCGGGCTGATCAGAAACTTTATAAATGGAGACGAAAGTACTTTCAGAACCCTCGTAATCAAGCATAAAGAAAAGGTGAGAAACCTTGTTTTTGTTACTCTGGGTGATACTGAATATGTAGACGATATTTCTCAGGACGTATTTATAAGTGTTTACCATAAGATTAGAGAATTCAGGTTTGAATCCAAGTTTACTACCTGGTTATATAGAATTACGGTAAATAAATGCAGAGACTATCTGCGCAAGAAAAAAGTCAGGAGTATTTTTGTCCCGATCGGAGATTCCGACAGGGAGTATCCAACCGGTCCTTCCGGTGAAAATTACGATATTCCTCAACTTGTTCAGAACGCCATTGCAAAGTTGCCGGAAAAACTTAGAGTGCCTTTGGTTCTTAGAGACATCGACGGATTAAGTTACAAGGAAATAGCCGACCAGCTGGGAACTGAAGTCGGAACTATTAAATCGAGGATTTTCCGAGCACGTGAAAGTCTGAAATTTCTATTGGAACCTTATCAAAAGGAATTAAGAGCTTGAGATGCAAGAATTAAATGAAAATAAAAACCTGAAAGAATACATCAAAAAATACCTCCCGGTTTCATCCCTCATTATTCTTACTCTATTCTTGATGATATTTTTCAGATACAACAAGAGGGACATAAACAGATTAATTGAAGAGGGAAAGAATAACCTTGTTTCATTCTATGCCCAGAACCTGAAACCTCTATTTGCTACAACCGAAATATCCAACGAAGACGTCTTTAATTTTGCTTTATACCAGAGCCTTCCTATCGATAAGGAAAATAACAGAGTCCTTCTGGTCTCCGATGAAATTAGCGGTAACCAGGTCTATGAAATAAAGCCGTCTACCTTTATCCCTAATACATACAATTATAATAACTATACCGATTTCTTTGAACTTTCACCCGGGGATAAATTGAAAGCGGACTCAATTTTAAATACATATAAAAAAGAAATTTATCTTTCAGTCCTCACAAATGAAAAAAATGCTCTTGCAATTAATCCGAAGTTAGGTGAATTACAAAAAGCGGTTCTCGCAGATCTTATTGCCTTCTCCGAACAGGTCAATTATGAAAAAGCCAATAAGCTTTTCCAGATGCAGAATAAATTACTTAGCGGCAAAAACCTGACTACTTTTACTGCTTCTGCCAAAGAATTTCCCGGTAACGATTATATCTTTATCACACCCGATACAGTTCTTCAAACTGAATTTGAATTCGACACCAGAGAATTTGACAAATTGAAAGATTTGGAACTGGATCTTAAACTTGCAGAAGATAAACTGAAGAATATTAGAATCCAATATGAACCTCCTAAGCCTGATAGACATCCGAAACGAACTGTAAAGGGAGAAAGAAGATTTGTCCATCAGTTCGATTCCAGTTTTGTTAAAGTCGTTATTCCTTTTGATGAAATAACCGCGTATAGTTCAGCTGTTTTAAGTGATAGTATAAAGGCAAATCTGAAAAAGGCAGCCAATAAACTTAGAATGCTCACGGTTAATTGGGAGGATCAGAAACATAATTACACAGGCAAATCTCCAATTCCTCCGCCAAAACCGCCTAAAAATAAAGAATCGCTCGAATTTCAGCTTAATTTTAATCCTCAGGCATTTGCCAAGCAGGCAATTGAAATGGTCTCGAAAGGTAATATTGAGGATTGGGAAAAATTCGGGGCCAGGATGGATTCGATTGCTAAAGCATTTGAAAAACAATTCTCTGATTCGGTTAAGAAACGGAAAGAACAATACCTGAATGAACCCTTGTCCAGAAAAATTAAAAACAAAGTTGTACCAAAAGATACATCCGGTAATAAATAGAGCTAATAAAAAAGAGTTTTACTTGAATTAATGAGTAATAATAATTCTAAAAACCTGATGCGCGCAAAAGGTCTGGAAAATGCAATTCTAACTTCCATACTTCTTTTCCTCTTTAATCTCGTATTTCCATCACACGACACTCTGATTCTATCCGTAATTAATGAAATACTTATTTTCCTGGTACTGTTTTTTGTTCTTTCTTATATCCAGCCGTTTCTAAGTTCAAAAACAGATTCACCTTTAACCCTGGTATTAAATGCCGGAATACTGGCCGCTTTAATATTTTTTATTATTTCTGTCTCGGATTCGATACTAGGACCATTGGCTCAGCCGGGTGCAAATCTTAATATTTTTAATTCTCTCTTTTCAATTCTGATAATCTTTGTGGTTATTGCTACTCTCGTTTATATACTTGCATCATTCAGAGAACTCTTTTTCTTAAGGCAGAAAAAGGATCCGCGCACATATTTCAATACGATGCAGGTTTTTTTCGCGCTTACGTTCTTTTCCAACCTTTTATTCAAAATAGACGAGAATTTCGACTACCCGTATAATGCTTTCTTTGTCGTTTCTATTGTCCTGATAAGCCTTAACTCACTTCGCGTTGCGTGGATAGCATTCCTCGTTAAAAAACAGAAGCTCTACCTTTTGATTATCTCAATTATTTTATCAATTCTTTTTGCCCTGAACTTCGGTTTGTTAAGCGATACTAATACTATTCGGCAGATTATCGTAAATTTTTCACCCGGTCTCTATTCAATACTTAGTCTTACCATGATTTACGGAATGATCTATTTCGGTGTAATCTTTTTTACAACGCTGTTTCATCTCCCCACTGCTGAGGCCTTCGACCGGAAAGCCGAAGAAGTCTCCTCCCTTATGGATCTTACTAAACTGATTACACAGGTTTTCGACTTTAAAGAACTTGCAGATACAGTTACTTCAATTACGACGAAAGTCTGTAATTCTTATTCAGCATGGCTCGTTACCAGAAATGAAAATGAGATGGAATTAAATTCCGTTAACAATATCGGTTATGTCGAAGCGGATAAGCTTACCAAAATTTTATTAAATTCGGATGATCAGGATCAGCAGCGCGTTCAGACAATTTACTTCGATTCAGTCAGCTCCGAACTTAAATCCGTGATGAAAGAATTCCGGTCGATTGCAATTGCTCCTCTCAAGCTTCAAGGTCAGGTGAACGGATTTCTGATTACTGCCCGTCATAAGGATGTTAACTTTGACGAGGATGAAAAGAGATCGCTTCAGGCATTTGCCGACTATGCTGCAGTAGCTCTTGAAAACGCCAAACTTATTGCGGAGTCGATTGAAAAAGAAAGACTGGAAAAAGAACTTGATGTTGCAAGGGATATTCAAAGAAAGATTCTGCCGGATCATGTCCCTGTATCACGCGACTTTGAAGTTGCCGCTCTGTTTGTGCCCGCATTCGAAGTCGGAGGGGATTATTACGACTTCTTTAAAATAGCGGATGATAAGCTTGCATTTGTTGTTGCTGATGTATCCGGCAAGGGGATTTCAGCAGCTTTTATTATGGCGGAAGTTAAAGGAATATTCGAATCGCTCTCCAAATTAATTTTGAATCCCCGGGACCTTTTAATTAAGGTAAATGAGATTCTAAAAGAGAGTCTGGATAAAAAGAGTTTTGTGACAGTTGTTTATGGTATTCTAAATCAATCTACAGGCGAACTTATATTTGCACGTGCCGGTCATCCTCCAATTCTTTTGTGTTCTGGAAACGGGGTAGAACGACTTCAGCCGAATGGAATTGGAATTGGTCTCGACTATTCCAGCGGATTTGCAAATACGTTAAAAGAAATGCAAATTGTATTGAAAAATGATGATATTATTGCGTTTTATTCGGATGGTATTCCCGAAGCCAAGAATTCGAACGACGAGGACTTCGGATACGATCGATTCGAACAGATAATCTTTCAGAATCGCGAAAAAAGCCTCGATGAAATTTCGAATATCCTTATGCATGATCTTACCATTTTTTCTAAAGATCATTCTCAGCATGACGATATTACATTAGTTTTAATAAAGTGGAATAAGAAGAATTAAAAACAATCGGAGTATTTAATGGCGGATTTCAATGTCAACTTACGGGGAGTCGGTTCCGTAAGTGTAATTGATGTAAATGGGTATCTTGATGCTCACACCGCGCCTGAACTGGAAAATGTGTTCAACAAACTGCTTGATGAGAAAAATTTTAGAGTAGTGGTTAATTTCAACGATCTCAAATATATCAGCAGTGCAGGTTTAGGGGTTTTCATGGCTTATGTGGAAACTATGCGGGAAAATAAAGGGGATATTAAATTCTCTAATATGAAAGAGAGTGTCTATAATATTTTCGACCTACTCGGTTTTCCTATCCTCTATGAATTCTATAAAGATGAAAATGAAGCCGTCCGGAAATTTAATGAGCAGGGCATATCTTGATTTACCCGAATAAAAAAATAGAAAAGGAGATTGTTGTAAAAAGCAGTACCGACAATCTTTCCCAGGTAAGGGACTTTACCAGGAAAGCAGCCGAAGAAAGCGGCTTTAATGAGGAAACTGTCGGCAAAATTATTCTTGCTGTTGACGAAGCATGCACAAATATTATTAAACACGCCTATAAATACTCACCGGATGGTAAAATAGAAATTTCTATAAAATTCGATTCAACCAGATTTTCAATTTCGATTGTTGATGAAGGAATTCACTTTAATCCTAATTCTGTACCAGAACCGAATATTGTTGAATATTATAAACAGAAAAAAGTCGGCGGACTTGGTATTTTCCTGATGAAAAAACTGATGGATGAAGTGAATTATTACACAATCGGTGGAAATAAAAATCAAGTTATTTTAGTTAAATATCTTACCCGATAGGGATGCAAACAACCGATCATAATGCAACCTTAAGGAATTTTTCAGCTCTTGTAGATTTCAGCAATCTGGTAAATTCCAGTCTCGATCTCAATTTTGCGCTTAACAATATTCTGCTAACCTGTTTCGGTAAATTCCATACTTCCAAAGGTCTAATTGCATTGTTCAACGAAGATGGAATTCTTGAAATCAAATCCCAAAAAGGACTCCTTAAAACAATAACCGAAAAATTTCCTTCCGTATCACAGGGCGAAATCAATACCAACCAGGAATTAAAAAATTTTATTGAAATGAACGGCTTTCCCATCTGTCAGGAGATAAAATCTTCTGAAGGGGTAAAAGGAATACTCCTCCTTGGTAACAGGTTGACAAACAGAAATTATGACAGCGAAGACGTCGATTTCCTTAAGACCATCTTGAATGTCGGGGCTACAGCAATTGAAAATTCTCTTACAGTTGAAAAACTGAAAAAGGTAAATCGAGATCTCGACGGAAAAATTAACCAGCTGTATTCATTATTCGATCTTGGTAAAGAGTTCAGCGGAATATTACAGGTTGAAAACATTGCCCGGCTGCTGGTTTATTCACTTATAGGACAAATGCTAGTTTCCAAATATTCGATTATAACATGCATCGACGGCACTTTCTCTATTCTTGAAAACCGTTTCGATGAATCGCGTCTTGCAAAAGCGCTAAAAGATTGTAACGCAGGCAGATTCAGCGGACCGCTGAATAGAAGCGACATGAAAGGAGATCTTCAGGTTTTTGCTGAACTCGGTGTGGATCTTATTGTACCCATGCAAATTAAAAATACAACTAAAGGACTGATCATTCTTGGAAAACGTAAGAACGATCTTGCTTATACTAAGTCCGACATTGAATTTGTTTCCTCATTAGGCAGCCTGGCGATTATATCAATTGAAAATGCAAGATTGTTTACTGAAGCACTTGAAAAGCAGAGACTCGAAAAAGATCTCGAAACCGCCCGAAATATTCAGAAAAATCTTTTGCCCAAGAAATTTCCTGTGTTTTCCAGCCTGGAAATTGATGCGTATAACGCTTCGGCCAAAATGGTTGGTGGAGATTATTATGATGTGGTAAAACTGGACAATAACCGCGTCCTTGTGGCTATTGCGGATGTATCCGGTAAAGGAGTTCCTGCAGCTCTGTTAATGGCAAATGTGCAGGCATTTCTTAAATCAATTTGCAAACAGAATCTTCCTCTTGCAGAAGCTACTAACCTGATGAATGACCTTGTTGCTGAGAATACAACCATGGGCAGCTTTATTACATTTTTCTGGGCCCTTTTTGAGAATGATACTAGAAAATTAACTTACGTTAATGCAGGGCATAATCCTCCTTTGCACGTCTATAATGGTAGAATTAATAAGTTTAAGAAAGGAGGTATGATTTTGGGAGTTTTACCTACAACAATTCCGTACGTCTCTGAAACTATTCAACTCGAATCGGGACAGGCTGTAGTTCTCTTTACCGATGGAATCACTGAAGCAATGAATAAAAACGGAGAGGAGTTTACTGACGAAAAACTTGAAAAAATTGTCTCGGGTATTTATAACGAATCCCCAAAATATATACTCGATAAAATTAAGGCTCAGGTTGAGGAATTTACCGCTGGAGCTGAACAGAGTGATGATATAACCTGCTTGGTTTTAAAGGTGAAGTAATGTTTAATGTAATTAAAATATTTCTCGCTAAACACCGGCTCAAATTTATTATAGCGGTTACGCTTATCTTTGCGATCATAAGTGCGGTTAATTTCATATTTGTTTACAGTGTCACTGCTCAATCGAATGATGAATGTCTCTGGTTGCCTAAGAAGGTAAGCATCGACTCTGTAGAAATAGTATTCAATCAAGTAAAGGAAGGAGGAGTGGCCTGGCAGGCTGGTATAAGAGACGGTGATATTCTAGTCGCTATAGACGGTAAAAAAGCCAAGGATACATTCATAGCTACCCAGATTCTGGATAAAGTTCAGAAGGGGGATTATGCTACTTATACCGTTAAACGAGGTAATGAAGTTTTCAATACTCCTCTTCTTGTAAAAAAACTTATAAATATTCAGGGACTCGCCTTTGTACTTCTTTCTTCAATCTGGTTAATTGTCGGATTCTTTGTTGTAATTGCAAAACCGAACGGAAGAACACAATCATTATTTTTCAAGATAGGGCTTGTCCTGGTCCTCAACGCCTCAGTCAGCATGCTCTATAGAGGTTATGTAGTGGATAACCCACTCTTCAGAAATCAATACATTCCATTAATAATTGATAATGTTTCGCAATTCGCTGCAATCTTTCTTCCTTTCATGCTGTTCAAATTCTTCTCGATCTTTCCGAAAGATTTTTTCTATGTAAGTAAAAAATGGTTTTCCTCAAGAATCTATATTATACCTGTAGTAATCTCGATATCCATTCTGATTATTAAATCAATATTTTTATATGGGTACAGCGTTGAAGCGGTATTTATAAAGATTAATTCGTGGCTTGGAATTTTCACCGGATCGGGTTTTGTCCTCGGTTTCATATTGCTGTTGATCGGTTATCTAAGGCTTAAAACAAGGCAGGAGCGTGTTCCTATCTTTTTTATCCTGATTGCCTACCTGGTTGGTGTTCTTGCTCTCATCTACTCAAATTTTCTGGCACCGTCTATCGGGGGATTGATATTCAATAACCCGGCCTATTTCACACCAATAATTTTAATTGCCCTTTTACCGGTTGCATTCGGTTATTCGATTTTCAGATATTCATTGATGGATGTAAGCGAGATTGTAAGAAATACAATCATTTATGGAACCGCTACGGTTTCTCTTGCCGGTATCTACTTCCTAATAATTTATGTAATAGGGCAGCAGGTTGGAGCGGCAATAACCGACGAATACCAGGGAATTGTTGCGGGTGTGATATTTGTCCTCTTCGCCATTGTTTTTCAATCAACCAAGGATCGATTCCAGGATCTTCTTACAGCAAAATTTTACCCGGAGCAATTTGCGTTTCAGAAAAATCTGCTCAAATTCAGCAATGAAATATCTGCTATTGTAGGGATGGAGAATATTCTTAACTCCACCGAGCAGTTGTTCGTTAAATCCCTGCGGCTCAACAATTTCGGAATAATGATCAATTACAACAATTCGGAAAAGTACTTTTCGCTGGTGCGGAACCAGGGTTTTTATAATACGCAACTGAAGATTTATGATGAAAATTCGGCGATCGAGAAATTTTTCCTGGCTGAGATTGCCATTGGGAAAAAACCGATAATAGAGAGACAGGACTTTAAACATTCGGCAGACGGAAGATTCTCAGCCCTTCTTGATGAAGAAATTTTTACAGTGGTTCCGCTTATAATAAAATCGAAAGTAATCGGACTTCTCTTATTCGGTGTAAAGTATTCCGGATCTCAGTTTACACTTAAAGAGGCGGAATTACTGATTGCGGCGGCAAGTCAAACCGCTATATCAATCGAAAGCGCACGACTCTATGAATCGGAACTTGATAAACATAAAATAGAAAGAGATCTCGAAAATGCCAGAAGAATTCAGGAAAGTCTCCTGCCCAAGTCCTTTCCTAAAATTTCCGGAATGGATGTCTTCGGAGCTATGATTCCTGCAATGCACGTGGGAGGGGATTATTACGACCTTATTAAGATTTCCGACGACAAACTATTTGTAGTAATCAGCGACGTCTCCGGCAAAGGATTAAGCGCGTCTTTTTATATGTCCAAGATTCAGACTATGGTTAAGCTCTATTGCACCGAGGGACGGACTCCGAAGGATATTCTCATTGAAATTAATAAGAGAATCTACAATGAAATTGAAAAGAACTGGTTTATAACTATTTCACTGGCACTGATCGATTTCGGCAAAAAGGAAATGACTTTCGCCAGAGCAGGGCATACCCCTCTTATTAAGATCAATAATAATATTTATGAATTATATCAGCCGGGCGGCGTTGGTGTTGGACTGGATAAAGGTGAAGTATTTTCCGAATCCCTTGAAGAAATAACCCTTGCAGTAAATTCGGGTGACCTGTTATTCTTCTTCTCGGATGGTATTTCAGAATTAATGAACAGCAGCAGCGAGTTATATGGTATTAATAGAATGAAAGAATTATTAAAGGCGAATAAAGAATTCAGTTGTAAAGAGATTGGCGGTAAACTTATTGAGGATCTTGAATCTTTCAGGGGAAATATCAACCAGTACGATGATATTACATTTGTTGTATTTAAGGTTACCTGATTTATTCTTATTGAATTGAAAAGGTAATAAAAAAACCGGCTGTTGCCGGTTTTTTTATTGTACTGAATTTGATTAGAACTGAATTTTTCGTTTTGTTCTGCCGGCAACTTCAAGAACGAGAGCGCTGGCAACGAAGATAGAAGAGTAAGTACCAACTATAATTCCCAGGAAGAGAGCGAATGCAAATCCTTTAAGAACCTCCCCGCCGAAAATCATAAGAATTAATACTGTTAATAAAGTCGTTATTCCAGTAATAACTGTTCTGCTCATAGTTTTATTAACAGCCTTGTTCATAGTCTCTTCTAAAGGAAGAGTTTTATGTATTTTTAAGTTTTCTCTTACTCTGTCGAATACAACCACAGTATCATTAATTGAATAACCCACAAGTGTAAGGAATGCGGCTACAACACTTGTGCTTATTTCCAGGTTAAATCCCGGGATTACATCGTAAAGAATTGCAAAGATGCCAAGCGTTATAAGTACGTCATGAAACAACGCAGCAACTGCACCTACTGCGAAGACAAACTTAAACCTGAATCCTAGATAAACCAGTATCACAATTAACGAGAGAAAAACAGCAATAACGGCATCCTGTTTGAGTTCTGCTCCGATCTTTGGCCCTACCTTTTCCTCTTTCAGAACAGAAAATGGATTGTCTGTAAACTTTTCAATAAGATTTTCTTTCAACCAATCCGCTATACCAAGACGCACAACAACACCGGTATTGGATGGCTCCTCGGAAACATTCGCAGTCTGGAAGCCGGCCTGATATAGCCTGTTACTAAGAACTTCCGCAACTGCTGAATCCGGGAATGAATATGTGATAGAATTTAGTGTTGAATCGATAACAGTTCTCTGTAATCCGGGGTATGTGTTCGAAATAATCGATTCAATCTTAGCTTTTACCTGGGGCAGAACGTCGGCAGGAATCTCCTGTAATTCGGTCCTCAAAAGAATTCCTGTAGAACCGCCGAAGGTCTTAACTTCTACATTTCCTAATCCAATATTTTCAACATGACTTCTGATTTCTCCTATCTCGATTGGCTTAGAAAACTCGATTGCAATTTCTGATCCGCCTTTAAAATCGATTCCAAATTGGAGTCCTCTTATAAAAATACTCACAACACCCAGAATGATAATAACAGACGAAACAAGGTAAAAGAAATGTCTCTTACCCATGAAGTCAATATTTAAATTCTCGAATAATCGCATTTATTCAATTTCTCCTAAAATTAACCGACTTGAATTTTATAACCTTTGTACGTCATATAATCAAATAGAACCCTCACAACAACAAGCGCGCCGAATAAGCTCGATACAATTCCGATCATAAGAGTTAATGCAAATCCCTGAATAGGGCCGCTACCGAATTGATAAAGAATAATTCCGGTGAAGAAAGTTGTTATGTTGGAATCGAAAATAGCAGAGAAGGATTGTTTGAATCCGCTCTCAACCGCAGCTTTTGCGGTTTTACCGGTTCCCAATTCTTCACGGATTCTTTCGTAAATCAGAACGTTGGCATCCACTGCCATACCCATCGTAAGTACTATTCCTGCAATACCCGGAAGTGTTAACGTTCCCTGGAATCCTGCGAGAACACCAAGTATTAAGAGGATGGTAACAACAACACCGATATCTGCAAGAGAGCCGGCTACTTTATAATAAATAATCATAAAAAGTGCTACAAGCAGATAACCCATCCACATGGAATTGAATCCCTGGCTGATTGAATCCTGTCCGAGTGACGGACCAACTGTTCTCTCTTCGATAATATCTATAGGAGCAGGAAGTGCACCTGCCTTCAGAACAATTTCGAGAAGCTTGGCTTCGTCAAGATTTGGAATACCGCTAATCTGAGAACTGCCTGTTGGAATTTTATTTTGAATTGTTGGCGCTGAATAGGCCTGTCCGTCTAGAACAATTGCGCATCTCTTACCGATGTTGGAGCCTGTTATTCTTGCCCATTCGCGAGCACCTTCCGAGTTCATTTCCATGGTTACAATCGGGGCGGAAGTCATAGGATCTATATTTGCAACAGCATTTACAATTACGCCGCCAGTTAATTCCGCCTGCTTATTAACCATATACATTCTGTAATACTGCGCGCCATCGTCGGCTATTTCAGGTTTGTTCTCGTAAATAAACTCAACATTGTCCGGAACAACTTTTTTGACTTCAGGCTTTTCAAGAAGATTGTTGAGAACGTCTCGGTCGGATTCTTTAACGAAGACGTCTGCAATTGTTCCTTGCGGATCGATTAAACGTGCAATTGCGAAGAACGGATGCTGTTTTGCAAATTCCTCTTCGGTTAATTGTCCGGATGTATCTGACGGAGTAGTCGAATTTGAATCTTTAGCGGCGAGAACCTCGTCAATTCTGTTCATAATTGGGATAGCGAAATCAGGGTCTTTAAGCAATTTGAACTCCAGAAGTGCTCGTCCCTGTAAAAGGCGTTTTGCTTCCTCTTCTCTTGAGACACCGGGCAGCTCAACAATAATTCTTCTGGAACCCTGTTTCTGAATACTCGGCTCCGAAACACCGTATTGATTGACTCTGTTGTTAATAATTTCGAGCGCACGGCTAACCGCGTCGGATTCTTGTTCAAGAAGTCTGGATTGAATATCCGAATCATCCTCTCTTATTGAACCGAAATAACGGCTTAAACGAATTCCTTTTGCCTGCATTTTCTGAGCAAGAATAGTAACGACGTTATCTTCAGATAATCTGGATTCCTTTTCAGCTTCATCAAGAAGTTGTTTGAATTGATCGTCGGGATCCTTTGCAAGCCGTTCAAGAAGTTTTGCAGTATTTACTTCCATAACAAGATACATACCGCCCTGAAGGTCGAGGCCGAGCTTCACGCGTTTATCGCGTGCTGTTTTATAATCCGGATTACTGGATAGAATACTGTCTTTTTTGTCCTGTATATATTCTTTCAACTCAACAGGTGAAAATTCCGGATTACTTTTTTGAATGCTCTGACTTAAATTCTCCAGTTCTTTTCCAACCTCTTTGTTATTCTGATAATCCTGGTAAGTAGGATAGAGGAGGTATAAGCTAAGAGCAATAGCACCGATTATTATTATCAGTCTAAATCTTATTTCTTTCATACCGAATCTTGATTTTTGTTAATGAAATTTTCAATTAAAGTAAAAAATAGAAAGCCGGGCACGCCGGCTCAAATCTATTCTCTTACGACCCAGGTTTTAATTGAGGCAGCAACGCTCGGATGAAGTTTTACAGATACAGTATAAATTCCAAGCGCCTTGATCGGCTCTGTAATATCAATTTTACGTTTATCTATTTCAAAGCCTTTATCTTTGATTGCATCTGCGATCATCTGGTGTGTAACAGAACCGAAAATCTTTTCTTCTTCACCAACTTTAACCGGAATAGTGATCGAAATTTTTTCGAGGTCTGAAGCCAGTTTCTGAGCAGAATCAAGTTCTTTAGCTTCTTTTTTAAGAAGTTGTTTTTTCTCTTCTTCCAGAGCGCGGATATTTCCGGCGGTTGCCTGATATGCAATCTGGCGGGGAATAAGATAATTTCTTGCATATCCGTCTTTAACGTTAACAACATCGCCCACTTTACCGAGCTGATCAAAGTTTTTTCTTAATATTACTTTCATTGTATCACTCCCTGTTACTTAACCGCTTCGGAAACGAACGGTAGAATTGCCAAATGACGGGCTCTCTTAATTGCAGTTACCAGTTCGCGGTGTTGTTTTGCGCTAAGCCCTGTTATCCTTCTCGGTATTATTTTCCCCTGGTCCGTAAGGAACCTCTGGAGCTGTTTAGAATCCTTGTAATCGATATAACTATCGATGATTCTTTTTACTTTTTTTTGTTTTACTTCTTTTCTCATTGTTTGTCACCATTTTTCATTAAATCTGATTCTTCATCAGTTAAAAATTTATCGAACGAATTGTCCTCGTAATCCGATTCCTCAACTGAAGAATCGACCGCAATATCAATCCCGTTTTCCTGATTCTTGCTGAATTTATTCAGGAACTGAATTCTCTTAGCTTTTATTTCAACAACCGTTCTGTTTTTACCATCTTCTGTTTTAAATGTTCTGCTTTGCAACTCGCCGTCTATAAGTACAGCGCTCCCTTTCTTCAGTCTGTCTTTGCAGCTATCGGCCAATTTATTCCAGGCCACAACACCGACATAACAAACATCCTCCTGCCACTGATTACTGCTGTCTTTGTATCTTCTGTTGGCAGCAATGTGAAAGTTCACAACTGGGGTATTATTTGAAGTTTGTCTGAATACAGGGTCCTTTGTCAAATTTCCCGCAACAATAACGCTGTTAAGTTCTGGCATCTTTAATTCAGCCATCGTGACCTCCATTACTTGACTAATTTAGTTTTCTTTGCTTTCGTTAGTACTAGCTTCTACCTCTATAACAACCGGTTCAGCGGCTTTAGAAGATTCCTTCTGCTTGGCGATTGCTTCGAGAGCATTTTTATCAAGAGCAATTGTAATGTAACGGATGATGTTTTCATCCAGGCGGTAATTACGTTCTAAAATTGAAATCAATTCGGTTGGAGCTTTGAAGCGGAGAACTAAATAATAACCGCTTTTAGCTTTCTTGATCGGATAAGCGAGGCGTTTTCTGCCCCATTTATCGGCTTCAATTATTTCACCACCGTTTGTAGTGATTACTTCAAGTATTCTGGAGATCGTTGATTCGATCTGATCGTCTTCGAGAGCCGCATTAATTAAAACGACGCTTTCGTAGTTTCTGGCTCGCATTCTTTTCACCTCCCTTTGGACTTTTGGCCTCCCGCATCGCGAGAATGGGGAAGCAGGGTTAATAAATTAGCTCGTAAAAATAAGACTATTTAATAAGCGGCGCAATAACTAAAGATACAACGGACATAAGTTTTATAAGGATATTAAGTGACGGACCCGATGTATCCTTAAACGGATCTCCCACTGTATCTCCAACAACCGCAGCTTTATGGGCATCCGAGCCCTTTACATAATTAAATCCTTCAATTTCAATTCCGCCTTCAATCAGTTTTTTTGCGTTATCCCAGGCACCCCCGGAATTTGATTGAAAAATCGCCATTAATACACCTGATACGGTTACACCGGCAAGCAGGCCTGCCAGCATTTCCTTGCTGGAGAAACCGACAACTACCGGAATAACAACCGCCATAAGTCCGGGAACAATCATTTCCCTTATAGCAGCTTTAGTTGAAATCTCAACACACTTTGAATATTCGGCTTTCGCAGTTCCTTCTCTTAATCCTTTAATCTCCTTAAATTGCCTTCCTACCTCAATAATCATCTGTTTCGCGGCACGCCCTACAGCTCCCATTGCAAGCGCCGAGAAAAGGAAAGGAAGCATCGCACCTATAAAAACTCCGCCCATTATAATCGGCTGAGCAATATCTATAACTTTAATTTGTGCCTGATGCATATAAGCGCTGAATAATGCCAGAGCTGTTAATGCTGCAGATCCAATTGCAAATCCTTTTCCTATTGCAGCTGTTGTATTTCCAACGGCATCAAGCTTGTCCGTTCGCTCACGGACTTCCTTGGGAAGCTCGGACATTTCGGCGATTCCTCCTGCATTATCAGAAATCGGTCCGTATGCGTCAACTGCTAATTGAATTCCGGTTGTTGAAAGCATTCCAAGTGCTGCAATAGCAATTCCGTAGAGATTGGCAAAATGGAATGAACCAATAATTCCAGCCGCGATAATAATTATTGGAAGAGCTGTAGACATCATGCCCACACCAAGGCCGGAAATGATGTTCGTTGCAACACCGGTTACAGATTGACTGGCAATTTCGAAAACAGGTTTGTTATCCGTACTTGTATAATACTCCGTAATAATACCTATGAGAACTCCGGCTGCCAGTCCTATTAATGTAGCGTAGAAAACTCCCGTACTGGTATAATTAAAACCTTCAAACGTCCAACTCTCCGGTAATAGATTTGTAATAATGAAATACGAAGCTATAATCATTAATCCTGCGGCAAGAAACTCACCGGTGTTCAGTGCTCTCTGGGGATTTCCGCCTTCTTTTACACGGACAAAAAATGCACCTACTATCGAGAGTACTATTCCGGTTCCTGCCAGAAGTAAGGGAAGTAATACTGCTTCAAGACCGATTTCAGGTACTTCCGGACTTGCAAATATTGCACCCAAAACCATAGTGCCGACAATCGCGCCAACAAAAGATTCAAATAAGTCAGCACCCATTCCTGCTACGTCACCAACATTATCACCTACGTTATCTGCAATCACAGCAGGATTTCTCGGATCATCTTCTGGAATCCCTTCGTATACTTTCCCAGCAAGGTCTGCGCCAACGTCTGCAGCTTTTGTATAGATTCCGCCTCCAACTCTTGCAAAAAGAGCAATTGAAGACGCACCGAGTGAAAAACCGGAAATTACATTTATTATTCTGCCTAATTCGAATGTATTATTCACATCCCATAAATATGAATAGAGTATAAGTAGAAGTCCCAATCCCAGAATACCGAGTCCAACCACATTCATACCCATAATAGAACCGCCGGAAAATGCTATCTGAAGCGCAGCTCCTAAACTTTTCCTCGCTGCATTTGTTGTTCTTACATTTGCTTTTGTAGCGGCCATCATTCCTAGAAATCCGGCAAGCGCTGAACTGAATGCTCCACCGATGAATGAAACTGCTATCAGCCATGAAGAATCGGCTCGTCCGTTATTAGAAATTCCGAGAAGCAGTGCAATTGCCAGGACGAAAAAGATCAAAACTTTGTATTCGGTCTTAAGAAATGCTATTGCACCCTCTCTAATATAATTAGAGATTTCAATCATTCTTTCGTTGCCCGGTTCCTGTCTGGAGATCCAGGAGTTCTTAAGGTAGGAATAGAGTAATGCTAGAAGTCCGAATACCGGAATTATATATATAAGCCAGGTCATTTTATTCTCCTAATTTTGCCCTTCGATTTTATCTGATTCCTGCTGATCAGACTTTTTCATTTTATTAAACCTGCTGAAATGGTCCATCATAGACTTGTAACCGCCTGCAATAAAATGATAAACCAGATCTACCGACAGATCAAAACCTTCTTTGATGGAATCTAATTCTTTTTCGGAAAACCGGTCAAGAACATACCCGGCCAATTCACCCTCATCGAACTTATTGCCAACACCAAATCGCAACCTTGGGAAGTTATCGTTCTGTAAATGGTATATTATGGATTTCAGACCGTTGTGGCCACCGTCGCCGCCGCTTTGTCTTAAACGTATTTTACCGAGTTCAAGGTTCACATCATCGGTAATAACAAGAAGATCATTCATCATGGTAGGATGATCTGAAATAAAATCAAGAACGGCAATGCCGCTCAAATTCATAAAAGTAGTTGGTTTAATTAAAAAAAAATCGGAAGATCGCAATGTACCTTCCGAATATAAATAGTCTCTTTTAGAAGACTTAAAAAACAACCTCTGCTTTTCAGCGAATGCATCAAGAATCAGAAAACCAATATTATGACGTGTCGATTCGTATTTTTTACCTGGATTACCCAGACCGATCACAGCACGCAAAACTCAATTATTCCTCTTCTTCAGTCTGCTTGCCTTTCGAGATCACTTCGGGTTCCATTTTTTCTTCTGCCAGAACTTCAGTACCCGCTGCAGGTGTTTCAACCTGTGCTCTCGGCATTACAACAGCAACAATTATCACTTCTTCATTGTGACGTATTTTAACTTTCTCGATTGCAAGATCTTTAACGTGTACTGCATCTCCCAGGCCGAGGTTTGTAACGTCAATTGAAATATGTTCAGGAATATCACCCGGCAGACACGAAACCTGTAGTTTATGCATCGATTGCTGAATAATACCACCTTCCTTAATTCCTTTTGCCTGTCCTGTAAGAGCAATCGGTACTTCGATATCAATTTCCTGATCGAGTGAAATACCGAGAAAATCGAAATGAATAACCTTATCTGTTACCGGATCAAACTGAATGTTTTTAAGAATGGATTTTCTTACTTCGTTGTCATCCACTTCCAGATTAATTATGTGGGTTTCCGCAGTATAAACAATCGGATGAAGTGACAATTCCGGAACGGAAATAGCAATCGGTTCAGTTCCTTTGGTATAGAATATTCCCGGTACCTCGCCATTTCTTCTTAATTTATTTACGGCTCCTTTGGTCGATAATATTCTTTTTTTCGCCTTGATACTTATTTCTGACATCTCTTAATAACTCCTGATAATTATTTTAAAACTATAATTTGTCTTTATCTATTTCGAATAAAGAACTGATCGATTCATTTCTATTCGATCTGATGATAGCTTCCGCAAAAAGTCCAGAAGCGGTTCTTACAACTATTTTATTGCTTCTATTCGATTTAAGCGGAATACTATCCGTGACATAAAGAGTTTCAATTTCGCTTTTTTCAAGTTTCTCAACGGCTTCGCCCGAAAGCAGAGGATGTGTAGCAACACCGAATATTTTTTTCGCGCCGTTTACTTTTAATGCGTTTATAGCCGATACAAATGTACCGCCTGTGTCAATAAGATCGTCTACAAGCAGAATGTTTTTCCCTTTTACATCTCCAATTATGTTCATAAATTCAACAACATTATGCTTGGGTCTTCTTTTATCTATTACAACAAAATCAGCATCGAGTTTATTTGCATAAGAACGTGCTAATTTAATCCCGCCGATATCAGGGGCCACAACAACCAGGTCTTCAATTTTTTCTTTGAACAAGACAGTAAATACAGGCGATGCATAAAGGTGATCGAAAGGTATATCAAAAAATCCCTGTATCTGCGCCGCGTGAAGATCCATTGTTATTACACGATCGGCTCCGGCAACGGTTATAATATTTGCAGCCAGTTTAGCTGAGACAGATACCCTGGGCTGATCCTTTCTGTCCTGTCTTGCATATCCGAAATACGGAATAACTGCTGTTACTCTCTTAGCCGATGCGCGTTTGGCTGCATCGAGCATGATTAACAACTCCATTAAATTTTCTGCGGGGGGATGAGTCGACTGAATTATGTATACGTCTCTTCCCCTAATATTCTCCTTAAATTTTACCCATATTTCACCGTCGCTGAACTTCTTGTAATCGATCTCGCCCTGTCTAATACCAAGATATTCGCAGATTTTGGCTGTTAACTCTGGATTAGATGTACCGGAAAATATTAATGGTTCTTGTTCCAAACGGATTATTTTTAGTTAATCACAAAAAACAGACGCCAAATATATACAATTAACAATGGTTAGTCAACATTGTTTTCTACTTGCAAGTCGATATAAATCAAGTACTTAGAGGTAAAATTCTATTTAAATCTTTTGCTGAAGACGTAAATAATCACAATAATCAGAACAAATAACGCGCTATAATAGATCCAGGATGGAGTTTCTTTCAGCTTAAAAGGCCTGTAAGTAGCGGTAATATATTTCCCTGTACCTATTTCATCCAGATAATACTGCCAGGTCAATTTGTTCCTCGAGATTTCGGTTGCGTTATGGCTCAGGATTTCGCCCGGCAGATAGTAAATGTATGAAAGCGAAAAATTTCTCGTTTTCATCCCGAATCCGGTTGCAATCGGGGCAATAAACTGCGAAAATATTTTCGTGTTATCTTCACCGTCTTTAATTGATAATTTAGAATCTCTGAAAGCAGGGAGCTGATTCAAAGAGTCGAGGCTGTTGAATTCAAAATCAACTTTACCGTGAATCGTACTGTCGGAAAAATCCCTGTAGACTTCTACATTTTTAATGGAACTGAATTCTGATATGAATTCATTATAAACGGAATCCTGATTGAATAAACCGAGCTGCTCAACTATTAGTGAATCACGAGAAGTGGTCCATTTCATCCAGTAGTGAATGAACATACTTCCGGATCCATCCGTTTTGATTGTTGTTACCTGATTATAATTCAAACACCCGGCGAGAAAAAGGAGAAGTAAAAAAGCGGAAAATTTCTTCATAGTATAAATTCGTATTTTTTTACATCATCAATATGCAAAAATATCGGATAACAAAATAGAAATTTGATTTGAAATACAAGCTTACTATTTTTGCACCGCTTAAATAATTTTTTACATAGAGGTATTATGCCGACATACGAATATAAATGTCTTGAGTGCGGAAACTTATTCGAACTTTTTCAAAAAATTACAGAGGAGCCGGCTAAAGAATGTCCTGTCTGCAAAGGACATGTTAAACGTCTTATTGGAGGCGGACTGGGACCAATTTTTAAAGGAAGCGGATTCTACCAGACCGATTACAAATCCAATTCTAAAAATGACAGTAAAAAGGAATCGAAAAAAGACTAGGTTTCCTGCAAAAAAAGCCCCGCATTAGCGGGGCTTCTCTTAAAAATCATATCCTATCGAGAGATAATATCTTGGCGATGAAAAACCCTGCACATTATATTTCCATGCAACATCGAAACGCCACAGGAACAGCAGATATAACCTGAATCCCACTCCTGTTCCTATCATAAGATCGTTTGTAATTGTATTGCCGAACTGATTCTTTGTGAACGGTTTCAATTTACCTGTATTCGACCATGCTGCGCCCGCATCCACGAATGCAACACCCAAAATATTCTGAAACAGAAGCGGCAGCGGTCCAGTAAGCAGGTAACGGATCAGAGGCATTCTTAATTCGAGGTTGACAAGGGAATATTTGGAGCCGATTTTTTCCGCGTAGTCGAATCCTCTTAACGGCATTGCGGGTGTGAGAAATGCAAAATCGGAGGCCGTTTCAATCGGTATATCCTGTGTTGCAAAAGTTCTGTTTATCCAGTTGTCGGTTCCGCCCATAAAGAATTTCTGGGGATTGGCACCGCCCGAGTAGCCGCCCGAAAATCTGAATACAAGTGAATTATCGAACCAGAAACGTAGATATGTTCTATAATCGAATACTAACGAATAAAAGCTCTGCTGCTTCCTGGTTATACCCGGATTGCCGAATAAAGTAAAATTGTATCTTGTCCCTTCAATCGGAGAAGTATATCCCCACATTACATTATCATGAATAAAGCTTACAGCAGGTACAATGTATGTCGCTTTATCGGACGGTACAGAAATATTATCGAGATTCTCTGAAGTTACGTTCATCAAACTTAATGATCCGTCTAACCGGTAGAATCTGTTTATTGGATAGCTTGCTGAAACTACTGCCCCGAAATTCCTGAACCTGTAGAGCTCCGATCCGAAGAACGAAGACCTGTATAGGAATCTTGCAGTATGGAATCCTTCAATTCCGAAATTCATCCTGTTTTCTAAATAGTAATATGCAAGTCCGTAGTCACTGTTTTTAATGTCAATCTGTAGTGAGGTAATTCCAATAAGCCGGTGATTGCCGAGAACGTCGCTGAACGAAAGTACGGTTGTTCCGAGCAGCCCGTAAAGAGAACTGTATCCTGCATTTGCATAGATGAGATCGGGGGAGAAATTAATCTTGTACCTGTTAACAAGAAAGTTTCCGTCCGGATCTAGTTTTTGAGCGAACAACTCATCACGGTTTATTATTCTCGTGCTGTCGGATGGAATATCCTCGCCGCCAAATACATATTTTCTGTAATTGTTAGTTACCGAATCGCTTTTCACTTCCTCGTCAGTAACATACTGGCCTACAAATATTTTTTTCGATTTTGAAACGGTTGTATCTGAATCTGCAGCAATACCGTTATTTACCGAATCCTTCTTTTCGGCGTAAGTTTCATCCGAAAATAATTTAGCCGGTCCAGTTCCTTTATTTACCAGACTTGCCATATAATTAGTAAGCTTAAGAGTATCTGAATCCAGTTTCATTTCGTACGGATTACTGAGCATAAAAATATTATAACCCATCTTGTAAAGTGATGTAAACGCTAGCTTTTTACCGTCGTATGATGTTGAAATCTGACTTATCTGACCGTATGAGTTGGTAATTGGAATTGCCTTTATATCTGTTAACTTCAATTCATCAGATGAATTGGCTCCTCTTATTTTCTTCCTGTAAATATTATCTATACCGTTTTTATCGGAAACGAATAAAATTTCATCTCCTTGATCTGAAAATGTTGCAAATCTTTCATTGCTGAATTCCCAATCTGTTAGTCTCTCAATTTTCCTGGATTCTACATCGATTATATAGAGATCGAGCTGGCCAAATTCGTGATTGTACATAAAGAAATTTTCTCCAACCGCGGAACCGTTAAGTATATCTTTCCGATCGGAGGCGAAGACAATTTTTTTACTGTCGGGCGACCATACGGGATCCGTATCACTGAATATATCGTTTGTAACATTCTCAAGCGCTCCGGTAGAAAGATCGTAAAAATAGATATCCGACTGAGTTGCATTATGAGCATTGAAAGAGATCCTGTTGCCATCCCGTGACCAGTTAACAGACTCGATACCCGGGAATTGAAAAGGGAGTTCTGTGCTTTCCTCGGTTTCAGTATCAATTAAATAAATCCTGTCGTATCCGCCGCTCTTAAGTGAAATCGCAATCCTTCTGTTATCCGGTGACCATGTGAGTGAAGGATGGAGAAGATTCAGTTCTTCGAAGTCGTTTGCTCTGCCGCTTTCTACAAGCTTTTTAAGGATCTTACCAGTGCTCGCTTCCATTATATATACATCAAGATAAATATCGCGGTCGGATATAAACGCAATCTTATCACCCTGAGGCGATAGGGCAGGACTTGAGTTATAAAATCCACCGTCTTTACGGTTATCGGTTAGTCTCTTGGCAAATTCATCCGGATCTTCCTTAACGGCAATGTCCGGCCAGTATTCTTTTTTAAGGCTTTTCTTCCATCTTTCATTTAATTCTTCCATACTGATTCCGATTGAGCCTTTTAAAGCGGCTTCAACGGAACCGAGCGATTTAATTTTATTAACAAGCTCGCCGATCTTCTGCCTTCCATAAGTATCAGCTATATATTTGAATACCGATTGCCCGCCTCTGTAACCGAGATATCCGGTAAGTCTTTCAATATCCGGTAACTGTTCGCTTATTATGGCGTTTCGTATAAACATGTCCGTGTTGGTTTCCCAGCCCTGAGACAAATATTCGGCGCTGCCTTCCATGAACCAGTGGGGAAGCTGAAGAGTAATTCCCTTTGAAATAATATTCTGAATTGTTCCGCCGTAGTAGAAATCCTGCATAATTGCATGGACAAGCTCGTGGAAAATTACATGGCGGAATTTTTCGTATGATCCTTCGAACGGAAAAACTACACGGTTTTTAAACGGTTCAGTAAATCCGCCGATTCCCTGACTTAGGTACTGATCGGTTATATTGGTTTCTATAAAATCATTATGGGAATTATAAACAATAAGAGCAACACGGTTATTGATCAGGTAATTAAAATCCATGTGAAGTTTATTAATTGCATCCTCTGCAACAGCGGCAGTAAATTCGGCTATTCTTTCACCGCCTTCGGCAAAATAAACATCGAAGTGTTTGGTCTGAATAAACAGCCAGTTATAGTTTTTATACTGAACTTTATTCTGTCCGAATTGGGCGGAGGCAACGCTTGAAAAAAGCATCAGACCTATAATAGAATAAAATATTTTTTTCATTGTTGTACCTTTCATGTAATTCTTTTAGTCAAGCAGAATAAAATCAATTTCTCTTTTTTCATTATCTACGCGGACCAATTTTACATTCACTTTATCTCCTAACCGAATTCTTCTTCCGGTCCTTTTACCGGTTATGGAGTAATTCTTTTCGTCGAACGTATAATAATCATCTTCCAGATCCCTGTATCTTATCAATCCCTCGGCCAGATTCTGGTTAAGCTCAATGAAAATTCCAAAGCTTGTAATTCCGGAAACAACACCGTGAAATTCAGTTCCTACTTTACCCCGCAAATATTCAATTTGTTTCAACTTCACGGAAAGGCGCTCGGCGTTTATAGCATTTCTTTCCATCGCAGAAGAATGATTGCAAATTTCTTCTAAATCTTCTATAGAAAAATTTTTCTCTGTATTATTCTTCAAATACCTGAAAATCAAATTATGAACAATAAGATCCGGAAAACGGCGAATAGGAGAGGTAAAATGGGTATAATGTTTAAATCCCAGACCGTAATGCCCTATATTATTTGTCGAATAAACCGCCTTTGCCATCGATCTAATTGCAATTTCATTTATAACTGCTTCCTCTTCCGTCCCTTCGCAGCTCTCAAGAAGTTTTTGAAACTGTTCTGATTTGCTTGCTGAGTTCGGATCAAATGAATATCCCAACGATTTAACGAATCGAGAAAATTCAATTATTTTTTCCTTATCGGGCAGATCATGTATCCTATAAACAAACGGAATCTGAATTTTGTTCTTTAAGGGTTTAATATGTTCTGCAACAATCTGATTGGCCAGAAGCATGAATTCTTCAATTAGATTATTGCTCTCCCTTACCTCTTTAATTTTAATATCTACAGGGATACCACTTTCGTCAAGTTTAAAGACAACTTCGGGAGAAAAAAAGTTTATACTTCCTTTTTTTATTCTCTTGGCTCTCAGTTTCCTTGCGAGCTTGTTTAATAAGAGCACTCTATCGGCATAATCACCTTTTTCAGTTTCGATAATCTTCTGGGCTTCTTCATATGTGAATCGCCTTTTACTGTTGATCACGGATTTAACTATCTGATAAGAGACAACTTTTCCGTTCGGTGTCATTTCGGCTATTACGGAAAATGTCAATCGGTCTTTGTTTGGAACCAGGGAACAAACAATGTTCGATAATTTCTCAGGAAGCATCGGGATAACCTTGCCTACCAGATAAACACTGGTAGCACGATTAAGAGCTTCCTTATAAATGGGGGAATTTTCGGTAACATAATGGCTTACATCAGCAATATGAATTCCTACTGAAAAATTTCCATTGGCAAGAGTTTCAATTGAAACCGCGTCGTCGAAATCTTTTGCGTCCTCAGGATCAATTGTAATAGTAACCGAATCCCGAAGATCGAGCCTTTTTTTGATTTCGGATTCCGGAATCGATTCTGAAATTGAATCCGCATTCTTCAATACTTTATCTGTGAACTTGTATGAGAGTCCGAATTCCCTTGCAATTGATGCTATTTCGGCATCGTAACTGCCGGCTTTGCCAAGTAACTCTAGAATATGTCCCTCCGGGTTCAGATCAGGTGAACTCCATTCAATTTTCCCGGCAACAACCTTATCGCCGGAACTGGCGCCTTTCAGATTTTCCGGCGGGATATAAATATCGCGGTGGATTTTCTTGTTGTCGGGTACTACAAAAAAGAAAGATCTGCTCTTCTCCAATCTACCTACAATCTCAGTTTGCTTTCTTTCAACAATCTCAACAATCTGTCCTTCTATGTTCTTACCGTGTTTCTTCGACAGAAGATTTACATGAACAATATCACCGTCGAAAGCCGTACCAAGATTTTTCCCCGATATGAACACATCTGTTTTATATGTTTGATCTTTCAGCACTACAAACCCGTAATCGCCTTCACCAACAATCTGAAGCTGGCCGATAAGTTTATCACTTCCGAAACTGCTGAGTGAATATCTCTTACCCTGCTTTTCAAGATAACCTTCCTCGGTAAGCTTATACAAAACGCTTTTAAGTTCTGCGTAAGCATATTCTTCTGTAATTCCAAAATGCTTCGCAATTTCTTTCCCTTTTACTTTAAGGGAAGGATGATTTTTAAAGAATGATTTTATTTCTTTTTTCATTAGAACTCGAATTTATATTTTAATGCCATCTCGTTTATTTTTTCGTCAATAACATATGTCTGACCAATAGGATCTTTTCTTTCCAGTCTTATTAAAAATCTCGGATTGAATAAGTATTCGATCTTAAGATTTGCTTTGCCAATATTCTGAAATACTTCCGTTGTACCGCCGAAACTGTATCTCAGGTTCTGAATCCTTCCCGACAGACTGAACTTGGTGTAATCTCCGGCCTGGCTGATTTGAATATTATTAACGAGATCTCCCACTGCCGAATTTACGAAACTTGTAAGAACAGATCCGAGGAATGATGTAGCGGTATTTCCGATAGCATTCGTCTGACCGGCAACCTGGGCCCTGTCCTGTGCCGTTAAATCATCCTTAAATTTCCCGATTAGTATAAACGAAAACGCATCGGCATAGTCGTAACGTGATTCTCTTACATTATTCTGAATATTCCGGGAGCCGACATAAACACCCATACTTTCCGGATTGCCGGCAAGGTTTTTACCGAGGTCATTCAGTGGTCCTGCTATTTTTATTTTAACGGCTACTTCCTGGGGAGCAGCACTGGAATTGCGCGGATCGATGTAATCGTTTTTATATGTAGCGATTATATCGAGATAAGGATTTGTGATATCGGTTTCGAAACGGATCTTTCCTTCGGCATCGAAAGTCTTAAAGAACTCGAGTTTGGAACCGGGCATAAGGTCAAAAGCTCCCTGCGCTCTAACTTCTCCGGCAACACTTTCGTAATTCAAATCGCCTCTCATTTCAACAAGAAGTTTCTGATTTACTGCCTGTGAAAGAATAATATTAACACGTGCGCTGTTCTCAACTTTTACACCGATCTCATAATCAAGACGAATCGATTCATCGCCGTTATTATCAACTCCCTTTGCTTCGCTTTCCAGTATTTCCTGAAATCGAACCTGCTCAAGATCTAACTTGCTGGAATCTACTACGTAGATTACATTATAATTACTGCTTGCTACGGTTGATTGATCCGATGTTGTAAGAGTAAGGTTGGTTTCTTTAAGCAGAATATCACCTCTGAAGAATAACCTGTTGTTCCGGAGTGTTAAGATCCAGTCGTCTCCTGTCCCGATCTTAAGGTCCCCGTAAAGTAACGGGCTTGTAGACCTGGAAAGATCGCTGAATAATGCCAGATCGCCGTTGAAACGGATTGACATATCCTTCGGCTTAAATCCGTCAAACACAATTGATCCGCTCCCTTTAATACGTCCTGGAAACCTCGTACCTCCTGCGTTGGCAATTACAAGAGAATCGATCTGCAATCCCTGTCTTTCGAAGTTTAGTCTGAGATCGCAGCTGTAGGGAAGATTAGTGTCTTTGGATAAGAAATATCCGTCATTTAGACTTAGGTAACCTGAGAAAACAGGATTATCGAGGCGTCCTTTAATTGACAGGTCGGTTAAAAGAATTCCTCTCTGATCAGCGATGTTAGGAAGGAGATTGGCAAACGATCTTAAATCGAAATCGCGAGAATAAATTTTTAAATCCATCTCCTTTGTATCGCTAATTCTTTTTTCAACCGTCGCAAAACTCAAATCGATCGGAATAGTGCCGTTCAAAGTTAAAAGAGGTTTATCCGTATTGTAAGTTGAATCGATAAAGCGGATATCGGTCGATACGGTTTTATTAAGATAACGGATTGAACCGTCGAGGTAACCGAGCTTGTGATTACCATAAGTCAGATTATTTAGTTTTACAGATGTGTTGATATAAGGGTCATCAAAACTTCCGCTTATGGTTGCTTTGAGGTCGGCATCCGCTTTCAGTTTGTAATCGTCCTGGCCGAATAAATACCGGCTCAAAATCTTACCCGAAATATTGTTAGCCAGCAGCTGAAGATTTTGATCCCCGCTGCTTTCTATCGAACCCTTGAAACTTATTGAGGAAGTATCATTGTAAAGAGTGCAGTTGGCAATATTGAACCGGAAAGGATTAAAGAAAATATCAATTGTGTCTTTGTTTGTCCATAACAGTCCGTCATAATCTGCTTTAATACTACCGATCCTGATCTGCTGCTCAACGGGTTTCATGAGTATGAAACCGCTGGCTTGAGCGTGAATTAGATCTTCAAAATTTGCCGAGGCGTCAAAAAATAATCTGCTCTCATTGAATTTTAGATTGGCTGCAATGTCCTTAATGTAACTTCCGGCATAAAATCTTTTACCGGTTAACAGAGCGGAACCGGAAAGCTTGTCGAATGCAGCATGGCGGTTGTCCCTTACAAAATTCAGCTCCGTAACAAGATCGGAAAGATATAATGTTGAATTCTCTTCTGTAAAAACAAGATAATCGAGATCCAGTTTAGAATTAATCATAAAGTTCGGGGGACTGTTATCAACCGAACCGGAACCCGATCCCATAATATCGAATCTTTCGAAACCGATCAGTTCTGTAATTAGGGCGAAGTCTTTGAAATTAAAATCGAAATTAAATTTTAAATCCTTGTTTATGATATCCGGAAGAATTTCTTCGGTATATAGATCGGACGAACCGGATTCCATCACCGAAAGTGGATTAAGCTCTTTCAGTTTGTTTGTAATAATTCTTGAAATTGTTTCCCCTTCAAAAGCCACAATGTCGATAGCGTCTTTGAAAGAGAATTCCCCGTCAATTTTAAAATCAACGAAATCTGATCCGAATTTTATCTCCCTGTATGAAGAATCTTTTGTGAATGTAACGTCGATACTTGAATTGTGAATTTTGGTACCCCGGTATTTCGACGAATCGATTCCGATTGAAAAGATTCCTGTCAGCTCATCGGGATTGAAATTTTTACCTTCGGCACTGAAATAGAAATTCAGATCGCTTTTATAATCCCCCTCGATAAAAGAGGAGAGGTCAAGGCGATTCAAACTGCCAAGAAAACTGAACGCCGGAATCGTATCGTTATCGAAACTTAAATCTCCTGTAATAAGAGCTTCGGAGTTTTTACTTTTCCCGCTCATTTCTATATCAATTTTTCTATCGGCGGCTTTCGATATAATATGAAAATTATCGATGGGAATTTCCCTGAACCTTGATGCGGTTGAAATGAGGTTGAAATTATAATTAAGATCCATAGGGGAAGTACCCCGGCCAATCAAATTACCTTTGGAGTTGAGCGCAGTTGTAATTCCAATAACCGGATTGAGGTCTATATTCTCCGTCTCGAATTTTATATCGTACGTCATAGGCTCTTTTTCAAGATTCATAGCAACTTCGAATTTGAGAGAGCCGTTTTCAATATTACCGGAGAAGACAGATTTGAAATTAACCGGTTCTCCCTCGTAATCAATATTTACTCCGCTTACTTTAAGCTGTGCGAACTCGGGTAACTTTAACGCAGGCAGGAGTGCATTTACATCTCTGTAATTAATGTCTGTATCCTTTATTTGCGCTTTAATGAATAGATCCTCTGGACGGTTGAGATTTAAAACCTGTCCGCCTATTTCAAAATGAGTTGACCTGTAATCCACAGCGAGCTTCTCAATCGAAAATCCTCCGAATTTGCCTCTGGCTTTCAATTCGATTGAAGGATCTCCTTTTAATATTTCCGTTGCATCTATGAAAGAGGAAAGGTCGTCAAAGTTGAATGAAGATGCGTCAAGATTGATTGAAAGAGGGTAGTTCTTAAAATCTTCAAGTTCTACATTTCCAAATAGATTTAAACTGTCGAGACGCGCATCAATCCGGACATCGCTGCTGTCGGTAATAAATGCGAAATTGGTTACAGAGGCAAAATCTTTTGTAACCGCAAATTCGCCCGAGATGTTCTGGAGTCTGAAACGGTTAAGGTTCGGTTTAAATGAAAGCTCGTTTAATACCAGAAGAAAATCTGAATTTGGTATGTCGATGAAAGCTTGAGCGGAGAGAAAAAGTTTATTTATGCGCAAATCGTCAAAGTTAACTGTCTTGTAAACCGCATTTGAATTAATGTTCGGATATGACTGCTGAATGACAGCAATGTTTTTAAGCTGAAGGTCGTTAACCTGAACATAAAACGAGAATTCCGATTTGGCGGTATCCTCCTCGGAAGGGGGGGATAATTTCTCGTAATTCCAATTGCCGTCCTGATCCTGCAGCAGTTTTATTTTTGCATCCTCTATAAGAATCTTTCTAAAAAAAATCTTTTTTAGAAGTAGTTGAAGAGGACTGGTTTTTATTTCTATTTTCTTTGCGGTAAAAAGTGTATCTCCGGATGTTGTAAGTACAGTGTTACGCAGGAAAATTGAAGTGAGAATTGTTCCTTCAATCTTCTCAATGTAGAGTTTTCCGTTTATTGAAGAGCTGATTTCGGAGATCAGGGTATTACGTAAGAATTCCCTGAATGTGCCGGTCTGAGAAAAGCCGAGAAAGAGAACCAGAAGAAAAATAACGGCAAGAAAAAAGAGTATGAAGACATTGATTATTCTCCGGAAAACCGATCGCTTCTTCTTCTCAGGCGGTTTCTCTTCTGCCTTTATTTCATTCGGTTTTACTTCCTGATCTTCCATTATCCGCCAAATCTTTCAAGAATAGTTTTGATAATGCCTGAAGTCGATTGAAAATTTACAAATTCAATAGTTTCCACTTTACCCCCGGCAGCTTCTACAATATCCCTTCCAACAATATTCTCAATATTCCAATCGGCTCCTTTAACAAGTATATCTGGAACAATTTTCTTTATTGTCTCGAACGGTGTATCTTCTTCAAATTTTGTAACGTAATCGACAGCTTTAAGATTCGCTATAACGAAAGCCCTTTCGTTGAAGGGTACTATAGGCCTTTTGCTTCCTTTGATCCTGGCAACAGATTCATCGGAGTTTAATGCAACAATCAAAACATCGCCGAACAATTTTGCCTTGGAAAGATAATCCACATGACCTGCATGAAGAATGTCGAAACATCCGTTTGTAAAGACAATTTTCCTGTTCTGTTTTTTTAATTCTCCTCTGATCAGTACAAGTTCGTCGACTGTTTTAAAATTATTCATTTCAATTCCCCGATAACTGCATCAAAAAGTTTCTTCTGGTCAATTGGAACTATACCAACATCCTCGCATACGAGTCCGCCGGCAAAGTTTGCGAGATATGCCGCATCATAAATACCGGCACCTGCAGTAAGAGCCATAGTAAGAGTTGATATAACGGTATCTCCGGCGCCCGAAACATCGGCAACCTTTCTGGCCTTTGTAGGTATTCTGCGTTCGGATTTCCCTTTCTCGAACAGAGCGATCCCTTCAGCCCCCAGTGTAAGGAGTACATACTTTGCTTTTATATTTTCGAGGAGACTTTTGCCTGCCCTGGAAATATCATGAGCCGATTTTATTTTGATTCCTAATGCGTCTTCAGTTTCCTTTCTGTTCGGTTTAAAGACTGTTACATCCCGGTAAGTAAAGAAGTTGTTGAATTTTGGATCGACGGTAATGATTTTTTTCGATTCCGCAGCAATAGAGATTATACTGGAAATAAAGTTTTGAGTTAGAACACCCTTGTTGTAATCCTGAAGAATTATTGCGTCAATTTTTTTTATTTCCTTTTTCAAAAAGGAGAGAAGTTTGTTTTCAATTTTTGAGCTGATCGGAAAAGTGCTTTCCCTGTCGATTCTTACAACATGCTGATTATCTGCAATCACTCTGGTTTTGGATGTAGTAGATCTTTCTTTATCCGGAATCATTCCCTGGTCGTTTATCCCGCTTTTGCTCATAAGATTTCTGATCAGTTTTGCATCGCTGTCGATGCCGACGACACCGAGCGGAATTGGAATTCCGCCGAGCGTTAAAATATTATATGCTACATTAAGAGCGCCGCCGAATCTGGAGAACTCATTATCAACCTCTACAACCGGGACTGGTGCTTCCGGAGAAATTCTCTGCACATTACCCCAATAGTAACAATCGAGCATCATGTCGCCGATTACTGCAATTTTCTTACCGTTGAAATTGTTTTGAATTGCTTTCAGTTTTTTTAGAGAAGTATTAAGCATCACTTTTCTCCTTCTGTCCATTGAGCAAGGCGGTTAAAGAAATTTATTTTTATAAGTCCTTTATCTGTACCAAGCCAAAGGAAGGTACCGTCAAAAAATAATTTATTTATTGTCTGAGGAATCCTTTCATCCCTAACCGGAATAACCTGGTTCGATATCCGGTTGATCAATACTAATCCCCGCCCGTATGTTTCCTTGGTAGCTTTACCGAATTGATAAAGAGCGGCCCATATAAAATTTCCTGTAAGTTCGAGGTCATTAATTCCGTTTCCGGATAATCCTTTTGAGTCGTCGAATCTTAACCAGTCGTTTTTCCTGTTGAAACGGAAAAGTCCCCCGAGGTTGAATTCGGGCCGTTCGGCCGTAATAAATTCATCCAATCCGATCCATAGATTATTCCGTTCGCTCATCAGGGCCGAAATCGAAATCTGTTCTCCCTCGCCGTTAAAATAGTTAAATCTGTTGTCATAAAAAGTGATCGCTCCCGGTTCATTCAGGTCCCTCAATTTGTCATATTTATGAAGGCCTGCCTCAGTACCGAACCAGACCAGACTGTCGCCGTCCACTTTGATGGTTTTGATTGTGTTTGTTTTCTGGTTGCCCCGGATTGTCAAATCGTAATCGGTGAACCGTCTGGTCTTCTCGTCATACTTAGTTAGATATTGAAATCTCCCGATCCAAACAACTTTTTCGAAATCGTCGTATGCAATTGAACGGATCCAGTTGCTAAGCTGCCCACCCAGGCCGAACTTCCTTTTTGTCCAACTATTTCTTTTCTTATCGTAAATGAAAAGCCCGTCGATTGAGCCGGCCCAGACATATTCGTTATTTGCAGCAACGCAGTAAAAAAAATCGTGTTGCAGGTTATTCTTCGAAGTGGAGAATTGATCCCATCGATTTTCTTTTTTCAGATAGCGGAAGAGGCCGTTACCGTTTGTAGCGAACCAGATTTCGTTACCCTGTGAAGAAATATCCGTAACATCCGAACCATTTAAAAAGAAATCGAATTCAAAATCATTCTGACCGGATAGTGTTATGCTTATTAAAAAGAAGAGGATTATTTTTTTCATTATTTCAAAATGATTTAATTTCAGCCGGAAATTTAACATTAAGATAGAAGTTTATGAAGTGAATAATTTATGCTTCCGGGTCTGTTATGCAAAATTTATTTGCCACTCGGATTCAAATCCGCGGATAAGACAGGAGGAGAGTTTGGGATAGTCGACTTTCTCATTCAGTATCGATTCTATTTCAATTGTTTTCTGATTTAACTCGGCTTGGAGAACATGCTTTAGGTCGTCATTGGAATTAATATATTCAACAAGTTTTTTATGGAATGTACCGCACAATATCGATCCATGCTGCAGAATCACTTTATTCAATTTTCGTTGTGCACTGCCGATAATTTTTTTCCCGGCAAATTTCACTTCGTTTTTTGCAGTGCTTCCGAAGCAGAGAACTCCGGATGGTTGTTTGAGCAGACCTGGAAAGTCGGGCTGAAGCTTTTCGAGTTCAGAGTTGGCCAGCAGGGGATTGTAAAATTCAAGCCCTTTAATCAGAGCATTTGAGATTTTCTCGTAGATTTCCCGTGGGGATAAGGATTTACCGATAGGCATTACAACCGAATAAGTAATCTCTTCGGCGTGAAGAATAGCCCTTCCGCCAGTAGGACGTTTTACCACCTCAATATTATCCAGATGGGCTTTGGCAATATTAATATCCTCAAAACTCTGGTTTGCACCCAGCGAGATACAGTAGGGCTGCCACCTGTAGAGTCTGAAAAATGCTTCGTCAGGTTTGCAGGATTGAGCAAGGTTAAGATCGAAGTCCATGTTAAAGCTTCCGGAAGAACTCCCGGTCTTAATTAACTGCCACTTCATCTTCTAATAACACCGCGGTCGGATCTTTCAATAAAACCGATAATATTCTTTACGAGGGGATGCTCGGAATATTTTTCTTTCAATTCCTCAAGGGCTTTTGAAAAAATCAAACCGGATTGATAAAATATTCTGTAGGCATCTTTTATTGCGTTTATATCATCTTCTGAAAAATTTCTTCTTCGTAAACCGACAATGTTCAGTCCCATGAACCGGGCAGGGAATCCGCTAGTCATACAATACGGCGGAACATCCGAATTAGCCATGGATCCGCCACCCAGCATACAATGCTGACCGATCTTTCCGAACTGATGAACTGCAGAAAGCCCTCCGATTATTACAGTATTCTCAATTTCAACATGACCCGCAATCTGAACGGCATTGGCAATTATTACCCGGTCGCCAACTTTACAATCGTGCGCTACATGAGTATATGCCATTAGTAAACAATTGCTGCCGATATAAGTATTGTGTGTTGCAGTGGTTCCTTTGTGAAGAGCTGCGAATTCCCTTATAACGGTGTCATCACCTATATGAAGAAACGTCTGCTCATTTGCGAATTTAAGATCCTGCGGTAAGTTTGAAACGGAAGCGCCCTGGAAAATTTTTACACGGTTGCCGATTCGAGCGCCGTCGTAAATTACGGCATGCGGCCCGATCTTACAATCGTTCCCTATTTGAACATCATCATGAATAATTGCGTAAGGACCTATTTCAATATTCTCCCCGATCTTAGCTTCGGAGCTTACAATTGCGGTGGGATGGATTTTCGACATAAAATTAGTTCAGATTTTCAGATTTATTTTCTTTATTAATTATAGCTCCCATGAACTCCGCTTCAGCAACAAGAGTATTGTCAACATAAGCAGCGCCTTTAATCGAAAAATATTTGCTCTTTTTGCTTATCACTTCGGCTTCAAGAACTAGCTGATCACCCGGAACAACAGGCTTTCTGAATTTTGCGTTATTTATACTCATAAAATAGACCAAGTGATTAGCGGGGTCAATAAAAGAATTGAGAACAAGAATTCCGCTTACCTGCGCCATTGCTTCAATAATAAGAACGCCGGGCATAATCGGCTGGCCGGGGAAATGACCCTGAAAGAACGGTTCGTTAATAGTAACAGATTTAACACCAACGACACGTTTATCAAGTTCCAGATCGATAATTTTGTCGACCAGCAGGAAAGGGTAACGATGGGGGAGAATCCGCTGGATAGCATTAGCGTCGAACACCACGCCTTCTTTTTTAACGAACTGATATTTCTTAACTAATTTTTTCTGCTGATAAAGGCTTCTGATTTTTTTTGCGAACTCAACATTGGCTTTGTGACCTGGTCGGGCTGCAAGTATCTGAGCTTTAATAGGAACACCTATTAATGCGAGATCACCGATCATATCGAGAAGTTTGTGACGCACAGGTTCATTTCTGAACCTTAGTTTATTGTTGCTTAAGAATCCTTCGTGTGTTACCGAAAGGTCCTCATCGAGGCCTAGTTTTTCTTTAATACTTCTTAAACCTTTTTCATCAATTTCATGATCAACAATAACAACGGCATTATTAAAATTTCCGCCTTTTATTAATCCCTGGTCCGCCAGCATTTCAACTTCACTTAAGAAACAGAAAGTCCTTGCCGGGGCGAATTCGGTAACAAATTCCTTTTCAAGGTCGAACATGCCGGAGTGCTGACTTCCAAGAGCGGGGTTCTGGTAATCGACCATGATGGTAATTCTGTAACTATTCATCGGAAGCGCAACTATATCAACCTGGCGGGCTTCATCGCTGTACATTACGGTTTCGTCAATAACAAGATAATCCTTCGGTGCGTCCTGTGTAACAAATCCCGCAGCCATTATTTTTTCAACGTAGGGCATAGCGCTGCCGTCGCCTATCGGAGGTTCGATTCCATCAAGTTCAATAACCAGATTATCTATTTGCAATCCAACAACAGCCGCAAGGACATGTTCAATAGTATGAACTTTAGCATTGCCCAATCCTAATGTAGTGCCTCTGGAAGTATCGATAACATAATCGGCATTTGCGGGAATTTCAGGCCTTCCGCCAAGATCAGTTCTTACAAATCTGATCCCGTAATTTTCGGGTGCGGGTTTAAAAGTCATTGTACAAGATGTGCCTGTATGCAATCCAACTCCCGAAAGTGAAACTGGATTGGCAATAGTTCTCTGGAGCTCTAACATTATTCTCCCTTTAGTTGATTTATCTCAGAAATTTTCTGTTCCAAAGATGCAATTTTTTCTTCTAATTTCTTAATTTTTTCTGCCATTGCCGGAACGTTCCGCAACTGAGCTTCGAACCGGAGTTGTGTTCCCATCTCCTGAGCCGGTGAACCTCTGAACTTGCCGGCATTATCGATCGACTTAGAAACCCCGGCTTGTGCGCCGATTACAACCTGATCTGCAATTTCAATATGTCCTACAAATCCAGCCTGACCGGCGATCATACAATGTTTACCGATCTTTGTACTTCCGGAAATTCCTGCCTGGGCTGCAATAGCCGTATGTTCTCCAATAACAACATTATGAGCTATCTGAACAAGGTTGTCTATCTTAACTCCTTTCTTTAATAAAGTAGATCCGAAAGCGGCTCTGTCGATTGAAACGTTTGAACCGAGTTCAACATCGTCTTCAATAACAACATTACCTATCTGCGGTACTTTCTCGTATTCGCCTTTAGCATTTGGAATATAACCGAAACCGTCCGAGCCGATAACAGTATTTGAATGGATAATAACATTGTTGCCGATTTGAGAATTCTCCCTGATAGTTACATTCGGATAGATAAGGCAGTTTGAGCCGATTGCAACTTTGTCCATAATAACAGTATTGTGATAGATCATAGAATTGTCGCCGATTTTAGAGCCGGCGGAGATAACAACATTTTTACCGATTCCAACATTCTTCCCGACAGATACAGACGGATCAATTGAAGCAGACGGATCAATTCCGTTAATAATGAAAGCCGGTTTTAAGAATGTAATTATGAATTTGTGGAGTGCGACATTCGGATTCTTTACTTCGATGTAGCTGAGATCGGTTCTTGATTTCTTGAACTCGGGGGAGATTAAAACAGCCGAGGCTTTCGTAGTACTTAAATACTTTTCGTAGGGTTTTAGGTAGAGAAAAGTAATATCGCCTTCTTTCGCCTCTTCAATTTTGGCGATATTGGAGACTTCGAGTTCAGGATTGCCAATAACAATACCGCCGACAAAGTCGGCGGCATCTTTCAGTTTTATTTTCATAAAAACTCATTTAAGTTTTTCGAGGACTAATTTTGTAACATCATATTCTTCTTTGGCAAACAGAAAGATCATATCCCCGCTTCTGTCGAATATAAAATCGTATTCATTTTCTTTTGCAACTTCCTGAATAACGTTAAATATTCGGTTCTGAATCGGTTTCATCAATTCTTCCTGTTTTCTGAAGAGTTCCCCCTGAACGCCGAATTTATCCTGTCTGTATTTTGATATCTGGTCTTCAATCTGAACAAGCTCTTTTTCAATTTCAATTCTCTTTTGCTCGCTTAGTATCAGTTTCCGTTTTTCATAATCGTCGTACCTGGCTTTCCAGTCGGACTCCATTTTGGAAAGTTCTTCCTGCCATTCTTTGATGATGGCATCTAGTTTTTTCTGTGTATCCTGGGCTTCGGGAAGCTGTTTCATAATAGTATCGCTATCAACGTAGCCGATCTTCGGTTGTGCAATTGATACGGAAGCCATAATAAGTATTGCAGATAAGATAAATCCGATTTGTTTCATAATAAAATTCCGTTAAAAATTATTTTCCTCTTTTAAGGCGGTCAAGCACCTTAAATGTAATGTCGAACTGGGAATCGGCATAAAGAACTACCACTTCGCCTGCCTTATCGAGAACATAATGCATATTTTCCTCTTTTGCAATTTCGTCAATTGCTTTAAAGATTTTTTCTTTAACCGGTGCAAGGAGTGATTCCTGGCGTACGAAATACTCGCCGTTAGGCTGCCCGAATTTCTGGTCTCTGTATTTTTGAAGTTCCTGTTCTTTTTCAACAATTTTAGTCTGAGCTTCGCGCTGTTGTTCAGGTTTCATTGTTGAAGCCTGTTTCTGATAATCGGCGTATGCATTCTGCAGAACCGTTCCCATACTATCAGCTTCCTTTCTCCACTTGGCAACAAATCCTTCAAGGTCGCTCTTTGCTTTTATAGCTTCGGAAAACTGGGTCATAATAATTTCCGAATCGACATATCCAACTTTTAAATTAACAGGCTGCTGTGTTTGAGCAAATACAGAAACAGCAGAAATCAACAGTAATACGAAAATAGTTTTTTTCACTTTTTACCTCTTTAATGATTTATAATGTTAAAATCCTTTACCGAACTGGAAATGGAAAATCCACTGAGGATCCTGACCGTCAACACTTCTGCGGTCGAATCCGTAACCATAATCGAATCCAAGTAATCCGATCGGATTTATTAAAATTCTTGCGCCAACGCCAATTGAACGCTTCAGATTGAATAAATCTGTCTGTTTGATATCGAAATATACGTTACCAGCTTCTGCAAATGCCAATAAATAAATCGGAATGGGATCGAGGGCAAGAGCTCCTCTGATTTCGAAAGTATACTTTGCCATAACACGGCTTCCGAATACTGTACCGGAAGCATCCCTGTTACCGAGACTTCTATCGTCGTATCCTCGAAGAGGTGTAGTAGCAATGATCATCCCGTTTCCACCCATGTAATAGAACTCGAAAGGCTGAATAGGAGTCCCTTTCTTCAATTCGTGAATATATCCGAGATCTACGCTGGAGTAGAGAACAATTCTGTTCGTATTGAATATCGGTTTGTACCATTCGCTTTTGAAATCCACTTTGAGATAATCGACGTTACCGGGAAGAAATCCGCCAGATAATTCACCGCTCAGCGATACTTTGGATCCGCGGGATGGGAAGATAGGATTGTCTATATCAACACGCGCAATAGTTGCGCCGACTGTAAATTGTCTTGTTATTCCTTCTGAATAATATCCGAGACCGTCTATAACATCATTATACTGAAATCTTGTTAAACCCTGCACATAGAAAAAGTCGTCGGGCCATGTTAATCTTCTTCCTCCTCTAAGTGTAATACCGGACTGACGGAGGTCGTATACATACCTTTGCCGAGTATCAAAAAGGTCGAATCCAACGGAAGTTGGTGTATCCAGGAACCAGGGCTCAGTGAACCCGAGTGAAAAGGTCCTGTAAAAGTTGCCAACACCAAACTGCCAGCTGAAATTGAGTACCTGTCCGCCACCCATTTTGAAAGGTTCGGTAATGGAGAAATTTGTAAGTGTAAAACCGATAGCACCGCTGAACCCGAATGCACCGCTGTATCCAACGGAAGCATTCAGATAATCGCTAGATTTCTCCTCAACTTTATAGATAATGTTTACAGTACTATCGTTAGCGGGTCGGTAATCAACACCTGATTTATAAAGATTTTCCACATTGAAAAATTGCAGGTTGGCAAGCTGCTGAATGCTCCTGAGTATATAACTCCTGCTGAAATAGCTCCCGGGAATCGTATATAACTCGCGGCGTATCACCTTGTCCATAGTCTTTACATTGCCTTGGATATCAACACGTCCGACTTTAAATCTGTTATTCTCATTTACTCTTATAATAATGTCGAGCGAGTCTGCCCCTACTTTTTCTTCTCTCGGTTCCAGGCTGAATCCTAAATAACCGTTGTCCTGATAGAGTGAAGAAGCATCGGATTGTCTTTCATTGTAATAGAGATTCTGATTGAATTTTTCAAAATCGAAAACATCGCCTTTGGAGAATTCAAGCCGCTCGGTTAACATATCGTCTGTATAAACTGTATTACCTTCCCAGATTATATTTCTGATTTTGTACTGAACGCCCTCGTAAATATTAATCACAAGATCGAGGTACTTCTTATCATCGGAAATAATTATTGTATCGCCGAGAATAGCGAAATCGCGGTAACCGTTCTTCCTGTAAAATTTTGTAAGCAATTCCTGATCTTTTTCATAATCGGATTTCTTAAAGTTGGGGGAAGACCAGAATTTCCACCATCTGTCCTCCTTGGTTTCGTCGAATTCACTCTTCAGGTCGTCATCTTCGAAAGCTTCATTGCCGTTGAATGTGATGCTTCTAATAATTACTTCATCTCCTTCAGTGATATCGAACATTACAAGAGTGCGTTCTTTAACCCGGTCGATCGAATTAATTGATGTTGCTTTATCTCGTTCAATTTCAGTCTGGTATTCCTGGGCAAGGTTTTTTTCGTTTCTCCAGGTGATAAGAATATCATCTTCGGTAGTATCGGTTCTGAAAAAACTATAGTATTGAATATCTATCTTTGCGTTTAGATATCCTTCGTCTTCATACTTGTCGAGGAATTTATTCCGGATTTTCGCAACTTCCTGCGGCTTAAGAGTTTGTCCGCGCACAATCGTGAGCATTTTTTCAACGTCGCTATCGCTTATTTCATCATTACCTTGAATAACAAACTGTTCGAGTCGTGGATATTCCTTAACGACGAGTTTAAGAAATATTCCGTCATCAATTTTTTTATCGATCAAAATCTGAACATCTTCGAATATTCCGAGATTCCATAATCGTTTAATGGCGTTATTAGTCTGATCTCCCGGCATATCAATTTCATCGCCAACTTTGAGCCCGGTATTAGCAATAATGGTGTTCGCATCGGCAGTTTTGTTTCCTGAAACAGTGATGCCGAGAATTTTATAATTTACTTTTTGTATTTGCGGGTAAACAACAACAGTTGCAAAAAACAATAAAATAATGGTGAACTTAGGCCAGCTGTTTTGAGTGAGTATTTGCATTATTAATTTTTTTTCCCAGGTTGTCCGATAATTGTTCGCTTACTAATCCGAACCGCCGTTCTCTTTTCTGGTAATTTTTTACTGCTTCGATCAGATGTTTCGACCTGAATTCAGGCCAGAGTGTATCCGAAACAAAGATCTCTGAATAAGCGATCTGCCATAATAAAAAATTGCTGATTCTAAATTCTCCGCCGCTTCTAATAAGCAGATCGGGATCGGGCATGCCCGATGTTGTAAGAGATTTAGATATCAGTTCTTCCGAAACTTCATCGCTCTTTAAATTACCTGCAGCGGCTTGTGCAGTTATATTCTTAACTGCTTCCACAAGTTCCCATCGTCCGCTGTAGCTTAAAGCTAGATTCAGGGTCATCTTTGTGTTTGCCGAAGTCTTGTTTACTGCCTGCTGAAGTTCCTGCATAACAATTTCGGGAAGTGAATTTACATTGCCGATTGTTGTTAGCCGGATATTATTGGTGTTAAGTTCATCTGTTTCATTCTGAAGACTTTTTACTATCAATCTCATTAAGGTGGATACTTCATCTTTGGGACGTTTCCAGTTTTCAGTAGAAAATGTGTAAAGAGTAAGATATTTAACTCCTAAACCGACGCATGTTTCAACAACAGCGCGAACCGAATCGACCCCTTTCTGATGCCCGGCTACCCTTGGAAGATTTCTTTTCTTCGCCCATCGGCCGTTTCCATCCATAATAATTGCGATATGAACAGGAATATTACCTTTCGACTTGGTTTCTTCGATGGATTTTTTTTCGGTTGAGGTTAACCTGACTGCCAATTTTTTAATATACCTTCAATTTTAGGCCTGAAAAAATAGGTTGATGGTGAGTAAATGTCAAGGTTACATATTGGTTCTATTTGATAGGGCCGCTTTAAGACACAGTTTCAGCGTTTATCTGGAATAGAAACAATTTTAATTTTTTCTCGGGTATTATCGTCGATGGAGGAAAGTATCATCTCGGCTTTTAGAATGTGGCTCTCCGGTACACCTAGGAAAAGAGTAACTTTATTAGATGAATTCTTAGTGTGGAAGTTAGTAATAAAATGGAGTTTTGTAACGAGACCCGGATCGTTAAGGTCTTCTTCAGTAAGGGTAATGCCTAATGCAATTTTCTTTTTGTATTTGGCAACAGCATCAATTTCATAATTGCCGACCGGTTGAGGTGAAGGTAAGTACTTCCCGTATTTGCGGCTGAGGGTAAGGTAACCGTTTCGCCACAAATGATCGATCAATGAATCGATCCTCTCTCTTTTTTCTTTTGTACTCTGCATAATATTAATTGTATAATGGAATTATCGGAATAATCGGCGAAAATCTTTCGACCCCAAGAATTTTAATATTCGAGATTTTTTCATAGTCGAATCCGCGTATTTCGTTATGTCCGTTTATTCTACCGTAAATTACTTTCTTCCCATTTTTATTTCTGCCGACATAATAAGGTTCCAGTAAAACCTCGTTTAAACCGTATAAAAATTTTACTCTGTTTCTGTTAAAAATTGCGGTAGTAAAATAGATTGTTTTCATTTGGTCTCCTGTATTAATTGTAGCTTCTGAATACACCGATCACTTTGCCAACGATCGAAAATTCTTCGTCGTCCTCAATTACAATCGGGTCATATTTTTCGTTTTCAGGGATCAGATAGATCTTTCCGTTTAGATTCGAAAATCTTTTCATAGTTGCTTCATCTTTTAATAACGCAACAATAATATCCCCGTTAGCTGCTTCCTTCTGAGGCTGAATAATTACAAGGTCGCCCTCGAGTATTCCGGCATTCATCATACTGTCGCCGCGGACTTTCAATCCAAAACATTCGGTCCGGCTGCCGAGAAAGTTTTTGTCAATAATAAAATTCCCTTCAATATTTTCCTCGGCAAGAATCGGTTGACCAGCGGCGACTCTTCCAACAACAGGAATCTCTATTATGGTTTCCTCTTTTTGAATCGGGTCGTTATTCACAACAAGTGAGAGTGTCCGGCTTAAATTGTTTCCTGTATTCAGATAGCCCTTCTTTACAAGTGCATCGATATGACGTTTAACCCCGAATGTACTTACAATCCTGAATTTCTGACCAATTTCTCTATAAGTAGGTGGAAAACTGTTCAATACAACATATTCCTGAATGAAACTCAGAATCTCTTTCTGTCTGTCCGTTAGTTCTGTTTTCATAATAGTGTCCTTATGTTCACTACGAATATAGTGAACAGGCATACACTATGTCAAGAGAAATTTTCTGGGTATAAGGTTATGTGTAAAATGAGAAATGAAAACAGCGTGAGAAATCCGTACAAGTGATTAGATTATAATAAGTTGTGGGAAAATGGTTTAAAAAGAGCATTTTGAGAATTTTTTCATTTATTACCACTTTTTTACAATTATTTGCAACTGGTTTGAGAAACAATTAAACACCGTTTAAAAAGCTGCCTATCTATTATTAACTGCCGTTTAAAAGCGATTAGATGCGATATAAAAGCATTTAATTCTATAACCGATCAACATTGCCAAGTGGATTAAATTATAGAATAATAGCCGGAGTTTGTCACTTTAAAGTCACTTTAAAACCGGAGTTTAAAGTGACAAACAAAAATTTGTCACTTCTTTGTATCTGTTTATATTATAAAGGATTATGGCTGCGGGTGATTAAAGCAAAAAAATATTTAAAGTGACAAAGGTGACAGGTTTTATAATGCTTTTGATGCTGACTTAGTGGCAGATTTGAAAAACTGGCCGACTTCTGCTTACCTTCCATGACGAAGGCCCTCATCCTCACGGGTAGAGGGAAGTCAGCCAGCAAAACTTAAACTGACTGACCGTCATGGATTTAAGCGATTGAAAATTATTAATAAATAATTCTATATTCAATTTATAAAATGGAGGCATTCATGTTTGGATTGAAAGATCTTACTGAGTTGTTAGATAAATGGCCAGTGTGGAAAAGAATCAGTCAAACACCTGATAGAATTGATCAACTAGAAAAAAAGAATTAAGAACCTTGAGAACCGACTATCGAACAGTGCTGATAAATGCCCAAAGTGTAAACAAATGACTCTCGAACTAGAAGATATGAAGGTAACAGAACCCTTGTTAAATTTAAAATCTTATTTTTACAAATGTAGCAATTGTGGTTTTAAAGATGTAAAAAGTTATTAGTATTTTTTTATCAAAACAGCACTTCTGTTTTGCCTCTTTAAGCATTAATTATGGAATCTGATTCTTGAATTAGTTTTTGATCCAGAAGAAAGTAGTCTCTCCGCTAGTTGTCGAAAATATTAATAGAATATTAAACTATTAGTTTATATATTAATGTTAAAACATTCCATTTGTTATCTGTACAAGGTGCTCTATGAAGTATACAAATTACATCCTGATTACTCTAATATTAATATCTTTGGCAGTCTTAACCGCTACAATGACGAATTTATTCATCAATTTTCGGCCTATCTTAGATTCACTTTACTATATTGAAAAACAAAATCCAATTTTAATAATTTCGGTTACGCTGCTCATCAGTGTAATTCTAACATCTATTCTTATTGTAAAACTTAAAAGTAGAAAATCACGCTTTGAAAAAATGGAAATGTTTGAGATGGTAATCCATACAGTGCAAGATATTATGCAAAAATCCTCTTCCAGATTACAAAATATTTTACTTGATATGGAAGAACAGAATGTAGAAAATAAATTACGAGAGGATGTGAGAGAGTGTCTCGATGAAAATATAAAACTTATTAATTTATTATCTAAACTCAATCCTGATGAGATTGATAATTATTATGATACAAATCTTGCTTCGATTGTTTTAAAAACACAAAAAACAAATGGTTGATTTAGTTCGTTCGGATATTTCCCCTCAATAAATATTTTAAAACCTATAATCCTCACCCGGGTCGCCCAGGATTATTTCTGATGAGGTGTCTTGCGGTGGGAAGCGGAATTTGTTGTTCTTATAGTTGGGATTTAATGCCGGGACGCAATGGCTGCACAGATCTGCTCTGGAAAATATGCAGTATCCTAATTCTTCATCAAAACAAGGATTGCTCTTAGTGCAGCCGCATTCCTTACATTTTTTAATTTTTCTTTTCAACCTTTTGTTCATAGAACCACTTCTTCATCCAGATGTTGTTGTTTTTATCTTTTGCAAGAGCACTTAAGGGAGTCCAATGTTTATGAATTTTGTTGTCGGTTTTGTATTCGAGACGAGCTGCGCTGGAGGTGATTATGTCTGCTTTTGCATCTTTGAGCAGTTTAAAATCAAATACATTGTGGGGAAGCGTTTCTATTTTATCGAACAAGTTAATCATTGTTCTGGCGGATTAATTAAATAATTCATCTGATACTTTAATCTGCTTCCCCTGGACTTTAACTAAGCCATTCCTTTTCAAGGTAGCTAAATAAGTTCCAAATGTGCCTGATGTGTGAGAAATATCAGAAGCTTCTCCAAGTTCTTCACGACTCATTGACTCCGGATAGACGCTTGTCAAAGCTCTCAACATCCTTGATGCACCACCCTTCACAATATTGCACCACATCTCCACCAAATCACTCGGCATTTGCTCCACATCTCCAGCAGCTTGTATTCCCTCTTCAGTTATTACGTACTCATTTCCACTTCCTGAAATCAAATTGTTTCTTTTCAATGTTGCCAAGTAAGTTCCAAATGACCCGCTGTTATACGACAACCCTGCTATTGCCCCCATTCTTGATTTTGTAATTGAATTCGGATAAAACATTGCAGCAGCCTTTAACATTCGCAGTGCACCCCCCGTTACCTTCAGATCATAATCTTTAAGGGGTAATCTTCTTGTAGGTTCTAATCGCGTGGATCTTTTTTCAAAAGCCTCAATCGTTTTATAATGAATATGTTCATCAACATCTATTACCTGATTAGTTAATACTTCTCTCGGATTTATTGTGCTGAGTGAGGTTCGGAGTACATCAGTTACCTTTTTCAGAACACTCTTAAATATTTTGTCTTTTTCGGAATTAGCTTTCTGTAATTCTCTTTTTAGTTTTATTATCTCATCTTCTGCTGATTTTAATCTGATTTTCAATTTCGATATTGCTTCTGAATCATCATTTGGAGAATGTTTTTTTACTTGAGCTAATTGTATTCTTAAAGAAGTTACTTCCTTTTTATAATCTGCTAAATCTCTCAATTCCTTCTCGGCTTCTTCCGGTAGATCCTTTATCTTAGATAAGGCTTCTTTGATTTTGTTTGATGGTGGAGCCACCCCAGAAAACTTTTTACCACTTTCTTGATGTGTGGTTTTTACTTTATCCACTTTGAATTTTATTATTCGATTACTTATTGCCGGTCCAAAAGCATAGAACTCACCAGCATCTAACTCCCTCAGACTCAGCATATCTTCTTTACGTGTGAATCCTAATTCCTCACTTGCTCTTTTCATATCAATATCAAGTCCGGTTCTTCCAATCAATTTGTTATTACATTCAGCTGCCGCATCTTTATGAAGTTTAGATAATCTTTGTGTTGCTAACACAGCACAGAATCCTCGCTTTCTTCCCCGGGTACATATATCAATTACTGCACTCATGCTCTCGGCTTGTCCTTTCTCTGGACAAAACAGATGCGCCTCATCAATTATGATTAAGCAGGGATGCCACAATTCTTTGGGTGCATTAATCATCGCATCAAGAAATCGTTTTACAAAGGTTATTCTTTCATGGTGTTTCAATTCGTACAGATCTACTATTGCTGAAACATTCAACTCGAGCAATGTCTTTGCAATTTTATCAGCATATTTAATATGAACAGGATAATCAGCGTCTTTTCCAAACAGTAGGAAATCACATTTCTCCCTTAGTGAAGAAAATTCTCCTTCTAAATCCAAAACGATCTGTTGGACCATCCCATTAGTTTCTTCGAGGAGTTTTCTTATTGCATAAGATTTACCACCTCCGGAATTCGCTTGAATTAAAAGGCGTGATTTAATTAATAATTCGACACTTATTTCAACTCCGATATTAAACTTCATTTCTTATCCTCAAATAATTCAAAATTGTTAATACCGGCAGACTCTCGCCAGTTGTAAATTGATTTTGTACTGACATCAAGCGTTCGTGCAGCTTCATTGTAGGGGATATGTTTGTTCTTAATTGCCCAGGCTTTTTTGAGCGACATGATTGGAGAATCAGAAAAATAGATTCCGGTTTTGCCGAAGTGCTCGTGGAGCTTCATATAATTTTCAAATCCGATTAATTCGATTACCTTTTGCTGATCCGGTGAAAAGTAGTTTAAATATTCCGGAACGTTTTTCATCCAATCGAACTTCATGCCGCTTCCTTATCATTAGTTAAATAATAATGAATGGCGTCTGCAGCAGCTATTAAAAGCCATTTAAGAGCGAAATAAACTGCTACAAAAATCACGAACAAGATTATGAGCAAGAGCAGGATCAGGAAGCAGATAACCACCGCAAACAGAAAGAGTTCGATATAATCATGCAAAGTATTCATAATCCCTGAATGGCCTTAATAATTTTGTGTACATCGGTTGCAAGTAAGAATGAAATATGATCGACACCGGCAATCCTTTTAATGAACTTATTCATTGCCTCCTCGGTTTTCTCACGGACTTTAGAAGAGGTATTCCATATTGCATCAATTCTTCTCATCTGTTCAGGAGTAGCAAAGCGGGAATCCCGGTTTGCAAAGGATTCATACTTAAGTGGTTTTTCGCGAATCTTCTTTTTCCAACCCAGTTTTACAAACAACCGCAAAAGAGTCTCAGCCTGGTCAAAATTCAATTCAGTGCAGCTATTACAGGATTTACCCTCAGAATTATTAAATCCGGAAAGAATATCCCGATACTGCTGGTCAGAAATATTCAATTGCTGAATAGCAATGTGAATTTTTGCTTTCTGACCATTAGTGACCGGGTTAATATTTCTTTGAGCAGACATCAATCGAGATTCTCAACTTTAATTTCATCCCAATTGATCTCGTAGAAGAAAGACTCACTTCGCTTTGCAGTTACACCACAAGCTTCGAGCTGTTCCTCGTTGAGCTTATCAGATTTTATATCATCAATGATTTTATTCTTCTGCAGCTGAGTTTTTATTGAGACATATTTTGTTGTGAACATATCCTGGAATTTCTCTTTTACTCTGTCCCAGGTCCAGTTCTTTTTATCGATGATACTTAAAGAGATATTGCCTAATCTATAACCAACTCTTCCATAAGTAAGCTTAATGCTGCGTTGTTCTTTAAAAAGTTTTTTGTTTGATTTACCGAACCGAGCAATATCCGACTCCGATGCTTCTATTAGCTTTTTAAGATCTGCTATTTCCGGTTCGTAACGGTTTTTTATTTTAAGTAAGAAGGCATTCATAGCAGCTTCTTTCTTTTCTACTTGTGTTTGTAGAGCCGCAATTTTTGCCAGGACATCATTCACATCATCTAAAGACTCAAGATTTTTTTTATTATTCTGTACCATTTTGCCCCTCCTTTTCATGATCAAAAAAAGTCGGTTCACCAACAATTACCTTTGCATCCGAATTTTGTTCAATCATGTCTTTCATTTTTATTAAGAATTTTTCTTCGCTGCGGTTATGATTTTTTAGATTGTTGATCTGTTCTTGCAAACTCCGGAATTCATCCACAGCCGGCTTTAATTTGTTGGCTCTCTCTTCAAGAGAGGATATTAATTGCTGACGTTTTGAGTGATTGTCAGCGTAATTCTGCAGGAATGATACTGCAGCTTCGATTTGATGATTCACTTAACCTCCATTTAATCTAATAACAGCATATAAAGTTTTTTATAATTGACTGACCATACTGAATTTGGAGAACCAAACGGACCTTTGATTTGCGAAACAGGAGTAGAGTAGATAATACCTAATCCGATTAATGCATTCCTGCGAGCACTTATTTTACTTGAAGGCCATTTTATGGGATCATTGAAGAATAGTTGAACCTCATTGTCGGTTGCTTTTCCTCCAAGCTGGAGAATTGCATTTAAGTATTCAATCTGCTGGTCCGCAAAATGTTTTTCAAATTTGTTATAAGCCAGTTGACTAAATTCACTACCTGAGAACACCCAATCAGGAAGATTTTCATATTTAACCGGGACCGACTTCTCCTGGTTAAATAGAGGAAGGTCGACTGTAATTCCAAATCGATCAATCCTTTCCCTTTTTAATGTGTTCTCTTTATACGGCATTAGTTCACCGGTATTATTCTGAATGAACTTTCTTGTTCTAACTTTTCTTTAAACAATATCTTTCGCAATTCGCGGAGCGTTTTATAGTGACGAACCAGTTCTTTGTAAGCATCGCTATCAACATCCATCCGATCCTGAATCTGCTTAAAAATTTGCTGGGCAAGCTGATCAACCTGCTCATACGAAGAGAGGGAGTTTATATTAAACATTATTTCCTCCGTCCAATAATTTTTTGAATTCAGGGTCGTTAAGAGATTGTTTGATAAACGATTTCCAGTTCTCACGACCCATCAATTTTGAAAGTGCAATGGCACAAACAGCGAACACTATTTTTGCATTGTGTTCTTCGTACAATTCAACCAGGTCTTTGAATATTATTTCAGAAGTTCTTTGAGCCATTACTTTTCAATTATCTCCTTCTTTGCCGTCGTCCATTCTTTTTCTTTATTAACGAACGGTGCTTTCACGACAGTTATTGCATCGAGCACAACATCTATCCACGAGAGGCCGAAGGACGCGAATTCTATTAACGCATCATCATTGTCCTGGAAATGTTTTTCCGCTTCCAGGATTGCTAGATCTAAGGCCTTATTCTCAATTTGCTGTACTACTATTTTTGCGTATAGCTCCTTGATGGTGTCTAAAGGAATATCATTACAGGCACCATTGGAAAATGTTATTCTTAAGTATTTTTTTTGTTCAGCCATGATTGCGCTCCCTGGATTTTTTCGGAGTTTTTTGATAGATAGTAATTAATGTCTTGTTCCGGATAATGATGTTTGCATTTAGTGCCCGGTGGTAAAGTAGTACGCCATGAACATTATCTGAAGTGTATTTTGCATCATTAATTACTGAAGAAAGCATTCTGCGTGTTGAGGCGAGTCTTTCCTGTTCATTAGTAATTGAACCAAGATTAGGATTAAATCTTTCTATGAATCTTTGACAGATATGATTGCTAATTTTAAGTGCCATTTAAGAACCTCTTAAATTCAGTTTGTGGATGTATTTGCATTTATGGCAGAGACGTTCATTTGATTTAAGAAATACCTCATCTATCTCAGCGGTAGAGGAGGAATTTGACCAGACAGCTTTTGCAACATGTTTATCTGTAATACCGCACAACATTTTTCCCATTCCAATGTGCACTATTTTCTTTTTCTTCTTCTTCATTTTGGTCCTACCGTTTTTCGATGGTTAGTTCAAATGTGCGTCCAATTTCAACTAACTGGAAGTTTCCTACCAACCTGGATTCGTTGATAATTTTGCCATCAAAGTTTCCGTTGGTTCTCATTACAAATCCATTCAGAACAATTGTTTGGGTCTGAAAAGTGAAACGGATAGAATTAGAAACTCTATCAGTTATTCCGGTGGTGATTTCAAATTCAATCCAGAAATGACCGTACTCAAAACCACCCGAGCCACTTACTATGCCTCCATAACAAATACCATCTTTATATTGAAGTACTTCCAGTAATTGCATTTCGACAGGGATGAAATAAGCAGCCTCGTTTTGCTTAACCGAATTCCATTTACCGTTGAGCGGATTAGGGGATAAAACCGGATTAGTAGAATTATCGCAGGCCGTTATAACTATCATGCTGATTATTATAAATGCTTTTTTCATAATCGACCTCCTTATGTAAGAAGAGAACCAGCTGCGTCATCAATAAGATCTTCCGAAATTGATTCACCGGTTTCCTGAATTGTTTTTTTGACAAGCGCTATTAAATGCTGAAGGAGACGACCGTTGTTTTTGCTAAGCGATAAAAACGTTGGAGCAAATTTCATTGCTTCAGGGAAATTTATTTGAAGTATTGCTTTAATATCACCAAGCTGCAGGAGTTTAATTTCCTTTTGAATACCGACCCGGCTGAATAACTGCTGCAGTTCTCTTCTTTCACCGCGAAGCCGGTTGAGGAGTCTTGACGTACCGGCGAGAAGCATCCCGACTTCTGTAAAATCCTGAATCCTTCTTATGACTTCCAAACAGGAAACGTTAAGATTTTCACCTTCATCAATAATGAGGAGTCTTTTAGTACCTCTTAGTTCGTTTACAATTGTTTGAAACATTGTATTGCGGACGTGAGATTTTGGTCGGTTGAGTTCCGAACATAAATCTTCCAGAAGAATACGAGGAGAGACTAAAGGAGTAACTTCAATAAAGATAGTAGTTGGGTTTCTTCTTTTGTATTCTTTGAGAGCGATTGTTTTACCGCTGCCGGGTGATCCGGTAACTACACCAATCTTTCCTTCGGTTAAGGAGTAATTAGAGATGCGGAAAATATCCTGGGCTGCAACAGTCAATGCAAATTTTAAACTACCTTTACCAACAGATTCTGATGCTGCTGTAAGTTCATTGTTAAGGTAGTTTTCAATTTTATCAGCAAGTTCGTTAAGTACTTTATCGCTGCCGGGATACTTACCGTTTTTGAAGAGATTAATAGTTGTACCGCTGTAGCCGGTATTCTGCCCGATTAGTTTGTTGGAAATACCGGGATTCTTATCAACGAAATCGATCAGCCGTTTTCTGACTTCTTCGACTTGCTCGTGTGTGAGATTTGACATATTTTATTACCTCCACTTATTACTGAAATGCCGGGACTGTGTACGATAGCCCTCGTGGTAGTCCCGGTTTTTTTATAAATTTTTATAATCGTACTCTATTGTTAGTACCCTTGTATAAGCACTAAACTTTCTAATCTTCTCCATCGATACTTCATTGTGAATTAATAAGAGCAATGGAATTTTCATCTTAGAAAAGTCTTCCAGGATTTTTGAATAACTCGGCATAACAACATCAGCACCGTTTATAGTGATCAGTTTGCCGTCAATCAAACCGGGCAGCATGGATAAGCTGAAGTGTTTAATCTTAAATTCCCTGCCGAGCCGGTGCGATAGCATTTGAGATTTGTAAGCATCAGTACCCTTTACCACAATGTGCATTTTATCATCAAGCATTTTATTGATGAGCATAGCACATTCGTTTTTAGGGATGTTGTAAATAATTCCAACTGCATTTTTCTTCTTAACACGATCAATAATATTGAAGATCTGTTTTTTCATTCTTAACCCTCTGCGGCTTTAGGTGTTAGGTCTATATTTTTTTGTTTTGAATTTTCACCGGGTACTGACCAGCGGTCTATTAAACTTCTTTTTCTCTTATGAGTGTTTTGTGGCTTCTCTTCATCTACCTTATCGATCCTGATGATGTTATAATTATCAAGCTGCTTCTGCATGGTCGGGTAGATCTCTTCGGTAAGGAATTGCCGTGCATCGCTCTCAACGGATTTTCTAAGGTCGGCTTTTTTCTGAAGCTGCTCTTCAAGCTTTTTAACGTCTTCTTCATTACCAAGTATTCCTGCAGCCGGATGAACTTTATCTACTCTTAAAGCTTCACAAATAAATTTTCCCTGGGTATCATAAACGAAGATCGAATCGGTCTCTATCAGATCGAAGCGAACAACCACTTCTTTGCGCATTCCGAAAAGAGCTTCGTTCCAGAATGATGTTCCAAGAATTTTAATTCCGTTGCGGTAAATGGTTGTTATTTTATCGCTCATCATTAAGTAGGTTAATTCTTTTTTATCAACACCCGGTCCTTTACCGGACTCAAAGATTTCTTGAGGACGTTCTCCTTTAAGATGACCATCCTGCTGAATGCGCTCTGCGTACCGGTCGAACCACCATGCTACAGCATGATGCGCTTGCGAAAGACTTAATGATGTTCCATGCATCATTTTTTCATACAACTTGGTGTGGAGTTTTTCACCTCTGTTTAATCTGGGCGGCTGCAGTTCTATTGATGTTCCTGTGTATGTTGGCAACAGTCTTTCTATTTCTGCAAAGGATTTGAAAAACCGTTCAACAGTTTTAGATTGTGCATGGTAGGGAATTGCTGTAATTACTTTTGTACCGATTCTTTCAAATAATCCTGTTATCCCTGCTTCGTTAAAATCAACTCCGTTAAAATATTTTGCACCGAAAGCACGACCATTATCTAAGTAAACTACTTTCGGATATTTACCGAGGCGCAATACAGATCTTCTGAATGCTACCGCAATAGATAGAACATTTTCAGTTGGTGAGATCTCCCAGCCAAGAGGAAAGTTACTCTTCATATCGAAGAAGAGAACCATCGTCATTCTTTTCGGTTTGCCGGTAAACGGATTTATTATTTCAAAATTCAGTGTATGTCCGTCTGCAACTATTATATCTCCCACTTCGATCCGGTTGTAATCCCTTTCAATGAATGGAAGAACTTTATCATCAAGTGCATGCTGACCTTCACGGTAAAAAACAGAATGAGCATAATGTTCAGCAACCCAGCGTTCAATAAACCGGCGATAGGTGTGGTCGCTAAGAATTGTTTTATGATTTTTCATTAAGAACATATCCATTGCCATTCTTACAACTTCGCTAACAAGCGGTTTATTGGGATTTAAATAGAGTTTAATAAGGATTTCAGATTGTTCCGGTGGCACACTTGAAGGACGATCAGTTTTATATTTAGGCGCAAGTACACGGTAATCTCTGCCGGATTTTTCATAATCTGCTTTCCAGCGTTCTACTGTTTTGAATGTAGTTCTATCAAGTATTTCAAATAGGTTTGGGAAAGCTTTATTGTTGTATAGAATTATAAACCGGTGCTTCGCATCTAATAAACTTCCTTTTTCCTCTTTCATTTTTTCTGCAAAGTCGAGATATGCTTTCAACAGGTCCACTCTTGCAAGTGCAATATCGGTTTGCTTTTGGCTTAGTTCGGAACTAGTGATTGGTGATTGGTTATTGGTAGCACCAGACTCTTCGCTTGCGCTCAGAGTGACACTGCGTGTCAATTTTATTTTGACAGCATCGGGAATTAAGGGATCGTTTATTGAGACGAAACCTTCTCCATCTATTTTTTTGTAAGTGGAATATTTTCCACGACTTGCACGCTGCCGTATAGCATTATACTCTTTTTGGAATTCGAACTCATCGGTGAGTCTGGCAAGTTCTTTAAGAGAAATCATGTCAGTATGAATCGCAGATTTCATAACTGTACTCCTTAAACAATATCATTTCTTAAGAGAAATGCGATTAATTCTTTGGTGTTTCTGCAGCCCGCTTTTTCTCTCATGTTTCTGATATGTTGATTAATTGTATAAATACTTTTACCCAGCTTATCGGCTATTTCTTTATCTTCAAATCCTTCAACCAGAATTGCAGCTACTTTCAATTCGGCCGGAGAAAATATTTTTTTGAGTTTCCGGTTTAATAAAGGAGATAAAGATTGTGCCTTAATAAAACCATCGATTTGCGCTTGAACAGATATGAGTTCATTACATATATTATTAAGGATAACATTAAACGCTTTTGGATTAAGAAATAGATAACCGCGTGCAGATAAATATCTAACAAAAAGTTTTTCAAAAAAGCGCATCATATTACCATCCATTTTTGTAAATAATCTTTTAGAGAAGACTTACTAAAACACCCTGTATGAATTTTAGCTTTGCGGATCCTTCTATAGACAGAACGTTTATGTAAACTGAATTGATTGGAAATATCAGTAATAGAAGTCCCTTTGGCATAGTCCAGGGCGATGGCAATATCCAGATGATTAAGATATTTCTCCTTCTTAATAAAGAGAGCCGCATGTTGCCTGACGGCTCTCTTTAAGCGGAGGACGAGGGGATTCGTCATGGACGTAAGCAAACTCAACAGGTAGAATTTGAAACTTTTTATTGCAATGGCTATCATAGGTAAAACTCCAATTGACCTGAAAATTCTTTTTCTATTATCTGTTTTGCGGAACAGCTTTTTTCAAGGACCTCGTGCAAAGCTTTTGTAGCTTCATTAAAATTTTCTTCCGTAGGTGTACTGAAGAAGACAATCATTTTTTTAGTAGCCGTAACCGTAGAATCCTGGTACTCGGCAATCATATCGTTCTTTTCTTTTTTGTTCTTCTTTAAGTGAGGCAGAGCCGTGAGAACAAATCCGCATAAGTTTGCAATGTGTTTTAGAATGGAATAATTATTTGTTGCCTTCATTAACGGGAGCAGATAATCCAACGGAAAGCGGACTCCGGATTCATCGGTAGGCAGAGCGGAACGGTAGAGGTAGCTTGAACTAATACCGGTTTCGTCTGCAAGCTGCGCAACGGATTTCTTATTGCGGTGGATAGTCTCGTACAAACAGTTTTTAATAGAATTATTTTCCATAGTTAAACAGTTATTAAAATTCGGTTAACGGTTTTTTCAGTTTGATGTAAAAGCGTTATAAACTTTTCAAAAATCTTTAATAGTAATTGACTTAAACCTGTTATAGATTGAACGCAACAATTTGAGGGAAGAATGGATGTATTAGAATTAAGGGATAAAGCAGAAGAGACCAGAAGAGAAATAGAGCTGCTTATTAAAGAGATACCGAGCACAAAACCGTTGCAGAAAGAGATAGATAAATTTATTAATACACGTTTTGAGGAGCTTGAGGAATTCTTAAGTGCAAATAATGAAGGAAGGGGAGAAATTCTTTTGCGTTTAAGCAGCGAAGAAAGAAAACACCTGCTTGGTGCAGCATTTATATTATTGGAGAGAGCCGGGAAGTTCTGCGGTGCTCTTGTAAAAATTTCATTCCAGAGTGCGGATAAAAGTCCGGATAAATTATTCAGTGAAACCGATCTGTTAAGTATTGTTGTTGACATAATGAATTAAGCAGCTTCTTTTGACTTAAGTTTTAGATCATAAGGAACGTATTTAATTAATGAACCATAGAGCTTTACAATTGTGTTACGGAGTTTCCAAAGAGCTTTTTGATTTTTCTTTTCTCCTTTAATAAGGCGGCGGACGTATGTATGACTAAAACCTGAAGCTTTTGAAACAGGCATTAAGTTTACAAGGTTAAGGTCGAATTCAATGTCTAATAGTTTGATTCTTTGATTTGTCATTTTATTATATTCTTAGTGCGATTATTAAACCCAGATGCAATTTGGCAAATTGCCAATTTAATGTCAAGGAAAAAATATCCAAAATGCCAAAAGATACGTTAGGAGATAGAATTGCTCAAATACGCAATAATTTAGATTATAACCAGAAAGAATTTGCCGAAGCATTGGGTCTAAAAAGCGCAGCTGCTATTAGTAAGTGGGAAAGTAATGACCGCGAACCAAGTATTGAAATGATAATGAAAATAGCAACGATTGGTGGTAGAAGTATTGAATGGCTTATGAGCGGGTCTGAAAGAAATAACAGCTATTCAGAAAGGATGGAATTACTAGAAGAAGAGAATAAAAAATTAAAAAAAGAACTAATGGCTTATGAAAAAGCCATAGCATATTTAAATAAGATAAAAGAAAAAGAATAGAGGAAAGTATGGCGCTATTTTGTACTAACTGTGGCGGAGCTATCGATTATAACTATAGCTCTTCTAGCGAAAAAATACTTTGTAAAGATTGTGCATTTCTATTAGATCGTGTAGATGAGGAAGTTTTCAATAATTCTTATAATAGGGCTGATAACGGTGACCATGGCGAGACAAAATTATTAATAACAGTGCTCCAAGTTTTGGGTATCATTAGCTTGACAGCAGGCGCCATACTTGGTATAATAGTTTTACTAAATGCGAAAACAGATTTATATTTTGTTGTTTTAGGAATTTATATAATTTTCCAAGGATTCGTTTTTATGTTAGTATTTATTTCACTTGCAAAAATTTTGAAACAGAATAATTATTTGATTAATGAAACGAAGAACAAAACACTATAATAAGATTCGATATTAAGAGCACATATTATATGAACGGTTTAATGTATGTCCCCGGATATGAAGTTTACGGATTTGCAATTAAAAGAAAGTAAACCGATAATTAAGAATTGGACGAAGGGAAGAGGGATAATAAAAGTTAAACTATATTTTTTATTTGTTGCTTCGTGCAAGAAACTCATTATGAGCGATTTCTTTTATATCAATTTTCCCTTCAGTTATTAGTTTCAGCAAGAGTGTTGAAGTAGTATTAAAAAATGTTTTCGGTTTTATCAGATCTTTTGTTTTTTCGTGTCCGTAGAATTGAACAAAATCGAATAATTGTTCTGAAGATAATCCTTCGATATACTTTGGTGTCATTAAGGAAATTTTTTCTCTTTTGGCGATTTCATTTGCAAGTCTCTTAAGATCGTACATATTAATTAACTCCGTGAATTTGTTTCGCTTTTTCAAATCCGATCCATAATCCTTCTGCATTCAATCCTCTGTTTGCAAGTTCTTTTTTGACTAAATATTGAAGATCGATTTTGTTATTTAAAACCTGGATTAGTAGATCTTTATGAATTGTTGAAAATAAATATCTTGGGTTAAGATCATCCGGTAAATTTTCATTATCCTTATTCATTGTGTATTCCTTTTGTTGTTTGCTGGTACCAACTACGCACTTAGTGTCCGGAAAGTCAAGGAGAAATGGATAGGGAATAACCGAATTAATTTGCGAACATACGCTATTTTGCAAAGGATTAACCGACCAGGATTTTCAATTGAAGTTTTCGCTCGGAAATAATTGTTTCCTTTACTACTTCCCATTGTTCCCGCAATTTTTTACAGTTGTTTAAGTGAGATGTATGTTTTTCTTTTTCGAATTCCAGATCATTAACCTCATCACCATTAATTATTTCAACCGGCAAAAAACTATTCATTCTGTAACCTTGAACGATAACATAAGCTTTACCGCAGTGGCGGCATTTATATGGATAATTTAGTCGTACCATGATTGAGCAAAGTCATCAAGGACATCCCTAACAATTGCATCTTTAAATGTTTCTGTTAAATAGAGAAACGGTCGAGCAGGAATTCTAATAGTTGCCATAAAATTTTTTTTAGGTTTAACGGCATCTTTCCCGCTTCTCTTTTTTGTTATGTAAGACTTCATTGCGCTACGATGTATAATCGCACTGAACTGGTGAGCCGGTGCATAAATTTTATTTGTGCCGGCTACTGCTTCGTTATCAGTTACTCTTTGAAAAATTGACTGATCCATTGAGCCGGTTGCAGTTAAAATTTTTTGTACGAGCGATTTATTCTTTGCTTTTTTTTCTGCGTAAGAATGGCTTAATCTTGCCCAGGGAATTGGAGAGCCGCTTCCTTCTGATCGAAGATTTTCGTGTATGTTCTCTTCCAGATGCCCGGCAATTTTCTGCATTAAGGATAGAGTAGGAGTACCTTTTTCTTTGAGTCGCTGGAAGACAGAATTAATATGATGTAAACTATCGTCAGTCATAAGCCCATCCCTACCCTTCCCGAGGGGAAGGGTTTTTGAGAGCATTATATATCGCTAACAAATCGAGATCATATTTAGTGAGATCTGGTTCAAATGAATTCTTACCCGGGTTGTATCTCCATTCTTCGGGAATTTCACCTATAAATTCTCTGAAATCTTCTCCTCTGGAAACTACAAAGCCCATTGCTTCTAATTCGCTATGAGTTAAAGCTCTAACACTGCACATGCAATACCAACCATTAGGAGGATAAATAATATCCCAGATAGGATCATTATACATAAAGACTTTGTTATGGAACGGTTCGTGGGATTTACGTTTTGTGGGTCTATCTAACTGCACATAAAGCCAATAAGGTCGGCTTTCGTAATTAGCCAATTGAGATTTATAACGGTTTGCGTTGTACGCAACAGAAGAGTTTACACGGTAAATTGTTTTTAATCTATGCGGTGAACCGAGCTGCACAATCTTATTTGGATCAATACCGCTTGATGGATCAAATCCAGGTACATCACTTGCTTTTACTTTTCCCCACCAACCTAATCTTTTTAGTACCGGTTCCAGATTTTTTTTGAATTGCTCGAAAGTAATTCCACTATTGAAAATCTTGTTAACTTCGTCCTTAAGAGATTGCAGAATATCGAGGCGCATAACTTTTGCAACTGTAAAATATGTACTATGTGCGTCCTGCCAGAGATCACTCCAACTCCAGGTGATCTGTAACCCTTTGGAGCGATACCAATTGACGATTTGTTCCGGAGGAAGGTTAAGTAAAAATTTTATTTGATCAGCATTCATTATCATTCCTCAAATTTCTTTTCACCGATAAGGACTATAAAAAACAATTCAAGAAAAAACTCACCGTTGTAAAAACCGATAGTTAGTAGACTATCCTTTCGGAAAGAACTTTCAACAGGGTACTCGAATGTGAGAATTGAGAACTCAAAATTTTTACCGACCCAGTCTATTAGAAAATCAAATAATGAAAAGCCTAGCATCACTAAACCCAAATAATAACTTTAGTTGGTTTCTTTCTGTACAGAAAGTTTTCCTTCGAGATCTGCAATCAAAAAAACTTTTGCAGACATATCTTCCAATTGTGTTGAATTCATTTTTGGATAAAGAGCTGCTAAACCATTTTTAAATTCATCATAGCTGTTTGCTTTACCAGCAAGTTCAAAAACCGGTTTCATTATTTCTTCCATCTGGAACTGGAGCAATTTATCCGGAAGCGCATTAGACAACTGATCCGCTATGTTATCTGTTTGTGATCTTTCGGTGGATAGTTCTATGCGCCGTCCGGAAATCCAATTATAAAATCTCTGCAAAATATTTTGTTTGCCAGCTTGCAATTGTACCGGTTGCGAATTCCGGATCAATTCTGGAATGACAGGGGGAATCAGATTGTTATTTACTGACAACTCCTCAAGATCAAATTCATCGTCATTAATATTGTAGTTGTTGGTTATATAATTTTTCTTAAATCTTACACCAAGCTTTTCGGTAAGCGTTCCATCACGTTCGGCAAGATCTTTACGTACATCTTCCTCTTCAAATGCTTTGAATGTTGGGTATAATCCGCTGCCGATATTAACATCAACTACCCACTTAAATAACTGATTAAAAAGTTCAGCAGGAAAGTCCCGGTCTTCTTTAGATAAATTTCCTTCAATAGTTTCAGCACCGGTTTCGGATGATGCACGTGCACCAACCTTTTGAATATCTGTTGAGAGAGCATTTGTGAGAATTGATTTAGAGATTGCATTGTTGCATAGGTTAATATAACGCTCATAAATATCTGCACTCGATGCTTTATTAGCTTCAATGATTTGAAGTGAAGAATCATCCGGTCCGGTGCCGACTGCGTCTTCAACCATATTTTCTAATTTACTGAGTAAGTCAAGGTGATTTTCGGTTGAAGCATTGCGCGGTAGTTTGCCAAATAGAAACGGCATCCCATATTTATTAACAAACTTCCCGAAGAAACGCATTCCACCGCGTTTAAATGTTACGGGCCAGAAACATCTTGAGAGTGCTTTATCACCGTATGGATTATCGTAAGACGAATCATTTTGCAGAAGAATAAATTTATATTTCAATTCCGGCGGAGTTGAAGAACCGACTACAACTATTCCATCGTAGTTTTCTTTTGATTTATAAACCAACTCATTATTCATATTGAAGGAGAACCATTCTCGCGGTTTTTCTTGCAGAGAAATTGGTAACAGTTTACCATCTATCATTGCCCAAACAACTTCGAAAACCGAGTACCCGAAACCGATCGGATTTAATGATTGAGAAATTATATCTTTAATCTTACTACGCTGGTCCGATAATGATTTAATTGTCATCTCACAGATCTCAAGTTCTTTATCAGTAGCGTCCCCTTGCTCAATATCCCAATCCAGAGCCTTGGTTAAATTTTTTCTACGTGCAAACAGCGGACCAACTTGATCATCACTAAGCAGGTCTTTATAAACAGTTTGGTCTCTCCCCATATTCCTTAATATCGGATCAGGATCGGGCAGGTAATTGAAAAATCCCGGAAAGTAACCGTAAGCAAAATTACGTGTAGCAATTTCTTGAGTTAGCTTCATCTGATTAAGCGGCACAGTAGTAAACGGTTGACCATGTTGATTTAGTATTTTACTCATTTTGACCTCACCCTAAATCCCTCTCCTAATTTAGGAGAGGGACTTTATTAAAAATTAATATCCATTTAAGATCGAATTGATTTCACGTTTGACTCGAGATGTAATTATTAACGGACCCGTGTAAGTTTTAGCTGCACGATTACAAAGTGAAAATCCCCAAAAGAAATCCGCATGGCTGCCTTCATCGCTCGTTTCAGCTATATAAGTTTTCTTACCTGTTTTTGTTGTTGCAGATTTTATGGAATAAAAATCTTCACGGATTATTTTGTCTTTTGGAATTAATGCTCTTCGATCATCGAGTGCAACATAGGTATCTTCAGCCATTTCAGTTTTGTTGGAATTATTGAAATCAACTTCTTCAACTCTTAAGGCACCATAATCTATAGCTGCATCCTCAGCAAGATTTTTTCCTATACCGGTTGCATCAATACAACATCTTCGAATATTAGGATGGTTTAGAACTCCATATAGAATTTCCTTTTGATCCCTGAATCTCATTTTTTGAAGGGGGATGACTTTTCTTGTAATTAACAAACCACCAATTTTTTCACTAATCCATATTACTGTAAAGTTTCTTGTTCTTGCTATATCAACACCAACAAATAAATCCCCGGTGATCCCTTCAAGGGATTCCAATAGAATATCAGTTCTTTCAGCAGCGTTTATCATTTCATAATCAAGTAGGTGGGAGGAAGCATTTGAACGCGGAATACAGTGGAACTCTTCATCAATTGCTTCTTGCGTCATGCCGGAAAATGTATCTTCTAAAAACTTTGCGGCTTCTTCTTTAGTGGCTTTATGCCCAAGTATAGTATCTATTAAACCGTCTTTAATTGCATCTTCAATGGTAACTTTAAAGTGATTCCAGCTTTTCATCGTGCCGGTTTCTTTTTTCAAAATCTCTTTAACCAAACTATTAAAGAATGATTCATCAGAATTATGTGTTGATATTATACGAACCCGATTGCCCCACATCATAGAAGGTTTAGCAGCGGTAAACATTTTCTCCTGGTCTTTGTGGTGTGCAAATTCATCAAGAATTACATCACCACCTTTGGAACGGAAGCGCGTTGGATTGGAAGAGATAGCATTGCACTCTGCACCATTACTGAAAGAAACCCGGTGAGCAGTAATATCATCATCTTTATCAATTACAACTTCACCAACATATTTTGCAGCGGTATTTAAGTATTTAGCCCAGTAGCCTACGTAATCAATGAACTCTTCTGCTGCGGAAAGATCTGCAGAGGAGAACCAGACTTTATTGTTCTTAACATTCTTTGTTGCAAGGTCACGTGTTGCTCTGTAACTCTCTGCATAAGTTATACCCACGCGCCGACTTTTTTCACAGAGTCCGAATTGTGAAGTATTGTTAATCCAGTTCGCCTGGTATTTTAGAAACTTTGGATTTGCCATTAATAGTTTGTTATAAATAATTCTTTGAAATAATTATTAACAATATCTTTTCTGTTTATTCCATTTACTCGAGTAACTTTTTTTATTTTAAATTCCTTGAAGAGAATTAAATTTTCTTTGCAATTATCTATCGTTAGAAGAAACCTTCCTTTTAATTTTCTCAATTCCACTAATAACTCATCATAGTTCATTCTGCCGGTTTTATATTGAGTACCGTGACGGTAAGGAGGATCA